>JAESGL010000001.1_pt1 | contig 1849721 bp, 1881 predicted proteins | sample 9269711 | NCBI WGS metagenome assembly JAESGL01 (sample SAMN14515918, study PRJNA621676) | algae metagenome | isolation source: Kastovskya adunca ATA6-11-RM4 and co-occurring heterotrophs from soil and... | place: Chile: Atacama Desert | collected 2011-06-27
AGCGCAGCGCCTTCGGGTAGAACCAACTCCCATGGTGTGACGGGCGGTGTGTACAAGGCCCGGGAACGTATTCACCGCGGCATGCTGATCCGCGATTACTAGCGATTCCAACTTCATGCCCTCGAGTTGCAGAGGACAATCCGAACTGAGACGACTTTTAAGGATTAACCCTCTGTAGTCGCCATTGTAGCACGTGTGTAGCCCACCCTGTAAGGGCCATGAGGACTTGACGTCATCCCCACCTTCCTCCGGCTTAGCACCGGCAGTCCCATTAGAGTTCCCAACTAAATGATGGCAACTAATGGCGAGGGTTGCGCTCGTTGCGGGACTTAACCCAACATCTCACGACACGAGCTGACGACAGCCATGCAGCACCTGTGTCCCAGTCCCCGAAGGGAAAGCCAGATCTCTCTGGCGGTCCGGGCATGTCAAAAGGTGGTAAGGTTCTGCGCGTTGCTTCGAATTAAACCACATGCTCCACCGCTTGTGCGGGCCCCCGTCAATTCCTTTGAGTTTTAATCTTGCGACCGTACTCCCCAGGCGGATTGCTTAATGCGTTAGCTGCGTCACCGAGAAGTAAACTCCCCGACAACTAGCAATCATCGTTTACGGCGTGGACTACCAGGGTATCTAATCCTGTTTGCTCCCCACGCTTTCGAGCCTCAGCGTCAGTAATGAGCCAGTATGTCGCCTTCGCCACTGGTGTTCTTCCGAATATCTACGAATTTCACCTCTACACTCGGAGTTCCACATACCTCTCTCACACTCAAGACACCCAGTATCAAAGGCAGTTCCGGAGTTGAGCTCCGGGATTTCACCTCTGACTTAAATGTCCGCCTACGCTCCCTTTACGCCCAGTAATTCCGAGCAACGCTAGCCCCCTTCGTATTACCGCGGCTGCTGGCACGAAGTTAGCCGGGGCTTCTTCTCCGGCTACAGTCATTATCTTCACCGGTGAAAGTATTTTACAATCCTAAGACCTTCATCATACACGCGGCATGGCTGCGTCAGGCTTTCGCCCATTGCGCAAGATTCCCCACTGCTGCCTCCCGTAGGAGTTTGGGCCGTGTCTCAGTCCCAATGTGGCTGGTCATCCTCTCAGACCAGCTACTGATCGTAGCCTTGGTGGGCCATTACCCCACCAACAAGCTAATCAGACGCGGGCCGCTCTAAAGGCGATAAATCTTTCCCCCGAAGGGCACATTCGGCATTACCACCCGTTTCCAGGAGCTATTCCGAACCTAAAGGCACGTTCCCACGTGTTACTCACCCGTCCGCCACTAACCCCGAAGGGTCCGTTCGACTTGCATGTGTTAGGCCTGCCGCCAGCGTTCGCTCTGAGCCAGGATCAAACTCTCAGGTTGAGTTGACTATCTGACCTAAGCAGACCGACCCGAAGGCCGGTTGGCATTAGTTCTACGTATTCTTGACGAGATCCCACGAACGCTGATCCGAAGACCAACGTCATGGTGTCTTTTCAAAAAGACCGCAGTTGTCAGTGTCGAGACAGTTCCGAAGAACCGTCGCTAGGACACCGCCGCCTGCGTTTCTCTTTCCAGATCAACGATTTCAAAGACCCAGGAACCGGAGAACCGATCCCACCGTTTAGCGCCCGGTTGCGGCGGAGGCGGCGATGTAGTCGCCTCGCTTTCCCGTGTCAAGCGATCATTCCGAAGAACGAACCCTTTTCAGCGGCCCCGCCCGGAAGCGAGGAAGGCGCTGTTTAGCGCCTCGATTTCCTGCGTCAAGTGGTTCTTTTTAAAGAAGAACCTCTGTCTGCAAACCGTCCCGGAGGCCGGCGGAGGCGGCTCTCTAAGGAAGGCCGATCTCCGTGTCAACCGGGCTTTTTCAGCCATTTCGCGGAAACTGAAATCCGGAGACTTCGGGCCGCAAAAAACCGCCTGGAAAGCCCAAGAGGCTTGCCTCTGTTTCGTCCGACGATTCGATTGGAGCGCGGAACCTAACCGAAACACCTTAAGGAAGCAACCCGCTTTCGCGACTTTCTTCCCGGGGAAACCGTGGAGGCTTTCGTCTCCATGGCCCCGGCGGCCGGCCCGTTTCCGAGCGAGGCGGCGATATACGCAGCGGCCTTTTGGACCGCAACCCGATTCCTTCGGATTTTCGAACTTTCTCACAGAGTCCCGATCGCCGGCCAACGTTCGCCGCTGGCCAGCGCAAGCCCGACGCCTGAAGCCTCAACCCGCGGCGATATAGGTCCGCAGGGATTCAGCTTCCCGGGTCGCCTCGGCGATTTGACATTTCACCACGTCGCCGATCGAAATTACCCCCGCCAGACGCGCATCGCGGAGAACGGGCAGGTGACGAATCCGGCGGTCCGTCATGCGCTCCATAAGAACCCCGACCGTCTCGGCCGGTTCGGCGAAAACGACGTCGGCAGTCATATAGTCGGAAACCGGCTTCTCCAGCGCCCCGGCGCCGCCGTGAGCGACGGCCCGTACGATGTCGCGTTCCGAAAGCACGCCGACGACGCGGTCCGCGTCACAAACGATCAGGGCGCCGACTCTCAGTCGGTCCAGCTCGCCGCAGGCCTCACCCACCCGCACGTCCGGGCGGATGCTGTACACGGCGTCGCCCTTGTCCTTGAGAATTTCGGCGACCAGCATCGCGGCTCCTCCTCTCTATATATAGAGCGCGGCCGCGGACGGGCCGCTTCAGTCGGAAGGGTCGCGCAGATCGGGCGGGGAATCAAATGACGTCCGGCGTGAACCGAACAGCCGTACCCACGGTCCAATCAGTAGCGCGCCGGCAACGAAGCCGAACGCATGAGCCTCCCAGGCCACCCGCGCTCCCACGGCGCCGGGAACAAATCCGATCAGGCCGGCGACCAGATTCACCGCCATCATCACGGCGGCCATGAGCAGGAAGCGCCGATCGTTCAGCGGACGCAGGTTACCCTTTCTGCGGCCCAGCAGTCTGAAGGCGGCGCCCATCAGGCCGAACACCGCGGCCGATGCCCCCCCCAGAGGGCCGAAGCTCTCCGGGTGGGCCAGGGCATAGCCGACGGCGCCCACCAGACCCGTCACCACATAGAACCCGAGAAATCCCGAGACGCCCCTGGCGCCGCCCATCAGCCGCGCAATCGGCGGCCCGAAGGCCAGGGCGCCCACGGCGTTCATCGCCACATGCCCCCAGCCGCCATGGATGAACATCGAGGTGAACAGCCCGGGCCACCAGTCGCCCTGCCACAGGGTTGCGGGCTCGAAGGCGAGCGACAGTCCCCCGTCCGGCAGTCTCGTCTGCAGCCAGAACAGAAGCGGCAGGGACGCGGCCAGAATCACAGCGACCGGAGGGGCCGTGAAAATCCGTTGAGAGGGCGGCTGTTCAGTCAGGGTTCGGCTCCGGTCGATCGCAGGCGGCGTGTCTAACAGCCAAGCCTGGCAAGTGCTTCTTAATAAACATGATCCAGAGTGGGACTCGGGTTGCTTGCCGACCCTTAAACTATGTTTGCGTGTGGAGGTTCTCGTGACCATCCGGCTGAAGGCCACCCCCGCCCTCCTCGGCGCCGTCCTGCTCGTCGCGCCTTCGCTCGCGGCCGCTCAATCAGCGGGCTCGTCCGGGATGGGCTCCTATCAGGCGGGCTATGGCGGCGCCCGCTACACGACGGCCCGCCCGCAAACGGGCTCGACGCGCGATCAGAACGGCAACCGGCTGATCGTCGACGGAATCATCCAGGCCGGCGCCAACAGCTACTCCAGCGCCACGGGCGGGGTCTCCTCGAGCTTTTCGGGGGTGGGCGGCGGCGCCAACGGCGGCACAGCCATCGGCGGCTCCACCGCCATCGGCAACAGCCTGAACGTCGTGGTTCAGGGCAACCACAATACGGTCATTGTAAACTCCACCCAGACCAACAACGGCAACATCACCGCCGGAACCAGTCTGAACGGTACGCTGAGGCTTCCATGATTCACGGTCAGTACGCCCGGCGCCTCAAGACCGCCGCAGCCGCCAGCGCCATCGCCGCACTCCTTGGCGGCTGCATCTCCGCGTCGGCGGGGCCTGCCGGAACCTATGCCGCGCCGATCGGCAACGCCCCGGTGACGGCGAACCCGACGCCCTATTCCGCCGCGCTCTACTGCATGGCCGACTACGCCCGGCGCTACAATCTGCCGTCGCCGCGCATGGCGGTGGGTCGGATCTCCGACTACACCGGAACAGTCTCCGCCGATGGCGGCCGTCAGATCACCGGCGGCGCCTCGCTGATGGCGATGTCGGCCCTGGCCAAGGCGGGCGCCCGGATGCTCGAGCGCTACGACACCTCCGTGGGCGAGATGGAGCTCCGCTACGCCAACAACCGCCTGATCGGCGACCCGGGCCCCGGCGGCGATGATGATCTCGAGTACCGCCGCATCATCGCGGGATCGGTGCCCGGCACCGACTTCTACATCATCGGCGGCATCACCGAGGTGAACTACAACATCCGCTCCGGCGGGTTCGATGTCGCCGGCGGCCAGGCCACCAGCCAGACGCCACTGTCGGCCGCTTTTTCGGGCAAGGCGTTCGTGATGAATATCGCGATCGACCTGCGGCTGGTCCAGACCACCACCTACGAGATCGTCGACGTCGTATCCTACCAGAAGCAGATCATCGGCCGGGAAATCTCGGCCGGGGTGTTCGACTTCCTGAACGGCAACGTCTTCGACATTTCCGCCGGCGAAGGCGGCCTGGAGCCGGTCCAGCTTGCGGTCCGGGCCCTGATCGAACGCGCGACGGTCGAGTTCATGGCCAACCTCTACGGCGCGCCCGGCCCCGAGATCTGCCTGTCGGCCGGTCCCGATCCCCTCGGAGGCACCACCGGCCCGACCGGCGGCTACTATCCGGCTTACCCCAATACGGGAACGAACAATGGCGAAACACGCGCGGATCCGTCTCGCTGGCACGATCGCCGCGACGGCGCTGTGCGCCGCAGCCGCTACTGAGGCTGCCGCGCAGACCCCTCCGGACGACAGCGTCGTCCTGAACCAGCAGTTGCAACTGGGCGATGTCTTCTCGCACCAGACGCTGAACGTGGTCGACGCCCAGGAACAGGTCACCGTCAGCACCTCGGCCCAGGGCAACAGCGCCTCGGGCGCGGTCGAGAACGGCTCCATCACGCTCCAGTCCGATCAGGACATGCGCGGCGATGCCGTCGCCTCGACGGACATGACCCTCGGCGGGGACACCTGGGGCGTTGTGAACGCCACCACCCAGGCCGGCGGCAATTATCTGGCGGTCAGCGCCTACGATTCCGATCTTACCGCCGACGCCACCCAATCCAACACCGGCGGCCTCGTCAGCGCGACCTCGCAATTGGGGGATGATGACGCCCGCCTGCTGGGCGGCGCCTATATCAACGCGTCGGTCATCTCCAATACGGTCGCCATGTACGGCGAAGGGTCCTCGGTCGGCGGGGCCGTCGACCAGTCGTCCTCGGCGACGGTGCGCGCCTACAATCGTATTGAGACGCAATACATTCCGGCTGAGGCGGTCATCGACAGCCAGGCCGTTGTCAACGTCGTGCAGATGACTAGCGGCCAGACCTCCGGCCAGAATCTTTCGATCATCCAGAGCTCGACCGGGGATTTCGTCGAGGCCGAATCCAGCGCCAACTCCGGCAACGCCTGGGACCTTGCCGGCCGCGCCCGCGCGAGCGCCAACCAGGCCGTGCTCTACAACGAGGGCGGATCGGTCGTGGCCGCGTCCAGCCAGGACAACACGGCGTTCGTCCGCGCCGCCGCCACAACCACGGCCTATGACTACGGTCGGGCCGAGTCCCATGCACGCGGCGCCGCCAACGAGCTGTCGGTCGGCAACAACGACATCTACGTCGAGATCGACAACAGCCAGTTCAACTCGGGCGGGGTCGACGTCACCGCCACCTTCTCCGGCACGAACGGCTACGACGTCTATGTCGGCGCCGACGCCGTGGGCAACAGCGTCACCGGCTACTCCTGCTCGGACTGCGGCGGCTATCTCGAGGCGCGCAACAGCCAGACCAACGGCGGCGACGTCTCGGCCACCGCCGACACCACGGTCGCCGGCTCCACCCGCGCCGTGATCACCGGCGCCAATTCCGTTGGAAATTCCGCCACTTTCCACGTCTCGCGGCCGTCACATTAATCTTCCGTAACTTGAGCGACCCTTCCGTGTCCCTGCAAAGTCGTGCGGGGCGCCGGCGACGAGGTCGCGCGCCCGGCAGATCTTGTCCGGCGCGGCGCCTGTACGGAGCTTTCGCGCCTATCGGAAAGTAGCTCCAATATGCGTTCTCCCACCCGCCTGATCCTTCTCGCCGCCGCCTCCCTGACGGTGCTGACCGCGGCCTCGCCCGCGCTGGCGCAGGCCCAGGTCCAGCCCTCCGATCCCTGGGCGCACGCGACCAGCGACATTCCGGCGGACGAGAACGTGCGCTTCGGCGTCCTGCCTAACGGCATGCAGTATGCGATTCTGCGCAACGCCACGCCGCCCGGCCAGGCGTCGTTCCGCCTGCGTATCGACGCCGGTTCGCTGATGGAGAACGAAAACCAGCGCGGGCTGGCGCACTTCATGGAGCACATGGCCTTCAACGGGACCACCAACATCCCGGAGAACGACCTGCTGCGCATTCTCGAGCGGCACGGCCTCGCCTTCGGCGCCGACACCAACGCCTACACCTCGTTCGACGAGACCGTGTACATGCTGGAGCTGCCGCGCGCGGACGAGGCGATCGTCGACGACGCCCTGCGCATCATGCGCGAGCAGGTGTCCGAGGCGCTGATGGCGCCCGCGGCGATCGACGCCGAACGCGACGTCATCGTCGGCGAACAGCGCCTGCGCAATGTTCCACAACTGCGCGCTCTCGAGGCCCAGCTGAAGTTGCTGGCCCCGGGACAACGTATCTCCGAACGTCTCCCCATCGGCGATCTGGACGTCATCCGCTCGGCGCCCCGCGAACGCTTCGTCGACTTCTATGAGGCCTATTACCGCCCGTCTCGCGCAACGTTCGTCGCCGTCGGCGACTTCGATGTCGCGGAGATGGAGGCCAAGGTTCGCGCCGCGTTCGAGAGCTGGCGCCCCAAGGCGGCCGACGGCCCGGAGCCGGACCTCGGCACGGTCCAGCCGCGCGGGCCCGAGACGCGGATTCTGCTTGAGCCGGGTGTTCAGTCCTCGATCTCGCTGGGCTATGTGCGCGCCCCCGATCTCGACCCGGACTCGGTGGCGGAACGGCGGGACGACCTCGTCCGTGGTCTCGGACTCGCCGTGTTGAGCCGCCGCCTCGGCGAAATGGCGAGGGCCGACAATCCGCCCTTCATCGGCGCCAGCGCCTCGGAGGACGATCTGTTCAACAGCATCGGCTCGGCGTCGGTGTCGGCTCAGTTCAATCCCGGAGAGTGGAAGCGCGCGCTCGAAACCATCGAGCAGGAGCAGCGACGCATCGTCCAGTATGGCGTCACCGACGCCGAGCTGCAGCGCGAGATCACGGGCATCCGCACCCGGCTGGAGAACGCCGTCGCTTCCGCAGCGACCCGCCGCACGCCCCAGCTTGCGTCCGGCCTGGCCGGAAGCGTCAACGAGGGCGCGGTGTTCAACACGCCTGAGACCAGTCTCGAATTGTTCAATGCCGCGGTTGAGGGATTGACCGCCGCTCGGATCAACGAGGTTCTGCCCCGGGTGTTCGCAGGCGAAGGCCCGCTGGCGCTGGTGGTCACGCCGGTCGAGATCAAGGGCGGCGAGGAAGCCGTAACAGCGGCGCTTGAAGCGTCTCGTCAGGTCCCCGTCGCCGCGCCCGCTGTGCAGGCCGAACTGGAGTGGCCCTACGCCAGCTTTGGCACACCGGGCGTGGTTCAGGAGCGGCGCGAGATCGAGGAACTCGGCGCCACCGTCGTCACATTCGAGAACGGCGTCCGCCTGACCGTCAAGCCGACCGAGTTCCGTGATGAGCAGATTCTCGTCAACGTCCGCACCGGCATCGGCGAACTGGGCCTGCCGACCGACCGGTCGGACCCGCAGGCGCTGGCTCCACTGGTCTTCACCCAGGGCGGGCTCGGCGCCCTGACGGCCGATGAACTCAGCCGGGTGCTGAACGGCCGTATCTATTCCGCCAGCTTCGGCGTCGACAGCGACACCTACAGCCTGTCGGGCGCAACCCGCCCGCAGGACTTCCCTCTGCAGATGCAGGTCCTGACGGCCTATCTGACGGATCCCGGCCTGCGTCCGGCGCCGTTCCAGCAGATCAAGGCCTTCTTCCCACAGATCGTGGCCCAGCAGATGGCCACCCCGGGAGGCGCCTTCCAGTTGCAGGCATCCGGCCTGCTCGCCAGCGGCGACAAACGCCAGTCGTTCCCCAGCGCCGAGGACGTCGCGGCCTGGACCATGGAGGATCTCAGCGCCGGACTGACGAGGGCGCTTTCGTCCGGCCCGATCGACGTGACCGTCGTCGGCGATGTGTCGGTCGATGACGCCATTGCGGCGGTCGCCCCAACGCTGGGCGCCCTGCCGTCACGGGGCCCCGACGCGCAGCCGGCGCCCGGCGCGACCGAACGCAAATTCCCGGCCGGCGCGGCGGACCCCGTTCGGCTGACCCACACCGGGCCTGCCGAACAGGCGCTCGGCTACATTGCATGGCCGACCACCGACGCCGTCGGCGACCGGACCGAGGCGCGCCAGGCCTCGATCCTCGCCGAAGTCCTCAAGCTTCGGGTCCTTGAGGAAATCCGTGAGAAACAGGCGCTCGCCTATTCGCCCAACGTCGGAGCGAGCGCCTCGGATGTGTACGAGGGCTACGGCTCGATCTCGATCACGGCGCAAACCGCGGCGGACACCCTGCCGGCGTTCTATGCGGCCGTGGACGCCATCGTGGCCGGCCTCAAGGAGGCGCCAGTCAGCGAGGACGAGCTGAACCGCGCCCGCTTGCCCGTCATCGAGTCGCTGCGTCGCAACCAGGCCGGAAACGAGTACTGGCTCGGGCAGCTCGCCGATGTCGCCACCAACCCGCAAGAGGTCGAGCAGACGCTCACCCACATCTCGGACCTGGAAGCGATCACGCCGGCGGACATTCAGCGGCTGGCTCGCCAGTACCTGCGGTCCGACACCGCGTGGCGCGCTACGGTGACCTCCACGCAGCCGGTCGCCGCGCCCGCGCAATAGACGAAAAAAGGCCCCGGTCCTTGCGGATCGGGGCCAGTCGCTTCTCAGGATCGTCGACAGAGCCGACGAAGATCACATTACGGGGGGCGCCGTGACCCTCCGCTGAATGCCGACGTTCAGGTTCGGGTCAGAAAACCCGTCCGCCGACGCCCCCGTCGAGGGTCATCGAGGCGCCGGACACCGCCACGCCCGTCTGTTCGACGACTTCCTCGCGGTACTCTGTGTATTTCTCTTCCCGGACCATGGTCAGGATTTTCACGCCGGCTCCGTAGCGGCGAAGCAGCGACCGTTCGTTGCATTCGCGCTCCGCCTTCTGGGCGCGGCATTCGACCTGACCGCCGGGGCCATGCCACAGCGCCTCGCCCTTGCGGCAGTTGATCGTCTGGCCACGCTCGAAATCCACGTCGCCTTCGTACTCGGCCCAGGTGTACTGCAGCCAGGTCCCGGCCAGGCACCGGTACAGCTCGCCTTCATAGTCACCGTGGACATCCCGATCCGGCCGGACCTGGGAGGCCGGGTGCGGCACGGCCCGGTCGTCGATGCAGAAGGCGCGGATCACCACCCGCTTCTCCCACCGGCGCCATGCCTCGTACGGCACCCGGATCACCTGACGCACGCGGGCCCCCTCGACGGTCAGGCCATTGATCGTGGTGGGGTAAGGCTGGTCGACCGTCACATAGGCCGAACCGCCGCCCGAAACCCAGACGCTGCCGCCGGCGCGGGCGTTCAGGCCGGCGCGGCTCCGGGCGCTCGCGTCGGCCCCCGCATTGGCGTTGGCGTTGACGTTCACATTGACATTGAAGTCACCACCGCCGCCGCAGCAGGGCGGCGGGGGCGGCAGCTCGCAGCATGGCGGCGGCGGAGGCGGCGGCGGCGGAGGCGGCGGCGGCGGCTCGCAGCACGGCGGCGGAGGGGGCGGACAGACCGGTCCGCATTGCGCCGCCGCGGTTCCCGCGCCCGCCGCCACGACGACGAAGGTCGCAACGGCCGGCGCCCAATTCATGATCCGCACCCGCATGGGCCGACCTCCCGATCAAAAGCTTCGGCGACCCCTGCAAGACGCGGGCCGCTCCAGCCTGCATCTGAACCGCAAAAGCCTTTCATTTCCGTTGCCTTGTGCATCGGCCCGGTCCTTGCGGCAGGTGACCCAGAGGACGCGACGATGTTTCACCCTGACACGCAGTTCCTGATCGACCACTGGACGACGCTGTCGTGCCGGCCGGAGTCGCGCGGGGGCATCCCCCATCGCGTCGCCGTGGAGCCGGACGCGCTGGGGCTGCGCCTGCCGCGGGCCTTCATGGCCCATCGCACGGACGACGACGCCGTGATCCGTGTCGCCGGAGGCTGGATCGAAGGATTTCACGGCGGCGCACTCAAGGCGCAGTCTGTGCTCTCCCTCTGGCGCAGCGCATCCACGCCGCTGGTGGCCGCGGCCCTGACCCAGACGGTGCGTGAGGGCCGGCCAGTTGTGATCGCCGCCCTCGCCGGGAGCATAGCGGCGCAGATCGAGATCACCCTGTTGCCGTTACGGGGGCCGAGCGGACGCCCGGACCGCGTGATGGGCCTCTATGCGCCAGCCGCGACACTCACTCTTGCGGCTGATGAACCGCGCCTGCTCACCGCCCGGGTTTCGATCGGGGTGGGAGAAGCGGCCAGAGCGCCGCTCAGTCTCGCCGCGGTCGGGGGTCGGCGGATAGCCTGACCCTCAGCCTGTCGCCGGCTCGAGGCCGCCCGCGTACCGCTTCCAGTTCTGCACGTAGTGGGCGGCGGACGCCTTCAGCGCCTCGATCTGCCCCGGCTCGAGCTGCCGCACGATCTTGCCTGGCTGACCCATGACCAGCGATCCGTCGGGGATTTCCTTACCCTCGGTGATCAGGGTGTTGGCGCCGATCAGGCAGTTCTTGCCAATGTTCGCCCGGCCCAGCACGACGGCGCCGATGCCGATCAGCGTGTTGTCGCCAATCTCGCAACTGTGGAGCATCACCATGTGGCCGACCGTGACTCCGTCGCCGATGGTCAGTGGCTCGCCGGGGTCGGAATGCAGCACGCTCCCGTCCTGTATGTTGGTGTCTCGCCCGATTGTGATCGGATCATTGTCGCCACGGACCACCGCCCCGAACCAGACGCTGGCGCCCGGCTTGAGAATCACGTCTCCTATGACGGTTGCGTTGGGCGCGATCCAGTATTCGCCTTGTGGTGGAAGCTGTGGTTTCTTGTCGCCAAGACCGTAAACATTCATCAGAACACCGCCATTTCTGAACTAATCAAGGGCTTTAAGCTCTCGTAAACCACGCTAGCATCATAGTGTAGATGTGATTCGAGGCCGCCATTTCGGTCCCGGATCCGAAGCCGGATCAATCCCGGTCCGGTCAGATCAAGGGAGAACGCGCGTGATGCGTTCCGGTCGGCGGGTGTTCCCGCTGGAAGTTGGTTCTTCCGCAGACCCGGGCGGGTGCGTCGCGTCCCCTTCCCTCCTCACTACCTTCGTTCGAGGCGATGCTTTTGCGGCATCGCCTTTTTTCATGCCCTGGAGGCGTCGATGACCAAGCGTGCGGCAATCAAGCGTCAGACCCGTGAAATGTCCCGTGAGCACGGGGTTCTGGATTCCCGACAATTCATGGAGGACGCCAAGGTCCGGCGCCTCCCCACCCACGCTGGCTGGTCGCCCTACCCCTCCAACGATGATCGCGACCAAGCCTACCTGAAGACGCTGAAGCCCAAGTCGGACGGGCAGGCCGAGCTGATGACGGCCATCGACCACCACAACATGATCCTCGCGCTCGGCCCGGCCGGGACGGGCAAGACCTATCTCGCCGTCGCCAAGGCGGTCGAGGCGCTCGAAGCGGGCAAGGTCGGACGAATCGTCCTGTCGCGCCCCGCTGTCGAGGCCGGCGAGTCGATCGGCTTCCTGCCGGGGGACATGGAGGACAAGCTGGCTCCCTATCTTCGCCCGCTCTACGACGCCCTGTCGGACCGGCTGTCGATGAAGCGGGTAAAGTCGCTGATGGCCGAAGGCCTGATCGAGATTGCTCCCATCGGCTATATGCGCGGCCGAACCCTGAACAACGCCTTCATCGTCGTCGACGAGGCGCAGAACTGCACCTACGTCCAGCTGAAGATGCTGCTGACGCGGCTGGGCTGGCATTCCACCATGGTGGTCACGGGCGATCCGCAGCAGTCGGATCTGCTGCCCGGCATTTCGGGGCTGTCTGACATCGCGGAGCGGCTCGGGCCGGTGCCGGACATCGCCGTCGTCAAGCTGGCCGAACGGGACATCGTCCGCCACCCGCTGGTGGCCAGCATGATCGGGGTGCTCTGAGCGAGAGGGCTGTTTCCGGCGCAGGTTTCCGCCATTCCGGCTTGTTGGCGCTGCGCCGGGACCCCGGATCGGATTGCCGTCAGCCGCAACCGCCTGATGCGGGGTAGAAGGAATGTACTGAGTAGACGGTGGATGCGGGTGTCGGTCGGCCGGAGACAAGGTCCAACCGGGACCGCCGGTCGTCGGCCATTCGGCGGATGGCAGCTACGCCAGCGAATTCAGAGAGATCGGGGCTGGCCGGCGACGAGCGCCGGGGCTGGTGTACCTGAGGCCACAACGGCTTCCGGATAACCTCGGCTGCTTTGTCGCCCAGGGCGCGGCGCGATTGCCCCTTCGCGCCCGGCGCCTCGCCTGCTAACCGACAACCTCCACCATCCAGCGACCCGAATGAAAATCCCACGCATCGCCCTGCCGGCCTACGGCTTCGCCCTCCTGATCATCGTCATCGACCAGTTGACCAAGGCCTGGATCATCTCGGGCCTTGATCTGCGGGAGGTGGGTCGGGTTTCGGTATGGCCGCCGATCTTCAACTTCACCTGGGTCGAGAACCGGGGCGTCAGCTTCGGCCTGTTCGGCGACGGCTCGGCCCGATGGATGCTCAGCCTCTTCTCCATCGTCGTGGCCGGACTGCTGGGCTGGTGGGCGCTGAAGGCCGACCGCCGCCTGCTGGTGAGCGCCATCGGACTCATCATGGGCGGCGCCATCGGCAACGTGATAGACCGCATCCGCTTCGGCTTCGTGGTCGACTTTCTCGACTTTTCCGGGACGGGCTTCTTTCCCTGGGTGTTCAACGTCGCCGACAGCGCCATAACCGTCGGCGTGATCCTCCTCATCCTCGACAGCGTCCTGTCCGAAAGGGCCGCCAAGGTTGGCGTCGCCGCCGAAAAGTCGTAATCAGCCGCTTCCTCTAGGGTTTACGCGCGCGCCTTCCGGCGCGCCCAGTCGAGATTGTCCATGCGCCTCACCCGCACCGCCGTTCTGACCCTCGCCGCCACGACGCTTGTGCTGGGCGGGTGCAATTCCCTGCGCAACAGCATCGGCCTGACGAAGGTGACGCCGGACGAGTTCCTGACGGTTTCGACCGCGCCCCTGACGGTGCCGCCGGAATACGGCCTGCGGCCGCCGTCCCCCGGTCAGCCGCGCCCGCAGGAGCTGGCTCCGGAATCGGCCGCCCGCCAGATCCTGCTCGGCCAGCGTCAGGCCGTCACCCGGTCGCCGGGTGAGCAGGTCCTTGTCGCCGAGGCCGGCGGCGACCGCGCCGATCCCCTCGCCCGCTACGTGATCGACGACGAGTTCGGCGATCTGGCCCACAAGGAAGAGGGCTGGGCTAATCGCATCCTGTTCTGGCGCCGCGACGACCCCGCGTCCCAGGCGCCGACGACCAGCCAGACTGCCAACGGCGCCGTGACCATCGACGCGGCCAGCGAATACGCCCGGCTGCAGGCTCTCACGGGTGGTCAGGCGGGCATCATCATCGCGCCTCGCCGCGATACGGGCTTCAAGCTGCCGGGTCTCTAGGCCTTCGCGGCCCCGGCCCTAAGGCCACGCTCGGCGAAAGCCACGACGGCCACGCCGGCGATGCTCAGGGCGGCGCCGAACAGGATCTGGCCCGTCAGTACGTCGCCCATCCATAGCCATCCAATCAGGATCGAGACCACGGGCGTGGCCAGAAGGTAAGGCGTCACCCGTCCCGCTTCCCGCTTCTGGACCAGCCAGAACACCAGCGTCGTCGCCAGCACCGACGACACCAGGCCAGCCCAGAACACACAGACCCACACGATCGGCGTCGCCGCCTGCACCGCTTCCACATGCCCGCGCTCGAACACGGCCGACGCCAGGCCGAGGCTCGGCAGGGCCGTCAGGGCCAGCAGGCCCTGCATCTTCAGCGGCGGAATGGACGTAGTGCGGCGCGCAATAACGGTGGTGATCGCCCAGGCGGCGCTGCCTGCCACGCCGACCAGGATCGCCTTCCAGTCTGCGATTGCGTGCGAGTCCAGCGTCATCCACGCCACTCCGGCGAAAGCCACCCCCATGCCGATCAGAGCGAAGCGCGAGATCCGCTCACGCAGAAGCAGAAAGGCGAAGAGGGCCGTGAACGGCACCCACAGCTGGGTGGCGACGGCGACGGGGCTGACATCCCGCGCCAGCCAGAAAGCCAGGTAGATCAGGCCGTAGTGGATCGGCCCACCCACGCCCATGATGATCAGCAGGCTCTTCCAGTTGGGAAACGGCGGCCGGACGAAGGGGATCAGACACGCCGCGGCGAGACCGAATCTCATGGCCCCGACCAGTAGCGGCGGCAGACTCTCGGTCGCCAGCTTGGCCGCCGCGTTGTTGACGCCCCAGATCACCACGACGGCGACGATGGCGGCGATCTCAATCACCGATAGCGGGCTGTGGGGTTTGTCGGGCGTGATCACGGACCGCCTATGGCACGCGTCACGCCGTCCCGCCCGTCAAAGCCGGTAACCGACCATTTCGCTCCTTGGGCGTTTCGGCTTTCCCCTAGAACGGAATGTCGTCGTTCAGGTCGTAGCTTTCCTTCGGACCGCTCGGCTTGTTCGCGCCGCCTGTCGAGAATCCGGACGAATAATCATCGTCCCCGCCACGCGAGGCCCCGCCGCCGTCGCCGCGGCCACCCAGCATGGTGAGTTCGCCCCGGAACTTCTGCAGGACGATTTCGGTGCTGTATTTCTCGACCCCGTTCTGTTCGTATTTGCGGGTCTGCAGCGAGCCCTCGACGTAAACCGTCGACCCCTTCTTGAGGTAGTTTTCAGCCACCTTGACGATGTTCTCATTGAAGATGACCACCCGGTGCCACTCGGTCTTTTCCTTGCGCTCGCCGGTGGCCTTGTCGCGCCACTGTTCGGAGGTCGCGAGCGACAGGTTGGCGACGCGCTCGCCCGAATTGAGAGTGCGGATTTCCGGGTCTTTGCCCAGGTTGCCGACCAGAATGACCTTGTTGACGCTGCCCGCCATCACCGAATCCTTTTTCTGGGCCTGCCCTGCTCGGGATCGGCCGATTGATTTCCTGGCCGCAATCTAGCCGATCGCGGACCGATGTTCCAGTTTTGTTCGCTACTGACCTGTGGTCGACGCCGGCGCGGGTTCGACCGGGGCCGCCACACCGACTGGCCGGCCGGAGTCGTCCCTCGTGATCGCGCCAGGCACCGCAAGACGACCATCCCCCGTCCGGGCGAGCAGGATGAACCGGGAGCCGTCGAGCGACTTGCCGATCCACACACCTTCGCGGTCGATAAAGATAAACTGTCCCTGATAGGCGCCAGTGATCTCCTGCCTACTGCCGCCCTGACGAAGGAACCGCAGTCGCATCTCCTCCAGCCGCGCGGCGCAGTGTTCGATCTGCGGCTGGCCTTCCGCCAATTTGTTGAAGGCCGGCGCTTCGCCCTCGGAGTCGGCCTCCACAGCGAAACAGACGCCCTGTTCATACGGCGCTTCGACGCCTCCGCCACAGGCCGCCAGTGCCGCGGCGACAACGCCCAGAGCGAGGAAAAAGGGTGCGCGGGTCATCAACGAAGGTCCGGGAACTGGCAACTGCGGTCCTGTTCGACCAGAGTGCGGAAACGGTTATTGTCGGGTGACTGCTCGACCCGGCGGGGCACCAGCCGCAGGGTCGTGTTGCCCCAGCGACCATAGAGAGCGTCGCCCGGTCGGACACAGGTGCCGCTATAGAGCGCCTGAACGCAGGCGTTCAGGCTCATGTTGGACGACAGCGCACGCCAGTCGGAACCGGTGTGGCGCAGGCACTGGGCGCCCGCGGCCGTCTGGACCTGCGGCTGGTCGGGGCGCACGGGCTCGGGAGCTGCCGCCGACGGTTGCGGGTCGATCACGGCCATGTCGACAGGCGGCTCGATCACGGGCGCGGCCGGGAGAGCGACCAGCGCCCCTGTCTCGTCAACGCCGACGTCGAGCGCGTCCGTGGCCACGCCGTTGCGCCGTGCGCAATCCGCCAGCGTCGCCATGCCGATGAACTGGCCGTCGACATAGCAACGCAGTTCGCGGGTCGTGTTCAACTCGGGCGCATCGGCCACCGCGACCGTCAGTCCGCCCTGGGCCGCCGGCGGCGGGGCGGACTGACGGTCGCGGCCACTCGACAGTACCAGCGCAATCACCACGGCGGCCACGACGGCGAGGCCGGCGCCTATGGCGATAAAGATGCGGTTGTCCTGGGGCATGAATGGCTCGCGCGGCTGGGACGTCCAATAACCCCGCCGGGCCATGCCGCGTCAACGGCCTTCGTCGTCCGTCCGGCTAGCCGCCGAGCCGCGCAAGGGCGGCCTGATAGTTGGCCAGTTGGCTGGTGAGATAGGCCGGAACCGGACCGCTGGCCGCGGCGGAGGCCTTGGTGGCGGGATCGAGCGAGCGGTAGGCGTCGCGGACCGCCTTCATCGCCGCCTGTATGCGTTCGCCGGCCGTCTTGGCCGCCGCGGCGTCTCCGAGCCGAAGGCCCGCCGACAGGTCGAGGCCAAAGGTCTTGGTCACGTCATCGCCCGAGGAAATGCCGATGAATCCCGACGACAGGCCGAGCCCCGCCAGGGCGTCCCGCCCGGTTTCGCCGGACGTCAGGACCGCGCCCGCTGCCCCGTCGCGCGCCATGATCGACAGTCGCTGGAAGCCGCCGGTGGTGGTGGTGATCTCGCCGTCCTTGCCCGTCACAGACCCGCCCTCGGAAGCCACGGTGACCTTGAGCTTGCCGTTCGATGCGATCTCGATCTTGCGCGCCAGGGTGGCCAGGGTGTCCTTGGCGGCGATGGTGACCGAGACCGAACGGCCCCCGTCGGCCGGGCTGATATAGAACCGGTCGCCGACCCGCAGGGAGGTGGCGTCGACCAGCCGCTTCGAATCGCTCTGATCAATCTCGCCCTGGGGCAGGCCCAGCCGGTCGAGTACGCTGGCGCCGCCCGACGCCACCGCCAGCGTCAGGGGACTGGCCTGGTTCCCATCCCCCGACCAGGTCTTCTCGTACTCGACGGCGCCGCTGAGCGGGTCGAGCCGCGCCAGATAGCCCTGGGTCGGCGCTTCTTCGTCGGCCGCAGGATCGCGGTTCGCTATGCCGGTGATCCAGACCTTGCCATCGTGCACTTTCACGTCGGCGGCGCTGTCGTCGCCCACGCCGCCATACCAGGTCATCCGGTCAGCGGGGGACGCCGTCAGATCGCCGGAAAGGCTGGCGACAAAAACGTCGTTACCCCCGGAATGCGGGCTGGTCACCGTTTCCGCGGACAGGCCGCTGTCGCGGCTCGTGCCGGTCAGGATCACCTGGCCGCCCGAGACGGCCACGCCCCGTATCTCGCCGGTGATCGTCCCGAGGTCCCGGGTCGACGTCAGGGTCGGCGCGCCCGCCGCGTCCAGGGTGAAATGGCGCACGACGGCGCGGCCGTTCTCCACGCCGGCGGTGTAGAGATTCGAGCCGTCGATGGTCATGGCGTCGACGCTGTCGTCACTGGCTGTGCCGAACTGCGCCGTGGCCGCCGTCGAGACGGTGAGGCCCGCGGTCGGGTACGGCTCCGCCGCCCTGAACGCCTGGACATAGCCGTCCCAGCCGCCGGAGGCCGCGGCGCCCGTGATCGCGGATTTGGCGCGACCACCGATATAGACCACGCCGTCGGCGCCGAAGCTGACCGAGGTGGCCTCGTCAGCTGCGCGGGCGCCGCGCCGCTGCGTCCACAGCTCCTGGCCGTCCTTGTCGAACACGGTGACGAAGCTGTCCGCGACATCGGCGACGTCGCCGGTCTTGCCCGCGTCGGTGGCCTTCGTGCCCAGTGCGCCGCTGACGGAGCCCGCCACCGCAACATCGCCGTTGGCGTCGATGGCGATGGCGTAGCCGCTGGCGGTGGACGCCGCGCCCAGCGTCCGGGTGGCCACGAGCCGCCCGGCCGTGTCGTATTTCATCAGGGCCACGTCCTGGACGCCCTTGATCGGCTGGGTGTCAGGCCCCGCCGTGACGTCCGCAACGATCCACAGCGAGCCGTCAGGACCGACTGCGCTCGCGCGGACGTTCTCGACGCCGGCCGGCAGGACTTCCTGGGACAGGCGGCCATCTACCCAGTGGGTTTCCCCGACTCCCCCGCCAGCGGGCTGCGCCGCCGTCCCGACGTCGCTCTGGAATTTCAGCAGTTGCGCGCCCCCGGCGGTCCCGGCCGACTGGACCACATAGACTGCATCAGAGGTTTCCGGGGCGGTGAAGCCGACCGTCTCGGTCGACGTGCCGCGAATCGCCAAGGCCCATTTGTCGGGTCCGGCGGGCAGGGTCACGGGCTTGCCGTTTACCTGGATCACCCGGGCCTCGGCCTTGATCTGCTCGCGACCGACGCGCGTCTGGAAACCGGCCGTCTCCAACCTGCCGTTGATGTGGCTGAGGACATTGTCGAGCGTCCGGGGCGTGGCTCCCATGTCGGCGAGATCGATCGGAACTGCCGTGGTCTGGGAGTCGGTGATCCCGACCGGCACCTTGATGGTGATGCTGAAACGGGTGTCGCCCTGGAAGGCCGCAACCGGCGTGTCGATAGACCCTTCATGGATCGGCCCGGTGACGGAGTTGGCGCTGTCGCGCTGCACCGCCGCGGTCGTCTTGCTCGTCATCTTCGACGTGCCTTGAACCATCCGGATGGCGTCGAACTCGGAGGTGGACAGCCAGGATCCGATCTCAGCCAGCCCCGCGGAGAAGCGCTTGTCCAGTTGCGCCAGCTCGAGACTGCCGACACCCTTGGTCGCGGATCGGTTGACGAGGGCGTTGAGCGTATCCAGCCCCTGGTACAGGGCGAACAGTTTGCGATAGTCCGCGGACGCTGTTTTGACGTCGAGCTGGGCGGCGTCCTCATTGATGAATTTACGCCCCCCAAGAGCGGCGCGGACGAGCGCGTCCGCCTTGGGGGCCTCGAAATTGGTGGACCAGGGCGGCGTCGGCTGTTTGCGGGAAGCCTGCCTCAAGGCGGCGGCCGTCGTCGGTTCCGGCGCGAAGGACGCCGTGCCGCCGAACAATCCCAGAAGATAGCTGTTGTAGATCACACCGTGCTCCCGAGCCTCAGTGTGACGGGGCAGGCGTAAAGAGGTCTTAACGTCCGGCCGCGGAGGGACTCGGAACGCGACTCAGGGAACAATGAAAGGCGGCGACTGTTAAGCCGTCGCCGCTGAAGCAGGAGACGTGCATCATGTCTGCCTTTGTCGAAGCCCTGAGATCGGTGCTGGCCCTGTACGGACTGGGTTCCCGCGCGCAACGGCGGCGGCCCGCGCCCGTCTATATCGGCCGCTCGGGAGGGCGGACCTGAGGCTTAACCGCCCCGGAACAGCGACAGGATGATCTGCGGCGCCTGGTTCGCGATCGAAAGCGACTGCGCACCCAGCTGCTGCTGCACCTGCAGGGCCTGAAGCCGGGCGCTTTCCTTGGCCAGATCGGCGTCCACCAGATTGCCGATCCCCGATTCCAGTGTGTCGACCAGTTTGGTCACGAAGCTGTTGTGGGCCTCGATCTGCTTGGCCTGGGCGCCGATCTCGCCGAGCGAGGCGTTCAGCTGGGTGATCGAATCGTCGAGGCGGGTCAGGGCCTGGGTCGCGCCGGTCAGGGTCAGCAGACTGTCCGAAGTCGACAGTTCGATGATCGTCCCGCCCAGGCTGAGGTCCTTGGCCGAAAGGGTGACGAACGATGAGGCGTCGGCGTTGGCCAGGAACCGGATGCCCGAGCTCAGCGAGCCGTTGAGGATGTTGCCACCATCGAAGGTGGCGTTGTCAACGGCCGAGGCGATGGCCTTCATCAGCGCCTGGAAGTCGGCGTTCAGGAGCTCGCGGGACTGGGTCTTCAGCGAGGTGTCCTTGGCCGCGACGACCTTTTCCTTGAGTTGGTTCAGCAGGTCGGAGACCGATTCGCCGGCGGACAGGGCGACGTCGGCGATCGAGGTCGCCCGGTCGAGGCTCTGTTTGACCGCGCTGAGCGCACCCACATCCGCCCTCTGCTGCTGGGCGATGGCCCAGATGGCGGCGTTGTCCTTGGCGCCCTGGACCTTCAGTCCGGTCGAGATCCGGCTCTGGACATCGCCCAGACGCTCGTTGGTGCGCGTCAGGTTCTGCAGCGCGATCGCGGCGGAAGTGTTGGTATGGACGCTGTTCGTCATCCGACTCGGCCTTTCAGGTTTGGCCAAGGCTAGGAGACGAACCGTGCACACATGGTTAACGACCGCTAACCACGCGTCTTAACCGCGCGGATCGCTCCTGCGCGGCGGGTGGTGCGGATACGCTGTGGCGTCAGGCCTTGGTGTCGATCACCGAGCCGGCGCTGTACTGGGCCGTCTGCATCAGGTCCACGACCTGTTCGCGCGGCAGCTGCTTGACGACCTCGCCGGTGACCCGGTCGAGCGTCTTGTAGATAAAGGACCCCGACTGCGGCCCCTCCTCGATCACCAGCCGATAGCGGGCGGCGCGCTCGGCCTCCTGCGCGAATGGCGAATCGTGGAAATCGCCGCTCGCGGTCGACGCGGCGGCGGGCTGAACGGCGACGGCGCCGATCGGGTCTATCCTGGCATTGCTCTGCATCTCTCCTTCCGCCGACGTTCAGTCGACGTCTCCGTGAGGCGGCCCGGATCGGTCGGGCGGGACCCGGAGGTCCCGCCCTTCCGGTCGATCCTTAGCGGAACAGTCCGAGCAGGATGGAGGTCGAGGAGTTGGCGATCGACAGCGCCTGCACACCCAGCTGTTGCTTGGTTTGCAGGGACTGCAGTCGGGCGCTTTCCTTGGCCAGATCGGCGTCCACCAGGTTGCCGATGCCGGACTCGATGCTGTCTTGCAGCTTGCCGACGAAGGTCAGGTGGGTCGCGAACGACTTCGAGCCGGTGCCCAGGCGAGCCAGGGAGGCCGAAACGTTGTCGATCGAGGCGTTGACCGCGGTCAGGGCCGTGGTCGCCAGGGTCGAGGTGCCGATGGTCATCGCGGCCGTAACCGTCACGTTGGCGCCGCCCAGCGACAGGTTTTCACCCGCAACCTTGATGGTCGAGCCCGCCGTGTTGGACAGGGCCTTGAAGCCGTTCGTCGTGGTCGAGTTGTCGAGCAGGTTCACGCCGTTGAACTTGGCGTTGGCCACGACGGTGGCGATCTGGTCGCGAATGGCCTTGAAGTCTTCGTTCAGGGCCGAACGAGCCGAGGTGGTCAGGCTCTTGTCCGTGGCGGACAGGGCCTTCTCCTTCAGCTGCACGAGCAGGTCGGAAACCGACTCGCCGGCCGAGAGAGCGACGTCCACGGCCGACTGGCCGCGGTTCAGGCTGTCCTTGACGGCGTTCAACGCGCCCAGTTCGGCGCGTTGGCCCTGGGCGATGGCAAAGATGGCGCCGTTGTCCTTGGCGGACGAAACGATCTTGCCGGTGTTGATGCGGTTCTGAACCGTCTGCAGTTCGTTGTTCGTGACAGACAGGTTCTGGAGGGCGATCATTGCGCCCACGTTCGTGTTTACGCTGTTCAGCGCCATGACACGTAGTCCTTCTTTCAAGGTGTCCGACGCCATTTTGGCTGCCGGGAGCATTTTGCTCGGCCCTATCGCAGCAAGGACGGGGCCGTTGGCGAATCAGCCATGCCAAGGCCGGATCGTCTGAATTCGCTGCGTTAGTTCCTGTTAAGCACGTCCGTCACCCGGCAGAATATGCCGGGGACCCGGCAGGATCTGCCGTCCGACCCGGCAGTTGTTGCAGCGGGGGCCGGCTGTTTTGCGAACTCGGCGAGCCAGCGGCGCCAACCTCCGCCGGGCAGGCCGCGGACGCAGGCTCACCACGGCCACCGACGGCGAGGCGCCGTGGCCTTTCGCCAGCGGTCCTGCATCTCCCGCTCGGCCAGCAGTGTCCCCACCGCCAGGTCGCGGGCGGCCTCGCAAGCCACGAGGGCGGCTCCGCGGGAAACATAGGCCACCTCGAGGTCCCCTTGCGTCGCAGACTCAGGCAGCCGGTCCAGCAGGCACGGTCGGATTGCCGCTTGGGGCAGGATCAGCCTCGGAGGAGCCGCAGACGGCGGGGGCGAGACGGCACAACTCGCGATCGTGGCGGAGAAGGCGATCGGCGCGAGCCGGATCCAGTGGCGTCGATTCATCAGGAGCGCTCCGGGCTTGCGTAGTGGCGTCCGCGGTCGCCCGCGCGACCGCCACGGCTTGTTGATGGCTATGTTCGAGACGGCGGACTTGATCGGCCATCCCTTCGACTTCGAGTGTCCGCGCGCCGGCGTCGGCGACGGCGAATGCCGCGCGAGCCTCCACCGCCCGCAGGCGTCGTCCTGACAGGTCGAACGGATCCCAGCGCAGGCCAAGCCCGTGGCCGACGGCGATCAAGAGGATCGCCAGCGCTACGGCCAGCACGGGCCAACCGGCCGGGGTCAGCGTACGAAGCAGGGTCCTCACGGAAATGCTCGCCGGTCGAGCTCGAAATGCGGCCCGTCTCGCAGCGTCGGCCAGTCGCCGCCCCAAACGATAGGAGTGCCCTCACGCGTAGCCGCCGCCTTGAACGCCGCCGCGATGCGCGGATAGAGCGGCCAGTCCCAGCGCACCTGCCCATCGACCATGGCGGCCACGTCGATTGCGTGGCCGGTCAGATGCCGGGAGTGTTTCGTGCGGCTGGCCCCGGCGCGGACGAGGGCCAGCTGCCGCACCTTCGTGCGCACCCCCTCGGTGATCATGAAGTCAACCGGGCTGAGCGCGATGGCCTCGCAAGCGAGGGCGACCAGCCGCGGATGCACCCCGTCGAGCCGCCTCATCGAACGCTCGGAGAGACGGAAGCCCATCAGTCCCCCTCCCCGTCCAGCGGCGGGCGCAGCGCGCGGAGGCTGGCGATCAGCTGTTGGGCCGTCGGGGCGACGAGATACAGGATCATCGTCAAGGCCAGCAGCGCCATCAGCGCCTTGGCAAGCGGCAGCGCGGCTTCCGACGGCGTGAGGGCGATCAGGCGATCCAGCAGTAGCCAAGCGGCGCCCGTGCTGGCGAACACATAGAGGCGGCGCCAGAACCAACGCCCCTCCGCCAGTGGCGACGGCGTCGCCGGCGGGTTGAGCGAGCCGGTCATCGGCCGTCCTCCCGATCTTCGACGGCTTGGCCGAGATGGCGTTGATCGGCGCCCAGCTCGTGATAGACGTCTTCCTCGGACAGCCGGAATGGGGCTTCCCAGGCATCAAGGTCCAGTAGACCGGTCTCGGGTCCGTTGAAAAAGGGGGTCATCAGACTCATCCCTGCGCAATCAGCCAGACCCGACCGTTTGCGCCGGCTCCGCCCACGCCGCCCGCTGTCTCGCCGGCTCCGCCGCCGCCGCCGCCGCCACCCGCGGATCCACCGTCGCCGCCGGTGTGGCCACTCCCCGAGACCACGGCTCCACCGCCGCCTCCGCCGCCGCCGGCCCAATGCAGCGCGGGCTGGGGAGAGACTGCGCCAGCAACACCAGACGCTCCGGATCCGCCGGACCCGCCGGCGCCCTTGAGAGTCAGCGCACCGCCGTCGCCGCCCGCGCCGCCCGCATATGTCGTGCCGGAGCCGTCCAGCCCTCCGCCGGCTCCGCCGCCGCCCGGGGCGCCCGGCCGTTCGACACTTTCACCGGCGGCGGCGTTGGTCGTGACGCTGGATGCGCCACCGCCGTTGGTGTCGGGCGCACCGGATAGGCCGGCCACCCCACTGGACGCACCGCCCAGGCCGCCTCCACCGCCGCCCGTAGCGCCCAGCAAGACGCTCGGGCCGAGATAGACAGTGGATTCACCGCCACCGGTGCCCGTGGCCGCACTGCCACCAGCGCCACCCGCGCCGACGACGATGGTCAGTTCCGGCGCCAGGTGTTCAGCCGGCCAGATCGCGTGGTTGACGCCACCGGCGCCCCCGCCTCCTCCGCCGAATCGGGTTCCCGTGGCGCCGAGGGCTCCAGCGCCACCGCCCCCGCCGCCTCCAACGACCACGGCCTCGATCGTCCGCGCCCAGCCGGGTACGACGTAGGTCCCATCGGTCGTCAGAGCCGTCACCGCACGCCGGCTGGCACCCTGTTCGAAGCTGACCCGACCCGATGCGCGATCAACCGACCACACATCCAGCCAGGACGAGCCGTCGGCGCTGACCTTCAGCCGGAGGTCGTCGTCGCCGATCAAGCCCAGCTCGGCCCGGCCGCCCCATGCGCTCTGAAACAGGAGCGACAGGACATCGGCCGAACCTTCCTTGTTGAAGGTCAGGCGCAGGTCGCCGTCCCCACCGTCGTCCGATCCACGTGCAGTCCACAAAGCCTTGTTGAGACGGGCGGCGAACGGGTTGGCGGCGTCGGCGGTCGTTCCGAGGCCGATACGCGTCAGGCCCTGGATCACACCTAGACGCTCGCCCAGGGGAATCCAGCCGCCGGCTTCGCGGACCACCAGGTCTCCGGCGTCAAGGACGAGTGCGATCAAGCCATCCGCAGCCTCGACCACCGTCCAGCCACCGGCTTCGGCACGCAGGAGCGCTCCCTCGGGCTGGCCGGCCCAAACGGCGCCCGTCGGACCCGCCGGCAGGATGTACAAGGCCCCATCGGCTGGCGACGCGGGCTGGCTGGACTCCGTCCGGCTGACGACGGCGGTCTGAACGACGGCGTCCAGCCGTGTAAGGGCCTCGTTCAGCGTGACGTGCTTCTGCATCTGGCCCGCCGCAAGATAGGGAAGGCCGAGGCGGGCGGTCTGGTCGTCGCTCATCTGAGATCTCCGAAGTACTGTCGGAGATGAGTCTGCGCCCGCCGGCTCCTCAGGCGTGTTCAGGACGCTGGAGCGTGAAACTCTTCGCTTCAGATCAGTAGCTTAGCACTCTGGATTGTGATGGCTGGGACCGAAAAGCCAGCAATATATAACAATGTTCACTCACGTAGGTAGACCACTCGCCGCAGACCGCTCTTGCTCCGCATTTCGGCGAGATGCCGCTCGTGCTCACCCGCCAATCGGGCCTCCCGCTCGCTGGCCTCGACCCAGTGGGTGGTCTCGATATCCTTCTGCAGCGCCTTGGCGGCCATCAGGTGGCCCCGGAGGAAAACGTCCGCAACGCTTGGGACGAAATCCAGAAACGGCACCTCACCGACAAGGGTCGTGACACTGTCGAGGCCCAGATAGGCGACCATCCGGGCCACCGTCGCCGGGGATGCCTTCACCCTCGCGGCCTGCACCAGCAGCCAGCCCGCAGCTCCGACGCTGTAGACCGTTCCCACGACCGGGATCCAGGTCAGAAGACCGTCCAGGCCGATACCGAACGGGCCAATTCCCACGACCCGGTCAGAGAGCTTCTTCACGCTCTCGACATTGGTCCAGATTTTCTCGATATCGCCGATGGTCCGTCTGGCCATGACACCCCTCCGAAGCGAGACCGTAACGCGCCATGACGCCGCCCGTTCAACAGCCCGGACCACACCCACCCGTCGCGCGCTGGCTTTGGAAGCCGATCGGCCCGCTGGATGCGTTGATCCGGCTGGTCCTTGCCGCGCCGCTGGGGATAGCGCTGATCTGCCTCGGCGGGATCGGGCACCGCTGGTTCGACATCCTCGCCCAGTTCACCGCTCCGGCGCTGGTGGTGACGGCTGCGCTGACGCTGTTGTTGGCGCTAACGCGTCTGAAGATGGCGGCGCTGCACGGATTGGCGGCCTGCATCGCCCTGTCGTTCGCCGTAGCGCCGCAGTGGTTCCCCGCCGACCCACGGCCCGAACCAGGCGCGCCGATCCTGCGGCTTTACTCGGCGAATCTCTGGGCCCGCAACACCGACGTGGAATCCATTCTGGCCTCGATTCGGGCTGCGGACGCTGATGTCGTTGTGTTGATCGAACTGGGAGACGCTCCGGGCCGGCGGCTGGATGAGGTCCTCGTCGACCACCCCCACAGGATCACCTCTCCGCGTATCGACAGACCCACCGGTCCCGCACGGTCCGTGGTCGCCTCGCGACTGCCGATCACCCCCATCCGGGACCGTCCCGACGGACTTCACGCGGTCGGCGCCTCGGTGCAGACGCCGCTCGGCCTCGTCCATGTTCTGGGCGTACATTTGACGCGGCCATGGCCCTTTGAGGAGCAGTGGGGCCAGATAAGCCAGACCATGGCGCTCCAGGCCGTGATCAAGGACCTGGACAGCCCCCTCATCGTGGCGGGAGACTTCAACAGCGTGTCGAGCGCCCGCATCGGCCGGCAGATTCGCGATCTCGGCCTGCACCCTGCAGCCGGATTTCCCGGTACATGGCCCACGGCCCTGCCGGCGCCGCTGGGCGTGACGATTGACCAGGTCTACGCCTCGCCGGATCTCGCCTTCGCGAGCCGCCGCCTGGGCCAGCCGACGGGCTCCGACCATCGGCCGGTGATCACCGAACTCAGCCGCGCCGTGCGCTGACCAGGGCCGCCAGTCTGCTGGCGTGTCCGGCCGCGGGGAAGTCGTCGGCGATCCAGGCCTCCTCGAACGCCTTGAGCAGCCGACCGGTCTCAGGGCCAGGTTCCACGCCGAGTCGGGCGACGTCCCGCCCACCGACAGGCAACGACGGCCGCGTCCATGCCTCCGCCATGGCAAGCTGGTGGTGCATGTCGGGGGCCTCGTCCGGCGCTTCGGCCCCGCGACGCCGGATCGCGTCCGAGAAGGCCTGAGCGCCGTGACGATACAGGGCCGCCCGCGCCTCTCGATCGCTCATCGACAGACGAACGTCCGCCAAGGCCAGGGCCGCGAACGCCAGCCGGTCGCGGACCGCATTGGACAGCCGCAGCCGGACCGCCGCCTCGCGGGCGACAGCCTCGCCCGGCGGCAACAACATCATCAACCGCACGACCGGATCGACTGTCTGGTCCACGGCGAGGTCGAACGAGGGCGTCAAACGTCCCTCTGGCAGGATCCGCTCCAGAACCCCGGTCACGGACATCGCGCGGACGGCGGCGCGGGGATCGGGCGCGGCGAGAAGCTTCATCAGTTCGCTCGATACCCGCTCGGCTGAGAGCCGGGTCATGTCGGGCGCGAGGCCACGGCAGGCGTCGAGGCCTGCGGCATCCGGCTCACCGCGCCCGTACCACGCCTGGAAGCGGAAGAAGCGGAGGATGCGCAGGAAGTCCTCGCGAATGCGGGTCTCCGGGTCGCCAACGAAGACGATCCGGCCCGCCAGCGCGTCGGCCACCCCCTCGCCTGTCGGGTCGAACACCTGCCCGTCGGCATCGGCGTAGAGGGCGTTGAGGCGGAAATCGCGCCGGGCGGCGTCCTCGGCCCAGTCGTCGGTGAAGGCCACGGTGGCGTTGCGCCCGTCGGTTGAGACGTCGCGGCGCAGCGTGGTGATCTCGAACGGCCTGCGCTCGGCCACGGCCGTCACGGTACCGTGCGCGATGCCGGTGGGCACGGCCTTCAGCCCTGCGGCCAGGACGGCCGTCGCGGTCTCCTCCGGCTTCAGGGTCGTGGCGATATCGACGTCGGCGACCGGCTCCCCGATCAGGGCGTTGCGCACGCAGCCGCCGACGAAGCGGGCACAGTCGGGGCCGCCGACCGCTTCCAGGGCGGCAATGACGGCCCGGGTGGCGGGCGCGTTCAGCCACGGCTGGTCCGCCAGGGACCGGGTCATGCGGCGTCCTCGTCGATGGCGACTGTCGGCTCGGTCTCATCGCCGTAGAGCCGGCTTCTCAAGCCTCGCAAGATGGCTGCGGTGGCGCCCCAGATGTATCGCTCGCCCCATGGCATGGCCCAGAACCACCGGCGTGGACCGCTCTCAGGATCATGGAAATCACGGCGATGGTTTGCTGGGTCCATGAGGAAGTCCCATGGGACCTCGAAGACCTCGGACACCTCGTCGGGCGACGGAGACACGACTGGGGGCTCGGTCAGCCAGCCGACCACCGGGGTGACCATGAAGCCGGTGACGGTCTCATAGCCATCGCCCACACCGAGAACCTCGACATTGGCCGGGTCGAGCGCAACTTCTTCCCAAGCCTCGCGCAGAGCGGCCTCGACAGCATTCTCGCCCGGATCAAGCCGCCCGCCAGGGAAGGCGATCTGCCCGGTGTGGCTGGCGAGACTGTCGGAACGGCGGGTCATCAGCACCGTCGCGCCCTTCGGGCGGGCGATGATCGGCGCCAATACGGCGGCGGGCCGCAGCGCCCGACCGGGCCGCGGCGCTGCCGGATTCAGATCGAAGTCGGACTGCGCAGGCCAACCGTCCGGCCGCCAGCTGGACGCCGGCTCCAGCCGCTCGACCAGCCGCTCACGCAGTGACGTCAGGCTCATGTGACGCCCGCTCCGACCGGACCGAGCGCAAATGGGGTCCCCCCTGACCGGACCGTCAGCCGGCCGCCCTCGACCATCGCCCGCTCGACCAGTTCATAGAATACCGGCCGGGCGATGCGGGCCCAGAGGTCGGCGCGGACGTGCACCGCGGGGGACGGCTCGCCGGTTGCCGGATCGGTCTCGACCTCGATCGGATGATCGGCTCCGGCCTCGACGATGTCGCCGACGTCTGTCGTGAACTTCAGCACGCCGTTCTCCGTCGCCAGCGAAATGGCGCGGAACGGCAGGTCCTCGACCTGTATCGCGAGCTTCTCGACCGGTGTGACAAGGCAGTAGCCGTCGGCATCCTTGCGCAAGACAGTCGAAAACAGGCGCACCAGCTCCGGCCGGCCGATCGGCGAGTTCTCGTGCATCCAGGTCCCGTCGCGGCGGATGACGATATCGATCTCTCCGCAGTGGGGCGGATTCCACAGATGCACTGGCGGCAGACCGCGCCCCGGCGCCTGTCTGGCAGCCTCGGCGACTGAAGTCAGTCCGGTCTTGGTGTCGGCGGGGACGGACATGGATGTAGACTTAAGGTTCACGGCGGCGCTGGCAATCCTCTAACCCGCCGGCGCGGTCAGCCTGCCGCCTGAACCGTACCCGCCATCGGGCCGTCGCCCCGCCATAGAACCCGGCGAGGATCAACCGGACCCGGCAGGCGCACCTCCGGTGCGGCCACGAAGCCGAACCGACCAAAGTACGGAGCATCACCGACCAGCAACACCCCTGCCTCCGCTTCAGCGGCCCAGTTCAGGCAGGCTTGGACCAGTTCGGCCCCGAGGCCGGCCCGGCGATTGTCGGCCTCGACCGCGATGGGCCCGAGGAACAGGGCCGGCCTTCCTCCGATGAGGATCGACCATAGTCGCACCGAGCCCCGCAACTCCGCGCCATCGCGGGCCACGAACCCCGCCGCCACACTGGCGTCCTCACGCAGGCGCTCGGCGGTCTTCGCGAAACGGCCCGGTCCGAACGCCGCCAACACCAGCGCGTCGACGGCGGGTGCGTCGGCAGGCAACTCCGCATCGATGTGCGAGACAGGGGAAGGCGCGGGTGTGGCTGACATGGGCGCGCGCACCTAAGGGGGGTCCGCACGCGAATCAATGGAATTGTCAGCCGGATCTCGAGAAATCAGGCGCGCGCTTCTGGCTAAAGGCCATGAAGGCTTCCATCGCCTCAGGACTGGACATCTGACTACCGAAGGCCTCGCCCTCGCGCTGCATCAGCGCCCACAGAGCCTCGGCGTCGCGCATCAGCCGCTTGGTCTTGCGGATGGAGTTCGGGGCCCGGGCGGCCAGCTGCGCCGCCAAGCCGGCAGCGGTCGCCTCGACCTGATCGGCGGGGACCGCACGGTTGGCGAGCCCCCAGGCGACGGCCGTTCGCCCGTCGATCGGCTCTCCGAGCGCGAACATCTCGAACGCCCGGCGGTGACCGATCGCCGCCGGCAGAAGCACGGAAGACGCGGCCTCCGGCGCCAGGGCCAGGTTGATAAAGGGCGCCGACAACAGCGCGTCCTCGGCGACAACCACCATGTCGCAGTGCAGCAGCAGGGTCAGACCGATGCCGACGGCGCGTCCCCGCACCGCCGCCACCGCCGGTTTGTCGAGGTCAGCGAGCGCCTTCAGAAACCGGAACACCGACATGTCCAGGGGCTGCTGGCCCTGCGATCCAATGGCGATGAAGTCGGCGATGTCGTTGCCGGCGGAAAAACTGTCGCCTTGGCTGCTGAACACCAGAACCCGGACGGAATCGTCGGTGCGGGCCCGCTCGGCGGCCTCCGAGAGGGCGGCGTACATCGCCTGGGTGATGGCGTTTTTCTTCTCCGGCCGCGCGAGCATGACCGTCAGAACGCCGTCGACGAGCTCTGTCTGAATGTGTTCCGTCACGCCCGGGATCCTCCTTCGGTTGCGGTCCACCAATCCACGCCGTCGGCGTCGTGGGTCCGGCGCGCCCGGCCTCGGTGGAGCAGGTAGTTGAGATGCGCCAGGCTCTCGCCCGTCGCCATACCCCGTACACCGTCGCCCACCGGGCGCGCGAACAGGGCTGAGAAGACATCGGTGGCCCGGCATGGTGTCCGCAGCGTCCGCTCCAGTCGCTTGAGGGCGGTGCGGTGGCCCCGGATCAGCGCGTCAAGTCGGGCCTGAACACCGCGAAACGGTTCTCCATGCGAAGGCAGCACCAGCACATCATCCGGAAACACCGCCTTCATGCGTTCCAGGGAGTCCAGCCAGTCGCCGAGCGGGTCGGCGTCAGGCTCGGTCGGCCAGACAGATACGTTCGACGAAATCCTGGGCAGTATCTGGTCGCCGCCCAGGACCACTCCGTCCGACTCGCGCCACAGACAGGCGTGTTCGGGACTGTGGCCCTCCCCCACAACGACGCGCCAGTTCTGGCCGCCGATCGACAGCCGGTCGCCTTCGCGCATCCGGACAAAGCCTGCTGGCATGGGCGAGACGACCTTGCCGAACTGCCCGTAGCCGTTCCGGTAGCCCGCAACCTGGCCCTCGTCCCAGCCCGCTGCCCGGTAAAAGACCGCGCCGTCTTCCGGGGCCGGTTGGCCAGTGTCGGAGACCAACATGCGGGCCGTGACGTACTCAAGCCGGGTCATCACCAGCGGGGCTCCGAAGCGTGCGCACAGCCAGCCGGCCAAGCCGATGTGATCGGGATGCATATGCGTGCAGATGACCCGCGTGACGGGCGCGCCGCCCAGTGGTCCCGCCAGCAGGCTCTCCCACTCTTCTCGGCTGTCAGGCAGGTTAAGCCCGGTGTCTACGAGCGCCCAGCCACCGCCGTCGCGAATTCCGTAGACATTGATGTGATTCAGGGCGATCGGCATGGCCAAACGCATCCAGAGGACGTCCGGCGCGACCTCGATGGCCTCGCCCGGACCCGGGGCCGGCCCGAACGGATAGGTCAGCCCGCGCTCCTCTCGCGTGGCGATTTCCACGTCCGTCAAAGCCAATCCGTCCGCCAAGTGCGTCTCCAATCGCAACTTAGGCCACGATAGGCCGAAGGCCCGTCGTCCGTCCAGCGCCGCCTTGACCCCGCCACAAGCGGCCGCCAAGGATTTGGCGACCGTTTTCCGTTCGGAGTCTCACCGTGTTCCACAAGAAGTTGCTCGCGCTGATCGGCGGCGCCATGGCCCTGTCGCTCCTGTCGGCCCACCCCGTTCTCGCCCAAGACCCCGGAGGCGGCGCTCCCGAAGCCCGCAGCGACCGTATTCTTCCGGATCGCGAGGATGCGCGTGAGCGTCGGGATCGCCGCGATCGCCAAGGTCGTCAGGACCAGGCGCCATCCCCGGCCGCCGCTACGCCGGAAGAGAACAAGGCCGCCGCTCAGGCGTTGCTGGCCGCGGCCGGCGTCGGCTGCCAGGTCTCTGAGGCGACCCTCCTCGGCGTCACCGCGGAACAGCACTCGACCTATGAGGTGATCTGCGCCGAGGGGCCCGGGTATCTCGCCGTCAATTCCACGCCGCCGCAGACTTTCAACTGCCTTGAACTGGCCGGTCAGGCGGAAACCAGCCGTCTGCGCGACCCGGAGGCCGATGTGGGCCAGCAGTGCACTCTGCCGGTGAACCTGGACCCGGTGCCGGTGCTGACGGCCTATGCCCGCGCGGCCGGGGTCGACTGCACGGTCGACCAGGGCGCCGCTATTGGCAAGAGCACCGCCGGCAGCGTGATCTTTGAGATCGGTTGCGCCGACCGGGACGGCTACTGGCTCGAAAACACGGAAGGAAACTGGCGGGCGACGCCTTGCTGGGACCTCGCCCTCGAGCAGGAAACCTGCCGTTACTCCACTGCCGCCGAGACGTCAGGCGCCTGGAAGACTGTTCTCGCCGGTACCGACGCCGCCGAGTGCGACGTCCAACAGGCGCGTCGCGTTGGCCGTGACGCCCAGGGCATGACCGTCTACGAAGTGAAATGCGGCGCCGGCAACGGCTACTTCGCTCGGGTCGGAACTAACTTCACTGCGCAGCGGGTCCATAACTGCATCGAGGCTGCGACGATCGCCGGCGGCTGCACGCTGACCGCCGCCGCCCCGGCGACCAGCGAGCAGTAAAACGTCCTCACCGACGACGACGACGCCCCGGGGTTCCCCCCGGGGCGTTTTTGTTTGGCCGATCGGTGCTTCACAGACGCCCCCGACGCGCCGTAATCATGGCCGATGCGCATCGCCACCTGGAACGTGAACTCGGTCAACGCTCGCCTGCCGACGGTGCTGGCCTGGCTGGAGGCCGCCACGCCCGACGTGGCCTGCCTCCAGGAAGTCAAATGCGTGGACGAGAAGTTTCCTCGCGAGGCGTTCGAGTCCCTCGGCTACAATGTCGAGACCCACGGTCAGAAGAGCTACAACGGCGTCGCCATCCTTTCGAAATACCCGCTGTCCGATATCCGGCGCGGCTTGCCCGGCGTGGATACCTCCGGCCACGAGGCGGAGGCAGAGCAGTCGCGATATATCGAGGCGGTGGTGGAGGCCGCGCGGCCCGTCCGGGTCGGCTGTATTTACCTGCCCAACGGCAATCCCGTCGGCGCCGAGAAATTCGCCTACAAGCTGGCTTGGTCTGACCGGCTGTTCGCTCACGCCCGGGACCTGCTGGCGCTGGAAGAATCCTTCACCCTCTGCGGCGACTACAACGTCATCCCCACGCCCGACGATGCGCGGAACCCGGCGGCCTGGGCCGGCGACGCCCTGTTCCAGCCCGAGAGCCGGGCCGCCTTCCAGGCCCTGCGCCATCTCGGACTGTCGGACGCCGGGGAACTGGGCGGTCAGCCGCCCGGGACCTACACCTTCTGGGACTACCAGGCCGGGGCCTGGCAGCGCGACCACGGCATCCGCATCGATTTCCACCTGCTCTCACCGCAGGCGGTGGACCGGTTCCGGGCGATCGAGACGCACCGCGAGGCCCGCGACATGGACAAGCCCTCCGACCACGTTCCGGTCGTGATCGAACTGGAAGACTAGCGATGGCCGAGGCGCTTCGGGTCATCCTTCTCGTGGCGCTGGCGGCGGCGGCCCTGACCAAGGCCGTCCTGATCCTCGCCTGGTGGATGGAGCCGGTGCGCCGGATGCGCCGGGCCCTGCTCAAGTCGCTCGGGGCGGCGCCCGAGGCCGAAGCCCTGTCGCCCGCCGAAGGCCGCGCTGCAGGGCTCGATTTCGACGGCGCTCAGATCGCCGTGCTGTGGAATCGCGGGGCGACCGGCCTCGTCTACGCCTTTGAGGAGATCGACGGCGGGGAAATCATCGTCGACGGCCACGTCGTCGCCCGCGTTCGCCGCGGCGAGACCCGAAAGGCGCTCGACATCCTCGCGCCCGATGCGGAGCAGGTGGTCCTGCGCCTGATGTTCGGCGACGCCCGCCATCCGGAATTCGAACTGGCCCTGTGGGACGCGACTCTGCCGGTTCAAACCAGCTCCCCCGGTGAGGCCTTGCGCCTGGGCCGCCGCTGGCTGTCGCATCTCGAGGCGCTGCTGAAAGGCTGAGGCTTCGCCCTTCCGCCCCCGGCGACGGAACGCTAGAAGCCTCCATCCTTTGTGACCGAGTAACCCGGAGCGCCCCCGTGGCCCGTCTGTTCGACGCCTATATCATCGCCGACTGGACGGCCGCCGAGGGCAAGAAGCTGGGCGACCAGTCCGTCTGGATTGGCGTGGCCAAGCGCGACGTCCGCTTCCGCCTCTACACCGAGACGCATAACGTCGCGACGCGCGCTGAGGGGGAAGCCCTGCTCGCCTCCCTGCTCGCCGACCACCGCAAGCGCGGCGACCGGATGCTGGTCGGGTTCGACTTCAACTTCGGCTATCCGGCCGGCACGGCGGAGCGGCTCAAGCTGAGCGGCACGCCGTGGCAGGCGATGTGGAAATTCATCGCTTCGAACATCGTCGACAAGCCGGACAACACCAACAACCGCTATCAGGTGGCGGCCAAGATCAACCGCCTCATGACCGACAACGCCTGGCCCATGTGGGGCGCGCCCGCCAAACAGGCTCAGCGCTGGCTAACGACGACCAAGCCGCCGGCGGGGTCGGGCGCCGACATCCCCGAGTTCCGCGCCACCGAGGACGCCGTCCGCAAGGGCAGGCTGCAGCCCAAGAGCGTCTGGCAGATGCATGGCGCGGGCGCGGTCGGCGGTCAGACCCTCGTCGGCATCCCGGCCGTGCGCCGCCTGCTGGAGAAGCTGGGGCCTTCCGGTGCGGTCTGGCCGTTCGGAACCGGCTGGCGCGCGCTTGAAACCGCGGACGTCGAGCCGTTATCCGCTCTCGTGGTGGAGGTCTGGCCCTCGATGTTCGACGGCAAGCCCAACCCCGGCGAGTTCAAGGACCAGGCCCAGGTCCGCGCCACCGCCGAGGCGCTGGCGAAGATGGACGAGACCGGCGCGCTGTCGAAAGCCTTCGCCCCGCCCAAGGGGGCGGATGAGGCTCTGATCGCCCGGGTTGAGCAGGAAGAAGGCTGGATTCTCGGAGCCTAGCCGATCAGCGCTCGCGCCGCCGCCCGGGCCTCGTCCGTGATCTGCGCCCCGGACAGCATGCGGGCGATTTCCTCCCGCCGGCCGGCCTCGTCGAGGGCGTCGACGGTCGTCGTGGTCATGCCGTCGGCGTCGGCCTTGCGCACCTTCCAGTGGGCGTGGCCCCGGGCCGCGACCTGGGGACTGTGGGTCACCACCAGCACCTGCGCGCCCTGCGCCAGCTTTTGCAGGCGCGCGCCCACCGCCGAGGCGACGGCGCCGCCGACCCCCTGATCGACTTCGTCGAAGATCATCACCGGCTGACGCTGGTCCTCCCGCCCGGCCAGGGCCGCCTTCATGGCGAGGGCGAAACGGGCCAGTTCCCCGCCCGAGGCGATGGCGTCCAGCGGCCCGAAGTCCGTGCCCGCATTGGTGGCGATCTCGAAGCGGACGGTCTCGACACCCAGAGGCCCGCGACGGCCCTCGGCGACCGGCTCGAAGGCGACGCGGAAGCGGGCGCGGTCCAGCTTCAACGGCCCCAGTTCATCCAACACCGACGAGGCAAGCCGCTCCGCCGCCGCCTCCCGGGCCGACGTGAGCAACATGGCGGCGACGTCGTAGGCCTCGCGGGCGGCGGAGGCCGCGCGCTCCGCGGCTGTGATCGCCTCAGCCCCGTCCTCGATCAGCCTCAGCTGGTCGCGGAACCGGACCCGCAGCGTGGGCAACACCTCGACCGACGTATTCAGCTTGCGGGCGGCGGCGCGCAGGGCGAACAGCCGTTCCTCCGCCTTGTCGAGGCGGCCCGGCTCGAAGTCGAAGGCGTTGGCGGCCGCGTCGAGGCAGGCGATCGCCTCCTCGGCCTCGACCAGCGTCCGGTCAATGGCCTCGGCCGCGGCGGACAGCTTCTGCACCAGCGGATGCTCAGGGTCCGTTCCCGCCTGCCCGGCCCGCTGGCGCGCGTGTTCGACGGCCCGTAAGGCGGCGGCCAGATTGCGCGACAGCTTGTCTCCACCGAGCGAAGTCCTGGCGTCGGCGAGATCGGCGATGGCTTTCTCCGCCGCACCCAGAAGGGCGCGCTCGCCTGCCAGCTCCGTTTCCTCGGCCGGCTGCGGGTCGAGCGCATCCAGATCAGCGAGGTTCTGTTCCAACTCTTCCCGATGGGCCGCGGCCTCGGCGGCGGCGGCCTTCAGATCGGCGACAGCGCGTTCGGCCGCCTTCAGCCGGTCCGCGGCGACAGCGACGCCCGCCAGCTGCGGCTGCAGGCCGCCATAGTTGTCGAGCAGCGCTCTGTGGGTTTTCCAGTCCAGCAGACCAACCGTTTCATGCTGGCCGTGCACCTCGACCAGGGCCTGGCCGATCTCTCGCAGCGCCGTGATGCCTGCGGGCTGATCATTGACGAAGGCCCGGCTCCGGCCATCGGCGGTCAGGGTGCGGCGCAGGATCAGCTCTTCACCGGGAATGGCCTCGAAACCCTTGTCCGAGATCAGCTGGATCAGGGCAGGGTCATCGGGCGCCGTGAAGACGGCGGTGGCCGACGCCTGCTTCGCCCCGTTCCGTACCAGACCGGCGTCCGCGCGCGCGCCCAGCGCCAGCCCGAGCGCGTCGAGGATGATCGACTTGCCGGCCCCGGTCTCGCCGGTCAGCACCGTCAGCCCGCCCTCGACCTCAAGGTCAAGCGCGTCCACCAGGACGATGTCGCGGATGGAGAGGGCGGTCAGCATGAGGTCGCGGGGGTGCGGGTCTGATTCGCCATAGCGCTCACTCTAGCGATGATCGCCAGTTATGACCGCCCCATGCGTCAGAAACGGTGGTCAGCCCGGGATGATGCGCCGCAGCCAGCTCTCTCGCTGACCTTCGGGCGCGACATCGGGGCGCCGGCCTTCCTCGGTGAGCAGCGCATAGGCCTCAGCGTACCACGGGCTGCCCGGATAGTTATGGCCGAGCACCGCGCCGTTGCGGGTGGCTTCTTCCTTCAGGCCGAGTTGCAGATTGACCTCGACCAGCCGGTACAGCGCTTCGGGCGTGTGAGAAGTCCGCTGATAGGCCTCATTGTCGATGACGGCCTTGTAGCGGTTGAGCGCCGCCAGCGGCTGGCCAGCGCGCTGGTAGTAGCGGCCGATGGACATCTCCTTGCCGGCCAGCTGGTCGTTGACCATGTCGATCTTGACCGTGGCGTCAATGGCGTAGGGCGTTCCGGGATAGCGGCGCGCGACATCGCGCAGGCCGTCTAACGCCGCCTGGGCGTAGCCCTGATCGCGACCGACATCCGTGATCTGCTCGAAGTGGGACAGCGCCTTCATATAGAAGGCGTAGGGCGCGCTGGGATTGCCGGGGAACAGCTGGATGAAGCGGTCCGAGGCCGCAATCGCCTCCGCGTAGTCGTTGCTCTGATAGTGGGCGTAAATCTGCATCAGGATCGCGCGCCGCGACCACTCCGAATAGGGATGCTGACGCTCGACCTCTTGGAAATAGTCGATCGCGTCGCCCCAGCGCCGGCCTTCAAGTCTCTGATAGCCGGTGTTGTAGAGAGCCTCGACCGGACGCTCCTCGTAGGCGAGGCGCGGTCGGCTGCGGTTGCCGCAGGCGGAAATCGTCAGGGCCGAGACGGCCACCACCGACAGGATCAGACCGGCGCGGAACTTGGAAGCAGGCAAGGACGACCTCAACATGACAGGCCGGCAGGCATCCGCCCGTCGGCGCCCCCGGATACGAGACGCGATCTCTACACCAGCGAACAACCCCGCGCCAATGCGGGAAGAAGTCAGCCAAAAAGAGGCTCGGCGCTTGTGGCTGAGCCATCCCCTGATATGAAGCGCGCCAACGCGATGGCGCTATTTTCAGCCGGGCGATGACGGCGAAAGGATGACCGGACATGAAGCTGCTCTCTGGCAACTCCAACCGGACGCTGTCCCAGGCGATCGCAACTCACCTGGATATGCCGCTGACCAAGGCCGAGGTGAAGCGATTCGCCGACAACGAGGTTTTCGCGGTCATCGAGGAGAATGTCCGCGGCGAGGACGTCTTCGTGATTCAGTCGACCAGCTATCCTGCCAACGATAATCTGATGGAGCTCCTGATCATGACCGACGCCCTCGTGCGGGCGTCGGCGAAGCGGATCACGGCGGTGATGCCCTATTTCGGCTATGCCCGGCAGGACCGTAAGACCGGCGGCCGCACACCGATCTCGGCCAAGCTGGTGGCCAACATGATCACGCGAGCCGGCGCGCACCGGGTGCTGACCATGGATTTGCACGCGGGCCAGATCCAGGGCTTCTTCGATATTCCAACCGACAATCTCGTCGCCACGCCGGTGTTGGCCCAGGATATCAAGGAGAACTACCGCAGGGGCGACGACCTGATGATCGTCTCGCCGGACGTCGGCGGCGTGGTTCGGGCGCGTTCGCTGGCCAAGCGGCTGGATGCGGATCTCGCCATCGTCGACAAGCGCCGCCCGAAGGCGGGCGAGAGCGAGGTCATGAACATCATCGGCGACGTCCAGGGCCGGCGCTGTATCCTGTTCGATGACATCGTCGACAGCGGCGGCACGTTGGTGAACGCGGCGCAAGCTCTCATCGAGCAGGGCGCGACCGAGGTCTCGGCCTATATCAGCCACGGCGTCCTCTCCGGCCCGGCCGTGCAGCGGGTCTCGGACGGACCGCTGAAAGAGCTGGTCATCACCGACTCGATCGAGCAGCCCTACGAGGTCCTGAACTGCCCGAAAATCCGCCGCGTTTCCGTGGCTCCGCTCATCGGCGAGGCCATTCGGCGGATCGCCAACGAGGAGTCGGTCTCGAAGCTGTTCGACTAGATTCTCGGAACCCGACCGGCGGCTGCCCCATTTGCGCCGTCAGGTTGGGCGTTGCTGGGCGCCGGTAATCCGAGGAGTCCTGATGCGTCCCGAATTTCCGCGCCGCGGCCGGTCCGTCGCCGCTCTAGCCGTAACCGCGCTGCTGGCCAGCTGCGCCACCGACGCTCCCACCAGGGCCGAGATCGAGGCCGCCCGAGTCGCGGCGGAGGCCGCGGAGATCGCTGCGCGCCTGCCTCCGCCTATCGCGCTGAACAAGGGCGTCGCCGATGCGGCGGCGGTCTACATGGCGTTCAGCCGCAACATGGCCGGCCTTGAGGGCGGGTTTACCGATCCCGAACAGATCCAGGCGGCACTGAGACGCGGCTCCGCCTATGATCCAGGCCAGATTTCGCGCGGACTGGTCGCCTACGCCTCCATCCTCGCCCTGCAGTCCCCCGAGTTCGTCGCTGGCGTACGATCGTTAGCGGACGACCGGGTCACGCGGGAGCAACTCGTCGCCGACATCGTGGCCGACCCCGGCTATGCTTCAACCCTGCCGGGCGCGGAAGCCGCGGCGGGACTGGTGATGGCGACACTGTCCGCGGATATCGACGCCTTGGGTCGCGCCGCGAACTCGATCGAGAACGACGCCTACGCCATCCAGGCCCGATATGATCCCCGTCGCTCGTGGGGCATCGCCGAAGTGAGGGACCGCGAAGGGCGGCTGGAAATGGCCAAGGACCGCTCCGCCCGGACCATGCTTCCGTCGGCTGAAGAGGCGTCGCGGCTGTTCGCCGCGGCCCACAGTGGTGGCGGCGCCCTTCCGGTCAGCGGAGGGCCTCGCAAGCCGCCCTATCCCCCGGCGGTTGTGAATGCGCTTGCGCTCGCGGCGCTCGCGGCGCTCGGCTACGCGGGAGAAAACGCCACCGCCAACACGGATGCGCTGCAGTTCGACCGCGTCAGCCAGGGCTGTCTCGCCATGTCAAAGCTCAACCTCTTCCAGTGTCTGGCCGCTTCCCGTCCGAATTACGAGGACATGTTCTGCCTCGGTCGCCACATCGTTCGTGACCTGGCGACCTGCTCTCGCGGCGCAGCCATGCCCGCGCCGGTCGTGACGGTTTCGGACGTGACTCCCGCCGATCCACCCCGGACCGCCGAGCCTATCATCATCACGCCCGTGACGCCGCCGCCGACCACGTCCCGACCCGTCCCCATTTCCCCCTCTCCGCGACCGACGCCGTCGATAACGGAAAGATTGAACACGGAACCGGGCCGCTCCCCCGCTGACTGATCGATCGCTCCCGTCGTCTCCGGTGTGGCCAAGCTAGCATTAACCCTCGTGGAACCATTCCAGCCGCGTTATAAGCGGCTCCGAAGTCCGGCGCACGAACGGCGCCGAAGATCCAGGGTGGGGATTTCGTATGCTTGAGGCTCGTTTTCGCCGCGGCCTGTCGCTGGCCGCCATCGCCGCGATGTCGGTTCTCGCAGCCTGCGCCACTCCGGAGCCGGAGCCGGAGCCCGCGCCGCCGCCGCCGCCGCCTCCAGCGGTCAGCCTGAACGAGGACGTGGCCCAGGCCGCCTCGATCTATGTCGCCTTCATGCGCGAGGCGAGCACGATCAAGGCCGGATTCGAAAGCGCCGAATCGATCCAGGCGGCGATCCGCAAGGGCGCGTCTTACGAGCCGGCCCAACTGTCCCGCGGCATGATCGCCTATGGCTCCATCCTCGCGCTTCAATCACCCGAGTTCGTGAACGGCGTTCGCACCTACGCCGTCGATCCGGCCATCCGCCAGGAAATGGTCGCTCGCATCATCGCTGATCCCGCCTATGCAGCCACCCTTCCGGGGGCCGACGCCGCGGCGGGTCTGATCGTGGAGGCGATCGGCCGGGATTCCGCCACCATGCTGTCGATCGCCGACGCGGTCGAGGAAGATGCCTATACCATTCAGGGCCGGTCCGATCCGCGTCGACGCTGGGCTGTCGTCAACATCGCCGACCGGGATACGCGCTTGCAGGGCGCCAAGACCCTATCGGCCGTCGAGATGCTGCCGTCGGCCGAGGTGTCTGCCCGGCTGTTCGCGGCGGCCAACAGCGGGTCGGGGCTTGAGTTGACGCCGGCTCGCTCGGGTCCGCCCTACACGCCGGCGGTGGTGCGTTCGCTCGCCCTGGCGGCCCTCGCCGCTCTTGGAGCCGGAGGTGAGGATGCCCGCGCCAACACCGAAGCCCTGACAATCGAGCAGAACAGCGAGTTCTGCCTGAACATGTCCAAGCTGATGCTCTTCCAGTGTCTGGCCGCCTCGCGTCCCAGCTACGAGGACATATTCTGCGTCGGCCGGCATGTGGCGCGCGACTTGGCGACCTGCACGGCGCAGAACATCAAGCCGGCGCCCGTCGCGGCCCTCGAGACTGTCGTCGCCGGATCCGATCCGGCGCCGGTTCAAACCCCGGTCGCGGCCGGTGCTGCGGCGGCTTCAGTATCCGCTACGGCCGCGCTGAACGGCGAGGGTTGATCCGCGGCGCAATCCCGCCGTCCAGACGGTTGCGTCACCCGGCGTCTGCGTGTAATAGCCCGCGCTCTTGAATTCGAGGGTTCGAGGACCCCGTCGCGCGGGCGATTGCGTCAGTGCGGCGTTTCTGTTGTTGAGGCGAGCCAGATGGCCGAGATCATTCTGAACGTTGATGTCCGTGACGGCGTCGGCACCGGCGGCGCCCGCGCTGCGCGTCGTGCGGGCATGGTCCCCGGCGTGCTGTACGGCGGCGACAAGGCCCCCGTCGCCATCGCAGTGAACGAGCGGGACTTCCGCAAGTCGCTCTACACCGGCAAGCTGCTGGGCCACCTGGTGACCCTGAAGTACGGCAAGGAGACCCAGCCGGTCATCGCCCGCGACGTGCAGTTCGACCCGGTGTCGGACCGTCCGCTGCACTTCGACCTGATGCGGGTCGACGCCAAGCAGACCATCAAGATCGACATCCCGGTCCACTTCATCAACCAGGACCAGTGCGAAGCCTTCCGTCAGGGCGGTTCGCTGGAAGTCGTCCGTCACTCGGTCGAGGTGAAGGTCCGCGCCGACCACATCCCGGAAGATCTGATCGTCGATCTGGCCGGCCACAAGCTGGGCGACACCATCCGCTGGACCGACCTGAAGGGCACGAAGGACGTCGAGCCGACCATCACTGACCGCGACTTCGTGATCGCCTCGATCAAGACCTCTTCGGCCGCCATTTCGGCCGCCGCCGACGAAGCCGCCGATGCTGAGGCCGCCGCCGAAGCCGAAACCGAGGCCGCCGAGGTTCCGGCCACGGAACAGGCCGCCGACGAGGCCGAAGAGTCGTCCGAGGGCTGATCCTCCCGCGACAAGCTGCTACTGGAACGGCCCCATCCGGCGACGGACGGGGCCGTTTCCTTATCCGGAACCCGCCATGATCATCATCGCCGGCCTGGGGAACCCCGGCCCGAAATACCAAGGCAACCGCCACAACATCGGCTTCATGGCCGCCGAGGAGATCGCGCGGCGCTGGTCATTCGGCCCCGAGCGGGCGAAATTCCAGTCGGCGATCCGCGAAGGCGATATCGAGACTGCGTCCGGCCGCCAGCGGGTGCTTCTGATGAAGCCGCAGACCTATATGAATGAGAGCGGTCGGGCCGTGGCCGAGGCTGCACGCTTCTACAAGATTCAGCCGTCCGAGGTGATCGTCTTCCACGACGAGATCGATCTGGCTCCCGGACGGTTCCGGATGAAGACCGGCGGCGGGGCCGCGGGCCAGAACGGCGTACGCAGCCTGATCAGTCAGCTCGGTCCGGAGTTCCGTCGGGCGCGCATGGGCGTCGGGCACCCCGGGGAACCGCAGTTGGTTCATGGCTACGTTCTTAGCGACTTCCACAAGGCCGACCAGCCTTGGCTGGAGGCGATGCTGAACGCCTGCGCCGACGCCCTGCCCTTCGCCCTGGCGGGCGACGACGATCGCTACCAGGCCGAGGTCATGCGGCTGGCGCCCGCCCCGAAATTCAGCCCGCGCCAGGCCGCCCGCGGCGAGAGCTGACCCGCGACCGGCCGCCGCCTTGCCCGCCCGGGCGCCAACCGATAGACCGCCACACGATCAACAGGTTGCCCAGATGTCTCGCGCCCTCCTCCTCGCCTTCGCCGCCTTCGCCCTGGCGGCGTGCAATCCCGGCCAGTCGGCCGACGGCGGCGAGACGGCCGCGCAGAAGGTCCAGATCGCCAACGCCCTGTGCCGCCCGACGCCGGTCGGACGGCAGGCCACCGGTTGCTACCTGACCCTGACCGCCGTCGCGGACGATCGCCTCGTCAGCGTCTCCAGCCCCGTCGCCGGCCGGATCGAGATCCACGAGAGCCGGATGGAGAGCAATATGATGATGATGCGTGAGCTCAAGGAAGGCGTGCACCTGCCCGCCGGCGAGACGGTCGAGCTGAAGCCGGGCGGCAGTCATATCATGCTGCTGGCCGTCACCGAGCCGCTGAAGGCGGGCGACTCGGTCCCGCTGACCCTGACCTTCGCGTCGGCAGCGCCCATCGACATCACGGCGGCGGTCGGCCAGCCGGCCCTGCCGGACGCCGGTCACGCCGCGCACTGACGCGCCGGCGGCCTGACAAACCGACCGCGACCCGCTAAGGGCTCGCGCTCACCAAGGAACACCCAGCCCCCATGGCCCTGAAAGTCGCGATCGTCGGCCTGCCCAACGTCGGCAAGTCCACCCTCTTCAACGCCCTCACCAAGACGGCCGCGGCCCAAGCCGCCAACTACCCCTTCTGCACCATCGAGCCGAACACAGGCGACGTCGCGGTGCCCGAGCCGCGTCTCGACGTTCTGGCGAAGATCGCTGGATCGAAGGAGATCATCCCCTCGCGCATCACCTTTGTGGACATCGCCGGTCTGGTGCGCGGCGCCTCGAAGGGCGAGGGCCTGGGCAACCAGTTCCTGGCCAACATCCGCGACTGCGACGCCGTCGCCTTCGTCGCCCGCTGCTTCGTCGACGACGACATCACCCATGTCGAGAACCGCATCGACCCGATCTCCGACCTCGAAATTATCGAGACCGAGCTGATGCTGGCCGACCTCGAAAGTCTCGAAAAGCGCGTCCTCAACGTCGAGAAGCGGGCGAAAGGCGGCGACAAGGAAGCCCAGCAGACCCTACGGCTGATCAACATGGCGCTGGTACCGCTCCGGGCCGGCAAGCCTGCGCGCGTAGTCGAGGTCGATAAGGAGGATCAGAAGGCGTGGCACATGCTGCAGCTGCTGACCTCCTTGCCCGCGCTCTATGTCGCCAACGTCGACGAGTCCTCGGCCGACAAGGGCAACGACCTGTCGGACCTCGTGGCGAAGCGGGCAGCCGCCGACAATGCCAAGGCGGTGGTGATATCGGCGAAGATCGATTCCGAACTCGCCGTGCTGGACGCGGAAGAACAGGCGGAATTTCTGGAAAGCATGGGGCTGGAGGAGCCGGGCCTGAACCGCCTTATTCGCGAGGCCTACGCCCTGCTGGGACTGCAGACCTATTTCACCGTCGGGCCCAAGGAAGCCCGCGCCTGGACCATTCCGATCGGGGCTACCGCCCCGCAGGCGGCGGGCGTTATCCACACTGACTTCGAAAAGGGTTTCATCCGCGCTGAAACCATCGCCTATTCCGATTTCGTCGTCCTGAACGGCGAACAGGGCGCGAAGGAAGCAGGGAAGATGCGGGCCGAGGGCAAGAGCTACGTCGTCAAGGACGGCGACGTGATGCATTTCCTGTTCAACGGCTGACGTTTGGCCCGGCGGGCGTATCCTCCAGCCTTGTGCATTTGGTCAGAGCGACCAGGGCGTTGTCGCGGTTCAGCCATGTCAGGCGCATCGTCTGACCCAGGACGCTCATTCGCACGCGTTCGCTGGAGACCATGCCTTCGGCGGTGCAGGTGAGTTCGGCCTCATAGCCATCCGCAACCTGATCGATCGAGGCAATGGCGCAACTGTTCTCATAGCCCTCGAACCGGGTGGTGGTGATCTCGATCGGCCGTTCGGGTCCAGTGGTGTTCGGACACCACGATACGTCGGCGGCCCAGCGGCCGACGAAGCTGCGGGGACCGCCGCCGGGAAGGGCCGACCCCGCGCCGGGCGATGACGAGGCCGGCAGAGCCGCCGCCTCGGGCATGTCGATGGGATCGGCGGGTTCGGTCGGGGAGTTCGGTTCACCGGGACCGCAAGCGGTGACGGCGAGAGCAGAGAGCAGGATGGGCCATGTCCGGGTCATCGACCCGAAACGCCGTCAGAAGCGGTCGGCTCCGCCCAATTCGCCCCGATCACGAAATCGCGGTCACGCTTGCATCCTGCGCCAGTATTTGCGACCCGTTCTTCTGTGTCGAGAACAGGGGGGTGTCCCGAATGACTCAGAACACCAATCCATGGGCAACGCAGATCGATCCGCTCGCGCAAGACATCGCCGCGGTGCTCAAGCGCATGGGCGGCGCGGCCCACCAGAAGGACGTGGTCCAGTGCGTCTGCGCCCTCAAGCGACAGAGGGGCGAGACCGTCGCCCAGGATCTCGCCAACCGGATTGTCGAAGTGTTCGAGCGATATCGCGACCTGTTCTTCCGCCCCTTCGGCGAGGGCTCGATGCGCTGGGCCCTGCAGCCAGGCGTGGCCTGACCCGAACAGTATCGATATGACGGCGAAGGCCCGCGACCGGACGGTCGCGGGCCTTGCTGTTCCGGCGAGACTTGTCGCCGTTGTCGATCACGTCGACCATGTCTCCGGCCACGGTGTCATGGTTGTCGCGGCTGGAATGTATTGGTCGCGCAGGCTCTAGAAGCGGCGGACGAAGCTCAGACCGTAGGTGTCGATCTCGCCGCCCTGATCGTCGGTGAAGTCGCGACGGGTCCAATCGGCGCGCAGCCCGTTCTGACCGTCGAAGAACCAGTTGGCTCCGGCCCCGTAGTTCAGGCTCTCGCCGTCCTCTGAGGCGGACACGCCGGCGATGTCGGCCTTGAGCGAGGTGGTGCCGTAGCCGACACGGCCGAACAACTCGAAATTCGGGCTCACCGGCACCGTGCCGACGGCGTAGAGGGCGGCGTCATACTCATGCTCGACGGTTCCGCCAACGCCGCCGATGGTGATGTCTTCGTCCTTGACGCCGAACGAGGCCTCGCCTTCGACACCGAGGTAGCGCGAGACCTTGGCGCCAACACGGCCGGTGACGGCGCCGAGGCTTTCATCGCCGCTGTCGAGATGGGTATAGCCGACCGAGCCGGTCCACTGCGGGTCATTGAAGCTCTGGGCCATCGCCGGAGCGGCGAAGAGCGAGAGAGCGGCGGTCGCGAGAAGAACGTTACGCATGGTTTCTGTATCCTCTGGATGCGGTGACTTCTATGGTCACCAACCCCCTCCAGTTCGACACAAATGGCCCGACGTGTGGGCCGTTCCAGACCTTGCGGACGACTGGACGCCGACTGTGCGTTCACTGGCACAGACGACGCTACGTCAACCATGACCTTATCGTGGTCTTATTGCGGCGTTTCCTGTTCTAGCGATCCTTCTCCCGTTCCGAGCCGGAGCGGGCGTCCAGCGCGGCTTGAGCGGCGGCGAGGCGGGCGATCGGGACGCGGTAGGGCGAGCAGCTGACGTAGCTGAGGCCGACGCGCTCGCAGAAGGCTATCGAGGCGGGATCGCCGCCGTGCTCGCCGCAGATGCCCATCTTGATGTCCGGGCGAGCGGCGCCGCCACGTTCGGCGGCGATGCGGATCAGGTCGCCGACGCCATCCTGATCGAGGCGGACGAACGGGTCGGTCTCGAAGATCCCCTTGTCCATATAGGCCTGCAGGAAGCGGCCGGAGTCATCGCGGCTGATCCCGAAGGTGGTCTGGGTCAGGTCGTTGGTGCCGAACGAGAAGAACTCGGCGTGCTCGGCCAGATCATCGGCGCGCAGGGCGGCGCGGGGCAGTTCGATCATGGTGCCGACCAGATAGGCGATCGACTGGCCGGTCTCGGCGAAGACCTCGCGGGCGACCCGGTCGGTCAGCTCGCGCAGGTATTTCATCTCGAGGCCGAGGGCGACCAGCGGATGCATGATCTCGGGCAGAGGGGCCTCGCCCGAGGTCGCCTGCACCTCCAGCGCCGCCTCGAGGATGGCGCGGACCTGCATCTCGTAGATCTCGGGATAGGCGACGCCGAGGCGGCAGCCGCGGTGGCCGAGCATGGGATTGGTCTCGTGCAGCTCCTTCGCCCGCCGCTTCAGCTTGGCGGCGTCGAGGCCTTGCGTGACGGCCAGGACATCGATCTCGGCGTCGGTGTGGGGGATGAATTCGTGCAGCGGCGGATCGAGCAGGCGCACCGTGACCGGCAGGCCGGCCATGATCTGGAACAGCTCGACGAAGTCCGACTTCTGGAACGGCGCGATCTTCGCCAGGGCGGCGCGGCGACCCGCCTCATCGTCGGCGAGGATCATCTCGCGCACGGCGGCGATGCGGGCGTCGTCGAAGAACATATGTTCGGTGCGGCACAGGCCGATGCCCTCGGCCCCGAACCCGCGCGCCGTCTTGGCGTCCAGCGGCGTTTCGGCGTTGGCGCGGACGCGCAGGCGGCGGACCTTGTCGGCCCAGGCCATCAGGGTCTGGAAGTCGCCGGTCAGCTCGGGCTCGATCATGGCCACGGCGCCGTCCAGAACCTCGCCCTTCGAGCCGTCGATGGTGATGACCTCGCCGGCCTTGAAGACGCGACCACGGGCGGTGAAGGTCCCGACCTTCTCGTCGATATGGATCTCGCCGGCGCCCGAGACGCAGGGACGGCCCATGCCGCGGGCGACCACCGCCGCGTGGCTGGTCATGCCGCCACGGGCGGTGACGATGCCGCGCGCCGCGTGCATGCCGTGGATGTCCTCGGGGCTGGTCTCCTCGCGCACGAGGATGACGGCGTCGCCGAGTTGGTTGAGCCGCTCCGCCTCGTCGGCGTCGAACACCACCTTGCCGGTCGCCGCGCCGGGCGAGGCCGGCAGGCCGGCCGCCACGACGGTGCGTTCGGCCTTCGGGTCGAGAGTCGGGTGCAGCAGTTGATCCAGCGCCGACGGATCGACGCGCCACACCGCTTCCTCCTCGGAGATCACACCCTCCGCCGCGAGATCGACCGCGACCTTCAGCGCCGACTTGGCGGTGCGCTTGCCGTTGCGGGTCTGCAGCATCCACAGCCGACCCTGTTCGACTGTGAATTCGATGTCCTGCATGTCGCGATAGTGGGTCTCCAATTTCCCAACGACTTCAACGAACTGGGCGAAAACCTCCGGCATCGCCTCTTCCATCGAGAGGGCCTTTTCGCCCATCTCCTCGCGGCCGGCCTTCGTGAGCGACTGGGGGGTGCGGATACCGGCGACGACGTCCTCGCCCTGGGCGTTGATCAGGAATTCGCCGTACAGCCGGGCCTCGCCCGTCGATGGATTGCGGGTGAAGGCGACGCCAGTCGCGGAGGTGTCGCCCATGTTTCCGAAGACCATGGACTGCACATTCACCGCCGTACCCCAGCTCTCGGGGATGTCGTGCATGCGGCGATAGAATTTGGCCCGGTCGTTCATCCAGCTGGCGAAGACGGCCGTGACCGCGCCCCACAGCTGGTCGTTCGGGTCTTGGGGGAAAGGCTGGCCGAGATGGTCCTCGACCACCCGCTTGTAGTCGGCGACCACTTTCTCCCAGTCCGAGGCCGACAGGTCGGTGTCGATGGTGACGCCGAGGCGGTCCTTGTGGTCGTCCAGAACCTCCTCGAAGTCGTCGTGCGACAGGCCCAGCACGACGTTGGAGTACATGGTGATGAAGCGGCGATAGCTGTCGAAGGCGAAGCGGCGGTCGCCGCTGAGCGCCGCCAGCCCCTCGACCGTCTCGTCGTTGAGGCCGAGGTTCAGGACGGTGTCCATCATCCCCGGCATGGAGGCGCGGGCCCCCGAGCGGACCGAGACCAGCAGCGGGTTCTTCGGGTCGCCGAAGGTCTTGCCCACGACCCTCTCCACCTTCGTCAGGCCGGCGGCGACCTGGCCCTCGAGGGCGGCGGGATAGCTCTGTCCGTTCGAGTAGTAGTGGACGCAGGCCTCGGTGGTGATGGTGAAGCCCGGGGGAACCGGCAGGCCCAGCGACGACATCTCGGCGAGGTTCGCGCCCTTGCCGCCAAGAAGGTTCTTCATCGACGCATCGCCGTCGGCGGAACCTCCGCCGAAGCCGTACACCCACTGAGTCATTTACCAGCCCCTGAGCCGTTATCGGTCGCGGGGACTCGCATCCCTCGCGGTGCATGGCCCCGCTTACCGCGACGGACGCGGCAAGGCGAGGCTGAGGGTGTAACAAAACGTGAGCCGCCGTGACGGTTCCGCCGAAGAGCGGGCGAGACCCTGTCAGCTGAAAAATCGCGAAACCGTGTCATCCCGACACTCCCATCCCCCCACTCCCCGTCTGCTGGAGAGCCGGGTGGCGATTTCGCCCGCCCGCCGGCGCAGCACCGGTCGCCTCCCATCCTCTGCTGCGCAATAGAAGCACGCGCCTGCGTCAGAAGCGGACGCAGCCACCCAAGCGCGCCCGTCCCGCCGTTCGCGCCGGCTACGGGATGACAGGGTTTGGCCGGGATTGGCCGGGATGACCGGGTACCAGTTGGCAGGGCTGTGTCGTCCCGGGCAGGACTAGATCGGACGCGCCGAGCGATGGGCGCTGAGGTCAGGTTGGGAGCGATCATTCCGCTCGTCCTCCGGCCACGCGGGCGGGGCGAGATCGGCTTCGGGGGACAGGAACGAGCGCCGCGACGCCGCCGCCGGGCGGCTGCGCAACAGGCGGACGAACTCCGCGAAATCTCCGATCTGCTCATTGTAGAAGGCCGATCGCTCCACCGGCCCCATGTGACCGGCTTCCTCAACCCGCACGAGACGGGCCTGCGGCAGGGCGGCGGCGATGGTCTCGCCCGCGTGGTCGCGGGTGATCAGGTCCCGGCCGCCGACGAAGACGAGGGCGGGCACATCGATCCGCGGCAGGCGGTCAGTTACGGACCAGTGCAGCATGGCGAGGTTGCCCCGGGCCTGCACCGCCGGGGAGTTCTTGGTGACCAGTCGAACCGTGCGGTCCAGCTGCTCCCGCGTCGGACGCGTTCCGAACGCGCTCAGTCTGGCGGCGAGATGGGTCGAGCCGCTGAGGTAAGCCTGCCAGTTCATCACCCACAGCGCCGGCGACAGGATGGTGTCCAGCTTGAAGGCGAGTTCGATGACAGGCTGCATGGGCCTGAACGCCCGCGAGAGGATCATCGTCTCCAGCGGGTTGGTGTGGGTGGTGTTCTCCAGCACGATGGCGGCCACCCGACGGTTCAGCAGTTCGGGATGGCGGGCGCAGAAGGTCTGGACTGTCATGCCGCCGATGCTGTGGCCGACGAGGATGACCGACCGGTCTTCAGGCAGGCTGTCGATCACCGCGTGCAGGTCCTCGGCGAACCCGTCGAGCGAATAACCGGCCATGGCCCGGCCGGAGCGGCCCAGCCCCGCGAGATCCCAGAATATGAGGCCGAAGCGCGCGCCGAGGTCTGCACGGGCCTCGGCCCAGATGCGCGCCGACAGGCCCCAGCCGTGGGTGAACAGCAGGATCGGCCCCTGCGCGGCCCCCTCCTGTTCAACGTGGAGGACCGAGCCGTCGGCCCCCGCGACCTCGGAGGCGTCCGCTCGCCGGGGGGGAGCACCGGTTTCTGCCCGCCCGAGCAACATCAGCATCGGGAACCGGCCCAGCAGGCTGAGGGCCATCAGAGCCGCACCCCACCACAGCCAGGCGTTCGACGGGCCGGCGAGAGCGAGCGTCTCCGCCACATGCCAAGCGTCGTACCAGCGCCACAGCAGCCAGGCCGCCACGGCGAATATAGCCAGCGATCCGAGGGCGAACAGGCGCTGGAGAAAGGCGAAGAGGATCATCGGGATGCTTTCGGCCGGGAGGCGTCAGCCCAACAACGGGGGGCGGTCGTTCGTTCCGCGAAAACGCCCCGGCTAACCCGCCCTTAACCGCGATGATTCACCACTCGGTCTCCAAGCTGTGCGGGGCCGAGTGATATGTCCGGGTTGAAGACTGACGTCGTTCTGAGAGGCGACTGCATCGAGGTGCTGAAGGGCCTGCCCGACGCTTCCGTCGACATGGTCTTCGCCGACCCGCCCTATAACCTGCAGCTGGGCGGCGACCTGCTGCGGCCGGACAACAGCCTGGTCGACGCGGTCGACGACGACTGGGACAAGTTCGACAGCTTCGCCACCTATGACGCCTTCACGCGCGCCTGGCTGGCGGAATGCCGCCGGGTGCTGAAGCCCGAGGGTTCGATCTGGGTGATCGGCAGCTATCACAACGTCTTCCGACTGGGCTCGGCGATCCAGGATCTGGGCTTCTGGGTGCTGAACGACATCATCTGGCGCAAGTCGAACCCGATGCCGAATTTCAAGGGCACGCGCTTCACCAACGCCCACGAGACGCTGATCTGGGCGGCGCGGTCCCGCGAGCAGAAGCGCTATACCTTCAACTACGACGCGCTGAAGGCCTTCAACGAGGACACCCAGATGCGCTCCGACTGGACCTTCGCCCTGTGCACCGGCGAGGAACGGATCAAGGACGCCGACGGCAAGAAGGCCCATCCGACCCAAAAGCCCGAGGCCCTGTTGCACCGCGTGCTGCTGGCAGCGACGAAGCCCGGCGACGTAGTGCTGGACCCCTTCTTCGGAACCGGCACGACCGGGGCGGCGGCGAAGCGTCTGGGACGGCAGTTCATCGGCATCGAGCGCGACGAGGGCTACGCCAAGGTGGCCGAGAAGCGGATCAAGGCGGTGATCCCGGCAGCGCCGGAAGACCTGGCCGTGATGGGCTCCAAACGGGCCGAGCCCAAGGTGCCGTTCGGGGCGCTGGTCGAGGCCGGCCTGCTGCGGCCGGGCGATCGGCTGTACTGCCCGAAGGGTGAGCGCGAGGCCCGCGTCCGGGCCGACGGCTCACTGGTGTCCGGCTCGCTGAGCGGCTCTATTCACAAGCTGGGGGCGCTGTTCGAGAACGCGCCGGCCTGCAACGGCTGGACCTACTGGCGCTTCAAGTCGGACCAGGGACTGCGGTCGATCGACACCCTGCGGGCAGAGGTCCGGGCGGGCATGCAATAATCATCCGCCTGTAACCCTGTAAACGCCCAACTTTTCACAGGAAAACCGGCGTTTCGGGAACTTCGCCGACGCGAGGATGTTCTGCCGACGGCGCCGCCCTGCGGGGCGTGGCCGGAGAACATCAGTCATGAAGATCGCCCAGGTTCCGCCGCTCTACGAGGCTGTTCCGCCGAAGCTGTATGGCGGCACCGAGCGGGTGGTCGCTCATCTGACCGAGGCCCTTGTCGATCTGGGCCACGAGGTGACGCTGTTCGCCGCCGCCGACGCGGAGACGCGGGCGCGTCTCATTCCGGTGCGGGATCAGGCCATCCGCCTCGACCCCAATCCGCTGAAGTCCGACCTGGCGGCGCACATGACCATGCTGTCGGAGGTGCTGAAGCGCATGGACGAGTTCGACGTGATCCACTTCCACACCGACATGGTCCATTTTCCCTTCTTCGCCCGCCACGCCGACAGGACGGTGACCACCCTGCATGGCCGGCTGGACCTGAAGGATCTGCCGGGGGTCTATGACCGCTGGAACGAGTTCGCGCTGGTGTCGATCTCGGACGACCAGCGCCGCCCGCTGCCGGCGGCGAACTGGAAGGCGACGGTCCACCACGGCATGCCGGCGGAGGTCTATGGGTTCTCGCCGAAGCCGCAGGGATATCTCGCCTTCCTGGGCCGGATTTCGCCCGAGAAGGGGCCGAAACAGGCCATCGAGATCGCCACGAAGCTGAACCGGCCGCTGAAGATGGCGGCCAAGGTGGATGCGCAGGACCGGGTCTACTGGGAGACGGTGGTCCGGCCGATGGTCGAGGCCAACCCGCTGGTCGAGTTCGTCGGCGAGATCGGCGACCACCAGAAGTCCGCCTTCCTCGGCGGGGCGGAGGCATTGCTGTTCCCCATCGACTGGCCGGAGCCGTTCGGCCTGGTGATGATCGAGGCCATGGCCTGCGGCACGCCGGTGGTGGCGTTCCGCTGCGGCTCCACGCCGGAAATCGTCGAGGTCGGCGCGACGGGATATCTGGTCGATACGGTTGAGCAGGCCGTCGCCGCCGCCGGGCGGGCGCATCTGCTGGACCGCGAGGCGATCCGCGCGCGGTTCGAGCTGCGCTTCTCGGCCACGGCGATGGCGCGGGCCTATCTGGATGTCTACGGCGACCTGCTGGCCCGCCGCCCGTTCGCGGAAGAGCCGCTGGACGAGGTGGTGACGCCGCTGCGCCCGCGCGAGGGGCGCAGCTTCGCGACTCCTGCCGCCTGAACCTCCGGCCGCTTTGGCCATTAGCGTACCGATGCCGTCATCAAAGGTCCGCAGGCTGACGCGACCTTGCCGGGCCAACCGCAGCCGATCCGGGGTTCCGCATGGACGACGCCTATAACGTTCAGGTCACGGCCGGCGAGTCCCGGGACGCCGACGGCCTGGAACAGATGATGGCGCTGAAGGACGCCGACACCTTCCTCGTCGCCGACATCTGGGGCGACATGACGGGCGGCGCCGACGGCCTGTTCGACCGGGACACGCGGCTGCTGTCGCGGTTCGTGATGACCGCGGGGCTGGCGCGGCCGTCGCGGCTGAGCTCGGGGATCAGCGAGGACAACGTCTTCTTCACCGCCCATTCGACCAACCGGCCGCTGCCGCCGATGGGGGGACGTTCGGCGCCGGCCGGCGTGATTCACATCGAGCGGCGCCGGTTCGTGCGCGAGCGGCGGCTGTTCGAGCGGGTCCGCATGGTCAACCACGGGGTCGAGGACGTGCTGCTGCCGGTGGCCTTCGACTTCGCGGCCGATTTCGCCGACATCTTCGAGGTGCGCGGCTCGCCCCGGACGAAGCGGGGAACGCAGGAGGCGCCGACGGCGGACGGGCGGCGGGTGACGTTCCGCTATCTCGGGGTCGACGGGTCGAGCCGGAGCAGCTGTCTGGCCTTTTCCGAGCCTCCGGCCCGGCTGACCGCGTCGCGGGCCGAGTTCATGTTCAGCCTGCCGAAGGGCCGGCATTGCGATCTGTATGTCGAGTGCGGGGTCGGCGCGTGTGAGGCGCCGGACGAGGTGCGGTTCCGGCTGTTCGCCGTACAGGCGCGAGTGGCGATGCGGACGCGGCGGCGGCGGGGGGCCTCGATCCGCGGGCCGCGCAATCCGCGCTTCAACGACTGGCTGGACCAGTCGCGGGCGGATGTGGCGCTGCTGACCACCGACCTGCCGACCGGGCCTTATCCCTATGCCGGGGTGCCGTGGTTCTCGACGCCCTTCGGGCGCGACGGAATCATCACCGCCTGGCAGATGCTGTGGCTGGACCCCAGTCTGGCCAAGGGGGTGCTGACCTATCTGGCGGCGCGGCAGGCGACCGAGTTCTCGGCCTTCCAGGACTCCGCCCCGGGCAAGATCATGCATGAAACCCGGGCCGGCGAGATGTCGGTGCTGGGGGAGGTGCCGTTCGGCCTCTACTACGGCGGGGTCGACACCACCTGCCTGTTCGTGGCTCTGGCCGGGGCGTATCTGAAACGCACCGGCGACATGGCGACGGTCCGCGCACTGTGGCCCAGTCTGCTCGCCGCGGTAGGCTGGATGAAGGAGCACGGCGACGTCAGGGGCGACGGCCTGATCAGCTATCAGCGGGCGGCGGAGACGGGGCTGTCGAACCAGGGCTGGAAGGATTCCGAGGACTCGATCTTCCACCGCGACGGCCGTTTCCCGAAGGGGCCCGTGGCGCTTCTGGAGGTGCAGGGCTACGCCTTCGCGGCCTGGGAGGCGATGGCCGACATGGCCCGGCTAATCGGCGACGCCCGGCAGGCGGAATGGGCCGCCCGGGCCGGCGAGGTGCGCGAACTGGTCGAAAACCGGTTCTGGATGGAGGACGAGCAGTTCTACGCCATCGCCCTCGACGGCGACGGCGCACAGTGCCGCTCGATCGGGTCGAACGCGGGGCATCTGCTGTTCACCGGCTTGCCGTCGCGGGAGCGGGCGCGGGCGGTGACCCGCCGGATGTTGGGGGCGGAGTTCCGCTCCGGCTGGGGCCTGCGGACGCTGGCGACGGGGCAGGCCCGGTTCAATCCGATGAGCTATCACAACGGCTCGGTCTGGCCCCACGACACGGCCATGGCCGCGGCGGGGATGGCGCGGTACGGCGAGCGGCGGGCCGTGGCCCTGCTGCTGGGCGAGATCTACGCCGCCGCCACCCATTTCCATATGCGCCTGCCCGAACTGTTCTGTGGTTTCGAGCGCAATCCGGGCGAACCGCCGATCGCCTACCCGGTGGCCTGCCTGCCCCAGGCCTGGGCGGCGGGATCGGTGTTCCTGATGCTGCAGGCCGCGCTGGGTGTCCGCATCGACGCGATAGAGGGCGTGGTCGAGATCGACCGGCCGTTGCTGCCCTCGGGCATCGACCGGCTGAACATCACCCGGCTGCAGGTCGGGGACGGCGAGGCGGACCTGACCTTCCACCAGATGGGGACGCACACGGTGGTCATGTCCCGCCGCACGGAGGGTCCCGTGTCGGTGCGGACGCTCGGCTAGGCGAGGCCCCGCTCGAGCGCCTTGCGGAACACGGTGGGCAGGGAGGCCAGCGCCTCGTCCACCGGCGTCCAGACGAAGTCGCCGCCGCCCTCCCCCGCCCGCACCTCCAGCGTCAAGACGAAATGGGTGAAGAGGTGCTCCACGGCGCCGGCGTCGCGCCAGTCCGCCGGCGCCGGGGGCGCGCCTTCGGCGGGCGCGGACGACCAGTCGGAGGTCGGCAGGCCGAGCATGCCGCCGAGCAAACCCTTGGACGGCCGCCGGACGAGGGCGACGCGGCTCTGATCGTCGCGCAGCACCCAGGCCACGCCGCGACGGCGCGGGCGTTCGGCCTTCTTCGTTTTCAGCGGCCAGCGTTCGGGCCGGCCGGACTGGAAGCCGGCGCACCACTGGGTCAGCGGGCAGCGTTCGCAGATCGGCTTGCCCGGCCGGCAAACGGTGGCGCCGAGGTCCATCAGCGCCTGGGACCAATCGCCGGGGCGGTCGTCGGCGATCAGCGAACCGGCCAGTCGCCTCAGTTCGGGTTTCGCGGCGGGCAGCGGCGTCTCGACCGCGAACAGGCGGGCCATGACCCGCTCCACATTGCCGTCGACGACATTGGCGGGCCGATCGAAGGCGATGGCGGCGACGGCGGCGGCCGTGTAGGCGCCGACCCCCGGCAGGGCGAGCAGGCCCGCCTCGGTATCGGGGAAGACGCCGCCGTGGTCGCCCGACACCGCGCGGGCGCAGGCCAGCAGGTTGCGGGCGCGCGCGTAGTAGCCGAGCCCCGCCCAAGCGGCCATGACCTCGGCGTCCTCGGCGGCGGCGAGTTCGGACACGGTCGGCCAACGGCGCGTGAAGGCCTCGAAATAGGGCGTGGCGTGGGGCGTGGTGGTCTGCTGCAGCATCACCTCCGACAACCAGACGCGATACGGCTCCGGCCGCGCCGCGCCGGGTCCGGGCCTCCAGGCCAGCGCACGGCGGTGTTCGTCGTACCAGGCCAGCAGGGCGGCGCGGAGATCGGCGACATGGGCGGGGACGGAGGGCATTCCCCGCGCTATAAACCGGAAATGCGCCGCCCGCTGCCCACCGAAGCCGAAGCCCGCGAAATCCTGTCGCGGCGACGTACGCGGCCGGCGCTCCGTCCCGCCCCAAAGGCCGGGCGGGCGCTGCAGGGGCTGATCAAGGAGCTGGACGCGAAATTCGGTCGCGGCGCCTCGGCGCTGGAGCCGCGCTGGACGGAGATCGTCGGCGAACGGCTGGCGCGGGTGACACGGCCGCAGAAGCTGACCAAGGGGCGGGCGGGCGCGGGCGGAACGCTGGAGCTGCGTGTGGCCGGACCGGCCGCCCTGCTGGTTCAGCACCAGTCGGAGGATATCCTGCAGCGGGTCAATCTGTTCCTCGGCGCCGGCAGCGTCGACAAGCTGAGAATTGCCCAAGGGCCGGTGAAACCGCCGGTTGGCTCGACCCCGACAGCCCGGGCCCGGCCGCGGCCATCCCCCCTGCCCGCGCACCAGGAAGCCGACCTGAAGGCCGCCGTGGCCGACGCGCCTGACCCGCTGAAGGCGCCGCTGGAGCAGCTGGGGCGCGCCGTCCTGGGCGACCCGGGCAAGGGCCGCGAGCGCGCCGGCGAGTAGAAGGCGGGAAGAAAATCTTCGCCCGCCGCGCATCGCCGCTTGACTTGTTTCGATGTTTAGCTAAATAACGAGACATGAACAAGGTCTTCAAGGCTCTGGCCGACCCGACCCGCCGCAAGGTGCTGGAGCTGCTGCGCCAGCGCCCCATGACGGCCGGCGAGCTGAGCGAACATTTCGAGGTCTCGAAGCCGACCATGTCGGCGCATTTCGCCGTGCTGCGCGAGGCCGATCTGATCGACGCGAGCAAGCAGGGCACGACCATCACCTACCGACTGAAGCTGTCGGTGCTCGAGGACGCCCTCCTCGGCTTCAGCCAGGTCTTCGGGTTCGGCGCCGCCGCTCCCGCCGATGAACCAGACACGCCCGGAAAGGGGACACAGTCATGAGCAAACGTCTTGGATGGGCGATCGCCCTTGCCGCCTTCATTCTCGGCTCCGCCTTCGCCCTTCGCTACGCCGAGGGCGCCGGAATGATCGGAGCCGACGGCGCGAGGCGCGCCATGCAGGTCCTGATCGGCCTGATGCTGGCCGGCTATGCCAATCTTATGCCCAAACAGCTGGGCCCGGTCCGCGGCTCGCCCCGGGCGGAAGCGGCGGCGCAGGCCGTCGTTCGGACCGGCGGCTGGTCCCTGGCCCTCGCGGGGGTCGCCTACGCCGCCCTGTGGGCCTTCGCGCCGCTGGAGCTTGCGGACACCGCCGGCATTGTCGTGGTCGCCACCGCCATGCTGCTGACCATCTGCTACGCCGTCTGGGCGTTCACGACCTGCCGCCGCGACCCCGGCGCCTCGACCAACCGCTAACGGCTCCCCCCTCACCACGGCGTCCCGTTGCGGGACGCCGCCCCTCCCGGCAGGGCCGCCCCCGCGCGCCCGACGCTTCCGCTCGCCCATCGATCAACGGCCCGACGAGGCCAGGAAACCCCGCCATGACCTTCCGCAGACACATGAAATCCGCCCGCGCGGCCCTGACAGGCCTCGCACTGCTCCTGCCCTTCGGAGCGCCGGCGCTCGCCCAGAACAGCGACGATCTCCCCTCCGTCCCGGCCGCCGAGGGACCGGGACCGGCGCTTTGGGTCATCCGGGACGCGGACTCCACCCTCTATCTGTTCGGCACGATGCACCTGCTGCGGCCCACGACCGGCTGGGGTTCGGACCGCCTCGACCAAGCCTTCGCCAGCGCCTCACAGCTGATCATGGAGGTCGACAGCCCCGAGGATCAGTCCGCCCTGTTGCCCATGATCCGCGAGCACGGCCTGTCGCCCGACCGTCCGCTGTCGAGCCTGCTGACCCCGGCGGAACTCGCCACGCTCGACGCTGCCGCCCGGACCATGGGCGGGAGCGCGGCCGACATGGAGCCGATGCGGCCCTGGCTGGCCGGGGTGACTATCCAGAGCGCCTCGATTATCCGCGCGGGCTACGCTCCCGGTTCCGGGGTCGAGCCGATCCTGAAGGCCCGCGCCCAGGCGGCAGGGATGGCCGTCAGCGGCTTGGAGACCCCGGACGAGCAGATCCGGATGCTGGCGAGCTTCCCGGAAGAAGGCCAACTGGCCTATCTGCGCCGGTCCCTCGGCGAATTCGGCGCGGCTCAGACCGATGTGGACCGGCTGGTGGATGCGTGGGCGGCTGGCGACGTCGAATCCATCCGGACGATCGCCGTCGACCCTATGCTCGAGACGCCCCTCCTGTACGACGTGTTGCTGGTGCGCCGGAACACCGACTGGGCCAACCAGATCGAGACTCTGCTAGAAGGCTCGGGCACCGGGTTCATCGCCGTCGGAGCCCTGCATCTGACGGGCGACGACAGCGTTCAGCAAATCTTGCTCGGCCGTGGCGTCGAGGTCGCGGTCGCGCCCTGAACGGATCAGGCGGCGCAGGGTGACAACGCGACCCGCTGGCGCGGCCGACCTTCTTTGGCTAGATCGGCTATTCAGCGATAGACTGGTCGACGATCCGTCTGTCGCCGAAGGCCCAGGCGCGCGCTATTCGGGGAATCGCGCGATGCTCTCTCATCCCCGTGCCAGTGAGGACCACTCCCATGAGCGTCACGACCCGATACGCCGCCATGAGCCGCCGCGCGGCGATGACTGCCGCCGCCTTGACCGCAATGGTGGCGCTGGCGGGCTGCAACAGCGGCGGAGCCGGGGCAGCGGCGGAAGGGGACATGGCTATGGGCGCTCCGGAAGGGGCGAAAGTCACCGTGATCGAATACGCCTCGGTCACCTGTCACGTCTGCGCGGCCTGGCAGGAAGAGAACTGGGAACAGTTCAAGTCCGCCTACGTCGACACGAACAAGGTTCGCTACGTCTTCAGGGAAATTCCCACGCCGCCAGCCGAGATCGCCATGGCCGGCTTCCTGCTCGCGCGCTGCGCCGGCGAGGACAAGTATTTCGACGTCGTCCACGAACTGCTCGCCAGCCAACAAGAGCTCCTGGCGGATCCCCGCTCTACCCTGTTCAGGGTCGGCAACGGCGCCGGCCTGAACAACGAGCAGGTTCAGCAGTGCATCACTGACGAGGCCGCACTGGCCGCCGCCGAGGAACGCGCCCAGTCGGCCCTCTCCGCCGGAGTCACGGGCACGCCGACCTTCCTGGTCAACGGCGCCAAGGTAATAACGCCGGGATATCGGGCGGGCACGAGCATGGAAGACCTGTCCAAGGCAATCGATGCCGAGCTGGCCAAGGGCTGATCATCCGGTGAAGCGGCTTTCGCGGTTCATCCTGACCGTTCTGATCGCGATCGCCGCGCCCGTGATGGCGCTTGCGCAGACGGTGGAGCCGGTCCGGCCGGGCGACCGGACGCTCGGTTCGGCCACGGCCCCGGTGACGCTGACGGTATATCTGTCGACGACCTGCAGCCATTGCGCTGACTGGCACAACAACGACTTCCCGGCCTTCAGGGCGCGATGGGTCGATACGGGCAAGGTGAGGATCGCGTTTCGCGATCTGCTGACCCAGCCGCCGCAAGTCTCCATCGCGGGAGCCGTCATGGCTCGCTGCGCTCCGGAAGAGAAGTACGACGCCGTTCTTGAAGCCCTGTTCCGCGGTCAGGCGCAGCTCCGCGCCCAGCCGGGGCCGCCGCCGCAGCAGACCGTCATCGACTGGCTCGCCGCCGGCGGCGCGGCGGCGGGGCTGACCCCGGACCAGATGAACGCGTGCTTCTCGAATGAGGCTTCGTTCACGGAAATCGAGACGAGGACCGCCCAGGCCTTCGCCGACGGGGTGGACGGTACGCCCAGCTTCCTCGTCAACGGGGCTCCTCTGCCGGATACGATGAGGGCCTACGACGTGGCCGCCTTCGAACCCCTCATCCAGCCGCTGCTCGACGGCCGGTGACCCGCTAGCAGGATGCAGTTCCAGCGCCTCCGGCTCGTCGGTTTCAAGTCCTTCGTCGATCCCGCCGAGGTGCATATCGAGCCGGGCCTGACCGGGGTGGTCGGCCCCAACGGCTGCGGCAAGTCCAACGTGCTGGAGAGCCTGCGCTGGGTCATGGGGGCCAATTCGGCCAAGGCCATGCGTGGCCAGGGCATGGACGATGTGATCTTCGCCGGGGCCGCCAATCGCCCGCCGCGCAGCCACGCCGAGGTCTCGCTGACCATCGACAATGCCCAGCGGAAGGCCCCGCAGCCGTTCACCGACAGCGCCGTGATCGAGGTGTCGCGCCGCATCGACCGCGGCCAGGGCTCGACCTACCGCATCAACGGCAAGGAGGTGCGGGCGCGGGACGTCCAGCTGCTGTTCGCCGACGCCTCGACGGGCGCCAACTCGCCGGCGCTGGTACGCCAGGGTCAGATCAGCGAACTGATCGCCGCCAAGCCGCAGAACCGGCGCCGTATCCTCGAGGAGGCGGGCGGCGTCGCCGGCCTGCACACCCGCCGGCACGAGGCCGAGCTGCGCCTGAAGGCGGCCGAGACCAATCTGGAGCGGCTGGACGACATCGGCCGCGAGCTGGAAACGACGCTGACCCGGCTGAAGCGCGAGGCGCGACAGGCGGAGAAGTACAAGAAGATATCGGCCGAGATCCGAGCCCTGCAGGCAGCGCTGCTGTACGTGCGCTGGAACGACGCCCGGGCGGCGGCGGAGACGGCGGCGCGGGAACTGGCCGAGGCTGGCCGGGCAGTGCTGGAGGCGACGACCGCCTCCGGCCGGGCCCAGACCGCCTCGCTAAACGCCCAGGAGGCGCTGAAGCCGGCGCGCGAGGAGGATGCTGTGGCCGGGGCGCTGCTGCACCGGGCATCGCTGGAGCGCGACCGGCTGGACATGGCGGAACAGGCGGCGCGGGCTGAAGTCGAGCGGCTCACCGCCGAAGCCGCTCGCATCGCCGCCGACATCGAGCGCGAAACCGGGATGGCCGGGGACGCCGAGGGTGAACTGGCACGGCTCCGGGCGGCGCTGGAGTCCCTGCAAGCGGAGATGGCGGCCGCGCCGGCGCGGGGCCCTGAACTGGAGGCGGCGCTGGCGTCGGCGGAAGACGCCCGCAAGGCCGCGGACACCGAAGTCGAACGCATCGCCGGCGCGGTGGCGGCGGTCGAGGCGCGAGTCTCGGCCGAGACCGCCCGCAAGCGGGACGCGGAGGCGCGGGTGGCGCGGGCGGAGGCGCAACTGGCGTCTGCGACCTCCGAACGCGAGGCGCTGGGCCCGCTGGAGACGCCGGAGATCGAAGCGGCGAAGAGCGCGCTGGAGCAGGCCCAGGCGGAGCTGGCGGCGGCCCGGGCGGCGGTCGAGGCCGCCGAGGCGGACCGCGGCGACAAGGCGCGCGCTGAGCAGGAGGCGCGGCAGGCGGCGCGGGCGGCCGAGGACCGGCTCGGCCGGTTGCAGACCGAGGCGCGGGGCCTCGCCCAACTTCTGGTCCAGGGCAAGCGCGAGCATCCGCCTGCGCTGGACCGGGTGCAGGCGGACAAGGGCTACGAGGCGGCGCTGGCGGCGGCGCTGGGCGACGATCTTGACGCGGCGCTGGATGCGCGGGCGGCGGCCCACTGGGCGGGGGCGGAGACGCCCTCCCCGTCGTGGCCGGAGGGCGTCGAGCCGCTGCAGGACCACGTCTCGGCGCCGGAGCAACTGAAGGCCCGACTGGCGTTTTGCGGCGTGGCGGACAAGGCGCGGATCGCCGATCTGGCGAAGGCGCTGCCGGTGGGAGCGCGGCTGGTCACCCGCGAGGGCGACCTGTGGCGCTGGGACGGCTTCGTGCAACGGGCGGAGGCCCCCCGGCCGGCAGCCGTGCGCCTGGCGCAACGGACCCGGCTTTCGGAATTGGAAGCCGACATCGACGAGGGCAGGCCGGCGCTGGAAGAGGCGCAGGCCACATTGAAGGCGGCCACGGAGGCGTTCCGCGCCGCCGAGGAGGCGGTGAAGGCGGCCCGGGCCGCCCCCTTCCCGCTCGACAAGGCGGCAGCGGCGGCGCGAGACCGGGTCGAGGCCCTCGGCCGCGAGCAGGCGCGCAGGGAGGCGCGGGCGCAGGCGCTGGAGGAGACACTGGCGCGACTGGAGACGGAGGTCGAGGCGGCGCAGGCCGCGCTGACCGAGGCGCAGGGGGGCGAGGCGCCTTCCGAGACCCTGGAGGGCCTGCGCGGCGAGCTGACAGCGGCTCGAACGGCGGCGGACGCAGCGCGCGCCGCGGCGGCGACGGCGCGTGTCGAACGCGACGCCGAGGCGCGCGAGGTCGCGGGCCGGCAGACGCGGCTGGACGGCCTGACCCGCGAGCGCGATGGCTGGACCACGCGGGCGAAGGATTCCCGGGCGCGGATCGGGGCGCTGGAGAAGGATGCAGAGACGACCGCCGCGCGCCTGAAGGCGGCGTCCGATGCGCCCGAGCGGCTGGCGGCGCAGCGCTCGGCCCTGCTCGACTCCCTGACCACGGCCGAGACCCGGCGAAAGGCGGCGGTGGACGCCCTGGCGCTGGCCGAAGGTCAGGCTGGAGAGGCGGACCGGGCGGCGCGGGCGGCGGAGGCGGCGGCCTCGTCGGCGCGGGAGGCGCGGGCCGGGCTGGCGGCGCGGGCTGAGGCGGCGGCGGAGAAGCTGGCGGAGACCGAAGCCAACCTGCGCGAGACGGCGCAGATGTCGCCGGAGGATCTGGGCCAGAAGCTGCAGGACGACGCCATCGCCCGCCCCCCGGACGCCGCCGGGGCCGAGAGCCTGCTCTACGGACTGGAGCGCGAGCGCGAGGCGCTGGGGGCGGTGAACCTGCTGGCTGAGGAGGAGGCCAATGAATACGGCGACCGGCTGCAGACCATGAAGGTCGAACGGTCGGATCTGACCTCGGCCATCGCCAAGCTGAGAGACGGTATCGACGAGCTGAACGCGGAAGGCCGGGAGCGGCTGGTGGCGGCGTTCGACGTCATCAACGATAATTTCAAGAGCCTGTTCGAAGCCCTGTTCGGCGGCGGCCAGGCCGAGCTGAAGCTGGTCGAGAGCGACGATCCGCTGGAGGCCGGGCTGGAGATCTACGCCTGCCCGCCCGGCAAGCGGCTGTCGGTGATGAGCCTGATGTCGGGTGGCGAGCAGGCCCTGACGGCGGCCGCCCTGATCTTTGCGGTGTTCCTCGCCAACCCGGCCCCGGTCTGCGTGCTGGACGAGGTCGACGCCCCGCTGGACGACGCCAACGTCGACCGCTTCTGCCGGATGCTGGACGAGATGCGGAAGCGGACCGACACCCGCTTCATCGTCATCACCCACAATCCGGTGACCATGAGCCGGATGGACAGGCTGTACGGCGTCACCATGCCGGAGCGGGGGGTGTCGCAGCTGGTCAGCGTCGACCTTAGGCAGGCGGAAGAAATCGTGGCCGCCTGACCCGTTTTACGGGCAGAGGAATTCGGCGACTGATCCATGGAGAATTCGACGACCGCCGGAGAGGACTTCGGGGAATTCAGGGACGGCCGAGAATTTCGGTGCGCACGAACCAGCCGAAGATCGCCGGGCCCTCGATGACATAGCGGCGGAACATGCGGCGGGGCTGGCTCAGCAAGCGGTGCAGCCATTCCAGCGACAGCTGCTGGTAAAGACCCGGCGCGCGCTGCTGGCGGCCCGTCAGGAAGTCGACCGAGGCGCCGACGCAGAGAGCGACGCCGGTTTCCCGGCCTGCGGCGCGCAGGGCGTGGGCGAAGCGCTCCTGTTTGGGGAAGGAGACGCAGGCCAGGAGAACGTCCCAGTCGGCTCGGGCGGCCGCGTCGACGGCGGCGATCCAGCCGGCCGTGCCCGGCGTCAGCATCGGGGCTTCGATGAAGGTGAAGCGGCGGTCCGGATACAGGGCGGTCAGGTCGTCGAAGGCGGCGGGGTCGGGTCCGAACACGCCGATCGTGAGGCCTTTCGCCACCGGCGAGGCCAGCAAATCCGCGGTCATGTCCGAGCCGGGGTAAACCGCCAGCATCTTGCCCCGCAGGCGCGCCAGATGGGCGAGGATACGGCTGTCGCAGACCTTGAGCGCCGCACCGTCATAGACCTCGGGCTCGACCCGGCCGTCCATCAGCTTGACGACGTGGTCGACGTTGGGCGTGACGACATAGCCGTAGGGCTCGCGCGCCATGGCGGCCACCCGGGCCAGCAGGGCGGGCCGATCGCCGTCGGCGAAATCGAGCGTCATGAAGCGCGTCATCGGCCAACCCTACTCGCCAGCCGGTCAACGGGCGGTTACGACTGACGCATGAGAATGGCCCTCTGCCCGATCCTGCTCGGCCTGATGCTGGCGACGCCCGCCTGTGCAGAGCCGGCTCCGCCGCCGCAGGAGGGGCCGCGGCTGGTCCTGACCGGCGTCGGCCGGTTCGCGGTGTTTGCGGACGTGTCCGCCATCGGGCGCTACGGGAATGAGGTCCGGATGCGTTCGCTGCAAGTGACGGAAGAGGATTTCGAAGCGGGCGGCGAGACCTACTGGGGCGGCTGGTCGTGGTGGACCTTCGACTGCCGGTGGGGTACGGCCGACCGGCTGGACTTCGCCTCGGTGCGGGAAGGTGGCGCGGAAGGACCGGCGACGCTGGACACGGCTCCCCCTTATCCCGCCGCGCCGGGCGGCGACGCCGCAGAACTGCTCGCCGTCGCCTGCGATCCGGATGCGGCGGGCGAATCCGACGCGGACAACCTGGCTGACGCCGTCAGGGTCGGGCGGGCGGCCCTGCGTCTGGCGAACTGAGCCGGTTCAGGTCGACCCGGTCGCGCGGCAGGGCCTCGGGGCACTGATCGCGCATGAAGGCCAGCATCTTCTCGCGAATTTGGCAGCGCAGGTCGAAGGCCGCCGCGCCGTTCTCGGCGCTGGCGAGGCAGCGGACCTGGGCGACGCGGTCGGTGATGTCGGTGACCTGCAGGCTGAGCACGTCGCCGTCCCAGTGCGGGCTCTCGCGGCAGATGCGCTCCAGCTCGAGCCGCAGGCGGTCAATTGGAGCTTCGTAGTCGACATAGAGGAAGGCCGAACCAATCAGCCGCGTCGTCTCGCGGGTCCAGTTCTGGAACGGCTTCTGGATGAAGTAGGTCAGCGGCAGAATCATGCGCCGCCAGTCCCACAGCTTGACCACCACATAGGTCGAGGTGATTTCCTCCACCGTGCCCCATTCGCCCTCAACGATGATGGCGTCGTCCAGCCGCACCGGCTGGCCCGTGGCGATCTGGACGCCGGCGATCAGGTTGGTCAGCAGGGGCTGCAGGGCGAAGCCGGCGATGATGCCGACCACGCCGGCGGAAGCCAGCAGGCTCATGCCCCACTGCCGCACGGCAGGAATGGTGAGCAGCGCGAGGCCGAGGGTGACGATGGCGATCAGCAGGGCGGCGACCCGCTGCAGGATGCGGGCTTGGGTGACGTGCTTGCGGGCGATCAGATTGTCTTCGGACGCCATATTGAACTGGCGCAGATAGACCACCGCCCACATGTCGGACGCGCCGATCAGCATCCAGCCGATCGTGATGATGAACAGGAAGACCAGCGTCTGACGGATGAACTCCGACGGCGCGGGGTCGAGCGGCGAGACAGTCACGGCGAGGCCGAGCGCCAGAATCATGACCGCGATACGCACCTTCAGTCGCGCCCGGCCGACGACGCCACGCCAGAACACGTCTCGTTTGCGCGCAGCGAGCTTCAGCAGGGCGAAGACGATCTGGTTGGCGGCCCAGCCGACGAAGACGAAGCCGACCACGATGATGGCGATCACCGCCCATTCCGGCAGCCACCAGAGCTCACGCCAGAGGCGGAAGACTTCGCGGGTCAGATCAGCGACGAACGGGGGCATGGGTCCTTTCAGAAGGGCGAACCGACTTATCCAAAACCGGCTGGACAGCCAAGGTTTGCATAACCGTGATTTGGCCGGATAGTGCCAACGGGGATCAGGAGGGGATTTGTTCCATGAATACAGTACTAAAGGTTGCAAGCGCGACCACGTTCCTGTTTGCCGCGACCCCCGTCCCGGCGCAGGACGCAACATCAGGGCTGGACGGACCGATGCGGCAGGTGTTCGCCGCGCCCGTCGTGGCCGGCTACATGACCGCGCCGACTGACGACGGGCCGCTGAAGCGGACTTGGACCTGGCTGTTCCTGAAGGACGCCATTCCAAACGGGGCGGACACCTTGGCGATGGAGTGGGAGATCGACTGCGCGGCGGGAACCGCCCGCACCGTGCGGACCGCCCTCTACACCGGCGCAACCCACATGAAGACGGATGCAGGCCCCGCGGAGCGTTCGGCGCCCGCCGCCGGCTCGCCCGGCGCGATCACCCTGGCGGCGGCCTGCGCGCCGCCGGAACAGGCGCGCACCACGCCTGTGGCCGACGCCGCCGCCGCCCGGACCGCCGCCAACGCCTTGTTCGTCGCGCCGGCCCGGCAAGCCCGCCGCTAGGCTGAGGCGGGGCGGGCCACCGCCTCGACCATGTCGGCCAGAGAGCAGGTGGCGTCCGGCAGCGCCGCCGCGCGTGCGCCGAGACTCATCGCTTCCAGCCGCGCCGGATCGCCGAGGAGGTCGCCCAGCATGCTTGCAAGTCGCTCGACCGACACGTCGTCCTCAAGCAGGACCTCGGCTCCCCCCGCTTCGGCGAGGCCGGCGGCGTTGAAGCGCTGGTGGTCGTCCATGGCGATCTTCAACGGGATCAGCAGCGAGGGCGCGCCCGCGAGCGCCAGTTCGGAACAGGTCGAGGCCCCGGCCCGGCCGATGACGAGGTGCGCCGCCGACAGCCGCTGGGCCATATCGCGGAAGAAGGGCGCAACCTCGGCGTCGACGGCGGCGTCGAGATATATCTGGCGAGCGGCCTCCATGGCCTCCGGCCGCGACTGTTGCTGCACCTTGAGCCGGCCGCGGATCGCCTCGGGCAGCGCCGCCAGCGCACGCGGCGCGGTCTCCGAGAGAATGCGGGCGCCCTGACTGCCTCCGGTGATGAGTATGTGGATCGGTCCGCCCGGCGCGGGCGCCTCGAAGGGCCGGTCGTAGAGGGCGCGGATGTCGGGACGGACGGGGTTGCCGATCAGCCTCACCCGCGCACCGACGCCCTGCGGGACCTTGTGGAGATGGGGGAAGGACGAGGCCACGGCGCCGACCCAGGGCGCCAGCCAGCGGTTGGTGCGCCCCAGCACCGCATTCTGCTCGTGCAGCAGGGTTGGCCGGCCCTGGCTGAGCGCAGCCAGCAAGGCCGGCGCCGAGGGATAGCCGCCGAAGCCGACCACCACCGCCGCATCCAGTCGCTTCAGCGCCGCGCGAGCCTGAACCAGGCCACGCACGATCGTCAGCCCGGCCTTCGCCAGGCCGATCGGCCCGCGTCCGGTGGCGGCGTCCAGCGCGATCCGCTCCTCGGCCGGGAAGGCGTGGGCGTACTGCTCGCCGCGGTGATCCGTCGCCAGAACGATGCGCCAGCCCCGCGCCGCCAGTTCGCGCGACAGGGCTTCGGCGGGGAACATATGTCCGCCGGTGCCTCCGGCGGCGACGACGCAGACTTTGGACATAGGGCTCCCTACGGCAGGATTCGCCGCCGCTGCGGTAGGGTGGCGCCCGGTTCATAGGCGCCGGGGCGGCGGCGGGTCAGGGCCAGCGCAAGACCCATTGTCAGCCCCATGGCCAGCATCGACGAACCGCCATAGCTGACGAAGGGCAGGGTCATGCCCTTCGTCGGAATCAGGTTCAGATTGACCGCGATATTGATGCAGGCCTGCAGGCCGATCAGCATGAACAGCCCGGCGGCGGCGGTCTGCTCACAGGCATCGTTGAGCTTCATCGCCCGTTTCATGCCGCGCACCACGACAAAGGCGTAGAGGGCGATCATGACCAACGAGAGGATCAGCCCGAATTCCTCGGCGCCGACGGAATAGATGAAGTCGGTGTGCAGGTCGGGCACGTGGCGCTTCATGACGCCCTCGCCCACCCCGCGCCCGACAAGCCCACCGGCGCGGATGGCCTCGGAAGCGCGGTCGATCTGGTGGGTGTCGGCGGTCTCCGGCGACAGAAAGCGGCTGAGACGGTCGCGCATATGGCCGAAGGTGAAATAGAGCGAGACCAGTCCGGCCATGCCCGCGGCGGCGATCACCGCCACCCATTTCAGCGGCACTCCGGCCATGAAGAAGACGGCCATGAAGGTAGTGGTGACCAGGAGGGTCTGGCCGATGTCGGGCTGGATCAGCAGCAGGCCGACGGTCAGGGCCCAGAAGGCGAAGGCGATGCTGACGCCGGGCACGCCCTGCCCCTTCTGGGCCTCGGCGAACATCCAGGCGGCGAAGACGATCAGACCCGGCTTGGCGAATTCGGACGGCTGCAGGCTGAACGGGCCCAGGTTGATCCAGCGCGCCGCCCCCTTAACCTCGTCGCCGATGAACGGCAAGGCCATCATGGTGACGATGGCGCCGAGCAGGGCGAGAACAGCAATGCGCCGTACCCCGCGCGGCGACAGCAGGGACGCACCGAGCATCAACACCAGCCCCATCGAGGCCCAGACCAGCATCCGCCAGGAGTAGTGGAAGGGGTCGCTGATCGACTGATCGGCGTTGATCGCCGCAGGGCTTGAGGCGAAGCTCAGCGCCACGCCGAGCGCCATCAGCGTCAGGGCGGCCGCCAGCAGGCCACGGTCGACCGTCCAGAACCATTTGGCGATGGGGCTCTGGTCATTGCGCGAGAAGGCGGGGCTGTAGGCGTCGGTCATGATGGGCTGGCCGGGGTTGCGCCGAGGGCGAGGACGGCGGCTCGGAAGGCCTCTCCGCGCGCCTCGAAGTCGGGATACTGGTCGAAGCTCGCAGCGGCGGGCGACAGCAGCACCACCTCGTCGCGGCCGGTCGCGCCGGCGGCCTCGGCGGCGGCTTTCACCGCGCTGGCCATGTCGCCGCTGATCCGGTGCGGGGTGTCGCCCAGGCGAGCCGCGAACGGCCCCGCCGCCTCGCCGATCAGGAAGACCTCGGCCACACGGGGGAACAGGTCCTCCAGATCGTCGATGCCGCCCCCCTTGGCCCGCCCGCCGGCGATCCAGTAGCTGCGTTGGTAGGAGGACAGCGCCTGCCGCGCCGCATCAGCGTTGGTGGCCTTGGAATCGTTGATGAACCGCACTCGACCGAGCGTGCCGACGTGCTCCATCCGGTGGGAGAGGCCGGGGAAGGACAGGAGGCCTTCGACAGCGGCCTCACGCGAGACCCCGAGCGCACGGCTGGCGGCATAGGCGAAGGCGGCGTTCTGGGCGTTGTGGCGGCCGGGCAGAGAGCGCGCCGCTGACAGGTCGCAGACGTACTCCCCAAGACTGGCCAGGACGCCGTCGATCGCGGTGAGGGCGCCGGCCTTCTCGAAGCCGATCCGCCAGTCGCCCCAGTCGTGATGCCTGGTCGTGGTGACCAGCGCCAGGCGCTCACGGCGGTCGACGAGGGTTTCAGCGATGTTGATCCCGAAGGTGTCGTCAATCCCGACCAGGGCGGTCGCGGCGGGTCCCTGCGCCTGGAAGATGCGCATCTTGGCCGCGACATATCCCTCCATCCCGCCATGCCGGTCCAGATGGTCCGGGCTGAGGTTGGTCAGGATCGCCACGTCGGGCGCGAAGCTCGTGGTCAGGTCCAGCTGGTAACTCGACACCTCAATCACATACACGGCGTCTGGCGTCGGGGCCGGCAAGGCCAGGACGCCGATGCCGATGTTGCCGCCGACGTGGACACTCACGCCCGCCTGCTTCAGCACCCAGCCGATCAGGGCTGTGGTGGTGGATTTGCCGTTGGTGCCGGTGACGGCGACGACTCTCGGCCGCTCCGCCTTCGGCAGGGCCGCGAGAGCCAGGGCGAACAGTTCGATGTCGCCCACGATGTCGATGCCGGCGGCGCGGGCCTTCCCCACCGTCCAGTGCGGCTCCGGATGGGTCAGGGGCGCGCCCGGCGACAGCACCACGGCCGCGAAGCCGGACCAGTCGGCGGAGGTCAGGTCCTCGACATCGCAGCCCTCGGCCTCCGCCTGCAGGCGGCTGGACACGCTGTCGTCCCACAGAACCGGCAGCGCCCCGCCGGCCTTGAGGGCGCGCGCCGCCGTCAGTCCCGATCGGCCAAGGCCGAAGACCGCGATGCGACGCCCTTCAAAGCCGGGGACGGGGATCATCTATCTGAGCTTCAGCGTGGCGAGGCCGGCCAGCGCCAGCATGGCCGAGACGATCCAGAAGCGAATCACCACCGTCGATTCCGGCCAGCCCATCTTCTCGAAATGGTGGTGGATCGGCGCCATCAGGAAGATGCGCTTCTTCGTGGCCTTGAAGTAGGCCACCTGGATCATCACCGAGGCCGCCTCGATGACGAACAGGCCGCCGACGATGCCCAGCACCAGCTCGTGCTTGGTCGCGACGGCGATGGCGCCGAGCGCGCCGCCGAGGGCCAGCGAACCGGTGTCGCCCATGAAGATCTTCGCCGGCGGGGCGTTGTACCAGAGGAAACCGACGCCGCCGCCGATGATGGCGGCCCCGAATATGGCCAGCTCGCCGGCCCCCGGCACGTGGTGAACGCCGAGGTAGTTGGAGAAGATGAAGTTGCCGACCAGGTAGCTGATCAGGCCAAAGGCCGCGGCCGCCATCATCACCGGCACGATAGCGAGGCCGTCGAGGCCGTCGGTCAGGTTCACGGCGTTGGAGAACCCGACCATGGTGAAGGCGGCGAACAGCACATAGAACCAGCCGACGTTCAGCAGCACTTCCTTGAAGAAGGGGAAGGCGATGGACGTCTGCAGGTCGGGCGTGGTCGGCGAGGCGGTCATCCAGAGCACAGTCATGACACCGGCGATGATGGAGACGACGACCTGGGCGAGCAGCTTCTGCTTCGAGGTCAGGCCCGCCGATGTCTGTTTCGACACCTTGGCGTAGTCGTCGATGAAGCCCAGCACCCCGAAGGCGCCGGTGACGAAGCTGACGATCCAGATGTAGGGGTTGGTCAGGTCGCCCCACAGCAGGACGGCGACAGCGATGCCGGCGAGGATCATCAGCCCGCCCATGGTCGGGGTGCCGACCTTGGACAGGTGCGACACCGGGCCGTCGGAGCGGATCGGTTGGCCCTTGCCCTGTTTGACCCGCATCCAGGCGATGAAGCGGCTGCCCATGGCCACCGCCACGATCATCGCCGTGGCCATGGCCAGCCCGACCCGTACGGTCTGGTACTGGACCAGATTGAGCAGCGGGTAGTCCTGCGCGATGTCGGCGTAGTGGAGATAGAGCAGGTAGAACATCAGGCGGCTCCTCCGAGCGCGGCGAGGGCTTTGGCGACCAGAGACGCCTTCGAGCCGTTCGATCCCTTGACCATGACGATGTCGCCGGGCGCGACCAGATCGGCGGCCTCCGCGGCGAGTTCGGCGGCGGTCTCGCGCCACAGGCCGCGCCGCTCCGGCGGCAGGATGTCGTGGAGCCGCTTCATCCCGGGACCGGCGGTGTGGACGAGGTCGAGACCGGCGGCGTCGATGGGCGCGGCCAAGCCCTCGTGCAGGGCGCGCGACTGGTCGCCCAGTTCCAGCATGTCGGTCAGCACCACGATACGGCGCGCGCCAAGTCCAACCGGCTTCGCGCCGAGGCTGCGGAAGCCGACGGCCATGGACAGCGGATTGGCGTTGTAGCTCTCGTCGATGAGGGTGAAGGCGCCGCCGGGGGCCGGGACCACGGAGATCTGGCCCCGCCCGGCCAGCGGTTCGAACTCGGCGAGGGCGGCGAGGCCCGTCTCGAGCGGCACGGCGAGCGCGTCGAGCATCAGCAGCACGCACAGACTATTCAGGCCCCAGTGAAAGCCCGACTGGCGCAAGGTGAAGTCCAGCGGTTCGCCGAACAATTCCGCCCTCACCCGCGCACCGTCGGGCCCAGGCATGAAGTCGATCAGGCGGGCATCGTGACCGGCCTTCGACCCGAAAGTCACCTGCCGCGCCCCGGCCTTGCGGGCGGCGGCGTCCAGAACGGGGGCGAAGCCGACGTCGCCGTTCAGCACCGCTACGCCGCCGGGAGCGAGGCCCTCGAAGATCGACGCCTTCTCGGCCGCGACCCCCGCCTCGCCGTTGGCGAAGGCCTCGATGTGGACAGGCCCCAGGGTGGTGACGCAGGCGGCGTGCGGCCGGACCATCTTCGACAGGGGCGCAATCTCGCCCGGCGCGTTCATGCCGATCTCGAACACGGCACGCGCGGTCGAGCGCGGCATCCGGGCCAAGGTCAGCGGCACGCCGATGTGGTTGTTGTAGCTCTTGATGGAGGCGTGGGCGGGACCGGCGAGGTCGAGGCCGGCCTTGATCGCCTGGGTGACGCTGGTCTTGCCGACCGAGCCGGTGACGGCGCTGCGCCGGACGTGCGGGCTGCGGTCGCGGGAGGCTGCGCCCAAGGCTTCGAGCGCGCGCAGGGTGTCGGCGACGACCACCGAGGGTCCGGCCTCGACCGGATGTGCGGTGATCGCCCCGGCCGCGCCGGCGGCGAAGGCCGAGGCGGCGAAGTCGTGCCCGTCGCGCGCGCCCTTCAGCGCCAGGAACAGGTCGCCCGGCACGATCTCGCGGCTGTTGTAGGTGATGCCTGTCGCCTCGAACCGGTCGCCGGACAGGCGTCCGCCCGTCGCTTTCTCGATTTCGGCCGAGGTCCAGAGCGGGTCGTGATCAGGCATGGAGGCGCAGGGCTTCGGCGGCTTCGGAGGCGTCGTCGAAGGGGTGGGTCACGCCGCCGACGATCTGTCCCTGCTCATGCCCTTTTCCGGCGATGATCACCACATCTCCGTCACGCATCTGTTCGATGGCTTGACGGATGGCGGCGCGGCGGTCGCCGATCTCCTGCGCCTTCGGACAGCGCTCGCGCACCGCCTTGCGGATGGCGGCGGGGTCTTCCGAGCGGGGATTGTCATCGGTGACGATGGCCAGGTCGGCAAGCCGCCCGGCGATTTCGCCCATCAGCGGCCGCTTGGCCCGATCCCGGTCGCCGCCGGCCCCGAAGACCACGATCAGCCGGCCGATCGCGTGCGGGCGCAGGGCCTTCAGGACCGTCTCCAGCCCGTCCGGCGTGTGGGCATAGTCGACATAGACCTCACCTCGCCCGGAACCGGGAATGCGTTGCAGCCGGCCTTGGGCGCCGGTGATGTGCTCCAGCCCCGCCAGCACCCGCTCGGGCGTCTCGCCGGCGGCGATGCAAAGGCCCGCCGCGACCAAGGCGTTCGAAGCCTGGAAAGCTCCGGCCAACGGCAGCAGCACATCGTGCAGGGTCCCGCGCACGTCCAGCGTCAGCCGCTGCCCCTCGGGCACGGCCTGCCGCGCCACGAGCGTCAGATCCCGGCCCCGCTCGCCGACGCCCATAACGCCCAGCCCGGACATGATCGAGGCGGCGGCGAAGCTGGAATAGGCGTCGGAATCGGCGTTCAGCACCGCCGTCCGGCCGCGCGGCAGCAGGGTGTCGAACAGGCGCAGCTTGGCGGCGCGATAGGCCTCCATGTCCCCGTGATAGTCGAGGTGATCCTGGGTCAGGTTGGTGAAGGCCGCCGCCTTCAGCGACACCCCGTCGAGCCGCCGCTGGTCGATGCCATGCGACGAGGCCTCCAACGCCAGATGGGTCACCCCGCCGGCGGCCAGTTCGGACAGGAGGCGGGCCGCGTCGGCGGCGTCGGGGCTGGTCAGGCCGGGCCCCGTCAAGGCCTGATTAACGTTACCCGTCTGTTTCAAAACCCCGAGCGTCCCCATGCTCGCGGCGGACAGCCCGAGCGAGGCCCAGATCTGGCGGCAGAAAGCGGCCACCGAGGTCTTGCCGTTGGTGCCGGTGATGGCCACGCAGGTCGCCGGCTGGGTCCCGTAGAAGCTGCGCGCGGCGATGGCGTAGCTGCGCCGCACATCGCCCGAGGTGACCAGCACCGGCGCCAGGGCCGCGTCGGTGTCTGCCGGGGCCAGCACCGCCGCCGCACCCTGCGACAAGGCTTGGGGAATATAGGCCCGACCGTCGGCGGCGCTGCCGGGCAGGGCCACGAAGAGGCAGCCGGGGGCGACCTTGCGGCTGTCGGCGGTGACGCCGGTGATCACCGGATCGGTCGACACGTCTCGACGCAGCAGGTCCGACAGTTTGATCGAGGCGGTGGCGGTCATCGCCCGTCCCCCTCGACATCCTCAAGGGCGGGAATCTTCTCGCCCAGCGCCGTGCGGTACGGGTCGGCGCGACGCGCCACGCCAAGGAAGGGTGCTATGCGGTCGGCGATGCGGCCCACCGCCGGAGCCGCCACGAATCCGCCGGTGCGCGGATAGCCGCCCGGCTCATCGATCAGGATCAGGATCGAATAGCGGCGGGCGTTCAGCGGCCCGTCGGCCGGGAAGACCGCGGCGAAGGTGCCGACGGCGTGGGTGGGATCGTAGCGGCCGTTGACCAGCTTGTTGGCCGAACCGGTCTTGCCACCGACCCGCAGGCCCGGCGCGTCTGCCCGTCCGCCGGACCCACGCACCACATTGCGGCGCAGCAGGTCGAGCAGAGTCAGCGAGGTCTCCGGGCTGACCACCTGGCGGACCTCCGCATTGGGCAAGCCGCCCTTGCGCAGGGTCAGGGGAATGAACCGGCCCCCATTGGTCAGCGCGCCCATGGCCGCCGACATCTGCAGCGGGGTGATCATGATGCCGTAGCCGAACGACAGCGAGGCGAGCGTGGAATCGTCCCACTTGGTCGGCCGCCGGGGCCGGGCCGACTCGTGCAGTTCGATCGGCGCGGCGTCGAGCAGGCCGAAACGGGTGAAATAGTCCCGCATCGTCGCCGGCCCCATCTCGACCGCGAGGCGCGAGGTGCCGATGTTGGACGAGTGGAGGTAGACCTCCTCGAGCGTCAGCACCTCATTGGTGGCGTGGAAGTCGGTGATGCGGCGCTTGCCGATCATGAAGGCCTGCGAGGCGTCGAACATCGTGTCCATGTCCGCCCGGCCGGTGTCGAGGCCGGCGGCGACCGTGAACGTCTTGAACACGGATCCCATCTCGTAGTGGGCCGAGGTGGCGCGGTTCAGCCGGTCGCCCGTGGGCCAGCTGGCCATGCCGAGGACTTCACCGGTCTGGACGTCGGCGATGATTCCGACGGCCCCCTTGGCCTGGCTTTCCTCCACGGCGCGGGCGAGTTCGTTCTCGAGCACGCCCTGCACTCGCAGGTCGATCGACAGCGGGAAATCCTCGCCGTGCGCTCCGGCCTCGCGGATTTCCTTGTTGAAAGCCAGTTCGGCGCCGGTCAGCCCCTGGCCGCCGGTGTCGGTGACGCCCAGTACGTGGGTGGCCGAGGCGCCCAGCGGATAAACCCGGCGATCCTCCGGCTCAAAGCTGACGCCGCCGAGGGCGAGTCCGTGCACGGCCGCCTTCTCCCCCGGGGTCAGCCCCGGCATGACGATCAGCCGCCGGTCGCCGGACAGCACCTTGTTCAGCCGGCTCATCGAGACCCGCGGCAGCGCCCGCTTGATCTGAACGGCGGCGGCCCGGCGGTCCCAAACCTCGGCGGGGTCGATATAGAAGCCGTAGTGGACGATGTTGGTGGCCAGCAGGGCGCCGTTGCGGTCGACCACATCGGCACGGTCGACAGCATTGGGATGGCCGCCCGACCAGACGCCGCCCTTCGGCGCCAGCAAGGCCGCGTTGACGGCGCCCAAGGCCAGGCAGACGAACACGGCCGAGAACAGGCACAGGATGACGAAAATGCGAACCCGGGTGTCCTCTTCCGGCCGGGCGTCGGCGCGGGCGCGGCCGAACGAATGCTCAATCCGCCACATGATCTCGGTCAGCCAGCGCCACGACGGCATCGAGGCGCCGCCACGCGTGCGACCGGGGGCGGGACGATTCCACGCGTGCGGATCGTCGTGCACGCTCATTGCGCGACTTCCGGGGCGTCAGTGGCGGGACCGGAGTCGGCGGCGGGCGCGGACGGGATGGTCGGGGCGATGATCACCGCCGGCGCCGGCTCGGGGATCGGCGCCAGTTCCGGCAGGCTCGCCTCGGTCGCCTGGCGGTGCACATCGACCGGCTCCAGCCCGGCACTGCGCGACAGGGCCTCCAGCCGTCCGGGCTGCTCCAGCCGGGCGACCTCGGCCCGCAGCAGGCGAACGCGCTGGCCATTCTGGGTGATCTGGCGCTCAAGGCTGGCGATGCGGGCGCTCTCGCTCGCCGCCGCCGCCTTGGCCAGATAGACCGAGAAGATCATCGCCGCGACCAGCATCAGCCCGAAGATCTCCACCCAGCGGACGCCGCGGGCCTTCCAGTCGAAGATGCGCTTCAGGGATCCGGCCACCCTCATGCCGCGATCCTCCCCCAGGCCGGGGCGTCGGTGCGGACGGCGGCGCGCAGCTTGGCCGAGCGGGCGCGGGGATTGACGGCGCGCTCGTCCTCGCCGGCTTCGCGCGCGCCCTTGAAGCGGAGGGTGAAGCTGGGCTTGCGCGGATCGACGGCGACCGGCGCGTGGCGCGATCCGCCCGGGGCGTTGCCGGTCCGCTCGGTCAGGAACCCCTTGACGATGCGGTCTTCCAGCGAATGGAAGGTGACCACCGCCAGCCGCCCGCCGGGCGCCAGGGCCGCCTCGGCCGCCTCCAGCCCGGCGCGCAGCTCGCCCAACTCGTCGTTGACGGCGATGCGCAGGGCCTGGAAGACGCGGGTGGCGGGATGGATTGGCGCACCGCGGCGGCCGCCCAGCGCCTTCTCGACGACCTCGGCCAGATCCAGTGTGCGGGTGAACGGCTTCTGAGCCCGGCGGCGCAGGATGGCGGTCGCCACCCGCCCCGACTGCCGCTCGTCGCCGTAGAGCTTGAAGATGTGGGCCAGCGGGCCGTGGTCCCATTCGTTGACGATGTCGGCGGCGGTAACGCCCTCGTCCGACATGCGCATATCCAGCGGCCCGTCGCGCATGAAGGAGAAGCCGCGTTCGGCATGGTCCAGCTGCATCGACGACACGCCGATGTCGAACACCACGCCGTCCAGCCTGGCCTCGCCGCTGTCTGCGAAGGCCTCGGCCAGGCCCGAGAAGGGCGTGCGGATCAGGCGGAACTTGCCGGGGAAGTCGTTGGCCACCGCGTCGGCGTGCGGCTGCACCGTCGGGTCGCGGTCGAGAGCGATGACCGTCGCCCCGGTCGCGAGGATGGCGCGGGTGTAGCCGCCGGCGCCGAAGGTGGCGTCGACGATCACGTCGCCGGGCTTCGCCTCAAGCGCCTCAAGAACCTCGGCCAGCAGGACGGGGGCGTGGGGGCTCATGCGCCCTCCCCGCCCGGATGACGCCCGGCCAGCAGCGCCTTGCGCCCGGCCTCGCCGCGCTCGCGCACCGCCTGACGCGCCAGGGCCCGGCGCTCGTCGCGGCGGGCATTCCAGCGGGCGCGATCCCAGATCTGCAAGCGCGACCCAAGGCCAACGATGACCACGTCCTCGCCCAGTCCGGCGTCCTGGCACAGGTGTTCCGGCAGGGTGATGCGACCACCACCGTCGTAGGCCAGCGGGCGCTGGCCGGCATAGAAGGTCTCTTCCAGAGCCGTGCGCACGTCGTCGCCGAACGGAAGCTCCTCGATCATCGAGACGTATTCAGCCATCAACTTGTCGCCGCCGGCCTCGAGGCAGTCTGACTCGATCGAGAAGAAGCAGAACACCCCGTGCTCGGCGCCATTGTCGGCCGTGCGGAACTCCTGCGGAATCAGCAGGCGGCGCTTGCCGTCCAGTTGTTTCTCATAGGTCGAGAGAAACACGCCCTGCCCAAACTCGGACCCTTCGATCCGCCCCTCTGCGTCTCGAGCGCATCCCCGCGCTCGCCAACCCCAATCCGAAGCCTATGGGATAGCATGGGATGAAATGGGTCTCAATGGGATTAGTTGACGGAAGTTAACCTCGATCGTCGCCGGCAACGCTGTCGAAACAAGAACATACACAGAACACGCAAAGTATAGGCATGTATCCCCTCCGAACATGTATCGGCGGGAGGCCTTTAGGCTGTGATCGTTGAAGCGATAGCGGCGATGGGCCTGTTAGCCCCCGCTCACCACGCCCACCTGTTTCCTCTCGATTTGTCCGCGTTCCGCACTAACAAGGTAGTCGGCGCTATGCACGGTCCCGAAAATGTCGGTGTAGGCGAAGGTAATGCGCCAATAGATGGGGGTGCCGCTGGACAGCGCGGCTTGGACTCTCTCCTCCGAGACCGGGAGGCTGGGAACTACAAACCCGTCCTTGGAAATGGATTTGAAGTCGAGCGCTTTCGGGGTGCCGATGAACTCGCCGGATATGGGATCGTCTGGCCTTCGTCGCGCTTCGCCCAGCGCCATCTTGATGGCTCTCGCGGGGGTCGCGCCGCTGTTCAATACGGTGACATAGAGGGTTCGTCCCTCGGGCGCTCGGTCGTTTTCAAGGGTCATCATCCCGATGGTAAGCTCGGCCGCCATTTGGGCCTTCGTGATTGCGACGTTATCTGTCGCCGCAGCCGTGGCAGCGCGCCCCTCGTCAACCATGTCTTTAGCGTAGTTGGCGGCCCGTCGGGTCTGGATGAAGGTAAAATAGATCAGCGCCACACCGAAGGCGCTCAGAACCGCCTGAAGGAACGCCCACCGCGCCATAGCCCGCTGAGCCCGGAGGTCCTCCTCCGCTCGCTCGTCTTCACGCTGGGTCTTATCCTCGTTCTGCTCGGCTTCCAGTGCGGCCGCTATGCGAGCGAGAGACGCCGCGACATCCTCATCATTCCGGCTATCGGCGTTGCGATCCTGGGCGCCTGGATTGCCAGCGCCAGTTTCCCCGGTTTGTGGAGCTAGAGCCCCAAGCCCCGTCGCCACGACAACCGCACATATCGAGAGTAGTATCCGCCCCATGGAGGCGATCTAGATGCCAGAAACTGACGATAGGCAACGGTTCGACCGTCTGCTGGACGCGATGGTCAACAAGCCGCCGCTGGATACGGTCCAGCCCCACGACGAGCCGCAGGACGACGACGGCAAGCGCGAGGACGACGAGTCCTAGCCTATCGACGGAATAGTTTTTGGCTAAGGCCGCTCTGGCGGATCATGGCCTTCAGGGTGCCAATCGGCGCGTCGTCGTTTGGCCTGTGGCCCGCAACGGTCACGAGCCACACCTTCCCGTCACGCTCCTTGCGATAGACCTGATGACTTCCCGTCCCCTGCCGGTGAAGGGAGAAGCCGTTAGCTAGCAGGATAGCAATGACTTGGGCGTAGCTGCAGCTTAGGCGGGGCAAGGAAGGTCGTAGCCCGCGTGCATGGTGCGTTCATGCCGCGAATGGCCGGAAAGCATCATGTGAAGGGCAAACGAGAGGATCCAGCCAGCCCGGACGTGCCACGGGGAACGGCGCGAAAGAAGCTTGCGAGCGACCGCAGGCTGCTCTTGTGCAGCGGCCTGAACATAGGTGCGGATTGCTTCTTCAAGGCATCGGCGCGCCTCATCAAGAGTGCGGGCTTCCACCGAAATGTCTAGGTCGATGCAGATCGCTTCGAAGCGATCATCATAACCACGCGCGAAGCAGCGCAGCGTTCTAAACATTTGCGTCTCCCTTCCCGCCGGACAAATTCCGAGTGCCGTGCGGAACGCACTTTCACCCTGAAAGTGAAACTAGAAGGTGTCAACGCTAGGGCCGGTTCCCGTTGTCGCAGGATAGAGACCTGTGACCCGGAAAGCGCGGCCATTAGACACCGCGCGGGAACGACAGCAGCAGCCGGTCGAACATCGTGTGCGGCTCGTGGCGCAGGTTGTAGCGGAACTCGAACTCGTTGAGGTAGGTCTGCAGGTGCTTCTGCGAGACGCTGATGTACGTCCCGTTGATGCCGCGCTTGAGCATCCCCCAGAAGCCCTCGATGCAGGCCGTGCCGCCCCGCTCGCCTTGGGCTGTGTTATAGGGGTGGTGAACGTAGCCGTAGATTTCCAGTGACTCGAAAGCGCGGGCGCTGTCGGTATTGATCGCGGCCCCGCGACGGACGTTGGCGAGGATGCCGGGGACCACGAACTTGCCCGACCGGCTCGGGATATGGCGGGCGACGACGTTGCCGCCGCGCTCGACCATGCCAAGGACCACCTTCTTGTCGTCCGAACCCTTCTTGTCGTAGCCGCCGATGAAAGCCTTGTCGGCTTCAACGATGGTCGCGCCGCCGCCCAGAACCGGGTCGCCGTCCACATAGCCCATGTAGGCGCGGATCAGTTTGCACATGCGCCAAGCGGTCTTGTAGGTCACGCCGATCTCGCGCTGGACCCGCTTCGCCGCCACGCCGTTCCGGGTGCTGGTGAACAGGAACATCACATAGAACCAGTCGCGCAGGCTCGTCCGGGTGCCGTGGAAGGGCGTCCCGGCGGTCGGATAGACCTGATAGCCGCAGTGCTCGCACTCGTAGGAGCGGCGGGCCTTCACGCGGTAATACTTCGCCTCGCGCTCGCACTTGGCGCAGGTGTGTTTGGCCCCGTAGCGAACCAGCTTAAGGTGCTCAAGGCAGCTGTCCTCAGTCGGGAACCGCGCCTGAAACTGGCGGAGGGTCGGGCCTTTCGGGGTGCGCGTCTTTTCCATGACCCCAATATCCCATATCCGGGCTTACATGTCTAGAGGGGATACATGCCAAAGTATAGACAGGCTGTGGATCAATGTTGCGATGCAACAGGTTAACGGGCGTTTGCACCGCCCGGCAGCGAGCGCGGGCGCTCGGGCAGCGAGCGACGGCGTCGCGAGCGTTGGCGCCCCAAAACGAAAAAGGTCAGACGGCCTGTAAGCCGGGTTCTGTTCCGCTCCGGAGAGCGGCGACGATCATTCCTCTGGACCGGCCATTGCTGACCGGTTCTCGCGACCTACCCGGACGTCTCGGGCGGTGAACCCTGCGGCCCAGAAACGAGTCCTGCGCCGCGCGACGTCCCTATTCGGTCTTGCTCCAGGCGGGGCTTGCCATGCCGTCCCTGTTGCCAGGCACGCGGTGGGCTCTTACCCCACCCTTTCACCCTTCCCTGCCCCGAAGGGCAGGCGGTTTGCTTTCTGTGGCGCTATCCCTCGGGTCGCCCCGGGCGGAGGTTATCCGCCGCCATTTCACCGTGGAGCCCGGACTTTCCTCGACGGGGGCAGGCCCCCGCCGCGACCGCCCGGCCGTCTGACGAGGGGACAGATGGGCCTGATGGGGGTTGAGGTCAACGTTCTGCGTCCCCTTCATGGGGAGAGAGAACGTCGTCGCTAATTCAATACGCCGGTCGTGCTCTCCGCCGTCGCCAGCTGCAGCACCCCCATGAGGGTCGCCCGCGTCTCGCCGTCGGCGATCCCGTCCACCTGACGCGGCCGCCAGTGGCGCTGGAATGCCTCGACGGTGAGCCGGGTGGCCTCGTCGTAGTCGCCGCCAGGCGGAAGGCCGTAGCCGAGCCGGTGCAGGCCGGCGCGGAGCACGACGACGCCCAGCCCATCGTCGCCGACGCCGAGCGGCGCGCCGAGAGCATCGATCCGCTCCCGCGCCGGCTCGAACCACAGGCCATGCCCCAGCGAAGCGAGCCGCTTCCACGAGAAGCGTTCGCCGGGGTCCTGTTTGCGGTCCGGGGCGAGGTCGGAGTGGGCGATGATGCGGGCGTCGGGGATGGTCCAGCGGGTGCGGATGTCGCTGATCAGGCTGATCACGGCGTCGATCTGCGCCTCGGGGAACTCGCGGTAGCCGAACTCGTGGCCCGGATTGACGATCTCGATGCCGATCGAGGCGGCGTTGCAGTCCGTCTCTCCCTGCCAGGCGCCTTTGCCCGCGTGCCAGGCGCGACGCTCCTCGGCGACCAGCCGCAGGATCGAGCCGTCCTCGTCGACGACGTAGTGGGCGGACACCTTCGCCGCGGGATCACGCAGGCGGGCGATGGCGTCTTCGGCGGTCTTCATGCCGGTGTAGTGCAGCACCAGCATATCGGGGGGCGCCCGCCGCTGATCGAAATTGGGCGACGGCGCCTCCCTGACGACCAGCATCTAGCGGCCCGGACGCTCCCAGCCGTACGCCACCCAGGTCCCGCCGACCTTGCGCGCCTCAATGACATCGTCGCCACGGCGCTTGCGGCCCGACAGGGTGCGGCGGGCGCGCAGAGCGAGACCGGCCAGGAAGACCAGCGCGCCGGCGAAGACCGCAATCACGGCGACGGCGGCGGCGGTGAAGACGGCCAGCACGGCCCCGACAGCCATGGCGGCCAGGGTCGCGACGAGGCCGCCGAGCCACATCACCGAAGCGACGAAGCCGTTGGCGGGACGCCGGGCGGAGGGGCCGGAGCCGAAGATCAGGCGGTCGGACTGGGTCATGGCTTTACCTCTATGGCGCTGCGAACAACGCCGAACTCCGAATGTCGGTCCATCGGTGTGAACGGTCAATGACCGGCCGCTTCACAGGCGAGTGTCCCGTTGTCGCTGATCAGTAGGGCTGATCCGCCAGCACCGAGGCGCCGGAAGCCCGCGCCCGCTCGGTCTGGAGGCGGCGGACGGCGGCCTCGGCCTCCGGATCATTCATGATCGCGCCGACGCCAACCAGCACCCGGGCCGCTTCGCCGGAAACCCCGAACAGATCGGACAGGACGGCGAACGGCGACTTCTCTTCCGGATAGCGCTTGAAGCGAACCGACTCGTCCGCCGGGATGCGCGCAAGTTGACGGGCCTTGGCGATCGCCTCCTCGAGGCCGCCGAGCTGATCCACGAGACCGAGCGATCTTGCCTGGGCTCCGGTCCAGACACGCCCGCGGGCGATCTCGCGAACGCGCGCCGGAGGCAGGTTCCGCCCCCGGGCGACGCGGGCGACAAATTCCTCGTAGGTGCGGTCGATGGACGCCGCGAAGTCCGCCCGGTCCGCCGCGTCGAACGGCTCGGAGGCGGAGAAGGCGTCGGCGTATTCGCCGCCGACCGCGAGATTGCGCATGTCGATGCCGAAGCGGCCCAGCGCATCGGCCAGCACCAGCTTGCCTCCATAGACGCCGATCGAGCCGGTCAGGGTGGTCGGCTGGGCCACGATCCAGTTGGCTTCCGAACTGATCCAGTAGCCGCCCGACGCCGCATAGTCGCCCATCGACACCACCACAGGCTTACCGGCCGCCTTGGCCGCGCGGACCGCGGCGAGGATCTGTTCGGAGGCGTCAGGCGACCCGCCGGGCGAAGACACACGGAACACGATGGCCTTGACCGCGTCGTCCTCGATCGCGTCGTAGAGGGCCTCGGCCAGGTCGTCCGACATGATCGAGGAGCCGCCGCCGAACGGATCGGCCCCGCCGCCCGTGCCGGTCATGATCGCGCCCTCTCCGCCCACGATAGCGATGGCTTTCCGGCCCGAGCCCGCGCGCACGCCGCGGGACGAGGCATAGTCGCCGAACTCCATGATCTCCGAACCGCGTCCGGCGCGACGTCTGGCCTCGGCCTCGGCCTCCTCGACCTGGCCGACCTTGTCGATCAGGCGGCGCTGCAGCGCCTGGGCGGATGACCAAGGTCCCGCCTCGATGGTCGCGCGCAGCGCCTGCGGCGTCACCTTCCGGTCCTGCGCCGCATTGGCGAGCGACGAGGTGTAAATGGAGGTCATCCAGGCGGCCATCGCCTCCCGGTGGGCCGGCGTGAAATCGCTCTCCGTCAGTTCGTTGACGGCGTTCTTGTATTCGTACCGCTGCTCGAATTCAGCGTCGACGCCGTACTTCTCGAAGGCGCGGCCGAGGAAGACAGAGTCGGCCGAGAAGCCCGCCAGCTGGAAGTTGGAGGTGTTCTGCATCCACAGTTCCGAGGCCGACGCCCCGATCATATAGCTGGAGACGGCGGTCCCGACCGGCTGGAAACCCTGGGCGTGGGCGATGACGACCTTGCCGGAGCGGCGGAAGCGGCGCACGGCCTGGCGGATCTCGTCGGCGGCGGCGGGGGTGATGCCGGCTTCCGGAAGGCGGATCAGCAGCGCCTTGACCCGGCCGTCGTCCTCGGCCTGGGCGAGGGTGTCGACGATCTGCATGGTGGACAGGCCGCTGCCGCCGAACATGGCGAATGGGTTGGTGGGCGCCTGGTCGGTCACGCCCTCCCGCAGGTCCAATTCCAGCACGGTGTTGGATGGTGTCGGCTCTTTCGACGACGCAGAGCTGACAGCAATGGTGATCAACACCACCGGCACGATGACGAAAAACAGCACCAGGCCGGCGAACACGCCGAGCATCGTCAGGAAGAATTGCTTCATGGGAGAGGGTCAGGGTCCGCGAGGGCCGGACGTGGCCACCTCGGACCATAGGGCGGCGGGGTCCGGCGTCAAATGAACGTCACGTAACGGGCGAATGCGCCGCGGGGTCATGCTGCGCTGCAGCAGGAACGATTGATGGCGCGCGCCCTTGCCCCTATATGAGCAGCCTGCGAGCGGGGGCCGATCGCCCCGCGTCACATCCGGACCGCACTCCCCATGCTGGTCACCCTGATGAAGGCCAAGCTGCACCGCGCGACGGTGACGCAGGCCGACCTCGATTATGAAGGCTCGATCGCCATCGACGCCGACCTGCTGGATGCGGCCGGCATCTTTCCGCACGAGCAGGTCGATGTGCTGAACATCACCAATGGCCAGCGCTTCACCACCTACGCCATCGAGGCCCCGCGCGGCTCGAAGGTGATCGGCGTCAACGGCGCCGCCGCCCGCCTGGTGCAGAAGAATGACAAGGTCATCATCGTGACCTACGGCCAGCTACCCCAGGAACAGGCCCGCCAGTGGTCGCCCACTGTCGTGCTGCTGGGTGACCGCAACGAGATCAGCCAGCCGGCCAGAGCCACGTAGTCGATGGTGGAAGGGAGCGGCGGTTGGGCCTCAGGGTCCCCGCCGCGCTTGCCCGACCGTCGAGCCCTCGACGCTTCGGGATGAGTTCTGGGCCCTAGATGGTGACGCCATCATCGTCTCGAGTCTGCGCCGCCCGAAACAGGACGTACGCCAGGATGAATATGCAGCCGATGCCGGCATAGTTGACGATCTTCAGGTAACTCAATCTGTCGTCAAATATATAGAACCTGGCCAGGGAGCCGACGACTTCCATCGCGAGCAGCGCCACCGCTGTGGCTGCGACCCTTCCCGCGTTTTCGGCAGATACCATTTTCCTCGGCTGTGACACGATCACGGCGCGCCGAAGTAATAGCACGATGAACAACCCAAGACAGCATATGACTATGTTACTGACTTGCAGCAACGGATAAATACTTGCTCCTTGGGCAAATTCCCGGAATCCGTCGCCCAGGACAGAGCTGCCAAGGGAAACGATACCAGGGATTGTGAAGAGCAGCAGCGCTGAGTTGGCCAGAATGGCCGCCACGACCACAGCAAACAAAATCCCCAACACCCACTTCAGGAGTCTGGGTCCGGCGGAAGAGTAGTAGCGGCTCATATGGAGGGACCGGTATGCCGACGAGGCGATGAACATACCCCCTCGCCAAAGCTGCGACCAGCCGCGGCTCCCCGGACAGCCGGAGTCGGTGACGACGCTGGATAGTTGATGTAAGCGGAACCCCGTCTGATCCGTTCAGGAGGGCTAGCGATGACGCGTACGGTTCAGGGACTGAAGTGGGTGCTGCTGACCGCTAACGCCGTGGTCGGAGCCATGGCCCTGATGATCGCTACACCCGCCGGATTGCGTGTCCTTGGCCAGTCGGAAGGCATGCTGACTTTCCTGCCAGCCCGAATTCTCGGCCTGCCGTGGAGCCTGCCGCTGTGGCTGTTCGACGATGGTCCGGTGGCCGCCCTGGCCGTGCTGGGCATCTGCTACGGACTGAACCTCGGCGTCGGCCTGATGTTGGCGCGGAGTGCGCAGGAATAGGGTGGCCTGTGATGACCCAGACCACCCTTCGTCATTCACCGGTCACCCGCCGGCCGGTCAACGTCACCGGTTCAGGTCATAGACTCCGGTGATGTCGATCCGCACCGTCAGTTCGCCGGCGGCGACCGGCGTGCTCCCGGCGTCCATGGCCATTTCGGCGCGGGCGTACATCGGTTGCGGCGGGCGGGGCGCATAGCCGCCGCCCTCGGTCAGCGAGCGGATGCCGCCCAGCGGCACGCCCAGCGCCTGCGAATACAGCGCCGCCTTGGCCTGCAGGTTGCGCACCGCCAGCTGGCGGGCCTGATTCTCGGCCGACGTCGGGTCCTTGAGCCCGAACGAGATGCCGTCGATCTGGTTGACCCCGGCCGCGACCACGGCGTCGGCGGTCGTGCCGACGGCGTTCAGGTCATTGATCGTCACCGTCACCCGGTTGTTGGCCTGGTAGCCGCGCAGCCGCGGCGGCTCGTTCTGGACGTAGTCGTACTGGGCCGACAGGTTCAGGCCTGAGGTCTGGACATCGCGCTCGGCGATGCCGGCCCGGCGCAGGGCGGCCATGACCTGGTTCATCCGCGCGGCGTTCTGGCTCATCGCCTCGGCGGCGGTGGCGGCCTCGGTGACGACTCCGAAGCTGATCGTGGCCATGTCGGGGGCGGTCCTGACCTCGCCATAAGCCGACAGGTTCAGCGCCGGGCGCTCCGTCACCGCCTGGATGGTCAGGGGCGCGCCGCCTCCCGGCTGGCTCTGGGCGAAGGCCGCCGGGGCCGCGAAGGCGACAGCGGCCGCGGCGAGTAGGCTCCCGCTCATCAGCAGGATGCGGTTGGAAACGGCCGGCGCGGCGACGGCGCGGGCCTTTGAAGAGGGTCTGTTCATGGAGCAGTCTCCTGATGCGGGGCGGTCCGTCTAACGATGGATGCGGACCATGGCGGCACCTTGGCCGTTCGCTCCTGAACCAACGCATGGTCCCCGTCGGCAGGTTCCGTTCATCGGCGTGAAATCGGTGACAAGGGCGCGCCGAAACCATGGCGCTTGGCAAGCCGGCGCACCGCCTGCTAGGCCACACGGACCGCCACGGAGGGCGCGTAGCTCAATGGTTAGAGCCGACCGCTCATAACGGTCTGGTTGCAGGTTCGAGTCCTGCCGCGCCTACCGGGAACCTGATCCGGCGAACGACAGCCAGCCGGCCACCACCAGAAGAGCGATCAGAGCCGCCGCGAAGGCATACCAGACACGCGGCGGCAAGCGCAGGCCGCCGTTCGAGGCAGGCGGCGTCGCCGGCATGGGCGCGCGGGGACGGTCATCCGCCGGCTTCGCGACCGGCGATGCGCCGCCGGCTTCCTCGTCCGTGCCGAGCGGCGACATGCCGGGATCGAAGACCGGCACGCTGGCGTTCTCGCGGTCACGCCATTGATCGTCTTTCGCCTGCAGGGAGTTGGTCATCGCCCCCGGACAACCCGGCCGGGCGGGACGTGTTCCCGCCTATCGTCCCCAGAAGCCGCCGCCCCGGCTCCAGCGGTCCTCGCCGCGGTAGCGCTCGTCGTAGACATAGCGGCCGTCACGGTCGTACCAGCCGTCGCCGTTGCGGTAACGGTCGTAGCCGTCCAGTGAATAGCCGTCGTCCTCGTATTCGAGGCCGAGCAGGCCATCCTCGGCGTCCCACCAGTTGCGCGGATAAGAACCGAAGGCGCACTCCCAGCCCTCGCCCGGGCGCCAGTAGGGCTCGTACCGGCCGCGGTAGCGGTCGCGGAACTGCGGCCGGCAGACGTATTGCGAATAGACCCGGTTGCCCCGGGCCTGAACATTGGCGCGATCCTCGGCGTAGATCACCTCGCGCACCCCCGAGAAGACGTTGCTGACGATCACCGCGCTGCCCGAGGCGGCGGCGACGCCGACCGTCGTGGCGCGGATGCGGCTGTCGGTGAGGCGCAGCTCGCCGTTGTAGAGCACCACGCCCTTGTCCGAGCGGCCGACCCGGCTGGTGCTGATGTCGACCGAGGCGCCCTCGATGGCCACGCCCTCGACATAGCCGACGATCGCCGTGTTCTCGAGCTCGACCCGGCCGTAGTCCCGGCCCGAGCGGACGATCATGCCGATCGAGCGCGGCCCGAAGGCGTTCGGCGCATTGGTCCCCTTCAGCGTGGTTGAGACGATGCGCGAGGTCTGGCCTGCGCCGGGAATCAGTTCCATTCCCGACTGGGCCCCGGCCACCACCACCTTCCAGGCGTCCAGCACCGCGCCGTCGGCGACGATCGCGGGGGCGATGGTCTGGGCCTCAATGATGGTGTTGCGCAGGTACAGCATCCCGCCATCGGCGTAGATGGCGGCTTCGTCGCCGGCGTGGCGAAAGCCGACGCGGTTCATGATGATCTCGGCGCCGTAGCCGACCACGCAGGCGGCGTCTCCGGCCCGGGGCGAGGCGAACACCATGTCGCGGATCTCGACCGCTGGTTTGCGACAAAGCGTTGCCGCACGGCGGCCGTTTGTGTCCGCTTCCGTACTTATCCCCACCAATCAATCACTTGGAATTCCCCTGACAGGCGAAAAGCTCCCCCTCGCCTGACGGAGCGGGGGCGCCTATATGGCTGCAACCGCTGGAGTCCTCCCCCGATGTCCTACCTTGCCCGCGACGATCGTCCTGCCGACAAGGCTGCCCGCTACGCTGAGGTGGAGGAAGAAATCCTCGCCGTTCTGGAAGGCGAGCCGAACCTCACGGCGCGGATGGCGACGGTGTCGTCGATGCTGGCGGACGCCTTTCCCGTCTTCTTCTGGACGGGGTTCTACCTCGTCGATCCGGAGAAGGACGGCGAACTGGTGGTTGGACCGTACCAAGGCACGCTCGGCTGCCTCCGCATTCCGTTCGGCCGCGGCGTGTGCGGCGCCGCCGCCCGCGACCGGACAACCCGGGTGGTCGAGGACGTCCACGCCTTTCCCGGCCACATAGCCTGCGACAGCCGCTCGGCCAGCGAGATCGTCGTGCCGGTGATCGACGGCGCCGGAAAGCTGGTCGCCGTGTTCGATGTCGATGCGACTGAGACCGCCGCCTTCGACGCCGTCGACGCCGCGGCGTTGGAGCGGTTGCTCGGCCGGGTGTTCGCGGCCTGATCATCTGCTAAGCCTCGCCCCATGCGGATCGGCGTGGACTTCGGCGGCACCAAGATCGAGGCGGCGGTCGTCGGCGACGACGGGGCCTTCCTCGCCCGCCGGCGCGAACCCAATCCCGGGGCCTACGAGCCCGCCATCCAGACCGTCGTCCGCCTGATCGCGGCCGTCGAGGCGGAGACCGGCGCGACCGGCCCCGTCGGCGTGGCGGCGCCGGGCTCGGTGTCGCCCAGCCGCGGCGTGATGCGAAACGCCAACTCGACCTGGCTGAACGGCCGCGCCTTCCCGCAGGATCTTGAGCAGGCGCTCGGCCGGCCGGTGCGGCTGGCCAATGACGCCAACTGCCTGGCCCTGTCGGAAGCCGCCGACGGCGCCGGAGCGGGCAAGGCCGTTGTCTTCGCCGTCATCGTCGGCACCGGCTGCGGCGGCGGGGTTGCGATCAACGGACGGCTCGTCGAGGGCGCTCACGGCGTAGCCGGCGAATGGGGCCACACCTCCCTGCCCTGGCCCTCGGCGGAGGAGGCGCCGGGCCCGGAATGCTGGTGCGGCCTGCACGGCTGCCTCGAAACCTGGGTGTCGGGCTCGGGCCTGCAGCGCGACCATCTCGAACGCACCGGCCAATCCTTGACCGCTGAGGAGATCGTCGCCGCCGCCCACGCCGGAGACGCCGACGCCCGGCGGTCGCTGGACCTGTGCATCGACCGGCTGGGCCGGGCCATGGCCATGGTGGTCAATCTGATCGACCCCGACGCCTTCGTCATCGGCGGCGGCCTGTCGAACATCGAGGAACTCTACGACGCCCTGCCGCCGGTGGTGGAACGTTACGCCTTCACCGACGCCTGGAGCGGCGTCATCGCCCCCGCCCGCTGGGGCGACTCTTCCGGTGTCCGAGGCGCCGCGCGCCTGTGGCCCTCGCCGAACCAACAGGAGACATCCGCTTGACCCGCACCCTCGTCATCACCGGAGGCCACGGCGTCCTCGGCCGCGCCGTTCTCGAGGCGGTCGTGGCCGACGGCCTGAACGTCGCCGTCATCGATCATGCCCGCGGGCAGAGCGCGCCCGACGGCGTTCTGGAGCTCGGCGGCGTCGACCTCACCGACGGCGCGGCGGCGGAACAGGCCATGGCGGCGGTAGTCGAACGCTTCGGCCGCATCGACGCCCTGCTCAACATCGCCGGCGGCTTCGTCTGGCAGACGGTCGACGACGCGGAGCCCGCCTGGGACCGGATGTACGCCCTGAACGTGACCACCGCCCTGAACGCCAGCCGCGCCGCCCTGCCCCATCTGAAACGGTCGGACGAGGGCCGTATCGTCAACGTCGGGGCCGCCGGCGCCCTGAAGAGCGCGGCGGGCATGGGCGCCTACGCCGCCTCAAAGTCCGGCGTTCACCGCCTGACCGAGAGCCTGGCCGAGGAGCTGAAGTCGACCTCCGTCACCGTCAACGCCGTCCTGCCCTCGATCCTCGACACCGACCAGAACCGCAAGGACATGGCCGACGCCGATCCGGGACGGTGGGTCCAGCCCGCCGACCTCGCGCGCGTCATGCTGTTCCTCGCCTCGCCGGACAGCCGGGCTATCACCGGGGCGCTGATCCCGGTCACGGGCCGGGTCTGATGGACCTGTTCCGCTCCGTCCTCTACCTGCCCGCCAGCAATCCGCGGGCGATCGAGAAGGCGCGCGGCCTCGACTGCGACGCCGTGATCCTCGATCTCGAGGACGCCGTCGCCCCGGACGCCAAGGCGGACGCCCGGCAGGCGGCGGTCGCCGCGCTCAGGGCCGGCGGCTTCCGCCCCCGTGTGGGCGTGCGGATCAACGGCCTCGACACCGCCTGGGGCGCAGACGACCTGGCGGCGCTCTCAGGGCAGAAGCCCGCCTTCGTCGTCGCCCCCAAGATCGAGAGCCCGGAAGCCGTGCGCGAGGTCGCCGGCCGCCTCCCGGCCGGGGTGGATCTCTGGATCATGATCGAGACCCCGTTGTCGGTCCTGCGCCTCGACGCCATCGCCGGAGCCGGCGCCCCGCTGGCCGCCCTGATGCTCGGGATCAATGATTTCGGCGAGCAGATGAACCTGGTGCTCGGCCCCGACCGCGAACCGCTGAAGCCGTGGCTGGCCGCCGTCGTCGCCGCGGCCCGCGGTCACGGCCTGCTGGCCATCGACGGGGTGGTCAACGCCACCGACGACAGCGAGCGGCTAACGACCGAATGCCGCCAAGGCCGCGCCTTCGGCTTCGACGGCAAGAGCCTGATCCACCCGAACCAGATCGCGGCCGCCAACGCCGCCTTCTCCCCCTCGCCCGAAGAGGTCGCCCGCGCCCGTGAAATCGTCGAGGCGTTCGCCTCGGCGGGCGCGGAGGGCAAGGGCGCGATCCGGGTCGGCTATCGCATGGTGGAGCGCCTGCACCTCGACGCCGCGCACCGCCTGCTGGCCCGGCACGAGGCCGCCTCGACGCCGCCGCAGGACGGGCCTATCTAGTCCGTCCACAAACGAGACGCGCGCCCCGGGGCGCCGCGCCGAGCACAGAGGCTCAAGCCGAGAATGACCCAAGCCGTCATCGCCGCGACCGGACTGTTCACGCCGGAACAGTCCATCTCCAACGAGGAGCTGGTCGCGGCCTATAACGCCTTCGCCGGGCGCTTCAACGAACAGCACGCGGCCGGCATCGCCGCCGGCGACCTCGAGGCCCTGACACCCTCCTCGGTCGAATTCATCGAGAAGGCCTCGGGCATCAAGTCGCGCTTCGTGATCAACAAGGCCGGCGTGCTCGACCCGGCCCGCATGGTCCCCAACATCCCCGAGCGCGGCAACGACGAACTGTCGGTGCTGGCCGAGATGGCGGTCAAGGCCGCGCGCGACGCCATCGCCGCCTGGGGCAAGCCGGTCAGCGAGATCGGCGCCGTCCTGTGCGCCGCCTCCAATATGCAGCGCCCCTACCCCGCCATGGCCATCGAGGTGCAGCAGGCGCTGGGCATCGAGGGCTTCGCCTTCGACATGAACGTGGCCTGTTCCTCGGCCACCTTCGGCATCAAGACCGCCGCCGACTTCATCGCCTCCGGCTCGGTCAAGGCGGTGCTGATGGTCAATCCCGAGATCTGCTCGGCCCATCTGAACTTCAAGGATCGCGACAGCCACTTCATCTTCGGCGACGTCGCCACGGCCGTCATCGTCGAGGCCGCCGATCAGGCCGTCGACGGCTGGGAGATCCTCGGGACGCGTCTCAAGACCGTGATGTCGAACAACATCCGCAACAATTTCGGCTTCCTCAACAAGGCCGCCCTGCCCACGGGCGAGACGGAGCCAGTCTCCCCGACCGGCTTGACCGACAAGATGTTCGTCCAGCAGGGCCGCAAGGTGTTCAAGGACGTGGTGCCGATGGTCTCCGACATGATCGTCGACCACGCCGCCGACCTCGGTCTCGATCCGACGGCCCTCAAGCGGCTGTGGCTGCACCAGGCCAACATCAACATGAACCAGTTCATCGGCCGCAAGGTGCTGGGCCGCGAGCCGACGCCGGAAGAGAACGTCATCATCCTCGACGACTACGCCAACACCTCCTCGGCCGGTTCGATCATCGCCTTCCACCTGCACCACGACGGCTTCCAGCCCGGAGACACCGGTCTGATCTGCAGCTTCGGCGCCGGCTATTCGGCCGGCACGGTGTTCGTCCGCAAACGGGCCTGATCGACCCGGACCAGCCAGCCGCGGTAGCCGACCAGCCGCCCAAGCAGCGGCAGGGAAATCTCGACGTCGAAGACGAACCGGCCCTGGGCGTCGACCGCCTCGTGAGCCCGGGTCGACGGGGCCAGCCTGCGCGGCAGGGGGATCGGCCCCAGCCGCCAGCCCTCGACACGATAGACCAGTCGCTCGCTCTCCGGGGTCAGCCGCAGGTCCATGGACAGCGGCCCGAACCGCTCGCGGATGCGCCCGCCCTCTCCTGGTTGCGACAGTACGCTGGCAAAGCCGTGGCCGCCGATGCGCCGCCGCCAGATCGACCGCTCCCCGTCGGCGTTGATCGCGACTTCCGCCGGACACACCGACTGCGCCTTCGGTAACCCGACCACCCGCGCGACCAGCGCCCCCAGCGGTCCGGCCGCGCCCTTGGTCACCGCCTCGCCGCGCCACAGCGAGCGGCCGGGCGTCTCGTGCAGGGCGCGGATGGCGGCGGGCAGGCCGTCGAAAGCCGGGCCGATGGCGCGGGCGTAGGTCGCGTCGCGCTTGATGACGGTCTCCGTCGCCAGCCCGTGCGGGGCCATCTCGGCGACGATGTCGTCCAGCGTCAGCACGTCGACGCAGGCCCGAGCCCCGGCCTCCCCGCGCCCAGCGGCGACGGCGCGGATCGCCGCCAGCGCCGGCAGGCTCGGCGTCACCGGCCCCTCGCCTGGCTCCGCGACCAGCCGCCAGACCACCCGCGTCGCCCGGCCCTCGCCGTCGACGCCCACCGCCTCGACCCGCATCGCACCGCGATCAGAGCCGAAGGGGGCCGCCCACCCCGACAGCCGCACCAGCAGGCCGGCCAGCGGGCCCGGATCGAAGCGCAGCAGGCCGACAAGCCGGCCCAGCCCCCACGCCCCCAGGTGCGCCGGCCATGGCTCCAGTCCGGCGAGGAACAGGGCCCGCTCGCGCGGCGCAAACCGGGCCGGGAACAGGTCCAGATCCGGCGTCTCGCACAACGACACCCGGCGACGTCCCGCCTGCCCGAAGTCGCGGCGGCATAGCCCGCTCCAGCCCGACCGCATGGTCCAGCGACCGCCGTCGAAGACCCGCACCGGCCGTCCCAGCCCCGACAGGATCGCCTGCATCACCGACCGGCCGCGCGGCGCCCGCGCCCCCGGCGAGATCGCCGCCTCGACGGAGATCACCTCGCGCCAACCCTGCGTCAGCCTGTCCAGCACGGCGTTGGACAGGGCCGGGGTCGAACTGCACCCGGTCAGGGCGACGACGCCCGCCGCCCGCGCCGCCGCATCGAGCGCCGGAAAAGCCGCCACGAAATCCCGCCCGTCGGCCAGATCGACATAGTGCAGCCCGGCCGCGATGGCCGCTCTAGCCGTGGCCGGCTCAGCGCCCTGAAACGGTCCGGCTGCGTCGGCGACGATGTCGGCGCCGGTCGCTCGCAGCGCCTCCGGCGCCAGCGTCGCCGTATCCAGCGCCACCGCCTCCACCACGGCTCCGGGAAAGGCCGCCCTCAGCCGTGCGGCGACGGCCTCGGCCCGGCCCATGTCCCGCCCCCCGGTCACGACTTCGAAGCCGTCGCGCAACAGGCCCTCGCACAGCCGCGAGCCGAATACCCCGCCCGCCCCGATGACCAGCACGCGCGTCATGACACGAACCGCTCGCGGTCCTCATCCGACGGGACCATGCACTGCGCGGTGCGCCCGAAGATGCGATAGCGATTGCGGGCGATCAGGTCATAGACCGGATCCCGCAGTCCTCTCGGCAGGCGCCGCATCACGGCGAGCGGCGCGGTTTCGGGAAACCGCGCCAGAACAATCAGGGCTGCGTCCGACTTGAAGAAGATGCGACCGCTGCAGACGACCGCGTTGGTTTCCGGGGCGTCCGGATCGATGCCGAAACGCGCCGCCAGGGCCCGGCCGCGCTCCGACTGGATGGGCAGAAATCGGAACCGCCGCTCCCGATCCAACCGGGTGACGAACCGCACCCAGCGGGAACAGAACACGCAGACGCCGTCGAACAGGATCAGCCCGTCGGGCTCATCGGGGGCGGGCTGCGGCGACCAGCGGCTCATGGCCCGACCGTGGGGCGCGCCGCGGCCCCGCGCAAGGCGGCGTTACGCCGCCGCCACGGCTTCGATCTCGACCAGCCACGCCTCGTCGAAAACGCCGGTGACGATCACCGTCAGGGCCGGTTGCCGTCCGGCCAGCCGCCGCACCCGAACCTCGCGGTTCTCGAGCGCATGGCGGCGATCCGACAGGAAGGTCGTCACCTTCACCAGATTGTCCAGCGTCATGCCGACGGCGGTCAGCTGGGTCTCGATATTGTCCCAGACCTGTTCGCACTGGGCCCTGAAGTCGGCGGCCAGCGAGCCGTCGGGCGCGACCGGAATCTGGCCGGACAGATAGAGCCAGCGGGTCGGACCCGTCACCTCCACCGCCTGCGGGTAAGACCCCTCGACCGGCGGCGAGCCGTCGCCGGTCAGGGGCCGTATCGTCACGCTCACTGGCGGGCGGCGTCAGACCGGGCGCGCACCTGGGCGAACTCCGAGGTCGGCTTCCAGCCGGGCCAGTCCTCGCTGTTCGCGAGGTCGAGTCCCAGGTGATACAGCAGGGTCAGGTTCTCGGTCGCCGAGGTCAGGTCCCAATCCGCCGACCATTCGTCCGACGGCTTGTGGTAGTCGGCGCCGAACTTGGCCTTCCACGCCGCCTCGCCGGCTTCCTTGCCGCCGTCGACCCAGTCCCAGCCATGCCACGGCATGATCGCCGGCACGCCCATGCGGGCGAAGGGGAAGTGGTCCGAGCGGTAGTAGAAGCCCTGCTCAGGCATGCTGTCGTCCGTGACGTAGCGGCCCAGCGGCTCGGCCAGCGCCTGCAGCCGGTCCTCGAGATCGTTCTGCCCCTTGCCGAAGATCGGGATGTCCTTCGTCGGGCCCGACAGCGGCAGCATGTCGATATTAATGTCGGCGACGGTCGTCTCGAGCGGATACACCGGATCGGCCGCATAGCCGTAGGCGCCCATCAGCCCCATTTCCTCGGCCGCCATGTGGGCGAAGACGATCGAACGCTCGGGCCTCGGCGCCGCGCTCAGCTGACGGGCCATCTCGACCACGCCGGCGGTGCCCGAGGCGTTGTCCCAGGCGCCGTTGAAGATCTTGTCGTCGCCGGCCGTGTTCGGATGCTGGGCCTCGCCTCCGACGTGGTCCCAGTGCGCCGAATAGACGATGGTCTCGTCCGGACGCGCTGTCCCCGGAATGCGGGCCAGCAGGTTGTGGGTGACGAGCGTCTCGCTGGTCTCGGCCGTGTCGACCGACAGGGTGACGCCGTTCAGCGGCACAGCCTTGAAGGCGCCGGAGCCGATATCGCCCAGCCGGGTGACGTCCAGACCGGCCGCCGTGGCCCACTGCGCGGCGACGTCGTGATTGACGCCCATCGAAAACTCGAGGTCGGCGGCGCCGGGCGTCAGGGTTCGCGTCCGGTTCGAGAACTGCGCCGCCCGCTGCCACATGGGCGAGGAGGCCGGCTGCGGGACCAAGGTGACAATGCCCACTGCGCCACGGCGGAAGGCCTCGTCGGCCTTGTAGGCGCCGGACTCGTAGTTGGTGCTGTATTCGCCGTTGAACAGTTCGCCCTCCGGTTCGCCGCCCATCACCACCACGACCTTGCCGCGCACGTCGATGTCGCCGTAATCGTCCCAGTTCCGCTCGGGCGCCGTGATGCCGTAACCGGCGAACACGACCGGGGCGTCGCTGATCGAAGCCCGGCCGTCATTGCTGACGGCGCGCAGCGTCACATCGCTCCCGACCGTCAGAGGATGGGTGACGCCGTCCGGTCCGGTCCAGCTGGCGCTGGCCGCGCCCTCCACCGGGGTGAACCGCTTCAGGTGCACCGGCTGCAGCCATTGGCCGTCCGGGCCGCCCGGCTGAAGGCCCATGGCCTCATATTGCGCCTGCAGCCAAGCCAGGGTCATCCGCTCGCCTTCGGTGCCGGGATAGCGGCCCTGGAACTCGTCGGCGCTGATGGCGCGGATGTCATTGCTGATTCGGTCGGCCGAGAAGTCCTGCGCCAGCGCCGATCCGGCGGCGAACAGCAGCGCGGCGGCGGCGGCGCCGCTGGTGAAAGCACGAAACATGTAGCAACGCTCCATCCCGATTTCGGAGCGCACTCTAGGGCGGCCCCGCGAGACCGCCCATTAAGTTTTCGTCATGTCAGCAGCGTGGCGATCCGCCCTCCCCGCCCCGCCTTCAGTCCCGCGCGCCGGCGCTCTCCGCCCGGGCCGGTCCGAACTCAGAGCCCGGCTTCCAGCCCGGCCAGGCGCGGCTGTTGGCGAGGTCGCGACCGATCCACAAGGCGACCTCCATGTCCTCGATCTGGCCAGCCAGATCCCAGTCGGCCGACCACTCGTCGTCGGCCTGGTGGTAGCGTTTGGCGCCGTACTCGTCGCGGGCAGCCTCGCGCGGCCCGACCGGCGCATCGCGGAACTCGCCGCCGCCCTCGGCATAGGCCATCGGCACGCCGCGCTTGGCCAGCGGGAAGTGGTCGCTGCGGAAATAACTGCCGGCCGCCGGATTGGCGTCGGGAGCGATGTTGCGGCCCTGACGGGCGGCGGCGGCAGCCAGCAGTTCGTCAAGCTCCGACTGGCCATAGCCGACGACGCCCAGATCGGCGACGCGGCCGTAGACGTTCATGGCGTCCATGTTGAAGCCGGCCACGGTCTTCTCCAGCGGCCAGACCGGATTGGCGGCGTAGTATTCCGAACCCAGCAGGCCGCTCTCCTCGGCGGTGAAGCTGATCATCACGATCGACCGCTCCGGGCGCGGCCCGGCGCCCCAGACGCGGGCCAGCTCCAGCAGGGCGGCGGTGCCGGTGGCGTTGTCGACCGCGCCGTTGAAGATGGCGTCGCCGTTGGCGTCCGGTTCACCCACGCCGATGTGGTCCCAGTGGGCGGTGTACAGGATGGTCTCGTCCGGGCGGGTCGTGCCCGGCAGGCGGGCGAGGACGTTCTGCGTCGTGATCTGGCTGGTGGCCACGTCGAACATGCCGCTGAAGGTCGCGCCGGGCAGCGTCACCGGGCGGAAGTCGCGGCTGCGCGCCTGCGTCTTCAGGGCGTCGAAATCGAGCCCGGCCTTGCGGAACAGGTCGACGGCGACGTCCCGCTGGATCCAGCTCTCCAGCTTGACGCGCTCGGCGGCGGGGTTGTCGCGCACGATGTCGAACTGCGGCCCGGACCAGCTGTTGGCCACCGTGGCCCAGCCATAGGAGGCCGGCGCGGTCTCATGGACGATGATGACGCCCGCCGCCCCCTGCCGCGCCGCCTCCTCGTATTTGTACGTCCAGCGGCCGTAGTAGGTCATGGCCCGGCCGTTGAAGGTGTTGAGCTCCGGCTGTTCGAAGTCGGCGTCGTTGACCAGCACGACGATGACCTTGCCGCGCACGTCGACGTCCTTGAAGTCGTCCCAGTTCCGCTCGGGCGCCTTGATGCCATAGCCGACGAAGACCAGCGGCGCGTCGGTCAGCATCACGTGCCGGCCCGGCAAACGGGTCGAGATCACGATCTGCTGCCCCGGCGTCAGCGGCATGGTCTCGCCGCCGACCTCGAAGGCGGCCTGCGCACTGGAGACGGTGAAGCGGTTCAGGGTCACGTCCTGGGTCCAGCCGCCGTTCTCGCCGCCCGGCTCGAAGCCCGCCGCGGCGTAATGCTCGGTCAGATAGCGGACCGTCATCGCCTCGCCCGGTGTGGCGATGCCCCGGCCCTGGAAGCTGTCGTCCGACAGCACCCTTGCATGCTCCAGAAGCCGCGCGGCCTCGAAGTCGACCGGAACCGGCGCCTCCGCTTCCATGGTGGCGCAGGCGGAAATCAGAAGACCGGCGGCGAGCGCGGCGGCGGTCGAAAGGAGACGCATGGACAGGTGACCCTCAGCCTTGAAACAGGGGCGGGACTCTAGGGCGTCTGCCCGGGGCTGTCGATGCGACAGCCTGGGTCAGCGCGGCGACACGGCTCCGTCAGCCGGCCAGTCAGTGTCGCCGATCCGGGTCAGGCGCATGTCGATCATCTGACGCGGCGGCTGGCCCTCCATGATGAAGGTCCCGACCTCATGCCAGGTCCCGTCGCGGATCGTGGCGACGTATTCGATCCGGGCGTTCGGCCCGGCCGGCGTCTCCCAGCGGAAGCCGTCGTCGGTGCGTTCGAACCGGTAGTCGCCGGAAAATCCGTTGGCCCAGGAGCGGAAGCGGTAGCGGCCTTCGCGCTCGTCCCACGACAGCACGGCCATGGCGTTAAACACGGTCGAGCCGTCCGCGGCGTAACCCCGGCCCTCGATGACCTTGATTGAGCCGCCCAGCAGCGAGCCTACCCGCTCGGTCTGGGTCAGGGTCTCGTTTCCGCCCGGACCGTGGATCACCGCCTCACCGCGCCATTCCCCGTCGAGGAAGTCCAGAGCGCCGACGGTCTCCCGCTGCGCCGCCGAACCGGCCGGCTGAACGGGGACTTGCGCGGAGGCTGTGACCGGCGCGGCGATCAGGATCGCGGCGGTGATCGCAGACAGCATCAGTGGCATGGCTTTCATGACGGCGTCTCCCATATACTTTGTGATATAAAGTACTTGGTCGTACTTCGCAACACCCTGTTCGATGAGGCTACCCGGGCACGAAAAACCCGCCGGCGCTGAGGCCCCGGCGGGTTCGTCATTTCGGCTCTGGCGCGCGGTCCCTAGTGGGCGACGCCCTTCCAGATGCGGCGGTAGCTGACGTAGGTCACGCCCGCGAAAAGGATCAGGAAGATCAGCACCCCCATGCCCGATTGCTTGCGCTGGACCTGCTTCGGGTCAGACGCCCACGCGATGAAGGCCGCCACGTCCTTGGAGTACTGATCGATCGTCTCCGGCGCGTCGTCGTCATAGGTGACCTGCCCGTTCTGCAGGGGCGGGGGCATCGCGATGAAGCCGCCCGGCGGCACATGGGCGCCCTCAGGCATGAATGGCGCGAGGTCACCGGCCATGTACGGGTTGTAGTACTGGCCCGGGCGGATCTGCAGGCCGGCCGGCGTGGCGCCATACCCCGCCAGCAGCGAATAGATGTAGTTGGCCCCGTCATGGCGCGCCTTGGCCATGACCGAAAGGTCCGGCGGGGCCGCGCCGCCATTCGCCGCGGCCGCGGCGGTGGCGTTGGGGTAGGGATTGGGGAATTTGTCGGCCGGGACGGCGTCGCGCATGATCGCTTCGCCGGTCTCGCTGTCGATGTCCGGGACCTGGGCTTCGGCGGCCAAGACCTTGACGAAGCGGTTGGCGGCCGGATTTTCCTGATGCGGGTCGTAGAAGGGACCGCCCGGCTCCGCGAGGGTGCGGAAGTGCAGCAGATCCATGCTGTGGCAGGAGGCGCAGACTTCGCGATAGACCTTATAGCCGCGCTGCAACTGGGCCTGGTCGAAGGTCCCGAACGGCCCCTCGAAGCTGAAGCCGCCGCTGCGCGGGTGCTTGGCGCCGCCCTCGGCGAGGGCGGGCTGGGCCGAAACGGCGAGGCCGGCCGCAACAGCGATCAGGACCAGGGTCTTTTTCATCGAACGCATCGAAGTCTCGAGGGTCATGGTCTGTCTCAGCCCTTCTGCTCGGAAGAGGCGGCGCCGAGCGGGGCGTCCTCCGTGGGCAGGACCGGTTCGGAAATGGTCGCCGGGATGGGCCTCGGGGTCTCGCGCAGGCCGACCAGCGGCATCAGCACCAGGAAGAACAGGAAGTAGTAGGCCGTCAGCAGCCGCGTCAGCCACAGGTAGCTGTTCAGCTGGCCGTCGAAGAGGGTGAAGCTGGGCATGCCCGGCACCACCTGCGCGTCCGGCAGCTGCGCCCCGCACCAGCCGAGACCCATGCCCACGATTACGAAGATGATGAAGAAGGTCCGCATCGTCGGGCGGTAGCGCATCGAGCGCACCTTGGACGTGTCCAGCCACGGCAGGATGAACAGCACGCCGATCGAGCCGAACATGGCCACCACGCCGCCGAACTTGTCAGGGATGGCGCGCAGGATCGCGTAGAACGGCAGCATGTACCACTCGGGAACGATGTGCGCCGGAGTCTGCAGCGGGTTGGCGGGGATGTAGTTGTCGGCGTGGCCGAGGGCGTTCGGCATGAAGAAGACGAATAGCGCGAACAGGATCAGGAACAGAACGATCGCGAAGCCGTCCTTCACCGTGAAGTAGGGGTGGAACGGAACGGTGTCCTTCTTGAGCCGGTCCTTCGGGATCAGGATGCCGACCGGATTGTTCTGGCCCGCGTGGTGCAGGGCCCAGAGGTGCAGCACCACGCAGCCGGCGATAACGAACGGCAGCAGGTAGTGCAGCGAGAAGAAGCGGTTCAGCGTGGCGTTGTCGATGGCCGGGCCGCCGCGCAACCAGATCAGGATCGGCTCGCCGACGACCGGGATGGCCCCGATCAGATTGGTGATCACCTCAGCGCCCCAGAAGGACATCTGGCCCCACGGCAGAACGTAGCCGAGGAAGGCGGTGGCGATCAGCAGGAAGAAGATCACGCAGCCGACGATCCAGATCATCTCGCGCGGCGCCTTGTAGGAGCCGTAGTACAGCCCGCGCAGCATGTGCAGGTAGACCGCGATGAAGAACATCGAGGCGCCGTTGGCGTGGGTGTAGCGGATCAGGTCACCGCCGTTGACGTCGCGCATGATGCGCTCGACGGAGGCGAAGGCCAGCTCGGTATTCGGCACATAGTGCATGGCCAGGATGACGCCCGTGGCGATCTGCACCACGAGGCACAGGGCCAGAATGCCGCCGAAAGTCCACCAGTAATTGAGGTTCTTCGGGGTCGGCAGCGACATGTAGTCGGCGCCGAAGCGGATGATCGGCAGGCGGCTGTCAAACCACTTCTCGATGCCGGTCTTGGGGACGTAGGTGGATTCGTGATCGCTCATCGTTTTCTCGCCCGTCCTCAGCCGATTTTCACGCGGGTGTCGGACACGTATTCATAAGTCGGCACCACCAGGTTGATCGGCGCCGGACCCTTCCGGATGCGACCCGAGGTGTCGTAGTGCGAGCCGTGGCAGGGGCAGAACCAGCCGCCGAAATCGCCGGCGCCGAAGGTCGGGACGCAGCCGAGGTGGGTGCAGGAGCCGATGACCACCAGATACTGCGGGTGCTCCGCCTTGACGCGTGCGGCGTCCAGTTCCGGGTCCTTCAGGGCGCTCAGCGACACCGAGCGGGCCTGCTCGACCTCGGCCGGGGTGCGGTAGCGCACGAACACCGGCTTGCCCTGCCATTTGATGACGACCTGCTGGCCTTCCTGGACCTTGGTCAGATCGAATTCGATCGACGCCAGCGCCAGGGTGTCGGCGGCCGGGTTCATCGAATTGATCAGCGGCCACGCGGCCATGGCTCCGGCCCCCACCGCCGCCGCGCCGGCCGCGATGTGGATGAAGTCTCTACGATTGGGATCCTGATGGTTCGGATCGCCCTGGTCTGCAGCCACCGATTCGTCTCCTGAGCCGTTGGCGGCGTCGCCCCGCGGCGCGCCGTTTCAACGCTGTCGTTCCTTAGCGAAATCCCTGGAGGCTGGCCCGGCCCGGCTTTGCGGCGCATCGCCGCAAGTCGCTGCCGCCTCTTGAGAAACGGTCGCAATTCGAGCCGCGACAAGCCCCCGGGCCGCGCGTATGAGGGCCTTAGAATGCGTCTCGCCCTTTTTCAACCAGCCATTCCGCAGAACGTCGGCGCCTGCATCAGGCTGAGCGCCTGTTTCGGCGTGGAACTGCACGTCATCGAGCCGACCGGCTTTCGTCTCGACGACCGGGCGATGAAGCGCGCGGCGCTGGATTACGGGCCGCTCGGACATCTGGTGCGCCACGCCGGCTGGGACGAATTCCAGCGCGACCGTAGCCCGGGCCGGCTGGTGCTGTTCACGACCAGGGGCGCGACGCCGCTGAACGAATTCGTCTTCCGACCGGACGACGTCCTGCTGTTCGGCAGCGAATCCTCCGGCGCCCCGGACTTCGTGCATGAGGCGGCGGACGCCCGGGTGGTGATCCCGATCCGGCCGGAGGCGCGGTCGCTGAACCTGTCGGTCAGCGCGGGGATCGCGCTGTGGGAGGGGTTGAGGCAGACCCGATCCTGACCCTCACTCCGGCGCCCCGGCCTCGGGCAGCCGGGCCAGGTTCGGACGCTCGCCGCGCTTGCCCGCCGCCACGGCCTCGACCCGGCGCATGACGCGGAGCACGTTCTCGCCGGCCAGTTTGCGGATGTCAGCTTCGCTCCAGCCGTTGGCCATCAGGGCGGCCAGAAGACGCGGATAGGCGTCCACCCCCTCCAGCCCGTCGGGCAGGCTGCCGACGCCGTCGAAGTCGCCGCCGAGGCCGACATGGTCGATGCCGGCGACGTCGCGGACATGCTGGATGTGGGCCACGACGTCGGCGATCACGGCGCGCGGCGCGGGGTTGGCCGTCATCCACGCCTGCATACCGGCGGTGACCGCGGCGGGGTCGCCCGGGTTCAACGACTTGAGCCGGGCGTCCTCGGCCGAGCGGGCCGCGCCCCAGGTGCGGACGGTCTCGCTGACGAAGCCGGGCACGAAGGTCACCATGACCACGCCGCCGTCCTCCGGCATCATCCGCAGCACGCTGTCCGGCACGTTGCGGGCATGGCCGGTGACGCCCCGCGCCGACGAATGGGAGAAGATCACCGGCGCCTCGGACACCCGCATGGCGTCCATCATCGTCTCCTCGGAGACGTGGCTGAGGTCGACCATCATGCCGAGGCGGTTCATCTCGCGGACGACCTCCTCGCCGAAGGCGTTGAGCCCGCCCCATTTCGGCGCGTCGGTGGCGCTGTCGGCCCAACTGGTGGTGGCCGAATGGGTCAGGGTCATGTAGCGCGCCCCGGCGTCGTGGAACTCGCGCAGCAGGCCCAGGGAATCGGCGATCGAATAGCCGCCCTCCATGCCGATCAGCGAAGCGATCCGGCCGCGCCGGTGGATGCGTTCAATGTCGTCGGCGGTGGCCGCCAGCTCGAAGACGTCGGGGTGGGCGGCGACGAGGCGCTTGACCGTGTCGATCTGTTCGAAGGTGGCCTTGGCCGCCTCGACCGGGGTCAGGCTGGCCGGGACATAGACCGACCAGAACTGGCCGCCGACGCCGCCGGCGCGCAGGCGCGGGATGTCCGTATGCAGGTCGGTGGAGGCGTCGAGATTGGCGGTCAGGTCGACCGCGTGGGGGTCGTTGCCATGGCCCTGCCGCAGGGCCCAGGGCAGGTCGTTGTGCCCGTCGATCAGCGGGGTCCGCTCCAGGATGCGACGGGCGGCGGCCTCGTCCTGGGCGGCGGCAGGCGCAGCCGCCACGAGCAGGGCGGCGGTGGACAGCAGAACGGCGCGGATCATGAGGGGCTCCCGGAAAGCGAAGCGGGACAGTGGCAGAGGACGGCGGAGGGTCAACCGGCTCGAAAAAAAACGCTGTGGCAGCGTCGGCAGAGTCGGCAGAGCCCGCAGAAATTCGCAGTGGCAGAGTCGGCAGAGTCTACATCGGGGGTTTGACGGGACACGCCTGGAGCGGCGCGGCGGGATTCGATTGTCAAAGACCGGCGGGCGAACGGCTGGAGTATGCGCCCGTCGGCTTATCCGGATGGAAGATAGCCGATAGAATCCGTCATGTGACTGGAAACGCCGGAGTTTGCCCGCTGAACCCGACTATAATTTCGCGGATTGTAAGCACAGCGTCATGCGGGTCCTTCTCCCCTCCGGGGGAGAAGGTGGGCGGCGGAGCCGTCCGGATGAGGGGGACGGTCGCCGCGAGTTGGCTGGTTGTCGTTCCGGAGCCGACTTACCCCTCATCCGGCCCTCCGGGCCACCTTCTCCCCCAAGGGGAGAAGGATTTGGGCCACTTCACCAGCTTCGTTCGACCCCTTACAAGCCGCCCATGACCGACGCCGCCGATCCCCTCGCCCCGCAGAAAGCCGAAGCCCGCGCCTGGTTCGAGGCTCTGCGCGACCGCATCCATGCGGCCTTCGAGGCGCTGGAGGAGGCGGCCCCCGCAGAACTGTTTCCCGGCGAGCCCGGCCGCTTCGTGCGCACGCCGTGGGACCGGCCCGAGGGCGGCGGCGGGGTGATGGGGATGATGCACGGCCGGCTGTTCGAGAAGGTCGGGGTGCACGTCTCGACGGTGCACGGGACCTTTCCGGCCGACTACGCCAAGGGCGTGCCGGGCGCGGCCGAGGACCCGCGCTTCTTCGCCACCGGCATCAGCCTGATCGCCCATCCCGCCAGCCCCCGCGTGCCGGCGGTGCATATGAACACCCGCTTCATCGCCACGACGAAGGGCTGGTTCGGCGGCGGCGGCGACCTGACGCCGGTGCTGGACGCCGACCGGCGTCAGGACCATCCCGACACCCTCGCCTTCCACGCCGCCATGAAGGCCGCCTGCGACGCCCACGACCCGGACTGGCATGCCCGGTTCAAGGCCTGGTGCGACGAGTATTTCTTCCTGCCGCACCGCAACGAGCCGCGCGGCACCGGCGGCATCTTCTACGACCATCTGGACAGCGGCGATCGGGGCCGCGACTTCGCCTTCACCCGCGATGTCGGCGAGGCCTTCCTGACGGTCTATCCGGAGATCGTGCGCGGACGCATGGCCGAGCCGTGGACGGCGGCAGAGCGCGAGGAGCAGCTGGTCCGGCGCGGACGCTATGTGGAGTTCAACCTGCTCTACGACCGCGGGACGATGTTCGGGCTGAAGACCGGGGGCAATGTCGAGTCGATCCTCAGTTCGATGCCGCCGGTGGTGAAGTGGCCCTAGGTCTCGTCTTCCCGCTCATCCCCGCGAAAGCGGGGACCCCGTTCTGTCCAGCCTGACGCCGGCGGTTCCGGATCGGCGGCGAGCCCGACGAGGACCAGGACATCGCCCAAAGCACTGGGTCCCCGCTTTCGCGGGGATGAGCGGAAAAAAGGTAGTCCTAGGCCGTCTCGAGTTCCTCGGCGCGCGGCTCCCGAGCCGGCTCCAACGCCGTGCCGATGGCGTCGAACAGGCCGGCCATGGTGACCGGCTTGGTCAGGTGACCGTCGGCGCCGGCGGCCCGTCCGGCCTCGACGTGCTCGGCCATGGCGTTGGCGGTCAGCATCAGCACCGGCGTGCGCTTCAGCCCCTGATCGACCTCGTGACGCCGAATTTCGGAGGTGGCGGTCAGCCCGTCCATGACCGGCATCTGCATGTCCATCAACACCAGATCGAAGCTGCCCGCGATGAAGGCGTCGACCGCCTGTCGCCCGTCCTCGACGGTGACCAGCTCCATCTGGGTCGCGCCGAGCATGATCTCGACCACCTTGCGGTTGGCCGGATGGTCATCGGCCAGGAGGATGCGCAGCGAGGCGGCCTCGACATCCTGCGTCGCCGCCTGCGGTGCGGCCGCGGCGGCGGGCTCCGTGCGATCGACGCGCGGCAGCGGAATGTCGAACCAGAAGCAGGACCCCTCCCCCGGCGTGCTCTCGCAGTCCAGGGCGCCGCCCATCAGATCGACGAGCGCGGTCGAGATGGCGAGGCCGAGGCCGGTGCCGCCGTAGCGGCGGGTGATCGAACCGTCCGCCTGATGGAAGCGCCGGAAGATCCGGTTGCGCTGCTCCCGGTCGAAGCCGACGCCGGTGTCGCTGACCCGGAATGTGACGCGGCCATCGGCGGCCTGCGCCACGCCCAGGCGGACCGAGCCCTTGCTGGTGAATTTCAAGGCGTTGTTGACAAGGTTGGTGAGCACCTGGCGCAAACGGACCGCGTCGCCCTCGAAATGGCCAGCCAGCGCGGAGTTAAAGTCGACCTCGAGGGCCACGCCCTTGTCCTCGGCCTTGACCCGCCACAGGGCGCCGATGTCGCTGACCGCCTGCTCAAGGTCGAACGGCGCAGTCTCGATGGCCACCTGACCGGACTCGATGCGGGCGCTATCCAGAATATCCGAGAGCAGCCGCTCCAAGGTCACGCCCGATGACCGGATCAGCTCGACCATCTCCCGTTCCGGCTTGCCCAGCGGCCGCCGGGTCAGGGAATCGGCCATCGACACCACCCCGTTCAGGGGCGTGCGGATTTCGTGGCTCATATTGGCGAGGAATTCGCTCTTGGCCCGGTTGGCGTCTTCCGCCCGCCGCTGCGCCGCCCGCAGCCGATCCGCCTGCCGCGATTGCCAGATCACCGTCCCGGTGGCGAACAGCAGGAAGATGACGCCGATGGCGATGACGGCCCGCTGCAGGTTGGTGTTGGAACGCGCCGTCTCCAGCTGGCCGCGGCGTTCCGTCAACTGCTGCTGCATGTCGCCGGTGACCTGGTGGATGCCGGCGCTGAAACTCCGCGCGGAGGCGATCTCGCTCTCCAGCATGTGCGAACGGAGCAGCCGGAAGGCCTCCTCCGACCGGCCTTCCGCGAACAGCACCTCGGCCTCGACGTGACCGACTTCAATGCCGACGCCGTCCGCCTCGAGGACGCGCAGTGCCTCGAGATCGCGGCGGGCGGCCGCGGTCTGGCCGGTCCGGGCCCGCGCGATCGCTCGCATCGGCAGGACATCCCGGGCGAGGAAGGCGGCCGACCCGAGATCCTCGCCATAGGGGGCGACGCAGGCGAGCACTTCGCGCGGCGCATCCCGCCCGCTGGCCACGGTGGCGCAGAGGCTGGCGTCATATATGGCGAGGGTGGGCAGGTCGGAGCGCGACGCCAGGCGGTGGTGGGCGGCGGCGTACTGCTCCGCCCGGGCCTGGTCGCCGACCTTCACCGCCATCATGGTCAGGTTGTAGAGGCTGTCGAAATCCGGCCGGGGATAGGCGGGGTTGGAATAGTCGATCTCGAATTTGCGAAAGGCGTCGGCGGCGCCCTCGACGTCGTTGAGGTCCTTCAGGCCCATGCCCGCAACTTCCCAGACGCCGGCGTGGGCGGTGGCCGCGAAGGGGTCGCCCTCGGGAATGTCCGTCTGGGCGCGGGTCAGCAGTTCGAGGCCCGCGCCGACGCGCCCTTCGTCCATCAAGGCGAGGGCGGCGAGCCGGGCGGCGTGCGCCCGGACGAACCAGTCGCGGCCCTCGCGGGCCATCCGGTTCATTTCGGCGGCCACGCCGATCTCGCCCTGATCGTATCGAACAGTGAGGTCATTCAGACGGGCGATGTCGATGTAGCGCGCATCGTTCTGGCGCCGTGCGGCGGTAGCGAGGCGACGGTTCCAGACCGCGGCGCGCTCGAACTCGCCCTGGTTCAGGATCGTCCAGGTGACGTGATAGAGCCGGTTCAGCCCTTCACGGTCGCGGCGGTCGAGAGCCGCCATGCCGAAGGCTTCAAGCGCCGCAAAGTCGGTGGATGCCGCCCGCCGTTCGACAAAGCGGGCGAGAGCCAGCGCATCCGCCGCGCCCGCCCCGGCCGGAGCTGGCTTGGCGGCCAGGCGCGGGGCGCCGGCGACGGCGACGAGCAGAACAAGGCTCGTCGCGAGAATACGAAAAAGCGACATGAACATCCCGACCTGTCCTTCGGTCCTCGCACACATATGTTGCGCAAGGTTTAGCAAACCCGGGATGGTCGGGCTCAGGCTGCGGGACGGGCCTCGATGAACCGGCGCAGCCACTCGCCGACCAGCGCCCGGTCGTCCGGACGGGCGAGACTGTCCAGCGCGGCGTCGGTGACCGCCGCGCCGATCCGCTCGCGGCGGCCGCCGGTGAGGGCGGCGGCGTAGGCGGGGGTGAACTCCGGATGGCCCTGCAGGCTGATGGCGTCGTCATCCCAGGCCAGGCCCGCGATCGGCGTGAAGGCGCTGCGCAGGATGACGCGGGCGTCCGCCGGCTTCTCGACGACCTGATCCTGATGCGAGGCCGGAATGGAGACGGTCGTGGCGGGCGGTCTCATCCAGGGCTCGGCCGACGCCACCTCGTAGCAGTGCAGCCCGACACCCCAGCCGCGATCCGACTTCTCGACCCGGCCGCCGAGCGCCTGGGCCATGGCCTGATGTCCGAAGCAGATGCCGATCAGGGCGGTGCGGCCCCTGGCCTCGCGAATCCAGTCGAGCAGGCCGGCGATCCACGGAGGGTCCTCATACACCCCCGCCGCCGAGCCGGTAATGATCGCCGCGTCGAAGGCCGCAGGGTCCGGCTGCTCTCCGGCCTGTGTGTCGAACACCCTGGAGTCGTAGCCGTCGCCCAGCAGGGTTCGGAACATGGCCGGGTAGTCGCCGTGCCGTTCGGCCAGCGCCGGCGGCGGCGCGCCGGTCTCCAGAATGGCGATCCGTCTCATGCAGAGCCTCCACCTGTCATCCACACCTCGGCCCGGGCGCCGGCGTCGCCCAGCCGGCCCACGACCCAGCCGCAGATGCCGGAGGCGGCTTCCTCGGTCCCGGCGAGCGGATTGAGCACCACCACCGCGCAGCCGTTCATCTTCATCGGATTGGTCAGGGGGCGCAGACGGGCCTCGGCGACCAATACGCGCTTGACCCCGGACTGGTCGAGGCGGCGCAGGAAGCCGTCGAAGGTCTCCAGGTCCTTGAGGGGAGTCCAGATGGCCACCGTCGCGCGGGGGTCGGCGCGGGCGATGGCCGCTCCGGCGTCGGCGGCGCGGTGATAGTCGTCGGGCCGTTCGAAGGGAGGATCGATCAGAACGAAGGGACCCTGCGCCCGGCCCGCCCAGTTCCGCGCCTGGTCATAGCCGTCACCGCCCATTCCCACCGCGTTTTCGAACGGCTCCAGCGCCTGTTCGAGCAGTTCGAGCACCGGCGGGTTCAGCTCGAAGCCGACATAGCGGTCCGCCGGACGCAGCCGCCCCGAAATCAGCAGCGGCGATCCGGGATAGAGGTCGGCGCCGCCCTCCGGATTGAGCCGGGCCACTTCGGCCGCCAGCGCCTCGATCAGCGGCGGGCGGTCGGCGGCGGCCATCAAGCGGGCGATACCGGCCTCGGCCTCCTTCGAGCGAGCGGCGTCGCCGGTCAGGTCATAGAGGCCGGCGCCGGCATGGGTGTCGATCACCGTCACCGGGCCCGAGGCCTGGCGCCGCTCCAGCAGCCACAGCACGAGGGCGTGTTTGACCAGGTCGGCGAAGTTTCCGGCGTGGAAGCTGTGGCGATAGTTCATGCCCGCTGTTCCCCCGGGGGGACGGCGCGGTCAAGAGTGCAGGAACCGGCGGCCGCGCCCGCCGTTTGCGCAAGCCGAGCGAGAGCCTCCGATGATCGATCACCCCGCCCTCTCAGACGAGGACCGCACCCCGCCGCAGGCCGTGGCGGAGTCCGCCCGGCGCGGTCTCGACCTGCGCGAGGAGCACGGCCGGGGCGGCACCGAAGTCGGGGTGCGGCGCGCAGAACAGCTGATGGAACGAGAGACCGTCAGCGATCGCGACATCAAGTCGATGTACAGCTATTTCGCCCGTCACGCCGTCGACAAGCACGGGCGCGACTGGAGCAACAAGGCGAAGCCGTCGGCCGGCTATATCGCCTGGCAGTTGTGGGGCGGGGACGCCGGGCGGGACTGGATCGGCGGCCTTCGCGCCCGGCTGCGCGAGGCGCAGGGGTGACGCTCGCCGACCCCGCTGACATTCCGGAAGGCCTGACCTGGTGCAGCGACGAGGCGCCCGGCCTGAAGCGAACGGCGTCCGGCAAGGGGTTCGCCTACCACGACCGGCAGGGGCGGCTGATCACGGACGAGAAGGTGCTGGCCCGGATCCGGGCCCTCGCCATCCCGCCGGCGTGGACCGACGTGTGGATCTGCCCGCGGGCGTCGGGCCATATCCAGGCGGTCGGTCGGGACGCCAAGGGCCGCAAGCAGTACCGCTACCATCCGGACTGGCACGCCCATGCGGCGGAGACCAAGTTCGAGCGCCTGTCCGATTTCGCGCGGGCCCTGCCGAAGCTGCGGCGGCGGGTGGAGGCGGACCTGGCGCGCCGGGGGGCGTGCCGCGAAAAGGTGCTGGCCACCGCCGTGCGGCTGCTGGAGATCACCCTGATCCGGGTCGGCAACGCCCAGTATGTGAAGCAGAACCGCTCCTACGGACTGACCACGCTGCACAAGCGGCACCTCGACGTCGACGGCGCGGCCCTGACCTTCGCCTTCAAGGGCAAGAGCGGCATCGAGCATGAGGTTCGGGTCCGCGACCGCAGGCTGGCCACGGTGGTGCGGAGCCTGCGCGAACTGCCGGGACAGCAACTGTTCAAATATCGGGACGCGGACGGCGATCTGTGCGTCGTCACCTCGGATGACGTGAACGCGTATATCCGGGAGGCCATGGGCGAGCAGTTCTCGGCCAAGGATTTCCGCACCTGGGCCGGGACGGTGTCGGCGGCGCGGGCGCTGCGCGAGATGGACCCGCCGGCCTCGCCCACCGAGGCGAAACGCCGGATCACCGTCTGCGTCAAGGCGGTGGCGGGTCTGCTGGGCAATACGCCCACGGTGTGCCGGGCCTCCTACGTCCATCCGCGGGTGTTCGAACTCTATCAGGAGGGCCGGCTGGGCGAGGTGTTGCCGGGACCCGAGGCGGCGAGCTTCGAACGCGCCCTGGCCAAGGTCCTGGCAGGCTGACGGCAACGATCGGGAAAGGTTGAGCGACCACCCTGCCGGGAAGTTGGCGACGGGTGAGACGATGGCTGGACGTAGACATTTCCCGCGCGCGGGCCGCCCGGGGAAAAGACGTCGCGGCCGCATAGGCTTCCTGGCAGAGGGTCTGCTGCTGGGCTGTATGGTGCTGGCGGTGGTCCTCATACTGCGGCCGGGGGCGGACACGGCCCACGCAGAGGTGGAGCCGCGCCGCGCGGAAGCGCCGGCGGACAGGCTGGAAGGCGTGGCACGGGTGATCGACGGAGACACCCTCGATGTCGGAGGCGTGCGTGTGCGCCTGCACGGGATCGACGCCTTCGAACGCAACCAGATGTGCGACGGACCACGGGGCCCCTGGGCCTGCGGCGCGGCGGCGACGCGCGCGCTGAAGGATCGCGCCGAGGGTCGGGGCGTGGTCTGCGAGGTGCTCGACACCGACCGCTACGGCCGCAAGGTCAGCCGCTGCGGGCGGGAGGGTGTCGATGTCGCTGGCGCCCTTGTCGCCGACGGCCTGGCCTTGGCCTACCGCCGCTACAGCCGGGACTACGTCGATGAGGAGCTGGCGGCCGAGGCGCGAGGCGCCGGCGCCTGGGACGGGTCGTTCGATAGACCCGAACAATGGCGGGGGCGTCCGTAACGGACGGGGCGCCCGGGTGGCCCGGATTGCGCCTCAGGACTGAATCAGATGTAACTTGATCGGTTGGGAGAACGGCGCTCTACGGGCGCCGTTCGTCGGAGGGACCAATCATGTCTGTTTCCAATAATTTCCTGCGCCTCGGCGTGCTGTCGGCCTTGGTGGGGATGTCGCTGGGCGTCTGGATGGGCGCGAATGAGGACTTCGTGCTGCGGCCGGTGCACGCCCACATCAACCTGCTGGGCTTCGCGTCGATGATGCTGTTCGGCCTGTTCTACCGGGCCTTTCCGGCGGCGGGCCGAGGCTGGCTGCCGATGGCGCATTTCGGCCTGTCGGTGCTCGGCTTCCTGATCCTGATGCCGTCGCTGGCCCTGATGCTGCTGCAGCGGCCGCTGTTCCTGCCGGCGATGATCGCCTCGGAGTTGATGCTGGTCGGGTCGATGCTGCTGTTCGTCATCATCGTCTTCATGGCGACGATGAAGAAGGACCCGGTCGCCGCCTGACTTCAGGCGGTCTGCCAGTAGCCGCGGCTGCGGGCGCTGACCGGCGCCCGCGTCGTCTCGACCATCGACAGGATGGTCGCCTTGAAGCCGTCGGCCTGATCGTCGCCGGACAGCAGGCGCAGCGACCGGATGATCCGCGTGATCCGCAGGTGATTGTGGTCGTTGGGCATCAGCCAGTCGTGGGTCATGCGATAGAAGGCCTGCATCCGGTCGGTCGCGGCGGCGAGGGCGATCTGGGCCATGGACGAGTCGCGGATAGCCTCGACCTCGTCGTCGGTCAGCACCGGGGCGTCGGGCACGGCGCGCGACGGCTCCCGCAGGGGGAACAGCCACTGGATGAAGTCGTGCGTCTGCTCGAGCGCGGCGTTGTCCATCGCCAGGACGTCGAACAGGGACCGCCCCCGCGCGTCGGGCCCCTCGCCTTCCAGAAAGGCCACGACGGCGCCGGGCGAGGCCATCTGTGGACCCTAGGCCGCCTTGTCCCAGTCGAGCACGACCTTGCCGGACTGGCCCGAGCGCATGGCCTCGAAGCCCTCTTCGAAGCGTTCGTAGCTCATCTGGTGGGTGATCAGCGGGCCCAGGTCCAGCCCGGCCTTGAGCAGGCCGAGCATCTTGCGCCAGGTGGTGAACATCTCGCGACCGTAGACGCCCTTGATGGTCAGGGCCTTGAGGATGATGGCGCCCCAGTCGGTCTCCATCGGCTTCGACGGAATCCCCAGCATGGCCATGCCGCCGCCCATGATCAGGGTGTCGACGCACTGTCTGAAGGCGATCGGAGAGCCGGACATCTCCAGCGCCACGTCGAAGCCGACCTTCATGCCCAGCTCGTGGATGACGTCGTGCAGGTCTTCCTTCGTGGTGTTCACCGTGCGCACGCCGGGCGCCACCTTCTGCGCCAGCTCGAGGCGGAAGTCGTTGATGTCGGTCAGAACGACGGTGCGGGCGCCGGCCTGGCGGGCGACGGCGGCGGCCATCATCCCGATGGGGCCGGCCCCGGTGACCAGCACGTCCTCGCCGAGCAGGTCGAACTGCTGGGCCGTGTGCACGGCGTTGCCGAACGGGTCGAGAATCGAGCCGATCTCATAGGGCACATCGTCGGGCAGTTCGATGACGTTGAAGGCCGGGGCCACGACGTATTCGGCGAAGGCGCCCTGACGATTGACGCCGATGCCGCGGGTGTCCGGGTCGAGGTGGAAGTGGCCTGCGCGGGCGGCTTCGGAGTTGAGGTCGATGACGTGGCCCTCGGCCGAGACGCGCTGGCCGACCTTGAGGCGGCGGTCGACGTCCTTGCCGATGGCGACGATCTCGCCGGAGAATTCATGGCCGGTGATCATCGGCACGGGGACGTTCTTCTGGCTCCACTCGTCCCAGTTCCAGATGTGGATGTCGGTGCCGCAGACGGCGGTGCGGTGCACCCGGATCAGCACGTCCTCGTCGCCCGCGACGGGGATGGGGGCGTCGATCAGTTCGAGGCCGACGCCGGGCTTGGTCTTGGCCAGGGCCTTCATGGTGTCCGCCATCAGATAACTCCCAATTCCTTGCCAGCCGTCGTGAACGCCGCGACCGTTTGATCAATCTGTTCGAAGGTGTGCGCCGCCGACATCTGGGTGCGGATGCGGGCCTGACCGCGCGGCACCACCGGGAAGCTGAAGCCGATGACGTAGACGCCGAGCTCCAGCGCCCGGGCGGCGAAGTCCTGGGCCAGTTTCGCATCGCCGAGCATGACCGGGATGATCGGGTGTTCGCCGGGCAGCAGGGTGAAGCCGGCCGCGCTCATGGCGGCGCGATAGCGGGCGGCGTTGGCGAACAGCTGTTTGCGCAGGGCGTCGCCCTCGTCGCCGCCGGCGATGCGGATGGCTTCCATGCTCGAGCCGCAGATCGCCGGGGCCAGGGCGTTGGAGAAGAGGTAGGGCCGGGCGCGCTGCTTGAGCAGGGCCACGACCTCGGACGTCGCGCAGATGAAGCCGCCCATGGCGCCGCCCAACGCCTTGCCGAAGGTGCCGGTCAGGAAGTCGATCTCGACGCCGTGGTGGGCGTAGGAGCCGCGCCCTTGCGGACCGAGGAAGCCGGTGGCGTGGCAGTCGTCGACCATGATCAGGGCGTCGTATTTGTCGGCCAGCGCCCGGATGTCCTTCAGCTTCGCGATATAGCCGTCCATCGAGAAGACGCCGTCCGTGGCGATGACGATCTCGCGCGCGCCGTCGGCCCGGGCCTGTTTCAGCTGGGTCTCGAGGTCGTCCATGTCCGAATTGGCGAAACGATAGCGCTTGGCCTTGCACAGCCGCACGCCGTCGATGATCGAGGCGTGATTCAGGCTGTCGGAGACGATGGCGTCCTCAGCCCCGAACAGCGGTTCGAAAATGCCGCCGTTGGCGTCGAAGGCGGCGGCGAACAGGATGGCATCCTCGAAGCCGAGGTAGTCGGCGACCGCGCGTTCCAGCTCCTTGTGGATCTCGAGCGTGCCGCAGATGAAGCGCACCGAGGCCGTGCCGGCGCCCCACCGCTCCTGGGCGCGGATGCCCGCCTGAACGACCCGCTCGTCGCCGGCGAGGCCGAGATAGTTGTTGGCGCAGAAGTTGAGCACCTCGCGGCCGCCGACCCTGATCACCGGTCCCTGGCGGGAGGCGATGATCCGTTCGGGCTTGGTCAGGCCCTGTGCGTCGATGTCGGCGAGTTCCGCACGCACGCGGTCAAGGAAACTGGCTGTCATGCGCGCTCCGCTACGCCGTTTTGATCGCGGTTTGAAGCCCTTGGCGGGTCAGGCGGCGGGAACCGGGGCCGGTTCGGCCTCCGACCGTATGGGGCTGACGGAGATCCGGCCGCCGCAGGGCTTGAACGCCCGGTCCAGCGACACCGGCGACGTGTCGCCCGGGGCGACAAAGCGAATCCGGGCCGCCGACGGACAGGCCTGCTCTCCCTGACCTTCGTTCGGGATGGCGCTCCAGGCGATGTCGAAGAACGCCTTGTCCTGCGGCTTCAAGGTCACGAGCATTCTGGCCTGGCCCTCGCGGGAATAGCCGCCGGGCCGTTGCTCGGTGCGGATGGCGGCCAGGGCGCGCCCCTGCCCGTCCTGCAGGCTCACCGTCGGATAGCCGTGAATGGTGCAGCGTTGCGACCCGATGTTCTGCACGCCGATGATGGTGACCCGGGAACCCGCCCCGGCGTCGCCACCCTCATCGGACAGCCTGAGTTGGGGCCCTTTGCAGGGGGGATCGGATATCAGGCCCGGAGGGCCTGGAACCTGGATCAACTCGCCGGCGGCGTCCGCCGCGCCCGGAGCCGGGGCGAGCACCGGCTGAGCGGTGGGTGCGGGTCGGCTGCATCGCTCGAGAACGACGGGCGCATCCTCGGCCACGAGCCGGCTGAGCGTGGCGCGCTCGACCCCGTCCTCGGTCGCCGAACGCCACTCGACCTCCGCGTTGACGAAGCGGGCGCCCGAGGCGGCGGGGGCGGCGCGCATGACCCAGGTGCGGTCCCGATATGTGATCTGGGCGGACTGCGGACCGGGGTAGGCCACAGCCACGCTGAGACCGCTGTCGCAGACCCAGGTGGCCGCGACCGGCGCGGGCTCCGCGATCGGCGCCGTCGGCTCGGGCGGCGCCGCGGTTGGCTCCGTCGCCCTCTCGCAGCCGGCGGTCGCGAGCCCGAGGGCGATCAGACCGGCGACCGAGAACTGGATCCGACGCATGATGCTTCCCCCCGACAGACGGATATTGAACGCCAGCGGACGGCAAAGGCTCCGCTTTCGCAAGCGGCGCCCGATCAGGCCGTGAGGAGACGGGGCAGCTTGAAGGTCACCGTCTCGCGTTCGCCGGAGTCCTCGATCACCTCGGCGTCGAACCGGGCGCGGACCGCCTCGACCAGCGCCTCGATCAGGGGCTCGGGGGCGGACGCGCCGGCGGTGATGCCGAGGGTCGAGACTCCCTCGAGCCACGACCAGTCGACCTGGCCCGCGTCGTCCACCAGCCGGGCGTCGCGGGCCCCGGCCCGAAGCGCCACCTCGACCAGACGGACGGAGTTGGACGAGTTCTTCGATCCGACCACCAGCACCAGGTCGCAGCCGGCGCCCAGCCGCTTGACCGCCTCCTGCCGATTGGTGGTGGCGTAGCAGATGTCTTCCTTGTGCGGGTCGGGCAGTTCCGGGAAGCGCCGCTTGAGCACGGCGAGAATCTCGCTGGTGTCATCGACCGACAGGGTGGTCTGGGTAGCGTAGGCCAATGGCGCGTCGCCCGGGCGCTGGAAGGCCTCGGCGTCCTCGACGGTTTCCACGAGGCTGATGGCGCCCGGCGGCAGCTGGCCCATGGTGCCGACGACCTCCGGATGGCCGGCGTGGCCGATCAGGATGATGTGGCGGCCGGCGGCGTGGTGGCGCTCGGCCTCGACATGGACCTTGGAGACCAGCGGACAGGTGGCGTCGAGGAACAGCATCTCGCGCGCCCGGGCGCCTGCGGGCACGGATTTGGGCACGCCGTGGGCAGAGAAGACCACCGGCCGGTCATCCGGGCACTCGTCCAGTTCCTTGACGAACACCGCGCCCATGGCCTTGAGCCGGTCGACCACGTGGCGGTTGTGGACGATCTCGTGCCGCACATAGACCGGGGCGCCGTATTTCCCGATGGCGCGTTCGACGATCTGGATGGCCCGGTCGACACCGGCGCAGAAGCCGCGCGGCGTGGCCAGCCGGACGGTCAGCGGACGCTTTTCGGGAGCCGGGATCGGCGCGTGCAGGGTCATGCGCGGAACCTAGTCGTTCGGGCGCGCCGCCGCCACCGCGCATTGGCTCCGGCGCGGGTTTGCCGCGCCTCGCTTTAGCCGCTATCAGCAACGAGCGTGAGCCCGGCGCCGGGCTGCCGCGCCTCCTCGTTAGTGGAAGAGCCTTCGATGCGTCGCGTCTTCAAGAATTCCCTCGCCCCGGCCGTTGCGGCCGCGATGCTTTCGACCGTGCTGATTCCCGCGTCGGCCGAGGCGCAGGCCCGGCAACAGCCCCGGGGGGGAAGCGCCCAGAACGCCGACGGAACGCCGCAGAACCAGCGCCAGCGCGCTCCGCGCATCGCCCCGCTGCGCCGGAGCCCGGCCGCCGGCCCCTGCCCCTATGTCAAAATCCTCTATGACGCCGCCCGCTATGTCGAACTGACCGGCGAGCGGGTGACGGCCTCCAACGTCGCCTACACCGGTGAAATCGAGGGCCTGGTCTCGGACTGCGCCTATCAGGCGGACGAGCCGATCACCGTCTATACCCGGGTGCTGTTCAACCTGGGTCGCGGCCCGCAGGCCGAAGGCGACGGCCGCACCTATCGCTACTGGATCGCCGTGACCGAGCGGAACAAGGCGGTGCTGGCCAAGGAATATTTCGACCTCCCGGTCAATTTCGAGGACGGCCAGATGACGGCGTCGGTGACCCAGGACCAGGTCGTCGTCATCCCGCGCGCCGACGTGACCACCAGCGGCGACAATTTCGAGATCCTCGTCGGTTTCGACGTGACGCCGGAAATGGCCGAGTTCAACCGGACGGGCAGCCGCTTCCGCGTCAACGCCGGGGCCACGGCGCCCACGACCGACCAGTAGATGACCGATCTCAGGACTGTCCTGGGCGAGGCGGTCGGCGCCGCCTTCGCCGCCGAAGGCGTGGACCCGGCGCTGGCGCGCGTGACCCCCTCCGACCGGCCCGATCTGGCCGACTTCCAGTCGAACGGCGCGCTGGCGGCGGCGAAGGCGCTGAAAGCCAATCCGCGCGAGCTGGCGGCGCGGGTCGCCGGGCGGCTGCAGGCCGACGCACGGTTGTCGTCGGTCGAGGTCGCCGGACCCGGTTTCATCAATCTGAAGCTCGCCGACGCGGCGCTGGCCGCCCGGGCGGCGGAGGTCGCCGCTGACCGGGAACACGCCGGAGCCTCGACGGTCGCCGCGCCGCGCAAGGTGGTGATCGACTACGCCGGACCGAACGTGGCCAAGCCGATGCACGTCGGCCACCTGCGCAGTTCCATCATCGGCGAGAGCCTGAAGCGGCTGTTCCGCTTCCGCGGCGACCAGGTGTGGGGCGACGCCCATTTCGGCGACTGGGGCTTCCAGATGGGGCTGCTGATCGTCGCCGTCGCCGACGGGAGCCAGAGACTTTCGGGGGGCGACGCCTTCATGGGCGAAGGCGACGGGCCGTTCCCGGCGGAAAGTCCGGTGACGCTGGAGGACCTCGAGCGGCTGTATCCGGCCGCCGCGGCCCGGGCCAAGGAAGACGCGGACTTCCGCGACCGCGCCCGCAAGGCGACGGCGGAGCTGCAGGGCGGACGCCCCGGCTACCGCGCCCTGTGGCGGCACATGCACGACGTCTCGATGGGCGCCCTGCAGCGCGAGTTCGCCGCCCTTGGGGTGACCTTCGATCTGTGGAACGGCGAGAGCGACGCCGATCCGCTGATGCCCGAAATGATCGCGCATCTGGAGACCAGCGGCCTGCTGGTCGAGGACGACGGGGCGCGGGTGGTGCACGTCGCCCGGCCGGGCGAGACGCGCAAGCGCAAGCTGGCCGACGGCAGCGTCATCGAGGCGCCGAGCCCGCCGCCGCTGCTGGTCATCTCGTCGGAAGGCTCGGCCATGTACGGCACGACCGACCTGGCGACGATCCTCGACCGGCGGAAGGCGATCGATCCCGACCTGATCCTCTATGTCGTGGACGAGCGACAGGCGGAGCATTTCGAGCAGGTGTTCCGGGCGGCGGTCCTGGCCGGCTACGCGGCGGAAGGATCGCTAGAGCATCTCGGCTTCGGCACCATGAACGGGCCGGACGGCAAGCCCTTCAAGACCCGCGCGGGCGGGGTGCTGAAGCTGCACGACCTGATCAGCATGGCCACGGACAAGGCGCGCGAGCGGCTGCGCGAGGCGAAGCTGGGGGCGGACCTGCCCGAGGCCGAGTTCGACGACATCGCCCGCAAGGTGGCGGTGGCGGCGCTGAAATTCGCCGACCTGTCGAACAGCCGGACCACCAGCTACGTCTTCGACCTCGACCGCTTCATGAGCTTCGAGGGCAAGACCGGGCCCTATCTGCTGTACCAGGCGGTGCGGATCAAATCCCTGCTGCGCAAGGCGGCGGATCAGGGCGCGACGGCCGGGCCGGTGGTCATCGGCGAACCGGCCGAGCGCGATCTGGCCCTGACGCTGGACGCCTTCTCGCAGGCGACCGCCGAGGCCTACGACAAGCGGATGCCGCACCTGATCTCGGAGCACGCGTATCGGCTGGCCCAGGCGTTCTCGAAATTCTACGCCGCCTGTCCGGTGCTGGCCGCGCCGGACCAGGCGACGAAGGGATCGCGCCTGACGCTGTCGAAGGCGGTGCTGGACCAGTTGGAGCGGGCGCTGGACCTGCTGGGCATCGACACGCCGGAGCGGATGTAGAGGCGACCTAGATCCAGGCGAGGGCGAGGCCGAGGTAGGTGGTCAGGTTGCCGGCGCCGTGCAGCGCGAAGCCGGGCAGGATGGAGCCGCCCGCCCGACGCTCGTTGAGCCAGCCCGAGACCACCGCCATGACGGTTGCGAAGCCGATCATCAGCAGCACGGTCTGGCGCGGGGCGTCGGGCAGCAGCAGAAGCGGCAGGTGCACCGCCCCGAACAGCAGGGCCTGGACGAGGTTGCCCGGCCAGAAGCCCATGGCGCCGTAGAGGCGTTTGCCGATCAGGCCGCGGAACAGGAGTTCCTCGGCGAAGGCGGTCTTGAACACGGCGCTGGCGACCAGCACGACGATCGCCCCGACGGTGACCCCGTCCGGCATGGAGGCGGCGATGACGGTGCCCGGCCCGGACGCCAGGGCCGCGACGCCGGAGGCCTGAAGCAGAAGCCAGGCACCGGCGGCGCCGATCGCGAGGCACAGCAGCAGCAGGAGCGGCGGCGCCCCGGTCAGGCCGACCCAGTTCCGGAACGATGCCTTGCGACGGCCGAAGATCAGCCAGGCGACGAGGCAGACGATCAGGACCACGCCGACCTGGATGACCGTGTTGATCAGACCCTCGACCACAGCGCCCTCCCAAGCTTGGCCATGATCCTACACCCGTTGCGTCCGGACGCCAGTTGGCGCGGTAGACGGCCGGGATTAGGCTGGAGCGTCAATCCCGGAGCTCGTCCATGTCGCTCGACGCCTATATCGCCGGCCTGCCCAAAGCCGAGCTGCACCTGCACATCGAGGGGAGCCTCGAGCCCGAACTGATGTTCGAACTGGCGCGGCGCAACAAGGTCTCGATCCCGTTCGACAGCGTCAAGGCGGTGCGGGCGGCCTATGACTTCTCCAACCTGCAGGACTTCCTCGACATCTATTACGCCGGGGCGAACGTGCTGCTGACGGAAGAGGATTTCCACGATCTGGCGCTGGCCTATTTCCGGCGCGCGGCGGCGGACAATGTGCGCCACGCCGAGATCTTCTTCGACCCGCAGACCCATACCGACCGGGGCGTTCCGTTCGGCGTCGTGGCCGAGGGGCTGCTGGCCGGGATGAAGCGGGCCGAGCGCGAGCTGGGCGTCAGCTCGAAGCTGATCCTGTGCTTCCTGAGGCATCTGGACGAGCATGCGGCGTTCGATGTGCTGCACCAGGCTGAGCCGTGGCTGGACCGGATCGAGGGGGTGGGGCTGGACTCGTCGGAGGTCGGGCACCCGCCGTCGAAATTCCAGCGGGTGTTCGAACGCGCGGGGCAGATGGGGCTGAAGCGGGTCGCCCACGCGGGAGAGGAAGGGCCGCCGGAATACGTCCGCGAGGCGCTGGACCTGCTGCACATCGACCGGATGGATCACGGCAATCGGTCGATGGAGGACGAGGCGCTGATCGCGCGGCTGACGGCGTCGCAGATGACGCTGACGGTCTGCCCACTGTCGAACCTGAAGCTCTGTGTCGTGAAGGACCTGAAGGACCACCCCGTGCCGGAGATGCTGCGCCGGGGCCTGCACGTGACTCTGAACTCGGACGACCCGGCCTATTTCGGCGGCTATGTGAACGACAACTACCGCCGGCTGGCCGAGGCTGTCGGGCTGACGCGGGAGCAGGTGACGCGGATGGCGCGGAACAGCTTCGAGGGGTCCTTCTTGGCCGAGGTGGAGAAGGCGGCGCGGATCGCGGAGGTGGAGGCCTATTTCGAAGCCGACCGCGAGCGCGTCGCGCGTTGAGACAGGCCATGAATCCACCGGTCGACGTCGCGTTCAGCTGCCGCGAAATCCCCGGCTCGTATTTCTACGAAATGGCCGTCCGGCTCGGGGACCGCGAGGACGAGATCGGCGGCAGTCGGGTGTTCATCGGCCCCGAGGACGCTCTCATGAAGGCCGTGTTGGATCTGCTCGCCGGAGACCGGGAGGCCCAGGCGAGGTTTCCCGCAGAGAACGACGACTTCACCATGACCCTGCGGATGTTCGGTCCCGACGACGGCGTCGCCCGCGACCGACTCGAATGCCCCTGCGAACTGATCTGGTCGGAGGTGGATCCGCATTCGCACCCGATCGAGACACGGTCGCTGGGCGTCGCCCCCTCGATGCTTCAGCTGGCCGAAGCCGCCTATGCGTTCGGCCAGGCCTATTATGCGGACAAGACGCCGTCCGCCGCCCTCGTCGCGCTCGGAGCGGCCCTGCTCGCGATCCGCTCGGCGCCCCCGCCCCACTGACCCGTCCGGGCGCGCGACGAGACGGGACCGCCGTCAGGTTCGCGGACCTACGGTCATCACCATCCGCACCAGCTCCGACAGACTGCCGGCCTGCATCTTGGTCATGGCGTTGGCGCGGTAGACCTCGACCGTGCGCGGGCTGATGCCGAGGTCGAAGGCGATGACCTTGTTGGCGTGTCCCTTGACCAGGCCGTCCACGACGTCCCGCTCGCGGGGCGACAGGGAGTCCAGCCGGGCGGCGAACTCGCGCTGCTCGGCGTCGGCGGAGGACGCCTTGCTGGCCTGATCGAGGACGCGGTGGATCGAGGCGAGGAGAACCTCGTCGTCGAACGGCTTCTCGATGAAGTCGACGACGCCCGCGCGCATGGCCTCGATGGCGAGCGGCACGTCGGCATGGCCGGTGATCACGATGACGGGCTCGGCGGACCCGCCGTCGCGCAGGCGGCGGGCGAGTTCGAGCCCGGTCATGTCCGGCATGCGGACGTCGGTCACGATACAGCCCGCCGGACGGTTCTCCCCGGCGAGGAAGGCGAGAGCCGACTCGTACGTCCGCGCCGTCAGGTCGGCCGTCTCCAGCAGGAAGGCGATGGAATCGCGCACCGCCGCGTCGTCGTCGATGACATGGATGATGGTGTTAGTCGCCACCGGGAATCTCCTCTTCGAGTCGAGCGCGCTGGAGCGTGAAATGGAAGACTGCGCCGCCGCCGGGGTTCGGCTCAAACCAGATGCGGCCGCCGTGGGTCTCGATGATGGTGCGTGAGATCGACAGGCCGACCCCCATGCCCGACCGCTTGCTGGTGACGAAGGGCTGGAACAGCTGATCCACGAACTCGGCCCCCACGCCGGCGCCGGTGTCCGAGACCGAGACCCGGAGCAGGTCATCATCTACCGCGGCGGCAATGACCAGCTCCCGTCCCGGCGAGTCCTCCATGGCGTCCATTCCGTTGCGGATCAGGTTCAACAGCACCTGCTGGATCTGGACCTTGTCGGCGAGCACCCGATCCGCGGACGGATCGATCTCGAACCGCACACGAACGCCGTGTTCGCGGGCCCCGACCAGAGCCAGGGCGCTGGCTTCCTCGATGAGCTTCGGCAGGTCCTCAATCCGGCGTTCCGTCTCGCCGCGGGCGACGAACTCGCGTAGCCGCCGGATGATAACGCCCGCGCGGAGGGCCTGCTCCGCCGCCTGGTCGAGGGCTGTGGAAATCCGGTCTTCGCCCAGTCCCTTCGAGACCAGCAGGCGCTTTGACCCCTTCAAATAGTTGGAGATGGCGGTGAGGGGCTGATTCAGCTCGTGCGCCAGCGCCGAGGCCATCTCGCCGAGGGCGGTCAGCCGGGACACCCGGACCAGATCGCTCTGCAGTTCCTGCATACGGGCCTCGGCCTGCTGACGCTCGGTCAGATCCCGCACGAAGCCGGTGAAAAAGCGACCCTCCGCAGTGCGCATTTCGCCGACGGCCAGCTCCATTGGAAAGGTCGAGCCGTCCTGGCGCTGACCGACGACGATGCGGCCGAGGCCGATGATGCGACGCTCTCCGGTCCGGTAGTAGCGTTGCAGATAGCCGTCATGCGCCTCCCGGTGAGGCGAGGGCATCAGCATGCTGACGTTCTGTCCGATCGCCTCGTCGACGGACCAGCCGAACAGCCGTTCGGCCGTCGGACTGAAGGCGCGGATCAGCCCGCCGTCATCGATCAGGATCATGGCGTCGGGAATGGTGTTGAGGATGAGCCGGAGATGGGTCTCGCGGGCGGAGAGTTCGCGGTGGGCGCGCTGAAACCACTCGCCCCCGACGGTCACCGCCGCCGCCACCGCGACGAACAGCGCGGCCTCGATCCACACGGACTGGCTGCCCGGCGAAAGCAGCAATCCCGCCCCGAGGCCGACGACGGTGGCCGCTGCGCCGGGCATCCAGCCGCCCATGGCGGCGCCGATCACGACTGCCGGGACAAGCACCAGGAAGGCGCCGTCGTCGCCGATCCGCTCTCCCAGGGCGGCGCGCAGCCCGGCGCCGGCCAGGGCGATAATGACCGCCGCTGCGACCGCCAGCCACGGTGAGGCGGGGCGGACGAGGACGGAGGGCGCTGTCTCCGGGGACTGGAAGGCTCGCATCGATGCTCCTTGCCCCGGCCGGACGACCTCCGCGCCTCCGGGATTCCCCTTAGGGCGAAGACCCAAATACCGGGGACAGGCGCACGCTTCTACACCGGTCGCATCTTCAAGACGCCGCCGCAGCGGCCCGGAGCGCTCTCCGGATCACCAGGAGCAAAGCCATGACCGCCCCCCTCGTCGACCTCTCGGTTCACCACCAGCCCAAGGGCGTGTCGGACCGCGTCGCCTTCGGCTTCACAAAGCTGCTCCGCTGGTGCGCCGACACCTTCTTCGCCAAGCGCTACGGCCACCGCGCCGTGGTTCTGGAAACCGTCGCCGCCGTCCCGGGCATGGTCGGGGCCACCATCAATCACCTCGCCTGCCTGCGCCGCATGTGTGACGACAAGGGCTGGATCAAGACCCTGATGGACGAGGCCGAGAACGAGCGCATGCACCTGATGACCTTCATCGAGATTTCGAAGCCGACGCTGTTCGAGCGCTTCGTGATCGTGTCGGTGCAGTGGGTCTTCTATCTGTTCTTCTTCGGCCTCTACCTCGTCTCCTCGAAAACGGCCCACCGCGTCGTCGGCTACTTCGAGGAAGAAGCGGTGATCAGCTACACCAACTATCTCGCCGAGATCGACGAGGGCCGCAGCCCCAACGTGCCGGCTCCCGAGATCGCCAAACGCTACTGGGACCTGCCGGACGACGCGACCCTGCGAGACGTGGTGCTGGTGGTCCGGGCCGACGAAGCTCATCACCGCGACGTCAACCACGGCTACGCCAACGAACTGGGCGGCCTGCCAATCCAGGCGGTGGCCCCCTGCCCGCCGCATGCGACGCTGGAGCCGACCTGGAAGGCCGCAGCCTGATCTTCCCGAGCAGCAAGCCGGAAGCCTCCCCGACCGGTCGTCGCGGGGGGCTTTCGACCGTTCGGGGACAGGTACGCGGCCTCGCTCACGCTTGACTTCCCCCCGGAGTCGGGGCCTAGGTCGCGGCGCTCTCGCGGGAGAGATCGGGGCCGTTTCGCCAAATCTGAAACGCACCCCGGAGCCGAAGGCGCAACCGCCCCGGAAACGCTCAGGCAAACGGACCGCGAAGGCATACGGACGCTGGAAAGTCGCTCTTTGGAGCGCGCCGACGGAGCAAGGTCGCCGGACCCCCGGCTGCCGGAATCTCTCAGGCTTCAGGACAGCGGGGGCGCGAGGACGGCGGAGCTTTCCGCCGCGTGACGCGACCGAGAAAGTCTGACCATGACCGACGAGACCCTGAAGACCACGCCTCTCAACGCCGCGCATCGCGCCGCCGGCGCCCGGATGGTCGGCTTCGGCGGCTACGACATGCCGGTGCAGTATGAAGGGGTTCTGGCCGAGCACCGCTGGACCCGCGAGCACGCCGGCCTGTTCGACGTCTCGCACATGGGCCAGTGCAAGATCACCGGCGCCGACGCCGTCGCCCAGTTCGAGCGTTTCGTCCCCGGCGACTATGCTGTGCTGAAGGCCGGGCGGCAGAAATACAGCCTGCTGCTCAACGCCGAGGGCGGCATCCTCGACGACCTGATGGCCGGCAAGCCGGATCACGACGGCCTGTATGTGGTGGTGAACGCCGGCAACAAGGACGCCGACTTCGCCTTCCTGCAAGCCAACCTGCAGGGCGACGCGAAGCTGACCGTGCTGGCCGACCGCGCCCTGATCGCGATCCAGGGGCCGGAGGCGGCCGAGGTGATGGCGAAGCACGAACCGGTGCTGGCCGAGTTCGGCTTCATGGACTGCGCCCGGCTGGTGCTGTTCGGGGTCGACTGTTTCGTCTCGCGCTCGGGCTACACCGGCGGGGACGGCTACGAGATCTCCGTGCCGGCGGCCGACGCCGAGCGGATCTGGAACGAGATCCTGAAGGACGCCCGGGTCAAGCCGATCGGGCTGGGCGCGCGCGACAGCCTTCGGCTGGAAGCCGGTCTGCCGCTACACGGCCACGACATCGACGCCACCACCAGCCCGGTCGAGGGCGCCTTGACCTTCGCCCTGTCCAAGTCGCGCAAGGAGCGGGCCGACTTCAACGGCGCCGACCGCATCCTGAAGGAACTGGCCGACGGCCCATCGCGGGTCCGCGTCGGCCTCAGCGTTAAGGAAGGCGCCCCGGCCCGCGAAGGCGCCGAGATCGCCGATCTGGACGGCGCCGTCATCGGCACAGTCACCTCGGGCGGCCCCTCCCCCACGCTGGGCCGCAACATCGCCATGGGCTATGTGCCGCCGAAGTTTTCCGAATTGGGCACGGAGTTGAAGGTTCTCGTGCGCGGCAAGCCCGCCGCCGCCGAGGTCGTCGCCACGCCGTTCGTCGCCCAACGCTACTATCGCAAACCCAAGGCCGTCTGAGCCTTTCGGAGACAGACCGATGCATTTCACCAAGGATCACGAGTGGGTTCGCCTCGACGGCGACGTCGCCACCGTCGGCATTTCGAAGCACGCCGCTGATGCGCTGGGCGACGTGGTGTTCGTCGAGACGCCCGAAGCCGGCAAGTCGGTCTCGAAGGGCGACAGCTTCGCCGTGGTCGAGAGCGTCAAGGCGGCGTCGGACGTCTACGCCCCGGTGTCGGGCGAGGTGATCGAGGGCAACGCCGCCCTCGCCTCGGCCCCCGAGACGGTCAACGCCGATCCTGAAGGCGACGGCTGGTTCGCGAAAATCCGCGTGTCGGACGCCTCGCAGCTGGACGCCCTGATGGACCGCGCCGCCTACGACCAGTACCTGGGAACGCTTTGACCATCGCCGGGGCGAGAGACCTGTCAATGAGCAAGGCCTTGCTGACCGGCAGCGCCGCCTTCCTCGTCGCCCTCGGCCTCGCGCTCAATTTCGCGCCGGGCGAGGTGGCCGGGGCGCTGGGGATCGAGGCCGCGAACGCGCTGCCGCTCCAGCTGCTGGCCGGCGCCCTGGTCGGCGTGGGCCTGCTCAACTGGTACTCGCGTCAGGCGGTCTTCGGCGGCATCTACGGGCGCCCGGTCGGCCTCGCCAACATCGTGCTTTTCGTCGTCGGGAGCTTCGCGCTCGGACGCGCCGCCTTCGCCGGATCCTCGCCGGCGCTCTGGGTGGTCTTCGCCTGCTACGCCGCCTTCGCGATCGGCTTCGTCTGGATCGTCTTCGTCGGCCCCCGTTCTTCCCAGACCCGTCCTCCCCAGACCGGAAACTAGAATGCGTTACCTCCCCCTGACGCCCGACGACCGCTCCGCCATGCTGGCGGCGATCGGAGCCAAGACGATCGACGACCTGTTCGTGGACGTGCCGCAGGCGGCGCGGCGGGAGGGGTTCGTGGACCTGCCGCGCGTGGCGGGCGAGCTGGAGGTCGAGCGGGCGCTGGGCGCGCTGGCGGCGAAGAATACGGCGGCGGGTTCCGCGCCCTTCTTCTGCGGGGCCGGGGCCTATCGGCACCATGTGCCGGCGACGGTCGACCATGTGATCCAGCGGTCGGAGTTCCTGACCAGCTACACGCCCTACCAGCCCGAAATCGCCCAAGGCACGCTGCAGTATCTGTACGAGTTCCAGACCCAGGTGGCGAACCTGACCGGCATGCCGGTGGCCAACGCCAGCCTGTATGACGGCTCGACCGCCATGGCCGAGGGCGTGCTGATGGCCACGCGGGTGACCCGCCGCAACAAGGCGGTGATCTCGGGCGGGGTGCATCCGCACTATGTCGCCGCGACCGAGACCGTGGTTCACGCGGTCGGGGTCGAGACCCAGGTGCTGGCCGCCGCGGTTGACGCCGAGGCCGCGGTGATCGACCAGATCGGGCCGGACACCGCCTGCGTGGTGGTCCAGACCCCGAACGTGTTCGGGACGGCCACGGACGTGACCAAGATCGCCGAGGCGGCCCATGCCGCCGGGGCCCTGCTGATCGTCGTGGTCACGGAGGCCGTCTCGATGGGCCTGCTCAAGTCGCCCGGCGAGATGGGCGCGGACATCGTCGCCGCCGAGGGCCAGTCGATCGGCAACGCCCTCAACTTCGGCGGTCCGTACGTCGGCCTGTTCGCCTGCCGCGAAAAACTGATTCGCCAGATGCCGGGCCGGCTGTGCGGCGAGACGGTGGACGCCGACGGGGCGCGCGGCTTCGTCCTGACGCTGTCGACGCGGGAGCAGCATATCCGCCGCGACAAGGCGACCTCGAACATCTGCACCAACTCGGGCCTGTGCACCCTGGCCTTCACCATCCACATGAGCCTGCTGGGCGAGACCGGGCTGCGGCGCATGGCGCTGCTCAATCATGAGACGGCGCTGGCGACGCGGGACGCGCTGGCGGCGATTCCGGGCGTGGAAGTACTGACGCCGCGGTTCTTCAACGAGTTCGCGGTGAAGCTGCCGAAGAATGCGACCGAGGTGGTCGACGCCCTGGCGAAGAAGGGCGTTCTGGCCGGCGTGCCGTACGGCCGCCTCGCCCCCGCCGCCGGCATGGACGACATCCTGCTGGTCGCCGCCACCGAGACCACGACCGAAGCCCACATCGCCGCCCTCAAGACCGCCCTGGCGGAGGTTCTGTAATGAGCACCATGAACACCGTCGGCCGTCCGACCACGCCGAACAAGGTCGAGACCAAGCCCGCCACCCTGACGGGGGGCCGGGGCCTGCTGCAGGACGAGCACCTGATCTTCGAGAGCGACGGCTGGGGCAAGACCGGCGTCGATCTGCCGGAGCCGAAGGGGACCGGCGCCGATCTGGGCGATCTGTTGCGCAAGGATTCGATCGGTCTGCCGGGACTGAGCGAGCCCGAGACGATGCGGCACTATGTGCGGCTGTCGCAGAAGAACCACGCCATCGACCTGGCCATCTACCCGCTGGGTTCGTGCACGATGAAGCACAATCCGCGCCTGAACGAGAAGATGGCGCGCCTGCCCGGCTTCTCGGACATCCACCCGCTGCAGCCGCAGTCGACGGTGCAGGGGGCGCTGGAGCTGATGGACCAGCTGGCCCACTGGCTGAAGACCCTGACCGGCATGCCGGCGGTGGCCCTGTCGCCCAAGGCGGGCGCGCATGGCGAGCTGTGCGGCCTGATGGCCATCCGCGCCGCCCACCGCGCCGCGGGTCAGGGACTGCGCTCGGAGAACCCGCGCAACAAGGTGCTGGTGCCGACCTCGGCCCACGGCACCAACCCGGCCACCGCCGCCTTCGTCGGCTACACCGTGGTGGAAGTGGCCCAGACCGGGGACGGCCGCGTCGACGTGGCCGATCTGGCGTCGAAGCTGGGACCGGACGTGGCCGCCATCATGGTGACCAATCCGAACACCTGCGGCCTGTTCGAGCGCGACATCCTCGAAATCAGCCGGCTGACCCATGAGGCCGGGGCGTATTTCTACTGCGACGGGGCCAACTTCAACGCCATCGTCGGACGGGTGCGGCCGGGCGATCTGGGCGTCGACGCGATGCACATCAACCTGCACAAGACCTTCTCGACGCCGCACGGCGGCGGCGGGCCGGGCGCGGGCCCGGTAGTGCTGTCGGAAGCCTTGGCCCCGTTCGCGCCGGCGCCGTGGGTGGTGTCGGGCGAGGATGGCTTCAAGCTGGTCGAGTTCGCCGAGGACGAGGCGGAGCAGGCCTTTGGCCGGCTGTGCGCCTTCCAGGGCCAGATGGGCATGTATGTCCGCGCCCTTAGCTACATGATGAGCCACGGCTCCGACGGCCTGCGTCAGGTCGCCGAGGACGCCGTGCTGAACGCCAACTACATCAAGGCGCGCCTGCAGGACCTGATGAGCGCCGCCTTCCCCGACGGCCCCTGCATGCACGAGGCCCTGTTCGACGACGAATGGCTGAAGGGCACGGACATCACCACGCTCGACTTCGCCAAGGCGATGATCGACGAGGGCTTCCACCCGATGACCATGTATTTCCCGCTGGTCGTCCACGGGGCCATGCTGATCGAGCCCACCGAGACCGAGTCGAAGCAGGAGCTGGATCGTTTCATCGAGGCGATGCGGGCGCTGGCGACCGCGGCCAAGGCCGGAGACGTCGACCGCTTCAAGGGGGCGCCGTTCCATGCGCCCCTGAAACGCCTGGACGAGACCCGGGCGGCGCGTCAGCCGGTGCTGCGCTGGACGGCCCCGGAAGGGTCGAATATCGCCGCCGAATAGGCCGGTCGCGGCAATGTGAACGACGGTCTCCCTCAGAGGCGTATGCTCGGGTCTGCGTAATCAGAACCAGATACGAGCGTTGGGAGGCGCTGAGGTCATGATGTCACGCGTACAAAAAGGCCTGGTCGCCGGTCTGGCGGCCACGGTGGTGGTCTCGGTCATCGAGGCGATCAATATGACGGTCGGCCACTGGGCCGTCGCATTCCCGCAGCTTCTGGCCGTCATGCTACAGCAGCCCGCGGATCAGCCGATACTCGGTTGGGCCGCGCACGCCGTGGCGGGCCTTGGACTGGGAGCCCTGTTCGGCGTGCTGTGCCCGCGGCTGCCGACCGATACAGCCGAGTCCAAGGGCATAGTGTTCGCGGTCGGGGCCTTCATCCTGATGGGGCTTGTCGTCGCGCCGATCGGCGGCGCGGGCCTGTTCTTCATGAAGGCCGGCTTCGGCACCTTCGCCTGGATGATCGCCAGCCATGCGATCTTCGGGATCGTGCTGGGCAACGTCTACGGGCGGCTGGTCGGCCGAAGCCGGGAAGCCCAACACATGATCCACGGCAATCACATCCACCGTCACGGCCCCTACCACGCCTGACGGGCAGGACCGAAAGCGAAAGGGCCCCCGCTGGCGACAGCGGAGGCCCTTGTGCGTTTCGGCGAACCCGACCGGTCAGTTCAAGCGCGGGCTGATCTGGGCGATGGCGTCGTCGAGCAGGGGATCGGTCTTCTGACCCGCCAGGCGGGCGGCGAGGATCTGTTCGGCGGCCCGCGCCGCGAGATCGGCGGCGGCGGCCTTGACCTCGGCCGTGGCCTGGACCTCGGCTTGGGCGATGCGGCGCTCGGCCAGTTCCTGGCGGCGCTTCAGCGTCTCTTCCAGTTTGGTCTTGGCCTCGGCCTCCATGACGCGGGCGTCGGCCTCGGCGGCGGCGAGCATCTCGGCGGCCTGGGCCTCGGCCTCGGCCTTCTCCTGACGGATCTGGGCCAGCAGGGCCTCGGCCTCGGTCCGCAGACGCGCGGCTTCATCGAGTTCGGACTGGATTTTGGCGGCCTTGGCGTCGAGCTGGCCGGCGACCAGCTTCGGCACGCCGGCGAAGATCAGGATGCCGAAGAACAGCAGCAGGCCGACGGCGACCCATAGCTCGGCGTTCGACAGGTCATAGAGGTGGGGATCGAAAAACAGCATGTCAGGCGGCCTTCACTGCAGCGGCGGCTTCAGCGTCCGTGACGCCTGTGCCGGTCAGCCGCTCGACGATCGCGGCGGCGGTGTCGGCGGCGATGGCCGAGACGTTCGCCATGGCGGCGTCGCGGGTCTTGCCGATGGCGGTTTCAGCCTCGGCGATGCGCGCCGAGACCACAGCCTCCTCGGCCGCGGCCTGACGGTTGGCTTCGTCGGTCACGCGAGCCTTGGCGGCGGCGGCCGTGGCGCGCGACCCGGCGCGGGCCTCCTCGACCTCCCGCTTGGCGGCTTCTGCCTGGCCGGCGGCCTCGGCCTGCACCTGACGGGCGGTCTCGATCGCCGTGGCGATGGTCGAGGCGCGCTCGTCGAAGATCCGGCGCATGCGGGGCGCGAAGACCCTGGAGATCAGCAGGTAGAGCAGGGCGAACAGGAACAGCAGATAGACGATCTGCCCGCCCCAGTGCTGGAACTCGAACTGGGGCAGACCGCCGCCCTCCTCCGGGCCGTGCGCGGCCTCGGTGGTGGTCGTGTAGGTCGCGCCGACGCCGGCCGAGGCCTCGGCCGGACCGGGAACGTCGTCGTGTTGAACGGCGGTGCTCATAAACTCGTCTGTCCGGAAGTCAGGTGAAGACGGCCCCCTCCCACGGAGAGGGCCGCATTCGGTGATGCGATCAAACGAAGTAGATCAGCAGGCCCAGCACGAAGGCCAGGATGCCGAGGGCTTCGGCCAGAGCCGCGCCGACGAACAGGTTGCCGATCTGGGCGCCGGCGGCCGACGGGTTGCGCAGGGCGCCCGCCAGGAAGTTGCCGAAGATGTTGCCCACGCCGATGCCGGCGCCGATCATTCCGAGGGTGGCGAGGCCGGCGCCGATGGCCTTGGCGGCTTCTACTTCCATGGGTCTCTAGTCCTAGTGAGGTTGGTTGGTTGAAGGATGGGCGCCGGCCTAGTGGCCTTCACCCAGATTGACCACATCGTTGAGGTAGATGCAGGTCAGAACGGCGAAAACGAAGGCCTGAAGGAAGGCCACGAGGAACTCCAGCGCCGTCAGGCCGAGGACCATGCCGAGCGACAGGCCCGCCGCCGGAAGGCCAAGCAGGCCGAAGCCGCCCCCGGCCGCCAGGGCGCCGAGGGAGACGACGAAGCCGGCGAACACCTTCAGGGCCACGTGGCCGCCCAGCATGTTGCCGAACAGACGAAGCGCCAGAGTCAGCGGGCGGAGCATGAAGGCGATGAACTCGATGAAGCCGACGATGGGACGCATCACCAGCGGCGCGCCGGTCGGCCAGAACAGCAGGAAGAATTTGAACCCGTTCTTCGCGAAGCCGATCGCCAGAACGAGACCGAAGGTCAGCAGGGCGAAGGTCGCGGTCACCGCCAGCTGCGCCGTCGCCGTGAAGGTCAGGAACATGCCGAGCAGGTTCATGGCGAGGATGAGCAGGAAGATCGTGAAGACGAACGGGAAATACTTCCGCCCGTCATGGCCGATGATCGAGTCCGTCAAGCCGTTGATCAGGCCGAACAGGGTTTCCCCGGCGGCCTGCATCCGGCCCGGAACGACCTTGGCGCCCGCCGTGACCAGCGTCAGCAGCAGCACGACGAGCCCGAAGGCGATGGTCATGGCGATGTGCGAGTTGGTGATGGCGAGATCGACCACGCCCATGCCCGGAATCGTGACGTCGGGCAGGTCGTAGACCTTGACGATCTCAAACTGATGAATCGGATCGGCCATCGAGCCCTGCAGTCCCTCTAGTCTTCTTCGTCTTCGTCAAAGGGAACCGACTTCGGCTCGCCTTCCATCTTCGCTTCCGCCATCAGGCGATTCGCCGTCCGACGCGCCATCCAGACCGAAACCGCGAAGCCCAGGAGGACACCGGTTATCAGCCCCCACGGAACGGTCCCGAAGAACCGGTCCACGACAAACCCTGCCGCCAGTCCCGCGAACACCCCGCCGAACAGCTCGGCGAGGATGCGCCACGCCTTGCTGGCCGCGGCGGCCTGGGCGCCATGATCCTGCACCTTGCGCACGGATCGCGCCTCAAGTTCGGATGCGCTCTTCGTGAGACGAGCGATCGCCTCTTCGCGCGATTCCGGTGGCAGGGACATGGCGGCCTCAGCGCTCCGGCACGGATGCCGGAGGGGGTCTGAATTCGGCGCGGAACCTATAGGCGGGACCCCCTCAGGTCAAGGCGGTGCGGAACAGCTCTAGACGCTTGATTTCCCGCACGTTTATTTCCCCGTTTCGCGGGCGTGGCGAACGGTCGCTGGCGGTGGGGCGGATTCCCGGCACGAGTCTTCGCATCAAGCGCTCCACAATGGACCGCAGAAGGCGGGTGCGAGCGCCGAGCCCCCCTCCCTAGCGGCCGCCCTGCAGGCAGCGGCGGGCCGTGTAGAGGCCGTTCAGATAATGCCAGCGGTTCTCCAGGGCCCCGGCCTCGGCCTTGCGGCGCTCCCGCTCGGGGGCCGTCAGGGCGTCGGCGCCGGCGATCACCAGGCCGGCGCCAGGAATGAGCATGGCCGCGCCGGCCTTGGCCACGCCGCCGGCCGCGCCCAGCACCCCGCCGTTCGGGGCGCCGCCCATGCGCTGGCTGAGCGTCGCGGCCTCGTCAGCGATTTGCCGGCAGGTCAGGTTGGCGTCGCCCGGCCGCATCACCGAGGCCGCCTCGGCTCCGGCGGGCGCGCGGGTGGCGCAGCCGCCGCACGCCATGGCCAGGGCCACGGTCAGCAGGAAGTGAGTTTTCACAGTCGTCCTCCACTTGCCCCGTCCGGGACAGAACGGCGTGAGGGGACCGGGGGTTGCTTCAATGGATCAGGCGCGCACCGCGCGCGTCGCCTCGACGCCCAGCGCCTGCAGGGCGGCGGCGGCGATATGTTCGGCGTTGAGGCAGGCCGTGGCGTACATGGCGGCGGGAGCGTCCTGGTCCTGGAAGACGTCCGGGAGATGCAGGGTGCGGACCTTGAGCCCGGCGTCGAGCGCGCCCTTCTCGGCCAGCATCTGCAGCACGAAGCCGCCAAAGCCGCCCATGGCCCCCTCCTCCACCGTGATCAGGCATTCGTGCTCGCGGGCGAGACGCAGGATCATCGCCTCATCCAGTGGCTTGACGAAGCGGGCATCGGCGACGGTGGCCGAGACGCCGCGCGCGGCGAGAGCCTCGGCGGCCTTCAGCGATTCCTGCAGGCGGGTTCCCAGCGACAGGATGGCGACGGTGGTTCCCTCGCGAACGATGCGGCCCTTGCCGATTTCGAGCGGGGCGGCGAGTTCGGGGATCTCGACCCCGACGCCGTCGCCGCGCGGATAGCGGAAGGCCGATGGGCGGTCATCGATTTCAAGGCTGGTGGCGATCATGGCGGCCAGATCGGCCTCGTCGGCGGCGGCCATCAGCACCATGCCCGGAAGCGCGCCCATGAAGCCGATGTCGAAGCTGCCGGCGTGGGTGGCGCCGTCGGCCCCGACCAGTCCGGCGCGGTCCATGGCGAAGCGCACGGGCAGCTTCTGGATGGCGACGTCGTGGACGACCTGGTCGTAGCCGCGCTGGAGGAAGGTTGAATAGATGGCGCAGACCGGCTTCATACCGTCGGCGGCGAGACCGGCGGCGAAGGTGACCGCATGCTGTTCGGCGATGCCGACGTCATAGGTGCGGGTCGGGAAGGCCTGACCGAACAGGTCGAGCCCGGTCCCGGAGGGCATGGCGGCGGTGATGGCGACGATGGTCGGGTCACGCTCGGCCCGCTTGATCAGTTCGGTCCCGAACACCTTGGTGTAGCTGGGGGCGTTGGAGACGGACTTGGACTGCTTGCCCGAGACGACGTCGAATTTGGCGACGGCGTGCAGCTTGTCGGCGCTGCTCTCGGCCGGGGCGTAACCCTTGCCCTTCTGGGTCACCACGTGGACGATCACCGGCCGGTCGGTGATGGCGGCGGCGTTCTTCAGGATGGGGACGAGGTTGTCCATGTCGTGCCCGTCGATGGGGCCGATGTAGTAGAAGCCCAGCTCCTCGAAGAAGGTGCCGCCGACAATCATGCCGCGGGCGTATTCCTCGGCCTTGCGCGCCGCGTTACGGAACGGGCGCGGCAGGTGCTCGGCCACCGACTTCCCGAAACGGCGGAAATTGCGATAGGCGCCGCCAGAGACCTGTTTGGCCAGATAGGCGCTCATGCCGCCGACCGGCGGGGCGATCGACATGTCGTTGTCGTTGAGGATGACCATCAGCTGGCCGTTTGTGGTCTCGGCCGCGTTGTTCATCGCCTCATAGGCCATACCGGCAGACATGGAGCCGTCGCCGATGACGGCCACGACGCGGTTGTGCTCGCCCTTCTGGTCGCGGGCGGCGGCGAAGCCGAGGGCGGCGCTGATCGACGTCGACGCATGGGCCGCGCCGAAGGGGTCGTATTCGCTCTCGCTGCGCTTGGTGAAGCCCGACAGGCCGCCGGGTTGGCGGAGGGTGCGGATGCGGTCGCGCCGGCCGGTCAGGATCTTGTGCGGATAGCATTGGTGGCCGACGTCCCAGATCAGGATGTCCTCCGGCGTCTCCAGCACATGGTGCAGGGCCACGGTCAGCTCGACCACGCCGAGGCCGGCGCCGAGGTGGCCGCCGGTGGTGGAGACGGCGTCGATGGTCTCGGCCCGCACTTCGTCGGCCAGCTGCTTCAGCTGCGGAATTTCGAGACTCCGCATGTCCGCGGGGAGCTTGACCTGATCGAGCAGCGGAGTGTCGGGCATGGGAGAGAAAACCTGGACTATCGTCGTCTTGTAACCCGAAGGAGGATCGGGCGTTGCTTGTCAGGACCGGCGCTTTAGCACGAAGTCCACGCTCGCCTTGAGGATTTCAGCGTCGGAACCGAACACATCGAGGTGGGCGCGGGCCTGATCGGCCAGGTGCGCGACCCTGTGCCGCGCCGCCTCAACGCCGAGGAGGGTGACGAAATTGGTCTTGCCCTGATTGGCGTCCTTGCCGGCGGCCTTGCCCAGGATGTCCTCATCGCCCTCGACGTCAAGCAGGTCGTCGACAATCTGGTAGGCCAGGCCGATATCGTGCGCGAAGCTGGTCAGGGCCTGACGCTGGCTCTCGCGGGCGTCGGCGATGATCAGCGGAATCTCGAAGGCGTAGGTGAAGAGGGCCCCGGTCTTGAGCCGCTGCATGCGCGCCACGCCGCCGAGATCGTCGCGGACGCCCAGCAGGTCGATCATCTGGCCGCCGGCCATGCCGCGCGCGCCGCTGGCCAGCGACAGCCGCGCGGCCAGCTCGCAGCGCACGGCGGGATTCTCGTGGGTGTCGGGGTGCAGCAGGATGTCGAAGGCGGCGGTCTGCAGGGCGTCGCCGGCGAGGACGGCGGTGGCCTCGTCATAGGCGCGGTGGACGGTGGGTCGGCCGCGCCGCATGTCGTCGTCGTCCATGCAGGGCAGGTCGTCGTGGACGAGGCTGTAGGCGTGGACGCACTCGAGGGCGCAGGCGGCGCGCAGGACCGGCCGCTCCTCGATGTCGAACAGATTGGCCGCCTCGAGGGCGAAGAAGGGCCGGAGGCGCTTGCCGGGGCCGAGGGCGGCGTAGCGCATGGCCTCGGTGAGGCGCGATTCGGGCCCGTCGGCGCGCGGCAGCAGTTCGTCGAGGGCGACGGTGACGAGGTCGGCGGTCTCGGCCACCCGGTCGATGACGTTCTGCTCCGGAGAGTTGGCGGCGAGAACGGTCAGAACAGCCTCCCGCCCACCGTGACCTCGCGGTCAACGCCGAGGAGGACGACCTCGCCGGCCGCATCGGGAAAGCCGAGGGTCAGGACCTCGGACATCATCGGGCCGATCTGGCGCGGCGGGAAGTTGACCACGGCGGCGACCTTGCGGCCGACCAGCTGGTCCGGGGTGTAGTGGACGGTGATCTGGGCCGACGACTTCTTCACCCCGATCTCCGGACCGAAGTCGATGGCCAGTTTGAAGGCCGGCTTGCGCGCCTCGGGGAAAGGCTCGGCGGAGATCACCCGGCCGACGCGGATGTCGACCTTCATGAAGTCGTCGAACGCGATCTGTCCGGCGGCGGGGCCGGACATCAGTCGAATCCGGCCGGTTCGACGCCCCTCGCCTGGCCGTCGGGGCCGACGACGATCTTCTCGACGCGCAGCTGGGCGGCCTTGAGCCGCTCCTCGCAGTGCGCCTTGAGGCGGGCGCCCTCCTCGTAGAGGGCGATCGATTCCTCAAGCGGAGCCTGGCCGGATTCGAGGCGGGAGACGATCTGTTCGAGGCGCTGCAGGGCGTCCTCGAAGCTGAGTTCGGCGGGAATGGGGGCGGCGTCTGTCATCGGCGGCGACCCTAGAGGGGCCGGATGCGCGCTTCAACGGGGAAGCGGGGCTACCGCCGCTCGTAGCGGCGCTGCGACCAGTATTTGAAGCCCTGGTTCTGGACCAGCTTCCAGCCGTCGGCGCGCAGGCGGCGGCCGACCATGTGGTTGAAATAGCCGTGGGCGAGGACCAGCACGTCCTGACCCGACTCGGCGCGGGCGATCAGGGCCTGGGCGGCCTGTTCGGCGCGGACCTCGGCCTCGCGGCGGGTTTCCTGTCCCTCGTGATGGTTGAAGGCGTGCCACCAGATGCGGGCCACGGCGCCCCAGTATTTCGGCGGCAGCTTGAACCACGAGGGGAAGCGCGGCGGCGGCAGGGGCGCCTCGATGAACAGGGCGTCCGACATGACCTCGCGGCCAGCGGCGATGGCGGCGGCGGTCTCCTGGGCGCGGGGACGGGTCGAGGCGTAGATGGCGCCGGCGCCCTCGGCCGTGGCCAGCAGTTCGGGCGGCGGGGTCTGGCCCGCGCGTAGGCCGCCGACCTCATAGCGGGCCCACCAGTCGCGGTACTGGTCGGATGTCAGCAGGCATTTGCGCGACAGGGCCGGCTCGCCATGACGGGCCAGGATGATCGCGCCGGGCCGGATGGAGACGAGCGCCGCCGGACGCGAAACAGGCGGCGGCGCGGGCTGGGCGGTGGAGGGTTCTCGGGCGGGAGCTGACATGATCGACGGGCGGAACAGCGATTGCGATCCGGCCCCCTAGTCCTCCCCCAAAGCCTGGACATGGGCGGCCGCCGAACGACCGAGCCCCTCTAGGTCGTAACCGCCCTCGAGCGAGGAAACAACCTTGCCCGCGCAGCATGATCGCGCGACCTCCACCACGGCGCGGGTGACCCAGGCGAAATCCTCGGCCTCCAGGCTCTGGTGGGCCAGCGGGTCGCGGCGGTGGGCGTCGAAGCCGGCCGAGACCAGAATCAGGTCCGGCCGGAACGATTCGAGGGCGGGCATCAGGCTGTCCGAGAAGGTCGCGCGCCAAGCCTCGCGGGCCGCGTGGGGCGGAACCGGAACATTGACGATGTTGCCGACCCCGGCCTCGGAGGCCGCGCCGGTGCCGGGATAGAGCGGCATCTGGTGGATGGAGCCAAGAAACAGGGTCTCGTCCGCCTCGAACGCCGCCTGGGTGCCGTTGCCGTGGTGGACGTCGAAATCGATGACGGCGACGCGGCCCATCCCTTCCGACCGGGCCACGCGGGCGGCGACGGCGACGTTGGAAAACAGGCAGAAGCCCATGGCGCGGGCCGGCTCAGCATGGTGGCCGGGGGGCCGGACGGCGGCGAAGGCGCGGGCGGTCTCGCCGCGGGCCACCGCGCGGACGGCGTCGATGACAGCGCCGGCGGACAGGCGGGCGGCGCGCACGCTGCCGGGCGACAGGATGGTGTCGGCGTCGAGCTGGTTCAGGCCATCCCGCGGGGAGGCATTGAGCAGCCGGGCGACGTAGGCCGCCGGGTGCAGGCGCTCGAGATCGACGATAGAGGCCTCGCTGGCCGCATGGCGGTCGCGGGACAGGCCGGCGTCGTCGAGGGCGTCGAGCACGGCGCGCAGCCGCTCGGGCCGTTCGGGATGGCCGGCGCCGGGCCGGTGTTCGATCATGTCGGGATGGGTGAAGAGGGGAACGCTCACCGGGCGAGAATATGCGCCCGCGCCGCACTTGTCGCGCCCGGATCGAGGCTGTAGGCGCCGGGCATGACCGAGCCCGTGATCCGCCCCGCCGTCGAGGCCGACGCCGAAGCCCTCGGCGCGCTTGGGCGCCAGACCTTCATCGACACCTTCGTGGACGGCTTCGGCATCGCCTACCCGGCCGACGACCTGACGGCGTTTCTGGACGCCAGCTTCAGCCCGGAGGCGATTCGCACCAAACTGAGCGAGCCCGGCGCGGCGTGGTGGGTGGCGGAGCGCGACGGCGGGTTGCTGGCCTTCGCCAACACCGGACCCAACACCCTGCCCCACCCGGAGGCGCGGCCGAGCCACGCCGAGCTGCGGCGGCTGTATGTGGCGAAGTCGGCGCAGGGACTGGGGCTCGGCACCAAGCTGCTGGCCGTCGCGCTGGCGTGGATGGAAGCGAACACCGACGGGCCGCTGTGGATCGGCGTCTGGAGCGGCAATCTGAAGGCGCAGAAGCTGTACGCGGCGTACGGGTTCGAAAAGGCGGGGGAGTACCGGTATCCGGTCGGGCGCTGGCTGGACGACGAGTTCATCCTGCGCCGCGGATAGCGGAACCGCAGCGTCGCCGACCGGTTCGCTCTGTATGCGCGACGTTCGGATCGGCACCTCGGGCTGGGCCTACAAGGACTGGAACGGGCCGTTCTATCCGGAAGAGGTCAAGGCGGCCGGACGACTTGATTACATCTCGCGCAGGTTCCGGACACTGGAGATCAACGCCAGCTTCTATCGCATGCCGACCGACAGGGCGGTGGCGGGGTGGCGCGAGCAGACACCGGAGCACTTCCTGTTCGCCTGGAAGGCGTCGCGCTTCATCACCCACAACAAGAAGTTGAAGGATCCGGAGGAGCCGCTGGCCTATATGTTCAGCCGGATCGCGGGTCTGGGCGACAAGATCGGGCCGATCCTGTTCCAGCTGCCGCCCAACCTGCACCGCAACGACGAACGGCTGGAGAGCTTCCTCGACGCCCTGCCGGAGGGCCATCGCTACAGCGTCGAGTTCCGTCATCCTGGCTGGTACGCCGGGGAGGTGCTGGAGATGCTGCGCCAACGGAATATCGCCCTGTGCCTCTCGGACCACCACCACGCCCCGGCGCCGTGGGAGGCGACGGCGGACTTCATCTATCTGCGCGGCCACGGACCGGGCGGGCGCTACCACGGCCGCTACGGCGAGGCGGCGCTGAAGGATTGGGCGAAGGCGATCCGGACGTGGCGCAAGGACCGCGAGGTGTTCGTCTATTTCGACAACGACATCAAAAGCGCCGCGCCCCAGGATGCGGAACAGCTGATTGGGCTGCTGCGGAAGGCCTGATAGAGTCCGGCCATGCTCCTCCCCTTCTTCACCGCCCTGCGCGACGCGAAAGTGCCCGTGTCGATGAAGGAATGGCTCCATCTGATGGAGGCCATGGACAAGGACGTAGCGGGGCGGCGGGTCGACGACTTCTACCACCTGTCGCGGGCTGTGCTGGTCAAGGACGAGAAGCACTACGACCGCTTCGACCAGGTCTTCGGCAAGGTGTTCGCCGGGGTCGAGACCGTCGGCGCGGGCGAGGATCTGACCACGGACATCCCGGAGGACTGGCTGCGACTGCTGACCGAGAAATACCTCACCGACGAGGAGAAGGCGCAGATCGAGGCGCTTGGCGGGTTCGACAAGCTGATGGAGACGCTGAAACAGCGGCTCGAGGAGCAGCAGGGCCGGCACGAGGGCGGGAACAAGTGGATCGGCACGGGCGGGACGAGCCCGTTCGGCCACGGGGGCTACAATCCAGAGGGCGTGCGCGTCGGCGGGCCGGGGCGGCAGGGACGGGCGGTCAAGGTCTGGGAGAAGCGCGAGTACCGGAATCTGGACGACCAGGTTGAGCTGGGCACGCGCAACATCAAGGTCGCCCTGCGCCGGCTACGCCGCTTTGCGCGGCAGGGTATGCCGGACGAGCTGGACATGGACGCCACCATCGACGGCACTGCGCGTCAGGGCTGGCTGGACATCCACATGCGGCCCGAGCGGCGCAATACGATCAAGGTGCTGCTGTTCCTCGACATCGGCGGCTCGATGGATGCCCATGTGAAGATGTGCGAGGAGCTGTTCTCGGCCGCCAGGACCGAGTTCAAACACCTGGAATTCTTCTACTTTCACAACTGCCTCTACGAAGGCGTGTGGAAGGACAACCGGCGCCGGCACAGCGAGAAAATCCCGACCTGGGAGCTGCTGCACAAATACCCCGAGGACTGGCGCGCCATCTTCGTCGGCGACGCGACCATGAGCCCGTATGAGGTGACCATGCCGGGCGGCTCGGTCGAGCACTGGAACGAGGAGGCCGGGGCTGTCTGGCTGAATCGGGCCACGCAGCAGTGGGACAAGGTGGCGTGGCTGAACCCCTCGCCGGAGCGTTACTGGAGCTATTCGGCCTCGGTCGGGATGATCCGCGAACTGGTCGACGAACGGATGTATCCGCTGACGCTGGACGGGCTGGAGAAGGCGATGCGGGCGCTCGCCAAATAGGTTAGGCTGGGCCGGTCGCCTCAGGAGGTTCGCCATGCTCGCCATCCTTGCCGCCGCCATGCTCCAGCAGGCCGCCACCGGGCAGGTGGTGTGGCGGGAGCCGGCCCGGCCGGAGCCGGCCATCGCCCCCGCGCCGGCCGTTGCGCCAACGATACCCGACTGGGCCCGGGCCGACCCCTACGGGTATGAACGCTCTGAATGCAGCCCGCTGCTGCGCAAGGCGAATGAGAGCCTCGAAGCCTGTCAGGCGCGGGTCCGCACCGCGCTGGCCCTCGATCTCGGCGAGGCTCTCCCGCCCGGCCTCGCCACCGGCGACCCGGCGCAGCGGTGCCGGCAGGAGGCGGCGGGCGACCGCTACGCCCTGCAGTGCGGCGCGCCGGGGCGTTCGGCGCCTGACGGGCCGCGACTGGTCGATCGGACTTGCGAAACCCGCCCCCGGGCGCAGCGGGAGGGCGGCGTGACCTGGATCGAGGAATGTCGCCCTGCCGACGGCAGCGAGCCTCCGGAAGAGGGCCTCCGCATACGGCTGGGCGGCGACGACGACTAGCGGACACGGAGACGCCGCGCCCGTGAGGGAGCGCGGCGTCTGATCGTTCCAGCGCGGACTAGTGGCGCTTGTCGTCGCGCAGGCTGTCCTTCATGCCGCCGACGGCGTTCTGGGTCTTGCCTTCGAGCTGGTCCGCCTTGCCTTCGGCCTTCAGCTTCTCGTCGCCGGTGAGGTCTCCAGCCGCTTCCTTGGCCTTGCCGCCCATGTTCTTGGCGGCGCCTTCGACTCTGTCTTGATGGGGCATGTCTGAACTCCTTGCAGGGCGCGGCAGGAACGCCGCCTGTGCAGTATCAACCAATCGCCAGACGGGGCGTTCCCTTGCTGCGTCAATGGGTTCGTCACGAGTCCGGCGCCGTGACGCCGCGATCCTAGCGTCCGCGGCGCAGCCAGACGGCCACCGCCCATGCGTGGGCGTCGTGGCGGAGTTCATTCAGCGCCCTGTGCGGGTGCAGCCAGACCAGCTCATGGTCGGCCTCGACCTTGGCGGAGGGATCGAGGGACAGTTGCTCCGCGATCCAGAGGCCGCCGACGTTGTTCACGGGCGTCCCGTCCGACTTGCAGAAATACTGGCCAGCCTCCGAGATCCGCTCGAACGGCCGGATGCTCATCCCCGTCTCCTCCACGAACTCGCGAACCAGGGCCTGTTCAGGCGTCTCATCGCCATCGATGGCGCCGCCCGGCAGGTCGTAATAGCTGGCTTCGCCCCGGTCGACGCGGACGCAGGCCAGCTTGCCATCCTGGCAGACCAGGCCGAACGCCGTGGGCCGCAGGATGTAGTCGAGGGAGGGATCGGGTTCGCCGAACTGGAGCATGGACCGGGTTCTAGCGCGCTAGGTCTGCAGATCGAAGGCCACACGGGCCCGAACGCCCTTGTGGTCCGGATCGTATTCGATGGCCGAGCGGAGGCCCGAGGCCATGGCCGAGATGATCTTGCCGCCCAGGCCCGTGCCCTTGGGCGTGGCGTCGCCGAGGCCGGGACCGTCGTCCTCCACCGTCAGCAGGGCCCGGCCGTTGGCTTCGTGCGGCTCCAGGATGATGCGGATCTCGCCAGTCTGGCCCGGTTCGTACGCGTATTTGACTGCATTCGTGACCAGTTCCGTGACGATGACGCCGATCGAGACGGCCTGATCGGTCGCGACCCTCAGGGACCCGGCCCTGAGGGTCAGGGTCGGCGAGCCGGAGCCGGGAGCAACGGACTTGCCGAGCTGGGCGACCAGACCCTCGAGGTATTCGTCCATGGCGACCGTGGACATGTCGTCCGAGGTGTAGAGGCGACGATGAACGTGCGCCACGGCCTCGATACGGGCTTGGGACTCTTTCAGCGCGGCGCGGGCGCCCTCGTCGGCCATGTGGCGCAGCTGCAGCGACATGAAGCTGGAAACCAGCTGGAGGGAGTTGCCGACCCGGTGGTTGACCTCGCGCAGCATGGCCTCGGCGCGGTCTCGGGCGCGGGTCAGTTCGGCTGTGCGGTCGCGCACCTGACCCTCGAGGCCGGCGTTCATGCGGTCGAGACTGTCGCGCGCAGCCTGTATCTCGGCGACGTAGCGGCGGACCAGCCAGACCATGATCACCGCCAGGACCAGCACCAGCAGACCGCCGAGCGCGTTGGCCCACAGCGTGAGGGCCGAGTTCCGCTCGGACAGCATGGTGCGGACGGCGAACCGCTGGTTCTCGATCTCCTCGATCGTCCCCATCCCCGCCCGGATGGTGTCCATCAGCGCCTGGCCCTGGCCCGAGCGCACCATTTGCAGGGCCTCGCCCGTGCGCCCGGTGCGGGACAGCGCCACCGTGCGGTCGATCTCGGCGAGCTTGTCGCGGGCCGCCTCCAGCATGGCGGCGACGAGAGCCTCAAGTTCCGGATCACCGTCGGTGAGCCGTTCCAGTTCCTCCATCTGGTCGGGAACGGTGATGGCGGCCCGATTGTAGGGAACGAGAAACTCAGGGCTGCCCGACAGCAGGAACCCCCTCTGGCCTGTTTCCGCGTCGACCAGCGACAGGAGCAGGTCCCGCGCGGCGCGGCGCACCTGCTGCGACCGCTCGACCTGGTCGTTGAAGGCGGCGGTGCGCTGGATCATCACCAGCGTCGTCAGGTTGACGGCCAGCAGCAACAACAGGACGCCGGCCAGCAGGGCGACGATGGAGCGCCCGATGCTTGGCGTCCGCGCAAACCGGAGAAGCGCGGGCAGGGACGGGCGAAGAGCCGGGAACATCGACAGCGAGCATTAGCGGCGCGTTCTGGCCTGTCCAGTCGCGTGGCGAGGGAAACCGCCCCCTTTTCCGATGATTTAGGCTAAAGACCGCACGGGCAGGGGTGGGAGTGAGACAATGGTTTGGTGGTGGTGGATCGCGCCGGCGCTGGTCGGCATCCTCGGACTGGTGCTGTTGTTTCGGGGCCTGGGCGCGCTGTTCAAAGGCCGTTTCCTCGGCGGTCTGCTGGGCGGCGTCGGCGGTGCGGGCCTCATCGCCGCGGCCATGATCGCGGCCCTGCTGGGCCTCGACGTTCAGACCTATTCCCGGCTGACCTACGAACGCCCGGTGGCCACCATCGAGACCCGTCAATTGGGTCCGCAGTACTATGAGGCGACGGTGATGCAGCCGGCTCGCGGCGAGGACGCGCCGGCGGTCAGCAACCTCTATCCGCTGCACGGCGATGAATGGCGGATCGAGGCCCAGGTGCTGAAGTGGAAGCCGTGGGCCAATGTGCTGGGGCTCGATGCCCAGTACCGGCTGGATCGGCTGTCGGGCCGCTACAGCTCGATCGAGCAGGAGATCAACGGGGCGCGCAGCGTGCATCCCCTCACTGGCGGGGACGAAGGGCCCGACTGGATGCCGTGGAGGGTCAGCGCCTGGGACACGGCGCGCAAATACCGCCACCGGGTCAATGCGGTCGACACCCTGTACGGCGGCGGGGCCTATATGCCGATGGCCGACGGGGCGAAGTACGAGGTCTGGATCACCCAGTCCGGCCTGATCGCCCGGCCGGCCAACGACGCGGCGCGGGCGGCGTCAGCGGGGGGCTGGACGGAGCCGTAGCTCCAGCGGGTCAGACCGTCCCGATGGTGCGCAAGCGCGCCTTGGGATGCACCTCGTTCTGGCTCATCACCACCGTCTGCCCGCGGAACCGTTCGATGATCGAGCGGACGTAGGGGCGGACCTGCGGGCCGGTCAGCAGGACGGCGGTTTCGCCTGCCATGGCGGCGCGCTCGAACACGTCTCGGACGGCGCGGATGAAGTCCTGCAGCTTGGATGGGGCCATGGCCAGCTGCTTGTCGTCGCCCTGCCCCACCAGCGCCTCGGCGAAGGCCTGCTCCCAGTCCGGCGACAGGGTGACGATCGGCAGTGCGCCGTCGTCGCCCTTGTGCTGCCAGCATAGCTGACGGGCCAGGCGGGCGCGGACGTGCTCGACCAAAATCGTGACCGAACTGGTGTGCGGCGCCGCCTCGGCGAGGCCCTCCAGGATGGCGCCGAGGTCGCGGATCGAGACCTTCTCGCGCAGAAGCGACTGGAGCACCCGCTGCAGGGTGGTGACAGTGACCACCGAGGGGATCAGTTCGTCGACCAGCTTCTTCTCTTCCGGCCCCAGTTCCTTCAGCAGCTTCTGCACCTCGGCGTAGGAGAGCAGCTCGGCCATGTTCTCCTTGAGGATTTCGGTCAGGTGGGTGGTCAGCACCGTCGAGGGGTCGACGATGGTGTAGCCGCGGAAGGTGGCCTCCTCGCGCAGGCTCTCGTCGATCCAGGTGGCGGGCAAGCCGAAGGCGGGCTCGCGGGTGTGTTCGCCGGGCAGTTCGACCTGCCGGCCGGCGGGATCCATGGCCATCAGTGAGCCGAGCCGGACCTCGCCCGAACCGGCCTCCATCTCCTTGATGCGGATGGCGTAGCCCTGGGTGCCGAGGCGCATGTTGTCGAGAATGCGCACCGACGGCATGACGAAGCCGTACTCCTGGGCCAGCGAGCGGCGCAGGGCGCGGACCTGGTCGGTCAGGCGGCGGCCCTCCAGATCGTTGATCAGCGACAGCAGGGAGTAGCCGAGCTCGATCTTGACCTCGTCGATGGTCAGGGCGGTGCCGATCGGCTCCTCGACATCCTCCTTGGGGCTGGCGGCGGCGGCGGTCAGCTCGGCTTCGGTCGGCTTGGGCTTGAGCCGCTGCCGGCCCAGCCGCCAGGCCATGAAGCCGGTCCCGAGGGCCAGGGCCGCGAAGGGCAGGAACGGCATGCCGGGGATCAGGCCGATCAGGGCGGCCGCGCCGGAGACGACGCCGAGGCTGACCGGATTGGTGGCCAGTTGGGCGACCAGCGCCTTGTCGGCGGTGCCCTCCACGCCCGCTTTCGACACCAGGAAGCCGGCGGCGATGGAGATGACGATGGCGGGCACCTGGGTGACCAGACCGTCGCCGATGGTCAGCGAGACATAGGCGTTGGCGGCGTCGCCTATCGGCATCTGGTGCTGGACGACGCCGATCAGAATGCCGCCGATGACGTTGATGAAGACGATGATCAGGCCGGCAACGGCGTCGCCGCGCACGAATTTCGAGGCGCCGTCCATGGCCCCGAAGAAGGTCGATTCCTGCTCCAGCTCCTTGCGGCGGCGCTTGGCCGACTCCTCGTCGATCAGACCCGACGACAGGTCGGCGTCGATGGCCATCTGCTTGCCCGGCATGGAGTCGAGGGTGAAGCGGGCGCTGACCTCGGCGATGCGGGTCGAGCCCTTGGTGATGACCACGAAATTCACCACCAGGATGATGGCGAAGATGATGATGCCGATGATGAAGCTGCCGCCCATCATCAGGGCGCCGAACGCCTCGATCACCTGACCGGCGCCGCCTGAGCCTTCATGGCCGTGGCTGAGCACCAGCCGGGTCGACGCCAGGTTCAGGCCGAGGCGGAACAGGGTTGAGACCAGGAGGACCGTCGGGAAGATGGCGAAGTCCAGCGGCTTCTTCATCATCACCGCGGTCATCAGGATCAGCACGCTGGAGACCAGCGACAGCGCCAGCAGCACGTCCAGAAGGAAGGTCGGGATCGGCAGGATCAGCAGCAGGATGACGCCGATGACGCCGACGGCCATGCCGACCTCGCCGCGCGCGACCCAGCCCATCATATCGCGGCCGGTCGGACGGGCCATGCCGTCCTTCATCATGGTGGCGGAAGGAACGTCGGTCATGCGCGGCCGAGGGTCTGCAGGGCCAGCCGGGTCGCGGCGGCGATGACCGCGTCGTTGCTGTCAGCCATCGAGGCGGGCGTCGCGTGATAGTAGGCGGCGACGATCACCGGCTCGCCGGCCGGCGGATAGAGAAGGCCGATGTCGTTGGTCGGGCCGTAGCCGCCGGTTCCGGTCTTGTGCGCCACGCGCCAGCCCGCTGGAACGCCGGCCTTGATGCGGCCGGCGCCGGTCGGCGAGTCGAACATCCAGCGCAGCAGTAGATCACGCGACGGCCTTGTCAGCGGCGATTCCGCCGACACGAACAGGCGGAACAGGTTGGCGGCCGACTGGGACGGCGTGATGGTGTCCTTGTCGCCGTCGAGGCGGTTCATCATCGGCTCGAGCCGGTCGACGGTCGTGCTCTGGTCGCCGATCGAGCGGTACCAGGCGCGCAGGGCGTCGATGCCGCCCATCTCGCGGATCAGGATGTTGGCGGCGGGGTTGTCGCTGACTTCGACCACCGCCTTCATCAGCTGTTCGATTGTCAGGGTCGAGCCGACTGCGGGCCCGGTGACAGGCGCGTGGCTGACCATGTCGGCGGCGACGACCGGGACCGCATGGTCGAGGCGCGCCTCGCCGGCCTGGGTGCGCTGGAGCGTCGCGGCCGACAGACAGGCCTTGAATGTGGAGCAGTAGACGAAGCGCTCCTGCGCCCGCCAGCCCAGCAGCCGACCCGAGCCGGTGTCAAAGGCGGTCAGGCCGAGACGCCCGCCGTTATGGCGCTCCAGCCTGGAAAGGTCGAACAGACCCGGCGTCGACGAAGCGGGTTCAGCGGCTGCGGGTTCGCCGCGGGCGCACCCGGTCAGGCCGAGCGCGCCCATGCCGGTCAGGACGCTTCTGCGGTCCGTGCGGATCATGGTCAGGCCGCCGCGTAGCCGGACGAAGCGACGCCCGATTGCGGGGCCGGGATGCTGGTCCCGTCGTCGGCGTATTCGTTCAGCTTGTTGCGCAGTGTACGGATCGAAATGCCGAGGATGTTGGCCGCATGGGTGCGGTTGCCGAGGCAGTGCGACAGGGTGTCGAGGATCAGCGTCTTCTCCATCTGCGCCACCGTCTGACCGACGTGGGCGCGGGTCACTGCGTCGGCGACATGAGCGGCGCGGCCGGCGACGCCGGCGTCCGGGGCGGCGCCGTGGCTGCCGGCGCTGAGCGGCTGGCCGTCCGGCAAGCGGATGGCGTCGACGTCGATCTCCGGCCCGACCGCCAGCAGCACCGCGCGATGCATGGCGTTCTCCAGCTCGCGGACGTTGCCGTTCCAGCGGTGCGAGACCAGGGCGCGCTTCGCGTCGGCGGAGATCGGCTTCACCGGCACGCCGTTGGCGGCGGCGTATTTGCGAACGAAGTGATCGGCCAGCACGGCGATGTCGCCCGGCCGCTCGCGCAGGGCCGGCAGTCGCAGGTTCACGACGTTGAGGCGGTAGAGCAGGTCCTCGCGGAAGGTCCCCTCGCTAACCGAGCGGGCCAGGTCGCGGTTCGAGGTGGCGATGATGCGGATGTGGACCGGCACCGGCTTCGTCCCGCCGACGCGGTCGATGACCCGCTCCTGGATGGCGCGCAGCAGCTTGGCCTGCAGGCGAACGTCCATCTCCGAGATTTCGTCGAGCAGCAGGGTGCCGCCGTCGGCCTCCTCGAACTTGCCGATGCGGCGGGCCATGGCGCCGGTGAAGGCCCCCTTCTCGTGGCCGAAAAGCTCGGATTCCAGCAAGTTGTCGGGGATGGCGGCGCAATTGACGCTGATGAAGGGCCGCTCGGCGCGCTTCGACCCGGCGTGCAGGTAGCGGGCCATCACTTCCTTGCCGACGCCGCTTTCGCCGGTGATCAGGATCGAGGCCTCCGAGCGGGCCACCTGATCGGCCAGCTGGATGACGTGCTTCATCGACGGATCGGCCGAGATCAGCGGGCGCTCGTCGTCGGCCACGGCCGACAGGACAGCGGCGATCAGATCGGCCTCGGGCGGCAGGGGAATGAACTCCTTGGCCCCGGCCCGGATGGCGCCGGCGGCGTCGGCTGCGTCGGCGTCGACCCCGCAGGCCACCACCGGCACATGGATCCGCTCGGCCTCGTTGGCCGCGATCAGGGCGGCGATGTCGACGCGGTAGTCGACCATCAGCAGGTCGGCCCCCTGCCCCCGCCGGAGCTGTTCCGTCGCCTGGTCGCCGCGCTCGACGTGGCTGACCTTGGCGCCGTGCGCCATGGCCATCTTCACCGCCGTCGCCAGCTGTCCGCTGAGCCTGCCAACCACCAGAAGCCGCATCGGTCTTCTCCTCTAATCTCTACAGCCGGTCGCCGATCAGGCGCCCGAATCCTCGGTCTTGATGATTTCCGTCATGGTCACGCCCAGCCGGTCCTCGACGACGACGACCTCGCCGCGGGCGACCAGCCGGTTGTTGACGAAGATGTCGATGGCCTCGCCGACCTTGCGGTCCAGCTCCAGCACGCTGCCGCGGTTCAGCTTGAGCAACTGGGCCACGGACATGTGCGCCTTGCCCAGCACGGCGGAGATATTGACCGGCACGTCGAAGACCGGCGCCAAGTCGCTGGCGGTCTTGTCCGTCGCCTCGTCGTTGACGGTGATGGCGGTGGAGTCGGCGAACTCCTCCAGGGGCATGGTGTCGGACGCCATTACGGCCTCCCTTCCAGTGTATCGTCGGGGGTGAGGGTTTCAGCGTGGCCGGCTTCGGCGGCGAGGGCGGAGTCGAGGGCCTCGCGCATCCGGGCGAAGGCGGCCTCGGGTTCGAATTCTGCGCGGCCGTCGGCCCATTCCAGCTGGAAGGCCGCGGACGGCAGACCCGGTTCGTCGCGGAAGGCCACGACACCCGAGAAACCGGCGTCGGCGCACAGCCGTTCGATGCGGCTTCGATTGGCGTCGTCGAGATCGCCCGCACGGACGACGAGACGGGGCGAGGCGTCGATCTCCTGCCCGAGCGCCTCGAGCGCCGCCTGCAGGGGCCCGGCCGGAAAGCGGTCCAGCGCCGCGGCGGCGACGACCCGGGCGGCGGCGAGGGCCAGTTCGGCGGATTGCTCGCGGTGGGCGATGGCGATCCGGGTCAGGGCGGGAACGGCCGTGGTCAGAGCCTCCCCGATCGCCGACAGCGCCATCGCCTGCAGGCTCTCCACCTCGGCCAGCGCCGCATTGCGGGTTTCCAGCCGGGCCTCGGCCACCAAGGCCTCGACCTCCGCCGGACCGTAGGCGCGCCGGGTCGGACGGAACTCCGAGGCCTGCACGACGACGCCCGAGGCGTCGAACTCGGTGTCGAAGACGAAAGGCGTACTGGCGGGGCGGGCGGTCATGTCAGTAGATCAACTCGTCATCGGCGCCCTGGCCGGCCAGCATGATTTCACCCTTGGCGGCGAGGTCCTTGGCGACCTGGACCATGGCCATCTGGGCCTGGTCGACGTCCTTCAGACGGACCGGGCCCATCGTCTCCATGTCCTCGCGCATGATCTTCGACGCCCGCTCCGACATGTTGGAGAAGAACAGCTCGCGCAGGGACTCCGAGGCGCCCTTGAGGGCGAGGCCAAGCGAATCCTTCTCGACGGCGCGCAGCAGGGTCTGGATGCCGCCGGGGTCCAGCTTGGCGAGGTCCTCGAAGACGAACATCAGGGCGCGGATGCGCTCGGCCGCCTCGCGGTTGCGCTCCTCCAGAGCGCCGATGAAGCGGGCTTCGGTCTGGCGGTCGAAGCTGTTGAAGATGTCGGCCATCATCTCGTGGCTGTCGCGCTTGGAAGTGCGGGCCAGGTTGGACATGAATTCGGTGCGCAGGGTCTGCTCGATCTTGTCGAGGATTTCGCGCTGCACCGGCTCCATACGCAGCATGCGCTGAACGCATTCGAGGGCGAAGTCCTCGGGCAGGCTGGTCAGCACCCGGGCGGCGTGGTCGGCCTTGATCTTCGACAGGACCACCGCGACCGTCTGCGGATATTCGTTCTTCAGGTAGTTGGCGAGAACGGCCTCGTTCACATTGCCCAGCTTGTCCCACATGGTGCGGCCGGCGGGGCCGCGGATTTCCTCCATCAGGGCGTCGACGCGGTCGGAGGGCATGAAGGCGGTCAGCAGTCGCTGGGTCTGCTCATAGCTGCCCATGACGGCGCCCGACCCGCTCATGCCGGAGACGAACTCGACCATCAGCTCCTCGACCACGGCGGCGGAGACGGTGCCAAGCGAAGCCATGGCCTGCGAGATCTCCTTGATCTCGTCCTCATCGAGGCTCTGCCACAGGCGGGTGTGGTCCTCGCCCAGCGACAGCAGGATGACGGCGGCCTTCTCGGGGCCGGTCAGCTTCCTGACGTCCTCTACGGCCGGTTTCTTGGAGACGAGCCGGGCGGCCATCAGCCTTCGTGCACCCAGCTGCGCAGGATGGAGGTCGACTCGTCAGGGTGCTTCTCGACGAAGTCGGCGACCTTCTTGACCGAGGAGGCCTTCACCTGACCCTCGATGCGGGCGATGTCGAGCCGCTGCTCCATTTCGGAGGGACCGGCGGGACCGGTGATCTGGGCCATCTGCTGACCGCCGCCCATCATGGTGGTCTGCAGCGACGTGACCTGACTTCCGGCGGGCCCGGCGAGCTGGGGCTGGGCGCCGCCGCCGGTGGCGGTCTTCAGCAGGGGCCGCAGGACGAAGAAGATCAGCAACACCCCGGTAATCAGCAGGACCAGCAGCTCGACGCCCCGCATCAGGTCGTTCTTGGTGAAGTTGAACAGCGACGAACCGGCCTCAACTCCGCCCACCGCGGCGATGTCGCGGTTGAAACGCAGGGCGGTGACCTGGACGATGTCGCCGCGTTCGGCGTCGAAGCCGACGGCCGCCTTGACCAGGGCTTCGATCTTGGCGCGGTCCTCTTCCGACACCGGGGTGTAGGTCGGTTCGCCGCCGGCCTCTGCGGGCGGGGCGTATTTGCCGTCGACAGCCACCGCCACGGCCAGCTTCTTGACCTCGCCGGCCTCCTTGATGGTCGTCGTGGTGGTGTTCGAGATCTCGTAGTTGGTGGTCTCGGTGTTCTGGGTGTCGCGCGAGCCGATCGGGGTGGCGGCCGGGTCGGCGCCGCCGGGGATGTTGTTGGCCGCCGTGGCGCCGCCGTCGGCTGCGCCCGTGGTGTCGGCGCTCTCTGAACCGTTCATCGAGGTCGAGCGCACCACCTGCCCGTCGGGATCGAAACGCTGCTCCTGGGTGGTCGACCGGCTGTGATCGATGTCAGCGGTGACCTGTACGCGGGCTGCGCCGACGCCGACGACACCCTCGACGATGTCCTTGATGCGGGCCTGCAACTGGGCCTCGGTCGAGGACTTGGCCTCTTCCGCCGAGGCGGCGCTGAAGCCCACGTCGTCCGAGCCTGCGGCCAGGGTGCGGTTGGCCGTGTCGGTCAGGGTGACCTTTTCGGGCTTCAGATTGGGCACGGCGGAGGCGACGACGTTGCGGATGGCCTGGACCTGGGCGCCGGTCAGGCCGCCGCCGGTGACGCCGACGACGACCGAGGCGGTCGGATCGGCCGCGGCGGTCTGGAACAGCTGGCGCGACGGCAGGGCGATCATCACCCGGGCGGAGGTGATGCCGCGCATGCTCATGATGGTGCGCGCCAGCTCCCCCTCGGTGGCGCGCTTCTCGTTGAGGTTCTGCTGGAATTCCGTCTGGCCCAGCACCGATTGGTTGTCGAAGATCTCGTAGCCGACGCTGCCCGAGGTCACGAGCCCCTTGCCGGCGACCAGCAAGCGGGCCTCGCCGACCTGGTCGCGACTGACGAAGATGGTCGAGCCGTCGCCTTTCGAGGAATATTTGATGCCGGCGCTGTCCAGCGCGGTGGTGATCTCGGACGCCTCGCGCAGGTCGAGATTGGAATACAGCAGGGCGTCCGGGGCCTGGCCGATGCGCAACATGACGGCGACCAGCACCGCCGCGACGCCGGCAGCGACGCCGAGCACCACGGTCAGGCGACCGATTCCGAATCTCTGCAACGCCGCCGTGAAGCCGCCCACGCGTCCCGCCCCGAATACTCACGGGTGCATACCGACGCCCGCCAGGCAGAAAATGCCGGGCGCGTGGTAAACGGGGCGTTAAGGGTGGGGTTAATCTCCGCGCGACCCCCGGGGTCTGGGCGCTAGAGCGCGCCCATGGCCATGAAGGCGCGGCCGGCGGCGAAGTCGCCCGCTTCGAAGGGCGTCCGCGCAACGCTGCCATCGCGGAAGTGAAACTCGATCAGGAAGGTCTCGCGAGGGTCGAGGCGCGCCAGACGGTCGGCGGCCGAGGCCGGGAAACGCCAGGCGTCGCCGGCGCGGCGCCCCTCGGCCAATAGAGCGGCGTCGGCGGCGGAGACGCCGGTGGCCCAGACGCTGGCGCGCGAGGAGGCCGGCGCCAGTCCGTTGCCGGACAGCCAGGCGCGCGGAGCCCTGGCTTCGTCACGGAACACGATCCGGGCCGCATAGGGCCGCGAACGGCCGACGAAGGAGACCACCGCGATCAGTCCCTCGCCGTCAGCCTGGCCGTCATAGCCGAAGGTCACCGGCGAGGCGCCGACGCGGGAAGCCTGCATCAGCCGCCAGCCGGGGCGGGACCAGGCGTTGCGGTCGGCGACCCACGACCGGGCCTTGCCGGGAAAGGTCATGCGCGGCGTGCGGGCCCAGCCTGAGAAGGCACCGTCGACGCGGTCCCGGACCACGGCCAACTGCGGGTCGCGGCAGGAGACGGATTGGGCGCGCGACCGGGCCCGCGCTGCGACCGCCTTGAGATCGGCCTCGGCCGCGCCCGAGCGCAGGGCCGCGCCGCGGGCCTGGGCCGTGGCGGCGGTCAGGGCGGCGTCGACGCGGTCGTCGAACAGGCCGCAGCGGGCGTCGGCGGCGACCACGAAGGCCCGTTCGTAATAGGTGTCGGCGGGTCCGGCCCACGCCTGCGCCGGCGTCGCCAGCATGGCGGCGGCGAGGAGTACGGCTTTGGCGGCGCTGGCGTTCTGCCCTATCGTCATGCGCCGCACCCTACGCATCACGCGTTCCGGTCCGGTTTCCGATCAGGGTTAGCGAAGTGCTTCTTTCCACCGATCTGTGGGTCTCCGCCCTGATCCGCCGCGCCGAGCTGGGCGGCGGCTTCGCCACGGTGGCGCGCAAGGGCGACGCGCGCGCCGGAACGGTGATCGTCAAGGTCTTCGACACCTCGAACCGTCGCGCCAGACTCTATAGTGAGGCTTTCGGACCCGACGGCGAGCGGCTGTGGATGGAGCCGGTCGAGAGCGAGGTCGAAAGCGATCTGGACCAGTATCTCGAGCGCCAGATCCGCTACGATCCGGACCTCTGGATCATCGAGATCGAGGACCGCGAGGGGCGGCACTTCATTACGGAGAAGGTGGCCGGGCGCGAGATCAAACCGGGGGGTTAACGCCGCCGCCGCCAGTGCGAAATCCTTAACGACGTTCGGGAACGGAACCGCAAGCGTGGGCGCCTATGGTCATGCGTAACGGGTCGAAACGGGCCCGACGTGATGGTGGTGAGCCGAATGCTCTTTCTTCTGAACGACGTTGTGTTCGACCTGGACGAGGCCTGCCCGGTCACGCCCGGCGACGCGCGCCGGTTCGAGAAGCTGGGCTTCGACTATGTGCTGGCGCTTGGCTGCGAACTGTTCGCCGAGGACCCGCTGCTGCACCACAACGATCCGGAACGGGCCCGCCGCCTGGCATGGCTGATCCATGACCGCTCGCCGGAGGTCAACGCCGCCCTGTTCGCCGCCCCGGCGGCCGGCTGCGACCCCGATCTGGTCGAGCCGCAGTTCTGCGCCCTCCCCGAGCCGGTCATGCGTCAGCTCAAGACCCGCGCCTCGAAGGGCAAGCTGGACGCCGTCGCCGCCGACAAGGCGGTGTGGATGCGGCTCGCGGCGTAACAACCGCACCGCTTGGCGCGCGCGCGCCGCGCCGCTACCGTCCCCGGACATCGCCAAGCCGGGGGGCCGAGACCATGCTGACTATCCTGAGACACGCCGCCTTGGCCGTCATCGCACTGGCGATGTTCGTCCCCGGCCCGGCGTGGGCGCAATGGCTGCGGGCCGAAACGGACCACTTTATCATCTACGGCGAAACCAGCGAACGCGCGCTGCGGACCTATGCCGAGAAGGTCGAACGCTTCGACTTCCTCCTGAGGAGCTATTATCCGATCGCCGTCGATCACGAGATCCCGAAACTCGAAATCTATCTCGCCGACGGACGCCGGGACATGCTCCAGGCCGAGCCGGGCATCAGCGCCTCGGTCGGCGGCTTCTATTCGCCGAACAGCAGCCGCATCCACGCCGTGGTCAACACCGAGAGCCGGATGGGCGATCACGTGATGTTCCACGAGTACGGCCACCATTTCATGTTCCAGATGGCCGGGGCCGCCTACCCCTCATGGTTCGTCGAGGGCTTCGCGGAATACTACGCCACCGCAGATATCCGGCCTGATCGCATCCAGTTCGGACGCCATAGTGAAGGCCGGATGCTGATGTTCGTCCAGCAGCCGGTCAACAGCTGGGCGCCGATGGCCGACGTGCTGAGATGGCGCATCTCGGACTCGGGACGGTACCGCGCGGGCGACTACTATGCGCAGGCTTGGGGGCTGACCCACTATTTCATGAGCACGCCGGAACGGACCCGGATGCTCGGCCAGTATCTGGCCGCCGTCTCGCGCGGGGAGGATTCCGTCGCGGCCATGCAGGCCGCCACCGGCCGAACTCCCGAACAGCTTCAGAACGACATGCGCCTCTATCTGGGGGGGACCATCCAGTACCACACGCCGCAGATCGAGGTTCCCACGCCGAAGGTCGAGATCACGCGGTTGTCGCCGTCGGAAAGCCAGCTGGCCTGGCTCGACCTGCGACTGGACCGGGAGCCCATCACGGTCGAGCCTCTCGAGCCGAGAGAGGGCGAATCCGAACGGGCCCGCGCCCAGCGCGAAGAGGCCGTGCGGGAGAATGCGGAGTTCCGCGCGGAGTTGATCCGCGACGCACTGGCGGCCGGCGAGCGCCATCGTGATTCCCGCCTCGGACTTCTGGTCAAGGCGCGCGCGCACCGGCTGGAGGGGCGGTCTCACGTCGGGTTCGAGGTGCTCGAGCCGGTGTTGACGGCCGATGAAAGCGACCCGGAGACACTGCGCCTCGCGGCGGAGCTGCTTCTCGACCTGGCCAAGGCCGAGGCCGATCCGGTCCAGGCGACCGGCCACAGGCGCGAAGCCGTCGCCTACCTGGGCCGCGCGCTCGACGCCGATCCCCTTGATTTCCGGATTTACCGCGCCCTCAACGAGAGCCGGGCGGGCGAGCGCGGCTATCCCTCCGACAACGATCTGAAGACCCTCGAAGTCGGCTCGACGCTCGCGCCCCAGTCCTTCGACATGCGCATGCGGCTCGCGCAGGCGTATATGGCGCGCGGCCTGCATGCGGAGGCGATGGCGATCGTGCTGCCGGTGGCGAACAATCCTCACGGCGGTTCATGGGCGAGGCGTGCGAAGGCGCTGGTTGCGTTGGCCCAGACCGCGATGGGGCAGGCCGCTGATCCGGTCGAGGAGGCCCCGGTCGAGGACGCCCCGGCCGAGGACGCCGAACCGTCGGACGCCGTGGTCGGCTGAGCCGCCGCCGATCCGCCCCTAGACCAGCACCTTGAACACCACGTGCACCACGGTCGCGAGCAGGATGATCAGGGCGAAGCCGACGATCAGGCTGACCGCCGGGTGCGGCCCGCCCTCGGCCTTGGGCTCGCCGGGCCGGGGGTCTACGGGATGGTTCTGGACCATGGCCGTTCCTTTGCGTTTCCAAAGGCGGCGACCGGTTGCGTGACCGGACCGTCTCGCCTGACAGGACAATGACCTCGATACCCCCTCGAAGCGAGGGGGTATTCACATCGGGTGACATCGGGCCGCGTCCGGGTTAACTCCCGCCGCCCAACGGATCGAACATGTCGAAGCTCACTCTCGAACAGGAGGCCCTGCGCCGCAGGACCTTCGCCATCATCGCCCACCCCGACGCCGGCAAGACCACGCTGACCGAGCACATCCTGCTGGCCGGCGGGGCCATCCGCGCGGCCGGCGCGGTGCGGGCGCGCGGCGAGAACCGGCGCACCCAGTCCGACTGGATGAAGATCGAGAAGGAGCGCGGCATCTCGGTCAGCGCGTCGGTGATGACGTTCGAGCACACCACCGCCGACGGCGAAGCCAAGATGTTCAACCTGCTGGACACGCCGGGACACGAGGACTTTTCCGAAGACACCTATCGCACCCTGACCGCCGCCGACTGCGCCATCATGGTGCTGGACGCGGCCAAGGGCATCGAGCCGCAGACGCTGAAACTGTTCGAGGTTTGCCGCCTGCGCGACATCCCGATCATCACCTTCATCAACAAGCTGGATCGCGAGGCCCAGGACCCGATGGCCCTGCTCGACGAGATCGCCAGCCGCCTGCAGTTGGACCCCGCCCCGATCTGGTGGCCGGCCGAGAGCGGCAACCGTCTGCGCGGCATGGTCGAGATGGGCACGGGCATGTTCCAGCCCTATGCGAAGAAGCCGGCCGGCTCGAACGAGGACGTGCCGCACCCCGACGCCCTGCCGCTGGCCGAGGCCGGCCGGTATTTCGAGGCGGGCGAGCACGAGGCCCTGATAGAGGCGCAGGAACTGGTCGAGGGCGGCTATCCGGCCTTCAACCGCCAGTCCTTCCTCGAGGGGCATATGACGCCGGTGCTGTGGGGTTCGGCCCTGCGCCATTTCGGCATAGACGAACTGCTGGCTGCGATCGGCGAATGGGCCCCGGCGCCCAAGACCATGAAGGCCCGCAAGGAAGCCCCGCCAGAAACCCGCAACGCCCCGGCCCCGGTCGACCTGACCGTCGAGCCGGGCGCGCCCGAGGTCACCGGCTTCGTCTTCAAGGTCCAGGCCAATATGGACCCCAACCACCGCGACCGCATCGCCATGTTCCGCATGGCCTCGGGCAAGTTCCAGCGCGGCATGAAGCTGAAAGTGCAGAACACCGGCAAACAGCTGTCGGTCAACGCGCCGATCATGTTCTTCGCCTCGGACCGCGAACTGGCCGAGGACGCCTACGCCGGCGACGTGATCGGCATTCCCAACCACGGCGTCCTGCGCGTCGGCGACAGCCTGTCCGAGAGCGGTCTGATCCGCTTCGCCGGCCTGCCGAATTTCGCCCCGGAAATCCTCCAGCGGGTGCGGGTCAAGGATCCGCTCAAGGCCAAACACCTGAAGAAGGCGCTGGACGGCCTGGCCGAAGAGGGCGTCACCCAGCTGTTCCGCCCCGAGATGGGCAGCGACTTCATCGTCGGCGCCGTCGGCCAGCTGCAGTTCGAGGTCATGGCTGACCGGCTGGGCGAGGAATACGGGCTGGACGTCATCTTCGAACCTTCGCCCTGGGCCGAGGCCCGCTGGATCGGCGGCGCCAAGTCCGATCTCGAGGACTTCATGGGCAAATACCGCGGCCAGATGGCCCGCGACATAGACGACGACCCGGTCTTCCTCGCCAAGTCGAGTTGGGAGACCGGCTATGTGATGGAGCGTTTCCCGAACGTGGCCTTCACGAAGACGAAGGAGCGGGGCTAGCGCGCAGGGCGTCCAGCAGCCGGACAGCGGCCTCGGGCGAAAGGACCGCACGGTGCTGGCGCCCCCGGAACATGGGGTCCATCACCTTGCACCACAGACTCAGGTTCGGGTCGTGGCTGACGAATACGGTCCAGCACGGTCCCGGCGGCGCGATGGCGAAGGCCTCGGCGACGACGGCGACGTCGGCGTTGCCGACCTCGCCGCTGCCCTCGCGGACATCCTGCACCCAGTCCCAGCCCGCCACCTCGGGCCGCTCCGCCGTGAGGCCGGCGATGTAACGGGCGACGCCCGCTCCGGTGGCTCTCTCGCCGACCTTGAGAAAGACGCGCCCGGCGGGGTCGTCGATGCAGTGCTCGATATCCATGAATTTCCCCGCGCCGCTGCAACAGCCCTGTGTCAGCAAGTGTGACCGGCGCGACCGAGTCGGTCTCTATCTTATTCGCTCCGGAGATTCGCCGCCGATGACGCGGCGCCGTCCCCTGACCGCTCGACGACCTCAGCCGAGGACCAACAGGTCACAATCGCCATATGTCGGCCCCTCCGGTCCGGCGGCGATCTCGGCGTCCATGCGCCGGAAGCCTTCCACGATCTCGGCCTCGTCCAGATGTTCGAAGGTGGAGATGGCCCGGGTGCGCAGGCGGCGGGCCGATTCCTCAAGGCTGTCGGTGAAGATCTCCCGGACCACGTCCAGCGCCAGTGGTTTCAGGCCTGCGCTGCTGAACAGCGTCGTCACCTCTGCAAGGGTCGGGAACATCTTCAGCTCCACCGCACGTGCGCCGGGGAACCAGCGGTGCCAGTGGATCTCGGGCATCCGGTCCGAGAAATGGCTGCGGATCAGCAGCCGGCCGCCGGGCCTGAGCACGCGTCTGATCTCCCGCGCAGCGGTTGGCCGGTCCTGGACGTGGTGAAAGGACAGGAACATCAGCACCAGATCGCATGACGCGTCGGGCAGCGGGATCGCCTCGGCCCGACCGGCGAGGTAGTGCACCGACGCAGGATGAGGCGCGGCCTCCGCCTGGGCCCGCATGCGTGCGGAGGGCTCGACCCCGAAGACCGGGCCACCGAAGACCTCGGCCAGCAGCGGCGTGAACCGCCCCGTGCCGGAGCCGAGATCGAGACAGGTCAGCGGGCGAAGCGGCGGCGCACCGGACGCGAAAGCCTCGGCCCACAGATCACGGCTGACGGCGGGCAGTTCCCGCCCCGCCTGATAGCCCTCGTGCTGGCGCAGGTCGTAGTCGACGGCGTTGACCATGTTGTCGTTTCTACCAGACTTACCGCCAAGCCGAACCCCGGCCCCGGCGCTGCGTTTGCAATGACAGCGAGAGGGACGGCTGTCAGTCCCGAAGCGGGACGGAGCGCAGGTCACCCCATGTTCGAATTCGGCCGGGACCTGAGGAAGCTGTTCGACAAGGCGCGCGAGAGCGACGACCTCGGCTGGCTGGAGTTGATCGGCGCCGACCTGGTCGAGGCGGAGGCGCGCCGCGAGGCCATAGACGCGGGCCGCGTATCCTGCTCGCGTCCTTTCGAAAGCTGGATAAGGGCTTCGGCGCTGTGGCGCGAGCACGCGCGACGGACCGGCCGGCGTGAGAGCCTCGACCGGGCTGCGAAATGCGCCTCCGACGCCGCCCGGCTCACCACGACTCCTGACCAGACGGCCGCGGCCTCCATCGAATCGGGCGAGATCCACCTGCTGCGCTTCGATCTCTTCGGCGGGCCGGCGACCCTGACCGCCGCCCTCGCCGACGCCCAGTCGCTGACCGCCGAGCGGCCGGCCACCCGCGCGGCGGCGGCGGCGCTGCACGCCCGGCTGTGCGCCCGACGCGCCCGGCTGTCCGGATCGCCCGCGGCCCTGCTCGATGCGGCGGCCCTGTTGGACGCGGCCCTGCACGGGGCCGGGGCCCTGCCGCCGGGGGCTGGGGACGAACTGCGGCTGGACCGCGCGGGGCTGGCGCTGGAAGCGGGCGTGGCGCGGCGCGACCCTCGCCTGCTGGATCAGGCCGGCCGCGACCTGCGGGCGCTGGTCGAGACCGCCTCTCCGGATTATCGGCCGCTGACCCGGGCGCGGGCGCTGGCCCTCGCCGGCGCGGGGCTGATGGCCCTGGCGAGGTTGGCCGGGTCCGAGGCCGCCCGGATTCAGGGTCAGGAGCTGTTCGAGGCCGCCGCCGACCAGTTCACGCCCGATCACAGCCCGCTGGACTGGATCGCCGTGCGCCTCGCCGGGCCGCAGGAGGAGACGCCGCTGCTGCTGCTGGCCGAAGCCGAGGCGCTGAGCCGCGAGCCCGGACTGATCCTCGGCGCCCTCGCCCGCGAAGGCCGGCTGGCGGCCGAGGCCGCCCTGGTGGAGTCGATGGCGGACGTCGAGGCCCTGACCGGACTGGAGGCGATCGTGCGGCGGCGGCTGGCGAACGCCGGCCGAACCGAGCCGCTCGACTGGGCGGCCGACCAGATCGGCATGGCCCGTCTGGCCATGGCGAAGGGCCGTCTGACCGGGACCGAGCCGCGCGCCGTCGGCCTGATGCTGGCCGAAGCGCTCGAGACGGCCCGCGAATGGGGCGCGCCGGCGCTGATGCAGCGGGCGGTGCTGGCGATGCCGGCGAACTAGGGGTCAGGGCTTAGGGCATGGGGATCGATTGTCCCGCCGCCGCACGCCGCCCCGGATCAGCCTTCCTAAGCCCTAAGCCCTAAGCCCTAAGCCCTGAACCCTATCCCCCCAGCGCCACGAACCCGCCGTTGGCGAAGCAGGATTTGCCGTAGCGCAGCGGTTGGCCGTCCTCGGCCATGACGCGGCCGCCAGCGGCTTCCAGCACCGCCTGCCCCGCCGCCGTGTCCCACTCCGAGGTCGGACCGGTGCGCGGATAGGCGTCGAAACGGCCCTCTGCGATCAGACAGAACTTCAGCGACGAATCCGTGCCCTGCCACTGCACGCAGCCGTGGCGCGAGGCGAGGCGCTCGGCCTCCACGTCCGTCATCGAGTGGCTCATCACCGCCATGGGCGACGCCGGGCGGTTGCGTACCTTGATGGCCTGCCAGCCCTCGCCGAAGCGGCGGCGGAAGGCTCCCGCGCCGGGCTTGCCGCTGCGCCAGGTCGTGGCCGTGGCCGGGGCGGTGACCACGCCCGCGATCACCGCGCCCTTGTTCACCAGGGCGATGTTGACGGTGTAGCTCTCGCGGCCCTCAATGAAGCCGCGGGTGCCGTCTAGCGGATCGACCAGCCAGAACCAGTCGGCAGCTTCGGCCGGGACGCCATCGGCGGCGACGGCCTCCTCGGCCACGGTCTGAACGCCGGGATACAGCGCCTCCAGCCGCTCGAGGATCAGCGCCTCGGCCTCCCGGTCGGCCCGCGTGACCGGGCTGTCGTCGGCCTTGACCTCGGCCACGACACCGTTTCGCCAGTAGGGCAGGATAGCGCGGGCGGCGTCCTCGGCGATGTCGGCCAGCGCCTCGGTCAATGCGCCCGAAGCGAGGTCCGCGGTCAGTCTCTTGCTCATGGCCGATCCGATAGACCATCGGGACGGTTTGAAGAACCGGCAAATCAGGGCAGCGTCCGCGCGACCGATCACCTGTTGTTTTCGAGCCCGATGACAGACACCGCCGCGACCTCCTCCCTTCCCGACGGCCAAGCCCTGGCGGCGCTGGTCGCCGGCAAGCTGTGCCACGACTTCATCAGCCCCGCCGGCGCGATCAGTTCCGGGCTGGACCTGCTGAAGGACCCGACCGCCCAGGACATGCGCGACGACGCCATGGGGCTGATTGAGGCCAGTGCCAAAAAGATGGTGGCGCTGGTTGGCTTCGCGCGGGTGGCCTTCGGCGCCGCGAACTCGGCCGAACGGTTCTCCGGCGCCGAGTTGGGCGAACTGGTCGCGGGCCTGACCGAAGGCGGACGGGCGACTCTGGAATGGCGCGTCGGGGGCGGCGACTACACCAGGGCGCAGGCCCGTGCGCTGGTGAACCTGGCGTATCTGACCGTGGCCGCCCTGCCCTCGGGCGGCGCGGCGGCGATCTCGACCGACCGGGGCGACGGCCTGACGATTTCCGGCGTGGCCGAGGGCCCGAGGGCGCGGCTCAAGCCCGAGGCGGTGACCGGTCTGGCTGGCCGTCCGTTGGCCGAGGGCCTGCCCGGGCAGTGGATCCAGCCCTACTGGCTGTGGCTGACGGCGAGCGACGCCGGCGGCTCGCTGAAGGTGCAGGCCAACGAGGGCCGCGTGGCCCTGACCGTCCACATGCCTAACTGACCCTTAAACCGGTTTCCCAAGGAGTCATTAACCGGCTCGCTGCGATGATAAGGATAACGCAGACGCGGGCGTTGCGAACGTCAGTTCCGGAATCCAGTACTTGACCCCCAGAACCTGCCTGATCGTCGACGACAGCCGGATCATTCGCAAGGTCGCCCGGCGCATCGTCGAAGGACTCGGCTTCGAGGTCGACGAGGCCGCCGACGGTTCCGAGGCCCTGACCTTCTGCGCCGGGGTCATGCCCGAAGTCATCCTGCTGGACTGGTCGATGCCGGTCATGGACGGGCTGACCTTCCTGCGCCGGCTGCGCACCCTGCCCGGTGGGACCGGCCCCAAGGTCCTGTTCTGCACCATCGAGACCCGCGCCGAACGCATCGCCGAGGCCCTGTCCGCCGGGGCCGACGACTATGTGATGAAGCCGTTCGACGGCGAAATTCTTACGTCAAAGTTCGCCGAGGTGGGGGCCGTCTGAACCGATGTCGCCGGAAGCCTTCGATCGCCTGCAGTCTCTGATGGCGTCCCGCGCCGGCTTCCGGCTGACGCGCGACCGGATGAAGCTGGCCGAACACCGGCTGGGGCCGCTGGCCCGGCGCGAGGGCTACGAGACCGTCGACCATCTGCTGGCGGCGCTCTGGGCCAAACCGGTAGCGGGTCTTGCGTGGGCCGTCATCGAGGCCCTGCTCAACCCCGAGACCTGGTTCCGCCGCGACCGACCGACCTTCGACACCTTCGCGGGCGAGCTGCTGCCCGCCCTTTCGGCCGCCCGTGGGGGCACCCCGGTCAAGGTCTGGTCCGCGGGTTGCTCGACCGGGCAGGAAGCCTGGTCGCTGGCCATCGGCGCCCTGGACGCCGGCTTCCCGGTCGAGATCGTCGCCACCGACCTGTCGCAGCGGGCGCTCGAGAAGGCCCGCTCCGGCGCCTACACCGGTTTCGAGATCCAGCGCGGGCTCAAGGCCGGCACCATGCTGGCGTGGTTCGACCAGCACGAGGAGAACTGGATCGCTCGGCCGCAGCTGCGCGCCGTCGTCCATTTCGCCCGCGCCAACCTGCTGGACCCGCCGGCCGACGACCACCGCTTCGACGTCATCTTCTGCCGCCATGTGCTGACCGACATGGAGCCGGCGCGGCGCGGTCAGGCGCTGGACAACCTCGAGCGCCGGCTGGTCGACGACGGCTGCCTGTTCCTCGGCCTCGACGAGCCGCTGGAAGGCGACAGCATCGCCTTCCGCCCGGTCGCCGGCCGCCCCGGCCTTTACGTCAAGACTCCCGGGGCCCTGCGGCGGGCGGCATAGGCCCGCAGCCGGTCTCGACCTTGCCTGATGACGCATCCGGCTCACCCGTCTAGGGTCGGGCCGTCATCGGGGAGGATGTCTCATGCGGCTGTTCTGGATGGTCGGATCGCTGGCGCTCGCGCTGCTGATCGGAGTCCTGTCGCTGCAGGTTCCGGCGCCGCTTGGAGCCGAGGCGCCCGCGACGACCTTCTCCGCCGAACGGGCCATGGCCGACGTGCGCGAAATCGCCCGGCGGCCGCATCCGGTCGGCTCGGCCGATCACGCCCGGGTACGGACGTATCTGCAGCAACGGCTGAGTGTACTGGGCCTGCAGACCTCGACGCAGACCGGGCCGCTCTCGCGTGGCTCGACCCGCTATCTGCGGCGGATGGGCGGTGATCCGGAGGCGGCGGATTTCACCGCCGTCAACCTGATCGGCGTCCTGCCCGGACGCAATCCGGCGCTGCCCGCCGTCGCCCTCATGGCCCACTATGACACGGTGCCGATGTCCGCCGGAGCGGCCGACGATTCGGCCGGCGTGGCGGCGGTGCTGGAAACCGTCCGTGCACTCCAGGCGCGGGGTCCGGCGGATCGCACCCTGGTGGTGCTGCTGACGGACGCCGAGGAGATCGGCCTCGACGGCGCCCGCATCTTCTGGGGCGGCCATCCGCTGCGCGACCGCATCGGAGCGGTCATCAACCTCGAGGCCCGTGGCGGTGGCGGCCGGGCCATGATGTTCGAGACCGGGCGCGGCAACGCCGAAACGATCGCCCTGTTCGGCGATGCGGGGGTCCGCGCCGACGGCGGCGTCACCGCCAACGCCCTCGCCGGCTTCGTCTATGAGCGGATGCCCAACGGCACCGACTTCACCATCCCCAAGGATCGCGGCGTCCAGGGCCTGAACCTCGCCTTTATCGGCCGCCCGGAGCAATATCACGCCAACTCCACGCCCGAGGCGCTCGACCGGGGCTCCGTCCAGCACATCGGGTCGCAGGCGCTGGAGAGCGCCGACGCCCTGCTACGCGCCGAAACCCTGCCCGCCGCCACGGCCAACACCGTCTACGCAGACCTGTTCGGGCGGGTCGTCGTCAGCCACCCGCCCGTCGCCGGCTGGGGGCTGCTGGCTCTGGCGCTCGGGCTGCTGGGCGTGGCGGCGTGGCGAGCCAGGGCGCGAGCGGGCCTGACCCTGGCCGACGTCGGGCGCGGGGCGCTGGATGGCGTCTGGTTCGTCGCCGCCGGCCTCGTCCTGACCCAGGCGGTCCGCACCCTCGCCGGTCCGATGTCCGGCCGGGCCGACAGCGCCGAGGCCTACTACACCCTGCTGGGCCGCCTGCCGTGGATGGAAGCGGGCGCGGCCCTGACCGTCCTCGCCCTGATGATGGCGGTGCTGGGCGGGCGCGGGCGTCCCGACCGGCGCCTTACCGCCCTCGCCCTCGCGGTGGCCGCCGTCGTCGCCCTCGCCCTCGGCGGGTTCGGCAATCCGGTCGTCATCGTCGCCTCGGTGATCGCCATCAGCCTGTCGCTGCTCCCGGGACTGGCGGCGAAGACGACCTGGGGCGGCTGGACCGGCCTGATCGCCCTCGTGCTGGTCATCGGATTCGTCGCCCAGGCGGCCGCGCCGGAGACCGCCTTCCTGTTCCTCTGGCCCGGCCTCCTCGCGGCCGGCGCGGCGGCGCTGGCCAGCCTGCTCGACCCCGGCCTCACGCGCATGAAGTCCCTCCTCCCCATCGCCCTCGCCGCGACCATCGGCGGCGGCTGGCTGGTCGGCCTGTCGCACCCGGTCTTCCTCGGCATCGGCATGGACATGCCGGGAGTGCTGGTGCTGCTCGGGCTGCTGGGGCTGATGCTGGTCCGTCCGCTGTCGCCGGAGCGCGGCGCGGTCCGCCCATGGCTGATGGCGGCGCTGGCGGTGCTGGTCCTCGGGGCGGCCCTGTCCGGCTGGGCCCGGATCGCCATGCCCATGCCGGCCGAACCGGCCGCCGTGGAAGGGAGGGAGACGTGACCACAAAGCTCTATCTGGAAGACCTCCACGTCGGCCAGACCTTCACCACCGGCTCGATCACCGTCACGACGGAGGCCATCAAGGCCTTCGCCCGCGACTACGACCCGCAGCCCTTTCACCTCGACGAGGCGGCCGCCGAGGCCAGCCTGTTCGGAGGGCTCGCGGCCAGCGGCTGGCATACGGCGGCGCTGAGCATGCGGCTGCTGGTCGACGGCCTGCCCTTCGCCGGCGGCCTCATCGGCGTCGGCGGCGAGACGACCTGGCCGCGCCCGACCCGTCCCGGCGACACCCTGACCGTTCACATCGAGGTGCTGGAGATCACCCCGTCGAGGTCCCGCCCCGACCGCGGCATGGTCCGCACCCGCAACGAGACCCGCAACCAGCACGGCGAACCCGTTCAGATATCGAAGCTCGGCATCGTCGCCTGGCGTCGCCCGGCCGCCTGACTCAGCCCCCGTCGGCCCACACCGTCTTGTAGAGATCGAAGCGGCGGTCGCGCAGGTTGCGCACCGTGCCCTGCGACTTGGCCCAGGCCAGGTCGGACAGATCGAGGTCCGCCACCGTCACCGTCTCGACGTTCTCCGACGCCTCGGCCGCCACCCCGTCCCGCGCGAACGGGAAGTCGCACGGAGTCAGGATGCAGGACTGGGCGTACTGGATGTCCATGTTCTCGACGTTCGGCAGATTGCCGACATTGCCCGACAGGGTGACATAGCACTGGTTCTCGATGGCCCGCGCCGCCGAGCAGTAGCGCACCCGCAGATAGCCCTGCCGGTTGTCGGTGCAGAACGGCACGAACAGCAGCCGCGCGCCCTCGTCGACCAGCCGGCGCGCCAGCTCCGGGAACTCCGAGTCGTAGCAGATCAGCACCCCGATCGGCCCACAGTCGGTCGGAATGGCGTGCACCCGGTCGCCGCCCTTGATGTTCCACCAGTGCCGCTCGTTTGGGGTCGGATGGATCTTCTCCTGCTCGTGCACCGAGCCGTCGCGCAGGAAGACATAGGCGACGTTCTGGATGTCGCCGTCCTCGGTCCGTGTCGGATGCGAACCGCCGATGATGTTGATGTTGTACTCGACCGCCATCTTGCGCAGCGCCTCGACGAAGCGCGGCGTGTAGCGGGTCAGGGCCTCGATCGACTCCACCGGGGTCAGCTTCTTCGACTCCAGCGACAGCAGCTGCAGGGTGAACAGCTCCGGAAACACCACGAAGTCGGAGCGGTAGTCGGAGGTCACGTCGACGAAATATTCGACGTTGTGGATGAACTCCTCGAAGCTGGCGACCTTGCGCGCCTGCAGCTGCACCGTCGCCACACGCACCGTCTCCTTGACCGCGAAGGCCGCGCCCCGCCCGTGCGTCTCGGTGTAGTAGGGATTGCGCCAGACCATGTGCGCCGCATGGCCCATCGAGGCCGTGTCCGAGCTCAGATAGTTCTCCAGCACGCCGATCGGTTCGAACCCGCCGCGCATGTGGAAGCCGATCACCGGGTCGTTCAGCTTCCGCGCCGTCACGGCGTCCAGATACTCGCGCGCGTCCGGATAGGCCGCCTTGCGCCGCGCCAGCCCCGGCATCCGCCCGCCGAAGACGATGCCCTTGAGGTTCTGCGCCTCGCACAGGTCGCGCCGCGCGTCGTACAGCCGCTGGCCGATGCGCAGCCGCCGCCGGTCGGGATCGACGCACACCTCCATGCCGTAGAACCAGTCGCCGAGCGGGTCATGCCGCGCCGCATAGCCGCCGCCGGTGATCTGGCCCCAGGTGTGCGGCGACATCGCCGTCTTCTCGTCGATCCGGAAGCCGGCGGCGTAGCCGACGATCTCTTCGGCGTACTCGACCACGAACTGGCCGTCCGGAAACGCCGCGATCTGACCGCGCAGCATCCCCGGCGTGTAGGCCGGCATGTCCTTGTAGACCTTGGCGACGAGGTCGGAGATCGCCTTCACGTCGCCGAGGCGGGCGTTGCGGATGGTGAGGACGGCGGGCTTGGAGGGTTTTGTCATGGCCCCCCTGAACGCATGGCGGGGCGGGCGGATCAACCCCGGCCCGAGCCTCCTTTCAACCGACCGTCGTCGAGGGGTTTGTGTCGTCTACCGATCATTGAGCGAAAACAGATTCTTAGGTCTCGCTGACGTAGGCTGCCGCCAGTTGGGAGTGTCCACGTGCGTCCGTCCGCCTTCTATAGAGCCTTGCTGGCGTGGGCCGGCGGCTTCGCCGCGGCGGAGGGCGGCGGCATCGCGCTCAAGGCTGCGTTCATCATTCCTTGCGTCGTGATGCTCGGCGCCGGGGCCCTCGACCTGTCGCAGGTTCAGGCCACCAAGGTTCGGCTGCAGGACATCGCGGACAGCGCCGCCCTCGCTTCGGCAAACGACCTCTCGCTGGCCACGGATGGTTCGAACGCTACCGAACGCGCCCGCGCCTTTGTTCAGTCGCACCTCGCTGAATGGGGCCAGGCCCCGACTGTGGAAGCGACCTATGAGGTGGTCGACATCTCCGACCAGCGGGCGATCCGCGTCACTCTTGCGGCCAATCGCCCTTCCTTCTTCGCCAACCTGCTGCCCCCGGGGGGCTGGAACTTCATGGCGCAGTCGACCGCCACCACCATGGGCATGGTGCCGCTGTGCGTTCTCGTCACCGGCTCATCCGGTTCGAAGCTGCTGAACGTCAAGGACAGCGGCAGGATGAACGCGCCGGCATGCATGGTGCACTCGAACCGTGACATCGATGTCGAAGGCGGGACCATCACGGCTGCGGCGGTTCAGGCCGTCACCTCGGCTCGCGGGATGATCAGTCCGACGGCGGGCACCGGCGCCGCCAGGGTCGCCGATCCCTTCTCGCATCTCGATCTGGACCTGACCAAGAAGGCCGACTGCACGCTGGCTGAAAAGGAAAACCCGCTGAAGGTGTCCTCGGGCACTCACTACATTGCGGCCGGGAAGCACTGCGGCGGCATCGACGCGAGCGGAACCGCCCGTCTCATCCTCGACGCGGGAGATCACTTCTTTCTCGGGGGGCACCTCATCGTGAAAGAGGACGCGCGACTGGAGGGAGCCGATGTGGTGCTCTTCTTCGACAAGGCTTCCAAGTTCGAGTTCAAGGACCGGGCCATGGTCAGTCTGGACGGACGCAAGTCTGGCGCCTTCGCGGGCATGGTGATGGGCGGAACCCGCGACAACACGCAGGACTTCATCATCTCCGCCGACCATGTGGAAAGCCTGCTGGGCGTGATCTACGTCCCGGCCGCCAAGCTGATCGTGGAGGGCAAGGCGGACGTGGCGCGCGACAGCGCCTGGACGGTCATTGTAGCGGAAGGTGTTCAGCTGAAGGGCTCACCGTCGCTGTTCATCAACGCCAACTACGAGGTCTCGGACGTGCCGGTGCCGGCCGGTGTCGGTCCCAGAGCCGGAGGCTCACGGCTGATCCAGTAGGCCGGCGGGCCTATCGCCACTTGCCGCCTACGCCACCTCCGCCATCACCCGCTGAACGGTCTCCAGCGGCTGCCCCAGTTCACGGACCAGGCGCTCGCCGAGCGGGGTGAGACCCTGGACGCCTCTCGAATTGCGCAGGATCAACGTCTCACCCAGGGTCCGCTCCAGCCGGAGAATGGCGTGGCTCACCTTCGACTGGGAGGTGTCCAGAGCGACGGCCGCCGAGGTGAAGCTTTTCGTCTCGGCGACCGCCATCAGCGAGAACAGGTCGCTGAACTCGTGGCGCCGAATTGATCTGCCCAAGGGACGACTGGAGGTCATGGGGCACTGCTAGTGTCGGATGACGGACATAACAAGTACCCGACGGTTGCACTGGTCCCACCGAACCCGCCCCGTCAAATTTGGTCGTATGCTCCACGGTTCCGAAAAGAACATATTGGCAGCCGGAACAAACCGTGCACATATCTCCTCTCACAGGGAGCGGGTCACGGTCACCGACCGAAGGCGGGCCTCTCCCCCGGTACCAGTTGGGAATCATGGCAAGGGAGAGTGGCAAGGTGGCGGCACAGGCGAATTTGAAATTGGTGGGCAAGGACGACGGCGACAAGCAACGGGCCCTGGAGGCGGCGATCGCGCAGATCGACCGCGCCTTCGGCAAGGGCTCGGTGATGAAGCTCGGCAAGAACGGCGTGACCGAGGCCATCCCCTCGGTCTCGACCGGCTCGCTGGGCCTCGACATGGCGCTCGGCATCGGCGGCCTGCCGCGCGGCCGGGTGATCGAGGTGTTCGGGCCGGAGAGCTCGGGCAAGACCACCTTGGCCCTGCACACCGTGGCGGAGATCCAGAAGGCCGGCGGCACCGCCGCCTTCGTCGACGCCGAACACGCGCTCGACCCGGGCTACGCCCAGAAGCTGGGCGTCAACCTCGACGACCTGCTGGTGTCGCAGCCCGACACCGGCGAACAGGCGCTCGAGATCGTCGACACCCTGGTGCGTTCGGGCGCCGTGGACATCGTGGTGGTCGACTCCGTCGCCGCCCTGACGCCGCGCGCCGAGATCGAGGGCGAGATGGGCGACAGCCTGCCCGGCCTTCAGGCCCGCCTGATGAGCCAGGCCCTGCGCAAGCTGACCGGCTCGATCAACAAGTCGCAGTGCATCGTGCTGTTCATCAACCAGATCCGTCACAAGATCGGCGTCATGTACGGCTCGCCGGAAACGACGACGGGCGGCAATGCGCTGAAATTCTACGCCTCGGTCCGCCTCGACATCCGCCGCACCGGCGCGATCAAGGACCGCGACGAGGTTGTCGGCAACACCACCCGCGTCAAGGTGGTCAAGAACAAGGTCGCCCCGCCATTCCGTGAGGTCATCTTCGACATCATGTACGGCGAGGGCATCTCCAAGCTGGGCGAGATCATCGACCTCGGCGTCAAGGCCGGCATCGTCGAGAAGTCGGGCAGCTGGTTCTCCTACGACAGCCAGCGCATCGGCCAGGGCCGCGAGAACGTCCGGGCGTTCCTCAAGGCCAATCCGGACGTCGCCGAGTCGATCGAGAAGGCGGTGCGCGCCTCGACCAACAAGATCGCCGAAGAACTGCTGGGCACGCCCGAACCCGACGAGGGCCAGGACCTCGAGGGCTGATCCCAAGGTAGACGAGTTAGACGAGGTAGACGGTCTTTTTTCGGGCCGGGAGTCTACCTCCCCCCACCTTCTCCGGCCGGGTCCGCCGACCCGCCACCGACCCCGCCGGGCCGGGCCGGACGGAGCGGCCGCTCGACCTCCCACCCGGGGTCGGGCGGCCTTTTTTTCGAGGCCGGGACCTTTCTCCCTGGCCCGCGGTTGTCGGGTTCGTCTTCAACCGGAGCCCGTCATGGCCGACAACCAGGTCCAGTCCCTCAGCCAGTTCACCCTGTCCGAAACCCCCGATGGCTACCTGATCGAGATCGAGGGCGACGGCGGCGGCTCCATGGTCGTCACCGCCACCTCGGCCCAGATCGACGCCATCATCGACGCCCTCGACGAGCTGCTGTCTGAGGACGAGGCCGCCGCCGACGAGGTGGGCGCTCCGCACTGACGGCCCCGGCCGGGTCCATCACGCGCGGGTGATGCTTTCGGGCCGAAAGCCCTATATGAGGCGCGTTCCTTTCCGCCTCCCCGATTGACCGCGCGCTCCATGTCCAGCCTGAACCAGATCCGCTCGACCTTCCTCGACTATTTCGCGGCCGACGGCCACGAGAAGGTCCAGTCGGCTCCGCTCGTGCCGCAGAACGACCCGACCCTGCTGTTCGTCAACGCCGGCATGGTGCCGTTCAAGAACGTCTTCACCGGCCAGGAGACCCGGGCCTACAAGCGCGCGGCCAGCGCCCAGAAATGCGTCCGCGCCGGCGGCAAACACAACGATCTGGACAACGTCGGCTACACCGCTCGCCATCACACCTTCTTCGAGATGATGGGGAATTTCTCCTTCGGCGACTACTTCAAGGAACACGCCATCGAGCGGGCCTGGAACCTCGTCACGAACGAGTTCGGCATCCCCGCCGACCGGCTGATGGCCACCGTCTACATCGACGACGACGAGGCCTTCGAGCTGTGGAAGAAGATCGCCGGCCTGCCCGAAAGCCGCATCACCCGCATCGCCGGCAGCGACAATTTCTGGTCGATGGGCGACACCGGCCCCTGCGGCCCCTGCACCGAAATCTTCTACGACCACGGCGACCACATCTGGGGCGGCCCGCCCGGAACGCCCGAGGAAGACGGCGACCGCTGGGTGGAGATCTGGAACCTGGTCTTCATGCAGTACGAGCAGCAGGCCGACGGTTCGCGCTCGCTGCTGCCCAAGCCGTCGATCGACACGGGGATGGGTCTGGAGCGGGTCGCGGCGGTGCTGCAGGGCGTGCACTCCAACTATGAGACCGACCTGTTCCGCACCCTGATCGCCGCTTCGGAGCACGAAACCAATACCGCCGCCGAGGGCGACCGCGCGCCGAGCCACCGGGTCATCGCCGACCACCTGCGCTCGTCATCCTTCCTGATCGCCGACGGCGTCACGCCCTCGAATGAGGGCCGCGGCTACGTCCTGCGCCGGATCATGCGCCGTGCCATGCGCCACGCCCACCTGCTGGGCGCCGCCGACCCGCTGATGCACAGGCTGGTGCCGACCCTGGTGCAGGAGATGGGCGACGCCTATCCCGAACTGCGCCGCGCCCAAGCCTTCATCGAGGATACGCTGAAGCAGGAGGAGATGCGCTTCCGCACCACCCTCGGCCGCGGCATGGGCCTGCTGGAGGACGCAGCGAAGGACCTCGGCGAGGGCGGCGTCCTGTCGGGCCAGACCGCCTTCACCCTGTACGACACCTATGGCTTCCCCCTCGACCTGACCCAGGACGAGGCCCGCCGCCGCGGATTCACGGTCGACACCGACGCCTTTGACGCCGCCATGGCCGAGCAGAAGGCCCGCTCGCGCGAGCACTGGACCGGCTCTGGCCAGACCGCCTCGGCCGGCGAATGGCTGGCCCTGCGCGACCGCCTCGGCCCGACCGTCTTCACCGGCTATGACGCGGTCGACGGCTCCGGCGAGGTGCTGGCCATCGTCGAGAGCGGCCAATCGGTCGACCAACTGGGCGCCGGCGAGACCGCCGAGGTCCTGTTCGACCAGACCCCCTTCTACGGCGAGGGCGGCGGGCAGGCCGGCGACCGGGGCGAAATCGAGTGGACCGACGCCACCGGCCAACAGGGCTCGGGCGTGGTGCTCGACGTCCAGAAGCACGCCGGCGACCTCTTCGCCCACCGCATCGAGATCACCTCCGGCACGCTGGCCATCGGCGCTCGGGTCCAGCTGCGCGTCACCGCCGACGCCCGCCTGACCACCCGCGCCAACCACTCCGCCGCCCACCTGCTGCACAAGGCCCTGGCCAATGTGCTGGGCGGCCACGTGGCGCAGAAGGGCCAGATGGTCGACGCCGAACGCCTGCGCTTCGACTTCAGCCACAACGCCCCGGTCACCGAGGACGAGCTGGCGCGGATGGAGGACGAGGTGAATGCCGTCATCCGCCAGAACCTCCCCGCCGAGACGAAGATGATGGCCCCGCAAGAAGCCATTGACGCCGGCGCCGTCGCCCTGTTCGGCGAAAAATACGGCGACGAGGTCCGCGTGCTGACTCTGGGCCGTGATCTCGCCGAGGCGGAGAAGCCCTACTCCGTCGAATTGTGCGGCGGCACCCACGTCGCCCGCACCGGCGACATCGCCCTGTTCAAGATCGTCTCCGAGAGCGGCATCGCCGCCGGCGTGCGCCGCATCGAGGCCCTGACCGGCGAGGCCGCGCGCCAGTATCTGCTGGCCCAGGCCGGGGTGGCGAAGACGCTGGCCCAGTCCTTCAAGGTCCAGCCGGCCGACGTGCCGGCCCGGGTCGAGGCCCTGACCGCCGAGCGTCGCGCGCTGGAGAAGCAGGTCGCCGAGCTGAAGAAGCAGCTGGCGCTCGGCGGCGGCTCGGGCGCGAACGCCGCCCCGGAGGAGATCAACGGCGTCAAGCTGATCGCCCGCGTCCTCGACGGCGTCGACGGCAAGGGCCTCCGCGGCGTGGCCGAGGACTTCCGCAAACAGGTTGGCTCCGGCGTCGTCGCCCTGATCGGGGTCACCGACGGAAAGGCGGCGGTCACCGTCGCCGTGACCTCGGACACGGCCGACAAGGTCAACGCGGCCGATCTGGCCCGCGCAGCGGTGCTGGCCATGGGCGGTCAGGGCGCTGGCGGCAAGCCGGACTTCGCCCAGGGCGGGGCTCCGGACGGCTCAAAGGCCGAGGACGGTCTGGCGGCGGTGCGGGCGGCGCTCGCCGGCTAGGGCGCATCGTTCTGAATGTCGACCGCGGCCAGCTTCCACTCAAACAGGCCACGCCGTTCCAGGATCAGCGCCAGATGCTGGTCGGGGTGGTCCCGGTCGGTGAGGGTGACGGCGAACTCGTCAAGGTTCCGGTAGCCCCAGGCCTGGTGAATGTCGTCGGCGTCCCGGGCGTCGGCCGGCTCGGGCGCGTCCCGCACCGTCGGATCGGGGGCCTCGGCTGTCGTGACCATTTGAGCCACCACTTCGGGCGTCACTGCGGCGTCGATAGCGCCCGACAGCAGCATCGGCGCGAGGATCATGCCCAGCCCGCCGAGGGTGCTGTCCGCCATGCGGGGGTCGCGACGCATACGGGCGGTGAGTTCAGCAGTCAGTTCGTCCTTCAGGCTCTGACGCAGGGCCGGGAAATCCACCAGTTGTTCGATGCGGTCCGCGTCGCCGGCCTTCGCAGCCCGGACCAGCGCCTGCGCCGCGAGTACCGGCGCGGCGGCCCAGGCGATCACGATTGCGGCCACGACGGCAACGACGATGCCGACAGCGAACTTCTTGCTCATCCGACCCTCCGGCGTCGAAACGCCTCGCCACCGCTACGGTTGCCGCGAGTCGAGGAGACTGCCTAGCGTTGAGGCGCCGGCGCGGCTGTGGCGGCCGGAGGCGCTATCGGCGCGGCGCCGTCGGGCAGACCAATATGGACCAGCTTCCACTCGAACGGCCCCTTACGCTCGAAGGTGAAGATGGTGCGCGAGCCGCCCTCGTCCGTCACGGCCATCCGGACGCGATTGACGCCCCAGTACACTGGCGCTGGCGTCGGGTTGGCGTCGCTCGCAGCGCCGGGCCCGGTGGACCGCTGCGAGGCGTAGCGGCCCTCCCCGCGCGTCAGGCCGGCCAGCGCGGCCGGGGTCAGATAGGCGTCGGCGTCCGCGACGGTGGCGCCGTCATTCGGCTCGAACTGACGCCGCACCGCTCCGATCGGATCCTCAAGGAAGGTGGGCGCCGGAGCCATTGCCGCCGGGTTTCCCGACAACTGAGGCCGCAGCGACTGGCGGACCGCACTGAAGTCGATCAGCCGCGACAGGCCGGCGACGTCGTTGGCTTCCGCAGCCGAACGGATGCCGAAAAAGGCCACCGCCGGCGCGGCGAAGAAGCTGATCACCGCCGCGATGATGGCGAGCAGCAGCAGATTGCCGAACAGCTTCTTCACGACGGCGTCTCCACGGTTAACGCCATCAATGCATGAACGCCGTTCTGGCTCAAACAAAAGGCCCCGCCGGAGCGATTCCGGCGGGGCTTGTTTCAGACCGCGCTCAAGCAGCGAGCGGCCGCGCCGTGAGCGATAGCGCCCTAGCGGGCTTCCATCGCCTTCGTCAGGTTCTCGGCCACCTTGTCGAGGAAGCCCTCGGTGGTCAGCCAGCCCTGCTGATCGCCGACCAGCAGCGCCAGGTCCTTGGTCATGTGGCCGCTCTCGACCGTCTCGACCACGACCCGCTCGAGCGTGGCGGCGAACTTCGCGAGCTCGTCATTGCCGTCCAGCTTGGCCCGGTGGGCGAAGCCGCGGGTCCAGGCGAAGATCGAGGCGATCGAATTGGTCGAGGTGGCCTCACCCTTCTGGTGCTGACGGTAGTGGCGGGTGACGGTGCCGTGAGCGGCTTCCGACTCCAGTACCTTGCCATCCGGCGTCATCAGCACCGAGGTCATCAGACCCAGCGAGCCGAAGCCCTGCGCCACCACGTCGGACTGCACGTCGCCGTCGTAATTCTTGCAGGCCCAGACGAAGCCTCCCGACCACTTGATGGCCGCGGCCACCATGTCGTCGATCAGTCGGTGCTCGTAGGTCAGGCCGGCGGCCTTGAACTGGTCGGCGAACTCCTCGTCGAACACCTTCTGGAAGATGTCCTTGAAGCGCCCGTCGTAGGCTTTCAGGATGGTGTTCTTGGTCGACAGATAGACCGGGAAATTGCGCTGCAGGCCGAACGAGAAGCTGGCCCGGGCGAACTCGGTGATCGAGTCGTCGAGGTTGTACATTCCCATGGCGATGCCGGCCGACGGGAAGTCGAACACCTCGTGCTCGATCTCCTGCCCGTCATTGCCGACGAACTTGATCGTTAGCTTGCCCGGGCCGGGAACGAGGAAGTCGGTGGCCTTGTACTGGTCGCCGAAGGCGTGACGACCGACGACGATCGGCTGGGTCCAGCCCGGCACCAGACGGGGCACGTTCGAGCAGATGATCGGCTCGCGGAAGACCACGCCGCCAAGGATGTTGCGGATGGTGCCGTTCGGCGACTTCCACATCTTCTTGAGGCCGAATTCCTTCACCCGCGCCTCGTCCGGGGTGATGGTGGCGCATTTCACGCCGACGCCGTGTTTCTGGATCGCCTTCGCCGCGTCGATCGTCACCTGATCGTCGGTGGCGTCGCGGTGCTCCATGCCGAGGTCGTAGTAGTCGAGCTCGAGGTCGAGGAACGGGAAGACCAGCTTGTCCTTGATCATCTGCCAGATGATCCGGGTCATCTCGTCGCCGTCTATGTCCACGATGGGGTTGGCGACCTTGATCCTGGTCATGCGGGTTCGCGCCTCTGATTGGGGATGGGGAGTAAGGCGGGGGGTATAGCGGGGGCGGGACGCGGGCGCAAAGGGCGGCGGCGACTCGGGCGGGCTGGACGTGTATCGTCAGTCCAGCACTACGATCCGCTCGAGGGATTCCATGGACCACTGGCAATTGGCCGCGGCCTGCGCGGGCGGGGTGATCGCCCTGTCGGCGTGCGGGCCGGCGGACGCGTCGGGCGAGAACGCCGCGTTGGCGACGGCGGCCGCGGCCGGCGCTCAGGCCTCCGGGACCAGAGTCGTTCCTCCTGAAACCCGCGCCTTTCGCGACTGGATCGCGATCTGCGACAACGGCAATGCCTGTTTCGCCTACGGTTCGGCTGCCGGGGGCGTCGGCTGGATCCGCGTCGCGATGGAGCCCGGGCCGGACGCAACGCCGCAGGTCGCTGCGGGATATTGGCCGGACGAGGCTGAAGGAAGCCGCTCTTTCAACCTCACCGTCGACGGGAGCGGTTATCCGATGACCCTCGCCGACAATCAGCCCATCGCGGCGGAGGTCCCAGCCGAACGCGCGCTCGAGGTGGCGCGCGCTCTCGCCAACGGCGGATCCGCCCGGATCGGCAGCGATCACGAGATCTCCCTGGCGGGCGCGGCGGCCGCCCTGCTGTGGATCGACGAGCGTCAGGGCCGGGTGGATTCGGTCACGGCGTTGCGACGGCGAGGATCGAAGCCTGCGTCGACTGTTCCCGACGGCCCGGCCCTGCCGGTCGTGATACCTGCGCCTGCCATATCCCAAACCGGGTTCGGCGATCAGAACCAGATCCTGCCGGCGGCGTTGGCGGCCCTGCCGGCGGTGGCTGAGTGCCGCGCCGAAACCGCTGAGCACTGGGTCGGCAAGGAAGTGATGTCGGCGAGACTGGACGCCTCCACTGAGCTTTGGGCCGTTCCGTGTTTCGCCGGCGCCTATAACGTCGGTCACGACTGGTACATCACCGGCCATGGCGGCCGTGATCCGAAGCCAGCCAGACTGGCTTCGACCTCCGGCGAGCCTTCCGCCGGCACGATCAACGGCGGTTATGCGCCTGAAGCCCGCACCATAACCGCCTTCGCCAAGGGTCGCGGGGTCGGGGACTGCGGAGCCGCCTCGACCTGGACGTGGACCGGGCGGGAGTTCGTGCTGACGGACGAGTTGGAGATGACGGAGTGCTGGAGTGTTCCGGCGGACTACTGGCCAACAACGTGGCGAACCCGTGGAGAGTGATCCTGAGGTCCTGATCATCGGGGCCGGGCCAGCGGGCCTGACCGCCGCCACCTATCTGGCGCGGTTCCAGCGGCGGGTGCTGGTCGCCGACGGCGGGCCTTCCCGGGCCTGCTGGATACCGGTCAGCCATAACCTGCCCGGCTTTCCGCACGGGATTACCGGCGACGCCATCCTGAAGCGGATGACCGAACAGGCGCTGGAGTTTGGCGCAACGATCGAGCAGGGCCGTGTAGAGGCTCTGGAACGACAGGAGGATGGCTTTTCCGCCCTCCTGAATGGGTCCCGGGTTCGGGCCCGTGCGGTTCTGCTGGCCACGGGGGTGACGGACCACCACCCCGATCTGCCCGGGGTCGAGCGCGCCATTGAGCAGTCACTGGTCCGGATATGCCCGATCTGCGATGGCTATGAGGCCACAGGCAAGGCTGTGGCCATCATCGGCAAGGATGACGCCGGGGCGCGAGAAGCCGCCTTCCTCCGCACCTACTCCGAACGCGTGACGCTGATCCACGTCGGTCCGCCCGAAGCGCTCACGAAGCAGCACGAACTGGACCGGTTGGGGATCGAACTGATCCGGTCCACGATCGAGCACGTCCGGCTGGAAGGCGACCGTGTCTCGGCCCTGAGCTGGGGCGGGGCCTTCCGAGTGTTCGACCTGGTCTATTCGGCGCTTGGGACCTCGCCCAACGCGGAGCTCGCCCGATCGCTGGGAGCGCGTGTCGGTGACGATGGCCGCATGGCCGTCGACGCCCATCAGGCGACCAGCGTGGCGGGTCTCCATGCAGCGGGAGACGTGGTGCGGGGGCTGAACCAGATCGCCATCGCCGGCGCCGAAGCCGCGATCGCCGCCACGGCCATTCACAACGCCCTTCGAGAGGCGGACGGATGGATGGTGGGCTAGACGCTTTGTCCATCGCCCGTTCCCGACCGATATGGCCGACCGGTCAGGGTTTGAGACCAGTCGGACAGCCCGCATCTCTCAGTATGAGGTTCCCCTCACCCGACCCCACGGCGTGACCACGCGCTTCGGAGCATGGATGCGACGGCGCGTGCGGCTCATGCGCCAGACGTTCAGCGCATCCAACCATCCGCCTGTGGTTTCCTTATGACTGGGGTGCAGCTCTTCCATTTCGACTCTCCTTCGTGCTTTTGTGACTGCATCACGAATGAGCTTGACAGGACCTGCACACAAACCAGATTGGCCGAGCACAACATAAGGCTCCCTTATGGCCGATCCTCTCGCCGGCATTCCCCTCGCCTCCATTCGCGTGTTCGAGGCGGCCGCCCGTCTGAACAGCTTCACCCGGGCGGCTGAGGAACTGGGCATGACCCAAGCCGCGGTCAGCTGGCAGATCAAGGCGCTGGAAGGCCGTCTGGGCCAGAGCCTGTTCCGCCGGCTGCCCCGCGAGGTTGTGCCGACCGAGCCCGGCGAACGCCTGTCCAGCGCCGCGACCGAGGCGATGACCCTGCTGCGGCGTGCTCTGTCGGACCTGACCGAAGCGGATCAGGCCGTGCTGTCAATCACCACCTTGGCGACATTGGCGACGCAGTGGCTGGCGCCGCGGCTGGGGGAGTTCCAATTGGCCAATCCGGAACTGGCGGTGCGGCTGGATACGGCGGCGCATCTCGTCGACCTGTCCCGGGAAGGGTTCGACGTGGGCATCCGCTCGGGCGCCGGCGACTGGCCGGGCCTGGAAAGCGTCGAAGTGATGCCCAGCGTGTTCACCGCCGTCTGCAGCCCGCGCCTGCGCGACCGGCTGGGGCTGGAGACGGCGCAGGACCTGCTCCGGGCGCCGCGGATCGGTCTCGACAAGGAGTGGGACGTCTGGTTCGCGGCGGCGGGGGTGGTGGCTGACGGACAGGCGCCGTCTCGGCTGCGGGCCGACTATCAGGCGCTGGAGGTCGCTTCGGCGCTGGGCGACCAAGGCATCGCCCTGGCCTCGCCGGTGCTGTTCGCGCGTGAACTCAAGGCGGGGCTGCTGGTCCAGCCGGTGCCGCTGAGCGTCAAGCTGATCCCCGACTACGCCTACTGGCTGGTCTGGCCGGAGGGCCGGCGGCGGTCACCCAAGATCGCCCGCTTCCGCGACTGGATCCTCGCCGCCGCCGAGGCCGATCCGGCCGTTCGGGCGGCCCGGGATGCGGTGCTGGCGGACTGAACCGTTCCGGGTCCTGTCCCAGCCTCAAGGTGGACCCGCTACTCGAGCCAAACGGCGCCGCTGCGACAAGCGTCAGCTTTCGTGGGTTTGCACGGCGTCGCCAGGCGGGAGGATGGCGGCGGAGGACGGGAGCATGAACATGCGCAGGCGAATTCGGGCGGCGGCGGTGGCCGTGACGGCGATGGCGGCGGCGGGCTGCAGCAGCGATCCGGCCTTCTGGGAAGCGGTGGCTGTGGGGCTGGATCAGGCGGCGGCGGACCTCGAATACCAGAACGCCTGGTGCTATTGGGCCCCGCCGCCGGGTCTGCCCAATGGGGCCAACCAGCGGTACTGCCCCGGCGACTACGGCTATCGCGACATCTATATCCCGCCGGATTCGCCCTACTGGCGGCGGCAGGGCGACCATGATCATCGGGACCGCCATCATCGCCGAGACCGGGATCGGCGGGGCCGCTAGCGTCAGGCGGCGCGGAGCTCCTGCTTGACCCGTTCCGCCAGGGTCTTGATATCGAGCGGCTTGGGCAGGAAGGAGACGCCGACCTCGTCCTGCAGCAGGTCGGAGAAGTCGCTCTCGGCGTAGCCGGAAATGAACATCACCGGCGCATCGCCGAGGAAGGGCCGGGCCTTCTTCAGCAGGGACGGACCGTCGAGGCCGGGCATGATGACGTCGGAGATCATCATGTCGATGGTCCCGGCGTGCTGCTCGGCCAACTCCAGCGCCTCCTCGCCGTCGGCGGCCTCGATGACTTCGTAGCCGCGCTGGCGTAGCAGACGGGCGGCGATGCCGCGGACGGCCGCCTCGTCCTCGACGAACAGGATGCGCCCGGCCCCGGACAGGTCGCGCGGCGTCTTCAGCTTGATCTCGACCACCGGCGTTTCGGCCAGCTCGGCCTCGGCGGCCTCGGGCAGGAAGATGCGGAAGGCGGCGCCGGCGCCCTCGAGGTTGGTGACGTTGATGTGACCGCCGGCCTGTTCGACGATGCCGTAGACGGTGGCCAGGCCCATGCCGGTGCCCTCGTTCACCGCCTTGGTGGTGAAGAAGGGCTCGAAGATCTTGCCGAGGATTTCGGGCGGCACGCCGGGGCCGGTGTCAGAGACCTCGATCAGGGCGACCGCGTCCGTGGCCGGGGCGGCCCAGCCGAGGGCCCGGGCCTCGTCGGCGGTCAGCCGCGCGGTGCGGATGGTGACAAGGCCCGCTCCCGGCTCGACCACGCCCCGCATGGCGTCGCGGGCGTTGACGGCGAGGTTCATGACCGCGGTTTCCAGCTGGCTCTTGTCGGCGAGCACCACCGGGAGGTCGCGCCCGTAGTCAGTCTCGAGCCGCACGTCCTCGCGCAGCAGGCGGCGGAGCAGGACGGCGAACTCGCCGACCAGTTCGCCGAGGTCGAGGCGTTCGCGGCGGACGGTGGACTTGCGCGAGAAGGCCAGCAGCTTGCGCACCAGATCGGCGGCGCGGATGGCGGTCTGGCGGATCTCGTTGAGGCCCTCGTAGGAGGGATCGCCGACGGGGTGCCGCTCCAGCAAGCCCGACAGCTGGAGCTGGATGGCGGTCAGCAGGTTGTTGAAATCGTGGGCTACGCCGCCGGCCAGCTGGCCCACCGCCTGCATCTTCTGGGCCTGCGACAGCTGCAGCTCCATCGACTTCTGGGCCGAGACATCGAACAGCCAGATGCGCCGCCTGTCGCCCTCGGGGGCGACGTAGAGGTGAAGCATCTTGTCGGGGAAGGCGCGGGCGACGAGTTCGATGGGGCCAGACGATCCCGCCGCCAGTTTGGCGCGGGCGTCGGCGACGAGGGCGGGATCGAAGAGGTGGCCGAAGGCGGCGTCGCGGGCGGCGGCGGGGCCGGTGAGGACGGCGAGGGCGGCGTTGGCCTCCTCGACCTTGCCGCCGAACAGGTCCTCGGCGGCGATCACCGCGGAGCCGAACGGCGCGCCGGCGGCCATGGCCCGACTCTCGGCGGCGTTGGAGACGGGGGCGGGCGTTCCGTTGGTGACGACCGGAATGGCGGCCTCCGGCGCGGCGCGGACGAGGAACCGTCCCTCCCCGGCCTGACCGATCAGCACCTCCTGCTCGCGGTCGCCGATGACGACGATGGCGCGGCCCTGCTCCCCGGCGCGGGCCTGGGCGAAGGCCATGTAGAGCGCCGAGGCCGACCGGCCCTTGGGCAGGCTGGTGACGGCGCCGTTGCTTTCGGCCCAGGCGGCGTTGAAGGCCAGCACCTGACCCGAGGCCCAGACCAGGGCGGCGGGCTCGGCCATGGCGTCGAGCAGGTCGACGGTCGCATCACCCACCGGCTTGCGGTTCTCACTGCGAGCGAAGGCGAACAGACCGATCAGGGCCACGGCGCCGGCGGTGAAAATCAGCATCAGGCCCGGCGCGCTCATCGGATTGGCCCGAAAGGCGGGATAGGCCAGCGCCCCGACGGCCAGGACGAACCCGATCGCCATGACGATGAGCAGCGGATCGAAGCCCTTGCGGTCGGTTGCGGTCATGTCGCCTCGGCCCGAATCAATGGGGCGTTTCCGGCGATGATGGTCCGTATGCGCGCCGGGGGCGAATCCGGGGCGCCCGTCGCCGGAAAGAAGGGCTGGGCGGCGGGTTCTACCCGGCGCCATACGAAAAAAAACGGTGTGGCGGAGTCGGCAGAGTCGGCGCCGGCCCGCAGAAATTCGCTGTGTCAGAGTCGGCAGAGTCTACATCGGCGCGCCTGGGGCGGTGCGGCGGGGATGCGGTTGTCAAAGACCGGCGCCTGCCGGGTGCGACAGGACGGGAGGCATTATGCGCCCGCCGGCTCCTCCGGATGGAAGATCGGTTTTAGAAACAGCGAAGTGACTGGAAAGGCGGGAGATCATCCGCTGAACCCGACTATGTTTTCGCGGATTGCCGGCAGAGCGACATGGCGATCTGGCGTCCTTCTCCCCTCCGGGGGAGAAGGTGGCTCGCGGAGCGAGACGGATGAGGGGGATGCCTGACGCGAACTGGCCGCCGGAGGGATCCGGAGCCGGCTATCCCCTCATCCGCCCCTCCGGGGCACCTTCTCCCCCAAGGGGAGAAGGATCACAGGTTCTCTGGTCAGGCCGCCTTGAGGCGTTCAGCCTTGGCGTCGCGGGCGGCGTTGATGCGGGCCTCGGCGATGGCGTCGGCGATCTGGTGGGTCGGGCGCTTCTCGGCGGCGGAGCGTTCGAGGATCTCCTCCAGCGTCTCCATCAGGCGCGACAGCTTGCCCTCGACCCATTGCGGATCGTAGGCGCCGCCGGTCTCGCGGGCCTTCATCTCGGAGGCGACGTTGATGATGCCGCCGCCGTTGACGACATAGTCGGGGGCGTAGAGCACGCCGCGCTCGAACAGCATCTGGCCGATGTCGGGCGTGGCCAGCTGGTTGTTGGCGGCGCCGACAACGGCTTTCGCCGACAGGCGGTCCAGGGTCTGCGGGTTGAGCGTCGCGCCCAGGGCGCACGGGGCGTAGATGTCGGCCTTGACGTCATAGATCACGTCCGGCGCCACGATCTCGGCGTTGGTGCGGGCGGCGACCTCGGACAGCAGGGCCTCGTTGACGTCGGTCATGACGAGTTTCGCCCCGGCGGCGTGCAGCTTGTCGGCGAGGTAGCCGCCGACGTGGCCGATGCCCTGCAGGGCGACGGTCAGGCCGGTCAGGTCGTCCTGCTTCCACAGGCGGCGGGCGACGGTCAGGGTCGAGCGGAACACGCCTTCGGCGGTGACCGGGCTGGGGTCGCCCGAGGCTTCCGGGCCGTCGTTGAGGCCGAGCACATAGGGCGTGACCTTGCGGGCTTCGGCGATGTCGGCGACCGAGACGCCGACGTCTTCCGCCGCGTAATAGCGGCCGCCGAGGGTGTCGACGGCGCGGCCGAAGGCCCGGAACAGCTCGGGGGTCTTCTGGGTACGGCTGTCGCCGATGATGACCGACTTGCCGCCGCCCATCTCGAGATCCGCGACGGCGTTCTTGTAGCTCATGCCCTTCGACAGGCGCAGCACGTCCTCGAGCGCCTCGGCGCTGGAGGCGTAGTTCCACATCCGGGTTCCGCCGACGGCCGGGCCGCGCGCCGTTGAGTGAACAGCGATAATGCCGCGGAGGCCGGTCTTTTCATCAAAGACGGCGTGGACGCCTTCATGGTTCGCGAAGGACGGGGAATCAAACAGCGTCTTGCCCATAAGCGGCGTCTCCCGGGGTATTTTTTGTTGGCGCCCCATACGCGGACGCGGGCCGCACGGCAAGCTTGGCGCTTTCACGTCTGCGGGAGGCGGAAGGGGTCGCCTGGCCAATCATTCACTCGACAACCGCGCGATTATGCTGACAGCCTGCGGTCAGGGCTTTCGGGGAGGGTGATCATGAGACGAATTGCTTTGGCTCTGGCGTCAGGGCTGCTGGTCGCGGCCTGCTCGGAGTCGCCGCCGGAGGTCAGCGTCGAGGTGAGAACCAGCGAGCCGACCTCCAAGCCGGGCGTATCGATCAGCACCCGGCGGACAGTCGTCCCTCAGCAGGCAAGTCCCCCGCAGGCGGCGGACACCCGCAGCAAGGACGAGGCGCCGCCCGCGCCCAAGGCCGCGTCAGCGCCCACGCCCTGAGCCGAGGCTCGGCCTCACCTCTCCAGCCCCGGCCGGGAGCGGGGCGGAGGTCCCGCGCCTGCCGGCCATTGCGGAAGGCGGCGTGGCCTCGCTAACCTGGCCCTGCGAAAGGGAGCCGCATGACCACAACGACCATCAGCGGCGGCGTGGTGCACGAGCTGCCCGCGGACCTCGAAGAGAAGCTGGTCGCCGAGCCGGCGGCGCTGGCGACGTGGGAGGACATCACCCCGCTGGCGCGCAACGAATGGATCTGCTGGGTCCAGTCGGTGAAGAAGCCGGAGACGCGGCGCAAGCACGTCGAACAGGCGCGGTCGAACCTGAAGGACGGCAAGCGCCGGCCCTGCTGCTGGCCGGGGTGCCCGCATCGGGAGAAGACAGGGCGGGCGTAGGAGTGAGTGCGGCCTCTGGCGTTGGGGGGGGTCTAACCCCAGCTTCAGGGAAGGCTCTGGAGCGGCGGCGATGACCACCAAGGGACATTGGGAAAAGGTCTACCAATCCCGGGAGGTGGACGAGGTGAGCTGGTACCGGCCTCATCTGGACGTCTCGCTGGGGCTGATCGAAAACGCCGCGCCGGGTCGCGACAGCGCGATCATCGACGTCGGGGGTGGGGAAGCGACTCTCGTCGACGATCTGGTCGCCCGCGGACAGGGCGACGTGACCGTGCTCGACATTTCCGGGGCGGCGATCGAGGTGGCGAAAGCCCGGCTGGGCTCTTCCGCCGCCCAGGTCCACTGGATCACCGGCGACATCACCGAAGTCGATCTGGAGGCCGGTCGTTACGACCTCTGGCACGACCGGGCCGTGTTCCACTTCCTGACCCGGGCGGAGGACCGGGCCGCCTATGTGCGTCAGGTCGCCCGCGCGGTGAAGCCCGGCGGTCATGTCATCGTCGCCACCTTCGGCCCGGAAGGTCCCGAGACGTGCAGTGGACTGGACGTGGTGCGCTACGACGCCGAAAGCCTGCACGGAGAGTTCGGGCCGAAATTCCGCCTCCTGGAAAGCGTCATGGAACGCCACGAGACGCCGTGGGGGACGCCTCAGCAATTCATGTACTGCTTCTGCCGGCTGGAGTGAGGGTCGCGACTTCGGCGCGGCGGGCGGATCCCCGGTCTGCTGGCGACCTCTAGCGGAGACGCCGCGCTCCTGTCTGGCCGGCGGCCAGCGCCGGCGCCACCTCCTCCGCCCCCGACGGCAGCGGCGCCGCCGCGTCGCGCAGCCACGCCGCGACGTCGCGGTAGACCGTCTCCGCCTGCAGGTCGCGGTTCAGCAGGTGCCATCCGTCGGGGTAGAAGGCGGTGCGCAGGCCGGGGCGATCGCCGGCGCGGGCGAGGGCCTGCCGCATCGGCCGCTCCTGGATGACGTTGTCGTGGGCGCCGTACAGCAGCAGGGTCGGGGCTTCGATTTCGCCGAGGCGGTGCGAGGCGCTGTCCATCAGGTCGACGAGGCCATACAGGGCATCGAAGCGGGTGGTGATCAGGCTGTTGGGGTCGCGGTAGTTGCGAAACAGCTCCATGCGATTGTCCGAGGCCGGCAGGGCGCGGACGGCCCACTCCGGCGCCTCCACGGCCCGGTCGCCCATGGCGCGGGCGGCGAACCACAGGCCGACGCTGTTCAGCGGACCCTGCGCCGACCAGCCCCAGACGGCGGGGGCCAGCAGGATGACGCGGTCGGCGGCCGGCGGGCGGTCCGAGGCGAAGGCGACGATGGCCACGGCGCCGCCCATGCTCTCGCCCGCCACGGCGATGGTCGCGTCCGGATGACGGGCGCGGGCGAGGGCGACGGTGGTGCGCAGGTCCTCGGCCATGCGGGCCTCGCCGGCCCAGACGCCGCGGCCGGGCGACTCGCCGAAGCCGCGCTGGTCGATCGCCCAGGTCTCGATGCCCTGTTCGGCCCACCACGGACCGGCGAGGCGGAAGGAGGCCCGGGTGTCGTTCATGCCGTGCAGGGCGACGATGACGGCCCACGGCGCGCCTTCGGGGGTCCAGCGCGCGAGGCGCAGGCGGGCGCCGTCGTCCATGACGGCGTGGGTGGCGGTGAGTTGGGGGCCGGTGAAGCCGGGCGGCGGGATCAGCGGCGGCTGGATGGCCGGGGTGACGCAGGCGGCAAGGGTGAGGGAGAAGAGCAGGGCCGCAACTCGTCCTTCTCCCCTCGGGGGAGAAGGTGGGCGGCGAAGCCGTCCGGATGAGGGGGCTGTACGACGCGAAGCTGCCGCCAGCCGGCGCGGGTCAGACATCCCCCTCATCCGGCCCTCCGGGCCACCTTCTCCCCCGAGTGGAGAAGGAAGACGTTGCGGCGCTCGATCATGACCCCAGAATGCCCCGAACGCGGTCGCGAAGGTAGGGGATGATCTCAGCGTTGAACCACGGGTTCCTTCGCAGCCAGGCGGTGTTGCGCCACGAGGGGTGCGGCAGGGGGAGAATGGCGGGGGCGTAGTCGCGCCAGGCGCGGATGGTTTCGGTCATGTTCGGTTTGGCCCGCTCGCCGAGGGCCCAGGTCTGGGCGTAGCCGCCGACCAGCAGGGTGAGCTCGACTTGCGGGAGCTCGGCGAGGAGTTGCGGACGCCAGAGTTCCGCGCAGCGGCGCGGCGGCGGGTAGTCGCCGCCCTTCGGAGCTGTGCCCGGATAGCAGAAGGCCTGGGCGGCGACGCCGAGGCGGTGGTCGGCGTAGAAGGTCTGGTAGTCCACGCCCATCCAGTCGCGCAGGCGGTCGCCGGAGGGGTCGGTGAACGGGAGGCCGCTCTCGTGCACGCGGCGGCCGGGGGCCTGGCCGCAGATCAGCAGCCGGGTCTCGGGGAAGACGTGGATGACCGGACGCGGCGTGTGCGGCAGGCAGCCGAGACAGGCGCGGCAGGCGCGGATGTCGGCGAGGATCGCGTCCAGGCTCATGGATTTCCCTCCCCGTCCCGGGGAGGGTGGCTGAGCCGGAGGCGAAGTCGGGTGGGGGCGGCGGATGGGGCGGATAGCCGTCCCCACCCTGTCAGCGCGATGCGCTGACATCCCTCCCCGGGGCGGGGAGGGAGACGATCAGTCCTCATCGTTCTCCGGCGCCGGCGGGCGCGCGGCGAGGGCGGCGGCGGTTTCGGCCTCGGTCGGCAGGCGCAGGCGGATGACGCCCTTGAAGGCGTTGGGATCGACCGGCTTGCCCTTCTTGGTGATGGTCAGCTTGCCCTGACGCATCAGGCCCAGCGCGCAGGCGCGGACCTTGGGCAACATGCGCTGCCACTGCTCCGGCTGAAGGTCCTTGGCCACGTCGGCGGGCTCGATGCTCTTGCCGCCGACGCCTTTCGGGTCGGCCTTCGCCAGTTTTTCGAAGATGGCGGTTTCGATGGGGTCGCTCATCCGGCCTATATGCTGCATTGCGAGAGCGATAGTAAGGCGGAGCGCGAGCGATGGTTCAGAAGGTCACCGTAACCGAGGGCGAGTTCGCCGGCTGGCGGATGTACGACCTGCACGGCACCTTCGATCAGGTGGTCGGGCCGTTCTATTTCAAGCCGGACCCCGACGGGCGGATGCGCTGCGCCTTCCGGGCCGAGCCGAAGCACATGAACGCCGGCGACCGGATGCACGGCGGCTGTCTGATGACCTTCGCCGACATCGCCATGTTCCAGACCGCCTATCAGGAGATGGAGGGGGCGTCGGGGGTGACGGTGCAGCTCGACTCGACCTTCATCGACGGCGCCTATGTCGGGGAGCTGGTCGAGGCCACGGGCGAGGTGGTGCGGGCGGGCAAGAGCCTGATCTTCGTGCGCGGCCAGATCTGCACCGGCGAGCGGATCCTGATGACCTATTCGGGTGTGATCCGGAAATTCCAGAAGCGGGGCTGAGCCTCAGCCGTCGATGATGTCCTGCAGGATCGCCGCCATTCGGGCCTGCATCGACTCGCATTCCTTCTTCGTCAGGCCGAAGCCGCCGGTGATTTCGCGGCTGACCGCCATGCCCATGATGAAGGCCGCGCCGAGCCGGGCCCGGACGGCCGCGTCGTCGCCGCCGACCCATTCGGTGAAGGGGTTGAAGAAACGGGTGTTGCCGGTGCGCTGGACCAGCTCCATGGCCTTGGTCGAGCCGACCGAACGCAGCAGGATCAGCAGGCCCTTGAGCTTGCTCTCGCTCTTGCCCTCGAAGATGGCCTCGTGGGCGACGCGCTGTCCGAAGGTGGCCCGGTCGCCCTCCATCAGGTCCGCGCCGTTCTCGCAACTGTCGAGCACGGCGACGAAGAGATCCTCCTTGGAGCCGAAGTACCGGGACACCAGGGCGGCGTCGACGCCGACATCGCCGGCGATATCGCGCATGCCGACGTCATCGTAGCTCTCGCGCGCAAATCGTTCGCGCGCAGCTTGCAGAATGGCGGCGCGGGTCGCCTCGGCGTTTCGGGGCCGAGGCGCGACATGGCAAAACAATTCGTGATCTCCGCAATAGCCCCAAAATGGATATGGCTTTGTCAACGGCCGTTGACAAGCGAAAGCGCCATCACCATTAAGTCACCGGGCGTTGACTAACGGCTTCCTCCCCAATCGCCGCGTCAACAAAGACAGGGATTTCTCCCTTACGGAGACTGGTGTTCATGCGCACGGTGAAGATCGTGGCCGCGTCCGCCCTCATGGCGGCCGCGCTCTATGGCTGTTCCTCGAAGAGCGAGGCGCAGGCCCCGCCGGCGCCCTCGGTCACCGTGGCTGCCCCGCTGGTGCAGGCGGTGCAGGACTGGGACGAGTTCACCGGCCGCTTCGAGGCGACCCAGTCGGTCGAGGTGCGGGCGCGGGTCGGCGGTTATGTGCAGGGCGTTCACTTCCGCGACGGCGACTATGTGCGGCGCGGACAGCTGCTGTTCACGCTCGATCCACGCCCGGCGCAGGCGGCGCTGGCCTCGGCGCGCGCGCAACTGTCGCAGGCCCAGGCCCAGCTGACGCTGGCGCAGAGCGAACTGGAGCGGGCCGAGACCCTGCTGGAATCGCAGGCCGTCTCGCAGGCCGAGGTCGACACCCGGCGCGGGGCGCTGCAGACGGCCCAGGCCGCCATCGCCGCGGCCAACGCCAATGTGCGGGCGCGGCAGCTGGATCTGGAGTTCACGCGCGTTACGGCGCCGATCTCGGGTCGCGTGTCGGACCGCCGCGTCGACGCCGGCAATCTGGTCGCGGGCGGCTCGTCGGCGGCGGACGTGCTGACCACGGTGGTCTCCAGCGCCCCCATCCATTTCGTGTTCGACGGCTCGGAGGCGGTGCTGCTGAAGTATCAGCGGCAGGCCCGCCAGGGCGCGGCGCCGATCCAGGTGCGGCTGCAGGATGAGTCCGCCTTCAACCGCGCCGGTACGCTCGACTTCACCGACAACGCCGTGGACACCGCCTCGGGGGTGATCCGGCTGAGGGCGGTGATCCCGAACGCCGACGGTTTCCTGAAGCCGGGCATGTTCGGCCAGGCCCGTCTCGCGGGTTCGGGCAGCTATGAGGCCATGCTGGTGCCGGACGCCGCCATCGCCACCGATCAGGCGCGCCGCGTCGTCTATGTCGTCGCCGCCGACGGCACGGTGGCGCCGCGCGCCGTGCAGCTGGGACCGCTGGTCGACGGCCTGCGCGTGATCCGCTCGGGCCTGCAGGCGACCGATCGCGTCATCATCAACGGGGTCCAGCGCATCCAGCAGCCGGGCATGAAGGTGCAGGCCAGGACCGGCCGCATCGAGCCCGTCGCGCAGGAAGCGGAGGCGCCGGTGACGACGCCGGCCCCGGCCTCGACGGCGACCTTCGCCAACAGCCTGTCCTCGGGCGACTGAGCCGGACATGAACATCTCACGTTTCTTCATCGACCGGCCGATCTTCGCGGCCGTGATCGCGGTGTTCATCACCCTGGTGGGCGTCTTCTCGTATCCGCTGCTGCCGCTGTCGCAGTATCCGGAGATCGCGCCGCCGACGATCACCATCAACACCGCCTATCCGGGCGCCTCGGCCGAGACGGTGGCCGAGACCGTGGCCGCGCCGATCGAGCAGGAGGTCAACGGCGTCGAGGGCATGCTGTACGTGTCGTCCTCGTCCACCGCGGACGGAACGGTGGCGGTCACCGTCACCTTCAACCCGGGCACCGATCTGGATGCGGCGCAGGTGCTGGTCCAGAACCGCGTCGCCCTGGCCGAGCCGCGCCTGCCGGAACAGGTGCGCCAGATCGGCGTCACCGTGAACAAGCAGGAGAGCGGCTTCCTGATGATCCTGGGGCTGACGTCCCCGGACAAGTCGCTGGATAACGACTACGTCGGCAACTACGCCCAGTCGACGCTGCGCGACCGCCTGCTGCGCATCGAAGGCGTCGGCGCGGTGCAGGTCTTCGGCGGCGGCAACTATTCGATGCGGGTCTGGATCGACCCGGCCAAGGCCGCCGAGCGCGGCCTGACCGGACCGGACATCGTCGCCGCCCTGCGCGCCCAGAACGTGCAGGCCGCCGCCGGCGCCATCGGCCAGCCGCCCTTCAACACCAACGCCGCGGCCTTCCAGCTGCCGGTGCAGGTGCAGGGCCGCCTGAGCGATCCCGATCAGTTCAGCGACATCGTCATCCGCACCGACGCCGAAGGCCGGGTCACCCGCGTCCGCGACGTCGCGCGCGTCGAGCTCGGGGCGCAGGATTACGGCATCCGCGGCTTCTTCGACGGCGAGCGCGGCGTCGGCGTCGCCATCATCCAGCAGCCGGGCGCCAACGCCCTGGGCACCGCCGACCGCGTACTGGCCGAGGTCGAGGCGGTGCGGGCCGAACTGCCGCAGGGCATGGACGTCTCCATCGCCTACAATCCGACGGAGTTCGTCGCGGCCTCGGTGGAGTCCGTGCAGCACACCCTGTTCGAAGCCGTGATCCTGGTCGTGCTGGTGGTCATCGTCTTCCTGCAGACGTGGCGGGCGGCGATCATCCCGATCGTGGCCATCCCGGTGGCGCTGGTGGCGACCTTCGCCGTCCAGCTGATGCTGGGCTATTCGATCAACTCGCTGAGCCTGTTCGCCCTCGTCCTCGCCGTCGGCATCGTGGTCGACGACGCCATCGTCGTGGTCGAGAACGTCGAGCGCTACATCCGGCAGGGGCTGACGCCGAAGGAGGCCGCCTACCGCTCCATGCAGGAGGTGTCGGGCGCCCTGATTTCGATCGGTCTGGTGCTGGTCTCGGTGTTCGTGCCGACCATGTTCGTGCCGGGCATTCCGGGCATCTTCTACCGCGAGTTCGCCATCGTCATCACCACGGCCTCGGTCGTGTCGTTGCTGGTGTCGCTGACGCTGTCGCCGGCGATGGCCGCCCTGCTGCTGAAGCCGCACAAGGAACACGACAACCACCGCAAGCCCGGCGCATGGGGCGCGTTCGTCTACTATGGCGGCTGGGCCGGACGGAGGTTCAACGAGGGCTTCGACTGGCTGTCGGACAAGTACGGTCGCCTGACCGCGCGGCTGGTGCGGACCGTCGGCATCGTGCTGATGATCTATGTCGCCCTGCTGGGCCTGACGACCTGGCGGCTGCTGGACACCCCGTCCGGCTTCATCCCGGAGCAGGACCAAGGCTTCCTGATCGGCGTCATCCAGCTGCCTCCGGGCGCGTCGCTGGAGCGGACCGAGGGCGTGATGACCCGGGCCTCGGAGATCATCAAGGGCACCGAAGGCGTCGAGGGTCTGGTGGCCTTCGCCGGACTGGACGGCTCGAGCTTCTCGTTCGGCTCCAACGCGGCGACGATCTTCGTTCGCCTGGACGCCTTCGAGGAACGCAAGACGGCCGAGCAGGCGGCAGCCTCCCTGGCCGGCGCCATCACCGGCGCCACCATGGGCATCGAGGACGCCAACATCTTCGTCATCGCCCCGCCCGCGGTTCAGGGACTGGGCAACGGCAACGGCTTCCAGATGATGGTGCAGGACAACTCCGGCGCGGGCTATCGCGCGCTGGAAGGCGCGACCTTCGCCATGATGGGCGCGGCCGGCCAGGCGCCGGACCAGGTGCAGCAGGTCTTCTCGACCTACAACACCGGCTCGCCGCGCATCGCCGCCGACGTCGATCGCGACAAGGCGCTGATGATGGGGGTCCAGCCGTCCGACGTGTTCAGCACGCTGGGCGTCTATCTGGGCTCGTCCTACGTCAACGACTTCAACTATCTGGGCCGCACCTTCCGGGTGACCGCGCAGGCGGAGCCGTCGGCGCGCGACGATGTGGCCGACATCGCCAATCTGAAGACGCGCTCGGCCTCCGGCGCCATGGTGCCGATCGGCTCGGTGGCGACGCTGCGCGAGGACTCCGGCCCGTCGCGGATCGTGCGCTACAACCTGTTCCCGGCCTCCGAGCTTCAGGGACAGGCGGCGCCCGGCGTGTCGTCGGGCCAGGCCATCGCACAGATGGAGCAGCTGGCCGAGGCCACCCTGCCCCCGGGCTTCTCGTATGAGTGGACCGGACTGGCGCTGCAGGAGAAGCAGTCCTCGGGCGGCGCGACCCTGGTCTTCATCATGGCCGTGGTCTTCGTCTTCCTGGTTCTGGCGGCCCAGTACGAGGCCTTCACCCTGCCAATGGCGGTCGTGCTGATCGTGCCGATGTGCATCCTCGCGGCCATGCTGGGGATCAATATCCGCGGGCTGGACAACAATATTCTGGTCCAGATCGGGCTGGTGGTGCTGATCGCCCTGGCGGCCAAGAACGCCATTCTGATCGTGGAGTTCGCCAAACAGGCCGAGGAACAGCAGGGGCTGAACCGATGGGACGCCGCGGTTCAGGCCGCACGGACCCGCCTGCGGCCGATCCTGATGACCTCCTTCGCCTTCATCTTCGGCGTCGTGCCGCTGATGCTGGCCACGGGCCCCGGGGCGGAGATGCGCCAGTCCCTCGGCACCGCCGTGTTCTCGGGCATGCTGGGGGTCACCCTGTTCGGTCTGATCTTCACGCCGGTGTTCTACGTCGTCAGCCGCTGGCTGGCCTCGAAGATGCCCAAGCGGCCGGAGACGCCGACCGCTGTTCCCACCACCCACGGCCTTCCGCCGCATGACGCCGAAACCGCGGTCGCAGCGCCGCGGTCGGGAGACGCCTGATGACGACCCGTTCCCCTCTCCGGTTCCTGACCGCAACCGCCGGCGCCAGCCTGATGCTGGCCTCGTGCGCGGTCGGGCCGAAGGCGCCTGACGCGACCCTCCCCCCCTCCGCGTCGGGCGCCTTCATCGGGGCCGAGGCGCCCGCCGTCACGGCCGAGGCCGCGCGCGACGACTGGTGGCGGCTCTACGACGATCCGGCGCTAGACGCCTTGGTCCGGCTGGCCCTCGTGGAGAACAACGAGCTGGACGCGGCGACGGCCAACCTCCGCGCCGTGCGCGCCACCCTGAACGAGACGAGAGGCGCGCGCCTGCCCCGGCTGAACGCGGCCGCTTCGACGATCTACAGCCGCCAGTCCGCGGGCTCGATGCCGCCCGGCGGCGGCGCCCCCCTCGGTCCGCAGGACGAGGTCGAGACCTGGGACGCCGGCCTGGACGTCAGCTACGAGATCGACCTGTGGGGCCGGGTGTCGGCCGCCATCCGCGCCGCCCGCGCCGACGCCGATGCAGCGGATGCGGCGCTGAACGTGCTCCGCGTCACCGTCGCCGCGGAGACCGCGCGCGCCTATGCCGACGCCTGTTCCGCCAACGCCCGGATTGCGGTGGCCGGGCGCACCCTCGCCCTGCAGGGCGACACGGCGGACCTGACCCGCCGCCTGCTCGACGCCGGCTCCGGCAACGGCCTCGACGTGGCGCGCGCCGGCTCGGCGCTGGAGTCGAGCCGGGCGGCGCTGCCGCCGCTGCGGGCCGAGCGCGACGGAGCGCTGTTCCGGCTGGCGACGCTGACCGGCCGCACGCCGGCCGAGGCCTCGGAGGCGGCCCGCGCCTGCCTGCGACCGCCGCAGCTGTCGCAGCCGATTCCGGTCGGCGACGGCGCCGCCCTGCTGGCCCGTCGGCCGGACGTGCGCCGGGCCGAACGGCAGGTCGCGGCCGCGGCGGCGCGGATCAATGTGGCGGTGGCCAACCTGTATCCGACCATCAGCCTGGGCGGCTCGGTCGGGGCGACGGCGCTCGACCCGGGCGGTCTCGGCGACGAGGACAATTTCCGCTTCAGCCTGGGGCCGCTGATCAGCTGGTCGTTCACCAATCCGGGCGTCAGCCGCGCCCGGGTGGAGCGGGCGGACGCCCTGACCGAAGCCGCGCTGGCGACCTTCGACCAGACGGTGCTGGCGGCGCTGCAGGAGACGGAGACGGCGCTGGCGAACTACGCCAATGAGCTGGACCGGCGGGGCGCGCTGGCGGCCGCGCGTGACCAGGCCGCCCAGGCCGCCCGGCTGTCGCGGCTGCGTTTCGACGCGGGAGCGGACAGCTTTCTGACGGTGCTCGACGCGGAGCGGACGCTGGCTGCCGCCGACGCCCAGCTGGCCGCCTCGGATGCGCTGGTCACCACCTATCAGATCGCCCTGTTCAAGGCGCTGGCGGGGGGCTGGGGCGAGGGGTGAAGCGTCCAACTTCATTAGAACCGGTCGGGTCGTCTGCTGCAGGGCTGAAAGACGGACGGGTGTCCCGGCGGCATCCACCAAGGCCTTCACCGATCTTCGCGACCCGGCCGCCGATATGTTCCTGACCGGCAGACGTCCGATCAGCATGCACCCCCTCCTAACGGGCGCGCTCAAAATGCTCAGCACCCGCGTCAACGCGAGCGGCCGGTTCGGCCCCTGTCTGATGGACAGTTCAGCCATTCACGAGCTGGACCTCAACACTCACCCGATGGTGGTGGAGACCCGGCAGCTGTTGTCGGAGGGCTAGCGAGCGGCGGTGTCGCCTGGCCCGAACCGGCGCCGACCTTTCGGCCGACTCTGTTTCTCGCGCGAGCAGCATCGGCTTGCGCTTTGCAGAAGGCTGGACGAAGCCCGGGTGGTCGCAGGACTCCACATCTCTCGCTTCATTATCTCTAGCTTCATTCTGGCAGGAACATCGACCAGTCGGCGGGAGCGCCCATCGCCATGTTCCGGGCAACACGCTTGCCTAACACTGCGTCGAGAAAAGCGGGTGGCAACCCGTACCCGGGGCGAACTGCGCGGATGTGTTCTGCCGTCAGTATTTCTCCCGCCCGTATGGACTTTGAAATATACAGCGATCGACGAAACTGCCTCGATCTGTCTTCCGCGCGGGTGCCTCCATAGGTGACGGCGCCTACGGCCTGCCACGCTCGTTCCGACTCGATCCGAAGAAGCGCGAACTCTTCGGGTTCGAGCGAAAACGCGCTATCGACGCCACCGTCAGACCGCCGGAGGGTAAAGTGCTTCTCAATGAGCACCGCGCCCAGCGCAACGGCGGCCACAGCAACCCCGACACCCATCGTGTGGTCGGAGAGACCAACCGATACGCCGAACGTCTCCGCCATGTTGGGAATGGTGGCCAGGTTGGTGTTGCTGGGCTGGGCCGGGTAAGTGCTGGTGCACTTCAGCAGGACGATTTCGGCCGCCCCACCTTCCCTCGCCGCGGCCACAGCCTGACCGATCTCTGCGACGGACGACATCCCGGTGGAGATGATTATGGGCTTGCGCGTTGAGGCCACCTTCCGGATCAGCGGCAGATCGACAATCTCGAAAGAGGCGATCTTGTACGCAGGGACATCCAGACTCTCGAGAAAATCGACGGCTGTGAAATCGAAGGGGCTGGAGAAGCAGTGGATGCCGCGCTCCGTGGCACGTTTCATGATGGGCTCATGCCAATCCCACGGCGTGTGAGCCTCCTGATAAAGCTCGTGAAGCCGGCGGCCATTCCACAGGCTCGACGGATCATCGATTACAAAACCCGGACCATCGAAATCCAGGGTCATCGTCTGTGCGGTGTAGGTCTGCAGCTTGATCGCATCGGCTCCGCTGTCGGCGGCGGCGTCGACGAGGGCAAGGGCACGGTCGAGCGATTGATTGTGATTGCCCGACATCTCGGCGATCAGATAGGGGCGATGTCCCGGGCCGACGGCCCTGTCGCGAATTTTGAACATGACGGCTCGATGTTAAGGCGTCGGCCCAAGGGCGGCGCGACCCTTCCAAGACACCGAAGTGCCCTCCGGGGTCAACGCCTTGACGCGCTACCTGCCACGTGGGAAGCCGCCGGCTGCGGCAGACGGGGTCGGTGAGTTGTCCAAAGCACAGCCCGGTCGGACCGACCGTTTCCACCTTTTCGCCCGGGCAGCCTTGACCCGGATCACCGCGCCTGCCTCCCTCGCCTATGTCGGCAGCTTCGGGGCGGCCAAGCTTCTGGCCTACGTCGTGCCGATCGTGCTGGCGATCCTGCTGCCCGCGGCTGACTATGTGGCCATAGAATATGCCCTGGCGCTCGGTTCCATCGGAGGTATGCTGCTAGGATTGGGCCTGCCCAGCGCCATTCCCCAATTCACACTGTATCGCGATCCTCCCGTCCCGCTGATCGATCTGGCAGGACTGCAGGCGGCGACCTTGGGCGGCCTGATGGTCATGGCCGGCGCATTGGCCCCGGTCTTCGGCTTCTCGCTGCACGCGGCGCTGATCCCGCTGATGATTGGAGCCTATCTGTTCCAGTACGCCGGGTATCAATATGCGCTGACGGCGACGCGGCCATCAATCGCCGTCTGGATCTCGAATCTGACCCTGCTGGTCGCCATGGCGGCGGGGGTCGCCGGCTGGGCCGCCTTCCGGACCCTGGGCGCGCCGCCCATGGTCGGAGTGGCGCTGGTTGTCGGCGCCCTCACCCTGGCCTGCGCCACCGCGCTGGGGGTGTTCGGCTGGCGCAACCTGGCCCCCGAGCCCCAACGTCGCCTGCGCGAGGCGTTGGCGTTCGGCATCCCCGTAGCGATCAACGGGATGGTGGCCACCTGGTCAGTATCGACGATCCGCATTTATGCCGGATGGTCGCTGCCCGCCGGAGAGGCGGCGTCCTTGCTTTTCGATTTTCGGCTGGCGTCCATTCTCATAACCGTCCACCTGCTCGTCTCGACAGCCATTTTCCGCAGGCTCTACGTGATCGAAGCAGGCCGCCTGGACAAGTGGGTTTGCGGTTATTTCGCCGTGGCCCTGGCGGCGGCACTCGCCTTTAATTTTCTCATGGTCGCCCCCCTTTTCCAAACGCTTCTGGGTGCTGCGGGCGAACGTTCGGGCGGGTTCAGCGGCTTCGCCACCCTTTTCGTTATCTTCTGGTCGGTGACCGCCTTCATCGACGTGCTGGTAAACCGTTCCGGCCGTGCGATGCGCAGCGCCTTGGCGAACGGGGCGGTAGCGGCCGGCTTTGCGCTGTTCGTCAAGTCAGGTTTACTCACCTTCAACGCAGACTCACTGGGGCTGCTGTGCTGCACTCAACTGGCCGCAGTCATAGCCGTTCAAGCTGCTTGCCTTTCTCGACACGAGCTGCCGTGGCGGACGCTGGCGGCCGTGATCGCCGCCACCACCGGCGGTTTCGTCGTCCTCGCCTCTGGTCTGAGCTAGCCCTGAATACGTCTTTGCGGGTCAGGCCCTGCCGTGTAAGAAACGCCCGCGCATCCGCGCCGGGCCGGAGGGACTGGAACGAGCACTGCCGGGCACGCGATATTTCTATCCGCCTCCAGCTTGAGTTGAAGCATGCTCTTCGTCAGAGCCGCAGACGCGGCCCCCAAGGCCGACGGCGAAACCTACAGTGGATCAGATTGGCTGGCCGTCGGCGACTTCGAAGGCCGCCACTCGCCTGAGACCGTGCGTTCCGCATTCGCTGCATACGACAGGCGCCGCGACCTGCAGGATCTGATCGTGGCCTTGAGAAGCGCCTGCGGAGAATTCGCCTTCGCGTTGACCGACGCCGCTGGCTCAGTCCACCTGGTTCGTTCCGACAACGGCGTGGCTCCGCTGTACTGGACGAGGGAGGCCGCCGGGCGACTGGTGGTGGGTTCCGACATAGCTGAGGTGCGAGACGCCGCCGGCGGCCGGGGGCTCGGACTAGACGGCGGCCTGCAGTATCTTCTCAGCGAGTATGCATACGAGCCGAACACTCTGTTTGATGGCATCACCGCCGCGCCGCAGGGGGCGGTGCTGGAACTGAAGCCTGACGGCGCGCGGACGATCCGCCCCTTCATCCGGCCCTTCCAGTCGCTGGAGCCCTTTGAACAGGACGAGGCCTGGCTGGTCGAGCGATACCGGGAACTCATTGTGCGCGCGATCGAGCGGCGCCTGAAACATCATCCCGGCGTCTTCCTATCGGGCGGGATCGATTCCAACGCTCTCGCCGTCTATCTGATGCGCGACCTGGGCCATACCGACGCGGTCGCGGCCACATACACCGTCAAAGGCGTGGACGACGACGAGGGCCCGATCGCCGCAGAGGTCGCTCATTCGCTGGGCATGCGACACTACCTGCTTGAGGTCGATCCCTCTCGGGAAATCGATCTCGCGCCGACCCTTGCGCGCACCGCCGCGCCGGAGGCCGAAGCCAACTACATTGTCGATCTCTCGCGAGGCGCCGCCCGGTTCGCCGGGCGTGAACTGACGCTTCTGGCCGGCCAGGATCATCGCCTGCACACCCCGTTCCTCGGACGCGCGGACGCCTTTTACCTCAAGACGGTTTTGGATAACCCATGGATGTTGGGACCTATCCGTCTGGGCGCGTCCGTGGCGCGGCTGGCGCCCGGGCTGGGCTATCAGGCGCGACGAGTCGTGGGTATCGGAGCGCGAGCCCGACGGGTCGAAGACGTGGCGGCGATGCGATATTTGAAGCTCAAGTCGCACCTGCCCGGCGTCTCCGAGGATGCCATTCACCGCGTCGCTGACCATTTTTCGCCCGCCCTTGCGGAGGCTTTCACGGGCGCGGCGCCTACTCTACGCAGCCGCTTCAACGCTGTCATGCAGGTGTGGTGGCACGGTCAGGGCACTTGGGATGGGCAATACATGCGCAGCAGTGCGGCTGAGGGCGGGCAGCACGCCGCGATGCCGTACCTCGACCGCGAGGTGGTCGAATTCTGCGCGCGCCTGCCCTATGATCTGATCTCGAGGATGATCCCGGGACGGGCAGCGTACGATCTGGACAAGGTCGTGATGGTCAACAAGTACTTCCTGCGCAAGGCGCTGGTCAACGATCTGCCCGAACGCCTGCTCATGCGCGCCAAGGCCGTGATGCCGTCGGCCCACCTTTTCATGAATGGCGCTTTCCGCGGCCATCTTGCCGATCTGGCCCGTCCCGGCGGAGTATGGGATACGCCAGTGGCGGCCTATCTTGACCGGCAGGCGATCCTGAATGTCCTCAAGACCCGCGAAGGGCGGTGGGAGACCGCCGAGAATCCGGAACTGTGGCTGATGAAGAACCTGATGTGTCTGGACGTGATCTCCCGTGACAGAGGCGCGGCCTGATGAACTTCTTGTTCCGGCTCCCATTCCGGTGGCCGCATACGGTCATGCTAACCGTCGTGGCGACCTGGTTCGTCTTCGGCGTCGTCCTGCCATTCACGACCGTGCGAACCCAAAGCAGCTGGAAGGGCATCGCCGTGATGATGCTGTTTGTCGCTGCGTTCGCCGCCGGAAGCCTTGCCGTAAAACTCACCACCCGCCGGCGTGAGCCAGTAGCGGCGCCTCCGATCGGTGCGAAGGTCGATCTCAGGCTTCTGCTGATGATCGTGATCGCTATAGCGGGGCTCGGTGTTGCGCTTCGCTTCTACGACTACATCAACCTTCGAGGCTTCTCGCTGAGTCTAAATTCCGGCCAAGAGAACCGACTGGCAGACCTTCAAACACTTTACAGCGTCGGCGCAACGGACGCGTCCGTCTTGTCCTTGGTCGCCGCCCCCCTCTCAGCGTTCGCTATCTTTCCCGCCCTGATTTGTTTTCTCATGCGCGCTCCGAAATGGTGGGAACGGGCGATGTCCTACGTATTATTCGCCTTCCCCGCGTTCGAAGCAGCCTTCTTCCGCGGTGGAGCGTTGGGCCTATTTTTCTCGCTGATCTTTCTATTTTGCATCTTCAACTATCGTCAGAAGGGCAGTCCGCTGAAGATCAGAACGAAAGCGCTGCTGATCGGATTGTCCGGCTTTGTTGTCCTCGCTGGCGGTCTTATGTTCGTGTCACGGGTAACCCGCATTTTTGGCAGTCACTCGGCCTACCTTTCCGCCTCGTCCGCGGGCGAGGTCGTCGTTCCATCAGGTTTTACCCTATGGCTGTCAGACGTGCCCGGACTCGGCTCGTTTGCAACAATGGTCTATTGGCTATCGAGCTACGTCGGGCAAGGTTTCCATGAGTTGATCTATCTTATTAATAACTACAATGCTGGATACCACACGGCTGGCAATATCCAAGGATCTCTTATTCTGAAGGTATTTGGGGTGCTGTTTGGCACACCATACGATCCGCTTGCGTGGCTCGCCAATCCCCGGGCCGGAAAGTACCAGACAATTTTCGGCGACATCTTCATAGATTTTGGCGTGGCATTCGGGGTTATTCAGTGTCTGACTATGGGCTGGCTCTTCGCTCTCGTGCATAAGTCGCGGGCTAATGGACATCGTTTGGGACAGTTCCTCGACCCCGTACTCAAGACCTTTGTCATCATGGGGATCGCGGTCTCTAGTTTCTCCGGCGCTCTGGTCTACTATCTCTTCGCCGCCATTCTGGTGGTGGTGTTATCCTATACGCTGGCGGCGCGTCGCATTCCTGAACAGGCGCCGCTATCTAACCTCGGTCGGGCGCTGAAAGGCCGGGCATCATGACACTCGCCGCTAAAGCGCGCGCCGCTCTGGGTATCCTTCGTCACCGGCGGGAACGTGAGTTCTATCTCCAGCGCCTCGTCATGGCGAGGGACCGGCGCGGGGCGACAGCGGCACGCTTGGCCGCCAGGCTGCCTCAGGCCCAGACACGAGGCGGAGCTGATGAGGACCAACTCGTCGCGGCCTATGTAGACCAGGGCTATTCGCTCCTGCCGGGGTATCTCGAGCCGGCCACTGCGGCGCGCATGCGCGATCACTTCATTGCTCACAGACCTCACGACGTGCACAGGCCTGAGCTGGGAAGTTTCGATCCGCTAGCCCCGACTTCATCCGCCACCAGTGTCGCCTACTATGACGACCAGGACGTGCTCTCGGCCCCGGGCGTATTTGACCTGGCCAACGATCCGCGCATTCTGGGTGTGGTCGCCCGCTTGCTGGGGGCCAAGCCTCTGATCAGTTACATGGCGGCGTGGTGGACCTACCCCAGCCAGGGCGACAATCTGAAGCGCGGCGAGATGTTCCACCGTGACGTTGACGACTGGAATTTCGTCAAGGTCTTCACCTATCTCACGGACGTGGACGAGGAGGCCGGACCCCATCAGTATATCAGCTTCAGCCACAAGGCGGACAAGCTGATGGTGGTGCGCAACTTCCAGGACGGGGAGGTTTTCGAGGCCTTCCCGCGGGAGGATCTGCGCAGTTTTACGGGTCCCGCCGGTACGACCCTGATCGAGAACACCTTCGGGCTGCATCGCGGCACCAAGCCGGTGCACAAGCCCCGGCTGATCTATCAGACGCTCTATTCATTGCGCGAGACGATCTACGGCCCGCGACGTCCGATCATCGACGCGGCGGCGGTCGAGCATCGGGCCCCCCTGGACCCTTACATCAACAGCATCTACCTGCGCTTTTAGCCGTTCGGACGGTAGTAGGCCGTACCGCCGGGCCCCGCCCGGGCATCCATTCTGGCCAAACGCTCATCCGCCGTGGAGCGGATGTGCCGGACCGGCGACGAAACATACAGTCCCGGTTCGGGCAGGGACTTCGACACTGACGTCAGCGAGCCGATAGTGACGTCGTCGCCGATGGTGACGCCAAGGTTGATGCAACTCATCGCCCCGACGTAGACATTTCGTCCGATCTTGACCGGACCCCGCAACAGTTCCCTGCCACCGAAATTCTGGCGATGAGCGAATCCGTGCGTCCAGATCTGGATGCCCCGCCCCGCCAGCACCACGCCGCGGCGCAGGGTGATGTTCTCGGTGCAGTCCGCCGTGATGAAGGTGGTGAACTCCGCCTGCGGGCCGATCCTCAGGACCGGCCACACCGGCACGCCCTGCGGTGCGCCACCGCCGATGACCGCGTTGCAGGTCCCCATGAAACCGCCGGCTCCCATCCGAACCGAGAAAGGCCCCGTGATGCGATTCAGCAGCTTGATGCTGGCGCGCTGGCTCATCCAGAGCGAACGACAGCGAATGAGATTCAGATGGCCGATACGCGCGTGGGGCCCCATGACGAGCCGTGGCGTCCAAACGAGGCTCAGTCCGATCCTTGCGGTGGAATGCACCCTGTGTCCGAGCAGATTGAGCATGCGTGGTTTGAGAGGGCCGAGCGGAAGCACGGAGACCAGCGCGGTCAGGGCGGCGTTCATTCGTTCCCTATAGGGTCGATAAAGCGTGTTGCATACTGTCCGACATAACGGGATGACGGCCTTCAAGGGCCAACTGGACGACACAACCTTGACTATCCGCCTCACCCCCTTCGCCGAGCTTTGCGCCGAACAGGCCGAACTGGTCTGGCGCATGCGCACCCATCCCGCCGTGGCTGAGTGGATGACCAACCCCGGGCCAATACCGTGGGAAGCGCACCTGGCCTTCATGGCCCGACAAGCGGATGACCTGGCGAATTTGAACCTGCTGGCGACCGATGAGGCGGGCGCAGCGGGAGTGGTGGCCTTGCATAACCGGTCGGGCTCGCACGACTCGGCCGAGCTTGGCATCTATCGCAATCCGTTCAGGACAGAGCGAGGGCTTGGCAGACGGCTTCTTCGCGCCCTGCACGACTTCGCCTTCTCAGACCCGTCACTGACCACTATCACGCTGCGTGTGCATCGCGACAACGCACCCGCTTGCCACCTCTACCGGAGCGAGGGCTACGCTGAAGCCGGGGCGGACGCCGATCCGCGCTTCGTGAAGATGGCGCTTCAGCGAAACGTCTATGAAGCCAGGCGGACACGGTACGGTGAGTGATCCAGGCGGCGCCAGGCCGCAGGGTTGTCAATGGCCCGGGCCCGTGGTTGAGAAGCGGTCTGCGGATACGCAAGTTCGCGACGGTTCTGACGACGATGATCAATCCACGCACCCTGGCCCTCGTGGGCGTCTTCGGCTCCCTTTCCGCATGCGGCGGGGGCGGTAACGGCTTGCCGATGGCATCCGCGAACGACCCGGCCTGGCAATCTGTCGCCACGCCGGTCGCCGACGCCGGCTATCGGATCGGGGCGTTGGACAAGCTGGACGTGACGGTTTTCCAGGTTGAGGATCTCTCGTTCGAGGATATCCAGGTCGACGCCTCGGGCAACCTTCAGATGCCGCTGATCGGGCAGGTGCGGGCTGAGGGGCGCACCCCGGCGGAACTGGCGGAGGACCTGACCCGGCAGCTGGGCTCACGCTTCCTGCGCAATCCCCAGGTCACCGTCTCGGTCACCGAGGCGGCCAGTCAAAAGGTCACCGTCGATGGTGCGGTGACCGAGCCCGGCGTGTTCGAGATGCGTGGCAACACCAGCTTGCTGCAGGCAATCGCCATGGCGAAGGGCCCCACCCGCCTGGCCGACCTCGACCGGGTCGCGGTGTTCCGCGTAGTCGACGGTCAGCGTATGGCCGCCGTGTTCGACCTGTCCGAGATTCGTGCCGGACGGGCCGAGGATCCCCGCATCCTGGGAGACGATATCGTCGTGGTCAGCGGCTCGATGCGCGCGGCCATCTATCGTGACCTCCTGACCATCGCGCCGGCCCTGGTGGGCATCTTCCGGCCGTACTAGGAGCGTCGCTGTCCACGCGTTGGCGCCTCGCACAGGAGCCCAAGACAGAACGCTGTCATGACCGCGATCGTCTCCGTGCGAATCGGATAATCCAGCGCGGAGTGCAGGACGACCACAGCCAGACCGATTCCGCCGGCCAGAGCCATGCGGCCTTCGCTCCGGCGTATCCGATCTGCGCTCCATTGCGGGAACCAGCGGCGAGCGGCCCACACCAGAACGGCGCCTAACAGGATCAGGCCAGGCCAGCCGGCCTCCAGCCAGACTTCGAGGTATTCGTTGTGGGCATGGTTGAAGAAGGTCCAGTCCAGCGTCTCAAGAGGCTCCGCCGAGCGATAGACCGGATCGAACGAACCGAATCCCGTCCCAAACGGCTGGTGACGACCCGCCACGTCGATCACCACTGGCCAGTTCTCCAGCCGTCCCTGCTGAGCAAGATATTCCGGGTCGAAGCGCGCCAAAATCGGGCCGAGAGCGAACGCCGCGACGGCCGCAATTCCGGCGGCAGCCCCGGCCGCAATCCCCACGACCTGCCATCGGGCCTGCCCACCTCGCGCCCCGAACCAGATCATGGCCAAGGTGGCGATCAGCGCCGGTCCGACGAGGATCAAGCCGGCGCGCGACCGGATCGCGCCGATGGCGACGATTGCCAGCACCGCGTAGGCGCCGACCTTCCACAGGCCGCGCTCGAACCCACGGGGGTCTCGCGATCGGCTGGCCAAGAAGGCGCCCGCAGCCAACGGAAGCGCCATCAGCGTCATGGTCGCCAGGTGGTTTCGGTTGGCGAACATCCCGACCATGTTGCCGGCGTCCGTCGTCTCGTAGGGGAACAGCCTCTCGCCGCCGCTCGCCAACTGCGCTGCGCCGAGAACGATGTTGAAGGCGGTCGCGAGGACATAAATGGCCGCAATATCCCGACGCTGTTCCAGCGGAGTCAGCACGACTGCGAGGAACATCGCGATCGGCGGAATGAGCGCGAGGACCGACGCCCAAGTTGTGTCGGGAGTAAGGGACAAGGTGGTCCAGCCGGGCTGCAGACCCACCAGCTCAAGCGCCAACACCATGTCAGCGCGTCCTGGCAGGTTGGTCCAGATCTGCGGAGGAAGCGGCACAAGCTGAATCAAGGGTAGGGCGACGACCGCCGCCGCGAGACCGAGCGCCACGCGGTGCGCGCGCCACGCCCGGGTCGCGTACAGTCGGAACATCGCCACGCACAGAAGGGGGATCGCCGTAAGCTCGACAATCGCCAAGGGACCAGCATGGACCCGGCTGGCTCCGCCCAACAGGACAGAGACTCCCAGCACAGCCATGATCAGCCAGCCGAGCAGGTCGTGGCGGCCGAAGAACTGTCGCACAGTATGAGTCACGCCAGGTTGCCTCCAAACACGAACGGAATCGACGCCAGCGATGTTCGTTCTCTCTGTCTCACTATTCGGCGCGAACTGTCAGACCGCGGAACCACAGCACCTGCGGATCGCGCTCCAGTCCCGCGTCCGGAACCAGCCAAAGTTGCTGCGCTGGACAGCCCTGCGGCACATCGAATTCGACGGACCACGGGGTCCACACGCCCGGCGACGCGGATGTAGCATACCCCTCGGCCAGCGATCCGGAGCCGTTGGCGCAGACCAGTGTCCAACGCAAGCTGTCCGCCCGGCCCGTCTCCACCCAAGTCTGGCCGCTCAGTCGATAGCGTCCTGCGGCGAGGATAGTCAGCTGGTATGCGAGCCGCTCGGTCGAGAAGCCGTCGTGCTTGACGAGCAAGGCCGACCGCTGGCCGTCCGGTCCCGGCTTCAGCATCTCCGTAGTTGCTCCCGCCCGCGGTTCCAGCGTCCAGCCGAACGGTCCATAGGTCTCGGCGGCGAAGTCCGGATCGGCCAGCAGGGGCTGTCGGAGCGACAGCCGCGCCCGAACTTCACGAAGCAGGGGATACTGCTCGGCGGAGGCGAGAGCCTGATAGAGGTCGCCGATCTCCTGCGCCGTGAACGCGCCGGGTCGCCCCTTCATCGCGATCGCCAGATTGCCTGTAAGAAGGAGGCCGCGCGGTGTCCTTGCGAGCTCGCGTAGGAACGCCGGCCGCCAGGGCGGCCGGCGTTCCAGCAGCCGGACCACGGCGGCCAGGCCTCGCGGATCGGTGGCGGAGGCCTCGGTGAACAGTTTGAAAACGGCGGCCTGTGCGGTCGTTCGACGCCGAGCGAGAGTGTCGGCATGCGCGAACGCGGAGTGGTAGTCGCCCCTCTGTAGCCGGTGAGCGATCAACCATGCATGGGCCGGATCATCCCGGAGACTCCAGTTCCCCGCCAAGGTGAGGATTTCGTCGGCGCGATCATCATTACCCAGTCGGGCTTCAACCAGCCCGCGCACCCGCAACGCGCGGACATCGAACGGCGCTCGCGCGAGCGCCTGCTCAGACAGCCAACGGGCGTTCTCAACCCGTTCGGCGAGGAGTTCGGCCTCGGCGCCCTTTGACAAGGCCGCAGGGGACGTCGGCGCGACGCGAAGGCTCAGCTCGACCGGCAGTCGCTGAACCGCGAATGCAACGAGAATCTGCCAAGCCAGAAAGATGGCGAACGCTCCCAAGACGACGGGTGCGGCCGATCGAATCCAGGACCCGTCTGTCTTAGCCGTCCGGGCGCCGCCTTTCGCCATCAGCGCTTGCCAGGCTCGGTGTTAGCCGGGCTCGGGCCATAGTTGTAGTCGTAGCTGTAATCGTAGCCGCCATAGTTGCTGGTCTTGGCGTCGAACTTGGTGAGCACGACGCCAAGGATTTTGGAGTGGCCCATGCGAAGGCGGCGCATGGCGCCGCGCGCCTGGCCGCGGCGAGTGGCTTTGGCTTCGATCACAAACACGGTGGTCCCGACGGTCGCGGCCAAGACCGGCGCGTCCGCCAGACCGAGGACCGGGGGGCCGTCGATAATGATGATGTCGTAGCGTTCCCGCGCCTGATCCAGGAAAGCTTGGATTCGCGATCCGCTCAGCAACTCTGCCGGGTTCGGGGGCAGGGGACCACTGGGGATGAACGCCAAGGATTTCGACGTGTGCGACTGTAGCGCGGCGTCGAGGTCTGCAGCGCCGGAAAGGACTTCGCTCATGCCATGTTCGTTGTCCGCACCCAGCAGGCGGTGCATCGACGGATTACGCAGGTCGAGGTCCAGCAGCAGGACGCGCCGGCCCACTCGGGCGAAATTCTCTGCGATCGCCAAGGCCGTGGTCGACTTGCCCTCGCCCGGGCGGGAACTGGTGACCAGCAAGGCCGAAGGCGCGCCTTCCGCAGTGGAGAACTGAAGGGCGGTTCTGAGTGAATAGTAAGCCTCTGAGAAGGCGGACCGCACATCCTGAAGGGCGGACATGGCGTCGACACCCTTCGGCAGCATGGGAACGACACCGAGCACCGGAACCTGGATCTTGGTTTCAACGTCGTCCGGGGTGACCAAGGTCTCATCAAGCGCTTCGAGTACAAAAGCCGCGAGAACGCCGAGCCCAAGCCCGCTCAGCGCAGCCAGGGCTAGGTTGAGGAGTAGATTGGGCGACGACGGACTGCGGGGAGGCTCTGCCGGATCGACTATAGAAATGTTGTTTGCAGTCAGCGTAGCGGCGACCCCGATCTCCTTGTAGCGCTGAAGAAGCGCGTCGTAGAGGGTGCGATTGGTGTCCACCTCGCGCGCCAGAATATTGTACTGGATGCTGCGGTTGCGGAAATCGAGCACGTCCGCCTTCAGGCCGTTGACGCGCTGCTGCAGACCGCGCTCCTCGCTGAGAGCCGTATCGTACTGCCGACGGATGGAGGTTCGGATATCGCCAGCCAGTTCGGCAATCTGCTGGTCGATTTCGTTGATCTGGGCGCGTAGCTGCTGCATTTCCGGAAAGTCTGCCTGATACAGCGACGACTTCTGCTGATAGCTAGCATTCAGGACCGCGCGTTGCTCGGTCAGCCGCTGTATCGTCGGATTCGAGAGGACTTCTGGCAGGTTCATGACCGCGCCGGAACTGGCCCCTCGCCACTTGGCCTCCGCAGCGGTGCGCCGCGCACGAGCAGTGGCCAGAGCTTCATTCAAGGCGACCAGGTCGTTGGCGGCCAAGGACTGGCCGCCGCCGCCCGAGCTCTCGCCTTCGCCCGGCTCGGCAACGTTGATGAGTTGCTGGCCCGAGGCATACGCGACCAGCTGACGCTCGGTGTCTTCCAGGCGGGCCTTGGTCTGGGCCAGACGATCCTCAAGGAAGTCGCGAGCATAGCGCGAGGACTCAAATCGTCTATCCAGGTTGGATTGGATGAAGTTCTCGGCAAAGGCGTTCGCTACGCGGGCGGACAGGGCCGGATTGGGGCTGCTGAAAGTTACCGAAACCAGTCGGGAACCGCGCACTGGCTGGACCCCAAGATTGTCCTGGACCGTCTTTAGGACCAGCTGCTCCCGCTCAGCGGTGCGGCTTGCGCCTTCGGAGTCGGGCAGGTCTACTCCCATCTGCTCCAAAAACGTGTCGGACGAAGCCAGTCCCAAGCTTTCGACTACCCGCTGCGACAGAGTTCGGCTGCGCAAGAGCCCGTATTGAGTCTGGAAGAACTCCTCACCCTGAATCATGGATTCAGCGGAGGTCTCGTCTTCGGTGTTCAAAACACGTGCGGCTTCCCGGTCGATCTGGACGGTGGTCGACGCCGTGTATAGGGGCGTGGCCAGAAGGGTGACGATGACGCCGATGACAACGGCCGATACGAAGATCGCGGCCATCAGGATGCGATGCTTCAGCAACAACCGCCAGTACTGCGTGATATCGAACGACGATTCGTCCGTCGCCTGGCTGCCCAAGAAGGCTTCGGATCCCCCGCCAGCAGGCGCGTAGGTTGCACTGACACCTGGCCGTGCCATCTGGACTCGATCACCGTCGCCAAACATCAATGCTTGTCTCTCATAAACTGGCTGAGTCCCAACCGCACCCCGACAAGCGCGTTCGCGCATGTTAGCCGCGTATATGACCCCGACATGGAGGCGCAAGCCGACGCTTGGCCACGTCGCTCCTTACCTCACTGCGAGGGGCATCGCCTAGACGTTTTCTCGTCGCGGTTCCAAGACATCCGGACGAGCCGCCAAGAGCACGGCCAGGGCGTCAAATGCACGCGCGAGATCATCCAGGTTCTCGGGTGCAGAAACCTCGGGAAAATTATAGGTGTCCGCCACGATCCCCCGATGGCTCAGTGCGAACTGTCGGCGCAACATTTCCACCGCCGCGTCCGGCGTATCCCAGCGACCTTGATCGATGGCCTCGACCACGAGTCCGACGTCTTCCGGCAGGACCACCGAATGCGGCGCGAAAGGCGTAACCGGACCCTCGACGAACGTGACAAACGGTCGGCGGGTCATGAAGGCCTCGATCGCGACCGACCCCGTGGCCGTTACGATCAAGTCCGAGGTCCAGAACAGATCATCCATTCGCGCCGCGAGGGGAGCCAGACGGATGCGGGGCTCGGCAGCGGCGAACGACAGCCAGGCGTCGGTAATTTCATACCGCGGCACAGGGTTGGCCTTAACGGCCACCGTTGTATCTGGGGGAGTGACGGCGAGAATCTTCCTGAGAACCCCGAGCTGGTCAGCGAAGTCGCTGGCATAGAGCTCAAGATTGGATTCCGGCAGCATCTGCAACGGAAACAGTATCTCGAAGCGCCCTCGCGTACGGCTCACGGAAGCGATCTCGTTCCAGCGGGCAAGCCGTCGACGCTTATCCCGTTCGAGCCGCAACTTGGTCCAGGGAGCCGGCGTATTGAAGCGCTCCCCTCGAAACCAACCCCAAGCCGCTTCCAGGTCTTTGAGCAGCCGTTGCGCATAGGAGGCAATGCGTCCGCGCGGCTGCGAATAGAACAGGGGCGGGTTCTTGCGAGCTCGGTACAAGTCGAGCAATTCGCGCACTCGCGAGTCGTTCGGAGTTTCACCTGAGCCGTGCTCCAGCCGTTGCGTGGCACCCCGATGAAAGCCAAACCGGTCACTCGGGTAGCGCATGGTGCACGGGAAGTAGTATGGCAACGCGCGGCTCTCGCAGGCCTCGATGGTAAGCCGCTCGTGGAACAGCGTTGGTTCACCAATGACGACATCCGGCCGGACGCGGTCGAGTACCGCCTCGATTTGGCGCATGTAGTGCGGATAGTGGTGCGCCTGACCTCCAAAGTACTGAACGCCACGGTCCTGAGAGGCGATGGTCTCAAGACGAGGGTCGTCCAATCCCTCGGCCGCTTTCGGAAAGGGCATGACATGCAACTCGCCCGTGCGCGCGGCGTATTGGCGGTTCTGTATCAGCCAATGCACTTCGTGCCCGCGAGCCTGCAGCCGTGGAGCGAGCGCGTCCCAGGTGCGGGTCATATGCTTGTTCTCGACGAACAGCACTCTCATCGTGATTTGTTTCCCTCGGGCCCTGTCAGATGGGGCCCTTCTCCATCAGGAACCAAGTCACGTCATCTTGGGGGAAATTGGGGTCACGGTGGTAGCAGAAGCCGTAGTCGACCAGCGTCAGGTCAGGGAACGCGTCCAGCATCTCGCCGGCGAAGTCACGCTTGAACAGCCGGTCGTCGTTACCCCGGTACGGCAGAGCGACTGGCGATGGATTGTAGTACTCGACCACGCACACGTAACGATTCGTAGCCTCGTAGAGCTTGCGATAAACCGTTTGGAGTTCCTCGGGGTTGATGTGGATCAACACACCCTTGATCAGTGAGAAGTCGACCGACCGCTGCGGCGTAAACTCGAGAATCGAAGTCTCGTGCACTTCGCAACGGCCCCACTCACGCAGCTTGTTCGCCGCCGACGGATTAATCTCGACCGCGGCGAGATCGAGGCCGGGAATCAGCACGTCCAGCGCCCGCAGGTTGAGGCCAATGTTGGCGCCGAACTCTATGGCGGAGCGAACGCCGCGCGTGCGCCGCAGGACCTCTGCGAAGAGCGCCGTATTGGCGGCAATCCAGCCAGCCCCGACGTTGCGGTCCGTGTATTCGGAGCCAAACTCGCCGGCCCAGAATGCTTCCTGCTCGGTGCGAAACGTCATTACATTTTCCTTGGTTTGCGTTCGCCTACTTGGGTATCGAAGCCGGTGTCAACGATGAATGGACCGAACCGCGACTCCGGCCCGGGCCAAATGCTCTTTTGCCTTGAGAGGAGTCGCTTCCGTGAACAGATAGAGGCTGGCAGCCGAAACGGCCGAGGCGCCCGCGTCCTGCACGGCCGCACGCATATCCTCGTATGACCCCGCTCCGCCGCTAGCGATCACCGGGATGGACACCGACTGCGTGACGGACCGGACGACGTCCAGATCATAGCCCGTCATCATGCCGTCCCGGTCAATCGACGTCAGCAGGATTTCACCCGCTCCCAAGGACTCAAGCCGCCGCGCCCAACCCACCGGCTCGCACCCGGTCGCAGTCGTGCCGCAATGGCTGAAGCACTCCACGCGGCCGTCCGCATGTCTGCGGAAATCGATCGCCGCCACCACACATTGGGATCCAAATCGCACCGCCGCCTCTCCAACTAGCGCCGGATTGCTGTATGCCACAGTATTAATCGCCACCTTGTCGGCGCCAATTTGGAGGAGCCGGCGGATCGCCTCGATTGATGACACCCCGCCACCGATGGTCAGGGGAACGAAACACTCCTGCGCTAAGGCCGCCATGGCGGAAAACTCCGGCTCTCGACCTTTCGGCGTGGCTTCGATGTCCAGAAGGATGAGTTCGTCAACCTCGCGCCGGTTGAACACCTTCACAGACTGCATGGGCGACCCCACAGATCGCCAGCTATCGAACGCCGGCCCCTTCACCAGACTGACGTCGCGGATGAGCAGGGTCGGAATGACGCGGGTCTTGAGCATCAGGCGGGCCGCAGCTCGAGAAAGTTCCGCAGCATTCGCAGGCCCGCCTTGGAACTCTTTTCCGGATGGAACTGAGCGCCGAATACATGCGCCAGTCCCACGGCGGCGGTGATCGTTCCACAGTACGGCGTGGTCGCCAAAACCGTCTCCGGCTGACGGGCCACGTAGTGGTAACTGTGCACAAAGTAGAAGTCTGTTGCAGGGGCTATGCCGTCGAACAGTGCGGAGGATTTGGTGGCGGTAACCTCGTTCCATCCGACATGCGGCACGCGCTCGTCGGCGTGAGTGGGAACCAGCCGCTGGACCCGCCCGGGGATCAGGTCGAGACCCGGAGTAAGTCCGAACTCGTCGCTTTCCGTCGCCAGCAGTTGCATTCCCAGGCAGATACCCAGTAGCGGAACGCCCTGGCCGAGAACCGCCTCCTTTATCGGCCTAATCCAACCCTGCGACGACAGGCGCTCCATGGCCAGACCAAACGCTCCGACGCCCGGGATCACCAGCCGCTCGGCGCTGATAATGTCCCGGGGGTCGGCGCTAGTAACCACCCGGGCGCCGCACTCCTCCAGCGCTCGTCGGACAGACGCCAGATTGCCCATGCCATAGTCGACCACGAGAACGGTCATCGGCGCCCTCAGACGTTGTCGTAGTTAACCTTGGTCAGGTTGCCGTGGCGATCCTTAAGCAGTTCACCGTGCGCGTCCGTTCTGAACAGCGCCTTATTGGTGAAGCGATCACAGATGCGCTGAAACTCCTCGACCGAAACATCTAGCGGCTCAAGGATCTCGGCCAAGGGCTTGCCAAGATAAGTCCATGGGAACTTGCCGTCGTGCAGCCTCACGAGGTGCTGGCCGTCTTCCCGGGTGATACGTCCGCGACGAATGTGCAGGCATGCAATGTCGGTGGCGCGACCGAAGCCGAATTTCAGGAACTTGAAATAATCGTGGATGCCGGTCTGGTGGTTGTCGAGGTTTTCGTAGCTCACAATAGACCCCTCGACGATCTTCTCGGGTGTCGTGAACCCATAGGCTTGTGACAACAGCGCGTTGGAATAGCCGTCCCACGGCAGGTAGTGGCCCAAAAATATGCCGGTCACGCCAACTCGCTTCAGATCTTCGTCGCTGGGATAGGTGTAAGGGACGAGATTGCGTTCCTCGACGCCTTCGACGCCGGGCAAGTCGCTAACGCGCAAGCCCAACAGACCGCCGAACTCCTCCAGCCAGCGCCGGGTAAGGACGTTGTCGCCCGACGCCGCAGCCGGCCCACCGTATTCGTTCTGGGAGTTCTCACCCCACACGATCAGCGGCACCCCGAACTGCACCGCCGCACGTACGGGGATGGTGAAGATGCCCACATGCTCGGGCCAGGAGATGTCGCCGACCTCCACCATGCCAATTCGGTTAAGCTTGCGCCGTACTACGGGATTAGGCGAGAATTCAATGTAGTCGACGCCGAGATTCTTGATGTTCTGGATGTTCTTGCGACCAATATCAGACAGGTCGCAGGTGGTCGCCGTAACGCACAGCGGGTTCAGCCCTAGCTGCAGCATACGGATCACCTGATAGGTACTGTCCTTGCCACCGCTGACCGGCACGATGCAGTCCCAGCGGGACCCGTCGGTCGACCGGTAGCGGGCAAGAATCTCGTCAAGCTCGCTGCGGCGGGAGTCCCAGTCGACTTCCGCCCGCTGCTCGTAGCTACGACAGGCGCTGCAGACACCCTCGTCGTCGATTCGAAGATCCGGCTTCGTGTGCGGCATAACACACCGAACACAGTACTGAAGTTGCATCGAAAGCTGCTCCGTCGGGGGAAGGCGGTGGCGCACGCGCGACCGTGGCGCATTGACCAATGAAAAGAGATGCTGTCAATGCCGCTCGCCTTGGCGACTTGTCTCGCTACAAAGGTTGTACGCAGACGCCGCTCTGCACCCGCGGCGTCGACCGCAACATCCGAGCGTAGTTGCATATGAAAATTCTGGTGCTGGGGAAATACTATCCTCCCGTCCTTGGCGGGATCGAAACTCACTTGCGCGATTTAGCACTCGCGTTGTCCCGTGAGCACGAAACTACCCTTCTGGTTCACAATGAGAGCCCAAAGGATGTTATCGACACGGTCGACAACGTCAGGCTGGTGCGGTCCGGAGCGATTGCCAAGCTATTCAACCAGCCAATCAGCCCGGGTATGTTCACCCACTTCCGCCGCCTCGACCCGGATGTCGTCCACCTCCACGCTCCCAATGCTTGGACGACACTGGTCGCGCTGCTGATGGCGGGGAGCCGTCCCTTAGTAGTCTCTCATCATGCGGACATCCTTGGGCGCGAGCCGCTCCGATCGCTGGTGATGATCGGCTATCGGCGTTTGGCGCGCCGGGCCAAGGTCATCGTTGTCGGCGCGTCCAATAACCGAACGTTTTCGCACGACTTGAAGGGGGTGGAGGCGCCGGGCGCGGTGATCCCCTTCTGCATCGAGCCGGATGCTCATCATGACGATCCCACGTTGCGGGCCGAGGCCGACAGCCTACGGCAGGCCCGGAACGGCGTGCCGCTCGCAGTCTTCGTCGGTCGACTGGTGTCGTACAAGGGCGTGGACCGCATGATCGAGGCCTTGGCGCAGGTCCCAAACCTTCGGCTGGCGGTCATCGGAGTCGGTCCGCTTGAGGCCGAGCTCAAAGCGCAGGCAGCGCGCCTCGGGTTGGTTGATCGCATCAGCTGGCTCGGCCGGTGCGATGAGCGCGCAAAAAACACCTGGCTCGCAGCGAGCGACTTCCTGATCCTGCCAAGCGTTACCGTAGCCGAAGCGTTTGGCCTGGTGCAGGTTGAGGCCATGCTGTGGCGCAAGCCCGTGATCGCCACCGACCTGCCTTCGGGGGTTCCGCAAGTCGGGGTGCACGGCGAAACCGGCCTGATCGTGCCGCCGGACGATGTGCAGGCACTGGCCGAAGCCATGTCGCGCCTTGCAGACGACGTTGAACTGCGGTCACGCTACGGCGAAGCTGGGTACGTCCGCGCGCGCGCGCTCTACAGCCGAGCCGCTTTCGATCACGCGGTGCTCGACCTATTCCGTTCCATTCGGTCCTAATGCGCGAGGGCATACAGGCGGGTGTGCTTCATCTCCGCCAGTGCCCAGTCCTCCTCTGTGTCGATGTCCTGAACGCGGCTCGAGGGAATAATCACGGACCCCGACTGCGGGCCGAGCAGGGCGCGGTGCGCCCGAAACGGCGCGGTCTTGAACCAGTACCATTGGCCGGCGTCGTGATAGGCCGTGGGAAGGTCTTGGGAGCGCGCCGGGATATGTTCGGGGAAGTTCGGCTTAAGGCTGCCATCTGGATCGCGCGCCAGGGAGCGCCAAATGGGGTAGTCGAAGGCTGTGACCGGCAGCACCACGTCATGCGGTCCGTCAACCAGCAGCCGGTAGCCCCGCTCGAGGTCCTCGGCTACGGCGAGCGGTGCAGTGGCGTAGAGGCAACAGGCGGTGTCGAACGCCTGCCCCGCCGCCTCGTAGCTTGCGAGGACTTCCTCCAAGACGGCTGCGGTCGAGGCGACGTCGCTCGACGCTTCAGCTGTGCGCTGGAAGGGCGTTTCCGCTCCCGCATCACGCGCGACTTGCGATATCTCATCGTCATCCGTGCTGACCATCACAATGTCGAACAGGCCAGACCTCCGAGCCACGTCGATCGACCAGGCGATGATCGGCTTGCCGCGAAACGCGCGTACATTCTTGCGTGGGATACGTTTGCTGCCACCCCTCGCCGGAATGATGGCCAGTCTCATCCCTCGATCGCCCACTTCAAAGCCTCCACCACTCGATCGACGTCCTCATCCTGCATCGCCGGAAAGAGCGGCAGGCTGAGGCACCGATCGTAGTAGGCCCGCGCGCCGGGGAGCGCCTGCTCTCCATACAGATTCCGGTAGTAGGGCTGATCCGGCACGGGAATATAGTGAACCTGGGTCCCGACCCCGCGCGAGCGAAGGCGCTCGATCACGTTGCGGCGCGACCGGCCGATGGAGGGGAAGTCGATCAGGGCGACTAACAAGTGAAGCGTCGGATCAACCCCCTCTTCACCTTTCACTACTTTGACGGCTGGCGCGAGTGCGGCCATGCGTTCGCGATAGAGGGAGGCGAGCGCTGCGCGGCGCTCCGAAAACTCTCCGAGCCTGTTGAGCTGGCTATGCCCCAAAGCGCACAGGATGTCAGGAAGGCGATAATTGAATCCGAGGTCGGCCTGTTCGTAGTACCAGGGATTCGTCACGTTGCCGTCGAACGCCGCGTCACTGTCCTGGAACTCTTCCGGATCGCGGGTGATGCCGTGCGCCCGGGCCCGCTTAAGCTTGGTCGCGAGTTCGGCGTCGTTAGTCGTCACCATTCCGCCTTCGCCTGAGGCGATGGTCTTTACCGGATGGAACGAGAAAACCGACATGGCGGAATGGGCGCACCCACCGACCTTGTCCGAACCGACGCGCGAACCCAGCGCGTGGCAGGCGTCCTCGATGACCACAGCGCCGATCTCCCGGGCAATGGCTGCAACGGCCGCCATATCCACGACCCAACCGGATAGATGGACTGGCAGGATGGCTTTCACTTGCCGACCTTCACAGCGGGCGATCGCTTCCCGCAAAGTATCAGGTGTCAGGAGACCAGTGTTGGGATCGACGTCTGCAAACACCACATCCGCGCCCATGAAGCGGGCGCAATTGGCTGTTGCGACGAACGTCACCGCAGGCACGATGCAAACATCTCCCGGCTCCACTCCGGCTGCAATCGCCGCGAGGTGCAGGGCCGCCGTGCCGTTGGCGCAGACAACTGCATGCTTGGCTTCCACTGCCTCGGCGAACGCAGTCTCGAAGGCATCGACCCGGGGACCGGTGGTCAGGATGTCGGCCTTCAGCGCGTCGACCACCGCGCTGATGTCTTCGTCGCTGATTGACTGGCGGCCATAGGGCAGGAAAGCGGGTTCAAGCTCGCGCACGGCAGATTCCTTCGAAGTGGGCGTACCTTTTAGTGCAGCACCTTGGCCTCAACCAGTCGGCCCGGGATCGTCGTTCATCATTTCCAGCATGACCTCCGCCACACGCGACGCGCCCTCTCCGTCACAAAGCGAAGCAGCTCGGCGCGACATTTCCCGCACCCAAGCGGCGTCCTGGAAGCTGCACAAAGCCCGCGCCAGTTCGCCGGGCCAACCGTCCACCGGGACAACCCACGCCGCGCCCGCCTCCGACAGAGCGCGGGCGTTACCGACTTGGTTGTCCGCGACGACGAAGACGATGCTGGGTGCGCCCAGGCAGCAACGCTCCCAGGATGTGCCGCCCCCGGCGCCTACCACAACATCGGCGTGGGCGATAAGCGCGGCCATGTCAGGGGGATCGTCGAACAAGGAAAGACGATCATCCATTGCGGCGATTTTCTCCAGCCCTTCCCAGCTCCCCGTGTTCCGCGGAACCACCACATCGAGCCGGTATGATCCGGCAGAGAGCAGCGCCTCCGCCACCGGAAGCGTCAGCTCGCCGGGATCACTGAGGCCGAAGGTGACGAGAACCCGGCGCACGCCCTCGAATGTCGCACGCCGCCGCAATGCGGAGGGCCTCAGTTCGGCGAACCGCGGTCGGAGTAGGGCGTAAGCTGGCCCGAGCAACAGACGCGCGCCGTGAACCCAAGGCTCGTAATCATCGGCAGCACGGCCCCAGGTCGGATCGATCAGAAGGTCGCAGTCGTGTGATCGATTAGCGAGATCGTCGATCACCATGCGTCGCCGCGCGAGCCGGCTGGCCGCCCGCTCCTGGACGGCGTCCAGATCGTAGCTGTCGAACACGATGGCGTCGAATGAGCCGCCCACGGTCGCCTCATCGATCGCATGCTGCTGGTCGAGATCGAATACGGGGAGTCCGGACCGCGCCAGCGCCGGCGCCACAGACGAGGTTCCCGCCACGCTGATGAAGGCGCAGTTCGCACCGCGCGCCTGCAAAACCTCCGCCAACGATAGGCAGCGCATTACGTGACCTCCGCCCCGACCGGGCAGGGCATCCGCGCGAAAGGCCACCGAGATTTGCGGCAACGTCAATCCCGCGACCCGCTGGTCTCGACTTGGGTCGAGGTGCAAGGACCTGTCCTGGCATGGCTGAGGCTCCACGCCTGCGACCACGCCTTCTGTGTGATCGCGGCGAACAGCAGGAAAGATATGATCCACCCCGCGATCATCTGGATTGGCTGGGCTCCCGTCCGCTCCGCGAAATAGGCCCCCGCGGAGAACAGGGCGCTAACTCCTACGAGAATCCAGGTGGTGGCCCAGGGCGGATATCGGGCGAGGAGGACATGATGGATATGGTCCCGCCCTGGCCGCGCCGGGGCGCCGTCCTTGATCAGTCGCCGCAGGTAAAGCAGCACGCAGTCGGCGACGGGGATGAAGAAGAACCAGATCACCGTGGACGGGCGGAACACCCTGTGGGGGATCGCGCTCAGCCGAATGGCGAAATAGGCCAACAGGAATCCCAGCAGCAGCGTTCCTCCGTCCCCGAGGAAAGCCCGCGCCTTCCGGCCCGGCCATATGGGGAAGTTGATCAGGAGAAAAGCGCCCAAAGTCCCGACCACTGCGCACAGCAGCATGGCCTCCGTCCAATATTGGCCGGCGAAGGCGGCCTTGGCCATGATGACGAGGGCGCAGAAGGCTATTCCCCCCGCCAAACCATCAACGCCGTCGATCATGTTCAGCGCATTGATGATGGTCACCATGACCAGCAGGGTGAACGGAAACAGCATGCCGCCCAAGTGTACTGTGACCCCCCCGATGGTGACGCCGATGTTGCCCACCAGCACATTGTCCAGCCAGATGGCCAGACTACAGAACACCGCCTGCACCAACATCTTGTAGCGCGCGGGAATGTTCGCTCGATCATCCGCGATCCCGATGGCAAGAAGCGCCGCCAGCCCGATCAGCAGACCGACGTACTGGCTCAGACCAGACATCGCGTGAGCAACAAAGCTGTTCACCATCGAAAGCAGGGTCAGCGCGAGGGTTGCGCCAATGGCAACAGCCAAGCCGCCGACCACGGCCGTGGGCGCGGCGTGCGCCTTGCGCCCCCCGGGTGCGTCGATCAGGCCCAGCTTTGGCGCGAGCCGCAGCAGTGCCAGCAGAACCACCAGCCCGCAGACAGTTCCCGTTCCGATGACGGCTACCGCATGAGTCCACATGATTCGGATCCGGCTGGCTTCGGTGACGCGGCCGGGATCAGGCCGAGATCATGCGCTTGAAGCCCTCGATGTCGACCCATTCCGTATTCGTGTCGCTGGAATAAGTGAAATCGTCCGCCACTGGGGTACCCCCATCATTCAAGAAAGACGCCCGGCCATATTCAGCGAACGCCGGCTCGATAGCGTAGCGATCACCCAAATCTGCGACGTTGCGCGCGTCGTCACTGGAGATCATGACCTCATGCAGCTTCTCGCCGGGACGAATGCCGATTGTGCGCGTGCGCGCGCCCGGCGCCATGGCCTCCAGCAAGTCGGTGATTTTCATACTCGGGATCTTGGGTATGAACACTTCGCCGCCTCGCATAATTTCCGTGCAGGACAATACGAAATTTACGCCCTGATCCAGAGTAATCCAAAAACGAGTCATGCGACCGTCGGTGACGGGAAACTCGTCCATACCGCGAGCTATCAGCCGCTTGAACAGGGGCACCACGCTCCCCCGAGAGCCGACAACGTTGCCATAGCGCACCACGGCGAACCGGGTGCCGATATCGCCCGCCAGGTTATTCGCGGCGACAAACGTCTTGTCGGACGCCAACTTGGTAGCGCCATACAAGTTGATCGGGTTGCAGGCTTTGTCGGTCGAGAGGGCAAGTACCTTTTGCACCCTGTTGGTCAAGCTAGCCCAAACGACATTCTCCGCTCCCAACACATTCGTGTGTATGCATTCGGAAGGATTGTACTCGGCTGCCGGTACCTGCTTGAGCGCGGCGGCATGTACCACAATATCGACGCCGCGAAGCGCCAGTGTCAGGCGCGCGCGATCACGGACGTCGCCCAGGAAAAACCGGACCGGCTCAAGTTCTTCAGGCGAGAAAAGCGCCTCCAGTTCCTCACGCATCTCAAGTTGTTTTAGCTCGTCCCGCGAATAGACGATTATCCGCTTCGGCTTCTCTTGGCGGAGGGCGGTAGCGATAAAGCGGCGGCCAAACGACCCTGTGCCGCCCGTGACGAGAACGACTTTCCCTTCAAGCACCCTCTCGGATGCCGCGAAATCTCTAGGACCGAACTGCGGGAGCGACAAGAAAGCCTCCAGGAATCTGCCAGCGCCATTGCCGACGGTCTGGCCTTCTAAGCAGCACCGCCAGCAAAACAAGGCTTAGCATTGCAGGGCCACGCATATTGGTTCAGCCTGTGCGCTCAAGTGCACAGACCATTGGCCGGTCGCCTTGGCTCCGGGCCTGCAGCAATCGCCAACCGCTACCCTCTAGCCCTAAACAGCTCAGCACTCCGCTTTCGTATGCTTTGGTGTCGAGTCCGATCCTCCGGCGATCAACGTGTACGTCCGGGGCCGGCGTATGCCCGTGTACAACCACTTTTTCGAAGCCCACATCGCTTTGGAGAAAGCTGTTGCGTATCCACAACAGATCACGGGCTGACTGCTGGTCAAGCGGGATTCCCGGCCTCGCCCCCGCATGGGCGAAGAAGTAATCTCCCACGGACACGCTCAGCTCCAAGTTTTCGAGGAACACCCGACCGGCTCGCGTCACCTTATGCTCCAGATCGGCGGCCAAATGAGCCCAAGCCTCCGATCTATGCTTCAGTTGCGGAAGCCGTAGTCCATAGGAAGCGAGGGTCGCGTCACCCCCATATTCGCACCAGGTGGGTCCCGTGGCCGGATCGTTGAGGAAGCTCAGCATCGCTTCCTCGTGGTTTCCTCTCAGAAACCGCCATTCGATCCCAGCATCCTTCGGGAGGTCGATCAGATACCGGATGACTCCCGCGGAATCCAGACCCCGATCGATGTAATCTCCGAGGAAAATGACTACCTTCCGGGTCGCCCTGGTCGCTGCCGCATCCGCCAGAATCGACCCGACTAGCGACTTCAGAAGATCCAATCGGCCGTGGACATCACCGATCGCCCATACCACGACGCCATCCGGCACCCGGGGCGTCACGGGCGCGGCGGCCTTGGCTTTGCGTTTGAATAGGGTCGAGATCATCGTTGTGCGTCCGTCATCGGCGGCCGCTGCCTTCCTGAATGTAACGAGAGCGGTCGTCCCTAGGCCGAGGCTGCGTCCACATCTGGGCGAGATTACAAGCTAACCCTCGAACTCCGCGCCGAAATCCGCATTGGCCTGCGCATAGTCCGGCGGACGACCGATGTCCATCCAATATCCCTCGGCGCGTTGCTGGCGGACGGACATCCCTTCGCCTATCAGATCCGCGATCAATGACGGCATGTCGAAGTAGGCGTCCTTCGGGACCCTTTTCAGCGCTGCCGGGGACAGAACATAGGCGCCGGCGCTGATTGTGTAGCTCTGCGTCGGCTTCTCATCGATGCGCAGGATCTGCTCCGCTTCCGCGTTCACGACGCCAAATGGCACCTGCATCTGATAGTCGCGCACCACCACGGTGGCGTCGGCCCCCGCCTCCACATGTGAGTCCAGCACATGGCCGTAGTCGACCTTGGCCAAGACGTCGCCGTTGGTGACCACAAGCGGCTGTTCCTGCGCTGGAAGCAGGGCGAGGGCCCCACAGGTCCCGAGAGGCTTCGTCTCGCGCAGATAGCGGATGTCCAGGCCCAGCGCCGTACCGTCCCCGAAATGGCGCTCGATCTGGTCCGCCTTGTAATTCACGGCCAGCCAGAAGTTTCGAAACCCCTGCCCCGCCAGATTGCCTACGATGGTGTCGAGGATCGGTCGCGGCCCAACCTTGAGCATCGGCTTGGGCGTGTCGCGTGTCAGCTCGGCCAGCCGCTCGCCCTTGCCCCCGGCCATGATGACCACCGGGTTGGCGCGGATCGGGATGTTGAGGAAGTCGGACACGGTTGTAAGGCCGACGACGGTGCGATTTGCATCAAGGACAGGGAGTTGGCGAAGTCGATGCGCGCGGAGCATTTTGAGCGTGGCCGAGCGATCCTGACGCTGGTCGATGCAGAACGGCTCACTATTGGCCGCGCTCAAGGCGGCATCCTCGAGCCCCGCCCCACGGATGAGGGCCCGACGCAGGTCTCCGTCGGAGAGTACCCCCAACAGCCGCCGCTCCCGATCGACGATCAGCGACATGCCCATACCGGTCGAGTCGATCGAGATCAGGGCGTCGCGAAACGTCGCCTCCGGACCGATCAGGGCCTTCTCCCAAAGTCGCATTACGCCGTCCCCTGCCCCTCGGCAAAATCATCGATCGTGTCGTCCGGCGCATAGTCGCGCTGCGCCGCCGTGCCGATCAAGCGCCATTGCTGCATGGGCGACAGGCCGTCGGCCGGACGTTTGGCGGTCAGGGCATCGGCGGTCAGAGTCTCGCCCTTGCGGATCGGACGGGCGGCGACGAGGGCGCGGCGGGCGATCGGCAGGTTTCCCATCTCGGCCAGGGCGGGCCGCTTTTCCGGCTGTCCGAGCGCGATTTCCACCTCGCGGATGGCGCGCACCATGGCGGCCAGTTCCTCGGGCTCCAGCGAAGCCGGATGGTCCGGGCCCGGCCGGGAGCGGCTGAGGGTGAAATGTTTCTCGATCACGCAGGCGCCGCGCGCCACAGCGGCGACCGCCACAGTCTGTCCGAGGCTGTGATCTGAGTAGCCCACCTTCAGGCCAAAAGTGTCGGCCATGGTCGTCATGGCGCGCAGGTTGATGGCCTCCAGCGGGGCGGGATATTCGGTCGTGCAATGCAGCAGGGTGACCCTGTCCCTGAGGGCGGCCCGTCCTTCGACGCAGGCCTGGTCCAGATCGTCCGCCCCTGCCGGATCCCCCTCCCGTGTCAGGCCAAAGGCGATGACCTTCAGCGCTTCGCCCACATCCTCCAGGGTCGCCATTCCGGTCGAGACGATCAGCGGCGGGCCAACCCGGGCTGCGGCCAGCAGCATGGCGCCCCAGGTCAGGTCACCGGAGGGGATCTTGATCGCCGGCATCCCGAGGGTCGAGAGGAACTCCAGACTCGCCATGTCGAATGCGGTCGACATGAACCGCACGCCGCGCCTTGTGCAGCGGTCAGCCAGGAGACGGTGGTCCTCACGGCTCAGCGCCAGCTTGCGGACCATCTCCAGTTGGGTTCCGCCCTCCCCGGTGTTGGCGGCCTGATACGCCGCCTTCATGGCGCGCGCCGTCAGGACCGCCTCCGGCTCGAAGGTCTGGAATTTCACCACGTCGACCCCCGCCTCGGCCGCGACGTCGATCATCCGGCAGGCGTCGTCCACTGAACCATCGTGGTTCACGCCGGCTTCGGCGATGATGAGCACAGGATCAGCCATGGACAGATTCACCATCGTGGAAGCGCTTGCGCAGCAGGACCTCGCGCGGCGGCGCCGAGCGCAGGATCTCGACGATCCGCGGCGAACTGCGGCCATCCCCATAGGGATTGTCAAAACCGGGCACCTCGCCGGCCATCGCACGGTCGATGGCCCCGGAGATGTCGGCAGGCTGGGCTGCGCAGTGCAGGACAGACGGGCCCGCCAGCCGTCCCGCCTGCCGCAGGCCGATGTCGACTGTCGGCGTTCCAACCGATGGGGCTTCGGTAAGGCCGCTGGACGAGTTGCCGACGACGGCGTCGCAGATCGCCAGCAGCGGCAGATAGGCCGGGCCAAGGGCGTCGTGCAGACTGACGTTCGACCGCCCCTTGGCGAAGGCCTCGAGCGCGGCGTTGATGGCCCCACCGCCGGCGTCTGCGTTGGCTCGGGTGATCCAGAGCATGACCTCGGAGCGCGGTTCGAGGGCGGTCAGCAGGGCCTCGATCTCGCCTCGTCCGCGATCCGGCAGCGTCGTTACAGGGTGGAAGGTCACGAGCAGGTTGCGGTCGCCCAGCGGCCGTCCCAGGCCCGCTTCCAGCGCCGCACGCGGCATGGCCGGTGCGTGGGTCAGAATATCCAGCCCCGGGTTGCCAACCAGATGCACCCGGTCCGGAGCCTCCCCCAGCTGGACGACCCGCCGTCGGGCTCCGGCGTGGGTGACGAAATGCAGGTGGGACAGCTTGGTGACGGCATGGCGGATGCTCTCGTCGATCGCGCCCTCGGTGACATCCCCGCCGCCGATGTGGGCGACCGGGATCCCCGCGAGCAGGGCGGCCTGGGCGAGCGCGAGGGTCTCGAACCGGTCGCCGAGCAGCATCAGAATGTCAGGCTTCAACCGGTCCAGGGCCTCGACGGCGCCCGTCAGGGCGAGGGCGGAGGACCGGGCGAGGCTGGCGGGGTTGTCGGCCACGAGGTCGATCGGGACACGGGCGTCGATGGCGAAGCCGTCCGCTTCGATCTGGCGGACGGTCTCGCCGAAGCGGGGTTCCAGGTGCGTGCCGGTCACGAGAAGCTGCAGCGACAGGGCGTCGGAGGCGGCGATCCCACGCATGGGCGATACCAGCAGGCCGTAGTCGGCCCGCCCGCTGGTCGCCACGCAGATTCGCCTGTTCGCCAACCGGCCCTCCATGATGAAGCTGTAGGCCGCGCGCCTTAGCAACCTGCTACCATGTCCGGGGAGGATCGCATGCGAATCGGATTGTGCGGAACGGGCGGTTTTGCGCGGGAGGTGGCGCCCCTTGCGGCGGCCCAGGCTGGATCGGACGGCGTCTGTCACGTCGTGCTGGAACCCTGCGAGCCCAGCGTGAATGGCGTGCCGACTGTTCTTCAGCGAGATCTCACATCGGGGATGGCCATCTCGATTTCGGTCGCGGACGCCGCCGCGCGCCGGCGGATCGAGAAGGAGATGCTGGCCGCCGGCCAGTCGTTCGTCTCGGTCGTCGCTCCGACCTGCGTCTTTCGGGGGCCGTCCGAGGTCGGCGAGGGCGCCATTCTGTGCGACCACGTCGTGATCACCGCCAATGTCCGCATCGGTCGGCACTTCCAGGCCAACCTTTTCAGCTACGTCGCCCACGACTGCGTCATTGGAGATTTCGTCACCTTGGCGCCCCGCGTCTGCATCAACGGCAATACGGTGATCGAGGACGACGTCTATGTGGGAACGGGCGCCGTCCTCAAGCAGGGCACGCCGGACAAGCCGCTGCGCATCGGCAGGGGGGCGGTCATCGGTATGGGCGCCGTGGTGACGAGAGATGTGCCTGCCGGCGCAACTGTGGTCGGCAATCCGGCGCGACCGCTGGAACGCTAGTCCGCCAGGGCGGCGCTGCTGGGCAGATTGATGATGCTGTCCTCGAGGCTCTCGGCCACCGGGAGGTCGTCGCGCGGGCATCCGGCGTACATCGGCAGGCGATGCATCAGCGTCCACAACGGCCGGGCCTGGTACCCGGCGGCATTCAGCGTCTCCAGCAGTTGGTCCCGCACCTCGCGGTCCGGCCGTTCCAGGATCAGGGCGTTGAGCCAGTGATTCACGGAAGCGCCATCGCGGGGCTTCAACAGTCGCACCCCGTCGACGCCTTCGAACGCCGCGGCATAGCGGCCCGCCAACTCAGCCTTCCGCGCCAGCATGTCCGGCAGCCGCTCCAGCTGTGCGCAGCCGAGGGCGGCGTTCATGTTGGGCATCCGGTAGTTCCAGCCGATCTCGTCATGATCAAAGGCCCACCGGTGCGGGACCTTGGCGGTCGTCGTGAGGTGTTTGGCCCGTCTGGCCACTTCGGGATCGTCGGTCAGCACCGCCCCTCCCCCGCCAGTGGTGACGATCTTGTTGCCGTTGAAGCTGAGCGCCGCCAATCGTCCGAAGCCGCCCATGTGCCGGCCCTTCCAGCGGGACCCCAACGCTTCAGCGGCGTCCTCGACCAGCACAAGCTTCCAGCGGCCAGCCAGTTCGGCCAGCCCCTCCACATCGGCCGGGTGCCCGAACACATGCATGATCACCAGCGCCCGGATCGGCCGGCCAGTGAGGGTGTGAACACAGATATCGCCCTCGACCTTCGCCACCGAACTGAGGTGGGCCTCCAGCCGGGCCGGATCCACACCCAGGGTCCGCGCCTCCGAGTCGACGAAATGCGGCGTGGCCCCTCGATATGTGATGGCGTTGGCCGTGGCGACGAAGGTCAGGCTCGGGGCCAGCACCTCGTCACCCGGCCCGACACCGGCCAACCGGAAACAGACGTCCAGGGCGGCCGTACCGTTCGACACCGCCACGGCGTGACCGATACCGGTAAAGGTCTCGAGGTCTCGCTCGATGCGATCGACATAGGCGCCCACCGACGAGACCCAGCCGGTGTCGAGGCAGTCCTTCAGGTAGTCCCATTCGCGGCCGCGGAATTCCGGGGCGTGCAAGGGGGCGGGAAGCATCGTCGCCGGCAGGGCGGAGCGGACCGCGGCCAGTACATCGTCGGCGAGCGCAGCGCTCACAGGACGTACCGGTCGGTCTTGTAACGACCGAGGTTGGCGGGGTCGCTGAACCAGTCGACCGTCTCGCCCAGTCCGCGGCTGAAACCGTCACGGTCGCCGTATTGGGGCGTCCAGCCGGTCAATGACCGCATCAACGTGCTGTCGGCCCACAGGCGTTCAACCTCGCTGCCCTCGGGGCGCAGGCGCTCGTCGTCCGTGACAATCGCGACGTCCCGTCCCATCAGGTCAATGATCGTCCGTGCGGTCTCACCGATCGAAATCTCGAATTCACTGCCAGCGTTGACAGTTTGGCCGACGGCCGCGTCGCTTTCGGCGAGGGCTTCGAAGGCGCGGACCGTGTCGCTGACGAAGGTGAAGTCCCGGGTCGGGTGTATTGCGCCAAGCTTGATCTCGCGGACCCCGGCGGCGATCTGGCTGATCACCGTTGGAATGACGGCGCGGGCGGACTGACGCGGGCCATAGGTGTTGAACGGCCGGATCACAGTCACGGGCGTGCCGAAGGCGGCATGGAAGCTGAGCGCTATCTGGTCGGCCCCGATCTTGGAGGCCGAATAGGGTGACTGTCCCTGCAACGGATGAGCCTCGGTGATCGGCACGAAACGGGCCGTGCCATAGACCTCGCTGGTTGAGGTGTGGACCACCCGCTCCACCCCCAGGTCACGCGCCGCCTGCACGACGTTCAGCGTGCCGAGGACATTGGTCTCAACATAGGTCTGGGGAGAGTGATAACTGTAGGGGATCGCAATCAGGGCGGCGAGGTGCAGGACGACGTCGCACCCGGTCATTGCCGTTCGCACGCCATGCGGGTCGCGAACGTCGCCGGCGAAAACGTCCAGTTCCCTGCGTATGGGCGCGGCGACCTCGTCGAGCCAGCCCCATGATCCGAGGCTGTTGTACTGGACGAAGGCCCGAACCTGACAGCCCCGGGCGATCAGGCGCTCCGTCAGATGAGAACCGATGAACCCATCGGCGCCGGTGATCAGAATGCGTCGGTCGGCCAGCTGCATCGGTGTCCTGTGGTCTTTTCGTTGGGAACGGCCCAATGCCTTCTCTTCGGGAGGCCGACAGGCATCGTGGGAGAATTTGGTTTAACTTCCAAGAACGGCAGCGGCGAGCCTTCGGCGGGGCGCTCCACTTCGCTTGGCAGGACTTTCCGCTTGCATCTTCAGCAAGTCCGCCTGTAAAGAGAGTGCCTGCTGAGGCGTTCGCGCCTTGGGACGGGTTTCAATCAAGGGGATTTCCATGCGTAAGACCATCGCCGCCGTAACGGCGGGCCTGCTTCTGGTTGCTGGCCAAGCGGCCGCTGCCGGCTCGAATTCCGCCGTGACTCGCGTTGGTGACCGCGTCGGCGCGACCGCTGGTGAATCTTCGGAATTCGCCGGTGTTCCGCTGCCGGTTCTGCTGATCGGCGCCGCGGTTCTCGTCGCGACCGTCGTGGTCGCTTCGGACGACGACAGCGAAAGCGACTAAGGATTAGTTCAGGCGACGGCAGGCGCTTCGCCAGCCATCGTTTGACAAAGGTTGAAAGGGCCATCCGGCTTTGCGGATGGCCCTTTTGGCGTTTGGCTGTTGATCTGTCTGCCCGACGAGAGCGCTTGGCTCCCTGGGAGCCGACCGCTAAAGGACGGACCGTGCACCACTCTTCCCGATCACCTCTTGCCGTGTGCCTCATCGGCTGTGTGACGTTGCTTGCAGCATGCGGCGGCGGCCCCTCCCCCACCCCCGGGGCGCCATATGAAGCAGAGGCAGCCGCACTGCGCCTGGCCGCCCTCACCGATCTGGATCAGCGCGTGGCCCGGGTCGCCTGGCGGCTTTCGGAGGCCAACGCCGCTCTTTGCCCCGTGGTCCGACGATCGGCCGGCTGGGCGCTCCATTCGGCCCGGCAGTATAGTCTTGAGTTACGGCCGCACGCCGCCGATCGCTTCGGCCTGAGAGGCGACCTGCCAGGCGTGCTGGCCGCGCCGCAGGGGTCACCGGCCGCCGACGCCGGTTTTCGGGCAGGCGATCTCCTGCTCGCGGTCGGCGGTGACGCGCTGCGGCCAGGAGCTTCCGGGGGGGAAGCGTCCTACGGAGGACTGGAAGCGAACATTCGCGCCGTCGACGGGGCCCTGGCCGACGGCTCCACCACCTTCACCGTCCAGCGCGGCGCCGACATTCTCGACCTCACCGTCCAGCCGCGCCGGGCCTGCGGATACGAAGTGCAGCTGAACCCCTCCGATGAGCTGAACGCACGAGCCGACGGACGACGGCTGTTCATCAGCACCGCCCTGGCCGGATTCGCCGAAACAGATGACGAATTGGCCCTTATCCTCGGCCACGAGCTCGCCCACCATGTCCTGCGTCATCGCCACTGGAGCGAGACCGGCGGCGCGGCGCGTCAGGCCAATGAGCAGGCCTGGAAAGGCGACGGCGGAGAGGGCAACGCCGAACTGCAAGCTGATCGTGTCGGCCTCTATCTCGCGGCGCGGGCCGAGTTCGATCCAGCGGTTGGAGCCTCGTTCTGGCGCCGGTTCGGCGCCTCCAACTGGCGCGTACGTCTTCCGCAGATTGGCCACGCTTCGGCGGGCTCCCGGGCGCGGGTGCTGGAGGAGGTCGCGCGGGAAATCGAGGCGAAGCGCAGGAGCGGTGAGGAACTCCTTCCCTGAGCGGTCAGGTCGCCGCCAGCCGTTCGGCGGCGTGAAAATCCTCCAGCGTGTCGATGTCCGCCGAACGATCGGCCGGCATTTCCCACGCCACGGTTGCGCCCGGTTTGATGAAGGTCCGTTCGCATCTCAGCCAGGCCGCGTCAGCGGCGTAGACGGCCCCGTTCAACACCAGCGCCGGCGGCAGGTCCTGGCGCCTCAGGCTCACCCCATCGGACGGGGGGGCCAAAGGCTTCAGTCGCCCCTCCTCATCCCTGCCGAACACCAGCCACGGGTGGCTCAGCGCTTCCTCCACAGATACGCAGCTTGCCGCACCGCACGCTGCCATGTGCTCGAGCGCCCCGTCGATGTCTACGGCGGTGCGCAGGGGAGAGGTCGGCTGCAACAGGACCACCACATCATACCCGGGAACCCGGTCGAGCGCGTCGAGGACAACGTCGATCGAGGTCGAGGCGTCCGCAGACAGTTCCGGCGCCCGCCGAAAGGGCGCCTCACAGCCGAGACCCTCGGCGACCGCGATGATCTCGGTATCATCGGAGGACAGGATCAACCGATCAATCCGGCTCGAAGCTTGGGCTGCGGCGATGGTCCAGGCGATCAGCGGCCGTCCCCGGAACGGCAGCACGTTCTTGCGAGGCAGTCCACGGGAACCGCCTCGGGCCGTGATGACCGCCAACACGGATCTTCCTGCGATCACAATTTATCTCCTGGCCTTCAGGGCGGGCCGATTGTGGTTCGCCCATGAAGCGCTGACGCTTGACCGGATGGGTGAAGAGGGGGTTAAGGTCACCAGGAGCCTGGAGGGAGGGTCTGAATGCATCGTGAGCAACCCCTGCCACGTTCGCCGGCGGCCACGTCGCCGTCGAGACGTCCGACTCCCGGAGCGGTACGCACGTCCGGCCTGTACGGCGAGGTCGTGACCCTGCCGCTCGGCGGGCGGAGCACGCCCACGGGCGCCGATCGAAAGATACCCGCCTAGCCGGGCCCGTCCGGTGACGCACTGCCGCCCTGGATCGTCTCCTGCAACTGAATCCACGCCGCCGCGATGTGGTACAGCGAACTCGCGGGAGCGGGCTCCCGAACAAAATCGCCGTCGGCCTTCTGCTTGTCCCGCCAGAGCCCGGACGGCTCCAGATAGGCGTTGAGACCTTCGAGCGCCTCTGCGGCGCGACCCTTCGGTACATCCCCATCGAGAATCAAGGCTGCCTTCAGCCATTCGGTCTGCGGCCACAACCGGGCGCGGGCCGAGCGCACCCTGAGGCGGTCATCCAGTTCGTCGATCGCGACGCCTCGCGCGGCGTCGACGCCCCGCAGGCCGGCTTCAAAGAGCCGGTTCGCGGCCTCCGCCGCCCAGCCGTCCCCCCGCGCCCGACCCCACCGGGTCAGCAGCCAGGCCCACTCGAACTGGTGGCCCGGCTCGATCAGACTGCCCGCCTCACCAGCCGCAGGCGTCCAGTCCGCCTTGAAGAACTCACGCAGGAATCCGCCTTCCGGGTCAATGAAGTGGCGGCGGGCCAATCCCACGATCTCGTCGGCCATGGTTGTCCACGCCCCGACCGGCTCCAGCGCCTCCCAAGCCAGACAGGCCTCCAGCAGGTGCATATGGGCGTTGGCCTGATACGGATGTCCCCCGTCCTCGCGCCAGCCGCCCGCTGGGTGGGCGAGGACGCCCAGGGCCTCGCGCAACGCCTGAGCCCGCGCCGCCATCCGTTCTGTTTCGACACCGGCCTTCGCCGCCGCGGCGAAGGCGAGGAGCGCGAAGGCCTGATCGTATAGCGAGGCCGTGTCGTCGAGTACTTCGCCCCTGTTCGACACCCGGGTGCGGTAAAGGCCGTCCGGCCGCATGTTGGTCGCTTCGAACCGGTCCAGCCCTTCTCGCACCAGCCGCCGCCACGGCCCGGTCCAGCCCGCCGCGCCAGCAACGCTGAATACGTAGGCCTGCCGGGCCTGCACCCGCGCCCGCCGAAATTCACCGGTGTACGCGCCCTGGTCGTCGAGCGCTTCGTGAAAGCTCCCATCCTCGTCCACCCCAAGCGTCGCCCACAACGGCAGGGCGTCAAAACGCATCCATCGGTCGAACGCTTCGGCCTGCTCGCCCAGCGTTGGCGCCCCGGGGCGGCCCTGCGTGTGTGCGGGGGACGTCGCGCGGATGCGCTCGACCAGCGCTTTCACTTCCTGGGCGCGGTCCAGGCCGCAGACGAGCACGGCGTCGGGTTCGACAATGATCGCCAGGTCGCGGACACCCGCCGTCGCAACCACCATTCCCTCGGCGGCCCGGACCAGGCAGGTGTCGCCCTCGGCCCCGACCCATACGCCCTTGCCGACCGAACCGGCCGAGGCCACCGCGTCCCAGGCGCCGAGGTCGGACCATCCAAACTCGACGGGCAGCACGGAGACGCGGTCGCTCCGTTCCATGACCGCGTAGTCGATGGATATCCGCGGCGAGCGGGTGAAGGCGTCGGTCAGACGAATGATGTCGCTTGCGGTATCGGGGAGCGCCTCGGTGACGGCGACGATGACTTCCGGGGCGAACTTCTGAAGCTCACCGAGCAAAACATCGGCCCGGACCATGAAGTTGCCGCTGTTCCATAGAAAGCCATCGCGAACGTAGGTCTCGGCTCGCTCACGATCCGGTTTCTCAACGAAACGCCGGACCTTCGACAGGCCGTCGGAGTCCGGTTCTATGTAGCCGTAGGCAGACGACGGCCCGCTCGGCCGGACGCCGAACGTGACGATCTCGCCCCGGTCGGCGGCGGCGGCGGCGGCGGCCATCACGGATTTTCTGAAGGCTTCGGCGTCCGGAATGTGGTGATCCGAGGCTACAAACAGCGCGACGCCGCCCTTCGCTTGCCGGCTGATCCACAGGGCCGCTGCCGCCATGGCCGCGGCGGAATCACGCCCTTCCGGTTCCAGCAGGACCGTGGCTTCCAGCGACAAGGCCGCGAGTTGCCGCACCACGGCGTCCCTGTGGCTCTCCCCCGCGACGACCAGGAGCCGCCCGCCGCTTTCCGCCAGCGGGGCCACGCGCCGGGCCGTCTCCTGAAACAAGGACAGGTCGCCGACCAGGTCGAGGAACTGCTTCGGGCTGTCCGGCCTCGAAGCTGGCCAGAGACGCGTTCCCGCCCCGCCACAGAGGATGACCGGACAAATAGCCATGATGCGCGCCCCCAACTACCCGAAGCGCCTGCTCTAGACGCTGGGACGGGAGTGCGCCACCGCCGTCCTGGCCGCCTCTAGAACCGCGTCCGCCAGGCCCCCATCAGACCGTAGGCCGGAGCGGCGCTGCGCACATGGCGGTCATCCCGGGTCACGACCGCCCGCAAAGCCAGTTCGGAACCGTCCGGCAGAGCGTGCAGGCTGCCCAGAGACATATCGATCTGCCGTCCCGAGGGCGTCGCGGAGAAGCGGCGCTCCGAGAAGGTGAGCGGGTCGAAATACTCCAGCGGTGCATCCGCCAGCCAGGCGCTGAACTTGCCGCTCTCAACCCGCAGGGGCTGCGAGATCGACCATGTCAGCGATCGGCACCCAAGACCGAGCGCATCACAGAAGGAAGTCAGGCCCAGCCGCCAGTTCGAGCTTACGGCCGATTCCGACAAGCTCAGGAACTGACCCGCCAGGTCGGTTCGGGCCCAGCCCGCTTCCGCATCCAGCCAGAGACCGGAGCCGAGATCGAACACGCCGGACACGCCTGCGAACGTACTGTCGCTCGGCATCTCGAATCCGGACCCGATCGGCACATAGGACCCCAGCGGGCCCATCCGTTCGTCCAGACCGCCCGCCGCGAAGGTGAGCTGCGCCGTGGGCGAGGCTTCCCACTTCATGGCGAAGCGGGTGTAGCGCGACACGTCCTCCTCGCTGGCCCGGAAGGGCATGGCGCGGTCCCCGGCGCCGGCGTCGGCGGTGAAGGTCAGGGACCCGACCTTGACCGCTCCGAGCCAGGCGCGATCGACCTGGGCCAGCGAGGCGAAGCCGTCACCGGCCCCCAGTTCGAAGGGCGATCGCGCCCCGTTTCGTCCTTGCCACACCGCCACGGCGCCGCGGTCCGTGGAGAACTGGATCATCACGTCCTCGCGCCGGCGCTCATCGAGCCACGGGGTCAGGGCGTTGGAGAGAGCCGCGGGATCGGCGGCGCTGTCGTCGACAGCGGCGCTGCTCGTCAACGAGAGCTGGCCGCCGATCGGCGCATCGAGAGTCAGGGTCGCCTGCTGTCGTTCCAGCTGCGGCATCCGGTTCCGGTCACCCGTCGGCGCCTCGCCGAAGGCGGCGCGGAGATCGACGCGGAACAGGCGCTCGAACGAGTCATGACCGACGGTCTGCAGACCCGAGGCATGACGGAACGCATCGCCAAAAGCGGCGCCGGAGTAGGCGAACCTCTGGGTGGTCACCGCAACCGTGGAGCCCGAACCCATCGGCACGCTAGTCGCGCCGACCGGCTGGAAGGCCTTGGCGATATCAAGAAGACCGCGGCCGTAAACGGCGTCCGCGCCCGGGTCGCCCGCCTCGCGGGCGGTCACCAGCAATATCTGCACCGCCTCCCGGCCCGTCAGATTGGGGAAGGCGTCGAGCAGCAGAGCCAGCGCTCCGGCGACGGCCGGGGCCGAGAACGACGTCCCGTTGATCCGCCAGCACGAGTTGCCGTCGCATCCGGTGATGACGTCGGCGCCGGCCGCGCTCAGGTAGCTGGCGGCGGACATCCCGGCCCGGTTCGAGAAGGCGGCGAGCGTATTGGTCGCGTCGTGCGCGCCGACCACGATGATGCTGCCGGCGAACCTCGGATCGGTGGCGTACCGTCCGGGCCACTCCGGATCGCCGCCCGTCGCTTCTTCACCCGCGTTTCCTGCCGCTATGGTGAAGACGATCCCGGCGTTGACGGCCCGCAGAAGCGCAGCCTCGAAGGCCGCTCCGAGAGGCCCGCCGCCGCCGAGCGACATGTTTACGATCGGCAGATTGTTGGCGATGGCATAGTCGATCGCCCGCACGAGGTCAGACGACTGGAAACAGACGTTGTCGTCCGGATCAGTGCAGGTGCTCACATCGGCGCGGATCGAGACGATCGACGACTCATAGGCCGTACCGATCGTTCCGAAGCCGTTGAAGTTCGATGCGATAATCCCCGAGACCAGGGTCCCGTGAGACGGTGCGCCGTTGGCCGTCGGAGGACCCGCAGGCGTGCCGCGGCCGACGACCACATCGGTGGACAGCGTTGAAATGCGCCCTTGCAGATCGGCCTGGGTGAAGTCGATGCCGGAATCGACCACGCCGATATTGATGCCGGCGCCCGTGGCCCCCGCGTTCCAGGCCGTGATGACCCCCGAGTTCGCGCTCCCGTAGTTCCGCAAATACTCGGCCGAAGTCGCCGACGGCGGCGGCGGAGGCGGCGGAGGCGGAGGCGGAGGCGGAGGCGGCGGCGGGGGAGGCGGTGGGGGAGGCGGTGGGGGAGGCGGCGGCGGGGGAGGCGGTGGCGGAACGGGCGTGACCACGGTTCCGCTCCCGCCGCCGCCGCCCCCTCCGCAAGCAGCGAGCGGCGTCGCCAGCGCGGCAAGCACCAGCAATCCCGAAACAAACCCCAACCGACGACTGCGCATCAACCTGCACCTTAATCCACGCCCTGACCGGAAACTTTAGGGGCGGGAGAACAAATTCTGCAATCAATTTGATGAGATCGCCACAAGGCATACAATTTGGGACCAGCCGCCGTCCGGTTCCGTGGATCGGCCTTCGATCGGGATTCACGCTTCAGTCGAAGGGGCGGGGGCGCAACGCTCGGGGCTTGTTCAGTCTGCTCCCGGGCGAGGGAAGGCGGGCAAGGCCGGGGTCCGCGATCCCGATTTTCCGCTGGCCGCCCGGAGGTCTGTTCAAGGCCCGGTGGTCACGACGGGCGAGGCGGGCGCCAGGGCTGGCTCCTCGCGCCACGCCGCCGCGGGATTCAGGGCCGCAGTCGCTTCGAGGAAGGTCCCCGGCTTCATCGACGGCTCCGGCGCCGTCCTCAGTCCGGCCAGCCGCGCCAGATCGGCGATGAAGGTGATGCAGTTGCGCCGCCTCAGGTCGTAGACCGAGCCTTCGGGGGTGTTCCACCAGTCGGCCCGGGCCTTGAGCGCATGCCAGGTCGCATCATCGACGCTCAGGCTGAGGAAGGGCTGTCCCTCATCGACATAGCGGGCGTCGGGGCTCGCCACCACGCCGCCGCCGCGGACGAACAGCAGATGGGGACCGGGACTCTCCGCTGTGAAGCCGGCAGACCAGTCCACCGCTTCGCCGGTGGACTCCACCGTGCCTTCCGCGTGTACATAGGCGTGGGGGAACAGCAGATAGCCGCCGCGCACGCGCGCTCCGGGGTGGGCGTAGAAGGTCACCGTCACCTCGGCCCAGGCGTGGCCGGCGATCAGCGCCAGCAACAGGGCGGGAGCCAGTGAACGAAACAGGCTGCGGATCATGTGGTCTCCGGATGGGCGTCCAGTGTGGGACGTTCCGGCCTGAACGTGCAAGGGCCGCCGGAGGATGCCCCCGGCGGCCCTTCCGTCAGAATCCGCGGCGCTTTCAGTGCGGCGAGGGCTTGGCCACCACGTCGGCCTCCTGCGCTCCCGAGCGGGCGCAGGCGATGGCGAACACCGTCAGCAGCGCATACCCCGCCAGGGGCACATAGAAGGCCGGATTGAACATCATCGCCGCGTCGTCGACGATCCGTCCGGCGATGTAGGGCAGCACGGCCCCGCCGACGATGGCGGTGCACAGCAGGCCTGAGGTCGCCGAGGCCGGCGCGCCCGACCGCTCCAGCGTCAGGGTGAAGATGGTCGGGAACATGATGGAGTTGAAGAAGCCGATGGCGATGGCCGCATACGCCGCCGTCTCACCCGACGTCTGGGTCACGACCAGACACAGGATGGCGGCCACGGCGGTGTTGACGGTCAGCAGCACGCCGGCCCGGATGCGGGTCAGCAGCAGGGCGCCGATGAACCGCCCCACCATGGCGCCGCCCCAGTAGAGACTGACCATCCGGCCCGCATCGGCCTCGGGAATGTCGAGGATGGTCGGGCTGCTGAGGAAGTTGGTCAGCAGGCCGCCGATGGTCACTTCCGAACCGACATAGATGAAGATCGCCAGACCGCCGAACAGGGCCCAGGGCGAGGTGAAGGCCTTCAGCGGCGAGGCCACGCCGCCGGCGTCCTCGGCCCCCGCTGCGGCAGCGTTGATCTTCTTGCGGGCCGTGAAGATGAAGAAGGCGACCACGGCGAAGAAGGCGCCGAGCGCGAGGAAGGCGATGTCGATGCTGCGCAGGGACTCGGCGCGGGTGGCGGAGGTGACCACCGCCCCGGCGGCGAAGACCCCGCCGGTCAGGAGCACGGTCGAGCCGAGATAGGGCCCGACGGTGGTGCCCAGAGAGTTGAAGAATTGCGAGAAATTCAGCCGCGCATGCGAGCTCTTCTTCGAACCGAGCGCCGCCACCAGCGGGTTGGCCGCAACCTGAAGCAGGGTCACGCCCGAGGCGATGATGAACAGGGCCAGCAGCACGCCCGGATACCAGTCCATGATGGTGGCCGCCGGCACGATCAGACAGCCCAGCACCATCACGCCCAGCGCCGAGATGATCGAGCGGCTGTAGCCCAGCTTGCTGAGCACGGCGGCCGCCGGCACCGACACCACGGCGTAGGCGATGAACCAGGCCGAGGCGGTGAGCATGGCCTCGGCGGTGCTGAGATCGAACACCTTGCGCACCGCCGCGATCAGAGGGTCGATCAGCGAGGTGGCGAAGCCCCAGGCGAAGAACAGGGTCGTCACATAGGCGAAGGCCAGGCTGGTCCCGCGGCCTGCTGGCGATTGGGTGTCGGTCATGTCTCTCCCCGGGTGGCCGTGCGTCCCACGCGCGCGGCGCTGATGTAAACGGTTTCATAAAACGGGCGCGCGCGTCCAGATGATTCACCGCCGCCGTAACGAAAAGTGGCCGTCCGTCGGCGGAGCGGCCGGGCTCACTGGCCGTTTGGATGATGACGGCGGGATGCCAGTGGTGTTCAACAAGGCGGCCTGACGGGTCCAGGGGATGAGCTTGACCGACCACACCTTCGAGACGCCGAATGCTGGCTCCGACGCCGCCGAATGGTGGCGGGGGGCGGTCGTCTATCAGGTCTACCCGCGCAGTTTCGCGGACTCGAACGGCGACGGCGTCGGCGACCTGAGAGGCATCACAGACCACCTCGACCACGTCGCCTCACTCGGCGTCGACGCCGTCTGGCTGTCGCCCTTCTTCACCTCGCCGATGAAGGACTTCGGTTACGACGTGGCGGACTACCGCGATGTCGATCCGATCTTTGGGATGCTGGCCGATTTCGACGCCCTCATCGCCAGGGCGCACCGTCTCGGCCTGCGCATCATCACCGACCTGGTCTTCGCCCATACCTCGGACCAGCACGCCTGGTTCCGGGAGAGCCGCCAGTCCCGGAGCAACGCCAGGGCGGACTGGCACGTCTGGGCCGACGCGAGGCCGGACGGCACGCCGCCCTCGAATTGGCAGTCGGTGTTCGGCGGCCCCGCCTGGACCTGGGACGCCCGGCGCGGCCAGTACTTCATGCACAACTTCCTGCCGGAGCAGCCGCAGCTGAACCTGCACCTGCCGGCGGTGCAGGACGCCCTGCTCGACGTCGCCCGCTTCTGGCTGGAGCGCGGCGTCGACGGCTTCCGCTTCGACGCCATCAATTTCGCCATGCACGACCCGCGGCTGCGGGACAATCCGCCCCTGCCGCCCGGCGGCAAGCGGACCCGGCCGTTCGACTTCCAGGACAAGGTTCACAACCAGTCCCAGCCGCAGATCCCGGACTTCCTCAAACGCGTCCGCGCCCTGACCGACAGCTACGGCGGTCGCTTCACCGTGGCGGAGGTCGCCGGCGACCATCCCGAGGCCGAGATGCAAGCCTTCACCGCCGGCGACGACCACCTGAACAGCGCCTACGGCTTTCTCTATCTCTACGCGCCGACCCTGACCGCCCGGCTGGTGCGCGACGGCGCCGAGGTCTGGCATGGTCGCGACGGCCAAGGCTGGCCGTCATGGGCCTTCTCCAATCACGACGCGCCACGCGCCGTCTCGCGCTGGGCGGGCGAGCGCGATCCCCGGGCCTTCGCCGGCATGGCCATGCTGCTGCTGATGTGCCTGCGCGGCAACGTCTTCATCTACCAGGGCGAGGAGCTCGGCCTGCCCCAGGCCGAGGTGCCGTTCGAGCGTCTGGTCGACCCCGAGGCCATCGCCAACTGGCCGCAGACCCTCGGCCGCGATGGGGCCCGAACCCCCATGCCGTGGCGTGCGGACCGCCCCCACGCCGGCTTCTCGACCGCCGAACCGTGGCTGCCGGTGGATCCGCGTCATCCCGCCCTCTCCGTCGAGCGGCAGGAGGCGGACCCCGGCTCAATGCTGCACCTGACCCGACGGCTGGTCGCCCTGCGCAAGGCATGGCCGGCCCTGACCCGCGGCGACATGCGGCTTGTTGATGCGGCGCTGGGCCTGCTCGCCTTTGAGCGCGCCCTCGCCGGCGAACGCCTGCTCTGCGTGTTCAACCTTGGCGAAACGTCCGCAGCGTGGGCGCTTCCGGCCGGCTGGCGCATCATCGAGACGGTCAACTTCCCGGCCGGACCACCGGACGCCTTGCCGCCGATGGCCGGCCTCGTCCTTTCAGACACCGCTGCGTGAGCTGGGCCGCCAGTCGCTCACGTTTGGTTTCCCGCCGATGGAAGCAGGGAGGGATTTGCGGCAAACCTCGGCGCTTTCGCGTCGCCGGAACGACGCCGGTCGTGTGGAGTGCCTGCCGATGTTGAACCGCCGCGCCCTGCTGTCGGGAACCGCCGCCGTATCGGCGCTGCCGGCCGTGGCGCTCGCGCAGGACGCCGCTGCGACGGGTCCGCAGCCGGGCTCCGCCACCGCCGCCTCGCCCGAGGGCGTGATCTCCGTCGAGGTCGTCGCCGACAAGGACGGCTTCGTCTCCTGGGCCGTCAGCCGACTCGGCAAGCCGGTCGTCGCGCCGTCGCGCATGGGCTTCCTGCTGACCGACGCCCGCAAGCTGGAACGCGCCTTCGGCATCCTCAGCCAGACCGTCACCAGCTACGACGACACCTGGGAGCAGCCGTGGGGCGAGCGCCGCTTCATCCGCAATCGCTACACCGAGCTGCGGATCGAACTGCAGGAACGCTGGGGCCTGATGCGGCGGATGGACGTGGTCTTCCGCCTCTACGAGGACGGGCTCGGCTTCCGCTATGAGTTCCCCGAGCAGGCGGAACTGAAGACCGTCAACGTCGGCGCCGAGCTGACCGAGTTCGACGTGGCTGACCCGGGTACGGCCTGGTGGCTGCCGGCCTTCGAGTACAACCGCGCCGAATATCTCTACAACAGGACCCCGATCTCCTCGGTCGGCGTCAGCCAGACGCCGCTGACCATGCGGTTCGAGGACGGGACCCACCTGTCGATCCACGAGGCGGCGCTGGTCGACTATTCCGGCATGAACCTGCGCCGGGTCGAGGGCGGCAAGTTCCGCGCCATGCTGACCCCCGGCCTGACCAGCGCGGCGGTCGTGCGGGAAACGCCGTTCCACACCCCGTGGCGGACGATCCAGATCGCTGACCAGGCCGGCGGCCTCGTCGAATCCAGCCTGATCCTGAACCTCAACGAACCCAACAAGCTGGGCGACGTCAGCTGGTTCACGCCGATGAAATACATCGGCATCTGGTGGGACATGCACCTCGACACGCGCAGCTGGAACTCGGGGCCGAAACACGGCGCCACCACCGAATACACGATGCGCCACATCGACTTCGCGGCCGAGCACGGCTTCGGCGGCGTGCTGGTCGAGGGCTGGAACGTCGGCTGGGACGGCGAATGGTTCGGGACCGGCTGGGGCTACAGCTTCACCCGGCCCTACCCCGATTTCGACATCGAGCGCGTCGCCGCCTACGCCCGCCAGAAAGGCGTCGAGATCGTCGGCCATCACGAGACCGGCGGCAACGCCTTCCACTATGAGAAGCAGCTCGACGCCGCCTTCGCCCAGATGCAGCGCTTCGGATGGCATTCGGTGAAGACCGGCTATGTCGCCGACGCCGGCGGCGCCCACGTCACCGGGCCGGACGGCGAGGCGCATCTGGCCTGGCACGAGAGCCAGTCCATGGCCCGCCACCACCTGAAGGTCGTCGAGACGGCGGCGAAATATCAGGTGGCCGTCAACGCCCACGAGCCGATCAAGGACACCGGCCTGCGCCGGACGTATCCGAACACCATCACACGCGAGGGCGCGCGCGGCATGGAGTACGCCGCCTGGGGCCAGCCGGCCAATCCGCCCGAGCACGAACCCAACCTCGTCTTCACCCGGCTGCTGGCCGGACCGATGGACTATACGCCCGGCATCTTCGGCATGGAGACCCGCGTCCCCGAGGGCGTGGCCACCACCTGGGCCAAGCAACTGGCGCTGTATGTCGTCATCTACAGTCCGGTCCAGATGGCCGCCGATCTGCTGGAGAACTATGAGGCCAATCCGGCGCCGTTCCAGTTCATCAAGGACGTCGCCGTCGACTGGCACGAGACCCGGGTGCTGAACGGCGAGGTCGGCGACTTCGTCACCATCGCCCGCAAGGACCGCAACTCCGATGAATGGTTCCTCGGCTCGATCACCGACGAGAACCCGCGGGTCCTGTCCGCCCCGCTGGCCTTCCTTGACCCCGGCCGCCGCTATCGCGCCGAAATCTACGCCGACGGTCCGGGCGCCAACCACACCGACAACCGCACCGCCATCGACATCTCGAGCCGCGAGGTGACCTCGGCCGATGTGCTGACCCTGCGCCTCGCCCCCGGCGGCGGGCAGGCGATCCGCTTCGTCCCGCTGGGCCGGGCGCGGCGCTGATCGGCGCCGGCAGAAGGGAGATGACGGGCCGGACACCGGGCGCTAACCAGAGCATATGAGCGCCAAGGGTCCCGTCCTCGTCACCGGTTCGGCCGGCTTCATCGGCTTCCACACCGCCCGGCGACTGCTGGCGCGTGGCGAGAGGGTGATCGGCGTCGACAACCTCAACAGCTACTACGACCCTGCCCTGAAGCAGGCCCGGCTGGAGCGGCTTCAGGCCGAGCCCGGCTACGTCCACCACACCCTCGACCTTGCTGACCGCGACACCATGCGGGCCCTGTTCGCCAGGCATGCTCCACGCCGCATCGTCCACCTCGGCGCCCAGGCCGGCATCCGCTACAGTGTCGAGAACCCCGAGAGTTACGTCGACTCCAACGTCGTCGGCTTCCTGACCGTGCTGGAGGGGGCGCGGGCGGTGCAGGCCGAGCACCTCGTCTTCGCCTCGACCAGCTCGGTGTTCGGCGCCTCGGCGGCCCTGCCCTTCTCTGTCCAGCAGGGCGTGGCCCATCCGCTGAACGTCTACGCGGCCACCAAGATCGCCAACGAGTCCATGGCGCACAGCTACGCCTACATCTTCGGCATCCCGTCGACCGGCCTGCGTTTCTTCACCGTCTATGGGCCGTGGGGCCGGCCCGACATGGCCCTGTTCAAATTCACCCGTGCGATCCTCGAGGGCCGGCCGATCGACGTCTACGGCGAGGGCGCGATGGAGCGCGACTTCACCTTCATCGACGACATCGTCGATGGCGTGGTGGCGGCGCTCGACGATGTACCCGCGAGGGATCCCGCCTGGCGCGCCGATGCGCCGGGCCAGGCGACCAGCGGCGTTGCTCCGTGGAGGATCCTGAACCTCGGCGCCGGCCGACGGGAGAAGCTTTCCCGCTACATCTCAGTGCTGGAGGAGGCCATCGGCAAACCGGCGATCCTCAATATCCTGCCGACCCAGGAAGGGGAAATGACCCGCACCGAGGCCGACGTCGGCGAGACCCGCGAGGCTCTCGGCTATGACCCGAAGACGCCCATCGATGTCGGCGTCCGTCGCTTCGTCGACTGGTACCGCGACTTCTACGGCGTCTAGACAGACGAAAGGGCGGAGCCGTCGCTGGCCCCGCCCCTCGCAACCTCTCGCCGGTCTTTACGGGACCGGATTACCGTCCACGTCGACCACCTGCACCTCACCGATGCCCAGCGCCCGGATCTTCGGCTCGATCGACGCGCGGTCGCCGACCACCACCCAGGTGGTCGGCCCCGTCCCGACGACCTGCTGCGCCGCCTCGGCCGCCCGCCGCTCGTCCATGGCCGCGACGATTTCGGCGTAGCTGTCGTAGTAGTTCTCCGGCACGCCCCAGACGACCATGTTCTGGAGTTCTCCGGCGATGGCGGCGTTGGTTTCCCAGTTGCCGGCCATGCCCTGCACCATGTTGGCGCGGGCCGCCGCGATCTCCTCGCCGGTCAGCGGCCGCGACCCGACCACCTCGGTCAGTTCACGGCGCAGTTCGGCCAGGCTCTCTGCGGTCTTGTCGGATTGCACCCCGGCGCTGACCGCGTAGATCCGCTCGCCACGTCCGAACGGCGCCCCGCCGCCCGCCCCGTAGGACCAGCCCTTGTCCTCGCGCAGGTTCATGTTGATGCGGCTGGTGAAGGCGCCGCCCAGCGCGGTGTTCATGGTGTCGATCGCCGGCTCGCTGGCGGGATCGAAGGCCTCGATCACCCGTCCGCCGATGATGGTCGACTGCGGCCCCGCCCGGTCGACGATCAGGATGCGCGGCGGTCCGGCCGCGTCCGGCGCCTCGGCCGGCCCCGGCCTGGCCGGCACCGGAGTCGCCGGCGCCTGCCATCGGGCGAACGCGCGCTCCAGCTGCGGCGTCAGCTCGGCCAGGCTGACGTCGCCGACCACCACGAGCGTGGCGTTGTCCGGCCGGAACCATGTCTGGTGCCAGGCTTCGGCGTCGGCCGGCGTAATCGAGCTGACGGTGGCCTCGGTACCCGAGTTCGGGCGGCCGTAGGGGCTGTCCGGCCCGTAGAGTTCGCGGTTGAGCACCGTCCGGGCGATCGACCCCGGATTGCGCCGGGCCTGCTGAATGCCGGCAATTTGCTGGGCCTGCACGCGCTGGAAGTCATCGGCCCTGAACGCCGGGTTCAGAATCACGTCGGCGTAGAGATCCAGCGACGGCTCCAGCCGCGCCGTCAGGGCGGTCATCGACACGCTGGTCGAATTGCTCCCCGATCCCGCGCCAAGCGTTGCGCCCAGCAACTGCAGCCGGTCGCTGATCTCGAGCGCGGTCAGTTCGTCCGTGCCGTTCGTCATCACCTGCGGCGCCAGCTGGCCGAGGCCCGCCTTGTCGTCCGGATCGACCACGGCGCCGGCATCGAGGATCAGGTTCATGCTGACGGTCGGCACGCTCTCGCGCTGGACCAGCATCACCTTCATGCCGTTGGACAGCTGGCCGGTCTGGATGTCCGGGAACTCGGCCTGAGGCGCCGGTCCGGCCGCGGGCAGGCCCGTGCTCCGATCGACGCCCGCCGTCGTGGTGTAATCGGGGAAGGGCAGGACCTCGAGGCTGTAGCTGCCGTCGGTCAGCCAGCGTCGCCCGGCGGCGGTGAGATCGCCCGGCCGGGCCGCCACGACGCGCTGATAGCTTTCACGCCAGGCGCCGGGATCCCCCTGGAACACTTCGGACGCCGCCAGTCGGTCGGACTTGCCGCCGAAGCCGCCGATGCGCTCCAGCCCGCGGATGTAGCCGGCCGCCGTCTGGGTGCGGACCCGCTCAAGCTCATCGGCGGTCGGGCCGTCGCGCAGCAGGCGCGCCATCTCCTCGTCGACGATGGCCTCGATGCGGCTCAGGTCGCCGCCGGCCTTGGCCGTCGCAACGACGAAGAACTGCCCCGCGAGCTCGCGCCCGCCGGCGCTGGCCTGCACCGAGGTCGCCAGCTGTTCGTCGATGACCAGCCGCTTGTAGAGGCGCGACGACCGCCCTGAGGACAGCACGTCCGCCACCATGCCGAGGTAGTCGGTGTCCGCCTCGCCGGTCGGGGTGATGTTCCACACCTTGTAGAGGCGCGGCTGGCCGACGCGGTCGTACATGACCTCGCGCTGCTCGCCGTCCATCCGGTGCACCATGCGCTGCGGCTGGGTCACCGGCGGGCCCGACGGGATGTCGCCGAAGTAGCGCTGCACCTTCTCCCGCGCCACTTCCGGCGTGATGTCGCCCGCCAGCACGATCACGGCGTTGGCGGCGCCGTAGTAGTCGCGGAACCACTGCTGCACCGTCTCCAGATCGGCGGCGTTCAGGTCGTCCATCGAGCCGATGACCGTGTGGCCGTAGGGGTGCTCGTCGGGCCAGGTCGCGGCGGTGACGGCGTTGAAGACGCGGCCATAGGGCTGGTTCTCGCCCTGGCGCTTCTCGTTCTGGACGACGCCGCGCTGCTCATCGAGGCGGGCCTGGTCGATGGCGCCGAGCAGGTGGCCCATTCGATCGCTTTCCAGCCACAGGATCGAGTCCAGCGCCGTCGTCGGCACGTTCTGGAAATAGTTTGTGCGGTCGCTGTTGGTGGTGCCGTTCAGGTCTGTCGCGCCGAGCAGCTCCGTGCCCTTGAAGAAGTCGGTGTTGTAGTTCTCCGACCCGTTGAACATCAGGTGCTCGAACAGGTGGGCGAAGCCGGAGCGGCCCTCGGGCTCGTTCTTCGAGCCGACGTGGTACCAGATGTTCACCGCCACGATCGGAGCCTTGTGGTCCTCGTGAACGATCACGGTCAGGCCGTTGTCCAGGGTGAATTTCGTGAACGGGATGTCGACGTCCGGCAGCGGCGCCAGCTGCTGGCGGGACTGCGGCGCGGCTGCGGCGGGCGCGGCGGCGACTTCGCCAGCGAGGGCCGGCGTCTGGGCCTGGGCGGTGGTGGCCAGCAGGACGGCCGAAGCTACTCCCCCGAGCAATGCGAGACGGTTGGTGCGCATGGGAAACCCCCTTGAAGAGAAGACGCGCAAGGATGCGCCTGCCGATAGTGGTAACCACCGATCAACGAGTGGCAAGGCGCGAATTTACGCACCGGTCGTGGACCGCCGGCCTCGACATTCGCGCCTGCGAGACGGTGGGGTAGGTTCGTGCACGGTCGCCGGGCGCGGATAGGCCGAGCAGACGGCCGCTCCGCGCGCTCCGGCGATCTCATGAAATTATCTGGCTGCCGCACCGCAGCAACACCGTCGCCCCCCGCGCCGCATCGACGTGACCTTCGCCGCGCCGGCCATTGTCCCGGCGAGGGCGGCCCCTCAACGAAAAAGGGCGTCCGCACCGGCGGACGCCCCGTTCTTGCGCCGATCCGCGAAAGCTCAGCGGGCGGTGTTATTGGTCTGGGTGGTGTCCGAATCCGGCTGGGCGGGCAGCGTCTGCTGGATCGTCGACTGGCCCGCCGCACCGGTGACGGGAACCTGTGGACCGACGCCGCTGGTGGGGGTGCCGGCCTCGACGGCGGCGCCTTCCGGCGCCTCCGGCACGCCCTCGGCGGCCGCCGCACCCGGCTGGCGCGCCGGATCGGGAGCGGGGACGGCCACGCCGCTCGAGCCCTGCGAGCGCAACCAGGCGATCAGGTTGACGCGGGTCTGGGTGTCGCGAATGCCGGCGAACGACATCTTGGTGCCCGGGACATGCCGGGCCGGCGCGGTGATGAACTGGTCCAGCTCATCATAGGTCCAGCTCGGCGCCTCGGCCTTGTGCGCGATCATCGCGTCCGAATAGGCGAAGCCGGCGTGAGCGGCCACCGGACGGCCCAGAACCCCGTACAGATTCGGCCCGATGCCGTTGGCGCCGCCTGCGTTCACCGTGTGGCAGGCCACGCAGCGCGCGAAGGCGGCCTCGCCGGCGCCGAGATCCGCGGTCGGCAGCACCGTCCCCCAATCGGGCGGCAGCACGGCCTCGGCGGCCCCGCCGGCGGCCTCTTCCGGCGCATCGACGAAATAGCCCATCTTTTCAGGCGTTTCGGTGTGGTAGACGAAGCCTGTGACCTGCTGCACGCCGACGATGACGAAGGCGGTCGCCAGCACGGCGCCCAGAATCTTGTTTCCGTTCAGATCGCCGCTCATGCGCGTCGTCGCATCCCGTCATTGAGGCCTGGCCGCGAAGGGCGACCGGGCGAATTCTTGCGTGGGCGTCTCTTACACGCTAGCGCGGCCTTCGCAACTGGCCCCGGGCGTCCCTGGCGGCGTCCGGGCGTCGCAGGCAGGAAATCAACGATGAGCCCCCTCGTTCTGATCCCGGCGCGCATGGCCGCAACCCGCCTGCCCGGCAAGCCGCTCGCCGATATCGGCGGTGAGCCGATGATCGTCCGCGCCTGGCGCCGGGCGACGGAGTCCGGCCTGCCCGTCGCCGTCGCCGCGGGCGACCCGGAGATTGTCGCCGCCATCGAAGCCGCCGGCGGCGTCGCCGTCCTCACCGATCCGGACCTGCCGTCGGGCTCCGACCGCATCCGCGCCGCCCTGAACGCCCTCGATCCCGACGGCCGCCACGACGCCGTGATCAATCTGCAGGGCGACATGCCCTTCGCCGACCCCGGCCTGGCCGTCGCCTGCGCCGGCCTGCTGGAGGCCGAGCCGGCCTGCGACATCGCCACCCTCGTCGCCCCCGAGTCCGGCCCGGCTGACCGGACCAATCCCGACGTGGTCAAGGCCGTCCTCGCCCTGCCCGAGGGCGACCGTCACGGCCGCGCCCTCTATTTCACCCGGTCGACCCTGTATGGCGACGCCCCCGTCTGGCGCCACATCGGCCTCTACGGCTACCGCCGCGCCGCGCTCGAACGCTTCTGCGCCGCCCCGCCCTCGCCCCTAGAGCGCCGCGAGAAGCTGGAGCAGCTGCGCGCCCTCGAACTCGGCCTGCAGATCTGGGCCGCGGTGATCGATGCGGCGCCGCTGTCCGTGGACAGTCCGGCCGATCTGGAGGCCGCGCGGGCGCTGGCCTGAGACGGCGCAGCCCGGGGCCGTCGGAAATCGTCAGTTGCGAACGACGGCCACCGGCGACAGATTGCAATCGATGGACCGCCGTAGCGCGGAACCGGCGTCCGGTGACCGGGGTCGGGCTTCGATCACAGGAGTAAGCCCCATGCTGAAGACCCTCGCCGCCGCGACCCTTGCTCTCGCAGCCCTCGCCGGCCCGGCCGCGGCCCAGGACGCGGAAGGCATCGTCGACGCCCAGCTGAATCTGGTGACGGCTGAGTCCGGCTTCACCGCCGGCCCCCGCGTCACCGGGCGCCTGGCCGCGGATCGGTCGGAACTGGCGCGGCTCGCGGCCCCCGCAGGCGACATCCATTTCATCGGCGTCTGCGACCGGGGGTGCAGCGATCTCGATCTGATCGTCCGCGATTCCACGGGCCGCGAGGTCGGCCGCGATCTGGAGCCGGACGACGTGCCGATCGTCACCGTCGAGGGCGCCGCGGCCGGCCGCTATACGGTCGAGGTCTCGATGGTCGCCTGCACGGGGGAATGCGACTGGGGCGTCGGCGTCTTCCGCTAGACGTCGAACCCGTCCACCCACGCCTGCATCAGCGTCCGGGCGATGGCGATCTTCGGCGGGGCCTTGATGGCCGGATGCTTGCCCGCCAGACAGGCCCGCGCCTCGTCCCGGGTCAGCCAGGCCACGGCCTCCAGCTCGGTCTGATCCGGCGCCGCATCCTCCGAATCGACCTCGCAGACCAGTCCGATCATCAGCTGGGACGGGAAGGGCCACGGCTGGCTGGAGTGATAGCGCACCGCCGTCACCGTGAGCCCCGCCTCCTCCTCGATCTCGCGGGCGCAGGCCTCCTCGATGGTCTCGCCCGGCTCAAGGAACCCGGCCAGGGCCGACATCCGCCCCTCGGGCCAGCTCGCCTGCCGCCCCAGCAGGCACCGCGGCTCGTCTCCGCCGCGATAGACCGCCAGCATGATGGTCACCGGATCGACGCGCGGAAAATGCTCCGTCCCGCACGCCGGGCAGATCCGCTTCCAGCCGCCGCAGGCGTCCCGGCTCTCGATCCCGCAGGCGGCGCAGAAGCCGTGCCGCCGCCGCCAGTCGAACAGCGACTTGGCCGCCCCGGCCATGGCCGCGTCCGGTCCCGACAGCAGCATCGCCGCCTCGCGCATCTCGTGAAACTCCCCCACGCCCCGCAGCGGCCCCGCCGTCGGGTCGATCGAGCCCTCGATCTCGACCGCGAACACCGGCGCGCCTTTCCACAGACCGAGGAACAGTTCGCGGTCCAGCGCCGTCGCCCGGGCCTGCGCCATCGGCAGCCATGCCAGCCGCGCTTCGCCGTCCGCCTCCAGCAGCGGCCGCCCCTCCCACAGCACCAGCGCCAGCGCGCCGGGATCGGCCGCCCGCTCCGCCAGCCAGTCGGGGTCGTTCCTCAAATCCCCCGCCCGATCGAGCGGATTGCCGGCGAAGGTGTTCAGGGCGGGGAGAGGCATGGCCGCCTTCTAGCAAGCCCCTGCTTGCATCCGCGACCCGGAATCGTCATATCCCCTCTCGGAGATCGCGGGCGAAGGCTTCGCCAACCTGGTCAGGGCCGGAAGGCAGCAGCCACAACGAATTCCCCTTCGGGTCGCGGTCTCCACCTCCTTTCTTAGTGCGCTAACGCTCGGCTCGCGGAGCTCGCTGCTTGAGCGCGCTCTGTCTCCTCACGCAGTGGGGAGGGGGACCGCGAAGCGGTGGAGGGGCGAAGAGGCCGCGCACCGGCCTCCGACAGGCCCGCCCACAACTCCCTTCCCTCATCCCCTTCGCCCCCGCGCCCTCCCGCGCTATGACCGTCCCATGAGCGACGTGGAACCGAGTCTCGAAGGGCCTCCGTGGGAGGAGGACGCGCCCGAAGCCGAGGAGCGCGATCCCAATACGGACGACATGTTCGGCGCGCCCGAACCCGCCGGCATGCGCGAGGCTGAGGCCGCCTCCGCGCCCGAAGCCGAAACCGCGCCCGCTGAACCGGCCCCGGCCGCCGCCAAACCCGCGCCGAAAACCCCCAAACCCGCCCCTCCCGCCGATGACGGCCCCGCCGCCCACGCCGACGACGGCGCCGCCTACACCGTCCTCGCCCGCAAATACCGGCCGCGCACCTTCGGCGACCTGATCGGCCAGGAGGCCATGGTCCGCACCCTGACCAACGCCTTCTCGACCGGCCGCATCGCCCACGCGTTCATGCTCACCGGCGTCCGCGGCGTCGGCAAGACCACCACCGCCCGCCTGCTGGCCCGCGCCCTGAACAACGAGACCGAGGTCATCGACCGCCCCTCGCTGGAGCTGACCGCCCACGGCCGCCACGACGCCGCCATCATGGCCGGCCAGCACATGGACGTGGTCGAGATGGACGCCGCCTCCCACACGGGCATCGACGGCATCCGCGACATCATCGACAGCGTTCGCTACGCCCCCGTCGAGGCGCGCTACAAGGTCTACGTCCTCGACGAAGTCCACATGCTGTCGAACCAGGCCTTCAACGCCCTGCTGAAGACGCTGGAAGAGCCGCCGCCGCACGCCAAATTCATCTTCGCCACCACCGAGATCCGCAAGGTCCCGGTGACCATCCTGTCCCGCTGCCAGCGCTTCGACCTGCGCCGCGTCGAGCCGGACATCCTCGTCGAACACCTCGCCCGCATCGCCGACCGCGAGGGGATGAAGATCGAGCAGGACGCGCTGGCCCTGATCGCCCGCGCCGCCGAGGGCTCGGTGCGCGACGGTCTCTCCCTGCTGGATCAGGCCCTGGTGCAGGGCGAGAAGGGCGAGACCGTCCCGACCACCGTCGTGCGCGACATGCTCGGCCTCGCCGACCGCAGCCAGACCATCGCCCTGTTCGAGGCGATCATGGCCGGCCGCACCCCCGAGGCGCTGGAGCTGTTCCGCACCCTCTACGGCTACGGCGCCGATCCGGTGCAGGTGACCAACGACCTGCTGGAGCACTGCCACGCCGCCTCGGTGGCCAAGATGCTCGGCCCGCAGGCGACCCGCCTGCCCAACGACCAGGCCCAGAAGCTGACGGCGCTCGGCGCCGTCATCTCGGCCGGGACGCTGGCCCGGGTCTGGCAGATGCTGCTCAAGGCCCTGGACGAGGTGCGTCGTGCGCCCAATCCCGCCGACGCCGTCGAAATGGCCATCGTCCGCCTCGCCTACGCCGCCGACCTGCCGGGCCCGGAAGAGGCGCTCAAGGCCCTGCGCGACGGCGAGCCGATGCCCGGCGGCGGCGCGGCCCCGCGCGGTCCGTCCAGCGGCGGCGGCGGCGCCTCGGCCCAGCTGGCGGCCCGCCCCGTCCAGGCCCCCGCCCCGCCCGACCCGCAGTCCTTCGAACAGGTCGTCGCCCTGATCGGCGACAAGCGCGAGGTCGGCCTGCAGATGGACGTCCAGCGCTACGTCCGCCCGGTCGCCTTCAAGCCCGGCGCCATCACCTACGAGAGCATCGAGGGCGCCCCGATCGACCTCGCCCGCCGCCTGTCCTCCCGCCTGAAAGAGTGGACCGGCCGCACCTGGCTGATCGCCGCCAACGGCCAGGGCGGCGGCGAGACCATGATCGAGGTCGACCGCCGCAAGCGCGCCGAGGAGCGGGCCGGAGTCGAGGCCGACCCCTTCGTGAAGGCGGTGCTGGAAGCCTTCCCCGGCGCCAGGATCGGCGACATCAAGACGGTGGCTCCGGCGGTGGAGCTGCCGGTCATCCCGGACGAGGCGAGCGACGAGGACTAGCTTCAGAGGCGCCGCCGCCCTCGTCCCCATCCAGGGCCTTGAGCGCTAGCCGGTATTCCCGGTCGACGTCGGCGCCGTCGCCGGGGTCGTCGGCCATGCCCGCGGTTTCCCGGATCAGGAACGCCTGCCGGCGAAGGGCGGAGCGCTGCTCTTCCGTTTCGAGGTGCTCGGCCAGCGCGGCTATGGCCCGGAGCATGTGGATCAGGACGGACGGGACCCGCGCGCCGGACTGCCGGATCTGGTCGAACGCCGCATCGACGATGCCCTGAAAGTCGCTGACCCGGCGCACCATTCGCAAGGTCCCGTTGCTGTCGCGCACCGTTGGGGCCGGCAGCTGCCGGCCGGCGAGACGGGCGATTCCGCCCCGCAGCCGGTCGATCACAGCCAAAGCCGTGAACGGGTCATTGATGCCGGGCGACAGGGCGCGAACCGCCACCTCAACGAGGTGTCTGATCGCGAACTCGAAATCCTGGTCGGGAGTCCGCGCCGCCCCCGAGACGATGAAGCGGCCGATCTGCCGGCGCGCCTTCTCCGGGTCCGCCGGGGGCGGACAGACGACGACCTTCCGGTCCCCCTCGACGACGAAATCCCCTGGCCGGAAATCGAGCCGCACGACGGCGTCGTTCCGCTCGGCCCATTCCAGGATTTCGCGGTATTCGACCGACTGGACATAGCCCTCCCTGGGCAGCCGCAGGGCCTCCGACCGGGTCGTGAAATCCTTCGGCAGGTCGCAGGGCTGGGCCGGCGGCGCGTCTTCGAGGGGCGGGAGCTTGCCCACCGCCTTGTCGAACTCGCTGCGCACGCGCCGGACCACCTCATCGGCGACGATCAGGCTCGAAACCCCCTGCAGAAACCAGACCAGCGCAAGGACCGAGCCGAGCGCCAGCAGACTTCCCGCGGCCACGGCCAGGTTCTGCACCTCGTCCGCCGCGGCGTCACCCCGCACCGCGCGGAGCACCAACAGCAGGTACACGATCGTCATGGCGAAGGCGCCGAGAGCCACTTGGGTCCCCCGGTTCGCCCGGAAGGTACGGATCAGGCGCGGCCCATAGGCGCTCGCGGCCAGCGACAGCGAGACGACGGTCACCGAGAACACAATCCCGGCCATGGAGATGACGGCGGTGAGCAGCGTGGACAGAAGGTTGCGGGCGTCCTCGCCGTTGCCGGCATTCAGCCACCGCTGGTTCTCGCCGCCACGCATGATCCCGGCTTCGTCGAGCCGGAGCATGACAACGGCCAGCCCCACGCCCAGCAGGAACATCAGGACGGGCACCAGCCAGAGACTCGTGCGCAGGGCGTCGAGCCTCGCTCCGGCCCAGTTCAGAATGGCGTGACCCATGCCCTCTCAACCCGGCCGAAAAGAGGAAGTTCTCCAGCCAGGTTTCAACCCCGGTGGCCGTTCCGGCGAGCACCGGCCGGCCGCAGGAACCGCTCGCAGGTCTCACAGAACCACCGCCGCCGCCTCGAACCCCAGCCTCGGCGAACGCGGGAACAGGTTCTCGTCCGTGCCGTAGCCGAGATTGACGATGAAGTTCGGCTCCACGGTCGTGCCCGCGAAAAACTCCGCCTTCACCCCCGCCGGGTCGAAGCCCGACATCGGCCCCACGTCCAGACCCAACGCCCGCGCCGCCAGCAGGAAATACCCCCCCTGCAGCGAGGCGTTGCGGAAGGCGCTCTCCCGTCGCCCGGCCTCGTCCGCGAACCAGTCCTTCGCACCCGGCGCGTGCGGGAACAGCACCGGCAGGTGCTCGTGGAATTCGATGTCCTGGCCGATGATCACATTGACGGGCGCCTGCAGCGTCTTGGCCCGGTTGCCCTCGCTCATCAGCGGGATCAGCCGCGCCTTCGCCTCGGGCGAGGTCACGAAGACGAAGCGAGCGGGGGTGTTGTTCACCGCCGTTGGGCCGAATTTGGTCAGGTCGTACATCTGGCGCAGCAGGGGCTCCGGCACCGGCCGGTCCGACCAGGCGTTGCGCGTGCGGGCCTCCGTGAACAGCTGGGCCAGCGCGGCGTCCGACAGCGGGCGGTCGCGGACGGGGGTGGAGTCAAAGGCCATGGGGAAATCCCTCCTGATCGATATCAGCAACAGTAGTGATTACTAATTAGAGGCCCGGGGGGCCGGCGCAAGGGGATCGAGCACAAAAACTGTTGCGGATATGGCCGCGCTTGCGCCACGCCCTTGCGGGCCCGGGGCGGCGGGGCCTATCTAGGGCCCATGAAAGACCTCAACGCCCTGATGCAGCAGGCCCAGGCGATGCAGCAGAAGCTGCAGGACGCCCAGGCGAAAATGGCCGAAACCACCGCCTCCGGCAGCTCCGGCGGCGGCCTCGTCGCCATGGACCTGAAGGGCCCCGGCGAGGTCACCCGCGTGGTCATCGACGACAGCCTGATGGTCCCCGGCGAGACCGAGATCCTGGCCGACCTGATCGTCGCCGCCCACGCCGACGCCAAGCGCAAGCTCGACGAGGCCAACGCCGCCCTGATGCGCGAGGCCGCCGGCCCCATGGCCGGGATGAACATCCCCGGCATGCCCAAGCTGTTCTAGGTGGCCGCCTCCGCCGGGCCCGAGATCGAGCGGCTCATCTCGCTCCTCGCCAAACTGCCCGGCCTCGGTCCGCGCTCGGCCCGCCGCGCCGCCCTCGCCCTGCTGAAAAAGCGCGAACAGCTGCTCGTCCCCCTCGCCGCCTCGCTGAAGGAGACCGCCGACAAGGTCGTCTCGTGCAGCGTCTGCGGCGCGCCCGACACCCGCGATCCCTGCTCCATCTGCGCCGACCGCGCCCGCGACAACGGCTTGATCTGCGTGGTCGAGGAGGCCGGCGCCCTGTGGGCCATGGAGCGGTCCGGCGCCTTCCGCGGCAAATACCATGTCCTCGGCGGCCTGCTCTCGGCCCTCGACGGCGTCGGCCCCGACGCCCTGCGCGTCGCCGAACTGGTCGGACGCGTGCGCGGCGGCGAGGCGAAGGAGGTGGTGCTGGCCCTGCCCGCCACCGTCGACGGCCAGACCACCGCCCACTACATCGCCGAACGTCTCGCCGGCTCCGGCGTCGAGATCACCTCCCTCGCCCGCGGCGTCCCCGTCGGCGGCGAACTGGACTGGCTCGACGACGGGACGATCATCCAGGCGCTGCGGCAGCGGCGGCCCGCCTAGGCCTCCATCGTCCCGAACAGGTGGCGAATGCCCGTCGAGAAGCACGCCGGGAAGATGCTGGCGTGGGTCTCGTCCTCGAACACCCGCGACTTGACGATCAGGTTCGGGTCCCCACGCGCGGTCAGCATCTCCGCGAACCGGTTCATCTCGCTGACCATGTACGCGTCGTTGTGCGGCTGCTCTTCCCAGGAACCGACCCCGAGATAGGCGTAGGTCTTGCGCGGAAGGCGCGTCGCTGACAGCCCCGCCTCCCGCTTGAGGATCAGTTTGTTGGCGTACCACAGCGACGGGCTGACCATCAGATAACGGCTGAACGCCTCCGGATGGGCCTGCAGCACCCAGGCGGTGAATAGGGCCCGTAGGAATGGCCGACCAGCGTCCGGTCATCCGCATCAGCCCGCCAGCGCGAGGCCACCAGCGGCAGCGCCTCTTCCGTCAGCATCCGCAGGAAGGCGGGCCCGCCGCCCGAACCGAGCTGGAATTCGGGGCCGTAGCCGCCGTCCGGGTGGAACACCGGCGTATAATCGCGGCTGCGCTCGCGTCGGTAACCGCGCACGTCCGGATAGATCCCGGCCACGCCGATCGAGACGAGGATGGCCTCGGGACCCTGGTTCATTCGCGCCGCCAGATGCTCGAGTTGCATGGCGGCGATCGGGAAGGAGTAGTCGGCGTCCAGCGTCACGATGACGGGATAGCGCCGGTCCCCCTCGTCATAGCCGACCGGCGTCCGCACATAGAGGGCGTAGTCGACGCCGTTCATGGCGGAGGTCAGCGGCACGACGGTGCTGGACGGCATGACCCAGGCGGTCCCGGCTTCGACGTCCGGTCGCGGGTCCCGCGGCATGGCGAGACCGGCCGTCCCGACGAAGGCCGCGGCTCCGAAGGCGCCGCGGCGGGTGGTTGAGGTCGTCATCAAGGTCCCCTCCCTGGTTCCGGCAAGGCTGGCCGATGGATATGGCCGGTTTGCGACCGCGCTTCGTTACGACCGATTCTGACGCACGTCCGGACTATCGTGGCGGCATGACCTGCCAGCGCGACCACCCCCGTAGACGGGGTAGACTCCATCCACTGTTTCCGCCCCCGACCGCCTCTGGCGCGTCGATCGCCAGAAACCTGCGCCGCGCGGGACTTTGGACCGATCCGGCCAGCGGACGAGGTAGACGAGGTAGACTCCATCCACTGTGTTTTTCCAGAGCCGCCCGCCATGGCGGCCCCCTCCGACTCCCGGTAAGGAACGGAGCATGAACGCCTCCCTCGTCGCCTTTTTCGCCGCCGCTTTCGTCGCCCTGATCGCCCTCGCCTGGGCCCTGATGGAGCGGCGCCGGGCCGCCGCAGCCGAAACGCGGAACTGGGAGCTGCGCGAGCGGCATGCGGAGACCGAGGCGCGAATGCGGCTGTTCGAGGATCAGGCCGCGGCCTCGACCGAACTGCTCCGCGCCCAGGCCGCCCAGTCGGCCTCCACCGTCGCCGAGGAACTGCTCAAACGCACCGACGAGACCTTCCGCAACCGCGAGTTGATGGCCCGCGAGCGGATGGAGGCCCAGCTCAAGCCGGTCGCCGACACCCTCGCCAAATTCCAGGAGCATGTCGCCGCACTGGAAAAGGTCCGCGCCGAGGAGACCGGCGGCCTCAAGGAACAGCTGCAGCTGCTGATGACCGCCTCGACCGCCACCCGCGACGAGGCCCGCCGCCTGACCGAGGCCCTGAAGGGCAACACCGGCCGTCGCGGCCGCTGGGGCGAACAGACCTGCCGCAATGTGCTTGAGGCCGCCGGCATGGCCGGGCGGTTCGACTTCACCGAACAGACCTCCACCGCCGACGAGCAGGGCCGCCAGCAACGCCCGGACTTCGTCGTCCGCATGCCGGGCGGCGGCATGTTCGTGATCGACGCCAAGGTGCCGCTGGCCTTCCCCGACGCCGCCGACGGCGACGAGGAGGCGCAAGGGCGCGCCGCCTCGATGCGCACCGCCGCCAGCATGAAGACCCACGTCCGCCAGCTCTCCTCGAAAGCCTATCAGGACCAGTTCAAACCCAGCCCCGACGTGGTCGTCATGTTCGTGCCGGGCGAATCCTTCCTCTCCGCCGCCCTCGACCACGAGCCGGACCTGATCACCCAGGCCATGGACTGCCGCGTGCTGATCGCCACCCCGACCACCCTGTTCGCCCTGTGCAAGGCCGTCGCCTACGGCTGGCGCGCTGAGGAGCAGGCCAAAAACGCCGAACAGGTCGCGAAACTGGGCAAGGAGCTCTACAAACGCCTGTCGGTCATGGGCGGCCACGCCGCCGCCGTCGGCCGCGCGCTGGATACGGCCGTGGGCAAATACAACCAGTTCGTCGGCTCGCTGGAGAGCCAGGTCATGGTCTCCGCCCGCCGCTTCGAGGACCTGCACGTCGACCACGAGGGCAAGGACCTGCCCGAACTGCCGCCGGTGGAAAGCGCCCCACGCTCCCTGTCGCGGCCGGAACTTGCCGCTCCCGCGCCCGAGGTCGCCGCCGAATAGCGGACAAGGCCAGCGGACTTTTAGACAAGCCTGCTTGACACGCCGGACCAGCGATGTAAAACACCCTTGTCACTCGACAAGGAGCCCCGCATGGACCCCGCCGACCGCCCCAAACGCCCCTTCGGCCTCGGAGCCTACATCCTCGTGATCGTCGCCGTCGCCTTCGTCGGCGGCCTCGCTGGCGCGGCGCGCGGCTTGATCGGCGACCAGCCGGGGCCCATGGGGCTGCTGCTCACCGCCGCCATCATGAGCCTCGCCATGGGGGTCGCCTTCGCCGCCTGCATCTGGTGGTGGCGCGGCATCGACGAGGCCGCGCGCGAGGCCCACAAATGGGCCTGGTGGTGGGGCGGCTCGGGCGGCATGGCCGTCGGGGCGATCCTGCTGCTGACCCTCACCTTCGGGGACGACGCCTCGACCTCCGCCGAGGTCGGCATGACCGCTCCCGACCTGGTGGCCGGCGGCATGTTCGCGGTCCTGCTCTTCCAGCTCGCCGGCTACAGCGTGGCCTGGGCGATCTGGTGGCTGAAGCACCGCTAGGAGCCGCCGGATGAACAACCGCCTCAAGGTGCTTCGCGCCGAACGCAACTGGAGCCAGGCCGACCTCGCCGAGCGGCTCGGCGTCTCGCGCCAGACCGTCAACGCGCTGGAGACCGGCCGCTACGACCCGTCCCTGCCCCTCGCCTTCCGCATCGCCCGCGTCTTCGACCAGTCGATCGAAGCCATCTTCATCGACTCCGAATGACGCCACGCTTCACCGCCTTCCCCCTCCCCCAAATGGATCTGAAATGACCTTCAAGAAACGCCTCCAGACCACAGTCTCCAGCCTTGGCCGGCTGACCGCCGGCGCCGTGCTGGGCCTCGGCCTCGCCGCCGCCGCCATCGCTCCTGCCCACGCCCAGGTGGTCGCGCCGCCCGTCGCCGACGAGGCGCCCGCGATCCGCGCCGTCCCGCCCGCCGAGGGCCGCGGCCCGGCCCTGTGGGTGATCCGCGACGAGGACTCGACCCTCTACCTGTTCGGCACCGTCCACCTGCTGCGCCCGACCACCGGCTGGGGTACCGAACGCGTCGACGCGGCCTTCGACAGCGCCGACAAACTGGTGCTCGAGATCTCCAACCCCGACGACCAGGCCGCCATCGTCCCCCTGATCCAGCAACACGGCATCTCGCCAGCCACGCCGCTGTCCAGCCTGCTGAACGCCGGAGAGCTGGCGGCGCTAGACGCGGCGGCGCAGACCATCGGCCTCACCGCCGCACAGATGGACCCCTTCCGCCCGTGGTTCGCCGCCCTGACCCTGTCGATCGCTCCGCTACAGAAGGCCGGCTATGACCCGGCCTCCGGCGTCGAACTGCTGCTCAAGGCCCGGGCCGAGGCGGCCGGCAAACCCGTCACCGGCTTCGAGACCATCGACGAGCAGATCCGCATCCTCGCCGGTTTCCCGGAGGAGGACCAACTGGCTTTCCTGCGCACCACGCTGGACGGCTTCGAGGACGCCACGGTCGAGCTAGATCGCCTCGTCGAGGCTTGGGCCACGGGCGACGTCGAAGCCATCGAGACGATCGGCCTCGAGCCGATGCGCGAGAGCGGCGAGGAACTCTACCAGGCCCTGCTGGTCCGCCGGAACACCAATTGGGCCGACCAGATCCAGACCATGCTCGAGGGCTCCGGCTCCGCCTTCATCGCCGTGGGCGCCGCCCACCTCGTCGGTGACGACAGCGTGCAGGAAATCCTCGAAAGCCGCGGCGTCGACGTCGACGTGGCTCCGTAGGTCAGGGAAGGCCCGGCCGCCGCGCCGGGCCTTTTCTTTTGCATGCGCCCGTCTATGGTCCGCCTCCGATCGGCGAGCCGGTCGCGGCCGTAGTTCAGAGGTAGAACGTCAGCTTCCCAAGCTGAATGTCGCGGGTTCGATTCCCGCCGGCCGCTCCATTTCCGCCGGAAACCGGACATTCCGCCGCCCGGAGCCTGTCGGCGATTTAATCCACCTGTCCAGCTTGTAACTGGAGCCTCTTCCGGGGCGGGGGCACGGTCCGCGCAACAGGGAGAGGGACGATGACGAAGACCATCTGGCTGGCCACCGCGGCCGTATCCGTGCTGGCCGCGCCGGCCCTGGCGCAGACCACCCCCGGCCAGTCGCCGACGCCGGAAAGCGCCGCCCAGCAGGGCGTACTGGTGTTTGAACCGGCCTTCTTCGCCGACTCCCGGCCCGACACGGCGCTGGACATGATCGCCCGCCTGCCCGGCTTCGGCCTCAACACCGGCAACAGCGGCACGCGAGGCTTCGCCGGTGCGGCCGGCAATGTGCTGATCGACGGCGACCGTCCCTCGTCCAAAAGCGACAGCCTCGACCAGGTGCTGCGCCGCATCTCCGCCGACAGCGTCGAGCGCATCGAACTGATCCGCGGCGGCGCCCCGGGCATCGACATGCAGGGCCAGTCGGTCGTGGCCAACGTAGTCCTGCGCCGCACCGTCACCGTCGAGCGGGTGCTGGAGTTCAACAGCTATATCTATCCGGACGGGTACGTCGGGCCGATCCTCGCCGGCCAGTACTCCCGCCGCGAGGGCGACAATTCGATCGAGGGCTCGATCAGCGCCACCACCGACCGCACCGACGGGACCGGCGAGGGCTTCCGCCGCCGCTACGACGCCTCGGGGGCCCTGATCCAGGACGCAGACCTGATCCTGTGGGACCGCTTCCGCAACGTCCGGGCGACCGGGGCCGTCCAGCGCCCGTTCGCCGGCGGCAAGCTTCGCGTCAACGGGTTGTTGGGCTGGTTCGGCAGCGAGCGCGAACAGGATGTGCTGATCCGCTCCGGAGCCGGGATCGACAGCTTCACCGATGAGGAGTCGGACTCCGTCAACAGCGAGTTTGGCGTGAACTGGACCCGCGATCTGTCGCCCCGCCTCGGCCTCGAACTGGTCGGCCTTCAGCGCTACGGGACCGAGGACTACGTCGGCGTCTCCGAAGGCGGCGCCAACACCTCAACCTTTTCCGCCGAAGGCAGCCAGGGCGAATCGATCGCCCGCGCCGTGCTGCGCTTCCGGCCGAACGACCGCTGGGCCTTCGAGACCGGCGGCGAGCTGGCCTACAACTTCCTCGACAGCGCCACGGCCTTCGAGGAGAACGGCGTTCCGATCCCGCTGCCGTCGTCCTCCGTCAAGGTCGAGGAACTGCGCGGCGAGGCCTTCGGCCAGGCGACCTGGCGCCCCAGCCCGAAATTCACCGTCGAAGCCGGGATGCGCGTCGAAGTCTCCGAGATCAGCCAGTCCGGCGACAGCGACGAGAGCAAGTCCTTCGTCTATCCGAAGCCGCGGGTGCAGCTGACCTGGACGCCGTGGGAAGGCCACCAGTTCCGTTTCCGCGCCGAACGTGAGGTGGGGCAGCTGGACTTTGGCGATTTTGTCGCCTCGGCCGAGATCGACATCGGCCAGGTCGAGGGCGGCAACCCGGATCTCGAACCTGACAAGACCACCATCGTCGAGGCCGTGTACGAGCGCCGCTTCTGGGGCGAAGGAGCCCTGACCATCATGGCCCAGCACGGCGAGGTCGAGGACGTCATCGACATCATCCCCCTGACCGGCGGCTTCGATGGCGTGGGCAACATCGGCGACGGCTCGTTCGATGTTTTCGAAGTCCGGCTGGCCCTGCCGATGGACAAGCTGGGCATCCCCAACGCCCGCCTGCAGGCCCGCGGCAGTTGGGTCGATACCGAGGTGGTGGATCCCGTCACCGGCGAAACGCGCCGCTTCCAGGGCAACCAGGCGTTCGGCTGCGGCGTCAGCTTCAACCACGACCTGCAGGGCGGGAAATACTCGTACGGCTTCGACCACGGCTGCAACGTCGACAAGGGCCGTCTCTTCCGGGTGCGCGAGGTCCGCGCCCTCTACGCCGAGCCCTTCGTCACCCTCTACGGCCAGTGGAAGCCCTCGACGGACACGACCATTCGTCTCGACATCGGCAACGCCACCGACCGCGAGCGCGGCTATGACCGCGACATCTACGCCGGGCCGCGCGACGTCGCCCCCCTCGCTTTCCGCGAGGTGCGGCGCACGAAGATGAGCCCGTGGCTGTTCCTGCAGATGCGCAAGAGCTTCTGAGCGGGCGCAGGGAATTCGAAGACGCCGGCAGCGGGAATTCGAGGACACGGAAGAGGGAAAAGGGAGACGTGCGCTACTCCCTCTCCTGACGGTCGGGGGGCCACGGAAAAAGGGTACGTGTCCCCGCTTTCGATCGGGCAAGAAAAAGGGCGGAGCCGCGAGGCCCCGCCCTTCTTTCTTGCGTCCCTGCCGGATCAGGCGGGGGTGCTGGCTCCCGGCCGGGCGACGTTGCCGTCCTCCTGGCCACGGTCCGTGACCGTCGGTCCCGGATGGTTTCCGGCGTCGTTGGCGCCGTGCGACCAGCCCTTGATCAGGAAGCTGATCAGGATGAAGGCGACGCCGATGCCGACGCCCCACCAACCCAGCTTGCCGAAGCCGTCCAGCGAGGTGGCGAGCGCCCCCTGCGGGTCCAGCACCTGACCGCCGACGGTTTCCGTGCCCATGAGGCCGGCGATCTGGCCGCCGACGAACTGGGCGATCGAGCTGGCGAGGAACCACACAGCCATCATGAAGCTGACCACGGAAGGCAGCGACAGCTTGGTGATCTCCGACAGTCCCACGGGTGACAGGAAGAGCTCGCCCGTGGTGTGCAGCATGTACAGCATGGCCAGGATGATTAGCGGCATCTGGAAGGCGCTGCTGACCATGCCCGAGCCAGCGGCCCAGACCACCACCAGGAAACCGAGCCCGACCTGAACCAGGCCGAGACCGAACTTCATCGTCGGGTTGGGGTCCATTTTCCGGCTGGCCAGGAAGGCCCACATCGCGGCGAAGATCGGCGCGAAGATGAGGATGAAGCCGGCGTTGAACGACTGGACCTGCGCCGCCGTGATAGTGGCGTCGATCCAGAAGCCCGTGGGCGTGATGCCCGCGGCCGCCAGCTGGGCAGGCGTGCCGATGGTGATGCCGAGGAACTGCATCGCCACGGGGGTGATGGTCAGGTCCACGTTGCGGTCGGCGAACAGGTTCAGCGAGGTGCCGGCCTGTTCGAACAGGGTGAAGAAGACCACGGCGCCGAAGATCAGCACGACGGCCAGCATCATCCGCTGGCGTTCGACCCAGGTCTTGCAGACCTTGGCGATGATCCAGCCGATGAAGGCCAGGGCGACGATGGTCGAGACGCCGAGCACCCACCCCACAAGGGCGTTCCGCTGGACCATGAACCAGACGACGGCGACGCCGAGAATGGCGAGAATATAGATCAGCCACTCGCGGTTGATCGGTCCGAGAACCGGCCGCTTGATCAGTTCCGGGTTCGGCGGTTCGCCGTTGCCTTGCAGCAGCGGCTTGCCGAGCACGAAGACGATCAGACCCGCCAGCATGCCGACGCCGGCAAGCCCGAAGCCGGCCCACCAGCCTACGGTCTGACCCAGAAGGCCGCACAGCACCGCGGCCCAGAAGGCCCCGAGGTTGATCCCGTAGTAATAGAGGGTGAAGCCGGAATCCCGGCGCGGATCGCCCTGCGGATACAACTGCCCCACGATCGTGGAAATGTTCGGCTTCAGGAAGCCGACCCCCATGATGATCAGCGAGATGGCCAGATAGAAGATGTTGACGCCCATCATGTCGCGGGTCGCCTCGAGCTCGTAGGAGCCCTCGGGCAGAACCTGCGGCAGGCTGGCGCCTTCGGGCAGATCCGTCAGCGCCAGACCGCCGCCCTCGGCGGGCGTGAAGGCGTAGATGTCTCCGTCGATCATGATGCCGACCTCGCGCGCCGCGCCGCGGCCCTCGCCGACGACCTCGTATTCGGCGCCGGCGTAGGTCAGGGTCTCGGTCGCGGGACGGCCTTCGAAGGCCATCATGCCGTGGCCGGCCACCAGCAGGATGGCGCCGAAGACGATGGCCTTGCGGGTGCCGATGTAGCGGTCAGCCATGATGCCGCCGAGCAGCGGCAGCAGATAGACCAGCGAGGTGTAGGAGCCGTAGGTGGACGCCGCCATCGCGTCGTCGAACAGGAAATGCTGGGTCAGGAAGAAGATCAGGATGCCGCGCATCCCGTAGTAGGAGAACCGCTCCCACATCTCGGCGAAGAACAGGATGATCAGCCCTTTCGGGTGGTTCTTCAGGATCTGCATCAGGACGGGCACGCCCGTCAGCAGGGTGATGACCAGCCCCGCCATGATTACGATGTTGAGACTCATGCCTCGTCTCCCCCTGCTCGCGGGGCCGTTGGCCCGGCCTGCGCCGAAATGGCGCTCCCTCCATCCGTTCTACTCAACGGCTCACTCCCGAATTGCTGCGCCCCACCTGACGCGCGAAGGCGCATAAGCAGCACGGCGCGCAAGACCGGACAAGAGTTAAGGGTAAATTGGCTACCAGTAGCGGTGGGCGAACGCACCCGTCAGGATGGGCGGACAGAGGGGGATTCGACCGATGAGGACGACGGGACGCCGGTCCATACTGCTGGGGCTGGGCTCGACCGTGGTCACCGCGTCGGGGCTGCAGGCCTGCGGCCCGGCGCCGCGATCGGGCGCCGGTGACGTCGTCGCCGCCGGCCAGCCCGCCGCCCTGTTGATATGGGCCGTGGCCCCCCGGCGCCTGGCCGGCTGGCCGCGCAAGCCGGCCCCGGGCGCCCTCGCCGCCCTGCCGACGCTAGCCGCCGCCCTGCCGGAGACCGGCGCCCTCGCCAGCGGCGGTCGGCCCGCCACACCTGAAGCCATCGCCGCGCTGAAGCCGCGGCTGATCATCGACTACGGCGATACCGATCCGGATGACCAGGGCCTCGCGGCCCGCATGCGAAGCCGGCTCGGCGTCGACTGGCGGCTGATCGACGGCGCCTTGTCCCGCACCCCCGAGGCCTTCCTCGAGGCCGGCCGCCTGCTGGACGCCCTTCCCACCGCAGAGGGGCTCGCCGAAGCCGCCGCCGAAGCGATCGACCGTTGGCGCCACGCCCCGGCGGGACCAGCCTTCTACTACGCGCGAGGCTCCGACGGCCTCGAGACCGGCTTTCGTGGAGCCCTCGCCACCGAGGTTCTGGAGGGCGCCGGCTGGACCAATGTCGCCGAGGGCTCGCGCGACATCGGCCGCGTCACCCGTGAACAGGTCGTCGCCTGGGATCCGGAGGCGATCGTCACCCTCGATCCCGGTTTCGCCCGCGCCGCCGCCGACGATCCGGTTTGGCGGCGACGGAGCGGCGGCAAGCGGCGTCGCCTGCTGCTGCTGCCATCGACCCCCTTCGGCTGGATCGATCGCCCGCCGTCGGTCAATCGCCTGCTCGGCTGCGCCTGGCTGGCCGACCCCGACGCCGCCCGGAGGGACCTCGCCCGACTCAGCCGCAGCCTCTACGGCTCGGAACCCGCCGAACTCCCGCGTCCCCGGTGGATCCCCTGACCGGATTCCGCGCCTGGGCGGCTCCGCTGGCGCTGGCCGTGCTGGCGCTGGCGGGTGCGGCGACGGTGCTGGCCACCGGCCCGCTGGCCGTCGCGCCCGACGCTCTCTTCGCCGCCCTCTTCGGAGAAGGATCGCCGGAGGCCGAACTGGCGCTGTCCCTGCGCGGCCCACGCCTGCTTGCGGCCATGACCTGCGGGGCGGCCCTGGCCGGAGCCGGAGCGGGATTCCAGATCCTGTTCCGCAATCCCCTCGCCTCGCCCGACCTGCTGGGCGTCACCTCGGGCGCCGGTTTCGGCGCCGCTCTCGCCCTGCTGTTCGGCGCCGGAGCTTTTCTGACCCAGAGCGCCGCCTTCGCCGGCGGCCTCGCCACAGGCGCCCTCGCGGTCGCCTGCGCCGCCCTGACCCGCAGCGGCGACGGCCGCCTCGCCCTGATCCTGTGCGGCATCGTCGCCGGCGCCCTGGCCACGGCCGGCCTCGGCCTCGTTGTCATCGCCGCCGAGCCCTATTCGCAGCTGCCCTCGATCACCTACTGGCTGCTCGGCTCCTTCACGCGCGCCACGGCCGGCGAGGCCGCCCTCGCCCTCGCGCCGGTCGGCGTCGGCGCCGCCATCCTGCTGGGCCTCGGCTTCCGGCTCGACGTGCTGTCCCTCGGCGACGAGCAGGCCCGGTCGCTCGGTCTGAGGGCCGCGCCCCTGCGCCTGCTGGCCCTCGCCGCCGCCGCCCTGATGACTTCGGCCGCCGTCGCCGTCGCCGGGGTGGTCGGCTGGATCGGTCTGCTCGCCCCGCACGCCGCCCGCCGCATCGTCGGCGAGCGGGCCGGGGCGCTGATCCCCGCCTCCATGGCCGTCGGCGCCCTGTTCGCCCTGCTGATCGACCGGCTGTCCACCGCCTTCGGACCCGCCGAACTGCCCGTCGGCCTGCTCTCCGCCGCCGTCGGCGCCCCGGCCTTCCTGATCCTGTTCGTCGTCACCTCGAGGCGGTCGTGAGCGCCCTCGTCCTCGAAGCTTTGGTCGCGGGCCGCCCGGCCCGGGGAGGCCCCGGCTTCCGCCTGCCGCCCGTGGATCTCGCCGCCCGCCCCGGCGAGATCGTCGCCCTGATCGGCCCCAACGGCGCCGGCAAGACCACATTGCTGAAGACCGTCGCCGGCCTGATCCCGCCTCTCGGGGGGCGCGTCGGCCGCCCCGGCGCCGTCGCCTACCTGCCGCCGCCCGGCTCCGTCGCCGCCGGCTTCTCCGCCCTGCACCTGACGGCCCTCGGCCGCGCCGGTCGTCGCCGCTGGTCGCCCGGCCTCGCCCCCGCCGACATCGTGGCCGCCCGCGCCGCCCTCGCCCGGCTGGATGTCGCCGACCTCGCCGACCGCCCGTTCGACCGCCTGTCCAGCGGCCAGCAGCAGCTGGTCCTGATCGCCCGCCTGTTCGTGCAGGACGCCCCCGTCTGCCTGCTCGACGAACCCCTCGCCCTGCTCGACCCGGCCCACGCCCAGGCGGTCGAGACGGCCATCCGCGCCCTCGCCGCCGGAGGCCGCATCGTGCTGGCCTCCAGTCATCACCTGCCCTTCGCCGCCCGCGCCGACCGGGTGCTGGCCATCGGCCCCGACTGGATCGAGGCGGCCACGCCGGCGCGCGCGCTCAGCCCCGACCGCGTCCGCGCCCTGTTCGGCGTCGAGGTCTCCGGCTGCCCGTGCTGCGGTCAGGTCTTGAGTTGAAGCCGCGCTTGGCCGACGCTGCGGCCATGACACTGACCCGCCTGATCCCGCTCGCCGCCGCCCTCGCCCTCCTCGCCGCGCCCGCCGCCGCCCAGGACCCCGCCCGCTGGTCCTTCGCCATCCACGGCGGCGCCGGGGTCATCGAGCGCGACAGCCTGACCCCCGAACAGGACGCCGCCTACCGCGCCGCCCTGCACCGGGCGCTGGAGGCCGGGTCGGCGGTGCTGGCCAACGGCGGCTCGGCCCTCGACGCGGTCCAGGCCGCCATCGAGCTGATGGAAGACGATCCCCTGTTCAACGCCGGGCGCGGGGCCGTCTTCACCGCCGCCGGCCGCAATGAACTGGACGCCGCCGTCATGGACGGCTCCAACCTGCAGGCGGGCGCCGTCGCCGGCCTGACCGTCACCCGTCACCCGATCGCCGCCGCCCGCGCGGTGATGGAGCAGTCGCCGCATGTCATGCTGATCGGCGAGGGCGCGGATACGTTCGCCGCCTCGGTCGGGCTGGAGCAGGTCGACCCCGCCTTCTTCTTCACCGAGCGCCGCTGGCGGGGACTGGAGAGCGCCCTGCGCAATCAGAACCAGCCAATCCCCGCCCGCCCCGAAGGCGCGCCCGGCCCGCAGGCCGCCGTCGACCTGCCCGCCCCGCCGCTGAACGAGCGCAAATTCGGCACCGTGGGCGCCGTCGCCCTCGACAGCCAGGGCCGCCTCGCCGCCGGCACCTCGACCGGCGGCATGACTGCCAAGCGCTGGGGCCGCGTCGGCGACGTGCCGGTGATCGGCGCCGGCACCTATGCCTCCAACGCCGAGGGCTGCGCCGTCTCGGCCACCGGCTCCGGGGAGTATTTCATCCGCGCCACCGTCGCCCGCGACATCTGCCACCGCACCGCGGCCGGCGCCGACGTCCAGGCCGCCGCCGAGGCCGAGATCGCCGACGTCGGCTCGATCGGCGGCGACGGCGGGGTCATCGTCATGGGGACCGACGGAACGCCGGCCTTCGCCATCAACACCTCCGGCATGTACCGCGGCGCCGTCTCCAGCACCTCCGCGGCGGGTGTCGCCATCTACGGCGACGAGGATTTGCGCCCGTGACTGCCGCTGCGACCATCGACCTGGCCGACAAATTCGCCGCCTTTTCCGACCACTGGCGCCCGCGCGTCGCCGCCCGGCTGAACGGTCAGGACGTGCGGCTGGTCAAGGTGCGGGGCGTCTTCCCGTGGCACAGCCATGCCGACGCCGACGAGATGTTCCTCGTCTGGAAGGGCCGCTTCCGCGTCGAGTTCCGCGACCGGGTCGAGACCCTCGATCCCGGCCAGTTCATCGTGGTGCCGCGCGGCGTCGAACACCGCACCGCCGCCGACGACGAGGCCGAGGTGCTGATCTTCGAACCGTCGGAAGTGATCAACACCGGCGACGCCCCGGCTTCCGACTTCACCGCTCCGCAGGGCCAGACCATATGACCGCCAACCGCGACATCCCCGGCGTCATCGCCCCGCCGCCCCTGATCTACATCGGCTTCCTGCTGGCCGGCTGGGTGATCTTCCGCTTCGCCAATCCCGCCGTGGTCGGCCCCGATCTGCACGGCTGGCTCAGCCTCGGCTTCGGCCTGGAGACCCAGACCCGCCGCATCATATCCCTGCCGCTGATCATCGGCGGCCTGCTGCTGGACGGCGCCGCCGCCGGCTATTTCCGCCGCCTCGGCACCGCCGTCGAGCCATGGAAGCCCAGCACCGTCCTCGCCACGGACGGCCTGTACCGCCTCAGCCGCAACCCGATCTACCTCGGCTTCGCCATCACCTACGTCGGGCTGGCCATCGCCATGGACAGCGTCCTCGTCCTGCTGCTGCTGATCCCCTGCCTGTTCGTCGTCGACCGCTTCGTGATCCAGCGCGAGGAGCGCTACCTGTCCGCCAGATTCGGCGCCGACTACGACGCCTACCGCGCCCGGGTGCGGCGATGGCTGTAGCCCCCGACCCGCGTGACGAGCTCTCCCTGATGGCCATGGAGGAGCTCGACGCCGCCTGCGCCCTGGCCTGGCCGGAGATCAAGGCCATCACCCCGTGGGGCGACAGCTTCACCGGCTTCGCCCCCTCCGGCCGCGAGGTCGAGGTCGAGCGCCGCTACCTCTGGGCCCATGCGCCGGAGGGTGCGGTCTCGGTCGAGGTCGAGGTGCGCGACGTCGGCGCTCGCACCGGAGCCGAGGCCAAGGCCCTGCTCACCCCCGACTGACGCGTCTCCGGCTTTCGCCGAATAGTCGCTTCCGGCGCATGCCGCCCACCTCCAGCGCCTGCTCCGCGCCCACCTCGGCAAGACCCTGGATTTCGGCGGCGCACTGAGCGGATGCGCCGACGACCTTGACCGGGCGCTCCAGGGCGAGGCCGGGGCGGGGGACGGCCACGGCGGCCCCGACCACCACCCGGATGACCCCGCTCCGGCGACTGAAGACGAGGAAACGGCCTCCGCTTCAACCGCCGCCAACGTCACCATCGTCTCGATTCACCCGGCTCCGGCTCGTTCCGGCAGCGCCGCGCCGAAACACGGCCAGCGCCCGCTGACGGCGAAGGAACGCAACGACGCCCTGCGCCTCGCGGTTGCCGACTTCAACGACTTCTGGCGCCACCGCTCCGCCCGCGAGAGCGACGTCCGCGCCGTCATGGCCGAACTGTGCAACCCCGGACCGCGCCGCCCGCATCTCAGCCACAGCGGCGGGGATCACTGACGCGGACGGTTTCCCCGGCCCGGGAAACCGCTTAAGCCAGTGGACATGAAACTCGCCTCGCTCAAACACGGCCGCGACGGCCGCCTCGTCCTCGTCTCCAATGACCTCGCCTGGTTCACCGACGCCTTCCTGATCGCCCCGACGCTGCAGGCGGCGCTGGACGACTGGGAGCGAGTCGAGCCCGACTTGCGGGCCCTGGCCGAAAGCCTCGAACACGGCGGCGTGCCGCGCGGCCGCTTCCATGAGCGCGAGGCCGCCTCGCCCCTGCCCCGCGCCTATCAGTGGGCCGACGGTTCGGCCTATGTGAACCACGTCGCCCTGGTGCGTCAGGCGCGCGGCGCCGAGATGCCCGAGAGCTTCTGGACCGACCCCCTGATGTACCAGGGCGGTTCGGACGGCTTCCTCGCCCCCCGCGATCCGATCCCGCTGGCCGACGAGAGCTGGGGCTGCGACCTCGAAGCGGAGGTCGTGGTGGTCACCGGCGACGTGCCCCAGGGCGTGTCGCGAGAAGAGGCCCTGACCCACATCCGGCTCGTCGGCCTCGTCAACGACGTCAGCCTGCGCAACCTGATCCCGGCCGAACTGGGCAAGGGCTTCGGCTTCGTCCAGTCCAAGCCCGCCTCTGCCCTGTCGCCGGTCTTCGTCACCCCCGACGCGCTGGGCGACCGCTGGGCCGACGGCAAGCTCAAGGGCGAGCTGGCGGTCCAGCTCAACGGCCAGGACTTCGGCAAGGCCGACGCCGGAACTGACATGACCTTCGACTTCGGGACCCTGATCGCCCATCTGGCCAAGACACGCAGCCTCTGCGCCGGGACCATCATCGGCTCCGGCACCGTCTCCAACCGCGACGCCGACGGCGGCCCCGGCAAGCCGGTCAGCGAGGGCGGCCTCGGCTACTCCTGCATCGCCGAGGTCCGCACCGTCGAGACCATCCTGCGCGGCAAGGCCGAGACCGAATTCCTCAAGCACGGCGACACGGTCCGCATCGAGATGCTCGACGACCAGCACCACTCCATCTTCGGGGCCATCGAGCAGACGGTCGAGCCGGCCTGATGCGGGGCGCGTCCCTGCTGCTCGTCGCCCTGGCCCTGGCCCTGGCCGGCGTTACGCGGGCACAGGAGCGGCCGCAATGGACCCTGACCACGAACGGCGACGTAACGATCGCCCACACGACGCTCGGGTCGCGAGCCGCGTTCGTGGTGCGCTGCGCCGCAGATCAGCTCTCCGTTCTGCTCGCGGGCGTGCCCGCGCCGACCGACCGCATGTCGGTCACGACGATCGTCGACGGCTCGGTGGATCTGACCGGAGGCTGGTGGCTCGTGGATGACGGCTCCACCCTCATGTCACGCCGCCCGGCGCGGTACGCGCGGACCCTCGCCGCGGGCCATGCCGTCAGTTTGATGGCCCGAAGCGGTGAAGGGCAGCCATGGATCGTGGAAGCATCCCTGCCAGCTGACCGGACGCCGGTCGACGCCGTGCTGGAAGCCTGCGACCTCCCCTTGTCCGATCCGCGCGACACGCTGGGAGCCGGTGGTCCCGACGCCGCCACGACCTCTCCGGTCAGCCTGCATTGGGAACGCCAGCCCACGCCGCGATTTCCGGACCGTGCGATCAGCAAGGGGCTGACCGAGGGAACGGTCGTAGTTACCTGCATGACCGGTCCCGCGGGGTCTCTCCGGGAATGCAGGGCGGAAAGCGAACTTCCGGTTGGTGGGAACTTCGGTCAGGAGGCGGTTCGCGCGGCCAACAACGCCCGGCTTGGTCGAGAGACGACAGTCGGACGACTGGTCGAATTCGACATCACGTTCCTCATCCGCTGACGGCCCGCCGCAACGCCTCTTCCAGCGCCCGTTCCACCGGCACGACCACGTCCGGCCGCACGCCGACGCCCTCCCAGTTGGTTCCGGTCGCCGGGTGCCGCGCCTCGCCGATCGGCATGACGACGGTGAACCACGGCCCGAGATCCATGGTGATGGAAGGGTTGGCCCCGCCGCCGGTAACCGCGCCGATCACCGTGGCGCGGCCCGCCGCCTGCAGGTCGTAGGCCACGGCCTCCGCCGCCGAGAAGGTCCCCGGCCCGACCAGCACGAAGATCGGCTGGCTCGGGAAGGTCGGCGCCGCCACCGCATTGGCGAAGCGCTCGAACGTATCCCGTCCGTCGGAAATACAGTCCTCCGGATCGGTGGCATTGGGCTTGCAGCGCCGGAACTGGATGTCCTCCAGCCGCATCGGCTGCGGCGCGAAATGCCCCATCAGCTGGCGCAGCGCCACCTCGCCGCCGCCCAGGTTCTCGCGCAGGTCCAGCACCAGCGCCTCCGCCCCGGCCAGCTTCGCCATCGTCGAGTCGATCGCCGCCGCCGAGTCCGGATGGCCGCTGAACGACGCGAGGTTCAGATACGCCACGCCGCCGTGCAGCAGCGTCGCCTCGCGCACGCCCCAGCCGTTCCGCGCCTCTTCAGCCGCCAGTTGCTCCATCGTCGGCCCCGGACCTGCGGCGGTGACGTCGTCGCGGCTGCGCCCCTCGATCCACACCTGCAGATGCCTGTCGCCCGACACCGCCAGCAGGTCGGCGTTGATCGCCTGCCGGAAGGCCTCAGGATCGGTCAGCGCCATATAGGCCTCGCGCCGATCCGCCAGCCGCGCCCGGATCGCCGGCGTCCGCACGGTCATGACATAGTGCGCCAGCCGCCGGTCGAGCGTGTCCAGCGCCCGCGCGCGATGCGCCGCCGTGATCGCCACATGCGGATGAGCGGCCGCTCCTGTGTTCGCCGCCGCCTCCTGCGCCAGCACCGCCGCCGGTCCCTGGCACGACAGCACCACCGCCCCGAGCGCGGCCGTCATCACATGTTTCAACTTCATCGTCGTCTCCTTGTCCGCACAGGAGGTGACGACGAGGCCTTACGGATGCGCCCCGGCCATTAAGCTTTCGACAGCTTCGCGCCTGTTTGGGGGCGGCGCGCCCGACTTCCCCGATTGCCTCGCCGCGCCGCCCGCGCTACCTGTCCGACCTGCCGGGATAACCCCTGACGGCCTGTGCGGGCGTGGTGGAACTGGTAGACGCGCCGGACTCAAAATCCGGTTCCGAAAGGAGTGTCGGTTCGAGCCCGACCGCCCGCACCATACAGGCTTCGGCTCTCAGCGCTTCACCGCCGCCCCGTCCTCCTTGACGAATCCCTCCGAGGTCCGGTCCAGCAGGTCCAGCACCTTCTCCGACGGCCGGCACAGGGCCGCCCCCTTCGGCGTCGAGACGATCGGGCGGTTGACGAGGATCGGGTGCTCGACCATGGCCGCCAGGATGGCCTCGTCGCTGACGCCGGCCTCCAGCAGCCCCAGTTCCGCCGCCGGCGAACCCCGCTCCCGGAGCGCCTCGCGCGGCGTGATGCCGGCCCGGGCGAAAAGGTCGCGCAGCTGGTCCGCGCCCCAGCCGGCCTTCAGATACTCGACCACCTCGGGCCGGTAGCCGGCCGCCTCGACCATGGCCACCACATTGCGCGAGGTGCCGCAGGCGGGGTTGTGGAACACGGTGACGGGGAAGTCGGACATGGTTCGCTCCTCGGGACGGCTGCTCACTTCACGGTTCGGCGCCGCTATTTCAAGCCCCGGCGCTTGCGCCCGCGCCCCCGCGTCCGCATCTGGCCGCGATGACCTCGCCCGCCACCGACGCTGTTCCTTCCGCCCGAAAGGGCCCCGGCTTCCCCGAATTCGTCGCCCTGATCGCCATGATGATGGCGCTCAACGCCCTCGCCATCGACGCCATGCTGCCGGCCCTGCCCGCCATCGGCGACGCCCTCGGTGTCGTCGAGGAGAACAGCCGCCAGTGGATCATCACCGCCTATCTGCTCGGCTTCGGCACAGCCCAGCTGATCTATGGCCCGCTGGCCGACCGCTACGGCCGCAAGCCGATTCTGATGATCGGCCTGTCGCTCTATGTCCTGTTCAGTGTGCTCGCCGCCTTCGCCCCCAGCTTCGAACTGCTGATCGCCGCCCGCGTCGGCACCGGCCTCGGCGCGGCCTCCCTGCGCGTCCTCGCCGTCTCCATCGTGCGCGACCGCTACAGCGGCCGGACCATGGCCCGGGTGATGTCGCTCAGCTTCCTCGTCTTCCTCGGCGTGCCGATCATCGCGCCCACCTTGGGCCAGCTGGTCCTGACCGTCGCCCCGTGGCCGTGGATCTTCGGCGTCCTCGCCCTCGCGGGCGGCGCCTTCATGCTGTGGGCCGCGCTGCGCCTGCCCGAGACCCTGCACCCCGAGAACCGCATGCCGATCCGGGTCGGCCGCATCGCCGCGGCCTTCCGCGAGGTCGTCACCCACCGTCAGGCCATCGGCTACACCCTGGCCATGACCTGCATCACCGGGGCCCTGTTCGGCTTCATCAACTCCAGCCAGCAGATCTTCTTCGACGTGTTCGAGGCCCCGGAGCGGTTCACCACCGTCTTCGCCATGGTCGCCGGCGGCATCGCCGTGGCCTCCCTGCTCAACGCCCGGCTGGTCGAGAAGCTCGGCTCGCGCCTGATCTCGCACACCGCCCTGCTCGGCTTCATCGTCATGGCCTCGATCCACTCCGCCGTGACCCTGTCCGGCCACGAGACGATCTGGACCTTCGCCCTGCTGCAGGGCCTGACCATGTTCTGCTTCGGCCTGATCGCCGGCAATTTCGGCTCCATGGCCATGGAGCCGATGGGCCATATCGCCGGCACCGCCTCCTCGGCCCAGGGTTTCATCTCGACCACCGCCGGCTCGACCCTCGGCTTCCTGATCGGCCAGCAGTTCGACGGTTCGGCCACGCCGATGGCGCTCGGCATGGCTGCGATGGGGCTGGGCGCCCTCGGCTTCGTGCTGCTGGCCGAACGCGGCCGGCTGTTCAAGGGGCGTCATCTCGAGCCGCCGCCGGTCACGACCTGACCTCCGGGGGTTGATCTTTCGGGCCGGTCGGGGCGTTGTCCCGCCGACATTCGCACAAGGACGCCCCCGATGATCCGCACGCTCGGCCTCGTATCCGCCCTCGCTCTCGCCACGGCCCTCGGAGGCTGCGCCGCCATGAACATGCCGGGCTCCACTGGTACGCCGCCGGTCGTGGCGACCGCCCCCGTCGACTACGTCCGCGATATCCATTCGTACGCCCAGCCCGAGATCGCCCGCGTCGAGCACGTCTCCCTCGACCTCGCCGCCGACTTCCAGGCCCAGACCCTGTCGGGCACGGCCGCGCTGGACATCACCGGCGTGCCGGGCGCCAACGAGATTGTCCTCGACGTCCGCAACCTCGACATCCGCGACGTCCGCGACGCCGCCGGCGCCCCGCTGCAGTTTGAGACCGGCGCGAACGATCCGATCCTCGGCCAGCCCCTGACCGTCCGCTTCCCCGCCCTCGCCCCCGGCGAGCGCCGCCGCATCGTCATCCGCTACGCCACCCGGCCCGACGCCGCCGCCCTGCAGTGGCTGACCCCGGCCCAGACCGCCGGCGGCGACGAGCCCTATATGTTCAGCCAGGGCCAGGCGATCCTGACCCGCACCTGGGTTCCGACCCAGGACAGCCCGGGCATCCGCCAGACCTGGGACGCCCGCATCGTCGCCCCCTCCGACCTCAAGCCGGTGATGAGCGCCGAGGCCGTCGGCGGCGGCCAGCCCGCCGGTCCCGGCCAGACCGCCTGGCGCTTCCGCGAACCCAATCCGGTGCCGCCCTATCTGATCGCCATCGGCATCGGCGACGTGGCCTTCCAGGCCATCGACGAGCGCACCGGCGTCTGGACCGAGCCGTCGATGCTGCACGCCGCCCACGACGAGCTGATCCCAACCGCCGAGATGGTCGACGTGGCCGAGCGCCTCTACGGCCCCTACCGCTGGGGCCGCTACGATATCCTCGTCCTGCCGCCGTCGTTCCCGTTCGGCGGCATGGAAAACCCGCGCCTGACCTTCGCCACCCCGACCATCATCGCCGGCGACCGCTCGCTGGTCTCGCTGGTGGCGCACGAGCTGGCGCACAGCTGGTCGGGCAATCTGGTGACCAACGCCACCTGGGCCGACTTCTGGCTCAACGAGGGTTTCACCGTCTATTTCGAGAACCGCATCATGGAGGCGGTCTACGGCCCCGAGCGCGCCCTGATGCTGCAGTCGCTCGGCTGGGGCGACCTGCAGTCGACCCTCGCCGACCTGCCGCCCGCCGACACCCGGCTCAAGCTCGACCTCGCCGGCCGCGATCCCGACGAGGGCCTGACCGACGTGGCCTATGAGAAGGGCGCCGCCTTCCTGCGCACCATCGAACGCATCGTCGGCCGCGAGCGCTTCGACGTCTGGCTGAAGGGCTATTTCGAGCGCAACGCCTTCCGGCCGATGACCACCGAACGCTTCCTCGAGGACATCCGCGCCCATCTGGTGACCACACCCGAGCTCGAGCGCCAGCTGATGATGGATGCCTGGATCTACCAGCCCGGCATGCCGTCCAACTGGGTCCCGCCGGTCTCGACCGCCTTCGTGCCGGTCGACGCCGCCGCCCGCGCCTTCTTCGCCGACAGGGGTCCGGCCTCGGCCATCCCGTGGGCCGGCTGGTCGACCCAGGAGCGCCAGCGCTTCCTGGCGTGGCGTCCCGAAAACATGCGCGAAGGCGCCGACTGGCTGACCGAGGCCCAGCTCGCCGACCTCGAGGCGACCCTGAACCTGCGCCAGGAGGGCAACGCCGAGGTGCTGTATTCGTGGCTGCAGATCGCCGTCCAGCACCGCTACCAGCCAGCCGTGCCGACGCTGGAGAAATTCCTCACCACCATGGGCCGGCGCAAATTCGTCCTGCCCCTGTTCGCCAGCCTTTGGGCCGAAGGCGACTGGGGCCGCCCCATCGCGACGCGGATCTACGCCCAGGCCCGCCCCGGCTACCACCCGGTCACCACCAACTCGGTCGATGCGGTGGTGGGCCGGCCGTAGGACGCAGGAGGAGCTGTCTCTTCCTTTCGTCATCCTCCGGCAAGCGGCGCAGCCGCGCAGACCGGGGGACCCAGCGGCGCGCGCGAGCGCGACCCTGTCGGTGCGCCGCTGTTCACAGCAGCCTGCCTGAACAGATCGCCTTCGGCGCCGCTGGGTCCCCCGGTCTCGCGGAGCCTGTCCTCGGGCCGAGCGAAGCTCGGACCCGGGGGCTCGCCGGAGGATGACGAAGGGGGAATTGCTGCGCTGCAAGTTAATCCGCAGCCATCATACTTGCAGGAGCCAACCGGCTGTAATCGCACAACATCGCCTCGATGACAGCGTCCTGAACCCGCCTGAGAGCGGGGCGGGTGTAGGGTCGGGCCATCCCGTCGGTGGGGAGGGCGTCGGATCCACGTTCTCGATGTCGGCGGGCTGTGGTCGAGCGATGAAGCCCGGGCGGAGGAAAGCCCGGGGGTCCTCGTCGGAGGTCGATGGATGGCCTCCGCTTGCTCGCCGCGCGCCTCTGGATGGAACCGCTACATCGACCGAACACGGTCAGCACGTTCCGCCTTCCGGCCCTCCCCGGCAACGGGGGTCCGGGACGCCGGTGAGGCCCGAGAAGGGCCGCCAGCCGGCGGGGCGAGTGGATAACGGCCACGCGGGGCAGCCTGTCTCGTCGAAACGGTAAACCCAAATCTCATCCGGGCGAGGCCCGGCTGTCCCGCGCCCTCCCCAACCGCTTTTCGCAGCGGCGCAGAGTCGCGCCCGCTTCTCCCTCCCCGCCCCGGGGAGGGATGTCGACGCGTCAGCGGCGACAGGGTGGGGGCGGCCCGACTGGGCCGCGCCTCCATCCGCCCGCCGTCCCCACCCGGTCGCTTTCGCGACCACCCTCCCCGGACGGGGAGGGAGAACGCATCGCGCGCCTCGCCCCTTCACCCCACCCCCCGGAACCCGCTACACCTTGGCCATGACCTCCGCCCCGCTTCCCGACGCCGGTTCGAACTGGGTGGACCGTCATGCGCCCGAGGGCCTCAAGCCGTGGCTCAGGCTCGGCCGCTTCGACCGCCCGATCGGCATCTGGCTGCTGCTCCTGCCCGGCTGGCAGGGTCTCGCCCTGGCGCTCGGCCAGTATGGGCAGACGCCGGATCTCTACGACGCCTGGCTGTTCCTGGGCTTCGCCATCGGCGCCTGTTTGATGCGCGCCGCCGGCTGCGCCTTCAACGACATCGTCGACCGCGACATCGACGCCCGGGTGGCCCGCACCGCCCTGCGCCCCATTCCCTCCGGCCGCATCTCCGTGAAACAGGCCTGGGCCTTCGTCGTCGGATGCTGCCTGATCAGTCTGCTGGTCCTGCTGACCCTCGGTCTGCCAGCCATACTTCTCGGCTTCGTCTCTCTGGGCCTGGTGGCCGCCTACCCCTTCATGAAGCGCATCACCTGGTGGCCCCAGGCCTGGCTCGGCCTGACCTTCAACTGGGGCATGCTGATGGGCTATGCGGCGGCGTCCTTCGCGATCATCGAAGGATACAAGGACGCCTGGGCGGCGAGCATTCCGCCGGAAACCCTGGATATCGTGGGACGATGTGCGTTCGACTGCGGAGAGCGCACAGCCCTCCCCGCCCTCCTCCTCTACCTCGGCGCTGTCTTCTGGACCCTCGGCTATGACACCATCTACGCCCTGCAGGACCTCGAGGACGACGCCATGGTCGGGGTCAAATCCTCGGCCCGCCGCCTTGGGGCCAACGTCCGCCGCGGCGTCGCCGTCTTCTACGGGCTGACCGTCCTCCTCACCGTCGGCGCCGGCGCGGCCGCCGGCCTCGGCCCGCTGTTCTACGTCGCCCTGCTGCCGTTCGCCGCCCACCTGTTCCGTCAGGCCCGCGACGTCCGCCCCGACGATCCCGCCCTTGCGCTCAGGCTGTTCCGGTCCAATCGTGACGCCGGACTCATCCTGCTTGTCGCCATCATTCTCGGCTCGGTTCAGCTTCCGCTTTGAAGGACACCCGCATGACCCGCCCTCTCCGCTTCCTGCTCCTGACCGCCGCCGTGGCCGCGTCCCTCGCCGCCTGCAACCGCGACCGTGACGAGCCGAAGGCGCCGGCGGCCCGGTCGAACCCCGACGCCATGGTCACCCCCGCCGACGCCGCCGCGCCTCCCGGCTATGAGGCGAAAACGCAATACGCCGACGTCCGCCTGACCCTGCCGGCTGAACTGAAGGCCCATCCCGACCTGCACGCCCGCCTCTATGCCGAGGAGGTGCGCAGGTTGAAGCAGTTCGCCGAGGGCGCGCAGGGCGAATTGACCGAGGCCGGGGCCCCGACCGACCGTCCGAAATACGAGAACACCGTCACCCTCACGGCCGTCGCCGAGACGCCGAAGCTGCTCAGCCTGAAGCGGGCCTCGTTCGACTATTCCGGCGGCGCCCACCCCAACACGCTGACCAGCGGCATCCTCTGGGACAAGGCGCTGAAGCGCCAGATCGGCCTCGCCGACCTGTTCCGCAAAGGCGCCGACCTGACCGCCCTCGACCAGGCGCTGTGCTCGGGCCTCAACACCGCCAAGCGGGCCCGCGTGCCGGACGGCGCATCGATCAGCTTCGAGAGCAAGCCGTTCGCCTGCCCGCGCGTGGCCTCCACCCCCTTCGTCCTCACGCCCGGCGACACGTCCGGCAAGGCCGCCGGCCTGACCTTCCTGATCGGCCCCTATCAGGCCGGCCCCTACGCCGAGGGAGCCTACGAGATCGTGATACCGGCGACCATATTCCGGTCTCTGCTGGCCACCGCCTACGCCGGAGAGTTCGGCGGACAGCCGATCCGGACGGGCGACGTGACGCCTGTTTCCGGACCCGCCTGACCTCAGTCTTCAACCGCTGCACGAAGGCGTCGCCGGCGCCGACGGCCGCAATCTGCTTCCGTTCTTCGCTGGATGTGTCATATTTCGCCGATATCGGCGGCCCGCTGGCCCAGGTCGCGAACCTCACAACCGGAGATCAGCCATGAAGCGTATCGCCTTTTCTCTCGCGACCCTTGTGGCCGTGGCGGCGGCTCCGGCCATGGCCCAGGATATCTCGCGGCCCGGCGCCGGTCAGGCCGGTGCGGGCGGCCTGGGCGGAGACCTGGGGGGACCCGGATATAGCGGAATGGATGTCCTCAAGGCTCCGTCCGATCTCGGCATGACGGCCGTCACCGGCAGCCGCCTCAACGGCGTCCGTCGCGAGGCGAACCGCGGCCGGGGCGTGCCGTTCGAGGTGGGGATGTCGCCGCGCCAGACCCGACGCTACGCCAGCGACCTGCTTGAACGCGCCGACATCGGTTGCGACGTCGCCGAGGCCGCGATCGTGGGCTACGCGGAGGATCGGATTCCCGTGGTCGAGGTCGACTGCGCCGTGGGCGGCGGCATCGTGGTCATCGACAGTCTTCCCATCCAGGCCACCGACTGTCTCGACCTGAGGCCGCGCGTGGAGGGGGCTGAAAACGTCCTCGACTCCTGCCGCCTGCCTGGAAACGTCGCAACGGTCGCCGCCGCGCGACAGGCCGAAGGCGGCTGAAGCACCAACCCGGCGAAACGGCCGGACCGGAGACGTGACATGAAACGCATCGCTCTTTCGCTCGCCGCCTTCGCCACCCTCGCCGCCACGCCGGCCCTCGCCCAGAGCATGGGCGGCAGCTTGGGCGGCCCCGGCTACAGTGGATCGGATGTCCTGAAGGCGCCGTCCGACCTGGGAATGTTGGCGGTCACCCCCAGCCGCCTCAGCGGCGTCCGGCGTGAAGCGAACCGGGGGCGGGCCGTTCCGTTCGAGGTGCGGATGTCGCCGCGCGAGGCGCGCCGCTACGCCGACGATCTGCTTGAGCGCGCCGAGATCCGTTGCGACGTCGCGGAAGCCGAATTGGTGGCCTACACCGGTGATCGCCTTCCCGTCATGGAAGTCGACTGCGTCGAGGGCGGGGGGATCGTCGTCATAGACAGCCTTCCCATCCAGGCCACCGACTGTCTCGACCTGCGGCCTCGCGAGGAAGGGGTTGTGAACGTGCTCGACGCCTGCCGCCTGCCCGGAAACGTCGCGACGGTCGCCGCCGCGCGACAGGCCGAAGGCGGCTGAAGCACCAACCCGGCGAAACGGCCGGACCGGAGACGTGACGTGAAACGCATCGCTTTTTCTCTCGCCGTCTTCATGGTCCTGACCGCCACGCCGGCGGTCGCCCAGGTCGCCGTGATCAGATCTCCCAACGACTGGGGACTGACGGCGGTCACACCCAGCCGCCTCAGCAGCATCCGGCGTGAGGCGAACCGCGGCCGGACCGTCCCGTTCGAGGTGCGGTTGTCGCCGCGCGAGGCGCGCCGCTACGCCGACGACCTGCTCGAGCGCGCCGAGATTCGGTGCGACGTCGCCGAGGCCGAACTCGTGGCCTACACCGGCGACCGCCTTCCCGTCCTCGAGGTAGATTGCGTCGAGGGCGGCGGCATCGTGGTCATCGACAGCCTGCCCATTCAGGCCACCGACTGTCTCGACCTGTGGCCTCGCGAGGAAGGGGTTGAGAATGTGCTCGACGCCTGCCGCCTTCCCGGAAACGTCGCGATGGTCGCCGCCGCGCGTCAGTCCGCCAGGAACTGATCCACGAGTTCGGCGAACCGGCCCGGCTGATCTGCCATGATGAAGTGCCGGCTCCCGTCGACCCGGACCAGCTTCACCCCCGGCAGGGCCGCATACTCCCGGCCCCACAGGCCATCAGCCATCGCCGCCGGCGCGCCGCCGTCGGCGTCCGAGGCGTAGATCGCCCACACCGGCGTGGTCATCGCCGCCAGCCCGGGCCGGGCGTCGGTGGTCATCACCTCGCTCATCGCCGTCGCCATGGCCCGCCGGTCCGTGGCCATCGACCACGCGACGATGGCCTCGCGCGTCGCCGGATCCCGGGCCAGCCCGGTCGCCCCCTGCGCCTGCTGCGCCCGGAAGCTGGCCTCGTCGGCCGCGAGGATCCCCGCCGCCGCCTGGGCCGCGAACGGCCGGGCGCTCTCCGGCGTCGCCTGCGGTCCGAACATGGCGCTGAAGAACGGCAGGCTGTCGACGCTCATCACCTTACCGACCAGCTCCGGCTCGGCCTGGGCCAACAGCAGGGCGGACAAGCCGCCCATGGAATGGCCGATCACCGCCGGCCGCTCCAGTCCCGCCTCGCGGATATAGCGCGCCAGCTCCCCGACCACCGGCTCGACGAACGGCCCGTCGCCATGGCTCCACGGCTCGCCCGCGAAACCGGCCAGTTGCACCAGATGCACCCGGTGCGTGGCCTTCAGCCGCTCGGCCTCGGCGCGCCACACCTCCCGCGACGACGCCAGGCCCGGGATCAGGATCACGTCGGGGCCGGAGCCCACGACCTCGACCGACAGCCGGTCCGAGGCGAAGGCGGTCTGGGCGACCGCGACCGGCGCCGCCTCGGCCCGGACGGCCAGGGCGACGGAGCCTCCGACCAATAATGACGCAGAGGCGAGGCACAATGCGCGCAGGGTCGAACGCCCCACGAAGTGACGAAGATGCAGCATGACGGTGTTTCCTTTGAAAGAGCCCCTCGGGCCCGGTTAATCCTCGCGCCGGAACCTCAGGTCCCGAACGCGGCCGTTGTTGAGATGAAAGGCGATGACGGCGCCGTTGCCGTCCCGCTCGAAGCGGATCACGCCCGCCGGGCCGACGAAGGTGTCCGCCTGCGCCGGCGCCAGTGGAACGGCGGGATCGACGCCCCGATTCAGCACGAGCCGGCCGCCCTCGACGGCGACGGTGATCCGCGCCGGCGCCTCGTCGCTGACGTAGAGGCCGGTCAGGGCGGCCAGCGCGGCGGCGTCGGGCCGCGCCGGCTCGGCCCTCACATGCAGTACCCGGTCGCCATCGGGGGTCAGCCGGTCGAAGCTGTCGGCCGAGGCGAACACCAGTGTGTTCGGCCCCAGCGAGAATCGGTCCGGCCCCACGGACGTCAGCGGCTGCCCCTGCATCGTCGACAGACCGCGCTCGTTCGCCATCAGTCCGAAAGGTTCGCCGGTCCGGCTGTTGACGAACAGACCGCCGGCCGGCGTCGTCTCCGGCAGGTATGCCTCTGTGGCCGCCGGCTCGGGAAGGAACAGGTCAGCCACCGTCCGGCCCAGCCGCTCCGCATTGGCCTCGCCCGTATTGCACAGCAGCGCCACCGAAAGGCCCCGCTCCGGATAGCGTCCCAGCCAAGCCCGGTAGCCGCCGGTCGATCCGCCGTGCGCGATCTCCGTTTCGCCGCGGTGGCTGTCGTACTGCAGGCCCAGCGCGTAGTGGGTCTCGCGCCCGCCGGCGCGGCCCCGCTGGTGCAGCGCCTCGGTGACATCCGCTCCCAGCACCCCCGATTCCAGCGCCCGATTCCAGATCAGCAGATCGCCGACGGTCGTCAGCAGTCCGCCGTTGCCGTAGGCGTCCTCGAACGGCATGGACAGATGATAGCCGTCCGCCCGGCGGACATAGGCTGCGGCCCGCCCAGGCACGACGGCGGTGTGGTCGTCGCGCCAGCGGGTGTCGCCCATGCCCAGCGGCTCGAACAGCCGGCGCTGGGTGAACGCGGCCAGGCTCTCGCCGCTGACCCGTTGCACGATCACCGCCGCGAGATTGTAGCCCGAGTTGCTGTAGAGCCACTCCGCGCCCGGCGGATAGTTCAGCTCCCGCTGGCGGACCATCACCTCGACCGCCTTGTCATTGGTCATGACCCGGCTACCGCGCGGCCAGCCCTCCACGGCCGCGACCGAACCCCAGTCGCGCAGCCCGCTGGTGTGCGTCAGCAGATGCCTGATCGTGATCGGCGTTCCATAGTCGGACAGCTCCGGCACATGCGTCCGGACATCGTCATCGAGACCCAGCCGTCCGTCCTGCGCCAACAGCAGGATGGCCGCGGCGGTGAACTGTTTCGAGACCGATCCGGCCTCGTAGATCGTGCCAGGCGTAGCCTGCGAACCGTGCTCCAACTCCGCCAGACCGTAGGCCCGGATCACCGGAGCCGATCCGGCCTGCTCCACGCCCACGGCGCAGCCCGGTGTGTGGTCCGACCAGCGGGAGAAGACGGCGTCGATCGCTTTTGGCGTCTGGGCGTGCGCCGGACCGGCCGTCAGCACCGCGATCAGGGCGAGGGCGGGAACCATGGTCAGGGATCGCATGGTGATTTCCTCAGCCATGGGGGTTCTCGAAGATTTCTTCCACCGGCCGGGCGAACAGCACGGCGATCCGGTAGGCGAGGTCCAGCGACGGATCGTGCTTCTCGGTCTCGAGCGCGTTCACGGCCTGCCGCGACACGCCCAGTTCCTGACCCAGCTGTTCCTGGGTCCAGCCACGCTCCACGCGGAGAAGTTTCAGCCGGTTCTTCATCAGTTCGACGCCCGGATGAACGGCGTCACGCAGCCGAAGAAGGCCCAGAAGGCGGCGTAGATCAGCCAGCCCGGCAGATGGGGGGCGGCGGCGAACGTCTCGGCGAAGCCCCAGAAGGTGGCCAGCGCCATGGCCAGACCGGCCGACACGATGAACTGTTTGGCGGTCACCGCCCGGACGAACTCGTCGCTCTCCCGCATCAGGCTGAGCGTCGCCCACAGCTGGCCGATCACCGGCGCGGACACCGCCGCGGCCAACACCCAGCCGGAAGGCTTTCCGATCACCTCGTCAAAGACGTCCGTCACCATCATCGAGATGCAGATCAGCATGTACGGAACCATGAAGGCGAAGGTCCGGATGACGTAGCGCCGGTGCGCCGCCGTTCCGGTCTTCCAGACGTTCAACATGACAAGTCCTCCTGACGTGATGTAATGCTTACCTTACATCTCGTTAGTGTCATGTCAACATGACTTTTCGTCAGGCGGCCCGGCGTATCCGTATTTAACAAACCCGCCCGGTTTTAAGGGCCTGATAGGCAATTCAGCCAAGCGTGCCCTTCATGAGGAAGAGTGACATGAGACCGCTCAGCTTGATCCGCACACTGACGCCCTTGGCGTGGAGCGAAGGGTTCCGTCGCCATCTGACCGATTGCGCCGCCTACGAGATGATCGACCGGCGGCTACTGCCTTGGCTGCCTCACCTGACCTGCGGGCACGTTCTAGGGCTTCGCCCGCTCCCGGCTGCGGATCGGAGGCACGGTGTATTGTTTGATGGCGCTGGCGAGTGGATCGAATGAACCGTTCTTGGCCAGCACCTCGCCGCTCATGCCGATGAACCAGTAGTTCTCGAACACAGACAGCGCCCGGTGAAGCGGAGCCCGCATGGCGGGGAGAATGTTGTGGGCAGGCATGAGGAAGCCGATCATGCGGGCGCCATGCATGACCTTCTCGCTGTAGGCGGGCATCTTGGACATGAGAAACGCGATCTCGTCCTGACAGAACTGCAGATCACGCTTTAGTTCGATAATGAGGGTGACGGCCTTCAATCGACTCGCTCCGACTCGGTTCGTATCGATCGATCATAGGCACGAACAGGACCGATGTTCCAGTTCTGTTCCCGAGGAGCAGAGGCGTCTAGTAGATGCCGCGTTCTTCCAAACGGGCTTCCAGTTCTTCAACGCGGATTTCGAGCGCCGCTATCCGGCGAGACTCGTCGATAGTGTCGGTGGCCACGTCCGCAGCCAAATCCGCCGCTTCGTCCTGCTGGCGCTCATTGAGGCCCGGCTGGCCACAGGCCGACAGCAACAGCGCCACAGCGAGAGCCGCGCGCCTCACTTGTCGGCCTCGACTTCCGGCTTCGGCGCGGTCGCCACCTTCCGCACCTTGTCCTCAAAGGCGGCTTCGTCCTCGTCGCATTCGAGCTCGCGCGCCATGTCGCGGAACTTGTCGGCTTGGGCTTTGTCGTGGTCTGTCTGGGTCATGGCGCACAGCTTCATAGCATATATCGACGAGTGCGGAGATGATGGTCTCGGCAACTATCGCGTACCTGGGGCCTCGGGTGGCGCGTCGCGCTGGCTAACCATATCCGCGACGGTCTGCCGTATGTCGAGGGAGCGGGACGCGATCACATGGCGCGACGAAATACGCGCTCGTCTCGACCCCAAGGGATTCGGCAAGCCGCTTCATTTTGTCGGGTTGCGGCACGAACAGCGCGTGATGGCTGTCCAATCAATCCGCCGAAAGCCGCTGCGGTCGATCTGCGTCGTGGCGAACAAGCCAATAATTCCCCCCGGAATCTACACCGGGAAGAACCAGCTCTACTGCTATCTTTGTCGCTACCTAATCGAGCGCGTGTCATGGCTATGCAGCGACATGCGGCCTCAAGTGCCCGAGGGGGACGGGCGGGTGAAAATCATTTTCTCTCGACGAGGCGGGATGTCCTACCCCGACTTTCAGGACTACCTCACGAAGCTCAAAGACAAGAACGACCCGTCGATCCAGATCCGATGGCCAGTCATCGACATTGAAGGCGTTGATGCGCAGGACCACTCCCGACACGCCGGCCTCCAGATTTCAGACGTTGTCGCTTCCGCGATCACGGCAGGGGTTGAGCCCAACAATTACGGGAACTGCGAACTCCGCTACGCGGACATTCTCAAGCCTGTCATCTACTGCCGGAAGGGCAATTTCCTGAGTTACGGAATGAAGTTCTACCCATGGGCGGACCAGATCGAACTCACTGACGAACAAGCAGCAATGGTCGCGCTCTTTAGGTGATTTGAGGCGGCCCCCCGGCCCATGATTGCGATTCCTCGCCTGCACCCTAGGGATGCTTTGGGGAGTTCCGGCGCATGACCGCCTCGGGGTTCAATATAAGTGATTCGAATCGAATCGACAATGGGGGGCAAGGCGCCAACTGGCTCTCCTGTCAACCGGGGTTCAGCGTTTTGTCCTCCACCTCGCCCTGCGCCTCTTGCCGCTAGGCGTAGGCTTCGGCCCGGTCGTCAGTCCGCCGGTAGGTCAGGCGCTTGCCGATACCGCCGATGACCGCGCGCATGGCCCGCTCCTGATCTTCGCAGCCGGTCGCAGAACGGTTGCTGTAGCGGAAGTCGAACTCGGCCATGTAGCGGTGCAGGTGCTTCTTGGCGCAGTGCTGATAGACGCCCTTCATGCCGCGCTTGAAGATGCTGAAATAGCCCTCGACCGTGTTGGAGTGGATGGTCGGGTTCTCGCGGTTCACATACTCGTCCGCCTTATGGTTGACGGTGGAGTGGGCGCCAAAGGTCTTGCCGGGCTTGATGTAGAACTTGCCCTCGTCCGTCATCAGGTGGGCCTCTCTGGCGAGGTTCTGGTTCAGGATTTCGGTCACGGCGGCGGTCGTCAGGTTGTCCACGACCATGGAGCGGGCGCGGCCCGAGTTGCGGTCGATCAGGGTGACGACGGCGTTCATGTTGCGGAGCGAGAACTTCGAAACGGGCGCATCCGGGTTCACGCCGATGAAGGTTTCATCGACCTCGACCATGCCGCCATCCACGCCGAACGGAGCCAGATCGCCCGAACGCATGGCCTCCCGGATGCGATGCGCAAGGAACCACGCCGTGTTGTACTGGACCTCAAGGGTGCGCTGGAGTTGGAGGGCGGAAATGCCCTTCTTGCTGGAGCACATGAGGTAGATCGCCTGTAGCCACTTGTTCAGGGGCAGGTGGCTTTCCTCGAAGATCGTGCCCTTGCGAACCGTGAACTGCTGACGGCAGGCGCCGCACTTCTTGAGGCCGTGGCGGACCACGCCTTCCGGGTTCTTCTTGGAAGGCTTCGAGCGCACGTTCTTGAGGGCGTAGGCCCGACCGACGACGCCACAGTGAGGGCAGGACGGCTCACCGTTCCAGATGATGCTTTCGACGTATTCGAAGGCGGCGGCTTCATCGTGGAAATAGGGCTTGGACAGAACGGACACGGGGGAATCTCCTTACCCGTTCATCCTACCGATTCCTGTGGGTTTGTCAAATACGGATACGCCGGCGGCCCTGACATCCGGTTCCGCAGCCGCGCGACGCTTTCCGCCGCCGGGTCGGGGGCGTATCCTGCCGCCATGCCCGCCGCGCCCCGCGCCAGACCGACCGACCTGTTCACCCCCCAGGAGTGGGCGCCGTTCCAGACGCGCCGCGCCTGGGTCGGACCGCTGCTGGTGCTTCACTGCTGGAGCGTCATCTTGCTGGCCGCCGCCATCGGCGTGCTATGGCCAATCCTGATCCCGCTGTGCGTCGCTGTCATCGGGACGCGTCAGCTGGGTCTCGCGATCCTGATGCACGAGGCGGCCCACGGCGGCCTGTCACCCGACCGCCGCCTGAACGACGTCCTCGGCCACTGGCTGTGTGCCGTTCCCGTGGGCGCCTCGCTGAGCCTCTATCGCCCCTACCATCTCAGCCACCACAAATACGCCCAGCAGCCCGAGGATCCGGACCTCGTACTGTCGGCTCCCTTCCCGGTCACCCGCGCCTCGCTGCGCCGCAAGATCGTTCGCGACCTGACCGGCCAGACCTTCTTCAAGCAGCGGGTCCTGTTCCTCTTCAAGGCGTTCGCCAGCCAGCGGGACGAGGACATCGCCGAGGGCGCCGTCGTCACCGGGCGCAGCGTCGCCCCCTTCCTGCTGCTCAACGCCGCCCTGCTCGTCGCGGCCATCCTCGCCGGCGTCTGGTGGGCGTATCTCGTGCTGTGGCTGCTGCCGCTCGCCACCTGGTTCCCGATGGTCACCCGCCTGCGCAACATCGCCGAGCACGCCTGTGTCGAGGGTTCGGCCGAGGACGCCTTCCGCGCCGCCCGCACAACCCGCGCCGCGTGGTGGGAGCGCGCCTTCATCGCTCCCTACTGGGTCAATTTCCACGCCGAGCATCACCTGTTCATGCACGTCCCCTGCTGGAAGCTCCCGGCCCTGCACCGGGCGGTGCGGAGCAAGCCTCAGGGAGAGCGGATGGAGGTGGCGGGTGGATATCGGCAGGTCTTGCGCGAAGCCAGCAGCAAAGCGTGATCGTCGACCCCGCCGCCTTCATCCTCGCCAACACCCGTCTCCAGCCGGTGCCGCACGCGCCGGAGATTTCGCTGTGGCTGGCGGACGAGGTCACGCCGACTTGGCGGCTGACCGAGGAGGAGCTCGGCGAGATGGGTCTGCCGCCGCCGTTCTGGGCCTTCGCCTGGGCCGGGGGACAGGGCCTCGCCCGCTGGCTGCTCGACCATCTGCACGAGGTCGCCGGCAAGCGGGTGCTCGACTTCGCCGCGGGCTCGGGCCTCGTCGGCATCGCCGCCATGAAGGCCGGGGCGGCCTCGGCCCTCTGCGCCGACATCGATCCGTTCTGCGCCGCCGCCGTCGCCCTCAATGCCCGGGCCAATGGCGTCGCCCTCGAGTTCACCGATGTCGATCTGCTCGACGCCCCGCCGCCTGACGTCGACGTCATCTGCGCCGGCGACGTCTTCTATGAAAAGCCCATGGCCGAACGGGTGCTGGCCTGGCTCACCGCCGCCGCCGACCGCGGGACGCGCATCCTCGTGGGTGATCCGCTCAGGACCTACTTCCCAAAATCCGGCCTCCACCTGTTGGCCGAATACGAGGTCCCGACCACTCGCGAACTGGAGGACTCCGCCGTCAAGCGCACCCGCGTCTGGGCGCTCTAGCGGCCGTCGGGCGCGTCCGGGTCCGGAGAGACGGTGATCGGGTTCGTGGCGGCCGCCTTCGGGTCCCCGTCCAGATCGGCCTCGGCGGGTCGATCCTTGATGCGGGCCTCCTCCAGGTCCTCGTCGCGGCTGTAGCCGGGCTCGTCGGGGGTGGGACGGGTCATGACGCAGCTCCTCAGTTGGCGGCCGGCCGCGGGCTTTCGCCGGCGGACTGCGACGGGCTGCGGTGACCGCCCTCGGCGAACTCCTCGATCATCTTCTCGCAGAAGGCCGGGATATCGTCGGGATTGCGGCTGGTGACGAGGCCGTCGTCGACCACCACCGCCTCGTCCAGCACCGTGGCGCCCGCGTTCCTCAGATCCGTACGGATCGTCGAATAGCCGGTCATGGTCCGCCCGTCGGCCACCCCGGCTTCGACCAGCAGCCATGGCGCATGGCAGATCGCAGCCACCGGCTTGCCCGCGTCGAAGAAGGCGCGGACGAAGGCCACCGCCTCCTCGCTGCCGCGCAGCTGGTCGGGATTGGCCACCCCGCCCGGCAGCAGCAGGGCGTCGTATGCGGACGCATCGGTCTCCGACAGCGCCTTGTCGACCGGGAAGCAATCGGCGGGGGTCAAGTGGTTGAAGCCCTGGATCTGGCCGGGCTTGACCGACACCAGGTGCACCGTGGCTCCGGCGTCTTTCAGCGCCTGCATCGGCTTGGTCAACTCGACCTGCTCCACGCCGTCGGTGGCGAGGGCGGCGACGGTCTTTCCGGACAATGTCTTGGCCATTGCGGTTCCTCTTTCTCTGCTCGGGATGCTCCCCAACAACGGGCCCGGCCGGAGGGAGTTGCGGCTCCGCTTGCCCGCAAGGATGCCCGGGACCATCTTTCAGTCATGACCCGCCCGTTGATCCTGCTACCGATCGCTCTCGCCGCCGTCGCTGGATCGGCGCAGGCCCAGGTTGCGCCGCCCTATGCGCCGCCCGACGCCAACGTCGATATTCATCGCTATCAGGCGGATCAGCACCGCTACGAGATCGACCGCCTGCGCGCCCGGGCCGACCAGCGCGAGGCCTTCGCACGCCAACTCCACTTGGAGACGCGGCTGAACCGGATGCAGATCGATGCGGCGCGCCAGCCGGTGCCCTTTCAGCTGCCCGCCTACCGTCCGCTCCGCTCGCCGGAGGAAGAGCGCGGGCTGCGAGAATCCGCCACCGAACGCCGTCGCGCTGCGACCGCCGGCGTCACCCAGATCGACGCCTGGCTGGACCGCCCCGCCGGCTGACATCCTCGCCCTGCATCCCTTCCCTCGAGGCTGCGTTACGGCTTGGCTTCAATCCGAGGAACGAGGGAACCCATCATGCGCTGGCAGGGCGGACGACGCGGCGGCAACATCGATGACCGGCGCGGCATGGGCGGCGTCGGCATCGCCGGCGGCGGCATCGGAGCCCTGGTCCTGGCGGCCATCGGCTATTTCGTCTTCGGCATCGATCCCCAAACCACCCAGCAAATCACCAGTCAGCTCGGCGGGGTCGGCAGCGCGGAACAGGGGACGCAGGGCAGCCCCGAGGACCAGGCCGGCGCCTTCGTCGACGTCATCGGCACCAATGTGGACGACGTCTGGATGACCAAGCTGCAGGGCTATCAGCCGCCGACGGTCGTCCTCTACGAGCAGGGCGCCGCGACCGGCTGCGGCTTCGGCCAGTCCGCCATGGGGCCGTTCTACTGCCCCGCCGATCAACAGGTGTATCTGGACCTGTCCTTCTGGCGGCAGATGGAGACCCAGCTCGGCGCCTCCGCCGCGGACTTCGCCCGCGCCTATGTCATCGCCCACGAATACGGCCATCACGTCCAGACGCTGATGGGAACCTCGCAGCAGGTCCAGCGAGCCCAGCAGCGCGCCGCCGGACAGACTGAGGCCAACCAGTATTCCGTCGCGCTCGAGCTGCAGGCCGATTGCTACGCCGGCGTCTGGGCCGCCAACGCCGCCGCCGTATCGAACGGCGCGGTCGCGCTGGAAGCCGGCGACCTCGAGGAAGGCATGCGCACCGCGGCGGCGATCGGCGACGACACCCTGCAGCGCCGCCAGGGCGGCCGCGTCGTGCCGGAGGGCTTCACCCACGGCTCCTCGGCCCAGCGCATGGAATGGCTGCGGCGCGGCTACGAGTCCGGCGACCCGGCCGCCTGCGACACCTTCTCCGGCCTCTGAACCTCAGCCGACCGTCAGGTCCAGCGGCTGCGAGACATGCAGCGTGCCCGCCCCGAGGTCGAGTGCTACGCGACGGCCGGCGAACGCCTCCATGCCGACGAGCGCGCCGGGGAAGTTCGGCAGCGGCGGCTGATCGAACACGCCGACCCGGACGCGCCGGTACAGGTGATCGGCGAAGGTCACGGTTCGAGCTTCCAGCACGGCGGCCTGCATCGCGCCGCCGAGAACGAGACTCGTTCCGCTCTCCTGCGGACGCCCGTCCAGCAGGCCCGCCGCTTGGGCCGTCGCCTTGTCGAGCGCCAGAAGCGATGAGGCGCCGGTGTCGACCACCGCCTTCACCGGCACGCCCTCGACGGTGACCTCGGCGACGAGCCCGCCGCCCGAGCGCCGCACCTCGGCCGGGGCGAGATCGGGCGGCCGCACGAAGGCGTCGCGGGCGATCAGCCGCACGTGCCGCCGCTCCGGATCGAGCGCCAGCACCACATGCTCCAGCACATCCCGGCCCAGGATCAGCGGTGTATTCAGCCCCTCCTCCGAGGCCAGCGGCCCCAGATCGAGGATCGCCGCCCGCAGCTTGCCGATGGCCAAACCGGGCAGCGTCGCCTCGACCGTTGTTCCGCGGCCCATCTGGCTGCCGCCGCCGACGCCATAGGCGATCAGAGGCATGTCGAAGATCGACCGCCGCTGCGGCGGCAGCGCCTCGACCAGACGCCGGTCGATGACGGAATACTGCGCGCCCGTGTCGATCAGGGCGATGACCTCGCGGCCCTCGACCCGCATCTTGACCGTCGGCACGCTGGCCCGCCGCGCATACGGCAGCCACGGCGTGGCGCCGCTCTCGCCGAAGGTCAGGTCGGGGGCGGGCCAGAACAGGGTCTCGCGCGCCCACCAAGCCCCACCGACGACAGCGGTCAGCCCCACGGCCCGGATAAGGAAGTTGCGGCGGTTCATGCGCCTCGAACATGGCGTCCGGCGGGCCCCGACGCCAGCGCCGTTGCTGTCGCGCCCTACCGCGCCCCGAACGGCACGACCTTGTTCTCGCGGTCGTGGCCGATGTCGGCCGCCCCCAGATACGGGATGCCCGAGCGCTGGCACCAATAGCGGACGATCTCCTCCGGAGTCAGGCCGAAGGCCGGATCGTTCTCGACGATATCCGAAACGCGCCCCAGCCGGATGCCCGCCACCTTGCGGATCGAGGCCTGGCCGGTCAGGTGGAACATCATCCGGTCGACCCGGTACAGCGGCTCCGACACGTCCTCCAGCATCAGCACATGACCGCTCAGGTCCGGCTCCAGCGCCGTCCCGACGAGGGCGTCGAGGATGCTCAGGTTGAAGGCTGCGGCCGGCCGCGGATCGTCATGCAGCGACGGCTCCCACGAGGCTGGATCGCCTCGCTTCAGCCAGTTCAGCGCCCGCCACGCCGAGGCGTCGCTGCGCACCGCGTCCGAGGCCATCGGCCCGTGCGCCACGTGCGGAAAGCCCGCCTTGTAGAGCGCCGCCAGCAACGTCCCGGCATCCGAATAGCCCAGGTACCGCTTCTTCCGCGCCACCTCGGTCAGCTGCGGCAGCACCGCCTCGGCGATCCGGCATGAGCCGTAGCCGCCCCGCGCGAACCACACCGCGTCCAGCCGCGGATCGTTGGCGTATTCGACGAAGGCGGCGGCCCGGCTGGCGTCGTCGCCCCCGAAGTGGCCATGCTTGCCGAAGCTGGCCGGGTGGAACACCACCTTGACCGAGCCGTCCGGCACATTCGCCGCGAACCACGCATGCACGGCGTCCGCCCGCTCCCGGCTGAAGCGCGAACTGGCGTTGACGATGCCGATCTTCATCTGGCCGCTGGCCTCCCCGCCCGAGCGTGCTAGTCAGGCCGCCGGACATTCCCCGGTTTCGCCCTCATGAATCAAGACGACTATTTCTTCTGCGGCATCGGCGGCTCGGGCATGCTGCCCCTGGCCATGATCGTGCAGGCGCAGGGGAACCGCATCGAGGGCTCCGACCGCTCCCGCGACCAAGGCCGCACGCCGGAGAAATTCGCCTGGCTCGAGGCCCATGGCGTCTCCCTGCATCCGCAGGACGGCTCCGGCGTCACGGGTCCGGACCAGATCGTCGTCGCCACCGGCGCCATCGAGGACACGGTCCCCGACATCGGCGCAGCGAAGAAGGCCGGCGCCCGGATCGTCACCCGCCCCGAACTGCTCAGCCAGATCTTCAACGCCGCCGCGACCTCGATCGGCGTGGCCGGCACCAGCGGCAAGTCGACCATCACCGGCATGATCGCCTGGATCCTGCACTCCGCCGGCCACGAACCCACCGTCATGAACGGCGCGGTGATGAAGAATTTCGCCGACGCCGACCACCCCTTCGCCAGCGCCCTGATCGGCGGCCGCGACCTGTTCGTCTCCGAGGTCGACGAGTCCGACGGCTCCATCGCCCGCTACGATCCGACCGTCGCCGTGGTCTCGAACATCTCGCTGGACCACAAGTCGATGGAGGAGTTGCGCGACCTGTTCGGCGGGTTCACTGGTCGATCCACGACCGCCGTACTCAACCTCGACAACCCCGAGACCGCCGCCTTGGCCCAGTCCATCGTCGAGGCCGGACGCGGCGACGCCGTCGTCACCTTCGCCCTCGGCAATGACGCCGCCGACCTCTCCGCCCACGACCTCCAGCCGCTGCCGACCGGCATGCGCTTCCGGCTGAAAGACCGCGCCGCCGCAACCGACCACCCGGTCGCCCTCCCCGTCCCCGGCGCCCACAACGTCGCCAACGCCCTCGCCGCCCTCGCCGCCGTCCGGGCCGTCGGCGTGCCCCTCGACCGGGCCATCGCCGCGCTGGAATCCTTCTCCGGCATCCGACGCCGCATGGAGCTGGTCGGGATCGCCAAGGGCGTCACCGTCATCGACGATTTCGCCCACAACCCGGACAAGATCGCCGCCACCCTCAAGACCCTGCACGCCTTCGACGGCCGGCTGCTGGTCCTGTTCCAGCCGCACGGCTTCGGCCCCCTGCGGCTGATGAAGGACGAGTTCATCGACGGCTTCGCCGGCCTGCTCCGCGCCGACGACGTCCTGCTCATGCCCGAGCCGGTCTACTACGGCGGCACCACCGATCGCAGCGTCGGCAGCGAAGACATCGCCGCCGGCGTCCGCACCGCCGGCCGCCATGCCGAGGCCCTGTCCACCCGCGAGGCCTGCGGCGACCGCCTGATCGCCCTCGCCCGGCCGGACGACCGTATCGTCGTCATGGGCGCCCGCGACGACACCCTGTCGCAGTTCGCCGGGGAGCTTCTGGCGCGCCTGCGCGCTTCGGCTGAATGATCCAGGACGTCCCGCCCCAACTCCCCGAAGTCGTCGTCACCGGCGCCCGCCTGCCGCCCTCGGCCGGCGAGGCCGCCTTCTCGGTCATCCGGATCGACGAGGCCGACCTGCGCGATCAGCAGCGTCTCGACGAGGCGCTGGCGACCATTCCCGCCGTTTCCCTGTTCCGCCGCACCTCCAGCCTCGCCGCCAATCCGACGACCCAGGGCATCAGCCTGCGGGCCATCGCCCCCTCCGGCGCCGGCCGCACCCTCGTCACCCTCGATGGCGTGCCGCTGAACGATCCGTTCGGCGGCTGGGTGATCTGGTCCCAGGTCCCGACAGAGAGCCTGTCCGGCCTCGACATCATCCGCGGCTCGGGGGCCGGTCCCTACGGCGCCGGCGCCCTGACCGGCGTCATCCAGCTGCGCGAGCGCGACGCCGGCGCCGTGCTCGACGCCTCGGTCGCCGAGCGCGGCGGGGCCCGCCTCGGCGCCTCGGGCGCCACGGACCTCGGCCCCGCCCGCCTCGTCGCCTCCGGCCTCTACGAGACCAGCGACGGCTACGTCCCCGTGCGCGGGCCGGACGCCGGCGCCGCCGACCAGCCGCTCGACCTCGAAGTCCGGTCCGCCGCCCTCCGCGCCGACCTCCCGCTGGGCGAGGCCGCCCTGTCCCTGCGCGCGGCCGCCTTCGAAGAGGAGCGCGGCTCGGGCGTCGAGAACAGCCGCGCCTCCGCCAGCGGAAACGTCCTGTCCGCCACCGCCGCCCTTCAGCCGCGCGCCGACCGCCCCGGCTGGCGCCTGCAGGCCTGGCGGCGCGAGAGCGACCTGTCCAACACCTTCGTGGCCATTGAGGACGACCGCTCCTCCGCGCGGCCCGCCGCCTCGCAGGATGAAACCCCCGCCGTCGGCTGGGGCGCCAACGCCGCCCTTCGCCGGGTCATCGTCAGCGGAATCGCCCGGGTCGAATGGGAGCTCGGCGCCGACGCCCGCTTCAACGAGGGCGAGACGCGCGAACGCTTCCGCAATCTCGGCGCCGGCTTCACCCGCAGCCGCGTCGCCGGCGGCGAGAACGCGGTCGCCGGCGTCTACGCCGAGGGCTCGTGGCGCTCCGGCCCGTGGCTGGCCGCCGGCGGGTTGCGCTGGGACGCCTGGTCGAACAGCGAGGGCCGTCGCCTCGAACGCGACCTCGCCACCGGCCTGCCGACCCTCGACGAGACCGATCCCGATCGCTCCGGCGAGGTGGTCAGCGCCCGCCTCGCCGTCCGCCGCGAGATCGCTTCCGGACAGGCCCTGCGCCTCGCCGCCTACAGCGGCTTCCGCCCCGCCACCCTCAACGAACTGCACCGCCCGTTCCGCGTCGGCAACGACATCACCGAGGCCAACACCGCGCTGGAGCCCGAGCGCCTCGCCGGCGTCGAGGCCGGCTGGTCGTGGACCGGCGACCGGACCGCCCTGACCGCCACGGCCTTCTGGAACCGCATCGACGACGCCATCGTCAACGTCACCATTGGCGAAGGCCCCGGAACCTTCCCCCGCGCCGGCTTCGTCCCCGCCGGCGGCGTGCTGCGTCAGCGCCAGAACGCCGGGACCATCGAGGCGACCGGGATCGAGCTCGACGGGCGCCTCGACATCAGCCCGACCCTGTCCGCCCGCGCCGCCCTCTCCGCCACCGACGCCCGGATCGAAGGCGGCTTCTCGGCCCCGCAACTGACCGGCCTGCGCCCCGCCCAGGCCCCGATCTGGAGCGCCACCGCCGGGCTGGACTGGAGTCCGCTCGACCGCCTGACCCTCGCCGCCGACCTGCGCTGGGAGAGCCGACGCTTCGACGACGACCTCAACAGCCGGATCCTCGACGCCGCCGCCACCGTGGATCTCCGCGCCGACTGGGCCCTGACCCCGTCCGCCACGGTCTGGCTCGCCGCGGACAACCTGTTCGACGCCGAGGTCCAGGTCGCCGAGACCGGCACGGGCGTCGCCGGCTACGGCCCCCCGCGCACCCTCAGCCTCGGTGTCAGACTCAGGCGGTAAGGTCCCTCCCCCGGCCGTCACCCTCGGGCTTGACCCGAGGGCCAGACCATCCGGTGCTCGGTGACGGCCGGGTGCGGCGCGGCCGGAGGGCCGTCCCGACCGCTCAGCCCGGCCCCTGCATCTGATCCTCGGGTCAAGCCCGAGGATGACGACCAAACGCTATTGCAAACCGTTCGCAACTTCGGCACAAGCCGGACGTGACCGAAGCCGCCACGCCCGCCCGGCCCCCGAAGGCCCTGAACGCCAGGCGCTCGTTCTGGCTCAAGCAGCTGCATCAATGGCACTGGATTTCGGCGGCGCTCAGCCTGATCGGCCTGCTGCTGTTCGCCGTCACCGGCATCACCCTCAACCATGCCGCCGACATCCCGGCCGAGCCGGTCACCGTCGAACAGACCGCCACCCTGCCCGCACCCCTGCTGGAGCGCCTCGCCGGCTTCCCGGAGGAAACCACCGACCCGGTCCCCGACGCCGTCGCCCGCTGGGCCTCGAATGCGCTGGAGGCGCGGATCGCCGGCCGCCCCACCGAGACCACCGCCGACGAAATCTACGTCGCCCTGCCCGAGCCGGGCGGCGACGGCTGGCTGACCATCGACCGCGCCACCGGCGAGGCCCTGCGCGAGCGCACCACCCGCGGCTGGGTCGCGTACCTCAACGACCTGCACAAGGGCCGCGACACCGGCCCGGTCTGGTACTGGTTCATCGACGTCTTCGCCGCCGCCTGCATCGTCTTCGCCGCCACCGGCTTCGCCCTGACCTGGATGCACGCCCGCCAGCGTCCCTCGACCTGGCCGCTGCTCGGTCTCGGCCTGCTCATCCCCGCCCTCATCGCCCTGCTGTTCGTTCACTGAGTGTCCCATGCGTAAGCTCACCCTCGCCGCCACCGCCCTCGCCGCCGGCGCCGCCGCCTCCCCGGCCCTCGCCGCCGACCTGAACGTCTCGGTCGAAATCCCGCGCCTGTCGGTCGCCGCCTACCACCGCCCCTATGTCGCGGTGTGGATCGAGCGTCCCGACAACACCGCCGTCCGCACCCTCGCCGTCTGGTACGAGGTCTCGAACGTCGCCGAGGGCAAGGACTGGCTCAAGGACATGCGGACCTGGTGGCGACGCGGCGGCCGCGCCATGACCCTGCCCGCCGACGGAATCTCCAGCGCCACCAAGGCTCCCGGCCGCCACACCGTCACTGTCCCCGGCGCCCGTCTCTCCAGCCTGCCCGCCGGCGACTACGTCATGGTTGTCGAGGCGGCCCGCGAACTGGGCGGTCGCGAGGCCGTCCGCGTGCCCTTCCGCTGGGGCGCCGCCAACACCGCCCGCGCCTCGGGCTCCAGTGAACTCGGCGCTGTCAGCGTCACCGTCACCCGCTAAGGATCGTCGCCATGAAAAAGTCTCTCGCCCTGATCGCGGCCGTCGCCGCCCTGGCCCTGCCGATGTCGGCCCAGGCCCACCGCGCCTGGCTGGCCCCGACCGCCACCGTGCTGTCCGGCGCCGACGCCTGGGTCGGCTTCGACGCCGGCATGTCCAACGGCGTCTTCATCCCGGACCACGCCGCGATGAACCTCGCCGGCCTTGTCATCACCGCCCCGGACGGCTCGACCGCCAACCCTGAAAACATGATGCGGTCGCGCTACCGCTCGACCTTCGACCTGCACCTGACCCAGCCCGGCACCTGGAAGGTCGCCAATGTCATGAGCGGCGTCATGGCCACCTACAAACTCGACGGCGAGGACAAGCGCTGGCGTGGTCAGGCCGCCGAATTCCCCGGCGCCATCCCGGAAGGCGCGACCGACGTAGTCGCCACCCGTACCTCCAACCGGATCGAGAGCTTCGTCACCCTCGGCGCCCCGACCGATACGGTCTTCACCAATCCGGCCGACGGTCTGGTCCTGATCCCGGTCTCCCACCCGAATGATCTGGTGGCTGGCGAGGCGGCCACCTTCAAGCTGTCGATCGACGGCGTCCCGGCCTCCAATGTCGAGGTCACCGTCGCCCGCGGCGGATCGCGCTACCGCGACAACCCGGAAGAAATGACCGTCACCACCGGGCCCGACGGCGCCTTCACCGTCACCTGGCCCCAGCCCGGTATGTACTGGCTCAACGCCTCGGTTCGCACCCCGGCAAAGGGCGAGACCATCGCCGCCAACGCCCAGTACGTCGCCGTCATGGAAGTCCTCCCCTGACCGACACACCCTCCGCGCCGAACCGGTCCGTCCCGCCGACCGTGGTCATCGGCGAGGCCAGCCCGGGCGCGGCCAACCGGGTGCTGATCCCCACCCACGGCAAGGTTCCGGCTCGCCCCCCGCAGGACTTCATCTGGGACTTCGCCGGCGAGACCATGGGCACGACCTGGGCGGTGCGCCTCGCGCCCCCGCCCGGCCTCACCCGCGCCGCCTTCCGGTCGGCCATCGAGGACGAGCTGGACCGGATCATCCTGTTGTTCAGCCACTGGGAGCCGCGCTCCGAGCTGTCGCGCCTCAACGCCGCCCCGCCCGGCTTCTGGGCCGTGTCCGAGCCGTTCTGGGAGCTGCTCAACACCGCCCTCGACCTCGCCGACGACACCAATGGCGCGGTCGATCCGACCCTCGGCGCCCTCGTCGACCTCTGGGGTTTTGGACCGCCCGGACCGCGCCCGCTCGACGCTTTCGGCAAGGGCCATACCGTGCCGTTCGAGGACGAGATCGCCGCCGCCAGGACCTTGTCCGGCTGGGGCCGGCTGCGCCTCAACCGCGACGCGCGGGCGGTCCAGCAGCTCGGCGGGATCAAGCTCGACCTGTCCGGCATCGCCAAGGGGCATGCGGTCGACAAGGTCTCCGAACGGCTGGCCACCATGGGTGCGACCCACCACCTCGTCGAGATCGGGGGCGAACTGCGCGGCGCCGGGGTCAAGCCCGACACCCGGCCGTGGTGGACCGAACTGCAGCAGGCGCCCGGCGCACCCGCCCCCCGCACCGTCGCCGCCCTGTTCGACATGGCCGTCGCCACGTCGGGCGACTGGGTCCGCAGCTATGAGGTCTACGGCCAGACCTACAGTCACACCATCGACGGCCGCACCGGACGTCCGGTCGACAACGGCGTCGCCTCCGTCACCGTGCTGGCCGACACCGCCATGTACGCCGACGCCATGGCCACAGCCCTGACCGTCATGGGGCCCGAGGAAGGCCCGGCCTTCGCCGAGGCCATGAACATCGCCGCCGCCTTTGTGGTGCGCGGCGAGGACGGCATGACCGAGACGGTCACCCCCGCCTTCGCCGCCATGTTGTCCGAGGGCGCGTGACCGCCGACCCGATCCGCTGGCTGTGGGCGGCCGCCGCCACCGCCCTTTGGCTGACGATCGTGGCGGCCGTCGCCTGGCGCCGCGCCCGGTCCCGCCGCGCCGCCGTCGGCCGCGCCGCCGCCCTCGCTCCCGCCCAGGGATCCGACGCCCTCCTCGTCGCCTTCGCCAGCCAGACCGGACAGGCCGAGGAACTGGCCTGGATGACGGCGGCCAGCCTCTCGGAGGCCGGCGTCCCCGCCCGCGTCGCTCTGCTCGGCGATCTTGAGCCCCATGAGCTCAGGTCGGCGGGCCGGGTGCTGATCGTCGCCTCGACCACCGGCGAGGGCGACGGCCCGGACGCCATGTCGTCGTTCGCCCGCAAACACATGACCGCGCCCGCCGACGTCGCCGGCCTGTCCTACGCCCTGCTGGCCCTCGGCGACCGCACCTATGCCGACTTCTGCGGCTTCGGCCGGGCGCTCGACAGCTGGCTTCAGCGCTCGGGCGCGACGCCCCTGTTCGACCGGGTCGAGGTGGACAACGGCGACGCCGGCGCCATCCGACACTGGCAACACCAGCTCGGCGTCGTCACCGGCCACGCCATTCAGGCCGACTGGACCCCGCCAGCCTTCGATCGCTGGCGACTGGCGGATCGCACCCATCTCAACCCCGGCAGCCCCGGCGGTGAAGCGTGGATGCTGGCCTTGGAGCCGGTCGATCACGCCCCCGACTGGGTCGCCGGCGACATCGCCGAGATCGGCCTGCCCGGCGACCCGTCTCCGGGCAGCCGCGAATACTCCGTCGCCTCCCTGCCCACCGACGGCCGGGCCGAGTTCATCGTCCGCCTGATGACCCGACCGGACGGTTCGCCGGGCCTCGCCTCGGGCTGGCTGACCCGGGAGCTCGCCGTCGGCGATCCGGTCGACATGCGCATCCGCGCCAACCGCAGCTTCCACCGCCCCGCACCGGAGACGCCGCTGATCCTGATCGGCAACGGCACCGGCCTCGCCGGTCTTCGCGCCCACTGGCGCGCCCGCGCCGGCGCCGCCCACGGCGGGACCTGGCTGATGTTCGGCGAGCGGACCTCGGCCCACGACGCCTTCCTCGACGAAGAGCTCCAGGGCGCGCTCGCCTCCGGCGTTCTGACCCGGCTCGACCGCGCCTTCTCCCGTGACCCGGGCGACGGCCGCTACGTTCAGGATCTCATCAGTCAGAACACGGACGAACTCCTCGCCTGGGTCGATCGCGGCGCCGTCGTTCTCGTCTGCGGCAGCCTCGAGGGTATGTCGACCGGCGTCCACGCGGCGCTGGAAACCGCCCTCGGCGAAGACCGGCTGCTGGCGCTCACCGAGACCGGCCGCTATCGCCGCGACGTCTATTAGGGCGGCTCGACCCGTCCCGATCGGCGACTGTCCTGATTGTCGCGCTTCTGCAGAATTCACACAGCCGAATTTGTAGCGATTCTGGCGCCGTATTCGCCGCCGGTCAGACCTCGGCCCAGCGCCGCAGCAGGTTGTGATAGACGGCCGTCAGCTCCAGCACCGCCGGGTCCTTCGGCCCCCTTTCCGCATTGACCCGCTGGATCGCGACATCCATCCGGAACAGCGACTCCCGGTCGGCGTCGTCCCTCACAAGGCTTTGAATCCAGAAGAAACTCGCCACCCGCCGGCCGCGCGTCACCGGCGTCACCCGATGCAGGCTCTTGGACGGATACAGGACCAGATCGCCGGCCGGCAGCTTGACCGATTGTGGGCCATACATCTCCTCGACGATCAGCTCGCCGCCGTCGTAACTCTCGGATTCCGAGAGGAAGAGCGTCGCCGACAGATCGCTCCGGATGCGGATATCCCCACGCCGTCGGATGGCGTTGTCGACGTGCGTCGCGAAATGCTCGCCGCCCTCGTAGGCATTGAACAGCGGCGGAAAGATCGTGTGCGGCAGGGCCGCCGACACGAACATCGGATTGGCGTTCAAAGCCTGCAGCACCAGCGCCCCGACCTCCCGCGCCTCGACGCTGTCCTCGGGCAGCTGGCGGTTGACCTTGGCGGTCGCTGACTGATGGCCCGAGGTGACGTTGCCGTCCGTCCACGGCCCGGCGTCCAGCCGCGCCCTCAGGGTCGCGACCTCGTCCTTCGAAAAGACGCCGGGGATGTGGAGCAGCATGGACCGATCTAGTAGCGCAGATTCAGCGTCAGGATAGCCTGCCGCGCCGGCGCCGGATCGGCGTGGTGCACCCCGTTGGTGCGCAGGATGTAGTCTTCGTCGCCGGCGTTCTGGACGTTCAGCTGCAGCGAAGCCCGGTCGGTCAGATCGTAGGAGGCGAACAGGTCGACCCGCGTCCAGGCCGGCGCATAGACCGCGTTCGAACCGCCGCCGGCCCCGCCCTGGTTGCCGCCGAAGCTGTCCGAGACGTGATAGACGCCGCCGCCCAGGCTCAGCTTCGGGGTCACCCTGTAGGTGCTGAACAGGCTGAAGCTGTGCTCCGGCGTATTGGCCAGCGGGTCTCCGACATTGGCGTTGTTGTAGGCGCCCGAGGCAAGCTCCGAATCCATCCAGGTGTAGCCGCCGAACACCTGCCACTCGCGGGTGATGTTGCCCGACACGCCGAGTTCGACGCCCTTCACCTCGGCTTCGCCGGCCTGTTCGTAGACGCCCGGCGCCACCTGGATCTGCGCATTCTCGCGCTTCAGCACGAACGCCGCCCCCGACACCGCCAGTCGATCGCCGAACAGATTGACCTTGGCCCCGATCTCGAAGCTTTCGCTCTCCTCCGGGTCAAGCAGTTCGCCCGACAGATTTCCCGACCCGGATCCGCCCACGCTGTTCTGATCGCCCGCCGAGACGGTCGGCGGCGTCGAGGACGTCGCCCAGGAAGCATAGACGCTGGAACTGGCGGTCGGCTTGTAGACCAGCCCGACCTGGTAGTTGACGAAGTCCCACGACCCCGCCTCCGCCACCGGCGCGGGTGCCCCGCGTGGCTGCACCGTTCCGTCCACCTCATAGGACTCGTGACGGACGCCCAGGTTCAGCAGCCAGCGGTCTCCGAAGCCGATGGAGTCGAAGGCGTAGAGGCCCAGCGTCTTCGTGTTGGCGTGCGTCTCTGTCCCCCGGGTGATCGTGCCCTCCCACGGATCGGACGGGTCCGGATCATAGACGCGGGTGCAGTCGAACCCGGTCAGCGGCGCCGGACAGGTCGAGCCGCCGGTCGTCGCCACGTCGTAGGAGGCGTTGCGGTTGATTTCGCGGCTGAACTCGACGCCGGCGGCGAAATCGTGGGTGACGCCGCCGGTCGAAACGCTGCCGTACAGGTCGATGACATTGGCGAAGGTCGCGGCCGGGTTCCAGCGCGACTTGGTCGCCCGCTTCATCCAGTATTCGCCGCCGACCAGCACCACGCCGCCGGTGTCTATGCGGCCGCCATCGCCCGGATTGGTGACGACATAGTCGTTCAGGGTCTCGGCGTAGCGGGTGACGTTGCGGATGGTCAGGCTGCTGTTGATCCGGTGCTCCAGCTCCAGCGTCAGACTGTCGACCTCATTGGTCAGATAGTCCCGCGCCGTCAGGCCGTAGAAGCTGTCGTACGGCACGTCCAGGATGCCGCTGTCCGTGGTCCGCACCCCGATCTTGGTGAACAGGGGGATGCCGTAATCGGGCATCTGGTCCGAGCGCAGCCCGTAGTAGCTCAGCGTGGCGGTGGTGTCGGTTCCCAGTCCCGCCGCGACCGCCAGCGCCAGTCCCCACTTGTCATAGTCGACGGCGTCGCGGCCCGGCACGTCGCCTTCGGCCCCCATCAGGTTCAGCCGCAGACCCGCCGTCTCGCCGAGCCGCCAGTTCTGGTCGAGTGTTCCGCGCAGATAGCCGTCAGTCCCGACTCCGAGCCCTGCGTGGGTGAAGTCGGTCAGACGGGGCGACTTGGAGCTCAGATTGATGCTGCCCCCGCCCGAGCCTCGGCCGGAATAGACGGCGTCGGGCCCCTTGATCACCTCGACCTGCTCCAGATTGAACACTTCGCGCTGCTGCCCGCCGCTGTCGCGGATCCCGTCGACGAAGACGTTGTTCCCCGAGGACTGGCCCCGGATGAACGGCCGGTCGGCCAGCGGCTGCCCGCCTTCCCCGGCCCCGAAGGTGATTCCCGGCGAGGTGCGCAGAATATCCTGCAGTGAGGTCGCCGCGGTCTGTTCGATGATCTGCTGCGGGATGATGGTCACCGACCGGGGCGTGTCGACCAAGGGCGTCGTGAACTCGGCCGACCGCGGTTCGCGTCGCGTGGGCTCGCCCGTCACCGTCACCGTTCCCAAGTCGGTCGCGTCCTGCGGATCGGCCGGACCCGGCCCCGGTTCAGCCGCCACCGCGGGTCCAGCCATCAGCATTCCGGCTGCGCTGGAGGCGAACAGGAGGGCGCGGAGAGCCTCGGGACCGGACATCATTTCGGGGCCTTGATTGATATTGCGATGCGCTCGCATTATCAGCTTGGCCGCGGCGCACAAGCGCTAATGCGAATAATTCGCAAATTGTGCGATTTACACCCGCTTCATGACAGTGCGCTAGACCCTGGAGGATGCGCAGCCCGTTCGCGTACCTGTCGGCACTGCTTCCGCCGGTCTCGGGCCGGACTTCTCCGCGCGACCCCGATGCCCGTCTGGCACACATGGCTCTCCACGATCAGGAGACCGGACTCGGCAACCGCCTCTCGCTGGAGCGAGCGACCGCTGGAGCAGCACCAACCTACGTCGTCCTGTTCGGCATTGATCGCTTCGAGGTGCTGCGCAACGCCATTGGCTATGACTCCATGGCGGGTCTGCTGACGACGGTCGGGCGCCGTCTTTCGGCCCTCAACGGACGCGCCCCCGTTGCGCGGGTCGGCGCCGGGGTTCTGGGCCTTGTCCTCAACTCAGGCAACGAGGGGGAAGCCGTCAACACCGCCGCTCGGCTCTGCGAGGCGGCTCAGGCCCCGGTGATCCTCAACGGAGCCCCGGTTGACATCGTCCTCACCGCCGGCGTCGCCCGCACTGGTCAGGCTGATCGCAATGTAGCCTCGCCTGTAGACCGGGCCTCGATCGCCGTCGATCAGGCCCGCGCCGCCCACCGCCGGGCCATGGCCTTCGACGTCCTCCGCTACGGCGACCCCGCCGGCAACCTGTCGTTGATCGGCGAGCTGATGGCCGCCCTCGACAACGGCGAGTTCTCGCTGAACTATCAGCCGAAATACGATTTCCGCGCCGACGGCGTCGGGGCCGTCGAGGCTCTCGCTCGCTGGACCCACCCGCGGCGCGGCTGCGTCTCGCCCGACCTGTTCGTGGCCATGGCCGAGGAGACCGGCCACATCCGGCCACTCACAGAATGGGTCATCCGCCAGGCCATTCATGACCAGGCCGAACTTCGCCGCGCCGGTCACGATCTGACCGTGTCAGTGAACGTGTCCGGCCGGCTGCTGTCCGACGAGAGCTTCGCCCAGTTCGCCCTTGCCGCCATCGAGGTCTCCAGCGCACGGCTGTGTTTTGAAATCACCGAGACCGCCGTGGTCGCCAATCCGGAAGTCGCCCTTCATCTCCTCGACCGGTTCACGGGGGCGGGGATCGGCGTCTCGCTCGACGACTACGGTTCGGGCCTGTCGTCTCTGACCTATCTGAAGCAAATCCGCGCCGACGAACTCAAGATCGACAAGAGTTTCATCCTCGGCCTCGACGACTCCGCCCGCGACGCCCTGCTGGTCAAGTCGACCATCGACCTGGCCCATGGCCTCGGCATGAGGGTGACCGCCGAGGGGGTCGAAACCCCGACCGCCTTCGCCCTGCTGCGGGGGATGGGGTGTGACATGGCCCAAGGCTATCTGATCGGCCGTCCCATCTCCTTCGCGGCCCTGCTCGAGCGGCTGAACGGCCCTTGCCGCACGCCGGCGACCGTCGCCGCCTGATAGCGGTTCACCCTGCCGCCACCGCCTTCATCGTCACCGACGGGTCCGCCAGCCGCCCCGCATTCACCGGCGTTTCGCGGCCTATCATCTGTCGGCCGGCCATGAACTCCGCAGGGGCGTTGACCGCCTCGACGCAGACGATCCGGTCCCGGGTCAGATGGAAGACCGCGAACGCCGCCTTGTCCGGGTCGCCGCGCAGCACCTGCCGGTCCGCCCCCTGGGGCAGGCCCGCGATCTGCAGCTTGACGTCGTACTGATCCGACCAGAACCACGGAACCTCCGGGGTCGGCGCCGGCCTTCCGGTGATCGCCGCTGCAGCCTGCTTGGCCTGCTCCAGCGCATTGGGCACGCTCTCCAGCCGCTGCCGGAGCCCGCCATGCACCGGGATCGGCCGGAAGGTGACGTCGCCGATCGCCCAGATCGCCGGGTCCGAGGTCTGCGCCGACTCATCGACCACCACCCCGGCTTCGCAGGTCAGCCCCGCGGTCGCCGCCAGTTGGTCGCAGGCCGCCGCGCCGACGCCGACCAGGATGGCGTCAGCCTCGATCAGTCGCCCATCCGCCAGCCGCACTCCGCCGTCCTCGAAGGCGGTCACCTCGGCCGAAGTCAGCACCTGGACGCCGTGGGCCCGATGATAGCGGGTGAAGAAGTCCGACAGAGGCTCCGACGCGACCCGGGCCAGCACCCGGTCCATCCGCTCGATGATGACGGCATCGGCCCCGAGCGCCCGCGCCGACGCCGCCGCCTCCAGCCCGACATAGCCGCCGCCGACCACCGCCAGCTGTCTGCCGGGTCCCAGCGCCGCCTTCAATCTCTCAGCGTCAGCCAGCGTCCGCAGCTCCAGCAGATCCGGCCGGTCAGCGCCCGGAATCGTCAGCTTCCGCGCGGTCGACCCCGTCGCCAGGATCAGGGCGTCGTAAGGCTCGACCAGACCGTCCGCGAAGGTCACCGTCTTCGCCGCCGCGTCGATCGCCGCCGCCGTCACCCCCAGGCGCAGTTCAATCCCCTGCCCGGCGTAAAAATCCTCCGGCCGCAACAGCAGCGCCTCCAGATCGGCCTCGCCCTTCAGCCAAGCCTTGGACAGCGGCGGCCGCTGATACGGCGGTTCCGGCTCCTCGCCCGTCAGCACGATCGGCCCCTCATGCCCGTATTGCCGCAACAACGCCGCCGCTGTCCCGCCCGCATGCCCCGCGCCGATGATCAGAACCTTGGTCATGGGGGTGAGATAGAGGGGCTGGGGTCTGGGGGCTAGAGGCTAGGAAGGCACGGCGGGTCCGTTGCCAGGAGCGATCATTTAGACTGGACCCTGGTCCCTGACCCCTATTGACCGTTCCACTGTTACATCATAGTGGAACACGCATGACCGACACCCTTCCCCGCTACGCCGGCGCCACGGCGCGCAGCCGCGTCGCCCTCTACGACGCCTTGCTGTCGCTGAAATCGCGCGACGAGGTCGACGCCTTCCTCGCCGACCTGTGCACCCCGGCGGAACTGCGCGCCTTCGCGGAGCGCTGGGAGGTGGCCCGCCTGCTCGACGCCGGCGGCAAGTCGTATCGGGAGATCGCCGCCGAAGCCCAGGCCAGCCCGACCACCGTCGTGCGGGTCGCTCGCTTCCTCAAGGAAATGCCGCACCAGGGCTACCGCCTCGTGCTGGACCGCCAAAAAAACGCACAAAGCCAAGCCTGAGTAGACATCATGAGCACCGTACAGGGGCGGCTTCGCATCGCCGTCCAGAGATCCGGCCGCCTGGCCGACCGCAGCCTCGACCTCGTCCGCGACGCCGGTCTGCGCGTGGTCAAGGGGAACAACGACCTGCTCTACCGGGTCGAGAACTACCCGATCGACCTGCTGCGGGTGAGGGACGACGATATCCCGACCTTCGTGGCCGACGGCGTCTGCGACCTCGGCATCGTCGGCGAGAACGTGCTGGAGGAGGCCCGCAACGGCGGCCCGGTTGCCGAGGTGGTCATGCCGCTCGGCTTCGGCCGCTGCACCCTGAAGATCGCCGTGCCGCCGACCCTGGCCTATGACGGCCCGGCTTCGCTGGAGGGGCTACGCGTCGCCACCTCCTACCCGAAGATTCTGCGCCGCTTTCTCGACGAGCGGAACGTCAGCGCCGACATCGTCACCATGCGCGGCGCGGTCGAGGTGGCCCCCCGGCTCAAGCTGGCCTCGGCCATCTGCGACCTCGTCTCCACCGGCGCGACGCTCGAGGCTAATGGCCTCGGCGCCCGGGAAACGGTGCTCGACAGTCAGGCGGTTCTGATCCGCTCCCCCGTCGCGGCCGAGCCCTCGCTCCAGCCCCTGCTCGACAGCATCATCGAGCGGATGGCGGGCGTCGTCTCCTCGCAGGGCGCCAAATACGTAATGCTCAATGCACCCCGATCGGCGCTGGACGCGATCACCGCCATCCTGCCCGGCGCCGGCTCGCCGACCGTCATGCCCCTGTCCGGCCGCGACGACGCCGTCGCCGTCCACGCCGTCTGCCAGGAGGCGGTGTTCTGGGAGACGCTGGAGAAGCTCAAGGCCGCCGGCGCCTCGGCCATCCTCGTCCTCCCGATCGAGAAGATGATGTGATGCGGCTGGTTGACTGGAATACGCTCGACGCCGATGGCCGCCGCGAGGCCCTCGCCCGCCCCTCCCGCCGTACGGAGAACCGCGTCGCTGACGTGGTGCGCGAGATCCTCGACGATGTCCGCGCGCGCGGCGGCGCCGCCGTCGCCGACTGGAGCCTGAAGCTCGACGGCTTCGCGCCGCGTCGCATCGCCATCACCCCTGAGGCCGTCGCCGTCGCCCGGGACGCCCTGCCGCCGACGGCCACCCGCGCGTTGCGCATCGCCGCTGACAATGTCCGCGTCTTCCACCAGGCCACCCGGCCCGAGGACTCGCCGTGGATCGAGACGACCCCGGGCGTGCGCTCCCGCCTCGTCTGGCGGCCGATCGGCGCGGCCGGTCTCTACGTCCCCGGCGGCACCGCCCCCCTGTTCTCCTCGCTGCTGATGCAGGCCATCCCGGCCGCCGTGGCGGGGGTCGGCGAGCGTGTCGCCGTCACCCCGCCATCGAAGGATGGCGGCGCCCACCCGGCCATGATCTACGCCGCGGGCGAAGCCGGGCTCGACACCATCTGGCTGATCGGCGGGGCCCAGGCCATCGCCGCCCTGACCTTCGGCGCAGCGTTTGACGACGGCGAGATCGCGCCGGTCGACAAGCTCTTCGGCCCCGGCAACGCCTGGGTCGCCGAGGCCAAGAAGCAGGCCTCCGCCCGCCCCGGCGGCCCCGCCGTCGACATGCCCGCCGGCCCGTCCGAGTTGATGGTCATCGCCGACCGCGACGCCGACCCGGAGATCGCCGCCGCCGACCTGCTCAGCCAGGCCGAGCACGACGCCGACGCCCAGGTCATCCTCGTCTCCGAGAGCCGCGCCAACATCGCCGCCATCCTCGCCGAGGTCGAGCGCCAGCTCAAAACCCTGCCCCGCGCTAACATCGCCCGCCAGTCTCTCGCGGATGGCCGCGCCATCCGCGTCCGCAACATCGCCGAAGCCTGCGAGGTGGCTGATCTCTACGGCCCCGAACACCTCGCCCTGCAGACTGTCGACGCCGAAGTCCTCGTCGATCGCATCACCGCCGCCGGCGCCGTCTTCGTCGGCGGTTTCGCGGCCGAGACCCTCGGCGACTACGCCGCCGGCCCCAGCCACGTTCTGCCCACCGACGGCGCGGCGCGGACGCTTGGAGGCATCACCACGGCCAGCTTCATGACCTCGATGTCCGTTCAGTCGGTCAGCGAAGCGGGCGCCCGCGCCCTCGCCCCCCTCGCCGCCAGTCTCGCCCGGCTGGAGGGACTCGAAGCGCACGCCCGGGCCGCCGACCTGAGGAGCGGGTCATGACCAGCCTCCCCGCCCCGTTCGCGCCGCTGGTCTCCGGCGGCGACGGTCTCGACCGCTATCCGGCCGAGCCCCGCGCCCTCGCCGCCCGCATGGCAGAGGTCTACGGCGTCCCCGTCGACTGCGTCCTGCCGGTGCGCGGGGTGACCCACGGACTGGAGCTGGTCTTCCGCCTCGCCGCCCGCGATGCTCTGTCCGTGCAGGCTCCCGACGCAGAGCCGTTCAAGGCGCTTGGCGCCCTCTACGCCCCGTCGCCCGAGGACGCGGCCCCCGGCGCCGTCATCGTTCGCGCGCTCGGCTCGCCGGAAGCCGTCGCGGAAATGGCGGCCCGGATCGCCCCTGCCCTGCTGATCGTCGACGAGGGTCTGGCCGAGTTCGCGGACGCGGGCTCCGCCATCAGCCTCACCGACACCCACGCCAATCTGGTGGTGCTGCGCAGCCTGTCGCTGGCCTACGGGCTCGCGGGGGCCCGCATCGGGGCTGCGGTCGCCCAGCCGGAAACACTCGCCCGCCTCGCTTCGGCGATGGAGCCCGGCGCCCTCCCAGAGCCGTCGGTCCGCCTCGCCCTGCAGGCGCTGGACCCGTCCCGCATGGTGGAGACCGGCCAGCGCATCACCCTGGTCCGCTACGAGCGCGAGCGGCTGGTCAGCGCCCTGTCGCGGACCATGGGGGTCGAACCCGGCTTCGGCCCGGTCATCGTGGCCCGGCCCCCCGATCCCGACGCCGTACTCGCCGCCCTCGCCCGCTTCGGCGTACCGGCCGACCGCGCCGGCGACCGCCTGCGCCTGCCCGTCTCCGCGCGGGCCGAGGTCAACGACCGCCTCCTCGCCGCCCTCGACCTCGCGCCGCCGTCGACCCGCCCCCCCCGCACCGGCCAGTCCGTTCGCGACACCAAGGAGACCCGCATCGTCTGCGCCGTCGATCTCGACGCGACCGCCCCCGTCTCCATCCACACCGGCGTCGGCTTCTTCGACCACATGCTGGAGCAGGTCGCGGCCCACGGCGGCTTTTCGCTGCGCCTGTCGTGCGAGGGCGACCTGCACACCGATCCGCACCACACCATCGAGGACTCGGCCATCGCTCTCGGCCAGGCCCTGAAGCAGGCGCTCGGCGAACGCCGCGGCATCGCCCGCTACGGTTTTGTCCTGCCCATGGATGAAGCCAACGCCGCGGTGTCGATCGACCTGTCCGGCCGCCCATTCCCGGTCTTCGAGGGGACCTTCAGCACGCCCTTCATCGGCGACTACCGCACCGACCTGACGGCCCACGTCTTCCGCTCGCTGGCCGAACACCTCGGCGCGGCCATCCACGTCACGGTCACCGGCGACGACGACCACCACAAGACCGAGGCCGTCTACAAGGCCTTCGGCCGCGCCCTGCGTCAGGCCATCCGCATCGAGGGCGACGCCGTCCCGAGCACCAAGGGCGTGCTGTGAGCGAGGTCACCGTCGTCTCCTGCGGCGCGGGCAACGTCGCCTCGGTCCAGTTCGCCCTGGAGCGGCTCGGCGCCACCGTCCGCCTGACCGCCGAGCCAGGCGAGATCGCCGCCGCCGAGCGTCTGATCCTGCCGGGGGTCGGCGCCGCCGGCTACGCCATGGCGCGCCTCTCCGAGCTCGGTCTGGTCGAGCCGATCCGAGCCTTTCAGCGCCCCCTGCTCGGCGTCTGCCTCGGCCAGCAGTTGCTGTTCGACGCCAGCGAGGAAGGTGGCGGTGCGCCCTTGCTTGGCCTGATCCCCGGGGCGGTCCGGCGCATGGACCCTGCCCCCGACCGGCCCGTGCCGCACATGGGCTGGTCGCGCCTGACCACCGTCCGTCCCGACCCGCTGCTGGACGGGATCGGCGACGACGCCTGGGCCTATTTCGTGCACAGCTACGTCTGCCCCGACGGCGAGGCGACCCTCGCCCGCGCCGACTACGGTGGCCCGGTCCCGGCGGTCGTGCGCCGCGCCAACCGCTGGGGCTGCCAGTTCCACCCGGAGCGTTCCGCCGCCGCCGGCGCCCGCATTCTCAGAAACTTCCTGGACCTCGCCGCATGATCGTCTATCCCGCCATCGACCTGCGCGGCGGCGTCTGCGTCCGGCTGATGCACGGCCGCTTCGACGCCGTGACCCGCTATGACGAGGACCCGGCCGCCCGCCTCGCCGCCTTCGCCGCCGCCGGCGCCGACTGGGCCCACATCGTCGACCTCGACGGGGCCGAAGCCGGACGGGCGGTCCAGCACGGACTGATCGGCGAACTGGCCGCCGCCATCGACATCCGCATCCAGTCCGGCGGCGGCGTGCGCTCGACCGACGATGTCCAGAGCCTGCTCGACGCCGGGGTCAGCCGCGTCGTCGTCGGATCGCTCGCCGTGTCGGACCCGCAAACCGTGTCCGGCTGGCTCGACCGTTTCGGCTCCGACCGCATCACCCTCGCCATCGACGTGAAGCGCGAGGAACAGCGCTACGTCCCCGCGCTCAAGGGCTGGACCGAGGCCGCCGACGTCGACCTGTGGACCGCCCTGGATCGCTATCCGCCCGGCGAGGCGAAACACCTGCTGGTCACCGACGTCGGCCGCGACGGCGCCCTCACCGGGCCCAATCTCGATCTGCTGGCCGAGATCCGCCAACGCCGACCCGACCTGCGGCTGCAGGCCTCGGGCGGGGTCGCCGAGCTCTCCGACCTGACCGGCGCCCGCTCCGTCGGCGCCTCGGGCGCTATCGTCGGCCGCGCGCTCTACGAGGGCCGCTTCACGGTCGAACAGGCGCTGGAGGCCGCCCGCTCATGACCGCGCGGCGCATCATCCCCTGTCTCGACGTCAAGGACGGCCGGGTGGTCAAGGGCGTCCGCTTCGAGGATCACGTCGACATGGGCGACGCCGCCGACCTCGCCGCCCGCTACCGTGACCAGGGCGCCGACGAACTGGTCTTCTACGACATCGCCGCCAGCCCCGAGGGCCGGACCCTCGACTACGGCTGGGTGCGGGACATCGCCCGGCTGCTGGACATCCCGTTCAGCGTCGCCGGCGGCATCCGCTCGGTCGAACAGGCCGGCCGCTGTCTCGACAATGGCGCCGACAAGGTCTCGATCAACTCCCCCGCCCTGGAGCGCCCCGAACTGATCTCCGATATGGCCGCCCGCTTCGGAGCCCAGTGTGTCGTCGTCGGCGTCGACTCGAAGCGCGCCGGCGACGACTGGTTCGTGCACCAGTACACCGGCGACCCGACCGCCAGCCGCGGCGCCGGCCGCCGCACCCTCGACTGGATCGTCGAGGCGCAAGACCTCGGCGCCGGCGAGATCGTGCTCAACTGCATGGACGAGGACGGCGTCCGCCGCGGCTACGACCTCGCCCAGCTGACCGCCGCCCGCGAGCGGCTGACCATCCCGCTGGTCGCCTCGGGCGGCGCCGGCGAGGCCGCCCACTTCGGCGACGTGTTCGAACAGGCCGGCGTCTCCGGCGCTCTCGCCGCCAGCGTCTTCCACACCGGCGCGCTGGCCATCCCCGACCTGAAAGCCTTCCTTTCGGCTTCGGGCGTTGAGGTCAGACCATGATCGATCCCGACCAACTCGACTTCGCAAAGGGCGACGGCCTGATCCCCGTCGTCGTCCAGGATGCCGCCACCTTGCAGGTGCTGACCTTGGCCTATATGGACCGCGCCGCCCTCGATGAGACTATCCAGTCCGGCGAGGGCACCTTCTTTTCCCGGTCGCGCGGCGGGCGATGGCGCAAGGGCGAAACATCGGGCGACCGGCTGCACGTCGTCTCGATCACCCCCGACTGCGACGCCGACGCCCTCGTGCTCAAGGTCCAGCCGGTCGGAAACGCATGCCACCTGAACCGCGTCAGCTGCTTCGGCGACGATGACGCGCCCGGCATCGGCCGCATCGCCCGACTGGAGCAGACCATCGCCGTCCGCGCCGCCGCCGACCCGTCTGATAGCTGGACCGCCCGCCTGCTCGCCGAGGGCCCCAAACGCGCCGCCCAGAAGGTTGGCGAGGAGGGCGTCGAGACGGCGCTCGCTGGCGCCGCCGGTCCGGATTCGGAACTCGCATCCGAGGCCGCGGATTTGATCTATCATCTGCTGGTGCTGCTGCGCGCCCGTCACATGGTGTTTCAGGACGTCCTCGACGTCTTGGCGCAACGGGCGGAAGCGGCCAGACCGACTGGGACCTGAACCTGAGGAGAGCGTATGGCGGCCCTGGTGCTGTTCGGCGGCGGCGGCGACCTCGCGATGAGGATGCTTCTGCCCTCGCTCTATTTCCTCGAGCATGACGGCCTGCTGCCCGACGGCCTGAAGATCATCGGCGCCGCCCGCTCGGAAGAGAGCCGCGCCGACTACGTCGCCAGGGTCCGCCAGTCGGTCGAGGCCAAGGCGAAGGCGGACTACGCCTGGTCCACCGAAGCTTGGGACCGCATGGCGGGCCGCCTCGACTATCTCGCCGTCGACGCCACCTCGGCGGAAAGTCTGAAGCCGCTGAAGGACAAGGTCGGCGACGGCGCCTGCACCTCGTTCCTTGCCGTCTCCCCGTCACTCTACGCCCGCATCGTCACCGCCATGCGCGCCGCCGGTCTGGCTGAAGCCGACGATCGCGTCGTGCTGGAGAAGCCTGTCGGGCGCGACCTCGACACCTTCCGCGAGATCGACGACGCCGTCGCCGACGCGTTCTCCGAACATCAGGTCTTCCGCATCGACCACTACCTCGGCAAGGAGACCGTCCAGAACCTGATCGCCCTGCGCTTCGGCAACACCATCTTCGAGCCGCTGTGGAACAACCTCAGCATCGACCACGTCCAGATCACCGTCGGCGAGACGGTCGGCGTCGGCGACCGCTGGCCCTATTACGACGAGTACGGAGCATTGCGCGACATGCTCCAGAACCACATGCTCCAGCTGCTCTGCCTCGTGGCCATGGAGCCGCCCTCGGACCTCGATCCGGACTCGGTCCGCAACGAGAAGGTCAAGGTCCTCCGCAGCCTTCGCCCAGTCACCCATGAGGAGGCGGAGCGGGTCACCGTGCGCGGCCAGTACGTGGCCGGGACCGTCGAGGGCAAGGCCGTGCCCGGCTATGACGAGGAACGCGGCGCCGACTCCGACACCGAGACCTTCGTCGCCGTCCGCGCCGACATCGACAACTGGCGCTGGGCCGGCGTGCCCTTCTTCATGCGCACCGGCAAACGCCTGCCCGAGAAGCGGACCGAGATCGTCATCCAGTTCAAACCGGTCCCGCACTCCATCTTCCACCACGGGGAACGCGGCGCCATAGAGGCCAATCGCCTCGTCATCGCCCTGCAGCCCGAGGAGGACATCTCCCTCTCGGTGATGAACAAGAAGCCGGGCCTCGACCAGCGCATGCAGCTGCAGCCGATCCGCATGAGTCTGTCGTGGGGCCAGAACGACCAGAACGCCGCGCCGCCTCGTCGGCGGATCGCCTACGAACGTCTGTTGCTCGACGCCCTCTCCGGCGACTCCACCCTGTTCGTCCGCCGCGATGAGGCTGAGCAGGCCTGGAAATGGGTCGACGAGGTCTCCGAGGCCTGGCAGGGCGCGACCTTCAAGCCGCACGACTACCCCGCCGGAGCCTGGGGCCCCGACGCCGCAGACCTGCTGCTGTCGCGCACGGGCCGCGAATGGAACGCCGGCAATGGCTGAGATCGAGACCTTCCCCGACGCCGCCGCCTGGGCCGAGGCCTGCGCCGCCCGCCTCGCCGCTGCCCTGTCCGCCGCCCTCGCCGACACCGGCAAGGCCGTGTTCGCCGGCTCCGGCGGTTCGACGCCCTCGCCGATCTACGCCCGACTCGCCCGGACGTCGCTCGACTGGTCGAAGGTCGTCGTCACCCTGATTGACGAGCGCTACGTCCCCGAGAGCTCCCCCGACTCGAACGCCGCCCTTCTGAAGCGCACCCTGCTCGCCGGCCCGGCCGCAGCGGCGCGCTTCGTTCCGCTCTACAGCCCGCAGGTCACCGTCGACCGCGCCGCCGCCCTCGCCGCCCATACGCTGGCCACCGAAGGCGGGCGTCTTGACGTGGTCCTTCTCGGCATGGGGGAGGATGGCCATATCTGCTCAATGTTCCCCGAAAGCCCCACCCTCAAGACCCTGCTCTCGCCCCGACTGCACCCGACGGTTCTCGGTGTGCCGGCCGGCCGCGACGGCCGCGCCCCCTCGCTGGAGCGCCTCTCCATCAACCTGCCGTATCTGATGCAGGCCCGGGGGGTCGTCCTTGCCATCACCGGGCCGGCCAAACGCGACGTTTTCGAGCGCGAAGCCGCCGGCGATCCGAACACCCAGCCGATCGCCGCCCTTCTGGCCCACAAGGTGCCGCTCGAAGTCGTCTGGACGGAGGCCGCGTGATGCCAGCCCTCAACCCCGTCGTCGCCGAGGTCACCGCCCGCATCGTCGAGCGCTCGCGCGCAACGCGCGCCGACTATCTGCGCCGCATGGACGCCGCCCGCGACAACGGCGTTGGCCGCGCCAAGCTCAGCTGCGCCAACTGGGCCCATGCCTTCGCCGGCCAGACCATCGCCGACAAGCTCACCGCCATGGGCGGGAAACAGCCCAACGTCGGCATCGTCACCGCCTATAACGACATGCTGTCGGCCCACCAGCCGTTCGAGCGCTTCCCTCCCGTGATCCGCGAGGCGGCGCGCGAGGCCGGCGCCACGGCCCAGGTCGCCGGCGGCACGCCCGCCATGTGCGATGGCGTGACCCAGGGCCGCCCCGGCATGGAGCTGTCGCTGTTCAGCCGCGACGTCATCGCCATGTCGACCGCCGTGGCCCTGACCCACGACGCTTTCGATTCCGTCATCTGCCTCGGCGTCTGCGACAAGATCGTGCCTGGCCTGTTCATGGGCTCGCTGGCCTTCGGCCACCTGCCGGTGATCTTCGCCCCCGCCGGCCCCATGCCGTCGGGCATTCCGAACGCGGAGAAGGCCCGCGTCCGCGGCCTCTACGCCCAGAACAAGGTCGACCGGCAGACTCTGCTCGAGAGCGAGATCGGCTCCTACCACTCGCCCGGCACCTGCACCTTCTACGGCACCGCCAATTCAAACCAGATGATGATGGAGCTGGCCGGGCTGCACATGCCCTCGACCGCCTTCGTCCATCCCGAGACCGGCCTGCGCGACGCCCTTACCGCCGCCGCCGCCAAACGCGCCGTCGAATTGGCCCGCGAGGGCAGGGGCCGCATGGCCGACGTCATCGACGAGAAGTCCATCGTCAACATGATCGTCGCCCTGCTGGCCACCGGCGGCTCGACCAACCACGCCATCCACCTGGTCGCCATGGCCCGCGCCGCCGGGGTGCTGATCGACTGGACCGACATGGACCAACTCAGCTCGGTCACCCCGCTTCTGGCCCGGGTCTACCCCAACGGCTCGGCCGATGTGAACGCCTTCCAGGCCGCCGGCGGCGTCGCCTTCGTGGCCCGCGAGCTGGCGAACGCCGGAAACATCCACACCGACGTCCAGACCATCATGGGCCCCGGCATCCACCACTATTTTCAGGAGCCGTCACTGGTCGACGGCGAACTGGTCTGGCGCGACGGCGTCAGCGAAAGTCTGGACACGGACATTCTCCGCCCCGCCTCCGATCCCTTCGACCGCGAGGGCGGCCTGCGCCTCGTCGAGGGCGACCTCGGCCGCGCCGTCATCAAGGTCTCGGCCGTCAAGCCGGAGAACCGCATCGTCGAGGCCCCCGCCGCCGTCTTCGAAACCCAGGAAGACGCCCTTCAGGCTTTCAGGGACGGCAAGCTCGACCGCGACGTCGTCGTGGTCCTGCGCTTCCAGGGACCGAAGGCCAACGGCATGCCCGAGCTGCACAGCCTGTCGCCCGCCCTCGGCGTGCTGCAGGACAAGGGCTTCAAGGTCGCCTTCGTCACCGACGGGCGCATGTCCGGCGCGTCGGGCAAGACCCCGGCGGCCATTCATGTCTCGCCCGAGGCCCTGGCCGGGGGGATGCTCTCCCGCGTCCGCGACGGCGACCTCATCCGGCTGGATCCTGAGGCCGGAGTCCTCACCACCGTCGGCGTCGACCTGGATGCCCGGACACCCGCCACCCGCTCCTTGCAGCACGCCGCCGGCTCCGCCTGGGGCTACGGCCGAGAACTGTTCGGAGCCTTCCGCCACGTCGTCTCCACCGCCGAGGAGGGCGCCTCCGTCTGCTTCGCGGCTCCCGCCGGCAGCGGTGCGGCATGGAGCGACAGCCAGCCTGATCCCAACCTCGTCGACCGCGCGGTCGACGCATGACGAAGCGTTCCAAGGAGACCCTCCGATGACCATCGCGTGGGACAAGACCCTGCTGGTCGGCGACGTCGGCGGCACCAACGCCCGCTTCGCCATCGCCCATATTGTCAACGGCAAGCCGGTGCTCGAGCACCACCAGAGTTTCAAGGGCCGCGACCACCCGACCTTCCTCGGCGGCGTGAAAGCCTACATCGACAGCTGCGAAGTCAAGCCGACCTCCGGGGTCATCGCCGTGGCCGGGCCCGTAACCGACGGCGCCATCGACCTGACCAACTCGCCGTGGCGGGTGTCGGAGCAGGAGCTCGGCACGCTCGGCTTGAATCCTGTGCGCCTGATCAACGATTTCGAGGCCCTTGCCTGGGGCGCCCCGGTCGTGCCGCGCGACGAACTCGCCGCGCTCGGCGGGCCGGAGGGAGGTGATCCGGAATCGGCTATCGCCGTGCTCGGGCCGGGCACCGGCTTCGGGGTCTCGGCCCTGATCCGCGACTTCCACGGTCGTGAGATGGCCATGCCGTCCGAGGGGGGGCATGCCTGTTTCGCACCCGGCGACGCCATTGAGGACGAGATCCTGCGTATCCTGCGCCGGCGCTACGATCGCGTCTCGATCGAGCGGCTGATCTGCGGCCCCGGCCTGCTCAACATGCACCGCGCGCTCGCCGAGATCGATGGCCGTGAGACCCATATCGGCGATCCGGCCGAGATCACCGAACAGGCCATGGCGGACCCCCGCAGCGCCTGCGGCGCCACCTTGGCCCGCTTCTGCGCCATCCTCGGCGCGGTGGCCGGCGACATCGCCCTGACGACGGGTGCCCGTGGCGGCGTGTACATCGCCGGCGGAATTGCCCCTCGCATCCTGCCCTTTCTCCAGGCCAGTCCGTTCCGGGAGCGGTTCGAGCGCAAGGGAAGGTTCACGGACTATATGGCCGCGATCCCCACCCACCTCATCCTGCACAAGCACGCCGCCCTGCTCGGGGCGGCCCGGGTGGCCTTCGCCGAGGCGCGCTAAGTCGGCGATCTCACATATCGGTCACGGGGACGTGAACCAAATCCGAAGCGGCGCATTCAACAGGCTCCACTGTGGAAGGAAGCTACAATGCGTAAACTGATCATCGCCGCCGCCGCCACCTTCGCTCTCGCCGGCGTCGCCGCCTGCAACAGCCCGGCCGACAACGCCGCGGAAGAGAAGGCGGACGCCCTGGAAGAGCAGGCCGCGGCCGCTCCGACCGAAGCCCAGGAGACCGCTCTCAACGAACAGGCCGACATGGTCGAGCAGCAAGCCGGCAACGCCGACGGCGGCCTGACCACCGAGAACACCCCGAACACCTCGCCGTCGACGGCGAACCCGGGCCAGTAAGCGGACAACCGCCGGGAGTCATGATCCCGGCGAACACTTTCCGAACGGTCAGCCCCCGTCGCTCATGCGACGGGGGTTTTCCATTCTGATCCAATGCAACAGGGCGAAGGTCAGGAAGATCGGCCCGAGCACCGACAACCGCCCCGACGTGGTCTCCGCCGCGATCAGGAACAGCCCCCAGCTGACGGAAAGGTCACCGAGATAGTCCGGACGTCGCAGCCACCCGGCCCGCGTGTTGGCTGCTGGTTCGGCCCCCGCGACGGGACGCGACTTCAGGCTGCCGAGACCCTCCAGACCGATACCGGCCACGGCCACAACGGCCCCGGTCCAGCCGACCCAGCCCACCGGCGGCAGGAGCTCTAGCTGCCCCAGCTGCACCGGCAAGGCGGTCAACCATGCGAGCGCGCCCTGCGGCAGGAAGAAGAGCCATAGCGGCGTCCACCGCCCCGCCGCATGACGGGCGGCGACGACGGCGTAGCGTGCGTCGGCTGCGGCCCGGGCCCGCGGCGCCAGCCGCCGCCAAGCCTGCGGAACCGCCCAGATCGCCACCAGCCACAGCAGCAAGCCCTTTCTCACTGGGTCCCCATGGCTCAGAAAGAAAGTCGTCGCCGCTTGCCCGGCGATCAGGAGAGGCCAGATCCCGTCCAGAAATCCGGCCCGTACCGAGCGGCTGGCGAACGCTCCCAACGCCGCCATCACGGCCAGGACCAGCGCCAGGTTCAGCCCGGGCAGGACGAGGATCTCCGCCAGGCTCATACGCTCACATCGCCTCGGCCGGGCCGTTCCACCCGGTCAGTCGACGCAGATGGTGGCTTGGGCTCTGCCGTTCTCGACGGTGGTGTAGCACCCGAAACGGCTATTGGTCGGCTGGCACTGGCCTGTGGCGGCGGCCCCGGCCGCCGGCGCCGTTGACACCTCCTCGACCCGGCAATCACCCTGGCAGTCGGAGCCGGTCGTGCAGCGCTTTCCCGCGTCAGCGTACGAGACCACGCACTGCAGGGTCTGCATCCGACCCTGCGGCTGCATCCGCCCGCCCCGCGCCTGGCACTCGGCGGCCGCGGCGTTCTCCGGGACCCGGGTCGGCGGCGGCACGTCCGTGGTGTCGATCTCGGTCACCACGCCCGGCCCGTCGACGGCGCCTGCATGGCCGTTCTCTGCCGGCAGCGGCTGGCAGGCGGCCGCCAGCAGGGCCGCCACGATCATCAGGCGCCTCATTTCACGTGTCCCTTCTCGAATCCGGTCCATACGTCGTCGTAATCCAGTTGCATCGTCGACGTCGTTTGCGCCCATTCCGTGGTCCGGATCGGCATCCGCGTCTCGAACATGAAGGCCAAGGTGTTCTCGATCTTGACCGGCTTCAGGTCCGCCGCGACCGCCTTGTCGTACGACGCCTGATCCGGCCCGTGCCCGCTCATGCAGTTGTGCAGGCTGGCGCCGCCAGGGGCGAAGCCACCCTCCTTGGCGTCGTATTCGCCGAACACCAGCCCCATGAACTCGCTCATCACGTTGCGGTGGAACCATGGCGGGCGGAAGGTGTCCTCGGCCACCATCCATCGCGGCGGGAAGATCACGAAGTCGCAGTTGGCGGTGCCCGGCGTGTCGCTGGGCGAGGTCAGCACCGTGAAGATCGACGGATCCGGATGGTCGAAACTGACCGTGCCGATCGTGTTGAATTTCGCCGTGTCGTATTTGCAGGGCGCGTAGTTGCCGTGCCAGCCGACCACATCCAGAGGCGAGTGGTCGAAGGTGGTGACGTACAGCCGTCCGCCGAATTTCTGCACGCACTCGGTCTTGCGGTCGACGTCCTCGAACGCCGCCACCGGCGTCTCGAAATCGCGCGGATTGGCCAGGCCGTTCGAGCCGATCGGGCCGAGGTCCGGCAGGCGGAACAGCGCGCCGTAGTTCTCGCAGACATAACCGCGGATTTCGCCGTCGCATTCCACCCGGAACCGAACGCCGCGCGGTATCAGCACGACCTCCCCCGGCCGGGCGTCGATTCGTCCCATTTCCGTGACAAAGACCTGATGTCCCGCCTGCGGGACGATCAACAGCTCCCCGTCGGCGCAGTAGAAGACCCGGTCCGTCATCGACCGGTTGGCGGCGTACAGGTGGATGCCTGTCCCCGACAGCGCCTCCGGATCGCCGTTGCCGCCGTAGGTGACCAGCCCCTCGATCCAGTCGGTCGGCTCGGAGGGCGCCGGCAGCGGATCCCAGCGCATCCGGTTCGGCGACGGCGGCGCCTCGTGGAACGGCCCCGAGCGCACCAGTCGTTGCCGGAACGGCTTGTAGGCTGGATGCTGCGCCGACGGCCTCAGCCGGTAAAGCCACGAGCGCCGGTTCTCGCTGCGCGGCGCCGTGAAGGCCGTCCCCGACAGCTGCTCCGCATACAGCCCCATCGGCGCCCGCTGTGGCGAGTTCCGCCCCTCCGGCAGGGCCCCGGCTACCGCTTCGGTCGAAAAATGATTGCCGAACCCCGGCATATAGGCCGGCGCATTGGCGCGAGTCGTCATGGCGTGTCTCCCGTTCCACCGATCTAGGACAGCCCGGCGTCGAAAGCCACGCCTCGCACGTTGCGGGGCGCGGATTGACGGCGCGGCGCGAGGGCGCATCATCCGCGAATGCGGCGCACGATTGCGATCTCGGCTCTGGTTCTGGCGGCCGGAGGTTTCGGCCTCCAGTGGCTCAAATTCAACCTGCTCACCGGCGCCCTGCCGTTCGAGCTCTACGTCCTCCTCATCGTCACCGTCTTCACCGCCGGCGGCCTTTGGGTCGGCTGGCGCATGGCGGCGCGCCGGCGCGGCCCGATCTTCGCCCGTAACGACCGGGCCCTCCAGGCGACCGGCATCACCCGCCAGGAACTACGGGTTCTGGAGGCGCTCGCCACGGGTCGCTCGAACAAGGAGATCGCGCGCCAGATGGGCCTCTCCCCGAATACGGTGAAAACCCACCTCGCCGGCCTCTACGCCAAGCTCGAGGTCCGGCGCCGCACCGAGGCGATTGACCGCGGGCGAACTCTGGACCTCATTCCGTGAGGGCTCTTCCAATCGGGCGATCCGGTCGAATTCACCCGTCCGGGTGATGGCGCCGGTCGGGCCGACGCTCGAAGGTCGGGGCGAACGCAACGAGGAGGGGCGGCCATGGCGCGCATCATCATCATCTACGGACTCATCGCGGGTCTGATCATCATCGCCGGCATCATCGGCACGCTCGTGGCCGGCGGCGACCAGCCGCACGGCAATGTCTGGCTCGGCTATCTGGTCATGCTGCTGGGCATGGCGGCCGTGTTCATGGGCGTGAAGCAGCACCGGGATCAGGCCGGCGGCGGCGTCATCCGCTTCTTCCCGGCGCTGGGCGTCGGGCTCGGCATCGCCTTGGTCGCCTCGCTTGTCTATGTGCTGATCTGGGAGGTCTATCTGGCCGCGACCGACTACGGATTCATGGGCCAGTACGTCGCGGCGACCCTCGAGACCCGCCGCGCGGAGGGGCTGAGCGGCGAGGCCTACCGTCAGCTGGAAACGCAGATGAATCAGATGGTCGTGCAGTACCAGTCGCCGTGGTTCCGCATGCCCCTGACCTTCGCGGAGATCTTCCCGGTCGGTCTGCTGGTCTCCGTCGTCAGCGCGGCCCTGCTCCGGAACAGCCGCTTCCTGCCGGCGCGGACGCGGAGCTGAGCCCGGCGCCGCGACGAGGGTGCGGAGTCAGAACTCCTGGCTCCGCGCCATCCGCTCCTGATGGAAGCCCGCACGGCCTCGGCGGCTCATTCGGCGCCTACGTCCTCTTCCGCGGATGCTTCGGGCGACAAGCGAAACGAGACACGAAATCTCTCACCGGGACCGATCAGGTTCTGCGCCGGGCCTGGGCGATCCGCGAGATTTGCGGCTGCCCGTTCCGCTCGGGCGCGCGATTCCGGCGTGTCTGGTGAAATGGAAACAACTTCGCATTCGGTCGCTTTGAGGTTCCGGTCGTTGTCCCTGCGGACGCACTCCACGGTGACAAGAGGCCCGCCGCCATGCGCGACGTCTGCCTCGGGTGACGCTGTGCTCGCGCAACCGGCCACAATCGCCACACCCGCCAGCGCAGACAGCCGCATCACCGCCTCTCCCTCCTAAAACCCCTGACGCCGCGCCATCCGCTCCTGATGGAATCCCGCGTCGCCCAACAGTTCGTTCAGCACCCGCACCCGCTTCATGAACAGGCCGACGTCGAACTCGTCGGTCATGCCGACCCCGCCGTGCATCTGCACCGCCTCCTGCACCGCCAGTTCGGCGACGCGCCCGGCCTTGGCCTTGGCCACCGACACGGCCAGCGGCGCTCTGTCCTTGCCCCCATCCAGCGCCTGCAGGGCCCCCATAACCGCCGCCCGGGCGATCTCGATCTCGCTGAACAGATGCGCCGCCCGGTGCTGCAGCGCCTGAAACTCTCCGATCAGCTTGCCGAACTGTTTCCGCGTCCGCAGATACTCCAGCGTCGTCTGGAAGGCCTGATCCCCCGCCCCGGTCAGCGACGCCGCCGCGCAGGCCCGGCCCAGGTTCAGCGCCCCCTCCAGCAGCGCCCCGCCGCCCTCGACCGACCCGATCAGCGCATCCGCGTCGACCTCGGCATCGGTCAGCGTCACCCGCGCCGCATTGTGCGCATCGACCATCACCGTGCGCTCGACCACGACACCGTCCGTGCACGGATCGACGAGGAACAGGCCGATCCCCTCCTCCGTCCGCGCCGCCACGACCAGGGCGTCGGCGACATGGCCGTCCAGCACGAACCCCTTGGCGCCGTTCAGCCGGAAGCCGTTGCCGGACCGCTCGGCCATGGTCGTCATCCGCGCCGGCGCGTGCTTGGGCCCCTCGTCCACCGCCAGCGAGACGATCGCCTCGCCCGCCGCGATCCTGGGCAGCCACGCCGCCTGCTGCTCGCCGGAGCCGCCCTTCAGCACCGTCGCCGCCAGCACCCCCGAGCCCATGAACGGCGACGGCGTCAGTGTCCGCCCCAGCGCCTCGGCCACCACCCCCGCCTCGACCGCGCCCAGTCCCGAGCCGCCGTGTTCCTCCGGGATCACGACCCCCGCGAACCCCATCTCCCCGAACGCCCGCCACAACTCGCGGGACACCCCGTCCGGATCGCGGCTGTCCCTCAGCTTGCGCAGATGCGCGATTGGCGCGTTCTCTTTCAGGAAGCCGTCGGCGGCCTCCTTCAGCATGGTCTGCTCTTCGGTCAGGATCAGCGGCATTCGCTCTTCTCTTTTCCGTCATCCTCGGGCTCGACCCGAGGATCAGATTATCCGTCGCACGGTGTCCAGCAGGCGACCACCGCGTTTGCCACTCCGTCTGGCCCTCGGGTCAAGCCCGAGGGTGACGGCGAGATGGGAGACTAAGCCCCGGGCAGTTGCAGCAGGTGTTTGGCGATGATGTTCAGCTGAATCTCGCTGGTCCCGCCCTCGATGGAGTTGGCCTTGGTCCGCAACCAGTCGCGGGCCATCGCCCCCTCGCGCGACCGCTCGCCCTCCCACTCCAGCGCCTCCGACCCGCTCGCCGCCATCAGCAATTCGTGCCGCCGCTTGTTCAGCTCGGACCCATAATATTTCAGCATGGACGCGATGGCCGGATGCGCCTGCCCCGCCTTGTGCAGGTCCCCGGTCCGCTCCATGGCCAGCCGGAAGGCGGCGGCGTCGACCTCCAGCTCGGCGATCCGGGCCCGGAGCATAGGCTCGTCCAGCCGCCCGTCGTCATCGACGCCGATCGAGCCGGTCGCCACCTGACCCAGGGGCCGTCCCCCGCCCATCTCGCCCATGGCCCCGATCATGGTCCGCTCATGCGCCAGCAGCGCCTTGGCCACGTCCCAGCCCCGGTTCAGCGTCCCGACGAGGTTCGTCTTCTCGACCCGCACGTCGTCGAAGAAGGTCTCGCAGAACGGGCTCTTGCCGCTGATCAGGGTGATCGGCCGGGTGCTCACGCCCTTGGTCGCCATGTCGAACAGCACGAAGGAAATGCCCAGATGCTTGGGCGCCTCCGGATCGGTCCGCACCAGGCAGAAAATCCAGTCGGCCTTGTCGGCGTAGCTGGTCCACACCTTCTGCCCGTTGACGATCCAGTGGTCGCCGCGATCCTCGGCCCGGGTCTGAATCGAGGCCAGGTCCGACCCCGCCCCCGGCTCCGAATAGCCCTGGCACCAGCGGATCTCGCCGCGCACGATCTCCGGCAGGAACCTCTGCTTCTGCGCCTCGGTCCCGAAGGCCAGCAGCGCCGGCCCCAGCATCCACACCCCGAAACTGGCCAGCGGCGCCTGGGCGTCGATGCGGCGCATCTCGGAGGCCAGCACCTTGGCCTCCTCGCGGCTCAGCCCCCCGCCGCCGTACTCTTTCGGCCACTCCGGCGCGGTCCAGCCGCGCGCGCCCATCTTCTCCAGCCAGGTCTTGTGCGCCGGGGTCGGAAACACGGCGTCGCGCCCGCCCCAGACCCGGTCCTCGTCGCTCTTCACCGGCCCGCGGCATTCCGCCGGGCAGTTCGCCTCCAGCCACGCCCGCGTCTCCGCGCGGAAGGTCTCAAGATCGGTCATCAGCGCCTCCGTCGTCCGGACGTTAGCAGCGATTCCGCGATGACGTAGCGTCAGGCTTCTCCCTCCCCGTCCCGGGGAGGGTGGCTGAGCCGCAGGCGAAGCCGGGTGGGGGCGGCGCTGCAGTCCGTCAGCCGTCCCCACCCGTCGGCTGCGCCGACACCCTCCCCGAACGGGGAGGGTGAGCGGTTACTTCCCGCCCGGCAGGAACGGCGAGAAGGTGATCACCGTGAAGGTGTCGCGGATGTGCGGCCGCGTCTGCACCGACTTGGTGACGAACGTCCCGATGTCCATCTCCTTCGGCAGCTGGAATTTGGCCAGAAGGTCGTACTGGCCCGAGGTCGAATAGACCTCCGAAACGTGTTCGACATTGTCCACCACGTCCGCCGCCACGTCGTTGGCGTGGCCCAGCTCGCATTTGATGAAGACGAAGATGGCGGTCATCATGGCGGCGGTCCTCCGGTGTTCGGAAGGTTCATCTAGCGGATGGCGGCGTGACGGGTAAGAGCGGGATCGATCTCGAGGCCGAATACAACAACCGCGCTCGCGTGCCGGACCATCAGGCCGTCATGCTGCGCTGGCGCGACGCGGCCCAGGCCGCCCGCGACGCCCGGCCGCCGCTTGAGCTCGCCTACGGCCCCGGCGAGCGCGAGGTCATGGACCTGTTCTCCGCCGGCCCCTCCCCCGACTCCGGCGCCCCCGTCGCCGTCTTCCTGCACGGCGGCTATTGGCAGGCGCTGGACCGCAGCTGGTTCTCCGGCATCGCCCCGTCGCTCAACGCCCACGGCGTCAGCCTCGCCGTCCCCTCCTACGACCTCGCCCCCGCCGTCCGCCTCGGCCACATCCTGCGTCAGGTCCGCGCCGCCGTGGACGCTGTCCGGCAGCGCACCGGCGCCCGCCCCGTCGTCTTCGGCCATTCCGCCGGCGGTCACCTGGCCGCCTGCATGCTGTCGGAGGGCCGCGCCGTCGCCGCCGTGGCCATCAGCGGCGTCTTCGACCTCGCCCCCCTGATCCCCACCTCGCTCAACGTCGCCCTGCGCCTCGACGCGGCCGAGGCCGCCGCCCTCTCCCCGATCCATTGGCCCGTCCCCGACGGCTCGACCCCCGGCGGCACGGTGCTCGACTGCCTCGTCGGCGCCGACGAAAGCCCCGAATTCCTGCGCCAGTCGCAGATGATGGCCGACCTCTGGGCCGCGCGCGGCGTCGAGACCCGCTACCAAGCCCTCCCCGGCCTCAACCATTTCACCGTCCTCGATCCGCTGTTCGACAGGGACAGCGCCATGGTGCGACGGATCGCCGAACTGGCCCGCTCAGCCTGAGCAGCAAAAAGGGGCCGGCCCCTCCGGACCGGCCCCTCCTGCGTCGCGACAGGCGCTGACCTAGCGCGCTTCGTCGGTCGCGTTGTCCATCGCCTCGCCGGTTTCGTCGACGGCGCCCTCGGCGGCGTTCCCGGTCGCCTCCATGGCGTTCTCCGTCGTCGTGGCGACTTCCGCCCCCGCGTTCTCGGCGGCCTCGCCGGTCTCATAGGCGGCGTTCTCGGCCTCGGGCTCGGTGCAGGCGGCCAGCGGCGCGGCGGCGAAGGCGGCGATCAGGGCCATGCGTGTCAGGGTGTTCATCGGTTCTCTCCAGCGATACGGCGCCGCCCTCCCGGCGGGCCTGACCCTTGGAAAAGACCAGCGGCGCAGCTTCGGTTCCGGAATTCGGTCACACGGATTGAACCCGACGTCCTTGACGCCGCCCGCCGCCCGGCCGACTCAGGAGCGAACACGGAGCCTGAAATGCGCCACGACCGCCTCGCCGTCCTGACCGCCCTCGAAGCCCAGGGCGTGGCCCCGGTCTTCTACAACCCGGACCCGGATGTCTGCCTCAATGTCATCCGTGCCTGCGCCCGCGGCGGGGCGCCGGCAGTCGAGTTCACCAACCGCGGCGACTTCGCCGTCGACCTGTTCGGCGACCTCGCCCGCGAGCTGCAGAAGACCGACCCGGAGGTCATCCTCGGCATCGGCTCGGTCATCGACGCCGGCACGGCGGCCCTCTACCTCAACCGCGGCGCCCGCTTCGTGGTCAGCCCCTGCCTCGTCCCCGAGATCGCCCGCGTCTGCAACCGCCGCATGGCGGCCTATTTCCCGGGCTGCGGCTCGGTCACCGAGATCGGTCAGGCGCATGAGCTAGGCTGCGAGATCGTCAAACTGTTCCCCGGCGCCAGCGTCGGCGGCCCCGACTTCGTCAAGGCCGTGCTCGGCCCCATGCCGTGGACGAAGATGATGCCCACCGGCGGCGTCGACCCCGACGAGGGCTCGATCGAGAAGTGGTTCGGCTCCGGCATCGTCGCCGCCGGCATGGGCTCGAAACTGATCACCGACGCGGCCGTGAAAGCCGGCGACTGGGCCGGCGTCGAGGTCCAGGTGCGGAAGACGGTCGACGCGATCGCGGCGTTCCGGGCGGGGTAGTCCTCCCCCTTGGGGGAGGGGACCACACGCAGCGTGGTGGAAGGGGCCAGACCCAGCCGCCAGTGGAGGAGGCAAGCCCCCTCCACCGCTTCGCAGTCCCCCTCCCCCTCTCGCTACGCTCCGGGGGAGGAAAGCCCCAGCGTAGGGCTGTTCAGGTCCAGCTCCGCCGCCGGGATCACCACCACGTCCGGGTGCGCCGCACGCAGATCGCCGATGAACATGTCGGCCTGACCGACCACCACGACGATGGCGTCCTCCGCGCTGACGACACCCGCCGCCTCGCGCAGGCTGTCGGGCGTGGTGGCCGCGATCTTGCCCGGATAGGTCTCGATCTCCGACAGCGGTAGTCCGTCGATCACGGCCGCGGCCAATTGCCCGCCCAGACCGCCGGTGGTCTCAAGCGAGCGCAGGAAACCGCCGGTGATGAAGGTTTCACGGTTGGTCACCTCGGCATCCGCCACCGGCTCCGCCGCCAGCCGGTCGAACTCGGCCAGAACCAGGCCGACCACCTCGGCGGCGCTCTCGTTCTTGGTCTGGGTCGAGGCGATCAGGGCGCCGCCCTCGGCCCGCGCGCTGAGGTTCGAATAGGCGCCGTAGCTCAGCCCGCGCTTGGCCCGGATCTCCTGGAACAGGCGCCCGTTCTGGCCCGACCCCATCACCGCATTGGCCACCGACAGCGGATAGTAGGCCTCCTCGGCCCGGCGCGGCGCACGCACCGCCGCCGTCACCGCCGCCTGCCCGGCGCCCGGCATGTCGACGACCACCACGCGCGGACCCGTCGGCGTCCCGGCGCGCGCACTGACCGTCGGCTTCGGCGTCGCCGGCCGCTCCCATCCGCCCAGCACCTGTTCGGCCCAGGCGAAGGCCGCCTCCGGCTCCATCCCGCCGGTGACGATCACCGTCGCGTTGTCGGGCCGCCACCAGCGCTGGTGGAAGGCGACGATCTCATCGCGCGTGATCGCCGCCACGGAGTCCGGCGTCCCCGAGCTCGGGGCGCCGTAGGGGGCGGCGCCATAGACCAGCCGGTTCAGCACCAGCGACGCCAGCGGCCCCGGCTGGCTCAGGTTGACCCGAAGTCCATTGACTGCCTGGGTGCGGTTGCGCGCCACTTCCGCTTCGGCGAAGTCGGGCCGCTGCACCACATCCGCCAGCACCGCGCCCACATCGGCGGCCGAGGCGATGGGGGCGGAGACGAACATCTGGGTGGCGTCGGAGCCCGCGCCGCCGCCGATGTTGGCGCCCAGCGCCTCGAGGGAGCGGGCGATCTCGGGGGCCGAGCGTCCTCCCGCGCCCTGGGTGGCGAGGCCGGCCGTCATCGTCGCCAGCCCCGGCCGGTCGGCCGGATCCGCCGCCGCCCCGCCGCCGAGCACGAGCTGGGCGTTCATGATCGGCAGGTCCGTCGACTTCGCGGCGATCACCCGCAGCCCGTTCGCCAAGATGCGTTCGGCCACCACGGGCGCGGCCATCGCCCGGATCCCGCCCAGCGCCGGCGGCTCCATGCGCTGGCCCTCAGGCAGCAGTTCGTTCGGCGGCAGGATCGCCGGCGGCACGGTGACGAAGGTCGGAACCGGGGCCGGATTGCGCCAGCTGTCCTCCGGCACGCCTTCCGGCCGCGCACTTTCGTCCTGGTAGCGGACCGAGACTCTCGCCTGGTCGTTCAGATACGTCCGCGCCACCCGCTGCACGTCCGCGGCCGTCACTCCCTGGATGGCCGCCAGATTCTCGTCCGGGGCCTTGGGATTGTTCTCGCTGACGATCGCCTGTCCAAGAATGAAGGCCCGGCCCGAGGCCGTCTCCCGCTGGCGCAGTTCGCTGGAGACGATCTCCATCTTGGCCTCGGCCAGTTCGGCCGCCGTCACCGGTTCGTCCCGCATCCGCGCCAATTCGGCATCCAGCGCCGCCTCGACGTCGGCGAGAGCCTTGCCTTGCGCGACAATGGCGGTGGCGGTGATCGTGCCGTCCTCCTCGTTGCTGCCGACGCCGAGACCGACGTTGGCGGCCAGTTCGGTGCGATAGACCAACGCCTGGTGCAGGCGCGAGCTTTCGCCCCGTGACAGGATCGCCGACATCACCTCCAGCGCCGCTGCGTCCGGGTGGTCCGCCCGCACGCCTGGATAGATCACCCCGACCGCCGGCAGAGGCACGTTCGGCGCATAGGCGTCGACCGTCCGCGGCGCCGTGCGCGGCGTCTCCACCGGCCGCTCGAACACCGGCACCGGACGCTCTGGATTGCGAATGTCCGCGAAATACTGGTCGACCAGCCGGTCCAGCTCGGCCGGATCGAAATTGCCCGACACGATCATCGTCGCAGTGGCCGGCCGGTAGTAGGCCTCGTGGAAGGCCCGCGCGTCCTCGATCTGCGCCGAATCCAGCTCCTCGATCGAGCCGATCACGCTGCGTCGGTAGATGCTCTCGTCATAGCTGTTGTCGCCGATCACGAAGCGCTGGAAGCGGCCGTACGGAGGGGCCAATACGCGCTGCCGCAGCTCCTCCTTGACGATGGATCGCTCCGCATCGAACACCGCCTGGTCCACCACCGGCCGCGCCATGCGTTCGGCGTGGGTCCACAACATCCGCTCCAGATACTGCGGCGGCACCGTCTCGTAGTAGTTGGTGAAGTCCTGGCCCGTCGAGGCGTTGCGGCTGCCGCCGGCGTTCTCGACCATGGTCGAGATCTGGCCGTAGGGCAGGTTGACCGTCTTGCGGCTGAGGATGTGCTCGAACAGGTGGGCGAAGCCGCTGCGGCCCTCCGGATCGTCCTTGCCGCCGACGTCGTACCACAGGGTCACGGTCACCGTGCCCGCGCTCGGGTCCGGCATGGCGTACACGTCCAGCCCGTTGGCCAGTTCGCGATGGGTGTACTCCAGCGGCGGCACGCTGATCGGCGCGGCGTCCTGCGCGAATGACGGTGAGGCGAGGGCCAGCAGCGAGGCCCCCAGAAGCGCGGCGGTGCGGGTCATGTGGGCGGTTCCCTCGGTCAACCTCTGAACAGGGTCCGGACCCTATCAGCCGGATCGCCGGCCCATAGTTACGTCGCTGTAATGTACAGCCCGACCTCGTCCCGGGTCGGCAGGGAGGGCTGGGCCCCGGCCCGCATCGCCGCAAGCGCGCCCGCTGTGCAGGCGAAGCGCAGCGCCGCCTCCGGCTCCATCCCCTCCAGAAAGGCGACGCAGATCGCGCCCACGAAGGCGTCCCCGGCGCCGGTCGCATCGACCGCCATCACCGTCGGCGCCCGGGCGCGGGCGATCTCCGCCCCGCGCTGGTGCATCACCGCGCCTCTTGCGCCCAGCGTGGTCACCACCCGCCCGCCGCCGTGGTGCAGCAGGTCGCCGTAGAAGGCCCCCTCGGTCTCGTTGACCACGATCAGGTCCGCCCGCCGCAGCAGCTGGTCGGACACGGGCGCCGCCGGGGCCAGGTTCACGCAGACGAAGTCCGTGGCCCGCCCGACCGCCGCCTCGACCGTCTCGACCGGCAGCTCCAGCTGGACGATCAGCGGCCCCTCGATCCGCGCCGGAAGCTGTTCCGGCGTCACGAAATGGTTGGCCCCGGCCGCCACCACGATCTGGTTCTCGCCGTCTGGATCGACCGCGATCAGGGCCACGCCGGTCGGCGCCGCCGGATCGACCTCGACCTCCGCCAGATCGACCCCGCCGGCGTCCAGCAGCGCGATCGCCTCGCCGGCCATGGCGTCGTCGCCGACCCGCCCGACCAGACAGACCGCCGCGCCCAGTCTCTGCGCCGCCAGCGCCTGGTTGGCGCCCTTGCCGCCCGGATGCCGCGCCAGCGTCGCCCCCGTCACCGTCTCCCCGGCCCGCGGCAGCTTCGGCGCCGCCGCCACCATGTCGAGGTTAATCGATCCGACGACCGTGATCCTCACCGCAGCCGCTCCGTGATCAGGTCGAAGACGCCATCAGCGTCCGCCGTGACCGCCCACTGATGCGGCAAGCCCCGGGCGACCGACTGCCGGAACTCGACGGCGGTGTGTCCCCGCGTCAGCTCGCTCTGGCACTCCACCGAGATACGGCAGGGCTTGAGGGTGAACAGGTCCGGACGGGCCAGCCACGCCACCGGGCAGACATCATGCACCGGCGGAGCCACCCAGCCGACGATCTCGCGCTCGACCTTCTGCGAGAAGCGCATCATCGCCGCGGCGGTATCGGCCTGCGGCGTCCCCAGCGCGGCGACAGCGGCGATGCGCACATCGGTGGCGCGGACCTGGTGAGTGGCGTCGAGGCCGAACATCGTCACCCTGCACTCGCTGCGCAGCACCTCGTCCGCCGCCTCGGGGTCGGCCCAGACGTTGAACTCGGCCGAGGCGGTGATGTTGCCGCCCTCGCTGCGCGCGCCGCCCATCACCGCCACCGGTCCCAGCCGCGCCGCCATCATAGGTTCCTTGCGCAGGGCAAGCGCCAGATTGGTCATCGGACCCAGCACCGCCAGCGCCACCGTTCCCGGCTCCCGCTCCATGACGGGGTTGATGATCGCGTCGACGCCATGGCCGTCGGCGACCGGACCGCTCGCGGCGAATGGCGCCATGAAGCCGAGGCCCTCCTCTCCGTGAAACTCGGCCGCGCCGGCCGGCTTGCGCCGTAGCGGCCGGTCCGCGCCGGCGTGAACGGGGACGTCGCCCCGGCCGGCGATCTGCCGCAGCATCCGGGCGTTCCGGGTCGTCTTCTTCAACGGCACGTTGCCGCCGACCGTCGTGACCGCCAGCAGTTCCAGCTCGGACGCCGCGAAGGCCAGCATCAGGGCGACGGCGTCGTCGACGCCGGGGTCGCAATCGATGATGAGGGATTGTCTGTTCACCAAGCATCACTGCCGTGCGCTGCGTGCGGCCGCAAGCCGTCGATCCGGAAGTGATGTCGCCCGCCGCGACTTCACGGCCGACGACAGGCGGCGGCGATCGGTTCCGCCGCCGGAATTGGGGCAATTCCGGCCTTCCCGGGACCATTTCAGGGCCCCCGAAACCAATGGCGGGGGACCGGGTTTGCCTTGCGGTGCGAGCCCTTCGCTCGCGTACACAAGGCTGACCATCATGCCAAAGACCGCGCTCCTGACCGGGGCCGCCGGCCTGTTGCTGATGACTGCTCCGGCGGTCGCTCAGGACGGCACGGCTCCGCAGACACCTCCCGCGACCCCCCCGGCCCAGCAAGCCCAGGCGCCGACCCTTACGCTTCAGCCCGGGATGACCGTCCGAGGCGGCGACGGCGACCTCGGCGCCCTTGTCGGAGCGCGAACGGTCGGCGGAAGCCAGCAGCTCACGGTGAAGGGCTCCGACGGCCAGATCCGCGCCGTGCCGATCGACGGTATCCGTCAGGAAGGAGACGTGGTCGTCGTGGACTTCACGCTTGAGCAGTTTGGTACAGCCGAAACGATCACTGAGCCGACCACGCCTGCCGAACCCGGGGAACCCGCAGATTCCGGCGTGATCCCGGCGCCGCCCTCGACGCCCGCGGTTCCGGGAATTCCGGCTCCGCCCCCGACTGCGCCGGTTGCCCCGGCCGATGACGCCACTCCGCCGCCCGCAGAGCGGCCGGTTTCCCCGCCGCCGATCCTCCCGCCGGAGAATCCCGCCGAGCCCGAGGCCCCTCCCGCCCCGACGGCGGCGACTCCGGTTCCCGGCGAAGGCACGGATCAGGAGCCGGACGGCGGTTCCTGATCCCGCAAGAGGCCCAAAAAAGAGAAGGGCGGCTCCACCAGGAGCCGCCCTTTTTTGACTTGCCGAATGAGGCGGACGGTCAGGCCCGTCGCTTCACCAGCCCCAGCAGGAACAGCAGGACGATCGCGCCGAGCGTCGCGACAATGATGCCGATGATCCAGTTTCCGCCGGCATCCGCCCCCAAGAGGGTGTTGTAGAGGAAGCCGCCGATCAGGGCGCCGACCACGCCGACGATCAGATTGGTCAGAAGGCCATGGTTACGCCCCATGATCTGTTCAGCCAGCCAGCCGGCGATAATGCCGATCACAATCCAAGCAATCCATCCAAACCCGCTCATAGTCCGCTCCTTCCAGCGATGATCGATGGCCGTTTAATGCACCGGAAGCGCAACGGTTGCCGTGCGTCCAACGAACCCGGTTCTTTGGTTCTCCCCTGTTGCGGGAAGGCGGCACAGCCCTTGCCCCGAAAGGGCGAGCCGTCCCGCATCGGGACAGGTTGGGAACTAGGGGAATTGGGGCCATGGCCACCGACATCGACCTCCATCTCGGACGCCGCCTTCGCCGCCGCCGGCGCCTGCTGGGCCTGACGCAACAGCAACTCGCCAGCCAGGTCGGCATCCGCTTTCAGCAGATCCAGAAGTATGAATGCGGCGCCAATCGTATCTCGGCCGCCCGGCTTTGGCAGCTGGCCGAGGCTCTGGAATCGTCCGTCAGCTATTTCTATGACGGACTCGAAGAGGCCATCGAACGTCGGGAGGCGGCCAACCAGGGCGGTGAAATGTTTTCCCGCAAGGAAACGCTCGACCTGATCCAGGCCTATTACCAGCTAGGCGAACGCCCGCGCCGCCGCCTGCTCGATCTGGCCAAGTCCCTGCACGCCGAAGGCGGGGCGGCCTGAACCTTGCGATGATGCCGTGACATGAGGGCGGGGCGTGAGTATCCCGCCTTTCATGACCGAGTACGAAGCGTTCGCCGTCGAACTGGCCCGTGAGGCCGCCCGCGTGTCTCTGCCGTATTTCCGGGGGGCGTGCGAAGAGACCGACAAGGGCGGCGCCGCCGGATTCGATCCGGTCACCCAGGCTGATCGCGAGGCTGAAGCTGCGATCCGCCGCCTTATCGCCAGCCGCTATCCTGAGCACGGCGTTATCGGGGAAGAGTACGGGGAGGATCGTCCGGACGCCGAACACGTCTGGATTTTGGACCCGATCGATGGCACTCGCGCGTTCATCGCCGGCCTGCCTCTGTGGACCAATCTGATCGCCCTCAGGACCCGGGGGCGGCCGACCGTTGGCGTAATCGGCCAACCTTATCTCGACGAGATCTTCGTCGGCGGACCCTCGGGCGCACGCCTGCTGAGGGCGGAGCAGGACATCCCGCTGGCCGTCAGGTCCTGCGCCCGTCTGAACGACGCCCTGATCGCCACGACCGATCCTGCCCTGTTCACCGGCGCCGAACTGGGCGCCTGGACCCAGGTGCGGGCGGCGGCCCGCCTCGCGCGGCTCGGCTGCGACGCCTATGCCTACGCCATGCTCGCCGCCGGCCGGATCGATCTGGTGGCGGAGAGTGCGCTCAGGGTGTGGGACTGGTCAGCCCTCGTCCCCGTAATCACGGCGGCGGGCGGCGAGGTCACGAACTGGCGCGGAGATGCGCCGGACGCCGGCGGACAGATATTGGCCGTAGGTGATATGCGCCTGCGCGACCAGGCCCTGGTCGCCTTCCGGCGGGCTGCGCTCTAAGCGCAGGCTGTCTAGGCCGCTTCGGTCGGTTCGGTCTGCGTCCCAGGCCCGGGAACGGGCGACAGGTCCTCGACGGGTGAGACATAGGCGCCCATGGCGTCGAACTCGTCCAGAAAGACCGCTCGCCGTTCATCGGTCTCCATTATGATCTCATGCTTCGCGCCGGGTATCTCGACGTAGCGGCCGCGGCCAAGGCGTCGGGCGGCCCACTTGTTGGTCTGTTTCCAGATCCGGTCGTCCTCCGCCGCCTGCACGATCGCGACAGGAACACGGACCGATTTCAGGGCCTTCGGCTTCAGCGCCCGTTCTCCGGCGTCCAGAGCTACCGCGAGCCAGCCCCACGTGGGTCCTCCGACGGCGAGATGGGGGCAGGCATAGAGCTGTTGCCGCCACTGTTCGTAGCGGCTCTCGTCCGTGGTCAGGGCGTCGTTCTCGAAGGTGTGGTCGAACGGATCGTCGGGGTTGTCGAGCACATAATCGCCAGCCTTGCCGTGGCGCAGGTTCCAGCGCACCGCCAGCTTGACCGACCACATCGAACGCTTGCCGGTCCTGATGCGAAGCATCGGGCTCGTCAGGAGGGCCCCGGAGAAGCGGTCGTCGCCGGTTTGCAACGTCATCAGGTTCAGCACCCCGCCCATCGAGTGGCCGACCATCATCCATGGCTTGGGGGGGCGCGCCTCGTAGACATCGAGCAGGCGGGCGTAGTCGTCGAGGAACTCCTCGACCGCCCGGGCGTGGCCCTTGAGACGATCCGGCAGCAGCCGCGCTGACAAGCCCTGTCCGCGCCAGTCGTGGGCAAGGACGCACCAGCCCCGGGCCAAGAAATTGCCGATGACCTCGTAGTATTTTTCGATTGGCTCGGTGCGGCCCGGGCTGACGATGACGGTGCCGCGCGGCTTGCGGGTGACCAGGGCCGAGGGTGTCCAGAAGGCCGCCCGCAGGCGGAGGCCGCCCGCCCCGCGGAACCACTCTCCGGTTCCCCCGGGCGGCGCGGAAGCGCCCGGGACCCCCATGAGGGGCGCGTTGGCGGCGTAGGCGGCGGCTCGGCTCACTCGGGTTTCCTGAATCTCAAGGTCATGCGGTCGCTTTCGCCGATCTCGTCGTATTTCGACCGGTCGAAGGTCGGATCCGGCGGCGATCCACGTGGCGCCGTCAGCCCCATCGGAGGCAAGGTTTCGACGCCAAACGGATGATCCTTGGTATCTCTTTCATTCGCGTTGATTTCCGAGGCGGCGACAAAGATGAATCCCGCCTCGGCCGCCAGTTGTCTGACGAACGCCTCCTGGACGTATCCGTTCGCGGCCGTTGGATCCTGATCCTTGTCCGGCTCGAGCCGGTGCTGCTCGACTCCGAGAACGCCGCCGGGGCGCAGCGCCGCGTAGGCGTCGGCGAAGGCCTTCTCTGCGATGCCGGCGGCCATCCATGCATGGATGTTGCGCATGAACAGGGCCATATCCACCGTCCCGGCCGGGGCGACAGGACCGGACGTGGGGCCGAATTCGGACAGCTCGACCTCGCCGTACAGCCGTCGGTCGTTAGTGAACCGCTTCTGGAAGGCGGCGGTCAGTTGGGTCTGCGCCGGATCGGCGCCGGGGCCTGTCTGGAACCCGGCGGCGATGTAGCGGCCTCCCCCCTCGGCCAGATAGGGAGCGAGAATCTCGGTCCACCAGCCGCTTCCGGGCCAGAACTCGAGGACTGTCATCCGGGGCTGCAGGCCGAAGAAGCGCAGGGTCTCCATCGGGTGTCGCCAGACGTCCCGGACTCGGTCCTGCGCCCGCCAGGGGCCAGTCACCGCCCATTCCAGCGATCCCTTCGGCGGGCCGTCAGGCTGCGGCGGAGGTTCCGCTGTCTTTTCCCGGCTGCAGCCCGCAAGGGCGAGCAGGGCGGCGCCGCCCGAAAGCATGCTCCGGCGCGATGCCAGTGACCGCCAAGCCTCTGTTCGTTCAGCCATTCACGTCCCCGGCGATGGGCTCGCCGCCGTACCGTTCGTCGTCCCCGAAGGCCAAGGGCTTAACCCTGTTCCCATGACCGGTCAAAGCCGCTGCGGCGGATGCCATCATGCGGGTTTGCGAAAGCGCAGGGTCATTCGGTCGCTTTCGCCGATCGCGTCGAAAGCGGCGCGTTCCGCATCCGTCAGCGGTGTCGGCCGATCGTTGGCGTTGCCGTCGCGAGCGGCGCTGACGCGCACCGGCGGCAGGGTCCAGACGCCATACGGATGGTCGTGATCGTCGGCGGGATTGGCATTCAGTTCGCTCCGCGCGTCGAGCACGAAACCGGCCGCGACGGCCGCCTGGATGATGTGGCTCTCCGGCATATAGCCCGTTGGCGCCGTCTGGGCCGGATTGAGGCCGTCGATGCTGCGGTGCTGCTCCACCGCCAGGACACCGCCAGGCTTCAGAGCCTTGAAGAAGGCTGCCAGATAGGGCTCCGTGCGGCCGGCGCGGTGCCAGTTGTGGAAGGCGCGGGCGACTACGACCATATCAGCCGTTCCATCGGCGACCCCCATGCCCTCCAGGGGCCGGTTCACAGGCACATAGGTACCTCCGGTGGCCGCCGCATAGGGTTCCAGGATGTTTCGCCACCAGCCGGCCCGGCCGGGTTCGATTTCGACGACGGTGAGGCCCGGTGTCAGTCCCCAGAAGGTCAGGGTCTCGAACGGGCGCCGATAGGCGTCGCGCGCAACGTCCGCGGGGGGACGGCCCGGCGATGCCACAGCAGCCTGCAGGGCCGCGTCTTCCTGAAGCACCGGCGGGGTCATGGCTGCGCGGCGGGCGGTGCGTTGGGCGGGGGTCTCGTCCAGCGACGGCATCGCCGGCAAGGTCTGGGCGAAAGCCGTGACAGGAAGGGCCAGGGCGGTTGTCAGGGCGAGAGCGAGCAGTCGCATCGGTCGTCTCCGGGGGATGGGAGGCGTGACCCTGCGGACTTCGGGCGCGGCGGGCAAGTCACGATACCCCACTGGCGACAGAATGAAGCGCCGGGGAGCCGGACGGCCCCCCTTGACGGCGCGCTTCCCGATCCCAAAATCCTCAGTCGAGGACGCCGGTATCGGGTCCTCCAGGTCGGACGGGGCCGATTATCGGACCGCCCGGACTGATCCCCAACGCCGTCCCGGGCCCAAAACGCAGGGGCGGCTCAACCTTGCTGATCCTCAGGAGGATGACATGCGTACCTATGATTTCACCCCGCTCTACCGTTCCGCCGTCGGCTTCGACCGTCTGGCCAGCCTGCTGGAAAGCGCCGCGCGCACCAGTCAGGAAAACGGCTGGCCGCCCTACAACATCGAGACCACGGGCGAGAACGCCTATCGCATCGAAATCGCCGTCGCCGGCTTTAAGCCGGACGAGCTGAACATCGAGGTCAAGGAGAACCTGCTCACCGTCACGGGGCGCAAGACCGCCAACGATGACGGAAACGGCCGGAACTTCCTGCACCGCGGTCTGGCCGAACGCGACTTCGAGCGCCGGTTCCAGCTGGCCGACTATGTGGTGGTGAAGACCGCCGATCTGGTCAACGGTCTGCTGTCGATCGACCTGGAGCGCGAGCTGCCCGAGGCGCTGAAGCCCCGCCGCATCGAGATCGGCGGCGGTTCGAAGCTGATCGAAGGCAAGAAGGGCAAGGCCGCCGCCTAAGCGTTCCGGCTTTGAACCAACGAGGGGCGGCGCTTGCGTCGCCCCTTTTTGCGTCAGGCTGCGGCAATATCGACTTCCATACCCCGTGCACCGGTGGTGATCGTCCCGGTCAGGTCCGCCTGACGCAGGCAGGCGCCCCGCAGGGTGGCGCGGGTCATGTCGGCGTCGGTGAGGTTGGCGCGCTTGAGATCGGCGCCCGAAAGGTCCGCGCCCTTCAGGCAGGCGCCGGTCAGGTCGGCGGGCAGAAGGCGGTCGGCGGCGATCATCAGTGGTCCCAGCTGGGCCTCCCGCAGGTCAGCGCCATTGAGCCGGGCCCGGGCCAGCCGGGCCCCGCGAAGGTCCGCACCCTTCAGGTTGACCGAGCGCAGGTCGGCGCCTTCAAGATGCGCGCCCTGGAGCTGCACGCCCTCCATATCGAGGCCGTAAAAGACCGCGCCCTTGGCCGACAGGGCGGTCAGATTGTAGCCGGTGATCGAGCGCAGGGCGCGCAGGTCGACGCCGTCGAACACCGAGGGCTGGCCCTCCGCGCCGCCGGTTTCGCACCAGCGGGCATGTTCGGACAGCATCTCGGCGGCCGGCATCTTATCGACCGGTGCCCCGGCCGCCCGACCGTCGGTAAGGGCGCCGGTCATATCTGCGCCGTCGGTTCGCCACATGGCCATCTTCACACCAACCAGCACGGCGTCGCGCAGGTCCGCCCCGGAAAGATCAGCGCCCGACAGATCGGCGCCGGCCATGTCGGCGCCGCGGAAGCTGGCCTGCTTCAGATTGGCTCTTACCAACTTGCAGTCCTTCATGACGGCGTCCGAGAAGTCGGCGGCGACGGCGACAATGCCGGTCAGTTTCGAGCGCTCCAGATTGGCTCCTGCAAGGCAGGCGCCCGTCGCTTGGGTGTCGTTGCGCTGCTTGGCCTCGATCACCCGGAATCCGAGCTTGGAATCGGCGGCCGCAATGGCGCCTTCGCGCAGGTCGGCCTCGAACAGGTCCGCTCCCGTCAGATCCGCGCCCCGCAGGCAGGCGCCGCGCAAGTCCGCCCGTCGCATGCTGGCGTCGATCAGCAGGCAGTCCTGCATATCGGCGCCGAAGAAGGTCGCGTTGTCCAGCTTGGCTCCGGACAGATCCGTCCCGATCAGGCAGGCGGCGGCGAAATCCGCGTCCGCCAGATTACGACCGGCGAGCGACAGCCCAGACAGGTCCAGCCATGCGAACACGGCCCGGGCTCCGCCGGGCTTGGCCTGCCATAGCCGGTCGTGACGGGCGCAAATAGCGTCCAGCTCCTGCTGGTCGATGCGCCTTCTGGCGGCAACGGAGGGGGCGTTTCCCGACATTGCCCCAGATTGGCACGCTTCCGCTTAAGAAAACGTGATGAATCAGGGGGGTTAATCGGACCGCCCGGAGGACGGCTAGCGCGTCAGCAGGCCTTGGTCATCCAGGGCGTCGGCGAGTTCGCCGGGGCTGACCCAGACCCGGGTGTAGCCGGCCTCGCCGAGGCGCTTTAATTCGGTGGTCAGGTCCGCCTTCGGCGAGGCGGCGAAACGGGCGTCGAAGCCTTCGCCGGCGTCGCTGATCCGCACCATCGGACGGCCCGTCTCCACCCGGTGGAGATAGCCTTCGTAGAGCACGGCCGCGTCCTGGGCGAGCAGGCCGGTCTCGACCTGCAGACCCGCCTTCTTCAGGCGTTCGACGCCCCGGCCGGAGGCGAACGGCGAGGGATCGACGGCGGCGACCACGACCCGGCCGACACCGGCGTCCATCAGGAAGTTGGAGCAGGAGGTGCGGCCGGACGACCGGGCTCCACATGGCTCCATTGTGACGTAGGCGGTCGCTCCCCGCGCCCGCTCCCCGGCGGCGGGGACCGCCTGTTCCTCGGCGTGGGGACGTCCGCCCTGCGCAGTGGCGGCCTCGGCGGCGATCTCGCCCCCTTGAACAATGACGCAGCCGACCGCCGGGTTCGGCCAGGTCAGGCCCATCTGAGCCTTGGCCAGGGCAATGGCCCGGCCCATGAAGCGGATATCATCGGAGGCCTGCCGCGCGTCAGTCATGGTCAGGCTCCGGGCAGGGCGGAAGATCGGTCGCCCGCGAGTCGTCGAGATAGCGGGCGGCGGTCGGCTTCAGGTTGGCGTCGAGGTCGATCTCCAGTGGATTGCCGGTGGGGATCTCCACGCCGACGATCCGGTCATCGGGCACGGCGAACAGATGTTTGACGATGGCCCGCAGAGAGTTTCCGTGCGCGGTGATCAGCACGTCATCGCCCGCCTTCAGGCGGGGCGCGATGGCCTCGTTCCAGTAGGGCAGCACCCGCTCGAGGGTGATCTTGAGGCTTTCTGTGTCCGGGATGGTCTGACCGGCGTAGTTCGGGTCGGTGGCGAAATCGAACTCGCCGCCTGGCTCGAGCGGCGGAGGCGGCACGTCGTAGCTGCGGCGCCAGATCCGCACCTGGTCTTCGCCGTGCTTCGCGGCGGTCTCGGCCTTGTTCAGCCCCGTCAGTCCGCCGTAGTGGCGCTCGTTCAGACGCCAGTCCTCGACCACCGGCACGCCTTTCAACCCGGCGGTATCCAGCGCCAGCGCCCCCGTGCGTTTCGCCCGCTTCAGCACCGAGGTGAACATCACGTTCGGGGTGAAGCCGGCGGCTGCGATCAGTTCCCCGCCGCGCCGGGCCTGCGCCTCGCCCTCGGCGGTCAGGTCGACGTCGACCCAGCCGGTGAAGCGGTTCTCAAGGTTCCACTGACTCTGGCCGTGGCGCAGCAGGATGAGGCGGGGCATTCGGGTCTCCGGTAGCGTCGGCTCGGGGTAGGCCGGGGGTCGGGAAGGGTCAAGCTTTGGGGGCGGCGCGGAGTTCCCGGGACCGATCCCGGGCCTGGCGCGTTGTTGCGGCGCAGCGGAACCGGGGGCTAGAAGCGTGGCCGTGGCCGGTACCCGTCCGCATCGTCCAGCCGTACGCCGAGGATCCATGCTGAAACCCCGTTCCGATCTCCGCCCCAACACCGCCGACTACGAGACGACGCCGCTGGTCAAGGCGACCGGCTTCCGCGAGTACGACGCGCGCTGGATCCTTGAGAAGGAGATCAACCTGCTGGGCATCCAGGCGCTGGGCCTCGGGCTGGCGACCTATGTCCACGACATCGGCCAGCGGCCCCGCATCGTGGTGGGGCATGACTATCGCTCCTATTCGCTGAGCGTGAAACAGGCGCTGACCCTCGGTCTGCTCGAGGGCGGGATGGAGGTGGTCGACATCGGCCTGGCCCTGTCGCCGATGGCCTATTTCGCCCAGTTCGAGCTGGACTGCCCGTGCGTGGCCATGGTCACCGCCAGCCACAACGAGAACGGCTGGACCGGGGTCAAGATGGGGGCCCAGCCGCCGCTGACCTTCGGACCCGACGAGATCGGCCGGCTGAAGGAGATCGTGCTGAACGGCGAGGGCGTCGGCCGGAACGGCGGCAAGCTGATCCGGGTCGATGACTTCCGCGAGCGCTACATCGCCGACATCGTCGCGAAGACGACGCTGACCCGGCCGATCAAGGTGGTCGCGGCCTGCGGCAACGGCACGGCCGGGGCCTTCGCCCCGGAGGCCCTGCGCCGCTTGGGGGCCGAGGTGATCGAGATGGATGTGGAGCTGGACTACACCTTCCCGAAATACAATCCGAACCCCGAAGACCACGCCATGCTGATGCAGATGGCGCAGAAGGTGCGGGACACGGGCGCCGACCTGGCGCTGGGCTTCGACGGCGACGGCGACCGCTGCGGCGTGGTCGACGACACCGGCGAGGAGATCTTCGCCGACAAGATCGGCCTGATGCTGGGGCGCGACCTGTCGGCCCTGCACCCGAACGCCACCTTCGTCGTCGATGTGAAGTCGACCGGCCTGTACAAGACCGACGCGGTGCTGAAGGCCAACGGCGCGGAGACGGTCTACTGGAAGACCGGCCACAGCTACATCAAGCGCAAGACGGCCGAGCTGGGCGCACTGGCGGGGTTCGAGAAATCGGGCCATTTCTTCTTCAGCGACCCGATCGGCCACGGCTATGACGACGGCATCGTCGCGGCGGGCGCGGTGCTGGCCATGCTGGATCGCAATCCGGGCAAGAAGCTCAGCGACCTGAAGCGGGCCCTGCCGGATGCCTGGACCAGCCTGACCATGTCGCCACACTGCGACGACGAGCTGAAGTACGAGGTGCTGGAGCGGATCGTCGCCGAATATCAGGCGCTGGCGGACACTGGCGGCGAAATCCTTGGCCGCAAGATCGTCGAGGCGATCACCGTCAACGGGGTGCGGGTGCATCTGGAGGACGGGTCGTGGGTGCTGGTGCGGGCCTCGTCCAACAAGCCGGAGCTTGTCGTGGTGGTCGAAAGCATGCGGTCGGAAGACGACATGCGCGCCCTGTTCCGCGAGGAGGTGAAGCCCCGGCTGGCGAAATATGGAGAAATCGGCGCCTACAATCAGGAAATCTGACCGGTTCACCGAAAAATCGCGGAACCCTGTCATCCCGACCCTTCGATGCACGGCGAGCCCGGCTCGCGGGGAGATGAAACGGAGCCGATTCCTGCGGCGGAAGCGGCGGCGGCTGGCTGTCAAAGACCGTCCCCGTGGGGATGAGACATAGTATGCACGGCGATACGTCAGACGCGGACGTATCCGGCCGGCGCGTGCTCGCGGCCGGCGCCCGGGATGACAGGGTCTGACCGGGTTTGGCCGGGGTGGCAGGGTATCGGTTGGCCGGGTTCGGCCGCTCCGCTCAGAGCAGCGCCAGCAGGCCGATCAGGCCCAGGGCCAGGCCGATCAGGGACAGCAGCGACAGGGTGACGACGGCGGCGATGCGGGGGCCGGAGCGGGCCACGGCGCGGGCGTCGGTGCTGAGGCCGAGGGCGGCCATGGCCAGCACGGTCAGGGCGGTGGTGATCCAGCCGAGCACGGGCAGGGCGGAGGCGGGGATCAGGCCCAGAGACCGCGCGCCCATCATCAGCAGGAAGCCGACGATGAACCATGGCAGCAGGTGGCCCAGCGGCACGCGCCGCGGCGGAGCGTCGGCGGGCTCCGTCCCTGCGTCGGCCCGGCGGCGGAGGGCGACGACGACCGCGAGGGCGAGGCAGACCGGGCCGAGCATCAGGACCCGGACCAGCTTGATCAGGGTCCCCGCCTGGGCGGCCACGGCGCCGACCGGCAGGGTGGCCGCCAGCACCTGGGGCACGGCGTAGACGGTCAGGCCGGCCAGCACGCCATAGCGGACGTCCGTCATCTGCAGGAGCGCGCCGAGCAGCGGCAGGGTCAGGACCACGACCACGCCGAGCACCGCGGTGAAGGCGATGGCGGCCGAGACGTCCTTGGCGTCGGCGTCGATCACCGGGGCCACGGCGGCGATGGCCGAGTTGCCGCAGATGGCGTTGCCGCAGGCGATCAGCACCGCCATCCGCCGCGGCAGGCGGAGCAGCCGGCCGAGGCCGTAGCTGAGGACGACGGCGAGGGTGACGACCAGCGCCGTGCCGAGCAACAGGCCGGGCCCGATGGCCATCACGGTGGCGGCGCTGACCGAGGCGCCGAGCAGGACCACGGCGATCTCCAGCAGTGTGCGGGCGCTGAACTCGACGCCGGGGCGCAGGGCGGCGGGCGGCGTCCACACCGAGCGCACGGCGGCGCCGATCAGGATGGCCAGCACGATGGTGTCGATCCAGCCGCGCCCCAACAGCCGCAGCTCCAGCGCCTGCACGGCGACCGCCGCCACTGCGACCAGGACGCAGGTGAGCAGGCCGGGAATCAGCGACAGGACAGGCGCGCTGCGGGCAAGAATCATCGGGACAGACTGCGCCGGTGTGGTCGCGCTTTCCACTGTCATCGGGATCATGCCCGTGGCGGCGACCACAGCGTTGTCGACAAACGAACCGGGGCCATTACAGGGACGGGCATGCGGCGACTCCTCCTGTGCCTTCCCCTCCTCCTGTTGTCCGCCTGCGAGGGCGCGGTCGACCGCTCGACGGTCGCGCTGGCGGAAGCCAAGAGCTGCGTCCTGCCGGCAAGCCTGCCCGCGCCCGAGATGGAACAGGTGCGGCCGGACGAGGTCGTGGCCGGGCGGACGATCCGCCATCACCTGCTGGCCGTGACATGGATGCCCGAGACCTGCCGCTCGGGCGGGGACGGACAGGGCGAGCTGGCGTGTGGCCGCGACAGCCGCTTTGGCTGGACCCTGCATGGCCTTTGGCCCAACGCCGACGGCAAGCCTTATCCGCGCTTCTGCCGCCCGGCCACGCGGGTCAGCGACGAGACCATCCGCACCCACCTGTGCCGCACGCCCTCGGTCGACCTGGTCCAGCACGAATGGGCCGCGCACGGCGTCTGCGGCTGGGACACGCCGGAAGCCTATTTCAACCAGGCGGCCGTCCTTTACGACGCGCTGGCCAAGCCCGACCCCACGGCGCTCGCGCCGGGCCGGCGCGGCCCCACCGCCGGCGAGTTGCGCGACGCCTTCGCGGTCCTCAACCCCGGTCTGCTTCGTGACGCCGTCCATGTCGCCGTCACCCCGGGGAACCGGCTTCGCGAAGTGCGGATCTGTCACGACCTCGCGTTCAGGCCGGCGGCCTGTCCGGTCGACGGGCTGGGCGCGCCGGACCGATTGGTGCTGACGGTGGCGCCGAAGGCGGACTGACCGGAATCGCCGGCAGCGGCACGGAAACGGCTCAGCCGCGTTGTTCTGGCATGCCCCCCGTGCCTACCGTGCCCGCCGCCTTCGCCGCCCGTATCATCGAGAACATGAAGGGCTACGCCATCGTCGCCCTGCAGCGGGACGGGACGGTGACCGACTGGCTGGCGGATGCGGAAAGCCTGACCGGCTACAGCCGCGACGAGGCCGTCGGAATGAACATCGAGCGGATCTTCACCGAGGCGGACGTGGCCGCCGGGACGCCCGCCGAGGAAGTCCGCAAGGCGCTGGAGGATGGCCGTCACGAGGACTCACGCTGGCATCTGCGCAAGGGCGGTGAGCGGTTCTGGGCCAACGGCCTGACGCTGCCGCTGAACGACGGCGACGCTGTGGTGATGAAGGTGTTCCGAGACGAGACGCCGCTGAAGCGGGCGGACGACCAGCGCATCCTGCTGCTGAACGAGTTGAACCACCGGGTGAAGAACTCGCTCGCCACCGTTCAGTCCGTGGTCGACCAGACGCTGAGGTCGGCGAAGGTGGACCCTGGGGTTCGCACCGATCTGATCGCCCGCATCATGGCCCTGTCGAGCGCACACAATGTGCTGGTCGACCAGAACTGGGCGGGCGCCGATCTCGAAGCGATCATCCGCGACGTGACCCGGGCCTTCAACGGTCCCAAAGGGCGTATTCATCTGGACGGGGCGCCTGTGCACCTTCATCCGTCCCAGGCGGTGACGTTGTCTCTGGTGCTGCACGAGTTGGTGACCAACGCGGCCAAATACGGGGCGCTGTCGATTCCGGCGGGGCGCGTCGAGATCAGCTGGAATCTGTCGTTGGACTCCGGCGGGATGAGGTTCCTGACGCTGCTGTGGCGGGAGAGCGACGGTCCCGTGGTCGAGCCGCCCACGCGAGCCGGATTCGGCACCCGGCTGCTGGCCGGCGCCCTGAATCACCAGCACGGCGGCGCCCGGGTCCACTATGAGCCCGAGGGGGTGTGCGCAGTGCTGTCCTGCCGACTGATGGAGGAGGGCCCGGCTGTCGCGATGACGAGCGAGGAGCCCAAGCCTGGCGCTACCCCGCCGACTTCACCGCCGCAGCTACATCCGCAACCACCGACTTGACCAGTTTCGCGTCGTCGCCCTCGGCCATGACCCGGATGAGCTTTTCGGTGCCCGAGGGGCGGACAAGCAGGCGGCCCTGCCCGGCGAGGCGGGCTTCAGCCTCCGCGATGGCGGCCTTGACGGAGGCCGTCTCCAACGGTTTGCCGGCGGTGAAGCGGACGTTCTCCAATTTCTGCGGGACCTTGTCGAACTGCTTCGCCAGTTCGCTCATCGGGCGGCCGCTCTCGACCAGCACGGCCAGCACCTGCAGGGCCGACATCAGCCCGTCGCCGGTGGTGGCGTAGTCATGCAGGATGATGTGGCCCGACTGTTCGCCGCCGAGGTTGAAGCCGCCCTCGCGCATCCGCTCCATGACGTAGCGGTCGCCGACCTTTGTCCGCTCCAGCGTCAGCCCCTCCGCCTGCAACCGGCGCTCCAGGCCCAGGTTGGACATCACGGTAGCGACGAGGCCGCCCCCCTTCAGATGGCCTCGCTTCGCCCAGTCCAGAGCCACCATCGCCATGATCTGGTCCCCGTCGACCACCTGGCCTTTCTCGTCGCAGATGATGACGCGGTCGGCGTCGCCGTCGAGGGCGATGCCGATGTCGGCGCGATAGGTGCGGACCGCCTCGGCCAGGGTCTCGGGATGGGTCGAGCCGCACTCGGCGTTGATATTGAGGCCGTTCGGCTCGACACCGACGGCGCAGACCTCGGCGCCCAGTTCGTAGAGGGCGGTGGGGGCGACCTTATAGCCGGCCCCGTTGGCGCAATCGACTGCGATGCGCAGGCCTTGCAGGCTGAGCCGTTTGGGGAAGCTGGCCTTGGCGACCTCGACATACCGGGCCTGGCTGTCATCGATGCGCTTGACCCGACCGAGACCATCGGGCGGGGCCAGATCGGCGCCCAAGGCCTGATCCATCATCGATTCGATCTTCAGCTCGACGGAGTCGGACAGCTTGTAGCCGTCGGGGCCGAACAGCTTGATGCCGTTGTCGAGGTAGGAATTGTGCGAGGCCGAGATCATCACCCCGATGTCGGCCCGCATCGAGCGGGTCATCATGGCCACGCCCGGCGTCGGCAGCGGGCCGAAGGTGCGCACGTCCATGCCGGCGGCCGAGAAGCCGGCGACGAGAGCGGGCTCGATCATATAGCCGGACAGGCGGGTGTCCTTGCCGATCACGACGAGGTGGCGGCGGTCATCGGCCGACATGAACAGACGTCCGGCGGCGAGACCGACGCGCAGGGCCACCTCGGCCGTCATCGGATAGGTGTTGGCCCGGCCGCGGATGCCGTCTGTGCCGAAATAACGTCTCTCGCCCAAGGTCGTCCTCGTATTCATCGCGCTGCGGTCGCGCCGAAATGTTGCGAAACCGCTTTTCAGGTGCAATTCCCGCGCCGTCTCGCCTACACCGGCGCCGTCAGGCTGGGCCCTAGACCATAGCCTGTCCGTGCGCAAAGCGCGGAGCAGAGATTTTGCGGGGAGTGTTTCATGTGCGGCATCATCGGCGTGACCGGTACGGGCCTGGCGGTTCCCCGGCTGATCGACAGCCTCAAGCGGCTGGAATACCGGGGCTATGACTCCGCTGGAGTGGCGGCGCTGGTCGATGGCCGGATCGAGCGCCGTCGCGCCAAGGGCAAGATTCGCGAGCTGGAGGCGGTGCTGGCGGCCGAGCCGCTGAACGCCACGGTCGGCATTGGCCACACCCGCTGGGCCACCCACGGCGCACCGACGACCGAGAACGCCCACCCGCACAAGGCCGGACGTGTGACCCTGGTCCACAACGGCATCATCGAGAATTTCGCCGAGCTGAAGGCCGAACTGGCCGCCGAGGGCAATGTGTTCGAGAGCCAGACCGACACCGAGGTGGTGGCGCACATGCTCGACCGCGAACTTTCGCGGACCAATGAGCCGCTGACTGCCTTCAAGACCGTGCTGGACCGGCTGACCGGCGCCTATGCGCTGGCGGTGCTGATCGAGGGCGAGGAGGGCCTGATCATGGGCGCCCGGCGCGGCAGTCCGCTGGTGGTCGGCTGGGGCGAGGGCGAGATGTATCTCGGTTCCGACGCGCTGGCGGTCGGGCCTTTCACCCAGCAGATTTCCTATCTGGAAGAGGGGGACTACGTCGGGCTCGACCGGTCCGGTGCGCGGATATTCGATGCGGACGGGAACGCCGTCGATCGTCCGGCGGTGCAGGTCTCCGCCTCCTCCGCCCTCGTCGAGAAGGGCGAGTACCGTCACTTCATGGAAAAGGAGATTCACGAACAGCCTGACAGCGTACAGCACACCCTGTCCGAGTACCTCGATTTCGTGAACGCCAGGGCCAAGACCGACGGCATCGATTTCACCGCCATCGAGCGGATTCAGATCGTCGCCTGCGGCACCGCCTTCTATGCCGGCCAGATCGGCCGCTATGCCTTTGAGAAGCTGGCCGGCCTGCCGTGCGACGTCGAGATCGCCTCGGAATTCCGCTACCGGCAGCCTGCGCTGACCCGCGGGACGCTGGCGGTGGCGGTCAGCCAGTCGGGCGAGACCGCCGACACCCTAGCGAGCCTGTCGTGGTGCAAGGCCGCCGGGCTGAGGACGGCTGCGTTGGTCAATGTCCATTCCTCGTCGATGGCGCGCGAGGCAGAGACGCTGTGGCCGACCCACGCCGGACCCGAGATCGGCGTGGCATCGACCAAGGCGTTCACCGCCCAGGTGGCGGCCCTGCTGGCGCTGGCGGTGAAGGCGGGAGTGCAGCGCGGCAGGATCGACGACGCGCGCGAGGCCGAACTGGTCAAGGCGCTGTTCGAGGCGCCGCGCCTGATCGCCGAGGCCATGCTCATGGAGGAGGCGCTGAAGGCGGTCGCGCACGACGTCGCCAAGGCCACCGACGTGCTGTTCCTTGGTCGCGGGGCGATGTTCCCGCTGGCCATGGAGGGGGCGCTGAAGCTGAAGGAGATCAGCTATATCCACGCCGAGGGATACGCCGCCGGAGAGCTGAAGCACGGGCCGATCGCGCTCGTCGACGAATTGACCCCCATCGTCGCGCTGGCGCCGATGGACGAGGTGTTCGAAAAGACCGCGTCCAATCTGCAGGAAGTCGCCGCGCGCGGCGGTCCGGTGGTCATGATCGCCCCGGCCTCCGCTCCCGATCCGCACGGCGCCGGCATCAGCCGCGTCGACGCCCCCGAGTGCCACTCTCTCATCGCGCCGCTGGTCTACGCCGTACCGGTGCAGTTGCTGGCCTACTACGTGGCGGTGCACAAGGGCACCGACGTCGACCAGCCGAGAAACCTGGCGAAATCCGTCACCGTCGAGTGATCGCATCGGCGCCTGGATGCGTTAGGCTGCCCGACCCCGCCGTTCAGGATATCGCATGACCGACCAGACCCGCCGTCTTCGCAAGGCCGTCCTTCCCGTCGCCGGCCTCGGCACCCGTGTGCTGCCCGGCACCAAGACCACGCCGAAGGAGCTGCTGAACGTCGTCGACCGGCCGATCCTGAGCTACATCGTGGAAGAGGCGCGAGACGCGGGTATCGAGCACATCGTTTTCGTCACCGGTCGCTCGAAGGGGGCGATCGAGGATTATTTCGACCACCAGATCGAGCTCGAGGCCCAGTTGGCGGCCAAAGGCAAGACCGACATCCTCGACATGATGAACGCCGAACTGGCCACGGCCGGGGAGATGAGCTTCACCCGCCAGATGCAGCCGCTGGGTCTCGGCCACGCCGTCTGGTGCGCCCGCGATATCATCGGCGACGAGCCGTTCGCGGTGCTGCTGCCGGACGTCATCGTGGACGCAGCCCCGGGCGCCCTGAAGCAGCTGGCGGAAGTCTACGCCGAAGTGGGCGGGAACGTCATCGGGGTAGAGGCGGTGCCCGAGAGCGAGACCCACAAATACGGCATCGTCGATGCGGAAAACCGGAACGGTCGCCATATCCGGATGAGAGGAATGATCGAGAAGCCGCCACGCGGCGAGGCTCCGTCGAACCTGTCGATCTCCGGACGCTACATCCTTCAGCCGGAGATATTCACCATCCTCGAGAACCAGCCCCGCGGCGCCGGCGGCGAAATCCAGCTGACCGACGGCATGGCGCGCCTGATGAAGGATCAGACCTTCACCGCCGTGGAGTATGAGGGCGTCACCTACGACTGCGGCGACAAGATCGGCCTGCTGCGGGCCAACGTTGCTCTCGCCCTGAAGCGTCCGGATCTGGGCGAGCAGGCGCGCGCCGCGATCACGGCCCTTCTCTGATCTGTCAGCCGCCGACGCGGCCGGACGGCTGGCCGGTTATCTTGCAGACGTTGTCCAGCGCCGGCTTGCCGCTCTGCCGGCCCGTGGGCGACAGGATTCCGCCGCGGGCGCGGCAGTCGGCGGCGAGCTCTTCGAGTTCAGCCTGATAGCGGGTTTCACCCATGCCGGTCGCGCACGCCGAAAGGGCGACGGCGAGGGCGGCAGGGGCGGCGAAAAGGACGATACGCATGGCGTTTCTCCGGGTTATCTTCGGGATACTATAGAACTTGAGCGGCGGTTCCGTTCAACGGCCTCGATCAGGCGGTCGAGATCGGCGGACGTGGACAGGCGGTGGTCGCCGCCCTCGATCAGGTCCAGCCGCACGTCGCCACCGGTCAGGCGTTCGATGAGGGCGGTCTGACGGCGCCAGGGCACCACGTCGTCCGCCCGGCCCTGCAGTATGTGGATGGGCGCCGCCACGGGCAGGGATTCGCGCAGCAGCAGCCACTCGCGGGCCTCCTCGAACATGCGGCGGGTCAGGACATATTCGCCCAATCCCTCCTCGACGACGAGGGTCTCGCCCTCCCGCAGGATGGCCTGGCGCTCGTGATCGGCTAGGCCGGGCCACATCAGGTCCTCGGTGAAGTCCGGGGCCGGGTTGACCAGCACCAGTCCGGCCAGCCGCTCCGGCCGGGCCAGAGCCAGCAGCAGCGCGACCCAGCCCCCCATCGACGATCCGACCGGCACGACAGGGCCGTCGAGGCTGTCGATCAGGGCCATGGCGTCCTCGCGCCAGCGCCCGATCGTCGCCTGCCGCCAGTCGCCGGACGAGGCGCCGTGGGCGAAATGATCGTAGCGGACATAGTTCCAGCCCCGCTCCCGCGCCGCTGCATCCAGCGCCAACGCCTTGGTCCCCTCCATGTCCGAGCGGAAGCCGCCGATCCAGACCACGGTCGGGCCAGCGCCCCTGACCCGCTTCAGGGCGAGGTGTTCCCCTTCGGGCCGGTGCAGGCGTTCCAGTTCATCCATGGCATCCCTCTCGCGCAATCGGTTCGGGACTGATAGCGAACGACCGCAAGCGAAGCGAAGGCCAATCCGCGTGTCCGAGCCCAGGGTTCTGTTCGTCACCTCGAACCGCATCGGCGATTGCGTCATCTCGTCGGGCGTGATCCGCGAGATCGGCCGCCAGCTCCCGGGAGCCCGGATCACCGTCGCCTGCGGCCGCCCCCCGGCCCCCCTGTTCCGTTCCGCGCCCGGGGTCGAGCGGGTTATCGTCCTCGACAAGAAGAAATTCGCCGGACACTGGATCGACCTGTGGAAGCAGGTGTGGCGGACCCGCTGGGACATGGTCATCGACATCCGCGGCTCGGCGCTGGCGTTCCAGCTCCGGGCGAAGAAGCGCAAGGTCTATCACCGGGGGATGGAGACGGGTCTGCCGAAGGTGGAGATGGTCACCCGTCTGATGGAGGCGGCGCAGATCCTCGACCCCGAGCTGTTCATCGACGACCAGGCGCGGCGCGAGGCTGCGGCGGTCATCGACCCGCAACTGGCGGCGGCCCCGGGGCCCGGGCCGATCCTCGCGCTCGCTCCCATCGCGCACCAGCCGGGCAAGAGCTGGCCGGCCGACCGCTGGGGTCAACTGGTCGAAAGGCTGAAGCCCGAGCCGCGCTTCGCCGGGTGGAGATTCATGCTGGTCGGCGGGCCGGGCGACCATCCGCCGGCGGCCCCGGCGCTGGCGGCGGCGGGCGTGCGGGGCGTCGATTTCGTCGGCAAGGGCGACATTCTCGCCTCGGCGGCGGCGATCGACCGGGCGGCGCTGTTCGTGGGCAACGATTCGGGCCTGATGCACGTGGCCGCCGCGGCGGGCCGTCCGACGCTGGGCCTGTTCGGCCCGACGGAGTGGTGGCTGTACGGCCCATGGGGGCCGAAGACCCGCACCGTGGCCTCGAACGAGACGCGCGGCGAGTTCGCGCCGATCGAGGCCCTGACCGTCGACCACGTGTTCGAAGCGGTGCTGGGCCTGCACGAGACCTTCATCGACGGTACCGCAGCCGCCAAACCTTGAAGAGACGGGCGTTCACGGTCATATAGGGCCGCCTGAGGGGAACGCCGCGATCCGTCGCGCGCTCACTTCTGCAAACCGCTTTTCGTCCACTTGCAAGGAAACGACGCCCATTCGCCGTCCGATGAACCAGCCGCCCGTCAAGGACGGGCCGCCCATGAACCAGGATATCCGCGCGCCGCGCGTTCTGCTGATCGACCAGAACGGCGAAAAGCAGGGCGTCATGCCGACGTCCGCCGCACTGGAAGCCGCCGAAGAGGCCGGCATGGATCTGGTTCAGATCGTCTCCACCTCCGAACCGCCGGTGGCGAAGATTCTCGATTACGGCAAATTCCGCTTCCAGGAGCAGAAGAAGAAAGCCGAGGCGCGCAAGCGCCAGAAGGTCGTGGAGCTGAAGGAAATCAAGCTCCGGCCGAACATCGACACCCACGACTACGAGGTGAAGGCCAAGGCCATGCACCGCTTCTTCGACGAGGGTGACAAGGTCAAGGTGACGCTGCGCTTCCGCGGCCGCGAAATGGCCCACCCCGAGCTTGGCATGAAGCTGCTGAACAAGGTGCAGGCCGACTTCGATGAGATCGCCAAGGTCGAGTATGCGCCGCGTATGGAAGGCCGTCAGATGATCATGATCCTGGCGCCCCGCTAACCGCCGGATCTGATCGCCACCCGAACGCCCCGGCCGCCTCGGCCGGGGCGTTTTTCGTTGGCTCCGGCCTCGCCCCTTGCGCTGCATCCCGGAGTGACGGACAGATCGCATCTCCGCGCCGCCCGGACAGTCCCGTGACCCTGACGCCCGCCGCTCCCCAACCCACGAGATCGGCCCTCGCGGTCCTGTTCGGGGTCGTGTTCATCAATCTGGTCGGCTTCGGCATCGTCATTCCGCTGCTGCCCTTCTATGGCCAGACGCTGGATGCTCCGCCGTGGCAGGTGGCGCTGATGTTCTCGGCCTATTCGCTGGGTCAGTTTGTGGCCGAGCCCTTCTGGGGGCGGCTGTCCGACCGGATCGGGCGCAAGCCGGTGCTGCTGATCACCGTGCTGGCCAATGCCGTCGGCTATCTGGCTCTGGCCTTCGTCCCGAACATCTGGTTGGCCATCGCAGTGCGGCTGTTCACCGGCCTGGGCGCCGGCAACATCTCGACCGTTCAGGGCTATGTCGCCGACGTGACGCCGCCGCAGCTGCGCGCCGGGCGGATGGGGCTGATCGGCGCCGCCTTCGGCCTCGGCTTCATCTTCGGGCCCGGTCTGGGCGGGATTCTGACCCGGCCCGACCTCGGCGCCTTGGGATACCAGCTGCCCATCTTCGTGGCGGCAGGCCTGTGTCTGGTCGCCGCGCTGGGCGTCGTGGTGCTGCTGAAGGAAAGCCGGGCCGCCGCCGATCCGGCCGCCCCGCGCCCGCCCTTCCTCGGCGGGGTTCACGACGCCGTGGCCAACCCTGTGGTGTCGCGCGTGCTGCTGGTCACCCTGATCTATATGGCCGGCTTCTCGGGCATGGAATCGACCTTCGGCTTCTGGACGGAGGCTCGCTACGGCTGGGGCGCGCGCGAGGTCGGGCTGGCTTTCATGGTCGTGGGGGTGGTCTCGGTGATCGGCCAGGGTCTGCTGGCCGGACGGCTGGCCCGCCGCTTCGGCGAGGCGCGGGTGCTGGCCGCGGGGTGTCTGATCTTCGGCTCGGGTCTGGTCGGACAGGTCGTCGCCAGCCGCCTGCTGCCGGACGCCGACTATCTCGTGCCGGCGATTATGGCCTGCGGGGCCTTCGGCATGGCGATCACCATGCCCAACATCTCCGCCCTGATCTCCCGCTCGGTTGATCCGGACCGCCAGGGCGCCATGCTGGGGTTGAATATGGCCGCCAGTTCCAGCGCCCGCATCTTCGGCCCGATGGCGGCCGGGGCGATCTTCTCCGGCGTCGGGCACGACTGGCCGTTCCTGATCGGTGCGGCCCTGACGATTCCGGCAGCGGTTATGGCGATCAACGCCGGTCGGGCGTTCCGGCTTCGCCAGATCCCGGCCGTCGTACAGCCCGCCGAATAGGACCGAATCCCGTTTGGCGCTTGGCTCCACCGTTGAGGCCTCTTACGGTTGCGGCATCAACAGCGGGGGCTGAGTATGTCAGTTCGAGTTTTCTACAGCGCCATGGCAGCCGCCACGGCGATCCTTGTCTGCGGGCCCGCGGCGGCCCAGGCGCAGCCGGCGCCGATCGAAGCCTACGCCGCCTTGCCGGCGGTGGACGGCGTGTCCGTCTCGCCCGACGGGTCGACCCTGGCCTATATCCGGCGCAGCCCGGAAGGCGATACCGTCGTCGCCCAGGCGAGAACCGGCGAGGCTCTGATCACCATCGATGTCAGCGACCGTGTCGCCCGCAGCGTGTTCTGGGCGTCGCCGGACCATGTGGTGATCTCCAGCACCGTCAATGACAAGCTGCCCTACACAACCTCCGCCGGCCTGTACGAGCAGCTCGATATCGTCAATGTGCGCAACCGCCGGGTCGCCCGGGCCCTGCGCAGCGCCGACAAGGCCATCCTGACCGCCAATTTCGGACCGGCCACGGTCGGAACCTACCGCGGCCGCCCCGTCATGTACCTGCGGACCTACACGGTCGAGAACAACGCCTACACCTACGATGTCTACCGGGTTGATCTGGACGACGGTCGCGGCCGTCTGCACCAGACGGGTGCAGAGGACACCAATGCCTATCTGATCCGTCCCGATGGCGAGGTCGTGGCTCGCACCACCTACAATTCGAAGTCGGGGCAGTGGCGTCTGCTCGCGTCGCGTGGCGCCAACTGGAGCGAGATCATGAGCCGCCGCTCCCTGCTCGACCCGCCCGGCATGGTGGGCTTCGGGCAAAGCCACGACACCGTTCTGGTCAGCGAAGACCGCGAGGATGAGGGGCCGGTGCTGGTAGAGATGCGCCTCGCCGACGGATCGGAGGTCATGCAGCACGACACCATCAGCCTGCAGGGAGCCGTCCGCAACGGCGAGGGCCATCTGGTCGGGCTGAGCAAACAGGGTCTGACCCAGTCCTACACCCTGTTCGACGAGAGCCTGCAGGCGAACTGGAACAAGCTCGAAACCGGCCTCCCGGGCAGGCAGCTGTATTTGACCGACGCCAACGACGACCTGAGCGTTCTGGTGTTCCGGGCCGAGGGCGCGGGGGAACCGGGCTCGACCTATCTGTTCGACGCCAACCAGCAGAGCGTGAACCTGATCGGCCGGGAATACCCCGCCCTGAGCCCCACCGACCTCTCGCAGGTCAGCGCCGTGCGGTATACGGCCGGAGACGGGCGGGAACTGTTCGGCTATCTGACCACCCCGAACGGACGCGAGGCGCGGAACCTGCCGCTGGTCGTTCTGCCGCACGGTGGCCCGGCCGCCCGCGACTACACCGGCTTCGACTACAAGGCCCAGGCCCTGGCGTCGCGCGGCTACGCCGTTTTCCAACCCCAGTTCCGCGGCTCCGAGGGCTTTGGCACGGAGCTGATGGAGGCGGGCTATGGCGAATGGGGCCGCAAGATGCAGAGCGACCTCTCGGATGGCGTCGACTATCTGGCGAACGGCGGCGTCATCGACCGGAGCAAGGTGTGCATCGTCGGTTCCAGCTACGGCGGCTATGCGGCCCTGGCCGGCATGACCATCGATCAGGACGTCTATCGATGCGCCGTGGCCGTCTCAGGCGTGTCAGACCTGAGCGCCTTCCTGGCGACCGAGCGCCGGCAGGGCGGACGCGCCCGCTTCAACAGCGGCATGCGCTACTGGCAACGATTCATGGGCGTCACCAGCGAAAACGACCCCTCTCTGGCTGAGCGCTCGCCGGCGCAGCTGGTCTCGCGCATCGACGGGCCGGTCCTGCTGATTCATGGCCGCGCCGACACCGTGGTGCCGTTCGAACAGAGCGAGATCATGGAGGAGGCCATGCGCCGGGCCGGCAAGGACGTGGAGATGGTCGCGCTGGACGGCGAGGATCACCACATGACCTTCCCCGCCACCCGGTTGCGGATGCTGACCGAGACCATCGAATTTCTCGAGGAGCACAACCCGCCGCGGTAGGCCGCGATCACCGATCCGGCTTGCCATCGGGGCCTGCTTCGACTAGAAGCCGCGCCTTCGCGTACCGAACCGCCGGGCGAACAGGCATGCCTGGGCGGTTCTTAATCAGGGAGACCACCCCTCGGGCTCAAGTAGCTCGAAGAGCGGTAGCCCACTCAAGATGAGAGTGAAAATGCCGAAACTGAAGACGAAGTCGGGCGCCAAGAAGCGCTTCAAATTCACGGCGACTGGCAAGGTGAAGGCCGGCGTGGCGGGCAAGCGGCACCGCTTGATCAGCCACAACAGCAAATACATCCGCCAGAACCGGGGCACCTCGGTCATGGCCGACGCCGACGCCAAGAAGATCAAGTCCTACATGCCGTACGCCTGACCGGCGCGCGCAGACCTGAATCCTCAACCGCATTTGAATTTGAACTGAGCCCCTCAAGCAGCGAGCGACCGCGTCGCGAGCGATAGGGGCCTCCCTTAGGGAAAAAACATCATGGCTCGCGTCAAAAGGGGCGTTACGTCCCACGCCAAGCACAAGAAGGTTCTGAAGCAGGCCAAGGGCTTCTACGGCCGCCGCAAGAACACCATCCGCACCGCCAAGGCCGCGGTCGACCGCGCCGGGCAGTACGCCTATCGTGACCGCCGCACCAAGAAGCGCAATTTCCGCGCCCTGTGGATCCAGCGCATCAACGCCGCCGCCCGTCTGGAAGGCTTCACCTATTCGCAGTTCATCCACGGCCTCGGCCAAGCCGGCATCGAGCTGGACCGCAAGGTCCTGGCCGCGATGGCCGCCGACGAGACCGCCTTCAAGGCCATCGCCGACAAGGTCCGCGACGCCCTCAAGGCCTGATTTTCCGGCAACGGAAGACGCAAAAGCCCTCCGGCCCGCGCCGGGGGGCTTTTTGCTTTGGGCCCCAACCGCTAGACGACTGCGACCATGACCGATCTCGCCCAGCTCGAACTCGACCTGATCAACGCCATCGGCGGCGCGGAAACCGCGGCGGCGGTCGAGGAGCTGCGCGTCGCGGCCCTGGGCAAGCAGGGCTCGATTTCGGGCCTGCTCAAGGGCATGGGGGCGATGGGTCCTGACGAGCGCCGTGAACAGGGCCCGCGGATCAATGGCCTGCGCGACCGCGTGCAGGCCGCACTGGCCGCCCGCAAGGCCGAGCTCGAGGCCGCCGAACTCGATGCCCGGCTGAAGGCGGAGCACGTCGACCTGACCCTGCCGCCGCGCCCGCGCCGCAAGGGCAGCGTCCATCCCACCATGCAGGTCATGGACGAGATGATCGCCCTGTTCGCCGAGATGGGCTTCGCGGTGGCGGAAGGCCCCGACATCGAGGACGACTTCCACAATTTCACCGCCCTGAACTTCCCGCCGAAGCATCCGGCGCGCGAGACCCACGACACCTTCTTCCTGACGCCCGACCCCGGGACCGGCGAGCGCAAGGTGCTGCGCACCCACACCAGCCCGGTGCAGGTGCGCACCATGATGACGCAGAAGCCGCCCATCCGGATCATCGCCCCGGGCCGGACCTTCCGGAAGGACAGCGACGCCACCCACACCCCGATGTTCCATCAGGTCGAGGGCCTGGTCATCGACAAGGACGTCCACATGGGCCACCTGAAGTGGACGCTGGAGACCTTCGTCGCCCGCTTCTTCGAGGTCGACGACGTCGACGCCCGCTTCCGTCCGCACCATTTCCCCTTCACCGAGCCGTCGGCCGAGATGGACATCCGCTGCGATCGCTCGGGCGGGGAGCTGAAGCTGAACCAGGGCGACAGCTGGATGGAGATCCTCGGCTGCGGCATGGTCCACCCGAACGTTCTTCGGAACTGCGGCATCGACCCGGAGGAGTACCAGGGCTTCGCCTTCGGCATGGGCGTCGACCGGTTGGCCATGCTCAAATATGGCATCCCCGACCTGCGGCCGATGTTCGAGGCCGACACCCGATGGCTGGCCCACTACGGCTTCTCCGCCTTCGCGGCGCCCAATCCTGCAAGCGGACTGTCCTGATGACCGACCAACCCCCGCCCCGTCCCGCGGAAACCCGCGAGCTCGACCCCCATGCGAAAGAGATCAGCGGGGGCCATTTCGCCCTCTTCGATCTCTACCGCGCCCATATGCAGTCGGGTGGCGGAGCCATCATCGAGGGCCGCACCTTCACGGATTGCTATATCGAGGGGCCGGCGGTGATGCTGGTGCTCGAGGGCACGCATTTTGAAGGCGTCAATTTCGGACCCACCGGCGGCGACCTGCGCAACATGCTCTTCCGGCCGATGAGCGGCCAAAGGGCGATCGGCGCGATCCCCGTGCGCGACTGCACCTTCCGCAACTGCCAATTCCACACCCTCGGAATCACTGGCGGAGAAGACCTGCTTCGGATGCTGGTCGAGCAGGTCGCGACCGTCGACTGACGCCGGATTCCATCGAGAGACACAACCATGACCGACCAGAACATGTCCGCCGAAGAGGCCGCCGGCCGCGCCCTGGTGGCGCGCACCACCTTCGAGAAGGAGGCCGTCTGGCTGCCCTCTCTGGCTGTCCAGCACTGGAACGCGGACCAGATGTTCATTGACGGGAAGACCTTCACCGACTGCGTCATCGAGGGACCGGCGGTGATGGCGGTGATGAACGGCACGGTTTTCGAGAGCTGCGCCATGGGCACGACGTCCGATATGGCGACGCTGCTCTATCGGCCCGTCGGTCAGACGAAGATGGCGGGCGTCGTCGGCATGGCCAACTGCCGGTTCGTTCGCTGCCGGTTCGTCCAGGTCGGCTTCACCGGCTCGGACGCCCTGATCGAGGAGCTCATGACCGGCGTCAAGCCGCTGTCGGAGATCGCCCCCCCGCCGGAGCCCTCGGCGTGAAATTCACCCTCTCCTGGCTGAAGGATCACCTCGACACGGATGCCGATGTGGCCGCCGTGGCCGACGCCATGACCATGGCCGGGCTCGAGGTCGAGGAGGTCCACGATCCGGTCGCGGCCCTGGCGCCCTTCACCGTGGCCCGGATCGTCTCGGCCGAGCGGCACCCCAACGCCGACCGGCTGCAGGTCTGCCAGGTCGACACCGTCGACGGCATGAAGGAGATCGTCTGCGGCGCGCCCAACGCGCGGGCCGGCCTGACCACCATCTACGCCCCCATTGGCGCCTATGTGCCGGGGCTCGGCGTCACCCTCGTCGAGAAGCCGGTGCGCGGCGTGGTCTCCAACGGCATGCTGTGCTCGGCCTCCGAGCTGGAGATGGCCGACGAGAGCGACGGCATTCTGGATCTGGCCGACGACCTGACCGTCGGAACCCCGGCCGCCGGCGTGTTCGGGGCCGAGCCGGTGATCGATTTCGAGGTCACGCCGAACCGGGCCGACTGGCTGGGCGTGGCCGGCATCGCGCGCGACCTCGCGGCGGCCAGTCTGGGTGAGCTCAAGACGCCTTCGATCCATCCGGTGCCCGGATCCTTCCCGAGCCCGATCGGCGTGCGCATCGAGACGCCGGAGATGTGCCCGGTCTTCGCCGGCCGGTTGATCCGCGGCGTGAAGAACGGCCCCTCGCCCGAGTGGCTGCAGCGCCGTCTGACCGCCATCGGCCTGCGCTCCATCAACCGGCTGGTCGATGTCACCAATCTGATCGCCTACGACCGCTGCCGGCCCCTGCACGTCTATGACGCCGCCAAGCTGGTCGGGTCGGAGATCGTGGTGCGCGGCGGCCAGGTGTCCGAAGGCGCCCAACACATCGCCGCCGGCACGCACGAGCATCTGATCGCCCTGGACGGCAAGACCTACACCGTCGAACCGACCATGTGCGTCATCGCCGACGCCGCCGGGGAGCGGCCCATCGGCCTGGGCGGCGTCATGGGCGGAGAGTCCACCGGCTGTTCGGACGAGACCACCGAGGTCTTCGTCGAATGCGCCTGGTTCGACCCGCTGGTCACGGCCCAGACCGGCCGCACCCTGACGATCAATTCCGACGCCCAGTACCGCTTCGCGCGCGGCGTCGATCCGGCCTCGGTAGTCCCGGGGCTGGAGCTGGCGACGAAGCTGATCCTCGACCTGTGCGGCGGCGAGCCGTCGCAGATCGTGGTGGCCGGCGAGGCCCCGGCCAATCCGGCCGCCTTCGCCTTCGACCCGGCTCGCGTCGGCGCCCTGACCGGCCTCACGATCGACGACGACCGCATCGCCGAAATCCTCACCCGGCTCGGCTTCGAGATCGCGCGTGGAAGCCCGTGGACGGTGACCCCGCCGTCGTGGCGGCGCGACGTCGACGGCCCGGCCGATCTGGTCGAGGAGGTGGCCCGCATCGAAGGCTATGGCGAACTGCCCTCGACCCCGTTGCCCGACCTCGGCGCCCCGTCGAAGGGCGTGCTCAGTCCGCGTCAGGCGCGGGTCCGCGCCGCCCGCCGGGCGCTGGCGGCCATGGGCTATGCCGAGGCGGTGACCTGGTCCTTCACCAAACGTTCGACCGCGGCCCTATTCGGCGGCGGCGATGACCGGCTGGTGGTCGAGAACCCGATCGCCGCCGACCTCGACTGCATGCGGCCTTCGGTCCTGCCCAATCTGATCGAGGCGGCGGCCCGCAACGCCGACCGCGGCCACCCCGACGCCGCCCTGTTCGAGATCGGACCGATCTATCTGAACGACAGCCCGACCGGCCAGCGCACCGTCATCGCCGGCCTCGTGGCGCCGCGTTCGCCGCGCCACTGGGGCGGCGCCGTCGAGGACGCCCTCTTCGCGCTCAAGGGCGACCTGATGGCGCTGCTGGAGGAGCTGGGCGCGCCCGTCGCCTCGCTGCAGCTGACGCAGGGCCAGAACCGCGACTGGTGGCATCCCGGCCGCTCGGCCCGGCTCCAGCTCGGCCCGAAGAACGTGATGGTCGAGTTCGGCGCCCTGCACCCGCGCGTGCTCAAGGCGCTGGACGCCGATGCGCCCATGCTGGCGTTCGAAATCGTGCTCGACGCCGTGCCCGAACCGCGCGGCAAGGCCACCAAGGCGCGCGGCGCGGCGACCCTGCCGCCGCTGATGCCCCTGACCCGCGACTTCGCCTTCGTGATGGAAGAGGGCCGGGCCACCGGCGACCTTGTCCGCGCCGTCGCCGGCGCCGACAAGGCCCTGATCGCCGAGGTCCGCGTGTTCGACGTCTACCGCGGCGCCGGCGTAACCGAGGGCATGAAGTCGGTGGCGCTGGAAGTCGTCATCCAGCCCCGCGAGGCGACCCTGACCGAAGCCGAGATCGAGGCCCTGTCGGCGAAGATCGTGGCGGCGGCGGGCAAGGCAGGGGCGACGCTCAGGGGGTAGGTCTGCCGGACTCGCTGAAGGCCCGCAACGGCTGGCTAGCGGGCATTCCTCAGCTCGATATGAGACCGCGCGCGAAAGCCCCGCCAAGCCAGGATTGCAGCCGCGACAGGACACGCAAGTATCGCGAGGGCCATCCCGCTCGATACCACCAGAAGGGCAGTGTCGGAGCCTGACAGGTGAGTGATGTTGCGGTCTGGGGCGCTCGCCAGCAAGACGAGCGCGAGCATGTAGAGAGCGGGTAGCAGACCAAGCAGGGCGCAACCGGCTGCTGCGCGCCACCTTCGATGAGCGATGCCGACGAACAGGCATATCGTCCATCCAACGAGCGTCGCGGCCCATCCATAGAATACGGAGTAAAGGACCAGAGAGACGATCAACCCGTCGCTCCATAGCATCCCGCTCGAGTTCACGGCCTCACCTCCCGAAGGATGGGATGCAACTATCGACCGAGATGCGGAATGTCATCAATGGTCGAAAGCGGACCTCGACCCGCCCCTCCCGGCAACCTCCCGTTAACCTCGCCGCCGCAAGGCTGACTCAAAGAGCGGTGACGGTGCCTGCCAGCGCCCGCGCGAGTCGGGCGGACCGTCCTCGCCCGTTCGGAGCCATCGCCATGCATCGCCGCCAGCTGATCCTTTCCGGTCTCGCCGCCACCGCCGGCGCCTCGGGCCTGTCGGCCTGCGCCACCGCCCCCGCCGCCGATCCCAACTATCCGATCCGCTCCGACCAGCAGGCCCAGGCCTACAGCGCCGAAGAGCTGATCGCCGCCGGGTCGCGCGAACTGGGCATCGCCGCCGAGGCCATCGGCGCCGCCATCGAACGCATCTTCGCCGACCAGGGTGATCGTCCGACCGCCTATATCGCGGGCGAGGAGGGCGCGGGCGCCGCCGGCATCGGCCTGCGCTACGGCCGCGGCGCGCTGCACATGAAGGACCTCTCGGCCTCGCAGGAGGTGTTCTGGCAGGGCATCTCGATCGGCTGGGACGTCGGCGGCAACGCCAGCCGGGTCTTCACCCTGGTCTACGGCCTCTACCACCCCGACATGATCTACCGCCGCTACCCCGGAGTAGAGGGCTCGGCCTATCTGGTCGGCGGCGTCGGCGTGAACTACCAGGCGGCCGACGGCATCGTCCTCGCCCCGATCCGTACCGGCGTCGGCCTGCGCCTCGGCGCAAACGTCGGCACCATGGCGTACAGCCGCCAGCGCAATCTGCTGCCGTTCTGATCCTTCGCCGCCCCCTCGGGCTTGACCCGAGGGCCAGACGCAGGGGCGGGCTGTGTGTTCCAGACGGCCAGGATGGCCGGTCCCGTCGCCCTGTCACCCGGCGCCGGACAGTCTGATCCGCCGGTCAAGCCTCAGGATGACGGGTCAGGCTGAGGTCATCCCGGGTTCTGCACCAGCCTCAGCAACGTTCCGTCCGGATCGATCAGGTAGCCGATGCGCAGGCCGGAATGCTCCAGCATGGGAATCTGGAGGCGGGGAAGTTCGCCCGACCGTTCCGGCACGCCTGCCGCTTTACAGACGGCATAGAAGGCGTCGACGTCGTCGAGCCGCAGGCAACAGCTGAACGAGCTCGTCAGCGGGTCCAGGTCCGGATAGGGAAAGAACTCCAGCGCCAGCCCGCCCCGCTTCAGGATCATCCAGCCACCCTCCTTCCAGGTCGGCTCAAAGCCGAGTCCGGCGTAGAAGCTGGCCGTCGCGTCGAAATCCCGCGAGGGCAGATTGGGCGTGGCGTGGTCGGTCATGGTCGTCTCCCGGTGGAAACCTGACACGTGGGCGGTCTACTCGGCCAGCCCGGCCGCCGCCATTGCGGGACAAGGCCCGACGTCCTGTCCAAGATCTTGCGGCTCCGACGGCCGTGTCGCGGGCGTATAGGATGTCGCCCAAGTCGCGGGCGCCGATGTCACGCATGTAGCGCCCGAATTGTATCGGGTCATTGTCGACTATGTCTCGCCGTCACCCAGCATCGCCTCCAGCCCTTCGCGCCAGCTCGGATAGCGAGGCCGCCAGCCCAGTTCCGCCTTGGCGCGGGCGTTCGAGAGCCGTTTCGAATCCCGGTAGAAGCGGCGCATGGCCTCGGACACCGAGGGATCGTCCAGGTCGACCTCGGGCGGTCGGGGCAGGCCCAGCCGGCGGGCGGCGCCTTCCATGACCTGATCGGCCGGGGCGGGCTCGTCGTCGCACAGGGTGTAGGCCGCGCCGGGACGGGGCCGCGCCATCGAGGCGAACAGGCCGGCGACGGCGTCGTCGACATGAATCCGGTTGAACACCTGCCCCGGCTTGCGCACGATCCGGGCTGTGCCGTCGCGCAGCCGGTCCAGCGGCGAACGGCCGGGACCATAGAGGGCCGGCAGGCGGAATATCTGCACCGTCAGCCCCATGCCCTGACCGCCGTGCAACCAGTCGCGCTCGGCCCGAACCCGGCGGGCGCCCTCCAGCGAAGCGGCGTTGAGCGGGTCGTCCTCAAAAGCCCAGCCGCCTGCCCGGTCGCCGTAGACGGCGGTCGAGGAGACGTAGCCGATCCAGTCGGGAAAGGCGCCGGTGCGGGTCAGGGCGGGGACCAGTCGCTTCAGGCCGGGGCAGCCGTCGGGCTCGGGGGGGGCCGTGACGAGGATACCGGAGGCGCTGGCGACCGCGCCGTCCAGAGAGCCGTCATCAGCCGGATCGAGGACCGCGAAGCCCCCGGCCTGCAACAGACGGCGCGTTTCCGGATTGCGGCTGGTCAGGGTGGCGGCGCCGCCCCGACAGACGGCCTCCCGGCCTGCCGCCCGTCCCAGCCAGCCGCCGCCGAAAACCAGCAGATGGGCGGGCGTGGCGTCGTCAGGCATCCGGGGATCAGGCCGACTGGGCGTGGACGGGGGCGGCGGGGGCGACCACGACCGGCTCGGCCTTCAGGGCCTCGGCCCGTTTGTTGTTCCAGCTGGAGACGCACGGCACCTTGGTCAGGTCGGCGCGGTGGGCATAGCGCCGGGCGATCTCGGCGACGTCCTGCATCAGCCCCTCGGCCAGGGTGATCGGCTTCAGGCCCAGTTCGCGGAACTGGTCGTTGGCCACGACCAGCTCGTTCTCGTCGGCTTCCTGACGCGGGTTGGGCACGTTGTGGACCTCGGCGCCCGTCATCTCCGCGATCATGGCGGCGAGATCGCGGACCCGCCGGCTCTCGGTCATCTGGTTGAGGATCTTGACCCGGTCCCCGGCCTGCGGCGGGTTCTTCAGCGCCAGCTCGACGCAACGCACCGTGTCCTGGATGTGGATGAAGGCCCGCGTCTGCCCGCCTGTGCCGTGCACCGTCAGCGGATAGCCGACCGCCGCCTGCATCAGGAAGCGGTTCAGCACGGTGCCGTAGTCACCGTCGTAGTCGAAGCGGTTGATCAGCCGCTCGTCCTGGCGGGTTTCCTCGGTCTGGGCCCCCCAGACGATGCCCTGGTGCAGGTCGGTGATCCGGACGCCGTCGTTCTTGGCGTAGAACTGGAACAGCAGGGCGTCCTGGGTCTTGGTCATGTGGTAGATCGAGCCGGGGTTCGGCGGGAACAGGATCTCCTGTTCGGCCGGGCCGAAGTCGGTGTCGACGGTGACCTTCAGATAGCCCTCGGGAATGCGCAGCCCCGCGGTGGTGTAGCCATACACGCCCATGGTCCCCAGGTGGGCCAGGTGCACGTCCAGCCCGCTCTCCACGATCGCCGCCAGCAGGTGGTTGGTCGCGTTGAGGTTATTGTCGACCGTGTACAATTTGTGCCGCGCCGACTTCATCGAATACGGCGCCGCGCGTTGTTCGGCGAAGTGGACGATGCTGTCCGGCTTCCACTCGCGGATCAGGGCGACGAGCCGGTCGAACTCCTTGCCGACGGTCATGTTGACGAAGTCGATGGTCTTGCCCGAGACCTCCTTCCACGCGGCGATGCGTTCGCCCGTGGTGCGGATCGGGGTCAGCGACTGAACCTCCAGCTCGTTGTCGATGTTGCGCCGGCTCAGATTGTCCACCACCAGCACGTCCCAGCCCCTCGCCGACAGGTGCAGGGCCGTCGGCCAGCCGCAGAATCCATCGCCGCCCAGAACCAGAATCCGCATACGCTCACCCTTTGTCATGACTGCTCCCTGCCTAGCCGATGGCGACGGTCGGTCAAAGCTTCAGCGTTCAACGCGCGAACGCGCCGTTCGGGCTCAGGTTCGCGGGCGCGCGCGCCATTCTTCGCGGCTCTGACCCCAGCGGTCCACCCGGACGGCGTCGAACGGCGGCGGCAGCTTCGTCGGACCGAGGTTGCGGGATCCGAGGCGTTCGGCGAGGCGGATCGACGGCGTGTTGTCGGGGTCGATGCAGTGGATAACCTCGGTCCAGCCGAGCACGTCGAAGGCGTAGTCTATCGCCGCCGTCGCCGCCTCCACGCCATAGCCCCGGCCCTGCGCATCCGGATGCAGACCCCAGCCCACCTCCGTTCCCGGCCAGCCCAGCGGCGTCCACGGGCCAATCCGGCCGAGCCAGAGTCCGGTCTCGCGTTCGATCAGCGAGAACATGGCCACCCCGGTCAGGCTCCACGCTCCCGCCATGGTCATGAAGCCGCGCCAGGCGGCCTCGGCCGGCTGCGGTCCGCCGATGAATTTCGCCGCCTCGGGATCGGCCATCATCCCGGCCCAGCGCGGGAAGTCCTCCATCGCCGGCGGCCGCAGGGTCAGGCGGGCGGTCTCGATCACCGGTCCGGTCAAAGCCAGTACTCCTGTTCCAGCTGGTAGTGACTGCCGTCGTCGGTCAGCACGCTGGACCACAGGCCGAACCGGTCGACCCGGATCGGCGGCGACTTCAGCAGATTGTGCCCGGCGATCCACGCGCCGGTCCGGTCCGGATTGGTCTGCGGTTTCAGATAGGCCAAGGTGACATGCGGGCGGTAGCCCCGCCTCTCCATAACCACCCCCGCGCGTTCCCCGGCGGCGCGGCAACGGCCGGCCAGCACCGCCAGCCGCTCATTGGCCTCGACCCCGGCCCACAGGGTGTGGCTGCGATGGGAGTCTCCGAAGGCGCCGACGCCCTGCAGGCTGAACTCGAACGCGCCGCCGGTAGCGGCGCGGTTCAACACGGCGGCCAGATCGTCGGCGCGCCGTTCCTCTATCTCGCCATAGAAGGCCAGGGTCAGGTGCAGTTGATCCCGCCCCCGCCATTTCGCCCCCGGCAGCCCCGACTGGCGCCGCTCAAGCGTGTCGGCGATGTCGTCGGGGATCGACAGGGCGGTGAACAGCCGGATCATGCGACTGTTCGTAGCGGCTGAAACCCGACCGCCCAAGTCCGGTTTTCCTTGCGTCAAAGGGCGCCGGCCCCGATATTTGACGGACAGCCGGGATCATCCCGGCGCACAAGGAGATCGAACTCGCGATGAGCGACTTCAACAACGGCTACGCCCGGCCGCTTCCCCAATCCGCCGACATGTCGGTGGACACGGGCCTGCGCAGCTTCATGCTTGGCGTCTACAACAAGGTGGCGCTGGGCCTGCTCGTGTCGGCGGTTCTTGCGTATGTCACCGGATCGGTGCCCGCAGTCCGCGACCTGCTCTTCTCCACCGCGGTCTTTCCGGACGGGGTGACCCGCCTGACCGGCTACACCCTGCTGGGCATGATCGTGGCCTTCTCGCCCCTGGTCATCCTGCTGGGCTCGAACTTCGTGATGAAGAACCCGACGTCCGGCGGGGCGAGCGCGCTCTACTGGCTGATCGTGGCTCTGATCGGCGCCTCGATGGGCACCGTGGTGCTGCTCTACACAGGCACATCCGTCGTCCAGACCTTCCTGATCACGGCCGCCGCCTTCGGGGGGCTCAGCCTGTTCGGCTACACCACCAAGAAGGACCTGACCGGCATCGGCAGCTTCCTGATCATCGGCGTGATCGGCCTGATCATCGCCTCGGTTGTCAATATCTTCCTGCAGAGCGGCCTGATGCAGATGATCATCAGCATCGCCGGCGTGCTGATTTTCGCGGGTCTCACCGCCTACGACACCCAGCGGCTGAAGATGACCTACTATGCCCTCGGCGGTAACCAGAACGCCATGGGGGTAGCCACCAGCTACGGGGCGCTGAGCCTGTACATCAACTTCATCAACATGTTCCAATTCCTGCTGATGCTATTCGGCGGCCGCCGCTGATCGATTGGACAGGACGAAGAACAAAGGCCCCGGCGGGGACGCCGGGGCCTTTTTTCTATTCGACGACCGTGAAGCGGCGGCTGTCGAAGACGCGCAGCACCTGCGGCAGCTCGCGGCCCCGGCGCAGCACCATCCCGCCTTCGCCGATGACTGCCCACTGGCCCTGTTTCAGGCGCAACGACGGCCGTTTTTCGATGCGGTAGGCCGGGGCGTCGCCCGAGCGGCGGAAGACGGCGAACTCGGCCACGTCGCGGTGACCGGCCATGGCGTAGTCCCGCCATTCGCCCGCAGCCACCATCCGCCCATAGACCCTCAGGATCAGTTCCAACTCGCGGCGGTCGAAGAAGACCGGGCCGGGCGCGGACTGCAGATCAGCGGCGTCGCTCATGGGTCGAAGTTAGGCGGCCCGGCCGGAAACACCAGAGTTTATGAGATCTGATTCCGCCGACCCTCGTGTCGCGAACGTCACTCGTCGAAGAAATTGCACCGAACACGAAATCGCCGCCGTTCGGCCCATCGTCCGCCCCCTTGGGGGGCGACACCAGACCCATCGGCCTGTCGGAGTCTGGAGCGATCCCGGATCCTGAACAGCCCCCCCAGCCCCCCTGGATTACTCCATCAAAGGGCTCCGGCGGGTCGATGCTTCCTCCAAGCGAGACGCCCGCTCCGCCACCCTCCCCCTCCGGCCGAGCGGGCGTTTTGCTGTCCAGCCCGGATCAGGGCAGGACCACCTCGACCGGCTCGCTGTCGCGCATCACGGAGAGGATGCGCTGACCGTCTCCCTCCAGCGCGCCGGCGAGGGCGCTCAATTCCGCCACGGGGGTATCGTCGACGAGGCGAATGATGTCGCCGGCCCTCAGACCCGCGCCCGCGGCGTCCGAACCGCCTTCCACCGCGAACACCAGCAGGCCCTCCGCGCTTGCCCGGACGCTCAGGCCACGGCCGACCACCACGTCGGAGCCGGTCACCACGGAGCGTTCCCCGGGCGCTTCGACCCTAAGCGTGGCGCGGCCCTCGCGACCGTCACGAAGATAGACCACCTGGATCTCGGTTCCGGGCTGGGCGATGCCGATCGTGGCGGCGACAGTGCCGGCGTTGGACACCGGACGGTTCTGGATTCGCGTGACCACGTCGCCTGGCTGCAGACCTGCCGCTTCGGCGGACGAACCGGGCGCGACCCTCTCGACCACGGCCCCGCGGACGATACCGAGCCCGAAATCGCGCGAGCGTTCGGCGTTGAGCGACCCAAGAATGGCGCCTGTCGAGCCCCGGCGGACTTCACCGACGGTGCGAAGTTGCTCCACCACATACATCAGGATGCGGCTCGGCACCGCAAAGGCGATGCCATCGTTGCCTCCGCCGCCGCCCGACAGGATGGCGGTGTTGATGCCGATCAGCCGACCGCGGCTGTCCAGCAGCGGGCCGCCGGAGTTGCCGGAGTTCACCGCCGCATCGGTCTGGATATAGTCCTCGATCCGGTCGCCCATGCCGGAGCGTCCGAGGCCCGAAATTACGCCCATGGTCAGGGTCTGGTCCAAGCCGAGCGGATAGCCGACGGCGAAGGCCAGGTCGCCGGTACGCAGCTGGTCGGAATCAACCACCTCGATCTCGGACAGGTTCAGGGGCGCCGCGGGCGCATCGAGCCGTGATACGGTGTTGGCGGAAATTCGAACCCCGTCTGCATATGTCTCGCCCGTCAGGTGGATCCTGGTGGAAGGTTCGATCCTCAGCACCGCCAGGTCGGTGGCCTTGTCCGTGCCGATCAGGACGGCGTCGAAGATGCGACCATCGGTCAGGTCGACGGTGAATTTCCGTCCGCCCTCGACGACATGGTTGTTGGTGACGACGATGCCCTCGCGGGCGTCGATGATAGCGCCCGAGCCGCTGGAGATGGGGCGCGGCTCGTTCTCGCCCGAACTGGGCCCTTCGGACTGGCCGAGGGTCGTCACCTGGACCACGGCGGGCAGGGCCTGTTCCAGCCCCTCTGCGAAGCTGAAAACGCCGCGTCGGGCGTCATAGGGGATCGGCCCCTGCGGCGTCGACTGCGCCGTGGCCGCGGTGGCGCCCAACGGGGGAACCGCCAGGGCCAGCGCCAGTATCGACAGACCGTTGGCCCGATTGGTGGAACGCCGCATCGCCAATCCCTTGTTGTTGCCGCGAGCCTAGCGCGAGAAACGCGCCGTGACGACAGCCCCGGGGCGGCCATCCTCGACCGTCATGGTTGCGCCGTGTCGTTTCAGTATCGCCTGCACGAAGGCCAGTCCCATGCCATGGCTTTCCCGCCTCTCGCCATCGGTCCGCGAGGCGCCTTCGAAACCCGGTCCCCGGTCGGCGACCACAAGCACCTGGCGGCCCTCGCGCACGCCCGCCGTCAGTGTCACCACGCCGCCCTCCGGAGAGAATTTCACCGCGTTGTCGACCAGGTTGGTTACGGCGCGCTGCAGCAGGGAGCGTACGCCCAGCACCGACGCCGGCGCTCCCTCCACCCGGATTGAGACACCCCGCTCTTCGGCCAGAGGCTGGTACAACTCGGCGGCCTGCTGCGCGAGTTCGTCCAGGCGCACGCTCTCGAACACCCAAGCCTCGCCATCCCGAAGCGCCATGGCCTCGTTCATCGAGCGGGATATCTGGGCCAGATCCGATCGGGCCTCGTCGATCAATGCGCGCGCCTCGGGCGTGGCCGCGGTAGTGCGCAGCCGCTCGAGCCGAACGGCCGCGCGGGCCAGCGGGGTGCGGAAATCGTGGGCCAGCTGATCTGCGGAATCGCGTAGCCAGCTCAGCAGTTCGTCCAGCCGGTCGAGGGTGCGGTTCACCTGTCCCGTCAGCTCGGTTAATTCGGGCGCGACGGCGGTTTCCGGCGCTCGCAGCGAGAAGTCGCCGACGGCGGCGCGGTCCAGCGCCCGGCTGACGTCAGCGACCGCGGCGGTCAGACGGCGGCGGGCCACCGCCGCGGCGGCGAGGCCGATGACCAGCAACAGCAGACCCGTCCCGATCACGGCAGCCACCGCCCAACCCCAGGCGTCGCCGGACCGGTCGACTACCCGCCCGACGGCGATATCGAGTGCGCCGAAGGAGCGCCGCACCACCACGGCCTCTACCGAGCGGGACGGGCACAGAACGCCCTCGGCGAGCTGCACCACATAGACATCCTCACCCAGTCGTCCGGCCCGTTCACCCCGCACGGTCTCAAGCGCCGCCAGTCCCGCCGGCTTGCCGACGGGCGCCCGGATAAATCGGACGCCGGCGCCGCCGCGACCGGTGCGGCAGGTCTCTTCGAGTGTGCGTGCCTCGCGGACCGGTCCATCCTGGAATGCGCTGAGGAACGCCGACAACCACGCCGCGTCGGCCTCCGTCAGCTGCTCCGCCGACAGGCTGGTTTCCGAGCCCAGCTTGGTGACCATGGCGCTATAGTCGTCGAGCGCGGCCAGCGCCGCCTTTTCGCGCTGGTCCATACGCACAGCGGCGCCTGTGACGAGCAGGGAACCGGACAGGGCCAGCGCCGCCAGTACGCCCATGGCCGCCGCCAACTGGGTCGAGGTCCGCCGCGCCAGCCAGCCGGTCAGGCCCGGGATTGCTCTGGCCATTTCAGGTCAGGTCCGTCGCCGTCGACAGCTCGCGGAAGATCAGGCTCTGGCTGCGGGCCGAGACGATCAGCGGATGCAGGTCCTCGCCTAATTCCGGCGTCTGCTCCTTGAGCCGGCGTCGCAGGGCGCTGATCCGGGCGTCGATGACGTTGACGAAATTGTCCGGCAGGAATTTCCATTCGACCCAGCAGCGGTCCCACAACATGGTCTTGGTCACGGGTTGACCCCGCGCCGCCATCAGTTCGGCGACGATGGCGAACTCGAGCGGCGACAGATCGACCAGCCGGCTCTCGCCCTCGCCGGGATCAAACCGCAGCGTACGCGCGCCCGGCGACAGGCGGAACGGCCCGTTGACCAGCTCCGCGTTCGCCGGCCGCGCCCGACCCGAAGCCCGCCGAAGCTGGGCGGCGATCCGCGCCACCAGTTCCTCGTCGCCGACCGGCTTGGCCAGATAATCGTCCGCCCCGCCCAGCAGGCCCTCGACCTTCTGCCGCTCACCGCCCAGGGCGGTCAGCATCAGGGCCGGAGCGTCGGCGGAGGTCCCGCCGCCCGCGCGCAGCCGCTTCAGCATTTCCAGCCCGTCCATGCCGGTGGTCAGCCGATCGAGGATCAACACGTCATAGGGGGCGCGAGCCGCCGCCTCGAGGGCCGCCTCGCCGGCCGCGAAACGGTCGACGGCCTCGAAGCCGGCTGCGGTCAGCCGCTCCGCGACGTGCTCCGACAGGGCCGGGTCGTCCTCGAGCAGCAGGGCGCGGCGCCCCGCGAACACGGGACCGAGCCGGGCGAATGGATCGTCCCGTGTCGCCGCGCCGTCGTCCTGGCTGCTCATGTCTGCGTCCACGCTGATCTCCGCCGTCGGCGCCACGATAGGACGCCGGAGCTGGATGACAACGCCCGACGCTCATCCAGATCTAGGCCGAAGCGTCGGGGACGGGGGCTGATCGTTCCTGACGCCGCCCGCCCCCGTCTCAGTGGCTGTCGCCGTGGCCGTCCGTCTCCGTGGCGCCCGCCGCCCAGCCTTCGCCGCCGGCTTCCGCGAACCAGAACGGAGCCCGCGGCCGCTGGCGCGGCGCGATCTCGTTCATGCCCGAGTCGTACACCCGGCCATTGAGCACCGTGTAGGCCACCGAGGTGGTGTTGCGGATGTTCTCCAGCGGGTTCTCATTCAGCACCACCATGTCGGCCAGCTTCCCGACCTCCAGCGAGCCGATGTCGCCGTCCATGCCCAGCGCCTTCGCGCCGTTCAGGGTGCCGGCGCGGATCGCCTCCAGCGGCTGCATGCCGCCCTGCGCCAGGCTCCACAGCTCCCAGTGCGCCGCCAGCCCCTCGCGCTGGCCGTGGGCGCCGATCTGGACCGTGACGCCCTGTTCGGACAGGCGCGTCGCCTCGCGGGCCACCGAGATGTGGTTCCACTCGTTGTCCGGGGCGGTGACCGGCCGGCGGGCGCGGGCGTCGAGGATGCGCCGCGGCACGTACTGGGTCAGGATCGGATCGTTCCAGACCTCGCTCTCCTGGTACCAGTAATTCTCGCCGTAGCTGCCGCCGTAGGCGACCACGATGGTCGGATTGTAGGCGACGTTCGTCTGACGCCACAGCTGGTGCACGTCGTCGTACAGATTGGCTAGCGGGATAGCGTGCTCGATGGTGGTGTGGCCGTCGACGATCATCGACATATTGTGCTGGAACAGCGAACCGCCCTCGGGGACGACCATCATGTTCAGCTGGCGCGCGGCCTCGATGACCTGCTGGCGCTGGTCGCGGCGCGGCTGGTTATAGCTCTTGACGCTCCACGCTCCGGCCGCCTGCATCCGCCGCAGGGTCGACAGGGCGTCGTCCAGATCGTCAATCTGGGCCGTGGTGGCCGTCGTCGCCCCGTACAGGATGGTGCCGGTCGAGAATATCCGCGGGGCGACGACGCGGCCGGCCCGGGCCAACTCGCTGTGGGCGAAGATCTCGCTGGTGTCCGCGGACGGGTTGTGGATCGTGGTTACCCCGAAGGCCAGCGAGGCGTAGTGGACCCAGCTCTGCTCCGGGATGATCTCGTCGGAGCCCATCGACCCGTGCCAGTGAGTGTCGACGAGACCGGGCATGATGGTCTTGCCGGTCATGTCGATGGTCGGGATGCCCGCCGGAATGGTCATGCTGGCGGTCGAGCCGATCGACTCGATGCGGTTGCCGTCGACGACGATGATCCCGTTCTCGATGACCTCGGCGCCGTTCATGGTGATCAGCCGGGCGCCAACCAGGGCCATTCGGCCCTCGGGACGATCAGCCTTGACGCTGAAGCCGAGATTGACCCCGCGCTCGTCCGGCTTGGGCAGTTCTTCCGGCGCGCCCTCGACGAAGGCGAAGGACTGGTTCAGGTCGCGGGTGAACAGCTCCGGCCCCTGCGACCAGTGCAGGCGGCGGGAATCGCCGGACCAGCTGAGCCACTCGCCGGAGTCGCGGGTGACCCGGGCCTGCGGCAGGGACTTGCCGTCCGGGCCGACGTTGATCGGCCGGCCCGCCGCCACGAAGGGTGCGACATAGGCGTTGAAGCGCTCGGTCCAGCCGATCCAATTTCCGTCCGGCGAGACGGCGAACTCGGCCGCCCAGTCGGAGGTCAGGTGGGTGCGCTCGTCGGAGCCGTCCATGTCGACCGAGATCAGGGTACGCTTGTCGCCGTCGCGGCCGGTCAGGAACAGGCGGTCGCCGTCGGCGCCGAACTGGGGATGGGCCCCGTCCTCGGTGACCAGCACCGGCTCGCCGCCCGCCGCGGGCACGCTGTAGACGCCGGGATCGCGGCCCCACAGGGCGGTGGTCAGGAAGCCGTCATTGACCTTGCGGAAGACGATGGTGCGCCCGTCCGGCGAGAAGGTCGGTTCGATGTAGTGGCCGGGATTCGGGGTCACGACGCGTCCGGCGCCGCCCGAGGCCGGAACCACCCGGACCGAGCCGAGTTCCTGGTCATCCCAGGTCGTGTAGACGATCGAGCGGCCGTCGCGGGACCAGTCGGGATAGAGTTCGAAATGGTCGCTCTGCCGGGTCAGGCGGCGCGCCTGTCCGCTCGGAAGGTCGCGAATCCACAGATTGCCCAAGGCCTCGAACACCACCTTCGAACCGTCCGGCGAAGGACGGGCCCAGCGGACCATCTTCACGTCGAAGCTGTCGGGCGCGACCTGCACCGGAAAGCGGACGGCGTCCTGCACCCGCCGGGTGTCGGCGACGTGGAACGGGATGTCCGACACGGCGCCCGAGGCGACCTCGACCTTCTGGATGCGGCCGTCAGCCCAGAACACGATGGAGCGGTTGTCCGGCGTCCAGCTGATCGCCGGATAAACCCCGTGAATCGCCCAGGTTTCCTGCAGGTCGCGGTCGAGTCCGGAGAACACCGGCGTCTCCCGCCCGGACTCGATGTCCATCACATACAGCACCGACTGGTACCGGACCCGCCGGATGAACGCGATCGACTTGCCGTCCGGCGAGGGCGTCGGGCGGATTGAGCCGCCCGGGCCGGTGATGTAGGGGTCGATGTCGCCCGTTTCGCGGTCCAGCCGGCGGATGATGTAGATCTGGCCGTTGACGTCCTTGGAGTATTCGAAGGTGTTCCCCGGCGTCGCGTCGTCACTGAAATACAGGTAGCGGCCGTCCGGCGAGAAGGCCGGCTCCCCGGTGTCCTTCTGCTGGGTGCGCCGTTCGGTCATCTGCACGCCGCCGCCGCCGGTGCGGTGATACATCCACAGTTCGCCGGCCCCGAGCGAGCGGGCCGAGGTGAAATGTTTCCTCGCCACAATGAACTGGCCGTCCGGCGTCCACTCCGGCTGGTTCAGCAGGCGGAAGCTCTCCTTGGAGATCTGCACCGGGTTCGACCCGTCGGCGTCCATGATCCAGATGTTGTCGCCGCCGGCCCGGTCCGAGGTGAAGGCGATGTGGCGTCCGTCCGGCGACCATTTCGGCTGCATGTCCCAGGCCACGCCGCTGGCGATGGCCTGCGCCTCACCGCCCGAGATCGGCATCACATAGATGTCGCCCAGCATGTCGAAGACGAGGGTGCGTCCGTCGGGGCTGACGTCGACCGACATCCAGGTGCCGCGGGTCACGTCGATCGGGATGTCGCGCGACGGTCCCGGCGGGTTCTGCACGTCCCATTTGGCCTCTTCGGTCGAGGCCGCAGCCGGCGCGGCCTGGGGACCGGCCTGCGCCTGCGCCTCGGCCGGAGCTGGTACCGGCGGGGCCGCGATCGGGGAGACGGGTTCCGGCGTCTGCGCCGTGGCCGGGCAGGCGAGCGCCAGCAGTGCGGCCGTAGCCAGGAGTTCGCGCTTCATGTCTCTGATCCCCGATATCCGGACGTCTTGCGCCGACCGCCGGCTGACGCGTCCTTGCCGAGCGCGCAGTGAGCCCTGTCGGACGGCGGAAGTCCAGACGTCCGCGGCGCGTCAGGCCGCCGCGCCGTGGATGTAGTCGCGGGTCAGGGGCACGGCGTCGACCCGCTTCGACAGCTGGATCTGGAACACCATGCAGCCGCGATGCCGGAAGGCCACCTCGCTGAGGCAGAGATAGAAGTCCCACATGCGGCAGAACCGCTCGTCGTAGAGGGCGGCGATCTCGCTGCGGTTCGCCTCGAACCGCTCGCGCCACGCCTTCAGCGTCTCGGCGTAGTGCAGGCGCAGGATCTCGATGTCGGTGACCCACAACCCGGCCCGCTCGATGGCCGGCAGGATTTCCGACAGGGCCGGCGTGTAGCCGCCCGGGAAGATGTATTTGCCGATCCACGGCTGGTTGCTGACCGAGACGTGGTTCTGACCGATGGCGTGCAGCACCGCCACGCCGTCGTCGCTGAGCAGGCGGGCGATGCTGTCGAAATAGGCTTGGTAGTTCGGAACGCCGACGTGCTCGAACATCCCGACCGAAACGATGCGGTCAAAGGTCCCCTCGACGTCGCGGTAGTCCTGCTTGCGGAACGCCACCCGGTCGGCCAGCCCCCGCGCTTCGGCCCGGTCCCGCCCGACGGCCAGTTGTTCGTCGGACAGGGTGACGCCGGTGATCCGCGCCCCGGCGTCCTCGGCCAGCGTCATGGCCAGTCCGCCCCAGCCGCAGCCGATGTCGAGCACCGACTGCCCCGGCTCCAGCAGCAGCTTGGCCGCCAAGTGGTGTTTCTTGGCCGCCTGCGCTTCCTCGAGACTCATGTCGGAGCGTTCGAAATAGGCGCAGGAATACTGCAGATCGGCGTCGAGAAAGCGCCGGTAGAGATCGAGTGAAAGGTCGTAGTGATGGGCCACGTTGCGCCGGGAGGCCGACCGGTCGTTGGCCTGCTCGATGCGCCGCCACAGACGGGCCAGCCGGCCCCGCCGGGGCGGCGGCCGCAGGGAGAGGTTGCGCCCGACGAGATCGAGCAGGTCCCACAGGCTTCCCTTCTCGAGGACGACGTCGCCGTCCATCCACGCCTCGCCCAGCCCCAGGCCGGGATAGAGGGCGATCCGCCAGGCCGTGTGGTTGTCGCGTAGCCTGATCCTGACGGCCTCGGCGGCCTTGGCGTCTCCGGCGCGCAGCGGCTCGCCCGAGGGGAGGACCACGGTCAGCGAACCGGTGCGGATCAGCCGCTTCAACAGGCGTCCCAGAGCGAGGCGGGTCAGCGCGGTCAGAGGGTCCCCCCGCCGGTGGCGGGCATGCGGTGGACCAAGGCGATCGAATACGGCCGAAGCTTGCGAGTTCATGCCGACCTCCACGAAGAGGTTATTGCGCCTCTGATAAGCGAAGCAGTTGAAGGTCAGTTCCGGCGGCTTCAAATCCCCGCGAGCGGGCGGAACAACGACCCGGATCGGCTATTCGCCCTGCCATGCCGAACCAAGTCGCCATTCCGCTCGCGGCGGTCAGTCTGGCCATGGCCCTTCCGGCCGCCGCCCAGACGCCCCCACCGGCCGAGGCTCCCGCTCTCGCTGCTGTGGCGGGGCAGAGCTTCCAGGCCGGGGCTGAGGTGCTCAGCGTCGATGGGGAGCCGCTCGGGGTTCTCGCCCGGACGGAAAGCCGGCCCGGTGGTGAACGGATACTCCACATCCGCCGGACCGACGGCTCGACGACGACGGCGCCCGCGATCGTGGCCTTCCGCGGCGAACGCGCGGTCGTTCTGGAGTGGACGCGGGCCGAGTTCGAGTCCGGGGGCGCCATGGCCGAGGCCTCGCCGGAGTCGGTTCCGCCGGACCTGTGACACGGGCGGCCGGCTTCCCTCACAACCCGAACGGCCAGGTTTCATCGGCGCCGGGACGCCGCCCGGTCGCCAGCGGCGTGACCGCGCGGCTCTCGTCGAACCAGACCCAGGCGTCGAACTGTCCGGGCAGGGAACAGCCTGAATAGTGGCTCCACCGCTCGGTCTCGGGCCGGTAGATGACGCCGATGAACCGCTCCAGTCTCGGCTCGAGCAACCGCTGGCGCAGCGGGTCGTGCACGCCTTCACGCAGGTCCAACAAGAAGCGCTCGACTCCGCTGGCATGCGCCAGCCGTTCATAGCTGTCCGGCCGCGAGGGATTGATCGGCTTGATCTCCATCGGCTCGCCCCAGTCCGAGGCGCAGGCCACCGTGCCGCCGTGGGTGCCGAAGCCGATCAGGGCGGCGTCGCGCCCGAAGCGGTCGCGGCACAGCTGGCCGATGTTCAGTTCCTCGCGGACCTGACCCATCTCGGTCTTCGAGGCGTCGCCAATGTGCGAATTATGCGCCCAGACCACCGCCTTCGCGCCCGGCCCCCGCGCCTCCAGCACGGCGCAGAGGGTCTCGAACATGTGCGTGTCGCGCCGGTTCCAGCTTTCCGCCGCGCCGTAGTAGACGGCGCGGTAGTAGGCCTCGGCGTTCTTGACCAGCCGCGCGTTGGCGCTGGCGTCGAGAAAGCTGTCGTCGTCAACGGCCGCATATTCCAGCTTCTTCTCCAGCAGATCGGTGAGGGTCTTCACGACGCCCCGTTCGCAACGCGAATAGCCGCGCGTCAGGGCCATTCGGCCATAGGCCTGCGGCTCGTTGGCCCACGGGGTCAGGCAGCCGTAGCGCTCGCGCGCCACCTTCGCCGCCTCAGGATCGACGCGGTCGAGGTAGTCGAGAACGCCCTCAATCGACGCTGACAGATTGTAAAGGTCGAGCCCGTGGAAGCTGACCCGCGCCTCCGCCGGCCGATCGTCGTTCCAGCCGCGCAGCCATTCGACAAAGGCCTCTACATCGGTGTTGCGCCACATCCAGGTCGGGAAGCGCCGGAACGGCGGCTGCGCGTGTTTCGGAGCGGGCCGGCGACGCACGTAGTGATCGAGGCTGGCGGCGTCGGGCCAGTCCGCCTCGACCGCGACGATGCTGAAGCCGTGCCGCTCGATCAGCCGGCGCGTGATGGCGGCCCGGGCCCGGTAGAACTCCGAGGTTCCGTGGCTGGCCTCGCCCAGCAGCACCACGCGGGCGTCCGCGAACCGGTCGAACGACGCCGCGAACGCCGGGTCGTCCAGTTCCGGCAGCGGCTCGGCGGCGTCGCGGATCAGCGAGATGACTTCCGTGTCATCGCGTGCCGTTCGGTCCGGGCCGCCGCCTTCGAAGATGGGGAACGCCTGGGACATGGGACTGCTCACCGCGTCAACCGGGCGGATGCGGCCCGGTTCCGCCCTTCGCCGACGAGACGACGGAGCGGAGCCGTGCAATCCGGCGCGCCGACCGCTATCTGAAGCGGCAGATCGGGCGGGACGCATGCGCGACCGCCCCACCGTCGCCGAGGAACCGCCATGACCGAACCGCTGGACCTGTCCCACTGGATCAATGGCGAGAGAGTTCCGGCCGATCGGCCTTCGGAGCGCCTGAATCCCTCCGACACCCGTGATCTGGTCGCTCGCCTCCCCGACGGCGGAGTGGCGGAGGTCGACGCAGCGGTGGAGGCGGCGAAGGCGGCTTTCCCGGCCTGGTCAGAGGCCTCGCCCGAGGTCCGGTCGGACATCCTCGATCGCGCCGGGACCCTGGTCATGGAGCGGCGCGAACACCTGGGCCGACTGCTGTCGCGCGAGGAGGGCAAGACGCTGGCCGAGGGGATCGGCGAAACGGTCCGCGCCGGACGCATCCTGAAGTATTTCGCCGGCGAGGCTCTGCGCGTGCACGGCCAGAACCTCGCCTCCGTGCGGCCGGGCGTGGAGATCCAGACCTACCGCCAGCCGGTCGGCGTGTTCGGCCTGATTACCCCCTGGAATTTTCCGATCGCCATCCCGGCGTGGAAGGCGGCCCCGGCGCTGGCCTTCGGCAACACGGTGGTGATGAAGCCGGCCGGTCCCACCCCGGCGACGGCCGAGGCGCTGGTCGCCATCCTTCACGAGGCCGGCCTGCCGAACGGCGTGCTGAACCTTGTCATCGGCCGCGGCGGCGTCGGCCAGGCCATCGTCGACCACCCGGACGTGGCGGGCATCTCCTTCACCGGTTCACAGGGCGTCGGCGCCGGCGTCGCGACGGGTGCGGTCAAGCGGCAGGCCCGGGTGCAGTTGGAGATGGGCGGCAAGAACCCGCTGATCGTGCTCGACGACGCCGACCTCGACCGGGCGGTGATGATCGCCCTCGACGGCTCCTACTACGCCACCGGCCAGCGCTGCACCGCCTCCAGCCGCCTGATCGTCCAGGACGGCATCCACGACCGCTTCGTCGCCGCCTTGGCCGAGAAGGTCGCCGCCCTGCGCGTCGGACCGGCGCTCGACCCGGACACCCAGATTGGCCCGGCGGTCAGCGAGGACCAGCGCGAGACCTCCTACCGCTACATCGACATCGCGCGCGGCGAGGGCGGCCGCGTCGCTGCGGGCGGCGGCCGCCTGCAGCTCGAGATGCCCGGCTGGTACGTTCAGCCGACCCTCATCGCCGACACCGATCGGGCGAGCCGGATCAACAATGAAGAGGTCTTTGGCCCCGTCGCCTCGACCATCCGCGTCAGGGACTACGAAGAGGCGCTGGAGATCGCCAATGGCGTCGAGTTCGGGCTCTCCGCCGGCCTCGTCACCAGTTCACTGAAACATGCGCGAGATTTCCAGCGGCGCGCGAAGGCGGGCATGACCATGGTCAACCTGCCCACCGCGGGCGTCGACTATCATGTGCCGTTCGGCGGCGCGAAGTCGTCCAGCTACGGCGCGCGGGAACAGGGCTTCGCCGCTGTGGAGTTCTTCACCCAGACCAAGACGTCCTACTCGGCCGGCTGAAATCTCGGGTGAACTCCTTCGCCAAACCGGCGTTGAACGACGAAAGGAGAACGCCATGGGTATGACTGATCAGGTAATCCGCAAGGGCATGGCGGCCCCGGAACGCAGCCATATCGACGACGATCTGGCCGACGTCGAACTCGTCATCCGCCGCGCCCGCGCCGGTGATCTGACCGAGAACGAGGCGTTCGAGGACATCGAACGGATCGTCCGGCGCCGCGACCCGATCGATATCTACCAGAAGTCCTGGGGCTGAGCTGCGGACTTACGTGTCCGTCAAGCGGACTGCAGGACGCGTTCCGGACCCCACAGGTGCTCGCGATAGGCCGCGAAGCAACGTTCGCCGGCGCGCAGCCGCATCACCGCGCCCTCGGCGAGGCTCCGGATCACCTCAGGCCGGTCGGCGGCGAGGGGGCGTAGCACCTCCTCGTTCCACGTCCGCGAGTGCTCCACGTCGAGGGTGGCGTGAAGTGCGAAATATTTCCGTTCGGCGCCGATGCCCAGTCGCTTCAGACCCGCCGCCACGTGGGCCGCCCGCCACGGCGCCGTCAGTTCGACCGCGCCCAACGCGCCGAGCGCATGGTAGGCGTATCGCCGCGTCGTCGAGAAGGCGACCAGGGTGTTGCCCAGCGCCAGCGACGGCCACACCGTCCCTTCGATAGTTGGCTTGAGGTCCAGCGCTTGAGCCAGTCTGTCCAGCATCGGGCCGTGCATTCCGCCCTCTGCGCCCCGACCCATTTCATCCCAGTAATTCCGCGCCAGTTCGAGCTTGGGTCGGGTCGGCATCTTGACCTGCGCATAGGCCACGAGATCCTCGAAACCGGCTTCGCCGGCGACCTCCTGAAGCAGGAACCAGCGCATCTCTTCCAGAGTCGCCGACTCCGCCAGCCACGGGAACAGGGGATCGTTCTCGCCGGGTCCTGAACCCTTCAGCCCCTCGAACCAGGAGACGAAGCCGTCCACATCCTCGGGCAGGGCCTGCAACCACGGCGCGGCGTCGGCGCGCATTCGCTCGACGAAGCCGCCTTCCAGCAGGATCATTTCGGCATCCTCGCGCGCCTCCGACATCCAGCCGCCGTGGGGCACGGCCGGCGCCAGCCGTCGATTGTTCCACCGGGCCAGCGCACGGTGGAAGGCCGCGGGATCGGCCGCGGCATTGATGGCTGATCGGCTCATGGTTCCTGCGCTCATGACAAGGCTCTCGGTGGAAGGGTAGCGGGCAAGGAATACGCGCCGGCTCGCGGCCGGTTCCATCTCGTCAAACGTCTGTTTCAGCGGGATATTCTGTCAGCTTCCGGACTCGGGAACTTCGGCGTGAAGCCGGCATTTCCGGACTCTCTCGCTTAAGGCAGACAATGAATCACGTCGGCTATCACTGGACGATCAGCCCCTCCGATACCGCTTGGCTCTGGTACATTTGCGAACGGGATAACGGTCGGCTTGTCCTGCAGGGCGAGGCCCCCTCCCGCGCCGTCGCGGCCGCACTCGTCGTTCGGGCGTTGGCGCGCGGGGTCACGGGCCCTGTCGAGACCCGGAGCCTTGCGGCATAACGTCGGCTGCCCTTCACGGCCCGTGCGGGTTTTTGAGCACGGCGCGCGCCCCATGGTCTGGTCCGGATACAGGTCGACCCCCGGGTGACCGGAGGAGTGGCCCACGGATCGGCTGCCGGGTTTGCGCAAGCCTTGCTGTCGGCCATGCCCACGCTCGAAAGCCACGGCTGCTGCTACGGTGAAGCGGGCGGCTTCCTCAAACGCCTGAGGGAAGGCGCCTGGATGGGCCATGTGGTGGAGCACGTGGCGCTGGAGCTTCAGTCGCTGGTCGGCGCAGCCAACCGCGCACTCTTCACGGGCGTCCTGGGAACTGGACGGAACGGATCCCTGCTTTTCGCCGACAGATCACCGCACATCGAACACAGGTTGCAGATTTCGCGGTTCTTCCGGTAAGGAGGCCCGCGGACACCTGTCCGCGTATCGAAACAGTAACAGTATGCTTACGATGGGGGCGGAAGCCGCGGTTGCGCCGCTTGCCGTCGAGGACCATTTGGCGGCGTGGCGTGAAAAGTTTCGCGTTCCTGCCGTTCTGACCTCGTCAGACTTTCTGGTCCTCTGGCGGAACAGATCAGCGGCCGGCCTGCTGGCTGGCGCCGATCCGAAGGGACAGGTCGGCAAACCGCTCGCCTGGGCTGACAGAACTTATACGGCTCAACTGCGAGTCCTGGCCGACGGCCTGGCCGACGAGCCTCGGCTGTGGGCCTACGATCCCCCCGGTCGCCCGCGTCTGCTGGTTCGGATCGAGCTGGTGTCGGGACCGGGAGGCGAGCGGGCGTTCGGGCTGCTGTTCTATGGAGGGGACGCGCCGGTCACTCCCCTGTGGGCGGACCTGAGCCGCATTTTCGGCCTCACGCCGGCCGAAGCCGTCGTCGTCCGCGGACTGGTGTCAGGGCGCGGCGCCGAGCAGCTGGCCGGGGATCAGGGAATCGGCGTGGAGACGGTGCGGACCCACATTCGGCGCGCCTACGACAAGCTCGGCGTGGACAGCCGCGAACAGCTTTACGCCGTCGTCAGCCCCCTGTGCGTCCTCTAGCCTCTTATAAGAATCCTATAACCTTTGCCGTATCACTGGTTGCGGAACCGTGGTTTCATCCGCTCCAGGAGCGTTCGGGGATCAAAAGTTCCAGGAAACGCTTGGGCTGGTTATGAGCAGGTTCTTCTTTGATCTGATCTGGAAGGGGCGCCGGGTGCCGGACGACACCGGCCTGGAGCTCGAGCCCGGCCTTGAGGTGCGCAACGCCGCCATCCACGCCGCGGCCGAACACGCGATCGAGGTCAGCCCCGATGACCATGGCTTGCATGAGGTCGAGGTTCGCGACGCGGACGGCGACCGGGTGATGGGAGTGATCCTGCGCTATTAGGTGGCGGGGGCGCGTCTCCCTGTCCGCGGAGGCGGCGACGACGCCTGGTGGATGCGCTTCGACGATCAAACCTCGGCAAGGTTCGCGGGCCCCGTGTGGGAACCGCCGTTTACGCTCTGCTAAGGCTGTCTGGTATTGCAGCGCTAATGCTGTCTCGTTACTCGCCGCTAAGCGTAAACGCTGGCAGGAGTTTAAGACCTGAACAGTAAGGTCAACTGGCAAAACACAGGTGGCCTATGACACGTTTCCAACCGTCCAAACGGCTGCTCCCCTATCTGAGCGCCGCCACTGTCTTCTTCGCCGGAGCGGCGGCCGCCCAACCCGGTCAGGGTCAGTCGGGGGGAACCTATCGGCTGACGGCGAGCGTCCCGGTGGCCTGCTGGGTGCGGCCGACCGGAACGGTGCTGGCGAGTGCCGGCCTCACGGGGTCCGTTGTGGAAGCCTGCAACAGCCCCGGTGGATTCACCGTCTCCGCCAACTACCGCCCGCTCAAGTCCAACGAGATGGCGAGCCTCAACTATGGCGGACAGCTCATCAACCTCACGCCCTCGGGCGAGCAGGAGCTGCGCCGATCGACCATGGCGACGATCCGCACCGTGAATTACCGTTTCGAGGATGTCGCGCTCGACGAGCCGCTCATCCTTTCTCTGGTCATCCAGCCGATCTGAAGTCGGGCGGACGACACCAGATCGTCGATGCTAAAGCGCCGCGATGGTGAAGGTCAGAACGTCTGAATACTCTCCCGCCCGACGACCGCGGACATCACCGACCATCACGGTGAGCGGATAATCGTCGGCGCGGGGCCGACGCGACGTCACCTCGAAATCGTCTCCCTGGGACAGGCTCATGCTGTTGGAGCCGATCGCCAGACCGTAATCGACGTACCAATCGCTAGCGCCCATGCGCAGGCGGCCGCCGTTCGACGACTCGACCGACACCCGATAGCCGCCGGTGCTCAGCACGAAGAGCGAGGTTCCGAGCGACCGGGGTCCCTCCGTCAGTTCGCCCAGATCGATCCGGGCCACTCCGTTGATCCTCTGGAACTCGCCTTTCAGCCCCATGACAGCGGCCGGAATCACATTGATCGCAAGGCTGACGGGCCGCTCAGCAATAGGCGCGCCATCCGCCGCTTCTACTGCGATGAAGACGTTCTGGGAATAGATCCCCTCGCCCAGCAGCGCCTCGGGATCGGCGGCGAAAGTGAACCTGACCAAGCTGCGCTCGCCGGCGCCGAGGCTGACGGGCTGCGCATTCAGCCGGCGCGCGCTCTGGCCGGTGCGAGGCGTTATGTCGTTCCCGCCCCGTTCATCGACGAGGGCATAAGCGACCCGTTCGGCGACGCCCGGCCTCGACAGTCCGTACTGTTCTCCGCGAAGGTCGATCCGGACTGTGCCGGCGCACGGGCTGTCGCCGAGATTGACCAGCGCGATGTCGAACTGGCGCTGCAACGCGTCACCGGCGAAGGCGTCGTGCTGGATCATCCACTGATCCTGGGCGGGCTGGATGGACAGGTTGCAGTCCGCGCGAGCGGCGCCGACCCCCGCCGCACTGGCGGCGAGCAGGGCGCCGAAGCCGGCGATCAGGATGTTCCGCGAGTACATAATCAGACCCTCTGTCCTATTCCTCGACCACGTCGATCGGGACCACCACCGTCGCGAGGTCCAGCAAGCCGTCGCTGTCCGCGGGAACGGTGAATTCGAAGCCTTGCGCCGGGCTGGTGAACAATTCCACTCTGTATCTCTTGCCGGGTTCCAGGTTCTGCACCGCGAAGCGGCCAACCGAGTTGGTGAAGAACAGCTCGGGCTTGGCGTCGGGATCGTCAAGCGAGCGGACCCGACCGGAGACCAGGGCCAGGGGCTTGCCGCCGTTTCCGTGAACCCGGCCGAGCGCGCTGACGAAGGCGGCGCTGCCGACCTCAATCGCATAGCCGCTCCGGTAGGTCGGCCGCACCCGCAGGATGCCCTCTCCCACGTCGTATCCGACCGGCGCGTTCATGGCGTCGTAGCGCACCGACTGGTTCACATAGGACGCCAAGGTGTTCGACAGAGCCGGACCGAACGCGCCGCTACGGGCGTTGTAGCGTCCGCCCTCAAGGCTCTCGCCGACGATGACGTCGCTGCCCCGCAGGCTTTCGTGCGGATAGACGATGGCGAAACTGTCGCCGATGTTCCGCCCGATGGCCCACCGGCCGCCCGTGGTGGCGATCGAGGAACCGACGCGCAGGCTGGTGACCTGTTCTTCCGTGATGTTGCTGAAATCCCGGCCGAAGGCCACGTGGGACAGCGTCGCGTCGAAGCGGTTCGACGTGTAGTCCACTTGGCCGGAGATTGTCCCCCTGCCATCGTCGTAGGTCGTGCCGATCGCGTAGCCGAAGCTGTCCACCCGGTTCTCGGGCGACTGCTGGAACCGGATGCTGCCGGAGTCACGGGCGGAGGCGTAGCGCGCCTCGGCGCGACGATCATACCGCGGCGTCCAGATCAGTGCGACCGTGCCGCCCACGCCGTCGCCGACCCCGCCGCTGAACGGGCTGCTACGCTCGTACTCGGCATATTCCAGCCCGAGCTGCGCACTCCATTCAGGCGTGATGCGATAGGTGGTCGAGGCATTGATGCTGTAGGAGTCACCGCGCAGGCCGCCCCGGCTCTTGCGATATGAGGCGCTGACATTGGCGACCCAGTCGATGTTGAGACGTCGGGCGTAGCCGGCGCTGAACGACCACGACGTCGGGTTGTTGCCGAAGCGGTTGCCCAGCGTGGCGAAATCTTCCGATACGTATTCGGCGACCACGGTCCAGTTGTCAGCCAGGCCGTCCCGCTCGACGATATGGTCGAAGCTCAGGGCGGCGGCATAGCCGGTCCCCGCCACATCGCTGTTACTGCCAGACAGGTCGAGCTGGAAGCGGGCGCCGTTGTCGAGGATGAGTTGCGACTGGCCGGTCGCCGTCTGCACGGACTCTGACGCTTGCAAGCCAAGCCCGAGCGCGGGCCTGTTCAGGAAGGCCTTTCGCCAGTAGCCGGTGAAGGCCATCTCGCCGCCGGAATAGTCCGGAGAGCCGAAGAAGCCGTTGTTGGTGACGCCGAAATAGGCGCCGTATTCATAATCGCCCGGCTCCAGGTCGATACTGTCCAGGTAGGCGCTGTAGCTGACCTGTTCAAAGGCGCCGGAGACGCCCTCGATCTCGAGCTGCACATCGTTGCTGCCGGTATCGAGCGGCAGGTTGCTGAGATCGTATTGACCGGGATCGAGGCGGAATTCCCGCACGAACACGCCGTTGCGCAGCACGCGAACGGTCGATTCTTCCTGCAGCACCAGCTGGCGTGCGCCGGCCAGGACGTTGTTCCGGAAAGGCTCGAACCGGCGCCGCTGGCGCGCCACGCCGACGCCGCCCAGTTCCACGAATCCTTGCCGGCCTCGGGTCTCCGGATCGAGGTCGCCCAGATACCAGCGGCGGTAATCCTCCGGCTCGTCGAACACGAAGCGGGCGTAGCGCCGGTCGACTTCATACTCGCCCGTGAAGCGGTCTTCCCGGCCCTGGACGTCGGCCTCGAACACAAGCGACTTGTAGTGGATGGCGCCGTTCATGAAGAAGCTCGGCGTATCGATATCGCCGGTGGACATGCGCCGCTGCACCGCCAGGTTGGTGTTCAGATAGGCGCTGAAATCTTCAGGCGGCTGCTCGGGTTCGTCGGGACGGCCCCGCTGGAACAGGGATTCCGGCAGCCTGCGTGTGGGGTCGATGCGCAGAACGAGCACCGCGAGCTGTTCGGGATCGTAATCCAGCTGGATGCCCGTCGCATTGATCTCTTCCGGTGCGAAGGACTCGACCCCCTCGAGCGAGGCGGCGAGATCGGCCCGGGCCTCCTCCGTCAGCAACGGAGCGATCAGAACCTGGAAGCCCGCGCTGTCCACGATGAACCGGTCATCGCGCGTCAGGAGCACCGGAAGCTCGCCGAGGACGCGGCGATTGAAGTTCAGTGGGACCGTGATCGCAATGTCGCGGTCATAGGGATTGATGTTGGGTCGCGCGGGAGGCGCGTCCTGCGTGTCGGGCTCCTGCGCCGGGGGCGCCGGGGCGGCCGGCTCCTGGGCGGGCGGCTCCTGTTCCGCCGCGTACCGCGCCAGACTGCGGAGGTTGAGCGCCCGGGTAACGCTTTCGGCCGTCGCCGCAGACGACATCGACAGGTTGGCCAGCGCGTCCTGGAGCGCGACCTCGGCGCGCGCGTCATCGAACGGCGACGCCGACAGCAGGGTTGCCATACTGACGGTGAGAAGGAGCCCCCCCCGGGTCTTCATCGTGTGAACCGGACGGTGATGGGTTTGGAGGGATCCAGCTGGACGCCGGTCGGCACCTTGAAGGTGCGGCGGCCGCCGGCGGGGGCGAGATAGCCGACGCCCACCGAGGCGGCGACCTGCTGGCCGGTCATGGTCATCGAGAAGGGTTGGCCGCTCATGTCGGTGCCGGCGATGTTCCAGGTCGCGCCGCTCATCAGGGCGTAGCGCTTGCCCGTATTGGTCACGACGATTTCCAGCCCGGGCTCCGACGGGGGAGCCACCGGGGCCGCCCCCTGCGACAGGCTCGGATCGATCTCGGGGGCGGGAGGCGTGACCATCGCGGGCGTGGCGGAAACGACCTCGACCTTGGGCTCGGCTCCCGGGGGCGCGACCACGATCAGCGACTTCATCGTGTAGAGCACCGAGACGGACACGGCGCCGCCGTCCTCCGTCGGGGTGGTGTCGGTGGCCACGGGCAGCTGGCGCACCCAGAGATAATAGGCCCGGGAGACGTCGATCTCCGGCTCGCCCACCCATTGAACCCGGACGACCTGACGGCCGCCGACCGGCACGACGCCCTGGGGCGGGAACACCAGGAAGTTCTCGTCGGCGGGGGTTTCGATCAGCTCGCCGTTCTCATCGAATTCGATCCGCGTGATCAGGGTCTCGAAAGGCAGGGCGGCGGAGCCGATGTTGCCGACCTCGATGCGGGCGGTGGATCCGGCGCCGGTCGTGGTCAGCTCGGAGACCATCGGCGCGACCCGCATGGCCCAAGCGGCCGCGGTCACCACCGACAGGCTGGCGATGGCCGCCACGACCCCTACGCACCAGCGCATCAAACGACGACGAAGCGAGCGTGCTTCTGACATGGCTTACTTCTCCGGGCCGACCAGGTCGGCTGTAATTATTCACTGGGGCGGTTCCAGTTCGGGACCGCGGGGTCTTGATCGGTTTACTTGCAAGAACCGCGCCGCGCTTCTTGCAGTTGAACATAAAAAACGGGGGAGGCGTGGCCTCCCCCGTTCGTGAGGCAGTAGTCTTCGGCGAGATTAGAGGGCCGAGATGGTGACGCCGAAGGTGCCGGCGTAGTTGCCGGCGACGAGGGCCTTGGCGGGAACCGGGATGACCACGTCGAGCGACATGGCCGACTTCCAGGCGCCGTGCTGGGCCGAGTTCTGGTCGGCCGTGGTGGCGACGACCAGGGTCTGGTTGGTGCCGGGGGCGGCGCCGCCGGCGACCGGGCCGGCCACGTAGCTGGCGGTCACCTGGTAGGGCAGGTTCGCCTGGAAGACGTTGCTGTCGTACGAGGAGGCGCCGGCGTTCACCAGTCCGTTCAGGTCGGTCTTGGCGATGGTCACCGTGTTGGCGGTGTTGCAGCCGGCCAGGTTGGTGTCGATGCTGACTTCAGCGTCGTCCACCATGGTGAAGGCGGCGGCCGGACCAGTGTTGTCCGAGGCGTAGATGCCGATCTGGCCGAAGGCCAGGGTCTCGGAGGCGTTGTTGCCCGAGTAGTAGGCGCAGTCGGTCGAGACCGTGCCCGTCATGGTGAAGCTGGCGCCGTCCGACAGGGCGGCCGTGCCGTTGTTGTCCACCGCGTTGCCCAAGGCATGCCAGGAAGAAGCGCCCGAGCGCAGACCAGCCGCACGTTCGATGTTCCGCCCATGGTCAATGGAGGCAAGCGTGTCGTCGTCGAAGCTGTAGGTGCGGGCGCCGTCGCTACGTTGCGTTTGACCCTGGTTGATGTCCTGGGCCGAGACGGCGCCGGCGGTGAGAGCGACGGCGGCGACGCCGGCGAGAAGCGAAACGATTTTCATGACTGACTTTCAGAACTGAAGGAAAAAGCAGCAAAGGCCCCTCTCCGAAGAGAGGGGCTTGAGCGCTCGGCTTTAGAGGGCCGAGATGGTCACGCCGAAGGTGCCGGCGTAGTTGCCGGCGACGAGGGCCTTGGCGGGAACCGGGATGACCACGTCAAGCGACATGGCCGACTTCCAGGCGCCGTGCTGGGCCGAGTTCTGGTCAGCGCCGGTGGCGACGACCAAGGTCTGGTTGGTGCCGGGGGCGGCGCCGCCGGCGACCGGGCCGGCCACGTAGCTGGCGGTCACCTGGTAGGGCAGGTTCGCCTGGAAGACGTTGCTGTCGTACGAGGAGGCGCCGGCGTTCACCAGTCCGTTCAGGTCGGTCTTGGCGATGGTCACCGTGTTGGCGGTGTTGCAGCCGGCCAGGTTGGTGTCGATGCTGACTTCAGCGTCGTCCACCATCGTGAAGGCGGCGGCCGGACCGGTGTTGTCCGAGGCGTAGATGCCGATCTGGCCGAAGGCCAGGGTCTCGGAGGCGTTGTTGCCCGAGTAGTAGGCGCAGTCGGTCGAGACCGTGCCCGTCATGGTGAAGCTGGCGCCGTCCGAGCTTTCGGCCGTGCCGTTGTTGTCCACCGCATTGCCAAGGGCATGCCACGAAGACGCACCCGGCAGGGTGCCGGCGGCGCGCTGAATGTTACGGCCGTGGTCGACCTGGTCGGTCGTGCCGGGGTTGAAGCTGTAGGTGTAAGTTCCCGTCCCGCTCGACAGGTTCCTTTCACGTTGGCCTTGGTTGATGTCCTGGGCCGAGACGGCTCCGGCGGTGAGGGCGACGGCGGCGACGCCGGCGAGAAGCGAAACGATTTTCATGACTGACTTTCAGAACTGAAGGAAAAAGCAGCAAAGGCCCCTCTCCGAAGAGAGGGGCCTGAGCGCTCGGCTTTAGAGGGCCGAGATGGTGACGCCGAAGGTGCCGGCGTAGTTGCCGGCGACGAGGGCCTTGGCGGGAACCGGGATGACCACGTCGAGCGACATGGCCGACTTCCAGGCGCCGTGCTGGGCCGAGTTCTGGTCGGCCGTGGTGGCGACGACCAGGGTCTGGTTGGTGCCGGGGGCGGCGCCGCCGGCGACCGGGCCGGCCACGTAGCTGGCGGTCACCTGGTAGGGCAGGTTCGCCTGGAAGACGTTGCTGTCGTACGAGGAGGCGCCGGCGTTCACCAGTCCGTTCAGGTCGGTCTTGGCGATGGTCACCGTGTTGGCGGTGTTGCAGCCGGCCAGGTTGGTGTCGATGCTGACTTCAGCGTCGTCCACCATGGTGAAGGCGGCGGCCGGACCAGTGTTGTCCGAGGCGTAGATGCCGATCTGGCCGAAGGCCAGGGTCTCGGAGGCGTTGTTGCCCGAGTAGTAGGCGCAGTCGGTCGAGACCGTGCCCGTCATGGTGAAGCTGGCGCCGTCCGACAGGGCGGCCGTGCCGTTGTTGTTCGCGGCGTTGCCATAGGCGTGCCACGACGAAATTGGCGAGTTGCCCCACTGGGCGTTGGCGCGGTTCAGGGCAGCGCCAATGTTGGCGAGGAAGCCGCCGCCCTGAACGTTCACGTCATTCCCGAAGACGTGGGTCTGACCGTGGTTGATGTCTTGGGCCGAAGCGGCCCCGGCGGTGAGAGCGACGGCGGCGACGCCGGCGAGAAGCGAAACGATTTTCATAATTGCCTCCAAGGCTTTGAAAAATTTTCGACCGAGACGGGATTCGCCCGACCTCAGGTTGAGACCTAACGAAGCGTGAAGATCTAAGTCAAGAAAAAAATCACTGGTCTGTCAGTTTTCGTATGTATTCGCCTGCCACGTGAATAGTTAAGCTGGGCAATAGTGCAATTAACTAAGGCCACGAATACGATTCGTGGCCAAGTCTCCGAACACCGGTTAAGTTGAATACCTACACCTACGGATGCCACATCTAAAGATTGGGAGTCAGCGTCACCGTAAGTGTCTCCGAATACTTCCCGGCAAGAAGTCCGGCGCCGTCCGGCATCAGTGTGGTGAACTCCAGCCGTCCGCCGCCGGCGGCGATGGCCTCGCCGCTGCTGAGCGTGCGGCGCGTCTGCAACTCGGCGCTGTGGAAGCTGCCCTGGAGAACGGCCGGACGCGGCGACAGGGTCGGAACCCGGATATCGACGGTATAGCCAAGCTGCCCGGCGAACGGCCCCTGGCCCCGCGGCAGCGTGGTGTGGGTGAGACCGCCACGGGCGGACTGCAGACCGAGTTGAAAGGGAACGTTGCAGTTGAGCGCCAGCTGGGCGACGGCCGTCTCGCGGCCGGTCAGTTCGCCAAAGTTGATCTCGCCGCCGCCCGCCAGTTCGCAACGATCGGCGATGCGGCCGGTCAGGACCGCATCGAGCTTCGAGAAGGTGGCCGCGATCGCATGTTCCTGCGCGACGGCGGGAGACGCCACGCCTGCCGCCGCAACGACGGCCAAGCCCGCCATGGCCGGCAATGATACGCTTCTGAAAAACCCCGACATCCGTCGTTCCAATCTGCTACCGCGCGCCTGGACCGCCGGTGGGCGTCCAGTCCCCAGGGCCTCGATCCGCTCGGAGCAGGCGCAGTCCATCAGAAGCGCGGAAAGAGTTCCTGCGCCCCATGAAGCCCGGCATGTCTCGGAGCGATCTGTGGATCGCGCCCCCAAGGAAGTCGAAAACTTAAGGTTTTCTTAACTTCCAACTTAATCTTCGGTCCGGGGGGCAGCGTCCCCACATTTGGGTAGCGCGGTTATATTCAACTGGCGGGCGACCGGACGTGGTTAAAATGCCATGAACGTGGCGAGACTTAACCATTCGCTCATTGTAATATATCGGGAATCTTTTTTGCCCCGTTTCAGTGAGGGGCAAGCTTAGCCGAGCCGAAAGGGCACGATCACGGAGAACAGTTGCTCGCGGCAACTGATGCCAAGCTTGTTGTAGGTCCGCCGGATATGGGTCCGCACAGTCTCGATCGACAGACCAAGCTCCTCCGCGACAACGGTCGGGGTCTGCCCCCCCACCAACCGCTTCACGATCGCGGCCTCTGATCGGGTGAGGTCGAAATGGTGGGCGAACTCCGCCCAGACGTATCGCGCGACGTGATGCGGCGGGAACGTCAGCGCGACGAGAGACTCCGCGCCGTCGACCGGGTCTGACGGAAGCCACTCGATGTGCACGACCACGAACTCGCCGCTGGCGCGGCGATAGGACCATCCAGAGGCCCCTCCCCCACCGCCATCCAGACAGGCTTTCAGGTGGCCGGTCCGGGCCTTGTCGGCGAAACAGAACTGCCCGGCGGTCACCAGGATCTCCCCGTCAGTCCGGAGAAGCGCTTCGGCGGCCAGGTTCAGGTCCCTAAGCCTGAGGCCCGGCGTGACGATGAACAACGGGTGAAAACGGCCCACGCTCCATCTCAGGAGAGGCCGTTCAGTTGCGCCTTGCCAATTGCTGAAATCGTTCGCGTCGGCAGACGAGGTTGGGTTGGTCCCGGCCGGGGGCGCCACGTAAGCCACTGCTTGAACTCTGGGTTGAGAGCATCAGCTTAACCTTACCGGTGACGCAGCAAATCCTCAAAATTGGGTACGAACTGGCGGTTGATCCCGCCGGCGATGGCGCGAAAGCGGCAACGTCCTTGCGACTGTGGAGGTATCTCGACGGAGTCGCCAATGCAGCGTCGGCGAGATATCCGCGACCCGTATTGCTGAGTAGAGGCGGCGAGGTCGACGCCCGTGCGGGCCGGGCGGCGACCCAGGTCGTTGAAAAGAAATGGCGCGCCCGGAACGATTCGAACGTCCGACCCTCAGATTCGTAGTCTGGCGCAAACTAGAGGGAAATCAGCAGCCTGGTTTCCGCACGTTGTAAAATGAAAGTCTGTATCGGCCTGCCACGCGCCTCTGTTTCCGGGTCTATCGGCAAGCCGGTGGTCGACTGTGACTAGGCACCTGTCATGCCCGATGATGGCGCAGCGCGTCCACGATGATCTGGAAGGCAGCGAGGGTCTGACGCCGGCTGGGGTAGTAGAGGAAGTAGCCATCGAACATCGGAGACCAGTCTTCGAGGGTCAGCTCCAGCTCGCGTGAAGCGATGCGGGAGGCAACAATGTCTTCGGGCACATAGGCGATCCCCAGCCCGCTGACCGCCGCGTCGATCATGGCGTAGGAGTTGTTGAATGTGACCTGGCCCTCTACGCGAACGCGCAGGGCCTGTCCGTCCTTCTCGAACTCCCAGGCGTAGAGGCTGCCTGCCGACTCATGGCGCATGTTGATGCAAGAGTGGGCGACCAGGTCCTTGGGATGCTGTGGTCTGCCGCGTCCATCCAGGTAAGCAGGTGAGGCGACGGCGACGAGGCGCCAGTCCGGCCCGATGCGCACGGCGATCATGTCCTTCTCAACGCTTTCACCCAGCCGCACGCCGGCGTCGAACCGCTCCTCGACGATGTTGCGGAAGGTGCCGTCGAGGATCAGTTCGACCTTGATGTCGGGATAGGCGGCGAGGACCGGCTTCAGTTTGGGCCACACCACGCTGTCCAGGGCATGGTCGGACAGGGTCAACCGGATGGAGCCCGCCGGTCTGTCACGCACGCTGGTCAGGCTTTCGATCTCGTGCTCGATCTCGGCCAGGCGTGGCGTGATCGTCTGGAGGAGACGCTCTCCGGCCACCGTCGGCGCCACGCTACGGGTGGTGCGCGTCAGCAACCGGATCCCGAGACGCGCCTCAAGCTGACGGATGGCGTGGCTGAGCGTCGATTGCGCCACGCCAATCTTGGCGGCGGCCTTGGTGAAGCTGCGCTCCTCGGCGACGATCTGGAACCAGGTCAACTGGTTCAGGTCTGGTCCGGCCATGGACGGCCTCCTCGATTATTCGTTTGCATCGATTAGTTCATGCCGATCTCCCTGACTAATCGCATCGATGGCCAGCGCCTAGTTTGTCCCTCGACGAAGAGGGACCACGAGCATGCTCACAGCCGCCACACCGACATCTGAAGCCACACCGCCCAAGGCGGCCTGGGGCGCGGTGCTGTCGATGGCGCTGTGCGTGGCGTTGCTGATCGCGTCGGAGTTCATGCCCGTCAGCTTGCTGACGCCCATGGCCGATGGCCTGGGCGCATCGGTCGGTCAGACCGGTCAGGCTGTCTCGATCAGCGGCCTGTTTGCCGTCCTCGCCAGCCTGGGGGTCAGCACGGTCGCGGGGCGGCTGAACCGTAAATGGGTTCTCGTCGGCCTGACCGCTCTGATGGGTGGGTCGCTGGTGCTGGTCGCAGCCGCGCCGAACTTCGAAGTGCTGATGGTCGGACGCGCCCTGCTTGGGCTCTGCATCGGCGGCTTCTGGGCGCTGGCGACCGCCGTCATCATGCGGCTGGTCCCGGCGGCGGACGTGCCGCGCGCCCTAGCCCTGATGTATGGCGGCCAAGCGATCGCCGCCGCCTTCGCCGCGCCGATCGGCAGCTATCTTGGGGGTCTGGTCGGATGGCGCGAGGTCTTCTGGGCGCTGACGCCGCTCGTCGCAGCCAACCTGGTCTGGCATGTCGTGGCCCTGCCGTCGCTGCCCGCCCGTGAGCAGCGGGGGATCGGCGAAATGATCGACCTGCTCCGTCGCCGGTATTTCCTGATCGGCCTGATCGCCTCGATGCTGTCCTGGGGATCGGCCTTCACCCTCTTCACCTATCTGCGGCCGTTCCTTGAACAGGTCACGGGCGTGGGCGTCACCGGCCTGTCGGTGCTTCTGCTCGCGCTCGGCTGCGCCGGGTTCGTCGGCACCTGGGCTTCCGGTCGCTTCATCACGGGCGATGTCTCGCGGCTTCTGCGCCTGCCGGCTTTGGTGATGGGCGCGGTCACTGCCGGCCTCCTGGTCGTCGGAGGCTGGCCGATCGCGGCCGGGCTTCTCCTGATCGTCTGGGGCGCGATGAACACCGCCATGTCGGTGATCTGGATGACCTGGATGTCCCAGAACGCCGACGACGCGCCTGAGGCCGGCGGAGGCCTGATGGTCGCCGCCGTCCAGGCCTCGATCCTGCTCGGCGCGGTCATCGGCGGCCTGCTGCTGGACCACATCTCGATCCGCGCCGTCCTGATCGCCAGCGTCGTCCTCGCCGCCATCGCGGTGCTGATCGTCCGCGACGGCCGCACCCTGCTGAAACCCCGCTGACCGCACCCCGGAGCCCGACATGACCCCTACTTCCCCCATTCCTCAAACCCGGCCGTCCCCCGCGATGGACCGCCGGGGCCTGATGAAACTGACCGGCGCGGGCGTGACCGCCCTGGCCGTCGCGTCCCTCCTCCCGACCCTGAATGCAAAGGCACAGACCATGACCAGCGACTGGGACAAGGTGTTCCCCCGAAACCATGCCGTCGAACACCAGAAGGTCACCTTCACCAACCGCTACGGCATCACCCTGACGGCCGACCTGTATCGACCCAAAGGCCGCGATGGCCAGCGACTGGCGGCCCTTGCCGTCGGCGGCCCGTTTGGGGCGGTCAAGGAGCAGTCGTCCGGCCTCTATGCACAGACCATGGCGGCGCGCGGCTTTGTCACTCTGGCCTTCGATCCGTCGTTCACCGGCGAGAGCGGCGGAGAGCCGCGCAATGTGGCCTCGCCCGACATCAACACAGAAGACTTCATGGCGGCGGTCGACTTCCTCGGCCTGCACCCATCGGTCGATCAGGAGCGGATCGGCGTCATCGGCATCTGCGGCTGGGGCGGCATGGCGCTGAACGCCGTCGCCGGCGACAAGCGGGTCAAGGCCGTCGCTACAAGCACCATGTATGACATGAGCCGCGTCATGTCGCGTGGCTACAACGACAGCGTCACCGACGCTCAGCGGGCGCAGTCGCTGGAGCAGATGAGCCGCCAGCGGTGGGTCGATGCCCGCAACGGCAGCCCCGCCTACGGGCCGGCGGCCAATGAGCTGAAGGGCGGAGAGCCGCAGTTCCTGATCGATTATCACGCCTACTACATGACGCCGCGCGGCTACCACGCGCGCGCCGTAAACTCCGGCAATTCCTGGACGACCACGACGCCCCTGTCGTTCATGACCTTCCCGCTGATGACCTACATCGCGGAAATCTCGCCAAGGCCGATCCTGCTGATCCACGGCGAAAACGCCCACTCGCGCTATTTCAGCGAGACGGCGTTCGCGGCGGCGGCCGAGCCGAAGGAGTTGGTGATCATTCCAGGAGCCAGCCACGTCGATCTCTATGACCGTGTGGATCTGATCCCTTTCGATCGGCTGACCCGCTTCTTCGAGGAGCATCTGTCGTGATCACCTCCGTTCTCGCGGCCACGGCCGCCCTGTTCGGCGGCGACGCAATCAATGGGACACAGCAAGGCGCACCCGTCATGGAGATCACACGCAAAGCCAACCAGACCAACATCGATGGTCCGGCCGAATGGTTCACCGGCCGCGTCACTATCAGCGGCCAGTTCCAGCGCGAGGCGCCCTCGCGCGTCGGCGGCGCCATCGTCCACTTCGAGCCCGGAGCCCGCACGGCCTGGCACAGCCATCCGCTGGGGCAGACCCTGATCGTCACCGAAGGCGTCGGCTGGACCCAGATCGAGGGTGGACCGAAGCTGGAGTTCCACGCCGGCGACGTCCTGTGGTGCCCGCCCGAGCACAAGCACTGGCACGGCGCGACGCCGCACGAAGCCATGACGCACATCGCCATTCAGGAAAGCCAGAACGGCTCGCCCGTCACCTGGATGGAGCACGTCACCGACGAACAATATCTCGCCGAACCTTTGGCGACCGCAGCAGAGGCAGACTGAAAATGACCGACAACTTCACGGGGAAAACCATCGTCATCACCGGCGCGTCCAGCGGCATGGGCGCCGCCGCAGCGCGTCACCTGGCAGGGAAGGGCGCCGCCGTCATCCTCGGGGCTCGTCGCTCCGACCGCATCGACAGCCTGGCGGCCGAAATCACGGCTGAAGGCGGCAAGGCCATCGCCGTCGAGACTGACGTCACAAGGCGGGACGATCTGAAGCGGCTCGTGGACGCGGCTGTCGAAACCTATGGTCGCATCGACGTGCTCATCAACAACGCCGGCGTCATGCCCCTGTCGCCGCTGGAGCGGGTCAAGGTCGACGAGTGGGATCAGATGATCGACGTCAATCTGAAGGGCGTCCTCTACGGCGTCGCGGCCGCCTTGCCGCACATGATCGCCCGGAAGTCGGGCCACATCATCAACGTCTCGTCGGTGGCGGGGCACAAGCTGTTCGGCGGCTCGGCCGTCTACTCCGCGACCAAGTTCGCGGTCCGCGCCTTCTCGGAAGGCCTCCGTCAGGAGATGGCGCCCCACAACATCCGCACCACGATCATCTCACCCGGCGCGGTGAAGACCGAACTCCTCGACCACATCAGCGAGAAGGACGTGCAGCAGGCGAACCAGGACTACGTCGGGCAGGTCGGCGTTCCCGCCGAAACCCTGGCCCGGCTGGTCGCCTTCGCCATCAATGAACCCGAAGACGTTGGCATCAACGAAATCCTGTTTCGGCCAACCGCTCAGGAGCTCTAGGCGCGAGGCCGGCTTGAGACAGGCTCGGCGGCCGCCAGCAAAGCGGCTGACGCAGGAGAGCATCAGACAGTTTGGGCAGGAAAACGCATTCCTAATCAGCGTCCTATTGAGCCACAGCACCTCAGTTACACATGGAGGTGCGGGGATAATGACCGTGGGGGTGTCTTAGATTGCTGTATTTGAACGATAAATGGCGCGCCCGGAACGATTCGACCGTCCGACCCTCAAATTCGTAGTCTGATGAAATATAGTGTGGATTCAATAGCATACCAAGTTCAGACTGAAACAAGCGGCGCCAGGCTGCGCTTGGAGTTTCTCCGGGTTACAGATCACGCGGAAGAACCTCGTGCCATCTGTGCTCGGCGTCCGTGCCCGAACCCCACCGCCTGAGCGAGTCGCTACCCGTCTCGTTCACTCCCTGCTATGGGACGACCGTGGTTCGCCTCCGTCGCCCTCGATCGCACTTCCTGTCCGCGCTCATCACCTTGATGATCGTGTTGTTTGCACTCGTCCCCTTCGGGGAAGCTGCGGCCTGCGCGCCTGAGGGGGCCAGCCAGGTTGTAGCTGTCGCCGCCGACCTGGTCTCTGGCGACGATGCGTCGCCGGACGCAGACGACTGCTGCACGCCCTCACAGGGCTGTATGACGGGGCACTGTCATTTGCCCGCGACTCCGCCGCCCGCCCCGGCGGAGGAACCCCATGCCCACAAGGCGTCTGCCCGCCTGGTGGCGTCGGGCGCTCCCTCTCTCGGATCGACTACGCCCGACGGACCCGTTCGACCACCCCGAGCCTGACGAGCCGCGCCTCACCGCGTCTTTCGTCATCATCGCTCCGGGACCCTGATTCAATGTTCTCCTTTCATCGCCAGCCGGGCTCGTCCGGCGGTGCTCCGGCCGACTGGCGCCTCCTGATCGGCGGCGCTGTCGCGATTGTCCTTGCCGCTGCTGCGGGCTTCGGTCTCGCCCGGTGGACCTCGCCTGCGCCGGGTGACGCCCATGCCGAAGAAGGCGAGCACGCTGACGAGCACGGCGGGGCCGAGGCCGGCGAGGGCCGCGTGAGCCTGTCCGCCGCCGAGGCCGAGCGGCTCGGCATCGCCATTGTCTCGATCGGAAACGCGGCCGGCGGCGAGTTGACCTTGCCGGGCCGGGTGTCGCTGCTTCCGGGCGCCGAGGCCTCGGTCGACTCTCCGGTGGCGGGCGTGGTCATCGCCGTGCACGTCGGTCCGGGAGACCGCGTGCGCCCAGGTTCAGTGCTCGCGACCCTACGCAGCGCGGAGGGCGCCGCATCGCGCTCCGAGGTCGACGCCGCCCAGGCCGCCTTCGACGCGGCGCGGGCCGCCGAACGCCGCGACCGCACGCTTTTCGAGCAGGGCTGGATCGCCGAATCCCGGCTGGAGGTCACGGTCGCCGAGATGCGCCGGGTCGAGGCCGAGCTGCGCGCCGCGCGCGCCCGGGCGGCGACCTATGGGGCGCCCGGGTCAGACGGCCGGGTTCAGGTCCGCACGCCGATTGGCGGCGTCGTAACGAACGTCAGTGTCACACCGGGTCAGGTCCTGCACGAGGAGGCGCTGCAGGTGGCCCGCGTTTCCGACGCCCGTCGGACCGAACTCGCCTTCGAGGCTCCGCCCCAGGCGGCGGGTCAGGTCGGCATCGGCGACAGGCTTTCCGCGACCATGCCGGGCGCCGATCCGATCCCCGCCGTCGTCACGGCCATCGCGCCGGTGAATGAAGCAGGAGTCGTTCTCGTCCGCGCCCGGGCGTCGGGCGCCCTTCCCGCGGTTGGAACGGTCGTGTCGGCTCGCGTGGTTTCCGGCGGAGAAGGCAGCCTCGCCGTCCCGCTCGACGCCGTCCAGAGCGTCGAGGGCGTGCCCTCCGTCTTTGTCTTCGACGGCGAAGGCTTCCGCGCCACCCCCGTGGTCACCGGCGTCACATCCGGCGGCATGGTTGAAATCGTCTCCGGCCTCGACGGTGACGAGCGGATCGCCGGCCGCAACGCCTTCCTGCTGAAAGCCGAACTCGGCCGAGGCGAAGCCGAGCATGCGCATTAACATGCTCGACCGCATCATTGACGCCTCCGTACGCTTCCGCTGGCTGATCGTCGTCCTGGCGATCGCCTTCGCCGTCTTCGGCCTGCGCGAACTGGTCCGCCTGCCGATCGACGCGGTGCCGGACATCACCAACCGCCAGGTGCAGGTTACGACCGTCGCCCCGGCCCTCGGCCCGGAAGAAGTCGAACGTCAGGTCACCTTCCCCATAGAGACGGCGCTCGCGGGGCTGCCCGGTCTGACCGAAACCCGGTCTCTGTCGCGGCACGGCTTCTCCCAGATCACCGCCGTCTTCGCCGACGACACCGACATCTATTTCGCTCGCAATCTGGTCAATGAACGCGTCCAGGCGGCGCGTGAAGACCTGCCCGAGGGCGTCGCCCCGACACTGGGGCCGGTCGTCACCGGCCTCGGCGAGGTGTTCATCTGGACACTGGAGTTCGAGGAGCCGGCGGCCCGTACGGGCGCGCCCTACATCACGCCCGAGGGCGAGCGCCTGGTCACCGACGCCGAGAAGGCGACCTACCTGCGCACCATCCAGGACTGGATCGTCCGGCCGCAGCTTCTGACCGTCCCGGGCGTCGCCGGGGTCGACGTGATCGGCGGCTACGTCAAGGAATACGCTGTCCACCCCGATCCGGCGCGCCTCGCGGCCTACGGCGTTGGTCTCGTCCAGCTTGTCGAGGCCCTGGAGCACGCCAACCGCATCGCCGGGGCCGGCTACGTCAACCGGGCGGGCGAGGCCTACATCGTCCGGGCCGACGCCCGCATCCGCACCCTTGAGGAGCTGGCCGCCACGCCCATCCTCAACCGCGGCGGTCAGGTGATCCGGGTCTCGGACGTGGCCACGGTCGAGATCGGCCGCGCCCCTCGCCTCGGGTCCGCCAGCGCCGATGGTCGCGAGACGGTCATCGGCACGGCCCTCATGCTCCAGGGCGAGAACTCGCGCGAGGTGGCGCACCGCACGGGCGAGCGTCTGGACGAGATCGCCGCCAGCCTGCCGCCCGGCGTCGCCATCCGGCCGGTGCTCGACCGCACGGAGCTGGTCGACGCGACGATCCGCACCGTCGAGCACAACCTTGCCATGGGCGCGTTGCTGGTCATTGCCGTGCTGTTCTTCGCCCTGGGCAATGTGCGGGCGGCGATCATCACCGCCCTGGTCATTCCGCTCAGTTTCCTGTTCGCCGCCGCCGCCATGAACCGCTTCGGCATCAGCGCCAATCTGCTCAGCCTGGGCGCTCTGGACTTCGGCCTGATCGTGGACGGGGCCGTGGTGGTGATCGAGAACACCCTGCGCCGGCTCGGACTGAAGCGGGAGGCGACCGGCCGCGCCCTGACGGTTCCGGAGCGGCTGACAGTCGCCGCCGCCTCCGCCCGCGAGATGGCGAGGCCCGCCGCCTTCGGTCAGGCGATCATCCTGCTGGTCTATGCGCCGTTGCTGATGTTTGAAGGCGTCGAGGGCAAGATGTTCGGCCCTATGGCCGGCACCGTCATGTTCGCCCTGCTCGGCGCCTTCATCCTCAGCTTCACCTTCGTTCCGGCCATGGCCGCCTTGTGGGTCCGGGAGCCGAAGGTGGACCATCAGGAGACCCGCCTAACGCGCGCCGCCAAGGCCCGCTATCAGCCGCTGTTGGAACGCGCCCTGGCGCGGCCGCGCGCGGTGCTCGCCGGCGCAGGCGTCGCCCTGCTGGCCGGCGCGATCGCGTTCGCGACCCTCGGTCGCGAGTTCGTGCCCCAGCTCGACGAGGGCGATCTGCTGGTCCAGGCGATCCGCGTGCCCTCGACCTCGCTGGAACAGAGCCAGTCGATGCAGTTCCAGGTCGAGCGCGCTCTGGTGGCCATCCCCGAGGTCGAGCACGTCTTCACGCGCACCGGCACCGCCGAGGTGGCGTCGGACCCGATGCCCCCCTCGATCTCGGACACCTTCGTCATCCTCAAGGACCGCGCCGAATGGCCCGACCCGCGCCTGGCCAAGGCCGGGCTGGTGGCGCGCATGGAGAACGAATTATCGGGCCTGATCGGTCAAAACTACGAGTTCACCCAGCCGATCCAGATGCGCTTCAACGAACTCATCGCCGGGGTTCGCTCCGACGTTGCAGTCATGGTCTATGGCGACGACTTCGACGCCATGAACCGCACGGCGCAGCAGGTCGCGGCCATCCTCGGCGAAATCGAAGGCGCCGCCGATGTCCGGGTGGAGCAGATCTCAGGCCAACCGACCCTGACCGCCAGCGTCGACCGCACCGCCGCAGCCGCCTTGGGCATCCACGCATCCGACGCCGCCGATGCCCTTGCCATCGGACTGGCCGGTCGGTCGGCCGGTCAGGTCAACGAAGGCGACCGCCGCTTCGACGTGGTGGTGCGCCTCGACGACGCCCTGCGCAACGATCCCGTGGCCATGACCCAGCTGCCGGTCATGCCCGAGCAGGCGGAGCCGGGTGCTCGCACGGTGCCGTTGTCCTCAATCGCCCGTTTCGACGCGGTCGAGGGGCCCAATCAAATCAGCCGCTCCAACGGCAAGCGCCGCATGGTCGTTCAGGTCAACGTGCGCGGCCGTGACCTCGGCGGCTTCGTGAGCGAGGCGCAGGAGCGGATCGGCGCCGAGGTCCCGCCGCCTCGCGCCGGCTGGATCGACTGGGGTGGTCAGTTCGAGAACCTCCAACGCGCATCGCAGCGTCTGGCGCTGATCGTGCCGATCGTCTTCCTGACCATCGGCGCGCTCCTGATCCTGGCGCTCAGGTCATGGAAGGACGCCGCCCTGGTGTTCGCCGGCGTGCCGCTCGCCCTCATCGGAGGCGCTCTGACGCTGGCGCTCAGGGGCATGCCGCTGTCGATCAGCGCGGCGGTCGGCTTCATCGCCGTCTCCGGCGTGGCGACGCTCAATGGTCTCGTGCTGATGCAGGCGATCCGCGCCCGCCTTCAGGACGGCCTCTCGCCGCCGATGGCGGCGCTGGATGGAGCCGTCAGCCGTCTGCGCGCCGTGCTGACCACCGCCCTGGTCGCCGTCCTCGGATTCGTGCCCATGGCCTTCGCCTACGGTCCCGGCTCCGAGGTCCAGAAACCCCTGGCCACCGTCGTCATAGGCGGCCTGACCACGGCGACCCTTCTGACCCTGATCGTGCTCCCGGTTCTGTCGTCGCTGTGGCTGACGCGTCGGCCCACCACGGCGGCTGAAGAGGAGACCGTCTGATGGACGATTGCTGCTCGAACAAGTCGAACGAGATCGCCGAACTGGCTCTGCGCGCGGATCAGCGCAGGGTGCTGCTGATCGTGCTGGCGATCAATCTCGTCATGTTCGTGGTCGAGTTCGGAGCGGGCTTCATCGCGCGCTCCAGCGCCCTCATGGCGGACTCCGTCGACATGCTGGGGGACGCCTTCGTCTATGTCCTCAGCCTCTTCGCGCTTGCCAGAGGCCCCCGCTGGCAAGCCGGGGCGGCGCTCGCCAAGGGCGTCCTCATCCTGCTGCTCGGAGCCTGGATATTGGTCGAGATCGCAGGAAAGGTCCGCGACGGCGTGGTTCCTTCCAGTCCCCTGATGCTGACCTTCGGGACGGTGGCCCTGGCCGCGAACATCACCTGCCTCGCTCTGCTCTGGCGGTTCCGGAAGTCCAACGTCAACATGTCGAGCACATTCGAATGCTCACGCAACGACGTGGTCTCCAATATCGGCGTCCTCGCCGCTGCGGGGCTGGTCATGATGCTGGACTCGGCCTGGCCCGACATCGCCATCGGCGGGATCATCGCGCTGATCTTCCTTCGCTCGGCGATCAAGGTGCTGAGCGAAGCCTGGCCAGAGTGGCGGAAGTCCGGAGCAGGGTGACACCAAGCTGGGTTGAAAAAGCTCCCGGCGACGCGTCAGCCGCCTCTCGGGCCACGGACGCTCGACTACAAGCCGCGCGGCCACGCGCCCACGGTTCACGAACAGCGAGCCTCAGACTGCATTGGCGACCAATTCACCCATCAAATCAGAATGATCGTCGAGCCAGCTACGTCATTTTACAGCAGCCGAAGACCGGGACCCAGACTGGCTCCCTCCATTAGTCCCTGACATATCGAAGAAAATGGCGCGCCCGGAACGATTCGAACGTCCGACCCTCAGATTCGTAGTCTGATGCTCTATCCAGCTGAGCTACGGGCGCGCTTGGCCGCTAACGGCGAGGGCGGGTCTTTAGCTGAGGAGGGACGGGGGAGCAAGACCCGGAGGGCGGCTTTTCCGGAGGCGATTTCATGGTCCCGGGGGGTTTCGCGGCGGACAAGGGCGGGCCACGTTGCAGACGTCCCTCGCCCGCCTGTCCGGAAGCCGTATGCGCCCACGCCCGCTCCCCCTCCCCTCGTCCCCCCTGCGCTCCCTGATCGCCCTCGTCGTTGGAGCGAGTCTGGTTCTGGCGGGCTGCGCCGGCGGCGTCGGGGAACCCTCGCGATCCGCGTCCGCCACGGCCCCGGCGATCCCGACGGCGCGGGGGCCCTTCGTGGCGGCGGCCAATCCCCATGCCGTGGAGGCGGGGATGGCGGTGCTGCGGCGCGGGGGATCGGCGGTGGATGCGGCCGTTGCGGTGCAGGCGGTGCTCGGACTGGTCGAGCCGCAATCCTCGGGCCTCGGCGGCGGCGCTTTCCTGATGCTGTATGACGCCTCGACGGGCGAGGTGACCAGCTACGACGGGCGCGAGACGGCCCCTGCGGCGGCCACGCCGGAACTGTTCTACGACAGTGACCGCCCTCTGCCGTTCGGCGAGGCGGTGCTGAGCGGCCGCTCCACCGGCGTCCCGGGCGTGGTCGCCATGCTCGCCATGGCGCACGAGGAGCACGGAGAACTGCCATGGGCCTCCCTGTTCGAGCCCGCCGCGCAGCTGGCCAGCGAAGGTTTCATCGTCAGTCCGCGGCTCGCGGGCTTCATCGCCAATGCACGCGGACAGGCCCGCACCCGCTGGGCCAGCGCCTATTTCACCGGGCCGGACGGGACCCGCCTCGAGAGCGGCGACGTGCTCCGGAATCCGGCCTATGCGGAGACTCTGGCGGAGATCGCGGCGCGCGGCGCCGACGCTTTCTACGAAGGCCGGATCGCGCGCGAGATCGTCGGGGCGGTAAGGCAGGACCCCCGGCCCGGCGCACTGACCGTGGCGGATCTTGCGGCCTATGAGCCGATCGAGCGGGGCGCCCTGTGCCGACCCTACAGGATCTACATCGTCTGTGTACCGCCGCCGCCGTCCAGCGGCGTGGCGGTGCTGCAACTGCTGGCCATGGCCGAGCGGACGCCGGACATTCTGGAGGGACCGCAGAGCGCCGACGCCTGGACCGCCTTCGCCCGTCTGCAGCGGCTGATGTACGCCGACCGCGACCGCTACGTCGCCGATCCGGCCTTCGTCGGGGTGCCGGTGCAGGGCCTGCTTGACCCGGAGTATGTGGCGGCGCGGGCGGCGCTGGCCCCGACGCTCGACGGAGCGGCCGCGCCGGGCTCGCCTCCCGGCGGCGTCTTCAGCGGACCCGACGCGACCACCGAGCCGGCCGGGACCTCCCACTTCGTCATCGTCGATGCCGAAGGCAACGCGGTCAGCATGACCACGACGGTGGAGAGCGTGTTCGGCTCGGGGCGGATGGCGGCCGGCTTCTTCCTCAACAATCAGCTGACCGACTTCTCCTTCGAACCGCTGCGCCCGGACGGCGCACCGGCGGCCAACGCCGTCGCCCCGGGCAAGCGGCCGCGCTCGTCGATGTCGCCGGTCCTCATCCTTGACCGCCAGGGGCGTTTCGTTGGAGCCCTCGGCTCGCCCGGGGGCTCGGCGATCCTGGCGTACAACGCCAAGGCGTTGATCGCCGTGCTCGACTGGGGCATGTCCATGGAGGACGCCTTCGCCCTGCCCAACCTTGTGGCCAAGGGCGACGGTTTCGGGGCCGACACCGAACGCTTTTCCGCCGATCTGCGCGAGGCTCTGGCGGACCGGGGCGTCGTTCTGAGGCCCAACGCCAGCGAGAACTCCGGCCTGCACGGCGCAATCTGGCGGCACGGCCCTGACGGCGTCTGGGGCTGGGACGGCGCCGCCGACGACCGCCGCGAGGGCGTGGCGCGGGTGGAGTAAACAGGCCCCGGCCTCGCTGCCTGCCGCCTATTCCGGCTTTATCGACAGCTGGAACGCGATCAGCCCTTCCGACACATCGGTGTCGACGCCATGGCCCGCGCGCAGGCCCTCGGCCTCGATCTCCCGATAGACCAGTCCGATGGAACTGTGCACCGGCCCGCGACGGAGGGCTACGCCCAGCGAGGCGTCGCCCATGAAGGCGCCGGAGTCGTGGCTGACACCCGAACGGGCATAGTCGCCGTCGCGGGTGCGGGCCCAATTGTAGCCGACCGCCCGGCCCGAACCCGCGGCGTAGACATACCAGCGGGCCCGTTCGCCGAAAGCGTCCTCCCCGTCCGGCACCAACTGGTCGAGATCGCGGCCGATCCGCAGGGTGGCGCCGGCTTCAGTGACCTGCCCGCGGCTGCCGACACCCACGCCGACGTGCGGGGTCAGGGTGACGTCGAGGCCATTGTCCGTTTGGCCGAGCGTCTCCGTCCATCCGCGCGTATAGGTCAGGTCATAGTGTTCGGCGTCATAGGAAGCCGGGTCCAGCGGGCCCGGCGGCAGGGGGGAACCGTCGGCCCGCCGCACGCGTCCCTCCGTCCGCAGGCGCAGCCGGTCGCTGTAGGCGCCGCCCTGATACCAGATGTCCCGGTTCGAGGCGGCCCATGTCGAGGAGACGTTCCGGGCCGGATCGTAGCCAGCCCATCCGTCCGCGGCGTCGAGGGGGTCTCCCCCGGCCGCGAACCGCGCGTCCCGGTCTAGGCGGGTCAGAAGGTCGGAAACGTTGGTGGGGCGTTCGGATTCAACTCGCCAGGGATCGGCGATCACCTGCTGTGGCGCGGACATCTCCATGCCGAAGGCCGGGGCCGCCAAGGCCGCCGCCACCACTCCGGCACTGAACGCCAAAAGACGCATCAACGGTCCCCTCGTCCGTTAACGTTTCGAGCCTGCACGATCCGGGCCGAAACGCCAACTGACAATTTCCTGTCCGTCGAACGCCCCCTGGAGGACGAGGGTTCCGGATCAGCTCCAGGCGCGGAAGTGTTTGGAAAGCTTGAGGCCCTGACTCTGATAGTGGCTGCCGCCTTCGCCATAGAGGCGGGACGGACGTTCGGTCAGCGGTTCGTAAACCAGGCGGGCGACGATCTGTCCGTGCTCCAGCAGGAAGGGGGTGTCGTGGGTGCGCACCTCCAGCACGCCCTTGGAACCCGCCCCGTGAGCCTCGTCGGTTCCGAAGCCCGGATCGAAGAAGCCGGCGTAATGGACCCGGAACTCCCCCACCGACGGATCGATCGGGGTCATCTCAGCGGCCTGCATGACCGGAATCTCGACCGCCTCGCGCGACGCCAGAATGTAGAACTCGCCCGGATCCAGCAGCAGTTCGCCGCGCCGCACGGCCAGCGGCTCCCAGAAGTCGCGCGGATCGTGACCGTCGATCCGATCGAGGTCGACGACGCCCGCGTGCCGGCGGCCACGGAAGCCGACGATGGTCCCGTCGGCGCCCTCCAGATCGACGCCGACGCTGCGGGTCTCCAGCTTGGGCGGGTCGCCGGCCTTGAGCCGGAGTTGGTTCAGCCGCGTCCCGGGCCGCACCAGGATCGAGAAGGTCTGCGGCGCGATCTCCAGATACAGCGGTCCGTCATAGCCCTCGTCGACGTCGTCGAAACTGGCGCCGCGGTCAGTCAGCAGCCGCACGAAGACATCCACCCGACCGGTTGAGCTTTTCGGATTGGCGCGTGCAATCAGACCCTTGGGCAGGCTCAGCCGCTCCTGCAGCCGGGCGATGTAGACGCAGCCCTTCTCCATCACGTAGCCGGCCGACAGGTCGATGCCGTGCATGGCCACGTCGGCGATCCGGTCCTCGACCTCGCGCCGACCGGGCAGGAAGGACGCCCGCACCCGCCACGCCCGGTCCGACAGCCTGAGGTCGAGGCTGGCCGGCTGCACCTGGTCCTTGTCGAAGTCCGTCTCCGAAACGATCGCGCCGCCGGCGATCAGGGCTTCGATGGATTGCGCCGGCAGGATGCCGGGAAGGGAGGTCGAAAAGCTCTGCATGGCCTCCGATTACACGATTCCGCGCCCCGGCTCCCGCAAAGTGTGGCCCTCCGGGCTCGCCTTGCCGGCGCTCCCGCTTGACCTGCGGCCCGCTTGCGCGACCATGGGCGGATGCACGACACGCCCGCCTATGAAGCCGAGACCGAGGGCGTCCTGATCCGCGTCCGCCCCAGCTATCTGGCCGGCCAGTCGGATCCCGACGGCGGTCGCTGGGTCTGGGTCTACCAGGTCGAGATCGTGAACCTGGGGGCCGAGCCGATCCAGCTGATGGCGCGACGCTGGGTCATCACCGACGGGCAGGGCCGGGTCGAGGAGGTGCGCGGCGCAGGCGTGGTCGGCGAGCAGCCGGTGATCAAGCCCGGTGACAGCTACACCTATGCATCCGGATGTCCGCTCGGCACGCCGACGGGGTCCATGGTCGGCGGCTATTATATGACCGACGCTTCCGGTCGCTCGTTCGAGGCCGCCATCCCCGCCTTCAGCCTCGACGTGCCCGGCGAGCGGCGGGTGCTCAACTAGGTCTGCTACGGGCCCTCACGTAGCCCGAGGACGGTAGGGCCAACAAAAAGCCCGCCCGAAGGGCAGGCGAGGGGGCTGCGTCAACCCGGAGAACCGCAGCCCCGCCCCTGACTCACCGCCGCGGGGGGTGCGGCGGGAGGCGGACGGCGGCTCCCGCAGGAGCCATTCGTGTCGGTCGTTCGACCGAAAAGCGACGGGCGCGCGAAACAATGTCCGCGCGCCCTGAGATCGCGCTCAAGCAGCCGACGACCGCGTCGTCGGCAGTAGCGCCCTTACCTAGATGTAGCGGCGCAGGCTGCGCGCCAGCTCGGAAGCCCCGTCCTTGCCGCCCTTGCGGACCTGCGGCTGATAGGCGACGCGGGCGTGTTCGACGCAATAGACGCCTTCCGAAGAGCGGCGGCCGCAGAAGCTGAACTCGTTCGACGACGGGTCGCCGATCGGCCATTTGCACATGTGGGCGCCGAGGGTCATCACCGTGGCCGTGCCCGGCAGATCGGGCATCGGGGCCGGGACCTGGGCGGCGGCCGGGCGCGCCTGCACGGCTTCGATGCGGCGCGGCGCCGACGGGGCCTGGGTCGGCGGGGCGGCGGGACGCGGCCGCGACGGGCGGAAGGTGGCCCGGGCGGGTTGCGACGGGGCGGCCCGGCCCGACAGGCCGAGGCGGTGCACCTTGCCGATCACGGCGTTGCGGGTGACGCCGCCGCCCAGCTGTTTGGCGATCTGGCTCGCCGACTGGCCTTCCAGCCAGAGCTTCTTCAGCGCGCCGACGCGGTCTTCAGTCCAGCCTGCGGTCATGGCCACCCTCCGGGGTCTCTGATTCAATATATGGGGTCCAGAGGTCCCTCCCGGGCTCTCGACCTACCACTAATCGTAAACCAGACCCTAACAGACGCAATATGTGCGAATCAGTCCGTCCACAGAAACCACATGTAGGGATGGTTAACAGGGAGGCGGCAGGCAGCGGGCATCAGGCAGCCGGTCGAGCGTGTTGACCCCGTCGCCAGATCGGGGTCCCTGCCTGCTGCCTGCTGCCTGCTGCCTGCTGCCTGCTGCCTTCACCCAGCCCCTTGCACACCCGCCCCCGCCAGCGCATCTCCGCCCCCATGACCGATCTCGCATCCACCCGCCCGTCCGGCCTGCCGCAACCTCGCAGCTACAACGGCGTCAACTGGATCGGCGTCCGCACCCTCTACCTGCGCGAGGTGCGGCGCTTCTGGAAGGTCGGCGCCCAGACGGTGGCCGGGCCGGTGGTGACGACCCTGCTCTACATGATGGTCTTCGTGGTCGCCCTGCAGGGCTCGCGGCCGCCGCTGCACGGCACGCCCTTCGCCGAGTTCGTGGCCCCGGGCCTGATCATGATGGCCATGCTCAACAACGCCTTCGCCAACGCCTCCTCCAGCCTGATCCAGGCCAAGGTGATGAACACGGCGACCGACTTCCTGACCCCGCCGCTCAGTCCGCTGGAGCTGACCATCGGCTTCGCCCTCGGCGCCGCCACGCGCGGCCTCGTCGTCGGCCTCGTCACCGCCGTCTGCGTCCTGCCCTTCGCCCGGCTGGGGATCGCCAACGTCGCCGCCATCGTCTGGTTCGGCGGCCTGGCCTGCCTGATCATGGGCATGCTCGGCGTCTTCGCCGGCCTCTGGGCGCAGAAATTCGATCAGCTCGCCGCGGTGCAGAATTTCGTCATCATGCCGATGACCTTCCTCAGCGGGACCTTCTACCTGGTCGAGCGCCTGCCCGAACCCTTCGCCACGATCAGCCACTTCAACCCGATCTTCTATCTGATCGACGGCTTCCGCTACGGCTTCATCGGTCAGGCCGAAAGCGCGCTGTGGATCGGCGTGGTCATGAGCGCCGCCCTCACCGTGGGCATGGCCGTGGCCTGCTGGCTGGTGTTCCGCTCCGGTTGGCGGCTGAAGAGCTAGGCGTTTCCGCGCCCCCGGTCATCCGGATCGATCGCTCCGCCCGGCCCGGCGTTGTTGGCGGTGTCGCCTTCCACCGTGCTGTCGCCTGCGATGGGCTCCAGTCCCTCGCGGCGGTTGACGCCGGACGACTGGCCGATGCCCGGATTGCGTTCGAGGTCGTCGGGGCCTTTCACCGGCTGGTGCTGCGGATCGGGATGGTTGCTCATGGCGGTCTCCTTTCGTCGTTCGTCAACCGGGCGTCCGCCGACCGGTTCCGCGCCCGCCGTGTGACCGCGTTTTAAGGTGCGCCCGTTCCGCAGGCGCGCTAGCCATGGCGCCACGTCTTTCAGGGGGTTCCATGCTGTTCCGTAGTCTCGCCGCCGCCGCGGCCCTTCTCGCCGTCGCCGCGCCGGCCATCGCCCAGGACATCGACCTGCGCGCCCAGGTCGCGGCCTACGTCCAGCCGTCGAACGAGGCCCGCACCCGCGTCGTGGTCGATCAGCTCCGCGCCGCCGGCTTCGAGCCCACGGTCGAGACCTTCGTCGGCGGCAATCGCCAGACCGGCGAGATGGAGGGCCGCAACGTCGTCATCACCCTCGGCGACGGCCCGCGCGAGATCCTGCTGACGGCACACTACGACGCCGTGAAGCTGCGCGACGGAACCATGTCCCAGGGCGTGGTCGACAACGCCGCCTCGGTGGTCGGCGTCATCGAGGCCGCGAAAATACTGCGCTCGAAGGACCTGAACCACCGCGTGCGGATCATCCTGTTCGACCAGGAGGAGCTTGGCCTCATCGGCGCGCGCAAATGGATCGAGGCGCACGGCCTGACGAACGTCGCCGCCGTCGTGAACTCCGACGTCGCCGGCTATGGCGACACCCTGATGTACGGCCAGAACAACGGCGCCCAGTCGGCCTTCGTCACCCGCGCCCTGCGCGAGGTCTGCGCCGAGCGGGCCATGAACTGCGTCGGCTTTCCGGTCTATCCGCCCTCGGACGATCGCGCCTTCTCGGGCGCCGGCCTCGGCGAGGCGGGACAGCCCGGCTCGGCCGACCGCGTCCCCACCGTCTCGGTGGGCTTCCAGGATCACGTCGGCGCCCACCAGATGTGGCTGGCCTTCAACGGCGGCGAGAGCAACGGCCTGGCCGAGGGCTTCGTGCCGCAGGTGTTCCAGCTGATCCACTCCGCCGAAGACACCATGGAGCGGATCGACCCCGCCACGGTGGCGACGGCAGGCGAGGTCTATGCAGCGCTCGTCGAGCGTCTGGATTGGCAACTGAGCCAATGATCAAGGTCAGCGATGTCCAGCCGACGGCTCGCGAGTTCAGGCCGATTACGGGCGGCTGGGGAGCCGGCATCCATTTGGCCTGCCTCATCCTCACCTGCGCGTGGCCGTTCGGCTTCATCGCTTACGCCATTTCGGTGGAGGTCCTCGCGGGAGATGTTTTGCCTCCGTTCTGGATGAGCGGCTTCCTCTTCGGGACCTTGGCTGTCTGGTTTCTGGGGCGGTGGGTGGCGGGCAGGGCCTCGGTCTCCGCGGTGCGGAATTCGCCTGCGGGCGACCGGTCCTGGAACTGGTCGATCAGCCGTGACGGGATCGCGTTCACCAACGGCCTTCAGACCAGCTCGATCGACTGGCGTGCCATGAAGGCGGTGCGCGAGGAGAGCGACCGGATTCTGTTCCTCGTCACGCCCGCCAACAATCCGGTTTTGCCCAAGCGGTTGCTGAACGACACGCAGCTTGCCGATCTGCGGGTCCTGATCGCCGATGTGACCGCCTCTGGCCGTCTCGGCCGTGGTGTTGACTAACCCCGCCCCCCGTCCGACAAGGCCTGACCCTTTTTCAAGCGGTCCCGACGCTCTCCGGCGCCGGGGCCGTCTCGCTTTTGGAGGTCTGCCCCGTGTCCACCGAACATCTGATGGGTGTCTACAACCGCGCGCCGCTGGAGGTGGATCGTGGGCAGGGCGCGCGTCTTTGGGGCAAAGACGGGACCGAATACCTGGACTGCGTCATGGGCATTTCGACCAATGCTCTCGGCCACGCCCATCCAATCCTCGTCCAGGCGGTCAAGGACCAGGCCGAGAAGCTCTGGCACGTCTCCAACATCTTCAAGATCCCGGGCCAGGAAGCCCTCGCCGACGCCCTGTGCGAAAAGTCGTTCGCCGACGTCGTCTTCTTCACCAACTCGGGCACCGAAGCCGTCGAGTGCGCCCTGAAGACGGCGCGCAAACACCACTCGGCCAACGGCCAGCCCGAGCGGATCGACATCTACGGCTTTGACGGCTCCTTCCACGGCCGCACCTACGGCGCCATCAACGCCGCCGCCAACCCCAGCTACACCAACGGCTTCGGCCCGCCGATGGAGGGCTTCCACCAGCTGGTCTGGGGCGACCGCGAGGCGCTCGAGGCCGCCTTCCGCAACCCCACGACCTGCGCCATCATCCTCGAGCCGGTGCAGGGCGAGGGCGGCTGCCGCGTCACGCCTGACGAGGACCTGCGCTGGATGCGTCAGATGGCCGACGAGTACGGCGTGCTGATCATCTTCGATGAGGTCCAGTGCGGCATGGGCCGGACCGGCAAGCTGTGGGCCCACGAATGGGCCGGCATGACGCCCGACATCATGGCTGTGGCCAAGGCGCTGGGCGGCGGCTTCCCGATCGGCGCCTGTCTCGCCACGACGAAGGCGGCCTCCGGCATGACCGTCGGCGTGCACGGCTCGACCTTCGGCGGCAACCCGCTGGCCATGGCCGTCGGCGGCGCCGCCTTCGCCGAGATCTCGAAGCCGGAAACCCTCGCCAACGTCAACGAGATCGCCGGCTATCTGAAGCAGCAGCTGCACGGCGTCGCCCAGCGCTTCCCCGACGTGATCGTCGAGGTGCGCGGCAAGGGGCTGCTGATGGGGGTCAAACTCATCCCCAACAACCGTGAATTCATGGGCTGGGCCCGCGACGAGGCCCGGCTGCTGGTCGCCGGCGGCGGCGACAATCTGGTCCGCATCCTGCCGCCGCTGAACCTGACCCTCGACGAGGCTCGCGAGGCGGTCGAACGCTTCGAGAAGACCTGCGAGTTCGCGCGCGGCAAGCTGGCCGCGGCCTGATTTTTCCGGAGGGGCCGATGGTCCGCCACTTCCTCGACCTGCACCGGCTCGAAGCCGCGGACCTGCGCGCCATCCTCGACGACGCCCACGCCCGCAAGGCCGCGCGCAGGGGTTGGCCGAAGGGCCGCGCCGACGCCGATGCACCCGCCCGCGACCGCGTCCTGGCGATGATCTTCGAGAAGAACTCGACCCGCACCCGCTTCAGCTTCGACGCCGCCATCCGCCAGCTCGGCGGCTCGTCGATCATCGCCAACGCCGGCGACATGCAGCTGGGCCGCGGCGAGCCGGTCGAGGACACCGCGCGGGTCCTGTCGCGCATGGTCGACGCGGTGATGATCCGCGCCAACGACCACGAGGACGTCGAGCGCTTCGCCCGCGTCTCGACCGTGCCCGTCATCAACGGCCTGACCGACCGCTCCCACCCGTGCCAGATTCTCGCCGATCTGATGACCATCGAGGAGCATCGCGGCCCGATCGCCGGCAAGACGATCGCCTGGGTCGGCGACGGCAACAACGTCTGCCACAGCTTCATGCACGCGGCGCCGAAGCTGGGCTTCCACCTCAGCGTGGCCTGCCCGGCCGACTACCATCCGAACCTGCACGATCTGGCCAAGGGCGGGAATCACGTCACCCTGACCGGCGACCCGCACGAGGCCGTCGCCGGCGCCGACGTCGTGGTCACCGACACCTGGGTGTCGATGGGGGATCAGGACTATGAGGCCCGGCTCGAGGCCTTCGACGGCTACGGCGTCGACGGCGCCCTGATGGACGCCGCCGCCTCCGACGCCGTCTTCCTGCACTGCCTGCCGGCCCACCGCGGCGAGGAAGTCACCGACGCCGTCCTCGACGGCCCCCGCTCCCTCGTCTGGGACGAGGCCGAAAACCGCATCCACGCCCAGAAGGCCGTGCTGGCCTGGTGTTTCGCGGGCTAGAGCGCGAAGACCAGCATCCAGTCCCCTTCTGCGGAGACAAAGCCGCGTTTCTGCGTCAGCTCGCGGATCACCGCCCGCATATGTGACGCGCCATAGACGACCGCTATTGAGTCATGGACGGCCAGTTGCTCGGCGAGCACCTCCAGAAGCCTTTCGTCCCTGGCGTCGAGGATCACCCGGTGCAGCAAAGCCGTCTCGGGACTCCATTCCAGCAGCTCTTCGCGGCTCCTCGCGTCGTCCATGCCTAGTTGGGCGGCGATCGTTTCCCGGGTGACGAACCAGCGCCGATGTAACCCCATGACGGGGGCAACGGCGGCGATCAGCCAGCGCTGCCATCGCGGAAGTCCGGCCCAGAGCTCTTCGAAGGCTTCTCCTGACAGGTCGGCGTGAACGACGACAGCGCCGATCGCCCGCGGATGCCGAGGCTGGACGACGAGGCCGAGCCGCTCACCGATCCAGCGGTAGCTCCGGGTGACCCGCTTTGTGATCGGCGAGTCGACACCTTCAACGAGCACTGCGTCGTGCGTGTTCGCGTCCCGGAAAACTCGATCATAGAAGGCCGCCTCCGCGATATGGATCATCGGAAACAGCGTCACGGTCTGGTCCGTGATCGGGTGACGGAACGTCAGCCGGGCCGAGCGCACGCCCCAGTTGGAACTCTCGATGATCTGCAACGGTCGCCCCGATTCCGGCGCGACCATATTCCAGAGCGCAGCGCCGGTCGATCAGTTCAGATTCACGTCCACCGCCCCGCCCGTGTCCGGCATCTCCTTCGTCGCATTCGCCTTGGCGATCTCATAGGCGAATTTGAAGAAGCCGCCTTCGTTGACCCAGACCCGGCCGTCGTCGGCGTCGAAGCGCAGGATGGTCAGCATCCGGTCGTCCTTGCCCTCCGGATACCAGGCCGCCAGCACCGGGTTCCAGTAGCGGTCGATGACCTCCCGGTCGTGGCCACGCACGGACAGGGTCCCTTGGATACAGGCCCAGACGTTCTGGTCCTTCGAACCATAGTGGAACATGGCGCTCTGCCCGGAACCGACGGCCGCGTCCCGGGCCAGGTCGGTGTCCTCGCGGGTGAAGAACCAGATCGTGCCGGTCTCCTCCTCGCGGAAGGCGGTCATCGGCTGGGCATGGTAGCCCGGCTGGTCAAGACCAAGCATGCCGGTGTTGGACTTCTTGAGGCTGTCCCAGAATTCCTTCTCGGCCTCGGCTGCGGTCAGCGTCTTGTCGGACATGTCGGCGTCTCCTGATCCTGCGGGTATGGATCAGGGAATGGATCGCGACCCGTACCGGTTCCTACAAGGGCGGCCGTTGCGGCATTCCGAGCAGGGCCGCGACATGGACGATCAGCAGGAAGGCCAGGGCCGCCGCCAGAATCATCACGAATCGCCACGGGACCATGCGGACCCCGAGGTGGGGCTGAGACGGCCGCCCGCCACGCCAGCCGGCGAACACCGCGAGGGCGACGACGCCGGCGAGCAGGGCAAGGGTCAGGGTCAGACTCATCAGCGCCAAGTGCTCCGCGGAAGGCCGGTCGGCAAGCCGTCCGGGTCCTTTCCGACCTGTTAATCTTCACGAGTCGTTAACCGATGCGGCGCGAGATTCCTCACCGGTGCAGGGCTTTCCACAGGAAGATGGTCAGACCCTACATCTTGGGGTTAACCACGCGTTTACACCCCTGATCTGGATAGGTAGCGTTCGAGTCAAAGGTCGGGAGTCGAATCAGTGAGCGCAGCCGCGCCTTGGAGCGTAAAGGGTATCGAGCCCCGGGCGCGTGAGATCGCCAAGGACCTCGCCCGTCGCTCCGGCATGACGCTGGGCGAATGGCTCAACACCATGATCATGGAAGACGACGACGACGAGGGCGTGGTGCCCCTGTCGCGCCGTCCCCACGCCGTCGACAGCTTCGAGCGCCGGGGCCGCAGCCGCCGCGTCGACGACGCCTACGGCATGGGCGAGGAGCCGTGGCAGCGGTTGAGCGCCTCGATCGACGCCATCGCCGGCCGCCTCGAAGCCGCCGAGCGCCGCTCCACCGTCGCCATCCAGGGCGTCGACCAGGCCGTCTCCGGCCTCGTGCGCCGCCTCGACGGCCAGGACGAGGCCGGCCGCTCGCACGACCGCCGCCTCGACGACATCTCCGAGGAGCTGCGCGAGGGCCATCGCCGCCTGCGCAAATTCGAGCAGGAGGTCGGTCCGAAAACGGCCGAGACCTTCGGCAAGGTCGAGACCACCCTCGGCGCGCTGGCCGGCCGGCTCTACGATATCGAGGAGCGGCAGCGCGGCGGCGTCAATGAACTGCGCCAGCGCATGGACGCGGTCGAGAAGATCGCCGGGCCCGGCGTCGGCGCCGACCTGCTCGCCCAGGTCGGCCAGAGGCTGGACCAGGCGCAGGGCCGGACCACAGAGGCCCTGCGCGGCCTGGAACGCTCCTTCGCGGATCTGGACCAGCGGCTGCGCGCCGCCGAATCCCGCGTCGAGCCAGAGGGCGTCCGCGAGGCGGCGCGCTTCGAGAAACTGGCCGAGACCCTGAGCCGTCAGGTCGAGGCCAATCGCGCCGAAATGATGCGCCGGATGGACACGGCCGAGAACGAAGGCCGAATGGACCGCATCGAACGCGCGGTCCTTGCTATCGGCGATCAGGTCAAGGCGTCCGAGCAGCGCTCCGCCGGCGCCGTCGAGGCCATGGGGCGCGAGGTCCTGCGCATCGCCCAGAACCTCAACAGCCGCGTCGGCGCCATCGAAACCGGCGACGAGGCCCGGCTGGAGAAGCTCGGCGAAAGCCTGACCCGCAAGGTCGAGACCGACATGGGCCGCTTCGCCCAGGGACTGGACCAGCGGCTGGTCGCCGCCGACGATCGCCATGCCCTGGCGCTGGAGAAGCTGGGCGGCGAGATCACCCGCATCTCCGACCGCCTGAGCGAGCGCATCTCCCAGTCCGAGCGCCGGTCGCAGCAGGCGCTGGAAGATATCGGCCGCCGCCTCGCCGACAGTTCGAACAAGATCGAGCAGCACTACGACCGCGCCTCCGGCGAACTGGCCGAGCGTATGCGGCTGTCGGAAGAGCGCACCGCCGCCCTGATCGCCGAAGCTCGCGAGAACATCGGGCGCCGGGCCGAACCGGTCGGGCGCGCCGAGGCGGTGCAGCCTGACTGGCGCGCCGCCGCCTTCCCCGACGCGGCCTTCCCCGACGCGGGCTTTCCCGATGCGGGCTTCCCCGACGCCAGCTTCGAAACCGGATTCGACGATCCGGTCTTCGCCGAACAGCAGGCCTGGTCCGCCGATCTCGCCCCGCCGGAGCCGGACTCCGGGCCGGCCCCGGCCGTCGGCGGCGAAGTCCTGACCGCAGACACCGTATTCGATGCGGTGATGCGCGGCCCCGCCCCCGACGCCACTCCCGCCGCTCCATTCGGCAGCCGTGCGCCCGAACCGGCCCCGGCCGAGGATACCGCTCCGGCGGCGCAATCGCCGGCTTTCGCCCCGACCCCTGCGCCCGCCCCGGTCCAGCCGTCCTTCGGCCAGGCGTTTGGCGGCGCCGACGTCTCCGACGCATTGGCGGCCACCGCGCCGCCGACGCTCGACGCCGGGCAGGAAGACTTCGACGGAGAGACCGATTTCGTCGATCCTCGCGCCTTGCGCGCCGCCGCCGCCCAGGGACGGGCGTCATCCACGCGGCAGGCGATCGACGCGGCCCGGGCCGCGATGGCCCCGCCGGAAGAGGCGCCGCCCCGGTCCGGCTTCGGACTCAAGCGCGGCGGCAAGTCCAGGCTGCAGGAACGGCTGGACAAACAAGCCTCCAAAGGCGGCGATACGGTTCGCAAGGCGCTCGGCGCCTCGGCGGTGGCGGTCCTCCTGACGGCCGGCGGCGCGGCCGCCTTTGGCGAGCTCACCGGCGCCGGGATCAATATTCCCGGACTGGGGGGAGCGGGCGCGGACTCTGGCGCCCGGCCCGTTGCGGCTCTCGCCGCTGTCGCGGCGGAACCTTCCGGACAGGACAAGGCCCGCGGCGCCGAACTCTACCGTCAGGCGATCGAGCGCCTCGACGCGGACGACGACGCCGGCGTCGACACGCTGAAACAGGCCGCCGCGCTTGGCTTCGCCCCGGCCCAGCTGCATCTGGCTAGCCTCTACGAGAACGGCGCGGCGGGATTGGCCGCCAGTCCTGCGGAAGCTCGTGTCTGGGTGCGCCGGGCTGCGGACGCCGGCGACCCGCGCGGAATGCATAACTACGGGATGTACCTGTTCGAGGGCATCGGGGGCGCGCGCGATCAGGGCGCGGCGCTCGACTGGCTCCGGAAGGCGGCGGAAAGCGGTCTTGTCGACAGCCAGTTCAATGTGGCCAAACTGTACGAAAGCGGCGACGCCGATATTCAGGCGAATCTGCCCGAAGCCTACAAATGGTACCTGATCGCCGCGCGCGCCGGGGACGGCGACGCCCAGGCGGCGGTCGAACGGCTAAGAGCCGGTCTGCCCGCCTCGGAACGGGGCGCGGCGCGGGCCGCCGCCGACGCCTTTCAGGTGGAACCACTCGCCTGAGCCGGCGGTTCGACTAGCCTTTTCGGCGCATACGGTGGCGGTGGCCGCGGCGTGCGTATAGGACACCTTCACCGTCGCCTCTCCGGCGCCTAGCCTCAGTTCCAGCCGAAGGCGCGTCCTTTGGATATCTATCTGCCGATCGCCGAGGTTTCGGTGAACTGGCCGCTCCTGGTCCTGCTGGGAGCGGTGGTTGGATTCATCTCCGGCCTGTTCGGGATCGGCGGCGGTTTCCTGATGGCCCCCATCCTGATCTTCCTCGGTATTCCGCCGCCCGTCGCGGTGGCCAGCCAGGCCAGCCACGTCGTGGCCTCCTCGACCTCGGGGGTGATCAGCTACACCAGCCAGAAAGCCGTCGACTATCGGATCGGCGGCGTCATGGCGGCGGGCGGCGTGCTCGGCGCGCTGCTCGGGGTCGAGCTGTTCCGATATCTGCTGCTGCTGGGCCAGGCCGACCTCGCCGTCGCCCTGTCCTACCTGCTGTTCCTCGGCGCCATCGGCACTCTGATGCTGTACGAAAGTCTCGGACAGATCCTCCGGCGCGTTCGCGGCGAGGTCACGCCGCACAAGGAACGGCGCCGGCCGCTGTGGCTCTATGGCCTGCCGCTGCGGATGAAGTTCCCCCGCTCGGGCCTCTACATCAGCGCCATTCCGCCGTTCGTCCTGGGCGCCTTCGCGGGCGTCCTGTCAGCCATCATGGGCGTGGGCGGCGGCTTTATCCTGGTTCCGGCCATGCTCTACATCCTGCGGATGAAGGCCAGCGTGGTCGTCGGCACCAGCCTGCTCCAGATCATCATCACCACCGCCATGACCACCATCCTGCAGGCGGGACGGAATCAGACGGTCGACATCGTGCTGTCGATCATCCTCCTGCTCGGCGGCGTCGTTGGCGCCCAGTACGGCGCGCGCTGGTCTGGCCGCTTCAGGGCTGAGGAACTGCGGGCCGTGCTCGGACTGATCGTGCTGCTGGTCGGCATCCAGATGGGTCTGGAGCTGTTCGTCCGGCCGTCCGACCTGTTCGGCTTCGCGCCGGGGGTGGCGGAATGATCCAGGCCCTCCCCCCGCCTCCGCCCGCGGTCGAGGCCCCGGTGCCCGAACGGTCGGTTGCGACGCAGAACGAACTGCGGGTCGCCGCCGCCCTGACCAACGCCCGCGTAAGCGTCGATTCCAGCTTCCGCGGCGCCTCGATCGTTCTCTACGGCGCGGTCTTCAATCCCGGCGACGAGCCGACCGACGTGGTAGTCGTGGTGCGGGGTCCCGACGCGCCGGTTCGCCTCGTCAAGAAGACCCGCAACGTGGGTGTCTGGCTCAACAGCCGGCCGGTGGTGTTCGAGGGCGCCCCCGGTTTCTACATGACCGCCTCAACCCGGCCGCTCGCGGATATCGCCGACTTCGGAGAGCTGCGGCGTCTGGGCGTGGGAGTCGACCACCTGCGCATCAACGCCCCGGAGGAGAGCCGCACGGTCACCCGCTACGGCGTGCGGGACGTCGTGATCAGCCGGCTCGGCGAGGACTATCTCGACTGGCGACGCGCGGTGATCCGCCTGCGCGAGGCGGCGGCCCTGTACGACACCGATCCCGAGGGCGTCCGCTTCGTTGACCGGGGCCTTTTCCGCGCCGAGATCGACCTGCCGGCCGTAGCGCCGACCGGGCAGTATTTCGCCGAGGTCTGGCTGTTCCAGGAGGGCGAGCCGGTGTCGGTTTCCAACCTTACCCTGACCGTCGAGAAGGTCGGTATCGAACGGCAGATCTTTGAGTTCGCCCATACCCGACCCTGGACCTATGGCGTCCTCTGCGTGCTGCTCGCGGCCTTCACCGGCTGGGGCGCCAGCCGCATCTTCCGCCGCGAATGAGTTAACCACCTTCGCCGGGAACCCGCGCCCCACCGTCACGCTTTTCATCGGGCACGGAGGGTTTATCAATGCGCAAGCTGTTCAGCTTCACTGTTCTCGCCGCCGCCATGGCGTCGGCGACCGCGGCACAGGCGCCGGACGGGCCAACCCAGCGGCACGACTTCTGCTACATGGAATGCCAGTACCGATGCTTCGCCCAGCATCCGGGCGGCGGCCCGGCCTGGACGGCGTGCTACGTCGCCTGCGCCGAAACCATGTGCCAGTAGCGCCGCCGCCGGTCAGCTGGCGGCGAACTCGCTGAGGGCGTCCAGCACCGCGCGATTCTGATCCTCGGTGCCTATGGTGATGCGCAGGGCTTCCGGCAGGCCGTAGCCGCCGACCGGCCGCACGATGATACCCTTCGAGTTCAGGTAGTCGTTGGCCCCCTGCGCCTGCTCCGGGCTCTTGAATCGGACCAGCACGAAATTGCCGGCGCTGGGCAGAACCTCGAAGCCGAAGCCGCGGATGGCTTGGGTCAGGCGCGGCCGCCAGGTGTGGATCAGGTCGCGCGAAGCCTGCTGGTGCGCCTCGTCGCCCAGCGCCGCCACGGCCGCCTCGATGCCCGGCACCGAGACGTTGAACGGCAGGCGGATGCGGTCGACCGCCTCGGCCACCTTCAGCGGCGCATAGCCGAAGCCGATGCGAAGCCCGCCCAGCCCGTGGATCTTCGAGAAGGTCCGCGTCACCACGATGTTCTCGCTGTCACGGGCGAGGGGGAAGCTGGTCTCCCAGTCCGGCTCGGTCACGTATTCCGCATAGGCCTCGTCGACGACGAGGATCACATCCGGGCGCAGCCCCTCATGCAGCCGACGGATTTCCTCGCCGGTGTTGTAGCTGCCGGTGGGGTTCGACGGGCTGGAGACATAGACCATGCGGGTCCGCTCATCGACCTGTTCCAGCAGCGCCTCGGGCGTGGCCTTGAAGTCCGGCTCGGGGGCCAGCTTGACCGAGGCCTGGTTGGCCAGGGCGCTGATCCGGTAGGCGAGAAAGCCGTACTGGCCGCTGACGATGTTGTCGCCCGGCGTCAGATAGGTCTGGTTCAGCAGGGCGAAGACCTCATCGGAGCCGTTGCCGAATATCAGCCGCTCCGGCTCCAGCCCGTGATGCTCCGCCACCGCGTCCCGCAGCTTCGACGCCCGCCCGTCGGGATAGACGTGGATGTTGCGCACCGCCGCTTCATAGGCCTCGCGCGCCTTCTGCCCCGCGCCCAGCATGTTCTCGTTCGACGACAGTTTCATCGGCTCGGCCACGCCCTCGATGCGCGACTTGCCGCCGACGTAGGGGGCGATGTCGAGGATGCCGGGCTTGGGCGCGGGCGCGTCGGTCATGGGCGGGTCCTCGAGGTCAGAAAACGGGTGCGGCGCCGATGACGCCGCTCAGGTCGCCGGGCGCGCCGTCCAGCCGCCCGTCGTCGGCCTGCACATAGCCTGCCAGCACGAACAGCTTCAAGCCGGCAGCGGCGATCAGCGGATCGGCGGCGAGGCCGGCTTCGCCGAGACGGCTGACGATGCGGGCGCTCGTCCACGGACTGTCGGTGACCCAGAAGGTGCGATCGTCGCCGGTCGGTCCCGGGTCCGCACCCTGGACCAGCAGGGCGCGAGGCAGGCCATGGCCATGGTCCGGCAGGGCCCCGACCACTCGCAGGCAGGGCTCGGCCAGCAGCCGTCCCCACCACGGTGCGGCGCCGCTCAGATCCATCAGGGCCCTCCCGCCCTTGCGCGCCGCCGCCAGCGCCGCCTCCGGGCTCGCCGCCATCCGCGCCGTCAGCCCGAACCGGTCCGAAGCCAGAACCTGGCTGGCCGGGCCCCAGACGGTCAACGCCGCGCCATGCGACGAATCCAGCCGCCCCAGCACACAGCGCGCCGCCGCCGCCTCCGCCGGCGACAGGCCGGCCAAGGCGCGGCGCAGGGCGATGGCCTCGACCTCGGGCGTCGGATGCGGGCCGGCGGCCAGACGCGCGCGCACAGCCTCGGCCACGGCGCGGTCCAGCGCCTGCCGTCCGGGGTCGGGCTCCGAAACTGACAGCATCAGAACAGCTTGGGCGCCGGCGCCAGGGCGAACGGCCCCAGCCACGTCCGGCCGTCCCGGAACAGAAGCACCAGATCCATCGGCCGGTCGCCCTGCACGCGCGCCGCCGCCGCGGCTCCGGCGGCCCCGGCGCGATTCACGGCGCCCGACCGGGACCCCGCCAGACCGGCGATGGCTTCCCCGGGGCGTTCGGCGGTCAGGGCCAACCGGCCTTCCAGCCGTCCGTCCTCGCGAGCCCACAGGGCGTCGCTGGACAGGCTGGCGCTGCTCTCGCCCGCCTGCAGCCGCCCTTTCACGGCGGTGAAACGCCCTCCCGCGGCGGTCCAGTTGGCGAACACCCCGGCGCTGTCGACCCCGCGCAGGCGGCTGGCCTGCTCGATCGTGGCCTCGACCTCGGCCGACAGCCGGCCCTGCCCGGTCGCGCCCTCCACCGGCCCGCCGGCCCGTCCGCGCCCGTCTGTCAGACGGAACAGCACATCCATCTCGTCCGTCGCCGCCTCCCCGTCAGTCAGATGCGGCCGCGTATAGAGTTCGATCCGCTCCGCCGAGGCCAGCGGGAAGGGATCCGCCCCGGCCACCGGCGTGAAGGTCGGCCGCGCCAGTTCGATCCGCAGGTCCGGAAAGCGGTCGCGCAGATGGCTGATGCTCATCCGCAGCGCCTCGCCCTCGACGGCCACCTGCCCTTTCCCGGCGCGGGTCAGGATCAGGCCGTCGGGGGCCAGAACGACCCAGTGGCCGGGGTCCCAGGCGCTGGCCTCGGCCACCAGCTCGGGCGCGGCCACGCCGTGGCCCGACGGCGCCACGATGTCGGCGGCCGGGAAGACGACGCGGGCCCGGAACGGCCAGCCGCCCACCGAAACCGGTTCGTGCTTGATCTGCCAACCGGCCTGGCGAAGGCTCTCGGTCTGGGCGGCGAGCCGCGTCTCGACCTGGTCGGCGAGGGTGAACCACCACACCGTCCAGGCCGCGAGCAGAACGCCGACGATCGCGAACGGGACCACGAGGCCGCGGCGGGAATGACGGGCGGGCGTCTGGTTCATAGGCGCTCCTTATCAGAAGACAGGAACGCGCCAACCAGCTCGACGGCTTCCGCCAGCCCCATCCTCTGCACTTCCGTCCCGGGGGGCAGGCTGGCGAACAGCCGGGTGGGGCAGGCGGCGTCCAGCATAACGAACACCCCCTTGTCATCGGCCCGGCGGATCAGCCGCCCGAAGGCCTGGGCCATCTTCGCCCGCGCCAGGGCGTCGTCGAAATTGCGTCCGCCCGCGCCCTCGCCGCCGAACCGCGCCCGCCGCGCCTTGTGCAGCAAGTCCGGCCGCGGCCAAGGCACGCGGTCGAAGGCGAGGATGCGCAGGCTCCGCCCCGGCACGTCCACCCCGTCCCGGACCGCGTCGGTGCCCAGCAGGCAGCTGTCCTGCTCGGCCCGGAACACGTCGACCAGCGCCCCCACCTCCAGAGGATCGACGTGCTGGGCGTAGAGCGGGATGCCCGACTTCGCCAGATCCGGCCCCAGCCGCTCATAGACTGCCTTCAGCCGCCGGATGGCCGTGAACAGCCCCAGCCCGCCGCCGCCGGCCGCGAGGAACAGCTCGCGCATCGCCGCGGCCGTCTGGCGCGCATCGTCCTTGACCAGATCGTTGACGACGATGACCCGGGCGTTGGCCGCATAGTCGAACGGACTCTCGACCTTCAGCGTCCGCGCCGGCTCGATCAACCGCGCCGAGCCGGTCCTCAGTCGGGCCATGTCGAAGGGATCGCCCCCCTCGACATTCGCGGCGTTCGGATCGGACAGGGTGGCGCTGGTCACCAGCACCCCGTGCGCCGGCATGATCACCGCCGCCTCCAGCGGCACGGTCGGATCGATCCAGTGCCGCCGCAGCGCCACGTCCATGATCCGTCCGAACGCCGCCTCGGCCGACAGCCAGTCGACGAAGTCCGGGTCCGGCTCGTCCGACGCGACCTCCAGCGCCGCCAGCATCGACCGCCAGCCTGGCAGGGTCATCCGCGCCCGCCGGTCCAGCCCCCGCAGGGCGCCCTCGATCCGCGACCGCTGCGACCCGTCCAGCTCCGCCGCCTCGTCGTCGAGAATGTCCTCCAGATGCCGCGCCAGGGCCAGCAGCGGCGCCTCCACCGCCGCCAGCGCCTGCGCCGCCTCCCGCGCCGTCTCCAGCACCGGATCGGTCACCGGCCGCAGCGCGCACTCCATGCCGAACTCGACGCCCGACCCTGATGCGTTCTCGCTGGTCCGCGCCCTCAGCTGCTCCAGCCCGGCCAGCAGGAAGCGCTCGATCGGCCCGACCGGATTGACCTCGCCCGAGGCCGGCGCGATCCGCCCGGACACCCCTTCGCCGGGCAGCTGGGCCGCCGCCCGCACCGCGTCCTGCAGCGCCTTCATCGCCGCCTCGTTGTCGGCACACAGGTCGCCCAGCCGCTGCTCCAGCCCGCGCCCGCGCCGCCCGCGCCCCTCCGGCCCCCGGATCCAGCGCCGCAGCTCGGCCGCTTCCTGCCCCGACAGACAGGCCGAGAAGGCGCTGTCCGCCGCATCGAACAGATGGTGGCCCTCGTCGAAGACGATCCGCTTCAGCGCCGCCGTCTCTCCGTCCTGTTTCAGCCCCCGCGCCGAGCGCGCGCCGTCGAACGCCGCCTGGGTCATCACCAGCGCGTGGTTGGCCACCACCAGATCCGCCCGGCGGCTGGCCCGGATGGTCTTCTCGACGAAACAGGTGCGATAGTGCGGACAGGCGGCATGGACGCATTCCCCGCGCCGGTCGACCAGATTGGCCGCGCTGGCCTGCTGCCCCGTCCCGACCGCGAACAGCCCCGGCAGCCAGCCTGGATAATCGCCCCCCGTCATGTCGCCATCGCGGCTGTGCATCGCCCAGCGGCTGGCCAGCGCCATGCCGATCAGGTCGCCGTTCCCCAGCTGCGCCGCCTGCACCATGTCCTGCAGGTTCAGCAGGCACAGGTAGTTCTCGCGCCCCTTGCGCACGACGGTCTTCTTCTTGCGTTCGACCGGGTCCGGCCACAGCGCCGCGCTCTCGCGGTCGATCTGCCGTTGCAGGGCCCGGGTGTAGGTCGATACCCAGGCCGCCCCCTGATTGCGCTCGGCCCACAGCGAGGCCGGCGCCAGATACCCCAGCGTCTTGCCCGTCCCGGTCCCCGCCTCGGCCAGCAGAACCCGCGGCCGGTTCTCCTCGTCACGCGGCGAAAAGGCGAAGGCGGCCTCGGCGGCGTAGTCGCTCTGCGTCGGCCGCGTCTCGTCCAGCCCCGAGGCCTGCAACAGCTTGTCCAGCCGGATGCGGGCGCTCTCGCTGTCGACCGGCGCCGAGCCCGCCTCGCCGCGCGGCGCTTCGTCCTCCCACTCCGCCAGCCGTGACCAGGCGTCCAGCCCGCTGCCGCGATGCTGCCGCTCCCGCACCGGCTGATGCTGCAGCGCGCCCAACACCCGCCAGCCCCAGCTCCATCCCGCGCGGCCCAGCGTCTCGGCCAGGGTGAAGGCCGCCTCGCGATCGGGATAGGCCGGGTCGGCCAGCTCCCGCAGCAGCCCGTCCGCCGCCCGCCGCAGCGCCTCGGCCTGGGCCTCGGCCCCCTTGGGCTCGGCCTGTCCCATGGCCAGCGCCAGTCCGCTGGGCGAGGGCGCGCAGAACCGCGCCGGCCGCACGAAGGCGAACAGCTCCAGCACGTCCAGCAGGTCGCTCGACCGCGCCGGCGGCGCCAGTCCCAGCCTCCGCGCCGTCAGCGAGGCGTGCGCCACCAGCACCGGCCCGGTGGTGAACGCCCCCTCGGCCGCCCCCCGCCCGATCTTGCGCGCCCCCTCGTCGTCGCAGATCGCCCCCGCCCCCGGCGGCACGGCCAGCGCCGCCGGCAGCACGAGCCACGGCTCGGCGCCGGTCAGGCTTGAGGCGGAGGGAAGGGTGGAGACGTTCACTATCCGTAGATAGCCGTTTCGGCCGTGAAACGGAACGGGAACATCAGCTCAGATGGCGTTGACCGGCAGCTTCAGGAACCGCTTGCCTGAAGGCTCGGGCGGCGGCAGGTCCCCGGCGCGGATATTCACCTGCAGCGAGGGCAGGATCAGCTTGGGCTTGCCGAGCACCGCGTCCCGCGCATTGCGACGGGCGACGAAGTCCGCCTCGCTCACCCCACCGCCGACGTGGATGTTGGCGCGGCGCTCCTCGTCCACGGTCGTTTCCCAGACGAACTCGGTGCGCCCGGTCTCGGGAAGATAGTCGTGGCCGACGAACAGCCGCGTCTCGTCCGGCAGCGCCAGGATGCGCTGGATCGAGCGGTACAGGGTGGCCGCGTCGCCGCCGGGGAAGTCGGCCCGGGCGGTTCCGTAGTCGGGCATGAACAGGGTGTCGCCGACGAACACCGCGTCGCCGATGTGATAGCTCACGCAGGCCGGCGTGTGGCCGGGGGTGTGGATCACCTCCGCCTCCAACCCGCCGATGGCGAACCGCTCGCCGTCGGCGAACAGATGGTCGAACACCGCGCCGTCAGCGGTCACGTCCGTGGCGTCGAACAGCTGGCCGAAGACCTTCTGGACCTCGGTGATGCGCCCGCCGATGCCGATGGCCGCCCCCGTCTTTTCCCGGATGTAATGGGCCGCCGACAGGTGATCGGCGTGGGCGTGGGTTTCCAGCACCCAGGTCACGCGCAGACCCTGCGCCGCCGCGGCGGCCAGGATGTCGTCCGCGCTGCCGGTCGAGGTGCAGGCGGACGCCGGATCGTAGTCCAGCACGGGATCGATGATGGCGGCGACGTCCGAGGCGGGGTCGCTCACCAGATAGCTGATCGTGTTGGTGGCCTTGTCGAAGAAGGCTTGGATGGTCGGATTCATGGTTGCGCCTCCGTGTTCGCTGGCGACAAAGATATTAGCTATTGCTAAATTAGCAAGTGCTCATATATTGCCGTCCATGATCGACCTGAACCACATCGACTTCCAGCAGTTCGAGGCCAGCGCCGGAAAGGCCGCCGCCCTGCTCAAGACGCTGTCCAATGAGCGTCGCCTGATGATCTTGTGCCAGCTGGGCGACCGGGAGCTTCAGGTCGGCGCCCTGCTGCCGCTCGTCGGCCTGTCGCAATCGGCCCTGTCCCAGCACCTCGCCCTGTTGCGCGAGGAAGGGCTCGTCGCCGCCCGGCGCGAGGGTCAGGCCGTCTTCTACCGCATCGCCGACCCGGCCGCGCTGCGCGTCATCGCCACCTTGGCCGAGATTTTTTGTCCCCCGTCTTCGGAGTAACCGCATGCCCGTCCTCACCCCCCTGTCTCCCCGCGACGTCGCCGCCCGGCTGCAGTCCGGCCGGGCCGTCCTCGTCGACATCCGCGAGCCTGACGAGTTCGCCCGCGAACACCTGCCCGGGGCCGTCTCGGCGCCCCTGTCCGCCTTCGAACAGGCCCATATCGCCATCGAGCCCGGCCGCGACGTGATCTTCATGTGCCGCAGCGGCGCCCGCACCGGCGCCCATTGCGACCGGCTGGCCGCGCGCGTCACCGGCCCGGCCTTCGTCCTCGAGGGCGGCCTCAACGGCTGGAAGGCGGCCGACCTGCCGGCGGCGGTCGACCGCAAGGCCCCGCTGGAGCTGATGCGTCAGGTCCAGATCGCCGCCGGCGGCCTCGTCCTGCTCGGCGCCCTGCTCGCGTGGCTGGTCCATCCCGGCTTCATCGCCCTGTCCGGCTTCGTCGGCGCCGGCCTGCTGTTCGCCGGCGTCAGCGGCTTCTGCGGCATGGCCCGTCTGCTGGCCGTCATGCCCTGGAACCGGCCGCGGACCGCCTGACCCCATGGACCCCCAGCTGTGGACCTGGACCGCGGCGGCGCTCAGCGGCGCGGTGGTCGGCCTGTTCCTCGCCGTCTTCGGCGGCGGCGGATCGGTCCTGGCCGCGCCCCTGCTGCTCTATTTCGTCGGCGTCGCCGATCCGCACGTGGCCATCGGCACCTCGGCGGCGGGCGTGGCCCTGAACGCCCTGACCGGTCTGACGGGTCATGCGCGGGCGGGCCGGGTCAAATGGCCCTGCGCGGCGCTGTTCGCCGCCACCGGCATGCTGGGCGCCCTGGCCGGCTCGACCTTGGCCAAACAGGTCGACGGCCGGAGCCTGCTGCTGTTCTTCGCGCTGGCCATGATGCTGATCGCCCTGTCGATGCTGCGCAAGCCGGGGACTGAGGGCGACGCGACGATCCGCCTGGACCGTCCTATGACCTTGAGACTCGCCCCGGTCGGCCTCGGCGCCGGGTTCGCGGCCGGCTTCTTCGGCATCGGCGGCGGTTTCCTGATCGTGCCGGGTCTGATGGTCTCCACCGGCATGACCCTGTTGCACGCCCAGGCATCCTCCCTGCTCAGCGTGGCGGTGTTCGGGGCCTCGACCTCCGCCAACTACGCGGTTTCGGGGCTGGTCGATTGGCCGATCGTCGCCGCCATGGTCGTCGGCGGCGCCGGCGGGACCACGCTCGGCCTCCCAATCGCCCGGCGTCTGGGTCAGCGGGCGGCGCTGGGCCGGCGCCTGTTCGCCGGCCTGATCATCCTCGTCGCCGTCTACGTCGCCGTCCGCGCCATGACCGCGTGAAACGGAACGGGAACATGCTATAGGCGCTTCGTGACGCCGCCGCCCGCTCCCGCAACGCTTCCGCCGCTCTTCGCCGACTGGTTCGCCAGCCGCGGCTGGTCGCCCCGCCGCCATCAGCTCGAGATGATCGCGGCGGCCGAGGCGGGCTCGCACGCCCTGCTGGTCGCCCCCACCGGCGGCGGCAAGACCCTGGCCGGCTTCCTGCCCTCCCTGATCGAGCTGGCCGAGCGCGGGCCGAAGCCGGCGACCGGCCCCGGCTCCGGCGTGCACACCCTCTACCTCTCGCCGCTCAAGGCCCTGACCACCGACGTCGAGCGCAACCTGATGACCCCGATCCGCGAGATCGGCCTGAACATCCACGTCGAGAGCCGCACCGGCGACACCAAACAGTCCAAACGCCAGCGCCAGCGCGACTTCCCGCCCGATATCCTGCTGACCACCCCCGAACAGCTGGCCCTGTTCTGCGCCTGGGACGGCGCCCGCAGCTATTTCGCCGACCTCAAATGCGTCGTCCTCGACGAGGTCCACGCCATCTGGAGCGGCAAACGGGGGGACCTCCTCTCGCTGGGTCTGGGGCGGCTGCAGAAATACGCGCCGGCGATGCGCCGCGTCGCCCTCTCCGCCACCGTCGACGATCCGGACATGATCGCGAACTGGCTGAGGCCGGGGAGTCCTCCCCCAACGGGGGAGGGGGACCGCGAAGCGGTGGAGGGGGCCGGCCGCATCAGTCCCCCTCACCATGCTTCGCATGGTCCCCTCCCCCCGGTGGGGGGAGACCAGGTCCGGATCGTCCGCGGCGACCCCGGCGCCCCGCCCGTGGTCGACGTCCTCGTCTCCGAGGGCCACGTCCCGTGGGCCGGCCACACCGGCCGGCACGCCATCCCCGAGGTCTACGACGCCATCCGCCGCGCGGGCATGAGCCTGATCTTCGTCAACACCCGATGGCAGGCCGAGTTCGTCTTCCAGCGGCTCTGGGCCATCAACGACGACAACCTGTCCATCGCCCTGCACCACGGCTCCCTCGCCGCCGAGCAGCGCCGCAAGGTCGAGGCGGCCATGGCGCGCGGCGACCTGCGCGCCGTGGTCTGCACCTCGACCCTCGACCTCGGCATCGACTGGGGCGACGTCGATCTGGTCGTCCAGCTGGCCGCCCCCAAGGGCGCCAGCCGCCTCGTCCAGCGGATCGGCCGCGCCAACCACCGGCTCGACGAGCCCTCGCGCGCCCTGATGGTCCCCGCCAGCCGCTTCGAGATGCTCGAATGCCAGGCCGCCCGCGAGGCCGTGGCCGAGAACGCCTTCGACTGGGAGCCGGTCCACACCGGCACCCTCGACACCCTCGCCCAGCACGTCATGGGCTGCGCCTGTTCCGAGCCCTTCCTGATGGAGGACCTCTACGCCGAGATCACCGGCTGCGGCCCCTATCGCGGCCTGACATACGAACAGTTCGAGGAGGTCGTCGATCTGGTCGCCACCGGCGGCTACGCCTTGCGCACCTACGAACGCTTCGCCCGCATCGTCCGCACCCCCGACGGCAAATGGAAGGTCCGCAACGCCCAAACCGCCCAGCGCCACCGCATGAACGTCGGCGCCATCGTCACCGCCGCCACCCTCAACGTCCGCGTCGCCTCGCGTCGGGGCCAGCGCCTGATCGGCGGGCGCAAGGTCGGCGAGGCCGAGGAAAGCTATTTCGAGCCCATGGTCCCCGGCGACACCTTCGTCTTCGCCGGCCAGGTCTGGGCCTTCCAGGCCATCGCCGGCATGGACGCCCTGGTCACCCACGCCCAGGACAAGGACCCCAAGATCCCCTCATGGGGCGGCTCGAAATTCCCCATGTCGACCTCGCTGGCCGACCGCGTCCGCGCCATGATCGAGGACCGCGACCACTGGCGCATCCTGCCGCCCGACGTGCAGGAGTGGCTGGAACTTCAGGCCGAGAAGTCCGCCATCCCCGACGCGGAGACCCTGCTGGTCGAGACCTTCCCGCGCGGCTCCCGCCATTTCCTCGTCGCCTACCCCTTCGCCGGCGGCCTCGCCCACGGCACCCTGTGCATGCTGCTGACCCGCCGCCTCGACCGGCTCGGCGTCGGCCCGCTGGGCTTCGTGGTCACCGACTATTCCCTCGCCATCTGGTCGATCAAGCCGATGGACCAGCTCGACCTCGACGCCCTCTTCGAGCCGGACATGCTCGGCGACGACCTCGAATCCTGGCTGGAGGAGAGCTTCATGATGAAGCGCAGCTTCCGCAATTGCGCCCTGATCTCCGGCTTGATCGAGAAGCGCCAGCCGGGGAACGAGAAGACCGGCCGGCAGGTGACCTTCTCGACCGACCTGATCTACGACGTGCTGCGCCGCCACCAGCCCGACCATCTGCTGCTCAAGACCGCCCGCGCCGACGCCGCCGCCGGCCTGCTCGACGTCGCCCGTCTCGGCCAGTTGCTGCAGCGCATCCAGGGCCATATCAAACACGTCCATCTGGAGCGCCCCTCGCCCTTCTGCGTCCCCGTCCTCGTCCAGATCGGCCGCGAGCGCGTCGGCGGCGGCCAGGCGGCCGAGATGATCCTCGACGCCTCGGCCTACGGCTTCGACGAGGCCGAGCTGATCGCCGAGGTCATGGGCGAGACCCCCGCCGAGGCCGCCCAATGAACGCCGCCCTCCGTCAGGCTCTGTCCCCGGCCCGCTGCCCCAGCGGCGGCCTGCGCGTCTCGATCGAGGGCGAGCCCTGCGTGCTGCGCTGCTCCGGCGCCCTGTGGGTGCTGAACCACAACACCCTGATCGCCGCCGATCTGCATCTGGAGAAGGGCTCCGCCTTCGCCGCCCGCGGCCAGATGCTGCCCCCCTACGACAGCCGCGCCACCCTCGACCGCCTCGAGGCCGAGATCGACGCCCTCCAGCCCGCCACGGTCATCCTCCTCGGCGACAGCTTCCACGACTCGAAGTCGGTCGCCCGCATGGCCCCCGACGACGCCGCCCGCCTGCACCGCCTCGCCGCCGGCCGCGACTGGATCTGGCTCGAAGGCAACCACGACATCGCCGCCCTCGCCGGAACCGTCGACATCCTCCCCGGCGCGGTCGTCGAGACCCTCTCCCTCGGCGCGCTCCGCCTGATCCACGAACCGCAGCCGGGCCTCCAGCCGGGCGAGATCGCCGGCCACCTCCACCCCGCCGCCCGCGTCGCCGCCCACGGCCGCGGCGTCCGCCGCCCCGCCTTCGTCACCGACGGCCGCCGCGCCGTCCTCCCCGCGTTCGGCGCCTTCACCGGCGGCCTCGACGTCCGCGACCCCGCCATCGCCGGCCTGTTCGCCGACCCTCCCCTCGCCGCCGCCCTCGGCCGCGACAAGGTCCACGCGCTGGCGTGGGAGACGCTGCGGTAGTAGCTCGTTGCGTCGTCTTCAATATTGCTTATCTTGAAGACGACAGGAGAAACGTGATGTCGCGCACCACCACCATGACCGTCCGCCTTAGCGGCGCGCTGAGTGACTTCGTGGCCTCGAACGTCGACGAGGACGGGGCCTACGAGAACATCAGCGAATACGTCCGCGATCTCATCCGGCGCGATAAGGAACGTCGGGAGCAGGAAGCCTTCGACCGACTGAAGGCCGAATTGACTCACGCCTTCGCCGCGCCTGAGTCTTCCTACGTCTCGCTGACAGCGGCTGAAGTTATCGCCCGCAACCGGTCCTGACCCGGTGGCCGTCCGTATCCAGCAGGCGGCCTCCCACCGCCTCGACGACATCTACCGCTACACCCGCGAGCGCTGGGGAGAGGCCCAGGCGGATCGCTACGTCACCGGCCTGTTCGACGCCTTCAGCCGTATCGGCTCCCACGGCGTAGTCTCCCGGCCCGTCCCCGCCGCATTCGGGGTCGACGGCTATGTCTGTCGTTACGAGAAGCACCTGATCTACTGGCGCCGCCTGTCGAACGGCGACATCGGCATTGTCACCATCCTGCACGAGCGGATGCACCAGATCGAACGCTTCCGGGAGGATTTCGGCCTCTAGGCCAGGCGCCCCACCGGAGCGGATGCCAGCATCGCCCCGCTCGCCCCCTCGATCCGCGCCTCCAGCTCCCCCATGAGCTCCGCCCGCTTCAGCCCCGCCGGGATGGCCGGCAGAAACTCATAGACCACCGTCCCCGAATAGCGCCGGAACCCGTGCGCCGGCCAGTGCACGCCCGAGTTGGTGGCCATCGGCGTGCACGGACACTCCAGGTCCCGGTACAGCGCCGCGATGCCCGGCTTGTAGTCCGCCGGCGCCCCGATCTCCGCCCGCGTCCCCTCCGGGAAGATCAGGATCTGCCGCCCTTCGGCGAACCGCGTCCGCGCCTGCCGCACCATGTCCTTCAGCGCCTTCGAATGCGCCGAACGGTCCACCGCGATCATCCCCGTCTTCCACGCGAACCAGCCGAAGAAGGGCAGGGGCCGCAGCTCCTTCTTCATGATGAAACAGTTGTCGGGAAGGATGGCGAAGGGCGCGATCACGTCCAGCATGCTCTGATGCTTGCCGGCGATCAGGGCGGCGCCGGTCGGCCGGTGCTCCAGCCCCCGGAATTCGACCTTCACCCAGGCGATCCAGCGCAGGCCGAACAGCACGAACCGCGCCCAGCCCCGGATCACCCCCATCGCATAGCGGTGCGGCAGCAGCAGCGCCGGCGACAGGCCGACCGCGAACAGCGCCATCGACAGATAGAGCCACAGCACGAAGACGAGCGAACGCAGGCTTGTCACCTCAGGCGGCCTCTTCGGCCGGCGCCCCGGCGTCCGTCGCCGGGCGTTCAGGGCCGCCGCCGCCCACCAGAGCCCGGCCCAGCGCCGCCAGATACTTCATGTATTCCAGCGTCATCCGACGCGCCGTCACCGCCGCCCGCCACCAGCGCGTATCGTCCAGCGACGGCGTCTCCACCGCATAGGGCGTCAGCTCGACCCCCGGGGCCGCCGCCCGGATCTCGGTCAGGGCGCGCGGCATGTGATAGTCCGAGGTCACCACGATCAGACTATCGTAGCCCTTGGAGTCGGCCCAGGCGGCGATCTCCTGGGCGTTGCCGATGGTGTCCTCGGCCTCGAAACCGAGATCGACGCAGCAGTTGAACAGCCGGTTCGAGCCCGGGGTCAGGGCGCGCAGTTCCTGTCGGCGGACTTCGCGGTTGACGCCGGAGATCAGCACCCGCGCGCCCTTGTCCTGCTCCAGCAGGCGGATGGCGGCGTTGACCCGCTCGGCCGAGGGTCCGGTCAGGGCCACGATGGCGTCGGCCCGCGCGGGCTCCGCGGCCGGCGTATAGCCGCGCACCCGGTCGGCGAAGGCGAACAGGCCGACCAGCCAGATGACGACGATGATGGCGATGAAGGTCAGAAACTTCATGGCGTTAACCTAGCGACCGCCCCGCAGTCGCGCCAGCGCCGTCATCCGCGCCGCGACAAGCGCCACCGTAGCGGCCAGCAGCGGGCATGGCGAGAGCATCAGCACGTCGCTCCACGCCACCGGCAGGGCCGGGGTCGCCCCGTCGGCCCCGCCGAGGAACCTCGCCCCCGCCGTCAGCGCCATCGCCGCCGCCGCCCCGGCCGCGCCGGCTCCCGCCGCGAGGAGGGCGTAGCGCGTCTGGTACAGGGCTGCGATCCGTCCGTCCGACGCCCCGTTCAGGCTCAGCGTTTCGATCACCGTCCGCTGCGCCGCCATCCCGGCCTGGGTCGCATAGACGATGGCCGCGCCCGCCCCGCCCGCGGTCAGCAGGAAGGCCGCCACGGCCAGGGCGGTGATCAGGGCCGCTGACCGTTCCACCTCTCCCCGCCACAGGCTGTGATCGTCCACGGTTGCGTCGACTCCGGCCTCCGCCAGGGCGCGGCTCAGGCTGACGGCGCTGGCCGGCGCCTCAGCGTCCAGCCGGACCGTCACCAGATGGGGCAGCGGCAGGTCGGGCAGCACCGCGTCTCCGACCCATGGCCGCAGCAAGGCCTCGGCCGTCGCGCGGTCCATGGCCTCGGCCTCCTCGACGCCGGTCACCCCGGCCAGCGTCTGCGCCGCCCGCGCCGCGGCCTCGGCCCCCGTCTCGTTGACGCGGGGGCGAACCTGCACGGTCGCCTCGCTGCGCAGCTGCGCCGCCCAGCCGTGCGCCGCCCGGTCCGCCGACACGGCCCCGACCGCCGACAGGCAGGCGAGGAAGCATAGTACGGCGATCACCGCCGCCAGCCACGGCTCGCCGCCGCCGTCCCGCGGCAGGATCGGCGCCTGACGGGCTTTCCACCACGCGGTCATTGGCCGGCTCCGGTCAGCCGGCCGCCCTCGAGGCGCAGCACCGTGGCGCCCGACGCCGCCGCCAGCGCCTCGTCATGGCTGGCGATGAGCACCGTCGTCCCCAGCCTGTTCAGCGCCTGGAACAGCTTCAGCAGCCGCTCGCCCATGTCCGCGTCGACGCTGCCGGTCGGCTCGTCGGCGAGGATCAGCTCGGGCCGGGCGACCACCGCCCGGGCGATGGCCAGCCGCTGTTTCTCGCCGCCCGAGAGGGTCGGCGGGCGGTCGTCCATGCGGTCGCCCAGCCCGACCCAGTCCAGCATCTCCTCGACGTCGCCGGCCCAGCTGTCCCGCCTTGACCCCGCCAGCCGCAGCGGCAGGGCAACGTTGTCGAAGGCCGACAGGTGATCCAGCAGTCGGAAGTCCTGGAACACCACCCCCATCCGCCGCCGGAAGCCGGGCAGGGCCGAGCGCGGCGCGGCGCCCGCCTCCTCCCCGAACAGCTCGATCCGCCCGGCCGTCGGCCGCTTCGCCAGGGTCAGAAGATTGAGCAGTGTCGACTTCCCGGCCCCCGACGGGCCGGTAAGGAAGTGGAAAGAGCCGGCGCGCAATATGAGGTTAACGTCCCGCAGCACGCCGGGGCCGTCCGCATAGCCGAAGCCCACGCCCGAAAGGCGGACGGTGTCGGTCGCGGAGTCGGATACGGCGGCGCGGCGGGGCTGAACGGGCATCTATTTTGGGTCAGGACGCGGCCGTGAGGCCGCGACGGGAGGGGGCGAAACGCCTCTCAGTCAGCGCACATGATACTGACCTGTCCGTCCTGCGCCACCAGCTATTTCACCCCCGACGAGGCGATCGGCGCCGGCGGACGCACCGTACGCTGCAAGACCTGCAAACATACCTGGCGCGCCACCCTCGAAGAGCCGCTGGAACTGTCGGATTCGCCCCACCGGGCGGAGGCCGCAGGCGGCTCGCGACGCGAGGATCCGACCGAATCTTCCGAATCCCTCGCCGAGACGCCGGCGCCGGAACTGCCCCGAGCCTACCGCGCCCGCGCCGAGCAGCAGCGTCGCCTGCGTCGCGCCGCCGCCCACGGCGTGGTCTGGGCCGGCATCGCGTCGGGCTTCGCCGCCCTTGCGGCCGCCGCCTGGCTGTTCCGCGTCGAGGTGGTCGAACTGGCGCCCCGCACCGCCGCCGCCTACGCCGCCGTCGGTCTGACCGTGAATCCCACCGGGCTTGAGTTCGAGGCCATCTCCGCCCGCGCCGCGCCCAACGATCCCGGCAAGGTGCTGATCTCCGGCGCGCTCCGCAACGTGCGCGATGAAGAGCGGGTCGCTCCGCCGGTCCGCGTCGCCCTGCTGGACCGTCAGGGGGCCGAAATCGGCCACGCCGTGATCCGGATCGACGCCGCCCCTGTCCTGCCCGGCAAGGTTCAGGGGTTCGCCGCCGTGATCCCGGATCCGGGCGGCAAGGGCCAGGGCGTGGGTGTGGCCTTCGCCCTCGAGGAGGCCGCGCCGGCCCGCGCCGCCGCGCCCACCCGATCCACCGCGCCTGCCGTCCATCGCCCCCTGCCCGCCGCCGACAGCGCGTCCGCGGCCGCGACCGCCGCCCCTGCGGAAGAGGCGGGTCTGCGGCCGGCGATCCTGCCGGACCCCGCCACGGTGCTCGACATGCAGCCGATCGACGCGGTGCCCCTGCCTCTCGACTCGCACGGCTCCGAGGCCGTATCCGCCTCGCATGGCTGAGACCTCGCCCCCCACCGTCCTGCTGCCCGAGGCCGAGGTCGCCCGCATCGTCGCCGATCTGGCCCGCCAGATCGCCCCCGTCACCGATGACGAGACCGTCGCCGCCGTGCTGCTGACCGGCGGCCTGTGGTTCGCCGCCGACCTGACCCGCGCCCTGTCCCGCATCGGCCGCTACGTCCGCTTCGACGCCCTGTGGCTGGCCTCCTACGGCGACGACAAGCAAAGCCGGGGCCGGATCGACGTGTACGCGCCCTTCCAGCGTCCCATCGCCGGGCGGAAGGTGCTGATCCTCGACGACGTCTTCGACACGGGCCTGTCGCTGGCCGAGGCGGTGCGGATCGCCCGTGAGGCCGGCGCCGCCGAGGTCCTCACCTGCGTCTTCGCCCGCAAGCCCTGGCCGCTCCCCCGCGCCCCGGAGCCGGACTTCGTCGGCTGGGACGCCCCCAACCGCTTCCTCGTCGGCTACGGCCTCGACCACGCCGGCGCCCTCCGCGGCCTCCCCGACATCTGCGCCCTGGACTAGGGCGCCTTCTCCCCTTGCGGGAGAAGGTGGCCGAGCGGAGCGAGGTCGGATGAGGGGTCTCTCAAACGGAGAGTGATTGTCTGGACGAAGTGATCGACCTTGGCTCCGCCGGTGCGACCCCTCATCCGTCAGCCTTCGGCTGCCACCTTCTCCCGCAAGGGGAGAAGGACGCGCACCCATGACGCTGTGCTGACAATCCGCGAAAACATAGTCGGATTGTGCGAACAATCTTCCGCTACATCAACAGCTTGAGCGATTCTAAAACCGATCTTCCATCCGGATAGGCTGGCGGGCGCATAATGCGTCGAACGCCTGCTCGCCGATCTTTGACAATCGCATCCCCGCCGCACCGCCCGAGGCGCGCCGATGTAGACTCTGCCGACTCCGCCACTGCGAATTTTTGCGGATCCGGCGCCGACCCTGCCGACTCCGCCACACCGTTTTTTCGGTACGTCACCCGGGCGGAACCGCCCTCAGCCCAGCCAGTCCGCTTTCGGCTCCCGGCTCCACATCTCGTCGTACGACGGCCGCGCCCGCACTACGGCCCAGCGGTCGCCGTCGACCAGCACCTCCGGGACCAGCGGCCGCGAATTGTACTCGCTGGCCAGGACCGCCCCGTAGGCCCCCGCGCCCATGAAGGCGACCAGATCACCGGCCTTCAGCGGCGGCAGCCTCCGCTCCCGCGCGAACACGTCCGTCGACTCGCAGATCGGCCCGACAAGGTCATACGCGTCGGCATCGCCGTCCCGCTCGCGCACCGCCACCACGTCGTGGAAGGCGTCGTACAGCGCCGGCCGCATCAGGTCGTTCATCCCCGCGTCCAGCACCAGGAAGGTCCGCCCGTCGCTGCGGGCGTTGACCTGGATCACCCGGCTCAGCAGCACCCCGGCGTTGGCCGCCAGCAGCCGGCCCGGCTCGAACGCCGCCTCGACCTCCAGCCCCTCCAGCACCCCGGCGGCCATGCCCACATAGTCCGCGATCGACGGCAGGTCGGTCTGGCCATGATAGGGCACGCCAAGACCGCCCCCCAGATCGAGCCGGCTCACCGCCATCCCATCGCCCCGCAGCGCCAGCGTCATCTCCCGCAGCGCCCGGAACGCGCCCTCCAGCGGCTCCAGCGTGGTGATCTGGCTGCCGATATGACAGGCCAGCCCGACCGGCGTCACATGCGGCGAGGCGGAGGCGCGGGCGTACAGCGCCGGGGCCTCCTCAGCCGGCACCCCGAACTTGTCGGTCGCTCCGCCGGTGGTGATCCGGGCGTGGCCGCCCGCCCCGATCTTCGGATTGACCCGGATGGCGATCTCCGGGGCTGCACCCTTCGCCGCCGCCACCGCGATCAGCCGGTCCAGCTCCACCGCGCTTTCGACATTGATCTGGCGCACTCCGGCTTCGATGGCGAAGGCCAGTTCCGCGTCTGTCTTGCCCACGCCGGAAAAGACGATGCGCTGGCCGGGAACGCCCGCCTTGAGCGCCCGCCGGATCTCGCCCTCCGACACCGTGTCCGCGCCGCAGCCCAGCCCTGCCAACGTCGCCAGCACCGACAGGTTGGAATTGGCCTTCACCGCGAAGGCGATCAGGGCGTTTCCCAGCGAGGCCCGATGCCCGGTCACGGCGTCCCGGAACAGCCCGTAGTGCCGCGTCAGCGTCGCCGTCGAATAGACATAGGCCGGCGTGCCCACCGCCCCGGCGAGCGCTTCCAGCGGCACGGCCTCGGCATGGAGGGCGCCGTCGATCCGGTCGAAATGGTGCAAGGCGCTAGCGGGGGTTGGCGCCCGAACCGCCGTACGGGTTCGAGCTCGGCCCGCCGTCGATCGGCTGCTGGCTGGGCGGCCGATAGACGGTCGCGGGCTCTACCGGGCCAGGCCCCCGGGCGCTCGGCAAGCTGCGCTCGGTGCGCTTGGCCGGCGGCGCCTCGAGGTCGGCCATCCGCCCGCATCCCGCGACGGAGGCGGCGATCAGGGCTGCGGCGCCCATGAGAACGATCTTTTTCATGGCAGACGGGTCTTCCATTCGGCGATCCGGGCGCGGACCTGTTCCGGCGCCGTGCCCCCGAAGCTCTGGCGGCTGGCGCAGGAGGCCTCAGGGGTGAGCACCTTGTAAACCGCTTCCGTGACGCCCGCCTCAAGCGATTGCAGTTCGGCCAGCGGCAGTTGCGACAAATCCACGCCCAGCCCCTCGGCCCGCTTCACCGCCGCCCCCGTGACGTGGTGCGCCTTGCGGAACGGCAGGTTCAGCTCCCGCACCAGCCAGTCGGCCAGATCGGTGGCGGTGGAGAAACCCGATCCCGCCGCCGCCCGCATCCGCGCCGTGTCCGCCTTGAGCGCCGAAACCATCGCCGTCATCGCCCCCAAGGCCAGCGTCAGGGCGTCGAAGGCCTCGAACACTGGCGGCTTGTCCTCCTGCATGTCCTTCGAATAGGCCAGGGGCAGCCCCTTCATCACCGTCGACAGCGCCACCAGCGAGCCCATGATCCGGCCGGTCTTGGCCCGCACCAGCTCCGCCGCGTCGGGATTGCGCTTCTGCGGCATGATCGACGAGCCGGTGGTCAGGTCGTCCGGCAAGGTCACGAAGCCGAACTGCGGCGTCATCCACACCACGATCTCCTCCGCCAGCCGCGACAGGTGCCCGGCGCAGATCGAGGCCGCCGCCAGGCTCTCCAGCGCGAAGTCGCGGTCCGACACCGCGTCCAGCGAATTGCCCATCGGCCGGTCGAAGCCGAGGTCCTTCGCCGTCATCTGGCGGTCGATGGGGAAGGGCGACCCCGCCAGCGCCGCCGCCCCCAGCGGGCTCTCGTTCATCCGCGTCCGCGCATCGGCGAACCGCCCCGCGTCCCGGCCGAACATCTCGACATAGGCCATCAGATGGTGGCCGAAGGTGACCGGCTGGGCCGGCTGCAGATGGGTGAAGCCCGGCATCAGGTCCGCCGCATGCTGCTCCGCCCGCGCCAGCAGCGCCCGCTGCAGCCCCTGCAGCTGCTCCACCGCCCCGTCGCAGGCGTCCCGCACCCACAGCCGGAAGTCCGTGGCCACCTGGTCGTTGCGGCTCCGCGCCGTATGCAGCCGCCCGGACGGCTCGCCGATCAGCTCGGCCAGCCGGGCCTCCACATTCATGTGAATGTCCTCGAACTGGTCGCGGAACGGGAACGTCCCGTCGCGGATCTCCGCCTCGATGGCGTCCAGTCCCCTGAGGATGTCGTCCGCGTCCACCGCCGTCACGATCTCCTGCTGCGCCAGCATCCGGCAATGGGCCCGTGAGCCCGCCAGATCCTGGGCCCACAGCCGCCGGTCCACGCCGACGGAGACGTTGATCGCCTGCATGATGTCGGCCGGCCGCGCCGAGAAGCGCCCGCCCCACATGTCTTGACCTTTCGCCGCGGCCTCGGCTTTGGTCTCGGGATCGGGAGGCGTCTGGTCGGGCATGAAGGGTTCCAGGGCGGTAATCGGCGCGGTTGCGGGCGTGCTGCTGGTCGGCGTGATCGGCGGCGCGGCGCTGCTATACGCCAATCCCGGCCTGTTCGACAAAGCCGCCGCCCCCACGCCCGCCGCGAAAAGCGAACTGGCCCGTTTCGCCAGGGGCTCGATCGCGCGGCTGGAGACGCCCGCGACGCTGCAAGCCGCCCCCGCCTATGTCTTCAAGACCCGCGACGGCGCCGATGCGAGCCTGGCCGACTTCCGCGGCAAGGTGGTGGTGGTCAACGTCTGGGCCATGTGGTGCGCGCCCTGCCGCACTGAAATGCCGACCCTGGCGCGGCTGGCCGAAGTCTACGCCGGAACCGATCTGGTCGTCCTGCCGATCAATGTAGACAACAGCGCCGACGCCATCGCTGACGCCACCAGCTTCATAGACGTGCACGAGCCCCTGCCGCTCTACAGCGACCCGAAATTCCAGCTGCCGTTCGAACTGCCTGGCAAGGGCAAGATGCCCCAGACCGTTCTTCTGGACCGGAAGGGCCGCATCCGCGCGCATTTCTCGGGCGAAGCGGACTGGTCCAGCCCCGAGGCCCGGGCGCTCGTCGACGCCCTGCTCGCCGCGCCGGCCGGACAGCCGAGCTAGTTGCCGCGGGCGTCGGCCGCCGTCTCGGCTTCCTGCTCGTCGGCCTCCTGCGCCAGCCGGTCGGTGCCCTCGTCGATTTCCTGGGCCACTTCCTCGGCGCCCGCCTCGATCGCCGACCCGACCTGGGCGGCCTCCTCCCGCAGCGACGCGCCGGCTTCATTCGCGTCTGCCTGGGCGTCGTCCTGCTCGGCCTCGGTGCAGGCGGCGGCGCCGAGGGCGAGAGCTGCAAGGGTCGGAGTTAAGATGGAGCGGGTGCGCATGGGATATCCCCTTCAGCGTTGAACCTTGGCGATTGAACGCCGGGATGGGGTGGGGGTTGCCGCTGGTCATGCGCCGGATCGGTGGTATCGTCCGCGTGAAGCCGTTCAGTCATCGATCCAGGAGTGGACCATGCGTCCGGAATACATCTTCTCTCTCGTGCTTTCCGGAATGCTTCTGGCGTCGCCGATCTCCGCCCGCCCGGCAGTCGAAGCGCCCCAGAGCGGCCCCGGCCGCCTGTGGAGCCCGCCCCCGAACCAGCAGATGTCCCGCTTTGAGCGGGAGGAACAGCGTCGTCGGCTGGAGGTGACCGAGGAAGAGGCCGAGGCCGAGTACGGTGAGGAGCGCCTGGAGTTCGCGCGTCGCGTCGCGGAACTGGTCGAGCAGGGCAAATGCCGCGAGGCCCGCGCCCTGGCCAGTGAGGCCGGCGAACGGCAGATGGCCCTGCGTATCCGCCAGACCTGTCGGTCCCGCCCATCGCGATGAGAATGGTGGCTGGAGGCGGGCTCGAACCGCCGACCTGTGGGTTATGAATCCACCGCTCTAACCAGCTGAGCTACCCAGCCCCGTTTGACGATCATGTCACGCGAGTTCCGGCGGGAACTGGTCTGTCCGCCGGAAGAGGCGTGCCTATAGAGGCAGGCGCTGACCGTTTCAAGTCGTCCCCGAGCCCGGGGTGCGGCTCTTTGGTCCTTGCGCCCCCGGTCAGGAACGCCAAGGTTCCTGGGGCCGTTTTCCCGCCACCAGCCCGACAAGGATTCGCCATGCGCCCGCACGCCCTCGCCGCCTCCGTCTTCGTTTTGACAATGGCGGCCGCCTGCGGGGCCAACGGGCAGGGCCAGCCCCCCGCACAGGATGGCGCGCCGCTTCCGACCGGGCAGGCGAACGCTCCCGGCCAGCAACCGGCCTTTCCCGGCCAGACGCGGGCCCCCGGCGTCCGCACCGACGTCGCCCTTCAGCATACGGTGCTAGCCTCCGGCCTTGAGGAGCCCTGGGGTCTGGCCCTGCTGCCCGACGGTCGCTGGCTGGTCACCGAGCGGCTTGGCCGGATGCGCATCGTCACCGCCGCGGGCGAAGTCGGCGAACCGATCGCGGGGGTGCCGGCAGTCGACGCCCGCGGGCAGGGCGGCCTCCTCGACGTGATCGTCGGACCGACCTTTGCCGACGATCGCATGATCTACTGGAGTTACGCCGAGCCGCGCGACGGCGGCAACGCCACCTCGGTGGCGCGGGGGCGCCTGTCGGAGGACGGGGCCCGGGTTGAGAACGTGCAGGTCATATTCCGGGCCATGCCGACCTATGACGGCGGCGCCCATTTCGGATCGTCGCTGGCCTTCGACGACGCCGGCCATCTGTTCATTACCTTGGGCGACCGGTCCGACCGGCCGATGCGGCCGCAGGCCCAGGATCTCGGCTCGCACATGGGCAAGACCATCCGCATCAATGCGGACGGCTCCGTCCCCTCCGACAATCCCTTCGTCGGCCGCGAAGGCGCCCGGCCCGAAATCTGGTCGCTGGGCCACCGCAATGTGCAGGGGATCGCGATCTCGGGCGACGAGGTCTGGACCGTCGAGCACGGGACGCGGGGTGGCGACGAGGTCAACCTCGACCGGGCCGGCCTCAACTACGGTTGGCCCGACGTGGCCTATGGCGTGGAATACCGCGGGGGGCCGATCAACGAGGGGATCACCGCCCGCGAGGGGACCGAACAGCCTGTCTACTACTGGGATCCGGTCATCGCCCCCGGCGGCATGACCGTCTACGACGGGGCAATGTTCCCCGGCTGGCGTGGAAATCTGCTGGTCGCCGCCCTGAAGGAAAAGCACATCGCCCGGCTGGTTCTCAAGGATGGCCGGGTGGTCGGTGAGGAACGCCTCCTGACCGATCTCGGCGAGCGCGTCCGCGACGTAGCGGTCGGCCCCGACGGCGCGGTCTGGGCCATCACCGACGAGACCGACGGCAAGCTGGTGCGGTTGGCGAAGGCAGGCTGATTCCGGTCGCGGGGCTGTCCGTGTCGCCATGTCGCCATGTCGCCATGTCGACGGTGTCGCCGATGTCGCGTTTGTCGCGGGCGGCCTTGTCGCGCTTGTATCGGCCGAAATGTCTCGGGTCGATCAGTCCCGCAGAAGCTCGTTCACGCCCGTCTTCGCCCGGGTCTGGGCGTCCACCCGCTTGACGATCACGGCGCAATACAGTGACGGGCCGCCGTTCGGATCAGGCAGGGCCCCCGGGACCACGACCGAATACGCCGGCACTTCGCCGCGAAACACTTCGCCGGTGGCGCGGTCGACGATCTTCGTCGAGGCCGACAGATAGACGCCCATGGCCAGCACGGCGCCCTCGCGCACGATGACCCCCTCGGCCACCTCGGCGCGGGCGCCGATGAAACAGCCGTCCTCAATGATGGTCGGACTGGCCTGCAGCGGCTCCAGCACGCCGCCGATGCCCGCCCCGCCGGACAGGTGCACGTTCTTGCCGATCTGGGCGCAGCTGCCGACCGTGGCCCAGCCGTCGACCATCGAGCCCTCGTCGACGAAGGCGCCGATATTCACGAACGACGGCATCAGCACCACGTTGCGGCCGACGAAGGCGCCTCGCCGCACGATGGCCCCCGGGACCGAGCGGAAACCGGCGTCCTGATAGTGATTGGCGGTCCAGTCGCCGAACTTGTTGGGGACCTTGTCCCACCACGGGCCGACGCCGGGCGCGTGGCTGGCCGCGCCGCGGTCCCCGCCGCGCACGAGTTCATTGTCGTTCAGCCGGAAGGACAGCAGAACCGCCTTCTTCAGCCACTGGTGCGTGGTCCAGACGCCGTCGGTTCCGCGCGAGGCGACCCGGGCCTCGCCGGAGTCCAGCATGTCGATGGCCTGCTCGACGGCCTTGCGGACCTCGCCGTGCGTCGAGACGGAAACGCTGGCGCGATCCTCCCACGCCGCCTCGACGACGGCTTCCAGATGGGCGCGATCTTCGGCGGTGGCGGTCATGCGGCGGCGTCCTTGAAAGTCAGTCCGGTCAGGAAATCCAGCAGGTCGGGGGCGATGTGATCGATGTGGTCGCCCAGCGGCTTGCCGTGACCGTCCCCGATCAGGATCGTGGCCATGCCCATCGCTTTGGCGGCCTCGAGATTGCGCGGCGTATCCTCGAAGAAGGCGGCGGACCGGGGCTCAAAGCCGAACCTCTGGATCATGCGGCGGTATGTGGATGGCTCGGGCTTGGGCGTCAGGTCCGCGTCCTCTATGGCGAAGACGCCGTCGAAGCAGTCGGTGACGCCCAGCCGGTCCAGCACCCGGCCGGCGTATTCCCGCGCGCCGTTGGTGAAGACAAAACGCCGCCCCGGCAGCCGCAGCAGCTGCTCCCGCAGGGCCGGATTCGGCTCCAATGCGTCCATCGGCACGTCGTGGACGTCGTGCAGGAAATGCTCCGGCTCAATGGTGTAGTTGGCCATCAGACCCGCCAGCGTCGTGCCATGTTCGTCCAGGAACTGCCGCTGCAGCACCCGCGCCGAGTCCGGATCCAGCCCCACCGCTTCGACCACATAGGCGTTGATGCGCGCCTGCACGAGCGACATCAGCCCCTGTTCGCGCGGGTATAGGGTGTCGTCCATGTCGAACACCCACGCGGTGACGTGCGACAGATCGATCAAGACGCCTGCACCAGTGTGCCCGCGCCGTGTTCGGTGAACAGCTCGACCAGCATCGCGTGGGGCCGTCGGCCGTCGAGGATGACTACCGCCTCCACCCCGTCACGCACCGCGGCCATGGCGGTTTGCAGCTTCGGGATCATGCCGCCGGTGGCTACCCCGTCCTCGATCAGTTTCGAGGCCTCGCCGACGGTCATCTGGCGAACGATCTCGCCGTCCGCGCCCTTGACGCCCTCCACATCAGTCAGCAGCAGCATCCGCTTGGCCTTGAGCGATCCAGCCAGCGCGCCAGCCACGGTGTCGGCGTTGACGTTGTAGGTCTGGCCGTCGTCCGCGACCCCGATCGGGGCGATCACCGGCACCCAGTCGGCGTCAGACTCCAGCAGCCGCCTGACCAGCTTGGGATCGACCCGCGTCGGCTCGCCGACAAATCCGAGGTCGACCTCATGTTCGATCATGCTGTCGGGGTCGCGTTTGGTGCGACGCGTCTTCTCGACGGTCAGCAGGCCGGCATCCTTGCCGGAAAGACCAATGCCGCGCACATCCGCCTTGCGCCCGGCCATGGTGATCCAGTGGGCGATCTCCTTGTTGACCGCGCCAGACAGGACCATCTCCGCGACCTGCATTGTGTCAGCGTCGGTGACCCGCAGTCCGTCGACGAAGCTGGTTTTCACTCCGGCCTTCTCCAGCATGGCGCTGATCTGGGGGCCGCCGCCATGGACGACGACGGGGTTCACCCCCATCAGTTTCAGAAGCACGACGTCGGCCGCGAACTGCCTGGCGACGGCGCTCTCGCCCATGGCGTGACCGCCATATTTGATGACCACGGTCTTGCGGTCATAGATCTGGATGTAAGGCAGCGCCTCCGCGAGAGTCTTCGCGGTGTCCCAGCCGCGTTCTTCGAAATGTTGCGCTGTCTCGTCCATCATCAGCGGGTCCGTAATGGCAAGGTCCGGCCATGTCATCATGAAACCGGGCGTTTCCACGCCCGTTCCGCCCGGATGAACGAACACGAGATCGACGATCAGGACCTGACCCCCTCTGATCCGGCCGCCCCGGGCTCCCTTCAGCGGAACGACCCCACCCTCTGTCCTGAGTGCGTCGGGGCCGGCGTGGCGGTATCTGGCGAGATTTGCCCGGTCTGTGACGGAACGGGCAAGGCCACCCATCGCACCGGCGGCGGCTGACCGCCCGCTGGCGACCTTCGAAGACGCGTCGATCGCGGCCCGTCCCAGGGCGGAATGGCATGGTTGTGCCCGGCTTGCCTGGCGCGACAAGGCGCTGTAGCTGAATGGCAACGCTTCTGGCGCTTCGCGGTTCTTCGTCTCGACCTGGACCAGCGGGGCTGTTATGAGAGTGCAAGCGGCGGCTCGTGCGCCGCCTTTGAGAAATTCACCTGGGCTGCGGAGGGCATCCACCCATGCGCGTTAAGACTTTCATTCTGGCGTCCAGCGCCGCCGGGGCATTGGCCCTGTCGGCCGGCGCCGCGGCTGCCGATCCGAACGGTTGGTATGGCGCGGTCGACATCGGCTACCATATGCCGGAAGTCTCGACCAATATTGGCGTCGACATGGAAGTCGATGACGACTGGGCCGGTTTCGCCCGGCTGGGTTACCGCTTTACCGAGAACTGGCGCGTCGAGGTCGAGGGCGGTTATCGTCCCGGCGAAATCGGCGAACTGACGTCCGGCGGCACGCCGGTCATCTGCAACGCCATTCCCGCGGCGGGTCCCTGCGAAATCGCCGACGGCGACATCTCGGCGACCTCGCTGATGATGAACGTAATCTACGACTTCGGCTCCGCCGAATCGACGATGCGTCCGTTCGTCGGCCTCGGCGCCGGCGTCAACCGCGTCAACACCGACTTCCTCGGCACCGTGGCGGCTAACCGGACCGTGGCCATCGGCGCGGACGACAGCTCGGCCAAGCTGGCGGCCCAGGCCATCTTCGGCGTGGCGTGGGCGCTTAGCGACCGGGCCAATCTGGACCTGACCTACCGCTACCTGATGTCGAACACCGAGTTCGACGTGTTCGCCTCGTCCGCTCCGTACGACATCGGCGCCGTCGGCGGCCGTTATCGGGATCACTCGGTGAGCCTGGGCCTGCGCTATGCGTTCGGCGCGGCCGAGCCGGCCTATGTGCCGCCCCCGCCGCCCCCGCCGCCGGTCGTGACGCCGCCGCCGCCGCCGCGCCCGCCGGCGCCCGCGCCCGCGCCGGCTCCGGTCCGTCGTGAGTTTGTGGTCTACTTCGACTGGGATCGCTCCGATCTCACGACCGAAGCCAGCCAGGTGGTTATGCAGGCGGCCAACTACGCCAAGTCCGGCCGCGCGACCCGCATCCTGGTCGTCGGTCACGCCGACACCTCGGGTTCGGCCGCCTACAACGTCGGCCTGTCCAACCGCCGCGCCCGCACCGTTGCGGACGCGCTGGTCGCCCAAGGCGTCAACGGCGGCGTGATCTCGCTGGACGGCAAGGGCGAGACCCAGCTGGCCCGCCCGACCGCCGACGGCGTTCGCGAGCCTCTGAACCGCCGCGCCACCATCGGCATCAACTTCTAGGACGGTCTGGCCCGGACGCTGCACGAAGCGTTCGGGCCAAATCTCCTGAAGGCCGAATGGCCCTCTACTGCAGAACCGCCGGTCCCTCACAGGGCCGGCGGTCTTGTTTTGTGCGCGGGTTGGGTGAACCATTCAGGATCGGCTTCCGTATGTGGAGATCCGGTGCTTGCGCGGAGTCTCCCGATGTCCACCCGTCCGCTCGTCAGCCTCGTCTTCCTGAGCTTCGTCGCCTGCTCGCCGGGACCAGCCGAAAGCGCGTCCGACGCGGCCGGAAGCGATGACAGCGGCCGGCGCGAGACCGCCGTCTTCGCCGGCGGCTGCTTCTGGTCCGTTGAAGCCAATTTCGAGCGGATGCCCGGGGTCGTGGCGGCGGTGTCCGGCTTCGCCGGCGGCGCCACCACGAACCCCTCCTACGAACAGGTGGTGCGGGGCGGAACGGGCCATCTCGAAGCCGTCCGCGTCACCTTCGATCCAGCCAGAATCAGCTATCGGCAACTGGTCGACCGGTTCTGGCTGACCATCGACCCCACTGATCCGGACGGCCAGTTCTGCGACCAGGGGCCGTCATATGCGACCGCCGTCTTCGCCACCGCAACCCAGAAGCCCGCGGCGGACGCCTCGCGTCAGGCCGCGGTCGCCCGGTTGGGAAGAGCGCGGTTCGTGACCCCCGTTCGCGATGCAGTCCGGTTCTGGCCCGCCGAGGCGGCTCATCAGGACTTCGCCCGGCGAAATCCAGTCCGCTACGGTGGCTACAGTCGGTTCTGCGGACGTGGCGAGCGCCTTCGGCAAATCTGGGGCGACTCGGCGGCCTGATCCGCATTCCGACCAGCGGATACAAGCCATCCACAGGCAATCCACCCACAGCGGTGTGTCTCCCGCGCCACCTGCTCCGGCTGTCACATCACTGTCACACGAATGTCGTCCCACTTTCCGACGGGACCCGTAGAGGGAGCGGGATTTCAGCCGGCCGAGGCCGGTCGGCGGGCGTTCGCGCCCTTCTTCATCGGGGATAGATGATAATGACGAACCGCAAACGCGCGTTCTGGGCAACAACCGCCCTTGCAACCACCATGCTGGCGACGACTGCCGTCTATGCGCAGGAAACCACCGGCGCGATCCGCGGACGCGTGGTCGACTCCAACGGTGCGGCTGCGGCCTCCGCCACCGTCACCATCGTACATGAACCGACCGGAACCACCGTCACCACCGTTGCGGACAACAACGGCTTCTACAGCGCCCGCGGCCTCCGCGTCGGCGGCCCTTACACCGTCACCGCGTCGGGCCCGACCGGCCAGGGCGTAAGCCAGCTGGGGGGTATCGGCGTCGGCGACCCCGCCAACGGTGACGTGGTTATCTACGGCAGCGAAGCCTCGAGCGTTGATGACGTGCTGGTGGTCTCCAGCCGTCGCTTCGCGAATGATTTCGGAGCCGGGTCGGCCTCCAACTACGGTGCGGACACGATCCAGTCGCTGCCCTCCATCAGCCGTGATCTGAAGGACGTGGCCCGCCTCGACCCGTTCGCCACGATCGACCCGTCGAACGAGGACGCCCTGTCGTTTGCGGGGACCAACACCCGCCTGAACCAGCTGACCGTCGACGGCATTCGCCAGAACGACGAATTCGGCCTGAACGGCAACGGCTACCCGACCCAGCGCTCGCCCATCTCGCTGGATGCGGTTGAGGCCGTCAACGTCTCGGCAGCGCCGTTCAGCGTCATCAACAACGGCTTCATCGGCGGCTCGATCAACGCTGTCACCAAGTCGGGCGGCAACAGCTTCTTCGGCTCGGCCTTCTACGAGAAGAGCGACGACAGCCTCCTGGGCGACCGCTTCTACGGCTATGATCAGACGACGGGCCCGGCAGGCAATCGCAACCCGTACTACGGACATCGTCGCGTCCAGCCGTACAACCGCGTGTTCGACGAAAAGACCTGGGGCGCGACGCTCGGCGGCCCGATCATCGAAGACACCCTGTTCTTCTTCCTCTCCTACGAGAAGTTCGAGTCACAATTCTCGCTGAACGAAGGCCCCGAGGACGCGGGTTTCAGCAATCCGATCCCGCGCATCACGACCACTGCCGTGGAGAACTTCAGGGCCGCCGCGCAAGCCCGTTATGGCTATGACACGGGCTCGTTCGTCAATGTCGCCCCGCCGGTCGAGGACGAGAAGATCCTCGCCAAGGTCGACTGGAACATCAATGACGACCACCGCCTGGCCATCACCTTCCAGGAGACGATCGGCAACTCCTTCAACGGCTCGACCTCCTCGGCGTTCATCAACGGCGGGTCGACCAGCCAGCCGCGCCTCGCCCTGGAGTCCAGCCAGTATCTGAAGGACGAGCGCCTCACGACCTGGAACGCCCAGCTGAACTCGCAGTGGACGGACGCCTTCTCGACCGAACTACGCATCGGCTACAAGGAGACCGAGACCACCCAGTTGCCGGTCGGCGGCCTGTCGGTCGGCCAAGTGACGGTAACAGTGTCTGACCTCCCGGGCGTCGAGCCGGGCTCCGGCACGCCGCAAATCCAGTTCGGCGCTGATAATTTCCGCCACGACAACTACCTGTACAGCGAGAACACCAACGCCGAACTGATCGGTCGCTACAACTGGGGCGCCCACGACGTTCTGGTCGGGCTCCGCACCGAACGCCGCGACTTCACCAACGTATTCGTGGCCCAGTCGCTCGGCACCTGGACCTTCTCCAGCTTCAACAACTTCCAGGCAGGCACGGCGTCGGGCCTGTTCATCCGGGGCGCGGTCGATCCCAACGGCGGCACGGTCCCGGCGGAGTTCGGCACCGCCCGCGATGGCGCCGTGCTGTTCGGCTACGATCTGCACTCGCTTTATGCGGAAGACACCTGGCAGCTGATGGACGATCTGCGGATCTCCTACGGCCTCCGCTACGACTGGTTCGGGATGGAAGACCGGCCGACCCTGAACGCCGGCTTCGCAACCCGGAACGGATTCGACAACCGGTCGAATCTCGATGGGCGCGATCTGTTCATGCCGCGCTTCGGCTTCAACTGGACCCCGGGTGACTGGACCGTGTCCGGCGGCATCGGCCGGTTCTCGGCGATCGGCACCAACGTGCAGATCGGCAACCCCTTCGGCAACGACGGCGCCCGCATCACCAATGCGGTCTGCACGGGCCCGCTGACCGGGATCACCGACCTGTCGGTCGTGCCGGCTGGCGCCAACTGCACCTTCACGCCGGGTAACGGCAGCGTCGTCGCCCTGGATCCGAACTTCGAGATCCCCAGCGCGTGGAAGTACAATCTGACGGTCGCCCGGGACTTCTATCTGCCGCTGATCGAGGACTTCCGCCTCCAGGCCGACGTCCTGTTCAACGACTTCGAGAACGCCCTCTACTACACGGATCTGCTGGCCACCCAGATCGGCACGGCTCCGGACGGCCGCCCGGTCTATTCGCATCCGGCCGGTCCGGTCGTGTTCGACCTGCTGCTGACCAACCTCGACGAGGGTGGTTCGTCGCTCTCGACCGCCTTCACGGCGCAGAAGGAGTGGGACGACGGCCTGTTCCGCGGTCTGGATGTCCGGGCGACCTATACCTACACGGAAGCCGAAGACGGCAACCCGATGACCAGTTCGCAGCCGGACTCGTCGTATGTCCGCTTCGCCTCGGCCGACCATAACAACCCGGTCCTGGCGACGTCGGACTACGAGATCCGTCACCGCTTCTCGGTCAACGCCCACTGGGCCCGCGACCTGTTCGGCGACAACGAGACCTCGGTGAATCTGTTCGTTCAGCGCCGGTCGGGCCTGCCGTTCTCCTACGTGTTCCACAACAGCCGCTCGGGAAGCTACGACAACGACTTCGGCAACGCCGTGCCTCAGTCCTACTCGGGCGCCCTGGGCACTTCGAACCAGCTGTTCTACGTGCCGCAGGTCGACTCCAACGGTCTGGTCACCACGACCAGCGACCCGCGGATCACCTACACCGGCATCAATATGGCCGCCTTCAACGAGTTCCTGCAGAACACCGGCCTGATCAAATACGCCGGCTCCATCGCTCCGCGGAACGCATTCCGTTCGGCGGCCGTCACCACTGCCGACATTCGCCTGTCCCAGGAAGTGTCGGTGCCGTTCGTGCCAACCGGCAAGGTCAAGCTGTATCTGGATATCGAGAACTTCGGTAACCTGATCAACGAGCGTTGGGGCGCCATCGAACAGTACCCGTTCTACCGGGGTGTCGGCACGGTCGTCCTTGCCTGTCAGACTCCGGGCGGCGCGGCCGCGTCCTGCGCCGCGCCGGGTGCGGTCTTCAATTACTCGCAGCTGCAGACCCCGAACCTGGCCCTTGGCGCCCAGCCGGACGCCTCGCTGGCCGGCGAGGCCCGCCGTCCCAGCAGCCAGCTGCCTGCCTCGACCTGGCAGGTCAAGCTGGGCGCCCGCTTCGAGTTCTAGAGCCCGAAGCAACGTCCACTGGAAGGAGGCGGTCCGGCGACGGGCCGCCTCTTTTCGTTAAGGCCCGCGACGACCGCCCGCGTTGAAGTTCCCGGCCTGTGCGCCTATCTGGCCCGGTTCGCCCCTCGCCAAGGATTCCATCGCCCATGCCGACGCCTGTCCCAGCCGAGTGGTCGCCGCACCGCGCCATGTGGGTCGGCTGGCCCAGCCATGGCGATCTTTGGGAAGAGAACCTCGAACCGGCCCAGGCCGAGGTCGAGGCCCTGGTGCGTGTGCTGGCCGGGCCGGGACGCGAACGGGTCAGGCTGTTGGTAGGCGAGCACGGCGCGTTGGGCGATGCCCGCGAGCGCTTCGGCGACGTCGACGGCGTGGAGGTCGTCGACGGCCGCTTCGGGGACATCTGGCTGCGCGACACCGGCCCGATCTTCGGAGTAGGATCAACAACGGCGGCCGCCTTCCGCTTCAACGGCTGGGGCGGCAAGTACGACCTCGAGCACGACGATGCCGTAGCGGCTCAGCTGGGCAAGTGCGCCGGCGCTGTCCTCGAGCGCCACGACTTCGTCCTCGAGGGTGGAGCGCTCGATCACGACGGCCAGGGCACGATCCTGACCACCCGCCAGTGCCTGCTGAACCCCAACCGCAACGCAGACTGGACGGAAGCAGCTGCTGAGGTCGCCCTCAAGGCCTCCCTCGGCGCCCGCAAGGTGCTGTGGCTCGGCGATGGTCTGCTCAACGACCATACCGACGGCCACGTCGACAATCTGGCCCGCTTCGTCGCGCCGGGCGTGGTGGCCTGCCCTGTCGCCTGGGGCCGAGGGGATCCCAACGATGATGTCTACGCCGAAGTCGCCCGCACCCTGGCGGAGATGACTGACGCCGAGGGCCGGCCCATACGGGTCCTGCCGCTGCCTTCGCCCGGCTTCGTCGGCGACGAGGACGAGAAGCCGATCCCGGCCAGCCACATGAATTTTCTCATCGCCAATGGCGCTGTCATCGTGCCGACCTACGGCGACGCCCGCGCCGCCGACCTCGTCTGTCAGGGATTGAAGACGGTCTTCGCCGATCGTGAGATCATTCCCCTGCCGTCCCTCGCCATCCTCTCCGGCGGCGGATCCTTCCACTGCATCTCCCAGCAGGAGCCCGCCTGATGGCCCGCACCCTCTCCGTCGCCGCCCTCCAGGCCTCATACGGCGAGGACCTGCAGGCCAATATCGACAAGACTATCGATCTGGTCCGTGAGGCCGCAGCGAAGGGTGCGCAGGTCATCCTCCCGTCCGAACTGTTCCAGGGCCCCTACTTCTGCGTCTCACAGGAAGAGAAGTGGTTCGCCACCGCCCACCCCTGGCGCGAGCATCCCTGCGTCACCGCGCTGCAACCCGTCGCCGCCGAACTGGGCGTGGCCATCCCCGTCTCGATCTTCGAGCGCGAGGGGCCGCACTATTTCAACAGCATGGTCATGCTGGACGCCGACGGCTCCGCCATGGGCGTCTATCGCAAGAGCCACATCCCCGACGGCCCCGGCTATCAGGAGAAATACTATTTCCGGCCCGGCGACACCGGCTTCAAGGTCTGGAACACCCGCCACGGCCGCATCGGCGTCGGCATCTGCTGGGACCAGTGGTACCCCGAAACCGCCCGCGCCATGATGCTGCAGGGCGCCGAGGTTCTGTTCTACCCCACCGCCATCGGCTCCGAGCCGCACGACAAGGAGCTGGACACCGCCGATCCCTGGCGGCGCGCCATGCAAGGTCACGCGGTGTCGAACGTCGTGCCGGTGGTCGGCGCCAACCGCATCGGCGCCGAACACGCCACCGAGGTCGGCCAGATCTTCTACGGCTCGTCCTTCATCGCCGACCATCGGGGCGATCTGGTCGAGCGCTTCGGCCGCGACGACGAGGGGGCGCTGGTCCACACCTTCGACCTCGACTACATCGACCGCCACCGCGCCGCCTGGGGCTTCTTCCGCGACCGCCGCACCGACCTGTACGGCTCGCTGGTCAGCCCGCGTCCGGCCTGAGGCCCAGCGCCCGCCGTTCGGCGGCGCAGCCGGGGTTGGACAGGCCTTCCGCCCGGGCGGCGGCGACTTCCGCCCGGGCCGCCTCAAGGTCAGTCTGGAACTCCGGTGTGGCGGCGATCAGGGGGTAGAGTTCGCGCGCGCCGCGCTCACCGGCCTCGACGTCCCGCTCGTTGCTCATGCGGCAGATCACCCGGCTCGCGCCGATCTGGCGGCCGATCTCGCGGGCCTGCTCCGCACGGTCGGGTGCCAACGCCGCGAACGCCTCGCCGTAGAGGGTTCCCGCCACGGCCTCCATTGCGGGATACGACGGGCTGTCTCGCATCGCCGGCGTGATCCTCTGGCAAGGCTGCAGGCCAGGCTGTTGCGCGATCGGGCGGGGGGCAGATCCATGAATCCGGACCGCCTCGCGGCTCAGGAGGCGCGCGTCCGCCAGCAGGCGGTCCATCAACCGCGCCAGGGTGGGGCGTGGCCGAGCGGCCAGGCGGGTTCCCAGCGCGCAGTCGAAATGCTGAGCCGCTTCGGGCGGGCGTATCTCGGCATGGGCGATGGCCAGCCACCACCGGTCCGTGCCCGGATCGACCGGTGGTCCCGCGCCGTCGATCAAGACCGTGTCGGGGATCAGCGTCGCGAGGTTCGCGATGTCCTCGCCGGCAAGGTAGCCTCGCGGAGTCGGGGCCAGCGACGGGGCCCCGGCGGTCGCGCAGGAGGCCACGAGGGCGCAGGCGGCCAGGGCGGCCGCCGGCCTCAACGCCCGGCGGTCCAGTCCAGCTGGACGTCCGTCGAGCCGCCCTCGATCCGCTCGGCGATGACCTGCATCAGCTGCCCCCGACCATCCGCCCCATCGCCGGCGGAATAGGCCTGGGCATTGCCGCGTTTCATCGAATTGATCGGCTTCAGCCCGGCGGCCTCGGCGCGCTGTCGGTAGAAGGCGATGACCGTCTCGGGTTCGGCCTCGGTCGTGAACCGGACGAGGCCGCCCGGCCCCTCGGGGCCCTGCGCGGTGGTCGCGGGTCCCTTGGGAGTCCCGCCGGGGTAGATCACGGCGAAATCCGGGGCGCCGACGGCGGCAGGAACGGCGGCCGCCTCCCCCGCAGCCGCCGACGGCCGCGCCGCGGCCGGAGTTCCGGCGGGCGGAACCGTGGTGGCCGGGACATTCGCCGCGGAAGCGACTTCGTCAGCGCCCGCCGCGGGCGCGGCAGGCTCTCGGTCGCTACATCCGGCCAGAACCATGCCCGCCAACAATACGGTGGCCGCGAGACTGCGTTTCATCCCTTGGGTCGTCCCTGAAAAGACTGTGTAGCTGGCTTTACCGTGGCTCAAGCGTGCGGCAGCCGCAAGGCGGGTTCACGCCGCAGGCAAGGCGTCGCAGGGCCGGTTCAGCCCGTCGCCGCGTCTGCTTCGTCGCCCACGCGCGGTTTGCCTTCGGCCGGATCGCCTGCGGGCCCGGTGAAGTCGTTCCCGGTGTTGTTGATCGACTGCCCCGGATCGGCTCCGGCGGGGGACCGGGGGGCGGCGGACCGCATCCCCTCGCTTGCGAGGCTTTCGTTGATACGGTCCTGGTCAGGGTCGATCTCCGATCCCGTCGCGGCGCCGCCCTGCAACGAGCCGGCCCGGGTGTCCGACCCCACCCCGCTACCCGAGACGGCCTCGCTCAGCGCGTCCGGCGTCCGGCCCAGATCGGGCTTCTCCCCCATGTCGTCGGCCTCGCGGGCGTCACCGGCCTGTTGCGGATGCTCTTGCTGGGTCATGGCGAACTCCTTCGCCCCGCTAAGCGAACCGGCGAGGGAGCGGTTCCGCGTCTCGCCGGTCCCCCGACAGCGAAAAGGCCGGGAATTGCATCCCGGCCTCTCCATCAGACCTGTTCAAGGCCTATTTGTCGAAGAGCTTGGCCCAGCGGCGCTTGTCGCGGTTCTTCCAGGCGCCCCGATGATAAGCATCGGAGCCGATCAGAGGCACCACCGTCGTGGCTTCGGCGAAGACCATCTGCTCGTGGGTGGTCTGCACCTTGCCCCACGACGCCGCCTCCTTGAGCGTCGAGGACGAGCAGGCCCCGTCGCGCACATCGGCCACCGTGATCTGGACCGCATAGCGGTGCATCTCGGCCTCGATGCCGAGGATTTCGGCGCAGACGACGGTGTCCTGCGCGAAATTCTTCGGCACCCCGCCGCCGACCATGAACAGGCCGGTGACGCCCGCCGCAATCTTGATGTCGGTCAGTTCGCGGAAGTCCGCCACGGCGTCGATCATCAGATACGGCTTGCCCTCGGCGATCCGCTCCTTCTGGTGCTTGACCAGGCCGAAGCCGGCCGAGCTGTCGACGAAGGCCGGGCAGAAGATCGGCACGCCCTCTTCATAGGCGGTCTGGATCAGGCTGCCTTCCTTCTTGGCGTTGCCCTCCGACAGCCACTTGCCCATCTCCCAGATGAACTCGCGGCTGGAATAGCCGCGCGGCTCCAGCCGGTTGCAGATCTCCAGGATGGTGTGGTCGCAGGCCTGAAGCTCTTCCTCATCGATGTAGGTGTCGTAGATCCGGTCGATGTAGTTGTCGCGCAGGACATTGTCGTCGACTTCGCCGGCGGCCTGGTAGTGCTTGAAGCCCAAGGCCTCGAAGAAATCCATGTCGACGATCGAGGCGCCGGTGGCGACGACTGCGTCGACCATGCCGAACTTCACCATGTCACGGTACACGTGCATGCACCCGCCGGCAGAGGTCGAGCCGGCCAGGATCAGCCACGGCGAGCAGGCCTTGTCCTCCAGCGCCATGTTGAAGATGTCGGCGGCCCGGGCCGTGTCGCGGCTCGAGAACGACATCTTGCGCATGCTGTCGATGATCGGGCGGGCGTCGAAGCTGGTGATGTCGACGTGCTCGACCGTGTTCTGGAGCAGTTGGGCTTTCTGGTTGGATTGAACGGGAGCGTTCATCGGTTTGGTTTCCCTTACAGGTGAGCGCCCGTCGGCAAGAAGAACAGCGGCCCGGACGGAGCGACGGGCCGCTGCTTGTTGGTGCTCTGGCGTCTACAACGCGCCAGTGACGATTTAGCGGCGGCGCTGCTTCCGTTGACCGGCCTTGCCCTTGGGGCGGCTCAGGCGAACCACCTTGCGGGCCTGCTCTTCCGCCGAGGTGCGGACGGTCGGGATGGACCGGGGCGCAAGGCCGTAGAGCGAGGCCATCGGGGCGTCCTCGACCGCGGCGAGATCGTGCTCGCCATAGCCGTTGAAGCCCGTCGACATGGCCACGCCATAGGCGCCCAGCATGCCGATCTCGATGAAGTCGCCTTCCTGCACATCGGCCGGCAGCCAGAACGGGCCCGGCATGTGGTCGATGCTGTCGCAGGTCGGTCCGTAGAAGCGGAACGGCTTCAGCTCGTTGGCCGAGGCGCCATCCCGGACCAGCTTGGTCGGGAAGGGCCAGCGCGAGTGGGTGGCGTCGAACAGCGAACCGTACGAGCCGTCGTTCAGATACAGGGCGTCGCCCTTGCGCAGGTCGACCCGGCACAGCACCGACGAGCTTTCGGCGACCAGCGCGCGACCGGGCTCGCACCACAGCTCCGTGGTGTGGGTGACCGGCATCTCGGCGAAACCGCGGTGGATGGCGTCGGCGTATTCGCTCATGTCCGGCGGCACCATGCCCGGGTAGACCGAGGGGAAGCCGCCGCCGACATCGACGATGTCCACGATCACGCCGGCGCGGGTGATGGCGCGGCCGACCTGGGCCATGGCGGCCTCATAGGCGGACGGACGCATGCACTGCGAACCGACGTGGAACGACACGCCCATCAGGCCGTCCTTCACCGCCTGGCGGGTGGCCAGCAGCAGCGACGGCGCCTGGTCCGGCGAGACGCCGAACTTGCCCGACAGCGAGTAGGCGGCGCCGTCGGCCGACACGGCCATGCGCACGACCAGGTTCAGGTCGGCCGCGCCGCCGGTAGCGTCGAGGATCTTGGCCAGCTCATCATGGCTGTCGAGCGAGAAGGTGCGGACGCCGAACTCGAAATAGGCGCGGGTGATCGCGCCGCGGCTCTTGACCGGATGCATGAAGGCCAGGCGCGCGTCGGCGCTGACCGAACGCACCAGTTCGACCTCGGCGAGCGAAGCGACGTCGAAAGCGGTCACGCCCGCCTCGATCAGGGTCTCGATGACCCAGCGCGAGGGGTTGGCCTTCACCGCATAGAAGACGTCAGCCTTTAGATTTTCCTGGAACCAGCGCGCCGCTACGGAAACCGAACGCGGCCGCACGAGGGCGACGGGACGCTCAGGGGACCGCTCACGGACCAGGTCCAGGGGAAACTGGTACGTGCGCAATTCACGTAACCCCCTGCAAATTGTTAAACCCAGACCGGCGTTAGCAGCGCAAACGGTTAGACCACGGGGTCCGCCGGAAGGCGCGATATGGGGTGATAGCCCTGTCATGTAAAGCGGTTTTTTCGTGACAGAGCCGTAACTTGAACCGCGTTCGGCGGCGCGTAGGCTCGCGGCTCCGCTGATGGGGGACTTGTCATGCGCCGCACCGCCTTCGCCGCCGTCATCGCTCTGGTCCTGGTCGCGGGATCCCCGCCGGTGTTGGCTCAGAGCGCCGGGCCGGTCCCCACCTCGGAGCTGGCCCGCAGCGTCGACATTCCGTTCGAGGAGTTCACCCTCGCCAATGGCCTGCGCGTGGTCGTGCACACCGACCGCAAGGCCCCCGTTGTGGCGGTCGCCGCCTGGTACAATGTGGGGGCCAAGGACGAGCCCGAGGGCCAGACCGGCTTCGCCCACCTGTTCGAGCACATCGGCCTGTTCAATCCGACCGAGAACCTGCCGGGCGGTCTCATGGAGCCGCTCAGGGCCATCGGCGCGACCGACTGGAACGGCACCACCTGGTTCGACCGCACCAACTTCTTCCAGACCGTGCCCACATCCGCCCTCGACCAGGCGCTCTATATGGAGAGCGACCGGATGGGCCACCTGCTGGGCGCCCTCAATCAGGAGCGGCTCGATAACCAGCGCGGCGTCGTTCAGAACGAAAAGCGTCAGGGCGACAACCAGCCATATGGTCTCGTCTACTACGCCCAGCTAGAGGCGCTCTTCCCGCCGGGTCACCCCTACCGCCACTCGACCATCGGCTCGATGGCCGATCTGGACGCCGCCAGCCTCGAAGACCTGCGCCAGTGGCACCGCGACAACTACGGCCCCAACAACGCCGTGCTGGTGCTGGCCGGCGACATCGACGCCGCCACCGCCCGGCGGAAGGTCCAGCAGTATTTCGGCCATATCCCGCGCGGCGCGGTCAACGAACCGGCCCAGGCCGATATCCCGACCCTTCCGGCCCGTATCGACAGGCTGATGCACGACCGCGTCCCCAACACCCGCCTGTACCGCAGCTGGGTGGCGCCCGGCCTGCTGTCCGAAGAAGCCGCCGACCTGCAGGTCGCGGCCTCGGTGCTGGGCGGCCTGGCCAGCTCGCGGCTGGACAATGAACTGGTGCGCGGCGACGAGACCGCGACCGCCGTCACCACCGGCTATCAGCCCTTCCACCGCATCGGCATGTTCACCGTCACCGTGGACGTGAAGCCGGGTCAGGACGCCGACGCCGTGTCGCGCAAGCTGGATGCGCTGATCGCCGACTACATCGCCAACGGTCCGACCGAAGACGAGATCGCCCGCACGGTGACCAGCACCCTGGCGGGCCAGATTCAGGCGCTGGAACCCGTCGGCGGTTTCGGCGGCAAGGCGGTGGTGCTGGCCGAGGGCGAGCTCTACGCCGACGACCCCGGGTTCTATCGCACGGAACTGGCCGCCATGGGCGCGGTCACGCCCGCCTCGGTCAAGGCGGTGATGGAGCGCTGGCTGACCCGACCGGTGTTGGCCACGCGCGTCGACCCCGGCGAGCGCGAGCCTTATATGGAGGCGGCGGACGCCCGACCGGCGCCGGCTTCCGCCGAGCCGCTCGCCTTCACCCCGCGCGAGCCCATGCCCGGCGTGGGGCCGATGAAGGCCCTCGACTTTCCGGACGTTGAACGCGCCCGCCTGTCGAACGGCATGGAGGTGATCTACGCCCGCTCGACCACCGTGCCGGTCACCCGGGTGGCGGTGGAGTTCGACGCCGGCGTCGCCGCCGATCCGGCCGACGCCCCCGGCACGCAGCGGATGATGCTCGACCTGCTGACCGAGGGCACCACCAGCAAGACCGCCGTGCAGATCGCCGAGGAGGAAGAGCGGCTGGGCGCCAATGTCGCCGCCTTCGCGAGTGTCGACCGCACCACCGTCGGCCTGACGGCCGTCACGCCCAACCTGGCGCCCTCGCTGGACCTGCTGGCCGACGTCATCCGCAATCCGGCTTTCCGCGCCGCAGACATCGAACGCCGCCGCAACCAGCAGCTGGCCTCGATCGCACGGGAACTCTCTACGCCTGCCGGCATGGGCACGCGGATCTTGCCAGCGCTGCTGTACGGCGAGGCGCATCCCTATGGCCGAAGTGGTCTTGGCACGGGCGCGGCAAGCGCTGTGCAAGCTCTTGATGCAGAGGCTCTGACAAACTTCCATCGGAGCTGGATCCGGCCGGACAACGCCCAGCTTTTTGTGGTGTCCGACCGCCCGCTCGCTGAACTGACTCCTCTGCTGGAAGAGCGTCTCGGGAACTGGCTTCCGCCGGCAACAGCCAAAGGTCAAAAAGACTTCAGTGCCGCCATTCCGGCCGCTCGACCGAGGATTGTCCTGATCGATCGGCCGCAGTCGCCCCAATCGATCATTCTCGGCGGAGCGGTTCTGCCGATCACCGGGAGAGACGACCTGGTCGTGCTGACTGCCGCCAACCAGGCCATTGGCGACGGCTTTCTCTCCCGCATCAATCAGGACATCAGGGAAACTCGAGGCTGGTCCTACGGCCTTTTTGGGTCGATCAACGCGGTTGAAAACCGGAGCAGCTATCAAGTCTACGCGCCCGTGCAGTCCGATCGCACGGGCGAATCGATCTCCGTCCTGATCGACCAGTACCGCGCATTCCTCGGCGATCGGGGAGTCTCACCCGCCGAACGCGAGCGTATTGTGAACGGCGCTGTCCGCGAATTGCCGGGTCGTTTCGAGAGCTCGGCCAATGTGCTGAACGCCCTGCGCTCCAACGTCCTGTACGGTCGCCCGGACAACTACTGGGAGACCCTCGCGCCGCGCTACGAGGTTCTGTCAGCGGGCGCGATGGACGAGGCGGCTCGCTCGGTGCTGACGCCCGACATGGTCTGGGTCGTGGTCGGCGACGCCGCCGTGGTTCGCCCGCAGCTGGAGGTACTGGGCATGGAGGTCGAGGTCCGGGAGGCGCGCTGAGCCAATTTCGAACCTTCGCCGTAGACGGCGCGTTCAAGTCCCTCACCGGACGAACCGGCGACGGAGGCGCGACGTCGAATGAACAGGTGGTTGTTCCTGCTGCGCAGGCTTGGGCGGAAACTCTGGCTGCGGGCCAGTCTCTACGCTGTCTTCGGCGTGATCACGGCGGCCGCCGCCACGCTCGCCCGCGGCATGGTTCACGAGGACTTCGCGACCCGATTCGGAGGAGATTCGGTGGTCTCGGTCCTGACCATCCTGGCCTCCAGCATGCTGGCGGTGGCGACCTTCTCGCTCGGCGCCATGGTCACCGCCTACACCTCCGTCTCCCAGCAGGTCACGCCGCGGGTCGCCGAACTGATCACCGGCGACGAGACCACTCAGAGATCGCTGTCGACCTTCGTCGGCACCTTTCTCTACGCCATCGTCGGGGTCACGGCGATCAACGCCGGCTACTACGGCGCCGAGGGGCGGGCGGTGGTCTTCGTCATCACGCTCGGGGTGGTGGGTCTGGTCGCCTTTCGCCTGCTCGCCTGGGTCAGCCGCCTGTCCAGCCTGGCGCGCGTCGGACATATGATCGAGCGGGTCGAGGGCATCACGCGCGACGCCATGTCCCAGAGGATCGACGATCGACTTCATCCCTCGGGGCGCCTCGAGGAGCCGGCCTTCATCGTCCCCAGCGAAGCGACGGGCTATGTCCAGAATGTCGATCGCGAACACCTTCAGGGTGTCGCCGAGACGGCCGACGTGATGATCGAGGTGGTCGCCGGGCCGGGCAAGCTGGTCAGGCGCGGCGACACCCTGATACGCACCAGTGGCGGCATCGAGGATCTGGACGAGGTGCGCGCCGCCTTCGCCATTGGCCCCACCCGGTCCTTCGATCAAGACCCGCGGTATGGTCTGGTGGTGCTCGGCGAGATCGCCGGCAAGGCCCTGTCGCCCGGCGTCAACGACCAGGGCACCGCCGTCCAGGTGATCGCCACGGGCCTGCGGCTGATGGAGGAATGGGACCGCGACCCCGAGGGCGACCGGGCCATACATGATCGCCTGCTGATCCCGCCGATCGAGGAAGCCGATATGCTGGACGACCTGTTCGGAACCTCGATCCGCTACGGCGGCGACGACTTCGTGGTCGCGACCCGTCTGCAGAAGGTGCTGCGCTCGCTCGGCCACCTGCCGGGCCGGGTCGGGCCTGCCGCGCGAACCCTCGCCAGGGAGGCTCGAGGGCGGTCGCTGAAGGCGCTCCCTGCCGCGGCGGACCGGGCGCGATTCCGCGCCGCCTTCGATTGAGGACGACGGGCCGCTCCGCTGGACGTGATCGCCGCAGCCGTGTCATTAAGACTTGCCTCGCCGACCCGTTCGGGCCATGCGGCGCGCCCCTGCAACCGCCGACAGTCTGTCCATGACCGCATCAGCCGCCGCCGTCGCGTCCGTTCGCGACGTGTCAAAGACTTTCGGCGCCCGCAAGGCCCTGGACGGCGTCTCCGTTGAAGTCGGGGCCGGCGAAATGGTCGCCCTGATCGGCCCTTCCGGGTCGGGCAAGTCGACCCTGTTGCGCTCGATCACGGGGCTCCAGACGATCGACCCGGGCAAGGGCGTGATCGAGGTCTTCGGCCAGACGGTGCAGAAGAATGGCCGCATCACGGGCGGCGTTCGCGCCGCCCGCCAGAAGCTCGGCATGATCTTCCAGCAGTTCAACCTGGTCGGTCGATTGTCGCTGTTCTCCAATGTGATGCTTGGCGCCCTCGGCCGTATCCCGGGCTGGAAGGGTGTGCTCGGCGTCTGGCCGTCGGCGGACAAGCGCCGGGCCATGGACGCCCTGCACAGGGTCGGCGTCTCCGACTACGCCGCCCAGCGCGCCAACACCCTGTCCGGCGGCCAGCAGCAGCGCGGCGCCATCGCCCGCGCCCTGGTCCAGGGCGCCCAGGCCATTCTCGCCGACGAGCCGGTGGCCTCGCTCGACCCCGTCTCCGCCCGCAAGGTCATGGAGCTGCTGGTCGAACTGAACCAGCGGGACGGTCTCGGCGTCATCGTCACCCTGCATCAGGTCGATTACGCCATTCGCTACTGCGACCGCGTCGTCGCCCTGAAGGCGGGTCAGGTCGTTTATGACGGCCCCGCCACCGGCTTGGATACCAGGCAGTTGATCGACATCTACGGTCCCGAGTTCGAGGACGCCTTCTGGGAAGCCAAGGTATGAGCCTTTCGGGCTCCGTCCGGCTTTTCGGCGTCGGCCTCCTCGCGGCGGCCGCTCTCGGCATGAGCGGCTGCGACCGGCAGGACAAGGTCGCGGCCGACGATGCGCCCGGCGAGATCACCTTCTCGATCCTTTCAGCCCAGGGAGAGGCCTCGGCGGCGCCACTGTGGCAGCCCTTGCTGGACGACATGTCCAGAGCCGTCGGCGTACCGGTGGAACCGCACTTCGCTTCCAGCTACTCGGCGCTGGTCGAGGACATGAAACAGGGCCGGACACAGGTCGCCTGGTTCTCGGCCCAGCCGGCCATCGCCGCCATGGAAGCCGCCGACGCCGAGATGGTCGCGCGCACTGTGGGTCTCGAGGGGGCGGACAGCTACCGCTCGACGCTGATCGTGAAGCGTGGCTCCGGCATCACCCTCGCAGACGTGCTGGCGTGCGGTCAGCGGCACAGGTTCGGCCTTGGGGATCCGCAGTCGACCTCTGGAACACTGGTTCCGATGACCTTCCTGTTCAATCCGCGCGGCATTCAGCCGGACCTGTGCTTTGCGACGGTCCGGTCCGGCAATCATGAGACCAATGCCTTCGAGGTCGCCGCCGGCGTCCTCGACGTCGCCACCTCGAACAGCGTCACCATCAGCGAACTACGGCGCCGCAACCCGACGATCTCTGACCAGATCGAGGAGATCTGGCAGTCGCCGCCGATTCCCGAGGGAGGAATTCTCGTCCGTAGCGACCTCGATCCGGCGCTGAAGGAGAAGATCCGCAGCTTCTTCCTGACCTACGGTCAGGGTAGCGGGACAGAGGCCGAGCGTCAGCGCCGCGTGCTCGCCGCCCTGAACTACACGCGCTTCAGCGCCGCGGAAGACAACTATCTCGATCCCGTACGCGAGCTTTTGGCGGACCAGGCCCTGGTTGACGCCCGCGCAGCCGGGGACATGGCGGCGGTGAACGAGGCCCGTCGCGAGCTGCAGCGCCTTCGGGCCAAACGGGAGGTCCAGCCATGACTCCACACGACCGCCCCGCCGACCCGAGGCACCCGTCCACTCGCAGGGGCGCCGCCCGCCGCCCGGATATCCAAGCATGACCCGCCTTCGCTCCCTGCTCACCGCCCTCCTCGCGCTCGCAGCGGTCCTGTGCGGCCTCGGGTCCGCTGGCGCTGTCGCCGCCCAGACGGACCGGCCGGAGAAGATCGTCTTCACCGTTCTGTCCGCCGAAGGTCAGGCGTCATCCGGGCCGCTGTGGCAGCCCCTGCTCGACGACCTCGAGCGCGAGCTCGGCTTGCCGGTCGAGCCGGTCTTCGGTTCGAACTACAGCGTCCTCGTCGAGGCCATGCGCGCCAATCAGGCCCAGATCGGCTGGTTCTCGGCCCTGCCGGCGGTGCAGGCCATCGACCGCTCGAACGGCGAGGTCATCGCCCGCACCGTCGATGTCGAGGGCAAGGATTCCTACGTCTCGACCATCATCGTGAAGAAGGGCTCGGGCATCACGATCGAGGACGTGGCGAAGTGCGACAAGCGCTACACCTTCGGCATCGGCGACGCCCAGTCGACCTCGGGCACCCTGGCCCCGATGACCTATTTCTTCGGACCCCGGGGCATCGACCCGACCGAATGCTTCTCGACAGTCCGCTCCGCCAACCACCAGGCCAATGCCTTGTCGGTCGCCAACGGCCAGGTCGACGTGGCCACCTCCAACTCGGTCAACACCGTCTTCCTGCGCCGCCAGAACCCCGACGTGGCGGATCAGATCGAAGAAATCTGGCAGTCGCCGCCGATCCCGGAGTCGGGCATCGTCATCCGCTCGGACCTGCCCCCGGACCTCAAGGCCCGCATCAAGCGGTTCTTCATCACGTACGGCCAAGGCTTCGGCCCCGAGGCCGAACGCCAGCGTCAGGTGCTGGAAGGCCTGAACTACTCCCAGTTCCGCACCGCCGATAACAGCTATCTCGACCCGATCCGCGAGATGAAGGCCGACCAGGCGCGCCGCGAAGGCCGCCCGCCCGAGGTCGCGCCCCCGGCCAGCGCCGGAACCCTGATCGGGCGCTGGTGGCCCTTCGCCCTGATCGGCGTCATGGCCCTGATCGCGATCGCGCTGAATGCCCGCCCCCGCGCCACCCCGACGGCCACCGATCAGACGAAGGTGCCCGAACCGCCGAAGAAGTCATTGGCCGCCTGGTCGCTCGACCTGCTGCTATGGGGCGGTTTCGCCGTCATGCTGCTGGCCGCCTTCAATCGGGTCGACCTGCCGAATATCGTCAACCTGTTCTCGAGCCCCGAGAAGATGCGGGACTACGGACAGGACTTCCTCAACCCGGACTTCTCCAACTGGCGGGCGTTGGTCAGCCTGATGTGGCTGACGGTGCAGATCGCCCTGTGGGGCACCTTCCTCGCCGTCTTCCTCGCCGTGCCGCTCAGCTTGATGGCCTCGCGCAACCTGTCGCCGGCCTGGCTGGTCTGGCCCGTGCGCCGGGTCATGGACCTGATGCGGTCGATCCCCGATCTGGTCATCGCCACCCTGTTCATCGTCGCCGTCGGCCTCGGCCCGCTCGCCGGGGTGCTGGCCATCGCCCTGAACACCGCCGGCGTACTCGCCAAGCTGTTCTCGGAAGCCGTCGAGTCGATCGACAAGGGCCCGATCGAGGGCGTGAAGGCGACCGGCGCGGGCCGGCTTCACGAGATCATGTGGGGCGTCATCCCGCAGGTCGCGCCGCTGTGGACCAGCTTCGCCCTCTACCGCTTCGAATCGAACAGCCGCGCCGCCACCGTGCTCGGTCTGATCGGCGCCGGCGGCATCGGCCAGGCCCTGTTCGAGAACCTGCAGGCCTTCGAGTACCGCACCGTCTCGACCATCGCGATCATCATCGTCGTGGCCGTGACCCTGATCGACATGCTCAGCCAGGCCATGCGGAAACGGCTGCTGTAAGCCCGACAGGATACCCAACTCCGCTCATCCCCGCGAAGGCGGGGACCCAGGTTTGAGCTACGGCTCCAGTCTGTCGAACAGGTCATGCCAGCCGGGGTTCATCTCTTCGATGAGCCTCAGCTTCCACAGCCGGTTCCACTTCTTGATCCGGCGCTCACGCCTGAACGCCCCGGCGCGGGTCTCATGGGATTCGTACCAGACCAGAATGGCCACGCCGTGCTTCGCGGTGAAGCTGCCCGGCCGGGTCTTCTCCCGGTGCTGCCAGACGCGCGCGATCAGGTTGTCCGTCGACCCGGTGTAGAGGGTTCCGTTCCGGCAACTGGCGACGATGTAGGTGTAGAACGCCAAGGGCGGAGACCGGGGCTAAAGCCTGGCTCCCCGCCTTCGCGGGGATGAGCGGATTTAAAACTCGGCTGCCGCACAAGTCAAACTTGTGTAACGGCGCTACCTTAGGTCCGGCGGCGTCGCCTCTTCCGTCAGCATCCGGATGGCCTCCTCCACCGACACCACCTCCTGCGCCTGCGAGCCCAGCCGGCGCAGCGCCACCGTGCCCTGTTCCGCCTCGTTCTTGCCGACCACGGCGATGACCGGGACCTTGCCGACCGAGTGCTCGCGGACCTTGTAGCCGACCTTCTCGTTGCGCAGATCGATCTCGGTGCGCAGGCCAGCGGCCTTGAACTTCGCCACGACCTCGCGGGCGTAGTCGTCGGCCTCGGAGACGATGGTCGCCACCACCGCCTGGGTCGGCGCCAGCCACAGCGGGAAGGCCCCGGCGTAGTTCTCGATCATGATGCCGATGAACCGCTCGAACGACCCGAGGATGGCCCGGTGCAGCATCACCGGCCGGTGCTTCTGGCCGTCCTCGCCGATGTACTCGGCGCCCAGCCGCTCGGGCAGCACATAGTCCAGCTGGATCGTGCCGCAGGTCCATTCGCGGCCGATGGCGTCCTTGACCACGAAATCGAGCTTGGGCGCGTAGAAGGCCCCGTCGCCCTCGGTGACCACCGGCTCGGTCCCGGCCGCGCGGGCGGCTTCGGCCATCAGCGCTTCGGCCTTGTCCCAGAATTCGTCGGACCCGGCGCGGATCTCCGGCCGCGTGCCCAGGCTTATGTAGGCCGTCTCCATGCCGAGATCGGCGTGGACCGAGCGGGCCAGCGCGATGAAGCTCGCCGTCTCCTCGACGATCTGGTCCTCGCGGCAGAAGATGTGGGCGTCGTCCTGGGTGAAACCGCGCACGCGCATCAGGCCGTGCAACGACCCCGACGGCTCGTAGCGGTGGCAGGCCCCGAACTCGGCCATGCGCAGCGGCAGCTCGCGGTACGACCGCTGGCCCTGGTCGAAGATCTGCACGTGGCCCGGGCAGTTCATCGGCTTGAGCGACAGCTCCTCGCCCTCGACCGTCTCGCAGACGAACATATTGGGCCGGTATTTCTCCCAGTGGCCCGAGGCCTCCCAGAATTTGCGGTCCAGCACCTGCGGCGTCTTCACCTCGACATAGCCGGCCGCGTCGAGACGGCGGCGCATATAGGCCTCGATGACCTGCCACAGCATCCAGCCCTTGGGGTGCCAGAAGACCATGCCCCGGCCCTCTTCCTGCATGTGGAAGAGCTCCATCTGGCGGCCGATCCTGCGGTGGTCGCGCTTCTCGGCCTCCTCGAGGCGCTGCAGATGGGCGTCGAGGTCCTCCTTCGAGGCCCAGGCCGTCGCATAGATGCGCTGCAGCTGCGGATTGCGGTGGTCGCCGCGCCAGTAGGCGCCGGCCAGCTTGGTCAGCTTGAAGGCCTTGCCGACGAATTTCGTCGACGGGAAATGCGGTCCGCGGCACAGGTCGACCCAGTCGCCCGTCGCATAGGTGGTGATCGTCTCGTCGGCCGGCAGGTCGCGGATCAGCTCGGCCTTGAAGGCCTCGCCCTTCGACTCGAACAGTTTGATGGCCTCGTCCCGGTCCCAGACCTGACGCACCAGCTTCAGATCGCGGTCCACGATCTCCGCCATCCGCTTCTCGATCGCCGTGAAGTCGTCGGTCGAGAACGGCTCGTCGCGGGCGAAGTCGTAATAGAAGCCGTCCTCGATGGCGGGGCCGATGGTCACCTGGGTGCCGGGGAACAGCTCCTGCACCGCTTGGGCCAGCACATGGGCCGCGTCGTGGCGGATGGTTTCCAGCGCGGCCGGGTCGTCGCGCATGATCAGGCGGAAGGCCCCGCCGCTCTCCAGCGGCCGGTCCAGATCCCACTGCTGGCCGTTGATCTCGACCAGGGCCGCGCGCTTGGCCAGCGACGGCGAGATGGAGGCGGCGACGTCACGGCCCGTGGCGCCGTCGGGATATTCGCGGCTGGCGCCGTCGGGGAATTTCAGTTCGATCATCGTTCAGTCTTTGCAGGCGGAACCGGGTCATAGCCCGATTTTCCGAAAGGATGGCATTTGCAGAGGCGTCTGACCGTCAGCCATCCCCCCTTGATCGGTCCGTGCTCGATCAGCGCGTCCCGGCCATAGTCGGAGCAGGTCGGCAGGAACCGGCACTGCTGTCCGATCAGGGGCGACAGCGTCAGCTTGTAGCCGCGATGGGCCAGCCGGACGCCGCGTTCGTAAAGATTACCGCCGGGTGCCATGTCGCCGCGCTTATCCCCTGTCCGGCGGACGGGGGCAACGGGCCTAGGCCGCACCGGCGAGGCTAGTTCGGGTGTCGGGGCTCTTGCGCGCCAACGCCTGCTTCACCGCGTCCAGCGTCGCCTCGATGGCCACCATGGTCGAGGCGTGCCGCGCGGGGTAGTCGGCCACCAGCTTCAGATCGCGCAGCCCCTCGAAGCGGCCCTCGGGGCCTGCGCCGCCGCACTTCAGCATGGCGCTCATGGCGTCCCGGGCATCGGCGATCTCCTCCACCGATGCGCCGATCACAGCCTCGCCCAGCACGCCCGCCGCCGCCTGCCCCAGCGCACAGGCCTTCACGTCCTGTGCGAACCCGGCGACGCGGCCGTCGACGTCGAGCACAATGTCCACGATCGCTTTTGAGCCGCACAGCTTCGCCACGCGCTCGCCGGTGCCCTGCGGCGCCGCCAGCCGCCCGCTGTGCGGCAGGTTGGCCGCCAGCTTGAGGATGCGCGCGCTGTAGAGCTCGTCGATCATGCCTTGAAGATAGGCGGGCAGGGGGCCTGAGTGAAGCCCAGGGGTCACCCGCCCTGCAGCGAACCCCAGGTCCGCGCCTGGTCGGCCCCGGCCGATCCGGTCCGCGCCCGCAGCCAGGCCAGATTGCGGTCGGCGGCGTCCGGCGGCAGGTCGCGGCGCATCATCTGCTCGGCCTCGTCCATCTTGCCGTTCAGCCCCAGCGCCATGGCCAGATTGAGCCGCACCTTCAGCGAGGCGCCCGGCTGGGCGGCCGCGCGGCGCAGCAGGGGCTCGGCGGCGGTGGTGTCGCCCCGCGTCATGGCCGACATGGCCATATTGGTCAGCACATCCGGATTGTCGGGCGACAGGGCGAGCGCCTGCGCCCACGCCGCCTGCGCGTCCTGCGAACGGCGAACCTGCTCATAGGCCGTGCCGAGCAGCGACCAGGCGCGCCAGTCCCGCGGATTGGCGTCGCGCGCCTTTTCCAGCGCCGCGACGCCGTAGAAGGCGTGGCCCCGAGCGATATGGCCCCGCCCAACCTCAAGCATGGCCTCGATATTGGCCGGCTGCACCAGCAGGACGCGCTCGGCCATTTCGGCGGCTTCCTGATAGCGGCCCAGCTCGCGCATAGCCTGCGCCGCCTTGACCCCCGCGATCGGGTCCATCGGGTTCAGTTCGGCCTGTTCGGTCCAGAACACCGACCGGCTCAGCGGGTCGGCCCGATCGTAGGCGGCGCGCGCCTCGGCGCTGGCGGGCGCACGCGGCGTCGCGGCGGGCGCCTGGGCCTGCTGCGCGAACACGGGTGTGCCGAGGATCAGCCCTGCGAACAGGGCGATGGTTGCGATATGGGCGGTCGTGCGCGACATGGAAGGCGCTCCGGAAGGTTCGGGCTCCAGACTCGGCCCTTCGCGTCAATCCTTGGTTAAGATCGGCCCGAAAGGTCCCCCTCGATGTCCGCCCTCCACCCCGACCTTCTGACCACCGACGCCGAGGGCGCCCTGCCGGTCCGCATCGTGCGCAGGGATGAGGCCATTGAGGGCGTCTGGGGCGCCTGGGCCCGGTCCAACGAATTCACCGGCAAGGCGGGCCAACTGCTACTCCTGCCCTGTTCAGACGACGGCCTCTCCGGCGCCCTGTTCGGAGCCGGCGAGACCTTCGACCCGATGACCGTCCGCGCCCTGTCTGCCAAACTGCCCGAAGGCCTGTGGCGGCTTGAAGACCTGCAAGCCGGCCACGCCGACCAGGCGGCGCTCGCCTTCGCCCTCGGAGCCTACCGCTTCGACCGCTACAAGGCGCGGCCGACCGGTCCGGCGCGCCTCGCCGTCGGCCCCGGCGTCGACGCCGCCGCCGTCCTCCGCATCGCCGCCGCCTGCGCCCTCGCCCGCGAGATGGTCGACACCCCGGCCGCCGATATGGGCCCGCTGCAGATCGAGACCATCGCCCGCGAGATCGCCGAAGCCTCCGGCGCGACCGTCACCGTCACCGCCGGCGACGCCCTGCTCGAAGACAACTACCCCGCCGTCCACGCCGTCGGCCGGGCCGCCGCCCCGCACCGCGCCCCCCGGGTCATCGAGATCGGCTGGAACCTCGACCGCGCCGACCTGCCGCTGGTCGCCCTCGTCGGCAAGGGCGTGGTCTTCGACACGGGCGGCCTCGACATCAAGGCCGCGGCCGGCATGCGCAACATGAAGAAGGACATGGGCGGCTCGGCCCACGCCCTAGCGCTCGGCCGGCTGGTCATGCAGGCGAACCTGCCGGTGCGGCTGGTGGTGCTGGTCGCGGCCGTCGAGAACGCCATCTCCGCCGACGCCTTCCGGCCCGGCGACATCCTGTCCAGCCGCAAGGGCCTGACCATCGAGATCGGCAACACGGACGCCGAGGGCCGCCTGATCCTCGCCGACATCCTGACGCGGGCGGGCGAGCACTCGCCCGACCTGACCCTCGACTTCGCCACCCTGACCGGCGCCGCCCGCATCGCCCTCGGCCCCGAACTGCCGCCGCTTTACAGCGACGACGAGGCTCTGGTCGCCGACCTGCTCGAGGCCTCCCGCGCCGTCGCCGACCCGCTGTGGCCGATGCCGCTGTGGCCGGGCTACCGCGCCGCCCTCGACAGCGAGATCGCCGACCTGCGCAACGACTCCGCCGCCTGGGCCCAGGCCGGCTCGGTCACCGCCGCCCTGTTCCTGCAGAAATTCGCCCCGACCACCGGCGCCTGGGCGCACATGGACATCTTCGCCTGGAACCCGCGCGCCCAGCCCGGCCGTCCCGAGGGCGGCGAGGCCCAGGGCCTGCGCGCCTGTTTCGAAATGCTGTCCCGGCGCTTCCCGGCCTGACGCGGCGCCACGAAATCGCCGCCGTTCGTTAACGGCCCTTTCGGCTTATCGCCTCATCATGCGGGCTCAACCGGACGAGCCTGATTGACTCCAGACGCCGCCACGCTTGACCCCCGCACCACGCTCGCGCGGCCCGACCTGGCCGAGCAGGCGCTGGAAGGGCTCGTGCGCGCCGCGGCCTACAGGCCGGTTCAGCCGATGCAGGCTGCGGTCGCCTTGGCCGACATTCACGCCGAAGCCGACCCGGCCTCCGAACGTATCGACCAGCTGATCTACGGCGAGGCCTTCGACGTGCTCGACCAGCAGGGCGACCGTCTGTGGGGCCGCGCCCGCCGCGACGGCCTCGTCGGCTGGGTCGCCGCCTCGGCGGTGCAGCCCGCCGCCCGCCTGCCGACCCACCGTGTCGCCGCCGTCGCCGCCGGCCTGCCGCTCAACGCCCTGGTGATCGAGGCCGCCGACCTCGCTCCTGACGATCTCGCCCCCATCGGCGCCTTCGAGAGCGAGCCCGTCGCCGTCGCCGAACGGCTGCTCGGCGTGCCGCACAGCCTCGGGGCCCGCTCCTCGACCGCCACCGACTGCTCCGGCCTGGTCCAGCAGGCCCTCTACGCCTGCGGCCGCGCCGGCCCCCGCCACGCCGACCAGCAGGCCGGGCTCGGCCACGCCGTCGACCGCGAGCAGGCCCGCCGCGGCGATCTCGTCGTCTGGCTGGTCGAACCGGGCGATCACAGCTGGACCGGCCATTCGGCCTTCATGGTCGACGCCGACCGGGTGATCCACGCCACCGGCCATCACGGCGCCGTGGTCATTGAAACCTTCGCCGAAGCCGAGGCCCGCTACCGCGCCGACGGCTTCCACGCCCCGGTGTTCCGCCGCCTCTAGAGGCCGGCGCCGCTCCACTCGACCCGCACGGAGCCGTCCGCCTCAAGCGCCGCCCGTTCCGCCCGCAGCTCTCCGAACGCGCCTTCGTCCATCAATCGCGACAGCGCCCACACCGCCGCCCCCCGCACCACCGGCGCCGGATCGTCCAGCAGCGCCCGCGCCGCTTCGATCAACGCCGCATCCCCGCTGTTGCCGATCGCATAGAGGACGTTGCGCACGAACCGGTCGCGCCCGATCCGCTTGACCGGGCTCTTGGAGAACAGCGCCCGGAAGGCCGCGTCGTCCAGCCCCGCCAGATCGGCCAGCCGCGGCGACACCATCGCCTCGCGCGCCTGGACCCGGCTCTCCTGCGAGGCCACCGCGAACTTGTTCCACGGGCAGACCGCCAGACAGTCGTCGCAGCCATAGATTCGCGAGCCGGTCGCCGCCCGGAATTCAACCGGCCACGGCCCGGCGAACTCGATGGTCAGATAGGACAGGCACCGCCGCGCATCGAGCTGGAACGGGGCCGGAAAGGCCTGCGTCGGGCACACGTCCAGACAGGCGGTACAGGCCCCGCAGTGCTCGCCCTCCGGCGCGTCCGGCTCCAGCTCGGCCGCGGTCAGGATGACCCCCAGGAAGAGCCAGTTGCCCCGCGTTCGCGACAGCAGGTTGGTGTGCTTGCCCTGCCAGCCGACGCCGGCCCGCTGGGCCAGCGGCTTCTCCATCAGCGGGGCGGTGTCGACGAACACCTTCACATCTTCGCCCGTCCGCGCCGCGATCTGCCCCGCCAGCGTCTTCAGCCGCCCCTTGATCACCTCGTGATAGTCGTCGCCCCGGGCATAGACCGAGATATAGCCGGCCGACCGGTCGACCATCTCCGGCAGCGGATCACGCTCCGGCCCGTAGTTCAGCCCCAGCACGATGGCCGTCTTCGCCTCGGCCCACATCGCGGTCGGATGCGCCCGCCGCTCCAGCGTCGTCTCCAGCCAGCCCATGTCGCCGTGCCGACCCGCCTCGACGAAATGCGCCAGCCGCTCGCCCGCGCTCCACGGCTCGCTGGCCGAGGCGAAGCGGCACACGTCGAAGCCGAGGGCGACGGCGCGTTCGCGAATGAAGCTGCTGGGATCCCGGGCCATGGTCCGCGCCTTCATAGCGCCGATGCGGGCGAAAGTCGGGCCCTAGAAATCGAGATCGTGGTACCAGGCCGAGGGCTGGACCCCCGGGAACCGGTCGGCGAGCAGGGGCCGGAAGCAAGGCCGCGACTTCAGCTTCATGTACCAGGTCTTCAGCGCCGGATACGCAGCCCAGGCCACCTCGCCGAAATAGTCCAGCACCGACAGGTGCGCGGCCGCGACCATGTCCGCCCGGGTGATCCGCCGCCCCGCCAGGGCGTCGCGGGTCGCCAGCAGCCCCTCCAGCATGGTCAGATGCGCCTTCAGCGCCTCGCGCCCGGCCCGCAGCGCCCGCGCTTCAGGGGGGCCGAGCCGCAGCAGAGGCTTTTCCATCCGCTCATGTAGCAGGACGGCGTTGACCTCGTCATTGAAGCGCCGCTCGAACCAGCTTGTCAGCCGCCGGGTCTCGGCCCGCTCGACGGGGTCGACGGGCATCAGGAACGGCTCCTTCGAGCGATCCTCCAGCCAGCCGAAGATCGCGCTCGTCTCGCACAGCGTCATGGCGCGTCCGCCATCGCTGACTTGCAGCACTGGCGGCATCCCCGATGGATTCAGCGTGGCGACCGGACAGCCGTTCTCCCACGGCCGCACCACCGTGTCGGCGAACTCGACCCGGGCCTCGCCCAGCGCCAGTCGCGCCGCCCGCGAGCCGGGATCGAACGGGAAATGGTACAGGACGCAGGCCGACATCATCGCTCAATGCCCTCAAGGGCGTTAAGTCCGCGTTAGCTATGGAGATTGCGGTCAGGCGGTTTCGCCCGACGCCTCGCCCGGTTCGGTATGCACCTCGGCCCGGCCGCGCGGGTCCGCGTGGATCAGGATATCGGCGCGCGGGAACGCCTCCAGCAGCCGTTTCTCTGCTCCGACGATGATGTCGTGCGCCTGTTCCAGCGTCAGGCTCGGCTCAAGGTCGACATGCATCTGGATCGATATCACCGGCCCGACCATACGGCTGCGCAGCTGATGAACGCCGGATATGCGCGGATCGGCCAGCACGGCGGTGGTGATGGCGATGCGGTCGGCATCCGGGACCGCCCGGTCGAGCAAGTGGTCCGCCGCCTCTCTGAGCAGCCCCAGCGCACCCCAGAACAGCCAGACGGCGACAATCAGTCCGGCCGCGGCGTCCAGTCCCGGCGCGTCAAGGAAAGCGCCCGACACCACGCCGATCAACACCACGGCGCTGGCGGCGAGATCCGACACATAGTGGGCCCGGTCGGCCTTCACCGCCATTGAGCCGCTCTTCCGGATCGCCCGATCCTGCATCCACACCAGCCAGCCGGTCAGGGCGATGGAGATCAGAACGACGACCACGGCCCAGTAGCCCGAACTGACCGGGCGGGGATCGAAGATCCGCTGCACCGCCTCCCAGCCGATGAACAGGGCCGAGGCGAAGATCAGCCCGGACTGCACTAGGGCGGCCATGGCCTCGCCCTTGCCGTGGCCGTGACGGTGCTCGGCGTCCGGCGGGGCGGCGGCCCAGCGCACGGCGAAGAAGGTGGCCAGCGAGGCGATCAGATCGAGCGCCGAATCCGTCAGCGAGGCGAGAATGGCGACCGAACCGGAGGCGCCGAGCGCGAAGGCCTTCAGCGCGATCAGCACCACCGCCACGCCGACCGACAGCCGCGTCACGTTGCGGTTGGCCAGTTGGGCGTCGTCGAGGGCGGTCGGGATCATCGCCGCCTTGTCGCGGAAAGCGGGCGTGGCGCCAAGGTGTGCGGCGTTAGCGCCATCGTCATGAAATTAACCCATCTTGTGTACGAAACGGGACAAAGGGCTCCCGGATCACGGAGGCGAAATGCACGCGGCAGGGACGGCGACGCAGGCCGACCGCTGGATCGGACGCGGCGAGGCGCTGGCCCGGCTCGGGGTCAAGGCCCAGACCCTGTATGCGTATGTCAGCCGCGGCCGCATCGCCGCACGTCCGGACCCCGACGATCCCCGCCGTAGCCTCTACGCCGTCGCCGACGTTGTCCGGCTCAGCGGCGACGAACCCGATGCCGACTTCGGCCAGTGGCTGCCGCCGCCGCAAGATTCCGACGCGCCCGAGATCGAGATCCGGTCGTCAGTTTCAACAAACGATCGCGGGCGGCTGTTCTACCGGGGACGGGACGCCGTCCAGGTGGCGGAGACCGCGACCCTCGAGGACGTCGCCCGGCTGTTGTGGGATGCCCGCTCGGCCAACCCCTTCGCCGAGGTGCGCCCGCGCGTCGGCGCCATACCCGGCCATTCGGCGCGCGGCCGCCTGTTCGCCGCCCTCGCCCGTCGCGCCGAGGAGGACGCCGAGCTCAAGCCCCGGCCGCCGGAGCCGATGCGGATCGAATGCGCCCGCGTGCTCGATGAGGCGGTTGACGCCGTGGCGGGCCCCGGCCCGCGGCTGTTCCTGCATCAGCGGCTGGCGCGGGCCTGGAAGGTGCGCGAGCCGGACGCTCATCTGATCCGCCGCGCCCTCGTGCTGGCCGCCGACCAGGGACTCGACGCACCCGCGCTCTCCGCCCGAGTGGCTGCGGCGGGCGGGGCCTCGCCCGCCGGCGCGGCGCTGGCGGGCCTGGCCAGTCTGGCCGGAACCGGAATCATCATCGAGCTGGCCCGGGAATCGGCCTGGGTCGTCGCCGTCCGCCGTCAGGCCGTCGACGCCGCCCGTCGGGCCCACGAGGCGGGCGCCCTGTCCGGCTTCGGCGACTCGGCCTGGCCCGGCGGCGATCCGCGCGCCGCCGCCTTGCTGGCCGCCGCCGACCTGCCCCAGGATATCGCCCGGGCCATGCGCGAAGGCCAGGAAATGACCGGCCGTTCGCCCACCTTCGGCCTCTCGCTGGTCGCCGTCGCCCGCCGGCTCGAGCTGCCCCGCGACGCCGCCGCCGACCTGCTGATGATCGGCCGACTCGCCGGTCTCCTCGCCCATGCACTGGATCAGCTCACGAACGGCTCGCCTATCCGGGCGCGGCTGCGCTATGTGGGTCCCGAACCGGGCGCGAACTAATCCGCCTGATCTTCTTCGGGGGTGCGGATGGCGGACTGGCTGGCGGCGATCATACTCGGCCTCGTCGAAGGCCTGACCGAGTTCATACCCGTGTCCTCGACCGGTCACTTGCTGCTCCTCGGCCATTTCCTCGGCTTCGAGAGCACCGGCAAGACCTTCGAGATCGTCATCCAGCTGGGCGCCCTGCTGGCCATCATCAGCGTCTACTTCAAACGTCTGTGGACGCTTGCCACCCGCTGGCCCTTCGACCCGGAGGCGCGCCGCTTCCTGATCGGCCTCATGGTCGCCTTCGCCCCGGCGGTGGTGATCGGCTTCCTTGCCTACGACTTCATCAAGACCATCCTGTTCGAGACGCCGCTGGTCATCTGCATCGCCCTGGTCGTGGGCGGGGTCCTGCTGCTGTGGCTGGACCGGATCAAGAAGGTCCCGACCTTCCTCGAGGCCGACCGCTATCCGCTGCGGGTCTATTTCCTGATCGGCCTGTTCCAGTGTCTGGCCATGGTGCCCGGCGTCTCCCGCTCCGGCGCCACCATCGCCGGCGGCCTGCTACTCGGCACCGACAAGCGCTCGGCGGCCGAGTTCAGCTTCTTCCTCGCCCTGCCGACCATGGGCAGCGCCGTGGCCTACGACCTGTTCAAGAACTGGGACCGGCTCGATTTCAGCGACGCCGGCCTGATCGTCCTCGGTTTCGTGGTCGCCTTCCTGACCGCCCTGGCCGTCGTGCGGCTGCTGCTGGACTTCGTCAGCCGGCACGGCTTCGCGCCGTTCGCCTGGTGGCGCATTGCTGTCGGTCTGGCCGGCATCGTCGGCCTGGCGGCGACGGGCGCGCTCTGACGTCTCAGGCCTGGACGGTGGCGGCGGTGTCGGTCGGGCGCTCCGAGAACTGCCCGCCGCGCCGGTAGCGCCACAGATAGGACGGCGCGATGGCCTCGATCCCGGTCGGCTCCACATCCAGCTCGGCCAGGCCCTGGGCCCCGTCGGCCACGACATTGTCGCTCTCCAGGCTGACGACCTGGTCGCGGGTCAGCACGGGCGGAATGCCGACCAGAGCGGTAAGCTGGGCCGCCGATCCGATGGCGCGGGCGACGGGGAAAGGCAGGGGGACCAGGCCGTTGCGCCGGCGGGTCTCGCGCAGCACCAGCTTCAGGATGTCCTCGAAGGTCATCACCGCCGGCCCGCCCAGCTCGAAGGTGCGGCCGGCCGCGTCGGCCCGTTCCACGGCGTGGAGGATCGCCTCGGCCACGTCGCCGACATAGACCGGCTGGAAACGGGTGCGACCGCCGCCGATCAGCGGCAGGAACGGGCTCATCGACGCCATCGAGGCGAACCGGTTCAGGAAGTCGTCGCCGGGGCCGAAAATCACCGACGGTCGCACGATGACGGCGTCCGGCTTGGCCTCGCGCACGGCCATTTCGCCGGCGGCCTTGGTGCGTGCGTATGCGGAATCGCTTTCCGGATTGGCCCCGATCGCCGAGACATGGACCAGACGTCCGATCCGGCCGGCGGCGCAGGCGGTGGCGATAGTGCGGGCCGCGTCGACGTGCATGGCCTCGAACGACCGGGATCCGCTCTCGTACAGCACCCCGATCAGATTGACGGCCGCATCGGCGCCGCGCAGCGCGGCCTCCACCTGCGCCGGATCGGCCGCATCGCAGCGGACGGCCTGTATCTGGCCGACGTGACCCGAGGTCTGCAGCTTGTACGCCTTGTCGGGACGGCGCACGGCCACGCGGATGCGCCACCCGCGACGGGCCAGGTCCTGCACCACCTGGCTGCCGACGAAGCCGGAGCCGCCGAAGACGGTGATCAGGCCGGGCGCGAGTTCGCTCATTACAGGGCTCCACAGACAGGCGACCGGCGCGGACCGGCCTCGGCGCGGGGATTAGACGATGGCCCGGACGGCTGCAACGCAAACAGGACAAATGCCTGTTGACCCGCTCATGGGGCTGCCTTAAGGGTCCGCGCCTTCCGGACGGAAACGCGTGCGAGCGCGGCCATGTCTGGGCCCAGATGGCGGAATTGGTAGACGCGCTGGCTTCAGGTGCCAGTGGCTGAAAGGCCGTGGAGGTTCGAGTCCTCTTCTGGGCACCACTATTCGAAACGGCGTCGCATCCTTGATGCGGCGCCGTTTCTGTTTGGCCCTATCGCCTCTCGCGCGGCGAGAGGCTACTTGAGGGCCTGATGATTTTGCCGAGACCGACTGCATGACCGTATTCCTGCACGAGGGCGACCTGCCCGACAGCCTCGACCTCGGCCCCGAGGTCGCGATCGATTCCGAGACCATGGGCCTGCGCTTCCGCCGCGACCCGCTGTGTGTGGTCCAGCTCTCGGCCGGCGACGGCGACGCCCACGTCGTGCGCATGAACCGCCCTGGCTACGACTGCCCGAACCTCAAGCGCCTGCTGACCGATCCGGCGGTGCTCAAGCTGTTCCACTTCGGCCGCTTCGACATCGGCATGTTCCAGCTCCACCTCGGCGTCGAGACCCGGCCGGTCTACTGCACCAAGATCGCCTCGAAACTGGCCCGCACCTACACCGACCGCCACGGACTCAAGGACGTGGTCCGCGAACTGGCCGGCGTCGACCTGTCCAAGGCCCAGCAGAGCTCCGACTGGGGCGCCGCCGAGCTCAGCCCCGCCCAGCTGGAATACGCCGCCTCCGACGTCCTCTACCTGCACGCGGTCAAGGCCCGGCTGGACGAGATGCTGGAACGCGAGGGCCGTGCCGGACTGGCCCGCCAGTGCTTCGACTTCCTGCCCTCACGGTCCGCCCTCGACCTCGCCGGCTGGGACGAGATGGACATCTTCTCGCACAGCTGATGACAGACCCCGCCGACACGCGCGACCAGGCGGACGAGGCCCGCATCGCCGAGACGGCCCGGCGCTTTCGCGCCCGCTCCCGCCGCGTGCAGCTGCTGCGCCGCGTCCTGCCGGTCGCCATCGTGGTGCTGGCCGGCGGGACGATCAGCTGGATCGTGCTGCGCAGCGTTATTTCCGACGTCGAGCGCAAGGCGGGGGCGACCCGCGAGGTCACCCTCGAAAAGTCCCGCTTCCTCGGCCAGGACGCCCAGGGCCGCAGCTTCGTCATCGGCTTCGAGCGGGCGGTGCGCGATGGCGACACAGGCCGCTTCCGCCTCGTCGGCCCGGCCCTGCGGCTCAATCTCGGCGGCCGCAAGGTCACCACCCTGACCGCCGACGGCGGCGTCTACGACGAGGCGGCGGACACCGTGACCATCGGCCCCAACGTGCGGATTTCCGACGGCGGATCCGGTTTCAACCTCGTGACGCCCGAGGCCGTCGTCGACACGGAGACCGGCATCGTCACCGGCTCCAAGGGCGTTCAGGGCTCCGGCCCCCTTGGAACCGTCAGCGCTTCGTCCTATGCGATCTATGAACAGGGCGAACGGGTCGTGTTCAGCGGCTCGGTTGATAACAAGGTGCGCGGGACCTTCAACCCGACGAGGTCGGACAGATGAGCATGAGCAGACTCCTGCGGGCGACGGCCATCGCCCTGACGCTGGCGGCCCTGCCGACCGTCGGCGGCGCGCAGACCGCTGACAGCCGTGCGCCGATCATGTGGAGCGCCGTCGATGTCAGGGTTGAGGGCGGGACCCTGACGCTGATCGGTCCAGCGGAACTGGTTCAGGGCGACCGGCGCTTTCGCGCCGACCGGATCACCGGGTTCAATCGGGCGGGCGACAGTCGGCTGGAGGCGACCGGCAACGTCTATTTCGTCACGCCGGACCAGACCATTCGCGGCGACCGGGCGACCTATGACACCGCCAGCGGCGTCATCGTCGTTACCGGCGACGTGATCCTGACCCAGGGCGAGAACGTCGTAACCGGCAGCCGGCTGACCTACAACGTCGAGACGGAGGCCGCGCGCATCGAGGGCGGCCCGTCGGGTCGCGTCCAGGGCGTCTTCTACCCCGAAAACAGCGGGGACTGAGCCCCGGCTCGGCCTGACCCTTTGGCGCGCAAGGAACTCTCAGCCCTCAACGTCCACGACGCCGCCCCGCAGGAGGCGGCCGCCGGAGCCGCGCGCCCGACCGGCCTCCGCGTCGAGCACATCGCCCGCGCCTTCGGCCCGCGCCAGGTCGTCCGCGACGTCTCCCTGCACGTCGAGCGCGGTCAGGTCGCCGGCCTGCTCGGCCCCAACGGCGCCGGCAAGACCACCTGCTTCTACATGATCACCGGCCTGATCCCCCCGGACAGCGGCAAGATCTGGCTCGACGGCGAGGACATCACCGCCCAGCCGATGTACCAGCGCGCCCGCATGGGTCTCGGCTATCTGGCGCAGGAGGCCTCGATCTTCCGCGGCATGACGGTCGAACAGAACGTCCGCGCCGTCGTCGAACTGCACCATGACGGCCGTCAGGCCATCGCCGACGAGACCACCCGCCTGCTGGAAGAGCTGCGCATCGACCACCTGCGCCAGGCCCCGGCCTCGGGCCTGTCCGGCGGCGAGCGGCGCCGCTGCGAGATCGCCCGCGCTCTCGCCGGCCGGCCCAGCTTCATGCTGCTCGACGAACCCTTCGCCGGCATCGACCCGCTCGCCATTGCCGACATCCGTCAGGTCATCCGCTATCTGGCGGGTCAGGGCATCGGCGTGCTGATCACCGACCACAATGTCCGCGAGACGCTCGAGATCATCGACCACGCCTCGATCATCTCGGGCGGCGCCGTCCTGTTCGAGGGCAAGGCCGCGGACGTCATCCGCGATCCGGAAGTGCGCCGCGTCTACCTCGGCGACATGTACGGCTGAGGCCGGCCCGGCTCAGCAGGCAAACCGGGGTTCCTTGAGCCAACCTGTCGCGTACCGGCGCTGCTCGGGGTCAGTGGCCTCATCGATAATTTCGTTCATCATCGCTCGCGCTCGGGGACAGTCGTCCTTGGCGATCGACACCGCGAGATTGAATTTCGCGGTCCGATGACCCTGCTCGGTGGCGAGTTCCAGCCAGCGTCGTTCTTCGCGGCGGTCATGGTCGTCGTTAATGTTGGGATCACCGTCGCCGCCAGCGAATGTGTAGAACTCAGCCAAGCGGAACGAGGCCTCTGCGTCTCCTCCCAGCGCGCGAACGGACAGCGAGGACTTCTCTTCGGGTGTCAGATCGAAAACGGTGAGCGAACTGGCGGGCACCCCAGCGGGTCGTTCAGCGGCCTGTTCGGGCTGGTCGCAAGCCAGGAGCGTCAGGCACAGAACGCCGAGGCAAATGAACTGTCGAGCCAGATTCTGGAGTTTCACACTCACTCCCCGCCCAAACTCAGCCGCGAAATCAGCACCGCGGCCCGCTGCGACTGGCGCACCAGACTGTCCAGGTCGACCCATTCGCCCTCGGCATGGGCCCCGCCGCCGGAAATCCCCAGCCCGCCCAGCGTGTCCACGTCCGCCGCCACGAAGCCGCTGTCGGCCGCCCCGCGCCGGGCCGGGTCGTATTCCGCCATCTCCGGCAGACCCAGATTGCGGTTGACGGCGTTCAGCCGCGCCAGCAGCGCCCGGTTGCCCTCGCTCGGCGCCATCGGCGGATAGCCCGTGTCCGCGAACACAAGCTCGGCGTCGGTGCGCGGCAGGTGATCGTCGACGATGGCCTGCATCCCCGCCCGCGCCCGCGCGTCCTGCTCCGGCGTCAGGGTGCGCAGGTCGCCGCGCGCGATGGCGGTCGAGGCGACGATGTTGGTCTTGCCCGAGGCGGTGACGTTGAAGCCCTCCGCGTCGATCTCTGCGGGCGTCCCGCCGGCGATGACCCCGACATTGTAGGTCAGGTTCGGCTCCGGCAGCTCGCGGCGGAAGCCGTCGAGGATGCGCGCCGTCTCATAGATGGCCCCATAGCCCAGCGTATCGCCGAACACCCCGCTGGAATGGCCGGTCCGCCCCGTCGCCGTCAGGGTCCAGTTGGTCGAGCTGCGCCGCGCCACCGTGCCGAACTCGGCCCCGTCGTCGACGGCCAGGTTCTCGAACTCCAGAGCGAAGTCCGCCGCCCGTCCCGCCTCGATCAGGTCGCGCCGGGCGACCGCGACCGGAGACCCGACCCGCTCCTCGTCGCCGGTCAGGACCACGGTGACGTTCGCGTCCTCCAGCGTCCCCGCCGCCCGCATGGCCCGCAGGGCGGCGACGATCACCACCACCCCGCCCTTGTCGTCGCCGACGCCCGGCCCTGTGGCCCGCGAGCCCTCGCCGCGCTCGAAGGTCTGGAACGGACTTTCCACCTCGAACACCGTGTCCAGATGGCCGATCAGCAGCACATTCCGACCCCGCCCCCGATGGGTCGCCACCAGATGCCCCGCCCGCCCGGTCTCGCGCATGTCGACCCAGCGCACCGCGAACCCCAGCGGCTCCAGCTCGGCGCGCACCATCTCGCCCGCGGCGCGCACCCCCGGCAGGTTCAGCGTCCCGCTGTTCTGGTTGACCAGCCGCTCCAGCAGGGCCACGTGCCAGTCGTGCTCGGCCTCGACCGTCCGCATCATTGTGCGCTCGGCGGGCGTGGCCTGCGCCATTGCGGCGCCGGGCAGGGCCAGACAGAGCAGGGCGGTCAGGATCAGGCGCATGAGGCTTCCTCTCTCGGAGGGCCGAAGCTTGCCGATCGGCGACCCGGAGTAAAGTCGGCCCGTCGGGCGCCTGCCGGAAGAGTGGTTCGCGGCCGATGGCCCGGAAAGGCGGGCGGCCGTTCGACCTTCCGATCAGGGGTTCAGCGGACGACTGACGCCGAAGGGGATGACCTTCGTGGTCGCAGGCAGCGTGGCGGCGCCTGACTGGAGATTTCCGCCTCTGATCACCTCGAGGATTTCAGCGACGGCTTCGCCAGCGGGGCGATGATCGGCGCCGATCAGCACGAATGAGGCTCCCACCCGGTTCGCGGCGCTCGCAATACCGTGCAGCGCCTCTCCGTGGCTGGCCTGCACGACGGCGTCGGCGGTCCCGTGCACAAGGTAGTAGGGCATTGCGAGGCCCCCCACGATGTCGCGGTTTCTATAGTCGTCGGGCGTCACGGCGCGGGCAAGGCCGGAGGTCATGTCCCGAAGCCGGGTGAAGGCCCCGACTGTCACCACGGCCGAGGCGGACTCCCGGGAAGCGAGGTCGAGCGCCACCGCCCCGCCGAGACTATGGCCCACGAACCAGACCCCGCCTTCCGCGGCTCGCGCCAAGGCGAGGAATGCGTCGGCGTCTGCGGCCAGGCCGCGGGCCGAAGGGCGTCCCGGGTTGCCGCTGTAGCCCCGGTACTCAGCGGCGACGACTCCGTACCCAAGCGCGATGGCGGGGGACATCCACCGGACTGCGTCGGCCGCGCTTGAGGCGTTGCCGTGAAATACGAGCAAGGTCGGCATCTCGCGGCGTCCGGCGACGGTGATGCCCTGAAGCACCAGTCCGTCCGAAGTCGTAACGCGCGTCAGTTGCGCGTCCGCAGGCAAGCCGGCGAGGCTCAGTGGCTCGCGGGGCGCCGGATAGATCCGGTCGGACACCGGATCGGCGCGGGTGGGGCTCGCCGCCACGACTGCGAGGAGAAGGAACCCGATCAGAACCCGGAACACCCGTTGCGAGAACACTCTTCACTCCGAAACCGCCGATCCTTGATCCCCCTCGGTCAGTCCGCCGTCAAGGCAAGTCTGGCGAAGACGCCGCTCGCCGGGGGTCGTGAAGGTGCACTATCCGGGACCCCGCCCCCCGCTTAGACCCCCGTTAACCGTTCCGGCCACACAGTGGCCGTAGCAAGTTCCGGGCCACTTCGCCCCGGAACCTCGACGGGGTCATCGGTGCTCGGACAAAGGCTGGAGATACGGCAGGGGCAGGGGCTGGTCATCACGCCCCAGCTGCAGCAGGCGATCAAGCTGCTGCAACTGTCGAACATCGAGCTGGACGCCTTCGTCGAGGCCGAGCTCGAGAAGAATCCGCTGCTCCAGCGCGAGGACGCCGAGCCCGGCGCCGAGACCGACGCCACGCCGGAAGCCATCGAAACCCGCGACGGCGCCGAACTGAGCTTCGATGAGGGTCGCGCCCAGGACACCGACCGCACCCTCGACGCCCGCTCCGACGACGTCTACGGCGACGCCAGCCCCGGCGAGCGCACCTCCGACCGCATGGAGGACGTCGGGACCGGCGAGGCCCAGCCCGGCCTCAGTGACTGGTCCCGCGCCGGAAGCGGCGGCGGCGTGCCGGACGGCGAGGGCCGCGAACAGCCCGACACCCGCGACGCCACCCTGTGGGAGCATCTGCAGGCCCAGGCCTCCCAGGCCGGATTCTCACCCGCCGACCACGCCATCGCCCTCAGCCTGATCGACGCCGTCGACGAGGGCGGCTATCTGCGCGGCGAACTGGACGAGATCGCCGACCGGCTCGGCGTCGCAATCGAGCGCGTCGAGGCCGTGCTGGCGACCTGCCACGGCTTCGAGCCGACCGGGATCATGGCCCGCTCCGTGCCCGAATGCCTGAAGCTGCAGCTGGTCGAGCGCAACCGTTTCGACCCGGCCATGCAATGCCTGCTCGACAACCTCGATCTGCTGGCCAGACGCGACCTCACCGCCCTCAAGAAGGCCTGCGGCGTCGACGGCGAGGACATGGCCGAGATGATCGCCGAGCTGAAGGCCCTGACGCCCCGCCCCGGCGCCGGCTTCGGCGGGGAACCGGCCCAGACCGTCATCCCCGACGTCCACGTCCGCCCCGACCCGGCCGGCGGCTGGAAGGTCGAGCTCAACGCCGACACCCTGCCGCGCCTGATCATGGACAAGCGCTATCACGGCGTCGTCTCGGCCGGCGCGCGCTCGGACACCGAAAAGACCTTCGTCGCCGACTGCGCCGCCCAGGCCAGCTGGCTGGTCAAGTCGCTGGACCAGCGGGCGAAGACCATCCTCAAGGTCTCGTCCGAGATCGTGCGCCAGCAGGACGCCTTCCTCGCCTTCGGCGTCGAATTCCTGCGCCCGCTGAACCTGAAGACGGTCGCCGATGCCATCGGCATGCATGAATCGACCGTCAGCCGCGTCACCTCGAACAAATACGTCTCGACCCCGCGCGGCGTGTTCGAGCTGAAATTCTTCTTCACGGCGGCGATCCAGTCCTCCGACGGCGGCGCGACCCACTCCGCCGAGGCCGTGCGTCACCGCATCAAGGCGATGATCGACGGCGAGGCCCGCGACGGCGACGTCCTGTCCGACGACCGGATCGTGGAAATTCTCAACGAGACCGGCATCGACATCGCCCGGCGCACCGTGGCGAAATACCGCGAGGCCCTGCGCATTCCGTCCTCGGTCCAGCGCAAACGCATGCTCCGCACCGGCTGATCGGCCACAAGTCCCCGAAGTCTCTCGGCTATCGCTTGGCCGTCGTCGAATTCCCATCCCGGACGTCGTCGAATTCCCCGCCCGGACAGTCGCCGAATTCTCCACCACATTTCAGTGATCGGCGTTGACACCAAACGCCAACGGTCGCGTTCTACAGGCATGCAAATCCAGGTCAGCGGCAAGCACGTGGATGTCGGCGAAGCGTTAGGCTCCCGCATCTCCCAGGAACTCCAGGACGGGATCGGCAAATATTTCGAGCGAGGGGCGCAGGACGCCGAGGTGATCGTCGCCAAGGACGGTCACAGCTTCAAGGTCGACTGCTGGGTCCGGCTCGCCTCGGGACAGGTGGTGTTCACCTCCGGCCTCGGCGGCGACGCCCATTCCGCCTTCACCGAAAGCCTCGACAAGCTTGAGAAGCGGGTCCGCCGCTACAAGCGCCGGCTCAAGGATCACCACATCGGTCCCAAGGGCCTGTCGCCCGAGAAGACCGAGGACGCCGCCCGCGAGGTGGCCCGCAGCATGGTCCTGCGCGATCCGGACTCAGTCGAGGACGCCGACTTCGGCGACGCCGGGGCCCAGGACGGGCCGCCGCCGGTCGGCATGGTCATCGCCGAGACGGAGGCCGAGATTCGCACCGTCACGGTCGGCCGCGCCGTGCTGGAGCTGGACATGACCGGCTATCCGGTCGTGGTGTTCCGCAATGCGGCCCACGGCGGGCTGTCCGTGGTCTACCGCCGGCCCGACGGCAACGTCGGCTGGATCGATCCGGAGCGGACCACCAAATCGCTCAACGGACACGGTTCGGTAAACGGTGGCGCGTCATAGTACTTCCCACAACGAGGCGGGTCGTCTACACGGCGCCCGCCCATCGGGAATGATTGGGTAGAGTCGGGAATGCCTTATGGACATCGGTGATTTGCTGGCGGAGGGCGGCGTCGTCCTGCGCAGCGGCGCGTCATCCAAGCGCCAGGCGCTGCATACCGTGGCCGAAGCCGCCGCCCAGGCGCTCGGTCTTCCGGAGGCCCGCCTTATGGAAGCGCTGCTCGAGCGCGAAGCCCTCGGCTCCACCGGGCTCGGCTCCGGAGTCGCCGTGCCGCACGCCCGTATCGAAGGCATCGACCGCGTCACGGCGGTGTTCGTGCGTCTGGATACACCCGTGGCCTACGGCTCGGTCGACGATCGCCCGGTGGATCTGATCTTCGCCCTGTTCGCCCCGCCGCGCGATGGCGCCGAACATCTGCGCGCGCTGGCGGCCGTGTCGCGCACCCTGCGCTCGGCGGAGATGCGGGAGCATCTGCGTCAGGCCCGGACCGTCGACGCCATCCGCGCCCTGTTCGTCCGCGACCAGGCCCCTGCCACGGCGGCGTAGGGGCGGCTCCCTCCGATCAGTGAACCGAAACGGGCTCCAGTTCGTGCGCCACGGCGGCGGCGAAGGCGGTTTCGCGGTCCATCATCACGGCCAGCCGCTCTCCGTCCGCGCCGTGCACCGCATACAGAACCGCTTCGGGATCGATAGAGAGGCCCTTCACCTCGGGCAGGGGCACATCGGCCAGCACGTCGGCGGCGCGAATCTCGCGCACATACACCAGGTCCGGCGCACCGAGGCCCCTGAAGTCTTCCTTGGTCATCATCATCATAGGCGTCATGGCGACCGCCTCCTTACGCTACTTAACCCCCGAAGGGCGGTGTGGTTCGGCCTCCAGGGGCCAGGTCGGCTGAGACGGGATCGCTTCGCGAATCCGACGATGCCGTGAATCAGGTTCCAGCATGGAGCCGGAGCGAATATCGGGAACCGACTTCGCCCCGGCGGCGGCGGCCGGTGAAACGACGGCTGGGTCAGCCCGTCGTGATGGGTATGCGCCGGACCGTCGGGAGGTCCTCGGGCCGGCTCAGTTCGACATGCAGCAGGCCGTGCTCCAGCCGGGCCTGATCAACCTCCAGCCCGTCCGCCAGCACGAAGCTGCGCACGAAGCCGCGCCCGGCGATGCCGCGGTGCAGGAAGGCCTGTTCGCCCTTGCCGGCATCCTCGCGCTTGCCGGCGATGGTCAGCTGCCGGCCCTCGAGCGTCACCGTCAGGTCGTCGGGACCGAAACCCGCGACGGCCAGGCTAATGCGCACCGAATGTTCGCCCAGCTGCTCGACGTTGTAGGGCGGGTAGCTGTCCGCCGTCGCCCGCGCGGCCCGGTCGATCAGGGCCCGCGTATGGTCGAACCCCAGCAGGAACGGGCTGTCGAACAGGATGGTGCGCGTATTCATCGTCTCATGCCCCCGAAGCAGGCCTGCAGCCGTCCCACCCCCCGAAACTGGCGAGGCGTCGGCCGATGTCTCCAAGATGGTGTGCCGGTCGCCCGGCTTCAACGCCGCGACAGACGGGCGTCCACCGAGATCGCCCCCGCGCCGTGGGTCGCCAGAATCAGTCCGGCGAGCACGCACATCATCGGCCCGAACATCTCCCGCGCCACGACATCCCCCGGCGCCTGCAGCCCGCTGAGCAGCCACACCGCCACCGCGAAATTGACCGCCAGTAGCAGCCCCGCCCCGCGCGTCAGAAAGCCCGGAATCAGCAGCACGCCGACAAGGAACTGCGCCCAGACCGAAACCGGCGCCGCCACCTCGGGCCACGGGCAGTTCAGACCGGACAGAAAGCCCTGAAACTCCGCCATGCGCTCGGCCGAGGTGATGTTGTCCCACACCCCCCAGATCAGAAAGCCGCCGAGGTAGACCCTCAGCAGCGCGAAGGCGGCGTCCTCGCCCCGCCGCAGTCCATCCAGCCTGATCAACCTGTTCAGCATCGCCGTCCCTCCCGTTGAGGGGGGCACGCTAGCGTCCGTTCGCGCCCGGCGACAGTGCCCCGCCGAAATGGACGAAGGCCCCGCAGTCTCCCGCGGGGCCTTCGATGGTGGAGCTTAGCGGAGTCGAACCGCTGACCTCTTGCATGCCATGCAAGCGCTCTACCAACTGAGCTAAAGCCCCAATCGAAAGGCCGGGGCCTTTCGGTCGGACCGCCGGGAGAAAACCGCCCCCGGCGAGGCGGCGGAACCTATGTCAGGGCCTGACGGCGATCAAGCCCGGTTCCGCCATTTATTTTCAGCCCCCGGATGGGCCCGAAATCTAGTCCTCGTCCTTGCCCTTCTTGACGATCTCCTCGCCGAAGGAGTCGTCGTCCTCGTCTTCGATAAAGGGCACTGAATCGTCGTCATCGTCGTCGGCCAGGACGTCGTCCTCGTCCTCGCCGGCCTCGCCCATGCCGGGCTCCTCGGAGGCGTCGGCCGCGGAGTCGTCATCGTCGTCGTCCGGGGTCAGGATCGGCTCGTGGCCTTCCTGATCGATCTCCGGCGTGGCGACCGTCTCGTCCTCGTCATCGTCGTCCGAGGCGGCCTTCTTCTTGTCGACCTGATCCTCGGTGTCCTCTTCCGGGGTCTCGTCGGCGGCGTAGCCGGCCGGACGGCCGCGGCGGTTGCGCAGCTTCAGCGCCTCCTCCGGGTCGAATTCGGTGTCGCATTTCGGGCAGTGGGCCGGGCGGCGGGTCAGGTCGTAGAATTTGGCCTGGCAGTTCGGGCAGACCTGCTTTTGGCCCAGTTCGGGATTGGCCACGGGGGCGCCTCGCTCGGTGGGGGGAATTCGGGCGCGTCCCTTGCCACCCCTGAGGGCCGCTGTCAAAAGCCATCTCCGCGCCGCCTGCAGGCTTCGGAGATCGCCGGGTGACGACCCCCTCCCATCTGACCGCCCGCCGCGCCGCCGCGCTGTCGGGCGCGGTCCGCGCCCCGGGCGACAAATCCATCTCGCATCGCACCCTGATCCTCGGCGCCATGGCGACCGGCGTCACCGACATCGACGGCCTGCTGGAAGGCGACGACATCCTGGCCACCGCCCGCGCCGTCGAGGCCTTCGGCGCCGGCGTCGAACGGCTGGGGGAGGGCCGCTGGCGGGTCACCGGCCACGGCGGCTTCCGCCAGCCCGCCGGCGTCATCGACTGCGGCAACGCCGGCACCGGGGTGCGCCTGCTGATGGGCGCGGCGGCGGGCTACCCGATCACCGCTGCCTTCGACGGCGACGCGTCCCTGCGCAAACGGCCGATGAAGCGGGTCACCGGCCCGTTGGCCAGGATGGGCGCGCGGTTCGAATGGCTCGGCGAGGAAGACCGGTTGCCCCTGCAGCTCTCGGGCGGCGCTCTGTCGGCTATCAACCACGCCCAGACCGTCGCCTCGGCCCAGATCAAGTCGGCCATCCTGCTGGCCGGGCTCAACGCCGACGGCGTCACCACCGTCACCGAACCCGAACCCAGCCGCGATCACACCGAGCGGATGCTGCGGGCCTTCGGGGCCGAGGTCGGCGTCCTGCCTGCCGGCTCCGGCTGGCGCGTCACCCTGAAAGGCGGCCAGTCCCTGACCGCCGCCCCCGTCTCCGTCCCCGGCGACCCGTCCTCCGCCGCCTTCCCGCTCGCCGCCGCCCTGATCGTCCCCGGCTCGCAGGTCACCGTCGAGGGCGTCATGCTCAACCCCCTGCGCACTGGCCTGTTCGAGACCTGGCGCGAGATGGGCGCCGCCCTGACCGTCACCAACCGCCGCACCGCCGGCGGCGAAGAGGTCGGCGATATCACCGCCCGCCATTCCCGCCTCACCGGCGTCGTCGTCCCGCCGCACCGCGCCGCCTCGATGATCGACGAATACCCCATCCTCGCCGCCACGGCCGCCTTCGCCGAGGGGGCCACGGTGATGCGCGGCATCGGCGAGATGCGGGTCAAGGAGAGCGACCGCATCGCCCTCATGGCGGCTGGCCTGCAATCCTGCGGCGTCACGGTCGAGGAGGAGCCGGAGGGCTTCACCGTCACCGGCGGTCCCGTCCGCGGCGGCGCCACCGTCGCCACCCACGGCGACCACCGCATCGCCATGAGCCATCTGGTCCTCGGCCTCGCCGCCGCCGGACCCGTCACCGTCGACGAACCCGCCATGATCGCCACCAGCTTCCCCGGCTTCGTCGAGTTGATGCGCGGCCTCGGGGCGGATATCGCCTCCGCATGAGCCACGCCCTGATCATCGCCGTCGACGGACCCGCAGCTTCCGGCAAGGGCACCATCGCCGCGCGTCTGGCGGCGGAGTACGGCCTGCCCCACCTCGACACCGGCCTGCTCTACCGCGCCGTCGGCCTCGGCCTGCTCGACGCCGGCGGCTCCCTCGACGACGACGCCGCCGCAGAGGCCGTCGCCCGGGCGCTCGACGCCAGCCATATGACCGACACCGATCGCCTCACCGACCGCGGCGCCGGAGAGGCCGCCAGCCGCGTCGCCGGCTATCCGGGCGTCCGCGCCGCTCTGCTCGACTTCCAGAAGGCCTTCGCGTCCCGGCCGGGCGGCGCCGTCCTCGACGGCCGCGACATCGGCACGGTCATCGCCCCGGACGCCCCGGCCAAGCTGTTCGTCACCGCGACGCCGCAGGTCCGGGCCCGCCGCCGCTGGAAACAGCTGACCGGCCGCGGCGAGGTCATCGCGTTCGAGGATATGCTGGCCGACATCGTCCGCCGCGACGAACGCGACGCCGGCCGCGGCGCCGCTCCCATGGTCCAGGCGCAAGACGCCGTCTTGCTGGACACGACCGATATGGATATAGAGACCGCCTTCGATGCGGCCCGCCGTATCGTCGAGGCGGCGCGCGCGAAACACGGTCTCTAGTTCCCTCAAGCAGCAAAGCGATAGGGAAACGAAAAGTCCGCTTCGCAAATCCAACGCTCCCATCCTCGGCTTCCGCGGGCGATCTGGCTTCATTTGCCTCGCATCCCGACGACCTGATTATCCTTCCCCCTATCGCCTCGCGCGCGGCGCTCAGCTGCTTGAGGGGCATTCAATCTCACCTCGCGCGGGGCCGTCCGGTCGCGCGCCCCAACCGTTAGAAACCCCAACCCTGCATGACCGATACCCAAAGCTTCTCCCCCTCGCGTGACGACTTCGCCGCGCTGCTCGACGAAACCCTTCAGGGCCGTGACCTCGGCGAAGGCCAGGTCGTCCACGGCCGCGTCGTCGGCATGGAAAAGGACATCCTGATCATCGACGTCGGTCTGAAGACCGAAGGCCGCATCCCGGCCCGCGAATTCGGCATCGGCGACGGCGCCGTGATCCCGAAGGTCGGCGACAACGTCGAAGTCTACCTCGAGCGCGTCGAGAACGCCCTGGGTGAAGCGGTCATCAGCCGCGACAAGGCCCGCCGCGAAGAAGCCTGGACCCGTCTGGAAGTGGTCTTCGCCGACGGCCAGCCGGTCAACGGCGCCATCGTCGGCCGCGTCAAGGGCGGCTTCACCGTCGACCTCGGCGGCGCCTCGGCCTTCCTGCCGGGCTCGCAGGTCGACATCCGCCCCGTGCGCGACGTCGCCCCGCTGATGGGCAAGGAACAGCCCTTCGCCATCCTCAAGATGGACCGTCCGCGCGGCAACATCGTCGTCTCGCGTCGCGCCATCCTGGAAGAAGCCCGCGCCGAACAGCGCACAGAGCTGGTCGGCCAGCTGCAAGAGGGTGAAGTCCGCGAAGGCGTGGTCAAGAACATCACCGACTACGGCGCGTTCGTGGATCTGGGCGGCATCGACGGCCTGCTGCACGTCACCGACATGTCGTGGAAGCGCGTCTCGCACCCGTCGCAGGTCCTCGCCGTCGGCGACACCGTCAAGGTCCAGATCGTCAAGATCAACCCGGATACGCAGCGCATCTCGCTCGGCATGAAGCAGCTCCAGGCCGACCCGTGGGACGGCGTGGAAGCCAAATATCCGGTCGGCGCCAAGATGTCGGGCCGCATCACCAACATCACCGACTACGGCGCCTTCGTGGAGCTGGAAGCCGGGGTTGAAGGCCTGGTCCACGTCTCAGAAATGTCCTGGACTAAGAAGAACGTCCACCCCGGCAAGATCGTCTCGACCTCGCAGGAAGTCGACGTGGTCGTGCTGGATGTCGACGCCTCCAAGCGCCGCATCTCGCTGGGCCTGAAGCAGGCCCAGGACAATCCGTGGGACGCCTTCGTGGCCAACAACCCGATCGGTTCGACCGTCGAGGGCGAGGTCAAGAACGCCACCGAGTTTGGCCTGTTCATCGGCCTCGACAACGACATCGACGGCATGGTCCACCTGTCGGACCTCGACTGGAACGTATCGGGCGAGGAAGCCATCCAGCGCTACCGCAAGGGCGAAACCGTCAAGGCCAAGGTGCTGGACGTCGACGTCGAGAAGGAGCGCGTCTCGCTGGGCATCAAGCAGCTCGGCGGCGATCCGATGGAAGGCGACACCTTCAAGAAGGGCCAACAGGTCACCGTCACCGTGACGGCGGTGGAGACCGGCGGTATCGAGGTCAAGTTCGGTGAGGACGACGCCCCGGCGACCGCCTTCATTCGCAAGTCCGACCTGTCCCGCGACCGCAACGAGCAGCGCACCGAGCGCTTCTCGGTCGGCGACCGCGTCGACGCCATGGTCACCGGCATGGACAAGGCCTCGCGCCGCGTCTCGATGTCGATCAAGGCGCTGGAAATGAAGGACGAGAAGGAAGCCGTCGAACAGTTCGGGTCCTCGGATTCGGGCGCCTCGCTCGGCGACATCCTCGGCGCCGCCCTGCGTGAAAAGGCCGGCTCCAAGGAGTAGGTCGACCCGGCCTCAAGCAGCGAGCGACCGTGTCGCGAGCGTTAGGCCACTGAAGAAAGAGGGGCGGCCGGAGCGATCCGGCCGCCCCTTTTCGTATCGGTTGCCCTCACGGTAAACGTCCAGTAACCGACATTTCCGGTCCTCAGGCCTTTTGCCCCCGGCCCGCGGGCGCTAAGGTGGGGATTGCATTCGGGTTTCGGATGTACCCGTATGCTCTGGGAAGGGCTTTGGAGGGCGGGGGCCTGACATGATCAAATCCGAGCTGATCGAGAAGCTCGCCGCCGAGAACACCCACCTGACCCACGCTGAGGTCGAACGGGTCGTCAACATCGTGCTCGGCCGCATGGTCGAGGCGCTCGGTGACGGCGGACGGGTCGAACTTCGCGGCTTCGGGGCCTTTTCGGTCCGCGGCCGCCCGGCGCGCGCCGGCCGTAACCCGCGCACCGGCGAGACCGTCGATGTCCCCGCCAAGGCCGTGCCTTTCTTCAAGAGCGGCAAGGAACTGCGAGAGCGGCTGAACGCGTCGGACTCCTGACCTTGGGCGTCCTGGCCGAGTTCAGGGAGTTCGCCGTCCGCGGCAACGTCGTCGACCTGGCGGTCGGCGTCATCATCGGCGCCTCCTTCGGCAAGATCGTCACCAGTCTCGTAGACGACGTGATCATGCCGCCGGTCGGCCTTCTGCTGGGCAACGTCGACTTCTCGAAGCTCGAATGGGTTCTGAAACCCGAAAATCCGGCCACCGAGGCGGTCGAGAAGGTCGCCATCGGCTACGGCGCCTTCATCAACACCCTGCTCCAGTTCCTGATCGTCGCCTTTGTCGTCTTCCTGCTGGTCAAGGCCATCAACCGGATGCGCCGCCAGGAAGCCGCCTCGCCCGAGCCCCCCGCCGCCCCCACCCCCACCGAGGCCCTCCTCACCGAGATCCGCGATGCGCTGAAGGCCAAGCGGTAACCCCGCTTCCATCGCCTCCCCCTGCCGTCACCCTCGGGCTTGACCCGAGGGCCAGACCGTCCGGTGCTCCGTCGAGGATCATTAGCCCGCACCCGCGGGGCCGTCCCTGACGCACAGCTCGGTCTGACGTCTGATCCTCGGGTCAAGCCCGAGGATGACGGTGGGGGAAGGGTTCAGGGCAGGAATTTATTCCTATCTATGCACTAAGCATACTGTTATGGTCGCCGGCATGATGGATGCTGGCAGATTCCCTTCGTGGGCGGACCTAACGCGAGACGAGGCGGTCGAATTGATCGCGGTCGCCCTTTTGCGGTTCAATCGAGACGAGGACGAGCGGTCGCTAGCATGTCGGCTATTGGACTCTCTGGGGTGGCGAAAACCGATGATAGCTGTTCCTGAAAGATCTCCAAAAAGCGGCTTTCGTTCTCACTGACTAACTGCTGCTTCGCCATGACACCCAAGACATTGATCATCATTTCGCCCACGAGCGCCGCTGATGATCGGAGGAACTTCGCCTGACGCTGGCTTTTCCGTTCTACCTTGCGGGCGCAGGTGAGTTTCAGATTGTCGCACGATGCGAAGCTCGCGAGCTGGAGGGGGGTTGTCGAATGGGCGAACTCGTTCCTGATCTTCCGCAGTATTTGGAGGTCGTGGTGTTGCGAGGCAGACGTGAGGCCTTGGATGTGAGCCAGGTCAATCTTGCTGGAGAAAGTTGCGAGAGGCCCGTTCCCTTCAAACACGCGGGCCATGAGGGCCTTACTGACCGCTCCCTTGTAGAATCCCACAGTGAGTCCAAACATCAGGGCCTGATCAATCAACGCGGTCGCGGTGATTACGGCGGCGGTGTCGCTAAGGCGTGAGCTCAGGAAGGGGAAGCCGCCCCGCATCGCGTCAGTGAAGCCAGCGAAATGGGTGCCGATATCGAACTCGGTTGACGTGTTAGGGTGGGCCATGGCCGACGAACGACTCCCGGACGATGACGCCGCGCGGCGCCGCGACGAGGTGATCAAGCGTATGCTTGCCACTCCACCGCAGCCTAAGCCGAGTCCTAAGAAGGGGAAGGCTTCCCGCGCTTCCGACGAAGACGGGCGAGGCGCAAAGCCTGAAACCTAAACGTAGGCTTGGTGAGGCTGTCGATACGTCAGGCGCTTGCCGATCGTGCCGATGATCGCAAGGTCCGTCCGTTCCCCGTCGTTGATGCCAAGGGCGATGCGGGTGTTATGGCGGAAGCCAAACTCGGTGACGTAGCGGTTCAGGTGCTTCTCAGAGCAGTGCTGATAGACACCCTTCATGCCCTTCTTGAACACGCCGAAGAAGCCTTCCGCAGAGTTGTTGTGCACGTCGCCACGGACATACTCGCCAGCGGAGTGCTTTACCGTCTCATGGGCGGCAAAGACGTCAGCGGACCCCTTGTAGAGGTTGCTTTCGTCGGTATGCAGGCGGCTCGCCGGATGTACGTTCTCTAGGACCAGACGCGAGACGGTGGCCTTGTCGGCGACCGCGACGTGAAAGACCTTGGCGCGACCGCCGCGCTCGACCAGAGCGATGACGGGGCGGCTGTTGCGGGGCTTCTTGCGCTTGAGAAAGCGCGTCCCGTCGGTGCGGAGCGTCGGAGAGATCGCAGGCTTGCCGTAGTAGGTCTCGTCGGCCTCGACGACCTTGCCCTCGCCGCCGAGCTGGCCAGCGTTGGTGTCGGTCATCGCTTCGCGGATGCGGTGCGCCATGAACCAAGCCGTGCGGTAGGAGCCGAGCGCCAACTCACGTTTCAGTTGGAGGGCGCTGATACCCTTCTTGCTGGCGCACATAAGGTGCGTCGCCAGCAGCCACTTGTTCAGGGGAACCTTGGAGTCCTCATAGACCGTGCCGATGGTGGCGGTGAACGGCTTCTCACAGGCCTTGCACTTGTAGAGGCCCGCCCGGTGCGACTTGCCCTTGAGCAGGGTCGAGGCCTCATCGCCAACCACACCGCAATGCGGGCACACGCGACCGTCGGGCCAGCGCAGCTTCTCAAAGTGAGCGCGAGCGGCGGCCTCGTCGTGAAAGATCGGGTCTGAAAGCGTTGCAGTTGCCATGCATCCTTATACTGCCAAGCTTACGGTATGTAAAGTGCATAGTTGGGAATTTATTCCTTCGTCACCCTTGCGCCCCACCGGGCGCGCACCATGTCAGTCCAGCCCGGCCTCACCGCCGGCGGGTCTTTGAAATCGTGTTGTTGTGAGGCGCGGCGGCTTCAGCGGCGCTTTTGGACGCTGCGGGCGATGTAGACCCTGCCGACTCTGCCACAGTGAATTTCCGCGAGTCCCTGCCGACTCTGCCGACTCCGCCACACTGTTTTTTTCTGGTTTCGCCCGGAAGTGAAAATCCCCGCAGGACGAATCCGATTCCGCGTTTGACTCTCCGCTCTGAGCGGAACAAACAATGAACATTCGCCTTCCGAATGATCATGACCCCGTCACCCGCCCTGTCACAGGACCCGTTTCCGCAAGGTTCCGCCCCACTCGAGGAGGCGTGCGCCCCCGCGCCGCGCGACGTGGCCGCGGCGGTGGCGTTCGCCCTCTTCCGGCGCCGTGAAGGCGACGCCCGGCCGGTGCTGGTGACCGCGCCCAAGACCTGGTTCGTGGAATACGGCCGCCCCTACGGCCCCGGGATCGCCGGGACGCCCCTGATCCTCGCCCCGGCCGCCTCCCTGGCCGAGGCCCTGTGGGTCATGGAGCAGGGGCTGCGCTCCGGGGCGGTGGCGCTCGGCCTCGGCGCTGTCGAGGGGGCGACCCTGGCCCAGACCCGGCGGCTGGATTTCGCGGCGAAACAGGGCGAGGCCGTCGGCCTGATCCTGTCCCGCGGGCTGGACGGGCTCAGTGCGGCCCGGCGCCGCTGGCGGATTTCGACGCAGGCCAGCGCGGCCGACCCCGAGGACGACCGCGCCCCCGGCCCGGCCCGTCTTCTCGCCGAACTGACGCGCGGGCGGGGCGAGCGGCCCGGCGCCTGGATGCTGGAGCAGGATGATGAGACGCATCGTCTCCGTCTGGCTGATCGACTGGCCGATCTCGGTCCGTCGTCGATCGCTGGAACGGGCGCGCCGTCCGGCCTCGCCGCCTGAGCCGGTCGACGACCCCCGCAACCCCTTCGCCCTGATCCTGAAGAATGATCGGGGCGCGGCGGTGATCCACGCCCTGAATCCGGCCGCCCGCGCCGCCGGCCTCCGGCGCGGCCAGACCCAGGCCGACGCCCGGGCCATGATCCCGCACCTGCTGTGCCAGTCCGCCGACCCCGCCGCCGACGCCCGCGCCCTGAAGGCGCTGGCCCACTGGGCCGAGCGCTGGTCGCCCTCGGTCAGCGTCGATCCGTCGGAGGACGGGCTGGAGGGCCTTTTCCTCGACGTCACCGGCGCCGCCCACCTGTTTGGCGGCGAGGCGGCTCTGCTGCGCCAGATCCGCCAGCGGCTGGCCGAGGCCGGGGCGCTCGCCCGCGTCGCCCTCGCCCCCACGCCCGGCGCGGCCTGGGCCCTCGCCCGCTGGGGCGACGGCGAGGCCGGCGCGGCCCCCATCGCCACCGGGGACGACGTCCGCGGCCGGCTCGCCCCCCTGCCGGTCGAGGCCCTGCGCATCCGGGACCGCACCCTGGCCCAGGCCCGCCGCTTCGGTCTCAAGCGCATCGGCGACCTCTACCCCATGCCCCGCGCCGGCCTCGCCCGCCGCTTCCGCAACGACGGCGGCGTCGCTCTGGTCCAGCGGCTGGATCAGGCCCTCGGCCACGCCGGCGAGGCCCTCGTCCCCGTCCGCCCGCCGCCCCGCTACCGGGCGTGGGAGACCTGGATGGAGCCGGTCGGCGATCTTGAAGGCGTCGAGGCGCGGCTGCCCGAACTGGCCGCCGCCCTCGCCGCCCCGCTGGAGCGCGACGGCCAGGGCGCGCGGGCCCTGACCCTGACCGGCTTCCGCTCCGACGGCCGGACCACCGCCCTGTCGGTCCGCATGGGCCGCCCCGGCCGCGACGTCGCGATCTGGCTGCGCCTGTTCCGCGAGGCCGGCCTCGGCAGGCTGGAGCTCGGTTTCGGCCTCGACGCCCTGATGCTGACCGCCGACGTGGTCGAACCCATGGCCGCGGCCCAGACGGCGCTGGAGAGCGGGGCCGAGGCGAAACAGGCCGAAAGCCTCGCCGCCCTGATCGACCGGTTGACGGCCCGTCTGGGCGAGGCCCGGGTGCTGACGCCGGAAGCCGTGGACAGCTGGCTCCCTGAACGCGCCGAACGGATGGCGCCCGCGCTGGGCCGCCGCGTCGAGGCCGATCCGGGGAACATGGGCCGCCGCCCGATCCTGCTGCTCGACCCGCCCGAGCCGATCCACGACCCGCTGTTCGACCTGCCCGACGGCGCGCCGGCCCGCTTCACCTGGCGCCGCGCCCCCCGCCGCGTCGTCCGCGCCGAGGGCCCCGAACGCCTGTCGCCGGAATGGTGGCGCGCCGCCCGCGCCCGCACCCGCGACTACTACTGCCTCGAGGACGCCGAGGGCGGCCGCTACTGGGTCTTCCGCGAGGGCCTCTACGGCCGCGAGTACGCCGGTGATCCGGGGGAGCAGGCTCCAACCTGGTGGATGCACGGGGTGCTGGCGTGACCGGCTGGAACGGCGACTACGCCGAACTCGGCGCGATGACCAATTTCAGCTTCCTCGAAGGGGCCTCCCACCCCGCCGAACTGATGCTGCAGGCCAGGGCGCTCGGGCTGGCCGCCATCGGCGTCGCCGACCGCAACACCCTCGCCGGCATCGTCCGGGCCCTGATGGGCGCCGAACAGGCCGACATCCGGCTGGTCATCGGCTCGCGTCTGACCTTCACCGACGGGACCGAGCTGATCGTCTTCCCCCGCGACCGCGCCGCCTACGGCCGCCTCTGCCGCCTGCTGTCGCTGGGCAAGAGCGAGGTGGTGCCCCAGCCCGGCGCCGATCCCGAAGCCGGCCGGATCGAAAAGGCCGAGACCCGCCTGACCTTCGACCAGGCGCTGGCCCTCGGCGACGGCATGATCGCCCTCGTCCCGGCTCCGGCAAGTCCGGACGCGGCGTTCGAAGCCCGGCTGACGGAATGGCGGCGCGCCTGGCCGGACACCCTCTACCTGGCCGCCTCGCCCCTGTGGCGCGGAGACGACCGGCGTCGCCTCAACCGCCTCGCCGCCATGGCCCGGCGGACCGCCGCCCCGATGCTCGCCGTCAACGCCGTCCTCTACCACCACCCCGACCGGCGCCGGCTGCAGGACGTCCTGACCTGCATCCGCGAAGGGACCACCATCGACAAGGCCGGCCGCCGCCTGCAGGCCAACGCCGAACGCTTCCTGAAGCCCGCCACCCAGATGGCGCGGATGTTTCGCGGCCATGAGGCGGCGCTGGCGCGAACCATGGACGTCGTCCGGGCCTGCACCTTCTCCCTGCGCGAGCTCAGCTATCAGTATCCGGACGAACCGGTGCCCGACGGCTGGACCGCCCAGCGCCGCCTGATCCGCCTGACCTTCAGCGGTGCGCGGGAAAAGTGGCCCGAAGGGGTGTCGACCCGCATCCGCAAGACCATCGTCAAGGAGCTGAAGCTGATCAAGCAGCTGAAGTATCCGAACTACTTCCTGACCGTCCACGACATCGTCGCCTGGGCCCGCAAGCAGGAAAAGCCGATCCTGTGCCAAGGCCGCGGCTCGGCCGCCAACTCCGTGGTCTGCTACTGCCTCGGCGTCACCAGCGTGAACCCGGCCGAGCAGGATGTCCTGATCGAGCGCTTCATGTCCGCTGACCGCGCCGAGCCGCCTGACATCGATGTCGATTTCGAGCACGAGCGGCGCGAGGAGGTGATGCAATACGTCTACCGCCGCTACGGCCGCGACCGGGCCGCCATCGTGGCGACGATCATCCACTACCGGCCTCGCTCCGCGATCCGCGACGTCGGCAAGGCGCTCGGCCTGACCGAGGACGTCACCGCCCGCATGGCCGACACCGTCTGGGGTTCGTGGGGCGATGGCGTGAAGAGCGAACACGTCGACCGGACCGGCCTCAGCCGCGACGACGAGCTCATGCGGCTGGCGCTGGAGCTGACCGCCGAGGTGATCAAATTTCCCCGCCACCTCAGCCAGCACGTCGGCGGCTATGTGCTAAGTCAGACCCCGCTGATGGAAATCGTGCCGATCGGCAACGCCGCCATGCCGGACCGCACCTTCATCGAGTGGGACAAGGACGACATCGACCATCTCAGGCTGATGAAGGTCGACGTACTGGCGCTGGGCATGCTGACAGCGCTGAGGCGTGGCTTTGACCTGATCGCGGAAAACTATGGACGCCGGTTCCAGCTGCATACGGTCCCGTCCAATGACCCGGACGTCTACGGTATGTTGCAGACGGGCGATTCCATCGGCGTCTTCCAGGTCGAGAGCCGGGCCCAGATGTCCATGCTGCCGCGCCTGCGGCCCGAGACCTTCTACGACTTGGTCGTCGAGGTGGCGATCGTCCGGCCGGGACCCATCCAGGGCGGCATGGTCCACCCCTATCTGAAGCGGCGGAAGGAACGACGGGAGGCCGAGGCGAAAGGGCTGCCCTACCGGATCAACTATCCGGCTCCCTCACCCGAGCATGGTCCGGCCGACGAGCTCAGGCAGGTTCTGCACAAGACACTCGGCGTCCCGCTGTTCCAGGAACAGGCGATGCGGATCGCCATGGAAGCGGCGAAATACTCGCCAGCAGAAGCCAACAGCCTGAGACGGGCGATGGCGACGTTCCGGCACATGGGCACCATCGGGGAGCATGAGGCCCGCTTCGTCCAGAAGATGATCGACCGCGGCTACGATCCCGACTTCGCCCGCAACTGCTTCGACCAGATCAAGGGTTTTGGCGAGTACGGCTTTCCTGAAAGCCACGCCTGTTCATTCGCCCTGCTGGTCTACATCTCGGCGTGGATGAAACACCATTACCCCGAGGTGTTCACGGCGGCCCTGCTGAACAGCCAGCCGATGGGCTTCTATGCCCCGGCGCAGCTGGTTCGGGACGCCCGCGCGCACGGCGTCGAGGTGCGGCATCCGGACGTCAACGCCAGCGGCTGGGACGCCTCGCTTGAGCCGCGCAACGGCGAGACCCCTCACGCCATGCGGCTGGGACTGCGGTCGATCGATGGGTTTCGCGAAGCGTGGGCTGAGCGGATCGTGGCGGTGCGGGCGGAGCGGCCGTTCGCCGATCTGGAGGACCTGCGGCTGCGCGCCAGGCTGCCGTCGGCGGCGCTGGACCGGTTGGCGGAGGCGGATGCGTATGGATCGCTGGACCTCAGCCGCCGGCAGGGACTGTGGGCGGCGAAGGGCGCCGCGCCGGCGGCGTCGGCTCCCCTGTTCGAGGCCGTGGGGCTGGATGAGGCGGACGGGCGGCCGCCGGAGGCGCTGCCGGAGCTGGCGCCGTCGGAGGAGGTGGTGGGCGACTACCAGACCATCCGGCTGTCGCTGAAAGGGCACCCCGTCAGCTTCCTGCGCGAGCGGCTGGAAGCGGCGGGGGCGGTGACGGCGAAAGCCTATGAGGGGCGACCGGACGGGCGGCGGGTGCGGGTCGGCGGGGTGGTGCTGGTCCGGCAGAGGCCGGGGACGGCGAAGGGGGTCTGTTTCATGACCATCGAGGACGAGACCGGGGTGGCCAATCTGGTGCTGTGGGAGAGCGTCTTCGAGCGGTTCCGGCCGACGGCGATGGGGGCCCGGATGGTGTTGGCCAGCGGGCGGATCCAGCGGGCCGAGGGGGTGACCCATCTGGTCGTCGAGGAGCTGGACGACTGGACCCCGATGCTGGGCCATCTGACTCCCGACCGGGCCCCGGGATCGAGCCATGAGCCGGCCCGGGCGCGGCACCCGCGCGAGGTCAGGGTGCTGCCGGGGTCACGGGACTTTCACTGACCCCCCTCAGTGGCCACGGCCCCGCAGACGCCATTTCCACAGAGCGTTGGCGAGGATGGGCAGGAAGCCGCCGATCAGGGCGGCCCCCAGCACCGTCCAGAAGCCACCGCCGAGGCCGTATTCCCCGACCGCCGCCCCGATCCCGGCCGCCAAGACGGGGCCGAGCCAAGGCAGCCACGAAGGCGGCTTAGGCATCCACCTTGATGACGCCGCGCCGGATCTGGTCCAGTTCGATGGAATCGAACAGGGCCTGGAAATTGCCCTCGCCGAACGCCTGGTTGCCCTTGCGCTGGATGATCTCGAAGAAGATCGGGCCGAAGGTGTCCTGGGTGAAGATCTGCAGCAGCAGGCCGTCCTCGTCGGAACCGTCGATCAGGATGCGGTTCTCGCGCATGCGGGCGACGTCCTCGCCGTGGTTGGGCAGGCGTTTGTCGATCAGGTCGAAATAGGTCTCAATGGTGTCCTGGAAGGGAATGCCGCGCCGCTTCATCTCCTCGACGGTCTCGAAGATGTTGTCGGTGTGCAGGGCGATGTGCTGGATGCCCTCGCCGTTGTAGCGGCGCAGGAATTCCTCGATCTGGGAGTTCTCGTCCTGGCTCTCGTTGAGCGGGATGCGGATGGCCCGGTCGGGCGCGATCATCGCCTGGGACAGCAGGCCGGTCGCCTTGCCCTTAATGTTGAAGTATTTCTGCTCCTCGAAGGCGAAGACATCGCCATAGAAGCCCGACCAGGTGCGCATCTGGCCGCGTTTGACGTTGTGGGTCAGGTGGTCGAGGCAATACAGGCCGACGGAATTCTTGCGCTCGGCCTCCTCCCAGCCCTCGATCTCGTCCCAGCTGTCGTAGAGGGAGCCGGCCTCGCCATAGGCGTCGACGATGTAGAGCAGCGAGCCGCCGATGCCCTGCAGCACATAGGGATAACCGCCGGCCAGGGCGCCCCCGTCGTGGCCCTCGGCGGGCTTGGCGCCGCGGGACACCGCGCCCTCGTAAGCGGCCTTCGCATCGTTGACGCGGAAGGCCATGCCGTTGGCGGAGGGGCCGTGCTCGCCGGCGAAGTCGGCGGCCTGGCCCTTCGGGCTGCGGTTGACCAGCATGGTGATGTCGCCCTGCTTCATCCGGACCACGTCGTTGGCCGGGTTCACATGGGTGCGGGTGAATCCCATCAGCTCCAGCCGGGCGATCATGGCCTCGGGCTCGGGGCCGGTGAACTCGACGAATTCGAAGCCGTCGACGCCGAGCGGGTTTTCCTTGTCCAGCCGGGCGGCGGCTTCGGATTGGGGTGCGTCGTGCATGGAACGTCTCCTGAAAGGCTTGCGGCGGAACCTAGTGGCGGCGGGCCGGGAAGCCAAGGTCGGGGGCGCTCACATGCGAGGGAGGCCTCGCCTAGCGCTCCGCGGGGGCGATGCCGGCCGCCTCCTTGCCCTCGGGCGACAGGGTCCCGGCGTCGGGCGGCGGAACCTCGGCGGGCTGGACCGGATGGCCGCGGGCGTAGTCGGCGGCGCTGTCGTCCTCGACGCTCCAGGTGGTCCAGACATAGGCCCCGGCGATCAGGCACAGGACCAGCACCAGAGCGACGACGACGCCGTTGAAGCCGGATGTGCGTTTCGGTTCGGGGCGATCGGAACGGTCGGGGTCGGGATGGGTCAAGGCGGTCTCCGGCTGTTGGACAGCTAACCGCCGGAGCCGCCGCCGCGTTCCCGCGCGGTCGCTTCAGGCCGGCGTGCCCGCCCCGTGGATGGCCGCCGGCGGCGGATTGCCGCGCTCCAGCCGCATGACCAGCCGCTCGTCCTCGAACACCTCGACGCCCTCGCAACTGCCGTGCTGCTGCAGCTGGCCGAAGGCGACCCGCGCCGCCTCGCCGTCGTGGCGGCAATCGGCGAAGTCGAGCGCCGGGCGGCGCCCCTTCCGGTCGAAGAAATGGAACTGATAGATACGCATACTGCCCCGCACACTCCTTGGGCCCCATTAGGACTCCATTAAGCGGCGGCGTCTGTTGGCCTTTGAACATAACGGCGGTCTCGCACGGATTTGTGAGGGCATGGGAGCGGTCACGCATCCCGCCGGCCCCCTGCCCGGCCCGAAAAATTCGCTATGGCAGGGTCGGCAGGGTCGGCGCCGGCGTTCGCTATGGCGGAGTCGGCAGAGTCGGCGCCGGCCGCCGCAAGAAGGCCCGGCGTGGGACGCAGCCAGGCGGCGCCGTCCGCCTCCTCGGCGATCCGCGTGCTGTTGAGCGCCTCTTCCTGGCACAGGTAGCGGCGCATCTCGGCCTCCTCCGCCTCCAGCGCCTTGCCGACCCGGCGCCAGCGCAGGGCTCCGGCGGCGTCGCCGCGCAGCACGCAGCGCAACATACGGCGGTGGGCGACGAAGATCAGTTCGCGGGTGTCGACGCGGTCGAGATCGCCCTCGCTGCGCTGCTCCAGCTGGACCCCCTCGTCGGCCGGGTCGAGGCTGTTGGCGGGCGTCCACGGCTGGTCGATGCGCCGCCAGCCGTTGCGCGCGGCCCGCGACCGCAGGGCCGCCATCGTCACCCCGTGGCGGCGGCAGCATTCGTGCGCCGGCAGGCCGGCCATATAGTCGGCGCGGACCGCGCGGCAGACCTCGGCGGGGGCGGCGCGGCGGGCGCGGTTCGGGTGGGCGGCCATGTCTGTTCCCTTTCGTTGGGAACAGTATGAGGCGGCTGTTTCCTCAGGCGCGTCGATTGTATCGAGAAAAGGTCAGACCGTTGGAAAGGCGGGATGTTTTCCGCTGTATCGGACTATATTTCCGCCGATTGCCGGCACTGCGTCATGAGGTTTCTAGTTCGCCCCGATGGCGTAGCCGTCCGCCGGCGAAACCCAGATGACCGTCTGGTTGAACTCGGGCCGGGGCTGGCCGTCGATGGAGACCTCGGCCAGCCAGCCGTCGCCCTGGGGCGAGTAGCGGGTGCAGCCTTCGGTCCCGAGCCGGGCGAAGGCGGCGGTGACCTGACCGCGGACCATTTCGGCCATCTGCGGGTCCGCCGGCTGGCCATCGACGGTGAAGACGGCGTCCTCGAAGCCGCTCATCGGCCCGCAGACGGCGCCGTCGCGGACCACGACGGGCTCGTCGTCGCGCATGACGATGAGGGGCGTGGGATTCAGCATGATCTCGGCGTGGTTGATGATCGTCCCATCGGCGCCGAAGGTGTAGCCGGCCAGGGCGGCGCAGGTTTTTTCGGCCGTCTTGGGCTCATGGCATTGAAGTTGGCCGCTGCGGGCCGGCGCGAGGGGGTCGTCGGCGCTCTGGAGCGGCGCGAAGGGGGCGAGGGCGAGGGTCAGGGCGAGTGCGATCATGGGGGGAGACTGACAAGGGCGGGGGCGGGAGTCGAGGGGGCTGGTCCTCGCCCATCGGGGGTAGAGGAGGATCGCATGCGATCCGACGATCGGACCGCGACGTGGTGTGGTCCGCGAGACGCCGCCGGATCGCGAGCAGCACCTCCTCGAGATTTCCCAGCACCTCCCGCGCCGGAACCCGGTGCACCCCGATGCCCGCGCAGGCGAGCCATTCCGTACGACGCGCGTCGTGCGCCATCCGGTCCGGATAGTTGTGGCCGTCCCCCTCGACCTCGACCGCCAGCCGCGCCGCCTCGCAGTAGAAGTCGACGATGTAAGCGCCGACCGGATGCTGACGGCGGAACCGCGCCCCGCCCAGCTTGCGGCCGCGCAGCGCCTGCCACAGTCGCACCTCGGGCCGGGTCATCCTGCGCCGCAGGTCCCTCGCACGCTCGACGGTGATCCGCGGCGGGTACATGGGGAGAAGCTTGGTGGTGGAATGGGGCGTGCGGCAAGGGTTCTCAATCGCAGCGGGTGGCGGGCCCAGGTCCTCCCCCATCGGGGGAGGTGGCGCGGCGCGCCTTCGCGCCGTGACGGAGGGGGCTGCGCCCGCCGCCGGGGGGGGGCGCGGCGCGGGCGGGGGGGGGGGGCCCCCGCGCCCGCCGCCGGGCCCCCTCCACCGCTTCGCGGTCCCCCTCCCCCGATGGGGGAGGACTGCCTATGTTTCCCCCATGCCCCGCACCCTGCACATCGACTTCGTCTCGGACATCGTCTGCCCCTGGTGCGTGGTGGGGCTGGGCGGGCTGCGGGCGGCGCTGGAGACGCTGAAGGGCGAGGGGATCGAGGCCCAGGTGACCTTCCGGCCGTTCGAGCTGAACCCCGAGTTGGCGCCGGAGGGGGAGAACATCGTCGAACACATCGGCCGGAAGTACGGCTCGACGCCGGAGCAGTCGGCGAAGAACCGGGCGATGATCACGGAGCGGGCGGCGGAGGCGTGGCCGGGATTCGAGATGCGGATGGGCAAGGAGAGCCGCATCTGGAACACCTTCGACGCCCACCGCCTGCTGCACTGGGCGGGCGAGCAGGGGCGGGAGGCGCAAGGCGCGCTGAAGGCGGCGCTGTTCCGGGCGCATTTCACCGAGGGACGCGACATGACCGACGCCGGGGTGCTGACGGCGGCGGCGCGGGAGGCGGGGCTGGATGCGGGCGAGGCGGGCGAGGTGCTGGCTTCGGGGCGCTATGCCGAGGCGGTGCGGGCGGCGGAGGCGCTGTGGGTCTCGCGCGGGATCACGGGCGTGCCGGCGGTGGTGGTGGAGGGGAAGTGGCTGATCTCGGGCGGGCAGCCGGCGGGGGTGTTCGAGGAGGCGTTGCGGGGGATGGCGGGGCTATCCGGGGATAGCGCACCGTAGGCAGCCGTCCACGATATCGCATAAATAGAGCGCCAGCCGCAGCAGAAAGGCTACTAAGACCACGATCCAAACCGCAACCGAACAAAGCGCCAGCAGGATCATGTGGTAAGTAACCGAGTGCTTTTTGATCGTGCTCTTATTGACCCATCTACGCAGAGGCGATTTCTTTTCACCAGAATGCGAAGAGCCGAGCGATTTTGAAACTTGAGCAATGACCTCGTCAGTGGATTTCTTGAACGAGCGCACACCGTACTCGTCAGAAAGCTCGGATACCTCAACCTCCCAGCTTTCCTGCCAAAATTTCGATCCAACAGCTACCTTGAACCAGAAAATTGAACAAAAGACGGCAAACGCCGCTATAATCGGGGAGAGATATATATCCTTGATCGTGAACGTGCCAATTCCAAGCGCCGTCATTAGTACAAGGAAGTAGTTTGACCTCTGCCAAAATAGCTGGATTTCAAAGGCGCGGTTATCAAGCGCAATCTTTAGTTCTTGTTCCAAGCTGATCTTCTTGGGGGTCATGTCTGGCAATGATCCATTCTGATCCGGCCTTGGAAAATATTTCTTAGGATCATGCCTGACCACAAGTCAAAATCTGACAGATCATTTATGGGGCGATCCATATCTATCCAGCTTAGCTGATTAATTGAAAGTTCGCCCTTTTTTGGCAGATCGCCGCTCTTATGATGAAACGCTACCAATACGGCGATGTGGTGTTGGGCGTCTGGGCTATCATCAACGTTGACGTATCCCAATATATGGGAGCGACCGATCGTATCCGCAGGTTCCCGATAATACTCATCGAGGAAGAGTTCCTCTCGAAGCTCTCTAGAAGCATTATACTTGAAAGCCTCACCGCCTTGATGGAATAGACTGAAGTCGGTATCGTTCACATGCCCACCGAATCCGACGCTCAGCTGGCCTTTTAGCTGATCGCTAGTAGTCGTGAACTTTCCGCGCCTATAAATTAGTATCTTTCTCTTGTGGTAAACCAAAGTAAAAGTAACAAATTGCTTTACGGAGTCGTCATGCTCCGCTTCTCGCCGATCAACAAACCGGCAAGAATGTTTATAAAGTTGTTCAAAATCGACTTCATTAAAGCGAACGTAGTCGCCGTAGATTGTGTGCTGGAGAACGTCCTTCGGAGCGACGAGGACGTTCTCCTTGCGGATGGCCTTCGATCTAAGATGTCCCACATAGACGTTCTTAAATTCTTCAGGGATACCCGGGTCTGATGCGAGGGCTCGCAGGAAAAACGTGGAGGGGGCCGTCCTATAGAACGGGGACCGATCTCCTTCGCCGCGAATGTTCTCGGATAGCCTTGCCCCGAGCGTCCTGTGCATGGTCGCGCCGTACAGGTGGCTCGGCAGAAACTCTCCTGCTTTGGCCAGGTCAAGAATTTCGTGAGGCGTAAGCGGCCTACGCGCTCTCGCGAGTGCGGTATAGGCAATCGTGAGATAGGCGTTATCAGAGAAGGCTGGGGGGCTCATTGAGCTTAGGTCGTGCTCCGAAAAGTGAGCATAAATACGCCAGCCGCAGGGGCGCTCGATTTCCTGAATTCCACGAGCACAAACCCCGCACGAAGAACCATGTCGATAAGGAACTCGGTCCTTACTGCCTCGAACGGATAGGGCTTCCCAGTAAACTTGTCGTTCTTTGAGATCGCCACCCGGTCTGTGACAAACTTCGGGATGAGCGTCGCATCTGTGGACGACGCCGCCAGGACGTCTAGCCACGCGTCAGGTAGGACCACAGACAACACAGCAAATGGGGTCAAAAGCCTCCGCAGCTTCGCGACGCAGGTCGGGACGTCTGCGACTTCCAACAGCGTGAACGTGACCAAGATGGCCTCATACTTCGGCGCGTCCGGCAAAGACATCACGTCGTCCTCCAGAACCTCCTGCAGCATGAGTTCGGAAGCATTGGACTTAGCAACGGCCACTCGCTCTGGATCTGTGTCGATCAGAGTCCAGAGGGGCGAATAATCCAAGCGGTGATTGATCTCCCGAGCAATATATCCGGTGCCGGCCCCAACATCGAGAATCGTAGCAGGACGGACCTCGGAGACGATCCGGGTGAGTTCCGGAATTACGAAGCCATTCCGAACTTCGTCGCCTCGGCAACCAAGCTCCCATCGTTCTGCGGCGTTCAAAGACTCGGACATCTATGGCCGAGCTTGGTCCACGTATTGCCGTTCGGCAACGTGCTTATTTCGCCGGAACTTCGAAGGGCCGGTTTGGCTTCCAGACAGGAGCCGATCCGTCACCCCAATGTGCCCATAACGCAAAAGAGGGCACCTTTCGGTGCCCCCTGATGGGTGGAAGTGGAGATCACTATCGCCGCAGTTACACTCGCCCCTATCGCCCACACAGTTTCGAAGATGTGGTTTATGATAGACGCAGAACGCACTTTTCGACTCGTAACTACGCGGGCTTTGGACTTCGATTTCCTCTGCTTTTTACTCATGATGGCCTCCTTAATCTGCTGTCCGGCGAACCGGAAAGCGCTAAGTGCGGCGACAAGAGCTAGCGCAACTGTGGGATTTGCACCCACCTCCACCCCCGTAGAGGAATGGCAGAAGCGCTAGTTGGGGTTTGGAGAGGCAATTTCAAGAGGCGACTAAACTTTCACCTCCACCACCCCGCCCCCGGCGCGGAATTTCGCGCTCATCTCCGCCATCCCGGCCTCCGCCTCGGCCAGGCTCGCCCCCGCGTCATTCTGGGCCTGCGCATCCCGGCGGATGTCCTGGCTGATCTTCATGGAGCAGAATTTCGGGCCGCACATGCTGCAGAAATGGGCCGTCTTGTGGGCTTCCTTCGGCAGGGTGGCGTCGTGGTATTTGCGGGCCGTCTCGGGGTCGAGGCCGAGGTTGAACTGGTCTTCCCAGCGGAACTCGAACCGGGCGCGGCTGAGGGCGTCGTCGTGGGCGCGGGCGGCCGGGTGGCCCTTGGCCAGGTCGGCGGCATGGGCGGCGATCTTGTAGGTGATGACGCCGTCCTTGACGTCCTGACGGTCGGGCAGGCCCAAATGCTCCTTCGGAGTGACGTAGCAGAGCATGGCGGTGCCGAACCAGCCGATCATGGCCGCGCCGATGGCGCTGGTGATGTGGTCATAGCCGGGGGCGATGTCGGTGGTCAGCGGCCCCAGGGTGTAGAAGGGCGCCTCGTGGCAGTGTTTCAGCTGCTCATCCATATTGGCCTTGATCTTGTGCATCGGCACGTGGCCGGGGCCCTCGATCATCACCTGGCAGCCGTGGTCCCAGGCGACCCTGGTCAGTTCGCCGAGGGTGCGCAGTTCGGCGAACTGGGCCTCGTCATTGGCGTCGGCGATGGAGCCGGGGCGCAGGCCGTCGCCGAGGCTGAAGCTGACGTCATAGGCGCGCATGATCTCGCAGATGTCGGCGAAATGCTCGTAGAGGAAGGACTCCTTGTGGTGGGACAGGCACCACTTGGCCATGATCGAGCCGCCGCGGGAGACGATGCCGGTGACACGATTGGCGGTCAGGGGCACGAAGGGCAGGCGGACGCCGGCGTGGATGGTGAAATAGTCGACGCCCTGCTCGGCCTGCTCGATCAGGGTGTCGCGATAGACCTCCCAGGTCAGGTCCTCGGCGACGCCGTTCACCTTCTCCAGCGCCTGGTAGATTGGGACGGTGCCGATGGGGACCGAACTGTTGCGGATGATCCAGTCGCGGATGTTGTGGATGTTGCGGCCGGTCGACAGGTCCATGACGTTGTCGGCGCCCCAGCGGGTGGCCCAGACCAGCTTGTCGACCTCGTCGTCGACGGAGCCGAGGACGGCGGAGTTGCCGATGTTGGCGTTGATTTTGACGAGGAAGTTCCGGCCGATGATCATCGGCTCGACCTCGGGGTGGTTGATGTTGTGGGGAATTATCGCGCGGCCGCGGGCGATCTCATCTCTCACAAACTCGGGGGTCACATAGTCGGGGATGCTGGCCCCGAAGGATTCCCCGTCTCGCTCGGCCCTGACGCTCGCGACGCGGTCGCTCGCTCCTTGAGGGCCTTCGCTGGCAGGGTTCTGGCGCCTGAGGTTCTCGCGGATGGCGACGTATTCCATTTCGGGGGTGATGATGCCGGCGCGGGCGTATTCGTACTGCGTGACGGGGCGGCCCTCGACGCCCTTGAAGACGCGGTGGCGGCTGGTGTCGAAGCGGGGGGCGAGGTGTTTGCCGCTGGCGTGGCCGTTGTCCTCGGGTTTGACGTCGCGGGGGGCGGCGACGGGGGCGATGTCGCCGCGGTCGAGCTGCCAACTGGATTTGACCAGGGGCAGGCCGCGCTTGATGTCGATGGTCACCGTCGGGTCGGTGTAGGGGCCGGAGGAGTCGTAGATGGTCACCGGCGGCTCGTTGGCGCTGGGGTGGACGGCGACCTCGCGGAAGGGGACGCGGATGTCGGGGTGGAGCTCGCCGGCGACATAGACCTTGCGCGACCCCGCGCGTTCGCCGGTGGGGATGGTCCCGGTTTCGCGCATCACCTGCTCACGGGCGGCCTTGAGCGCCAGATCCACATTGGGCTCTTCGGGGGTGGCGGGGGGCGGGACGGCGATGTTCATGGCGGCCTCGGTGTTGAGGGCGCCGGCGTCGGGCGAGGTGGTCCTGTGGCGTTCGGACCGCGCGTTACTCATCCCTTCGCCGGCATGACCCGGATCAGGTTCGACGGGTCAGAGGAACACCTCAATCTCAGCCGCTTGGACGCGACCCCCCGGAGAACGGGGCGACCCTACGCCCGCGCGGCGAGGGGTTCAACGGGTCACGGCTTCGACCAGCCGGAGACGGAGACCTCGGCGGCGCGGGGGTCGGCGGGGAAGACGAGGGTGACGCGCTCCTTCCCGTGGGCCGGGACGTAGTCGATGGTGGCGTGGGCGGTGTGGTCGCCGAGCCGGCCCTCGACCTCGACCGAGGCGGCGGTCTCGCCGCCGAGATTGCGCACCTCGACCTCGGCCAGCCAGCGGGCGCCGGCGGGGCGGATCTCGCCGAGGCTGGCTTCCAGCCGGGTTGGTTCGCGGGCCCCGAAGGCCTCGATGACGATCACCGTCAGGGCGGTCAGGACCAGCAGCAGGCCGAGGCCGCCCATGCCCCATTCGAGCAGGGCGGGCGGGGGCATTTTCGATGTCTTGCGCGGGGGCATCAGACCAGCAGTCTCGCAGCGGCGGCGCCGATCGCGCCGGGGAAGGACAGGACGACGACGGCGTCGACGATCTCGGCCAGGCCGTGGCCCTGGGTGCGGCCGAACACCCACAGGACATAGAGGCTGGTCAGCAGGACGAGACCGTAGCCGGCGAGGGTGAAGTGGACGAAGGCGGCGAAGGGGCGATCGTGCTCCTCCTGGCCGGCGAAGCCGATCTTGAAGACGATGGCGTGCATGACCAGCAGCGAGGCCAGCATCAGGGCGGCGACGTGGAAGGCGCTCATGCGGTAGGCGATGAGGATCATCTCCTCGGTCGGCGCCATGTTGAGCCCGAGGAACAGGGCGCCGACGACCATCAGGAACAGTTCGCCCGGATAGGTGGCCTGATCCTCGTCGCCGACCTCGTCCTTGCCGGCGCTGAGCTGGCGGCCGGCGAGCAGGGCGCCCATGGCCCCGGCGACGGCCTGCAGGGTCAGTTGGCCGGCGATCTGGCGCGGCGGAGCGCCGGGTTCGAGCACGCCGAACAGGGCGAGCACGATGGCGGCGGTCACCGCCCCGACGGCGAGGGCGACGAGGGTGTCGAGCAGGGCATGGCCGAGGCCGCGGTGCCGCTTGCTGAAGCCGGCGTAGAAGGCGAGGCCGAGCAGCAGCGGCAGGGCGACGAGCAGGAAGACGGCGAGACGGAACGGCTCCAGGATGAAGCCGAACCACCACATCTCCATGGTCATCAGCAGCGGCAGGCTGAACAGCAGGGCGCCGCCGAAGGCGCGGCCAAGGTCGCGGGCGTAGGCGGTTTCGCGGCTGCGATCGAAGGCGAAGCTGACGCTCATGGATACGGCAACGCCTGAGCGGGCTATGCGGCTCCCTCTACGCCGGGAGGGCCACCAGCAGGGCGTCCAGGGCGGTCTCGATGCGGGCCCAGCCGACCTCGTCGAGGGCCACGCCGCCGACGCCAGGGCGGGCGCCGCCGCTGAGGGCGAGATGCTGGACGGCCGCCAGCAACACGGCGTTGATGGCCACGGCGTCGCCGGCGGGCGGGGTGCGCAGCCGGGGGCGGCGTTCGCGCATCCACGCCTGCAGCACGGCCGAACGCTCGGCCTCGATGCGGTTGAGCAGGGGCGAAGACTCGACCAGGGCCCAGGCCATCAGGCGCAGGGTCAGGGGGCTGGCGCGCAGGGCGCCGAGCCAGGCCGAGAGGCTCTCGCGGGCGAAGGCGCGCAGCGACTCGGTCCCCGAGGCGGGCACGGCGTCGAGCGAGCGGACGAGGGAGGCATGGGCGCGGGCGGCGATGCGGGCGACGACGCCGTCGGCGCCGTCGAAATAGCGGTAGACCAGCTTCCGGTCGCAGCCGGCCTCGGCGGCGAGGGTCTGGACATTGAGGCCGGGGAAGCCGTCGCGCAGCAGGATGCGCTCGCCGGCCCCGACGATCAGGGCCTCGGTGGCGGCGCGGTCGCGCAGGCGCGCAGGGGCAGGCGATTCGGCCATGGGGGAAGGATGTAGGGTCCGGGTCCCAGGGTCTAGGGGCTGGGGGACCGTCTCTATCCGTCATCCTCGGACCATCCGCTGCGATCGCATGCGATCGCGGACGCTCCTATCCGAGGATCAGAAGTAGGGGCCGGGACTGTGCGGCTGGGACGGCCCAGGGCCCGCGCCCGCAGCGCCTCGACGGAGCACCGGACAGTCTGGCCCTCGGGTCAAGCCCGAGGGTGACGGCGAAGGAAGGCGGAAAAGGTAGCGGCCCGGCCTGCGTCGGGGGGGCGTGGCAGAGGCCGGGCCGCTGGTGGACTAGTCGAGCGCGCATCGCCGCTTGGTCCGATCGATAAACAGCGGTCGGCGGGATCGGTTCCGGGGACGGCGCACAGAAGCTGCAAAAAGTTCGCGTGCGTTTCGCGCCAATGTCGGCCGTCCAACATATCGCTCACCAAATCAACACGTTAGCCAATCATAAGCGTTTTCCTGCACAAGAAAGTCTTGACCGATCCAACGACGAGGGGCCCATGGCCGAGCTTCAGCGCCTGATCTATCGCAGCGTCGCCACCGGCACGACGGCCTCACTGCTGAACGTCGCGACCATCCTTGCGGAGTCTCAGCGCAACAATGATCGGGATGGGCTGACCGGCGCGCTCGCCGCCCACGGCGATCACTATCTGCAGATCATCGAGGGGCGGCCGTCGGCCCTCGACAACCTGCTTCGGCGGCTGGAGCGGGACGATCGGCACAGGGCCATCGAAGTGATCGATCGCCGCTCCGTCGAAGGCCGCCGGTTCGAGGGCTGGGCCATGGCCCATGCCCGGTTCGGCCCTGGGGACATCGCGACGCTGGAACGCATTCTGGACCCTGAAGGCATGGCGCCGCCTGCCCTCGTGGACCTGATGCAAACGGCCGTCAGCGCAGGCCCCGATACCCAATCCTGAGTATTGCAGGAACCGGCGTGGCGCTTTCTTGTTCAGCCTTCGGTTGCGTATGTAATGTGGGGGGCGTGCGTGCTTGAGCGGCTGGTTTATGTGAGCACGGCGGCCCGTCGGCAGGACATAGAGGGGCAGGCGGCGAAGATCGCCGACGAGGCCGAAATCTGGAATCTGGAGCAGGGAGTCGGCGGCGCGCTTGCCGCCCACGACGGCCATTTCATTCAGACGCTGGAAGGCGAACGGCACGCCCTGGACCGGCTGCTGAAGCGGCTGGAGGACGACCCGCGCCATTACGACCTGGTGCTGGTCGACCGTTGGCGGGTCGACGAGCGGCTGTTCGCCGGCTGGGCCATGGCGGGGGTGGCGATGGACGTCACCCTACGGGAGGGTCTCGATGCGGTGATCGCCGACCCGACGGTCAGCCCGAGGACGCTGGTGGAGGCGATGCGCCACCGCGCGGTTCCCCTGTCCGGCGCCAGCCAGCAGGCGACACGGTCCGCCGCGGAATAGCTCGCCGGCGCCCGTCGCATTCATCCGCGGATCGTCTAGAACGGAGCAACAGGAGCCCGTTCATGCATCTCGCCCGCTTCCCCCGAGTCCGTCTCGCCCATCTGCCGACGCCGCTGGAGCCGCTGCCGCGGCTGAGCGAGGAATTGGGCGTCGATCTGTGGATCAAGCGTGACGACTGCACCGGTCTGGCCGGCGGCGGCAACAAGACGCGCAAGCTGGAATTCCTGCTCGGCGAGGCCTTCGAGCAGGATGCCGATACGCTCGTGACCCAAGGCGCGGTGCAGTCGAACCACGTGCGGCAGACGGCAGCGGCGGCGGCGGCGCACGGCTTGGCCTGCGAGGTCATTCTGGAAGAGCGGACCGGGTCGAAGGCGCACGACTATGTCGCCAACGGAAACGTGCTGCTGGATCGGTTGTTCGGGGCCGGGGTGCGGTTCGTCGCGGGCGGTTCGGACATGCCGGCGGAGCTGGAGAAGACGGCGGCGCAGGTGAGGGCTCGGGGCGGTCGGCCCTATGTGATCCCGGGCGGCGGATCGAACCCGGTCGGGGCGCTGGGCTATGTCGACTGCGCGCGCGAGATCGTGGTCGGGGCCGACGAGCTGGACCTGCGGATCGATCGGATCGTGACGGCCACGGGCAGCGCCGGGACGCACGCGGGACTGGTCGCCGGACTGGCGGTGATGGGGGCGGACATTCCGGTGCTGGGCATCGGGGTGCGGGCGCCGAAGCCGAAGCAGGAGGAGAATGTGCTGAAGCTGGCGCGCGAGACGGCGGCCCTGCTGGGGCGGCCGGAAGCGGTGACGGCGGAGATGGTGGTGGCGGACTGCGACTACGTCGGCGAGGGCTATGGGCTGGTCGACGACGGGGTGATTGAGGCCCTGAAGCTGGCGGCGCGGACCGACGGGATCGTGCTGGACCCGGTCTACAGCGCCAAGGCGATGAAGGGGCTGATCGCCCTGGCGCGGAAGGGTGCGTTCAGGGGCGAGACGGTGGTGTTCCTGCACACCGGCGGGGCGCAGGGGCTGTTCGGGTACGAGAGCGTGGTGGGGGCGGGGCTGACCTCGTGATGATCTGGGATCGGGGAGCGATCCCGAGTAGGGAGATCACCGCCCCCATCGCTCGTCAGGCTTAGTCAATCTTGGCGCCGCCCCAGCACGGGACCGGTGCTCCCGAGAGGTTCGCGCTCGCGCGCGCCGTTGGGTCCCGGATCGCGCCGCTGCACGGCTTGTCCGGGATGACGAAAGCAAGAGGAGGCGCCGCGGCCTCGTCGATTGGCACCTGCATCCGGGGAACGCCCCCGGCCCCGCGCCGGTTTTCCTGAGGACAGATGCAGGAGATTTGAATGACCGATCCGCACCCCAAGACCCCCGAGACTCCCGGCGAAACGCGGGACGAACAGGTTGATCGCGTCGAGGACGACGCGGGGGCCATGGAGCGGTACGACCGCGCCATCCCACTGCCCAACGAGAGCGGCGAGGAGGACGAGGGCGTCGGTGAGATCACCGGCATCGTGCCCTGAGGCCTGTCCCCGACCGCGGCCCGCGACATCACAAGGCCGGTCCATCGCGGCGCCCGGCGGCGATGATGTTCCCACTACGGCCAGCCGCGGAGCCATGATTGAGAGCTTGGACCGGGAACATTGCGGGCCCTCGACCGGTTCGGCCCCGGACATAGCGAGGGAGTCCCATGACAGATACCACACAGACTTCGCAGCCCGGCGGCCGGTCCTCGGCCGCGGCTGATGACATCAAGAGCGCGGCCCGCGAGGCCTCGGATACGGCCAAGTCGGCCGCCGCCGACGCGAAGGCCAAGCTGAGCGAACGCGGTCGCGAGAAGACGGACCGCGCCACCACAGACATGGGCGATTCGCTCCATCAGGTGGCGGCCCAGATGCGCGAGGCCGGCCGAGGGCTGGACCGGGAGGAGGGCCCGGAGTGGGCGCGCCAGGCATTCAGCCAGGGCGCTGACGGTCTGGAGCGGGTTTCCGGCTACCTTCGCGAGGGGCGACTGGACGATTTCACGCGCGACCTGCAGTCGTTCTCGCGGAGCAATCCGGCGGCCTTCATGGCCGGCAGCGTGGCGGTCGGTTTCATCGCGGCCCGCCTCGCCAAGACCGCGGCCGGGCATGTGTCCGAAACCTCCGGCGCCAGAGAGACGTCCCGCGCCTCGACAGCCTCGACAGCTCAGGCCGGCCAGACAGGCCGCTCGTGGGACGAGCCGCGCTCCTTCGCCCCGGGCGCCGACGGCGCCGTCTCCCGGGGAGGTGAACTATGACCCCGCATGACAAACCCGTGGGCTCACTGCTGCAAGACGCGGCGGGCGACATCGGCTCGATCGTCCGCAACGAGGTGCGCCTCGCCAAGGCGGAGGTCCGGGAGAATCTGCACCGGGCCATGAGCGGCGCGGTGTCGGCGCTGATGGGCGCGGTGGTTCTGATCCCGGCCCTGACGCTGCTGCTGTTCGCGCTGGCCTTCGGCCTCGCAGAACTGGACGTCGTGCCGCTCTGGGCCGGCGCCCTGATCGCGGCCGTGGTCGGCGCCATCATCGGTGCGATCCTGCTGGGACGGGCCAAGGCGGCGCTGAAACCAGACGCGCTGGCCCCCACGCGGACGGCGGACAATCTCAAACAGGACAGCCAGATGGTGAAGGAGCAGGTGCGATGAGCGAAGCTGATCAAATCGAGCGGAAACTGGAGCAGGACCGCGAACATCTGCGCGAAACCCTCGGCGCGCTCGAGGACAAGATGTCGCCGGGTCGTCTGCTGGACGAGGCCATGGCCCATTTCAACACCGGACCCAAGGCGTTCGCCTCCGACCTGACCGGCCAGATCCGGGACAACCCGATGCCGGCGCTGCTGACCAGCGTGGGTCTGGCCTGGCTGATGATGAGCAACGGCAAGAGCACGGGTTCCGGTGGCGACGCCAGTGACCGGACTTCCGATGGCGCGGGTTACGCTCCGCCCGTTTTCGCCGCCGAGGACTATTACGACTGGGAGGCGCACGACCGGGTGCAGCAGGCGGAGTGGGCATGCGTCCGGCTTGAGAGCGAGACGGACGAGGCCCATGCGCGCCGGCTGGACCAGGCGCGGGCGACGGCCCTCGGCCTGCCCCAGAATTCCGGCGAGGACCATGGCAGCTTCTCGACCCGGGTGCGCGACGCGGCGGACAAGGTGAAGCAAAAGGGCGCCTCGGCCCGGGACAAGCTGCGCAACACGGCGGCGTCGGCCAAGCACGGCGCCGGCTCGGCGGCCAGTTCGGCCAAGAGCGGCATGCAGTCGGCGGCCTCCTCGGCCATGCATCTGCACGAGAGCAATCCGATCGCGACCGCCGCCATCGGCGTGGCGCTGGGGGCGCTGTTGGGCGCCGCCGTTCCGCTTTCGCGCAAGGAGGAGGCCGTGCTCGGCGACGTGGCCGACAAGGGTCTGGCCGAGGGCGCGGAGATGAGCCGCAAGGCGACCGAAGCCGTGTCCGAAAAAGTCGGCTCGAAGACCGGCGACACCCGGCGCGGCGGCGACGGGCCCTCGCCGTCCATGCCGAGTCCGTCGATCTGAGACGATCTGAACGACCGAGCCGTCGGCGCCCTGAACGGGGCGCCGGCGGTTTTCGTTTGGGGGTTTATACGGCCCCCGCCGCGATCTGCATCATCACCAGGCCGGTGAACCAGGCCGCCGCCGTACCGACGATGTAGCCGACGACCGCGAGCAGCACGCCCACCGGGGCCAGCGAAGGGTGGAAGGCGGCGGCGGCGACCGGGGCGCTGGCGGCCCCGCCGATGTTGGCCATGGAGCCGACGCCGAGGAAGAAGCTCGGCGAGCGGATCAGGAAGGCCATGCCGAACATCAGGGCGACGTGGACCAGCATCCAGACGCCGCCGATCAGGAAGTAGACGGGGCTGTCGAGGACGGCGGCGATGTTCATGTTCAGGCCGACGGTGGCGACCAGCACATAGACGAAGACCGAGCCGACCTTGGCCGCGCCGGGACCCTGCAGCTTGCGGGCGCCGGTGAAGGACAGGACCACGCCGATGACGGTGGCGATCAGCACCAGCCAGAAGAAGCTCGAGTCGAGGGATAGCCGCTGGGCCCAGGCGAAGCTTTCGCCGAACCAGGCCGACAGGGGGTCGGCGATGGCGTGCGACAGGCCGACGGCGCCGAAGCCAACGGCGACGATGAACATCAGATCCTTGAGGGCCGGAATGCGGGCGTGCTCGGCCTCATAGGCCTCGGCCTTGTCGCGGACCCGGTCGACGGCGGTGGTGTCGGCGCGGAACAGCTTGTCGACGCGGCGCTGGTTGGCGGCGATCCACAGGACGACGGCCATCCAGATATTGGCCACGACGACGTCGACGGCGATCCAGATCGAGAAGGTGTCGGCGGAGGGGGCGTTGATTTCGTACAGGGCCGCCTGGTTGGCCGAGCCGCCGATCCAGCTGCCGGCGACGGTGGACATGCCGCGCCAGATGGCCTCGGGGCCGGCGCCCATCAGCTCGGGGGCGATCCAGCTGGTCAGCAGCAGGGCGACGGGGCCGCCGATCATGACCCCGATCGTGCCGGTGGCGAACATGATCAGCGCCTTGGGGCCGAGGCCGGCCACCGCCGGCAGGTCGGCCGAGACGGTCAGCAGCACGAGGGCGGCGGGCAGCAGGAAGCGTGAGGCGATGAAATAGAGGCGCGAGGTCTCGGGGTCGACGACGCCGAAGGTGGTCAGCAGCGAGGGCAGGAAATAGCACAGCAGCAGGGCCGGGATGACGGTGAAGAACCGTTTGACCCACGGGTGGCTGAGGTTCGAGGCCCAGAACACCCCGCCGAGGATGACGGCCAGCAGGCCCAAGACGACGGCGTCGTTGGTGATCAGGGCCGTCGCGGCCTCGGTCTCGGTCTGCATTGGCGTTTCCCGGTTGTTTCGTCGCATAAGGGCGGCTGAACGGCCGGTTGGCAAGGCGCCGGCGGGCGACGGAGGCGAGATGGGCAAGGTGTTGGGGGTTCTGGGCGGCATGGGCCCGGCGGCGACGACGGCCTTTCTGGCGCGGGTGCAGGCCCTGACGCCGGCTGACAAGGACGCGGATCACCTCCGCATGCTGGTCGACATCAACCCGCAGGTGCCGGACCGGCAGCGGGCGCCGGATGCGGCCGACGCCGTGCTGGGGCAGATGGCGATGCGGCTGCGCGACGCCGGGGCGCAGGTGCTGGCCATGCCGTGCAACACCGCCCATGCGGTGACCGCCAGCCTGCGCAAGGTCGGCCTGCCCTTCATCGACATGATCGAGGAGACGGCCGGCGTGGCCACGAGCGGCGGGGCGAAGAAGGTCGGGGTGCTGGCGACGCCCGGCGGCGAGGCGCTGTACACCCGGGCGCTGCAGGCGCGGGGGGCGCGGATCGTGCGCCTGACCGGGGGCGACCGGCAGGCGGTCATGCGCTGCATCAACGCCGTCAAGGCGGGCGATGTCGGCGAGGCGCCGCGGGCGGAGATGCAGCGGCTGGCGGCGGCGCTGGTCGGAGCCGGCGCCGAGGTGGTGGTGGCCGGCTGCACCGAGGTGCCGCTGCTGCTGGCGCCCGAAGACGTATCGGTTCCGCTGGTGGATTCCGCCGAGGTGCTGGCGGCGGCCTGCGTCAGAGCGTGCGGGTGACCAAAGCGTAAGTTGAGCCGGCCGGGCGGGCGGGGCAGGAATACGGCCCCGACCCGGAGACTCCGATGCGTAATCTCGCCGCCGCCCTGATCCTCGCCGCTATGATCTTCGCCGCCCTGCCGGGCGCCGTGCTTGCGCAGGAGGCGACAGCGTATCCGCTGCGCCTGCCGAGTTCCGGCGGAGAAGTGATCATTCCGTCACGCGGCGGGCAGTACGCCCACGACCAGGTCGGCTATGCGCCGGCGCGGCGGGCGGGGGACACGCTGTATGTCTCGGGCGCCATCGTCTTCCGGGGCGAGGGCGAGGCGACCGACGTCGCGGCCTTCGAGGCGCAGGTGCGGCGCACCCTGACCGGCCTGAACCGCACGCTGCAGGCGGCCGGGGCGAGCATGGACGACGTCGCCCTGATCAACAGTTTCCATGTCTGGGAGGGGCCGGACTTCGCGGGCTCGAAGAACGAGCAGATCGAAGTGATTTCCCGGGTCTGGCGCGAGTTCGCCGAGGGGCCGAGGCCGGCGTGGACGGCGGTGGGCACGACCGGATTGCTGGGAACCGGCGGGATCGTCGAGATCCAGCTAACCGTTCATGCCCCGCCGCAGGCTGACTGAGGGGCGCAAGCGGGCGGGGATGCGGGGCCCGCCGATGCCGGCGAGCGACCCGGACCCCAACGCCTACCGCGGATTCTCGCCCGGGGCCTGCTGCTGCTCGATTTCGGGCCTGCGGGTGGGATCCTCGAGCACCGGCTCTTCGGGTCCCGGCTGGTTCACCCGACCCTGGATATCCTGCGGGTCAGGCCGCGCGCCCTGGTTGGCGCCGGAGCCCACGGCGGTCGCCGCGGCCATCGGCACGAGGACCGGCGCAGAGCGGAATTGGGCCGCCGTCCATGTCGCGCGCAGCTCGTCGCCGTTCAGCGTGACCGCGGTCGTGGGGATGGCGCGCCTTTGACCGTCGGCGCCCCGGATCACCACCTCGGCCTCGCCGGCGGTGTTGGTGCGGCTGCCTTCCAGCCGGCCCAGCTCAGAGCCGTCAGCGGCCATGACCATGGTTCCGGGCTGGACCACCTGCTGGGTGTGAATTGCCGCCGGGGGCGCCTTGGCGATGGCCGGAGCGGCCATGGCGGAGATCGCTGTTGCGGCGATTATGGTCAGCGTTTTCATTGTTTTACGCCTTTCTGGTTGAGAAGCCCCTGTCGCTTCAGTCAACCGCTCGTGCGTGCAATTGTTTCCATAAACACCCGAAACCCGGGACTCACTCCTCGCGGACGCGCTTCTTGCGGAACGACGGATTGAGCACCTGTTTGCGCAGGCGGATCGACTTGGGCGTCACCTCGACCAGCTCATCTTCCTCGATATAGGCGATGGCCTGTTCGAGCGACGGACGCCGGGGCGGGGTCAGGCGCACGGCCTCATCCTTGCCCGAGGCGCGGATGTTGTTGAGCTGCTTGGCCTTCATCGGGTTGACGTCGAGGTCGTCCCAGCGGGCGTTCTCGCCGATGATCATGCCTTGGTAGGTCTTCTCGCCGGCGCCGACGAACATCACGCCGCGCTCCTCGAGGTTCCACAGGGCGAAGGCGGCGGTCTCACCGTCGCCGTTCGAGACCAGCACGCCCTTCAGACGGCCCTCGATGGCGCCCTTGTGCGGCTCGTAGTGGCTGAACACGCGGTTCAGCACGCCCGAGCCGCGGGTGTCGGTCAGGAACTCGCCCTGATAGCCGATCAGCGAGCGCGACGGCGACTTCAGCGTCAGGCGCGTCTTGCCGGCGCCCGACGGGCCCATGTCCTTCAGCTCGGCCTTGCGGGCCGACAGCTTCTCGATGACCACGCCGGTGTATTCGTCGTCGACGTCGATGACGACATCCTCGATCGGCTCCAGCCGCTCGCCGTTCTCGCCGGTCTGATAGACCACGCGCGGGCGGCTGATCGACAGTTCGAAGCCCTCCCGGCGCATGTTCTCGATCAGCACGCCCAACTGCAGTTCGCCGCGGCCGGCGACCTCGAAGGCGTCCTTGCCGCCGGTCTCGGTGACGCGGATGGCGACGTTGGCCTCGGCCTCCTTGAGCAGGCGATCACGGATCACGCGCGACTGGACCTTGTCGCCCTCGCGGCCGGCCAGGGGGCTGTCGTTGACCGAGACGGTCATCGAGATGGTCGGCGGATCAATCGGCTGGGCCGGCAGGGCCTCGGTCACTTCCAGGGCGCACAGGGTGTCGGCCACGGTGGCCTTGGACATGCCGGCGATGGCGACGATGTCGCCCGCCTCGGCGTCGTCCACCGGCTGGCGCTTCAGGCCGCGGAAGGCCAGCACCTTGGTGATGCGGCCCTGTTCGATGGTCTTGCCGTCACGCGACAGGGCCTTGATCGCCATGCCCGGAACGGCCTTGCCGCTTTCGATGCGGCCGGTCAGCAGGCGGCCCAGGAAGGGGTCGCTTTCGATCAGCACATTGAGGATCTGGAACGGCTTGTCCTTGGCCTCGACCTGCTTCGGCGGCGGCACATGGTCGACGATCAGGTCGAAGAGCGGCGACAGGTTGTCGGACGGCTGGTTCAGATCCATCGTCGCCCAGCCGGCCCGGCCCGAGGCGTAGATGTGCGGGAAGTCCAGCTGCTCGTCGGTCGCGCCGATAGCGGCGAACAGGTCGAAGGCGGCGTTGTGGACCCGGTCCGGATCGGCGTGGGCGCGGTCGACCTTGTTGATGCACAGGATGGGCTTGAGGCCCATCTTCAGCGCCTTGGTCAGCACGAATTTGGTCTGCGGCATGACGCCTTCCTCGGCGTCGACCAGCAGCACGCAGCCGTCCACCATGCCGAGGATCCGCTCGACCTCGCCGCCGAAGTCGGCGTGGCCGGGGGTGTCGATGATGTTGATCCGGGTTTCGCCCGCCTTGCCGTTCCACAGCACGCTCGTGCATTTGGCGAGGATGGTGATGCCGCGCTCGCGCTCCTGGTCGTTGGAGTCCATGGCGCGCTCGGTGGTCGCCTCATTGGCTCGGAAGACGCCGGACTGGGCCAGAAGCTGGTCCACCAGAGTGGTCTTGCCGTGGTCGACGTGGGCGATGATGGCGACGTTGCGCAGGTTCATTTGACTATCAGACGTGCAGGGCGGCCGGCGAGTGCGGGCCGCTGGAATTGGCGACGGTGCGGGGAGCGCGCGCCTCTTACAGGGGCGAACGGCGAAACGCCAGTGCGCGGCGAGCACGCACTGGCGTAACGGCGGGTGTTATGGCCGGGAAAAGCGGCGGGGCGAGGGCGAAATCAAACCTTGGCCGACCGACCCCTGACCCAGGCGTAGAGGGCGAAGGCAAGCACGACGAACGCCGCGAGCCCGGTCAGCATGGCCGGCCAGGTGGAGCCCTCGGGCAACATGGCGAACGGCGCCTCGTTATCGGTGGAGACGATGACCCCCGCCGTCATGACGAGGAACAGGCTCTCGCCGACGATCAGGCCCGAGGCGAGCAGGACGCCCATGCGGCGGCCAACGTCGGCGAAGGGCGTGCCCTTGATCGACCTGTTGTAGAGCCAGCCGCACACCGCGCCGACGACGAGCATGGTGGTCACGGCGGCGGGCAGATAGAAGCCGATGCCCACGGCCAGCGGCGGCAGTTTCATCCTGCCCCGGGTCGCGCCGTTGAGCACGGCGTCGATAACGATGATCACCACGCCGATCACCGCGCCGAGGCCGATAAGATCCCAGCGCAGGTCGCCACCGATGACGCCGCGCGCCAGCGCCGAGATCAGCGTGGCCTGCGGCGCCGCCAGCGGCTCGTCGGCGATGCCGGCCGGTCCGCCGGCGAAGCCGAAGGCCTGGTTCAGCAGGTTCAGGATCAACGGGATCACCACCGCCCCGGCGCCGACGCCGACGATCAGGGCGGTCTGCTGCCGCCACGGCGTCGCATGCACCAGCTGGGCGGTCTTCAGGTCCTGCAGGTTGTCGTTGGCGATGACCGCCACGGCGAAGACGATCGCCGTCACGATCAGGGCGAAGGCGATCACCGACGGGTCCGCCGGAAGACCGGCCAGCGCCAGCACGCCCAGCATCAGCAGCGAGGCGATGACGATGGCGAGAATCCCCACGCCCGACACCGGGCTGTTCGACGAGCCGATGAGACCGGCCATGTATCCGCAGATGGCCGCCACGGCGAAGCCGATGAGGACGACGTAGATCAGGCCGCCGCCGACCAGCAGAGCCGTCGACCCGGCCAGGGTCGGATTGCCTTGGGCGAGCCAGGCCAGAAGACCGCCGATGCCGATAAGACAGGCGACCGACAGGCCGGCGACGATGTTGATCGGGATGTCCTGTTCGGTGAGGTCGAGCACCGCCCCGCCCTGACGGCGGCGATTGTCGGCCAGAGCCGAGGTCAGGCCGGTGATCAACGGGCCCGCCAGTTTGATCAGGGTCCAGATGGCGGCGACGCCGATGACGCCGGCGCCCATCAGACGCACTTCCTGACCCCAGACCGTCCCGGCCAGATCTTCGGCGGGGGCGGCGGCAGGCAGGCTCGCGGCGATGGTGGGAATGCCATTGGCCGTCATCCAGGCGACCGCGTCCGGCGAAGTCAGGATAGGGACCGCGATCCCCCAGGCCAGGATCAGGCCGAACAGCTGGGCCAGGCCGACGGCCAGACCAATCAGGTGGCCGGCGCCCAGCAGGGCGAACTGCATGCCGAAGCCCATGCCGGTCGCGCCGCCTCCCAGCGCCGCCGGCAGTTTGATGAACCGCGCCGCTTCTCCTGCGAACACCCGGCCCGCCACGAGCAGGGCGTAGCCCGCCGACACGATTGCGCCGGTGATCACGACCCACAGACCGGCGGCGTTCTCGCGCACGGCGCTCTCGGTCTGTTCAGCGCCACGAGATCCGACGGTCAGCACCTCGGCCGCGGCGCGCCCCTCCGGATAGGGCAGGTCGCCGTTGACCACCAACGCCCGGCGCAGGGGGATGGAGAAAGTCACGCCCAGCACGCCGCCGAAGACGCAGATCAGCACCGACTCCCAGAACGGGAACTCCAGCCACCAGCCTACCATGACGAGCCCGGGCAGGACGAAGATGATCGCGCTCATCGCCCCGCCGACGGAGGCGACGGTCTGGACGGTCATATTCTCCCAGATAGTCGAGTCCTTGAACATCCGCAGGATGGCCATGGAGATGACCGCCGCCGGAATGGCCGAGGCGAAGGTCAGGCCGACCTTGAGCCCCAGATAGGTGTTGGCGGCGGTGAAGACGACCGCCAGCAAACAGCCCAGTACGAGGGCGCGCAGGGTCAGTTCGATGCGCCGGCCGGTCGTCGGCGGCGCCTTGGCGGCGGTCTCGGTCATGGCGGCCCTCTACCCTTGTAGTCGGGAGGTAAGCGGAGAACCGGGAGCGGGGCAATCGTCATTGTCACGGCGACGGATTGACAGACGTCTGCGCCGGGCTGAGCGTGGCCGTAACGGGGAGATCGGCATGAAAAAGATCATCACGGCGGCCGTGGTCGGCCTGACCTGTCTTGCGGGCGCGGCGGGCGCGCAGGCGCCGCAGGCGGCGGTCGCGGACCTCATCAAGGGGCGGCAGGCGGCCATGATGTTGTCCGGCGTGGCCATGGCCTCGATCAAGGGCTCGCTCGATGCGGGCCAGCCGGTCGCCAGCCAGCGCTTCAGCACCCGCTCTCTGGCCCGCTGGGCCCATGCCGTGCCCGGGATGTTCCCCGCCGGCTCAGGCCCCGAGGCCGGCGTCCGGACCAATGCGAAGCCGGAGATCTGGGCCGATCGCGCCGGATTCGAGGCCCGTGCGGCCGACTACGCCGCCGCCGCCGATCGTCTGGCGGAGCTGGCGGCCGGCGAGGACGCCGCCGCCTTCGGCGCTCAGTGGACCGCGGTGCGCGCAACCTGCCAAGCCTGTCACGACAGCTACAAGGTCAGCTGACAAGCTCGCCAGCCGCTCCCGCCCGGGCTAGACCCCGTCCATGCCTGAGCTTCCTGAGGTCGAGACCGTCCGCCGCGGCCTGCAGCCGGTTCTCCAGGGCGCGCGGCTGGCCCGCGTCCGGCAGAATCGTCCCGACCTGCGCTTTCCGTTCCCCGAGGGGTTCGCCGAGCGGCTGGAAGGCGCGACCGTCGAGCGGATCGACCGACGCGCCAAATACCTGCTTATGCCGCTGTCGACCGGCGAAACCTGGGTGAGCCACCTGGGCATGACCGGCCGCTTCACCCTCGACGGTGAACAACTGGGCGAGTTCGAGGAGGCGGCGCCCGTCGCCGGCAAGCACGAACATGTCAGCCTGTGCGCCGTGCGCGGGGCGTCGACGACACGGATCGGCTTCGCCGACGCGCGGCGCTTCGGCTTCATGGGGCTGATCCCCTCTGCCGACATCGAGACCCATCCGTGGTTCGCCGGTCTGGGGCCCGAACCCCTCGGCAACGCCTTCTCCGGCGCTCATCTGACCGAGGCGTTCGCCGGCAAGAAACAGAATATCAAGGTCAGCCTGCTGGACCAGCGCATCGTCGCCGGCCTCGGCAACATCTACGTCTGCGAGGCCCTGTACCGGGCCCGCATCTCGCCCTTGGTCGCCGCCGGAAAGGTGTCGAAGCCCCGCCTCGAAACCCTTGCCGCCGTCGTCCGGGACGTACTGAACGACGCCATCGAGGCGGGGGGCTCGACCCTGCGCGACTTCGCCAACGCCGACGGCGGGCAGGGCTATTTCCAGCACCGCTTCGATGTCTACGGCCGCGAGGGCAAGCCGTGCGCGGGCGAGGGCTGCGCCGGTGTGGTGAAGCGCACGGTGCAGGCGGGACGCTCGACCTTCTGGTGCCCCTCCTGTCAGAAACGGTGACGCCATGACCCACCGCATCATCCTGTTCCGCGGCATGAACACCGGCGGCGTCCGCGCGCCGGTCGCCGATCAACGCGCCATGGCGGAGGCGATGGGGCTGAACAACCCGCGCACCCTCGCGGCCAGCGGAAATCTCGTGGTCGAGAGCGGGATGGCGACCGATGCGCTGGAGGGCGCGATCGAAGCGGAGATGGAGCGCCGCTTCGGTCTGAAGGTCGTGGCCATGGCCCGCACGCCGGACCAGTGGGCGAAACTGATCGCCGACAATCCGTTCTCCGGGGAGGCGTCGAACGAGCCGTCCAGGGTGCTCGCCATGGTCATGAAGGACGGGATCAGGGCGGGTGCGCTGGAGGCCTGCCGCGCCCTGGCCGAGGGCAGAGAACGGGTCGAGGCGGTCGATGGCGTGCTATATTTCTGGTTCCCCAACGGACAGGGCCAGTCCGCCATCTTCAGGAAGGCCACCCCGCGCCTGCTCGGCATGGGCACCGGCCGCAACTGGAACACGGTGTTGAAGCTGGCGGAAATGGTCGGCCTTTCGCCGGCGTGACCGGATCGGTATGCAGTCGGCAGACGAGGAGATCCCCATGGCCGACACCTATGACACCCTTCTGATCGAGCGCCACGCCGACGGCTATGCGGTAGTGACCCTGAATCGGCCGGAGGCGCTAAACGCGCTGAACTCGGCCCTGTTCAGGGATTTGTCGGACTTCCTCGACGCCGTCGAGCACGACGACGGCGTGCGCTGCCTGATTCTGACCGGCTCAGGCGACAAGGCCTTCGCCGCCGGCGCCGATATCAAGGAGATGTCCGACCAGTCCTACGCCGACATGTACAAGGCCAATTTCTTCTCGCTCGGACACGACCGCATCACGCGCTTCCGCAAGCCGATCATCGCCGCGGTTAACGGCTTCGCGCTGGGCGGCGGCTGCGAGCTGGCCATGCTGTGCGACTTCATCGTCGCTAGTGAGAAGGCGAAGTTCGGCCAACCGGAGATCAATCTGGGCGTCGCGCCCGGCATCGGCGGTTCGCAGCGGCTGACGCGGCTGGTCGGCAAGTCCAAGGCCATGGACATGATGCTGACCGCTCGCATGATGGACGCCGCCGAGGCCGAGCGCGCCGGCCTCGCCAGCCGCGTCGTCCCGCACGAGACCCTGCTGGACGAGGTCCGCAAGATCGCCGCCCGGATCGCCGCCCAGAGCCCGCTGGCGGTGATGGCCAACAAGGAGATGGTCAATGCCGCGCTGGAGACGACCCTGACCCAGGGCGTGCAGTTCGAACGCCGCCTGTTCCACTCCCTGTTCGCCTTCGAGGACCAGAAGGAGGGGATGGCCGCCTTCGTTGAGAAGCGGAAGCCGGTGTTCAGGGGACGCTGACCGTCAGGCCGGACGGAAGCTCAGGGTCGGTCGGAGGTCCGCGCGTCGGGCTCCCGGGGCCAGACGGAGCGTCACCGGCTCGGCGAAATAGCGCAGGACGCGACCGGGCCCCCGGATCTCGCCGGTGAGCGTGAAGGTCCGCGCCGCCTGCCCGATGCCGGGGAAATCGGCGGCCGCGATGGTCATGCCGAGCGGACCGAGCGGGCCGGACGCTTGTCCGCTGCCGCTGTTGAGGGTCCCGTGCGTGTTCATCACCGCGCCGTTCTCGTCCGTCAGGACCACGCGCAGGGTTTCGTCCCCCTGGACTGACAGGGGCCGACCTTCGATATCGAGGCTGACGGAGAGCGGCAGGAAGTCCCGATCGAGCCGGGCCGCCGTCGCCCGGAAGGCTTCCGCGGCGTCGCACGGATAGGCGCGGACCAGCGCCGCCCGCGCCACGTCGGTCGGCGCGTCGCCCGGCCGGACCGCGGCGCCGGCGATCTCCGCCTTGGTCCGCTCGACCAGCGCACCCAGGGCCGCACGCCGGGCATCCTCGTCACCCGCTTCCAGATCGGCCGGCAGGCAGATATCGCCGGCGCCGTCCGCGCCCCGCGGAAGCTGGGAGAAGATCACGCCCGCACAGAACCCGCCGTCGGCCGGATCGCCGGACGCGCACAGGGCGCGGTACTCGGCGGCGGTCGGATCGCGGAAGCGGGCCTGCTGTTCCGGCGTCAGCCCCGCGAACGCCGCGGCGGCCTCCTGTCGCGCGTCCGTCCGGGGCGAGGCCTGGGGGGCGGGGTTGTCAGCCTGGCTGACGCCTACTTCGGGCGGTGCGCTGGTGCGGACAATCACCTCGCGCTCCCCGGCGACGGCGAGCGATCCGGCCCCCGCCGCCGCAGCGATGGTCGCGGCGACGCCAGCGGCCAGCAGGCGGAATTGGCGGCCGGCCGGGGCGGCCGGAGTCAGAATGGCTTTCAGGCGATGCATGGCGGTTTTCCTTCCGGCGCCGGTGAATGTCAGGGCAAGCATGGGCCGGGGACCGGCGCGGCTCCGCAGGGCCTCAATCAGGGACTCGGCGTAGGCGCGGCGCGTCGAGAGCGCCGCCCCCGCGAGAGCGACTTCGTCGCACGCCTCCTCCCGCGCCGCGGCGCGCCGGGCTCGCAGCACCGGCATCAGCGGATTGATGGCCAACACGGTCAGCAGCGCCTCCTCCAGCCACAGGGCGCGGTGGTCGCCGCGCTTCAGGTGGACCAGCTCATGGGCGATGACCGCCTGCGCCACGGCGGGGTCGGCGGTCGCCGTCAGCCCGGCCGGCAGGATCAGGCGGGGTCGCTTCAGACCGACCAGCAGCGGTTCGGGCGCCGCCTTGCTGACCCCCGTTCGCGGGACCGGCGTCGACAGCGCGCGGGCCGCGTCGCCGATCATGCCGACCGTCACCACATCCGCATCAGCCACGGTGCGCAGCAGCCGGGTCAGACGGAACAGCCGCAGCAAGACGAGGCTCAGCCGAGCCAGAAACAGGAGGGCGGCGAGGGCCAGAACGGCCGCGGCGATCAGGCCGGCGTCCAGCATGGGGATCGCTTCCACGGCCGCCGCCGGCGCGTCACTGATAGGTCCCGCCGCGGCCGGGCCCGCGAGCGTCGGCGCGGACAGGGCGATCTCGCGCACCGGCGCCGGCGTCAGCAGCAGCAAGCCGATCGCCAGCGGCGGCAGAGCGGGCAGGACCAGTGCTGTCCCCCACATCCGGTCGCGAAGGAGAGGATCGCTGCTGAGGGTTTCGAGCAGCCGCCCCCCGGTCCAGGCCACGGCCGCCGTCGCGACCGATAGTCCGAGCGACAGGGCCAACAGCTCCAACGCACCCATCAGCCGTCCTCCCCTTCGGTGGATCCGGCGGCCAGGGTTTCCTCCAGCGCGGCGATGTCGGCTTCATTCAGGAGCTGGCTTCCCGAGAAGGCTGCGGCCGGCAGCGGTCCGTCGACTTCCAGCAAGGCGCCCAGCCGGCGCATCAGTCCACCGATCACCGCGACCTTCGGCTGGACCGGCGCATAGACGGCCATGCCGTGCACTGGGCGTCGTGACAGCAGGCCCTTGGCCCGCATCCGCTCCAGCACCGTCCGGGTCGTCGACGAGCTCCAGCCCAGACTATCGGCAATGCCCGCCTGCACCTCGCGGGCGCTCAGCGGTCCGTCGCGCCAGAAGGCTTTCAAAACGTCCAGTTCGGCATCGGTGGGAACGGTGGATTCAGGCATTTCAGCGCTCTTACGTTATGCAAGTCGCCTATGTGTTACATCTGTAACGCTACCCGTCAACCCCGGCGCCGGAGCAGGCTGTCGCCACGTTCCGGAACAGCACCGGCCCGCGCGGCGGAGCCAGGCGCTTCTCCAGCGTGTCGACCGCGGGGTGTCGACGGGCTCACACCACTCCAGCGATCAGCCCACGCTTCAGAGCCTCGTCGGCCTCGAGGTACCAGTTCTCCCTGGCCCGGCGCTCCAGCTCCTCCAACTCCACGTCGCTGCCTTCGATGAGCGCCTCAAAGTCCATGGTCTGGACCCGCAGCCCAAGCTCGATCTCCGCCAGCAGGGCCTTGACCCGCGGGCGCTCCGCCGCGAGGAAGTTCGACAACTCCAGCGTTTTCGCCAGCTTTCGGCAATGGACCATCAGCACCGCCTGCCGGTCCATCCAGCGGTCCTCCCGACGGAAACCGGCCATTATGGTGGCCCCTGCTGAATAGACGGCGGTCTTTCCCAAGAAGATCAGGGTCCGGCCGGTACGCTCCCGCAAGAGGCGGATGTCGGCCGCGATGCGGCGGCCCATATCGGCGTCGCCACCGGGAGTGGTCAATTCCACGACAATGGGACCGGCGCCGGCGCAGGCCTTGTCCATCTGATCGAGGAAGGACGCCAGCATGGCGTCGCCGACCTCGCCGTAGAGGCGGACCTGGGGCGTCAGAAGTTCGGGTGGCGGCTTGCTCATCTCGCGGCCGACAACCGGTGGACCGAACGGCGGTTCCGATGTCGAAGCTTCAGACGATCTGGTCAGGATGAGTCTGCGTCCCCGGCGGCGGCGCATCCACTTCCTGGTACGGATCGTTGGTCTCCTCGATCGCCAGGATGGACTCTCCGGACGCCATACGGGCCACGGCGGCGTCGCCCGCCTGGACATCCGTCTTGGCCGGCACCTTGATAGCGCGGCTCTCTCCACCTTCGACGCCGACTGTCACCCGATAGATGCGCATGGCTCATTCTCCCTATTGTGCAGGAACAACGGGCACGCCTCAGTGCGGTTTCAGCACGACCTTGGTCCACTCGTTCGGATTGTCGTGGAAATTCTTGTAGCCCTCGGCCGCCTGCTCCAGCGGCAGCCGGTGGCTGATCAGGTCGGTGGTGTCGACCTTGCCTTCGAGGATCATCTCCAGCAGTTGCGGCAGATACTTCTGCACATGGGTCTGACCGGTCTTGATGGTCAGTCCCTTCTCCATGAAGGCCCCGATCGGCATCTTGTCGCCGATGCCGCCATAGACGCCCGGCACCGACACGCGACCGCCCTTGCGGCAGGCCATGATGGTCTCGCGCAGGACGTGCTGGCGGTCGGTGCCCAGCTTGGTCTCCTGCTTGACCGCGTCGATGATGTTGTCGGGCGAGAAGCCGTGCGCCTCCATGCCGACGGCGTCGATGCAGGCGTCCGGACCGATGCCGGCGGTCATCTCCTTCAGCGCCTCGCGGACCTTGACCTCGTGATAGTTCAGCACCTCTGCGCCGTTCTGCTTCGCCAATTCGAGACGGCGCGGCTGGTGGTCGATGGCGATGACGCGGGCCGCGCCCTGCAGGAAGCAGCTCTTGATCGTGAACAGCCCCACCGGTCCGCAGCCCCAGACCGCCACCGTATCGCCGGGCTCGATCATGGCGTTCTCAGCCGCCATCCAGCCGGTGGGGAAGATGTCCGACAGGAACAGGACCTTCTCGTCCTCGACGCCCTCGGGGATCACGATCGGCCCCATGTCGGAATAGGGCAGGCGCGCATACTCGGCCTGACCACCGGCGTAGCCTCCGGTCAGGTGCGAGTAGCCGTACAGGCCGGCCACGGGATAGCCGTAGGCGATCTCGGAGGCGTCAGATTTGTCGGCGGGGTTGGAGTTGTCGCAGGCCGAGTACTGCTGCTTGCCGCAGTGGAAGCACTGGCCGCAGGCGATGACGAAGGGCACCACCACCTTCTGCCCGACCTTCAGCGTTGAGCGGGGTCCGACCTCCTCCACGATGCCCATGAACTCGTGGCCGAGGATGTCGCCGTTGGACATGCCGGGGATCATGCTGTCGTAGAGGTGCAGGTCCGAACCGCAGATGGCGGTTGCGGTGATCTTGATGATGGCGTCGCGGGGGTTGACGATCTTCGGGTCGGGGACGGTGTCCACCTGAACGTTGTGCTTTCCGTGCCAGGTCAGGGCGCGCATGAATGTCTCTTTCGTTTGAATTCAGAAATGGCGGTCGGCGCGGGGCGCGGCGTCGGGCGCCTTCGAGGTCGGGATCTCGCCCGTCTCCATCAGCTGTTTGAAGCGGCGGAGCTCGCGCCGGGCCTGCACCCGCGGCTCGCGCTGCAGCACCTTGGCGACGACCTTGCCGAGGGTTCCGGCGGGCGGGTCGTAGTCGATGAAGACGCGAACCTCGGTGCCCCGGCCGAACGGATTGTCCCGGAACTCGACCCAGCCGTCGTGGTCGATGTCGCTTTCCTCCAGCGACCGCCAGGCGATGTATTCGCCCGGCCGCTCCTCGGTGATCTCGCTGACCAGCTCCAGTTCGCTGCCGGCCGGTCCGGCGACCAGCCAGCTGGAACGGCCGGACTCCAGCAGTTCAACCGATTTCACATTCTCCATGAACGTCGGGAGATTCTGGAAGTCCCTCCAGAAGTCATAGAGCTCCTGGCGGGGCCGGTTGATCATGACGGCCCGGACGCTGGCGGCCTCGTGTTCGCCCTCGACCCGGTCCTTGTCGTTGAAGGCGGTGGATTCGACCTTGGCGTCGGTCGACATCGGCTGTTCGGACATGACGGCTCCTTTCGGTCCGGCAACCCGCCGACGCGAGCCTTCGTTCCCGGGAACAGGCGGCGGAGGACGCGGTTGTCGCGGCGAACCCCAGACTGGAGCTTCCTGATGACCGACCTGTCCGCCACAGCCGCCGAGGCCGTCCGTCCCATGGCCGTCGTGACCGGGGCCTCATCCGGGATCGGCTATGAACTGGCCCGGCTGTTCGCGGAGGACGGCTATGATCTGGTCGTGGCCGCCGACACGCCGCTGGCCGAAGCCGTTCAGACGTTCGAGAGCCTTGGCGCCCGGGTCGACGCCGTCCAAGCCGATCTGGCTACCGAAGAGGGCGTGCAGTCTCTGTACGCCTGTATCGGAGGCCGTCCTGTCGACGCGCTGGCGGCCAATGCGGGTCATGGTTTGGGGCACGCCTTTCTCGATCAGGATTTCGACGAGATCCGTTCGGTCATCGACACCAATGTCACTGGCACGCTGCGGCTGGTCTGGCTGGTCGGCCGCGATATGCGCGATCGTGGACGCGGCCGGATTCTGTTCACCGGCTCGATCGCGGGTTTGATGCCGGGAAGCTTCCAGGCCGTCTACAACGGGTCCAAGGCCTTCGTGGACAGCTTCTCCTTCGCGCTACGTAATGAGTTGAAAGACTCGGGCGTTGGGGTGACGGTGCTGATGCCGGGCCCGACCGACACGGAGTTCTTCGAGCGGGCCGGCCTCGAGGACACCATGGTAGGCCAAGGCAAGAAGATGGACCCGGCCAAGGTGGCGAAGATCGGCTATGAGGCCATGAAGCGCGGCGACGGCGATGTGGTGGCGGGCATGGGCAACAAGCTTCAGGCGGCCGTGGCGGCGGTCACCCCGGAGTCCGCCCTCGCCGAAATGCACCGCAAACAGGCGGAGCCCGGATCGGGCAAAAGCTGAGCCGGCGGGCGGTGGATTCTCCGCCTTGAACCCCCCGCCCCTTTCGGCTATAGCCGCGCGCTCTTGAGATTTTCGCGCCGTGGACGTGTGCTCCGCGGCGTTTTCCGTTCGAAGGTTTGACTGATGGCCAACAATGCCGGCGCCAAGAAAGCGATCCGCAAGATCGCGGCCCGCACCGAAGTGAACAAGGCGCGCCGCACGCGCGTCCGCACCTTCCTGCGCAAATTCCAGGAAGCCGTGACGGGCGGCGACGCCGGCGCCGCGAAGACCGCTTTCGTGGAGGCTCAGTCGGAGCTGATGCGCGCCGTCTCGAAGGGCGTGGTTCACAAGAACACGGGCTCGCGCAAGGTCTCCCGTCTGGCCGCCCAGCTGAAGAAAATGTCCGCCGCCTGACGCAACGGCTCCGGACGGCCTTTCACAGAGCCGTCACGACAAAATGTAGTGGTTTCAACGGCGAGGGCGCGATGGCTCCCTCGCCGTTTGCGCGTGTGGCGCTAAGCCTATGCGCCCGAAACTGTGCTCGCTCCGGTGGCGAAATCGGGGATTCCGCTGACAACGTTTGGCTTTAGCGGAGTCAAACAATTTAACTGCATTTTACGATTCGAATCAGCGTTGACGACCCCCGCTCCCGGCGTAAGTTTGGGCCACTAACGCACTTCCATCCCTCCACGGATGAACACGGCGCGGGACCAGTTTCGCGTCGGCGTGAGATGTCTGATCGAGAGTTCGGCCCCACACCGGGCGGCGTCCAGCCGCACCGGACAGGAGAAGTCGTCCCCGATCCAGGCTGCTCGAAGGGCGTCGGTTGATGGAATTCTTACGGCGGGTGGCTGAACATGATGGGGGGCGCGCAGATGGCGGGGATGACCGATCCGGATCGTATCTGGACCGAGGCGGCGGGGCGACTGCGTGGCGAGATCGGCGAGGGGGCCTTCAGCTCCTACATCGCCCCCTCGGCCGTGCGGGCCGACGGCGCCGGCCAGCTGATCCTCGTCACCCCGACGGCCTACGCCCGCGACTGGGTGCGCAAGAACGCCCTGCGCCGCATGAATGAGCTGTGGCTGGGCCTCGACGGCCTGTCGCGTCGTCTCGAGGTGCGCTGCCGGGCCGAAATGGGTTCGGTCGCCCCGGCCTCGCAGGTCGCCGCCGGGCGCGCCGAGGCGCCCGCCGCCAATGTCGTGCCGATGCCGGTGGCCACCCACGGCCCCGTCGCCGACGGCGCCCGCGCGGTGCGCGCCGCGGGTCTGCAGGAGCGGCTGACCTTCGACAGCTTCGTGGAAGGCCAGGGCAACGCCTTCGCCCTCGCCATCGCCCGCCAGGCGGCCTGCTGGGCGGACGGCCATTTCAATCCGATCTTCTTCTGCGGCCCCTACGGCTACGGCAAGACGCACCTGCTCAACGCCATCGCCTGGGAGGCCCAGCGTCTCAAGCCCAACGCCAAGGTGGTCTATCTGACCGCCGAACGCTTCCTGTCGACCTTCGTGCGCGCCATGCAGGACCGCTCGACCGCGGCCTTCAAGGAAAGCCTGCGGGGCGCCGACATGCTGCTGATCGACGACGTCCAGTTCGTCGGCGGCAAGGCCTCGACCCAGGATGAACTGCTGGCCACCCTGACCAGCCTGATCGAGGACGGCAAACGGATCGTCCTGTCGGCCGACCGGCCGCCGATGGCCCTGACCGAGGTCGAGCCGCGCCTGCGCAGCCATCTGGCCTCGGGCCTGACCTGCCCGGTCGAGCCGGCCGACCGCGCCCTGAAACTGGCCGTGGCGCGTAATCGCATACAGGCCCTGGCCAACCTCGGCGTCGTCTCCGGCGAGGCCCGGCTGGACGTGCTGGAGCACCTCGTGGACCGCACCCCCGGCTCCATGCGCGAACTCGAAGGCGCCGTGAACACCCTGGCCGCCGTCGCCGGGGCCCGGCTGTCCGCCCTGACCGTCGATGAGACGCAAGGCCTGCTCGGATCGGCCCTGCGCGGCGGGCCCGAGCGCCGCATCACCGTCGACGAGATCCAGAAGACCGTCGCCGAGCATTTCACCCTGAAACAGGCCGACCTGCTGTCGGAGCGCCGCACGCGCTCCGTGGCTCGTCCGCGTCAGATCGCCATGTGGCTGTGCAAGCAGCACACGACGCGGTCCTATCCGGACATCGGCCGCCGCTTCGGCGGGCGCGATCACACCACGGTCCTGCACGGTGTGCGCAAGATCGAGGAACTGATGGCCCAGGACGACCAGATCGCCCGCGACGTCGAGGCGCTGACCCGCAAACTGCGCGGCTAGGACCGGCCCGGGGACGGCCACCCTCGCGGTCCGGGAAGAAAAAACGGTGTGGCGGCGTCGGCAGAGTCGGCATGGGCCGCGAGGAGTCGCAGTGGCGGAGTCGGCAGAGTCGGCATCGGCTCTGAGGAATTTTGACGACATGGCGATTTCGCCGTGTCCACCCGGGGAGCTCCTGCGGCGGAGCGGCCCGGTTTCGATTGTCAAAGACCGGCAGACCCAGGGCGCGCAGTATGCGCCCGGTCTTTTCTCCGGCGTGAAGATCGCGTCCAGAAAAGGCGATGTGTCTGGAAAGACGGCCGGTTTTCCGCCCAATCCGACTATAATTTCGCCGATTGCCAGCACAGCGTCACCGTCCTGCCGACGCCCGTGGCTGGTTGTCCACAGACAGTCGGGGACTCCTCCCTGATCGCGCGCCCCGGGACCCCCGCCCCTTCCTTGCCCCACGCCGCCAATCCGCTAGTGTCCAAGGCCCTCTATTCGCGGTGGCGCTTCTGAGTCGCCGCACCCCGGGCGAGACGACATGCAGCTGACCATCGAACGATCCGCGCTCCTCAAGGCCCTCGGCCACGTGCAGAGCGTCGTCGAGCGCAGGAACACCATTCCGATCCTGTCCAACGTCCTGCTCAGCGCCGGCCGCGACAAGCTCAGCTTCGCCGCCACCGATCTCGACATGGAGATGGTCGACGAGGCCGAGGCCCAGGTGAACGTCGAGGGCCAGATCACCGCCCCGGCCCACACCCTGTACGAGATCGTCCGAAAGCTGCCCGAGGGGGCCGAGGTTTCGCTCAGCTACAACGGCGACGATCCCCGTCTCGTGGTCCAGGCCGGGCGCTCGAAATTCAATCTGCCGGTGCTGCCGGCCGGCGACTTCCCGGTCATGTCGACCGACACCAGCGGCACGCGCTTCGCCCTGCCCAAGGAAGACCTGGCGCGTCTGATCGACAAGACCCGGTTCGCGGTCTCGACCGAGGAGACGCGCTACTATCTGAACGGTCTGTATCTGCACACCGTGGCCGAGGCGGGCATTCCGCTGCTGCGCGCCGTGGCCACCGACGGCCACCGCCTGGCCCTGGCCGAGACACCCGCGCCCGAAGGCGCCGCCGGCGGCCCCGGCGTCATCGTGCCGCGCAAGACGGTGGATCAGGTCCGCCGTCTGCTCGACGACGGCTCCGGCCCGGTCGAGATCATGGTCAGCCCGCAGAAGATCCGCTTTGAATTCGGCCAGGCCAGCCTGACCTCCAAGGTCATCGACGGCGCCTTCCCCGACTATCTGCGCGTCATTCCGAAGGGCAACGACAAGCAGGCCGACATCGACAACGCCGTCTTCGCCTCGGCCGTCGACCGCGTCGCCACCATCTCGGCCGAGAAGAGCCGCAGCGTGAAACTGGCCTTCGAGCTGGACCGCGTCACCCTGACGGTGCGCAACATGGAAGCCGGCCAGGGCGTCGAGGAGGTCGAGATCGGCTATTCCGAAGAGCCCTTCGAGATCGGTTTCAACGCCCGCTATCTGCTCGACGTCGCCGGCCAGATCACCGGCGAGACGGCGCACTTCAAATTCGCCGACCCGGCCAGCCCGACGCTGGTGCTCGATCCGGGCGATCCGGGCGTGCAGTATGTGCTGATGCCGTTGCGGGTGTGACGCCCGGTGAAGGTCACAGCCCCAAAAGTTACTCAGCCAAGTTACGCCTCCGAGTTTCTGAAGGGTGCCTTCTTCATTGACGAAGATACGGTGCGGTCTCTGGATCGCACGTTCGCGGGGACCTGTGGGGAGCCAACTGAGCGCAAGTTCCGGCTGACCAACAAGAATGGAACACAGTACGAAGTTTCAGAGATTGACGAAATTCCGCTGCTTCCGCTCCACGACGTCAAATCTCGGGAGAAGTTTGAGCTGATTTTCCAGAACGGCGATGTATTCAATCGCCATAAGCTCGACATAACCTGCCATTTCGGTTCGCCAGCTCGGATTCATGTTAGCGGCTGGTCAGATGTCCATGCCAAATTTCTGTGCGGTCAAGCAGTCTCACTCTTGGAGGCGAGTCGAGCGTGGTATGGCTGGATTTATAGCTGGCACTGGTTTTGGGTTGCTTCGGTTCCGTTCTGGTTATGTGGACCGTTGTTTGCCAGCTATAAGGATCTCCCGCAAATAATAGTGACGTACGCTCTCTATTTCTACGGGGCGCTTTTCGTCACAATCATCGCGGCGGTGGCGACGAAGCGGTGGCTGTTTGACCCACTCATCTTGGCGTGGGGCACCGAAAAGACCCGGCAGGATGGTCTGGCAAGAGCAAGAAGGGTGGTCTTTGGCACCTGTATTCTTGGTTCTGCCGGAATACTGCTGGCGGCAATGGCATCCTCTTGGTTCAAATAGACCACGATTGCCTGCGCGATCAGGTTAGGTAGCCAGTCCCTCGTGATCACCACCCTCACCCTCACCGACTTCCGCTCCTATGCGAGCGCCACCCTGCCCGTCGCGGCGGGGACGGTGGTGCTGCATGGGCCGAACGGGGCGGGAAAGACCAATCTGTTGGAGGCGCTGAGCCTGTTCACCCCGGGCAAGGGGCTGCGCGGGGCGTCGGCGCCGGAGATGGGGCGGCGGGAGCCGGGGGAGGCCGGCGGGCGGGCCTGGGCCGTGGCGGCGGTGCTGACCGACGGCGAGGACGAGACGAAGCTGGGCACCGGGGTGCAGTCGCCGGGCGCGGCGCGTCGGATCGTGCGCATCGACGGCGAGACGGCCCAGCCGGGGCGGCTGCTGGACCACCTGCGGCCGGTCTGGGCGACGCCGGAGCAGGACCGGCTGTTCTCCGACGCCCGGGCGGCGCGGCTGAAATTCTTCGACCGGCTGGTGTTCGCAGCGGAGCCGGATCACGCGGCGTCGGTGTCAGCCTATGAGAAGGCGCTGCGCGAGCGGCTGCGGCTGCTGACCGACGGGGCCGAGGGGCAACCCGCCGATCCGCTGTGGCTCGATGCGCTGGAGCTGCGGCTCGGCGAGGCGGGGGCCGCCGCCGCCCTCGCCCGCGCCGCCGCCCTGACCACACTTCAGTCCGCCATCGACGAGCGCGGCGACCGGCCGTTCCCGCAGGCCGACCTCGGCCTGACCGGGGAAGCGGAAGCCATGGCCGCCGCCGGAGCCGGGGCGGCGGCCATCGCCGGGGCGATCCGCGAGGGCATGAGCCGCAGCCGGGCCCGCGACACCGCCGCCGGCCGCTCGCTGTTCGGCCCGCACCGCTCGGACCTGACCGCCCTGCACCGCGAAAAGAACCGGCCCGCCGCCGAGGGCTCGTCGGGCGAGCAGAAGGCGCTGGTGCTGAACCTGATCCTCGCCCAGATTGCGCGGCTGTCGGGACAGGCGGCGATGCCGGTGCTGCTGCTGGACGAGGCGCCGGCGCATCTGGATACGCGGCGCAGGGCCGCCCTGTTCGACGAGATCGAGGCGCTGGGATTGCAGGCGTTTCTGACGGGGACCGAGGCGGAGCTGTTCGAGCCGCTGCGCGGCCGGGCGCAGTTCGTGCGGGTGGAAGGCGGGGGGCTGACGGTGGAGGGGTGAGGCCACCCCTTTCCGCTCATCCCCGCGAAAGCGGGGACCCAGTTCTGTCCAGCGGGGCGCTGGCGCTTCAGGACGACAGTCTCGGCCTCTCTTGCTTGAACCGGATCACCCAAAGCACTGGGTCCCCGCTTTCGCGGGGATGAGCGGATCAAAAAAGGGCCGGAACCCTCACCCCAGCTCCGCTTCCAGATCGGCCAGCCTTGCCGCCTGGTCCTCGGCGATCAGGGCGTTCAACATCGGGTCGAGGTCGCCTTCGAGGATCTGCGGCAGGCTGTGCAGGGTCAGGCCGATGCGGTGGTCGGTGACCCGGCCTTGCGGGAAGTTGTAGGTGCGGATGCGCTCGGAGCGGTCGCCCGAGCCGACCTGCGACTTGCGGGCGCTGGAGCGGGCGAGATCCTTCTCCTGCCGCTGCATATCGTAGAGGCGGACGCGCAGGTTCTTCATCGCCTTGTCGCGGTTGACGTGCTGCGACTTCTCCGAGGAGGTCACCACGATGCCAGAGGGCATGTGGGTGATGCGGACGGCGGAATCGGTCTTGTTGACGTGCTGGCCGCCGGAGCCGGAGGCGCGGAAGGTGTCGATGCGGATGTCCTGGTCGCGGATCTCGATCTCGACGTCCTCGACCTCGGGCAGGACGGCGACGGTGGCGGCCGAGGTGTGGATGCGGCCGCCGGCCTCGGTGGTCGGCACGCGCTGAACGCGGTGCACCCCGCTCTCGAATTTGAGCCGGCCGAACACGCCCTCGCCGGTGACGGTGGCGATGATCTCCTTGTAGCCGCCGGCCTCGCCCTCGGTGGCGCTGTCGACCTCGACCCGCCAGCCGCGCGTGGAAGCGTAGCGCGAGTACATGCGGAACAGGTCGCCCGCGAACAGGGCGGCCTCGTCGCCGCCGGTGCCGGCGCGGACCTCGAGCACGGCCGAGGCGTTCTCGTCGGCGTCGCGCGGGGCCAGCAGCAGGGCGACGTCGCGCTCCATGTCCGGCAGGGTCTCGCGCAGCGTTTCCAGTTCCTCGGCGGCCATCTCGGCCATCTCGGGATCGGCGGCCATGGCCTCCAGATCGGCCATCTCGGCCCGGGTCTTCGCCAGCGCCATGACGGCGTCGGCGACCGGCTTCATCTCGGCGTGCTCCTTCGAGAGGCGCACGATCTCCTGACCGTCGCTGGCCGCGCCCATCCGCGCCTCCACCTGGTGGAAGCGGTCGAGCACCTGATCGAGCCGGGCCTGGGGCAGTCGCAAGGCGGTAAAGTCCTCGTTGGCGGGAGGGGAGCCTTAGCGCGCGGGGCCGCGATCTGTCGATGGAGGGCGCAGCAACCAATTGCTTCGCCTCGCCTTTCATCGGAGAAGCATGGCTTCGGCGACGCTTGGGGGCGCATGGACACCTTTCTGCTCTTCCTGCTGGTCGGCCTGCTCGCCCAGATCGTCGATGGCGCCCTGGGCATGGCCTATGGTGTCATCGCCAACACCGTCCTGCTGGCTTTCGGCGTGCCGCCGGCCACGGCCTCGGCCAGCGTCCATGTCGCCAAGATCTTCACGGGCGGCGCCTCCGCGATCTCCCACGTCATGCACAGGAACATCGTCTGGCGACTGTTCTGGCCGCTGGCCGCCGGAGGCGTCATCGGCGGGGTGATCGGCGCCTATGTTCTGACCGGCGTGCCGGGCGAGACGATCAAGCCATTCATCCTGGCCTATCTGCTGATCATCGGCGTCTGGGTGCTGTGGCGCGCCCGCCGCAACCGGCCGACGCGGGAATTCCCGCCCCGGCTCAGCGGGCCGCTCGGGGTGGTCGGCGGTTTTCTCGACTCGATCGGCGGTGGAGGCTGGGGCCCGACGGTGACCTCGACCCTCGTCGGCGCCGGAGCCGAGCCGCGCTGCGCCATCGGCACCGTCAACACCGCCGAACTGCTGGTCACCAGCGCCATCTCCGGAGCCTTTCTGGTGGCGCTGCTGACCGGCCGCTGGGACGGGGGCGCGCTCGAGGACCACGGATGGGCCATCGGCGGCCTGATCGTCGGCGGACTGATCGCCGCGCCGTTCGCCGGCTGGATCACCAAACGCATACCCGCGAAGATCCTCACCTATGTGGTCGGCGGCCTGATCATCCTGCTGGCCGGCTATCAGGGGCTTCAGATCGCCGGGGTCGTTCCCTAGACCGGCGCGGTGTCGCGGAAGCTGGGCCGGGCCTCCAGCGTCGCCTGCAGCGCCACCAGTCCCGGGCGGCCGGTCTTCCAGTCGAAGTCGGGATGACGGAAGCCGATCCAGGTCACGGCGACGCCGGCGGTGATGACGCCCATGTCGAGGCGGGACGCATCCGGCGCGGCCGCCTCCAGCCCGTCGAGGGCCCGGCCCATGTTGACGGTCCAGCGCTCGATCCACGACGGCGAGCGCTCATGCTCCGGCCGGCGCTTCTCCAGCAACAGTTTGACGCCCATCTCGAGCGCGCCGTTGGCCAGGGTCTCCAGCCGCCGCACCCGCAGTCGGTCGGGGCCGCCTTCGGGCAGCAGGCGCGGCCCGGCGCCAAGGACGTCGAGGTATTCGCAGATCACCGGACTGTCGTTGAGGGGCAGGCCGTCGTCGGCGATCAGCGTCGGCACCTGCACCAGGGGATTGGAGGCCAGCAGCTCCGGCGCGTTGGCGTAGGGATCGACCGCGATCTCCTCGATCCGGTCGTCGAGGCCCTTCTCGCGGGCGACGATCCGACATTTGCGGGCGTAGGGGGACGGAGCGGTGATGTAGAGCTCCATGCTCAGCGCCTCTCGATGGTGACGCCCTCGGGCGCGGTCAGGGAGTCGAGGGTCCGGAGGGCTTCGGCGTCGCCGAGGGCGTGGGCCTGCATGAAGGCGGTCGAGGCGCGGACCATCAGATCGAAGTCCGCCTCGTCGGCGTTGCGCACCAGGCTGTGGTCGCCGCCCTCGAAGACCAGCAGCATCTTGCCGCCCGCCGGGCCGCGGTCGAACGGGCTGCGGTGGGAGCGCCAGTCCGTGACGTACTGCGGGACAAGGTCCTCGTCGCCGGTGATCATCAGGGTCGGGACGGCGAGGCCGGCGTAGCTGTCGGGCGTGACCACGCCCTGCAGATCCCCGGCGGAGGACAGGGCGACCACCGCCTTCACCGCGGGATCGCCCTGCGGGCCGGCGATGGTGACTGCGCCCCCGGCGATGGTCGACATCAGCGAGCCGAAGGAATGGCCGGCGGCGACGATCGGCTTGCCGGCGTGGGCCGCCTTGACGAAGCCGCGCACCACGGCGAGGTCGACGATCCGGGTGGTGAAGGCGGCGGGGCCGTCGAATTCGTCGCGGCGCGGATGGCGCAAGGAGTCGACGTGCAGCGGCGCGACGACGGTGAAGCCGGCCCCGACCCACTCCGACAGGATGCGGCGGTAGGCGGCGGGGCTGCCGTTGTAGCCATGGCTGAAAACGACCACGGCCCGCTCGTCCGCGGCCTCCCAGACGCTGACGTCGATGACGCGGCCGTCGGGGGCGGACAGCTGGACCTGGGCGGGCGCGAAGGCGGGGGCTTCCGGCGCGGGAGCGGGTGCCGACTGGGCCCAGCCGGGGGCCGCGGGAGCGAGGACCAGGGCCGCGACGAGCGATAGCGCGAGGCGGCGAAGGAGCAGAAATCGGGTCATGGCGCGTCCGGCGGCGACGGAAGGAGACCCCTTCCTAGCCTGGCGTGGGCCGTCCCGACAAACCGGAGGCTATTCGGCCGGTTCGAGCGCCGGGGTCGGGGCGGGAGCGGCGGCGTTGCGGGCGGCGTCCAGCTCGGCGGCCTTGGCTTCGACCAGTCCGACGAGGTGGTCGATCATGCCCTCGTTGGCCAGTTTGTGGGCGGTCTTGCCGTTCAGATAGACCATGCCCGAACCCTTGCCGCCGCCGGTGAAGCCGACGTCGGTGTAGAGCGCCTCGCCCGGGCCGTTGACGACGCAGCCGATGATCGACAGCGACATGGGCGTGGTCACATGGGCCAGCTTCTCTTCCAGGATTCCGACCGTCTCGATGACGTTGAAGCCCTGCCGCGCGCACGACGGACAGGCGATGATGTTGACACCGCGGTGGCGCAGGCCCAGCGACTTGAGGATGTCGAAGCCGACCTTGATCTCCTCGACCGGATCGGCGGCCAGAGAGACCCGGATGGTGTCGCCGATGCCGGCCCACAGCATGTTGCCCATGCCGATGGCCGACTTGATCGTGCCCGAGCGGAGCGGGCCCGCCTCGGTGACGCCGAGGTGCAGCGGGCAGTCGATGGCGTCGGCGAGCTGCTGGTAGGCCGCAACGGTGAGGAAGGGGTCGGAGGCCTTCACCGAGATCTTGAACGCGTGGAAATCGTGGTCCTGCAGGATGCGGGCGTGGCTGAGGGCGCTCTCGACCATGGCCTCCGGGCAGGGCTCGCCGTACTTCTCGAGCAGGTCGCGCTCCAGTGAGCCGGCGTTGACGCCGATGCGCATGGAGCAGCCGTGGTCCTTGGCGGCCTGGATGACTTCGCGCACCCGGTCGGGCGAGCCGATGTTGCCGGGGTTTATGCGCAGGCAGGCGGCGCCGGCCTGGGCGGCCTCGATGCCGCGGCGGTAGTGGAAATGGATGTCGGCGACGAGCGGGACCTTCGCCTCGCGGGCGATGGTGCGGAAGGCGGCGGTGGAGTCCTCGTCGGGGCAGGAGACGCGGACGATGTCGGCGCCCGCCTCTTCCAGCCGGCGGATCTGGTCGATCGTCGCCGCGGCGTCCGAGGTCGGCGTATTGGTCATCGACTGGACCGTGATCGGCGCGCCGCCGCCTACGGGGACGTTTCCGACCATGATCTGGCGGCTCTGGCGGCGCTCGATGTGGCGCCACGGGCGGACGTGCGTGTGATCCTGGCTCATGTCGGGCGCAACATAGGCTTCCGATTGCGGCATGGCCACGACAAGCACCGGTTCACAGCGTCGCGGATCAGCCTCCGGCGGCGTTGGAGACCGCGTTCTGCACAGCGGCCGAGCCCTGGAGTTGCGCCTGCGCCCGGGCCTGAACGGCGGCGGTGCGGGCGGCTTCGGTGCGGGCCGTGATCTCGGCGGCGGCCTGGCGGGCCAGCGACTGGGCGCGCTGGTTCAGCTGGTTCAGCGAGGTCTGAGCCCCGGAAAGGGCTCCGCCGTGCTCACCGTTCAGATAGACGTCGAAGGCCGCCGGATCGGAGACGTCGACGGTGGCGGCCACGCCGACCGGCGCCCGCCAGGCGTCGCCGGCGGCCAGTTGCCGGGCGAACAGAACCCGGCCATCGGCCATGCGCACGACCAGGCTGGCGGCCTTGCGGGCCTGTATCACCACCTGGGAACTGCTGGCCGAGGCGCCATAGATCGCCCCGCGGGGGTTGAAGGCCTTTTGCACCGGCGGAGCGGCGGCGGCGGCGGCGGCCAGACCCTCGGGCGAGGCCGGATCGATCCCGGTCAGCTCGGCCTCGAGCCCCGGAGTTATGTAGAGCGCGGGCACCGTCTGGTCCGGCGGCGCCGGACGCGGCGCCGTCAGACGCATGAACTGCTCCTGCCCCGGCACCGCCCCCAGGGTCCAGCTTTCCGGAACAGCGGCGATGTCGGAGGGCTCGGGGGCCCTCATCAGGCTGACCCGCTGAAAGACGTTCCAGCCGACCACCGCCAGGGCCAGCGCCAGGCCGGCGGCGATCAGGCGCGGGGAATAGCGTTTGACCTCCTCGAAGGCGACGCCGACCGGGGGCTGCAGCGGCACGGAGGGATCGGGCGCCTCGCGCTTGAAACGTTCGACCGCCAACTGTTCGTCGAGCCCGAGCGCGCCGGCGTAGGCGCGGACATAGCCGATCGAGAAGACGCGGTTGGGCAGCACCGAGAAGTCGTTCTGCTCCAGCGCCGTCAGGTAGCGGGTCGGCACCCGGGTGATGCTGGAAAGCTCCGCCAGCGAGCGGCCGGTATGGCCTCTGGCGATGCGCAGGCCGTCGCCGAGAGTCGGCGCGTCCGTGATGGAAGGCACGACGTCCTTCCAGTCGGGATGATTCCGAAACTCTTCGGGGGTGTTCCCCGTATCCAGCGCCATCCGGCCTGACCCCACACTCGGCACGCGCAAGGAGTCCTCACGCGCCGTACTCGAACCCGGAGCCTGTACCATATCGGGATGACAGATCGGGCCCGCCCCCGCAGACCGCCCGGTTACGCCTTGTGGATAACTCATTTGAGTTGACCGATCAACGGTTTGTTAGCCGTACCGGCGCGAACGGCCGGACGGTGTCAGATCGTGACGTTCAATTTCCGGGCCAGGGATTCCAGCTCTCCCCGGATCGAACCGGAGGACGAGCCGAGCAGATTGGCCATGCCACGCCGCGCTGCGGGCAGGTCGGCGGACAGGATCATCCGTTTGACCGGGCCGATCCCGCCGGCGGGAGCCGACAGGCGGGTGTAGCCCAGCGTCAGCAGGGCGAAGGCCTCCAGCGGTCGGCCGGCCAGCTCGCCGCAGACCGAGACCGGCGTACCGGTGTCGGCGCACTTCTTCTGGATTTCGGCCAGGGCCCTCAGCGCCGGTGGCGACAGGGGATCGTAGCGGTCCGAAACCAGCGGATTGGTGCGGTCCGCGGCGAACATATACTGGAACAGATCATTGGTGCCGACCGAGACGAAGTCGGTCAGGGGCAACAGGGCGTCGAGGTGCCAGAGCAGCGAGGGGCACTCGATCATGGCTCCGATCCGCAGCAACGCCGGCAGGGCCCGCCCCCGCCGCCGGGCCCAGGCGCACTCGACATCGACCAGTTCGCGCGCGGCGCGGAACTCGTCGACCGTGGCGATCATCGGGAACATCACGCGCAGCTCGCGGCCGGCCGCGGCGGTCAACAACGCTCTAAGCTGGAGCCGCAGCAGGCCCGGCCGGTCGAGGCCGAGGCGGATCGCCCGCCGCCCGAGTGCGGGGTTCTCCTCCCGTTCGGTCTCAAGGTAGGGCAGCACCTTGTCGCCGCCGATGTCGAGGGTGCGGAAGGTCACCGGCCGGTTTCCGGCCGTGTCCAGCACCAGTTTGTACAGGGCGGTCTGGCTGTCGAGGCGCGGCAGCTCCTCGGACACCATGAACTGGAACTCGGTGCGGAAAAGACCGATGCCCTCAGCCCCCGTGGCGTCGAGGTTCTCCAGATCGACGGCGAGGCCGGCGTTGGTCAGCACGGTGATACGGGTTCCGTCGAGCGTCACCGCGTCGACGCCGCGCAGGCGGGCGAACTCCGCCTGGCGCTCGCTGCGCACCTCGATGCGCGACCGCACCGCGGCCAGCATGTCCGGCCGCGGGCGCAGATAGGCCTCGCCGGTCTCGCCGTCGACGATGACCAGATCGCCTTCCGACAGCCGGTCGCGAAGCCCCATCAGTCGGCCGACGCAGGGAATTTGCAGCGCCCGGGCGACGATGGCGGCGTGGCTCGCGGCCGAGCCTTCCTCGAGCAACAGCCCCCGGATCTTGTGCCGCGGATACTCGAGCAGGTCCGCCGGGCCGAGGTTGCGGGCCACCAGAATGGCGTCGTCGGGCAGTTCGCGCTCGCCCGGCCGGTCGCCGGCCAGGACGCGCAGCAGACGGTTGGCCAAGTCCTCGAAGTCGTGCAGCCGCTCGCGGATATAGGGGTCCCGGGCGGTGGCGAAGCGGGCCCGGTGTTCATTCCGGACCCGGTCGACGGCGGCCTCGGCGGTCAGGCCGGTGCGGACCGCCTCCTCCAGCGACCGGTTCCAGCCCCGGTCGTCGGCGAACATGCGATAGGTTTCCAGCACCTCGAAGGACTGGCCCGCCAGCTTGCCCGGCCCGCCCTCCAGCATGGAGTCGATGTTCGCCTTGAGCCCGATCAGGGCCTCGCGCAGCCGAATCTCCTCGACCTGCGGGTCTTCGGCCAGAAGATTTTCCGGCGGGACCGGCGCCTCGTGCAGCACGACATGGCCGAAGGCCAGCCCCTCGGCGAACCTCTGGCCCTTGAGGTTTTCAGCCCGGTGCGGGGCGACCTCGATGTCGCGCAGTTCATCCTGCGCCAGCAACTCGCCGGAGGCCACGGTCTCGGCCAGCACCATGGCGATGGTCTGGATATCCTCGACCTCTTCCTCGTCATAACGGCGCTCGGAGCGGTTCTGGACGACGAGTACGCCGATGGCCCGGCCGCCGCGCAGCAGCGGTGCGCCGAGAAAGGCGTGGTACGGATCTTCGCCGGTCTCCGGGCGGTAGGCGAAACTGGGGTGCGACGGGGCGTCGGACAGGCTGATCGGCTCGGCCATGCGCGCCACCTCGCCGACGAGCCCCTCGCCGGGCCGCAGACGGGTGTTGTGGACCGCCTCGGGCTTCAGGCCCTGGGTGGCGAACAGTTCCAGTTCGCCGGAGGCGCGCCGCAGGTAGATCGAGCAGACCTCGGCCACCATCGACTGGGCCACGATGCGGACCACGTTGTCGAGCCGTTCCTGCGCGGGCGCCGCCCCCGCCATAGCCTCGCGGATCTGGCGAAGGAGGTTCCGCGGCCCCCTCGTCGTCAATCCGCCAACCGGCATGGCCCCTCCAAAAGATGCAGCCCAGATGGGCGCTGTCGAGCTTCGTTTCTAGACTACTTCCAACCCATAGGCCGAATGGAGCGCGCGAACGGCCAGTTCTGCATAGGCCGCGTCGATCAGGACGCTGATCTTGATCTCCGAGGTGGAGATGGCCTGGAACTTCACGCCCTTGTCGGCGAGGGCCCTGAACATCGTCTGTGCGACACCCGCATGGCTGCGCATGCCGACGCCGACGACCGACACCTTGGCCACATCCTCATCGACGCGGATTTGCTCGAAACCGATCTCGGACTGGGCCGCCCGCATCAGCTCGGCCGCGCGCTGGGCGTCGCGGCGGCCGGTGGTGAAGGTCAGGTTGACCGCGCCTTCGCTGCGTGACTGGCTCTGCACGATCATGTCGACGTTGACGTTGGCCTCGGCCAGTCGCGTGAACACGTCCGCCGGCGCCTCGACCCGGTCCGACAGGCCGAGCAGGGTGATGCGGGCCTCGTCGCGGCTCATGGTGACGCCGGATACGATGCGTTTCTCCACGATTTCCTCCTCGTCGCAGATCAGGGTGCCGGACTTGGCGGGCAGCAGGCCGTTCTCGTCGGGTTCGATGAAGCTGGACAGGACCCGGACCGGGACCTGTTTCGCCATGGCCAGTTCGACCGAGCGGGTCTGCAGCACCTTGGCCCCGAGCGAGGCCATCTCCAGCATCTCCTCGTAGGAGACCTTTTCGAGGCGCCGGGCCCGGGATTCGATGCGCGGGTCGGTGGTGTAGACCCCGTCCACGTCGGTGTAGATGTCGCACGGGCAGCCCAGCGCCGCCGCCACGGCCACCGCCGAGGTGTCCGAACCGCCCCGGCCAAGGGTGGTGATCCGTCCATCGCGGGTGACGCCCTGGAAGCCCGGGACCACGGCGATCTCGCCCTTGTCCATCGCCGCGCCCAGCACCTCGCCCGGCACGTCCTCGATCCGGGCCCGGCCGTGGGCGTCGTCGGTCAGGATCGGAATCTGCCAGCCCATCCAGCTGCGCGCATTCAGGCCCATGTTGCGCAGGGTCAGCGCCAGCAGGCCGGAGGTCACCTGTTCGCCCGAGGCGACGACGACGTCGTATTCGTCGTCCGACAGTTCGACGCCCGGTCCCGGTCGTCCCGCGCCGTCGGTCCAGGCGACCAGCTCGTTGGTCTTGCCCGCCATGGCGGAGACCACCACGGCCACCTTCCTGCCGGACGCGGCCTCGGCGGCGACGATGCGGGCGGCGCGGCGGATGCGCTCGAGGTCGCCCATCGAGGTGCCGCCGAACTTCATCACCAGCCGATCAGACTCTGGCCGCGTCATCGTGGCGTAGCGCTCCGTCTTGCAAGGAGAACCGTCCGGGTTCATCCCTCGGCCCATGGTCGCTTCTAACGACACGGTATCCGCGCGCAAACCCCCAACGGGGCCGGATTTCGACGCGCACGCGGCGGGTCCCTCGATCGATCCCGCCGATGTGGCGCGCTTCTCCGCCCAGGCGGCGGAATGGTGGGACGCACGCGGGCCGTTCGCGCCGCTGCACAAGTTCAATCCGGCCCGGCTGGGCTTCATCCGCGACCGCGCGGCCGACCGCTTCGGCAGCGATATCCGGAGCCGCAAGCCGTTCGCCGGTCTGACGCTGCTCGACGTCGGCTGCGGCGGCGGCCTGATCGCCGAGCCGATGCGCCGCCTCGGGTTCGAGGTCACCGCCATCGACGCCTCGTCCGAGAACATCGGAACGGCCCGGGTCCACGCCGAACAGCAGGGACTGGAGATCGCCTACCGCGCGGCGACGGTCGAACAGCTCGAGGCGGAGGGCGCGGGGCCGTTCGACCTCGTCCTGACGATGGAGGTGATCGAGCACGTCGCCGATCCGGAGGCCTTCGTCCGCACCTGCGCCCGGCTGGTGAAGCCCGGCGGAATGATGATCGTCGCCACCCTGAACCGCACCCTGAAGTCGCTCGCGCTCGGCAAGGTCGCCGCGGAATATGTGCTGCGCTGGGTGCCGGCCGGCACCCACGACTGGCGGCAGTTCCTGAAGCCGGACGAGATCCGCCTGATGCTGTCGGAGGAACCGGTCGCGGTGAGCGGTCCGTACGGCCTCGTCTACAACCCGCTGACCGACCGGTGGAACGAGAGCGACGATGCCGGGATCAACTACATGATGGTCGCCACGCGGGACTGAGCCGGTTCATCCGGGGTTCATCGACCTGACGACGTTGTAACGGGACAGCCAAGCTTGGTGGTGAGATGAAGGGGCTCCCATTCACCTCCCTCCCCGGAGCTCCTCCATGAAACGCCTCCTTGTCCTCGCCACCCTGTCCACCGCCCTGATGACCTCGGCCTGCGTGACCGTGATCGACGCCGGTCACGACGATCACGTCGGCTGGCATGGTCAGAACGCCGCGCCCTTCGACGGCGCCCGCGCCGACTGCCGCGACCGCACCGGACGGAACGAGCGCAGCGACGCCTTCGCCGCCTGTATGGCCGAGAAGGGCTGGACCCGCGGCGAGCACTAACGCCGGGATTCAGGCCGGGCAGCGCGCGTTCAGCGAAGCGGAGCGGAAATTCCACTCCATGCTGCGCGCCTGACCGTCGATCTCGCCCTCGATGCGGGCCTTCAGGGCGTCGCCGTCGCGCTCGTAGATGACCCGGGTGGGGAAGTCGTTCTCCGCATTGGCGAACTCCGCCCGGGTCGGGCCGCTTTCGGTCAGCACGAAGACGGTCGGCGGGGCGCCGCCGGGCTGGGCCACATAGGCGAAGCCCTGCGCCGTCGAACCGATGTGCGAGACCTCGAACGAGACGCCGCGCGCCGTCACCGTCACCGCATGGCCGACGCTGAGGCCGCCGCGCGGATCGCTCCAGGTCTCCGAAACCTCGCGACCGCCGGAGCAGTCGAGCCAGTAGCCGGCCATCCACGACATGTCGGGCGCGGGCGCGGTCTGGGTCAGGATGGCGGCGAGAACGGCGGCGGTCGGCATCGGCAGGCTCCCTCTGTTGCAGAAGGACTCTAGTGCGGCGACAGCGGGCCGGGCTTGTAGGATTGCGACGCCAGACTGCGCGCCAGACCCGCCTGCTCCCTCGCCCATTCCGTCGCCGTGCAGCCCAGGAATCGGCGGAAGTCGCGGGCCATCTGCGGCTGATCGAAATACCCCGCGCCCAAGCCGGCTTCGAGCCAACCGGCGGCCTCCGGTCCGGCGGCGTGATCGAATACCCGGCGAAATCTGAAGATCGAGCGCAACAGGCGCGGCGGCACGCCGACGCGATCGCGGAACCGGCGCTGCAGGGCGCGATGTTCGGTGGCCGAGCGGGTCGGCGATGTCTGATCCTGCCGGGCGGCTTCGATCTCCGCCCGCACCACCGCGTCGAGCGACCAGTTCCCCGCGCGGCGCTGATCGTCCAGCCAGCCCGTGATGAGCTCGACCTGGGCGGCGGGATCGCCGGCCGGAGGAAGGAGGCCCGCTGTCCGCGCCGTCATGTCCAGCCTGCGGTCGGTCGCCTGCACCATCGGCGCGCCCAGCCAGTCGCGGGCGCCATCCGGCTCAAAGCGCACGGCGACCAGTTCGACAGGGCCGACCGGCCGCAGCGCCAGCGGCCGGGTCATCTGGCCGGCGAACAAGGCCCGGGGCTGGAGCCGGAAGACGCCGTCCGCCCCCTCCTCCTCATAGGGCGAGCCGATGTCGACGATCAGCTCGGGGCAGCCGTCGGGTGCGATCCTCTGCACCACCGGATCGGGCGCGGGCGCCGCATAGGTCCAGATCGTACGCACGAACGGGCGCAGCGATGCGGGCGGCTCGAATTCCTGGTAGCGCTCCCCCGCCCCCGGCATGGCGCTCAGTTCAACTTCGCGGGATCGGGCGGGGCCGGCGGCAGGGGCGCGCAGGGCACGCCGTCGTCCTTCAGCTTGCGCACCTCGGCGGGCGTGGCTTCGCCATAGATCTCGCGTTTCTCGGACCGGCCCTCGTGGATGTCGCGCGCCTCGCGGGCGAAGGCGTCGCCGACGTAGTCGAAATTCTGTTCCACATGACTGCGCACCTCGCGGGCCATCTGCATCATCATGCCCTGCATCTTCGCGGGATCAGGCCCCCCGACGCTCTTGCGGGTCCCGGTCACGGCCGGCGCCATGATCTGCTTGCCGACCCCGTGGGAACCGCAGACGGGACATTCGACCAGCCCGCGGGCGGCCTGGTCGTCGTAGTCGGAGGAGGTTCCGAACCAGGCCTCGAAGCCATGGCCGCCGTTGCACCGGAGGGCGTAGCGGATCATGACGGCGGCCTGAAGTCGCGATCGTGGGTCAGCTGGGGCACAGCGTTGCGGGCGCGATCCACGGCTCCGAAGTCCAACTCGGCGAACAGCACGCCGGGCGCGTCGTGATCGAGTTTGGCCACCACCTCCCCCCAGGGCGCGACAACCGTCGAACGGCCCCAGGTCCGGCGGCCGTCCTCGTGCGCTCCCGCCTGGGCGGGGGCGAGAATATAACAGCCGGTTTCGATCGCCCGGGCGCGCAGGAGGGTCTCCCAGTGCGCTTCGCCGGTGGGCACGGTGAAGGCGGCGGGCACGGCGATCATCACCGCCCCGGCCTTGGCCAGCGCCCGATGCAGCTGGGGAAAGCGGATGTCGTAGCAGATGGTCAGGCCCAGCTTGCCCCACGGCGTGTCGGCGACCACGGCGCCGTCCCCGGGCCGGATCGCGGCGCTCTCGCGCCAGCGCTCGCCGGTCGGCAGGTCGACGTCATAGACGTGCAGCTTGTCATAGGTGGCGACCACGCCGCCCGTGTCGTCGATCAGCAGCGAGCGGTTGGCCGCCCGGTCGTCGCCGTCATGGCCGGAGCGCACGATGGCCGAGCCGATCAGCAGCCAGACGCCGAGCTCACGGGCGAGGTCGCGCAGCTTGCCGACCGCCTCGTCCCGGTCTTCCGTCTCCAGCACCGCGTCGCGCGCCGCCCGGTCCTGGATCAGGAAATTGGTCGCCTCGGGCGTCAGGATCAGCTTCGCCCCGCCCGCCGCCGCCTCGCGGATCAGCGGCTCGACGTGGGCGAAGGCCGCGTCCGGGGTGGCCGGGGTGCGGGTCTGGACCAGGGCGATCGGAAGCTTAGCCATCAGGCCTCGAGCAATGCGTCCAGCTGGCCCTTCCGGTCAAGCGCGTGCAGGTCGTCGGAACCCCCGACATGCTCCCCGTCGATGAAGATCTGCGGGAATGTCATGCGGCCGCCGGACCGCTGGATCATCTCCTGCTTCTTCGCCGGATCGCTGGAAGCGACGATCTCGGTGTAGTCGGCGCCCTTGCCGTCGAGCAGGGCCTTGGCGGCATGGCAGTAGCCGCAGCCGGGTTTGGTGTAGATGACGACGTCGGCCAAGGGGAACTCCAGTTTCTGTCGGCGCTATGTAGGCATTTCCCGCGCCGTCCGCACCCGGGCGACGACCGCCAGATCGACGGCGCGGGCGCCAGCCTCGATCAGCGCACGGGCGCAGGCCTCGGCGGTGGCGCCCGTGGTCAACACATCGTCGACCAGAAGGATGCGCCGGCCCCTGATCCTGCGACGTCCAGCCCGGGTGACAGCGAAGGCCTTCTTGACGTTCAGCCGCCGCCCGCGCGCGGACTTGCCGCCCTGGGTCGTGGTGTGGGTCTGGCGGATCAGGGCGTCGGGCAGATAGTCGAGTCCAGCTGACCGGGCCAGGGGGCGCGCGACCTCGGCGGCCTGGTTGAAGCGGCGCGACAGCAGCCGCAGCCGGTGCAGCGGCACCGGCACGACGGCGTCGGCCTCGTCCAGCAAAGGCGCGGCCGATCGGCTCAGCCAGCGGGCGAATAACGGCGCGAACGGCTGGTGGTCGCCGTGCTTGAACTTGAGGATCAGCCCCCGCGACGCCTCATCGTAGACACAGGCGGCCCGAGCCCGGGCGAAGGCGTATGGCCGAGCGAGGCAGGCTGCGCAACGGGGCGAGGCGAAGACGCCCCCGTCCATCTCGAAGGCCGCGCCGCAGCCGTCGCAGACGGGGTCTTCGAGAAACACGACTCGCGCCCACGCGTCCGGGGTGAGGCCCGCCGACGCCGTCGCCTCGGGGCTGTCGTGAGCCAGCGGCGGCATCAGCAGATCGGCCGCGCCCCGCCCGAGGGTGCGCAGTCCCATGACCACCTGAGCGCGGCCCGCTTCCAATCGTCCTCGCCAACCCCCATCCTGATGAACCATGAGCGTCTCCCCCGGTCCCCCCGAGATTTTCCACAGCCGGCGTCGCGCGGCGAAGCTGGTCCGGGGCGAGAAGGCGTTCGCCTCGGCCGACTTCCTGCACGTGCGGGCCGCCGAGAATGCGGTGAACAGCCTCGAAGTCATCCTGCGCGACTTTCCGGCCGCCGTCGACCTGTCGGCGCGTCCCGGTCCCTTCGCCCGCCTGCTGACCGACAGCGCGGCGGCCGGTCGGGTCGGCGCGGTTCGTGTCGCGGGCGGCGATGGCGCCGGAGCGGCGCCCGGCGCAGCGCCCCTCGGCCTGCCCGACCAGTCGCAGGACCTGATCGTCTCGCTGATGAGTCTGCATTGGGCCAACGACCTGCCCGGCGCGCTCGTCCAGATTCGCCGCGCCCTGCGTCCGGACGGCCTGTTCCTCGGGACGCTGCTAGGCGCCGGGACCTTGAAAGAGCTGCGCGCGGTGCTGACCCAGGCGGAGCTGGAGGTGCGAGGCGGAGCCCAGGCCCGGGTCTCGCCCTTCGCCGACGGTTTCGACGGCGCCGCCCTGCTGCAGCGGGCCGGGTTCGCCCTGCCGGTGTCGGACGTCGACCGGCTGACGGTGCGCTACCCCGACCTCTACGCCCTCGTGCGCGATCTCCGGGCCATGGGAGAGACCAATGCGCTGGCTGGCCCGATCCGGCCGATGACGAGAGGCATGCTGGCGCGGGCGGCGGAGCTCTATGCAGATCGCTTCGGAGAGACCGACGGGCGCATCCCCGCCACCTTCGAGATCATCCACCTGGCCGGCTGGGCGCCGCACGAGAGCCAGCAGAAGCCCCTGCCAAGGGGATCGGCCAAGGTCCGGCTGGCGGACGCTCTGGGCGTCAAGGAGTGGACTGGCGAAGACGACTGACGGCGGTCAGTCCGCCCCGATCGCCGCCGCCAGCTTGTCCATGGCGGCGTTGAAGACCCCGGTTCCGGCTCCCGCAAAGGCGGTGATGCCGGCCAGCGCCACCAGAAAGACCAAGGCGATGATCAGGCCGTATTCAAGCGCGGTGGCGCCGCGTTCGTCGGTCAGGAACCGGGAGAACAGAGCTCGCATGGCCCCCTCCTTCGGCGGCTAGAGCAGGTCGCGCAGCCAGGCGACCAGGGGTTCGTCGGCCGGAGGCATCGGATAATCGGCCAACCGGTTCGGCCGCACCCACTTCAGAGCCGCGTGCTCGCGGTTCCGAACTACCCCCGACCAGCGTCGGCACAGATACAATGGCATCAACAGGTGAAACGAATCGTAAGCGTGGCTGGCGAAAACGAACGGCGCCAGGCAGGCCTCGTTCACGTCGATGTCCAGTTCTTCCTTCAGTTCCCGGATCAAAGCCGCCTCCGGACGCTCGCCGGGATCCACCTTGCCGCCCGGAAACTCCCACAGCCCGGCCAGTTGCTTGCCCTCAGGCCGCTGCGCGATCAGCACCCGGCCGTCGGCGTCGATCAGGGCCACGGCGACGACGAGGACGGTGGGGAGGTCTTGTTCTGGCATCAGGTCTTCGCAGTGCGGCGGTAAACGATGCCTGTGACGGCTCCGGCAACCGCCGCCATGGCCACCATGCCCATGGATGAGCCGTCCAGATTTACGATCAACCCGGCCACCAGTCCGCTGAGGGCGCCACCAGCCAGCGCGGCCGCGCCCGCGCCCGCATGGCCCGAGCGTTCGAGGGCCCGGCGGACGGGATAGCCGAGCACAAGGACCCCAGGAAGTAGAGGGTGTAGGCCACAAAGAAGGCGAAGCCGGAAAAGAGGAGAAGATTCTCCAGCGCCCAGGGAAGCTCCCGGAGGGGAGGAACGTCCCCGGGAATAATCAGGGAGACCGCGAACAGGGGTATCATCGTCAGACCCCCGCCCAGCGCACCCCAGACTGTACCGTTCAGATGGGCGCCCAGAGCGCTTTCGGGACAGCCTTCCGGATTCACCCGTCAGCTCCTGTAGTCGCCGTTGATCTCGACGTAGCGCTTGGTCAGGTCGCAGGTCCACACCGTCGCCGAGGCCCGGCCCGAGCCGACGTCGACGGTGATGTCGATCTCGGCGTTCTTCATATAGGCGCTTATCCTCGCCTCGTCGTAGTGCGGCGACGGCGCGCCCTCGATCGCCGCCACATGGGGTCCGAAGCGGATCGCCAGCCGGTCGCGGTCGACCGGCTCCTCGGTTTTGCCCACCGCCATGACCACCCGGCCCCAGTTGGCGTCCTCGCCGGCGAGGGCGGTCTTGACGAGGGGACTGTCGGCGATCGACTTGGCCAGCTTGCGGGCCGAGGCCGGGCTGGCGGCGCCGTCGACGGTGATCTTGACGAATTTGGTCGCCCCCTCGCCGTCGCGGACCAACTGGTGGGCGAGGTCCAGCATCACCCTGTCCAGCGCCCGCGAGAAGTCCTTCAGCCGCCGGTCTCCGACACGGCCGATGCGCGGCGCACCCGACGCCCCGGTGGCGAACAGGAGGCAGGTGTCGTTGGTCGAGGTGTCGCCGTCGACGGTGACGCTGTTGAAGGTGGTCCGCACGTGCAGGCCCAGCATAGCGCGCAGAACGTTCGGGTGGATGTCGGCGTCGGTGACGATAAAGGCCAGCATGGTCGCCATGTCGGGCGCGATCATCCCCGAGCCCTTGGCGATGCCCGCGATCCGCACCCTGTGCCCCTCGATCTCGCACTCGGCGAACGAGCCCTTCGGGAAGGTGTCCGTCGTCATGATGCCCTGCCCGGCCTTCGACCAGGCGTCGGGATCGAGGCGGGCCTTGATCTCGTTCAGCCGCGCGGCGATCTTGCGGTCGTCCAGCACCACGCCGATCACCCCGGTCGAGGCCAGCATCACATCACGCTGGCGACAGCCGAAGCGTTTGGCGACCTCGGACGCCGTACGCCGGGCGGCGTCGGCCCCGGCCTTGCCGGTGAAGGCGTTGGCGCAGCCGGCGTTGATCACCAGGGCCCGCACGTCCAGTCCGCCGCCTTGAGCGTCCAGATGCCGCCGGCACCAGTCCACCGGCGCCGAGCCGACCTTGTGCCGCGTGAAGACCCCGGCGCAGGTCGTGCCCGGGGCGAAGCGGAACACCACCAGATCATCCCGCTCATGCTTGTAGAAGCCGGCCCGGGCGGCGGCGATCTCGACACCCGCGATCGGCGGGATGACGGGAAAGGGCACGGCGAGCGGCGACACCTGCAGGCCCGGCTTGCCGGGGGCGGCGGGGGCGCGAGGGGGCGTCGTGGCGCGCTTCAGCGCCGTGGTCAGCGGGTCCAGCGCCTTCTCCAGCGCCTGCTCGATCTTCTGACCGGCCGAGCCCCGGCCGGCTGCGGGCGCCCGGCTCATGGAGTGTTCGAGGGCGGAGCGGCGGGGGTCGGCGAGGGCGTCGCGGGCGCGGAACTGGTCGCGGCGGGGGCGGAGGCGGGCGCGCCGGCCGGCGCCGACGCCGGCTCCCGCGACCCGGAATCGCCGTTCAGAAGGACCTCGACCTCGGCCTTGCCGCGAAGCTGTTCCAGAAGCTGGCGAACCCCCTCATAGGTCAGATAGCGGACGATCTGCGGGCGCGCCTGCTCCAGCGTCGGCGGTGTCTCCTTGCGGCGATCCTCGACCCGCAGCACGGCCCAACCTCCCTCAGTCTGGAACGGACCGACGGTCGAGCCCGCCGGTTTGTCGCGAAGGGCATTGGCGTAGGCCTCCGGAAGCACGTCGAGCGTGGCGTATCCCAGATCACCGCCGGAGAACCGGGTCGCCTCGTCGATGGAGCGCTGCTGGGCAACCGCCTCGAAGGCCGCGCCCTGGGCCAGCAGGCCGATGACGGCTTCAGCCTCCTCCCGGGTGCGGGACAGGATCAGACGACTGCGGATCTCCTCGGACGTCTCGGCCAGACGGACCTGCTCGCGGTAGATGGTTTCGACCGCCTTGTCGTCGATCTCGCCATTGACGACAGTCTCGACCAGCATGTCGCCGAGGATGCGCTCGCGCGTGGCCGCCAGCCGCCGCTGCGCCAGCGCCGAATTGTCCAGGCCGCGCCGTTCCGCCTCGTGGGCCAGCAGCTTCTGGTCGATGACCTCGTCGAGCACCCGGCGGAAAAGGTCTGAGGTGACATCCAGCGGCTCGCCCTCGCCGACCAGTCCCTGGGCGACAGCCTCGCGCTTGACGTCGGAGGCCCAGATGGTCTCGTCCTGGACCTCGGCGACGGCCCGGTCGCCCGGCTCCGGCGGCCGGTCGGACACGCCGCCCCGGCCGCAGGCTGCGACGGCGAGGACAGCCGCCAGCAGCACCGGGAACAGGAAGCGGTCCGAATTCCGGGGCTGGATGAGGCTCATTTCGGGGCAAGCTCCGTCACGGGCGGCAAAGGCCCTCGCGTTGACAGGGATAAGGCCGGTGCTTAAGTCCCGCCTGCGCCCAAGTCGAGGGGTTTTCGATCGTTCGCGCGGCCCTCGCGCGCGCCTGAGTACAGGGCGCCGGGCCGCCGTCGCCGAGGCCTCGCCCGTCGAAGGTCGCCGCTCCTTCGGGACCGTTCCAGTACCAGAGCCCCAGTCGCTCGCCCGCCTTCGGATCATTCATGCTCGGCATCGCCAAGAAGATTTTCGGCTCTTCCAACGACCGCAAGGTCAAGGACTTCATGGGCCGGGTGCAGAAGATCAATGCGCTCGAGAACAAGTTCGCCGCCCTGTCCGACGACGAACTGCGCATGATGACGGATGCCTTTCGGGACCGGATCGCCGGCGGCGAGACCCTCGACAAGGTGATGAACGAAGCCTTCGCCGTGGTCCGCGAGGCTTCCAAGCGCGTCCTCGGCCAGCGTCAGTACGACGTCCAGCTGACCGGCGGCATGATCTTGCACGACGGCGGCATCGCCGAGATGCGCACCGGCGAGGGCAAGACCCTCGTCGCCGTGGCTCCCGTCTATCTGAATGCGCTCAGCGGCAAGGGCGTCCATGTCATCACCGTCAACGACTATCTCGCCCGCCGCGACGCCGAATGGATGGGCCGGGTCTACCGCTTCCTCGGCATGGAGGTCGGGGTCATCGTCAACGGCCTGAGCCAGGGCCAGCGCCAGGCGGCCTACGCCGCCGACATCACCTACGGCACCAACAACGAGTTCGGCTTCGACTATCTGCGCGACAACCTGGTCTATGACCGGCGCGAAATGGTGCAGCGTCCGCACCATTTCGCCATCGTCGACGAGGTCGACTCCATCCTGATCGACGAGGCGCGCACGCCGTTGATCATCTCGGGCCCGACCGAGGACCGGTCAGACCTGTATCTGACCGTCGACGAGATCATCAAGGACCTGATCCAGGACAAGTCGACCTACGACCTCGACGAAAAGCAGCGCCAGGCCCTGCTTACGGAGGAGGGCTCGGAGAAGATCGAGGAGATCATGGAGTCCCGCGGCCTGTTCGCCGCCGACACGACCGGTCTATACGACGCCGCCAACATCAGCCTGGTGCATCACATCAACCAGGCGCTGCGCGCTAACACTCTGTATCAAAAGGACAAGGACTATATCATCAAGGCCGGCGAGGTGATGCTCATCGATGAGTTCACCGGCCGCATGATGCAGGGGCGCCGCCTGTCCGAGGGCCTGCATCAGGCCATCGAGGCCAAGGAAGGCGTCAAGATCCAGCCCGAGAACCAGACCCTGGCCTCGGTCACCATCCAGAATTACTTCCGTCTTTACGACAAGCTGTCCGGCATGACCGGCACGGCCGCGACCGAGGCCCAAGAATTCCTCGACATCTACAAGATGGATGTCCTCGAGGTGCCGACCAACCGGCCGATCAAGCGGATCGACCACGACGACGAGATCTTCCGCACCGCGGCCGAGAAGAACCAGGCCATCGCCGGCCTGATCGCCGAGTGCCACGTCAAGGGCCAGCCCATCCTCGTCGGCACCGTTTCGATCGAGAAGTCCGAAACCCTGTCCGAACTGCTCAAGACCTTCGAATACGAGGTGACGGTCAAGACGCTGAAGCCGCAGCACCAGCACCTGCTGGAACAGGTCGTCAGCGATGACGAGAAGGTGCGCCGCGAGGCCAAGAAGGCTTACCAGGCGCTGAAGGACGAGGACTTCGACATCGAGGTCAAGACCGGCACGGGCATTCCGCACAGCGTCCTGAACGCCCGCCAGCACGAGCAGGAGGCTTATATTGTCGCCGAGGCGGGCCTGCCCGGCGCGGTGACCATCGCCACCAACATGGCCGGCCGCGGCACCGACATCCAGCTAGGCGGCAACCTTGAAATGAAGCTCCAGCGGTGGCGCCAGGAGCAGCGCAACCTCGCCGTCGAGGTCACGCCGGAGATGGAGGTCGCCACCGAGGACGGGTTCAAGGCCGAGATCGCCGTCCAGAAAGCGAAGTCGCTCGCCGCCGGCGGCCTGTTCGTGCTGGGCACCGAGCGCCACGAGAGCCGCCGCATCGACAACCAGCTGCGCGGCCGCACCGGCCGTCAGGGCGATCCGGGCACGTCTAAATTCTTCCTGTCCTGCGAGGACGACCTGCTGCGCATCTTCGCCGGCGACCGGCTGGACTCGATCATGCGCAGCTTCGGCGTGGCCGAGGGCGAGGCCATCAGCCACCCGTGGCTGAACCGCGCCGTCGAGACCGCGCAGAAGCGTGTCGAGACCCGCAACTACGACATCCGCAAGAACCTGCTGAAATACGACGACGTCGTGAACGACCAGCGCAAGGCCGTGTTCGAGCAGCGCCAGGAGTTCATGGACGCCACTGACCTGTCCGAACTGGTCGCCGAGTTCCGCAACGACGTGATCAGCGATCTGATCGAAAAACATATGCCGCCCAAGGCTTACGCCGAACAGTGGGACATCGACGGGCTGAACGAGAAGGTGAAGTCCACCCTCGGTCTCGACTTGCCGCTGCACGACTGGGCGGCCGAGGAAGGCGTCTCGAACGAGGAGATCGAGGAGCGGCTGATGGCCGCGGCGGATGCCCGCGCGGCCGAGCGGCTCGAGCTCATCGGCGCCGACCAGACCCGGGGTCTGGAGAAGCAGTTCATGCTCCAGATGATCGATATGAGCTGGCGCGAGCACCTGGTTCACCTCGACCACCTGCGGGGTGTGATCGGCCTGCGCGGCTATGGCCAGCGCGATCCGCTGAACGAGTACAAGACCGAGGCCTTCAACCTGTTTGAGACGCTGCTCTACGAGCTGCGCCACAACGTCACCCGCTGGCTGATGACGGTCGAGTTCCGCTTCGAGGCGCCGCCGGTGATGGACCTGCCGGAGTTCCAGGAAATCCACCTGAACCCGGGCACCGGCGAGAACGAGATGGCCAACCCGATGGGACAGTTGCCGGAGGGCATGCTGCAGGGGGAGGACCGGGCCCGTCTGCCGGTCGAGGCTCTGCCGGTGAATTGGGAGCGTACCCCCCGGAACGCCGATTGCCCCTGCGGTTCGGGCCGCAAATTCAAGCACTGCCACGGGGCGCTGATCTGATCGTGACCGGGGCGCGCAAGGACCTGTTCTCCCGCGCCCTGTCGCTGGATCCTGAGCGGCTGCATTTCGCGGCCCATAGCCACCATCTGTGGCCGGACGCCTCGTTCGACGGGCAGGTGCGCGCCTGGGTCGAGGCCAACAAATTCGCCGACCGCAAATGGGACCTGATCTTCGGCGACGTCGTGCCCGAAGCCCAGAGCCACGTAGCCCGCGAGCTGAACCTGCCGTCGCCGGACACCGTCGTGTTCGCGCCCAACACCCACGACTTCCTGCTGCGCATCTTCTCGGGCTTTGGGAAAAGGCCGGTGCGCATCCTGTCCACCGACGGCGAATTTCACTCGTTCCGACGCCAGGGCGAGCGCTGGGAAGAAGCCGGCGAGGCGGTGGTGACGCGCATCCCGCTGCACCCGTTCGAGACCTTCGACGACCGCTTCGTCGAAGCGGCCCGAACGGGTGGCTTCGACTGGATCATGGTCAGCCAGATCTTCTTCAAGACGGGTCAGGCGTTCGGCCGCATGGCCGATCTCGCGGCGCTGGCCGAGCCTGCGGGACCGTGGGTTCTGGTCGACGGCTACCACGGTTTCATGGCCGCCCCCACCGATCTGTCGGCGGTGGCGGACAAGCTCTTCTACGTCACCGGCGGTTATAAATACGCCATGTCCGGCGAGGGCGCGGGCATGCTGCACGCCCCGGACGGCTTCTGCCCGCGGCCCGTCGCCACCGGCTGGTTCGCCGAGTTCGGAGACCTGATGGGCCGGCCCGAGGACGTCCAGTACCGCGCCGACGCCGGCCGCTTCTGGGGCGCGACCTTCGACGCCACGCCCCTGTACCGCTTCAACGGCGTCCGGCGGATGCTGGACGGGGCCGGCCTGACCACCGCTGCGATCGCCGACCACGCCCGCGGTCTGATGCGCAGCTTTCAGGAGGCGGTCGCCGCCGGCGAGGCCGGGCGACTGGACCGGGCCGAACTGATCAATCCTGTGGCCAACGAGACCGTCCGGGCGCGCTTTCTGGCCTTCCGCCACCCCGACGCCCAGGCCTGGCGAGCGCACCTGCTGAAGGCCAATGTGGTCACCGACGTCCGCGACGACACCATCCGCTTCGGCTTCGGCCTGTATCAGGACGAAGCCGACGTCGAACGCCTGATCGAGGTCTGCAAGCGGGTCCTCTGACGGCCGTTATCCACAGTCTGTCCACAGAGACATTCGCGCCGACACACCCGCGACATCGCCGCCGATACAGGGGCGACAAAGCCGTCGACATCCGCCACCTCCGCGACAGCGCCGCGCCGCGCCGCCTCAGAAGAAGGTCGTGTCGTCCTGCTTCCTGGGCTCGGGCGCCTTGCGCGGCGCCGGCGGCGTGGTGGGGCGGGCAGGCCGGGCGGGCGTGGTCGAGGGAGCGGGCGCGACGCCCGGCTCCGGAGCGGGTGCGCCGTCGGCGGGCGGGATCGGCGGCAGGGTCGGATAGGGCAGGCTCTCCGGGCCGCCCTCGCCCGGATAGGCCATCGGCGGGACGCCCTCCGCGCCGATCGTGGGCGAGCCGACCCGATCCGGGGCGTTGAGGTCGTCGCGCACGAAGGCCCAGGACCGGCTGTCGGAGCAGGCGCAGGCTTTCATATAGCCCTCGGGGTCACGCCAGATGACCAGCGGATAGCTGATGCTGAGCCCTTCCGCAGCCAGGGCCCCGGTCAGATCTTCTATGAACTCCCGTCCGGCCTCGACCACGGCGCCACGCGCCAGGCTGCCGTCGGCGGCCGGTAGCCCGGCGGCGGTCCAGTTATTCGAAGGCGTGGCCGTCCACCGCTGGTACAGGGTCCAGTCGCGCGTCAGCCAGAGTTCGGCGACGGTGGCCCGTTCCGCCGCGGTCGACTGCGCCAGACCTTCGCGGTCGGGGCGGGCGAAGACGATGATCCGCACCTCGACGCCGGCCGCGCGCAGCTTGGGCGCCTCTTCGCGCTCGTAGCGTTGCATGGCCGCCGAGTCGCGATAGCCGATGATGTACACCGGCTCCCCGCCGCCGCCCGACGACAGCCACGAGGCCTCGTCCAGCAGGTCCTGTATCTCCGCCTGATGGCGGGTCACGGTCACCGGCTGGAAGCGGGCGTAGAAATGCTGGTAGGCCCAGAAGCCGCCGATCGCGAGGATCAGGCCCACCAGGGCCGCGAGGGCCGACCAGACGAAAAAGCGACGCATGCGGGTGAGCGCTCCAGCTTCACTGTGGCCGGCAGGTTAGCGCCTGCCGACCAATTGCGCACCCCCGGACGCCGGGGAGGCGAACCTCACCCCATCGTCGGGATGACGAAGCTTGAGTCCGCGTGCTCCAGCTCGCTGTCGGGCCAGCGGGCGGTGACGGTCTTGACCTTGGTCCAGAATTTCACCCCCTCCATGCCGTGCTGGTTGGTGTCGCCGAAGGCCGAGCGCTTCCAGCCGCCGAAGGTGTGATAGGCGACCGGCACCGGGATCGGCACGTTGATGCCGACCATGCCGACGTTGACCCGGGCGGCGAAGTCGCGGGCCGCGCGGCCGTTCTGGGTGAAGATGGCGACGCCGTTGCCGTACTGGTGTTTCGAGGCGAGGCTCAGCGCCTCCTCGAAATTTGTTGCGCGGACGATCTGCAGCACCGGGCCGAAGATCTCCTCCTTGTAGGACTCCATCTCCGGCGTGACGTGGTCGAACAGCGACGGGCCGATGAAATAGCCTTTCTCGTGCCCCTGCAGGCTGAAGCCGCGGCCGTCGACGACCAGTTCGGCGCCTTCCTGCACGCCCTTCTCGATCCAGCCCTCGACCCGCGCCTTGTGCTGGGCGGTGACGACGGGGCCGTAGTGGGCGCCGGCGTCGGTCGAGACGCCGACCCGCATGGACGGGATCTCGGCTTCCATACGCTCGCGCAGGATGTCGGCGGTCTGCTTGCCGACCGGCACGACGACCGGCAGGGCCATGCAACGCTCGCCGGCCGAACCGTAGGCCGCGCCGGACAGGTCCTTGATCACCTGGTCCATGTCGGCGTCGGGCAGGACGATGCCGTGGTTCTTGGCTCCGCCCATGGCCTGCACCCGCTTATGGTTGGCGGCGCCGGTCTGGTAGACGTAGTGGGCGATGTCGGAGGAGCCGACGAAGCTGACGGCGTGGATCAGCGGATGGGTCAGGATGGCGTCGACCGCCGCCTTGTCGCCGTGCACCACGTTCAGCACGCCGGCGGGGGCGCCAGCCTCCATCATCAGCTCGGCCAGACGCACCGGCACCGACGGATCGCGCTCCGACGGTTTGAGGATGAAGGTGTTGCCGACGGCGATGGCGACGCCGAACATCCACATCGGGATCATGGCCGGGAAGTTGAACGGGGTGATGCCCGAGACGACGCCCAGCGGCTGGCGCATCGAATAGACGTCGATGCCGGGGCCGGCGCCCCAGGTGTATTCGCCCTTCAGCGCATGCGGGATGCCGCAGGCGAATTCGATCACCTCGAGCCCGCGCTGGATGTCGCCCTTCGAGTCCGCGATCACCTTGCCGTGTTCGGAGCTGAGCAGTTCGGCCAGCTCGGTCATATTGGCCTCGACCAGCCGCTTGAACTCGAACATCACCCGCGCGCGGCGCTGGGGATTGGTCGAGGACCAGCCGTCGAAGGCGTTCTGGGCAGCCTGCACCGCCCGGTCCATTTCCGCCGCGGTGGCCAGCTGCACCCGCGCCTGCACCTCGCCGGTGTTCGGGTTGAACACGTCCGAGAAGCGGCCCGAGGCGCCGGTGAACGAGGCGCCGTCGATGAAATGGTTGATGTCGCGCATGGCCGGGCGGCTCCCTGAAGTGTCGGCTTGTTCTGGTTGGCGGCGGTTTAGCCCGCGAGGCGGGTGAGCGCCAGTGCCGGACAGGCGTCAGACCGCCGCGTCAAACAGCGCGTCGCGCGCCACGTCAGGCTGCAGCATCGGAAAGAAATGCGAGCCGCCCTGGACGGTCTCGACCGTGACATGGGACAGGCCGCGCGGATGCTCCGGCACATGGCAGGTCGAGCCGGCTCCCCCCCTGAGAATGTGGACCGGACGGTCCAGCCGTCTCAGCGCCCGCCACGGATCGTGGCTCTGGGACGCGTAGTTCGAGGCTTCCCACTCTGGCGGGCAGGCCAACGCCAGACCTTCCTCGGTCTCGATCAGACCATCGGCCAGATAGTCGGCCAGCATGATCTCAGGCCAGTCGCGAAAGGCGCCGCGTCCCGAGTAGGCGGCCAGGGCCTGATCACGGCTCTCGAACACCGCGCGGCGCCGGCGGGCGCTCTTCACCAGCGGGATGCGCGAGGCGAGCCGGTCGAGCAGCGGCAGATGAAAGGCCGTCACCACCCAACGCCTCCAGATCACCGGATCGAGCAGCACCAGCCTGGACACCCGCTGCGGTCGTTCGGCCGCGGCCAGCAGGGCGCTCGTGCCCCCCATCGAATGGCCGGCGAGCACTGCCGGAGGCCCGTCCAGCAGATCCAGCAGGGTGACCAGATCGTCGCGGTGATCGGCCCAGCCGCGCCGTCCCTTCGGATCGGCCGGCAAGGTCGTCCGGCCGTGCCCCCGCAGATCCGGAGCCCAGATCCGCAGCGTCCCCGAAAGCGGCGCGAGCAGGCTGCGATAGGTCATGGCGTTGAAGCCGTTGGCGTGGACGAAGATAAGGTCGACCGGACGCTCGGCGTCGCCGAAATCCAGCACGTTCATCGCGCCCTCGCCCCAGCGGTTTGCTATCGGCAGGGTCAGGCGACGGGGCGGGGAGAGCCGGATCGCGTCCATGGCTTGCAGATAGGAGCGGGCAGCGACCGGCGCCAGCCGCGCGACGTTCAGGCGGCGACGCGGCAGGCCGGGCAGCGCCCGTGCGCCTCGATGGTGGTCCGCTCGATGGCATAGCCGGCGGCTTCGGCGGCGCGGCCCAGATCGCCCGCCACCGGCGAGGAGACCTCCTGCGTGGCGCCGCAGCAGTCGCAGATCAGGAAGGCCGCGGCATGGTCCCGGCCGCCGGACGTGCAGGCGACGTAGGCGCTGATTGAGGCGATGCGGTGGGCCAGTCCCTTGCGCTCGAGGAACTCCAGCGCGCGATAGACGGTCGGCGGCTTGGCCGGCTGCCCGTCCTCGCCGAAACGGGCGATCAGGTCATAGGCCTTGACCGGTTCGCCGGCGGCGAGGAGCAGCGCCAGCACCCGGCTGCGCGCGGCGGTCATCCGTTCGCCCTCTGCGGTCAGCCGAACGCCGGCGGCGTCAAGCGCGCGCTCGACCTCCGCCTCGCCCGGCGGGCCGTCGTGGTGGTGGTGATGGCAGGCGTCGCCCATGCGCCACAGCTAGTCGGTTGGCGACCGGGCCGCAACGGTCGGGCTTGACGTTCTGTGATGTTATTTCATAACACTCAATCTCGCTGACCGAGGCTCCCCATGATCTCCCACCGCTCCCTTCTTCTCGCCGCCGCGAGCTCCGTCGCCCTCGCCGGAACCGCCGCGGCCCAGACGCCGCCGCAAGAGCGGGAAATCGTCGTCGACGACGTCATCATTACCGGGGCGCCGTTCGGCGTCACCGACCGGGCCAGCCTGCTGGCCGTCGACGTCCTGGACGAGGAAGATCTCGCGGTCGCCCCGGCCGCGACCCTGGGCGATCTGGTCAGCGGCCTGCCCGGCGTGCGCAGCACCAGTTTCGCCCCGGGCGCCAGCCGGCCGGTGATCCGCGGCCTGTCCGGCCCGCGGGTGCAGGTGCTGACCAACGGCCTGGGCATGATCGACGCCAGCTCGGTCTCGCCGGACCACCAGGTCGCCGTCGATCCGGCCGAGGCGCGGCGCATCGAGATCGTGCGCGGGCCCTCGACCCTCGTCTTCGGCGGTTCGGCCATCGGCGGCGTGGTCAACATCATCGACGACCGCATTCCGACCGAGCGCCCCGAAGGCGGCGTCGACGGCCATCTCAGCGCCCAGGCCTCGACGGTCGACCACGGCTCCAGCTTCGGCGCCCGGCTGAAGGCCGACGCCGGGCCGCTGGTGTTCACCCTCGACGGTTTCACCCGCGAGGCATCGGACTACGAGGTTCCGGTCTTCCCGGAATCGCAGGCTCTGCTGGACGAGGAAGGCGAGACGGCCGGCGAGGAACGGACGGTCGAGAACACCTTCGTGCAGCTCGACCAGTATGGCGCCGGCCTCAGCTACGTCGGGTCGCGCGGCTACATCGGCGCCTCGATCAAGCATGTGGACACCACCTACGGCGTACCCGGTCACGAGCACGAGCCGGACCCGCTCGACCCCGACGCCGGCGAAGAAGGCGTTTCCATCGGTCTCGAGCAGACCCGCTACGATCTGCGCGGCGAGTTGAATGTTGACAGCGGCCCATTCAGCGCCGCCCGCCTGTCCGCGGGCTGGGCCGACTACGCCCACACCGAGTTCGAGGGCGACGAGGTCGGGACCCAATTCTACTCGGACGGCCATGAAGGCCGGTTCGAACTGATCCAGCGGGAGCGGAACGGCTGGAAGGGCGTGATCGGCGCCCAGCGGCTGGAGCGGACCTTCGACGCGGTCGGCGACGAGGCCTATGTGCCGCGCACCGATATCAGCGAACAGGGCCTCTACACGGTGCAGCGCTTCGACCGCGGCGGCCTCGGCTTCGAAGGCGGCCTGCGCCTCGACAAACGATCGCTGGAAAGCGTCGCCGGCGAGCGGGACTTCACCAACCTCTCCGCCTCCGCCGGCGTCTTCTTCCGCCCCTCCGCGCCCCTGTTCGTGGGACTGAGCGTCGCCCGCAACGCGCGTGCGCCTAGCGAGGTCGAGCTGTTCGCCGAGGGGGCCCACGTCGCCACCGGCGCCTTCGAAGTCGGCGACATCGACGTCGACTCCGAGATCGCCACCTCGATCGAGGCGACCCTGCACTACGCCTCGGGACCGTTCGAATTCGACCTGCACGCCTATCACGCCGACTACGACGGCTTCATCGACCTGCGGCCCACGGGCGTCGATGACATCGACTCCGGGCTTCCGATCTTCGAATACGTCCAGACCGATGCGACCTTCCGGGGCTTCGAGGCCGAGGCCGAATACCGGCTCTGGGAGAGCGGCCAGCGCAGCTTGAGCCTGACCGGCGCCGCCGACTGGGTGCGGGCGTCGACGGACCTCGGCCCCGCCGCGCGCATCCCGCCGTGGTCGGTCACTGGCGGGATCGAGTGGGCCTCGCGCCTTTACGACGTCGGACTGGAAGTGCGGCACGTCGGCGAGCAGGACCGGACGACCGATTTCGAGCTGCCGACCGACAGCTACACCCTCGTCAGCCTCAAGGGCGCGGTGCGGCCGTTCGCGGACCGAAACGTGACGGTTTTCGCCGAGGCTTCCAACCTCACGGACGAGGAGGCGCGGGAACACGCCAGCTTCCAGAAGGACATCGCGCCCCTGCCCGGTCGCAGCCTTCGGGCGGGGGTGACCTGGCGCTTCTGACGGCAGGGAGGCCGGAAGGGGAACCGCGTTTGCCGCCCCGGGCCGTCTGGGCTAGAAGCGCGCTTCCCTTTTTTCATCCAGAGCTCGTTTCGCGTCCATGACCGACACCACCGCCGCCAACGCCAGCCCGCTTTCGGGCAATGTCCTGTTCTACGGCAAGCCGGAGCCGCTCTCGGTCGAAGCCCACGGCAACCTCGGCGCAGATCCGATCGAAAAGCCGTACGCCTTCGCGGCCAAGACCAACATCGTGCCCCTGACGGTGACCGAGTTCGCGCCGGCGGCGCTGAGCTATCCGGTGATCTTCATCGGGGACGCCCGCCAGCCTGTGGCCGTCATGGGCCTGCGCCCCGGCGAGAACCTGTTCGTCAACGACGCCGGCATGTTCCGGCCGGAGGCCTACATCCCGGCCTACGTCCGCCGCTATCCGTTCGTCTTCGCCAACGACGAAGCCCAGAAGCGCCTGATCCTGTGCATCGACCGCGACGCGCCCTTCATCAAGGAAGGCGGCGAGACCCCGCTGTTCGCGGACGGCAAGCCGTCCCCCTACGTCGAGCAGGCGATGGAGTTCTGCAACAATTTCGAGCAGGAGCGTCAGCGTACGGATGCGTTCGTCAAGCTGCTGACGGACCTCGACCTGCTCGAGACCCGCGAGGCCAATTTCACGCCGCGCAATCCGGATGGAACGGCCGCCGCCCCGCAGAAGATCGCCGAGTATTTCGCGGTCTCGGAAGAGAAGCTGAAGGCTCTGCCGGGCGACAAGCTGGCTGAGCTGCGGGACAACGGCGCCCTGGGCCAGATCTACGCCCATCTGGTCTCGCTGCTGGGCTGGGACCGCCTGATCGCGATCGCTTTCCAGCGCGCGGCCGAGGCCCAGCCGACGGCGGGCAACGCCTAGAAGGCGGCATACAGCAGGCATCAGGGCGGCTCGCTTCGGCGGGCCGCCCTTTTTCGTTGTGGGCTGTGTTCCCGCCCCCTGTCGCCTACCTGCGGGCCAGCAGCGCCCGGGTCAGGCAGGAGAAGATCAGGCGTCCGGCTTCGTCGAGCAGGTCGTGCTGGGCGATGACGATGCCCTTTCCGTCGCCGACCGGATCCTTGCCCATGACCGTCATCCGGCCCCGCATCAGTTCGCCGGAAGGCGGATTGCGCAGATAACGCAGCCCGTCGACGGCCAGCACCTTGGACTGCGCCCAACCAGAGGACTTTTCGGCGAACAGGCGGCTCCACAGCGCATAGACCATGGCGTCGGGCGCCCCGTAGGTCACGTCCCAGCCGGGCGAGAAGCGCTCGACGAACGCATCCATGGCCGCCTCATCGACCATGCAGGCGCCCAGCGGCACGACCTCGCCCACGGCCAGATCCTCGAAATGGACGTGAAGCGGTTCGCTCATCGATGGCCCCTCAGCCGGCGGGCTCTTCGGAGACCCGCACCAGAAGCTTGCCGTCGTGATCGCCGGTGAACAAGCGGTTCAGCGAATCCAGCGCGTTCTCGAGGCCGTCGTCGACGTGGACCTTCCACTTGACCGTGCCGTCGTTCAACCAAGGTCCCATCTCCGCGACCATCTCGCGGGCGCGCGGAGCGTAGTCCAGCACGAGGAAACCGCGCACCGTCAGCCGGTGGGTGATGATGCGGGCGAAATTCGGCGACGGCGGCATCTTCGTCGCGTTGTAGGCCGAGATCAGGCCGCACACCGCCATCCGTCCGTGGGTCTTCAGGCGGTTGAACACGGCGATCATGATATCGCCCCCGACGTTCTCGAAATTCATCTCCACACCGTCCGGGGCCAACCGGTCCAGCGCCTCGCCGACGTCCTCGTTCTTGTAGTCGATGGCGGCGTCGAACCCGAGTTCGTCGGTCAGCCAGCGGCACTTGTCGGGCCCGCCCGCGATGCCGATGACCCGGGCGCCGCGCGCCTTGGCGACCTGACCGGCGATCGAGCCGACCGCCCCGGCCGCGGCCGAGATCACGACGGTCTCGCCGGCCTGCGGCCTGAGCACGTCGGTGACGCCGAAATAGGCGGTCAGACCGGTCATGCCGAGCACCGAAAGATTGGCTGTCAGGGGCAGCCCCGGGGCACGGTGCACTTGCCGAAGCTCCATCTCGGACACCACGGCGTAGTCGGCCCAGCCGCCGGAGAGCGGCGTGACGATGTCGCCGACGCGGAAACGGCTCGACCGGCTCTCCTCGACCACGCCGAGGGTCAGGCCCCGCATCACCCCGCCCAGCGGCACCGGCGGCAGATAGCCTTCGGCGTCGTTCATCCAGGTCCGGTTGGTCGGGTCCAGCGACAGGTAGATGGTGCGGACCAGCACCTCGGACTCGTTCAGCGCCGGAACCGGGGCCTCGACCAGCTCGAGATCGCCGGGCTGGACCAGTCCCTTGGGCCGCTGGCGCAGCACCCACTGCCGATTGACGCGAGCCATGTTGATCTCCGCAGGTTTTCTTTCAGGACGCGCCATCATGACCAGGCCGGACCGGCTGTCCAGCGCGGGGCGAAGAAAAAGGCGGGCCGTAGAGGGCCCGCCTGAAGTGGCATCATCGAGAATGAGGCGCGGAGGCGACAGACTGGTTTTCACCAGTCTCAAGTCGGGGGGGCGTCGCCGCCTCCGCAGACCCATAACCTCGGGACGCGAAACCGGTTCCCCGGCCGCCGAACTTTTTTCGCCCGCGACGCGAGAGCCGGAACGGCCCCGCTGGCCGGGGCGTTGATCCGGCACAGCGCAATCGCCGTCGGAGAACCGCCATGACCCACCAACCCCCCCATGAATCGCCGCACGACAAGGCCGCCGATGCGGTCCACGAAGGACGACCGGTCGAGGCCCAATATGTGCGCGGCGGCCGCGGCGGCGTACGCATTCTGACCCTTCTGATCGTCTCGGTCGCGGCGGTCTCGATCCTGCTGCTCGGCATGTGGTTCGTCAGCCGGGGCGGTTTCACCGAAACCAACGCCAACGACGGCGACCAAGCGGTGGACGCCGCGGCGTTCCAGGGCGACCAGGTCGCCATCCCCGCCGCTGACGCCCCGACCACAGCGACCGGGGAGCCGACCAATCCGCCCACGGGCGAGGCGCCGAACCGCAACGCGCCGACGGTCATGGCCGACCCCTCATCCGCCCCTCCGGCCCAATAGGAGCGACAAAAAAAGCCCCGGCCTTCCGACCGGGGCTTTTCTTTTCTTCGGGGCCGGGAGGCTCAGGCGGCTTCGCGCTGCCGTGACGGGTGGAAGAACAGCGCTTGGCTGATCGCCGCCTTCACCGTCTCCGGCTGGAACGGCTTGGTGATCAGGAAGGTCGGCTCGGGCCGCTCTCCCGTCAGCAGCCGTTCGGGGAAGGCGGTGATGAAGATCACCGGCACGTCGATCCGCTTGAGGATGTCCTTGACCGCGTCGATGCCCGACGAGCCGTCGGCCAGCTGGATGTCGGCCAGCACGAGGCCCGGGCGGTTGCGGGCGACGGCGTCGACCGCTTCGTCGTGGGTCGTGGCGGTGCCGGTGACGCGATGGCCCAGCTCTCGCACGAGGCTTTCGATGTCGGCGGAGATGATCGGCCTCGTCCTCGATGATCAGGACGTCGGTGGCCAGTTCGGCGTCGATGTCGGACTGGGCCTCGGCGATCAGCCGTTCGACGTCCATCGCGTCGGCGTCGAGGATCTGGGCCGCCTCCGAGGGCGTGAAACCTTCGAGGGCGGTCAGCAGGAAGGCCTGGCGCGAACGCGGAGCGATCTGCATCAGGCGCTTCGAGGCGTCGTCGCGACCCTCAATGCCGCTTTTGTCTTCCAGCTGGGCGCCGGTCGAGGCCCAGATGGCGTGGAAGACGTGATACAGGGCGACGCGCGGCGTCATCTCCGGCGGCAACTGGCGTTCGCCGGCGGCCAGCGCCTCAAGGGCCACCCGCACATAGTTGTCGCCAGTAGTCTGATCGCCGGTCAACGCGCGAGCGTAGCGGCGCACGTAAGGAAGATGCGGCGCGAGACGGGCCAGCAGGCTCATGAATTATTCCCCGACAAAAGAAATGCGGTCCCACTCAATTGGAACCTCGGCAGGTCCGGTCAACGTATCAAATCGGTCACGGTTCCCGCCCGACGAACAAAGCTTGAGCATTAAACCGCCGTAACCTAGGAACCCTCCCCGGAGGCTGGCGTTTCCGGCACTCGCATCAACAGCGTCAGGGTGGCGGCCGTTCATTCGATGACAGACAATTCGAACCCTTCCCGCAAGGCGGCGCCCTCAGGCGGCCCCGCGCTTGAGGAAGCGCGCCTTCGTCAGCAGGCGATCGGGGTCAAGCTCAGACACATGTTCGACGAGGTGGTGAATGAGCCGGTCCCGGACGAGTTCCTCGACATCCTGCGTCGGGCCGACGAGCGCTCGTCGGGCGGGAGCGGCGCATGAGCGGCGCCTCCACTCCGCCGCCCAAGCCTCCCTCCGCCGACGATAACGCCTTCAAGAGGGAGCTGGTCGCGCTGATTCCCCATCTCCGGGCGTTCGCGCGCACCCTGACCGGAGACCCGACCGCGGCCGACGACCTGGCGCAGGACGCCATGATGAAGGCTTGGGACGCCCGCGCCAGCTATCAGATGGGCACCAACATGAAGGCGTGGACCTTCATGATCCTGCGCAACCAGTTCTATTCGGAGAAGCGCCGCTCCTGGCGTCAGTCCCAGCTGGACCAGGAGGCCGCCGAGCGCACGCTGGTCGCGGTCGACGATCCGGAATCGCCGGTTGCCCTCGATGAACTGCGTCTGGCCCTCGCCACCCTTCCGGAAGAGCAGCGCGAGGCCCTGATCCTGGTCGGGGCCGGGGGCTTCGCCTACGAGGAGGCGGCCGAGATCTGCCAGTGCGCCGTCGGCACCGTGAAAAGCCGTGTCTCCCGCGCCCGCAAGGCGCTTCAGGCCACGCTCGAGCGCGGCGGCTACGCCCGCGACGGCCGCGCGGCCGGCGACGCCATGCGCTCCATCCTCGCCGACGCCGATCGCCTGAGCAGCGTCCGGGGCTGAGGTGGTCCGCCTCGGGCGAGCGCTCGGTCGGGGTCTGGCTCCGCCACAGTTCCACGGCATTCGTTTCCGACTCGGCGCCGCGCTGGCCCTCGCCCTGCTGCCGGTTCTTGCGCTCGGCGCCTTTCAGGCCGACGCCCAGTTCCGGGTTCAGGACGTGCAGCGCCGCAACGACCTGCAGTTCGCCGCTGAACGCACGGCCGCCAGCGTCAAGGGCCGGCTGGACAGCACCACCGTCCTGCTTCAGGCGCTGCGCCCCGAGGCGCTCGAACTGTTCTGCGAGCCCCGGCTGACCGCCCTGGTCCAGCGCATCGAGGATCTCGATGGGCTGGCGCGCCTGACGCCCACCGCCGCAACCAGCTGCGCCTCGCGGCGGCTTGGCGAGGCCGCGCCGGCCTGGCTGGCCGAGGCCGGGGAGTCGCTCTGGTTCCAGCGCCTGCGAAGGGGGGAGGACACCGTTCTGGCCCGGGCCCCCGTCCGCCCGGGGGACGCCCCCGGACTGATCGTGGCCATCCGGCTCGAGCGGCCGCTCGGCGCCTTCGACGGAGCCATGGTCGCGGTCATCCCCTTGTCGGCCCTGCAGCCCGATATCGCCGACCGCGCGCTGCCGGAGGGTTCGCAGGCCGCACTGACCGACGGCGACGGCCGCATCCTGACGGCCACCGATCTGGACGCCTTCACCCTCAGCCGCGGACGCACCGTGGCGGGGTGGGTCGAGCGCGCCCGTCTCGACGCATCGGCCATCTTCGAAGCCGACGACTCGAGGGGACGACGCCGCGTCTACGCCGGCGCCGCGCTGGCGGGGCGCGATGTCTATGCCCTGCTCTCCGCCCCCGCGCCCGGGCTGCTCTCCTGGGCGCGGCTGAATCCCGTCGGCGCTTTCCTGGTGCCGCTGTTGGCCTGGCTGATCGCCTTTCTGTCGGTGATGTGGGTGTCGGAACGGATCGTGGTCCGCTGGCTGGTCTACCTGGAACGAGTCGCGGCGATCTACGCCCGCGGCCGGTTCTCTGTGCGTCCGGTGCAGGCCATGAACGCGCCGGCCGAAATTCGCGTGCTCGCCCGCACCCTCGACGATCTGGCCGACACCATCACCACCCGCGACGCTGCGCTGAACGCTTCCCTCGAGGAGAAGGACGCGTTGATGCGGGAGATCCACCACCGGGTGAAGAACAACCTGCAGATCATCTCGTCCCTGCTGTCGATGCAGCAGCGCGCCCTGTCCGACGCCCAGGCGAAGGCGGCCGTCGGAGACACCCGCCAGCGCATCTCGGCGCTGGCCCTGATCTACCGCACCCTCTACCAGAGCGCCGACCTGCGCTACGCCGACGCCCGCATCTTCCTGACCGAGCTGGTCGGTCAGCTGGTATCCAGCGAGGCGGGGCGGGGGCCGATGGTCACCTCGTCCGTCGAGGCGGATTCCCTCGTCGTCGACCCCGACAAGCTGGCGCCGCTGGCGCTGTGGCTGGTCGAGGCGGTGACCAACGCCCAGAAGCACGCCTTTGCGGGCCGCGGCGGCTCGCTGAAGGTTCGCTTCCGGGTGGAGGGCGAAACCAGTGTGCTGGAGGTCGAGGACGACGGCCCGGGCGTCAGCGAGACCTTCCGCGCCGGCGTCGGCCGCACCCTGATGGGAGCCTTCGCCAAACAGCTCAGGGGCGAGGTCGAGATGCTGCCTGCGCCCGGCGGCGGGACCATCGCGCGAATGATCTTCGCGACCCCCGAAGCCGTCACGCCGACGGATCCTTCGGATCTCGGAACCCGGTCCGGATCACGGCGTTCCTGATCCGTACGCCGCTCCCCCCGGCGAAAGGAGATTGCATCATGCGAAAGATTTTTGTGCTGTTCGCGGCCGCCGCCGCGCTGACCACCGCCGCCTGCAACACCATCGCGGGCGTGGGTGAGGATACCCAGGCCGCCGGCGCCGCCGTCGAGGACGCTGCCGAAGACGCGGCGAACTGAGTTCCACGTTCCCGACCGCGGCTCCCCCCCGACACGCGTTCGGTTGAAGAAGGCCCGCCAGCCTCCCCGCTGGCGGGCCTTTGTCTGTCCATGAGGCAGGCGCCTTGCGCCTGCCCGGCCCGGCGCTAGCATCGGTCCCGCGGGCGTTCGTCAGACGACGCCCGGGGGGACGATGCAGATGACTGACGCCACACAGGCCGCGCCCGGGCGGGGCCCGGGCCTCAAGACGGTGGTCACCGCCTCGGCGGCCGGCACCGCCTTCGAATGGTACGACTTCTTCATCTTCGGATCGCTGGCGGGCGTCATCGCCAGCCATTTCTACGCCGAGGTCAACGAGGCGACTGGCTACATCCTTGCCCTGCTGACCTTCGGCGTCGGCTTCGTCGTCCGCCCGCTCGGCGCCCTGGTGTTTGGATGGTTCGGGGACCGGACCGGGAGAAAGACAACCTTCCTCGTCACCATTACCCTGATGGGGCTGGCCACGGTCGCCATCGGTCTGCTGCCGGACTACGCGGACATCGGCGTCGCCGCGCCCATCCTGCTGATCCTGATGCGGGTGTTGCAGGGCTTCGCCCTCGGCGGCGAATACGGCGGGGCCGCCATCTATGTCGCGGAGCACGCTCCGGTGAAGAAGCGCGGCTTCCTGACCGGCTGGATCCAGACCACCGCGGCTCTGGGCCTGATCGGCGCCCTGACCGTCATCCTGATCACCCGCAAGGTCGTCGGCGCCGAGGCCTTCGACGACTGGGGCTGGCGCATTCCGTTCCTGCTCTCCGCCCTGTTGCTGGGCATCTCGCTGTGGATCCGCATGCGGCTCGACGAGAGCCCGGCCTACCGCCGTATGGAAGAGGAAGGCGGCGAACGCCGCGCGCCCTACCGCGAGGCCTTCCTGACCTGGCGGAATGGCCGCTTCGTCCTCCTGGCCCTGTTCGGCATCATGATCGCCCAGGGCGCGGTCTGGTACTGCGGCTATTTCTACAGCCGCTTCTTTATGGAGCGGATTCTCAAGGTCGAGGTCGCCACGGTCGACATGCTGATGCTGTGGCTGACGGTGGCGTCGGCGGGGCTCTACGTCTTCTTCGGCTGGCTGTCGGACCGGATCGGGCGAAAGCCGGTGATGCTGTTCGGCATGATCCTGGCGCTGGTCGCCTTCTTCCCCGGCTTCCACGCCCTGACCAAGGCCGCCAACCCGGCCCTCGCCGAGGCCCAGGCCGCTGCGCCGGTGACGGTGGTGGCGGATCCGGCGTCCTGCGCCTTGCAGTTCGACCCGGTCGGCAAGGCCGCCTTCGCCAGCTCCTGCGACATCGCCAAGAACGTGCTGTCCAACGCCGGAGTCTCCTACGCCAACGCCGAGGCCCTGCCCGGCAGCGTGGCGACGATCCGGATCGGACAGACGCAGGTGACATCGATCGAGGGCGAGGCGCTTGCCCCGGCCGAACTCCAGGCCGCCCGCGCCGATGTCGAGGGACGGATCAAGGCCGGCCTGGCCGCCGCCGGCTATCCGGAACGGGCTGATCCCGCCCGCATGAACCTGCCGCTGATGTTCGCCATCCTGATGGTCTTCATCATCGCCGCCACCGCCTTGTACGGACCGCAGGCCGCGGCCCTCGTCGAGCTGTTCCCGACCCGGGTGCGCTATACGGCGATGAGTCTGCCCTACAACATCGGCACCGGCTGGGTCGGCGGGCTCCTCCCGGCCGCCAGCTTCGCCCTGGTGGCGGCGTCCGGGAACATCTATTTCGGTCTGTGGTATTCGGTCGCCTTCACCCTCGTCGCCGTCATCGTGAGCCTGTTGTGGCTGCCGGAGACACGCGGCCGGGACCTGCATACGATCGGGAGCTGAGGCGTTATCCCTCCGTATCCCACCGCCGGAGACGACCATGACCGACCAGACGGGCCGCGAGGCCGGCCTCGCATTGCTGCGCGAACACGCCCTGATCGCCGGCCAACCGGCGACCTCTGCAAAGCGCATCGCCGTCGACGATCCCGCCACCGACGAGATCATCGGCCACGTGCCCGACCTTGGCGCCGAGGAGACGGAGCGCGCCATCCAGGCCGCCCACGACGCCTTCCCCGCCTGGTCGCGCTCCGACCCGCACAAGCGCGCCGCCTTCCTGCGCGAATGGGCCCGACTGATTGACGAGAACACGGAGGGACTCGGCGCCCTGATGGCGCTCGAGAACGGCAAACCGTTCGAGGAGGCCAAGGGCGAGGTCGCCTACGCCAACAGCTTCATCAAATGGTTCGCCGGCGAGGCCGAGCGCCTGATCGGCGAAACCCAGGACAGCCCGCTGGGCCACGTCATCCTGACCTTCCGCGAGGCGGTCGGGCCGTGCGCCTTCATCACCCCATGGAATTTCCCGGCGGCCATGCTGACCCGCAAGCTGGGGCCGGCGCTCGCCGCCGGCTGCACCGCCGTGGTCAAACCGGCCAGCCAGACCCCCTTCACCGCCATCGCCCTGGCGGAGCTGGCCTATGCGGCGGGCCTGCCCAAGGGCGTGCTCAGCGTCGTCACCGGCGATGCGGCGACCATCGGCGGGGTGCTGACCGCCTCGCCGCTGATCCGCAAGCTCAGCTTCACCGGCTCGACGCCGATCGGCCGGCTGCTGGCCGAACAGTGCGCCCCGACCCTGAAGCGGGTGTCGATGGAGCTGGGCGGCGCCGCACCCCTGATCGTCTTCGCCGACGCCGATCTCGACCTCGCCGTCGCCGAGACCATCAAGGGCAAGTTCCGCAACTCGGGCCAGACCTGCGTCTGCCCGAACCGGGTCTATGTCGAGCGTTCAGTCGCTAAGGACTACGCCCGCAGACTGGCCGAAGCGGTGTCGAAAATTCCCGTCGGCGGGGCGTTCGAGCCGGGCGTCAAGGTCGGGCCGTTGATCGAGGACAAGGCCATCCGCAAGGTCCAGGATCACCTCGCCCTGACGAAGGCCTCGGGCGGCGAGGTCCTGACCGGCGGCGAGCCCCACGCGCTGGGCGGCCGTTTCTTCCAGCCGACCGTGACCCTCGGCGGCGACGACGCCCTGTTCCGCCGCGAGGAGACTTTCGGGCCGCTGATCCCGGTCTTCGCCTTCGACAGCGAGGACGAGGTTCTGGACAAGGCCAACGACAGCGAGTTCGGCCTTGCCTCCTATGTCTTCACCCGCGACCTCGACCGGGTCCTGCGCGTGGGTCGACGCATCGAGGCCGGCATGTGCGGCGTCAACACTGGGATCATCTCCACCGCCGTCGCCCCCTTCGGCGGGGTCAAGCAGTCGGGCTACGGCCGCGAGGGCTCGATCCACGGCATCGACGAATACGTCGACATCAAACAGGTCACCCTGGCGCTCAGGTAGGGATCAGCGCTCCAGATCGGTCTTCATCCGCTCCAGCACCCCGACCGCCCGGGCGGCGTGCGGACCGATCCAGCGGTCGTGGACCTGTTTGATCGGCAGGGGGTTGAGGTGGTTCCACCGCTCCCGCCCCCTGCGCTGGACGATGATCAGGTCGGCCCCTTCCAGCACCTTGAGATGCTGCATCACCGTGCACCGGTCCAGCGGCCTGAAGCGCTCGCACAGCGCACCCGTCGTCTGCGGCGCATCCTTCAGGGCGTCCATCAGGGCCCGCCGAACCGGGGCCGCCAACGCCCTGAAAACACGGTCCTGATTCGCCTCGCTTGACATGTTATAAGAATATAACGTTATAACTCGGAAACAAGGAGCAATCCCATGGATCTGAAGTTCAAGGTGTCCGGCCGCATCGCCCGCCCGGTCGATGACGTGTTCGAAGCCGTGGCCGATCCGGCGAAGCTGTCCGCCTATTTCACGACTGGCGGCGCCGTCGGACGGCTCGAGACGGGCAAGACGGTCCAGTGGGAGTTCGCCGACTTCCCCGGCGCCTTTCCGGTCGAGATCGTCGAGGTCGAACAGAACCGCCGCATCGTGCTGAAATGGGAGGCCAACGACGGCCCGCCCGAGGACGGCGACCCGGTCGTTCGCGCCGCCTACATGACCACCGTGGTCTTCACCTTCGAGCCCCTCGACGACGGCCGCACCCTCGTCACCATCGAGGAAAGCGGCTGGCGCGAGACGCCGACCGGGCTGAAGGCCGCCTTCGGCAACTGCCAGGGCTGGGCCCAGATGCTGGCCGCCCTCAAGGCTTGGGTCGAGCACGGCATCAACCTGCGCGAAGGCTTCTACGTCTGAGCCGAGCGGCGCGGGTCAGACCTTTTTGAGCGCGGCGATGAAGTTCTGAACCTGGTCGTTCATCCAGTCGGGTCCGTCCCACCAGAACCGCGCCAACGCCTCATGGTTGGCGGCCACCCACGCGATCACCGGCGCCGCCATACGCGCGAGGTCGCGTTCGGGCAGGCTGTTGGCGACCACTCGCGGCTCCGGGCTGACGGCCACCGAGAAGCTGGGCTGATGGCGGCCTGCCTTCAGATAGTATTTCACGCGCGGGCCGTGGGCGCCCATGGCGGTCGAGATGAGGATCACCCCCGGGACGCCGGTCTGGGCTTCTCCCAGGTTCGCCATATCGAAGACGTCCTCTTCGCCGAGCGCGCTGAGCTCCTCGTCGAGCGTGGGCTCGCGATCGCTCCAGACAGCGATGTTCTCGTGCATCGTCACGCCCGAGATAGAGCGCCTTCCGGCCCAATGGTGTCAAATGCCTTCAACCCAAACGGGTCGGGATCGGCGGATGCTCGCTCCTCAGACCGGCAGCGCCCCGCGCTTGACCACCGTCCGCATGGCCACGCTGGACGACACCCGCGTCACGCCCGGGATCCGCGTCAGCTCCCTCGAATGCACCCGCTCGAGATCGTCGACGTCGCGCACCACCAGCCGCAGCAGATAGTCCGAGCCGCCGGTCATCAGATAGCACTCCACCACCTCCGGCACGGTCGAGACGGCGGTCTCGAAGGCGGTCAGCGACGCCTCCGCCTGCGACGACAGGGTCACGGTCACGAAGACGCTGATCGGCAGGCCGACGGCGCGCTCGTTGATGATGGCGGTGTAGCGGCTGATCACCTCCGCCGCCTCCAGCGCCCTGAGCCGGCGCAGGCAGGCGCTTTCCGACAGGTTCACCGCCTTTGCCAGATCGGCGTTGGTCATCCGGCCGTCGCCCTGCAGGGCGCGGATCATCTTGCGGTCGGTGTCATCGAGGGCGACGGCGGAAATCGTCTTCAAAGCAGGCCTCGCTCGCAGATTCTGCGACTGTATGCCGTTCACTCGCCGAAAAGAACAGGAACCTGCGCACGGAGCCCCGCTAGATTGCCGCGCGAACGAGGCCGCCGCAGAGCGCGCCCGCACCCCCGTCGAAAGAGGAACTCCCATGCGCGTCGGCGTCCCCACCGAGATCAAGAAGAACGAGCACCGCATCGGCCTGACGCCGACCGCCGTGCGCGAATACGTGGCCCACGGCCACGCTGTTTCGGTTCAGAAGGGCGCCGGCCTCGGCGCCGGCTTCACCGACGAGGACTACGAAAAGGTCGGCGCGACGATCGTCGCCACCGCCGCCGAGATCTTCGCCAACGCCGACATGATCGTGAAGGTCAAGGAGCCCCAGAAGGTCGAGTGGGAAATGCTCCGCGAGGACCAGATCCTGTTCACCTACCTCCACCTGGCCCCGGACCCGGAACAGACCAAGGGCCTGCTGGCCTCGAAATGCGCCGCCATCGCCTATGAGACCGTCACCGACGCCAAGGGCGGCCTGCCGCTGCTGGCCCCGATGTCGGAAGTCGCCGGCCGCATCGCCGTCTTCTCCGCCGCCGAGACCCTGCTCAAGCACAACGGCGGCATGGGTCTGCTGTTCTGCGGCGTCCCGGGCGTGGCTCCCGCTCGCGTGCTGGTGCTGGGCGGCGGCGTCGTCGGCCTGAACGCGGCCCGCATGGCCATGGGCCTCGGCGCGGAAGTGGTCGTGCTGGAACGCTCGATCCCGCGCATGGCCTATATCGACGAGGTCACCCAGGGCCGGGTCATCACCCGCTACTCCTCGATCAACGCGATCGACGAGGAGATGGTCAAGGCCGACGTCATCATCGGAGCCGTGCTGGTCCCCGGCGCCTCGGCCCCCAAGCTGATCAAGCGCGAGGACCTCAAGGCGATGAAGAACGGCTCGGTGCTGGTCGACGTCGCCATCGACCAGGGCGGCTGTTTCGAGACCTCGAAGGCCACCACCCACGAGGACCCGACCTACGTCATCGACGGCGTCGTCCACTACTGCGTCGCCAACATGCCCGGCGCCGCGCCGCGCACCTCGTCCGAAGCCCTCAACAACGCCACCCTGCCGTTCGGCCTGGCCTTGGCCAACAAGGGCCTCGAGGCGCTCAAGGCCGACCCCCACCTGGCCCGCGGCCTGAACGTGCTGAAAGGCGAGATCACCTACCCGGCGGTGGCCGAGGCCATGGGCCTGTCGTGGTCCGATCCGTTCGGGGTCTGGGCGAAAGGCTAGTACGCCGCCCCTCTCCCCTTGCGGGAGAGGGAGACCGCACACGGCGGCGCAGCCGTCGTTCTGGTGCGGTCGGGTGAGGGGTATCTCGCTGCATCCAGCGCGACCCCTCATCCGTCTCGCTTCGCGAGCCACCTTCTCCCGCAAGGGGAGAAGGACGGCGCGGTGCCTGTAATTCGCCGCGCTTTTCCTACATAAGCCCGCGATGAAGTTCCTCGACCAGGCCAAGATCTATATCCGCTCCGGCAACGGCGGCGGCGGCGCCGTCTCGTTCCGGCGCGAGAAATTCATTCCCAACGGCGGCCCGGACGGGGGCGACGGCGGCAACGGCGGCAACGTCTGGATCACCGCCGTCGAGGGGCTGAACACCCTGATCGACTACCGCTACCAGCAGCATTTCAAGGCCCAGACCGGCGTCCACGGCATGGGCCGCCAGATGCATGGGGCCAAGGGCGAGGATGTCATCCTCAAGGTCCCGGTCGGCACCCAGGTCCTCGACGAGGACAAGGAGACGGTGCTGCTCGACATGGACGAGGCCGGCAAGACCGAGATGCTGCTCAAGGGCGGCAACGGCGGCTGGGGCAATGTCCGCTTCAAGGGCCCGCAGAACCAGGCCCCCGCCTACGCCAATCCCGGCCAGGAGGGTCAGGAGCGCTGGATCTGGCTGCGCCTCAAGCTGATCGCCGACGTCGGCCTCGCCGGCCTGCCCAACGCCGGCAAGTCGACCTTCCTCGCCGCCGCCTCGGCCGCCCGGCCCAAGATCGCCGACTATCCGTTCACGACGCTGGTGCCCAACCTCGGCGTCGTCGACCTGTCGACCACCGAGCGCTTCGTCATCGCCGACATTCCCGGCCTGATCGAGGGCGCGCACGAGGGGGCCGGGATCGGCACCCGCTTCCTCGGCCATGTCGAGCGCTCGGGTTGCCTGATCCACCTGATCGATGGCACGCAGGACGACGTGTCGAACGCCTACCGCATCATCCGCCACGAACTCGAGGCCTACGGCGCCGGCCTCGCCGACAAACCCGAGGTGCTGGCGCTGAACAAGATCGACGCCCTGACCCCCGAGGCGCGCGAGGAGAAGGCCGCCGAGCTGGAGGCCGTCGCCGGCCGCCGGCCCATGCTGGTCTCCGGCGTCTCCGGCGAGGGCGTCACCGAACTGCTCCGCGCCGCCTGGACCGAGGTCCGCAAGGATCGCGGCGAGGTCGCCCCGGCCGAGGAAGACGAGACCATCGTGGAGACGCCGGGAGGCTGGGCCCCGTGACCCTCGCCGATCCGCCCCTCGCCGCCACCGCCATCGCCGCCGCCGAGCGCATCGTCATCAAGATCGGCTCGTCGCTTCTGGTCGACCGCAAGACCCATACGGTCGATCTCGCCTGGCTGCGCGGCCTCGCCGCGGACGTCGCCGGTTTCAAGGCCGACGGAAAACAGGTTCTCGTGGTGTCCTCCGGCGCGATTGCCTTGGGACGCCGTCGGCTGGGCGCCCTGGCGCGTGGGCCCGGGCTGGAAAAGAAACAGGCCGCCGCCGCCGCCGGCCAGTCGATGCTGATGCACGCCTGGGAGTCCGTGTTCGATCCGCACGACATCATCACCGCCCAGATCCTGCTGACCCGCGACGACACCGAGACCCGCCGCCGCTGGCTCAATGCCCGCGCCACGGTGGGCGCCCTGCTCGACATGGGCGCGGTGCCGATCGTCAACGAGAACGACACCATCGTCACCGATCAGATCAAATACGGCGACAACGACCGGCTGGCCGCCCGCGTGGCTCAGATGATCAGCGCGGATCTGCTGATCCTTCTGTCCGACGTCGATGGTCTCTACACCGCCGATCCGCGTACGGATCCGGCGGCCGAACACCTCCCCTATATCGAGACCCTGACACCCGAGATCGAGGCCATGGCCACCGGCGCCAACGCGGAGGCGGGGGTCGGCACCGGCGGCATGGCCACCAAGCTGATGGCGGCGCGCATCGCCGCCGAAGCCGGCTGCGGCACCCTGATCGCCAAGGGGCGGCCGAAGGCCCGGAACGTCCCCAGTCTTGAAGAAGGCCGCCGCTGCACCCTGATCGCCCCCGCCACCACGGTGAAGGCGGCCTACAAGCAGTGGATCGGCGGCTCCCTGGCCACCCGCGGCCGGCTGACCATCGACAAGGGCTGCGCCCGCGCCCTGGCCCGCGGCAAGTCGCTGCTGGCGGTCGGGATCGTCGCCAGCGAGGGCGAATTCGGCAAGGGCGACCCGGTCGAGATTTTCAACCACAAGGGCGTCGAGATCGCCCGCGGCCTCGTCCGCTACGACGACAACGACGTCTCGAAGATCAAGGGTGTCCAGTCCAGCGGGCTGAAGGCGGCGCTGGGCTATGCCGGCGGTCCGGTTGTGATCCACGCGGACGATCTGGCCCTGCGCGAGACCGCCGCCCCTTGAAACCTCGGCCGCGGACGCGACCTTAAAGGGATGACCATGACCCAGGACGCCCCCGCCCCATCCACCCTCGAGGCCGATATGCTGGCCATGGGCCGCCGCGCCCGCGCCGCCGCCCGCGCCCTCGCTCTCGCCGGGCCGGAGACCCGGACGCAGGCCATCGCCGGCATGGCCACCGCCCTGCGCAACCGATCAGAACAGGTGCTGACCGCCAACGCCGCCGACCTCGACGACGCGAAAGCCAAGGGCATGGCCAAGGCCATGATGGACCGCCTCGCCCTCGATCAGAAGCGGCTGGAAGGGGTCATCGGCGCGCTGGAGTCGATCGCCGCCATCCCCGATCCGGTGGGGGTCGAGACGGCCCGATGGACGCCGGCGAACGGCCTCGACATCGCTCGCGTCCGCACGCCGATCGGCGTGCTGGCCATCATCTACGAGAGCCGCCCCAACGTGACCGCCGACGCCGCCGCCCTCGCCGTCCGCGCCGGCAACGCCGTCATCCTGCGGGGCGGTTCGGAATGCCTGCGGTCCAACCTCGCCATCCATGAGGCCCTCGCCGAGGGCCTGACCGCCGCCGGCCTCTCACCCGACACGGTGCAGATCGTGACGACCCGCGACCGCGCCGCCGTCGGCCAGATCCTGACCGGCCTCGACGGCTCCATCGACCTGCTGATCCCGCGCGGCGGACGCTCGCTGGTCGAGCGGGTCAAGAACGAGGCGCGCGTCGCCGTCCTCGGCCACCTCGAGGGCGTCAATCACGTCTATGTGCACGCCAGCGCCGATCCGGACATGGCCCGCGCTGTCACCCTCAACGCCAAGATGCGCCGCGTCTCGGTCTGCGGCGCCGCCGAGACCCTGCTGATCGACCGCGCCGTGGCCGACGACCTGCTGCCGGGCATCGCCGAGGACCTGACTGGGGCGGGCTGCGAACTGCGCGCCGACCCCGCCGCCCGCGCCATCGTTCCAGACGCCACCGCCGCCAATGACGACGACTGGACGACCGAGTATCTGCAGCCAATTTTGGCGGTGAAGGTCGTCGACGGCATCGACGAGGCGCTGGGCCACGTCGCCCGCTACGGCTCCGGCCACACCGAGTCGATCGTCGCCTCCGACGAGGCCGCCGTCGAACGCTTCCTCGCCGAGGCCGACGCCGGGATCGTCCTCGCCAACGCCTCGACCCAGTTCGCCGACGGCGGCGAGTTCGGCTTCGGCGGCGAGATCGGCATCTCCACCGACCGCCTCCACGCCCGCGGGCCGGTCGGCGCCGAACAGCTGACCAGCTTCAAATACGTCATCCGCGGCAAGGGCCAGACGCGGCCTTGATTTGGGCGCGAAGCAAGGGTGATCTGCTCGTTCAACGGGAGGGCTGACCATGCTTCGCTTCGCCAGGGCGCTCGCCGCGGGATCCGCCATGCTGTTCCTGGCGGGCTTTCAGGCCGTTCCGCCCGAACTGCCGCCCCGGCTCGCGGCGCTGGCTGAGGACGCGGCCGCCGCCCGCTCGTTCGACTATATGGCGCTGAAGGCCGAAGGGGCCGACCTGAGGGCCCTGTCGAACGCCGTCTCCATGCGGACCCGCATCGACCGCGACCGCCTGCGGCCACTGACGGAAGCCGAGGCCGTCCTTCAGGCGGAACTCGCCGCCGCCGCCGAGGCCCCCACCGCTGAAGCGTTCGAAACGGACCGCGCCGCCGCCAACGCGGCATGGGATCGCTGGATCACCTTCGGCGAAGCGGTCATGGCGGGACAGCCGGTAGCCGAGCCGCCCTTCGATTACGTTGCCGAACAGGTTCGCCTGGCCGAAACAGCGACCGATCCGCGGGTCCGCGAACTGCTCCGTCGGGCCGCGATGGATCAGTTTTTGCGGCGCGGCTGGGATGTGGGTGACGAGGTCTGGGTCGATCCGCCGACACCCGGCGCCCGAAGCCGTTTCAGCAATCGCCTCGGCCAGCAGGTGTGGCAGACTGACAGAGCCAACACGGATTGGCTGAAGGGCGATATCGCGGCCAATGGCTGGTTCCTCATCTCGGTTCACGGCGAGGCCGCCTCGGGCGCCGCCTGGCTGATGGCCCAGCACGCCGACCATGATCGCCCGTTCCAGCGCCACGTCCTCACCCTGCTTGAGCCTTTGGCGGCGGCGGGCGAGGCCAGCGCTTCCAACTTCGCCTATCTCTATGACCGGGTGGCCGTCGGCGAGAACCGTCCCCAGCGCTACGGCACCCAAGGGGTCTGCGTGGCCAAGGGGGTCTGGGAGCCCAATACGCTCGAGGCTCCCGAACGGGTGCAGGCCCTGCGCGACGAGGTCAGGATCGGCTCGCTGGCCGAATACACGACCCGCATGCATCGCCACTGCGCCAATTTCGAGGGCTGACGGCGAGCGCAGCGGAACACATCGCTGCGCCAGCTCCTTTCCGCTGTCGAAAGGAGCCCGCCATGAGCGACGACGACATCCAGACCCCGGGCCGCGACGACAACGGCGCCATTCCGCTCGGCAAGCCTGACGCCTCGACCTCGGACGCCGAGGTGAAGCGCAACGGTGAACGGGAAAAACGCAGCGCCGGGCCGGACGGACCCGACGCCACCGAAATCGGCGACACCTTCAAGCAGCAGCCGGGCTGAACGTTCGCGACAGGGCCGCGGCGGCGTGTTAGGGCGCTCGTGAGCATAAGTCGCCCGCGCCCGCCCCGAGCCCCCCTTGCCCTTCTTCCAAGCCGGTCCCGCGCCCAAGGCCTTCGGTCCCCGATCCGGGGCGCTACGCGATGGACTCGATCTTCAGCCCGGCATGCGGGTCGGCCTGTTCGGCGGGTCGTTCAATCCGGCTCACGAGGGTCATTCTCACGTGGCGGAGACGGCCCTGCGGCGACTGGACCTGGACCGCGTGGTCTGGCTGGTATCGCCCCAGAACCCGCTGAAGGATTCCGGCGACACCGCCCCCCTCAACGAGCGGATGGCCTCCGCTCGCGCCGCCGCCGCCCGCGCCGCCGCCGGACCGGCGATGATCGTCTCCGACGCCGAGAGCCGCATCGGCACGCGCCGGACGATCGACACCCTGCGCGCCCTGACCGCCCGCCATCCGGGGGTGCGCTTCGTCTGGGTGATGGGCTCCGACAATCTGGCGACGTTTCACCGCTGGCGTGGCTGGACAGACATCATGCGGTTGATGCCGGTGGCGGTGATCGCCCGGCCGGGCTCACAACTGCACAGCCGCACGGCCCCCGCCTCCGCCCGCTTCGCCTCCGCCCGTGTGCCTGCGCCCCGCGCCGGCCTGCTGCCGTACATGGAGGCCCCCGCCTGGACCTTGTTGAACGCCCCGCTCAATCACCTGTCGTCGACGGCGCTCCGCTCCGCCATGAAGACGCAGGGTCCGTCCGCCCGGCGCGACGCGTGACGCCTCGGCCCGCCCGTGCTAGACTGCCGCTTTAGTAACCTCCCTGGAGCCCTCCGCTGACCCCCTCGCCCGCGCACGATGCGCAAGACAGCGCCGTCTCGAACACGGCGCATGAGATGGACCCCATCGAACCCATCCATTCCGAAGACGGTCCCCAGAGCGGTCAAGAGGCTCCCCTTCCCGTCGGCTCAACCGCGCTGGAAACGGCCATCCTGTCGCGTCTCGACGACGACAAGGCCCAGGACATCGTCCTCATCGACCTCAAGGGCAAGAGCCCGATGGCCGACACCATGATCGTCGCCTCCGGGCGCTCGCACCGCCATGTCGGCGCTCTCGCCGATCACCTGCAGCGCACGCTGAAGGAGCAGGGCCTCGGCAAGGTCAAGGTCTCGGGCCTTCCGCACTGCGACTGGGTGCTGCTCGACGCCGGCGACGTCATCGTCCACCTGTTCCGCCCGGAGGTCCGCGCCTTCTACAACATCGAGAAGATCTGGTCGGTCGACAGCGGTCACCGCGTCGACGCCCGCGCCTAGGCGCGCATCCCGTGAAGCTGGCCGTCATCGCCATCGGCAAGCCGGGGCGCGGCCCCGAGGCGACGCTGGCCGCCGACTATGCGGAACGCGCCACCCTGGCCGGAAGCGCCCTCGGCCTCGGCCCGCTCGAACTGGTCGATCTCGAGGCGCGCAAGCCAAGCAAGGCGGCCGAGGCTGAACTGATCCTCAAGGCCGCCGAGGGTGCGCATCTGATCGCCTGCGACGAGCGCGGCAAGACCTTCTCCAGCCGCGCCTTCGCCGACCACGTCGCGACGCTCCGCGACCGCGGCGAGCGCCGGCTGGCCTTCGCCATCGGCGGGGCCGACGGGCTGGACGCCAGCGTCCGCGCCGCCGCCGCCTCGACCCTCGCCTTCGGCCCCCAGACCTGGCCCCACGCTCTCGCCCGCGCCATGCTGGCGGAACAGCTGTATCGCGCCGTGACCATCCTGGCCGGATCGCCCTATCATCGCGATTAGAAGCGAAATCGGTTCGGATGCGCTCGCATCCGGGCTCAGATTTCGCGCAGAAGGTCCTATGCGTCGCGCGCCCCTTGCCCTGCTGTTCGTCCTGACCGCCCTGCCGGTGGCCGCCGCCGCCCCGCAGTCGGCCGAGGTCGCCCGCCTGCAGGCCGAGTTCCGCGACGAGCGCGCCCGCGCCCTGCGCCTGCGCGCCGAGGCCGCCGAGGCCGCCGCCGAGATCGCCCGGCTGGAGCGTGAACTGGCCGCACTCGGGGCCGACGTCGCCGCCGGCGACGCCACCATCGCCGCCCAGCGCGCCCGCCTCCGCAGCCTCAGTGGGCGCGAGGCCGCCCTCGTCGCCCGTCTGTCGCAGGCGCGCGGTCGCCAGACCCGGCTGCTTTCGGCCCTGCAGATGATGAGCCGCCGCCCGCCGCCGCCGCTGCTGGTGCCCGCCGACAAGGCCGTCGACACCGTCCGCGCCGCCATCCTGATGAAGGCGGTGGCCCCGGATCTACAGGCGCGCGCCCGGTCCCTGGCCGACCGTCAGGACGAGATCATCCGCATCCGCCGCCGGGCCGCCCTGAACAGCGAGGCCCTGTTCACCGCCGAGAGCGCCCAGGGCGACCGCCGCGCCCGCGCCGAAGCCCTCGCCGCCCGCCAGACCCGCCTCCGCGCCGTTCTCAGGGCCGAGGCCGAGACCGCCGAACGCGCCGCCCGCGCCCTCGAGACCCGGCTGCGGACCCTCGGCGGCGACGTTCCAGCCGCCGACGCCGAGGCGGCCCCCGCCACGGCTTCCCGGCCCGCCGGCCGCGACCGTTTGACGCCGCCCGTCGAGGGCGTTCCCACGGCCCGCTTCGGCGACGGTTCGACCGGCTGGCGCTGGCGGGGAAGCGAGGTCGAGGCCCGCGCCCCCGCCGCCGGCCGGGTCGCCTGGACCGGCCCGCTCAGCGGCTGGGGCCAGGTGATCATTCTCGACCTCGGCCCGGGCTGGCGCGCCATCGTCTCCGGGCTCGACGAGGTCACGGTTTCCACTGGCGACCGCGTCGCCGACGGACAGGCCCTCGGTCGCTCGGGTGAGGACGGCGAGATCGCCTTCGAACTGCGCCGCGATGAACGCCCGATCGACCCGGGGCCGTGGCTCAGATAAGGGCTTAGGTCGTAGGGAGCAGCGACGAGCCGGGAGGCCGCCCGCTTCCTGATTCCTGAGCCCTAAGCCCTGACCCCTATTTCCTCCCGCGCCGCGCGCGCGCCCTTCCCATCCCTCGATGACGCTGATTTTATCGACCGACCGGCGCTCGGTCACGATTTGGGCGCCGGAGCCCACATAGGTTACGACGTTCAGGCCGTTTCCCCCGGCCCGCTGGAAAAAGACTGAATGCGCAAGTTTCTGCTGATCAGCGCCGCCGCCGCCACCATGGTCGGACTGGGCGCCGCCACCACCGCCGGCCAGACGCCCCGCGACGAGGCCTTCCGCCTGATCGGCCTGTTCGGCGACGCCCTCGCCACGGTCGAGCGCGACTATGTCGTGCCTGTCGACGACAAGAAGCTGATCGAGGCCGCCCTGCAGGGCATGATGACGGCTCTCGATCCCCACTCGGCCTATATGCCGTTGAAAGCCTACGGCGAGCTGCGTGAGCGCACCGAAGGCCAGTACACCGGCGTCGGCCTGACCATTTCGTCCGAAGGCGGTCTGGTGAAGATCATCTCGCCGATGGACGGCGGCCCCGCCGCCCGCGCCGGCGTCCAGGCCGGCGACGTCATCTCGGCCATCGAGGGCCAGAACTCGACCGGCCTGACCGTCAGCCAGGTCTCCGAGAAACTGCGCGGCGCCGCCGGCACCTCGGTCAAGGTCACCTTCCTGCGTGACGGCGAGGAGCCCCGCGAGGTCGTCCTGACCCGCGAGATCATCAAGATCGACTCGGTCGTCGGCCGGATCGAGAATGACTTCGGCGTGCTGCGGATCTCGACCTTCAACGAGAACACCGGCCGGGAACTCGCCGAGACCATGGCCCGTCTGAAGAGCGAGAACCCGGCCCTGAAGGGCTACATCCTCGATCTGCGCAACAACGGCGGCGGCCTGCTTGACGCGGCCATCGCCGTCTCCGACGCCTTCCTCGAGCGCGGTGAGATCGTCAGCCAGCGCGGCCGGCGTCCGGAACAGATCATGCGCTACGCCGCCAAACCGGGCGACCTGACCGGCGGTCTGCCGGTCGTGGTGCTTATCAACTACGGCTCGGCCTCGGCCTCCGAGATCGTCGCCGGCGCCCTGAAGGACCACCAGCGGGCCACCATCATCGGCCTGACCAGCTTCGGCAAGGGCTCGGTGCAGAGCGTCATTCCGCTTCGCGGCGGTCAGGACGGCGCCCTGTCGATCACCACGGCGCGCTACTACACCCCCTCCGGCGCCTCGATCCAGAAGATCGGCATTGAGCCCGACCTCGAGGTGGCCCGCTCCGAGGCTGAGGCGAAGATCGTCTCGCGCTCGAACTTCATCTACTCCGAGGCCGCCTACGCCACCGCCCTCGACGCCTCGATCGGCGCCGAGCGCAAGGGGCCGCACACGCCCCACGAAGCTCCCGGCGAGTCGTACGACAAGGACAAGGATTACCAGCTGGAGCGCGCCTACGACGTGCTCCGCGCCGGCGGAAACCTGACCCAGCTTGCGGCGGCCCCCGAAGGCATCGTCGTCACCGCGCCGGGCACGGTCATGGCCGCGGTCGAGCCGGACGCGGGGGAGACGCCGTAGCAGGCAGCAGGCAGGCTCGATTGCAGGGCGGAATGAATAGTCGACGCGTACGGACAACGTTATGTCCGAAGTGCGTAGTTATCGGGATCTGCAGGTCTGGCGCCGCGCGATGGACGTGGCCGTCGGCACATAGGAATTGACCAAGGCATATCCCCGGGACGAACTCTTCGGCCTGACCTCGCAAAGTCGTCGGGCCGCCGCCTCGATCGCAGCCAACATTGCCGAAGGATACGGGCGGGCGAGCAAGCCGAGCTACCTCAACTTCCTGAGGATTGCTCGCGGCTCGCTGAAGGAACTCGAGACCCATCTGATCCTCGCCGAGAGGGTCGGTCTGCTTGCTCCAGGCGCCACCGCCCCCCTGCTCGATCAGACGGATGAAGTCGGGCGCATGCTCCACGGTTTGATCACCCGCGTAGAGGGCCAACCCTCCCGCTGACCTGCTGCCTGCTGCCTGCTGCCTGATCCCTCCCACCTCATGCCTAACACCGCGTTAGGCTTTCTTAACCGACGCACGGCCAATGTGGGCCTTGAAGGAGTCCGCCCCGCGGACCCCCGTTCGAGCGCCCAGTTTCTTGCCCATGTTCGCCAAGCGCCAGTCCGTCCTCGCCGCCACCGCGGGCGCCCCGCCCGCCCGCCGCTCCGTGGCCGAAATCCTCGCCCCCGCGGTCCGCGTGCTGAAGAAGCCGCCGGTCGCCGTCGCCGCCGCCGGCGTGCTGCTGCTCGCGGCCGCGGCCCTGTTCGTCACCGTGCTGGGCGACCCCCGCGCCGGGGCGCCTTCGGCCCGCGTCGCCCTGAACCGCCCGGCCGCCGCCGAGACTCCCGTGCCGACCGGGCTTGAGGCCTTCTCGCTGGACGGCTCCGGCGGCCTCTATCAGGATCTCACCGCCGACGGCGATCCGGCCCTGATGGGCGAGGCGGTCATCACCCTGCCCGACGGCGCCACCGTTTCCGGAACCGGCGCCGCGGTCACCGCCCCGCGCATCGCCGCCCAGCCGCTGCCGGCGGCGCCCATCGCGGGCCTGAGCCAGCCGGGCCCTGACGGCCCGCTGCCGCGCATCGCGCCGGACGGCCGCGTGCCGGCCCAGGCCTACGCCCGCCCCTTCGTCTCCAATGGCAACCCCCGCGTCGCCTTGATCGTCGGCGGCCTCGGCCTCAACGCCGCCACCACCCGGGCCGCCATCGAGCGTCTCCCGCCCGAGGTCACGCTCAGCTTCGTGCCCTACGCCGAGGGTTTGCAGGGCTGGATCGATCTCGCCCGCGCCCAGGGCCATGAGGTCATGCTGGAAATGCCGATGGAGCCGACCGGCTATCCTACCAACGACCCCGGTCCGTACACCCTGCTGGCCAGTGCGGAGGCTGCCGACATCCAGGCGAAGATGAACTGGCTGCTGGGTCGGGCTGTCGGCTATTTCGGCGTCACCAACTATCTCGGCGACCGCTTCGCGACCTCGGACGAGGGCATGACCGCCTTCATGACCGTGCTGCGCCAGCGCGGCGTCGCCTTCCTCGACGACGGCTCCATGAGCCGCCGCCCCGGCGCCTGGGCCCGCGCCAGCGCCAACCGCATCATCGACGAGCAGCAGTCCCCCGCCGCCATTATGGGCCAGCTCACCGCCCTCGAGGCCTTGGCCAAGACCCGCGGCTCGGCCCTTGGCACGGGCTTCAGCTATCCCGTCACCGTCGAGGCGGCCGCCCGCTGGACCGCCGGCCTCAAGGACCGCGGCCTGCAATTGGCCCCGGCCAGCGCCCTGGCCAACCGGCCGGGGCGGTAGATTCACACCGACGGCCCCGCTAAGGGACCGCCATGTCCGAGCCCGATCTCTCGCTGTATCGCCCCAACGTCGGCGTCGTGCTGTTCCACCCGGACGGCCGGGTCTGGTACGGCCGCCGCGCCGGCACACCCGGGCCGCACAACTGGCAGTTCCCGCAAGGGGGCGTCGACGACGGCGAGGACCATGAGGCCGCCGCCCGCCGCGAGCTGTTCGAGGAGACCGGCGTCGTCTCCGCCGAACTGCTGGCGAAGACCGAGGGGTGGATCGCCTACGCCTTCCCGGCCGACTACGGCGGATCGAAGCAGGCGCGCGGCTTCGCCGGCCAGAAGCAGAAATGGTTCGCCTTCCGCTTCACCGGCGAGGAATCCGAAATCGACCTCGAGGCCCACGGCGAGATCGAATTCGACGCCTGGCGCTGGGGCCCCCTCGAGGACGCCCCCGCCCTCGTCGTCCCCTTCAAGCGCCCCGCCTACGAACAGGTCGTCGCCCTGTTCGCGCCGCTGGTGGTCTAGGCCGCCGCGCACCCCTCCGGCTTCAGCACCCGCTTCGTCGACGCCGGATATTTCGCCATCAGCCTTGCGGGCCGGACCGGACGCGGGACGAAGCCGCCGCCGCAGTTCGGACAGACCCCCTTCAGCACCCCGTCCACGCACCCGGCGCAGAAGGTGCATTCAAAGGTGCAGATGCGGGCCTCCGCGCTGTCGAACGGCAGGTGGCGATCGCAGCATTCACAGTTCGGTCTCAGTTCAAGCATGAAAGCCTCCAGTCCTCCCCCATCGGGGGAGGGGGACCATGCGAAGCATGGTGGAGGGGGCGGGCCGCGGCAAGATCAGGTCGTCGTCCCGTCCGGCGCCAGCCGGAACAGCACCAGCCCCGCCAGCACCAGCAGCGCCGCCGCCACCCGCATCGGGCTCAGATGCTCCTGCAGGAACACCACCCCGACGATGAACGCGCCCACCGCCCCGATCCCGGTCCACACCACATAGGCGGTGCCCATCGGCATCGACTTCATGGCCAGAGACAGCAGCCCGAAGCTCATCGCCATGAAGCCCAGCGTCGCCACGCTCGGCCACAGCCGGGTGAAGCCGACCGACTGTTTCATGAAATAGGCCCAGACGACTTCCAGCAGTCCGGCGATGATCAGATACGTCCAGGCCATGGCTCGGCCCTCCTCTCAAAGGGCCGGGCCGTCCCGGACTTGGTCCCGCACCGTCTTACGATCAGGGCGGGAGCGAGGACGTGGCCTCGTCTTGCAGGGGCTATCTAGGATCTGCGGCGCGCGGGTCAAGCGCCGCAGGCGCCCGCAGTGTCAGCACCACGATCTCCGGCGGGGCGCGGAAGCGCACGGGCAGGATCGACACGCCGACCCCGCCGGTGACGAACAGCTTTCGTCCGCCCTCGTCATAGAGGCCGCACGGCCACCGCTCCGAGGCCTCGGATGCGTGCACCAATCGGCCGAGGACGGGCAGATTGACCTGACCGCAGTGCGTATGCCCGGCCAGCGTCAGGGCCACGCCCTCGGGGACCTCGCGGAACGGATCGGGCCAGTGGGTCAGGACGATCACCGGCGCCTTGTCCCTGACCTCGCCCAGCGTCGCGCCGACGCGAGGCCCCTCGCGCAGCGAATGCATGTCGGCCAGCCCGGCGATCCAGAAGGTCCCGCCCGGCCGCGCTACGCGCGCCGCCGTATTGTCGAGCACCGTCACGCCCGCCCGCCGGAGCGCGGCGGCGATGGCGGCGTCGTCGAACCAGGAGTCGTGGTTGCCGAGCACCGCATGGGTCCCCAGCGGGCTCGACAGCCCCCGGAAGGCCTCGACGCCGCGCAGGATCTCGGACGTCTCGGGCGCCGCCCGGACATTGGCCGGCTCGTGCCCGCCGGCGTAGTCGCCGAGCAGGGCGACGACATCCGGCCGCTCGGCGTTCATCCGCGCCACCAGCCGCTCGATCCGGGCCACGTCGGTGTGCGGGGCCGCCACGTGGGTGTCGGAGATGACGCCGATGCGCAGCGGCGGACCGCGCCACGTCGCGCTTTCGACGGTCACATGGCGGACCGCCAGGGTGGCGGGCTCGATGAGAAAGGCCCAGACGCCCAGCGCCCAGCCCAGCGCCACTACGCCCGCGAAGCCCCAGCCGAGAAAAATCCGGCGGCCGCGCAGCAGCCGCCGGACCAGAAGAAAACACAGGGCGGGGCCGACGAAGGCGCCGATCCAGGCCAGCACCATGACGGCGTCCGGCCCGTTCATGGCCGGATCAGGCCGCAGCCACTTCCGCGGCCTGTTCGGCCAGGATGGTCAGGCCGGCCGGGGTGACGTCGGCGAAGCCGCCGTGCACCTCGAACTGGCGGCGCGACGACCCGTCGATGACCGTGACCACGCCTTCGCGCAGGGCGGTCATGAAGGGCGCGTGATCGGCCAGGACGCCGAAGTCGCCCTCGACGCCGGGCGCGTCGACCTGGTCCACGAGGCCGGCGAAGACCTCGCGCTCGGGCGAGACGAGGGAGAAGGAGAGTTTGCCAGCCATCAGTAATTCCTCTCCGAGCCGTCGCCCGGTCCGTTCGATTGACAATTTTGCGCCGAGGACGGGTCCGCCTCGAAAACGCTGATCTGGATCGCCGGTCCGGCGCCGCGGGCCGCGCGACGGCTGCTCACCAGCGCCATCAACCGCCCCTCGCCCTGCGCCGTGCAGTAGCTCGTCCGCAGCACCTCGCCGCCCAGCGCCAGTCCGCTGCGCCCTTGGGTGAAGCCTGGCGCCCGCGCCTCCAGAATCGAAACCGCGACGTCGCGCATCTTGGGTCCGTCACCGTTCTCCACCCGCACATAGCAGGCGTCGGGCTGGTCCTGATCGACCACATAGGTTCCGGAACCGACGAACCAGGCCCGTCCCGGCACAGCCGGCGCCCGCCGGCCCTCGACGGCGAGGGCCGAGGGCTCGATGGCGAAGTCCGCTTCCGGGCGACCGGATGACTTGGCGGCCAGACAGACGTCCCGCAGAGCGAACGTCAGCGCAGCCTCCTGCGACCAGATCTGCGACAGGGCGCGCTGGGTCGGAGACGAGGAGGAACCGCCGGCGCATCCGGCGAGCGTGGCGGCAGCCAGCCCGCAGAGCATCACGCCGGCAGCCCGCATCAGGCCGCCTCGGCCAGCTTCTGGGCCTTCTCGACGGCTTCCTCGATCGGGCCGACCATGTAGAAGGCCGCTTCCGGCAGGTGGTCGTATTCACCGGCCACGATGCCCTTGAACGAGCGGATCGTGTCTTCCAGCGAGACGAACTTGCCGGGCGTGTTGGTGAACTGCTCGGCCACGAAGAACGGCTGCGACAGGAAGCGCTGGATCTTGCGGGCGCGCGACACGACCAGCTTGTCTTCTTCCGACAGCTCGTCCATGCCCAGAATGGCGATGATGTCCTTCAGGGCCTTGTACTGCTGCAGCACTTCCTGGACCGAACGGGCGACCTGGTAGTGCTCGTCGCCGATGACCAGCGGGTCCATGATCCGCGAGGTCGAGTCCAGCGGGTCCACGGCCGGGAAGATGGCCTGGGCGGCGATGTCACGGCTCAGCACCGTGGTGGCGTCGAGGTGGGCGAACGAGGCGGCCGGCGCCGGGTCGGTCAGGTCGTCGGCGGGGACGTAGATGGCCTGAACCGAGGTGATCGAGCCCTTCTTGGTCGAGGTGATCCGCTCCTGCAGGTTGCCCATCTCGGTGGCCAGCGTCGGCTGATAGCCCACGGCCGAGGGGATGCGGCCCAGCAGCGCCGACACTTCCGAACCGGCCTGGGTGAAGCGGAAGATGTTGTCGACGAACAGCAGCACGTCCTTGCCTTCCTCGTCCCGGAAGTACTCGGCCTGGGCCAGGCCGGTCAGGGCCACGCGGGCGCGGGCGCCGGGAGGCTCGTTCATCTGGCCGTAGACGAGGGCGCATTTCGAGCCTTCGGTCGAGCCGTTGTTCTTGGCCGGGTCCACGTTGACGTTGGACTCGATCATCTCGTGATACAGGTCGTTGCCCTCGCGGGTGCGTTCACCCACGCCGGCCAGCACCGAATAGCCGCCGTAGGCCTTGGCGATGTTGTTGATCAGCTCCTGCATGGTCACGGTCTTGCCCACGCCGGCGCCGCCGAACAGGCCGATCTTGCCGCCCTTGGTGTAGGGGCACATCAGGTCGATGACCTTGATGCCGGTGACGAGGATTTCCGACGAGGTCGACTGCTCTTCGAACGAAGGCGCCTCGCGGTGGATCGGGCGGTACATCGTCGTCTTGATCGGGCCCTGCTCGTCGATCGGCGCGCCGACGACGTTCATGATCCGGCCGAGCGTGCCCGGCCCGACGGGAGCGAGGATCGAGGTGCCGGTGTCGGTCACCGGCTGGCCGCGCGTCAGGCCTTCCGAGGTGTCCATGGCGATGGTGCGGACCATGTTCTCGCCGAGGTGCTGGGCGACTTCCAGCACCAGGGTGAAGGGCTCGCCGGTCTTCTGGTCGACGTTGCGGGTCTCCAGCGCCGACAGGATGGCCGGCAGGTGGCCTTCGAACTCGACGTCAACGACGGCGCCGATGACCTGGGCGATGCGGCCCGTGGCCACGGCCGTGGTCGGGGCGGGCGTCGTCGCGGCGTGATCGGCGCTGGGCGCGGCCTTCTTCACGGAGGGCTTGCGGGCGGCGGTTTTCTTGGGGGCGGCGGTGTCGGTCATCGGTTCGTTCCGTTCGGAAGGTCTTGTCTGTGCGGGGGTCGGATCAGAGGGCTTCGGCGCCGGCGATGATCTCGATCAGTTCGGTGGTGATCTGGGCCTGGCGCTTGCGGTTGTACTGGAGGGTCAGGCTGTTGATCAGGTCGCCCGCATTGCGCGTGGCGTTGTCCATGGCGCCCATCTGGGCCCCGAAGAAACTGGCCTGGTTCTCGTACAGGGCGGCCAGCACCTGGGTGGTGATGTTGCGCGGCAGCAGGGTCTCGAGGATTTCCTCTTCCGAGGGCTCGTACTCGTAGGTCGCGCCGTTCAGGTCGATCGGGGGGGCGTCGCCGTCGACGACGGCCGGGATCAGCTGTTTCGGCGTCGGCACCTGCGAGATGACCGACTGGAAGCGGCTGTAGAACAGGGTCACCACGTCGGCGTTGCCGGCCTCGAACTCCTCGGCGATCAGGGCCGCGATCGGCTCCGCCGCCGGCAGGCCGATGACCTTGTGGTCGGACATCTCGAAGGTGCGCACGATGCGGTCGCCGTAGACGCGGGACAGGCCGTCGCGGACCTTGCGGCCCACGGCGACGATCCGCACGTCCTTGCCGTCGGCGAGCAGCGACTTGATCCGCTCCCGCGCGGCCCGGATGACGTTGGTGTTGAACCCGCCCGCCAGACCCTTGTCGCCGGTGGCGACGACGATCAGGTGCTTCTGGTCCGAGCCGGTGCCGGCCAGCAGCTTCGGCGCGCCGTCGCCCGAGACGCCGGCCGCCAGATTGGCGATCACGGCGGCCATCTTGCGGGCGTAGGGGCGGGCGCTCTCGGCCTGTTCCTGGGCGCGCTTCAGCTTGGCCGCGGCGACCATGTTCAGGGCTTTCGTGATCTTCTGCGTGGACTTCACGCTTCCGATCCGATTGCGCATTTCCTTGAGGCTGGCCATCCGGCGCTACTCTCTCAGCTTTCCGGGATCAGATCAGGCGAAGGTCTTGGTGAAGGCTTCCAGCACCGACTTCAGCTCGGCTTCGAGCTCCGGCGTCAGGTCCTTCTTGGCGCGGATGCCGTCCAGCAGCGAGGCGTTCGACGACTTGATGCGGGCCAGCAGCTCGCTCTCGAAGCGGCCGATGTCGCCGACCGCGATGCCGTCCAGATAGCCGCGCGTGCCGGCGTAGACCGAGACGACCTGCTCTTCCATGGTCAGCGGCGAGTACTGCGGCTGCTTGAGCAGCTCGGTCAGGCGCGCGCCGCGGGCCAGCAGCTTCTGGGTCGAGGCGTCGAGGTCCGAACCGAACTTGGCGAACGCCGCCATCTCCCGATACTGGGCCAACTCGCCCTTGATCGAGCCGGCGACCTTCTTCATCGCCTTGGTCTGGGCCGAGGAGCCCACGCGCGACACCGAGATGCCGACGTTCACGGCCGGGCGGATGCCCTGGTAGAACAGGTCGGACTCGAGGAAGATCTGCCCGTCGGTGATCGAGATCACGTTCGTGGGGATGTAGGCCGAAACGTCGTTGGCCTGGGTCTCGATCAGCGGCAGGGCGGTCATCGAGCCCGAGCCGTTGTCCTCGTTCAGCTTGGCCGAACGCTCCAGCAGGCGGCTGTGCAGGTAGAAGACGTCGCCCGGATAGGCTTCGCGGCCCGGCGGACGGCGCAGCAGCAGCGACATCTGGCGGTACGCGACCGCTTGCTTGGACAGGTCGTCATAGACGATCAGGGCGTGCATGCCGTTGTCGCGGAAGAACTCGCCCATGGCGGTGCCCGAGAACGGGGCCAGGAACTGCAGCGGGGCCGGCTCCGAGGCCGTGGCGGCGACGACGATGGTGTAGTCCAGGGCGCCGCGCTCCTCGAGCGTCTTGACGATCTGGGCCACGGTCGAGCGCTTCTGGCCGATGGCGACGTAGATGCAGTACAGCTTTTCGCCTTCGCTCTGGGCGGCGGCGTTGGTGCTCTTCTGGTTCAGGATGGTGTCGACGGCCACGGCGGTCTTGCCGACCTGACGGTCCCCGATGATCAGTTCGCGCTGGCCGCGGCCGATCGGGATCAGGGTGTCGATGGCCTTCAGGCCGGTCTGCATCGGCTCATGCACCGACTTGCGCGGGATGATGCCCGGCGCCTTGACGTCGACGCGGCGGCGCTCGGTGAACTGGATCGGGCCCTTGCCGTCGATCGGCTCGCCCAGCGGGTTGACGACGCGGCCCAGCAGGCCCTTGCCGACCGGCACGTCCACGATCTCGCCCAGACGGCGGACCTCGTCGCCCTCGGCGATCTGGTTGTCCTGGCCGAAGATCACGGCGCCGACGTTGTCGCGCTCAAGGTTCAGGGCCATGCCCTTCACGCCGGCCTTCGGAAACTCGATCATCTCGCCGGCCTGGACGTTGTCCAGACCGTGGATGCGCGCGATGCCGTCGCCGACCGACAGCACCTGGCCGACGTCGGAAACGTCGGCTTCGACGCCGAAATTGGCGATCTGCGACTTGAGGATGGCCGAGATTTCGGCGGCGCGGATGTCCATGACAGGCTCTCTGTTATCGTCTCTTGGGGCCGGGCGATCCGGCCCGTCGCATTCTTGTTAGGCAGCGCGCTTACGCGCGCTTGAGGGCGAACTTCATCTGGTCGAGCTTGGTCTTCAGCGAGGCGTCGAACAGCTTCGACCCCACCTTGACCTTGAGGCCGCCCAGGATCGACGGATCGACGCGGGCGGTCATTTCCGGGTCCTTGCCCAGCGAGGCGCGCAGGGCGGACTGGATGGACTTCATCTGGGCGGCGCTCAGGGCCTGGGCCGAGACCACCTCGGCGGCGACCACGCCGGTCTTCTTCGCATACAGCTTGTCGAAGCCGGCGATTACGCCTGGCAGGTCGCCCGAACGGCCGTTCTGGCCCAGCAGACCGAGGAAATTCTTCGTCACGCCGTTGAATTTCGCGGCGTCGGCGATAGCCGTCAGACCCTTCTGCTGGTCCTCGGCGGCGATCACCGGCGAGGTGGCCAGCCGGCGCAGGTCCGCGCTGTCGTTCCACGCGGCGCGCAGCGACTTCAGATCGGCGCGCACGGCCTCCAGCGCGCCCGTCTCGTCAGCGAGGTCGAACAGCGCCTGTGCATAGCGCTCGCCGACTTCCGTCGTCCTGTAATCGTCAGCCACTGTATGGTCCGCGCGGGTTAGCGTTCGGGTTGTCGACCGGCGGCGGGGTGCACGCCGGTCAAAGGCCTGAAATGCTTGAAGAAAGCACGCCAGAGAAACGTCTCGCGACGCACCCTCCGGCTCAGCCGGGCGCCTGATAGCACCCTGACGACCCCGCCGCAACCGGGACAGGCCGCCGCAGCGATCCGGCGGCGTAACGAGAATTGACGTGTCGCGTCGACGTCGGGAGGCGAAGACTGGCCGCGCCCAGCTCGCCGGAACCCGCCATGATCCTCGCCCGCGCCCTTTCTGTCCTGACGGCCGTCCTCCTGCTCGCGGTCGCGCCCGCCACGGCCGCAATGGCCGGGGAGCCGGCCGCTTTCCGGGTGATGAGCTACAACATCCGGGTCGATGTGCCGTCGGACGACCCGACCTGGACCGAGCGCCGCCCGCACATGGCCGCCCAGATCGCCTTCTACGACCCGGACCTGCTGGGCGTTCAGGAGGCCCACTCGGCCATGGTCGGCTACCTGGCCGGCCGACTCCCGGCGTACGACCGATACGGCCTCGGACGCGACGACGGCGGGCCGGTCGGCGAAACAACCACCCTTTTCTGGAAACGGGACCGATACGAGCGCCTGCTGGCCGAAACCTTCTGGTGCTCGCCCACCCCCGACCGGCCGTCGAAGGGATGGGACGCCGCCTACCCCCGCACCATCACCCGCGTGCTGCTGCGCGACCGCAGGGACGGTCGCCTGCTCGACGTGCGCAATACCCATTTCGACCACGTCGGCGTGGTCGCCCGCGAACAGTGCGCCGAGCTGGTCGCCGCCCTCGCCCCCGCCGAGGTCGACGGCGCGCCGGCCGCCGTCGTGCTGATGGGCGACTTCAACACCGGGCCCGACACCGCGCCCTATCGCCGCATCCTCGCCTCCGGCCTGCGCGACGCGCGAGCCGCCAGCCCCGTCGACTTCGGCCCCGCCGGCACCTTCAACGGCTTCGACATCGCCGACGACAACGAGGGCGTCGCCATCGACCACATCTTCATCGGTCCCGGCCTGGCGGTGGAGCGGTTCGCCGTGCCCACCGACTCCTTCGGCGGGCGGGTGATCTCGGACCATTTCCCACTGGTCGCCGATCTGATTCCGCTGGAACCCTGACGGCGCGGTGCCAAGCTCACTCTATCTGAAGCTTGCCTGGAACGCCGCGCGCCCTTAGCGCTTTCCGCTCAAGCTTTTTCGACCGGGACCGCCCATGTTCGACTCCATCATTCCCCTCCTGTCCGACCCCGCCGCCTGGCTGGCGCTCGTGACCCTCGTGGTCATGGAGGTGGTGCTGGGCATCGACAACCTGGTCTTCATCTCCATCCTGTCGAACAAGCTGCCGGTCGAGCAGCGCTCCCGCGTCCGGCGCCTCGGCATCGCCCTGGCGCTGATCATGCGTCTCGGCCTGCTGGCCACCATCGGCTTCATCGTCGCCTTGACCAATCCGGTGTTCGACCTCGGCCTGACCGGTCCGATCGAGCACGGCGCGCCCCTGTTCGAGACCGCCTTCAGCTGGCGCGACCTGATCCTCATCGCCGGCGGCCTCTTCCTGCTGTGGAAGGCCACCAAGGAGATCCACCACACCGTCGATCCGACCCCGTCCGATCACGACCTGCTCGACAAGAAGGCCGTCGTCATCAACAACGCCGGCGCCGCCATCGTCCAGATCATCATGCTGGACCTGGTGTTCTCGGTGGACTCGATCCTCACCGCCGTCGGCATGACCGATCATGTGCCGATCATGATGACGGCGGTGATCATCGCCGTCACCGTCATGCTGCTGGCGGCCAATCCGCTGGGCAACTTCATCGACAAAAATCCGACCGTGGTCATGCTCGCCCTCGGCTTCCTGCTGATGATCGGCATGGTGCTGATCGCCGATGGCTTCGGCGTCCACGTGCCCAAGGGCTACATCTACGCCGCCATGGCCTTCTCCGGCCTCGTCGAGGGTCTCAACATGATGGGCCGCCGCTCCGCCGCCAAAAAGCAGGCGGCGATCGAGGCCCGTCAGGCCCAGCTCAACAAGGCCGAGACCGCCGAACCGGGGGTGTAAGGACAGCCCTTCTCCCCTTGGGGGAGAAGGTGGCCCGGAGGGCCGGATGAGGGGCAGGCTGGCTCCGGATCGGCCGCTTGCCTGCGTTTCTCCGGCGTCCCCCTCATCCGAGCGGCTGCGCCGCCCACCTTCTCCCCCGGAGGGGAGAAGGAACCCATGACGCTGTGCTGGCAATCCGCGAAATTGTAGTCGGATTGTGAGGGCGATCTCCCGCCTTCTCCGTCACTTGGCAGATTCTAGAACCGATCTTCCGTCCGCACAGGCCGGCGGGTGCATAATGCCGGGGCTTATCGCCGCCGGTCTTTGACAATCGCATCCCCGCCGCACCGTCCGAGGCGCGCCGATGTAGACTCTGCCGACTCTGACACAGCGAATTTCTGCAGACCCTGCCGCCTCTGCCGACTCCGCCACACCGTTTTTTTCGGCATGGCGCCCGGGCACAGCCCTACAGGAAGCTGTACGGGTCCACGTCCACGTTCAGCCGCACGCTGGCCGGCACCTTCACCCGCGCCAGCCACGCCCGCAGGAAGCCCTGCAGGTCGACGTCCCGGTCGGCGCGGACCAGCAGCCGCTTGCGCCGCCGTCCCCGCACCAGCGCCAGCGGCGCGTCGGCGGGGCCATAGACCTCCAGCCGCTCGGCGTTGGGGATCGACCCGGCCAGTTCGCGGGCGACCTTCTCCACCGCCGCCGCGTTCTCACCCGACAGGATGATCGCCGCCAGCCGGCCGTGCGGCGGCAGGGAGGCCGCCTCCCGCTCGGCCATCTCGGCCGCGACGAAGGCGTCCCGGTCCCCGGCCGCCAGCGCCATCAGCACCGGATGCTCCGGCGTCCAGGTCTGCAGGATCGCCCGGCCCGGCTTCTCCGCCCGCCCGGCCCGGCCGGTCGCCTGGGTCAAAAGCTGGAACGTCCGCTCCGCCGCCCTCAGATCCCCGCCCCTCAGCCCGAGGTCGGCGTCGACCACCCCGACCAGGGTCAGGTGCGGGAAATTGTGCCCCTTGGCCGCCGCCTGGGTCGCCACCAGAATGTCGATCTCGCCCTCGGCCATCCTCTGGATCAGCGCCCGCGCCGACTTGCCATCGGGCACGGTGTCCGAGCTGAACACCGCCGTCCGCGCCTCGGGGAACAGCTGGCGCACCTCCTCCTCGACCCGCTCGACCCCCGGACCCACCGAGACCAGCGAATCCTCGGCCCCGCACGACGGGCAGTGCTTCGGCCGCGCCATGGTGAAGCCGGTCAGGTGGCAGACCAGCCGCCCGGTGTAGCGGTGCTCGACCAGCCAGCTGTCGGTGTCCGGCGCCGTCAGCCGGTGCCCACAGGCCCGGCACAGCACCACCGGCGCATAGCCCCGCCGGTTCAGGAACAGCAGCGTCTGCTCGCCCCGCGCCAGCGTCTCGCCGATCGCCTCGCGCAACGGCTGCGACAGCCAGGTCTGCGGATCGGGCGGGCTCTGCCTCAGGTCCAGCAGCGAAATCTCCGGCAACACCGCCGCCCCGTGCCGCGCCTCCAGCTTCAGCCAGCCATAGCGGCCCTGATGCGCGTTCCACAGCGTCTCCAGCGAAGGCGTGGCCGAGGCCAGCACCACCGTCGCCCCCTCGATCCGCGCCCGCGCCACGGCGAGGTCGCGGCCGTGATAGACCAGCCCCTCCTCCTGTTTGAACGAGCCGTCGTGCTCCTCGTCCACCACCAGCAGCCGCAGGTTGGCATAGGGCAGGAACAGCGCCGACCGCGCCCCGACCACGATGTTGCAGCGCCCCGAGACCACCGCCTCCCAGACCTGCCGCCGCTTCGGCGGGGCCACACCGGAATGCCACTCAGCCGGCGCCGCCCCGAACCGAGCCGCGATCCGCTCGATCAGGGCCTGGGTCAGGGCGATCTCGGGCAGCAGGATCAGCACCTGGGCCGTCGGATCGGCCTTCAGCGTCCGCGCCGCCGCCTCCAGATAGGCTTCGGTCTTGCCCGACCCCGTGACCCCGTCCAGCAGGAAGGGCGCGAAGCCGGCCTTCGCCGTCGCCCCGGCGATCACATCCGCCGCCGCCGCCTGGTCCGCATTCAGCGTCGCCGGCGCATGGTCCGGATCGGGCGGATCAAAGGCGGCCACCGCCTCGATCTCCACCACCTCCAGGACACCCTCGTCGACCAGCCCCTTGACTACACCGGAGGAAACCCCCGCCGCCCGCGCCAGATCGGCTCCCGCCATTGACCGGTCGCCCAACGCCTCCAGCACCGCCCCCCGGGCCGCTGTCATCTTCGCGGGCGTCCGGTCCCCGACCCGCCGCACCCGCCGCTCCGGCCGGGGCCGCGGCGCCCGCAGCCCCTTCAGCGCCGCCGAGGCCATCTCGCCCGGCGCGCTCAGCGTCCACCGCGCCGCCCATTCCACAAAGTCCACGGTCCGGTCCGGCAGCCGCGGATCCTCCAGCACCTCGGCCACCGCCTTGAGCCGCCGGTTCGACCCCGTGGTCTCGCGCACCTCGGCCACCACCCCGCGCATCAGCCTCGGCCCCAGCGGCACCGCCACCTGATCGCCCCGCGCCAGCGCCATCGCCTCCGGGACCTCGTAGTCGAAGGCCTCGGGCACCGGCAGCGGAATGAGAACGCTGGCGACGATCACCAGGTCCTCCCCCTCTGGGGGAGGGGGACCACCAGAAGGGTGGTGGAGGGGGCTCTTTGGGCTCGCACCCGGGCGCTCTTCCGGTTAAACACCGCGCCCATGAAACTCTTCCTCGACACAGCCGACGTCGCCGTCATCAAGGACATGGTCCCCACCGGCATGGTGGACGGCGTCACCACCAATCCCTCGCTGATCGCCAAATCCGGTCGCAACATCGCCGAGGTCATCGCCGAAATCTGCGCCCTGGTCGAGGGCCCGATCTCCGCCGAGGCCGTGGCGACCGATTTCGAGACCATGGTCAAGGAAGGCGACAAGCTCGCCGCCATCGCCCCCAACGTGGTCGTCAAACTGCCCCTGACCTGGGACGGCCTGCGCGCCGCCCGCGCCTTCGCCGACAAGGGCGTCAAGACCAACGTCACCCTGTGCTTCTCGGCCGCCCAGGCCATGCTCGCCGCCAAGGCCGGCGCCACCTTCATCTCTCCCTTCGTCGGACGTCTGGAAGACCACGGCGCCGACGGCGTCGGCCTGCTGGAGGAGATCCGGGTGCTCTACGACGTGCACGGCTTCGAGACCCAGATCCTCGCCGCCAGCCTGCGCAATCCGGCCCATGTCAGCGCCGCCGCCGTCGCCGGCGCCGACGCCTCGACCATCCCGGCCGACGTTTTCAAGGCCTTGGTAAAACACCCGTTAACCGACAAGGGGCTTGATGCCTTCCTGGCGGACTGGGGCAAGACCGGCCAGTCCATTCTCTAACGACGCCTCGAGGAGAGGTCTGTGAGCGTATCGCCTGACCTCTCCGCCGAAGACGCAGGTCCTCACTGGCCGGAGATCCGCGCCTGGCTGCAGGCCCATCCCCAGACCCTGCTCGACGACCGCTCCCTTCTGGAAGAGATCGGGCTCAAGCCACACGGCCGCAACGTCGTCGAGTTCGGCCGCGCCGCTCTGACCAAACTGGAAGCCGCCGCCGAGCGCGAGGCCGACGCCCGCAAGCGCATTGAGGCCGTGGCCCGGGCCAATTTCGCCGCCCAGACCCAGACCCACGTCGCCGCACTGGACCTGATGGAGGCGCGCAACCCCTCCGACCTCGCCCGCCGGCTCGACGCCGCTTCGCAAGGCCGCTTCGGTCTCGCCGCGGCCGCTATCGCCCTTGAGAAGCCGGGAACCGTACCGTTCGGCTGGAAATCGCTCGACCCCGGCGCCGTGGATAATCTGCTCGGCGAGCATGGCCTGACTTGGCTGGGGCCCAATTTCGACGGACTGGGCCTGTTCGGCGCGACCGGGGACGAAGTGAAGTCCGTCGCCCTGATCCGCATGACTCCGGTCTTCCCCGGCCACGAACCCGGCCCCCGACCGGCCCTTTGCGCCTTCGGTTCGCCGGAAGAGGACGGCTTCACCCCCACCATGGGTTGCGAACTGGTCGCCTTCATCGCCCGGGTGGTCGAGCGCACGGCCGAACGATGGCCCATCCTCAGCTGACCGCCGACGAAGCTCTCGCCGCTTGGCTGGAGCATCTGGCCCACGAGCGCCGCCTGTCGCCCCGCACGCTGGAAGCCTATGGCCACATCGGCCGCCTCTACCTCGCCTTCCTGCAGCGCCACCGGGGCGGGGCCCCGACCATGGCCGACCTCGGGACCGTCACCCCCGCCGAGCTCCGCGCCCACCTCGCCGAGCGCCGCTCCGGCGACAGGCCCCTGAATGCCCGCTCGATCAGCCAGACCCTGTCGGCGATCCGCACTTTCCACGCCTTCCTCGACCACCGCTGCGGCGTGCCCGCCCCCCAGCTCGCCTTGGTTCGGGGGCCGCGGGTCAAGGCCTCCCTGCCCCGCCCGGTCAGCGAAGACCAAGCCCGCGGCCTGATGCAGGAGCCGGGCGCCGATCCCGACGCCGAGCCGTGGGAAGCCGCTCGCGACCGCGCCGTCCTGACCCTGCTCTACGGCTGCGGCCTGCGCATCTCGGAAGGCCTGTCCCTGACCCGCGCCGACGCGCCCCTGCCGGAGGCCCTGCGCATCACCGGCAAGGGCGGCAAGACCCGGCTGGCGCCGGTGCTGCCCGCCGTCCGGGACGCCGTCGACGCCTACCTCGCCCTGCAGCCCTTCCCGCTGGCGCCCGGCGACGCCCTGTTCCGCGCGCGCCGCGGCGGCGCGCTCAGCCCGCGCCACGTCCAGGCCACGGTGCAACGTCTGCGCGGTCGGCTCGGCCTGCCCGCCAGCGCCACGCCGCATGCCCTGCGCCACAGCTTCGCTACCCACTTGCTCGGCGCCGGGGCTGACCTGCGCTCGATCCAGGAACTGCTCGGCCACGCCAGCCTGTCCACGACACAGAAATACACCGCCGTTGACGCCGCCCGCCTGCTCAACGACTATGCAGCGGCGCATCCCCGCGCGTAGACTGCTGCATCAGAACGCGGGAGGCGGCTCTGGCGGGCGGTGCGATTCCGATCCTGAATCGGCGGGCCATGACCTTGGGCATGATCAGCCTGCTGGCGAGCAATCCAGCGCGAGCCCAGGAAGCGGAGGGCGGCGAGCCCCGCCTGCTCGCCAATCTTCTTACCCGCATGGCCTTGCGCGTCACCATCAACGGCCGACGCGGCGCGGTCTTCGTGCTCGACACCGGCGCCGGCCGCACCGTTATTTCGGAGGATCTCGCCCGGTTGTGGGCGCTGGCTGCCCGCCCGTCAGTGCTGGTGCACGGGCTGACCTCCGCCCAGGTCGCGCCGACGGTCCATATCGACCGACTGAATGTCGGCGGGCGCCGCGTCCTCGACCTGCAGGCTCCGGTCTTTCCGCGGTCGATGCTGGCTGCGGACGGTCTTCTGGGACTGGACGTTCTGGGGCGCTTCCGACTCGACCTCAACATCGCGTCCCGCCGCATCCGGATGGCGCCTTCCGGACCAGACGTCGTGGCGATCGGCTCCGCAGGCTACCGGGCGTCGCGGCTGCAGCGGCAGGAGCGGCCGGCCCGGCACGGCCGCTTCGGCGCCCTGATCCTCCGCGGCGTCGCCGAAGACGTCGAGATCGACGTCTTCGTCGACACAGGCGCGCAGTATTCGATCGGAAACCTGGCGCTACTGGCGGCGGTCGGCGGCGACCTGACGGCGTTGGAGCGGGTCACCCTCTACGGCGTCACCGGTCAGGTGCTGGCCGCCGCCAGCGGCCACGTCCGAAGTCTGCGGTTGGGGACGCAGCGCCTCGGCCCGACACCACTCCTGTTCGCCGACCTGCACGCCTTCGATGTGCTGGATCTGACCAGCCGGCCAGCTCTTCTGGTCGGCGCTGACCTGCTTTCCCGCTTTCGCGAGGTGACGCTCGACTTCGGCCGCTCACGGATGGCGTTCCGGGGGCTGAGACGAACCGGCTAGGCCTGCATCGTCCAGCCGTCGACGCCCATGGCCGCCTGTTTGACCGCTTCCGATCGGGTCGGATGCGGATGGCAGATCCGCGCGATATCCTCGCTCGAGCCGCCGAAGGCCATGGCCACGCACGCCTCCCCGATCATCTCGCCCGCTTGCGGACCGAGGATGTGGACGCCGAGAATCCGGTCGGTCGCGGCGTCGGCCAGCACCTTGGCGAAACCCTCGGTTTCGTGATTGATCTTGGCCCGGCTGTTAGCGCTGAACGGGAATTTTCCACTCTTATAGTCGACCCCCGCCTCCTTGAGCTGGTCCTCCGTCTTGCCGACCCAGGCCACTTCCGGAGCGGTGTAAACCACGCTGGGTACAAGGTCGTAGTCTACGTGCCCGGCCTTGCCCGCGATCAGTTCCACCACGGCGACGGCATCTTCTTCCGCCTTGTGCGCCAGCATCGGGCCGTGGGTGACGTCGCCGATGACCCAGACGCCGCCGGCGTTGGTCTTGAAGTGGTCGTTGGCGATGAAGCCGCGCTTGTCGGGCTCCACCCCGACGGTCTCCAGTCCCAGGCCTTCCGTGTAGGGACGCCGGCCGATGGCTACGAGGACCACGTCGCCCTTTAGCGTCTCGGCCGCGCCGCCAGCGGCCGGCTCGACGGTCAGCGCGACCCCGTCCTTCGAGGTCTTCGCCCCGGTCACCTTCGAACCGAGCTTGAAGCTCATCCCCTGTTTGGTCAGGGCGCGCTGGAAGGCCTTGGCGACATCGCTGTCCATGCCCGGGGTGATGCGGTCCAGATACTCCACCACCGTCACCTGCGCACCGAGCCGGCGCCAGACCGAGCCCAGCTCCAGCCCGATGATCCCGGCCCCGACGACGATCAGATGCTTTGGCACGGTCGGCAGCGACAGGGCCCCGGTGGAGTCCACCACCTTGCCGTCCTCGAAGGCCACGCCCGGCAGCGGCGTCGGCTCCGAACCGGTGGCGATGACGATATTCTTCGCCGACAGGGTGCTCTTCGAGCCGTCGGCGGCGGCCACCTCGACCGTGCCCGGACCGGTGATCCGCCCCCGGCCCTTGACCCACTCGACCTTGTTCTTCTTGAACAGGAATTCGATGCCTTTGGTCAGGGCCGCGACGCTGTCCGCCTTCTGGCTCATCATCTGGCCGAGATTCAGCTTCGGCGATCCGACCTCAATGCCGAGGCCCGCGAAGTCCTTGCCCGCCATCTCATAGAGCTCGGAGGCGTGAAGCAAGGCCTTCGACGGCATGCAGCCCACGTTCAGGCAGGTGCCGCCCAAGGTGTCGCGCATCTCGACGCAGGCGGCATTCAGCCCCAGCTGCCCGGCCCGGATGGCAGCGTTGTAGCCGCCCGGCCCGCCGCCGATAATGACGATATCATACGCGGCGCTGGGGGATGCAGCTTCGGCCATGGGGTCTCTCGTTCAGTGGGCGCGGGGAGCGCGCGGAACCTACCGGTGCGCGGGTGCGCGTCAACAGTGCAGACCCATATAGGCGCCCCGTCACTCGCTAATAGGCGAATTGACCCGGTGTTCGCGCACGGCGGATGCGGCGACCGGCGATCATGACGAGCACACCGAGCACGACCAGCGCGCCGAGCGTAAGCCAGATCGGCTCCATCGGCAGGCCGGCGGCCACGTCTGGCGCGGTCATCGTCGCCGGGCCCGTCAGGGCAGCCTCACCGCCCTGCTGGTCAAGTGCGAGGCGCAGCGCGGCATCGGCAAGAAACGCAAGCAGATAAGCCAAGAACGCCTTCGAATTTCCGGAGCCGAGCATCAGGGCGGAGATGACGTACAGGCCAATCGCCCCGACCCACAGCACCCAGGCAGGAAGAAAGCCGAACAGTTCGGCCGCGCCCTGCACCTCGGCTCCGGCCTCCAGCGCGGCGGCCTCACGACCGCCCCCTTCGAAGAACGGCGACAGAAACGGCCACGTCAGCCACCCGGCATAGACCAGAACCGCCAGCACCACGACGAGACGCAATACCTTCATGACCGACCCTCCCACGGCTGGTTAACCATTCTACACCGTCAAGCTGAACACGCCAGCATTCGACGCTTGGAGGAGCAGGCCTGCCTCAGGCAGGGGCCGTCGGCAGGGTGATGGAGACCTCCGTGCCGTGGCCTTGGGCGCTGTTGATTGACAGCATGCCGCCGGACTGCCGGGCGAATGCATAGGCCTGGGACAGGCCTAGCCCGGCCGCGCCCTCGCGCGTTGTGAAGAACGGCTCCACAGCCCGGGCCGTCAGGTCGCGGTCCATCCCGGGGCCGCTGTCGCGGATGCTGAGGCGAACCCCTCCCTCCACCAGGGTCTCCAGCCGCACGGCCACCGATCCCCGCCCGTCGAGGGCCTCGACCGCATTGCGGGTCAGGGCCTTGACGGCCCCCTCAAAAGCCACGGGATCGACTTGGGCGGGAGCCGCCTCGACTGGCGCCTCGATCATCAGATCGACTCCGGGACCCACCAGTTCGCGCAGGCGGCTCTCCATGCCGCGCAGTAGCACGCCAGTATCCAGAACCCGTCGCACCGGCTCGTCATCGCCTTGGGAGAAGGCGGTCAGGCGCCGCGTCAGCAGTTCGCCCTTTTGCCCGACAGCCAGGGCCGCCTCTCCGATCCGCCGCACCCTCGCCGGATCGTCGACCTGACGGAGCATCATGTCCAGCGCGCCCGTCATCACGCTCAGGACGGCGCTGAAGTCGTGGGCGAGGCCGCCGGTCAGGCGGCCCACATTTTCCATCCGCCGTCCGCCCTCAAGCTCGGCGTCGGCGTCGGCGCGCACACGCTCGGCGGCGGCCCGAGCCTCCTCAGCCTCGGCGCGCGCAGCTTCGGCGGCGGACAAGGCTTCGGCGGCGGCGGCCTTTGCGCTCTCGGCCTCGACACCTGCATCCCGATCGGTCTCGGCGTCTCGCACGGACGACTGTCCTGCCCGCTCGGGAACCTCGGCGCCAGCCGTCGAGGTCCCGACGCGTTCGCCCGCCAGCAGCAGGGCGTCCACCTCGCCTTCGACATCGGCGAGCGGCAGCATCGACCAGCGGATGGCCCCCGCGGAGCCGCGGCGCGACACGATGGGCTCCGCTTCTCCGGCCGGCGAGGCCAGAGCGGCCCGTAGCGACTGCCGGCCCTCGACCCGCTCATCCTCGCCCAGGAAAAGATCGGCGAAATCACCGTCGGCGGAGTCGCGGCCCAGCAGCAGCAGGGCCGTGCGGTTCGCTTCCTGGATTCGTCCATCCGGCCGCACCACGACGAGCGCGCTGGCGGCGGCGTCGAACACCCGGCGGGTCACACCGTCGTCGACGGTCGAGGCCTGCGGGACAACGATATCGGGGGTGATCAGTCCCTCAGCCTCGACGAGGGCGGCCGTCGAGCCCGTAATCTGGCCGAACTCGTTCTCGATCGGCATGGCCGTGACCGACACCAGCATCTTTCGGCGGGAGGTGGGATTCGCCAGAAGGTGCTGGAACCCCCTGACCGTCTGGCCTCTGAGGGCTCGGGCGCTCGGCAGTAGATCGGGCGGGATGGGCCGCCCGTCGGGAAAGGTGATGCCCCATGTCGCCGAGTGGAAGCGCAGGCCGATCAGCTCGGCGTCGCGCCGGCCGAGCAGCTGGTGGGCGGCGCGGTTGGCGAAGACGAACTTGCCTTGCCCGTCAGTCTCGACCATGGCCACGGGAATGGCGTTCAGCGTTTCGAACAACCGCTTCTGGGAATCCTCGGCCACCCGCTGCACCAGATCCAGCTGATCCGAGGCGCTGACGTGTCGCGAGCGGTTGCTCGCGGCCAGCCAAAGGCCCACCAGGCCGATGACCCAGCCGACGGCCGACAGCCCCCCCAGAACCCAAACCCAGTTGATCTGGCCCTCCAGAAACATGCGTCCCGACTGTCCCGTTCTGACGCCCGCGGCGCCCCTTCGGGCCGTACACTGCAAACGACGAACCGGACCGGGCCGGTTTCCCCGTCAAGGCGACCAGACCGGCGGCCGCGGGTCGTCCAGTCCGGACCGTTACACTCCGGGCGGCGTCAGAACCACGGCCTGAGGAACCCGACCGCGATCGAGAAGGGCGAGCATCCAGATGCCTGCCGGGATCAGCCAATAGGCGAACCCCGGCAGCCAGGGCGCGACGGGCAGTAGTGGACTGAGCGCCAGCGCGCCAGACAGTATTCCCGTCACGGCCGCCAGCGCCCAGGTCCGCATCCATGACCGCGCGATGATCGCCGCCGGATCGGCGCTCTCGAGTCCGGTGCATGCGTGGCGGAACAGCAGGACGTACAGCACCGACAGCACCGAAAAGCCGAAGCCGTAGATCGTATAGGTCCAGCCCAACTGGCCGAAGCTGTCGATCAGGCCGCCGCCGGGCAACCGCCCGCCCGACATGAAATGCAGCGCCGTCTCGGTCAGAAGGCGGAGGGGAAACACGAACACGAGCACCGAGAACACCACCGCCAGGCTGAGCAAGGTCGCCATCCGGTCCCGCCGCGGACCCAGCAACGACCATGCCCGATGGGCCAGCCAAAACAGGATGATCAAGGCGAATCCGGCGAGGAAGGCGGGAATCCGCATCAGCGCATGCACCAGATCGTCGAAGGACCGCAGCGGCTCGGCTCCGGCGATGATCAACAGCGAGACCGCGAAGGCGAACGCCGCATCCACGAAGCCGTCCAGCCGATTCCCCTCGGCCGGTCCAGTCGGCGCGACTGTCGTGATGCCCTCGCTCATTGCTCCGTACCCGCAGTCCGACGTAACGGTGATCGATTTGTCGCGCCGGAGCAATCTCGAAGGTCAGTCCCAGCTCACCGTCTGCGGCGCATAGGCGTCCATCGCCTCGAGCAGGGCGGTGACCAGCGACCGCTCTTCCTCGCTCAGTTCGGGCCGCCAGATGTCGAAGATCAGCACCACCCGCGTGCGGTCGCTGCCGTTTTTCGCCTCGTGCTCGATGGTGTCGTCGAAAGCCCAGCACTTGCCGCGCTCCCACGACCGCACGTCATTGCCGACACGGAACTGGCAATGGGGCGGCACGATGAGGGGCAGGTGGCAGGTGAGCCGGGTGTTGACGAAGCCGGTGTGGGGCTGGATGTGCGCCCCGGCCTTCAGCTGGGAGAACATGATCTGCGGCGACCGGCCCCTGACGCGGCACAGGGGTGCGTCCGTCAGCGCCGCCATGGTCTGCGGGCAACGCGCGGCGTTGTCGGTCTCGGCGCCATCCTTCCAAAGAAAGCAGCTGCTCCAGTCCATGCTGTCGATGAGCGGGTAGTCCGGTCGGTTCGGCATACCGGCCCGGGTCTTGAGATAGGGGGTGAAGGCCGACCGGTCCTCAAGGACGGCGTTCAGCTCGGCCGTCATCGCGTCAGTGGCCGCTTCGACGGCCTCCATCCAGGGAAACTGCTCGCGCGGGTAGAACTGGATGTTGGGCAGCTCGGGGTAATAGAGCGCCTGCGGCTGCTGCAGATAGGGCTGCTTGCGACCGGTCAGGATTTCGAGTGCATGGGTGAAGCGGCGGTCGGAGGAGCCAGCGGAATAGCCGGCCTCCTCCAGCGCCTCGTCGAGCACGGTTTGCATGCCGGCCGCGATGCGGTCCTGGGCGGCGCGGGCCCGGCGCAGGCCCTCGGCCAGGTCCGGCGGAAGGGAGGGCGCCGCGCCCGCCAGTTTGACGAAAGCGTTGAAATAGAAGCTGGCCTCGCGGTTCGAGCCCCGGGCCGCCAGGACATCGGCCTTGGCCAAGGCGCCGCGCAGGCTGCGGGCGTTCAGCACCAGGGCGCGGTCCGCCGCGGTCTCGGCCGCCGCATGGTCGTCGAGGCGAACGCAGCTGGCGGCCAGCAGGGCCCAGGCGTCGGCGTCCGCATCGGCGCCCCCGGCGATGGCCTCGTCGAGCCGTGCCCGCGCCGCCGCCCAATCGCCCGCGCGATAGGCGGCCACGGCGGACTGGAGCAGCTGGATCGGCGGAGCATTCGGAGCCATGTCCGTTGGTAGCCCTCCGGACCGCGTCCCTCAACACCGCTGACGGAGGCCATGGCTCCAACACAAAAAGGCCCGGTCCGAAGACCGGGCCCTTTGCGTTCCGACTGGAGCGGGCGAGGCGATTCGAACGCCCGACCCTCACCTTGGCAATCTGGGGAGGCCCATGGCTCCAAAACAAAAAGGCCCGGTCCGAAGACCGGGCCCTTTGCTGTTTCGACTGGAGCGGGCGAGGCGATTCGAACGCCCGACCCTCACCTTGGCAAGGTGATGCTCTACCCCTGAGCTACGCCCGCGCTTCAGTCGAGGGCGGGCCTATAGCGGACTGTCGCAACCCCCCGCAAGCCCTTTCAGCAAGAATCCGGAGCCTCTTGCGCTCAAGCAGCGGACGACCGGGTCGTGAGCGGTAGCGCCCCCTTCCGTGCGTCAGCGCGGCGCCAGCCTGATGGCCCCGTCGAGGCGGATGCACTCGCCGTTGATGTAGACGTTGCGGGCCAGCTCCAGCACCAGCGAGGCGTAGTCGGCGGGGGTGCCGAGGCGGCTGGGGAAGGGGATGGCGGCGGCGAGGGCGTCCTGGATCTTCTGGTCCATGCCGGCCATCATCGGCGTCCACATGATGCCGGGCAGGATGGTGTTGCAGCGGACGCCTTCCTGGGCGAGATCGCGGGCGACCGGCAGGGTCATGGCGTAGACGCCGCCCTTGGATGCCGAATAGGCCGCCTGACCGATCTGGCCGTCCTGGGCCGCCACCGAGGCGGTGTTGACGATCAGGCCGCGCTCGCCGTCGGCCATCGGCTCCAGCGTCACCATCCCGGCCGCCGACTGCGACAGCACCCGGAAGCTGCCGAACAGATTGACTCGCACCGTACGCTCGAACTGAGCCATGTCGTGGGCGCGGATTTCGCCGGTGTCCTTCTTGCGCGAGACGGTCTTCTGGCCGGTGGCGATGCCGGCGCAGTTGACGGTCAGCCGCTCCTGGCCGTGGGCGGCGCGGGCCTTCTCGAAGCCGGCGGCGACGCTGTCGTCGTCGGTGACGTCGACCTGGCAGAACACGCCGCCGATTTCGGCCGCGACGGCCTCGCCCTTGTCGGCCTGCATGTCGAAGATGGCGACCTTCACGCCCTGCGCCGCAAGCGCCCGCGCCGTGCCCTCGCCGAGGCCGGAGGCGCCGCCCGTCACCACCGCCGCGATCGAACCGTCGAGTTTCATGGCCGCAGCCCCTATGTTGTTTGAACCTTGAGAATGCCGCGGGGTTTAGCCGCCATGTCCGCCAAAGCCAAACCCGTCACGCCCGAGGAGGCGCTGGACCCGTCGCGCGCCCTCGTGCCCTCCGTGCAGCGGGTCAACGAAGTGCGGGTCAGCAAGGGGTTCTGGCCCAAGATCCGGCGCACCGCCTCGCGCATCCCGTTCGCCGGTCGGGCCCTGTCCGTCTGGTTCGCGGCCCGCGATCCCGAGACCCCGGCGGCGGCCAAGGGGCTGATGCTCGGGGCGCTGGCCTATTTCGTCCTGCCCATCGACGCCATTCCGGACATCTTCGCAGGCATCGGCTTCACCGACGACGCGGCCGTGATCGGGGCCCTGATCGCCACCCTCGGCGCCAACATCAAGCGCCGCCACAAGGACCAGGCCGACGCCGCGCTGGAGCGGCTGCGGCAGGACTAGCTCTCCACCGTCACCACCACCTTGCCCATGGCCGAGCGGTCGCCGAGCGCCTGGATGGCCTCGTGGGCGCGTTCCAGCGGGAAGGTGCGGCTGACGCGCGGCCTGATCTTCCCTTCGCTCCAGAAGCGGAACAGGTCGGCCATGTTGGCGGCGTGGGCCGCGGGGTCGCGCATCACGGCGGCGCCCCAGAACACCCCGATCACCGACACCGACTTCAGCAGGGTCAGGTTCAGCGGCAGCGAGGGAATTCCCGCCGGGAACCCAACCACCAGATAGCGGCCGTTCCAGTCCATGGCCCGCAGCGCCGGCTCGCAATAGTCGCCGCCCACGGCGTCATAGACCACGTCGGCGCCGTCGCGGCCCGAGGCCAGTTTGAACTCGCCCGACAGCTCCTTCTGCGCCGCCTTGTCCATCTTGCCCGAGGGATAGATCAGGCCGTTGTCGGCCCCGGCCTCGAGCGCGAACTGGACCTTGTCGTTGGTCGAGGCGGCGGCGATCACATGGGCGCCCATGGCCTTGCCGAGTTCGACCGCGGCCACCCCGACCCCGCCCGCGGCCCCCAGCACCAGCAGGCTCTCGCCGGCCTTCAGGCCGGCCCGGTCCTTCAGGGCGTAGTAGCTGGTGCCGTAGGTCATCGTCAGGGCCGCAGCCGTCTCGAAATCCATGCCGTCGGGGATCTTCATCACCGATGCGGCGGGCACGGCCAGCCGCTCGACCATGCCGCCCCAGCCGGGCACGGCGATCACCCGGTCGCCCTTGCGGACGGTGGTGACGCCCTCGCCGATCGCCTCGACCACGCCGGCCACCTCGCCGCCCGGCGAGAACGGCCGCTGCGGCTTGAACTGGTATTTGTCCTCGATGATCAGGGTGTCGGGGAAATTGACGCCCACGGCCTTCACCTCGATCACCACCTCGCCCTTGCCCGGCGTCGGGTCCAGCACCTCCTCGACCGTCAGGGTTTCGGGGCCGCCGGGGGCTTTGGAGAGGACTGCGCGCATGGAATGTCTTTCTGGCCTATCGCGCTTCGCGCTACTTGAGGCCGGGCCGGGGGAGAGGAGCGGCCGCCCCCGTGGCGCCCGCGTCGATGGAACGCTAAGCAGCCCCACGCCCGTTGAAAAGGGGCGATCAGGAGACGACCCCGAATGACGGCCCTCATCCTTCACGGCGGCGCGGGCGCCCGGCGCGAGCGCAACTACGACGCCGAGGTCGCGCATATGCGTGAGGTGGTCGAGGCGATGAAGGCGCGGCTGGACGCGGGGGCGAGCGCCCTGGACGTGGCGGTCGAGGCGACGGTGATGCTCGAGGACTCGGGCCTGTACGTGGCCGGCCGGGGCGCCTCGCCCAATCTGGCCGGAGCCTATGAGCTGGACGCCAGCCTGATGGACGGCGCGACGCGGAAGGCCGGCGCCGTGGCGGCGCTGCAGGGGTTCCGCAATCCGGTCGTGGCGGCCCGCGCGGTGATGGACCGCACGCCTCACGTCATGCTGGCCGGCGAGGGCGCGGCCCTGTTCGCCCTGGATCAGGGGCTGGAGCCGATCGGCGACGAGGAGGCGTGGTTCACCCGGGCGGGCCAGGGCGAGGACAATCATCCGCCGGGGACGCTGAGCCACGGCACGGTCGGCTGCTGCGTGCTGGACGCGAATGGTCGGCTGGCGGCCGCGACCTCCACCGCCGGAGTGTTCGGCAAGATGCCCGGACGGGTCGGCGACACCCCCATTCCCGCGGCGGGGACCTGGGCCGACGACCGGATCGCCGCCTCGGGCACCGGTCAGGGCGAGTATTTCATCCGCGTGGCCGCCACGGCGCAGGTCAGCTGGCGCGTCGCCGCCGGCCAGTCGCTGGCCGAAGCCACGCGGGCCGTCATCGACGAGATCGGCGGCCTCGGCGGCGACGGCGGCCTGATCGCGCTCGACCGCGAGGGAAACATTGCCGCCCCCTTCAACAGCCAGGGCATGAAGCGGGCCTGGCTGACACCCGCCGGCGAGATCGGCGTCGAGGTGTTCGGGCGCTGAGGCGGGCGGCGGGGCGTTCGGAGGTAGACTCCCGGGCGACAAAAAGACCAGTCTACCTCGTCTACCCCGTCTACCTTTTTCGGCCCAAGTCATTGATCTTGCTGGCTGCGAATGAAGTAGACTCCATAGACTGTTCTCCCGTCCATCAGGCTGTGAAAGCAGTGTAGCGGTCCGATACGTCAGGATCGGTCGTAGGCCGTCGGTCCGTCGCATTGCAGAGATTTAATCCGCGGATGAACGGCGTTCATCCGCCGTTCACAGCGGTGGCGGCTTAAGCGTTACAGGAATAACGGGGCCTTTCCATGAAGTCGCTTCTCGCCGCTGCGGCCCTCGCCGCCCTGATCGCAACGACCGCCTGCGCGCCGGTTATCGAGGGCGGTCCGCCTATCGACCTGCCACCGGGTCTGCAGGAGACCGCACAGGTCGGCTCAATCACCCTGTCCAGCGACTGGCTGAACGCCGAGGAGGATTTCTCCGAGACCCTTTCTGACGAGGTCTACGAGGAACTCCGGCTCTGCATGCACGGCACCGCTCCGATCAACGTCCGCATCCATATCGAGGACCTGGACCGCGCCGGTCGCCTCGAGACGCTGCTGAACGGCGACGGCGTCCACACCCTTGCCGGCATGGTCGAGTTCGTCGATCCGTCGCGGGACAACCTCGTAGTGGGGCGCTTTCCGGTCACCGTGGCGACCAGCGCCCAAGGCCGTCTCGGCGGGCTGTTCGGCGACCGCCAGATGATGGTGGCGGAAGAGTTCGGTCGCGCCGTCTGCGATCAGGCCTTCGGCCGCAACCCCCGAGCGCGGGGCCCGCAGAACGCCACACGGGGCTGAAACGATGAAGGGCCGGCGGATCGCTCCGCCGGCCCTTCCTTCATTCGGACTTCGAAGCCTATTCCGCCGCGATCGCTTCCGGACCGCCGGCGAGGTTGCGCAGGACGTAGGGCATGACGCCGCCGGCCTTGAAGTAGTCCAGCTCCGTCGCGTTATCGATGCGGCAGCGCACCGGGAAGCGGGCCATCTTGCCGTCCGAGGGGCGGAACAGTTCGACCCACAGGTCCTGACGCGGACGCAGCTTGCCGACGTTGGCGTCCGACAGGCCGCGGATGGTGACGATCTCTTCCCCGGTAAGTCCGAGACGGGTCCAGCCCTCGGCCTTGAACTGCAGCGGCACGACGCCCATGCCGATCAGGTTGGAGCGGTGGATGCGCTCGTAGCTCTCGGCGATGACGGCGCGGACGCCCAGCAGGCGGGTGCCCTTGGCCGCCCAGTCGCGCGACGAACCGGTGCCGTATTCCTTGCCCGCGAACACGACCAGCGGCCGGCCCTCGGACTGGTAGCGCATGGCCGCGTCGTAGATCGACATCGTGTCGCCCGACGGGAAATGCTTCGTCATCCCGCCCTCGATCTCGGGCGTGATCTTGTTGCGGATGCGGATGTTGGCGAAGGTGCCGCGCATCATCACTTCATGGTTCCCGCGGCGCGCGCCGTAGGAGTTGAAGTCCAGCGCCTCGACGCCGTGGTCGGTCAGATACTGGCCGGCCGGCGAGGCCTTCTTGATCGAACCGGCCGGGCTGATGTGGTCGGTGGTGATCGAGTCGCCGAAGATGGCCAGCACCCGGGCCTCGACGATGTCGGCGACCGGGGCCGGCTCCATCGACATGCCCTCGAAATAGGGCGGGTTCTGCACATAGGTGGAGGTGTCGTCCCAGGCGTAGGTCTGGCCGCCCTCGACCTTGATGTTCTGCCAGTGCTTGTCGCCCTTGAAGACGTCAGCATAGCGTTTGGCGAACATGGCCGGAGTGACCGACTTCTTCTGGATGGCGGCGATCTCGGCCGAGGTCGGCCAGATGTCCTTCAGGAAGACGTCCTTGCCCTTCTTGTCCTGACCGATCGGATCCTTCGAGATGTCGATCCGCATCGAACCGGCCAGCGCATAGGCGACGACCAGCGGCGGCGAGGCGAGGTAGTTGGCCTGAACGTCCGGGTTCACCCGACCTTCAAAGTTGCGGTTGCCGGAGAGCACCGAGGTGGCGACGAGGCCGTTGTCGTTGATCGCCTTTGAGATCGCCGGATCCAGCGGGCCCGAGTTGCCGATGCAGGTGGTGCAGCCGTAGCCGACCAGGTTGAAGCCCATGGCGTCGAGGTCGGCCTGCAGGCCGGCGGCGGTCAGATAGTCGGTAACCACCTGCGAGCCGGGGGCCAGCGAGGTCTTGACCCACGGCTTGACCTTCATGCCCAGCTTGTGGGCCTTGCGCGCCACCAGACCGGCGGCGATCAGCACAGACGGGTTGGAGGTGTTGGTGCAGGAGGTGATGGCGGCGATGACCACATCGCCGTCGCCGAGATCGAATTTCTCGCCCTCGACCTTGACCCGCGGCGCGTCGACCGGGCGGCTGAACACCTCGCCCAGAGCCGTCTCGAACGACGGGGCGGCGACGGTCAGCTCGACCTTGTCCTGCGGACGCTTGGGACCGGCCAGCGACGGCACGACCGAGGCCATGTCCAGCTCAAGGACGTCGCTGAACACCGGGTCTTCCGAGGTCTCGTCGATCCACAGGCCTTGCGCCTTCGCATAGGCCTCCACGAGGGCCACGCGGGCCTTGTCGCGGCCGGTGGCGGTCAGATAGCCGATGGTCGCGGCCGAGACCGGGAAGAAGCCGCAGGTGGCGCCGTATTCCGGGGCCATGTTGGCGATGGTGGCCTGGTCCTCGATGGTCAGGGCGGTGACGCCCGGGCCGAAGAACTCCACGAATTTGCCGACCACGCCCTTCTTGCGCAGCATCTGGGTGACGGTCAGCACCAGGTCGGTGGCGGTGGCGCCTTCCGGCAGGGCGCCGGTCAGGCGGAAGCCGATGACTTCCGGGATCAGCATCGGAATGGGCTGGCCCAGCATGGCCGCCTCGGCCTCGATGCCGCCGACGCCCCAGCCCAGCACGGCCAGGCCATTGATCATGGTGGTGTGGCTGTCGGTGCCGACCACGGTGTCGGGATAGGCGATGGTCGCCTTGCCCTCCGGCGCGGTCCAGACGGTCTGGGCCAGGTTCTCGAGGTTGACCTGGTGGCAGATGCCGGTGCCGGGGGGCACGACGCGGAAATTGTTGAACGAGGTCGAACCCCAGCGCAGGAATTTATAGCGCTCGATGTTGCGCTCGTACTCGCGCTCGACGTTCTGCTCGAACGCGCCGGGAGTGCCGAAATGGTCGACCATGACCGAGTGGTCGATGACCAGATCGACCGGGCTCAGCGGATTGATCCTGGCCGGGTCGGCGCCGAGGGCGCTCATGGCGTCGCGCATGGCGGCGAGGTCGACCACGGCCGGGACGCCGGTGAAGTCCTGCATCAGCACCCGGGCCGGGCGGAAGGCGATCTCGTGCTCGACCGCGCCCTTGTTGTCGATCCAGGCGGCGACGGCGCGCAGGTCGGCCTCGGTCACAGAGACCCCGTCCTCGTTGCGCAGCAGGTTCTCCAGCAGCACCTTCATCGAGCGCGGCAGGCGGGAAATCCCGGCCAGACCGGCTTCCTCGGCGGCCGGAAGGCTGTAATAGGCGTATTTCTTGCGCCCGACGGAAAGGTCCTGACGGGTCTTGAAGCTGTCGTTCGACGGCATGGGAGAGGTTCCTCTGGTCAACGCCGCCCGGACATCCGGTTGCGCGGTCGCGCGACAGACGGCGGGGCGCACAGGTCCCCGCCGCGCGCGGCGAACGCCTGCTGCGGCGAGGCCGGATATAGCCCTGGTTCCACCGGGCGTCCATGTATCCACGTCGGACGTGGGGTCATTGAGAACTGTTCGCACCAAGCCTCTCCCTCCCCGCCCCGGGGAGGGATGTCGACGCGCAGCGGCGACAGGGTGGGGACGGCCGGCGACGATTTGCGCCAAGCCACGTTCAGCCGCCCCCACCCGGCCGCTTCGCGGCCACCCTCCCCTGAAGGGGAGGGAGAACGCATGCTGACCGTCTCCGCCCTGACCCTGTCGCGCGGCGAGCGGGTGCTGTTCCGCGACCTGTCGCTGTCGCTGGCGGCGGGCGAGGCCGTGGCCCTGACCGGGGCCAACGGCGCGGGCAAGACCAGCCTGCTGCGCGCCCTCGCCGGCTTCCTCCGTCCGGACGCCGGGACCATCGCCTTCGGCGACGCCGATCCGGCCGAGGCGCGGCGCCGCCACCTGCACTGGCTGGGCCATCTTGACGGACTAAAGGGCGCGCGCCGGGCGCGGGAGGAGCTTGAATTCCAGGCGCGTTGGATGGGCGCGGACGCGGCCGGGATCGCCGCCGCCATCGACGTCCTCGCGCTGGAGCCGCTGCTCGATCTGGAGGTGCGCCAGCTGTCCGCCGGCCAGCGCCGCCGCCTCGCCTTCGCCCGGCTGATCGCCACGCCGCGCCCGCTCTGGCTGCTGGACGAGCCGTTCGCGCCGCTGGACGCCCGCTGGCGCGCGGCGCTGGGCCTGCTGATGCAGGCGCACCTCGACAAGGGCGGCGCCATCCTCGCCGCCGTCCACGATCCGCTGCCGGTCGCAAGCCGCGCCTTCGACATCGGAGCCGGGCGATGAAGGCCCTCGGCATCCTGTTCCGGCGGGAGCTGGCTCTTGCCTGGTCCGGTGGCGGCGGGCCGTTGCTGGCCTGCGGCTTCTTTCTCTGTTTGACCGTGCTCGTGCCGCTCGCGGCGGGCGGCGACCCGGCGGGGCTGAAGCCGGTGTCCGGCGGCGTCGCCTGGCTGGCCCTGGCCCTGTCGTCGATCCTGTCGCTGGAGCGGCTGTTCGAGCGGGATCTGGAGGACGGTGCGCTGGACCTGATCGCCCTCGGCCCGGTCCCGCTGGAGCTGGTCGTCCTCGCCAAGGCCGCGGCCCAGTGGCTGGCCGTCGGCGCGCCGCTCGCCGTAACCGCCCCCATAGCCGCCATCACCCTCGGCCTCGCGCCCGATCAGGCCCCGCTGGTCGCCGCCTCGGCCCTGATCGGCGCCCTCGGCTTCGCCATGACCGGGGCGCTGGGCGCGGCGCTGGCGCTCGGTTCGAAGCGCGGCGGTCTACTGATCGCCGTGGTCGTCCTGCCGCTGTACATTCCGCCGGTGGTGTTCGGCGCCGGCGCGCTGGAGCGGGCGGTCAACGGCCTGTCGCCTGTGCCGGCCCTGGCCTTCCTTCTCGCCTATGTCCTGTTCGCGGCCGTGGTCACGGCCTTCGCCGGCGCGGCGGCCATTCGCAACGCACAGGGCTAGAGGCAGAATGCACTCAAGCAGCGAGCCGCCGCGCGGCGAGCGATAGCGCGCCTGGAGTCAGGCCTTCTTGACGAACTCGGTGCGCAGCACGAGGCCGCGCACCTTCTCGACATTGGCCTCGATCTCGTCGGGGTCGCCGGTCAGGCGGATGCTCTTGACCAAGGTCCCGCGCTTCAGCGTCACACCACCCGAACCCTTGACCTTGAGGTCCTTGATCAGGGTCACGCTGTCGCCATCGGCGAGGACGTTGCCGTTGCTGTCTTTTGTCGGATCGTCGGTCATGGAACCGGCCTAGCGCCCGGCCGCCGCGGCGTCCAGTTGCGCGATCCACGCCTCGACGCCGGCCGTGTCGGACAGCTCGCCTTCCCAGACATGCGCCGGGACCACCGACTCGTTGTTGCCGCGGGAGCGGCCGCGATAAACCTTCATCGGCAGATGGGCCTGCGCCCGCCCGCTCGGCAGGGGCTGGCGGCGGATCTCCATATAGACGGTGTCGGCCGAGGTCTCCTGCCCGACCACCGTGGCTCCGGCGGCCGTCAGCACGTCCACCGCGTCGAGGCAGGCCGAGGCGCAGCCGTAGTCCGTTAACACCCAGGTCCGCGCCTTCATGGCGGTCGTCGGCGCGCCGGCCTGGGCCGCCGCGTCCTCGCCGCCCTCGTCGAAGTCGGGCTGACGCCACAGGGGGTCGCCGCGCTCCACGGCCGCCCCGAGGCCGGCCACCATTCGTCCGAGATAGTCGGCGAGATCGGGGTTGCCGGCGAACATACGCTGGTATTCGGCCACGGCCGCGAGGTTGGCGGGTGAGGCGCGCCAGTCGACCCCTTCAGAGCCCTGGACGCGCTCGTCGATCCACGCCTCCCCCCACAGGACCTTGGCGATCTCCGCGCTCCAGGTGGATGAACCGCCGTCATTGCCGCGCAGGTCGAAGACCACGAAGTCGGCGGTGCGGATGGCCTCGGCATTGGCCACGACCTGTTCGTGCAGGGTGGTGAGCTGAATCCCCTTCTCACTGGAGGCGTCCGGGTCGAACGAACCCATCTCGATCCAGTAACCGCCGTCGATGGGGCGCAGGCCCACGCCGGTGACGTGGCGTTGCGGACTGGCCGCGGCCACGGCCTGGTCGGCCTCGTCGTCGGACATGGCCGTCCAGCTCAGGCTCCACGTCCGCCGGCGGCCACCGACCTCGAACACGCAGGCCTGCGGCAGGGTCACATAGGGATCGTGATAGTCGACGAACAGCGAGGCGGACATGGCGACCCGCCGGGACCGCAGCGACCACCGCCCCGCACCCTGGCCCAGGAGTTCGGCGGCCACGGCGTCCGCGTCCCGGCCGTCGCACGAGATCAGCCGGGCGCCGACCGGCGGGCGTTCGCCGCCTTGGCTGAACGCAACCTCGGCGTGATCGCCCCGTAGAACCGTCACGAAGCCCGGCCAGCGGCGGCGCCACTCGTGTCCCATCGGAGCGAACTCCGACAGCCCGAGGTGACCGTCATCGAACGAGGCGGAGTAGGCCTGCAGGGCGAAATACCAGTCCTCGTAGTTCCGCGCCGTCCCCGCCCGGGTCAGGGCGGTCTGCAGCCCGCCGTCCAGCAGGGCGTGAAAGCCGGGGTTCTCCGGATCGACCGGCCCGGGGTGCGAGTCGGCGATCAGGTCGTGGAAGGCGCGGGCGTCTTCGCGCAGGGCCTGCCCCCAATCGGCCGGGGCGGCGACGGGGGGCGCGGCGTCCTGGGCGAAGGCGGCGCCCGCCCCGGCGAGGGCGGCGGCGAGGGCGAGGGCGGCGACGGTCGTGTGCAAGGGCGCGGCTCCGGTTGCGTAGGCGCCTTGTGAAACAGGGTTCGGCCGGGGGCCACTTAAGACTTGTTAATCCGTATGCCGCGCGCGGAGCCGCCTCCTCAACCTCCCGAAGTAGCGCCGGGGCCGATCAGCCTCTAAAGAGCGCTTCTCATGTTCGGCCTCGCCAATCCTGACAGGTTCCTGCGCTTCACACGCCCGCTCATGCCGGCGGCGTGGGCGCTCGCCGTAGCGCTGCTCGCGGTGGCGTCGTGGCTGGCGTTTTCGGTCCCGGAGGACTTCCGCCAGGGCGATACGGTGCGGATCATGTTCGTCCACGTTCCGGCCGCATCGGTTGGCCTGGCGATCTATGCCGCGCTGGGCGTGTCCAGCTTCTTCGCCCTGGTGTTCCGCCATCCGCTGGCCGACGCCGCCGCCCGCGCCGCCGCCCTGCCCGGCGCGGCCTTCACCGCCCTGGCCCTGATCACCGGCAGCCTGTGGGGCAAGCCCATGTGGGGGGCCTGGTGGGCCTGGGGCGACGCCCGGCTGATGTCGGTGCTGATCCTGTTCCTGTTCTACGTCGGCTACATGGCCCTGCGCGCCTCGATCGACGACGAGACCAGGGCCGCTCGCGCCGCCGCCGTGCTGGGGCTCGTCGGGCTGGTGAACCTGCCGATCGTCAAATTCTCGGTGGACTGGTGGAACACCTTGCACCAGCCGGCGTCGCTGCTCAGGACCGACGGCCCGGCCATGCCGCCGGTCTATCTGACCCCGCTGCTGACGATGATGGCGGCCTGGGGCGTATTCTTTCTCGCCGTCTGGCTGACCGCGATCCGCACCGAGATCGTGCGCCGGCGGGTGCTGTCGATCCGCACCCGCCGCGCGATGGAGGCCTGACCGATGCTCGACCTCGACATGGGCGAATACGCCGCCTTCGTCTGGCCTGCCTGGGCGATCAGCGCTCTGGTGCTCGCCGCCCTCGCGGCCCGCGCCCTGCTCGCCGCCCGTCGCTGGTCGGCCGAGCTGAAGCGGCTCGAGACCGCCCCCCGGGCGGAGGACTGAGCCATGAACCGCTGGCTCGCGATCATCCCGCTTGTGGCGCTCGTCGCCCTCGTGGCCTTCGCCGCCGTGCGGCTGGGCGATTTCACCGGCCGCTCCATGGCCGAGGGCCGGAGCAGCGAGTATCGGCCCGAGGCCCTCGTGGGCCAGCCGGTCCCGGAGACCGTCCTGCCGATGCTGACCGGCGCGACCGCCGGGCCGGGCGTGCTCGACCTGAAGACCGCAGGCGTCGGCAAGCCGATGCTGATCAACGTCTTCGCCAGCTGGTGCGCGCCCTGCAAGATCGAGCACCCCCGGCTGATGGCGCTGAAGGAACGCGGCGTCGCGGTCGTCGGCGTGGCCTGGAAGGATGACCCCGCCGATACCCGGGCCTTCCTCGACGAGCTGGGCGACCCGTATTCGATGGTGCTGGTTGACCGTCAGGGTCGGGCCGGCCTCGATCTTGGCATCACCGGCGCGCCCGAGACCTTCGCCGTCGACGCCATGGGGCAGGTGACCGCCAAGGTCTCCGGTCCCCTGATCGATGAGGCCGAGATCGAGCGCCTCGTCGTCTCGATGCAGGCCCCGCCGCGCCCGCCGCCAACTGCGCCAGGGCGCTGATCCGCGCCGCGTTAACCCATTTCCGGCGGATTTCATTAACCCTGTCGGCATGAGCGCGATTCGTCCTCCCGTTCCCTCGCCGCTGTTCCCGGCGCAGAGCCCGCCCTCGCCGGTACGCGCCTCCCGTTCCGACTTCTTCCGGGCGGCTCTCGAGGGCGTCAGCGCCCCGGTCGAGGCTACGCCCCCCGGCCCGGCCGCGGCGGCGAGCCGCGCCCGGCCGGCCGACGACCGGCCACAACGTCCCGGCGCCCTGCTCGACATCCGGGTCTGAACCTCCCTCACGCGAAAATGAGGGGCGCGGGTCGTGAGACCGTGGTTATGGTGCGCGCCATGCGAATGAGGGGCTGGATCATTCCTGCGGCGGCCGTGCTGGCCGTCTCTGTCGCGGCCGGGTCCAGCGCCCAGCCGTCGAATCCTGCCGCGCTCCGGGGGGAGGTTCCGGCCGAGCCCGTGGTGGTCGAACTGTTCACCGCCCAGGGCTGCGCCGGCTGTCCCGAGGCCAATACGCGGATCGAGGCGCTGGCCGACACGCCCGGCGTCATCGCCCTGACCTACGCCGTCGACTATTGGGACTATCTCGGCTGGGCCGACACCTTCGCGCGGCCCGAGTTCGCGCAGCGCCAGCGCGCCTATACCCGACCGCTCAAGCTGCGGGCGGTTGGAACGCCACAGGTGGTCATCGATGGTCGCCGACAGGTTGCGGGCGCGCAGGAGGAGGCCCTGAAGGCCGCCGTGGAGGAGGAGGCCGCCCGCCGGGTCTTCCCACCCGAGATCGAATTCCGCGAAGCCGGGGACCAGGTCGGGGTCGGCTCGGGCCGGGCCCCGGCCGGCGGCGCGGAGGTGGTTGCCGTCGTTTACCAACCGGGTCCACAGAGCGTCGAGATCGAGCGTGGCGACAACCGCGGCCGGACCGTTCGTCAGGTCAATGTCGTGCGGTCGGTGCAAAGTCTCGGGTCGTGGTCCGGCCGGCCGGCCCTCTACGATCTGCCTGCGGGTTTGAATGCGGAAGAGGCGGTCGCGGTGCTGGTGCAGGCCCGCACCGACCGCCGCATTCTCAACGGCGCCGTTCTGCCGCCGCGCTGATCCCGTCAGTTTTCGTCACTGGCGCCGCTTGAACACCTGACCCCACAGTGCAAGCTTGGCCGCCCGCAGCCTCGGGTGGAACCCAGGTGACCGCATGAAGCTGGCCCTTCCCCTTCTGACGATCGTCGCCCTGACATCGGCCTGGGCCGCGCCGGGGCCCGCCGCCATGGCGCGGCAGGAGCCGCCGGCGGCGCAGTCGCTGGAGGCCGAAGGAGTCGCCCAGATCGTCACCGCCGCCGAGCTGGCTGACTGGGGCCGCCTGCGCCGCGACCCCGAGGCTCTGCTGGTCGCCGCCCGCATGCTCGACGAGGTCCCGTTGCGCGCCGGTTCCGGCGGTGATCCGGGCGTGGCGCCGGTGCTGAGCGCCTCGAGCCTGCGGCAGGAGGCGGCGGAGTTGCGAGGAAATCGGTCGGTGGACGACGGGGTCGCCGTCACAGGCTCCCGGCTCCGCCAGGGCGAGGAATCCCCTGCCGTCAGGGTGGAGAGGGAGGACCTCGCCGAACCGCCCCAGCCGGCGCCGGGCGCGGCTCGCCAACGCCAGCCCGTCCCGACTCGGCCCGCGCCCGCCGCGCCGCCTCCGCCGCCTCCGCCCGCTCCGCCGCCGCCGCCGCCGCCGGCCCCGATGATGGGGGTCGCCTCATCGCCGTTCGGCGAGGGACCCGTGTCAACCGTGAAGCGGCTCGGCTCCCGCGAGAGCTGGAGTTTCGAGATCGACGCCCGCGGCGCCGAGATCCTGCGCATCGCCGCCATCGGCGACGGCGACACCAACGTCGACCTGACCGTCCGGGACGTCTCGGGCAAGCTGCTCTGCGCCGACGGCTTCGGCGACCACTATCCGGTCTGCACCCTGTCCCCCGCGGCGCCGGCGCGGCTGCGGGTGCATGTGGTCAATCGCGGCGCGCTGTGGACCCGGGTGCAGGTCCTCTCCAACTAGCGATCAGGCCCCGGCCTTCTTCGCGAACGCCATCGCGCCCCCGGCCAGCATCGGCACCTGCGCCGCCATCGTCTTCGCATGGGCCGAGGCCGCGGTGCCGTCGCGCACCCGTCCGGCGATGCCCTGGCAGATGGCCGCCAGCCGGAACAGGTTGTAGGCGAACAGCCAGTCGAGGTTCTCCGGCGCCGTCCCGGTCAGGTCGGCGTAGCGCGCGACCGTCTGCTCGACCGACGGAATGCCCAGCGCCTCGATGTCCGCCCCGGCCAGCCCGTTGCGGGCGCTGGCCGGAATCACCCAGGCGATCAGCAGGTAGGAGAAGTCGGCCATCGGATCGCCCAGGGTCGACAGCTCCCAGTCCAGCACCGCCCGCACCTCCGGCGCCTCGGGGGCGAGGATCAGGTTGTCGAGGCGGAAATCGCCGTGGACGATGCGCGTCGGCCCTTCCGGCGGCAGGGTGGCGGGTAGGAATTCGATCAGCCGGTCCATGGCCGGGATCGGCTCGATCTCGGAGGCCCGGTACTGCTTGGTCCAGCGCCCCACCTGCCGCTCGAAATAGTTGCCGGGCCGGCCGTAGTCGCCCAGGCCGATCGCCGCCGGATCGAAGGCGTGCAGCGCCGCCAGCGTATCCACCTGGGCGTCGTAGATCGCCCGGCGCTGGTCCGGCGTCATGCCCGGCAGTTTGAGGTCCCACAGCACCCGGCCCTCGACCTTGTCCATGACGTAGAACATCGAGCCGATGACCGTTTCGTCGGTGCACAGCGCCCACGGCCGGGCGACCGGATAACCCTGGGCGTGCAGGGCCGAGATGACGGTGAACTCCCGGTCCACCGCATGGGCCGAGGCCAGCAGCGTGCCGGGCGGCTTGCGGCGCAGCACATAGGTGCGGCCCGGGGTGGTCAGCTCATAGGTCGGGTTCGACTGTCCGCCCTTGAACTGGCGGATGGTCAGCGGACCGGCGTAGGCCGGCACGTTCGCCGCCAGCCAGCCTCCGAGACGCGCCTCGTCGAGGGGGTAGCGGGGATCGACCTCGCGCGTGCCGGAATAGGTGGACTGGGCATCGGCGGGATCAGGCTGGCTCATTGCGCGGCGATGATGGCGGCCTTGACCGCCCCGCGCCAGCCCTTCAGCAGCCGTTCCCGCTCGTCCGCCCCCATGCGCGGCCTCCAGCGCGCCGGCGCCTCGACCGGATGGTCCTCGAGGTCGCGGATCAGGCCGACGCCGAGCGCCGCCAGCTTGGCCGCCCCCAGCGCCGTCATCTCCTGAAAGGCCGGCCGCTCCACGGTCACCTCGCAGATGTCGGCCACGAACTGCATGGCGAAGGCGTTGGCGGTGACGCCGCCGTCGACCTTGAGCACCTTGAGCCTCGGCGCCCCGTCCTTCTCGAGCGCGTCGAGCAGGTCGCGGGTCTGGTAGGCCAGCGACTCCAGCGCCGCCCGCACCATCTGCGCCGGGCCGGAATCGCGCGTCAGCCCGACGATGGTCCCGCGCGCCTCCGGCTCCCACCACGGCGCGCCGAGGCCGGTGAAGCCGGGCACGAGATAGACGCCGCCGTTGTCGGCCAGACCCTGCGCCATCGCCTCGGACTGGCGCGACTCGGTGATCACCTTCAGCCCGTCGCGCAGCCACTGGATCGCCGAACCCGCCGAGAAGATCGATCCCTCCAGCGCGTACGCCGCCTCGCCGCCGACGGCGTAGCCGAGCGTGCCCAGCAGCCGGCTGGTCGAGGCGACCGGTTCGCCGCCCACATTGGCGACCAGAAACGCCCCGGTGCCGTAGGTGATCTTGGCGTCCCCGGCCTTCAGCGCGCCATGTCCCACCAGTGCGGCCTGCTGGTCGCCTGCCGATCCATGGATCGGCAGGGCAGCGCCGAACATCGACGCCTCGCAGTCGCCGAGATGATCGGCGCAGTCTATGATCTCCGGCAGTCCCGTCATCGGGACATTAAACAGGCCGGCCAGATCGACCCGCCATTCGCGGCTCGCCAGATCCATCAGCGAGGTGCGGCTGGCATTGGTCGCGTCGGTGACGTGGCTGGCCCCGCCGGTCAGCTTCCAGATCAGCCAGGTCTCGATCGTGCCCAGCTTGACCTCGCCCTTCTCCGCCCGCTCGCGCGACCCCGGCACGGCGTCCAGCAGCCAGGCGAATTTCGAGGCCGTGAAATAGGGATCGAGGATCAGCCCCGTCGCCGCCTGCACCGTCGGCTCGTGCCCCGCCGCCGCCAGCCGCGCCGTCACGTCCGCCGTGCGCCGGTCCTGCCAGACGATGGCGCGATGCAGCGGCGCGCCGGTCGCCGCGTCCCAGATCACCGCCGTCTCGCGCTGGTTGGTGATGCCGACGGCCGCGAACCGCCCGACCCCGCCGGCCTTGCGGATGACCTCGCGGCAGGTCTGCAGCGTGGCGTTCCAGATCTCCGCCGCGTCGTGCTCGACCCACCCCGGCTTCGGGAAATGCTGCGCCAGTTCGATCTGGCTGACCGCCAGCGGCCGCAGCCGGCCCCCGTCGCTGCACTCGAACGCGATGGCCCGGGTCGAGGTCGTGCCTTGGTCGATGGCGAGGATCAGTCTTTCCATGGCTCCACCTTACGCAACATCGGACGATGCGGTTAAGTGCCTCCATGCACACCGCCTCCTTCGCCGGCGTTCAGGACGCCGCCCGCCAGATCGCCGGCCACGCCGTCCGCACGCCGCTGATCGAGAGCCCGGCGCTGAACGCCGATGTCGGCGGCCGGGTGCTGCTCAAGGCCGAGAACCTGCAACTCGCCGGAGCCTTCAAATTCCGCGGCGCCTGGAACCGCATCAGCCGGCTGACGGAGGCTGAACGGGCCCGCGGCGTCGTGGCCTATTCCTCCGGAAACCACGCCCAGGCCGTCGCCGCCGCCGCGCAGATGCTGGACATCGAGGCCATCATCGTCATGCCCGCCGACAGTCCAGCGGTGAAGGTCGCGGGCGTCCGCGCCTTCGGCGGCGAGGTGCGGATGTACGACCGCTACAGCGAGAGCCGCGAGGCCATCGGCGAGGAGATCGCCGCCTCGAAGGGCTCGGTGCTGGTCCGGCCGTTCGACGATCCGTACGTCATCGAGGGACAGGGCACGGTCGGGCTGGAGATGGTGGATCAGGCCAAGGCCGTCGGCGGCCACATCGATCAGTTGATTTGCGGCGCCTCGGGCGGCGGGCTGATCGCCGGCATCAATCTGTCGATGGCGGCCCTGTCGCCGCACACGCCGGTGATCGCGGTTGAGCCGAAACACTACAACGACATGCAGTTGTCGATCGCGGCGGGCGAACGCCTGACCCATCCGCCGGCGCCCGGGACCATCTGCGACGCCCTGATGACCGACCGGCCCGGCGAGCTGACCTTCCCGATCAACCGCCGCGTCGCCCGGGTCGAGACCGTCTCCGACGCCGAGGTGGCCGAGGCGGTGCGCTACGCCTTCCGCACCCTGAAACTGGTGGTCGAGCCCGGCGGGGCCGTATCGCTGGCCGCCCTGCTGGCGGGCCGGGTGCAGGCGAAGGAGCGCACCACAGGCCTCGTCCTGTCCGGCGGCAACGTCGACCCCGGCCTGTTCGCCGCCATCATCGAAGACCGTTTCACCCCCATCGCCTGAGGAGCCCGCCGCCCATGAGCCGCACCGAACGCAAGGGTACGCCCACCCCCGTCGCCAACCTGCCCGGCCTGATCGGTCAGGAGATCGGCGTCAGCCGCTGGATCATGGTCGATCAGGCCCGCATCGACGCCTTCGCCGAGGTCACCGAGGACCGGCAGTTCATCCACATAGATTCCGAGGCGGCGAAGGCGACGCCGTTCGGCGGAACCATCGCCCATGGGTTCCTGACCCTCAGCCTGCTGTCGGCCATGACCTATGACGCCGCGCCGCCGCTGGAGGGGGTGGTGATGGGGGTCAACTACGGCTTCGACAAGCTGCGCTTCCTCGCCCCCGTGCGCGCCGGCTCCAACGTCCGCGGGCGGTTCCGGCTGCTGTCCGTCGAGGACAAGGGCGGCGGCCGCTGGCTGCTCAAGCACGAGGTCACGGTCGAGATCGAGGGGGCGGATAAGCCGGCGTTGATCGCGGAGTGGCTGGGGATGCAGGTGGTGGGCTAGCCCCCGCCGATCCCCTCGATCACCCGACCGGAACCCTCACATGTCGGGCATGGCCGGTCGCCGACCAGGCCGGTGCCGTTGCAGCCGGGGCAGATGTTCTCGCCGGTCCCGGGCGTGCCGGGTTCGGCGTCATCGCCGGGGGCGGGGGTGAGGGGAACCTCGGTCATGCGCCGGTAACGCACGGGCGCGGCGGAGGGTTCAGCCCTCCCCCAGGCACCTCAACGCCACTTCCAGATTGCGCAGTCCGTCCTCGCCGGTGACCGCCGGCGGCTCGCCCGTGCGGATCGCGTGGGCGAAGGCTTCCAGCTCCTTCTTCAGCGGCTCGGCGGGCCAGCTGTTGACCGCCCGGGTCTGGTAGGAGCCATCGGCCTGCTGGCCGAAATATTCAGTGACCTGGCGGGTGATCAGGTCGGCGACCACGAATTTGTTGCGCGTCGCCACCTGCAGGGTGCGGACCTTGTAGGGGGTCACCCAGTTGGTGGTGATGTGGGCGATGACCCCGTTCTCCAGCCGGAACTGCAGCAGGGCGGTGTCCTCGCGCTCGGCGCGGGTGCGGGCCAGCTGCGGCTGGACCTCGACGATCTCGCTGTCGGTCAGGTGGCGGATGATGTCGATGTCGTGCACCGCCAGGTCGATGACGACCCCGACCTCGCCCATGCGCGGCGGGAAGGGGCCGACGCGGGTGATCTGGATCGAGATGATGTCGTCGCCGTCGATGGCCCGTTTGACCGCGTCCACGGCCGGATTGAAGCGCTCGACCTGGCCGACCATCAGCACGCGGTTGTTGGCCTTCGCCGCGTCGATCATGCGCCGGGCGTCCTCCACCGTGGCGGCGATCGGCTTCTCGACCAGCACATGGACTCCCGCCTCCAGCAGGGCCACACCGAGCTCGGCATGGTGCCGGTTCGGGGTCGCCACCACGGCGGCGTCGAGACCGGCGGCGACAAAGGCCTCCGCCGTGAGCACCGGGCTGGCCCCATAGGCGGCGGCGACGCCCTCGGCGACGGCGGCGTCCGGGTCGAAGACATGGGTCAGCTCGACGTCGCGAATGTCGGCCAGGACGCGGGCGTGGTTGCGCCCCATCACGCCGGCGCCGGCCACGCCGAACTTCAGGACTTGCTGGTGCTGCGTCATCGGATCAGCCCTCAAATCAAGCGTTGAACGACGCCACGGCGGCGATGATGCGATCCTGCGTCGCCTCGTCCAGATCGGAATGCATCGGCAGGCTGATGACCCGGTCCTTGAGCCGCTCGGTGACCGGCAGGCCCTGCGGTCCGGGCGGATACCTATCGTAGGCCGGCTGCAGGTGCAGCGGGATCGGATAATAGACCGCCGTCGGCACGCCCTGCGCCTTCAGGTGCGCCGCCAGACCGTCCCGATCCTCGTGCTCGATCGTATACTGGGCCCAGTTGGAGACATTGCCTTCCGGCACGTCCGGGACCGCCGCCACATGCGGACGCAGACCCTCGTTGTAGCGGGCGGCGATCCGGTTGCGCCATTCGATCTCCTGACCGAACACCCTCAGCTTCTCGATCAGCACCGCGGCCTGGATGGTGTCCAGCCGGCTGTTCAGGCCGATCCGTATATTCATGTATTTGGGGTCGTGGTCGAAGGTCTTGCCCTCCAGATCCCGCGCCACCGCCTTGCCGTGCACGCGGATGGAGTCGATCAGCTGCGCCAGATCGTCGTCATTGGTCAGCACCGCCCCGCCGTCGCCGTAGCAGCCCAGCGGCTTGGCCGGAAAGAAGCTGGTGGTGGTGATGTCGGCCCATTTCAGCGGATGGTCGCCGTTCAGGGTGCAGCCGAAGCCCTGGGCCGAATCGGCGATCAGCTTCAGCCCGTATTTGTCGCAGACGGCCTTGATGGCCGGATAGTCGGCGGGCTGGCCGAAAAGGTCGACGGCGATGACCACGCGCGGCGTCAGCCGGCCTTCCTTCAGCGTCGCCTCGATGGCCGCCTCAAGGTGGCCGGGGTCCATGTTGTAGGTCCTGGCGTCCGCATCAATGAACACCGGCTCGGCGTCGAACCACGGCACGATCTCGGCGGTGGCGGCGAAGGTGAAACTGGGCACGAAGACCGCGTCGCCGCGCCCGATCCCCCACGCCATCAGCGGCAGGGCCAGGGCGTCGGTGCCGTTGGCGCAGCCCAGCGCGTGCTTCGCCTTGCCGAAGGCGGCGAGGTCGGCCTCGAACTGGCGCACCTGCGGCCCCATCACCCAGGCGCCGCCGACGACGGCCGCCTGCACCGCCGCCTCGATACGGCCGTTGAGGCGGAGGCGCTGGGCCTGCAGGTCTATGAAGGGGATGGTCATGTCCGCGGTATCTCCGGTCGTGCGGCGCGGGGTCGTGGCCGCGCCGGTTGGCGGCCTCCTATCAAATCGCCCCCGGCCACGCCAAATCCGCGCGGGTCACTTCCCGTGACGGGTTGCAACGACGGGCCGCGGCGCCGTATGGCCAAGCCATCATGACATCCGGCGTTCCCGCCGTCTTCCTCGATCGCGACGGCGTTCTGATTGAGGATTCCGGCTATCCCCATCTGGAAGAGCATCTGCGCTTCACCTCCGGCGCCTGCGAGGCCGTGCGCCGCCTGAACCAGCTCGGCTATCTTTGCCTTGTGGTCACCAACCAGTCCGGCGTCGCCCGCGGCCTGTTCACCGAAGACCAGATGAAGGCCTTCAATGCCCTGCTGGTGCGGCGGATGGCCGGCAAGCAGGCGGTGATCGGCGCCGTCTACGCCTGCCCTTTCCACGCCGATGCCCTCGACGAGCGTTACCGCCACTCCGATCATCCGGACCGCAAGCCCAATCCCGGCATGCTGCTGCGCGCCATCGAGGAGCACCACATCGACCCGACCCGATCCTTCCTGATCGGCGACCAGCCCTCGGACCTCGAGGCGGCCCGTCGCGCCGGCGTCCCGGGCTTCCGCTTCGAGGGCGGCGACCTCGATCATTTCGTAAAAGACCTGTTCGGCCATTGAAGCATTTCGTCCGGCGGTGAATTACTCAGGGCGACACCCGGAGCCCGCATGACCAAGACCTTCGCCGATCGCCGCTGGACCAGTCCCGACGGACTCAGCCTCTACGCCCGCGACTATGCCGCCGCCCCGGGACCGGCGAAGCTGCCGGTCATCGCCATCCACGGCCTGACCCGCAACTCGGCTGACTTCGGCGCCATCGCCCCCCTCATCGCCCAGAGCGGGCGGCGGGTTCTGGCCATCGACGTGCGCGGCCGCGGCCAGTCCGACCGCGCGCCGGACCCGATGGCCTACCAGCCGCTGAACTACGCCCACGACGTGCTGGCCCTGATGGAGCAGGCGGGGATCGCCCGCGCCGTCTTCCTCGGCACTTCGATGGGCGGGCTGATCACCATGGCCCTGGCCGCGATCCGCTCGAAGGTCGTGGCCGCCGCCATCCTCAACGACATCGGTCCCGAGGTGGCGAAAGAGGGGCTGATGCGCATCGCCGCCTATTCCGGCCAGCCCGTCGACACCCCGGGATGGGCCGAGGCCGCCGCCTATGTGAAGTCGATCAACGCCGTCGCCTTCCCGCACTACACCGACGCCGATTGGGACGCCTTCGCCCGCCGCACCTTCCGGCTCGGCACCGAGGGCGCGCCGGTGCTCGATTACGATCCGGATATCGCCGTGCCCATCAAGGCGGCCGGCGCCAAGGCCCTGGTCCCCAACCTGTGGCCGATGTTCAGCCGCCTGACCAAGGCCCGGCCGGTGCTGCTGGTGCGCGGCCAGACCTCCGACCTGCTCAGCGAGGCCATCGCCGCGAAGATGCAGAAGCGCGCCCCGAAGATGGACTTCGTCGAGGTCCCCGGCGTCGGCCACGCCCCCATGCTCGACGAGCCCGAAGCCAAGGCGGCGATCTTCCCGTTTCTCGGCGAACTGCCCTGACGTTCGTCATCCTCCGGCAAGCCGCGCAGCGGCGCAGACCGGGGGACCCAGCGGCGCGCGTGAGCGCGAAACTGTCGGTGCGCCGCTGTTTCAGTCAGCCTGCCGGAACAGATCGCCTTCGGCGCCGCTGGGTCCCCCGGTCGCTCCTGCGGAGCGCCGGAGGATGACGAAAGAAATGCGGGGCCTGCTCAAGCGTCCGGCACATTCGCCTCAAGCTCATCCAGCCACACCCGCGCGGTCGAGTCCGACGGCGCCCGCCAGTCGCCCCGCGGAGACAGCGAACCGCCGGTGACCACCTTCGGACCGTTGGGCAGGGCCGAGCGTTTGAACTGCGACGTCTGGAAGAAGCGCACCAGAAACTTCCGCAGCCAGTGTTTTATGGTCGGCAGGTCGTATTCGACCTTCTCGTCCTCCGGCGTCCCCGCCGGCCAGTGACCGGCCGAGGCGTCCTTCCACGCCTGATGCGCCAGATACGCCACCTTGGACGGCTTCAGCCCGAAGCGGCTGATGTAGAACAGGAAGAAATCATTCAGTGCATAGGGGCCGATGGTCCCCTCGGTCGACTGGATCTGGCCGTCCTTGGCCGGCACCAGCTCGGGCGAAATTTCCGTGCCGAGGATGTCGCGCAGCACCGGCGCGGCCTCGCCCCCGACCAGCTCGCGATCGGCGACCCAGCGGATCAGGTGCCGGATCAGGGTCTTCGCCACCCCGCCGTTGACGTTGTAGTGGCTCATATGGTCGCCGACGCCATAGGTGGCCCAGCCCAGCGCCAGTTCCGACAGGTCGCCGGTGCCCAGCACGAAGGCTCCGTTCTGATTGGCCAGCCGGAACAGGTAGTCGGTGCGCAAGCCCGCCTGCACGTTCTCGAAGGTGATGTCGTGCACCGGCTCGCCCTCGGCGAACGGATGGCCGATGCCCTCCAGCATGGTCGTGGCCGTCGGCCGGATGTCGATCTCGGCCCCGGTGATCCCCAGCGCCCTCATCAGCGTCCAGGCGTTCGACTTCGTCCCCTCCGAGGTGGCGAACCCGGGCATCGTATAGCCGAGGATGCCGGTCCTCGGCAGGCCCAGCCGGTCGAAGGCGCGGCAGGCGACCAGCAGGGCCTGGGTCGAATCCAGCCCGCCCGAGACGCCGATGACGATGCGCTCGCCATTGGTCGCCTTCATCCGCCGCATCAGCCCCTGCACCTGGATGTTGAAGGCCTCGTAGCAGTCCTGGTCCAGCCGCGCCGGATCGTCCGGCACGAAGGGGTGGCGGTCCAGCGGGCGGATCAGGTCGCCGGCGGCGCCCGCGTCCCGCGCTTCGAACAGGACCCGCTCGAACAGGTATCCGTCCAGCTCGTCCCGCGCGCAGTCGGCGAAGGTGCCGTTCCTCAGCCGGTCCAGCCCGATCCGCTCGACGTCCACATCGGCGACGGTCAGGTGGCTCTCCATCGAGAACCGTTCGCCGCTGGCCAGACAGGCCCCCAGCTCATGGATGGTGGCCTGCCCGTCCCATGCCAGGTCGGTGGTGCTCTCGCCCCACCCCGAGGCGGCGAAGACATAGGCGGCCATGGCCCGGGCCGACTGGCTGGCGCACAGCAGGGCCCGCTCCTCGGCCTTGCCGATCAGAATGTTGGAGGCCGACAGATTGAGCAGGATGCGCGCGCCCGACAACGCCTGACGCGTCGACGGCGGCAGCGGGGCCCAGTAGTCCTCGCAGATCTCGACCGCGAACACGAAGCCCGGCCGGTTCGGGGCCTCGAACACCAGATCGACGCCGAACGGAACCTCCTCACCCGCCACGGTCAGGTCGCCGTCGCGGCTCGATACGTCGCCCCCGGCCGAGAACCAGCGCTTCTCATAGTACTCGCGGTAGTTCGGCAGATAGGTCTTGGGGATGACGCCGAGGATGCGCCCGTTCCCGAGCACCACGCCGCAGTTGTAGAGCCGGTCCTCCCGCCGCAACGGCGCCCCGACGACGGCCACGACGCCGGTCCCGGCGGTCACCGGCGCCAAGCGGGCGATCTGCCGCTCGACCTCGTCCAGCAGCGCCCCCTGCATGACCAGATCGTCGATGGCGTAGGCGCTGAGCGACAGTTCCGGGAACACCAGCAGGTCCACGCCCTGCGCGCCCGCCTGTTCGATCAGGGCGATGTGCTCGTCGGCGTTGGCGACCGGATCGGCCGTGTGCACCACCGGCGTGGCCGCGGCGACGCGGACGAAGCCGTGGGCGGCGGAGGAGTGGAACGGATGTGTCTTGGGCATTTTAACTCCGCTCATCCCGGCGAAAGCCGGGACCCAGTGCTGTCCAGCAAGGCGCCGACGCGTGGGAGCGCCGGTTTTGCTCATATAGGCCCAAACGGCTCATCCAAAGAACTGGGTCCCGGCTTTCGCCGGGATGAGCGGTTTTGCAGTTTCAAGGAGCGCGTGATTTTGGCCAACGAACCCGCTAAGCCCGCCTCATGAACGACGCGCCGAAAAAGGGCTGGCTGTCCCGCCTGAGCGAGGGCCTGTCCCGCTCCTCCAAACAGATGACCGAGCAGGTCGTCGCCGCCTTCGTCAAGGAACCCCTGTCCGAGGCCGCCCTCGAAGGCCTTGAGGAGCATCTGCTCGAGTCCGACCTCGGCCCGGCGGCGACCGACCGCATCGTGGCCCGCTTCCGCGATCTCCGCTTCGGGACCGGGGCGAACGAGCGCGAGGTCAAGGAGGCCCTGGCCGAGGCCGTCGCCGCCGAACTGGTCAATCACGAGGCGCGCTATGAGCCGCTCGACGGCCCGAAGCCCTTCGTCACCCTGTTCGTCGGCGTCAACGGCTCGGGCAAGACCACGACGCTCGGCAAGATCGCCGCCGACCTGACCGGCCAGGGCGCCAAGGTCATGGTCGTGGCCTGCGACACCTTCCGCGCCGCCGCCCGCGAACAGCTCAAGGTCTGGTCCGAGCGCGCCGGGGCGACCTTCGAGAGCCGCCGCGACGGCGCCGACCCCGCCGGCCTCGCCTTCGACGCCTACACCCGGGCCCGGGCCGAAGGCTATGACGTGGTCCTGATCGACACCGCCGGCCGGCTGCAGAACAAGTCGGCCCTGATGGACGAACTGCTCAAGATCGTCCGGGTGCTGAAGAAGATCGATCCGGAGGCCCCGCACGAGACCCTGCTGGTGCTCGACGCCACCGTCGGCCGCAATGCGCTGGAACAGGAAAAGGTCTTCGGCCGCACCGCCTATGTCTCCGGCGTGGTCATGACCAAGCTGGACGGCACCGCCCGCGGCGGGGTTCTGGTGCCTGTGGCCCAGGCCTCCGACGCCCCGATCAAGCTGATCGGCGTCGGCGAGGGAATCGACGACCTGCAACCGTTCGACGCCCGGGCCTTTTCACGCTCTCTGGTGGGGCTCGAGGACTGACGCATGACCGAGCCTGACGCCCCCGCCCCCGAGCCCGCCGTGAAAAAGGAATCGAACCTGCGTCAGCTGGTCGATTTCGGCGGCCTGCTGGCCTTCGGCCTCGCCTTCCTCGCCTTCCGCCTGCGCGGCCTCGACGGCGACGCGGCCCTGGTCAACGCCACCTGGTTCCTCGTCGCCGGCTCCGCCGTCGGCGTCGCGGTCGGCCTGATCGTCGAGAAGCGGCTGGCCCTGCTGCCGCTGCTGGTCGGCGGCTTCGCCCTCGTCTTCGGCCTGCTGACCCTGCTCACCGGCGACGGCCTGTGGGTCAAGCTCAAGGTCACCATCCTCAACGCCAGCCTCGCGGTGGCCCTGATCGGCGGCCTCCTGATGGGCAAGCAGCCGCTGCGGGCCCTGCTCGGCACGGTCATTCCGATCAACGACCGGGCGTGGCGCATCCTGACCTTCCGCTACGGCCTGTTCTTCGCCGCGGTGGCGACCACCAACGAACTGGTGCGTAGCGAAGCCCTCGTCGCCTGGGGCGCAGAGCGGCTGGGCCGCGGCGACGTCGATCCCGCCGATGTCTGGGTCAGTTTCCGCGGCGTGCTGTGGATCGCCTCGTCGGTGTTCGGCCTGTCCCAGATTCCGCTGATCATGCGCAACCTGACCTCGAGCGACAAACCGGTCGACCCCATGGCCCCGGCCGAACCCGACCGCGCGCCCTGAGCGCAAACCGGCCCGCCCCCGGAGCGTCCGTCGTCAAACCGTCAAGCGCGGCTGCTACCCCTGCGGTGAAGCCGAGGGGATACGGTTCGATGGTCAAGTCCGGAAACAAGGCCCGCCGCGGCCTGGCGGCCTCGCCCAGCCACCTGATGCACCGCGCGTTGCAGCTGGCGCTCGACATCTACGCCGAGGAGGCGGGTCCGGGCGGCCTGACCCAGCGCCAGTTCGCCGTGCTGGAGGCGGTGTCGCACAAATCCGGCCTGACCCAGACCGACCTGGTCCGCGCCACCGGCATCGACCGCTCCACCCTCGCCGACCTCGTCGCCCGCATGACGACGAAGGGCCTGCTGGAGCGCGAACGCTCCACGATGGACGCCCGCGCCAAGGCCGTGCGCCTGTCCGAAGCCGGCGCCGCTGCCCTCGAGGCCGCCCGGCCCCGCGTCGAGGCCGCCGACAAACGCATCCTCGCCCTGCTGCCCAAGGCCAAGCGCGACGGCTTCCTCGCCCGCCTCGCCGACCTCGCAGGCGCCGCCGACGCGGCTCCCGACAAGGCGAAGGCCGCCAAGAAGGCCGGCAAACTGGCGAAGAAGACGAAGCTCAAGCTGGTGGAGCCGGCTTAAAATCCTCCCCCACAGGGGGAGGGGGACCGCGAAGCGGTGGAGGGGGCCTTGATCCGGGCGCCGGCGGATGGGGTCAGCCCCCTCCACCCCGCTTCGCGCGGTCCCCCTCCCCCGGACGCTTCGCTGGGGGAGGACCTCCCCGCCTCAATCCATAAGCTGCTGCGCCAGATACACATAGTGCCGCGCCCAGCGCCGCGCGTTGGCCACCGGATCGGCGTCGTTGGAATGCCCGCCCGCCGTCTCCTCGTAATAGACGTGGTCGTGACCCATCGCCTCCAGCCGCGCCGCGAATTTGCGGGCGTGGCCCGGATGCACCCGGTCGTCTCGGGTGTTGGTCGTGATGTAGACGCGCGGATATTCCGTGTCCGGACGAAGTTGCTGATAGGCCGAATAGCGGGCGATGAAGGCCGCCTCCTCGGGGATGCGCGGATCGCCGTATTCGCCGATCCACGAGGCCCCGGCGGGCAGCTCGTGATAGCGCAGCATGTCGATCAGCGGGCTCTCGATCACCGCCGCATTGATCAGCTCCGGATGCTGGGTCATCGTCACCGAGGTCAGCACGCCGCCGTTCGACCGGCCGTAAATTCCGGTGCGGCGCGGGGAACTGATCCCCCGCCGGTGCAGGTCCGCCGCCACGGCCGCGAAGTCGTCGAAGGCCAGTTGGCGATTCTCGTTCAGCACGCTCTGGTGCCATCGCGGCCCGAACTCGCCGCCGCCGCGGATATTGGCCTGCACGAAGACGCCGCCGTTCTCCAGCCACAGCTTGCCCATCTCGGGCTTGTAGGCGGGCGGGAAGCTGACCTGGAAGCCGCCATAGCCGAACAGGATGGTCGGCGCCGAGCCGTCCATAGCCATGTCGCGCGGCCGGGTGACGAAATAGGGAATCTTCGTCCCGTCCGACGACGTCGCCTCGAACTGCTCGACCACATGGGTCGAGCCGTCGAACTTCGCCGGAGCGGCGCGCAGCTCGGTGATCCTCGCGGTCGAGACGTCGGCGAGGCTGAGCGTCGGCGGCGTCAGGAACCCTTGCGTCGAGAGGAAGACCTGGCCCTTCGACTTCGAACTGTCGCCCAGGCCGACGGCGCTGTTGGCCGGAACCGCGATATCGGTGGCGCGCCAGCCGGCGGATCCGGGATCGAACCGTTTCAGCGTCCCGACCACATTGTCGGACACCACCGCCAGGATGCTGTCGGACATGACCCGCACGCTGTCGATCGACTGCCGTTCCCCGGGCGCGAACACCACCCCGTCGCGACCGCGGGACGGAATGTCGCCCGGGCCGGGAACGCTGCGCAGTCCGACCAGGTCCGCCGCGATCAGCGAGCCGGCCTTCACGGGCTGTCCCTGCCGGGCCCAGTCCTCGTCGAGGCTGAGGATCAGCTGCTGTTCCATGACTCCGTGCACATTCACCCGCTCGGGCAGCCGCAGCTGGTGCGCCGTCATGCCCCGGAGCTCCCAAGTCTCGGCGCGGAAGGTGTCGAGCGGCCGGTTGATGAGCACCGCCAGGATCGCGCCGTCCTTGTCCCGATAGACGCTCGGACTGACCCCATATCCCCCGTCGCCGATGTCACCGCGATAGACTTCCGTCGCCTGCGCCAGCGTCTGGCCGCGCTTCAGCGCCTTGACGATGAAGGGGTAGCCCGACTCTGTCAGGGTGTTCGGGCCGAAGTCCGTGGCCACCAGCAGGGTGTCGCGGTCCAGCCATTCGATGCGGTGCTTGCCCTCTGGCAGGCTGAACCCTCCGTCCACGAACGATTTGGTGACGGTGTCGAACTCACGCACCACCACTGCGTCCTTGCCGCCGTCCGACAGATTGATCAGGCAGCGCGTCTCGTCCGGCGCCAGGCAGTCCGCCCCCTTCCACACCCAGTCGCGGCCCTCGGCGAAGGCCAGCAGATCGATGTCGAGCAGGGTCTCCCACTGCGCGTCGCCAGACCGGTAGGAGTCCAGCGTGGTGCGCCGCCAGATCCCCTTGGGCTTCTCGCCGTCCTGCCAGAAATTGCCGATTCCCTCGCCGAGGAAGGACGGCGACGGAATGCGGTCGGTCGCCGTCAGGATCGCCTCGGCCTGGGCCCGGAAGGTCTCGTAGCGCGGGTCCCCCTCCAGCGCCGCCAGCGCCTTGCGGTTCGACTCCGCCACGAAGGCCATGGCCTCCGCCCCCTCGACCTGTTCCATCGCCAGATGATCGTCGGCGGCCCGCACGCCCGCCGGCGTCAAATCCGCCGGGAAATGCGGCGGCGTCCCCATTGCCGACATCGGCTCCAGCGGTCCCTCCACCCGGTCCGGCGCGAGGCCGTAGATCGCGTCTTCCGACGGCCCCGTGGCGCAGGCGGCCAGCAGCAGGGCCGGGATCGAGACAGACAGGATCAGGTGACGCATTTTTCAGCTCCGCACTTCAAAAAAAATCAGTCCTCCCCCGCAGGGGGAGGGGGACCATCCGGAGCCCCGCAGGGGCGAAGGATGGTGGAGGGGGCCTCCCGCGAGCGCCGGTGGACGGGGTCAGCCCCCTCCACCGCTTCGCGGTCCCCCTCCCCCAGCGCTCCGCTTGGGGGAGGAACGCTACTCCGCCGCCGGCTCGTCCATCAGCCGCCGGCTCAGATAGGTGTATTCCAGCGCGATCCGCCGCGCCGTCTCGCGCAGATTGGCCCCCGCCGCGTGGCCGCCGTCGGTGTTCTCGTAGAACAGCACCGGATAGCCCAGTTCCTCCAGCCGCGCCGCCGCCTTGCGGGCGTGGCCCGGATGCACCCGGTCGTCCTTGGTCGAGGTGTGGATGAACACCTCCGGATAAGGCTGCCCGGCCTCGAGCCGCTGATAGGGCGAATAGGCCTCGATCCACGCCCGCTCCTCCGGGATGTCCGGGTTGCCGTACTCGGCCATCCACGAGGCGCCGGCCAGCAGCTTGTGGAAGCGCAGCATGTCGAACAGCGGCACCTGGATCACCGCCGCGTTGATCAGGTCCGGGCGCTGGGTCAGCATCGCCCCCATGAACAGGCCGCCCTGCGAGCCGCCCATGACTCCAAGGTGCGGCTGCGAGGTGATGTCGCGCGCGATCAGGTCCTCGGCCACCGCCTGGAAGTCCTCGTGCGCACGCTGGCGGTTCTCCTGCAGCGCCGCCTGGTGCCAGCGCGGCCCGAACTCGCCGCCGCCGCGCGTATTGGCGATGACATAGACCCCGCCCCGCTCCAGCCACAGCTTGCCGACCGTCGCCGAATATCCGGGCAGCAGCGAGCTCTGGAAGCCGCCATAGCCGTACAGCAGGGTCGGGTTCGAGCCATCCATCGGCATGTCGCCGTTGTGGACCACGAAATAGGGGATCCTGGTGCCGTCGGCCGAGGTGGCCTCGAACTGTTCGACCACCATGCCCGTGGCGTCGAACTTGGCCGGCAGCGACTTGACCACCTCCGTCTCGCCCGAGGCCGCGTCGGCCAGATACAGGCTGGACGGGTTCAGATAGCCGGCCACGCTGACGAACACCTTGTCGTTGCGCTCGCTGGCCGAACCGACGCCGACGGTGACGTTCTGCGGCAGGTCCAGCCGGGTCCGGCTCCATTCACCGGCCGGGTTGGGCTCATAGACATAGACCCCGCCGCGCACGTTCTCGTACAGGGCCACGACCAGCTTGTTGCGGGTCGCGTTCATGCCCTCGATGGCTTCGCGCTCGCCCGGCCGGATGACCAGCTGCGCCGGCGTCGCCGGATCGGCCAGCCAGCGGTCGAGGTTCCAGGCGATGACGTCGCCCGTTTTGAATTCCTGCCCCGACGGCGCGGTCCAGTCCTGGTCGGTGGTCACCACCAGCTGGCCCTGCACCAGGGCGTTGATGTTCGACTTGGCCGGCAGTTGCAGCTGGGTCGTCGTACCGTCGGCGTTGAGCCGGTGCGTCTCGCCCTCGTAGAAATTGACGCCCCGGTTGATCAGCGTCGCCTGTACCACCCCGTCGGCGTCGCGCAGCGTATAGCCGGACACCGAGACGTCGGTCGGCTGGCCGGTGAACACCGTCGTCGCCTGGTCCAGCGTCTGGCCGCGCCTCAACAGCTTGACGATCATCGGATAGCCCGAGCTGGTCATCGTGCCCGGCCCGAAGTCGCGCGACACCAGCAGGGTGTTTTCGTCCAGCCACGACGCCCCGCCCTTCGATTCCGGCAGCACGAAGCCGTTCTCGACGAAGGTCTTCGTAGACCGGTCGAACTCGCGCACCGTGACCGCGTCCTTGCCGCCGTCGGACAGGTTGATCAGGCAGCGGGTCTCGTCGGGCGGCAGGCAGCTGGCGCCCTTCCAGACCCAGTTCTTGCCCTCGGCCGCCGACAGGGCGTCGAGGTCGAGCATCGTCTCCCACTGCGGCTCGGCGTCGCGATAGCTGTCCACCGTGGTGGTCCGCCACAGGCCGCGCACGTGCTCAGCGTCCTGCCAGAAATTGTCCAGCGTGCCGTCGTGGTTGAAGCCCACGCCGGGGATGCGGTCGCGCGCCTGGACGATCTCCAGCGCCTGCTGGTGCAGGGTCTCGAAGCGCGGGTCGCCGCGCAGCACGCCCAGCGAATGTTCATTGTGCTGCTCGACCCAGGCCATGGCCCGCTCGCCTTCGATCTCCTCCAGCCACAGATACGGATCGGTCGCGTCCGAGGTGGCGAAGCGGCCGCCGGAAACCTCGGCGGGAGCGGACGGGGCGTTCTGGGCCATGGCGGCGCTCGAAAGGGCGGTGGAGGCGAGAAGCGCGGCGAGCGCGGCGGTGCGGATCATTCGTGGCATTCCCCGACAAAAGGTCGGCCGGCACCTTAACGGCGGCCCGGTCACCGGCAAGGCGCGGCGACCGCAGGTTACGGTTTTGTCATTTGCCGGAGGAACGGCCCTCAGATCCGCCCCTCGTCCGGAATGCACAGCAGATTGCCGCAGGCCTTGCAGTGCACCGCGTCCGGATCGTGCGTCTGAAGGCCGCAGCGGTCGCACGGGTGGCGCACCTTGTGTGGCCGCAGCAGCGTCTGCCCCAGCCGGACGAACAGGGTGACTCCGACCAGCATGATGGTGATCGAGACAATCCGGCCCCACATCCCGGGCAGCAGGATGTCGCCGTAGCCGGTCGTGGTGAGGCTGGTGACGGTGAAATAAAGGGCGTCGATATAGCCGGAGATGCCCTCATAGACGCCCATGAAGCTGGTGTAGACGAAGCCCGTGGCGACGAAGATGAAGGTCACCAGCGCCACGATCGCCTTGGTGATCTCCTCCACCCGTGTGTCGTCGTAGCGCCGTCCGATGGTGCGCCAGAAGAAGTCGGAGTTGATCAGCGTCCACAGTCGCAGCACCCGCAAGAAGCCGAGGTTGAACAGCCAGGCAGGGAACAGCAGGGTCGCGAGGATAAACAGGTCGACCCAGACGATCGGCTTCTTCAGCCAGCTCCGCAGGTCGGAATAGGCCCACGCCCGCGCCGCGAGATCGAAGGCGAGAAGGGCGGCGATGACATAGTCGATGATGTAGAAGATCAGCCCCTCGCCGCGGAGCAGGGGCGCCGCCATGAAGAAGGCGATGATGATCAGGTCGATGATCAGGACCGCCAGCCGGAAGCGCACCGCCGTCACCGACGACCCGTGGTACAGGGCCCTCAGCCTGGCGCGCAGGCGCAGGCCGTCGGGCTTGTCGGCGCTGTCGGCGGCGGGGGTTGGTCGGCTCATCGCCCAGCGATAACGCGCCTCGCTCGCGCAAGGAACCGGCAACCGCTATATCCCTGCGATGAACCGCCCTTTCGTCCGCATGAACGGCGCCGGAAACGACTTCGTCGTCGTCAATGCGCTTGAGACGCCGTTCGCCCCGACGGCCGAACAGGCGCGCGCCATCGCCGACCGCGAGACTGGTCAGGGCTGCGATCAATTGATCGCCATTGAACCTTCAGAGAAGGCCGACGCCTTCATGCGGGTGTGGAACGCCGACGGCGGCCAGGTCGAGACCTGCGGCAACGCCCTCCGCTGCGTCGGGTGGCTGCTGATGGAATCGGGCGGCAAGGACGCGGTGGTCATCGACACCCTCGGCGGCCCCACTACGGCGAGCCGCGCAGGCCAGCATCGCGTGAAAGTCGATATGGGCCAACCGCGTCTCGACTGGTCTGAGGTCCCCCTCGCCGAAGAGATGGACACCCGCGGGATCGAACTTCAGGTCGGCCCCATCGACGCGCCGCTCCTGCACACGCCCGGCGCGGTCTCCATGGGCAATCCGCACGTGGTCTTCTTCACCGATCGCCAAGACGAGGCATTCGTGCGCGGTTCAGGTTCGCTGGTCGAGCACCACCCGCTGTTTCCCGAGGGCGTCAACGTCGGATTCGCCAACGTCCTCGCCCCTGACCGGATCCGCTTGCGCGTCTGGGAGCGGGGCGCGGGTCTGACCCGGGCCTGCGGAACCGGAGCCTGCGCCGCGCTGGTGGCCACGGCCCGGCGGGGCCTGACCGGACACCGCGCAGTCATAGAGGTCGACGGAGGCGAGCTGGAAATCGAGTGGGACGAAGTTTCGAACCATGTCTTCATGACAGGCCCCGTCGAGGTCGAGGGGACGGGGACCCTGACGGTCTGATCCGGTTCAGCGGTGGCGGCGGGCGACCAGCGCCCAGACCAGCACGCCCGCCGAGGCGCCGAGGGCGAGACAGCCCACCAGGTCCCAGACGCCGTCGCCGATCAGCGCCGCGACGAGACCGGTCAGGGACAGGGCCGCGAGCGCCGTCGGGATCGCGAAGATGGCGGTCAGGCTGAGATGGCGGGCCTTGATCATGTCCCGGCCAGCCTCCCGGCCCGCCCCTTGGCCAGCCAGAGATAGAGCCCGCTTGCCAGGACGACGATGGTGACAAGGTCGAGGACGGCCCACAGGATCTTCAGCGGCAGGCCGCCGTAGTCACCGAAATGCAGGGGCTGGGACAGCGACAGGGTCTTCACGTACCAGGGCATCGGGGTTACCGCGGCCAGCCCACCGGTGCGGGCGTCTATCAGCGCGGGCGTGGTCATATGGGTCGTCAGGGGCGTGTCCCCGTGGAAGAAGACCGCATAGTGATGGTCGGTCGAATAGCTCGAGCCGGGGAAGGCGACGAACTGGAGGGTCATCCCGGGCAGAGCTTCACGGGCGCGGCGCACGGCGGCGTCGAGCGAGGCGCGTTCAGACATCGCGGCCGGGGCGTCATAGGCCTCGGTCAGCTCCTTCAACGCCGTATCCTTCCAGTAGGCGATAATTGGCACGGCGAGGGTGTTGACCACGCCTGTGACGCCCACGACCAGCACCCAGGCCGCGGTCACCACGCCCAGCAGGTTGTGGTAGTCCAGCCAACGCGTCCGCGCCGTCTTGCCGGCCCGGACCGTGCCGAACGGCAGACGCCGCATGAAAGGAGCGTACAGCACCACCCCGGACACGACCGCCGTGACCAGAAGCAGGCCCATCGCCCCCAGGAAGAGCATGCCCGGCAGACCGAGGAACAGGTCTGTGTGGAGCTGGAGCAGGAATTCCATGACCGGGTGGCCGGCGACCAGCGGGGCCGCGTCGCCACTGGTCTGGTCGATCGGCTGGAAGTTGAACTGCCCCTCGGGGGCGTCCGGCGCGCGGCTGGTGACGTTCACCACCGGCCGGTCCTCGTCGAAGCTCATGAAGGCCGGCAGGTCTCCGGGATGACGCGAGAGGGCGACCTCCAGCACTTGGTCGAGGTCGAGCCGGTCGCCTTCCGGATTGGCGGGAGCCCAGGCCTCGTCCAGCAGCCAGTGATCCAGCTCGTGGGTGAAGACGAGCGGCAGGCCCGTGACGCAGAGCATCAACAGGAAGACGGTCGAGACGAGGCTCGACCATTTGTGGACCCACGACCAGGCGCGGATGGTCCCGGCCCTCATCCCGGTCAGAAGTCCGTCGACAGAGAGATGCGGAGGGTGCGTGGTGCGCCGAGGGTCAGGTAGTTGGCGCCCGGATAGCCGCCGACGGCGACCCACTGGTCCTCATCGGCGAGATTCTCGACCCGCGCCCGCAGGGTCACGGGCCGGTCGCCGGCGTCAAAGGCGTAGCGGACGCCGGCGTCGAGGCGCGTCCATGCCTCCAGCTCGACCGTGTTGTCGGCGCTGACCGGCTGGGCGCCGGTGTGGACCACACGCCCCTCGAGGGTCAGACCCGAAACAGCGGCGACGTCCCACTCGAGGTTCAGATTGGTCTGGAGGTCGGCCACGCCGATCGGCGCCCTGCCCTCGAGCGCTGGATTGATCGAGCGGGTGATATCCGCGTCAAGCAGCGTCAGCCCCGCCAGAACGCGCAGACCTTCGGTCAGCTGGCCGAAGATCGCCAACTCAACGCCCTGATTCCGCTGCTCCCCGCCGGCGCTGTAGATGGCGGTTGAGGGGTCGAAATATTCGTTCGGCAAGGTGATGCGGAAGGCGTTGATCGAGCCGCCGAACCGGCCGCCGTCGTATTTGACGCCCGCCTCGACCTGCTCGGCGCGAAAGGGATCAAGCACCTCATTGGCGTTGGCGACCGCGATCCCGTTGATCACCGCCGGTGCGGCCTTCCCGGGGATCAGGGCCTCGGCGTAGTTGGCGTAGACCGAAATCCTGTCAGACGGCTTGTAGACGACTGCGAAGGCCGGGGTGACCGCTTCGCCTTCGTACGACGAGAGCGGATTCCCGGTGTTGTAGTCGTACGAGCGGGTCTCGATCTGCTGCCACCGGGCCCCGGCCGTGGCCAGCAGTCGTCCACCGAGGAAGGACAATTGGTCGGCGATGGCGACGCTGGAGGTCTTCGACCGCTCTGTGATCAGGGGCTCGGAGAGATCGCCGCCGACGAAGAAATCCGGAACCGGGGACGCGACCTCGACCGGATTGTAGAGGTCGTTCGGGAAGCCCGCGAAGCTTGAGAAGGCGTAGGCGTTGGCCGATTTCAGCTGCACCTGCGAGGCTGAGGCGACCAGCCGGTGGCCGACCGGGCCGGTGCTGAGATCGGCCCGCACGCCGGCGTCGCCGGACCAGACCGTATCCTCGCGGGCATTGTCGAACCGGTAGGCGGTCAGGCTTCCATCCGCCGCCGCGCGCGGATTGGCCAGAACGTTGCCTTCCTCACCGCTACGTCCGCCGAAAGCAGCCCAGGCGGTGACGGTATGGGTCAGGTCGAACTCGCCGCGCGCGACGCCGAAAAGTTGCTCCTCATCCGTATAGGTCCAGGGCTGGGCGAAGTTGACGTCGGCGGCCGGGGGCGTCGGGATGGCGCCGACCGGCGTGACGCTCGGGCGCGGGGCGTCTATGCGATGGTTCTGCCAGCCGAGGTCCGCCGAGAAGCGGGCGCGGTCACCCCGGCGATCGACGCCGAGGCCCAGCACCTGAAGTTCGCGGTCTTCACGGTCGACGACGCCTTCGCCGTCGCGGGCCGCCACATTGAGGCGTACGCCCCAGGCGTTGTCTTCGAAGCGGCGGCTGAAATCACCGGCCGCGTACAGGGCGTCGCCTCCGTCCCAGCCCAGCGTCAGCCGATTGAGCGGGGCGTTTCCGGCGCGCTTCGGCGTAAGATTGAAAGCGCCGCCAACCCCGCTGCCGCCCGGTGCGGCGCCGTTCAGAAAGGCGGTCGCGCCGTGGAAGACCTCGACCCGCTCGATCAGTTCGGCCGCCACGAACTGCCGGGGCAGAACCCCGTAGAGGCCGTTGTACGTCATATCGTCCGAGTACACCGGGAAGCCGCGGATGACGTAGAGTTCCTGGAAGTTGCCGAAGCCCTTGGTGACGCGGACCGCGGGGTCATTCTGGAGCACATCGGCGACGCTGCGGGCCTGCTGATTGCGGGCCAACGCCTCGGTGTAGCTGGTGGTGGCGAACGGGGTGTCCATGATGCTCTGGGCGCCGAACATACCGACGCGGCCGCCGTCGGCGACCTGGCCGCCGGCGTAGACCGGCGGGATGCCGACCTGTGAGCCGGTGACGACCACCTCGCCCAGATCAGCCGGCCCGGCATCCTGAGCGAGGGCGGGCGCGGTCTGGAACCCGGCGCCGGCGGCGGACAGGAGGAGCAGGGAACGAAGGGTCACGAAGGTCGCCTTGAGGATGTGCGAATGAGAACGGCTCGCACTATCAGTCGCCACGCGCGCTTACAACCGCGGTGCCTGGCCTGATCGTCGCAGGACCGGAGCGGCCGTGTTCCGGAGGTGCTGGCGTGGCGGTCACGGCTATCCCGATTGGCGGATGGGAGGAGGCGAACGCCCGGGCTCCGCCGCGGCAGCGGTTGTCCCGCCCCGCCCCGCGCACTAGGAACAGGGGCATCCTCACTGACGCGCGCCCACGCGCCCGGAACGCCGCCGACATGCCCGACTTGACCGACAAGCAGACCTTCTCCGACGAGGACGCGCTGGAGTTCCACCGCAGTCCGCAGCCGGGCAAGATCTCCATGGCCCCGATCAAGCCGATGGCGACCCAGCGCGACCTGTCGCTGGCCTATTCGCCGGGCGTGGCCGTGCCGGTCCTGGCCATCGCCGCCGATATCGACAAGGCCTACGACTACACCTCCAAGGGCAATCTGGTCGCCGTCATCTCCAACGGCACCGCCATCCTCGGCCTCGGCAACCTCGGCCACATGGCCTCCAAGCCGGTGATGGAGGGCAAGTCGGTCCTGTTCAAACGCTTCGCCGACGTCGACAGCTTCGACGTCGAGGTGAAGACCACCGACCCGGACGAGTTCGTCACCGTCGTCAAGAACATCGGCGACACCTGGGGCGGCATCAATCTGGAGGACATCAAGTCCCCGGAATGTTTCGTGATCGAATCCGAGCTGCAGGACCTGCTCGACATCCCGGTCTTCCACGACGACCAGCACGGCACCGCCATCATCTCGACCGCCGGCCTGATCAACGCCGCCCATATCGCCGGCAAGAAGCTGGAGGACCTCAAGGTCGTGCTGGCGGGCGCTGGCGCGGCGGGTCTCTCCTCGATCGGCCTGATGAAGGCCGCCGGCGTGCGCCAGGAGAACACCGTCATCGTCGACCGCGAGGGGGTCGTCTACAAGGGCCGCGACAACGTCGACCAGTGGAAGGCCGCCCACGCCACCGACACCCCGCACCGCACCCTCGCCGAGGCCATGGTCGGCGCGGACGTGGTGCTCGGCCTGTCGGCCAAGGGCGCCATCACCAAGGAGATGGTGGCCTCCATGGCCCCCAATCCGATCATCTTCGCCATGGCCAATCCGGACCCGGAGATCACCCCGGAGGACGTCGCCTCGGTCCGCGACGACGCCATCATGGCCACCGGCCGCTCCGACTACGTCAACCAGGTCAACAACGTCCTCGGCTTCCCCTACATCTTCCGCGGCGCCCTCGACGTCCGCGCCCGCCGGGTCAATCACGAGATGAAGGTGGCCTGCGCCCAGGCCCTCGCCGCCCTCGCCCGCGAGGACGTGCCCGACGAGGTCGCCGCCGCCTATCGCGGCCGCAAGCTGAAGTTCGGCCGCGACTACATCATCCCGACCCCCTTCGACCCGCGCCTGATCTGGTACATCCCGCCCTTCGTGGCCCAGGCCGCCATGGACACCGGCGTGGCCCGCAAGCCGATCGAGGACATGGACGCCTACCGCACCCAGCTACGCTCGCGGCTCGATCCGTCGGCGGCCCTGGTCCAGAACATCTCGGGCGCCGTGCGCGCCGCGCCGAACAAGCGGGTGGTCTTCGCCGAGGGCGAGGAGACCGCCGTCATCCGCGCCGCCTGGGGCTTCAAACAGGCCGAACTGGGCACGCCGATCCTGCTCGGCCGCGAGGATCTGATCCGCCAGAACGCCGCCGAGGCCGGGCTGAATTTCGCCGAGATGGGCATCGAGATCGTCAACGCCCGCGTCTCCGAGCACAACGTCGAATACACCGACTGGCTCTACGAGCGCCTGCAGCGCCGCGGCTATCTGCGCCGCGACGTGCAGCGGATGATCAACCAGGACCGCAACTATTTCGGCGCCACCATGTGCGCCCGCGGCCAGGCCGACTGCATGGTCACCGGCGTGACCCGCAATTTCAACATGGTGCTCAAGGAGGTCCGCCGCGTCCTCGACGTGCGCGAGCGGATGATCGGTCTGTCGATCCTGCTGGCCAAGGGGCGGACCCTGTTCGTCGCCGACACCTCGATCCACGAACTCCCGGGCGCCCAGGACCTCGCCGACATCGCCGTCCAGGCCGCCGCCACCGTGCGCCGGCTGGGCCGCAATCCCCGCGTCGCCTTCCTGTCCTACTCGACCTTCGGCAACCCCCCCGGCGACCGCGGCGAGATGATCCGCGAGGCCATCCGCATCCTCGACCAGCGCGGCGTCGACTTCGAATACGAGGGCGAGATGCCGGCCGAGCTGGCCCTCGATCCCGAGGCCCGCGCCGCCTACCCCTTCATGCGCCTGTCGCGCGACGCCAACATCCTGGTCATGCCCGGCATCCACTCGGCCTCGATCTCGACCCGCCTGGTCCAGGCCCTCGGCGGCGCCACGGTGATCGGCCCCCTGCTGGTCGGCCTCGAACGCTCGGTCCAGATCGTCCCCCTCGGCGCCTCGGTCAGCGAAATCATCACCGCCGCCACCTTCGCCGCCTATGAGGAAGGCGCCATCGGCGAGGAGATCTGAGGGGTCAGGTCTTTGACATCGTGAACGATCAGGAGGGCCGGGCGGCTGCGGCTGCTTCGGCGTCCCGGGCTGCCGCCTCGGCCTCGATCTCCGGCTGTTTGCGCGCCACGATGAAGGCCAGCACGATCGCCACGGCCCCGACGATCACCGAATAGACGAAGAAGGTGACATAGCCGGCCCCCAGCGAGCCGGCGCTCACGCCCGCCGTCTCCGCGCCCTTGGCCAGGGCGCCCGCCGGCATCCGGTCGAACAGGGGCCGGAACATCGCGGTGAAGCCCCCGGCCTCGGCAAGGCGCGCCGATCCCTCCACGATCCGCCCGCTCTGCGAGGCCACGATCTTGCCGATGATGGCGTAGAGCGAACTGAACAGGGCGTACTGGGTGGCCGTGAATCCCGCCGCCGTCAGGCTGGACATATAGACGATCAGCGCCGTTCCCGCGAAGCCGGTGGCGAAGTTGTCGATGGAGATAGCCCCGTACAGGGCGAACATGCTGGCGCCCTGCGGAGCCAGCCAGATGAAGACCAGGTTGGACAGCGGACTGGCGAAAACCCCGATCACCATGGTCCGCAGAATACCGAACCGTGTCACGCACCAAGCCCCGACACCGATCCCGATCACCGAGGCCACGACGCCATAGACCTTCCGCACCTCGGCGATCTGGGTGAGGCTGAACCCTAGGTCGATGTAGAACGGGTTCATCAGATTCAACACGAAGTCGGACAGCCGGTACATGCAGATCAGGGCGAGGATCAGCAGGCCGAATTTCAAGCTGAACCGCTGGAAGAAATTCCCCAGCGGCTCGCCGTAGGAGCGACGCAGATAGACGCTGGGGCGGGTCGGGCGGCCCGGCAGCGGCACGCAGGCCAGGGCGATCAGGCCGAGGCCGGCGATCACCGCCGGGAACTGGATGAAGATGCCGGTGGCGCGCGATTCCCACATCGCCTTGAACGCCTCGGCCGCCTCGGCTGTCTGGCCGAACAGGCCGAAGCCCACATTCAGGAAGGTGGCGTTGGCGGCCAGGCCCGATCCCGCCAGCAAGGCGCCGAGCAGGATCAGCGCCAGACGTCCGCCCCATTCCACGGCCTCTCGCACCGGCTGCGGAACCATCTCGGCCGTCAGGTTTAGCCTCGGCCGCTGGGCCTGCTCTCGAGGCGCCAGAAGCGTCGCGCCGACGGCGACCAACATACAGCCGGCCATGACGGCATAGGACAGATTCCAGCCGTAGCGGTCGGCGAGAACCAGCGGCAGGGCGCCGGCGACGATCATGGCGATGCGGTAGCCCCACTGATAGGCGGCGGCCATGGCGCCGTAGAGGCTCTTTGGAACCACCTCGATGCGCCAGGCGTCGATGGCGATGTCCTGGGTCGCGCCGAAAAGCCCGACCATGGCGGCGAGGAGGGCGACCTGACCGAGATTCAGCGCCGGGTCGGATCCGGCGATCAGCCAGAGGCCCATCACGATCAATACCTGCATCAGGGCCATCCACGACCGGCGCTGACCCAGCAGGCCGTGCAGGACTGGAATCTTCACCCGGTCCACCACCGGAGCCCAGACGAATTTCAGGGCGTAGGACAGGGTGGCCAGCGCGAAGACGGTGATGTCCTGCAGCGACAGATCAGACTGGCGCAGCCAGGCCGACAGCGTGTCGAAGATCAGGAAATAGGGCATGCCCGCCGCTGCGCCGAGGAACAGCATGACCAGCACGCGCCGGTCGCGCAGCGACTTGATGAAATCCCAGGTCGTCTGCTTGGCGGCGGCGGCTTCAGCCATGGATGCGTCCCTTGAGGCGACGCCCCCCCGCGCGCCCTATGCGACGGCGACCTTGGCGCGGTCCGCGGTTTTCGTCCAGCGGGCCAGTGAGGCGCGCAGCGCTTCCAGCTCCAGCGGCTTGACCAGATGGTCGTCCATCCCCGCTTCCAGACAGGCGCGACGGTCCTCGGCGAAGGCGTTGGCGGTCAGGGCCACGATCGGCGTCTCGTCGCCCCGGGCGCGGATGGCGCGGGCGGCGGCGCAGCCGTCCATGCCGGGCATCCGCATGTCCATGAACACCAGATCGTACCGCGCCCGCTTCAGCGCATCGAGCGCCTCGTGGCCGCTGGCGGCGGTCTCGACCGCGCAACCCTCGCGCTTCAGCAGGGTGGAGGCCAGCAGGGCTCCGACCGGATTGTCCTCGACCAGCAGCACCCGGATGCCCGAGAACCGGGTCAGGGCGACGCGGTCGTCCTCGGGCGGCGGCGGCGGCGGTCCGGGCTGCATGGTCAGCTGGGCGCCCGAGGCGGCCAGCACCCGCTCGGCCACCGAGGCGCGGCGCAGCGGCTTGATCAGATAGCCGTGGAAGCCGGCCGAGCGGTAGCGGGCGATCAGGTCGCGCTCCGAAGGCTTGAGCAGCACGACGGCGCGCCCGTCCGCCGGCCGCGGCACGAGGCCCTGACCCGCCGGGCGGGCGGCGTGATCGATCAGCACCACCGGAGCCTTCGCCGCGACCGTTCCGCCCGAGGCCTCGATCTGGGCGACGGCGGCGGCGCGCACGAACGGGTCCGGGCTGATCACGGCCACGCTCTGTCCCGCCAGCGATACGGCGCAGCGGGCGGGCATGTGCTTCGCCGCCGGGAAGGCGGCCTCGAAGCGGAACCGGGCCCCGGGGCCGTCCGGCCGGTCGGCGACGCTGACCGTGCCCCCCATGGCGTAGGCCAGCTTGCGCACCACGGCCAGGCCAAGGCCGGCCCCGCCGAAGCGGCTGGCGTCCGAGGCGTCGACGTGGCCGAACTCCTCGAAGATGCGGCCCCGCGCCTCAGCCGGAATCCCCGGGCCGGTGTCGTCGACGATGAAGGCCAGCTTCGGCGTCTTCATCGATCCGCCCGAACGCTCGACGGTGATGCGGACGCCGCCGGTCTCGGCGAATTTCACCGCATTGCCGGCGAGGTTGAACAGCACCTGCCGCAGCCGGCCCTCGTCGGCCATGACGTCGACGGCCTCCGGCGCGACCGACCAGGCGATCTCCAGCCCCTTGTCGTGGGCCCGGGGGCTGAGCAGTTCCGCAACGCCGCGCACCAGCGTCTCCAGATCGACCGGGGCGGAATCGAACTCCAGCCGATCGGCCTCGAGCCGGGCGTAGTCGAGCAGATCGTTGACGAGGCCGAGCAGATGCTCCGCCGAAGACCGGGCCGCCTCGGCATAGGCGCGCTGGGCGCCGTCCAGCCGGGTCCGCGACAACAGGCCGAGCATGCCGATGACACCGTTCAGCGGCGTGCGCATCTCGTGGCTCATCAGCCGCAGGAACTGCTGCTCGGCGCCCTCGGGAAGCGTCTCGCCCGCCCCCGTCGTTTCCGGAACCGCCTTCGTCTTGCGCGCCATACGTCCATCCCCTTGAAGGGTGATCATGGCGGATCAGGTCTTAACCACGGTTCAAGCGGGTCGGTTAAGGAAGTCTGAGATCAGTACGCGGAGACGCCGCTCCGCGCCTCGCTCGAGCCCGCCTGGCGCTCGAAATCGGCCTGCGCCCCGACGGTCGAGCGGCGATGCACCAGCGCCTCGGCGATGTGCCGGCGCAGCACGCCGTCGCAGCCGTCCAGATCGGCGATGGTGCGGGCCAGCCTCAGCGTCCGGGTCCAGCCCCGGGCGGTCAGGCCGCCGCCCTCCCCGGCCCGCATCAAGAGGGCGCGGCCGGCCTCGTCGGGCGTGGCGAAGCGGTCCAGCGTCTCGCCCGAGGCGCGGGCGTTGACGGCCTGATCGCGGGCGGTGTCCGGATCGATGCCGGCGGCGCGCAGCCGCTCCTCCTGCATGGCGCGGGCGGCGAAGGCCCGGGCGCAGGCCTCGGCCGTGCCCTCGGCCGGCGGCGGCAGGGCCATGTCGGCCGCGGTCACCGGCGGCGTCTCCACCGTCAGGTCGATGCGGTCGAACATCGGGCCGGAGATGCGGTTCTGATAGTCGCGCTGGCAGCGCGGAGCCTTGCCGCAAGCGCCCTTGCCGCCCCCGCCCAGTCCGCAGCGGCACGGGTTCATCGCCGCCACCAGCTGGAAGCGGGCGGGGTAGCGGACATGGGCGTTTGCGCGGGCGACCACGATCTCGCCGGTCTCGAGCGGCTGGCGCAGGGAATCCAGCGCCTGCGCCGAATATTCCGGCAGCTCGTCGAGAAACAGGACTCCGTTGTGCGCCAGCGACGCCTCGCCCGGCTTGGCCCGCACGCCGCCGCCGGTCAGGGCCGCCATCGAGGCGGAATGGTGCGGACTACGGAACGGCCGGTCGCGGGTCAGCGCTCCGCGCTCGATCAGCCCGGCCACCGACCAGACCATCGAGGTCTCGAGCAGCTCCTTGGGCGTCAGCGGCGGCAGCAGACCGGGCAGGCGCGCCGCCATCATCGACTTGCCCGACCCCGGCGGGCCGACGAACAGCAGGTTGTGACCGCCGGCCGCCGCGATCTCGAGCGCCCGCTTGGCGCTCTCCTGTCCCTTGACCTCGCGTAGATCCGGTACGCGATCGCCGGAACGCATCACGCCCGGTTCGGGCCGGCGCAGCACCTGCACGCCCTTGAAGTGGTTGACCAGTCCGATCAGCGAACGCGGCGCCAGCACCGCCACCTCGCCCGCCCATGCCGCCTCCGGCCCGTTGGCCTCGGGGCAGATGAGGCCAAGTCCCATAGCGTCGGCGGCGACCGCCGCGGGCAGCGTTCCACCGACCGGCGCGATCTGCCCGTCCAGACCGAGCTCACCCACCGCCGCCCACCCCGCCAGGGCGTCGGGCGGGATCACCCCCATAGAGGCCAGCAGGGCGAGGGCGATCGGCAGGTCGAAATGGCTACCTTCCTTGGGCAGGTCGGCGGGCGCGAGATTGACGATCACCCGCCGCGACGGCAGCGCCAGCCCGATGCCGCCGAACGCCCCGCGCACGCGTTCCCGGCTTTCGGCCACCGCCTTGTCGGCCAGGCCGACGAGGGTGAAGGAGCCCTCCTGCGCCGACAGCTGCGACACCTGGACGTCCACGCGGCGGGCGTCGACTCCCTCGAAGGCCACCGTGACGACACTGGCCAGCATGGGCCGCTCTCCCGTTACGGGAAGAACGAACCACGAACGGACAACTTTTACAAGAGTGACGCTAGCCGGCCCGCTTGCGTTCGATGACATCCCACATCAGCGCCGCGGCATCGACGCCGCTGAACCGCTTCAGCTGCTGCGCGCCTGTCGGCGAGGTGACGTTGATCTCGGTCAGCCAGTCGCCGATCACGTCGATACCGACGAAGAGCAGGCCGCGCTCCCGCAGGGTCGGGCCGATGGCGGCGCAGATTTCCCGATCCCGCGCCGTCAGTTCCACCGGCGCGGCCGTACCGCCGACGCGCAGGTTGGAGCGGACCTGATCCTTGGCCGGAACACGGTTGATCGCCCCGACCGACTCGCCGTCGATCAGAATGATGCGCTTGTCGCCCTTCGACACCGCCGGGAGAAATTTCTGGATCACCAGCGGGTCGCGCGACCCGGTGGCGTGTATCTCGACGAGGGCCTCAAGGTTGGGGTCGTCGGCCTTGAGCCGAACCACACCCGAACCGGCCGCGCCGTGCAGGGGCTTTAGCACCACCTCGCCGTGGCGGCGGTGGAAGTCGGCCAGGGCGACGGGGTCGGACGAGATCAGGGTCGGCGGCGTCAGCCCCGGGAAACGGGTGACCAGCAGCTTTTCGGGCGCCGAGCGCACTTCGGCCGGGTCGTTCACCACCAGCGTCTTCGGGTGCACCGTCTCCAGCAGATAGGTGGCGGTGACATAGGCCATGTCGAACGGCGGGTCCTGGCGCATCAGGATGACGTCGACGTCCTGCGACAGGTCGAGCTTCACCTCGTCTCCGAAACTGACGTGATCGCCGACGGTCTGGCGCAAGGTCACCGGCCGCGCCCGGCAGAACAGCCGCCCATCCTCCAGCGCCAGCGTGCGGAAATCATAGACCCAGACCGGATAGCCCCGGTTCTGGGCTTCCATGGCTTGGAGGAAGGTCGTGTCGGACTCGATATTGACCGCCTCGAGGGGGTCCATCTGGATCGCGACTCTGAGCATGGGCTGTCCTTCCGGGCGGAGCGAACCTTGGCTAATGGGCAGCCGCGACGGCAAGCGCAACCCTGGGCCGGACGCGGCCGCCCGCCATTCAGTTCAGCTGCAGACGCACCCGGTCAACCGACATCCGCCGGTGCGCCTCGGTCGGGTCGTCGAGCGAGCGGGCCCGCGACAGGGCCTCCAACGCCCCGGCCAGCGCCCCCTGCTTCTCGCGTGCGGCGGCGACGTCCAGCCACGGACGGTGATCCTCCGGGTCGAGCAGGGCCCGGCGCAGGGCCGAGCGTTCGGCGCCCTCATAGTCCTGGGCGCGCAGGGCCCGGCTGAACAGCACGTTCTGAAGACGCAGCAGGGCCTGACGATCGCTCACCGGGGCCATCAGCACGTCGAGGCGGTCGGCGACATGCGGCGTGAGGCCCGCCCTGAGCGCCCGCCGGGTCAGCTCCGACGGCAGCACCAGCCGTCCCTGGCTGAACGGATCCAGCGCCACCGGCCCGTCCGGCGTCTCGACCCTGAGCAGGAAGTGGCCGGGGAAATCGACGCCTTGGGCCCGCACGCCGACCCGGCGGGCGGCGTCGATGTAAAAGATCGCCAGGGTCGCGGACAGGCCACGCCGCCGCTCGGCCACGTCGATCACGTCGGTGTTGCCAGGGTGGTCGTAGTTCAGCAGGTCGCCGTTCAGCCTGAGATCCGAAGCCATGGTCTCGGCGAGGGCGTCGTCCGGGCTCTCGCCTCCGACCCGTTCCGCCAGTCGCTCGACGGCGTTGTTCGCGAGGGTGCGGACAGGCTCGGGATCGCGGAACGGATAGTCGTGGATGGCGCAGGCGATCGCCGCCTCGAGCAGCGGAAACGCTCCCTCCTCGGCCAGACCGGCCTCCGTCAGAACGGACTCGGCTTCATCGCGCGTCACGTCCGCTCCTTCCCGAACGGCTCAACTCCGCGACGATGGCGCGGAAGCCGGCCCGGAGCCAGCGCCACCACGTCGATTCGAAGCAGATGTCCGGCCAAGCTGGGTCTTTGACGCAACACCGCGCGGCCCGCGGCCAGCAGCCGATCATACTGGTTGGCGCTCAGGGCCGCGAGGGCCAGATCCGTCGTGGCGCGGCGCTTGACCTCCACCACCGCCAGCACGCGGCCGCGCCGCGCGAGGATGTCGATCTCGCCGGCCCGGGTTTTCAGCCGGAAGCCCAGCAGCTGATAGCCCCGGCCCATCAGCCAGGCCGCCGCCAGCCATTCAGACCGATGGCCCTCGCGGTGGGACAGGGCGCCGAGCGCCACCCGCCAGCCGCGCTTCGCCGCCACGACCCTCGGCGCCTTGAGGCGAACCGGGGGCCGTGCGCCGCTCATCGGCCCTGCAGCTCCAGCGCCCGCTTGTAGAGCGGCTTGCGCGGCAAGTTCAGCGCCTTCGACACCTCGGCCGCCGCTTCACCGGGCGGCAACCGGGTCAGGGCCTCGGTCAGGGCGGCGTCGGCGTCGGCCTCCGACGCGATCTCCGCCTCGCCCGGCCCGACCACGACGACGATCTCGCCCTTGGGGGCTTGGCAGCGCGGGTCGGCGGCCAGTTCGGACAGCGGGCCGCGGATGCATTCCTCGTAGAGTTTGGTCAGCTCGCGGGCAACGGCGGCGGGGCGCGGCCCCAGGACCGCCGCCATGTCGGCCAGGCTGTCGGCGAGGCGGGGTCCACTTTCGAAGAAGACCAGCGTCTGCCGACCGGTGCGCAGCTCTTCCAGCGCCGTCCGCCGCGCGCCCGATTTCGGCGGCAGGAAGCCGGCGAACAGCACCCGGTCGGCCGGCTGGCCGGCGATGCACAACGCCGCCAGCAGGCTGGACGCGCCGGGGATCGGATGCACCGGCAGCCCCTCGGCGATCACCGCCCGGGCCACCACGAAGCCGGGGTCGCTGACCAGCGGCGTGCCCGCGTCGGAGACCAGCGCCACCACCGCGCCCTCGCGCAGCCGCTCGATGGCCAGCTCCGCCGCCCGCGCCGAAGCGTGGTCGTCGCAGCGCTCCAGCTTCGCCTTCAGGCCGTAGGCTGACAGCAGCTTGCCGGTCACCCGCGTGTCCTCGGCCAGCACCAGATCGGCGGCCGCCAGAACGTCGAGCGCCCGCAGCGTCATGTCCCGCAGGTTGCCGATCGGCGTCGCCACCAGATACAGCCCCGGCGCGACCGGACGCGGCGGCGGGGCGGTCGGGGGAAAGGCGGCGGGATCGGACATCGGCTAGAGCGCCTTCTTGTAGCCGAGGTGGCTCGCCGTGAAGCCGAGCCGTTCGTAGAAGCGGTGCGCCTCCGGCCGCTCCCGGTCGGTCGTCAGTTGCACGAGGCCGCAACCCCTCGCGCGGCATTCCGCGATCGCCCATTCGAAGGCCCGGCCGCCGAGCCCCGCGCCGCGATGGTCGGCCGCGATGCGCACGCCTTCGATCTGACCGCGCCACATCCCCTTCCGCGACAGGCCGGGGATGAAGGTGATCTGCAGGGTTCCGACCACCCCGTCGCCGTCGGTCGCCACCGCCAGCAACTGGTTCGGATCGGCCTCGATGGCCGCAAAGGCATCGCGGTAGCCGGCCGCCAACGGCTCGCTCGCGTCCTCGCGCAACCGCCCGATAGGGTCGTCGGCGAGCAGACCGACGATGGCCGGCAGGTCTGACGCCTTGGCGCGGCGGAAGGCGATGGTGTCCATGGGGGCTTCATAGGGAGGCCGATCCCCATCCGGCAAGCTTCGGGGACCGGAACCCGCGGCGAGGCAGGGTGTTCTGCGCCCATGACCGCTCCTGAGTCGAATTCCGACATTCGTCGCCAAGGCCCGCTGAATCCCGAGGCGGGCGACGGCGTCGTGGTCGTCGAGAACCCCCCGGCCGCCCCGATGCACATGACGCCGGACGAGGCCGATATCTCCGGAATTCGCATGCTCGATGCGGCGGACCGGTCCCGCCATCCGCCCAAGCCGGGCCGGGGCCGTGGCAGGGATTCAGGTCAGTAGAACCTTGAGCACGGCGTCCAGCACCGGCCGTCCCGATGCCGTTGCGGTGACTTGTCCGGCCTGCGCTTCCAGGAAGCCGTCCTCGATCAGGCTGCCGAGCGACCCGGAGCCCGTAGACCGCCCCAGCCTCGCCAAGTCCGCGAGGGCCGCGCCCTCGACGGTGCGCAGGCCCAGCAGTATGCGCTCTTCGGCGGTGGCCAGCGCGTCCAGTCGGTCCTCTTGCGCCCATGGCGACCTCGCCGCGACGCCCGCGACGTAGGCGCCGACGCCCCGGTGCGCGACCGTGGCCGTCCGGACCCCGTCCAGCGTCAGCCGCCCGTGCGCGCCCGGGCCAACGCCCATGTAGTCGCCCCCGCGCCAGACATGCAGGTTGTGGGCGGAGCGGGCGGCGACGGTCCGCGCGTGGTTGGACACCTCATAGGCCTCGAACCCGGCTTGCTCGAGCACCGTCTGGGTCGTCTCGTAGAGCGCGGCGGCAGCGTCCTCCTCCGGCGGGGTCCAGGCGCCTCGCGCCACGGCCCGGCCGAAGGCGGTCGTCGGCTCAACGGTCAACTGATAGGGCGAGACGTGTTCGAAGCCGAGGTCCAGCGCCTCGGACAGCTCGGCACGCCAGCCTTCAACGGTCTGCCCCGGACGGGCGTAGATCAGGTCGATCGACAGCCGCTGGAAGGCGCCGGCGGCGGCCACAGCCCGCCGCGCCTCATCGGCGGAGTGGTTGCGGCCGAGGAAGGCCAGCGCCGCGTCGTCCAGCGCCTGCACCCCCATCGACAGCCGGTTCACCCCGGCCCCGGCCAAAGTCGCGAACCGGTCCGCCTCGGCGTCGGTCGGGTTGGCTTCGAGCGTGACCTCGATGTCACCGCGCGGCGGGAACAGCACCCGCGCCCGGTCGATCACCGCCGCCACCGCCTCGGGGGCCATCAGCGAGGGCGTGCCCCCGCCGAAAAAGATCGACGCCAGCCGCCGCGGACCCGTCAGCGCCGCCTGCGACTCCAGATCGCTCAGGATGGCTCGGACCAGCGCCGCCTGCTCGTCGGCCCGGCCCCGGTCGCGCAGCACGTTGAAATCGCAATAGGGACAGATGCGGGCGCAGTACGGCCAGTGCACATAGAGGCTGACGTCCGTCCCGGGATCGCGGACCGGGTCAGTCAATCAGGGCGGCCTTCAACTTCTCGAAGGCCCGGGCGCGGTGGCTGATCGAGTCCTTTAATTTCGGATCCAGTTCGCCGAAGGTCTGATCGTAACCCTGGGGGATGAAGATCGGGTCGTAGCCGAAGCCCCTGTCGCCGCGCGGCGGGAAGGTCAGCCGCCCCCCGATGCGGCCTTCGACCACCACCGCCGGCCCGTCGGGCCAGGCTACAGCCAGAGCCGAGGTGAACCAGGCCCGACGGTCGTCCGCCCCTACCTCCTCCAGCCGTTCCTCGACCTTGCGCATGGCGAGAGCGAAGTCCTTGTCCGGCCCGGCCCAGCGCGCGGAAAAGATACCCGGTGCGCCATCGAGGGCGGCGACCGAAAGGCCGGAGTCGTCGGCGAGCGAGACCTCGCCCGATCGGTCCGCCGCTTGTCGCGCCTTGAGCAGAGCGTTGCCGGCGAAGGTGCTTTCGGTTTCCTCCGGCTCGGGCAGATTCAGGCTTCCGGCGGTGACGACCTCGTAATGTCCGCCCAGCAGGCCCTCGAGTTCGGGGACCTTGCCCGGGTTATGGGTCGCTGCGACCAGCCGCATCCCTTTGATAAGCTTCAACTTCATTCTGATCACGCGTCTGTAACGATCCATTGCCAAAGTTTAATATCGTTAAACGATATGTAACATGACTTTCTGCTGCGCACGGCCTATCTATCAATCCAAGGACGGACGCCGTGACGTTCCCCGATACGAGCCATCCCGGCAAGATCGATGCAGCGGCACAACGAAATTGGGGTGAAACCATCCCTCTTCAGGATTAACAGAGAACGACAATGAACACCATGAACGCTTCGCTCTTCATCGAAAAGATCGGCCACGGCATCCTCAACACCTTCCTGCTTGCCGCCCTGCCGACCGCGCTCGTCGCCACGCTCGTCCAGGCCCTGTGATTTCCATTTCGGCTCACCGGAGCTTTGACGATCCGCATGACAAACGCGAAGAATAAGACCGCGTGTGGGTTCGCCGGACCCCGCGCGGCATTCGCGCCCGAACTTCCGGCCTGATGAGGCCTGCATGCGATTCCCGAAGACGACATCGCTCGGGATACGCACACCCTTCCTGCCCCGCCTGAATTGGCTTTCGATCTCCAGGGCGGCGAGCCTGGTTTGCACCGTCGCCTTCTGGATTCTGGCCGTCGGCGCCGCGATCGTTCCCGCCGCGGTGATCGGCCGGAAGCTGCTGTCGCCCGACGCCATGTTGATTGCGGGTGAGGGCGAAAACGCCATCCAGCTTCCCCTGCCCTGGGCCTATGTGCTGCTGGTGGCCGTCGCCGCCTTCGCCTACCTGGCGGCCTCCGCCCTCATCTTCCGGCTCCTGCTGCGCATCATCGCCACCCTGCGCGCGGAGGATCCCTGTCATCCCCTGAACGTTCGACGTCTGCACCAGATCGGCGCCGCCTTCGCTTCGGTCACTCTCGGCGTTTGGGTGGGCCAGTTTCTGGTCGCCCGCTTCGTTCGCGGGGCCATGCCGGCCCCCAGCCTGTTCGACCTGATCACGCCGGCGTTCGCAGTCGTGATCATCGTCGTGACCGCCGAGCTGTTCCGGGAGGGCGCCCGCCTGCGCCGCGAGGCCGAACTGACCATCTGAATGAACGCCTGTCTGAAGGGTCCGCCCTTCTCGACCCGTCGCGCGCCAGTTAAGAGAGCACCATGGCCATCCGCGTACAGCTCGACCGCATCCTTCTCGAACGGCGCATGTCGCTGACCGAACTGGCCGATCGCGTCGGCGTGACCTTGGCCAATCTGTCGATTCTCAAGACTGGCAAGGCGCGCGCCATCCGCTTCACCACCCTGGACGCCCTGTGCCGCGAACTGAACTGCCAGCCGGGCGACCTGCTGACGCAGACGCCGGGGCCTCAGGACGCCGGCTCGGATGAGGATCCGGACGGGGACGCCCCAGGCTCCACATGAGCCGCCGCCACGACCTGAGTCCGGAGGATCGCCGCATCTGGGCCCGGGTCGCCGGCTCGGTGACGCCCTCGAAGCCGAAGAAGCCGCTCCGCGTCCCCGCCGACGCCGCAGATCCGCCCGCAGCGCCGCTTCCGAAGGGTCCAGTTAAGGCCCGGCCCGCCACCGCGCCCTACAGTCCGATCCTGCCGCCGGCCCGCGCGCGCGGCCTGCCCGAAGAGCTGGAGCCCCGCCGTCAGCGCCGGTTATCGCGCGAACGCGATCCGATCGATGCTCGCATCGACCTGCACGGCTACGGCCGCTTCCAGGCCCAGGACGCTCTCACCGCCTTCCTCATGGGAGCGCAGGCGCGGGGTTATCGTTCGGTGCTGGTCATCACCGGCCAGGGCCGGCGCGGCGGCAGCGGCGTAATCCGCGCCTCGGTCCACGAATGGCTACAGAGTCCGGCGCTTCGCGGCGTCGTCTCCGGCTTCGCTCCAGCCGCCCGCCACCACGGCGGCGACGGCGCGCTCTACGTGACGATCCGGAGGCGCTGACTGATGGCTCATCTCGTCGCCATCCAGATCCCAGGTGGAGAGTGGCGGGCTTTCGTCGTCGCTCACCCGTCGAACAGCTTCGTCGGCGACACCGACGTGACCGGGCGCAAGATTCCGTCCTTCTGCTACCTGCGGGCATGGGACGGGGTGCCGAAGGCCGAGTCGGAACGTCTTGCGCGTAGCCTCAGCGGCGTGCCGAAAGCCGCCCGGCGCGCCGCGATCCTGAAGGCGTCCGAAAGGCTGCGCCTGTCGGCATCCGCCGGCAGCGCGATCTGATCAGGCCTTCAGCTGCAGCCCCGCCTCTTTCGCCAGCCCCTCCAGCGAAACCATCGGCCGCGGCCCCCAGTGGGCGATAACTTCCGCCGCCGCCAGGGAGCCGAGCCTGCCGGCGTCCTCCAGCGGCAGACCGCGGGCGAGGCCGAGCAGGAAGCCGGCGGCGTACTGATCGCCGGCGCCGGTGGTGTCGACCACCTTGTCGACGGGGCAGGCGGCGACCTCGACTCGGTCCTTGCCGCCCCCGCCGAACACCACGGAGCCGGCGGCCCCGCGCGTCACCGCGGCGATGTCGACAATGCGGCCCAGATGAGCCGCGGCGGCGTCGAAATTCTCCGTCTCGAACAGGGCGGCCAGCTCGGCCTCGTTGGCCAGCACGATGTCGGCCGAGGCCTCGATGAAGGCCAGCAGCTCGGCCCGCCAGCGATGCACCACGAAGCTGTCCGACAGGGTGATGGCGACCTTGCGCCCGGCGGCGTGGGCGGCGGCGGCGGCGGCCTCGAATGCGGCACGGGCCGGGGCCGGGTCGAACAGATAGCCCTCGAGATAGACGATCGCCGAGGCGCCGATCAGGCCGGCGTCGATGTCGGCCACCTCCAGCTGGTTGGCGGCGCCGAGGAAGGTGCACATGGTGCGCTGGCCGTCGGGCGTCACGTTGATCATGCAGACGCCCGTAGCTGCGTCGGCCAGCGGCGGCGTCCCGAAATGAACCCCGACGGCACGGATGTCGTGGGTGAAGACGCCCCCCAGCTGATCATCGGCGACCTTGCCGATATAGGCCGCGCGACCGCCGAACGAGCCGACCCCGGCGACGGTGTTGCCGGCCGAGCCGCCCGAGGCCTCGACCCCGGCCGCCATGGCTGCATAGAGGGCGGCGCTGCGGTCGGCGTCGACCAGTTGCATCGAGCCCGGGATCAGGCCCTGCGCCTCAAGGAAGGCCGGGTTGCAGGGGGCGAGCACGTCGACGATGGCGTTGCCGACGGCGCAGACGTCGTAGGTAGCAGTTTGGGTCATGCGGCGCCCTTTAACCGACCCGCACCGCCCCGTCACGAAAAAACATATAAGGATATCTTTATATGTTTTGTGCGCTTCGCTATAGGCGGCCCATGACCCGCATCTCCGTCCTCACCCCCGATCCCGCCGATCCCTCATACGATGGCCAATGGCAGGGGGTGCTCGAACGGCTGGCCGCCGCCCTTTCCCCCGGCGGCTTCGTGGTCGAGGCGAGCGCCTGGACGGACCACGTGGAAGACGCCTCGGGCCTCACTGACTATCCGCTCGTCCTGCCGCTGATCGTCTGGGGCTATCACCGCGATCATCGCCGATGGACCCGGGCCTGCCAGACCTGGGCGGAGGGAAGCGTGCGCATGCTCAACCCGCCCTCAGTGATCGGCTGGAACTCCGACAAATCCTATCTCGGACGGCTGGCCGAAAAGGGCGTAGCCATCCCGCCGACGATCTGGGTCGACGGCCCGACCCAGGCCGATGTCGACGCCGCCTTCGACCGCCTCGGAGCCGACGTGGTCATCGTCAAGCCGCGGATTTCGGGCGGCGCCTGGAAGACCCTGCGTATATCGCGGGGCGACCGTCTGACCGATGCGCCCGAGGGTCCGGCGATGATCCAGCCCTACCTGCCGTCGATCGAGACCGAGGGGGAAACCTCGCTGCTGTTCTTCGGCGGCCAGCTCAGCCATGCCGTCAATAAACGACCGCTCGCCGGCGAATTCCGCATCCAGGTCCAGTTCGGCGGCCAGTACGCCGCCCTGCCGGAGCCGCCCGCCCGGGCGCTGGCGCTGGCCGAAAAGGCTCTGGCCGCCATCGACGAGGACCTGCTCTACGCCCGCATCGACATGGCGCGGGGCCCGGACGGCGAGTGGCTGCTGATGGAGGCCGAACTGATCGAGCCGGACTTCTATCTCGGCTCCGCGCCCGAGGGCGGCGCGCGCTTCGCGGAAGCGGTGAAAGCGCGGCTCTAGACCGCCTCGTCCAACGCCTGCAGTCCCGCTCGCGACGGGCACAGGTGGCTGATCACGCAACCCGAGCATTTCGGCTTGCGCGCCGTGCAGGTGTAGCGGCCGTGCAGGATCAGCCAGTGGTGGGCCTTGGGCAGCCAGTCTTCCGGCACGACCCGGTGCAGCTGGGCCTCGACCTTGTCGGGCGTACCGGCGTTGGCCAATCCGAGCCGGTGCGAGACGCGGAACACATGGGTGTCGACGGCGATGGCCGGCTCGATCCCGAGCTCGTTCAGCACGACGCTGGCGGTCTTTCGCCCGACCCCCGGCAGGGCCTGGAGCGCCTCGCGGTTCAGCGGGACCTCGCCGCCGTGCTGCTCCAGCACGATCCGGCTCAGGGCGATGACATTGCGCGCCTTTCCCCGATACAGGCCGATCGAAGAGATGAAGGGGATCAGCCCTTCTTCGCCGAGCGCCAGCATCTTCTGCGGCGTGTCGGCGACGGCGAACAGCCGGTCGGTCGCCTTGTTGACCGAGACGTCGGTGGCCTGGGCGGACAAGGCGACGGCGACCACCAGGGTGAAGGGACTGGAGAAATTCAGTTCGGTCTTCGGATCGGGCATGACCCGCGCCAGCCGCTCGAAGATCGCCTCGACGCGATCCTCGTCCGGCGGCCAGCCAAGGACCGGGACCAGCGGCCCGGTCAGAACTGGGGGCCGTTTGGGTGCGGATGCTGCGGCCCGTAGGCGGGTCTTGGGCGAAACGGGTCGGGCCATCGGGCTTCGTCGATCAGGCGGGATGCGCCGGCCCCAAGGTCGGCTTTCCTGGCGTCGGGTCAAGCGGGCTTTCAGTCCCCGGCGGCTTGATCAGCTGGTCCCTCGCGTTCTGCGTCAGGAAAGACAGGGGCCGCCCATAGTCGCGCATCACGGACATCGACAAGAACGAAACCTACATCCACCCCGCCCCCGAACTCTCCGGGAATGAGCCTCCCCATCGACATGCGTTGCGCACCGAACTCATCGGTCACCAGATAGGTGTGGTGGCCGGCCCAGCCGATGACCCCCGCTTCCTGGCCGGGTTCGGGTGTGTGGCGCGGCCACGGGAGACCCCGGACGTACGGGCGAAGAACCTTCCAGTCGAACTGATCGGCGTGGACAGGCGCCAGCACGTGAACGCGTCGCCGAGGGTCATGCCCATAGCGGAACACCAGCAGACGCCAGCCCCTGCCCCAACCGCCGACCGGCATCCGTCGATACCTGATTCGCCGGCCGAGCCGGCGGCACTTTGCGGTGGCGCGATAATACAGGCGCCTGCACCACGGCAGGGCATGGCGCTGCAGTCGCTCTTTCAGGGACATGGCTCCCGAACCCATTACACGCCTCCGCATATCTCCTTGGCGAAGATAAGGATGGGCGGCGCGGCGCCCACCATCCGGGACCATGGAGCCGCATGGAATCAGATCGCGTCAGGCCGGCGCCGCAACGGCGGTTGCAAGCGTCGGGGTTGGCGCGAGCCTCCGGGCGGTCTAGGCAGCGCCCCGTCTGCCTCACGGAGTTCCCCATGCTGATTCACCTGTCCTCCTGGCCCGAGATCGATGCGCGGTTGAAGACCGCGAAGACCGTGGTCGTGCCGATCGGCTCGAACGAGCAGCACGGGCCCACCGGCCTGCTGGGCACCGACTGGCTGTGCCCGGAGATCATCGCCCACGCCACCGAGAAGCAGGACGAATCGCTGGTCGTGGCCCCGACGTTCAACATCGGCATGGCCCAGCATCACCTCGCCTTCGCCGGCACCATCAGCCTGCGGCCCTCGACCTTCATGGCCGCGATCTCCGACTGGGTGTCGTCGCTGAGCCGGCACGGTTTCGAACGGATCTATTTCCTCAACGGCCACGGCGGAAACGTCGCCACCATCGAGGCGACGTTCGCCGAGATCTACGCCGACTGGTCGTTCGCCGAGGACCAGCCGCCCTTCGTGCTCAAGCTGAAGAACTGGTGGGACCTGCCCGGCGTCCACGGCTTCTGCACGAAGATGTTTCCGACCGGCCACGGCATGCACGCCACCCCGTCCGAGATCGCCGTGACCCAGGCCGCCTACCCCCACCTGGTCAAGACCGCGGAACTGGACCCCAAGATCGCCCCGGTCGGGCCGATCCGCGACGCCCTCGACTACCGCGCCCGCTTCCCCGACGGCCGTATCGGCTCCGACCCGCTGCAGGCCAGCCCGGAGAAGGGGCGGCAGATCATCGACGCCGCCGTTCCGGCCCTGCTGAAGGACGTCGCTGACTTTGCCAACGAAGTGTTGCCCTGACGAACGGCGCGGCGCACGGTCCCTGAATGATCGATCAAGCCAACCGCGCCGCGCGCGCCGGACAGGAATTGCTGCAGGCCTCGGGCGACGTCATCGCCCGGCGGCTGGAGATCGTCGCCGAAGCGGTCCGCGACCCGCTCAAGGCTGACATCCGCGAGATGAGCCTGATGGGATCGGAAAAGGTCGAGGCCCTGACCGCCTCGGCCAGCGCCAGCCTCAACGGCGCCTTGGGCCTGGCCGCCACGGGCGCCGCCGTCGCCACCCGGGAGACCGCCGCCGCGCAGGGCGCCCTGAACGCCGTCCTGACCGCGGGCTCGCCCGCCGAGGCGGCGCTGGCGCAGGGCCGCTGGATGACGGCCGCCATGGGCCGGGCCGTCAGCGACGGCTGGGCCTTCGGGACCACGATGATGAAGCTTCAGGCCGCGACCCTGGCGCCGATCCACGCCGCCGCCGTCGCCAATGCGAAACGGCTGAAGAAGTAGACGCCGGCGTTCTCCCTCCCCGCCCCCGGGGTGGGTGGTTGCGCCACTGGCGACGCGGGGTGGGGGCGGCTCCGCAATGCGGGGCGCTCCCGTCGTCGAGCCGTCCCCACCCTGTCGCCGCTACGCGCCGACATCCCTCCCCGGGACGGGGAGGGAGAACCCGACGCCTTATCGGAACGGGGGCTCGTCGAAGGCCCTGAGCTTGCGTGAATGCAGGCGCGCGCCCTCGGCCCGAAGCAGGTCGACCGCCTGAATGCCGATCTGCAGGTGCTCGGAGATCGAGCCCTCGTAGAAGCGATTGGCCTGACCGGGCAGCTTGATCTCGCCGTGCAGGGGCCGGTCGGAGACGCACAGCAGCGTCCCGTAGGGCACCCGGAAGCGATAGCCCTGGGCGGCGATGGTGGCGCTCTCCATGTCGATGGCCACGGCCCGGCTCTGATTGAAGCGCTGGGCCGACTTCGAATAGCGCAGCTCCCAATTGCGGTCGTCGGTGGTCACCACCGTGCCGGTGCGCAGCCGCCGCTTGACCTCCTCGCCGGGCGCGCCCGAGACCATCTTGGCCGCGTCGTATAGCGCCCGCTGCACCTCGGCGATGCTGGGGATCGGGATGTCCGGCGGCAGAACCGCGTCCAGCACGTGGTCGTCGCGCAGATAGGCGTGGGCCAGCACATAGTCGCCGATGATCTGGCTGTCGCGCAGGCCGCCGCAGTGGCCGATCATCATCCACGCGTGGGGCCGCGTGACCGCCAGGTGGTCGCAGATGGTCTTGGCGTTGGACGGGCCGACGCCGATGTTGACCAGGGTGATGCCGTTCCAGCCCGGCGCCGTCAGGTGGTAGGCCGGCATCTGGTGCTTCTTCCACGCCGCGTCCATCACCGCCTGCTCGGGATTGGGCGTGTCACGCGTAATCACCACACCGCCGGCGCACGACAGCGTCTCGTACGGGCTTTCCGGATCGGCCAGTTGTTCGCAGGCCCAGCGCACGAACTCGTCCACGTACCTGTTGTAATTCGTGAACAAAATATAGGACTGCACGTCCTCCACCGGCGTGCCGGTGTAGTGCCGCAACCGGGCCAGCGAGAAATCGGTGCGCAGACCGTCGAACTGAGCCAGCGGGAAGTCCTCGCCGAGATTGAACAGACCGTCCGAAATCTCGTCGCCGATATGGGCCAGGTCCGTGGTCGGGAAATAGCGCGCCACCGCGGCGGTCTGGCTACGGTCCAGCGCCACGTCCGAGCCGTCCATCACATAGGGGAAAGGTATCTCCTGATCCGACGGGCCAACCTCGAAGGTGGCGCCGTAATCGGCCTCGAGCAGGCCCAGCTGCTCGGTCAGATAGGGTCGGAACAGCTCCGGCCGGGTGACGGTGGTGGCGTAGACTCCGGGCCGGGACAGCCGGGCATAGGACCGGGGCGCCAGATTGGCCGGCCGCTCGCCGAACCAGCTGACCCGCAGTTGTGGGTAGGAGAACAGGCCGCGCGCGCGGGCCTCCGGATCCGGCTTTTCGCCCGTGGCGAGGAAGGCTCGCACCGCGTCCCGGAGATTGCCGACGGCTTCGTCGTAGAGGGTTTCGAGGCGGTCCAGCGCCGCCTGTGCTGTCATCGTATCTGTCATGGCCTGCGATAACGGAAGAAGATGACAATGGCGAGGCTTCGGCGCCTCAAGCCAGCTCGCGCCGCAGAAAAGCGGTCACGTCGTCCAGCACCGGAGCCTTCTTGCGAAACAGCGGCGAGAAGGTCGCGATCAGGTCGGCGTGGTTGAGGTCCGGATACAGTTTCGCCTCGCAGCGTCCGCCGACGGCCTTCATCCGGTCGCACAGGATGGTGGTGTCCTCGGCGTGGACCACTTCGTCGTCGGTTCCGTGGCCCAGCCACAGAGGCGGGGCATCGGGGCGGACGAAGGTGACCGGCTGGGTGAGGGTCAGGTCCGGGGCGCGGCCGAAGGCGTTGATCGAGGCGGCGACGTCCAGCGGCAGGAACTCGTACGGTCCGGCCAGCCCGGCCGCCGCCTTGATCAGGCCCGGCGCGCCCGCCCCCGCCATATAGCGGCGGTCGAGGGCGATCATCATGGCCAGATGGGCACCGGCCGAATGGCCGACGACCCCCAGCCGCTCCGGGTCGCCGCCCCAGCTTTCAGCGAGTTCGCCTGCCCGCGCCGTCGCCGCCGCCGCGTCCTCGATAAAGCCGGGGAAATGCACGGTCGGGACCAGCCGGTAGTCCGGCACGGCGACGATGAAGCCGCGCGCCGCCAGGGCATGCGCCGCCCAGCCGTAGTGATCCCGCGAACCTGAGTCCCAGCCGCCGCCGTAGAAGAACGCCAGAACCGGCCACGGCTCGGCGGACGTGGCCGTCGGGCCGAACACATCCATGCGCTGGCGCGGGTCCTGGCCATAGGGGACGCCGCTGGCGACACGGCGCGCCCCGCGATCACGGGGACCCAGCGCGTTCAGCGCGGCCAGCGGCGAACAGGCGGCGGCCAGGGCGGCCGCGGCGGGAACGAGGAATCCTCTGCGTGTCATACAATCTCGAATCCGGCGAAGGGATCAGAGGATACGCATAAAGGCCGCCTTTGGCTCAATCACCGGGCCGACGAGATCAGGGCGCCGCAGTTGGCGTCCTCGGCCAGACCGGGGTCGACGAAGGCCGCCAGCGCCGCGAAGGGATTGACCAGCGCACCCAGAAGACCGCCGACGCCGGCCTGCGCCACGACGGCGCCGCGATCGACGTCGATCTTTGGCCCGATCAGAGGACCTCGAATGTCGATCGGGGCCCACAGCCGGATCAGCCGCGCTTCCTTGGTTTCGCCGTCGATGCGCAGGTTCATGGTTTCGGCGCCGAGGTCGATCGTGCCGGAGCCCTTGGCCAGGACGGGGGTGGTGTCGATCACGAAGGTCCGGGCCGTGGCCGTCCCGCCGCTAACCGTGAAATCGGCCACGGCGCAGCGAATCTCCGCCGTCGAGTCGTCGTCGAGCTTGAAGAGGCCGGCCAGGACGTTGATCCCCATCAGTTCAGCGAAGGCGGCGCGTATGCGGCCCTGCGGCACGACCAGGCTGATCGTCCCTTTCGAGCCGGCGGCGAAGTCGTGGATCGAGGCGCCGGGACCCTCCAGCCGCGCCCGCCCCAGCGCCTGGCCGGTCACGGTAGGGACCCCGTCCCGCGCGGGGATGATCGACTCCAGCGGATAGCCGCGCAGGCGGAAGTCTATGGCGCTGTACGGCGTGTCGCGGGTCGCGTTGATCCTCGCTGTGCCGTTCAGTTCGCCGCGATTGAAGGCGAACGCCACGGGATCGAGATTGAGGATGCCGCTCTTAAGGTCCGCGCCGATGTCGACCTGACGGACATCCAGATCATTCCGCTTCACCCGGGCCGCCCGGTAGCGCAGCGTCCCGTCCATGACGCGGAGCCGTTCCACGTTCAGCGGGGCGTCCGGAAGGAGCCGGCCTGGCGCGCCCGACGATACGACCGTGTCGCCGCCGGACGTCACCCGCGGCCTGGCTCCGAGCACGGCCATCAGGTCGTCGATGTCGAGCAAGCGCGAGCGCAGGTCGGCGTCCACCCTCCGCCGCTCGCCGATCCTGTCGACCACCACCCGCCCGGCCAGGTCAGACGAACCGACCCGGCCGCTGAAGTCGGCGAAGGTGAATTTGGCGTCGTCGCGCGTCAGCTTTCCCGCCAGCCGATAGGGCGGGGTGTTCGGAGTGGGGATCCCGGTCAGCAGATAGATGTCCGCCAGATCACGCCCCTGCAGGCGCAGGGTGGCGTTGAACTGGCCCAGATCGAACGGACGGGTGATCGAACCGTCGGCGATCAGCCGGGCGCCGACGCCGGCGACCTCGCCATGGAAGGTGTAGGGCCGGTCGCGGCGAATGTTGATGAAGGGGCCGCCCCTGACGAGCACCGCCAGCGGCGTGCCGTTGATCGTACCCTTGCCCTCCAGATGGAAGCCCGCCCGCTCATCGGAGCCTTCCCGCGCATTGATGGTGGCGTCGAGCCGGATGCTGCGGCCTTGCTCGTCAAGCGAGACCCGCCCGTCTTCGATCAGCAACCGGTTGATCGGCGGCAGCCTCAGCCCCTCGCCCGTGTCGGGCGCGTCGGGATTGAGCCGCCAGCTCTGCCGTCCGTCCGCGGTTGAGATCAGCACCGCCCGCGGCCGCACCACGGCGACCAGCGGCATCTCCACGTGCCCCGCCAGCAGGGCCCGCAGCCGGACCGAGGCGCGAAGCTCCTCGACGGTCAGCGTGTCCTGCTCGCGCGCCCAGTCCGGCCCGCCGATGCGCAGGCCGCGAACGTGGGCGGACGGCGTCCAGCTCAACAGATTGACGTCGAGATCGCCGTTGAGCTGAATCTCCCGGTCGTACTCCGCCGAAGCCCACCGCCCGATCGGGCCGCGCAGCATGTTCCAGTCGAACAGCAGCAGGAACAGGACGACCGCAGCGATCAGAACGAGGGTGACGCTGGCGGCGATCTTTTCCGCCACGCCGGGCCGCCGCGCCGCCGCGTAGACGGGATCGTTGGCGACGATCCAGTCGCGCCAGCGGCGCGCCCGCGCGCCCGCCGGGACGAGCGCGCGGTCCCGCATCAGGAGCCAGTGGGGGTTGTCCTTCAGGGGATTGGGCACACGCACGACCTCCGCCGAGCGGAGACAACGCGCGAACGCGGCGAAAGGCTCAGTGAAGCGTGACAATGAACGGAGACGTCTCGGCGACCGGAGACGCCCCCTTCTCTTTGGTCAGTCGGCCGGCTTCAGGTGCTTGTCCAGCCAGCCGAACACCTCGGTGTGCCACTGGAGGCTGTTGGCGGGTTTCAGCACCCAGTGATTCTCGTCCGGGAAGACCACGAGCCGGCTGTCGATTCCGCGCCGCTGCAGGGCGGTGAAGGTGGACAGGCTCTGGGCCGTCGGAATGCGGAAATCGAGGTCGCCCTGGATCACCAGCATCGGGTCGCGCCAATTCTGCACGTGATTGGCCGGGTTGAATTCCTGATAGCCGCGCGGGTTCTCCCACGGCGTGCCGCCGTACTCCCACTCGGTGAACCACAGCTCCTCGGTCGAATAGCCCATGCCGAAGGTGTCGAAGACGCCGTCGTGATTGACCAGGCAGTCGAACTCGCCCGGCCAGTTGCCCGCGATCCAGTTGATCATATAGCCGCCGTAGGAGGCGCCCAGGGCGCAGGCGTTGTCCCCGTCAAGGAAGGGGTAGGCCTGCTGGGCGTGGGCCCAGCCCTTCTGGAGGTCTTCCAGCGGGCGGTCGCCCCAGTGCTGGCTGATCGAATCCGTGAAGGCCTGGCCGTAGCCGGTGGAGCCGTGGAAATCGATCATCACCACGCCATAGCCGGCGCCGGCATAGGTCATCGGGTTCCAGCGGTAGGACCAGCTGTTGCCGAACGAGCCCTGCGGTCCCCCGTGGATCAGGAAGGCGACGGGATATTTCTCGCCCTCGACATGGTTCGGCGGCTTGATCACGTAGCCGTGCACCGTCTCGCCGTTCCAGCCCTCGAAGGTGAACTGCTCCGGCTCGCCGAACGCCTTGTCGTCCAGCTGCGGGTTCACATTGGTGATGCGGCGCGGCATCTCGCGGCCGAGGAAGGTCTTCACATAGAGCTCGCTCGGCCGGGTCAGGGAATCCTGGGCGAAGACGAAGCCGGTCGGCGTCTGCTGGAAGGTCGAGACGTGGCCGGGGCCGGTCACGGGAACGACGACGCCGTTGCGGGTGTCGATCGAGAAGATGCGGGTCTGACCGACATCGCCGGCGGTAGCGTAAAGGGTATTTCCGTCACGCGACCATTGCAGGCTGTCGGCCGACCGGTCCCAGTTGGCCGCGATCTGCCGGACCCGCCCGGTCTCCATGTCGCGCAGGAAAATGGCGTATTTGTCGGCCTCGAAGCCGGGGCGGGCCATGGCCCGGTACGCCAGGGTGCGGCCGTCGGGCGAGAACACCGGGCCGGTGTCCCAGGCGTCGTTGTCGTCGGTCAGGTTCTCGAACGTGCCGTCGCCGCTCAGGCCGTTGGTCCGCCAGAGGTCGAAATTGGTGCTCCACGGCTCGCTCTGACCGGCCTGCCGGGCCGAGAACACCACCGCGTCGCCCTCGGGGGTGAAGGTGAACTCGCCCTCGTCGCCGAACGGCTTGGAGGGGGTGTCGCCGTCGAAGCCCCTTGTCACCCAGACCGGATCGCCCGAACCGTCCGTGTTGGCCACGAACAGGTGGTTCTGGGTCCCGTCGTTCCAGGTGTCCCAGTGACGCACGAACATGCGGTCGTAGACCTGGCCGGTGCTCTTGCTGTCGGCCTCGGCCTTCATGCGGTCAACGGTGCAGGCCAGGTCGGCGCAGGACGGGAAGACCGCCAGCGACACCACGACCTTGCCGGCGTCGCGGCTCAGGCGGTAGGCGTTGACGTCCACCGGCAGGTCGGTGACCTGCATGGGATTGGTCCCGTCGGCGTCGGCGCGCCAGACCTGGCTGGAGCCCGAACGGCCGGACAGGAAATACAGCTTGCCGTCTGATCCCCAGCGCGCGGTGTTGGCGCCGCCTTCGCTGATCGCCAGCCGGCGGCCTTCGCCCGGGTCCTGCAGGTCCATGATGTAGAGCGAGCCTTGGCGGCGGTTCGCCTCGACGTCGGTGGTGGTCACCGAATAGACCACCCGGCGGCCGTCCGGAGACACCTGCGGATCGCCCAGCCGATTGGCGGTGATCATGTCGCGCCAGGTGAACGGCTCTGCAGCCTGCGCCGGCGCGACGGCGGCGGTGGGCGCAGCGGGCGTCTCGGCCAGGGCGGGCGAGGCAGCGAACAGCACGGCGGCGGCGGCGCCTGCGAGAAGGGAGCGGTGACGCATAGGCGTTTCCTCTGAATGCATTTGGACGAAGGCGTACACCCCGGCGGCGGCGCCGCCAAGCGGCCGACGCGGCCGCCGCCGCCTCACATCCGTCGAGCCGTCCAACCCGCTCCACGCTGCTCAATCTGCAGACCCGATGCGCGCGCCATGGCCAGCAGATGCCGTTCCAAACGGTGATACGCCACCGGCGCCCGGCGAGGCGAGGTGCGCCACAGGGCGCCGCGCGCAAGCTTGACGGAGCGATCGCCCGTCAGGCGCAGAAGAAAGCCTACGGTCTCGCTCGCCGCCTTCTGGTGTTCGGCGATAAACGGCGGATATCGATAGGCGAAATCGATGCGGAGAAGCTCGGAGGACGCGAAACCCTCAAGGCGGCCCGGAAAATCGAGCGCGCCCGTTGCGTCGATCCGCAGCCGGGCCACCCGCAGGGCGCCGCCGACGACCCACAACATCACGGCCACGACGATGATCGCGGTTCCGATGACGGCTTGTCCGAGCCCGATCGCCGCCCCGGCGATGACAAGAGCCGAGAAGGTGAGGATCGGTTCGGCAGGGCCGCGCAGTACGCGGTATTCCCCGGCCATGGCATGGTGTGGACCGGAAGCGGGCGGGTCGATCCGCCCGGCGATCTCGATCGCTTCTTCCGGATCGAAACCGAGTCGCACCGCGACCTTGATGATGTCCGGCGTCAGGGCCCGCATTGCTGCGTCGGCAGCCGGCCCTGCGGCGGCGAGTTCGGACTGTCGCTCGCGGAGGATTCCAAGCCGCCGTTCAAGGTCGTCGGGCGCCGGCGCAGTCATGGCGGACAGTCCCTTCAGAGGCTTGACAGCAACCGATAGCATCGCGGTCCGTCGTGGCCAAACCGTCCGGCCTTCAAGCCGCTTGCCCGGCGGCGCGGGAGCGGCGACAAACGCCGGCCATGGTTCTCGCTGACGCCCTTGATCCTCTGGACGCATCGACGCCCGCCCGGGCTCGCCTGCACATCTGCGATGTGCTGATCGCCGAGCGTGCGCCACGCCTGACCGGGTCCGCGGCCTGGCCGTTGGTCCGCCCGCTACTCTACAAGCTGCTGAACTATCGCCACGCGGTCCGCATGGCTGACGCCGTGCGACCGCTCTCGGGCGCCGAGGCTCTGGATTACATGAGCGCTCTGCTCGACCTTAAGGTTACGGTGATGAACGCCGGCCGGATTCCGGCATTCGGCCGCTGCATCGTCGTCGCCAATCACCCGACCGGGATCGCTGACGGGATCGCAGTATTCGACGCCATCCGGGCCCGGCGTGAGGACGCCGTGTTCTTCGCGAACGCCGACGCCCTGCGCGTCTCGCCCCGGTTGGGCGAGGCTGTTATCCCGGTAGAATGGGTGGTCGAGAAACGAACGCGCGAAAAGACCCGCGCCACCTTGCTGGCGGCGAAGGCGGCCTTCGAAGCCGAGCGTTGCCTGGTGATGTTCCCGGCCGGAAGGCTGGCACGGGTGGGGCGCGGCGGATCGGTGATCGATCCCGACTGGGCGCCTACCGCCGCCTCCCTCGCCCGGAAATACGACGCGCCGGTGGTGCCGGTTCACGTGGCGGGTCCGGCGTCCCGGCTGTTCCACGCCTTTGACCGGGTATCGCCGGAGCTGCGCGACATCACCCTGTTCCACGAACTGCTGAACAAGAAACGCAAGCGATTCTTCCTCAAGGTCGGCAAACCCGTTCCGCCGTCACGGCTCGATATCGACGCGGCTCGCGCGACCTATTCGCTGAAGGCCTTCACCGAGCGCGTCCTGCCGAGCCAGCCGGACGCCGACTTTGCCTGAACCGCTGGTGGTCAAGCTCGACGACGCCGACTCCACCACGGGGCTGGGCGAACGGATCGCGCCGCTGCTCGACGCTGGCGACGCCGTGCTGCTGTACGGGCCCCTCGGTATGGGCAAGTCGACACTGGCGCGCGGTCTGATCCGTGCGCTGACCCGGCCGGAAGAGGACGTGCCGTCGCCGACCTTCACCCTGGTCCAGTTCTATGACAGCGATCCGCCGGTGGCGCATTTCGACCTGTATCGCCTGACCCGCGCGGAAGAGACCGCCGAGATCGGCCTCGACGAGGCGCTCGACAACGGCTGTGTGCTGGTCGAATGGCCGGAACGGCTGGGACAGGATCCTGGACGGTGGCTGGGGCCTGACCGGTTATCCGTGATGCTGACGGAGGACGGGACTCGGCGCATTGCGACCATTTCTGGCGTAGGGACGTGGGAGAGCAAGTTGAAGAACCTCCATGTCTGATCGCGAACAGCAACGTATCGATTTCCTCAGGGCGGCGGGCCTCGCCCGCGCCGTTCGCACCCCCCTGCCCGGCGACGCGTCGACGCGCCGATACGAACGGCTGACGACGGCGACGGGGACCACCCTGATGCTTATGGATCAGCCGCCGGCGACTGAGTCCCGCCCATGTGACCCGTCGTGGACGCCGGAACAGCGCCGGGCCTCCGGCTGGAACGCCGTCGCCCGGCTGTCCGCCGGCCGCATGGAGGCCTTCGCCGCCGTCGCCGAGCATCTGCGGCACGCCGGCCTGTCGACACCGGACATCGTCGCCGTCGATCCCGACGCCGGCCTGGCGGTGATCGAGGACTTCGGCGACGACCTGTTCGCCCGCGTCATCGAGGAGGGCGAGCCGCCCGCACCGCTCTATCTGGCCGCCGTGGACGCGCTCGCCCGCCTGCATCTGGCGGGTCTTTTGCCGGATACGATGCAGGGTCCCGCCGGCGACTGGCCGCTGTTGACCTATGACGCCGTGGCCCTGCAGGGCGGGGCGGACCTGTTCGTCGAGTGGATGCCGAGGCTGCACCTCGATCTGGACTTCGGTCCGGCCGCGCTGGACGAATGGCGCGCCGCGTGGGGGCCGATCGCCGCCATCGGGGAGCACAAGGCCTGGGTCGTCGCCCACCGCGACTACCACGCCGAGAACCTGATCTGGCTGCCCGAACGGGCCGACCACCGACGCGTCGGTTTGATCGATTTCCAAGACGCGGTTCTGGCCCACCCGGTATGGGATCTGCACTCCCTGCTGCAGGATGCGCGGCGCGATGTGCCGCCCGAACTGGAGGCCGTGGCCTTCGATCACTACTGCTCGGTGATGATGGTCGACCGTGAGGGCTACCGACAGGACTATGTCGCGCTCGCCGCCCTGAATGAGGCGCGCATCCTCGGCGTCTTCGCCCGGCTCATCGCCCGCGACGGCAAGCCACGCTACGGTCAGTTCATGCCGCGCGTCTGGGCCCATCTGAACGCGAACCTCAAACAGCCTGGGCTGGAGGCGGTCGCCGCCTGGTTTGAGTGCCATGTCCCGGTGGAGAGACGCGGGTGAGCGGGACTCCGAAGACCGCCATGGTCCTCGCCGCAGGGCTCGGCACCCGGATGCGGCCGCTCACCGACGACCGACCCAAGGCCCTCGTCGAGGTTGCCGGGCGCGCGTTGATCGATCACACCCTCGACCGTCTGGCCGATGCGGGGGTCGAGCGGGCAGTGGTCAACGTCCACTGGTTCGCCGACCGGCTCGAGCGGCATCTGGCGGCGCGGGGTCGCGGACCGGACATCGTCATATCCGACGAACGGGCGGAACTGCTCGAAACCGGCGGCGGGCTGAAGAAGGCGGCGACCCTGCTCGGGCCCGGTCCGGTGTTCGTGGCCAATATAGACAGCGTCTGGACCGACCACGCTCCCGAGGGGAATTCCGCGCTGAATCAACTCGCTCGCCTGTGGAATCCGTCAATCATGGATGCGGCCCTGTTGCTGGCGCGGCGCGAGGGCTCAATCGGGTTCGAAGGCGCCGGCGACGTCTTCCTGGCCGACGACGGCCGGCTGACCTTCCGCGGCGATGCGCCGGAGGCGCCTTTCGCCTACATGGGCGTCCACATCTGCCGGCCCGACTATGTCGCCGGCGGACCGGAGGGGCCGTTCTCGCTCAGCGGCCTGTGGCGCCGGTCCGCCGCCGCCGGACGGCTGTACGGCTGCGTTCTCGACGGCGACTGGATGCACGTCGGCGATCCGGCCGCGCGCGACGAGGCGGAAGCCAGACTGGCGGAGGGCGGATGAACCGCCCGCGCCTCATGCTGCGAGACGCCGCGCGTCGAGCGGTCGGCTCTCCATGATTCCTCGCTTCGATCCCTTCGCGCCGGCAGGGCCGCGCTGGTACGCCATCGAGGCGCGCCGGCCGTTCCTCGAGGATCTGGCGGCCGGCGTGCTGGACTGGCTCGGCGAGAATCCGCCAGAGGTCCTGTCGGACGCCGTCATCCTGCTGCCCAACCGCCGCGCCGCCCGCGCCTTCACCGGCGCCCTGACGAAGCTGGCCGGCGACCGGCCGGTGCTGCTGCCCCAGGTTCGGCCGCTGGGCGACCTCGAGGAGGACGAGCCGCCCTTCGCGCCCGGCGAACTGGGCCTCGACCTGCCCCCGGCCATCGCGCCTCTGACGCGCCGCTTCGAACTGGCGCGGATGATCGTCGAGGACTTCCGGCCCGGCCTCGCCCCGCTGCGGGCGCTGGAGATGGCCGATGCGCTCGGCGGCTTTCTCGACTCCTGCCAGCTGGAGGAGGTCGAGGACCTGCAGCGGGTGGCGGCCCTGGTCGAGGGCGACCTGGCTGAACACTGGCAGGATTCGGCGCGTTTTCTCGGCCTCGCCGTGGAGGCCTGGCCGAAGCGCCTCGAGGCCATGGGAGTGGTCGACCCGGCCTGGCGCCGCGCCCGCCTGCTGCGCCTGCTGGCTGACGCCTGGCGCGAACGGCCGCCGACCCAGGCTGTTATCGCCGCCGGCTCGACCGGCACCGCGCCCGCCGCCGCCGACGTGCTCGCCGCCGTGGCCGCCGCGCCGCAGGGCTGTGTGGTGCTGCCGGGTCTCGACCGGGATCTCGACCCTGCCGTCTGGTCCCGGTTGGGAGACAATGAACAGCACCCCCAGAACGCCCTGTGGCGCCTGCTGGACCGGCACGGCGTCGAACGCGAGGCGGTTCGCCCGTGGTTCATGGCGCCGGAGCAGCCCGCCGGCGCCGCGCGAGGCCGCGCCCGCCAACGGCTGATCAACGAGGCCCTGCGGCCGGCCGACGCCACCGACGACTGGCGCGCCCTGATCCGGGATCTGCGCGCCGACGCCTTCCGCGAGCGTTCGGCCGATCCGATCGCCGAGGGGTTGGAGGGGCTGTCGGTGATCACCGTCCGGGCCGAGGAGGACGCCGCCGCGACCCTAGCCCTGATGATGCGGGAGACGCTGGAGGAACCCGGCCGCACCTGCGCCCTCGTCACTCCCGACCTCGCCCTGGGGCGCCGCGTCGCCGCCCGGCTGGAGCGCTGGGGCGTGGTCGCAGACAACTCGTCGGGCCAGCCGCTGTCGCGGATGGACGCTGGCCGGCTGGTCGATCTCGCCGCCCGCTTCATCGCCGATCCGCTCGATCCGCACACCCTGCTCGGCCTGCTCAAGCATCCGCTGGTCCGCCTCGACCTCGACGAGGCCGAGCCGGCGACCGCGATCCGGGCGCTGGAGGAGCACGCCCTGCGCGGTCCCCGCCCGCGCGACTGGGCCCGCGCCCGCCGCACCCTGCTCAAGGCGGCCGAACCGCGCGACGACGGCCGGCCGCGCTCGGCTGGCGCGGTGGAGCGGGTCTGCGCCGCCCGGGCGCTCCTCGACCGGCTGGAGCGCCTGTCCGACGCCGCCCGCGCCCCCTTCACCCCGGACGCGCCGCTCGACACCGCCGCCCGCGCCCTGACGATGCTGATCGAGGCGCTGGCGGGTCAGGACGCCTGGGCCGGACCCGACGGCGAGGCCGCCGCCGCCCTGCTCTCCGGACTCATCGAGGGCGGGGCCTCGCTCGGCGACATTTCCCGCACCGACTTCGCCGAACTGGTCCGCACCCTGCTGAGCGAGGAGACGGTGCGCACCGGCGGGGCAAACCAGCCGCGTTTGCGCATCCTCGGCGCTATCGAGGCCCGGCTAGTTCGCGCCGACCGGATGATCCTGGCAGGGCTGGAGGAGGGCGTCTGGCCCAACGCCGCCCCGACCGACCCCTTTCTGTCCCGGCCGATGCGTCAAACTCTCGGCCTGCCGCCGCCCGAGCGCCGCCTCGGCCAGACCGCCCAGGACTTCGTCCAGGCCGCATGCGCCGACGAGGCCATCCTGGTCCATTCCGAACGCCGCGGCGGCCAGCCGGCCGTCAAGTCGCGCTGGTTGTGGCGGCTGGAGATGCTGACGCGCGGCGCCCACGCCGACGACACCCCGGTCAAACTGGAGCGCCCGTCGGCTCAGATCGACGGGGCTCGGGCGCTCGATGTCCCTCGACCGGGACCGCCGCGGTACGAGCCCCGTCCGGCGCCGACGCCGCCCGTTCACCGGCGTCCGCGGCAACTGCCGGTCACCGGCGTGGAGCGTTGGGTCCGCGATCCCTACGCCGTTTACGCCCAGCGCATCCTCGGCCTGCAGAAACTCGACCGCCCCGGCGCCTCGGCCGAGGCCATGGCGCGCGGAAACGCCGTCCACCGGGCCATCGAACGCGTCGTCCTGAGCTGGCCCGACGCCCTGCCCGAGGACTGCGCCGACCAGATCGAAGCCTTCCTGCGCGAGGAGCTGGACGCCGCCGGCTTCGAGGACCACGCCATGGCGCGCGAAACGCCGCTGGCTCGCAACTGCGCCGTCTGGCTGGCCGGATGGGAGCGCGAGCGCCGGGCGCGCGGCGCCACCCTGCTGATCGAACAGACCGGCCAGATGACCTTCGGAGGCCCGTTCGGCCCCTTCACGATCACAGCCAAGGCGGATCGCATCGAGCTTGACGCCTCGGGGGCGGCCGTCATCGACTTCAAGACCGGTTCGACACCCAGCGCCAAACAGGTCGCGGAAGGCTTCGCGCCCCAGCTGACCCTGACCGCCGCCATTCTCGCCGAAGGCGGTTTCGCGGACGCTCCTCCGACGCCGGCCTCCGAACTGCTCTACGTCAAGGTCACCGGCCGCAAGACGCCGGGCGAGGCCGTCGACGTCGGCAAGGTCACGCGAAACCAGCCCCTGACCGCCGCTGAACTGGCGGAGCGCGAACGGGTCCGGCTGATCGAAGCCGTCGCCGCCTTCGACGACGAGAGCCGGCCCTATGTCTCCTGGGCCGCCCCCCAGTTCATGGGCAATTTCGGCGGCAACTACGACCATTTGGCCCGGGTCTGGGAATGGCACGTGGTCGGCGGCGACGACGAGGCGCCCGAATGAACCGGACCCCGCCGCCCCTGTCCGCCCTCGATCAGGCCCGCGCGCATCAGAGGACAGCCGCCGATCCCGGTCGCTCGGTCTTCGTCACAGCCAATGCCGGATCGGGCAAGACCACCACTCTGGTCGACCGCGTGGCCCGGCTGCTGCTGCAGAAGGCGCCGCCCGGCGAGATCCTGTGCGTCACCTACACCAAGGCCGCCGCCGCCGAGATGCAGGCGCGACTGTTCGACAAGCTGGGTCGCTGGGCCGTGATGGACGACGCCGACCTGTCCGGAGACCTGGCCCGGCTGGACGGCCGCGATCCCGCAGGCCTCAAACCCGAGGACCTGAAAGAGGCCCGCCGCCTGTTCGCCCGGGCGCTGGAGACGCCCGGCGGGCTGAAGATCCAGACCATCCACGCCTTCTGCGAAAAACTGCTGCGCCGCTTCCCTCTTGAGGCCGGCGTCTCCCCCGCCTTCAAGGTGCTGGAGAACGAAGCCGCCATCGCCCTGTCCCACGAGGCGCGCGAGGATCTGGCCCGCGAGGCGCTCAGGGAGCCCGGCGGTCCGATTGGCGAAGCCTATGCCCATTTCGCGGTCGAACTGGACTGGAAGGCTTTCCACGCCCTGTTGGCGATGATCGAGTCGGAGCGCGGGAAACTGGTCGGCTACGTCGATCGCGTCGACCGTGGCGAGGCGCAAGGCCCGTATGTGGCGGCGGGCGTCTCTCCGGACGAAACTCCCGCCGCGGTCGAGAGCGACTTCCTCGCCTGGCTTGAGCCCGCCGCCTGGCGCGCCGCCGCCGACGGCTTCGCCACGGGCTCGGCCAACGACCAGAAGATCGCGGCCCTGATGCGCGACGCGGTCCCCCCGCATTCCAGCCTCGCCGCCATGAAGGGCCTGTTCATCGACTCGAAGGGCCAGGCCCGGACGAAATTCGGCACTAAAAGCGCACCGCCGGGCGCCGCCGCCTATCTCGACGCGATCTCGCTCAAATACTGCGCCGTTCTCGACCGGATGCGGGCGGCCAAAGTGGCTGACGACACGGTCAAGGCCCTGACTCTCGCCCGCGCCCACGCGGCCTTCTACGAATCCGCCAAGGCCCGGCAGGGCGCGCTCGACTTCTCGGACCTCGTCGTCCGCACCGTCGATCTGCTGACCCGACGGGCCACCGCCGCCTGGGTGCTGTTCAAGCTGGACGGCGGCCTCGAGCACGTCCTCGTCGACGAGGCCCAGGACACCGCTCCCGACCAGTGGGCCATATTCAAGGCCCTCACGGAGGAGTTCTTCTCGGGCGAGGGGGCGCCGCGCCGCGCCGACGAGCCGGGCATCCCCCGCACGGTCTTCGCGGTCGGCGACGAGAAACAGTCGATCTACTCCTTCCAGGGCGCCCGGCCCGAACGGCTGCGGCAGGAGGCCCAGGCCTATGAGGCGCTGGCCCGCGGCGCCGGACGACCGTTTCAGGAAGTGCCCCTCGACACGTCCTTCCGCTCGACGGAAGAGGTGCTGGCCTTCGTCGACGCCGCCTTCGAAGGACCGGAGCGGACCCGCGCCCTCGTCGGCGTCTCGGGCGACATTCCGGCTCACCACCCGGCCCGCGTCGATCAGCACGGCGCGATCGATCTCTGGCCGCTGTTCCATGATCCCGCGACCCCCGACCGCGAAGCGTGGAATGCGCCGGTGGACAAGGAAGACGCCCGTAGCGGCCGCAAACAGCTGGCCCGGGCCCTCGCCCGGACTATCCGCAAACAGGTCATGGCGGGGAGCGCCGTGCACGACCGCGACGCGCCCGGCGGCCTGCGTCCGGCGCGCTGGGGCGATTTCCTCGTGCTGGTGCGCCGCCGCGACGCGCTGTTCGAGGAGATCATCCGCGCGCTCAAGGGCGAAGGCGTGCCGGTCGCCGGCGCGGATCGGCTCAAACTCAGCAGCCATATCGTGTTCGACGACCTGATCGCCGTGGCGCGGTTCGCCCTCTACCCCGACGACGACCTCAGCCTGGCCGAGGTGCTGCGCAGCCCCTTCTGCGACGTCACCGACTTCGGCGACCCGCACAGCCTCTATCCCCTGGCCGACAGGGAAGCGCGGGAGGGCCGGTCTCTGTTGCGCGAACTTCGCCGCCGCGCCGGCGAACAGCCGCAGTGGCGCCGGGCCCGCGACTTCGTCCAGGCCGCTCTGGACGCCCGCGACCGCGACCCGTTCGCCTTCTTTTCCGGCCTGCTGAACCGCGTCGACGAGACCGGCGTCTCGGGCCGGGCCCGCATCCTCGCCCGGCTCGGGCGGGAGGCCGAGGAGGCGATCGACGAAACCCTGGCCCAGGTCCTGGCCGCCGAGGACCGGGGCGGGATCGATCTGGAGACCTGCGTCGCCCGGCTGGAAGCCGCCGACGTCGAGGTCAAGCGCGAGATGGAGGGGGCGCGCAACGAGGTCCGGGTGATGACCGTCCACGGGGCCAAGGGACTGGAGGCGCCCATCGTCATCCTTCCCGACACCACCTCTCGGGCCAAGCCGCAGGGACCGACGCTGATGGCTTCGGCCGGCGAGGACGGCGAGGAGGGCGAAGGCTGGCTGATGTGCCCCGGCTCGGCGAAGGACGACTGCCCCGCCTCAAGGGCGGCCCGCGAGGCCCGCATCGCCCGCACCGACGCCGAGAGCCTGCGGTTGCTCTACGTAGCCCTCACCCGCGCCCGTGACCGGCTGGTCGTCATGGGCCGGGCGCTCAGACGACCCGAGGAAGGATTCGAGGCCGGCAGCTGGTGGAGCGTCATCGCCGAGACCTTCCAGCGGCTGGGCGACGACGACCCGCTGAACGTCCGGGACATCGGCGACGGCGTGCTGCGCTTCGGCGTCGATCCGGAGACCACATCCGCCGCAACGGCCGTCCGACCTGGCGCCGTCGATGTGCCCGACTGGGCGCGCGCCGCGCCCGCTCCCGACCACGCCGCCCGTTTCGCGGCGCCCTCGCAGATGGAGGGGACCGTCCGTATCCCCGCCCCCTCGCCCTTGGCGATCGCCGCCGGCCCCGGCGCGCCGCTGGGCCGGTTCCGGCGCGGCGACCTGATCCACCGGCTGCTCGAGCGGCTGCCGGACATCTTCCCGGCCGAGCGGGCCACGGCGGCCCGCCGCCTGCTGTCCCGCGAGCGGGACCTGACCGAGGAGCAGCGCTCGGAGATGATCGCCGCCGCCTTCCCGGTGCTGGACGACGACCGCTTTGCGCCGGTATTCGGTCCGGGCTCGCGGGCCGAGGTCGCCTTGGCCGGGACAGCCCCGGACCTGCCCCCCGGCGTCGCTATCTCCGGCCGCATCGACCGGCTGGTGATCACGCCGAAGCGGGTGCTGGTGGTCGATTACAAGACCAACCGCCCGGCGCCCGACCGTATCGAGGACGCCGACACGGCGTATGTGCTGCAGCTGGCCGTCTATGTCGCGGTGCTGGAACGGCTCTATCCCGACCGGCCCGTCGAAGCGGCGCTTGTGTGGACCGACGGCCCGCGGCTGATGCCGGTTCCGCAGCAGCTGTTGGACGCAGCCCTGGCCGGCGCGCGTTGATTTGATCAGCGAGGCGCCCCACATCGCTTCCGAACGGCTGGAATCATCGCATGATGGCCGGCAGAAACCGCATCGCGCCGCTTCCTCCGGCGCATTAAGGAGAGCCCATGGCCACCGTCAAGGTCACCGACGACAGCTTCGACGCCGACGTCCTGAAATCCTCCACCCCCGTGCTGGTGGACTTCTGGGCCGAGTGGTGCGGCCCGTGCAAACAGATCGGCCCGGCCCTGGAACAGATCGCCGACGAACTGTCCGGGAAGGTCGTTATCGCCAAGGTCAATATCGATGACAGCCCGATGGTCCCGTCGCGCCTCGGCGTGAAGGGCATTCCTACCCTGATGCTGTTCAAGGACGGCCAGCTCGCCTCGATGAAGGTCGGCGCCATGCCCAAGGGCAAGATTGTCGAATGGCTGGCCGAGGCCGGCATCAGCGGGTCGGCGGCCGCCTGATCTAGTCGGGCCAGGTCTCGCGGCTCGCGCCCAGCACCTCGCCCGCGAGGTAGAGCGAACCGCAGATGACCACCCGGCCGGCCCCGAGGCGGAGCGCGCGGTCCAGCGCCTCGGTCGCCGAGGCGCAGGCCGTCGCCCCCAGCCCGTGCCCCCGCGCCACCGCCGCCAGCGCTTCCGGCTCGGCCGCCGCGCCCTCGAACGGCACGCTGAAGACGGTCGCGCCGGACGTCTTCAACGCCTCGAAGAAGCCGCCGGCGTCCTTGTTGGCCAGCATGCCGACGATCAGCGCCGTCGGCCGGGGCGCACGCGCCTGCCGCTCCGCCAGGGTTTCGGCCAGGGCCGCCCCGGCGTGCGGATTGTGGCCGCCATCCAGCCAAAGCTCCGCGTCGGCCGCCCGCGCCGCCTCGCCGTAGGGCCCGGCGACTACCCGCTGCATCCGCGCCGGCCAGCGGACCGTCTGCAGACCCTCGGCGATGGCGCTTTCCGGCAGGTCCAGCTCCAGCGCCACGGCGACGGCCAGACCGGCGTTGGCGATCTGGTGCGGCCCGGCCAGGGCCGGGGCGGGCAGGTCGAGGAAACGGTTCTGGTCCTGAAAGGCCATCCCGCCGCGCTCGGCCCAGGCGTCGAAGTCCACCCCCATCACCGTCAGCGGCGCGCGCACGGCCTGGGCTGCGACCTCAATGGCCGCCATCGCTTCTCCAGGCTGGCGGGCGACCAGGCCGCGCGCGCCGGCCTTGAGGATGCCCGCCTTCTCCACCGCCACGCCACGCAGGCTGGTCCCGAGGAATTCGGCGTGATCGAGATCGACCGGGGCGATGACGCTGAGCAGCGGCCGCTCGATGACGTTGGTGGCGTCCAGCACCCCGCCGAGACCGACTTCGACGACGGCGAGATCGGCCGGCGTCTCGCTCATCGCCACGAAGGCGGCTGCGGTGGTGCTCTCGAACACCGTGGCTTGGCTGCCGCTGGCGTCGATGGCGGCCTCGACCCGGTCGAGGATGGCGTTCAGCGCATCGTCCCCGATCAGCTGTCCGGCGAGGCGAATGCGCTCGTTGAAACGCACCAGATGGGGCGAAGTGTAGGCGTGCACCCTCAGGCCCGCCGCCTCGGCGATGGCGCGGATGAAGGCGACCGTTGAGCCCTTGCCGTTGGTCCCGGCGACATGGATCACCGGCGGCAGGCGGTGCTGGGGATCGCCGAGCGCCGCGCAAAGCACGCGCATCCGCTCCAGCGAAAGGTCGATTCGCTGCGGATGGCGCGCGCGCAGGCGGTTGGAAACCCGATCCATGAGCCCTCTTAGCGGTCTCGCCCCACCGGCGGGAGAGGCTATGGTCCGCAAACAACGACCACCGGCCCGCATTCGGGAGACCCCGACTTGATAACCTTGCACCGGGTCAGTCCGGACCAGTCAGCGCTCCTTCAGAACATCGCCCCCGACGTTTTCGACGCGGCGGTCGATACGACCCGGCTGGAGCGCTACCTCCACACACCTGGGCATCTGCTCATGGTCGCCATCGCGGATGGCCTGGTCGTCGGTCAGATCGCCGGCCATGTCCATCTCCACATCGACGCCGAGCCCGACCTCTATGTCGATAATCTTGGTGTCGCGCCCGCATGGCAGCGTCAGGGGATCGCGCGCCGTCTGCTGGAGGGTCTGCGGGACTGGGGTCGCGGGCATGGGTGCGCTCAGGTCTGGATCGTCACCGAAACAGACAACCTCCCGGCGCAATCGCTCTATCGGTCATCGGGGCTGGCGCAGACGGATGTGGTCATGTTCAGCCGCCACGGCTGAAGGAATGAAGACGGTCACGCCGCCCGGCGCTTCCCGCCCATCAGCATCGACATGATGCGGCCCAGCACGGACGGCAGTTCGGCCCGGGTCACGACGCGGTCGACCATGCCCTTTTCCTGCAGATATTCGGCGCGCTGGAAGCCCGGCGGCAGCTTCTCGCGGATGGTGGCCTCGATGACGCGAGGTCCGGCGAAGCCGATCAGGGCGCCGGGTTCGGCCAGATGGATGTCGCCGAGCATGGCGTAGCTGGCGGTCACGCCGCCGGTGGTCGGGTCGGTCAGCACCACAACGAAGGGCAGCTGCGCCGCCTTCAGTTCCTGGATGGCCAGGGTGGTGCGGGCCATCTGCATCAGGCTGAGCGCGCCTTCCTGCATCCGCGCGCCGCCGGCGGCGGTGAAGCAGACCAGCGGCACGCCGCGCTCGATCGCGGCCCGGGCGCCGGCGATGAAGGCCTCGCCCGCGGCCATGCCCAACGAGCCGCCCATGAAGGTGAAGTCCTGCACGATGACCACCGCCGGCGTGCCGTCCAGCTCACCGAAGCCGATGGCCATGGTGTCCTTGCGCCCGGCCGCCTTGCGGGCGGCGGCCAGCCTGTCCTTGTAGGGCTTGCCGTCGGAGAATTTCAGCGGGTCCTCGGGGACCGCGGGCGTTTCGATGTCTTCGTAGTGGCCACCGTCGAAGGTGAAGCGCAGCCGCGTCGGCGCGTCGATACGCATATGCCGGCCCGAGGGCGTAACCCAAAGCGAACCCTCTAGGTCCGAGCGGTACAGCATCTCGCCGGTGTCGGGATCCTTGACCCACAGATTGTCGGGCGTGTCGCGCCGGCTGACGATCTTGCGCACGCCGGGGGCGAAACGGCTGAGCCATCCGCCGCGCTTTTCCTGCTGGGGTTTGTTCTTGTCGACCATGGCGCGGCCTTTAGACGGTTTCCATGACGCGCGCACCCCGGACGGCGTCGGCGAGCGACCTCACCTTGGCCAGAACGCGGGCGGCCGCCGGTTCGTTCGCTTCGAGGGCCGCGGCCACCTCGTCGACCAGCACCGAGCCGGCCACCACGGCGTCGGCGACGCGGGCGATCTCGGCCGCCCGCTCCGGCGTCCTGACCCCGAAGCCGACCGCGACAGGCAGGCCGGAGGCCTTGCGCACCCGCTCGACGGCCGGAGCCACGGAGACGGCCTGCGCCTCCTTGACCCCGGTCACGCCCGCCACCGAGACGTAGTAGACGAAGCCCGAGGTGCGTTCGGCGATGATCTTGAGCCGGGCGTCGTCCGAGGTCGGGGTGGCCAGCCGGATCAGCGACACCTCGGCGGCGTCCAGCGCGTCGGACAGCGCCCCGGCCTCTTCCGGCGGGCAGTCGACCACGATCAGCCCGTCCACGCCCGAGGCCGCCGCGTCGGCGGCGAAGGCCTTGTATCCATAGGTCTCGATCGGGTTGAGATAGCCCATCAGGATCAGCGGCGTGTCGGCGTCGCCCTCACGGAAAGCGCGCGCCAAATCGAGCGTCCCCTTCAGCGTCAGCCCCGCCTTCAGCCCGCGCAGGGCGGCGCGCTGGATCGGCGGCCCCTCGGCCATCGGATCGGAGAAGGGAAAGCCCAACTCGATGATGTCGGCCCCCGCCGCCGGCAGGCCGCGCAGAATCTCCAGCGCCTGCCCCCGGTTCGGGTCGCCGGCCATTACATAGGCGACGAAGCCTGCCCGGGCTTCGGTTTTCAGCGCCGCAAACCGGGCATCGATACGCCGTGTCGTCATTGTTGCGGGGCGGCCGCAGCCGGCTCACCCGCGGCGCATACGTTGCCCGGGATCACCCCGAAACCGAGATAACCTACAGCCTCGGGCCCGGCCGGTCGCGAGGTGTCGTAGAAGGCCTGCATCTGCAGGCCGTCGCAGCCTCCGCCATCACGGCGGCGAACGAACACCACCCGGTTGGCGTCGCCGCCCGCCGCCAGCCAGCCCTTGCTCTCAAGATCGGCCACATAGGCGTCGGCGAGGGTGCTGATCGCGGCCAGCGGCGCGCTGACGCAGAAGGCCTTGCCGGCGAGGCCGTACAGATTGCCGCAATCCGGAGCCGGCGTCGCACCCGGGAGGATCAGGCTCTCGGGCATCGGTGTCTGGGCGGACGCCGGCCCGGCGAACAGGACCGCCGCGGCGGCCAGAAGGATGAGTTTCATTTTGTCCTAGAGCTCCACGCCCAGATGCTTCGCCACGGCGAAGATGTCCTTGTCGCCCCGCCCGCACATATTGAGCACGACATCGCCCCCCTTGCCTACTTCAGAGGCGATCTCGCCGACCCGGGCCAGTGCGTGGCTGGGCTCCAGCGCCGGTATGATCCCTTCCAGTTTCGAGCATAGCTGGAACGCCTCCAGCGCCTCGGCGTCGGTGGCGGCGCGGTATTCGGCCCGGCCGATGTCCTTGAGCCAGGCGTGTTCCGGCCCGATGCCGGGATAGTCCAGACCGGCCGAGATCGAATGGCCCTCGAGGATCTGACCGTCTTCGTCCTGCAGGAGGTACGTCCGGTTGCCGTGCAGCACGCCGGGCCGCCCGCCCTGCAGCGAGGCCGCATGGTCCGGGCCGTCCAGGCCGCGTCCGGCCGCCTCGACCCCGATCAGCCGCACGCCCGCGTCCTCGATGAAGGGATGGAACAGGCCGATGGCGTTGGAACCGCCGCCGATCGCCGCCACTACCGCGTCCGGCAGCTTCTCCTTGCGGGCCAGCATCGAGGCGCGGGTCTCGCGCCCGATCACGCTCTGGAAGTCGCGCACCATGGCCGGATAGGGGTGCGGGCCGGCGGCCGTGCCGATCAGGTAATAGGTGTCCGCGACATTGGTGACCCAGTCGCGCATCGCCTCGTTCATCGCGTCCTTCAGGGTGCCGCGACCCGAGGTCACCGGCACCACCTCGGCGCCGAGCAGCTTCATGCGGAAGACGTTGGGCGACTGCCGCTCGACGTCGGCGGCGCCCATGTACACGACGCAGGGCAGGCCGAAGCGGGCGCAGACGGTGGCGGTCGCCACGCCGTGCTGACCGGCGCCGGTCTCGGCGATGATCCGCGTCTTGCCCATCCGCATGGCCAGCAGGATCTGCCCCATGCAGTTGTTGATCTTGTGCGCGCCGGTGTGATTGAGCTCGTCGCGCTTGAACCAGATATCGGCGCCGCCGTGGTGCGTGGTCAGCCGTTCCGCCAGATACAGCGGGCTGGGCCGCCCGACGTAGTCGGTCAGGAAGCCGTCCAGTTCGGCCTGAAAGGACGGGTCGGCCTTGGCCGCCTCATAGGCCGCGTCCAGTTCGTGGATCAGCGGCATCAGCGTCTCGGCCACGAACCGCCCGCCATAGGGGCCGAAGCGGCCCTCGGCGTCGGGCATGGCGTACTGGTTGGGGAGGATGGCGTTCACGGGGGACAAACTCGCGCGGGGGAGCGGCGGAAATCAGGCCGACCGCGCCGCCTCCAGGAACGCCGCGATCAGGGCAGGGTCCTTAACACCCGACGCGCTTTCCACGCCAGAGGACACGTCGACCGCAGGCGCGCCCGAGAGCCGCAGCGCCTGCGCCACATTGTCCGGGGTCAGGCCCCCGGCCACGAACCACGGATGGCGGAAAGCGCGGCCGGCGAGCAGCGTCCAGTCGAAGCGGGCGCCGACCCCGCCCGGCAGGTCCGAGCCCTTGGGCGGTTTGGCGTCGAACATCAGGTGGTCGGCGAACGGCTCCCACGCCTCGGCCTCGGCGAAGTCCTCGTGGACGCGGATCGGCAGGGCCTTGACGATCCCCGCCTTCGTCAGGGTCCGCACCTGCTCAGCGCGGGCCGGGGTTTCGGAACCGTGCAGCTGGATCAGGTCCGGCTTGAGGATCAGGGCGATTTCGGTGAGCAGGGCGTCGTCGGCGTCGACGGTCACGGCCACGATCTTCGCCTTGTTCCGGGCCCGCTCGAACAGGGTCGCGGCGTGCAGCGGGTCGAGGTGGCGCGGGCTCCTGGGGAAGACCACCGCCCCGACGTAGGCCGCGCCGCCGGCGAGGGCGGCGTCGAGGGTCTCGGGCGTGGTCAGGCCGCAGATCTTGACGGAGGTCATGCGGCGAAGATGGCGTCGATCTGCGCCGAGTCCAGCAGCCGCCATTCGCCGGGCGCCAGATCGTCGGGCAGGGTCAGGCCGCCGACGCGTTCGCGGTGGAGGGCTTCGACGTGGTTGCCGACGGCGGTGAACATGCGGCGGACCATGTGGTAACGCCCCTCGGTGACGGTGAGGCGGGCCTCGGTCGGCGACAGCACCTCGAGCGCGGCGGGCGCCAGCGGCTTGTCCTCGCCCTCCAGAACCAGACCGCCGGCGGCGAACAGCTCGGCCTCGGTCCCGGCGAGAGGGCGGGCGAGGCCGGCCCGATAGACCTTGACGACGTGACGTTTGGGGCTGATGACCCGGTGGAGCAGGTCGCCGTCGTCGGTGAGGAGGAGGAGGCCGGTGGTCTGCTTGTCGAGGCGGCCGATGGTCGAGATGGCCGGGTCGCGGCGGCGCCAGCGGTCGGGCAGGACGTCATAGACGAGGGCCCCGTCCTCCTTGTGCGAACAGGTCATGCCCAGCGGCTTGTGCAGCATCATGACGAGGCCGGGAGGCGGGTCGAGCGGCTCGCCGTCGATCTGCATCCGGGTCGGGAGGTCGGGGGTGACCGGGATCCGCTTCGAGACGTCGGTCAGGTCGACGCCGTCGAGGACGACGCCCCCCGCCTTGGCCAATCGAGCCATCTCGGTGCGGGAGCCGTAGCCCATCGAGCCGAGAAGGCGGTCGACGCGGCTCGTCGGGACTTTCTTGTTCGCCCGATCGTCCTTCGGACTGTTTGAGGGCGGACTCACTTCACCGCCTCGATGATCTTGTAGCCGCCCTTGTCGGCGACCGGCTGCGAGCGTTTGAAGGCGGCGGTGATGTCGGCCTCATAGGGCAGGTGGCGGTTGGCGACGAGCCACAGGACGCCGCCCTTCTTCAGCATGGCCGCGGCCTGGCGGATGAAGGCCTGACCGAGGCGGCGGTCCTCGGCGCCGCCGTCGTGGAAGGGCGGGTTCATGACCACGAAGTCGAGATCGGCGGTCTCGACCGTGCGGGCGTCGGCCCAGTCGAAGCTCGCGCGGGGGTCCTCGACGTTGCGGCGGGCGGCCTCGACGGCGCGGCGGTCGAGGTCAATGAGACGCAGCGACGTCACGGCGGGGGAGCCCAGCACCACCGTGGCCAGGGCCCCGTAGCCGCAGCCGAGGTCGGCGCCGGCGCCCTTCAGCGGGGGCAGGGTCCGGGCCAGCAGGAGGGTGCCGGCGTCGACGCGGTCCCAGGCGAAGACGCCGGGCTGGGACCAGGCGTCGAGCCCGGGGACGAGGCGGGGAGCGCCTGCTTCGATCGCTTCTTCAAGACCGGCCACCGTGTCCGGCTTCACCACCACGCAGCGGCGGTGGTGGGCCTTGGCGCTTTCGCCGATCTCGAGACCGAAGGCCTGCAGCTCCTTCTTCAGGCGGGAGCCGCCCTTGTCCTTGGGGGCCATGACATCGAGGCGGCCGCCGGACCTCAAGGCCTTCAGGGCGAGGGCCAGGGTGTAGCGGCGCTCCAGCACGCCGGGCGGGGCGTAGACCGTGACGGCGTCGGCCGAGCCCTCGGGCACGGACTCCAGCGGGGTGGAGCCGGGGATCAGGGGCGAGGTCTGGGGGGCGTCGCCGGGCGGATCGAACACCGCGGGCGGGCGGCCGTAGAGGAGGGTCGTCATGGCCGGGTCCATAGACCGATCAGGCGGCGGGCGCGACCGCCACGTCGTTGAGCAGGGCCCCGAAGCGGCGCAGGGCCTCGTCGCTCAGTTCGGGGTGGTAGCGCATCGGGGGGGCGGTCATCGGCTCGTCGAAGCTGTGGGTGCCGTCGGCGACCCAGGTCTCGACCTCGGCGCCGCAGTTGCGGATCATGTCGTGGACCCGCTCGGCGTTGCGGACGGTGGTCAGGTGATCGGAGCGGGCGATGACGGCGAGGGTCTTCGGGCAGTGCCGCCACGGGCGCATGCGGTTGAAGGCGGCGACGCCGACATAGGGGTAGGCCAGGTAGGCGGCGACGACGCCATCGAGGCTGACGTTTCCGGGGTCGGCGAGGCCGATGGCGGGGCGGGAGCGGTCGGCGCTCATCGCCTCCATGATGCCCCAGCCGCCGTGGCTCCAGCCGGCGAGAGCGATTTTGGAGGCGTCGACGTCGGGGCGCTGCGAGACGCCGTGCAGCGCAGCGAGGATATCGCCGGCGCGGTCGTGGCCGCGCAGCAGCAGGCCGGTGCAGACCGTGGCCATGGCGAACGGACGGCTCCAGCCGCGTGGGCCGTAGGAATCGACGGTGAAGGCCCGCCAGCCGGCCGCCTTCGCCGCCTCGGCGTATTTTGGCAGGTGGCCGCGCAGGCCGCCGCAGCCGTGGAAGAGCAGCACCGCCGGGCGGGGCCGGTCGTCGTCGGGGCCGACCATGGTGGTATGGGGCTCAAGCCGGGCCCAGCGCCGGGATAGGGTATCCATAAGCGCCACCATAGCGGAGGGCGGGGGTGGGGGAAGCGGGGATCGGTCGGGGTAATTCCTGGCCGGGTGAATTCAGAAAATTCGAGGTGGCGGAGTCGGCAGAGTCGGCAGGGTCGCAGAAAATTCGCTGTGTCAGAGTCGGCAGAGTCGGCGCCGGCCGGGGAGGACCGGGAACGGAGGCCCGCCTGGTACGGCGGGCGCGGGGGACTGCGATGTCAAAGACCGGCGGGTATTATGGGGCCGCCGCTTCATCAGGCGGGTTCGTGACGCTAGAAATTTTACAAGCGGCTGGAATCGCCGGGGTTTGGCCGCGAAATTAGGATGGCTGGCGGGGAATAGTGAGCATGAATCCCGCCCTTCTCCCCTTGCGGGAGAAGGTGGCCGAGCGGAGCGAGGTCGGATGAGGGGTCGCGCTGAACGTCGGGGAAGGCGGTGCGACCCCTCACCCGACGACGCAAGAACGCCGGCTTCGCCGCCGTGCGTCGTCTCCCTCTCCCGCAGGGGGAGAGGGATCAGGACGCCTAATGCCTGAACACCCGCACGCCGGTGAAGGCCATGGCCACGCCCTGTTCGTCAGCCGCCGCGATGACCTCGTCGTCGCGGATCGAGCCGCCGGGCTGGATGACCGCCGTGGCCCCGGCGGCGACGGCTTCGAGCAGACCGTCGGCGAAGGGGAAGAAGGCTTCGGAGGCGCAGGCCGACCCTTGCGCCAGCGAATGGGCCAGACCCTTGGCCTCGCCGGCCTCGCGGGCGCGGATGGCGGCGATGCGGGCCGAGTCGCGGCGGTTCATCTGGCCGGCGCCGATGCCGGCGGTCTGGCCGTCCCTGGCATAGACGATGGCGTTGGACTTGACGTGTTTGGCCACGGTGAAGGCGAACAGCATGTCCTCGATCTCCTGCGGCGTCGGCTGACGGCGGGTGACGATCTTCAGGTCCGAGGGGGCGATGCGGCTGCGGTCGCGGGACTGGACGAGGAAGCCGCCGGCCACCGAGCGGAACACCTCGCCGGCCGCCAGCGGGTCGGGCAGGCCCTCGGTCAGCAGCAGGCGCAGGTTCTTCTTGGCCGCGAAGACGGCCCGGGCCTCCTCGTCGCCGCCGGGGGCGATGACGACCTCGGTGAAGATGTCGGTGATCAGCTTCGCATCGGCGCCGGTCAGGGTGCGGTTGACGGCGATGACGCCGCCGAAGGCCGAGACGGCGTCGCATTCCAGCGCCCGGGCGTAGGCCTCGGCCAGGTCGTTTCCGACGGCGACGCCGCAGGGGTTGGCGTGTTTGACGATGACGCAGGCCGGGGCCTCGAACTCGGCGACCAGCTCATAGGCGGCGTCGGCGTCGGCGATGTTGTTGTAGCCCAGCTCCTTGCCCTGCAGCTGGCGGGCGTGGGCGACGCCGGGGCGGGACTCGCCCGTGCGGTAGAAGGCGCCGGTCTGGTGCGGGTTTTCGCCATAGCGCAGGGTCTGGGCCAGCGAGCCGGCGATCGACTTGCGGGCCGGGGCGGCGTCGCCGACCTGACCGGCGAACCAGCCGGAGACGGCGGCGTCATAGGCGGCGGTGCGGGCGAAGGCGCGGGCGGCGAGGCGTTTGCGAAGCTCGAGAGTGGTGGCGCCGTTGGTGTTGAGCGCGGCCAGCACCTCGTCGAGCCCGGCCTTGTCGACGCAGACGGCGACATAGCCGTGGTTCTTGGAGGCCGAGCGGATCATGGCCGGGCCGCCGATGTCGATGTTCTCGACCGCCGCCTCGAAGCCGCCGCCGGAAGCGACCGTGGCCTCGAACGGATAGAGGTCGATCCAGGCGATATCGATGCCGCCGATGTTGTGCTCGGTCATGGCGGCGGCGTGCGAGGGCTCGTCGCGCACGCCGAGCAGGCCGCCGTGCACCACCGGGTGCAGGGTCTTGACCCGGCCGTCCATCATCTCCGGGAAGCCGGTCAGGTCGGCGACGTCCTTCACCGGCAGGCCGAAGCCGGCGATGGCCGCGCGGGTGCCGCCGGTCGAGACCAGTTCGACGCCGAGGTCGTGCAGGGTGCGGGCCGCGTCCTCCAGCCCGGTCTTGTCGCTCAGCGAGATCAGGGCGCGCTTCGGCGCCACGCGGTCGGGCGCGGGAGGAAAGTCGGGAGCGGCGGGCATGGCGGCGTTCCGTAAGGCTGGGGGTCGGAGGGGCGCCGCGCGTCTAGCACTGTCCGGGCCGGGCTGGAACCGTCTGAAACTACGCTAGGCGGGCAGCGCGGACCCACAACCGGAGGCGGCTACCACGGGAGCGGGGCGGGGCCGCAGCTTGACGATGGCTGAAAGGACGGGCCAAGCTCAACCGGGGCGCGCAAGAGACGGCATGTCATGAACATATCTCGATCGCCCGGACGCGTGGCGCTGGCCGCCCTTGCCGTGCTGACGCTCATAAGCGCAGCCGGTGTCGTCGCCGCCCAGACCGTCCCGATCGCGAATCCGGAGCTGGACGGGACCACAGGAGCCGTGCCGGCAGGATGGACTGTCCTCCCGGGACGGGCGCTGGAGGACGGCTATCGGGTGGAGGTCTCGACGGAGACGCCGCACGATGGGGCCGCGAGCGTCCGTCTATCCTGGCCGGGAGAGCAGCCGGCCGCCGAAAGGGCCTTCGCCTCATTGGTCCAGGTCCTCGATGGGACCGCCCTGAGAGGCAAGCGCGTCCGCTTTCGCGCGGCGGCGCGCAATTCCCGCCCGAACAACGCCCACGTCGGTCTGTGGATGCGGGTGGACCGCAGTTCTGGCGCCCCCGGCTTTTTCGACAACATGAACGCCCGTCCGATCCGCGACGACGACTGGACCTTCTACGAGGTGACGGGAGACGTGGCGCACGACGCCGCGCGTGTGAGCATCGGTTTCCTGGTGACCGGGGCGGGCGAGGCCTGGTTCGACAGCGCCAGTCTCGAGATCGTCGGCGACGCCGCGCCTGAACCCGAGAAAGCGACCCCCGACGCGGCCGATCTCGCGGCGGCGTGGCTCCGAGCCAATGCGCGGCCCTTGAACACTACAGAGATCGGCGCACCCCGAGCGGACCTCGAAGCCTTCTCACAGATGATTGGTGACGCCCGCATCGTCTCGCTGGGCGAAGCGACTCACGGAACGCGCGAGCATTTCCAGTTGAAAGGCCGGATCATCGAGCATCTTGTCGAGAGCGGGGGTTTCTCGGCGGTCGGGATCGAGGCGAGCTACGCCGATACGCTGGCGGTGAACCGCTATGTTCTGACCGGCGAAGGCGACCTGAACACGGTCGTCGCCGGGATGGGCTTCTGGACGTGGAGCACCGAGGAGGTCGCGGAACTGGTTCAGTGGATTCGGGACCACAACGCGCAGGCGCCGGAAGGTGAACAGGTGCGCTTCTACGGCTTCGATGCCCAGCCGACGCTCTCGCCGCTGAGAGCAGCGGCCGCCTACCTGACGCGGGCGGGTCAGCCCCTGACAGGCGAGGACGCTGCCCTGGTGGAGGCTCTGACTAGCGACGCCGGGTTGCTGGCGCGACGGCAGGCCGAAGCGTCGAGGGATCCGCAACAGCTTCAACGGCTCGACGCCCTCGGCGCACGACTGCTCGATCATTTCGATCGCGAGAAGGAGCGGCTGATCGCGGCGACCCGTCCGGATGACTACGCCGCCCACCGGCAGGCGGCGGTGGCGATGCGGCAGGCGGTCGAGATCGCTATGGCCGGGTCCGGCGGGACGCGCGACCGGATCATGGCGGACAACGTGGACTGGATTCTGGCTCAGAAAGGCGAGGACAGCCGCATCGTCCTGTGGGCGCACAATGGTCACGTCATGCATGGCGAGCGCGATGGGGTGCGCATGATGGGCGGCGTGCTTGAGCAGCGTCACGGCGACGATCACCTCACGGTCGGCTTCATGTTCGGGGCCGGAGGTTTCCAGGCCATCGGACCATCGGAGGGTTCGCCGCAGCCGCGGTTGCGCCCGTTCATCGTCGGCCCGGAGCCCGGGTCGATCGACGCCATCTTCGCCCGCGTGGAGCTGCCGCTGTATTATGTCGACCTGCGGCCCGCGAGGGATGGGGCGCCGGACGTGTGGGCGTGGCTGGGGGCGAGTCACCCGACCCGTTGGGTCGGCTCGATGTTCAACCCCGACGGGGCGTCAGCCACCCTTCTGCGGCCGCTACGGTTCGGTCGCGAGTTCGACATCGCGATCATGACGCTGGCCACGACGCCGGCGCGGCCCTTGCGGCGGCCGGATCAGTCGCGGCGCTGAGGCGTCTCGCCGCCCCATGCGCCGCTGGCGGCTGGATGAAGCCCCGCGTCAGCGGGCCAGCCGTTTGAAATCGACCACCACCGGCTCCCGCCCGATCAGCGCCAGGAACCGCCGGAAGTCCGCCTGCGTCAGCGCTGTCGTCGCGGTGTTGGTCAGGGGGTGGAAGTTGACGATGTCCGCATCCCACAGGGCCTGGTCGAGGACGAAGGTGACGCGCTGCTCCGGGTCGTTGATCAGGCCCAGGGCGGTGACCGAGCCGGGGCGGACGCCGAGGGTCTCCCACAGCAGGGCCTCGTTTCCGAAGCTGAGGCGGGCCGAGCCGATCCATTTGTCGGCGCGCTTCAGGTCGATGACCGTGTCCTGACGGGCCGAGATCAGCCACAGCCGGCCCTTCTTGTCCTTGAGGAACAGGTTCTTGGTGTGGGCCCCGGGCAGGGCCGCCTTGAGCTCGAGGCCCTCCTCGACGCGGAAGACGGCGGGGTGGTCGACCGTGGTCTGGGCGACGCCGTGTTCCGCCATCCACGCCAGCAGCCGGTCGCGGTCGTAGAGGGGCGCTGAGTCGGCGTTCGGCTTGTCTTGCGTCATGAGGCGCCGCTAGGGATAGGGACCATCCCCGATACCCTCCGGAGCGCCGCCGTGGAACTGGAATGCTACCCGATGTCGGACCAGCCGTGCGATCTGGCGCCGGGCCGCCAGCCGCGCGACTGGATGGACGCCTTTCCCAGCCGGCATCCCTATCGCTGCCTGCCGCTGACCATGGCCAACACCACCGGCTGGGAGGTGCTGTGCCCGATCGGCTTCACCGCCGAATGGAACGGCGGGCCGAGCCAGAACGACATCGTCATCACCCCGGACCGGCATTCGCCAAACCTGCACCATTTCGTCACCTCGCATTTCTCGCGCGGGGTGATGACGATGCATCCGCAGTATCTGTTCCGCACGCCGCCGGGCTGGGGCCTGCTGGCCACCGGGGCGCCGAACCACATCAAGGACGGCATCGCGCCGCTGACCGGGCTGATCGAGACCGACTGGCTGCCGTTCCCCTTCACCATGAACTGGCTGTTCACGCGGCCGGGGCGGGTCAAGTTCGAGCGCGGCGAGCCGTTCTGCTTCATCACCCCGATCGAGCACCGCAAGGCCGAGCAGTTCCAGCCGGTGATCCGCTCGCTGGACTCCAATCCGGTGATGAAGGGGCAGTTCGAGGCGTGGAACCGCCAGCGCACCGACTTCAACAAGCGGCTGGCCTCGGGCGATCCGGACGCGGCCAAGGAGGCGTGGCAGCGGTTCTACTTCAAGGGCGAGCTGCCGGAAGAGCTGGGCGCCGCGCCGGAGACGCATGCCAACAAGCGGCGGCTGAAGGCGCCGAGGCTGGGGTAGCGGTCAGGCAGCAGGCAGCAGGCAGCAGGCAGCAGGCAGCAGGCAGCAGGCAGCAGGCGTGATCAGGGCGTCAGGGCCGGCGTCAAGCGCCGTCGACCCTGCTGCCTGCTGCCTCAGCCCTCGTCCTACATCGCCCGCGCGAGGCGGGGTCCGAGGTTCTGGATGACCTCGCGGGCGTCGAAGGCGTTGGGGTCGCCGGCCGGCTTGGGTCCGTTGCCGACCACGATCTCGGCGGTGGCCTCGTAGCGGTCGACCTCGCGGAAATCCATGTCCGGGCCGAACGGATCGCGCCACGGGCTCCAGTAGCCGCGGCGGTAGTAGCGCCACGACGGACCCCAGTAGGGGCTGTACCGGTCGTAGTAGAAGGGGCTCGGCGTCGGCGACAGGCGGACGTCGCGGTCGGTCGCCCGGTTGACGGTGGCGAACCAGTCGTGGCCGCTTTCCAGCGTCACCTCGGCGGCGCGCAGCAGCAGGCTCATCTCGACCTGCTCGCGCGAGGTCACGGAGTTGCCGGCGAAGCCGACGCGGAAGCGGTCGGCGTCGATGCGCTGGTCGGAATAGCCGTAGCGGGTGCCGTAGCCGGCGGGGCCGTACGGCGTGGCGGTGGCGCAGGCGGAGACGGCGAGCGCCGCGGCCGCGACGGCCATCAGGGCGGGTCTGAGGAGGCGGGTTTTCATCAGGGTTCTCCTTTTGCGCCCACTAAGCGCCTTTCCTGCTGAACGGCACATGAACGGCGGGGTTCCGGAGCCGCACAAGCCATTATAATCGCGAGATAATCAGCACGGACGCGGCCAGCAGCAGCGCGCCCGTGGCCAGGGCGAAAGCGCGCCTGAAGCGCGGCTCTGACATCCTTCGCGCCAGCGCCGCCCCGCCCAGACCATAGGCGGTCATGGTCAGCACATCCATGCCGATGGTGGCGAGGGCGAACAGCGCCAGCTGGGGCGCCGCGGGGCGATTCACATCGAGGAACGGCGGCAGGACGGCGGTGAAGAACAGGATGGCCTTGGGATTGGCGATCTGGACCATGAAGCCGTCCAGCAGCGCGCTGCGGCCGAGCCGGATGGTCGGGGCGTGCGGGTCGGCTGCGGTGCGGAAGGCGCCCCTCAGCGCCCTGATCCCCAGCCAGGCGACGTAGAGGGCGCCGCCGATGGAGATCAGCCGGAAGGCTTCGGGGAAGGCGATCACCAGCGCCCCGAGTCCGAGGGCGGCGGCGCCGAACCAGACCAGGGTGGCGGCGTTCATGCCGACCACCCCCGCCAGGGCTCCGGCCGGGCCGCGCTGGACCCCGTTGGCGACCGAGAACAGGTTGGCCGGCCCGGGGGTTATGGCCATCACAGCCATCACTCCCAGAAAGGTCAGATACAGGTGTGGATCGACGGGCAGGCCGGACATCGCCGCCGTGTCGCGTCAGCGGCGGCGATGGTCAAGCCGGAAGTCTCAGCCCGCGTCGGCGTCGGTCTCGACCGCGACGGCGGTTTCGGCGACGGCGGTCTCCACCTCGAGCGCCGCGGAATCCATCGCCTCGCCGACCAGATAGTCGGCGACGAGGCCGTAGGTGGCCATATGCTCCGGGTCGTTGGAGGCCCAGGAGCCGTTGACGGCCATCCCCTGCGCGCCCGCCATGGCCCCCGACAGGGCGCCGGCGTCCAGCGACCCCAGGGCGGCGGCGGTGACCTCGCCGATGTCCACGCTGGTCAGGGCCTCGGTGACGATGGCCTCGATGTCGATGTCGGCCAGGGCCTCGGCGGCGATGGCGGTGGCGTGCTGGGTCACCGTCGCGGTGAAGGCCTGCACGTCCGGCTGGTATTCGGCCCAGAGGGCGGCGATACGCTGCTCACGCTGGGCCTCGCTGAGGCTCTCGTCCTCGGAAATGGCTTCGGCGCGCTCCCCGAAGGCTTCCATACGGGCCTCGAAGGCCTCGGCGGCGGCTTCGAGCGCGTCTTCGGACGGCCCGCGGACCTCTCCGGCGACGGAGGCGGACAGGGGCAGAAGGGCGAGGGCGGCGGCGAGGGAAAGGGCCTTGATCATGGCGGGGCTCCTGAAGGGACCCGCGCAAAATCCGCCGAACGCCGTCCGGTCTCAAGTGAAATCGCGGTAAGGCGGCGGATGTGGGGGTCCGCCGCCTCGCGATCCGGGCGTTTACTGCGGCGCGGCCGGAGCCGCCGGCGCGGCCGCGACGGCCTGCTGGACCTGGCCGCGCACCATGGCCGGCACGCCCTTGACGGTCGCCACCAGCTGGGGCGCCATCGCGACCATCTGGGCCCGCTCTTCCTCGCTGGCGGAGGCGGCCTTGGCCTCGAAGAAGGCCTCGAGCTCGGTGGCGAAGGCGTCGGCCTCGGGCTGGTACTGCGCCACGATGGCGTCGAGCGAGGCGTTGGCCCTGGCCTGGTCGCCGGCGGCGGCCGTCAGCGCCGTCTGCATTTCGCCGGCCATGGTCTGCATGCGGGCCTGGAAGACCTCGCCCTTGGCTTCCAGCGCGGCTTCGGCCGGATCGACGGCTTCGGCCGCAGGCGGCACGGCCGGGGCCGGAGCCGGGGCGTCCTGCGCGACGGCGGGGGCCGCGAAGGCCAGAACGGCGGAGGCGGCCAGAAGGGTGCGAAGGGTCATTGGGAGGTCCTGAGGCTTCGAAAAGAAGCTCGATCTTGCCGGAAAGTCGGCGCCAAACCTAGGCGGGGGAGAGACCATTTGTTGCAAACGCGACCCCTTGCCAGCGGGGCGGGCGACGGAACGGCCCGAACTCAGCCTTCGCCGCGCCGATCTCGCTTGCCCAGCACCCGCAGGCGCAGGGCGTTGAGCTTGATGAAGCCGGCGGCGTCCTTCTGGTCGTAGGCGACGGCGCCATCCTCGAAGGTGACCAGTTCCTGGTCGTAGAGGCTGTTCGGGCTCTCGCGGCCGATCACGGTCGCATTGCCCTTGTAGAGCTTGACCCTGACCTCGCCCGAGACCCTGGCCTGCGAATGGTCGATGGCGGCCTGCAGCATCTCGCGTTCGGGCGAGAACCAGAAGCCGTTGTAGATCAGGTGGGCGTATTTGACCGCCAGTTCGTCCTTCAGATGCATGGCGCCGCCGTCGAGGGTGATCGACTCGATGCCGCGGTGCGCCGCCAGCAGGATGGTCCCGCCCGGGGTCTCGTAGACGCCGCGCGACTTCATGCCGACGAAGCGGTTCTCGACCAGATCGAGGCGGCCGATGCCATTGTCGTGGCCGTACTGGTTCAAGGCGGTGAGCAGGGTCGCGGGCGACATGGCCTCGCCGTTGATGGAGACCGGATCGCCCTTCTCGAAGCCGATGGTGATGACGGTCGGCGTGTCCGGCGCCTCCTCGGGCGAGATCGTCCGCTGGTGCACGAACTCGGGGGCCTCGACGGCGGGGTCTTCCAGCACCTTGCCCTCGGACGAGGAGTGCAGAAGGTTGGCGTCGACGCTGAACGGGGCCTCGCCGCGCTTGTCCTTCGAGATCGGGATCTGGTGCTTTTCGGCGAAGTCCAGCAGGTGCTCGCGCGAGCGGAAGGTCCACTCCCGCCAAGGCGCGATCACGCGGATGTCCGGCTCGAGGGCATAGTAGCCGAGCTCGAAGCGGACCTGGTCGTTGCCCTTGCCGGTGGCCCCGTGACAGACGGCGTCGGCGCCGACCTGACGCGCGATCTCGATCTGGCGCTTCGAAATCAGCGGCCGCGCGATCGAGGTGCCGAGCAGATACTGGCCCTCATAGAGGGCGTTGGTGCGGAACATCGGGAAGACGTAGTCCCGCACGAACTCCTCGCGCAGGTCGTCGATGAAGATGTTCTCTTCCTTGATGCCCAGCTTCAGCGCCTTCTCGCGCGCCGGCGCCAGCTCCTCGCCCTGGCCGAGGTCGGCGGTGAAGGTCACCACCTCCGCCCCGTATTCGGTCTGCAGCCATTTGAGGATGATCGAGGTGTCGAGGCCGCCGGAATAGGCGAGGACGACCTTCTTCGGGGCGGGCAGGGGCATGAGAGGGGTCCTTCGGCGAACGCGGGGAGGCGCCGGTGGCGTTGCGCGCGCTTAAAGGACCAGACGCCCCGCGATGCAAGGGCGGGAATGGGGCGCCTTTCCCTCCCCGCCCCGGGGAGGGTCGCCGGCGCGAAGCGGCGGCGGGGTGGGGACGACCTCCAGGGACAGGCGCCGGCGCTCGCGTCGCCGAGCCGCCCCCACCCGGTCGCTTCGCGACCCCCCTCCCCGGGGCGGGGAGGGAGAGTGCGGGATCAGCCCCACGGCCCCGGGGCGTGCGACGGGGTGCTGGGCACACTGGTGGTCGCAGGGCCCGGCGCGACGTCGGCGAAGGCCCGGCGGGGGGCCAGGCCCATCTTTGCGCCCAGCGCCGTCAGCGCCTTGACCCGGTTGCCGGTGGCGGGGTGGGTGGAGAACAGGCTGTCGGCGCCCTTGCCGGCCAGCGGGTTGATGATGAACAACTGGCCCGAGGCTGGATTGCGTTCGGCCGTCGGGTTGTGGATGCGCTTGGCATAGGCCTCGATCTTCTCGAGCGCCGAGGCGAGCGACCCGGGATCGCCGGCGATCTCGGCCCCTACCTTGTCGGCCTCGTATTCCCGCGCACGGCTGATGGCCATCTGCACCAGGCCGGCCGCCATGGGTGCGAGGATCATCAGCGCCAGCGCGCCGATGATGCCGCCGGGCCGCTCGTCGTCTTCGCCTCCGCCGCCGAAGAACAGGGCGAAATTGGCCAGGGCGGCGATGGCGCCCGCGACGGTGGCGGTGACCGTCATGGTCAGGGTGTCGCGGTTCTTCACATGGGCCAGCTCGTGCGCCATGACGCCGCGGATCTCTTCGCGGGTCAGCATGTCCAGCAGGCCTGTCGTGGCGCAGACCGCAGCATTCTCGGGATTGCGTCCGGTGGCGAAGGCGTTCGGCTGATCATTGGGGATGATGGCGATGGCCGGGCGCGGCAGGCCGGCGTCGCGGGCCATCTGCTCTACGTCGGCGACATAGGTGCGCACCACCGCGTTCGGATGGGTCCCGTCGACCGGCTGAGCGCGGTACATCTTCAGCACGATCTTGTCGGCGTTCCAGTAGCTGAACAGATTCAGGCCGCCGGCGATGGCGAGGGCGATCAGCATGCCGATGGCCCCGCCGATCAGATAGCCGAGGCCGGCGAACAGCGCCGTCAGAACGGCGAGGAGGGCGAAGGTCTTCAGGTGGTTCATCGGCGTTGAAAACTCGGGGGTCACTGGCGCGGAGCCGGGCGCGTCCTAACTTGTGGAGTCCCGCCGTCTGGCTCAAGACACCTGCGCTGTGACCGATCATCCCACCACCGACGCCTCCGCCTCCGAAGCCGACCGGCCGCCCCTCAACGCGGACGTGCCCCACGCCGCCCCGGATCGCCCGTTGAGCGACGCGGCGCGCCGCGCCCTTCTGGAAGCGGCGGAACGTCGCGCCTCGGGCGGCGAGTCCGCCTTGCAGACCGAGCACGGCGGACCGCGCGGCCCCGAACCCACCCGCTACGGGGACTGGGAGAAGAAGGGCATCGCCGTCGACTTCTAGGGCCGGAGAACTCCGGCGGACGAACAGCGTTGTCCCTGTCATACAGGAGAACGCCGCCATGATCCGCACCCTCGCCGCCGTCGGCCTTTTCGCGAGCCTGACCCTCGCCGGGGGTGCGACAGCGCAGACCTGGGGCCAGCCCGTCTATGTCGGCCCCGCCGGCCGGATCGTCGGCGGGACGCCGCTGTCGGAATTCGAAACGCGGTCCTACGTCAACACCGGGCGCTGGGCCGACGGCTATTCGGATCCGGTCTACGTCCATGTGCCGGCCCCGGTTCACGGCTACGGGCGTGGCCCCCGCGGCTACGGCCATTCCTACGATCGCCGTGGCCATGGTCACGGATACGGCCGCCATGTACCGCGGGTCCATCAGGGCTACCGTGACGTATGGGGCTATAACGACGACCGCCATCCGTCGGCGCGCGGCTGGTCTCGCGACCGCCGCCATCGCGACGACGGCTATTGCGGCTGCGGCGACGTCTATCTTTATGACCGTTGAGGCCGGACAGGGTTAATTTTGACGCCGTCCGGGGAATGCTGGGGACGGATTTCGCGCCCTCGGTGCATTCCGAACCCTTTCCTTTCCAGTGACTTAGAGTGGCTCCAGCATTGGAGTCCCTGTCATGCGCGTGTTAACCTTTTCCGCCGTCGCCGCCTTCGCTCTTCTCGCGGCCAGCCCCGCCTTCGCCGGCGACCGGAAGGACGGCGGTCACCGCCCGCCGCCCCCGCCTTGCTGCGACCACCGCCCGCCGCCACCGCCGTGCTGCGGCCACGGCGGCGGCTCGCACAATGTGAACGTCAATGTGAACGCCAACGCCAGCGCCCGGGCGTTCGCCGAGGCCTCCGCGACCTCGCATGTCAACGCCCGCCTGTATGATGTCGGCGGCATCCGCGGACGCGGCTTCGGCGGCGGGACGGTCTATGTCGGCGGCGGGGGCTACGGCGGTGACATGGGCGGCTACGGCTATGGCGGGCCGGTCTATTACGACATCGACAGCCGGGTCCTGGCCTGCGCCAGCGCGCCGTTCGGCTATGTGGTCACGGGCTTCGGCCGCGATGAGCGCCGTCCGCCGTCCTGCGGGCGCCGCGTCGAGTACGAAGAGCACGGCTACGACCGGGGCGGCCGCTACGGCTACAGCGAGCGCCACGACAGCTATGAGGAGCGGTCGTACGAAAGCTACGAGAGCTATGAGGCGTACGGCAGCTTCGAGGAATACGGCGCCTACGACGAGGGGCGTGGGGAGGCCAGGTACGGCATCGGCGACTACGAGCGGGGCTATGTCGATGGCCGCGCCGACTGCGACTGCCGCGAGCCGGCGCCGTATCCGCCGGAATACGTGCCCGAGCCGCCGCGCTACGAGCCGCCTCAGCGGTCGACGGAACGGCCGTATCGACCCCGGCGTGAGGCGCCGCCGCGCCAGGTCTACCGGCAGGAGCCGGGCGAGCGCGGCTAGGCGGCGGCGATCGAGTCGACGATCGACGAGGCCGCCCGCAGCGGATCGTCCGCCGCCACCACCGGCCGGGCCACCACCAGATGGGTGGCCCCGGCGTGGAGGGCCTCGCGCGGCGTGGCCACCCGCTGCTGGTCGCCCCGGTCGGCCCCCTCGGGGCGCACGCCCGGGGTGACGATCAGGAAGTCCGGCCGTCCCGCCGCGTCCGCGAGCCCGCGCACCCGCGCCGCCTCCAACGGGCTGGAGACCACGCCGTCGACGCCGCAGTCGAGCGCCTGCCGCACCCGCCGCTCGACCAGATCGGCCGCCGTGAAGCCGTAGCCCAGTTCGGTCAGGTCGGCGTCGGACAGGCTGGTCAGCACCGTCACCGCCAGCAGTTTCGTATCGGTCCCGGCCGCGTTGCGTCCCCTGACGGCGCCGCGCATCACCTGCGGCTCGGCATGGACCGTGAGCAGGTCGCAGCCGCCCTCGGCCACAGCCCGCGCCGCACCCTCCACCTGGGCGCCGATGTCGTGCAGCTTCCAGTCCTGGAAGACGGTCAGGCCGCGCGCCTTCAGCTCGTGGGCGAAGGCGACGCCGCCGGGGCGCGCCAGCAGGGTGAGGCCGATCTTCCAGGCGGAGATCGTCCCCTCCAGCCGCTCGACCATGGCCCGCGCCTCGTCGATCGACGGCAGGTCGAGGCCGATGATCAGGCGCGGGTCGGCGGGCTTCGGCGTCATGGCGTCGCTCCTCGGGCTCAATCAGGACTGGACGCGCGGGCGGGCGTCAGCCTTGATGGCCGCGAACGGTGAATTGGCAGGGCGAGGTCAGCACATGAACGCGGTCGATCTGGGCGTCAACCTGTTCGTGGCCCTGTTCGCCCTGATGGACCCGATCGGCAATCTGCCGATCTTCGCCGCCGCCACGGCGGGGGCCTCGCTGCGCCAGCGCATCTCGGTCTCGGCCCTGATCTGCCTGTTCGCCGCGGTGTTCCTGGCCTTCTTCCTGTTCACCGGCCTGGCGCTGCTGCAGTTCTTCGGCATCTCCATGGCGGCGTTCCGCATCGCCGGCGGCATCCTGCTGCTGCTGCTCGGCCTCGACATGGTGCGCGAGGACTTCCTCAAGATGTTCGCCGACGTCGAGTCCGCGGCCGAGGCGCAGGACGTGCGCGGTTACGCCCGCCGACGGTTCAAGCGGTTGATCGTGCCCTTCGCCATCCCGCTGGTGATCGGACCCGGGGCCATATCGACCATCATCATCGTCGCCGGCGAGGCGCAGCAGATCGGCCCGACCGGGACCGTGGCCGCCCTCGCCGCCATCGGCGCCGTCGGCTTCGTCAGCTTCGTCTGCTTCGCCCTGACCGGCCCGCTCAGCCGCCTGCTCGGCGACGTCGGCATGGCCATCATCGTCCGGGTGCTGGGCCTGATCCTGTGCGCCCTGGCCATCCAGTTCATGCTCTCGGGCCTGTCCGAGGCCATCCCCGGCATGTTCAGCTCGATCGCGACGACGCCCTATCCGGATGGTGGACACTAGCCGTTCCGAACGGGCGAGAATTCGACGACGGTCTGACGGCGAATTCGACGACGCTCAGCGGGAAATTGGGCGACGACGGATACCGCCCGGCGCTCAGATCCGCTTCAGCCGTTTCGCGTGGCCGCCGACCATGGCCAGGGCCATGCGGTCCGGCAGGTGTTTGGCGAGACCGGCGAGCAGGTTGTTCATCGCCCCCGGCGTGACGCCGGGGCGGTTGGCCTCGCAGGCGGCATGGCCGACCCGGGCGACGTGATCGGCGGTCTGCCACATCCAGGCGGGGTAGGCGGCGGAAACCTCGGCGCGCGTGCCGTTGGCGTCGTGGAACTCGGTCAGGGTGTAGCCGGGGCAGAGGGCGGTGACGTGGACGCCGGTCCCGCGCAGCTCCAGATGCAGGCCCTGCGAGGCCTTGATCAGGAACGACTTGATCGGGCCGTAGAGGGTATCGCCGCCGGTCGCCGGCATGCGCCCGGCCAGCGAGGCGACGTTGAGGATGCGGCCGTAGCCGCGCTCGACCATGCCGGGCGCGAACAGCCTGGCCAGCGCGACCGGGGCGGTGAGCATGACGCGGATCATCGCCGCATGGGCCTCGGGTTCGGTCTGCAGGAAGCCGGCCGTGCGGCTGAAGCCGGCGTTGTTGACCAGACCGTCGACGGTCAGGCCGCGCGCGGCGACGGCGTCGAACAGCCGGCGCGGGGCGGCGGGGTCGGCGAGGTCTTCGGGGACGACCGTGACGGCCGCGCCCGTCGCGGCCAGTTCATCCGCGAGCGCCTGCAGCGGCCCCACGCGCCGGGCGGTGAGGATCAGGTCCCAGCCATTCGCGGCGTAAACGCGCGCCAGCGCCGCGCCGATACCGGCCGATGCGCCGGTGATCAGGGTGGTGCGGCGGCGGTTCAGGCCGCGACCGGGCAGGACGAACGGGGCGCAAAGGCCGCCAGCGACGGCGGGTCCTCGGCCAGCAGGTCGGCGATGGTGATCTTCGACAGGGCCTCGCCGGCGGCGCGGTCGGCGGCGGTCAGGGCCTTGGCCACCTGACGCGGGATGTGGGTGCTGACCGGGCAACCCTTGGCCCCGGCGGGCGGCGATCCGAGGTGGGCGCAGCCGTTCACCGCCTTGAGCACCACGTCGAGGGTGATGGCCTCGGGCCGGTGCAGCAGCCAGGCCCCGCCCGAGGCGCCCGGCCGGGTGGCGATCAGCCCGGCCCTGGCGAGCAGGGCCGTCACCCGGCGCACCACGACCGGATTGGTCGGGATCGAGGCGGCCAGAATCGCGCTCGGCGCGGCATCGGCCGGCGAACAGGCGCCCTTGTGGGCCAGATAGGCCAGGGTGTGGGCTGCGACGGGAAAGCGTTGGCTGTCGGACATGGCGTTGGCCTCAAGATAGGACGGCGGCGGCCCTTTCACAAACGATGTGATTTCCCGAGGACCGCGGCGATCCTCTTCGCACCTGCGGTACGATTGAACCGGCGAGCGAAAAGGCCTAAAGGCTCGCCGCTTGTTTGATGGGAACCGCGCTGGGCGGCGTCCCGGAGGCACTTCATGGTCGGGGCTGCTCCCCAGGGTGAAGACGGCAAGCCTGCCGCTGCGAACGCCACAAAACCCCAGGACAAATCCGTAGCCCCGGCCCACCCGCACCCGTCGGCGGCCGGCGCGGGCGGACACGTCAAGGCGGGCAAATGGGGCCTGGTCATCGGCGCCATCGGCGTGGTGTTCGGCGACATCGGCACCAGCCCGCTCTACGCCATGCGCGAGGCGCTGAGCCATTCGCGCAGCGGCGGCACGGCCGAGCTGGCCGTGCTGGGCACCGTCTCGCTGGTGTTCTGGGCCCTGATCCTGGTGGTCACGGTCAAATACGTCTTCTTCCTGATGCGGGCCGACAACAAGGGCGAGGGCGGGACCCTGGCGCTGATGGCGCTGGCCCAGAGGGCCATCGGCAAGCGGTCCGCCCTGGTCTTCTTCCTCGGCGTCTGCGGCGCGGCGATGTTTTACGCCGACGGGGTGCTGACCCCGGCCGTGTCGGTGCTGTCGGCGGTCGAGGGCCTCGGTGACGCTCCGGGCGTCGGCGGGCGGATGACGCCGTTCATCCTGCCCATCGCGATCGGCATCCTGATCACCCTGTTCATGGTCCAGGCGCGGGGCACCGCCAGCATGGCGCGCGCCTTCGGACCGATCACCACCGTGTGGTTTCTGGTCCTGGCCAGCCTCGGCGTGCTGCACATCATCGGCGACCCGTCGATCCTGCGGGCCCTGTCGCCGCACTACGGGGCGCTGTTCCTGATCGACAACGGCTTCCTCGGCTTCATCCTGCTGGGCAGCGTCTTCCTCGCCGTCACCGGGGCGGAGGCGCTCTACACGGACATGGGCCATTTCGGCAAAGCGCCGATCCGCGCCGGCTGGCTGTGGTTCGTGCTGCCCTGCCTGATGCTGAACTATCTGGGCCAGGGCGCGCTGGTGCTGAGCGACCCGATGGCGCGGGTGAACCCCTTCTGGGAGATGATCCCCGAGATGGCCTACTGGCCGGTGCTGATCCTCGCCACCATGGCCACCATCATCGCCAGCCAGGCGGTGATCACCGGCGCCTTCTCCCTGACCCAGCAGGCGGTCCAGCTGGGCCTGTTCCCGCGCATCAACATCCTGCAGACCAGCGAAAGCCAGGCCGGCCAGATCTTCGTGCCCTCGGTCAACATGATGATGCTGGTCGGCGTCCTGCTGCTGCTGATGCTGTTCCCGACCTCGTCGCAGCTGGCCGGCGCCTATGGCGTGGCCGTGACCGGCGCCATGCTGGTCGACAGCCTGCTGGCCTGGTTCATCGTGCGGCGGATGTGGAAGTGGAGCCTGCCGCTCAGCATCGCGGCGATCACGCCGTTCCTGATCATCGACCTGGCCTTCTTCGGCTCCAACCTGCTGAAGATTCCGCAAGGCGCCTGGGCGCCGCTGGCGATGGGCGGCGTCATCGTGCTGGTGATGTGGACGTGGACCCGCGGCACGCAGATCCTGACCGCCAAGACGCGCAAGGACAGCCTGCCGCTGGCCGACCTGATCGAGATGCTGCGCGCCCGGCCGCCGCACCGGGCCCCGGGCACGGCCATCTTCCTGACCTCCGATCCGGACATCGCCCCGGTCGCCCTGATGCACAATCTCAAGCACAACAAGGTGCTGCACGAGAAGAACGTCATCCTGACCGTGCGCACCAGCGACCGGCCGCGTGTCGCCGAGGCCGACCGGGTCAGGATCGAGCCGATCTCGGAGGACTTCAAGAAACTGGTCATCTCCTACGGCTTCATGGAGCAGCCCAACCTGCCCAAGGCGCTCAACGTCTGCCGCAAGCAGCAGGGGCTGAAGTTCGACATCATGTCGACCAGCTTCTTCCTCGGCCGCCGTTCGGTGGTGCCGTCGGCCAGCCAGGGCATGCCGATGTGGCAGGACCGGCTGTACATCTTCCTGATGCGCAACGCCGCCAACCCGACCGACTTCTTCCACATCCCGCCCGGACGGGTGGTCGAGCTCGGCACGCAGGTGTCGGTTTGAGCCGGGAGCCGACCCAGGGCCGCAGCTCCGCCGCGCGCGGCCGCCGCATGGCCGAGAAGTCGCGCGGACCCCGTCCGCCCAGAGCCGAACAGCCCCGCGACGAGGCCGCCGACATCGGCGTCGAGGCGCGGCTGGCCGCCGGGGTGCTGCTGAATGCGGCGCTGGAGGGACGCGGCGGGCTGGACGCCGCCCAGTCGTTCCGTGAGTTCGCGGCCCTGCCCGGCCCGGACCGCGCCTTCGCCCGGGCCGTGGCCATGGCCGCCCTGCGTCGTCTCGGCGAGATCGACCAGATCCTGGACCGCCGGCTGCAGAAAGGTCCGCCGCTGGCGGTGCGCACGATATTGCGCATCGCCCTGGCCCAGACACTGGTTCTGGAGACGCCCGCCTTCGCCGCCGTGTCGACGGCGGTGAAACTGGCCGAACGCGACCCGAAGACCCGCCCCTACAAGAACCTCGTCAACGCGGTCCTGCGGGGCATCGACCGCGAAGGGCCCGGCCTGACCACCGCCGAGTCCAACCTGCCCGACTGGCTCGCCGCCCGCTGGCGCGCCACCTACGGCGAGCCGACCCTGGCCGGGCTGGCGCTGGCCGCCCGCGAGGAACCAGCCACCGACCTTAGCCTCAAGCCGGACGTCGATGCCGCCGCCATCGTCGACGCCGTCGACGGCGAGGCCCTGCCGGGCGGAACCGTCCGCACCGGCCGTCGCGGCGACATCGCCGGCTGGCCCGGCTTCGAGGACGGGAGCTGGTGGGTGCAGGACGCCGCCGCCGCCCTGCCCGTCCGCCTGCTGGCCCCGAAGGCCGGCGAGGCGGTGGTCGACTTCTGCGCCGCACCCGGCGGCAAGACGCTGCAGATAGCCGCCGCCGGCGCCGCCGTCGTGGCGCTGGACCGGTCGGACAAGCGGCTGGACCGGCTGCGCGCCAATCTCGCCCGCACCGGCCTGACCGCCGAGGTGGTCGCCACGCCCGCCGAGGACTGGGACGACGCGCGCGTCTTTGACGCCGTGCTGCTGGACGCGCCGTGCACCGCCACCGGCACCTTCCGGCGCAATCCGGAGGTGCTGCGCGCCACCAAGCCCGCCGACGTGGCCAAGCTGGCCGATGTGCAGCACAGGCTTTTGGACGCCGCCGCCGAACGGGTGAAGCCGGGGGGCCGTCTGGTCTATTGCGTCTGCTCGCTGGAGCGCGAGGAGGGCGAGACCCAGGTGATCGCCTTCCTGCGGCGCAATCCGGCGTTCAGGACCGCTCCCGCCGTTCCGTCGGAGATCGGCGCCCCCGACGAGGCCCTGACCCCCGAAGGCTGGCTGCGCGTCCTGCCCTCGATGTGGGCCGAAAAGGGCGGGTTGGACGGCTTCTTCATCGCGCGGCTGGATCGGGCTGAATAATTTCCTTCTCCCTTTGGGAGAAGGTGGCGCGCAGCGCCGGATGAGGGTCGGTCGGCTCAGTCGGCGTGAGCCGTGGCTCGGCCCGGGCGGCGGCTGACGCCGAGGGATGGAGACGACCCTCACCCTTTCGCGCAAGGACGCTCGCTTCGCTCCCGTGCGCTCAAGCCCTCTCCCATCGGGAGAGGGAGCCTCACCCCGGGCCGTCCAGCACCGTGTAGGTAATCTTCGTCCGCACGCGGAACCCCAACGTCTCGTACAGGGCGATGGTCGCGGTGTTCGCGGCGTAGGCGTGCAGGAACGCCTGCTCGCCGCGCTCGAGGATGCGCTGCGTCACCACCCGCATCAGGGCGCCGGCGTAGCCGCGACCGCGATGGTCGGGATGAGTGCAGACGCCGGACACCTCGGTGAAGCCGTCGGGCTTCATCCGTTCGCCGGCGATGGCCACCAGCCGGCCGTCCTGCCTGACGCCGATGAAGTCGCCGAGGCGGTGGGTCTTTTCGAAGAAGGGGCCGGGCACGGTCAGGGTCGCCAGGGCCAGCATCTCCGCCGCGTCGGCCTCGCCCAGCGGTTCGAAGGCGACAGTCTTGCCGCCGCCGGTCAGCGACGCCGCCACCATCTGCACGCAGGCGGCGCTGGCCCGCACCACGGCGCCGGGCGGAAGCGGCATGTCGCCGGCCTCGACCAGCCCCATGCCGTTGGGCGAGACGTTGAGCGCCGCCAGCGCCTGCGTGGCTTCGGCCGATTCATCCGCCGCCGCCGCGAACAGGGCGTAGTCCGGATCGAAGCGCAGCGCCCGCGCGTCGCCGAGCGCCAGCGGCGCCTGCCGGCTGGTCAGGGCGCTCCACACGGGGCGGTCGAGGGGGTGGTGCGGGGTCATGGCCCCTAACTAGGCGAAGCGCCGCCGTTCACCAGAGGGGCCGTCGGCGCCACGTCCGGAAACCGCGTTCAGCCTCTCCAGAAGCCGACAATCTTCTTGACCTCATCGACCACCGGATCGGCGATGGCGGCGGCGCGGTCCGCGCCGTCCCTGAGCACCCGGTCGATCTCGGCGGGATCGGCCATCAGGCGGCGCATCTCGGCGGTCACCGGGGCCATCGAGGCGACGGCGAGGTCGGCCAGCGCGGGCTTGAAGGCGCCGAAGCCTTGGCCGCCGAATTCGGCCAGCACCTGTTCGCGCGTCATGTCGGCGAGGGCGGCGTAGATGGTGACGAGGTTCCTCGCCTCGAGCCGGGCGTCGAGGTCCTCGACCGTCTCCGGCAGGGGCGCGGGGTCGGTGCGGGCCTTGCGGATCTTGGCGACGATGGCGTCAGCGTCGTCTGTCAGGTTGATGCGGCTCTGGTCCGACGGGTCGGACTTGGACATCTTGGCCGCGCCGTCGCGCAGGCTCATGACCCGCGGGGCCGGGCCCTGGGTCAGGGGCTCCGGCAGGGGGAAGAAGCCCGGCGCGTTGAAGTCGTTGTTGAATTTGGCGGCGATGTCGCGGGTCAGCTCGAGGTGCTGCTTCTGGTCCTCGCCGGTCGGCACCTCGGTGGCCTTGTAGAGCAGGATGTCCGCCGCCTGCAGCACCGGATAGGTGTAGAGGCCGACCGAAGAGCGCTCCTTGTGCTTGCCGGACTTCTCCTTGAACTGGGTCATCCGGTCGAGCCAGCCGAGCCGGGCGACGCAGTTGAAGATCCAGGCCAGTTCCGAATGGGCCCGCACCGCCGACTGCGGGAAGATCACCGACTTCGCCGGGTCGAGGCCCGAGGCCAGATAGGCCGCCGCGATCTCGCGCGTCTGGGCGGTCAGGAGGGCCGGGTCCTGCCAGACGGTGATGGCGTGCAGGTCGGCCACGAACAGGAAGCAGGGCGCGCCGCCGTCCTGCAGCTGGGTGAACCGCTTCAGGGCCCCCAGATAGTTGCCGAGGTGCAGGGCGCCGGAAGCCTGGATGCCGCTGAGCACCCGGCGCGGGCCGGCGTAGGCGATGGGGGCGGGGGACGCGTCTGACATAGGCGGCAAATGCCTCACCGCGACGGTCAGGGCAACCGGAACTCGCGTCCCCGTCCTAGCGTCCGCGGCGGATCAGGCCGCGCACCTCGGCGACGGTGACCGCGCGGGTGAGGAAGGCCAGCGCCACATAGGTCAGGCCCCCGGTGGCGGTGACCAGCAGCAGGCTGATCTCCTTGGCTCCGTGGGAGGCCCCCAACCCGGCCAGCAGATCCGCGACCGGCGCCTCGATGACCGACCGCAGCGAGGCCGCGATCCCGACGATTACCGCGAGCCCTGCCGAGGCCGCCGCGATCCGCGCCAGCCGCGACAGCGCCGCGGCGCTCGGCCGGTACAGCCCGCGCCGCCACAGGGCCCCGCCGAGCAACAGCACATTGGTCCAGGCCGCGCCGGACACCGCCGCCGCGATACCCGCTATGCCGAGGCCGGCGAAGAACAGGCCGATGGCGAGGGCGGCGTTCACCGCCACCGAGACGAGGGCGAACTTCATCGGTGTGCGGGTGTCGCCCCGCGCGAAGAAGGCCGGCGCGAGCATGCGGATCAGCACGAAGGCCGGCACGCCCCAACCGAACTGGAACAGGGCCTCGGCCGTGTTGACGGCGTCGAAGGCGAGGAAGGCGCCGCGGGTGAACAGGGCGTCGATGAGGAAATAGGGCATGGCCATCAGGGCCGCCGCCGCCGGCAGGGTCAGGGCCATGGACAGGGTCAGGGCCTCGTCCATCGAGGCCTGCTGCTGCTGGTGGTCCTTCGAGGCCACGGCGCGCGACAGGCGGGGCAGCAGGGCGATGCCGATGGCCACCCCGACGAGGCCCAGCGGCAGCTGGTAGAGCCGGTCCGCAGTGGCCAGCCAGGTCCGCCCGCCCGCCACGAAGCTGGACAGGTTGCCGGAGATGAAGACGTTGATCTGGGTCGCGGAGTTGCCGATGGCGGCCGGGATAGCGGTGATGATGATGGCCTTGACCGCCGGGCTCAGGGTCGGGAAGGCGAGGCGGATGTTCGCTCCGGCTCTGCGCGCAGCCCACCAGCACAGGCCGGCCTGCGACACGCCCGCCGCCAACACGGCCCACGAGGCGGCATAGGCCGCGTCGATCTGGTCGCCCCGGACCGGGATGACGGCGGCCAGCATGATCAGGTTGAGCAGGATCGGATAGGCGCCCGAGACGATGAACCGGCCGCGCGCGTTCAGCACCCCGGACAGCAGGGCGGCGATGGCCATGCACGGCAGGTAGGGCATGGTGATCTGGGTCAGGATCACGGCCAGTTTGAAGCGCGCCGGATCGTCGAGGAAGCCGATGTTGATGACGGTCATCAGCCACGGCATGGTCAGTTGGGCGACGATGGTCAGCCCCACGGTGGCGAAGGCGACGGCGGCGAGCGCGTCGGTGGCGACCCTGTCGGCCACCGCCTCGCCCTCGGTTTCCAGCGTCCGCGCATAGGCCGGCACAAAGGCGGCGGCGAAGGCCCCCTCGGCGAAGATGCGGCGGAACAGATTGGGGAAGTTCAGGGCGGTGTTGTAGGCGTCCGCCGCCGGTCCGACCGAGCCGCCGAGCGCCGCCGTGATGACGATGTCGCGCGCGAACCCGGCCAGCCGGCTGACCAGGGTCAGGCCGCTGAAGATGGCCGAGTTGCGCATCATGCCGCCGCCCTTGGTCGACGTCGCCGAAGACGGCGGGGGCTGGATCATCGGGGCCGTGGTCGCCGTCGCCGAAGGCACGGGCGGGGCAGGCTCGATCGGTTCCACAGCGGGCTTTGACTTGTCGGCCATATCAGCGGCTTAGCCTGCTTCCCGGCGGCGCGATACGGGCCGTTTCGCGGGCCGTAGCCGACCGACCTCGGAGACGTCGCGAAGGCTGGCGCGGACCGGCGTCGAGACGCGTTCGACGCGCCGGTCCTTCCAGTCCAGCACCGTCTCCAGATCGGCCCGCAGACGCTCAAGCGCCGGCCCGATCTTCGGCTTCCGCCCCCGGGCGTCGGTGACGTAGAAACTATCCACGGCGCGCTCGCCGAAGCCGGCGATATGGGCCGAGCGCACCGACAGCCGATGCTCCGACAGCACCCGGGCCAGAGCGGCGAGCAGGCCCGGCCGGTCGGCGCCCGACACCTCGACGACGGCGGCGGACGGACTCTGTTCGAGGTCGATGATGGTCGTTGGCCGCACGTCGAAGGCGGCGCGGCGGGGACTGAGCGGCGGCGGCTGCGAGGCGCGCACCGCCTGTCCGCGCGCGGCGGCCTCGAGCGCCTTGAGCAGGCGAACCAGCCGTCGCGGCTCGGCCTGGCCATAGGGCGCCCCGGCGCCGTCCTGGAGTTCGAATACGTCCAGCGCCACGCCGTCCTCGGCGGTCGCCACCCGTGCCCCCACGACGTCAGCCCCCGCGGCCGCGAGCGCCTGCGCCAGATCGGCGAACAGCCCCGGCCGGTCGCGCGCCGCCACGGCGACACGGGCCGCCGACGGGCCGCCGGCCTCGCCGGGATCGGCGTCCAGCACCTCCGCCACCGCCCCCCCCGCGCGGCCCCGACGCATCAGTTCGGGATAGTCGTCCAGTGGATCGACCGGATGCAGGGTCTCGCCCCGGAAGGCTGCCTCGGTGCGCTGGTAGAGGTCGCGGATCAGCTGACCCTTCCAGCCGTTCCAGACGCCGGGGCCGACGGCGCGGATATCGGCGACGGTCAGGATCAGCAGGGTGCGCAGCCGCTCCGGGTCGCCGACCAGTTCGGTGAAGGCCCGCACCGTCTCCGGGTCCGAGACGTCGCGCTTCTGGGCGTAGTCGCTGAGCGCCAGATGGTTGCGCACCAGCCAGACCACAAATTCGGTGCGACGGGGATCGAGACCGAGCCGGTCGCAGGCGCGGCGTGCGGCGATGGCGCCGTCCTCCAGCTGACCCCGATCGCCGCCCTTGCCGACGTCGTGCAGCATCATGGCCAGCATCAGGGCCTCGAAATCGTCGATGCGGTGCACGACCTCGCTGGCGTTGGGATGCGCGGCCTTCAGCTTGCCGCGCCAGATGTCGTTGATGAGGCCGATGGCCTGCAGGGTGTGCTCGTCGACCGTATAGGCGTGGTACATGTTGAACTGGGTCTGACCGACGATCCGCCCCCATTCCGGCAGGAAGCGGCCCAGAAGACCGGTCTCGTTCATCAGCGTCAGGACGCGATAGGGCCGCTGACCGTGGGCCAGGATGTCGAGGAAGGCCCGGGTCGCCTCCGGGTCCCGGCGCAGCGACGGCGTGACCAGCGACAGCGAACGGCTGACCGCCGAGAAGGCGTCCGGATGCAGGTCGAGGTCGTGGGTGTCGGCACAGCGGAACAGCATCAGCAGCTTCTCGGGCGCGGTGGCGAACACCTCCGGCCCAGTCACCGACAGGCGGCCGGAGTCCTCGATGAAGCCCTCGACGCCCAGCTTTCGTTTGCGGCCCGGGATCAGCCGCGACAGGCTCAGGGTCGCCTTCTGCTGCCGCGCCTCCAGCTTGGCCGACATGGCGCGGGTCAGGCCGCCGACGTCGCGGGCGACGATGAAGTAGCGCCGCATGAACCGTTCGACCGCCGGTTCGTCGCCGCGGCCGCGCCAGCCCATGCGGCGGGCCACCTCGGGCTGCAGGTCGAAGGTCAGCTTCTCTTCCGCCCGTCCGGCCAGCAGGTGCAGATGCGCCCGGGTGCGCCACAGGAAGTCGAACGCTTCCTCGAAGGTGCGGCGTTCGCGCGACGTCAGCAGATCGTCCATGACGCGAGCCCCCAACGGGCTGTCCGGCGCAAGCGAGCGGGCGATCCAGAACAGGGTGTTGAGGTCGCGCAGGCCGCCCTTGCCGTCCTTGACGTTGGGCTCGACACGATAGCGCACCGCACCGGCCTTCTGGTGCCGAGCGTCGCGCTCCTCCAGTTTGGCGGCGATGAAGGGCCGCGGGTCGGATTTGATCACGAAGGCGCGGAAACGGGCGATAAAGTCCTCGGCCAGCGCCTCATCACCGGCCAGCGGGCGCGCCTCGAGCAGGGCCGTGCGCACAGTCATGTCGGACTTCGCCAAGGCCAGACATTCGTCGACGGACCGCGCCGACTGTCCGACCTTCACCCCGAGATCCCACAGCACATAGAGCATGAACTCGATGATCTGCTCAGTGCGCGGGATCGGCTTCCACGGCCGCAAGAACAGCAGGTCCAGATCCGAGAACGGCGCCAGCACGCCCCTGCCGTATCCGCCCACGGCGACCAGGCTGAGCCGTTCGGCCTCTGTCGGATTGGGCGCGGGATACAGGAGCTCGCTGGTGAAACGCCACAGGTTGGTCAGCAACTCGTCGGCCGCGGCCGCGTGCAGGCGGGCCACCTCGACGCCGCCGAGCCCGTATTCGAGCCGCTGGGCCGCACGCATCCTGGCCGTTTCCCAAGAGTCCCTGAGCAGTCTGGTGACGGCCGAGCGCGGGTCGGGGGCGTCAGCGGCGGCGGTCCAGGCGTCGGCCTCTGATGCCCGCAAGTCGGCGGCGGCGTCGACCGGGCGGCGGCTGCGGGAGCTCATGGAGCCGGTATAGACCGTGGCGTGAGCCGGCGCGACAGGCTGGTCAGGGCTTGATCGCCTTAAGCCGGTAAAGCGCCTCCAGCGCCTGCCGAGGCGACAGTTCGTCCGGCTCGATGGCCGACAACGCATCCTGAACGGCGGAGGACGGCGGCGGGACCGGCGTCTCCGCGACCGCGAACAGCGGCAGGTCGTCGAGGCTGACGGCGGCGGTCTTCTCGCCTTCGAGCCGGTCGAGCACCTCGCGGGCGCGGCTGACGACGGCCGCCGGAACGCCGGCCAGTTTCGCCACCTGCACCCCGTAGGACCGGTCCGCCGCTCCCGGCGCGGCCTCGTGCAGGAAGACGAGGTCGCCGTTCCACTCGCGGGCCCTCATCGACAGATTGCAGACGTGGGGCAGCCGCGTCTCCAGTCCGGCCAGCTCGTGGTAGTGTGTGGCGAACAGGGTGCGGGCGCGGTTGCGGTCGTGCAGGGCCTCGGCCACGGCCCAGGCGATAGCCAGACCGTCGTAGGTGGCGGTGCCGCGCCCGATCTCGTCCAGCACCACGAAAGAGCGGTCGGTGGCCTGGGTCAGGATGGCGGCGGTCTCGACCATCTCCATCATGAAGGTGGAGCGGCCGCGCGCCAGGTCGTCGCCCGCCCCGACGCGACTGAACAGCCGATCGACGACGCCGAGCCGCATCGCCTTCGCCGGCACGAAGGCGCCGGCCTGGGCCAGCACCACCAGCAAGGCGTTCTGGCGCAGGAAGGTCGACTTACCGGCCATGTTCGGACCGGTGACGATCGACAGACGGGCGCAGCCGGCGCCCGACCCGTCCAGGCGGCAGTCGTTGGGCGTATAGGGATCCCCGGCCGACTTGACCGCCGCCTCGACCACCGGATGCCGGCCCGCCGTCACTTCGAAACAGGCGGTGTCGTCCACGGCCGGCCGGACCGCCCCGACCTCCTCGGCCCATTCGGCCAGCGCGGCGTGGGCATCCAGCTCGGCCAAGGCCTCGGCCACGGCCTGCAGCGGCCGGGCCAGCGCCTGCACGGTGCGCCGCCAGCCTTCGAAAGTCTCTCCCTCGATGGCGAGGGCCCGGTGCCCGGCCTGGCTGATCTTCGCATCCAGCTCCGACAGTTCGACGGTGGTGAACCGCACCTGATTGGCCAGTGTCTGGCGGTGGATGTAGGGGCTGTCGCCGGTCGGGCGGAGCAGAGGCTCAGCCGCTTTGGCCGAGGTCTCGAGGAAATAGCCGAGAACGGCGTTGTGCTTGATCTTGAACGGCACGCCCGCGTCCGCGATCGCGCGGGCCTCGAGATCGGCGACCACGCGGCGGCTGTCGTCGCGCAAGCGGCGGGCCTCCTCCAGTTCGGGGCGATAGCCGGAGGCGACGAAACCGCCGTCGCGGGCGAGGTGCGGCGGATCGGTCACCAGCCCTTCATGCAGATCGACCAGAAGGCCGCCGCTCTCCGGCGACAGCGCCAATCGATCGAGGCAGCCGACGAGGCGGGCCGGGGGCCCGGTCAGCGGGTCGCGCTCCGGCGGGAACAGGCCGGCGACGCCTTCGGCGACGGACAGGCCGGTGCGGATGGCGGCCAGATCGCGCGGGCCGCCGCGTCCCAAGGCCAGCCGCGACACCGCCCGGGCCACGTCCGGCGCGGCCTTCAGCCCGTCGCGCAGATCGCGGCGCAGGTCACGGCGCTCCAGCAGCCACTCGACCGCATCGAGGCCGTGGTTGATGGCCACAGGATCACGCAGCGGCCGGGCGATCCGCTCAGCCAGGGCCCGCGCTCCCCCCGAGGTCACCGTGCGGTCGATGCAAGCCAGCAACGAGCCGTCGCGCTCGCCGCGCTGGGTGCGGTCGATCTCAAGGCTCAGCCGGGTGGCCGGGTCGATGGCGAGGAAGCCGGTGTCGCCGGAGCGGCGTGGCGGCGACAGGGCGGGGATCTTACCCGCCTGGGTCGTTTCCAGATAGGCGGCGATCAGTCCCAGGGCCGAGACCTCGCCTTCCTCGAAGGCGCCGTAGCCGTCCAGCGAGGCGACGCCGTAGAGCCGCTCGACCCGGACGCGGGCCCCGACCGGCTCGGCCAGCGCCTGCGGCAGGGCCTGAACCACGCCGCCGGAGCCGTCGAGCGCCGTCTTCGTGGCCTCGTCCGAGAACAGCCGATCCGGGACCAGCACCTCGGAGGGCCGGAACGAGGCGAGGGTCGCCGCGAGGTCCTCCAGCGCGCAGGCCACGACATCGACCGAGCCGGCCGACAGCTCGACCACCGCCACCGCCGCCCGGCCCTTGCGGATCGCCACCGCCGCCAGCCGGTTGGCTCCGCGCGCGTCCAGCAGGCTGTCCTCGGTCAGGGTGCCCGGCGTGACCACCCGGACGATGTCGCGATGGACCACCGCCTTGGAGCCCCGTTTCTTCGCCTCGGACGGCGCTTCCAGCTGCTCGCAGATCGCCGCCTTGAAGCCCTGCCGGATCAGCCGCGCCAGATAGCCGTCCAGAGCATGCACCGGCACGCCGGCCATGGGGATGTCCTCGCCCTGGTGCTTGCCCCGCTTGGTCAGGGTGATGCCGAGGGCCGCGGCGGCGATCTCGGCGTCGCGGAAGAACAGCTCGTAGAAGTCGCCCATGCGGAAGAACAGGATCGCGTCCGGGGCCTGGGCCTTGGCGGCGAGGAATTGCGCCATCACCGGCGTCACGCCTTCGGCGGACGGCAGGTCTTGGGTTGTCGGGTGATGGGCGAGCGGGGCGTTCATCTGAGCCGCGCAGGGTGAAGGAAGGCGCGGGCGCGCTCAAGCGGCGTCTGACGCTCTTGCACAGGCTTCACCGCACTGCGACAAGCGGGCAGGCGGTTAAGGGAACGCGGTCCAACACCGCGGCTGTACCCGCAACTGTAGGCGGCGAGGCCGTCGTCCGGTCCGGGGAGCGATCTCCGGCGTCACTGGCTCATCCTTCGGGAAAGGCCGGGAAGGCGAGGACGGCGGCTTTTGACCCGCAAGCCAGGAGACCTGGCCGCCGACGTCGTCCGTCCGTTGCCCGGGACCAGGCAGAGACGCGGTGATCCGTCGAGGCGACCCGACACCTGCGCCGTCCGTCCCGGGCGGGTCGGTCGCCATTTGCACGTCGCCGCGATGCGCTCGCGCGGAGACGACGGAGCCATCGCTCATGACGCGATCCCTTCTGCTCGCCACGGCCGCGGCCGTGTTCCTTCCGCTGTCGGCCCACGCATCGCCCGACGACGAAGGTCCCGATCCGCTGGACGAGGTGGTGGTCACCGCTACCCGCCTGCCGGCCGTCGTCGCCGACACGCCCGGGGCGCGGGTCATCGACCGGCAGACTATCGACCGGCGCGGCGCGGTGTTCGCGGCCGACATCCTGTCCGACGTGCCGGGCCTCTCGGTGGTCCGCTCCGGCGCCTTCGGGGGCGTGGCCCAGGTCAGGGTGCGCGGCGCCTCACCCGGCAAGACCCTGGTGCTGATCGATGGCGTGCCGGTGAATGACCCGGCGGAGGTCAACGGGGCCTTCGATTTTTCCGGGCTTGAGTTATCCGATATCGAGCGGATCGAGGTGCTGTCGGGCCCGCAATCGTCGTTGTGGGGCTCGGACGCGATCGGCGGGGTGATCGCCTTCACCACCCGCGAACTCGAGGGGCTGGCGCTGGAGGCGGAGGCCGGGTCGTTCGACACCGTGCGTGGCCGGCTGGCGGGCGGCGTCTCCACCGACCGCTACGGCTTCGGCGCCTGGATCTCGCATTTCGACACGGACGGGATTTCGGCCGCCGACGAAGCCGAGGGCAATCCGGAGGCGGACGGCTACGTCTCGACCACCGCCGGCGCGCGGGGCCGCTACGCCTTCAGCGCCGCCGTATCGGTGGACGGGGCGATCCGCTGGACCGACAGCGACGCCGAGCTCGACGGCTATCCGGCCCCGGCCTTCGTGCTCGCCGACACCGCCGACAGTCAGACAAGCGAGCAGTGGTCCGGTTTCGGCCGGCTGCGCCTCGACGCCCTCGGGCTGGCGCACCAGTTCAGCGTTTCGGCCTCGGACATCGCCCGCGAAACGGTATCGGCCTTTCCCTCGGCCTTCGAGGCGCAGCGGCAGACCTACCGCTGGCAGGCGGACGGGGAAGCGGCGGGCGTCGCCTTCGTGCTCGGCGCCGAGCGGGAGGAGACCGAGGGCAGTCTGTCGAGCGGCCTGACCGAAGAGCTGGGCGTGACGTCCGCCTTCGCCACCGCCCGTATCGAGCCCGTTGACCGGCTCAGCGTTTCCGGAGCGCTACGCTTCGATGCGACGGACGACTTCGGCTCGAAGACCACCGGGCGCGTTTCGGCGGCCTTCGACGCCGGCGGCGGTGTCATCCTTTCGGCCGCGTACGGGACGGGATTCAAGGCGCCTTCGATCAGCCAGACGGTCTGCGACTTCTGCTTCTCGTCGCAGCCCTTTCCGCTGCTGCGGCCGGAGACGGCGGGCGGCTATGAGGCGGCGATCGGCTGGGCCTCGCCTGACGGGCGGTTCGAGGGGCGGGTCACGGCCTATCGGCTCGAGGTCGAGGACCAGATCACCTACGTCTTCGATCCGGCGACCTTCGACAGCTATTACGTCAACGTCGCCGAGACGGCGACCGACGGGCTGGAGCTGGAGGGCCACGCCCGACTCGGCGGCGGCTTCGATCTGAGCCTCGCCTGGGCGTGGACCGACGCCCGCGACGAGACCACCGGCGCACGGCTGCTGCGCGTGGCGGAACAGACGGGGTCGGGCACCCTCGGCTGGTCGGGCGAACGGCTGTCCGTGGCCCTGACCGTCCGGGCCGAGAGCGATCAGGACGACGCGGGCGGGGTGCGGGAGGCCTTCGTCACCGCCAACCTGAACGGGTCATACGCGCTAACAGACACTGTTACGCTGACCGCACGGATCGAGAACATGGCGGACGAACGCTATCAGCAGGTGTTCGGCTACGGCGAGCCGGGCCGGTCCGGCTATCTCGGCGTCAGGCTGCGCTACTGACCTGGCGCCAGCCGGCGGCGGCGACCGTCGCCGGCTCCAGCTGCAGGGCGGCCCAGTCCAGCGCAGGGGTCAGGGCATTGGCGGCGGCGACCACAGCGCGCAGTTCCGCGGCCGAGGCGACGCTGGCGATCACCGCCGAAACCTCCGGCAGGCCCATGACATAGGCCAGGGTCGCCTGCATCGGATCGATCCGCGCCTCGGCGAGGCGGCGGCGGATGCGCGAAAGGGCGTGAGCGTGCCCGGCCATCTCGGGCGGCAGCGGTTCGCCGCTGATGAACAGCAGGCCGTCGGCGAAGACCGAGGTCGCGTGAACGTCGACGCCGAGCGCGGCCAGCTCGGACAGGACGCCGGTGTGCTGGATGCGCTGGTCGAGCAGGTTGATCGGTAGTTCGACCACGTCCGGCTGGAACCGGCGGGCCAGCAGGGCGGGCCCGTCCTCGAGGGCGGCGCGGAATCCGATCCGGCGAAAGAGGCCGCGGCCTTTCAGCGCCTCGAGACGGTCCCATAACGCGCGGCCCTCGGCGCCCGCCAGGTCGCCGGCGCAGGACACCAGCAGGGTGTCGCCGCGCGGCAGGCCCAGACGCTCAAGCGAACGGCGGGCGCGGGCCTCGACCCGGTCGACCCCGTCGGTGATCGAAACGGTGCGGACTGTAACCTGGAAGGGCGAAGGGAACGGCCAGGCCTGACCCAGCCGGCGCTCGCCATCGCCGTCCGGCTTGGTGGCGACCAGGGTGACGCCCGCGTCGGCGGCGGTCTGCAGCAGGAAGCGCAGGGCCTCCTCGCGCGCGCCGGCGGGCAGGGGAGCGTAGGCGTTCACCGCGCGCACGGGCTCGTGCACGACCGCGAGGGCCAGTTTGTCGATCGGAGAAGGCGCGCGGTTGGGGAGCACCGACGGACTGTGGCGCCGAAAGTTTAAGGCCCCCCTTCCGAGACCTTGATCGAATCTTACCGCGGGAACGGCGGTTCCCCGATTTGGGTCAGGCGGCCTGCTGCGAGAGCGCCTTCAGTACGCCTTCGCCATACCGGTCGAGTTTGGTCTGACCCACGCCCGGAATGTGCGACAGACGCTCGAGATCGCCGGGCTCGACGAGGGCGATTTCCAGCAGGGTCTTGTCCTGGAAGATGACGTAGGGCGGCACCCGCTGCTCGGCCGCGCGGTCACGCCGCCAGGCCCGCAGCGTCTCGAAGCGGGCGCGAACGTCGGCGTCCATCGACTCCAGCGCGGCGTTGCGGCCCGTGCGGGTTCGCTCGCGCGGCGCCCCGGCGCGGGCCGGGGCCTGGCGCACCTCAATGGCCCGCTCACCGCGATAGGCCGCCCGGACGACCTCGGAATCGCCGAGCATGACCAGCGGTTTGCCCTCGTTCGGGTCCTCGACCAGCAGGCCTTCGAACATTAGATGGTCGATCACGTCGCGCCAGGTGTGCAGGGCGGTGTCAGCGCCGATCGCCCAGGTCGACAGGGCCGTCTCCCATGGCTGAACGTCCTTCGTCTTGCCGAGCAGATGGTCGATCACCCGGCCGCGGCCGAAGCGTTCCCCGAGCCGTTGCACCGCCGCAAGGGCCTTCTGGGCCTGGACGGTGGCGTCGAACAGGGCCGGCGGGTCCTGGCAGATGTCGCAGACGCCGCAGGCCTCGGCCGCGGCCTCACCGAAATAGCGCCGCACCGCCTGCGGCCGGCACACCGCCCCGTCCAGCATGGCGAACAGCTGACGCGCCTTGCGTACCTGCACCGCCTTGACCTCTTCCGCCATCGGCCGGCCTTCAAGCCGGCGCAGCGTCCACGCGATGTCGGACGGGCCGTACAGGGTGATGCCCTCGGCCGGATCGCCGTCGCGCCCGGCGCGGCCGATCTCCTGCCAGTAGGCCTCCAGCGAACCAGGCGGATCGGCGTGGATGACGAAACGCACGTCGGCCTTGTCCACCCCCATGCCGAAGGCGATGGTCGCCACCATCACCGCCCCGTCCTCGGCCAGGAAGCGTTCCAGCCGACGGTCGCGGTCGCGGGCTTCCATGCCGGCGTGATAGGCGATGGCGTTGCTGCCGGCGTCGCGCAGCGCCTGAGCCACCCGCTCGCAGCCGTCACGCGAGCCGCAATAGACCACGCCCGACTTGCCGCGCCGCTGGCGGACCAGTTCGATAACGGCGGCGTCGGTGCGGGCGCGCGATCCGTTCTCCTTGCGCACCGCCGAAAGCTGAAGATTCGGGCGGGCGAAACTGTCGACCACCACCCGGGCCTCGCCCAGCCGCAAGGAGCGGACGATGTCCTCGCGGGTGCGGGCGTCGGCGGTGGCGGTGACCGCGATCCGGGGCACGCCGGGGAACATCTCCGCCAGACGGCCGAGCGTCCGGTAGTCCGGACGGAAGTCGTGTCCCCATTGCGAGACGCAGTGCGCCTCGTCGATGGCGATCAGCGACAGCGGCAGGTCGTGCAGCCGGTCGATCAGGTGCGGCTGTGCCAGCCCCTCCGGCGAGACATAGAGCAGGTCCAGTTCGCCGGCCCGGGCGGCGCGCCAGATCTCCGAGCGGTCGTCCAGCGACACGCCGGAATCGAGCCGGGCGGCGGCGACGCCCTGCTGCTTCAGCGCCTCGACCTGATCGGTCATCAAAGCGATCAGCGGCGACACCACTAGTCCGAGGCCGGGCCGGAGCATCGACGGAATCTGGTAGCAGACGCTCTTGCCGCCGCCGGTCGGCAGTACGGCCAGCACGTCGCGGCCGGCCAGGACCTCCCCGACCACCTCGGCCTGCCGACCCCGGAAGTCGGCATGGCCCCAGACCCGCTCCAGCGTCGCGCGCGCCTCGGCCAGGGACGGCGGGGCGGCGAGGAGGGTTGAGTCGGCGGGCATCGCCGCCTTGTGCCTCATTTGTTCCGATGTGTGAACGCCCGTCAGGCGGTTCAGCGAGGCTCGACGGCGACGGCGGCCCGGATGGAGTTGGCGATGTAGCAGGCCTCGTGGGCGCGGTGGTGCAGGTCCTGCAGCGCGGCGGCGTCGGGCGGACTCCCGCCGGAGAAGTCGATCGCCGGCCGCAGGGTGATTTGCGTGATGGATATCTTCCCCCGCTCGTCCTTGCCCATCACGCCCACGGCGTCGTCCCGGTAGCGGTCGACAACGAAGCCGCCCTTGCGGGCGTAGGCGAGGAAGAACAGCATGTGACAACTGGACACGGCGGCGACCAGCGCCTCTTCCGGATCGACCGCCGCCGGGTCGGACATCGGCGCGGGCACGCTCGATGGCGCCGAAGAGCCGCGCACCACCGCCCCGCCGTCGAAGCGCCAGTCGTGGGCGCGGGAATACCGGTTGTCGGAAAAATCCTGGCCTTCGCGGCTCCATTCCACGGTGGCGATGTGTTCGCTCATGACGAATCTCCACAGGGCCGGGACGGCGCGATGACTGAACCGTGTAGCTCCGTCCTTCCCCAAAACCCAGCCGCGCCTTGATACGGCCCGCGAGCCGCCGTATCCCCGGACGCATGGCCGCACCCCTGATCTGTCCCTCCATCCTAGCCAGCGACTTCGCCCGCCTGGGCGAGGAGGTCGCCGCCCTCGAGGCGGCCGGCGCCGACTGGGTCCACGTCGATGTGATGGACGGTCATTTCGTGCCCAATATCACCATCGGCCCGGAGGTGGTGAAGGCGCTGCGCCCGCACACGAAACTGCCGTTCGACGTGCATCTGATGGTCGCGCCGGTGGATCCATGGCTCGAGACCTACCGCGAGGCCGGGGCCGACTACCTGACCGTCCATCCCGAGAGCGGCCCCCATCTGCACCGCACCCTCGGCCGCATCCGCCAGCTCGGCGCGAAGGGCGGCGTGGTGCTGAACCCGGGCACGTCGCTGACGGTGCTGGAAGAGGTCATCGACCTCGTCGACCTGGTGCTGCTGATGTCGGTCAACCCCGGCTTCGGCGGCCAGTCCTTCATCCCCTCGACCCTGCGCAAGATCGAGCGCGCCCGGGCCCTGCTCGACGCCGCCGGGTCGAAGGCCCACCTGCAGATCGATGGCGGGGTCACCGCCGCCAACGCCGGGGCCTGCGTCGCCGCCGGCGCCGACGCCCTGGTGGCCGGCACGGCGGTGTTCCGGGGCGGCCCTTCGGCCTACGCCGACAACATCCGGGCGCTGAAAGCGGCGTGAGTCCGCTCGGTCCCTTCGCCCGCACCGAGGCCGACACGCCCGCGCCCGGCGAGATCCCGGGCCTGCGCGGCGCGCCGATGCGGACGCCCATCCGCACCGCCGAGGCAGCGACCGGTCCCGGCCTGTGGCCCGCTGTCGCCGGCCGGTTGCTCACCCGGCAGATGTGGATCGAACTCTACGGCCTGCCCGGCTATGGTCTGACGCTGAAAGGTCGGGTCGCCCAGGGCTTCGCCGCCACCCCGCGCGACTTCCGCCCGGTGGACCCCGCCGCCGGAAAGGTGACCCTCAACGGCAAATTCCTGCTCGCCGGGGCCAGTGTCGAAGCCGCCGCCCCCGAGGATCCGTGGAATCGTCCCAGCCCGACGCGGGCCTTCGCCGTCGAGCTGCACGCCTTCGCTTGGCTTCCGTCGCTGATGCTGCAGGGCGAGCGCGGCGCGCGCGAGGCGCTGCGGCTGACCCTCGGCTGGGCCGGGGTGTTCGCGCGCTGGTCGCCGTTCGCCTGGGATCCAGCCATCCTGGCCCGGCGCACCTTCAACCTGGCCTGCGCCGCCCGCCGCATGAGTCAGGTGGCGACAGAGGCCGAGCGGACGAGGCTGGCCGATGTGCTGGGGCGGCAGGCGCGGCAGCTGCTGCGTCCGCCGGGAGGCGTTGCAGCCAAGGCCGAGCGTCTGATCGCCGCTGCGGTCGCCGGCTGTGTGCTCTCTGGCGCGCCCGGAGCCGCCCTGCGAAAGCGATCTCTCCGCGCCTTGCCGGCGGCGCTCGGCCGGGCCGTCGGAGAGGACGGCGGACACGCCTCGCGCAGCCCGGAAGCCGGACTGGAGCTGCTCCTCGACCTGCTGACTCTCGAGGAAGCCCTGGCCCAGCTGTCGGAGCCGCTGCCCGACGCGATGCGGTCCGCGATCCGGCGACTGAGCGAGGCGGCGCGCTTCAACACCCTGCCGGACGGGCGGCTGATCACCATGCAGGGCGGAGGCCCGTCGAGCGCCGCGCGCGTCGGCGCCGCCATCGCTCATGAGGAGACTGACGGCGCAGAGCCCCCGGTCGGGACCGTGGCCGGCGTCGCGCGCATCCGGAGCCCACTTCTGACCGTCGCCGCCGACGTCGCCGCGCCCGCCCGCGGGGCCTGGTCCGCCGCGGCCTGCGCCCAGCCGCTGGCGCTGGAAATCGTCTGCGGCCGCGATCGTCTGGTGACGGGCTGCGGCTGGACGCCCCGCGCCGCGGACCGGCAGGGCCTTCGTCTCGGTCCTGGCCACTCGACCCTGACCCTCGGCGAGACCTCAACCGCAACCCCGCTCGGCGGCTGGAAGGGCGACTTGCTGGGCCAGCGGCTCGTCGGCCGCCCCCTGCACGTCGAGGTCCATCGCCGCGACGGTGAGGGCGCCGTCTGGCTCGAAGCCGAGCACGACGGCTGGATTCATGAATTCGGCCTGCTGCACCAGCGCCGCCTCTACCTCGATCAGCGGCTGGACGAACTGCGGGCCGAGGAACGGCTGCACCCGGCCCCCGGCCAGAAGGATGTGGTCCGCGCCATCGCCGCGCCCTACGCCGTGCGCTTTCAGCTGGAGCCGGGCGTGCAGGCCTCGCTGGCGCGGGACCGCCGCTCGATTCTGCTGCGGGGTCACTCCGGCCGCGGCTGGTGGTTCCGCACCGACGGACCGGACGTGGCCATCGAACCCTCTGTCCATATCGACGAGGGTCTGACCCGCCGTTCGCTGCAGATCGTCGTGCGCGGTTCGGCCCGCACCGATTCCGAGACCAAGATCCGCTGGAAGCTGAGCCCGGCGGGGTCTGGCGGGGATCCGACCTGATCCGTCTTCCCGCCCTGATCCGCCCTTGAGACGAACGGTCGCCGCGACCATCTTGGGGCTGCCGCGTTACGCCTTTCCGACTACAGGATCGCCCGATGAGCTTCGCCGACCCCACCACCCTGCCTGACGACCTGATCAAGGACGGCTCCGACGCCGGCTTCATGGCCGATGTGGTCGAGGCGTCGAAGACCCAGCCGGTTCTGGTCGACTTCTGGGCCACTTGGTGCGGACCCTGCCGGACTCTCACCCCGATGCTGGAGAAGGCCGTCCGCGCCGCCGGCGGGGCGGTCAAGCTGGTCAAGATCGACGTCGACAAGAACCCGGCCTATGCGGGCCAGCTGCGCGTGCAGTCGATCCCCACTGTCTACGCCTTCGTCAACGGCCAGCCCGCCGACGGCTTTCAGGGCGCGGTGCCGGAGAGCCAGCTGAAGGCGTTTATCGACAAGCTGACGGGCGGCACGAGCGCCAACTCCGATATCGAACAGCTGATGTCGCTCGGCGAGGAATCCCTGGCGTTGAACGACCTCGGCGGCGCCGCCCAGGCCTTCGCCCAGGTGATGACGCTGGAGCCCGGACACGAGGGCGCGATCGCCGGCATGGCCCGGGTCTATCTCGCTGACGGCGATCCTGACCAGGCCCGCCAGACCATCGCCATGGCCCCGGCCGACTCGAAGAACGCCCAGGTGCAGTCGATCCGGGCGCAGCTGAGCCTGGCCTCGGCCGCGCCGGCGGGCGCGACCGCCGAGCTGGAGGCGCGTCTCGCCGCCGATCCCTCCGACCACGAGGCGCGCTACGAGCTGTCGCTGGCCCAGGCCGCGGCCGGCGACCTGAAGGGCGCCGTCGACAGCCTGCTGGCCATCGTCGCCGCCGACCGCGAGTGGAACGATCAGGCCGCCCGCAAGCAGCTGCTGGTGGTGTTCGAAGCGGCCGGCCCGGCGTCCGAGATCGCCCGCGATGGCCGTCGTCGCCTCTCCTCCATCCTGTTCGCCTGAGGGGGGTCGGGGATGGCGCAGGGCTACAACAGGGCCGCCGACCTGCCGCAGGTCATCCCGGTCTTTCCCCTGCCCGGGGCGATCCTGCTGCCGCGCGGCCAGCTGCCGCTGAACATCTTCGAACCGCGCTATCTGAACATGATCGACGACGCCATGGCCGGCGACCGGATCATCGGCATGATCCAGCCGCGGCCGGGGTCGCGCAGCCTGCCCGGCCTGTCGCCGGTGGGTTGCGCCGGCCGCATCACCAGCTTCGCCGAGACCTCGGACGGTCGTTATCTGATCACCCTGACCGGCTGCGCCCGCTTCCGTCTGGGCAGCGAACTGCCGAGCCAGACGCCCTACCGCCAGGTCCGCGCCGACTTCGCGCCGTTCGAGGCCGATCTCGCTGCGCCGCCGGTCGATGATGTCGGCCTCGACCGGGAAGCCCTGCTCGATGCGCTGCGCGCCTATCTGGAGACGCGCGGCCTGGAGATCGACTGGGACACCGCCGAGACCGCCCCGCCAGAGGCCCTGATCAACAGCCTGTCGATGGCCCTGCCGTTCGAACCGCCCGAGAAGCAGGCGCTGCTGGAGGCGGCCAGCCTGACCGATCGCTCCACCGTCCTGACCGCCCTGATGACCATCGACGCCGCCGAAAACGGAGACGGCGACGCGCCTTCGATGCAATAGTGGCCCGATGAGCGACGCCTTTCACACTCCCGCCTCCGTCGATCCGCGCCTGCTGGAGGTGCTGGTCTGTCCCGTGACGCGCGGGCGGCTGACTTACGACCGGGAACGTCAGGAACTGGTGTCGAAAGGCGCCAAACTGGCCTATCCGATCCGCGACGGCGTGCCGATCATGCTGGCGGAAGAGGCGCGCAAGCTGGACTAGAGCGCCTCACCCCGCAGCAGCTTCGGCAGATCGCCCGTGGCCCCGCCGGCCTCGTGCATGAAGGCGCGGCGCAGAGGGGCGATGCGGTTGACGGCGGCGATGCCGAGGTCCCGCGCCAGCCGCACCGGGGCCAGGTCGTTCGAGAACAGCCGCACGAAGCCGTCGAAGCCGGCGGCGAGCGCCGCGTTGTCGAAGCGCCGCCAAAGGGCGTAGCGATCCAGCACGGTCTCCGAGCCGATGTCCTCCCCCAGACGAACGGCCTCGACCAGCACCTCGGCCAGGGCCGCGGCGTCCTTCAGCCCCATGTTCAGACCCTGCCCGGCCACCGGATGCACGGCATGGGCGGCGTCGCCGATCAGGGCGGTTCGCGGCGCGGTCAGTTGCTCGGCCAGCTGCAGCGACAGCGGATAGACGAAGCGCGGCCCCACCACCGAGACATCGTCGAGGAAGTCTCCGAAGCGCCGCATCAGATGGGCGTGAAAGGCTTCGTCCGGGGCGGCTTTCAGCGCCTCGGCCCGGCGCGTGGTCTCGGTCCACACCAGGCTGGCACGGCGTTCGGTCAGGGGCAGGATGGCGAAGGGGCCGGACGGCAGGAAATACTCGTGCGCCACATTGCCGTGGTCGCGGCCCATGGCGACGGTGGCCACCACGCCGCTCTGGCCGTAGCCCCAGCCGACGGTGTCGATACCGGCCTCGCTGCGGACCCGCGAACCGCGGCCCTCGGCCCCGACGACCAGCGGCGCCTCGAGCACCGATCCGTCCTCCAGCGTCACCGTCGCCAGCCCCGGCCTGGCCTCGACCGAGGCGACCGAGGCGGGCGCCCGGACCTCGAGACCCGCCGCCGTCACCGCCTCGCTGAGGGCGACGCGGATGCGCCGGTTCTCGACCATGTAGCCGAGCGGCTCTCCATCGGTGCGGTCGCCGATCTCGTCGGCGTCGAAGCGCAGAAAGGCCGACGACGCCGCCGGCGAGGCCGCCCCCGGCCTGCGTCCGTCGGTCACGAGGATGCGATCCATGCGGCAGGCGTGGGGCCGCAGGCCCTCGCCGAGTCCGAGCGCGTCCAGCATCCGGAAGGTCGAGAAGGCGATCGCCGTCGAGCGACCGTCGAACGTCGCCGCCAGCTGGTCCGGGAACGGCTGCGGATCGACCAGCACCACTCTCAGCCCGCCCTGGGCGGCGGCGAGCGCGAAGGTCGCCCCCGCCATGCCGGCGCCGGCGATGATGACGTCGTATCGATCGGGCGAGTTCATGAGGCGGTTGTCGCCCCCCGCGGCCGCCAGGTCCAGTGCGACGCGAAGCATCAGGTAAACAGCCTCTTAACCCTGTCCGGGCGACAAACAGGACCAGTTCCCGTTTCGCCGGAGTCCGCCGCCGCATGTCCGCCGCCCTCGCCCTCGGCCACCGCGCCTTCGAGAGCGCCCGCATCGTCTGGGCCGCGCCGTTCGCGGTGCGCTTCCGCGGCGTGCTGCAGGCCCTGCTGGCAGCGCTGCTGCTGGCTGCCCTGATCTCGTGGAATCCGGCCGACCCCAGCCTCAACGCGGCGTCCTCGGCGGAGCCGACCAACTGGCTGGGCCTCAACGGCGCCCTGTTCGCCGACCTGTTCATGCAGTCGCTCGGGCTGGCCGCCTGGCCCGCGACCCTGCTGCTGATCGCCTTCGGACTGGCGGGCGCCATCGGCGACGCGATCCAGCAGCGGCTGAAGCCGACGCCGTTCAAGATCTTCGCCGCCACCGCCGGCGTGCTCTGCCTGTCCGCCGCCCTGTCGGCCCTGGCCCAACCCGCGGCGTGGCCGCTGGCGGCGGGGCTCGGCGGCCTGTGGGGCGACGCCCTCGTCGGCCTCGTGGCCCTCGCCTTCGCCGCGCTGCGCCTGCCGGGCGCCGCCATCGGGGCCGGCGCCCTGTTCCTGCCGCTGGGCCTGTGGGGCGTCGGCTACGCCATCGGCCTCCGCTTCTCCGATATTGGCGAGGCGGTCGAGTGGGCGCGCGGCTCGCGCCGCCCGGCTCCGCCCTCGACGGCCGTGCGCCGCGCCAAGGCGCCGCCGCGGCCCCGCCCGGCTCCCGAGCCCGAGGACTACGCCCCCGTAAGCCTCGACGGCGCCGACAGCCCGCCGTGGCGGGACGCCGGGCCCGTCCCCGCCCGGGGCGCGCCCGAGCCGAAGGTCGCCGCCGTCAAGGCGCCCAAGGCGTCCCGACGTGAGCTCGACGACAGCCAGGTGGCCTTCGACTTCGCCAAACCTTCGACGGGCTTCGACCTGCCCCCGCTGGCCATGCTGACCAAACCGGCCAAGCGCGTCGCCTCGGTCGACGAGGAGGCCCTGAAGCAGAACGCCAAGATGCTGGAGGGCGTGCTGCAGGAATTCGGCGTCCGCGGCGTCATCGACCAGATCCGTCCCGGCCCGGTGGTGACCCTGTACGAACTGGTCCCGGCCCCGGGCGTGAAGCACGGCCGCGTGGTGGCCCTCAGCGACGACATCGCCCGCTCCATGTCGGCCCGCGCCTGCCGCATCAGCGTCGTGCCGGGCCGGAACGCCATCGGTATCGAACTGCCCAACGCCAAGCGCGAGACGGTCTATCTGCGCGACCTGCTGGCCTCGGCCGAGTACGACAAGCCGGCCCACCTGCTGCCGCTGGCCCTGGGCGAGACGATCGGCGGCGAGCCCTATGTCGCCGATCTGGCGCGCATGCCCCACCTGCTGATCGCCGGCACCACCGGTTCGGGCAAGTCGGTCGGGGTCAACGCCATGATCCTGTCGATCCTCTACCGGCACTCCCCGGCCGAGTGCCGCTTCATCATGATCGACCCGAAGATGCTGGAGCTCAGCGTCTACGACGGCATTCCGCACCTGCTGGCGCCCGTGGTCACCGATCCGAAGAAGGCCGTCGTGGCCCTGAAATGGACCGTGCGCGAGATGGAGGACCGCTACCGCCGCATGTCCAAACTCGGCGTGCGCAACGTGGCCAGCTACAACGAGCGTGCCCGCGCCGCCCAGGAGAAGGGCGAGCATTTCGAACGCACCGTCCAGACCGGCTTCGACGAGCAGGGCCGCCCGGTCTACGAATCCGAGAAGATCCGGCCCGAGCCCATGCCCTATCTGGTCGTGGTCATGGACGAGATGGCCGACCTGATGCTGGTCGCCGGTAAGGACGTCGAGGGCGCGGTGCAGCGTCTGGCCCAGATGGCCCGCGCCGCCGGCATCCACCTGATCATGGCCACCCAGCGTCCGTCGGTGGATGTCATCACCGGCACCATCAAGGCGAATTTCCCGACCCGGATCTCCTTCCAGGTCACATCCAAGATCGACAGCCGCACCATCCTCGGAGAGCAGGGCGGCGAACAACTGCTCGGTCAGGGCGACATGCTCTACATGGCCGGCGGCGGCCGCATCACCCGCCTGCACGGCCCGTTCGTGGAGGACAAGGAGGTCGAGGCCGTCTGCAATCACCTGAAGGCCCAGGCCGAGCCGGAATACCTCGACCTGATCACCGACGATCCCGATGGCGACGGCGACGGAGCCTTCGGCGACGACGGCGGCGGCGGCGGAGGCTCGGGCGACGATCTGTACGACCGCGCCGTGGCGGTGGTCACGCGCGACCGGAAGGCCTCGACCAGCTACGTCCAGCGCCGCCTGCAGATCGGCTACAACCGCGCCGCCTCCCTGATCGAGCGGATGGAGCAGGAGGGCGTTGTCAGCCCCGCCAACCACGCCGGCAAGCGCGACATCCTGGCCGGCCCGCCGCCGATGTAGGGCCAGCGGCAACGGAGAGGCTCCGGCGACGTTAGCCAGAGCCGCCGTCGCGGGACGAAGCTGAACAGGGCTTCATCGGAGCGCCTGAATATGGTCAGGCTGGGGTCACGACCCCGCCAGACCCGTTCCGCAAGACGGTAGACCTCAACCATCCCGAACGGGAGAAGACATCATGACCGTCTCACGCCGCGCCTTTGCATTTGGAACCGCCGCCCTCGCCGGCGTGTCGTCCCTCGGGGCGGCCCTGCCGGCTCACGCCCAGGCCAATCTGTCGGCCGAGGACCGCACCGTTCTCGCCCGCGCCCAGACCTATCTTCAGGGGCTGACCTCGGCCCAGGGGACCTTTATCGAGACCTCGGGCGCGCAGCGCCGCCAGGGTCGTTTCTATATCCAGCGCCCCGGCAAGATGCGTTTCGAGTACACCGACCCGGCCGGCCTGCTGGTCGTCTCGGACGGCTCGAACGTGAAGCGCTACGATCCGCGGCTCAACGTCTTCCGTCAGGTGCCGCTGGGCCAGACGCCGCTGTCGACCTTCCTCGCCCGCACTGTGCGCCTCGACCAGGGCGTGCGCATCGACCGGGTGACGCGGATGGACTCCGGCGCCTTCGCCATCACCGCCCGCGACAGTCGCCGCCCCAACGACGGCTCGGTGGTCCTCGCCTTTGCGGGCAATCCGATCCGGCTGCAGGAGTGGACCATTATCGACGCCCAGGGCGGCCGGACCCGCACCCAACTGACCACGCTGCGATCGGCCCCCGGTCTGTCCCCGAGCCTGTTCCAGCTGCGCGATCCGACCACCCGTCCACGCCGCAACTGATCTCGCCCCGAACGCGGGTCCGCCTTGACATTTTTTCTACGGCGTGTTGTTTTGGCCACAGATCGGCGGGAGCCGGTCTGACCCGCCACGGATTTCATCCCCTTCCCGGCGGCGAGAGAGACGAACCTTGAAACGCCCGGCCCGCAAGGGCCGGGCGTCTCTTTATGTTGGGCCGCGGTCGTCGGCCCTTCGGGACCTCCCGACCCGGCGCGGCCGGTTTCCTCCCCTATGCCAGTGGGGGCGCGCTCAAGCAGCGAGCAACCGCGTTGCGAGCGGTAGCGCCCTACTTCTAAGAAGCCCCATGCTTCGCATCGCCACCTGGAACATCAACTCCGTCCGCCTGCGCGTCGACCAGGTCGCCCGCTTCGTCGCCGAGAGTGAAACCGACGTCCTATGTCTGCAGGAGATCAAATGCCTGGAGGACCAGTTCCCCCGCGCCGCCTTCGAGGCGATGGGCCTGCCGCACCTCAGGGTCGGCGGCCAGAAGGGCTGGCACGGCGTCGCCATCGCCAGCCGCAGGCCGATCGCCGAGGCGCCCCGGCTCGATGTCTGCCGTGAAGGCCACGCCCGGTGCGTCGCCGTCATGGTCGACGGGATCGAAATCCAGAATTTCTACATTCCCGCCGGCGGCGACGTCCCTGACCGCAAACTGAACCCCAAATTCGATCACAAGATGGACTTCTACGAGCGCCTGACGGCCGAGATGTCCGCTCGCGACCGGCAACGGCCCCTGGTGCTGGCCGGGGATTTCAACATCGCGCCGGGCGAGAACGATGTCTGGAACCACCGCTACATGTCGAAGATCGTCAGCCATACGCCGCTGGAGGTAGAGACCCTGCGCCGGCTACAGGCGGCGGGCGGGTTCGCCGACGTGGTCCGCGAGCAGATTCCCGAGCCGGTCAAGCTGGCCAGCTGGTGGAGCTACCGCGCCGCCGACTTCCGCAAGTCCAACCGCGGCCTCCGCCTCGATCATTTGTGGACCTCGCCCGGCCTGACCCCGGCCGTCGCACCCGGCAGCGCGCGCATCCACGACACGGTCCGCGAATGGACCCAGCCCAGCGACCACGCCCCGGTGACGATGGATCTCGACGTCTAGGTCCGAAGCCTAGAACGGGAAGAAGATGGGGATAGCCACCATCGCCGCCACCCAGGTGATGAGGTTCAGCGGCACCCCCACCCGGACGAAGTCCAGGTAGCTGTAGTTGCCCATCTGATAGACCAGCACATTGGTCTGATAGCCGAACGGCGTCGCGAAGGCGGCCGAGGCGGCCATCATCACCCCGACCAGGAACGGGCGCGGATCGACGCCGAAGCTCTCGGCCAGGGCTACAGCGATGGGGGTGATCAGCACCGCGACCGTCGCGTTCGACAGCAGTTCGGTGGCGAACAGGGTGACGCCGTAGAGGATGATCAGCCCGACCAGCGGCCCGAACGGCCGCAACACCTCGATCAGCATGCCGGCGCCCGTCGCCGCCAGCCCGGTCACCTCGATCGAGATGCCGACGACCACCATACCCGCGATCAGCAGCAGTATCTCCGGACGCAGGCCCGCATACGCCTCCTCCGGCGTAATAACCTTGAGCAGGATCAGGGCGACGGCGCCGGCGAATGCCGAGGCGGCGATCGGCGCCAGCCCCAGCCCGGCCGCGGTGACAACGGCGACGAAGACTCCGAGCGCGATCAGCGAACGCCGCAGGTCGAACGGCCGGTCGGCGGCGCCGAACAGCGCCACGTCCCCCAGATGGGCGTCGCCGGAGCCGTCGTCGTTGGTGCGAGCCTCGCCCAGCTTGGGCAGGTTGAACGGCAGGATGCGCCGCCGCCTCGCCGCCGCCTCCGCCTCGGCCTTGCGCCTTTCCTCTTCCATCTCGGCCAGCCGCGCCTGTTCGGCCTCGTCCGCCGCGACGCTGCGGCCCAGTTGCCGCGCGCCGACGAAATACAGCCACAACCCGCCGGCCGCGGCGATGCACAGGCCGACCGGCGTGATCTCGAACAGGGTGAACACCGGCTGACCGGCGTTGCGAGCCATGTCGTTGACCAGCAGATTGGTCGAGGTGCCGATCAGGGTCAGCAAACCGCCCAACACCGAAATATGGCTGAGCGGCATCAGGAACCGCTTCGGAGACAGCTTCAGCGATGTGGCCACGTCGCGGACCACCGGCGCAGCCAGCACCACCACCGGCGTGTTGTTCAGAAAACCGCCCAACACCCCGCACATGCCGAGCACGGCCCAGACGCCGATCGCGCCGACGCGCGCGGCCAGCCGCGAAGCCTGGCGGATCATCAGGCCGAGCAGGCCGGACAGTTCGATGGCGTAGGCGATGACGAACAGGCCAGCGAGGGCGATGACCGCCGGGCTGGCGAAGGCCGCCTGGACCTCGACCGGCCGCACCACGCCCAGAAGCAGCAGGGCCGCCGCGCCGGACAGCGCCACCACGTCGGCGCGAACGCGGCCGTGGATCAGCACGCCGACCACTACGACGAGCACCAGCAGGGCCGCGATCTGATCGAAGGTCATGGGCTCTGCTGCCTCCCCAGGCCGGGCAAGGTCAACCTTTTCAGGCCGGCCCGCCCCAATTCAGCGAGTAATGTGCTAGGATGGTTCCATGCTGAAACCGGTCCTGACTGTTCGCCTGCCGGTCGTCGTGGCAGCGGCGGCCGGTCTTCTTCTGACATCCTGTGTGCGGGAGGACGAGCCTGTCGCGCCTCCGCCGGAGCCCAGCGCCGCTCCCGCCGATCCCGCGCCGCAGATTCCGGTCCGCTCCACCGCCCTCGACAGACGCGAGCTCCTTTCCGCGGTGAACCGGGCCGCGTCGACCTATGCCGCGGGCGCGACGCAGGACGAGGCGGACCCGCTCGTCGGGCGGCAGTTCGACATCCTTCTTCCCTTCGGCTGCGAAGGACCGCAAGCTCCGCCGGCGGACGGCGCGGGTGATGGTCTGGCGCGCTGGTCGTGGGGCCCTGAGCGTGAAACCATACGTCTGAGCCTGACGCCAGGCGACTGGACCAGTTCGGCGCTGATCGCCGGCGCCGGGCAGGATCAGTGGGAGGCCGTAGAAGGGTTCTGGGTCGCGCGCCCGTGGCTGTCCGCCAACGGCTGCCCATCTTTGCGGGCGGATCCGCTGGCCAGTGGCCCGGTTGCGCCGTCGCCCCAGACGGTCGGGCTGGCCGCGGTGTTCGAGACGGGCGGCTCCCGGCTTGGCCGCCGCAACGGCCGCGCCTACAGCCATGTGATCCGCCAGGCCGGGGATGCGCCGCTGGTCGCCCTCGACGCCGGCTACAGGGTTCGCCTGCAGGGTCGCATCGTGGCTTTCCCGGGCGGACGGGCGATCCGCTGCCGGGCGGCCAATCCCGACCAGCGTCCGGTCTGCGTGGCGGCGGCCCAGCTCGACAGGGTCGCCTTCGAGACTCCGACCGGCGAGACCCTCAGCGAGTGGCGCCCAAGCTGATCAGGGTTGCAGCCGGTATCCACCGGCGTCAGTCAGCAGCAGCCGGGCCTGGCCGGGCTCCGGCTCGATCTTCTGGCGCAGCCGGTAGATGTGCGTCTCCAGCGTATGGGTCGTGACACCGGCATTGTAGCCCCAGACCTCGGTCAGCAGCTCCTCACGCGACACGGCCTTCGCCCCGGCGCGATAGAGATATTTGAGGATGCTGGTTTCCTTCTCGGTCAGCCGCACCTTTCGGCCCTTGTCGTCGATCAGCACCTTAGCAGCGGGCCGGAACTCGTAGGGGCCGACGCGGAAGACCGCATCCTCGGACTGCTCATGGCTGCGCAGATGGGCGCGGATGCGGGCGAGCAGGACGGCGAACCGGAACGGTTTGGTGACATAGTCGTTGGCCCCCGACTCAAGGCCCAGCACGGTGTCGGCGTCGGACACCTGGCCCGTTAGCATGATGATCGGGGTCGAGACTCCGTCCTTGCGCAGCAGCCGGCAGGCCTCGCGCCCGTCCATGTCGGGCAGATCGACATCCAGCAGGATCAGGTCGGCCCGGGTTTCGCGGCCCAGCTTCACGCCCTCGGCGGCGGTCGCCGCCTGCACAGGGCGAAAAGCCTCGTGCAGGGCCAGTTGCTCGGCCAACGCCTCGCGCAGGTCGTCGTCGTCGTCGATGATCAGGATCGTCTTGGGCGTGGGCATGGGTACCAGAATGGCGAGCGTCGGGCGTTCCGCCAAGGGTTGGAGCCGAAGCGGAGCGGTTTTCAGTCTCTAGAGGGCGTTTCGACCCGCTTTCGTTCCCCGAACAACGCCGATCCGATACGGACATGGGTCGCGCCGAAGCGGATGGCCGTCCCGTAGTCGCCGCTCATGCCCATCGACAGCGTCTCCAGCCCGTTGCGGCGGGCGATCTTGCGCAGCAAGGCGAAATGCGGCCCGGCCGCCTCGTCCACCGGCGGAATGCACATCAGACCGTCGACAGCGAGCCTCCCCCGCCGGGCGCGGGCGACAAGCGCATCCGCCTCTTGCGGCAGGACGCCGGCCTTCTGCGGCTCGGCCCCCGTGTTGACCTGCACAAGAACCCGCACCGTCCGCCCCGCCTTCACCGCCGCTGCGGCCAGCGCATCGGCCAGCTTCGGGCGGTCGAGAGTTTCGATGACGTCGAACAGCGCGACCGCGTCGGCCGCCTTGTTGGTCTGCAAGGGGCCGATCAGACGAAGCTCAAGCCCGGGAACCTCGTCCCGCAGGCCGGTCCAGTGGGCCTGCGCCTCCTGAACCCGGTTTTCTCCGAATACCCTCTGGCCCGCCGCCAGCGCGGCCTTCAGGGAGTCCTGAGGCTGCGTCTTGGTGACCGCCGTCAGCGCGACCTCGTCTGGATTCCTTCCAGCGGCGCGGCAGGCTTCGGCGATATGACAACGCACAGCCTCGAAGCGGCCGGCGATGCTGGACCCGGAAGCGGGATCGGGGGATGAGGAGGCCATGAACCAGTCCGGAGCGGATATCCTGTGGGAGGTCGCCAGCGTCCTCGCACGGGACGCGGCCGATGTCAGCCGCGCAGGGCGCCGTCCGGTTCCGGGTCTGCCGCCGCTGCTGTTCTTCACCGACCCTGATCGGACCCCGCGCCCTTGGGAAACCGCCGCCCGCCTGCCGCGGGGATCGGGCGTGGTGTTCCGCGCCTTCGGCGCGGCGGACGCCCGCGAGATCGGCCTGCGCCTGCGCGAGGCCACCTGCCGACGCGACGGCCTGCTGCTGGTCGGACTGGATGCGGAACTGGCCGCGGCGATTGAGGCGGACGGTGTGCACCTGCCTGAGCGGGCGCTCGATTGCGCGCCCCAACTCGCGGGCTCCCGTCCTGGCTGGCGGATCACCGGCGCGGTTCACTCGGCGCAGGCGTTGAGGATGGCCGCCGGGCTGGACGCCGCCGTGCTGTCACCGGTGTTCGCCGCCGGGGGAGCCTCGGCCGCCCGGCCGCCGCTCGGTCCGCTCGGCTTCGGCCGGATGCTGCGGGATGCGCCGGTCCCCGTCTATGCGCTCGGAGGCGTCAACGCCGACAACGCCCGGGCGCTGATCGGCTCCGGCGCCTGCGGGCTGGCGGGCGTGTCGGCAATCCGGACGGCGTTCGGCTCCTAGAAGCGGAAGATCGATTCCAGCCGGAAGCGCGGTGCGGTCCGGCGATCGGTCTGCGGCGGCCGGGCCGGATCAGCCTCCGGCTCGGCCAGACCGGCCGAAGCCCCGACGCGCAGGCGCGGATTGACCCGGTAGTAGGCTCCGGCCTCGACATCGCCGAGAGTGCTGTCGCGGCCCACCGGCTGGCTGAGGTTCAGGTCGAGACCCCAGCGGCCGCGCTCGGTGAAGCGCAGGCGGGACTGTCCCGTGCCGGCCGCGGCCCGGGCGGCCTGGGCTTCGGAGAGGGTGACGGCGGGCGCGCGGTTGCGGGACGTCGCGGCCTGGGCCGAGGCGACATCGGCCGCGGCGAGGAGCGTCAGCCCCGCGGCCAGTCCAGCGATGACGGCGCTCTTGTTGCGCATGTCCTGCCCTTCACGCCACGACGGAGCTTCCGTCGCGGTCCTTGCCGGCGATTAGACACCGCCAGTCAGCCCGGTCAACGAAACGTGGCCTTTCACCCATGGTTCCGCAAGACTCTCCGGGACTCCTGTGGCGCGAGCGTCACGCGTTCTACTCGCCCGGGACGTCGTCCCGACCCTCGATCATCACTGTCGCGGGCGCGGCGTTGCGACTCCGCCTTGTCATCGCCCCTTTTCACCGTGTTATAGAGCGTCGCTTCGGCTCGGACCTCACGGACGGGCCGGCGCGTGCGCGGAAGGTCCGCCGCACGCCCCGAATGAATGGAGAGTCTCGATGGTGCTGGTTCGTGGCGCGACGGTCGCCCTGATCGCTTCGGGCGTTCTGCTGTCCGCCTGCTCGAGCGACCGGCCCTTCGGGCCGACTGTCGGCGACGTGTTCGGTTCGGGGGGCGCCGCGCCCAAGAGCACGAACCAAGCCGGCATCGGCGTCAACGCCTTCCTCTGGCGCGCAGCCCTGGACACGCTCAGCTTCATGCCGCTCGCCAACGCCGACCCCTGGGGCGGGGTGATCAACTATGACTGGTACACCAATCCCCAGACGCCGAACGAGCGCTTCAAGGCGACGGTCTTCATCCTCGACACCCGGCTCCGCGCGGATGCGCTGAACGTTGCGGTGACCAAGGAAGTGCGCGACCAGACCGGCGGATGGGTGGGCGCGCCCGTCGCAGCCCAGACCGAGACCGATCTCGAGAACGCGATCCTGACCAAGGCCCGCCAGCTCAACCTGCAAAACGCCGGCTGAGACCCTCCTCCCGACCATAGCCTCCTCAAGGCTCGCCCTTCAGGAGCGACGCCTCAAGGAATCCCGTGGCCCGCTACGAGCCGAAGACCGCCGAACCCCGCCAGCAGGCCCGCTGGGCGGCCGCTGACGCCTTCCGCACGCCGAGGGAAGGTTCGGGGAAGCCCAAATACTACGTGCTCGAGATGTTCCCCTACCCGTCGGGCAACATTCACATGGGGCACGCCCGCAACTATGTGATGGGCGACGTCGTGGCGCGTTCGAAACGGGCGCAGGGCTTCGACGTGCTGCATCCGATGGGCTGGGACGCTTTCGGACTTCCGGCCGAGAACGCCGCCATCGAGCGGGGCGTCCACCCCGGCGACTGGACCTGGTCGAACATCGCCACGATGCGCGACCAGCTGAAGCTGCTCGGGCTGTCGCTGGACTGGTCGCGCGAGTTCGCCACCTGCGACCCGGCCTATTACGGCAAGCAGCAGGCCTGGTTCCTCAAGCTGTTCAGGCGCGGTCTCGTCTACCGCAAGGACTCGGTGGTCAACTGGGATCCGGTCGACAACACCGTCCTGGCCAATGAGCAGGTCGTGGACGGCCGCGGCTGGCGCTCCGGCGCGGTCGTCGAGAAGCGCAAGCTGAACCAGTGGTTCCTGCGCATCACCGACTACGCCGACGACCTGATCGAGGGGCTGAAGGAACTGGAAGGTCGCTGGCCCGACAAGGTCCGGCTGATGCAGGAGAACTGGATCGGCCGCTCGAAGGGGCTGCAGATGACCTGGCGCTGGACCGGGCCTGCACCGGAGGCCGCGCCCGACGGCCTGGAGATCTACACCACCCGCCCCGACACGCTGTTCGGGGCCAGCTTCATGGGCATCGCCCCGGACCACCCCATTGCGAAGGAACTGGCGGAAACCAGCCCCGAAGCGGCCGCCTTCATCGCCGAATGCCGCAAGGGTGGATCGACCCAGGCTGAGATCGAACAGGCCGAAAAGATCGGTTTCGACACCGGGTTGAAGGTCCTGCACCCGTTCGACGGCCGCGAGGTCAGCGTCTGGATCGCCAACTTCATCCTTTCGGAATACGGCACCGGCGCCATCTTCGGCTGCCCGGCCCACGACCAGCGCGACCTCGACTTCGCCCGAAAATACGATCTGCCGGTGATCCCGGTGGTGAGACCTGACGGCGCCGGCGACGATTTCAGCGTTGGAACAGAGGCTTACGTCGGGCCCGGCTTGATCTTCCGCTCAGAGTTCCTGAATGGTCTCGATATCGAGACAGCCAAGGCCGAGGCGATCGCCCGGGTCGAGGCCGCCGGTCAGGGTCAGGGCGCGACCATCTACCGCCTGCGCGACTGGGGCGTCAGCCGGCAGCGCTATTGGGGCTGCCCGATCCCGATCGTGCACTGCCCGTCCTGCGGCCCGGTTCCGGCCGCCGACCTGCCGGTCGAGCTGCCGAAGGACGTCACCTTCGATACGCCGGGCAATCCGCTGGACCGGCACCCGACCTGGAAACACGTGGCCTGCCCGTCCTGCGGCGCCGAGGCCGTGCGCGAAACCGACACCCTCGACACCTTCGTCGACTCCAGCTGGTATTTCGCCCGTTTCGCCGACCCGACCGCCGAGGCGCCCATTTCGAAGGCCGCCGCCGACAAATGGCTGCCGGTCGACCAGTATATCGGCGGCGTCGAGCACGCCGTCCTCCACCTGCTCTACGCCCGCTTCATCTCGCGCGCCCTGTCCGACGCCGGTCTGATGAACGTCCGTGAGCCGTTCGCCGGCCTGTTCACCCAGGGCATGGTGGTTCACGAAACCTACCGCCGCGCCGACGGCGCCTGGGTCGAGCCGACCGATGTCGAGCTGATCAACGAGGCCGGCCAGCGTTCGGCCCGGCAGCTGTCGACCGGCGAGCCGCTGGTCATCGGCGACATCGAGAAGATGTCCAAGTCGAAGAAGAATGTGGTCGCCCCGCAGGAAATCGTCGAGACCTACGGCGTCGACGCCGGACGCCTGTTCGTCCTGTCGGACAGCCCGCCCGAGCGCGACGTGCAGTGGACCCCCGGCGGGGTCGAGGGCGCCAGCCGCTTTGTCCAGCGCGTCTGGGCCGAGGTGGAGGCCTTCGATCCGGCCTTCGCCGGCGACCAACCGGCCAACGCCTCCCTCGTTCGCGAGACCCATAAGGCCATCAAGGCCGTGTCGGAGGGCATCGCCGGCTTCCGCTTCAACTCGGCCATCGCCAAGCTCTACGCCTTCGTCGCCACCGTGCGGGATCATGGCAAGGCCGGCGGCGAGCCGAAGCGGCAGGCGCTCTCGGCCCTGCTGCGTCTGGTCGCCCCCTTCACGCCCCATCTCGCCGAGGAAGGCTGGACGCGGCTGGGCGAAGCGGGGATGATCCTCGACGCGCCGTGGCCGGAGCACGACCCGGCGCTGGCGGCCGACGACGAGGTCACCTTGCCGATCCAGGTCAATGGCAAGCGCCGCGGCGACATCCGCGTCGCGCGGGGTCTGGAGCCGGCCGAGGTCGAGGCCATCGTGATGGCCGATGCGGACGTGCAGGCCCGGCTTGAGGGCCAGACGGTGAGGAAGATCGTGGTGGTCAAGGACCGCATCGTCAATCTGGTGGTCAGCTGATGCGCCGCGTGCCCGCGGTCTTTGTCGCACTGGCGGGACTCGCCGTGGCGGGCTGTGGGTTCACGCCGTTGTACGGCGACGGGGCCGGCTCGCGCCTGTCGCGGATCGCCGTCACGACCCAGGACGACCGCCTTGGCTACCGGGTCCGCGAACAGCTCGAGGACGCCCTCGGACGCGACCTTGGGCAGATGCCGCTGTGGCGGCTGGAGACGGCGGTTGAACAGTCCCGTCGTCCGCTCGGACGGCGCATCGACGACACCGCCACCCGCTACGAGCTGACCGTCATCGGCCGCTGGACCCTGACCCCGATCGGCGGCGGCCCGCCGCTGTCGGGCGTCGAGACGGTGACCACCACCTACGCCGCCGCCGATCAGCCCTATGCGGCCATCGCGGCCCAGCAGGACGGCGAGGAACGCGCCGCGTCCGAGCTGGCGCGCCAGATCCGGCTGGAGCTGCTGCTGGCCCTGTCGGGCCAGCCGTGACCGGCTTCCGATGATCCTCGCTAAACGGCCCGAGGTCGATCGCTTCCTCAAGACGCCGGACCCGGCGGTCCGCGCCGCCGTCATCCATGGCAAGGACCGCTCGGGGGTGGCCGAACGCGCCACCCTCCTGTGCCGGGCGATCACGCCCGACCTCAACGATCCCTTCAACGTCACCGTCCTGACCGACAGCGACATCGACGGCGACGAGACCCGGCTGGACGAGGCCCTGACGGCCCTGTCGATGATCGGCGGCCGCCGTCTGGTGCGGGTGCGGCTCGGCTCGGAAAAGGCCTCGATCGACAGGCAGCTGGCCGCCGCGCTCAAGGCCCACGCCGAAGGCGCCTACAATCCGGACGCCATGCTGGTGATCGAGGCCGGGCCGCTGGGCCGCGATTCCGCCCTGCGCAAGGCGGCCGAAGGGTCGCCCGCGGCGGTGGGCATCGCCTGTTACGAGGACGAGACCGGCGACGTGGCGCGGATGACCCGCGAGGCGCTCGCCGCCGACAAGGTCGGCCTGACCCAGGACGCGCTGGACCGGTTCGTCGCCCGCCTGCCGCGGGAGCGCGGCCTGATGCGTCAGGAGATCGAGCGGCTGGCGCTCTACATCGGCCCCGGCTCGGGCAAGACGATCGACGTGGCGGAGCTGGAGGCCCACCTCGGCGTCGAGCCGGACGCCTCGCTGCAGGATGCGGCGCTGCAGGCCTTCGGCGGCCGCCCCGCCCCGGCCCAGTCGGGTCTGCGGCGGGCCTTGGCCGAGGGCGAATCGCCGGTCATGGCGGTGCGCCAGGCCTCGATCCACCTCGGCAAGCTGCGCCGCATCAATGTGCTCCAGTCCAACGGCGCCGGGGCCAAGGAGGCGGCCAAGGCGGCCGGCGTGTTCTGGAAACAGGAGGCCGAGATGCTGCGTCAGGCCCGCAGCTGGCGGCTCGAGGATCTCGACCGGGTGCTCGACAGCGTCAATGCGGCCGATGTCGGCACCAAGACCACCGGCTCGCCTGACCAACTGATCGCGGAACGCTTGTTGCTGGAGATCTCGGCCCGGGCCCGACGACTCGGTCTGTAGGCCCGCGCCGGGGCGGTCAGACGGCCGGAGGAATTCGGCGACGTTTGGGCGGGGAATTCGGCTACGCCTGCCGGAGAATTGGAAGACAGGCTATACTGGTCATGGCGGGCGTTCTCAGCCGCGCTTGGACGCCTTGCGGAAGGCTGGCTTGGCCAGCGCCACATTGCGCGCCTTCTGGGCCTTTTCCTCGGCGCGGGCGCCGCCCTGCAGGCCGCCGTGGGCCGGTCCACCGCCCGCCTTCTTGGCGGCCAGCGCCTTCTTCATGGCTTCGGCGGTCGGGTTGGAGGGTTTGTCGGTCATAGAGTCACCCTCGCACGGTTCTCTCAGCCGCGCATCAGGCGACGGCACAGGTCGTCGAGTTGCTCGAGCGTGCCGTAGCGCAGGATCAGCTCGCCCTTGCCGCCGCGGTCCGACAACTGGACCTGAAGGCCGAGCGCGTCGGTCAGATCCTGCTCAAGCGCCGCGATGTCGGCGCCGCCCTCGCCCGATGCGCCACCCGCACGCGCCTTCGCCTTGCCCGGCTTCGGTCCCTCGGCCGCCCGCCGCGCCAGCACCTCGGCCTGACGGACATTCAGCCCCTCGTTGACGATCTGCTCCGCCAGGGCGGCCGGGTTCGGCGCGGTGATCAGGGCCCGGGCGTGGCCGGCGCTCAGCTTGCCGTGCCGGACGTACCACAGCACCTCTTCGGGCAGTTGCAGCAGACGCAGGGTGTTGGCCACGTGGCTGCGGCTCTTGCCGACCACGCCGGCGACGGCGTCCTGGGTGCGCCCGAAGCGCTCCATCAGCAGGCGATAGGCGTCGGCCTCCTCCAGCGGATTGAGATCGGCGCGCTGGACGTTCTCGATGATCGCCACCTCGAACACGGCGATGTCGTCCATCTCGCGGATGATGACCGGGACCTGGCTGAGGCGGGCCAGCTGGGAGGCGCGCCAGCGGCGCTCGCCGGCGATGATCTGCCAGACGCCGTCTTCCTTCGGGTGGGGCCGGACGAGGATCGGCTGAAGCACGCCCTTGTCGCGGATCGACTCAGCCAGTTCGCTCAGCTCGGCCTGATCGAAGATCTTGCGCGGCTGATCCGGATTGGGCTTCAGCGACTCGATCGGCGCCATCTGAACGCCCGACGGCGTGGTCGAACCGTCGACCGGCACGGCCTCGCCGGCCTGCTCTCCAAGAAGGGCCGACAATCCCCGGCCCAGGCCGCGCTGACGTTCGCTCAAGAGACTGATTCCATTCTTCTAAATTGCATCAGGCGGCCTGCAGCCGCCGCGTCTTCTCGCGCGCCACCACCTCGCGGGCGAGGCGCAGATAGGCTTGGCTGCCGGCGCATTTCAGGTCATAGATCAGGGCCGGCTTGCCGAACGACGGGGCCTCCGACACCCGCACATTGCGCGGGATCACCGCCTCATAGACCTTGTCCCCGAAATGTCCCCGGACATCGGCCGCCACCTGCCCCGACAGGGCGTTGCGGCGATCGTACATGGTCAGGACCAGACCCTGGATCTCGAGCGTCGGGTTCAGGCTCTGGCGCACCATCTCGATGGTTTTCATCAGCTGGGTCAGACCCTCGAGGGCGAAGAACTCGCACTGCAGCGGCACCAGGACGGCGTCGGCCGCGGCCATGGCGTTGAGGGTCAGCAGGTTCAGGGAGGGCGGGCAGTCGATCAGCACATAGTCGTACCGGGTCTGACCCTCGCTCCCTTGGCCGGCCAGCGCGTCGCGCAGGCGATAGGAGCGTCGGTCGGCCTGGCTGAGTTCGATTTCGACGCCCGACATGTCGGCGTCGGCGGGAATGATGTGCAGGCCCGGCACCGCCGTCTGCACGGCCGAGTCGTCGACCGAGCGGCCGTCGACGATGACGTCGTAGATGGTCACCCGTCGTGTTTCACGTGGAACACCCAGACCCGTCGAGGCATTGCCCTGCGGGTCCATGTCGACGATCAGCACCTTCTCGCCGATCGCGGCCAGCGCCGTGCCGAGGTTGATCGCCGTGGTGGTCTTGCCCACCCCACCCTTCTGGTTTGAAACGGCGAGGACGCGAGTCTTACCGGCTATGGACACGGCGGAGGCTCCGGACGGAAACGATACGGCCGCGCGGATCGCTGCGCGAGACGGAGAGGTCGCTGTCGAAATGCCAGACCCTGCGGGCTTCGATCAACTCAGCCTCGGCCTTTTCCCCCTTGAGAAACAGCCCCTGTGCGCCGCGCTGTAGATAAGGCTGTGCATAGGCGAGCAGCTTCTCCATCGGCGCGACGGCGCGGGCGGTGACCACATCGACCTTCAGAGACTGTTCCTCGGCGCGGCCGTTGATCACCGTCGCCGGCAGGGCGAGGGCGTCCACGACCTCCTGCAGGAAGCGGCAACGCTTGCCGAGACTGTCGATCAGCCAGACGTGGGCGTCCGGTCGGCCCTTCAGCAGGATCGCCAGCACCACGCCGGGGAAACCTGCGCCTGCGCCAAGATCCGCCCAGGTCCGGGCCTCGGGCGCGAGGTCGAGCAGCTGGGCCGAGTCCCGGATGTGCCGGTTCCAGACATCAGGCAGGGTGTCGGGACCGACGAGGTTCATCACGACGTTGGCCTCGGTCAGGCGATCGATGAAGGTCTCGAGATCATCGATCTGCTGCGGCGTAGCGCTGATCAGGGTCTGGAATTCTTCAGCCGTCACGCTGCCACCCGGGCCCGCTTCACGTGCGACAGCAGGGCCGTCAAGGCGCCCGGGGTCATGCCCTCGATCCGGCCCGCCTGCCCCAGCGTACGGGGCTGGATCAGGGTCAGCTTCTCACGCACCTCGTTCGACAGGCTGCCGATCGCCGCGTAGTCGAGGTCGACCGGTATGGCCAGGGCCTCCTCACGGCGCAGGGCTTCGGCATCCGAGGCCTGCCGATCCAGATAGCCCGCATAGCCCGCGTCGATCTCGATCTGTTCGCGCACCTGCCGCGGCCAGGCGGCGATGGCGGGATGGGCCGCCTCGAAGGTCTTGAGGTCGACGCCCGGGAAGGCGAGCAGATCGCGGATCGAGCGGCGCTGGCCGTCGGCGTTGACCGCGATACCGAGCGCGCCGGCTTCCTTCGGGGTGTAGGTCGTCCCGCGCACCAGCACCGCCGCTTCGGCCAGCTGCGCTGACTTGGCCTCGAACGACTGCTGACGACGCGACGACACGATGCCCGCCGCGATGGCCACCGGGGTCAACCGTTGATCGGCGTTGTCGGCCCGCAGCGTCAATCTGTACTCGGCCCGGCTGGTGAACATCCGGTAGGGCTCGGTAACGCCCCGTGTGACCAGATCGTCGATCATGACGCCGATATAGGCCTGGTCCCGGCCGAGGATGATCGGCTCGGCCCTGGCCGCGGCGCGGGCGGCGTTCAGGCCGGCGATCATGCCTTGAGCCCCCGCCTCTTCGTAGCCCGTGGTGCCGTTGATCTGGCCGGCCAGGTACAGGCCTGGCCGCTTCTTGACCTCCAGCGCCGGGGTCAATTCGCGCGGATCGACGTAGTCGTATTCGATGGCGTAGCCGAAGCGGAACACCTCGACCGCCTCCAGCCCGGGAATCGTGCGCAGGAAGGCGGACTGGGTAGCGTCGGATGTCGAGGTCGAGATGCCGTTCGGATAGACGGTCGGATCGTCGAGGCCTTCCGGCTCGAGGAAGATCTGGTGCGAGGTCTTGTCGGCGAACCGCACCACCTTGTCCTCGATCGAGGGGCAGTAGCGCGGGCCGCGCCCGGACAGATGGCCGCCATAGACGGCGCTGTCGCCGAGATTATCGGCGATGATCCGGTGGGTCTCCGCCGTCGTGTGGGTCACGCCGCAGGCGATCTGGGGCACGTCGATCCGGTCGGTCAGGAAGCTGAACGGCACGGGGTCGGCGTCAGCCTGCTGCATCTCCAGTCGGTCCCAAGCGATGGTGCGGCCGTCCAGCCGGGCCGGCGTCCCGGTCTTGAGCCGGCCCATCTGGAGACCGGCCCCGTAGAGGTCGGAGGCCAGGCCGGTCGAGGGCGCCTCGCCGTGACGGCCGGCCGGAATGCGCTGGTCGCCCTTGTGAATGACGCCATTGAGGAAGGTGCCGGTCGTCAGCACCACGGCGCCGGCCCGGACTTCGGCCCCCTCCCCGGTCATCACGCCGACCACGCGGCCGCCGTCCAGCATCAGGCTTTCGGCCGTGCCGGCCCTCAGAGTCAGATTGGGTGTGGCCGCCAGCTCGGCCTGCATCGCCTCGCGGTACAGACGGCGGTCGATCTGGCTACGCGGGCCCTGCACCGCCGCCCCCTTGGAGCGGTTGAGCAGGCGGAACTGGATGCCGGACACATCGCCCAGCCGTCCCATAAGCCCGTCCATGGCGTCGATCTCGCGCACGAGATGGCCCTTGCCCAGGCCGCCGATGGCCGGATTGCAGGACATCTCGCCGATGGTTTCGAGCTTCTGGGTCAGCAGCACGGTGGCCGCCCCCGCGCGCGCGGAGGCCGCCGCGGCCTCGCAGCCCGCGTGGCCGCCGCCGATGACGATGACGTCGAAACGCTTCATGGGCGGGGACATAGGGGAAAACCGCCGCCTTCGCCACCGGCGCCGTGGGACTGTTTCACGTGAAACGAATCACTTGCCGATGCAGAAGGTCGAGAAGACTTCGCCGAGAATGTCCTCGACCCCGATGGCGCCGGTGACCCGGGCGAGGCTTTCGGCGGCGCGGCGCAGATCGTCACCCGCCATTTCCGGCGAAAGGTCGAGCGTGCCACGCCCCGCCTCCACCGACATTAGCGCCTCGGCGAGTCGACGCCGGTGTCTCTCCCGTGTGACCGCCGGGAAGTCCGCGCCGGAGAGGTCCCGGGCCAGCCGGGTGGCCAGCCAGTCGTGCAGGGCGGCCAGACCCTCACCGGTCGTCGTGCTGACCACGAGCGCCTCCCGACCGGGCGGCGGGACCGTGCGGTCGATATCGGCCTTGGTCAGGACCAGCAGGTCGTCCGACTGGACAAAGACGGCGGCGGGACCGTCCGGGTCGCCCGGGGCCCGGACCCAGAGGCGAAGATCGGCCTGTTCGGCGCGAGCCCGGGCCCGACGGACGCCCTCGGCCTCGATCGGGTCGTCGCTGTCGCGCAGGCCTGCGGTGTCGGACACGGTGACCGCATAGCCGCCGATGATCAGGTCCGCGTCGAGTACGTCGCGGGTGGTGCCGGCGATGGGGGTGACGATGGCGGCTTCCCGGGCGACGAGGGCGTTGAACAGGGACGACTTGCCGGCGTTGGTCTCGCCGATCAGGACGATGCGATAACCCTCCCGCACCCGCTCGCCGCGCCGGGCATCGGCCAGGGCCGCCTTCAAGTCGGCGATCAGGCCGTCGAGCACCGGTCCCGCAGTGCGTGCCAGATTATCCGGCACCTCCTCATCGGGGAAGTCGATCTCGGCCTCGACCAGCGCCAGCGCCTTGAGCAGGTCGCGGCGGAAGCCGGCGTAGGTCTGGGACAGGGCGCCGTCCAGCTGGCCCAGCGCTTGGGCGGCCTGGGCGGAGGTCTCGGCGTCGATCAGGTCGGCCACGGCCTCGGCCTGGGCCAGATCCATGCGGCCGTTCTCGAAGGCGCGACGGGTGAACTCGCCCGGCTCTGCCGGGCGCAGGCCCAGTGCGACCAGCGCCTCACCCACCGCCTCCACCACCGCCCGGCCGCCGTGCAGGTGCAGCTCGGCGCAGTCCTCGCCGGTGTAGGAGTTCGGCGCCGGAAAGCGCAGGACCAGCGCCTGATCGAGGGCCCGGCCGGCGTGGGTCAGGTCTCGCAGGGAGGCGAGGCGCGGTGTCACGCCGGTCGCGCCGAGCGCGGTCAGAGCCGGGTCCGTCGCCGGTCCGGACAACCGGATTATGGCGATGGCCCCGCGTCCCGGCGGCGTGGCGAGGGCGAAGACGGTGTCGGGGGTCACCAGTGTCCTCCCCACAAAGTGGGGAGGGGGACCGCGAAGCGGTGGAGGGGCGAAGCGGCATCCGGTGATGTCGGGGGCTGGCCCCTCCACCATCCTTCGGATGGTCCCCCTCCCCCGCAGGGGGAGGAGACCGCGCGGCTCACGGCTTGGTCGCCGCTTCCATCAGTTTGCGAAACTGGTCTTGGGCCTGAGCTCCGAAACTGGTCCAAGTCTTCATCAGTTCGTCCGGCTGCATGGCGGCCATGTTCTCGTCCATGCGCCGCTTCATCTCGCCGACGAGATGATCGTTCAGCGGCGTGACGTCGGGCAGGCCGAGAAAGGTCCGGGCCTCGGCCGGGGTGCAGTCGATCTCGACATTGACCTTCATCGATCACTCTCCTTTGGCCTACCGTCGGGCGCGCGGCGCCCGTCTGCTTGAGGCCGTGTTTCACGTGAAACACGGCCATACCGCCGTCAGGTGTTCATCGACTGGAAGAAGTCCGCATTGTTCTTGGACTGACGCAGCTTGTCGATGAGGAATTCGATCGCGTCCTGCGGGCCCATCGGATTGAGGATGCGGCGCAGCACATAGGTCTTGGCCAACTGGTCCTTCGGCGTGGTCAGTTCTTCCTTGCGGGTGCCGGACTTGAGCACGTCGATGGCCGGGAAGATCCGCTTGTCGGCCACCTTGCGGTCCAGCACGATCTCGGAGTTGCCGGTGCCCTTGAACTCTTCGAAGATCACCTCGTCCATCCGGGAGCCGGTGTCGATCAGGGCGGTGGCGATGATGGTCAGCGAACCGCCCTGCTCCACGTTGCGCGCGGCGCCGAAGAAGCGTTTCGGCCGCTGCAGGGCGTTGGCGTCGACACCGCCGGTCAGCACCTTGCCCGATGACGGCACGGTGGCGTTATAGGCGCGGCCGAGGCGGGTGATGGAGTCGAGCAGGATGACGACGTCCTTCTTGTGCTCGACGAGGCGTTTGGCCTTTTCGATGACCATTTCGGCGACGGCGACGTGGCGGGTGGCGGGCTCGTCGAAGGTCGAGGCGATGACCTCGCCCTTCACCGTGCGCTGCATGTCGGTGACCTCTTCCGGCCGCTCGTCGATCAGCAGGACGATCAGAATCACCTCCGGGTGGTTCTTCTCGATCGACTTGGCGATGTTCTGCAGCATCACCGTCTTGCCGACCCGCGGCGGGGCGACGATCAGGCAGCGCTGGCCCTTGCCAAGCGGGGCGACGATGTCGATGACCCGGCCCGAGCGGTCCTTCAGGGTCGGGTCCTGGATCTCCATGTGCAGCCGCTCTTCGGGATAGAGCGGGGTCAGGTTGTCGAACAGGACCTTGGTCTTGACCGTCTCCGGGTCTTCCAGATTGATCGTGTCGACCTTGAGCAGGGCGAAATAGCGCTCGCCCTCGCGCGGGCCGCGCACGGCGCCGTGGATGGTGTCGCCCGAGCGCAGCCCGAAGCGACGGATCTGCGACGGCGAGACATAGACATCGTCCGGACCCGGAAGATAGTTGGCATCGGGGCTGCGCAGGAAGCCGAAGCCGTCAGGCAGGATTTCCAGCACGCCATCGGCGATGATCTCGACCTCTTCGTCGGCCAGGGCCTTGAGGATGGCGAACAGCAGGTCCTGCTTGCGCAGGTTGGAGGCGTTCTCGACCTCGAGACCCTCGGCGAAGGCGACCAGATCGGCCGGCGTCTTCTCGTTCAGCTCGGCCAGGGTGATGCGCCCATTGGGCACGATCGGTTCGCCGTCGTCCTCGTCATCCTCGTCGGCTTCCTGATCAACCATGGGCAGGTCGACGGCGGCGACCTCGTTGGTCGGCTGCCCCCCCTCAAGGTTTTCCTGCTCGGGAGCGGTGGGATCGGTGTCGCGAACGTCGGTCATGGAAATCTTCTTCAGGCGTGCACGCCTGAACGCCCGCGAGCGGCGGGGTCGAAGCGGCCATCGATGTCTGGCCTCGCGGCCGAAGGGGAAACGATGGACTCCGCCCGTATCGTCGGCCGGCATCGTTGAGAGAGAGGGACCGTCCGGCGAGGGCCAGGAGCGGTTCACCGCCAGCGAAACCACGCCGGGGCGATCAGGTCAAGCGAGAGTGGCGTCCCGGGCCGCCGGCGTCAGCCGAAGACGCCCTCGGTCGTCACCGCGAGCACGGCGACGACGGCGATGAGGAACGGAACCTCGTTGGTCATGCGCCAGAACTTGCCGGTCCGCGCTGACGTCCCGGCGTGAATCCGCTTCAGCTCGCCGGCGAGAAAGCCATGCCAGCCGCTGAGGGCGATGACCGCGACCAGCTTGATCGCCATCCACGGCAGCAGCAGGAAGCCCCAGCCCTCGCCGAAGCCGTAGACGTGGATCAGGATCATCCACACGCCGAAGATCCAGGCTGCTGTCATCGACGGATTGATGATGATCTTGAGCAGCCGGCGCTGCCACAGCCGCAGCAGCCCCTGCATCTCCGACCGCAGTGGCTCGGCCTTGCCGGTCTGTTCGACGTCGTAGGCGTAGAGCCGGGGCAGGAACAGCATCCCCGCCATCCAGGCGATCACCGCAAGGATGTGCAGTCCGCGCACGACATTGAACGTCTCGAAGCTCATTGGGCCCGGCTCTCCGCCCGGCATGGGCAGGCTTTCCAGTCGCCCCGGCAGCCCGGACCAAAGGGGGCGACGCCGGTGCGGGACAGGCCGTGGAGGGCCGCCTCGGCGAGGGCGGCGATGAAGAGCGCGGAAGTGCCGACCGCGGGAACCCTGAGATACGGGGCGACGCCGAGCTGATGGGCCAGTTCGGCGTACTCGATGTCCAGCTCGACCAGGGTCTCAACGTGCTCGGAGACGAAGGCGATCGGCACGACGACCGCCCCGACGCCATCGGCGGCGGCCTGCTCGAGCGCCTCGGGCGTCGAGGGGCCGAGCCATTTCATCGGCCCGACCCGGCTCTGGTAGCAGAGGGCGTGGTCGATCTCGCGGCCCATCGCTGCGAGCTTCGCCACCACGGCGGCGACAGTGCTTTCGACCTGCTCCTGATAGGGGTCGCCCTTTCGGCTGACCAGCGACTCGGGGATGCCATGGGCCGAGAACAGCACCCGCACCGGCCTGTCTCCCGCCTCGTCCAGCTTGCCGGCGACGGCCTCGGCCTGGGCGTCGATCCAGCCGTGGGCCTCTGGCCAGCAGCAGACGGTGCGGCTTTCGCCAGAGCCTGCATAGACGGCGTACCAGCGCTTCAGAGAGGACTCGCTCGTGGTGGTCGAGAACTGCGGATACAACGGCAGCAGGACGATCTCATCCGGGCCGAAGGCAGCGACCTCGACGGCTGTCTCATCGGTCAGCGGTGCCCAGTATCGCATGGCGACGAAGGCCCGGATCTCGTCGTCGGGAAGCCGTGAAGCCAGCGCCGCCTCCAGAGCCTCCGCCTGACGGCGGGTTTCGGGAAGAAGGGGCGAACCACCGCCCATCAGGGCGTAGTTGGCCTGGGCGGTCCTCTCGCGACGACCCGAAATCAGCCGGGCCAGCGGGGTGCGCACGATTGCAGGCAGGCCGATGATGGCCGGGTCGTTGAACAGGTTGAACAGAAAGGGCTTCACCGAGCCCTGGTCGTCAGGCCCGCCCAGATTGAACAGGACGACGGCGATGCGGCGGCCGGTGATCGTTCTCATTGGGCGCCGATCCGCTTCAGCACCTGTTCGACATGGGCGATCGGCACATCGGGCAGGATGCCGTGGCCGAGGTTGAAGATCCACGGCCCTTGCCCCCAGGCCTCGAGCAGCTGGTCGACCCGCCGGTCCAGCAGCGGACCACCGGCGCGGAGCAGCAGCGGGTCGAGTGCCCCCTGGATGGGCTTGATGGCCTGAACGCGACGGCCGACCTCAAGCGGACAGGCGGTGTCCAGCGCCACGGCCTGGACCTCGCATTCGCGGGCGTAGCGCTCCGCCAGCGCCGCCGAACCGCGCGGGAAGCCAATCAGGGGGACGGTGACGCCGAGTTCGCGGACACGTTTGACCAGCGCCAGATGCGGCTGCAGGACGAGGCGTTCGAACAGGTCGTCGGGCAGGCCCTCGGCCCAGCTCTCGAAGATCTTCAGCACCTGCGCCCCGGCGTCGGCCTGCATCTTCAGATAATGCGCCGTGGCCTCGACCAGCACCTCGAGCAGGGCCGCGACCTTTTCCGGCTCGGCGTAGGCGTAGGTACGCGCCTGGGCCCGCTCGCCCTTGCCGATGGTCCGGGCCTCGCCGTCCAGCATGTAGGTGGCCACGGTCCACGGCGCGCCGGCGAAGCCGATCAGGGCGCGCTCCCGCTCGAGGCTCCCCCTGACGATCGACAGGGTTTGGCCCACCTGTTTCAGCGCTTCCCCCGCCCCGTATGCCCGCTCCCGCATCGCCTCCACTGGCGGCAGGGCGCCGAGCCGCGGCCCCTCCCCCGCCTCGAACCACACCTCCTGGCCGAGCGCCCGGGGGATCAGCAGGATGTCGGCGAAGACGATGGCGGCGTCGAAACCGAAGCGCCGCATCGGCTGCAGCGTCGCCTCGGCGGCCTTTTCGGGGTCAAGGCAGAAGGAGATGAAGTCCGGTGTGGTCGCCCTGAGCGCCCGGTACTCCGGCAGATAGCGTCCCGCCTGGCGCATGAACCATACCGGCGGCCGCGCCGTCGCCTCGCCGGCGAGAACCTTGAGCAGGAGGGGCGTGTCGGAGACGGTCATCTGATCCCGGGCTTACCGGGGGGCGGGGTCCCGCTCAAGCCCGGGCCGATGTCGCACCCTCCAATCCTTCAATGTAAGAGAATCGAGAAGAAGGGTGGAAGGAAGCAGGGCCGGGGATGACGGGGATAAGAGCACCAGGCTGAAGCGGCGCGAGCGCCTTATCCGCCCATCGGCAAGCTCTTCTCCACGGCGGTTCACCGGACTGGTGAAAACGGGGATAGATGCCGGCGAGCCCCTGACAGCGGTGATTTGGACGCCGGGCGAACCGCTGGGAGGTTGGGCGCCGTTAACCTCCTGTTAAGACTGTCCACATCCGGCCGACGACGGAGAGCGGGCCATGGGACGACAGGCCGGATGGCGCCCCGCGCTGTCCACCTTCATCCCGCTCGCCGCTCCCGGCGCGTCCGGCTATAGAGATCGGCGCCCCCGGTCGAGGTGATTGGCGCCCGGCCCCGTCCACAGGAGTCTCGCCGCCATGGACAGCTTCCAATGAACCCATCCCCCGAGCCGGCGCCATGAGTCCGGCCCGCCCCGCAGGCGTGGCCCGGCTCGCTACCTACTTCCATGTCCATCTGGTCTCCGATTCCACGGGCGAGACCCTGAACGCGATGGCCAAGGCGGTGGTGGCGCGGTTCGACGGGGTGATCCCGATCGAGCACATCTATGCTCTCGTCAGATCCGCCAAGCAGATGGATCGGGTGCTCGAGGAAATCGCGGCCTCGCCCGGCGTGGTCCTTCACACCCTTGTCGACGGGGAACTGCGCGAACAACTGGAGAAGGGCTGCCGGCGACTCGACATGCCGCAGATCGCCGCGCTGGACCCGCTGGTCGGCGCCCTGTCGCGCTACCTCGGCGCAGCCCTGTCGACCCGCGTTGGAGCCCAGCACGCGCTGGACACCGACTATTTCAACCGCATCGCCGCGCTCGACTACGCCATGGCCCACGACGACGGCCAGGGAACGACCGAGCAGCTGGAAGGGGCTGATGTCGTGCTGTGCGGGGTCAGCCGGACCTCGAAGACGCCGACCTGCATCTACCTGGCGCATCGTGGAATCAGAGCCGCCAACGTGCCGCTAGTGCCTGGGCAGGAGGATGGCGAGCGGCTGGTCGGGCTCAAGAACCCGCTGATCATCGGCCTGACGGTGTCGCCGGACCGGCTGGTTCAGATCCGCCGAAACCGGCTGGACGGGCTGAACGCCGGCCGGGCTTCCACCTATACGGATCACGAGGCGGTGCGTGAGGAGACCGTCAAGGCGCGCCGGGCCTTCGAACGCCGGGGCTGGCCGGTCATCGACGTTACCCGGCGCTCGGTCGAGGAGACGGCGGCGGCGATCATCAATGTGCTCAATGAGCGGCGGACGCACCGGGTGGGGACCAGCTGGTGACGTCGTCCGGTTTGCATTCGCCCTTCGGGCTACATGAGCGTGGGGAACGGCTGATCCTGGCGTCGAAGAGCGCGGCCCGAAGGGCCATGCTGAAAGGCGCCGGCGTCCCCTTCTCGGCCCAGGTCGCCGATGTGGACGAGTCCGCCGTCAAGGCTGGGCACGATCCAGCCGATGCGGCCGGGCTCGCTGTCGAACTGGCGCGGATCAAGGCGCTGGCGGTGTCACGCCACGATCCGGAGGCCTGGGTGCTGGGCGCGGACCAGACCCTCGCCTTCGCGGGCGGACTGGTATCGAAGGCCGGCTCGCTGGATGAGGCGAGGGAACGGCTGGCGGCGATGCGAGGCCAGACCCACCAGCTTCATTCGGGCGCGGTCCTGGCCTGCAATGGTCAGGTGGTCTGGTCCGGCGTCGACACGGCGACGATGCGGATGCGGGATTTCTCCGACGGCTTTTTGAACGCCTACCTTGCGGCGGAAGGCGAAGCCCTGCTGGCGTCCGTCGGATCCTATCGACTGGAAGGGATGGGATCCCAGTTGTTCGAATCCGTGGAGGGGGATTACTTCACCGTCCTCGGGCTGCCCCTGTGGTCTGTGCTGGCGGAGCTGCGGCGGGCCGGAGTGCTGGCGACATGAACGCGGTCGCCGGGGTCGCAGGCCAGCCCATCACCCATTCGCTGAGCCCCCTGATCCACACCGCCTGGATCACGGCGGCCGGGTTGGACGCTGACTACAGGGCCTTCGGACCGGAGGACGAGGCCGGGTTTGCGGCCCTGATCGCCGACGGTCGGGGGGGCGGATTGCGGGGCCTGAACGTGACCGCTCCGTTCAAGAGGTTGGCCCTCGCGGCGGCCGACGAGTTCAGCGATGCGGCGCGGCTGTGCGGCTCGGCCAATCTGCTGGTCTTCGATGGTGGGCGGGTGCGCGCCGACAGCACCGACGGCAAAGGCCTGATGGCGGCCTTGGCCGAACAGGCGCCCGACCTCGACGTCGCGGGCCGGCCGGTCCTGATTTTGGGGGCGGGCGGCGCGGCGCGAGCGGCGGCGGCGGCCCTGAAGGCGGCGCGTGCCGAGGTGATCGTTCTCAACCGGACACTGGCGCGGGCGCAGCGGCTGGCGGCCGATCTCGGCGTTCAAGTGGCGGCCCCGGAGGACCTGGCGAAGGCGGCGCTGGTGGTCAATGCGCTCAGCGTTCCGCCTGAGATCGACGTGGACAGGCTCCGCGGCGACGCCGTGCTGATGGACATGACCTACCGGCCGCTGCTGACCTCCTTTCTCGCCGCGGGCCGGGCGCGGGGGCTCACGACGGTCGATGGACTGGGAATGTTGATCGGGCAGGCCCGACCGTCGTTCCGGGCCCTGTTCGGAATCGAGCCACCGCCGGTCGACGTGCGGTCGCTCGCTCTGGCTGCACTGGGAGAGACGGAATGATCGTGCTGGGACTGACCGGGTCCATCGGCATGGGCAAGACGACCACGGCGGCGATGTTCGCCGAGGAAGGCGCGCTGGTGTGGAACGCGGACGAGGCGGTGCACCGGCTCTATGCCCAAGGCGGCGCAGCGGTCGGGCCGATCGGGGAGGCCTTTCCGGGCGTTGTGGTCAATGGAGCGGTGGACAGGATCCGGCTGGCCGGAGCGCTCGGGCAGGACGAGGCCGCCTTCCGCCGGCTGGAGGCGATCGTCCATCCGCTGGTGATCCGGGGTCGGATGGAGGATCTGATCGAGGCGGAACGGCGGGGCGTGCGGCTGGCGGTGCTGGACATCCCCCTGCTGTTCGAGACCGGGGGCGATGCGGCCGTGGATGCTGTCGTGGTGGTCACCGCCGATCCCGAGGTGCAGGCGGAGCGGGTGCTGGCGCGGCCGGGGATGACCAGCGAGCGGTTCGAGGCCATTCTGGCGCGGCAGACGCCGGACGCGGAGAAGCGGCGGCGGGCCGATTTCGTCATCGATACCGGCCACGGGGTGGAGGCGGCGCGGGCCCGGGTGCGCGAAATCGTGGGGACGGTTCTGGCCCCGGAGTGGACTTCCCCCCGGGCCGGGCTTTCGCCGGACGACGAAGCGATTCAATAAGGGTCATGGCCCGCGAAATCGTCCTCGACACCGAAACCACAGGCTTCGATCCAAAGACCGGCGACCGGCTGATCGAGGTCGGCTGCATCGAGATAGAGGATCTGCTGCCGACGGGGCGGACCTTCCACACCCTGGTCTATCCGGAGCGGCTGATCCCGCCGGACGCCATCCGCGTGCACGGCATCACCGACGAGAAGGTACGGGACGCGCCGAAATTCCATGAGGTCGTTGGCGACCTGATGGCCTTCATCGGCGACGCGCCGGTGATCGCCCACAACGCGGCCTTCGACCGCTCGTTCATTGATCACGAATGCGGCCTGTGCAGTCATCCGCTGCTGGAAGAGACGCGGTGGATCGACACGCTGAAGCTGGCCCAGAGCCGGTTTCCGGGGATGGCGAACTCGCTCGACGCCCTGTGCAAGCGGTTCAAGATCAGCCTGGTCGAGCGGACCCTGCACGGCGCCCTGATCGACGCCCGGCTGCTGGCCGAGGTCTATCTGGAGCTGAAGGGCGGCAAGGAGCGGCGGCTGGACCTGTCGTCGGCGCGGACAATCACGACCCGGGTCGCCGCGGCCGCGACGGGCAGCTACGGGCCGCGTCCCCGGCCGCTGGCGCCGCGCTCGACCGAGGCCGAACAGGCGGCGCATAAAGCCTTCCTCAGGGAAATCCTGAAGGACCGGTCCCTCTGGGCCTCGTACGGGCTGGCGGTCGAGGACGCCGCCTGAGGATCAGGCCTTGGCCGCCTCACCGGGGCCCCGCGCGATCTGCTGCTGGCGCGACATATAGATGCCGGCGAAATCGATCGGGTCGAGCATGAAGGGCGGATAGAAGCCGCCGTCGGAGGTGGCGCGGGCGATGATCTCGCGGGCGAACGGGAACAGGTAGCGCGGGCACTCGATCAGCAGCATCGGCTCGATGTCCTGCTCAGGCACGCCGTGCAGGGCGAACAGTCCGCCGTAGAGCAGTTCGACGTTGAAGACCGTCATGGCATCGGTCGAGGCCCGCACCGTCAGCCGTAGCTCCACCTCGAACAGGCCGTCCTTGCGTCCCTGGGCGTTCATCTCGACGCCGAGGTCGATGGCGGGCTTGGTTTCGATGCGCAGGGAGTCCGGGGCCTTCGGGTTCTCGAACGACAGGTCGCGGACGTACTGGGCCAGGATGCGGAAGCCGGGGCCAGCGGGGGCGTCGCCGTTCTGCGCCGGCGTCGGCCCGGAGGGCGAGGGGGTGTTGGCGTCGGCGGGCGGAGCGGCGTCGGTCATGGCGGTCGGTCTTGTCTGGAATGGCGTGAGGGGCGCGGCGGTCCGGCCCGGAAGGCGCGGCGACTACCATGCACCGCCGGTTGCGGCAACGACGCTCGCCCGGGGAGCGGGGGCGATCGGCCGCAGCGGGCCGGGGGCGCCCTTCGCCTTGCGCGCCCCCATATCAGTCCCTAATCGTCGTATCGCCGCGCCCGGCGTTCAGGGGCGCCAGTCAGGGAATGCCCGTGCCGGTCCAGGTCCAGATCGTCATCTTCGCCGTGATCGCGGCCATCGTGCTGTTCCAGCTCTACAATGTGCTGGGCAAGAAGGTCGGGCGCCAGCCCGAGGAAGACGCCCGCGCCAAGCCGGCGACCGCGGCTCAGCCCCAGGCGGCGGAAGCAGGACCCGGCCGATCCACCGCGCTGGACGCGGTGACGCTGGCGTCGATCGCCGGGCTGAGGGCGCGGGACCCCAATTTCGATCCGGCGCGCTTCCTGGAAGGGGCGCGTCAGGCCCATGAGACGATCGTGCGCGCCTACGCTTCGGGCGACCGCGAGACCCTCAGGCCGCTGCTGACGTCTCACGTCATGGCCTCCTTCGAGGACGGCATCGCCGCGCGGGAGGCCCGGGGCGAGAGCGAGGAGGCCGAATTCCTGCACCCCGCCCGGGCCGACCTCGAGATGGCCACCGCCGAGGAGAACCGGGCTGTGGCCAAGGTCCGCTTCCTGGCCGAGCTGCGCAACCGCGTAAAATCCGCCGACCCGTCGGCCGAGGAGCAGGTCGAGGATCGTCGGGTCGCCGAGGTCTGGACCTTCGAGAGGACCCTGGGCGCGAGCGATCCGAACTGGCTGCTGGCGCGCACCGAACCCGCCGCCGCGTGATGATCGGGCGCCGCGGCCCCGATTCACGGTCCGCCGTCGGAGCGAGGCTCGGCGCCGTCGCTCTCGCCCTGACGCTCGGTCTCGCAGCCTGCGCCACGCCACCGGGGCCCGCCCCTGCCCCGCCCGTCGTCCAGCCGCCCGCTGTCGAGAGCCCGGTTCCGGGACCCGTCGCCGCTCCCGCGCCGCCGGGACCGGGCCCCGCCGGCCTGCCGGGTTGGGACCACGAGGATCATCTTGCGGCCTTCAACGCCTGGGTCGACGGTTGCGGCGTCGCCCGTGATCCGGCGGCGCAGACGCAGTGCGAGCGGGCGAAGCAGATCCGGCGCACCTCGAAGCCAGTGACGCCGTCGCTGGCCCGGGCCTTTTTCGAGAGCGGCTTCTCGGTGGTCGCGGCGGAGACCGCCGACGGCGGCCCCGGCCTGCTGACTGCCTATTTCGCGCCGGAGTATCCGGCCCGGAGAAGCCCCGGCGGTGAGTTCGACATGCCGGTGCTGGCCCCGCCCGCCGGCTGGACGCGCGGCCAGGTCCTGCCCGAGCGGGCGGCGATCGAGGCGGCCCCGCCGACCTCGCCGCTGGCGTGGATGCGGGCCGAGGACCTGTTCTTCATGCAGATCCAGGGGTCGGGCTATCTGACCTTCGAAGACGGCTCGAAGGCGCGGGCGGCCTACGCCGCCGACAACGGCCGGCCGTTCACCGGCATCGCTCGCCCGATGGCGGAACAGGGCCTGCTGCCGCCGAACGGCACCTCGGGCGAGGCCATCCGAGGCTGGCTGGCGGCCCATCGGGGACCGGAAGCGCGGGCGGTGATGACGCTGAACCCGCGCTACATCTTCTTCAAACTGGACCCGGACGACGGCGGCGATCCGAACGGGGCGGCGGGGATTCCCCTGCCGGCGCGGCGCGCCATCGCCGTCGATCCGAGCCACTGGCGCTATGGCGACCTGGTGTGGATCCACGCCGACGGGGGCAATCTGGTCGGCGCGCGGGGGAGCTATCAGGGACTGGTCGTGGCGCTGGACACGGGCTCGGCTATCCGCGGCCCGGTGCGGGCCGACCTCTACATGGGCCGCGGCGCGGCGGCCGGCGAGGAAGCCGGCGCGGTGCGCCATCCCCTCAGGATGTGGCGGCTGGTTCCGCGGCCGTAGTCCGGTCCTGCCCCGGGCGCCACGCCGAAAAAAAGGTGTGGCGGAGTCGGCAGAGTCGGCGCCGGCCCGCAGAAATTCGCTGTGTCAGAGTCGGCAGAGTCTCCATCGGCGCGCCTGGGGCGGTGCGGCGGGGATGCGATTGTCAAAGACCGGCGCCTGCCAGGGGCGACAGGACGAACGGCATTATGCGCCCGCCGGCTCATCCGGACGGAAGATCGGTTCTGGAATCAGTGAAGTGACTGAAAAGGCGGGATATCATCTCCACAATCCGACTATAATTCCCCGGACTGTCAGCACAGCGTCATGGGTGCTTGGGCGGCGGCGCAACCGACCCCCGCCGCCGTCATCCTCGGGCTTGACCCGAGGATGACGGACAAGGAGGCGGGGGCGTCCGGCCTTACCGCCGGCGCATGCCGCCGAGGATGCCGCGCAGGATTTCGCGGGTGAGGGTGCTGCCGGCGGTCCGCAACACGGACTTGGTGGCCGCCTCGATGGGGGTTTCGCGGGTCGAGCGGCGGGGGGCGCGGGCGCGGGCTTCGCGCTCGAGGCGGGCCTGTTCCTTTGCGCGGCCGGCGGCGGCTTTGTCGGCCTCCTTTGCGGCCGCGGCCTCGGCCTTCGCGCGGGAGTCGGCCAGTTTCGCCTCGGCGGCGGCCTGATCAGCCGCGCCTCGGCGGGCGGCGAGGATTTCCTCGGCGGATTCCCGGTCGACCGCCGTGTCGTAGAGGCCTCGCACCGGGCTGGCGGCCATGACCGCGGCGCGTTCGGCCTCGGAGGCGGGTCCGAGGCGGCTGTCCGGCGGACGGATCATCGTGCGGGCCACGACCTTGGGGGCGCCCTTCTCATTGAGGGTCGAGACCAGCGCCTCGCCGACGCCGAGCGACTGGATCGCTTCGGCGGTGTCGAAGCCGGGGTTGGCGCGGAAGCTGTCCGAGGCCGCCCTGAGGCCGCGCTGTTCGGACGGGGTGTAGGCGCGCAGGGCGTGCTGGATGCGGTTGCCCAGCTGGGCGAGGACGCTGTCGGGGATGTCAGCCGGGTTCTGGGTGACGAAATAGACGCCGACGCCCTTGGAGCGGATCAGGCGCACGACCTGCTCGACCTTCTCGCGCAGGGCGTCGGGGGCGTCGGTGAACAGCAGGTGGGCCTCGTCGAAGAAGAAGACGAGGCGCGGTCTGTCCGGGTCGCCGACCTCGGGCAGTTGTTCGAACAGCTCGGACAGCAGCCAGAGCAGGAAGGCGGCGTAGAGACGCGGACTGCCCATCAGCCGGGTCGCGTCGAGCACATTGACCTGGCCGCGGCCGTCGAGGCCGGTGCGCAGCATGTCCTCCAGCCGCAGGGCCGGTTCGCCGAAGAAGGCCTTGCCGCCCTGCTGCTCCAGCTGGAGGATCGAGCGCTGGATGGCGGCGATGGAGGCGGGGGCGACGTGGCCGACCTCACGACCGATACGCTCGGCGTTCTCGCCGACATGGGCCAGCAGGGCGCGCAGGTCGTCGAGGTCGAGCAGCAGCAGGCCTTCCTTGTCGGCGACGTGGAAGACCACCGAGAGGACGCCTTCCTGGACGTCGTTGAGATTGAGCATGCGGCCGAGCAGCAGCGGGCCGATCTCGCTGACCGTGGTGCGGATCGGATGGCCCTTCTGGCCGTAGAGGTCCCAGAACACCGTCGGCGCAGCGCGCGGCTGCAGGGTCAGGCCCATTCCGGAGGCGCGGGCGAGCAGCTTTTCGTTCGGGGAGCCCGGCACGGCGATGCCGGACAGGTCGCCCTTAACGTCGGCGCAGAACACCGGCACGCCCGCGTCGGAGAAGCCCTGGGCCATGATCTGCAGGGTCACCGTCTTGCCCGTGCCGGTGGCTCCGGCGACCACGCCATGACGGTTGGCCCGGTTCAGCAGCAGGGCCTCGGCCCGGCCGCCGCCCTCCGTCGGGGATTGGCCGAGAAACAGGCCGGGGGCGGCGTCAGTCATGGGAACTCCGGGGAAGGATCGACGCTCATGCTCTACCGGCCAGCGTGGCGGTTCAAGCCCGGTCAATGGACCGATTGACGGCGACCCCGGGGACCTTGACCATATGCCGATGAAGAACCCGATCAGCCTGCCGACCTCGACGGTGGCCCGCAATGCGCTGGTGGCCATCGCCGTGGTCGCCACCGGAGGCGCGGTCTACTGGCTCAGGGACATCCTGACGCCGCTGGCCATGGCCATTTTCCTGCTCATCATGATCGACGGGGTGAAGCGGTTCATCGAGGAGCGGACGCCGGTTCCGGCGCGTCTGGCGGGGGCGGCGGCCCTGATCGTGGTCGTTCTGGGCTTCTTCGCCTCGATCGCCATCATCGCCAACGGCGCCCTGAATTTCTTCGACGAGGCCTCGGGGGTGACCGCAGGCATCGGACCGCGGCTCGACCAGATCATCCACGACGTGTCACAGCTGTTCGGCGTAGAGACCGCGCCAACCGCCTCGGAGTTGATCGCCCAGCTGGATATCCGCAGCTACCTGGCCGCATTCGCGCGCCAGGCCCAGGGCGTGGTGACCGGCTCCGTCTTCGTGCTGATCTACCTCGCCTTCCTGCTGGCCTCGCAGGCGGGATTCAAGCGCAAGCTGGTCGGCATGTTCCCCGACCGCGCGGCGCGGGGCGAGGCGGTGGAGGTATTCCAGCGGGTGCGTGGCGGCGTCGAGGGCTATCTGTGGGTGCAGACGGTGACCGGCGCCCTGATCTGCGCGGCGGCCTGGGTGCTGATGCGGGCGGTCGGGTTGCAGAACGCGGAGTTCTGGACCTTCGTCATCTTCATCGTCGGCTTCATCCCGGTGCTGGGCGGGGCGGTGGCCGGCCTCGTGCCGCCGATGTTCGCCCTGGTGCAGTTCGAGACCTATTGGCAGGCCGCGGTGCTGCTGGGCGGCCTGCAACTGATCCTGTTCGTCAGCGGCAATTTCATTCAGCCGCGCATGCAGGGCGACAACCAGAATATCGATCCGGTGGTGGTGCTTCTGGCCCTGGCCTTCTGGGGCAAGGTCTGGGGCGTGGTCGGCATGTTCCTGTCGACCCCCCTGGCGGTCATGGCGATGGCCATTCTGGCGGAGTTCCGGGGGTCGCGCTGGATGGCCATCCTGTTGTCCGGTGACGGCGAGCCCTACGCCGAGGAAGAGGGCCCCGCCAAGCCCGACCGGGGCCGCGTCAACCCGCCGCAGCCCAAGGCCCCCTGAGCCTTTCCGCCGCCCTTGATTGGCCACAACCGGCGCCTATCTCAGCCCTGTCGCCGCGGCTCCCCTCCCCCAATGCCGCGGCGCCGAGATCGGCGCCACCCCTCCCCCTCCTGGGCGCCGGTCCGAACAGGCCGCCGGGCGAAAGTCCGGCGGCCTTGTCGTTTGGGGGTCGTGATGACTGATGCACGGAAGTCACGCAGGGCGGGCCGAGTGGTGCGCAGGCCACATATCGGCGTCCGATCAGGAACGGCCCGAACAGGCATGCCGTTGGAGCGGCCGGAGGAGGGGGCTCATCCAAGGATATCTGCCATGCTGAAGACCCTTTCCGCCGCCTCCGCGGCGCTCCTGCTCACCGGCGTCGCGGCGCCCGCCCTGGCCCAGACCGTCCCTGACTGGTCCGGCCCCTATATCGGCGTGTACGGCGGCCATGTGGAATCGCGGGACGACAAGAACGAGACGCTGGTGTTCGACCGCGATCTCGACGGCTCTTATGACGACACCGTCACCACCGCCGGCGGCGCCGACGCCTTCGGCCCCGGCTTCTGCAGCGATCAGGCCAGCGGCGGCGCGACCCGCTGCGACAGGGACGGCGCCGGCGTCGAGGGCGGCGTCCGGCTGGGCTACGACATGCAGATCGGCCGCTGGGTCGTCGGCGCAGTCGGCGAACTGGCCGGCGCCGACGTCGAGGACAGCGTCACCGGTTTCAGCACCACCCCTGCCTACTACAGCTTCACCCGCAACCTCGATCACACGGCGGCCCTGCGCGCCCGTGTCGGCTATGCGGCGGGTCCGGCCCTGATCTACGCCACGGGCGGCGCGGCCTACGGCAAGGTCGAGAACAGCTTCGTCACCAACAACACCGCAAACAGCTTCACCGTGACGACGGACGAGGACGATGCGGACGGCTTCCAGGTCGGCGGCGGCGTGGAGTGGCGGCTGGCTCCCGGCCTGAGCGTGACGGGCGAGTACCTCTATTCGAACCTCGAGACGGGCGACTACAACATTCGCGTCGCCAGCACGGGCGCGACCCCGGCGAGCAATCCGTTCATCCTCGCCCCGAACACCACGGGCACGGACGTGATGCGCTCGAACGACTCGTTCAAGACCCACGGCTTCCGGCTGGGCATGAACGTCCGTTTCTAGAAACGGGGGTCGCGACCTTCGCGGCGCATGGAGAGCCGGTCCCGCGGGGGACCGGCTTTCTTCGTTTTGGGCTTCCCGGCGGCGGCGGCCTGTCCTAGTGGAGCCGGGTCGGACGGACGCCTTGCCGAAGCGGCGAAGCGGCCTAGTCTGACGACGTTTCCGGCGGCCCGGTCTGCGGCCGCGTTCCGCAAGAGAGCCCTCCATGCCCGGCGCCTCCGCCCCCACGCTCCCTCAGGCGATCACCCTGGAGGCGCTGGAGGCGAGTTTTACGGCCGAGGTTGGCGGCGCCTGGAGCGACGCGGCCCGCTCCTACCTCGTCCAGGCCCATGAGGACTATGTCGCCGACGAGACGCCCGACCTCGCCGGGGCCGACCTGGCCTGTCTGCTGGCCTCGGTGTGGAAGTCGGCGACGGGGCGCAAGCCCGGCGACGCGGCCCTGATCACCCTGGGGCCGGTGACCGGCGCCGACGGCCGGGCCGCCGGCTACGACGCGATCGCCATCATCCAGGACGACCGGCCCTTCCTCGTCGACAGCGTCATGGGCGAACTGGCCGAGGCCGGGGTCACGGTGCGTTCGATGTTCCACCCGATCGTGGAGATGGACGGCGTCCGCACCTCGTTGATCGTGGTCGTCATCGATCCGGCCCCGCAGGAGCGTCGGGACGCCCTCGGCGAGAGCCTGGCGGCGACCATGGCCGACGTGCGCGCGGCGGTCTCGGACCACGCGGCGATGAACGCCCTGATGGCGCGCTCGATCGGGCATCTGGAAGCCGGCGTGCAGGGGGTCGATCCGGACGTCCTGGCCGAGAACATCGCTTTCCTGCGCTGGCTGGAGGCGGACCATTTCGTCTTCCTCGGGGCCCGCGACTACGACTACCCGCGCACGCCGGACGGCGGCTACGAGGCGGAGGCCCCGCTGTCGCAGTCGGGTCAGGGGCTGGGCGTGCTGGCCGATCCGGAGCGCACCGTGCTGCGCCGCGCCAACGAGCCGGCGGTGCTGACCCGATCGATGAAGCGCCAGCTGAACCTGTCCGAGCCGGTGACGGTGGCCAAGGCCAACGCCCGCTCGCGCGTCCACCGCCGGGCCTATATGGATTACATCGGGGTCAAGCGGTTCGGACCGGACGGCAAGCCGTCGGGCGAGACCCGTTTCGTCGGCCTGTTCACGGCCGAGGCCTATGACAAGACCGCCAACGAGGTGCCGCTGCTGCGCCGCAAGGTGGCCAACGCCCTCGCCCGGGCCGACAAGGCGGCGGGAACGCACAGCCACAAGCGGCTGAAGAACATCCTCGAGAATTACCCGCGCGACGAGCTGTTCCAGATCGGCGAGGACGAGCTGCTGAATATCGCGCTGGGCATACTGCACCTGCACGACCGGCCGCGGATCAAGAGCTTCACGCGCAAGGACCCGTTCGACCGTTTCGTCTCGGTGCTGACCTTCATTCCGCGCGAGCGATTCAACCCGGCCGTCCGTGAACGGATCGGACGTATTCTGGCGCAGGCTTGGGGCGGGCGGCTGTCGGCCTGGTATCCGCAGCTGTCGGACCAGCCGCTGGTGCGCATCCACTACATCATCGGCGTCACGCCGGGCGATCATCCGTGCCCGGATCAAGCCGAACTCGACGCCGAAATCGCCGAGGCCGGGCGGGGCTGGGTCGACCGGTTCGAAAGCGCCCTGCGCGCCGCCGACGTCGACGACGTCCAGGTCGGGCCGCTCAGCGGCCGCTGGGCGTGGGCCTTCAAGGCCGGCTACCGCGACCGCTACGACGCCGACGAGGCGGTGCGCGACCTGCAGGCCGCCGACCGGCTGAACGCTTCGGGCCTCAACGACGGCGGCGATCCCGTGACCGTGCGGGCCTTCCGCGGCGGGGGCGACGGACCGCTGAATTTCCGCTTCAAACTGTATCGCCGGGGGGCGGCGGTGCCGCTGTCGGACGTGCTGCCGATCCTCGCCGACATGGGGCTGAAGACGCTCGAGGAGTGGGGCCACGCGCTGAGCCCGCTGGGCGGGCCGGAGATCCACGTCCACGAATTCCTGCTCGAGGACCCGCGCGGCGGCGATCTGCATTTCGACGACGTCAAGGAGCCGTTCGAGGCGGCCTTCGCCGCGGTCTGGACGGGGCGCACCGAGAGCGACGGGTTCAACCGGCTGGTCATCGAACTGGGGGTCGAGTGGCGCGAGGCCGCGCTGGTCCGGACGCTGGCCCGCTACCGCCAGCAGACCGGGCTCGATCCGAGCCAGGCGGTGCAGGAAGAGGCGCTGCGCGACTATCCGGCCGTGGCGCGCGGCCTGCTGTCGCTGTTCCACGCCAAATTCGATCCGGCGGCTGGCGGCGACGCCACGGCCCGCGAACAGGCGGTGACAGAACAGTTCGACAAGCTGATCGATCTGCTGCGCGACGTGAAGAGCCTGGACCACGACCGCGCGCTGCGGCGGATGGCGCTGCTGATCCAGGCGATCAAGCGGACCAACTATTTCCAGACGGCGGCCGACGGCGAGCCCAGGGCGCACATCTCGATCAAGATCGCCTCGCGCGAACTGGATGACGTGCCGCTGCCGAAGCCATTCCGCGAAATCTTCGTCTGGGCGCCGCATATCGAGGGCGTGCACCTGCGCTTCGGCCCGGTGGCGCGGGGCGGCCTGCGCTGGTCGGACCGGCGCGACGATTTCCGCACGGAGGTGCTGGGCCTCGTCAAGGCGCAGCAGGTCAAGAACGCGGTCATCGTGCCGGTCGGCTCGAAAGGCGGCTTCTTCCCGAAATGCCTGGCGGGCATCGTCCGCGCCGGCGGCGACCGCGACGCCCAGCAGGCCGAGGCGATCCGGGCCTACAGGACCTTCCTGTCGGGCCTGCTCGACATCACCGACAACATCATCGCCGACGGCTCGGTGGTTCACCCGGTCGATGTGGTGCTGTGGGAGGGCGACGATCCCTATCTGGTCGTGGCCGCGGACAAGGGCACGGCGACCTTCTCCGACATCGCCAACGGCATCTCCGCCGACTATGGATTCTGGCTGGACGACGCCTTCGCGTCCGGCGGCTCGGTCGGCTACGACCACAAGGAGATGGGGATCACCGCCCGCGGCGCCTGGGAGGCGGTCAAGCGCCACTTCCGCGAGATGGGCAAGGACATCCAGACCGAGCCCTTCACCGTGGTCGGGGTCGGCGACATGTCGGGCGATGTGTTCGGCAACGGCATGCTGCTGTCCAAGGCCATCAAGCTGGTTGCGGCCTTCGACCACCGCGACATCTTCATCGATCCGAACCCGGACCCGGTCACCAGCTGGGTGGAGCGCGAGCGGATGTTCAACCTGCCGCGGTCGTCCTGGCAGGACTACGACGCGTCGAAGATCTCGAAGGGCGGCGGCGTATTCTCCCGCTCGGCCAAGTCGATCACCCTGTCCCCCGAGATCAAGGCGGCGCTGGCCGTCGACGCGGACGCCCTCGACCCGCCGGCCCTGATGAAGGCGATACTGCAGGCCCCGGCCGAACTGCTCTATCTCGGCGGCATCGGCACCTATGTGAAGGCGCCGCACGAGTCCGACGCCCAGGTCGGCGACAAGGCCAACGACGCCATCCGCGTCGACGGCCCCGATCTGCGTGTGGCGGTGGTGGGCGAGGGCGCCAACCTGGGCCTGACCCAGGCGGGCCGCATCGCCTTCGCGAGGAGCGGAGGCCGGATCAACACCGACGCCATCGACAATTCGGCCGGGGTCGATTCCTCCGACCACGAGGTCAACATCAAGATTCTGACCGGGGCCGCGATCGCCTCGGGCGCCCTGAAGGCGAAGGACCGCAACGCCCTGCTGGCCTCAATGACGGAGGAGGTCGGGCGCAAGGTGCTGGTCCACAACTACGACCAGACCCTGGCTATCAGCCTGCAGGAGGCCGAGGGCGCCGGGGCGCTGGATTCGCAGCAGCGCTTCATGCAGTGGCTGGGCGGCAAGGGGAAGCTGGATCGCAGGGTCGAGGGTCTGCCCGACGATCTCAAACTGGCCGAGATGAAGGCCGCGGGTCAGGCGCTGACCCGGCCCGAGCTGGCCGTGCTGACCGCCTATTCGAAGATCGAGCTGTTCGATGACGTGGTCGCCTCGGCCGCGCCGGACGATCCCTTCTTCCACCGCACCCTGGTGCGCTACTTCCCCGAGCCGCTCGCGAAATTCGAGGCGGACATGGAGCGGCACCGGCTGAAACGCGAGATCATCTCGACGGTGTTGTCGAACGAGATCGTCAACATGTGCGGCCCGACCTTCCCGGAACGGCTTCGGCTGTCGGCGCAGTGCGACACCTCGGCCCTCGTCATCGCCTTTGAAGCGGCGCGGCAGGTGTTCCGCCTCGACGAGGCGTGGGACCGGGTGTCGGCGCTCGACCTGGAGGTTCCGGCCGACGCGCAGATCGCCCTCTACCGGGAAATCTCGACCGTGCTGCGCCGCCAGGCCTTCTGGCTGGCCCGGCGGGCGACGCGCGAGGGCGCCTCGGTGGACAGTCTGATCGCCGCCTACCGTCCGGCCGCCGACGCCCTGCGCGCCGCCGGTGGCGCGGTGCTGTCGCGGTTCGAGCAGGGCAAGCTCGAAGCCCGCATCGCAGCCTTCGCCGGCTATGGCGCCCCCGCCGCCATGGCCCGCGACCTGGCCATGTTGCGCCCGCTGGTGGCCACGGCGGACATCGGCGATCTGGCCCGGGAGGCCGGCTGGCCCGAGCCCGCCATGGCGACGCTGTACCACCAGGTCGGCGCGGCGTTCGACTTCGACCGGCTGCGGGCGGCCGCGGGGGCCGTGCCTTCAGCGGATCATTTCGACCGCCTCGCCGTGCGCCGGATGATCGAGGACCTGATGAACGAGCAGGTGGTGCTGACGCGGGCCGTAGCCCGGTCGGCGGACGCCTCGGTCGGGGCCAGTGAACTGTCGGCCGAGAAGGCGGTCGACCGCTGGATCGGGCCGCGCCTGTCGACGGTCGAGGGCGTGCGCGCCTCGGTGGACGAGATCGAGGCCTCCGGCTCCGGCTGGACGTTCGCCAAACTGACCATCGCCAACGCGGTCATCCGGGAGATCGCGTCCTCAGCAGGCTGAGGACGCCGTCATGAGTGGGCCGCGGTCGTCGGCCCTCCGGGACCTCCCGACCCGACGCGGCCTGGCGCTTCGCGCGGGCGGGTTCGATCTGCTAGCGTGCCGGGGTATGGGAGAGGGCTGCCGATGCCGCGTAAATTCCTCGTCGTCGTGGACGACAGTCCGGAGTTCGAGGCGGCGCTGGGCTACGCCGCGCGTCGTGCGCGTTCGACCGGCGGCCACGTGGTCATGCTGCGGATCATCCCGCCAGCGGCGTCGGACGCGCACTGGGCCGGGGTGCGCGAGGAGATCGAGCGGCAGACCCGGGCCGAGGCCGAGGCGACGCTGAACAAATGGGCGTCCGAGGCCGCCGAACGGTCCGGTTCAACCCCCATGCTGCTGATCGAGCGGGGCGAGCCGCAGGGCTGTATCCGCAAGGTCGTCGGCGAGGATCCGGACATCAAGATCCTCGTGCTGGCGGCGGGCTCGACCGCGCCAGGGCCGCTGGTGGCGGCGGTCGTCAAACAGGGTGCGGCCTTCACCGGCCGCAAACTGCCGGTGACCATCGTGCCGGGGGAGCTGACCGACAAGGAGATAGAGGATCTGGCCTAGCCAGAAGGGCGCTATCGCTCGGCGCGCGGCGCCTCGCTGCTTGAGCGCGCCCCCTCCACCGCCTTCGGCGGTCCCCCTCCCCCGGTGGGGGAGGACTGGTGCGGCGCCCTGGACCTTGAACCGGCCATCGGCGAGGCGCACTTGGGGGCCATGTTCATCCAGACCGAACCGACGCCCAATCCGAATGCGCTGAAATTCCTCCCTGGCCGGGAGGTTTCGGACGAGCCGCGAGAGTTCCTCACCATCGACGAGGCGGCGGCCTCGCCGTTGGCTGAAGGCCTGTTCCAGCTCGAGGGCGTGGCGGGGGTGTTCTACGGGGCCGACTACATCTCGGTGACGCGCGACCCGGCGGGCCCCGACTGGACCGGAATGAAGGCGCCGGTTCTGGCGGCGATCATGGATCATTTCGTTTCGGGCGCGCCGCTGATGCGCGGCGGAAGCCTCGACAGCGCCGGGCCCGCGGCGGAAGACAACGAAATCGTGACCGAGATCAAGCAACTGCTGGACAGCCGCATCCGCCCGGCCGTCGCCCAGGACGGCGGCGACATCCTGTTCGATTCCTTCGACCTCGAGACCGGGGTGTTGAGCCTGCGCATGCGCGGGGCCTGCGCCGGCTGTCCGTCATCCTCGGCCACGCTCAAGGCCGGGGTCGAGCAGATGATGAAACACTACGTCCCGGAAGTGACGCGGGTCGAACAGGTGATCTGACTATCCGCTCATCCCCGCCTTCGCGAGGATGAGCGGTTTGGGAGGGCGCGCCACCGTCCCCGACGAGTCCCTGAAACAAATCCGTCCTCGCTTAGTGGAGCGCACTCCGCCATCATGGACCCATGCCCAGGTTCGAGAGCGACAGCGACGTCCGGCGCCTCGGCGAGGCGCTCGCCGCCCTGCGCCGCGAGGCGAACCTGAGCCAGGCCGAGGCCGGGGCGCGGGTCGGCATGACCAGCCAAGGCTGGGGCCTCTATGAATCCGGCAAGCGGTCCGGCCTGTTCCGGCCCGATGTCCAGCGCCGTCTGACGACCGCGCTCGGCGCCTCGCCCGAGACGCTCGCCCTGAAGCTGGACGCGCCGGCCCCCGCGACGGACGGCCCCCCGAAGACCGGCGTGGCGAACCGGGGCCGCGCCTTCGCCGGGCCGGCGCCCGCCGCCACGACCCGCCGGCTGCAACTGTCCAACGACGACCTCGCGCCGTGGGCGGCGTCAGGCGTGGTGCTGGAATACGAGCCGGGGCGCTGGCCGCGCCGGGGCCAGGGCTGCGTCATCGAGATGGCCGATGGCGCGTTGCGGGTGCGCCTCTACGAGCGCGGCGACGCCGAGGCGCTGGTGGTGCTCGGGGTCCCGGACGGCGAGGAACGGATCGAACGGTCGGCGACGCGGCAGGTGTCGGCGGTCGTGGCCCGGCTGGATGTCTAGATGAAACGAAATGGTTGCAACAAAGCCGGTTGTGTGAAACTGTTCTGTCGGGAGCAGAGGGAACGGAGCCATGGCCAGGGTTGGAGGACCGGAGAAGGTCGATGCGTTCGTTGGCGCGCGGATCAGCCTGCGCCGCTCGGCGCTCGGCCTGTCGCAGACGGCGCTGGCGCAGCAGCTCGGCATCAGCTTCCAGCAGGTGCAGAAATACGAGACGGGGCAGAACCGCATATCGGCCTCTCGCCTGCACCGGGTGGCGACCGTGCTGGCCACCTCGGTCGAGGCCTTCTTCCCGCCGGTCGAGACGGCGCGCGGGCCGGCCGACACCGGTTGGGAGGCCTTGCGCCATATCGCCGCGACGCCGGACGGGCGGGCTGTGGCGGCGGCCTGGCCGCTGATCGAGGATCGCGACGTGCGCAAGGCGGTGGCGCGGGTGGTCCGGGCGCTGGCGCGCGCCGATTGACGGTCGACGCCGCTGGAGCGGCGTCATGAGGGTGCTGGTGATCGATACGGCGCTGGGCCTGTGCAGCGCCGGAGTGTTCCAGGTCGAGCGTGGCGCCGTCCGCACCTTGGGCCTGCGCTCGGAAGCCATGGCCAAGGGCCATCAGGAGCGGCTGGCGGGCATGGTGCGCGACGCGGTGGCGGAGGCCGGCGGCTTCGCGGGCGTCGACCGGATCGGCGTCACCGTCGGGCCGGGTTCCTTCACCGGCCTGCGGGTCGGGCTGGCGTTCGCCCAGGGCTTGGGGGCGGCGCTGGGCGCCCCGGTGGTGGGGATCTCGACGCTCGATGCGCTGGCGGCGTTGGTGAAGGGCGATGGCGCGACAGCGGCCCTGATCGACGCACGGCGGGCGCAGATCTACGCCCGCTTCTGGCGGAGCGGCGTGGCGCAGGGACCGGCCGAGGCCCTGTCGGTCGAGGCGGCGACGGCGCGGGTGCGGGTTCTCGGGCCGGAGGTCCGGCTGGTCGGGTCCGGTGCCGGCCTGGTCGCGGAGGGCGCGGCGGCGGCGGGGCTCGACGACCCCTCGCCCGAGGCGCTGGCCCGGCTGACCGCGGCGGCCGATCCGGCCGCGGACCTGCCGCGCCCGCTGTATCTTCGCGCGCCCGACGCGACGCCGCCCAGCCGCCTGCCGGGGCAGCCACGGCCGCAGACGCCATGAAGGAGCGGGGACTTTCCGCCGAAGTGGCGGCGGAAATGGCGCGGCCGATGGCCGCGATCCATGCCGAGGCCTTCGCCGGTCCGCATGACAGCCCGTGGAGCGCCGCGGCCATCTCCGCCCTGCTGCAACAGCCCGGCGTGTTCTCGGTCCGTGGGGAGGACGGTTTCATCCTGATGCGGGGCGTGGCCGGCGAGGCCGAGATCCTGACCCTGGCGGTGCGACCCGCGGCGCGCCGGGCGGGGCTTGGCGCGGGGCTTGTGCGCATGGGACTGGAGGGGGCCGTGGAGCTGGGAGCCACCCGGGTGTTCCTCGAGGTGGCCGAGGACAACGTCGCGGCTCGGGCGCTGTACGCCAGCGCCGGATTCGTCGAGGCGGGCCGCCGCCCCGGCTACTATGCGGGGACCGACGGGAGCCGGCGCGACGCCCTGCTTCTGGTTCTCAACCTGCCGGGAGTGCTTCCCTAGTCCGGCGGGGCAGCCTATCCTCCCGCCATGGACCGGATCGAGAAACTCTGCGCCGAGCGCGGCATGCGCATGACCGAGCAACGCCGGGTCATCGCCCGGGTGCTGTCGAGCGCCGATGACCACCCCGACGTCGAGGAGCTGTACCGCCGCGCCTCGTCGATCGATCCGCATATCTCCATCGCCACCGTCTACCGCACGGTCCGGCTGTTCGAGGAGGCGGGGGTCGTCGAGAAGCATGATTTCGGCGACGGCCGCTCGCGCTATGAGGAGGCCGGGGATGATCACCACGACCACCTGATCGACACGCGGTCGGGCGAGGTGATCGAATTCTTCGACGCCGAGATCGAGCGGCTGAAGACCGAGATCGCCGAACGGCTGGGCTTCGAGCTGATCGGCCACAAGCTGGAGCTCTACGGCAAGCCGATCGAGGGCGCCGAGCCGTCGGGCCGCGAGGGGCTGATCTTCAAACGCCATGCGGCGCGGGTCAGCCCGGGCGAGCTGGACTAGGCCGGCCATGGCGCGAACGGCGCGGGCGCATTATTAGTCCCCGCATGACCGACACTCTTGTTCCAGCGCCGGAGACGGCCGAGGCGGGCGTTCCGCCGAAGCGGCTGTTCATCAAGACCTACGGCTGCCAGATGAACGTCTATGACTCCGAGCGCATGGCCGATGTGCTGCGCCCGCTGGGCTATGCGCCGACCGACACCGCCGAGGACGCCGACTTCGTCATCCTGAACACCTGCCACATCCGCGAGAAGGCGGCCGAGAAGGTCTATTCCGAGCTCGGCAAGCTGCGGGTGATGAAGGAGGCCCGCGAGGGCGGCATGACCATCGCCGTGGCCGGCTGCGTCGCCCAGGCCGAGGGCGAGGAGATCATGAAACGCCAGCCGGCGGTCGATCTGGTGGTCGGGCCGCAGGCCTATCACCAGCTGCCGGAGTTGCTGACGCGCACGGCGCGGGCGCGGGGCGAGCGGATCGGGGCCGACTTCGCGCCCAATGACAAGTTCGACGCCCTGCCGGTGGCGCGCGGCGGCGACGGGGTGACCGCCTTCCTGACCGTGCAGGAAGGTTGCGACAAATTCTGCACCTTCTGCGTGGTGCCCTACACCCGCGGAGCCGAGTGGTCGCGGCCGGTCGCCGACGTGCTGGCCGAGGCGCGCGAGCTGGCGGCGCGGGGCGTGTGCGAGGTCACCCTGCTGGGCCAGAACGTCAACGCCTACGACGGCGAGGGTGCGGACGGGAAACCGTCGACGCTGGCGCGGCTGGCCTCGGCGCTGGCGGAAATCCCGGGGCTGGACCGCATCCGCTATACGACCAGCCACCCCAACGACATGTCCGACGACCTGATCGCCGCCCACGGCGAGCTGGACGCCCTGATGCCGTATCTGCACCTGCCGGTGCAGTCGGGCTCGGACCGCATCCTGCGGCTGATGAACCGCAAGCACGGGCGGCAGCAGTATTTCGAGCTCATCGAACGCATCCGCGCGGCGCGGCCGGACATGGCGCTGTCGGGGGACTTCATCGTCGGCTTCCCGGGCGAGACCGACGCGGACTTCGAGCAGACGATGGATCTGGTGCGGCGGGTGAACTACGCCTCGGCCTTCAGCTTCATGTATTCGCCGCGCCCCGGCACGCCGGCGGCGACGATGTCGGCGCAGGTTCCCGACGCCGTCAGCCGCGAGCGGCTGCATGCGCTGCAGGCCCTGCTGACCGAACAGCAGGTCGCCTTCAACGCGGTCCAGGCGGGGCGGACCCTGCCGGTGCTGTTCGAGCGCAAGGGCCGGCACGGGGCGCAGGCCATCGGCCGCTCGCCGTATCTGCAGTCGGTGCATGTCGAGGACGCGGATCATCTGATCGGCCGGATCGTTCCGGTGGAGATCGAGCGCGGCCAGCAGAACAGCCTCACGGGCCGGCTCCAGCAGAAGGCGGCCTGATGGCGCGTGAGAGTGAGTTCCTGGCGTTGGACGCCGCCGCCCTGCGCGCCGTCGTGGGTCCCCACAGCCGCCACATCGCCCTGATCGAGGACGCCTACAAGGTGCTGGTCGAGGCGCCGGGCGGCGGCGTGACCATCAACGGCTCGACGCGCGACCGGGCCCAGGCGAAGCGGGTCATCGAGACGCTGGCGGCGCGCTCGACGACCGGGGCCGAGATCACCGAGGCCGATGTGCGCACGGCGCTGGGCGCGGCGGCGACGCGGCCACGGGAGGGGCAGGGGACCGTGGCCCCGAACGCCATCGCCCTGCCGGTCGGACGCCGCGGGGCCATCGCACCCAAGACGGCGGCCCAGGCCAACTATCTGGACATGCTATCGAAATGCGAACTGACCTTCGGGGTCGGGCCGGCGGGCACGGGCAAGACGTTTTTGGCGGCGGCGTATGGGGCGTCCCTGCTGCGGCGGGGGCAGGTCGACCGGCTGGTCATCACCCGGCCGGCGGTCGAGGCGGGCGAGAAGCTGGGCTTCCTGCCGGGCGACCTGAACGAGAAGGTCGACCCCTATCTGGCCCCGATCTGGGAGGCGCTGAACGACATCCTCGGCCCGGACGACGTGCGCCGCCGACGCGACAAGGGCGAGATCGAGGCGGCGCCGATCGCCTTCATGCGCGGCCGGACCCTGGCCCACGCCTTCATCATCGTCGACGAGGCGCAGAACATGTCGCGCCTGCAGATGAAGATGGTGCTGACCCGCCTCGGCGAGGGCGCGCGCATGGTGGTCACCGGCGACCCGTCGCAGGTCGACCTGCTCAATCCGCGCGACTCCGGGCTGCGCCATGCCCTTCGCATCCTCAAGGACGTCAAGGGCGTGGCCATCCAGACCTTCGAGGCCCAGGACGTGGTCCGCCACGCCATGGTCGAGCGCATCGTACGCGCCTACGACGCCGACACGGCGAAGCATCGGCCAGCCGCCGACCTGGAAGACCCGGACTCGTGATCGAGGTCGAGGTCGAGGATGAGGCCTGGACGGCCGCCCTGCCGAACGCGGCGGCGGTGGCTGAGCGGGCGGCGACGGCGGCGCTGGGCACGGCCGAGGGCGGCGTCGTGGTGCTGCTGACCGATGACGCCACGGTGCGGGACCTCAACGCCCGCTTCCGCGGCCGAGACCGGCCGACCAATGTGCTGTCCTTCCCGGCGGCGGAGATGACCATCCCGGGGCAGGCGAAGCCGCTCGGGGATCTGGTGCTGGCGTTCGGTGTGTGCGCCGCGGAGGCGCAGGCGCAGGCCAAGACGCTGGCCGACCATCTGTCGCACCTGACCGTGCACGGCGTGCTGCACCTGCTGGGGCGCGATCACGAGGCCGAGGCGGAGGCTGAGGCGATGGAGGCCGAGGAGCGGGACATCCTTGCCAGGCTGGGCGTCGCCGACCCATACAGGGCCGATGCTCAAGCTTGATCCCGCTTCCCGCCGCGACCGCCTGATCCTGCGCTTCGGCCGCATCGCCCTGGCCTTTCTGGCCGGGGCCGTCGCGGCTCTGGCCCATCCGCCATTCGGGGTCCTGCCCGGCCTGCTGGGCTATGCCCTGCTGATGCTGCTGGCGGAGCGGTCGGCGACCGTCCGCGGCGGCTTCTGGATGGGCTGGCTGGCCGGCTTCGCCTATTTCTTCATCAGCTGCTGGTGGGTGGCCGAGGCCTTCCTCGTCAATCCGGCGCAGGCGTGGATGGCGCCGTTCGCGGCCTCGCTGCTGCCGATCGGTCTGGGCCTGTTCTGGGGGACGGCGACGGCGCTGTACCGCGGGTTTGCGCCGCCGGGCGTGGGACGGGTGCTCGTTTTCACAGCCTTCTTCTGCCTGCTCGAGTGGCTGCGCGGCCATGTGCTGACCGGTTTCCCGTGGAACCCGGCTGGAGCCAGCTGGGCGGCGGGTTCGGCCGGCTCGCAGTTCGCTGCGGTGGCGGGAGTCTACGGCCTCAGCCTGGTCACGGTCGCCGCGGCTTCGGCCTTTGGTCCGCTGGCGGGGCCGGGGCCACGCAAGGCGAGGATCGGCGCCGCCGTGGTCGGCTTCCTGACGCTGGCGGCGCTGCTGGTCGGGGGAGCGGTGCGGCTGTCCGGCGCCCGGCCGGAGGCGACCGACACCGTGGTGCGCATCGTCCAGGCCGATGTGGACCAGGAGTCGAAATGGACGCCGGAGGCCTATCGCGGCATCGTCGACCGCTATGTGAATCTGACGGCCCGGCCCGGGGCGGTGGTCCCGGACGTGGTGATCTGGCCCGAGGGCGCCCTGCCCGCATCGGCCAATCAGGTGTTCGCCGCCGGCTCACCGGACGCCGCCGCAATAGCGCGGGCGGTGCAGCCGGGCCAGAGCCTGATCCTCGGCCTCGGCCGCGGCGTGGCCGACCCGGCCGCGCCGGACGGGGCGCGCTACTTCAACAGCCTTCTGGTCCTGACCGACGAGGGTGGGGACGGGCTGAGGGTCACCGCAACCTACGACAAATACCGACTGGTGCCGTTCGGCGAATTCCTGCCGGCCGGCGGACTGCTGGGCGCGCTGGGCGTGCGCAGCCTGACCCATATGCCGCTGGACTTCAGCGCCGGCCCGCGGCCCGCGCCGATCGATATTCCCGGCCTGCCGCGGGTGCAGCCGCTGATCTGCTACGAGAGCCTCTATCCCGGCTTCACGCCCGGCGGCGCCGACCGGCCGCGCTGGATCGTCAATATCTCCAACGACGCCTGGTTCGGGCGCACCTCGGGCCCGCTGCAGCACCTCAACCTGGCCAGCTACCGCGCCATCGAGACCGGACTGCCGGTGGTCCGTGCGACCCCCACCGGCGTCTCGGCGATGATCGATCCGTGGGGGCGGGTGGTCGGAGACCAGAGGCTGGAGCCGGGCGAGAGCGGCGTCATAGACGCCCGCCTGCCGGCGCCGGCGGCGGCGACTGTCTACAGCCAATTCGGCGATCTGCTGTTCGGTCTCGGCCTGCTGCTGGCGCTGGCGCCTTTGGCATTGTATCGGACCCGACGCCGCAGGATCTCCGGAACCTAACCTATTTTAAGCGGTTTCCCGTCGTTGGGGAGGCCCTGAAACGGTTACGCAACCCAAGGCTGCGCATGGGCCGGAAATGGCGCGTTTTTCCGTGACAGCGCGGCCAAGCAGGCGCATTCAGGCCGGGCGTCACTCACGAGGGGCAGAACCAACGATGGCCAGAGGCAAGGGCGAGGACGGACCTCATCCGGTGGACCGGCATGTCGGCCGGCGCGTGTGCGAGAAACGACTGGCGCTCGGCTATAACCAGAGCGACCTCGGTCGGGCGCTGGGCCTGACCTTCCAGCAGATCCAGAAATACGAGAAGGGCGCCAACCGGATTTCGGCGTCGAAGCTCTGGGACATCGCGCGCTTCTTCAAGGTCGATATCGGCTATTTCTTCGAGGGGCTGAGCGGCGCCCAGCTGGCCGGTATGGCCGAGGGCGGAGGCGGCTACGAGCACGATTATCCTGCGACCCGCTACACGATCGAAATCGGCCGCCTGGCCCCGCAGCTGTCCACTCGCCAGCAGAAGCTGGCGCTGGAGCTGATCCGCGACATGGCCGACCGCAAGGACGCCGACGAGGCCTGAGTTCCGCGGCCGGGTCTAATCCGTCGCTGACACCCGCCGCCCGAAGTTCGGGGCGGCCGCCTTCTGTTCCGCCCAGTAGGCGGCGCCGTCGCGGGGCTTGAACATGGTTTTGGCCACGCCCTCGCGCGAGAGCACGGCGAAGGTGTTGGTCGAGGCCTGGTACAGCAGCACATCGCCATTGGGCCGCTCGACGCGCTCGACGCCCGCCGGCGGCCGGGTCGTGAAGGCCTGGACCTTGGCCAGATAGTCTTCCGCCGAGGACGCGCCGAAGTCGGCCCCGTTGGTCTCAAACAGCCGCGCCGTCTTGGCGTCGACCGTCTCGCGTCGGTTGGCGGTGAGAGCCGGCCTGGGCTTCTCCGGCCCGGCTTCCGCCGCCGGCGCCGAACTCGCACCACCCGGGGATATCATCGCCTCCGCGCCCTCCGCCGCCCGATCCCGAGTCTCCACCGCAGAGCCGCCGTTGCCGCAGCCCGCAAGGAGCGCGACCGCCGCCGCCGCCGCCGCCGGAACGAGCATGGCGTGTTTCAGTCCGATCATTGCAACCTCCATCTGAACCCCGAGAGTCCATAACGCCGTTATGCTGTTCCTGCAATGTTCTTGTGCGAGGCTGTCTCACTCGACGTCGTGCGACGCGGTCGCTAGATCATCGGCATGACCCAGGCGTCGCTGTCCGGACGAAAGATCCTGCTGATAGTGGGCGGGGGGATCGCCGCCTACAAGGCGCTGGAGCTGGTGCGCCTGCTGAAGAAGAGCGGCGCCGAGGTCCGGACGATCCTTACGTCGGCCGGGGCCGAGTTCGTTACCCCGATGTCGCTGGCGGCCCTGACCGGCCAACCGGTGCGGCAGGCTCTGTTCCTGCCCGAGGACGAAACGGCCATGGGCCATATCGAACTATCGCGCTGGGCCGATCTGGTCGTGCTCGCCCCCGCAACAGCGGGGCTGATCGCCAAGGCGGCCAACGGCCTGGCCGACGACCTGGCGTCGACCACCCTTCTGGCCACCGACAAACCGGTGCTGCTGGCCCCGGCGATGAACGTGCGGATGTGGCTGCACCCGGCGGTGCAGGCCAATGTCGACCGGCTGACGGGCTTCGACGGCTTCCATGGCGCGGCGGTGGTCGGGCCGGACGAGGGCGAGATGGCCTGTGGCGAGTTCGGACCGGGCCGGATGGCCGAGCCAACGGCGATCCTCGTGGCCATCGAGGGCCTGCTGACGGGGCCGGACGGCCGCCCGCTGGCGGGTCGGCACGCGGTGATCACGGCCGGGCCGACCTTCGAGCCGATCGACCCGGTGCGCGGCCTGACCAACCGCTCCAGCGGCAAACAGGGCTACGCCATCGCGGAGGCGTTGGCGGCGTTGGGCGCGAAGGTGACCCTGGTGTCGGGGCCGGTGGGCCTGGCGGCCCCGGCCGGCATCGAGCGGGTCTGGGTTGAGACGGCGCGGGAGATGCAGGCGGCGGTCGATGCGGCCCTGCCCGCCGACATCGCTGTGATGAGCGCCGCCGTGGCCGACTGGCGCGTCGATGGCGTCGCCTCGGGCAAGATCAAGAAGGCCCCGGGCGGCCCGCCGTCGCTGAGCCTGATCGAAAATCCGGACATCCTCGCGGGGGTGTCGGCGGCCGGCAAGAAGCGGCCGAAGCTGGTCGTCGGCTTCGCGGCCGAAACGACAGAGCTCGAGGCCAACGCCCGGGCCAAGCTGTCGCGCAAGGGCTGCGACTGGATCGTCGGCAACGACGTCTCTGAGGCGGTGTTCGGGGAGGAGTCCAACACCGTGACCCTGTTCATGCGCGGCGGTCAGGTCGAGCGCTGGCCCCGCCAGTCGAAGGCGGCGGTGGCGCGCAAATTGGCCGCCCGGATCGCCGAGCAATTCAAAGGCTGAGGAAAGACCACCCATGACGACCGTCCGCGTCGAACGCCTGCCGCACGCCGAGGGGCTGCCCCTGCCGGCTTATGAAACCACCGGCTCGGCGGGAATGGATCTGCGGGCCGCGGTGGCGGACGATGCACCCGTCACCCTCGCGCCGGGCGCGCGGGCGCTGGTCCCGACGGGGCTGAAGATCGCGCTGGAGCCGGGATTCGAAGCGCAGGTGCGGCCGCGCTCGGGGCTGGCGCTGAAGCACGGCCTGACCTGCCTGAACTCGCCCGGTACGGTGGACAGCGACTATCGAGGCGAGGTCGGGGTCATCCTGATCAATCACGGACAGGAGCCGTTCGTGATCCGCCGCGGCGAGCGGATCGCCCAGATGGTCATCGCCCAGCACGAGCAGGCCCGGATGTTCGAGGTCGCGACCCTGGACGAGACCGCGCGTGGCGCCGGCGGCTTCGGCTCAACCGGACGGTAGGCGGAGCCATTCGGCGCGACCCGCATTGAGCCTGCTCACGGTCAAGCTCGACCGAGGCAGACGGAGGTCGGCGTATGGAGTCCCTGTTTGATTCGATCGGCGCCTTTCTGGGCGGAATCTTCGGTCTCGCCCAAGGCGGGTTCGACAGCGTCAACCAGATCATGGGCCTGCTCATCGCGGTGATCGCGACCCTGATGATGCCGGCGTGGCGCAGCCTGTGGGGGACGGCGCTGGGGGCCGCGCTGGTGCATATCCTGATCGGGGTCCTGCGGCCGCTGCTGGACGGCGGCGCGGTGGCCCTGCCCGATCTGCTGAGCCTGACCTTCTGGATGACCGTGCTGGCCCTGTTCCTCGGCTACGCCATCGTCATCGCCGTGTTCTTCTTCATCAAGACGCTGCTAACCGGCGGCCTGGGCCGACGCCGCCACGCGCACTGATCAGGCCTGCCGGAAGCCCAGCACGTCCTGCATGTCGTAGAGGCCGGGCTTGCGGGCGCGGACCCAGGCGGCGGCGGCGACAGCGCCCTTGGCGAACAGGGAGCGGTCGATGGCCGAATGGCTAAGCGTCAGGGTCTCGTCTTCGGAGGCGAACAGGACGGTGTGCTCGCCGATGACCCCGCCCGCCCGCAGCGAGGCGAAGCCGATCTTGCCGGTTTCGCGCACGCCGGTGATGCCGTCGTAAGGCGGACTGCGTACGTCGGCGAGATCCTCGCCGCGGCCGCTGGCGGCGGCCTCGCCCAGCATCAGGGCGGTGCCCGAGGGGGCGTCGGCCTTGCGCCGGTGATGGGCCTCCAGCACCTCGATGTCCCAGTCGGCGGCGTCCAGCCGCTGGGCGGCGTGTTCGACGAGGCCGATCAGGATATTGACGCCCAGCGAGAAATTGCCGCTGCGGACGATGGCGATCTTCTCCGACGCCTTGTGGATGTCGCTCTCCTGCTCGGGCGACAGGCCGGTGGAGCCGATGACGAGGGCGGGGCCGCCACGTTCGGCGCAGGCCCGGGCCAGTTCGACCGAGGCTTCGGGGGTGGAGAAGTCGATGATCACGTCGCACAGCGACAGGTCGGGCGTCTCGCCGCGATCGAAGCGGGCGGCGACGACGACGTCCTCGCGGGCGTCGAGAGCGGCGGAGACGGCGCGGCCCATGCGACCCCGGGCGCCGGAGATGCCGGCATGGAATATGGCGCTCAAATCAGACCCCTGAACCTGTCGGCGGCACTGTGAAGGCTTTCCGCCCGGTCGTCATCCCCGCGGGGCCCGGGCGGCCTACTGCGCGGCTTCGGCGCCGAGAATATCGGCCCAGAAGCGTTTGGCCTTGCCGGCGAAGGACGAGTTGCGCGGCGTCTGCAGGTCGCCCAGCGACGCGGCCAGCTCCTCCAGCAGTTCCTTCTGGCGGGGCGTCAGGTCGGTCGGGGTCTCGACGAACAGCTCGACCACCAGATCGCCGCGCTGGCGGCCGTTCAGGTGCGGCATGCCCTTGCCCTTGATGCGCACGGTCTTGCCGGTCTGGGCCCCGGCCGGGACGGTGACGGGGGCCTTGCAGCGGCCGTCGCAGGCCTCGGACACCAGGCAGGGGGCGTCGATCTCGCCGCCGAGGGCCGCGGTGGTCATCGGCACCGGCACGGTGACCAGCAGGTCGAGATTGTCGCGCTCGAACAGTTCGTGCGGCGTGACCGAGATGAAGACGTACAGATCGCCGCGCGGGCCGCCGCGCTGGCCGGCGTCGCCCTCGCCCGACAGGCGGATGCGCGAGCCGTCGTCGACGCCGGCGGGGACCTTGAGCTGGAGCTTGCGGTTTTTGCGCACCTGGCCGTGGCCGTGGCAGGTCCCGCAGGGCTCGGCGATCATCTGGCCGTGGCCGCCGCAGCGCGGGCAGGTGCGCTCGACCTGGAAGAAGCCGTTGGCGGTGCGGACGCGGCCGGCGCCTTGGCAGGTAGTGCAGGTCGTCGGCTTGGTGCCCTTCTTCGCGCCGGAACCTTCACAGGTGTCGCAGGCGGCGGTGGTGGGAACGCCGATCTCGACGTCCGAGCCCTTGTAGGCCTGTTCGAGGGTGATCTCGAGGTCGTAGCGCAGGTCGGAGCCGCGGCGCGGGCCATGCTGCCGGGCTCCCCCGCCCTGACGGCCGCCGAAGACGTCGCCGAAGGCCTCGCCAAAGACCTGGGAGAAGATGTCGTTGACGTCGGCGAAGCCGGCCCCGCCCTGGCCGAACGGATTGCCGCCGCCGCCGTTGACGCCGGCGTGGCCGAAGCGGTCGTAGGCGGCGCGTTTCTGGTCGTCCGAGAGCACGCTGTAGGCCTCGGAAATCTCCTTGAAGCGGGCCATGGCGTCGTCGCAGCCGCCGTTGCGGTCCGGATGATGCTCCATGGCCAGCTTGCGATAGGCGGATTTCAGCCCGGCGGCGTCGATGGTCCGCTCGACGCCCAGAATCTCGTAATAGTCACGCGTCGCCATCTGGCGTTCGTCCTCTTACCCTGCCGTCGGCCGCGCCTCTTGTCGGGCGCCCACCGCAACGGCTGACCGGGCTGACATGGGCGCCCGGTCGACTGATGCAAGTTTTATGAAACGGCCCCGCCCGTCGGGTGACAAGCGGGGCCGTAGCGGTTTTGGAGAGCGTGTGTCCTACGCGCTCTTCTTCTCGTCGTCGGACTTGCCGTCGGCGTCCGGGGAGACTTCCTCGAATTCCGCGTCGACCACGCCGTCGTCGGCGGGGGCTTCAGCCGATCCGGCCTCGCCCGCGCCCTGGGCGGCCGCGTACATGGCCTCGCCCAGCTTCATCGAGGCCTGGGCCAGGGTGTTGGTCTTCTCGCGGATGGCGTCGGCGTCCTCGCCGTCCTTGGCCGCCTTGAGGTCGTCAAGAGCGGTCTGGATGGCGATCTTCTCGGCCTCGCCGACCTTGTCGCCGTGGTCGGCGAGAGCCTTCTCGGTCGAGTGGATCAGGCTGTCGGCCGAGTTCTGGGCCTCGACGAGGTCCTTGCGGGCCTTGTCCGCCGCGGCGTTGGCCTCGGCTTCCTTGACCATCTTCTCGATGTCGTCGTCCGACAGGCCGCCGTTGGCCTGGATGCGGATCGACTGCTCCTTGTTGGTCGCCTTGTCCTTGGCGGTGACATGCACGATGCCGTTGGCGTCGATGTCGAAGGCGACCTCGATCTGCGGCATGCCGCGCGGGGCCGGCGGAATGCCCATCAGGTCGAACTGGCCGAGGATCTTGTTGTCGGCCGCCATCGGGCGCTCGCCCTGGAAGACCCGGATGGTCACGGCCGACTGGTTGTCGTCGGCGGTCGAGAAGGTCTGGCTCTTCTTGGTCGGGATGGTGGTGTTGCGCTCGATCAGCGGGGTGAAGACGCCGCCGAGGGTCTCGATGCCGAGGGTCAGCGGGGTCACGTCGAGCAGCAGCACGTCCTTGACGTCGCCCTGCAGCACGCCGGCCTGGACCGCGGCGCCGAGGGCCACGACCTCATCCGGGTTGACGCCCTTGTGCGGCTCCTTGCCGAAGAAGGCCTTCACGGCCTCCTGCACCTTGGGCATGCGGGTCATGCCGCCGACCAGAACCACTTCGTCGATGTCCGAGGCCTTGAGGCCCGCGTCCTTCAGCGCCTTGGCGCAGGGCTCGATGGTGCGCTGGACGAGATCCTCGACGAGGGCCTCCAGCTTGGCGCGCGACAGCTTGATATTGAGGTGCAGCGGGCCGGAGGCGTTCATGGTGATGAACGGCAGGTTGACCTCGTACTGGGTCGTGGAGCTGAGCTCCTTCTTGGCCTTTTCGGCCTCTTCCTTGAGGCGCTGCAGGGCCAGTTTGTCGGAGCGCAGGTCGACGCCCTGCTCCTTCTTGAACTCGTCGGCCAGGTAGTCGACCAGACGCAGGTCGAAGTCCTCGCCGCCGAGGAAGGTGTCGCCATTGGTCGACTTCACCTCGAACACGCCGTCGCCGATCTCGAGGATCGAGACGTCGAAGGTGCCGCCGCCGAGGTCGTAGACGGCGATCTTCTGGCCGTCGTTCTTGTCGAGGCCGTAGGCCAGGGCGGCCGCGGTCGGCTCGTTGATGATGCGCAGCACCTCGAGGCCGGCGATCTTGCCGGCGTCCTTGGTGGCCTGACGCTGGGCGTCGTTGAAATAGGCGGGGACGGTGATGACGGCCTGGGTGACGGTCTCGCCGAGGTAGGCCTCCGCGGCCTCCTTCATCTTGCCGAGGGTGTAGGCCGAGACCTGCTGGGGCGAATAGTCCTTGCCGTGGGCCTTCACCCAGGCGTCGCCGGTCGGGCCCTTGACGATCTCATAGGGAACCATGCCCTTGTCCTTGGCCACCACGGGATCGGCGAAGTTGCGGCCGATGAGGCGCTTGATGGCGAAGAAGGTGTTGGTCGGATTGGTCACGGCCTGACGCTTGGCGGGCTGGCCCACCAGCACCTCGCCATTGTCCTGGATGGCGACGACCGAAGGGGTCGTGCGGTTGCCCTCCGCGTTCTCGATGACCTTGGGGTTCTTGCCGTCCATGACGGCCACGCACGAGTTGGTGGTGCCCAGGTCGATGCCGATGATTTTGGCCATGTTTTTTGTCTCTCACTCCATTTCAGCGGGCGGTGCGGCGGCCCTTGAGCCAGGCGCCGCGCGTGACCGCCCCCGGTAGCAGGGTCTCAGTCGTTTGTACGGTTCCGGTCGGATAGCCCCACGAGCTGCGGGGTTTTCCGGCGGGCTGTCGCCGATATGGGAAACACCCCCCGCCCCGCAAGGCCTGTCGGCGATTCAGCGTCAGTCTCCGTCAGGTGTTTCACGAAGCGCGCATCGGCATATAGTGGCCGCGGCGGCCCCGTCCGACGGGCCGGCCGAAAGGAGGGCCCATGATCGCCCGGAGACCATTCACCGCCGCCCTGATGGCCGCCGCGCTCGGCCTGGCGGGCTTCGCCGGCACAATCCCGGCGCCCGAAGGCCAGTCGAGCGACGGCCAGAACCGCCGCGTCCGTATCCACAACCAGACCGGGGTCGTACTGCAGACGCTGCGGGCGGCCGACGTGCGCACCGGGACCTTCGGCGCCGACCTGCTGGGCGGAACGCCGGTGGCCAGCGGCGCCAGCACGCCCGTGACCATCGACGACGGGTCCGGCGGCTGCCTCTACGATCTGCGGGCCGAGCTCGCCGGGGGGCAGACGCTGCTGCGCGAGAACATCAACGTCTGCCGCATCGCCGACTATTATCTGACCCGCTGAGGCGTCCGGCGGGAACCCGGCAATCACTCCCCCGTGACTCGACGGGCCGGAGAGGCGGCGTCACTGTCCCGCTTTCCGAAGCCGGAGGCCTTCCCATGCCCGATCTGATCCGACCCGAAGGCCCCGAGGCCGACGATTTCCGTTTCAGCCGCCGCGCCCTCGCAACAGGCGGACTCGGCGGGCTGTTCTTCGCCGGCTACGCCCCCGCCGCTCTGGCGGCGCAGGCCAATCCGGTGACGACGCCGGCGGACGGTCTGGAGACGGCGAACGTCAGCTACCCGGCCCCGGACGGGTTCGACCTGCCGGCGTATGTGGCGCGGCCCCGGGGCGACGGCCCCTTCCCGGTAGTGGTGGTGGTGTCCGAGATCTTCGGCGTCCACGAATACATCCGCGACGTCTGCCGCCGCCTGGCGCAGGCGGGCTATGCGGCCATCGCCCCGGCCTTCTTCGTGCGGGTCGCGGACCCGGCCGGCGCCGAGATGGCGCGGGTGCAGGAGATCGTCGCCGCCGCCGGCTATGAGCAGGTCATGGGCGACATCGCCGCCACCCTCGACTGGGCCAGCCAGCAGCTGTGGGCCAACGCCGACAAGGTCGGCATCACCGGCTGGTGCTGGGGCGGCAAGGTGGTGTGGCAGGCGGCTGCGCGGTTCGCCGCCATCGACGCGGGCGTCGCCTGGTACGGCCGACTGGCCCCGCCGGCGACGGCCTCGCCGGAGCAGAGGGCCGCCGGTGCGCCCTGGCCGGTCGATCTGGCCGGGGACCTCAAGGCGCCGGTGCTGGGCCTGTACGGCGAGGCCGACCGGGGCATTCCGCTGGACAGCGTCGAGGCGATGCGCAGCGCCCTGCAACGCGCCGGCCAGACCGAGAGCCGGATCAACGTCTATGACGACGCCCCGCACGGCTTCCACGCCGACTACCGCGACAGCTATCGCGCGGCCGATGCGGCCGACGGCTGGGCCAAGCTGCTGGCGCTGTTCGAGGCGCGGTTGAAGGGGTAGCGCCACCCCGCTCCTCCACTGCCGTCATCCTCGGGCTTGACCCGAGGATCAGAGGCGAGAGGCAGGCTGTGCGGCCGGGGCGGCCCCGCGATGATGCCCGTGTGACTTTCGACGGAGCACCGGACGGTCTGATCCTCGGGTCAAGCCCGAGGATGACGACCTGGGGTGGACTGTCCCGTCACGCCTTCCCGTCGAAATTCCCGCCGGTCTCGCTCGCCTTCGCATAGGCGGCGTTTCCGGCCGCGGCGCCGGAGCCCTTGGCGGCGACCACCACCATGGCCGGACGCACCGTGCGGCCGAACAGGGCGTAGCCGGCCTGCAGGGTCTGGAGCACCTGACCGCCCTGAACCGTGTCGGACGGCTGCTCCATCATCGCCTGATGCAGGTGCGGGTCGAAGGTCTCGCCCGGCTCGGGGGCGACGCGTTTCAGGTTGTTGGCCTCGAACGCCTGCAGCAGCGACTTCTGGGTCAGCTCCAGCCCGGTGACGAGACCGGCCTCGCCGGCGTCGGCGTCTTTCGGCGCGGCCTGCAGCGCCCGCTCCAGATTGTCCGCCACGCCGAGCAGGTCGCGGGCGAATTTCTGGATGGCGTAGGCGCGGGCGTCGTTGTTCGAGGTTTCAGCACGCTTCTTCGTATTCTCGGCCTCGGCCACGGCGCGCAGGGCGCGGTCCTTCCACTGGTCGCGCTCGGCGATCAGGGCGTCGATGGGTCCGAGACCGTCGTCCGGCTCGCCGTCGAAGCCTTCCGTCTGACCGATGTCGGCGGCCAGTTCCTCGGAGGTCGGGGTGTCGTCGTGAATGTCGCTCAAGTTTCCTGTCCGTCCAGCATTCGGCCCAGCACCCGGGCGGTATAGTCCACCAACGGTATGACACGGGCGTAGTTCAGTCGCGCGGGGCCGATGACGCCGATGGCGCCCAGCACCCGCTGCCGGCCCGTCATATAGGGCGCCGCGATGACGGCGGAACCCGAAAGCGAAAACAACCGCGTTTCCGCGCCGATGAAGATGCGCACGCCCTGGGCCGTGGAGACCCCGTCCAGCAGGCTGATCAGCTGTTCCTTCTGCTCCAGATCGTCGAACAGGACGCGGACCCGCTCGAGGTCCTCCACCGTCTCGCGGTCCTGCAGCAGATTGGCCCGGCCGCGCACGATCAGCGAGCGCTCGCGCTCGGCCCCGCCCGACCACGCGGCCATGCCGTCCTCGACCAGACGGGCGGCGGTTTCGTTCAGCTCGCGGCGGGCGGCGTCCAGTTCGGTGCGCATCTCGGTGCGCGCCTCGTGCAGCGGGCGACCCTTGAGCCGGGCGTTGAGGAAGTTGGACGCCTCCTGCAGGGTCGACGGCGTCACCCCCGCCTTCAGCGGCATCAACCGGTTCTCGACCGAACCATCGTCGCCGACCAGCACCGCCAGCGCCTGGTCGTGGCCGAGGGCGACGAATTCGACGTGCTTGACCCCGGCCTCGCGAACCGGGCTTGCCACGATGCTGGCCCCGCCGGCGAGGCCTGAGAGCAGGGACGAGGCCTCGTTGAGCGCCTCCTCGAAATTGCGCCCGCTGCCGGCCAGCCGGGCGTCGATCTCGCGCCGCTCCTCGCGGCTGACGTCGCCGATCTCGAGCAGGCCGTCGACGAATAGACGCAGGCCCGCGTGAGTCGGTATCCGCCCCGCCGAGGTGTGCGGCGCGCCCAGCAGGCCCGCCAGCGTCAGGTCCTGCATGGTGTTGCGGATCGAGGCCGGCGACAGCGCCACCCCGGTCAGTGACAGGGTGCGCGACCCGACCGGCTCACCGGTCTGCAGATAGCTCTCGACGATGCGGCGGAAGATGTCGCGGGCGCGCTGATCCAGCCCGGTCAGGCCGCCGGTCTCCAGCGCGGTCGAGGACAGCAGGGGCGGTTTCATCGCGGATCGGCCATCGAAGGGGCGGGGGCATACAGGCTCACGGTTTCAGGATAAGCAGCGCCGCGACCGCTTCCAAGGATTTCCGCCATGACCACCGCCCGCCCCTCCGAACGCACCCCTGAACAGCTCCGCGCCGTGACGCTGGAGACCGGCGTCAACCGCTACGCCGAGGGGTCGTGTCTGGTGACGTTCGGGCATACCAAGGTGCTGGTCACCGCCTCGGTCGAGGAGAATGTGCCGGGCTGGATGCGCGGCAAGGGGCAGGGCTGGGTGACGGCGGAATACGGCATGCTGCCCCGCGCCACCCACACCCGCGGTCGGCGCGAGGCCGCCTCGGGCAAGCAGACCGGGCGGACGCAGGAGATCCAGCGGCTGATCGGCCGCTCGCTGCGGGCCGTGGTCGACCTGAAGGCGCTGGGCGAGCGGCAGGTGGTGCTGGACTGCGACGTGGTCCAGGCCGACGGCGGCACGCGCACGGCGGCGATCACCGGGGCCTGGGTGGCCATGGCCTCGGCCTTCGACTATCTGCGCGCCGAGGGGGTGCTGAAGGCCGACCCCATCCTCGATCAGGTCGCCGCCATCAGCTGCGGCGTGTGCAGCGACCAGCCGGTGCTGGACCTCGACTATGAGGAGGATTCCACCGCCGAGGCGGACAGCAATTTCGTCCTGACCGGCTCGGGGACCATCGTCGAGATCCAGGCCACCGGCGAGAAGCGCGGCTTCACCCGGAGCGAGTTCGACCGCCTGTTCGAGCTGGCCGAGGGCGGCTGCGCGGAGCTGTTCGCGATGCAGCGGGCGGCGTTGGGGCGGTAGCGGTCAGCTGGCTGTCCGGCGCCGACGGTTGCGGCCCTTCGAGGCGGCCCTTCAAGATCGGGTCGGCGGCCCGCAGGTCTTCACTGCCGCCACTGTGTCGCTGACCCAGGACGAGTAGGGGCCGCCGGGTCCACGCAGTTCGATGTCGATGCCGGACCAATCGGGCGCGAAGGCGGAGGTCCGTATCACCCAGCTTTCGCTATGCCTTCTTTGGGGCGGGATCGGAACTGCGTCAGGCAGGTTGGGTTGCAGATTGATCGGCCCAGGTTTCAGCGCGGGCAGATCACGGAACGCCACCAAGGCGGACGCGAAGGCTTCGCACTCCGTGGTGAACTCCCATTTCACCCCGTTCTGTTCGAGCCAGCCAGACGCCTGAACCGGGCGGCCAGGCTGCATGCTGATCTCCAGCTTCGTGCCGCCCGATCCACGCGCACGGATGCCGAAGAAGTTCTCCTGCCACTCCCTTTCCGAGAAGCGGGTCGGGGCGTTCTCCGGGTCTTTCGCGCCAGCAGCTACAGAACTGCACGACGACAACAGGTAGCCGCAGGCTGTCAGCCAAAGGACGCGATTAAGAGCAAGGCTGCGCATCGGGATTCACCTCTGGGCCGAGTTCGGTCGGCCTCGGCGGTTCGGGGCTGTTAGCGGCCCGCGGACCGTCCTCGTAGACGTAGATGTTGTCCGGTTGGCCGTCGGCGCCGACAGTCACGATATAGAGATAGAAAGTCTCCGACGTTCGGCCATAGTTCTCTCTGGCCAAACGATTGTTGAGCAGGAAGAAGTCCCAGTCTGTTTGACTTGGATAAGGGTTGCCATTCGGGTGGCTGTGTACGTCGCCAATGTAAATATCGAGGGTGATTGGGTCGAAGTTTATTGTAAGGTCACCCGTGCTCCCGTCCGGGTTTTGGTCAAGGCCGGGGGTGACGGCATTTCCCCACACGGAATTGTTCGGTCCGCGCGCCAAGCCTCGGCCAAACTCGCGGTTGGCAAGGGTCGGCATACCAGTTTGAGGGTTCGTGTCGCCGACCCCTGCAGCCTTGCTCACAAAGGCGTCAGCTGATTGTGCCCCCGCCGCGTCCGCGTTCCACGGCAGCGCCGTCTCCGGATTGTCGCACGGATGTGGTGGCGAATACGGCGGGTCTTGCGGGTCCGGATCGACCTCCTCCTGATGGATGCCGCCGTCGTCGCCCGGAATGCCGCCGCCACCGCCACTTGCGGGAGGAAAGTTGCCATCGGGCCGGCGGCGCTGGCCCACGACCCAAACTGTTCCAAGATCAGTCGTGTCGGTCATTGTCGCCTCCTCGTTCCGGACAACTCAAGGCTATCCACGGCGGGGACGCAAATCACCGTTCCGCGATCAGCCCTCCTCCCCGTCCGGCAGGCCCATCATGTGGAAGCCGGCGTCGACGTGGATGACCTCGCCGGTGGTCGAGAAGCCGAGGTCGGAACACAACCACAGGGCGGCGCCCGCGACGCCCTCCATCGAGGTGTCCTCCTTCATCGCCGACATGGCCCGGCCCTGGGCGATCATGCCGCGGCCGCCCGAGATGCCGGCCAGCGACAGGGTGCGCATGGCCCCGGCCGAGATGGCGTTGCAGCGGATGCCCTTGGGCCCGAGGTCGCGGGCGATGTAGCGGGTCGCCGCCTCCAGCGCCGCCTTGGCCACCCCCATGGTGTTGTAGTTGGGGATGGCCCGCTCCGAGCCGAGATAGGTCATGGTCACCAGCGAGCCGCCGTTGGGCATCAGCTTCGACGCCCGTTTGGCCACGTCGACGAAGCTGAAGGCCGAGATGTTCATGGCCAGCAGGAAGCTGTCGCGGCTGGTGTTGTCGACGAAGCTGCCCTTGAGCTCGTCCTTGTTGGCGAAGGCCACGGAGTGGACCACGAAGTCGATGGTCCCGAATTCCTTTTCCAGCTCGGCGAAGGCGGCGTCCATCGAGGCGTCGTCGGTGACGTCGGCGGGGATCAGCAATTTGGCGCCGACGCTCTCGGCCAGCGGCCGCACGCGGCGCTCGAGGCCCTCGCCGAGATAGGTGAAGGCCAGTTCGGCGCCCTGGGCGGCCAGCTGCGAGGCGATCCCCCAGGCGATGGAGTTGCTGTTCGCGACCCCCATGATCAGGCCCTTCTTGCCCTTCATCAGGTCGCCCGTGGGCATGTTCCAGCCGCTCTCGCTCGCCATGGTCTGTCTCCGTGTTTCGAGCCGCGAGGGTTAGCAGGGGCGGCGATTGGGGGAAAGCGTCAGGCGTCTTCCGACGCGCGTCGCCGGGCCAGCCGGGCCAGCAGGGGCGTCGCCGTGACCCCGTGGACGATGATCGACAGCAGGATGATGAAGCCGACCACGGCCCACAGACGTTCGCTGTCGCCGAAGTCGCCGTGATTGATGCCATAGGCCAGGTAGTAGACCGAGCCGACGCCGCGAATGCCGAGAAAGGCCAGCAGCAGCCGCTCGCGCCACGGCTGGCCCGAGCCGACCATGGCCAGCAGGCCCGCGACCGGCCGGACGATGAAGACCACGGCGAGGCCGATCAGGGCGTCGGTCCAGGTCAGGCTGGACAGCAGGCCGTTGGCGAGCGCCCCGCCGAACAGCACCAGCAGGAGCATCATCAGAAGCCGCTCGATCTGGTCGGAGAAGTCGTGCATCTCCTGATGGAAGTCGTGATCGCGCTCGGAACCGCGGACCATCACGGCGCAGACGAAGACGGCGAGAAAGCCGTAGCCGTGGACGATCTCGGTGAGCGAATAGGCGATCAGGGTGGCGGCCAGTGCAATCAGGCCGTCGCCGAGCTTCGACAGGCCCCGACGACTGCGGAACAACAGATGGCCGAGAACCTTGCCGATCAGCAGGCCGGCGCCGAGGCCGGCCAGCAGCTTCCAGCCGACCTTGACCGTGAACCAGTCGAGGAGCCCGCCCTGGGTCGCCAGTCCGCCGGCGGCCGCGAGAATGGCCAGATGGACGAAGGGGAAGGCGAGGGCGTCGTTGAGCCCGGCCTCGGAGGTCAGGCCGAAACGCACCTCGTCCTCGTCGCCCGACCGCGGCGGCCCGACCTGGACGTCGGCCGCCAGCACCGGATCGGTCGGCGCCATGGACGCCCCGAACAGCAGGGCCATGGCGAGGCTGAAGCCCAGACCGGCCCAGCCCAGAAACGCTGTCGCCGCGATGGTCAGCGGCATGGCCACGATCAGCAGCCGCCAGGTCGTCGACCATTTGCGCCAGCCGGGCGGGCGGTCCAGCTTCAGCCCCGCCCCCATCAGGCTGATGATGACCACCAGCTCCGCCAGCCGTTCGGTCGCCGTGTCCCAGGTCCGCGGATCGGGATCGAAGGCCAGCACGCCGGTCGAGAAAACCGCGACACCCAGCGCCACGCAAAGGATCGCCAGCGTCAGCGGCAGGCGCTTCAGCCCCACCGGCGCCCAGGACACCAGCAGGACCACGGCGCCGAGGCCGAGCAGGAACAGGATGTAGGGATCGAAGGTCAGGGCGGCTCCGAGGTCAGCTTCGAAGGGTGTTGCGGCCCTGGAAGCGGGGCCGTGTGTCATAACGCCGGCCGGAGTCCTTCGGATGCGCACCCGGCCATTTCGTCAGAAGCCGACGGGTGGCGCCGGGGCGCCGGACCGGTAAGCTGCGACGTTCAGACAGGAGACCGCCTATGCGCCGCACCGCTTCCGTTCTCGCCGGCCTCGCCCTCGCCGCCGGACCCGCCTGCGCCTCGCCGCTCTCCGGGCCGGAGATGATGGCGCTGGCCGGGCAGTCACGAGAGCGGCCACCGGAGGTTGCGGTGCTGATCGTGCCGTCGGGCGACGAAACGTCCGGAGAATTGCTGAGCCACGCCGCCCCTGCGGATGGCGGAGGATTGCTGCGGCTGGCCGAGCCGGCCTTCACCGAGGCTGATTTCGAGGGCTGCCGCTTCGGCGTCGGCGTCGATCCAGAGACCTGTATCCGGAGCAGGCTGGCCGAGGGCGACGCGGCGGCGATCGCCGGGCCGCCCACCGTGGTCATTCTGCTCCGGCCGGGCCCGGGCTTCTACATCGGATGGACCTGCATCGGGGTCGGCGAGCGGCCGACGGCCGCGGACCGCCAGACCGTCTATCTCGACTGGCAACCGAACATGATCGAGGCCAGCGCGCGCGAGGCGGCCGGATGCATCCTGGCGGCGGCGGCCGAGAGCGGCGGGTAGGACTCAGACCTTCGACAGGATCAGCGTGCCGTTGGTGCCGCCGAAGCCGAAGCTGTTGGACATGACGTGCTTCAGTTCGCCGTCGTGGCGTTGGCGCAGGATCGGCATGCCCTCGAACTCGGGGTCGAGGTTTTCGATGTGGGCGCTCTCGGCCGCGAAGCCGTGCTTCATCATCAGCAGACAGTAGATCGCCTCCTGCGCCCCCGCCGCGCCGAGCGAATGGCCCGTGAGCGACTTGGTCGAGGAGATCATCGGCAGGTCGTCGCCGAAGACGTTGCGCACCGCGCCCATCTCCTTGGAGTCGCCGACCGGCGTCGAGGTGCCGTGCGGGTTCAGATAGTCGATGCGCGGATTGCCGGCCATCTCCAGCGCGATCTTCATGCAGCGCTCGGCCCCCTCGCCCGAGGGAGCGACCATGTCGTAGCCGTCGGAGTTGGCGCCGTAGCCGGTGACCTCGGCGTAGATGGTCGCGCCGCGCGCCCTGGCCCGCTCGTATTCCTCCAGCACGACGATGCCCGCGCCGCCGGCGATGACGAAGCCGTCGCGGTCCTTGTCATAGGCCCGGCTGGCGACCGCCGGGGTCTCGTTGAAGTTGGAAGACATGGCGCCCATGGCGTCGAACATGTTCGACATCGACCAGTCGATGTCCTCGCAGCCGCCGGCGAAGACCAGGTCCTGCTTGCCCCAGGCGATCTGTTCGGCCGCCGCGCCGATGCAGTGGGCGCTGGTCGCGCAGGCCGAGCTGATCGAATAGTTGATGCCCTTCAGCTCGAACCAGGTGGCGAGCACGGCCGACGGGCCGGAAGCCATGGCCTTGGGCACGGCGAACGGCCCGATACGCTTGGGCGAGCCCTTTTCGATGGTGGTCTGGGCCGCCTGCAGGATGACCTGGGTCGAGGGGCCGCCCTCGCCGACGATCAGGCCGATGCGCTCGTCCTTGATCTCTTCGGGCGTAAGGCCCGAGTCGTTCAGCGCCTCCTCGAAGGCGATGTGGCCCCAGGCGGTGCCATTGGCGAGGAAGCGGGCGGCCCGCCGGTCGACGTGCGGAGCCCAGTCCTCGGCCGTGTGACCCAGCGACGGCGGCGCCCAGACCTGCGAACGGAAGCCGTGAGCAGCGTGGTCGGGCGCGGCCTTTACGCCGGATTTCGCCTCGCGCAGCGAGGCCGCGACCTCGTCCTGGCCCGTGCCGATGGAGGAGACGATACCCAGTCCGGTGACGACGACACGCCGCATGGTGATTTCCTTGTTGAACTCAGACGCCGCCTTGCCCAGCGGTCTTGAAATGGGGTCAGCCGCCGACCGGTTCCGTGGCCCCGAACAGGCCGACCCGCATGTCATTGGCCGTATAGATGGGGACGCCGTCGGCTTCGAGAACCCCGTCCGCGATGCCCATGACGAGGCGCCGGTTGATGACCCGCTTAAGGTCGATCTTGTAGACCACCTTCCTGACGTCGGGCGTCACCTGGCCGGTGAATTTGACCTCGCCGACGCCCAGGGCCCGGCCGCGGCCGGGGCCGCCGATCCAGCCGAGATAGAAGCCGACCAGCTGCCACATGGCGTCGAGGCCCAGGCAACCGGGCATCACGGGATCGCCGATGAAGTGGCACTGGAAGAACCAGAGATCGGGATGAATATCGAGTTCGGCCTCGATCTGGCCCTTGCCGTGCGCGCCGCCGTCGTCGTTGATCCGGGTGATGCGGTCGAACATCAGCATCGGCGGAGCCGGCAGTTTGGCGTTGCCCTCGCCGAACAGCTCGCCCCGGCCCGCGGCCAGCAGCGCCTCATAGTCGTACGAGGAGGGACGGTCGGTCTGGGTCACGGGCGCTCGCCTCTCAGGGGCCGGCGGCGCAGACGCCGCTGATGGCCGGTGTGGCGGTCGGGTTACACGAGCACGGGATCGGGCTCAACCACCGCCGTCAGCGGCGGCCGGTCCCGGCGGGACGCGCCGCATTGCACAGCGGACGCTCCTGGGCTCCGAACACCGCACCCTGCCGCACCCAGCCGCGCAGCCGGCCCGCCCGGACGCGGCACCAGCCGTCCTCGCATTCGTCCATGGCCACGAGGGAGCGCGGCGACAGGCGGGCGCGGACCGGGGAGGTCTCCGAATGGCCGGAGTGGATGGGAACCTCCTCCTGCGAAGCGTTGAAGACGCTGCGGCGGCTGGACACCACGCTGCGGTGGACCCAGGCCACAGCGCCCTCGGGATCGCAGATCTTGCGCCACTCGGTGGTCTCGGCGATGACCTGCACGGGCAGGCCCGAGACGCGGTATTCCCACAGGATGCGATGGTCGAGGCCGGGGCCGAAGCGGGCGTGCACCTCGGACGACTTCAGCGACAGCCAGCGCGGCACCGGCTGGCCGCTCGGGGTCGGGCGACCGTCGGGCATGGTCTGGGCCGCCCCGGTCAGCGCCGCCGCGCAGGCGACGGCCGCCGTGACGGCCAGCCTTTGGAAGCGGGGACGGGCTTTGCTAGACACGCGGGGTCCGTGAAATTGAAGGCTCCGAATGTCCGCCCCCAGGCTTAAGGTCGTATTAACCAGACGGCTGCCCGACACGGTCGAGACGCGCATGCGCGAACTGTTCGACGCCGAGCTGAATTTGACCGACGCGCCGATGGACCGGACGGCGCTCGAGGCGGCCGTGGCGCGGGCCGACGTGCTGGTCCCGACCATCACCGACGCGGTCGACGCCGAACTGATCGCCGGGGCGGGGGACCAGTTGAAGATGATCGCCAATTTCGGCGCGGGGGTGGATCACATCGATGTCGAGGCGGCGGTCGGGCGCGGCCTGATCGTCACCAACACCCCCGGCGTGCTGACCGAGGACACCGCCGATCTGGCCATGGGGCTGATCCTGGCCGTCAGCCGCCGCATCGTCGAGGGGGCCCAGGTGGTGGCCGAGGGTCGGTTCGAGGGCTGGACCCCGACCTGGATGACCGGGCGGAAGCTGTGGGGCAAGCGGCTGGGCATTGTCGGTATGGGCCGCATCGGTCAGGCCCTGGCGCGGCGGGCCAGGGCGTCCGGGATGCAGGTCCACTATCACAACCGCAAGCCGATCCCGGACATGGTGGCCGACGAGCTCGGCGCGACATACTGGGACGACCTCGACCAGATGCTGGCGCGGATGGATATCATCTCGCTGAACTGCCCGGCGACGAGGGACACCCATCACCTGCTGTCGGCGGAGCGGCTGTCCCGGCTGCAACCCCACGCCCTGCTGATCAACACCGCCCGCGGCGAACTGATCGACGAGGCGGCGCTGGCGGACGCCGTGGCGCGTCGCGCCGTCGCCGGGGTCGGGCTGGACGTCTACGAGCACGAGCCGGCCATTCATCCCGGCCTGATGGGGCAGGCCAACGTCGTGCTGCTGCCCCACCTTGGTTCGGCCACCCTGGAGGCGCGTCAGGACATGGGTGAGCGGGTGATCACCAACATCCTCACTTTCCAGAACGGCCACCGACCGCCGGACCGGGTGATCCCGGCGATGCTGTAGGCGTTCGCTCTAGCCGCACACCCGACATGTGGGGTCGCGGGCGACGGCGACGGTGCGTGCGGTTCCGGCGAGGCCATCGTAGATCAGCAGCCGTCCGGTCAGGGCCTCGCCGGCGCCGGTGATCAGCTTGATCGTCTCCAGCGCGGCCATCGAGCCGACCACCCCGGCCAGCGCACCGACCACGCCGACGCGGGCGCAGGTCTCGGCGTCCGGCGGCGTCTCGGCCACAAGACAGCGGTAGCAGGGGCGGCCGGCGAACACCCCGACCTGACCGCTCCAGCGCCCCAGCGCGCCGGACACCAGCGAAAGGCCGCCGGCGACGCAGGCGGCGTTGGTCGCGAGCCGGGTCCCGAAATCGTCTGTGCCGTCGATGACGACGTCGCAGCCGTCCAGCAGCCAGCGGGCGTTGTCGGGGGTCAGCCGCTCGTCCGCCGCCTCGATCTCGACATGGGCGTTCAGCGCGCTCAACCGGGCCGAACCCGCCTCGACCTTCGGTGAGCCGACGTCCTGTTCCGAGAACGCGATCTGCCGCTGCAGATTGGACAGGGCGACGTCGTCGTGATCGATCAGCCGCAGGACCCCCACGCCCGCCGCCGCCAGATACAGGGCCGCGGGCGCGCCGACTCCGCCCATGCCGACAATGGCCACGCGCGCGGCCTTCAACCGCTGCTGGCCGGGGCCGCCGATCTCGGCCAGCACCAGATGCCGGGCGTAGCGTTCGATCTCGTCGTCGGAAAAGCTCACCCGCCTCAGTTAGGCGGTCCGGAGCGTGTCGTCACGCTGCCTTGCGCAGCTCGAGCAGCACTTCGGCCTCGTTGGCGGTGACGCGGGACAGGCAGTTCAGGCCCACCCGCCGCAGCAGGGCCTCCGGGTCGGCGCACAGGCCCATGGGCTCGTCGACACGGCGGGCGGCGATCGGCGCGTCGATCAGCACCCGCAGGCCGGTATGTCGGGGATCGACCCGCAGGCGCCGGATCAGGCGGTCGACGTCCACCCGCGCGCCCTCGATCGCCTGCAGGATGTGGCCCTGGTGGAACATGACGCAGCTGGTCAGGTGGTCACGCCGGTTGTTGCGCCCGGATATGCCCAGAATCTGGGCGATCGACAGGGTCGAGGCGCCGGTGGCGCCGACGGCTTCGCTTGCGTAGATGACGCGATGAAGCACGTCGACTCTCTTTTATGGCGAAATATTGGGAGAAGAGTGCCAATGTAACGGATTACATTGGTAAGATTGTGGCCCAGCGTCGCCATTGAAATCTCCCGGTAAACGTCTTGCCGCGCCGTATTTCGGTCGCCATCTGGAGCGGATGACGAACGCGAACGACACCCCCTCGCCCGGCTGGCACGGCACCACCATCCTGGCCGTGCGCAAGGACGGCCGCACCGTGATCGCCGGCGACGGCCAGGTTTCCATGGGGCCGACCATCGTCAAGGGCGCGGCCCGCAAGGTGCGGACCCTGGCCGGCGGCAAGGTGCTGGCCGGTTTCGCCGGCGCCACCGCCGACGCCTTCACCCTGATCGAACGGCTCGAGGCCAAGCTGGAACAGTATCCCGACCAGTTGGCCCGCGCCTGCGTCGACCTGGCCAAGGACTGGCGCACCGACCGGTATCTGCGGCGGCTGGAAGCCATGCTGCTGGTCGCCGACAAGAGTTCGATCTTCACCGTCACCGGCGTCGGCGACGTGCTGGAGCCGGAGCACGGCGTCGCCGCGGTCGGCTCGGGCGGCAATTTCGCCCTGGCGGCGGCGCGGGCCCTGATCGATCATACCGATGTGGACGCCGAGACCATCGCCCGCCGGGCCATGGCCATCGCCGCCGACATCTGCGTCTACACCAACGGCAATCTGGTCGTGGAAACGCTGGACTGACCCTGTCCGGGATTTAACGGGACAGGACGGCCGTTCTGGCGATCAATGGGCGCCGGAGGATCCTCATGCGCATCATCGTTCTCGCCGCCGCCGTGCTCGCCGCTGCGCCCGCCCTCGCCCAGACCGCCGACGTCGCGCCCGTCGTGGCTGCGGAGCGGGCCTTCGCGGCGGACTTTCCAGCCATGGGCCTGGCCGGCAGCTTTCAGAAATGGGGCCGGCCCGACGCCATTCTGATCAACGGCGGACAGGCGCAGGAAATCGCGGCCGTATTCCAGGGCGCTCCGCTGACCCGCCAGCCGGCCGAGCCCCTGATCGAATGGTGGCCGACCTTCGCCGGCGTCGCGAAATCCGGCGAACTGGGCTTCACCACCGGCCCCGCCGCGCGCGATCAGGAGGGTTACGGCCACTATTTCACGATCTGGCGGCGTCAGCCTGATGGCGCGTGGCGCTGGGTGTATGACGGTGGCTCCAACGCCAGTCCCGCCGGTCAACAGGGCAGGGACAGCGAGCCGCGCATCCTGCTGGCGGCCACCGTCGGCTCGGCCTCGCCAGAGGCGGCCATGACCGAGGTTCGAGCGGTGGAAGCCGCGCTGGCCGTCGCAGCGGCGGCGGATCAGAAGGCCGCCCATCTGGCGGCGCTGGCCGCCGACGGCCGTCTCTATGTCGCGCCGCTGGCGCCCGCCGAAGGTCCGGACGCCTTCGCCCGGGCGCTCGACGGTTGGCCGGAGCGGTTCGACTTCGGCGCAACGGAAGGTGGCGGCGCCTCTGACGCGGGCGACATGGCCTGGACCTATGGCCCGGCGGCGTGGACCCGGGAAGGACAGGCGCGCACCGGCCACTACATGCGGCTCTGGCAGAAGCGTCCGGAGGGCTGGAAGCTGATCATGGCCCAGCTCATTCCCGCCCCGATCAATCCGCCCCCTCCCGCCGACGGCTGAGCCGCCCTATCTCCTCCCCATGACCGACCTCTCCCCCCGCGAAATCGTTTCTGAACTCGATCGTTTCATCGTCGGCCAGGACGACGCCAAGCGCGCCGTGGCCGTCGCCCTCAGAAACCGCTGGCGGCGCAAGCGTGTGCCCGAGGACCTGCGTGACGAGGTGACGCCCAAGAACATCCTGATGATTGGACCAACCGGGGTCGGCAAGACCGAGATCGCCCGGCGGCTGGCGAAGCTGGCCGGCTCGCCCTTCCTCAAGATCGAGGCGACCAAATTCACCGAGGTCGGCTACGTCGGCCGCGACGTCGACCAGATCATGCGCGACCTCGTCGAGGCGGCCCTGATCATGGTGCGCGACAAGCGCCGTACCGGCGTCAAGGCCAAGGCCGAGGCGGCGGCCGAGGAACGCATCCTCGACGCCCTTGTCGGGCCGGGATCGCAGCCGGCGACCCGTGACAGCTTCCGCAGAAAGCTGCGCGCCGGTGAGTTGGACGACAAGGAGGTCGAGCTTGAGCTGGCCGACACGGCATCGCCGATGCAGGGCATGGACCTGCCCGGCGGCGGCGGCATCGGCATGATCAATCTGTCGGAGATGCTGGGCAAGCTGGGCGGCGGCCGGACCAAGGCGGTCAAGCTGCCGGTGCGGGACGCGGTCGGGCCGCTGGTCACCGAGGAGAGTGACAGGCTGCTGGATCAGGACAGCCTGACCCGCGAGGCCCTGCTGCTGGCCGAGAACGAGGGCATCGTCTTCCTCGACGAGATCGACAAGGTCGCGGCGCGTCAGGACCGGGCGGGCGCCGACGTCAGCCGCGAGGGCGTCCAGCGCGACCTGCTGCCGCTGATCGAGGGCACCACGGTGTCGACCAAATACGGGCCGGTGAAGTCCGACCATGTGCTGTTTATCGCCTCGGGCGCCTTCCACGTGGCCAAGCCCTCGGACCTGCTGCCCGAACTGCAGGGGCGGCTGCCGATCCGGGTCGAGCTCAAGGCCCTGACCCGCGACGATTTCGTGCGTATCCTGACCGAGCCCGAGGCCAATCTGATCCGCCAGAACCAGGCTCTGCTGGCCACGGAGGACGTCACACTGACCTTCACCGACGAGGCCATCGGCGCGCTTGCCGACGCGGCGGTGGCGGCCAACACCACGGTCGAGAACATCGGCGCCCGCCGGCTGCAGACCGTGCTGGAACGGGTGCTGGAGGAGACCAGCTTCAGGGCCTCGGACCTCGCCGGCCAGACGGTCGCCTTCGACGCCGATCAGGTGCGGGACAAGGTCGCAGACCTGGCGCGGGACGCGGATCTGAGCCGGTTTATTCTCTGAACGCTCATCCAGTCGGCCCCCCGCTGCGTAAAGCGACGGGGCTGACCGGAGGAAGCCATGATCCGTCCACTCGCCGCCGCCCTCGTGCTGACCGCCCTTTCGGCGGGCGCCGCCGCCGCCCAGTCGCTCTCCGTCGACATGGACCAGTTCCGCGGCCGATGGTTCGAGGTCCTGCGCAGCCCCAACGACGTCCAGCGCGACTGCCGCCGGTCGCAGATCGACTTCACCGCCCAGGACCGCGCCAACCGTTATGGCCTTCTGGTCAGTTGCACGCGCTGCGCCGACGGCGAAGTCGAGCTGCTGCGAGCCAATGCACGGGTCACTGACCCGGGCGTCAACACTCGCTTCCGCTTCACCCTGACCGGCCTGCTCAGCTTCGGCGGTCTGGCCGGCCAGAGCTACCGGGTCGTCGACCGCGCCGCCGACTACAGCTGGGCCATCCTGGCCCTGCCCGACGGCTCGGACTGGTGGGCCTGGCATCGCAGCCAGACCCCGCCCGCCACGAGCCGGACCCAGCTGATCGCCCGCGCCCGGGCCGCCGGCCTCGATACCCGTCAGATCGTTCACACCGGCCGCTAGGCGCACAGCTTGAAACCGGAACGGATGCGGAACATAACCTCCGTATGCCTGCCGCCGCCGTCCTCAAGATCGATCTGGTCTTCAGCCGCCCCGCCAGGACCCTGTCGGTGACCCGCGGGGCCGCGCGGCTGATGGCGGACATGGGCTATGCGCCGCTGCTCGAGGTCGGCCTGCCCAACGGCCGCCGCGCCGATGTGATGGCGTTGGGCCCGCGCGGTGAAATCGCCATCTGCGAGGTCAAGTCCGGGCTCGAGGACTTCCGCGTCGACCGCAAATGGGGCGAGTACCGGCCTTACTGCGACCTGTTCTATTTCGCCGTGGCGCCGGAGTTCCCGTCCGACATCCTGCCCGACGAGCCGGGCCTGATCGTCGCCGACGGCTTCGGCGGGGCGGTGGTGCGTGACGCCTGTTCAGCGCCCCTGGCCCCGGCGCGGCGCAAGGCCCTGACCATCGCCTTCGCCCGGCTGGGTGCGCTGCGGACGCTGAGGGATCAGGCGACCGGCTGAGGCGCCCCGGCCTGGGATCCGTCGACGACGCGGCCGCTCTCACCGGTCGACATGATGGCGCTGACCGTCGCGGCGCATCCCATCAGGGTCTCGTCGCCGATCTGAACCATGGCGGTCAGCGGATAGGTCCGGCTGCTCATGCCGTCGCTGCAGTCGGTCGCGGACAGCGTCACCTTGAGCGGTTCGCCCGCGCCGGTAGTCGCCTCCCAGACGGCCATGGTGCCCTGCATGGTCGGCCGGCCCTGCGGGGCCCGCTGCTCGGGCCGATCGACGCCGGAATAGACCATTTCGGAGCCGGTCATCTCGACCGCCCAGAATGGTTCCGTGCCCAGCGCCCGCAGCGGCCGGGTCAGGTCGACGCCGCCCAGGACCGGGGGAGGCTGCGGCGCGGAATCCGGCTCCCTGGGCGCCTCCGCCGGCGGCGAGCAGGCCGCGAGGGTCAGGGCGGTCAGGGCGGTCAGAACAAAGGCGCGCATGAAAATCTCCCGGTCGCGCATGGAGCGCGGCGCGGGCGTCGGCGTCAAGCGTGGCCTTGGCGGCCGCGAAAGAGTTCGGGCGCTCAGGGCTGCCCGGCGGCGGCGGCGGTCGAGGCCATCAGCAGACCTCCGGAAGGCTCGACCGGGGCTTTGTAGATGAAGCCGTGGGTCGGATAGACCGTCGTGCCGAGGTCGTTGATCGGATTGTACCAGACCTTGACCGCGCTCCAGTCGCCGCCGTCCGAGACGTCGACGACCGTGACGTTCTCCTCGACCTTGCCGCGGCTGCCGCCCCAGTTGGCATGGGTGATGCGGATGACCCGGTCGGTAAGGATCTCCGAAACGACGGCGACGTGGCCGCGGCTCATCCGTCCAACCGGCTTGAAGGCCAGGACGGAGCCAGTCTGCGGCCGCTGGCCCGTTCCGAAGCGCTCACGGGCCTGGCTCCACCAGGTGTGGGCGTCGCCGAAGATCTCGATGCCCGAGAACATCCGGGCGAAGGTCACGCACTGCCAGTACGGCTCATCGGCCTTGGCGACGGGGGCAGGGCCGCCCAGCGCGAAAAATCCGAGGGTCGCCGCAACCGCGGCGGCTGTGAGCCGTTTCATCATGTTGGCGTGTTTCCCGACCTACGCTGGAATCAGCCTTAGACGATAGTTTCGGAGGGTTGAAGAACCCTTTCAGGCGAATTGGCCTGGGCGACGACCGCCGCCGGCGCCGGATTGCTGCGCGCTGCCAGACCTCTCAGGGCCTTGCGGGCGGGGCGTTCGACGAGGTGATAGGTCAGGGCCGCGGCGAGCGGAATCCCCGCCAGAACCACCAGCCACACGAGGATGTGAAGCTTCTTGTCCTCCGCCCCGGTCAACCGCGCGGCGACGTTGACGCCGAGCAGCAGCACGGGCGCGCAGACCATATAGATCGAATAGGAAATCTCGCCGAGATACACCCCCGCCTTCGAGGCGAAGACGCCTGCACGGTCATTGTCCAGACCGCCCAGACCGAGGATCAGGCCTCCGGCGAACAGCACCACCAGCGGATCCCACAGCGCCAGCGACGCGCAGGCCAGCAGGCCGGCGCCGCAGATGGCTGCAATCAGGCTGCCGTGGCGCGCGGGGGCCCGCCGATGGATCAGGTAGAGGGCGCAACCGAGGGCGAAGCATGGCACGATCCTGAGCGCTCCCCAACGGAAGGTCGCCTCGGTGAGCGAATAGCCGGCGACCGGCTCAAAGAGGGCGTAGAGCGCCAGCGCGCCGCCGGCCGTGAGCGCCGTGGCCAGCACCGGCCGTTGGCGCATCTTCCACGCCACGAAGGCGAAGGCCGGGAAGCTGAGATAGGCGAACCACTCGGCCGAGATCGACCAGGAGGGATGGTTGAAGGCGGCGCTGGAGGCCAGACCCCAGGCGTGGGTCAGGCTGAGGTGCGCGGGCAGGGAGCGCCAGTCCAGCAGGCTCTCGCTGACCACGAGACCGGCGACCGTGGCTCCGACGCCCAGCGCGATCATACCCGCCAGGGTGACCAGATGCAGCGGATAGACCCGCGCCACCCGCGCCCACAGGAAGCCGCGATAGCTGAAGCCGTTCCTCCGCCCCGCCGCCTCCAGATAGACGTGGCTGAGGATGAAGCCGGACAGGACGAAGAAGACCTCGACGCCGAGATAGCCCTTCGTCACCGCCACCGGCGTGAAACCGATGTCGAGGTGCGGCCAGGCCGTGAACAGCACCACCCACAGCGCCGCGAGGAACCGCAGTGTGGTCAGGGCGCGCAGATCGGGGGGCGTCTGGACGGGCGTCATGCGCGCCAGACTACGGATTCAGGCTCTAGAAACCGTTAAGCGCGGCACGCCTCCGGCCGGGTTTCGCCGGGGGCGTACATGCCGCAGGCGCGGTCGATCTCGCCCTGGATCATTTCGCACGGGTTGGCGGCGTTACAGGGCGGGCGGGTGGCCGGACTGACCATGATGCAGCGTTCGACCAGCCGGGCCGATGCCGCCGGTCCGACCTGTTCCAGGCAGGAGACCGGCTGGCCCGGCTGGCCCGGCGGGGCGGGGGTGAGGGCCGGGTCGACCTCTTCCTGCGGCGGAGCGTCGGCGGGCATCACGGGCGGCGGGGCGTCGGCCCCGGCCGGTTCCGCCGCCGGCGGATCGGCGGGCTGCTGACAGGCCGCCACAAGGGCGGTGACGGCCGCAAGGGCGACGAGGGTCCGGCGCATCCCGATCACTCCGAAAGTTCCGAAGCGCCACCATAGGCACGGTTCGCGCCCGTGCGAAAGCCGGGCCGGATCGACTCACCCGGCGTGCAGGCCGCGCTCGACGCGGCGGTAGGGATAGCGGTCGCGGATGTTCGGGCCGAAGAACCGGCCCTTCGAAAAGGCCTTGCGGAACGCCCTGTTCACCTCCGGCGGCACCCCTTCGTATTCGTAGACGTCGCCGCTGACGAAGGTCACGCGCAGTCGGCGGCGCGGTTCATCGTAGTCGAAGCGGCGGATGACGCTCGAGGGCATGTCTCCGGAACGCGCGGCCCGTCAGTCCGGTTCGCGCTCTCCCACCTCGACGGGGCGCACCGCCAACAGCCAGCCGTCGGCGATATGCAGCTCAGGGACCGCCTCGCGGGTGAACGGCAGGTACCAGGTCGGCCCGCCCGCCGCCGGCGCGATCTCGAGCATGTCGTCGGCCCCAAAATTCTGCACCGACTTCACCGCGCCCAGCACGACGTCTTGGGAATCGCACGCCTGCAGCCCGACCAGATCGGCCAGGTAGAACTCGTCCTCGTCCGTTTCGGGAAGCCTCTCGCGCGGGATGTACAGCTTGAGCCCGCGCAGGGCGTCGGCCTCTTCCTTGGTCGCGATCTCCTTCGCCCGGCCGACGACGGCCGATTTCTCGGCGCGTCCGGTCACAAGCGTCAGCCCCGGAGAGCCGTCGGCGCGCAGCAGCACGCCGTACGACAGCAGGGCCTTCGGCTCGGCCGTGTACGCCGTCACCCGCACCTCGCCCTTGACCCCGAACCCGCCGGCGACCTGGGCGACGAGGATGAGTTTACTGTCGGTGGTCATCAAAAACTCCGCTCATCCCGGCGAAGGCCGGGACCCAGATCCAGATGTCGCCGCCAGATAGCAGAAAAGCAGCGCCCGATCGTTCGGACACTGCTTTCTGTCATCTGGGCCCCGGCGTTCGCCGGGGTGAGCGGATGAGGCCTAGGCCTCGGTCTTCTCTTCCTCGGTCGCTTCAGCGGCCGGGGCCTCCTCGGCGGCGGCTTCGGCCGGAGCCTCTTCGGCGGCTGGAGCCTCTTCCGCCGCAGCTTCAGCGGCCGGCGTCTCTTCAGCGGCGGGAGCCTCTTCAGCAGCAGCTTCCGGCTCCGGAGCCGGAGCGTTTTTGGCGGCTTCGGCGGCGGCCTTGGCTTCTTCCTTGGCGCGGGCGGCGGCTTCGGCGGCATCGGCCTTGGCGGCGGCCTCGGCCTCGGCGCGGTCGGCTTCGCGCTGGGCGCGCTCGGCGGCGCGTTCCTGGGCCTTCTTGCCCGGCTGGGCCTTGCTCGGGTTGTTGGACTGGGTCCACTTGACCTTGTCGGCGAGCGCCTCGTCCTGCGACAGGAAGCGGGCCACGCGGTCGGTCGGCTGGGCGCCCTTGCCGAGCCACTCGGCGATCCGGTCAGCCTTCAGGGTGACGCGCTTCTGCTCGCCGTCGCGCGGCAGCATCGGGTTGTAGGTGCCGACGCGCTCGATGAATTTGCCATCGCGGGGCGAGTGGGAATCGGCGACGACGATGTAGTAGTACGGGCGCTTCTTGGCGCCGCCACGGGCCAGACGAATCTTCAGCATTTTCAGTCTCTTTCTAGGAAATTAGTTTTTCTTGGGAGGGAAGCCCGGCAGGCCCGGAAGGCCTCCCGGCATTTGTCCGCCGCCCAGGCCGGCGAGCCGGTCCTGGATGGCTTTCATTTCGTCGGCCGAGGGTTCCGGCATCTTGCCGCCGCCCATCGCCTTGAGGCGGGCCATGTCCGCGCCGCCTCCACCCATTCCGGGCATGCCGCCCATCATGGCGGCCATCTTCTGCAGATTGCGGCCGCCGCCCTTGGACAGCGACTTGACCATGTCGGCCATCTGGCGGTGCTGTTTCAGCAGGCGGTTGATTTCCTGAACCTCGACGCCGGCCCCGGCGGCGACGCGCTTCTTGCGGCTGGCGTTGAGCAGGTCGGGCTTCTTGCGCTCGGCCTTGGTCATCGAGGAGATGATGGCCTCCTGACGGGCGATCATCCGGTCGTCGACATTGGCGCCGGCCATCTGGGCCTTCATCTTGGCCACGCCGGGCAACATGCCCATGATGCCCTGCAACCCGCCCATGCGCTTCATCTGCTGCAGCTGGTTGGCGAGGTCGTTGAGGTCGAACTGGCCCTTGGCCAGTTTCCGCGCCATGGCCTCGGCCTTGGAGGCGTCCAGCTCCTGCGACGCCTTCTCGACCAGGGCGACGATGTCCCCCTGACCCAGGATGCGGCCGGCGACGCGGCGGGCGTCGAACACCTCCAGCGCATCGACCTTCTCGCCGGCGCCGAGGTATTTGATCGGCAGGCCGGTGACGGCGCGCATCGACAGCATGGCCCCGCCGCGCCCGTCGCCGTCGGCGCGGGTCAGAACGAGGCCGGTCAGCGGCAGGCGCTCGTGGAAGGCCTTGGCGGTGCGCACCGCGTCCTGGCCGGTCAGGCTGTCGGCGACCAGCAGGGTTTCGACCGGCTTCGACACGGCGGCGACTTCCGCCACCTCGGCCATCAGGGCCTCGTCGAGGGTGATGCGGCCGGCGGTGTCGAGGATCAGGACATCGAAGCCTTGCAGCTTGGCCGACTGCAGCGCCCGCCTCGTGATCTGGACCGGGCTCTCACCGGCCACGATCGGCAGGGTCGGGACCTCGATCTGCTTGCCGAGGGTGGCCAGCTGCTCCATCGCCGCCGGACGGCGGGTGTCCAGCGAGGCCATCATGACCTTCTTGCGGTCGAACTTCGTCAGCCGCAGCGCCAGCTTGGCGGAGGTGGTCGTCTTGCCCGAGCCCTGCAGGCCGGACATCAGGATCACGGCCGGCGGCGTGGCGTTCAGATTGATCGGAACCGGCTCCTCGCCGCCCAGCATCTCGACCAGACCGTCATAGACGATCTTGACCACCTGGTCGGCCGGCTTGACCGAGCGGATGACCTCCTCGCCCGTGGCGCGCTCGGTGGCGAAGGCGATGAAGTCCTTGACGACAGGCAGGGCGACGTCGGCCTCGAGCAAGGCCACGCGCACTTCGCGCATCGCCTCGGCCACGTCCTTTTCGGACAGGGCGCCGCGCCCGGTGATCCGGTCGAAGACGCCTGTAAGCCGCTCGTTCAGAGCCTCGAACATTCACTACCTCGTCAGCCCGAAGGGCCTCTCGATCCGGCGGGTGAATGGTCTCCATAGCGAAATGGCCTCTGGCGACGATCACGTCGGCAGAGGGTTCTCGCCGGGCTCGTCCTGTCGAAACAGGGGTCGTCCCGGTGGAGACGCAGGGTTCACTTGCGCCGGAAGCGGCGGCTTATGGCGGAAAAGGGGGGCGAAGACAAGGCGAGGCGTGCCGGGCCTTACATGCCCTTCGACGGATCGTCGGAAGGCGTGTTCGGGTCCGCGCGGTCAGAGGCCTTGCCGCTGCGCATCTTGGCCCAGACGAGGACAAGGCCGAGGAGGAGGGGACCGCCGACGATCACGATGCCCCAGGGAAATGCTTCCATGCCGATGTCTCCTTTCAGGAAACCAACCACCGACCGCGGGAATTGCTCCCTGTGATCACTGTTAAGTTTTCCGCGAATTCATCCAGCGTCTCCATTTCGCCGCGAAATCCACATCAGGCCGCAACAGCGTAGCCGTATCTCCCGGGTCGTCGCCGCCAAGGTGCGACGCAGCTCTCCGCAGGAGATCTTCCAATGAAAACGCTCGCTTCTCTCGCCGCCGTCCTGACTCTCGCCGCCGCCGCCGCCGCCGGCCCGGCCTCCGCCGGGGAAGTCCGCATCGCCTGGGGCGACCTGGACTTGTCGACCGCGGCCGGCGCCGAGGCCTTCGATACGCGGATTCGCGCCGCCGCCCGCAAGATGTGCCGCCACCTGCCGATGGTCGGCGGTCGCGTCGCCTGCCAGGCCGCTGTCCGCGATGAAGCTGTCAGCCTCCTGCCCGGCGCCGCCCAGGTCGACTACGCGCTCAGCCGCGTCCCGCTGGTGGCGTAACCGGCAAGAAAAAGGCCCGGCGGGTTGCTCCGCCGGGCCTTCTCGCTGGATATACGCACCTCCGCGTCACGCAACCGCAGGGGCGCAGGCCCTCAGTTCGTCGGGAAACCCCGCACCTTGAGCAGGGCGGTCACATCCGGGTCGCGGCCGCGGAAACGGCGGTAGGCCTCGCCGCGATCCGAGGAGTTGCCTTCGGACAGGATGATCGCCTTGTAGCGGGCCGCGATGTCCGGATTGAAGACGTCGCCCGACTCCTCGAAATAGGCCCAGGTGTCGGCGTCCATGACCTCGGACCACAGGTAGCTGTAATAGCCCGCCGAATAGGCGTCCGACGTGAACAGGTGATTGAACTGCGGCAGGCGGTGCCGCATCACGATCTCCTCCGGCATGCCGATCCGCGCCAGGCTCTCGCGCTCGAAAGCGTCGATGTCGGTCGGCGGCGTGGCCCGCGTGTGCAGGTCCATGTCGACGAGCGCCGACGACAGGTAGCTGACCGTCTCATAGCCCTGGTTGAAGGTGTTGGCGGCCTCGATCTTGTCGACCAGCGACTGCGGCATCGGCTGGCCGGTCTCGACGTGCTTCATATAGCCGTCGAGGATCGGCCGGCTCAGCACCCAGTGCTCGTGCACCTGCGACGGATATTCGACGTAGTCGCGCGGCGTACCGCCCAGCAGCGGGTAGTCGATCTTGTACGACAGATAGTGCAGGGCGTGGCCGAACTCGTGGAACAGGGTCGCGGCGTCATCCAGCGAGATCAGGATCGGCTGGTCGCCCTCGGCCTTGATGAAGTTGTTGTTGTTCGAGACCAGCTGGTTGCCGCCGCCGTCATAGCCGTAGCCCAGACGATAGCTGGTCATCCACGCCCCCGACCGCTTGCCCGAGCGGGCGAAGTCATCGGAGTAGAACAGGCCGATGTGGCGGCCGGTCGCCTTGTCGGTGACCTCGAACACCTCGACGTCCGGGTGGAAGACCGGGACCGTCCCCTTCGGCAGCGGCGTGAACTCGTAGCCGTACAGGCGGCCGGCCATGTAGAAGGCGCCGCGCTTGACGTTGTTCAGCTCGAAATAGGGCTTCAGCTCGTTCTGATCGAGGTCGTACTTCTGCTTCCGGACCTTCTCGGCGTAGTACAGGTAGTCCCAGGGCTCGATCTGATGGCCGGCGATGGCGCGCATGTCGGCCACCTCCTCGACGACCCGGGCCTTGGCCGGGGCCCAGACGCGGTTCATCAGGTCCATGGCCGCGGCGGGCGTCTTCGCCATGGTGTCCTGCATCCGCCATTCGGCGTGATTGGCGAAGCCCAGCAAGCGGGCGCGTTCGGCCCGCAGCTTCACGATCTCGGCGATGATGGCGTTGGTGTCGTTGGCCCCGCCGTTGTCGCCGCGGTTGACGAATTTGCGCCACACCGTCTCGCGCAGATCGCGGTCGTCGGCGAAGGACAGGAAGGGGTCGACGCTGGAGCGGGTGTTGACGATCGCATAGCCGGTCAGGTCGCGGTTGCGCGCCGCGGCTTCGGCGGCCGCCTTGTTCGACGCCGGCAGGCCGGCCACCCCGGCCTCGTTCGGGATATGAGTCCAGGTGTTCTCGTCGGCGACCACCTTCTGGCTGAAGCTGGTGAAGGCGTTGGACAGGGCGGTATTGATCCGCCCCAGCTCGGCCTTGCCGGCGGCGTCCAGCGCGGCGCCGTTGCGCACGAAGGCGTCGCGGGTGCGCACCGCCACCCGGGTCTGCTCCGGCGTCAGCCCGGCCGCGGCGGCGTTGTCGGCCACCGTCTTGATGCGCTGGAACAGCTTCTCATTGAAGGTGATCTCGTCGCCGGCGGCGGACAGCAGCGGCGACAGCTCGGTGTCGACCGCCTGATAGTCGTCCGAACCGATGTTCTGGACCATGACGCCATACAGCGAGCTGGCCCGGTCCAGCGGCTCGCCGGCCATCTGGTAGGGCACCATGGTGTTGGCGAAGGTCGGCGGCTCGGGGTTGTTCGCGATCGCCGCAATCTCGGCGCGCTGCAGCTCGATGCCTTCCAGCATCGCCGCGCGCAACTTGGCGGGGGTGACCTTGTCCCACGGCGGCACGCCTTCGTACGGCCCGGTCCATGGTTGCAGCAGCTCGGCGCGCGGCGTCTGGGCCGGCAGCACGGCCCGCGCGATGCGGGCGTCCTCGGCCAGGCTGGCGGGAGAGGCGCCGCCCATGTCCATGCCGTTGGAGGCGCAGGCCGACAGGGCGAACAGGCTGCCCCCGGCGACGAGAAGTTGGCGTCTATGCATGGAAAGCGTCTCCGTCGTTTCAGATCGTTGCCTCTACCTAGGCCCTGTCGCCGCTGACTGTCACATGAACGGGCGGTAATCTTCGGCGTGGACGACAAAGGGCCGCACCGCTAACACCCCCGCCATGGCGATAGGCGTATTCGACTCCGGCGTGGGCGGGCTGACGGTTCACCGCGAGCTTACCCGGCGGTTCCCCGACCGCGACTTCGTCTATCTCGCCGACCAGGCCAACGCCCCCTACGGCGGGCGCGGCGGCGAAGAGATCGTCGACCTGACCCGGGCCGGCTGCGAGCAGCTGTTCGAGGCCGGGGCCAACGTCATCGTCCTCGCCTGCAACACCGCCAGCGCCATCGCCCTGCGCCGCCTGCAGCAGACCTGGGCGCCCTCGTTGCGCGAGCGCTATGGGCGTCCCGTCAACATCCTGGGCATCATCGTCCCGACCATCGAAGCGGCCACCGGCCTGCCCTGGACCTACGAGGCCGAACGCGGCCGCGAGGAGGGCGAGAAGAAGGAAGCCATCGAGATCACCGGCGTCTTCTGTACTGCCGCCACGGCGATGAGCCGGGTCTACGAGATCGAGATCGACAAGCGGCGCGAGGATCTGGCCGTCTTCTCCGAACCCTGCCCCGGCCTGGCCGGCCTGATCGAACTGGGCGCCCCGGCGGACGAGCTGCGGGTGGTCGTGCAGGACCACGTCGACGCCCTGCGCCGCCGCATAGGTCGTCACCCGGACAAGGCCATCCTCGGCTGCACCCACTACGAGATCGTCGCCGACCTGTTCGCCGCCGCCCTGCCCGGGGGCACGCCGGTGATCCACCAGCCGACCGCTGTCGCCGACGCCCTCGACCGCTATTTCGCGCGCCATCCCGAATACGCCCTCGGCGGCGCCGGCCGTCGCGACTTCCTGACCACCGGCCGCCCCGGACCGCAGTCAGACATGGTCAGCCAGTTCTGGGGCGGCCCGCTGAGTTTCGCCGCGGCTTGATCGCTTGACGCGGCCGCCGCCTTGGGCGCGGATGCCGCCGGGAGGTTTTCGCATGAAACGTCTGTTGCTCGCCGCCGTGCTGTCGGTGACCGCCGGCTCCGCCTCGGCCGAGGTATCGACCCGCTCGGACAACGGCTTCACCCTCAGCTACGAGCGCAACGTGACGGCTTCCGACGCCGCCATCCTCGCCGCCATCGGCCGGCCCTCGGCCTGGTGGAGCGACGCCCATACCTATTCCGGCAGCGCCGCGAACATCTCGCTCGACCTGCGCCCCGGCGGCTGCTGGTGCGAGGCCCTGCCCCGCGGCGGCGTCAAACACGCCGAGGCGGTGCTGGTCTGGCCGGAACGGCGAATGGTCCGTTTCGACGCCCCCTTCGGGCCGCTGCAGTCGATGGGCGCCGACGCCGTCCTGACCATGAGCTGGGAAGAGGCGGACGGCGGGGGCCGGACCCTGAAATGGACCTTCGTGGTTGCGGGGCCCGGCGCCGGGGTCGTGGCTGACCCCATCGATGGCGTCATCGGCGAGCAGTTCGGCCGCTTGGCCGACCACCTGTCGGCGGACTGAGCCTCAGCCCGCCAGCGCCGCTTCCGAGGCCACGATCCGGCTGGCGGCGTGGACCACGGCGCCGATGCGCAGGGCGGCCTGCACCTGGGTCGCCGGCACGCCGTGCTTGCGCAGCTCGCCCTCGTGGGCGTCGAGGCAGGCGCCGCAGCCGTTGATCGCCGAGACGGCGGTGGACCACAGCTCGAAATCCATCTTGTCGACGCCCGGATTGGCGATGACGTTCATGCGCAGCCGGGCCGGGATGGTGGTGTACTCGCTGTTCTTCATCAGGTGCAGCGAGCGGTAGTAGATGTTGTTCATGCCCATGATGGCGGCGGCGGATTTCGCCGCGTTCAGCGCCTCGGGCGACAGCACGGCGGCGGCCTGGGCCTCGATCGCCCGCACCACCGGCGCGACGCCGACCGCATGCGCCGAGGCGAGGAAACAGCCCCACTTCTGCTGGTCGTTCAGCACCGTCTCGGACGCCAGCGAACCGAGGTTCAGCGAGATGTCCTTGGCGTAGGCGGGAATGAGGTCGCGCAGGGCGTCGATGGACATTGCATGTCTCCTGGGGGCTAACGCTCGCGGCGCGGCCGCTCGCTGCTTGAGCCCGATCTGTGCGTGAAGAAGGTTGGCCCGGCGCGACCGCGCTCAAGCAGGACGCGACCGCGTCGCGGCCGATAGCGCCCAAAAAAACAAGCGAGCAGCGAAAAGGCGGCGACGCGAACACCGCCGCCTTCCACCACTCGGTCCGCCGTCTTTTAAGCTGCGAGCGTCTCGCCGCCGACCGGACGGTTGCAGGCGCACAGTTCGTCGGTCTGCAGCGCATCGACGACGCGCAGCGTGTCTGCCGGGGCGCGGCCGACGTTCAGGTTGGTGACGTAGACGTGCTGCACGACGTTGTGCGGGTCGACCACGAAGGTGGCGCGCAGGGCGACGCCCTCTTCCTCGTCGAGCACGCCGAGGGCGCGGGCCAGCTTGCCGCCGTTGTCGGCGAACTGCCAGATCGGCAGCTTGTTCAGGTCGGCGTGGTCACGCCGCCAGGCCAGCTTGACGAACTCGTTGTCGGTCGAGCCGCCCAGCACCACGGTGTCGCGGTCGTCGAAATCTCGCGCCAGCGAGGCGAATTCGGCGATCTCGGTCGGGCACACGAAGGTGAAGTCCTTCGGGTAGAAGAAGATCACCTTCCACTTGCCCTCGAAGCTCTCGTTGGTGATCGCCTCGAAGGCCGAGACGCCGTTTTCCTCGTGGCTGTTGAAGCCCGGCTTCACGCCCGTGATCTTGAATTCTGGCAGTTTTTGACCGACGCCCAGCATGCGCTGTTCTCCTGATGGTTCGGGATGATGGAAACTCTGGAGCGCCGGGGGAGCGGCGCCGCAGCCGCGAATTGGCGTTTGCATTGCACAATGTCAATGATTGCAAACGGCTTTCTTCGATCGATTTTTCTTATGATAGCCATAGGCTGACGGGGTCTGACGATCACGCGCCGACCGTTTACCGCCGGCTCGCCCGGCGCCACCCTCGCGGGGAAGAAGGAGTCACGCCCCATGAACCGACTGATTTTCGCCGCCCTCGCCACCGTCGTCGCCGCGCCCGCTGTCCTCGCCCCCGCCGCCGCCCTCGCCCAGACGCCGCCCGCCACGATCGGCGAGCGCTATATTCCGGCCCCGTGGTGGATGCGCGAACCGGTGATCGCCTCGATTGGCGAGGTTCGCACCCAGGTTCCCGCCAACCGCGCGACCTTCAGCGCCAGCTTCCAGTCCATCGACCGCACAGCCGCGGACGCGTCTCGCAAGGCTGCGGACCAGATTCGCGACCTGAGCCAGGCTCTCGCGGCCTACGGCGCCGAGGTGGTCCGGGTCGAGACCACAGTGTCCACCCGACCGCTCTACGATCAGTACCGGGACGAGAACGGCGTCCTGCGCGACAATGCCCGCGCTGACCAGATCGAGCGCTATCAGGCCGACGCCACGATCAGCGTCACGGTCCGCGACATGCGGGTGCTGGAACGCGTCTACGCCACCGTCGTAGCTTCCCAACCGACCTCGATCGGCCAGGTCGGGTTCAATCTCGAGCCGGAAAACGCGGTGAAGACCTGGCTGCAGGGCGAGGCCGTCAAGGATGCGGCCGCCCGGGCGCGCGCGGCCGCTTCGAACGCCGGGGCCTCCCTGGGCGAGGTCAAGGTCATCGACCCGACCGGCCGCGCCTGCGAGACGGATGTGCTGGCGGGCTGGCCCGCCTACGGCTCCGGCGGTCTCGCCACCGACGTGGATTTCGAGCCGGCCTTCGTTCCCCCGCCCCCGCCTCCGCCGGCCCCTGTTATGGCCCGGGGATCCCGCGCGCCGAGCGAACAGCAGATCGAGTCGGCCCGACTCGCGCTCCAGCCGCCGCTGCGCGAGCTGACCGACCGGGCCTGCGTCGTCTACGCCCTGAACTGACGCGGCTCTGGTTGACGCGAGCTCCGGGCCGGGCGACCGAAAGGCATGACGCCGCCCTTCAAAGCCGATCCCGCCTTCGAGCCCGGCTCCATCGCGATCTGCGACTGGCCGCTGTGCCAGGTGCGCCTGCAGGACGACGCCCGTTTCCCGTGGCTGATCCTGATCCCCCGCCGGGCCGGGCTGCACGAGCTCGAAGAGCTGAGCGCGCCCGAGCGGGTCACGCTGATGGACGAGGTTGTGCGGGCCGGAGACGTTGTCCGGATGCTGGGTGAAACGGTCGAGCGCCCGGTGCGGAAGCTCAACGTCGCCGCGCTCGGCAACGTCACCGCACAGCTTCACGTCCATGTCGTCGGTCGCCGTCACGACGACGGCCTGTGGCCCGATCCGGTCTGGGGCCGGGGGCGAGCCCTGCCGTACGGAGCGCCGGCCCTGCAGGCCGCGGCGTCGCGAATCCGACTCAGTCGGGCCGGGTGATCGTCACCGGCCGGCTCCGACCCTCGACCGTCAGACGACCAAGCCAGCCCTGGCCCGCCCGCTCCAGGGCGATGACGCCCCCGCCGTCTTCCAGCGTCAGGGTGCGGCCGTCGGACACGGCGCCACCGGCATCGCCGCCGCGGCGCCAGCCGCCTTCGATCGGCCCGACCCCCGGGTCCATCAGCAGAACCTCGTAGAGGGTCCGTCCCTCGACGTCGCTGATCCGCCAGAATCCGTCGAGCGGCCCGGCGGTCTGATCCGCTCGAAGTTCGGCGGAGGCCACCCCCTGTTCGTAGGCGATCTCGATGTCGGTCGGGGTCGCCTCGTAGGAGCCCCGATAGTCGTCCACCGTGACCGGCGCTGTCAGCGGCCGTCGACGCGGCGGGCCGGCGGCGTCGCCCTCGGCGATCTCGCGTCCGAAGTCCGAACCCGGCTCGAACGGACGGATCACCGGAGCCGAATAGGGCTCTATCCGCGACGGACTGGGCGCGGCCTGCGGAACTGTCAGCCCGGCCAGCGCGGCGATCAATATCCCCGACATCACCCTACTGTGCCGATTCCGGCCCGGGCTGGCAAAGGGGACGCCTCCGCCCGCGAATTCGTCATCGTCGGCGTCGCACCCGGCTACCCTTCGTTGACCCCTGCGGCGCGGCTGGACTAAAGCCTGATCACCGATTTCGAGCGGCTGATTTCGCTCAGGTTTCTGAGAACCATTCGCATATGTCGATCTCCCCCCTGCCGGGCGACGCCTCCAACGATCCGACCGAAGACCAGTCCGGCCGTTTCGTGCGTCAGCCCAACGGCCGCGTCCGCCCCCTGTCGCCACACCTGCAGGTGTGGCGCTGGCACGTCACCATGCTGGCCTCGATCCTCGTCCGGATCAGCGGCGGGGCGCTGGCCATCGGCGCCCTGTTCGTCGTCGCCTGGCTCGCGGCCCTGGCCTTCGGGCCCGACGCCTACGCCGGCTTCACCGCCTGGATGGGCTCGCCGATCGGCCTGCTGGTCTGGCTCGGCCTCACCGCCGCGCTCGCCTACCACTTCGCCGGCGGCGTCCGACACCTGATCTGGGACGCGGGCGAGGGCCTGACGCCGAAGTCGGCGAATCTGCTGTCCACCCTCTCGATCGTCTTCGCCGTGGTGGTGACCGTCGCCTTCTGGGCCGGGCTGTTCCTGACCGGGAGGGTCGTCCTTTGAGCCGCCAGACCAAGGCCTATATCAAGGGCGTGAAAGTCTCCGAACGCCATGGAGCCGGCGAATGGGTGCAGGAGCGGCTGTCGTCGCTGATCCTCGTGCCGCTGACGCTGTGGGGCCTGTGGAGCGGCTGGACGATGTCCGGCGCCGGCTACGACGGAGCGCTGGAGTGGTTCCGCTCGCCCGTCAATGCGACCCTGCTGGCGATCACCCTTCTGGTCAGCCTGTGGCACATGAACATGGGCCTCAAGGTCATCGTCGACGACTACATCCACAAGCCCGCCTCGCGGACCACGCTGCTCGGCCTGATCGCCCTGCTTTGCCTCGTGCTCGCCGCCGCGGGCGTCTTCTTCATCGTGCGACTGGCGCTGGGCTCGGCCCCGCTGCCGGCCGGTTTCGGAGCCTGATCGCGTGGCTGCTTACGAATTCGTCGATCACGAGTACGACGTTGTTGTGGTGGGGGCCGGCGGCTCCGGCCTGCGGGCCGCCCTCGGCGCCGCCCAGCAGGGGCTGAAGGTCGCCTGCGTCACCAAGGTCTTCCCGACCCGCTCGCACACCGTGGCGGCCCAGGGCGGCATCTCCGCCTCGCTCGGCAACATGGGCGAGGATTCGTGGCAGTGGCACATGTACGACACCGTCAAGGGGTCGGACTGGCTGGGCGACCAGGACGCCATCGAATACCTCGTCCGCAACGCGCCCAAGGCCGTCTACGAGCTCGAGCACTGGGGCGTGCCCTTCTCGCGCACCGACGAGGGCAAGATCTACCAGCGCGCCTTCGGCGGCATGACCCGCAATTTCGGCGAGGGCCCGGTGCAGCGCACCTGCGCCGCCGCCGACCGCACCGGCCACGCCATCCTGCACACCCTGTACGGCCAGTCGGTCCGGCGCGAGGTCAAATTCTTCGTCGAATATTTCGCCCTCGACCTGATCATGCAGGACGGGGCCTGCACCGGCGTGACGGCGCTGCAGCTCGACACCGGAGAGATGCACCGCTTCCGCGCCAAGATGGTCATCCTGGCCACCGGCGGTTACGGCCGCGCATATTTCTCCGCCACCTCGGCCCACACCTGCACCGGCGACGGCAACGCCATGGTGCTGCGCGCCGGCCTGCCGCTGCAGGACATGGAGTTCGTCCAGTTCCACCCGACCGGCATCTACGGCGCCGGCTGCCTGATCACCGAGGGCGCGCGCGGCGAGGGCGGCTATCTGACCAATTCCGAGGGCGAGCGCTTCATGGAGCGCTATGCGCCGACCGTGAAGGACCTGGCGCCGCGCGACATGGTCAGCCGCTCCATGACCATCGAGATCCGCGAAGGCCGGGGCGTGGGCCCGAACAAGGACCACATCTTCCTGCACCTCGACCACCTCGATCCGAAGATCCTGCACCAGCGCCTGCCGGGCATCTCCGAGAGCGCCAAGATCTTCGCCGGCGTCGACGTCACCAAGGCCCCGATCCCGGTGCTGCCGACGGTCCACTACAACATGGGCGGGATTCCCACGAACTATCACGGCGAGGTCCTGACCAAGGTCGGCGATAACGCCGACACCGTCGTCCCCGGCCTGATGGCGGTGGGCGAGGCGGCCTGCGTCTCGGTGCACGGCGCCAACCGCCTCGGCTCCAACAGCCTGACTGACCTGGTCGTGTTCGGCCGCGCCGCCGGCCTGCGCTGCGGCGAGACGGTCGACAAGGCCTCGAAGGTGCCGGACGCGCCTGCCTCCGCCACCGACGCCCACCTCGCCCGCCTCGACCGCTTCCGCCATGCCAACGGCTCGACCCCAACGGCGAAGCTGCGCAACGACATGCAGCGCGCCATGCAGTCCGACGCCGCCGTCTTCCGCACCGGCAAGACCCTGGAGGAGGGCGTCGCCAAGCTGCGCGCCATCCACGCCGCCGGCGACGACATCCGCACCACCGACCGCGGCCTGATCTGGAACACCGACCTGGTCGAGACCCTCGAATACGACAACCTGATCGATCAGGCCCTCGTCACCATCGAGAGCGCCCTGAACCGCACCGAGTCGCGCGGCGCCCACGCCCGCGAGGACTTCCCGGACCGCGACGACGCGAACTGGATGAAGCACACCCTGTCGTGGAAGGTCCCGGGCGCGGCGGTGAAGATCGACTACCGGCCGGTGCACAATTACACGATGTCGTCGGACATCGATTACATCGAGCCCAAGACGCGGGTGTACTGAAGATGGTCCAGCTTACCCTCCCCAAGGGCTCGAAGCCCACGTGCGGCAAGGTGCACAAGGCCCCCGCCGGCGCGCAGAATGTCAAGACCTACAAGGTCTACCGCTACGACCCCGAGGTCGACGCCGATCCGCGCTGGGACGTGTTCGAGGTCTCGGCCGACGACCATGGCCCGATGCTGCTCGACGCCCTGATCCACATCAAGAACGAGATCGACCCGACCCTGTCGTTCCGGCGTTCGTGCCGCGAGGGCATCTGCGGCTCCTGCTCGATGAACATCGACGGCCGCAACACCCTGGCCTGCACCAAGGGCTGGGAGGAATGCTCCTCCTCGAACATCTCCATCGCGCCCCTGCCGCACCAGCCCGTGGTCAAGGACCTGGTCACCGACCTGACCCTGTTCTACGCCCAGTACGACTCGATCCAGCCCTGGCTCCAGTCCGACGAGCCGGACCCCGAGACCGAGCGGCTGCAGACGCCCGAGGAGCGCGCCAAGCTGGACGGCCTCTACGAGTGCATCCTGTGCGCCTGCTGCTCGACCTCCTGCCCCAGCTACTGGTGGAACCAGACCGAATACCTCGGCCCCGCCGCCCTGCTGCAGTCCTACCGCTGGATCGCCGACAGCCGCGACGACGCCACCGACAAGCGGCTCGACGACCTCGAGGACCCGTTCAAGCTCTACCGCTGCCACACCATCATGAACTGCGCCCAGGTCTGTCCCAAGGGTCTGAACCCGGCCAAGGCCATCGCCGAGACCAAGAAGCTGATGGTCTCGCCGAGCCGGAAGAAGACGGAAGCGGCGGCGTAACTTGGCCAAGGTGACCTACATCGAGCACGACGGCCGCGAGCATGTGGTCGAGGTCAAGAACGGCCTCTCCGTCATGGAGGGGGCGATCCGCAACAATGTGCCGGGCATCGACGCCGACTGCGGCGGGGCCTGCGCCTGCGCCACCTGCCACGTCTATGTCGACGAGGATTTCCAGGCCGAGACCGGCCGCGCCTCGGCTATGGAGGAGTCGATGCTGGACTTCGCCGAGAACGTCCAGCCGAACAGCCGCCTGTCCTGCCAGATCCGCGTCACCGACGACCTCGACGGCCTGATCGTCCGCCTGCCCGAATCCCAGCACTGAGCCGCCCGTGGGCCGCGCGCACCCCGACCTGGTCGACCGCGTCGGCCGGATCATCGCCGACAAGGCCGTCACCGGCCGCCCGCCGCTGATCGCCATCGTGGGCGCGCAGGGCTGCGGCAAGACCACCCTCGCCCGCGAGGCCGCCGAACGCTTCGGCGCGGCGCAGATCTCCATCGACGACGTCTATCTGACCCGGGCCCGGCGCGGGGCCATGGCCGAGGACGTCCACCCCCTGTTCCTGACCCGCGGGCCTCCGGGGACGCACGACCTCCGCCTGCTGGCCCGGCTGATCAAGTCGCTCAGCGACGCCCGCCCCGACGACAAGGTGCTGATCCCGGACTTCGACAAGCGCGGCGACGACCGTCGCCCCATCCGGGACTGGCGGATCGTCGTCGGCCGGCCGCGGGCGATCCTGATCGACGCCTGGTGCCTCGCCGCCCTGCCCGAGGACGAGACCGACCTGGCCCGCCCGGTCAACGCCCTGGAGCGCCAGCATGACGCCGACGGCGCCTGGCGCGCCGCCGTCAACGCCTTCGTCGCCAGCCCCTACGCCGACTTCGCCGCCGGTTTCGACGCCGTCCTGTTCCTTGAAGCGCCCGGGTTCGACGTGGTGCTGGACTGGCGCTGTCAGCAGGAGGCCGACCTGCTCGGCGTCGCCCCGGCCGACCTGTCCGCCGCCGAACGCGAGCGCCTGGCCGGCTTCATCCAGTATTTCGAGCGCATTACCCGCCGCATGCTGTCCGGCGGCGTTCGCGCCGACGTGACGGTGAAACTGGATCGAAACCGTAACCCGCTAGCGATCGTCTGATGGACCGTCCCGACGACCGCCGCCTGCAGCCACGCTCGCCCGCCAATGCGCGCGGTCTCGTCGTCTCGACCGGGCTCGAACTACCCTGCCTGATCGTGGACCAGTCCAGTTCCGGGGTCCGCCTGCGGCTGGACCGCAACCTCGCCCTGCCGAACCGCATCCTGCTGATCGACATGGCCGGGGCCACCGCGGTCGAGGCCGATGTGGTCTGGCGCAAGGGGATGGAGGCGGGGGTCAGGCGCGCCGGCGTCGCCGCCTCCCTGCGCGGCCTCGTGCCCTCACGCCTCGCCGCCGCCCGCGCCGCCTTCCAGAGGGCCGGGGGGCGATAGCCCTCACACCGCCGCCAGCGTGCCCGCATTGATGGCGATGCGCCCGATCAACCCCTTGACGATCAGGTCCAGCGCCGAGCCTTCCCGATAGTCGGCGGCGGCGACGAAATTGACCCGGTCCTCGGAGATCAGGCCGTAGATCTTCTGCTGGTCCCGCTCGGAATTGCGCGGGTCGTAGACGGCGATCGAGAAGCCGCCCTTGGTGTGCATCATCTTCATGGTCGGCACGTCGGTGTCGCCGTCGCCGAGGAAGATCATGCGGTCAAACGGCACCGGGCGGTCCTCGTCGGCCATGAAGCGGTTGATCTTCTCGTGCTCCCAGTGGTTCAGCACCCCCTTGTTGATGCGGAACAGGTACTGGGTCTTGGTGGTGTAGTTGACGCCGACCGCCGGCCAGATCGCCACGCCCTTGTCGTCGTAGACGAATTTGGACGCGAACACGTGCCGGAACTCCGGCCGGATCGGGCAGCCCTCGATCATCTCCTCAAGCCCGGCCGAGATGATGTAGTGCTCGATATCGAGGCCGTATTTCACCCCGATGGCGTTGATGCGGTCGAACCAGCCCTTGCCGGTCAGGTCCGACTTCAGCCCGTCGAACAGCTTCACGTCCTCGCCGTGGTCGTGCAGCGTCTTGCGCGTGATCGGCTCGCCGTTCTCCCGCGCCCGCTGCAGCATCAGCTGCATGTACATCAGGATGTTGTCGCCGTCGGCGTCGCGGGTCAGCCGGTCGGCCTCGCCCCAGAAGTCGCCGATCCCCATGCCCACCGAGGGAATGAAGGTGACCTCCTGCATATTGCCCCGCGCCAGGGTGCCGTCGAAGTCGTAGATCAGGGCGGTTTTCAGCGGCTTGGCCATGGGGAATCCTGCGGAACTGTTCCTCCATAGTCTTCCGCTCATCCCGGCGAAAGCCGGGACCCAGTTCTCTCCAGCTTGACGCCTGCGCATCAGGACGACCGACCGGGGCTTGCCGGCGAAACGTTTTCTTCCAACGCACTGGGTCCCGGCTTTCGCCGGATGAGCGGGATAGGGAGCTATCCCAGCCTCAGCTCCGGCGCCGCCGCCGCGCTCTGGGCTTCCAGCGGCAGGTGCAGGATGAAGGCGGCGCCCTTGCCGGGTTCGCTTTCCACCTCGGCCCAGCCGCCGTGCAGTTCGACCAGCGCCTTGACCAGGGCCAGGCCGACGCCCGGCCCGCCCCGTTCGCGTTTGACGAAGCGGTCGAAGACGTGGGCCTGCAGATGGTAGGGAATGCCGCGCCCGGTGTCCTCGACGCGGATGCGAACCTCGGACGGCGCCGCCTCGGCCGTCAGGGTCACGGCCCCGCCCTCGGACACCGCCCGGGCGGCGTTGTCGAGAAGATATTCGAGCGCCTGCCCGACCCGCTGCGGATCGGCCCGGATCGGCTTCAGGCCCGCGGGGCAGGCGACCGTCAGGGTCGCTCCCCGGCCCACGATCCGCTCGCGGACCTTGTCCGCCGCCTCGTCGAGGAGATCGGAGACCCGCACGTCACCGAGGGTCAGCTCCATCTCGCCGGCGTCGATCTGCGCCATGTCCAGCACGTCGTCGATCGAGCCCGCCAGCTGGCTTGCGGCGATGCGGATCGCCCCCGCGTGCTGGCGGCTGCGCTCCGGCAGATCGGCCTGGGTCTCCAGCAGTTCGGAATAGCCGACGATGGTGGTCAGCGGTGTGCGCAGTTCATAGCTGACGCTGCCGACGAATTCGCGCTTCAGGGCCGTGGATTCCTCCAGCGCCTGGGCCTTGGCGGCCAGCGCCTGTTCCAGTCCGCGCCGGGCGGTGATGTCCGAGAAGGCGACCAGGGTCGCGCCGTCGGGCAGGGGGCGGGTCTGCCACGAGGCGATGCGTCCGTCCGCTGTGCGGCCTTCGCCCGAGATCGGCACCCGGCTCTCAGGGTCAGGATCGGCTACCCGCGCCTTCAGTCCCAGCCACAACGCCGGATCAGGCATGGTGTCGTGGCACAGGCCCGCCACGGCGTCGAAATCGCCGGCGGCGTCCAGCGCCTCGCCGCCGACGCCCCAGAAGGTGTCGAAGGCCTCGTTGTGCAGGCGGATGCGACCGTCGGACCCGAACACGGCGACCGCGTCGTTCAGCTTGTCCAGCGTCGCCTTCTGGACCTGGATCTGGGCGTTGAATCGGCTGCGCAGCTGCAGCTCGTCGGTGATGTCCGAGAACAGCAGCAGCACGCCGCCCAGCGGGTGCGGCTGGCGCACCACGCGCAGCGTTCGGCCATCCGGCAACGACCAGCTGTCGTCGGGCGCCGCCTCCGCCGCACCGTAGAAATCCAGCTCCCTCGCCTTCCAGCCGGCGTAGTCGATGACCTCGGGCAGCAGCCGACGCTGGCGCAGCCGGTCCAGCAGCTCGGCGTGGGTCGGCCGCTCATCCAGCCAGGCCGGATCGATGTTGAACAGCTGCTGGAAGGCCGTGTTGTGGAAGGCCAGCCGCTTCGACGGGCCGAAGATGGCCACGGCGTCAGCGAGGTGGTTCAGCGTCTCGTCGTGGGCCTCGACGTGACGGCGCAGGGTGTCGCGGGTCTCTTCCGCCTCGGTCATGTCCAGCGCGAAGGCCAGCACCGCCCCGGCGCCGCCCGGCGCGGGCTCGGCCACGATCCGCCACGCCCGCCGCCGTCCGCCGCCGGTGGTCCAGCGGAACCCTTCCTGGCGCTGGTGCAGCCGCCCGGCCTCGGCGACGATGGCGTCGGCTCCGCGGTCGAAACTAAGGCCCTTGTCGCGGGCCGCGTCGATGTTGTCGGCCTTCATCTCGGCCAGCCACGCCCTGTTGGCCCAGGCCAGCCGCCCGGCCGCGTCGGTGATCCACGTCGGGGCGGGATAGGCGTCGGCCAGCAGGCCCAGCCCGCTCTCGGCCGCCGTGCCGACCAGTCCCAGCCGTGACAGCCGCAACCACGCCGCGCCCGCCGATGAGCGTCCCTCGACCGCCCAGGCTCCCCCCGCGCCGTCCAGCACCGCATCGAAGGGTTCGCCCTGGTCGATCAGCGCGTCCAGCCGGGGTCCGGCCGCCGCGCGCACCGCATCCAGCACCACCAGCGCCGGATCCGTCCCGGCGGTTTCCTCACCGGCGAGTTCACGGGTGATGGCGTTCCATGCGGCCGTCGCGCCGAGCCGCCGGGTCTGTCCATCGGGCGTCAGGGCCAGCCGGGCGTCCTCGAACGCCGCCAGGGCGCCGTCCCGGTCCGCCAGCGCCGCCCGCGCCGCGGACAGGGCGGTCTCGGCCGCACCGGCGCGCTCGGCTAGCCGCCCGCGCAGCCGCGCCGCCCATGCGCTGAGCGCCAGCGCCAGTCCCGCGGCGCCCGCAGTCGCGACATAGGCGATGTCGGCCTCGGCCATCGTGATCGTTCAGCTCCCGCCCTGATTCGGTAACCATACCTCATGAGGGGCTAGGGGCTAGGGACTAGGGACTAGGGACAGGCAGCAGGCAGCAGGCGGCAGGCAGCAGGTATGCCGGACCGCCGCTTTCTTCGGCGTTGCGTCCCCTGCTGCCTGTTGCCTGCTGCCTGCTGCCTCTAGGGTGCCGGCCATGCCCTCAACCTGGACCACCCAGACAGCCCCCTCCCTCGACGACTTCGCCCGTCTGGCGCGCGAAGCGTTCGACGGCCTGCCCGAGCCGTTCCGCTCGCTGGCCGGCGACGTGGTCATCCGCGTCGATGACTTTGCCGACGACGAGACCCTGGCGATGATGGAGATGGAGGACCCCTTCGAGCTGACCGGCCTCTATCACGGCGTCGATATCGGACGCCGCGAAGGTCTCGGCCCGGCCCCCGAGGCGTCGCGCATCTTCCTCTATCGCCGTCCCATCCTCGACGAATGGTGCGAGCGCGGCGACGTCGGCCTGTCCGAGATCATCGCCCACGTCCTGATCCACGAGATCGGCCACCACTTCGGCCTCGACGACGACCAGATCCACCACATCGAGGACGCGGCGGATTAGATATCGTCATCCTCCGGCAAGCGGCGTAGCCGCGCAGACCGGGGGACCCAGCGGCGCGCGTGAGCGCGAAACTGTCGGTGAGCCGCTGTTCACCTCAGCCTGCCTGAACAGGTCGCCTTCGGCGCCGCTGGGTCCCCCGGTATCGCGGAGCCTGTCCTCGGGCCGAGCGAAGCTCGGACCCGGGGGCTCGCCGGAGGATGACGAAAGCAAGAATTGCTGCGCTGCAAATCCGCCGCCAGCCATCACACTGCGGAGACCCAACACCCTGTATTCCCATCACTACGTCCCGGCGACAGCGTCATGAACCCGCCTGAGGAGACAGCGGGCCCATAATGCCCGGGCTTCCGCGCCGTGGTCTTTGACAACCGAATCCCGAACCGCCGCCACAGGCGTTTTCACCGCGCCACGATGTAGACCCTGCCGACTCTGCCACTGCGTTTTCTCAGCCCGCTGCCGCCTCTGCCGACTCTGCCGCCGCGTTTTTCGAGTCGGCGCCCCGTCCCTCGCCCGCCTTAAAACCAGCCCGATCTGTGGTATAAGGCGCGCCTCCCCCACCCAAGGATGCAGCCTTGAGCCTCACGCTCGACCTTTCGCGCACCTCAGCGGCCGCCCCGGCGGCGCCCGTCAACCTGTCCGGTCTGACGCGCGCGGGCCTGCGTCAGGCGCTGATCGACGCGGAGGTCTGCCCGCCCGAAAAGGCGAAGATGCGGGCCTCCCAGATCTGGGGCTGGATTCACCACTACGGCGTCACCGATTTCGCGGCGATGACCAACGTGGCCAGGGACATGCAGGCGAAGCTGGCCGGGCATTTCACCCTTGCCCGCCCCGAGATCGTCGAGCGTCAGGTGTCGCAGGACGGCACCCGCAAATGGCTGATCCGCACCGCGCCAGGCATCGAGATCGAAGCGGTCTACATTCCCGACGTCGGCCGCGCCGGCGCCCTGTGCGTCTCGTCGCAGGTCGGCTGCACGCTCAACTGCACCTTCTGCCACACCGGCACCCAGAAGCTGGTCCGCAACCTGACCGCCGCCGAGATCGTGGCCCAGGTCCAGGTCGCCCGCGACGACCTCGGCGAGTGGCCGTCGCCCAAGGAAGACCGTCGCCTGTCCAACATCGTCTTCATGGGCATGGGCGAGCCGCTCTACAATCTGGACCACGTCGCCGACGCCATCGACATCATCTCCGACAACGAGGGCATCGCCCTGTCGCGGCGCCGGATCACTGTCTCGACCTCGGGCGTCGTGCCCCAGCTCGACGCTCTGGGAACCCGCACCCAGGCCATGCTGGCCATCAGTCTGCACGCCACCAATGACGCCCTGCGCGACGTGCTGGTGCCATTGAACAAGAAGTACAATCTCGAACAGTTGATGGGTGCGATCCGCGCCTATCCGGGCCTCTCCAACGCCCGCCGCGTGACCTTCGAATACGTCATGCTCAAGGGCGTCAACGACAGCCCTGAAGAGGCCCGCGCCCTGCTCAAGCTGATCGAAGGCATTCCCGCCAAGGTGAACCTGATCCCGTTCAATCCCTGGCCCGGCACCGACTATGAGTGTTCAGACTGGAAGACCATCGAGCGGTTCGCGGCCATCCTCAACAAGGCCGGCTACGCCTCGCCGATCCGCACCCCGCGCGGCCGCGACATCCTCGCGGCCTGCGGTCAACTGAAGTCGGAAAGCGAAAAGGTCCGCGCCAGCGTCCGTCGCGCCGAGCAGGCTGCGGTCGCCGGAGCCGTGGAGGCGGCCTAGGTCCGTAACCTGAGGCTGTAACATTTCCTCACCAACTGTGGCCCCGCCGCGCTTGCGGAATGGGGCGGGAATGGGGCACAGCCTCGGCTGTATCAGCCGCCCGGACCGCCATGGACTCCGCCTCGCTCACCACCGTGCTTGAAAGCCCCGAAGTCCAGGCCTTCGCCACCGGCTTCCCCACGACCGTGGCCCACCTCGCCGTGACGCTGGGCCTGCTGGCCGCCGGCGCCGTGATCTACGCCCTGCTGACGCCGTGGAAGGAGATCACCCTCATCCGCGAGGGCAACGCCGCCGCCTCCGTGGCCTACGCCGGCGTGCTGGTCGGCCTCGCCATCCCGCTGGCGGTCAGCCTCAGCGTCTCCACCTCGGTCCGCGACATCCTGATCTGGGGCGTCGCCACGGTGGTCCTTCAGTTGCTCGTCTTCAGGGTGGTCGACCTGCTGTTGACCGGTCTGCCGCAGCGCATCCGCGAAGGCGAGGTCTCGGCCGCCGTCCTGCTGGTCGGCGGCAAGCTGGCCACGGCGGTCATCCTGGCCGCCGCCCTGACCGGCTGAACCGATGGCGCGGCCGCCCGACTGGGTCATCTACGTCCTCGTCCTCGCCGCCCTGATCGGCCTTTCGCTCGGTCAGCGAGAGAACGCCGACGCTCCGCCCGCTCCGCCGCCGCCGGACGAGATGGAGGGAGCCCTGCTCGGCCCGGTCACGCCCTTCGATCCCTCGGTCACCGTCAACGCTCCCGATATTCCATTCCAGCCCTCCGCCGGCACCGCCTTCTCGATCGCGCAGCAAGGCCGCTGGGTCACCGCCCGCCACGTCGTCGAGGGGTGCCGCCGCCCCGCCATCATGGTCGGCGGCGGCCGCGCCGTCGCAGCCGACGTCCGCCTCGCGCCCCGCGCCGACATCGCCGTGCTGCAGACCGCCGGTGGGCCGGAGGCCCTTCCGATCGCGACCGGCGAACCTCTGCACACGGGCCAGCGCGCCTTTCATCCGGGCTACCCGCAGGGCCGCGCCGGGGAGGTCACCTCCCGCCTGCTCGGCCGCGAGACCTTCAAGGTGCGCGGCCGGGGCCAGCGTGACGAACCGGTTCTCGCCTGGGCCGAGGTCGGCCGCACCGACAGGCTCGGCGGCACACTGTCCGGCCTGTCGGGGGCGCCGGTGCTGGACCGCCAAGGCCGCGCCATCGGCGTGACCATAGCTGAGAGCCCGCGACGCGGCCGCATCTACACCACCGCCCCCGAGACGTTCGGCCCCGCCGTTCGCGGCTTGCAAAAGGCCGATGAACCGCTGAGCGGCCGCACCGTCACCATCGACAACTACGGTCTCGTCGCCGACGACCTGCGCCGCGACCTGCGCGTCGCACAGGTCGTCTGCCTGTCGACCTGATCTAGCGCAGCGTCGCCGAATCGATATTCAGGTCCGCGAGCGGGAAAACCTCCACGTCCGGATACTTCGCCCGCAGGGCCTCGATGAACACCGAGGCGTCGCCGACGATGACGAGGCTGGCGTTCGATGCCGGCAGATGCTCCGCCGCCGCGGCTTGGATCTTGGCCGGCGTCACACCCTCCACATCGTCCGCGTAGGTCGCTAGGTCAGACAGCGGCAGTCCGTAGAGCGCCAGGTTGGCGACCAGTCCGCCGAGGCCATCGACAGTTTCCAGCGAGCGGCCGAACGACCCAACCAGGGTCGCCTTGCGCGGCGCCAGTTCGGCCTCCGTCGCCTGCGCTTCCGACAGGCGCGCGATCTCGGCGAGGATCAGCTCGGCCACCTCCGGCACGGCGTCGTTGCGGGTCTGGGCCGAGGCCGACAGCATGCCTTCATCCTCACGGGCGCTCAGGCTGGAATAGGCGCCGTAGCTCAGCCCGCGCTTGATGCGGATCTCCTGACTGAGGCGGGCGGAGAAGCCGCCGCCCATGACGCCGTTGGCGACCAGCACCGGGAAATAGTCCTCATCGGTCCGGGAGATGCCGCGCATGGCCGCGACCACCGCCGCCTGGCCGGCGCCGGGCTGATCGATGACGATGACGCGAGGCGCCACCGCCGGACCTGCCGGATCGGCCGTGGGCGCGGCCGCGGCGCTTGCCTGCCAGTCGCCGAAAGCCTCCTCCGCCAAGGCGTAGGCTGCGTCCGGCGTGATGTCCCCGGAGAACACCAGCGTGGCGTTTGACGGCTGATACATGCCGCCGTGGAAGTCGACGAGATCATCGCGCCCGATGGTCGGAATCGACGTTGGCGTGCCGGAGCCGGGGACTGCGTAGGCCGCATCGCCGAACACGGCCCGCGCCGCCGCCAGACTGGCGACCGGACCCGGCTGCGACAGCTGAACACGCAGGCCGTTCAGGGTCTGGGTCTTCTCCCGGTCGAGATCCGCGGACGTGAAGGACGGGTTGCGCACGATGTCGGACATCAGCGCCATGGTCTGCGGGAACACGTTGGCCGGCGAGGAGGCGAAGACATTGGTGAAGTCCACGCCGGCGCCCGCGCCGATGTTCGCGCCCAGCCGCTCAATCTCGGTGGCGATCTCCGGAGCGGTGCGGATCTCGGTGCCTTGGGTGAGAAGCGAAGCTGTGAAATTGGCGACCCCCGGCTTGCGGACGGCGGTGTCGTCGGCGGTTCCGGCGTTGAAGCTAAGCCGCGCCGACACCAGAGGCAGGCCCGGCTTCGGTGCGACCAGCACCCGCATGCCGTTGGCCAGCCGGCGCTCGGCCACCTGCGGCGTGGCTGCGTCGATGGCCGCGCCGGCCGCGGGCAGTGGTGTACGCTGACCCTCTGGCAGCAAGGTCACTGGCTCGCCGGCCTGCGCAAGATCGGCCAGGGTGACCGGCGCGGTGAACACCTCCTGGACTTCCGACGCCGGGTTGTTATCGGTGGCCTGCACATAGCGCATGGCGATCTCGCGATCGGGCGTCAGATATTTCCGCGCCACCCGCTGCACGTCCTCGGCGGTCACGGTCTGGATGTTAGGGATATCCCGGTCGGCGGCTGTCGGATCCCCGGTCATGATCAGGGCGTAGCCCAGCTGGAAAGCGCGGCCGTCGATGGTCTCCAGCCCGCGCAAGGCCTGGGCGGTCAGTTCCGTCTTGGCCTCGGCGAGTTCATTCGCGGTGACCGGCTGGTCGCGCAGGCGGGTGACCTCGGCCCGGAGCGCCGCAAGGCCTTCGTCCGGAGTCTTGCCGTCGCTCATGATGGCGAAGGTGTTCAGCACCCCCACCTGCTGCTGCTGGCTGTTCGACGAGGAAGCGGTTGTGGCGATCTGCTGGCGATAAACCAGCGACTGGTAGAGCCGCGAGCTCTCACCGGTCGAGAGTACGCCGTCCAGAACATCCAGCGCCGCCCGGTCGGGGTGGTTGTAGGGGACGGTCGGCCAGGTGATCTGCACCATCGGCAGCGGCACGTTGGGGCCGTAGAAGGTCGCCTCCCGCGCCGGGCCGAAGCTTTCGGGCACCTCGTTCTCGGGCAGCGGCCGGTCAGGGTTCTCGATGCCGCCGAAATACTGATCGATCCAGGCGTCGAGTCGCGCCTGATCGAAATTGCCGGCGACAATCAAATAGGCGTTGTCGGGGCGGTAGTAGGTTTCGTGGAAGCGCAGCACGTCATCCATAGTCGCCGCCTCGAGATCGGCGATCGAGCCGATGCCTGGCCGGCGATAGGGGCTGTCCTGATAGATGAAGGCTTGGGAGTGCAGGCGCTGAAACCGGCCATAGGGCGGCGCCAGAACGCGGAGGCGGAACTCCTCCTTGACGACGTCCCGCTCACTCTCGAATGAGGCCTCGTCGACGACGAGGGAACCCATCCGCTCCGACTCGGCGAACAGCATCCGCTCGAGATGCTGGGCCGGCACGGTCTCGAAATAGTTGGTGAAATCCAGACCGGTCGAGGCGTTGTTGGAGCCGCCCACGTCCTCGGTCAGTCGGTCGAAGGTTTCCTGCGGCAGGTTCCGGGTCGCCTTGAACATCAGGTGTTCGAACATATGGGCGAATCCGGATCGTCCTTCCGGATCATCCTTGGCGCCGACCTTGTACCAGACCTGCACCGTCACATTGGAGGTCGCCGTGTCGCGCGCCGTGTAGACCCTCAGGCCGTTGGGCAGGATGCGTTCCTCAAAACCAAGCGGCGGCACCACGATCTGGCCCGCTGGCGTGGCGGCCGGGGCGGTCTGGGCGATCGCCGGTGCAGCGACGGGGAGGCCGAGAAGAAGCGCCGAGGCGGCGACGGTCAGGATCAGGCGGGACTTCATGGGGTGGGGCTCCGGTCGCCCGGACGTACGGGCGAGGGGACCCTATCAGGGCGGAAATCCGGCGCACCTTACGGAGTCGTAATGCACCGCTCAGTCGATGCGCAGGGCCTCGGCGAGCAATTTGGCTTCGGCTGCGCGGCTCGATCCGGTGCGCCAGGCGACCACAATCTCGCGGCGAGGAGCCTTGGCCGAGATGTGACGGACCACGACCCCCGGCATGTCGGCGAGGCCCGCGCGCACCGCCATCTCGGGCAGGAAGCTGACGCCAAGGCCCGACGAGACCATCTGGACGAGGGTGTGCAGCGAGGTGGCGGCGAACACATCCTCCCCCTTCGGCGGGTCGATCTCGAAGGCGGCGAGGGCCTGGTCGCGCAGGCAGTGACCGTCCTCAAGCAGGATCAGATCTTCGGCCTTGAGGGACCCCGGCGGGATCGGCCCCGCGCCCGCAAGAGCGTGGCCCACCGGCGCCGCCGCCAGGATCTCGTCGTCGCCGATGCGGGCGTGGTCGATGCCATGGGCGGAATAGGGCAGGGCGATCACCGCCGCGTCCAGCTGGCCGGCCTTCAGCCCCGCCACGAGCCGGGGGGTCAGGTCCTCGCGGATGAACAGCCGCAGGGCAGGATAGGCCTCCTTGAGCCCCGGCAGCTTGGCCGGCAGCAGGAAGGGCGCCACGGTCGGGATGATTCCGAGCCGGAATCGACCGGACAGGGGCTTGCCGGCGTTCCGCGCCGCCTCGACCAGATCCTCGGTGCGGGCCAGCACGTCCTCGGCCCGCCGCACCGCCTCCGCGCCCACTGCGGTCAGTTGAACGTTGCCGCGGGTGCGTTCGACCACCGGCGCGCCGAGGATCTTCTCAAGCTCCTGCACCCCCGCCGACAGCGCGGGCTGGCTGACATGCGCAGCCTCCGCCGCGCGACTGAAAGAGGCGTACTCAGCGAGGAGCTTGAGATAGTGCAGCTGGCGCAGGGTCGGGAGCATGGGCGAGAGATAGGCGTCTCCTATCTCCGGATCAAAGCCAATCAGGCAGGGTTATTGAGCCGGGCGAGGTGACACTCACGCTTCGGGCGGGCCGAACCACCCCATCCGGCAGGCCATCATCGCCGTCTCGCCGAGCCGCTCGACCAGCCGCCAGTTGACCACCGCCCCGATCGGGGCTCCGACGACAGGGATCATCTGCGCCAGCTTGGCCAGGTCGATATAGTCGCGATACTCGATCTGGAACCGCCGCCAATCGTATTCGGTGATCGCCTCCGGCTGGTCATCGCCCGCGATCCACCGCTCCAGTTCCGCGAGAGCCTCGGGCCTGCGCCTCGCACTGGCGAAGGCGAGGTGGAAGATGTGCAGCAGGAACAGCCGCTCGCGCACCGTGTCGCCGCCCCAGCCATAGGCGGCGACCACATCGCCCAGCATCCGCACCTTGATCGCCATCAGGGCGGGGAAGTCCGCCGCCGCCAACACGAAGCCGCCGGCGCCCGCAACCCCGCCCTCGACGCTGGCGGTGTTGCGATAGGTCTTGATCATGGCCCGCGCCCGTACTTCGCGCGCCGCCAGAGACCCGTCGGCCACCGGTTGGCTCTTGATCAGGTCCGAGCCGAACAGGATGCCCTTCGTCATCGCCTCGACACCGGCGGTGATGATGGCGTGCACCCGTTCGGGGATGACGCGGTTGATGTGGTCCTGGGTTCCGCGGGTGGCCTTGTCCCACAGGCCGGGCCGTTTCAGCACCGTCTCCCGCCACGCCTCGACCTCGGCGCGCAATGCCGTTTCGCCGACGACAGAGATCAGGTCGGGCGGCGTGTCTTCGGCACGGATGATTTCGGGCGGGCTGGCCATGGGCTCTCCTGACGCGGCGTCACGGTTGCAGGCCCGCGCGCGCGGGTCTAGACCCCGCGCGACAGCGGCCCCGGCCGCACGGAACCCTTCCTCCCGGAGACAGACAGAATGGCTCGCGCGAAGATCGCCCTTATCGGCGCCGGCATGATCGGCGGCACCCTGGCCCATGTGGCGGCGCGCGAGGCGCTCGGCGACATCACTCTGTTCGACATCGCCGAGGGCACGCCGCAGGGCAAGGCGCTCGACATCGCCGAGGCTACGGCCGTGATCGGAACGGACGTCGCGCTGAAGGGCGCCAACGACTACGCCGACATCGCCGGCGCCGACGTCTGCATCGTGACGGCGGGCGTTCCCCGCAAGCCGGGCATGAGCCGCGACGACCTGATCGGCATCAACCTCAAGGTCATGAAAGCCGTCGGCGAGGGCATCAAACAGCACGCCCCGAACGCCTTCGTCATCTGTATCACCAATCCGCTCGACGCCATGGTCTGGGCCCTGCAGAAATTCTCGGGCCTGCCGAAGGAGAAGGTCGTCGGCATGGCCGGCGTGCTCGACTCGGCGCGCTTCGCCTACTTCCTCGCCGAGAAGACCGGGGTGTCGATCCAGGACATCAACGCCTGGACCCTCGGCGGCCACGGCGACGACATGGTGCCGATGGTGCGCCACTCGACCGTCGGCGGCCTGCCGCTGCCGGATGCGGTCAAGGCGGGCTTCCTCTCGCAGGCCGAGCTGGACGCCATCGTCGACCGCACCCGCAAGGGCGGCGGCGAGATCGTCGCCCTGCTGAAGACCGGTTCGGCCTTCTACGCTCCGGCGGAATCGGCGATCGCCATGGCCCGCTCCTACCTGCTGGACCAGAAGCGCGTCCTGCCCTGCGCCGTCTGGCTCTCTGGCGAGTACGGCCTTTCGGACCTCTACGTCGGCGTGCCGGCCCTGATCGGCGCCGGCGGCGTCGAGAAGGTGATCGAGTTCACCACCAATGACGACGAGAAAGCCATGTTCAAGAAGTCCGTCGAGTCGGTCCAGGGCCTGATCCAGGCCTGCAAGGACATCGACGGCTCGTTGGCCTGACGCCCTCCAGGCGGCGGCCTTCGGGCCGTCGCCGCCGTCGTCCGCACCCGTCTTCCTGACGCCGCTTTCCGGCCCCGCAACGGCGTCGGTTTCGCTCGCAATTCCCCCGGAAAATCCTATATCTTGTCGGTTCCGGCGCGGATCAGATTCGCGTTCCGGAAACTGACGATTCCGGACGGCTCCAGCGTCGTCCTTTCCGGCCCGAACCGGGCGATGATCCGACCGAATATATGACCGACCAAACCCCGACCGCACGCAACGTCGATACCGCCGAAGAGGCCGCCTACGGCGCCGATTCCATCAAGGTCCTCAAGGGCCTCGACGCGGTCCGCAAACGGCCCGGCATGTATATCGGCGACACTGACGACGGCTCGGGTCTGCACCACATGGTCTATGAGGTGGTCGACAACGCCATCGACGAGGCCCTGGCCGGCCACGCCGACCTGGTCCAGGTGATCCTCAACGCCGACGGTTCGGTGACGGTCACCGACAACGGCCGCGGCATCCCCACCGACATCCATGAGGGCGAGGGCGTTTCGGCGGCCGAAGTCATCATGACCCAGCTGCACGCCGGCGGGAAATTTGACCAGAACTCCTACAAGGTCTCTGGCGGCCTTCACGGCGTCGGCGTCTCGGTGGTCAACGCCCTGTCGGACTGGCTCAAGCTGGTCATCTACCGCAACGGCAAGCGCCACGAGATGCGTTTCGAGCGCGGCGACACGGTCGAGAGCCTGCGGGTCACTGGTGACGCACCGGTGCGCGACAACGGCAAGGTGCTGTCCGGCACCGAGGTGACCTTCTTCCCCTCGGTGACGACCTTCTCGCACATTGACTTCGACCTGAAGACGTTGGAGCACCGTCTGCGCGAGCTGGCGTTCCTGAACTCCGGCGTGGTCATCAAGCTGCGCGACGACCGCGGAGCCGAACCGTTCGAGGAAATCCTGCACTACGAAGGCGGCGTCGAGGCCTTCGTGCGCCACCTCGACAAGTCGAAGACGCCGATCCTCAAGGACGTCATCGTCATCCGCGGCAAGAAGGAAGGGATCGAGATCGATCTCGCCCTTTGGTGGAACGACAGCTACCACGAGACCATGCTGTGCTTCACCAACAACATCCCGCAACGGGATGGAGGCACCCACCTCTCGGCCTTCCGCGCCAGCCTGACGCGGGTCATGAGCAGCTACATCGAGGCCGCCGGCGCCGCCCGCAAGGAGAAGGTCTCGGTCTCCGGCGAAGACGCCCGCGAAGGTCTGACCTGCGTGTTGTCGGTCAAGGTTCCGGATCCGAAATTCTCGTCGCAAACCAAGGACAAGCTGGTCTCGTCCGAGGTTCGCCCGGCCGTCGAGGGCCTTTGCTCCGAAGGCCTGTCGACCTGGTTCGAGGAACACCCGGTCGAGGCCAAACAGGTCGTCGCCAAGATCATCGAGGCCGCCGCCGCCCGCGAGGCCGCCCGCAAGGCGCGCGACCTGACCCGGCGGAAGACCGCCATGGAGATCAGCTCCCTGCCCGGGAAGCTGGCCGATTGTCAGGAGCGCGACCCGGCCAAGTCCGAGCTGTTCATCGTCGAGGGTGACTCCGCCGGCGGCTCGGCCAAACAGGCCCGCAACCGTGAAAATCAGGCCGTGCTGCCGCTGCGCGGCAAGATCCTAAACGTCGAACGCGCCCGCTTCGACCGGATGCTGTCGTCCGATCTGATCGGCACCCTGATCCTGGCGCTGGGCACCGGCATCGGCCGCGACGATTTCAACGCCGACAAGCTGCGCTATCACAAGATCATCCTGATGGCCGACGCCGATGTCGACGGCGCCCACATCCGGACCCTGCTGCTGACCTTCTTCTACCGGCAGATGCCGGAACTGATCGAGCGGGGTCACGTCTACATCGCCCAGCCGCCGCTCTACAAAGTCTCCAAGGGAAAGCAGTCGCGCTACCTGAAGGACCAGGCGGAGATGGATTCCTACCTGATCGAGGAGGGTTCCGCAGAGGCCGAATTGGACCTGCCGAACGGCGAGCGTCGGGTGGGCATGGACCTGCAGGCGCTGGTCCGCGAAGCGAAGGCGTTCAAGGCGGGCGTTGATCGCCTGTCACAGCGTGCGCCGGCCTTCGCCGTGGAGCAGGCTGCGATCGCAGGGCTTTTCGACGAGGAGGCCGCCGATCCCTCCAAAGCCGCCGCCCGACTCAACCTCTACGCCGAGGAGGGCGACGGCGACTGGAACGGTTCGCATGGCGCGCAAGGCGCTGTTGTGTTCGAGCGAGTGCGCCGCGCAGTGACCGAGCGCATCGTGCTGGAAGAGGCCCTGATCCGTTCGCTGGACGCCCGCCGACTGGCCGAACGCTCCACCGCTTTCGAGGGCCTTTTCGACGAACCCGCCCTCTACCGCCGCAAGGACAAGACGGTGACCATCCGTGGACCGCTCGACCTGCTCGAGGCGGTGCTGGACGCCGGCAAGAAGGGGATCGCCATCCAGCGCTACAAGGGTCTGGGGGAGATGAACCCGGAACAGTTGTGGGAGACCACCCTGGACGCCAACGCCCGCACCCTGCTGAAGGTGTCGGTCGAGCACCAGGAGGACGCCTCGGACCTGTTCGCCAAGCTGATGGGCGACGTGGTGGAGCCGCGCCGGGAGTTCATCCAGGCCAACGCCCTCGACGCCGCTGTCGACGCCTGACGCCGGTCAGGGCCGTCCGGCGTCGATGAAGGCCTGGATCGACGGCCAGTGCGGCGGCACGGCGCGGGCGCCGTCGCAGGCGATATCCTTGAGGTAGTTGGGCATGGTGTCGCGGCGGAGCGGCTCCCATTCCGCATCCTCTTCCGGGTACTGGCCGATCTCACTCCCATCCGGCCCCACCTCGACGACGCCGGCGGTGCGCCACTGGTTCGCATCGCAGCGAAACTGATGGGTTTCGACCGAGTGACTCAGGTCGCCCGCCTCACCGGTGCGGGGCACCGTGGCGACCTTGATTGAGGTGATGCCGTCCACCGTCGTGATACTGTCCGCGTCAGCCATGAAGGCGTTGTTGACGCTGCGCGAAAACGCCTGCCACGTTTCGGCGGCGGCCGGTCCCCCCAGCGCGAATGCTGCGACGCCCAGAAGTGTGGCGAATTTCATTGTGACCTCCCCAGATCAGCCCCGACATGATGCCCTGTGTCGGGCGGTTGGCAAGAGCCCGCATCAGGTAGCCGGCTTGGAGGGGAATGGCGCACCCGAGAGGATTCGAACCTCTGACCCCTGCCTTCGGAGGGCAGTACTCTATCCAGCTGAGCTACGGGTGCGTCTGGCGGCGAAAGCCGGACGAAGGGCCTTACAGCAGGACCGCTCCGCCCTCAATCCCGAATGCGAGCCTTGGCGAGCCAAGCCGCAACGCCTAGCGTGCGGCCGCTTCACCGACGGAGATTTCCGAATGCGCGCGATCTTGATCAGCCTTCTCTGTCTGCTGGGCGCGTGCGCCTCGGCTCCGGCCCTCGCGCCCGAAGCGTCCGGCGACAGCCTCGACCAGATCGCCCGGGACTACGTCGCCCTGATCCTCGAGATCGGCGAGCACGAGGACGGCTATGTCGACGCCTACTACGGCCCCCCCGAATGGGCCGCCGCCGCCGAGGCGGACCCGCGGACCCTGCCTCAGCTGATCCAGGGCGCCGCCGGTCTGACCGGCCGCCTGAATGCGGTGACGACTGCCGGCGGCGATCCGGCCGTCGCCCAGCGCAAGGCCTATTTGCTGGCCCATGTCTCGGCCGCCGCGGCCCGGCTGCGCATGCTGTCCGGCGAGAAGATGAGCTTCGCCAACGAGGCCGAGGCGCTGTTCGGCGTCCGGCCCGAGCTGCGGCCCTTGTCTTCCTACGATCCCGTGCTGGCCGAGATCGACGCCCTGCTCCCCGGGGCCGGCCCGCTGGCCGACCGGGTCACCGAGTTCAAGTCGCACTACGTCATTCCGAAGGACCGGTTGCAGGTGGTCATGGACGCCGCCATCGGCGAGTGCCGCCGCCGCACCGCCCGGCACATCGCCCTGCCCGCCAACGAGAACTTCACCCTTGCCTTCGTCGGCGACAAGCCTTGGTCCGGGTATAATTATTACCAGGGTGACTCACGGTCGAAGATCGAGATCAACGCCGACTTCCCGATCTACACCGAGCGGGCGATCGACCTCGGCTGCCACGAAGGCTACCCCGGCCACCACGTCTACAACGCCCTGCTGGAAAAGACCTTCGTCGACGACCGGGGCTGGGTCGAGATGAGCGTCTATCCGCTGTTCTCGCCGATGTCGTTTGTGGCCGAAGGCAGCGCCAACTACGGCATCGATCTGGCCTTCCCGGGCGACGAGGCGACCGACTTCGAGCGTGAGGTGCTGTTCCCGCTGGCAGGGCTCGATCCGGCGACCGCGGAGAAGAAGGCGCAGCTGCAGGCGCTGACCCGCCGGCTGGCGCGGGCCGAATACACGATCGCCGATGACTATCTGGCGGGCCGCATCGACCGCGACACAGCGATCGAACAGCTGATGGAATACAGCCTCGCCGATCGGGCGAAGGCAACGCAGCGGCTGCGCTTCATCGACACCTACCGCAGTTACATCATCAACTATGGTCTCGGCCGCGACGTCGTGCAGGCTTGGGTCGAGCGTCAGGGGCCGAATCGGTGGGACGCCATGGAGACCCTGCTCTCGAGCCAGATCCTGCCGGCCGACATCGACTGACCGGCCGGCTACTGGGCGAGCATGCCGCCGTCGATCTTGAACTCGGCGCCGGTGACGAATTTCGACTCGTCCGAGCCGAGGTAGAGGACGCAGTACGCCACGTCGTCGGGCTCGCCGATGCGTTTCAGCGGGATGCCGCGCGCCAGTTTCTCGTGCGCCAGTCCCTCGTCGCCGCCGGCCATGGCCACGAAAGGGTCGAGGATCGGCGTCTTGATGAAGACCGGGTGGACCGAGTTGCAGCGCACGTTCCAGCCCGCCTTGGCGGCCTCGAGAGCGACGGTCTTGGTATACATCCAGACGGCCGCCTTGGTGGCGTTGTAGGCCCCCATGCCCGGGGCGGCGGCGAGCCCCGCCACCGAGCTGATGTTGACGATCGACCCGGCGCCGGAAGCGCGCAGGTGCGGCATGGCGTGCTTGCAGCCGAGCATGATCGACTCGATGTTGACCGCCTGCACGCGGCGCCAGTTCTCCAGCGTGTCCTGCTCGGCCCAGAGCAGATCGCCGCCGATGCCGGCGTTGTTGATCAGGATCGAAAGCCCGCCCATGGCCGCCGTCGCCTGCTCGATGACAGAGGCCCACTGCGCCTCGTCGGTGACGTCCTGGGCGAAGGCGAAGGCAGCGCCCGGATGATCGACGCTGATCGCCTCGGCCAGGGCCCGCGCGCCGTCCAGGTTCATGTCAGTGACGGCCACCCGGGCGCCCTCGCGCGCCAGCATCCACGCCATGGCCTGGCCCAGGCCGCCGGCTGCGCCGGTGATCAGGGCCGCCTTGCCGGCGACGCGGCCGCTCACGCCTTCGCGCCCATGGCGGCGGCCGTCTCGTCGATGAACCGCGCCATGTCGAGGTCGCGCCGGGTCACGCCGCCGGCGTCGTGGGTCGTCAGCACCACCTCGACGCGGTTGTAGACATTGAACCACTCGGGATGATGATCGACCTTGTCTGCCAACATCGCCACGCGGGTCATGAACCCGAAGGCGGCGTTGAAGTCAGCAAACACCAGTTTGCGCTCTATGGCGGGCCGGTCGCCTTCGCGGGCCCGCCACGAAGAGAGGGATTGCAGCACCTCGTCCACGTCAAGCCGCTCGGTCATCTCGCTCGTCCCTCGTTCTTGTGCCTGCTCCAGAGCCGTATCGCGCGACTCCCTGCACCACAAGACGCCGATTTTCGACACAGGAACACAGTGAGAAGCTTGAGCGTTAACGAGCGTCACCATTCGAACGCGGAGTCTTGAGATGGACAATCTGTGGATCGCCGCGCTCGACGCCGCCGATCGAAAGCGGATCGAGCCGCACCTGCACGAGAGGCCCTTCAGCCAGGGTCAGATGCTGTATGACGCCGGCGAGGCGGTGGAGGAGGTCTGGTTTCCGATGAGCGGCGTGGTCTCCCTGATGACTCTCGTCGATGAGGACCGGATGATCGAGACCGCCGCGATCGGCCGGGAGGGGCTGGTCGGGGTGACCTGCGGCCCCTTGAACGCCCGTGCCGCCAGCCGCGCAATCGCCCAGGTCGATGGCGTCTCGGCCTGCTGCCCCGCCGAGGTGTTCGCCAATGCGTTGAGCGACAGCGAGGGGATGCGGACGGCGCTGTCGAAGTTCACCGAGAGCCTGTTCGCCCAAGTTCAGCAGGCGGCCGCCTGCAACGCCCAGCACCGGCTGGACGAGCGTCTCGCCCGGTGGCTGCTGACCATCCACGACCGTTCCAGCGCCGACCGGTTCGGCCTGACGCAAATGGACATCGCCGGTATGCTGGGCGTGCGCCGCGCCACGGTGTCCGAGGTGGGTTCCGTACTCGAGGACAAGGGGTTGATCCGCCGCGGCCGAGGCTGGGTCGAGGTGCTGGACCGAAAGGCGTTGGAAGAGGCGGCCTGCGGCTGCTACGGCCTGATGCGCGCGGTGATGAAGGATCTCGGCGTGCCGCGCCCCAATGCCTCCACCCACTGATGCTCGGGGCCTGATGCTGCGGCCATGCGGACGGATGACGGCGCGGCGGGGACGCGCTAGACCGCCAGGATGACCGACGCGGCCGCCTCCGATGCCTCCTCCGGCAAGACTTCCTCCTTCGGCTTCCGAGACGTGGACGCCGGCGAGAAGGTGCGGCTGGTGCGTGGCGTGTTCGATAGCGTGGCCTCGAACTACGACCTGATGAACGACCTGATGAGCGCGGGCGTGCACCGGCTGTGGAAGGACGCGGCGGCGGCGAAGCTGAACCCGCGGCCGGGCGAGACCATTCTCGACGTGGCTGGCGGCACCGGCGACATGGCGCGGCGCTACGCCGGGATGGCGCGGGCGGCGCAGCAGCGGCGCGGCGGGGAAGACGCCTCGGTGATCGTGCTGGACTACAACGCCGAGATGATCATGGCCGGGGTTCAGAAGGGCGGCGAGCCGGAGATGTCATGGAGCGTGGGCGACGCCATGGCCCTGCCGCTGCCGGACGCCTCGGTCGACGCCTATTCGATCAGCTTTGGCATCCGAAACGTGGCGGACATTCCGCAGGCGCTGGTCGAGGCGCGGCGGGTGCTGAGGCCGGGCGGGCGCTTCCTGTGTCTGGAGTTCTCCCGGCCCACGGCCTCGGCGATGCGCAAGGCCTATGACGCCTGGTCCTTCCACGCCATTCCCCGCATCGGCGGCTGGGTCGCCGGCGACCGCGACAGTTACCAGTACCTCGTCGAGAGCATCCGCCGCTTCCCGGACCAGCAGACCTTCAAGGCCATGATCGAGGCTGCGGGGTTCAGCCGGGTGACGGTGGCCAACCTGTCGGGCGGCGTGGCGGCGATCCATCACGGGTGGGCGATCTGAGCCGCCGGATCGATCCCGCGACGCCGCCGCCGCCGCCCGCCACCGTTCCGGTGCGGCGACCGGTCGAGGCGGCCGTGCGCCTGTTCGGCTGGGGCTGGGTGCTGGTCCGGCACGATGCGCTGATCCCCCGGGAGATCACGCCGCTGCTGCCGGTGTGGGTCAGGTGGATCGCTCACCTGCTGCACGCCTTCGCGGGGCGCGAGGGGCGCGAGGGCCGGCCGGGCCAGCGGCTGGGCAAGGCGTTCGAGCATCTGGGGCCGGTGGCGATCAAGCTGGGCCAGGTGCTGGCCACCCGGGCCGACATCTTCGGGGTCGAGTTCGCGCGTGATCTGGGCCGGCTGAAGGACGCACTGGAGCCCTTCCCGGTCGATCAGGCGCGGCGCGAGGTCGAGCGCTCGCTGGGGCGGCCGGTCGAGGCCCTGTTCACCGATTTCGGTCCGCCGGTGGCCGCCGCCTCGCTGGCGCAGGCGCATCCGGCGTGGCTGGCCGACGGGCGCAAGGTGGCGGTCAAGGTGCTGCGGCCGGGGGTCGAGCGGCGCGTGGCGCAGGGGCTGGATTCGATGCGGCTGGCCGCGCGGTTGGCGGTGCGCTTCGTGCCGCTGGCGCGGCGGCTGGAGCCCTCAGCCTTCGTCGAGACCATCGCCCGGGCGCTGCAGCTGGAGCTGGACATGCGGCTGGAGGCGGCCGCCGCGTCCGAGCTGAAGGACATCATGGACCGGGCCCGCGACCGGGACGGCGGCCACATGACCGCGCCGGCGGTGGTCTGGGACGGGGTCGGCAAGCGGGTGCTGACGCTGGAATGGGCGCCCGGCGTGGCCATGACCGATCCGGGGGCGGCGGAGCAGCCGGGGCTGGACCGCAACGCCCTCGCCGACCACGTGGTGCAGGCCTTCCTGACCCAGGCGCTGGACTACGGCACATTCCATGCGGACCTGCACGAGGGCAATCTGTTCTGCCACGCCCCGGCCGAGCTGACGGCGATCGATTTCGGCATCGTCGGGCGGTTGGGGCCCTCGGAGCGGCGTTATCTGGCCGAGATCCTGTGGGGCTTCCTGAGCCGGGACTACGAGCGCATCGCGCGGGTCCATTTCGAGGCCGGCTATGTGCCGCCGGAGCACGCGGTCGAGGCCTTCGCCCAGGCGCTCAGGGCGGTGGGCGAGCCGGTCATCGGCAAACAGGCCAGCCAGGTCTCGATGGGGCGGCTGCTGGGCCAGCTGTTCGAGATCACGGCCCTGTTCGACATGCATCTGAGGCCGGAGCTGATCCTGCTGCAGAAGACCATGGTCTCGGTCGAGGGCGTGGCCCGAAGGCTGAACCCGGACCACGACCTGTGGGCCGCGTCGCAGCCGGTGGTCGAGCGCTGGATCCGGCGCGAACTGGGTCCGCAGGGCCAACTCAGGGACGCCATCGACGAGCTGCGGGACACGCTGAAGGCCCTATCCCGGCTGGCCCGGAACCCGCCCGAGCCCCGCACCGTCGTGGTCCGCGAGGTGCACACGCCGGGGTGGATGGTCGCCGGCGTGGCGCTGGCCGTGGCCGCGGCGGGGGCCGCCCTTGTTCTGTCGCTTTGGCCCGCCATTCTCTGAGCCAATCCGGAGACGATCTCATGAAGCCGCTTCTGCTCGCCGCCGCCGTTCTTCTTCTGGCGCCTGCCGCCGCCCACGCCCAGGTCGCCGCCGGGACCCTGCCCAACACCTTTGACGACCAGAACGCCCGGCCCGCGGCCGTGCCCGCGCCGCAGGCCGCCGCGACGGCCGAGCTGGCGGCCGAACCCGCCAACGCCGCCTCGGAAGAGACGCTGCGCGCGATCATCGGCGATCTGCAGGGCGGCGCGCTGGACTACAGCCGGATGACCGACGACCTCGCCGACAAGGTGCGCGAGCAGGAGGCGGTGGTCATGCCGCTGGTCGAGGGCTTCGGCGCCCTCGTCTCGGTCGCCTTCGTCGGCAGCCGTGACGACATCGACCTGTTCGACGTCATCTTCGCCAACGCCGCCACCCAGTGGATGGTCGGCCTGACGCCCGAGGGCAAGGTTTCGGCCCTGCTGTTCCGCCCGGCCGAGTAAGGACCCTCATTTCGGACGCGGCGCGGCCAGGGCCTGAAGCGTCCCGGCGGGCGGCGGCGTCAGCAGGTCTTCGGCCGGCCGACGGTCGAACAGCCAGTCGGCCCAGGCCGACGGCGGCAGGGGCAGGACGCCGCGGTTGTGATAGGGCGCCACGTCCGGACCGGGCTCGGCCGTCAGCAGGGAGAAGGCGTCGGGCGCGCCGTCGGCGCCGGCCCGCCATAGCGCCGCGAGGGCGAGAAACGGCTGATCGACGCCGCGCAGGACCCAGCGCGTCTTGGGGTATTTGTCGCCTGTGAACTCATAGAAGCCGGAGACGGGGACGAGGGCGCGGCCGCCGGTCGGGCCATTCGAGACGCGGCGCCCCTCGGAGCGGAAATTGATCACCGGCGGGCGTTTCGGCGCCGGCGGGGGAAAGCCGAACTTCATTTCGACCAGCTCGGCGGCGTCCGGAGCGGCGGCGCGGACGGCGCGCGACAGATCGGTGGGGCGGACCTCGTCGACCGGCTCGATGTTCGGCAGGCCGCGCGGGAAGCGCAGCGGTGCGCCGTGGTGATCGAAGGCCTCGACCAGCTGGGTGACCGAGAACCGGGCTTCGTAGGAGGCGCACATGGGCGGCGAGGATAGCCGGTCGGCCGCCGGGGGGAACGGCCTCCGAAAAAAAGCTGTGGCAGAGTCGGCAGGGTCGGCATCCGGCGGCGGGGGGCGGGCTCCGAAAAAAACGCTGTGGCGGAGTCGGCAGAGTCGGCATCTGGCCGGCGGGGGCGGCGCGCCTGCAGCGGTGCGCGGTGGATTCGATTGTCAAAGACCGGTCGTCGAACGGGAGTAGTATGCGCCCGCCGGTTTGTCAGGCGCGTCGATCAACTCGGGAAAAGCTCATGTTTCTGGAAAGGCGAGGGATTTTCCGCACAATCGGACCATAATTCCGCGGATTGCCCGCACAGCGTCATGGCCCCCCCTGCCACCGGGCGGACCGGCCGACGGAGGCGCCCGCACCGCGCGTTAAACCTTACCGGGAACCGGCTTGGCGGATCGCGGCCGGTCGACGCGGGACGGGAGGATCGACATGACGCGAATTCGGGCGGCGACGGCGGCGGGGGCGGCGGCCCTGATGTTCGCGACGGGAGCGATGGCGCAGCAGGGGCCGGGCGGCGGGCCGTCGCCCGGGCCGGCCACGCAGGTCCAGGACGGCGAGCTGTTCGAGGCGTGGAACGCGCGGGTCAGCGCTGGCCCGCCCATCGGGGCCATGCGCGAGTTCGACGGCTGGAGCATGGGCATGGCCATGCCGCTGGCCCGCTCCGAACACGCGGTGGCGCTGTTCGACGGCAGAATCTGGGTGCTGGGCGGCTATCCGCCGGGTCGGCTCCCGTCCAGCCTGGTGCAGGTCTACGACCCGGCCACCGGCCGCTGGACCCTGGGTCCGCGATTGCCCGAGCCCCTGCACCACATGATGGTCGCCGCTGTCGACGGCAAACTCTACGTCATCGGCGGCGAGCGTGACGGCGCCAGCACCGGTCGGCCCGAGGTCTATCTGAACACGGTCTGGATGCATGATCCGGCCGTCGGCGGATGGGTCGAGCGTGCGCCGATGCCGACCGCCCGTAGCGGCGGCGGCAAGGCGGTGATCGCCGGCAAAATCTATGTCGCCGGCGGCCGCCCGCCCGGGGGCAACGCCTTCGAGGTCTACGATCCGGCCACCGACAGCTGGGAGACGCTTCCGGACCTGCCGACCCAGCGCAATCACCTCGGCATGGTCGCCATCGGCGGCAAGGTCATCGTCGCCGGCGGCCGCTTCGGCCCGGGCGCCGGGGCGGAGCGGACCGACGTGGTCGAGATCTACGATCCCGCCACCCGGAGCTGGAGCCGCGGCGCCCCGCTTCCGGCCCCGCGCGGCGGCATCACGGCCGCGGCCCACGCCGGCTGCATGTTCGTGTTCGGCGGCGAGGGCGAACCGACCCATGTGCTGGGCCTGACGCCCAACACCTATGGCTACGATCCGGGGGCCGACCGGTGGACGCAGTTGCCGGACCTGCCCATCGCGGTGCACGGGCTGAAGGGCGCGGCGGTGATCGACGGGCGCATCTTCCTGCCGGGCGGCGGGATCACCTTGGGCGGAAACAGCGGGACGAACGCGATGCAGGTGTACCGGCCGACGATGAGCTGCGAGTGAGCTGAGACAGGTTGCGGCGGAGCCCGGACCTTGCCCGTCTCCCGGATAGCGGCTGGCGCCGCTTCCGGGAGGCCGACGTTGATGCGGCCAGCGTCCCGGATAGCCGCTTCGCGTCTTCCGGGATGACAAGGGGCCGAAACCCGTGCCGCCTGCGCTTGCCCCGGGATGACGAACGGTATGATCTGGGTTCCGAAGGAGCCCCGCCCATGCCCGCCACCGGCCACTATCTCGCGGTCTTCACCTCGAACAAGACCAGCCCGAAATGGCGGGCCTGGTATGCGATGACGAAGGCGGAGCAGGACGCGATCGACGAGGCGGGGCTGGCGGCGCTGAAGGCGTGGGACGAGGCGCACGCCGACGTCATCGTCCATGCCGGCGGCGGGCTGGGGCCGACCAAACGGGTCTCGCAGGACGGCATCGCCGACCTCGTCAACGAACTGACCGTCTTCATGGTGGTGCGCGCCGACAGCCACGAGGCGGCGGCGCGGCTGTTCGTCGACCACCCGCACTGCACGGTGTTCGTCTGCGACGGGGTGGAGGTGATGCCGGTGCTGGGGGCGTAGGATCAGTCCTCCTCAACCGGCGGCGACCAGTCCGGATCGTTCTGCGGATACCAGTCGGCGGCGAGGTCGAGCCAGCCGGGGTTGTCGCGTTCGATCAGGGCCAACTTCCAGTCGCGCAGCCACTTCTTGAGCCGTCGCTCGCGCCGGATGGCGGCGGTCATCCAGACGTGGCGCTGGAACCAGACCAGGTCGGTGCAGTCGTTGTCGTCGGTGAAGCCGGGGAATACGCGCGTCTTGTGCTTCCACACCCGGCTCGTGAGGTTCGAGGTCGAGCCGATGTAGATCGTCCCGTTGCGCCCGCTGGCCATGATGTAGCTGGCGATGAAGGTGCGGTGGGTGGCCATGCGGGGAGGCTATGTGCGGCGGGGGCGGGCGTCGACGGGATGCAGCCGGAGCGGAGGTCGCGGCGGCGGGTTCGCGCTGTAGTGAGCGCCCTTCCCTCCTTTCGTCATCCTCCGGGCCGCGCGAAGCGCGGAACCGGGGGACCCAGCGGCGCCGAAGGCGAACTGTTCACGCAGGCTGGTTTACGCAGCGGCGCTCCCGACAGCTTCGCGCTCCCGCGCGCCGCTGGGTCCCCCGGTCTGCGCCGCTAAGGCGCGGCTTGCCGGAGGATGACGGAAGGGGGGTGTGCGACGGCGAAGCGGCCCCCGGACGCTCGACCCTCGCGCTTTAGCGCCACGACGACGGCTGCGCCGCCGTGCGCTCAAGCCTTCTTCCGATGGGAGAGGGCGCGCAGCTGCTTGAGAGGGTTGCTTTCCGGCGCGATATTGCTCATTAATACCGGAAACCGGTCTTATGGAGGCGGCTCATGAGTGCGAAACAGATGAAGGACCTGCGCGAGCGGGCCAGGCTGACCCAGACCGAAATGGCGGGTCTGATGGGGCTGGGAAAGACAGCCTATGTCGATCTCGAGGCCGATGATCCGGACTGGAAAAAGTTCAAGCCCCGGCACCTGCTGGCGCTGGAGCGGGCCTCGATGAGGCTGGCGCTGGAGCGTGGCGACATCAATCTCGCCCTGCCGGCCGTGCGCCGCGACGCGCTGGATCTGGCGAGGCTGATTTCCGGCTGAAGCGGTTCAGGCAGGCTGTCGCGGGGGCCCGCGCTCCCGGCAGGGTCGCGCTCCCGCGCGCCGCTGGGTCCCCCGGTCTGCGCCGCGAAGCCGCGGCTTGCCGGAGGATGACGAAAGGGGGGCGCCCGTCCTTGACTCCCTTCGACCGACCGGCAGGTTGGCCTGCATAGGGCGAGGTGGTGGCACGCAATGGTCTGGGAGGGGTAGATGAACCAAGACTGGAGTGGCCTACTAGGATCGGGCCTTACGTGGACCCCTCCACGTGAGATTGTCATCGAACGTCTCTCCAGCAAGCTTGAGATCAATCAGCGGGGACTGCTTTTGGCACCCCCCGTCACGATCGAAGACGGCGGTGGGATATCGACCACTCGATGGTCCGACGGCTATCTGCACGCTGCAGTACTGTTTTGGGATGTCCTCGATTATCCGGTCAATCGGATGATCGAGATCGGCAACCAAGACATCGATTCCTTGGAGAAACTCGGAGTAGTTCGGAGGTCACAGGTCACAGGCCGCGGCCGGTGGAATGGACCAGAAATCCTGATTGGCGCACACGAAGCTGTATATCAGCGCCTTGAGAGCGAAAGCCCAGGTCGGTGGACATCCTACAAAATGTTCGGGTTAACCGCAGACGTAGCGCGGGGCACCGATCACTCGGCGATATGTGTTCGACTTCTAGAAAGCTTGCCAATCCCGCCCATCGATCGCCCGTTTGAGGACGTTCTAGAATTCAAGCAGCGGCGTCTCTCGGAAATCCTCGCGCTTCGGTCTCACCTAGACGAGTTGGCTGAAGCAATTGCAGCGGCGGCCAACAGTGAAGCCGCTTTTGTGACTCGGTTGGATCGAGCGCATGGGGCAATAGCGGCGCTGCGCGCGGTCACAGAGGAACGCTACGGCGTCTTGTCGGGGGTGAGACTTGAGAGTTCGTTCAGTCTAACCGATGCGATTAAGCAGGGGGCCATAGCCTTCGCAGCCACCTCGGGAGTCGCTGGCGCTCCAGCTGGCGCACTCGCGGCGGGTGCCACAGTCTTGCTGCATGGGCTGTCGATAAACCTGACGCAAGGCGTGAATAGGCAGGCGGATACCCCGTTTCGGATAGTTGCAGAGATCGATCGCGAGCTTCGATAACCACGGTGGCACAAACCGCCGCGGCGATCTGCCGTGATGCCTGACGTAGCTCCGACCTACGACCTGCGCGCTCGTGAACCCTAATGCACCCGCGCCTTCCCGATCTCCAGCCCGCCCTCCCCCGCTGACACCGCGATCACCGACCCGTCCTCGATCTCCCCGGCCAGCAGTTTGCGCGCGATCGGGTCGACCAGTTCCTTCTGGATGACGCGCTTGAGCGGCCGGGCGCCGTAGACCGGGTCGTAGCCCCTGTCGGCGAGCCAGGCGGCGGCGCTGTCGTCGAGGGCCAGCGTCAATCTGCGGTCGGCCAGCAACCTCTCGAACCGGGCCAGTTGGATGCGGACGATGCCGGCCATCTGGTCGCGGCCGAGGCGGCGGAAGAGGATGATCTCGTCGATGCGGTTGAGGAACTCCGGGCGGAAATGGGCGCGGACCTGGTCCATGACGTAGGGGCGGACGGTCTCGACGTCGTCGCCTTCGCCCTGTCCGGCGAGGGCCTCCGAGCCGAGGTTGGAGGTCATGATGATCAGGGTGTTGCGGAAGTCGACGACGCGGCCCTGACCGTCGGTGAGGCGGCCGTCGTCGAGCACCTGCAGCAGGACGTTGAAGACGTCGGGGTGGGCCTTCTCGACCTCGTCGAACAGCACGACCTGATAGGGGCGGCGGCGGACGGCCTCGGTCAGGGCGCCGCCCTCGTCATAGCCGACGTAGCCGGGCGGGGCGCCGATCAGGCGGCTGACGCTGTGCTTCTCCATATATTCCGACATGTCCATGCGGGTGATGGCGGCCTCGTCGTCGAACAGGAATTCGGCCAGGGCCTTGGTCAGCTCGGTCTTGCCGACGCCGGTGGGGCCGAGGAAGAGGAAGGAGCCGAGCGGGCGGTTGGGGTCGTTGAGGCCGGCGCGGGCGCGGCGCACGGCGTCGGAGACGGCTTCGAGGGCCGCGTCCTGACCGACGACGCGGCGGGACAGGGCGGTCTCCATCGCCAGCAGCTTCTCGCGCTCGCCCTCCAGCATCTTGTCGACCGGGACGCCGGTCCAGCGGGAGACGACCTGGGCGATCTGTTCGGCGTCGACGACCTCGGGCGTCAGGGGGCCGGATTTGTCGGCCTCGTTGGCCTCGGCCTCGGCCAGCTGTTTCTCGATCTGCGGGATCTGGCCGTAGGCGATCTCGGAGGCGCGGCCGAGGTCGCCGGCGCGCTGGGCGGCGGCCAGTTCGGCGCGCAGGCGGTCGAGGGTCTCGCGCAGCTGGGCCCCGGCGCCGACCTTTTCCTTCTCGGCCTTCCAGCGGGCGGTCAGGTCGTCGGACTGGGCGTCGAGGTCGGCGATCTCGTCCTCGAGCTTTTCGAGCCGGGCGACCGAGGCCTTGTCGGTCTCCTTCTTCAGGGCCTCGCGCTCGATCTTGAGCTGGACGGCGCGGCGGTCGATCTCGTCGAGGGCCTCGGGCTTGGAGTCGACGGCCATGCGCACGCGCGACGCGGCCTCGTCGATCAGGTCGATGGCCTTGTCGGGCAGGAAGCGGTCGGTGATGTAGCGGTTGCTGAGGGTCGCGGCGGCGACGATGGCGCCGTCGGCGATGCGCACGCCGTGGTGGACCTCGTACTTCTCCTTCAGGCCGCGCAGGATCGAGACCGTGTCCTCGACGGAGGGCTCCTCGACGAAGACCGGCTGGAAGCGGCGGGCGAGGGCGGCGTCCTTTTCGACGTGCTTGCGGTACTCGTCGAGGGTGGTGGCGCCGACGCAGTGCAGCTCGCCGCGGGCGAGGGCGGGCTTGAGCAGGTTGGAGGCGTCCATGGCCCCGTCGCCCTTGCCGGCCCCGACGAGGGTGTGCATCTCGTCGATGAACAGGACGATCTGGCCCTCGGCGGCGGAGACCTCGTTGAGCACCGCCTTGAGCCGCTCCTCGAACTCGCCGCGGTATTTGGCGCCGGCGATCAGGCTGCCCATGTCGAGGGCCATGACCTGTTTGTCCTTGAGACTCTCGGGCACGTCGCCGTTGACGATGCGCAGGGCCAGGCCCTCGACGATGGCGGTCTTGCCGACGCCGGGCTCGCCGATCAGGACGGGGTTGTTCTTGGTGCGGCGGGCGAGGACCTGGATGGTGCGGCGGATCTCCTCGTCGCGGCCGATGACGGGATCGATCTTGCCGTCGCGGGCGGCCAGGGTCAGGTCGCGGGCGTAGCGTTTGAGGGCGTCCCAGGCGTCTTCCGAGCCCGCGGAATCTGCCGTTTTGCCCTTGCGGATTTCGTTGATGGCGGCGTCCAGTTTTTCGGGCGTGGCTCCGACGGAGGCCAGGACGGTGGCGGCGACCCCGCCCTCGCGGGCGATGGCGCTGAGCAGGCGTTCGGTGGTGACGAAGGCGTCGCCGGCCTTCTTCGAGGCGGCCTCGGCGGCGGCGAAGACGCGGGCGGTGTCGCCGTCCAGATAGAGCTGGCCCGAGCCGCCGGAGACCTGGGCGCGTTTCGACAGGGCGGTTTCGGTGGCCTGTTCGGCTTTCGCCGGGTCGCCGCCGGCGGCGGTGATCAGATTGCGGGTCAGGTTCAGGTTATTTGGGCCGCCGCGCTCCTCCAGCAGCACCTTGAGCAGGTGTTCGGGGGCGAACTGCTGGTGCCGGCGGGCGAGGGCCAGCGACTGGGCGGACTGGACGGCCTGTTTGGCGCGGTCGGAATAGAGGTCGAGATTCACGTGGGCATCCCCTGATCAGGCGGAGTGTGCGCCCAGGAACGCCCTTTCAGGAAGCGACGCCTTGAGCCTGCGCAAATCTGGGGGTGGCGGAGGGGGGCTACAAGGGGCGGCGGCTACAGCCAGTAGAGACGGTCGTCGGGGGTCCAGCCGACTGTCAGATCGCGGACGCCGAAGGGGCCGCTGAGGCGGTAGCGCTCCATTTCGCCCTGCTCCGGGCCGTTGGCGACAGTCCAGCGCTCGAGCGGCTCCAGGGCGGTGAGGCCCGGCGCGCGGCGCAGGCCGTCGGCGTGGCGGAGCGCCAGTTCCGGCGCCAGCAGACCATCCGGCGCCGGGGCTCCCTCAGGGCGTTCCAGCAGGGATCGCAAGGCCCGGCCGCGGGGGTCTGACCCGTCGCCGAGAGGCTCCAGATCGCGCCAGCTGACCCCCGGCTGGAGCGTCTCGGCCAGTGTCATGATCATGTCGGTCAGTGATGGGCCGTTCGGGGCCATGCTGTTGGTCAGGCCGAGAATCGACAGGTCCGCGCCGGGCCAGGTGATCCAGTTGCTGATGAAGCCCGGCACCCCGCCCGTGTGGCGCCGGACCGCCGCGCCGCGCGTCTGTTCAAGGAAGACGCCGCAGCCGTAGGGCGCGAGCCGTCCGGTGTTCAGCGGCGCGGGGGCGAGCAGACGCCGCATGGTCACGCCGGAGACCAGCCGGTCGCGGTCGAGCGCCGTTCGCCACGGGGCCGCATCGAGGGCGGAGAACAGCAGACCGCCGTCGGCGGCGCGCGAGACCCCGTCCTCCATCCGCACCGCGTGGCGGAACGCGCCCTCGTGAACCTCGTAGGGCTCGGCGCGCCAGGGCACGACCTGCTGCGCGGCGTCGGCCCGGGCGGTCGGGGCCCCGGCGGCCGTAAAGACCCGCTGCTGGATGTAGTCGGCGTAGGTCTGGCCCGACAGGGTTTCGATGAGCCAGCCGAGCAGCAGATAGTTGGTGTTGGAGTAGCTCCAGCTCTCGCCGGGCCGGAACAGGACCGGCTGGTCCTCCATCGCAGCGAGAACGATCTCGCGGCTCTGGGGGCGGTCCCAGTCGGGCAGGACCTCCGGATAGTCGATCAGGCCTGAGGTGTGGTGCAGCAGGTGGCTGACGCTGACGCCGGCCATCGCGGGCGGCAACTCCGGCAGATGCTCTCCGACCGGGTCGTCGAAGCCGAGCGCCCCCGCCTCGACCAGCTGGGCCACGGCGACCGATGTCATGAATTTGGCGTTCGAACCGAGGTGGAACAGCGTCCGGTCGGTGACCGGCACGTCGAAGGACAGCGACGCCCGGCCCCACGGATAGACGGCCACGGCGCGACCGCCGCGCACGGCGACGAGCACGCCGCCGGCGCTGTCCTTTCCGGCTCTCAGGGCGTCGAGCGCCGCGGCGGCGTCGGGCCCCGGCGGCGGCGTCTGCGCCAGCGCCCGGGAGGTCAAGCCAAGGCCCGCGGTTGTGGCGGCGACCGCGAACAGATGACGCCGGTCAATCATGAACAGTCCCCCGCAGGCGCCGCGGCCCGCACCATTCAAGACATTGTTCGGCGAACTCCGCCAGCCCCCGGCCCCGCCCGATCAGCTCCCTGTGGTGGGCGCCGAGAAGTCGAACTGCTCGGGCCCGCGCTGGCCGCCGCCGAAATTCCACGTCAGGCCGATGTAGGCCGCCCGGCCGCCGAAGGTCATGCTGGTGCGGTCGGTGAAGGTCGGCGTCTCGAGCGTGGTGACGGCGCCGTATTCGTCGAGCACGTCGCGGACGGTCATCTGGAAGGACCAGTCCTTGCTGAGCTTGCGGCGGTAGCCGAGGTTGACCAGCGTGGCCTGCTCGCGCACGCCCTGCGCCAGCAGCTGCTCGCCCGCCCAGATGCCGGAGACCTGCAGGAAGTCGTTCTGCGTCGGCGACCAGTTCAGGGTCAGGCGGCCCGAGACGCTCTCGCCCTCGCTGTCGGTCGCGCCGGGGATGCCCGAGGCGTCGATCTCCTGCCGGAAGGCGTTGACGCTGGCGTTGTAGCGCAGGGTCGGGTGCAGGGCGCCGTTGGCCACAAGTTCGAGCCCGGTGAGGGTGCTGGAGCCGAGGTTCTCGGGCCGGGACACGAAGACGCCGCCACCCAGCTGGCTGGTCACCTGGGTGAAGGCGTCCTTGGTGTCGCGGTAATAGACGGTGGCCTGGTAGAAGGTCTGCTGGACCCGCTTCTGCCACATGAACTCGAAGGAGTCGGTCTCCTGCGGCAACAGGTCGGGGTTGCCGGACTGGTAGTTGAAGTTGTCCTGATAGGTCAGGAACGGGTTCAACATCTGCGGACCGGGCCGCTGGATGCGCCGGCTGTAGCTGCCGCGCAGGGTCTCGCCCTCCCCGATCGTGTACGACAGGTGCATCGTCGGATAGGCGCGGAAGTAGTCGTTCGACGACTGGATGTTGGTGGTCACCTGGTCGAGGTCGATGTTCGCCTGTTCGAGGCGCAGGCCGAACTGGGCCGACAGGTTCTCGCTGAAGGGTTTCTCCCAGGTGCCGTAGAGGGCGTGCACAGCCTGGTCGACATGGAACTCGTTCGAGACGATCGGGTCTGGCGTCAGATTGCCGGGCGTCGGGCCGCGGGCGAACGAATTGTCGAGTTCCAGATCGAACGCCTGCAGCTCGTAGCCGAGACGCAGGCGCCCGCCGTCGGAAAGCGGACGGACGTAGGCGCTGGTGACGCCCAGCTGGTTCTGGCGGTTCTGGTTGTTCAGGTCCTCGTAGGAGGTGGGGGCGGGGGGAACCTGCTGGTCGACGATGGTGTCGAAGCCGAAGGTGAAGCGGTTGCGGTCGAGACGGACCTCGTTGGACCATTCATGGCCCTGTCCGTCGAAGCGGCGCAGGACCCGGGCCGTGGCGCCCGAGAACTGGCCGATAAAGCCGCCGCTCGAGTCCCGGCGATAGGCGGCCGCGACGCCGCCCACGGCGTTGTCGGCCTCGAAGAGATCGACGGCCTCGGCGAGGCTCTCGACGTCGGTGTGCCGCACTTCGCCGACCAGCTGGGTCTTGTCGTCGAGATTGTGCTCGGCGGCGGCGCGCACGAAGAGCACGTCCGAGGCGCCGTCGACGACCTGCGACTGGCGCGACTCGAGGAACTGGCCAGAGCCGGCGTCGAAGCGCGTGCGGAGACGGTCGATCTCCTGCGTAAAGCCGTCGTGACGCACGCCCAGATCGGCCGTCAGGGTGGTCTTGCCCATCACATGGGCGATGTTGCCGCCGAAATTGTAGCGTCCGCCGTCGCCGATGTTGGCGCGCAGAGAGCCGGTGGTCGTCTGGCCCTGACGCACGGCGTTGGGCTTGGAGATCAGGTTGATGACGCCGCCGCCGCCCTCGGGGCTGTAAGCGGCCGAGGGGTTGGTCATCACCTCGATGCGGGCGTACTGGCTGGCCGGGATCTGCAGCACCATCTGGCCGCGGCTGGGGCCATTGAACTGGGTGGAGGGCCGGCCGTCGATCAGGATGGTGACGCCGGCGTCGCCGCGCAGGCTGACGTTGCCGTCGGGATCGACCTCGACCGAGGGGATGTTGCGCAGCGCCTCGGCCAGGGTCCCGGTCTGGGCCTGCAAGTCGTCCGCGAGGCTGTAGCTGACCGAGTCGATGGAGGTGCGGACGTCGGTGGCCCGGCCCTGGACGACGACGTCCTCGACCTTCGCCTCCTGATCGTCGGCCTCGTCTTCCGGGGCGGGCGCCGGCTGTTGCGCCGGGGGCGGCGTTTGCGGTGCGGGCGTCTGGGCGAAGGCCGCGCCGGACGAGGTCGCGAGTACGGTTCCGACCAGCAGCATGAATTTGAAGGACATATCGAAGGACCCCGATGCCGCGGCGAGAGACCGCAGGTTGATTTTAAGTAGGAGTTAAATGGACGTCGGACGTTTGCAAAGTTACATCTTTTTCATTTCATTACGGTTTTTTCAGAATCGGCTGCTCTTCGGACCGATCAGTCGTCCGCCGACCTGAAGAAGAGGCCGCGGTCTCCTTCACGCCGCGTCCGCCTTTCCGTTCGAGGGGCGAGCAGAGCCGTTTCCGCGATGAGCGGCATGAGGCGAAGATGAGTAATCGCTGAAACCAGCGCCGCCGGAGCGACGCCTTTCGGCTTGGCGGCGAGGGGGCCGGCGGGCTAGCGTTTCGTGCAAGTCTGTCGGGAGCGTCTCATGTCCATCCGCCTCACGCGCCGCGCGGCGCTGGTTTCGTCCGCCGCGAGCGCCACTCTGCCCTCCCTGTCGTGGGCCCAGACCGGACCGGCTCCGACCGGCGACGCGCTGGCGGAGGCGGTCGACGCCTATGTGAAGAAGGCGATGGCGGCCTTTCCAGAACAGCCGGCCGTGTCGGTGGCGGTGGTGAAGGGCGGCGAGGCGGTGCTGACCCGCGGCTATGGCATGCGGAGCGCCGGGGGCGCGCCGGCCGATGAGCACACCCATTTCGCTATCGCCTCGAACACCAAGGCGGTGACGGCGGCGGCCCTGGCCATCCTCGTCGACGAGGGCCGGGTGAAGTGGGACGCGCCGGTGCGGACGTATCTGCCCGGGTTCTCGCTGTCGAAGCCCGAGCTGAATGACCTGGTCACCGTGCGCGACCTGATCAGCCACCGCATCGGTTTCGGGCTCGGGGCCGGGGACCTGCTGTTCTGGCCCAACAGCGACCGGACGCGCGCGGAGATCATGGCGGCCGTGCCGCACGTGCCGATCGAGGACCAGTTCCGCACGAATTATCACTACTGCAACCTGATGTTCGTGGTCGCCGGCGAGGTCATCGCCGCGGCCTCGGGCATGCCGTGGGAGCGGTTCGTCCAGACGCGGATCCTCGACAAGCTCGGCATGACGGAGACGCTGCCGCTGATGACCGCCGCCGATCCGGCGAAATCGGCCCTGCCGCACGGCCGGATCGGACCCCCGCTGCGTTATCAGGGACCGATGCAGACCATCGGCCAGTCGATCCAGGAGGTCTGGAACTGGTCCTCGGCGGGGGCGGCGGGCGGCTTCGTCACCAACCCCGTCGACTGGGCGAAGTGGATCGCGGTGCAGCTGAAGCGCGGCGAGCTGCCCGACGGGTCGCGGCTGTATTCGGAGGCCCGCGGCAATGAGATGTGGAAGCCCAACATCATCGTCTCCAACTCGGCCGGGCCGACGCCGGACCTGCCGGGCCGGGCCATCGCCTCGACCTACGCGATGGGCTGGCAGGTGATGGACTATCGCGGCGAGCGTTTCATCACCCACGGCGGCGGCGCGCCGGGCTTCATCTCCGGAACGGTGCTGATCCCCGGCCGGGACGCCGGCTTCAGCTATTTCACCAACGCCGAGGAAGGCTATCTGACCCGGGCGCTGCGCAGCGGCATCGCCGACATCGTCATGGGCAAGACCGGCTTCGACTGGATCGCCGACAGCGTCCGGCTGAAGGGCGAGAGCGACGCGCGTTCCATCAAGGCGGCGGCCGAGATCGACGCCAAACAGGCGGCCGGGGCGCCGCCGTCGCTGCCGCTGCCCGCCTACGCCGGAACGTGGCGCGACCCGTGGTACGGCGACATCGTCATCGAACGCCGCGGACGCGGCCTGTGGCTGGCCTTCAGCCGCACGCCGTCGCTGCAGGGGCCGCTGGAAGCCTATGACGGCGACATGCTGCGCACCCGCTTTCCCGACCGGCGGGAGGAGGATGTGTTCGTCACCTTCAAGCTGGAGAACGGCGCGCCGGTGACGGCGACGATGAAGGCGGTCTCGCCCGATGCGGACTTCAGCTACGACTTCCACGACCTGCGCCTGACGAAAGTCTGATCCGATGATCGCACTCGCCCTTGCCCTGGCCCTGACCGCCGTCCCGCAGGAGGCGCCCGCCGCTTGTGAGCCGGCCGCCGGCGTCAGGCCCGACTGGGCCGCCTGCGCCCAGGCCCTGCCCGAGGGGTCGCCGCAGCAGCGGATGGCCCGGCTGAACCAGGCGACGGAGGCCTATCTGAACCGCGACTACGGCACGGCGGAACGGCTGTATGACAGGATCGGAGACTTCGGGCCGTGGGCCACCGAAGTGATGCACGCCTTTCGTGCGGACACCCTGCAGCAGGTCGGGCGCGACAAGGAGGCCACGGCCGACGCGCGCGTCGCCTGGGATTTGCTGGCGACCGGCCCCGACACGGCGCCCACGGCGGAAGAGCAGCCCTCCCTCGAGGAAAGGCGGCGGTTCGTGCTCACCCTGGTGCTGCCTATCCTCAAGAAGGCGCGCGACCCGGCCTTCGAGGCGGCGTTCGCGGCCTTCCGCGCGCTACCGGTCAAGGGCGCGGCCGCCCATAGCGACCTGGCGCTGGTGCTGGAGCAACTGGGCGATCTCGAAGGCGCTCTGGAGGCGAGTCTGGTGACGGTGAAGGCGGAGCCGACCAATCCCGGCTACCTCAACAATCACTGCTACATCCTGGTGCGGGCCGGGCGTCCCGCCGAGGGCCTGCCGTTCTGCGAAAAGGCGGTGCAGGGCGCGCCGGACGTGGCCGCGGTGCGGCACAGTCTGGCCGCCGCTCTGGCGGGAACCGGCCGCTGCGCCGAGTCCGAAGTGGCGCTGGCCGAGGCCCGCCGACTGGATCCGGCCACGGTTCTGTACCAGCAGCCGATCGCCTGCGCGGCGAACTAGAGAAGGCCATTCGCGCCTGGGACGCCTACTGCGCCGGTCGCCGCCCGGCCTCGAGGATCGGCATGCCGGCTTCGGTCGGGATGTAGATGACCTCGCGACCTTGCTTGCCGGCGGTCTCCTCCAGCATGTGGATGTAGGACCAGCGCAGATAGTTGTCCGGGCCGCCGAGGCTTTCCGCCATGATGCGGTTGGCCTCGTTGGTGCCGCGGGCGCGGGCGACCTCGGCCTGGGCGGTGAGCGTGGCGGAATCGAGCGCCGCCTGGGCCTCGAGCACGCGGATGCGGCGGTCCTGGACGGCCTGCTCATAGGCGGCCTTGCCGGCCATCTGCTTGGAATAGACGTTGTAGGTCGGCAGGCCGATCAGCACGAGCCCGGCGACGACGACAACGGCGATGATCGAACCGATGGTGACACTGAATCCGCGCATGGTGACCCCCTGAAGCCGCGGGACCGATCCCGCCGGGGCAGAGTCGCGGCGGCCGACGTCGGGGTCAAGCTCAGCGAAGCAGTTCGAGGATCTCCAGCTTGGAATCCTGCTTCGGCCACGGCAGGACCAGCCGCCACCGCTCGGAGCCGACGCGCTCGAAGACGCCGACCTGGTCGCGGTCCGGCACATGGCCATAGGTCGGATGACGTGTGTCGTCGGCCTCTCCGGCCTGGGCCCCGACGTAGACCAGCCGACGGTCGGTGTCAGGATAAAGCCGGCCGCGCGTCGGCCGGGACCCTGTGGTCCCGGTCAGGATCAGATCGCCGCCGGGGGTCAGCTGGATGGTGCAGCGGACGAAGGGGTATTCGCGATAGCCGCGCCCGCCGGGCGCGTTCGAGCCCAGCTTGATGGCGCGGCAACGGTAGACGCCCGGCGGCGGCTGGAGCCGGCCCCCCTGGCCGGCGTTCGGGTCGACCAGCGGGCCGAGGGCTTCGACCTGTTCCGCGAAGCCTTGCTCCTCGGCTTCGGCGCGGGCCATTCGCCAGGCCTGGGCCAGCCGCCCGAGGCGGGAGGCGTCGGCGCTGGACGCCACGCCGTGCCAGTCGGAGGCGGGCGCGGCCGGAGCCGGCGGATCATCGTTCGGCGGGACCGCGGCGTGATCGCAGGCGGCGAGGCAGGCGGCGAGCGCGACGACGACGGGTGTCCGCATACGGAGATTTCCAGTGGGCTGAGCTGTCCGAACGGCTGACCTGCCGGAGGGTTCAGCGCCGGGCGCGCGGCCGCGGGTCGAGCAGCAGGCCGGACACCGTGGCGGCGAGCAGACGCGGCGAAAACGGCAGGCGGGCGACCTTGCCGAGAACATGATCCCGCACCCACGGGAGCAGCCGCCCGTCGGCCTGGTAGAAGGGCGTGAAGCCGAGGCTGAGAGCCTGATAGAGGCGCACGTGCCAGCGCCGGCGGCGGGCGTAGGCCGACAGCGCCGAGGTCAGGTCGGCTTCAGTCTCCAGGGCGTCGGCCAGGACCCGGGCGTCCAGCAGGCCCATGTTCACCCCCTGTCCGAGCTGCGGGCTGGTGGAATGGGCGGCGTCGCCGATGATGGCCAGCCGGTCGGCGACCGGAAAGGCGAGGGTGTGGTGGCCGTAGGACGCCAGGGTCATCTGTTCAGGGTCGGAGATCGCCTCGAGGACGGGGGTCAGCTCGGGCCAGAGGCGCAGGCACTGGTTCTTCCAGGTGGCAAGGCCCTGGGCGTGCCAGTCCGCCCAGATTTCGGTCTTCAGGCTCCAGAAGAAGGTCGCCAGGGGGGCGGCGGGCGCGTCCGGCAGCGCGCCGCAGGGGAGGACGCCGAGCATGCGGCTCGCGCCCAGATAGACCTGCTCCAGAGCTGTCGGATCGAACGGCGGGCCGAGCCAGGGCACGGTCGTCCAGAGCGCGCCCCAGGCCAGGTCCCGCCGCTCCGCGCCGCGGCCGGCGGCGATGGCCGATCGGGCGCCCGAGGCGTCGACGACGAGGTTGAAAGAGACGCTGCGGCGGCCGGCCACGTCGACCAGGCGTCCCGAGTCGGCGGCGACGATCTCGCGATCCGTTTCGAAATCGACGCCGGCCTCGACGCACGCGTCGTGGAGGATGGCGAACATGGCGGCGCGATGGATGCCGATGGCGGGTCGGGGGTGCTTCAGATCCCGGTAGCGGACGTCGAGCACCACGCGGCCGCGACGGGCCTCGCGACCGACGATGTGATCGATGCGCTGGCCGCCGGCCTCTACCCGCGGCGTCAGGCCGAGCCCGTCGAGGACGTGCAGACCGGTCGGCTGGAGCATGAAGCCGGCCCCCACCGGGCGGGGTGAGGCGAACCGCTCATGCACCATGACCCGCCGCCCCTGTCGCGCCAGCATCAGGGCGATGGCGAGCCCGGCCGGACCGGCGCCGACGACGGCGACGTCGGCGGCGCGGGCGCGGCGGGGCGACGGCGGATCATCCAGCGTCCGGGCGGCGGGCGCCTTGCCCGACGGCAATGATCGTCGGCCGGCGGGATCCTCCGGTCCCGAAGCGACCTCCGCCGCCGGCTCCGTCCTTGGCGGGCGGGGGTTCGGGGCCGCCGTTTCGCTCACGCGGGAACGAGTTCGATCAGATCAAGATTGGATTCATATTGCGGCCAGGGGATCACCAGCCGCCAGCGGGCCTCGCCGATCCGCTCCAGCGCGGCGATCAGGTCGCGGTCGGGGCGCTGCCCGTAGGAGTTGGCGGGCGGTTCCTGGGCCAGGGCCATGGAGCCGAGCAGGACCATGCGCCGGTCGTTCTCGGGGAAGAGCAGGCCGGCGGGGCGCTGGCTGCCGGTTGTCTTGACGAATTTCAGGCCCTTCGGGGTCTGCTCGATGCGGCATTCGAACCAGCCGTAGACGACGTAGCCGAGGCCGTCCTCACCCCCCTGGGAGCCGAGCTTGACGGTGCGGCAGCGGTAGTCGCCCGGCGGCGGCGCCACTTCGGGGCGGGCGGCGCCGGGGTCGATCAGGTCGCCGGTCGAGGCCAGGTCGCCGGAACCGCGCTGGCGGCGGGCCTGCTGCAGGGCCAGGTCCCAGGCGGCGTCGAGGCGGTTGTAGCGGTCGCGGTCGGCGGCGGTGACGATGCCGCGCCAGTCTCGCAGCACCGGCCCGGATCCGGGGCCGTCCGGAACCGGAGGCGGCGGGGGCGTTGTGGCGCAGGCGGAGACGGAAAGGGCGGCCAGGGCGATCAGGACCAACGGCCGGGGCAGGCGAAACATACGGCGCTCCCGTGGGTCACGGGGCCCACCGTCCGGCGGAATAGCCGGGCAGGGTGTCCGTGAACGTACAGAAGCCCCCCTTGGACCGGTCCGGACGCCGCGCGTCAAGCACCGCGGTCGTCGCAACAGTGGAAAGAGGTCACTCGTCGCCGGCCGGAGCCTCGGCCTTGCGGCGCGGGGCGCGGCGCTTCGGAGCGGGAGCCTCGGCCTCGCCGGCGCCGGACGCGGCGTCGGCGGCGGGGGCGGCCGAACGGGTCAGGAAGCCGGGCAGGGCGGTCGGGGCGTCGTCGTTTCCGGACGCGGCCTCGGCGCGCGGGCGGCGCTCGCGGCGGGGCTTTGCGGCGCGCTCCGGAGCGGCGTCGGTCGCGGCCTCGGCCGGGGACGGGGATGGTTCGGCGGCGGCGGGAGCCTCGCCGCCTTCGCCGGTTTCGGCGCGCTCGTTCTGGAAGCGCTGGTTGCGTTCCTGCTGCCGGCGTTCCCAGCGTTCGCGGCGGGTTTCACGGCGGCCGCCTTCGCCGTCGCCCTCGGCGCGCGGTTCGCGCGGCTGGTCTTCGCGGTCGCGCCATTCGCGGCGCGGCTGGTCGCCGCCCTGACGGTCGTTCGGGCGATCATTGGAGCGATCGTTCTGGCGGTCTTCGTTGTCGCGCTGGCGCTGCTCCTGCTGGGCGATCCGATCGGCCTCGGCCTTCTCGGCGGCCATGATGGCGGCCGCCTGGGCCCCGGTCTCGTCCTCGAAATCGATGTCGAAGCCCTGGCCGGCCAGTTCCCGCTGGGCGATCTCGGAGACCGGGCGCGACGGCTGCAGGGCGCGCAGGACGCGGAAATAGTGTTCGGCGTGCTGGGTGTAGTTCTCGGCCAGGACGCGGTCGCCACCGGCCGAGGCGTCGCGGGCCAGCTGCATGTAGCGTTCGTAGACGGTCTGGGCGTTGCCGCGGACCTTGATGTTCTCCGGGCCCTGGGAGTCCCAGGACCGGTTCGGGTTGGTGGCGTTGGCGTTGCCGCCGCCGCCGCCGGGCTTCCTGTTGCGTCCGCGCTGACGCTTCATGCCCTTGAAATCTCTCATCGGACGCTACCGTGCTTTGTATGAGGGACGGTCCGGGGCGAAGGCCTCCGGTGCTGTCCGTCTGGTCGTTCCGCTTCGTTCCGGGGCCAATCCCCGCTGACGATGTGATCGGAAATCCGTTGCCGCCCCCTGGTCCGCCGGGCCGACTGGCCTGACCGTCAGATGCCCTTGGGCGCGCGTGGCATGGGCCTGAAGCGGTCCAAGTCGTGCGTTTTTGGGTGGGAGACAGGCGAAGACTTAGCGTGTGCGGGGGCGGTTTCCAAGGGGATAATTGCCCGTCCGCGCCAACTACATCTTCGGAACCGGACTGGTGCGCGGGTTCGGGCCGTTGGTGACGACGCGATCGCGGTCGGACAGGTCCTTGACGACGATGACGTCAGAGAAGCCCGCCGCCTCGAACAGGGCCTTGACCTGCGGGCCCTGGTCCCAGCCGATCTCAACCGCGAACAGGCCGTCCGGCTTCAGGATGCGGCGGATTTGAGGGGCCAGTTCGCGATAGGCCTGCAGACCGTCGGGACCGCCGTCGAGCGCGAGGTGCGGGTCGTGGTCGCGGACCTCGGGGTCGAGGCCGGGAATGTCTCCGGACGGAATGTAGGGCGGATTGGAGACGACGACGTCGAAGCTGTGATCGCCGAACCCGGCGGCCCATTCGGTGCGCAGGAAGGTGGCCCGGTTGTCGAGCTCGAGATTGGTTGCGTTCTCCTTCGCCACGGCGATGGCCTCGAACGAGATGTCGGTGCCGACCCCGCGCGCGCCGAAGCGCTCAGCCAGGGTCGCCAGCAGGATGGCGCCAGAGCCGGTGCCGAGATCGATCATCTCGAACGCCTTGTTGGGCGGATAGGCCAGCAGGACCACATCGAGGATGGCCTCGGTGTCGGGGCGGGGGCTGAGCACGTCGGGCGTCACGTTCAGCATGACCTTCCAGAAGCCCTTGCGGCCGAGGATGCGCGACACCGGTTCGCGGCGCAGGCGACGTTCCACCAGGGCCTCGAGGACCGCCTGCTGGTCCGGCGTCACGGGGCGGTAGGGGTCGGTCAGGATGTCGGTGCGCGAACAGCTGGTGGCGACCTCGAGCAGCAGGCGGGCGTCGATCGAGGGGCTGTCGATGCGGCCGGCCTTGAGCCGGGCCGTGGCGGCCTTCCAGGCGGTCAGCAGGGTCGGGGAAGCGGCGGCGTCGGTCATGCTCTGGCCTTGGCGCGGGTTTGCGCGGATATCAAGCGCGGCGGCGCCGGAACGCCGTCTGAACGGAGCCGTTGTGGCCACGATGCAGAAGCGGTCTGGAGCAAGGCGCGGCCTCGGGCTGTGGGGGCTGGTCGGCGCCATCGGCGGCGGACTCGCGGCCGGCGCCGGGGCGGCGCATCTGCTCTATACCCGGGGACACAAATTCGGACTCGAGCTGCGCCCGCCGCGCCCCGACCCCTTGCCGCCCAGGCCGCCGGCGCCGGAGGATTTCGAGGCGAAGGAGCCGGGGCGGGGCCGGTTGGCGCATCGGCCCGAGCACATCCCGCACAAGGGCTGGGTCGACATCTTCTGGCGCGTCGGCGCCTCCTATTTCGGGGACCGGGTCGGCTTCGTGGCCGGCGGGGTGACCTTCTTCGTGATGCTGTCGTTGTTCCCGACGCTCGGGGCCTTCGTGACCGTCTACGGGCTGTTCGCCGATCCGACCCAGGCCGTAGAGCGGCTGTACTTCCTTTACGACGTGCTGCCGCCCGGCGTCGCCGAGTTCCTGAGCGGCGAGATGCAGCGGCTGGCCGAGAATTCGAACACCCAGCTGACGATCACCCTGGTCGGCACGCTGGCGCTGTCGCTGTGGACCGCGAACGGGGCGATCAAGGTGCTCTTCTACGGGTTGAACATCGCCTATCACGAGGTCGAGCGGCGCAATTTCTTCAAATACAACCTGCTTTGCATGGCCTTCACCGTCAGCGGGCTGGTCGCCATCCTGCTGGCGGCGGCTCTGGTGGTGGGCGTGCCGCTGGTGCTGGGGGTGTTCGGCCTCACGGAAGAGTGGGCCCGTCTGGCTCCGCTGCGCTGGCCGCTGCTGCTGCTGATCTATGCGGCGTCCCTGACCCTGATCTACGCCTTCGGCCCCTGCCGGACGCGGGCGCGTTGGCGCTGGTTGACGCCGGGGGCGATGTTCGCCTCGGTGCTGAGCGTCGGCCTGTCGCTCGGCTACAGCTTCTATCTGCAGAATTTCGTCAGGGGCGATTCCTACGGCCCGCTGGCCGCCATGATGGGCTTCCTGCTGTGGACCTGGCTCAGCGTGCAGATCATCCTGATGGGCGCCGAGCTGAACGCCGAGGTCGAGCACCAGACGGCGATCGACACTACGACCGGCGCGCCGGCCGATCTCGGTGAGCGCGGCGCGGTGGTGGCCGACACGGTCGGGCCCAAGCGGGGCTCGCCTGCGGCCCTGGCCTTCACCCTGAAGCATGCCGAAGCGCTGTCGGACCGGCTGATGAGGCGGCGGATTCGCAAAAGCTGACGGCCATTGGCGCTTCGTGAACGGATCGAGGTCGCCGTTCACGAAGCGAAGACGTCGCTCCCCGCATCCTGAGTGGCGACGATGCGAGCAGGTCCACACGGTCGATGCGTCGGAGGTCCGGTGGTCGGGCCTCCCCCGCATGAGAGAGCCTGCATGACCCGTCTTTCCCTGATCGTGCTCGCCGCCGCCTCCGGCCTGCTCGCGCTGTCGGCGCCCGCGCTTGCGCAGAACGCCGGCGACAGCACTGTGTCCCTGACCTTCGAGACGGACGCGCCGACCGGCGCGGTCATGGTCGCCCTGTTCGATTCAGAGGCCGCCTATTCCGGAGGGGGTCGGCCCGTCGGCCAGATGAGGCTCGATGTAGCGGCGGGCGAGCGCACCGCGACGTTCAAAGGACTGCCCGCCGGCGACTATGCGGCGAAGTCGTTCCACGATGTGGATGGCGACGGGGAGATGAACACCAATCCGTTCGGCATGCCGACGGAGCCCTACGCCTTCTCCAACAACGCCGTCGGCAACATGGGCCCGGCGAGCTGGGACCGTGCGCGGTTCGCCGTCTCGGGCGCCGCCGCCCAGACCATCCGTCTTCGCTGAGGAGGACGCCATGATCGCTTCCCGCCGCACCTTCCTGATGGGGGCCGCAGCCCTGTCGGCCGCGGTCGTCACTCCCGAGACCGTGCGCGCCATGACGGCGATGCGGATCGCGACCGACTGGGGCCTGGCCACCGCTGATGTGGAGGCCGATGTGGCGCCGCGCACAATGCGGCTGATCCACGGCCACGCTCCGGCGGGGCTTGAGGGCGCCCTCTATCGCAATGGCCCGGCCAAATTCCGCCGGCCCGGAGGCTCCGCCAACCACTGGTTCGACGGCGACGGCCTGGTGCGCCGCTTCCGGATTGCCGACGGCCGCGCCGAGCTGGCCGCCCGCTTCGTCGACACGCCCAAGCGCAGACAGGAGACGCGGCTGGACGCCATGGTCATGCCGGGTTTCGGCAGCGTTGGAGATCCTCGCGCCGAGATCGGCTCGAACGACGACGCCAACGCCGCCAACACTTCGGTGCTGGTGGCCGGCGACGCCCTGTGGGCCCTGTGGGAAGGCGGCTCGGCCGTGGCCATGGACCCTGAGACGCTGGCGACCCGGGGCATGGTCACCCACCGCCCCGACCTCAAGGGCATGCCGTTCCTGGCTCATCCGCGCCGCGAGCCGGACGGCCGCATCTGGAACCTCGGCATGGGCGGGGGCCAGGCGATGGTCTGGCGCCTCTCGGCCGCGGGAGCGCTCGAGGCGGCGACCATGATCGATCTGCCGCGCGCCAGTTATGTCCACGACTTCACCGCCACCGCCCGCCATCTCGTCATCGTGCTGCAGCCGTGGGTGCAGGCGCGAATGGCGATGCCCTTCTCGGAGGGCTTCGAGTGGCGGCCCGACGAGGGGACGCAGGTGCTGGTCATCGACAAGGACGACCTGACAAAACGCCGGGTGTTTGAGCTGCCGGCCTTCGGCTTCTTCCACCTCGGCGACGCCTGGTCAGACGGGGAGGACATCCGCTTCGACCTCTGCGCCCATCCCGATATGGACTTCGCCGCGCGCGGCGCGACCGAGGTTCTCAACGGCGTGCCGCTGAACGGGGAACCCGCCCGGCTGGCGCTGGCGCATTTGAGGGTGGATGGGACAACCGACCTGCAGCGTACGGACCATGTGGCGGAGTTTCCGCGCAGCGATCCGCGCCGCGCAGGCCTGCCGCGCCGCTTCACCCTGCACACGGCCGAGGAGGCGCCGGGGCGGCCGTTCGCAAGCGGGCTCGGGGTGACCGACTGGGGCGCCGGGCGAACGCGGACGTTCGACTTCGGCGCGGATCACGTGATGGACGAGATGGTGTTCGTGCCCCGGCCCGGCGGTTCGGCGGAGGACGACGGCTGGCTGGTCGGTCCGACGCTCAACCTCGCTGCTCGCGCGACCGAACTTCATGTGCTGGACGCAGCCAGGATCGAGGACGGGCCGGTCGCCACCTGGCGCGCCGACACCGCCCTGCCGGTCAGCTTCCATGGCGTCTGGCAGGGCTGAGGGCGCCTAGTACCAGCCGGCCTCGCGCAGGGCCCGGGCGTAGCGACGACTCACCGGGGCGACAACGCCGCCCTCGAGGGTCAGGGCGGCCCGGCCGTCGCCGCGCGAGACGCCGCGCACCGCGTCCCGCGCCACCCACCAGCTGCGGTGGGTGCGGGCGCCCTCCAGTCCCTCCAGCTCGGCGACGGCGTCTGACAGCCGCATCAGGATCAGGTCCGAGCCGCGGTCGGTATGCAGGCGCAGATAGTGGTCCTCGGCCTGGACCGCGTGGAGGGTTGCGCCGCGCAGTTTTACCGGCAGGCGGTCGAGAAAACGGGCTGGGGCGGCGCCGCCGGCGCTGGCGTGGGTCTGCACCGGCGCGGGCCGGCCGAGGAAGACGTTGATGGCGCTGATGGCGACGGTGACGACCAGGACGGGGCCGATGAAATGGATCAGGCGATCCGGCGGATAGATCTCGTTCTCGAAGACCAGCCCGGTGACCAGCCAGACCAGGACCACGACCGGCCCGGCTGTGGCGACGGACAGCGCCGCCACCGTCAGCCACGGCTGCTCGTCCGGGTCGACGATCCGCTCGATCAGCCGTGAACACCGATGGGCCCAGACCGCGCCGACGAGGATCAGCGGCACCCAGTAGGCGAAGCGCAGCCAGAGGGGGACGATATTGGTGCCGAAGGCGCCCGTGAGGGCCAGCACCACGCCCGCGCCCACGGCGACGCCGACGCCCCGGTCGAAACGGAAGGGGAGCCGCAGGCGCGGACCTGGTCCGGGCGGATCGACAGACGCCGCCATCAGACGGGCCGATCTTCGGCTCGGCCTTCCGGCCCGCACACCGCCCGGAACCCGGCCGCCGCAAACCGGATCATGTAGTCGCAGGCGCTTTCGAGATCGCCGGACCGGCACAGGCCGCCCGACAGCCGGTCGAGCCGTCCGGTCTCGCCCAGCGTCAGGGTCAGGGCCCCGGACATGTTGTGCCAGGCCCAGTAGAGATCGACCTCGCGCGCCTCGGGCATGACCTGCTGGATCAGTTCGATCAGGCGGCGGATGGCGGGATCGAAATAGCGCGCCATGGTCTCGCCGCCGAAGGTCGGGTTGGCGTTGGTCTGGGCCACCAGGGCGGCGTAGTGTTTCCAGCCGGGACCGCCCTTCAGCGACCACTGGAACGGGGGGCGCAGGAAGGCCTCGAACAGCCCCTCCAGCGTCATGCCGCCGGGGCCCGGATCGCGGGCGTAGCGGTTGATGGCGTCGACCCGCTCGCTGTTCCACACCTCGGCCCGGCGCAGGAAGACGGCGTCGAACAGGGCCCGCTTGGCCCCGAAATAATAGTGCACCAGGGCGGTGTCGACGCCGGCCTCGCGGGCGACCTCGCGGATGGTGACGCCGTAGAAGCCGTGTTTCGAGAACAGGTCCTCGGCGGCGTCGAGTATGCCCTCGCGGGTGTCGCCGGCGCCTTGCGCCTTGGCCTTCGACGGGCGGCCGCGCCGGGCGGGGGCGGCGGACTCGGGAGCGGGCGCGTCGAGCTTGGTCATTTGTCGAAGCTAGGCCGCGTCCGGCTGTCATGGCAACGGCGCCACAGGTTCGGCGCGGACGGCGTTCGGCAAGCGCCGCTGTTTGACAGCGAGGCGAAAACGGTTACGGTTCCGGAAAATCATTGAACGCTGAATAAAAAGCGTCTTGGGCCGGAAATCACAGGAATGGGGCTTCTCATGAACCGCTATATCAAGACCGCCTTGCTGGCGGGCGCCGCCTGGAGCGGGCTTTCGGGCATCGCGATGGCGCAGGACGCCGGGGCCGCGCCGACCGCCGAACGGCAGGACGCCACCGAGATCGGCGAGATCATCGTGACGGCGCGGCGGCGCGCCGAGTCGCTTCAGGACGTGCCGGTCGCGGTCACGGCCTTCACGGCCGAAGCCCTCGAGGAGCGCGGCTCGATCGACATCACCGAACTGGCGCGGTCGACGCCCAGCCTGACGCTGAACTCGGCGCGGGGCTCAAACTCGACCCTGATCTCCTTCATTCGCGGCGTGGGCCAGCAGGATCCGCTGTGGGGCTTCGACCCCGGCGTCGGCCTGTATATCGACGACGTCTATGTGGCGCGTCCGCAGGCCGCGGTGCTGGATATCTTCGACATCGAACGCATCGAGGTCCTGCGCGGCCCGCAGGGCACGCTGTACGGCCGCAACACTATCGGCGGCGCCATCAAATATGTCACCCGCCGCATCGGCCAGGACCCTGAAATCTCGCTGCGCGGGGCCTACGGCAGCTACAATCAATTCGACGCCATCGGCAGCGTCTCGGGCCCGGTCAGCGACACCGTCGGCGTCTCGGCCTCCGTCGCCCGCTATCTGCGCGACGGGTTCGGCGAAAACCTGAACACGGGGACCGAGCACTACAACAAGGACGTCACGGCCGCCCGCGCCAGCATCGAGTGGACGCCGACCGACGCCGTGTTCGTCCGGCTGGCCGGTGACTGGGTGAAGGACAGCTCCAACGCGCGTCACGGCCATCGCGAGTTCGCCCCGATCCTCGCGGACGAATACGACACCCGCGCCGGCGCCGGCGACAAGAACAGCGTCGAAACGCGCGGCGTATCCCTGACCGGAGAATGGATCGCCAACGACTGGCTGACGCTGAAGTCCGTCACCGCCTACCGTGACGGCTCGACGCGCGGGAACATCGACTTCGACAACCTGCCGGCCCCGACGCTGGACATCCCGGCCCAGTATGACGACGACCAGTTCAGCCAGGAATTCCAGGCGCTGTTCGAGGCCGACCGCTGGTCAGGCGTGGCAGGCGTCTACTACCTCGACGCAACGGCTTCAGGCGCGTTCGACACCGTCGTCGGCAACTTCAACCTGACCACCCTGACCTCGGGCAGCGTCGACACCACGAGCTGGTCGGCGTTCGGCGACCTGACCTATGACGTGACCGACGCCCTGTCGGTGTCGGTGGGGGGACGCTTCACCCACGACGAGAAGACCGGGACGGTGTTCCGCCAGCAGTATCTCGGCATCCGCAGCCCGTTCTTCGGCAACGCCGCCGCCGTGCCGCTCGGCGCGCCCCGCACCAACTACACCGACATGCGCGAGTTCGAGGAATTCACGCCGCGGCTCAGCGTCTCGTACGAGATCAGCGACGACCTGACGACCTATGCCTCGTGGGGCCGGGGCTTCAAGTCGGGCGGGTTCGACATGCGGGGCGACGCGGTCCTGTATCCGGACACGGTGCTGGGCTACGAGCCGGAAACCGTCGAGACGATCGAACTGGGCCTGAAGGGGCGGCTGTTCGACCGGTTCAGCTTTGCGACCGCCGTGTTCGACTCCTCCTATGAGGACCAGCAGATCACGACCCAGTATCCGGCCGGCGCCACCGTCGCCTCCGTGGTCGACAACGTCGGTTCGTCCTCGATCCGCGGCTGGGAGTTCGAGGGCTCGCTCCGGGCCACGGACAACCTCGTCTTCAACGGCATGCTGAGCTACATCGACGCCCGGTTCGACGAGTTCCTGGCCTATATTCCGACCGGCCCGTTGAACGCGACCTGCCCGCTTCTGGTCGGCTGCTTCGTCGACGTGGCGGACCAGCGCGACTTCCAGAATACGCCGGAATGGACCGGTTCGATCAGCGCCACCTACAGCCACTGGTTCGAGGACGGCAGCGAGCTGGCCTTCACCCCGTCCGCGGCCTACCGCGGCGAGTACCAGCAGTTCGAGACCCCGGCGCCGCTGCTCGATCAGGAAGCCTACTGGATGTACGACGCCAGCGTGGTCTGGACCTCGGCCAGCGATCGCTGGACCGTCGGCCTGCACGGCAAGAATCTGTCCGACGAACGCTACAAGACCGGCGGCTACAACTTCCCGGGTCCGGTGACCGGCGATTCGGTCATCGCCTTCTACGGCGCGCCGCGGACCGTCACGGCTCGTCTGGGCGTCAAGTTCTGATCGAAGACTCCTGAAGCCTGATCGCATGTGATCACGGGCGGCGGTTCACCTGAGCCGCCGCCCTTTTTCTTTTACGCCGCGCCACGGCCCCGCTACCGTTCCGTCCAACGAGAAGACCAAGTCGAGGGAAACGCCATGACTGATACGGCCGCCGCCGCTGCGCCCGTCCGCCCGGGCTATCGCTATTACGTGCTGGCGGTGCTGGTGCTGATCTATGCGCTGAACTTCCTCGACCGGCAGATCATCGGCATCCTGGCGGCGCCGCTGAAGGCGCATTTCGAGCTGACAGACTCGCAGTTCGGTCTGCTCGGCGGCATCGCCTTCGCCTCGGTCTATTCGACTCTGGCCATTCCGCTGGCCTGGCTGGCCGACCGTTTCAGCCGGGTGTGGATCATGACCGGCGCGCTGGCGGTGTGGTCGGGCTTCACCGCCCTGTGCGGGGTGGCGACCTCCTACACCCAGCTGTTCCTGTTCCGCATGGGCGTCGGCGTCGGCGAGGCCGGAGGGGTGGCCCCGGCCTATTCCCTGATCGCCGACTATTTCCCGCCCTCGCAGCGGGCCCGCGCCCTGGCGGTCTTCGCCTTCGGCATTCCGATCGGCACGGCGGCGGGCACCCTCGTCGGCGGGTTGCTGGCGGTGGCCTACGACTGGCGCGTCGCCTTCGTGGTGGTCGGATTGCTGGGACTGCTGCTGGCGCCGCTGCTGCGGCTGACCGTGCGGGATCCGAAGCGCGGCGGAACGGATGCGGCCGCGGCCGCGGCGGCCGTGCCGATCGCGCCGGAAGCGGCGCCGGTTGCGCCACCGGCCGCGGCGGCGCCCGTTTCGAAGCGGGTCGGCGCCGCCGCCTCGATGACCATGCTGCTGATCGGCGCGGCGGCCCTCGCCATCGGCGCGGTCCTGTATCTGACCACCGGCGAGCAGAGCCCGGCCCTGACCTGGGCCTTCGGCGGCCTGCTCGCGACCGTAATCGGCATCTCGCTGTGGATCGCCCGCATCACGGCCTCGGCGGTGATCGTCAAGAAGAGCTTCTGGCTGCTGGCGCTGGGCGCGGCCTCGTCGTCGATCTGCGGCTATGGCGTCGCCGGCTGGCTGCCGTTGTTCTTCATGCGCAGCTTCGGCCTGACCCTGGGCCAGACGGCCTGGTACTACGCCGGCATCGCCTTGGTCGGCGGCACCCTCGGCATCTGGATGGGCGGATTCATCGCCGACAAGCTGTCCAAGCGCGGCAAGGGCGCCTATCCGCTGACCCCGGCCATCGCCTTCCTGATCTCGGCGCCCTGCTTCATCCTGGCGATGAATTCGCCGTGGCTGATCGGCCTGATCTTCCCGGGCGGCGGCACCAATGCCCAGCAGCTGATCGTCGCCTTCCTGATCTTCCTGATCCCGACCGGCCTGAACCTGGCCTGGCTGGGACCGATCACGGCGGCCGTACAGCACCTGGTCCCGGCCGGCATGCGGTCGACCGCCTCGGCCCTGTTTCTGCTGATCAACAACCTGCTGGGGATCGCGGTCGGCTTCTACTATTTCGGCTGGATGAGCGACCTGCTGGCCCCGCGATTCGGCGGCGAGAGCCTTCGCTGGGCGATCTACACCGGCATGGGCTTCTACCTGCTCGCCGCCCTGCTGCTGATCGGCGCCTCGCGGACGCTGAAAAAGGATTGGGTCGCCTGAGTTCGGCGCCCGCCGTCTCGCGGCCTTATTGAGGCTGTTTTTCGCGGCAGAGTGAATACCAAGCCGGTCGCCGAGGCGACCGGTCCTCCCCCATCGCCAAGAGAGTACGAGTTGATGATCGCCACACTTCTGTTCGCCGCCGTGACCGCCGCCGCCCCGGCGCCGGCCGATGATTTCAAGGCGCTCTGCCTGGCCACCAAGGGCGATGTCGCCGCCGTGACCGCCGCCACCGCAGCCCAAGGCGCCTGGTCCGCCCCGATTCAGCAGGACGGCCTGACCGTCTGGACGCACACCGCCTCGGGCGTCGAGCGCAATCTGGTGGTCGGCGAACAGGAGGCCCCGGACGGCAAGCGCCAGGCCTGCATGCTGACCAGCCAGCCGGCCGAGCCGGAGTTGGCCACGGGCATCGCGACCATTCTCGGCGGCGTCTCCATGGCCGTCGAGTCCAACCCGGGCCTGTACGCCTACGCGCCGGACGCCGACGCCTATCGCGCCGGCGACGTGACGTTCGTCCAGGTCACCAGCGAGGCGGACAGCACCAGCCTGACCGCCATCCGCGCGATCAAGTAACACCGCCGGGTCGCGTTGATCTGAAGCGCCCTCCGCCCCACCGGCGGGGGGCGTTTCGCTGTCCGGCGTCCGCTGCCGGTTGCACCCGCGAAGGCCCGGGTCCTATAAGCGCCCGACTCTCCCCCGAAGGCGGCATCCATGAACATTCACGAGTATCAGGCCAAGCAGGTCCTGAAGGGCTTCGGCGCCCCGGTCGCGGCCGGCGTCGCCATCACCTCGGCCGACGAGGCCGAAGCGGCGGCGAAGTCGCTGCCCGGACCCCTGTATGTCGTGAAGTCGCAGATCCACGCCGGCGGCCGCGGCAAGGGCAAGTTCAAGGAACTGGGCGCGGACGCCAAGGGCGGCGTGCGGCTGGCGAAGTCGATCGAGGATGTCGTCTCCAACGCCCGCGAGATGCTGGGCAATACACTGGTCACCGCCCAGACCGGCCCGGCCGGCAAACAGGTCAACCGCCTCTATATCGAGGACGGCGCCGACATCGACCGCGAACTGTATTGCTCGTTGCTGGTCGACCGTCAGTACGGCCGCATCGCCTTCGTCGTTTCGACCGAGGGCGGCATGGACATCGAGGCGGTCGCCCATGACACGCCCGAGAAGATCCAGACCATCGTGATCGACCCGGAAACCGGCGTCACCGAAGGCGACGTGGCCACGATCAACGCGGCCCTGAAGCTGGAGGGCGCGGCGGCCCAAGACGGCGAGACCCTGTTCCCGACCCTGTACCGGGCCTTCGTCGACAAGGACATGTCGATGCTGGAGATCAATCCGCTGATCGTCATGACCAACGGCCGCCTGCGCGTGCTGGACGCCAAGGTCAGCTTCGATGGCAACGCCCTGTTCCGCCACGAGGACATCAAGGCGCTGCGCGACGAGACCGAGGAAGACGCCAAGGAGATCGAGGCCTCGGAATGGGACCTCGCCTATGTCGCGCTGGACGGCAACATTGGCTGCATGGTCAACGGCGCCGGCCTGGCCATGGCGACGATGGACATCATCAAGCTGTACGGGAAAGAGCCCGCCAACTTCTGCGACGTCGGCGGCGGCGCCTCCAAGGAGAAGGTCGCGGCGGCCTTCAAGATCATCACCGCCGACCCCGCCGTGCAGGGCATCCTGGTCAACATCTTCGGCGGCATCATGCGCTGCGACGTCATCGCCGAGGGCGTGGTCGCGGCGGTCAAGGAGGTGGGTCTGAAGGTGCCGCTGGTCGTGCGCCTCGAAGGCACCAACGTCGACGAGGGCAAGCGCATCCTCAACGAGTCGGGCCTGGCCATCACCGCCGCCGACGACCTCGACGACGCGGCCCAGAAGATCGTGGCGGCGGTCGGCTGATGTCGCCGGCGCTCGCCCTCGCGACCGTCCTGGGCTTGACCGCGCAGGGGCCAGATGTGGCGCAACTGATGCGGGACGCCTGCGTGTCGACCGGAATGCGTCGCGACGCATTCGAACGACTGGTTCGCGAGCGGCGGTGGCGACGGGCCCGCACGACATCGGATGTCGGCTCTCCCGGCGGCTGGAATGTCCTCATCAATGGCGACGGCGCCACCTTGATCCTCAGCTACCTCCCCGATTTCGGCGCGGATGCCACACTGGGGTCCTCCTGCACCGTGTTGGTCCAGCAGGCCGAGCCCGGTCTCCCGCGCGAAGTCGGCGATCTGGCCGCCAGTCTTGGGCTGACGGAGGAGGCCGCGAACGGCCTGCCCGAGGGGTACGGACCGATGCGGACCTGGTCGCGGCTAGGCGACTCGACCTTGACCTACGCGACCGCCCCTGACGGCCGCGCCTCGGTCTCGCTCTCCCGCCAGATCGTCAGGGAAAGCCCGGGCCCGACCCCGCCTGCAGGAGGCCGTTAGATGCGCACCTCGTTTGACAAGGTCATCGCCGTCGCGCTCGCCGTACTCAGCCTGAGCGCCGCTCCCGCCGCCGCGGACGAGTCCTTCGCCCTGTTCAAGGCCATGTGCCTCGACACCGACGCCGACGCCGCCCGGGCCCACGCGGTGGCCGAGACTGCGGGCTGGGGCGAGATCCCGGCTGAGCGCCTGCAGGAGCTGGCGGAGGCGACCCGGACCGTGGACGCTCGCGGCAGGATCGCCGCCACGCCCAACGGAATCCTCGTGCTGATGACCGGCCTGTCGGCCGATAGCGACGCGCAGCTCGCGACCGTCGTCTGCAACGTCTTCGGCTTTCAGCAGACCCAGGCCCTGGACGCGTCGCCCGCGATCGAGCAGTGGGTCGGCCTGCCTCCGGAGCGGGTGGAGGGGCCGTCGCGCATGTGGAGCTGGGAGGTGCGGGACGGCCGCAACGCCGCCCCTGCCCCCGGCGCCCCTGCCGGCGCCGGCTACGCCATCGTCGCGACCAGCCGACCGACAAACTTCCGATACGAACTGGCCCGAACCCGTCCGGCGAACTGATCTCCGGCCCGACCGTCACACCTCAGAACCCTTCCGGGAATCCGCATGTCCATCCTCGTAGACAAGAACACCAGGGTCATCGTCCAGGGCCTGACCGGCAAGACCGGCACCTTCCACACCGAGCAGGCGCTTCGCTACTACGGCACCAAGATGGTCGGCGGCGTGCACCCGAAGAAGGGCGGCGAGCTGTGGCACGGGTCGGAGGGCGAGACCCTGCCGATCTATGCCACCGTCGCGGAAGCGAAAGAGGCCACCGGCGCCGACGCCTCGGTGATCTATGTCCCGCCGGCGGGCGCCGCGGACGCCATCATCGAGGCCATCGAGGCAGAGGTGCCCTTCATCACCTGCATCACCGAGGGCATCCCGGTGCTGGACATGGTGCGGGTTAAGGCGCGGCTGGACCGGTCGAAGTCGCGGCTGCTGGGCCCCAACTGCCCCGGTATCCTGACCCCGGAAGAGTGCAAGATCGGCATCATGCCGGGCTCGATCTTCAAGAAGGGCAATGTCGGCATCGTCTCGCGCTCGGGCACCCTGACCTATGAGGCGGTGTTCCAGACCACCAACGAGGGCCTCGGCCAGACCACGGCCGTCGGCATCGGTGGCGACCCGGTCAAGGGCACCGAATTCATCGACGTGCTGGAGCTGTTCCTCGCCGACGACGAGACGAAGTCCATCGTCATGATCGGCGAGATCGGCGGCGGGGCCGAGGAGGACGCGGCCCAGTTCCTGATCGATGAAGCGAAGAAGGGCCGCAAGAAGCCGATGGTCGGCTTCATCGCCGGCCGCACCGCGCCCAAGGGCCGCACCATGGGTCACGCCGGCGCCGTCGTCTCGGGCGGCAAGGGCGATGCGGAGTCCAAGATCGCCGCCATGGAGGCCGCCGGCATCCGCGTCTCGCCGTCGCCGGCGCGGCTCGGCTCGACCCTGGTCGAGGTGCTGAAGGGCTGAATCGGTGTCCCGGCAGCGGGACAGGAAACCGGCGAATTTCTCTGAATTCGGGAGAAATTCGCCCCTTTCGCCCCCATTCGGTCATGACCCATAAGGAAACAGCGCCTATATCAACGGCGCCGGCAGCGGGCAGACGTGCGCGCGCCGCCCAAGGGACGCGACGAGAACAATGGCGGATGATGCCGGTCGGCTGAATCAGGTCTTTGCCGAGACCAGCTTCCTGTATGGCTCCAACGCCTCGTTCATCGAGGATTTGCACGAGAAGTGGGCCGCCGATCCGGCGTCCGTTTCCGGCGAGTGGCGCGCCTTCTTCGACCAGCTGCGCGACAACGCCGAGACGGTGAAGGCCGCCGGCGCCGCGGGTTCGTGGGGCCGCTCGCGCGTCTCCGAGGCGACCGAGGAGGCCGCCGTGTTCGACGGTCGCTGGCCCGCTCCGAAAGCCGATCCGAAGAAGGCCGGCGCCAAGGCCGAGGCCGCGCCGTCGGCCGGCGTCTCGGCGGAGGACATCCGCGCCGCCGCCCACGACTCGATCCGCGCCCTGATGCTGATCCGCAGCTACCGGGTGCGCGGCCATCTGCAGGCGACGCTGGATCCGCTGGGCATCGAACAGCCGACCGACAACCCGGAGCTGACGCCCGAATTCTACGGCTTCAGCGAGGCCGATCTGGACCGGCCGATCTTCCTCGACGGGGTGCTGGGGCTGGAGACCGGCACCATCCGCGAGGTGCTGGCCCTGCTCAAGCGCACCTACTGCGGCAATATCGGCATCCAGTTCATGCACATCGCCGAGCCGGAGGAGAAATCCTGGCTGCAGGCGCGCTTCGAGGGTTCGGACAAGTTCGAGCAGAACGCCTTCACGAAGGAAGGCAAGCTGGCCATCCTCAACAAGCTGATCGAGGCCGAGGGCTTCGAACGCTTCCTGCACAAGCGCTTCCCCGGCACCAAGCGGTTCGGCCTGGACGGCGGCGAGGCCATGGTCCCGGCGCTGGAGCAGATCATCAAGCGCGGCGGCGCCCTGGGCGTCGACGAGATCGTGCTGGGCATGGCCCACCGCGGGCGGCTGAACACCCTGGCGGCGGTGATGGGCAAGCCCTATCGCGCCATCTTCCACGAGTTCCAGGGCGGTTCGACCGTGCCCTCGGACATCGAGGGTTCGGGCGACGTCAAATACCACATGGGCGCCTCGTCGGACCGCGAGTTCGACGGCAACAAGGTCCACCTGTCGCTGACCGCCAACCCGTCGCACCTCGAGATCGTCAACCCGGTGGTGCTGGGCAAGGCGCGGGCGAAACAGGCCTTCGACATCCGCGCCGCCAACGCCGGCAAGCCGGAAGAGCAGTGGGCGCTCGACCGGTCCAAGGTCGCCCCCCTGCTGATCCACGGCGACGCCGCCTTCGCCGGACAGGGCGTGGTCGCCGAATGCTTCGCCCTGATGGGGCTGAAGGGCTACCGCACCGGCGGCACCCTGCATTTCGTGGTCAACAACCAGATCGGCTTCACCACCAGCCCGCGCAACAGCCGTTCGAGCCCCTATCCGTCCGACGTGGCCCTGATGGTCCAGGCGCCGATCTTCCACGTCAACGGCGACGACCCCGAGGCGGTGGTCTTCGCCGCCAAGGTGGCCACCGAGTTCCGGCAGAAATTCCACAAGGACGTGGTGGTGGACATGTTCTGCTACCGCCGCTTCGGCCACAACGAGGGCGACGACCCGACCTTCACCCAGCCGGTGATGTATTCGAAGATCCGGGCCCTGCCGTCGACGCGCGAGATCTACGCCGAGCGGCTGATCGCCGAGGGCGTCATCAGCCAGGCCGAGGTCGACGCCGAGGTCGAACGGTTCGAGGCCTTCCTCGACGCCGAGTTCGAGGCCGGCAAGTCCTTCGAGGCGAAGAAGGCCGATTGGATGGACGGCCAGTGGCAGGGCATCGGCCAGCCCGACGGCGAGGAGCGCCGCGGCGACACCTCGGTGCCGGCGGCGAAGCTGTCCGATCTCGGACACCGGCTGACCACGATCCCGAACCAGGTCGACATGCACAAGACGCTGAAGCGCGTCATGGACGGCCGGCGCGAGATGATCGCCTCGGGCCAGAACATCGACTGGTCCACCGCCGAGAGCCTGGCCTTCGCCTCGCTGCTCGACGAGCGCTTCCCGGTCCGCCTGTCGGGCCAGGACTCGGTGCGCGGCACCTTCAGTCAGCGCCACTCCGGCATCGTCGACCAGACCACCGAGGCCCGCTACGTCCCGCTCAACAATCTGCGCGAGGGCCAGGCCGAGTTCGAGGTGATCGACTCGGCCCTGTCGGAAGAGGCGGTGCTGGGCTTCGAATACGGCTACGCCTTGACCGACCCCAACACCCTGGTGATGTGGGAGGCCCAGTTCGGCGACTTCGTGAACGGCGCCCAGGTGGTCATCGACCAGTTCATCACCTCCGGCGAGCGCAAATGGCTGCGCATGTGCGGCCTGACCATGCTGCTGCCGCACGGCTACGAGGGGCAGGGACCCGAGCATTCCTCGGCCCGTCTCGAACGCTTCCTGCAGCAGTGCGCCGAGGACAATATCCAGGTCGCCAACTGCACCACCCCGGCCAACTATTTCCACATCCTGCGCCGCCAGATGCACCGGCCGTTCCGCAAGCCGCTGATCATCATGACGCCCAAGTCGCTGCTGCGGCACAAGAAGGCCGTCTCGACGATCGCCGACATGGCCGAGGGCAGTTCCTTCCACCGCGTGCTGCACGACGACGCCCAGACCCGGCCCGAGGTCGCCGGGATCAAGATCAAGGCCGACAAGGACATCCGCCGCGTCGTCCTGTGCTCGGGCAAGGTCTATTACGACCTGCTGGAGCGGCGGGAACGCGACGGCGTCGATGACGTCTATCTGATGCGTCTCGAGCAGTTCTATCCGTGGCCGATGAAGTCGCTGATGACCGAACTGGCCCGCTTCCCGGCCGCGGAACTGGTCTGGTGCCAGGAAGAGCCCAAGAACATGGGCGGCTGGACCTTCGTCGATCCGTGGCTGGAGCTGACCCTGGACAAGCTTGATGTGAAGGCCAGACGCGCCCGCTACGTCGGCCGCCCGGCCTCGGCCTCGACCGCCGCGGGCCTGATGAGCCGGCACCTGAAAGAACTCGACGCCTTCCTGACCGACGCCTTCGCCTGATACCCATAGATATCTGAACGAGACCTGGACCCGACCATGGCCGACATCCTCACTCCCGCCCTCGGCGAATCCGTCACCGAAGCCACCATCGGTAAATGGACGAAGAAGGCCGGCGACCCGGTGAAGAAGGACGAAGTGCTGGTCGAGCTGGAGACCGACAAGGTTTCGCTGGAAGTCGTCTCGCCCGCCGACGGAACCCTGGCCGAAATCAAGGCCGGCGATGGCGAGACGGTGACCCCGGGCGCCGTGCTGGGCGTGGTATCGGAAGGCGCGGCGGCCGCGCCGTCGGCTCCCAAGGCCGAGGCTCCGAAGGCTGAAGCGCCCAAGGCCGAGGCGCCGAAGTCCGAACCGGCCGCCGCCTCGTCGAACGAGACGGTCGCCATCATGACCCCGACGATGGGCGAGAGCGTCGCCGAGGGCTCGATGGGGACCTGGCTGAAGAAGTCGGGCGACACGGTCGCCAAGGACGAGATGCTGGTCGAGATCGAGACCGACAAGGTCGCCGTCGAGGTCTCGGCCCCCGCCGCCGGCGTGCTGACCATTGAGGCCGAGGCCGGTTCGACCGTCACGCCGGGCCAGCAGATCGGCAGCATCGCCGCCTCGGGCGAGGGCGCCGCCCCGGCCAGGGCCTCGTCCGCTCCTGCCAATACCGGCTCGGCGCAGGCGAAGTCGGACGACCCGCACCTGTCGCCTGCCGTGCAGCGCGTGGTCAGCGAAAACAACCTCGATCCGAAGGCCATCGAGGCCACCGGGCCCAAGGGTAACATCACCAAGGGCGACGCTCTGAACGCCATCAACGCCGCGCCGAAAGCCGCCTCGGCTCCGGCCGCCGCCCCGGCTGCGCCGCGCGCGGATCAACCGCGCGAGGAGCGGGTCAAGATGACCCGGCTGCGCCAGACCATCGCCCGGCGCCTGAAGGAATCGCAGAACACCGCCGCCCAGCTGACCACCTTCAACGAGGTGGACATGACAGAGGTCATGGCCCTGCGCAGCCAGTACAAGGACGCCTTCGAGAAGCGCCATGGCGTGAAGCTCGGCTTCATGAGCTTCTTCACCAAGGCCATCGTGGCGGCCCTGCACGAGATTCCGGCCGTCAACGCCGAGATCGACGGCACGGACATCATCTACAAGAACCACTACGACATCGGCATCGCCGTCGGCACCGAGAAGGGCCTCGTCGTGCCGGTCCTGCGCGACGCCGACCAGCTGTCGCTGGCGGGCATCGAGAAGGGCATCGCAGCGCTCGGCAAGGCCGCTCGCGACGGCGACCTGACCCTGGACCAGCTGCAGGGCGGCACCTTCACCATCACCAACGGCGGCACCTACGGCTCGCTGATGTCGACGCCGATCCTCAACGCGCCGCAGTCGGGCATCCTCGGCATGCACAACATTGTCCAGCGCCCGATGGCGGTGAACGGCGAGGTGAAGATCCGGCCGATGATGTACCTGGCCCTCAGCTACGACCACCGCATCGTCGACGGCAAGGAGGCGGTGACCTTCCTCGTCCGGGTCAAGGATCTGCTGGAAGACCCGGCGCGGGCGCTGCTGGACCTCTGATCCGATCAGGCCGGGGGGAACGGGGCCATGGATCGTCTGGAAGTGGCCCGGTTCTCATCGCTGCCCGAAGCCGAACTGGCGGTTGGCCTGCTGCAGCGGCACGGGGTCGACGCCCGGGTGACCGACCGTGAGATGGCCAACAACGTGGCCCACCTGCAGATCGCGCTCGGCGGAATCCGCGTCACCGCGCCCGACTTTCAGATCGTCCAGGCCCGCGATCTGATCGCCCGCGTCCGCAGGGGGGAGTTCGGCGGTCTGGAAACGGACGACAGCGACGAGTGGATGACGGATCATACGCCGGGCCGGGTCGGCGAACTGGCGGACGGCGAGATTCGCGGCGTGCTGGGCTCAATGAAGTCGCTGGCCCGCATCCTGATCATCGGCTTCCTTCTGCTTTGGGTGGCTGGCTGTCTGTTGATGAACCTCTAGGCCGGTAGCTCTGGTCCAGACCGAGCGCCCGTGCCAGGCTTTCGGCATGAGCCTTCGCGAGATCGCCCGCTACACCGATGTCTACGAGGCGGATCTGGCGTCGACGTTTCTGGCGTCGCACGGCATCGACGTCACGGTCACCGAGCGGTTCCAGACCACCGTCGATCCGTTGATGCAGCGGGCGCTGGGCATCCGGCTGATGGCGCCGGCCTCACGGATCGAGGAGGCGCGGGCGCTTCTGGCGCGGTGCAGGCCGGGGAGTTCGCGACGGCCGAGGGCGACGATCTGGACGATATAGACCCGGGGACGCGGGCGGCGGGTTCCGTGATGGCGCTGGCGGCCTTCGCCACCGGCGGCTTCTGGGGCAACAGCCTGCCGCGACGCTTCCGGCCCATCGCGTGGCAGGGGATGCTGATCTCCATGGCCGTGCTCACGGTTGCGACCATCGTCCTCGCGGTCGTACTCCTGCTGCTTTTCGACCCGCCCCGCGGCTAGCCGTCGGCGCGCAGCGCTTTCAGAACCTCCTGCGTATGCTCGCCCAGCGCCGGCGGCGGGCGGTCGTAGGCGACAGGCGTGGCCGACAGGCGGATCGGCGAGGCGACGGTGCGGACCGGGGCCGACAGGTCGGCGCGGGTCTGCGTCACCTCCAGCCCGCGGTGCTTCGCCTGCGGCTCGCCAAAGACCTGGTCGACGGTGTTGACCGGGCCACAGGGCACGCCGGCCGCCTCCAGCGCCGCCATCAGCCCGTGCATGGTCTGGCCGGCGGTCAGGGCCGACAGCTCGGCGGTCATCACCGCGCGGTGCTCGATGCGCAGGGCGTTGGTCAGGAAACGGGGATCAGCGCCGAGGCCGGGCGCGCCCAGCGCGGCGGCCAGCGCGCGGAACTGGCCGTCATTGCCGACGGCGATGACCACCATTCCGTCCGTACACGGAAAGGGCTGATAGGGAGCGAGGTTGGGGTGGGCGTTGCCCATCCGCGTCGGGGCCTTGCCGGAGACGAAATAGTTGGTGGCCTGATTGGCCAGCATGGCCGCCTGGACGTCGAACAGGGCGATGTCGATGTGCTGGCCCTCACCCGTCGCGCGGGCGTGCAGCAGGGCGGCGAGGATGGCGTTGGAGGCGTACAGGCCGGTGAACAGGTCGGCCACGGCGACGCCCACCTTCATCGGCTCGGCCCCTGGCGCGCCGTCCGGCTGGCCGGTCACCGACATCAGCCCGCCCATGGCCTGGATCATGTAGTCGTAGCCGGCCCGGTGCGCGTCCGGCCCGTCCTGGCCGAAACCGGTGATCGAGCAGTAGACCAGTCGTGGATTGACCCCTGACAGGGCCGCGAAGTCGAGGCCGTACTTCTTCAGCCCGCCGGTCTTGAAGTTCTCGACCACGACGTCGCACGACTTGCTCAGTTCACGGACGATCTCCGCGCCCTCGGCCGTGGCGATGTCCAGCTCGACCGACTTCTTGCCCCGGTTGGCGCACAGGAAGTAGGCCGCGTCGCCCTTCGAGCCGTCGGCCTTCGTTGTGAACGGCGGGCCCCAGTGGCGGGTGTCGTCGCCGGCGCCCGGCCGCTCGATCTTGATCACCTCGGCTCCGAGATCGGCCAGGGTCTGCGTCGCCCATGGCCCGGCGAGAACGCGGCTGAGATCGAGAACGCGAACGCCGGAAAGGGGGCCTTGGGTCATGAAGCGTAACTAGCCCTTCTCCCCTTGCGGGAGAAGGTGGCCCGCGCAGCGGGTCGGATGAGGGGTCGCGCCGGTCGGCGAAGCATCAGGGCGCGGCGACGAATCCCACGGGCCGGCGCGACCCCTCACCCGTCAGCCTTCGGCTGCCACCCTCTCCCGCAAGGGGAGAGGGACTCTAGAGGCCCGGATCCCACACGCCCGCATCCCGCATGCGGCATTCGCGGGCCTCGCGGGCGCGGCCGTCCATCTCTTCGGCCATGCAGCAGACCGAGCGCGACACTGTCGCCTTGTGCACGCCGGGCACGAGGGCGTGGAGAAAGGCGCAGCCGGCGAGCTTCAGCAGGCGAAAGCCGAAGCGCGACGAGGCGGCCATGTGCTCGAAATAGGATTCCTCCACCTCGCGCGGGTGGTCGACGAACAGGCGATTCAGCGTCTGGATCATGGCGGCAGTCTAGCTTGCATCGGGGCCGGCCTCTACCCGTCGGCGTCATTCTGGCCTAAACCGCCCGCCGGAACAGGGGGCGCCCGTCACCATCGCGTGACGCCGCGGCGACCCCGGCACGCTCAAGGAAAGATCCCCATGGCCGACGGCTCCGCTTCTCCCCCCAGGACCTTCCGCTGGGACGACCCGCTGGACCTGTCGGGCCGGCTGACCGACGACGAGCGGATGATCCAGGACGCGGCGCGGTCCTACGCCCGCGAGAAGCTGCTGCCGCGCGTCATCGCCGCCTTCCGCGACGAGGTGTTCGACAAGTCGATCATGACCGAGCTGGGCGAGATGGGCTTCCTCGGGGCCATGCTGCCCGAGCAGTACGGCGGCTCCTCGGTCAGCCACGTTGCCTACGGCCTGATCGCCCGCGAGATCGAGGCGGTCGACAGCGGCTACCGCTCGGCCATGAGCGTGCAGTCGTCGCTGGCCATGTACCCCATCTACGCCTTCGGCTCCGAGGAGCAGAAGATGCGCTTCCTGCCGAAGATGGCCGCCGGCGAGCTGATCGGCTGTTTCGGCCTGACCGAGGCCGACGGCGGCTCCGACCCGGCTTCCATGAAGACGAAAGCCGTGGCCGTCGACGGCGGCTACAAGCTCAACGGCGCCAAATACTGGATCACCAACTCCCCGATCAGCGACCTCGCCGTGGTCTGGGCCAAGCTCGACGACGTCATCCGCGGCTTCATCGTCGAGCGCGGCATGGACGGTTTCACCACCGACAAGATCGGCGACAAGCTGTCCTTGCGCGCCTCCATCACCGGCGACATCGGCCTCAACGACGTCTTCGTGCCGGAAGACAACCTGCTGCCGGGCGTGAAGGGTCTGCGCGGCCCGTTCTCCTGCCTCAACAAGGCCCGCTACGGCATCGCCTGGGGGGCCATGGGCGCGGCCGAGTTCTGCCTGCACGCCACCCGCGACTATGTCGGCGAGCGCATGCTGTTCGGCCGCCCGCTGTCCTCGCGCCAGCTGGTGCAGAAGAAGCTGGCCGACATGCAGACCGAGATCTTCCTCGGCTTCGAGGGGGCGCTGGCGCTGGGCCGGCTGCTCGACCAGGGGGCTTGGGTCCCCGAGGCCATCTCGATGATGAAACGCAACAACTGCGGCAAGGCCCTGGCCATCGCCCGCGAAGCCCGCGACATGCACGGCGGGGCCGGCATCACCGGCGAGATGCACGTCATGCGTCACGCGATGAACCTCGAGACGGTCAACACCTACGAGGGCGCCCACGACGTCCACGCCCTGATCCTCGGCCGCGCCATCACCGGCGAAAGCGCCTTCTGATGGGCGACGCGCCGGAAGGCCGCCTCGTCGGCCGGGTCATCGCCATGCCGGCCGACACCAACCCCGAGGGCGACATCTTCGGCGGCTGGCTGCTGGCCCATATGGACCTCGCCGGCGCCACGCCCGCCTTCGAGCTGGCCCAGGGCCGCTGCGTCACCGTGGCGCTGGACGCCATGGTCTTCCACCAGCCGGTCTCGGTCGGCGATGAGGTCTCGATCTACGCCACGGTGGTCAGGTCCGGCCGCACCTCCATCCGCGTCCACGTCGAGGCCTGGAAGCGCTCGCGCAACGTCGCCGACGCCGAGGCGATGCGCGTCACCGAGGGCGTCTTCACCTATGTGGCCATCGGCGACGACAAGAAGCCCAGAGCGCTGCCCGGCGTCCTCCCGGGCGCCGCGGCATAACCGAGCACAGCGCTGGGAAATCTTGACGTTCGGCCCCGCGCCGCCTACCTCCCGGCCATGGCCATCCGTCGCATCCTCACCATCGACAACGCCGCCGACGTGGCGGTGCTGAAGCAGGTCTCCCGTCCGGTCGAAGGGCCGGTGACCGACGAACTGCGCGCCCTGATGAATGACATGCTGGAGACGATGTACGACGCGCCGGGCATCGGCTTGGCGGCGGTGCAGGTCGGCGATACCCGCCGCATCATCGTCATGGACCTCGGCGACCGCGAGGGCGTCGAGGAGCCGGGCGAGGACGCTGCCGACGAGGCCCGCGCCGCCTTCGAGCAGGCCCGCCGCAACCCGCGCTATTTCGTCAATCCCGAGATCCTCTGGGCCTCCGACGAGCTGTTCCAGTACGAGGAAGGCTGCCTGTCGGTGCCCGACGTCTACGACGCCGTCGAACGCCCCGCCCGCGTCCGCATCCGCTATCAGGACTACGCCGGCCATACCGTCGAGGAGGAGTGCGACGGTCTCTACGCCGTCTGCATCCAGCACGAGATGGACCACCTCGAGGGCGTGCTGTTCATCGACCACCTGTCGCGGCTGAAGCGCGACCGCGCCGTGGCCCGGGTCAAGAAGGCCGCGAGGATGGCCGCCTGATGGCCCGTCTCAAGCGCAACCGCGACCGCATCGTCGACCCGTCCGGCCGCCGCCGCCTGACCCGCAACGAGAAGGTCGGCGTGGCCAGCCTGGTCTCGCTGGTCGCCGTCGCCGCCGTCGGCGTGGTCGCCGGCCTGCTGATCGACCGCCTGCTCAGCTTCGACGACGCCCTCGACGCCGGCGGCGAATGGGACGAGGGCGGCGGCGTCTTCACGCGCTTCGACTAAACCCCTAAAGGCGACCCATGCGCCTCGCCTTCATGGGAACCCCCGACTTCGCCGTGCCCTCGCTGGCCGAGCTGATCGCCAGCGGCCATGAGGTCGTGGCCGTCTACAGCCAGCCGCCCAAGCCGCGCGGCCGGGGCCAGAAGCTGACGCCGTCGCCGGTCCACGCCTTCGCCGAGACCATGGGTCTGCCGGTCTTCACCCCCGCCTCGATGAAGTCCGCCGAGGCCATCGAGACCTTCCGCAGCCTTGAGGTCGACGCCGCCTGCGTCGTCGCCTACGGCCAGATCCTCAAGACCGAGGTGCTCGACGCCCCGCGTCTCGGCTGTTTCAACCTGCACGGCTCGCTGCTGCCCCGCTGGCGCGGCGCGGCCCCCATCCAGCGGGCCATCATGGCCGGCGACCGCCAGACCGGCGTCCAGATCATGCGCATGTCCGAGGGCCTCGACGAAGGCCCGGTCCTGCTGTCGGAGGTGCTCGACATTCGCCCCGACGACAGCGCCGCGACCCTGTCCGCCCGCATGTCGCACACCGGCGCCAGCCTGTGGCCGCGCGCCCTCGCCGCCATCGAGCGCGGCGGGGTCGAGGGCACGCCCCAGACCGGCGAACCGACCTACGCCCGCAAGATCACCCCCGCCGAGGCGCGCATCGACTGGACCCGCCCGGCGGCTGAGATCGACGCCCACATCCGCGGCCTGTCGCCCCTCCCCGGCGCCTGGTTCGAGGCGCCCGGGCCCGAGGGACCGGTGCGGATCAAGGCCCTGATGTCGCGCGTCTCCGGCCCCGGCGACGGCGCGCCGGGCGAGGTGCTCGACGGCGGCCTGCGCGTGGCCTGCGGCGACGGCGTGGTCCGGCTGCTGACCGTCCAGCGCCCCGGCAAGGCGGCCCAGCCCGCCGACGAGCTGCTGCGCGGCTTCGCCATCCCGGCCGGGACCGTTCTGCCTCCCTCAAGCAGCGAGCCGCCGCGCGGCGAGCGATAGGGAGGCGGAACCATGCCTCGCTACCGCCTCATCCTCGAATACGACGGCTCGGGCTACAACGGCTTTCAGGCCCAGACCGACCAGCCGACCGTGCAGGGCGCGGTCGAGCGGGCCATCACCGCCTTCTGCGGCGAGACCGTGCGCATCGCCGCCGCGGGCCGGACCGACACCGGCGTCCACGCCACCGGTCAGGTGATCGGCGTCGATCTCGAAAAAGCCTGGCCCGCGCAGACGGTGATGAACGCCCTCAACGCCCACATGGTCGGGGAGGCGGTGTCGGTGCTGCACTGCGTCGAGGCCGAGCCCGACTGGCACGCCCGCTTCTCGGCCACCGGCCGCCGCTACCTCTACCGCATCCTCAACCGGGCCGGTCCGCCGGCCCTCGACAAGGGCAAGGTCTGGCACGTCCGTAAGCGGATGGACGAAGAGGCCATGCATGAAGCTGCGCAGTCGCTGGTCGGACTGCACGACTTCACCACCTTCCGCGATGTGAACTGCCAGTCGAAATCGCCGCTGAAGACGCTGGACGTCGCCCGCATCTTCCGCAACGGCGACGAGATCTATCTGCAATTCGAGGCGCGCAGCTTCCTGCACCGCCAGGTCCGCTCGATGACCGGCACCCTCGCCGAGGTCGGCCAGGGCCGCTGGGCGGTGGAAGATGTCGCGGCGGCGCTGGAGGCCAAGGATCGCGCGCGGTGCGGGCCGGTGGCCCCGTCGGACGGCCTGTATCTGACCGGCGTCAGCTACTGACGCTCGCACCTCCGCCGTCGTCCTCGGGCTTGACCCGAGGATCAGACCGTCCGGTGCTCGGTGGCAGAGCTTGCGGTCACACGCCCGGGGGCCGTCTCCGTCGCACAGCCCGGCCCCATGTCCGATCCTCGGGTCAAGCCCGAGGATGACGGGGAGAGGCGGGTAAGTCCGGTCTTCAGGTGGAACCCAATGGCCGCTCCCGACCCATTACCGACATTCCGCGCGTCCGCTTCGGGCCCGCATCACGCCGCCAGCGGCGACTCGGGGCCGATGGGCGTTCGAGGCGATGGCCGACGCCGGATCGTTCACCAGCCATCGACTGAAACGCTGAGGCTGCGCGACGTGGAACAGCCCTTGGCGTCATCGACCGATACATTGACCGTATGGGCGCCCCGCTGCACGCCCCTTAGGTCCCAGACGACGGTCGCGCCTCGGCCCGTTATTCTACCGCCAGTGACACTATAGGCATAGGACAGCTCGTCACCGTTGGGGTCGGTGGCGGTCGCGGTCAGGGCAAAGGCCTGCGCGGCCGTATCGCCGATGCGTGTTGGGACCGCTGTCAGGCTGAGCGTGGGCGGGCGGTTCTCCGGGGCGGCCGCGCTGCCGCAGCTGGACCTTGACGGCGACTGCCCTCCTGCTTGAGCGAACGCCGGTCCGTTTGGCGAGACGATGATGACGCCCGCGAAAATCACAGCGGACAAGCCCAGAGCGCGCATTCCAACTCCTCCCGGATTACAACCCAGGAGCCTAGCCTCGCGGCGGTTCATGTCCAACCCATCCGAAAATCCGCCGAGTGGATCGGCATACAACCCGCAAGGCTCGCCAGCTCTATCAGTCTTTGGCCTCCATCGTCCCTCTACTGTCAGAGTGGGGCGACGTCCGTATTCGACGTTTGCTCGCAGTGCGATGGTTCGCCATCCAGTCGCGACAAATGGCACCTAGTTGTTCCGATGATCCCGGCGCGGGAAGGAGGCAGTTCTGAGTCCGCTTCCCTCACTTAGGCGACGGTCTGCTCCCGACCCAGAGCGGACCTTTTGCGCACTCCGCCAAAATTCTCGGATGACAGTCGAAATCTCCCGCGCCTTCCGCGGACGGCATCGCGCTGGCCCATGCGAGCAGAGAACAGCGGCTGACTACGACCGCACCGGCCGTGCTCGAAAGGCACTGGTTCCGAGGGCTCCTCGGATGATCATCGCGCCGGCTTGCAGTCCAACAAATCGTCGGTCAGGTTTCGATAGGAGCGGGTCAGGGGTGAAGAGCTCAATTTGCTCCGTCAAGAGCCCCGCCCCCCATTTCGCTACCGCAGCCCTAGAGATTGAAATGCGCCTCTTACTGACCTTGTGTGTCCTACTCGCCGTCGGTGGCGTGCCATCAGTCGCTACGGCCCAGCAAGATAACGTGATCTATCACGGCATGGTGATGGAAGAGGGCGACGATCGGCTACTGTTGATGGTCGCGACGGATGCGCCTCGAAGAGAGTTCCTCGTATGGGCGTTCGATCCTCAGGTGCCGTCAGGATACACAAGATATTACGGGCGATACGATTGTGCGGCCACACGGAGATTGGTTGCCGATGAACGTCGTGTTGGTTGGGACGGGCCCTATCAGGGCGAGGAGGACTTTGCCGACCGGGTCGAGAGGCGTTTCGGAATTGAGTCCGAGCCGTTCCAGCGGGGAATCTTGTGCGGTCGCTTACATGAGGGCGGCCTCACGGTCGTCGGCTACGAGCAGGCTCTGGCTGAGGGGCGACAATGGCAGCGCCTGAACGCCACCTCGGCGGCTATGGGCAGGTTGTCTTGCGAGCAGCTCCTCGAATTGATGTCCGACGCAATGACGGAGTACGGCTTTAGTCCCGACTTTGCCAGGATCAGCGAGCGGACCCTCGCGGTCGCCCGCTCCAAGCGGTGCGAGTGGACGAACGACTTCCGTTAGCGCCCGCGGAAGGCTGATCGCAATCAGGCGTTGTTCTGAAGCTTCAGCCCCCCGCCGCGAGAGATTGCGTGGGCCGCTTGAAGTCCGCTCTCCACCCATTGCGGCGGTTCGGAGCGTCTGCCGTCCGGACCCTTGTCATCCCCGACGACGCGAAGCGGAGATCGGGGACGGAACGGGCGGGAAATCCTCTCCGCCCGGATGCGGCGCCAGCCGCTGTCCGGGAGACAGGTCCGACCGGGCGAGACGGCGACCCGGCTCCCGGACAATCGCGGCGCGATTTCCGCGAGGGCCTTCAGAGGGGGCCGCGTCCCCGTCCCGTCCCGGCTCGCCCCTTCGGGGCGTCCGGGATGATAAGCCTCTACCGCTTGGCGCTCTCGGCGCCGGAGGTGACCGCGTCGCCGGCGGCCTGAACGTCGCGGCCGACGCCGGCGACGGTGTTGCAGGCCGAAACCGCGAGGGCGGCAGCCACGAGCCCGAGGGCGATGATCTTCTTCATGGGGTAGTCCTGAGGTGGAAAGCGTGGCTGTAACGCAAGGCGGGGCCGCAGGGTTGCATGGCCAAGATTTCAGCCGTCTGCTAACCGCTCGGTCATGACCCAGCCCGCCAACACCGCCGCCCGCCGCCTCGTCGAAACCCTCGTCATCAACGGCATCGACCGGGTCTTCTGCGTGCCGGGCGAGAGCTATCTGGCGGTGCTCGACGCCCTCGCCGACGTGCGCGACCGCATCCAGGTCATCGCCTGCCGCCACGAGGCGGGCGCCGCCAACATGGCCGAGGCGTATGGCAAGCTGACCGGCAGGCCCGGCGTCTGCATGGTCACCCGCGGACCGGGCGCCACCCACGCCTCGATCGGGGTGCACACGGCGCATCAGGACTCCACGCCGATGATCCTGTTCGTCGGCCAGATCGCCCTGACCGATCGCGGCCGCGGGGCCTTCCAGGAGGTCGACTACCGCGAGGTGTTCGGCGGTCTGGCCAAATGGGCCACCGAGATCGAGAGCCCGGAACGCACCGTCGAGGTCGTCGAGCGGGCCTTCGCCACCGCCCTGCAGGGCCGGATGGGGCCGGTGGTCATCGCCCTGCCCGAGGACATCCTGCACGCCGACGGCGGCCCGGCCCCGATCCGGCCCGTGACGCCCGCGAAGGCGGCGCTGGACCCGGCCTTCGTCGACGCGGTCCGCGAGCGGCTGGCGCAGGCCGAGCGGCCGCTGCTGGTTCTGGGCGGCTCCGGCTGGACCGGGGAGGCCGCCGCCGCCATCGGCGACTGGGCCGAGCGGCTGGGCCTGCCGGTCAGCCTGTCGTTCCGGCGCAAGGACATCCTGTCCAACGACCGGCCCAACTACGCCGGCGACCTGGGCCTCGGCTGCAATCCGAAGCTGACCGCCCGGGCGAAGGCGGCCGACCTGATCATCGCCGTCGGCGCCCGGCTCGGCGAGAACCCGACCCAGGGATATGCGCTGTTCGACCGCGCCCGCACCGCCGAAACCCTGATCCACATCCACCCCGGCGCCGAGGAGCTCGGCCGGGTCTGGACGCCGCTGCTAAGCGCCACCGCCGATAACGCACTGGCCGCCCGCGCCCTGTCCGCCATCGACCCGGGCCGCACCTGGGCCGACGAGGCCGCGGCCGCCCATGCCGACTACCAGGCCTTCACGACCCCCGTGCCGGTGACCGGGGCGGTCAACATGAGCGAGTGCATGGCGCACCTCGCCGAGGTCCTGCCCGCCGACGCCATCGTCACCAACGGCGCGGGCAATTTCGCCGCCTGGCTGCACCGCTTCTACCGCCACCGCGCCTGCCGCACCCAACTGGCCCCGACCTCGGGGGCCATGGGCTACGGCTATCCGGCCGCCATCGCCGCCAAATCGGTCCACCCGGACCGCGACGTCATCTGCATCGCCGGCGACGGCGACTACCTGATGACGGGGCAGGAGATCGCCACCGCCGTCCAGTACGGGATCAACGTCGTCGTCGTGGTGGTCGACAACGGGACCTACGGCACCATCCGCATGCATCAGGAGATGCACTATCCGGGCGCCCCGCGGACCATCGCCACCGACCTGAAGAACCCCGACTTCGTGAAGTACGCCCAGGCCTTCGGAGCCTTCGGCGTGCGCTGCGAGCGGACGGAGGACTTCCCGGCGGCGCTGGCGGCCGCCCGGAACGCCGGCCGCCCCGCCCTCGTTCACCTGATCACCTCGGCCGAGGACATCGCGCCCAACCGCACGATCACCGGCCTGCGCTCGAAGTAAGGGACGCCTTATGCGCGCCTTCGCCGCCCTCGCCGCCGCCAGCCTCGCCCTCTCCGCCTGCGCCGCGGGGCCGACCCCGGACCCCGGCGGCCCGGCCACCGGCGGTGGCGACGACTGCGCCGTCATCGCGGCCGTGGCGAAGGAGCACTACCGCTTCAACACGACCGACAATGTCCCCCCGCCCCTCTGGCTCGACGGCGAGGGCTCCGGCTGGGCCCCGCGCTGCGACTGGCGCCGCCACGGCCTCAGCTTCCCCGCCACCTTCGATCCCGACGACCGGCCCCAGCCGCCGCGGGTCCAGTGGGTGTCGTTCAAACAGCCCCGCTACGACAACCGCGGCGCCGTGATCGAGACCGGCATCCTGCACGGTCCGCTGGCCGGCATGGGCTACGAGTGCCGCGTCCATTCCGGCTTCGCCGGCTGGACCGTCGGCGAGTGCCGCAACACCTGGATCTCGTAGTCGTCAGCCGGTGACGGCGGCCCCGCGCCCGCCTATGTTCGCCGCATGACCGACGCCGCCCCAGACCTGTCCGCAGCGACCACCGAACGCGCCCTCACCCAGGACGGCCCCGCCGTGCGGCTGTGGATGATCGACGCCTCGGCCTACATCTTCCGCGCCTACCACGCCCTGCCGCCCCTGACGCGCAAGTCCGACGGCCTGCCGGTCGGCGCCGTGCAGGGCTACTGCAACATGCTGTGGAAGCTGATCCGCGACATGAAGGGCGAGGACGGCCCGACCCATCTGGTGGCCATCTTCGACCATTCGGAGAAGACCTTCCGCAACCAGATGTACGACCAGTACAAGGCCAACCGCTCGGCCCCGCCCGAGGACCTGATCCCCCAGTTCCCGCTGGTCCGCGAGGCCACCGCCGCCTTCGGCGTGCCCTGCGTCGAACTGCCCGGCTACGAGGCCGACGACCTCATCGCCACCTACGCCTGCAAGGCCCGCGACGCCGGCGGCGAGGCGGTCATCGTCAGCTCCGACAAGGACCTGATGCAGCTGATCGGCCCCTCGGTGGTGATGTGGGACCCGATGAAGGAGCGCCGCCTCGCCGAGGAGGCGGTGTTCGAGAAATTCGGGGTGACTCCGGACAAGGTGGTCGAGGTCCAGGCCCTGATCGGCGACAGCGTCGACAACGTCCCCGGCGCCCCCGGCATCGGCCCCAAGACCGCCGCCCAGCTGATCGGCGAATACGGCGATCTCGACACCCTGCTGGCCCGCGCCGGCGAGATCAAACAGCCCAAACGCCGCGAGACCCTGATCGAATTCGCCGACCAGATCCGCCTGTCCCGCGAGCTGTGCCGCCTGACCTGCGACGCCCCGGCGCCCGAGCCGATCGACGACTTCGCCGTCCGCGACCCCGACCCCGAAACGCTCGCCGCCTTCCTCGACAGGATGGAGTTCCGCTCGCTGCGCAGCCGCGTCGGCGACGGCAAGGCCCAGGCCCGCGAGGGCGCCTCGGCCTTCGCGCCGAAGCCGATGGCGGCCCCGGTCGCCACGCCCCGCTACGGCCAGGTCCCCACCGGCCCGGAACAGGCCCAGACCTTCGACATGGACGCCTACGTCTGCGTCCAGACCCTGGAGGAGCTCGACCGCTGGATCGCCCGCGCCACCGCCGCCGGCGTGGTCGGCTTCGACACCGAGACGGATGCGCTATCCGCCACGCACGCCGGCCTGTGCGGCGTCTCCCTCGCCATCGGCCCCAACGACGCCTGCTACGTCCCCCTGACCCACGAGCATCCGCCCGCCGCCAACGCCGGCGGCCTCGACTTCGGCGGCGAGACCGACCCGCGCGAACCGATCACCCAGATCGTCAAGGCCGAGGCCCTCGCCCGGCTCAAGGTCCTGCTCGAGAACCCCGCCGTCCTCAAGGTCGTCCAGAACGGCAAATACGACCTCGCCGTCATGGCCCAGAGAGGCATCCGCGTCGCCCCGATCGACGACACCATGCTGACCTCCTACGTGCTCGAGGGGGGCCTGCACGGCCACGGCATGGACGAGCTGGCCCGCCTCCACCTCGGCCACGAGCCCATCCCGTTCAAATCGGTCGCCGGCACGGGCAAGGCCCAGAAATCCTTCAAACACGTCGAGCTGAAACCGGCCACCTGCTACGCCGCCGAGGACGCCGACGTCACCCTCCGCCTCTGGCGCATCCTCAAGCCCCGGCTGGCCCAGACCCGGCTGACCACCGTCTACGAGACCCTCGAACGCCCCCTGCCCGCCGTCCTGGCCGACATGGAGCGGGCCGGCATCCGCGTCGACCCCGACCGCCTCAAACGCCTGTCGTCCGAGTTCGGCATGCGCATGGCCGAGCTGGAGCAGCAGGCCCACGCCCTCGCCGGCCGCCCGTTCAACGTCGGCAGCCCGCGCCAGATCGGCGACATCCTGTTCGGCGAGATGCAGCTGCCCGGCGGCCGCAAGACCGCCTCCGGCCAGTGGGGCACCGAGGCCAGCGTGCTGGAAGACCTGGCCCTGACCCACGACCTGCCGCGCCTGCTGCTGGAATGGCGCCAGCTGTCCAAGCTCAAGGGCACCTATACCGACGCCCTGATCGAGGCCGCCGACAAGACCACCGACCGCGTCCACACCTCCTACCAGCTGGCCGCCGCCACCACCGGCCGCCTCGCCTCCAGCGACCCCAATCTGCAGAACATCCCGATCCGCACCGAGACCGGCCGCCAGATCCGCCAGGCCTTCATCGCCGCCCCCGGCCATGTGCTGATCAGCGCCGACTACAGCCAGATCGAGCTGCGCCTGCTGGCCCACATCGGCGACATCCCCGAGCTCAAGCGCGCCTTCGCCGCCGGCATCGACATCCACACCGCCACGGCCAGCGAGATGTTCGGCGTCCCCGTCGACCAGATGGACCCCGAGACCCGCCGCCGCGCCAAGGCGATCAATTTCGGCATCGTCTACGGCATCAGCGCCTTCGGCCTGGCCGCCCAGCTGAACATCGCCCAGGGCGAGGCCGGCGACTACATCAAGACCTATTTCGAGCGCTTCCCCGGCATCCGCGCCTATATGGACAAGACGAAGCTGGAGGTGCGCGAGCACGGCATGGTCCACACCGTCTTCGGCCGCCGCATCCACATCCCGGCCATCCACTCGAAGTCGGGGGCCGAGCGCCAGTTCGGCGAACGCGCCGCCATCAACGCCCCCATCCAGGGCGCCGCCGCCGACATCATCCGCCGCGCCATGGTGCGGATGCCGGGGGCGTTAGCGGAGGCCGGCCTCTCCACCCGCATGCTGCTCCAGGTCCACGACGAACTGGTCTTCGAGGCCCCGGAAGCCGAGGCCGAACGCGCCATCCCGGTGATCAAGCGGGTCATGGAGGGGGCGGCGGAACCGGCCGTGGCGCTGACCGTGCCGCTGGTGGTCGAGGCGCGGGCGGCGGGGAACTGGGACGAGGCGCATTAGGGGGCAGGGAGCCATTACACCGCTTCTAACCTGCGACGATCCTCGACCCGAGGGCGGTCAAGAGAGGTATCAACCAACCGAACTCGTCCGGGAGCGATGCAGCTAGCTGGATGAGTTGAGGCCTCGCCGCAAGCAGCGCGCTCCCGAACACCAGGAATGCGGCTCCCGTTCCTACTGTCCCATCGACAGTATCGTTGAACGCTTTGGTGCTTCCATACAATCGGGCTCGGAGATACCGGCCAACGGCCCGAAGCACGTTGCCTACTGACCGCATATAACCGAACCTGACAACGTCATCGGCAGATTTTGTGGCGAGAAGCTTTATTTCGTCGATGTACTGGAGGAGCTCTTCCTCCACAAATTCTGTCTCTTTCTCGATAATGTCTGAGGCGGTTATTACGCGTGATATAGTTTCCTCATCTACAGAAGAGAACTCTTGGGCTTCGATAAGTAGTTGCCGCCATCCTGCAAATTGTCGGATGAACAAGCCAAGGCCTGCCAGCATAGCTGCTAGATCGGCACTGGTTACATCCGTAAGCATCTCACTTACTGCGGGGAACATCGTCTCAAGTGCTCGCACCTGGGAGGCTAGTACCGCAGAGTTTGCTTCGGTGAGGGGTTGTACCAAGCGGCGTTCAACTGCCTCGAGCCGGGCCAAAAAGCCTTGGCCGGCGTTAGAACCGGCCAGAGTTGTCCGGAGGCGTTGAACGTCTCCCAAGTGCTCTTCGCGCAGCGCCTCCAGAACATCTTGCGGAGTGCCGGAATCGACGATTCCTCGTCCCCGTAAACGCAGAATATCGCCTTGCATCTCGGCTTGGACTAGCCCGCGACGTCCTTCTATATCCTGTTCGTTCAACGAGCTAGATATAGACGTTTCTGCGGAGGATAGAGCTTTCTCTAATTCTTTCTCGCTAAAGAAAGAGGATCGCTGTCCTCGATAGTTGAGTCGCAGGCCCGCTCCTTCCAAGATGTTTTCAAGCTCGCTATCAGATATGGTCGGATACTCGGTTTGAACGATAGACGTGGCGCTCGATAGGCTTTCCAAACCGAAATGGATTGCCAACCTTCCAGACTGCTCGTCAGCCGCGAAAAACTCCGTGGCAGACCCCGAACCGTCGCCAACGATGAGTTTGCACGGAATCGTTTTTCCGACGTTGAGCTCAAATCTCTCAAGAGAAGACCCGACTATGAAATTTATATAGAAGCAGCCAGACTGAAGAGATCTTAGAAGAAACTCGTTCTGATCCAGATCGTATTCAAACATCTCGCGATAGGCGGACTCTGGCGCCTTTGCTCTGGCCCAATCGGCATCGAGGATCTCGTCCGTGAGAGTCGGCAGCATACGTATGCCGAAGCGCGACAGTGCTTCGCTTAGGCGGACAGGTGCTCCTGCTCGGCGTTGGCTGTGAATATAGTTGGAGACACTTCGGAGCCGTGGGCTCCCCGAAAGCGTATGAACCGCAGCAGCGGTCGTGTATTTCAGAATTTCAACAACCAGAGATCCGGCTATCGTTCCGGTCTGATTAGTTAGGTGACCCGCGAGCCCAATTGGAAACACCCGCGCGTGCCAAGGCCGGGGCAGATAGGTCAAGGGCACGTTGGCCATCTCGGCCATCCTACGCGCCATTCTCAGACTTACGTCAGGTGCTAAGTTCTTTAGGACGAGAAGACGGAGATCATAGGGTTCACCGTCAAGAAACCGCGCCCCGAGTTCAAGCTCAGGCGTCCGATCCCACGCGACCTGCGGCGACGAGTTTTCGTCCCGTTTAATGACGGGGTGCGTAACATCTAGCTGAACAGATGTCATATCTCGATCGTTCCGCTATTGGTCAACGGTTGCTCCAATCCTTAGCGTCGCCGCACGCTCCAAGCTTATGGCACGGTTTCGTCGCGAAGCTAGATCGCTCTAGCCCACCCCCCTCACGTCATCGCCACATCCCCGCTCGCCCCGTGCGGCCGCACCCAGAAGGTGACCCTTCCGGGGCAGCCCATCCGCCGGCAGGTCGTGCTGCGCCCCCACAGGACGAAGCCGTTGCCGCGCTCGCGGGCGATGCGTTTCAGGTCGGCGCGGATGCGCAGCTCGCACATCTCGCACTCGGTATAGCAGCCAGCGGTTGGCCAGGATGGCGCCGACGGTGCCGCCCGCCGCCTTCCAGTCCGCGCCTACTCGACCAGCCGTACCCGGTTGATGGAAGCGGCGATGGCCGAGAATGAGCTTCTCAGCGCCGCCGTGTCGCGGGCGTCGAAATAGTGGTCGGGGCTGGAGGCGCAGTCCTGCAGGATGCCGCGGGCGTCGCCGGAATCGACGGCCAGGGCGACGGTGAAGAGCTCGATGTTCCTCGACTTCGCGTATTCGCAGATGGCGACCGTATCGTCGTTGCTGGCCCGGTACTGGGCCGCCCCGCTCGATCCGTTGGTGCTGAACGCCAGGTGTTTGCCGGTCGACGGATCGAAGCGCAGCGTGTTCTCGCCGTCGGTCATCAGCACCAGGATCTTGCGCGGATTGCGGTTGGCCGAGTCATACGGGCCCGCGTCGGTCAGCGGCTCGACCGGGGACAGCATGTTCACGCCCCAGATCAGGCCCGAGGGGATATAGGTCAGCGGACGGTAGCCGCCGACGTTGACGATCAAGCCCTGGACAGCGCTCCGCACCGTGGCCCGCTGATCCGTCAGCGGGGTGATCGGGTTCAGGCAGTTCTGGCTGGTGGACAGGAACCCGGGATAGGGCTTTTCGGGGTGGTTGTCGTTCAGCCGCATGACCCCTTCCTTGCGCGAGCCGACGCAGCCGAACCAGCGCCACCGCTGGGTTCCGCCGCCGCTGCAGCTCTCGTAGGGCGTGACCGGCACGGTGGTGCAGACCGATGGCGTGCAGTCATAGGTTTCCGAAACGCCGTCCACGGAGCGGGTACAGGTCTTCGGCGCGCCGCGGGTGCATTCCTGCTTCGTGCTGACCGTCTTGCAGGTCCGTGGCGTCGTCGTCGTGTAATCAGCCGGCACAGAGACCCAGGGTCGGCTGCGGTTCGTCACCCCTACATTGACGTAGTCGGCATAGGGCACGACCCCGATCTTCACCTGACCGGCGGGTCCGCTCATGAGTTCGTCGACCAGCATGCGGGAGGCGGATTTCAGCGCGTCGATCTTCGACGTGCCGCCGGCGTCGCGCTCCGACATCGACCAGGTGTTGTCGAGCACAAGGGCCAGCTCGACCTTCTCGGCCGCCCCCCGCGTCGCCGTCGCCGAAACGTTCACCGGTATCTCGTTGATGCCGATGATGCCCATGAAAAGGGTAGGCACCTTCACCGTGGCGCGCAGTCTGAGGTGCGCATGGGCGGGCTCGTCGATCGTGCTGGTGAAGCCGTCGTGGATGTTCCGGCCATCCAGGTTCTCGGTGAAATATTTCCGCGCCGTCGCCGTCAGCGTCTCCAGGTCCTGATCCCGTGACGCCGCGGCGGCCAACACCGCCATGTCCGCTGCGTCCTGGCTGCTCGACCGGGCGGCCGACGCACGGTGCATGTCGATCGCGCCTCCAACCATCATCACCAGCACCGGCAAGACGATTGCGAGGATCATGCCCACGTTGCCCGCCTCATTGCGAAGCAGCCGATCGAAGGGGCTCCCCCCGGCCTTGGCGGAACTCATCGGAAATCTCCGGCAGGGGTGACAGCGGCGCGGGACGCCGGCGATCGGGAATGAACCCCCAGCGGCGCCCCCGGCGGTTTGCCGAGGCGGCGGGCAGGATGATCGAAACCTCGTCGGGCGACGGCGCGGCGGTCAGCGCTCGGGAAGGTCATTGCGAAACCCGACTTCGACCAGACGCGCCGCCCGTCTCTCGGCCGCCCGCTGGAGCACACCCATGCGCTCCCATGGGTCCAACGGCCGTTCTCCCCCGGATTTTCTCAGGGCGCGCAGTTCGGACCAAGGATCAGGGTGTCGGGACATTGCGTCCGTTTACGCTCCGACTGTAAAAATCAGGTTGCGACTCAGGGTTGATGACGACTTGCTGCCGCCTGCAGCCCCTCACGTCATCGCCACATCCCCGCTCGCCCCGTGCGGCCGCACCCAGAAGGTGACCCGGCCCGGGCAGCCCATCCGGCGGCAGGTCGTGCCGCGCCCCCACAGGACGAAGCCGTTGCCGCGTTCGCGGGCGATGCGTTTCAGGTCGGCGCGGATGCGCAGCTCGCACAGCTCGCACTCGGTATAGACCAGCCAGCGGTTGGCCAGGATGGCGCCGACCGTGCGGCCCGCCTCCTGCCAGTCCGCCGCCGTGTAGCGGTCGGGATTGCGTCGGGTCATGTTGTGTAAGAGGGGGCGCTAACGCTCGCCGCGCGGCGGCTCGCTGCTTGAGCGCAGGTTGGTAAGAAGGGGCGCCAACGCTCGGCCCGCGGGCCCTCGCTGCTTGAGCGCAGGTTGGCAGGGGGCGCTAGCGCTCGCGACGCGGTCGCTCGCGGCTTGAGCGCAGGCTGGAGCGGGCAAGGCGTCAGCGTCCGGTCCGTGGGACCTCGCTGGTCGAACGCCCCCACCCCACCCGCCGCAGCTCGATCGAGGCGGCCTGGCGCAGGATGGCGTCCGGCGACAGGCGGTCGATCTCGGCCAGCAGGGTGCGGATGCCGGCGCGGCCGTCGGCGCTGGTCAGGTCCAGCCCCTGAAGCGCGGCGAGGAGGCGGGCGGCGGGATCGGGCGCGGGGGATGACTGCATGGGGGAACTCCGGTGAACTGATGGCCGACCCGGGGTTGAGTTAGCCCTCCCGCCCGCGCGGAGGCAAGGGTAGGTTCGCGGTTTGTTCCGAGTGTCCACAGGGGGAGCGGCGACGGTTCACCGCCCCATTCGCGTCAGGCGAATGGGGCGGACAGATCGCGCAGCGATCAGGAGGGGGCGGCGCAGGCGGCGAGGGAATCGGGCGCCAATCACGGCTGTCCGCGCCGCCCCCTCCTGGTCGCCGCTTCGCACCGACCTGTCCTCCCCATCGGCCTTCGCCGACGGAGAGGTGAACATGACGCTGTGCTGACAATCCGCGGAATTATAGTCGGATAACGGAGACGATCTCCCGCCTTTTCAACCGTCTACGCAATTCTAAACCCTATCTTCCCGCCCCATCGGAAAACCGGTCCATACTTCTTCCCGGTCTTTGACAATCGCACCGCCGTCCCGCCGCCCGAGGCGCGCCCGGCTTCCCCTCCCGGCCCGAAATGCCGACTCTGCCGACTCTGACACAACGAAATTTTCGCCCCCGGCGCCCACCCTGCCGACTCCGCCACACCAAAATTTTCGGTTTCGCCCGGGTAAAACTCAGGCCGTCCGGATCATCCCGCCCGAGACCGTCACCGGCCACGGCGTCAGCCGCCCCCCGGCGCAGGGGCCGCCGGTGCACAGGCCGGTCAGCGGCTCGAACACCGCCCCGTGCCAGCCGCACAGGATCCGCTCCCCGTCCGGCGTCAGATAGCGGTCCAGCTCGATGGCCAGCGGAAACCCCTGATGCGGGCATCGGTCGACATAGCCCGCGACCTGCCCGTCCTTGCGCACCACGAAACCGTGGAAGAAGGCCTCGCCGATCTGCAGCACGAAGCTGCGGGATCCCGGATCGACCAGATCGCCCTCGGCGCACAGCGGCACGTTCGGCGGCGTCTTCCAGACCCGCTTCCGCTCTTCGCTCACTAGGTTCGCTCGGCCTTGAGCGGCCGCGACAGCAGGGCCTCGATCATCTCCGGCACCGTGGTCTGGCCCGCCAGCACATCGGCCACGGCCAGGGAGATGGGCATGTCGACCCCCGTCTTCGCCGCCAGCTCGCGCACGGCGGGCGCGCTCTCATAGCCCTCGGCCACCGACCGCTTGCCGGCCAGGGCCTGCTCCACCGTCTGCCCCTGACCGAGGGCGAGGCCGAGGCTCATGTTGCGCGACTGGGGGCTGGAGCAGGTCAGCACCAGGTCGCCGAGGCCGCACAGCCCGGCCACCGTTTCCGCCTCGCCGCCGAGGGCCACCCCCATCCGGGTCATCTCGGCGAAACCGCGGGTGATCAGGGCGGCGTGGGCGCTGCGCCCCAGACCGCGGCCCTCGCTGATGCCGCAGGCGATGGCCAGCACGTTCTTGATCGCCCCGCCGACCTCGGCCCCGATCAGGTCGGAGGCCAGATAGGGCCGGAAGGTCGGGGCCGACAGGGTCTCCATCAGGGCCTGGCCGAGGGCTTCGTCGGCGCAGGCCAGGGTGACCGCGCTGGGCAGGCCGCGGGCCACCTCGCCGGCGAAGCTGGGCCCCGACAGGACGGCGGCGGGGGCCTCCGGGAGGGTCTCGGCCAGCACCTCGGTCATCAGCTTCAGCGAGCCCCGCTCGATCCCCTTGGAGCACAGGATGATGGGCACGCCCGGCCGGTGGTGGGCGGCGAAGGCGGCCAGGGTCGAGCGCATGTGCTGGGCCGGCGGCACCGCCAGGATCAGGTCGCAGCCGCCCAGATCGGCCAGCTCGGCGGTGACCGACACCCGGCTGTCGAGCACCACCTCGGGCAGGAACAGCTCATTGACCCGGCGGGCGGTCAGGCTCTCGACCACCTCCGGCTCGCGCGCCTGCAGCAGGACGTCCAGCCCCGCCCAGCCGGCCACCTGGGCCAGGGCCGTGCCCCAGGCCCCCGCGCCGATCACCCCCGCCGTGCGAAATTCCATGGCCTCTCCTTACGCCTTCGCGCCCTTCCGCCCGGGCCTGTGGGCCGGATCCGAGAGGGCCCTCGCCTCGTCCAGCGGCCAGCGCGGCCGGGCGACGGCGTCGATATCCGAGGTCCAACCCTTCTGCAGCCGTTCCGCTCCCGCCAGGGCGATCATCGCCGCATTGTCGGTGCAATAGGCCATGGGCGGCGCCAGAAAGGCGAATCCGTTCCTCGCCGCTGTCGCCTCCAGCGTCGCCCTGACCGTCCGGTTGGCCGCGACGCCCCCCGCGACCACGAACAGCCGGTGGTCGTGGGCCTCGGCATAGGCCTTCATGGCCCGGTCCGAGCGGTCGCCGAGCTGGCGGGCGATGGCCGTCTGCGCCGCGTCGGCCAGATCGGCCCGGTCCTGCTCCGTCTCGCAGGCATGGGCCAGCCGCGACGCGGCGGTCTTCAGGCCCGAGAAGGAGAAGTCGCAGTCCTTGCGCCCCAGCAGCGCCCGCGGCAGGTCGAACCGGGCCCCGGCGCCGCTCTCCGCCAGCCGCTCCAGCGCCGGCCCGCCCGGATAGCCGAGCCCCAGCGCCTTGGCGATCTTGTCGAAGGCTTCGCCGGCGGCGTCGTCGATGGTCGTGCCCAGCCGCGTCATGTCGCCGATGCCGCGCACCTCCAGCAGCTGGCAGTGCCCGCCCGAGACCAGCAGCAACAGGAAGGGATAGTCGACCGGCTGGCCCAGCCGCGCCGAGACCGCGTGGCCCTCCAGATGGTTGACCGCGATCAGCGGCAGGTCGCGCGCCAGCACCACGGCCTTGCCGAAGCTGAGGCCCACCATCACCCCGCCGACCAGGCCCGGCCCCGCCGTCGCCGCGACCCCGTCGAGCCCGTCGTAACCCAGCCCCGCCTCCGCCATCGCCCGCGCCGTCACGCCGGCGATCATCTCGACATGGCTGCGCGCCGCGATCTCGGGGACGACGCCCCCATAGGCCGCGTGATCCTCGATCTGGCTGTGCACCACCGAGGACAGCACCGTCGCCTCGCCCTCGGGCGTCAGCCGCACCACCGAGGCGGCGGTCTCGTCGCAGCTGGTCTCGAGGCCGAGCACGGTCAGGATTCCTGGCAGGGTCGGGGGCGCGGTTGCCCGGCTCCCCTCGCTGCTATAGTCGGCGGACCTGTCCATGGGGTCGAGGTAACGGCCCCGCCCCCCCGGCGCAACGGCTCTCTCATGGCTCCTCTCGTCCGCATCGGCACGCGCCGCTCCAAACTGGCCCTGACCCAGTCGGGCATGATGCAGCGCGCCATCGGCCGGGCCCTCGGCGTGGCCGAGGCCGACATCGCCGAGGCCGTGCCGCTGGTCGAGATCGTCACCACCGGCGATCGGGTGCAGGACCGTCGCCTGCTGGAGATCGGCGGCAAGGCCCTGTTCACGAAAGAGATCGAGGAGGCCCTGCTGGACGGCCGCGTCGACGTGGCGGTGCATTCGATGAAGGACGTGCCCGCCGAACAGCCGCCGGGCCTGTGTATCGCCGCCGTGCCGCCGCGCGAGGACCCGCGCGACGCCTTCGTCAGCGAGGCCTTCGCCGGCTTCGGAGAGCTGCCGGCGGAGGCGCGGCTCGGCACCGCCTCGCTGCGGCGCCAGGCGCAGGCCTTGGCGCTGCGACCGGACCTGCGCATCGAGATGCTGCGCGGCAACGTCGACACCCGGCTGCGCAAGCTGGCCGAGGGCGAGTTCGACGCCATCCTGCTGGCCGTTTCGGGGCTCAACCGGCTCGGCTTCGAGGGGGTGATCCGCGAGCGGCTGTCGCTGAACGATTTCCTGCCGGCGCCGGGGCAGGGGGCGCTGGCGCTGCAGACCCGGGCCGACGACAGGGGCGCGGCTTGGGTCGCGACCCTCAACGATCCGATGACCGCGCTGGCCGTGGAGGCTGAGCGTGGGGCCATGACGGCGCTGGAAGGCTCGTGCCGCACCGCCATCGGAGCCCATGCGGAGCTCGCCGCCGGCCGGCTGCGGCTGACCACCGAAATGCTGGCGCCGGACGGCTCGGCCCGATGGCGCCGCTCAGGTGAGATCGTTGACATCGACGCGCGCGATGGGGCGGAGAGCGCCCGCGCCCTTGGCCTTCGCATCGGCGCCGAGGTCCGCGAAGAGGCCGGCGACCAGAGGGTCGAGCTCTGAACCCGATCCGCCGCGTCTGGGTGACCCGCGCCCAGCCGGGGGCGACGCGCACCGCCGACCGGCTGAAGTCCCTTGGGTTCGAGCCGATCGTGAGGCCGCTGCTGGCCATCGAGCGGATCGCCCAACCGGCGCCGGATCTCACCGGGGTTGCGGCCCTCGCCTTCACCAGCCGTAACGGCGTCGAGGCCTTCACGGCCCTGTCGGACGAGCGCGAGCTGCCGGTGTTCACCGTGGGGGACGCCACCGCCGCGGCGGCGCGGGCAGCGGGCTTCGCCTCCGTCCGCTCGGCCGCTGGCTCGCTGGGGGATCTCGCCCGGCTGCTGGCGGCTGAAGCTACGGGACCGGTGTTGGAGCCGGTCGCGCGGGAGCCGTCCGGCGACCTTCCGGCGCTGCTGGCCGGACGCGTCGAGGTTCGCGCCTTGCCAATTTACCGAGCGGTCGAGACGGGGGCTCCCGCGCCCGCAGCGTTCGACGCCGTGCTGGTGCATTCCCCACGAGCGGGGTGCGCCGTCGCTTTTCTGGGGCCGTTCGCCGGACAGGTCGCTGTCGTCATCTCGGAGGCCACCGCCGCGCCCCTGATCGCGACGGCCGGACTGACAATCCGCATCGCCGCACGACCGGACGAGGCGGCGCTGTTCGAGGCGCTTGGCAAGCCCGCGCCCCGCGTATAAAGAGCGCCTCTCGCGCGGGCGGCGACTTCCGCCGCGCCAAAGGCCGCTTTAGCTCAGCTGGTAGAGCATCGCATTCGTAATGCGGGGGTCAGGTGTTCGAGTCACCTAAGCGGCACCATTCTCCATAGAGGCAGTCCGGATGCCGCGCACGCGTCGCAACGCACGCCCAGCGCCGAACGTGACGTCGGAACACTGGACGATGCCGTTCGCACGCCGTAGCTATTCCGCTCGTACCGGAGCCCAGAATGCCGCAGCGCCTCAGCGCCCGTCAGGAAGAGTGTCTGAGGCTGACGGCCTTCCTGACCGACAAGGAAATCGCCGTCCGGCTGGGCCTGTCGGAGGCCACCGTCAAGAAGCATGTACACGAGGCCTGCCGTCGGCTGGGGGTCAATCGCCGCAAGGCCGCGCTGGCCCTCCTGGAACGAAACGTACCAGGGCCGAAAGACTCCATTGGCGGCGTTGCCGGTTCGGTTGCTGATAACTCCCTCGACAGGGAGTCAGACCATGGCATCGAACAGTACGCCGCTTCCCCACTGGACGTGGGAGGATCTGGAAGCCGCGCTGGACGCGTTCAGCCCGCTGGGGGCGAGCGATCCGGTGCGCAGCCACCTTATGCGGGGGCTGGCCGTCGACGCGGCGCAGTCCGATCCCCGGGAACTGCTGCGGCAGGTGCTGAGCGCGGGCTGGGTGATGGCCCAGGTGGGGGCGCAGAGCGGGAGCCTGAACGGCGCTTCGGCTACCGCCCCCCGCCACGCAGCTGGCCCCTCCGTCTCCTGATCCTGCTGGTCATCATCGTGGTGACCGCGGTCATGCTGAGGGCGGTCGCCGACCTGATCCTCGACTATGCGGGGCAGGCCCAGGCGATCGGCGAAGCCAGCGCCCCTCCGCTGTCCGGGGACGGCGAATAAGGCCCGGCCGCCGATCCCGCCGAGGCGGCAGGGTTGGCGGCGGAGAGACCACCCACGCCTTCCGGGAGCCACGCATTACCTCGCCCTTCTTCATTGCGCTGCATGTTCTCGCGCTGCTTTCGTTCAGCGTCGCCTGGCTGCGGGGGGGGCATACCGAGCGTCTGGCCGTGGCCGTACTGTTCTTCGACTATGCCCTGACCCGCATAACGGCCGGAATGGCCGGCACGCACGAGTTGGTGGGGATCTCCGAACTCGTGGTCGCGGTGATTTTCGCCTGGATTGCCTTTCGGTCCGACCGATGGTGGACGCTGATCGCTTCGGGAGCGTTGATGTTGTGCGTCCTCGTTTTCATCCTCGAATGGGCAAACCCTGATCTTCCTCGGTACGCCGCCATCTCGGCCCGATGGGGCCTGTGGTACCTGATCCACCTAAGTATGCTCGCTGGCGTCACAGAACGCTGGCTGGCGGGGGAGCCGGCCGTGAGCGGCACAACGCAGTGGAGGCGGCCGTCACCGGGCCGCCGAACGGGAGGAGCGGCGAGATAACGATCTACTTCATAGCGGTGCAGATCATGGCGGTGGTGTCGTTCACCGCCGCCTGGTGGAAGGGCGGCCGTGTCGAACGTTTCGGCGCCGCTATCCTCGTCTGTGACGCCCTGCTGACCACGATCATCGTCGACATGGCCACGCCCGGCGTTCACCGCGCCGCCATGATGGTGCAACTCATCACCGCCCTGGCGATCCTCTGGTTGACCTTCAGGTTCGACCGTTGGTGGCTGTTCGTCGCCTCCGGCGCTTTGATCCTGTGCGGTCTGATAACCGCCATGGAGGTCCTGAATCCGGCGCTGTCGCTGTACGCCGCGTTGTCGGCGCAACTCGGACTGTGGGCGCTGGTCTATTTGGCGCTGCTCGCCGGGGCGGGAGAGCGATGGCTGGCGGGGGAATCTCCGGCCGGAGACACGGCGATGTGGTCCCGGCCCCGGCGCATCACCACCTCTTGAACATATAAACATATCTTTATATGTCTGGCGGCCCTCACTCGCCACCAGGAGCCAGCCTTGTCCCGTTCGTCCTTCCTTTTCACCTCCGAAAGCGTTTCGGAAGGACACCCCGACAAGGTCTCCGACCGGATCTCCGACACCGTCGTCGACGCCTTCCTGGCTCAGGACCCGGAGGCCCGGGTGGCCTGCGAGACCCTGGTCACTACCCAGCGCATCGTCCTGGCGGGCGAGGTCCGGGCGACGCAACCGGGCAATACGAAAGAGCAGAACGAGGCCTTCACCCAGTCCATCATCGACAGCCTGGAGCCGCTGGTCCGCGCCGCAGTCCGGGACATCGGCTACGAGCAGGACGGCTTCCACTGGAAGACCGCCTCCTATGAGTGCCACCTGCACGCCCAGTCGGCTGACATCGCCGTGGGCGTGGACGCCTCGGGCAACAAGGACGAGGGCGCTGGCGACCAGGGCATCATGTTCGGCTACGCCTCCAATGAAACGCCGGAGTTGATGCCGGCGACCCTGGCCTACAGCCACAGAATCCTGAAGCGGCTGGCCGAGCTTCGCCACGGCGGCGATACGCGGCTGGAGCCGGACGCCAAGAGCCAGGTCACGTTGCGCTACGAGAACGGACAGCCCGTGGCCGCCACGTCGATCGTCGTCTCGACCCAGCACGCCCGGGGGCTGTCCCAGGCGCAGGTGGCCGAGGTGGTCAAGCCGGTGGTGCTGTCGGTGCTGCCGGACGGCTTCGTCACCGACGAGACGGTCTGGCACATCAATCCGACGGGTGTGTTCGAGATCGGCGGGCCCGACGGCGACGCCGGCCTGACCGGACGCAAGATCATCGTCGACACCTACGGCGGCGCAGCCCCGCACGGCGGCGGCGCCTTCTCCGGCAAGGATCCGACCAAGGTCGATCGCTCCGCCGCCTACGCCTGCCGCTACCTGGCCAAAAACGTGGTCGCCGCCGGCCTCGCCGACCGCTGCACCATCCAGATCAGCTACGCCATCGGCGTGGCTGAGCCGCAGTCGATCCACGTCGACCTGCACGGCACCGGCAACGTCAGCGAAACCCTGCTGGAAGAAAAGCTGCTCGGCTTGATCGGCGGCGCGACCCCGCGCGCCATCCGCGAGCATCTGGGGCTGAACAAGCCGATCTACGCCCGCACCGCCGCCTATGGCCATTTCGGCCGCGAACCCGACGCCGACGGCGGCTTCGGTTGGGAGAAGACCGATCTGGTCGAGAAGTTGAAGGCGCTGGCTTAATCGTCGAGTTCGGGGTCGCCGCTCTCGGGCGACCCCTTCGGCGTCTCGTCCTTGGCTTCGGCCACATGGCGCTGGGGCGGGTCCAGCACGGCGCCGAAGCCGAACAGCATGGCCGCCATGACCTGGAAGCCGCCGCCCTTGCGCCGGGCGGCGACGCGCCCGCGCCCGCCGGCGACGGCCAGCGTCGCCCAGACGACCAGCGCCACGAGGGCCAGTCCCGCGATCCAGCCGATGGCGTCCGTCATGATCATCTCCGCAGCGCCCGTTCACATGGGAAGGCGCCGCCGCGTGTGAAGGACTCGCAAGGCGCGCGCGAGACCCTATAAGGCGCCGATGTCTTCCGACTCCGATAGCTCGACGCCCCCGACGCGGGGCCCGCTCCGCTCGTTTGGCCGCATCAAATCGCGCGCGCTGAAGCCACGGCAGGCGGCGCTGTTCGACTCACTGTTGCCCGCCGTCGCCGTGCCCGATCCGAAGGCCGGACCGATCAATCCGCAGACGCTGATGCCCGGAGCAAAGGCGGTCTGGCTCGAGATCGGTTTCGGCGGCGGCGAGCATCTGGCGGCGCAGGCGGCGCGTCATTCGGATACGCTGATGATCGGCTGCGAGCCCTTCCTGAATGGCGTCGGCTCGGCCCTGCGCCACATAGAGGAGGGCGGGCTGAAGAATGTGCGGCTGCACGCCGACGACGCCCGCGACGTGATGACGGCCCTGCCCGACGCCTCGCTGGACCGGGTGATGATCCTGTTCCCCGACCCGTGGCACAAGGCGCGGCACAACAAGCGGCGGCTGGTGCAGGACGATTTCGCGGCGGAGATCGTCCGCCTGCTCAAGCCGGGCGGCCGGCTGCGCTTCGTCACCGACTGGAAGGATTACGCCGACTGGGCGCTGGAGCGGTTCGAGCGTACGCCTGGACTGGAATGGCAGGCCGAGCGGGCTGACGAGTGGCGGGATGCCCCGGAGGACCATGTGGTCACCCGCTACGAAGAGAAGAAGCTGGGCGACACGGCGCCGATCTTCCTGGAGTTTCAGCGCGACTGAGGCCCCAGACGCCGCCAGCCCTTGAGCGCGGCCAGCACTAGAACGGATTTGACCGCCGCACCGATCAGGAACGGCCGGACCCCGCCTGCCCAGGCGTCGGCCGCACCGAGCGCGGTCGCCAGCCAGGCGCCGCCCAGCGCCAGAAGCAGCAGGTGCAGAGCGAACACTACGCCGACGCCGAGGACCCAGCTGTCCAGAAGCCCGCGACGCGCCGCTAGGCCCGCCACCCCGGCGGCCATGGGAAAGGCGAATATGTAGCCCGCGGTGGCGCCGGTGAACGGGCCAAGGCCGCTGGTCCCCTCCGACAGCACCGGCAGGCCCACCGCCGCCGCGCCCAAATAGATCAGCACCGCCGCCACGCCCCATACGGGCCCCAACACGGACCCGGCAAGCAGAACCGCGAAGCTCTGCATCGTCATCGACACCGGATGCATTGGCACATCAATCTGCGCCCCCAGAGCCATCAGTGCCGCGAACGCGAGGGCGGTCAGGGGGCGGATCAGCGGCGACATACGCCTAACCCCGAATGACGACTTCGATGGCGGCGATATCGACGCCGTAGTGGGCTGCGAGAGCCTGCTTAGCTTCGGCGATACTCAGACCGGGCTGCGATGTATGGACGGGCGCAGAAGGGCTGACTGCAGCGGCGGCAACCGGTGCGTCGGTCAGGTCGATGCGCAGGCTCCATTCGGCCAACTTGGCTGCTCCCGATCGCTGCGGTGCGTCGCGGTCCTCGTGAAGGGCGATCCAGAGACCCGTCCAATCGCTGACCTTCAGGCCCGCCGCGAGCTTGCTTTCCCGAGCCCTGTCGAACGCCTCTTTGAGCGTGTCGGCCTTGAAGAAGTGCACATGAACGGCGGTGGGATTGGCTTCGTCGTCGGCCGTCGGGACCAGAACATAATCACAGTCTCTAAGTGTACCCCAGTGATCCTGCATCCACGGAAACGCGAACCACCCATGTTTGGCCGTGCGCACGGCGCACTCTCCTTGATAAGCACCCGTCAATTTGAAGTAGGTGTTCTCAGGTCGGCCCCGACCGATTATGGACTCGGCCTGCGCCCCCTTGAGTTCGATGGCAGAGCGAGCGGCCCTGCGGAGCATCTGAGGATTGGCTTCGGTCATTGGTCTCTCCTTCTGCAAACTAAGAAACTATAACATTCAAAGTCTGTCAACCGACAAAATCAGACTTTGGCGTTGTGGCTGCTGGCGCCGTGCTCTATATGCCGCCCCACATCGTTAGACCGGCGTCCAACGGCGTCGTTCCAAGCGGCGGCCCGGATGGCCCGCCGCTTTTTGTTTGGACTAAAGCCTTTGAAGGCCAAGACCGTCGAAGACCGCGCTCTGCTGGAGCTGATCGAACCCGTGGCGGAAAGCCTGGGCCTCGACATCGTGCGCGTGCGCCTGATGGGCGGCACCCTGCGCCGGCGGCTGCAGATCATGGCCGAGCGGCCCAGCGACCACGACATCGCGGTCGAGGAATGCGCCCGCCTGAGCCGCGCCGTGTCGGAGGTGTTCGACGCCGCCGACCCGATCAGCGGCGAATATCTGCTGGAGGTGTCTTCGCCCGGCGTTGATCGCCCGCTGACGCGCCAGAGCGACTTCGACCTGTTCGAGGGCTATGAGGCGCGGCTCGAGACCGATCGCATGATCGAGGGGCGGAAACGCTTCAAGGGAACCATCGCCGGGACCGAGGGCTCCAACATCGCCATCGACCTGGATGGCGAGGAAGACACCGCCCTGATCCCCTTCGACTGGCTGGTCGACGCCAAGCTGGTGCTGACCGACGAACTGATGAAGGCGGGCGCCGAGAAGCGCGCCGCCAGAAATCCGCAAGACACCAACGACAACAACGAACCTGATACCGAGGACTGAGAGCATGGCTGTCGCCGGCGTTTCCGCGAACCGACTCGAACTGCTGCAGATCGCTGACGCGGTCGCGCGCGAGAAGAACATCGACAAGGAGATTGTCGTCGAGGCGATCGAGGAGGCGATCCAGAAGGGCGCCAAGTCACGCTACGGCGCCCATCACGACATCCGGGCGAAGATCGACATCAAGTCGGGCGAGCTGAGCCTGACCCGTCACGTCACCATCGTCGAGGACGACTGGCAGCCGGAAGACGAGCTCGAGGAGTTCAACGACAGCGCCATGGTGCGCCTGAAGGACGCCCTGAAGCGCGATCCCGAAGCCGTCGTCGGCAAGGAATACGTCGAGGACCTGCCGCCGTTCGAGTTCGGCCGGGTGCAGACCCAGATGGCCCGCCAGGTGGTCATGGGCAAGGTTCGCGACGCCGAGCGCGCCAACCAGTACGAAGAGTTCAAGGACCGCGTCGGCGAGATCGTCAACGGCACCGTCAAGCGCGTCGAATACGGCAACACCGTCGTCGACCTGGGCCGGGGCGAGGGCATCATGCGCCGCAACGACTCGATCCCGCGCGAGATCTTCAATATCGGCGACCGCATCCGCACCTACATCTACGACGTGCGCCCGGAAGCGAAGGGCCCGCAGGTCATGCTGTCGCGCTCGCACCCCGGCTTCATGGCCAAGCTGTTCGCGCAGGAAGTGCCCGAGGTCTATGACGGCGTGATCGAGATCCGCGCCGCCGCCCGCGACGCCGGTTCGCGCGCCAAGATGGCCGTGCTGTCCAACGACTCTTCGATCGACCCGGTCGGCGCCTGCGTCGGCATGCGTGGCTCGCGGGTGCAGGCGGTCGTCGCCGAACTGCAGGGCGAGAAGATCGACATCATCCAGTGGAACGCCGACGAGCCGACCTTCATCGTCAACGCCTTGGCCCCGGCCGAGGTGTCGAAGGTGGTGCTCGACGAAGAGGCCGACCGCGTCGAGGTGGTGGTGCCCGACGAACAGCTGTCGCTGGCCATCGGCCGCCGCGGCCAGAACGTCCGCCTCGCCTCGCAGCTGACCGGCTGGCAGATCGACATCATCACCGAGTCGCAGGACTCCGAGCGGCGCCAGCGCGAGTTCGCCGAGCGCACCGCCCTGTTCCAGGAAGCCCTGGACGTCGACGAGGTCATCGCCCAACTGCTGGTCACCGAAGGCTTCGCCACGGTCGAGGACCTGGCCTTCGTCGAGACCTACGAGATCTCCGACATCGAGGGCTTCGACGAGGACACCGCCGAGGAGCTGCAGGCCCGCGCCCGCGACTTCCTCGACAAGCAGGCGGCCATTCTCGACGCGAAGCGCAAGGAACTGGGCGTCGAGGACGCCGTGCTTGAAGTCCCGGGCGTCAGCCTTCAGATCGCCGTCGCCCTCGGCGAGGGCGGCGTGAAGACCGTCGAGGACCTCGCCGACCTCGCCACCGACGAAATCCGTGGCGGCTACGAAGTGAAGAACGGCGAGCGGGTCAAGGTCCCCGGTGTGCTGGAGAGCTTCAACCTGGCCCAGGAAGAGGCCGAGATGCTGATCCTGCAGGCCCGCGTGGCCGCCGGCTGGATCGACGCCTCCGAGCTGCCCCAGCCCGAGCCTGAGCCGGAATATGAGGACGAGGGCGAATACGACGCTGACGCCGTCTTCGCGGCCCCCGAAGACGTCGGGGAAGAGGCGGCGCCGGAAGGCGACGACGAGACGGAGGTCCTCGCCGAGGACCCCGAACAGCCCGAAAACGCGTGATGGGAGACCGGGCCCTCCATGAGTCTGCGCGAAGCGACGATCGATAGGGAACGCCGGGACCTGGTGACGCACCAGGTCATGGATGAATCTCGACTGATCCGCTTCGTCGCCGCTCCGGACGGCACGGTCGCCCCCGATCTGGCGCGCAAGCTGCCGGGCCGCGGCCTGTGGGTCGCGGCCGACCGCGCCTCGGTCGAGGCGGCGGTGAAGAAGAACCTGTTCTCGCGCGCGGCCAAGGCCCCGCTGAAGCCGGCCGCCGATCTGCCCGATCTGGTCGAATCCCTGCTGTTCCGGCGCTGTCTGGACCAGCTGGGTCTTGCCCGGCGCGAAGGCGTGCTTATCTCCGGCTTCGAAAAAGCCGCCGCCGCGATACGGGCGGGCAAGGCGGCGTGGATCGTCGAGGCGGCGGATGGGTCCGCCGACGGCCGCGGCAAGCTGCTTTCCCTCGCGAAACACCAGACGCCGGCCCCGAAAGTCTGCGGCGTCTTCACGGCGGACGATTTGAGTTTGGCCCTCGGGCTGGAAAATGCGATACACGCCGTCCTGCTTGAGGGCGGGCGGGCCGATCGCTGGACCTTCGAGGTCGAACGACTGGCGGGATTTCGACCGCTTCTGCCCCCCGAGTGGGACGCGAAGCCGGCTGAGGACCCGGACAAGGATTTGAACGGGCGGGGTTCTGCTCCCTGATCGGGAGCGGAGCGCCGCACGGCTATTTGTGTTTGAACGAGACGATGACGGATATCCCGCCATCCCGAGTAAAGCGACCGGATGACTGACGAGAACGACAAGACCAAAGACGGCGCACCGCAGGCTCCGACCGGGACCCCGTCCCAGACAGGACCGCGCGCGCCGCTGAGCCTGAAACCCCGGCAAGCGGGGTCGGTTTCGACCGGCACCGTGCGCCAGAGCTTCAGCCACGGCCGCACCAAGACCGTGGTGGTCGAGACCAAGCGCCGCGTGGGCGCGGCCCCGGGGCACCAGCGTCCGCAGGGCTTCGATGTCGCGCGGCCCAAGCCCGAGACGCCGGCTTCGCGCCCGGCCGCTCCCCCGCGGGAGGCCGGCGGCCTGTCCGCTTCCGAACAGGAGGCGCGTCGCCGCGCCATCGAACTGGCCACCCGTCAGCAGGCCGAGCGCGAACGCGCCGCCGCCGAGGAGCGCGCCCGCAAGGACGCCGCCGCCCGCGAGCAGGCCGCCGCCGCCGACAAGGCCGCCAGCGCCGCCCAGGCCGAAGCCGCCGCGGCGCGCGCAGCCGCCGAAGCCGCCCGCTCCGAGGCCGCCAAGCTGTCGGCCGCCGCTCCGGCTCTGGCCAAGGCCGCCAAGACCGCCAAGCCGGCGGCGAAGGAGCCTGCCGCCGCGCCCGAGGCGCCGCCGACTCCCGCTCCGACCGAGGCCGCCGCGCCTCCGGCGACTCCGGCCCGTCCGGCCCCGCCGGCTCGCCCGACCGTCAATTTCGGCCAGCGCACGCCCAAGCCGCAGGCTCCCGGCCGCGCCCCGGAACGCCCGGCCTTCGGCGGCCGCTCGGCCCGCGAAGCCGCCATGGGCGGCGGCGAACGCAACTACGCCGAACGCCCGCAGGGCGCCCGTCCCGCCGAGCCGGTCCGCTACTCTGCCCTGAATCCGCGTCCGGCCCCCGGCGCCGCCCGTCCGGGCGGAGCGCGCACCGGCCCCGGCGGCCGGGCGGCTCCCAACGCCCCGCCCGCAACGCCCGAGGTCGCCCGTCCAGCCCGCGCCGGCTTCGGCCGCCCCGCCGGCGCCGGCCGCGAGGACGATCGCGACAAACGTTTCTCTGACGCGGGACCGGGCAAGGCCGTCAGCCGCACGCGCGGCGAGCCCAAGCGCCGCGAAGGCCGCCTGACCATTCAGGCTGTGGCCGGAGGTGACGAGGACGCCGCCGAGCGGATGCGCTCGCTGGCCTCGGTCCGCCGGGCCCGCGAACGCGAGAAGGAAAAGCGCAAGGGCGGCTCGACCGACGCGCCGAACCGGCCGCGCGAGGTCGTCATTCCCGACGTCATCACCGTCGGCGACCTGGCCAACCGGATGGCCGTACGCGGCGTCGACATCGTCAAATTCCTGATGCGTCAGGGCCTGATGGTGAAGATCACCGACGTCATCGATTCCGACACCGCCGAACTGGTGGCCGACGAATACGGCATGTCCGTCAAGCGCGTCTCGGAGTCCGACATCGAGACCGGCTTCCTCTCGGACGCCATCGACGACGAGGCGGTCACGCCGCGCGCGCCGGTCGTGGCCATCATGGGCCATGTCGACCACGGCAAGACCTCGCTTCTGGACGCCCTGCGCACCACCGACGTGGCCGCAGGCGAGGCCGGCGGCATCACCCAGCACATCGGCGCTTATCAGGTGCGCCTGGAAAGCGGCGACCGCGTCACCTTCCTCGATACCCCGGGCCACGCGGCGTTCAGCGCCATGCGCGCGCGCGGCGCCAATGTCACCGATATCGTGGTGCTGGTCGTGGCCGCCGACGACGGCGTCATGCCCCAGACCATCGAGGCCATCCAGCACGCCAAGGCGGCCAATGCGCCAATCATCGTGGCGGTCAACAAGGTCGACAAGCCGGGCGCCAATCCGCAGAAGGTCGTCAACGAGCTTCTCCAGTATGAGGTCATCGCCGAGAGTCTGGGTGGCGACACCCAGATCATCGAGGTGTCGGCCAAGGAGCGGACCAATCTCAGCGGTCTGATCGACGCCATCCTGCTGCAGGCCGAGGTCATGGACCTGAAGGCCGATCCGGAACGGACCTCGGAAGGCGTGGTCATCGAGGCCAAGCTGGACAAGGGCCGCGGTCCGGTCGCCACCGTCCTGGTCAAGCGCGGCACCCTGAAACGCGCTGACATCGTCGTGGCCGGCTCCGCCTGGGGCAAGGTTCGCGCCCTGCTGGACGAGCGCAACGCGCAGCTGAGCGAAGCCGGGCCCTCGGTCCCGGTGGAGATCCTCGGCCTCGACGAAGCGCCCAGCCCCGGCGAACCGTTCGCGGTGGTCGAGAGCGAGGCCCGCGCCCGCGAGCTGACCGAGTACCGCGCCCGCGTGAAACGCGAGAAGGCCACCGGCGGCATCAACCAGGTCTCTCTGGTCGACATGATGTCGAAGCTTCAGTCCAAGAAGGTCTCGGAGCTCCCCGTCATCATCAAGGCCGACGTTCAGGGTTCGGCCGAGGCCATCGTCGGCTCGCTGGACAAGATGGGCAACGAGGAGGTCCGCGCGCGCACCGTCATGTCGGGCGCCGGCGGCATCACCGAGAGCGACGTGCAGCTGGCCAAGTCGGCCGGAGCGCCGATCCTGGGCTTCAACGTCCGCGCCTCGAAACAGGCACGCGACCTGGCCGAGCGCGAGGGCGTCGAGATCCGCTACTACGCGATCATCTACGACCTGCTCGACGACATGAAGGGCGTGCTCTCGGGCATGCTGGCGCCGTTGCAGCGGGAAACCTTCCTCGGCAACGCCCAGGTTCTGCAGGTGTTCGACATTTCCAAGACCGGCAAGATCGCCGGTTGCCGGGTGTCGGAAGGCGTGGTCCGCAAGGGCGCCAAGGTCCGCATCATCCGCGACGATATCGTGGTGCTGGAACTGGGCACCCTCACCACGCTCAAGCGCTTCAAGGACGAGGTCAACGAGGTCCCGTCGGGTCAGGAGTGCGGCATGCATTTCCAGGGCTTCCAGGACATCAAGGCCGGCGACTTCATCGAGTGCTTCACGGTCGAAGAGATCCAGCGCACGCTCGAGTAGGACAACGGCGGCGCTGCCGCGCCGCCGTTTCGCCGCAACCATGCCGGATCAACGCACCATGCGCCGCATCCTGACCCTCGCCCTGGCTCTCGCCGCCGCCGCCGGACCGGCCGCGGCGGAGACCCGTTATCTGGCCTACGACGCCGCCGACCGGATCACCCAGGCCCTGACCCGAGGCGTGACGCTGGAGGCCAATCGCGGCCTCTTCGGCGCCATAAGCGTGCGGAGGATCATTTCGACGTCGCAGCGCGGTTCGGCCGATATCCGCCGCGGAGGGCCGGACGCCGTGCGGCGCGCCCTGCCGGCCGGATCGACCGAGAACACGGTCTATCACATCATGCCCGAGGGCGACGGCCGGGGCCTTTCGCGGGCGCTGTGCCCCGGCTCGGAGGAAGTCTGGCTGGTCGCCGGCCGGGTCCGCATGGCCCGCCCCCTCACCCTGCACGCCGTCGGCCGCTGGTCGGACGGCGCCTACCGTCACTGCGTCGAGCTGTCCTACAGCTGGCGGGGCGAGTGGGCCATGCCGCCGGCTTCGGCCCTGGGCGACGACGCCGGCGCCCCTGTCGGGCGATAGGCGTTCACCTCGCCGAAGACCCTCGCTAGGGTTTCCTCATGAGCGCCGCCGCGGCCCCTTCCCAGACCGTCCTGAAACGCCTTGCCGGTGCGCTGGCCTTCGTCTGCACGGTGCTGTTCCTGCTGGCCATCGAACAGAAGCACGCCGTGGCCGCGTGGGAGACGGTGAGAGCGGAGACCGGCCCGGCCGCGCGCCGTGTCGCCGACTGGGCCGGCCGTCTGCCCCCGGCCGCTGCGGAAGAGTTTGGGCGGCTCAGGTCGATGGTCGCGCGACAGACCGCTTCATGGACCGCCCCTCAAGCCGATGCGGCGGACCCCCGCGCGGCGACGACTGGCGCGCCGGCCGGAGCGACCCCCGTCGCCGTCCATCCTGGATCGCTGACACAGGTCAGAGCTGAGCTCCGTTTCGGAAACGGCGACACCCTTCACACCCGCCCTCTGCGCATCGCCTGGGGCCGCGACATCTACGCCGCTGACCAGACCTTCGCGGCGCGGCTGAACGCCCCGGCCGACGCCCAGATCGAACTGCGCGAGGTGGTCGCTTCGGGGCCCAGGCGGCCGCTTTCTCCGACCGCCTTGTGCGGGGGAGAGCCCGCCGCCGTCGCCGCCCTGCTACATCGCGGCGACCGGATCGATCTGATGCTGTTCCGCTCTCCGGCGATCGGACCACGGACCCCGCCGACGGCCGTGTGCGGCGTGTGGAGCTTCCCGACCCGATGAAACGCCGTCATTCCAGCACGGGCCTCGGCGCCGTCATCGTCGCCGCCCTCCTTGGACTGGGCGCCGCCCTGTGGACCTGGACCGCGCCGGGCGATCCGGACCTGTGGCGGGCCTCGCCCAACGCCGCGGGGGTCGAGTTGCACCTGCTCGACAACGGCTTCCACACCGATCTGGCCGTGCCCAGGGCGGCGCTGGAGGCGCGGGGCGGGCCGCTCGGCGACGCGGTGCGCGGCCTCCCCGCCGGCGACTGGATTCTGATCGGCTGGGGCGACGCCCGATTCTATGTCGACCAGAGCCCCATGGAGAGCCGTCTGCCGGACGGGGCGCGGGCCTTCTTTCGGCCCGGCAATCCATCGGTGATCATGCTCGACCCGGCCCAGCGCGACCCGACTGATCTGTTCGCCGAAGACGGCCGGCGCAGTTTCCGGGTCACCCCCGCGGGTTTCGAGGCCATGGCTTCGCGGATCGAGCAGTCGCTGGACGTCTCGAGCGGCGGCCCCCGCGTCGCCGCCGCCCGTAAGGGCGACGACGCCCGTTTCTTCGCCAGCCACGAAACCTTCTCGATCGCCCGCCTGTGCAACCACTGGACGGCGGGCGTGCTCAATGCGGCGGGCCTGCCGGTGCGGCCGTTCCGCTCCATCCTCTCGTCCGAGCTGATGGCCGCCATCGACCGGGCCGAACTGGACACCACGGCCTCCGGAGCCTAGACCCCGCCCCTTCGCTTTTTTCAGCCGGGTCCGAACCCCGACAGGCGAGAGGACAAGTGTCATGAGCAGTCGCAAACCCAATCCGAAGGCCGGAACCGTCAGCCAGCGCCAGCTGCGGGCCGCCGAGATGATCCGCCACGCCCTGGTCGAGGTCATGCGCGAGAACGAGATCCGCGACGAGGCTCTGATCGGCGTGTCGGTGACGGTCACCGAGGTGCGGCTGTCGCCGGATCTGAAGCATGCGACCTGTTTCGTCGAGCCGCTGGGCGCCGGCGTCGACAGCGCCCCGGTCGCGGGCCATGTCGACGAGATCGTCAAGGCGCTGAACGCCCACGCGAAATTCCTTCGCGGCGCACTGGGGCGGCATATCGACATGCGCTTCACCCCCGACCTGCGCTTCCGCCACGACGAAAGCTTCGCGGCGGCCGAGCGGCTCAATCGTCTGCTCGACGACCCGCGGGTGCAGGCGGACGTCTTCAAGCCCGACGAAGACTGATGGCCCGCCGCAAGAAGGGCGACGTCGTCAATGGCTGGGTCTGTCTCGACAAGCCGCTGGAGATGGGCTCGACCGAGGCGGTGTCGAAGATCCGTCGCCTGTTCAACGCCCAGAAGGCCGGTCACGCCGGGACTCTGGATCCGCTGGCCTCGGGCATATTGCCGATCGCCCTGGGCGAGGCGACCAAGACCGTGCCCTTCATGATGGAGGCGCAGAAGGTCTATCGCTTCACCCTCAACTGGGGCGTCTCGACCGACAGCCTCGACCGCGAGGGCGAGATCATCGCCCGGTCCGACGTGCGGCCGTCCGTCGAGGCGGTGCGGGCGGCGTTGCCGGCCTTTGTGGGCGAAATCGACCAGGTCCCGCCGCAGTACTCCGCGATCAAGGTGGACGGCCAGCGCGCCTATGACCTCGCCCGCGAGGGGGCGGAGTTCGAGCTGGCCTCGCGCCGGGTGACCATCCACGAGGCGGCGGTCACCGGCGCGCCCGACGCCGACCATGTCGAGATCACCATGCGGACGGGCAAGGGTGTCTACGTCCGCTCGCTGGCCCGCGATCTGGCGGTGGTGTTGGGAGCCGAGGGGCATGTTTCGGCCCTGCGCCGCGACCGGGTCGGGCCGTTCTCGACGGAAAACGCTGTCACGCTGGATTTCCTGACCGATCTGGTGCATAGGGACGCCGCCTCGGAAGGCTTGCTTCCCGTCGCGACCGCCCTGGACGACATCCCGGAGCTGGCCGTAACGGATCAAGACGCCTTCTCGCTTCGGCAGGGACGGCCGATCGTTCTGCTCCCCAGACAGGTCGAAACGTTGAAGAGCCGCCTTCGGGAGGGCTCCAGAACCGTTTCAGCCTTTCAGGGCCAGACCCTCGTCGCTCTCGGTCAGTTGCGGGCCGGCCGGCTAGAACCCGACCGCGTTTTTAACCTCCAGTAGGAGTCACCCGATGTCGATTACTGCCGACCGCAAACACGAAGTCATCGCCGACAACGCCCGCAGCGAGGGCGACACCGGTTCGGCCGAGGTCCAGGTTGCGATCCTCTCGGAACGCATCGCCAACCTCACCGAGCACTTCAAGACCCACAAGAAGGACAACCACTCGCGCCGCGGCCTGCTCAAGATGGTCTCGCAGCGCCGTCGTCTTCTTGACCACCTGAACAAGGTCGATCGCGAGCGCTATACCGCGCTGATCGGCAAGCTGAACCTGCGCCGCTAAGGGGGCGCCGGAAACGGGCGGAAGAGTTTTCGAGGCGCGGGCCATGTCCGCGCCTCGTTCCGCATCCAGAACCACCCGCGCGCCGCGGGATTATCCGGCGCACCACGCGAGGGCTGAACACCGGTCCTCAAACACTCCCGGGCGTTTCGCGATGGCGCGGACGTCCATGGACCGAAGGACTGAACGCCCGACGCTCCACCCACTGATGGGACCCCGCGCGGAATCCGCCCGCGGGATACGAAAGACGAAACATGTTCGATATCAAACGCAAGACGATCGAGTGGGCCGGACGTCCGCTGACGCTGGAAACGGGCCGCATCGCCCGCCAGGCCGACGGCGCCGTGCTGGCGACCTACGGCGAGACCGTGGTCCTGGCCACCGTCGTCTACGGCCGCGCGCCCAAGCCGGGCTTGGATTTCTTCCCGCTGACCGTCAACTACCAGGAAAAGACCTTCGCCGCCGGCAAGATTCCGGGCGGCTATTTCAAGCGTGAAGGCCGTCCGACCGAGAAGGAGACGCTCGTCTCCCGCCTGATCGACCGCCCGATCCGCCCGCTGTTCGTCAAGGGATTCAAGAACGAGACCCAGGTCGTCGTCACCGTCCTCCAGCACGACATGGAGAACGATCCCGACGTGCTCGGCATGATCGCCGCCTCGGCCGCCCTGACCATCTCGGGCGTGCCCTTCATGGGCCCGATCGGCTCGGCCCGCGTCGGCTACATCGACGGCGAGCTGGTGCTGAACCCGACCCTCGACCAGATGCCCGACAGCCAGCTCGATCTCGTCGTCGCCGGCACCCAGGACGCCCTGATGATGGTCGAATCCGAAGCCAAGGAGCTGTCGGAAGAGATCATGCTCAACGCCCTGATGTTCGCGCATCGCGGCATGCAGCCGGTGATCGACGCGATCATCGATCTGGCCGAGCACGCCGCCAAGGAGCCGTTCGACTTCCAGGCCGACGACGTCTCGGACGTGGTCGCCTCGATCCAGAAGCTGGTCGGCGAGGACATCAAGGCCGCCTACACCCACGTCGGTAAATACGACCGCCGCTCGGGCGTCGACATGGCCAAGAAGAAGGCCGCCGAGAAGCTGGTCAAGACCGACGAGAACCCGGACGGCGTCGAGAGCGCCAAGTTCGGCGCGGCCTTCAAGGAATGTGAAGCCCACGTTCTGCGCCGCGACATCATCGACAACGGCCACCGCGTCGACGGCCGCGCCCTCGACAAGGTCCGCGCCATCGTCTCGGAAGTCGGCGTCTTCCCGCGCACCCACGGTTCGGCCCTGTTCACCCGCGGCGAGACCCAGGCCATCGTGGTCGCCACCCTGGGCACCGGCGAGGACGAGCAGTACGTCGACGCCCTGAGCGGGACCTACAAGGAGAAGTTCCTTCTCCACTACAACTTCCCTCCCTATTCGGTCGGCGAGACCGGACGGATGGGCGGCGCGGGCCGTCGGGAAATCGGTCACGGCAAGCTGGCCTGGCGGGCGATCCGCCCGATGCTGCCGTCGTCGGAAGACTTCCCCTACACCATCCGTCTGGTGTCGGAGATCACCGAGTCCAACGGCTCCTCGTCGATGGCCACGGTCTGCGGTTCGTCGCTGGCCCTGATGGACGCCGGCGTGCCGCTGAAGCGTCCGGTCTCGGGCATCGCCATGGGCCTGATCCTCGAGCCCTCGGGCGAGTTCGCCATCCTGTCCGACATCCTCGGTGACGAAGATCACCTCGGCGACATGGACTTCAAGGTGGCCGGCACGCGCGAAGGCATCACCTCGCTGCAGATGGACATCAAGGTCGCGGGCATCACCGAAGAGATCATGCGCAAGGCCATCGCCCAGGCTTCGGCCGGCCGCCTGCACATCCTCGACGAGATGGACAAGGCCATGGAGGCGCCACGCACCGAACTGGGCGAGTTCGCGCCCAAGATCGAGCAGATCAAGGTCCCGGTCGACAAGATCCGCGACATCATCGGCACCGGCGGCAAGATCATCCGCGAGATCGTCGAGAAGACCGGCGCCAAGATCAACATCGAGGATGACGGCACGGTGAAGATCGCCGCCGCCGAGCAGGACAAGATCGACGCCGCCAAGAACTGGATCTCGTCGATCGTGTCCGAGCCCGAGCCCGGCATGATCTACACCGGCAAGGTCGTGAAGGTCGTCGACTTCGGCGCCTTCGTGAACTTCTTCGGCGCCAAGGACGGCCTCGTCCACGTGTCGCAGATGGCCATGGAGCGCGTCGCCAACCCGGCCGACGTCGTTTCGGAAGGCCAGGAGGTCAAGGTCAAATTCCTCGGCATGGACGACCGCGGCAAGACCAAGCTGTCGATGAAGGTCGTCGATCAGGAAACTGGTGAGGACCTGACGGACAAGATCAACGCCGAGCGCGCCGAGCGTGGCGAGCCCCCGATGTCGGAAGACACCGGCGGCCGTCCGAAGCGTGAAGGCGGCGGCGACCGTGGCGGCGATCGCGGCCGCAGCCGTCGTCGGGACTAGCGTCCGGCGTCATCGCTGACATGAAGAGGGCCCCGGTGGAAACGCCGGGGCCTTTTCACGCCGCCTCTACCGTGGCGCGCGCTTCGCCAGGATGCGCTGCAGCGTCCGCCGGTGCATGCCCAGCCGGCGCGCCGTCTCCGAGACGTTGTGGTCGCATAGCTCATAGACCCGCTGGATATGCTCCCAGCGCACCCGGTCGGCGCTCATCGGGTTGTCGGGCGGTTCCGGCGCTTCCCCGGTCATCAGCAGGGCCTTGACCACGTCGTCGGCGTCGGCCGGTTTCTGCAGATAGTCGACCGCCCCCGCCTTGACCGCCGCCACCGCCGTGGCGATGGCGCCGTAGCCGGTCAGCATGACGATGCGGGCGTCCTCGCGCCGGTCGCGGATGGCCTCGACCACCTTCAGGCCGTTGCCGTCCTCCAGCCGCATGTCGAGGACGGCGAAGGCGGGTACGGAGGTGCGAAGCGCCTCGCGGGCCTCGGCCACCGAGGCGGCGGTCACGACCTCGAAGCCCCGGCTCTCCAGCGCCCGCCCCAGGCGGGTGCGCAGGGCGTTGTCGTCGTCCAGCAACAGGAGGGTCCTGTCGGGCAGGGCGGCGATCCGGGCTTCGGTCTCGGGCATCAGCGTTCTCCTTGGCCTCAAGTCGGTAACCGCCGTGCCGCGGTCAAGGTTCAGCCCGGGGGTGCGACATCACGACGGCGGGACCTCGAGGGCGGGGCGCGGCCAGCGCACCGCAACCCGTGCGCCCTTCGGCTGCCCCTTCCCGCCGTCGCCCGCGCCGACGGCGACCCTTCCCCCGGTCCGTTCGAGAAGGGTCTGGGCGATGAAGAAGCCCAGCCCCATGCCGCCCTGGCTGGGGGCGATGGTTTCGGGGGCAGGAGAGGTCTTGCCGCCGTTGCGCGGCTTTCGGCCCGGAGCGGCGGCGGCGACCGATGCGGCGATCTGGGCGGCGAGCGCCCGCCGCGCCTTCCCCTGCGGCCGGCTGGTCACATAGGGCTCGCCCAGACGGGGCAGGATGTCGGGTGGAATGCCGGGGCCGTCGTCGACGACCTCGATCTCGATGAAGCCGGCGTCCACCAGCGCCTGGACCCGCACCCGGCCGTTGGCGAAATCGGCGGCGTTCTCGACCAGGGTGGACAGGCCGTGCACCACCTCGGGCAGGCGGCGCACGCGCGGCGGGGCCTCGCCCGACGCCGTACGCACCTTGACCTCGAAGGCCAGGTCGAAGCCCCTGTGCGGCTCGACCACCTCCTCGAGCAGCGCCTTCAGTCCCACATCGGCGAAGGCGGCGTCCCCCTCTTCGGGCTGTTGGGACAGTTGTTTGAGGATGTCCCGGCAACGCTCGGCCTGCTGCAGGATCAGGGCCGCGTCCTCGGCCGCCGCCCCGTCCTTGGCGGAGGCCCTCAACAGTTCGCGCGCCACCACCTGGATGGTGGCCAGCGGCGTGCCCAGTTCGTGCGCCGCCGCGGCCGCCAGCCCGCCCAGCGCCGCCAGCCTCTGCTCGCGCTGCAGCACGTCCTGGGTGGTGGCCAGGGCGAGTTCCAGCTTCTCCGCGTCGGCCGCGACGCGCCAGGCGTAGGCGGCGGTGAAGACGACCCCGGTGATCAGGGCCAGTCCGGTGCCGAAGCGGTACAGGGGCGGCAGGTCCAGTTCCGTGCCCGCCTGCCACGGCAGGGGCATGGAGAAGAAGAACAGGCCCACGGTCGCGGCCAGCACCAGCAGCCCCATCAGCGCCGCCTGGCGTCCTGGCAGAGACGCCGCCGCCACCGTCACCGGGGCGACCAGCAGCAGGCAAAACGGATTCTGCAGCCCCCCGGTGAGCGCCAGCAGGGCCGACAGCTGCAGGATGTCGAAGCCGAGGTGCGCCGCCGTCAGCGTTCCGTCCGGCCCCGAGCCTTCGCTGCGCCTCAGCCGGGCGGTGGCGTTCAGGTTCATCGCCACGCTGGCGGCGATGACTGCCAGACAGCCCCACAGCGGCAGATCGAAATGGAACCAGGCCGTGGCCACGAAGATGGTCGCGCTCTGGCCGGCGATCGCCATCCAGCGAAGGATCACCAGTGTCCGCAGCGACAGACCCCGGCTGCGGCGCGGCAGATTGCGCCAGCCGTCGAAGCGGCCGCTCGCCTCTCCAGTGAAAGACTGCGACGACAGGGGGTCTTGGGTCGGGCTCACGCCTCTTCTATAGACCAGCCGCGCTCGTATGGCGCGTCCGCCCGGAGCCGAAATGCCGCGCCGTTCCATCCTGCTGTTCGCCGCCGCCTGCGCCGTCGTCGCCCTGGCGCTGATCGCTGTGACTGTGGTGCTGGTGAGCCGCCCGGCCCCGGGTCTGCAGCCGGGCGAGGTCGTCACGACGGGCGAGGCCCGGATCGGCGGGCCCTTCCAGCTGGTCGACCAGAACGGCCGGCGGGTCGACGAATCGGTGCTGCAGGGCAAATGGTCGCTGGTCTTCTTCGGCTTCACATATTGCCCGGACTACTGCCCGACCACGCTGCAGATGCTCGATGCGACGAAACAGCGGCTGGGCGACCGGGCGAAGGACCTGCAGATCGTCTTCGTCTCCGTCGACCCCGAGCGGGACACGCCGCAGGCGCTGAAGGACTATCTGTCCACCGAAGGCTTCCCCGAGGGCGTGATCGGCCTGACCGGCACGCCGGAGCAGGTGGACGCCGTCGCCGGGGCCTATGGCGCGCCCTACCAGAAGGTCGGGGAGGGCGAGGGCTATACGATGAACCACGGCCTGACGATCTATCTGATGGGGCCGGACGGGAAGTTCCGCACTGCGGTCGCCCACGATCTCGGGCCCGAACGCGCCGCCGACGTGATCCGGCGGGTCATGGCGCGCGGCTAGGGCCGCCACGACCCGCCCACGATGGCTCAGGTCTTGCGACCAACTGCGATCTGAAGTTCGAGCCGCTTCAACTCGCGCATCATGCGATTGGCCTGAAGTTCCGGCATCATCGCCAGCTTGATGATCAGTGAAGCCAGCACCAGCACGGCGGCGGGCAGGCCCCAGCGCAGCGCCGACAGGGCGGTCTCGGCCTCGAAAAAGCGCCAGCCGGCCCAGATGGCGGCGACGAACAGAACGATCTGGGTCAGCATCATCATGATGTTGACCCAGCCGTTGGGCCCGCCCAACAGCCCGAACGCCTGGGCGAAGAAGCCGGGCTCGCGGGCCGTCTGACGGAACAGCGCCTGTTCCTCGCCCTCAAGGGCTTCCTCGATCATCCGGTCGATATCGGTCGTCATCACGCGTCTCCTTCCAGCACCGCGCGCAGCTTGCGGCGGGCATGCATCAGGCGGGTTTTCACCGTGCCCGCCGGCACGTTCAGGGCGGTCGCGACCTGTGCGACGTCCAGATCCTCGAGATAAAACAGGCCGATCACGGCCCTCTGATCCGGCGGAAGCGCCGCCACGGCCGCCCGCAGCCGCGCCATGGCCGGGGCGTCGTCTTCCTCGGGCGCCGTGAAGGCCTCGGCCGGTTCCGCGACCGCGGCCGCCGCCAGCGCCCGGTCCTGTTGCAGGCCGGCGATCCGACGGGCGCAGCGGCGCGACACGATCTGGTACGCCCAGGCCGGAAAGGCGCGCTCCTCGCGCAGCCGGCCGACGCCGCGCACGATCTCGATCCAGCCCTCCTGGGCCGCCTCGCGCGCCAGATCGACGTCGCCGGTCAGACGCCAGGCATGGGCGACCAGCTTGCCCTGCCATCGACGCGCCAGCAGATCGAGCGCCTTGCGGTCGCCGATGCGCGCGGACGCCACCAGATATTCGTCAAGCAGCTGTTCCTTGGTCCGGATCGTCACGTCCACATCCCTCGTCGAATGAGAGGTGCCGACATCTGACGATCCGGTTCAATAAAATCGTACGACCGCAGCCCACCATTATGTGATCAGCGATAATCTTTTTGCAGCGCGGCGCGTTCTATGCTGCCCTGCCATATACCGGCGGGGGCCGTCTCAGGACACGCATGCTGTATTCGCTTCACGAGCTCGCCTACCACTCGGCGACGCCGTTCCGGATCGGGGCCCAGATGGCCCGCCAGTTCTGGAGTTCTCCGTTCAACCCGGCCGCTGACACCGCCCTGGCGCGCACCGCCTGGGCCTCGGCCGAACTGTTCGAGAGCGTCACCCGCCGCTACGGCAAGCCGGCCTGGGGGCTGGAGGTCGTCAATATCGACAATCGGCCGGTGCGGACGACCGAACAGGTGGTCTGGTCATCGCCGTGGTGCCGGCTGGTGCGGTTCGCGCGCCATGTCGGCGATCTGAAGCGGGCGGGTCAACCGACCGCCGCCCCGGCGGTGCTGATCGTCGCGCCCTTGTCGGGCCACTACGCCACCCTGCTGCGCGGCACGGTCGAGGGCTTCCTGCAGGACCACGACGTCTACGTCACCGACTGGACCAACGCCCGGCAGGTTCCGATGCTGGAGGGGCGGTTCGATTTCTTCGACTACATCGATCACGTGCGGACCATGCTGGGCGTGATCGGCCCGAGGGCGCACGTCGTCGGCGTCTGCCAGCCCGGACCGCCGGTGCTGGCCGCCTGCGCCCTGATGGCCGAGGACGGCGATCCGAACCGGCCCGCCTCGATGACCTTCATGGGCTCGCCGATCGACGCCCGCCTGTCGCCGACGGTGACCAATGAACTGGCCGAGGAAAAGCCCTTCGCCTGGTTCAAATCGAACATGATCCACACCGTGCCGTGGCCCTATCCGGGCTTCGGGCGGCGGGTCTACCCGGGCTTCGTTCAGCTCTATAGCTTCATGTCGATGAACGAGGAACGTCACGTCGACGCCCACCACGAGTATTTCCAGCACCTCGTCAACGATGACGGCGACGGGGTCGAGAAGCACGAGGAGTTCTATAACGAGTACCTGTCGGTGCTGGACCTGACCGAAGAGTTCTATCTCCAGACCATCGACATCGTCTTCCAGCAGCACCTGCTGCCGCGCGGCCTGCTGGAGCATCGTGGCCGCAAGGTCGACCTGACCAAGATCACGGACGTCGGCCTGATGACCGTCGAGGGGGCGAAGGACGACATCTCCGGCGTCGGCCAGACCCAGGCGGCGCACGGCCTGTGCCCGGGCCTGCCGGACGACCGACGCATGCTGTACGTCCACCCCGAGGTCGGTCACTACGGCGTCTTCAACGGCCGCCGCTTCCGCGACGACATCTATCCGCGGGTGCGCGATTTCATCGCGAGGAACGAGGCGATCTGTGCAGTACCGGAACGGCCAGCGGCTGCCGCCTGACGCCGTTGGCGTTCCGGCCCGGCTGTCGGTCAATCCGCGCGCCCGCCGCCTGTCGATCCGCATCGATGGGCGCGCCGGCGAGGCCGTGCTGGTCGCCCCGTCCGAGCGCGCCCTCGCCCAGGCCGTCGCCTTCGCCCGCACCAAGGCCGACTGGATGCGCCAGCGCCTGGCCCAGCGGCCACTGGGCACGCCGCTTGAGCCGGGCGGGACCGTCAACCTGTTCGGCCGCCCGGCCCGTCTCGTCGGCACGGGCGGCGCCGGGGCTGCGCGGCTGACCAAGGACGCCGACGGCCCCCTGATCCTCTCGGGCGGCGAGGGCGAGGCCTTCGCGCGCCGGGTTGAGAACCTGTTCAAGCGGGTGGCCCGCGAGACGCTTCAGGCCCGCACCGACGTGCATCTGGGCACGCTGGGCCTGCGTCCGGTGAAGATGTCGATCGCCGATCCGAAGTCGCGCTGGGGCTCGTGCAGCCCGCACAACCGCACCATCCGCTATAGCTGGCGGGTGGTCATGGCCCCGCATGAGGTGATCGACTATCTGGCCGCTCACGAGGTCGCCCATCTGGTCCACGCCGACCACAGCCCGGCCTACTGGTCGGTGGTCCAGCGCCTCATTGGCGATCACCGCCCGCACCGCAAGTGGCTGCGCGAGAACGGGCCGGCGCTGCACGCGGTAGGCCGGTAGCAAACACCGCTCCCCACCGTGGGAGATTGTCGTCCCTGTCCCCGATGTCGACCTTGTCCCGGGTGGCGATGTCTCGTGTGTCGCGGCCGGAATGTATTGGTCAGAAGAACAGCGGATCAGCCTTCTTTTCTGGCGGCGGAGCCGGCTGCGGCTGCGGCGCCGGCGGGTCGCGCCGCGGTTGGGGCTGGGTCGGTCGCAGGACCGGCTGCTCACGGCTGGGGGCCGGCTCCCGCTGCGGCGGCGGCTCCTGCCGGGGCTCGCCGAGCGGGTCGGCCGGGACGTCCCCTGGCGGGTTGTCGCCGAACGGGTCGCCGATCTGGCCGAGCAGGCTCTCGACCGGGCTGGGCGGCCGCCATCCCTCGGGCATGGCCGGTCCGTCGGGGATGGCCGGAGCATTCAGGCGCGGCAGGGCCGCCTGCATGAAGGTCTTCCAGATGGCGGCGGGCGCCGAGCCGCCGGTGACGCCGCGCATCGCCGTGTTGTCGTCCTTGCCGACCCAGACCGCGGTGACGAAGCCGCCGGTGTAGCCGACGAACCAGGCGTCCTTGTAGTCGGAGGTGGTGCCGGTCTTGCCCGCCGTGTCGCGCCCGGCGATGGCCGCCGAACGCCCGGTGCCGGAGGTCATGACCCCGCGCAGCATCTGGTTCAGGTAGTAGAGGTAGGGGTTGGAGATGGCCTGCACCGGCCCCGCCTCCCTGGAGGCGCGCTGATAGATGACGCGGCCTTCCGGCGTGCGGATGCGGCTGATGCCATGGGCCTCGACCCGCTTGCCGCCATTGGCGAAGGCGTCGTAGGCCTCGGCCATCTCGATCGGCGAGACCTCGACCGCGCCCAAGGCCATGGCCGGCTCGAGCCCGATGCGCGAGCTGACGCCGAGGCGGCGGGCGGTGCGGGCCACATTGTCGCGCCCGACCTGGTCGGCGAGGGCGACCGCCACCGTATTGGTCGACTGGGCGACGGCGTTGGACAACGGCATCTCGCCGGCGAAGGTCCCGGAGTAGTTGCGCGGCGACCAGTTGCCGATGCGGATCGGGGCGTCGTTGACCCGGGTCTGGGGCGTGTAGCCGCTCTCCAGGGCGGTCAGGTAGACGAACGGCTTCCACGCCGAACCGGCCTGGCGGCGGGCGTCGACGGCGCGATTGAACTGGCTGTCGGCGTAGGAGGCCCCGCCGATCATGGCCCGCACCCGGCCTTCGCCGTCCAGCGCCACCAGCGCCGCCTGCTGCACCCCGCGCGAGCGGTCGCGCTCGAGAACCCGCCGCACCGCCCGCTCCGCCGACGTCTGCAGCGTCAGGTCCAGCGTCGTCTCGACGATCATGTCCTCGGCCGGCTCGCCGACCAGTTCCCTGATCTGTTTGTCCAGCCAATCCACGAAATATTGGGCATGCTGACTCGCCAGCGTCCGCGACACCCGCACCGGCTCGGTCACTGCCTGGGCGCGCTGCTCGGGGGTGATCACCCCGGCGTCGACCATCTCGTTCAGGACCACGGTGGCGCGCGCGGCCGCCCGCTCGCTCTCGGACACCGGCGAATATCGGGACGGCGCCTTCAGCAGCCCGGCCAGCAGGGCCGCCTCGCCGACGGTCAGGTCCTTTGCGCCCTTGTCGAAATAGCGCTGAGAGGCCGCCTCGATGCCATAGGCGCCGGCGCCGAAATAGACCCGGTTCAGATAGAGGGCGAGGATTTCCTCCTTGGAGAATTTCATCTCCAGCCACACGGCCAGCATCAGCTCCTGGACCTTGCGCTTCATGTTCTGGTCCGGGGACAGGAACAGGTTCTTGGCCAGCTGCTGGGTCAGGGTCGAGCCGCCCTGGACCACGCGTCCGGCGCGCATGTTGGCCGCGATGGCGCGGGTCATGCCGATCGGGTCGAAGCCGGGGTGGTGATAGAAGCGCCGGTCCTCGATGGCGATGAAGGCCGCAGGCACATAGTCGGGCAGGGCCTCGAGGTCGGCCGGCGGAGCCTGCTGGGTGCCGCGCACCGCGATCAGGGCGCCGTTGCGGTCCAGGTAGGTGATCGAGGGCTGGCGGTCGATGTTGTAGAGGGTGGAGGTGTCGGGCAGGTCCCGCGCGAAGACGGCGAAGAACACCACTAGGAAGATAATCCCCCAGACCGCCAGCACCGATCCCCAGTAGAGCAGCCGCTGCATGGGCGTGCGCGCCGCCGTCGGTTGCCCGTCGCCGCCGCCGCCTCGCCTGAAGCTGAAGCCGGAACCCGCCATCGAAACCTCATCCTGTCCGCTAGCGGTCTTAGCCGTTCGTCGGACGCACGCAAACGTCCCTCACGTCGTCAGCCGACCGTGAGGGACGTTTCCGCCGAAAGCATGGCCCAGGCGGACGCTATTCTAAAAACGCGTTCACCTCGGCGGCGAAGATCGCCGGCTGATCCAGCATGATGAAGTGGGCGCTGTCGTCGATCCGCTTCAGGGTCGCGCCCGGCATGCTGGCGAAGGAGCCCTGGTAGATGCCGTCTGTGATCTCGGGCGTCATGCGAGGGTCATTGAACTTGACATAGAGCACGGTGGTCGGGGCGGTGATGTTGGCCAGTTCGGGGCGTAGATCGGTGACGACAAGCTCCCGGAACGCGGAAGCCGACACCTTCTGGTCGCTGGTCCGGCTGTCCTCGAGCGGGCCGGCGCGCTGGGCTTCGGTGTTGATCATGGCGACGATCTGGCCGTCCGCCTGCTGCTGGTATTGCTCGGGCGGCGAGTTGGCCATGCTCTGGTAGATCATGTCGGCCATCGGCGCGACGCTCTCGGCGGTCGGGTTCGTACCGGGCTGGCCGAACATCGCGCCCATGAATGGGACCATGTCGACGACCATCAGCTTACCGACGGCGTCGGGATGGCGCGCCGCCAGCATCATGCCGATGGTGCCACCCATCGAATGGCCGATCACCGCCGGTTTCTCGAGGCCCTGCTCGCCAATGTAGCGGGCGATGTCTTCGGCCACCGGCGCGGAGACCCGCCCCTCGGCATTGTCCATGGGCGGGGCGCCGGCGAAGCCCTGCACGTGGATGCGGTGCACCCGGTAGCGGCCCTTCAGCTCGTCCGTCAGTATGTCCCAGACGTGCGGCGAGGACGACAGGCCGGGGATCAGGATGACGTCGCCGACCGGGCTGGCCGGGCCGTCGACGCGGACATGGAACCGGCCGGACTCGAAGTCTGCGTGCCGGTGGCCGTGGTCCGACTGGGTGGCGGCGGCGGCGTGGGCGACGTGGCTGTCCTGCGCCAGGGCGGGCGTGGCCAGAGCGGCGGCGGCGAGAAGGGTCATCAGGGCGGTCTTCATCGGTGCGGTCTTTCCATCAAGGTATGAGCCGGATATCTGATCGGCTTTAAAATGTAAAGTCCTTTTCAGACAGCAGGTCGCCGCGGCTGGCGGCGAGGCCCGCCCCTGTCCTAGAATGGCGGCCATGAGCTCGACCGAGACAGTAGCCGACGCCGCCCCCGCCGCAAGCCGTGGCGCGCCGCCCGCCGCCTTCGGCAAGGGCTTCGTGCTGGACGCCTGGTATTTCGTCGCCCTCTCGCAGCACGTGAAGGCGGCCTCGCTGAAGCGCCACGAACTGCTCGGCGAGCCGGTGCTGATTGGCCGCACGCGGGCCGGTCAGGTCTATGCGATGCGGGACATCTGTCCCCACCGCGCCGCGCCGTTGTCGGCCGGGCGGCTGGTCGAGAAGCCGGGCGAGGGCGAGACCGTCGAGTGTTGCTACCACGGCTGGCGCTTCCGCCCCGACGGGGTCTGCGCCGCCATTCCGTCGCTGGTCGAGGACCAAGCCGTCGACCCGGCGCGCATCCGGGTGCGGTCCTATCCGGCGCGAGAGAGCCAAGGCATGGTCTTCGTCTGGATCGCCGCGGACCCGCGCAATCCGATGGAACCGGACCACGAGCCACCGGTCTTCCCCGGCGTGGTCGGCGGCGAGGCGAAGCTGGTCGAGTCGATGGATTTCGACGCCCACATCGACCACGCCGTCGTCGGCCTGATGGACCCCGCCCACGGCCCCTACGTCCACCAGCAGTGGTGGTGGCGTTCCGAGCATTCGATGCACGAGAAGGCCAAGGCGTTCGAGCCGCGCGACCTCGGCTTCACCATGGTCCGCCACACGCCGTCGTCGAACAGCCGGGCCTACAAAATCCTCGGCGGCGCACCGGCGACCGAGATCACCTTCCGCCTGCCGGGCTGTCGCTGGGAGCATATCAAGGTCGGCGAGAAACAGGTGCTGGCCCTGACCTGCCTGACCCCCCGCTCGGACACCCGCACCACGATCACCCAGATTTTCTGGTCCGACCATTGGGTGTTCGGCCTCGCCAAGCCCTTTCTGCGCATGGGCGTGGTCGCCTTCCTCAAGCAGGACGGCGGCATGGTGAACCTGCAGAACGAGGGGCTGCGCTATGACCCGGCCCTGATCTGGATCGACGACGCCGACAAACAGGCGAAATGGTACCAGCAGCTGAAGCGCGAATGGACGAAGAGCCGCGCAGAGGGGCGGGCGTTCGTGAACCCGGTCAAGCCGGCCGTGCTGAGGTGGAAGAGCTGAGGCCCGGCGGGAAAGTGAGGACGTCTCGGCCTACTGCCGGCTGAGCGCGCCGGCCAGGATGACGTCGACCTGTTTGCTCATCCGCTCGGACAGCTGGGCCGTGGTCCAGCCGTCGTAGGCGGCGCGGCGATAGTTGGACAGGAAGGCGTCGTAGATCAGCTCGGCCAGCAGGCGGACGTCGGCGTCCTGGCGCAGCTCGCCCTCGCCCACCCCGGCCTGCAGGGTGTCGGTCACGACCGACAGGATCGGCTTGATGGCGGCGCGGGTGCGCATCTCGGCGGTGACGGGCTGAAACCACGAACGGGCGATCACCGCCTGGACCAGCGGCAACTGCTCGAGTGAGCCGTGGTAGCCGGCGGCGAGCGCAGCCAGGAGCCGGGCCCGCACCGCACTTTCTGTGGCGGCGGCAGCCTTCATCGTCTCCCCCAGCTGAACCATATCGGTGGCCAGCACCGCTTCGAACAGCTCGGCCTTGTCCTGGAAATTGGCGAACACGGCGCCGGTCGACATGCCCGCGCCCTTGGCGATGTCGCGAATGGTGGCGGGCTCATAGCCGCGCTCGGCGAACAGTTGGCGGGCCGCGTCGAGGACTTTCTGGCGGGTGCGGACCTTGGCGGCCTGTCGCCGGTTCAGGCGTGGGGTCTCGGTCTCGGATGCGGGCTGAGCGGAAGGCAGGGCGATATCTCGCATGAAACGGGTACTCGACTGGACGGCGGCTCAATGCCGCCGATCGAAAAACTGACCGCCGAAGCGATGGGGAGGAGGCGTAACGCCGGGGCGTGTCCGCCGGGTGTCGTCTTCTGACGCCGGAGGCGCAGTCATCACGCAACGATGACCAAAATGGGGTGTGGAGATTAACGTGGCGATGATCGCCGGGGTTAACGCCGCGACATCTTGACCGGATCAACCGGGAGAGGCCGAGCGCAGCGCCCTCGCCTTGCGCGGACGGTGGTCGCCGTCGGGCATGGCTTCCTGGAACACACTGCGGAAACGGTCGCGGCGCTCGTGGATCGAAGCCAGCACCAGACCCATCGGTACGCCCAGGTCGACCAAGGTGTTCTCGGCCAGCTGCAACGCCGCCTCGGTGGTCTCGGGCACGGCGTCGGTGACGCCCAGCTGGTACAGCCGGACCGCGTGACGATCGTCGCGGGCCCGGGCGATCAGGATCAGGTCAGGCCGCAGGCTCCGCGCCGTGCGCACCACCTCGTCGACCTTGCCCGGCGCGTCCATGGTCACGACCACGGCGCGCGCCGTGTCGACCCCGCACAGCTTGAGCATCTCGGGCTGACCGGCGTCGCCGTAGAAGACATTGGCTCCCTCGGCGCGTCCCTTGCCGACCGTGGAGGCGTTGGAATCCACCGCCAGATACGACTGGCCATGCTCGGTCAGCATCTCGCCGACCAGACGGCCGACGCGGCCGAAGCCGACGATCAGCACCTGGTTGTCGGCGCCGACCGGCTCCATCGCCTCGTCGGGCAGATCCGGCGCGCACGGCGCCTCCCGGGTCAGCCTTCCGGCCAGCGCCGCCATGGCCGGGATGGTGAAGATGCTGATGGTGGCCGCGACCAGCACCGTGCCGGTGAAGGCCGGCGAGGCGATACCCTCGACCATCCCCGCGCCCAGGATGACGAAGGCGAATTCGCCGGCCGGACCCAGCACCAGCGCCGTCTCGATCGCCGCCTTTCGCTTGACGCCCCACAGGCGGGCGATGCCGAAGATCATGACGATCTTGATCGCGGTCATGGCGGCCGCCAGACCGAAGACAGCCAGCGGGTTGGCCACGACCACGTCGAGGTCCAGGCTGATGCCGACGCCCACGAAGAACACCCCCAGCAGCAGGCCCTTGAAGGGTTCGATCGACAGCTCGACCTCCCGCCGGAACTCGGTCTCGGCCAGCAGGATTCCGGCGATCAGGGCCCCGAGACTCATCGACAGGCCGGCCGCCTGGGCCGCCACCCCGGCGCCGACCACGACCAGCAGGCTGGCGGCGACGAACATCTCCTGTCCCTGTCCGCGGGCCTTGGCCCGCGCGACGGAGCGGAACATCGGGCGCAGCACCAGCCGGCCGAGAATGACCAACAGCGCGAGACCGATCGCCGCCGGCACCAGCGTCAGCAGGGCCGCCCGCAGGGTGGCGGGGTCGAGGTCGCCGCCGCCTTGGGCCAGGGCCGCCAGCACCGTCACCGTGATCAGGATCGGGGCCACGACCAGGTCCTGGGCCAGCAGGGTCGAGAAGGTCGCCCGGCCAGAGGCGGTCTGCACCCGCCCGCTTTCGGCCAGCACCGGCATGACCACGGCGGTGGAGGACAGCGACAGCCCCATGCCCAGCACGGCCGCCGAGACCAGCGTCTGGCCCAGCATCATGAACAGGGCGGCCAGCACCACCGTGCAGACCGCGATCTGGGTCAGGCCGAGCCCGAACACCAGCCGCCGCATCGACTTGAGCCGGCCCCACGACAGCTCCAGCCCGATCATGAACAGCAGGAAGGCGACGCCCAGTTCGGACAGGGATCGGATCTGGCCCGCGTCGGAGATGGTCAGCCACGCCAGCCAGGGCGCGGTGTCGGCGAAGCGCGCCAGCCCATCGGGGCCGAGCAGCACCCCGGCGGCGAGGAAGCCGAGAATGGGACTGATCTTCAGGCGGTTGAACAGCGGGACCATGACGCCCGCCGCGGCCAGGAAGACCACCAGATCCTTGTATTCGCCGCCGCCGCCGTGTCCCGTCATCCGTCCTCCACACGGTTCAGCCTACAGGCTGAAACGCCGCCGTGCCCGGGATTCCTTCGCTTGATGACAAAAAATTCAGGCGACACGGTCCTTGTCGGGCGTAGGGTCGCCGCCGACCTTCCGGATAGTGAAGACAAGTCGAGGGAAACCCACATGAAGAAGCTGCTCATCGGCGCCGCCGTCGGCGCCCTGCTGCTGCCCGCCGCCCCGGCGCTGGCCCAGCATTTCTCGGACGACGGCCACGACCATGCCTGCTTTGACGAAACCTGCACGGTCTTCGAACTGTTCCAGGCGCCGGCCGGCGGCGCCGCGGTGCAGGGCTACCAAGGCATCGAAACGCCGAAATACGGGACCTGGGGCTTCGATCTGGCCGGCCGCGACACGTCGGTGTCCGCGGGCGACAGCTTCTTCCGCTACGCCAACGGCACGGCCTTCGACAATCTGCAGATCCCGTCCGACCGCACCAGCTACGGCTCGTTCAACCTGCTGCGTGAACTGTCCGACAACCGCGTCAAGGTGATGATCGACGCCCTCGTCGCGCGCACGGACCTGACGCCCGGCTCGGACGAACAGAAGATCGCCGACGCCTACCGCGCCTATATGGACGAGGCCCGCATCGAGGCGCTCGACGCCCAGCCGCTGCAGCCCTTCCTCGACGCCATCCGCGCCGCCGACACCCACGACAAGGCGGCGGTCTACATGGGTGAAACCCAGGGCCGCATCGGCGGCTCGATCTTCGGCACCGGCATCTCGACCGACCAGAAGGCCCCGACACGCTATGTCGTCTCGACCGGCCAGTCGGGCATCGGCCTGCCCAACCGCGACTACTATCTGGAAGAGCGCTGGACCGAGAAGAAGGCCCTCTATCGCGCCTATGTCGAGCGCATGCTGGAGATGATCGGCTGGGAGAATCCCGCCGCCAACGCCGACGCCATCCTCGCCTTCGAGACCCGCATCGCCGAGGCGCACTGGACTCCGGTCCAGAACCGCAACCGCGACGAGACCTACAACGAATACACCATCGCGCAGCTGGCCGCCGAGGCGCCCGGCTTCGCATGGCAGGACTACTATTCGGCCGTCGGGGTCGGCGACGTCCCGCGCCTGATCGTCCGTCAGGACACGGCCATGCCGAAGATCGCCGCCATCTACGCCGAGACCCCGATCGAGGTGATCCAGGCCTGGCAGGCCTTCCACACCACCGACGACGGCGCCGGCCTGCTGTCGAAGCGCTTCGCCGACGCCCAGTGGGAGTTCCGCTCGCGCGACCTGAACGGTCAGCCGATGCAGCGCCCCCGCGACAAGCGCGGCATCAGCTTCGCCGAGGGCATGCTGGGCGAGGCGGTCGGTCGCCAGTATGTGGCCGAATACTTCCCCGCCGAGTCCAAGGCCAAGATGGAGGAGTTGGTCGCCAACCTGCGCACGGCGCTCGGCAACCGCATCAACACCTATGACTGGATGGGCGACGCCACCAAGGCCGCGGCCCAGGAGAAGCTGGCCAAATTCACGGTCAAGATCGGCTATCCGGACAAGTGGCGCGACTACTCCGACCTCGAGATCCGCGCCGGAGACCTGTTCGGCAATGCCGAGCGCGCCGGCCTGTTCCGCTGGAACTACCAGCTTAATCGCCTCAACGATCCGGTCGACAAGGACGAGTGGGGCATGACCCCGCAGACCGTCAACGCCTACTACAACTCGACCAATAACGAGATCGTCTTCCCGGCCGCCATCCTGCAGCCGCCGTTCTTCGATCCGGACGCCGACCCGGCGGTCAACTACGGCGGCATCGGCGGCGTCATCGGCCACGAGATCGGCCACGGCTTTGACGACCAAGGCTCCAAGTCAGACGGCGACGGCGTGCTGCGCAACTGGTGGACCGACGAGGACAAGGCCAATTTCCAGGCCCTGACTGCCCGCCTCGGCGCCCAGTACGACGAGTTCGAGCCGATCCCCGGCTTCAAGGTCAACGGCGCCCTGACCATGGGCGAGAACATCGGCGACGCCGCCGGCAACGCGGTGGGCCTCGAGGCCTATCACCTGTCGCTGAACGGCCAGCCCGCCCCGGTGATCGACGGCACCACCGGAGACCAGCGCTTCTTCTACGGCTGGGCCCAGGTCTGGCAGTCAAAGTATCGCGACGACGCCCTGCGCAACCAGATCGCCACCGATCCGCACAGCCCGGCCGAGTTCCGGGTCATCGGCCCGGTGCGCAACATCGACGCCTGGTACGAAGCGTTCGACGTCAAGCCTGGCGACAAATACTACCTCGCTCCGGAAGACCGCGTCCGCATCTGGTAGGCGGCGGCCTCATGGAACGGGAAGGGCCGGGGCGGCGACGCTCCGGCCCTTTCTCATGGCGCTGTGACGGCGGCCCGGGTTTCAGGCACGAAAAAGCCCGCCGCGGGGGATACATCGCGGCGGGCTTCTTTCGCTCTCTACGGAGCGGACGTTTCCTCCCCGAAACGCCTCCGAAAGGCCGCCGCGTCGGAACGCCACGGCTTTCGAGTGGCCGCAGAATGACGACATTCGAACGGTCAAGTCAATGAAGTCGCAGCCGAAACAGGCGGATTTCATCCCTTATCAGTGATAACTCACGCATCCGTGTGCGGAGCATCCACGATCCGGCGGACGGTGGCCACGAGGTCGGCACGGGGCACAACGACCTGGCCGGGACGCTCCGCCTTCCACGCCTCGTTGTCGACGATCCCGGCGGCCAGCGCCCGCCCGGCGTCGAGGTCCTTGACGGTGACCTGCCCGGCCGCGATCTCGTCCCCGCCCAGGATCACCGCCGCGGGCGCGCCGCGCCGATCGGCGTACTTCATTTGCGCCTTCATCCCCGCCCGGCCGAGGTAGAGTTCGGCCGCGATCCCGGCGCTTCGCAGTTCGGCGACGGCGTCGAGATAGTGCTGCATGTCGGCGTCCGAGAAGACGATGATCACCACTGGTCCCCGCACCGTGTCCGCCGCGCCGCGGCCGGCCGCCCGCAGGGCCGAGGCCAAGCGCGAGACCCCGAAGGAGAAGCCGGTCGCCGGCAGCCGCTCACCGGTGAAGCGCGCCACCAGATCGTCGTAGCGCCCGCCGCCGCCGATCGAGCCAAAGCGCACCACCCGGCCCTTGTCGTCGGTGGTCTCAAGGAGGAGCTCGGCCTCGAACACGGCGCCGGTGTAGTACTCCAGCCCGCGCACGATCGTGGGGTCGAAGCGCACGGCGCTCTGGCCGACTTGCATGGCGTTCAGGGCCGCGTCGATGGCGGCCAGTTCGGCCAGCGCGGATTCGCCCGCGGCGCCGATGTTCCCGGACCCGGCCACAGCGTCGAGCGTCTCCGCGCGAGTGGCGTCAGCCTTGCCGGCCGAGGCGAGGAAGCCTTCGATCGATCCGATCACCGTCGAGGGCAGCCCGGCGCCCTTGGTATAGTCGCCGGACTCGTCCAGCCGGCCTTCGCCCAGCAGGGCGGAGACGCCCTCCCAGCCCAGCCGGTCGTATTTGTCGATGGCCCGCAGCGCCGTCAGCTTCTGCCCCGCATCCTCGATCCCGCCGGCCTCGAACAGGCCGTCAAACAGCTTGCGGTTCGAGACGCGGATGGCCGCCTGCTCACTCGATAGCCCCGCCGCCTCCAGACCCTCGCAGGCCATGGCGATGATCTCGGCGTCGGCCTCGGGCCGGTCAGAGCCGACGGTGTCGGCGTCGCACTGGACGAACTCTCGGAACCGCCCCGGCCCCGGCTTCTCATTGCGCCAGACCGGGCCAAAGGCGTAGCGACGAAACGGCTTGGGCAGGGTCTCCCAATTCTGCGCTGCGAACCGGGCCAGCGGCGCGGTCAGATCGTAGCGCAGCGCCATCCACTCGCCGTTTCCAGCCTCGTCGGGATCATCCTGCAGGGCGAAGACGCCCTCGTTCGGCCGGTCGGCGTCCGGCAGGAATTTGCCCAGGGCGTCAGCGTATTCGAACGCTCCTGTGTCCAGCGGCTCGAAGCCCCAGCGCTCGTAGACGGCGGATACGCGCGCCACCAGCCGACGCTCGGCGATCAGGTCGCGGCCGCGGCGATCAGCGAAGCCCCGGGGGGCGCGGGCTTCGGGACGGATTGGTGCGTCGGTCATGCCGCGCGCTTAAGCCATCGCCCCGCACGGAGCAACGATCAGGCGGTGGCGGCTCTCCGGATCGGCACCATCCGGCCGTAGGTCAGGCAGCGCCACAGCCACTCCAGCGGACCCATCTGGAACACCGACAGCCACAGCGGCGACCAGATCAGCTGGGCGATCCAGACGGCGCCGACCACCTGCCACATCTCGACTGGCGAATGAGTCCCGAACCACATCAGGCCCCAGGGGGCATAGTAGAGGGTCACCATGATCAGGGTCTGGGTCAGATAGTTGGTGAAGGCCATGCGACCGACCGGTACGAAGATCCGGGTCAGCGGTTTCAGTCCGAACCGGACCATCAGGATCAGCAGGGTGGCGTAAAACAGCGTGATCAGCGGGGCCATGCCGCCCGCCGCCGCGGCGAGGCCGCCGGTTGGATCGGCGCCTTCGCCCGCCATCGCTTCTTGCCAGCCCCAGTAGGCGAAGAGCGCGAGATTGGCGCCGCCGATCAGCAGGACCACAAAATAGGACCACATCGGCGCCCGACCTGACAGATAGCCGGACTTGAACAGCCCCAGACCGACCATCATCAGCGGCACGGTGATCGGGATCAGGAACGGGCTGGCCATCAACTGGAACAAGGCCCAGCTCTTGAGATTCTCGATCAGGCCCGCCGGCCAGCCGGACCGGTAGACCTCGACCGCAGCCGCGATCGACTCGGGATTCGCCGTCGGTCGGCCGGCCTCCATCTGCGCCGCGAACTCCGGCGGCAGATTGGCCATGCCCCAGTAGCCGAGGGTCGCGACGACGCCCCAGAGCAGGGTGATCAGTCCGCCGACCCACAGCAGACGCTTCGCCGACCATGATCGCATCAGCATCACCAGCAGGCCGCAATAGGCATAATGCAGCAGGATGTCGCCGTACCAGAGCAGGGCGCCGTGCAGCAGGCCGAACAGGCCCAGCCAAAGCAGGCGGCGGACCAGCACCTTGCCCCGCGTCGGGTCGGACCGTTCGCCGCCGACGAGGAACACCGACACGCCGAACAGCATGGTGAAGAGGGTGCGCATCTTGTCGGAGAAGAATACGTCCGTGATCCACAGTCCGATCAGATCGGCGCGGCCCAGATCGCCCGGAGGCGGCGCTTCGGCCATGGTCAGTTCGACTGGCCATGCGAATGAGACGGCGTTGACCGCAAGGATGCCGAGGATCGCCCAACCCCTCAGCATGTCGAGGTTGTGGATGCGGTCCTTCTCGCGGACCGGCCCCACGGCTCCGGGCGCTACCTGGATCGTTGCTTCGGCGGTCATGTCAGCCTCCCCCACAGTGCAGACAAGGAAGCTTTACATCAGCGGCCCGTGATGGAAACTAAATTCGCCGTAAGGTCGACAGCGGGCGATCAGTGCGGCTCGCCCTCGCCCATCAGGCCGAGACGGCCCCGCACCTCCGGCTGCGGCCGAAAGGCGATGAAGGCGGCGCACAGGCCCGCCCACAGGGCGTAGCTTACTCCGACGAGAACCGCGACCGACAGGCCGCCGACCCCGTAGATCAGTAGGGAGGTCTCGCTGCCGCCGACCGCCTCCTCGACATTGGCTGCGTGCATCCATTGCAGCACCGACTGAAGGAGGGCGAACAGCGCCCCCAGCGCGGCCGCCAGCAAACCGCCGTAGAACATGAAGCGCCAGATCACCCCCAGCCGGGTGGAGGGCCGGCCGGTCCGCCGCCGCTCCTTGTCGAGCAGCCACAGGCCGCCGGGAACGGCCAGCAGTCCGATGAACAGCACCAGCAGCCGCCAGTCGATCTCAAGCCCCGGCGCCCAGTTCTTCGGCGGCCAAAAGGGCAGGGTGATGATCAGCGGCGGCCACAGCGCCCCCAGCAGCGCGGCCAGCACAATACGGTGCGGTTCGCGCGCCCAGACCACCCGCGTCTGGCCAGGAAAGTCCTCGGGCCGCTCGAGCGGCGGAAGCTTCGGGCGGATCATCGGGTCGGCGCCGGCGTCTCGCCGGAATAATCGTAGAAACCGCGCCCGGACTTTCGGCCCAGCCAGCCGGCCTCGACATATTTCACCAGCAGCGGGCAGGGCCGGTATTTGCTGTCGGCCAAGCCCTCGTAGAGGACGTTCATGATCGCCAGCACGACGTCGAGGCCCATGAAGTCGGCCAATTCCAACGGTCCCATCGGATGGTTGGCGCCCAGTTTCAACGCCTTGTCGATCGAGGCGACATTCCCCACCCCCTCATACAGGGTGTAGATCGCCTCATTGATCATCGGCACGAGAATGCGGTTGACGATGAAGGCCGGGAAGTCCTCGGCGTTGGTCGTGGTCTTGCCCAGCGATTCCGCGAAGGCGACCGCCGTGTCGTAGGTGTCCGCCGAGGTGGCGATGCCGCGGACGATCTCGACCAGCTTCATCACCGGCGCCGGCTTCATGAAGTGCAGGCCGATGAAACGCTCGGGCCGGTCGGTGGCCGAGGCCAGCCTGGTGATCGAGATCGATGAGGTGTTGGAGGCCAACAGCGTGTCGGGCCCGAGGTGCGGGAGGAGATCGGCGAGGATGGATTTCTTGATCGCCTCGTTCTCGACCGCCGCCTCGATCACCAGATCGGCCCTGGCGGCCTCGGCCAGCGACTTCGCCGGGCGGATCCGCGCCACCGCGGCGTCGGCGTCGGCCTGGGTGATCAGGCCGCGCGCGACTTGACGCGCCAGGCTGGCGGCGACGGCGCCTTGGGCCTGCGGCACGCGACCGGGGTCGGCGTCGTGCAGGAGAACGTCATACCCGCCGGCCGCGACCGCCTGGGCGATGCCCGCCCCCATCTGGCCCGCGCCGACGATGGCGACTGATCGGATCGTGGTCATGAAGTCCGGTATTTCAGCAGGCGCTCGGCCCGATCGGAGCGGCACCCTAGACGGCTTGCGGGACGGCGCAAGCGCCCGCCGGCCGCCGCCGCCCTGCTCTGGTCCCCCTGTCGCCCGCCGGTCACGCCTAGCCCAGCATCTGTCTAAGGAAGGGCGCGCTCATCTCGTTGAACAGGATGCGCAGGAAGTGGATCGCCAGCAGGGCGACGATCGGGGTGATGTCCAGCCCGCCCAGCGGCGGAATGATCTTGCGGAACGGAGCGAGGATCGGCGCCGTCAGCGAGTCGAGGAACATCGCCAGCTGGCTGACGAACCGGTTGCGATAGTTGATCACGTCGAAGGCGAACAGCCAGCTCATGATCGCCGAAATGATGATCGCCCAGGTCATGAGACCGAGGACGGTGTTGACCAGCCAGACGATGGCGGTGCCCATGGATCGAACGCTCCTGTGTTGCTGCGCTTCTAGCGCGTCGGTCCGGCCTGTCCAAGGATTCGCGCGAGCGCCGCGACGATCGGCGCGAACACCGTTGACACCACCGGCCCGCCGCTCGTATGTCGCGCCCTCGCCCGAAGCCCGGAAACGGGGCCGTAGCTCAGTTGGTAGAGCGCGTCGTTCGCAATGACGAGGTCAGGGGTTCGACTCCCCTCGGCTCCACCATCCTGCCTCGCGCTGAAGCGCTTTGCAGGGCGGGTTGGGTTTTCCGCGCCAGGCACGTGCACAACAATCCGGGCACCATCGTTCCGCCAGCTTGACGGCGGCCGCTGAAAGGCGTGGAGTCGGCCCGGGCTGATCCACAAGGATTATCGGGGGACTTCATCGTGAAACGTTTCATCAGCGCGCTGGCGCTCGCCGCCACGCTTGCCGCGCCAGCCGTGGCCGCCGCGCAGAACGCCGGCCTGACGGCCAATTTCGGTGAGATCCGCCTCAACGCGGGATTCACGCCGGATCCCTACCGGGTCAATCTGACCGCCGGCGGATCGATCGACGCCTACACCGACACCGATCTTCCGGCCGCATGCGTCGGCGACATCTCCAACGCCCCGGACTTTGAGGTCACCTATAGCGCCGGGTCGCTGCCGCTGGTGTTCCGCACGCGGTCGTCGACGGACACCACCTTGATCATCAACGGGCCTGACGGTCGCTGGTACTGCGACGATGATAGCTGGGGCGACGGCGACGCCGAGGTGCGCTTCAACAAGCCCGCCAGCGGGACCTATGACGTCTGGATCGGCACCTTCAACGGCGGCACCGCCTCGGCCGCCCTGCTGATCACAGAGACGCCGTAGCAGGTCTGGCAACGCGCCAAGGGCCACGACGGGCGTCATCCCGGCCTGATCGGGCGCAGCGTTTCCGCTACTGGTCTTCGTCGAAGCGCCGTCTGACCAGGTCCGCAAGTGCGGCCACCGCCGCCTCGGCCTCGCGGCCGTCGGCGGTGATCTCGATGCCACAGCCGTTGCCTGCGCCCAGCATCAGCAGGCCCATGATGGACAGGGCGTTCACCGTGACCCCGTCGCGGGTGACGTGGACCTCGGCGTCGAAACTGGAAGCCAGCTTGACGAATTTGGCGCTGGCGCGGGCGTGGAGGCCGCGCGTGTTGCAGATGTTGGCGGTCGCCGCCGCCCGGCCCCCGGAGGCGCTCGCCGCGTCGCTCATTTCTCGCCCTGCAGCACCCAGCTGGCCACCGAGATGTATTTGCGCCCGGCGTCCTGAGCGTGGGCCACGCAGGCCTGCAGGGGCTCACGACCGCGGACGCTCGCCAGCTTGATCAGCATCGGCAGGTTCAGCCCCGCGATGACCTCGGCGTGGGTCTCCTCCATCACCGAGATGGCGAGATTTGACGGCGTGCCGCCGAACATGTCGGTCAGAAGGATGACGCCGTCGCCGTCATCGACCGCACGGGCGGCGTCGACGATGTCGCGCCGGCGCCGCTCCATGTCGTCTTCTGGCCCGATGCAGATGGCGGCGACGCCCCGCTGCGGGCCGACGACATGCTCCATGGCCGACAGGAATTCCGAGGCCAGACCCCCGTGGGTGACGATCACCAGGCCGATCATGAAGGCTTCACCAAGACTCGCGCCCCGCGTCCCGACCGTCCCCTGGACCGGCCGCAAACCGCGCGGAATAGCTTAAACGGGCGGCGGGTTAAAGCCGCGCGAGCGCAGCCGCGACCTTTTCGACCGCCGAAGCTTCGAATCCATTCAGGCGCAGGACAGGCAGCGTCACCCCCTCGAACGTCAGGATTCCGGCTTCCGGGAGCCGCTCAACCGGCCCGTCGGTTACCTCGACGGCCAGAAACAGCCGCGTAAGGCCGCGCGCGCAGACCGTCAGGATCCCGACTCCCCGGGCCTCTATGCGGCCGGCGATGGTCTCCGGCGCGGTGGCGTAAAGGGCTCCGGCGGAGGGCACGACATGAGCGTAGTCGTCGGCGACCAGCCGCCACCCCCGCCCGATCAGGCGCAGCGCGAGGTCGCTCTTGCCCGCCCCCGGGCCTCCCAAGATCAGTACACCGCGCCAGCCGGAATTGGTGATCCAGCGCGCCGCCACTGTTGCGTGCAGCGGCTGGCGAGCGCTCACGACCGCCGTCCCGGCGCGGCGGGCAAGGCGACCTCGAAGCGCGCCCCAGCGACCTCTCCGTCCGGGCGGAGGCGGTTCTCGGCCCAGACCCGTCCCCCGTGCGCCTCGACGATCTGTTTTACGATCGACAGGCCGAGGCCGGAGTTGGCGCCGAATGCGGTTCCTCGCGGCCGCGAAGTGTAGAAGCGTTCGAACACCGTCTCCAGATTTTCCGACGGGATGCCCGGCCCGTCGTCGTCGATACACACCCGCACCGGCCGCTCGGAGTCGATATCGTCGCGCGACAGGCTGACCCGCACCTCGCCGCCCGAAGGGCTGAAGGAGCGGGCGTTGTCGATCAGATTGCGGAATACCTGCCCCAGCGGTCCGTCACGGCCGCGGATCATGGCATGGTCAGCGTCCGCCGCCGCGAAGGTCACATGCACGCCGCCCTCCGGCTTGATAGCCGCCTCGTAGACCCCGACGATCTCGCTCAGCAGCACGGTCAGGTCGATGGGACGCGGCCGGTCCCGGTTCAGTTCGGCGTCCAGCCGCGATGCGTTGGAGATGTCCGTGATCAGCCGGTCCAGCCGCCGCACATCCTGCTGTAGCAGGGCGGTCAGCTTCTCGCGCTGCGCCTCGGTTTTGACCAGCGGCAGGGTCTCCAACGCCGAACGGATCGACGTGAGCGGATTCTTGATCTCGTGGGACACGTCCGCGGCGAACCGTTCGATGGCGTCCATCCGGTCCGACAGGGTCTCGGTCATCGTTTCGAGCGACCGCGCCAGGTCGCCGATCTCATCCTTGCGGCCGTCGAGATCGGGGAGGGAAATGGCGCGGGCCCGCTGCAGCCGCACGGCGTCCGCCGCCGCGGACAGGCGGATCACCGGCCGGGCCACAAACAGGTGCAGCAGCAGGGACGACAGCAATGACACGGCCAGCGCCACGAGGGCGAACGGCATCAGCGCGAGGCGCTGCGCCGCCAGCGTCTCGTCGACGTCGCCGGCCTCAAGGGTGAGGACCCCCAGGACCTGATGGACGTGGCGCACGGGGACCGAGACTGAAACCACCCTGTCGCCCGACTCGGAGAGCCGCACGGTGGCCTGGGGCTCGCCCTCGAGGGCGCCTCTGATCTCCTCGGCCAAGGCGGCTTCCGCCCGTCGGAGAGTGGCCCTGTCGGCCTCTTCGTCAACAGGCGCCGCCGGTGAGCCCGCCGGCAGGGCGGGCGGCAGCGGCTCACCCGGGATGGCCTCGGTGACCCGATAGCTGTCAGCCACCACCACTTCATCAATTCCGAAAAGTCGCGCCCTCTGACCCTCCGGGATAATGACGTCGACGAAAAGCTTGCTCGCCTCGATCTCGTCGAAGGCCGGCTGCGGTTCGCCTTGGGTCACACCCTTCTCAGCCAGCACCTGGGCCAGCAGCTCCCCCTGGGCCTTGAGCGTCTCCTGCCGCGCTTCGATCAGGCCGCGGCTCCATTCATTCAGCACCAGCGCCCCGACGAACAAGATCAGCAGGCTGAGCAGATTGAGGGCGAGGATGAAACCGCCCAGCCGGGAACCGCCAAACCGCTGGGGGCGGCGCGGCCGGTCGTCGTCGGCCGGATCGGCCGGATCAGCTCTCGCGGTATCGGTAACCGACGCCATACAGGGTCTCGATCGCGTCGAACTCGGGATCGACTACCCGGAACTTCTTACGCATCCGCTTGACGTGGCTGTCGATGGTGCGGTCGTCGACATAGACCTGGTCGTCGTAGGCGGCGTCCATCAGGTTGTCGCGGCTCTTCACGAATCCGGGCCGCTGGGCCAGCGCCTGCAGGAGCAGGAATTCGGTGACCGTCAGCTTCACTGGCTTGCCGTCCCAGGTGCACTCGTGCCGGGCCGGGTCCATCGACAGCTTGCCGCGCTTGATCGCCTTGGTCGAACCCTCGCCAGAAGGCTCGGCCTCGCCGCCGTCGGCGCCCGTGCGCCGCAGCAGGGCCTTGACCCGCTCGATCAGCAGCCGCTGGCTGAACGGCTTGTGGATGTAGTCGTCGGCGCCGAGGTTGAAGCCGAGGATTTCGTCGATCTCCTCGTCCTTCGACGTCAGCATGATCACCGGAATCTGGGAGGTCTGGCGCAGGCGGCGAAGCACCTCCATTCCGTCCATTCGGGGCATCTTTACGTCGAGGATCGCCAAGTCCGGCGGGTTCGACTCCAGCGCTTCGAGTCCCGAGGCGCCGTCGTGCCAGGCGGTGACCTTGTGACCATGGCTCTCCAGCGCCAGCGAGACGGACGCCACGATGTTTTCGTCGTCATCGACCAGGGTGATGTTGGCCAAGTCGGTCTCCTTGCAGGCTTCCCGTTCCCGCACTCAACGCGCGGCAAGCGTTACCGTTCTAAATCACTTGGGTGAGATTACGGCCATAAAATGGGCCGCCGCGCCTGAATGCGCAATGAAACCCGCCCTTAAAGCCTTGGCGCCATGATGAGGACTCATCAGTGCGAGCGTTTCATGGCCGGCCCGGTTCACTACGAAGTTTATATCCGCAAGACAGCGCCCGCCCCCTGGGCCCTCCAGATGGCGACGGAAGACCGCGCCCACGCCATCCAGACGGCAGAGGAACTGCTTGGTGACAACCGCGCCGCCGCTGTCCGGGTCACCAAGGAGACGCTCGATCCCGACACCATGGCCTTCAACAGCGTCACCGTTCTCACCCGCGGCGCCCCTGAAGTGCAGCGCAAGCGCGTCGTCCCCGACGACGAGGCCGGCCCCCGCTGCGGATCGCCACAGGATCTCTATTCCCCGGTGGCTCGCGATCTGATCGCCCGTGTGCTCGAGGATTGGCTCAACCGCCAGGGCGTCACCGCCTTCGAGCTGCTGCACCGTCCCGATCTCGCCGAGAAGCTGGAAGCTTCGGGCGTCGAGCTGCAACACGCCATTCAGAAGGTCGCCGTGCCCGAAAGCCAGGCCGTGGGCCAGCCGGTGCACGATCTCGTCCGCCACTATCAAAAGCTCAGCGAACGCGCGATCGAGCGGCTGCTGTTCGCCGGGCGAAAGAACCAGTTTCCTGATCTGGAGAACCACTCGCTCGCCGACCTCGCGCATCGGCTGGCGGGGCAGGCCGATCGCGCCTTCATCATGGGCGGGATCGTCTCCGGCGCGCTCAAGGGCGTCCGCGGCGGCCGGGCGCGGCTTGACCGGCTGATGGATCTCGCGGAAAGCGCGCCGATGGACGGGCCGCCTCACGCTATGGTCATGGTGCCGATCGAACAGGTGATGTGCGAGTTGTTCGCCGCGCGAACCAATCTGGCCGACGTCCTCGGCCCGGCGCTGGATCAGGGGGCCTCGCTGGCCGCGGTGGTGCGCATGGTCGCCCCCCGCGAGGTCGCAGCCCTGATCAAGCAGGACGCTCGTCTGGCCCTGCAGGTGCCGGTGGTCGAGGGCCCCGCCGCCCGCCTTGGCGAGCGGGTCGCGGCCGGTCAGTTCCCGCTGCTCTCGGCTTCCCTGGCGCGGATGGTGGTGCGCGAACTGATGAGCCCGCGCCGCCTTCGCCCCAACGACGCCGCCGGCGAAATCGACATCCTGCGCACTCTGGCCATGACGCTCACCGCGACGGCCGGGCGGCTGCTGACCCTCGAAGAGGTCCAGACCGCCTTCAACGAGCGCTCCAAGGCTCTCGTCACCGCCGACTTCGTCGCCGCCTATGTGAAGACCTGCACGACCGTTCTGTGCGAGGCCGAGGCGCTGACCCGTCTGTGTGAAAACGTCACCGGCACAGCCAACAAGCGGGCCGCCGCCCGTTGGCTTTCCGCCTGCGTCGGTTCGCTGCGCTTCGAGGGCGAAATGCGAGCCCCCTCCGCAGAGCAGACCCCGGCGCAGAAGCTGGGCGTTCTGGCGGGATTGGCGCGCGCCGTGCGCGGCTGCGGCCTGACGGAGCGGGACGAGGCCGAGATCGTCGCCGCCATCGGCGCGGTCGGCGGCGCCGTCGAGGCCGAGGCCCGCATCGTCGCCTTGCTGGCGCGCGCTCCGGCGCCACTACCGCAAAAATTGTCTGTCCTGCTGCGCATGGCTGCAGGAGAGACGGCCCCGCTGGGGCCTGCCGCCGACCGGGCCAAGGCCGAGGCGGTCAGGCTGTTCCGCGCGCCCGACAACCGCGCGACGCTCGCCGCCGCTCCGGAAACGCTGGCGCCGCTCAAGGGGCTCATGAAGGCGGCGGGACTCGCCGCCTAGGCCGCGTCCGATCGGAAGGTCCGACGACCGTGGCCCGCCGAAAACGACTAGTCGAAAATGTCGAAGATGCTGTCGCGCTTCTTCTTGCGGTATTTGTAGTCGTCGTCGCGGTAACGGTCGTCCTTGTAGCGCGGGGGCTCGCGGTACTCTTGGCGGGGCTGCTGGCCCCAAGGCTGCGGAGCGGCCTGTGGCGGATAGGGCTGCGGTGCGGCGTGCGCGGGCGGCGCCGAGGCGCGGCCTTCCTCCGTCGCCGCAGACATCAGCTTCTCCAGCTCGCCCCGGTCCAGCCAGACTCCGCGGCAGGTCGGACACATATCGAACTGCACCCCGTTCCGCTCCAGCGTCTGCATGGGATTGTCGTCGTTCGGGCACATCAGCAGCGGCATCGAAGGGGCTCCGGTCAAGGGGTGGCAATGAGGATCGGGCGCTCCAGTGGTCCCGGATTGGGCCGGAGTCGAACGCCGGAGCGCCCGATGCGGTCCGACATCACGCGCCTCCGACGGCCAGGGAAGGGGCGCCGCCGGGGGTCGCGCCAGAGGGGCCCGTCCCGCCGTTCCAGCGTGGGACCGTCGCGCGGGAAGGACAATAGGCCCGAACGTCGCGGGGTCAGCAGGCCTGCCCGGCGGCCCAGCCCGACGACCATGCCCACTGGAAATTATAGCCGCCAAGCCAGCCGGTGACGTCCACCGCCTCGCCGATCACATAGAGGCCGGGGACGCTCTTCACGGCCATCGTCAGCTGGTCCAGCTGGTCCGTAGCCACCCCGCCCAGCGTCACCTCGGCGGTCCGGTAGCCTTCGCTGCCGACGGGCTTGACGGTCCAGCCATTGACCGCCGCGTCCAGCCGCCGAAGCGCCTTGCCGGACAGGTCCGCGAGGTTCCCTTGCGCCTGTTCCTGCTCGACCAACACCTCGGCCAGGCGTTTGGGCACGATCTGGCCCAGGGCCGTATGTGCGGCCTGCCGGCCGTTCTCCGCCTTCATTGTCCTCAGCCGCTCGAACACGTCGAGGCCCGGCGCCATGGCCACCGAAATCGCCTCCCCCTCCCGCCAGTAGCTCGAGATCTGCAGCACCGACGGTCCGCTCAGGCCGCGGTGGGTGAACAGCAGCCCCTCCGCGAATTTCGTCTTGCCGTAGCCGACCACGGCTTCCACCGACACTCCGGCCAGCGGCTTCAGCCGCTCCAGCAGTCCGGCCTCGAACGTCAGTGGAACCAGCGCCGGACGCGTGTCCGTCACCCTCAATCCGAACGCCCGCGCCGTGTCATAGGCCCAACCCGTGGCGCCCATCTTCGGGATCGACTTGCCACCGGTCGCCAGCACCAGCGAGCTCGCCCGCACCACCGATCCGTCCGAAAGGGCCGCCTCGAACCGCTCACCGTCGCGCCCGACGCGTTCCACGGAGACGCCAAGCGACAGCCGCGCCCCGGCGTCGGCCAGGTCGTCCGTCAGCATCCGGATGATCTGTTTCGCGCTGTCGTCGCAGAACAGCTGGCCGAGCGTCTTCTCGTGCCAGGCGATGCCCGCGCGGTCGACTCGCTTCACGAAGTCGTGCTGGGTGAAGCGCCGCAGCGCCGAGGTGGCGAAGCGCGGGTTCTCGCCGAGGAAATTGCCCGGCCCTGTCCCCAGATTGGTAAAGTTGCAGCGCCCGCCGCCCGAGATGCGGATCTTCTCGCCCGGGGCCCGGGCGTGGTCCAGCACTCGCACGGAACGGCCGCGCCGCCCCGCCTCGATGGCGCACATCATCCCCGCGGCGCCCGCCCCGACGATCAGAACATCGATGATGTCACCCTTCATCCGCCCGCCCTAGCAGGCCGGCGGCGGGCCAGCGAGAGCCTATTCCGCCGCCGCGAGGTAACCCACGGTCGTCCCGAAATCGGTGACGAGGTCCAGCCACAGGGCCGTGTGATCGGTCAGCTGTTCCACATCGCCCCCCTGCATCAGCACGTCATATTGCACGACGGCGGATGGATCCCCGCCTCCCTCGCCCGGCCTGAAGAAGGCCTTCAGGAAGCGCCGGTCCCGATTCCAGTCATTGATCATCGCCTGGGTGATGGTAGGATTGGAGAAGCTGGCGGCATACTGGATGTCGCCGCACACGTCGGCCTGACACCCGTAGAAGAAGACCATCCAACTCAGGGGCGCGTCGTTGACGCTGAGCCAGATCTCGCCGTCCTGCCGGTTGATCTCGCTGACCGTTCCTCCCTTGGAGACCAGCCACGCACGCACGGCTTCGACGGAAACGCCTGGATCGGCGGTCGTCTGGACCGTTGGCGGCTGCCCGGCGATGGACGTCGCGGAGGCGGCGACAGGCGCGCTGAAGGCGATCAGGACGGCGGCGGCGAGGGTCGTGAAACGGATCATCGGAGGTCTCCTGCAGCCTTCACCTACCGATGGATGAACGGCGAAAGCAAGGCGGTGGAACCGGCTCAATCGCGCTCGCGCCCCAGCCACTCAGCCCCGGCCATCTCATTGAGGCGCGACACGGAACGCTCGAATTCGAACGCCCCGACACCCTTGCGGTACAGCGCCTCGGGCGGCGCCTCCGCCAGGGCCACCAGCCGCGTCCCCGCCTCGTACAGGGCGTCGATCAGGGTCACGAAGCGCCGCGCCTCCTGCTGCTTTTCCGGGCCCAGCACCGGCACGTCCTCGAGGAAAAGGGTGTGGAACCGCTCGGCCACGGCCAGATAGTCCTGCGGTCCCAGCGCCCGCCCGCACAGCTCAGCGAAGGTCGCCCGCGCCAGTCCGCCGTCGGTTCGCTCGATGACCACCTCCCGGCCCTGCACGGTAAGGCGGGCGGGACACTCCTCCTGCTCACCCTTCAGGTCGGCCCACAGCGTCTCAAACTCGGCCCGCGCCGCCTCGTCCGGCGGGGTGAACCAGACGCGGTCGCCCATCAGCCGGTCCAGCCGCCAGTCTCGCGCCCCGGCCACCGAGACCACCTCGCAGCGCGCCTCGATCAGGTCGATGAAAGGGCGGAAAAGCTCGCGATTGATCCCGTTAAGGTACAGTTGGTCCGGCGCGCGATTGGACGTCACCGCCAGCACAACTTTGTGCTCGAACAACGCCTCGAACAGCCGGCCGAGGATCAGGGCGTCGGCGATATCGGTGACCTGCAGTTCGTCGAAACACAGCAGCCGCGCCTCCTTGGCGATCAGCTCGGCCGCCGGCTTTATGGGGTCGTCCCCCTTCGACTGCCCGAACGCCGCCTCGCGCGCCGCCGCGTCACCCTCGCGCCACTGCCGCATCAGTCCGTGCACCCGGGCCATGAAGGCGTGGAAATGCGCCCGCTTCTTCCGCTTTTCCGGCGTACATGCGTAGAACAGGTCCATCAGGATGGACTTGCCCCGCCCTGGCGGTCCCCACAGATAGACGCCGCGCACCTCCGGCGTTCTCCCGAACAGACCACCCAGCAGGCCGTTGCGACCGAGGCCGATCTCCACCCGGGCGAGGACGTCGACCACCGGGACCTGCGACGGATCGGGGGTCAGCCGGCCGTCGGCCAGCCGCTTCTCATAAGCAGCGCGTATGCGTGATCCCATCCTTCTCGGCCTTAACGGCGCCCGCCGCCGCTGAAAAGCGATTGCTTCGCGCCCGCGATGGCCCACATAGGGCCTCACAGTCCGGATACCGGGCCCCACCACATTTCGCGCTCAGGCAGCGAGGCTCCGCGAGCCGAGCGGCGGCGCATCCGAAGGACCACCTCATGGGCTACAAAGTCGCCATCGTGGGCGCTACCGGCAACGTCGGCCGGGAGATGCTGAACATCCTCGAGGAACTGGAATTTCCCGTCGACGAAATGCACGCCGTCGCCTCGCGCAAATCGCGCGGAGTCGAGGTCGCCTGGGGCGACAGGACGATCAAATGCCAGGACATCGAAGAGTTCGACTTCTCCAAGGTCGACATCGTGCTGATGAGCGCCGGCGGCGACGTCTCGCGTCAGTGGTCCGAGAAGATCGGCAAGGCCGGCCCCATCGTCATCGACAACTCCTCGGCCTTTCGCAAGGACCCGGACGTGCCGCTGATCGTGCCCGAGGTGAACCCCGACGCCATCAAGCTGGCGACAAAGAAGAACATCGTCGCCAACCCCAACTGCTCGACCGCCCAGCTGGTCGTGGCCCTCAAGCCCCTGCACGATGCGGCGAAGATCAGGCGCGCCGTGGTCTCGACCTATCAATCGGTCTCGGGCGCCGGCAAGGCGGGCATGGACGAACTGTGGAACCAGACCAAGGCCATCTACGGCCTCGGCGACGCGACGCCGAAACTGTTCCCCAAACAGATCGCCTTCAACGTCATCCCGATGATCGGGTCGTTCCGCGACGACGGCTACACCGACGAGGAAGCCAAGATGTGGGACGAGACCCACAAGATCCTCGACCCGGACATCAAACTCACCGTCACCTGCGTCCGCGTACCGGTCTTCGTCGGCCACTCCGAGGCCGTGACGCTCGAGTTCGACCGTCCGATCAGCCCCGACGAGGCCCGCGCCATCCTGCGCGACGCCCCCGGCGTCATGGTCATCGATAAGCAGGAGCACGACGGCTACATCACCCCCGTCGACGCCTCGGGCGAGCACGCCGTCTACGTCAGCCGCATCCGCAAGGACCACACCGTCGAGAACGGCCTGTCCCTCTGGATCGTCTCCGACAACCTGCGCAAGGGCGCGGCCCTCAACGCCGTCCAGATCGCGCAGCTGCTGGACGAGACGGGGACCATCAAGCCGTCGTCGGGGTATCGCTCCATCACCGTCTGATCCGCCCGCTCGCCGCTCCCCCGGCGAAGGAGTCCGCCATGACCGCCGTCACCGGTCCCGATCAGGGCCGCGCCGCCCTGCTGTCCGCCTTCGCCTGCTACACCCTGTGGGGCGGCATGCCCCTGCTGTTCATGGCGCAGGCGGCGGTCGGCTTCGACTCGCTCGAGATCCTCGCCCACCGCGCGCTGTGGGCCGTGGCGGTGGCCGGCGTGCTGGTCTGGCTGGCGGCGCAGGGCGGCCAGGTCCGCGCAGTCCTGACGACGCCCAGAACGCTCGGTTGGCTGGCCTTCTCGACGGCGCTGATCGGGGTCAACTGGGGGCTCTACGTTTGGGCCACCACCCACGGCGCCACGCTGGAAGCCAGCCTCGGCTACTACATCAACCCGCTGCTCAACATGGTCGTCGGCCTGTGGCTGTTCCGTGAACGGATCGATCGCTGGGGCTGGATCGCCATCGGCCTCGCCGCTATCGGCGTGGTGTTCCAGACCCTCGCCCTCGGTCGCCCGCCGTGGATTTCGCTGATCCTCGCCTTCAGCTTCGCCACCTATGGCGTGATCCGCAAACGGGCGCCGATCGACGCCCAGGCCGGCCTGCTGGTCGAATGCCTGCTGCTGCTGCCGTTCGGCCTCGCCTGGGTGCTGTGGCTGCAGCATACCGGCGCCGGCGTCGCCTTCAACAGCCCCGTCAACACCCTCTGGGCCCTCGCCAACGGTCCCGCCACGGTCCTGCCGCTGGCCCTGTTCGCCTGGTCGGCGCGGCGCCTGCCCCTGTCGACCATTGGCTTCATCCAGTTCCTCGCCCCGACCCTGCAGTTCGGCGTCGGCGTCTGGGCCGGCGAGGCGCTGACCCCGCTCAGGGTCGTCTCCTTCGCCTTCATCTGGGTCGGAGCCGGGGTATTCGCCGCCGCCGCATACCACCGCGTCCGCGCTGCCCGTCGGGCGCTCAAGGAGGCGGCGGAGCCGGTCTGAGCTCCGCCCCCTCGGGAATGTCATCAGGCCGAGTAGAGAGCCTGCTGCAGCCGCACCGCCCGGGGGTCGCCGATCAGATGTGGCGACTGGCGGGTCATCACATAGGCCGCCGACAGCCTCGCCTCCGGGCCAGCCCAGGCGCAGCTGCCGCCCCAGCCGGAGTGGCCGACGGTCTGCGGGTTCGGGCCGAAGACGCCGAGGCGCTCGTTGCGCATCACGCCCGCGGCCCAGCTCATGTCGAAGGGCACGACGCGATCGGGTCCGGCGATCCGTTCGCGCCGCATCTGCGCGAGGGTGTCGGCGGACAGCACCGTCCGCCCCTCGAACTCACCGGTCGCGGCCACGGCCATGAACCGGGCGAGGTCCTTCGCCGTGCCGTGCAGATTGGCCGACGGAATCTCCATCACCCGCCATTCCGTCGAGCCGCGTCCGCCGGGCGCCGAGCCCCTGTCGAGGAAGGCCGCCCGTTTGACCGCGTCGATCTCGCCAAGGTCGGGCGCGGCGGTCGGCTTGCGCATCTGCGCCACCCGGTCGTGTTCCGCTTCCGGCAGGCCGATCCACAGGTCGACCCCCGGAAACTCCTCGCGCAGCGCCGTTCCCATCGTCCGCCCGTCGACCCGCCGGAACAGCTCGCCGGCCAGATAGCCGATGGTGATCGGGTGATAGCCGCTGGCCGTGCCCGGCGGCCACATCGGCGCCTGGGCGCACAGCCGCTCCAGCACGTTCGCGGGGTCGAACCAGATACTCGGCTCAGCCGCGTCGTCGAACCCCGGCAGGCCAGCCTGATGGCTCATCAGTTGGCCGACGGTGATCGCGTCCTTGCCCGCCGCGCCGAAGGCAGGCCAGTAGCTCGCCACCGGCCGCTCATAGTCCAGCAGGCCGCGTTCCACGACGAGGGCGATCAGGGTCGCCATAACCGCCTTGCCGGTCGAGAACACCGGGGTCAGCGTGTCTGCCCCGAACGGCTTGGTCCGCGCCGTATCGGCCCAACCTCCTCGAAGGTCGATCAACGTCTCGCCGTCGACGCAGACGCTGAACCCGGCGGCCAGTTCGTTCAGCCCCTCGGGGGCGTCGGTGAAATTGGCGGCGAAGGCATCCTTTACGGCGGCGAAACGGGGCGGGCATTCGCCGTGAATCTCGGGGAGGTTGGTCATGCACCTGTCCTAACGTCCCGGCCGAGCCAGTCCAGCACCCCCGCCGCCGCGACCACACCCGAGGCCATCGAGGCCTGCAGCAGATAGCCGCCGGTCGGCGCCTCCCAGTCCAGCATCTCGCCGGCGACGAACACGCCGGGAAGGGCCTTCAGCATCAGCCGCTCGTCGACCGCGTCCAGCCGCACTCCGCCTGCGGAGGAGATGGCCCGCGCCAGCCCCTGCACCCCGGTCAGGTTCAGCCGCACCGCCTTGATCCGCCGCGCCAGCTTGTCCGCGCCGGCCGGCAGGTCGCCGGGGATTTCCCTCAGCAGGCCGGCCCCGACCGGCGACAGGCCCGCCGCCTTCCGCAGCCAGTTCGAGACGCTGTCCTTGCCGCGCCCCTTCGCCAGCCGCCCGGCCAGCGCCTCGACCGTCAGGTCCGGACGCAGGTCGACCGTCAGGGTCGTCGATCCGTCGCGTTCGATCGCGTCCCTCAGCGCCGCCGACAGGGCGTACACCGCGCCGCCCTCGATCCCGTAGCGCGTGACCAGGGCCTCACCGCGCACGGTGACATCGCCGAAGGTCAGCGCAACCGGCTTCAGAGGCTGGCCGGCGAACCTCTCCCCGAACACCTCGGACCATGCCACGTCGAAGCCGACGTTGGACGGCCGGAATGGCGCGACCTCCACGCCCTCCGCATCCAGCAGGGCCTTCCAGCCGCCGTCCGATCCGAGGCGGGGCCAGCTGGCCCCGCCGAGCGCCAGCACCACCGCATCTGGCCGCTCGATCCGCTCCCCGGCCGGCGTCTCGAACCTCCAGCCCCCGTCCCGACGGCCAGCCCAGCGCGACCGCGTCCGCACCTCGACGCCCAGCTCGGCCAGCCGTCCCAGCCAGGCTCGCAGCAGCGGCGAGGCCTTCATGGCGCGGGGAAACACCCGCCCCGACGAGCCGGTGAACACCGGCTGCCCCAGTCCCTCGGCCCAGCCGATCAGACGCGTCGGCGAGAACCGCTCCAGCCATTCCGCCACTGCCCCGCTCGCCTCGCCATAGCGGCCGGTGAACGTCTCCAGCGGCTCCGAATGGGTCAGGTTCAGCCCGCCCCGCCCCGCCATCAGGAATTTGCGCGCCACCGACGGCATCGCCTCATGGACGATCACTGCCGCCCCCGCCCGCGCCAGCCGCTCGGCCGCCATCAGCCCGGCCGGCCCGGCCCCGATCACGTGTATGCACTTCGCTGGAGAACTCATCGGCCCGTTCTAGACCGGAACGTCCGCGCCCTGCATACGCTTCCGTCCCATGAGCGTCGCCTTCACCCGCGAGGAAGATCTGGAGGCCACGGCCGCCGATCTCCCCGACCGCCCGATTTCGCCCCACCCGAACCTCGTCACCCTCGAGGGTCTGGCGAAGATCGAGGCCGCCCTGGCGGACGCCCGCGCCGCCTACAACGCCGCTCAGACTAAGGGCTCGATCGAAGCCGACCGCACCGCCATGGCCCGCGCCACGCGCGATCTGCGCTATTGGTCGGCACGTCGCGCCACCGCCCAGCTGGTCGAGACTCCGTCCGACGGTCGCGTCCGCTTCGGCGGCTCGGTCACGATCGAGCGCGAGGACGGCCGCAGCCAGACCTGGCGCATTACCGGTGAGGACGAGGCCGACCCCGCCGCCGGTTCTGTCAGCCACGTCTCGCCCCTCGCCGTGGCCCTGATCGGCAAGCGTGTCGGCGACGAGGCGACCGTGGCCGGAAAGACCGTCGAGGTCGTCGCCGTCGATTGACGGTTGTTCCGGGGGCCGGATGGCCCCACCTTGGACGCATCCCGCGCCGCTTCCCCGGCGTTTCCCCGACGCCCAGCGTCAGGCGCGACCGCGCCGGAAAGGAAGTCCCGTCGATGGCCCGTAAGCCCAACTATAGTTTCGAACGCATGGAGCGCGAGCGCGCCGACGCGAAGAAGGCCGCCGAGAAGGCCGCCGCCAAGGCCGAAAAACGCGCCGCCGCCCGCGGCGAGAAGACCGGCGAAGAGCCTCAGCCGGAGTAGCGGAGCCGCGCGGTCAGGCCACGTCAGTTGACGGCGGCCCTCCACCCGGCGAGCGTCGGGCCAGCCCCGACCGCCGGAGCCCGCCATGCACGCCGCCATTCTCGCGCTCGCGATGTCGCTCGCGCCGCCTCAACAGACGGCGGGCTGGGGCGCGTGGGAATGGGACAACGGCGTCGGCATGCTGTCGGAGCGCTATTTCCTCAACGGCACGGGCTTTCCTTCGGCCTACGAGCTTGAGCATGGTACGCGTCCGGGGTCGTTCCACCATCTGATCTTCGGGACCCGGCTCGGCTCGGCGCATTTCTGGGACAACGGGACGGCGGCCGGCTCGGCGTACTTCTGGCGCAACGGGATCGAGCCGGGCAGCCAGCACTACTGGCGCAACGGTCGGCACTGCCTCAGCGACTACGGTTGGCGCGAGGGGGCCATCTGCGACGGCAAACAGATCCTGACCTTGCAGAGCCTGTGCGTGGCCGAGGCCATCGACATCGCCCCCTGCCGCGCCATCAACGCCCGCCTCGTGGCGTGGCTGGAACGGTCGCCGGGTCTGTCGACTGGCGATATGTCCGCCCCCATCGCCCGCATGCGAGAGGCCGTCGATTGAGCCAACCGCGGCCGTGCGCGTTCCCCTCGCGGTGATCGACGGGAGACGCGAGTGCGCGGCGAGCTGGAAACCTATAAGAAGAAGCGGAATTTCGGCGATACGCCCGAGCCGAAAGGCAGAAAGGGCAAGGCCCGCAAATCCGGCCTGACCTTCCTGATCCAACGCCACGCGGCGACGCGGCTGCATTACGACTTCCGCATCGAGCTGGACGGCGTCCTCAAGTCGTGGGCCGTGACCAAGGCCCCGTCGCGTGATCCCTCGGTCAAACGGCTGGCGGTCGAGGTCGAGGACCATCCGCTCGACTACGGGACCTTCGAGGGGACCATCCCTGTCGGCAACTACGGTGCCGGCACGGTGCAGATGTGGGACCGGGGCACCTGGGAGCCGCAGGAGGATGACGTCGCCGCCGCCTTCAAGCGCGGCAGCCTCAAGATGATCGTTCACGGCGAGCGGCTGCAGGGCAAATGGGCCCTGATCCGCATGAAGACCGATCGCGGCAAGCCGTCCAAGCGCAACAACTGGCTGCTGATCAAGGAGAAGGACGAATTCTCCGTCCCCGGCGAGGGCGACGCCAATATGGAGATCGACGCCTCAGTCACCACCGGCCGCAGCCTCGCCGAGATCGCCGAAGGCAAGAAGCAGTGGGGCTCGCCGAAGAAGACAACGCGGGCCGCGCCGCCGAAGCCGAAAGCCCGCGCGGCGGTCGCCGGCAAGGCCGCCAAACCGCACGCCCTCGTCCCTATCCAGCTGTGCAAGATCGCTGACTATCCGCCGCACGGCGCGGGCTGGGCCCATGAGATCAAGTTCGACGGCTACCGCCTGCAGGTCGCCTCCGGCGGCGGCAAGGCCACGGTGCGCACCCGCAGGGGCCACGACTGGTCCGACAAATTTCCCGAACTGGCCGCCGACGCCGCGAACTGGCCCGACGCCGTGGTCGACGGCGAGCTCTGCGCCCTGGCCGAGAACCACATGCCCGACTTCTCGGCCCTGCAGGCGGCGATCTCCAGCGGCGACACGGCCGACCTCGTCTATTTCGCCTTCGACCTGCTGTTCGAGGGGCCGGAGGACCTGCGCAAACTGCCCCTGTCGCACCGCAAGCCCCGGCTGCAGGCGTATATCGACCGCATCCCCAAGGCGGCCCGCGGCCGCGTCCGCTACGTCGACCATTTCGCCACCACCGGCCAGGCAATCCTCGAGAGCGCCTGCCGCATGGACCTCGAGGGCGTCATCTCCAAGAAGCTGGACGCTCCGTATACGGAGGGGCGCTCGACCACCTGGCTCAAGTCCAAATGCCGCGGCGGCGACGAGGTCGTCATCGGCGGCTGGACCGCTGAGGGCAGCCGCTTCCGTTCCCTGATCGTCGGGGTCCAGGATGAGGGCGGTCTGCGCCACCTCGGCCGCGTCGGCACCGGCTACAACCAGACCCTGCTCAAGACCCTGCTGCCGGCCCTGAAGAAGGTGGAGACGGAGAAGAGCCCCTTCGTCGGCAAGGGCGCGCCGAAGAAATCCCGCGCCGGCGGCGTCACCCTCCACTGGACCAAGCCGGTGCTGGTCGCCGAGGTCGAGCACGGCGGCTACACCGACACCGGCTCGCTGCGCCAAGCCGCCTTCAAGGGTCTGCGCGAGGACAAGCCCGCCGGGGAGGTCACCGACGCGCCGCAGACGCCCGCCGACCCGGCGAAGGAGCCCGGGCGCCATTCCGGCGCCGCGCCCCTCGCCATGCCCGACGAAACGCCGCCGAAGGGCCGGGGGAGGGGCAAGCTGGTCGTCGCCGGCGTCACCATCTCCAGTCCCGACAAGGTGCTGTGGCCCGCCGCCGACGGCGCCCCGCCCATCACCAAGGCCGAGCTGGTCCGCTACTACGAGATGGCCGCCGAACGCCTCCTGCCCCACGTCGCCGACCGCCCCGTCTCGGTGATCCGCGCCCCGGAAGGCATCACCGGCGAACGCTTTTTCCAGCGCCACGCCATGCCCGGCTCCAACCCGCGGCTGAAGCTGATCGATGTGAAGGAGCGCAAACCCTACATCGGCGTCATCGACGTCGGCGGCCTCGTCGCCATCGGCCAGTCCGGCGGGCTCGAGCTGCATCCCTGGGGCTGCAAGCCGGGCGATCCGGAAACCCCCGATCAGATCACCTTCGACCTCGATCCCGACGAGGGGCTCGACTTCGACGACGTCATCGTCGCAGCGAAAACCATGAAGAAGGAGCTGGAGGCCCTCGGCCTCGAGCCGTTCGTCAAGACCACCGGCGGGAAGGGGCTGCACGTGGTCGTCCCCATCCTCGCCGACAGCCGCAGCCGCATCGAATGGGACCAGTGCAAGGCCTTCGCGAAAGAGGTGTGCGAGCGGGTCCGCCGCGCCGAGCCCGACCGCTTCACCACCACCATCGCCAAGAAGGCGCGGGGCGGGAAGATCTTCCTCGACTATCTGCGCAACGGCCGCATGGCCACCGCCGTCGCCCCCTGGTCGCCCCGCGCCCGCCCCGGCGCCGGGATCGCCTTTCCCCTGTCATGGGGGCAGGTGAAGAAGGGCCTCGACCCGAAGGCCTACACCCTCCACGTCGCCGCCGCCCTGCTGAAGAAGCCCGACCCGTGGAACGATTTCCGCGCTGGCGCCGTGAGCCTCCGGCCGATGCTGAAGAAGGTGGGGCTGGAATAAGGCCGCCCATCCCGCTCCGGCTCGAAGTTGGAGTTTCAGTGGCCGCCCGGCCAGCAGCAATGACTTGTGGTTGTGCGGAATTGGGCCCCATACTGCGGCTCAGACGAACGGGGTTAGTCCACATGCGGCGCGCACTGATCTTCATGCTGACGGGCGCAGGTCTGGTCGCTTGCTCGGACCCTGCTGCCGTGACAGCCGGCAGTTCGGTCCGCCAGCCGCCTGATGTCCGCTCAATGACCATGTGGAGTGGCGGCGATCATTCTGCGACAGGATGGACAACGACGGGCTCGATCCCGTCCCGGCCGGCCCTTGTCCATCTCGACACCGGGCAGCCGACTCTGGTCCTGACCTGCCAGCAAGTGAGCACGACGGTTCAGGTAAGGGGCCTCCAGCCCGAACAAGCGTGGCCGCAGTCGTCGCTGAGCCTTGCATTCGGCGATATCGAACGATCGTATGTGCCGGACGTCCGGAACGTCGGTGACCAGATCGCCTTCGAAGGATCTTTTCAGATATCCGACGAGGTCTTGGCGGCTATCTCGAACCGGGAGCCGATCCGGGTCAGGTTTTCCGGACAGGAACTCGACTATCCCGGGGTGCCGGTTGGGTTGAGCAAGGAATTCTCTGACGGGTGCGCCGCCCTCGTACCGCCCGGGATGCGGGTCTCCGAGCCAGAATAACTAACGATCAACCCGAAGCGTGTCTCAGGCCGCCTTCTTCTTCGCCGGCGCCTTCTTCTTGGCGGCCGCCTTCTTCGCCGGGGCCTTGCCGCCGGCCGAGCCCTTCAGACTGGCGCGCAACGCCGCCATCAGGTCGACCACGTTGGTGTCGTCCGGCTCGGGCGCCTCGACCAGGCCCTTGCCGCCCTTCTGCTTGTCCTTGATCATCGCCTTCAGGGCCTCGTCGTAGCGGTCCTTGAACTGGCTCGGATCGAACTCCGCCTCCTTCTGGCCGATGATCCGGGTGGCGATCTCGACCATGTCCTTGTCCGGCTTCACCTCGGGGATGTCGTCGAAATAGTCGGCCGCGTCTCGCACCTCGTCGTGGGCGCGCAGCGAATAGGCGACCAGCCCCTTGTCTCGCACCTCCAGCGCGATCTGCCGCTCCCGGCCGCGCAGCACCAGACAGCCGATCGCCACCTTGCCAGCCGCCTTCATGGCGTCGCGGATGACCGCGAAGGCCTCGGCCCCGACGCCCTTCTCGGGCACCACATAGAAGGGGTCGTTCCAGTACAGCCGGTCGATGTCGTCCTCGTCGACAAACTCGTCGATCGAGATGGTCCGCGTCGACTCCAATTTGACCTTGTCGAAATCCTCATCGTCGAACAGCACGTATTCGTCCTTCGACACCTCATAGCCCTTGACCAGGTCCGAGCGCTCCACCGGTCCGGCGTCAGGGTCGGTCGGGACCATGCGGATGCGGTTGTTGGTCTCGGGATTGATCAGGTGAAAGCTGACGTGGCTCGATGACGACGTCGCCGTGTAGAGCGCCACCGGGCACGTCACCAGGCTGAGTTTCAGATGCCCCTGCCAGGTCGGTCTCGCGGCCATGATCGCCTCCTCGTCCAGTTTCGGGGAGTCGAACCCCCGACCGGACGAATCGTTCAGGGCGCCCGTTCCGACAGGGCCGCGTCCAGCGCCTCCGACAGGCTGTCGATGCCGTAGGGCTTGGGCAGCAGGCGGAAGGCTTCGCCGGTCGCCGCCGAGGCCGCCTCGCTGAAACCGGTGGTCAGCAGCACCGGAGTTTCGGGCATCCGCAGCCGCACCTCCTGCGCCAGCCCCAGCCCGTCCATCTTGCCCGGCATCACCATGTCCGAGAACACCAGGTCGAAGCGCGCGTCCTTGTCCAGCATCGCCAGCGCCTCGGCGGCGCTGGCGACCCGCACATGGCGATAGCCGAGGTCGCTCAGCATGTGGCCGACCCCGGCGGCGACGGCGTCGTCGTCCTCGACCAGCAGCAGCCGCCCGCCGCTCGGCCGCTTCGCCGGGGCTCCGCCCGCTGGGAGAGCCGTCTCCGGGCCGGCGGCCGCCGGAGTCTTGTCGGTGCGCGGCAGGCAGACGGTGAAGGTCGTGCCTTCGCCCTCGCGCGATTCCACACTGATCTCGCCACCCGACGAACGCACGAAGCCGTACACCTGCGACAGGCCCAAGCCGGTGCCGCGCCCGACCTCCTTGGTGGTGAAGAACGGCTCGAACACCCGCGACGCGACCACGTCCGACATGCCCGCCCCGGTATCGGCGACCTTCAGGCAGACCCGGTCTGGCCCGTCGTCTTCCGCGGGCAGGTTGCAGCCGGTGACCGACAGGCGCCCTCCGCTCGGCATGGCGTCGCGGGCGTTGACCGCCAGATTCAGCAGCGCCAGCTCGAGTTCGCCGCGGTCGGCCTCGACCGGCCACAGGTCTTCCGGCAGGTCCAGCACCACCTCGATGTCTTCCCGCAACGACCGCTCCAGCAGGAAGCGCAGCCCCTCGATATGTATCCGCAGGTCAAGAACCTCGGCCCGCAGCGGCGAGCGTCGGGCGAAGGCCAGCAGCTGGCGGGTCAGGGCCGCGCCCCGTTCGACCGCCTGCTTGACCCCGGCGCTCAGGGTGCGGCGCCGCTTCGGATCGTCTGTCCGGTCGAGCAGTTCGATGCCGCTCGAGGCCACCATCAGCAGGTTGTTGAAGTCGTGCGCGATTCCGCCGGTCAGTCGTCCGATCGCCTCCATCTTCTGGCTCTGGCGAAGCGCCTCCTCGGCCTTCTCCCGCTCGATCATCTGCTGCTGCAGCAGACTGTTGGCGCGGACCAGTTCGGCCGCCCGGTCGGCCAACTGGCGGTTGGCCCGGCGCAGCGCGCCCTGGGCGACGGCCAGGACGCCGACGACGAGCGCCGCCAGCCCCAGCACCAGCAGCAGGCCGGCGTAGCGGCTGAATCTTTGCGCCGGCGGGGTTTCGAGCACGCGCAGCCGCGCCGTTCCAAGGACCTGTCCGGCCTGTTGGACCGGCCGAACGATGTAGAGACGTCCGTCCTGGAACACCGTCGTTCGCGGCCGCGATGTCGCCACGGGCGGAATGGTCTCGCCCGCCCGGGCGAAGCTGGCCACGAGGCGATTGTTTTCGTCGTAGACCGCCGCCGCCAGCACGTTTGGATTGACCTGAACCGCGTCGACATAGTCCTGCGCCGCCTGCCGGTCGTCGAAGGCGAGCGCGCCGCTGACCGCCGAGGCCAGCAGGTCCGCCTGGGCGCCGGCTTCACGGGCGGTCTGCACCTTCAGCGACTGCTCGTTGACCACTGCGATGGCCACACCGGTGATCAGCAGCACCAGCAGCGAGGCCAGAGCCACGATCGGAAACCGGCTGGAACGGAGGCGTGCGACCCACGGCATGGTCTCAGCCCCCCCGCACGCTGAGAGCGAGGTTGAGCAGCCGCGAACTGATCGACAGCCGCGTGCGCGACGCCGCCTGCAGGTCGATGTGGAACCGCACCCGGTCGTCGCTGACGACGAAATGGATCATGCCCCGATCGGACGACACGGCGCCGTCCGAGACCAGCAGGATCGGCCGCTGGCCCGCTGGAACCAGGCTCCCGCCACCTCTGCCGACATAGATGATGTGGCAGCCGGCGGCCGCCTCCGCTGTGCCGGGCCGCCGCACGACCAGCCCGCGGCCGTGAGCCGTCTGAGCGCGCGCGGCCCGGTCGAGCGCGTCCTCGAAGGGATCGCGGCCCAAGACGCAGATGACCACCGGCGATCGACTGTCAGCGAAGGAGGTCCTCGGCCATTCTACGAAGGCGGCGAACCGGACCAGATAGTTGGCCTTGACCGAGTATTCGAGGTTGGTCTGCAGCGGTTGCGGCGTGGCGGCCGCCACGGGCGCGAGGCTCCAGACGAGGGCGGCGAGCGCCAGGATGGAGCCCCGCCCCAGGATCATCTCAGAAGCTCACCTGGAGAGCGCCGAAGACGCTGCGTCCGAAGGCGCGGCCGCGGAGCGGATCGCCCGTCTCGACCCGGCGGTCCTCGATCAGGTTTCGACCGACGAGCGACAGCTCCAGCTGGTCGGTCAGCCGCCAGGCCAGCCTGACGTCGGCCTCGAGATAGCTGTCTACGGTGGCGAGGTCGCCGACGGCGCGCAGATGCACGTCCAGTTCGACCGCGTCGGTCAGGTCGTGCTGCGAATGCAGCAGTACCTGATAGTCCGGATCGTCGCCGATCGAGATCAGACCGCTGATGTCTTCCAGCGTCGGCGTGGCGTTGTAATCCTTGGTCAGCGTACTGACCCCGGCGCTCAGCCTCCACGTCGGCGAGACGTCGTAGCTGCCCCAAGCCTCGATGCCCCAGGTTTCGGCCTCGCCGTTGTTGCTCAGGTTCAACGGGAAGAAGATTACCGGCGTGATCGAGACCGTCCGCAGGTCATCATAGACATTGTAGAAGCCGTTGATGGAGAACGACAGATTCGGCCGCGGCGTGGCCCGGTAGCCCAGTTCGTAGGCGGTCACCGTCTCGGACTGAAAATCCGCCCCCACCAGGAAGCCGGGCAGGGTCAGGTCGCGCTCGATGCGGTTCGGTGTGCGGCTGGCCCGGCTGACCGCCCCCCACAGCAGGTCGCCGCCCGGCCTTTGCCAGGCCAGCCGGACGTTGGGCAGGAACTGGTGGCCCGAGAAGCTGTTGTCCTCGAACTTGGCCCCCAGCGTCAGGATCAGTCCCTCTCCCAGCGCGATCTGGTCCTGCACGAATACGTTGGTCAGGGTCAGCGTACGGTCGGGGGGGTCGAGGAGAGCCCCGCCCGGCGCTGCGGCGAAGCGCGAGTCGATCACCCGGTGCCCGGCGCCCAGCACCAGCCGGTGCCTCCCCAGATCCATGGCGTGCTGCACTGACAGATCCCAGGTGTCGGATCGCTCCAACGAGACCGGTTCATCGCGCTCGAACCGGTCGTAGTAGCCCTGAACCTGCAGGTCCCCGCCCGCCAGCGGCCGGGTCCAGCGCCCCAGGACATCGGCACCCCGAACGTGGGTCTCGATGCCCAGCAGGTTCTCGTTGATGGTCACCTGGTTGTCGAACACGTTGCCCAGCAGCGTCAGCCGGTTCTCGCCGATGGCCCAATCCGTCCGCAACCCGGCCCGCGCGCCTTCGGCGTCGTCGTTGGCTTCCAGTCCCGTCAAGGACCGGCTCTCGCCACGCACATGGCCGGTCAGATAAGCCCGCCAGGCTCCGTTCTCGCCGAGCTCGCCGCCGTGCCGCAGCGAATAGGTGGCGTCCTCGCCGCCCGCAGTGGCGTTGACCAGGGTTCCTTGCGTATCGGCGGCAGGGCGGGTGATGATGTTGATCACCCCGTTCATGGCGTTCGAGCCGTACAGCGCTCCGCCGGGGCCGCTGATCACCTCGATCCGCTCGATGTTCTGCAGCATCAGATCATGCGCGTCCCAGAACACGCCCGAACTCAGGGTCGTATAGATGCTCCGCCCGTCGACCAGCACCAGCAGCTTGTTCGAGGTCTCGTAGCCGTTGAAGCCGCGCGCGCTGATCGCATAGTCGACTGAATTGACGCGTTGCACATTCAGGTTAGGCGCAAGCCGCAACACCTCCGGCAGGCTGGTTGCACCCGAGCGGCGGATGTCCTCGGCCGAGATCACATAGATGGCCGCCGCGGCGTCGGCCAGCGCCTCGGGCCGCCGCGACACCGAGGTCACCTCCACCATTGACAGTTCTTCCAGCGACAGTCGCGCCAGATCCTGGTCGCTGGGACCGCCGCCCATCGTCTGTCGGGCGGTGACAATCGCCTCATCCGAAGGCGCGGCCGCCGGCGCTTCCGCCCGGGCCACGCCGGGCAGCGCAAGCAAGACCGCCGCGGCGACTCCCCGCCGGAGATGACGCATCGAATACCTCCCCCGTCGCTGTCCTGCGATCGGCTGCAACGCTTTACCGCCCGTTCGGTTGCCGAAGGGTAAGCCTGCCGATCGCCTTCGGCATTCGATCCTTCGGCAGGCTATTCAACCTCACGCCGCCTCGAAGCTGCGCGACAACTTTCGTGCCAATTCCGCCTGTACGAACGGCTTGTGCACGATCTGGTGATCCCCGACCCCCATCAAGGCCTTGGCGTCGGCATAGCCGGTCGCAAACAGGATCGGCAACCGGGGGCGCCGCGCCCGCAGTTCCCGCGCCAGGTCTGCGCCGTTCATCCCGGGCATCGCGAAGTCAAGCACCACGGCGCTAATCTCCTCGTGTCGTTCAATGATCTCGAGGGCCGCCCCGCCGCTGCCCGCTTCCAGAACGTCATAGCCGAGGTCGGTCAGCAGGCCGGCCGTGACCTCCCGAACCGCGTCGTCGTCGTCGACCACCAGCACCACGAGGTGGTCCTTGTGGGCCGATGGAGCGGCTCCGAGGTCCGCGCTCAGGCCCGCCGGCGCCTCGCCGGCTCTCGGCAGATACACCGTGATCGTGGTGCCCCGACCGATCTCCGTCTCTATGCCGAGGCCGCCGCCCGACTGCTTCGCAAGCCCGAACACCTGGCTGAGGCCGAGACCCGATCCCTTGCCCACCTCCTTGGTGGTGAAGAAGGGCTCGAAGGCGCGGGACCGCACCGCCTCGGTCATGCCGGAGCCGGTGTCGCCCACCGAGACCATGACGTATTCGCCGGCCGGCGGCGCCTCGGGATCTTCCGGCTCGCCGAGCACCACGTTGCCGGTGGTGATCGTCAGCGTGCCGCCCACGTCCATGGCGTCCCGGGCGTTGATCGCCAGGTTGAGGATGACCAACTCGATCTGGGTCGGGTCGATCATCGCCGGCCACAGATCCTCCGCCAGCGTGGGCGCGGCGATCTGGACGCTGCCGCCGATGGTGCTCTGCAGCAGGTCCCGCATGCTCCTGACGGTGTCGTTGAGGTCGACGGGCCGGGGCTCCAGCTTCTGTTGCCGGGAGAAGGCCAGCATCTGGGCGGTCAGGCGCGCGCCCCGCTGCGAGGCTTCGCTCATCATCGCCAGCCGCCGTTTCAGCACCGGGTCGTCGGCCTGTTTACGCATCTGCTCGACGTTGCCGAGGATTACAGTCAGCAGGTTGTTGAAGTCGTGGGCGACGCCCGAGGTCAGCTGCCCCACCGCCTCCAGTCGCTGCGCCTGCTGCAGGGCCGACTCCACCTTTTCCCGCTCCGCGATCTGTGAGGCGAGTTGCCGGTTCGCCGCCTCCAGTTCGGCGGTGCGCTCGGCCACGCGGCGCTCCAGCATTGCCTCGGCGCGCCGGATCTCCTCGATCCGCTCCCGAGCCTCGTACTGCCGCATGCGTCCTCGCAACGCCGTGCGCACGGCGCTGACCAGGGTCGTCGGGTGAAACGGCCGTTCCAGAAAGCTGACATTGCCGAGGGTCACAGACAGCCGTTGCGCCATCGGATTGCGTTCGACGCTGCCGCCGCGTTGCGTCAGCACTACGAACGGAAAGTCCGACCACGACGGCTGCACCCCGATCCAGCCGGACAGGGGCGTGAGGTCGCAGTCGCGCAGCGCCTCCTCGACGATCACGGCCAGCCCGGCGCCCTCGTCCAGCCGTCCGCGCAGGCCGTCCAGCGTCTCGCAGACCAGCGCCGGCACGCCCGCCTCCTTCAGGATGGCCGCGGCGATGCCGGCGTCACGCCCCGTCGGCGCCAAAACCAGCGCCCGTTCCGACAGATCCCCCCCGTGGCTCATGCCGAGGCGTCGCCCATCAGCCCGGAGCCTTGCCCGACGAAGTTCGGCACGCCGCGCAGCACGCCCTGGAAGCCCTGCAGCGGCTCGCCCATGCTCAGGCCGCCGTCGCCGATGTCGAACTCGCGGATGGTCTTCTCATGCCCGCCGGCCCGCTTCTTGATCACCGACACCGCCCGGCGCACGTGGCCCGCGGCCTCGAAATAGCGCAGCAGGATCACCGTGTCCGCCAGATAGGTCACGTCCACCGGCGCCTTCATGTCGCCGACCAGCCCGTGCTGGGCCACGGTCAGGAAGGTCGAGGCGCCCTGCCGGTTCAGATACTGCAGCAGTTCGTGGATATGCAGCACGAGGAACTGCTCCTGCGGCATGGCCGCCTGGTAGCCGTTGAGGCTGTCGATCACCACCGTCCTGATGTGCTTCTCCGACACGCATTGGCGGACCCGGGCGGCGAACTCGCCGGGCGACAGCTCGGCCGCGTCGACCTGCTCGACGATCAGCGAGCCGGCCTCGCACATGGCCTCCAGATCGACGCCCTGCTTGCGCATGCGGTCGTAGAGCAGGCCCAGCTCCTCGTCGAAGATGAACAGGGCCGCCTTCTCGCCCCGCTTCACCGCCGACACGGCGAAATTCAGCGCGAACAGCGACTTGCCCGTCCCTGCCGGGCCCAGGATCAGGGCGCTGGAGCCCCGCTCCACGCCCCCGCCCAGCAGGGCGTCCAGCCCCTCGACCCCGCTGGACATCGGCGTCCGCTCGAAGGCCGTGCGGTGTTCGGAGGCGACGATGCGGGGGTAGACCTCAAGGCCACCGGTCTTGATGGTGAAGTCATGGTAGCCGCCGCGGAAGCGCCGGCCGCGGTATTTGATCACCCGCACCCGCCGCCGCTCGGCGCCGTATTCGGGCGCCAGCTCCTGCAGCTGGATGACGCCGTGGGCCACGCTGTGCACCGTCTTGTCGTTGACGTCGGTGGTCAGGTCGTCGAGCAGCAGCACGGTGACGCCCAGCCGGGCGAAATAGTGCTTCAGCGACAGCACCTGACGGCGGTAGCGCAGCGAGCCCTGGGCCAGCAGGCGGATCTCCGACAGGCTGTCGACGACGACCCGCTGCGGCTGGACCCGCTCGACGGCGTCGAAGATCATCCGGGTGGTCTCGCCCAGCTCGAGATCCGAGGAGTACAGCAGGCTCTGCTGCTGCTGCTCGTCCAGCAGGCTCTCGGGCGGCGCCAGTTCGAAGATCTCGATCCCGTCCAGCGACCAGTGGTGCGACCGCGCCGTGGCCCGCAGCTCCTCCTCGGTCTCCGACAGGGTGATGTACAGGCAGGCCTCGCCGCGCGCCGCGCCCTCCATCAGGAAATTCATCGCCGCCGTGGTCTTGCCGGTGCCCGGATTGCCCTCCAGCAGATACAGCCGGTCGCGCTCCAGTCCTCCGGCGAGGATGTCGTCCAGTCCCGTAATGCCAAAAGCGGCCTGATCCCCGCCGCCGCTCTCACGCTTCGTCATGCGTCCTCTCATCGATAGCTGAGCCGTAACGCACGGAAATCGAGAAGGTTACACGGCGCCGGTTCGCCATATTAGCTGGCGGGGCGGCGAGGCGGATTGGGCGGAAACGGGCCCCGGGGCGGAACATCACCGGCCGCCTGCGGTTGAAAACCCGACACCGGCGCAGCTCCGCGCCCTCACAGGGAGGTTCGACATGGCTGAGATCAAGGTTCAACGGAAGGGCGTGCCCTGGTGGGCCTGGCTGCTGCTGGCGATCCTCGCGATCGTGCTGATCTGGTGGGCGGTCGAGGCCTTCAGCGGCGACGACGCCGACGAGGAGATGGCCCCGCCGGCGACCGATGCCGCCGTGGTGGACACCGCCCCCGTGGCCGCGCCCGGGTCGCCGGACGGGGCGGCCGGCGAGCGGATCACCGACATCGGCGCCCTGCTCGACGCCGAAGACCCGACGGCGCTGGTCGGCCGCGAGGTCCGGCTGGAGGACGTGCGCGTGCTGGAGATGGTCGGCGACGCCACCTTCTGGGTCGGCCGCGGCGCCAATGACCGCATGTTCGTCATCCTCGACGAGCAGATCCCGTCGCCGCCGCCGGACGTCGAGGGCCGGGTCAACGTCAACGCCGGCCAGACCGTGGACATCATGGGCGCCGTCCGCGCCTCGGGCGACCTGCCCGGCGGAGGCGTACTCGACCAGACCGGCCGCACCGCCGCCGGCGAAGGCCCCGTCTACATCTGGGCCCGCTCCGCCACGGTCGCGACCCGACCCTGATCCACAAGGAGGAGACACGACATGACGCTGCACACACTGACCACGCTGAGCGACAAGTGGGAGCTGGAGGACAAGGACAAGGACATCCGCGACCGGCCCCTCGTCACCGCCGAGGGCAAGGCGGTCGGGACCATCAAGGACCTGGCCGTCGACCTCGACACCGAGCATGTGGTCGCCGCGGTCACCGACGGGGGCGAGGCCTATGCCGTCGAGGGCCTCGACATCGAGGACGACCGCGTCGTCACCCGGCGCCCGCCGATCAGCGGCGGAACCAGCCGCGCCGAAGAGCGCCACCCGGAGGGCGCCGACGACGACGGGGACGCCGTGGTCGCCCGCGGCTATGTCGTCCGCATCGTCCGGCTGAACTGAGCGGAGGGCTCCACCCGGGCGGGACCAAAAAAATTCGCTGTGGCGGAGTCGGCGGAGTCGGCGCCGGGGCCGAAGAATTCGCTATGGCGGAGTCGGCAGAGTCTACATCGAGGTCGTGGGGGTCTGAGGGATCGGCGCGCCTCGGGCGGCGGGACGGGGATTCGATTGTCAAGGACCGGCGGGCGCGAGACAGCAGTATAGGCCCGCCCGTTTATCCGGCTGGAAGATCGCATCCAGTTTCGCCCAACCCCCTGTCTTCCCCCGCCTTCGTCTCCACAATCCGACTATAATTCCCGGAATAGCCAGCACAGCGTCACGGCCGGATGGCGCCCGCGTCAGCCCGCCTCGGCCTCGGCCGGATGCGGCGTGGTCAGCTGGTCGGCGCAGAGCAGGCCGCTGGCGGCGCCGGCCGCCAGCGCCGCCTCGTCCGGCTGGAATCCCTGGGCGCGGAGGAAGACGGTCAACTGGCCCGCGTTGGCGCCGAGGAAGCCGTTGTTCTGCATCGCCTGGCTGATGCTCAGCCGGATGGCCGTGCGGTCGGTCGGCGACACCGGGCCGAAGTCGTCGCGCAGCAGGCGGATGGTCGCGAAATTGCGCTCCATCTCGCGCTGGTTCTCGGCGATGAAGCCGGTCACGGTCACCAGGTTCTCGTGCCAGGTCACCACCTGCGGGCCATAGTAGCGCTCCATCAGGACCCGACGTTCGTCGCCCCATTCGGAGATGCGCGGGGTGATCATCAGCGGCAGGGGCATCGACCAGCGCGGCTCTTCGGTCGGCGCGTCGATCGACCGCATGGTCGCGGCCAGTTCCTGATAGACGCAGCGCGCCGCGCGCAGGTCGCGGGTCAGGGTGGTGACCAGCTGCTGCAGCTCCTCGTTCATCGAGGCGTGGGTCTCCGCCGCCAGCCGTCGCTCGCGACGCTCGTCCGCCTCCGCCGCCAGCCACTGCGCGGCCAGCACGCCCAGCAGAACGACTGTGAACTCGAACACGAACAGGCCGGCCAGCCGCCAGCCGCGCCACCCGCGCCAGGCCGGGGCTTCCCTCCCGGCGAAATAGCGCCGCAGCAAATGGAACATCGCGACCGTCTCCCCTCGGGCGTGAAGCGCGACCCTAACGGAAGACTCGCGCCGACCGCCAGCGGGGGTGGTTCAGCCCGCGCCCGGCGCCGCCCCCTCCAGCACCGTCAGCACCTCGCCGAACAGCGCCTGCGCCGCCCGGTCGCCCAGCGCCTCGACGTCCACCCCCGCCGTCATCCGCTCCAGCCGCCGCACCACATCGCCGCAGTCCGCCCGCGCCCCCGGCGCCGTCTCCAGCACCCATTCGGCGATGGCCGCGATATTCGCCAGCGCCTCCTGGTCGCTCATCTGGCTGTCGGCCAGCCCCGCCACGGCCGCGATCTCCCCGATCTCGCGCAGGGCCCGGCGACAGGTCTGGGGATCGCGGGGGCTGGCCATAGGCGCGCAACGTGCGGGCGGGGGCGGGGGTTCACCCCTTCCGCTCATCCCGGCGAAAGCCGGGACCCGGTCCTGTCCAGCTCGACGCCCTGGACTCCTCCATTTGCCAGCCGGCGGGTTATAATTGTGATGCAGCGGCAGCTCACGGGGGGCTTGTCGCGACGCTGGCGGGGGGCGCGTCTTGCGAGCGTTGGATACGCTCGTTATCGCAACGCATGGGCCCTGCGGCCGGCTAGCCGCAGGTTGTAAACCGAAACAACACAAAGTTGGCGGATCAACGTAACCATGGATAGTCATTCCGCCGGCATCCGCCGGCGTACCTTGGAGGACACCATGAAGATCAGGACCTTTGTTCTAGCCGGCCTGGCGCTCGGCACCATCGGAGTGATGGGAGCGGGAGCCCAAGAGATGGAAACCATAGGTGGCGGAGACGACATCCAGGTCGGCTGCTACAACTATTGCGCGCCCCGGTATAACGGCCCCGACCGTACCCGCTGCCAGGTCGAATGCAACCGGGTCGGCGGCGCGCAGAATATGCCGCGATGAGAACCGGGGCATGGGCGAGCATCGGGTCTGCGCTGGTGGTCGGCGCATTTGCGGCAGGCTGTTCCGCTGACAACGATCAATCAGACAAGGCAGGGCTCGCCCTGCCCCAACTTCCAACGGAGAATTCCGGATCACTGGCGCCGTCACCGATCGCCTACTTTACGGCGGAACCCTGCCCGGCCGGGACACCCGCCGGAACGGTGAAGCCAGGGGACAGTTTCGAATACATCTTTGCCGATACGGCCGGAGCGATCATCGAGGGCATGGGAACCCGCGAGGTCGTCACCGCCGTTAACGGTGAGACAGTCGGCTTCGAAGAGGTGGCTCTGGCGAATGGCGAGGTCATGGGCCCCGGGGACAAGAGCAGCGTCACCCTCGGTGTCGTTCCGGGAACTGGGACGCCCCGCAGCTACGTGTTCGCCAACCGCGACGTGCAGAATATTTCGGGCATGACGCCCGGAAGCCAGATCATCCTGAAGGGGGAAGAGCGATCCCAATTCGGCAGGCCGGTCACGGCTCGAGGGGACTGGACCGTGAGGTTCGTTGGCTGCGGCAGGACGACGGACGCGGTGCCCGGCGCGAAAGGCGAACCGGTGCGGGTGTACCGGATCACGAGCTTCTACCGGTCTGCCAGACCGGAAGGAGATGTCGTGCGAATCACTGAACTGGAACGCCTTGTCTCCATGGAAACTGGCTGGAAAGTGCTTGACCGGTCGTCGGCGGGGGCGGCTATCCTGAGCAAATGATACCTCATCGTCTGATCAGGCTCTGGTTTTCAATCGCGGCCGTCGGCGTACTTTCCGTCAGTTGTATTGCCGAAAGAAATGCCGACGGCGTCGAGGGCGGCGAATACGTGACGGTCCGGGCTGAAGTGGGCGACGTCCGCGATGCCGTGCCCGCCACGGGCATGCTGATTTCGAACACCTCGGCCGAAGTTCGCGCCGGGGCCGCGGGCACCATAGCCGAGGTGTTTGTCAACGAAGGCGATCGGGTCAGCAGGGGTCAGCTTCTGGCCCGCCTCGAGGCGCCGGCCGCCCTGCCGGTACGCGATGAGGTCCAGGCCGGAAGCGCGGCCGCCATGGCCGGGGTCCGCGAGGCCGAGGTCGCCCTTCGAACAGCGGAACTTGACCGGCAACGCCGCCGGAGTCTCGTAGAGCGAGGCTTTGTCAGCCCGGCGTCCCTGGAGGCCCTGAATTCCCAGGTCGCGCAGGCCGAGGCGGCGCTGGATCGCGCCCAAGCCGAGGCCCGGGCCGCCGCAGCGCGCGTACGCCGTGAAACCGCCGATGCCCGGACGAGCGAAATTCGCGCGCCCCTCGCGGGGGTCGTGACCTACTCACGGGCCCGCGTCGGATTGCGGGTCGGTCCCGAAGACGAGCATGCCCTGTTTCAGACCACCGATAGCACCGATCATCTCTCGCTAGAGATCATGATCCCCGAGCCGGACGTCAGTCGGGTGAACATGGATAGCCGGGTGAGCTTCACGGTCGATGCCTATCCCTCCATCCGGCACGAGGCGCAGCTCCAAAGCATCGGCAACGCCCCGCTGAGAGATGGGCGCTTTGTCTCCTACCGGGCCCTCGCCACGGTGACCAACCCGGTGGGCCAGCTGTTGCCGGGCATGTCTGCGTCGGTGGAACTGACGCGAGCGGACTCCCGTCAGGTCATGAGAATACCCGCCCGGGCGCTGATCTTCAGACCGCGCGACTATCTTCCTCCGATGCCCCCCGAAGAGCTGGAGCGGCAGAAGAAGGCCAGCGGCGGGGACATGAGCCTTGTCCGCGCGGGGGCCGACGGGGCCGAGTTCGGGCGCCTCCTCCGCGAGGGCAAGCGGCTCGTGTTCAGTCTCCAGGACGGCAGATTGGTCCGTCACGAGATTCGCATCGGAGCCGAAACGGAGGATTTCGTTGAAGTGACCGAGGGACTTCGAGGCGGCGAGATGATCGTGGTCAGCCATCGGGTCCGGGCCGACCCCACATGACAATCACAACCCGCCTCCAGGCGGCAGGCGCGTCACGCACATATGCGAGCGCCAGTGGCCCGGTGGTCGCCCTGGAGCCGACCAGCGTTGAATTCCAGGGCGGCCAGTTCGTCGTGATTTACGGACCGTCAGGCAGCGGCAAGTCGACGCTGCTCAACCTCCTGGGCCTCCTCGATACGCCCAGCTCGGGCGAATTGCGCCTCAACGGGCGCCGGATCGACAACCTGACCGGCCCGTGCCTCGCGGACGTGCGGCGGGACCACGTGAGCTTTCTCTTTCAGGACGCAGGCCTTCTGGACCGGATGAGCGTGTTGGACAACGTCCGCCTCCCCCTGGATTACCGGGATGTCGAGGCAGGGGCTGGCAGGGAACGCGCCCTGGCGGCCATCCGGGCCGTGGGGCTCCCGGATCGCTTGCACGCCATGGTTGACACGCTCTCCGGCGGGGAGCGACAGAGGGTCGGGCTGGCGCGCGTTCTCGCGACCCGGTCGCCGGTCGTCATCTGCGACGAGCCGACGGCTTCGCTTGATGAAGCGAACAGCCGCGCTATCCTCGACCATCTCTTGAGGCTGGCGCGCGAGGGGGCCTGTGTGATCTGCGCCAGTCATGATCCCATCGCCATCGAATGCGCCGATCGGCGTTATTCGCTGCGGCGGGGGCGCCTCGCCGAAGGTGATGGTGAGTGAAAACCGCCCGAATCTTGCGCTTCGCCACCTGGGGGATCGGATCTCGGCCGGCCCGGACGGCCGCCATGGTCCTCGCCCTCGGCGCCGCGGTGGCTTGCGTCGTCTTCACCGCATCGATTCTGGGGGGATTCTCCCACCAGATTGAGCGTATGGCTTTCGGCGCCTACCCGAGAACTCTCGTGGTGCGGGCCAACCCCCTGGTCCCCAGTCGTTCGGGGCCGCCGTCTCTGGACGATCGGGCCTGGCTGCATCGCGAATTGCCCGGGGTGGAGGCTTCCGCGGCCTGGGTCGAAGGCATGGCAAGCGTGCGATCCAGGCATGAAACCAGAAACGTCCCTGTTTTCGGCGCCGTGGGAGACTACAGGCGTGAACTCGACGCTGACCTGGAGATGGGTCGCTGGATGAGCGACGGCGAAGCGGCGGGGCTTGGACGGGTTTGTATTCTGGGGCCCATATTGGCTGATTTCCTTGGGCGCGAGGAGATTGTCGGACGGGAAGTATCGCTGAGCGGCTCACGGTGCGAGGTGATCGGGGTCCTGGACTACGCACGGTCGCGGCCGGCCGGGCGGTTCAATGACGCCGCGATCGCTCCGTTTCTCTCCACGAGGCGGTATTTCACGGTCGAGGAAGAGGCGGGTCCCCGCGACGCGAGCTGGCTGAGCTTCTTCATGCCGCCCGGGGCTGACATGGAGGACGTTCGCTATCGCGCCGACCGCCTCCTGCGCAAGGCCGCCGGGGTGCCGCTGTCCCGTGAGTCCCCCTATCGGTACGATGATCCCGAGGCGGCGGTGCGGGACCAGGTCCAGCAACGGGACATCCTGGCGCGGCTCCTCTGGACCGTTACGGCCGCGGCCCTCGCGACCAGCCTGACGGGCTATGCCGGTATCGCGTTCGCAGCCACTACCGCGCGGAAACGGGAGGTCGCACTCAGGCTCGCCATGGGAGGAACACCCGGCGGGATTCTGAAGCAGCTGACGCTGGAGCATGCGATGATCGGCGTGATGGGCTCGGCGTCCGGACTGCTCCTCGGTCTTGCCGGCGCCTGGGCCGCGTCGCTCGCCTGGGGGTGGCCGGTTCGTCTCAGCGCTTCAGCGGCCGCGGCCTCCGTCACGCTGGGCTGTCTGATCGGCCTTTTCGTCGGGCTCGAGGCGGCCAGAAGAGCGGCCCGCACGTCGCCGGCGCTGGCGGCCAAGGGCTAGAACAGCACCGCCGCGTCCGGGCGACACCGACGGCGGCCGAACGGAACAGATAAAGGGCGGGCCCGTCGCCGGACCCGCCCTCTCCTGTTTCAACGCAGCAACCGAGCGTCCCGGCTCGGCCTCGCGGGCCGCTGCGCGACCCGCTCGTTGGCCGGGATGACGGACTTAAAAGTCCATCCCGCCCATGCCGCCGCCCATGCCGCCCATGTCGGGGGCGCCGCCGCCGGCCGAGGCCTTCTTCGGCGCGTCGGCCACGGCGGCTTCGGTGGTGATCATGATGCCGGCCACGGAAGCCGCGTCCTGCAGGGCGGTGCGGACCACCTTGGCGGGGTCGATCACGCCCATCTGGACCAGGTCGCCGTACTCTTCGGTCTGGGCGTTGAAGCCGTAGGTGGCGCCGGAGTTCTCCAGCACCTTGCCGACCACGATCGAGCCTTCGACGCCGGCGTTCTCGACGATCTGCCGGATCGGGGCCTGGATGGCGCGGCGGATGATGGCGATGCCGGCGGTCTGGTCTGCGTTGTCGCCGGTCAGGCCTTCGAGCGCCTTGGTCGCCTTCAGCAGCGCGATGCCGCCGCCCGGGACGATGCCTTCTTCAACGGCCGCGCGGGTGGCGTTGAGGGCGTCGTCGACGCGGTCCTTCTTCTCCTTGACCTCGACCTCGGTCGAGCCGCCGACGCGGATGACCGCGACGCCGCCGGCCAGCTTGGCCAGACGCTCCTGCAGCTTCTCCTTGTCGTAGTCCGAGGTGGTGTCCTCGATCTGCTTCTTGATCTGGGAGATGCGGGCCTCGATGGCGGCCTTCTCACCGACACCGTCGACGATGGTGGTGTCGTCCTTGGTGATGGTGACCTTCTTGGCCTTGCCGAGCATGTCGAGGGTGACGTTCTCGAGCTTGATGCCGAGGTCTTCCGAGATCACCTGGCCGCCGGTCAGGACGGCGATGTCCTCCAGCATGGCCTTGCGGCGGTCGCCGAAGCCCGGAGCCTTGACGGCGGCGACGCGCAGGCCGCCGCGCAGCTTGTTGACCACCAGGGTGGCCAGGGCCTCGCCCTCGATGTCCTCGGCGATGATGACCAGCGGACGGCCGCTTTGGACCACGGCCTCGAGGATCGGCAGCATGGCCTGCAGCGAGGAGAGCTTCTTCTCGAACAGCAGGATGAGCGGCTCCTCGAGCTGGGCCTCCATCTTGTCGGCGTTGGTGATGAAGTAGGGCGACAGGTAGCCGCGGTCGAACTGCATGCCCTCGACGACGTCGAGCTCGGTCTCGGCGGTCTTGGCTTCCTCGACGGTGATGACGCCCTCGTTGCCGACCTTTTCCATGGCCTTGGCGATCATTTCGCCGACCTCGATGTCGCCGTTGGCCGAGATGGTGCCGACCTGGGCGATCTCGGAGTTGGCGCTGACCTTCTTGGAGGAGGCCTTGATGTCGGCGATGACGGCGGCGACGGCCTTGTCGATGCCGCGCTTCAGATCCATCGGGTTCATGCCGGCGGCGACGGACTTGAGGCCTTCCTGCACGATCGACTGGGCCAGGACGGTGGCGGTGGTGGTGCCGTCGCCGGCCTTGTCATTGGTCTTGGAGGCGACTTCGCGGATCAGCTGGGCGCCCATGTTCTCGAAGGCGTCTTCCAGCTCGATTTCCTTGGCCACCGAGACGCCGTCCTTGGTCGAGCGCGGGGCGCCGAAGGACTTCTGGATGATGACGTTGCGGCCCTTGGGCCCCAGGGTCACCTTGACGGCGTTGGCGAGGACGTTGACGCCCCGCAGCATCTTCTCGCGGGCTTCGGTGGAGAACTGAACTTGTTTCGCGGCCATGTGAGGCTGCTCCTAAATCTGTGTGTGTGGGATGGAGACCGGACGCCGGGTGCTTACGAGAGCACGCCCAGCACGTCCGATTCCTTCATGATGATCAGGTCGTCGCCGTCGATCTTCACTTCCGTGCCCGACCATTTGCCGAACAGGATGCGGTCGCCGGCCTTGAGCTCGAGAGCGTTGACCTTGCCGGTGTCGTCACGGGCGCCGGGGCCGACGGAGACGACTTCGCCTTCCTGCGGCTTTTCCTTGGCGGTGTCGGGGATGATGATCCCGCCCTTGGTCTTGGATTCCTCTTCCACGCGCTTCACGAGCACGCGGTCGCCGAGCGGACGAAACGCCATCTGTATTGTCTCCCAATCAGTTTCGGTGGAGCCCCCGGGCGCGGCTTTGGCAGCCGTAACCCCCGAGTGCTAACGCGAGCGGCAGGTAAGCCCCGGCGCGGTCATCGTCAAGGACGGAGGGCGCCGAATTTTGGCGCCGATGAACCGGGACTGAACGCCCGGTCCCCGGCCTGTTCAGGCGGTCAGGCGCATAAGGGGAGCCTGTCCGGCGCGGATCGCGCGACAAACGGGAAAGGACCGACCATGAAGACCCTTGTGAAATACGCCGCCGCCCCCTCCGCCGTGGTCGGCGCCATGGCCCTGACGCTGGCCGCCGCCGCGCCCGTCGAGGCGCAGAGCCGCTATCGCGACCATGACCGTGACCGGGGCAATGACCGCACCGAGGACGTGCTGATCGGCGCCGCCGTCGGCGCCCTGGCCGGGGCCCTGATCGGCGGCGGCGACGGGACCTATATCGCCGGTGGAGCCGTGGCCGGCGCGGCGCTGGGCGCCAGCTCGGGCGGCGACGACTGCGGCTACTACCGCGGCGGCCGCTGCTATCGGAACCAGGGCCACTGGGAACGCGAGCACGGCATCAACAGCCGCGACTACAACTCGCGCTACAGCTACGACCGGCGCGACCGCCGGGATTATCGCCGCGACCGGCGTGACGAGCGCCGCCATGACCGCGACTACCGCTACGACCGTCGCTGGTAGGCAGAGACCCTTTCGTCCGGCCGCGTGAGTATTGGCCGGGCGTGGGCGAGGAAGGCGGGCGCCGGAGACGGCGTCCGTCTTTTTCATGGCCGCGCCTTCCGATCACGAACAATGCCGAGTTCGTGCGTCGCGGAACGATGGCGCCTGTCGATGCTTTTTTCCCGTGACCCGTGTTCCGGGGCCGCGAATGATCGCGGCGGCGGGCGCGGACGCTCTCCGAAACCATCGCAGGAGTTGACGATGTCGATCAGCAGAACTTTCCAGGCCGCCCTCGCGACGGCGACCCTCGCCGCCGCGGCCGCCGCGGCCCCGGTTCAGGCCCAGGACGCCCCCGCTCCCGCCGCCCCGGGTGTCCGGGCCGAGACTCCCGTCGTCGTCGAGCGCGCGCCCAATGGCCGCCCGACCTCCGTCCGCATCGGCGCAACCGTCTACAAGGTGTGCATGTCAGAGAGCGAGGACGGCTGCATCCAGCCCCGCGCCGCCGGCCTCAACTGGGGCGATCGCCCGCTGCAGCGCTGGCCGGGCCGTCCCGCGAGCGAAAGGGCCGACGCTCCCGCCCGCGCCCCGGCCGCGCCGGGTGGTTGATCCGCGGGAGCTCTTCTAGACCATCAGCCGCTTCATCAGCTCCGCCGTCGAGGGGTCCAGCCCCTCCGACGGTTCGCCGGCCTGCACGTCCTTCAGGATCGCCTTCGCCAGCACCTTGCCCAGTTCGACGCCCCACTGGTCGAAGCTGTTGATGTCCCAGATGACGCCCTCGACGAAGGTCTTGTGCTCATAGAGGGCGATCAGGGCGCCGACGGCCTCGGGCGTCAGGGCGTCCATCAGCAGCGTCGTCGAGGGCCGGTCGCCGGGGAAGGTCTTGTGCGGCGCCAGCCGGTCGGCCTCGGCCTCGCTCGCCCCCCCCGCCAGCAATTCGGCGTGCGCCTCCGCCTCCGTCTTGCCGACCATCAGGGCCTGGGCCTGGGCGAGGGCGTTCGACCATAGGGGGGCGTCGCCCTCGCGCACGTCGAGGGCGGCCTCGGCGGTGTGCCGCACGACGATGAACTCCGCCGGCACGACCCGCGGTCCCTGATGGATCTGCTGGAAGAAGGCGTGCTGGCCGTTGGTACCAGGCTCGCCGAACACGATCGGCCCGGTGGCGGTGTCGACGGGTGAGCCGTCGCGCTTCATCCGCTTGCCGTTCGATTCCATCTCCAGCTGCTGGAGAAAGGCCGGCAGTCGGCGCAGGCCGTGGGCGTAGGGCGCCACCGTCCGGGCGTGCCGGTCCAGCCCCTCGACGTTGAACACCTGCGCCAGCGCCAGCAGCACCGGGGCGTTCTTCTCCAGATCCGCGGTCAGGAAATGCTCATCCATGGCCCGGGCGCCGGCCAGCACCCGCTCGAACACGTCCCAGCCCAGCGCCACGGCGACCGACAGGCTGACAGCCGACCACAGCGAATAGCGGCCGCCGACCCAGTCCCTGAACCCGAAGGTGCGGCCGCAGCCCCAGGCCTCGGCCTTGTCCGGCGCGGCGGTGACGCCGACCAGATGGCGCGCCATCCGCTTCGGCGACAGGCTTTCGGCCAGCCACGCCTTGGCAAGGTCGGCGTTGGCCAGCGTCTCCTGGGTGGTGAAGGTCTTGGACACCACCACCACCAGCGTGGTCTCGGGGTCCAGTCCGGCCAAGGCCTCGCCCATATCGCGCGGGTCGATATTGGCCACGAAGCGCAGGTCGACGGTCGGCTCCAGCGGCCGCAGCGCGTCCCACAGCAGCCGCGGTCCCAGGTCCGAGCCGCCGATGCCGATGTGCACGATGGCCGTGAACGGCTGTTTGGCGCCCCCCGTCTCGGCGCCCGAGCCGATATCGGTGGAGAACCGGGCCATCTGCGCGCGGGTCGCCGCCACCTCCTGCGAGACCGGCTCGCCCAGCGCCCGGAAATCGGCGTCGTCGGCGGCGCGCAGGGCCGGGTGCAGCACCGCGCGGCCCTCGGTGTTGTTGACCGCCTCGCCGCCGAACAGGGCCGCGCGCCGACCCTCGAGGTCGCAGGCCCGGGCCAGGTCCATCGCCGCCTCGAACCCTTCCGCGGTCCAGCTCTGCTTCGACAGGTCCAGATAAAGCCCCGCCGCCTCGACCCCCATCCGCTCGACCCGTCCCGGATCGACGGCGAACTGATGGGCGATGCGTCCCCCGGCGTCCTTGCGGGCGACGGCGCGAAGCATGTCCAGGGCCTGATTGCGGGCGGTCATGGGTGAACTCTGCGGGAGGAGGGTAAACCCTCGTTTACGGGTGAGGCGTAAGCCGGTTCAACGCCGAAACCATGATTCGGCCTAACATTATGAGGTCCGCCATGTCCTGCGGCGTCGCCCTGGCCGTCTCCCTGCTGCTCTCCGATCCCAATGTGGCCATTGCCGCGGCCCAGCCGCCCGCGGTCGCCGAGGCGCCGGTGTCCGTGGCGGGAGAGCCCCTGTTCGCCGACATCGTAGCCCGATCAGGGCTGCTGCGTGGTGAGGTCCAGGGCTGGATGGCCGCGGGCGCCGCCGAGCGGACCGACTTCTTCAGCGGGCCCGCCTTCACCGGCTTCAAGGCGCGGGCGACCGAACTCGCCGCTCTCGACATGCAGGGTCACCTCGTCCTCAAGGAGCGCGGCGTGGACGGCGATCTGAAATGCATCCTGCGCGGCATCGCCGAGGACATTCCGGTCAAGATCGGCGCGGTCGAGGCTGCGTCCAGTCCCGCCGAGCGCCGCGTCGCTCTCGACGAGCTGGCCTACCTCCTCAACGACAACGTCGAAGTGATCACGGCCCCGCCGCAGCCGGAAGTCTGATCCCTCTCCCATTGGGAGAGGGCTACGCTTCCCCCACCGTCTCCGGATACTTCACCGAACAGCCGTACGGCGTCGCGAAGGCCGTCTGGACCGGCCGCCCTGCCTTCATGTCCGCCAGTGCGGCGCGGACGTAGTTGTCGGCGCCCTCAAGATCCTCGACCCTGTTGGTCGGGCGGTCGTCGATGCCGCCGACGAACCGCACGATCCCCTCGCCGTCGATGACCCGCATGTCGGGCGTGGTCTTGGCGTCGTACAGCTTGCCGACCTCTCCGGTCGGGTCGAGCAGCAGGTGGGTCGCCGCGCCGCTGGTGCGGGTCTTCCACTGCCGGGCTTCCTCGCCCTCGACATGGCCCTGCGTCCCCGGCGCCGACGAGATGATGGTCAGCCAGACCACGCCCTCGGCCACCGCCTCGCGCTGCAGCGCCTGCATCGCTCCGGTGTAGTGTTTCTTCACATAAGGACACCCCTCGTTGGTCCACTCCAGCACGACGGTCTTGCCGCGGAAGTCAGCCAGTGAGCGCTGCGCCCCTTCGGCGTCGACGAGGGTGAAGTTCGGGGCGGCCTGACCGGCGCTCGGGGGCGCGGCCGGGGTCGTCGCGGCGGGCGCGGGAGCCTCGGCCCGTTCTGTGGCGCCGGGCTGTTGCTGGCAGGCGGCGACGATCAGGGCGGCGAGGGCGACGGCGGTCAGGCGTTTCATGGCGAACTCCTTCGGGGGCGAGCGTCCTTGAGGGCGTCGATGATGACCCCCTCGGTCAACAGCTGGGGCAGGATACGCGGTTCATCCGAGACGGGCGAATACAGCAGATACAGCGGAACGCCGGACCGCCCGTGGCGCTGCAACTCGGCGGTGATGGCGTCGTCGCGCCGGGTCCAGTCGCCGACCAGATAGACGGCGTCCGCCGCCTCCATCGCCGCCGATACCTTCCCGGAATCCAGCGAGGTTCGCTCGTTGATCTTGCAGGTCACGCACCAGTCGGCGGTGAAATTGACCAGCACCGGGCGTCCCTCGGCCCGCGCCGCCTCGACGGCCGCGGCCGACCACGGCTGCGAGGACAGGCTCGACGAACGCGCGACCCCGGCGTCCGTCCCGGGCGGCATACGCGCTGCAGCACCAACCAGTGCAAACGCGGCGACGAGAGCGACGGTCGCGGCGACGGCGCTGACGACGGCGGTTCCGCCCCCGGCGCGACGAGCCTGGTTGATCCCGGCCGACCAGAGGCCGAAGGCGGTCAGCACGGCGGCGAGAAGCAGCAGGCCGAGGGCTTCCGAACCGCTTTGGCGGGCGAAGACCCAGACCAGCCAGGCCGCCGTGCCGTACATCGGGAAGGCCAGCAGCCCCTTGAGCCGCTCCATCCACGGGCCGGGACGCGGCAGGCGCGACAGCAGGCCGGGCGTCAGGCTGACGATCACGAAAGGCAGAGCGAGCCCGAGGCCGAGCATCAGGAACACCGCCAGCGCCATCGGCCATGGCATTAGCAGGGCAGCGCCGAGGGCGAAGGCCATGAAGGGGGCGGTGCAGGGGGCCGCAACCACCACGGCCAGAACGCCTGTGAAAAAGGCTCCGACACCGCCCGGCAGGCGGGCCATTGGACCGGAACCGGCGCCCTGCAGTCCGGCGCCGACGTGGAACACGCCGGACAGGTTCAGGGCCACGGCCAGCATCAGCAGGGCCAGTCCCGCCGTCACGGCGGGGGACTGCAGCTGGAAGCCCCAGCCCACGGCCTCGCCCGCCGCCTTCAGCGCCAGCAGCACCCCCGCCAGCAGCAGGAAGGTGGTCAATACCCCCGCCAGGAAGGCCAGCCCGTCGCGCCGCGCATGGGCCGGGTCGTGCGCCGACCGCGTCAGCGCCGCCGCCTTCATGGCCAGTATGGGAAAGACGCACGGCATAAGGTTGAGGATCAGTCCGCCCAACAAGGCGAACAGGGCGGCCTGGACGAAGACGGCCATGCTCGCGCCTCCGGTCGTCGCTTCCTTCGCCGCATCGTCCCCGGCCGGGGCCAGATCGCCGGCCCCGGACGTCCCGGCCAGAACGCCCCCCGGTTCGGCGGTCACTTCCCAGGCGCCATGGGCCGTGGCGAGGACGCCGCTGATCGGTCCCTGAAGGCCGGCTCCCCGCAGACCGCCGCCAGCCTGCATTTGCAATGCCAGACCCCGGGGACCCCATGAACCGCTCTGGGGCGCCGGGTGCTGGATGACGCCGCCCTCGAAGGGGAAGAAATAGCTCGGGCCGGGATCGCGTCCGGCCAGCGGTCCGCCGGCGGCGCTCAGCGTCAGCACGCCGTTCTCCAGCGCCACGCGCGCCTCGAGGCCCGCCGGGCGCGGCGCGTTCTCCAGAATGGACTGGATCGCCGCGCCGTGACGCGGGTCCAGCGGGGCAGCGCCTTCGCGCACCGGCAGATCGAGGCTCAGGGTCAGCTCCTCCGGTACGCACATCTCGGCGCTGCAGACCAGGAACAGGGCCCGCACGGTCAGGGGCAGGGTCGTTCCGGGACGGGCTTCTGCCGGAATCTCCACCGGAACCGGCAGGTAGACCTCGCCGGAGTAGCCGTAGTTCATCAGGCCGGCGAGCCGTTGACGCTCGGGCAGGGGCCAGACGATGTCGCCGGCCTCGACGCCGGCGGGGAGGGTCCAGCTCAGGGTCGTCGCACCGCCGGAGTCCCCCGGATTGCGCCAGTAGGTGTGCCAGCCGGGCTCGATGTCCTGCCGCACCGCCACGATCGCCGTCGAACCCGGCGCGGCCCACCGGGACATGGGGACCAGCTCGGCGGCGATGCGCTCGGTGCGCTGAACGCGCCCCTCCTGCGCCGCCGCTAGGGACGGCAGGCCCAGCAGGCCGAGAAGGAGGATCAGTCTGAGGAGGCGCGCCACGGCGCGACCTTAGCCGCGTCGCCGCGTCTTCGTCACGCGTCGTCGTGTCTCAGCCGGTGGTCAGCGTGGGGCGGCGTCGACCACCACCACGGTGCGGCGCCGCATCGGCTCGCTGGCTCCGCCGGGCGTCGTCGAGCCGGATTCGCCGGCGGCGACCAGGCTGAACGCCGGGGCGGGCCAACCCGCCGCTTCCAGCGCCTCGCTCACGGCCAGCGCCCGCCGCTCCGAGAGGTCCAGATTGGCGTCGGCGCCGCCGCGGGCGTCGGAGAGGCCGATGACCTCGACCTTGCGGATCTGGCAGGCCTGCAACTGGGTGGCGCTCAGACTTATGGCGTGCCGGGCGGCGTCGGTCAGGCCTGCTTCCCCGTCGCGGAAATAGATGTCGAACCGCTGCGCCGCGCAGACGCCCGGCTCCGCGACCAGATCGCTGCGCTCGAATGGCGTTCCCGCGCACCCGGCCAGCGCCAGAGCCCCCAGAATAACCGTCAGCCGCTTCATCCCTGCCCCTTCACGAAAAAGGGCGGCCCGCCTTATCGACGAACCGCCCTGATCATTCACAAAGCCCGGCGCGCCTAGTAGCGGCGCTGACCGTTCTCCCAATAGCATTCGGTCTGACGACCGTCGTAGCAGTAGTAGTACCGGCCCTGGCTGTCGCGGTAGCGCTGCTGGTTCGCACGGTCCTGCTGCGAGCCGCGGACCGCGCCCGCTGCGCCGCCGACGACCGCGCCGATGGCCGCGCCGGTGCCGGCGTTGCCGTCGCCGACATTGTTGCCGATGATGGCGCCGGCGACTGCGCCGATACCCGCGCCGATGGCGCCCTGACGGACGGTTTCATTGGTGCCGCCGTACGGATCGCTGGCGCAGGCGGAGGCCAGCAAGCCGGCGCCGGCGATGGCGATGATTGCCTTTTTCATGGGTATGTCCTTCATCCCTCGGGTTCGCCCCACGGGTGATAATGCTGGATAAGCGTGACGGTTCCACCGCTATGGTGCTGGTCAAGCCTGTATCAGGCTTTGCAGTACGCCGCCGAGGGGGCGTGGATGGCCCCGCATGCGGCGGAGAGACGGGGGTTTCGTATGCGTTTTTCCGAACCGGTCCGCCTGGCGGATGACGCCGATCACAGTCCCGTGTGGGCGCGCAGCAAGCGTCGCCGGGGCAATCCGTTCATCGGCCTCGTGATCACCCTCCTGGCCCTGTTCGGCGTGCTGACCGCCGTGCTCGGCATCAAGGAAAAGTCGCTGGCCGAGGGTGGGGCGATGATGGACGGCTGGATTTCCGCGGCCGCTTCGAAGGTGCGCGGCGAGGCTCCGAAGGTCGCCGACCAGGCCGGAGAGGCCGCCGGAGCCGCGGCGGCCAGGGCGGGCGACGCGGCGCAGGCGGGCGCGGCCGCCGCCTCGGACGAACTGAAGAAATAAACAGCCACGCTTTCGGCGTCCGACCCGGAACATCGCCCCGGGCGGGGCGTTCGGGCGGCATGAGCGCAACCCTGACGCCGGCGGCCGAACCCGCGACCGAAGCCGCGCCGCGGGCGTCAGTCGAGGACGCGTGCGTGCTCACCAGCCATGTGCCGCTGAAGCGGGTCATGATGCTGGTCAATCCGATGTCCGGCGGCGTGGGGCAGGGGGCGGCGCAGGAGGCCGAGGCCATTCTCGAGCGCTACGCCTGCCAGACCTCGGTGGTGACCCTCGAGGCCGGGCAGTTCGACGCCCAGATCGAGGCGGCTCTGGAAGCCCGACCCGACGTCCTGTTCGTTCTGGCCGGTGACGGCACCGCGGGCACGATCGCCTCGCGCGCCGGACCGGATGGTCCGCTGGTGGCCCCCCTGCCCGGCGGCACCATGAACATGCTGCCGCGCGCGCTTTACGGAGCCTCAGACTGGAAGGCGGCTCTCAAGGTGGCGCTGGAGGAGGGGGCTCCGCAGTACGTGGCCGGCGGAGAGGTCTCGGACGGCGACACCACCCGCGCCTTCTACTGCGCCGCCATCTTCGGCTCTCCCGCCCTGTGGGCGCCGGCGCGCGAGGCCATTCGCGTCGGCAGGCTGGGCCTGGCCTGGGCCTATGCCCGGCGGGCGCTGAAGCGCGCCTTCACCGGCCAGATGCGGTTCGCCCTCGATGGCCGACCCGCCCGCCGCGCGGAGGCGCTGGTTCTGATCAGTCCGATGATCTCCCGGGCCATGGACGAGGACTCCGGCCTCGAGGCCGCGGCGATGAATCCCTCGGACGCGGTGCAGGCCTTCCGGCTCGCGGCCCATGCGGTGCTCGACGACTGGCGCCAGGATCCCGCCGTGGCCACGCAGGCGACCCGGCGGGTGGAGCTCAGCGCACGCTCCCGCATCCCGGCGGTGATCGACGGCGAACCCATGCTGCTCCACCACAGGGCCAACGTTCGCTTCCTGCCGAGAGCTTTCCAGGCCCTGGCGCCGATCCCGGCGGCGGCGGAGGACAGTGTCTAGTGGGGCGTGTGCTGCAGTTCTCCGACGTGCATTTCGGCTGCGAACACCATGACGCCTGCGCCGCCGCGCTGGACTTCGCCCACGCCACGTCCCGCGATCTGGTCCTGATCACCGGCGATGTGACCCAGAAGGGACTTCCCGACGAGTTCGCGGCCGCCGGCGACTGGATCCGGCGGATGCCCGAGCCGACCTTCGTCATCGTCGGCAATCACGATGTGCCCTACTGGAGCCTGGGCGCCCGTCTGTTTCACCCGTGGCGGGCGTTCGAGCGCGCCATCGGCCATCCGGCCCACGACCACCAATTCCTGTCGGACGCAGTGATGGTGCGGGGCGTGGTGACGGCGCGGGGCTGGCAGGCGCGGCTGAACTGGTCGAAGGGCGTCATCGATCTGGACCAGACCCGCAGGGCCGCGGAGGCTCTCCGGCAGGCGCCCGCGGGGGCTCTGCGCATCCTCGCCTGCCATCACCCGTTGATCGAGATGATCGGCGCCCCGATGACGGGCGAGGTCAAGCGCGGCGACGCGGCGGCGCACATCTTCGCCGAGGCCGGCGTCGACCTGGTCGCCACCGGGCACGTCCACGTCCCGTTCGCCCTGCCGATCGAGCTGGGCGACCACTGCTCGTACGCTGTGGGCTGCGGGACCCTGTCCCACCGGGAGCGCGGCGCGCCGCCGAGTTTCAACCAGATCGACTGGGACGAGCACGAGATCGTCGTCACCGCCATCGTCTGGACCGGTCAGCGCTTCGAGCCGGGGCAGATGTGGCGTTTGCCGCGCCGCCAGGACACCCGCAAGCGAACGACGGCTCCGAGCCCGAACATCCCCGGAACGCGCGAGAAGGCGGCGACCTGAACGGTCGACCCGCGGACAAGGAAAAGGGCCGCGGTCCATGACCACGGCCCTCTCTCCGCCTGGTGAAGCCAGGCTAGATTTTTGTGCCTCGTCGGCCCTGGAAGAAGTGCACGGCCAGCAGAATGAGGAAGATGACGAACAGCACGACGGCGATGTTCATCGACAGGCCCGCAACGCCGCCCGCGCCCAGGGCGCCAGCGATGATCGCGAGTACGAGGAAGATAAGGGCCCACTTGAGCATGAGCGAACTCCCGGAATGTTGATCCAAAGGAGCGGCTCGATACCGCCGCGCCTGTCAGATCAAACTCCCGGGGCCGGGCCCCGTTCCGCTTCAGCGGCGCCGGCGCCCGTGCGACTTCTCGGTGAAGGCCGCCGCGACCATGGTCGCCAGGGCCGGATTGCGCAGGAAGATCCAGCCGCCGGCCAGCGCCGCCGCCGTCCCGAGGATCGGGCGGTTGCGGAATAGCGCGTAGGCCCGCTCGCCGAGCCCCATGGGTTCGTCGTCCTCGGCGTCCTCTTCGTGGCTCTCGCGCCGAAGGAAGATCATCACCACGGCGAGCGCGGCGACGGTGAACAGCAGCATGGTCAGGGCGGCCGCCGCCAAGGGGACGACCAAGAGGCACAGGGCGTAGAAGACCGTGGCCCCGAAGGCGATCACGGCGACCAGCGCGGCCCCCGCCGCCACCGCCGCGGCGACAGCCTTCTTGACCAGCTGGCGGGCGAGTCCTCCCCCCAGCATCAGCGGCGACGGCCCGCGAGCAGCATGCCGAGCACGACGCCGACGCCGAGGGCGATGGCGGTCGACTGCATCGGACGCTCCTGCACCCGCTCGGTCAGATAGCGCTGGGCCTCGTCCATACGTTCGGAGGCCTCGTCATAGTATTCGCGACCGCGGACGCGGGCGGTGTCGTAGTAGCCGCGGGCGCGTTCGCGCAGAACGTCGGACTGTTCACGCAGGCGCGCCTCGGTCTCAGCCGCCTTGGCGCGGAGCCGGGTCTCGGCCGCCGTCGCCTTCTCCCGCAGCCGCGCCTTTTCCTCGGCGCCCAACGTCTTCAGGTCGTCCTTGAGGGTATTGATGTCGTTCTTCACAGCTGTCCGTGCTGCCTTGGTCGTGGCCATGTGCGCGCTCCGCTCTACAAGCTTGACGGTTAAATAGAGAACCCTGACCCGGAACGCCACTGCGACGTGCTTGTTCCGCAACGCAGCATGGGGCGCGCTGGCGAAACGCCGCAGCCCGATCTAGACAACGGTCATGACCGACTGGCTGTTCCCGCCCGCCCCGACGCCATCCCTGCCCCTCGTTGGCCGGGATGAGCGCCTGCCCGTCCGCCGCATCCTCTGCGTCGGCCAGAACTACGCCGCCCATGCCCGCGAGATGGGCCATGAGCGGGCCGAGCCCTTCTTCTTCTCCAAACCGGCGGACGCCCTGGTGACCAACGGCGCCGATCCCCTGTTCCCCACGGCGACGGCGGACCTGCATCACGAGGTCGAGCTGGTCTGCGCCATCGGCGAGGACGGCGGCATCGCCGGCTGGGCGGTCGGCTGCGACCTGACCCGCCGCGATCTGCAGGCGGCGGCCAAGGCCAGGGGCCGGCCATGGGACGCCGCCAAGGGCTTCGACCAGTCCGCCCCCTGCGGCGCCCTGACGCTCGGTCCGCTGCCGGACCCCGCCGCGCCGATCAGCCTGACGGTCAACGGCGAGACCCGCCAGTCCGGGCGGCTGGATGACATGGTCTGGGCGCCCGCCGAGATCCTCGCCAAGGCCCGCACCCTGTGGGACGTCGGGCCCGGCGACCTGATCTTCACCGGCACGCCCGAGGGCGTCGGCCCGCTCCAGCCCGGCGATCGGGTCGAGGCGGCGATCGGCGGTCTCGAACCCCTGATTTTCACGATGAGGCCGCGATGATCCTGCACGGCTACTGGCGCTCGGGCGCCGCCTATCGAGCCCGCATCGCCCTGAACCTGAAAGGCCTGTCCTACGACCAGCAGGGCGTCGACCTGCGCACCGGGGCCCAGCGGTCCGAGGCTTTCGTCGCGCTCAACCCGCAGGGCATGGTGCCGGCCCTCGAGATCGACGGCGCGGTTCTGACCCAGAGCCCGGCCATCCTCGAATGGCTGGAGGAGGCGCACCCCGTTCCGCCCCTGCTTCCCGGCGACCCGGTCGACCGCGCCCACGTCCGGGCCATGGCGGCCCTGATCGGCTGCGACATCCACCCGCTCAACAACCTGCGCGTCGGCAAGACCCTGCGCGAGACCTTCGGCGCCGACCAGGCCGCCGTCGACGCCTGGGCTGCCCGCTGGATCCTGCCCGGCTTCGAGGCGCTGGAGCGGCTGGTCGCGGTGCACGGCGACGGCTGGTGCTTCGGCGCCGCCCCGACCCTGGCCGACTGCTACCTGATCCCGCAGATCTATTCGGCCCGGCGCTTCAACGTCCCGCTGGAGGCCTTCCCCCGCCTGCTGGCCATCGATGCGGCCGCCGCCGCCCATCCCGCCTTCGTCGCCGCCCACCCGGATAATCAGCCGGACGCGGACTGAATTCGGCCAACGGCGCACAGCACGCAGATCGCCTGCAGCCAGCGCCTCGCCCCCGATCTCTCCCCGCCGTCATCCTCGGGCTTGACCCGAGGATCAGAGGCGAGAGGCGGGCTGTGCGGCGGAGACGGCCCCGCGCCCGCGGCCGTGCGATTTTCGACGGAGCACCGGACGGTCTGATCCTCGGGTCAAGCCCGAGGATGACGGGGAGGGGCGGCGGGCAAGTCCGGTCATCAGGTACAAGCCAATGGCCGCTACCGACCCATAGCGGACCTCACCGGAGCATGGTCTATGGACCATCATGATCCCGAGTTTCCACGACGGAAATCTAATCGGATTGTCGGTGTTCGAGCGAACGGCGACGGTCTCCATCGTGCGCGCCGACGGCGTGCGGTGGCGGATTGAACTATCAGGAGTTCGACATCTGAAGGCCGACGATTTCCGCGAAGGGAACATCATTTCCTACTGCGAGGTCGTGACAACCACGGAGCCCCCACGCGAACTGCTCATGGCTGTCGCTAGAGGTCCCGATGGGGCTGCTGCCCAAGAATATCACGACCGGTATCGACGGTTCATCGACGGCCTCGTCGAACAGATAAAAAGCGGGCACCTCTCGCTCCTCTATATCGAGCCATCGTATGGCTGCGACGTGATCGCGATCTGTGAGCGAATAGAGGCGATAGAGGTCTGCTAACGACCCGTTGCAGCCATTGGGGCCGTCCGCTCCCGGCAGGCGCCTGACCACCCCGCCTACCCCATGAACCGCTCCACCGCCGCCAGAAACCGGCCCGGCTGGTCGATCATGACCATGTGCTCGGCGCCCTCGATCCGTTCAAAGGTGGCCGGGCGGGGCAGGGAGGCGTAGGCCCCGCGGAACAGGCGGTCGGCGCGGCTTCGCGGCGAGGACTCGTCCCGGCTCCATCCGTAAGCCACCGTCACCGGGGCGGAGATCTGCGGCAGCCGGTGGCGCAGGTCGACGGTCATGACCTCGTAGAGCGCCTGGGCCAGCACGCGTCGGTCGCCGCCCTGCCATCCCATCGAGCCGAACACGGCGTCGGCGGCGCCGCCCAGCTCCAGGCCCAGAGCCCGGCCGCGCTCGCGCAGACCCTGATCGCCGAGGAACTGCACCGCCTGATAGGCGACCTGGGCGATCGGCTCGACGTCGCCCACCGTGGCGCCGGGGCTGATCAGGGCCGGGAAGAAGGGCGAGGCGTCGACCGTCATCAGCCGCCCGACCCGGGATGGCGCGTCGGCCGCGGCCCGAAGCGCCACCTGTCCGCCCATCGAATGACCGATCACCGCCGGCGCCCCCAGGCCACTCTCGGCGATATAGCGGAGCACCTCGCCCGCCACCGCGCCGAGGATCGCTCCGTCCGCGTTGGCCCCGGCGGACAGGTCGCCGAAGCCGCGCACCGAGACGAGGTGCAGCCGCCGGCGGGCGGCCAGTCGCCCGGCCGTCCGGCTCCAAACGGCCGAGGTGGAGGCGAGTCCGGGGATCAGCACCAGGTCCGGGCCGTCGCCGCGCGTCTCGACCACGATCCGGCTTGACGTAAACGGGCCGGATTGCCCGCGCGTCGGCGTTCCGGCCGCGGTCCACAGCGCCGCTCCGCCCAGCAGTCCCTTCAGTATGGTTCGCCGTTGTTCCATTCAGCCGCCGGTCCGTTCCTCCCAAAACACGGAGGCGGTCCAGATGATCCGGACCGTGCGGCGGGATTTTGGCGAGGCGCCTGGCGACGCGTCGAAGGCGCAGATGCGGTCGGGCGTCTTTCGGGGATCAGCCCTGGGCGGGCCGCAGGCCGGCTGCGGCGCTGGCCTGCTGGACCTGCGGACGACGCTCCCCGCCGGCGGCGATGATGCGGTCGATCCGGGCCTTCTCGGCGCGGAAGGCGACCAGATCGGCCCCCGACAGGACGACGCCCTCGGTGGTCTTGACTCCGGCGGGATTGATCCGCCGGCCGCCGCGCCAGATTTCGTAGTGCAGGTGCGGGCCGGTCGAGGCGCCGGTCGAGCCGACGAAGGCGACGACCTGGCCCTGACGGACCCGCTGGCCGGCGCGCATCCCCGAGGCGTAGCGCGACAGGTGGCCGTAGCCGGTCTCGAGACCGTTCGAATGGCGGATGCGCAGCCAGTTGCCGTAGCCGCCCCAGCGCCGTGCCTCGACCACCACGCCGTCGGCGGGGGCCACAACCGGCGTGCCGGTGCCGGCGGCGAAGTCGATGCCCTGGTGCATCTTGCGGTAGCCGGCGATCGGATGGCGGCGGAAACCGTACGACGACGAGACGCGGAAGCCGCGCTCCAGCGGCGTGCGCATGAAGGCCGAGCGGGTGTTCTTGCCCGTGGCGTCGAAATACTGCGGCTCCTTCGCCCCGGCGGGCTGGAAGCGGTAGAAGGCCACGCCCTTCAGCTGGGCATAGAGCAGGCCGTCATTGCCGATGGTGCGGCCGTTCTCGGTGACCGTGCGGCCGTAGACGTAGGTGAAGTCGTCGGACGCCATGATGTCGCGATCGAGGTCGAACTTGTGCGAGAACAGCTGGCCGGCCTTGCGGCGCACGGCGGCGGGCACGCCCTCGCGCTGGGCCGAGCGGGACAGCGAACCCTCGACCTTGCCGTTAAGGACGACGATCTCGTGGCTGACCTTCTCCTCAAGCGCGCGCAGGCGCAGGGCGCCGTCGAAGGTGCGCGACACGGTGACCTGGCTGGCCGGGCCGGTGCGCATGGTCAGGCCGATCAGGCGGGGATCGCCGCGGCCGCCGCGGGGCTTGGCGATGGCGGTCTCGAAACGGAGACCGGCGCGGATCTCGCTCATGTCCATGGCGTTGGACAGGGTGGCGGCGATGGCCGAGGCTTCCTCGGGGGCGATGCCGGTGCGGCGCACGGCTTCCTCGAAGGATTCTCCACGGCGAATCTGGACTGGAATGGCTTCCGGAGCGGTCAGACCGGCCGGAGTGCCGGCGGCGGCGAAGGCGCGCGCCTCGATAACGGCCATCTGTTCCGCGGTCAGCGGCGGAACTTCTTCAGCCTGAGCGGGCTGGTATACTCGACCGGCGAGAAGGGCCACCGAAAGCGCTGCAACCGCCGTAAGAGCGTGAGGCGCCAGACGCATCGGTTGGCGACGTGGATCGAACTGAGCCATCGGTCCCCGAAATTTGACGACGCCGACCGGCGCCCAAGCCACTAGAAGCAAGGATCGCGCTGGAAGAAGCCCCCGACGCGAGACAGGCCGTATAACCCGTCGATCCCATCATGGGAAGCGAGTTCGTTACAGACCGTTAACCGGCGCCGTTACCGACGGTAAAGCATGTGCGCCGCGCCAGCTTATCTATGGGAGCGAACAGTGTATTGACGGCGTTTGGCCCAGATTATCCGCAAACATCGGCGCCGCTCCCTCTTGTATCGCCGCCTCTCCATTCAAAGTGGCTGATGGGCCACTCTACTGTGTTTCCATAGTCACGGACGCTGTGCTGTTGCAGGAGTCCTGTTTGTTCAACCGCCGGAGTCGGGCATGAGCGAAGCCGCCCCCACGCCTGTCCGCCTGCAGAGAGGCGGCGTTGCGCGCCGCGTCCTGGTTGGACTGGGCGTGGCCCTTTGCGTTGTCGCGGTGCTGGTCGGCCTGCTCTATCTGAACCGCCGGGCCGCGACGCGGCAGATCCTCGTCGGCTGGCTGGAGCGGCAGGGCGTGCCCGCCGAGCTTGATGTCGAGCGGGTCGAACTGGACGGCATCGTCGCCCGCATCCGTATCGGCGACCCGCGCAATCCCGACGCCGTGGTCGAACGGGTCGAGGTCGACTACGCCATTGGCGCGCCCTGGTCGAAAGCGGGCCTGGGCGTCACGCCGACCCGTATCCGTCTGGTGCGCCCCGTCCTCCGCGCCTCCTTCCGGGACGGCGAGTTCTCGCTCGGCAGCCTCGATCCGCTGGTCGAGCGGTTCACCGGGCGGCCGCCACAGCCGGACGCCCGCGGTCCGCTGGTGCTGGTCGAGCAGGGGCGGGTGCGGCTGGATACCGAATACGGTCCCGTGATCGTTCTCGGCGACGCCCGGATCAACGACGGCAAGCTGATCCGGCTCAGCGCACGGATGCCCGCGGCCAATCTGAAGAGCGGCGAGATCGAGGCTCGCGGCTTCGCCGCCACGGTAGCCTTGACCACGACGGGCGACCGCGTGGCCCTTCGCGCCACGGCTGCCGCCGATCAGGCGACCCTGCCCGGGCTCACGGGCGCCGGAGCGCGCCTGACGGTGACCGGGGACCTGCCCTATCCGGATATGGAGCAGCGCCGCGGCGACGGACGGGCGCGGGTCAATCTGGCCCTTGTCGCCGACCGTCTGGCGGCCGGAGACCTCGCCGCCCGTGAGGCTGTCGCCGACGTCGGCTTCGACGGCCAGACCGCCGGCTGGCTCGAGTCCTTCCGGATCGAAGGCGCGGCCGACGCCGACATCCGGGCAGCGAGCCTCGAGGGGCCTGGCCTGGACGCCGGCGCCGCCGCGCTCCGCTGGACCGATGGCCGGGCCGTGCTCGCCCGGAACGACGACGGCTTCGCCTGGCGGATCGACGGCCCCGCCCGGATCTCGGCCGCCCGCGCCTCCGGCGCCGGGCTGGAGGGGGCCGGCCTGGCCCTGACCTCCACCGACCTGACCGTCGGCGGGCGGGGCGCCGCCTTCGAGGTCACGGGGCCTCTGGGCCTCGCCGCCGACCGGCTCGCCTGGGGCGACCTGTCGTTGACCGGGGCGCGGGGCTCCGCCGCCCTCGAGCTGGTCTCCGACGCCGGTCTGCGCCTCAGGCTGGACGGCGGGGTGCGCTCTTCACGCGCGTCCTGGCCGCTGTTCGGGCCGGCCGCCGGCGACGACGGCGCGGATCTCGCGGAGATGAAGCGGGCCCTGGGCGACTTCGCGATCGACCTGCCCGCCTTCACCCTGATGTCCGGAGACAGCGGCACGCGGGTGACGCTGAGCCGGGCCGCGACCGTTCGTCCGGCCAACGGCGGCGTGCTGACGATCCGTCCGGCGGCCGGCCCGCTCTACGCCGCGGCGCGCGGCCAGTCGGGCGGCGGCGCCCTGGCCCTCTCCGCGACGCGCGGCAAGGGCTTGCCCGAAGCGGCCTTCGCCATTCCGGCCTGGCGCCTGACGCCGGACGGGTTCACCGCCGACCTCGACGGCCGAGCCGCCCTCGACTTCGAACTGGCGCGCGGGATTGCGCTGGACACCCGCGGGCGGCTGACCTCGTCGGCAGGCCGGGTGACCTATGCCGCATCCGGGTGCACGCCGCTGACCGTCGAACGGCTGGAGCTGGGCGAGAACGATGTCGTCGACCTGTCCGGCCGGGCCTGCCCGATCGACCGGCCGCTGGTCAGCATCGCTGACGGACGCTGGCGGGCCGACGGCGCCCTGTCCGCGGTCGACGCCGCGGCCCCCTTCCTCGCCCTGCAGTTCCGCGACGCGGAGGGCCGCTTCGCCGCCAGCGGCGGCCCGGGCGGGCTGGGTCTCGAGACCCGGGTCGACCGCGCCACCGTCGCGGACGCCACCACGCCGCTGCGCTTCCTTCCCCTGACGGCTTCGGGATCGGCGCGGCTGTCGAACGAGGACTGGACCGGCGCCTTCGACCTCTCCCGGGAGGGCGTGGCTCTGGGTCGTCTCGATCTGGCCCACGACGGCCCGAGCGGCGCCGGGGGGCTGACCATAGACGCCCCATCCATCGTCTTCGCCGAGGGCGGGCTGCAGCCGGCCGATCTCAGCCCGCTGGCCGGGGACTTCGTGGGCTCGCCGGCGACCGGTTCCGTGGCCTTCGAGGGCCGCGTCGACTGGCTGGCCGAGGCCGAGGGCTCCAGCTCGGGCCGTCTGACCATCCCCGGCCTGGACTTCGTCAGCCCGGCCGGGCCGGTGAAGGGGCTGAAGGGGACCATCGACTTCACCAGCCTCGCCCCGCTGGTCACCGCCCCGGGCCAGCGCCTCACCGCCGAGGTTCTGGAAACTGTGGCGCCGCTGACCGACGTCGAACTGACCTTCGGTCTCGACAAGGCCGGGGTGACCATCGAGGGCGGCGACCTGTCCATCGCCGGCGGGACCGTCCGGGTCGAGCCCTTTGTGCTGCCGCTGGATCGTAGCCAGCCGTTCAGCGGCGTCATCGTGCTGGAGAACGTCCAGCTGGGCGAGATCATCGCCGGCTCAGGGTTCGGCGATTCCGTGATGCTCGACGCCATCGTCTCGGGCCGCCTGCCCTTCACCTTCGACTCCGTGTCAGGCATCCGCATCACCGCCGGGAGCCTGGCCGCCGTGCAGCCGGGCCGGTTGTCGATCCAGCGCGAGGCGCTTAGCGGGCTCGAGGCCGGCGGGGGCGGCGAGGAAGTGCCTCCGAACACGGTCCAGGACCTGGCCTATCAGGCCATGGAGAACCTGTCGTTCGACATCCTCTCGGCCGAGGTCAATAGCCTCGACGAGGGTCGCATCGGGGTGTTGTTCCGGATCCGCGGCCGCCACGATCCGCCGCAGCACCAGGAGCTCCGCGTCGGCATCGCCGAGTTCATCAGCCGCGAATTCCTCAACCGCGAACTGCCCCTGCCGTCGGGAACGGGCATCGACCTGACGCTCGACACCACCCTGAACCTGAACCAGTTGATCGGCGACCTTCTGGAACTCAACCGGGCCCGAAACGGCGATCCGTCGGCGGCGGCCGCCGCGCCGGAGCGGATCGAGCCGGTCCCGACGCCTTGATCGCGCCGCCCTGGCCGTTCAGAACCCATTCACACCGCGCGGCGTTAGATCGGCGTGGATCAACGGAGACCCCCGCCATGGCCCGGACGCGCGCACATCTCGCCCTGATCGGCTTCATCGCCGTCGTCGGCGCGAGCGCCTGTACGCCCACGGTCCGGCTCCAGGTCGACCCGATCCAGATCTACGCCAAGCTGGACGCGGATGTGCGCGTCCGCCTCGACAAGGAGCTTCAGGACCTCCTCGCCGAGAACCCGAACCTGTTCTGATGCGAAAGTCGCCTCCGATGTCGTTCCGCAAGCTCTTCGTCGTCGCCGCCGCCGTCGCCGCGCTGGGCGTGGCCGCGGGCGCCGCCTTCGCGCAGACCGCGCAGCAGAAGGCGATGATCGACTCCGCCAAGGTCGAGGGCGTGGTCGGCGAGCAGGCCGACGGTTATCTCGGCTTCCGTCAGCCCTCGCCCGATCCGGCCCTGACCCAGGCGGTTACCGTCACGAACAACGCCCGTCGCGAAGCCTATGGCCGCAGCGCCCAGGCCGCCGGAACGACCCCGGACGTCGCCGCGGCGCGGGCTTTCGTGACCATCGTCCTGCCCCGTGTCAGCTCCGGCGAATGGTACCGCAACGCCCAGGGCCAGTGGGTCCAGCGCTGATCGACGCCTGAACCCGACGTTCAGGGGGTGAACGGCGCCGCCGTAGCAACGGAACTGGCCAGGCGCGGCCGCCGCGCACTGAGGCCGCCGCCTCTCTCGCCGGACCCGGCGAGCCGGTTTATTGTGGGGCGATGTCGCAGGCCGTTCTCCGCTTCGTCCGAAACCTGCTGATCGCCCTCGGCGTGGCGCTTGCCTCGACGCTCGGCCTCGGCGTCGCCTGGACCGCCATCGGCGGCGGGGACCTTCCGGTTCACGGCTGGATCGCGCTTCTTCTGGGGATTTTCGGGACGGTCGGGCTCGCCTGGGCCTTGATGGCGCTGGCCTTCAAGTCCAGCCGCGAGGGCTGGGACGACCGGGTCGACAACCGCCTCGATCCGGGCAGGGGCGACCGCGACAACGACGACAAGCCTTGAGCGGGCTGGCCGGGCGCGCGATAGGTCCCCGATGACCGACACGAGCGCTCCTCGCCCTTCGACCATCACCTACGCGAGCTATCTCGCCCTCGACGACCTGCTGTCCGCACAACACCCCATCTCCGACCAGCACGACGAGATGCTGTTCGTCATCATCCACCAGACCAAGGAGCTCTGGCTCAAACAGATTCTTCACGAAGTGGCGCAGGCCCAGGTGCTCGTGCGCACCGGCGATCTCGTTCCGGCCTACAAGAGCCTCGCACGGGTCAGCCGCATCCAGGCGGTGATGACCATGAGCTGGGACATCCTCGCCACCATGACCCCGGCCGAATACCTGCGGTTCCGTGGTGTGCTCGGCTCGTCCTCGGGCTTCCAGAGCGACCAGTTCCGCCGCTTCGAATTCATGCTGGGCCTCAAGGACGAGCGCTTCCTGCGCTTCCACGAGGAACGGCCAGAGGCCCACGCTGCGCTGAAGGGTGCGCTTGAGGCGCCCAGCCTCTACGACGACGCCATGGCGCAACTCGCCGCCGCCGGCCTGCCGGTGCCCGCTGCGGTCCTGAATCGCGACGTCAGCAGGCCCTGGGAGCCGTCGGAGGCGGTCGAGGACGCCTGGCTGGAGGTCTATCGCGACACCGCTCGCTGGTGGCCGCTGTACCAGCTGGCGGAGAAACTGGTCGATCTGGACGACGCCCTGCTGACCTGGCGGCACAAGCATGTGGTCACCGTCGAACGCATCATCGGCCGCCGCCGTGGAACGGGCGGCACCGAGGGGGTTTCCTACCTCACGGAAACTCTGCAGCGCCGCTGCTTCCCCGAGCTGTGGTCGCTGCGCACCAAACTCTGAAGGAGGCCCGGATGAGAGCCGCCCTGCTGACTGTCGCCCTGTTGAGCCTTGCGGCCTGCGGCCGGGACGAGGCGCCCGCTCCGGCGGCCCCGGAAGCGCCGCCGATTCCGTCGAAGCCGCCGTTGGTCGAGCCGCCCGAAGCGCCCGACCGCCTCGCCTTCATCGACGCCGGCGGTGTGGAACGCCTGTCGTTGGCCTGCGAGGCGGGCGAGATGAAGGTGGCCGTGCCGGGATTCGAGCGGATCGGCAGCGAGGACCGGCTGACCGTCGGCGCAGGGGACGAGGCCTTCGCCTTCGCCGCCGACCTCCAGGCGTCGGGCGACGGAATCGTGGCCGGCGGGGCGACCGAGGCAGACCTGCTCGCCCGCCTCGCGCGCGGCGAACCGGTCAGCGCCGTCTACGGCCGCCAGTCCGTTGGACCGCTGCAGGCTGCGCAACCGGCTGCGCTTCCGGCCTTCGCCGCCCGCTGCGCGGCCGATCCCGCGGCCTGAACAGGCAACCAATACGGCCAAGGCGGGGTTTTACGGGCAGAGCCAACGGGGACTCCGTCATGTCCAACGCCAATCGCCACGACATTCACGTCCTGAACAATCTGATCCAGACCGCTATCGACAGCGCCGACGGCTATCGCGAGGCCTCCACCGAAGCCGACGACCCCGGCCACCGCGATATGTTCGGGCGGCGCAGCTTCGAACGCCGCCAGGTCGCCGAGGAGCTTCAGTCAACCGTCCGCGCCCTTGGCGGCGACCCGGCCGACGACGGCTCGATCCTCGCCAAGGCGCAGCGCGCCTTCGCCGACGTGCGGCACGCCCTGATGCGCGACGACGCCAGCATGGTCGGGGCCGTCGAAAGCGCCGAGGACGCCCTCCGGGCCCGCTTCGAAAAGGCGCTGGAGGACAGCCACATCTCGGCCACCACCCGCGAAACCATCCGCCGCGCCTTCGCCCGCGTCAGCGAGGGGAGCGAAGGCCTCCACGACCTGCGCCACAGCCTCGAGGGCCAGCGCGACGCCTCGAACCCTCTGTTCCCGCACTAGGCCTCCGCCGGGGGGCCGACCCGCCTAGTGAATCGCGTCCACGAGCAGGTCTTCGTTCAGGGCCTGTTCGCTCTCGAGCTCGACCAGGGTCGCCTCCTCCGCGATGTCCCGGAGAATCGCCCTGACCACTTTGAGGGCGAGCCCCAGCGCTTGCAGGGCGGTGACGCCTATGACTGTGGTCTCGCGTTCGAAATGGCCCTCGATCGTGAACCCGCACCGCCAGGCGGGGAACGGCGTTTCCCCGTAGCGTGGGGGGCCGACGCGGACGTGAAACACGGCACGCCCGCCCGACGCATCCACTTTGGCCAAAGCCCATTCGAGGACGGGGTTATCTGCAGTCACGCATGCACTGTGCCAGACTCATGCTGTTCTCACCATGACAGATCGCATTCCAAGGGGGCGGCAACACCCGACAGACAATGGCTTGGGCCAGATATGCCCCCATGCAACTCTCGTGGCATTGTTCGAGGTCGCTAGGCGCCACGGGGCAGAGGTCATTCGCCATAATGCAGTAGTCGCCCGCTACAGCCGGGACTGCGGCGAGCGAGAGGAATGCGGCAAATCCAACAACGAGACGCTTCATCGATGCCTCCTAAGGTTGTCTAATGAAACATCTCATAGTGGTTTTACGCGGTGTTGTAAATCGATGTTCGACAAAAGGCGGCAGCACATGAAAAAGGCCCCGGCGTCTCCGCCGGGGCCTCATCAAATTCAGCAGTTTGGGGCCGCTTACGCTTCGGTCTCGGCGGCCGGAGTCTCGGCCTTGCCGGTTTCCGGCACCGACACGCCCTTGGGCGCTCGGACGGTCTGCTTTTCGGCGATGCGGGCCGACTTGCCGCGGCGGTCGCGCAGGTAATACAGCTTGGCGCGCCGGACGACGCCGCGACGCTTGACCTCGATGGACTCGATGTTCGGCGACAGGATCGGGAAGACCCGCTCCACGCCTTCGCCGAAGGAGATCTTCCGGACGGTGAAATTCTCGTTCACGCCGCCGCCGGCGCGGGCGATGCAGACGCCCTCGAACGCCTGGATGCGTTCGCGCTCGCCTTCCTTGATCCGCACGTTGACGCGCAGGGTGTCGCCCGGCTGGAAGGCGGGGATGGCGCGCTGTTCGACCAGGCGGGCTTTTTCTTCGGCTGCGATCGTCTGCAGGATGTTCATGTCATTCTCCTCGAGCTTTTGCGCTCTTTACCTGTGATTTGGCGGGCTCATGGCCCGCATGGGCCGTCTTTTGCAGATGCGCCGCCCAGAGGTCCGGTCGCCGCTCCCGCGTCGTCTTCTCCCGCTGCTCTTCGCGCCATTGTGCGACCTTCTTGTGGTCGCCCGACAGAAGCACCTCGGGTATCTCCAGCCCCTCGAACGTTCGCGGTCGCGTGTACTGCGGATATTCCAGAAGGCCGTCCTCGAAGCTCTCCGAACCCAGGCTATCGGCCTGGCCCAGCACCCCGGGGATCAGTCGTACGCACGCCTCGATCACCACCATGGCCGCCGCCTCGCCGCCGGCGAGCACCGCGTCCCCGACGGAGACCTCCTCGAACCCGCGCGCGTCCAGCACGCGCTGATCCACCCCCTCGAACCGGCCGCACAACACCGTAATGCCGTCGGCTTCGGCCCATTCCTTGACGCGCGCCTGGGTCAGGGGCCGACCCCGGGCGCTCATGTACAAAAGCGGCCGCCGCGGCCCGGAAACGCTGTCCAGCGCCCTCGCCACCACGTCCGCTTTAAGCACGGCTCCCGGGCCGCCACCCGCAGGGGTGTCGTCCAGGAAGCCGCGCCTATCCTCGCTGAAGCCCCGAATGTCAAGGGTTTCGAGGCTCCACAGCCCCTTCTCGCGCCACGCCGTGCCGACCAGCGACACGCCGAGCGGCCCCGGAAAGGCCTCGGGAAACATGGTCAGGACGGTGACGGTGAAGGGCGGCGCGGTCATCGCGCGGCTCATAGCGCAATCGCGCTCAAGCAGCGAGCGACCGCGTCGCAAGCGTTAGCGCCCTATCGCTTCACTCGATCCACGCCTCCACCTGATCCTCCAGCACGTCCAGCGGCACCGAGCCGGAGCCCAGCACCACGGCGTGGAAATCCTTGATGTCGAACCGCTCGCCCAGCGCCGCCTGCGCCTTCTGCCTCAGCTCCATGATCTTCAGCTCGCCGATCTTGTAGCTGGTCGCCTGCCCCGGATTGGTGATGTAGCGCTCCACCTCCTTGACGATGTCGCGCTCGCTGAGCAGCGAGTTCTGGCGGAAATATTCGATCGCATCCTCACGGCTCCACCGCTTGGCGTGCAGCCCGGTGTCCGTGACCAGCCGCACCGCCCGCCACAGCTCGGTCGAGAGCCGGCCGAAGTCCGAATAGGGGTCCTGATAGAAGCCCATCTCCTTGCCCAGCCGCTCGGCGTACAGCCCCCAGCCCTCGGCATAGGCCCCGTAGCCGCCGAAGCGCCGGAACGACGGCAGCCCCTGCATCTCCTGCGCATAGGCGATCTGGAAATGGTGGCCCGGCGCGCCCTCGTGATAGCTGATGCCCTCGATCTGGGGCTTCAGCACCTGGGTCATGTCGGACAGGTTGACGTAGTAGATGCCGGGCCGCGAGCCGTCCGGCGCCGGGGCGTTGTAGAAGGCGATCGAGGCCGTCGCCTCGCGCCACGGCTCCACCGCGCGCACCTCCAGCGCCGCCTCTGGCAGGTCGCTGAACCACTGCGGCGAGGCCTCCATCACCTGGGCGACGAAGGCGCGGGCGTCGGTCAGATACTGCTCCTTGCCTTCCGGCGTGTTCGGATACTGGAAGCGCGGGTCGGTCTTCAGGTACGCGAACATGTCCTGCAGCGAGCCCTCGAACCCGACCTGGTCCATGATCGTCTGCATCTCGGCGTGGATGCGCTCGACCTCGTTCAGCCCGATCTGGTGGATCTGGTCCGCGGTCAGGTCGGTGGTGGTCGAGGCGCGCAGGCGGGCGTTGTAATAGGCCTCGCCATCGGGCAGCCGCCACACGCCGCCGTTCCGGTCCGGCATCGCCGCCGCCTGCGCCTGCACCTCGGCCAGCGCCGTCAGCACATGTTCATAGCCGCGCTTCCACTCCGCGGTCAGCGCCGCCCGGCCCTCGGCCAGCAGCCGGTCCTTCGTGTCCTCGTCCGTGTCCAGCGCCGCGATCTTCTTCTGGAAGTCGGCCCAAACGGGATTGTCGGCCCCGCCGTCGAACGGGGCTCCGGTGATGATGTTGCGGGTGTTGGCGATCGACGGCTCGAACACGAAGCTCGGCGAGATCACCCCCTTCGAGGCCCGGTCGCGCAGTTCCGCCGCGATCTCGCCCATGACCCGCTCCGACTCTTTCAGGCGCGAGACATAGGCCTCGGCGTCCGACACGCTGTCGACGCGGTGATTGTTGATCATGAAGGCCGGCAGGCCCGTGGTCGGGTTGCCGTTGGCGGCGAACTGATAGCCCCAGTCGCGCCAGCGGTTCGCCAGCCGGGCCTGCTCGACACCGTATTCGAACAGCCGCCACGACATCCGGCTCTCGTCGCTCAGCGTGCGCGGATTGAACTCGTCGTTGAGCCGCGCCAGCTGGCGCTCCGACAGGGCCAGCGCCCGCTCGGCCGCGGCGTCGGTGGTGTCGTTGAGCTTGTCGTAGTCGCGCTTGATGCCCAGCGCCGTCATGGTCTGCGGCGACAGGGCGATCTGCTCCTGGAACGCCTGTTCGAAGAAGGCGGCCAGACGCGCGTCCTCGCTCTGCGCAGCGGCGGCCGGAGCCCCGTTCTCCTGCGCCAGAACCGCGGCGGGCGCCCCCGCCAGCAGGGCGACGGCGCAGACGGTGGAAACGAGCAGACGACGCATGGAAACCCTCCCGGAAACTTAAGCCCGGGACCATCGACGCTGGGACGCCGGCGCGCAAGTTACGGCCCTGTCAGGTCTTTCGCTTCGCCGCGATCTCCGCGCTCTCGGCCTTCAGCGGTTTCGACACCGGACAGACCTCCTGCGCGTAGGCGTTCAGCGTATTGGCCAGATGGTCGGGCACCAGGCTGTAGTGGACGTACTGGCCCTTCTTCTCGCTGGTCACCAGCCCGGCGTTCTCCAGCACGGTCAGGTGCTGCGACACCGCCGGCTTGGAGATCTCGAACCGCGCCGCGATCTCGCCCGCCGTCATGTCGGCGTGAGCGAGGTAGGCGAGGATCCGGCGGCGGATGGTGGAGGACAGGGCTTCGAAGACGCGTTGCATGGGGAGACATTTAAGCGATTTGCGAACCACTTGCCAGTGGCTCAATTTAGAAGTTAAGTCATGGCTTAAATAGTGAAGGACCGATCCGTGCGCCTTTCCTGCCTTTTCCACGCCGGCGTTCGCCTTGTTCGAGCTGCGCTGATCCTGCTGACGTCCGGCATAGTCGCCGGCGGCGTGATGCTGGCGATACTGTTCGTCATCGATCTGATCATGATGCTGGTCGGCGCGCCCATGCAGTTCCGGGGCGGCGTCCTCGTCGGGATGGTCGCGTTTCCCTTCTGGCTGATCGGAGCCTGTGTGGTCGGGCCGCCCCTGTGGGCGGCGCTCCATTTCTCCCATGTCCGCGACCGCCGGACCGCCGTCGTCGCAGGTGCCGTGGCGGGCAGTATCGGGGTCCTCGTCGGCCTCTGGCTAACGCTCAGCCCGGACGCGCTGGCGAGCGTCGCTGTGCTCTCCGCCGTCGGGGGGATCAGTGGCGCCGTGGCCGGCGAAGCGATCCACCGCATGGCCTACCGCTCCGGGGATATTGCCCATGCACGCTGATCCCGACGACCCCTGCGCGGTCAACAGCCTCGTCGAGACGCCCGGCTGCAGCCCGGTCGAGGGCCGCGTCGTCTGGGACCCGGTCCATTCGATCTGGAACGGCGGCATGCTCGCGGCCGCCCTGATCCTCGGGCCCCTGACCGTCAGCCCGGCCGCCCTCGCCGTCTTCGCCATCACCACCGGCGGCGCCCTGCTGCTCGGCCACTCGGTCGGCTTTCATCGCAGGCTGATCCACGGCAGCTTCAAATGCCCGCTGTGGCTGGAGCATGTGCTGGTCTGGATCGGAACCGCCGTCGGCATGAGCGGCCCGTTCTGGATGATCCGCACTCACGACCTGCGCGACTGGGCCCAGCGCCAGACGGACTGCCACGACTACCTCGCCCATCGCCGCCCGATGCTGATCGACGCCGTCTGGCAGATGCACTGCCGGCTCGAACTGACGCATCCTCCGGCGTTCGACCTCGGCCGCATAGGCCGCGACCGCTTCTACCGCTTCCTAGAACGCACCTGGATGCTGCAGCAGGTCCCGATCGCCACGGGGCTCTACCTGCTGGGCGGCTGGAGCTTCGTCGTCTGGGGCGTCTGCGCCCGTGTGGCCGCTTCCGTGACCGGCCACTGGTTCGTCGGCCATCTGGCCCACCGCCGCGGCCCGCAGACCTGGCGGGTCCGGGGCGCCGGCGTCCAGGCCCATGACGTGCCCTGGGCCGCCATCCCGACCATGGGTGAGGCATGGCACAACAACCACCACGCCTTCCCCGGCTCGGCCCGCATCGGCCTCTATCCCGGCCAGAGCGACTGGGGTTTCCGCTTCATCCAGCTGCTTGAGCGGCTCGGGCTGGCGTGGGACGTGCGGACGCCGGAGGGGATGGCCGGCCGGCAACAGGCGCTCGAGGCGCCCGGCGAGGCATGACCGGTACCGGCCGCAAGACCCTTTCCGCAGAAGGCGTGGCGCTTGGCGTGATCGTTGGCGCCGCGGCGGGCGGCGGGGCCGTCGCGGTCGAAGCCTATCTGCTCCTGGCGGTCTTCGGATGGGTCGGCGGCCCTGCTCCCACGCCCGACGCCTTCCTTCAGGCGTTGATCTTCGGCTTGGGGTTGATCGTCTACGTCGGTCCCGTCGCCGGCGTGGTCTTCGCCATCGGTCTGGTGGTCGTCGGACTTCCCGCATGGGCGCTGCTTCACGCCCTGCATTGGCGGTCGCGCGGAGCCGCCATGGCGGCGGGAGCCTTCCTGGCCGCCACGACGACCAGCGTCCTCACCCTCGCCAGCGACGGCGCATCGGTCGGTTCGGCCGGCCTGTTCGCGCTGTTGCTGCTCCTGCCGGGCGCGGCGGCGGGCTGGGCGCTTCACAGAACCAGCTACGGCCAGGTCCCCTAGAACTCCCGCCAGCTGTCGCCCGGGTCGCGCTCGCCGGGTTCGACGCTCTGCTGGCCCCAGGCGACGATCATCAGCAGTTTGTGGCTGCGGATGCGGAATTCGCCGGTCATCGGCACGACCGCCCCGAGCGGCGCGCCGGTGCCGGGTTCGTAGAGGAAGCCCGAGAACTCGGCCACGCCGACCCGGTCCCGGCGGCTGTAGACCGACAGCTCGGGGATCGAGACGACGTTGAAGCTGTCGTTGATCGGTACGCGCATCTCCGGCAGGCCGAACACCCGCCGCATCTGCTCCAGCGACAGCGCCCCGGCGCGCAGCTCCAGCACGGCGGCGGCGTCCTGTTTCGAAGACGCCAGAGAATAGCCGGCCTCCGACAGGGCCGCCCGGATGGCGCTGATCGCATAGGGGGCGTTTTCGGCGCGGAAGAAGGAGTCGTCGACGAATACCCGTGTGCCGCGCGGGATCGGCAGGGTCAGGCCCTCTACCGCCCGGTCGGCGGCGCGGGCCACCAGCAGCTGTTCGGTGGCGGTGCGCGACGGATGTGTCTCGGAGGTCGAGGCGCAGGCGGCGAGGGTCAGGCCGGCCAGCGCCAGCACGGCGGGTGTGCGAATGTTCAGCTTACCAGCTCCCGGTATTGGGCATCGAGGCCCAGGGCTCGGCGGGCGGCTTCGGCTCGCCCTCCTGCAGCAGTTCGATCGAGATGCCGTCCGGCGAGCGGACGAAGGCCATGCGGCCGTCGCGCGGCGGACGGTTGATGGTCACGCCGCCGTCCATCAGCCGCTGGCAGGCGGCATGGATGTCGTCGACCTTGTAGGCCAGATGGCCGAAATTGCGCCCGCCATCGTAGACCTCCGGATCCCAGTTGAAGGTCAGTTCGACCTCCGGCGACCGCTCGGCCAGCGAACGCGCCCGGTCGGCCGGGGCCGCCAGAAAGACCAGCGTATAGCGGCCGGCGTCGTTCTCCATCCGGCGCACCTCCTCGAGGCCGAGCAGGTCGCACCAGAAGCGCAGCGAGGCGTCGAGGTCCGTCACGCGGACCATGGTGTGCAGATAGCGCATGGTCGTCCGTCCTGGGGAGAGGCGGGGAGGCGGCCTCTATAGCGACCGATGGCCGCGACCGCGACTCACGCCCTGTTTCGGCAGGTGCGCCGGACGGCGACCCCTGCTAGAGCCGGAGCTCAGGCGCCCTCGGGCCCACTATCGGGGACTGTATGCTTCGCAAGCTCTACGACTGGGTCTTCTCCCTGGCCCGCAGCCGGCATGCCACCCCGGCCCTCGCCGTGGTTTCCTTCACCGAAAGCTCCTTCTTCCCGGTGCCGCCCGACGTGATGCTCGGCCCGATGATCCTGGCGCGGCCCGACAAGGCGTATTTCTACGCCACGGTCTGCACCGTCGCCTCCGTGCTGGGCGGCATGCTCGGCTACGCCATCGGCTACTATCTGACCGATATCGGCATGATGATCCTGTCATGGCTCGGCAAGGCCGACACCTTCGAGGCGTCCAAGGCCCTGTTCCAGCAGCACGGGGCCTGGGTCATCCTGATCAAGGGACTGACCCCGATCCCGTTCAAGCTGATCACCATCGCCTCGGGCATCTTCCAGTTCAACTTCCCCCTGTTCGTGGCCCTCTGCGCCATCACCCGGGGCGGCCGGTTTTTCGCCGAGGCCTGGGTGCTGAAACGGTTCGGGCCCGCCGTGCTGGCCGCCGTCGAGAAGCGGCTGGCGATGTGGACGATCATCGGCATCGTGGTGCTGGTCGGAGCGGTGGTGGCGGTGAAGATGCTCTAGGTCCTCCCCCTTCGGGGGAGGGGACCGCGAAGTGGTGGAGGGGGCCTGCGGCGGGCTTCGGCGCACTTTTCAGTCCCCCTCCACCCCCTTCGGGCGGTCCCCCTCCCCGGGGGCTACGCTGGGGGAGGACAGCATCGACGCCGCCCCCGACCCCCGCTATGAACAACGTCCGATGAGAGCGCTGTATCGACTCCTGACGCGGTGGTGGACCGCTTTCGCCCTGGCCGCCTCGCTGGCGCTGCTGGGCGCGGCGCATGCGTTCGAGCGTTTCGGCGGCCTTGCCCCATGCAACCTCTGTCTCAAGCAGCGCGAGGTCTACTGGGGCGCTGTCGCCATCGCCCTCGTCGCCACCCTTTGGCATCTGATCAGCCGGGGCAGCCGCGGCACGCCGCGTATCGCCGCCTTCCTGCTGGCCGTGGTCTTCACCACCGGCGCCACCACGGCGGCGTTCCACATGGGCGGCGAGAACGGCTGGTGGGACCTGCCGGCCACCTGCATGGGCGGCGGTGACGTCACCCTCGAAAGCCTCGCGGCCCTCGCCATGGGGACCGCCCCCACCGCGCCGGTCGTCTACTGCGACGCGGTGACGTGGCGCTTCCTCGGCCTGTCCATGGCAGGATGGAACGTGCTGATCTCGACCGCACTGGCCGTGTTCAGCCTGCTCGCCGCCAAGAGGCCCAAGGATGCCCGTGCGCCCCGACCCTGACTCCCGCCCTGTCCGCCTGCCGCATCCCGGCCGGGGCGCCAGCCGCCGCCGCCGGGCCGAGATCCTGCGCGTCGACCACGCCGGCGAATACGCCGCGGTCCACATCTACCGGGCCCAGAAGGCGGTGTTCGAAGGCCGCCCCGGCAAGGACGCCATCGCCGCCGACATGGGCGAGATGCAGACCCAGGAAGCCGTCCACCTGGCCCGCTTCGAGGCCCTGCTCAACGCCGAACGGGTCCGCCCCACGATGATGACGCCGGTCTGGCGCCTCGCCGCCCTCGGACTCGGCGCTGGCACCGCGCTGTTGGGCGAGAAGGCCGCCCACGCCTGCACCGAGGCGGTCGAGAGCGTGATCGAGGAACACTACGCCGATCAGATCGCCGAGTTGCGCGACCGCGACCCGGACCTCGCCGCCGAGCTGACGAAATTCCGCGACGAGGAACTGGCCCACCACGACCACGCCGTCGAGCACGGCAGCCGCGAAGCGCCCGGCTACAGCCTGCTCAGCGCGGTGATCAAGGCCGGCTGCCGGGCGGCGATCAAGGTGTCGGAGAGGGTCTGACGTCGAACGCCAGCAGCAGCGTCCGCTGGGCCGCATTGTTGTTGTCGTCCGAGAGGATGTAGAGCCGCACGCCGTCGCCGCGCCGCACCGCCGCGATGCCCTCGAAATTGTCGACCGTCGACGGCAGGCTCAGTTCGACCAGCACGGGCCCCAAGGCGCCGTCCGCCGCCATCCGGCGGATACGGCCGCGAACATCGACCGGCGGCCGGAAGCGCCGCTCGACGACCCAGAAGCCGTCGCCGGACGGATCGCGGTCCATGCCGGTAATGCGGTACTCGGTGTCGGGAACCGGCTCGGCGGGCGGAGCGGTCACCACCCGGCACCCTTGGGTCGCGCAGTCCCAGACGCCGCCGGATTCGCCGGCCACGCGCCAGCCGCCGGACGCGGCCGAAATCCCCTCCATGCCGTCGTTCAGCCCGAAGGCGACGTCGGGAGACGCCATCGGCCTCGGGCTTGCGGCGAGCGCCCGTAGCGGCCCGTAGGACCATATCCGGTGGCGGCGCTCGAACGACACGGCCAGGTCGCCGTCGGCGTCGAGGAACAGACCTTCGGCGTCGCCGTCGGCCTTGTCGGTGATCGGCGATCCATCCGGCAGGGTCAGCCGCCGCCAGCGCAGCGCCTCCACGCCCGTCAGCCGGCCGGTGCGGTCGAGGCGCAGCCGCCCGCGCACCAGATCGCCTGCGTCGCTGACCGAGACGAAGTCGTCCTCGTCCAGCAGCTTCAGGTCCGACAGGCTGTGCAGCGGCGAGTCAGCGTCCAGCACCAGTTCGACCCCGCCTGCGAACCGCACCCCCTCGACCAGCATCGCCCCGCCGGGCAATCCCAGCCCGACCGTCCGCACCTCGACCCCGGCCGCAGTCCACCCGCCGTTCGCGCCGTTCCAGAGCGGCGCCGGGACCGCTGTCGCGCAGCCGGCCAGCATCAGGGCCGCGACGACCGCCGCTGTCTTGGGCAGCCTCACGCCGCCCGCCGCCGCCGTTTCGGAGCCGCCTTGGGCTCGCTGTCGAACAGCTCGGCCAGTTTCTCGATCATCACTCCGCCCAGCTGTTCGACGTCGACGATGGTCACCGCCCGCCGGTACCAGCGGGTCACGTCGTGGCCGATGCCGATGGCGATCAGCTCGACCGGCGAGCGGGTCTCGATCTCGGCGATGACCTGCCGCAGGTGTTTGTCCAGATACAGGGCCGCATTGGCCGACTGGGTCGAGTCGTCGACCGGCGAACCGTCCGAAATGACCATCAGGATCTGCCGCGCCTCGGGCCGGGCCTTGAGCCTTTCGTGCGCCCAGGTCAGGGCCTCGCCGTCGATATTCTCCTTCAGCAGCCCCTCGCGCATCATCAGGCCGAGGTTCTTCTTGGCTCGTCGCCACGGCGCGTCCGCCGACTTGTAGATGATATGCCGCAGGTCGTTCAGCCGCCCCGGATGGGCCGGCTTGCCGGCGCTGATCCAGGCTTCGCGAGACTGGCCGCCCTTCCACGCCCGGGTGGTGAAGCCGAGGATCTCGACCTTGACCCCGCATCGTTCCAGCGTCCGCGCCAGGATGTCGGCGCACACCGCCGCCACCATGATCGGCCGGCCTCGCATCGAGCCGGAGTTGTCCAGCAGCAGGGTCACCACCGTGTCGCGGAACGGGCTCTCGCTCTCGGCCTTGAAGCTCAACGGCGAGGTCGGGTCGGTGATGATCCGGGTCAGCCGGGCGGTGTCCAGGACACCCTCTTCCAGATCGAAGGCCCAGCTGCGGTTCTGCTGCGCCATCAACCGGCGCTGCAGCTTGTTGGCCAACCGCGCCACCACGGACGACAGCGCCGTCAGCTGCTGGTCCAGCAGCGACCTCAGCCGCTCCAGCTCGTTCGGATCGCACAACTCCGAGGCGTCGATGGTCTCGTCGTGGGCGGTGGTGAAGACGCGGTAGGCGTCGACCGGCCGTCCGTCGTCGCCGACCTCCTGCCGGTTCGGCAGGGCCCCCTCGTTGACCTCGGGGCCCTCGTCCGAGGCGTCGCCGTCCGGTTCGGCGGGCGCGCCGTCGGGGCGGGAGTCACGCTCGTCGCCCGAGGTCTGGTCGTCGCTCGAGCCGTCCATCGACTGGCCCTCGCCGCCACCGGCGTCGTCTTCCGCGTCCTGATCGTCGGCGGCGTCCTGATCCTGCGGATCGGGCTCATCCTCGCCCTTGTCTTCCGACGTATCGTCGCCGCGCCCGTCGCCCGGATCGAGGTCCAAGGCTCTCAGCACGTCCTTCAGCCGTTCGGCGAAGGCGGTCTGGTCGTCGGCTACGTCCGCCAGGGCGTCGATCTTCGCGCCCGCCTTGTTCTCCAGATCGCCGCGCACCAGGTCCAGCAGCGCCCCCGCCCCGTCCGGCGCCCGCTGCCCGGTCAGCCGTTCGCGGACCAGCAGCGCCACCGCCTCCGCCGCCGGAACCCGCTCCGCCTCGCTGACCCGCAGTGCGCCGGTGCGCTCCAGCCGGGTCAGCAGCGCCGCGTTCATATTGGCCCGCACCCCGGCCAGCGAGCGCGAACCCACGGCCTCGACCCGCGCCTGTTCGACCGCCTCGAACACGTCGGCGGCCTGGCTGTCGGCGGGCCGCAGGCGGGCGTGCAGCCCCTCGTCGTGGTTGGCCAGCCGCAGCGCCAGCCGGTCGGCCTGTCCGCGCAGCGATGCGCTCTCGGGCCCGGCGGGGTCACGCAGCGGATGGGGCAGGGTCAGGACGCCGTCGGTCAGCTTCGGCCCGTCGGAGCCGAACACCACCTCCAGCTCAGACTGCTCGGCCAGCGCCCGCGCGGCGTGGGCCAGGGCGCGCTTGAAGATTTCGGCGGGGGTTTCTGCGGAGGCCATGGCGTCCGGTCAGCCTTTCGCCTTCAGTGCGCCTCGGGCGGCCGCGCGGCGGGGCTGAAATATTCGCTCTCGTTCTTCGGCCGCGCCGACAGCACGAAGCGCCGGTCGCAGTAGCCGCACTCGACGAAGTCATCCTCGCCCATATCCATATAGACCAGTGGATGGCCGAGGGCGCCGCCGCCGCCGTCGCAGGCCACACGCTTGGTCGAGACCACGATCTCTTCCGGCGGCGGGATGATCGCATCGGGATGGCGGGGCGGCATGATCGACCTTGGGGCTGGGAAGACGCGTCGGTGCGATTTCCTAGGCGGGCCCGCCGCCGCCGTCAAACCTCGCGAGGTCGGCGCCGGAACATCCGGTCGAACAGCGCCTTGCGCCGCTTGAACAGGGTCCAGCCGAGGCAGCCCGCCGCCACCCACAGACCGATCTCCCCGATCACGGCCGCCGGGCCTCCGAAGATCAGCAGGTCGCGCATCGCGATCTCCCCCATCCGGTTGAGCACCAGCAGCGCCGTGAAGACGCCGTAGCCGAGCAGGCAAAAGCCGAAGGCGGTCCAGCCGATCATTTTGGTCCGGGACATCGTCACAATCCGTCAAGCAAGCTGTTCATAATGACAAGGACGCTAGACAGCTGCCAGGTCAGTGTCAAGCGTCTTTGACAGCGTGCCGCAGGGCTTGGCCCGGGGCCGCCTCGCGCCTACCTAGGCGGACCGCTCCGCTGAAAGCCGCCGATGACTGAACACACCCCGCTGCCCGTCAACGCCATCGAGGTGCGCGGGCTGGAGAAGACCTACGCCGGATCGAAGAAGGCCCCGCCCAAGACGGCCCTGCGCGGCGTCGACCTGGTCATTCCGCGCGGCTCGATGTTCGGCCTGCTCGGTCCGAACGGCGCCGGCAAGTCGACCCTGATCAACGTCCTCGCCGGTGTGGTCAACAAGACCGGCGGCACCGCCGCCATCTGGGGCCGCGACATCGACAAACAGCCCCGCGACGCCCGCGCCGCGCTCGGCGTGGTGCCGCAGGAGATCGTCGCCGACGTCTTCTTCACCCCGCGCGAGGCGCTCGAGGTCCAGGCCGGCTTCTACGGCGTGCCCGCCCACGAGCGCCGCTCCGATGAACTGCTCGCCGCCCTCGGCCTCAGCGACAAGGCCCACGCCTATGTCCGCGCCCTGTCCGGCGGCATGAAGCGCCGGCTTATGGTGGCCAAGGCCCTGGTCCACAATCCGCCGATCCTGATCCTCGACGAGCCCACCGCCGGCGTCGACGTCGAGCTGCGCCGTCAGCTCTGGGACTACGTCCGCCGCATCAACGCCGAGGGCGTCACCATCCTGCTGACCACCCACTATCTGGAGGAGGCGCAGGAGCTCTGCGACACCATCGCCATCATGAACCGCGGTCAGGTGGTGGCCTGCGAGCCGACGCCCCAGCTGCTCCGCCGCCTCGACACCCGCAATGTGATCGTCACGCCGGAGCATGAACTGGACGGTCCGCCGACGCTGAAGGGTTTCGAGGTCACGGCCCGCTCAAACGGCGCCTTCGCCGTCACCTACCGTAAGGGGCAGTCCTCGGTGGAGCAGGTCCTCGCCGCCGTCCGCGCCGCCGGCGTGACCATCGCCGACATCTCGACGGAGGATCCCGATCTCGAGGATGTGTTTCTCGCCCTGACCTACGGGGATGCGGGGCAGGGGGATCCGACGAAGGATTGAGCCGGGCGAAAGGCCGTCCCGGCCGCTCAGTCGATATCGACGACCAGTTTCCGATCGGTCGAGCGCCGGCTCTGCGACGCCTCCGGCCGCCGCGCCCGGCGCCGGTCCGGACCGAAATACCCGTCCAGCTTCACAAAGGGACGGGGTTTCAGGATCAAGCCCTGCAGCCTGTCGATCAAGGCCTTGGCCGTGACGGGCTTGACGAGAAACTCGGTCACGCCCGCGTCCCTCGCCTCAAGGATGCGGTGCCGGTCCGCATGGCCGGTCAGCATGATGACCGGAAGGAACGGGTCCGGGGTGTCGGGACTGTTCCGCACACGCCGCACGAACTCGGCGCCGTTCAGCGGCTCCATCTTGTAGTCGACGATGGCGACATCCACCGGCTCGGTTTGCAGAATGGCCATGGCCGCCTCTGCATCTCCGGCCCCATGAATACGGCGGATGCCCACGCCCTCCAGAATCGATGCCGTGATCGCCCGCATCTCTGAGCGGTCGTCAAGGATCAGGACGGAAAGCGAGCCGAGTCCGGACATGAGACGACAGTAGATGCTCTGTCTTAAAGGGTGGTGACTCCGACATTCGGCGCCGGCGCTAGACCACCATAACCGTTCCGATGAGCAGCCGCGAACCGCGCCGTCCCAGCGTGCGGTCCGTCGCCGCCTGCAGTTGGGCGACCAACCGTTCGACCTCCGGCGGGGCGCCCGGAAGCAGCCCGTTCGCCGACTGCTGCACCACTTGGGCATAGGCCGCCCTCAGCCGCGGGGCCGACTGTGCCGCCCGGGTGCGCAACGCCGCGTCGGGCGTATCCAGCCCCGTCTCGACGGTCATCACGCCGCGTCGGCCGCCCGGGCGGATCACCGTGGCGGTGATGGTCGGCAGCCGCATATAGCTGGCCTGGGGCGCGCCGCCGCCGCCGCCGCCTCCAGTCTTGCGGGCGGTGTCCTTCAGTCCGAGCAGGGCGCGACGATCCATGCGCCAACCCTGACATGCAGCATTTAAGGGGCGGTTACGCCGCGGCCTCGACCGCCTTCGGTTCCATCGCCTTCAGGTCCAGCAGGGCGAACAGCGCCGCGTCTTCGTCCTGCTCCGGGTTAGGCGTGGTCAGCAGCTTGCCGCCGACGAAGATGGAGTTGGCGCCCGCCAGGAAGCACAGCGCCTGCATTTCCGGGCTCATCGTCTCGCGCCCGGCCGACAGCCGCACCATGGCTTTCGGACAGACCAGCCGCGCCACCGCCACCGTGCGCACGAACTCGATCGGATCGATCTCGCCCTCCCGCTTGACCCGGTCGCCCAGTGGGGTGCCCGTCACCGGCACCAGCGCATTGACCGGCAGGCTGTCGGGATGCTCGGGCAGGGTGGCGAGGGCGTGCAGCAGCCCGGCCCGGTCGCGCCGCGCCTCGCCCATGCCGACGATGCCGCCGCAGCAGGTGCTCATCCCGGCGTCCCGCACATGGGCCAGCGTATCCAGCCGGTCCTGATACGTCCGCGTCGTCACCACCTCGGCGTAATACTCCGGCCCGGTGTCCAGGTTATGGTTGTAGTAATCCAGCCCCGCCGCCTTCAGCTGCCGCGCCTGATCCGCCGTCAGCATGCCCAGCGTCGCGCAGGTCTCCAGCCCCAGCGCCTTCACCCCGGCGATCATCGACGCCAGCTTCGGCGTATCGCGATCCTTCAGCTCGCGCCACGCCGCCCCCATGCAGAAGCGCGACGCGCCGCCGGCCCGGGCCGCCATGGCCTCGGCCAGCACGGCCTGGGCGTCCATCAGCTTTTCGGCCTTCACCCCGGTCCGGAAACTGGCCGACTGCGAGCAGTAGCCGCAGTTCTCGGCGCAGCCGCCGGTCTTGATCGACAGCAGCTGGCTCTTCTGCACTTCGGACGGGTCGAACCAGCGCCGGTGCACGGTCGCCGCCTCGAACACCAGTTCCATGAAGGGCCGGGCGAACAGCCCTTCAACCTCGTCGAGGGTCCAGTCGTGGCGCGGAATCGCAAGGTCGTATGTCATGGGGCTGCTTCCTGACGCAGGGCGCGAACCGCGGCAAGCCCGGCCGGCTACACGTCCATGATGATCTCGCCGCGCTTCAGGTCGATCACCACCCTTTCGAACACGCCCAGCACGTCGACGCCCATCAGCATCGCCGGCGTGTCCGCCAGCCCGAGCAGCCGGAAGATGTGAAAGTCGCCCATCAGCACGGCCAGCCGGTCCAGCACCAGCTCGTCGAAATGCACGGCCGACACCACCATGGCCTGGGCCAGCGCCGCCCGCCCCGTCGGCGATTGCACCAGAGCGTTTCCGGATGATCCGTCACGGGTCTGAAACGGTCGCGCGCCGGCCGCTTCGGCGAGCGGCGGATTGATCAGGGTGACCTGGGCGCCGGTGTCGACGACCGCCTGCACCGGCTGGCCGCGGACCAGCGCGTCCAGAACCATGAGATTGGCGCCGCCCCCCTGCGGCGGCTGGAACCGGACCCGCGGCCGGACCACGCCGAGGAACTGGTCGGGATCGGGGCGGGACCGGTTGATCGACGATCGTCCCTGCCCGCGGAAACGCATGACCAGCCGTTGCTCCGCCAGCAGGTCGAGGCCGAGCAGACCATCCAGCCCGATCAGCCCGGCGCGCGTCCCCACCGCCATCCGCGCCTCCTCCACCGACAGCGCTCCGCTGGACAGGGTTCGCGCCCGCACGGCCGGCACGCGCTCGACACCGATCACGGTGTGCATGTCCAGTTCGCCCGCCGCCGCGATGCCCAGCGGCCCCACCAGATCGCTGGCCACGACAGAGGCGCTCGCCGCCGTGTCGACGGCGAAGCGGAACGGCCCCTGATCATTGATGAAGACCGGCACGGTCGAGCGATGCACGCGGTCGGTCGTCTGATCGGCGCGGAACTCGTCGATCTGTATTTCCTGGGCGAGGCTCAGGCCGGGCGCGGCCAAGGCCGCCAGCAGGGCGCCGCCCAGAGCGCGGCGGTTCAGTCGGTATGCCGTCATCACGCACCTCCCGGCCGGAAGGGTCGCACGGATAACGCCGGCCCGCGACCCGGCGACGGCTTTCTGTCCGAAGCTTCATATAAGGATATCCTTATATGTTCATTGCCCCTCGGCGGAGAGCGGGCTATAGCGGCGCCCACCGAAACACGCGCCCCCGACTCCAGCCAGAGGCCTTCATGACCGACTACATCGTCCGCGACATTTCCCTAGCCCCCTACGGGAACAAGGAGATCGCCATCGCCGAAACCGAAATGCCCGGCCTGATGGCGCTGCGGTCGGAGTTCGGCAAGGAGCAGCCGCTGAAGGGCGCCCGCATCGCCGGCTCGCTGCACATGACCATCCAGACGGCGGTGCTGATCCAGACGCTGGAAGCCCTCGGCGCCGAAGTGCGCTGGGCCTCGTGCAACATCTATTCGACCCAGGACCACGCCGCGGCCGCCATCGCCGCCGCCGGCACCCCGGTGTTCGCCACCAAGGGCGAGACGCTGGAAGAGTACTGGGACTACGCCCACAAGATCTTCGAATGGGCCGACGGCGGCTATCCGAACCTGATCCTCGACGACGGCGGCGACGCCACCCTGCTGTGCGTGCTCGGTCCCAAGGCCGAGAAGGACGCCAGCGTTCTCGACAAGCCGGAAAACGAGGAGGAGGAGGCCCTCTTCGCCGTGATGAAGCGGTACCTGAAAGAGAAGCCCGGCTTCTATTCGGCCATCCGCGACGCCATCGGCGGCGTCTCGGAAGAGACCACCACCGGCGTCCACCGCCTCTACCAGATGGCCGAGCGCGGCGAACTGCCGTTCCCCGCCATCAACGTCAACGACAGCGTCACCAAGTCCAAGTTCGACAACCTCTACGGCTGCCGTGAAAGCCTTGTCGACGCCATCCGCCGCGGCACCGACGTCATGCTGTCGGGCAAGGTTGCGGTGGTCTGCGGCTATGGCGACGTGGGCAAGGGCTCGGCCGCCTCGCTGCGCCAGGGCGGCGCCCGGGTGAAGGTCACCGAGATCGACCCGATCTGCGCCCTGCAGGCCGCCATGGAGGGTTATGAGGTCGTCACCCTCGAAGAAGCGGCCGGCGAGGCTGACATCTTCGTCACCGCCACCGGCAACAAGGACGTCATCACCGTCGACCACATGCGGGCGATGAAGAACAACGCCATCGTCTGCAACATCGGCCACTTCGACTCCGAGATTCAGGTCGCCGGCCTGAAGAACATGAAGTGGGACGAGATCAAGCCCCAGGTCGACCACGTCGAATTCCCCGACGGCAAGAAGATCATCCTGTTGTCCAAAGGCCGTCTGGTGAACCTCGGCAACGCCACGGGCCACCCGTCCTTCGTGATGAGCGCCAGCTTCACCAACCAGACGCTGGCCCAGATCGAGCTGTGGACCAACAAGTCGAAGTACGAGAACCAGGTCTACGTCCTGCCCAAGCACCTCGACGAAAAGGTCGCCATGCTCCACCTCGGTAAGCTGGGCGCGAAGCTGACGACGCTCTCGAAGGAACAGGCCGACTACATCTCGGTGCCTGCTCAGGGCCCGTTCAAGCCCGATCACTACCGCTACTAGGTTCGTCCCGGTCCGTCCGCCGTCGCCGGCGGGCGGGCCGCATACGGAACCACAGCAGCACGAAGCCGGACAGGACGACGATGGTCGATGCCGCTGCGGTGACGATGATCAGCGGGTGGTTGAAGTCTTCCCCGTCGTCCCAGTCCATCACGTGCAGCCGCCACAGCAGGTCGAAGAACCGCCATATCTCCGAGCGCCGGGTCAGGACCTCTCCGGTCTCGGGCGACAGGTAGAAGCTGGTCCGCTCCCGGTCGTCGAAGTCGACCCGCCACAACGGCCCCTTGCGCCCGGTCTCCTCCGGAGCCTCGGGCAGGAAGGTCGCCGATACCGGCTTGCCCGGCCCCGCATAGCCGAGCAACGCCAGCCGCCGGGCTTCCGGTCCGTCCAGCGGCGGCAAGGGCCGGCCGTCGACCGCCGAGACGGTGACCGGCTCGCCCTCGAGCGGCGTCAGGGTCCAAACGGGGCCGCGCCGGGTGGTCCGGATTTCCGCCTTGCTGAAGCCCGCCACCCCGGCGGCCCGCGCCGCCTCGGCCGCGCCGATCACGCCGGCCGGATCGACCGCAACGGCCGGAGCTTCTGCGATCCGGTGCTCGCTGCGGACCTTCTCGATAGGCATCATCGTCATCAGCATGCCGCCGCCCACCCAGAACAGCACCTGGACCCCGACAATGAGCGCCAGCCATTTGTGGACCTGGCTCGACCAGCGGGAAATCTTCACCGGGAGGCTCGCTCGCTGCGTGGGGACTGCCCGCGCTAGCACGGCTGGACGGCTCTGTCCGCCTCCTGTCTCCGGAAAACCAACCGGTGTTCCGGAAGGCCTCGTGGCGGCGGTCAGGCGTCTAGGTTTGATCCAGCAGCCTCCGGACTCGGAGGCCCAGCGCTGCCGCCGAGAACGGCTTGCCCAGCAGTTGGACCCCGGCGTCCAGGCGTCCATTGTGGACAATAGCGTTGGCCGTATAGCCGGTGGTGAACAGCACCTTCGCTCCCGGCTGGATGGCGGCGACGGCGTCTGCGACGCGCCGACCGTTCATGCCCTCGGGCAGGATCACGTCGGTGAAAAGCAGATCAATGCGCTCGCCCTCGGCGAGATTGATCGCCTCGCTGCCCGAGGCGGCGCTTAGAACCCTATATCCGAGGTCCGAGAGCACGCCGGTGCTGAAGCCGCGCAGGTCGTCGTGGTCTTCGACCACAAGGATCGTTTCGGACCCGCCATGGACCCTCTCCGGTTCCGGGTCGTGGTCCGACGGGCCGGAGTTTGGTGCGGAAACCAGCCTCGGAAGGTAGACTTTCACCGTCGTCCCTTCGCCGGACTCGCTGTAAATCTTGATGTGTCCCGAGGATTGTCGAACGAAGCCATAGACTTGGCTGAGGCCGAGTCCGGTGCCCTTGCCGACTTCCTTGGTCGTGAAGAAGGGCTCGAAGACCTGGGCCAGGGCATCCTCGGGAATGCCGCATCCGGTGTCGCTGACCGCGATCAGGACATATTGGCCGGCGGTCACCGGCTCTGTGATGCCCTCCACATAGGCGTCATCCAGGAAGGCGTTTGACGTCTCGATAGTCAGACGGCCTCCGTCCGGCATCGCGTCCCGCGCATTGATAGCGAGATTCATCAACGCGTTTTCGAGCTCGCCGGGATCGGCCTGGGTCAGCCAGAGGCCGGCCCCGTTCACGGTTTCCAAGCTGACGGTCTCTCCCAGCGTCCGCTGGAGCATGTCGGCCAAGCCGGTCACGAGCTGACCCGCATCGAGGGGCTTGGGATCGAGCGGCTGTCGTCGGGCGAAGGCGAGCAGCCGTTTCGTCAAGGTTGCCGCCTTCTGCGCGCCCTGCATGGAGAGTGAAGTCGCCCGCTCGATCCTTTGGGCGGGGCCGGAGGCATCGATGAACGCGACCTGTTTCTGGATGGCCTCCAACCCGCCCATGACAACGGTGAGCAGGTTGTTGAAGTCGTGGGCGACGCCGCCTGTCAACTGACCGATGGCTTCCATCTTCTGTGTCTGTCGAAGCGCGGCTTCCGCCTTCATGCGCTCGGCGATCTCGTCCTGGACCCGCAGCTCCAGCGTTTCGTTCAGCAGACGAAGCTCATCGTTCAAACGTGCTGCATCCGACAACGCATCCCGGAGCGCCAGAGCGTTGCTCGCCAGGCCCGCGCGCGCACGGTCCAGGGACGACGCCAGCGCGGTGGCGCGACGGGTTGCATCTCCCGACGATTGGGCGCTGGCCGAAGCGGACTCTTCGCGGAGCTCAGACCGGAGCAGCGCAAGCAGCGTATCGGCGGCGTCGGCGAGTTCGGAGGCGCGCACCTGGGGCTGCCCGCCAATGATCATCAAGACCGAGCTGTCATCCGCAATGCATACATCGGCCGCAGACATGTGCCGGGCGTCAGGATAGGCGACGGTTGCACGGACTTCCCCCGCGTTTTCGCAGCGAGCCAGCAACTCGGCCCAGGTCGGGCCTCCCGGAAGCGTCTGTCGAAAGCCGGGCGCGGGTCGCAGCACGCCCAATTCCGGATCCGGCAGCAGGATGAGGAAGTCGATTGCGCCCAGGCGTTTCGCCAGGGCGGCCGCCTCGCGCGAGCGACTCCGCCGGTCGGCAAGGGCCGAGAGCAGCCGGATCAAATCATGGCCGCTTGGGGAGGTCACGCAGGAACAACAACCACCACAGCCGTGCAATTGTGGAAGCCTTCGAACTGGCCCTCTGCCCGGGCGATCTGACCGTGGGTGTTGCACCCGACAAGGTCGGCTCCGGCGAGCTGTTTGCGCACGGTTTCGACCTCTTCGCCGAACTGATCGCCCATCCGCAGTCGGGTCGCCACGCAGTCAAAGAAGAGCGCCGCCTGTGGCTTCGATCCTCCCAATGCAGCCAAGGCCGCCTGGGCAGCCTCCTGGGCCGCATCGACGGCTGACGCCGCTGAGGCGCGCATGATGTAGACCACAGCGCCTGCCGGCACCTCCGCCGCGCAAAGAACCGACCCGTCGGGAAGGATTCCGAGCGGCACGCGCAGGCGGTGGGACTCGCCGTTTTCAATGCCGAGAATGTTGTGAAGGAAGAACGGGATCGGAGCCTCACGGTCCAGGCTTTGACCTGTCGTAGCGGCGTGCGCTTCGAAAATTTCCGCAGCTGGCAGGCCGTTGAGACTGATGAGTCGCATCCCCTCGGCTTCAGTAACCCGGAACGGAGTGGATGCAGGCGCCCACCCATGGCGCACCCCGACGCCGATAGGCTTCGTCGTAAGCATTTCCAGGGCGACGGCGGCTCCATTCAGCACCTCCCGGCCCAGGAACACAGAGGTGCGCTGGAACTGGGCGTTGTCTCCGGCGCCGCCGCCAAAGAATTGGTACTGACCTCCGGTCGCGAGCGTGAGCTCGTCCACCAACAGGTCCGCATGGCCCGCCAGGGCGTCAGTCATCACGAGGGCGGACCGGTGAGGGAAGGCGTAGTCGGTGAGCGGCGTGAAGCCGGATGTAATCTGCCGGGCTGCAGACGCCGCGCCACCGGCCACATCGCGGGCTACGCCAACGCCGAAGCGCACATCGTCGCCGGCCAGGCCGAGGGCGCAGGCCAAGCCCTCGCCGCGCTCTTGGTTCATGAACTCGCCCGCCGATGAAGCGCCGACCACCAGCGCTGAGGGACAATGAACGGCGAGCTCATCCAGAAGAGCCGGGTGATCGTAGGAGGGGGCGGCGAAGACCATGAGGGCCTGCGGCTCCCGGCCCAACGCGCGGGTGATCTCGACCGCCAGCCGCCGTGCGGCCTCACGGGCGTCGTCGACGTCAGTGGACGCTGCTGCGGTTTGCATGGTGTTCCCCTCACTTCACCGGCGTGGCGCCGGGAACGTCCGGCCCCTGCCTGAGTTCCGGGCGACCCCGCACAAACTGTCCCGGCCTCTTCGCACGGTAGAGCGCCTCCAACCCGGGCGCCGGTCAGATGTCGGCCGCCGCCGCTGGCGCTGCGCCCGGCGCGGGCCTAGAAGGCCCTCATGGGAACCGTATTCGACATCCTGATTTTCGTCGCCATCGCGGCCGTCGCCGTCACCCTCGGCTTCGGCATCCACTCGCTCTACCGCACAGGCCCGGAGGCGCGCTCGCGCTCCAACAAGCTTATGCGCCTGCGGGTGGCGCTGCAGGCTCTCGCCGTGGCGCTGTTGCTCGTCGCCATGTGGTGGAAATCGACGCAGGGAGCCTGATCGGATGGTCGTCCTCAACCGCATCTATACGAAGACGGGCGATGCCGGGCAGACGCGGCTGGCCTCCGGCGCTCCCGTACCCAAGACCGACCCCCGCGTCGACGCCTATGGCGCCGTCGATGAACTGAACGCCGTCCTCGGCGTGGCCAGGCTGCATTCGGGCCAGAACGACCGCATCGACGCCATGCTGGCCCGCATCCAGAACGAGCTGTTCGATCTCGGCGCCGACCTCGCCACGCCGCACGATCCGGCTCCGAAATGGGAGGCGCTGCGCATCGTCGACGGCCAGATCGAACGGCTCGAAGCCGAGATCGACTGGATGAACGAGTGCCAGAAGCCGCTCGACAGCTTCATCCTGCCCGGCGGTTCGCCCCTGTCGGCCCACTTGCATCTGGCCCGCACCGTCTGCCGCCGGGCCGAGCGCGACGCGATCCGCGCCGTCGAGGCCGGCCGCGACCTGTCGCCGGCGGCCCTGCGCTATCTCAACCGCCTGTCGGATCACCTGTTCGTCGCCGCCCGCCGGGCCAACGCCCACGGCGCCGACGACGTCAAATGGGTTCCCGGCGCGACCCGCTGACTACTGTTTCTCGAGCGCGGCGCGCTGACGGGCGGCCTCGGCGTCCTTCGCCGCCCGCGCCGCGGCCAGTCGATCCTCGATATCGATCAGTTCGCGGTTCTTGGCGTCCGAGGCCTCGGCCCGGCTTTGTCCGATCGGCCGGCCGGTGATTTCGGCGATCGAGATCGGGGTGGCGCAGATTTCCGTCTCCCGGTCCCACCAGCCTCCGCCCTGCTCGCACCGGTCCTCGGGCGCGATCACCAGCGCCCGCCACGCGAACATTCCGCCCAGCAGCACCGCGAAGGTGGCCAGGAAGATCACGCTCAGTCGCTTCATGGTCAGCAGGCGATGCATCGATGATTTCCATTCTCGGTCAGGCGGGGGCAACGGCCCCGTTGACGCGGCGTTACGTTGACAGGCCGGGACAGGCGTTCCATTCCCTGCCCGCACATTCCGGCGATCTCATGGACAGCGCAATGAAGGTACTCGTCCCCGTCAAACGGGTGATCGACTATAACGTCAAGGCCCGCGTCAAGGCGGACCAGAGCGGCGTCGATCTGGCCAACGTCAAGATGAGCATGAACCCGTTCGACGAAATCGCCGTCGAAGAAGCGGTCCGGCTCAAGGAAGGCAAGGAGCATCACGCGGCGGGCACGGCGACCGAGATCGTCGTCGTCTCCATCGGCGTGACCCAGGCCCAGGAGACCATCCGCACCGCCCTGGCCATGGGGGCGGATCGCGGCCTGCTGATCCAGTCCGACTCCGACCTCGAGCCCCTCGCCGTCGCCAAGCTGCTCAAGGCCGTGGTCGACGAGGAGAAGCCCGACCTGGTCCTGATGGGCAAGCAGTCGATCGATGGCGACAACAACGCCGTCGGCCAGATGCTCGCCGCCCTGCTCGACTGGCCCCAGGCCACCTTCGCCGGCAAGCTGGTCATCGAAGGCGGCAAGGCCACCGTCACCCGCGAAGTCGACGGCGGTTTGCAGACCCTCGCCGCAACCCTGCCGGCCGTGGTCACCGTCGACCTGCGCCTCAACACGCCGCGCTACGCCTCCCTGCCCAACATCATGAAGGCCAAGAAGAAGGAGATCGCCATCAAGGCGGTCGCCGACTACGGCGTCGACACCGCCGCCCGCCTGAAAGTCCTCAAGGTCACCGAACCGCCGAAACGCGCGGGCGGGATCAAGGTCACCGACGCGGCCGATCTGGTCGCCAAACTCAAGACCGCGGGGGTGCTGTAATGGCCGTTCTCGTCATCGCCGACCGCGACGGGGATACCGTCCGCGACACCACCCACAAGACCGTCACCGCCGCCGCCAAACTGGGCGGAGATGTCGACATCCTCGTCGTCGGCCAGGGCTCGAAGGCCGCCGCCGACGCCGCCGCGAAGATCGCCGGGGTGCGCAAGGTCCTGCTGGCCGAGAGCGACGCCCTGTCGCACCAGCTGGCCGAGGCCGTCGAGGCCACGGTCCTCGGCCTCGCCGACGGCTACGACGCCATCCTCTCGCCGGCCACCACCGACGGCAAGAACTACATGCCGCGCATCGCCGCGAAGCTCGACGTCGCCCCCATCTCCGACATCGTCGAGGTGGTCAGCGCCGACACCTTCACGCGCCCGATCTACGCCGGCAACGCCCTGGAGACGATCCAGACCTCCGACGCGAAAAAGGTCATCACCGTCCGCCCGACCGCCTTCGACGCGGCCGGCGAGGGCGGATCCGCCTCCGTGGAATCGGTGAAGGGCGCCGACGCCGGCGAGGCCGCCTTTGTCAGCGAGGAGATGGTCAAGTCGGACCGTCCCGAGCTCGGCGCCGCCAAGATCGTCGTCTCCGGCGGCCGGGCCCTCGGTTCGGCGGAAGAGTTCCACGCCGTCATGGACCCCTTGGCCGACAAACTGGGCGCCGCCGTCGGCGCCTCGCGCGCCGCCGTCGACGCCGGCTACGCCCCCAACGATTACCAGGTCGGCCAGACCGGCAAGGTCGTCGCCCCGGGCCTCTACATCGCCATCGGCATCTCGGGCGCCATCCAGCACCTCGCCGGCATGAAGGACTCCAAGATCATCGTCGCCATCAACAAGGACGCCGACGCCCCGATCTTCCAGGTCGCCGACTTCGGCTGGGTCGCGGACTATAAGACCGCGGTGCCGGAACTGATGAAGGCGCTGGGCTGAACCAGTGAAGCTGCCGAGAGGCGAGGATGCGATCATTCTCGCGGGAAAGGTCGAAGCCTACTGCCTCGATACGACGCACCGGATCGGTGGGTCGAAGGCGCGTGTCTTTTCCGCCGCGCTAGGCCTCACCGCGCGCGACGGCGATCTCCTCAAGCAGGCCTTGACGTCCGCTGCGCGGTCGCAAGACGCTGTGCTCGTCCGGCGCGACCGATACGGCGACCACTATCGGATCGACTTCCGACTCCGCCATGCGGGCCGGGAGAGAACAGTCCGCAGCGGCTGGACGATCCGGGAGGCTGGAGGTCCGCCTTATCTGACGACCGCCTTCGTGCTATCCTCCTCCCATGATTGAGGAACTGGATGTCGTCGCCTTGAAGCGTGATCGCGCCGACCTTGGCCTCAAGGCCGGGGACGAAGGCGCCGTCGTGCTGGTGTATGGGGACCAGGCCTGTGAGGTCGAATTCGTCAATCCTGATGGGTCCACCCGGGTGATGACCGCCTTTCCGGTCGCGGACCTCGACGTGATCTGGCGCGCCGCGGATCATCAGCCCGCGACCCCGGACCAGCGCGCTGCCGGCTAGGCTCCCCGTCCGCCTCACCCCCGGCGCCTCTTCCGACCGCATCGACGGCTGGGACGTCGACGCCGACGGCCGTCCCGTGCTCAAGGTCCGCGTCCGCGCCCGCCCGGTCGAGGGCGAGGCCAACGCCGCCCTACTGAAACTGCTGGCCAAAACCCTCGGCGTGCCGAAATCCGCGGTCAGCCTCGACCGCGGCGGCCAGTCGCGCACCAAGATGACTTCGGTCGCCGGCCTCTCGGACCTCGACCTGCGCTCCCGCCTTACCGATCTGTAATGTTTCCGCCTTTGACGGGACGGGCGAGAGGCCGTTGTAATCCGTCCCGACCGGCGCCCCACTCTCCATCCCGGGCGCATCAGGGGGATGTTTCGATGAGATTCCAACGCCTGCGGGGCGCCAGCCTCGCCGCCTTGGCCTGCGTGGCCCTGACCGCCTGCGCCACCACCGGAAGCAATGGTTCGAACGGCGACGCCTCCGACAACGGCGACGCCGAAGCCTCCGACGCCCTCGCCCCCGGCCTCGACTTCGCCGCCAACCCCGACCCCTTCCCCTCCACCTATCGCGGCCTGCCGCGCGAGAACCTCGCCATCGTCGGCGGGACGGTCTTCACCGGCGCCGGCCAGCGCATCGACAACGGCGTGGTCATCGTCACCGACGGCCGCGTCGCCGCCGTCGGCGGAGCGGGCACCGCCATTCCCGCCGGCCACCGCCGCGTCGACGCCGCCGGCCGCTACGTCACTCCCGGCGTGATCGACACCCACAGCCACCTCGGCGTCTATCCCTCGCCCGGCGTGCAGGGCATGAGCGATGGCAACGAGGCGACCCAGCCCAACACCGCCGAGGTCTGGGCCGAACACTCCCTCTGGCCCCAGGACCCCGGCTTCAACGCCGCCCGCGCCGGCGGCGTCACCACCCTCCAGATCCTTCCCGGCTCGGCCAACCTGTTCGGCGGCCGCGGCGTCACCGTCCGCAACATCCCCTCGGTGACCATGCAGGGCATGAAGATGCCCGGCGCCCCCTACGGCCTGAAGATGGCCTGCGGCGAGAACCCCAGCCGCGTCTACGGCGGCCGCAACTCGTCGCCCGCCACCGGCATGGGCAATGTCGCCGGCTATCGCGCCGCCTTCATCGCCGCGCGCGAGTACAAGGCCAAATGGGACAAGTGGCGCGAGGACGGCGAGGGCTCGCCCCCGACCCGTAACCTCGAACTGGAAACCCTCGCCGGTGTCCTCGACGGCTCGGTGCTGATCCAGAACCACTGCTACCGCGCCGACGAGATGGCGGTGATGATCGATGTGGCCAAGGAATTCGGCTACAGGATCACCGCCTTCCACCACGCCATCGAGGCCTACAAGGTCGCGCCCCTGCTGGCCCGCGAAGGCATCTGCGCCGACATGTGGACCGGCTGGTGGGGCTTCAAGATGGAGGCCCTCGACGCGGTCGAGGCCAACGCCGCCCTCGTCGACGCCCCGGCCGGCTCCTGCGCCGTCATCCACTCCGACGACGCCGAACTGACCCAGCGCCTCAACCAGGAGGCCGCCGCCGCCCTCGCCGCCGGCCGCCGCATCGGCATGGACATCCCGGAAGAACGGGCCATCGGCTGGATCACCCTCAACCCGGCCCGTTCGCTCGGCATCGCCGACCAGACCGGCTCGCTCGAGGCCGGCAAGCGCGCCGACGTGGTCATCTGGAGCGCCAATCCGTTCAGCGTCTACGCCCGCGCCGATCAGGTCTTCATCGACGGCGGCCTCGCCTTCGACCGCTTCAACCCGGCCTACCAGCCGGTCTCCGACTTCGAACTGGGCCAGCCCGGCTACGGCGTGTCCGCCGCTAACGTGACGCAGGGAGCCCGCTGATGCGCCTCAGGACCCTCATCCTCGCCGCCGCCTCGGCGGTCGCCATCGCCTCTCCCGCTCTCGCCCAGGAACTGACCGCCATCACCGGCGGCCGCGTCCTGACCGGCACGTCCGTCATCGAGAACGGCACGGTGGTCATCCAGAACGGCCGCGTCGTCTCGGTCGGAACCGGCGCCGCCCCCTCGGGCGCCCGGATCATCGACGCCCGCGGCAAGGTCGTCGCGCCCGGCTTCGTCGCCGTCGACAGCGGTCTCGGCGGCTCCGAGGTCTCCTCCGTCGGCGGCTCGGACGACCTGCGCAACGGCGCCAACTCGATCAGCGCCTCGTTCGACGTCAGCTATGGCCTCGATCCGTGGTCCTTCACCCTGCCGGTGGCCCGCCTCGGCGGCATCACCCGCGCCATCGTCGTGCCGAACCACCCGGGCGGCGGAGGGGGCGGCCACGCCCACGACGACAGCGACTTCGCCGGCGTCGGACACGCGGGCTACCAGTCTCCCGGCCTGTTCGCCGGCCAGGCCGCCGTCATCCATCTGGCGGAGGGGACCGACATCCTCGTCAAGCCGCGCGTGGCCATGGTCGCCCCGTTCGGCGAGGCCGGAGCCGGCATCGTCGGCGGCGCCCGCGGGGCCGAATTCGTCCAGTTCAAGGAGACCCTGGCCGAGGTCCGCCTCTACGCCCGCAACAAGGCCGCCTACGACCGCGCCGGCCTGCGTGACCTCTCGCTGTCGCGCGCTGACCTCGAGGCGCTGATTCCGGTGGCGAATGGCGACATGCCGTTGATCGTCACCGTCCGCCGCGCCGCCGACATCCAGCAGGTGCTGCGTCTGGCGCGGGAGGAGGGGGTCAGGATCATCCTCGACGGCGCCGAGGAGGGCTGGCTGGTCGCCGATCAGATCGCCGCGGCGAACGTGCCGGTGCTGCTCAACCCGATCTCCAACCTGCCGGGGAATTTCGAGACCCGGGCCGCGCGCATGCAGAACGCCGCCGTGCTCGACGCCGCCGGGGTCACCATCGCCATCAAGGGCAATGAGGGCTCGATCCATCGCGCCCGCGAGACCCGTTACAACGCCGGCAACGCCGTCTCGCACGGCCTGCCCTACGAAGCGGCGATCGAGGCGATCACGGTCAATCCGGCCCGCATCTTCGGCATGGCCGGCCAGTTCGGCGAACTGCGCCCCGGCGCCGCCGCCGACGTGGTGATCTGGTCCGGCGATCCGCTGGAGCCGCTCAGCAACGCCGAGACCATCTTCATCGGCGGCGCCGAACAGGCCCCCACCAGCCGCCAGTTCCTCCTCCGCGACCGCTACGCCACCGGCGGCGAAGGCGCCCTGCCCCCGGCCTATCCACGCTGACCGATCACTGCCTTCTCCCCTTGGGGGAGAAGGTGGCTCGCGGCGCGAGACGGGTGAGGGGTAGGTCTGCTCCAGACCGGCAGGTGGCCAGTGCGCCCGGACCATCCCCCCCATCCGGACGGCTCCGCCGCCCACCTTCTCCCCCAAGGGGAGAAAGAAGCCGTGTCGCTGTGCTGGAAGTTCCGGGAATTATAGTCCGATTGGCGGAAAACTCTTCCGCTGTTCCAGCCACCTGACCTTTTCTCAAACCAATCGACGCTCCGCGTCGAGGGCGGCCGTATAATCCTCTCCATCCCGTCGCGGGGGAGGGCGTCTGGCGCCAGGGCCAACCGCGTGCGGCGGGTGTGATCGTTGCGGGACGCCGCGCGTCGCCTTCGGGCGGATTGCGGCGGAACCGGACCATGCAGGAGGACGGGTTGCTCCCCCCTGCGGCATGGAAAGGGACTGTCCTCCGGTTTGAAACGGAGGAGCCCGGGAGCCTGGCCGCTCCCGCCCGCCCGGGCTTAGTTTCGATAGGGCCTAAAGGCGAAACGGATCAGGTGCCGAAACTGGCGAACCCCGGTCCCGCCTGGGATGCCCGCCCCGAAGCGCTCGGAAGCCGCGATCACGGCGGAGCACGGACGTTCAGCCGAAAATCATCAAGGCTCCCTACGGCGAAAGCACGGGGGCCGCATCACGGTTCCGGGCCGAACGCCCGCGCTCCGCCGACCTCCCCGACCGCTTCCGGCGCCAACCTCTCGCAATGCACTTTACAACGCAAAGCACTTGATGCACATTCAGGTCAGATTGAACCGCGGCCGTTCGCCGGCCGCCGCTGACAGGGACCACGCCGATGATGACCGAGAAGATCGAAGACCCCGCCGCCGACATCGCCTGGATGCGGCGTGTCGCCGAGGAGGGCCGCGACGCGCCCCTGCTGAACGGCCCTATCCTCGTCGCCGCCGCCGTCATCTTCGGCGGCGCGAACTTCATTCAATGGGGGATCCAGACCGGCGCCCTCGTGGTCGAGCCGATGGTCCAGCTGTGGGTCTGGCTCGGCGCCGGCGCCCTCTTCGCCCTCGCCCTGACCCTTCTGATCCGGCGCGCCAGCCGCAAGCCGGGTTACGGGTCTCACGGCAACAAGGCGGTCGGCATCGCGTGGTCGGGACTCGGTTTCGGCATCTTCGTGATGTGGCTGAGCCTGATGGCGATCGGCTTCCGCACGGGCGAGTGGACCATGATGTGGGCCATGCCGAGCATCGTGGCGACCGCCTACGGTTCCGCATGGATGGCCTCGGCCGCCGCGTCCGGCCGGCGCTGGATGACGGCGATCGGCCTGCTGTCGTATGGAGGCGCGGTGCTGCTTGGCGCCCTGGTCGGCGACCCCGACATCTATCTCGCCTTCGCCGGCCTGATGGTGGCGACGGCCCTGGTCCCCGGGCTGGTGCTGATGCGCCAGGAACCGGCGGAGGCGGTCTGAACCGTGGCCGACGATTTCGATATCGCGCGCCTCGACGACGTGATCCACGGACGCGTCCGGCTGGGCATCATGGCCTTCCTCGCGGGGGTCGACTCCGCCAACTTCAACGAGCTGAAAACAAGGCTCCAGACCACCGACGGCAATCTGTCGGTCCATCTGAGAAAGCTCGAGGACGCGGGCTTCGTCGCGGTCGTCAAACGGTTCGAGGGTCGCAAGCCCCTGACCGAGGCGTCCATGACCCCCGCCGGGCGCAAGGCTTTCCTCGCCTATCTCGACGCCATGCAGGGCTTGGTGAACCAGGGCGCGGAGGGGACCTGAACCGGACGGTGGGAAGCGTCGCGGACGTGAGCTAGAGAGGCGGCATGACCGGCCGCATCCATCGCTTCGACGCCCTCGACAATTTCCGCGACTACGGCGACTACGCCTCGGCCGCCGGCCGCCGCATCGCCGGCGGCCGGCTGTTCCGTTCGGCCCACCATGCCCGCGCCTCCGACGCCGACCTGGCCCGACTCGCCGATCTCGGTCTCGCCGCCGTGGTCGACCTGCGTCGGCCCGGCGAGCGCCGCGATCAGCCCTCGCGCCGGCCCTCCGGCTTCGCCGCCACGATCATCGAGAGCGATCACGACGACGGTCGCGAGGCGCCCCACATCACCTTCCTGAAGACCGCCGACCTGACCGTCGACGCCGGCCGCCGCTTCATGACCGACACCTATCGGCAGCTGCCGTTCGAACCGGCCCACCTCGACCTGTTCAGCCGCTATTTCCGCGCCCTCTCCGACGCCGACGGTCCGGTGCTGATCCACTGCGCCGCCGGAAAGGACCGCACCGGCCTGCTCGCCGCCCTGACCCATCATGTCCTCGGCGTCCACCGGGACGACATGGTCGAGGACTATCTGCTGACCAACACGGCTGTCGATCTGCCCGGCCGCGCCCCGGGCATAGCCCGCCAGCTCGAGGCCATGACCGGTCGCCCGGCCGCCCACGATGCGGTGGTCGCCTTCCTCGGGGTCGAGCCGGTCTATCTCGAGACAGCCCTGGCCGAGGCCGCCGCCCGCCACGGCTCGATCGACGGCTACCTCGAACAGGCGCTTGGCGTCGACGCGGCCCTGCGCGACCGGATCGTCGAGCGGCTGGCCGCGTGATCCAGCCCCTGCCGGCGCTCGCGACCCGCGTCCGCCCGTGGCGCGAGCCCCTCGCCGTCGCCGCCGGCCTGCGCAACCGCCACGGCGCCCTGGCCCTGCTGTCGGACGGCGGTCCGCTCGGCCGCCGCTCCTTCGTCGCCGCCGAACCCGACTGGACATCCGAAGCCGCCGACCTCGACATCCTGCGCGATCCGGCCCTGTCGCGCGGCGTGATCGGTCTCTACGCCTACGACGCCGGCGCCCGCCCGGCCACCGGCCCGCGAGAGCAGGTCTGGCCCGACCTGATGCTGGCCCGATACCCGGCCATGCTGGCCTTCGATCACCGTGAGCGAACCGTCGCCGTCACCGGCCGCGGCGAGGACTCAGCCGCCGCCGAGCGGGCCGCCGCCCTGGCCGAGACATGGCTGGCCGGAACCGCCGATGTCGCCCCGCCCCCGTCGCCTGCTCCGGTCATGCGACCGGAGAGGCCGCCCGAAGCCTACTGCGCCGCCGTCGCCGACGTCGTCGCCCGCATCGCGGCCGGCGAGCTGTTCCAGGCCAACATCGCTCGCGCATGGTCCGGCGACCTGAACCCCGGCGCCGATCCCTTCGATGTCATGCTCCGCCTTGCGGACCGGGCGGCCGCCTACGGCGCCTTCTGGCGGCTGGGCGACCGGGCTCTGGTCTCCAACTCGCCCGAGCTGTTCCTGACCTTCGACCCCAAAAGCCGCGGCATCGAGACCCGCCCGATCAAGGGCACCCGCCCGCGCCATCCCGACCCCGCGCGCGACGCCGCCCTCGCCGCCGAGCTCGCGGCCAGCGCCAAGGACCGGGCCGAAAACCTGATGATCGTCGACCTGATGCGCAACGACCTGTCCCGCGTCGCCGTCCCGGGCGCCGTCGCCGTCGATCGGCTGTTCGCGATCGAGAGTCATCCCACCGTCCACCATCTCGTCTCGACCGTGACCGGAACGGCCCGAACCGAAACAGGCGTCGCCGAGCTTCTGGCCGCCACCTTCCCGCCCGGCTCGATCACCGGCGCGCCCAAGCATCAGGCCATGAAGGTCATCGCCGCCCATGAGCCGCCGCGCGGCCCCTGGTGCGGCAGTCTGTTTCACATCGGCGACGACGGCGCCCTGACCGCCTCGGTCCTGATCCGGACGGCGTCATTCGAGAAGGGGGAGGGGCGCTGGCGCTTCCGGACTCTCGCCGGCGCCGGCATCGTCGCCGACAGCGACCCCGCCGCCGAACTGGCCGAGACGGAGGTCAAGATCCTCGCCCTGCGCGAAGCCCTGACTGGCGCCTAGCAGCCCTGGCAGGTCGTCTTGTCCGAGATCCGCGGCCGCAGATAATAGGTGTGCGAAAACCGCGTCAGGCCCGGCATCAAGTAGTCCGCGGCCGAGTCGTAGTCGTAGGTGACCTCAGCAACGATCACGCTCTGACCCTCGTCGACAAGGTCGTCCGGGAGGGTCATTGTCGAGTCCACGCCCCGCGCAGTCATGCCGGAGCCCCGGCTCCAGTCGACTGTGGGCACGCCGCCGGTGAGGGTGACGCTCGACACCCGCTGATGCAGGGTCGAGGTCGGGAACGGCTTCATGATCAGGCCGCCGATGGCGAAGATGTCGTCGATCGTCGCCGCGGAGATGATGTCTTCCTGGGCGATGAGATCCGCGACCGCGGCCGAGACGTGACCCATCCGCTTCTGGGCCATGAAGCCCTGACAGAACTCGGTCATCCCCATGTAGAAGGCGATCAGGATCGGCGCGAGCATCGCGAACTCGATCGCCGAGACGCCGCGTTCGTCTCCGACCCACCGTCTGATGAGACTGCGCTTCTTCATGGCGCTGCGGGGGCGGTGCCCCCTCCTGCCGGCTCGTTGCGGAATGCCGTGGTGGCGGTCAGCATGGCGGTGCGATCGCCCACGTTCGACAAGCCCTGGGACAGGAAGGTGGTCAGCAGCGGGTGCTCGTACCAGACCCGCACCAGCATCAGGCTGCCGGGCTGGCCGTTGGTGTAGGTCAGGCCGGCCGGATTGAAGACCCCTCCAGCGACCGGGTCGGGCGGCGCCATGTTGAACTGCGGAATGGCCCGCACGTCGACCGTCGCCCTGGCCTCGCAGTCGCCGGAGAAGATGCTCATCCGACTGCACAGCTGGGTCTTGAACTCGGCGGCCGTCATGCCTTGGGCGCTGGCCTGACCGGTGCGCACCAGGCGGCCGGTGCCGATGGCGGCGTTCTCCAGCACCGAATCCAGCGTGAAGATCAGCGCCACTTCGAGAATGGCGAAGATCATCACGCAGAAGGGCAGGACCACGAGGGCGAACTCGACGGCGGCGGAACCGTCACGGTTGCGCAGGAAGCCGCCCCGTATCGGACGGCCTCGAAACGACCAGCGGCGACGGCGGGTGATCACTGGAACCTACTGGGCCGCGGGGGCCGGCCCGCTCGTGCCCCGTACCGAAGGCGAGCAGGAAGCGGCGCAGGCCATCTCGGTCGACTGGGCGCCGCGCCAGATGCGGACCCGTCCGGCGCCGTCGCCGGCCGTGACGACGACCTGGCTCTGGAACACCGTGCGCCCGATCTGATCGACGGCGACCACCTCGGTTACGCCGTAGCCCTTGCCGGTGATGTAAAGGGTATTGGCGTCGACCACCGTCACGTCGGCGATCTCGGGATTGCCGATGATCACCGAGCCGGCCGGGCCGCTCAGCTGAACTCGCTGGGCCTGATCGATCTCGACACTGATGCGGGCGGACTGGGCCATGGCGAGGCCGGGACCCGCCAGCAGGGCGGCCGCGCCAAGGGCGAGGTAGAGGCGGTGGGTGCGGAGCATGGCGACGATGTCCATAGAGTGAGCGCGCGCGAGAGCGTGACGCACAACCTGCCCCCCGAAACCTCAATAAAGTTTGAAACCGGCTCTGGAACGCCTGATCAGGTCACGCCCCGCCTTGGTAGAGAACCCTTTTCGGGGAACTGATCCGGGGCTTTTTCAAGTAAATATTCCGGTAACCACGCCCGGCGACCTGCCCTTAACCGATATGGGCGATAACGATGGTGCGTTTTGGGGGTCAAGCGGGCTACCGGCTCCCCCCCCGCGTTCAGTAGCTCGCTTCCTCGTCTGCAAAGGAACCATGACCATGAAGAAGTTTATTTCGAAGTTCATGTCCGATGAGTCGGGCGCCACGGCCATCGAATATGGCCTGATCGCCGCCCTCATCGCCGTCGTGATCATCGCGGCGGTCACCGCCCTGGGCACCAACATCTCGTCCAAGTTCAACGAAGTGGCTGAAGCCATCGGCGGCGGCGGCGGCGACGGCGGCTAATCCCCGCAATCGTCTTGAACAGGCGAGGGCCGGAGCGGAAACGCTCCGGCCCTTTGCTTTTTCCGGTCCCGGAAACGCCGCCTTAAAGATCGATGGGGCAGGCTGGCGTCATGGAAGTCCTGCAATTGCTCCTGCTCGCGATCCTCCCCGCCCTGGTCATCATCGCCGGGTTGAAGGATCTCACGTCGATGAAGATCCCGAACTGGATCTCCGGCCTTCTGATCCTTGGCTTTTTTCCCGCAGCGCTGTTTTTCGGCCTGACGCCCGCGGCGATCGGGATCCATCTCGGCGTCGCGGCCGCGGCTCTTCTGATCGGCATGGGACTGTTCGCGTTGAACCTGCTGGGCGGGGGCGACGTCAAGCTGATGGCGGCCGCCTGCCTTTGGCTGGGCCTGTCCGGCTCTGGTGTCTTCGTCTTGGCGACCGCGATAATCGGCGGCGTGTTCTCGCTTGCCCTGCTCGTCAGCCGGGCCTGGTTGCAGCCCTGGGTCAGCGCAGGCCCGGGTTGGTTCGTGCAGCTGATGGAACCGAAGGGCCACATCCCCTACGGCGTCGCCATCGCCGCCGGGGCGCTGGTCGCGTGGCCGGCCTCGCCCCTGATGACCGCCTTCCTCGCGGGATAGAACTCGGGCAGTGGAATCCTTGCGTTAGCACTTAGGCCCACGTTAACCCGCACCCGGCATGTTCGTTAACGGTAGGGGGCCGAAGGACCAATCCATGGGTCCGGCCGGCCCTGCCGGAGACAGTCGATGAAGCCTGCCCGTATCATCGTGATCTGCGTCGCCGCCGTGGCCGCCATCGGTCTGGCTCTGGTCGTGCGCGCCATGGGATCATCCTCGAAAGAGCCGGTCGCCGTCGCCACCGCCGCACCGGTGGAGACGCGGCCGATGGCCAGGGTGCTGGTCGCGGCCAAGGATCTCCAGCCGGGTCGCCGGCTCGAAGAGTCCGATCTCGACTGGAAGGAGTGGCCGGCCGACCAGGTCAATCCAGCCTTCATAACCGACGGTTCGAGGCCGGTTCTCGCCGCCGCGGCCGGGGACGAGTCGAAGCCCGCAGGCGCCGTCGCCGCCGTCACGCGCGCCGCGACTGATCTCGCGACCGGAGGAGCCAAGGCGGACTACGTCGGCTCCGTGGTGCGCGAACCCATTCTGGCGGGCGAACCCCTGATCATGCGCAAGATCGTCCGCGCCGGAGACAGCGGCTACATGGCCGCCTACCTCGAGCCGGGCATGCGCGCCATGGCTATCCGCGTCACCGTCGAAACCGCGGCCGGCGGCTTCATTCTCCCTGGCGACCGGGTCGATGTCGTCCTGACCAGGGAAACGACGCTCGGCAACATCGGCGCCTCCGAAGGCGACCGCTCGAAATTCACCTCGGCCACCGTCATGCAGAACATCAAGGTCCTGGCGATCGATCAGTCGACCCGCGCCGGCGATGATGAGCAGACCGTGATCGGCGCTACGGCCACCCTCGAGGTCGGGCCGCGTGACGCCGAGGCGCTCGCCCTCGCCAAGTCGGAAGGCGAACTAAGTCTGATCCTGCGCTCCTACGCCGACACCGGCGGTCCATCGGGCCGGGTGTCGTCGGGGCCGCGCGAGTCCTCTGCCGTCCGCATCTATCGCGGCGGCGCGCCTGAAGTGGTGGTCGTCCAATGAAGCGCCCGATGATGCGTGTCGCCGCCGTCCTCCTGACCGGCCTGCTGGTCGTCGCCTTTCCGACCTCCTCGGCTGTGCAGGCCCAGACCCGGGCAGCGGTGTCGATGGGGTCGCAATCGCAGCTGATCAGCCTGCCGCGGGGCTCGTCGATGGCGGTGGATCTGCCGGCTGACGCCCGCGACGTGATCGTGCCCAATCCGCTGGTGGCGGAAGCCATGCTCCACTCGCCGCGCCGCATCACCATCATCGGTCTTTCGCCGGGCGAAACCGATGCGGTCGTGCTGGACAACGCCGGTCGCACCATCCTCTCGCTGCGTGTCCGCGTCGACGCCGGCGTCTCCGCTCTACAGGACACCCTGAGCCGGGTCATGCCCGGCGCGAACGTCCGTGCCGAAGCCGTCAATGACAGCGTCATCCTGACGGGAACCGTCTTCAGCCCCGGTGAAGCCGACCGCGCCAGCCAGGTCGCCCGCGCCTTCGTCGCTTCCCCCGAGAAGGTCATCAATATGATGACCATCGAAGGCTCCGACCAGATCACGGTGCGGGCGCGGATCGTCGAGGTTCAGCGCACCGCAGTGAAGCAGCTCGGCCTCGACGCCACCGCCGTTCTCGCCGGCATCGGCGATGGTCTTACCCTGGTGCAGGCTGCGACCTTTGCGGTGTCGGGCAACCAGCTGGGCGGCGGCATTCTGAACTACCAGGACTCGGCCGGGGATGGCAGCAGCCTGAACACCTCGCTTCGCGCCTTCGAACGTGCGGGCCTGGTCCGCATCCTTGCGGAGCCGAACATCACCACCGCCAACGGCGAGAGCGCCGAGTTCCTGGCCGGTGGCGAGTTCCCGGTGCCGGTCGGTCAGGAGACCGACGCCGACAGCGTGAAGGTCACCATCGAGTTCAAGCCCTATGGCGTACGCCTCGCGGTCCGGCCGATCGTGCTGTCTCCGGGCCGGATTTCCCTGCAGCTCTCGACCGAGGTGTCGGAACTGACGTCTCTCGGCGCCTTCACGATGGGCGGTGGCAGCGGTGGGACCGCCCTGGTCATTCCCGGTCTGAACGTGCGACGCGCGTCCAATACCGTGGAACTGCCTTCCGGCGGCTCGCTGATGATCGCGGGACTGTTGCGCGAGGACACGCGGCAGAACATCGACCAGTTGCCCGCGTTGGGCGATCTCCCGGTGCTCGGCGCCCTGTTCCGCTCGCGCGACTATCTGTCAGGCGAAACCGAGTTGGTGATCATCGTCGAGGCCTTCATCGTCTCGCCGACCTCCCCCGGCCGGCTTCAGACGCCGGCCGATGGCCTGCGGATCGCCAATGATGCGCAGACCATCCTCTTCGGACAGCTGAACCAGCACTACGGCCGCCCCAACGTCCCCGCGGACGCCGCCGACGCGGGATGGAGCGGCCCTGTGGGCTATGTGATCGAATGAGACCCCCGATGATGCGAGCCCTTCTCCCGACCGTCGCTGCAGTGGCCCTCCTCGGGGGCTGCGCCGCCACCGGCGGTTCCGACATCCAGCCGCTCACGCCGCTGTCGCGCTATTCACTGCAGGTTGAACCCGGTCTCGACCGGATCGCCCTGGCCGTTCACGAGGACGGTCTCTCCTACAACCAGCAGTCGGCGCTCAACGATCTCGCCGGCCGCTACATGGCTTCGGGCGTCGGCGCGGTCAGGATCGAGGGTCCCTCAGGGGAGGACCCCGCCGCGGCCCGCCAGACCTGGGCCGTACATTCCGCCCTCCAGGCCGCTGGCCTTCCAGCCGACCGCATCATCGTCGCCTCCTACGCCGCGCCCGATCCCCGCGCCCCCGTTCTCGCCGGTTTCGAGACCGTACGCGCCTCGATCCCCAACTGCGCCGCCGAACCGCGCGCAATGGAAGGCCGGTTCTCGAACAACAGCTCGCTGGGGCTGGGCTGCGCCATCAACGCCAATCTCGCCGCCCAGATCGCCGATCCGCGCGACATAATCGGACATCGTCCGCTGAGCCCGGCGGACTCCGGCCGCGCGGCTATCGTGTTCGACAACTACCGCCGTGGCGAAGTCACCTCGGCGCCGCAGGAGCCCCTGGTCGAGGGCCGCATCGCCCAAGCTGTGGAATAGGCCGATCATGACCAACGCCTTCCCCCGCCCGGTCGAGGATTTCGAGGACGAGTTCGACCTCGACATGGGCTATGCCGCGTCCGGAACCGGGCCAGCCGCGCATCCTTCCGGTGAGGCCGGAGGAGCGTATGCCGTGGAGCCCGGCGCCACCGCTCTGGAGGACGAAGCGCGGCCCCCGCTGCAGTTCACGCCTCCCGCCGTGGCGGCTGTGACACCGGCGCCTCCCGTCGCGCCTGCCAGCCACCCCCCGGCGGTGGCCGGCTTCAATCCGGTGGGCGATCTGGTCGCGGGGGCCTCGGCGGCCTTCTCGCCGCCGGCGCTGGGCGGAGGCGGTCCGGAAGTCTCGGTGCCGCGGATCGCGATCCATGTCTTCGCCGAACGTCAGGACACGCTCGCCGCCGCCGAGCGCGCCGGACAGGATCGCCGACTGTCGCGCGCCACTACGCAGATCCGCGTGGGCGGCGTCGCCGCGGCGGTCGAGGCCTACCAGAGCGAACCGACGCCGCCGCTGATCATCGTCGAATGTTTGAAGGACCCCCAGACGTTGCTCTGGGAAGTCGACCAGCTGGCCGAGGTCTGCGACGCCGGCACCAAGGTCGTCGTCGTCGGCGCCACGAACGACATCCTCCTGTTCCGTGAACTGATGCGACGCGGCGTGAGCGAGTATCTGGTCGCACCATTGCAGCCGCTGCAACTGATAGCGGCCATCGGCGGCCTGTTCTCAGACCCGGCGCAGCCGTTTGTCGGTCGCTCCATCGCCTTTGTCGGGGCCCGCGGGGGCGCCGGGGCCAGTTCGGTCGCGCACAACACCGCCTATGCGATGAGTGAGCGGATCGGCGCCAACACCGTCATCGTCGACTACGACCTTCCATTCGGCACAGCCGGTCTCGATTTCAATCAGGACCCCCTGAACGGCGTCGCGGACGCGTTGAGCCAGCCGGATCGCCTCGACCAGGTGCTGCTGGACCGGATGATGGTTCGCTGCACTGACAAGCTGAGCCTGTTCGCCGCTCCGGCCACGCTGGACATGGACTGGGACATCTCGCCGGAGGCGTTCGAGGAGGTCACCACCCAAATACGTTCGACCGCACCCTTCGTGGTGCTGGATCTGCCGCATCTGTGGTCGGCATGGATGCGCCGCACCCTGATCGCCGCCGACGAGGTGGTCGTCGTGGCCACCCCGGATCTGGCCAGCCTGCGCAATGCCAAGAACATGATCGATCTGATCCGGCAGGGACGTCCGAACGATGCGCCGCCACGGCTCGTCCTGAACCAGGTTGGTGTTCCGGGCCGTCCGGAGATCCCGGCCAAGGAATTCGGATCTGCGCTGGGCGTCCATCCCAGTCTGGTCATCCCGTTCGATCCCAAGGTCTTCGGAGCCGCCGCCAACAACGGTCAGATGATCCTCGACTCGGGAGCCAAGTCCAAGGCCGCGGACGCCTTCCAGATGCTGGCCCAGATCGTTTCGCGTCGGGAGTTGCCGATGCTGGCCGGTCCGAAGGGCAAGGGCGACAAGGGCGACGCCAGGTCCCTGCTCTCCGGCCTGTTCAAGAAGAAGACCTGACGCGTGTTCGGCAAACGCACAGGTCAGCCTGGAGCCGTTCCGGCGGTCCCGCAATCGGCCCCCGCATTGGCGCCGGTCGCTCCCTCTCCGGGGGCGCAGCCGGAAGCCGGCGTCCAGACCCAGGCGTTCGCGTTTGGAGGGGACGTCGCCGAACTGGAGCGGGAGGAGCGCCGGGCGGACTCGTACAACGCCAAGCCTGCGTCCGAAGCCGCCGACAGACTTGATGCCCTTGCCTCGCGGCCCAAACCCGCGGCCGCTTCGACTCCGCCCAAGAATGCGCCCGGACCCAAGGCCACGCCCGGCTTCGAGCAGCTGAAGAAAGCCCAGGCCGTCGCCGAGATCGTCCGCGAGCAGTCGGACTACTACCACGCCACCAAAACGACGATCTTCAACGCCCTGATGAACACCATCGATCTGGCCCAGCTGGCCGGACTCGATCCCAAGGCCGCGGCGGAAGAAATCCGGGACATCGTCGCCGAACTGGTGGCGATCAAGAACGTCTCGATGTCGGTGGCCGAACAGGAGCACCTGGTTCAGGACATCGTCAACGACGTTCTCGGCTACGGGCCGTTGGAGCCGCTGCTGAGCCGCGACGACATCGCCGACATCATGGTCAACGGCGCCGGGCGCGTGTTCATCGAGGTCAACGGCAAGGTCCAGCTGACCAACGTCCGCTTCCGCGACAACACTCAGCTGATGAACATCTGTCAGCGGATCGTCTCGCAGGTCGGCCGCCGCGTCGACGAGAGCTCCCCGATCTGCGACGCCCGTCTGCCCGACGGCAGTCGCGTCAACGTCATCGCCCCGCCGCTGGCGATCGACGGCGCGACCCTGACGATCCGGAAGTTCAAGAAAGACAAGCTGACGATGAAGAATCTGGTGGAGTTCGCCTCCATCAGTCCCGAGGGCGCCCGCGTCCTCGGCGTCATCGGCGCCTCACGCTGCAACCTGGTTATCTCGGGCGGCACCGGCTCGGGCAAGACGACGCTGCTCAACACCCTGACCGCCTTCATCGACCCGACCGAGCGCGTCATCACCTGCGAGGACGCGGCCGAACTGCAGCTGCAGCAGCCGCACGTTGTGCGCCTGGAGACCCGCCCACCCAACCTCGAGGGCCAGGGCCAGATCACCATGAGGGATCTGGTCAAGAACTGCCTGCGCATGCGTCCCGAGCGGATCATCGTCGGCGAGGTCCGCGGCCCGGAAGCCTTCGACCTGCTGCAGGCCATGAATACCGGTCACGACGGCTCGATGGGCACGCTGCACGCCAACAGCCCGCGTGAAGCCATCAGCCGGATGGAGTCGATGATCACCATGGGTGGCTACGGCCTGCCTTCGAAGACCATCCGCGAGATGATCGTCGGCTCCGTCGACGTCATCATCCAGGCGGCGCGCCTGCGCGACGGCTCGCGCCGCATCACCCACATCACCGAGGTGGTGGGTCTGGAAGGCGACGTCATCGTCACCCAGGACCTGTTCGTCTACGAAATCACCGGCGAGGACGAGAACGGCAAGATCATCGGCCGCCATCGCTCGACCGGCATCGCCCGTCCCCGGTTCTGGGACCGGGCACGCTACTACGGTCTCGAGCGCGAGCTGGCCGAAGCCCTCGACGCGGCGGAGTAGTCAGCGTGCTTCCGATCCTCGCAGCGGTCCTGGCCTTCATCACCATCGGCGGCCTCGGCTGGGCCTTCGTCGGCGGCGGCGACTCGTCCGAGGCGGCCATCAAACGGGCGCAGAATTTCGGCGGACCGAAACAAAACACCGCCGCAGCGCGGAAAGCCGCCGCCGCCAACACGCCCGAAGCGCGCCGCAAGCAGATCATGAAGCAGCTCCAGGATTCGGAGCGCGCCTCTCGCAAGGCCCGGATCAGCCTCGCCGCCAAGCTCAAGCAAGCGGGTCTGGGGACCAGCGTAAAAACCTTCTGGATAACCAGCGCCGTCCTGGGCGTGATCGCGCTTCTGCTGCCCCTGCTGTTCGGCGTTCACATTCTGATCGCCGTCGGGGCCGGGGTGATCTTCGGCCTGGGCCTGCCGCGCTGGGTGGTTGGCTTTCTCGGCAAGCGGCGGATGAAGAAATTCTCCAGCCACTTTGCGGACGCTGTCGACGTGATCGTCCGCGGCATCAAATCGGGTCTACCCGTCCACGACTGTTTCAAGATCATCGCCCGGGAAAGTCCGGCCCCGCTGGGCGGCGAGTTCCAGCTGCTGGTCGAGGGGCTGGGCGTGGGCCTTACCCTGCAGCAGGCGCTCGAGAAGATGTACGAACGCATGCCCACTCCCGAGCTGAAATTCTTCGCTATCGTCATCGGCATTCAGCAGAAAACCGGCGGCAACCTGGCCGAGGCGCTGGGCAACCTTTCGACCGTGCTGCGCGCCCGGAAGATGATGGGCGAAAAAATCAAGGCGCTGTCTTCGGAAGCCACCGCCTCCGCCGGTATCATCGGCTCGCTGCCGCCCGCCGTGATGATCTTGGTGAGCATCACGACCCCGGCCTACATGGGCAAGCTTTTCACCGACCCCCGTGGTCAGTTCATGCTGCTGATCGCGGTGCTGATGATGTCCCTCGGCGTCTTCGTGATGAAGCGCATGATCTCGTTCAAGTTCTAGGGGGCCGGCGGCGTGGGAGACATCATCGGCTTCGTCACGAACCTCCAGAACCTGCTCAGCATGGGCGTGGGCGTACTGGTGTTCGCCACCCTGGTGACCCTGCTCGGCTCTTTGGGCGGGGAGGCCAAGCTGGAAGGCCGGATGAAGGCGGTGGCCGTGCGCCGAGAGGAGCTCAAGCGCCGCTCCCGCCAGGCCATCGCCGCCCAGGGCAGCGGCCCTCAAAATCTCCGGCACACCGACTCTGGCTTCAAGAAGCGGGTGGTCGAGCGCTTGAACCTGACCAAGCTGCTGGAGGATCCCAAGGTCGCGGACAAGATGGCCCAAGCCGGCTATCGGGGGCCGAAACCGCTGACCACCTTCTATTTCTTCCGCTTCTCCATGCCGTTCGTGATGCTGGCGCTGGCAGTGCTCTACGTCTTCGTCCTGAACGACTTCGGCCTGACGGTGATGGTGCGGCTTACAATCTGCATGTTCGCCGCGGTCATAGGCTTCTACGGGCCGAACATCTTTCTCGCTAACCGGATCAACAAGCGCCGCACCTCCATTATGCAGGCGTTCCCGGACGCCCTCGACCTGCTGCTGATCTGCGTCGAGGCGGGCATGTCGATCGAGGCGGCGATCCAGAAGGTCAGTCAGGAGATCGGCGGCTCCTCCATCGATCTGGCTGAGGAAATGACTTTGCTGTCGGCCGAACTGAGTTACCTGCCCGACCGGCGGATGGCCTATGAGGGCCTGGCCAAGCGAACCAATCACCCGGGCGTCAAGTCGGTGGCGACAGCGATGACCCAGGCCGAGACCTACGGCACGCCCCTGGGCTCGGCTCTGCGGACCATGGCCAAGGAGAACCGTGAGATGCGGCTGTCGGCAGCCGAGAAGAAGGCCGCGGCGTTGCCCGCCAAGTTGACCGTGCCGATGATCCTGTTCTTCCTGCCGGTGCTGTTCATCGTCATTCTGACCCCGGCCATCATCAGCATTCAGGACACGATGGCCAAGGGCGGCTGAGTCAGGCGGCCTCGGCGGTCGCCTTCAAAGCTTCCGCGACGGCGTCAACAGCTGCCCGCAGCGCCTTCCGGTGCCGGTCGAAATGCATCTCGCCTCGCAGCCCCGAGAAGATGAATCCGTTGGCCACCACGCAGCTGCCGGGTTCGAGTTCCTCGATCTCGAAATAGCGCAGGGTGTTGAACCAGAGGCCCCGCTTTTCCATCCAGACCAGTTGTGCAAGCGGCTGCCACTCTCCGACCCGCACCGTCGCCCGTCGCTCCGGCAGGTCGGCAACGGTTTCGGTAAAGGCTATGGAGCCCCCATAGGCGATCGTGCCCTCGACCGATGTCTCGATCGGGTTCCAGCGATCCCAGCCGGGCAGGTCGACGATCAGCTCCCAGATGCGGTCAGCGGGCGCTCGGACGCCGATGCGTCCTTCGATACGGGCGGTTTCCATGGGGTCGATCTGACACGGCTTTCCGGCGCTGAAAAGACGCTTGAGCCAAGCGGATCAACGATTGCCCTCCGGCCCCGGCTGGGAGGCGGGCGGCGTCTCCGGCGAGGGCGTCTCGTCGCGATCAGGAAGATCCGGCGGGCCCCTGCGGAGCCGGGCGCTGGCGAAGCAGAGGGCCGTGGCGACCGCCAGCAGCGCGGCGTTGGCGATGAAGGGCGCCGGCTCAGCAAGTTCGTAGAGCGCCACCCCGATCACCGGCGGTCCAAGAAAACTGAGGCCGGCGAGGGACATCATCAGCCCCGCGACGGCGCCCTGCTCGTGCGGGCCCACAGACAGTGAGGAGCCGGCGGTGAACCCGGGCCGTGCAAAGCCGACGCCCATAGAGACGACGGCGTAGCCGACGACCACGCCGTAGTAGCCGGGCGAGGCGATGCTCATCAGATTGCCGACCAGGGCCAGCCCGGCGCCCCACCGCATCAGGTCGGCGGCCTGCAGCTTGAGCAGCGGGATCAGTCCCCACTGGACCATCAGGGTCGCGGCCGCGCCGGCCAGCATGGCGATGCTGATGAAGGAGGCCGTCTGGCCCGAGGCGATGCCCTCGGCGGCGAGCTCGTCGATGATGTGGAAGCCGAGCACCGAGATGTTGATCGCCTGCGCCCCGGTCACCAGCAGACCATAGATCAGGTAGTCGCGGACCCGGGGATCCTTCCACAGCCCCTTGGCGGCGTCACGGTGGCCGCTGGGCGAGGGCATGCGAACGACGTCGCCGCTGGGCAGCTTCAGCCAGACGATCAGCAGCACCACGGCGCCAAACAGGGCGAAGGCGTACATCGGGCCGGCCAGACCCACGAACGGCAGGATGAAGACAGGGGCCAGAGTCGGGCCTACGACCGTGCCCAGTCCCTGAGCCGACGCCAGCAGGGACATGGCCTGGGTCCTTTGCCCGGCGCTGGTGCGGTCGGCGACATAGGCTTGGGAAGCGATCGGGGCGGCCGAGCCGAACACGCCGTAGATGGTGCGCGCCACCGCCATCAGGCCGAACGCCACGGGCACCGCCAGCCAACCCTCCAGACCGGAACTGGCGGCCAGGCCGAAGCCGGACATGGAGGCGACGAAGCCGCCGAGGCCGATCATGATGACCCGCTTGCGGCCGAGGCTGTCGGAGAGACGCGCCCAGTAGGGCGAGGTCAGGGTCCACATCAGGGCGCTGATGGCGAAGGCCGCGGCGACGAGGGTATCGCGCAGCCCGAACTCGCGCCCGATCGTGGGCAGCACCGACTGCAGCCCCATATTCCCGGCCGCCGCAATCAAGCTGACCGCGAACAGGATGGCGAAGGCGGGGGAGCGGAGATTCACGCGGCGACCTTAGGCGGGGGCGAAGCCTTGCGAAAGCGGGCCGCCTCCGCGACGGTTGCATCTCACCGAGGGGAGATCGCGCCATGACCGTCCGAAGCCTGCTCGCCGTTACCGCCACCGCTGTGGCACTCGCCCTGCCGGCAGGGGCCGCCCGGGCCCAGTCCGCGGACGCCGTCGCAGCGGCGGTCGACCGGGTGACGCCGCGGGTGGTCGAGTGGCGGCGTGATCTGCATGCCAACCCTGAACTGGGTTTCGCCGAAACCCGCACGGCCGCCGTGGTCGCGGATCACCTGCGCGAGCTGGGGCTTGAGGTGCGTACCGGCGTCGGCAAAACCGGCGTGGTCGGCATCCTGCGGGGGGCGCTTCCGGGGCGGACAGTGGCGCTGCGGGCCGACATGGACGCCCTGCCGGTGCTGGAGGCGACCGGCCTGCCGTTCGCCTCGACCGCGACCGGGACAAATATGGGCAATACGGTGCCGGTGGCTCACGCCTGCGGCCATGACGCTCACGTCGCCATGCTGATGGGCGCCGCCGAGGTGCTGGCCGGGATGAAGGACCAGATCGCCGGAACCGTCGTCTTCATCTTCCAGCCGGCCGAGGAGGGCGCGCCTCCGGGCGAGCCCAAGGGTGGCGCGGCGTTGATGATCGAGGAGGGGGCGCTAAGCGATCCGCGTCCCGACGCCATCTTCGGCCTGCATGTCGTGCCGGGGGAGCCGGGGACGCTGTGGTACCGCCCGCGCGGCTTCATGGCGGCGTCCGATCGGGTCGATATCACGCTGAACGGGCGACAGACGCATGGGGCCTGGCCGTGGAAGGGCGTCGACGTCATCGCCGCCTCGGCCGACGTGGTCCAGACCATCAACAGCCTGACCGCCCGCACCATCGACCCGACCACGACGCCGACGGTGTTCACCATCGCGACGCTGGATGCGGGAGTCCGTTACAATATCATTCCGGACCGGGCGGTGCTGTCGGGGACGCTGCGCACCTTCGACATCGCCCAGCGCGACGATCTGGTGCGGCGGGCCGAGATCGCGGTCGGCAACGTGGCCGAAAACTACGGCGCCACGGCCGAGTTCGGCGTACGCCAGAACGCGGCCCTGGTCTTCAACGACGAGGCCCTGTCGGCCTGGCTGGCGCCGGTGCTGGAGGCGGCGGCGGGGGCGGGCAACGTCAACGCCGGCGCGCCGCCGACCACGGTGGCCGAGGACTTCAGCTACCTGTCGCAGGAGGTCCCGGGGGTGTTCTACCACCTCGGCGCCAGCGCCGACGGGGCCGATCCGGCGATCTCGCCGCCGAACCATTCGCCGGCGTTCGACGTCAACGAGAAGGTGCTTCCGGTCGGGGTGAAGGCGCATGTGCTGACGGCGCTGCGGTTCCTTGAACGGCCCTAAACTCAGGCTCGGCGGCAACCACGTTCGTCAACGGTCCGGCAAGGATCGAGGCGCAACCTCGTCCGGTTTTGCGGAGTGGTCCGATGAGCAGACTGCCGGTCGAATTGCCGCCGATGACCCTGGAGCGACGGGGCAGCGCGCGGCGTGAGATTTTCTACTTCCTGGTCGCCTTCGCCGCCATGTTCGGCGGGGCTATGCTGGGCATCGATGCGCTGTTCTAGGCGCGGTCGAAGAAGGTCGTGATGACGCGGCGGTAGACCTCCGCCAGCGCCTCGATTTCGCTCACCGGCACGCGTTCGTCGATCTGGTGCATGGTCTGGCCGACGAGGCCGAGCTCGAGCACCGGGGCCATGGCGCGGATGAAGCGCGCGTCCGAGGTGCCGCCGGTGGTGGAGGCCTCGGGTCGGCGTCCGGCCACGGCCTCGACGGCGTCCTGCACGCCGGTGACGAAGGGGCCGGGCTCGGTCAGGAAGGCGTCGCCCGAGCACAAGTGCTCCAGCTCGATGCGCAGGCCGCTCTCTGCCTGGGCCTCGCCGGCCACGGCGTTGAGCCAGGCGATCAGCTGGCCGCCGGTGTGGTTCGGGTTGAAGCGGATGTTGAGCCGCGCCCTGGCCTCGGCCGGGATGACGTTGGTGGCCGGGTTGCCGATGTCGATGGTGGTGATCTCGAGGTTCGACGGCTGGAAACCCTGATAGCCGTCGTCGAGGCGGTGGTCGGCCAATCGGGCCAGCAGCCGGGCCATGACCGGGGCCGGATTGGCCGCCCGGTCGGGATAGGCGACGTGGCCCTGTTTGCCGTGGACGGTGATCCAGCTGTTGAGCGAGCCGCGGCGGCCGATTTTGATGGTGTCGCCGAGGGCGTGCTGGGACGACGGCTCGCCAACGACGCAGGCGTCGATGACCTCGCCCTCGGCCATCAGGGTCTGGACCACGCGTTTGGTGCCGTGCAGGGCGGGGCCTTCCTCGTCGCCGGTGATCAGGAAGCTGAGCGAGCCGGTGACCTCGCGCTCGGCAAGCACCCGGGAGACGGCGGCGATCCAGGCGGCGATGCCGCCCTTCATGTCGACGGCGCCGCGGCCGTAGAGGACGCCGTCGCGGACCTCGGCCTCGAAGGGGGCGGATGTCCACGCCTCGGCCGAACCCGTGGGGACCACATCGGTGTGGCCGGCGAAGCAGAGGTTGGGCGAGGCCGTCCCGCGCCGGGCGTAGAGGTTCTCGATATTCTCGAAGGCCATACGCCGGCAGTGGAAGCCGAGGCCGGTCAGGAGCCGCTCCACGATGTCCATCACCCCCTCGTCGGCGGGGGTGACGGAGGGTCTGCGGATCAGGTCGCGGGTCAGTTCGACAGGATCGATAACCGGATGTGATGCGGCGCTCATGGACCTGTGCTTTAGGGGGTTCGGACGATTGCGAGAAGGCTTCTTCCCATGCCGAAGATCGACATCGACAACGCGCCGACCGGTCACGGGACGGGCTATCCCGAGGAATTCGCCGGGCCGTGCAAGCCGCGGCGGCGCTGGCGGCTGGGCGACGCCGTCGGGCTGGACCAGTTCGGGGTCAATCTGCTGCGCCTGCCGGACGGGGCTTGGTCGAGCCAGCGGCACTGGCACGAGAGCGAGGACGAGTTCGTCTGGGTGATTTCCGGCGAGGTGGTGCTGGTCGAGGATGACGGCGAGACGGTGCTGCGGGCCGGCGACTGCGCCGGATTCCGGGCCGGCGCAGCCAACGGCCACAAGATCGAGAACCGGTCGGGGGCCGAGGCCGTTCTGCTGGAGGTCGGGACGCGGACGCCCGGCGGCGACAGCGGCGACTATCCGGATATCGACATGGTCTTTCGACAGGGCGGATATTTCCATCGGGACGGAACGGCGTATCCCAAGGTCGACCGGCGCACGTGAGCGTCGAGAGCGTAGACACCGGAGCGCCGACTCCGCCCGCGCCGCAGGGTGGCGAAGAGCCGTCCAGCCCGTGGGGCATCCGGGACTTCCGCCTGCTGTGGCTGGGCCGGCTGACGGCGGTGCTGGGCATCCAGATCCAGTCCTCAGCTCTGCTGTGGCAGGTCTATGAGATCGCGCGGCGGGACCATCCGATCGAGGAGGCCAGCCTGTATCTGGGCCTCGTCGGCCTGTGCCAGTTCTTGCCGCTGCTGGCCTTCACCCTGCCGGCCGGGGCGATGGCGGACCGGCGGGACCGGAAGACGACGGTGGCCATTTCGATCCTCGTCGAGGCGGCCTGCGCCGGGGGATTCCTCGCCATGGCGTTGCACGGGTCGCCGCCGTTGTGGGGGCTGCTGGCGGTGGCGGCGGTGTTCGGCGCAGCGCGGGCCTTCCTCGCGCCGGCCAGTCAGGCCTTCCTGCCGATGGTGGTCGGACGGCGGGCCCTGCCGCCGGCGATCGCGGCCCAGTCGATCGCGTTCCAGACCGGAGCCATCGCCGGACCGGCGCTGGGCGGGGTGATCGTCGGGATCAATGTGCCGCTGGCCTATGCAGCGGCGATGGGGCTGTTCCTCGTCGGCATCGGTTGCTTCCTGCTGATCCGCACCAGCGGCAAACCCAGACCGGTCGAAGGCGGGCTGTCGCCGATGGAGTCGGTCAGGGAGGGGCTGGCCTATGTGTGGAAGACCAAGATCGTGCTCGGGGCCATTTCGCTGGACCTGATCGTGGTGCTGCTGGCCGGGGTGGCGCTGCTGACGCCGATCTTCGCTCGGGACATCCTGCATGTCGGGCCCGAGGGCTTCGGCCTGCTCAGGGCCGCGTTCGGGGTCGGGGCGCTGGGCATGGCCATCTATCTGAGCCGCTTCCCGATCGTGCGGCACGGCGGGCGCTGGATGTTCGCGGCGGTGGCGGTGTTCGGGATCTGCACCCTGACCTTCGGCCTGTCGAAGGCGGCGTGGCTGTCGGGGCTGGTCCTGCTGGTCGGCGGCGCGGCGGACATGGTCAGCGTCAACATCCGCCAGACCCTGATCCAACTGGCCACGCCGGATCACATGCGCGGCCGGGTCAGTTCGGTGTCGATGCTGTTCATCGGGGCGTCGAACGAACTGGGCGAGGCCTATTCCGGGGTGGCGGTGCGTTTCCTCGGGCCGGTCGGGGCGGCGGTGTTCGGCGGCTTCGGGGCGCTGGCGGCGACGGGAGTCTGGGCGAAGCTGTTCCCGGGGCTGAGGAAGGCCGACCGGCTGGACTGATCAGTCAGACAGTCCGGGCTTGCCGCGGCCGCTCTTGATGGTCGAGCGTTTGGCCTTGCCCTCGAGACGACGCTCCCTCGAGGCCCGGGTCGGGCGGGTCGGGACGCGATAGACGGGGGCGACCGAGGCCTTGTCGACCATGGCCTGCAGGCGGTCGATGGCGTCGGCCCGGTTGCGTTCCTGGGTGCGGAAGCGGACGGCGGTGATGACGATGACGCCGTCGAGGGTCAGCCGGCTGCCGGCCAGTTTCATCAGCCGCGCCTTCACGGCCTCGGCCAGCGACGGCGAGTTGCGCACGTCGAAGCGCATCTGCAGGGCGGTGGCGACCTTGTTGACGTTCTGGCCGCCCGGGCCGCCGGCGCGGAAGAAGCGGAACTCCAGCTCGCTCTCGGGGATGACGGTCATCGCGGCGCCCGTTTGGCGATGACCACGGCGCGGTCGAGGGCCTGCAGAAAGGCCGAGCGGTCCTTCGGGCCGAACGGCGGCGGGCCCGAGGTGGCCACCCCCATGGAGCGCAGGTGCTCGCCGACCATGCGGCCGGCGAGGGCCGAGCCGATCGAGTCGGGGGTGAACGGCTGGCCGTTTGACTTCAGCGCCTGGGCGCCGGCCTGCAGGCAGCGGTCGGCCAGGGGAATGTCCTGGGTGACGACGATGTCGCCGGGGCCGGCGCGTTCGGCGATCCAGTCGTCGGCGATGTCGGGACCGGCGTCGACCACCACCTGTTCGATCCACGGCTCGCGGCGGGTGTTGATCCAGCCGTTGGAGACCACGAACACCTTCAGGCCGTAGCGTTCGGCGACGCGATAGACCTCGTCCTTCACCGGGCAGGCGTCGGCGTCGATGAAGATGCGAGGCGCGGTCATGGGGCTTAGCTGGCTGTTCGGGGTGGGGTTGTCAAAGAGCGGGTCCGCCGCGGAAAAATTTGGTGTGGCGGAGTCGGCAGAGTCGGCAGGGTCGGCGCCGAAATTCGCTGTGTCAGAGTCGGCAGAGTCTACATCGGCGCGCCTCGGGCGGTGCGGCGGGGATGCGATTGTCAAAGACCCTGCCCCGCCGACGGACGGGACGGGAGGAGTGTACGACGGGTGGTTCCTCAGGCGCGTTCGTGACGCTGAGGAACGCGTCACGTTGAGGGAAAACAGCGGGTTGGGTCTGAAAAGACTGATGGCTGGCGGCGGATTTGCAGCGCAGCAATTGCGGTTCGGCGTCCTTCTCCCCTTGCGGGAGAAGGTGGGCCGGAGGCCCGGATGAGGGGGCTGTATCCGCTGGCTCGATTTGTGGCGATTGGCGGCTCGCCGGAGGCATGGGTGTCCACCCCTCATCCGCCCCCTGCGGGGGCACCTTCTCCCTCAGGGGGAGAAGGATACCATCAGCCTACTGGCAGGCGAGGCACTCGTCGTAGTCGGTGCGGGCGGCGCTGAAGAGGTCGGGCTGGTTGGGGTCGGGCTCTTCCTCGACCTTGTTTTCGGCGCCGGCGAAGGCGGCGCGCTGAACCGACTTGGAGCGCAGGTAGTAGAGCGACTTCACGCCGGTCTCCCAGGCGCGCCAGTGCAGCATGTGCAGGTCCCATTTGTCGACGTCGCCCGGGATGAACAGGTTGATCGACTGGGCCTGGCAGATCTCGGGGGCGCGGTCGGCGGACAGTTCGACGACCCAGCGCTGGTCCAGCTCGAAGGCGGTCTTGAAGATGGCCTTCTCGTCGTCGTTCAGGACGTCGAGATGCTGGACCGAACCCTCGTGCTCGAGGATGGACGACCAGACGATGTCGGTGTCCGCGCCCTTCGAGCCGAGCACCTTCTCCAGATAGGGGTTCTTGACCGCGAAGGAGCCGGACAGGGTCTTGTGGGTGTAGATGTTGGCCGGGATCGGCTCGATGCCCGCCGAGGCGCCGCCGCAGATGATCGAGATCGAGGCGGTCGGGGCGATGGCCATCTTGTGGCTGAAGCGCTCCATGACGCCGCGCTCGGCGGCGTCCTCGCAGGGGCCCTTCTCTTCGGCCAGGACGCGGCTGGCCTTGTCGGCCTCGCGGCGCAGGTGTTTGAACAGGCGCATGTTCCACGACTTGGCCATGGCCGATTCGAAGGCCACGCCCTGCTGCTGCAGGAAGGAGTGGAAGCCCATCAGGCCGAGGCCCACCGAACGCTCGCGCTTGGCGGAATAGACGGCGGCGGCCATGGCCGGCGGGGCGCGGCGGATGAAGTCTTCCAGCACATTGTCGAGGAAGCGCATGACGTCCTCGACGAATTTCGGCTCCTCGCGCCATTCCAGGAAAGTCTCGGCGTTGACCGAGGACAGGCAGCAGACGGCGGTGCGGTCGACCCCGAGGTGATCGCGGCCGGTGTGCAGCATGATCTCGGCGCACAGGTTGGACTGTTTGACCGACAGGCCGAGCTCGCGCTGGTGCGGCGCCATCTGGCGGTTCACCGTGTCGGAGAAGATCAGATAGGGCTCGCCGGTCTGCAGGCGGATCTCGAGGATCTTCTGCCACAGGGTGCGGGCGTCGACGGTCTTGAGGACTTCCTTGTCCTTGGGCGACAGCAGGTTGAACGGCTTGCCGTCGCGGACCGCCTCCATGAACTCGTCGGTGATGTTGATGCCGTGGTGCAGGTTCAGGGACTTGCGGTTGAAGTCGCCCGACGGCTTGCGGATTTCGAGGAACTCCTCGATCTCGGGATGGTGGACGTCGAGATAGACGGCGGCCGAGCCGCGGCGCAGCGAGCCCTGCGAGATGGCCAGGGTCAGGGAGTCCATCACGCGGATGAAGGGGATGATGCCCGAGGTCTGGCCTGCGCCCTTGACCTTCTCGCCGATGGAGCGGACGCCGCCCCAATAGGTGCCGATGCCGCCGCCGTTCGACGCCAGGGCGACGTTCTCGTTCCAGACGTTCTGGATGCCGTCGAGGCTGTCGCCGACGGCGTTGAGGAAGCAGGAGATGGGCAGGCCGCGGTCGGCGCCGCCGTTGGACAGCACCGGGGTGGCCGGCATGAACCACAGCTTCGACATATAGTCGTAGACCCGCTGGGCGTGGTCGGCGTCGTCCGAATAGGCCGTGGCGACCCGGGCGAACATGTCCTGGTAGGACTCGCCGGCCAGCAGGTAGCGGTCCTCCAGCGTCTTCTTGCCGAAGTCGGTGAGCAGGTCGTCGCGCGAGCGGTCGATCTGGATCGAGGGCACCACCTTCAGATGGGGTCGATCAGCGGCCTCCGCGGCCGCAACCGTCTGGAAATCCACTGTCTTCAACGCTTCGCCGCCGGCCATAATGGTCACTGCCCTGAACTGGATTCTATTAAGTCGTTCGCGCCAGCGACCACATCATCTAGTGGCCGAAGCGCTCCCCAAGCCAACATATGGGGCGCAGATGGCTAACGACCCGTCAACGGGGTTGACGATCACTTTGTGAGCGAATCGGCATCAAGGCGGGGGATGAGCCTGTGGACAGGCCGCGACGACGGGATGACAGGGCGATGACGGAGAGCCCGAATTTCTGATCACGAACGCGTGAGGGGAACGTCCCGCAAGCGGGACCGTTTCCGCCCGATGACCCCCGAACAGATCGTCGCCTTCGGCCGCCGGGCCCTGCGCATTGCGCGCACCGAAATCGCCGCGGTGAGCGCCCTGTTCATCATCGCCCTGGGGGTGATGACCTTCGTCGAACTGGCCGACGACATGACCGAGGCCGACGGCCGGGCCTTCGACCAGGCGGTGCTGGATGCGATGCGGCCGGGGGCCATGGTCGACCCGTGGGGGCCGGGCTGGCTGGAGGAGGCGGCCATGGACCTGACGGCGCTGGGCGGCATCGCCGTGCTCGGCCTGTTCGCCCTCGCGACGATCGGGTTCCTGGTCCTGCAGCGCAAGCGGCTGTCGGCCCTGCTGCTGGCGGTGGGCCTGGCGGGCGGGGTGGCGCTGAGCGAGGGGCTCAAGGCGGTGTTCGGCCGGGAGCGGCCGCCGGAGGCGCTGCAGGCGGTCGAGACGTTGAACGCCAGCTTTCCGTCGGGGCACAGCCTGCTGTCGGCGGTCTTCTATCTGAGCATCGGGGTGATGCTGACCCGGGCGTTCCCGCAGAAGCGGTTCAAGGCCTACGTCATCGGGGTGGCGGTGCTGCTGACGCTGATCGTGGGGCTGACCCGGGTCTATCTGGCGGCGCACTGGGCCAGCGACGTGCTGGCCGGCTGGAGCGTCGGCGCGGCCTGGGCGATGGCGCTTTGGCTGGTCGCCTATGCGGTGCAGCGGCGCCAGCAGGGACATCCGCAGGAGCCGCATGTGCTGCCGGTGGATGAAGGGTAGGGATCAGGCAGCAGGCAGCAGGCAGCAGGGTCGATGGCGCTTGACGCCGGTCCTGACGCTCTGATTGCGCCTGCTGCCTGCTGCCTGCTGCCTGCTGCCTGCTGCCTGCCGCCTGCCGCCTGCCGCCTCAGCCGCCGAACTCCAGGTCCTTGCGGGCCGAGATGATAGTGACGATGAAGCCGGCGAGAACGTCGAGCATGACCATGGTCAGGATCAGGAAGAAGGTCGAGGTGGCGAAGCCCTTGATCAGCAGGAAGGCCACCAGACAGGCCACGAACAGGATCATCGACAGGGCGTGATTGACGATGGCGACCTTCTGGCTGGAGGTCGACTTGAGCAGTTCGAAGAACAGCAGGATCAGGGCGAGGAACAGGATGACGTCGCCGCTGCCGATGTTCCAGCCGCTGCCGGAGACCATGGGGATGGTGAAGATCGGATCCGCAGCGCCTGTTCCGCGCCGGCGACGCCACCCGCTCCGACCACGCCCGTCAGGATGATGATGGCGTAGATGGCGACCGGGATGACGAGCAGCGGCAGGGCGATCAGCATGGCTGGAACTCCATTGCGGGCGGCCACGACCTGACGCTACGGCCGCGCTTGTTAACGATGAATACCTTCGTTCGCTCTGCACCGCCACGGCAGGTCGCCTGACAGGCGAACCGTCAGAATTCGGAGATCGCGCCGGGGCGGCGGGCGCGGGACTTCAGCCACATGACGCCGAGCAGATCCGACAGGGAGGCGATCAGCCGGCCCCAGTTGGTGTATTTCGAGCGGCCGGTCCCGCGGTGGCGGTGGTCGACGTCGAGGTAGCGATTCTCATAGCCCTCGCGGATCATCAGCGCCGGCAGGTAGCGGTGCAGGTGATCGAAATAGGGCAGGTTCACGAAGACGTCGCGGCGAAAGGCCTTGAGGCCGCAGCCGGTGTCGGCGGCGTCGTCGCCCAGCAGCCGGCGGCGGATGCGGTTGGCCCACAGCGACGCCCAGCGCTTTGCCCCGGTGTCCTGGCGTTTGGCCCGGACGCCGCCCACCAGCGCGACATTGGGCGGCGAGGCGGCGAGCAGGTCGGCGAGGCGGGGGGCGTCGGCGGGCGGGTTCTGGCCGTCGCCGTCGAGGGTCACGACGATGGGACCTCGCGCGGCGAGCACCCCGGTGCGCACGGCCCGGCTCTGCCCCGCGTTCGAGGCGTGGCTGAGCACGCGCAGGGCCGGCAACTCGGCCATCAGGGCGCGCAGTTCGGCGAGGGTGCGGTCCTTCGAGGCGTCGTCGACGAAGATAATCTCATAGGAACGGCCTGCGAAGGCGGCGGCGATCTCCCGCGCAAGCGGGCCGGCGGCGCCTTCCTCGTCGTGTACGGGAACGACGACGGAGATGTCGGGGGTCGCTTCGATCATGCGGCCTGTCTAGCGGAGTTCGTCGGGCAGCGGGAGGGATGGCTGACGCGGCGCGAATGGGCGTGTTAGGAAGATGAACATGACGCGTCCCGACCTCGACCGATTCATCGCCGGCTGGCGGGGCCCCGTTCTGGCGGCGCTCGTCGCCCTGCTGGCCGGTCTGCCGGTGCTGATGCTGCTGCCGCCGCTGGACCGCGACGAGAGCCGCTACGCCCAGGCGACGTCGCAGATGCTGGAGAGCGGCGACTATGTCGACATCCGCTTCCAGGACGACCCGCGCTGGAAGAAGCCGGTCGGCATCTACTGGATGCAGGCGGCGGCGGTGGCGGTCACCTCCAGCGTCGAGAACCGGGACATCCAGCCCTACCGGATTCCGTCGATACTCGGCGCCATGCTGGCGGCGGCGGCCTGCGCCTGGGCGGGGGCGGCGATGTTCGGCCAGCGGGCGGGCTTTTTGGCGGGGGCCATGCTGGGGGCCAGCTTCCTGCTGTCGACCGAGGCGGGGATCGCCAAGACCGACGCCATGCTGTGCGCGGCGGTGACCCTGGCCATGGCCGGGCTGGCGCGAATCTATCTGGCGACACGGGCCGGGGCGGCGCCGCGACGACCGCACAAGCTGGCGTTCTGGCTGGGCGTCGGGCTGTCGGTGCTGATCAAGGGGCCGATCGGCCTGATCGTCGTGGTCCCGGCCATCCTGCTGCTGTCGCTGTGGGACCGGGACCTGAAATGGCTGGCGCGACTGGGCTGGGGCTGGGGGCTGCCGCTGGTGGCGCTGATCGTCGGGCCCTGGGCCATCGCCATCACCATCGCCACCGACGGCGGTTTCTGGCGCGAGGCGATCGCAGGGGACCTGGCGCCGAAGATCGCGGGGGGCCACGAGAGCCATGGCGCGCCGCCGGGGTACTATCTGCTCGGGGCGCTGGTGATGTTCTTTCCGGCGACCCTGATGCTGCCCGCTGCCCTGTCGACGGCGTGGAGCCGGCGGGCGGAGCCGGCGGTGCGATTTCTGGTCTGCTGGCTGGTCCCGGCCTGGCTGATCTTCGAGCTGACCCCGACCAAGCTCGCCCACTACACCCTGCCGGCCTACGGGGCGTTGGCCCTGCTGGCGGCGGCGGCCCTGACCCGGCCGATCGGCCCCGTCTCGCGCTATTCGGGCGCGGTGCTGTCGGTGATCGGCGGTCTGGTCATCGTGCTGATCACCGTCTTCGGCCTGACCGAGTTCGGGCGCTCGACGGCGCAGGGCTGGGCCACGATCACCATCGTCTTCGCCGCGCTGGCGGCCCTGATCGGGGCCTTCCTGCTGTTGCACCGGGCGGCGGTGGTCGCTGTGCTGGTGTCGATCGCGCTGGGCGTGGTGGCCCACGCGGGGCTGGCGGGCACGATCCGGCAGCTGCGGCCGCTGGCCGTCGCCCCGCAGCTGCAGACGGTGCTGGAGCGGGCCGACCTGCATCCGCGCCAGGGGCGGCCGGGCCCGGTGGCCATCACCGGTTTCCACGAGCCGAGCTTCGTCTTCCTGACGGGGCGTGAGACCGAGCTGACCGATGCGGCGGGTGCGGCGCGGGCGCTGGCCGAGGGACGGCCGGTGATCGTGGAGGCGCGCGACGCCGACGCCTTCAGCGCCGCCTCGGCCGAGCTGGGCGTGACCGGCCGCGCCGTGGGGGTGGTCAACGGCCACAACTATTCGCGCGGCGACGACGTCAGCCTGACCGTCTATGCGCCGCCGGGGACGAAGCCATGACGCGGCCGATCACCATCGTCGAGGTCGGCCCGCGCGACGGGCTGCAGAACGAGAAGGCGATCCTCGAACCCGCCCTCCGCGCCGGGCTGACGCGGCGGCTGGAGGGGGCGGGAGCGCGGCGCATCGAAGTGGTCAGTTTCGTGCATCCGAAATACGTGCCGCAGATGGCCGGGGCGGAAGAGGTCATGGCCGCCCTGCCGCACGAGGCCGGGCGCAGCCGCATCGGCCTGGTGCTGAACGGCAAGGGCTATGACCGGGCGCTGGGGACCAGCGTCGACGAGGTCAATGTGGCCATGTCGGCGACCGATGGTTTCGGGCTGAAGAACCAGGGAATGGGTGTCGACCAGCAGGTGTCGATGCTGTCGGACATCCTGACGGGCCGGGCCAATGCGGAGGGAGAGCCCGGCGCCGCGCCGTCGCTGTCAGCGACTCTGAGCTGCGTCTGGGGCTGCCCCTTCGACGGCGAGGTGTCGGTGGACCAAGTGGTCGATCTGGTCGGCCGCATCGGCGAACTGGGGGTGAAGGAGATCGCCCTGGCGGACACCATCGGGGTCGGAAATCCCTGGGCGGTGACGCGGACGGTCGAGGCGGCGCGCAAGGCAGCGCCGGAGGCGGTGCTGCGGCTGCATTTCCACGACACGCGCAACACCGGGCTGGCCAACGCCTATGCCGGGATCGAGGCGGGGGTGGACGTGCTGGACGCCTCGGTCGGCGGCATCGGGGGCTGCCCGTTCGCACCGGGCGCCACCGGCAATATCGCCACCGAGGACCTGGTCTATATGCTCGAGCGGGCGGGGTTCTCGACCGGCTACGATCTCGATGCGCTGATCGCCACGGCGCGGTGGATCGGCGAGAAGATCGGGCGGCCGGCGCCGAGCGCGCTCAGCCGGGCGGGGGGCTGGCCGAAGGGCTGAGATCATTCTCCTCCCCGCCTTGCGGGGAGGAAAAAGACCGGCCACCGGTCCAGCTTTCAGATATCAGCGCCCTCCCGAAAACGAGACGACCCATGTTTTCCTATCGCACCAACGCGAGCCTGCCCAAGTCGCTCGACCGCCAGCCGGTCGAGGGTATTGGCGCGTGCGCGGGGGGAGCATAGGGAACAGCAGTCCGATCGACTTCGGTTTTCCAGCAACCCCTCCCGCCACCGGCCGGAGGGGTTTCTTGTATCGCGAAACTCCGCCGCGCCGGTCCGGAAGGATCAGACAGAGAAGGAGACGTCGGCCATGAGCGGCTATGACGTGATCGAAAGCCCGGGCGCGCCGATCAAGGCCTGGACCCGGGGGGTGCCCATCGAGGATGCGGCGCTGACGCAACTGAAGAACGTGGCCTCGCTGCCGTTCATCCACAAACACGTCGCGGTGATGCCGGACGTGCACTGGGGCATGGGCGCGACGGTGGGGTCGGTGATCCCGACCGTGGGGGCCATCATCCCGGCCGCCGTCGGCGTGGACATCGGCTGCGGCATGATGGCGGTGCGGACCTCGATCCGGGCCGAACATCTGCCGGACGACCTGTCGGGCATCCGCTCCGCCATCGAGGCGGCCGTCCCGCACGGCCGCACCGACAACGGCGGGCGCAACGACAAGGGCGCCTGGGCGTCGGAGCCGCCGGCCTCTGCCGTGACGCGCTGGGCCGACCTGAAGGCCGGCTACGACGCCGTGGTGGAGAAGCACCCCAAGGCGGCGCACCCGCGTGGCTTCGGCCACCTGGGCACGCTGGGCACGGGCAACCACTTCATCGAGCTGTGCCTCGACGAGGCGGGAGACGTGTGGGTGATGCTGCACTCAGGCTCGCGCGGGGTCGGCAACCGGTTCGGAAGCTACTTCATCGAGCGGGCCAAGCACGAGGCGCGGCGCTGGTTCCTGAACCTGCCGGATCAGGACCTGGCTTACTTCCCGGAAGGGTCGGAGGGCTTCAACGACTACGTCAAGGCGGTGTCGTGGGCGCAGAAATACGCCCGCGCCAACCGCGAGACGATGATGGACAGCGTGCTGAAGGTGCTGCGCGCGTTCTGGCCGGATCTGGAGACGACGCAGGAAGCGGTGAACTGCCACCACAACTACGTTTCGAAGGAGCGCCATTTCGGCAAGGACGTGTTCCTGACCCGCAAGGGCGCGGTGTCGGCCAAGCTCGACGAGCTGGGCATCATCCCCGGCTCGATGGGGGCCAAGTCCTTCATCGTGCGCGGCAAGGGCAATGCGGACTCGTTCTGCACCTGCTCGCACGGCGCCGGTCGGGCCATGAGCCGTACCGAGGCCAGGCGGCGCTTCACGGTGGAGGACCATGTCCGCGCCACCGAGGGCGTCGAATGCCGCAAGGACGCCGAGGTGATCGACGAAACGCCGATGGCCTACAAGGACATCGACGCGGTCATCGCGGCCCAGGCCGACCTGATCGAGGTCGTGCACACCCTGCGTCAGGTGGTGTGCGTCAAGGGATGACGGGAGCCGGTTCCGCCGCGAGGTGGAGCCGGCTTTCGTCGTTGGGGGCGGCTCCGTCGCCGACATTCCGACGTCATCTCCCGCCCGACGGAACCTGACGTCCACGGCGCCGTCGTTGACGTTCCGCAACCTCATTGCGAAAGTCGCAGCGTCACGGCGAGGCGGGCGCATCACGGCAGCGGGCCTCGTCATTCAGGACGCGTAGGGGAGGGACTACCCGATGTTGGTCACAATACTGGCTTCCGCCGTGCTCGGAACGGCGGCCCTGCCGCCGCCCCGCCCGCAGGACGTGGACTACATCTACTGCACCGCACAGGATGGTTCGCGGCAACGCATCTACTACTCGGCTGTCTTCGCGGGCGACTACCACGAATCCCGGACCTACGAGCAGGCGTTCCGGGCGCATCTGACTGCGCGATACACCCGGTCGCTGACCAACAGCCTCTGCTTCTACGAATCCAGCCGTCGCGATGCCCAGGTCGAGCGCGACGACAAGGCGGCCAGCGATCGTGGCCGGGGCTGGGACGTCAGCTTCACCCGCTGGGCGGGATGATGCGTCGGATCGCCCTCTCCCAGGCAGATACACGGCCACCTCGCCCGCGCGACAGATCGCGGCATCCCCTGTTCCGGTGGCGCCAATCGGGGTTGATGGCTCTTGCCATCATCTTCACCGGCTTCACGCCCGCGGCTGCCCAGGATCGATCCCCGGCCAGTGCGAACGTTTTCCTGGATCAGGCGGCGAAGGGCCACGACATACGGTTTGAGCAGGGAGCCCGTCGCCGTAGCGATCCCAAGCCGGCCGGCGGAGATCTGTATTCGGAGTACGAGCGCGCGCAGGTTCTGAGGGGCGTCCAATCACGGACAGGAGCCGATCAGGTCGCCCCGGGATGCGTCTCTTTGCTCTCTTTCCCGGAGGGCAAGGGCGCAACCTTCATCCGCTGGTCCAATGTTCAGCACGTCGAGATGTTCAGTTCGCCTTATCGCGGGCACAACTGGATCGTCGTCTGGCATTCCTCCGCGGAATATTGGGCCTGGGCCATCTTCTTCGTCGAGGACGACCTGATGGCGCCGCGCATCCTGCAGGCGTTCGGATACCTTCAAGAGAACTGTGGCGCCTCCACCGGCTTCTGACGGCACGCCGGGAACAGCTGATCCGTCCGCCGATCCTCGCTGGTCGACCGCGGGGCTGCTAAACAGGCTGGCGATCTGAGGGGGCGGCCATGCTGCGACGTTCATTGCTTCTGGTGGGACCGGCGGCGCTGCTGGCGGCGGCGGGGCCAGCGCGGGGGCAGGGGCGGCCTGGGGGCCGGGTTCGAGCGCGGGAGATCGGGCTGGTTCCGGGGGTGCTGTCGCCGGGGGCGCTGAACGCCATCACCGATGTGGCGGGGGTGCTTGTCGGGCAGGTCACGCTGATCCAAGGGCCCAGCGTGCGAACCGGGGTGACGGCGATCCTGCCGCACGGGGGCAATCTGTTCCAGGACAAGGTCCCGGCCGGGCTGGCCGTGGCCAACGGCTTCGGCAAGTTCGCGGGCGGGACGCAGCTGGTCGAACTGGGCGAGATCGAGACGCCGGTGGTGCTGACCAACACCCTGGCCGTGCCGACGGCGGCGGAGGCGCTGATCGGCTGGACGCTGGAGCAGCCCGGCAACGAAGAGGTGCGCTCGGTCAATGCGGTGGTCGGCGAAACCAACGACGGGCGGCTCAACGACATCCGGTCACGGCCGGTGACCGTGGCCCATGTGCGCGAGGCGGTCGCGCGGGCGCGCGGCGGGCCGGTCGGGGAGGGCAGCGTCGGGGCGGGGACCGGCACGGTAGCCTTCGGCTGGAAGGGCGGCATCGGGACCAGTTCGCGGGTGCTGCCGGCGCGGCTGGGCGGCCACGCCGTAGGGGTGCTGGTGCAGAGCAACTACGGCGGCGTGCTGAGCATGGGCGGGGCGCCGGTCGGCCGGACGCTGGGGCGGTATCACATGCGAGAGCTGGTCGAAGATCAGAGCGCCGACGGCTCGATCATGATCGTCGTCGCCACCGACGCGCCGCTGTCGGACCGCAATCTGACGCGGCTGGCGCGGCGGGCCCTGGCGGGGGTGGCGCGGACGGGCTCGACCTTCTCGAACGGGTCGGGGGACTACGCGGTGGCCTTCTCGACCGCCGAGGCGGCGCGCCGGAGCCCGGAGCGGCGCGGCGGGCCGGCGGCGATGTCGGAGCTCGGCAATGACGTGGTGACGCCGCTATTCGCCGCCGTGATCGAGGCGACGGAGGAGGCCATCTACAATTCGCTGCTGATGGCGACGACGGTGCGCAGCGTCGACGCGGCGACGGGGCGGCCGGTGGTGATCGAGGCCATCGACGTCGCTGAGGTGCGGCGGGTGCTGGCGGCGCACCGGCCGGGCGGCTGACGACATCCCGGCCCCGCCGCGAGGACGGGGCCGGCGTCGGCGTCAGTGCATGTCGTGTTTCAGCCGGCTGATGGTGTCGTGGTCCGCCTTGACCTCCGCGTAGGCGGTGGTGACCACCTGACGGGCGGGTTCGGGCAGGTCGGTGTCGCGCGAGGCCTCTTCGAACTTCGCCTTGATGACGTCCTCGCCGCGCTCGACCTCGTCGATGACGCCCTTGTCATCGCGGCCCATGACGTCGCCGCGCATTTCCGCGAACTTGTTGTGGATGCGGCCCATCAGCGACTGGTCGTCCTCGGGCTCGCCGCCGAAGGTGCGGACCTCCTGCTGCAGCCGGCGGCACAGCGCCTCGCGCTTGCCGGCGCGCTCGCTGAACATCGTCTTGAACTCGGGATTGTCGGCGCCCTCGGCGGCGTTGCGATAGCCGTGGGCGCTGTCCATCGTGGTTTCGATCAGGCTGTTCAGGACCTTCACGGCGCGGTCATCGTGCGTGTGCATTCAGGCTCTCCTTGATGTTGGGAGCCGCTTCAACGGAGCGTAGCCTCCACCGTTCCGGCAGGCCGGCTCACGATTCCGGGATGGAACCGAACGTCGCCGGGGTGGCGCCGGGCGCCGTTCGCCCGCAGGGTGGCGCCGCGCGACAGGAGGCTAGATGGGACGGCTGATCGAGGAACTGGACTACCGACCCACCGACATGGGGCCGCTGGTGCTGAGGCGGCGCTGGGTGGCGGCCATCGACGCCGATGTGGTCGAGGTCATTCTCGGCGACGAGCACCTGATGTCGAGCCTGTTCACGGTCGGGGAGATCGAGCTGGCGGTGCGCGGGCTGGCGGCGGCGAAGGGCGAGGGGCTGCGCGTGATCGTCGGCGGACTGGGGCTCGGCTATACGGCGCGGGCGGCGCTGGCGAGCCCGCGCGTGGCCACGGTCGAGGTGGTCGACGCGCTGGGGCCGGTGATCGAATGGCACCGGGCGGGGCTGGTCCCGATCGGCGACAGCCTGGGGCAGGAGCCGCGCTGCACCCTCGCGCATGGCGACTTCTTCGGCTGGTTCGACGCGCCGCGGGCGGCGGGCGAGCGCTATGACGTGGTGCTGCTGGACATCGACCATTCGCCGCGTCAGTTGCTGCATCCGGACCATGCCCGCTTCTACACGGCCGAGGGGCTGGCGCGGGTGCGGGAGAACCTGACGCCGGAAGGCGTGTTCGCCATGTGGTCGGACGAGGGGCCGGACGACGACTTCCTCGCGGTGCTGGCGGCGGTGTTCCCGGCGGCGCGGGCGGAGGTGGTGGCCTTCGACAATCCGCTGACCGGCGGGGCGTCGACCTGCACCATCTATGTGGCGGGGCCGGCGGGGGCCTGAGTGGGGCGCAGGCGCGATTTCAGCAACTGCTCACCTTTCGCTCATGCCGCTCAGGGCCGGGTGGGCCATGGTCCGCTCGTCGATGACGACGGGAGAGCGAGATGACGACGACGATCACGGAACGGGATGCGCGGCTGGGGCGGTGGCTGAGGCTGGCGGTGTGGGGCGGGGCGGTGTTCGCCTGGCTCGTGCCGGTGGCGGCGAAGCTGCTCGCCGACATCCCGTGGACGACGTTCGACTTCGTCGCCTGGGCCGTGATGCTGCTGGTCGCGGCCGGGGCCTGCGAGATCGGGCTGAGGCTGTCGGGCCAGCTGGCCTATCGGGCGGGGATGGTGGTGGCGGTGGGGACCAGCTTTCTGATCACCTGGTCGAACCTCGCCGTCGGCATCATCGGCAGCGAGGACAATCCGCTGAACCAGATCTTCTTCGGCGTGATCGCGGTCGGGATCGTCGGGTCGTTCCTGGCCCGGTTCCGGGCGAGGGGGATGGCGCTGGCCATGCTGGTCACGGCCGTCGCCCAGTTCGGCACCGGTTTCGTGGCGCTGGCCTACGAGCACTTCGTCTTCGTCATCATCGGCGTGTTCTCGCTGGGCTGGCTGCTGGCGGCCTGGCTGTTCCGGGAAGCGGCGCGGGGGGAGGCGCCGAGCGCCTGATCCGGTCCCTTGTCATCCCGGACGACGCGCAGCGTCGATCCGGGACGGCGTGGCCCATTTCGTGACCTCCCGGAAATCGCCTGCGATTGTCCGGGAGACAGGAGGCCGCCGCGCCAATCCTGACCTGTCGTCCGGATAGCTGCTGAAGCAGCTTCCGGCCGAAGGAACTTTTGCATCTGCGCGTCCCGGATCGCCGCGTTGCGGCGTCCGGGATGACAAGGCAGCGGCTTACAGATTCAGCAGCGCCGGGTCGCCGCCCTGGGCGGAGATGTTGTTGCTGATGGCTTTCTCCGAGGCGTAGCGGATCAGGCTGTAGGGGCCGCCGGCCTTGGGGCCGGTGCCGCTGAGGCCCTCGCCGCCGAAGGGCTGGACGCCGACGACCGCGCCGGTGATCGAGCGATTGATGTAGACGTTGCCGGCCGGGACGAGGCGGATAACCTCGCTGGCGAAGGCCTCGATGCGGCTGTGCACGCCCAGCGTCAGGCCGAAGCCGCGCGCAGCCAGCTTGCCGGCGGTCTCCTTCAGCTTCGCCGGATCGTAGCGGTAGATGTGCAGGATGGGGCCGAAGACCTCCTTCTCAAGGAAGTCGGGGGTCTTCACCTCGGCGATGGTCGGGGCGAACAGCTCGCCGCGCTCGGAGCCGGCGGGCAGGGAGGCGCGGGCCAGGATCTTGGCCTCCTTGGCCAACCTCTTCACGTGAGCCTCGAGCATCTGGCGCGCGTCGATGTCGATGACCGGGCCGATGTCGGTGCCGGGATCGGCCGGATCGCCGACGACCTGGGCGGCGAGGGCGCCCTTGAGCCCCTCGATCAGTTGGTCGGCCGAATCCCTCGGCACATAGAGCATGCGCAGGGCCGAGCAGCGCTGGCCGGCCGAACCGAAGGCGGACAGGATGACGTCGTCGATGACCTGTTCGCGCAGGGCGGTGGTGTCGACGAACATGCCGTTCAGCCCGCCGGTCTCGGCGATGAAGGGGATGATCGGTCCGGGACGGGCGGCCAGCGAGCGGTTGATCATGGCGGCGGTGTCGGTGCCGCCGGTGAAGGCGACGCCGTCGACCCCCGGATGATTGACCAGGGCCGCGCCGACGGCGTCGCCGCGTCCGGGCAGGAGGGCCAGCAGGTCGGGGTTGAGGCCTGACCTGTGGAACAGGCGGACGGCCTCGGCGGCGACCAGCGGGGTCTGTTCGGCGGGCTTGGCCAGCACGGCGTTGCCGGCGGCGAGGGCGGCGGCGACCTGGCCGGTGAAGATGGCCAGCGGGAAATTCCACGGGCTGATGCAGGCGAAGACGCCGCGGCCGTGGAGGATCAGCTGGTTGGTCTCGCCGGCCGGGCCCTGCAGGGTCTCGGGACCGCCGAAATCGCGTTCGGCCAGCATGGCGTAGTAGCGGCAGAAGTCGGCGGCCTCGCGCACCTCGGCGACACCGTCATTGAGGGTCTTGCCGGCCTCGCGCGAGAGCAGGGCGACCAGTCGGTCCATGTCGGCCTCGAGCGCGTCGGCCATGGCGTTGAGGACCAGGGCGCGGCGGGCCCCGCCCTGGCGGTCCCAAAGGATCTGGGCCTTGGCGGCGGCGGCGGCGGCCGTGTCGATCTCGGCCCCGGTGGCTTCGGAGACGTGGCCGAGCACCTGGTTCAGGTCGAACGGATTGGTGACGTCCTGCGGGTTGGTCCCGGCGCGCAGCATGCCGCCGATGATCGGGCCGGAGGTCAGCTTTTCGCGGTCGACGAGCTCCAGCGCCATCAGATGGCGTTCACGGTCCTCGAGCCGGCTGTAGTCGCGGCCGAGGGAGTTCTGCCTGTCGCTGTACATGTTCTGGGGCGCCGGAATTCGGGGGTGACGGTCGGGCTGGGCCTCGACCTGGGGGATGGGGTCGGCCGCGACGACAGCGGCGGGGACGCGTTCGTCCAGCAACGCGTGGACGAAGGAGGAGTTGGCGCCGTTCTCGAGCAGGCGGCGCACCAGATAGGGCAGCAGCTCCTCGTGGCCGCCGACAGGCGCGTAGCTGCGCACCACGAAACGGTCGGCGGCCCAGATCTCCTCTGCGGCTTCGTAGAGGGCCTCGCCCATGCCGTGGAGGCGCTGGAACTCGACCCGCTCGCCAGCGCGGCGGGCCATGTGCTGCACCGCCGCGAGGGAGACGGCGTTGTGGGTGGCGAACTGGCCGTAAAGGTGCGGGGCGGCGTCGATGATATCCTGTGCGCAGACCAGATAGTTGAGGTCGGTCGCGGCCTTGGTGGTGAAGACCGGATAGTCGGGCCGGCCCATGACCTGGCCGCGCTTGATCTCGGTGTCCCAGTAGGCGCCCTTGACCAGCCGGACCATCAGGCGGCGGCCGGAGACGCGGGCCAGTTCGGCGACGCGGGCGATGACTTCGGGCGCGCGCTTCTGATAGGCCTGCACCGCGAGGCCGAGACCCTTCCACTCGCCGAGATCCGGGTCGTGGGCGAGGGCGTCGAGCAGTTTCAGCGACAGGGCCAGCCGGTCGGCCTCCTCGGCGTCCATGCAGAAATTGATGTCGTAGGAGGCGGCGATCATCGCCAGCCGCTTCACGCGCGGATAGAGCTCGGCCCAGACGCGGGCCTCCTGCGTCGCCTCGTAGCGGGGCGACAGGGCCGACAGCTTGACCGAGACGCCGTGGCCGGTCATCGGGCCCTGCATCTCCTTGCGTTCGGGGATGGCCTTGCCGACACCGTGGATGGCCCTGGCGTAGACCACTTCGTAGCGCTCGGCGTCGGCGGCGGTGCGGGCGCCCTCGCCGAGCATGTCGAAGCTGCACAGCCATTGTTCGCGGTTGGCCCGTTTCAGCGCCCCCTGGATGCTGCGGCCGACCACGAACTGCTCGCCCATCATGCGCACGGCGGCGGCGACGGCCTGACGGATCACCGGCTCCCCAAGCCGGCCCGCGACGCGGCGCAGGAAGCCGGGCAGGTCGCGGCGGGCATCCTCGTCGACGTCGACCAGCTTCCCGGTCAGCATCAGCCCCCAGGTCGAGGCGTTGACGAACAGGTTCTCGGACTGGCCGAGATGGGAGGCCCAGTCGGCCGAACCGATCTTCTCGGCGATCAGCCGGTCGCGTGTGTCTTCGTCGGGGATGCGCAGCAGGGCCTCGGCGAGGCACATAAGGGCCAGGCCCTCGCGGGTGCCGAGCGAGAATTCCTGCAGGAAGCTTTCGACAACGCCTTCGCGCTTCTGGGTCTCGCGGGCCAGTTCGACCAGGTCGATCGCCTGGGCCACGACGGCTTCGCGCTCGGCGGCGTCCAGCGGCACGCGCGCCAGCAGGCCGCGCAAGACCTCGCCCTCATCGGCGTATTTGCCGTGGTCGAGGGCGTCCCAGTCCTGGGTCAGCGGGGCCGGCGGGAAGACGTGTGCGTTCATCAGCGGCCTCTAGCTCGTTTTTCCCGGGAACGGGAGAGGGTGCGGCGTCTCGCCAAGCCAGTTCCAAACGGCTAGATCAGTTCCCCGATCAACGGCGGAGCCTTTCGGCTAAATGCGCATCGTACTGGCCACCGACGCCTGGGAGCCCCAGGTCAACGGCGTCGTCCGCACCCTGACCCGGACAATCGCGGAATGCCGCGGCATGGGTCACGAGGTCGAGGTCATCGAACCCAGCCAGTTCAAGACCATTCCGTGCCCGACCTATCCGGAGATCCGGCTGGCGCTGGGGGCCGAGGAGGAGATCCGCGAGCGGCTGCGCGCCTTCGAGCCGGAAGCGGTGCACATCGCCACCGAGGGGCCGATCGGCATTGCGACGCGGCGCATCTGCGTCGAATGGAAGCTGCCGTTCACGACCAGCTACCACACCAAGTTTCCCGAGTACGTCTCGGCCCGGTTCCCGATCCCGGTGCAGGTCGGCTACGCCTATATGAAGTGGTTCCACAAGCCGTCGGGCCGGCTGATGGTGGCCACCCCGACGCTGCGCGACGAGCTGCTGACGCACGGCTTCCGCAACGTCTCGCCGTGGTCGCGGGGGGTGGACACCGAACAGTTCAGTCCGGACCTCGAGCGCATCTATGACGAGATGGGCGGTAAGGACTGGCCGCGGCCGTTCTGGCTCAATGTCGGGCGGGTGGCGGTCGAGAAGAATATCGAATCCTTCCTCAAGACCGACCTGCCGGGCACCAAGATCGTGGTCGGCGACGGGCCGGCCCGGGCCGAGCTGGAGGAGAAATATCCGGAGGCGAAATTCCTCGGAGCGCGCTTCGGCGAGGAGCTGGCGCGCTGTTTCCGCGACGCCGACGTCTTCGTCTTCCCCAGCTGGACCGACACCTTCGGCCTGGTGATCCTCGAGGCCATGGCCACGGGCACGCCGGTGGCCGCCTATCCGGCGCACGGGCCGATCGACATCATCCCGAACTCCGGCGCCGGGGCCGTCGACAAGGATTTGCGGGTGGCCTGCATGGCGGCCCTGGAGTGCGACCGGGCGGCGGTGCGGGCCTATGCGGAGAAGTTCAGCTGGCGGGCGTCGGCGGAGCAGTTCGTCGAGAACCTGCAGCCCTATCCGGAACCGGAGCGCGGGCGGTTCTGGCGCAGGCTGCGGCGGATCGCGCGGTTGCGGAAGAAGGCGGCGGCCTGAGTTCTCCCTCCCCGGGACGGGGAGGGATGTCGGCGCGTAAGCGACGACAGGGTGGGGACGACCATTCAGCCGCCCCCACCCGTCTGATGCTTCGCATCAGCCACCCTCCCCGGGACGGGGAGGGAGAAGCCACATCAGAAGTCGAACTGCGCCCTCACCTGCAGGGTCTGGACGTCGACGTCCGAGGCGGCGGCCTGGGCCTCGTTCTTCGCGTCGGTGTAGTTGGCCATGAAGCGGACGTAGGGGAACGGGTACCAGGTGGCGCCGACGGTAACGGCCGAATATTCGCCCGCCGTGGCCACGCCGGCGAACTCGGTCAGGTCGGCGTTGTCGTAGCGCACCGCCAGCTCGACCGCGCCCAAGCCGCCCTTCGTCAGCGGCTCGCGGATGCTGACCCGGCCGAACTCGCCCGACGCCGCGTCGTATTTGCGCTGTTCGCCGGTCGGGAAGAAGGAGGCGAAGACGTAGTAGCCGGTCGCCTCGGCCGAACCGCCGCCGGTCAGGTCGGCGTCGATGGTCGCCCATTCGCCCTGCACCGAGAAACTGCGCCAGACGGCGGCGGCCTCGAGACCGATGGCGGTATCGCTGTCGCCCGCCCCGAGCGGCGAGGAGCCGGCGTCGGTGTAGCGGTCGCCGTAGTTGGTGTTGTTGCGCACCCGGTAGCGGAAGGCGCTATCGTCACCCCGGTCCCGGTCGCGGGCCCAGACGCCGAGGTGGATCTTCATGTCGTCGCTGACGACCGGAGCGAAGTGGGCCCGGCCGAAGACGCCGCGCTGCTCGTCGCCGCCGGACGAAGGATCGTTGATGTTGTCGCCGTGAACGCCGCCCGCGATCGACCAGTTGTCGCCGCCGGTGCGGGCCGCCAGCGTCATCACCCGCCCGGCGTCGATCAGATCGTTGAACGGCCCGCGCTCCATGAAGGTGGTGTAGCGCGACGAGGTCAGGTTCTCGAGCGAGAGGCTTTTGAAATTGCCGAGGGTGATGGCGGTGTTGTCGGACGGGGAATACTCCAGCAGCAGGTCTTCCCAGTTGGCCTCGCCGTTGGCGATGCTGGCCTCGGCGACCCAGGCCCACTGTTCGGCCCAGGTCCCCTGGAAGCCGAGGCGGGCGGTGCGGATGCGGCTTTCCGAGGCGCCGAAGTCGAGGCCGACGGCCCGGTCGACGTCCTGGCTCACATAGTCGAAATAGACCCGGCCGCGCGGCTTGAAGGTGAACTCGCCCCACTTCAGCTCGGGCGCGCCCTTCCAGGTGATGGTGGTGGGCTCGGCCTCCTGGGCCAGGGCCGAACCGGCCGCGAGCGAGAGAACGGCGGCGAGCGCGGCGCCCGCCAGCAGGGAGTGTTGTCGCACGGATGATATCCTTCGGTTTGCCCCGCCCGACCGGATGTCGTCAGGTCAGGCCCCGAATTATCGCCGGGCGGCGACGCTTTTGTTCCGGTCCGGCGACGGTACGGTGAGATTGCGGTGACGCAATTCCGACCGTCGGAACCCGGAACGGTGACGCTTCGCCGGAAGAATTGTGACAGCGGCGCCGGGGCGCGGACAGCGAAACGCCGCGGACCTCGCGGCCCGCGGCGTCGTCGGTGTTGCGAAGGAAGCGCGCGGCTACTGCGGGGCGGCCATCGGCGTCATGGCGGTGGCCAAGGCGCGCTGGGCGGCCAGTTCGTCGGCAGGCAGCGGCACCAGGCCGCGGTCCTGCAGATAGCCGCCGCGGCCGGCCGAGGCGTCGGACATATACTCCATGACGAACTCCTTCAGGCCCGGGATCACGCCGACGTGGGCCTTCTTGACGTAGATGAACATCGAGCGGGAGACCGGATAGGCGCCCGAGGCGATGGTCTCCGGCGTCGGCATGACGCCATTGACGGCGTGCGCCTTCACCGTGTCGCCGTTCTGCTCAAGGAAGGAGTAGCCGAACACGCCGGTGGAGCCGGGGGTGCGGGTCAGGGTCTGGACAATGGCGTTGTCGTTCTCGCCGGAGTCGATCCAGGCGCCGTCCTCGCGCAGGGTGTGGGCGAGGGTCTCAAAGCGGTCCTCGTCGCTCTCGGCCAAGGCCGCGAGCTGCGGGATGGTCTTGGCCGAGGGGGCCATCGCCAGCTCGAGCCAGGAGTCGCGGGTGCCGGAGGTCGGCGGCGGGCCGTAGACCATGATGCGGGTGGAGGGCAGGCCCGGGTTAACCTGGTTCCAGGTGGTGTGGGGATTGGCGACGAAGGACCCGTTCGGACCCGGCACCTGCTTGGCCAGGGCGAGGTAGAGGTCGTCGCCCTCGAAGCCGTAGTCCGGCGCGTTGAGAGCCGTGGCGATGACCAGGCCGTCGTAGCCGATCTTCAGCTCGACGATGTCGGTGACGCCGTTCGCCTGGCACATCTCGAACTCGGACTTCTTCATCCGCCGCGAGGCGTTGGCGATGTCCGGGGTGGTCGGGCCGGTGCCCTGGCAGAAGGCCTGGATGCCGCCGCCGGTGCCCAGCGACTCGACGCGCGGCGCGGCGCCGCCCGAGGTGCGGGCGAAATTCTCGGCCACGCGGGTGGTGAACGGGAAGACGGTCGAGGAGCCGGCGGCCCAGACGCCGGAGCGCCCGCCCTGGGCGCCTCCGGTCTGGTTGTCGCCACAGGCGCCGAGGGCGAGCAGGGCGATCGCCGAGGCGGCGGCGAACAGGGTGCGGGTCATGAATCAGGCTCCGACGGTTAAGGTCGAGGCCGCTTGGACCACAGGTTTGTGACGGGCGGTGCGACGGTCCGATGACGGTTCGGCGACGGAGCCCTCAGCCCCCGCCGACGGCGGCGCGCTCGTAGTCTTCGAGCGGAAACCAGGCCCGACTGCATTGTCCGGTCCACATCCGGCCCCTGGCCTGATGGCCGATGACGACATACTCTCGGCCCGGCCGGAACTCGATGCCGCACATGGCGCTGTCGCGACCGTGGCGAATCCACCAGTTGCGGCGAACCTCGCCCTTGATGGTGCGCGAGACGGTGAATCGCGTCTCGGCCATCGGACTGCCCTCTTCGGGAGGCCGGCGGCGGACCTCGGCGACCCGGGCCACGATCATCAGGTCGGCGTCCGCCAGCTGCGCCGCAGCGCTTTCCGGACGGATGCAGCTACAAGCCAGCGCCGCGCCGGCGAGGGCCGCCACGCCGAGGGCGGTTGGGATGGCCAGAAGGCGGAACCATGGGCGGAGGCGGCGTTGCATCGCGTGATCCTCGTTGATGACCCACCATGGGTGGCCCAGCCGCCGGCCTGAGGTCAACTGTCCGTCGCCGGACCGTCAGATATGGATGGCATGCCCCAGCGCCCGCAGCGACGCCTCGTGGAAGGCCTCGCCCATGGTCGGGTGGACGTGGATGGTCCCGGCGACGTCCTCGAGCAGGGCGCCCATCTCCAGCATCTGGGCGAAGCTGTTGCTGAGTTCCGAGACGTGCTGGCCGACGGCCTGGACGCCGAGCAGGCGGTGGTCGGTCTTCGAGGCCAGGACGCGGACGAAGCCGCCGTCCGAGCCGGCCTCGATGGCGAGGGCGCGGCCCAGGGCCATCAGGGGGAAGACGGCGGTGATGACGTCGTCGCGGCCCTCGACGTCCTGCGGGCCGAGGCCGGCGGAGACGATCTCCGGCTCGGTGAAACAGACGGCGGCGATGGTGACGGGGTCGAAGCGACGTTCTTTTGCGCTATCGCTCGCGGCGCGGCCGCTCGCTGCTTGAGCGCGACCGGCGATGATCTCGGCCACGATCTCGCCCTGGGCCGAGCCCTTGTGGGCCAGCATGGGTTCGCCGGTCAGGTCGCCCACGGCCCAGACGTTCTTCATCGAGGTGGCGCAGCGGTCGTCGATCCTGACGAACGGCCCGGCCATGGCCACGCCCATGTTTTCCAGGCCCCAGCCCTGCGTCCGCGGCTTGCGGCCGACGGTGACGAGAACCTTGTCGGCCTTGAGCTTGAGCGCCTTGCCGTCCTTCGTGGTGATGTTGAGCTGGCCCTTTTCGAAGGAGCCGGCCTTGGCGCCAAGGTGCAGTTCGACGCCGTGCCTCTCCAGCCATTTCCGGACCGGATCGGTCAGGGCCTTGTCGTAGAGCGGCAGCAGGCGGTCGGCCATTTCGACGATGGCGACTTCCGCGCCGAGTTTGCGGAAGGCGATGCCGAGTTCGAGGCCGATGTAGCCGCCGCCGACGACGGCCAGCTTGCCGGGGACCTTGTCGAGGGACAGGGCCTCGGTCGAGGAGATGACGTCGCCGCCGAACTTAAGGAAGGGCAGTTCGACCGGGTCCGAGCCGGTGGCGAGGATGACGTGTTCGGCGCTGATGGTGATGTCGCCGTCGGCGGTCTTCACGGTGCAGGTCTTGGCGTCCGAGAAGGTCGCCCAGCCGTTGATGACCTTGACCTTCGCCTTCTTCAGCAGGCCCGCCACGCCGGTGTTCAGTTTACGGACGATGCCGTCCTTCCAGGCCACGGTGGCCTTCAGGTCGATGGCCGGTTTGCTTGCCGTGATGCCGAGCGTGCCGCCGTCGGCCGCCTTGGCCACCGTCTCGAATTTCGAGGCCGCATGGATGATGGCCTTGGACGGGATGCAGCCGACGTTCAGGCAGGTGCCGCCCAGTCCGTCGCCGCCATCGACCAGAATGGTGTCGAGGCCGAGCTGGCCGCAGCGGATGCCCGCGACATAGCCGCCGGTGCCGGCGCCGATGATCAGGACTTTGGTGGTGAGGGTCTGGGTCATGGCGTCCGGCTGTCAGGTTGTCTCAGGCGAGCGATAAAAGTTTGGGCTGCCTCCGACTGTAGCGGGAGCACGCCCTGTGTGGTGCCGAAGAAGCCGAGCATGACCAGCACATCGTCGCCGCTCTGCAGGCGAGAAATCTCGTCTCGCAGCCATGGTCCGCACTCGCCGCTCGGGCCACTACCTTGAAGGGTCATCCGGTCCGGCGACATCCCCTTCAGCGGTTCAACGCCCACGACTTCTGCTTCGGGCATGGTCCAGGGTCGGACTGATCCGTCTGCATTGGTCCACTGGACGTTCCGAGTTCCGACGACGCGCCCAATGAAGACGTGCCCGGATTGCGACAACCACCGTTCGTAGATGGCCATTGGCGGCACGTGGACCCGGCAAGCCTCGGCGCTTCCCGCAAAGGCGAAAGCGCACAGCGAAATCGCAGCAACGAGTACCGATCCGATCGTCTTCATTGCCGGCCTCCTCGTCCTCACCCCATCCACAGCGTCGCGGGATGCTCCAGCAGGTTCTTGATCCGCTGCACGAAGACCGCCGCGTCGTGGCCGTCGACGATGCGGTGATCGAAGCTGGAGGACAGGTTCATCATCTTGCGCACGACCATCTGGCCGTCCTTGACCACCACCCGCTCGGCGATCTTGTTGGGGCCGACGATGGCGACCTCGGGGTGGTTGATGATCGGGGTGTGGATGACCCCGCCCAGCGTCCCCAGCGAGGTGATGGTGATGGTCGAGCCGGTCAGCTCGTCGCGTTTGGCCGAGCCGTCCTTGGCCGCGCCCGAGACGCGGGCGATCTCCAGCGCCGTGGCCCAGGGATCGAGGGCCTCGGCGTGGCGGACCACCGGGACCATCAGGCCGTTCGGCGTCTGGGCGGCGATGCCGATGTGGACGGCGGCGTGGGTGGTCAGGACGCCGGCCTCGTCGTCGTAGTGGCTGTTGATGGTCGGCTGGTCGCGCAGGGCCACGACCATGGCGCGGGCGATGAAGGGCAGGACGTTGAGCTTGGGCTGGTCCTTGCGCTTGTTGGCGTTGAGGTGGGCGCGGAGCTCCTCCAGGGCGGTGACGTCGATCTCCTCGACGTAGGTGATGTGGGGGATGCGGCGGACGCTCTCGGCCATCTTCTCCGCGATCTTGCGGCGGACGCCGATGATGCGGGTTTCGGTGGAGCCTTCGGCCTTCGCATAGGTCGAGGACACCGATGATCCGGAGGCGGACGATCCGTGCGAGCCGGAGGCCAGGTACGCGTCGAGGTCGCCGTGCTCGATGCGGCCGGCGGGGCCGGAGCCGGGGACGAACTGCAGCTCGACGCCGAGATCGCGGGCGCGCTGGCGCACGGCGGGGGAGGCGAGGGGGCGTTCGCCGCGGGCGGAGAGGGTGCGGGTCTGGCCCCCCTCCCCCGCTTCGCGGGTACTCCCCCCGGCGGGGGGAGATTTGGGACCGGCTGTCGCCGGCGAGGCCTTAAGTCCTCCCCCATCGGGGGAGGGGGACCGCGAAGCGGTGGAGGGGGCCGGGGCGGCCGCGGCGACCGCCTGATTGCCCTTGCCCTCGACCTGGAAGCTGACCAGCGGCCCACCCACCGCGACCTGGGTTCCAGCGTCGCCGTGCAGGGCGACCACGGTCCCGGCGACCGGGCTGGTCAGTTCGACGGTGGCCTTGTCGGTCATGACATCGGCGAGGATCTGGTCTTCCGCGACCGTGTCGCCGACCTTGACGTGCCAGCCGACCAGTTCGGCCTCGGCCGTGCCTTCGCCGACGTCGGGAAGTTTGAAGACGTAGTTGGCGCCGGCGCTTGCGGCCTCGCCCCCCTCCCCGGCTTCGCCGGTACTCCCCCCGGTGGGGGGAGACTTTGGAGCGGGCGATTGTCCCCCTTCCGGGGGGACCGAAGCCTGCGGAGCAGGGTTCGAGGGGGGGGCTTCAGCAGACGCGTTCCCCGCCCCTTCAACCTCGAACTCGACCAGCGGCGAGCCGACGGCCAGCTGCTGGCCCGGTTCGCCGTGGGCGGCGAGGACCTTGCCGGCGACCGGGCTGGTCAGTTCTACGGTGGCCTTGTCGGTCATGATGTCGGCGATGATCTGGTCCTCGGCGACCGTGTCGCCGACCTTGACGTGCCAGGCGACCAGTTCGGCCTCGGCCGTGCCTTCGCCGACGTCGGGCAGTTTGAAGACGTAGCGACCCATCTCAGCGGCCTCCCGACATGACGGACTTCAGAGCGGTGGCGACCCGTTCCGGACCGGGGAAATATTCCCACTCGAAGGCGTGCGGATAGGGGGTGTCCCAGCCGGTGACGCGGGCGATGGGGGCCTCAAGGTGGTAGAAGCAGCGCTCCTGCACCAGGGCCGACAGCTCGCCGCCGAAGCCCGAGGTTTTCGGCGCCTCGTGCACGATGACGCAGCGGCCGGTCTTCTTCACCGAGGCCTCGATGGTCTCGATATCCAGCGGCACGAGGGTGCGCAGGTCGATGACCTCGGCGTCGACGCCGGCGTGTTCGGCGCCGGCCAGCGAAACCCAGACCATGGTGCCGTAGGCCAGAATGGTGACGTCGGCGCCTTCCTTCATGATGCGCGCCTTGCCGATCGGCTCGACGTATTTGCCGGTCGGGACCTGGGCGAGGTCCTGGGCCTTCCATGGCGAGACCGGCTTCTGGTGCCAGCCGTCGAAGGGGCCGTTGTAGAGGCGTTTGGGCTCGAAGAAGATGACCGGGTCGTCGTCCTCGATGGCCGCGGTCAGCAGGCCCTTGGCGTCATAGGGGTTGGACGGGATGACGACCTTCAGGCCGGCGATGTGGGTGAACAGGCTCTCGGGCGACTGGCTGTGCGTCTGGCCGCCGAAGATGCCGCCGCCGTAGGGCGAGCGCACCACGATGGGCGAGGTGAACTGGCCGGCCGAGCGGTAGCGCAGCTTGGCCGCCTCGGAGACGATCTGGTCGTAGGCCGGATAGATGTAGTCGGCGAACTGGATCTCGACCACCGGGCGCAGGCCATAGGCGCCCATGCCGATGGCGGCGGCGACGATGCCGCATTCGCTGATCGGGGCGTCGAAGCTGCGGGTCAGGCCGTGCTTCTGCTGCAGCTGGTCGGTGACGCGGAAGACGCCGCCGAAATAGCCCGCGTCCTCGCCGAAGCTGAGGACATTGGGATCCTCGGCCATCTTGACGTGCAGGGCCGAGTTCAGCGCCTGGATCATGTTCATCGGCTGGACGCCCGAGGTCGGGGCCTCGGACTTCGGGGCGTGGTTCTGGTCGACCATGTCCGGCTCGACGCCATCGGTGCGGTCGGCTTCGGTGAAGGTGGTTTGCTCGCTCATCGGTTCACCAGAAGGCTGACGATCGCCACGATGGGAAGAAGCGCGACCGCCACATAGAAGGCGATCTTGCGAAGACGGGGGCTCATACGCCCACCTCGCGGCGCTGTTCGGTGATGCGCCAGTCCTCGGTGGCGTAGACCTCCTCGAACATGGTCTTCACCGAGGGGCGCGACTGGCCGAGGGTGCCGATCGCCTCGGACTCCTTGCCGGCGGCGCGGACCTGTTCGACGGCGTCCTTCTCGGCCGCTTCCTGCTGTTCGTCGGACCATTCGCCCAGCGCAATCAGGTGCTGCTTGAGGCGCAGGACCGGGTCGCCCAGCGGCCATTTCTCGTGCTCGTCGCCGGGCCGGTAGCGGCTGGGATCGTCGGAGGTCGAGTGCGGGGCGCCGCGGTAGGTGAACAGCTCGATGACCGTCGCGCCCTGGTTGGTGCGGGCGCGCTCCTCGGCCCATTGGGTCGCGGCCCAGACGGCGAGGAAATCGTTGCCGTCGACGCGCAGGGCCGGGAGGCCGTAGCCGATGGCCTTGGAGGCGAAGGTGGTCTCCAGCCCGCCGGCGATGCCCTGGAAGGACGAGATGGCCCACTGGTTGTTGACGATGTTGAGGATCACCGGCGCGCGGTAGACGGCGGCGAAGGTCAGGGCGTTGTGGAAGTCGCCTTCCGCCGTGGCCCCGTCGCCGATCCAGCTGATGGCGATCTTGTCGTCGCCCTTGTAGGCGCTAGCCATGGCCCAGCCGACGGCTTGAGGAACCTGGGTGCCGAGGTTCCCCGAGATAGTGAAGAATCCGTAGTCCTTCGCCGAATACATGATCGGCAGCTGGCGGCCTTTGATCGGGTCTTCGGCGTTGGAGTAGATCTGGTTCATCATGGTCGCGAGCGGATAGCCGCGTGCGATCAGCAGGCCCTGCTGGCGATAGGTCGGGAAGCCCATGTCTTCACGCGACAGGATCATGCCCTGGGCCACGGCGATGGCCTCCTCGCCGGTGCATTTCATATAGAAGCTGGTCTTGCCCTGGCGGTGGGCGCGATGCATCCGGTCGTCGAAGGCGCGGGTCAGGATCATCGCCTTGAGCCCCTTGCGCAGGGTCTCGGCGTCCAGCCTGGGGTTCCACGGACCGACGGCCTGGCCCTCGTCATCCAGCACGCGGACCAGACGGAAGGCATGGTCGCGCATCTCGAACGGGGCGGTCGAGACCTCGGGCCGGTCCACCGCACCGGGGGCGTCGAGCTTGAGATGGCTGAAGTCGGGCTTGTCGCCGGGACGGCCCGATGGCTCCGGCACGCGCAGCGAGAGGGGCTGGGTGTTAGACTTTTTCATTCCGTCCTGCCGTCCGGTTGATCCGACCGCGTTTCCTCAGGCGCCCTGTAGCATGGTCCGCAAGCCAAGGCTCGCTCGATTTTGACCTTGCATATGCCGGTTCACGGGTATTTTATTGCGCCATAACAAGAACCGGAGAAACGCCTTGGCCGACGATCTGGATCCAGTCGACGCGAGAATTCTGGACATCCTGCAGCAGGACGCCGGACTGTCCGTGGCCGAGGTGGCTGACCGGGTCGGACTTTCGGCGTCGCCGTGCTGGCGCCGGATCAAGAGACTGGAGGATACGGGCTTCATCCGCAAGCGGGTGACCCTGCTCGACGCCGCCCGGTTGGGGCTCGATTTCGAGGTCTACGCCATCGTCAAGCTGAGCCTGCCGTCGACGGATAACCTCGACCGTTTCGAGGCCGCGGTGGCCGACTGGCCGGAGGTGGTGCAGTGCGCGACCATCACCGGGCGTGAGGACTATGTCCTGCGCATCATCACCTCGGACATGCACGCCTTCGACCGCTTCCTGCGCGAGAAGCTGCTCAGCCTCGGTATCGTTTCCGATTGTGAGAGCCATATCGTCACGCGCGGCGTGAAGAACGTGACCGCCCTGCCGCTCGGGATCATAACGCCGCACGTGGGTTGACCCACATTACCGATCCTTGATTTGGCCGTTGCGCCCGTCCGGCGGATAGTCACGGCCAAGCTTTGGAGGATCGCCGTGCGCCTTGCCGCAACCATCGTGTTCGCCGGTCTTATGGCCGGGGCCTCCCCCGGTCTGGCCCAGGAGCCGGCGGAGACCGACGTCGCCGCCTTCCAGCGGCTGCGTGCGGCGGGGGTGGCGGCGGCCAGCGCCGACGATCTGGCTGTCGCGTCGGCGTTGCTGGCCGAGGCGGACGGGCGCATCCCCAACCACCCGGGCATGATGCTGATGCGGGCGCGGGTGGCCGCCGCCGCCGGGCAGTCCGAAGTCGCCATGGCGCAGGTGCGGCGTTACGCCGACGCCGGGCTGGCGATGAACCTCGCCGGCGACCGGGCGCTGTCGGCCCTGGCGGACGAGCCGGGGTTCGACGCCCTCGCCGCCGCCCTTGAGGCCAATCGCGCGCCGGTCGGGGCGGATCGCCTGTCGGTTCTGGCGGCTCTTCCGGGGGCCGGGCTGGTTGAGAGCGTGGCGCGTGACGACGTGCGCGAGCGTTGGCTGGTGGCCTTGATCCGGGACCGGACGATCGTGGCGCTGGACGACGCGGGCGGGATCTCGCCGTTTCTCCAGTCCGATGCCGAAATTGGCGGCGTGCTCGGCCTGGCCATGGACGCGCCGGTTGGGGTGCTGTGGGCCGCGACCGCCCCGCTGCCGCCGGCAGTGCAGAGCCGGACGGCCGCGGCGGAGCCCCTTGTCAGCGTCCTGCTCAAGATCGACGCCGCCAGCGGCCGGGTGTTGGCCCGCTATCCGGCGCCGGCCGGGCAGATGCTCGGCGATGTGACGCTAACCCCGGACGGGACGGTCTATCTGGCCGGCGGCGACCTGTTCCAGCTGCGTGCCGGCGGCGAGGCGTTGGAACTCCTGCTGCCCGCAGGCCCGATGCGGTCGCCACAGGGCATGGCCATGACGCCCGATGGGGCGGCCCTGATCGTCGCCGACTACTCGTCCGGCCTGTGGCGGGTGGACCGGGCGGCCGGTTCGGCGACGCGACTGCCCGCCCCGGCGAACGCCAGCCTGATCGGCGTCGACGGCTTGATCTCCGACGGCCGGTCTCTCTACGCCCTCCAGAACGGCGTCGCCCCGCAACGGGTGCTGAAGCTGATGCTCGATGCGGACTGGAGCCGGATCGAGGCCGTCGAGGTGCTGGCCGCCAACCTGCCCGCGATCGACGAACCCACGACGGGGCTGGTCCACGGGGGCGAACTGGTGTTCGTATCGCGGTCGCAGTGGAGCGATTTCGACGGGGAGGGGGCGCTGAAGTCGCCGGAACCCGCGCCGGCGCTGATCTCCCGCCTGCGGTTGAACTGACAGGGGTACCGAAATGATCGAGATGGTGATCGAGGCCCGGCGCAAGGACCTTGGCGGGTTCGAGGTCGGGCGGGTGCTGCCGTTCCACGCCCGGCGCATGGTCGGGCCCTTCATCTTCCTCGACCAGATGGGACCGGCCGAGTTCGCGCCGGGGGCCGAGGCCATCAACGTGCGGCCGCATCCGCACATCGGCCTGTCGACCCTGAGCTATCTGTTCGAGGGCGAGATCATGCACCGGGACAACACCGGCGCGACCCAGGCCATCCGGCCCGGGGAGGTCAACTGGATGACGGCCGGCAAGGGCATCGTCCACTCCGAGCGCACCGATCCGCTGAAGAAGAGCACCGGCGGCCCCATGCACGGCATGCAGGCCTGGATCGCCCTGCCGGAGGAGGCCGAGGAGAGGGATCCGTCATTCCATCATCACGGCGAAGATGACCAGCCGGCCTATGAAAACGGCGGCCTGTTCGCACGGCTGGTGGCGGGCGAGGCCTATGGGGCGAGGGCGGCCGCGCCGGTGTCGTCGCCGCTGTTCTATGTGCACTGGGAGCTGGCCGAGGGGGTTCGCACCACGCCGCCGCCCGGCCGGGGCGTCGCCGGCGGCTATTCCGAGCGGGCGCTCTATGTCGCCAGGGGCGAGATCGAGGTCGGCGACCGCACTTTCCACGAAGGCCAGATGATCGTGCTGGAGCCGACCGCCGAACCGACGGTGCGGGCGGTGAAGCCCTCGACGGTGATGGTGCTGGGCGGCGAACCGGTCGGGCCGCGGCTGATCTGGTGGAATTTCGTCCACTCGAAGCAGGAGCGGATCGACCAGGCCAAGGCCGACTGGAAGGCCGGGCGCATGGCCCTGCCCTCTGAGGACGATCTGGAGTTCATTCCCCTGCCCGATGTGCCGTCGACGCCGGAACCCGCGCCCGAGGCGGTGAGGCCCGGCCCGACCGACCCGGTCTGAAGCCCGTCAGCGCGAGGGGTTGCGGTCCCTGCGGCAGAGTTGCCTCGCCCGGATCGCCATCTGACGGTCGCCCGCCGCCATCGCCGCGTTCCGGGCGTCGGTGCAGCGGCCCAGTTCGATGAGCGTATCGACCCGGTTGGCGAGATCGATGCGTTCGAGCGACTGCGGGCCGATATTGTTGCCGGTGGCGGAGTCGAGCATATTTTCGAACTCCGCCCGCGTGGCGGGCGAGGCCGAGACATAGGGGCGGTAGGTCTGAACGCGGCTGAGGATTGAGCCCGGCGGCGTTCGCAAGGTCGGCGGATCCTGCGCGACGGCGGGAAAGGCGGATGCGGCGACCGCGGCGGCGATCAGGCACGACGAAAGGCGGTTCATGACAGATGTCCTCCTCAAGCGGCCTTCATCGTCCGCCAAAATCGCCAGGGACGCAACCGCAGGATTGGCACGTTCGGGTGGTTCAACCCGCTTGAATCTGGCGCGTGCGCCCCGATCTTGTCGGGATGACCGCATTCTCCATTCTCGACCTGTCGCCCATCGTGGAGGGCGGGGACGCCCGCCGAGCGCTGCTGGAGACCACCGAACTGGCGCGGGCGGCCGAGCGCCTGGGTTACACCCGCTTCTGGCTGGCCGAACACCACAACATGCCGGGCATAGCCAGTGCGGCGACCGCCGTTGTCCTCGCCCATGTGGCGGCGGCGACGCAGACCATCCGGGTCGGATCGGGCGGGGTGATGCTGCCCAATCATGCGCCGATGGTGATCGCCGAGCAGTTCGGCACGCTGGAGGCCCTGCATCCCGGGCGGATTGATCTGGGACTCGGCCGGGCCCCGGGTACGGACGGTGAAACGGCGCGGGCGCTGCGCCGCTACTTCGAAGCCGCCGATCAGTTTCCGCGCGACGTGATGGAGCTGCAGGCTTTTCTCGGCGATCCGGTCGAGGGCCAGCGGGTCACGGCCTGGCCCGGGGCGGGGTCGAAGGTCCCGATCTGGCTGTTGGGCTCCAGCCTGTTCAGCGCCGAACTGGCCGCCCATCTGGGCCTGCCCTTCGCTTTCGCCAGCCATTTCGCGCCGGAGCTGCTGCTGCCGGCGTTGCGGACCTATCGCGAGGGGTTCCGGCCGTCGAAACAACTTGAGCGACCTTACGCGGCGGCGGCCTTCAACGTCTTCGCTGCGGATACGGACGCGGAGGCGGTGCGGCTTTCGACCTCCATGCAGCAGGCCTTCGCAGCGGTGGTGACCGGCAAGCCGGGCCGTCTGAAGCCGCCGGTGGACGACATCACGGCGGCGCTCGATGCGCGGCAAATCGCGGCGGTGGAGAGCCGGCTGACCTATGCGGCGATCGGCGGGCGGGAGACTGTGCGGAGGAAGCTGGAGGCGTTCATCGCCCTGACCGGCGTCGACGAGGTGATGACCACGGGCATGATCCACGATCTCGACGCCCGCCTCCGCAGCCTCGAGATCACCGCCGAGGCGGCGGCGGGGCTCTAGCCTCCGACCTGTGCGAGGAAGGCGAGCAGCAGCCGATTCACCTGCTCCGGCCGTTCCTGCTGGATCCAGTGGCCGGCGCCGGGGATGACCTGCTGGAGGCGCAGGTCGGGGACCCAGTCCTTCAATCCCGCCTCGGCCGCGCCGGCGTAGTGGCGGACCGGGTCGCGCTCGCCGACCACGAAGGCGGCGGGGACGACGATGCGGGCGTCCTGCAGAAAGGCGGTGGCCGCCCAGTTTCGATCGAGATTGCGGTACCAGTCGAGCGGGCCCTTGAAGCCTCCAGCCGAGAAGGCGGCGACATATTCTCCGAAATGCGCCTCGCTCATCCACGGCGGCAGGACGGCGTCGTCGGCGGCGGTCGAAAGGAAGCTCCGCCCTTCTGGGATGAAGCCGGTCGATTGCCGGTCGTCGGGGGTCGCGCCGTCATAGGCGTGGAACATCTTGCGCAGGGCCGTGGCCGGGTCGGCGTCGAACGCGTCGTGGGCGTCGGCGGCCTGAAAGCGGCTGATGTAGAGGTCGCCGAGGCCGAGCCGTTTCGAGATCGCCGCCATCGCCGCGGTGGGCGGGCCCTTGGGGCGGCGCGGCTGGAACGGCACCGACAGGCCGAAGACGGCGCGGAACAGGTCGGGCCGGAGCAGGGCGCAGTGCCAGGCCACCGGCGCGCCCCAGTCATGGCCGACCACCACGCACGAGGTCTCGCCCAGCGCCCGCACCAGATCGACCATGTCGCCGACAAGATCGAGGATGCCGTGGTTGGAGGTTTCGGGCGGTTTGTCGGTCCCGCCGTATCCGCGCATGTCCGGGGCGACGGCGCGGAAGCCGGCTCCGGCCAGCGCCTCGACCTGCGCCCGCCAGCTGATTCCGAGCTCGGGAAAGCCGTGGATCAGCAGCACCAGCGGGCCGGAGCCGGCCTCGAGAATCTGTTGGTTCAGCCGGTCGGTCGGGATTGTGCGCGTCAGCATCGGCTTTCTCATCCGCTCATTCCGACGAAAGCCGGGACCCAGTGCTTTTAGTGATGATCTATCGCCGACGAGACACGGCCAGACCGTCCTGAAATGCAAGCGTCAAGCTGGACAGAACCGGGTCCCGGCTTTCGGCGGGATGAGCGGATCTAGAGAGTCACGCCCGTGGTCCGCATGATCTCGGCGCGCAGTTCGGGCAGGCCGTCGCCCTTCTCGGCCGAGGTGACGATGACGGCGGGGTAGGCGGCAGGGCGTTTGGCGATGGCTTTCAGGGTGGCCGCCTGGACGTTGTCCGCCTCGCCCTTCTTCAGCTTGTCGGCCTTGGTCAGGACGATCTGATAGCTGACGGCGGCGAGGTCGAGGGCGTCGAGCGCCTCGTCGTCGACCTTCTTGAGGCCGTGGCGGGCGTCGATCAGCAGATAGACCCGCTTCAGGGTGACGCGGCCGCGAAGATAGTCGCGCGCCAGATCCTGAAATTTCTTCACCGTCGATTTCGAGGCCTTGGCCCAGCCGTAGCCGGGCAGGTCGACCAGGCGCATGCGGCCGTCGAGGTCGAAGAAATTGACCTCGCGCGTGCGGCCCGGCTCGTTGGAGGCGCGGGCCAGCTTGTGCATGCCGACGAGGCCGTTGATCAGGCTCGACTTGCCGACATTGGAGCGGCCCGCGAAGGCGACCTCCGGCAGGTCCGGATCGGGCAGCTGCTCGATCTTGGCGCACCCCATGACGAAGGTCGCCGGACGCGCGAACAGGATGCGCGCCTGCTCCAGCTCTTCCGCAGTGAAATCGTCCATAATTTCAATTCCGCTCATCCCCGCGAAAGCGGGGACCCAGTCCTGTCCAGCCTGACGCCGGAGCCTCAGGACGAGGGCTGGTGCATACACGGTCGGCGCACATCACCCAAAGCACTGGGTCCCCGCTTTCGCGGGGATGAGCGGACCACAGGGATCAGGCCTTCGCCTTCTTCATCCGGGCGATGAAAGTGTCGATCGGGTTCTCGGCCTTCAGCCGGTGCATGATGATGTACTGCTGGAAGATGGTCAGGATGTTCGACCACGCCCAGTAGATCAGCAGGCCGGCCGGGAAGGTGGCCATGATGAAGGTGAACACGATCGGCATCAGCTGGAAGATGCGGCGCTGCATCGGGTCCGGCGCCTGCGGGCTCATCGCCATCTGCAGCCACATGGTCAGGCCGTAGAAGATGGCGAGCACGCTGAGCGCGAAGGTGCCGCCCAGCAGCGAGCCGATGACCGGCGCCGACGCCGGGTCCCAGGGCAGCAGACCGAACAGGTTCCAGATCGTCGTCGGGTCCGGCGCCGAGAGGTCTTGAATCCAGCCGAAGAAGGGCTGGTGACGCATCTCGATGGTCACGAACAGCATCTTGTAGACGGCGTAGAAGACCGGGATCTGGAGCAGCAGCGGCAGGCAGCCGGCCAGAGGATTGATCTTCTCCTTCTGGTACAGGGCCATCAGCTCCTGCTGCTGCTTCTGCGGTTCGTCGGGATGCTTCTTCTTGATCTCCTCCATCTTCGGCTGGAGGTTGCGCATCTTCGACATGCTCTCGTAGCTCTTGTTGGCCAGCGGGAACATGATCAGGCGCACGGTCAGGGTCAGGCCGAGGATGGCGAGGCCGAAATTGCCGAGGATGCCGTAGAAGAATTCGACCAGCCAGAAGATCGGCCGGGTCAGGAACCACAGGAAGCCCCAGTCGATCGCATAGACGAAGCGCGGCAGGTCGAGACTGTCCTGATAGCCGGCCAGAATCTCGTTGCGCTTGGCCCCGGCGAACAGGCGGCGGGTCTCGGTGATCTGCGTGTTGGGCTGGATGGTGTGGGGCTCGCCCAGCATGCCGGCCAGATGGACCTGGTCGTCGGGCTCGCCTTCACCGATCACGCGGAACTCGGCCTCGATCCGTTCGTCCTGGGCCGGGATCAGGGCGGCCATCCAATACTTGTCGGTGATGCCGAGCCAGCCGCCGGTCGACTCGTGCTCCTCCGGCGCTTTCTTCTTGGCCCAGCCGCCGTACTTGAGCTGGGTCGTCGAATAGGATTCGCCGTCGCCGAACGTGCCGATGGCGCCTTCATGCAGGACCTGGTTGCGGCCGAGGCTGGACGGCACGCCCTGACGCATCACCGTGGCGGCCGGGGTCAGGGTCACCGCCTGCGCGCTGAAGTTGGCGACGGTGTCGGTCACCGTGAACATGTAGAGTTCATCGATGCTGATCCGCCGCGTGAAGCGCAGGCCGGCCCCGTTGTCCCACATCAGCACGACGGGGGTGGCGGGCGTCAGGGTCGAACCCTGCACCAGCCGCCACGGAGTGTTCGGTCCCGGCACGCCGCCCGGGATATTGGGCCCGGCCCAGCCGAACTGGGCGAAGAAGGCGTGCTCCATGCCCTCAGGGCGGAACAGTTCGACCGCGGGCGAGTCCTTGTCGATGGTCTCGCGGTAGTTGGTCAGGAACAGGTCGTCGATGCGGCCGCCGGTCAGCGACAGCGATCCGGTCAGGGTCGGGGTCTGGATGGGCACCCGGATCGTTCCGTTGGCGCCGAGCGCCTGCCGCCGGTCTGTCACAAAGACGCCGGGACCCGGCTGCGGCGCGGTGATCGGATTGGCCGTGGACTCGGCCGCGGCCTGCTGGGCGGCGCGGCGCTGCTTCGTCTGCGGCTCCATGACGAAGAAATTGTAGGCCAGCAGCATGAGACCCGCGATCACGATGAAGATGATCGTGTTGCGGCTGTTATTCTGAGGGGGCATGGAGATCAGGAATCCTGGCCGGCGGGCAAGTTCGGGGCTTGGGGCGCGACATGAGGCGCCGGCCGCGGGGTCGCGAGCCTTGTAAGCGCCGATTTCACATCGTCAAGCAAACGGTCCCACGGACGCTCCGCCGTCCCCATCCGGGCGATGAAGACATAGTCGCTGCCGGCGGCCGCGAACTGCGGCGCCAGCGCCCGGGCGGCCTCGCGCAGGCGGCGCTTGGCCCGGTTGCGGATCACGGCGTTTCCGACCTTGCGCGTGGCGGTGAAGCCCAGCCGCACCACCGGATCGCCGTCGCCCCGGTCCAGCCGCTGCACGACCACGGCGCCGCGGGCCTCTGAAACGCCTTTCGCGGCCGCCAGAAACTGGGGCCGCGATTTAAGGCGTTCGATCTTGAAAGGTTCGCTCATAGTCCTCCCCCATTGGGGGAGGGGGACCGCGAAGCGGTGGAGGGGGCGAAGCCGCATCCACCGGGTTCGGGTCAGGCCCCCTCCACCATGCTTCGCATGGTCCCCCTCCCCCGAAGGGGAGGACTGGAAAGGGTCAGGCCGTCAGGCGCTTGCGGCCCTTGGCGCGGCGGCGCTGAACGATCTTCTGTCCGTTCTTGGTGGCCATCCGCGAACGGAAGCCGTGACGGCGCTTGCGCACGAGTCGCGACGGCTGATAGGTCCGCTTCACGGTCGGCTCCTGGGACTGAAAACAAGGTGGGCGGCGGAAAGTGGTCCGTCGCGGGAAGGGCGGGCGTATAAGCGGGGAAGCCCGTGGTGTCAACGCCGCGGGGCGTCAGCGGAGAGACGATGCACCGGGTGAAACGCTTCCTGCCCCTGATCGCGCTGGGATGCGTCATCGCGCTGATCTTCGCCATGGGCTGGAACCGCTACCTGTCTCTGGACACCCTGCGCGACCACGGCCAATCCTTCCGCGATTTCACCGCCGCCAACTATCTGGTCAGCCTGCTCGCCCTGATGCTGCTGTTTGCGGTGCTGACCGCGAGCGTGGTGCCCGGCGTCTTCTTCGTCACCATCACCGCCGGGTATCTGTTCGGCCCGTGGATCGGCGGGGTCTCGACCTCGATCGCGGCCACGGCGGGCGCGCTGGTGGTCTACGCCGTGACCCGCAGCGCGCTGGGGGAGTCGCTGCGCCGCAAGGCCGAGCGCGACGCAGGCCTGATGCAGGCGGTCTGCACGGCGATCGACCGCGACACCTTCTGGTATGTGCTGGGCGCCCGGCTCGCCGTGGTGGTGCCGTTCCACATGATCAACATCGCAGCCGGGATGATGGCCGTGCGGCTCGGGCCCTACTGCCTCGCCACGGTGATCGGCCTGTTGCCGGCGCACATCATCTACTGCTGGATCGGGGCGCGGCTGAATACCTTGCTGGCGACCGATCCGAACCCGGACTTCCAGGCCCTGTTCGCCCAGTTCTGGGCCCCGATGGCCGGGGTCTTCGTGCTCGCCGTCGTCCTGCCCTTCGCCATGAAGGGTCTGCAGGCGGCGATGCGGAGGCGGCGGCCGGCATGAACGACGCAGCGATTGGCCCAAGCTTTGCGTTAGGGGAGGCATGAGCGAGGCGCGGCCCCTTGTAAACGACGCCGGACGGCGGCTGCCCCTGCCTGCCGACTGGCGCGACCGGCTACGCTTCCATGCGCCGGACGCCCTGGCGTGGCGGCTGCTGCTGCTCACCTTCGTGTTCACAGCGGTGGTCGAGGTGCTGATCGTGGCCCCCAGCGCCGCCAGCTTCCACGAGCGCTGGCTGCTGGACCGGCTGCAGTCGGCCGAGCTCGCCTCGGTCGGGGTCGAGGCCTTGCCCTATTCGGCGGTCGAGGAGGACGTCGCCGAGCAGCTGCTGGCCATCGGCGGCGTGCAGGCCGTCGTCGTCGGCGATCAGGGCGTCAGACGGCTGCTGCTGCAGGCCCCAAACCTGCCGCGTACACCCGAGCTGATCGATCTGCGCGAGGCTCGCCCGGTCACCCGGCTGCTCGATCCCTGGCGGACGCTGTTCGGTCACCCGGATCGATCGATCCGCGTCCAGGCGCGCCCCCGATATCGTTCGGGCGACTTCATCGAGATCCTCGCCCCGGCCGAACCCCTGAAGGCCGAGCTGCGGACCTTCCTGCTCAACAGCCTGCTGGTGTCGCTGCTGCTCTCTCTGGTGGCCGGGAGCCTGCTCTACGGCGGCCTGGCCTTTCTTGTGCTGCAGCCGTTGCGGCGGGTTACGCGCTCGATCGAGCGGTTCGCCGTCGACCCCGAGACGGAGGGCGATCCCCCGAGCGACCGGCACGACGAGATCGGTCGGGTCGAACGCGAACTGGCCCGGATGCAGGGCGAGGTGCGCCAGTCGCTGCGTTCACGGGCGCGGCTGGTGGCGCTGGGCGAGGCGGTGGCCAAGATCAACCACGACCTGCGCAACATGCTGACGTCGGCCCAGATCGCTTCGGAGCGGCTGGCGGACTCGCCAGACCCGCAGGTGGCCAAGGCCCTGCCGCGGCTGGAGCGGGCGCTGGGCCGGGCCGCAGCCCTGTCGCGCAACGTGCTCGAATACGGCCGCAGCGAGGAACCGGAGCCGCAGCGGGTCCAGCTCGCCCTGGGAACGGCCGTCGCCGTGGCGGCCGAGGACGCCGGACTGTCGGATCAGGGCGTCCGGCTGACCCGGCGTATCCCGGCGCGATCCACCGTCCACGCCGATCCCGACCAGTTGCATCGCATCCTCGTCAATCTTATGCGCAACGCCCGTCAGGCCATCGAGGGCGACGCCACCCGCCTCGGCCGCGAGGGCGTAGTCAGGGTCACCGCTGTCCACGAGGACGGCGCCATGGCGATCCGCATCGCCGACAACGGACCGGGCATACCGCCGCGCCTGTCGGAACAGCTGTTCGAGCCCTTCGTCAGCGGGCGCAGCTCCGACGGCACCGGGCTGGGCCTGACCATCTCGCGCGAGCTGGCGGTGAGTCATGGCGGGGAGCTGCGCCTTATCGACACGGGCCCGGACGGGACGACCTTCGAGCTGCGGCTCCCTGACTGAGGAAGCCGGGCGGCTCCAAATCGCCCGACCGGCGTTATCTCTCGCAAACCGCCGCAAAACGGCCCAGCCTGGCGGGGCAAGGCTTTCGTACAAAGGAGCCCGTGATGACCCGACTGACCCTGACCGCCGCCGTCGCCCTGACGCTCGCCGCCGCGCCCGTCCTCGCCCAGACTGCGCCGACGCCGCAATCGGCTGCCTCCCGGCCGGGCTCGGAGGAGTGGTTGCGCCTGCGCGGCGAGATGTACAATCGGGCGCCCGAATCCGAGCAGGATCCGGCCGAGGTCGCCGCGACCGCCCGTCTGAACGCCGAGATCGCCGCCCGCAACGCCGCCGCGGCCGAGGCGGAGACCGAGGTCTTGGCCTCGTTCGAAAACCGCAACGCTGCGTGGCGCGCCGAGACGGCCCGGCTGGAAACGGAGCGTGTCCAGTGGGAAGCCAACGCCGCCGCCGCCGCCGCCGCCCAGGCGCGGTGGGAGCGGGAAAGGGCCGCATGGGAAGCGGAGATGGCCGCCTGCCGCCGCTCCGGCCGGGTCTGTGTGGCCGCGCCGCCGCCTCCGGGCTACTGATCCGCCGCCGGCGGGCGTTGCGGAGCCCGGGCGCTCGTGACACCGTTGGCGGCCGCCTCCCGGGGGGACCGCACCATGACCGAAACAGCCGCCGATCCGCCGCCGACGGCCGTTGAACCGATGCCGGGCAGGGGCGCGGACCGGCCGCTGCGGGGCGGACGGACCGACACCTGGCGTCATCCGCTGCCGGTGCGGATCACTCACTGGATCAATGTCGCCGCCGTGGTTGTCCTGCTGATGAGCGGGCTGAACATCCTCGCGGCCCACCCGCATCTCTACTGGGGCATCAGCTCGACCTTCGCCGATCCGTGGCTGAGCACGCCGAAGGTCCCGGACTGGCTGCTGATCCCGCAGGGGCGCAACCTCGCCGAGGCGCGCAACTGGCATTTCCTCTTCGCCTGGGTCTTCGTCATCAACGGCCTGATCTACCTGGGCTGGGCGCTGGTGACCGGCCGGTTCCGGCGTCGGCTCGTGCCAACCGGGGCCGACCTGCGCGGCTTCTGGCCCTCGTTGAAGGACCACGCGCGGCTCCACTTCCCGACCGACGACCACGCCCGGGCCTACAACGTCATCCAGAAGCTGACCTATGTGGCCATGGTGCTGGTCGTCCTGCCGCTGATGCTGGTCACCGGTCTGTCGATGTCACCCGGCTTCAACGCCATCGGGGGCGTTCTGCTCGAGATCATGGGCGGGCGGCAGTCGGCCCGGACCCTGCATTTCATCGCGGCGGGGCTGATCGTCGGCTTCATCTTCATCCATGTCGGGCTGGTGATCTGGACCGGCTTCTTCAACAACATGCGGGCGATGATCACCGGCTGGTTCAGGATCGAGCCGCCGGGCTCGACGGCGGGGCCGAAGCTCGGCCGGCGTCGGCCTGAAGAAGGAGATGCGCCATGAACCGCCGTCGCTGGCTGACCGGGGCGCTGGCCACCGGAGCGGCCGCCTTCCTCTCTGCCTGCGGCGAGGCGAGCTGGCGGTTGTCGGAACAGGCGCGGCGGATGGGCGAGGGGCTGACACGGCGGGCGCAGCGGCTGCTGATCCCCCGCGACGCCCTGGCCCCGACCTACAGCCCGGCCGAGATTTCGCCGGACTTCAAGGCCAATGGCTCGATCAACCCGGCCGCGGCCGACTATGTGGCGCTGAAGGCGGACGGCTTCGTCGGCTACCGGCTGGTCGTCGACGGGCTGGTGGAGCGGCCGCTGTCGCTCAGCCTCGCCGAACTGCGGGCGCGGCCGGCGCGGACCCAGATCACCAAACACGACTGCGTCGAGGGCTGGACCTCGGTCGGCGAATGGACCGGCGTGCGGCTGGAGACCCTGCTCGACGAGGCCGGGTTGAAGCCCGAGGCCCGCTACATCGTCTTCCACTGCTTCGACGCCCTCGATCGCCGCGAGGACGGCGAACGCTATTACGAAAGCATCGATCTGATCGACGCCCGGCATCCCCAGACCATCCTGGCCTATGAGATGAACGGCGAGACCCTGCCGGTCCCCCACGGCGCGCCGCTGCGGCTCAGGGTCGAGCGGCAGCTGGGCTACAAGCACGCCAAATACATCCGCCGCATCGAGGCGGTGGAGAGCTTCGCCCACATCGGCCGGGGCAAGGGCGGCTACTGGGAAGACCGGGGCTACGAGTGGTACGCGGGCATATGATCAAGCTGACGAGACGGGCGTTGGGCATCGGCGCGGGCGCGGTGGTGCTGATGGCCGGCGGCGCCGCGAGGTCGGCCGGATCGAACCCGGCGGTGCTTACGACGTCCGGGCTGGTAACCGGTGTCATGGACGGGGGCGTCGCCGTGTTTCGGGGCGTCCCCTACGGCGATGACACGGGACCGCGCCGGTTCCTGCCGCCCGTTCCGCCGACGCCGTGGCGCGATCCCCGACCCTGCGTCGCGTTCGGTTCCGCCTCGCCGCAGCGGGGAACCGAGCCAAACCAGTCAGAGGACTGCCTGCGCCTCAACGTCTGGGCGCCCGATACGCGTCCGGGGCGGCGGCCGGTGATCGTCTACATCCACGGCGGGGCTTATTCGACCGGCTCGGGCTCCAGCCCGCTGACCTACGGGGCGCGGCTGGCGGCCAGGGGCGATGTGGTCGTGGTGACCGTCAATCACCGGCTGGGGCCGCTGGGCTACGTCTCACTGGCGCGGCTGGCGGCGGGGTTCGAGGACAGCGGCAATCTCGGTCAGCTGGATCTGGTGCTGGCGCTGCAGTGGGTGCGCGACAACATCGCGGCCTTCGGCGGCGATCCGGGATGCGTCACCGTGGTCGGCCAGTCCGGCGGCGGGGCCAAGATCGCGACGTTGATGGCCATGCCGGCGGCGGCGGGCCTGTTCCACCGGGCGGTGACCATGAGCGGGCAGCAGGTGACGGCCTCGGGGCCGCTCAACGCAACCCGCCGGGCCGAGGTCTGGCTCGAGGCGCTGGGGCTGACGCCGGACCGGATCGACGCGGTGCGCACGATGCCCGTCGAGCGGCTGATCGAGGCGGCGGGGGCGACCGATCCGATCCTCGGCGGCTCGCTGTATTTCGGGCCGGTGCTGGACGGGCGCAGTCTGACGCGCCACCCGTTCTGGCCCGACGCTCCGGCCCAGTCGGCGCACATCCCGATGATCATCGGCAACACCCGCGAGGAGACCCTGGCCTTCCTCGGCGCCGACCCCGCCAACGCCGGCCTGACATGGGAGATGCTGCCGGGGCGGCTCACGCCCTCGCAAATGCGCATCGACGTGGCGCCGGAGGCGGCGGTCGCCTGGTACCGTCGCGAGCACCCCGGGATGACGCCCGATCAGGTGCTGATCCGGGCCACGACGGCGGCGCGCTCGTGGCGGGCGGCGGTGATCGAGGCGGAGATGCGGGCGACCGCCGGGACGCCGGCGTACGTCTATCAGCTGGACTGGGCTTCGCGCCTGCCCAACGGCCGGACGGGAGCGTTCCACACCTCCGACATCCCGCTGATGCTGGACAACGTCCGGGCCGAGGGCTCGGGCGCTATCGGACGGCAGGCGCAGGGCATGGCGGACGTTATGAGCGACACCCTGGTAGCCTTTGCCCGCACTGGCGATCCGAACCACGCGGGGCTGCCGACGTGGACGCCGTATTCGCTGGCGCGGCGCGAGACCATGATCATGGACTTGCCGCCCCGGATGGCGGAAGACCCGCGCGGCGACGAACGGCGGTTCTTCGGGCGGATTCCCTATATCCAGCTGGGGACGTGAACAGGACGTTGGGTCAGCCGGTCTGGCCAATGTCGTCGATGTGGCGACAGAGTCGCGGTTCTACCCGCCCGAAATTGTCGAGGTTATAGCGTCGTCGACCGTCAGGTCGCGGCGGGCGGTTCCCGGCCTGACTCAAGCCTCCGCCGGTTCGTCCTTCCGCTTCTGCATCATGGCGTCGAAGCTGTCCCAGACGCCGGCGGCGCCGTGCCACGAGCCCTTGGTGGCCGCCTTGGAATATTCGGTGGCGCGGGCCTCGAAGAAGTTGGCGTGCTCCACGCCCGACAGCATCGACTGCAGCCACGGCAGCGGGTTTTCCTTGGCGCCGTACAGCTCCGGCAGGTGCAGCTGGCGCAGGCGCCAGTCGGCGATGAAGCGGATATAGGCCTTGATGTCCGAAGGGGTCATGCCGTTGACCGGCCCCATCTCGAAGGCCAGGTCGATGAAGCGGTCCTCCATGTCGACCACGGTGCGGCAGCATTCGACGATGTCGTCCGCCACGGCCTTGGTCACCGCCCCCGTCTCCTTGTTGAAGGCGTGGTACAGCTTGATGATGCCCTCGCAGTGCAGGCTCTCGTCCCGCACCGACCAGCTGACGATCTGGCCCATGCCCTTCATCTTGTTCTGGCGCGGGAAATTCATCAGCATCGCGAAGCTGGCGAACAGCTGCAGCCCCTCCGAAAAGCCGCCGAACATGGCCAGGGTGCGGGCGATGTCGCCGTCGGTGTCGACCCCGAACTTGCCCATGAAGTCATGCTTGTCCCTCATGGCCTCGTATTCCATGAAGGCGCCGAACTCGCTCTCGGGCATGCCGATGGTCTCGAGCAGCAGGGCGTAGGCCGCGATGTGGATGGTCTCCATGTTGGCGAAGGACGCCAGCATCATCTTGACCTCGGTCGGTTTGAACACCCGACCGTAGCGCTCCATGTAGTTGTCCTGGACCTCGATGTCGGCCTGGGTGAAGAAGCGGAAAATCTGCGTCAGCAGGTTGCGCTCGCTGTCGGTCAGATTGGCCGCCCAGTCCTTGCAGTCCTCGCCCAGCGGCACCTCTTCGGGCATCCAGTGGACCTGCTGCTGCTTCTTCCACATGTCGAACGCCCACGGGTAGCGGAACGGCTTGTAGGCGGCCGAGGGGGTCAGAAGGCCGGCGGTGGAGGGCAGGATCGGGGCGTGCGCGTTCATCGAAGCAACTCTGTCGGCGAATCCGGAAGGTGATGTTCACCATGCGGGCGCAAGGCCTCGGCGCCAAGCCGAAATGCGGCTATATTGCGATCACTTTTTGCGAGACCGCTATATGTGGTAGGCGGTGGCCAGACTTCTGGGGAGAAGCTGGGGACGAAGCGGATGCTGAAAACGGCAAGGGCCGCTTATGCCTCCGGCCGAAAATCTCGCGGGCGCGTTCGCGCGTTGAAGCGCAGAGATGCCCGGAAGGAGATCGACATGACCTACACAGTCTATGGCGCGGCCGGTTCGGGGTCGGTCCCCGTGGAGGCGGCGCTGACGCTGATCGGGGCGCCGTTCGAGGTGGTCGAGGCGGTGACCTGGGAAGGCGAGGCCGAGCGCGACAAGGTGGCGCCGGTCAACCCGATGCGGCAGATCCCGGCCCTCGTCACCCCGGACGGGGAGACGATCACCGAGAGCGCGGCCATCCTGCTCTGGCTGTCCGAACAGCACCCCGAGGCTTCGCTGGGGCCGGAGCCGGGCGATCCACGACGCGGACAGTTCCTGCGCTGGATGACCTTCATCCCGGCCTCGATCTACTCCCTGTACTGGGTTCGTGACGAGCCCTCCCGCCTGGCCGGCGACGATGCGTCGGCCCAGGCGACCATCAAGGGGCGGACGGCGGAGCGGATCGCCGAATGCTGGGGCCGGATGGAGAGCCAGATCGCCCCGGACCGGTTTCTGCTCGGGTCGGAGCCGACGGTGCTGGACCTGTATGTCGCGGTCGCCAGCCGATGGACGCCGCACCGGGCGCGCTTCCACGAGGTCGCGCCGCGCATGGGCGAGGTCATGCGGCGGGTCGACGCACTGCCGGAGCTACAGGCGTTCTGGCCGCAACGGTTCCCGTTCGAAGGCGACTACGCAGGCTAGGCCGCAGCGGCCTCGACAGGCGCCGCCGCCGGCAGGTCTCCGGCGAGGGCGCGGGAGACGATGGCGAACAGGGCGGCCTGGCTGACCGGTTTCGGCAGGTGGGCGTTCATGCCGGCGGCGAGGCAGCGGACCACGTCCTCGGGCATGGCGTCGGCGGTCATCGCGACCACAGGAACAGCGCCGTAGGGACCGCTCAGGGCGCGGATACGGCGGGTGGCCTCCAGCCCGTCCATGCGCGGCATCCGCACGTCCATCAGCACGAGGTCGAGCGTCTGGACGGAGGCGGCGTCGACGGCCTCGTGGCCGTCGCAGGCTTCGACCACCTCGCAGCCGAACGCCTGGACCATGATGCGGGCGACCTCGCGGTTGACCGGGTGGTCGTCGACGACGAGCACGCGCGGGGTCCGAGGCGCCTCGTCCTGCACAGGATCCGCGTCTGGCCCGCTGCTCGCCCCCGGTGCGGGCTGAGCCGGCGCCGGTCCGCCGGCCGCGGCGTCCGGGGCGCGGGTCAGCGGCAGGTGGAGGGTGAAGGTGGAGCCCTCGCCCGGACGGCTGTCGACTTCGATCCGGCCGCCGAGGCGACGGATGTGGCGGGCGGCCAGCGCCAGACCGAGGCCGACGCCGGCGTGCAGCCGGCTGGTCGAGGCGTCGGCCTGGGAGAAGGCGTCGAACAGTTCGGCGTGGTGGTGAGGGGCGATGCCGCATCCGGTGTCGGAGACGCGAATGACGACGCCCTCGCCGGCCCGGTCGAGACGGATGATGACCCCGCCCTCAGCCGTGAATTTGACTGCGTTGGCGACGAGGGGGTGCAGGGCCTGACGCAGGGCGCGCCCGTCGCAGTGGAAGCGGGAGCGGTCGGGCAGGCGGTCGTCAACGACGAGGGTCAGCGCCTTGGCGTCGGCGGCGGCGCGGCTGGGAACCAGCGCCTCGCGCGCGACGGCGGCGAGGTCCACCGGCTCGGGCGAGACCGAGTGCTCGCCGCGCGCGAAGTCGAGAATGTCCTCGACCAGCATCAGCAGGCCGTCGCTGGACTCGCGAATCTGGCGGGCCTGACGAACGGCCTCGGCGTCGAGGTCGGAGCGGCCTGCGAGCAGGTCCGCAAAGCCGGCGACGCCATTCAGCGGCGTGCGCATCTCATGACTCATCATGGCGAGGAAACGGGAACGGGCGGCGGCTGCGTTCTCGGCCACCCGGCGAGCCTCCTGGGCCGCGGCGGTCCGGGCGCGCAGCCGCACCTCGAGCCGACGACGCTCGGTCATCACCGTGCTGATCGGCAGGACCGTGATGACCATGGCCAGCAGGAACAGGTTGTAAACCCCAAGGCTGCGCACCATCGGCGGCACGGTCTCCAGTCCGGGGATGTCCATAATCCGGGTCAGATGCACCGGCCCATGCCCCATCAGGGTGAAGGCGCCGCTGAGTACCGCCAGACCGATTAGCGCGGCGGCCGACCAGGCGGGCGAGAGGCGAATGCCGATCAGCGTCATCGGCAGGAAGACGAGGAACATAAGCGGCGTGTTGTTTTGCCAGAAAACAACGCCGGTAACGGCCAGCATCAGGACGAGCAGACTCACAGCCTCGCTGCGGGAGTCCTGAGCGGCGCTCGCAAAGCGATGGCGGCGGGCGAGCAGCAGCAGGATCGGGGTGACGAGGAGGAGGCCCAGCACCTCGACAGCGACGTAGCTCTGGAGATCGAACACCCACATGGTCCAGGGCTGCGGAGCGACCAGCGCCATGAATCCCATGCTGAGCAGGGCGAAGACCACGGTGGCGGGGACCACGGCGAGAATGGCGAAGCGCGCCAGCCTGCCGGGGCGGCGCAGGTCGAGCGCGGCCCCGCAAACCCGGCGCGCCAGCACAGCGGCGGCCATGGCCATACCGAGATTGAGGACCACGTTGGTGAGGAGATAGAGCGGAGCGCCCCCGCGCATTCCGTTGACCAGCATGTCCAGTCCGGCGCAGGCCGCCAGCACCGCAAGAGCGGGGCGGCGAGGCAGCTGCAACAGGGCCGCGGTGACGACGCCATTGGCCAGCCAGATGGTGGCCGTGCCGAACCGGGAGATCGTCCAGTAGCCGACCGCCAGGGCGGCGGCATAGAGCACTACATAGGCCAGAGCCGGCGGGCCGGCGACCCGACCCGCGTCGTGCCTGAACAGACGCCAACGACCTTGCAAGCAGACCCCTCCCGGCCACTCCCGAACGGTTACAGGTAAGGCCCGACCGTAAACAAATCAGATGCATGGGGTGCATTCGCCAAGGAACCGCCGTCAGACCGCGACCGTTTCCCGTCCCTCGCCCCTGAGGCTCCGGATTGAATGTCAGACACCGTATCCGACCCCACCTTCCATCCGCCGGAGGAAGCCGTCGCCTTCTACGAAGAAGCCCTGCGGCTGCTGAAGGAGAGCGGCATCCCCTTCCTGCTGTCCGGCACCTATGCGGTGACGGCCTATACGGGCATCCGGCGGCCGACCAAGGACCTGGACGTGTTCTGCAAGCCCGGGGACTACCCGCGCATCCTCGCCTTCTTCCAGGCGCGCGGTTACCGCACCGACGTGGAGGACGAACGCTGGATCGCCAAGGTGTGGAAGGACGACGAGTATTTCTTCGACGTGATCTTCGCCATGTCGAACGGCACCATCGCGGTCAACGACAGCTGGTTCGGCGAGGACACCATCGAGGTCTACGGCCACCAGGTCGGCATCACGCCGCCGACGGCCCTGATCCTGTCGAAGGTCTTCATTCAGGACCGCTATCGCTACGACGGGGCCGACGTGAACCACGTGATCCTGAAGCAGTCGGAGGCGATCGACTGGAAGTCCCTGCTCGGCCAGATGGACCTCTACTGGGAGGTGCTGATGGCGCATCTGCTCAATTTCCGCTTCGCCTATCCGACCGAGCGGGACCGGGTGCCGGCCTGGTTGATGACTGAACTGGCGGGGCGGCTGCACGCCCAGGTCAGTCTGCCGGCTCCTCGGATCAAGGTCTGCCGCGGACGCCTGTTCAGCCCGCGCGATTACATCGCCGATATCACAGAATGGGGCTTCGGAGACATCGTCGGCAAGGGACTGGAGGAGCGGCATGAATCCACCCACTGACGCCCATACAGATCCGCAGACGCCGCAGCCGGGGCTCGAGCCGGGTCCCCCGAAGAAGTTGAGGATAGCGGCCGTAGGCGACCTGCACGTCGGCGAGGCGCACGACCGGCCGCACCGCGAATTGTTCGACCGGGTGCACGAGGACGCCGACGTCCTGTGCCTGTGCGGCGATCTGGTCAATTTCGGCAAGACGCGGGAGGTCGAGGTCCTGCTGGAGGACCTGCACCACTGCAAGATCCCGATGGTCGGAGTGCTGGGTAATCACGAGCACGAATGCGGCCGGCCCGACGAGGTCACGGAGATGCTGTGCGACGCCGGGGTCAGGATGCTGACCGGTCAGGCGTTCGAGATCGAGGGCGTCGGCTTCGCCGGCGGCAAGGGCTTCATCGGCGGCTTCGGCCGCTACATGCTCAGCCCTTTCGGCGAGGACTCGATCAAGCGTTTCGTGCAGGAGGCGGTCGAGGACGCCAACCATATCGAGAATTCGATCCGCATGCTGAGAACCGAGCGGTCGGTGGTGCTGCTGCACTATTCACCGGTGGTCGACACGGTCATGGGTGAGCCGCCGGAGATTCACGCCTTCCTGGGTTCGTCCCGGCTCGGCGAGACCATCGATCGCTACGACAACATCAGTCTCGTGGTGCACGGCCACGCCCACCGGGGCGCGCCGGAAGGCCGGACCAACAAGGGCGTGCCGGTATATAATGTCGCCCTGCCGGTGCTGAAGACCCTGGGCGATACGCCCTACCGGGTTTTCGAGGTCTGAAACGCCGCCCGGGGCTTGAAGCCGCGCCAGACGGCCCAGAGCAATAGTGCGGTGGCGACGCCCAGGATGTCGGCCAGCAGGTCTCCCCAGCTGGCGTCACGGCCCACCAACCCCTGAACGACCTCGACCGCGCCGCCCAAGGCGATCGCCAGGGCGGCCGCCATGAGCCGCGGCATACGCCGAAACAGGACGCCGAAGCTCCACAGAATCAGGCCGAAGACGACGAAATGGGCCCCCTTGTCCCAGACTCCACTGGCGGCCTCGACCCGGCCGAACGGTCCGATCATCAGCGTCAACGACACGATAAGGATGGCGACCGCGGTGAGGCGGAGAAGTCGGGTCATGGGAGCCGTGTGTAGGGGAGGAACATGGAGCTATATCAGCCCGCCAGCAGCACCCATAGCCCGGTGGCCGCAAAACCGAGGGCGGCGGCGGCCCTGATCCACCTCAGGGGCAGTTTCCGCGCCACCGCCTCGCCCATAAGCACCGCCGGTGCGTTGACCAGCATCATGCCCAGGGTGGAGCCGGCCACAACCAGTGGCAGGCTCTGGAACTGGGCGGCGAGGACGGCGGTGGCGACCTGGGTCTTGTCGCCCATTTCGATGACGAAGAAGGCAGCCGTCGTGGTCCAGAACACCCCGGAGAACGTCCGCTCGGTGGTGTCGGGCCTTTCGTCGAACCGGTCGGGGATCAGGGCCCAGACTGCAAAACCCAGAAAGGCGAGGCCGACGGCCCATCGCACCCACTGACCTTCCATGAAATGTCCCAGCACGGTCCCGGCCAGTCCCGCGAAGGCGTGGTTGCCGAGGGTGGCGACAAGTATTCCGAGCAGGATCGGCAGCGGCCGCCGCCACGCCGCAGCCAGCATGATGGCCAGCAGCATGGTCTTGTCCCCGATCTCCGCGATGGAGACGAGGCCGGTCGAGATCAGGAAGGCGTCCAACTCAAACAATCGTGCGCGGAGCCTCGGCGGACAGACCTGTGGCGTTCGCAGCCGGGCTCCGCGTGGAAATCCCCTGCGAATGCCAGCGGTCTTGCCGTGTTCGCAGGGTCCTAACGCTCACGCCGCGGGCGCTCGCTGCTTGAGGACGACGCCCTCAAGTTGGCGCGCACCGCGTGCGCGCCATAGGGCCACTGGAACGTCTCGCGCCATCCTCTCCGGGGAGAGGAAGTGTGTTGACGCGAACCCCGCTGGAGATGCGGGCGGCTACTCCCCGATGACGGCGCGGTGCTTAGCGCCGCGCCGCCGCGGGCGCAAGCTCAGCTGAAGGCGACGAAGATCAGGGCGACGACGGAGACGTCGACGGTGCGGGCGAGGAAGGTCAGCATGGCGGCGGTCCCGGACGGAGGCATTCCAAGCTTCCATCAGCAAGGATCGTGCCGCGGGCTCAGACGTCGGTGTCGCTGGCCTTGCCCGGCTTCGGACGGCGTTCGGCGGCGCCCGAATAAGCGTTCCCGAGGTAGGTCGAGCGGGCCGCGTCCAGCACGGGCGGACCGCCCTTGAGGCCGCGCCGCTGGCCGGTCTGTCCCATCATCTGGGCGGCGAAGGCGGCCGCGGACGCATCGGATGCTGGCGCCGGGGCAGGTCTTGCCGGGGCCTCGGCAGGCTCTGCGGGAAATTCGGTGGGGACGAGCGCGCGCGAGGCGGACGCGGCGCGGCGCTCCGCGGCGCGGCGGTCACGCTCGCGCCGGTCATCGCGGCGCTGGACCGGGCCGACGGGGCGGACCTCATCGGCCATCGTCAGCCGCCCTTGCCTGGCGGCTGGGCCAGTCTGTCGAGTTGGGCCCGCATCTCGTCCATCTGGCGACGCATCTCCGCCAACGGATCGGCGGACGCCTCCGGCTGTGGCGAAGACGAGGGGGCGGCGGGGCGAGCGCCGCCCGCGCCGCTGAAGCCGGGCCAGATTTTCATCGCCTCCGTGAACATGGCCATGTTGCGCTTGACTGCTTCGTCCAGCAGACCGGCTCCGGGGGCGGCCCCGAAGGCCTTGGAGAACTGGCCGCGCATCTGCTCCTGCTGGCGGGCGAAACTATCAAGCGACATCTCCAGATAGGAGGGCAGGACGCCCTGCATCTGACCGCCGTAGAATCCGATAAGCTGGCGCAGGAACTGGACCGGCAGCAGGGCCTCGCCGCGGCTCTCTTCCTCAAAGATGATCTGGGTGAGGATCTGGCGGGTCAGGTCGTCGTTGGTCTTGGCGTCGTAGACCACGAAGTCGACGCCCTCGCGCACCATTCCGGCGAGGTCCTCAAGCGTCACGTAGGCGGAGGTGGCGGTGTTGTAGAGCCGCCGGTTTGCGTATTTCTTGATGACGACGGTTTCGCCGGCTCCGGACTTCCTGTCGGCCACGCGTGGTCCCCGATCCTGTTGCAACGCCGCACTATGCTGCGCTGCGCAAAGGAATGTCTAGCCGAGTGCGGCGGGGGCCAGAACGACGCCCACCAGCACCGCCGCCCAGTGGGTCATCGCGCCGGTGACGACGAAGCCGTGCCAGATGGCGCGGCGGAACTTCACCTGAGGGCTGATGAAGACGAAGACGCCGGCGGTGTAGATCAGGCCGCCGATGACCAACAGGGCGAGGGCGATCGGGTGAACGGTGTCCATCATCGGCTTGAGCGCCAGCACCGCCAGCCACCCGAAGCCGATGTAGACCATGCTCCAGAAGGCATCCGAGATGCGCGGCGCGATCAGCTTCACGAAGACGCCGCCGAGCGCCACGGTCCACACCAGCAGGGTGAAGCCGATGGCCCATGCGCCCTCGAATCGCTGCGTCGTGAAGGGGGTGTAGCTGCCCGCGATCATCAGAAAGATGGCGGCCTCGTCCATGCGGCGCAGGATCGGACGGGCGGCGCAGGGCCGGGTCTGGTTGTAGATGGTCGAGACCGTGAGCATGGCGATCAGGCAGAGGGCGTAGGCGGCGGTGGCGACCACGGCGCCGACGCCGGAATAGAGCGCCGCCAGCACAGCCAGCACGATCCCGCCCACCGCTGCCAAGGTCAGGCCGACCACATGGACGACGAGATCGGCTGTCTTCTCGGCCGGCGTCCGGTAATGCTCGACCATGTCGAGCTCGTCCGGCGTGCAGACGTGCCGGGCCAGTTTCTTCATCCGCATGAGCATGGCCCCATCAAGCCTCTCGCTCCTTTTTCGTTCCCGCCAGCATGCGCGACGGGCGATGACCATCCGCTGAACGGCGGAACGCAAGGGTGACGAAAGCGTCCGGATGCGGCAGAAACGGCACGAATTCTTTCCCGCGGCCTAACGCCTCCCCCTTCGTAGGGCCGCTTCCCCGAGGTCAGTCAAATGTCAGTCGAAGTGGTCATCGTCTCCGCGGCGCGTACGCCCGTCGGGTCCTTTCTCGGCGCGCTGTCGTCGCTCCCGGCGGCGAAACTGGGTGAGATCGCCATCCGGGCGGCGCTGGAGCGGGCCGGGCTGGACGCCGGCGAGGTCGACGAGGTCATCCTTGGTCACGTGCTACAGGCGGCGGCCGGTCAGGGACCGGCGCGTCAGGCGGCCATGGGCGCCGGCATTCCGAAGGAGACCCCGGCCTGGAGCCTGAACCAGATCTGCGGCTCGGGGTTGCGCGCGGTGGCCATCGGCGCCCAGCAGATCGCGCTGGGCGACGCCCGCGTCGTCGTCGCCGGCGGTCAGGAAAGCATGAGTCAGGCGCCGCACGCCCAGCACCTGCGCAGCGGCCATAAGATGGGCGACCTGTCCTTCATCGACACCATGATCCGCGACGGGTTGTGGGACGCCTTCAACGGCTATCACATGGGCCAGACGGCCGAGAACATCGCCGAACGCTTCCAGATCAGCCGGGCCGACCAGGACGCCTTCGCCGTGGCTAGCCAGCACAAGGCTGAGGCGGCCCAGAAGGCCGGGCGCTTCGATGCAGAAATCGCGCCGGTGACCATCGCCTCGAAGAAGGGGGAGATTGTCGTCCTCGCCGACGAGTACGTCCGCCACGGCGCAACGCTGGAGGCGATGGCGAAGCTGCGCCCGGCCTTTTCGAAAGAGGGATCGGTGACGGCCGCCAACGCCTCGGGGCTCAATGACGGAGCGGCTGCGCTGGTGCTGATGAGCGCGGAGGATGCGAAGTCGCGGGGGCTGGAGCCCCTCGCCCGGATCGTCTCCTCGGCCACCGCTGGCGTCGATCCGGCGGTGATGGGCACGGGCCCAATTCCTGCGTCGAGGAAGGCGCTGGACAAGGCCGGCTGGACGGTCGCGGATCTCGATCTGGTCGAGTCCAACGAGGCCTTCGCGGCCCAGTCGCTCTGTGTACTGAGGGAGCTTCGGCTGGACCCGGACAAGGTCAACGTCAACGGCGGCGCCATCGCCATCGGCCACCCCATCGGGGCATCCGGCGCGCGCATCCTGACCACCCTGCTGCACGAAATGAAGCGTCGGGCCGCGAAGAGAGGACTGGCCACCCTGTGCATCGGCGGGGGCATGGGCGTGGCCATGTGCGTGGAGCGGCCCTGACCAGAGACGGCTACTCGGGCGTGGGGATTTCGATGCTGTCGCGTTGGCCGTTCGGGTAGCATTCGCAGGCAGCCCGTTCGAGCGCGCCCCGGTCGAGGATGGTCACCCGGCCGCGCGAGTAGCTGATGGCGCCCGCTTTCTGCAGGCCCTGGGCCGCCTCGTTGACGGTGGTCCGCTGCGAGCCGAGCAGGCTGGCCAGGTATTCCTGCGTCAGGTGCAGGGTGTCGCCGTCCAGACGGTCGTGGCAGCGCAGCAGCCACTTGGCGAAACGCTGGTCGGCCCGGTGCAGTGCGTTGCAGGCTCCGGATTGCTCCAGTTCGCCCTGCAGGCCGGCGGCGTAGAGCGCCACGACCATGCGCAGGTCGGGGCGTTCGTCGCACAGGGCCCTCAGGCGCGTGACCTCGATCCGGCGGGTTTCGCCGGGCGACTGGCCGACCAGACGGGAATAGGTGCGCACCGGCACATTGATCGCGCCGGGCGTGGTGACGCCCTCGCGGCCCACCATGAAGGTCTCGACGGTGCGGCCGTCCTGCATGTCGGCGACGGCCGAGATGATGCCGCTGAGGACGAAGTGGACGTGGGTCACCGTGTCTCCCGCCTCCGCGAAAACGTGCCCCAATTCGAACTCGAAGGGGGACGTCGCGGACAGGACGGCGGCGCGGTCGTCCGGAGCCAGGCGGTCGAGGAGATGATTACGAAGCGTGGCCGAAAGCATCTTCGCCGATTAGGGGAAAGCGGAATGATCCGTCCGCCGGAAATCGACTTAACCGGATCGAGGCGGTTGAAGCCGCCTTAAACGCAAAATCCGGCCTGGCCGTTCCTTCGTCGGGCAGTGTCTCAGGCGGCGTTGGCGGCCTTCGACTTCAGCTTCTCCTGGTGCGCCCGCATACCGGCGGCGATCAGTTCCGCGGCTTCGCCGGCGTCGCCCCAGCCCTTGACCGTGACCGACTTGCCCTTCTCCAGATCCTTGTAGCGGGTGAAGAAATGCTCGATCTGCTCGACCAGGATGGCCGGCAACTGCCGGTAGCTGGCGATGTCGGTGTAATAGGGGTTCAGCTTGTCGACGGGCACGGCGAGGATCTTCTCGTCGCCGCCCGCCTCGTCCACCATCTTCAGCACGCCGATCGGGCGCGAACGGATGATGCAACCGGGCACGACGGGGGTCGGGTTCAGCACGATGACGTCGCAGGGGTCGCCGTCGTCCGACAGGGTGTGCGGGATGAAGCCGTAGTTGCCCGGATAGTACATGGCCGTGTGCAGGAAGCGGTCGACGAACAGGGCGCCGGACGCCTTGTCCATCTCGTACTTCACCGGCAGGCCGCCCTGCGGAATCTCGATGACGACGTTGACGTCCCAGGGCGGGTTCGGACCGGCGGGAATGGCGTCGATGTTCATGACGGGCTCGTCTATGGTGCAGTGCAGTAGCGGGAAGGCGGGCGTGATAGGCGTCCAACTTGCCCGAAGCAAGGCGCACTTGCCCCGGACGGTTCCGGGGACCACGACTTCAGGGTCGGTCGGGAAGGAGCGGTGATGACGATCTACGACGGACTGGCGCTGGCTCTCTTCTTCGTGTGCTGGCTGGGCTATGGACCGCTGCTGGCGGTGCTGGCGCAACGCAGCGGCTCGCTGAATGATGACATGTTGGTGGTGCGTCGGGTCTGGATGACGGCCATGGCGCATCGCGAGATTCGTCTCGTGGACAGCCAGTTGCTGGGCCACTCGATCAATTCGGGCGGTTTCTTCGCCTCGACCAACCTGCTGCTGATCGCGGCGGTCGGCAGCGTGCTGTTCGGCGGCGACCAGGCCTTGCAGGGCGTGGCTTCGATCGGTGAGGCGGCTTCGACCGGCCTGCTGGAGGCCAAGCTGGCGCTGGTGCTGGCCTGTCTGGCGCGCGGCCTGCTCGATTTCATCTGGTCGATCCGCCAGATGAACTACGCCTTGGCCCTGATCGGCGCCGCTCCGGAGCTGCACACGGAGGCGGACCGGGTGGCGCTGGGCGAGGCGGCGGCGAACCTGCTGAACCCGGCGCTGAGCGCTTTCAGCCAAGGGGTGCGGGGCTATTATTTCGCCCTTGCGGCGGCGGCCTGGCTGTTCGGGCCGCTGTGGCTTGCACTGGGCGTGGCGGCCGCCTTCTGCCTGCTGGTCTGGCGCCAGGCCGGCTCGCCGGCGGCGCAGGCGGTGCGCACCGCCCGCCGCCTGCTGGAGCCGCATCTTCCCGAGCGGTGAAGTCGTTGTGCACCTGCGCAGGCGGATCGCACGATTTGACCGCTGAAATCGGTTACGGATGGAGCCCGGGGACCAAGCTTGCCGTTACATAGCGTGAACTCAGGTCTGGAATATGCTGTTGACGGATTGTGCAGTGCACACTAGCTTGTTTTCGACGCTTTGGCGTCATGCCCTTTCTGGGCGTTTCCTCCCTAAAAACTTTCATGCCGCGCCTTCGGGCGCGGCTTTTTTTACGGCCGATCGGTGGCGGGCGGATGAGCCAGCAGGGTCTCGATGACTTGCGCCACCCCGGCAGCGCATCGCGCCCAGCCGACCCCCGGCTCCAGCGTCGCCTCGTCGAGGTAGAGGGCGCGGTTCAGTTCGATCTGCACGGCGTGGAAGCCCTCCGCCGGGCGGCCCCAACGCTGGGTGGTCCAGCCTCCGGAATAGGGCTGATTCAGCGCCACCCGCCAGCCAAGGGCCTCGAACGCCCGCCGCAGCCGCCGCGTCAGGTCGGCCGCGCAGGACGAGCCGTGCCGGTCTCCCAGCACGACGTCCGGTCCCCGCGCCCCGCCCGCGCCCCGCGTGGCCCGCGCCGGCATCGAATGCCAGTCGACCAGATACGCCATGCCGTGCCGGGCGTGCGCCGCCTGCATCAGCCCGTCCAGCGCAGCGTGATAGGGCGCGTGCACCTGCGCGATCCGGTTCGCAGCTTCTTCCGGCGACAGCCTCCGGTCGTAGAGCGGCCGGCCATCGCCCGTCAGGCGCGGAATGACTCCATAGCCGGCGGCGGCGCGCGGCGAGGCCTTCCGACCGTCGAGACCCGCGATCAGCACCGGATCCAGATCGTCTGGGTCGCGGTTCAGATCGACCCAGGCGCGGCCCAGGCGGCCCAGCAGCAGGCTCGCCCCACGCGCCTGTCCCGGCGCGATCAGCCGGTCGACCAGGGCGTCCTCGGCGCTGCGCAGGCCGGCGCTGTCGAGGCCGGCCGCCATTCCCATGTGGGCGGGGTAGATGTCGCCGGAGTGGGGCGAGGCGAAGACGAACGGACCCGACGACGGCGGCGCGAGCAGGGTGAACGCCGCCTCGTCCGCGCTTTCGGCGCCCTGTTCCAGACCGTCCTCCATCGCCGATCCCATAACCTGTTTCGCGGATCGATCCACAGGTTCGCGCGCCGGACCCCGTTCGCCATACCGGGGATTTTCATGGCGGGTTTACCGATCACGACGTACCGTCCGGTCAGCAAGACGGGGCAACGACTTCATGGCGCGCATTCTTCTGGCCGAGGACGATCACTCGCTCCGGGGCTTCCTGACGCGGGCGCTCGAGCGGGCAGGCCATTCGGTGGTCGACTGCGAGAACGGCGATGACGCGATCGACGCGCTCGATCAGGGCCCGTGGGATCTGCTGCTGACCGACATCGTCATGCCCGGCGCCGACGGCATTGAGGTGGCGCGGGTCGCGGCCGCCCGCCAGCCCGGCATCCGCATCATGTTCATCACCGGCTTCGCCGCCGTCGCCCTGTCGGCGGCCCAGGCCAGTCCGCAAGCCAAGGTGCTGTCAAAGCCGGTCCACCTGCGCGATCTCGTCGGCGAGGTCGAGCGGATGGTGGCGGCGGCTTGAAGCAGGGGCGCTACCGCGATGCGCGCGGCGCATCGCTGCTTGAGCGCGGGCCGCGTCGGGTCGGGAGGTCCCGGAGGGCCGCGACCGCGGCCCGGCAATATGCCCTTGCAGACTGCGAACGGGCCGGGTTATAGACCGCGCCTTCCTGCCCCCGGGGACACCCGGGGCCGTCTCGGCGGACGCGTAGCTCAGCGGGAGAGCACTTCGTTGACATCGAAGGGGTCACAGGTTCAATCCCTGTCGCGTCCACCATTTCCCCCCGCCCGCCACACGCTGTAGGCTCCCGACCGGATCGGGACCGGGGATGACGCTTGCCCAGCTTCTATGAGTTCTTCGCCGGCGGCGGGATGGTGCGCGCGGGACTGGGCGACGGCTGGACCTGCCTGTTCGCCAACGATTTCGACGCCCGCAAGGGGCTGTCCTACCAGGTCAACTGGGGCACGGGCGGAGAACTGACGGTCGGCGACATTCGCGGGATCGGCGCAGACGCCCTTCCCGGCGCCCCCGATCTGGTCTGGGGCAGTTTTCCTTGCCAGGACCTGTCACTCGCCGGGGCCGGGGCCGGACTCCAGGGCGAGCGGTCCGGGACGTTTCACGCCTTCTGGAACGTCATCGACGACCTGATAGAACAGGGGCGGGCGCCGCGGCTGGTGGCCGTCGAGAACGTCTGCGGGACCCTGACGTCCCACGGCGGTCGGGATTTCGAGACCATCTGCCGGACTTTCGCCGAAGCGGGCTACCGGCATGGGTCCCTGGTGATCAACGCCGACCTGTTCGTCCCTCAGAGCCGCCCGCGCCTGTTCGTGATCGGGGTGCGGGACGGGGTTGGGGTCGCGCCGGAACTGCTCGCGCCGGAGCCGGTCGAGCCGTTCCACACCCGCGCGGTGCGGCGGGCGGCAGCGGCGCTTCCAGAGGCGGTGCGGGACCGGCTGGTGTGGTGGAACCCGCCGCCGCCACCGCGCCGGACCACGACCTTCGCGGACCTGATCGAGGACGAGCCGGACGGCGTCGCCTGGCACAACCAGGCTGAGACGAAACGACTTCTGGACCTGATGTCGCCGGTCAACGCGGCCAAGGTGGAGGCGGCGCGGCGGGCCGGGCGGCGCATGGTCGGCGGCGTCTATCGCCGGACCCGGCTGGAAGGCGGCTCGAAGATCCAGCGGGCTGAGGTGCGGTTCGACGACGTCGCCGGTTGCCTGAGAACCCCGGCCGGCGGATCTAGCCGCCAGATCATCCTGGTCGTGGACGGGCCGGTGGTGCGGTCGCGGCTGATTTCCGCGCGGGAGACGGCGCGGCTGATGGGGCTGCCGGACTCCTATGTTCTGCCACGCAACTACAGCGACGCCTACCATCTGACCGGAGACGGGGTGGCGGTCCCGGTGGTGCGCCATCTCGGCCGGCACGTGTTCGAGCCGCTGGTCGCGGCGAGCGCGGCGGGACTACGGGTCGCCTGATCTCAGCGACTGTCCGCCGGCGAAGGCGGGCTGGTGAGTCGGCATTCCAGCTCGTGCAGGATCACCCCGGCCTCGTCGCGCACCACCATGGCAATTCGGCCGGTCCGCTCCAGCAGGAGGTTGTGGATCGGCAGCAACTCGGAGGCGATGCGGATAGCGGCCGCGAGGGCGGCGTCGCGGCCGGGGAGGTCTTCTCCCTCCCCGTCGCGGCTGGCGGACACGGAGGCGATGTCGAAGAAATAGCGCGGCAACGGCTCAGCGCTCCCCGCCGCTTATCTCGATGGCCTCGTTGAACGGGAGCCGGTGGATCACCCGCCCGTCGGCGTCCTCGACCTCGATGCGCTGGTCGAGCCGGATCCGGCCGAGCCTGGCTTCCTCGCCGATCAGGGCGCGGGCCTCGGCCAGGGCGCATTCCGCGATAACCTCGGGCCCGCTCAGCGCGCGGCCGTCCGGGTCGAGAAGGATGTCGTCGCCGTCGCGCAGATGAAAGAAATAAACCGGCATGCCAACCATCGCACTGGGCGAAACGGTTGCTCAGCAGCATCAAAATAACACAAGTTAAGACGTATCACACGACTTATGTTATTGTGACGCATCGCCGAACAGCTATCTCGGGCCTTGGCGACAGAGAGTTTCCACGTGCTCCCGCCCTTATCCGCAGGAGCCGTGATGACTTTCGACGATACTCCCCTTCAGATGTTACTGCGAAGGTTGGAGCAGATAGCCGACCTCCCGGAGGCGGATCGTAAGGCCGTTCTGGCGCTGCCGCACCGCGTTCGGACCGTCGAGACCTCGACCTATCTCACGCGCGAGGGCGATGTGCCGACGGTGTGCGGCGTCCTTGGCTCGGGTATCGCCTATCGCCAGAAGCTGACCGGCGACGGCGTCCGGCAGATCGTCGCCCTGCACATCGCCGGCGACGCCCTGGACCTTCAGCACCTGTTCCTCGACGTGGCCGACCACAGCGTGCAGATGCTGACCCGCGGCGAGGTCGCCTTCGTGCCGCGCAAGGACCTGCAGGATCTGGTCAACGAACGGCCGGCGGTCCGGCAGGCGGTGATGACCGCCGTTCTCGTCGAAGGTTCGATCTTCCGGGAGTGGGTGCTGAACGTCGGCCGCCGGGACGCCCGGACTCGCCTCGCCCACCTGTTGTGCGAGTTCGCGATCCGGATGGAGGCGCAGGGCCTGACCGACGGCGAGGGGTTCGAACTGCCCATCACCCAGGAGCAGCTGGCCGATGCTGTCGGCCTTACGCCCGTGCACGTGAACCGGACGCTCAAGTTGCTGGAGGCCGACGGTCTGATCACGCGAAACAAGCGCAACATCCGCTTTCCCTCGTGGGAAAGGATGCGCGACGTCGGCGACTTCAATCCCCGCTATCTGCACCTCGACCGCCAGGTCTCCGCTCACGTCGAATGAGGCGTATTCCGCCGCCACGACAGGGCGGTCTAAACGGGGAGGCCGCCGGCCTTGCTGCACATTCAGCCGCAGGTGCGCGCCGGCTGCTACTGAAGGTGGCGATCCGACAGAATTCCTGCCGAAGTTGATGCAGGTTAAAAACCCGATACAGCATCGATGATAGGTTAACCGTCATCGCCGCGGATAGTGACCTTGAATTCACCTCGCAGCTTTGCCGTATATCTTCGCCTTGGTGCACCATGATTACCCGACCGATGCAGTCAGCTGAAAGCGGTCTCAGCTGGAGGCCGCACAACGAGCTGCTGCTGGCGCTCTACAGGGCGCAGCCGGGTGGAATATCGGCCCATGTGCGGGAGGTGACGCTGGCCTCCGGGGATACCGTTATCGAAGAGGGGCTGGTTCCCCGCGCCGTCATTTTCCCGGAAGGCGCCCTTCTGTCGAGCATCGCGGCCATGTCCGATGGCCGTATGGTGGAGGTCGCGGCGCTGGGTCATGGCGATGCGGCAGGCGTCCTGTCGTGCCTGACGGCCGCGCCGGAGACGTGCCGGACCGTGGTCAGGATCGGCGGACCGGCCAAGGCCGTTCCCACGACCGTTCTGAGGGCCGCTGCCGAAGCGGACGAGGGTCTGAGGCGGGTGTTGCTGCAGGCGATCCGGACGGCGGCGGTCCGCGCCGAGCACGAGCTCGCCTGCGTCGCGCTGCACGAGGTCACCGGGCGGCTTGCGAAGTGGCTGTTGCTGACCCGCGCCCGCACCGGCGGTGATCGCCTGCCGCTGACGCAGGAGGACATGGCCGTGATTCTCGGTGTGCAGCGAACGACCCTCAACGCCAGCGCCATTCAGCTCAGGGACGCCGGAGCCATCCGCTACAGCCGGGGAGTCGTCCAGGTCGTCGATCCCGCGCGCCTCGAGGCGTACGCCTGTGAATGTTACGCGCCCGCCGCCCGCGACTACGCACCCGACGACCTGTCCGGGCCGCGAGAGGTGGCCTGAGCCGGATCAGCGGCGATAGATGCGGTCAAGCGCGCGCGCCACAGGGATCAGCCGCTCCACCTCCGGGTCGAATGGGGCCCCGGCGGCGAGGCGGCGGGCCCAGTCCGCCGCCGCGCGTCCGCCCCAGGCGTCGGGCGGCGACGCCAGCGTACGCCGCGCCGTCCCCTCGAAATGCTCGGCCGTGAAGTCATAGAAGGAGCCGCCGACGTTGCGTAGCTCCGCACCTCCCCGGTCGCCATAGAGGGCGGCGGAGATGACTGCGTCCTGTCCGGCCGGCAGCCGCCACGAACAGGCCAGCCGCACGACGGCTCCTGTGTCGAGCGTCAGTGTAGCGACGGCGTAGTCCTCCGCGACGTCGGCCCCGTCCAGTGGCCGGCCACCCGCGAACAGATGCGAGGAAACGTCGGCGACGGCCGCATCCTCCAGCAGCCACAGCGCCAGGTCCACGAGGTGTACGCCCAGATCCATCACACAGCCGCCGCCCGAGAGGGACGGATCGTAGAACCACGGCTTGTCCGGCCCGTATGCGTTGTAGAAGGTCAGGTCGACCGCATGAACCGCTCCGAGCGTCCCGGCGCGGACCAGCTCCCGCATGCGAAGGGCCGCTTCGGTGAAGCGGTAGCTCAGGTCCACGGCCAGCAGACGGTCCGCCGCCCGGGCGGCGTCGATGACGGCGCGCACCTCGGCCTCCGTGCGGCCGAGGGGCTTCTGGCAGAACACGGCGGCGCCGCCGGCGAGGGCGCGGCGGGCCTGATCGGCATGCAGGGCGCTGGGCGTGCCGATGACGACGCCGTCGAGGTCATGCTCCAGCAGGGCGTCCAGCCCGTTGGCCTGCACGGCGCCGGGCGCCAGGGCGGCGGCCTCGGCGCAGACGGCTTCGGAGCAGTCGGCGACGACCGCAGCCTCGATCGCATCCGTCGCCAGCATCGCCTCCATCCGGTGGCGGCCGATCCAGCCGACCCCGAGAAAGCCGATCCGCGGCTTGCGCAGGGTTGCGGGGATGGGGCGTTCGAGCAGGATGTCGGTCACGGCATCATCACCAGCGCCTTGACGAACCCCTCCGGCTTGTCGCGGGTGGCGTCCAGGGCCTCGTCCAGCTGATCCAGCCGGTAGCTGTGAGTGTAGAGCGGCGCCGGATCGAGCCTGCCCGAGACCACCGCCTCGACAGCCTCCCGGACACCCTGCGCATAGACGGCCGGGTCCCGCTCGTGGGCGTTGATTACATCGAGGCCGCGCCAGTTCCACAGCTGCATGTTCACCTGCCGCGGTCCGTCCTGATGGTAGCCGGCGACGACCAGCCGGCCCCGCTCGCGCGTCAGCTCGGCGGCGAGGTCAAGCGGCCACTGCTTGCCCACCGCTTCGATGACGACATCGCAGAAGGCCCCGCCGGTCAGGTCGGAGACGCGCGAAATGATGCCGTAGTGGTCCTCCAGCGGGATGGTCTCCTCCGCGCCCATCTTCGTGGCGAGATCGAGCGAGAAGGGCCGGCGGGAGATGGCGATGACCCGCGCCCCCGCCTCCGTGGCCAAGCGCGTCAGCACGGCGCCCAGAAAGCCGATGCCGATGATGGCCACCGTGTCGCCGGCGCTGATTTCACTGCGCCGAAAGATGTTGAAGGCGCAGCCCAGCGGCTCGCCGGGGAACGGCTGCCCGTCCAGCATCGGGGGTAGCGGGATCACCGCAGCCTCGTCGGCGACGTCGTAATCGGCGTAGCTGTGGTGCGACAGGACCGCCACGCGGTCGCCCGCCTCCACGGAGGAGACGCCGTCGCCGATCGCGTCGACGACGCCCCAGCCCTCGTGGCCCATGCCGCCGCGCTCGGTGGGGAAGGTCATCCACTCGGGGCCGGCCCACGGCGTCAGGTTGGAGGCGCAGACGCCGCAGCCCTCCAGCCTGACCCGGACCCGCCCGCGCCCGGGTTCCGGCAGGGCGACGGTTCGCATCTCCATCTGGCCGGGGCCGGTGATCACGGCGGCCCGCATGGTGCGGACGCGGTTCAGAACGTCGGTCATGGCGTCAGGCGACCACGGCCGCGGCGGCGTCACGGGCGACGCGCAGGCGCTCCCCGTCGAACCAGTCGATGGTGCGCCGAAGGCCCTCCTGAAGCTCGGTGGTCGGCCGCCAGTCGAGCACCTCGGCCGCGCGGGCGATGTCCGGCCGCCGCCGCCGCGGATCGTCCACCGGCAGCGGCTGGTGGGTGACCGGGGATGACGAGCCGGTCAGGTCGAGCACCACCTCGACGAGTTCAGAGACCGTCATCTCGGCCGGGTTGCCGAGGTTGACGGGACCGGGCTGGGGACCGTCGTGCTCCATCAGGGCGATCAGCCCGCCGACCATGTCGTCGACGTAGCAGAACGACCGCGTCTGGCTGCCGTCGCCGAAGACGGTGATCGGGTCGTCAGCCAGGGCCTGGCTGATCACGTTCGACACCACCCGGCCGTCGGCGGCGGACAGGCGCGGTCCATAGGTGTTGAAGATGCGGGCGACCCGCACCTCGCCACGGCCCTGTCGGTCGTAGTCGAAGGTCAGGGTCTCCGCCGCCCTCTTGCCCTCGTCGTAGCAGGCGCGAGGGCCGATTGGATTGACGTTGCCGCGATAGGTCTCGGGCTGCGGGTGCACCTCCGGGTCACCATAGATCTCGCTTGTCGAGGTCAGCAGAAAGCGGGCGCCGCTCTTTTCGGCCAGCTGCAGCAGGTGGGTGACGCCGACAACGCAGGTTAGCATCGTGTGCTCCGGATCGGCCTGGTACTGCGGCGGGGAGGCGGCGCAGGCCAGGTCGTAGATGCGGTCGAAGCGCCGCTCCGCCAGCCGCGTCGGCAGCGGGTCGACGATGTCGTGGCGGACGAATTCGAAATGCGGCTTCTTCATCGCCGCCTCCAGATTCACCAGGTCGCCCGTCTGCAGATTGTCGAGGCAGACGACATGGCAGCCGTCGGCCAGCAGCCGGTCGCACAGGTGCGAGCCGAGGAAGCCGGCGCCGCCGGCGACGAGGACCGTCATGTGGTCCGCGGGTATTTTCATCGGGGTCTCCGTGGTTCGAGAGGGTTGGCCGCGACGGGACCGGGCGGCGAGCAGTTCCCGCTCGACCGTTTCAGCGCGGTGCGCGGGGGTGTGGGCGGCGAGGATGCGATCGCGCGCCGCGAGCCCCATTCGGCGCCCGTCGGACGGCGGGGACTGGAGCGCCGCGACCACGTCGTCAGCGGATCGGGCGAGGACGATCTCCTCGTCCGGGGTGAACAGTTGGTCGAGGCCGGCCCAGACGTCGGAGATCACCGGCGCGGCGCAGGCGGCGGCCTCGAAGAGGCGGATCGAGGGGCTGAACCCGGCTTCGATCATGTCGGCGCGAGTGGCGTTCAGGGTGAAGCGACTGGCGGCGTAGAAGGCGGGATGATCGGCCGGCGGCACATGGTCGATGCGCTGCACATTGGCAGGCCAGTCGATGTCATCGGGATACTGGGGGCCAGCGACGACGAAGCTCAGCTGTGGCAGCCGGCGGGCGGGCTCGATCAGCAGCCGCTCCAGAATCGGCTGGCGGTCGGCGCTCCAGGTGCCGAGGTAGGACAGGTCCCAGCGGCGCGGCGCGTCGACCGGCCGATACACCTCCGGATCGGCGGAGCAGTAGAGCGCCCGGGCGGCGGGCGAGCCGTGGTCCCGCTCCAGCCGCTCCAGCGTCGGCCCGCCGGTGAAGGAGAAGTAGACGTCGTAGTCGGGGATCTGGCGCGGCGCGAGGTAGTCGCAGTCGTGACGCTCCAGCCTTCCGAGCGTGACCGGGGTGTCGATGTCGTAGAAGGCGACGATCCCGTTCGCCGTACGCAGCGCCCAGTCCCCGACGGCGATGCCGTCGGGGACATAGGAGCCGACGATCACCGCATCGGCGGCGGCGACCTCTCCGGCGAACAGCTCGAGCTCCTCCAGTCCGGGGTAGAATTTCAGGTCGCAGTAGTCGGGCGTTTGCAGGTCACGGTGCGCCGCATACCAGGGGGTCTCGCGTTCAAGGAAGGTGACGCTGTGGCCCCGCGCCGCCAGCGCCTTCAGCAGAGCCCGCCAGGTCACCGCATGCCCGTTGCCCCACGACGACGACAGGCTCAGGCCCAGCACGACGATGTCCAGCGGCCGGCTCATGCGGCGCTCCTTTCGCGCCGCGCGGCGAGGGTTCGGCGGAACAGGGCGTCGGCCTCGTCGGCGCGGCGGGCGTAGGTGTGTTCGGCCAGCACCCGGTGGCGGGCGGCGTCGCCGATGGCGCGGGCGCGTTCGGGCGTCAGCGCCGCAAGATGGTCCGCCACCTCCTGTCCATCGCGGGCGACCAGAACCTCCTCGTCCGGCTTGAGGAACTGCTCGACGCCCTCCCAGTGATCGGTAATCAGGCAGGCTCCGGCGCCGGCCGCCTCGAAGACCCGGGTCGCGGGCGAGAAGCCGTTCTCGGCCATGCTGTCGCGCGACACGTTGAGCACCGCCAGCGACGAGCAGTTGAAGGCGTTGTGGTCCGCCGTCCCGACATGGCCCAAGGCGCGGACGTTGCCGGGAAGTGGCTTGTCGTGCCAGCCGTTGCCGCCGAGCAGGAAGCGGCGGTCCGGCAGATCGGTGGCGGGCTCGAGGAAGAACCGCTCGATCCGCGCCTCGCGGTCAGGCAAGCGGTTCGCCAGCAGCGACAGATCGGCGCGGAACCGCGGCTGCGGCTCGACCGGATGGTGAGTGGCGGGGTCCAGCGCATTGTAGATCGGCTGGCACAGCCTCGCTCCCAGCGCTTCGAAGGCCGACACCACCGGCGGCCCGCCGCCGTAGGTCAGCACCATATCGATGTCCGGCAAGGCACGGCGCAGCGGGTGGTCCGGAATCGTCCGGATCTCCGCCAGCGTCGCTGGCGCGTCTACGTCCCAGTAAACCGTCACAGCGTCCCGCCGGGCGTGATCGAACACCGCCAGAAGTTCGTCGTCGAAGACCCCGACGCCCGAAGCCTTGACCACGACGTCCGCCTCCCGGGATCGGGCGATCATCGCGCGGCAGGCGCCAGGCGTGTTGTCCCAGACCACCACCTCGGCCCAGTCGGGCGGATCGATGTCGCGGTGCTGCTGCCGGTCGAAGGCGTCCGGCTCGTAGAAGGTCACCTCCCAGCCGCGCGCCGCCAGCTCGCGCAGCATGCCGCGATAGTAGGTGGCCGCGCCGTTCCAGTAGGCCGACAGAAGGCTGGATCCATAGAAGGCGATCTTCATCAGGCGGTCTCCATTTCCGGGGCGGCGGGCGCTTTCAGACGGCCGGCGATGGCCAGCAGCTCGTCGACGCGATGGCTGCAGGTGTGTCGGGCGCGAATGGTGGCGAGGCCGCGATCGGACAGCGCCTTTCGCAGCTCAGGGTCGGCCTTCAGGTCCTTCAGCGCGCGGGTCATCGCCTCGCCGGAAGGGACCATCAGGAAGTCCTCGCCGATGGTGAACAGCCCCTCGCTGTCCTCCCACGGCGCGCTGACCAGCGGGATGCCGCAGGCCAGAGCCTCGAACACCCGGATGGTCGGGATTCCGGGCAGCTGCCGGACGTAGAAGCGCCGCGGCACGTGCACCGTGGCCATGTGCCCGGCGAAGGCCCCGGGCGCGGCGGCGTTGGCCAGCCATCCGTGGTAGCGGACGCCGTAGCGCCTCAGCATCGCCAGCGCCTCGGGCGGATAACGCACGCCATGGATGTCGAGCGGCAGGCCCGCCTCGCGGGCGGGCGCAAACAGGAAGCTCTCCAGCTCCTTTGTTCGCTCGCCGTCGCCCCAGTTGCCGATCCAGATCAGGCCGTCGCGCGCGCCGTCGTCCACGGGCGGATGAAACAGGCGTACGTCGGCGGCCTCGTGCCAGACGAACACCCGGGCGCCCCAGCCCCGACGGCGATAGACTCCGGCCAGGGTTTCCCCGAACGCCAGCACTCCGTCGTAGCCGGACAGATCAAAGGCCCCGATCCCGTCCGGTTCGCTGACCGCGCGGTGATGGGTGTCGTGGAACAGCAGGGTGAAGCGGCCGCCCCGCCTGCGGGCGCGCCCCACAGCGGCGACCAGCGCCGGCTCATTCCACTCGTGCACGATGACCAGATCGGCTCCGTCCAGCGCATGCTCCAGCCGCGGCTCATCGAACCGGCGGCTGGACAGTTCGGGGTAGGCCTGCCGGTAGGCCTCCAGTCCCGCATCGCCGTGATCGGCGACCAGACTGGCACGGCTCCACGCGTCCCGCGGTTCGTGAACGGCGACCTGGTGGCCGCGGGCGATCAGGTCCCGCAAGACGCCGCGCAGGAAGTGGGCGTTGCCGTGGTTCCAGCACGACTCCAGGGAATGGGTGAAATAGACCACCTTCACGCCGCCGCCTCCGCGAAGGGCGCCCGCGCTGCGAGGGCCTCGCCATAGACGGCGAGCGTTCCCTCGATCATTCGATCCACGTTGAAGCGCTCGCTGCGCTCCAACGCGCACCGGCCCAGTTCGGCGGCGCGATGCCGGTCGTCGAGGAGAGAGTCGAGGACATCCGCCACGGCCGCATCGTCGTCCGCCGGCACAAACACCGCCGCGCCCTGCCAGATTTCGCGGAAGGTCGGGATGTCGGACAGCACGAGGGCGCAGCCGGCTTGGGCCGCTTCCAGAACGCCCAGTCCAAAGGGCTCGTAGAGAGACAGCGAAGCGAACACCGCCGACCGCTCCAGACGCTCCGCCAGGACCGGGGCATCGAGCTGATTCAGGCACAGGATATGATTGAAGGTGGCGATCTGGCCGTCCGGCCCCTTCAGCGCGCCGGCGGCGTGGACCTGCCCACGCATGCGCCCCGCCGCCCGGTCGAGAGTGCGGACATTCTTGCCTTCGTCCCAGAGGCGCCCGGAGGTCAGGACCACCAGACTGCGGTCCGTTTGCGCCGCACGGCGGCTTGCCGCACGGCCGTTGTGCACCGCCACCGGCACGGCTCCATAGAGGGCTGCGGTGGTCTGCATGAAGGCGTAGCTGGGCGCGATCAGGCGATCGCAGCCGGCATAGCCGCGGCTCAGCAGATCCGTCCGCCAGCGAAACGATTCAGGCATCGGCGTATCGCCCCTGACCGCGCTCCACCAACTGGCCAGACACGAGTGACAGGCGCCGACGACCGGCGTGGAGAAACGCGCCTCGGCGGCGAGGGCAGGGGTGTTCAGATGCACGAGATCCGCTCCTCGCGCCGCCGTGAGGGCCGCGACCCCTCGCGCCGCCTCCGCAACCTCCTCCGGGCGCTCCGCTGTCCAGTCCAGCGGCAGGCCCGTTTCCACCAACGTTAGACCGGGAATTCGTTTTGCGGCCCGGCGCTGCGCAGGGCCGGGCGAGGGGCCGAGCACGGCAAGGGTCACGGCGATCCCCCGCGCCAGCAGGCCGGCTGAGAGATCCAGCGCATAGGTCCAGACCCCACCGACGGCGTCGGTGGTCATCAGCACATGGCGTGGCGACAGTCCGGTCATGCGGCGACCGTCCGGGGCGCGTGGACGAGGTCGCTCTCTGACTGAAGCCAGTTCGCCAGATCGGCGACACCCTCGCGCCAGCCGGTCGGCAGAGGCAGGCCCAAGGCGGCGCAGGCGGCGGAGGCGTCGGCCACGAAATATCGCTGGTCCCCGGCGCGCCAGTCCTCGAACCGCACATCCGCGCGGCGGCCGATCACGCCTTCGATGTGCGCGATCAGCTGACGCAGGCTGACCGCGTTGTCCGGACCCCCTCCGAGGTTGAAAGCCCGGCCGCTGACCTGATCGATCCGGTCGAGGGCCCGCACGTAGGCGTCCACCGCGTCGTCCACATGAAGGATGTCGCGCACCTGCCGCCCGTCCCCGAACAGGGTGATCGGCTCCCCGTTCAGAGCCCGGATCAGGAAGTGGGCGACCCAGCCCTGGTCCTCCGTACCCATCTGCCGCGGTCCGTAGATGCAGCTCATCCGCAGGACGCAGGCAGGGACTCCGAAGCTGCGGGCGTAGTCGAGCACATACTGGTCCGCCGCGCCCTTGGAGCAGCCGTAGGGAGTATGGAAATCGAGCGGCCGGCGTTCGTCCACGCCCTCCGCCCGCAGGCGGGAATCGGTCGGCGTCCAGGCATCATCGGCGAGCTCGAGAGCAACGTCGGCCAGGTCGCCATAGACTTTGTTGGTGCTGGCGAAGACTACGGGCACGCGCCGATCCCGCGCCGCCTCCAGCAGGTTCAGCGTCCCGCCGAGATTGACGTCGAAGTCCTCGCGGGGATTGGACAGGCTGGTGGTCACGGCGACCTGCGCCGCCAGATGAAACACCGCGTCGGCCTCCGCCACGGCATGCGCCACGCCTTCCGCGTCACGCATATCCGTCTGCAGATTCCGCACGGCGCTGCGGTGGCGCAGCAGCAGCCATTTGAGGTTCCGCTCGACGCCGGGCCGCGCCAGCGTGTCCATCAGCACGACCTCGTGCCCGGCGCCGGCCAGGCGGTCGGCCAGATTGCTGCCGATGAAGCCGGCCCCGCCGGTGATCAGGATACGGCTCATGCCACGAGCCCTCGCATCTCGAGCTCTCGCCGGGCTTCGACGACGCGGTCCTCGGCCTCTTGCCGCGCCACCCACTCGGCCAGTTCCTCCAGACCGGCGGTGAAGTCCGCCCGCGCCTCATAGCCGAGCAGGTCGCTGGCCTTGGTCAGGTCCGGGATGTTGTGGCGGATGTCGCCTGCGCGGGCCTGCTGGGTGATCTGCGGCGCCAGGTCGGCGCGGCCCATCGAGGCCGCCTGCAGCCGCGCGACCTCCTCCACCGTACGGTCCTCGCCCGAGCCGATGTTAAACACCTCGCCGTCCGCCTCCGGCTTCTCCAGCGCCAGAAGGAAGGCGCGAGCGACATCGGAGACGTGCACGAAGTCCCGCCGCTGTTGCCCGTCCTCGAACACCATCGGCGCCTGACCGTTGGCGATCCGCGAGGCGAAGATGGCCAGCACGCCGGTGTACGGATTGGAGAGCGCCTGACCCGGGCCGTAGATGTTCCACAGCCGCAGGGCGCAGCTCTCCATGCCGTACTGCGCCGTCAGGGTCAGGGTCAGCCGCTCCTGGACGTATTTGTTGATGGCGTAGACGCTCTTCAGCGCCGGTTGCTTGGTCTCGGGGGTCGGGATCGGCACGAGGGGCCGGCCCTGCGCATCCAGCGGGTCCCAGCTGCCGTCGGCGTTGCGCGGCCCGCGCACGACATCCTGCATCAACTCGCCGTCGGCGGAGCGGTACAGCCCCTCGCCGTAGATGCTCATCGACGAGGCCACCACGACCCGCTGCACCGGCCTGTCGATCAACTGCTGGAACAGCACGGCCGTGCCGTAGTCGTTGACCGAGGTGTAGCGGTCGATCGCGTACATGCTCTGGCCGACGCCGACTTCGGCCGCCAGGTGGATCACCTTGTCGACGCCCGACAGGGCGGCCAGCACCGCCGTCTCGTCGCGGATGTCGCCGATCATCAGTTCGACGTCGGGATCAAGCTCCTCGGGCCGCGTGCAGGTCGGATGGACCTGCTCGATCAGGCTGTCGAGCGCCCTCACCCGGTGTCCCTGTTCCAGCAGTGCGCGCGCCACGTGTCGCCCGACGAACCCCGCACCGCCCGTGATCAGGATGGTGTCGCCCATCAGACCATCTCCCGGCAGGGGTAGCTGCGAACGGCATGGGCGGCTGTCATGGGCATGGCGGCTCTCCGGTCCAGGTTCGAGTCGCCAACAGCTTCTTCTACTGATCAGTTCCAATTAAGCCTTATGTCGGATACACGACATTGGTGCTATGCTGTTGACGAATTGTGCGGAATCCATGTCGGAACGGTAGCTTGACAGTATTCAGTGGATACCGTTGCTGTCGTCGGGATGGAACCGACCGGGTTTGTAGATGCTTTTCGTACGGTCCGGCTTGCATGGGGCGGCCGGACCCGGGAGGAGCCCATGGGTCGGAAAAAGGTGCGCATCGGCGTCGTCGGTGTCGGCAATTGCGCCTCCTCGTTCGTGCAGGGTCTCAGCCACTATGCGGAAGCGACGGGCAATGAGCCGACGCCCGGGCTGATGAATGTCGAACTGGGCGGCTATCACGTCGGCGACATGGAGATCGCTTCGGCGTTCGATGTCCACGCCGGCAAGGTCGGCCGTGATGTCGCCCGGGCCATCTTCAGCGAGCCGAACAACACCATCCGCTTCGCCCTGCCCGGCGACACTGGCGTGGAGGTCATGCGCGGACCGACCCTCGACGGCATCGGCCAGTACATGACCGCCGACATCGAGGAGTCGGAGGCCGAACCCGTCGACGTGGCGAAGGCGTTGCGCGACAGCGGCACGGACGTGCTGGTCTCATGGCTGCCTGTCGGTTCGCAGAGGGCGACGGAATTCTACGCCGAGGCGGCGCTCAAGGCCGGCTGCGCCTTCGTCAACTGCATCCCGGTGTTCATCGCTTCGGACCCCGACTGGGCGAAGCGGTTTCGACAGCGCGGCCTGCCGATCGTCGGCGACGACATCAAGAGCCAGGTCGGCGCCACAATCGTACACCGGGTGCTGGCCAATCTGATGCGCGAGCGGGGCGTCCGCATCGACCGCATGTACCAACTCAATTTCGGCGGTAATTCCGACTTCAAAAATATGCTTGAGCGCGAGCGGCTGTCATCGAAGAAGATTTCGAAGACGCAGTCGGTGACCAGTCAGCTGGACGTGCCCCTGCCGGCGGACGACGTGCACGTGGGACCGAGCGACTTCGTGCCGTGGCTGACCGACCGCAAGTGGGCGCACATCCGGGTGGAGGGCACCACCTTCGGGGACGTGCCGCTGAACATCGAGCTGAAGCTGGAAGTGTGGGACAGCCCCAACAGCGCCGGCGTGGTCATCGACGCGGTGCGCTGCGCCAAGGTGGCGATGGACCGCGGCGTCTCGGGGCCGCTGATCGGGCCGTCGAGCTGGTTCATGAAGTCGCCGCCGGAACAGTTCACCGACGAGGAGGCGCGCCTGCGGACGCTCGACTTCATCGAGGGCCGGGACCAGCCCGCGCCCAGACTGGCCTCGTGACGACGACGCTCTTTCTGGTGCGGCACGGGGTTCACGATCAACTACGGGGCCGGCTGTGCGGCCGCTCCCCGGGCGTCCTGCTCGGCGAGGCGGGCCTGTGCCAGGCCGAGGCGGCCGGCCGCCGCCTCGCGACCGAGGGGGTCGAGGTCGTGATGACCAGTCCGCTGGAGCGGACCCGACAGACCGCTGAACCGATCGCACACGCCTGCGTCGCCCCCATGAGAACGGAAGAGGCCCTGATGGAGATCGATTTCGGAGACTGGAACGGCCGGACTTTCGACAGTCTGGAGAACGAGCCTCAGTGGCGGACCTGGAACGAAGAGCGTGACACGGCGCGTCCTCCGTCGGGGGAATCAATGGCCGAGGTGCAGGCGCGCCTGGTCGGCTGGCTGGAGAGTGTCGCCCGTTCCGAGGAGCGAGTTGTCGCGGCCGTCAGCCACGCCGACGTCATCAAGGCCGCTGTCGGTCTGGCGACCGGGCTGTCGATGCGGTTCCACAACCGGTTGGAGATCAGTCCCGGCTCCATCACCACCCTCGCTGTCGGCGAGGGCGATCTGAAACTCCACGCGCTGAACGAGATCCCTCATGTCTGAGATGAACCCGGAACAGATCCGCGCTCGCGTCGCCGAACTGGGTGACTGGTTTCACAACATGGATCTGAAGGGGGTGCGAACCGCGCCCGACCACTTCCTTTACGACTACCCCGCCAACAAGTTCGCGCGGTTTGAGCATGCGATTCCGGCCGACCTGACCGGCAAGTCCGTCCTCGATATCGGCTGCAACGCCGGCTTCTATAGCCTGGAGATGAAGCGCCGCGGCGCGGACCGGGTTCTGGGCGTCGACTCCGACGACCGATATCTGGAGCAGGCTCGCTTCGCCGCCGAGGTCGAAGACGCCGACATCGAGTTCCGCAAGCTATCCGTCTACGACCTGGCGGCGCTGAGGGAGCGGTTCGACCTCGTGATTTTCATGGGGGTGCTCTACCACCTCCGCCATCCGCTGCTGGCGCTGGACCTGATCCACGAGCATGTCGCAGACGACCTGCTGCTGTTCCAGTCGATGCAGCGCGGTTCGGACGAGGTCTTCCCGGTCGCCGCCGACTACAATTTCGACGACGAGGCCCATTTCGACGCGCCGGGCTATCCGAAGCTGCACTTCATCGAGCATCGCTACGCCCACGATCCGACCAACTGGTGGGCGCCGAACGCCGCCTGCAGCGCAGCCATGCTGCGCAGCGCCGGCTTCGAGATCGTCGCAAACCCCGAGAGCGAGGTCTTCCTGTGCCGGCGAGGGCCACCGCCGTGGGTGGGCGCAGCCTATCCCGCGCGCGCCTCGGCCAACGGCCACGACAGGAACGGAGGCAAGACGTGATCGAAGCCGTCAAGATCTGGAACGAGCCGAACAACAAGTCGCACTGGGATCCGCTGCTGGACCCGGAATGGGATCTGTTCGCGGACATGACCCATCTGGCCGGCGAGGCGATCCGGGCCGAGAACCCGGACCTCACCCGCGTTCTGGGCGGCATGTCGCCGATCGATCCCTCCTTCCTGCGGCGGCTGGAAGAGAAAGGCGCGCTCGATCACGTCGACGCGGTCGCCGTGCACGGCTTCCCGCTCGACTGGAACCTGTGGCCGATCGACGCCTGGCCGGAGAAGGTCGCCGAGATCCGTGCGGCCACCGACAAGCCGGTGTGGGTCACCGAGGCCGGCGTCTCCTCCTTCGGCTCGGAAGAGGTCCAGGCCTGGGGGGTGAAGAAAACCGCCGACCTGCTGATCGGCCAGGCGCCGCGCATCCACTGGTACAGCCTTTACGATCTGCCTCAGGCGTGGGGGGCGACGACCCGGCACAAGGAGGCCGAGGGCTCCTCCTACTACCGGCATTTCCACATGGGCCTGCTGCGCGAGGACGGTTCGCCCAAGCCGGCTCTCGAAGCCTATGCGCCCTACGCCGCCGACATGGGGCTGTGCCAGTGGTTCCACTTCGGGGACCCTCGGCTGGATGACGCCGTAGGCTGGTTCCGCCGGCTGGGGGTGCGCCACGTCCGCACCGGCCTGTCGTGGGCGGACCGCTATCGTGAAGGCGCGCTGGACTGGTTCGACCGCCAGATGGAGGCGCTGGCCGAGTTCGAGACCACCGTCACCTTCTGCTTCACCCCGGAGCACCGGGGCCTCGAGCCGCACCACACCAGTCCGCCGCAGGTCGCGGAGGAGTTCGCGGAATTCTGCGCCGAGATGGTCGCGCGCTACGCGCCGCACCGGATCGCGCCCGTTCGGGATCGGATCGTTTCGAGGGAGTTGGCATGAAGATCGGCGTCATCGGCACGGGCTACGTCGGCCTCGTCACGGGAACCTGTCTGGCGGAGCTGGGCCACGAGGTGGTCTGCGTCGACGCGGTGCCGTCCAAGATCGAGTTGCTGACCAACGGCGGCTGCCCGATCTACGAGCCGGGCCTGATCGAGCTGATCCGCAAACAGCGGCAGGCGGAGCGGCTGAGCTTCTCCACCGACCTCGCAGCCATGGCGCCCGACCGCGACGCCATCTTCATCGCCGTCGGCACCCCGCCGGGGCCGGACGGGGAGGCGGACCTCGGCTTCATCCACGCCGCGGTCCGCGACCTGGCGCCCCACCTCGCAGGCTTCACCGCCGTGGTGACCAAGTCGACGGTGCCGGTCGGGACCGGAGACCGGATCGAGGCCATGCTGGCCGACCTGCGTCCCGACGCCGACGTGGCCGTGGTGTCGAACCCGGAGTTCCTCCGCGAAGGCTCGGCCATCGGCGACTTCATGAAACCGGATCGGATCGTGGTCGGCACTGACGATCTGCGGGCGGGTAAAGTGATGCAGAGGGTCTACGCCCCGCTCACGGACGCCGGCGCGCCGCTATTACTGACCGACCGCCGCACCTCCGAGCTGATCAAATACGCCGCCAACGCCTTCCTCGCGGTCAAGATCAGCTACATCAACGAGATCGCCGACCTGTGCGAGGAGTTGGGCGCCGACGCCATGTGCGTGGCCGAGGGCATGGGGCTGGACGCCCGCATCGGGGCCCGGTTCCTCGACCCCGGCCCCGGCTTCGGCGGGTCCTGCTTCCCCAAGGACACCGACGCCCTGCTCAGCACCGGCCGCGCCGCCGCCGTGCCCCTGCGGGTGGTGACGGCGGCGTCCGAGGCCAACCGCGAGCGCAAGCGCCTGCTGGCCGCGCGGGTCGCGGCCGTGGCGGGGGAGCTGAAGGGCCGGACCGTCGCCGTGCTGGGCCTGACCTTCAAGGCGGGCACCGACGACATGCGCGAGGCCGCCTCGCTGGAGCTGGTCCCCGAGCTGCAGCGGCGCGGCGCCCGGGTGCGGGCCTTCGATCCCAAGGGCATGGACGCCGCCCGCGAGCTGCTGCCCGGGGTGGTCTTCTGCCGCGACGCCTATGACGCGGCCAAGGGGGCGTCGGCCGTGGTGATCCTGACCGAGTGGGAGGCGTTCCGGGCGCTGGATCTCCAACGGCTCGCTGCGACGGTTGAAGCGCCGTTGCTGATCGACCTGCGCAATCTGTTCGATCCGGCCACGGTGATCCGCGCGGGGCTGGACTACGTCTCGATCGGGCGGCCCGCCGCGGCGGCGCGGGAGGCGCTCGGCGACCCCGCCCGGCGGCCCGTGCGCTCAGCCCGCGCGGCCGCCTGAAGGAGCCGCGATCAGTGCCGGCGGTTCGCGGCGCCGCCGGTGGTCTGGCGCAGCATGGCCTCGGCGTCGACGTCCGGATTGGAGTTCTCGCCGCCGCCGGGGGCGAAGCTGGAGTCCTCCGGACCGTGGCTCGCCGGCTGCGCCATGGCCGCCCGGAGCGATGGGTCTGTGGGGCCGTCGAGGTTCGTCGGCGGCGCCGCGTCGGGATCGACGTCTTGTGTCACGCCCTCGCCGCCGGCACTCGTCGCGCGCGTGCCGGAGGCGTTCGCCGCACCCTCGCCGGCCACCTTGTTGCGCTCATGGTGACCGGCCTTTCCGGTTTCGTTGATACCGCCCTGTTCAGCCATGTCTGTCTCCTCAGCGAGCTTCGCGCAGGTGGTCGGACAGGATCTCGTTCATCTCGAACATCGAGACCCGGTCCTTGTGGAAGACGACCTTCAGCTTGTCGTCGGCCCTGATCTCCTGACCGTCCTGCAGGTCGTTCTTTTTGATGTAGTCCCACATGCCGCTGACCACGTCGGCCCGGCCCATCGGACCGTCGCCGACGATTTCGGACAGTTCCTGCGACAGGGTGAGCGGGCGATGCAGGCCGTCGTTCTCCTCGCCGGCGCCGGGTCCTTCGTTCTGTGCCACTTCACATCTCCTGATTTGGGTGAGGGGGTCAGTGGCGCGCCGTGTCGGCGCCGGGCAGGCTCGAGATCGCCTCGCGGCAGGCCCGTTCGCAGTCGCGACAGGCCTCGGCGCAGATGCGGCAGTGCTCGTGCTTTTCGGCATGCTGTTCGCACTCCTCTGCGCAGCGCGCGCAGGCCAGTTCACAGGCATGCAACTGAGCGGCGATCGCCGGCACGTCGCCGCCGGAGCGGCGCGTGGCGATCAGTCCGCTGGTCAGGCAGACATCGGCGCAGTCCATGTTGAGGCGGATGCACTGCACCAGCTCCGCCACCTTCTCCTCGCCGAGGCAGGCGTCGGCGCACGAGGCGCAGACTTGGGCGCAGTCGAAACAGGCCTCGACACAGCGGGCGAGGGCAGTGTTTACATCGCCGCGGACGTGGGGATGGGCGGCGATCATCCGCTGGGCGTGCATTCGGCGGCTCCGCTGCGTGTGGAAGACGGAGACCAACCGGCGCGAAGCCGGGAAGTTCGAAGCGGAGCCGCAAAATATCGCCGGCCCGGCCGATCAGACCTGTCGCCTGCCGCCGTCAGCCCGCTCGCCGGACTGCCTGCCATCCTCGCCGACGGCGGCGCCGCCTGCCTCGACTTGGTGCTCGATCCGGCCGCTCTCGACCTCGGTGCGCGAAAAGACCTCCTCCTGGCCCGACTCCAGCAGCTCCCCTTCCGGCCCGCCGAGGCCGCCGACCACGAGACCGGACCGCACAGCGGGTCCGGAGGGGGCGGCCTTGTTGATCTTTCGTGGCATGCGAGTCCAACGGCGCAGGCGTCGCGGAGTTCCGCCGCCTGCGGCCCCGGCAGAGTCGGATGGTCGACACAGGACCCAAAGCCATCGGCGGGCGTTTTCCCGCCACGATCATTGAGGAGAGCGATCATGGAAACCCTGCCGGAGACCACCGTGCAGCCGGCGGGATGGACCCCCGGCGCAGCCGCCGCGCCCGGTCTGGCGGATGATGCCGACGTGCAGCGCCTGGCCAGGACCTTCGCCGTCACGCCAAAGGCGGCCCGGCTGGCCCTGGCCCGGGTCGGCACGGACTTTCGCGCCCTGCAGCGCGAACTCGGGGGACGCCGCTGATGGGCGTGCGTAACCCGACGGACAAGGGCCGGGGCGTTCACCTGAACGAGGGCCTGAGCCAACAACGGGTCGGAGAGAACGGCGCGGCGCCGGACCAGAAGTCGCCCCGGCCGCCGTCCGCGGGCGGGCCGGGAACGGGTTCGGGCGACGATGCCCGGACCAACTCTGAAAGCCAGCGCCGGTCCTGACAGGGTCGATCTCCGGAAAAAATCGGAACTCCCCCCGGCGCGGCCGGTTCACTGTGGTGAAGCTGAGACGGGGTGCCGTGATGGCGAGGATCGAGCGGGGCGTAGGCCTCGGCGGCGTAGCGACGAGAATTCTTGCGGTGCTGCTGGCCCTCATCGGGCTGGTGCTCACCATCGGCGGCGTCTGGCTGCTTTCGCTGGGCGGTTCAGTCTATTACCTGCTGGCGGGGCTGGGACTGATCGCCTCGGGCGTCATGCTGTGGCGGCTGAAGCTCCTCGGCGCCTGGATCTATATCGCCGTCTTCGTGCTGACAGTGCTGTGGGCGCTGTGGGAGGTCGGGCTGAACGGGTGGGCGCTGGTCCCGCGGGTCGTAGCCCCGGCGATGCTGCTCGTCCTCGTCATCGCATCGTTTCCGGTACTCGATACCCGCCGCGGAGGGCGGCTCGCTTTGGGCGGCGCGGCGGTGTTCGTCGTCGGCGCCCTGATCGCCGGGGTCGTCATCGCACAGGCCAACCGGCCGACGGAGCCTGCCGCCGTTCGGACGGCCGCACTGTCGGCCTCCGCGGATCCGGCCCTGCGCGACGCCGGCGCCGACTGGCCGGCCTATGCCGGGACCAACAGCGCGCGGCGCTACTCGCCCCTCAATCAGATCGATCGCGAGAACGTCGGTCAGCTGGAGCGGGTCTGGACGTTCCGAACGGGTGATATTCCCGAAGACAAATGGGGCGCCGAGACAACGCCGCTAAAGGTCGGCGACACGATCTATCTTTGCTCGGCCCGCAACATCCTGATCGCGCTGGACGCCCGCACCGGCGAACAGCGCTGGCGCTATGATCCCGAAGTGTCGGACGAGTGGATCCCCTACACCGCCGCCTGCCGCGGGGTGGCGTATCATGAAGCCGGCGGATCGGCTTCCGGCGGCCGGACGGCGGCGGACGACCCCCGCATTGCGGTCACCGCGCCCACGCCGGTCCCGGCCGATGCGACCGTCGCCGAAAGGCCCGTGACCCCTGCGCCGGCCGGCGCCGCCTGCGCGGCGCGGATCATCGAGGGCACGCTCGACGGTCGGCTGATCGCCGTCGACGCCCGCACCGGCCGGCCCTGCCCGGGCTTCGGGACCAACGGCGCGGTCGACATCAAGGTCGGCATGGGCCGGGTCATTCCGGGCATGGTGTCGATGACCTCGGCCCCGACCATCGTGCGTGGCGTGGTCGTCACCGGCCACCAGGTGCTGGACGGCCAGTACAACGAGGCGCCGTCGGGCGTCATCCAAGGCTTCGACGCCGTCACCGGCGAACACCTCTGGGCCTGGGACATGACCCGCCCCGACCTGACCGGCCGTCCGCCGGAGGGCCAGACTTTCACGCGCGGCACCCCGAACATGTGGACCACCGCCTCGGCCGACGAGGAGCTGGGACTGGTCTATCTGCCGATGGGCAATTCCGCCGCCGACTACTACAGCGCCGACCGCTCGGCGGCCGAGAACCGCTACGCCACCTCTCTCGTTGCGATCGACGTGACCACCGGCCAGCCGGCTTGGCATTTCCAGACCGTCCACAAGGACGTCTGGGACTATGATCTCGGCTCGCAGGCTACCCTGATCGACTATCCGACGGCGGCGGGCGCTGTTCCGGCGCTAATCCTGCCCAGCAAGCAGGGCGACCTCTACATCCTCGACCGCCGCACCGGCCGGCCCCTGACGTCTGTCGAGGAGCGCCCCGTCCCCCGGGGCGGCGTCGAGCCGCGCGAACGCACCCCGACCCAGCCGTTCTCGCGCTTCCACACCCTGGCGAAACGCGAGCTTACCGAGCGCGATATGTGGGGCATGTCGCCGATCGACCAGATGATCTGCCGCATCGGCTTCCGCCAGGCCGCCTACGACGGCATCTACACCCCGCCGACCACCGACCGGCGCTGGATCCAGTATCCCGGCTATAACGGCGGCTCGGACTGGGGCGGGGTGGCGGTCGACCCGCAGCGCGGCTGGATCATCGCCAATTACAACGACATGCCAAACTACAACCGGCTGGTCCCCCGCGAGGTGGCCAACGAGAAGGGCTGGTTCCCGCGTGGCGACCCGAGACTCAAGGACCAGAAGCCCGGCTCGCGCGGCGGCGTGCCGGAGGGCGCGGAAGGCGCCGGCGACCCGCAGTGGGGCGTGCCCTACGCCATCGACGTCAACGCCGGCTGGCGGATGAAGTCCACGGGCATGCTGTGCAAACAGCCTCCGTACGGCGGCATCCGGGCCATCGACATCCGCACCGGCCGCACCGTCTGGGACCGGCCGCTGGGCACCGCCCGCAAGAACGGCCCGTTCGGCATCCCCTCCATGCTGCCGTTGACGATCGGCACGCCGAACAACGGCGGCTCGGTGGTCACCGCCGGCGGGCTGATCTTCATCGCCGCCGCCACCGACGACCTGATCCGGGCCATCGACATCGAGACCGGCGAGACAGTCTGGTCGGACGTGCTGCCGGCCGGCGGACAGGCCGGGCCGATGGTCTATGAACAGGACGGACGCCAGTATCTGGTGATCATGGCGGGCGGGCACCACTTCATGGAGACGCCCGCGGGGGATTATGTGATCGCCTACGCCCTGCCTGAACGATGAACGGCGCCGGTCAGATCTGGGCGCCGTATTGCGGGCCGGGTCCCACGCCCGCTGAATGGCTCGCGCGCTCGAACCTGGACCCGGTGCTGCTCGCGATGCTGGTCCTCGGCGTGACGGTGGTCCTGTGGCGAACATCGGGGCGCGAGCGGCTCTGCGGCATGGCCGCCGGGGTCGTGCTGGCCGTGATCTTCGTCTCGCCCTTGTGCGCGCTGAGTTCCGCCTTGTTTGCGGTGCGGACGGTGCATCACGTCCTGCTCGTGGCGGTCGCGGCGCCGCTGATCGCCTGGGCCCTGCCGCGCCGGCCCGCCGGGGCGCTCGCTCTGGCGACGGCCGCCCAGGCGGTGGTGTTCTGGGCCTGGCACGCGCCGGCGGCCTATGGCTGGGCCCTGTCGAACGACGGCGTCTACTGGCTGATGCAGTTCAGCCTGCTCGGTACGGCGGTCTGGTTCTGGGCCGCCATACGGCGCGCCTCCGCTCCCGCCGCGGTCGCCGCCCTGCTGATCGCCATGGTGGCCATGGGCCTGCTCGGCGCCCTGCTGACCTTCACCGGTCAGCCGGTGTACGCGCCGCACTTCCTCACCACCGCCGCCTGGAGTCTTACCCCGCTCGAAGACCAGCAGGCGGCGGGGCTGATCATGTGGGCGCCGGCGGCCGCGGTCTACCTCGCCGCCGCCCTCGCGGTGCTGGGTCGCTGGATCGGGCCCGACCCCCGTGCGGGCGCGACCCCCGCATGATCCAACGGCTTTTCGTCAACATCCTCGAGTGGGCGGCCGGCCACACGGATGAGGGCCGCTATTCGCCGGTGGGGATCGTGTTCCACTGGACCATGGCGGCGCTGGTCCTGTTCCAGCTGTTCTGGGGCTGGTGGATGGGCCGGCTGCCGGTCGGCGGCGACAAGGTGGCGGCGCACGACCTGCACTATCTGGTCGGGGTCCTGATGCTGGTGCTGATCATCGGACGCGGGGGGTGGCGCCTGCTCGCGCCGGGGCCGATCAACGACGCCGACAAACCAGGCTGGGAGAGCGCGGCCGCGCACCTGACACACTACGTCTTCTACACCTGCCTGTTCGGCCTGCCCCTGAGCGGCTGGGCCATGATATCGGCCACCGCGCGCGAACAGGAGCTGTCGCTGGTCGGCTTCATCCCCTGGCCGCTGATCCCGTTCGGCGACCTTGCCCCGGTCACCCGCTGGCGGATCGAGGCGGTGGCGGAATGGATGCACTGGGGGCTGGTGGTGACCCTGCTCCTGCTGATCCCCATCCACGTCGGGGCGGCGCTCAAGCACCACTTCATCGATCGGGACGACGTGGTCCACGGAATGCTGCCGATCCTGCCGGAGCTGCCGCCGAAGCGGACCCGCTGGCAACGCCGCTGGCTAGCGGCGGAGCACTGGGTGCGGTCTCGAGCCAGGCGGCTATGGTCCGCATTTCGGTCTCGCTGAGCCCGGCGACCGCCTTGGCCATGACCCCGAGTGGATCGTTGCGCCGCTCGCCCCGTTTCCACCGCCTCAGCTGATCCAGCGTATAGGCCGCCGGCTGGCCGTAAACCGCCGGATTGCCCGCGCCGAGTCCCTGACCGCCGACGCCATGGCAGCTGGCGCAGGCGGTCACGTCGCGCTCAGGCGCGCCGTTCAGCCATACGTCCGGGGGCGGCGTGGACGGCGCCGCGGCCCGGGACGGCATGGCTGCATACCAATCGGCCACGGCATGCTGTTCGTCGTCGGCCAGCCATTTGGCGATGGGGCTCATCACCGGATCGCTCCGCACTTCGGCGGCGTAATCCCTCAGCTGCTTCTGCAGGTATCCCGCGTCGAGCCCGGCGAGGCGAGGGACGCTCACTCCGTCGCCGGCGCCGTCGAGGCCGTGGCAGCTGAAACAGGCGTTGGAAGGCCCGCCGTCGCCGCCGCTCATGGCGATGATTTTGCCGTTCGCCGAGAAGACCTCTTCGGCGCTTCGGTCGACAGGCGAGCAGGCCGCGGCGGCCGCGACGGCAAGGATGACGGGGACATGGCGCACGCCGAACCAACCCGGACCGACCTTTGCGGTTCCTTTGCTGGAACCGTCGCCGTGGACGAGGGGTTTCCTCCCCCGAAAGGGGCAGGATGGCTGACGGGTTCAACGGACAGGATGAAGCTGGGACGATGCGCGCTTCTGGCGGCGGCGATGCTGCTGGCCGCCTGCGGGGACAAGCCGGGCCCGGCCCGGACCATCGCGGGCGCCGATCCGGCCCGCGGTCTGGCGGTGATGGAGCGCGTCGGCTGCGCCGCCTGCCACGAAATTCCCGGCGTCGAGTGGCCGCAGGGGCTGGCCGGACCCTCACTGAAGGGGTTCGGGGCCAGCCCTATGATCGGCGGCCGCTTCCCCAACCAGCCGGACGTGCTGACCGCCTGGCTGATCGACGCCCCCTCGCTGGCGCCGGAAACCGGCATGCCGTCGATGCCGCTCACCGAGGCGGAAGCCCGCGACGTCGCGGCCTACCTCTATACGCTCGATGAACGCTGACCGCCCCGAGGGGATCGCCGGCTGGCCGCCGCCGGCGCTGGACCCGGCCGGTCCGTTCGCCGGTCCGCTGAACACCCTCGCCTGGGTGCTGTTCGCGATGGCCGGCGTGGTGTTGCTGCTGGTGCTCGTGGCCCTGACCGTGGCCCTGTTCGGCCCCCGGAGCTGGCGGAAGCGGCTCGGCGGCGAGAAGCTGATCTGGATCGGCGGTCTCGCCTTTCCGGTCGTCGTGCTCAGCGCCCTGCTGATCTACGGCCTCGGCCTCACCTCGCATCTGAAGGCGGACGGCGCGCCGGGCGAGATGCGGGTGCGGGTCACTGGCGAGATGTGGTGGTGGCGCGTCGCCTATCTGGACGCTGGCGGAGCCGTGGCCGTGACCGATGCCAATGAGGTGCATATCCCGGTCGGCCGTCCGGTGGTGTTCGAGCTCGAGTCCGCCGACGTGATCCACAGCTTCTGGGTCCCCCGCCTCGCCGGCAAGGTCGACATGATCCCCGGCCGCCGCAATCTGATGCGGGTGCAGGCCGACGCCCCCGGCGTCTTCGGCGGCCAGTGCGCAGAATACTGCGGCGGACCGCATGCGCTGATGGGCCTTGTCGTGGTCGCCCATGAGCCGGCGGCTTTCGAGGCGTGGCGGGCGCGTCAGGCCGCCCCGGCCGCGACAGCCGCCCTGTCCCATCCCGGAGCCGCCGTCTTCGACCGCGCCGGCTGCGGCGCCTGCCACACGGTGGCCGGGACGAACTTCAACGGCCTCGCCGGACCAGACCTCAGCCACGTCGGCTCGCGGCGAACCCTCGGCGCCGGCATCCTGCCCAACAACCAGGGCACGCTGGCCGGGTGGATTTCCGATAGTCAGGCCATCAAGCCGGGCAACCGCATGCCGGCCTATCCGGTCCTGACCGGACAGGAACTTCGCGACGTCTCCGCCTGGCTCGAGAGTCTGAAGTGAAGAGCGAGACCGGCTTCGATCCGGCCCTCTACGACCGCTTCCCCACGCAGGGCGAGCGGCCGCCCGGCGAGCTGAAGGAACTGGAGAAGATCTGGTGCGGGCCCAAGGGCTGGCAGTGGATCACCGCCATCAACAACAACTATATCGGCGTCTATTACGTCGGCGCGGCGATGATGTTCTTCGTGCTGGCGGGCCTGCTGGCCGTGCTGATGCGCACCCAGCTGGCCATGCCGATGAACGGCTTCCTGCCGCAGGAGACCTACAACCAGTTCTTCACCGTCCACGGCACGACGATGATGTTCCTGTTCGCCGTGCCGGCGGTCGAGGCGCTGGGCGTCCTGCTGCTGCCCCAGATGCTGGGCGCGCGCGACCTGCCGTTCCCCAAGCTCAGCGCCTACGCCTTCTGGGCCTATCTGATCGGCGGGCTGTTCTTCTTCTCGTCGATCTTCTTCGGCGTCGCTCCGAACGGCGGCTGGTTCATGTATCCGCCGCTGACCTCGACCACCTGGTCGCCTGGTATCAACGCCGACTTTTGGCTGCTCGGCATCGGCTTCATCGAGATATCGGCCATCGCCGGGGCCATCGAGATCATCGTCGGGGTGCTGCGCACCCGCGCCCCCGGCATGACCCTCGACAAGCTGCCGATCTTCGCCTGGGCCATGCTGATCTTCGCCGGGATGATCATCATCGCCTTCCCGTCGATCATCCTCTCGACCCTGCTGCTGGAGCTGGAACGGGCGCTCGGCTGGCCCTTCTTCGATGCGCTGAAGGGCGGCGACCCGCTGCTGTGGCAGCACCTGTTCTGGTTCTTCGGCCACCCCGAGGTCTACATCATCTTCCTTCCGGCGGCCGGAGCCATGTCGACCATCATCCCCGCCGTCGCCCGCGCGCCGCTGGTCGGCCACAGGCTGGTCGTCCTCGCCATGCTGGCGACCGGCTTCATCAGCTTCGGCGTGTGGGCCCACCACATGTTCACCACCGGCATGCCGACCATATCGACCAGCTTCTTCTCGGCGGCGTCGATGGCGGTGTCGATCCCGGCCGGGGTGCAGGTGTTCGCCTGGATCGCCACCATCGCGGCGGGCCGGATGCGCTTCAACGTGCCCGGCCTGTTCATCCTCGGGGCCCTGACCATCTTCACCATGGGGGGGCTGACCGGGGTCATGGTGGCCATGGTGCCGTTCGACTGGCAGGCCCACGACAGCTACTTCATCGTAGCCCACCTGCACTATGTGCTGATCGGCGGCATGGTCTTCCCGATGTTCGCGGCCATCTACTACTGGCTGCCGATGAGCTCGGCCCGGCCGCTCAGCGAACGCCTCGGCAAATGGGTGTTCTGGCTGATGTTCACCGGCATGCACCTGACCTTCCTTCCGATGCACCTGACCGGGCTGATGGGCATGCCGCGGCGGGTCTATACCTATCTGCCGGACCGCGGCTGGGAGATCCCCAACCTGATCTCGACCGTCGGGGCCTTCGTCTTCGCCGCCGCGGTGTTGCTGTGGATCCTCGACATGGTCCGCAATTTCCGGCCCTTCGGCGAGCGCGAGGCCGGCAATGTCTATGGCGGCCCCGGTCTCGAATGGCTGCCGACCGGCCTCTATTCGCTGCGCTCGATCCCGGTGATCAGAAGCCTGTATCCGCTGTGGGAACAGAAGGACCTCGAGCGCGACGTCGTGGCCGGCCGCTACTTCCTGCCCAACTCGGCCACCGGCGAGCGCGAGACCATCGTCACCTCGACCCTGAACGCCGAGCCGCAGTACCTCCAGCGGATGCCCACGCCCTCCGCCTGGCACGTCTGGGCGGCGCTCTTCACGGCCCTCTTCTTCATGCTGCTGACGGTCAAGGCCTACTGGCCGGCCGTCGCCTGCGGCGTGCTGGCGACTTGGTGCATCATCCAGTGGTGCTGGTTCCTCGACGCCCCCCAGCCGGCCAAGGAGGCCGACATCGGCGCGGGCATCGTCGTGCCGACCTACGCCAGCGGCCCGTCCAGCCACGGCTGGTGGGCCATGGTCATCATGCTGGTGGTCGGCGGCATGGTCGCCGCCCTGATGGGCTTCAGCTACGTCTTCCTGTGGAGCCGCAATCCGGATCTGTGGCTGCCGCCGCCCGACCTCTGGTCGATGGCCCTCGTCGTGGCCGCCAACGTCGCCGCCGGCCTGCTCGCCTGGGGCGCCTGCCGGGTGCTGCGGCTGGACCGGCGGCGTGGCGGGGTGATCTCGACCTTGATGATGCTGCTCGCCGCCGCCCTGATCGTCGGGGCGTGGGGGATCGACCTCCGGGCCTGGCTGGATAGCGGTCTGCGGCCGACCGTCAGCGCCCAGGGCGCGACGGTCTACGCCATGCTGTCGTGGCACGGCTTCTTCGCCGCCGTCGCCGCCCTGATGGGGCTGTACGCCGTGTTGCGCTGGATGGCGGGCCACGCCGTCGCCGAACGGCCCTCGACCTGGGACATGATCGCCATCTTCCTCGTCTATTCGGCCGGGCAGGGGGCCTTCGTCGCCCTGCTGCCGCGCCTGTTCCCGGGAGGCTGAGCGATGCTGCGCTGGGCCTGGATGCTGGGCGGACTGATCGTCTGGTTCGTCCACTTCATGGGCGTCTACGGCATCGCCAGTCTGGGCGACGTGGTCAGCGAGGCCGACGATCCGTTGTGGCGGATGATCGGCCTCGGCTTCAGCGGGGTCTGTGTCCTGGCGGCGGTGGCCCTTGCCGTCGCGGCGCTTCGACGGGTCCGCCGCACCACCGAACCGGCGGACGACTTCCGCAATCAGCTGGCCCTGCTTGGCGGTGGGGTCGCGGCCCTCGCCATCGTCTGGCAGGCCTTGCCGACGCTCATCGGTCATTGACCCCTCAGGGCCGTTTCGGGATCTCCAGCCCGCGCTGCACCGCCGGACGGGCGAGCCCGCGCTCCAGCCAGGCGGGGACATTCTTCAGGCTATCGAACTCGACCAGCGCCCGCGCCTCGTAGAAGCCGATCAGATTGCGGACCCAGCCCAGCATGGAGATGTCGGCGATGCTGTAGTCGCCCATCACCCAGTCGCGCCCTTCCAGCCGGGTGTCGAGCACGCCCAGCAGACGCTTCGATTCCGCCACGTAGCGCTGCAGCGGCCGCTTGTCCTCGTACTCGCGGCCGGCGAATTTGTGGAAGAAGCCAACCTGACCGAACATCGGACCCAGCCCGCCCATCTGCCACATCACCCACTGGATGGTCTCGTAGCGGCCAGCGGCGTCGGCGGGGATCAGCTTGCCGGTCTTCTCGGCGAGGTAGACCAGAATGGCCCCCGACTCGAACAGGGCCAGCGGCTTACCGCCCGGACCGTCCGGATCGAGGATGGCCGGGATCTTGCCGTTGGGGTTCAGCGACAGGAACTCCGGCCCCCAGGTCTCGTCCTTCATGATGTCGATCAGGTGCGGTTCATACGGCAGGCCGATCTCCTCCAGCATGATCGAGGCCTTCACTCCGTTCGGTGTGTTCAGCGAATACAGCTGCAGCCGGTCGGGATGCTGCGCCGGCCAGCGTTGCGTGATCGGGAAGGCGGAAAGGTCGGCCATTGGAGTCTCCTGCTGCATTCGCAAGGCATGTAGGTCGGGCGGCGAGATCCGCAACCGCCGCAGTGGCGCATCGATACGACCGATAATGGCGCAGGCGGCTGCCAGACTGGCCGGGAAGGTAGACGAGGTAGACGAGATAGACGGTAGACTCCCCTATTCGCGACCATCGCCCGGCGCCTGTCTCTGGACCCCGCGCGCCCGTCCGGGCATTGGAGGCGCATGACGTTTCCGACCCCGTCCCCCACCGACTGGAAGGTTCTCGCCGAGAAGGCGCTGAAGGACCGTCCGCTCGAAAGCCTCGTCCACCTCGACGCCGATCAGCTGGCCGTCCGGCCGCTCTACGGCGCCGCGACGGGTGTGGAGCCGCTGTTCGCGCCCCGTCCGTCGGACGCCGAGGGTCGGGCGTGGGACCTGCGCACCCTGGTCGAGGGCGACGCGCCGGCGGCGGTCAATGCGGCGGTGCTGGCCGATCTCGAAGGCGGCGCGGCCTCGGTGGTGATCAAGGGCGCGGTGCTGGCGGATTCGGCCCCGCTGACGGCGGCGCTCGACGGCGTGGCGCTGGAGCTGGCGGCCGTCGGCCTCGACGCCGGCCTCGACGGCCCCGAGGCGGCCAACGCGCTCGCCGTCGCGGCCAAGGGCTCGCCGCGCGCCCGGCTGATGTTCCACATGGACCCGGTCTCGGCCTTCGCCGAAGCCGGCGCCGCGCCGCGGTCGGTGGAAGAGCACCTGAGCCTCGCCGCCAACACCGCCGCGCGGCACGCCGGGGCCTATCCGGACGCCAGCTTCTTCCTCGCCGGCGGCCGCGTCGCGCACGAGGCCGGCGGCTCGATCGGACAGGAGCTGGCCTTCGCCGCCGCCAACGCCGTGGCCCTGGTCAAGGCCGCCATGGACGCCGGAATGACGGCGGAGCAGGCGCTTCGCGGCACGGTGCTCGGCGTCGCCGTCGACCAGGAGTATTTCGACAGCCTCGCCAAGGTCCGCGCCCTGCGCCTGATCTGGCGTTCGCTGAGCCGGGCGTTCGGGGCCGAAACGCCCGCCGTCATCGAGGCGCGGTCGTCGCGGCGGATGCTCTCGGCCCGTGACCCGTGGCCGAACCTGCTGCGCCTGACCGCGGCCGGGTTCGCCGGCGCGGTGGGCGGCGCTGACGCCGTTGTGCTGGACGCCTTCTCCCGCGCCGGCGGCCGCCCCGACGCCTTCGCCCGGCGGCAGGCGCGCAACACCCAGCTGGTGCTGATGGAGGAGGCCCACCTCGGGCGCGTCGACGATCCCGCCGCCGGCTCCTGGTTCCTTGACCAGCGCACCCGCGAACTGGCCGAGGCGGGCTGGGCCGAGTTCCAGACCATCGAGGCCGAGGGCGGGATCGTCGAGGCCCTGCGCGGGCATGTGATCCAGCCGCGCGTGGCGCGGGCGCGGCAGACGCTTGAGGCGGCGCTCTCGAACGGCGCCGCGCAGATGGTCGGCGTGACCAAATTCGTCGACGTCGAGCCGCGGCCGGCCTTGGTCGAACAGGACCGGCTGACTACGCCCGAAGGCGGCGGCGACGCCTGCGAACCCCTGACCCCGATCCGCCTCGCCGCGCCCTTCGAAGCGCAGGAGGCCAGCCGATGAGCGCGCCCGATTTCTCCAGGCTCACGCTGGACCTGTCGCCCACCGGCGCCGGGCCCGATCGCAATCCGTGGAACACGCCCGAAGGCCTCACCGTCGCCCCGGCCCACGACGCCTCCGCCCTCGACGGTCTCGACTTCATCCACGGCCTGCCCGGGATCGCGCCCTTCCACCGCGGCCCCTATCCGACCATGTATGCGTCCAACCCCTGGACCATCCGCCAGTACGCCGGCTTCTCCACCGCCGAGGCCTCCAACGCCTTCTACCGCCGCAACCTCGAGGCCGGTCAGAAGGGGCTGTCGATCGCCTTCGACCTGGCCACCCACCGGGGCTACGACAGCGACCATCCGCGGGTCCGGGGCGACGTCGGCATGGCCGGCGTGGCGATCGACTCCATCTACGACATGCGCACCCTGTTCGACGGCATCCCGCTCGATAAAATGAGCGTGTCGATGACCATGAACGGCGCCGTCCTGCCGGTGCTGGCGCTCTATATCGTCGCGGCGGAAGAGCAGGGCGTGGCGCACAGCGCCCTGACCGGGACCATCCAGAACGACATCCTCAAGGAGTTCATGGTCCGCAACACCTACATCTACCCGCCCGAGCCGAGCATGCGGGTCATCTCCGACATCTTCGCCTGGACGGCCGAGCACGCGCCGAAGTTCAACTCCATCTCGATCAGCGGCTATCACATGCAGGAGGCCGGGGCCTCGGCCGATCTGGAGCTGGCCTACACCCTCGCCGACGGCGTCGAATACATGCAGGCCGGGATCGACGCGGGCATGCCGATCGACCGGTTCGCCCCGCGCCTGAGCTTCTTCTGGGCCATCGGCATGAACTATTTCATGGAGGTGGCCAAGCTGCGCGCCGGCCGCCTGCTGTGGGCCGAGGCGGTGTCGAAATTCGGCGCCACGAACCCGAAGTCGCTGTCCCTCCGCGCCCACTGCCAGACCTCCGGCTGGTCGCTGGCGGCGCAGGACGTGTTCAACAACGTTAGCCGCACCATGGTCGAGGCCATGGCCGCGGCGGGCGGGCAGACCCAGAGCCTGCACACCAACAGCCTCGACGAGGCCCTCGCCCTGCCGACCGACTTCTCGGCCCGGATCGCCCGCAATACCCAGCTGCTGCTGCAGATGGAGACCGGCCTGACCCGGGTCATCGATCCGTGGGGCGGCAGCTTCTACGTCGAGCGCCTGACCCACGAACTGGCCGAGAAGGCCCGCGCCCATATGGCCGAGGTCGAGGCGCTGGGCGGCATGGCGAAAGCCATCGAGGCCGGGGTCCCCAAGCTGCGCATCGAGGAATCGGCGGCGAAGACCCAGGCCCGGATCGACACCGGCCAGCAGACCGTCGTGGGGGTGAACAAATACCTCGCCGACCACGTCGACGACATTCCGGTGCTGAAGGTCGACAACGCCGCCGTTCTGGCGTCGCAGCTCGACAAGCTGAAACGGCTCCGCGCCGAACGCGACGAGGCGAAGACGCAGGCGGCGCTCGACGCCCTGACCGCCGGCGCGCGGGGGAGCGCTAACCTGCTGCAGCTGTCGGTCGAGGCGGCCCGCGCCTACGCCACCGTCGGCGAGATCTCCGACGCGCTGGAAGCCGCCTTCGGCCGTCACGTGGCCACGGTGAAGACCGTCTCCGGCGTCTATGCGAAGGAGGCCGGCGACGACCCGAAGATCGCCCGCGCCCGCGGCATGGTCGCCGCCTTCGTCGAGAACGACGGAGGTCCCCCCCGCATTCTGATCGCAAAGCTGGGCCAGGACGGCCACGACCGCGGCCAGAAGGTCATCGCCACCGCCTACGGCGACCTCGGCTTCGACGCCACCGCGGGCTCCCTGTTCCAGACCCCGGCCGAGGCGGCGAGGGAGGCGGTCGAACGCGGCGTCCACGTCGTCGGCGCCTCATCGCTTGCCGCCGGTCACCTGACCCTCGTGCCAGAGCTGAAGGCCGAGCTGGAGAAGCTGGGCCGCCCGGACATCATGATCGTGGTCGGCGGGGTGATCCCGCCGTCCGACGTCCAGACCCTGATCGACATGGGGGCGGCGGCGGTCTACCCGCCCGGCTCGGTCATCGCCGACACCGCGATCGACCTGATCGACAAGCTCAACCAGCGCCTCGGCTACGCCCAGAAGGCGTGATATATCAAGCTATTATGGGCGGTGGGCGTCCGGCAGGGCGGCGATCTCCGTCTCGCTCAGCACGCGGCTGACGCGGGCGCGGCAGGTGCGGGGCGGGGCCGACGAGGCGGGCAGGCTGATGCGCGCCCAGTCGCCGGTGCAGATGCGTCCGCCGGCGAGCCCGCCGACGTCCGGGGTGATGGCCAGCCGGTGGGTGAAGTCCAGGTCGGTGCAGCCGCCGGAGGAGTTGAGCTCGAACACCTGGTCCCGCATGACCCGGATGTAGAGCTGGCCCGTGTCGCCAGCGCGGAAATTACGCACCTGTTCGGGGCTGAAGCACTGCGTCATCGGCCGGGCGGCATCGGCGTCGTTGAGGGTCATGTCGTTGGTCGGTGCGCAAGACGCCGCCAGAGCGGCGGCCGCGGCGACGGCTGGGTACGAAATCAGGCGCTTCATGAGCGATCTCCGGATCGGTTGATGATGGCCCCCTTGGTCTCTACCCAACCGTCCACCTGCGCTGAAGGTTTCGCAAGACCTCAGTCTCCCGCGAACCGCGACGGATCGAGCCGCGCGGCCACAGCGGCCGGAAGAGGAGAGGGCGCCCCGGTCGCAAGGGCCGCAACGTGCTCCGCCAGCAGCGGAGCTGCGCAGAAGCCGCGCGAGCCGAGCCCCCCCAGCACGAACAGGCCCGGCTCGATGGCTCCGGCCAGAGGCAGGCGATCCGGCGTGGTCGCCCGCACGGCCGCACGGCTTTGGCGACGCCCGGCGGATTCGGCCCGCGCCGCCAGTCCGGGCAACCGGTCTGCCAGGGTCTCGAGATTGCGGGCGGCGGACTCCGTGTCGGTCTCCCGATCGGTTCGCCCCCGATCGTGGGTCGCGCCGAACAGCAGCCCTTCCGGCGTCGGCGCGGCATAGCCGCCCCACGCCACGGGAGAACCGGAAATCGCCTCGACCCAGTCGGCCTGGCCGCGGACCGGGGACAAGGGCAGGTCCGGCCGCAGGGCCGCCGCGCCCCAGCCCGCGGCGACAACGACGCTGTCGGCCTCGAGAATCACCCGGTCCTGCGCGTCGACCAAACGCCAGCCGGTCGCCGAAGGCTCGATCCGGGCCACGGCCGCCGTCACGCATCGGGCCGCTCGCAACCATGCCTCGAGCACCGGGCGCGGGTTCAGTGCGAGGGCGTCTCGCATGAACAGGCCGCCGGTTTTCACCGGCTCCCCGAGCCGGGTCGCGCAGGCGTCGGCGTCCAGCGGCGTCATCGCACCATCGGGCCATACAGGCTGGGCGGCGACCTTGGCGAACCGCGACTCATCCCGCGCCGTCTGTTCCATCTGCAGGGCACCGTCGGCGAGGATCGCGCCGGGGACGGCGGCGTAGAGCGCCCGGGCGCGCGACAGGGCCCCGGCGTACAGGGCGGCGATCTCCGCATCGCCGACGTCCAGCCGCGGGGTGACCAGAGCCGAGGGGAAGCCCGAGCCGCCGGCGCCGGGCGCCGCCTCCTCGACCACGGCGCACCGCAGGCCGCTGGCCTCGAATGCCCGGGCGAGGGCGGCGCCGGCGATGCCCGCACCTATGATGGCGATGCTCGGGGCAGGGGATGGCGCCGGCCCCGAAGCGTCCGGCAGGCGCCCCTCCAGCCGTTCGCGCTTGCGGCCGTGGCCGGGCCTCTTCCCAACCGTGAAGCCGCGCTCCGACAGTCCGCGCCGCACAACGCCGGCCACGGTGAAGGTCGCCACTCGCGCTCCCGGAGCCGAACGCGCCGCGATGCCGTCCAGAACGGCGTCCGACCACATCTCCGGATTGGTCGCGGGCGCGAACCCGTCGAGGAACCAGGCATCGGCGCTGCCCGACCATTGCGACAGCGCCCAGGCGACGTCGCCCACGGCCAGATCCAGCGTTGCATCGAAGCCGGGAAGATCGAGCCGATGGAAGCCCGGAGTCGGCGCCGGCCACGCCGCCAGCAGCGCCTCCGCGGCGTCAGAGATTTCCGGCCAGCCGGCCAGCGCGCGGGCGGCGTCGTCGCGGCTCAGCGGAAATCCCTCGACGGAGAAGATATGCAGCCGCCCGCCTGGAGGTCTCTCCCGGCGCCAAAGATCCAGCAGGGCGGCGATGTTCAGACCCGTGCCGAAGCCCAGTTCCGCGATCGTGAAGCGGCGGCGGCCGCGCCACGCCTCCGGCAGGCCACAGCCGGCGAGAAAGACGGCCCGGCTTTCGGCCAGACCGTCCTCACGCGAGAAATAGATGTCGTCGAAACGACAGGAACGCGGCGCGCCCTCGTCGGTCCAGACCAGTCGGGGCGAGCGTTCGTCGGTCATGATTCAGCCCTGTCGCGTGGCGCCAATGAAAAGGGGCCGCCCGGCGGGCAGCCCCGTTCCATCGTCTGCGTCGGCTGCCGTTTAGTGGTCCTCGACCGCCGTCGTCGGAGCCGGCGTGGCCTCAGGCGCGGCGCCGTCCTGGGCGGCGACGGAGGCCTCCGCCGCTTCGGCGGCCGCCTTGGCGTCCGCGGCCGTCTGCTCGACCGTCATGTCGACAGCGGCGGGATCAGCCACGCCGGAGGCCTCCGCGGCCTCGCTCGCGGCGTCGGGAGCCTTCTCCTCGCCGTTGTTGTTGCAGGCCGCCAGGGTCAGGGCGGCGGCGGAGGCGGCGATCAGGGCGACGATGCGCATGGGGATATCCTTCGTTCGAGCGGACGACTGTGTCCCGGACTCCGAGATACCGACGCCGGAGCCAGGCCCGCAAGTGAATTTGAGGCAAGGCGTTGCGGTCGGTTGCACGCAACGAAAAAGGGCCGCCCGCGAGGGCGACCCTTCCGAACGAACCGTGAGGTCCGTCAAACCGGTATTATTGAGCCGGGGTCGTCTCGGCAGCCGGAGCGGTCGCATCGGCGGCCGGAGCCATCGGGTCAGCGGCCGGGGTTTCGGCGGTCATCGCGGCGTCGGCGGCCGGGGTTTCGACAGCGGTTTCGGTCGCGGCGGCGTCGGCGGCCGGAGCTTCTTCGGTCTTCTCGGCGGGGGTGCAGGCGGCGAGGGCCAGAGCGGCGGCCGAAGCGGCGATCAGAGCGGTGATGCGCATGGTGTTTCTTCCTTCAGAAGGGTCATACGAGGTCATGAATCCTCGCAGGCCGAGATAACGACTTCGTGAGCGGATACGCAAGCGAAATTCTCACGCGTTCGTGAACTGCCGTCATCCGGCAGAAAAAAGGGGACCGCGAACGATCCCCTTTCTCCCAGGTGGCTGTGTCCCGGTTCTACATCGGCGGCGGCGAGGTGGTCTCCGGCGAGGTCGACGCATTGGGCTCGGGCGGCAGGACAGGCGGCGTCTGCCCGGGAGGGTTGGTCGTTCCGTCCGGATTGACCGGCATGGTGGCGTCAGGGGTCGTGCCCATGGTTCCATCAGGGGCCATGGCGCCGTCCGTCGCTGGCCCGGTGGTCGAGGTTTCGACACCGGCCGCAGCGGCGTCGTCCGCGGCGTCGTCTTCCGCCGGTGTACAGGCGGCCAGCGCGAGCGCTCCCAGAGCGGCGGCGGTGATTGTCATCAGCTTCATGCGTGATCCTCCGAGCGATCGTCCGGGCGAACAGCCGCCCGCTCCACGATCGATCGATCGACTAACCGGCCAGGCGGGCCACTGTTCCCGGACGCGTGATCGCCGGTGAGGGGGCGTGATGAGTCCGTGACTCCTCGTCAGGCTTCGACGGGCGCACCCTGCAGCGACTCTTCCATCTCGAGGAAGGACGGCTGGGCCGAGGAGGGGATGTCGCCGCGGCCGATCTCGACCGAAATCTGCGCGGCGTTGCCGTGCAGGTGCGCCACGAGGACCGACTGGATGATCTTGTAGAAGGCGCCGTCGCCGTCGATGATCTCCTTGAGCCGGACCGACATCGGGCCCACGAGGCCATAGGCCAGAAACACACCGAGGAAGGTGCCCACCAGCGCTCCGCCGATCATCCCGCCGAGAATTTCCGGCGGTTCGGTGATCGAGCCCATGGTCTTGATAACCCCCAGCACGGCCGCGACGATGCCCAGCGCCGGCAGGCCGTCGGCCATGGTCTGCAGCGCGTGCGCCCCGGCCAGGCCTTCGTGGTGATGCTTCTCCAGCTGCTTGTCCATGGCGTCCTCGATCTGGTGCGGATCCTCGAGGTTCATGGTCATCATCCGCAGGGTGTCGCAGATGAAATCAGTGGCGAAATGGTCCTTCAGCACCTTGGGGTATTTCTGGAAAATGGCGCTCTCGGCCGGCTTCTCGATGTGGCTCTCAAGGGCGATGACGCCCTTCGACTTCATCGTCTTGGTCAGCTGGAACAGCAGCGACAGCAGGTCCTTGTAGTCCTGCTTCTTCCATTTGGGTCCGGCGAACACCTTGGCGAAGCCGCCCAGGGTGGCCTTGATGGTGGTGACGCTGTTGCCGATCAGGAAGGCCGCGACGGCGGCTCCGAGGATGGCCATCAGCTCATAGGGCAGGGAGTGGAGGATGACCCCCATCTTGCCGCCCGCCAGGATGTAGCTGCCGAACACCATGGCGAACAGCAGGACGATGCCGATGATCTGGAACATGAAGGGCCGGGAATCCTGACGCGAGAGGCGTCAACCATCGCCGTTAATCATTAAGGGGCGGTTGCGACCCGCGACTACAGTCGGGTCTCGCCGTTCAGGATCCCCTGCAGCGCCGCATCGCCCAGCTTGGTGTAGCCGCTCCGGCCGCCGCGAACGTAGACGGGACCGTCGACCTTGTCCGGATCGAACCCGTCGGCGACGAGGTCCATCTTGCGATATTTGAACGTTCCGGTGGTCTCCGCCGCCTTGATGATCCGCGCGAAGACCGGACGGGCGTAGACGGGCAGTTCCTGGTCGACCCAATCAGCGAAGGCGCGGGCGCCGAACTTGCCTTCGATCACCAGGGCGACCATGCCAGCCTTCCCGTCGTGCCCCGGGACAGGGACGCCGTAGGCGATGACTTCCTTGACGCCCGGCGCGTCGGCGAGTCGCTGCTCGACCTCGGCTGTGGAGACGTTCTCGCCCTTCCACCGGAAGGTGTCGCCGATCCGGTCGATGAAATAGGCATAGCCCTCGCTGTCCTGTTTCATCAGGTCGCCGGTACGGAACCAGCGGTCGCCGCGCGCGAAGACATCGCGCAGAATCTTCTTTTCTGAGGCCGCCTTGTCGGCGTAGCCCGAGAAGGCGTGCCGGGTGTCGTCGCCGATGCGGCCGATGGCCTCCCCGACCTCGCCCGCTTTCGCCAGCTGGCATAGCCCGTCCGGGCCGCGCATCGGCTCCTCGGTATCCATATCGAAGCGGACCAGGCGAAAATTGATCTGCTTCTTCAGGAAGCCCGGCGCCCGTCCGATCGCCCCCGGCTTGCCGTCAAAATTGAACAGCGAGACATTGCCCTCGGTCGAGCCGTAGAATTCGAGGATATCGGGCACGGCGAACCGCTTCTGGAAGTCGGTCCAGACGTCGGGACGAAGGCCGTTGCCGAAGGCGAGCCGCAGCCTGTGGGCGCGCTCTTCCGGGTTCTCGGGGCAGTTGACCAGATAGCGGCACAGCTCGCCGATGTAGACGAACAGGGTCGCTCCCGACGCCTTGACGTCCGGCCAGAAATTCGAGGCCGAGAAGCGTTTGCGCAGCACGAGCCGGCCGCCGTTCAGCAGGGCGGGTCCGATGCCGACCAGTCCGCCGGTCGAATGGTAGAGCGGCAGGACGTTGAAGGTGACGTCCTTGTCCGTCGCCGCCGTGGCGCCGGCGAAGGCGCGCATATAGGTGCGGGCCCGGGCGTGGGTGACCTTGGCCGCCTTGGGCATGCCGGTGGTGCCCGAGGTGTAGATGTACAGGGCGGTGTCGCGGTTGGTCAGACCCGAGCGCACGGAGCGCGCCGGCCGCACCGAGGAGCCGCCGCGCACCGGCTTGTCGAGACCGCGGCGCTCATCGGCTTCGTCCGCATCGGCGAGACCCAGCACCCAGAGCATCAGGTTGCGGCCGGCGAAAGGGCGGGCCTCCTCGACCTTGCGCCAGGACTCGGCGTCGGTGACCACCTGCGAGGCGTTCGAGATCGTCAGGCAGTGGGCGAGGGCGTGGCCGGTCAGGTTGGTGTTGATAAGGGCTGTTGCGACCCCGACTTTGGAGAAGCCCATCCAGGCCGCGATGTATTCGGCCCGGTTCAGCATCACCAGGGCAATGGTGTCGCCGCGCTTCAGCCGCCGGCTCTGGGCCCAGTGGCCGAAGCGGTTGGCCATGGCGTCGAGCTCGCGAAACGTCAGGGTCAGGCGGTCGTCCTGGATGGCGACGTGATCCGGGAATTTGTCGACGGCCTCTTCCCAGTCGTCACAGACCAGATCGGCGCTGTCGAGGTCGATTGGCTTGATGCGCTTGAGCAGTCGGCGCAGCCCCTTCGCGAACCGAAAGTCGCGCCGGATATTCGCCACCAACCCCATCGTCTCATCCACTCCGTCGAAAGACAGCCGTTCCCTGATGGTGATGAACAAGCCGTGGGGTCCGGTCAACCGGCAGAGAAATCCGAAGCAGCCTGGACAGACCATCCCGGCGGGTTTCCCGGCGGCCGTGGCGCCGAAACGCCGGTTCCGCAACGTCAACCAAGCGGGCAGGCCTGCCGCCCCGCCAGCGTCCAGAAACGCCGTAAAGTAACAAAAACCGGCCCCAAACGGAGCTTGGGCAGGCGGAACTGTGACCGGAACAGTGTTTCTTCGAGGCCGCCCCTGATCTTGTGGAACTGCGATCGGCGAGACGGGTTCGGTCCCCACTGATCTGGAGGACTGAACATGACCGTGACCTATTCCCACGACCGGCCCCTGCTCCACGATATCAAAGTCGAAGAGGCGCGGCCGGAGCCCTACGTGCCCGTCTACGCCCGGACACGCGGTTCCACGCGCAGCCGCAAGGGCGGAGTGAAGACATGGATGATCCTGGCGCCTGTCGGCGCGCTCGTGCTCGGCGGCGTCGCTGCGGCGATGATCGCGGGAAGCGGCGATGACGTCGCGACCGCGCCGCTGGCCGAACCCGCCGCCACACCGCCGGTGCTGTCCGCCCAGCCGGTCGTCACCGAGACCGCGCCTGTCACGACGGCCCCCGCTCCTGTCGAGGCCACTCCGGCCCCGGCTCCCGCGGTCAACCGGACGCGGGCCCCTGTCCGCCGCTCGGCGGCGCCCGCCGGCGCCTCCACCACCGCTCCGGCCCCCGCGGCGCGGGTCGAGCCTGCGGCCGAGCCGGCCGGTCCGCAGCCCTATACGGCGACGCTGAACACCGCGCCGGCCCCGGACCAGACGCCGGTCATCGTGATCCAGCCGACCGACTGAGGGCTGATTTCATCGCGAGAGCCCCGGCGGAGCGATCCGCCGGGGCTTTTCGTGGTCATCTTCCGACGCCGGCGGGCGAGACCCGCCAGATGGCGTTGCCGACGTCGTCCGCCACCAGCAGGGCGCCGCGCCCGTCGAACTGAACCCCGACAGGTCTGCCCATGGCCTGGTCACGGTCGTTGATGAAGCCGGTCAGGAAGTCCTCCGGCCCGCCCGACGGGGCCCCGTTGACGAACGGCACGAAGATGACCCGGTAGCCGTTGCGCGGCTTGCGGTTCCACGAGCCGTGCTGGCCCACGAAGGCGCCGCCGCGGTAGCGGACGGGGAACAACTCGCCCTCGCCGAAGGTCAGGCCCAGAGAGGCGGTGTGGGCGCCAAGGGCGTAGTCCGGCTTCAGCGCCCGGGCGACCATGGCGGGATTGGCCGGCTCGACCCGCTCGTCGACGAGCGGCCCATAGTAGCTCCACGGCCAGCCGTAGAAGCCGCCCGGGGTCACCGAGGTCATGTAGTCCGGCACAAGGTCGTTGCCGAGTTCGTCGCGCTCGTTGACCGCGACCCAGAGTTTTCCGCTGTCGGGCTGCCAGTCCATCCCGACCGGATTGCGCAGCCCCGAGGCGTAGAGACGGCGCGCGCCCGTGGCGGGATCGATCTCGAGGATGGCGGCGCGGTCGACCTCCTCGTCCAGTCCGTTCTCGCCGATGTTGGAATTGGAGCCGACTCCCACATAGAGCCGCGAGCCGTCGGCGCTGGCCACCAGGCTCTTGGTCCAGTGGTGGTTCCGCCCCGCCGGGAGGTCGGCGACCTTGCGCGGCGCAGCGGCGATCTGCGTCTGACCCGCCTGATAGGGGAAGGCGACGACGGCGTCGGCGTTGGCGACGTAAAGCGTGTCGCCGGCCAGAACCATGCCGAAGGGCGAGGTCAGGTTCTGCAGGAAGGCCGTCCTCGTCTCGGCGACCCCGTCGCCGTCGGCGTCGCGCAGCAGGGTGATCCGGTTGGCGCTGGGCGCCTTGGCGCCCGCCTTCTTCATGAACAGGCCCTGGAAGAAGCCACGGAGCCCGCCCTGCTTGTCTTCCGGCTTCGGCGGGGCGTTGGTCTCAGCCACCAGGATGTCGCCATTGGGCAGGCGGTACAGCCAGCGGGGATGGTCCAGCCCGGTCGCGAAGGCCTGGACCCGAAAGCCCGGCGCCGGCGTGGGCGTCCGGCCCTCAGGCCAGCCGACCGCCTCGGCGATGTTGACAACGGGTATGAGCGACGACCGGGGCTCCGGCAGCACGGGGTCCGGGCCGAACCCGGCCATGGGATCAAGCGCTTCGCCGCCTGTGCAGCCGACCAGGGTGAACAGGACGGCCGGGGCGAGGAGGGATTTCAGACGGGGCATGGGGCCTCCCGGGCTGGAGCGGACGGCGCGCAAAGGACGACCGTTGGTTCACTATACGCGCCGGCGAGGCCCGCGGGTCAGATTCGGGCCCCGCCGCTAGCCCACCTTGAGCTCACGAGGCGGGCGGATGCGGCGGAACCGCGCCTCGATGAAGGAGAAGGCCCCGAAGGCGACGAGGCCCAGGGCGATCAGGCCGACGATCCAGTTTCCGGCCGTTTGTCGCTCCACCGCCTCCAGCGCCGCCCCGAAGCTGGTCACGTCCGCCGCGCTGGCGTGCCAGCCCGCGAGAGTCACCAGAGCCGCCAGAGGCAGATAGGCGAGGCCGCGGGCCACATGGCCGGCGCGGGCCAGCGGCGTCACACGCCGGCACATCGTGACCGAGCAATCGAGAAACTCGCTGAAGTCCTCGCGACAGGCCTTCACGACATTGGCGATCCCGATCCCGAAAATGGTCAGGCCGACGGCCACCAGCAGCCAGCGGCCGAAGGGAAGGTCGAGCAGCATGGACGCCCGCTCCTGGCTGCGGACCATACCTTCGGAGGGCTCTTCCGCTCTTGGACCGGCGAACAGGCTGAACGCAGCAAAGGTCACGGCCGTATAGCCCAGGCCGCTGAACAGCTGGCCGGCGCGGGTCATCAGGCCGTGCCGGGACGTCCCCTCGTGGTCGGCGTCGAAGACCGACTGGAGCACGCGCCAAATGACGAAGGCCGCCAGCCCCAGACCGACCAGCAACATCCAGACCCGTCCCAGCGGCCGCTTCGACAACCACTCGAGCGCGCCCCTGACGCCGACGGCGTCGCCGATCATGCCCAGGGTCGCGAACAGGACGAGGAGGCCGACGGAAAGATAGACCAGCCCGCGAGCGCCGTAGCCCACCCGGGCGGCCAGTTCGAGCAGGTCTCGCAGCGGGGGAACGCGGCGCAGCAGGGGCGATCGCTTTCGTCCCGCCTCGCCCAGGCGGGCCAGCAGGGAACGGAGGGGGGAGATGGCGTTCGGCACCGCCAGCTAACCCCTGGAGCGGAATATGGCTCCGCTGTCCGTCGCCGGCCTTGAGGTCCGACCTGCGGACGCATATCTGCTGCGCGCTCAGGGAGGGCGCGAATGCAGCCTGTGATCTCCATCGAAGGTCTGACCAAGACGTACAAGTCCGGGCTTCAGGCCCTCAAACCGATCGATCTGACCATACGCAGGGGCGAGATATTCGCCCTGTTGGGTCCCAACGGGGCGGGCAAGACGACCCTGATCTCGGTGGTCTGTGGCATCGTCACCCCGACGACCGGGACGGTCATCGCCGACGGGCATGACATCCGGTCCGACTACCGCCGGGCCCGCGAGAAGATCGGACTGGTGCCGCAGGAACTGACCACCGACGCCTTCGAGACGGTGCTGGCCACCGTCACCTTCAGCCGCGGCCTGTTCGGCAAGGCTCCCAACCCGGCCCATATAGAGAGCGTGCTGCGCGAGCTGTCCCTGTGGGACAAGCGCAACGACAAGATCATGACCCTCTCGGGCGGCATGAAGCGCCGGGTGATGATCGCCAAGGCCCTTAGCCACGAACCCGACATCCTGTTCCTCGACGAGCCGACCGCCGGCGTCGACGTCGAACTGCGCCGCGACATGTGGAACCTGGTGCGCCGCCTCCGGGAGCAGGGCGTCACCATCATCCTGACCACCCACTACATCGAGGAAGCCGAGGAGATGGCCGACCGGGTCGGGGTTATCCTCAAGGGCGAACTGATCCTCGTCGAGGAGAAGTCGGCCCTGATGAAGAAGCTGGGCAAGAAGACGCTGACCCTGAACCTGCAGGACCCGCTCGAGGTCGTGCCGCCGGAGCTGGCGGAGTGGAACGTGTCGCTGAACGACGACGGTCACGAGCTGGAATACGTCTTTGATTCCAATGTGGAGAAGACCGGCGTGCCGTCGCTGCTGCGCAAGCTCAGCGACCTCGGCATCGCCTTCAAGGACCTGAACACCAGCCAGAGTTCCCTTGAGGACATATTCGTCAGCCTGGTCCACCGAGATACAGGGGCGGCCGCATGAGCCTGACCTTCAACGGCCATGGCGTCTGGGCCATCTACCGCTTCGAAATGGCCCGCGCCCTGCGTACCATCTGGCAGTCGCTGGTCACGCCGGTGATCACCACCTCGCTGTATTTCGTGGTCTTCGGCTCGGCGATCGGCAGCCGCATGACCGAGATCGACGGCGTACCCTACGGCGCTTTCATCGTGCCCGGACTGATCATGCTCAGCCTGTTCACCCAGTCGATCTTCAACGCCTCGTTCGGCATCTATTTCCCGAAGTTCACCGGCACCATCTACGAACTGCTGTCCGCGCCCGTCTCCCCGCTCGAGATCGTCATCGCCTATGTCGGGGCGGCGGCGACCAAGTCGGCGGTGCTGGGGCTGATCATCCTCGCGACGGCGGCGCTGTTCGTGCCGCTGGAGATCCTGCATCCGGTCGAAATGCTGGCCTTCCTGATCCTGATCTCGACCACCTTCAGCCTGTTCGGCTTCATCATCGGCATCTGGGCCAACGGCTTCGAGCAGCTGCAGATGATCCCGATGCTGGTGGTCACGCCGCTGACCTTCCTGGGCGGGTCGTTCTATTCGATCGACATGCTGCCCGAGGCGTGGCGGACGGTGACCCTGTTCAACCCGCTGGTCTATCTGATCTCCGGATTCCGCTGGACCTTCTACGGCAGCGGCGATGTCGGCATCGGCATCAGTCTGGCGGCCACCCTGGGCTTTCTGCTGATCTGCCTTGCCATCGTCGGCTGGATATTCCGGACCGGCTATCGCTTGAAAAACTAGGGCGCGCCCGGTCGTCACGAAACGGGCCAGATCGCTCCGCACTCTGGACGGGTCTTCGCGTTTCTGAAGGACGCCTCGCCGGCGCCGGAGAGTTCATGTCCACCGACGACCAGCCGCAAAACGGTTCGCCTGTCCCCTTCGCCCGCCGGCCCGTCACCTGGGGCCGGGCGCCGACGACCGTATTCCGGGCCGGCCCGCTGCCGAAGGGTGAGCGCCTGCCGCCCCTGCCGGAAGCGGCTAGCCCGGCCCCCGCCCGCTCGTCCCGTGCGGACATCTTTAGCGGTTCGATGATCCCACAGGCGACTCCGCGGCCGGCTCCGGAACCGGCCGCCTTCGCCGAAGCGCCGCCGCGGCCCGTCGCCCCGAAAGCGGCGCCGGCTGGGCCCGACCTCACCGTCCGGCCGCTGCCGACGGCGGAGCCTGTCCCTGAATTCCGTCCCGAGTTGGCGCGTGAAGCCGCCCCCACCGCAGCACCGGTAGAGGCGGCTGCGATGGTCAGTCCGGCCGTGGCGTCCGCCTCGACCCCTCCACGCGTCGGCCGCGCGCCGGTCTACGCCGGCATCGCCGCCGCCGTGATCGGCGTGGTCGCCGTCGGCGGGTGGATGCTGACCCGTCCGTCCACGGCCCCGGCTCCGTCGGACAGCGCCGCCGCCCCGGCGTTGCCGGCAGACACGGACACTGCCGCGCCGGCTCCGGCTCCGCTCGGAGAGACGCCGGTCGAGGCCGCGCCGGTTCCGGATACTTCGGCGCCGCCCGCTTCGTCGGCCCCGGCCGCCGAGCGGCCCGCGCCGGATACGTCCGAGCGCTCCGCCCCGACCGCCCCGGCGCCCGAAAGCCGGCCTGCTCCGTCGACCGCGACGCCCGTCGTGACGCCTGAGCCCCCGCCCCCGGCGGTCATCGCCGCCCCGGTCGAGCCGCGCATCGAAATCGTCCCGGCCGCGCCGGCGGGTCCGCCCCCGACCACGGCCGAGCGCCCGCCGGCGGATCCGGACGCGCCGATCGCGACCCGGCCCCAGCCGCTCGAGACGGCGGCCGACTAGGCCGTCTTGATCGTCAGATAGCCGCGCTCGACCATGCGGCGCAGGCCCTCATAGGCCTCCGCCAATTCCTCGTAGGCGGTGCGGGCCGAGGTTAACCGGGCGATCTGGTCGGCCGTGGACGGGGCGCCCGACTCGCTCTGGCGCAGGGCCTCGGAGACCCATTTGGCGCGCGCTGTGGCGGTCTGCACCGCCAGCCGCTGGAACACGGCGGCGTCGAGGCCGGGCAGCGCGGTCCCGATCACCTCGCGGTTGGCGATGAAGGCTGAATAGTCGATCTGCTCGAGTTGGCCGCGTAGTCGCCGCTGCTCCTGCGGATCGGCGTCCTGCGGCTCGAAATGGTCCCGCTGGCGACGGTAGGTGGAGGTCTGGATGGTCGACATCGCGCCGCTCCGAAGGTGGTCGGAAGGGAGGGTGCGCCGCGCCGATTAACGACACGTTGCGCGCAGGGGCTTGCAGACGTGGTTTGCCGCATGATACTTAAGTGAATGCTTCAGTATCAACAGCCGCTTGATCTGGCCTTTCAGGCCCTGTCCGACCCGACCCGTCGGCGGATGGTCGAACGTCTGTCGGCGGGGCCCGCCACGGTCAGCGAACTGGCCGACCCGCTGCCGATGTCGATGTCGGCGGTGGTCCAGCACCTCAAGGTTCTCGAGGCGTCCGGCCTCGTGACTACCGAGAAGGTTGGCAGGGTCCGCACCTGCCGGGTCGAGCCCCGGGCGTTCGGCGCCGCCGAACGCTGGATCAACGACCGGCGCCGGTCCATCGAGCTCAGCCTCGACCGGCTCGGCGCCTTCCTCGAAGAGACGAAACCCGGAACGGAGCCCCATGAATGACCGCGCAACTCGCCCACGGCATGTTCACGATCGAGCGTCGCTACGACGCCTCGCGGGAACGCGTGTTCCGGGCCTATGCCGACCCCGTGGCCTTTCGCCGGTGGTTCGTTGAGGCGCCGGGCGCGACGGTCCATGAGTGGCGCCATGACTTCCGCGTCGGCGGCAGCGGCGGCGGTCGCTACCGCTTCGGTGGCGAAGAGAGCGACGTCGGCTTCAACGACACCGTGTTTCTGGACATCGTCAAGGACCGCCGGATCATCCTCAGCTACGTCATGGGTCGCGAACTCGGGGATGAGCGGCGTCGCGACTCGGCCTCGCTGGCGACCATCGAACTGATCGCCGACGGCGCCGATACGCGGCTGATCTATACCGAGCAGGGCGCCTATTTCGGCGAGGACGGCGCCGCGCACATTCCGCTGCGGGAGGAGGGCTGCACCGCGATGCTCGAAAATCTCGCGCGCGAACTGGAAACCCGCAAATGACGGCCTGGGAAGCGGAGCGCCAACCATGTCGCTGATCCTGTGGTCCCATCCCTATTCGGCCTACGGGCAGAAGGCCCTCGTCGCCCTCTACGAACTGGAACTGCCGTTCGAGCCGAAACTGGTCGATTTCGCGGACGAGGCGATTATGGCCGCCTTCCGGGCGCTGTCGCCGTTCGCGAAGATGCCGGTGCTGATCGATACGGCGGCGGACAGGATCGTCCACGAGTCCAGCATCGTCATCGAATATCTGGACCGGTCGGCCGGCGGCGGACAGTTGATCCCGGCCGATCCTGAGGCGGCGCTGGAAGCCCGCTGGGTCGATCGCATCATCGACACCTATGTCGGCGCGCCCATGAACCGGATCATCTTCCACCGGCTCGGCCGGGCCGGACCGCCGCCGCCGGACGCGGTCACGGCCCTGGACGCGACCGAGATCGCCGCCGCCTGGGATCTGCTGGAACGCCGCCTCGGCGACGGCCGGACTTGGGGCGCGGGCGAGGGCTTCACCCTGGCCGACTGCGCCGCGGCCCCGATCCTGACCTATGCGCGGCGTCTCGTCCCGTTCGGCGACCGGCCGCGTCTGAAGGCCTGGCACGGTCGGCTGATGGCCCGGCCCTCGTTCCTGCGGGCGTTGGAGGACGCCGCGCCGTTCGGCGACCTGATGCCGGCTCCACCCGCGGTGGATTAGGGCGCGGCTCAGGGCGCCGCAGCGCCCTGATCGCCCCCTAGAACTTGCCCCTCACTTCGAGCGAGTAGATCGGGCCCACCGTTCGGTCCCTCCGCTCATAGAATGAGATCGGCCCCGTGCGCCGGCCCGCGAAGCCGGTGCGGCGCAGATAGCTTTCGCCGCTGAAGGCATTGCCGACGCTGGCCCGGACTGTCAGGCCGTAGACGTCCTTGTGTTCGACAAAGGCATTTCCAAAGACGGGGAATTCGAACGCGTGCGCCACTTCCGCCGGCCGGAACGTCGGCGCATATCGCTGGTGACTGGCTCCGAAGCCGTATGCCCACGGCGTCTCGGGCACGTCATGTCGGACCGAAAGGCTGGCGAGACGGCGGAGATTGCCGGTGATGGGTCGGTCCTCGCCGGTGACCGGATCCTCAAGGCTGGTCTCCTGATACCAGAGCCGGCTGTCGATCTTGACCCCGCGCCAGCCCATGGGGTCGAGGTTCACAGTGTTGCGCCACTCCACACCGTAGCGCGTGGCGCGGTCGAGGTTGCCCACCGACTGCCCCGTCGCGCCGACCGGAATGATGTCCACGATATCGTCGATCAGGTGGGCGTAGATCCTCAGTGTCGAACTGCCCCAGTCCCCGCGGCTGTGGTTCGCCTCGACCTCGGCCTCCCAGCTCTGGGGCGGAACGAGGTTGGGATTCTCCTCCTCGCTGGTGTTGTTGCTCAGGTCGATCGACGCCAGGAAGTCGTTGAAGTTGAGCTGGCCGACGCGGCGCTGCAGCCGGAAATTGTACCGCGTCTCCGGCGTTTGCTGCCACACGGCGGTCAGCTGCCCTTTCGGCCGCTGGAATGTCCGGGTCAGTCCGTTGCCGCCGATCTGGCTGAGTTCGGAATACTCGGCGCCCGCGGCGATCTGGAAAGAGAACGTGGGGGTGAGAGGGCGGCCGTAACTGGCGATGGCCTCGTACCGCATCTCCTCCACGCGGGCGGTGGCGCCCGGGAAGGGGATACTGAGATAGGCGCCGTTGGGCTGAAGCAGGAACAGCTCGCTCTCGCTGTCCAGGGCGTTGAACGCCGCTTCGACCGACACCTGCCAATCCGCCACGCCCTGCTTCCACCGGTATTCCCCCCGCCCGATCCGCTCCATTTCCTCGGATCGGCCGCTGATGCGGTCCCCGGTGTCGGGCCGGCCATCGTCCCAGGTGGAGACGGCGTCATTCCTGAAGTCGGCATCCTCGAGCCGGTCCAGCGCGATCAGCTTGAGCCTGCCCACGCCGAGCGCGAACTCGTAGTCGCCGCCGATCTCATAGTCGAAGCCCTCCGTCAGGCTGTCGAAATTCACGGTGCGGGCGACGCCCGTGAGGGGCAGACGGCGGCTTTCCTCGAGATAGTCGGAGCGGAAGTCGCGGTAGGCCAGGCTCAGATTTCCGACCGCGTCGCCCGGCCCATCCAGCCTGAACCGGGCCGTCGCGCGGGGCTGGTTCGAATTCGCCGTCCAGACATCGAAGCGGCCCTCGCGCACGCTCCAGTCGGGGTTGTAGATGAAGGTGTCGCCGCCCGCTCCGCTGTGGTTGACCTGGTTCTCAAGTCCAAAGGTGTATTGGACGGGGCCGTGTTCGCCGCTGACCGACACGTTGAAGCGGGTCCAGATCGGATCGGTGAAGCGCGCCCTGTATTCGGGCGTCCACGCATATTGGCCGGTGAGCCCCCCGGCCTTCACGATGATATTGGCGACCTGCCCCGACAGGCCCGGGATCCGGAGCCCGGCGGCGTCGCGGATCTCGATCCGCTCCACGTTGGAGGCGGGGATGCGCCGCAGCTGGGCCAGGATGTCATCGCTCTTGTTCGAGGCGCGCTGGCCGTTGACCAGCACATTGCCCGTGGCCTGTCCGAGCCCGCGTTCCACGACATCGGTGCGGATCGAGAAGCCCGGCACCTGGCTCAGCATGTCCAGGGCATTCGAGGGCGCGAAACGGGCGAAGTCGGCCGGGGTGTAGGTCCTGATCTGAGCCTCGTCGGCAGCGGCGGTCGCCACGCCGGGCGCAGGCGTCTGGGCTTGGGCCAAAGCCGGCAGCCCAAGCGCGGCCAACAGGGCGAGGCCGGAGGCCGCCCCGTGTCGAAGGCCCGAGGTCCTCAAGGAGACGGGTGCGCAGCTCATCGGACGCCTCTACAGAGAGATCAGGCGGCTCCGCCCCTCGGCGCAGATCACCTGAGAACACCACCGAACACCCCCTCAAGCGCCCGGCGCCGGACCCCTCCACCGGGTTCGACCTGGGCTCAGGCTGCCGGTCGCGTCGCAAGCGCTCCAGTTACATTCCGGACAGGTGGATTAAATGTCGGACAGGTCCGGCCACACTCCCGCCGCAAGCGGCTCTGTGAACCTGTCAGTCCGGCGCTGTTGACGGGGCGGCTTGCGAAACAGCGCAGGCGGTCGATGGGCGACTGCTATGCCGGTCAGTCGGTCACGATCAGCCGTGGGCGACGTCCATCGCCCGCGTGCCGCCCGGGGTCGCCGCCACCTCGAGCAGCTTCAGGCGGAAGACCAGGACGCTGTTGGGCGGGATTTCGCCGCCGCTCTCCTCGCCGTAGCCCAGTTCCGGAGGGATGTAGACCAGCCACTCGTCGCCGACGGTCATGTGCTGCAGCGCGTCGCGCATCCCCGGAATGATCGACCCTGAGATGCCCTCCTCGATGGTGAACACCGCCGGCTGGCCGCGCTGGAACGAGCTGTCGAACACTGTCCCGTCGGTCAGCGACCCCTCGTAGTCGACGCGCACCAGATCGTTGCCGTCCGGACGCTCCCCGCCGGGCGGACCCGCCTGCAGCACCTTGTACTGCACCCCGGAAGGCAGGGACCGGACCCCGTCCGCCCTGGCGTTGGACTCCATGAAGAACTCGGCCGCGCGCAGGTTCGCCGCGGCGTCCGCATCGACCCCGCGGACCGCCTCCCGTCCGCAAGCGGCCAGCGCCGCCGCCATGGCCAGCACGGCCGCCGCCCTAGCCCATCCGTAGCGCATAGCCCGCCTCTTCCAGTCCGTGCCTGATCTCGTCCGCGTGCGCCTCGCCGCGCGTCTCGACCATGATGTCGAACTCCGCGCCCTTGGCCGGCACGTCCAGCGCCAGCCGGTTGTGCACCACGTCGATGATGTTGCCGCCGAGACCGCCGATCACGGCGCTCATCTTCGACAGCATGCCAGGGCGGTCGTCGCCCAGGATGCGATAGACGACCAGCCGCTTCTCCCGCACCAGTTCGCGGTTCAGCACCACGGCCAGCATCCTGGAGTCGATATTCCCGCCGGTCAGCTCGATGCCGACCTTCAGGCCGCGAAACTTGTCGGGGTAGGCCAGCAGGGCGGCCAGCCCTCCGGCGCCGGCGCCCTCTGCGACCGTCTTTTCCAGCGTGGCGAGGAAGGCGACGCCCTTCTCGAAATCAGCCTCGTCGACGACCAGCACCTCCTCGATCAGCGGATCGGCGAGGGCGAAGGGGATGTCGCCGACAGCCTTGATGGCGATACCTTCGGCGATGGTCTGGCCGCCGCATTTCGGCGTCTCGCCCCGACGTTTGGCCGAGAAGGAGGGGTACATGGCCGCCTCGACGCCGAAGATGCGGATCGACGGCTTCAGCCCCTTGGCCGCGATCGCCGTGCCCGCGATCAGTCCGCCACCCCCGATCGGCACGATCAGGACGTCGAGATCCGGCGCGTCTTCCATGAACTCCAGACCGCAGACTCCCTGACCCGCCACGATCCCGGCGTCGTCGAAGGCCGAGATGAAGACCCTGCCTTCTTCATCCCGGAAGCGATGCGCCTCTTCGGTTGATCCGGAAAAGTCGGCGCCCTTGATCACCACGGTCGCGCCATGGGCCCGGGTGCCGTCGGCTTTCACGAAGGGGGTTCCCTCGGGCATGACGATCGTCACCGGGATGCCCAATCGCGCCCCATGACAGGCGAGCGCCTGGGCGTGATTGCCCGCCGAGGCCGCCACCACGCCGCGCCGCCGCTCCTCCGGGCTCAGCTGCAGCAGCCGATTCAGGGCGCCGCGCTCCTTGAAGCTGCCGGTGAAATGCAGATTGTCGAACTTGATCCACACCTCGGCGCCGGTCAGCTGCGACAGCTTGCGGGAATAGCGAACCGGGGTGCGGTCGACCTGACCGGCGATCCGCTCCCGCGCCGCCAGAATGTCGTCAAACGTGACTGTCATGGCCTTCCCTATACCCGGTCTTGCGCCGGGCTGCCGCGAGGTTTTGGACCACCGTCCGGAGCGCCGCAACCGCAACCTTGACCTTGCCCTGGCGTTCAGCGTCTCATCACGACGTTCGACCCGCACCGACGACGGAGAGAGCCCATGGCCGCCCAAACGACCCCCCGCAAGCCTATCCCCGCGCTTATCGCCGCCGTGGCGCTCGGCGGCGCGCTCGCCGCCTGCGGGACCGCGCCGATGGACGGCGGCTTCGGCCGTGCGCCGTGGCCGCGCCCCGCGCCGGCGCCGCCGGTGTTCAACGCCGACGACTTCGCCTGGTCGACCCGGTCGGGCAGCGCTTCGATCGAAGGCCGGATCGACTACCGCCGCAACGGACGGGTCTTCGACTGCACCGGCTCAATCGGCCTAACGCCGGACACGCCCTATACCCGCGCCCGGTTCCGCACCCTGTACGGCTCCACCGACCGGGCGGCGGTGCCCGAGGCCATCGTCCGGGCCCGGACGGTCGCCGACCCCAGCGCCGATTATCGCTCCTACGTCCGCTCAACCACCTGCGAAAATGGGCGGTTCAGCTTCACCGGCCTGCCCGACGGCGCCTGGTTCATCATCGCCCCCGTCAGCGCGGGCGGCGACGACCGCGTGGTCCTGATGCGCCATGTCGTCACCCGCAACGGCCGCGTGTCCGTCACCCTGTAGCGTCCGACAGTTCGTCTTTTCGGGCCGCGTACCGGGCCGCTCTGGAGGATTAACCATGCGTCGCCCGTTCCTCATCCTGATCGTCGCCGCCGGGAGTGCGCTGGTGGCCGCCCCCGCGGCCGCCCAGTCCCGGGGACACAACAGCGGTTACGGCCACCACCGCGGCGGCTCCAACCGGGCGCCCTCCGCCTTCGACTGGCGCAGCCAGCTCGACCGGCCGGGCGACTATCGCTGCGACGCCTTCTGGGACGCCAACCGCACCGACTGCGGAGCTCGCTGGCGCGACCAGCGCCATCGTGTCAGCCCCCAGGCGCGCCGCGACTACCGGGCTCTGGCCGGCTATGGCGGCAACCATGGCCGCTACGGGTATGCCCGGGGCCACGGCTATGGTCATGACGGCCGGTATTCGACCCGGCGGCGCGGCTACGGATACGGGCGGGGATATGGCTATGGCCAGGGGTCCGCGGGAACCGCCTATCACGGAGCCTATGGCCGGCCCGATCTGGTCTACCCGGCTGGTGGATACGGAGGCTACCGGGGAGCAGCGTCTGGCGGCGCCCGGGATCCCGGCCGCGTCGACTGGTGCCGCGTCCGCTACCGCTCCTACGATCCGGGCAGCGGCTACTACCGCGCCTGGAGCGGCCGCCTGATTTTCTGCGGCTGAGGTCCCGGCGGTGTATATTCGATCACGGAAGCGTAGGTGAGCGGCGTTCGCCATCGTTTCGCCTTGTCCGCACCGCTTCGCTCCTGATTGGCCCGCAAGGGGTGGTGGATCAGGGAGCGCGTTCATGTCCCAGCACAATATTTCCGGCTCGGAAGTCTTCGGCCCGAAGCCCGGCGTGATGATCAGGTCGGTCAAGACCAGCGGCCTGCGCCGTCAGCGCGCGGCGCGGACCTGGGCGGCCTTCATTGCGGGGGCGGTGGTCACCGTCATCGCCGGCGCCGTCGCCGTCGCCGCCATCGTCGGGCCGACCGCCTTCGGCTGATCGGACGCCTCAGGCCAGCCAGACCATCCGCCGGGTCCGGGCTTCACCGCCACGCGCCTTGCTGAAGCCCCTGCGGACCTCCCCGGTGTAGAGGAAGCCGGCCTTCTCCAGCACGCGTCCGGAGGCCGGATTGTCGGTGAAATGGCCCGCCACCAGCGCGCGCCGTCTCCAGCGCCTCGACGCCCAGACCAGCGCGCCCTGCAGCGCCTCCGTCGCATAACCACGGCCCCAGAAGGGGCGGCCGATCCAGTAGCCGACCTCAGGCGCCGGATCGCTGTCCTCGAACAGGCCGATGACGCCGACCGGGCCGTGGTCCTCGTGCTCGATCAGGAAGGTCGCCGCACGGTCGGGGTCCTGCCCGGCGACCGCGAGCACGAAGGCCTCGGCGTCTTCGACGGCGTACGGATGCGGCATGCGCAGGGTCATCCGCGCCACGTCGGCGTCGTTCGCGAGCGCGACCAGCCGGCTGATATCCTGCGACGCCGGCGCACGCAGGGCCAGGCGCCGCGTCTCGACGGCAGGGGAGGGTTCAATCACGCACATGAGGCGGCCTCGGTGTTCGCGCCGCCTCCTTGGAGGGCTCGGACGGCTTCGAGGCGGGGAACGAAAACGGGGAGCCTGGTGATCCAGACTCCCCGCGGAAATAATTCCCTTGGTCCGGATCGCGGCTCTTGAGCCTTGCGCGATCCGGAGGTGTTCCGTTCGCGCCTACTCGGCGGCCATGGCCTGTTCGGTGGTCGGAAGAATCGACACGTAACAACGGCCGTTCGCCTTCTTGGTGAACTTCACGGCGCCGTGCACGGTGGCGAACAGGGTGTGGTCGCGGCCGAGGCCCACGTTCTCACCGGGGTGGAAGGTGGTGCCGCGCTGGCGCACGAGGATGTTGCCGGCCAGCACCTGCTCGCCGCCGTACTTCTTCACGCCGAGGCGCTTGGAATGAGAGTCGCGACCGTTGCGCGACGAACCACCGGATTTCTTGTGAGCCATAGGTCTGCTCCCGTTCTCGTCTGAATATTACGCTTCGTCGCCGGCCTTGTCCGCCTTCTTGGCGGGGGCCTTCTTGGCGGGAGCCTTGGTTTCGGTCTTGGCGGCGGCGGCCTTCGGAGCCGCGGCCTTCTTGGCGGCGGGCTTCTCGGCGACGTCGGCCGCCGGGGCGGCCTCGGCCTTGGCGGGCTTCGGAGCCGCGGCCTTCTTCGCCGGCTTGGCTTCGGTCTCTTCGACGCGCGGGGCCAGGCCGCGGGCGCGGGCGTTCATCTCGGCCTTGGTCATCAGCGAGGTTTCGCCATCCCACTTGGCCTTCTCGCCGGCGCCTTCGATGCCGGTGATGCGCAGGACCGATTCCATCTGACGATGGCCGTTGGTGCGGCGATAGCCCTGGCGACGGATCTTCTTGAAGATTTTGATCTTCTCGCCCTTGCGGGTTTCGACCAGCGTCGCCGCGACGGTGGCGCCGGCGATCATCGGAGCGCCGAGGGTCACGCCCTTGTCGCCGCCCAGCATCAGCACGTCGCCGAACGACACATTGGAGCCGGCCTCGCCGTCGAGCTTCTCGACCACAATGACGTCGCCCGGTTGAACCCGGTACTGCTTGCCGCCGGTCTTGATCACCGCGTACATGTTGAAGCCTCAGCGAAACGCAAAAAGAATAAGCCCGACGGGGGACCCCCCTCGGGCGAAGAGCGGCGACATATACGGAAGAGCCGCCCGGAGTCAACGCGGACGGGGCAGAAACAGCGTCGCGCACGCCGCCTTGTCTCTGGTGTCGGGAGGCGGGCCGGGCCAGGGTGACGATGGATGACCGCCGACCCTGCTCCCACCCCCATACGTGGCCCTGTCCCGGGCTCGCGTGCGTCGCGCGCCTGGCTTGATCTGATTGGAGCGTCGTCCCGGTGGGGCCGCACCATCCTCTATGCAGTGGTCGCCGGACGGCTGAGCATCATGGCGCTTGGCGTCGCCGTCTACGCGATCGCGGGAGAAGGGGCCGACGCCGGCTTCTCGGGCGTGATCCGGAGTGTCGATCCCGGCATGATCTTCGCCATCGTCGTGGGCGCGCCGGTTCTCGAAAGCCTGATCGTGCTGCTGCTGGTCTGGCTGTTTTCCAGAAAGCTGAAATGGCCCCTTTCGGTGACCGTCGCCCTGACCGCTCTCCTGTTCATTCCCCAGCACGGGATTTCGGTCGCCGCACTGGTCGTGGCCCCCTTCTTCGGACTCATGGCGGCGATCCAGCATCACTGGCTGATGCGAGGCCGCGCCTGGGCCGGATTCTGGCTGATCGTCGTCATCCATGCCCTGGCCAACGGAATCGCCATGGGCGCGGTGATCGCCCTCGGCGTCTGAGATCAGGCTGGACTGTTATAAAGTAACAGGATAGGGAGCCGGCATGTCGCCGGACCTTCAGCCCTCGATCCTGCTTTCGCTGCTCGGCGCCGGCTTCGCCACGGCCTTCCTTCATGCGGCGTTGCCGACCCATTGGCTGCCGTTTGTTCTCGTCGGGCGGGCCCAGCGCTGGAGCGCCGGGCGTCTTCTGCTGGCTGTAGCGGCGGCAGGCCTCGCCCATATCGCCACAACCGCCGCCGTCGGCGTGTTGATCGTGGTCGCCGGGTTGGCCTTGGACCGGTGGGTGGCGGGCGTCCTGCCACACCTCTCGGCGGCCCTGCTGTTTGCCTTCGGCGCCTGGTATCTCGTGCGGGCGTTTGTTGGGCGCCCCCGGATCGCCGGCGATCCCGCGCTGGAGACAGCCGAGCCCGCCGAGCCCGCCGTCTCCCACGCCGCGGCCTTCCTCGGTCTTGTGGCCCTGATGGCGATCTCGCCGGGCGAGGTGCTGCTGCCCTTCTACCTGAACCAGGCGCGCGAGGGTCTGGGGGTGCTTGCCGCCCTGACCGTCGTCTTCGCGGCCGGCACGGTTCTCGGCATGGCCGTCTTCACCTTGCTGGCCCGCGCCGGCTGGTCGGTGCTGCGGCTCGAGCGCTGGGCGCAGTACGAGCGCGCGGTGTTGGGTCTGGCCCTGATCGCGATCGGCCTTCTCGTCGTGCTCTATCACCCGTAAGGCTCTGCGGATGGCGCACGACCACGGCCACACCCACGATGATCATGACCACGGTCACCATGGCCATGGTCATCACCACGGTCCCACGGACACGGGCGACTGGCGCTACGCCGTCGGCCTGATCGTCAACCTGGCCTTCGTCGGGATCGAGTTCACCGCTGGACTGATCAGCGGCTCCACCGCCCTGATGGCCGACGCCGGCCACAACCTTTCGGACGTTCTCGGTCTGGCCATGGCTGGCGGCGCCGCCTGGCTGGCCCGCCGCGCCGCTGCGCCCGGCAAGACCTACGGCTACGGCAAGGCCACCGTGCTGGCCGCCCTCGCCAACGCCCTGCTGCTGATCTTCGCCTGCGGGGCCATCGCCATCGAGGCCGTGCGCCGTCTGGCCGAGCCGGCCCCGGTGATGTCGGGCCTGATCATGGGCGTCGCCGCCGTCGGCTTCGTCATCAATCTCGGCACGGCGCTGCTGTTCATGCGCGACCAGCATTCGGACCTGAACGCCCGCGGGGCCTATCTGCACATGATGGCCGACGCGGCGGTGTCGATCGGCGTCGTCCTCGCCGGAGCGGTCATCCTGTTCACCGGCTGGTCGATCATCGACCCGCTGGTCAGCATCGCCATTGTCGGGGTGATCCTGTGGGGCACGTGGGGGTTGCTCAAGGACTCGATCAACCTCGCCCTCGACGCGGCCCCGCGAGGCGTCGACGTCGAGGCCATCCGCGCCGCCTTCCTCGCCCTGCCGGGGGTCAGCGCCGTGCACGACCTGCACGTCTGGGGCCTGTCGACGACCGAGACGGCCCTGACCGCCCATCTGGTCCATGATCGGCCAGACGCGGCGGCGTTGCTGGCCGAGGCCCAGGCGATGGCCCGGGCCCGCTTCGCCATCCGTCACACCACCCTGCAGCTGGAAGCCGGCGCCCTGCCGGATTGTCCGGACTGCTGATCTTCACAAGCGGCTTCGCAGCCGCCATCTAGCGGCCATGTCAGACAAGATCCCCGTCACCGTCCTCACCGGCTACCTCGGCGCCGGCAAAACCACCCTGCTGAACCGCATCCTCACCGGGGATCACGGCAAGCGCTACGCCGTCATCGTCAACGAGTTCGGCGAGATCGGCATCGACAACGACCTCGTGGTCGGCGCCGACGAGGACGTGTTCGAGATGAACAACGGCTGCGTCTGCTGCACCGTGCGCGGCGACCTGATCCGGGTCGTCTCCGGCCTGATGAAGCGCCAGCGCCCGGGCAAGCCCGCCTTCGACGCCATCATCGTCGAAACGACCGGCCTGGCCGATCCCGGCCCTGTGGCCCAGACCTTCTTCGTCGACGAGGACGTCAAGGCGAAGACGCAGCTCGACAGCGTCACCGCCCTGGTCGACGCCAAGCATGTCATGGCCCGGCTGGACGACTCGAAGGAGGCGCGCGAGCAGGTCGCCTTCGCCGACCGCATCATCCTCAACAAGGTCGATCTGGCTTCGGAAGAAGAACTGGCCGAGGTCGAGGCCCGCCTGCGCCGGCTCAATCCGCTGGCCCCGATCACCCGCGCCGAACGCGCCGACGTGCCGCTGGACCAGGTGCTGGGCCTCGGCGGCTTCGACCTCGAGCGCATCCTCGACATCAACCCGCAGTTCGCCAATCCGGCCCACGGCGAGGAAGGCCATGTCCACGACGAACACTGCGGTCACGATCATCACGATCACCATCACCACGCGCACGAACACGAGCACGCCCACGGCGCGCGCGGGCACGCGCACGAGGACGACATCAAGGGCGTCTCGCTGTCGTTCGACGGCCCGATGGACGGGACCAGATTCACCGCCTGGCTCGACCGGCTGCTCGGCGAGCAGGGCCAGAACATCCTGCGCGCCAAGGGCATCATCGACGTCGCCGGCGAGGACCGCCGCCTGGTCTTCCAGGCCGTGCACATGATCCTCGAGGGCGAGCTCCAGAAACCGTGGGGCGCCGCCGAGCGCCGCTGGTCCCGGGCGGTTTTCATCGGCCGCGATCTCGACGAGGCTGAACTTCGCAAGGGCTTTGAGGAGTGCGCCGCATGACGGGCTCGATCGATCCGACTCGCGAGGCGATGGCCGCCTTCCGTGATCTACCGCTCGACCGCCCGATCGCCATGCTCAACCTGCTGCGCTTCCGCGAACGCGCCGCCTACGTGGCCGACGTGGATGCCGCCGTTCCCGGTGACGTCAGCGGAGCCGAGGCCTACGCCGCCTATGGTCGGGCCGCCGCGGCGCCGTTCGCCCGCGCCGGCGGACGCCAGACTTGGCTGGGGACGCCGCAACTGACCGTGATCGGACCGGCGAACGAGCACTGGGATCTGGCCTTCATCGCTGAATATCCCTCGGGCGAAGCCTTCCTCGGCATGTTGCGCGATCCGGAATACAAGGCGGCGGTCGTGCATCGACAGGCGGCGGTCGCGGATTCACGCCTGATCCGCTGCGATGCGCGGCGGCCGGGAGCCGCTTTCGGAGCAGACCAATGAACCCGCCGCCCAAGCCCCTGCCGGTCGCTGGACGCGAGGCGGTGCTGCACTACGGCCGGGCCGATTTTGACATCGTCCAGGGCGGAGACCACGTGCGCTGCGCCGTCTCGGGCAAGGCCATCCCGCTGGATCGCCTGACCTACTGGAGCGCCGAGCGGCAGGAGGCCTACGCCAACGCCAGCCTGATGACCCGCCGCTGGGTGGAGACCCATCCCCGCGGCTGACGCTTCGTTGCGCGTTGACGCCCGCCCCGCGGCCTCTAAACGGACCTCATGAAGACCAACGCCTTCGACGCCCTTGTGACCGCCGCCCTGTTCGATGCGACCAGCGCCGTCTTCGCGCTGGGCGACGGCTCGGTGCGCTTCGAGGGCGGGGAATTCAGCGCCGCGCATGACGGCGCCATCCTGTGCGCCGCCGTCCATCCGTCGGGCGATGGCGTGGTCACCGGCGGCGACGACGGCCGGGTGATCTGGCACCGGCGCGGCGAGGCCGGCGTTCTGGCGACCGCAAAGGGCCAGTGGATCGACGCCATCGACGCTTCGGCCGAAAGCGGCCTGATCGCCTTTTCGGCCGGCAAGACCCTGTCGGTGATCGATGCGAAGGACGCCGGCTTCCGCCGCGACTTCGCCCATGAGCGCACGGTCTCCGGCATCGCCTTCGAGCCGAAGGGCAGGCGGATCGCAACCTCGACCTACGGCGGGTCCGCCCTGTGGTTCGCCCGCATCGCCGACCAGAAGCCGACCTTCCTCAAATGGGCCGGATCGCACACCGGGGTGACCTGGTCGCCCGACGGCGCCTTCGTCGTCACCGCCATGCAGGACAACCAGCTGCATGGCTGGCGCGTCAAGGACCAGAAGAACCTGCGCATGGGAGGCTATCCGTCCAAGGTCCGCGCGATGAGCTTCCTCGCCAACGGCCAGCTTCTGGCCACCTCCGGCGCCCAGGGCGCGGTGCTGTGGCCGTTCATCGGCTCCAACGGACCGATGGGCCGCGAGGCCACCGAGATCGGCTTCGACGAGGGCAGCCTCGTCGCCCTCGTCGCATCGCGACCGAAGCACCCTGTGGTGGCCGCCGGCCTCAACGACGGCCGTGTTTGGCTGGCCCATCCGGCGGGGCAGGGCCTGAACTTCCTCAAGGCGGAGAAGGGCGCGCCGATCACCGCCCTGGCCATGAGCGCGGACGCGAGCCGCGTCGCCTGGGCCGACGAGGACGGCCAGGCGGGGGTCGCCGAGGCCTGAGCGACGCGGACGCTGTGCTGACAATCCGCGAAATTATAGTCGGATTGTGCGGAAAATATCCTGCTCTTCCAGACACATGAGCTTTTCTCGATGCGATCTTTCCGGCTGAGGGCGGAACGGGCTCATACTGGTCGCCACGTCCCTTTTGGGACCCGGGTCTTTGACAATCGAATATCCCGACTCCGCCGCAGGCGTCGCGCTGCCGAAGCGGCGAAACCGCCGGGGCGCTGAATAATCCTGGAGCCGATGCCGACTCTGCCGACTCTGACACACCGAATTTCCCCGGCGCCGACTCTGCCGACTCTGACACACCCGTTTTTTCCGGGCCGCCGACCCCTTGCCCCCGGACCCGCTTCCGCTCCACCCTCGCGGCATGGCGAAGCAGGCCCCGATCAGGAAACGCCGACCGCTCCTTGCGGCCGTGCTCGTCCTCGCGGGCCTGGTCCTGACCTCGATCCTCGTCCCTCGCGTCCTCCCCCCGCCAGTGACCTTCCTGATGGTCAGCCGCTCTTTCGAGGGCGAGGGCCTGTCCTACCGCTGGCGCTCCCTGGACGACATCTCGCCGCGTCTGGTGGAGGCGGTGATCGCGTCTGAGGACGCGACCTTCTGCGACCACCACGGCTTCGACATGAAGGCCATCGAGAAGGCGCTGAAAGCCAACGAGCGCGGCGGACGCATCCGGGGCGGTTCGACCATCAGCCAGCAGACCGCCAAGAACGTCTTCCTGTGGCCCGGCCGCGACTGGATCCGGAAAGGCCTGGAAGCGGGCTACACCGTCCTGATCGAGACCCTGTGGGGCAAGCGCCGGGTCATGGAGGTCTATCTCAACGTCGCGGAATGGGCGCCCGGCGTCTACGGCGCCGAGGCGGCCGCCCGGCACTGGTTCGACAAATCCGCCGCCGATCTCAGCCCGCGCGAAGCGGCGCGGCTGGCGGCCATCCTGCCGTCGCCCCGCCGCTACAACGCTTCCGCCCCCGGGCCCTACGTCCGCCGCCGGGCCTCGCGGGTGCAGGCGGCTATGGGCACAGTGCGGAACGACGGGCTCGCGGACTGCGTGCTGGATTAACCGTCAAGCTTGACCTGACGGCTCCGCTGGCTTCCCTTGCCCGCCGACAGGGCGGAGCAACGCCTGCTGCGAAACGACCCGGGAGAGCCTCCATGAAACGCACCCTTTTGACGGCCGCCGCCGCTTGCGCCCTGACCCTCGTCGCGGGCTGCGCCACGGGCGCTGATGCGCTCGCATCGGCCGCAGTGACCGCGCCCGTCGCCGACCAGGATTTCGCCGGGACCGCCGCCGGCGCCATGGCCTTCGTGGCCGACGCCGAAGCGCGCCTCGCCGCCCTCAGCGAGGAGGCCGCCCGCATCCAGTGGACCCGCGCCACCAACATCACCCACGACACCATGTGGCTGGAGAGCCGGATCAACGCGGAATATACCGAGCTGCAGGTCGAGCTGGCCAACGGCGCCGCGGCCTTCAACGATGTCGAGGTGCCCGCCGACGTTCGCCGGAAGCTGAACCTGCTGCGCCTCGGCATCGTCCTGCCGGCGCCGAACAAGCCCGGCGCAGCTTCCGAACTGGCCGACATCACCACCCGCCTCGACTCGACCTACGCCACCGGAAAATTCGAGTTCAAGGGCGAGCAGATCACCCTCGACCAAGCCACCATCCTGATGGCCGAGTCGCGTGATCCGGCCGAGCTGGAGGCGCTGTACGAGGGCTGGCGCACCATCTCGCCGGTCATGGCCGACGACTACGCCCGCATGGTCGAGATCGCCAACGAAGGCGCGCGCGAACTGGGCTTCCCCGATACCGGGGCCATGTGGCGCGCCGGCTATGACATGGAGCCCGACGCCTTCGCAGCAGAGACGGACCGGTTGTGGGCGCAGGTGAAGCCTTTCTACGAAAACCTGCACTGCTACGTTCGCAATCGCCTGAATGCGAAATACGGCGACGAGATCCAGCCCGATACCGGCCCCATCCGCGCCGATCTGCTGGGCAATATGTGGTCGCAGCAGTGGGGCAACATCTACGACGTCGTGGCCCCGGCGAGCGGCGGTGAGTCCAGCTACGATCTGACCGACCTGCTGGTCAGCAAGGGTTATGACGCCGAGCAAATGGTGCGGACGGGCGAGAATTTCTACGTCTCGATGGGCCTCGCGCCGCTGCCCCGGACCTTCTGGGAGCGGTCGATGATCACCCGGCCCGAGGGTCGCGAGGTGGTCTGCCACGCCTCCGCCTGGGACCTCGACAACGAGGAGGACATCCGCATCAAGATGTGCACCCAGGTCAACGGCGACGACTTCTACACCGTGCACCACGAGCTCGGACACAACTACTACCAGCGCGCCTACAAGGATCAGCCCTTCCTGTTCAAGAACGGGGCGAACGACGGCTTCCACGAGGCGATCGGCGATTTCGTCGGCCTGTCGGCCCTGACGCCCACCTATTTGAACCAGATCGGCCTCCTCGACACGGTGCCGGGCCAGGCGGAGGACATCCCGTTCCTGCTCAAGATGGCGCTCGACAAGATCGCCTTCCTGCCGTTCGGCCTGATGGTTGACCGCTGGCGCTGGGACGTGTTCGACGGCGAGACCTCGCCGGCGGAATACAACGAGGCTTGGACCGCCAACATGTTGCGCTACCAGGGGCTGGTCCCGCCCGGACCGCGTCCCGAGAATGCGTTCGATCCGGGCGCGAAATACCACATCCCCGGCAACACGCCGTACACGCGCTACTTCTTGGCCCACATCTACCAGTTCCAGTTCCACCGCGCCGCCTGCGAGCAGGCCGGCTGGACCGGTCCGCTGCACCGCTGTTCGATCTACGGAAACAAGGACGTGGGCGAACGCTTCAACGCCATGATGGAGATGGGCCAGTCGCGGCCATGGCCCGAGGCGATGCAGGCCTTCACCGGCCAGCGCGAGAACGACGCCTCTGCGGTGGCGGAGTATTTCGCGCCGCTGAACGTCTGGCTGACGGAGCAGAACCGCGGCGAGGACTGCGGCTGGGAGGCCTGACCGCTCACCGTAAAGCGGTCGTTAACTCAGGCTGTTGGGCCTTCTCTTAACCGGATCGGTCCAATGTCGGCTTCACGACCATAGGCGGGATGCGCCCGTGGCGAAGGCGGCTGGGAACGGCAATGGGGCTGAAAACCTGGATTGACGAAGTTGTCGGTGGCGCGTGCGCCGTGGCGCAACGGTTCGCCGGGGACGTGCGCGGCAACGTCGCCATGCTGTTCGGCCTCAGCCTTCCGGTCCTCATCCTCATGACCTTCGGCGGCGTCGACATCCACCGCATGTCGACGGTGCGGGTCAATCTGCAGGATGCGCTCGATGCGGCCGCCCTGGCGGCGGCGCGTTCGCCCTACACCGACGACGCCGACCTGCAGCGCGTGGGTCTCGCGGCGTTGAAGGCGAACCTACAGTCCTATCCGAACGTGACCCTCGAGGAGGATCAGACCAGTTTCACGCTCGACGGGGACGACGTGGTCGTCGCTGACGCCCGTGTTCGGGTGAAGACCCTCGTCGCCAACATCTTCCTGCCGCCCTACGGGCAGTTGATGGACGACTACCTGCCGGTCGGCGGCCATTCCGAGGTCGATCGCTCCTCGAGAAATCTGGAGGTCGCCCTGGTGCTCGACGTCACCGGCTCGATGGCCGGCCAGCGCATCATCGACCTCAAGGCGGCTGCTAAGGATCTGGTCGATATTATCGTCCAGCCCGTTCAGTCGCCCTACTATTCGAAGCTCGCCCTGGTGCCCTACTCGATGGGGGTGAACCTCGGGTCCAACGCCAACGCGGCGCGCGGCGCGCCGGTCGGCTCGACCAACATCACCGGGGCGGTCATCAACCTGGTGGGCTCGGAGAAGTCGATCGCTGGAGCGACCAGGCAACGTCCGGTCGAGATCACGTCGTACAATCACGGCTTTGACAACTACGACGTGGTCTGGATCTCCGGCGCCTCGGGCATGACCCAGCTGAATAACAAGGCCTATCAGGTCAGGAACAAGTCCACCCATACGTTCGAACTCTACGCCCTCACCGGAGGGCGGGTAGATGGGCGCGATTGGGGGAACTATTCCGGCAACGCCAAGGTCCGCCGTTGCCAGAACGACGACTGCTCGGTCACCATCACGTCGAGCGGTCACGGGATGAGCAACAACCAGTACGTCTACATCACCGGCGTCAATGGCATGACCCAGCTCAACAACCAGACCTATCTGGTTGGCAACGTCACCACCAACACCTTCACGATAGATCCGAATGAGAATGCTCTCAGCCCCTACACCTCCGGTGGCAGGGCATGGTGCGCGCAGCAGGGCTGCACCTATTTCGCCTTCGAGAACATGTACGGCGACCTGCAGACCCACCAGATCAGCAGCTGCGTCACCGAACGCACTGGAGCCCAGGCCTACACCGACGTCTCGCCGTCCAGTTCCCGCGTCGGCCGCAACTATCCAGGAAGCTCGAACCCTTGCCTCGACGCCACCCTTCAGCCTCTGTCCAGCAACAAGAACATCCTCAAGAACGCCATTGACGACTATGACGTCGAGGGATCGACCGCCGGCCAGATCGGCATCGGCTGGGGCTGGTACATGGTCTCGCCCAGTTTCAACACTCTGTGGCCGTCCAACGGCGCCGCGGCGTACAACACGGCTGACACGCTGAAGGCCGTGATCATCATGACCGACGGCGAGTTCAACACCCCCTATTGTTCTGGTGTGATCTCGCGCCAGGCAGGGAACGGCTCGGGAAGCAACTCCAGCAAGATCGGTTGCGACGCCGACAACGGCGACCCCTTCGCGCAGGGCGTTGCGATGTGCACGGCGATGAAGGCTCGCGGGGTGCTGGTCTACACGGTCGGCTTCCAGATCACCGCCGGCGGCAACGCCGCCAACATGCTGCAGGCCTGCGCCTCGACCCCGTCGAACTTCTACCTGCCGGCCAGCGGCGGCGATCTTTCGGAAGCCTTCGCCGCGATCGGTCGCGACATCACACAGTTGCGCATCTCGAAATAGGCCGCCGCCGCGGGCGTGCCGGGCCTGTCGACGGTGTCGACGATGTCCCGCACGCCGTTGTCGAGCCTGTCGCGGCGGAAATGTATCGCCCTCAGATCAGCCGGATTTCCTTGAGCCGCTCGGTCAGGAAGTCCTCCGCCATGATCGCCTTGCCGGCGTAGCGGTCGGGGTTCTCGTCCGAAATCATGGCCGGCAGGGTCTCGATGAGGAAGTCCGGGTTGAAGTGGAGGAAGAACGGCGTCGAATAGCGAGCGAAGCCGCGCCGCTCCGGGGCCGGATTCACCACCCGGTGCGTCGTCGACGGCAGCACGTGATTGGTCAGCCGCTGCAGCATGTCGCCGATGTTGACCACCAGGGCGTTCGGCGGCGGCGCGATGTCCAGCCATTCGCCGTCCGCGTCCTTCAGCTGCAGGCCCGCCTCTTCGGCCCCCAGCAGCAGGGTGATGACGTTGATGTCCTCGTGGGCGCCGGCGCGCACGCCGGGCGCATCTGCGGGCACCGGCGGATAGTGCAGCATGCGCAGGATGCTGTTGCCCAGCTGGACCTTGTCCTCGAAGAACTCGTCGCCGAGTCGCAGGTAGCGGGCGATGGCGCGCAGGATCTTACGCCCCAGATCGTCCATGGCGGCGAACATGCCGTACAGGTGCTCCGGGAAGCCTTCGACCTCCGTCGGCCAGACGTTGTCGCGCATGAATTTCCGGTAGGGGTGCCCTTCCGGCAGTTCCCGGCCGACGTGCCAGAATTCCTTCAGGTCGACCGTCGCCGCGCCCTTGGCCGCCTCGACGCCAAACGGAGTGAGTCCGCGAGCCCCGCCCGTGCCAGGCTGGTGATACTGCCGCTTCACGTCCTCGGGCAGGGCGAAGAAGGTCTTGGCGTCGTCCAGGGCGGCGTCGATCACCGTCTCGTCCAGTCCATGGTCCGCGATAACAGCGAAGCCGTAGCGCTTGAACGACGCGCCGAGCCGATCGGCGAACGCCTGGAAGTCGGTGTCGTAGAGGGTCATCGACACCGGTTCGATGGAGCGGCGGGCGGTGGTGGAGCTCAGGCTGTCAGCCATGGCGGGACCTCAAATCGACTTTCGGGCGTTTCCATACGCCCTGCGAGCTGATCTTGGCAAAGCGAGGGCATGGATCATGAGGGCGGATGAATCGCCGCCCACCGGCCGTTCATCGCCGGTACAGACCGGAACCTTGACTGTAAGGCCGCGTTCCGACGTCAACAGAACAAGAAGGAAATTCCCATGCACGCCAAACTCATCCTCACCGGCATCAGCGTCGCCGCCCTCCTCGGCGCCTGCACCACGACCGATCCCTACAGCTCGCAACCGCGCCGCAACAACACCGGCACGGGAGCCATCGCCGGCGCCGTCGGCGGCGCCCTGCTCGGCTACCTGACCAACACCTCGGATTCCGAAGAGGGCCGCAAGAACGCCCTGATCGGCGCCGGTATCGGCGCCCTCGGCGGCGCAGCGGTCGGCGCCTACATGGATCGTCAACAGCGCGAACTCGAGGCCGAACTGTCCGGCTCCGGCGTCGGCGTGGCGCGCCAGGGCGACAACCTCGTCCTGCGCATGCCGTCGGACGTGACCTTCGCGTCCAACCAGTCGTCGATCAATCCGGCCTTCTATGCGACGCTCGACGACGTCGCGGCGGTGTTGAACCGCTACGACCAGTCGGTCGTGGACATCATTGGCCACGCCGACTCCGACGGCGCCGAGGACTATAACCTGAACCTCTCACGTGAGCGGGCGTCGTCGGTAGCGCAGTACCTTGTCAGTCGCAATGTGCTCGCCGACCGCCTCTACGTCGACGGTCGCGGCGAAAGTCAGCCCGTGGCGACGAACGCCACCGCCGCCGGAAAGGCGCAGAACCGGCGCGTGGAGATCCTGATCCGTCCGTTCCGCGGATAACGCTCAAGCGCGCACCGATCTGGGAATCGGGGGCGTCGCAACGAGAACAGGCGGGGCTTCGGCCCCGCCTCTTTTTGTGGTCGGACACCGTTCCGTGACTTGCGGCCGCGCGACTTGGATGCTGGATAACAAACAGGGTTTCGACCTTGGAGAAGCATGTGCGTCCAGACCACGAATTCACGGATGGCGTCAGGCTCGGCGCCATCGCTGTCGTTTCGGCCGTGGTGACGGCGATGCTGGTGATCGGTGCGGGCCGGGCGCTCTTCCTGGACACTGACGCCGAGGCGAACGATCAGTCGGCTCTGATCCGCGCCTCCATTCCCTGATCTTCAGCCCCGGCCGACCGAGGCGTAGCGGAAGCCGCGGGCTCGCATGTCCTCGGGCCGATAGACGTTGCGCAGATCGACCATCACGGGCTGCCGCAGCAGCTGTTTGACGCGGTTCAGGTCCAGCGCACGGAACTGGTTCCACTCGGTCAGGATGACCACCACGTCGGCGCCCTCCACCGCCTCATAGGGCCCGGCCTTCAAAACCACGCCGGGCAGCAGGTGGGCGGCCTCGGCCATGCCCTCGGGGTCAAAGGCCTGAACCTTGGCGCCCAGCGCGATGAGGGCCGGGGCGACCGCAAGCGAGGGGGCGTCGCGCATGTCGTCGGTATTGGGTTTGAACGTCAGCCCCAGCAGGGCGACCGTCTTGCCGGTGAGATCGCCGTCCAGCGCCGCCGACACCCGTCCAGCCATCGCCTTCTTGCGGGCGTCGTTGACCTCCACCGTCGTCTCGATCAGCCGCACGGGCGAGCCCGCGTCGACCGCCGTGCGCACAAGGGCCAGGGTGTCCTTGGGAAAGCAGGAGCCGCCGTAGCCGGGGCCCGCGTGCAGGAATTTGGAGCCGATCCGGTTGTCGAGGCCGATGCCGCGGGCGACCTGCTGCACATCGGCGCCGACCTTCTCGCACAGGTCCGCCATCTCGTTGATGAAGGTGATCTTCATCGCCAGGAAGGCGTTGGCCGCGTATTTGATCAGTTCGGAGGTCCGCCGTCCGGTGAACAGGATCGGCGTCTCGTTGAGGTTCAGCGGCCGGTAGAGCTCGCGCATCACCTCGCGGGCCTGCTCGTCGTCCGTGCCCACCACGACCCGGTCCGGCCGCTTGAAGTCCTCGATGGCCGCGCCCTCGCGCAGGAACTCCGGATTGGAGACCACGGCGAAGTCGGCGTCCGGGCGCCGGGCGCGGACGATGGCCTCGATCTCGTCGCCGGTTCCGACCGGGACGGTCGATTTGGTGACGATGACCGTGAAACCCTCGATCAGGCCGGCGATCTCCTCGGCCGCGGCGCGGACGTAGCTGAGGTCAGCATGGCCGTCGCCCCGGCGCGACGGGGTGCCGACCGCGATGAACACGGCATCGGCGGCGCGGATGGCCGCGGCGCCGTCGAGGGCGAACGAAAGGCGACCATCGCGCACATTCGTCGCCACCAGGTCGTCCAGCCCCGGCTCGAAGATCGGGATCTCGCCCCGCTCTAGCCGCTCGATCTTCGACGGGTCCTTGTCGACGCAGGTCACCTCGTGGCCGAAGTCGGCGAAACAGGCCCCCGACACGAGACCCACATAGCCGGTTCCGATCATCGCCACGCGCATGCAGGTTCGCCCTTTCGACTGTGGCCGGGAGATAGCGGGCGGTCCCGGCTTTGGCCACCCCGCTGTGGCTTACGACCCCTCGCAAAGCAAAACCGCCGGCCCTGTGAGGGACCGGCGGTTCTGTTTCTTGCCATGCCTGCCCGGCCCGAGGGCCGGACGGGCCGACGTCAACTCATTTAGAAGTTGATGTCGATGGTGGCGCGGCGGTTCAGAGGCTCGCGAACGCCGTCGGCGGTCGGGCGGGCCAGCTGGGTCTCGCCCTTGCCGTCCAGCGAGATCACGCCGCCGTTGACGCCCTGGGCGACCAGCGCGTCCGCAACGGTGCGGGCGCGGCGGTTGGACAGGCCGACGTTGTAGGCGGCCGAACCCGAGGTGTCGGCGTGACCGACGACCAGGATGCGGGTCGCGCGGCCGGACTTGGCGTAGTTGGCCGCCTGCATAACCACCTGGCTGGCTTCGGTCGTGAGATCGGAGCGATCCCAGTCGAAGTAGACCACAAACTCACGACGGACCGGAGCCGGCGCGGGCGCGGGCGCCGGCGGGCGCGGCGGCGGCGGCGGCGTCACGACCGGCGGCGGGGGCGGCGGGGGCGGCACATAGGCCGGCTCGGCCGCGCCGAACGCATAGCGCAGGCCCAGGCTCACCGAGTGATCCCGATAACGGCCGCCGACGGCGCCGATGTCGTACGGAGCGGACGAGGCGAACACGTCGAACTCGGTGTTCGACATCAGGTAGCGGTAGGTCAGGTCCAGATTGGCCCGGTCGCTAAGCGCCCACGCCACGCCGAAGATGGCCTGGGCCGCCAGCTTGGCCGAGCTGTCGTCCGCGCCGATGGCCACGGTCCGGTTAGCCGCCACGGTGCCGAGGAAGTCGGTGTTGACGCGGTTGACGCCGGCGCCGAGGCCGACGAACGGACGCATCGTCGATTCGGCGGAGCCGAAGTCGTAGATTACGTTCATCATCAGCGAGGTCGCCGAGATGTCGCCGTCGGCGATTTCGCAGGGACCCGCCGCGGGAATGGCGTTGCAGATGACCGGCGTGCCGCCGGACGTCAGTTCGCCGATTTCGCCGGGACGATAACCGCCCTCGACCTCGACGCGCCAGTTCTCGGTAAAGCGGTAACCCAGCCGGGCGAAGCCGGCCCAGTCGTCATCGACTTCCATGTCGACGCCAATATTGGTCGAGACTTCCGGCATATGGTAGCCGATGTCGACCGCGCCATACCAACCGTTCGGATCGGCTTGCGCGGCGCCGGCTGTGAACAGCCCCGCCATCGCGACGCCGGCTAGTAGCTTCACCTTCATGATATCCCTCACACTCAAGGTTGCCCGATTGCCCACGCTTTACACGGGACGCTCCGGAGCCGAACGGCATTGTACGGTTCCGGTTCCTTGTTTTTGCTTGGAATGCGGCGACTGTGGCGCCATTCCAACACATTGGGGCGGGGCTGTCTCAAGCCGGGACGTTTGCTAGGAGTCGCCGGCAGCATTGGGAGCAGGCGAATGGCGATGAGGTTCGACGGCCGGGTGGCGATCGTGACGGGGGCCGGCGGCGGGCTGGGCCGGGAACACGCGCTGGCTCTGGCCCGGCGGGGGGCCAGGGTGGTGGTCAACGACCTCGGCGGCGCCCGGGACGGATCGGGCGGCTCGGCGACCGCCGCCGAGACCGTCGTGGCCGAGATCAAGGCCGCTGGCGGCGAAGCCGTGGCCAACGCCGCCTCGGTGACAGACTTCGCCTCCGTTCAGGCCATGATCGAGGCGGCCATGACGAAGTGGGGCCGGGTCGACATCCTGGTCAACAACGCCGGCGTCCTGCGCGACAAGACTTTCGCCAAGATGGAACTGGAAGATTTCCGCTTCGTGGTGGATGTCCACCTGATGGGCGCGGTCAACTGCACCAAGGCGGTCTGGGATCACATGCGCGAAGCCAACTATGGCCGCATCGTCATGACCACCTCGTCCTCCGGACTCTATGGCAATTTCGGCCAGTCCAACTACGGCGCGGCCAAGATGGCGCTGGTCGGCCTGATGCAGACCCTGGCGATAGAGGGAGCGAAGCACGACATCCGCGTCAACTGCCTCGCCCCCACGGCCCACACCCGCATGACCGAGGACCTCGGCGCCCGCCTGCCGCTGGAGCTGCTGGGGCCTGATATGGTCACCCCCGGCCTGCTTCATCTGGTCAGTGAGGACGCCCCGAGCCGATGCATTCTCGCCGCCGGTGCGGGCGGCTTCGAGCGCGCCTACGTCACCCTGACGCAAGGTATCTGGGCCGCCGGCGACGATGCGCCGGAGCAGGTCGCCGCCCGCTTCGACGAGATTTCCGACCGAACCGGCGAGATCGTGCCCGAGATGGGCGCGGCCCAGGGCCTCACCGAACTGACCAAGGCGCAGGCGGCGCACAAGGGCTGACCCCTTGCGTTGACGTGGCGGCGGGCGGCTAACTTGCCTGAAGAAATTGGAGAGCTCCCATGCGTGAAGCGGTCATCGTCTCGACGGCCCGGACCCCGATCGGCCGCGCCTACCGCGGGGCGTTCAACGACACCCAGGCGCAGCAGCTGGGCGGCCACGCCATCCGCCACGCGGTCGAACGCTCCGGCGTTGATCCGGCCGAGATCGAGGACGTAGTCATGGGCGCGGCCCTGCAGCAGGGCTCGACCGGCACCAACATCGGCCGTCAGGCGGCGCTGGCGGCGGGCCTGCCGGTCACCACGGCGGGGATGAGCCTCGACCGCCAGTGCGCCTCCGGCCTGATGGCCATCGCCACGGCGGCCAAACAGGTGGTGCACGACCGGCAGCTGGTCGCCGTCGGAGGCGGGCTGGAGTCCGTCTCGCTGGTCCAGAACCAGAGTATGAACCTGCATCGGTTGCGCGACCCCGCCCTGATCGAGCGCGTGCCGCACATCTATATGTCGATGCTGGAGACGGCCGAGGTGGTCGCCGCCCGCTACGGCATCTCCCGCGAAGCGCAGGACGAATACGCCCTGCGCTCCCAGCAACGCACCGCCGCCGCCCAAGCCGAGGGCCGGCTCGACGCCGAAATCGTGCCCATGACCACCACCATGCAGCTGTTGGACAAGGCCACCGGCCAAGCCTCGGCGAAGGAGGTCACCCTGTCGAAGGACGAGGGCAATCGTCCCGAGACCACGCTTGAGGGCCTGTCCTCGTTGAAGCCTGTCTTCGGCGGCGGGGACGCGATCAAGGAAGGCCGCTTCATCACCGCCGGCAACGCCAGCCAGTTGTCGGACGGCGCCTCCGCCAGCGTCATCATGGAGGCGGCCGAGGCCGGGCGGCGGGGTCTGAAGCCGCTGGGGGCCTTCCGCGGCATGGCGGTGGCGGGCTGCGAGCCGGACGAAATGGGCATCGGCCCGGTCTTCGCCGTGCCCCGGCTGCTGGAGCGCCACGGTTTGACCGTCGACGATATCGGCATCTGGGAGCTGAACGAGGCCTTCGCGGTGCAGGTGATCTACTGCCGCGACCGGCTGGGCATCCCCGATGACCGCCTCAACGTCTCCGGCGGCGCCATCTCGATCGGCCATCCCTACGGCATGTCGGGCGCGCGCATGACCGGACACGTGCTGATCGAGGGCAAGCGGCGCGGCGCCAAATACGGCGTCGTCACCATGTGCGTCGGCGGGGGAATGGGCGCGGCAGGTCTGATCGAAATCTACTGAGGCCGGGGCGGCGGGGGTCCGTCGCAGCCGCGCGCCCGCCACTCCGCCTCCTTGGCCGCCTGCCAGCGGGCGCGCAGAACCGCCGGCCGCGCCGGATAGCGATCCTCCAGAAACTCCGCCTCCACCACCCGGTCGGTGCGGAAGGTGCGGAAATCGCCGCGCATCTCGCACCAGCCGACCAGCAGCCGCGTGGTCTCACGGTAGCCGATCAGGAACGGCCAGATGGTGCGCCGCGTCTCGCGCTCCTGTTCGTCCCGGTATTGCAGCGTCAGCTTGCGTCCGGCGTGGATCCACGCCCGCACCCGCGCCATGTCCAGCACGTCCTGCTTGCACGGCTCCCAGACCGGCGGGCTGGCCACGGCCGGCTCCAGCACCACGGGGCGCAGCCGCTCCGGCACGGTGGCGGCGATCTTGGCGACCAAATCCCGCGCCGCGCGGGCCAGGGCCGGATCGCCGCGTCCGGCCACCCACTGGGCGCCCAGCACCGCCGCCTCGATCTCGTCCGAGGTCAGCATCAGCGGCGGCAGGTCGAAACCGCCCTCCAGCACATAACCCAGTCCCGCCTCGCCGCGGATCGGCACCCGCTGGCCCATCAGGGTGGCGATGTCGCGGTAGATCGTGCGCTTTGAGGTCTCCAGCTCGGCCGCCATGGCGTCTGCGGTCAGCGGCTTCGAGGAGCGCCGCAGCACCTGGATAATCTGGAATAGCCGGTCCGCGCGTCTCATTCCGCCAGTCTTGTGTACGCCTGCTGACAGCATGGTGGCAGCAGGCTGGCAGTAGTCAATCTCCGAGGGCGGCGAGGGGCCGTCCGCGCTGAAGCAGCGAGCGACCGCGTCGCGAGCGATAGCGCTCAACCAAGGAGAGATTCATGCTCACCCTGTTCCACGCTCCGTGGTCGCGGTCGTCGCGGCTGGTCTGGCTGCTCGAGGAGATCGGGACCGCCTACGACATCTGCTATTGCGACATCGCCCGCATGGACAGTTCGGGCGCCCGCGATCCGCGCAATCCGCATCCGGACGGCAAGGTCCCGGCGCTGCTGCACGAGGACGTGCTGGTGACCGAGTCCGCCGCGGTGGCCCTCTACCTGACCGACCTGTTCCCGGAGGCGGGCCTCGGCGCACCCGTCGGTTCGCCCGAGCGGGGCGCCTATCTGACCTGGCTGGCGTGGACGGCGGGCGAGATGGAGCCGGCCTTCTGGGCGAAGATCAGCGGCGCGACCGACAGCGATCCGAAAGCGCAGGCCCGCTACGACGCCGTCATCGCCCGCCTGTTCGACGCGCTGGAACGCGGGCCGTACCTCATGGGGCAGAGGTTCACCGCCGTCGACGTTATGGTGGGCAGCGCCTTGGCCTGGGGCCGGGAGTTCTCGCCCCCGGGCGTCTTGCTGGACAGCTACATCGAACGGGTGCTCGACCGGCCCGCCAACGCCATGGCCACGGCGAAGGACGGGACGCCTCCGGTCGTCGCCCAAGTCGCCTGAGGCCGGTCAGGCGGCGGCGTCGGCCGGCTTCACCACCGCCGTCAGCGAGGCCACGAAATCGTCGCGCCAGATGCCCACGTCGGTCTCGCGCACCACCTTCATCAGGCACTCCCATTTCCGCTTGCGCTCGGACAGCGGCATGGTCAGCGCCCGCTTGATGGCGTCGGACAGTTCCTCGCGGCTGAACGGATTGACCAGCAGGGCCTCGCCCATCTGCTCGGCCGCCCCGGCGAAGCGCGACAGCACCAGCACGCCCGGGTCGTCCGGGTTCTGGGCGGCGATGTACTCCTTGGCGACAAGGTTCATGCCGTCGCGCAAGGGCGTCACCAGTCCCACCCGGGCGGCGCGGTAAATCCCCGCCAGCTGGTCGCGGCGGTAGGTGCGGTTGAGGTATCGCACCGGTTGCCAATCCATGTCGGCGTATTCCCCGTTGACCCGCCCCGCCAGGGCATCGAGCCGGGCGCGAATGTCCTGGTAGGCGTCGACCTCGTCGCGGCTGATCGGCGTCACCTGCAGCAGGAACACCTCGCCGCGCATATCCGGATTGTCTTCGAGAAACTGCTCATAGCCGAGCAGCCGTTCCTCCAGCCCCTTCGAATAGTCCAGCCGGTCGACGCCGACGATCATCGACCGGAAGGCCGCGGACGCCGCCATACGGTCGTAGGTCCGGGCCCCGAAGGTCGAGTTGCGCGCGGCCAGGAAGGCATCGACATCGATGCCGATCGGGAACACTCCGGTCTGGACCGTCTTCCCGAAAGCCTCCAGCGCGTCGTTAGGCAGAAGCTTGCCGTTCACGCTGGTCTCGGAGGCGACGTAGTCCCGGAACAAGTCCAGCCATTCCCGGGTCTGGAAGCCGATCAGGTCGAAGTCGAACATCGACTCCACCAGCCGCCGGTGGTGCGGCAGGGTGACCAGCAGCTGCCGGGCCGGCCACGGCGTGTGCAGGAAGAAGCCGATCCGGTTCTTCACACCCAGCCGCCGCAGGTCCCGGGCCAGCGGGATCATGTGATAGTCGTGGATCCAGATCAGGTCGTCGGGCTTGAGCAGCGGGGCCAGCACCTCGGCGAAACGGGCGTTTGTGCGCTCGTAGCCTGCGCCGTAGGACCGCTCGTAGGCGGTCAGATCGACCCGGTGGTGAAACAGCGGCCACAGCGTCTTGTTCGCGTAGCCGTTGTAGTATTCCTCGACGTCCTGCGCCTCGAGATCGACGAGGGCGACGGTCACCCCCGCGCGGTCCTCCACCTTGGCCTCCGGGACGAAGGTCTCGACCGTCTCGCCGGACCAGCCGAACCACAGGCCGTCATATTTCCGCAGGGCCGCCGACAAGGCCATGGCCAGTCCGCCGGCCGATCCGGCCGCGGGGTCCTTGGGTGCGGAGACCCGGTTGGAGACTACGATCAGACGGCTCATCGCGTGGCAACCGCCGTCGCGCCCGCGAGGTCCCTTGCCATGTCGTTGAAATCATTCATCGCGCGTCCGTCCACGACCGGCTCAGAAGGACCGCGCAATTGATCATTCCGACCAGGGAATAGGTCTGCGGATAGTTGCCCCACAGTTCGTTGTCTCCCAGCGATATGTCCTCCGACAGCAGACCCGCGTGAGTCCGCCGCTTCAGCATCTCCTCGAAGATCTCCCGCGCCTCTTCGTCCCGGCCGTTCAGGTGCAGGGCCTCGATGAACCAGAAGGTGCAGAAGTTGAACGCCGTCTCCGGCTCGCCGAAGTCGTCCGCCTCGACGTAGCGGAACAGGTACGGCCCCTTCTTCAGGTCGCGCTCTATCGCCTCGAAGGTCTTCACCTGGCGCGGGTCCAGCGGATCGAGGAAACCGAGATCGGTCAGCTGCAGCAGCGAGGCGTCCAGCTCGCGGTTGCCGAAACTGGCCGCGAACCGCCCCTCGTCGGGCAGGAAAGCCTCGGTCTCGATCCGTTCCCGGATGGTCTGCGCCCGTTCGCGCCACACCTCGCCGCGCGACTGCAGGCCCAGATGGTCCGCCGCCTTGGCCAGCCGGTCGCAGGCCGCCCAGCACATCACCGACGAATAGGTGTGCACGCGGGCGATGGTGCGGAACTCCCACAGGCCGGCGTCGACCTGGTCGTGCATGGCGAAAGCCCGCTCCCCGACCTTTTCCAGCGCATAGAAGTCGTCGATCGTCCCCGGCCGGATCAGCCGCTGGTCGTAGAAGGCCTGCACCAGCGGCAGGACGATCTGTCCGTAGACGTCGTGCTGCAGGTGCTCGTGGGCCTGGTTGCCGATGCGCACCGGCTTCATGCCGCGGTAGCCCTCGACGCTGTCGATGATCCGCTCGCCGATGCCCGGCTCCAGCCCGACGCCGTAGACCGGCTGCACATGGCCGCCGGCCGAATTGTCGACGAGGTTGCGCAGATAGCCGAGGTAGTTCTCGAGGATATCCACCGCCCCCAGCCGGTTCAGCGCCCGCACCACATAGTAGGCGTCGCGAATCCAGCAGTAGCGATAGTCCCAGTTGCGGCCGCTCTCGGGAAACTCCGGCACGGACGTCGTCATCGCCGCGACGATGGCCCCGGTCTCCTCGTAGGCGCACAGCTTCAGGGTGATGGCGGCGCGGATCACCGCCTCCTGCCAGTCCAGCGGCAGGTACAGGGTGCGCACCCAGTCCTGCCAATAGGCCACCGTCCGGTCCAGCGCCGCCGAGACCCCCGGGCCGACGTCCTGATCGTAGCCCTCGTCCGGTCCGAAGAAGAAGGCGTGTGAACGCTCCAGCCGGAAGATCCGCTCGTTTAGGATATGCGATACCGGGCAGTCCGTGGTCAGCCGGAACGTCACGTCCGTGCACATGTAGCGGATGTGGTTCGACCCGCTGGTCTTCTCCGCCGGCCGCGCGCCCCAGTCGGCCGCGGGCCGCAGCCGCACCTTGATGCGCGGCGAACCCTCCAGCGGGCGCACGATCCGGGCGAAGGCCAGCGGGCGGTAGGTCCGACTGTGCTTGGCGTGGCGCGGGGCGAAATCCAGAACTTCGACCGCGGCGCCGTCCTCCGCCGTCAGCACCGTGCGCAGCACCGGCGTGTTGCGCACATATGCCTGGTTGATGTGCTTCTGGCCCTCCAGCTCGATGTCCCAGAAGCCGTGCTCCGGGTTCGTCCCGTCCATCAGCGCCGAGAACACCGGGTCGCCGTCGACGCGCGGCGCGCAGGCCCAGACATAGCGGCCGGCCCGATCGATCAGGGCGCTGATCGAGCAGTTGCCGATCGGGGCGAGGTCCAGATTGGGAGTCATTCGCTCTCCTCGACGGCGTTCAGCCAGGCCAGCACGGCGTCCACGTCGGGCAGGCCGTGCCGGGCGGCGGTCTCGCGGGGCGGTCCGACCAGAACGCCGAAGCCGCCGAGGGACTCCGCCGCGCGGAAGCCGTCCTCGTCCGTCAGATCGTCACCCAGCATGATCGGAACGGCTCCGGCGAAGGGAGGCTCCTTCATGAACGCCTTCAGCGCGGTTCCCTTGTCGGTCCCGGGCGTCTTGAGCTCCACGACCAGATTGCCGGCCTGCATCGTCAGGCCGGTCTCGTCGGCCAGCCGCCGCGCCAGCGCCATCGCCGCCCGGCCCTCATCCGGCGCCCCGCGATAATGCAGGCCCGCCGACACCGCCTTGTCCTCGACGATGACCCCCGGCCGCGTCCGGGCGAAATCCTCGAAGGCGGCGACTGCGTCGCGCACCGCCGGCGCGGCCTCGGCCCGGTGCAGGGAGCCGTCGGCGCAGCGCCGTTCCAGCCCGTGCACCCCCGAGGCCGAGGCGGCGCTGGCCTCGGCGATCCGGTCGATCTCGGCGATGGTCCGGCCGCTGATGATGGCGACGCGCCCCTGCAGCCGGACAGCCGCGCCGCGCACAGCCGCCGTCCGCTCGGCATGCGGCACGACGGCGTCCGGCGTCTCTGCCAGCGGCGCGAGCACCCCGTCCAGGTCAAGGAACAGGGCCGGTCGGGACAGACGTACAGGGGGCGGCGGCAAATGCGAGGCGGCCTCGAGCGGCGCGGGCGCGCCGTCGGTGATCAGGTGGGAAGTTCGCATGGCCCCTTCTAACGCAGTCCTGCGGCAAAGGTTGACCCCCGACCGCCTTTTTCTCCCATGGCAGCATTCGCCCGACGGCTCGCGGCGATTGTGAATCTTCGTCCGATGCGCCACATCGCGGGAATGACCGACGCAGCCAGCCCCGTCCTGTCCGCCGATCCCGCCGCCATGACCGCCCGCGCCCGCGAGGTCGTCCGGCTCAACATCGAGGCGCTGCAGGCGCTCGAGGCTGGTCTCGACGACAGCCTCGCCCGGGCCTGCGAGATCATTCTGTCCCGCCCCGGCTATCTGGTCGTCACCGGCATGGGCAAGTCGGGTCATATCGGCGGCAAGATCGCCGCCACCCTGGCCTCGACCGGCACCAACGCCTTCTTCGTCCACCCCGCCGAGATGAGCCACGGCGACCTCGGCATGCTGCGCAAGGATGTCACCCTGCTGGCCATCTCCAACTCCGGCGAGAGCCGCGAGCTGCGCGACCCGCTGATCTACTGTCAGCGCGAGGGCATTCCGGTCATCGGCATGACCCAGCGGCCGAACAGCTTCCTCGGCCGCAACTCGGCCGTCTGCCTGACCATGCCCCAGGTGGCCGAAGCCTGCCCCAACGGCCTGGCGCCCACCACCTCGACCCTGATGACCCTGGCGCTCGGCGACGCCCTGGCCATGGTGCTGATGGACCGCCGCGGCTTCACCGCCGAGGCCTTCGGCCTGCACCACCCCGGCGGCAAGCTCGGCATGAGCCTGCAGAGCGTGCGCGACTGGATGGGCGACCGCCCGCCGGCCCCTGCGACCGTGCCCCTGACCGCGACCTTCGCCGAGGTCGTCTCGGCCATTACCGAGGGTCGCAAGGGCGCTGTCGCCGTGCTCAACGCGGGCGCCACCCTGGCCGGCATCGTCACCGACGGCGACGTGCGCCGCGCCTTCTCGCGGGGCGATCTGACCGGGCTGACCGCCGCCGACGTGATGAGCCCGCGACCCAAGGTCATCGGGCCCGACGCCCGCATGAGCGACGCCATCGACCTGATGACCCAGAACAAGATCGCCACCCTGCTGGTGGTCGAGGACGAACGCCCCGCCGCCATCGTCCACATCGCCGAGCTGATGCAGGCCGGGTACGTCAGCTGAGCTCTCAGGTCTTTAGGTCTCAGGCCTTGGGGACGAGGTGCTGAGGCTTTCAGGCCGCTTCCGGCCACAGATTCCCTAAGCCCTAAGCCCTACTCACTTTAGTACGCCCGCCGCCCGTCGATATTGCCCGGCGGCGCGTAGCGGCAGGCCAGCACCGAGCGATCGCCTCGGGTCTCCACTGCGCAGCCGACATGGGTCGTGTCGCGCCAGACCAGCTGGCTGTAGTGGCCGACCTCGCTCCACTGTCCCGTCCGGCTGACGTTCGGAAAGACATCGTGGCGGTAGTCCGCCTTCTCCGCCACCCAGTCGCCGACCATGTCCTCGGGCGTCCAGGCCCGCCCGCCCCAGCCGGTCCACAGGTTCTCGCCGTGGCCGTGCCACGCCGGGTCATGGGCGAAGGTGTTGCTGCCGATCAGTTCCCGCGCCCAGACCCGCGCCTCGGCTTCCAGGTTCTCCGCCCAGCGCAGCGGCGGGACGCCGACCCGCGACCGCTCGGCGTTATGGGCCGCCAGCAGCCGCCTTTCGATCTCGTTCGAGGGTGGCGCCTCGTGCGGAGCCTCAACCGGGACCACCGGGCGCGTCGCCGGCGGGGTGGTCTGGACGAACAGCGGCGTCGGGCCACAGGCCGCCGCCCCCGCCGTCAGGGCGAGGGCGGTCAGGCTTCGTCGCGATCTCAGCGGGGGGCGCCTTCGCTGAGCGGCTGGTCAGCCTTGGCGCTCTCCACGTCGTCGCCTTCCAGCGTCCGCGTCTCGGCGGGTTTGCCGGCCTGGAACTCCTCCATCGCCGTCGCCTTGCGGGCCCGCATGTCATCGGCGAGCTTGTCCATGTCGAGGCCGGCCGAGCGGGCCTGACTGAACATGCCCTCGGAACGCTTCTCCTCTTCCTCGACGTGGTGCTCGATCATCTCGGACAGCACCTTGACCTTGGCGTCGTAGAAGTCCTCCTCGGGACCGCCCGCCTCGATCTCGTTGATCAGCAGCTTGGCGCTGTCGTGCTCGACATAGGCCTCGTCGACCAGCTCGTCCTCGATCTTGCCGCGGCATGCCGGATAGAAGATTTCCTCCTCGATCGCCGTGTGCACCTTCAGCTCGAGGCAGATCTGCTCGGCCAGCTTCTGCTTGGTCGCCTTGCCGTCGGTCTGCTCGAACTTCTCGAACAACTCCTCCACCTTGCGATGGTCGGCTTTCAGCATCGCGATCGCGTCCATCTCTTCGTAGCTCTGGGCCATGTCTGCTTCCTCTTCGGGACTGGGTGTCTGGCCGCTTAAGTCCCGGAAGGGGTGGGCGTTCCCGCGGCCAAGCCAGGTGAGAGTCGTTCGCGCGATCCGCCCTGTCCCTGGGTTGCGGTTGGACCGTTCGCGTCATCGCGGCCCAACCCGGCGTCCTCGATCTGGAGCAGCCTCTCAGTCGGCGGCGTACGACCGCTTCTGACGCAGGCGCGCGGTACAAGGAACGCATCGGAGCGTGGGAGGTAGACGAGGTAGACGGTGTTTTTCCCGCTCGGGAGTCTACCTCCGCCTCAAGGGGGGCAAAATACTTGACGTTGACGTAAACGTAGGGTTTGTGGCGGGCACGCTTTGAACCGTCCTTATTGGAGACGCACCCATGGCCGACGCCTACATCTTCGACGCGGTCCGCACCCCGCGCGGCAAGGGCAAGAAGGACGGGAGCCTGCACGAGATCACGGCGCTCAGCCTCGCCACCCAGGTGCTGGAGGCGCTGCGCGAGCGCAACGACCTCGACACTTCGAAGGTCGACGATGTCATCCTCGGCTGCGTCTCGCCGGTGGGCGAGCAGGGCGCCGACATCGCCCGCACCGCCGTGCTCAACTCCGGCTGGGCCCAGACCACCGCCGGCGTCCAGATCAACCGCTTCTGCGCCTCCGGCCTCGAGGCCGTGAACATGGCCGCGGCCAAGGTGAAGTCCGGCGAGGCCGACTTCGCCGTCGGCGGCGGCGTCGAGGCCATGAGCCGCGTCCCGATGGGCTCCGACGGCGGGGCCTGGCCGGTCGACCCGTCATCGGCCTTCCCCACCTATTTCGTGCCGCAGGGCGTCTCGGCCGACATGATCGCCTCGAAATGGGGCTTCAGCCGCGACGACGTCGACGCCTATTCCGTCGAGAGCCACAAGCGCGCCGCCCGCAGCTGGGAAGAGGGCCGCTTCAAGGGCTCGGTCATCCCGGTCCTGAACCAGCTCGGCCTCGTCCAGCTCGACCGCGACGAGACCATCCGTCCCAACACCGACATGCAGACCCTCGGCGCCCTCAACCCGTCCTTCGCCATGATGGGCGAGATGGCCTTCGACAGCGTGATCAACCAGCGCTACCCCGAGGTCGAGCGGGTCAACCACGTCCACACGCCCGGCAACTCGTCCGGCATCGTCGACGGTTCGGCAGGCGTCCTGATCGGCACGCTTGAGGCCGGCAAGGCCATGGGCCTCAAGCCGCGCGCGAAAATCCGCGGCGCCGCCTCGATCGGCTCCGAGCCCTCGATCATGCTGACCGGCCCGGAGTTCGTGACCAACAAACTTCTCGGCAAGCTGGGCATGACGTCGACCGACATCGACCTCTACGAACTGAACGAGGCCTTCGCCGCCGTCGTCCTGCGCTTCATGCAGGCGCTCGACATTCCGCACGACAAGATCAACGTCTGCGGCGGCGCCATCGCCATGGGCCACCCGCTCGGCGCCACCGGCGCCATGATCACCGGCGTGGTGCTGGACGAGTTGGAGCGCTCGGACAAGGAAACCGCCCTGATCACCCTGTGCATCGGCGGCGGCATGGGCACCGCCACCGTCATCGAACGCGTCTGAGCCGGGAGCTGATTGAAATGGAAAACTTCAAGATCGACGTCGACGCCGACGGCATCGCCCTGATCACCTTCGATGTCCCCGGACGGTCGATGAACACCCTGACCTCGGGCGTGATGAAAGAGATCCCGGAGTGGGTCGAGCGCATCAAGACCGACGACGCCGTCAAGGGCGCGGTGCTGACCTCGGGCAAGGCCAGCGGCTTCTGCGCCGGCGCCGATCTCGGCGACATGGCCGGCGGCATGCTGGCCGGCGGTTCGCTGCAGGACGCCTTCGACGCCGGCTGGCGGCTCAACGGCGCCCTGCGCGCGCTGGAGACCTGCGGCAAACCGGTCGCCGCGGCGATCAACGGCTTGGCCCTCGGCGGCGGCCTCGAGCTGACGCTGGCCTGCCACTACCGCGTCGTCGGCGACAGCCCGAAGATCCAGCTCGGCCTGCCCGAGATCAAGGTCGGCCTCTTCCCCGGCGGCGGCGGCACCCAGCGCCTGACCCGCCTTGTCGGCGTCCAGGCCGCCATGATGGCCATGAGCGAGGGCAAGTCCTTCCGTCCCAACGATGCGAAGGGCGCCGGCATCGTCCACGAGGTCGTGCCGGTCGGCGGCGAGGTCGAGGCGGCCAAGGCGTGGATCAAGGGCGGCGGCAAGGCCGTCCAGCCGTGGGACGAAAAGTCCTTCAAACTGCCCGGCGGCGGCCCCTACCACCCGGCCGGCATCCAGAATTTCCTCGTCGGCAACGCCATGCTGCGCAAACAATCCTACGGCAACTACCCCGCCGTGCTGAACCTGATGAAGGCCGTCTACGAGGGCGTGCAGGTCCCGATGGACGCGGCCCTGCGCATCGAGACCCGCTACTTCATCAAGACCCTGATGACGCCGCAGGCCCAGGGAATGATCCGGTCGCTGTTCCTGTCCAAGCAGGAACTCGACAAGGGCGCCGTCCGCCCGGCCGGCGTGCCGAAATCCGACCCGAAGAAGGTCACCGTCCTCGGCGCCGGCATGATGGGCGCGGGCATCGCCTATGTGCAGGCCCTCGCCGGCATCGAGACCATCCTCATCGACCGCGATCAGGACGCCGCCGACAAGGGCAAGGCCCATGTCGAGGAACTGCTGAAGAAGCGTCTCTCGCGCGGCCAGATCGATCAGGCGAAATTCGACGCCCTGCTTGGCTCGGTCACCGCCACCACCGACTACGACCTGATCAAGGGCTCGGACCTCGTCATCGAGGCGGTGTTCGAGAACCGCGAGATCAAGGCCGAGGTGACGAAGCGCGCCGAGGCCCAGCTCGCGCCCGGCGCCGTGTTCGGCTCCAACACCTCGACCCTGCCGATCACCGGCCTGGCCGAGGCCAGCGTCCGGCCCGAGGACTTCATCGGCATCCACTTCTTCTCGCCCGTCGACAAGATGATGCTGGTCGAGGTCATCCTCGGCGAAAAGACCGGCGAGGCCGCGATCGCGAAGTCGCTCGACTACATCATGAAGATCAGGAAGACCCCGATCGTCGTCAACGACGGCCGCGGCTTCTACACCTCGCGCTGCTTCGGCACCTATGTCGCCGAGGGTCTGGCCATGCTGGAGGAGGGCTACGCCCCCGCCATGATCGACAACATCGGCCGCATGACCGGCATGCCGCGCGGGCCGCTGGAGATGCACGACGACGTCGCCCTGGACCTGTCGGTCAAGATCGCCAAACAGACGAAGGAAGACCTCGGCGACGCCTACCAGCCGCTGCCCGGCTGGAAGATCGTCCAGACCATGGTCGAGGACCTCGGCCGCTACGGCCGCAAGAACGGCAAGGGCTTCTACGACTACGACAGCAAGCCCAAAAAGCTGTGGTCCGGCCTGTCGGATCTCGCGCCGGTGACGATCAACGACTCCACGCCGGAACTGGTCGAGGACCAGAAGCGCCGCCTGCTCTACCGCCAGGCGGTCGAGGTGGCCCGCTGCTGGGAAGAGGGCGTCATCGACGACCCGCGCGAAGCCGATGTCGGCGCTATCCTGGCCTGGGGCTTCGCGCCCTGGACCGGCGGCCCGATCACCATGATCGACCAGACAGGTCTGAAGGAATTCGTCGCCCAGGCCGACGAGTATGCAGCGAAGTACGGCGACCGTTTCTCGCCGCCCCAGTTGCTGCGCGACATGGCCGACCAGGGCCGCACCTTCTACGGCGACTTCGCCGGCAAGCAGAAGGCGGCGGCCTAGAGGTTCACCACCTCGAAGCCGTCCTCCGCCTGCAGTCGTTCGGCCAGAACCGCGCGGTGACAGCCGGCGTGGTCGGCCTCGAAGCAGAGCAGGGCGGTCGGCCGGTCTTTCGCGATCTCGCGCAGTCGTTCGAAGGCGAGCTGAGACGGCGGCTCCTGCATATGGTCGGCGAAGATCGCGCGCATCTCGCCGATCTGGCCCTTGCGCGCCGCGTCCCGCCCGGCCTTGGGCGTGCCGAGGTCGCGCAGGTGGACATATTCGATCCCGGCCTCGGCCAAGCTGGAGCCGAGCACCGTCTTCGAAAACCCGGCCCGCCGCGACGCCGCCACCGCCCGCACATCGGCCAGCACCTGCACGCCCGCCGTCTTGAGCCGGTCGATCACCGCCGCCTGCGGCTCGCCCTCATAGCCGATGGTGAACAGCTTCATTCCGGTCCCATCCCCGGCACGGCTCCGGCTTCGAGGGCGGTGTCGATGCAGGACTGCCGCCCGGCGTCGAACTGCTCCGGCGTCTCGACCCTCAGCGTTCGCAGACCCTCGACCAGACCGGCGATGATCGCATCGTCGTCCTCCGGCGAACCGGCCTCTATGGCTTTGAGCGTCCACCAGTCCCGAATGAACCAGGTCGGTCCGGCGATATTCTCGCTCTCCCGCGCTACGTCCTCGATGAACAGTTCCATATGCGCGCGGCAGGTCTGCGCCTGCTCGAGCGTGGGGTTCGAGGCGGCGAGTAAGAGCAGGGCGGCGAGCATCGACGGGGTCTCCTGTTTCGTCACGCCAAACTTGACGCAGGCCCCGCGATAAGGCGAGTCCGATGTCCGCCAGACTCAGGAACCGTCAGATGCGCCGCACCCTCCTTCTCGCCCTGTTGCTTTCGGGAGCGGCCGCCTCCGCCCAGGCCCAGGACCTACTGATCCGTGGTGGGCCGATCTACACCGGCGCCGAGGCCGCGCCGATCGCCGAGGTGGTGCAGGTCCGCGAAGGCCGCATCGTCTATGTCGGCGCCGCCGCGGGCGCTCCCTCAGCCGATGATCTGGAGGTCGTCGATCTGAAGGGGGCGGCCCTGTTCCCCGGCTTCACCGACGGCCACGCTCATCTCGACGGAATCGGCTGGCGCGAGCTGACGCTGAACCTCGAGGGCTCGGCCTCGGTCGCCGAGGCGATGGCCCGACTCACCGCCTGGGCCGAGACTCACCCTGAAGGCCCGATCGTGGGCCGCGGCTGGATTGAGACCCACTGGCCCGAAGGCCGCTTCCTGACCCGACAGGACCTTGACGCCGCCGCCCCCGGCCGTGCGGTGCTGCTGGGCCGCGCCGATGGCCATGCGGTGGTCGCCTCGACCCGTGCCCTCGCCGCCGCCGGCATCACCGCCGACACCGCCGCACCCTCCGGCGGCGAGATCCTCAAGGACGACAGCGGCCAGCCCACGGGCATGCTGATTGACGCCGCCGAGCAGTTGGTCGGCGGCCTGATGCCCCAAGCCGATCCCGAGGCCCTGCGCGAAGCGTATCGCGCCGGCTTCCGGGTCGAGGCCGAATACGGCTGGACGGGCCTGCATTTCATGAGCGCCCCGTGGCGCGACGTGCCGCTGATGGAGGCCATGGCCGAGGCGGGCGAGGCTCCGATCCGCGTTTACAACAGCGTCACCCCCGACGGCGCGGCGGCGCTGATCGCCGGCGGCCCGCGCAGCGTCGCCGACGGCCGGATCATCACCCGGGCGATCAAATACTATGCTGACGGCGCTCTTGGCTCTCGCGGCGCGGCCCTGTTCGAGCCCTACGCCGACCGGCCCGACACCACCGGCCTGATGCAGATCACCGAACAGGAGATCGTGCCCCTGTACCAGGCGGCGCTGAAGGGCGGCATCCAGGTCGCAACCCACGCCATCGGCGACCGCGGCAATGCCTCGGTGGCCGAGTGGTACCAGCAGGCCCTCACTGGCGTCGCTCCGTCGGACCGACCCAATGGCGCTGACGTACGGTGGCGCATCGAGCACGCCCAGATCCTGCGACCCTCGGACTATCATTGGTTCAACGACCTGCCGATCATCGCCTCGATGCAGCCGAGCCACGCCATCGGCGACCTGCATTTCGCCCCCGCCCGCCTCGGTGACGCCCGGCTCGACGGGGCCTACGCCTGGCACAGCCTGGCCGACCTCGGCGTCATCGTGGTCGGTGGCTCCGACGCCCCGGTCGAGCGTGGTGCGCCGCTGATCGAATTCTACGCCGCCGTCGCGCGTCGCGACCTGCAGGGATTCCAAGGCCCCGACTGGCGCCCTCAGGAGGCGGTCGACCGTCAGACGGCCCTGAAGATGTTCACCCTCTGGCCGGCGTATGCCAGCTTCCGGGAGGACGAGCTGGGCACCATCGAGGTCGGCAAGCGGGCTGACTTCACCGCCTTCGACGTCGACCTGATGACGGCGCCCGAAGCCGAAATTCCAAAGGGCCGTGCGGTGCTGACCGTGGTCGACGGCGTCGTCGTTCACCGTGCCGAATAGAAGACCCCGCCGGCTTTCGCCGACGGGGCCGTCCTGCCTGCGTGGGCTGCCTCTGGGGAAGGTCTTGCGCAGGCGGACCTAGAAAGTCTTGCGCACCCGGACCTGGAAGAAGGTCCTGGGGTCGATGTAGCGGTTCTCGACATAGGCGATCGGACGGGCCGGCGAGCGATTGGCGTAGACCGTCCGCTCGACGTTGAAGTCGTTCCAGATGTTCACCTGCGCCCGGATCGACAGGGTTTCAGTGGGCTTGTACTCGGCCCAGGCCTCGAAATAATCGTGGCCGCGCCAGCCCGACGTCTGGTCCGGATCGAAGCTCTTCTGACCGAGGATCGGGATGTAGGCCGCGCCGTACTGCAGCTTCCAGCTGGTGAGGTCCTGTTCCCACGAGAAGACGGCCTGACTGGGCCGGACGTTGGAGATCGGCCGGATCTCCCCCGTGGTCGGGTCGGTGACCTCGGTGTGGTTCCAGGTGTTGCGGAAGCGGAACATGCCGCCGGCGACCCCCAGCTTGTCGGTCGGTACGGCGATGGTCAGGGCTAGCTGGTCCAGCGTCCCGTCGCCGATGTTGCCGACTGCGGACAGGCCCATGTCGAGAGGGATCACATCGATTGCGTCGGTGATCTCGTCATGGCGCAGGCCGACGCTGACGATGCCGTCGCCCCAGAACCGGCGCTCATAGATCAATTCACTGATCCAGCGCTGTTCGGGCTCGAGGTCGACGTTGCCGCCGAACACGTTCTCATCCTGGAAATTGGCCGAGGCGGCGAAGTCGCCGAAGTCGAGCTGACCGACCTCGCGCTCGAAACGCACCCGCACCTGGTTGTCGGCCATCGGCGTCCAGGTGGCGAGGAACCGCGGCTTGGCGAAGAAAAAGCTCTTCTCCTGGTCGGCGTCTCCCGACTGGCGGATGGTGGAGCTTTCCAACCGCAGACCGCCCTCCAGCGTCAGTTCGGGCTGGACGCGCCAAGTGGTCTTGCCGAAGGCCTCGCCGCGCGTCTCCTCGACCTTGACCGACGCCGACGGCAGCGGCACGGGCGCGCCGCCGACGGTGAAGGCCTGATCGACCTCCAGCATGTTGTAGGCCACTTCGGCCCCGGTCTCGAAGGTCAGGGCGGGCGAGCGCTCGAAGCGCACCAGGCCGCGCAGGATGCTTTCCGACGAATCGCCGACGCCGGCGAACTGCTGCTCCGGGCTGTTGACGCCCCCGAGGCGGGTGTGGGAGGTCGAGATCTGATCAAAGGTGTTCCACTGGTGGATCAGGCGCGTCTCCATCTTCAGCCGTTCGCTCAGCGGCCGTGTGTAGACGGCTCCGAACTCGCCGCCGTCGCCTTCAGTGTCGAACAGGTTCTCCCGGCGGACATCGGGCGCCGTCTGGAGATTGATGTTGTGGTGGTCATTGACGCCGTAGCGGGCGGTCAGGTCGATCTTGCCGCCGTACAACGGGGTGGCGAAATTGCCGCGGACGGACTGGCCGCCGCCCCAGGAGTCGTTGAAGTAATCCTCCTGCCGGATGACGTTGCCGTTGGCGTCGGTGCGGACCACGGGGCCGACGCCGTTGGCGTCGCTGATCGAGACGCCGTCGCTGAGGGTGACGCCCCAGGTGCGTTCGCCCTCACGGGCGGTGAACTGGTAGGAGCCGGCGCCGGAATCCCGGCCGCCCTCGAAGAAGAAGCCGCTGGCGGTGAGGATCGACTGGCGGGTGTTTTCCGTCTTCAGGATCACGTTCACCACGACTGAATAGCCCTGCATGTCGATGCCGGGGGCCCCGCCGCGGATCAGCTCGACGCGCTCGACCTGGCTAGCGGCGGTGCGAGACAGGACGTTGGAGCCGGTGTCGTTCTTGGACGCGGGGCGAGCGTTATTGATCAGGATGTTGCCGACCGCGCCCTCGAAACCGCGATTGCCGCTGCCGTCGCTCACCGAGAAGCCCGGCACCCGGGACACCATGTCGAGCGCGGTGTTCGGCCGCTGGTCCGCGAAGAAGTCGGGGGTGAAGACCAGCACGCCCTGCTGGACGGCGTCGGTCTGGGGCGTCTGGCTGGTCGGCCCGGTCGGGACCGGCGCCTGGGCGACCTGCGGGTCTGGCCCGTCTGACGAGGTCTGGGCCGCGGCCGCACCTCCGGTGAACAGGATGGCGGTTGTGGCCAGAAGGATGGTCTTCGTCATTGCAGGATTCCCCTCGTCGTGTGACGAAGGTGTGGCGTCCTGACGCGCCCCGCTCCAGTTACAAGACGGCAAGGTGGATTAAAAAGCGGACAGCATTACAGAGTTGTCATGCTCGTGTTCTTATCAAGGCTGGTTTTTCTTCCCCTATACTGAAAAGGACGTGTAGTCGTGAGATCGTTGTTCGCGCTATTTCTGAGCCTCTGTCTGCTCGGCGCGCCGCCGTCCGCCGGGGCCCAGACGGCGCAGGAGCCGGAGGCCGCGGCCCTGGAGGAGGTGGTCGTGCTGGCGCGGCGCTCGGGCGCGCCGATGTGGACGGTGAGCCGGGGCGACAGCACCCTTATCCTTGTCGGCGCCATCACCGGCATTCCGCGCGACCTCGAATGGCGGCCCGACGACCTCGAGGCGGCGGCCAGCCGTTCGCAGCTGATCCTGACGCCGCAGGAGGGCCGTGCGTCCGTGACGGACGTTTTGCGAGTGATCTGGCGCATCCGCACTATCGCCCGCATGCCTCGGGGCCAGACCAGCGCCGACTGGCTGACCCCGGAGTGGCAGGTCCGGCTGGATGCGGTCATGGCTGGCGAACGCAATCAGGACTGGCGCGGCAAGAGCCTGCTGATCCTCGGCTTCGATCTGATGCAGGACAAGGCCGGCTACACCGGCCGTCGGGGCGGAGACGACGCAATGGATGTGGTTCGGCGAGCCGCGCGCCGCGCCCGCGTCGAGACGCGGCCGGTCGGCACGGTCCGCGGCGACGAACTGATCGACAGCCTGATCGAGGCGCCGCAGTCCGTTCACGTCCCCTGTGTCGAGGCCGCCATCGCCGCCGCCGAACAGGGGCCGGACGCCGCGCGAGATCGCGCCGAGGACTGGCGGGCGCTGCGTATCGCCGACGTCGTGGCTTCGCCGATCGACCGGGCCCTGAACCAGTGCTGGCCGTGGGGCGACCCCCAGATTGCGCCGCAGCTTCACCAGCAGTGGGCGGCGGCGATCGAGACGGCGCTGATCTCGCCCGGCGTCACCATGGGCGTCGCCCCGATCCGCCTGCTGGCCGAAGAAGCTGGCGTGCTGGACGGGCTGGAAGCGCGGGGCTTCGAGGTGGTCGGGCCGGAGTGGAAGAACCCGGCGCCCGGCTCCGCCGCCGCCATGCCGGGTGGGGACTGACCAGTGAACAGAATTCCGATCGCCGTGCTGCTGGCCATCACCGTCGCCCTGACCTCTCCCGGCCGCGCCACCGGGCAGGAGGCGCCGGCGGCGACCGTGGAAGACGTGGTCGTGATCGCCCGCAGATCGGGCGCGCCGGTCTGGCGGGTTCAGACCCCTTCGGGCGCCGTCATCCTCGTCGGCTCGATCCGTTCTGTTCCGGACCAGGCATCCTGGCGCCCGGAGTCGCTGGAAGAGGCCGTCGCGCTCGCTGACCGCATCGTGCTGTCCCAGTCGGCGACGATGAGCCTCGGCGACTTCCTCCGCTTTCGAAGGGCGAAGGAGCGATTGCCCGAGGGCACGGTGGTCGCCGACTACATCGACGCGGATGAGCATGAGCGGCTGCAGCGCATCGGCGCGCACTACCGGCAGGATTACGGGCGCAGGGGACTGGTCGCCATCGCCGACGACCTGCTCGACCGCCGGCTCCGATATGACCGGGGCGCAGGAATATCCGCGGATTCGGTCGTGCGCTCCGCCGCCCGGCGTAGTCGCCGGCCTGTCACGCTGGTGGGTGATCTCAACGGCAGGCATATCGATGACTCGATCGCCTCGCCCGATGAAGGGCAGGTCGAATGTCTGAGTGCGGCGATCACAGCGGTTGAGGCCGGGCCGGACGGGATCCGGGCGAGGGGCCTGGCCTGGGCTCGTCAGGATGTCCCGGCCGTCGTCGCATCCCGGCTCGAGAGGGCGCTGGATCGATGCGCCTGGTTCGCCGACGAGACCTTGCGGGCGCAGGGAAAGGCCCAGTGGACGGCCGCCCTCGGCGACGCCTTGGGTGAAACGGGCACGGTGATGATCGTCGCGCCGATAACGATCATGGCGGAAGCGGGTGGCCTGCTCGATTACGCAGAAAGGCGCGGCTTCGAAGTCCTTGGGCCGGAGTGGAAGGCCGGGGCGGAGGAGGGGGTCGGTCCTCCCGGCGGCGAAGTAGACTCCGCGGCGGCGAAATAGACCGTCTACCTCGTCTACCTCGTCTACTTCATGCGACTGGGCGGTCCGATCCATCCGTGCAGTCTGGCACGGCCCTGCGTCATTTCCGGACGTAGGCTCAGACCGCCGTGCCGCCGACCGTAAGCCCGCCGATCTTGAGGCTGGGCTGGCCGATGCCGACGGGGACGCCCTGTCCGGCCTTGCCGCAGACCCCGACGCCGGGGTCGAAGGCGAAGTCGTCGCCGACCATCTCGATCTTCGTCAGGGCCGTGGCTCCGTCGCCGATCAGGGTGGCGCCGCGCACCGGCGCGGTGATCCGGCCGTCCTCGATCAAATAGGCCTCGGTGCACTGGAAGACGAATTTGCCGTTGGTGATGTCGACCTGGCCGCCGCCAAAATTGGCCGCGTAGAGACCGCGCCTCGTCGAGGCGATCATGTCGGCCTGATTCGCCGTCCCCGCCTCCATGAAGGTGTTGGTCATGCGCGGCATCGGCATGTGGGCGAAGGACTGGCGCCGGCCGTTGCCGGTGGCCCGGGCGCCGAGCTGACGCGCCGACAGCCGGTCGTGCATCAGCCCGACCATGACGCCGTCCTCGATCAATACGGTGCGCGAGGTCGGGGTGCCCTCGTCGTCGATGCTCAACGAGCCGCGCCGGCCGGCGATCGAGCCGTCGTCTACGACGGTGACGCCCGGCGCGGCCACCCGCTGGCCCATCTTGCCCGAGAAGACCGACGACCCCTTGCGGTGGAAATCACCCTCGAAGCCATGACCGATGGCCTCGTGCAGCAGAACCCCGGGCCAGCCGGCGCCGAGCACCACGTCCATCTCGCCGGCCGGACAGTCGACGGCCTCCAGATTGACGAGGGCCTGACGCAGCGCCTCATCCACCTGTCCCTGCCAGCGCTCCGGCGCGATCCAGGTCTCGAACCCGGCGCGGCCGCCGGCCCCCGACGAGGCGCTTTCGCGGCGGCCGTCCTTCTCGACAGTGATCGATACGTTCATCCGCACCAGCGGGCGCAGGTCGGAAACCCGGCGACCGTCGCCGCGCAGGATCTCGATGTTGCGCCGCTCGCCGACCAGACTGGCAGAGACCTGCACCACGCGCGGATCGCGGGCGCGGGCCCAGGCGTCGATCTCGGCCAGCAGGGCGATCTTGTCGGAGAAGGCGGGCGAAGCCAGCGGGTCGACCGGCTCGTAGAGTTTCTGGTTGGTGGCGCGAGGGGCCTCGGCGGCGACCCCCGCATGGCCGGCCTTGGCCAGGGCGGCGCTGTCGGCGGCGCGGCGAACGGCCGGCCCGCTGATCTCGTTGGCGTGGGCGTAGCCGGCGGTCTCCCCCGCCACCACCCGCAGGCCGAAGCCCTCGGACGCATCGTAGGCGGCGGACTTCAGGCGGCCGTCGTCGAAGACGAGAGATTCCAGCTCGGAGCGTTCGAGGAAAAGCTCCCCATCGTCGGCCCCGGCCAGCGCCTCCTGCAGGATGGTGAGGGCCTCATCCGCGCCGACGTCGGCGGATTCGAGGATGGCGGGCGGCTGAACGAGCAGGGTCATGCCGTTCAGATAGGATGCGAGGCCGGCGAAGTCACCGGCCTGTCGGCCATCGCCGCTCCCGTCACTGGCGGGCGAAGCAGATTGTGTCGGAACCTCGACCAAGCGCGGCGGTTGATTCCTGACACCGGCGGTTCGTGCATGCGGATGTTCCGCTCCGCCGCCGGTCGGGAGATTATGCCATGAAATCAGTTGTAACGACGACGCTCGCCGCCACCGCCGCCGCCCTGGCCCTGTCCGCCTGCGGAGACGACGACCGCACCGCGACCGCTGAAACCTCGGTGGCCGAGGCGGAAGTGAGCACCGAAATGCCGGAAGCGGCTGTTCCCACCGCCCAGCTGGAAGCCTCGGCGAATCGCGCCGCGGCCAACGCCAGCCAGCCCCAGGAGGGTACGCTGACGCCGAATGGCGAGACCCAGGCCGCTCCGACGGCGCCGGCGCAGTAGGCGGGGTCGACACGAGGAGCCGGGGCCCAGGCCCGGCTCCTCCCCAACGCAGCGCCTGAAGCTAGTTTTGTCGAACGTCGCCCGATCCGGAGATGCTCTGGGTCAGGCTGGCCGGACGGCGGGTCAGATCGACGTCGCCCGATCCGGAGATGTTGATCCGGGCGGCGCCGGTCGGGCCTACGGCCGCCTCGCCCGAGCCGGAGATCGTGATGTCGGCGTCGCGGGTCAGGAGGCCTGAGAGGTCGGCCTCGCCGGAGCCCGAGATGTCCAGATCGACCGTATCGGTCCGACCCGTCGCCTCCACCTCGCCAGAGCCGTTGATAGAGACGGCGAGGGCGGGCTGATCGTAGCCACGGATGAGCAGGTCGCCGGAACCCGACACGTCGAACGCCTGGACGGAGGGCGCGGTGACCGTGATGCGGAGCCGGTCATGGTCGCGCCAGCCGAACATCACGACATTGGTGTTTTCGTCCTCGTCGAAGGTCAGCCGGCCGGCCTGGAGCCGGAGGCCTTCGACCTGGTCGCGGGGACCGGTGATCTCGACCGTCGCCGCATCGCCCTGGACGTAGGTGACGTCGGCAGCGACATCGATGTCGAGACGGTCACTTCCGTCCCAGGCGAGGGTGCGGGTGACGCGGGGGCCGCTGTCGGAGCGCTTGAAGGTGACGGTCTCGTCGTGCCCGTCTCCGTGGCCCCGGAAGGTCCAGGTCCAGCCGTGGCGGGCCAAGTCTTGGCCGCCGATGGCGGCGGCCCCGGCCAGGGCGGCGATGCAGAGCACCAGGCTGGCGCCGGTGATGATCAGAAGGGTGCGGATCATGCGGGTCTCTCCTCAGGCCTGGGCTTGGGGTTCAAGGGCCGGCTTGAGCAGCCGGTAGTGCAGGCGGGCGAACCAGACGGTCGCATTGACCAGCAGGATGGTGGCGATGGCGGTCAGGGCGGCGATGGCCGTGGCTCCCGCCATCATGCCGAGGCCGGCGAGGATCGCGGTCAGCACCCCGCCGGGGAAGCCGGCGATCGGCCCGGCGATCATGATAACGCCGCCCCCGATGAACAGGCCGATGGCGGCCATGAAGAAGCCGAACAGGGCTCCGACCACGCCCATCAGGATCGGCAGCAGGATCAGGATGTCGATCGCGCCCAGCCCCAGCACCGCGAAGACGGCGCCGGCGGCGGCGGACGGGTTCTTCTCCTGGTCCCAGCGGCGGGCGCCGGCCTCGGCGCGCAACTCGCGGGCGAGCCGATCGGGATCGCCAAGGGCCGCAGCGACCTCGGCCTCGGTGCGGCCGGCGGCGGCTCCGTCCTCGAAATGCATCTCGTAGTCCGAGGCGATCTCGGCGGCGGCGGCGGTCGGCATGCCGACGAGGCCTCGCCTCAACCGGCCCATGAATTCGGCGCGGGTCATTGTTCAGCTCCCCTTTCAGCGGTTTCGGCGATGGCGACCGGCGGAGCCGGATCAGCGTCGGCGTTCATGACGCCCTCGACGGCGGTGACGAAGTCGCGCCATTCGGCGGTCTGCACCTCAAGGGCGCGGCGACCCGCGTCGGTCAGACGATAGTATTTTCGCGACGGGCCGGCGGACGATTCGACCAGATAGGTCTCGACCTGGCCGTCGGACTGCATCCGCCGCATCAGCGGGTAGATCGTCCCCTCACCCATGTCGATGGCGTCCGCCAGGGTGGCGGCGATCTCGTAGGCGTAGCTCTCGCGGCGATTGAGAAGGGCCAGCACACACAGTGTGAGCACCCCCTTCTTCAGCTGGATTTCAATGGTTTCAGGCACCTCGGCGTCTCCCTTGATGATCAAGGGGTATCGCAAGGTATCTTGTAGCGCAAGGTAGCTGTTCTAACATGACAGCGATTTAATCCGACGCCGGAGGTCGGGTGCGGCGTCCAATCGCTTGGCAAGCGCGGGGGAGGGCGATAAGGACCCGCGCAGGAAACGCTGCGGGCGGGCGCCCCGGCGTCTGCTTGCGATTCACTCGCAAGCGCTTGCGGCAGAATGGTTTATGAGGATGTCTCGCATGGGGATGGGCACGCGGGCCCGGGGTCTGATCGGGAGCGGCATGGCCGTCCTGGCCCTGGCTCTTTTCGCCGCCGGGTGCAACGAAGGCCCCGAGAAGATCGGCCAGCCGACCAACGGCGCCGTCGGCCTCCAGCCGGCCGCTGCGCCGCTGAAGGTTGAGGCGCACATGTTCCATGACGCCATCCTGATGCCGATCATCACCTTCATCTGTTTGCTGGTGCTGGGCCTGATCGTCTGGATCGTCATCCGCTACAACAAGAAGTCCAATCCCGTTCCGGCGAAGTGGAGCCACAACACCTTGGTCGAGGTGATCTGGACCGTGGTTCCGGTCCTGATCCTGGTGTTCATCGCGCTGTTCTCGTTCCGTCTGCTGTTCGCCTATCACGACATGCCGGAGCCGGACCTGACCGTTAAGGTCACGGGCAACCAGTGGAACTGGGGCTACGAATATCCGGACCAGGGCATTCCGGAATACATCTCGAACATGCTGCCGGAGGACGAGATCGCCCAGCGCGGCATGCCGCACGACCTGTACCGCCTGGCCGTGGACGAGCCGATGGTGGTGCCCGTCGGCGCCAATGTCCGCCTGCTGGTCACCGCCGCCGACGTGATCCACGCCGTGGCCATGCCCGCCTTTGGCCTGAAGACCGACGCCGTCCCCGGCAGGGTCAACGAGACCTGGTTCCGCGCCGACCGGCCCGGCATCTACTACGGGCAGTGCTCCGAACTTTGCGGCGTCGACCACGCCTTCATGCCGCTTCAGATCAACGTCGTCTCGCGCGCCGAGTTCGCCGCCTGGGTCGCCTCGAAGGGCGGCTCGATGGAGCCGCGCACCGCTGAACAGGCCCCGGGCGGCACCGCCGCCCAGGTCGAGGCCGGCACCACCGGCGCTCCGGCTTCGCGCAACGTCTCCTCCGAGGCGATGGAGCCGGAAGCCGCCGCTCCGGTCGGCACGATCACCGATCTTCCCGCCCCCGCCGCCGCGCCGGCCGCCCAGTAACGATACGCGAGAGCCCCAAAGACCATGGCCACCGCAGCCGCGAACCTCGCCCACGACCACGACGGTCACCACGACCACAAGCCGGGTTTCTTCACCCGCTGGTTCCTGTCGACCAATCACAAGGACATCGGCACCCTCTACCTGATCTTCGCCATCATGGCCGGGATCGTCGGCGGCGCCCTGTCCGGCCTGATCCGCTGGGAACTGGCCACGCCGGGCATGGATGTGTTCGTCGCTGGCGGGCTGATCGAGCAGCTTGGTCTGATCGAGGCCTCCAAGCACGGCTATAACGTCACCGTCACGGCCCACGCCCTGATCATGATCTTCTTCATGGTCATGCCGGCGATGATCGGCGGCTTCGGCAACTGGTTCGTCCCGATCATGATCGGCGCGCCGGACATGGCCTTCCCGCGCATGAACAATGTGTCGTTCTGGCTGCTGGTCGCCGCCTGGATCCTGCTGTGCCTGTCGATGCTCGTCGATGGTGGGCCGGGGCAGGGCTTCGGCGGGGGCTGGACCATCTATCCGCCGCTGTCGACCATGGGCCACACCGGCCCGGCGATGGACCTGGCGATCTTCTCGCTGCACGTTGCGGGCGCCTCGTCGATCCTCGGCGCGATCAACTTCATCACCACCATCTTCAACATGCGCGCGCCGGGCATGACCCTGCACCGGATGCCGCTGTTCGCCTGGTCGGTGCTGATCACCGCCTTCCTGCTGCTGCTGTCGCTGCCGGTTCTCGCCGGCGCCATCACCATGCTGCTGACGGACCGGAACTTCGGCACATCGTTCTTCGACCCCGCCGGCGGCGGCGACCCGGTGATGTTCCAGCACCTGTTCTGGTTCTTCGGCCATCCCGAGGTCTACATCCTGATCCTGCCGGGCTTTGGCATGATCTCGCACATCGTCTCGACCTTCTCGAAGAAGCCGATCTTCGGCTATCTCGCCATGGCCTACGCCATGGTCGCCATCGGCTTCGTCGGCTTCATCGTGTGGGCGCACCACATGTTCACGGTCGGCATGAGCATCAATCTGCGCGCCTACTTCGTGGCCGCGACCATGATCATCGCGGTGCCGACGGGGGTGAAGATCTTCAGCTGGATCGCGACCATGTGGGGCGGTTCGATCAGCTTCAAGACGCCCATGCTGTGGGCGATCGGTTTCATCTTCCTGTTCACCGTCGGCGGCGTCACGGGCGTGGTGCTGGCCAACGCCGGCATCGACTACACCCTGCACGACACCTACTATGTGGTGGCCCACTTCCACTATGTGCTGTCGCTGGGCGCCGTCTTCGCCATCTTCGCGGGCTTCTACTACTGGTTCGAGAAGATGTTCGGGGTGAAGTACAACGAGTTCCTGGGCGCGGCCCATTTCTGGATCATGTTCGTGGGCGTGAACCTGGTCTTCTTCCCGCAGCACTTCCTCGGTCTGCAGGGCATGCCGCGCCGCTACGTCGACTACGCCGACGGCTACACCCTGTGGAACCAGGTCTCGTCGATCGGCTATGTGATCACGGCGATCGGCGTGCTGGTCTTCCTGGTCATGCTGGTCGAGGCCGCCGTGCGTCGCCGCAAGGGCGTCGACAATCCGTGGGGCGAAGGCGCCACGACCCTGGAGTGGACCCTGTCCTCGCCGCCGCCGCATCACCAGTTCAACGAGCTGCCCGTGGTCAAGCAGGACGATCACTAGGACCACCGGCCCCGGCCGGAACGACAAACGGGGGCCGCTCTTTCAGATGAAGGGGCGGCCTTCGGCTTTCAGGACGCGCATGACCCGACCCGCCGCCGCCACCTCGATCTCCACGGCCCAGCCGGAAGACTTCTTCCAGCTGTTGAAGCCGCGCGTGATGTCGCTGGTGATCTTCACGGCGGTGACCGGTCTGGTCGTCGCCGACGGCGAGATCGGCTGGCTGACGGCGGCCATCGCCATCCTGTGCATCGCCGTCGGGGCGGGGGCGGCGGGCGCGCTGAACATGGCGCTGGAGGGCGAGACCGACGCCCTGATGCGCCGCACCCGGGGCCGGCCCGTGGCCGCGGGCCGGGTGGGCAAGAACGACGCCATGACCTTCGGCGTCATCCTGTCGATCTTCTCGGTCATGCTGCTGGGCATGGCGACCAACTGGCTGGCCGGCGGCCTGCTGGCCCTGACCATCGTCTACTACGCCGGTTTCTACACCCTGCTGCTGAAGCGGCGGACGCCCCAGAACATCGTCATCGGCGGCGCGGCCGGGGCCTTTCCGCCGGTCATCGGCTGGGCCGCCGCGACCGGTTCGGCGCCGTGGCAGGCGTGGCTGCTGTTCCTGATCATCTTCCTGTGGACCCCGCCGCACAGCTGGGCCCTGGCGCTGTATTCGGCGGGCGACTACGCCAAGGCCGGCATCCCGATGATGCCGGTGGCGCGCGGGGCGAAGAGCACCCGGCTGCAGATCCTGCTCTACAGCCTGGTCTTCACGCCCGTGGCGGTGGCGCCGGGGCTGACCGGCATGGGCGGGCCGGTCTATCTGGCCGTAGCGATCCTCGGCGGGGCCGGCTTTCTGTTCCTTGCCGTGCGGCTGTGGCGCTCGCGCGCCGGGGATCAGCCGGACAAGGCCGAGGCCGTGGGGCGAGAGGCCGCATTGTATGATGTTCGCGCCGAGGCCAAACCAGCCCGCAACCTGTTCGCCTTCTCGATCCTGTACTTGATGGCCCTCTTCGCGGCCCTGTTGGTCGAGAGCATGACGTCCATGATGAGGCTCTGACCCGATGCGTCTGACTCCCGAGCAGCTCTCGGCCCGCAAGAAGCGCAACCTGGCCCTCGCCGGGGCGCTGGTCGTCTTCATCGTGCTGGTGTTCACCACCACGGTGCTGAAGATGAAGGGCAACCTCGACGACCGGAAGGAGGCCGCTGCGGCCGGCCGGATTGTGGGGCCGGCGTCGTGAACCGCAAGAACCTGATCGCCATCGCCTGCGTCGTCACCGTCATGGGCATGACCGGGGCGGCCTTCGCCGCCGTGCCGCTCTACCGGCTGTTCTGCCAGGTCACCGGCTTCAACGGCACCGTGTCGCGGGCCGAGGCCGCGCCCGACCAGGTCCTCGACGAGACCGTGCTCGTCCGCTTCGACACCAATGTGCGCGGCCTGCCGATGACCTTCCGGGCCGAACAGGTCAGCCAGCGGGTGCGCATCGGGGAAACCGGCATCGCCTTCTTCGACGTCACCAACACCTCGGACCGGCCGATCCACGCTACCGCGGCCTACAACGTCGTGCCCGAGCGCGCGGGTCCCTATTTCCAGAAACTGCAGTGCTTCTGTTTCGAGGGGCAGGTCATCGCCCCCGGTGAGACGATGAAATTTCCCGTCCAGTATTTCGTCGCGCCCGAGATCGCCACCGACCGCGAGAGCCGGGGCGTGCGCGAGATCACGCTCAGCTACACCTTCTATCCGACCAAGGGCGCGCAAGACGGCGCAAACGGCGCTCCAGCTACTGGCGCGGCCGCATAGCGGACGCTATAGCCTCCCCGACACGACTCTCGACCGTTGCAAGAGATCCAGATGGCCGACTCCCACGCCGCTCCGCATCACGACTATCACCTGGTGAATCCCAGCCCCTGGCCGCTCGTCTCGTCGCTCGCCGTGGTGGTGATGATGGTCGGCGCCGTGGTCTGGATGAAGGGACTGGTCCCGGCTCCGACAGATGAGGAATCCTCGGCTTCGCTCGCGTATGCCCTTTTGGGCGACGGCAAGCCTGCGCTGTTCTTCGCCGGTCTGGCGGGCGTGCTGGTCTCGATGTTCGGCTGGTGGGCGGACGTGATCAAGGAAAGCCGCCAGGGCGATCACACCCCGGTCGTCTCGATCGGGCTGCGCTACGGCATGATCTTGTTCATCGCCTCGGAGATCATGTTCTTCGCCGCCTTCTTCTGGATGTTCTTCGAGATGGCGGTGTTCAACGAGGCCCGCGCGCATATCCCGGAGATCGGCAACTGGGCCGAGACCGCCGCCGCCTGGTCGACCTGGCCGCCGCAAGGCGTCGAGGTCCTGAACCCGTGGCAGCTGCCGCTGTTCAACACCATCATCCTGCTGCTGTCGGGCACCACCGTGACGTGGGCCCACCACGCGCTGCAGGTCGGCGACCGCAAGGCGGCCAAGATCGGCCTCGCCATCACCGTCGCCCTCGGCATCCTGTTCACCGCGGTGCAGGCCTACGAGTACCAGCACATCATCCATGAGCACCTGTTCTTCAACGACGAGGCGCTGAACTCGGGCCTGTACGGTTCGATCTTCTTCATGGCGACCGGCTTCCACGGTTTCCACGTGCTGATCGGCACCATCTTCCTGATCGTCTGCCTGCTGCGCCTGATGGTCGGCCAGATGAGCCCCGAGAAACATTTCGGCTTCGAGGCGGCGGCCTGGTACTGGCATTTCGTGGATGTGGTCTGGCTGTTCCTGTTCGCCTTCGTCTACGTCGTCTTCGGGTGACGGACGGCCCCACAGGGCTTGATCTACAGCCGGCGCGGGACGAACAGTCCCGCGCCTCTTTGCTTGATGGGGTTGGGCGGATCGACCCGATCCGCGCCGGTCTGCTTTGTCGGTGTCCGAACTGCGGCCAAGGTCCCCTCTACGCAGGCTTCCTCAAGGTGCTCGACCGCTGCGCCGCCTGCGGTTTCGACTTCACCCGACTGAACACCGGCGACGGCGCCGCCGTCTTCGTGATGCAGATCGCCGGCGCCCCGGTGGTGTTCGGGGCCCTGTTCGTCCAGCTGGCCTACGACCCGCCGATCTGGGTCATGCTGGCCGTGGCCCTGCCGCTGGTGCTCGGTCTGTCGTTGGGCCTGATGCGGCCCGGCAAGGGCGTCATGATCGCCCTGCAGATGCGCAACGGCGCGGGGCAGGCGCAGTCCTCCCCCGCCGGGAGAGGGGAACCGCGAAGCGGTGGAGGGGGCCAGTTCCTGACGCCGGCGCCCGCCTTGGGCCCCCTCCACCATCCTTCGGATGGTCCCCCTCCCCCAATGGGGGAGGACTAGATGCGCCGGTTTCCGTGGGTCCTGACCATCGCCTCGGCCGCAGCGTTCGCAGCGCTGATCACGCTCGGCGTCTGGCAGGTTCAGCGGCTGCAGTGGAAGGAGGCGCTGATCGCACAGGCCGAGGCGGCGGCGGATGTCCTGCCCGAGGCGCCCGCCTACGTCCTCAGCGCCGACAATCCCGAATTCTCCAGGGTGTCGCTGATTTGTCCCGGGCTGGCCACCGCCCCCTTTGTCGAGCTCCAGTCCATCCACGAGGGCAAGGCGGGCGTTCGCCTGATCTCGGCCTGCCGCCACGCCAGCTATTCGCAGACCCTGCTGCTCGACCGCGGCTTTGTGGCCGACGATATCTCCGCGCGGCCGCCGGTCAGCGCCTCCGACCAGCCGGTTCAGCTAGTCGCCCTGGTGCGCGAAACGCCGCCGCCGGGTCCGATGGCCCTCGCCGCCGAAGGTCGCCGCTTCTTCGCCCGCGACAATGCGGCCATGGCTCGCGTGCTCGGCGTGGAGGGCCCCGTCGCGCCGTGGACCCTGTTCGCCCTGACCTCGTCCAACCCCGAGTGGCAGGCGCTGAAGCCATCCGCGCCCCCGGCCGCCTTCGCCAACAACCACCTCGGCTATGCGATCACCTGGTTCGGACTGGCGCTGGCCCTGCTCGGTGTCTACATCGCCCTGCTTCGCCGGAAACTTCGCGGCGGCCCTGAAAAGAACCCGTCCTGACCGCTGCCCTCCACACCCTGTCCAACGGCGTCCGCGTCGTCTGTGATCCCATGCCCGGTCTTCGCACCCTGGCCCTGACCGTGGCCGTGCGCGGCGGGGCAAAGTGGGAGGACGAGGCCCGCTCCGGCTGGTCGCACTGTCTCGAGCACCTCGTCTTCAAGGGCGCCGGCGACATGGGCGCCCGCGACATCGTCGAGCGGATCGAGGCCGAGGGCGGTTCGCTGAACGCCTCCACCGGCTATGAGCGGACCAGTTTCGAGGTGCGGGCGCTGCACGGTTCGCTGCCGCTGGCTATGCAGGTGCTGTCGGATCTGGTGTTCCGCCCGTCCCTCGACCCCGATGAGATCGAGCGCGAGAAGGACGTGGTGGCGCAGGAGATCGCGGAGGCTTTCGACACGCCCGATGACCATGTCTTCGAAATGGCCCAGACGCGGGCCTTCGAGGGCCAGCCGCTGGGTCGGCCCATCCTCGGTTCGGTCGCCAGCCTGAAGCCGATCAACCGGGCCTCGATCGGCGAGTGGAGGGCCCGGCTGTATTCGCCCGACCGCATGGTGGTCGCGGCCTCCGGGGCGGTCGACGAGACCGAACTGCTGGCCTTGGCCGAGCGCTGGTTCGGCGGCGAGACGGCGACCCCCGCTGACGCGCCCGACGTTCCGCGCTTCACCGGCGGGGATGTGGCCCTGTCGCGCCGCATCGAACAGGCCAACATCGTCTTTCAGCTGTCCGCGCCCTCGGCGAAGGATCCGTCCTATGCGGCGGCCCGTCTGATGACCGAAATCCTCGGCGGCGGCATGGCTTCGCGCCTGTTCCAGAGCGCCCGCGAGGAGCGCGGCCTGGCCTACGCCATCGACGCCTATCACGAGCCCTACGAGGACGCGGGCATCCTCGGCGTCTACGCCGGGGCCTCGGCCGACCGGGCGGTGGAGCTGGCGCAGGTCTGCGCGGCCGAGATAAGGGCCTTGGCCGAAAGCGGCCCGACGGCGGCCGAACTGTCGCGGGCCAAGGCAGTGATGAACGCCGGCCTGTGGATGTCGGACGAAAGCCCGGCGGCGCGGGCGGGCCGGGTGGCCGCTCAGGTTCTGCTGTTCGGCGCACCGATCGCGTCCCGGACGATGGCCGAGCGGACCCTGGCGCAGACCGTCGACGACGTACGCGCCGCGGCGGCGGCTTCGCTGGTCCCCGGCCGCGCCGCCACTGCGGTGCTGGGGCCGAAGGCCGCGGCCCCGGCCGGCGAGGCGTTCCGCGCCGCCCTTTTCGGCTGATCGCCCGGAGGCTATTCTTCAGCCATGGCCCTTCTGGACTGGATCAACGACGCGGCCGGTTCGATCGTGAAGGGCGAGGGCGTCTCCCTGCGCCCGCCGCGGGCTTCGGACTATGAGGCTTGGGCCGCCCTGCGCCAGGCTTCGCAGGCCTATCTGCAGCCGTGGGAGCCGACCTGGCCCGAGGACGACCTGACCCGGGCGGCCTTCAAACGGCGGCTGTCGATCTACGGCCGCGAAATGGACGCCGGCAACGCCTGGCCGTTCTTCATCTTCGCTGACTCCGATCAGTCGCTGGTCGGAGCCATCACCCTGTCGAATGTGCGCCGCGGCGTCGCCGAGGCCGGTACGCTGGGCTACTGGATCGGCCAGGCCCATGCGGGTCGGGGCCACGCCACCGGGGCGGTGCGGGCCATGTTGGGCCACGCCTTCGACGAACTGAAGCTGCACCGGGTTGAGGCCGCCTGCGTTCCGACCAACCTCGCCTCTCGCCGGGTGCTGGAAAAGTCCGGCTTCGTGCTGGAGGGACAGGCGCGGGCTTATCTCAAAATTAACGGCGCTTGGGCAGATCATCTGCTGTTCGGCATCGTCAACGACGCGGTCGGACGTGGCGGCTGACCTGGGCTTATCCCTGGCGCCGTCCTGTCGGGATCGTCACGCGTTTTGAACACTCGCTCCAGAAGTCTGGCCTGGGACGCGACGACCGCCATAGAGGCGTTGGCCGCCGCGGACACGGCGCTGTGGATCTGGACTCCGTCCGACGACCAGATGCGGTTCACTGGCGCGACCCGGGCGCTGGGACTGGGCCCGCTGGCCCCGGAATGCTCTGGCGCCGCCTTTACCGCCGTGGCCGTGCCCTCCGACCGCTCGCTGGCCGAGCGCATCCTCAAACCGCAGGAGGAGGGCACCGAGGTCGCCGTGCGCCTGCGGATGCGCGATGCGGAAACCTGCATCTGGCGCGGCGTCTGGCTCGAGGACGGGCTTCGCGCGGCCGGCGTGGTGGCGCTGGAGACCAAGTTCGCGGCCTCGCACCGGGATCATCTGACCGGTCTGCTGGACCGGCGCGCCTTCCTCGCTCGCGCCGGCGAGACCCTGACCCAGCCGGGCGACTACGAACTGGTCGTGGCTGACGTCGATCGTCTGCGCCGGCTGAACGAGGCCCTCGGCCACGAACGGGCCGACCTGGTGCTGGCGGCGCTCGGCTCCCGCCTGAATGGCGCCTTCGCCCAGGACGCCAACCCCGCCCGCGTCGGCGAGGACGAGTTCGCCGTGATCGTTCCGCGCGGCTCCGGGGCCGCCTCCGAACGGCTCCGCGAGGCGCTGGAACAGCCGCTCAGGGTGGCGGGCTTCGACATCTATCCGACCGTCTCAATCGGCGCGGTAACGGCCGAGGGCGGGCCGGACGCCTCCGATCCCGCCGAACTGCTGCGCCGCGCCGAACTGGCCGTCGAACAGGCCAAGACTGCGGGACGGGGCGGGGCCGCCGCGTATGGCCGGGCGCTGGAGAGCGACAGCCTGTCGCGACTGGCGCTGGAGGCAGACCTTCGCAACGCCTTCGTACGCGGCGAGATCGAGCCCTTCTACCAGCCCATCGTCAATCTGATGACCGGCGCCGTGGCCGGGTTCGAGGCTCTGGCCCGTTGGCGTCATCCCCAGCGAGGTCTCGTTCCGCCCGACGAGTTCCTCGGCCTTGCTGACGAAATGGGCCTGATGAACGATCTGGGTCTGCTGATGATGACCCAGGCGTCGCGCCAGTTGGCCGAATGGCTGGCCCGGCACCCGACGGCCGGCAAGTTGTTCTGCAGCGTCAACCTGTCGGTCGGCGAGATCGAGCGCGCCAACCTGGTCGAGGACGTGGCGCGCATCATCGCCGACGCCGGCCTGCCCAAGGGTGCGCTCAAGCTGGAGGTCACCGAGGGCGACATCATGCGCGACACCACGCGGGCCGCCGACACCCTGACCCGGCTGCGCGAGGCCGGCGCCTCGCTGGCGCTGGACGACTTCGGCACCGGCTTCTCGTCGCTGACCTGGCTGGCCAAGCTGCCGTTCGACACGCTCAAGATCGACCGCTATTTCGTTCTGACCATGGACAAGGACGAGGGCTCGGCCAAGATCGTCAAGTCCGTGGTCAATCTCGGCCGCGATCTATCGCTGGAGGTTGTCGCCGAGGGGGTCGAGAACGCCGGCCTCGCCAGCCTCCTGCTCGATGCCCAGTGTCACTACGGACAGGGCTTCGGCTACGCCCCGGCGCTGCCGGCGCAGGAGGCCGAGGTCTATCTGAACGAATCCCTTGCCGACGGCACGGCCCCGATCAAGGCGCGTTCGGCCTGATTCCGCACCTGGCAGGCGGCCCCGCAGCCGTTGCGCCCGAAGCGGTCAACCTTGACGCGCTTCGAGGTCGGGTGTGTATTGGGGAGCGGGGTCGATCATCCGGCCCTGACGCGGGAGGACGACCTATGCGTGTTTCGATCGCTTCCACTTTGATTGCGGGCGGATTGTTGGCCTTGGGAGCCTGCGCCCCCGTCGAATCCACCCCGATGACCCTGGCCGAGCTCGCCCAGCAATGCCAGCGCACAGGCGTGGCGCCCACCGGGCGCGACACCGGCGACGCCCGGCATGACTACAGATGTCAGGCCGCCAGTGCGGTCCCCTACCGGGAGGGCCCAAGACATAGCGGGCACTACCGCGCCGGGAGAGACAGCGTCATCAGACAGGGCGGATAGGCTGCGGGATCGGGCCTACGCCCGCCCGCTCTGCCCCGACAGCTGCGCCGGATCGATGCCCAGCCCCGACACGGCGCGCGCCCACTTGCCCTCGTAATCGGGATCGAAGATCAGATCCGGGTCGGCCTCGGCGGTGAGCCAGACATTCTCGCCCAGTTCGTCCTCCAGCTGGCCCTCGCCCCAGCCGGCGTAGCCGAGCAGCAGCACCGAGCGTCGTGGGCCCATCGCAGGATCGACCATCGCCGCTAGCGCCTCGCGCGTACCGGTCATGGCCAGACCATCGCCGAAGGCCAGCGAGGCGTCCTCGACCAGCCAGTCGTCCGTGTGCAGGACGAAGCCGCGTTCGCGCTCGACCGGCCCCCCCACCAGCACCGCCCGGTCGGTGGCGGAATCCGGCGCCGGCGTCTCGAGCTTCGTCAGCACGGCCTTGAGATCGATGCCGGGAGCGGGGCGGTCGAGCCGCAAGCCCATGGCGTGGTCTGGTCGATGGGCGCAGACCAGAATGACGGCATGCTCAAAGCGGGGATCGCCGATGCCCGGCATGGCCACCAGCAGCCGGCCCGCAAGGGATTGGAATTCGTCCATGCCCCTATCATCGGGAGCGCGCGTCGCGGGCGCAAGGCCGACGGTGGAGCGAAAGGTTGGCGGGGCCGCCGGCAACGCCTATCTGGACCGGGAGTTTGACATCCACACCCCTGTTCCGGAGCCTGCCCATGACCGTCCAGATCGGCGACCGCATTCCCTCGGCCACCCTGACCCGCGCCACCGACGACGGCCCCAGGCCGGTGTCGACCGACGACATCTTCGCCGGCAAGACCGTGGCCCTGTTCGCCGTGCCGGGGGCCTTCACCCCGACCTGCTCTGCGAAGCACCTGCCGGGCTTCAAGGATCACCGCGAGGATCTCGCCGGCAGGGGCGTCGACACCATCGCCTGCCTGTCGGTCAACGACGCCTTCGTCATGGGCGCATGGGCCGACAGCCAAGGCATCGGCAAGGACGACATCGTCATGCTGGGCGACGGCAACGGCGACTTCACCCGCGCCCTCGGTCTGTCGATGGACGCCAAGGGCTACGGCATGGGCGAACGCTCGCAGCGCTACTCGATGATCGTTCGCGACGGCGTGGTCGAGACGCTGAATGTCGAGCAGCCGGGCGAGTTCAAGGTGTCGTCGGCCGAGCACCTGCTGACGCAGCTCTAGGAGAGGGTGCTGTCGCTCACCGCCCGGGCGGCGTGAGCGCGAGGTCCGGGCGATGACCGACGTCTTCACTCCCGAACAGCGAAGCGCGGTGATGCGGCGGGTCAAGGGCCGCGACACCGGTCCCGAGCTGGTCGTCCGCCGTATCCTGCGCGCGGCCGGCGTCGGCTATCGTCTGGGCGGCGCAGGCCTTCCCGGACGGCCTGATCTGGTGATGCAGGGGCGGCGCGTCGCGGTGTTCGTGCACGGCTGCTTCTGGCACGGGCACAACTGCGCCCGCGGGGCGCGCAAGCCGAAGGCCAACGCCGCCTACTGGACCGGAAAGATCGACCGCAATCGCGCCCGTGACTCGGCGGCGCGGACGGCGCTGGAGGTCGCCGGCTGGCGGGTCATCACGGTCTGGGAGTGCGAGATGAGGGCGGCCGACTTCGCGGCCCGGCTGGTCGCCCGGGTGAAGGATCAGGCGGCCGCGGTGTCGACCGAGGTCTCGTCCTCGGCCTGAGCCATGGCCATCACGTGGTTGATGGCGCCCAGCAGCATTGGCGGCGTGATCGGCTTGGGCACGAAATAGGTCATGCCGGCCGCCGTGCAGGCGGCGATGTCTTCCGGCGCCGTGTCCGCCGTCACCGCGATGACCGGGACGCGGGCGTTGGGACCGTCACCCTGCCGGATTCGGCGCGTCGTCTCGCGCCCGTCGAGCTCCGGCATCCGCACGTCCATGAAGATCAGGTCGAAGCTTGAGGTCTCGCAAATCTTCAGCGCCGCCATCCCGTCGGCGGCCGTGGCGATGTCGCAGCCGAGCGGCTGGAGGATCAGCTGAATGGCCCGGCGGTTGATGTCGTGGTCGTCGACGACCAGCACCCGCATCGGCCGGCCCTCGTCCTCGTCTTCGTCGGCTTCCGGCTCCTGCGGCGTTACTGCGGTCGATATGATCCCGTCCGGCGCCTCTCTCAGCGACTGCGCCGCCGGCGCGGGCGTGGCGGGTGTCGAAGGCCGGGTCGAGGGCCGGGTCGACAAGGCCCGGGCGACGGCGTCCCGGCTTTCCTGGTCGAGCGCCGGCGCCACTGCGGCCTCGGACTCCGCCGCTTCCAGCCGGACCGCCAGGGTGAAGCTGGCGCCGTGGCCGACGCTGCTGCGGGCGGTTAGACGGCCGCCCATCAACTCGGCGAGGTGGCGGCTGATGGAGAGGCCCAGACCAGTTCCGCCATGGCGGGCGCTGACGCCGTCCGCGGTTTGGTCGAACGGGGTGAACAGGCGCGTCAACTGATCGTCGGTCATGCCCGGACCGGTGTCGGCGACCTCGATGAGCGCGGAGTGGCCGCCGGCGTCTTCCTCCCAGACCGTGAAGCGCAGGGTGATCGAGCCCTCGGCCGTGAATTTCATTGCGTTGGAGATCAGGTTGTTGAGCACCTGACGCAGCCGCATCGGATCCCCGCGCACGGCGGTCGGCACCGAAGCGGCGCCTTCGATCCGCAGCTTCAGGCCTTTCGCACGGGCAGGGCCGCGCCACAGGCGCGCTGTCTGGTTCAGCAGTTCGCGCAGGTTGAAATCGACCGCGTCCACCGTCATGTGCCCGGCCTCGAGCTTGGCGTGGTCCAGCAGGTCGTCGAGCAAGGCCTTCATCATGAAGCCGGCGTCGCTGATCAGCCGGGCCTGGGCGCGGGCGTTGCCGTCGACGGCGCCCCGCTCCAGCTCGCCCGAACCGGTCAGGATGGCGCTGATCGGGGTGCGCAGATCGTGGCCGACGGCGGCCAGAAAGGCGCTGCGGCCCTCCATGATGCGCTCGGCGTCGGCGCGCTTCTCCTCCGCTTCGACGCGGGCTGCGCTCTCCGAGACCCTGGCCTGGTTCATGCGCTGCCAGGTGGACAGGCAGTAGGTGGTGAACACACCGACCGCGACCGCGGCCGCCGTCACAAAGGCGGGCGAGGCGCCATAGGCGGACATGAAGAACGGAGTGGAGGCGAGATAGAGGAACTGCGGTGTCACCGTCAGCACCAGCACCGACATCGAACGCGGCGCGTTGATCATCGAATAGATGGCGCCCGCCGAAAGCAGCATGGCGGCGCAGATGCCGCCCATGGCGCCGCCGACCATCCAAAGCGGAATGGCCAGGCTGCCGAAATAGCCGGAGTTGACCGACAGGATCACGTGGCCGGCGAGCCGCCGCAGCCCGCGCAGACGATCCGTCTTGCCGTCGTTGACGGGGCCGAAAATCCACAGGTCGACCAACTGGATCACGAAATAGCCCAGCATCCACACGGCGCTGAGCGACCAGCCGAGCAGGGGGCTGAAGACGAGCGCGCAGGCAGCCGCCATGCCGAGCCGTTGCAGCAGCGCCTTTCGCCTCTGACGGATCGCGCCGGCCCAGGTGGCCGGGGCGGCGGCAGGCATTACGGCTTTGGCGATCGCCATGCGGCTCCCCCGGATCGGGCGAATTGGCCCTCCCCGCATCATGCCCGCCTTGCCCTAACGCTCCGTCAACGGGCAGTCCCGACAGCCTCGGCGGCAGTGGAGAAGCCGTCGGCTCTGAGGCGGGCGGCGAGGTCCCGCTTGATCCGCCCGACAAGCCCCGGCCCCTCGTAAATGAGGGCGCTGTAGACCTGCACGGCCGAGGCTCCAGCGCGGAGCCGGTCATAAGCCTCGACGCCGGAGTCGATCCCTCCGACAGCGATCAGCGGCAGGCGTCCGGCCGAGGCCTCGGCGGCTGCTTGCAGGGCGGCGCGGGCGTGCGGTTTGAGAGGCGCGCCGGACAGTCCGCCGGCCTCGCCGCGATGCGGCGAGCGCAGGCTCTCCGGCCGGTCGAGGGTGGTGTTGGAGACGATCAGGGCGTCGATGCCGTGGTCCAGCGCGGCCTCGACGATCAGGCCGATCTCGGCCGCCGACAGATCGGGCGCGATCTTGAGGAAGACCGGCGTGGCGTCGCCCGCCCGGGCCTCCGCCAGCCGGCCCAGCAGGTCGTCCATCGCGGCCCGCCCCTGCAGGTCGCGCAGGCCCGGCGTGTTCGGGGACGAGACGTTGACGGTGACGTAGTCGGCCAGGCCCCTGAGCCGCTTCAGCCCCGCGACATAGTCGGCGGCCTTGTCTTCCGTGTCCTTGTTGGCCCCCAGATTGGCGCCAACGACGGCCCCGGCGGGGCGGCGGGCGAGGCGGCCGGCGAATGGCTCCAGCCCCTCGTTATTGAAGCCCATGCGGTTGATGATCGCCCGGTCCCCGGTCAGCCGGAACAGGCGGGGGCGGGGGTTGCCGGGCTGGGCGCGCGGGGTGACCGAGCCGCATTCCACGAAGCCGAACCCCAGCCGCGCCAACCCGCGCAGCGCCTCGCCGTTCTTGTCGAGTCCCGCGGCGAGGCCGACCGGATTCGACAGGCGGAGACCCGCCACCGTGGTCGCCAGCACCGGATCGTCGGCGGGGGGCGGGGGCAGGGGGGCGAGCTTCAGGGCTTCGATCGCCAGCCGGTGCGCCGTCTCGGGGTCGAGCGCCCGCAGCAGCGCGGCGCCGATGTCGGTCATGGCCATCCGCTCGCTCCGTCCTTGAAGATCATCGTGCCGTCCGCCGCCACCGACAGGGCGCGCTCGGACAGCACCGCCGACGTCGGCAGGGCTCCGTACAGATGCGGAAACAGGTCGCCGCCCCGGGACGGCTCCCATCGCAGCGCCTCCCCCAGCGCCGACGGGTCGAGGGCGACGAGCACCAGCCGCCCGCGTCCGGCATAGTGGCGTCGCGCCGTCTCGGCCAACTGGGCGGTCGTGGACATGTGAAGGTAGCCGTCGGCCCGGTCGACCGCGGATCCGTCGTAGGCGCCGGTCGCCCGCGCCTCGGCCCACTCGGCCTGGTCGACCAGCTTGTAGGCGACCCCCGTCATTCCGCGACGAGATCGCGCGGCTGGAGATAGCCCTCCAGGGTGCAGCGGCCGGCCGCGTCGACGCCGAAGATCGCCGCCGCCCCGGGCGGAAAACCCCCCGTCATCCGCTCGAGCACCGACGGCGAGGCGGCGCTCTCGATCAGATATTCGACGGCCAGCAGGTGGACGCCCGGATTGTGCGCCACCACCATCAGGCAGCCCGCTTCGTCCTCCGCCGCCTCGACCAGCCGCCGCAGGGTGTCCGCTCCGCCGTTGAACAGGGCCGCGTCGTCACGAATCTGAACGTCGCCGAAGGCGTCGTGGAGCAGGTCCCAGGTCTGGAGCGTCCGTGTCGCGGGCGACACCAGGGCTAGGTCGGGACGCAGGCCCCGCGCCGCCAACGCCCGCCCCATGGCGGCGGCGTCGATCCGCCCGCGCGACGACAGGGCGCGATCACGATCGCGGCCGGACCCGGCGGACCGTTCGGCCTCGGCGTGCCGCATCAGGATCAGTCTCTGCATGTCCGCCCTTTAGGGCCTGACGGCCAGCCTGCAAAGCGCTGGCGGCGCTTCAGGAGCGCACCCGACGGCTGCGCGAGGCCGGCTGGGGGTGAAGCGACGGCGCCAGCACAGGGGCGGTCGCCAGGGCTCCACCCGGATGCACCCGCGCATAGGCCTGTCGGGTGGCTTCCAGCAGGATGACCCCGGCCGCGCCGGGCAGGACGCGCCGCCCGACCTGCTCAAAACTGTCGGCGAGGGGCAGCAGCGGCCCCCAGGGCGGCACGTACAGGGTCTGCGACCAGGCCGTGGGTTCCAACCCCGCATCGCGCACCAGCCGCTCCAGCTGGCGCCGGGTGAACGGGCGGCCATGACCGAACGGCGTCCCCTCGACCCGCGACCACAGTCCGCCGCGAGCGGCGGCGATCAGGATGATGCGGCCGGCGGGGGTCAGCGCCCGCACGGCGTCTGCCAGCAGACCGGCGGCGTCCTCGGCCTCTTCCAGCGCATGCACCAGCAGGATCCGGTCGAAACTCCCGGCGGCGAAGGGCAGGCGGCGGTCATCGACCAGCACGGTGCGGTTGCGCCCGGCCGCCGGCCACAGTTCCACGCCCTGTCCGCCCGGCATCGCCGCGACCACCCGCCGGGCCCCGACGAAGGCGTCCAGCCACGGCGTTGCATAGCCGACGCCCAGCACGTCGCAGCCGGCGGCCTCGCCCCAGGCGTCCTCGAGCCGCCGCGCCAGCAGTCGCCGGGCCAGGGCGCCGGCCGGCTCGCCGTAGAAGGTCCTGAGCTCTTCGATGCTGCGCCGCATCCGGTCACCATAGGCCGCGGGAAGGGCCGCTGCTAGGATGCGGCATGCCCCTCGACGTTCGCCTGTTTCCCTGCCTCTCCGACAACTACGGCTTCCTTGTCCGCGACGCCGCCACCGGCTCCGTGGCGACGGTGGACACGCCGGACGCCGACGCGATCCTGGCCGAACTGGAGCGGACCGGCTGGGGCCGCCTCGACCTGATCCTCAATACCCACTGGCACCCCGATCACACCCAGGGCAATGCGGCGGTGAAGGCGGCGACCGGCTGCGAAATCGTCGGGCCGGAGGAGGTGCGCAGGGCCGCGCCGGTTGATCGCGTCGTCGGCGGCGGCGATCAGGTCATGCTGGGCGAGACGGCGCTTGAGGTGACCGATACACCCGGCCACACCCTCGGCCACATCGTCTATCGCGACGCGACCGGCGGTCAGGCCTTCGTCGGCGACACCCTGTTCGCGCTCGGCTGCGGGCGGCTGTTCGAGGGCACGCCGGAGCAGATGTGGGACAGCCTGCAACGGCTCGCCGCCTGGCCGGACCAGACCACGGTCTGGTGCGCCCACGAATACACCGCCGCCAACGCCCGCTTCGCCCTCAGCCTGGACGATCGGCCGCAGATGGCGGCGCGGGCGGCGACGGTGTTCGCGGCGCGCGAGCGGGGTCAGCCGACGGTTCCAACCACGATCGGCGCGGAAAAAGCCTTCAATCCGTTTCTGCGCGCCGCCGACGCCGCCGATTTCGCGGCCCGGCGATTGGCGAAGGACCGCTTCGCCGGCTAGTCCGCGGGCGGGGTCACGGCAGGATGGCCCGGATCACCCGCGCGGAGGACGGCCGGCCGGCCATGCCTTCTCCGGGGTTGACGGTGACCACAAGCCGGCCGCGCGAATAGGTCACCCCGGCGCGGGAGCCTTCGATGATCGTGATGCTGCGCAGCTCGCTGACGTACTGTCGGGCGGTCGGCGACCGGGCGATGCGGATGACGGCCTCGGTGGTGACGATCAGGGCCTCGACGCACAGCGATTCTGACTGGTCGCCGTCGAGGTGAATCTGCACCAGGCGTCCGACCACGTCGCTGACCATGGCGCTCCGCTGGGCCATCAGGCGGAACAGCAGCATCGGGCCCAGCGTCGGGGGGGTCAGACTCTGGCCTGTGCCGGAGAACGAGGCCGGCGATCCGCCCGGCGCGTGGGGCGTGTAAACGGTCATCCCGCCGCTCGGCGTGACTCGCAACACCTGGTCGCCGGCGTCATTGCGGTAGATAACGTCGCCCCGCGGCGCCGCGCTGGGTCTCAACACCCAGGTCTCGTCGCGGCGTTCAAAACGCAGCAGCGGGTGGCGCCCGGAGCGGTCGAGAATGAAGCCTTCGCCGGACTCCGCCACATAGCGGCCGACCGGCGGCAGGGCGGGGGAGGAGGGACGGCGGTTGCGGAGCGTCTCGCTCTGCTCTGCCTGGACGTTGCCGCGGTTCTGGGCCGCCGCCTCGGAGCCTACAGGCAGCAGCGACAGCACGGCCGCCGCGAGGGCGATCGCCATCGCGGTCGGAAGCGGCCTCCGCGCCGTTCGGACCCTTGCCGTCAACTCCATGGCCCTTGTCGTGGAATCGTCGCGCGGCGGATTTTGGGCGGCCGGCCCCTAGCCCACCAGATACTGACCGCCGTTCAGCGACAGGGTGCAGCCTGTGACATATCCGGCACGTTCCCCGGCCAGCCACGACACCATGTCCGCAATTTCTTCGCCTTTTCCGAGTCTTCCCACCGGGATCTGGGCGATGATTCCGGCCAGGACCTTCTCGTCCATGGCCCCGACCATCTCTGTGTCGATGTAGCCCGGGGCGATACAATTCACCGTCACCCCCTTGCGAGCGTTCTCCAGCGCCAGAGCCTTGGTGAAGCCGATCATCCCGGCCTTGGCGGCGGAATAGTTGGTCTGGCCGATCTGACCCTTCTGGCCGTTGATCGAGCTGATGTTGACGATGCGGCCGAAGCCCCGGTCGCGCATGCCGCCGATCACCTGGCGCGTCATGTTGAAGACGCTGTCCATGTTGACCCGGATCACGTCCGACCACTGGTCGGCGGTCATCTTGTGAAAGAAGCCGTCGCGGGTGATGCCGGCGTTGTTGATCAGGGTGTCGATCGGTCCCAGCTGGGCCTCGACCTCGGCCACCGCGCGCTGACAGTCCTCGAACGAACCGACATTGCCCTTGACCACCATGACGCCCAGCTCTTTCGCCGTGGCCTCGGCCGCCTCGACGTTGCCGGAATAGCCGGCGGCGACGGCCATGCCGTCCTCCTTGAGGCGCTGGACGATCGCCTTGCCGATGCCCCGGGTGCCGCCCGTGACCAGAGCCACTCGTGCCATGTTCGTTTCCTGTCCTGTATGGCCTTCTCTGACGGAAGACCTTCATCAACAGGTGTAGCGGCGGGAGGGGCCAGGGGCTAGGGGCGACCCTGGAGGCGCGCCATGTCGATGACGAAGCGGTAGCGGACGTCTGACCGCTCCATCCGTTCATAGGCCTCGTTGATCTGGTCCGGCGCGATCGTTTCGATGTCGCAGGCGATGCCGTGTTCGGCGCAGAAATCCAGCATCTCCTGGGTCTCGCGGATGCCGCCGATCAGCGACCCGGCCACCGACCGCCTGCGCCACAGCAGGCCCATGGCGTAGACCGGCAGACCTTCGGTGGTCAGGCCCAGCATGACCATGGTCCCGTCCCGGGCCAGCAGCTGGACATGGCTGGCGATCTCGTGCGTCGCCGAGACGGTGTTGATGATCAGGTCGAACTTTTCGCCCGCCGCCTTCATCGCCGCCTTGTCCGAGTTGATCAGGAAATGCTTCGCCCCCATCCGCTCCGCGTCGGCCTTCTTGCGGTCGGAGGTCGATAGCACCGTGACCTCGGCGCCCATGGCCGCGGCCTGTTTTACCGCCATGTGGCCGAGCCCGCCGAGGCCGATCACCGCCACCTTCGATCCAGGCCCGACCTTCCAGTGCTTCAGCGGACTGTAGGTGGTGATGCCGGCGCACAGCAGCGGCGCGGCGGCGTCCAGCGGCAGGCTGTCAGGAATGCGCAGCACATAGTTCTGATCGACCGTGATGCGGTCGGAATAGCCGCCCTGGGTGACCGACTGACCAATGTCGCCGCCCTTCGGATCGACCGAGCCATAGGTCTGGGTCATGCCGGGGACACAGTACTGCTCCTCGCCCTCCAGGCAGGACGGACAGGTCCGGCAGCTGTTGACCATACAGCCGACCCCGACCCGGTCGCCGACCCTGAATTTCGTGACGCCGGAGCCGACCGCCGTCACCACCCCAGCGATCTCGTGGCCCGGCACGATCGGATAGCGCGTGCCGCCCAGATCGTTCTTCACCACGTGCAGGTCCGAATGGCAGACGCCGCAGTATTTGATCTCGATGGCCACGTCGTCCGGCCCGGGATCGCGCCGCTCGAAACTGTACGGCGACAGCGGGGCGTCGGCGGCGGTCGCGGCGAAGGCGCGGGTGGCGATGGGCATGAACGATCCTCGGGCTGGCGATCAGATGCAGGTGACTACGAAGGGGCGGCCCCGCAAGATCACCAGCCGTTGCGGCCATCGACGCGGCGCACCGGCACGGCGTCGAGATCGAAGTCGTCGAACAGCCGCGCGTTCAGGGTGATGCGCGCCGGCCGGTCCTCGCCCTCGTCCGTCGTCCAGGCGTCCGACGTGGCGTATACGGCGCAGCCGCAGGTCACGCAGTGGTGAAAGGTCATCATCCGGTCGCCCCACTGGTAGGCGGCGAGGACCTCCCAGGTGAGGCTGAGCTCGACTTCCCCGGGCGCGTAGTAGGCGGCCACCGTGCCCCGCTTGGTGCAGGTCGAACAGTTGCAGTGCGTCACCGTCTCCGGCGCCGGCGCGGCGAACCTCTGGGCTCCGCAGTGGCAGCTTCCCCGCACCCGGCCGGTCATCGGGCCAGCTTCGCGATAAGCGCCTGTGCCGCTGCCGGATTGCGCACCTTGGCCCCGGCGATGAAGTAGGCGAACACGTCGCCCCGCTTCGCCCACGCCCGCGTCCGGTCGGCGATGGCGTCCAGCTCCTTCGAGGTCATGCCCGTCGCCTCGTCCTCGCGGCTCGACATCAGCCGGGCGTAGGTGAAGTCGGCGGTCGGCTGGTCGATGCGCGGCCACTCCGGCGCCTCGTCGTCCTCGGCATAGACGATGGCCGCGCCGTATTTCGCCGCCAGATCATAGAACTGCGGCGTATCGAAGCCGGCGTTACGGACCTCCAGCGCATGCCGCAGCCGGACCCCGTCCTTCTCCTTCGGCAACAGCTTCAGAAAGCCTTCAAAGTCCGCCGCATCGAACTTCTTGGTGGCCATGAACTGCCAGTTGATCGGCCCCAGCTTGTCGCCCAGCGCCGTCAGTCCCTGGTCCAGAAAGCGGTCCATCGACTCGCCCATCTCCGACAGCACCTTGCGGTTGGTGCAGTAACGGCTGGCCTTGACCGAGAAGACAAAGCCTTCCGGCGTCTCGTCGCGCCACTTCATCCAGCTGTCCGGCTTGAAGGTCGAATAGTAGGTGCCGTTGATCTCGATGCTGGTCAGCGCACGGGAGGCGAACTCCAGCTCCCGCTTCTGGGTCAGCGTCTCCGGATAGAAGACGCCCCGCCACGGCTCATAGGTCCAGCCGCCGACGCCGATTCGGATGGGATGGGTCATGGTCGGTCCGTTCCTTCCGATAGCTGCTGCCAGTCTTCATGGGCGTGACGAATACGAACGATCAGAACGTCTCCATGATCGCTGATGTCGTAGATAATCACGTGGCTCTGGTGGGTATGCGCCCTCACCGGCGGTGAGACATCGTCCCTCAATCGCGCCATACGAGGGAAGGCGGCGATCATGTCCAGGGCATCCAGAAGCCCGTCGATGTAGTGATCAGCCTGCCCAAGGCCGAACTGTTCGACGCTCTGGATGTAGATGTCGTCGAGGTCCCGATCGGCGTCCTCGCTAAGAAGAAGCCGCGGCATGCGGCTCAGGCCCGCCTACGCAGCCTTGACCGCGCGTCCTCGATCACCTGCCGGTGCGTCCTGTCGCTGATCCCGCTCGCCCGTCCCTCATCGATCAGCCTCTGCATGTGCGTGATCTTGTCCGCCTTGATCTGCTCGCGGCGGATCAGGTCGCGGATGTAGTCGCTGGTGTTGCTGTAGCGGCCGTCCGCCGTCTGGGCCTCGACCCAGGCCTTCATCTGGTCGGGGAGGGAGATGTTCATCGTCGCCATCAGGGGACGGTGCGCTTCATGGCAATCTTTGTCAACGCGACGTCAGGCGCCGACCAGCATCCCGTACGCCGCCGTCGCCTGCGCCCGCGCCGTCTCGTCGTCCAGCAGCCTGCGCGAATGGCCGTAGGCAAGCACGATCCCCTTCAGCTGGAACACCAGCACCTCCAGCGTCGCATCGTCGGCGTTGGGATTCAGCGCCCGGAACTCGCGCTTCAGCACCTTGGCCCAGCGCTGCTGGCTGGCCTTCAGCGTGTCGCGCAGCGGTCCCGGCTGGTCGTCCAGTTCGATCGCCGCGGCCTTCAGAGGGCAGCCGCCGGGGCGGTCCTCGCCGTCGATCCAGTCCAACTCGCCCTGAAAGATGCGGTCGAGCCGTTCCCGGCCGGGCGTCAGCGGCTCGGCCGGTCGCCACACCGCCTCGGTGAAGCGCTCGATCATCGCATCGACCAGTTCGATCTGCAGCGCCTCCTTGGACTGGAAATGCTTCAGCACCGCGCTCTTCGACACGCCGGCGGCCCCGGCGACGTCCTGCAGGCTGACGGCGGCCAACCCGCGCACGGTCACCTGGGTCATCGCCTCGTCGATCAGCCGAGCGTGGGTGGCGGCGCCTTTGGGGGGCATGCGACGTGTCTCCAGCAGTGAAAGTGACCGACCGATCACTTTTCTATTGACTCAAAGTGACCGAGTGGTCACTGATATGTGCACGGTCGGTCACTTTTGCACGAACCGGCCGTCCTGAACAGACCTCAAAAGAAAGCCCAGGAGGCCTCCATGCTTCTCATGTCCCTGATCTCCGCGACTCTCGCCTTCGCCCAGCCCGCCCCTGCTCTCGACGCCGCCGCTATCCTCGCCGTCCCGGGCGAGGCGCGCCGCGTTATTCTCGATGGCCGATCCTGGGCCTGTGGCCCGGACGGCGCCTGCGTCGCCCGTGGCCGCGGCGCCTCCCAGCCCGTGCTGCGCGAGTGCCGCCGCTTCGTCGCCCGCCTCGGTCCCGTGACCCGCTATGAGCGCGATGGAGTCGTGCTGACCGAGGCCCAGCTGGCGCAATGCAACGCCGCGGCGGCCTGACCGCCTAAATCCCGACGACCGCCTCGATACCGGCCAGCAGGCTGGCGGCGGTGATCGGCTTGGGCAGGTGGCTGTCGGCGCCGGCCGCCAGCGCCTCCTCGCGGTGTTCGGCCATGGCGTTGGCGCTCAGCATCACCAGCGGCGTCCGGGTTCGCCCGGGCGTCGCCGCCTCCAGCTCGCGGATCGCGCGCGTGGCGCTGAGCCCGTCCATGACAGGCATCTGCATGTCCATGAGCACCACGTCGAACGGTCCGGCTTCGAACGCCGCCAGCGCCTGGGCGCCGTCCCCTGCGATGACCACCTCGGCTCCCTGGCTGGCGAGGATCAGCTGGACCACGCGCTGGTTGGTCGGGTGGTCCTCGGCCAGCAGCACCCGCAGCGGTCGCCCCGCTTCGGGGACGGCGGCGGGCGCGACGTCCATATCGCGGGCGTCGTAGTCGGCCAGGCTGGCGGCGCGGCGCAGCGGCAGCACGAAGCGGAACCGACTGCCCGCCCCCGGCGTCGACCGCGCCTCGATCTCGCCCCCCATCATCTCGACCAGCGACCGGCAGATCGACAGGCCCAGTCCGGTGCCGCCGAAGCGGCGGGTGATGGTGCTGTCCGCCTGGTTGAACCGGTCGAACAGGCGCGCCGCATGATCGGATCCGAAGCCGACGCCGGTGTCCTCGACCGTCAGGCCCAGCCAGTGCGCGTCGCCCAGGCCTTCCGGGTGCTCTGACCAGACCTCGATGCTGACCGACACCGCGCCTTCGGCGGTGAATTTGACGGCGTTCGACAACAGATTGCCCAGCACCTGGCGGATGCGGGTGCTGTCGCCCATGAACACGCCGCGGGCTTCGGGCGAGCGGCGTACGTGGAAGGCCAGACCCTTGTCCCCGGCTCGGGCCCGGATCATCGCCAGCGGCTCCAGCGCCTCCTCGAGATCGAACGCGCGGCATTCCAGGGTCAGCTGCCCCGCCTCGATCTTCGAGACGTCGAGGATGTCCGAGACCAGCCGCTCAAGCGTGTGCCCGGAACTGCGGATCAGGCCCACCATTTCCGCCTGTTCGTCCGACAAGGGGGTGCGCGACAGGGCGTCAACGATCCCGATCACCCCGTTCAGCGGGGTTCGGATTTCGTGGCTCATATTGGCCAGAAAATCCGACTTGGCCCGGTTGGCCGCCTCGGCCGCGGCCTTGGCGTCGAGCAGGGAGTGTTCCGCCGCCACCCGGTCGGTGACATCCCGCGCCACGCCATAGATGCGGTCGCCGAAACGCTGCGCCCGCCACTCGAGGGTCCGGTAGCTCCCGTCCTTGTGCCGGTAGCGGTTGATCTGCCCCAGCACCGGAGCGCCGGGCTCGCGGTTCTCCACCTCGACCACGCTGTCCTGTGTGGCGGCCAGGTCTTCCGGGTGCACGAGATTGAGCAGGATTCGCCCGCGCATCTCTTCGGGCGAATGGCCAAGGGCTGTCTGCCAGGAGCGGCTGACCCTGACGATCCGGCCCTCCAGATCTCGGATGACAAGAAGGTCCAGTGAGACATCGAAAAAGCGGGCCAGGTCGTCGACGTCCGCCGCGGCGCCGGGTTCGGCGGCGTCAGGGATCTCGTCGTACAAGGCGGCCGGCGCGCTGCAACTCATTCTGGTGGTCGACCCCCGAATCCCTGACCGGGATGCCTACACCTTGCCGGTTAAGGTCGCATTGCCGGTCAGTAGGCGAAATCGCGGTACATCCGGCTGACGTCGCCCTGCCAGTCGCCGTGATACAGCTCCAGCAGCCGGTCGGCCGGGGTGACCCCGCTGTCGGCGATGTCCTCCAGCTCCGAAAGATAGCCGCGCTCGTCGACCATGCCGCCCGAGAAGCGCGCCCTGTTCTTCAGCCCGTGCCGGGCGATGTCGACCAGGTCGACCGCCACGTCCCGCACCGATCGGCCCGCGACCTCGGCCCTGAGGCCCAGACGGGTGACGTCGCGGCGCAGCCGCTCGTGATCGGCGATGTCCCAGTCCTTGACCAGGTCCCAGGCCGCCGCCAGCGACGGCGCGTCATACAGCACCCCGGCCCACAGCGCCGGCAGGCCGCAGATGCGGCTCCACGGCCCGCCGTCGGCGCCGCGCATCTCCAGATAGGCCTTCAGCCGCACCTCCGGGAACAGGGTGGTCAGATGATCGGCCCAGTCTTTCGCGGTCGCCCGGTCGCCCGGAAGCGCATCCAGCTTGCCGTCCATGAAGGCGCGGAACGACTGCCCCGACAGGTCGACATAGCGGCCGTCGCGCTTGGCGAAATACATCGGCGTGTCGAGCGCGTAGTCGGCGTAGCGCTCGAAGCCGAAGCCGTCCTCGAACACGAAATCCAGCATGCCCGTGCGATCGGGGTCGGTGTCGGTCCAGACGTGGGCGCGGGCGCTGAGGAAGCCGTTCGGCTTGCCCTCGGTGAATGGCGAACAGGCGAACAGGGCGGTGGCGATCGGCTGCAGCGCCAGCGAGGTGCGGAATTTGGCCACCATGTCGGCCTCGCTGTCGAAGTCGAGATTGGCCTGGATGGTGCAGGTGCGCAGCATCATGTCGAGGCCGAGCGATCCCTTCTTCGGCATATAGGCCCGCATGATCTCATACCGGCCCTTGGGCATGATTGGCACATCCTCGCGCCGCCACAGCGGGTCGAACCCGGCCCCCAGGAATCCGAGCCCCAGCTGATCGGCGACCTGTTTGACCTCCATCAGATGGCGGCCGGTCTCGTCGCAGATGTCGTGAATGTCCTTCAGCGGCGCCCCGGACAGCTCGAACTGTCCGCCGGGCTCGAGGCTGATCGAGGCGGTGTAGCCCTCGGCGTTCTCGCGCTCGAGGGCGATGACGTGACCGGCCTCGCTGACCTCGCGCCAGCCGAACCGGGTCAGGCCCTCCAGCATGGCCTTGATGCCGTTTGGTCCCTCATAGGTCGGCCGCCGCAGCGTCGACATGTCGAAGCCGAATTTCTCGTGCTCCGCGCCAATGCGCCATTCGGACTTGGGCTTGGATCCCTTCGACATGGCGCCGATCAGGTCTTCGCGGGTGAGCGGTTCGGCGTCGGCCATGCGGTGGTTCAAGCCCCTCGTGTCGCCGCTAGATGGGCGGGCCCGGCCGTATGCTCAAGCCCCATTCTGTTCGGGTATGGATAAGGCGACCTTGGGCGCTACCGTTCCCAATCGCCGACCGCCGCCTGCCACAGCGTCAGCGCCGCCGTCGCGGCTGTGTCGGCCCGCAGCACCCGCGGCCCCAGCGACACCGCGGTGGTGAAGGGCAGGGCTCTCAGCCGCTCCCGCTCCTCCGGCGCGAACCCGCCCTCCGGCCCGATCAGAATGGCCCAAGGTCCACTCGTTCCTCCCCCCACGGGGGAGGGGGACCGCGAAGCGGTGGAGGGGGCGGCGGCCAGAGCCGCCATCGCCGGCTCGCCGCCCGTCTCGTCGCAGAACATCAGCCGCCGCGAGCCGTCCCAGCCGTCCAGCAGCGTCTCCAGCTTCTCCGGCAGATCGATCTCCGGCACGTCCAGCCGCCCGGTTTGTTCGGCGCTTTCGACGGCGATGGCCTCCAGCCGGTCCATCCGCACGCGGTCGCCCTGCGTCCGCCGCGTCGTCACCAGCCCGATCCGCGCCGCGCCCAACTCCGTGGCCTTCTCGACCGCGAACTCCAGCGCCGACTTCTTCACCACCGCGATCAGCAGATGCACGTCCGGCACGGTGGTCTGGGGCCGGACTTGCTCTTCCGCCCGCAGCACCACGCCCTTCTTCAGCACCTCGGCGACCGCGCATCGCCATTCCCCGTCGACGCCGTTGAACACCAGCAGATCGTCGCCGACCTTCAGCCGCATCACCTGGGTCAGATACCGCGACTGGTCCAGCGTCGGCAGGACGGCGGCGTCGGCGGCGAGGGGCGTGGGGACGTGGAGGCGGATCATGGGTCTGACATAGCCCGCACCCCCTTGGCCGTCATCCTCGGGCTTGACCCGAGGATCAGACCATCCGGTGCTCGGTCGCGGTGACGATGGCTCAACCTTCGGCGCGAGATCGTCGGCACTGAGTGGCTCCAAGTCTGGCCCTCGGGTCAAGCCCGAGGGGGACGACCGGGGATGATCAGAGCGTCCGCGCGATCAGCAGCTTCATGATCTCGTTCGTCCCACCGTAGATGCGCTGCACCCGCGCGTCCTTGTACAGCTGGGCGATCGGATATTCGTTCATATAGCCGTAGCCGCCATGCAGCTGCAGCATCTCGTCGATGGCCTCGCCCTGGATATCGGTCACCCAGTATTTAGCCATCGAGGCGGTGGCGGCGTCGAGCTTGCCCTGCAGGTGCAGGCCGAGGCAGTAGTCGACGAACACCTTGGCGACGGTCAGCTTGGTCTTCACTTCGGCCAGCTTGAACTGGGTGTTCTGGAAGTCGATGACCCGCTTGCCGAACGCCTTGCGCTCCTTGACGTAGGCCAGCGTCTCCTGAAGGCCCCGCTCGGCCGCGGCCACGCCCTGCACCGCGATGTTCAGCCGCTCCTGCGGCAGCTGCTGCATCAGCTGGATGAAGCCCTGGCCCTCGCCGCCGCCGATGATGTTCTCGCCCGGAACTTTCACATCGTTGAAGAACAGCTCCGAGGTGTCGTTCCCCTCCATGCCGATCTTGTGCAGGTTCCGGCCGCGCTCGAAGCCCTCGGCGCCGTCGGTCTCGACCACGATCAGAGAGGTGCCCTTGGCGCCCTCCGACGGATCGGTCTTGGCCACGACGATGATGAAATTGGCCAGCTGGCCGTTGGTGATGAAGGTCTTGGACCCGTTCACCACATACTGGTTGCCGCTCTTGATGGCCGTGGTCTTGACCCCCTGCAGGTCGGACCCGGCGCCCGGCTCGGTCATGGCGATGGCGCCGACCAGTTCGCCCGACTGCAGCCGCGGCAGCCAGCGCGCCTTCTGCTCCTCGGTGCCGTAGTGCCAGATGTAGGGCATGACGATCGCATTGTGCAGCGAGATGCCGAAGTGATCCGCGCCCTTCCAGCCCAGCTGGCGCATCAGCACCACCTCATGCCGGTAGTCGCCGCCCATGCCGCCGTCTTCCTCGGGCATCGACAGCCCCAGCAGACCGGCTTCGCCCGACTGAGTCCACAGCTCGCGCGGCACCGACGAGTTGGCGATCCACTCCGCCACCTTCTCGGGTGGCGCATGCTCGTCGATCCATTTGCCGACGGAGTCGGAGAAGAGGACGATCTCCTCTTCCTGCATGAAGGCCGGTTCGGGGACGTTGAGGACGTTCATGGGCTCACTCGAAATCTCCCTCCCCGTCCCGGGGAGGGGGGGCCGCGAAGCGGCCGGGTGGGGGCGGCTGGGCGAGACAGGCGCGGCGTCGCCGAGCCGTTCCCACCCGGTCGTCGCTGACGCGCCGACCACCCTCCCCGGGACGGGGAGGGAAAATTCACTGCGGCCTCAGAACGCCTCCGCCGGCAGGGCCATCAGCACCTCGGCGCCCGTCTTCATCTTGGCCAGGTGCGCGCCGGCGTCGGGCAGGATGCGCTCGACGAAATAGCGGCCGGTCATCAGCTTGGTGGCGTAGAACGGATCGGTTGAACCGGCGTCGATCTGCTTCTGCGCCGCGATGGCCATCTGCGCCCAGCAATAGGCCAGCGCCGTCAGGCCGAAGATGTGCAGATAGTCGGTGCTCGCCGCGCCGGCGTTGTCCGGGTTCTGCATGCCATTCTGCATCAGCCACATGGTGCCTTCCTGCAGCTTCTTCTTGCTGTCGGCCAGGCCGTCGATGAACGGCTTCACCGTCTCGCCGGCGCCGCCGTTCTCGGACACGAAGGCGTCGATGTCGGCGAACCAGCTCATGATCGCCCGCCCGCCGTTGGCCGGCAGTTTGCGGCCCACCAGATCCAGCGCCTGGATGCCGTTGGCGCCCTCGTAGATCATGGTGATCCGCGCATCGCGCAGATACTGGCTGGCCGGGAAATGCTCGGTGTAGCCGCTGCCGCCGTGCACCTGCATGGCCAGCGAGGCGGCGTGGAAGCCCTTGTCGGTCAGATAGGCCTTCAGCACCGGGGTGATCAGACCCATGTAGTCGCGGGCCTTCTGGGCCTCGGCCTCGTCGTTCGAATGCTGCAGATCGGCCTGCAGCGCGGTCCACAGGGTGAAGGCCTGGCCGCCCTCGACGAAGGCCCGGGCCTCCAGCAGCATGCGCCGCACATCGGGGTGGACCATGATGGAGTCGGCCGGCAGTTCAGGGCTCTTCGGTCCCGTCAGCGAACGGCCCTGCAGCCGGTCATGGGCGAACTCCACGGCGGCCTGATAGGCGGCCGTCCCGATCGACAGGCCCTGAAGGCCGGTTCCGAGGCGGGCCTCGTTCATCATGACGAACATCGCCGCCATGCCCTTGTTCTCGGTCCCGACCAGCCAACCTTTGGCGTTCTCATAGGCCATGACGCAGGTGGCGTTGCCGTGGATGCCCATCTTGTGCTCGAGACCGGCGCAGCCGACGCCCTCGTTGCGCTCGCCCAGGCTGCCGTCCTCGTTGACGAACACCTTGGGCACCACGAACAGGCTGATGCCCTTGATCCCCGCCGGGGCGCCCTCGATCCGGGCCAGCACCAGGTGGATGATGTTGTCGGTGAAGTCGTGCTCGCCGGACGAGATCCAGATCTTCTGGCCGGTGATGTTGTAGCTGCCGTCGCCGTTCGGGACCGCCTTGGTGCGGATCAGGCCCAGGTCCGTGCCGCACTGCGGCTCGGTCAGGTTCATGGTCCCGCCCCACTCGCCGGTGGCCATCTTCGGCAGATATTTCGCCTTCAGCTCTTCCGAACCGTTGGCGTTCAGACCCCAGTAGGCGCCGGCCGTCAGGCCCGGATACATCGAGAAGGCGGCGCTGGCCGCGGCGGTCATCTGGCCGAAGGCCATGGCCACGACCGAGGGCATGCCCTGGCCGCCGTGCTCGGGCAGGGCCGACAGGGCGGGCCAGCCGGCCTCGACCATGGCCTTGTAGGCTTCCTTCCAGCCGGTCGGGCCGGTGACCTTGCCGTTATCCCATTTGCAGCCTTCCTGATCGCCGACCCGGTTCAGCGGGGCGATGACCTCCTCGGCGAACTTGGCGCCTTCCTCGAGGATCTGGGCGACCAGATCGGACGAGACGTCGGCGAAGCCGGGCTGGTTGGAATAGCGGTCGATGTCCAGAACGTCGTTCAGGATGAACGTCAGGTCGCGGACAGGCGCCTTGTAGGCCATGAGGTTACGCTCTCGCTTTGAAAGGCTGGACGGTGTGGTCGGGATTGAGCCGCGACTTCAGCAGGGTCGCGTATTCGTCGGCGCCTGGCAGCAGGTCGGGGCGGTGCTCGCCCAGCTTGCGCTCCATCACGGCGCAGGCCTCCTCGGCGGTCTCGATGGCGGCGTCGAGGTCTTCGCGCTGCTGTTTGAGCGCCTCGATCTGGGCCCGGTGGCGGCGCAGGGCGACCGCCATCTGGTGGGCGTTGTGGTTGTCGTGGTCGTAGAGATCCAGCATCTCCTGGATTTCCAGCAGGCTGAATCCTATGCGCCGCCCCCGCAGGATCAGCTTCAGCCGAGCCCGGTCGCGCGCGTCATAGACCCGCGTCTGGCCCCTGCGGGCCGGGGTCAGCAGACCCTTGTCCTCATAAAACCGCAGCGCCCGCGCCGTCGCCCCGAACTCGCGGCACAGCTGGCGGATCGAATAGGTGCGATGGTCGTCGGCGGTCGCCATGGCCGCCAGATAAGCCGATCTTGACGTGCACGTAAAGGGAAGGATTTGAGGTGAGGCAGCAGGCGGGCGCCAGAATGGCGCCGACCTGCAGAGGTCGTCAGGAACGGTTGACCGGCAGTAAGAGGCTCAACCCACCTGCTGCCTGCTGCCTGCTGCCTGCTGCCTGCTGCCTGCTGCCTCGCGCTTCAGCGCGCTTCCCGCGCCCGGCACCACAGCACCGGCGCCGTGATCCCGATCAACACGAGGTTTGTCAGCGCCAGGCCGCCCTCGAGACCGACCGCATGAATCGCCAGCATGATCGCCTCCAGCGCCAGCAGGCCGGCGGCGGCGGTAACCAGCAGGGGGCGGCCATGCTTCCACGACACCAGGGGTGCAAGCACCAGAATGGCGAGCAGGATCTCGGCCACGCCGAGACCGCGCACCATGTTCTCCGTGACCAGCGCGGGCCAGCGCATCAGCTCGACGAGGTTGGTCATCGGCTCGCTCAGCTTGGCGTAGCCGGCGGCGATGAAGAACATCGCCAGCCAGCCCTGCAGCGTCCAGAGCGTCAGATTGCGGTAGCTCGCGTTGAGGCGCGAGCGGGCGGGGGAGAGAGCCTGAGAGGTCATTTTCTGTGACGCCCGGGGAGGAGCGCTCGTTCTATTGGCAACAGTGGTGATGTCGGATCGCCCAATCCGATCCGCAAGGGCGCGAAGCGTGACCGTAACCATCCGTGACCGCCTTCTGCGGGAGCCCCGCGGCCAAAGCGTGGCCGTAGTTATAATTCCGTGTAATGCGGAGCCCGCTCCGGGCTCCTTCGAAACGGGTCGTCGTGAACAGATGAGCGGGGGCACGGCGGGACCTTCCGGGGAGGAAGCCGGCCAGCGCCGGCGCCGCATAGTTACCGCCACCCTGCCGCCAGCCTGCTGTCAGCAGCCGACGAGACCCCACGCTTCGCCCGCCCGCCGGACCCGCTCGACCTTGTCGTTGAACGGCGCCCAGTCGTCGCCGGCGTCGATCGCGGCCCAGATCGTCTCGACCTCGTCGATCAGCATCTCCACCGGTTCCGGCGCTGCAAACACCGGATGCTCCAGCCGCTCGGGCCGGTCGGGTTCATGCTCGAACAGGGCGAAGCGGAAGGTGTCGAAGGCTTCGCCCTGATACAGCTTGCCGCGCGCCCCGCCGAGCGCCCGCGCCGAAGAGGCGAAGCCACCGAACCAGTCAAAGAACAGCGGCTCCCAGCGCAACGCCTCGCCGCCCTCGCGCAGGAGCGCCAGCGTCGTATCCAGCAGCCGCTGATCCGCCGCCTCGCCGAGGGATCGCACCCCCAGTCGCGCCAGAAACGCCGCCCTCAGCTCCCGGATATAGGCCGGGCCGAAGCCGTTCAGCGCATCGGTCAGCGGCTCGGCGTCCGCCACCGTCTTCAACGCCCCGCCCAGTTGGGTCAGGGCCCAGAACACCGCCTCCGGCTGCCGCGCGAAGGCGTAGAGGCCGAACTGGTCGAAATAGGCCGCTGTAAACCCCGGCTCATAGTGGGGCAGGAACCGCCACGGGCCGTAGTCGAAGCTCTCGCCGGTGACGTTCAGATTGTCGGTGTTCAGCACCCCGTGCACGAACCCGGCGGCGATCCACCGCGCCGTCAGCCGCGCCGAGGCCTCGACCACCGCCCGCAGGAACCCCGGAACGTCCCCCGCCGCCACCGTCGGGTGATAGAGCGACCGCGCATGCTCGACCAGCACCTCGATCATGTCCGGCCGCCCGATATAGGCGGCGCGCTGGAAGGTCCCGAAGCGCACATGGCTGTGCGACAGCCGCACCAGCACGGCGGATCGTGTCGGCGACGGCTCGTCGCCCCGCTCCAGCGCCTCGCCGGTCTCTATCAGGCTGAAGGCGCGGCTGGTCGGAACGCCGAGCGCTTCCAGCATCTCCGCCGCCAGCACCTCGCGTACGCCCCCCTTCAGCGTCAGCCGGCCGTCCCCGCCCCGCGACCAAGGGGTCTGGCCAGAGCCCTTGGTGCCGAGGTCCAGCAGCCTCCCGTCGTCCGCGCGCAGCTGCGCCGCCAGGAATCCCCGGCCGTCGCCGAGGTCGGGATTGTAGGTGCGGAACTGATGCCCGTGGTAGCGCATCGCCACCGGCCCGGGCTGACCGGGCAGGGGCTCGAACCGGCCGAAATGCGCGATCCATTCCGCGTCCGTCAGCGTCCCCAAGCCCACCGTCGCGGCGGCGCGGTCGTTGCGCAAGCGCAGCCGGGTCTCCGGGAAGTCGGCGGCGGCGACGGCGTCGCCGTAGTCCGCGCCCAGATCGAAGAAGCGCGGCTCGGGAATATAGGCGTGGGAGGCGGGCATGTGGGGCAAATGCCCCCTGCCGCCGAAGGCTGCAATGGGCGGCGGTCGCTTCGGTCAGTCTTGCCGGCGGCCGGGCGGAACCTGTTCGGGATCCGGCGCCGGGTCGTCGGCTGCGCCGTGGAATGTGGCCCAGTCGTCTCCGCCCGGCGGGTGCGGCAGGCTGGCGACGATGCCGTCCGCCGGATTGGGATCGATGCCGTGCCCCTGCCGGTGCAGATGGGCCTTGGCGATCATGTTGGCTGACACCGGCGCCGTCAGCAGCAGGAAGATGGTGATCAGCAGCTCGTGCGCGGACCATGTTCCGCCCGACGCCGGGAAATAGATCATCGAGGCGATCAGGCAGGCTCCGACGCCGAGCGTGCTGGCCTTGGTAGGGCCGTGTAGCCGGGTCATCAGCGACGGCAGCCGGGCCAACCCCCACGACCCGATCAGGATGAAGCCGCCGCCCATGAACAGCAGGAAGGCGACGATGATTTCGGCAGCGAGGCTCATTCGACGATGTCCCCGCGCAGCAAGAATTTGCAGTAGGCCACCGTGCCCACGAAGGCGACCATGGCCAGCAGCAGGGCCGCCTCGAAATAGGTCTGGGTCGCATGGGCCACGCCGAACACCACGATCAGGGCGATGGCGTTGATGGTGAGGGTGTCGACCGCGAGGATGCGGTCTCCCGAAGTCGGCCCGCGCACCAGCCGGTACAGGTTCAGCAGTATGGCCACGCTGACGCAGGCGAGGGCGAAGGCCAGGGCCAGGGACAACAGCGAGCCGGTCATCGGAACACCTTCAGCAGACGGGTCTCGTACCTCTGTTTGATGCGGGCCACCTCGGCCTCCGGATCGGCGACGTCGAGGGCGTGGACCAGCAGGGCGCGGCCGTCGGCCGACACGTCGGCGGTCACCGTGCCTGGAGTCAGGGTGATGGTCCCCGCCAGCACCGTGATGGCCTCGGGCGAGCGCAGCGCCAGCGGCACCGCCAGCCAGCGCGAGCGGATATCGCGGTTGCGGCGGGTCAGAATGATCCAGGCGACCTGGAAATTGGCCTCGACAATGTCCCACAGAACGATGCCGACATAGCCCGCCATGTCCGGGCCGAAGCGGATCTTCGGACGGGCGGGCCAGAAGCGGCTGGTGACCAGCGGGGCCAGCACGCCGATGACGACGGCAAGGAACAGGGCGCCGATGGTGAACGCGTTGACCAGCAGCATCCAGACCACGGCGACCAGAACGCTCAAGGCGGGGTGGGGCAGCAGGCGACGGATCATCGGCGGCCTCCCGAAGTCTCGCCCAGCACGGCCTCGATATAGCCCTGCGGCGCGAACAGTTGCGCGGCCGCGGCCTCCGTATAGGCGGTGACCGGTCCGGCCAGCACGGTCAGCAGGGCCAGCCCCCCCAGCAGGCTGGCCGCCGCCGTCACCCCGAACACGCGGCCGCGCAGCGCCCGGACCGCCATCTCGCCCTCCACCTCCGAGCTCTTCCAGAACAGCAGGCTGCCTGCACGCGCGAAAGCCAGGACCGCGATCAGGGTGGTGACCAGGATTGTTCCCCAGATCCATGCCGCCGCCGGCGCTCCGCGGACCCCGTCGAGAATCAGCAGTTTGCCGACGAAGCCGGACAGAGGCGGCAGTCCGACGATGCCGATCGCCGCCAGGAAGAACAGGCCGGACAGGAGGCCCGACTGACAGAAGCGCGGGCCCAGCGTCAGGGCGTCGCCATGCAGGCCCCGCCGTTTTGCGATAAGGTCGGCCACCAGAAACAGGGCCGCGCCCGCAAGGGTCGAATGCAGCACATAGTAGAGGGCCGGCCCCATGGCCTCGACACGGAATACCGCGATCGCGCTCAGCAGCACGCCCATCGAGCCGATCACCGACCAGGCCGCCATCCCCCGCACGCCGCGGGCGGCGAACAGGCCGATGAAGCCTATGAAGGTGGTCGCGATCGCCGCCGGCAGCAGCCACGGCCCGGCCACGAAGGCGGCCGCCCCGGCCTCCTCGCCGAAGATCAACGTGCCGGTGCGGATGATGGCGTAGGCCCCGACCTTGGTCATGATGGCGAACAGGGCCGCGACGGCTCCCGTCGTCGCCGAATAGGCCCCGGGCAGCCAGAAATGCAGCGGCGCGAGGGCCGCCTTCAGCGCGAACACCACGGTCAGCACCAGGGCGGAGGCGGCGATCAGCCCCTGATCGCCCGCCGGGGCGGCGGCCACGTGGACGGCGAGGTCGGCCATGTTGAGCGTTCCGGTCACGCCGTAGAGCAGGCCGACGCCGACGAGAAACAGGGTCGAACCCACCAGGTTGATCACCACATAGTGCACCCCCGCCTTCAGCCGCTGCGGCCCCTGCCCGTGCAGCAGCAGGCCGTAGGAGGCGATCAGCAGCACCTCGAAGAAGACGAACAGGTTGAACAGGTCCCCCGTCAGAAAGGCGCCGTTCAACCCCAGCAGCTGAAACTGGAACAGGGGGTGGAAATGCCAGCCCTTGCGGTCCATGCCGGTGGTCACCGCGTAGGTCATGACCACCGTGGCCAGCCCCGCGGTCAGCAGCAGCATCATCGCCGACAGCCGGTCCAGCACCAGCACGATGCCGAACGGCGCCCGCCAATTGCCGAGCGCGTAGCTTTCCGTCGCGCCGCCCGTGGCGTGACTCACCAGGGCGGCCGCGATACCGACCAGGGCGAGGCAGGACGCCAGCGAGACCAGACGTGAGGCGTCCAGCCGGTGGCGCAGCATCAGCAGGCTGGCCGCGGCAACCACGGCGGGCAGCACCACGGCCGCCGCGACGAGAAGCGAAACGGAGGCGTTCACGATCCGCCCTCCGCGTCTTCATGGCCGTCGACCTGATCCGACCCCGTCTCGAGGAAGGTGCGCAGCGCCAGCACCACCACGAAGGCGGTCATGCCGAAGGCGATGACGATGGCGGTCAGCACCAAGGCCTGGGGCAGGGGGTCGGTATAGCCCTCCGCCGCCTTGTCGTAGATCGGCGGCCGGTTGATCACCAGCCGCCCCATGGCGAACAGGAACAGGTTGATCGCATAGGACAGGAAGGCCAGGCCGAGCACCACCGGGAAGGTCCGTCCGCGCAGCACCAGATAGACCCCGGCGGCGGTGAGGACGGCGATGGCCGAGGCAATCAGCAATTCCATGGTCATCGGCCCGCCTCCGTCGTCGGCGCGGCAGGGCGGTCGCGCGACGGATCGACGTCCATCGCCTCCAGCGTCTCCGGCGGCGTCTCCTTCTCGGCGCTCTGCGCCACTCGCGACAGCTGGGCGAGGGCCAGCATGACAGCGCCGATCACGGTCAGGGCGACGCCGATGTCAAACAGCATGGCCGTCGCCAGTTCAAACTCCCCGATCAGCGGCAGGTGGAAATAGTCGAAGGCGCTGGTCAGGAAGGGTGCGCCGAACAGCAGCGACCCGAGGCCGGTGGCGGCGGCGGTCAGCACCCCTGTCGCGATCAGCGTGTGGTGATCGGCCCGCAGCCGCTGGTCGGCGAAACTGTAGCCCGAGGCCATGTACTGCATCAGGATGGCGATCGAGATCACCAGCCCGGCGATGAAGCCGCCGCCCGGCTGGTTGTGCCCTCTCAGGAAGATGTACAGCCCCACCGCCACGGCCAGCGGCAGCAGCAGGCGGGTGGCCACGACCAGCATCATCGGGTGGTGCTCGGGCGAGCGCACCGTGTCCGGCTTCCACGCCGCCACCCGCCGCCCGCTGGCCCCGGTCCCGACCGTCTCCAGCAGCGAGAAGATGCCCAGCGCCGCGATGCCCAGCACGATGATCTCGCCGAAGGTGTCGAAGCCGCGGAAATCGACGAGGATGACGTTGACCACATTGGTGCCGCCGCCGCCGGAATAGGCGTTGTCCCAGAAATAGTCCGAGATGCTGTCCAGCGGCCGGGTCATCACCGCCCAGGCGGCGCCGCCGACGCCGAGCCCGGCGACGCAGGCCAGCGCGCCGTCGCGGACCCGCCGCCACGGCCTGCTCTCGGCCGGCGTCGTCTTGGGCAGCAGGTTGAGGGCCAGCAGCATCAGCAGGATGGTCACCACCTCGACCGAGATCTGAGTCAGGGCCAGGTCCGGGGCCGACAGGTGGGCGAAGGCCAGGGAGATGATCAGGCCGACTATGCCGATGTAGATCAGGGAGACGTAGCGGGCGCGGTGGAACAGGACGACGAGCAGGGTCGCCGTCACCAGCGCGATCCAGCCGACCACCGCCGCCGCCGAGGCCGGCACGCCCGGCCGCTCGCCGGACGCATGGTCCGCGCCAAGGAAGCCGGCGAAGCCGACCACCACCGCCGTCCCGATCAGCGCCGCCATGGCCCGCTGCAGCGAACCGTTCTGCAGGGCCTCGACCCCGCGCCGCGACAGGGTCGCCGCGCCGTCCACGCCGGCGTCGAACAGCGCCTTGGCCGGCGGCAGGCGGACCGCCTCGAACCATCGCCGCAGTCGTCCGTGCAGCGCCAGCGCCAGGGCGCCGACGGCGATGGCGATCACACTCATGAACAGGGCTGGTGTGATCCCGTGCCACAGGGCCAGGTGGACGTGCGGCGCCTCCCCGTTGGTGACCGCGCCCGCCACGGCGTCCACCAGAGGCCCGGCGAACAGGGCCGGCGCCAGGCCGATTGCCACGACCAGCGCGGTCAGCACCGCCGGCGGCCCCCACAGGCCGATGCCCGGATCATGGGGCGTCTTCGGATAGTCGTCGCGGCGCGGCCCGAAATAGACGTGGACGATGTAGCGCAGCGAATAGGCCACCGACAGCGTCGCCCCCAGCGTCGCCAGCACCGGGAACACCCACGGCTGGCCCAGCCAGACGGTGTGCGCCGCCTCGTACAGCATCATCTCCTTGGAGATGAAACCGTTCAGCGGCGGTACGCCCGCCATCGAAAGTCCGGCGATCAGCGCCAGCGTCCCGGCGATCGGCATCAGGCCGAACAGGCCGCCCAGCCGCTTTAGATCCCGCGTCCCCGCCTCGTGGTCGACGATCCCCGCGTTCAGGAACAGGGCCGCCTTGAAGGTGGCGTGATTGATGATGTGGAACACCCCGACCAGAGCCGCCATCGGCGTACCGATGCCGAACAGCATGGTCAGAAAGCCGAGATGGCTGACCGTCGAATAGGCCAGCAGTCCCTTCAGGTCGTCCTTGAACAGCGCCACCCAGGCGGCGAACACCATCGTCACAAGCCCGGTCGTGGCCACGATCAGGAACCAGGCCTCCGTCCCCGCCAGCACCGGCCACAGCCGCGCCAGCAGGAAGATGCCGGCCTTCACCATGGTCGCCGAATGCAGATAGGCGCTGACCGGCGTCGGGGCGGCCATGGCGTGCGGCAGCCAGAAGTGGAACGGGAACTGCGCCGACTTGGTGAAACACCCGCCGAGGATCAGCAGCAGGGCGGGCAGGTAAAGCGGCGAGGCCTGGATCGCTTCCTTCTGCTGCAGGATCACCGTCAGGTCGTACGATCCCGCGACGTTTCCGAGGATTAGCAGCCCCCCGATCAGCGCCAGACCGCCGCCCCCGGTGACGAACAGGGCCATCCGGGCGCCCTGCCGCGCCTCGGCCGAATGGCGCCAGAAGCCGATCAGGAGGAAGGACGAGAGACTGGTCAGCTCCCAGAAGATCAGCAGCAGCAGCACGTTGTCCGACAGCACGATGCCCAGCATCGCGCCCTGGAATAGCAGCAGATAGGTGAAGAACCGCCCCATCGGATCTGCCGCCGCCAGGTAGAAGCGGGCGTAGATGATGACCAGCAGGCCGATGCCCAGGATCATTCCGGCGAACATCAGCCCCAGCGGGTCGAGGAACAGACTGGCGTTCAGCCCCAGGACGGGGATCCACGGCACGCTCGCCCGCGCCGTCTCTCCGGCCATCACGCCCGGCGCCATTCCCGCGAGCACGATCAGGGCCGCCAGGGTGACGCTCCCCGCCGCAAGGGCGGCGGCGTTGCGGCCCCGCCGGATGGCGAGCGCCGGCGCCAGGGCCCCGATCAACGGAAGAAGGGCAAGCAGAAACAGCAAGAATCGGCCTCGGAAGCGTCGGACAGGCGGGGCGCGGGCGGTCTTGATAGAGGGCTACGGCGCAGATTTCTCCCCCCGGCCAGGATTTTTCGAAAGAATCGTCGCGAGCCGCGCCGCCCGGCTCGCCGCGGGCGTCCGCGCGAGCGGAGATCGCCGCCCTCCGGCGTGGATGATTTCGCCCCGAACGGCTCGCGATACTGGCGTGGAAGGGGCGAATATTGACCTAAGGTCATCGGTTTCTGTCGCTTTTGCGTCACAGTCAGGCTTGCGCCACGGGTGAAATAGGGCCCCTCCGCCCCCCGATGCTTGTGGCGGAGTCCGGCTTGGATTACCCCGAATGCTGGAGTTTCCGCGCTCCGCAAGAAGAGCGCGGGCAGGGATCAGGAAACGCCGTGGCAACCCGTGCATTCGGGAACCCGGCATGTCGGGGAGCGACCATGCGCCTTACCAACCTTCTTCGCACCACCGCCTCGGCGGCCGTCGTTGGCGCTGTCGCCTTCGGTTTCGCCGGGGTCGCCTCGGCCCAGGAGGGTCCCCAGGAGCGGGCCACCACGGTCGACGACATCATCGTCACGGCGCAGAAGCGTGAGCAGAACCTGCAGGACGTGCCGATTGTGGTCACCAGCCTGTCGCAGGAAGTGCTCGAGGACGCCGGCGTTCGCGACATCAAGGACCTGCAGATCCTCACCCCCGGCATGACGGTCACCTCGACCTCGTCCGAGGCCTCGACCACCGCCCGCATCCGCGGCGTCGGGACGGTCGGCGACAACCCCGGGCTGGAAAGCTCGGTCGGCGTGGTCATCGACGGCGTCTACCGTTCGCGCAACTCGGTCGGTTTCGGCGATCTCGGCGAACTGCAGCGCATCGAGGTCCTGAAGGGCCCGCAAGGCACCCTGTTCGGCAAGAACACCTCGGCCGGCGTCATCAACATCATCACCGAGGCGCCGTCGTTCACCCCGGGCTTCAACGCCGAGGCCACCGTCGGCAACTACGGCGCCAAGGCGGTCTCGGGCTCGGTCACCGGCCCGATCAGCGACACCCTGGCCTTCCGCCTGTACGCCGGGCGCCGTCTGCGCGACGGCTTCATGGAGATCGACACCGGCGACGGCCCGCGCGAGGCGACGGACGACAACAATCAGGACTTCGGCACCGTCCGCGGCCAGCTGCTGTGGCTGCCCAATGACAACACCTCCGTCCGCTTCATCGCTGACTACTCCTCGCGCGACGAATACTGCTGCATCGGCACCCAGATCCGCACCGGGCCGACCTATCCGTTCGTCGATGCGCTCTCCAATGGCACGGGCCAGCGTCCGCCGGCCGCCGGCTTCGGTGCGCTGCCCTTCTCCCGCATCGGCTACGCCAATCGCGCCAGCGGGCAGGAGGTCGAGGACAAGGGCTGGTCGGTCGAGGCGAATGTCGACATGCCGTCGATGTTCGGCGGCGCCACGCTGACGTCCGTGACCTCCTGGCGTAAGTGGACGTCCAGCCTCGGCCAGGACATCGACTACACCGGCGCCGACATCGCCTATCGCGAACAGGACGGCGACTACGGCTTCGACGTCGAAAACACGACCCAGGAGTTCCGCCTCGCCGGCGCCACCGACACCCTCGACTGGCTGGTCGGCGCCTTTGTCACCAACGAAAAGATCGGCCGCACCGACAGCTGGTATTTCGGGGCCGACTACACGCCGTTCCTGTCCTTGCTGCTCAGCGCCCGTCTGAACTCGGCGAATCCCGCCCTGCCGATCAGTCCGGCCACGATCGGGTGCTACACTCGTCCCGGCCAGACGGCGGCGGGCTTCGGAGGCTGTCTCGCCACCGGCGGTATGAGCCCCGCCGGCCCGACGGCGGCGACCGGCCCGGGCTTCACGGTCGGCCAGGGCTTTGAGGACGAGTACGACCAGGCCTCGAATTCGTATGCCTTGTTCACCAACAACACCTGGCATGTCACCGACGCCTTCGACCTGACTCTCGGCCTGCGCTACACGATCGATGAGAAGGCGCTCCGCGGGCAGCAGACCAACACCAATGGCAACGGCACGACCTGCGGCCTTGCGCTCAGCAACGCCGCCGCCATCGGTGCGGTGCTCGGACCCGCCAACACCCCCACTATCCTCGGCAACTTCTGTCTGCCGTGGGCCAACATCGCCTTCAACAACCGCTCCGTCAGTGAAAAATTCGACGACAGCGAACTCAGCGGCACCATCAAGGCGTCCTATCGCCTGAACCCGTCGATCCTGACCTATGTGTCGTACGCCCGCGGCTACAAGAGCTTCGGCTACAACCTGGATCGGGTGCAGGCCGGCATCACGCCGGTGGCCTCGACCCTGTTCCCGTCTGAAGTCGTGGACAGCTACGAGGCCGGCGTGAAGATGACGCTGCTCGATCGCACCCTGCTGCTGAACGCCACCTATTTCGACCAGGTGTTCAGCGACTTCCAGCTCAACACCTTCCTCGGCACCGCCTTCGTGGTGGAGTCGATCCCCGAGTTGACGTCGCGCGGCGTCGATGCCGACTTCCTGTGGTTCTCGCCCGTCGAGGGCCTGAGCTTCCAGGGCGGTGTCACCTGGACCGACGCCAAGTACGGCAACTTCACCGCCGCCGACCTGGCCAACCCGTCCAACTTCCCGCAGCTGTCCCTGCTGCCGGGCGGCGACGCCTCGTTTGCTCCGGAATGGTCGAGCACCCTCGCGATCAACTTCGACCGCAACGTCGGCGATGACGTGCGCATCGGCTTCAGCCTCGCCGGCAAATACATGACCGACTACAACACTGGCTCGGACCTGCTGCCGTACAAGCAGCAAGACGCCTTCGCCACGCTGAATGGTCGTTTCCTGGTCGGCAGCGCGGACGAGCGCTGGACGGCCGAGTTCTGGGTCCAGAACCTGACCGACGAGGAATACATCCAGGTCGCATACAACGCCCCGCTGCAAGGCTCGGCGTTCCAGACCACCGTCCAGCCGAACGGCACCTTCTACAACCCGGCGCTGGACACCCAGACCTACGACGCCTTCCTGGGCGCTCCGCGCACCTACGGCGCGACCCTGCGCTTCAAATACTGATCGCATCGCCGACAGGCGAAACGAAGGAGCCGGCCGGGATCACTCCCGGCCGGCTTTGTTTTTGGCGGCGGCGCAACGGCTGTGCGGCGGTGAATTCCGGTCGTCAGTCGCGGCGGGCCGCCGTCCTGAAGGCGCCGCACAGATCGCAGAATTCCTGGCCCGGCTTCCGCCGGTAGGGCCGCCACCGGTGGCGGCGGCACCTCAGTCGTTTCACAAGCCTACTGATCCAGAGCAACGAACATCTCCAATCCGGGGCGTCCGGTTAGCAGATCGACCCGGCGGTGCAAGATGGTGCGGCCACTGAGCCCAGGGCGCAAAAAAGCCCCCGCCGCGGAACGGCGGGGGCTTTCAGGAATCCGGGTGGGATCAGTCGCTTTCGCTGTCGTCCGAGGCGGCGGCGATGCCGGCGGCCAGGATGACGGCGCCGACGATGAGAACCGGCAGCGGCACGCCGGCGAATTCGCTGGCTTCACCGGAGGTGGCGCCGATGCGGTCGCCGACACGGGCGGTGGCGGAGGTGTTGGCGGCTGCCGCCTGGCCGGCGACGAGCAGCAGGCCCGCGGTGACTGCGGCGATGGTCTTCTTCACGGGTATCCCCCAATAGAACAGTTGAAACGAGCTCGACCGTTACAACCGGGAGAAAGCGCCGTCTCTCCCTTTGTCGTCACGCGCGGTCATTTCCGCCCGGGCGTGGCCGAAATGTCATTGCCTGTGGCAACCGACGGCCGCCCTTCCAACGCCATCCGGCCTACTCCACCGGCGCCGGGCGGGCCGGCGTGTGCTTCTGGCTCTCGAACATCTTGGCCATTCGCCGGGCGAAGAAGCCCGCGATATCGTCCACGATGGTGAAGATCGCCGGAATGTAGAGCAGCGACAGGAACGTCGAGGTGATCAGCCCGCCGATCACCGCTATGGCCATCGGCTGGCGGAACTCGACGTCGGCGCCCAGTCCAATGGCGATCGGCAGCATGCCGGCGCCCATGGCCACCGTCGTCATGATGATCGGCCGGGCCCGCTTGTGGGCCGCGTCCAGCAGCGCCTCGTAGCGGGTCATGCCCGCCTTGCGCGCCATGATCACATAGTCGACCAGCAGGATCGAGTTCTTGGCCGCGATGCCCATCAGCATCAGCACCCCGATCAGGGACGAGATCGAGAAGCTCGACCCCATCAGCAACAGGCCGATGAAGGCGCCGCCGATGGCCAGCGGCAGGGCCGCCATGATGGTGATCGGGTAGGCGAAGCTTTTGAACAGCAGCACCAGCACCGCATACATCAGCAGGATGCCGGAACCGAAGGCGATAGCGAAGCCGGTGACCATCTCGGCGAGGAATTCCGCGTCGCCCGAAGGCACCTCGCGCACGCCTTCCGGCAGGTTCTTGACCGGCTCGAGCGCCCGCACCCGGTTGGCGGCCTCGCCGACGGTGATGCCCTCCAGTTCGGCGGTGATGGTGGCGACGCGCGACCGGTCGCGTCGGGTGATCTCCGAGGGTCCGGCGCCGAAGGTGATGTCGGCCACAGCGCCCAGCGGTACGGCCGTTCCCGTCGCCGTCGGCACGCGCAGGTTTTCGACCACCGACAGATCCTGGCGCGCCTCCTCGCTGAGCATCAGTCTGATCGGGATCTGGCGGTCGCCGAGATTGTATTTCGGCAGGTTCTGCTCGACGTCGCCCAGTGTCGCCACCCGCACCGTCTGTGAGATCGCGCCGGTTGAGACGCCCATCAGCGCTGCCTGGTCCGCCTTGGGCGTGACGAGGATTTCGGGCCGCGCGATCGAGGCGGTGTTCACGACATTGGCCAGGCCCGGGACGTTGCGCATCTCGGCCTCGACCGCGCGCGTCGCCGCTTCCAGCGCGGGTCCGTTGTCGCTGAGCAGCGACAGGCTGAAGGTGGTGCCGTCGCCCGGTCCGCCGCCGCCGCCGCCGCCCATGCCGACGCGCGCGCCGGGGATGTCGCGGAACTGGTCCACCATCATCCTGGCGAATTCCTGCTGGCCCAACCTGCGGTCGCCCTTGTCCACGAGATCCGCGACGACATTGGCGTTGGCCACGTTGATCGAGCTGTAGACCGACTCGACCTCGGGCCGCTCCGACAGGGCCCGCGTGATCCGGTCAGCGATGGCATCGGTCTCCTGCAGGGTGGCGCCCGGGGGCAACTCGACACTGAACGACGCCCGCCCCTGATCGCCCGCGGGGAAGGGCTCCGCCGGCACCTGCATGCCGAGGAAGATCGATCCCGCGAAGATCACGATCCCGGCGGCGAACACCTTCCAGCGATTGCCCAGCGCCACCTTCAGGGCGCGCAGATAGGGCGCCATCCAGAACGGGTCGGCGTCGTGGTGTTTCTTCGAATGGCGCAGCAGATAGGCGCCCATCAGCGGCGTCAGCATCCGCGCCACGACCAGCGAGAAGAACACCGCCACGCACGCCGCGAGGGCGAAGGCGATGAAGAACTGGCCGATGATGCCGGGCATGAAGCCGACCGGCGCAAAGACGGCGATGATCGTCGAGGTGGTGGCGACCACGGCGAGGCCGATCTCGTCCGCCGCCTCCATCGCCGCGTCATAGGGCGACTTGCCGTCGCGCATATGCCGGACGATGTTCTCGATCTCGACGATGGCGTCGTCGACGAGGATGCCGATGGTCAGCGACAGGGCCAGCAGGGTGACGCCGTTCAGCGACTGCCCCGTCGCAGCCAGCACCGCGAATGTCGGGATCAGCGACAGCGGCAGGGCCACGGCCGCGATGATCGTCGCCCGGATGTCCCTGAGGAACAACAGCACGACCAGCACCGCGAGCACGGCCCCGATCAGCAGGGCCTCGACCGAGGCGATGTAGCTCTCCTCGATGTACTCGACGTTGGCGGTGACCTGCTCGATCTCGAGTTCCGGATGGGCCTCATCCATCTCGGCCACGACCTCGCGCACCCGCTCGGCCACCTTGACCTCGCTGGCCTCGCGCGAACGCAGCATGTTGAAGGTGACGACCTGCTGGCCGTTGTGACGGGCCAGCGTCCGGGGTTCGGTCCAGGTGTCCTCGACCCGTCCGAGATCGCCGAGCCGCACGCTCCCGCCCCTCGCCAGCGGGATCCGTGTGTTGCGCAGTTCCTCCAGCGATCCCGCTGCTCCGGGGATGCGGATGGCGCGCTCAGACCCGGCCACGGTCACGCGCCCACCGGGCAGGTCGCTGTTGGCCGACACCAGGGCCTGGCTGACCTGCGCCGCAGTGACGCCCAGCGCCGCCAGCCGGTCGGGATCGATCTCGACCCTGATCTCGCGGTCTACGCCGCCCCGCCGGTTGACCTCGCCGACGCCCGGAATGGCCAGCAGGGCCCGGCTGACGTCGTTGTCCACGAACCAGCTCAGCTGCTCCGGCGACATCGTCGGCGACTGCACCACATAGGTGATCAGGCTGTCGCCGGTGATGTCGATCCGCTGGACCGTCGGTTCCTGCATGTCCTGGGGCAGGTCGCCGCGCAGTCCGGCCATGGCGTTCCGCACGTCGTTGGTGGCCCGCTCGACGTCGGTGCCCAGCTCGAACTCGATGATCGTCGTCGAATAGCCGTCGCCAACCGTGGAATCGATGTGGCGCACGCCGCCCAGCCCGGCGACCGCGTCCTCGATCAGACGGGTGACCTGCGTTTCGAGCTCGCTTGGCGCCGCCCCCGGTCGTCCCGCGCCGACGTAGATCAGCGGAAACTCGACGTCGGGGTTGTTGTTGATCCGCATCGAGTTGAACCCGACGATGCCCGCGATCGTCAGCACGAGGAACAGCAGGATGACCGGGATCGGATTCCGGATGGACCAGGCGGAGATGTTGTTCATGTTCAGCCCGCCTTGGCGGCCGACTTCGCCGTCGGCGCGGCGGCCGGCGCCGGACGGGCCGCCGGCGCGACCCGCACCCGGTCGCCCTCACCAAGGAATCCGGCCCCGGCGACGATGACGCGAGCGCCGGCCTCGACCCCGTCGACCGCGGTCCAGTCGGCCCCGCGGGTCTGGATCACCACCGGGCGGAAACGGGCGCGGCCTTGCCCGTCGAGGACGAACACCCCCGGCCGGTTCTCGCGGTACAGCACCGCCGCCGTCGGCACGGTCACCGAGGGATTGGCCCCGACATCGATACGCGCCCGGCCGAACATGCCCGGACGGAAGCCGCCGCCGGCCGCCAGAGAGATGCGCGCCACACCCAGCCGGGTCTCCGGATCGACCTCGGGCGTCACGATGCGGACCGTCCCCGTCGTCTCGCCGACCTGATCGGACGACACGACGGCGCTCTGGCCGGCGCGGACCAGCCCGAGGTCCGTCTCCGGCACCTGGGCGTCCAGCTCCAGCCGTCCATCACGGACGATGCGGAACAGCTCGGTCCCGGGCGAGACGATCTGGCCCCGGGTTACGTTGCGGCTGATCACCAGTCCCGACACCGGTGCGCGGATCGTCGCCTGCGACAGACGTGTCTGCGTCTCCGACAGCGCCGCGCGGGCGGCGAGAAGATTGGCGTCGGCCGACCGCTTGTTGGCCAAGGCGGTGTCCAGCGACGCCTGGCTCAGGAAGCCGCGCTCCTTCAGCTCCTGCGCCCGCCCGAGGGCCGCCTGGTCCCGATCGGCGTTGGCCTCGGCGGTCTGCACTGCAGCCTTCTGCTGGTTCAGCTGGGCCCGCAGCAGCGCATCGTTCAGTTGGACCAGCGGTTGCCCCTGTCGGACGTAGCGGCCCTCGTCGACGTAGACGGCGGTGGCGGTCAGGCCGCCTGTCTCGGCGCCGACCGGCACCTCTTCCCAGGCCGAGATGGTGCCCGACGCCGTCACCGTGCGAGGCAGGTTGCGCAGGGCGGCGGGAGCCACCGTCACCGTCTGGCTGCTCCCGGTCGCGCCGGCCTTGGCCTCGGCCTCCTTGCCCTTCTCGTCACCGCCGCCGCAGCCGGCGAGCACCAGACTCAAAGCCAGGAGGGCCGCGCCGGCCCGATTGTTGCGCATCATGTTCGCCACGCCTGATCCCTTCTTGGCGCGGGGAGGGGGAGCCGCGCGCCGGCGCGCCGTCAGAGCGGCCGCCTTGTCATCGGCCGTTGAATAGACGTTTCGCGATCTCTTCTCAAACGCGAATCCGTCCCCTTACCCCGATGTAATCCGCCACAAAATGGGTGACAGAGGCCTCCGAAGCGCCGTGTGCGTTGGCGATCCGGCCCCGCCGTGCTACCGGCGCGGCCATGACGACCCCTCCCATCGAACGCATCCGGAATTTCTCCGTGGTCGCCCACATCGACCACGGCAAGTCGACCCTGTCCGACCGGCTGATCCAGCACACCGGCGGGCTGACGGCGCGCGAAATGTCTGCGCAAGTCCTTGATAACATGGACATCGAGAAGGAGCGGGGCATTACGATCAAGGCGCAGACGGTGCGTCTGAACTACCGGGCGAAGGACGGGCTCGACTATGTCCTGAACCTGATGGACACGCCGGGGCATGTCGACTTCGCCTATGAGGTCTCCCGCTCACTGGCCGCCTGCGAGGGCTCGATCCTGGTGGTGGACGCCTCGCAGGGGGTCGAGGCCCAGACCCTCGCCAACGTCTACCAGGCCATCGACAACGACCACGAGATCGTCCCGGTCCTCAACAAGATCGACCTGCCCGCCGCCGAGCCCGAGCGCGTCCGCGAGCAGATCGAGGACGTCATCGGCATCGACGCCTCGGACGCCGTGCTGTGCTCGGCCAAGTCCGGCCTCGGCATCGAGGACGTGCTGGAGGCCATCGTCACCCGCCTCCCGGCCCCGAAGGGCGATCCGAACGCCCCGCTCAAGGCCATGCTGGTCGACGCCTGGTACGACCCCTACCTCGGCGTCGTCGTCCTGGTCCGCGTCTTTGACGGCGTGCTCAAGGCCGGCCAGCGCGTCAAGATGATGCGCAACGGCACCACCCACCTGATCGACCGCGTCGGCGTCTTCCTGCCCAAGAACACCCCGGTCGACCAGCTCGGCCCCGGCGAGGTCGGCTTCATCACCGCCCAGATCAAGGAGGTCGCCCACGCCGCCGTCGGCGACACCATCACCGACGAGAAACGCCCCACCGCCGAACCGCTGAAGGGCTTCAAGGAGGTCCAGTCGGTGGTCTTCTGCGGCCTCTTCCCGGTCGACGCCGCCGATTTCGAGGACCTGCGCGCCGCCATCGGCCGCCTGCGCCTCAACGACGCCAGCTTCACTTATGAGATGGAGTCCAGCGCCGCCCTCGGCTTCGGCTTCCGCTGCGGCTTCCTCGGCCTGCTGCACCTCGAGATCATCCAGGAGCGCCTCAGCCGCGAGTTCAACCTCGACCTGATCGCGACCGCCCCCAGCGTGGTCTACAAGATCGATCTGCGCGACGGGTCGCAGATCGACCTGCACAACCCGGCCGACCTGCCCGACGTGATGCAGATCATGGAAATCAGCGAGCCGTGGATCAAGGCGACCATCCTGACGCCCGACGAATACCTCGGCGGCGTCATCAAGCTGTGCCAGGACCGCCGCGGCTCCCAGGTCGAGCTCAGCTACGTCGGCGCCCGCGCCCTCGTCGTCTACGAACTGCCGCTCAACGAGGTCGTGTTCGACTTCTACGACCGCCTGAAATCCATCTCCAAGGGCTACGCGTCGTTCGACTACGAGTTGACCGACTACAAGCCCGGCGACCTGGTCAAGATGAGCATCCTGGTCAACGCCGAGCCGGTCGACGCCCTGTCCATGCTGGTCCACCGCGGCCGGGCCGAGACCCGTGGCCGCGGCATGGTCGAGAAGATGAAGGAGCTGATCCCGCCCCACCTCTTCCAGATCCCCATCCAGGCCGCCATCGGCGGCAAGATCATCGCCCGCGAAACCGTCCGCGCCCTGCGCAAGGACGTGACCTCGAAATGCTACGGGGGCGACGCCACGCGGAAGAAGAAGCTGCTCGAGAAGCAGAAGGCCGGCAAGAAGCGCATGCGCCAGTTCGGCAAGGTGGAGATCCCGCAGGAGGCGTTCATCGCCGCGCTGAAGATGGACGAGGATTGATCGCATGACCGACGCCACCGCCCCCGCCCGGCCGCCGTTCGAGCCGCTCAACGACCTCGAGCGCCTGCTGATGGGCGCCGCCTCGGGCGGGGCGGACGAGCGCGCCGCCTTCGAGGCCGCCGTGCCCGACGCGCAGCTGTGGGTCGTCCCCGCGCCGGGTGACGGACCGGGCGAGGCCGCCGCCGACACCCTGCGCCTGCGCACCGCCGCCATCGACGGCCGCCCCGCCACCGTCGTCTTCACCGCGCGCGAGCGGGCCGGCCAGGCCATGGGCCCCGACGTCGAGCCGGTCGCCTTCAACGGCCGTCAGCTGCTCGAGGTGATCCGCGAGAACCCGGCGGTGCTGAACCCCGGCCACGGCTATGGCGCGCGCTGGAGCCCCGAGGCCATGTCCGCCCTGATCGGCCGCCCCAATCCGGCCCGCGCCGACCGCTACCCGACGCAGCTGGCCATCCCCGCGAACGCCCCCGACGGCCTCGTCGACAACCTGACCCGCGAGTTCGCCGCCGAGCCCGCCATCAAGGCCGCGTGGCTGGCCCTGGCCCGCTGGAACGACGGCGAGGAAGGCTTCCTGCTCGACATCCGCGCGACGCCGGGCGAGGCCGCCATCCCCGCCCTGATGGACCGGGCGCTGCAGGGCGTCACCCTCGACACGCGGCTGGACGTGGTGGTCGGCGGGCCCGACGAGGCCCCCGGCGCCGGGCTCGAGATCGTCGCCCCCCGCTAGCCCGGCCGATCCTCCGGGCGCGGCTCCGGCATCACCCCCGCGTCCTCGATCCGCGCCCGCTCCATGCCGTAGCACTCGCACGCCAGCCGCTCGAGCGCCGCCCGGTCGAGGATCTTCACCACCCCCCGGCTGTAGGAGATCGCCCCCCGGTCCCTCAGCTGGTTGGCCGCCTCGTTGATCGTGGTCCGCTGCGCCCCCAGCAGCCCGGCCAGCTGCTCCTGGGTCAGCGGGATGCGCTCGCCCGGGGTCATGTCCGCGGTGGTCAGCAGCCAGCGCGCCACCCGCGGCAGGGCGGCGTGCACCGCATTGCAGGCCGCATGCTGCGCCGCCTGCATCTGATAGATGTACGACAACCTCAGCAGCTTCATCAGCAGCGGCCCGCTGACCAGAAACCGGTCGAGCAGCACCTTCGCCGGCATCACCCAGATCGATCCCGGCGTCCGCACCGACACCTCCCAGCCGCACGGCAGCCCGGCCATGAACGGCGCCAGCCCCGACAGCCCCTCGCGCCCGACCAGCGCGGTCTGGATGCCCCAGCCGTCCGAAAACCGCTCCAGATTGGCCAGCTGGGCGTCGGCGGGGAAATGCACCTCGGGGATCGGCCCGTCCTGTTCGATCAGCACCCGCCCCGCCTCGACCTCGACCCGCCGCAGGTGCGGCCGCAGCGCCGCCGCGTCGTCGGGCTCCAGCGTGTCGAGAAAGTGGTTTCCGTAAGCCATCCGGCCTCCCTTCAAGGCAGAACAACGGTTCCCCGCTCGAATGGCTCCGCTAAAGCCCCGCCCCGTACCCCCGCACCCCCGTTGACCCCGCCCCGCCGCCACGCCACACCAGACCCCACCCCCGGAGCACGAACCCATGGCGACCGACACCACCCGACCCTCCGACCGCGCCGCCCGCCTGGCCGTGCTGATCGACGCCGAGAACGCCTCGCCGCGCATCGCCGAGGCCCTGTTCACCGAGATCGCCACCCTGGGTGAGGCCTCGGCCCGGCGCATCTACGGCGACTTCGCCTCCAACCAGATCCAGGGCTGGACGAAGGTGCTGGCCCGCTTCGCCATCCAGCCGCAGCAGAATTTCGCCAACACCAAGGGCAAGAACTCCGGCGACATCGCCCTCGTCATCGACGCCATGGACCTGCTCCACTCGGGCCGCTTCGACGGCTTCTGCCTCGTCTCCTCCGACGCCGACTTCACCCGCCTCGCCTCGCGCATCCGCGAAGAGGGCGTCGACGTCTACGGCTTCGGCGAACGCAAGACGCCCGAGAGCTTCCGTCAGGCCTGCACCCGCTTCATCTACACCGAGAACCTGACCGGCCGCGCCGTCTCCGACAATGACGACGAGCCCGCCGCCCCCGCCCCCACCACCGGCTCTGACCGCGCCCGCAAGTCCACCGCCGCCCACGCCGCCTCGGCCGAGCCCGGCGCCACGCCCGCCCCCGGCAAACGCCCCCCGTCCGAGGCCGCGCGTCTCATAGCCACGGTCATCGCCGACATGGACGAGGACGGCGCCGGCTGGGTCAACGCCGGCGGCATCGCCAACCGCCTGCGCAACGCCTACCCCGACTTCGACCAGCGCTCCTACGGCTATGCCAAGCTGTCCGACCTGATCCGGGCGACGGGCCGGTTCGAGGTGGAGACCAGCGCGGGCGGGGCGATGAAGGTGCGGGATCGGGCGTAGACCCTCCCTCTCACCTGGATCCCGGGCTCGTCCCGGAATGCATGGTTCAGCTTCAGAAGGGCGGGGTGGCGAACCTCGCCCATAACGCTGTCACGCTGCTTCGACGAGTTCTTCTTCGAGCGCCAACTCGTCGTCGTCCTGAGGTCCGCCGTCCACGAGCGGGGCAATTCCAAAGTAGTCGCTTATCCAGCTATGAATCGTACTTTGTCGGTGAGCCAAAAAGGCGGTGAAGTCAGCCTTGGTTTTGGCGGGCTTTTCTAGAATCTCAAGCGCCTCTTCCGTGATGAACTGTCGGGCGTATGTACCAATCAACGCAGTCCGGGAGCAGTGTTTGGACGCTTCAGAGATGTGATCGCGGGGATCGTGGTTCAACCAACTCTTATTGGTGCTTCGCTCGACGAACATCATGTTCAGTAGGGTGTCAGCTTTGTCGGACTTCTTGTCCCAGCCCTCAAGCCTGTGAACGAACTTCGATGGAAAAATGTGATGCTTCTCGGTCGTCATGGCCCCGGATCGGAAGCCCACTTTGTAAGTGTTAACGACGGGGTCGAGCGGGTCCCTATGGTTGACGCAGCACTGGATAAATTTCCCGATGGCTCCATCGAACGACTTATTCGTTAGAGACGGCGTTCGAGCTTCACTGATCCAATCGGGCTCCCCACCAGTTCCATCGATCCAGTCGGTAATCGCCCTGAAGTCACGAACCTGCTTGTTATGGACGCCTTCTTGATACCGTTGGGTCAGCGAACTTGCCGCAAACCACGCCCGGAGCTTCTTGTGAGCCTCCGCCAAGTCGGTTCCAGACAATCCCTTCTTTTCTATATAAAGCACGGCCTTAGCCATAGGCGCGTATATGGCGTCATAGGGAACTAGGTTGCCTCCGATATTGAGACCGCAACCTAGACTATCCGTCAGAAATTTCCCCAAAGCCTCTAGCGCCTCAAAAGCAGCGTCTTTGTTTTGAGTGTAGACGACCGGAGTCATGCTGCGGGGGAGGTTCGATTTCTTCTGGTCGACTCCAGCCAACATTGCGACTGTCTGAAGCAGTATTTCTCCTGTACTGTCCATTTGAGGGTAATAGATGCCAATCGATCTGTAGTCCGCAACGTCCTTTTGTAGGTCGATCTTGTAAGGAAACAGAGACGCGACAACCAACTCGAAAGGAGTCAGCATCTGGCCCGTGCTGTTCAGCGTTGTGAAAATTCGACTGATTGCACTGGTCGATGTCTTCTCTTCGATATTGATGTGTGGAACAGCCTCAATGCTGCTAAGGGCAAAATTTGGCTGAACAAGCCTTAGCATCAAGTCTTTGCGATCTGGCTTGGCTGTAATGTAGTCGAGAATGGCCAAGCTACAATGATCGGCATCGGTAATTATAGAGGTGCACAGAAGGTCATGGCTGACTAAGAAGGCTCGCGGGTCAGGTGCTGAGGGGCGAGACACCAGATATCCGTCGTCGAACTCGATGGATGAGCAAAATTCCGATACTGCCATCGGATCTAGCAAGTTAACCCCCTTCTCAGAAACGAGTTCGCTAATCCGGTTTAGATTGATATAATACTGTCTCTTGCCACTCGCAAAAAACAAGTGGATACCAGCAGTGAGTCTTTGCTGGCCGTCCAAAACAAGATGCTTTGTAGTCGCGGCGGCCGCCTCGTCAGAGCTTCCATTAAAAGCCCTTGGCGACAGTGCAGCGCCAGTTCCTGAAAGGAACAGGAAGCTACCAATCGGATATCGGAGTCTAAGAGAGTCGTACAACTTGACGACTTTGTCCGGTCGCCAGCGCCAGGTTCGCTGAAATCCGGGTAGCTTCAACTCGCCGCTATGAGCCTTTTCGACTAGCTCACGAAACTGTCCAACCGTCGCGCTCATCGCTAGCTCCCCCGTTCGGGTCATGGCTATCGATCGTAGGCCCCGGTGGCAACCTCGGTGAATCCGAACCCTGGGTTAGGTCCGCGGTGCGCACCGCAGCACGAAGCAAGGGATCGCAGAGCCGAACGCGCTTCTACCTGTGCGGGGACTGGCGGATTGATTTCGCTCAGCTGCTATGCCGAAGCTCTCTCAGAAGGGGTGGAGACACGGTTGATGCGTAAGCGGGAGCTTTCCAGTGAGTGCGCCAAGTGGCTTGCCCAAGTCGACCGCATCATGAAGCGCGACTGGTTCATCGACACGGAAGAGGCCGGGCTCGATGATGACGATGTCATTCGCTACTGGAAGTTTGGCTACACGCCCGAGGCGTTCGTGTCGTGGCACGCCGAGAAGTACGACCTCTACGATTTTCGGCGTCCTTGGGGGACGCTCGCAGGAGACCCTCATGATTGAGCGACCCAGAGGGGAGGCTGGATTGGTCACATGCTTGGTCTTAGTGACGGTGGCTCAGGTCGTGGTCACGATCTGGGCGATGAGGGACCTGTTGAACGCCCTTTGAGCTTCAGCCCATGTGCGCGCGCCAGTTCTCCACCTGCAGATCGACTGACTGGATCAGCGGCGGCGTCAACACGAACAGCGTCGGTTTCTCGGCGAACGAATGCAGCCTGAACAGGTGCCATATATCCGGCCGTTCTTCAGAAACGGCCTTCTCGGTTCGTGAGAGAAAAAAGTCGGTCGTCCTGGGGCCGTTTGTCGTCTTCACTTCTATCCATCGTTCGGCCCCTGAAGGATCGAAGCTCTTGATGTCATAGCCGAGGCCATCGCCGCGCTTGTCGGCAGTCCATTCGACCTTTTTGGCCAGCTTGGGTTTGCCTGCCGCGAGCAAGAGTTCGCGCTCCCGGTGGTAGATGAATTCTTCTCCCGCCCGCCCGAGCTGACGGTTCCGGAAATCCATTTCCGCGTAGTTGAACTTGCGCGCGATCCTCTCGAGTTTCCTATCGAGCTTCGGCTTCGGCGCACTCTTGGGAGGCGGTGCTTCGACAATGAGGCCGATGGCCGGACGAACGGTCTTAATGATCGGTCCCGAGGCGGCCTCGGGGTGGGCGTCAAAATACCGCTCGACCGCATCCACCAGCGACTGCTGGAACTTTGAGCGCGGACTAAGACCCTGCGTCCACCGCCTACCCATCCCCTTCAGAACACCTGAGACGTTTTGGAGCTTTTGCCCTACCGCCCCAGCGTCCCGTTTGGTTGATCCCGGCCCACGATTAATCTCGTCAGCTACGTCGCGATAAAACCGCTCCTTCTCGGGACCCATGCCCGCCAGCTGGAGCCGGTCCAACTCGAAGTACTTCGCCACGATCAGATCGTTCTGCCAGTCAGACCAACTCGCTTTTCGCTTCCCGGTGGCATCGGTCATTCGGCGCTAGCCCCGCGCCGCATGGTGCCTATCGCAGATGGATGTTTCATTGCGCCTCCCTACCAGAGGTTAGGCGCGAACGTCTGGCCAGCGCCAGCCCTCACAGATGCAAGGAACCCCCTGTCGTCATCCTCCGGCAAGGCGCTTCAGCGCCGCGACCGGGGGACCCAGCGGCGCGCGAGAGCGCGACCCTGTCGGGAGCGCGGGTGTTCTTGCCCTTCTCCCCTCCGGGGGAGAAGGTGGCCCGGAGGGCCGGATGAGGGGGATGCCGGCTCTGGATCCGCTGGCGGACGATCTGCCTCGAAAAGCCCCCTCATCCGAGCGGCTCCGCCGCCCACCTTCTCCCCCGGAGGGGAGAAGGAAGATCAAATGCTGCGCTGCAAGTTCATGGTCGACGCGCACACTTTTCGGACCTAACCCGTTGTTTCCTCGGCGAACGACCTCTTCGTCAGCGTCACGAACACGCCATAGGAAGACCCCGGTCTAGACTCCTGCCCATCCCGTCGAAGGGGAGGGCGTCGGATCCACGTTCTCGATGGCGGCGGGCTGTGGTCGAGCGATGAAGCCGGGGCGATGGAGAGTCCCGGGGTCCTCGCGGGCGTCGATGGATGACGCCTGCTTGCTCGCCGCGCGCTCAAGGTTCGGGCCGATGCCGCCGCGTGCGGTCACGTCCGACCCGGGGCGGGGTCCCGCAAGGGCTCCGCTGCGTTCCGGTAAGGCCTCAATCGGGCCGCCAGCCGGAGGGGCGCGTGGAAAACGACCGCGCGGGGCGCCTGTCTCGTCGAAACGGTAACAAACCCTACGCCGGACGAGCGCCGGCGGCCCCGCTCTCTCCCCACCCGCTTCCCCCGAAGCGGCGAAGACTCATGTCTTCTCCCTCGCCCCCCTCCCGGAGCCCGCCCATGAAAGCTCGCCGACCCTCCCGGGTCCGCCTCAACGGCATCGTCATCCACGAGATTCAACGCCTGCGCCTCGTCCGCATCGCCCGGGGCGAGATCGAGCCCAACTGCGAGCGCGAGGGCTTCTTCCAGTGGAGCCTGCTGGAGGGCTATCGCCCGAAATACGGGGACTTCATCCTCCCGCCGATCCTGTACCTCTGGGAACAGGAACGGGCCGATGACGAGGACGATGACGCGGCCGGGGAAGCCGCCGATGTCACCGCTTCCTGAACCGCCCCGCCTCGGCCTTCAGCCCGGCGCCCCAGTCGGTCGCCGGATGGTCCGGCTCGGCCGCGAACGGCAGCTCGCCCGCCACCCCGCGCGCGGCCAGCGCCAGCGGCAGGGCGAACAGGGGGAGCATGCGCAGCGGCTTGCGGCGCTTGTCGGTGACGTCCCAGCCCTCGGCCTCGAAGGCCTCGGCCAGTTCGGCGGGGGAGCGGCGGTGCAGGTCGCGCAGGGCCTCGGGCCAGTCGGCGGGAAGCTTCGTCGCCTCGGCTTGGTCGAGGGTCAGGCCGAAGGCGGCGCGGGCGACGGCGTCGACCTCCGGATGCTCGTCCCGCAGATCCGGGTCGGCGAGGCGCGGCTTCATCAGCGCCTTCAGCTCCAGATCGTCGACGCCGGGCAGGTCGGCGAGGCGGCGCATCGTCACTCGGCCGCCGCCGGGGCCGGGCCGCGCTTCGCCTCGGCCAGACCGGCCTGCACCGCGTCGAAGGTCTCGGCGACCTCGCCGGTGGGCGCCTTGCCCATCAGGCTGACCACGACGATGGCGAGGAAGGAGAGGATGAAGCCGGGCACGATCTCGTAGATCAGGCTGCCCAGTTTGGCGCCGTCGGCCAGCACGGGGGCATAGGTCCAGAACAGAACGGTGGCGGCGCCGACGATCATGCCGGCGAGGGCGCCGTTGCGGGTCATCCGCTTCCACGTCAGCGACAGGATGACCAGCGGACCGAAGGCGGCGCCGAAGCCGGCCCAGGCCTGCGAGACGAGGTTCAGCACGCTGGCCTCAGGGTTCCAGGCCAGCACGCCCGCCGCCACCGCGACGGCCAGAACCGTCAGCCGGCCGACCATCACCAGCTCCTTCTGCGGAGCGTTCTTGCGGAGGAAGACCGCGTAGAAATCCTCGGTCAGGGAGGACGAAGACACCAGCAGCTGCGACGAGATGGTGCTCATGATCGCCGCGAGGATGGCGGCCAGCAGGAAGCCTGTGATCAGCGGGTGGAACAGCACGTCGGACAGCAGGATGAAGATGGTCTCGGGGTCCGTGACCTCCAGCCCGGTGCGGCTGGCGTAGGCCAGACCGGCCAGACCGGTGCCCAGGGCGCCGATCAGGGTGACCAGCATCCAGCTCATGCCGATGTTGCGCATCACCGGCACGTCCCGGACCGAGCGCACGGCCATGAAGCGGACGATGATGTGCGGCTGGCCGAAATAGCCGAGGCCCCAGGCCATGGCCGAGACGACGCTGATGACCGTGGCGCCCTCGAACAGGTTGAGCAGGCCGGGGTCGATGCTTCTGACTGTGTCGGCCATCCCGCCCATGCCGCCGATCTGGGTCAGGGCCACGATCGGCACGAGGATAAGGGCCACGAACATGATGCAGCCCTGCACGAAGTCGGTCAGGCTGACCGCCATGAAGCCGCCCAGCAGGGTGTAGGCCATGACCACCCCGGCGGTGATCATCAGGCCCCAGCCGTAGTCGAGGCCGAAGGCGCTCTCGAACAGCTTGCCCCCCGCGACCAGTCCGGACGAGGTGTAGAGGGTGAAGAAGATGACGATGACGACCGACGAGATGATCCGCAGCAGGCGGGTGCGGTCGAGGAACCGCTTGTCGAAATAGTCGGGGATGGTCAGGGCGTCGCGCGCCAGCTGGGTATGCAGCCTCAGCCGCGGGGCCACGATCAGGTAGTTGGCCAGGGCGCCGATGAACAGGCCGATGGCGATCCACGCCGACGACAGGCCGCTCAGGTACATGGCGCCGGGCAGGCCAAGCAGCATCCAGCCGCTCATGTCCGACGCCCCCGCCGACAGCGAGGCCACGGCCGGCCCCAGCTTTCGCCCGCCCAGGATGTAGCCCGACACGTCGCTGGTGGACTCGCGGTAGGCGTAGAGCCCGATGCCCAGCATCGCGACGAAATAGAGACCGAGGGTGATGTATGCGCCGATTTCCATTCGCAAGGCGTAGCAGCGTTGCCTTGGCGGGGTCCACCCCCCGCCCGGACCCTAGCCCGCGCCGAGGAAGTCCCGCTTGCCGATCGGCACGCCCGCCTGACGCAGCAGCCCGTAGGCGGTGCTGAGATGGAAGAAGAAGTTGGGCAGGGCGAAGCCGATCACATAGCCCTGACCCTTGAACGGCCATTCCCCGCCGGGGAATTTCAGCACCACGTCCCGCCCTTCCTGCCCGTCGATCGTCTCGCGCGGGACCGAGCCGATGTAATCGAGGGTGGCGGCTATGCGGGCCTTCAGCTCCGAGATGGTGGTCTCCGTGTCCTCGTTGACCGGGGCCTCGGTCCCCGACAGGCGGGCGGTGCACAGCTTGGCGCTGTCACAGGCGATCTGCACCTGTTTGACCAGCGGGTGCATGTCCTCGATCAGCCGGTTCGACAGCAGGGCGTCCGCCCCCGCCGCGCCGGCGTGTTCGACGGCCTTGTCCAACAGCCCCGACAGGGCCCTCAGGGCGCGGGTGAAGACGGGAACCGTCAGGTCATAGAGTTCGGTGGCCATGGCGGTCGCTCCTCGCGGGTTTCGGCCACGCTTCTGGCACGGCGTCAGGGGAAGGTCACCACCGTGCGTACCGCCTTGCCCTCGGCCAGCGCGTCGAAGGCCTCGTTGATCCGCTCCAGCGGGATGGTCCCGGTCAGCAGCCGGTCGACCGGCAGCCGGCCCTCGCGGAACAGGGCCACGTATCGGGGGATGTCGCGGCTGGGCACGCAGGTGCCGATATAGCTGCCCTTCAGCGCCCGCTCCTCGGCCACCAGCTGGACGACGTTCACCGCCAGCGCCGCTTCGGGCGGCGGCAGGCCAGCGGTGACCGTGGTCCCGCCGCGCCGCGTCATCTTCCACGCCGCCTCCAGCGCCCGCACGCTGCCGGCCATCTCGAACACAAAATCCGCCCCGCCTCCGGTCAGCGTCCGCACCTGCTCGACCGCGTCGGCGTCTCCCGCATTGACCGTGCGCACCGCGCCCAGCGACCGGGCCAGCGCCAGCTTGTCCTCGCTCAGATCGACCGCGATGACCGGCGACGCCCCGCTGGCCAGCGCCCCCAGCACCGACGACAGGCCGACCCCGCCGAGACCGACCACGGCCACGCTCTGCCCGGCCCGCACCCGCGCCGTATTGACCACCGCCCCGACCCCGGTCAGCACCGCGCAGCCGAACAGGGCCGCGTGTTCGAACGGCAGGTCGGCGTCGACCTTGACCAGCGACCGGCGCGACACCACGGCGTGGCCCGCGAAGGCGGAGCAGCCGAGGTGGTGGTTCAGGGTGTCGGCCCCGCTGTGGATGCGCCGGTCGCCGCCCAGCAGCACGCCCCGGCCGTTGGCCGCCGCGCCCGGCTCGCACAGCGCCGGCCGCCCGCCGGCGCAGGGATCGCAGTGGCCGCAGCTCGGCATGAAGACCATGACCACATGATCGCCGACCGCCAGATCGCCGACGCCCGGCCCCAGCGCCTCGACCACCCCGGCGGCCTCGTGGCCCAGCGCCATCGGCATCGGCCGCGACCGGTCGCCGTTGATGACGCTGAGATCGGAGTGGCACAGGCCGGCCGCCTTGATGGCGACAAGCACCTCGCCCTCGCCCGGCGGGTCGAGCGTCACGGTCTCCAGCGACAGCGGCCGGCTGTCGGCATAGGGGCGGGCGGCGCCCATGGCTCTGAGAACGGCGGCGGTGGTCTTCATACGGATGACGCTAGGCGCTTGACGCCGCGTCCGCCAAGCCCAAGGCTCGCGTCAACAACAATGGGGAGAACGTGCGTGACGGGGACGATCGAACGGACCAAACGCAGCGACTACCGCCGTTTCCAGGCCATCTCCACGCGCTGGATGGACAATGACGTCTACGGCCACGTCAACAACGTCGTCTACTATTCGTGGTTCGACACGGCGGTGAACCGGCTGCTGGTGGTCAATGGCCTGCTCGACATCCACCACGGCAAGGTCATCGGCCTCGTCGCAGAGACCGGCTGCCGCTATTTCTCGCCCACGGCCTTCCCGGACGAGATCCAGGCCGGCGTTCGCGTCGCCCACGTCGGCACGTCCTCGGTGCGCTACGAGATCGGCCTGTTCCGCAACAACGAGGAGGACGCCGCCGCCGTCGGCAGCTTCGTCCACGTCTACGTCGACCGCGAGACCAAGCGGCCGGTGCCGGTCGACGACAAGATGCGGGGGTTCCTCGAGAGCCTGAAGACCTAGGTCAGTCGTCCAGCCGCCCCATCAGCGCCAGCGCGCCGACGGCGGTCAGCACGCCGAGCGCGAAGGCGCCGACGATGGCGCCGGTGGCCACGGCGGCCGGCACGGTGACCGGGCGGGCCTCGTACCACTCGACGATGTCGGCCTCCTCGAGGTCTTCGTCGGAATAGAGGTCGGCGTCGTGAAAGGCGTCTTCGTCGGTCATGGCGGGCTCCGGCGGGGTCAGTGCCGGAATGCCCGGCGACGCTGGCGGTTCCTGCCCGTGACAGCCGCCCTTCCATCCGCTAGATGCGCGGCTCACCCGCACGCCGTCGCGCTCAAGCAGCGAGCGACCGCGTCGCGAGCGTTAGCGCACCACCAGAGATCCTTATGGCCGGCCATTCCAAGTTCAAGAACATCATGCACCGCAAGGGCCGCGCCGACGCGCAGCGGTCCAAGCTGTTCTCCAAGCTCTCGCGGGACATCACCGTGGCCGCCAAGTCCGGCATGCCCGACCCGGCCATGAACCCGCGGCTGCGCCTGGCCGTGAACAACGCCAAGGCCGAAAGCCTGCCCAAGGACGTCATCCAGCGGGCCATCAACAAGGCCTCGTCCGGCGACGCCGACACCATGGAGGAGATCCGCTACGAGGGCCGCGGCCCCGGCGGGGTGGGGATCATCGTCGAGGCCCTGACCGACAACCGCAACCGCGCCGGCTCCAACATCCGCGCCGCCTTCACCAAGAACGGCGGGGCCTTGGGCGAGATCAACTCCGTCGCCTTCATGTGGGATCGCGTCGGCCAGATCATCTACCCCGCCGAGGCGGGCAGCGAGGACGCGGTCATGGAGGCGGCCATCGAGGCGGGCGCCGACGACGTCGAGAGCGATCTGGTCAAGCCGGACATCTACGAGGACGCCCCCGGCCACACCATCTGGACCAAGTTCGAGGACCTCAATGAGGTGGCCGAGGCCATGTCGAAAATCCTCGGCGATCCGAAGTCGACGGCCATCGTCTGGAAGCCGCAGTCCGAGGTCCCCGTCACCGGCGAGGCGGTGGGCACGCTGATGAAGCTTCTCGACGCGCTGGACGCCGAGGACGACGTGCAGAACGTCTATTCGAACGAGGACATTTCGGACGACGATCTGGCGAAATACGCGGGCTGACCGTCAGTTGGCGAAGCTGCGCAGCTCGTCGGTGACCCAGCCGTCCGGATTACGCAGGGGCCGGCCCGGTCGTCGCAGACGGATCACGCCGTGCAGGGCGTCGGTCAGGTCGAGCAACTGGTCGTCCGACAGTTCGACGGCGGCGCGCAGCACCTCGGCCCTGAGCTGATCGTAGGCGTCGGTCGGCAGGTGTCGTTCCTGTGAGCGGCCCATGACGGGGCTCCGCTACGCGCGGCCGGCCTGGCCGCAAGAAAAGACAACCCGACAGCAAACGTCGGGTTCCCGACACAGAACGCGAGAGTCTCCGGCGGGAACGGCGGCGGGCCCCCGGCGGTTGAAGCCCCGGACAAAGGAGGTCTGATGTGACGGATACCGACGCCAACCGCCCCGCGGTCTATCTGAACACCGCCGATCTGGAGGCCCTGTCGCGGCTCGGCCTGGACGAGGACCAGGCCCGGGCCGTGATCGAAGCCCGCCCCCTGCGAGAATGGGGCGATCTCAAGCGGGTCGAGGGAATCGACCAGGATCGGATCAACGCCTTGAAGAGCGCGGGCGCCGACCTCGGCGAGCCGTCGAACGGTCCGATCCGCGAGCCGGGCAGCGGCGGCAGCGCCGACTCGGCCGCCGGCAATATCGGTCGGGCCTGACCCCCGGTCTGACGGCGCACGCCCATGGAGCTTCACGACCTGCCTGATTTCGTGCTGCCGCTGCTGGCGGCCGTGACAGCCGGGGGTCTTATAGGCTTCGAACGCGAATGGCGCGGACGGTCGGCGGGATTCCGCACGCACATCCTCGTCTGCCTGGCCTCCGCCCTGCTGATGGAGGCGGCCGTGTCCCAGGGGGCATGGCGCTTCTACGCCTTGCCCGGCACGGAGATCGTCAGCGATCCCACCCGCATGGCGCACGGGGTCCTGACCGGCATCGGCTTTCTGTGCGCGGGCGTGATCTTCCGGTCCGGCTTCTCGATCCATGGGCTGACCACGGCGGCGTCGTTGTGGATCACCGCGGCGATCGGGCTGCTGTTCGGCGCCGGCCTTTTCCTGCTGGGTGTGACGGGGACGGTGCTGACGGTCGTCATTCTCGCCGTTCTTCGTCTGGTCAGCGCCCGCTTTCCCCAGCATCGTCGCATCGACGCCGAGGTGACGTGGCGTCGCGAGTCTCCGGATGTCGAGGACGCCCTCGAGGCGGCGTTCGCCGAACTCAACGCGACGGGCGGGCGACACGAGATGATCGACGGCGGCGAACAGGTGCGCCGCGTGTTCCGGCTCAGCGCGGTGGGCGAGCAATCCCTGAAGGCGCTCGCGGCCCGGCTCAGGACCGTCGATGGCGTCAGCGGCTACCGCCTCGATCCCCGCGACGATTGACGCCGCTTGCCGGGCTCGCGGCGACGGGCCTAGGCTCCTGATTCGTCAGTTTGCGGAGCGAAACTTGATAGATTGGGATCTGGTCTGGCCGGTCGCCGCGGCCATGACGGCGGGCGGACTGATCGGGGTCGAGCGGACCTACCATGGGCATCCGGCGGGCTTCCGGACCCACATCCTCGTCTGCCTGACCAGTTGCCTGCTGATGCTGGCGGCCATGCATCAGTCGGCCTGGACCTTCGCCTCCCTGCCGGACCAGACGCTGGTCATCGATCCGACGCGGATGTCGCACGGTCTTCTGACCGGCATCGGCTTCCTTTGCGCCGGCGTCATCTTCCGCGAGGGCTTCTCGGTGCACGGCCTGACCACGGCGGCGTCGCTGTGGGTGACCTCGGCCATCGGCGTGCTGTTCGGCGTCGGTATGCTGGATCTGGCCCTGATCGGGTCCGGCGCGACCCTGGCGGTGCTCGCCGTGCTGCGCCTGCTCGACGCCAAGCTGCCGCACGTCGGGGTGATGGACGTGGTCCTGCGCTGGAAGCAGGGCGCCGCGCCCAGCGAGAAGGCGCTGCGCGAGCTGCTGCGCGCCCGGGGGCTGCGGGCGGTGCGGATCGGCCACGTGATGAGCCCCGATTGCCTGATCCACGAACACGTCCTCAAGGTGAAGGGCCCGATGCCGATCGACGCCGACGCCCTGGTGTCGCAGCTGTGCGGGCAGGACGGGCTCGCCGGCTTCTCGGTGCTGCCCCGCGACGAATAGCGGGGGGCGCGCGACTTGAACCCTCGGCCCCGCGGCCCAATCTCCCGGGTCTCCCCGACGCAGGAAGGATCGCCATGCAAGGTTTCGTCGCCGATATCGAGAAGCTCACCGTCGAGAACACCGACTTCCGGCGGGTGCTCTACACGGGCAAATACCTGCAGCTGGTGCTGATGACTCTCCAGCCCGGCGAGGAGATCGGCGCCGAGGTCCACGAGGACCACGACCAGTTCTTCCGCATCGAGAGCGGCTCGGGCGAGGTGCGGATCGACGGCAAGGCCACGCCGGTCAAGGACGACGACGCCGTCATCGTCCCGGCCGGGGCCCGGCACAACGTCGTCAACATCGGCGACAAACCACTGATGCTCTACACCCTCTACGGCCCGCCCGAGCACCGCGACGGCGTGGTCCACCGGACCAAGGCGGAGGCCGACGCCTCCGAAGAGCATTTCGACGGCAAGACCACCGAATAAGGTCCCGCGCATCCCGGTCATTGTCCGTTAGCTCTCTTTGGGGCAAGACTGGAACGAATGACGAACACCTTGATTCCAGTTGGGGCGACTCGCATCCTCGGTCTCGACCCCGGCCTGCGCCGCACCGGCTGGGGCGTGGTCGCGGCCGAGGGTTCGCGCCTGCGCTGGATCGCCCACGGCGTCGTGGCCCCGCCCGAGGCCGCCCCGTTCAGCGAACGGCTGCTGTTCCTGCTTGAGGCGGTGGGCGAGGTCTGCGCCGCCCACGCCTGCGACGAGGCCGCCATCGAGGAGGTCTTCGTCAACATGAACCCTTCTTCGACGCTCAAGCTGGGCCATGCCCGCGCCGCCGTCATGCTGGCCCCGGCCCGCCACGGTCTAAGCGTGGCGGAGTATTCGCCCAATCTGATCAAGAAGGCGGTGGTCGGCGCCGGCCACGCCGACAAGACCCAGATCGCCTTCATGGTGAAGCGGCTGCTGCCCTCCGCCGGTGACGTGAAGGCCGACGCCGCCGACGCCCTCGCCGTCGCCATCACCCACGCCCAGTTGAGGAAGCGCGCTCTTCTCAGTCCTCCCCTCTCGGGGGAGGGGGACCATGCGAAGCATGGTGGAGGGGGCCTGCGGCAAGCCGCGGCGGCCGGGGCCGGCCCCCTCCACCGCTTCGCGGTCCCCCTCCCCCGGAAGGGGAGGATCGCATCATGATCGGCCGGCTCAGAGGCGTGCTGGCCGAGGTCGAGCCCGACCACTGCCTGATCGACTGCGCCGGCGTCGGCTATGTCGTGGTCTGCGGCGCCCGCACCCTGCAGCGGCTCCCGGCCCCAGGCGACGAGGCGACGCTGCAGATCGAATCGACCTGGAACGCCGAGAGCGGTCCGCGCCTCTACGGCTTCCTGTCCCGCGACGAGCGGCGCGCCTTCCGCACCCTGACCGATATCCAGGGCGTCGGCCCCAAGGCCGCCCTGTCGGTGCTCGACGTCCTGCCCCCCGGCGAACTGGCCGCCGCCGTGGCCCGCGAAGACAAGGCCGCCGTGGCCCGCGCCAACGGCGTCGGCCCCAAGCTGGCCCTGCGCATCGTCACCGAACTGAAGGGCAAGCCGCTCGGCGACGTCTCCTTCACCCCCGCCGCCCCCGGCGTTCACGCCGAGCCGACGCCTGCGGTTCCCAGCGTCACCGGCGAGGCCATCTCGGCCCTGCTCGGTCTCGGCGTGGCCGAGGTCAACGCCCGCCGCGCCGTCGACCAGGCTCTGATCCGCCTCGGCGACGACGCCGACCTGTCGGCGGTGATCCGCGCGGCCCTGCAGGAGCTGGGGCGGTGATCCCCCTGTTCCGCTCATCCCCGCGAAGGCGGGGACCCAGTCCTTTGGGTGATGGAGCGTCTGGCATCGTCCACCGACCGGTTGTCCTGAGGCACGGGCGTCAAGCTGGACAGAACTGGGTCCCCGCCTTCGCGGGGATGAGCGGGTATGAGCATGACTGAGGACAGGCTGGTAGATCCCGCCCCCGCCCCCGGCGAAACCTACGACCGCGCCCTGCGCCCCCAGACCCTGTCCGAGTTCGTCGGTCAGGAGCAGGCCAAGGGCAATCTCAAGGTCTTCATCGACGCCGCCCGCGCCCGCAACGAGGCGCTCGACCACGTCCTGCTGCATGGCCCGCCCGGGCTCGGCAAGACCACCCTGGCCCAGATCGTCTCGCGCGAACTCGGCGTCGGTTTCCGCGCCACTTCCGGCCCGATCCTCGCCAAGGCCGGCGACCTCGCGGCCATCCTGACCAATCTCGAACCGCGCGACGTGCTGTTCATCGACGAGATCCACCGCCTCGCCCCGGCGGTCGAGGAGATCCTCTATCCGGCCATGGAGGATCACGTCCTCGACCTGATCATCGGCGAGGGGCCCTCGGCCCGCTCGGTGCGCATCGACCTGGCGCCCTTCACCCTCGTCGGCGCCACCACCCGCGCCGGCCTGCTCGCCACGCCGCTGCGCGACCGCTTCGGCATCCCGCTGCGGCTGGAATTCTACACCCCCGACGAGCTGGTGAAGGTGATCATGGGCGCGGCCCGCAAGATGGGCGCGCCCATCGCCGAGGACGGCGCGCGCGAGATCGCCTCCCGCTCGCGCGGCACGCCCCGCGTCGCCGGCCGCCTGCTGCGCCGGGTGCGCGACTTCGCCAGCGCCGACGGGGCGACCTCGATCGACCGCCTCGCCGCCGCCCGCGCGCTCAGCCGTCTGGAGATCGACGAGGCCGGGCTCGACGCCAACGACCGCCGCTTCCTCAAGGCCCTGATCGAGAACTACGGCGGCGGCCCCGTCGGCATGGACACCCTCGCCGCCGCCATCGCCGAGGCCCGCGACGCCGTCGAGGACGTCATCGAGCCCTATCTGCTGCAGCAGGGCTTCATCCAGCGCACGCCGCGCGGCCGCATGGCCTGCGCTCGCGCCTACGCCCACCTCGGCCTGACCGAACCGCCCCGTCCGCCGGAGCAGGGCGGGCTGTTCGGTTCAAAATAATCCGCTCATCCCGGCGAAAGCCGGGACCCAGTCCTGTCCAGCGAGACTCGGCGATTCAGGACGATCGTCCGGTCGGGTGACCCGGATCGGTCTGTCACCCAAAGATCTGGGTCCCGGCTTTCCGGGATGAGCGGATAAGGGCCCCTTCACCCCGCCCGCGAACCCCGTCATGTTCGCCCCCGAACGGAGAACGCATGCAGCCACGCAGGATCAGGGTCGAGCGGTTGATCGCAGTGCTGGGCGGCGCGGTGCTGATCCTCGGCGTCCTGCTGCTCTGGCTGGTCAGCCGCGACGGCGGTTTCGGCGGGCGGGAGCCGTCGCCGGAGGAGCGGGCCGGGGCCCAGCTGCGCGAACACGTCGGGCCGGGCGCGGTGGTGCGCTACACCGAGCGCGGCCGCCGCCGCGCCGTGTGCGGATACGTCTCGGCCGGCGACGACCTGGTCGTCTTCATCTCCCGCCCCAACCGCATCCTGCTTGAGACCGATCCGCTGAAGGCCGAGTTCGACGAGATGCTGCGCGACGTCTGCCCCGGCTTCCTGACCCGTCCTCCCGGCGCAAGGGGCGGCCAATGAGCGACCGTCCCACCGCCGGCCGCTTCGAAGGCCGCGAGCACCGCCTGCCGGTCCGCGTCTACTATGAGGACACCGACTTCACCGGCCTGGTCTATCATGGCGCCTACGTCCGCTTCTTCGAGCGCGGCCGGTCGGATGCCCTGCGCCTGATGGGAATCGGCCATTCCGAACTTCTGGACGGCGATCAGCCGATGGCCTTCGTCGTTTCAAAGCTGGCGGTCCACTATCTCAAGCCGGCCCGGATCGACGACGAACTCGTGGTCCGCACCCGCTACGAGGCCATCAAGGGGCCCCGGCTGCTGATCTCCCAGACCATCGCCCGCGGCTCCGACGATCTGTGCACGGCGCAGGTCGAAGCCGTCTGCATCCACATGGACGGCCGCCCGCGCCGGCCGACACGGCCGCTGGTCGACAAGGTGCGGCCGTGGCTGGCGGGCGAACCCTGACGACATTGCGAACCTGTCACGTGCAGTCAGGTGACGGTTCTGCCAGACCTCGCTAGACCCGGCTGAATCGCCACATATCCGCCACGCCGGTCCGGTGCAGAGGACGCGCGGACCAAATGAGGACGACCGAATGACCACCCCCGCCGAAGCATCGACGATGCTGAACCCCGTGGCCCTGTTTCTGGAGGCCGATCCGGTCGTGAAGGCGGTCATGATCGGCCTCGTTGTGGCCTCGCTGTGGTCCTGGGCGGTGATCATCGACAAGTTTGTCCGCTTCGCCGCCATGAACAGTCAGGCCTCGGCCTTCGAGAAGGCGGTCGGCTCGGGTCGTTCGCTGGAAGAGATCGCGGCGCAGGCGGGCCCCGACCCGGTACACCCGCTGCCGCGCATGCTGGTCATCGCCCTGGCCGACTGGCGCGAAGTCCGCACGCGCGGCCCGCTGACCGAAGGGCAGGGGAATATGCTGATGGCCCGTATCGACCGCGCGCTGGACAGCCTGATCGCCCGTGAGGGCCAGCGGATCGAGAACGGTCTCGGCGTGCTGTCGGTGGTCGCCACCGCCTCGCCCTTCATCGGCCTGTTCGGCACCGTCTGGGGGATCATGAACGCCTTCGGGGCCATCGCCGCCTCGGGCAACACCAACCTGGCCACCGTGGCCCCGGCCATTTCCGAGGCCCTGTTCGCCACCGCACTCGGCCTCGCCGCCGCCATCCCGGCCTACATGGCCTACAATAAATTCTCGATCGACGCGGGCAAGTTCACCGGCCGGCTCGAGAGCTTCGCCGACGATCTGCAGGCCGCCGTGGCCCGTCGCCTGGGCGCTCCGGCCAGCCCGCCGCCGCCCGCGGGCGACTTCAACCGCCGGGAGTTCTGAGCCATGGCTCTCGGAGGCGGCGGCGGCGCGGGCGGACACGTCCGGGGCCGCAGGCGGGCCCGCAAACGGCCCCTCAGCGAGATCAACGTCACGCCGCTGGTCGACGTGATGCTGGTGCTGCTGATCATCTTCATGATCTCGGCCCCGCTGCTCAGCGTGGCGGTGCCGGTCGAGCTTCCGAAGACCGAGGCGAGCGCCGTCGACTCCGCCAGCGAGCCCGTGGTCGTGACGGTGATGCAGGACGGCGAGATCTTCGTCGGCGAGAGCGCCGTCGCCTGGGAAGAGCTGATCCAGCGCGTCTCCGAAGCCGGCGGGCCCGACGCCCGGGACAATCCGGTCTCGGTCCGGGGCGATGGCCGCGCGCCCTATCAGGCGGTGGCGCGGGTCATGGCGCGTCTCTCGACGGCCGGCTTCACCAGGCTGAACCTGATCACCGACACCGCCGCCTCTTCCAGCGAGGAGGGCTGACCGCTTGGAGCGCCCCGCCCCGGCCCTGATCGGATCAGTCATCGTCCATGCGGCGGTCATCGGCGCCGTGGTGCTCGCCATGACGTTCGGCGGCGGTCGACCGGAGCGCCAGATCGTCCAGACCATCCCGGTCTCGATCCTGTCCGAGGATATGGTGCTGGCGGGTCCCGCCGACGCGCCGTCCCCGGAACCGGCCTCGGATGTCGAGGCCGCGCCGCCGCCCGAAGCCGTCGAGCCGCCGCCGCCGACTCCGACACCCGCCCCGACGCCGCGCCCGCCGGAGAAAGCCCCGGCTCCGCGCCCCGACACCCGCGCAACGCCGCCGCGCCCACCGGCCACCCCGCCGCCGGCGCAGAAGCGTGAAACGCCGCGTCCGCCTCGCGAGGAATCGCTCGATCTCGGCAAGCTGGCCGCCGAACGCCCGAACAACTCTCCGAACCGGGGCTCCCGGCCCCCTTCCGGCCAGCAGGCCACAGGCATACAGGGTCAGACCAGCGGCCCGGTGATCTCGTCGATGTTCGAGCAGGTCTATCCGAACTGGAACGTCTTCGTGGTCTGCGACATGGAGGGCGGCGACGACCTCCGCATCCAGTTCGACGTGACGCTGTCCGCCGACGGCCGCATCACCGATGGCCCCGACCTTGTCGGCGTCCGCGGCAATTCCGTCTACCAGGCCGCGACGGCCGAGGCCCTGCGCGCCCTGCGCGCCACAGCTCCCTTCGACGTTCCGAGGGACTTCACCGGCGGACGCTACCGCCCGACCTTCCTGACCGCGCGCGCCTGCCGGGGGCGCTGACGACATCTGATGACGCCTGAAAGTCGCCCCAATCGCAGCCATGCTGGCCTTCTACGACCGGTTCGGCGACAAGAACCGGCGGACGTCTCGAACTGTGGGAGCCCACCATGCGACTGAACCGACTACTGGCGAGCGTCACGGTCCTTGCGATGACGGTGACCGCCGCGACGGCTCAGACGCCCCCCGGCCAGCCCCGGTCGCAGGAACCGGAAGAGGTCATCATCGATCAGGGCGTGCTGCGCCCCTTCCAGATCGCCGTCGCCGATTTCGACGGCCGGAACGGCTCCGAACTGTCGCAGGTGATCCGCGCCGATCTGCGCCGATCGGGCTATTTCGAACCGTTGGATCCGGCCAGTTTCGTCGAGACCGGCCTGACCCTCGCCAACGCGCCCAACTTCCCGCAATGGACGTCGATCGGGGCCCAGGCGGTGCTGTATGGCTCCGTGACCCCGCGCCCCGACAACCGCTACGACTTCGGTTTCCGGCTCTACGACCCTTACCGCCAGTGCCAGCTGGCCTCCTACCGTTTCACCGCCACCCAGGAGCAGTGGCGCCGCATCGGGCACAAGATCGCCGACCTGGTCTATCAGCGCATGACCGGCGAGGCCGGCCTGTTCGACAGCCGTGTGCTGTTCGTGTCCGAAAGCGGCACCCAGCTGAACCGCCTGTCGCGCCTCGCCATCTCGGATCAGGACGGCTTCAACCCCGTCTATCTGACCGATGGCACAGAGATCATCATGTCGCCGCGGTTCTCGCTGAACGACCCCAACGAGATCACCTATGTGGCGCTCGGCAAGGACTACAGCCGCATCTACCTCAAAAATCTGTCGACCGGCCGTACCGAGTCGCTGGGCGAGTTCGACGGCCAGGTGCTGGCGCCGCGCTTCTCGAACGACGGCACCAAGATGGCCTTCTCCATCATCCGGGGCGGCAACACCGACGTCTATGTGATGGACCTGGCCAGCCGTCAGGTGCGCCGCCTGACCAATGATCCGGGCATCGACACTTCGCCCTCGTTCAGCCCGGACAACAACCAGATCGTCTTCACCTCCGACCGCTCCGGCTCGGCGCGGCTCTACGTCATGCGCGCCGACGGCTCGGGCCAGCGCCCGATCTCGCGCGGCGGCGGCCTCTACACCGCCCCGAACTGGAGCCCGCGCGGCGACCTGATCGCCTTCACCAAACAGGGCGGCGGCCGCTTCTCGACCGGCGTCATGAAGCCCGACGGCACCGGCGAGCGCATCCTGTCGTCCAGCTATTTCGAGGAGGGCCCCTCCTGGGCCCCGAACGGCCGCTACATCATGTTCGCGCGCCAGTCGCCGGGCGGCGACACCCGGCTGTGGACCGTCGACCTGTCGGGGCGGGTGGTCAGCCAGGCCGGATACGACGGTCGGGGCAGCGACCCCGCCTGGTCGCCGCTTCTGGACGAACAGCCCTCCAACCTCGGCGCCGGCGGGCCTGACAGTTGCTCCACCTGAACCCCGAGCGGAGCCATTCGGCTCAATTCCGCGTTATCCCGGGTGGCGAAGCCGCTGGCCCGACAGTACCCCAGTTTCACAGCAAAGCCTGAGGCCGAGGCCTCGACCTACGGAGATCCGCCATGATGAAGACCTCGACCCTCCTCCGTCTCGCCGCGGTCGGCGTGGCGGTCACCGCCATCGCCGCCTGCACCCCGCGTCGCCCCGTCGACGGCGCCGCCGGCGGACCCACGCCGCCGCCGGCATCCGGCCCGCAGTATCCGACCGCGCCCTCCGGCCCCGTCGATGGCGGCGCGCTCGGCGCATCCGTCCCCGGCTCGGAACAGGACTTCGTCGTCAACGTCGGCGATCGCATCTATTTCGATCTCGACAGCTATGAAGTCCGTCCCGACGCCTATCCGCGCCTCGACGCCCAGGTGGCGTGGCTGCAGCGCTATCCGCAGGTGACCGTCCGCATCGAGGGCAATGCCGACGAACGCGGCACCCGCGAATACAACCTCGCTCTCGGCGCCCGCCGGGCGGAGTCGGTGCGCACCTACCTGGTCCAGCGCGGCATCCCCGCCGCCCGCATCGACACCATCAGCTACGGCAAGGAGCGCCCGATCGCGGCCGGTTCGAACGAGGAAGCCTGGGCCCGCAACCGCAACGCCCACACCGCCATCGTCAGCGGCGCCACGCGCTGATCGACCGGCATCGTTGAACGGGGAGGGGGCGGCCGGTCATCGGCCGCCCCTTTCCTTTTGAGCGCCGGCGCGGCTAGATCGGCCCCTGTAGCGAGCGGGGGCGGGCAACATGGTGGACATCGACGCGGCGGGCGGCGCGGCCACGGGCGGCCTCCTCGCCGGCGCTATCGAGCGCCCCACGGGACACGCCGGCGACGCCGAGGGCAATTGCACGGACTGCGGCCAGCCGGTCGAAGGCCGTTTCTGCTCCAACTGCGGCCAGCCCACCCACGTCCACCGTTCGCTGCTGCATCTCGGCGAGGAGATGCTGCATGGCGTGCTGCATTTCGACGCCCGCATCTGGCGCACCCTGCCGCTGTTGGCCTTCAATCCGGGGCGTCTGACCCGGGAGTGGGTTCAGGGACGGCGCACCCGCTACGTCTCGCCGCTGGCGATGTTCCTGTTCACCGTCTTCCTGATGTTCTTCGTGTTCAGCTTCTCCGGTAGTCTCGAGCCGAACGTGACCACCACGATGACGCCCGCCGAGCGCGCCGCACTTTTGGAGAATCTGGAAGAGGCCCGGGCGAAGCTCGCCGAGGACCGCAGGGCTTCCGAAGCCCGCCCCGGATCGAATGCCCTGAAGCTGACGGCGCAGGCGCAGGGGACGATTGTCACCCAGCTGGAGACACGCCTCGGGATATCGTCTGAAGCCGCCGCCGCACGCACCGATGGCCTGGCGCCGGGCAGCTGGCAGGCCCAGATCCATGACGCGGTCACATCGGGCGATCTCAAGTTCAACACAGGCTCGAAGGGTCTGGACAAGACTCTGACCAAGAAGGCCCTCAACCCTGACCTGGCCCTCTACAAGATTCAGCAGACCGCCTATAAATTCAGCTTCCTGCTGATCCCCATCTCGATCCCGTTCGTGGCGCTGCTGTTCCTGTGGCGGCGGGGCTTCACCCTCTACGACCACGGCGTCTTCGTGCTCAATTCGCTGACGGCGATGTCGATCCTGATGATGCTGATCGTCATCCTCGGCCCGCTGTGGAGCGGCTTCGCCATTCTCGGCTCCGTGTTGTTCGCCTTCGGCGTTCCGGCCCACATGTTCGCACAGCTGAAGGGCGCCTACAGCCTGTCGTGGTTCTCGGCCGCGTGGCGCACCCTCGCCTTGATCATCTTCAGCAGCATCGCCTTCAGCCTGTTCATCCTCGCCATCATCACCCTGGGCCTGACGGGCTGACGCCTTGCGGCGGCCTCAAATCGGTGGGACGAAACAACCATGCCCAAGCTGCCCTCCGCCCTCCGTTCCAGGAACGCTCTCGTCACCGCCCTCGGCGTGATCCTGATCGCCGGCACGACCACCGTCGTGGCCCAGACTCAGCCGATGGAGCCGATCCAGTGGGACAAGCGTCGCCTTGACCAGCTGGACCGCAATGTCCGCCGCCTTGAGCGGGCCCTGACCCAGCGCAACGCCGCCGGTCAGCCTGTGATCATGGAGCCGGATCCTGAAGTCGTCGCCCTGACCGGTCGCGTCACCATCATGGACCGCCGGCTCAATGACCTCGAGGCCACCCTGCAGCGGGTCAACGCCGACCTCGAGCGCCTGACCTTCCAGCTCGACGAGACCACCCGCGACAACGCGGCCCTCGAGACGCGGGTCCGAACCGCCGAGACGCGGCTTCGCGACGTGGCCGCCGCCGCCGAACGCGAGGCCGAGCTGAACGCCCCGATCAGTTCGACGTCTCCGACCGGCGATGCGTCGCGCGATCTCGCCGCCGCCGCCCGGCTGGCCGCCTCCGACCCGGCCATGGGCGACCGCGCCCTGCAGACCGTGGCCCTGGCCTGGCCCGACACGCCCCAGGCCCGCGAGGCCAACGCCCGGCTCGGCGACCTGCGCGTCTCGGCCGGCGACAACGGCGGAGCCGTCGCCTTCTACGCCGCGGCCCTCGCGGGTTGGCCGACCACGCCTTGGGCCGGCGCCACCGTGCTGGAGCTGGCCACGGCGCTGAACGCCACCGACCGCAAGACCCAGGCCTGCACGGCGCTCGGCGAGTTCGACCGCCGCTACGCCGAAGCGGGCAGCGCCGCCCTGCGCACGCGGGCGGCGGGGCTGCGCGAGCGCTTCGAGTGCCCGGCCCGGAGAGGGGGCTGAACCCCACCGATCCGGCGTGGATCGCCCGCGTTCGCGAACGGCTGACCGCCCGCCTCGAAGCCGACAGCTCGCGCCCGCTGGTCCTGGCCCTCTCCGGCGGCGGCGATTCCGTCGCCCTGCTCGAGGTCGCCGCCGGCTGGGCCCGCGACCACGGCCGCCCCCTCCTCGCCCTGACCGTCGACCACGGCCTCAGCCCCGACAGCGCCCGCTGGACCGCCTTCGCCGAACAGGCCGCCCGCGCCGCCGGGGCCGACAGACGCGCTTTGTCGTGGACCGGGCCGAAGCCCGCTGCGGGCCTGCCCGCCGCCGCCCGCGCTGCCCGCCACCGCCTGATCGCCGGAGCCGCGCGCGAGGCCGGGGCCCGCGTGATCCTTTTCGCCCACACCGCCGACGATGTGGACGAGGGCGAGCTGATGCGGGCCGAAGGCTCGAGCCTCGGCCGCCTGCGCGACTGGGTCCCGTCCCCGGTCTGGCCCGAGGGCAGGGGGATGATGCTGCTCCGGCCGATGCTGGACGTGGGGCGAGCGGAGTTGCGCCAGTGGCTAGCGGAGCAGGGCAGGAACTGGATCGACGACCCTGCGAATGAAGACCTGAAATACGCCCGATCGAGAGCGCGCGCGTTCCTTCTCCCTGAGGGAGAAGGAGGGGCCCACGCCGCCAGGCGTGGGAGGATGAGGGGTTACGTTGCAGCCCGTCTTGCCGCCGGAACCCCTCACCCTCCCACGCGCCAGCCGGCGAGCGGGGATTGGTTCCCTCTCCCGTCCGGGGAGGGGACGTTCACCGTCGACCGCGCCATCTCCGCCCGCGCCCTCGCCGCCGTCCTCGTCTGCGCCGGCGGCGGCGACCGCCCGCCGCGCGGCGATCGCCTTGACCGCCTCCTGAACCGCCTGAGGACCGCCGAGACCTTCACCACAGTCCTCTGCGGCGCCCGCGTCGAGGCCGGTCCGGATCAAGTCCTCGTCACCCGCGAATCCGGCGAGTTCGCCCGCCGTCCCGCGCCGCCTCTGCCTCTCGCACCCGGCGTGGAGACCGTCTGGGACGGCCGCTGGGCAATCACGGCCGCAGAGCCCGGCTGGAGCGTCGTTCCCGCCGCTGGACGGATGGTCGCCCTGCCCGGGAGAGACCGGGCCCGGCTGAAGACCCTGCCGCCCGCCGCCCGCGGCGCCGCGCCTGTGCTGATCCGGAACGACGGAACTGCCCCGGTTCTTGCAGGAACCGCGGCCGTGGCGCGATCGCTAATCGAGGAGAGACTGGCGCTTGCGCTGGACCGAATGACGCATGAGACGGAACTGGAGCCGCGCGCGCATGGCGCAACGCCCCGGAACCACCTATTTTCTGACGCTGATATCACCGAAGAGGGGAGCGCACCGCGCTTCCAGGGATCGAGACGAGAATGAACCTTCGCAATCTGGCCATCTGGGGCGCCGTCATCCTGGGCGCGCTCGCCTTCTATGTGGCGGTAAACCGCGGCGGGCCCATCGCCACGCCCGGCCAGAAGGCGGATGCCGCCAAGCCCCGGGAGATGACCTACTCCCAGCTCCTCGCGGCGCGCGACGCCGGCGAGATCGAAGCCGTGGAGGTCAAGAACGAGAACCTCACCGTGCAGATGAAGGACGACCGGACGTTCACCGTCGTCACCACACTGCCCAACGCCGATCTGATCGAGAGTCTCAACGAGGCCGGCGCCGCGGTCGACGTCAAGAGCACGCGCCAGTCCGTCTGGGTCACGGCCCTGATCGGTCTGCTGCCCTTCATCCTGATCATCGGCCTGTGGATTCTGATCATGCGTCAGATGCAGGGCGGCGCGCGTGGGGCCATGGGCTTCGGCAAGTCCAAGGCCAAGCTGCTGACCGAGCATAAGGGCCGCAAGACCTTCGAGGACGTCGCCGGCGTCGACGAGGCCAAGGAAGAGCTGCAGGAGGTCGTCGACTTCCTCAAGGATCCGGGCAAGTTCCAGCGCCTCGGCGGCAAGATCCCGAAGGGCGCCCTGCTGGTCGGCCCTCCCGGCACCGGCAAGACCCTGCTGGCCCGCGCCGTCGCGGGCGAGGCGGGCGTGCCCTTCTTCTCCATCTCCGGCTCCGACTTCGTGGAGATGTTCGTCGGCGTCGGCGCCAGCCGCGTCCGCGACATGTTCGAACAGGCCAAGAAGAACGCCCCCTGCATCATCTTCATCGACGAGATCGACGCCGTGGGCCGTCACCGCGGCGCCGGCCTCGGCGGCGGCAATGACGAGCGCGAGCAGACCCTGAACCAGCTGCTGGTCGAGATGGACGGCTTCGAGGCCAATGAGGGCATCATCCTGATCGCCGCCACCAACCGTCCCGACGTGCTCGACCCCGCCCTGCTGCGTCCCGGCCGTTTCGACCGTCAGGTGGTGGTGCCCAACCCCGACGTCTCGGGCCGCGAGAAGATTCTCCGCGTCCACATGAAGGACGTGCCCCTCGCCGCCGACGTCAACGTCAAGACCATCGCCCGCGGCACGCCCGGCTTCTCCGGCGCCGACCTCGCCAATCTGGTCAACGAGGCGGCCCTGATGGCGGCCCGCAAGGACCGCCGCATGGTCACCCACCGCGACTTCGAGGACGCCAAGGACAAGGTCATGATGGGCGCCGAGCGCAAATCCATGGCCATGAACGAGGAAGAGAAGCGCCTCACCGCCTATCACGAGGCCGGCCACGCCATCGTCGCCATGAACGTCAAGATGGCCGACCCGGTGCACAAGGCCACCATCGTCCCGCGCGGCCGCGCCCTGGGCATGGTCATGCAGCTGCCGGAAGGCGACCGCTATTCGATGAAATACCAGCAGATGGTCGACCGCATCGCCATCATGGCCGGCGGCCGCGTCGCCGAGGAGATCATCTTCGGCAAGGAGAACATCACCTCGGGCGCCAGCTCCGACATTGAGCAAGCGACAAAACTGGCCCGCGCCATGGTCACCCGCTGGGGCTTCTCCGAGAAGCTCGGCACCGTGGCCTATGGCGAGAACCAGGAAGAGGTCTTCCTCGGCCACTCCGTGGCCCGCAGCCAGAACGTCTCGGAAGAGACCGCCCGGATCATCGACGTCGAGGTCCGCCGCATCGTCACCGAGGGCTGGGAGGCCGCCCGCAAGATCCTCACTGACAAGGCCGCGGATCACGAGGCCCTGTCCCAGGCCCTGCTCGAATACGAGACCCTGTCGGGTCAGGAGATCAAGGACTTGCTGGAGAAGGGGGTCGCTCCCAATCGCGACGAGAGCAACTTCCCCAACGCCGGCCCTTCGGTCTCGGTCCCGATCACCCCGGTCTCCGACGGCACAAGCGTGGAAGCCCCCTCGACGGTGCACTGACGCCAGGTCGGCGCGGCCTTTTTGAGCCCTTCCCCCTTGATGGGGGGAAGGGTTGGGATGGGGGTGAAGGCGGTCGGAGCAGACGGCTGCGACGGCGCTTCATCCCCCCTGCCATCGTCATCGGCGCAACCGCGCAGACCCCGGGACCCAGCGGCGCCGAAGGCGATCTGTTCAGGCAGGCTGTTTGATACGGCGGCGCTCCGGGCAGCTTCGCGCTCGCGCGCGCCGCTGGGTCCCGGGGTCTCGCTGCGCTCGCTCCCGGGATGACGAAAGAGGCAATTGCTGCGCTGCAAATCCGCCGCCAGCCATCATACTTTTCAGACCCAACCCGCTGATTTCCCGGCACATCGACTCTCCGTCAGCGTCACGAACCCGCCCCATGGCGGGGCGGGTGTAGGGTCGGGTCATCCCGTCGGTGGGGAGGGCGTCGGATCCACGTTCCTCGATGTCGGCGGGCTGTGGTCGAGCGATGAAGCCCGGGCGAAGGAAAGCTCGGGGGTCCTCGAGGGCAGGGATGGATCCTGCCCGCTTGCTCGCCGCGCGCCTTGAGGCGCGGTCAGATGGCCTCGCGATAGCGGGGGTAAGGCCGCCCCGTTCCGGTCTCAGCAATGAGCCCGGGGCGATCCGTCAAAGGCCCGGACGCAGGGCCGCCAAGCGGAGGGCGTGTGGAAAACGGCCACGCGGGGCAGTCTGTCTCGTCGAAACGGTAAAACACATTCGCATCCGGGCGAGGCCCGGCTGCCCCGCGCCCTCCCCAACCGCCTCCCAGGATGCGGCGTGCCATCGTGCGTCCGCCAACAAGTTTGCAATTCAAACAGGTCTATTGTAGATCGGCCCCATCAAGAGGGGAGAAACCCATGTCCGCCACCCACCAACCCGACCGCCTGCACGGTCTCGACGCCCTCAGGGGCGGCGCCCTGCTGCTCGGCGTCGTCCTGCACGCCTCGATGAGCTATCTGCCGATCCCGATCTGGCTGTTCCCCGACGAACAGACCTCGCCGGTCGCCTCGGTCGCCTTCTTCGCCATCCACATCTTCCGGATGACGACCTTCTTCCTGATCGCCGGCCTGTTCGCCCACCTGTTGCTGGGGCGTCGCGGGACCTGGGGCTTCATCAAGGACCGGCTGATGCGCATCGCCAATCCGCTCTTCGGCCTCTGGTGGGTCGTCTTCCCGGCGGTGATCGCCGTCATCGTCTGGAAGGCCGCGCTCGACAACGGCGGCGTCATCCCGACGGACGGCCCGCCGCCGCCGCCGCTGACGCTCGAGACCTTCCCCCTGCTGCACCTCTGGTTCCTCTGGGTGCTGCTGCTCTTCTACGCCGCCTTCCTGATCCTGCGGACGCCCTTCGCGATGGCGGACCGGGGCGGCGCCGTCGGTCGTCTGATGGATCGTCTGACCGGCGCGCTCGTCGGTCCGTGGAGCCCCGCCCTGATGGCCGCCCCGCTGGCCCTGGCGCTCTGGCTCACCCCCGACTGGATCCCCTTCTTCGGCATACCGACGCCGGACAAGGGCTTCGTCCCCAACCCCGCCGCCGTGGTCGCCTTCGGCTCCGCCTTCGGCCTCGGCGTCCTGCTCGACCGTCGGCGCGACCTGCTGGGCCGGATCGAGCGGCTGTGGCCCGTCTTCACCGTCATGGCGCTGGGCGCCGGTGCGGGAGCCCTGATGGTCTCGGGCGGTCCCGTTCCAACGCTGACGCCCGTCGCCGACCCCGACCTCAAGGCGGCGGCCGCCGCGCTTTACGCCTTCGCCGTCTTCGCCTCGACCTTCGCGGTCACGGCCCTGTCGCTGCGCTTTCTCTCCGGCTACAGCGCCGTCCGCCGCTACCTCGCCGACGCCTCCTACTGGGTCTACATCGTCCATCTGCCGCTGGTCATGGCGGGCGAGGTGTTGATGCTGGACGCGCCCCTGCCGTGGTGGGGCAAGCTGGGCGGCGTGGTGCTCGGGGTCATGGCCGTCAGCCTGCTCAGCTACGAACTGCTGATCCGGCACACCTTCATGGGCCGCTGGCTCAACGGCCGTCGCGTGCCGTGGCGCCGACCCCGCCAACCCGCCCTCGCGCCCGCCGAATAGCTTGCCAAGCCTGACCGGCTCGTCCACCCAATCCGGACGAGCCGGTTCCGGAGAATCGCCCCTATGTCCGCCAAGTCCGCCAGGCCCCGCCCGCATTCCCCCGAAGACGATCTCGCCTTCATGCGCTCGATCGTGGAAGGCGGCGGCCGGCCGCATCTCACGCTCGGCGTCGCCTATCTGGCCGGGGGCCTGCTCTACGGCCTGCAGTGCCTGTTCCACGTCGGACAGGCCACGGGCGTCATCCGCTGGCCCGACCTGGCCAACCTCGCCTTTGTCGTTGCGATCAGCCTCAGCTTCCTGATCGTCCTGACCTGGGCCATCCGGCGCGACCGGCGGGACGGCGTCGCCAGCACCCGCGGACCGATGGCCACCCGCACCCTCAACGCCGCCTTCAGCGCCACCGGCATGGCCAATCTGGCGGTGATCCTGATCTTCGGCTTCGGCGCCGCCCGCGATCAGGACTTCGCCGTCTGGCTCTACTATCCGGCGGTGATCTTCGCCCTGCAGGCGGCCGCCTGGTATGTCGCCTTCAGCCTCAAGCGCAAGCCGTGGATGCTGGCCTGCTCGGCCGGCGGCTGGCTCACCGCCGTGGCGCTGGGCCTGCTGGTGCGCCAGCCCGAGTGGTATCTCGGCGTCTGCACCGTGGCCCTGTTCACCCTCTTCGCCCTGCCGGGCTGGATCATGGTCCGCGACGCCCGCGCCGCCCGGACGGCGGGCTGACGCCATGGGACTGGCCGACCTCGGGCGGATCGACGACGTCATCCACGGCCGCATGCGGCTGGGGATCATGGTCTATCTCGCCGACGTCGACGCCGCCGACTTCACCGAGCTGAAGACCGTGCTCGAGGCCACCCAGGGCAATCTCTCGGTCCATCTCAAGAAGCTGGAGGAGGCGGGCTACGTCGCCATCGCCAAGAGCTTCGTCGCCAACAAGCCGCTGACCCGGGTCTCCATCACCCAGCAAGGCCGCCGCGCCTTCGCCGCCTATCTCGAAGCCATCGGCGCCCTGATCGGGGGCAAGGACTGATGCCCCGCCCGCAGGTCATGGGCATCGTCAACGTCACGCCGGACAGCTTCTCCGACGGCGGCCGCCTCGCCTCCGTCGAGGCCGCCGTCGCCCACGGCCTGCGGCTGGTCGAGCAGGGCGCCGACATCCTCGACATCGGCGGCGAAAGCACCCGGCCGGGGGCCGAGCCAGTCTCCGAAGCCGACGAAATCGCCCGCGTCGTGCCGGTGATCGAGGGCCTGCGTGCCCGTTGGCCGGGCCCGATCAGCATCGACACCATGAAGCCCGCCGTGGCCCGCGCCGCCGTCGCCGCCGGCGCGACGATATGGAACGACGTCTCGGCCCTCGGCTTTGCCCCCGACAGCGCCGCGGTCGCCGCCGACCTCGGCTGCGACGTGGTCCTGATGCATATGCAGGGCGAGCCGCGCACCATGCAGGCGGCGCCGCACTACGACGACGTGGTCGCCGAGGTCATCCGCTGGCTCCTCGCCCGCGCCGAAGCGGCCATGGCGGCCGGCGTCGCTCGCGAACGCATCTGGCTCGATCCCGGCATCGGCTTCGGCAAGACGGCGGATCACAACCTCGACCTGACGGCGAATCTCGGCCGGCTGGCCGCCCCCGGCTTCCCCGTCCTCTACGGGGCCAGCCGAAAGCGCACCATCCAGTCGATCGACCCGACGGCCGCCGATCCGACCGACCGTTTCGGCGGTTCCCTGACCCTCGCGCTGGAGGCCGCCCGCAACGGCGCCGCCATTCTCCGCGTCCACGACGTCCGCGAGACTGTCCAGGCTCTGGCGGTCCAGGCGGCGCTCCAGCGTTGGGAAGGATGATCCCGGTCTTGCCGAACCGGCCCGGATTGGCCATCCCGTGCCCATGACCTCGCCTTTCGGACGCGTCCTGATCATCGCCGGCTCCGATTCCGGAGGCGGAGCGGGAATCCAGGCCGACATCAAGGCCGTGACCGCCATGGGGGGCTATGCCGCCACCGCGATCACCGCCATCACCGTCCAGAACACCCTCGGCGTCCACGGCGTCCACCCGCTGCCGCTCGACCTGATCGAGGCCCAGGCGCGGGCGGTGCTGGACGACATCGGCGCCGACGCGATCAAGACCGGCATGCTCGGCGCCACCGACGTGGTCGAACGCGTCGCCGGCATCCTCGACACCTGCGACGCGCCCGCCGTGGTCGACCCGGTGATGATCGCCAAGGGCGGTCATCCGCTCCTCCCCGACGAGGCGGTGCAGGCCGTGCGCAGTCTGATGGTCCCCCGCGCCGCCCTGCTGACTCCCAATGCGCCTGAGGCCGAGGCCCTGACCGGGATCCCCGTCGCCGACCTCGACGGCCAGCGCCGCGCCGGGGAGGCCCTGCTGGCCATGGGCGCCCGCGCCGTGCTGATGAAGGGCGGCCATGTCCCGGGCGACACGGTGATCGATCTGCTGCTGACCGCGACCGGCGAAACCCTGCTGGAGGGGCCCCGCGTCGACACCCGCCACACCCACGGCACCGGCTGCACCCTGGCCAGCGCCTGCGCCGCCGGACTGGCCAGGGGCCTGCCGCTGGAGGCCGCCGTGGCCGAAGCCTGGGCCTATGTCGCCGAGGCCATCCGGCGCGCGCCGGGGCTGGGGCAGGGGCATGGCCCGCTCGACCACGGCTGGCCGCTGAGGGACGCGAAGTGAGCGATCTCGAGACGCGCCTGACCGGGATCGTCCGCGCCGACCCCGGCCTGATGCAGGTTCTGACCACGGTGCGGGGCCTCGGCTTGAACGACTGGCGCATCTTCTCCGGCGCCGTCTATCAGAGCGTCTGGAACGCCGTCACCGGCCGCCCCGCCGGCTACGGCATCCGCGACTACGACCTCGGCTATTTCGATCCCGATGTCTCATGGGACGCGGAAGACGCGGTCATCAAGCGCGTCGCCGCCGCCTTCGAGCCGCCCGTCCGGGAGATGGTCGAGGTCCGTAACCAGGCCCGCGTCCACCTGTGGTTCCAGGGCAGGTTCGGCGAACCCTACGAAGCCCTGACCGAAACCGACGAGGCGCTGGCCCGCTTCGTCGCCCCGGCCTTCGCCGTCGGCGTGCGGCTGGAGGCCGACGACACGATCAGCGTCGCCGCGCCGTTCGGACTGAAGGATGTGTTCTCGCTCACAATTCGGCCCAATCCGCATCGTCCTCTGGCCAAGGGCTGGGACAAGGCGGTCGCGAATGCGACGGCGCGATGGCCCGAGTTGAGGGTGGTGAAATGATCCTGCTGTCTCTTCTGGCGAGCGCTCTTCTCGGTCAGACCTCTCCCGCCGGGTGTCTCCAGCCTGACGCCGCCATGCTGGCCCTGCCGCTGCACGACTTCGACCAGACTCCCGCCGGATGGCGTTCGCTCGACGCAGAGGGCTGCGAGGCGGTCGGGGCGGACGCCATTGCCCGCTACCGCGAGCTCAATCGGGAAGCCTTGGCGAACGAGGACCTTGGGACACTCATCTGGCACGAGGGGCAGTTGCGGGCCGCCGCCGGGCAGATGGATGCGGCCATCATCCTGATGCTCGCAGGTCGGGACGAAGAGTCCGACGCCATCCAGCCCTATGTCGACGCCACAGTGGCTTTCCTGCAGCGCGATCGTGAGGCGTTGCTGGCCGCCCGGGAGCGGCTGCTGGCTCTGCCGGTCCCGGAGTATTTCGCCGCGGCTCTCGAACGCTACAGGGTCAACTATCCGGATCACCCGCCCCCGACCTGGCCGCTCAACCGCGACAAGGTCGAAGGCTTCGTGGCCTGTTTCGACCGTCCCTACCGCGAGGCCTACAACTGCGACGCCGAGGGATACGCGCAATGAGGCAATGGACGATCGACGCTTTCGCCTCCGCTCCCTTCCGGGGCAACCCCGCCTGCGTGGTCGAGCCCTTCGAGCGCTGGCCGTCCGACGACTGGATGCAGGCTCTCGCGAAAGAGAACAATCAGGCCGAGACCGCCTTCCTGCTGCGCACGCCGGATCCGGCCCGGTTCGGCCTGCGCTGGTTCACGCCGGGACGCGAGGTCGACCTGTGCGGCCACGCCACCCTCGGCTCCGCCCATGTGCTGATGAACGAACTGGAGGTCGAGGCGGAGGCCCTGACCTTCGACAGCCGCTCGGGTCCGCTGATCGTGCGCCGCGCCGGCGACGGCTACGAGATGGACTTCCCCGCCGATCCGCCGCGCCGCACCGGCCCGGTCGCCGGTCTCGCCGAAGCCTTGGGTGTCGAACCCGTCGAGGTCTGGGCCGGCCGCTATCTGGTCGCCGTCCTCGCCGATGCGGAGACGGTGCGGACGCTCCGCCCCGATATCCCCGCCCTTGCGGCGCTGCAGGGCGAGGCCGGGGAGGCGGGCGAGGTCATCGTTTGCGCCGCCGCCGACGCCGGCGACGATGTCGATGTCGTCGATCGCTTCTTCGCGCCGGGCTGCGGCGTCGACGAGGATCCCGCCACCGGCTCGGCACACTGCATCCTCGGCCCCCTCTACGCCGACCGGCTGGGCCGTCCCAACGTGCGCTTCCGCCAGGTCTTCCCCGGCCGCGGCGGCGACATCCAGACCGAGACGTGCGGCGATCGCGTCCTGCTGCGCGGCAGGGCGGTCACCGTCATCGAGAGCCGCCTGCGTCTCGCGCCATAGAAAAGGGGCGCCGCCCTTGCGGACGGCGCCCCTCGGACCTTTCGGGGAGGAAAGGTCGGCCGTTACCAGCGACGATTGTCGCGGTCGCGGCGTTCGATGCGGACCTGCACGGCCAGACGATCATAGCGGCGGTCAAGATCGCTACGTTCCCAACGGGTCAGGCCGCCGCGCATATAGTTGCGCTCCAGGCGGATCAGGCTGTTGAGCTGGACCTGCAGCCGGCTCGCCTCGCGGCGGCTCAGCGAGCCGTTGCGGAGGCCGACGTCGATGCGGCGGTCGAGCTGGTATTTGCGCTGGGCGATCGACTGCCAACGGCCGTGATTTTCGTGACGGTCGCCACGATCGTAGCGGTCATCGCGGTCGCCACGGTCGGACCGGTCGCGGTCGTTCCGCTCGTAGCGGTCGTGGCGATCGTAGTTCTGGGCCGCGGCCGGCACCGCGACGGACGCCGCGGCGATGGCCAGTACGGGGATGAGGGCTTTCTTCATCATCGTCTTTATCCTTCGCGTTCGACGCGGCCGGGCTGGCTGCGTTGATACGAAGAAGAGCAGCTTCCGTCTGAGCCCGATCTGAACGGCTTGGGTCAGCTTGCGTTCATCTCGAGGGCCCCGCATTCATGCGCGCCATCAAGCCGCCTTTGCGACGGAACGAGGGGCAGCGGAACGGTGAAATATGACTACACTCGCCGTTCAGCCATCGTTCAGAGCCTGGGGCCTAGACCGTCGCCCATGACCCGGATGCCCGTATACATCCTCGCCGCCGTTCTCGCCGCCGCGCCCCTGTCCGCCGCGGCGCAGGATCGTGGCGACCGCGCCGAAGCCCGGCAGGATCGTCGCGGCGGCGACGCCCAGGAACGCGGCGAGCGTGGCGATAGCGACCGTGCGCGCGAGCGGCCGTCCCGTGAACGGCCGGACGAGTCGCCCCGCGTCAGTGTGGGCGCAGCGGTTCAACGCGCCTCGGCGGGCCGGCCGGGGCGCTTCCTCGGCGCCAGCAATCGCGGCGACACGATCGTGGTCCGTTGGGAGTATCCAGGCGGCCGTGTCGCGGACATCATGGTGGACGGCCGCACCGGCCGGGTGATCGGAGAACGCTGAATGCGCGTGCTGCTAGTCGAGGATGACGCGGACCTGTCGCGCCAGCTGAAGGGCGCCCTGTCCGACGCCGGATATGCTGTGGATCATGCCGCCGACGGGGAGGAGGCTCACTTCCTCGGCGACACTGAGCCCTATGATGTGGTCGTGCTGGACCTGGGTTTGCCCAAGATCGACGGCGTATCGGTGCTGGAGCGCTGGCGTCGTGACGGCAAGACCACGCCTGTGCTGATCCTGACCGCCCGGGGCGCATGGTCGGACAAGGTTTCGGGGTTCGACGCCGGCGCCGACGACTATCTGACCAAGCCCTTCCACACCGAGGAGCTTTTGGCCCGCTTGCGCGCGTTGCTGCGCCGTTCGGCCGGCATCGCCTCGTCGACCCTGTCGTGCGGGGGCCTGCGGCTGGATCCCCGCGCCGCCCGAGCCAGCGTCAATGGCGAGCCCCTGCGCTTGACCTCGCTCGAATACCGCTTGTTGCACTATCTGATGATGCATCAGGGCCGGGTGATCAGCCGCACCGAACTGGTCGAACACCTCTACGATCAAGACTTCGATCGGGATTCCAACACCATCGAGGTCTTCGTCGGCCGTCTGCGCAAGAAAATTGGTCCTGACCGGATCGAGACCGTGCGCGGCCTCGGCTACCGGCTGACCTCCCTGCCCGGGGAGAGCGACGAGACGTGACCGACGGCGCGGGGGGGGCAGTCGACGCCAGGGCGGCCCATGCGCCGCGCAACTGGGGCCGCTGGTTCGGTCGCCCCGGCCGCAGCCTGACGCGGCGTCTGATCTGGCTGGCCTCCGCCTGGATCGTGCTCGCCCTCGTCCTGGCCGGCTGGGCCCTGACCAATCAGTACCAGGAATCGGCCCTTCGCCGGCTCGGCCACATGCTCTCCGCCACCATCGACGAGGTGGTCCTCGCGACCAACGCCGCGCCGGACGGGTCGGTGACCGTCTACGACGTTCGCGACGACCAGACGCTCCGCGCACTGTCGGGAAAATACTGGGCGGTGGCCGAACCCGGCGCCGACGGCCGCTTGCGCATCCTCGTCCGGTCTCCTTCGCTGGCAGGCGAGAGTCTGACGATCCCCGGCGAACTTCCGGACCGCCTCCGGGCCGCCCGCGGCGCCACTATCAGCTACAACGACCCGGACGGTCTGCGCCGTGGCGGGGAAGGACCGCTGGGCGTGCCCCTCCGCGTCGCCGCCAGCATGAAGCAGCTTCCCGGCCGACCGGAACCCGTGGTCTTCCTGGCGGGCATCGACCGCTCGAATATCGACAGCGACACACGGCAGTTCGCGACCTTCACCTGGACGGCCCTGCTAATCCTCGGCCTCGGCCTGGTGATCGCCGTCTTCCTGCAGGTGCAGATCGGTCTGCGCCCGCTCTACGCCCTGCGCAACGAGATCGCCGATGTCCGCAAGGGCAGGGCGGCGCGGATCGCCCGAAGCTATCCCCTCGAGATCCAGCCCCTCGCCGAACAGGTCAACCGCCTGCTCGACCACAATCAGGAGACGGTGGAACGTCAACGGACCCACGTCGGCAACCTGGCCCACGCCCTGAAGACGCCGCTCTCCGTCATGCTCGCCGAGGCCGGCTCGCAAAAGGGGCCCTTGCCGGACCTGGTGCGGCGCCAGACCGAGGTGATGAAGGCCCAGGTCGACCATCACCTGCGCCGCGCCCGCGCCGCCGCCCGCGCCCAGCTGCTGGGCGAGGTCACGCCCATCGAGCCTGTGCTGGACGAGATGGCGGTGATGCTGGAGCGGGTGTTCGAGGAGAAGGGCGTGGTCATCGACTGGCGCGCGCCCGACGGTCTGGCCTTCCGGGGCGAGCGTCAGGATCTGCAGGAGTTGCTCGGCAACCTGATGGAGAACGCCTGCAAATGGGCGAAACGCCGCGTCAGGGTCTCAGCCGGAGCGACCGGACTGGGCCAGATGGTGGTGGTGGTCGAGGACGACGGCCCCGGCTTGCCCGAAGATCAGCGCGAAGCGGCCCTGCAACGCGGCTCGCGGATGGACGAGACCACGCCCGGGTCCGGCCTCGGCCTCTCCATCGTGGTCGAGCTGACCCGCGCCTACGGCGGCCGCATCTCGCTGGCGGACAGCGAGCTGGGCGGCCTGAAGGCCATGTTGGAACTCCCCGCCGCCGAGGCCTGAATATTCTCCGGATAGCGGATGTTAACCCTGTCCCCGGCACGATGGGGGTGGCCGGCCGCGTGACCGGTCGCAAGGGGTTTGAATGTCCGGGCTGTCCGTCGCCCATCGCGTCGCGCTGGCCGCTCTGATCGAGCAGGCCTCCGACGCCACGCTGACGAAGCTTTCGTCGGCGGCCGTCGCCCTTCCGGGAGCGCGCGCGCTGGAGCTTGCCGACATGCTTGCGGCGGAGGTTCTGGACCGCAAGCGCCGCCGCCTGGTGATGGCGCCTCTGATGCCGATGTTCAGGCCGCGCGCCGACGGCATCGAGGCGATGACCTTCCCGCCCGCCGTGCTGCCGCGCCTGTGGAAGGCCGGATCGGGGCGCGAGCCGGCCCTGTTGCCACGGCTCGACGAGGATGACCCACGAGCCGCGGCCGTCGCCGACCGCATCTGCCTGGCCGCCGCCGCCGCGGTGCGCGACCGTCCCGACCTGATCTGGCCGCCAAGGCTGGAGCCGGAACGTCGCGAGCAGGGTCTGGCCGACCTCGCCGCCTGTCTCGACCTGGCTCATCTCGCCCGGCGCGGCCTGCCCTCGATCGAGGTCTGGCTCAAGCGCCCGGACGGCGACCAGATCGCCGAGCTGCGCCTGCTCATCAAGGATTGCGCGGCCATCCATCTCGACGGGGCCCAGCGCGTCCTGGAGATGCTGTTCTCGCACCTCGACGACGCCGTCCTGATCCTGCGCATCATCACCCAGAGTTCCTGCTCGTCGGGGCAAGAGGGCTTCCTCAGCTCATCGGAACTGTCCGGCTTCGTCGAGCGGCTGATCGCCGGCGTCGAGACCCGGGTGGCCCGGATCGGGGCCTTCCGCCCAGGCTCCGACCTCGCCAACGTGGATCTGGTCATTGAGGACCTCACCTGGTGCGCCAATGTGCTCAACGAGCTGGACGTCACCCTGACCCTCAATCCGCTCAGCGTCTGGGGCAAGTCGGTGCGCGACGCGCGGGTTAGCCTCGCCGGTCAGCTATCGGCGTTCCTGCGCGCCGCCGACCGGGCCGTCGACAAGGCCCTGCCGCTGGAACGGGTCCAGATCGCCGGGCGCATGACCCGCCAGTCGCCGCGACTGACCGCGCCGGTCCAGGGCGAGGCGGTCCAGGCGGTCCGCCACCTGCTGAAACTGGTGGGCGCCGTGCGCGGCCCCGCCTCGATCTTCGGCGCCGAGTCCGATCGCAAGAAGCTGGTGGAGTCGCTGACGGACCGGCTGACCGACTACGCCGACCAGGCCCTGCTGACCGTCAACGACGGCGAGGCGGAGGACGAGGTCAACGCCCTGCGGCTGGTTGAGCTCGCCGCCCGCTGTCTTGATCTGGTCGATGCGCGCGACGCCGCTCGCACAGTGCGTCGCCGCGCCGCAGTGGCTGGCGCCGCCGGGAACGGGTCGAAACCCTCGTCGCGGGCCGCCTGATCGGCTACATCGCCCTGCGATGACGATGTTCTGGATCCTGACGGCCCTGATGGCCGCGCTCGCGGCCATGCTGGTGCTCGCCGGCGCCCGTCGTGGCGCGGACGCGGGCGAGCTCGTCAGGTCCGCCGCCGCCGCCGAGCTGTCGGAACTGGATCGCCTCAAGGCCCGCGGCCTGCTGGACGAGGCCGGCTGGACCGCAGCCCGGGCCGAGGCCGGCCGTCGCATCCTGTCGGCCAGCCGTGAGACGGCGCCGGTCGTCGCCACCCCCTTGGACCGGGTCTGGGTGCTCGCCGGGATTTTCGTCGCCGTCGCCGGCGCCGTGGGTCTCTACATGACGACCGCCGCCCCCGGCCTGCCGGACCAGCCCTACGAGCGCCGGGTCGACGAATGGGCGACGCAGCTGGACACGCTTGAGCCGCCCCAGATCGCCGCCGTCGTCGCGCGGGTGGTCGAGGAGCGTCCAGACGACCATCAGGCCCTGACCATGCTAGGGGCCGCGCGCTTCGAAGCGGGGGATCCGATCGGAGCGGTGTCCGCCTTCCGGCGGGCGGTCGCGGTTCAGCCGGAGGATGCCCAGAGCTGGGCGCGCCTCGGGGAGAGCCTCGTCCGCGCCAATGGCGGCGGGGTCGACGGGGACGCGGAGGCCGCCTTCCGTCAGGCGCTGGAGCGGGACCCCGGCCAGCTCGGGGCGCGCTACTTCCTCGGTGAGGCGGCCCTGGCGCGTGGAGACGCCGCCACGGTTCGCGAGATGTGGCTGCCGTTGATCGCCGCGCTCGATCCCGCCGATCCCCGTCGCGCCGAGCTCGAGTCCCGCCTGCCGCCCGCCGGAGGCGCCCGATGAACTGGCTGCCGAAATCCCCCAAGGCGCGCCGCCGCCTGTGGGTCGTGGCCGCCGTGGCGCCGGTGCTGGCCTTGGCCGTGGGCCTGTCGCTCTACGCCATGCGCGACAGCGTGACCTTCTTCTTCTCCCCCTCCGAGGCGACTCCCGAAGCCGCTCCCGCCGGCCGAGTGGTCCGGCTGGGGGGCCTCGTCGAGACCGGCAGCGTCGTAAGGAACGGCTCGGGTCAGGTCGCCTTCGCCGTCACCGACAACGTGGCGACCACCCGCGTGGTCTATCAGGGCGACCTGCCCGATCTGTTCGCCGAAGGGGAGGGCGTGGTGGCGCAGGGCGTCTTCCTGCCCGACCGCAGCTTCCGCGCCACCCAGGTGCTGGCAAAGCACGACGAACAGTACATGCCGCGCGAGGTCGCCGAGAGCCTCAAGGCCAAAGGCGAGTGGCGGCCTTCAACCAGCGCAACGGCCGCTCCGTGATCATCGAAACGGGCGCCTTCGCCCTTATCCTCGCCTTCGCCCTGGCGGTGCTGCAGACGGGTCTGGCGGTGGCCGGACGGCTGCGCCGCAGCCCGGTTCTCGCGGGCGCCGCCACCGGCGCCGCCATAGGCTCGGCCGTGGCCGTGGCCGTGGCCTTCGCCGCCCTGATTTACGCCTTCACGGTTTCGGACTTCTCGGTCGCTAACGTCGCGTCCAACAGCCACACCGACAAGCCGATGCTCTACAAGGTGGCCGGCGCGTGGGGCAGCCACGAGGGTTCGCTGGTTCTGTGGTGCCTGGTGATGACCGGCTTCGGCGCGCTGCTCGCCCGGGCCCGCAACCTGCCCTTCGGCCTGAAGACTTCGGCTGTGGCGGCTCAGGGGTTTCTCGGCGTGCTGTTCCTCGCCTTCGCGGTCTTCACCTCCAACCCGTTCGCACGGCTGAACCCCCCTCCGTTCCAGGGGGCCTCCCTGAACCCCCTGCTGCAGGACCCCGCGCTCGCCTTCCATCCGCCGCTGCTCTACGCCGGCTACGTCGGCTTCTCGGTCTGTTTCTCGCTGGCGGTGGCCGCCCTGATCGAGGGCCGGGCCAACTCGGCTTTCTGGCCGGCCTGGGGGCGCTGGGTGCGGCCGTGGGCGCTGGCCAGCTGGGCCTTCCTGACCGTCGGCATCGCCCTGGGCGCCTTCTGGGCCTATTACGAGCTCGGCTGGGGCGGCTGGTGGTTCTGGGATCCGGTCGAGAACGCCAGCTTCATGCCATGGCTGGCCGGGGCGGCCCTGCTGCACTCGGCCGTGGTCACCGAGCGGCGCGGGGCGCTGGCCGGCTGGACCACCTTCCTCGCCCTGCTGGCCTTCACCTTCTCCATGCTCGGGGCCTTCCTCGTCCGCTCCGGCGTGCTGACCAGCGTCCACGCCTTCGCTGTCGATCCGGAGCGCGGACTGATGCTGCTGGCCATCCTCGGCCTGACCGGCGGCCTCGCCTTCGGTCTCTTCGCCCTCCGCGCGCCGCAGCTGAAGGGCGGCGGCATGTTCGCCCCGGTCAGCCGCGAGGGCGCGTTGGTGCTCAACAATCTGTTCCTGACCGCCGCCTGCGCCACCGTCCTGCTCGGCACCCTCTATCCGTTGATCCTCGAGGCGGTGAACGGCTCGACCATCTCTGTCGGCCCGCCCTATTTCGCCCTGACCTTCGTGCCGCTGATGGCCGTAGCGTTCCTGATCCTGCCCGCCGGGCCGCTGCTGGCGTGGAAGCGCGGCGACCTGCCGGGCGTGCTGCAGCGGCTGGCCGTCGCCGCCGGTCTCGCGGTCCTGCTGGCGCTGATCGCCTGGGCGATGTTCGAGCCGCGCAAGGCCCTGTCGGCGGCCGGGGTCGGCCTCGGCGCCTGGCTGATCCTCGGCGCCCTGTCCGAGACCGCCGAGCGCATCCGCCTGTTCCGGATCCCGGCCGCCGAGAGCCTGCGCCGCGCCAGGGGCCTGCCGCTGGGCGCCTGGGGGACGACCCTGGCCCACGCCGGGCTGGGCGTCTTCGTGCTCGGGGCGGTGGTCGAGACCGGCTACCGCGTCGAGGCCGCCCGTCCGATCGCCCTCGGTCAGGTGGTCGAGGCCGGGCCGTGGACCGTTCGGCTCGACGACGTGCGGGTAGTCGAGGGCCCCAACTATCTCGCCGAACAGGGCCGGTTCACCGTCACCCTGCGCTCCGGCGCTGCGCCGCGCGCGATCACCGCCGAGCGCCGCTTCTTCCCGGCCGGCGGTCAGACCACCACCGAGGTCGGCCTCGACTTCCGCGGCCTCGACGACGTCTACGTCGTGCTCGGCGAGCGCGGCCGGACCGAGGCCGGCGAACCCGCCTGGAACGTCCGCGTCTGGTGGAATCCGTGGGCGCGGCTGATCTTCCTCGGTCCGGCCCTGATGGCCCTTGGCGGGGTGCTGTCGTTGATGGATCGGCGCCTGCGGCTCGGCCTCGGTCAGCGAAAGGCGGCGGCATGACGCGGACGCTGCTGATCGCGGTCGCCGTCCTCGGCCTGATCGCCGCCCCCGCGGCCGCTCAGGAGCCGCCGCCCGCGCCCGACCGGCCGCTGCCCGACGCCGCCCAGGAAGCCCGCGCCCAGGCCCTGTTCGACGACATCCGCTGCGTCGTCTGCCAGCACGAGGCCATCGCCGACAGCCCGGCGGTCATCGCCGCCGACATGCGCCAGCTGGTCCGCGAACAGGTCGCCGCCGGCCGCACCGACGCCCAGATCGAGCAGGATCTGGTTCGCCGCTACGGCGATTTCGTGCTGTTCAAGCCGCCCGTCCGGTTCGGCACCTTCCTGCTCTGGTTCGGGCCGGTGGGCCTGATGGCGGCGGTTCTGGCCTTGCTCCTGCTGCGTTCGCGCGGCCGTCGCACCGAGGCCGCGCCCCTGACGGCCGAGGAGGAGGCGCGGCTGGCGCATATCGTCGCCGGGGACGAACTTCGCCCCGATCCTGACGCAAAGCCGTCTGACCACTAGAACCGCACGGACCCATCCTCGCGTCCCGGCGTTGGCTCAACGAGCCTGCGCCCTATATTGACGGAACTGACCGGGCCTCTGCGCCCGCCGAAAGGAACGTACGAAACCCGATGATGAAGCGTAAGGAATTCATGCTGGGGGCCACGTTCGGCCTGGTTCTCGCGGCCGGCGCCACCGCCGGCGGCGTCATCGACTGGCCGACCGCCAACGCGGGCCCCATCGCCGGCAAGTCCGGTCGCCTGACTGCTCACGCCGGCGCCGCCGGCCTTTTCGCCCCCCCGCAAGGCGCCCCCCTCAGCTTCGCCGACATCTTCCAGCAGGTCGCGCCGGCGGTGGTGCAGATCGATGTCGAGGCCCCGCTCGAACGGCCTCCGGGCGGGGTGCTCCAGGTTCCGGGTCTTCCGTTCGGCATCCCTGTGCCCCAGCCCGAAGAGGGCGAGGAACCGCTGACCACACAAGGCGCCGGCTCGGGATTTTTCATCTCCGACCAAGGCTACATCGTCACCAATAACCACGTCGTGGCCAACGCGACAGAGATCCGCGTGACCCTGTCCGACGGTCGTGAACTCGAGGCCACGCTCGTTGGTCGCGATGTCGACACAGATCTCGCCGTTATCAAGGTGCAGGGCTCGGACTTCCCCTTCGTCTCCTTCGAGGAGCAGGCCCAACCCCGCGTCGGCGACTGGGTCATCGCGGTCGGCAATCCGTTCGGCCTCGGCGGCACGGCCACGGCCGGCATCGTCTCGGCCACGGGCCGGAGCCTGCCGCAAGCCAATGACAACCCTTACACGGACTTCCTGCAGATCGACGCCGCCATCAATCGCGGCAACTCCGGCGGTCCGACCTTCGACATCTACGGTCGCGTGATCGGCGTGAACTCCGCCATCTTCTCCACCACCGGCGGCTCGGTCGGCGTCGGCTTCGCCATTCCGGCCTCGATCGCCAAGGAGGTCACCACCAGCCTGATGCGCGGCGAGCCGATCAAGCGCGGCTATCTCGGGGCCAAGATAGAAAACGTGTCCGAAGATATGCGGGTTTCGCTCGGTCTTCCCGAGGATTTCGAGGCCGCCTTCATCAACGAAGTGACCCCTGATGCGCCGGCGGATCGCGCTGGCCTGCGAAGTGGCGACATTGTCACCAGCCTGAACGGAGAGAAGGTCGAAAGCTCGACAGAACTCACCCGTTTGGTCGGCGCGGCCCGCCCCGGCGACATCCTGCGCCTCGAGATCCTTCGCGAAGGCCGCAGACAGACGATCGAGGTCCGTTCGGGAACCCGCCCGGCCGACATCTATGCGGAGCAGAGTGGGCCGCCGGCCGGGACAGAGGAAGCGCCGAAGACGGGTGCGGCGGCTGGCGAGGTCGTCGAGGGTCTGGCGCTCGCCCCGCTTACGGCCGCAGCCCGCAGCCGCCTCGACTTGCCGCCCCGGATCGAGGGCCTCCTCATCAACGGCGTCGCGCCGAACTCGCGAGCCGCCCGTGACGGGTTCCAGCCCGGCATGGTGATCATGCAGGCAAACAGTCGGCCGGTGCAGACGGTCGCCGACCTCCGCAGCGCCGTCGACGCCGTTCGGCAGGCGGGTCGTTCGGGAATCCTGCTTCTCGTCCGCACCTCGAACGGCAATTCAGCAGTCGTCCTCCCGCTCTCGCGCGAGTAAACGGACCTGACAAAGCGGTAACTGCCCCCATCGCCGCCGATGCGCTAACATCGGCGGCGATTCCGCATCTGAGGGCTGATTCCATGCGCATCCTGGTGGTCGAAGACGACGCCGAAGCCGCGACCGCCATGGTCCGCGGGCTGACCGAGGCCGGTCACGAGCCGACCCACGCCGTCGACGGCGCCTTCGGCCTGCTGGAGGCCCAGAAGGGCGGCTACGACGTCTATGTGGTCGACCGGATGATGCCGCGCCTCGACGGCATCGGCATGGTCGAGACCCTGCGCAAGGACGGCGACCAGACCCCGGTCCTGTTCCTGTCGGCCATGGGCGAGGTTGACGACCGCGTCGCGGGCCTCAAGGCCGGGGCCGACGACTATCTGGTCAAGCCCTACGCCTTCTCCGAACTGATCGCCCGGGTCGAGGCCCTGTCCCGCCGCCGCGAGACCGGCTCGGTCGCCACCATGCTCAAGGTCGGCGATCTCGAGATGAACCTGATCGCCCGCACCGTGCACCGCGGCGGCCAGGAGATCGACCTGCAGCCCCGCGAGTTCCAGCTGCTCGAATTCCTGATGCGCCACGCCGGCCAGTCGGTGACCCGCACCATGCTGCTCGAGAAGGTCTGGGAATACCATTTCGACCCCCAGACGAACGTCATCGACGTCCACATCAGCCGCCTGCGCGCCAAGATCGACAAGGGCTTCGACCACGCCATGCTGCAGACGGTCCGCGGGGCGGGGTATCGGCTGGAGGCCTGACGCCTCCAGATGAAACTCCCCTCCCTCCTTCGCCGCACGCCCTTCCGGCTGACGCTGCTGTTCCTCGCCCTGTTCGCGGCGGCGGCGAGCGCCATCCTCGCCTATGTCTATTTCGCCTCGGCCGCCGAAGCCCAGGCCAAGGCCGAGCGCGAGGTGCGCGACGAAGTGCAGGTGCTGACCGGCATCTACACCGAGCGCGGCTTCGACGCGCTCAACATGGCCCTCATCGACCGCACCCTTCGGGACAACTCCTTCGTCTATCTGCTGCAAAGCCCGGATGGCAGCCAGACCACCGGCAGCCTGACCATCTTCCCCATCGAGACGCTGGAGGAGGATCAGGAGTGGATCACCTTCCCGCTCACAGAGATGGATGCCCAAGACCGGGTCCGGCGGCCGCAGGTGCGCGGCGTCCAGACTCGACTGGCCGGCGGCGGCATGCTGTTCGTCGGCCAGTCGCTCAGCGACACCGAGGCCTACCTGGCCCGTCTGACCCAGGCCCTGTGGGGCGCCATGGGCATCGTGCTGCTGCTCGGGCTCGCGGGCGGCGTCCTTGTCAGCCGCAATCTCGAACGCTCGATGGGACGGCTCAACAAGGTCGTCACCGCGGTTCAGGAGGGCAATCTCAAGGCGCGCGCGCCCGTCCGCAACTCCGGTGACGAACTGGACGAGCTCGGGGCCGGGCTGAACACCATGCTGGACCGGTTGGAGGCGTCGATGGCCTCCATCCGCCACGCCGGCGACGCCATCGCCCATGACCTGCGCTCGCCCCTGACCCGCATGCGCGCCAAGCTGGAGGTGTCGCTGATCGACGCCGAGGCCGGCAAGATCGACGGCGTCGACGCCCTGCAGCTGGCCCTCGACGAGGCCGACAACCTGCTCAAGACCTTCAACACCGTGCTGGCCATCGCCCGTCTGCAGGCGGCCGCCGGCCGCACCCCTGACCCCCAGCTGTTCGACGCCGCCGATCTGGCTGCCGATATGGCCGAACTCTACGAGCCCGCGTCCGAGGACAAGGGGCTGGAGTTCTCCGCCGAGATCGAACGCGGCCTGATGGTCGAGGCCAACCGGCCGTTCCTCGCCCAAGCTCTCGCGAACGTCATAGACAACGCGATCAAATACACCCCGACCGGCGGCGCGGTCATGCTGCGCGCCCGCCGCCGCAGTTCCGGCGAGATCGAGTTCTCCGTCACCGACACCGGGCCGGGCGTGCCCGACGGTGACCGCGAGCGGGTCATCCAGCGCTTCGTGCGCCTCGACAACAGCCGCACCGAGCCCGGGTCCGGCCTTGGCCTGTCGCTGGTCGGAGCCGTGCTCGAGGCCCACGGGGGCCGGGTTCAGCTTGACGAGGGACCGGGCGAATACGGCGGCTTCGGCCCCGGCCTCCGGGTCGCCCTGGTCCTGCCGCCGGCGGACGCGGCGTGAACGAGGCGCTGGTTGCGGCCCTGGCTGTCAGCGGCCCCGTCGTTGACCTCGAGGCCGCCGATCGCGCCCGTGAACGCCTCGCCGAAAGCGCGGCGGACGCCGGATGGGGCGAGACCCTGGACGCGGCTTGGCCCGCTCTGGCCCCGATTTTCGCCGCCTCGCCCTATCTCTTCGGTCTCGCCCGCCGCTGGCCGGATCGGCTGCGAGCCGATCTGGACGAGGACCCCGCGGCCCGGCTGGCCGCTATACTCGCCGCCACGGAAGCCCTGAGTGGCGGCGCAGATGACCTGCGCGCGCCGCTGCGTCGGCTCAAGGGCGAGCTCCATCTGCTGACGGCCCTCGCTGATCTGGGCGGCGTCTGGGATCTGGATCAGGTCACCGACGCTCTCAGCCGGTTCGCCGACGTTTCGATCAACGCCGCCCTGCGCGCCGTCGCCGAAGACCAGCGCCTGCGCGGCAAGTTGGTCAGCCCGCCCGATGATGCCCGCGGCCCCGTCCCGGGCCTGTTCGGCCTCGCCATGGGCAAGCACGGCGCCTTTGAGCTCAACTATTCCTCGGACATCGACATCAGCCTGTTCTGGGAGCCGGACGCCCTCATCCCGGCCCTGGCCGACGGGCTCGAGCCACAAAGGTTCGTCGATCGCCTGGCCCAGTCGCTGGCGACCCTGATGCAGGAGCGGACCGGCGACGGCTACGTCTTCCGCGTCGACCTTCGTCTGCGCCCGGACCCATCCTCGACCCCGCCTGTCGTGGCCGCTCCGACCGCCCTGGCCTACTACGAGAGCGTCGGCCAGAACTGGGAGCGGGCGGCGTTCATCAAGGCCCGGGCCATGCTGGGCGATGTCGGGGCAGGGCGGGATTTCCTGAAGGCGCTGCGTCCCTTCATCTGGCGCCGCAGTCTGGACTATCCCGCCATTCTCGACATCCAGTCGATCAAGCGGCAGATCCACGTTCACAAAACCGGCGACAGCCTCGAGGCGGCGGGGGCGAATCTGAAGCTCGGCCGTGGCGGCATCCGCGAGATCGAGTTCTTTGCGCAGACCCAGCAGCTTATTCTCGGCGGCCGCAATCCAGCCCTGCGCGCGCCCCGCACCGTGGACGCCCTCGCGGCTCTTCGTGACGCCGGTCACGTCGCCGTCGACGCCTGTGCAGAGCTGACCGACGCCTATGTCGCCCTGCGCCGGCTCGAGCACCGCGTCCAGATGCTCGACGACGAACAGACCCACAGCCTGCCGGAGGATCCAGCCGCCCGCCGGCGCGTCGCCGCCCTGTCCGGGGTGGAAGACCTTTCCGGCTTCGACGCCGGTGTCGAGGGCCTGCTGGTCGGGGTCAACCGGCGCTATGGCGAGCTGTTCGAGGGCGAGGAGGAACTGTCCTCCCCCTATGGCTCTCTCGTCTTCACCGGCGTCGAGAACGACCCCGAGACCCTGAAGACCCTCGACCGCATGGGCTTCTCCGACCCGGTCATGGTGGCGGAGACGATCCGCGGCTGGCACCACGGCCGCATCCCGGCGACGCGCACCGCGCGCGGCCGCGAGCTGTTCACCCGCCTGGCGCCGCGCCTGCTCACCGCGCTGGCCGACACCGGCGCCGCCGATGCCGCCTTCCGCCGCTTCGCCGTGTTCTTCTCGGGCTTGAGCGGCGGTGTGCAGGTGCAGGCTCTGTTCCTCGCCCAGTCCAGGCTGTTCGACCTCGTCGTCGGGGTCATGGCCTTCGCGCCCCGTCTGGCCCGCGCCCTCGGCCGCTATCCGGCGGCGCTGGACAGCATGCTGGACGCCCGCTTCGCGCGCAGCATCGAAGAGGACACGGGCGTGGTCGCCCAGATGGGGGCCGAGGCCGCCGCCGCGCCTGATTTCGAGACCGCCATGAACGTCGTACGCCGCGTCCACCGCGAGCAGATGTTCCGCATCGGCGTCCAGAGCCTGACCGGCCGCGCCGGACCGGAGGAGGCGGGGCGCGCCTACACCACCCTCGCCGACGCCTGCCTGCGTGCGCTCGCGCCCGCCGCCATGGCCGAGACGGTCCGTCAGGGCGGGGCTCTTCCCGGCGGGGCGGTGGCCGTGGTCGCGCTCGGCAAGGCCGGGTCCCGCGAGATGACGGCGACCTCGGACCTCGACCTGATGACCGTCTACGACGCTCCCGAAGACGCGGTTTCGGCCAAGAAGGACTGGGCGGCGGGTGTGTTCTACTCGCGCTTCACCCAGCGGCTGATTGCGGCGCTGTCGGCGCACACGGCCGAGGGCGGGCTCTATGAGGTCGACATGCGGCTCCGCCCCGGCGCGGCCAAGGGCCCGGTGTCCCTGCGGCTGTCGGCGGTCGAGGACTATTACGCGACCGAGGCCGACACCTGGGAGTTCATGGCCCTGACCCGCGCCCGCGTCGTCTGGGCCGACGACGAGACGTTCGGCGCGCGGGTGTCGGCGACGCTGGACGACATTCTGCGCCGCCCGCGCCCGGACATCAGCTTCGCCGCCGACGCCCGCCGCATGCGCGACCGCATGGCGCGGCAGCGGCCGCCGCAGGGACACTGGGACGTCAAACTGGCCCCCGGCGGACAGGTCGACGCCGAGTTCGTCGCCCAGGTGCGTCAGCTCCGGCAGGCGCGGGCGGGCGAGCCGTTGACCGTCTCCACGCTCGAGGCCCTGTCCGACGATCCCGAACTGGCCGAGGCCTGGCGGCTGCAGCAGGCCCTCAGTCAGATTCTCGGCGCCGCCTTCGACGACCGCCCTGATCCGGATCAGGAGCCTGAGGGCTTTCGCGAACGTCTGGCCAAGGCCGCCGGCTTCCCGGACTACGGCGCCCTGACGGCCGGACTGGGCGACGCTCGCGCGGCCGCCCGCGCCGCCTTCGAGGCGGCCTTGCCGCCGGTCGGCGACGGAGACTGACGCCAGCCGCGTTTCACTCTCCAGACAGGGATGTTCGGCCGCGTCGGGCGGCCATGGAGACATCGACATGAGAAAGACCCTTCTGGCGGGCGCTCTGGCCGCCCTGACCCTCGCCGCCGGCGGCGTCGCCGTCGCCCAGCAATCGCCGGACCGTCCGCAGGCCCGGGCTCTCCGCGTCGATGCCGATGGCGACCGTCGCCTCAGCCGGGCAGAGTTCGTCGACGCCCGCATTCAGCGCCTCGCCGCGGCGGACGCGGACCGCGACGGCTCCGTCACCCGTGAAGAGCGCCGCGCAGCCCGTCAGGCCCGCCGCGCCGGGCGCGCGGAGGCCCGCTTCGACCGCCTCGACGCTGACCATGACGGCGTGATCAGCAAGGCCGAGTTCGACGCTCGCCTTGAACGCCGGGCCGAAGCCCGCGCCGACCGGGGTCCGCGCCGCGCCCATCGCGGTCCGCATCGTGCCGCCAGCCGCGGTCCGGTAGTGATCGCCGAGGCCCGGGCGCGGGCCGAAGCCGGCTTCGCCCGCATGGATGCCGACAATGACGCTTACATCACCGCCGCCGAGCGTCAGGCGGTTCGCGCCGATCGTCGCCAGCACCGCCGCGAGCGCATGAGCGAGCGCCGCGCCGCGCGCCGCGCACAACAGGCGTCGCCTCAGGCGCCCGCTTCGGAGTAAGCAGATGACGGGCGCGGCGGTCCTCGACCTCACCGGCCTTGCAGCAACCTTTCCACGAGGCCGGATGGCGACCTTCGCCGACCCCGACGAGGATCTGGTGCGCCGCGTGGGTCAGGGCGATCCAGCGGCTATCCAGGCCATGGTCGCGCGCAAGCTGCCGCGCATGCTGGCGCTCGCCCAGCGCATGCTCGGCGACCCGGTCGAGGCCGAGGATGTCGCCCAGGAGGCCTTGGTTCGGGCGTGGCGTCAGGCGCCCCGTTGGACACCCGGAAAGGCGAGGTTCGACACTTGGCTGCACCGGGTGGCGCTGAACCTCTGCTACGACCGTCTGCGGCGCCGTCGCGAAGTTCCGACCGACGCCCTGCCGGAGCGGAGCGACGACGGCCCCGGGCCGGATCGGGGCCTGCTCGCCGCCGATGTCGGCGCGGCGGTCAACGGGGCGCTGGCCCGCTTGCCCGAACGGCAGCGCGAGGCCATCGTGCTTTGCCATTATCAGGAACTGACCAATATCGAGGCCGCGGGACTGATGGAGATCAGCATCGAGGCTCTGGAAAGCCTGCTGTCGCGTGGACGGCGGGCGTTGAGACTGGCGCTGTCCGGACACCGGTCGGGAGCCGAAGGAGTATGAACGTGATGACGGCGGAACGCTTCCTCGCCCTCGTGGCCGCCTACGGCGCTGACCGGCGCCGCTGGCCGGAAGGCGAATGCGCGGCGGCCGAGGCCTTCGCGGCGGGCCAGCCGGATGTCTCGCGTCCGGCGCTCGCCGAGGCCGATGCGGTCGACGCCCTGCTGCATTGCTCGCCGACGCCGCAGGTGTCGATGGCGCTGCGCGACCGGGTGCTGGCCGCCGCCGCCACGGCAGGGGGCAAGGCTGGCCGGGCCGGCCGCGTGTGGCTTGATCGCCTGTCGCTGGTCTTCGGCGCGGGCTGGGCCGTGGCCACCTGTGCGGGCGTGGTCGCCGGGGTGATGCTGACCGGCCATCTCACCGCCGACGCCCAGGCCGACGCCGTGCTCTACCAGTCCTCCTTGCTGGGGGTGGATGATACGGAGGTGCTCGGTTGAGCCCCAGGACCCTCAAGATCGCCTTGGCGGCTTCGGTGGCGCTGAACCTGTTCGCCGCCGCGGCGGGCGCGACCCTGCTCGTCGGCCGGGCGGACGTCGAACGCCGGATCGACGCCCAACACCGCGCCCCCCGCGTCCGCTCCTTCATGGCTGTCGTTCAGGGCATGGACGCCGAGGTTCGCGACCGTGTGCGCGACACCTTGCGCGCTTCGGCCCGGGAGGCCCGCCCGGACTTCGAGGAGGCGCGGCTGAAGCGGCGGCAGGCGACGGCCCTGGTCCGCTCCGCCAATTTCGATCCGGCCGTGGTGGCTTCCCTGCTGGAGCAGTCTCGCGCCGCGGAGTTGCGCGGGCGGGCCCGGCTCGAGGCCGACGCCGTGGCGGTGCTGGCGACGCTTGAGCCCGACGATCGGGCTGCCCTGTCCGAGATTCTCACCCGCCGCGGGCGGACGGTGGTGCGCGACAAGGGCGACCGCCAGGCCCGCGACGCAAAGCGTCCCGGGGCCTAGGTTCCGTCAGGCCGCCTGCGCCTGCTGTTCGGCGACCCGCTCCGGCTTGCGGATGGGCAGGTCGAAGCTGACCGAGGTCCCGCGCCCCGGCTCGCTTTCCAGCCTCAGCGTGCCGCCATGCAGTTCGATCAGCGACTTGGTCAGGGCCAGCCCGAGGCCGGTGCCTTGCGTGGTCTTGGAGTGCTGGCCCTCGACCTGCTCGAACGGGCGCGCCAGCCGGCTCAGGTCCTCGGCGGCGATTCCGATGCCCGTGTCGGTCACCGCCACCCGGACCCGGTCGTCGTCCTCGCGCGACAGGGCCACCACGATATCGCCGCCCTCAGGCGTGAATTTCACCGCATTGGACAGCAGGTTGAGCACCACCTGCTTCAGACCCCGATGGTCGGCTTCGATGGTCGGCAACTCCGGAGCATCGACCACCAGCTTCAGCCCCGCCTCCTCGACCCGCCCGCGCATCAGCCGCGCCGCGTCCTCGACGATCTCCTTCAGCGACACCGCCTCATAGTGCAGCGTCAGCTTGCCGGCCTCGATCTTGGCCATGTCGAGGATGTCGTTGATCAGGCTGAGCAGATGCTGGCCCGATTTGAGGATATCGGCGGCATAGCCCTTGTACCGTGCGTCACCCAGCGGCCCGAACATCTCTCCCGCCATGATCTCGGAGAAGCCGTTGATGGCGTTCAGCGGCGTTCGGAGCTCGTGGCTCATGTTGGCGAGGAATTCGGACTTGGCCTGGTTGGCCGCCTCGGCTCGCGTCATGGCGATCTCGTACTTCCGCGCCAGCGACGACAGCTTCTCCTCGCGGTCCTCAAGTTCGGTGATGGTGACGTGCAGCCGTTCGGTGGCCCGCTGGCGCTCCGCCTCCTTCTGCTTGATGGCGGTGATGTCCGCCGCCGAGACCACCGATCCGCCTTCCGAGGTGAACCGTTCGACCAGTTGCAGCCAGCGGCCGTCATGCAGCTCGACCTCCCGGGCTCCGGCGCGTCCGCCGGCGGCGGGCTGCTCCGACTTGATGGCCAGGGCGGCGATGCGGTTCAGGTCCGCCTTCAGCGCCCCCTTCCGGACCACGCCCGGCTCAAAGCTGAAGGCGTCCTGGAAAGCGTGATTCGACAGGATCAGGTGACCGTGGCGGTCGAACAGGACGAAGGCGTCCGTCACGCTCTCAATGCCGTCGCGCAGCCGGCCCTCCGCGGCCTGGGCATGGGCCTTGGCCCGCCGCGCCTCGGTGGTGTCGAGGGCGATGCCGAGAATCGAGGTGAAGCCGTCCTCGCCGCGCTCGCCACGCGCCTGGCCGCGGGCGTCGATCCAGCGGGCGCGGCCCTGCGCGTCCGGCACCGGGAAACTGACCTCAAAGGTCCCGAACGTCTCCGCCTGTCGCAGGGCGTGGTTCACGGCCTCGCGATAGCGGGGATGGATCCGTTCCATCATCACGTCGGCCGACACGGCGCCGGTCGGCTCCAGCCCCATCAGGTCGGCCATGTAGTCGGACAGCAGGATCTGGTCGCTCTCGAGGTCCCAGTCCCAGACGCCGCATCGCGCCGCTTCTACCGCGCCCCGGAACCGGCGTTCGGACGCGGCCCATTCGCGGCTGATCCCGGCCTGTTTGCGTTGCTGCAGCAGAGCCAGAAACAGGACCAGCACGCCGATCACGAATGGCGCCGCCAGCACCACGGCGTCGTCCATCAGGGCGCCGGCTCCGACGCTGACGGGGGTCGAGGCGACGGCGATCACCCCGGTGTCCCCGACCGCCACCGTAGTCCGCCGCACCGCGCCGTCGGCGAGGGTCAGGGTCGCGCCGTCGCCCCGGCCGTCGGCGGGAAGGGCGTCCAGCCCCAGCGAAGCCTCGTTCCCCGATCCCCCGGCCAGAAGGGCGTCCGGACCGGACAGCAGCCACAGGTCCACGCCGTCGGTGGTCCTCAGCGAGGGCAGGGGCGCGCGCCCGACCAGCCGGCTCCCATCCGCCGCCGGACGTGAGATCAGCAGCGCCTCGCCGTCCGCCGCGAGCAGGGGCCGGCCCGGCGCAGGGACGAACCCCTCGGCGGGGGCGCCGACCGTGGCCACCACGCGCTCTCCCGCCACCACCGCGAAGGCGCGTTGCGGTGCGGCGGCGCGGGCTTGCTGGATCATCTCGGCCGGACCGCCCGCGCGGGCGGTGGCGGCGCGGACCGCGGCCTCCACCGGTGCGATGCGGGTTTCCATCTCCAGCGCCAGCAGCCGCGCCTCGCGATCGACCGCCGCCATGCGCAGGGCGTCGGCCTCCTGGCCCGGACGCGCCATTTCGCGAGCGAACAGAAGCACATAGGCGGCGACGGCCAGGGTGACGGCGAGGATGGCGATCCGCAGCCAAGCGGGCGGGCCCTTGCGCCGGTCCTGGGCGCGCCGTCCTTGCGGGGTTATGCGGCGCTCACTGCCCCGCAAGGCGCTCTCCCGGACGATTCGGCGACGATGGCTGAATCTAGGCTGCGTCGCGGATTCCTGTCGAGACCTGGCGGCCTGCAACCGTGGATCAATTGGGCGACGGCCCCGGTCAGGCCGCGCGCGAAGCCGCCGGAGGAGCCGCTCCAGCCTCGGCGGGCGGGGCCAGCACGTCGGTGACGCTCTTCAGCACGGTGCGGGCGTCGCGCGCCATCGCCAGCATTTCCGGCGGCGCGTCCTCGGGCGAGTCGTCGACCGCGGCGACCATCCGCTCGGCCAGCGCCAACAGACGGGGCGCCGCCGCGATCAGCCGGGCCTGAAACTCGATCTGATCCGGATCACGGTCATATTCCGCCCCCGGCACGCGCCAGCCGCCCCAGTCCGCCTTGTCGGTGACCACGACCGGATAGGTCCCGGGGAAGGGATGGTGAGGCGTGTCGTCGGCCGTCTGCCACTTGTTGCGGGCCCGCATCAGCCGCCAGCTGTCGCCGGCGTTGGCGGCCGGGTCCTCGGAAGGCAGCAGCAACTCGTGGCCCAGGAACTCCCGGCCCAGCCCGACGTCGTAGGTGACCCTGACGGGCTCCTCAAAGCCCTTGGCCCAGACCGGCTGGACCTTCTCGATCTGGGCCCAGGCGCCGACACACTCGACCCAGACCTTCTGACCCTTCTGGAACTGTGCGCGCGCCATCGGCGTCTCCCGTCGTGAACGGCGAGCATCGCCCACCCGGGTGAACACGTGGTTTGGCGAAAGGGTTAACGCCGGCGGCAGCCTTTAGGGGCGGGAGATGTCTTCCAGCGCCTCGCCGGCGTATTTTTCCTTCACGCGCGTCGACAGGTCGCCCAGCGACACCACGCCGACCAGACGTTCGTCCTTGTCCAGCACCGGCAGGCGACGGATCTGCTTGTCGCCCATGGCGTCGAGCACGGTCTTCAGGTCGTCGTCGGCATAGGCGGTCCTGGCGTCCCGGGAGATGTACTCCACCACCGGCGAGGTGCAGGCGGCGCCGCCGGCCACCGCGCGGATGACGATGTCGCGGTCGGTGATCGTGCCAATCAGCCGGTCGCCGTCGGCCACGGGCATGAAGCCGAAGTCGCCGCTGGCCATGCGCGACGCCACGTCCTGCAGGGTGTCTCCCGGGCGGGCGACCTGCACGTCCTTGCTCATCACGTCGCGAACTTTCATCGGCCTCTCTCCTGTTTGTCGGCTTGGCGACAGAACCCCCGGGACTAGCGCCGGTTCCTGACTGTCGGACAACGAATCCCTCAGGCGAGGGTCAGCGGCGACCTGCCATTGTGCGTCCACCACCCGGGAATGGTCCCGGCTACGAAAGGACGAACGCAATGAAGACCGCCATGATCAGGAAAGCCCTGCTTCCCGTGCTGGCGGCGTCCGCGGTCATGGTATCGACCCCGGCGCTGGCCCAGAATTTCAGCGTGAGCCTCAGCTTCGGCTCACCCGGCCATAGCGATGGCTACCGCTATCCCCAAAGCAGCTACCGCAACGGCCCCCGCGAGCTTCACTACCGCGCCCGGGTGCTGAACCAGCACATCGACCAACTGAAGTGGGGCGGGGCGGCCTACCACTTCGAAGCCCGCGACCTGGCCCGCGAGATGAACCAGTATCAGCGGCTCGAATACCGCTACGCCCGCAACGGGTTGAGCCGAGCCGAGTACCGCGATCTGGATCGTCGCCTCGACCGGATCCAGTACAGGCTACAGCGCACCGCCTACCGCGCCCGCTGGTAGTCGATCGGGACCGCAAGGGCCGCGCCGGCGACGGGGCGGCCCTTTCGTTCGTCCGCCGGGGAGTCTAAGCGCTGCTCCACCGGGCAGGAGCGTGATCATGACGGCGGCGAACGAAGCGAAGGCCATTCTTCAACGGCTGGGCGTGGGCGAGGCGGCCTGGGGCGGGACCCTGCCGGCGCGCTCGCCCATCGACGGGGCCAGCGCCGGTTCGATTGCCGAGACCCCCGATCTCGAGGCCGTCGTGGCCTGCTCGGTCGCCGCCTTCCACGTCTGGAAGCGTGTCCCGGCCCCGCGCCGCGGTGAACTGGTCCGCCTGCTGGGCGAGGAGCTGCGCACCTCGAAGGACGACCTCGCCCGCCTCGTCACCCTTGAAGCCGGCAAGATCGTCTCCGAGGGGCTCGGCGAGGTGCAGGAGATGATCGACGTCTGCGACTTCGCCGTCGGTCTGTCGCGCCAGCTCTACGGTCTGACCCTGCCCAGCGAGCGCCCCGGCCATCACATGCGCGAGACGTACCAGCCGCTCGGTCCGGTGCTGGTCATCTCGGCCTTCAACTTCCCCGTCGCCGTCTGGGCCTGGAACGCCGCCCTTGCGCTCGTCTGCGGCGATCCGGTGATCTGGAAGCCGTCGGAGAAGACGCCGCTGACCGCCCTCGCCACCCAGGCCATCCTCGACCGCGCCCTCGCCCGTTTCGGCGACGCGCCGGTGGGCCTGTCGCAGGTCGTCGTGGGCGGCCGCGAGACCGGCGAGGCCCTCGCCGCCGACGCCCGCGTCCCGCTGGTCTCCGCCACCGGTTCGACCCGGATGGGCAAAGCGGTGGCCCAGACTGTCGCCGCCCGCCTCGGCCGATCGCTGCTGGAACTGGGCGGCAACAACGCCATGATCGTCACCCCCAGCGCCGACCTCGACATGGCCGTGCGCGCCATCGCCTTCTCCGCCGTCGGCACCTGCGGCCAGCGCTGCACCAGCCTGCGCCGCCTGCTGGTCCATGAATCGATCGCCGATGGTCTGATTGAGCGTCTCAGGAAGGCTTACGCCACCTTGCCGGTCGGGGACCCGCGCGAAGACGGCGTGCTGGTCGGCCCGCTGATCGACGAGGCGTCTGCGCAGGGCTTCGAGACGGCGCTGCGGCAGGCTGAGGAGCAGGGCGGCGAGATCCTCGTCGGCGGCGACCGCCTCGACCGGGACGGCGCCTACGTCCGCCCCGCCGTCGTCCGCATGCCGGCGCAGACCGCCGTGGTCGAGCACGAGACCTTCGCCCCCATCCTTTACGTCATGACCTGGGCGGATTTCGACGAGGCCGTGGCGATGCAGAACGCCGTTTGCCAGGGCCTGTCGTCCTGCGTCTTCACCGACAGCGTCCGCGAGGCCGAGCAATTCCTCTCCGCCTGGGGCTCCGACTGCGGCATCGCCAACGTCAACATCGGTCCCTCGGGCGCCGAGATCGGCGGCGCGTTCGGCGGCGAGAAGGACACCGGCGGCGGCCGCGAGTCCGGTTCGGACGCCTGGAAGGCCTATATGCGCCGCCAGACCCAGACGGTGAATTTCAGCCGCGATCTCCCGCTGGCCCAGGGCGTGAAATTCGACGTGTGACGCCGCCCGTGTCGCGGTTGTCGCGAGTGTCTCGCCCGGTGTCGCGGGTTTGTCCTCGCCTTGTCCCGCCTCGGTCGCGGTTTTGTCTCGCATGTCTCGGCCCGATGTCGCGGACCTGACAGGTCGAACTAGTCACCCAGAGGTCGAAATCACTCCGCCGGACTGGTCGAAATCGTCAGCCTGAAAGCGCCCCGGCCAGGGCCCCAGCCAAGTCTCCCTTGCCGGCCACCTCGATCCCTTCCAGCTCCAGCCATCCGGCCATCCGCCGCAGCTCCGAGGCCAGCCTTTCCGGCGTCTCCGCCGTCGCATCCGGCTCGCGCCACGCCGCCTGCACCCGCAGCACGCCCGCCTGCCGGTCCGCCTTCAGATCGACCCGCGCCGTGATGGCCTCATCCTCGAGGAACGGCAGAACGTAATAGCCGTGGGTCCGCTTGTGCGCCGGGGTGTAGATCTCCAGCCGCACCCGTGTCCCGAACAGCCGCTCGGTGCGCTCCCGCGTCCAGATCAGGTTGTCGAATGGTGAGAGCAGGGCGGCCGCCGTCACCTTGCGGGGCGTCCGGGCGCCCGCCGCCAGATATGCCGGCTGCCGCCATCCCTTGACCGAGATCGGCGTCAGCTGCCCCGCCTCGACCAGCTCCGCCACCCGCGCCTTCGCCTCCGCCAGCGGCAGCCGGAAATAATCCCGCAGATCCGCCGCCGTCGCCACGCCCAGCGCCCGCCCCGCGATCCGCACCAGCTCGCGCTGGGCATCCGACTCGTCGGGCGTCGGCAGGTTGACGATCCGCGCCGGCAGGGCCCTCTCGGTCAGGTCGTAGACCCGCTCGAACCCCCGCCGCGTTTTTGTGGTGATCATCCCCGCCCAGAACAGCCACTCCAGCGCCCGCTTGCCGTCCGACCACTCCCACCAGCCCGGCGCCCCGCGTGGCGCATCGTTGAAGTCGGCGCCCGTCACCGGCCCACGCCGCTCGATCTCCCGAAGCACCCCGTCGACATAGTCGCGCCGCTCGCGCCCGAACCGCGACAGTCCGGTCCACATCTCGCCCGCCTCGGCCCGCGCCATTCGCCAGCGCAGCAGCGGCTGCAGCTCCATCGGCAGCAGCGACGCCTCATGCCCCCAGTATTCGAACAGCCCCCGCCGGCTGCCCCAGGCCTCGGCCTCCAGCGCCTCCCGCGGATAGTCCCCCAGCCGCGAGAAGCTCGGCAGATAGTGGGTCCGCGCCACCACATTGACGCTGTCGATCTGCACCACGCCCAGCCGCCGCACCAGGTCCCGCACATGCTTGCGGCCGGGCGCCGCGGGGGACGTCCGGCCGAAGCCTTGCGCGGCGAGCGCGATGCGGCGGGCGGTTTTGGGGGTGATCTGTTCCGTCACCCCCAAGCCTTACTACGGTCGCGCCTGCGCCTGCATCCCCCCCGCGGCGCGGACCAGCTGCACGAAGTCAGCCCGTTCGCCGTAGGGGTCTTCGCCGCGCGCGCCCTGCGCCTGCGCCAGGATGTCGTCCCAGCCATAGTCGGCGCCCATCCACGGATCGTTGCGTAGTTTCTGGCCGAAGGCGGCGACGGCCAGCGCCCAGCGGGTGCTCTCCGGCGGCTGGGCCGAGACCCGTCCCGCGCCGCTGTTCGACACCACCCGCTGCATCAGGCGGGAGTCGCGTTCGCCCGGCAACTTGAAGCGCACCTGGACGAAGCCGACCTCGCCGTTCGGATCGCCGCCGCCGACGCCGAGCCGGTTCTGGTCATAGCGGCGATCCGGGATCTGGCTCGGCCCGCCGACGGGGGTGATCTCGTACAGCGCCGTCACCGAGGCGCCCGAGCCGACCTCGCCGGCGTCGACGCGATCGTTGTTGAAGTCCTCCTCGTTCAGCAGCCGCGTCTCGTATCCGATCAGCCGGTATTCGGCGACGCGGGCCGGGTTGAACTCGACCTGAATCTTGACGTCGTCGGCGATCGGGAAGGCGCCGCGGTCGAAGGCTTGGTCGAACAGGCGCCGCGCCTCCTCCAGATTGTTCACATAGGCCGCCGTGCCGTTGCCGGCCTGGGCGATGGTCTGCATGCGGGCGTCCTGGTAGTTGCCGCGCCCGTAGCCGTAAACCGACAGATAGATGCCTGTCTCGCGCTTGGTGGCGACATAGTCCTCCAGCCGCTGGTCCTCGGTCACGCCCACGTTGAAGTCGCCGTCGGTGAACATCAGGATGCGGTTCACCTTGTCGCGCCCGAAGGCGGATTCGGCCTGGGTGTAGGCGTTGACCATGCCCTGCGCCCCGGCGGTCGAACCGCCGGCGTTCAGCGCCTCCACCGCGCAGCGCAGTTTCAGCTTCTGGTCCCCCGGCGTCGGACCCACGGCGGTGCCGACATCCGAGGCGTAGTAGGTCACCGCCACCCGGTCCTGCGGCCGCAGCCGGTCGATGATCAGGTTCATCGACTTCTTGGCCATGTCCAGCTTGTCCGGCGAGTGCATCGAACCCGACACATCGACCATGAAGGTCAGGTTCAGCGGCCGCCGCTGGCTCTCGGGCAGTTCATAGCCCTGCAGCGCCACATGCACGATCTGGCGACCCTCCGACCACGGGGACGCGGCCACCGCCGTGGTGATCGCGAACGGCTCCGACGCCGAGCGCGGGCGCTCATAGCCGTAGTCGAAATAATTGATCATCTCCTCGACCCGCACCGCGTCGGCGGGCGGCAGGCGGCCCTCCTCGATGAAGCGGCGCGCGTTCGAATAGCTGGCCGTGTCGACGTCGATAGAAAAGGTCGAGACGGGCGCTTCGGCGACGCGCTTGACCGGATTCGGCGTGGCGTCGGGATAGTGCTCGGTGTCGCGCGGGACGGTCGAGGCAGGCATTCCCGGCGGCGCCACAAGGGCGGCGTCGGCGCGCTGCAGGCGCGCGCCGGTGACCACGATGTCCTGCACCGGCGCGTGCGCTACCGGGGGTGGGGGAGGCGGAGCGGGCGGCGGCGGCGGGGGAGGGGGCGGAGGGGCCATCGGCGCGGGGTAGGCGCCGCCGCTCGGCGCCACCCGGCTCGCGCGGTAGTCAGGCCGCGCCGGGGCCAGCTCTATGCCCACCGCGCGGCAGTTGTCGGGCGAGACCACGCCGTCGCGGGCCTGGGCCGGGCTGGCGACCGCCGCGGGCGCGGGCGCAAGCGGCGCGGCGAACGAGACCGCCAGGACGGCGGCCAGGCTACGTTTCAACGGATGGGTCGTCATGGGCGTCGCTCCTCTGGGGTCAGTCTGCACCCGGCCATCCTCCGCGCAAATGGATGGCGGGTCGTCTGACGAAGCCTGACGCCGTCGACGGGTGCGCACTGGCGCTTGCCCGCGCCCGTCCCCACAATGGACCGCAAAGGCTGACGGGGCACGGACATGGCGGAAGCGGCGGGCGGACTGGAACTGGGCCATGTGGCGGCCCTGCTGGCGGCCGGGGTGGTGGCGGTGCCGGTGTTTCGCCGCCTCGGCCTCGGCTCCGTGCTCGGCTATCTCGCCGCCGGCCTGGCCATCGGTCCGTGGGGCATCGGCCTGTTCGACGAGCCCGAGGTCATCCTTCACGTCGCCGAGTTCGGCGTGGTCATCTTCCTGTTCATCATCGGCCTCGAGATGCGGCCGTCGCGGCTGTGGAAGCTGAAGCGGGACATCTTCGGCCTCGGCGCGGCCCAGGTCGCCGCTGCCGGCTTGCTGCTGACCCTGACCGGCATGGCGGCCGGCCTGTCCGTCCCCGTCGCCTTCGTCGCGGCCATGGGCTTCGTGCTCAGCTCCACCGCCGTCATCATGCAGACGCTGGAAGAACGCGGCGAGCTGGCCACGGCCAAAGGCCAGCGCGGCGTCTCCATCCTGTTGCTGGAGGACATCGCCATCGTTCCGCTGCTGGCCGCGGTGGCGGTCATGGCGGGGGCCATGGGTCTGGGCGGTGAAGCCACGCCGCCCCTTTGGCAGACGATCGGACTGGCGGTCGGTGCGGTCGCGGTGGTCTTCCTCGCGGGCCGCTATCTGATGAACCCGGTGTTCCGCATCCTCGCCCGCTACGGCGGCCGCGAGGTGATGACCGCCGCCGCCCTTCTGGTCGTCGCGGGCGCGGCCTGGCTGATGGACATGGGCGGGCTGTCGATGGCCATGGGCGCCTTCCTCGCCGGCGTCCTGCTGTCAGAGTCGGTGTTCCGCCATCAGCTGGAGGCCGACGTCGAGCCGTTCCGCGCCATCCTGCTCGGCCTGTTCTTCCTCAGCGTCGGCATGTCGCTGGACGTCGGCGTGGTCATCGCCCGCTGGGAGGTCATCATCGGCGGCGTCATCGCCTTCATGGCCGTCAAGGCCGTGGCCATCTACGCCGTCGCCCGGCTGTTCCGGCACAGTGAACGCGAGGCGGTCGAGCGCGCGGCCCTGTTCGCCCAGGGCGGCGAGTTCGCCTTCGTCCTCTTCGCCGCGGCCCTGTCGGCGGGCATCTTCGACGCCCGGGTCTCGGCCTCGATGACCGCTATCGTCATCCTGTCGATGGTGCTGACGCCCTTGGCCACCATGGCGGTCGGCCGCTTCATGCCGGCCTCGACGCTCGACCCCGACGTCGCCGACGGCGTCGACCGGGCGGACGGGCTGCGGGAGCGGGTGCTGATCATCGGCTTCGGCCGCTTCGCCCAGGTCGTGTCCCAGCCCCTGCTGGCCCGGAACGTCGACGTCTCCATCATCGACACCGACGTCGAGATGATCCAGGCCGCCGGAAATTTCGGCTTCAAGGTCTATTACGGCGACGGCGGGCGCCTCGATGTCCTCCACGCCTCCGGCGCCGGGGAGGCCGAGACCATCCTCGTCTGCGTCGACAAACAGGAAACCGCCGACCGCATCGTCGAGCTGGTCAAGTCCGAGTTCCCACTAACCAAACTGTTCGTCCGAGCCTACGACCGCGGCCACGCCATCCGCCTCGTCCAGGCCGGCGTCGAGTACCAGCTACGTGAAACCTTTGAATCCGCGCTGGTTTTCGGCGAACAGGTGCTCATCGACCTCGGCTTCTCCGGCGAAGAGGCGCGCGACACCATCGAGGATGTCCGCCGCCGCGACGAGGAGCGGCTGTCGATCCAGCTGGTCGAGGGCATCCAGGGCGGCCGCTCCCTGATGCGCGGCAACATCCGCACCACCCGGCCCGAGCCCTACGTCAAACCCCGCCGGGAGGGCACGGCCCTCAACGAGCAGGCGGCCGAGGCGCTGGAAGAGGACGACCAACGCGAAAAGGCCGGCGCCTGATCGGCGCCGGCTCTCGTTCGCCCGCGAATGGCGGCCTGGACTACATTCCTTCCCTGATCTCCTGCGCCCGGCGCAGGTGCATTTCGATCTTCGGCAGGACCGTGCGCGCGTGCTCGGCCAGTTGGGGCGCGTCGGTGTTGTCCGAGAAGCCGCGATGCAGCGTCACCGCCTCGTTGTGGGCGGCGATCTGCTGATCGAGGTAGACGCGGTTGAAATCATCCGCGGAGGCGGAGCGGAGATTATCGAGCATCCCCTGACGCCGCTCGTCCAGTTCGGTCGGAATCTGCACATCGGCCGCCGCCTGCGGCACGACCTGCTTCATGCTCTGGCTGGCTTGGGTGTGATCGGTTTTAATCGTCTGCGCCAGCTCGCGGACCTGGGCGTTCTGCGTCCGCTCCAGCGCGATGTCCGCCGCCATGATCTCGTACATGTCGCCTTCCGCGGCGTTCGACACATAGCCGCCGACGGTGTTGGCGCCGAGGGTCGCGGCCGACATCTGGCCGACGGGGGCCGCCGCCATGTCCTGGGCCGCGTCGACGGGTTCAGGGCTGCGTTCCTGGTTGCAGGCGGCGAGCAGGGCGATGCAGGCGGCGCTGGCGAGAAGTGGTCTGATCATGATTTCCTCCTTGGAGACCGGACAACAGCCGAGGTCCGCCACGGTTCCCGAGGTCGCATCGGCGCCCACTTCGGTGTATGGACCGCGCCCGATGGACCGCCGCCTCTCGATCGCCCCGATGATGGACTGGACCGACCGGCACTGCCGGGCGTTCCACCGCGCCCTCACGTCCCGCGCCCTGCTCTACACCGAGATGGTCACCGCCCCAGCCGTGATCCACGGCGACCGCGACCGGCTGCTGGGCTTCGATCCGGTCGAGCATCCCGTCGCCTTGCAGCTCGGCGGTTCCGAGCCGGAACAGCTGGCCGAGGCCGGCCGCATCGGCGAGTCCTTCGGCTACGACGAGATCAACCTCAACGTCGGCTGTCCGTCGGACCGGGTTCAGTCCGGCCGTTTCGGCGCCTGCCTAATGCGCGAGCCGCAGCTGGTCGCCGCGTGCATGGCAGCGATCAAGGGCGCTGTGTCTGTCCCCGCTACCGTGAAATGCCGCATCGGCGTCGACGACCAGGACCCCGAAGTCTCCCTGTTCGAAACCGTCGACGCGTGCGCCGGGGTGGGGATCGAGACGTTCATTGTCCACGCCCGCAAGGCCTGGCTCCAGGGCCTGTCGCCGAAGGAGAACCGCGACGTGCCGCCGCTGGACTACGCCCTCGTGCGTCGACTGAAGCGCGAACGGCCGCGCCTCTCGATCAGCATCAACGGTGGTGTCGCCTCGCTGGAGGAGGCCGAAGCTCACCTCGGCGCTCCGGACGGCGTGCAACTCGACGGGGTCATGCTGGGCCGGGCGGCCTATCACGAGCCCGCCCTTCTCGGTCAGGCGGACCGTCGGCTGTTCGGCGCCTCCACGCCTGATGTCGACGCCTTTGACGCTATCGCCCGCTATCAGCCCTATATGGCCGCCCGCCTGGAGGAGGGCGTGCATCTTGCGGCCATGACCCGGCACATGCTGGGGCTGATGCATGGTCGCCCGGGCGCGCGCGCCTTCCGCCGCATCCTGACCATCGAGGCGGTGAAGCCAGGCGCCGGCCTGGAGGTCGTCGACCGCGCCGTGGACGCCGTACGCGAGGCGGAAGCCCGGATGGAGCTGCGCAACGAGGCGGCCTGACCGTCTCGTGATGCAACGGAAACACACCGGCGACGGTTGTCGCGCGTTTACCTCGTCCGACGGGAACAGAGGCCAGCCTCTTCGCATTCGGCTTGGCAGGAGTAAGCCATGCCCAAAAGTCCGACGTCCAAGCCTGACCTGCGTCTCGTTCCTGGAGATGCGGAAATCTACGACCTGATGCGGACCCCCGAAACGACTTCGGAGCGCGTGCGCCGGCTCCAGCTCGAAGCCCGGGCGCTCGCGGTCGAGCAGGTCGAGGCGCTGGAGCGGGTGCTGCTTGAGGCCTCGCGCATGGCGAAGGAAATCGCGGACGGCGGGGACGCCTATCCGGTCGGGGCCCGGGAACTGGCCGGGCGGCTGTCAGCGGACCTGCCCGCCAAGGCCGAGACGCTGAAGGCCATCGTCAGCCGCAGCCTCTAGGCCGGGCGGGGCGTCCGGCTCTCGCGAATCCGGCGCGCCAGCCGGAATACGACGACGGCCAGAACCAGAAGCACCAGCGGAATCACGATCGGCGCCAGGAAGGCGATGATCACGGTGAAGAAGGCCAGCACGTCCTCGATCAGAGACACGACCGGATTACCCAATCCGCCTGTGGTTGCGGTCGAGCCGACCCGAACCCCGGTCTGGGCGGCGTTGAAGGCCAGAGCCGCCGGCGCGCCGACGATCAGGCCGGCCACCGCCGCCATGGCCGGATCGACCGCCCAGAACACGCTGCCCGCCGCGATCGCCCCTGCCACGGGTCGGGTGATGTAGCCGACGGCGTTGAGCCCATGATCGATGGCCGGCGCCTTGTCGCCAAGGAATTCCGCCGTTGTCGCAACGGCAAGCGCCCCGATCGCAGGCCATGACACCAGCCAGTTCATCTGGTCGATCAGCCGGACGTCGAACACTTCGAACCGCGCCGCGAGCGCCAGCATCAGCAACGGCAGGAACGTCCGCAACCCCGTCGCGGAGGCCAGTCCCAGGCCGAGCAGGGCCGGCAGGACCCAAACCTGCATCGGGCCGGCCGCCGCGCCCAGCGCTTCCAGATCGACCTCGGGCATCGTCGTCTCCTGACCAGCCCCGCCATAATGCGCGGGAACAGCGGGACGCTCCAGCGACTTTCCGGTCATCCCCCCAGAAGGAGCCGACCATGGACGACCGCTTCGAAGACCGCGCTGACCGGATCGCCGATCAGGAGCGGAAGATTCAGGCCGGCATCGACGCGAAAGCCGGCGCCGACAGCGACTCGAAGGACGACGGCGCGGTTCAGGCCGGCGCCCGCCGCTATCCCGAGCCGCCCTTCCCGGAACAGCATCAGCGCAAGCCGGGCGACGAGGCGGCGCTCGACCCCGCGCCGATGTACGACGCCCCGTTCTGGAAGGGCTCAGGCAAGCTGGACGGCATGGCGGCGATCATCACCGGCGCGGACTCCGGCATCGGCCGCGCCGTCGCCGTTCTGTTCGCCCGCGAAGGTTGCGACGTCGCCATCTGTCACCTCGAGGAAGAGGGAGACGCCGATGACACGAGGGCTGCGGTCGAGGCCGAGGGGCGGCGAGCTATCGTTCTCAAGGGGGACGTCGCCGATCCCGCCTTCTCCGGAGCCGCCGTGAGGGCCGCGCTCGACGCCTTCGGCCGTCTCGACGTCGTGGTGCCCAACGCCGCCTTCCAGGAGCATGTCGAGGCGCTGGAGGATCTGACCCTCGAACACTTCGACCGGACGCTGAAGACCAACCTGTACGGCTATTTCAACCTCGTGAAGGCAGCCGTTCCGCACCTGAAGCCCGGCGCGGCCATCGTCATGACCGGCTCCGTGACCGGCATAAAGGGCAACGACAGCCTGCTCGATTACTCCATGACCAAGGGCGGCATCCATGCCTTCGCCCGCTCGCTGGGAACCCACCTCGCGCCGAAGGGAATCCGCGTCAACGTGGTCGCGCCGGGACCCGTATGGACACCGCTCAACCCTGCGGACCAGCCGGCTGAAAAAGTCGCCCAGTTCGGCTCCCAGACGGTGATGAAGCGCCCCGCCCAGCCGGAGGAGATCGCGCCGGCCTACGTCTTCCTCGCCTCGCCGCAGTGCTCCAGCTACATCACCGGCGAAATCCTGCCGATCATCGGCGGCTACAGCGGCGGTTGACCGGAGCCGACCGCCTCAGGCGGCGACGTCCCTGTATTCGTCGTGCCGCTTCATCCAGACCACGGCATAACTGCACCGGGGTGCGAGCTTCAGACCTTCCGCCCGGGCATGTTCCGCCAGGGCCTGCATGAAGCTTCCCGCCGCGCCGGTGCCCCGCAGCGCGGGATCGGCCTCGACGTGCAGGATGATCCGTGTCTTGCCCTGTACTGCATAGTCCGCGAACACCGTGCGAACCTGCCCGTTGGCGTCGGTGAATCCCTGCTCGAAGCGTTGCTGGGCGACAACGTCGCGTAGGTCGGTCATTGAGGAGCTCCTGACGGTCTGTGTCGGCGAACCGACACAGCGACGGCTGTCGCTTTGCGGCTTCACGGTGCGCGGTCGCCGAGCAGATTGATTAGCCCGAATATGCTCTTCACCGTGAACCAGACCGTGATCAGCAACCACACGAGCGCGAAGAAGAACAGGAACGGAATTCCGATCAACACCACCGAGGCGATGGCGCTGATGACGATGCCGATCCAGGCCGCGATGGTCCACCAGAACACCGACCAGAACAGCCGGATCTGTGCGTTCAGGTGCTCGAGCGGCAAGCCCGTAGCCGAACTCCGGCCAGCATAGGCGACGACCAGCCCGACCAGCACGAGGACGTTGGCGCTTGGGATGGACAGGATGTAGAGCGCCCAAGCGATCACGGCGGCGACCTTGCCGTCGCCATCGCCGCTGGGCCGGAACACAGGTTCGTCGCGGGGAGGGTTGGTCGACATGGCTTGCTCCTTCAGATCCACCAGCTACGGGGGCTGGCGATCGGCCGCCCCGCTTTCAAGGCCCAGACCCCGACGGCTCCCCGCGCAACCAGCCACAGCGCGGCCAGGAACATGATGGCCGGACCGAGCCCGAACGGCACCAGGAAGAAGATCAGCCCGACCGCGACGGCTACCGCGGCGGTCCATAGCGTACGCTGCTGAAAGACGAAGTGGGATTGCGCGAGCTGGCCCTCGGGGCCCGCACGGCCGGTGACGGCGAGCAGGCCGATGATCGCCGAAACACCCAGCGTCGGAACGGCGAAAAGGATCAGCGCATAAACGGCGTACAGGCCCATGCCGCCTCCTGGAATGGCCGGGGGCTCGCGCCGCCGCTGGCGGGCGGTGAACTCGGGCGAGGGTTCGAAGATGGAAGCGGCCGCGACCGGCGCGGCGGAGGCGGCGGGCGCTTCCGGCGGCGGGGCCGGTTGGGGGTCGGGCCCCGACTCTGACGCCAGGGAGGGGGCGGCCGGAGCGGTGAACAGGTCGGGTTCGATGGGCTCGGCGGCGGTTGCGGTCACGGCTGGCGGCTCGGCCTCGGAGTCGGCCTGCGCCTGGGGCTTCGGCTCCGGCTGCCGGGCGCGGCCGTGCAGCGACGCCGGAGAGGCGAAGCCGACCAGATCGTCGTGATCGTCGGGCGCGTTCGGGTCGCCGGGTTCAGCCATGCGGGTCCTCAGGTTCTCGTATCAGAATGACGGTCCGCCGCCGGAGGCGCAACCGGTTCAGCGCGCCAGCGTCACTTCACAGCCGGGGGCGACGGCGCCGTCCAGCGCGCCCGGCTTTTCGATCGTCACCGTGCAGCGCCGGACCCGGCCGTCCGCCAGCATGGCGAGGGCCAGCCGTTCGGCGAAGGTCTCGACCAGTCCGATATGGCCCTCGGCCACGATGGCCCGCGCCGCCTCGGCCACGGTTTCGTAGTTGATTGTGTCTGTCAGCCGCTCGACCGGCCCCGGCGCCAGGTCCAGCGACACATCGATCACCAGCCTCTGCAGCCGGCCCAATTCGTGGTCGTGCACGCCGATGCCCGCCGCCACCTCCAGCCCGCGCACGAAGACGGTCAGGCCCTCGCGGCGAATGCCCGGCGCGGCGTCGGCGCCCGGGAAGGGCAGGGGGGATGAGGCGGCCACGGGCTACTCCACGATGTCCGGGGTTCGCCAGGCCAGATGCTGGCCCCCATCGACGGCAATCATCTGGCCCGTCACCAGCTCCGCGTCCACCAGCCATCGCACGGCGGCGGCGACGGCCTCGGGACTGCCGGCCCGCTGCAAGGGGACCGCCGCGGCCTCGGCGGCGAAATCCTCGTCGGTCTGGTGCACCGAGGGCAGGGTCGGCCCGGGGCCCACGCCGTTGACCCGGATGCGCGGCGCCAGCGCCTGGGCCATGGTCCGGGTCGCGTGCCAAAGGGCGGCTTTCGACAGGCCGTACGAGAAGAAGCGTGGGTCCGGCTTAAGCACCCTCTGGTCGAGGATGTTGACGATTGTCGATCCCTCCGGCGCCTGTCGGGCGAACGCCTGACCCAGCAGCACCGGCGCCCGCAGATTGGTGTCGAGGTGTTCGCTCCAGCTCTCGCCGGTGATCGTGTCCAGCCGGTCGTCGGCGAACACCGAGGCGTTGTTGACCAGCACCGACAGCGGCCCCAGCGCCTCCGCGGCGCGGGAGATCAGTTCGTGAGTCGAAGCTACGTCCCCGAGATCGGCGGCCAGGGCCACGGCCCGACGGCCCAGCCCCTCGATCTTGCGGACAAGCGCAGCCGCCTCGTCGTCAGAGGTGTGATGATGGACGGCGACATCGAATCCGGCGGCGGCCAGCTCAAGACAGATTGCCCGGCCGATACGCCGCGCCCCGCCGGTGACGAGGGCGGCCCCGATTCGGGCCGAAGGCTCAGTCAACCCGGCCGAACTCGATGAAGTTGATCGCGGCGAGGACGGCCACGAAGCCGAGGATGATGTAGAGGGCCAGCATGCGATGCTCCTGTGTCGGCGCCCGCAATAAAGCGCGCGGCCCGGCTGTTCAAGCAGCCGTCAGGCCCTATCGTTCCACCCATGACGACGTGGCGCACGCGCATCGAGCCCTTTACCCGCCCGCTGTTCTTCGCCTGGTCGCGGATCAGCCGGGGGATGACCCTGGGCGTGCGCGGCGTGGCGGTCGACGGCGAGGGCCGCGTGCTGCTGGTCAAACACACCTATCTGCACGGCTGGTGGCTGCCCGGCGGCGGCGTCGAGCGCGGCCAGTCCTGCGAGGACGCCCTGGCCCGCGAGATGCGCGAGGAGGCCGGCGTCATCATCGAGGGCCGCCCAGTGCTTGTCAGCGTCCACGCCAATGAGCGCTTCTTCCGCGGCGATCACGTCCTCGTTTATCGCATCGACCACTTCGCCCTGACCGACCGCACCAGCCGCGGTGAGATCGCGGAGATCGGCTGGTTCGATCCCGGCGCCCTGCCGGAGGATACCCACCGCGCGACAAGGGGCCGACTGGCCGAGATTTTCGGCGATGCGGAATGCACGACAAGCTGGTAGCGAATCCGGATGAACCCCTCCCTCCTCGCCATGCTGGCTGTCGTCTTCGGCGGCGCCGCCACCGCCCTGCAGGCGCCGACCAACGCCAAAATGATGGGCGCGGTCGGATCGCCAGTGAACGCGGCCTTCGTGTCCTTCGCGGTCGGCACGGCGGCGCTGGGCCTGCTCGCCGTGGTGCTGCAGGCGCGACCGGACATGGCCGCGGCCCGGGCGCTGCCCTGGTACGCCTGGATCGGCGGGCTGTACGGCGCAATCTTTGTGGTGGCCGCGGCGTGGGGCGTGCCGCGGCTGGGCGTGGCCACCACCATCATCCTGATGGTCGCGGGCCAGCTTTTGCTCAGTCTCGTGCTCGACCATTTCGGGGCCATGGGCATGCCGAAGCATCCGATCAGCCTCGGCCGCGTGGCCGGCATCGGTCTGGTGATCGCCGGCGTGCTTATGGTCCGGAAGTTCTAGGCCTATATCGGTCCCGATGACCGAGGAGACGATTCCCGCCGACGCCGAGACGCCGCCCTCGCTGGTCGCCGCCGAGCTGATCCGCGACGAGGCGCGGCGCGCGCCCGACAAGCCCGGCGTCTACCGCATGTATGGCGAGGACGGGGTCTGCCTCTATGTCGGCAAGGCCCGCTCGCTGAAGAAGCGCATCCTCCAGTACGCCCAAGGCCGGTTCCACACCCAGCGCATCGGCCTGATGGTCTCACTGACCCGCTCGATGGAGCTCGTGGTTACGGCGTCCGAGACCGAGGCCCTGCTGCTCGAATCCAACTTCATCAAGAAGCTCAAGCCGCGCTTCAACGTGGTGCTGCGCGACGACAAGTCGTTCGCCGAGCTGATGATCCGCCGCGACCACCGCGCGCCGCAGGTCCGCAAGCATCGCGGCGCCCACACCATCAAGGGCGACTATTTCGGCCCCTTCGCCTCGACCTGGGCGGTCAACCGCACCCTGACCACCCTGCAGAAGGCCTTCCTGCTGCGCTCCTGCTCGGACAGCGTCTATGAGACCCGCACCCGGCCCTGCATGTTGCACCAGATCAAGCGCTGCTCGGCCCCCTGCACCGGCCTGATCTCGCTCGAGGACTACGGCGGTCTGGTCGACGAGGCCGAGGCCTTTCTGCGCGGCAGGTCCCGCGCCGTCATCGGCCGGCTGTCGAAGGAGATGCAGGCGGCCTCCGACGCCATGGATTTCGAACAGGCCGCCCGCGTCCGAGACCGCATCCGCGCCCTCTCGGCCATCGCCATGGAGAATTCCGTCACCGCCGAGAGCGTGGCCGAGGCCGACGTCTTCGCCCTCCATTCTGACGGGGGCCAGGCGTGCGTGCAGGTCTTCTTCTACCGCGCCGGCCAGAACTGGGGCGGCCGCGCCTATTTCCCGCGTGTCGACCGCAGCGACACCGATCCGGAAATCCTCGCCGCCTTCCTCGGTCAGTTCTACGAGGACAAGCCGGTGCCGCGGCAAATCCTGTCCAACGTCGTTCCGCACGAGAAGGAGCTGCTTGAAGAGGCCTTTTCGATGAAGGCCAAGACCGTCGACGGCCGGCGCGTCGTCAGCATCGAACGGCCGGCGCGGGGCGACCGCAAGGCTCTGGTCGACCACGCCCTGACCAACGCCCGCGAGGCGCTGGGGCGCAAGATGGCGGAAAGCTCGGCCCAGTCGAAAATCCTTGAGGAGGTCTGCGAGGCCTTCGGTCTCGACAGCCGGCCCGAGCGGATCGAAATCTACGACAACGCCCACATCTCGGGGACAAACGCCGTCGGCGGCATGGTCGTCGCCGGGCCCGAAGGCCTGCGCAAGAACCAGTATCGCAAGTTCAACATCCGCGGCGAGGATCTGACCCCCGGCGACGACTACGGCATGATGCGCGAGGTCATGCGGCGTCGCTTCACCCGTCTGGTCAAGGATGAGGACGAGGGCGAAGAAGTCGAGCGGCCCGATCTGCTGCTCATCGACGGGGGCGCCGGGCAACTGGCCGAGGTCCAGGCCGTGCTGGCCGATCTCGGGCTGGACGACATCCTCGCCGTCGGCGTGGCCAAGGGCCCCGATCGCGACGCCGGCAAGGAGCATTTCTTCATGCCCGGCAAGCCGCCCTTCATGATGCCACTGAAGTCACCGGCCCTCTACTATATCCAGCGGCTGCGCGACGAGGCCCACCGCTTCGCCAACGGCGCCCATGCCAAACGCCGCTCGATGGACATCAAGCGCAATCCGCTCGACGAGATCGAGGGCGTCGGCCCCGGCCGCAAGAAGGCCCTGCTGCACGCCTTCGGCTCGGCCAAGGGCGTCTCCCGCGCCGCCGTCGTCGATCTGGTCAAGGTCGAGGGGATCAATTTGCCGCTGGCCGAACGCATCCACGCCTTCTTCCGCAAGCCGTGAGGCCAAGCTAGAACCGGGCCATGTCCCGCGAATCCTCCGACGCCCTGCTGTCCGGCTACCGCCGCTTCCGTGAAGGCCACTGGGCCGAGGCCAAGGCTGAATACGAAGCGCTCGCCGCCGACGGACAGCGCCCGCACACCCTGGTCGTCGCCTGCTCCGACAGCCGCGCCGACCCGGCCCTGATCTTCGACACCGCGCCGGGGCAGCTCTTTGTGGTCCGCAATGTCGCCAACCTCGTGCCGCCCTATGAGCCCGACGGCCACCTGCACGGCGTCTCGGCGGCGCTTGAATTCGGCGTCAAGGTGTTGGGCGTGTCGCGCATCGTGGTCATGGGCCACGCCCACTGCGGCGGGGTCAACGCCATGCTCAACGGCACGCCTGACAACTGCCGGGACTTCGTCGCCCCGTGGGTCGCACAGGGCGAGCCCGTGGTGCGCCGCGTCGCCAAGGAGGTCGAGCCCGACCAGGCCGAACAGGCCACCGAGGAGGCCGTGGTCCGGCTGTCGCTCGACAACCTGCGGACCTTCCCGTGGATCGCCGAGCGCGAGGCCGCCGGCGAACTGGCGCTCAGCGGCCTGCATTTCGGCATCGCAGACGGCATCCTGCGCGCGCTCACCGGACCGGGACGCTTCGAGGCCCTCTAGCCTCGCCTCGCGCATCGAAGCGTGGCACATCGGCGTTGCAGCAGGATGTCCGCCATGACCCCGACCCATCACGCCAATCCCATTCCCAACATCCTGACCGGCCTGCGCCTGATCGCCGGGGTGGTGATGTTCCTGATCCTCGCCGGCGCCGCGCCGCAGGGCCTGCCGTTCCTCCCCCCGGACCTCCTCAGCCCGAGCGATCAGTTCCGCTTCGCGCGCACGGCCTTCGTCATCTTCATCGTGGCGGCGTCCACCGACTGGGTCGATGGCTTCCTCGCCCGTCGCTGGCACGCCACGACCCGCTGGGGCGCCATTCTCGATCCGATTGCCGACAAGGTTCTGATCACCGGGGCCATTCTTGGCGTCCTGGCCTGGGGCTCGGTGCCGCAGGCCGCCATCCCCTGCGGCCTGATCCTGTTCCGTGAGTTTGCGGTCTCGGCGCTGCGCGAGACCGTGGCCGGCAAGGTCAAGCTACAGGTCACCCTGCTCGCCAAATGGAAGACGGTGCTGCAGATGGTGGCGCTAGCCGCCCTGCAACTGGCGCTGGCGCCCCTCTGGGAGGGCTTCGGCCTGCCGCTGGAATGGCTGCCCCAGTTCCAGACCGTCGCCTATATCCTGCTCTGGATCGCCGCCCTCGTCACCCTCTGGACCGGCTGGCAGTACTTCGCCAAGGCCCGCCAGAAGATGAGCCAGATCTAGGGTGGAGCCGGGGGCTTATTCGACCCCCAGCTCCTCGACCAGCCGCTCCATCCCGTAGACGTCGCGCAGCGCGGCCGTCACCGCCGCGGTGGTCACGATCACCGAGCGGTTGACGTCGCGGTCGTAGCCGTAGGCGTTGCGCTGGGTCAGGACGGTGGAGTCGAAATTGGCTCCCACGATCTCGCCTGCCTCTGTGACCACGGGCGAGCCCGACGAGCCGCCGATGGTGTCGGACGACACGGCCATGTTCATCACTGTGTCCGGATCGATCCGGTCCTTCGCTGCCAGCAGCTTCGGGGCCACGTCAAAGGGCGGAGCGCCGGTGGCCCGGTCCCACAGGCCGCCGAAGGTGGTGAAGGCGCCGAAGCGCTGTCCCGGCACGTCCGAGCCCTCGATCCGGCCGTAGGTCAGCCGCAGCGTGCCGGTCGCGTCCGGATAGACGCTGTCGCCATAGGCCGCGAAGCGCGCAGCCGCCAGCCGTTCCGCGGCCTGGCTGGTCGGAGCCTCGACGCGGGCTTCCCAGTCGGCCCGAACAGCGCGGGTCTCGTCCTGGATCGACAGCAGGTATCGGATCAGCGGATCGTCGGAGGCCTCGATCGCCGCCAGCCCGCCTTCCCACAGGGCCCGTCGCACCGCTGGATCAGCGAGGGACGTGCCTTCAACCAGCCGCTCGGACAGACTCTCCGGCGACTCCTGCCCGAGCAGGCCGCGTACGCGGGGATCGTCGACGGTCAGCCACTCGCGCGTCTTCGACAGCCACCACTCCAGCCGCAACTGCTCCAGCGACGGATAGACCGGCCGTTCCGCGAACAGGCTCGACTGCACCGCCGCCAGCCGGCTGTCGGCGTATTCCGGCAGGCGCTCGGCCGAGGGCTTCTCGCGCTCCTGAGCGCCGCGCACCAGCGTCCGCGCCCAGCTGAACAGCTGTGAGCCGCCGCCGGCGCCGGTGGTCCCCACGCCAGTCCCGCCCTCCAGCAGGGCCATGGCGGGATACAGTTCGCGCATCGCCGGCTGGACGGCGGCGAGGGCGGTCCAGGGATCCGATCCCGAGGTGTCCGACCGGGCGGCGTAACGAGCGCGGAAGTCGGCCTCGGCCTCGGCCCGCCGCGCCATGAAGGCCGGATCGGTCAGCGCCGCCATCCGCCCGCGCCCGCGCTTGTAGGTGTTCTCAACGCCAGAAAGCGGATCCATCGCGATGAAGGCGTTCTCCTCGCTCTCCTCCGAGAAGCGGATCATACGCCCTCGCAGCTCCGAGGCGATCAGCTGGTCCAGCGGCAGGACCACGTCCCGCACCGTCATCAGCTGGTCCTGGGTCAGCAGCCGCTGGGTCGAGCCCGGGCTGCCCGAGACGAACACCGGCGTGCCCTCGACCGGCTTGTCGGCCTTCCAGGTGAAGTGGGTCGGCGTCGCCACCGGCTGGCCGTTCTCGTACAGGCGGATAAAGGCCGCATCGATGGCGAAGCGCGGGAAGCTGAAATTGTCGAGGTCGCCGCCGAAGGTCGCGGCGCGGTCCTCGGGCGCCCACGCGAGGCGCACGTCGGTGTAGCGGCGGAATTTGTACAGCTTGAACTGGCCGCCGCGGTACAGGCTGACCACCTGGCAACGCATGTTGGCGTCGCCGGCGCAGGTCTCCTGTTCGATCCGGCCCGCCTCGGCGTCGCGTGCCCGGGTGAAGGCCTGGCCGTCCAGCCCCTCGCCGGCGGCATGCATCCGCGCCGTCACGTCGGAGATCTCGGTCAGGATCTCGGCCGTGCCGCCGGGGCATTTCAGCTCGTCCTCGCGGGTGCGGGGGGCGAAGCCGGTCTCGGCGTAGTTGGTCTCCTGCGTCGACAGATTGGCCACGCAGGTCGCGACGCAGTGGTTGTTGGTCATCACCAGACCCTGCGGCGAGACGATGCCCGCCGAGCAGCCGCCGAACTTCACCGACGACAGCCGCACCCGGTCCAGCCACGCCTGATCGATGTTCGTGCCCAGCGTCTGGTTGGCCCGCGCGATCGGGAAGTTGTCGAACGTCCACATCCCCTCCTCAGCCTGCGCAACGCCCGCGAGCCCCAGGCCAGCCGCGAGGCAGAGCGCGATCAGCGATGGCGCAAGTTTTTGTGATCCGGACATGGTGTTTCACTCCGTGGTGAAGCTGGAACGATGGGGCGCGAGGCCGTTTGGCGGGCAGGGCATGCCGCCCGCAAGGAATGTCATCCATGTTCATGCACAACAAGCGGCTCATGTATACCGTCCGGGTATCGGAGCCGAACCCCGCCCTCGCCACCCTCATGCTGGAGCAGTTCGGCGGTCCGCAGGGCGAACTGGCCGCCGCCATGCGCTACTTCACCCAGGCTCTGGCCGAGGAGGATCCCGGCCGCAAGGATATGCTGCTCGATATCGCCACGGAGGAACTCAGCCACCTCGAGGTGATCGGCTCCATCGTCTCCATGCTCAACCGCGGCATCAAGGGCCGTCTCGCCGAAGCGACCGAGGAGGAGGCCGATCTCTACATGTCCCTCAACCAGGGCGGCGAGAGCCACACCACGTCCATCCTCTACGGCGGCGCTCCGGCGCTGGTGAACTCGGCCGGCGTCCCCTGGACCGCCGCCTACGTCGACTCGATCGGCGACCCGAGCTGCGACCTGCGCTCGAATATCGCCGCCGAGGCGCGGGCCAAGATCGTCTACGAGCGGTTGATCAACGTCACCGACGATCCGGGCATCAAGGACGCCCTCGGCTTCCTGATGACCCGCGAGGTGGCCCACCAGAAATCCTTCGAGAAGGCGCTGTATTCGATGCAGCCCAACTTCCCGCCGGGCAAGCTGCCCGGCATGCCGGAATTCTCGGACAAATATTACAACATGTCCCAGGGAGACGGCGATGCGCGGGGGCCGTGGAACGAGGGCGCCCAGTGGGAAACCGTGGAGGATCGGGAGGCTCAGGGTGCGGTCGATGGCGGCGACGGGGGCGCCAGCGTCGACCTCGACGGCAAGGCGAAATCCACGGTCAAGGCCATGGCCGAACGGCTCGCCTCGGATACCTCCTCCAACCCGGTCACCGGCGCCGATCTTGGCGCGGGCCCCGGCGCGGGTACGACCACCCCGCTCTAGGTCCGGTCAAACACAGGAACGCCCGGCGGATGGCTCCGCCGGGCGTCGTTCTGTCTGAGGCGGCAGGTCTATTCGGCGCCCAGCTCCTCAAGGATGCGCGGGTTCGGATAGACGGTCCGCAGGGTTTCCGTGATGGCCGCCGTGGACACCGACACCGTCCGGTTCAGGTCGCCGTCGTAGCCGAAGGCGCCGCCGAGCGAGTGGATGTTGCCGTCGAAGGCCGCGCCGATCACCTCGCCCTCGGCGTTGACCACCGGCGAGCCGGAGTTGCCGCCGATGATGTCATTGGTCGAGACGAAGTCGTAGACGACCTCCTTGTCCACCCGCGACTCGGCGTCGGCGAAGGCCTGGGCCAGGTTGAACGGCTCCGACCCGGTCGCCCGCTCGTACAGGCCGCCGATGTAGGTGAACGGCGGCACGGTCACCCCGCGATAGGTCCAGCCCCGCACTTCGCCGTACGACAGGCGCAGGCTGAAGGTGGCGTCCGGATACTGGTTGGTGCCGTAGACGGCGAAGCGGGCCTGGGCGACCTTCTCGGCGGCGCGGGCGGTCGGGGCGTTGACCTCGGCGGCCCAGCGGTCGGAGATCGCCCGGGCAGCGTCGTCGTTGGCGGCCACGAAGGCCAGCAGCGGATCTGCGGCCTTCATCTCCTCCAGCGTCATGCTCGCGGCCCGCCGACGGAAGTCTGCGTCGGTCAGCTGCGTCCCCTCGATCAGACGTTCGGCCAGGGCTTCAGGGCTGTCGCGGCCGAGCATCGCCTTCACCTGCGGATTGTCGACCGTCAGATACTCTCGGGTCTTCGACAGCCAGTAACGCAGCCGGATCTCTTCCATGTCGGTCGAGATCGGCGTTTCCTCCCCCACCATCGCGGCGAGGCGCGCGCGCCGGGCTTCGTCCGCCCCGGCCGAGCGCACGATAGCCCGCGCCATCTGGTACAGGGTGGAGCCGCCGCCCGCCGCCTGCTCGAGCTGGCGGTAGGGCAGGTAGAGATCGCGGGCGACGTCCTGCACGGCTTCCAGCTCGGCCCACGGATCGCCGATCTGTTGCTTCAGGTTCGGATCCGCCGCCACGCGGGCGCGCAGTTCAGTCTCCGCCTCCCGCTTGGCCTGCATGAAGCCCGGATCGGTCAGGGCGCCCTGTTGGCCGTAGTAGACCTTGAAGCTGTTCTCGAGGCCGAAGATCGGATCGAATGCGACACGCTTGGCTTCCTCGCCGGTCAGCGAATACTCCAGCAGGCGACCGCGCAACTCGGAAGCCTGGATCAGGGTGATCGGCAGCTGCTGGTCGCGCAGCCGCTCTAGCTGGCTCATGGTCAGCAGGCGCGAGGTCGATCCCGGGTTGCCGGACACGAAGGTGACGTCGCCTTCTTCGGGCGCCTCGGCGCTCCACTTCAGGAAGTTCGGCGACTCCACGGGTTTCCCGTCCTCATAGGCGCGCAGGAAACCGGCATCGAGCGCATAGCGCGGGAAGTTGAAATTGTCGGGGTCGCCGCCGAAGAAGGCCGCCTGGTTTTCGGGCGCGAAGACCAGCCGGACGTCGTCGTACTTGCGGAATTTATGCAGGCTGTACTGCCCGCCCCGGTACAGGCTGATCACCTGGCAGTTAAACTTCGGATCGCCGGCGCAGGCCTCCGTCTGGATCTGGTTGACGGCCGCCTGGCGCGCGGTGTTGAACGCGGCGCCCTCGAGCCCCTCGCCGGCGGTGCGGACGCGATCGGTCACGTCGGTGATCTCGGTCAGCACCTCGGCGGTCTGGCCGGGGCACTGCACTTCTTCCTCGCGGGTCCCGGCCGTGAAGCCGTTCTTGACCCAGTCATTCTGCGCGTTCGACAGCTCCTGGACGCAGCCGACCACACAATGCCAGTTGGTCAGGATCAGCCCCTCATCGGACACGAAAGAGGCCGAGCAGCCCTGGATGCGGACAGAAGCCAGACGCAGCCGGTCCAGCCACGCCTGATCGATCCGGGTCCCGTATTTCTGATTCACGGTCTGGATCGGGAAATTGTCGAAGGTCCACATCCCTTCGTCGGCCATCGCGACGGAAGGAACGGCGGTCACGGCCATGGCGCCGGCGATGGCGGCCAGCGACGCGGTTGCCGCCGTGGCGGCGCGAAGCGAACGAAGGATCATTTCAGGGTCGTCTCCAAGGAATGCCGGCTCCGCCGGTTCTCATAGTCCACCCTACCTAGCGCCGATGAACGAACCCCGTCCACATGGCCTTAACCCGATTTAACTTGGCCCAAACCATCGGCGCCGTCACATAGCGGCGAAACCCGGGGGCCGATCGTTTCAATGTCGCTTGCACTCTCAACCCTGCTCTACGAGTGGCGCCGCTACATGGCGGCCGTGATGGCGCTCGCGCTGTCAGGCCTGCTGGTGCTGGCCATGACCGGGGTCTTCATCGGCATCGGCAAGGGCTTCACCGCCACGATTGAGCGGTCGCGGGCCGACATCATCATCATGCAGCCCGGCGCCAAGAACCTGATGAGCGGCCCCTCGGGCGTGCCCCGTCGCTTCATTCCGCTCGCCTACAATCACGACGAAGTGCGCGAGGTGCGGCCGCTGGCCGGTTCCGGCGGCTCGTTCCAGTCGGTCAAGAACGTTGACCCGACCATGTCCCAGGCCGAGCGCGCCAAGATGGGCGCTCCCCGCCAGCAATTCGTCCAGGCCAGCGTCATCGACACCACGCCGGACGCCGTCACCATCCCCACCGACTATTCCGACGAATTGGTCGAGGCGCTGCGTCAGCCTTACACGGTGGCCATCGACGAGACCGCGCTGAAGCAGCTGGGCGTCAAGCTCGGCGACAAGGCCCTGTACAACGGTCAGACCGTCACGGTGGCGGCGGTCCTGCGCGGCTATCCGAACATGATGCAGGCCAACATCGTCATGTCCCGGGACACGATGCGGATGCTCGGACAGACCAACGAGAGCAGCCCCCGCGTGGGTCCCCTGATGGTGGCGCTCAAGGACCCCGCCCGGGCCGAGACCGTCGCCGCCCAGCTCAACAGAATGGGTAATGGCCAGTACAAGGCCTGGACCCGCCAGGAGCTTGCCGACGCAAACGCCAGCGCCATGTTCGAGGAAGGCATTCTGGTCATCATCATCGGCGGCTGCGTGGTGCTCGGCACCATCATCGGCGTGTCGATCACCTGGCAGACCCTGCGCGGCGCCATCATGGCCAACATCAAGGAGTTCGCTTCGCTGCGCGCCCTCGGCGTCGGCATGGGTTCGCTGCGCCGGATCGTGCTGGAGCTCAGCTTCTGGGTCGGCATCGTCGGCGTGCTCGCCGCGATCTTCCTGACCTGGCTGGTGTCGCTTCTCGCCGCCGCCAATGCGGTGATCATCGCCCTGCCCTTCACGCTGCTTCTGGTCGTCGGCGGCGGCCTGATCGTCATCTCCATGCTGTCCGGCCTGCTGTCGCTCGGCATCCTCAAGAACAGCCAGCCGGCGGACCTGCTGCGATGATGACGACCAAGGTGCACGGCAAACACGGCGACTTCGCCATCGAGGCCAAGGGGCTCGTCAAGCGTTTCAAGTCGGGCAAGAGCCATATCGAAGTGCTCAAGGGAGTCGATTTCGACGCCCGACATGGCGATCTGACCATGGTCATGGGCCCGTCGGGCTCCGGCAAGTCGACGCTGATCGCCGCCCTTTCCGGTCTGTTGCGGCCTGAGGAGGGCCGCGTGGACACTCTCGACGTCGACAATCTCTGGAAGCTGTCGTCCGGCCGGATCGACCGGTTCCGCCTTGAGCACTGCGGCTTCATCTTCCAGGGCTTCAACCTGTTCCCCGCCCTGACCGCCCTGCAGCAGGTCGAAGTGGTGCTGAAATACCAGGGCCTGTCCAAGACGGCGGCGAAAAAGCGCGCGACCTTGGCGCTGGAGGAAGTCGGCCTCGGGCCGCGGCTGCACCAGCGGCCGTCGGCCCTCTCGGGCGGCGAGAAGCAGCGGGTGGCGATCGCCCGTGCTCTCGCCAAGGACCCGCAGATCCTGTTCGCCGACGAGCCGACCTCCGCCCTCGACGGCGAGAACGGCCAGGTGGTCATTCGCCTGTTGCGCCGCGCCGCCTCGGAACACGGCGCCGCCGTCGTCTGCGTCACCCACGATCCCCGGCTCGAGGAATGGGCCGATCGGGTCATCAAGCTCGAAGACGGCGTCATCATCGACGATCAGCGCCGCACTCCCAATCCGGACGCCACCCTGGCCTCGCACTGACCGATCCCCAAGGACTGAACCCATGCCCCGCTTCCTCAAGAACAAATGGCTCTGGATCGGCCTGGCGCTGATCGTCGTGATTGTCGTCGGCTTCAGCTTCATGCAGGCCGGCGCCGCGAAGAAGAAGGCCGCCGACGAGCAGGCCGCGACCCAGAAGGTCGAGAGCCCCTATGCGGCGGTGGCCAACGCCAAGATCGACGTGGAGGGCGGCATCATCCAGATCGCGGCTCGCCGCGGCGGCGTGGTCCGCGAGGTTCTCGTCCAGGAGGGCGATCGCGTCGTCGCCGGCCAGATTCTGGCGCGGCAGGAAGACGACGAACCCCGTCTGGCGCTGCAAAGCGCTAGCGCAGACGTCGCCCAGGCCGAGAGCCAGTTGCGCCTGATTCAGGTCGACCTGCGCACCGCCCAGCGCGAGCATGACCGTCTGCAGAAGCTGGTCGACTCTAACTTCGTCGCCGCCGCCCGCATGGATCAGGCCCGTGACGACATCGCCTCGGCCCAGGCCCGGCTGGCTTCCCAGCAGGCGGCCGTTCAGACCGCGCGCGCCCGGCGCGATCAGGCCGCCTACAATGTCGAGCTGACGGTGATCCGGGCGCCTCAGAGTGGACGCATCGTGCGCCGCTACGCCAACCCGGGCGCCGGCGCGTCGACCCTGAACGTGTCGACCATGTTCGACCTTGAGCCGGACGCGCCGCGCATCGCCCGCGCCGAGATCGTCGAGAGCGATATCCCCAACGTGACCACCGGCCAGGCGGTCGAGATCACGCCCGAGGGCGATCCCTCCAAGGTCTATGTCGGCACCGTCCTTCGCCGCGCGGCGGTATTCGGGGCGCGCAAGCTGGCCTCGGACGACCCCTCGCAACGTTCGGACGAACGGGTCATCGAGGTCGTCGTCACGGCCGGCGACGCCCCGCTGCTGATCGGCCAGCGTGTTCTGGTCAAATTCATGAAGCCGGGCGAGACCGCCGGCGCTCCCCGCGACGCCGCCGTCGGCGTTCCCCCGAGCCGCGCCATGCGTCAGCCCGCGCGGGCGGGCTAGGCCGGATCAGCGGCCGGTGAACTCGGCCGGCCGCTTCTCCAGCACCGCCGCCACGCCCTCGGCGTGATCATCCGTCAGGTGGGCCAGCGCCTGCATGGCGGCGGTCATCTCCAGCATCTGGTCGAAATTCGTGTCGCGGCCCTGGCGTAGCAGGGTCTTGGCCATGCGCAGCGCCTGCGGCCCATGCGCCGAGACCTTGCCTGCGACCTTCAGCGCCTCGTCCATCAACACCTCCGGCGCGACGACGTGGTTGACTAGCCCCCAGCGCTCCGCCGTCGCCGCGTCGATGGTGTCGCCCGTAAAAAGCATCTCCGCCGCCCGCGCGTAGCCTACGTTCCTCGGCAGCAGCCACGCCCCGCCATCGCCCGGCAAGATGCCCAGCTTCAGGAACGGCACGCCGAACGTCGCTTCCGTTGACGCCAGCCGGATATCGGCCAACCCGGCAATGTCGCAACCCAACCCCATCGCCGGCCCGTTCACCGCCGCCACCAGCGGAACCTCCAGTCCGTACAGCGAGCGCACAATCCGGTGCACCACCCGCCGATAGCGGTCGCGGATTTCCGCTCCAGTTCCGGCGAACAGGTCGCGCCGGTCGCGCATCGCCTTGAGGTCTCCCCCGGCCGAGAAGGCCCGGCCGGCGCCGGTGATGATCACACAGCGCACCGCAGCGTCGGCGTTCACCGCCGCGCAGGCCGCCGCGAAGGCCTCGCCGTCTTCGAGGTCCGGCAGGGCGTTCAGCCGCTCGGGCCGCGATAGCGTCCATATCTCGATCGCGCCGCGTCGTTCCGTCTGGATCAGGGTCATGCTCCAGCAGTGCCCCATCCGGGGGCCGCCGACAATTCCCCACGCCGGTCCGACCCGCTACTGATCGCCGATGTCCGTCCCGCCACGACCCGGTCCGCCCCGTTCGATCGCCACGCCCTGTGTGAAGGTCTGCATCGTCGACGGCGCCTCCAGCCTCTGCCTCGGCTGCTGGCGCACCTTGTCCGAAATCGGCGGCTGGAGCGGTTTCACCGATGAGGAACGTGAGCGGATCATGGCGGAGCTGCCAGTGCGCGCCGCGCGGGCGGGGGACTAGCCTGCCTCCGTTTACCCCCCGCCAACCATCCCTCTTCACCGCATCCCAACGGCGTCGTGCGAGAACAGGGCCATGCGGTTCGATCTGTCCTCCGCGGCCGTCATGGCCTTCGCCGTCGCCTCCGCCCTGACCACCGCCTGGTGGATGGATCAGGCCGGCTTGCGCGGCCAGGCCCAGGCCGCCACGCCTGTGCCCCAGGTCGCCGCTACCGGCTCTGCCGGCCAGGTGCTCAAGGCCGCCGACGGCCACTACTGGGCCGAGGCCGATATCGACGGCCGCGCCGTCCCGGTGATGATCGACACCGGCGCCAGCGTCGTCGTCCTGACGCCCGCCGACGCCGCCCGTCTCGGGATGAAGCTGACGGAGGTCGACTTTTCCGCCACGGTCATCACCGCCTCCGGCCCGGTCCGCGCCGCTCCGGTCCAGTTGAGCGCCGTCGCCGTCGCGGGCGCCCGCGTCAGCAATGTTGAGGCCCTGGTCGTCGAGCAGGGGCTGCCGCACAGTCTGCTCGGCATGAGCTATCTCGGCCGCCTCTCGTCGTTCAGCGCCACGCGGTCAGGCCTGACCCTCCGCCCCTAGAGCGCCTTCACGACCACCAGCGCCGCCGTCGCCAGCAAATACAGCGCGAACGCGCGTCTCAGCACGCGCCGGTCCAGCGAATGCGCCAGCTTCGCCCCCCACGGCGCCACCGCCGTGGTCAGCACCGCCATCACCACGGCGCCCGGAACGTTGACGTAGCCGAGCGACAGCGGCGGCCGCCCGCCGGCGTCCCAGCCGAAGACTACGAAACCCAGGGTCGCCATGATCCCGATGGCCACGCCGAAGCCCGAGGCGGTCGCCACGGCCTGGTGGATCGGCCGTCCGCACAGGCTCATCAGCATGCCGCCGAAACTGCCGCCGCCGATCCCCATCATCGCCGACAGGCCGCCGATCACCGTCCCGAACCCGCGCCGTCCCCAGCCCTCAGGCAGCCCTCGCCGCAGCGCATAGCCCTCGGGCATCAGCCCCATCTGGGCCGCCACGACCGCCAGACAAACTCCGTAGACGATGGCCAGCCCCTCCATCGATGTCACCCCCGCCAAGGCCGCCCCGAGCAGCGCCCCCGCCGCCACCCACGGCGTCCAGCTCTTCAGCACCGCCTCGTCCACTGCTCCGTGGGTCCGGTGCGCCCGCAGCGACCGCCACGAGGTGGCGACGATCGTCAGGAGCGATGTCCCGATCGCCACATGCAGGTTTGCCTCCCCGCCGACGCCCAGCGCCTCGAACGCATAGAACACGGCCGGCACGATCACCGTACCCCCGCCGACCCCGAACAGCCCGGCGATGAGCCCCCCCGCCAGTCCCGCCGCGACGAGCGCGGCGAGCAGCATCAGGATTTCATTCGGGGGCAGCGCGGTCATGCGGCCAAGCTCTAACGGAGCGGGAAGGTCGAGGGGAGGGGCTGGTTGGCGCCCGCAGCAACCTTCTTCCTGGAACCCCGTTCTCTCCGCACAGGGCAACCCCCACCGGAAAGACACCCCCATGACCGCCATCAAGACCTTGACCGTCCTCGCGGCCGGCGCTTTCGCCCTGTCCGTCGCCGGCGTCGCACAGGCCCAGACCCCCTACACCAGCTATCAGTCCGGGCCGGCCGGCATCCCCTCGTCGTGCCGCAACGCCGAACAGCTGCCCAATGGCTATGTCTCGGCGGAGTGCCAGACCGGCGGCGGATTCCGCTGGAGCTCCATCCGCAGCGTCGACTGCCGCAGCGCCCTCACCAATCGCGACGGCGTGCTGAGCTGCAGCGGGGCGACGGCCACCGTTGGTCCGCTGTATCCCGCTGATCGCTATGGTTCCGACCAAGGCTATGGCCAGACCTCGGTCCAGGATCAGCCCGGGGGTGTGTTCGGCGCTATTCTCGGCGCCCTGTTCGGCGGCCAGGGCGCCCAGCAGGATGATCAGGTGCTCGACGAGGACTGGGGCCGGGGTCGCCGCCCGCTCTACCAGCGCCGCGCCGATCTCGACGCCCGCATCGAGGCCGGGCTCCGCGACGGCTCCATCAGCCGCACCGAAGCGGGCCGCCTGCGCGCCGACTATGACGTCATCGTGCAGCTCGAGACCCGCTACGCCGCCGACGGGCGGATGACCACGGCCGAGCGTCAGGACCTCCGCGACCGCTACCGCGCCCTGTCGCAGCGCGTCGGCGACGAGCGCCGCGACGACGACATGGGCTATGGCGATTGGCGTCCGTTGTCGGAGCAGCGAACGGCCTTCTTCGCCCGGGTCGATCTCGCCGTGCGCGACCGTCGCCTGACCCGCGCCGAAGGAACCCGCCTGCGCGCCGACTTCGACGCTCTCGCCCGCCTCGAGTCCGACTACCGCCGCGATGGTCTCAGCGCCTGGGAACAACAGGACCTGACCGCCCGGCTCGCCGATCTGGACCGGCGCATCGGCGACGTCGCGGACGATGGTGGTTACGGCTACGATCCTCGCGCCGCCGAGATCGAGGCCCGCATCGCCGCCGGCGAACGCAGCGGCCGGATCGGCCGCTCCGAAGCCGCCCGCCTGCGCGACGAGCTCCGTGACCTGACCCGCCGCTGGGCCGACCTCGAGGCCCGCGTCGGCGTCCGGCGCTAGGATGGCGCGGGGGCGGTTGGCCGCCCCCGGGTCCCCCGCGACAAGCGGCGTCCGCTGCGGTTAAGCTCCCTCGCACAGGAGCCTTCGCCGCATGACCGACGCCCCCGCCGACACCACTCCCGCCCCCGGTTCCCGCTGGCGTCTTATCGGGCCCGGCATCGTCGCCGCCGCCACCGGCGTGGGCGCGGGCGATCTGGTCGCCACCCTCGTGGCCGGCTCGATGTTCGGCTACGCCCTGCTGTGGGCGGCGGTCGCCGGGACCCTGTTGAAAATCTCGCTCGCGGAAGCGGTGGGGCGGTGGGCGCTCGCCTCCGGGCGGACCATCTTCGACGGCTGGTCCAGTCTGGGACCGGGCTGGTTCGGCGGCCGGCTTAACTGGGCCAGCGTCTATTTCGGCGTCTATGTCGTGATCTGGGGCTTCGTCTACGGGGCCACGGCCATGACCGCCTCGGCCCTGCCGTTGGCGGCCTTGCTGGACGGGACAGGGATGGCGCTCGACCTCAAGGCGTGGGCGATGATCTGTGGCGTGGTGGGCCTCGTCCTCGTCTGGTTCAATCGCTATCCGGTGTTCGAGAAGCTGATGACCGGGCTGGTGGCGGTGATGTTCGTCACCGTGGTCGGCCTCGCCGTGATCGTCGCCCCCGATCTCCCCGCGATGGCCCAAGGTCTGGTCCCGGCCCTGCCGGCCGGCTCGGCCTTCTACACTCTCGGCCTGATCGGCGGGGTGGGCGGCACCATCACCCTGGCCGCCTACGGCTACTGGATCGGTGAGAAGGGCTGGCGCGGCCCGGCATGGATGCGCGTCATGCGGCTGGACAACCGCGTCGGCTACGCCGTCACCGGCATATTCGTCATCGCCATGCTCATAGTCGGCGCCGAACTGCTGCACGCGTCGGGCATCGCCCTGGCCCGCGGCGACCGCGGCCTCCTGGATCTCGACGGCGTGCTGCGCGAGCGCTTCGGCGACGTCGTTGGGATCATGTTCCTGGTCGGCTTCTTCGCCGCCAGCTTCTCGTCCCTGATCGGCGTATGGCACGGCGTCAGCCTGATGTTCGCCGATTTCTGGTCCCACGTCCGCGGCCGCGCCGACGACGCCTCGGCCAAGGGCGAGGGCAGCCCGGCCTTCCGCGGCTATCTGCTGTGGCTGACCTTCCCGCCCATGGCCCTGCTGTTCATGGACCGCCCGTTCGGCCTGATCGTCGCCTACGGGGCGCTCGGGGCCCTGTTCATGCCCTTCCTTGCCCTGACGCTGATCTGGCTGCTCAACTCCCCGCGCACCCCGATCGAGTGGCGCAGCCGCTGGCTCTCCAATGCCATGCTGATCGCGGGCGGCCTGCTGTTCTGCGTCCTGGCCGGTCGTGAGCTGATCGGCCTGTTTGGTTAAAGCAGCAGCGCGCCCTCATGGCGCAGCAGCCAGCCCTTCCGCTCCAGTCCGCCGCCGAAACCGACCAGCGCCCCGTCGGCGCCCACCACCCGGTGGCAGGCGAGCACCAGCGGGATCGGATTGCGGTTCAGCGCCACCCCCGCCGCCTGGGCCGCCCCCGGTTCTCCCGCCCGTTTGGCCATCTCGCCGTAGCTGATGGTCACGCCCGGCGGCACCTGCGCCAGCGCCCGCCACACCCGGGCGTGGAAGCCGTCGTCGGCGACCGCTCCTTCCAGGGACCACGGCGCTCGCGCCAGCGCCTCGCGGTCGCCGTCGAAATAGGCGGCCAACGTGCAGACCAGCGCCGCCGGAGCCGCGCCGTCCGCCAGCGCCGTCGACGGATATTCGCGCCGCATCGCCTTGACCAGCCCGTCCCCGAACGACAGGCCGCGCAGCGTGCCCCGGTCGTCGCATGCCAGAGCCAGTGGACCGATCGGGCTGTCCACCCAGGACAGGGTCAGGCGCTCAGGCGCGGATGCGCGTTCGGGGGGCGTCATGCAGACATCCTGCACCGGACCGGGCGCCGGCGCTCGCGGTTTTCGGCTCCGGTCCGCCGGCGCCGCCCACTGTGCGGAACCTTCGCCGTACCGGGTGCGCTCCTGTCCTGATGTTCGGAGTGATGGATTTCGGAGACGACCCCCTGTTCCGCCTCGGCGGCGCGGCGGTCACGCTCGGCGGCGTCGCCACCGGCGTGGTCATCTTCCTCGTCGCCTGGCTGCTCTCGCGGCTGGCCAGCCGCAGCCTGTGCCGCCTGCGCGAGAATTCGACCCGTAGCGCCGGAGCCCTCTACCTGCTTGAGAAGGTGGCCTCCTACGGCCTGGTCGTGTTCGGCGCCGTCGCCGGCCTGTCGGCGGCGGGGCTCAACCTCTCCTCGCTGGCGGTGTTCGCCGGGGCCATCGGCATCGGCGTCGGCCTTGGCCTGCAGGGGGTGGTCAAGGAGTTCGTCTCCGGCATCTTCCTGATCTTCGACCGGATGGTCTCGGTCGGGGATTATGTCGAGGTCGGGGGCGAGACACGCGGCGTCATCGCCGAGATCGGGCCGCGCGCCACCCGCATCCGGAACAACGACAACATCAACATCCTGGTGCCCAACTCCAGCCTGATCGAGGGCCGCGTGGTCAATTGGACGCTGAAGGGCGACACGCGGCGTATCCACATTCCTTTCTCGGTGGCCTACGGCGCCAATCGGTCGAGGGTGCGCGAGGCGGTGCTGGACGCCGCGCGGACCAGCCCCTTCACCCTGCCGGAAACGGAGACCCGCAAATGCCAGGTCTGGCTGGTCGGTTTCGGCGAGAGCGGCCTGGACTTCGAACTGCTGGTGTGGCCGACGCGCGAGGCGGTCAAACGCCCCGCCGCCATGCACGCCGCCTACACCTGGGCCATCGCCGATGCGCTGGACGGGGCGGGCATCGAGATCCCGTTCCCGCAGACCGATCTGCGCATCCGCAGCGTGTTCGGCCACGAAGGAGAAGATGCACTCGAAACCTTGGGCATGCGGCGCGGCCCGTCGCGGCCACCGGAACCGCCCGGCCCGCCCCCCGCCGACCCCAGACCGAAAGCGCCGCCCGTCAATGACGCCGCCGAGGATCTGATGACTCCGCCCGATCCTGCCGAGGGAGACGAACCGGAAGAGCCGCGGCAGGACTAGTCAGGGGCGGATCATGCGGCAGTTCGCCCGGCCGGGCCCGTCGTCCGCGGGGCGTCCGATCTGCACGAGGCGGATCACGGCCTCGTTCGCCACGGCTCACGAAAACGCCGCCTGACCGAGGTCAGACGGCGCTTCGCATGGACGATCGGCCTTAGAAGGGCCGGTAGTTCAGCGACAGGAAGAATCGACGGCCGAACAGGTCGAAGTTGTCGGACGTCGTGTTGCCGAGCCAGCGCGCCGGTTCTGCGTCGAAGGCGTTGACCACCCCCGCGCGCACCATCAGGTCGTCACGGGCGTTCCAGCGGACGGTGAAGTCATGCTGCGAGAAATGACCCGTCTCCAGGTATTCGAGGGTGTCATAGCGGTCGAGATTGCCGCCGCCGATGACGTCGATGTCCTCGATTTCCTGACTGGCCTGCCAGTCCCAATCCCAGGTGAACGCCAGAGAGTCGGTCGGGGCCCAGGCTACCGTCGACAGGAAGCGCACGCGCGGCATGCCGACGCTGTCCTCGAAATCCGTCGAGTCGGTCGGGTCGGTGATGTTGACGAAGTCATGTTGCTCGATGAGCCAGTTGGCCCGAACTGAGTGGCTGAACTGGCCCCACTCGCGTCCGCCCCATCGCGGCAGATCGAAGTCGTAGCGCGCGGTGAGGTCCACGCCCTTGGCCGTCAGCGCCGCATAGTTGAGCGATCCCTGGATGAAGCTGGTGACCAGGAAGGTGGTCGGGCTGCGGGTGATGGTGGCGCAGGCGCCCGTGTTCACCGCATCGCCGTTGACGCACTGGTTGGCCGCCGTCTGGGCGGTCACCGAGTCGATCGCGTCCGAGATCTCGATCTCATAGTAGTCCGCAACCAGCGAGAAGTTGGGGATCAGATAGTCGGGTGTCCAGACGCCGCCGATCGTGAAGCTTTCCGAGGTTTCAGGCTCGAGGAACGGATTGCCGCCCGCCAGGCCGGAGACCGAGCCGCTGCCGTAGTTGGGCAGATAGGCGTTCGGCGCGGACGGGTCGCCGAAGGTGAAGGTCAGTCCCGAGCTGTTGGCCAGGGCCGCGCAGTTGGCGATCCGGTTGTCGGCGATGGTGCGGTCGGCAAGGTTGTTGATCACCGTGGCGCTGCAAGGATCCGAGAAGCCGTTGGCGAAGGTCTGGCTGTAGGGATCGTCCGTCTCCGCCAGGTTCGGAACCCGGATCGCCGTCGCCGTGGTGGCGCGGAACAGGAACTGATCGGAAGGCCGCCACTGGAATTGGGCGCTGTAGGTGTCCTGCTTGCCGACGTGCGAATAGTTCGACAGGCGGTAGGCGCCGCTGATCTCCGCGGAGCCGAAACCGGTCTCCGTGAACAGCGGCACCCGCAGCTCGCCGAACACGTCGTTGGTGTCGTAGCTCGCTTCTATGAAGTCCGGGCCCGAGTTCAGGAACAGGAAGCGCCCCGCCCTGTCCCTGTCCCGCCCGACGCCGCTGGTGATTTCCTTGCGGTATTCATAGCCCACGGCGACGCCCAGCGGACCGGCCCCCCAGAAGTCCCACAGATCGCCGGTCATGAAGGTCATGAAGTCGTGCTGGATGTTCTGGTCCGTCACGGTGATCGCGGCCTGGATGTAGTCCAGTGCTTCCTGGCTGAAGCCGCCCTCGCCGAAGACCCGCACGGGAACGCAGTCGTTGATGACGCCGCCCTGGCGGGAATAGGTCGCGGCGGTGGCTCCGCTGCCGACCGTGGCGTCGGGAACCACGATCCCCTGGGCCTGGAGCAGTTGCACGCGGCAGACGATCTCGCCAGGTGAACCGTTCACGATCCCGGCAGTGTCGATCACGGCGTCCGCGGCCGCCTGATAGCGCACGATGTCGACGCCCAGCTCGCGGTTCGAGTTGTTCATCTCGCCGTAGGTGTAGCCGGCTTCCCAGCTGACGTTCCTGAAGAAGCCCGCATCGCCCGCGTCGCCGCGCAAGCCGACGACATAGCGCTGCAGATCACGGTTGTTCAGCTGGTTGCGGGCCGGGCCGTACAGCTTGTGCTGCGCCCGCCGGTCCAGAACCGTGCCGGTCTGGACGCCGGCAGAGTTGTAGACCTGGCGCGTGTTGGTGTTGATCGCGTTGAAGACGTTCGCCGGCAGGTAGGCGTTGTCGAGACCGATCTCGAACGCCGACGTCGCCGTGATCGCGCCGACCGTACCCGGCGCGAACGGACGGATGTTGAAGTCGTGGAAGACGCGCTGGCCGGCGTCGTAGGTCTCTTCCTCGACGTATTTGGCTTCGGCGAACAGCTCGATGTCCGGAGCGATCTCGAAATTGAGGCCGGTCTGGAAGCGGTAGTTGGTCGATTCCGGAAGACGGCTGGCCTGACCCTGTTCGGTGTTGGACACCTGGCCCTCGCCGCCGTTGCTGACGGTGCGGCTGAAACCGGTCTGCTGACGGATTGAGCCGAACGTCACCGGGCGCGAAGCGCCGCTCGAGTCATAGAGGAAGGCGTTGTCCGGATCGTTCGACGGCGCCAGCGAGAAGCAGTTGGCCGAGAAGCTGGTCGTCGGGCAGGTGGCGAAGTTCACGTCCGGATCGCTGGCCGGGCTGGGACGTACGCCGGTCGCCAGAATGGTGACCCCGCCGAAATTTGTGCCCCGGATATAGGTGCGCAGGTCCCGGACCAGGATCAGGTCGGTGACGCCGTCGCTCGGCGCGGAGGCCGGGTCCAGGTCGTTGCCGAGCAGGCCCCAGGATTCCCTGCGCCAATCCACGTCGGCGTCCAGCACCTCGTCGTTACGTTGGTACTCGCCCGAAACATAGTAGTTCAACCGGTCGTCCAGGAGGTTCTGACCCCACAGCACCGACAGGCGTTGGCTCAACTGATGGTCCTGGTTGACCTCGGCCACCGAGGCGTCGATCTCCAGGCCGTCGAAATTCTTCTTGAGGATGAAGTTGACCACCCCGGACACGGCGTCGGCGCCGTAGACCGCCGCGTTGCCGCCGGTGATGACCTCGATGTTTTCGACCAGCAGGCGCGGGATGGTGTCCACGTCGACGGACAGCGTGCCGGGGCTCGAACCGACATGGCGGCGGCCGTCGACGAGGGTCAGGGTGCGCACCGCGCCCAGCGCCCGCAGGTTGAGCAGCGACAGGCCGCCGTCGTTCAGGTTCGAGCCGGTGGTGTCCTCGGGAACCACCGAGGTCGACAGGGCGGGAATGTCCGCCAGGAAGTCGACGACGTTGGCTTCGCCCGACTGCTGCAGCTCTTCCTGGCCGATCTGGATCAGCGGGGTCGGCGAGGTGGTGGCGTCGCGCCGGATGCGGGAGCCCGTGACCACCACCTCCTCGACCTGCGTCGCCTGCGCGCCATCCTGGAGCGGCCGGTCCTGCGCCTGGACGCCGCCTGCGAAGGCGAGGGCGGAAATGCCGGCGAGAACAGAGCAGCTGCTCATCAACATGGATTTGTTGCGCAAGTAGGGATCCCCTGAAGGTTAGGGCCGCCCGAAGCGGGCAAGCCAAGCGGCGCAGTAAATCCCTGGCCGCGAGGGTTGCAAAGGAAAGTTGATTACAACTATGTAATAGAAACAGATGTGCTAAAGTTGACACATCTAATCTTGGTACCGCAAAAATCGTGTTCCTGTCGCGGCGCGGTCGAGGGGGCGTCCCCGGGAGGCCTCACTGGCGCCCCCGCGTCCCGCCCCCTAGATTGCGTTCATGGCTCGTTCCCCCTCCTCGTCCTCCGCCAAATCCGGCAAGCCCGTCCATGTCCCCGGCCAGAGCGCCGGCCTCGCGGAGGCCCCGGCGACCTTCCTCCACGACCCGGCGGCGGCGACGAACCGCATGCCGATGTTCGCGCCCGTCACCGGCCCGCGCCTGACCCCGGAGGAGGCCCCCGGCAAGCCCTCCGACTGGACGCCGCACCGCCCCGACCGGCCCGACAACCGCAAGCACATCCCCTTCCGGCTGGAGACGAAATACACCCCAGCCGGCGACCAGCCCGCGGCCATCGCCGAACTGGTCGAGACGGCGAAGACCGGCGAGCGTGACCAGGTCCTGCTCGGCGTCACCGGCTCGGGCAAGACCTTCACCATGGCCAAGGTCATCGAGGCCACCCAGCGCCCCGCCCTGATCCTCGCCCACAACAAGACCTTGGCGGCCCAGCTCTACTCGGAATTCAAGTCATTCTTCCCGGACAACGCCGTGGAATACTTCGTATCGTATTACGACTATTATCAACCCGAAGCGTACGTTCCGCGCACCGACACCTATATTGAGAAGGACTCATCGATAAACGAGCAGATCGACCGGATGCGCCACTCGGCGACGCGGGCGATACTGGAGCGGGACGATGTGATCGTGGTGGCCTCGGTCAGCTGCATCTACGGCATCGGCTCGGTCGAGACCTACACCGCCATGACCTTCACCCTGAAGGTCGGCGACCAGATCGACGAGGCCAAGCTGCGCGCCGACCTGATCGCCCTGCAGTACAAGCGCAACGACGCCGCCTTCGAGCGCGGCATGTTCCGCAAGCGCGGCGACGTGCTGGAGGTCTTCCCGGTCCACATGGAGGACCGCGCCTGGCGCATCCAGCTGTTCGGCGACGAGCTGGAATCCATCCAGGAGTTCGACCCCCTGACCGGCAAGAAGACCGCCGACCTGGAGGAGGTCACCGTCTACGCCGCCAGCCACTACGTCACCCCGCGCCCCTCGCTGAACCAGGCCATCACCGGCATCAAGGCCGAGCTGAAGGAAACCCTCGACTGGATGGTCGAGAACGGCAAGCTGCTGGAGGCCCAGCGCCTCGAACAACGCGTGCGCTTCGATCTGGAGATGATGGAGGCCACCGGCTCCTGCGCCGGCATCGAGAACTACAGCCGCTGGCTGACCGGCCGCGCCCCGGGCGAGCCGCCGCCGACCTTCTTCGAATACATCCCCGACAACGCCCTGCTGTTCGTCGACGAGAGCCACGTCACCGTCGGCCAGATCAGCGCCATGTACCGCGGCGACTACCGCCGCAAATCGACCCTGGCCGAATACGGCTTCCGCCTGCCCAGCGCCATCGACAACCGCCCGCTCAAGTTCGACGAGTGGGACGCCATGCGCCCCCAGACGATGTTCGTCAGCGCCACCCCCGGCCCGTGGGAGATGGAGCGCACCGGCGGCGTCTTCACCGAACAGGTCATCCGCCCCACCGGCCTGATCGACCCCCCGGTCGAGATCCGCCCGGTCAGCGGCGCCACGCGCAACCAGGTCGACGACGTCATCGACGAGGTGAAGGCCGTGGCCCGCGCCGGCTACCGCTCCCTCGTCACCGTCCTGACCAAGAAGATGGCCGAGGACCTGACCGAATACATGCACGAACAGGGCGTCCGCGTCCGCTACATGCACTCCGACGTCGACACCCTCGAGCGGATCGAGATCCTGCGCGACCTGCGCCTCGGCTCGTTCGACGTGCTGATCGGCATCAACCTGCTGCGCGAGGGCCTCGACATCCCCGAGTGCGGCCTGGTCGCCATCCTCGACGCCGACAAGGAGGGCTTCCTGCGCTCCGAGACCTCGCTGATCCAGACCATCGGCCGCGCCGCCCGCAACGTCGACGGCCGCGTCATCCTCTACGCCGACCGAATGACCGGCTCGATGGAGCGCGCCATCGCCGAGACCAACCGCCGCCGCGAGAAGCAGGAGGCCTACAACGCCGAACACGGCATCACCCCCGAGTCGGTCAAGCGCGACATCCGCGAGATCATGGCCAGCCCCTATGAGTCCCGCGCCCTCGACGCCCTGACCGCGCCGGGGATGAAGCAGGAGTCCAAACCCTTCGTCGGCACCAATTTCCAGGCCGCCCTCAAGGACCTCGAAGGCCGCATGCGCAACGCCGCCGCCAACCTCGAATTCGAGGAAGCCGCCCGCCTGCGCGACGAGATCAAGCGCATGAAGCTGATGGACCTGGAGTTCGCCAACGAGGTGCTGACGGCGGAGGGGGAGACGGTCGACAAGACCGCGCCGAAGCGCTGGCGGGCCGACGCGGCGGCGGAGAAGGCGGAGGCGTTCAGGAAGGGGCGGTAGGAACGACCCGGGGTTCGCCGCGGCCTTCCCTATATTCGGGCGTCAGCCAGCACCTGCTCCTCCTCGCCGAGGGAGTCCGTGGTCATCCGGCCGACGCCGCGCGATTACCTGTCCGGTGTCAACCGATGAGCCTTAGGATTTCGGTCGCATCCTCGGGCACGCCTACAGAGCCGCTGACCAGGTTCAAGGCGTTCTGAAGCCTTGTGCGGAACGCATTGGACGACTCATCAGTCGGATGACCCACAGCAAAGTAGGCCTTGCCGTCGCTAACGTACTTTGAATGGTATGGAGAAACCTTCTCAAGAAGAGCCGCAAATTCCTCGCCCGCAGCTTCAGGCACCGTGACGAAGGTGGTCGACCCGGAGCGTTTGCTAAGACCGACCTGGAGACGTTGCTCTCCACCAACCCGGCCGGGTCGCTCGACCCGCGCCAGACGCGTTCCAATCTCGTCTAGGCGCTCAAGAATCAGCCTCTCAAAAGACACTTCCTTCGTCTGGGGCTCAAGGACCTCGACCACCACATCAGCTAAGAACGGCTCGTAAGCGCCCGCCTTAAATGCGCTCAGCCGATCCGAGAGGGTCTTGGAGAACTTTTCAAAGAATATCTCCATCTCAAGGATGTTTAAGTCGCCTGGATACGGCAGAGCTTCGACATCAGTGATGTCGAACGGTATCCGACCGCCTTTGTTAAAGACCACGACGGTTGGCTTTTTAGAAGCGAGCCGCAAGCCAAGTTCAAGCATGACGTTTGGGTTCAGATCGCTAATATCTGCAACCACGATGTCCTGTTTGAATATGTTACTTACTATGCGCTTCGATATGCGGTCATTGACGCCTTCCCAAACGTTAGCAGGTGTTAGTCCTGCGGCTCGTATACCTCGATGCAATAGAGTTTGAACTGCCGCCCAATGCTTCTCGTCATGATGCTCCGTCGATGAAATCGGCATGATGAGCCCGCAAAGCGTTGCGACATCGTCGACGGCGGAGTCTGGGCTCGGCGGGACTTGCTTCTCATCATTGCTTTTCGCCGCCAAGTCCGTGTCTCCTCATGAACCTTACGCGATAGCTGCACAGTCGAGCCCGACGATCAAGCTCGAGGTTGTGGGGCACCCGAACTGATCCACTCCGGGTCAGGTTCATGAGGTTCGACCCCTTGCCCGCGATCTCCCTTCGTTTGGTGGGGGATGCGCCACCCGCTACGGTGGGTGGATGGGGGACGATACCAACTCGTGGTGCAGTCTCGGCTTTGCCGAGCCGAACGCCGCCTACACCAGCGGCCCCCAGCAGGCGCGCCATCTGACCGAGGGCTGGATGGCCGAGCACGGCTTCTGCCCCGCCTGTCCGGCCGACCGGCTGCCGCCCCTGCCGAACAACACCCGGGTGGGCGACTTCCGCTGCGCCGCCTGCGGCGAGGAATATGAGCTCAAGTCCGGGCAGGGGGCCGTCGCCGGGGTGCTTCCCGCTGGAGCGTGGGGGGCGATGAAGCAGCGGCTGGCGGCGGCGAACAATCCCAGCCTGTTCGTCATGGGCTACGACCGCGCGGCGCATCGTGTCCGCGAGCTGATCGTCGTGCCGCGCCATTTCTTCACCGGGGCGATCATCCGGCCGCGCGCGCCGCTGGGCCCGACGCCCGCCGCGCCGGCTGGCAGGGCTGCACGATCCGGCTGAAGGACGTCCCCGCCGCCGGCCGCATCCCCCTGATCCGGCACGGCGCGCCGCGCCCGCAGGCCGAGGTCCGCGCCGCCTGGGCCGCCACCCTGTTCCTGCGCGAGACGCGGCCGGAGGCGCGCGGCTGGCTGCTGGCCGCCATGGGGGCGGTGGAGGCGGTGGGGCGCGCCGAGTTCACCCCGGCCGAGGTCTATGCGCAAGAGGGGCGGCTGGCGGCGCTGTATCCCGGCAACTGCAACGTACGGGCGAAAATCCGTCAGCAGTTGCAGTGCTGAGGGACCGGGGGTGGCTCAGCTTCGACGGTCGCGGGCGGTACCGACAGACCTTGCATGACCGGCCTTTCAGACCGGATTTCACCGGTTTTTACTTGACGGGGGGAGGTCGGGTCGCAACCCTAGGGTGATCCTGGAGGGAGAACGACATGCAAAGGCTTCTGATCGTCGGCGTCGCCGTCATGGCGCTCGGAGGTTGCGCCTCGCTCGGGGCCGTCGATCCCTATGCGGCGGGCCATCGGCTGAACGGCGAGGTTCTCGGCGCCGATGCGGGTTGGCGGGACAGGTTCACCAGGAGCGAGAACGATGCGGAGGCCCGGAAGGGCGTCGCCCGCGAGTTCGCCTACTACCTGATCGGGCGGAGCGACCGGAAATGCGAGGACTATCTGGTCGGCGTCAGCGCGGGGAACAATTCCTTCCGCGGGGTGCTCGACCTCGTCTCGATCGGTCTGAACTTCGCCGGAACCGGGGCCTCCTCCCTTGGCTCGGCCCACGATCTGGCGACCGGCGCGGGGGTGGTCACCTCGCTGCGCACCTCGGCGCTGACCAACCTGTTCGCCGGCAATGAGTTCGCCGTCATCTACGAGACCGTCCACCGGGGTCGCGACGCCGAACGCAAGGCCCTGATCGCCGCTCTGGGGGCGGGTCAGTTCGACACCTGGGGGCCCGAGGCGATCGCCGCCGTGATCAACGCCTATGACGTGAAATGCGGCGTCAACTACGCCAGTCGCCTGATCCGGGAGGCGGTCGAGGATTTGGAACCGGTTGCACGTACGCCGATACCCGAAGGCCCGGCCACGGACGACGATGAGCCGGTCGACGACGATCCGGTCGACGACGATCCGGCGGATGGCGACGGCGGAGCCGCCTGACTTCCAGGGCCCTCTCCCAATCGGAGAGGGTTCAACCTCTGGCCACCCCCCCGTCCCCCATGCCATCGTTCCCGCCGGAGAGACCCTTGCCGATGGCCGAACCGCAGCAACCCGCCCCCGAACCGAAGGCCGCCGGGCTCAACGACCTGTCCGAGGACGCGCTCGGCTTCGGCGGGCGCGAGCTGATCACCGCCCGCGACGTGGTGCTGCGGCCGCGTCAGGTGCTGGAGGCGTGGATGACGGCGGGGCCCAGCGGCGGGGGCCGCTACGCGCGGCCGCTGCGGCTGTACCTGGCGCTCAGCGCCATCCTGATGCTGATCCTGTTCCTGCAGGGCGGCTCGGAGCGGTTGCTGACGGATGTCGGGCAGGTGGCGCCGGTGCTGGAGGACCTGATCGCCAACTCGGGCAAGAGCCGCGACGCCTTCATGGCCGACGCCGACAACTGGATGACCCTGGTCATGGTGCCGTTGACCGCCCTGGCCTACGCGCTGGTGGCGACGCCCCTGCTGCGCTGGTGGGATCCGGAGGACCTCGGCTGGCGCCGCGGTTTCCGCGCCACCTTCGCCTATCTCTCCGCCTGGACCGTGCCCCTGCTGCCCTTCGCCTGGTGGACGTTCGACGACGGGCCGATGCGGATGATCGTGTCGGTGGCGCTGTTCCTGTTCGCGATCGTCACCTTCATGCGCATGGGGGCGGGTCGCTGGTGGCGTTCGCCCGCGGCCGGGCTGGGCAAGGCGCTCCTGCTCTCGATCGCGCTGCAATTGGCCGCCCTGATCGGTTTCGCGCCGGTGCTGGCCATCGGCCTGCTGGCGGGGCGGTTCGCCTGAGGGCGGCTTGACCCGGCCAACCCATACCCTGCCAACCCGGCCAACCCCGGTCGCCGATCCGCCATCCCGACCGCCCTGCGTCCGATTCTGACGGGTCCGGCCGCTATGATCCGCTCCAGTATCGGGGAGGGACTCGAACATGAATGCGCGCAACCGTCTGCCGAACACCCGCTACGTCACCGCCAGCGCCGAGACCTGGAGCCTGATCCGCGGGGCTTATCTGTCGGGCCTGTCGGCGCCCACGGTCGCGGCCCGCTTCGGCGTGTCGGAGACGGCCCTGCGCCGCCGGGCCCGGCGCGAGGGCTGGACCAAGCGCGATTTCGCCGCCCGCTCGACGCCGTGGCCGCTGGGGCGCACACCGCCCATGGGCGTCCTTGGCGGACCCGCCGGCGTCCTCGCCGCGCCGGGCCTGCCGCCCGATCCCGACGCGCCCCTGACCGAGGACGACGTGGTCGCGGCCTGGACGTCGCCGATCCAGATCCGTCCGGGCGACCTGGCCCGGCGCACCCTCGCCGCCGCCGCCGAGGCGGTGAAGGGCGGGCGTGGGCTGACGGCGCTGCGGCTGGCCCGCGCGGCCAACGAGATCGCCCGCCTCGACGCCCTGTTCGAATGGGCCGAATACGATCCGGCCGAGCAGGAGCGCGACCGCGAGGCCGGCCACCAGTTGACCCTGCGCTGGGTGCGCGAGCGCGCCCTGCGTCTCGCCGAGGACCTCGCCGCCGGCCGCCCCCTGCCCCCCGAATACGCCGACCTCGGTCCCAGAGACGCGGACGGCGAAGAGGGTCCGGGAGTGTCGGAATGACAGGGTTTGCGCATTTTTCGATGCCCGGGTCGTCCTTTTCCCTCCGGGGAGGGAAAGCGCCCGCTCTCCACGGGAACATCCGGCGCCTGCCCCCGGTTGCCCTCGCGAGCCTCAACCCCCGCAAGGAGACCGCATCCATGTCCGTCATCGACAAGGTTCTCGGCAAGATCACCCCCATGCCCGACGAGCAGAAACGCCGCGAGGCGACCGCCAACGCCCGCGCCATCGCCAGCCAGGACGGCTGGCTGTGGCAGGTGCTGGACCAGCACGAGGAAATCCGCGCCCGCTTCGCCGGTTGTCACGAGGCGCAGTCGGCCGAGGACCGGGTGGCGGCGATGAAGGAGCTGGCGACGATCCTCAACGCCCACTCCATGGCCGAGGAGGTGGTGCTGTATCCGGCCCTCGCCCAGGCCGGGGAGAAGCTGCACGCGGGCCACGCCTACACCGAACAGACCACCGCCAAGATGCAGATGTCGGAGTGGGAGAACATCGCCCCCTCGACCCCCGAATGGACCGACAAGCTGAAGCATATCGAGGGCGCGGTCCTGACCCATATGTATGAGGAGGAATCGAGCTGGTTCCTGCATCTGAAGGACAAGTCGGACCGCCAGGCGCATCTGACCGACCGCTTCCGCGAGGAGTTCGAACGCTGCGGCGGGGCGAAGGCCGCTCCGCCCCGGTGAGCCCGATCGACTGAACGGACGGGAGGGGGCGAAGACGACGGGAGACGGGGCCGGGACCGACGGATTATACGGCGGAGATGACCGCCAGCCGCGCCGCGCCCCTGCTCGTTCTCCTCGCCTCGGCGGCGGTGCTGGGGCTGGCCCCGATCCTCGTGCGGCTGGCCGATACGGGGCCGGCGGCGACGGGGTTCTGGCGCTTCGCCTTCGCCCTGCCGTGGCTGCTGCTGCTGGTGTGGCGGCCGGGGCAGACGGCGGGCGAGGCCGGGCCGGGGCGGCCGTCGCCGCTGATGGCGCTGGCGGGCCTGTTCTTCGTGCTGGACCTGAGCTTCTGGCACTATTCGATCGAGTTCACCTCGGTGGCCAACGCCACCACCCTGACCAATCTGACGCCGGTGATCGTCACCGCCGTGGCCTGGCTGATGTTCCGCGAGCGGCCGCGGGCGCTGTTCCTCGCCGCTCTGGCGCTGGCCCTGGCCGGAGCGTGGACGATGTCGGCGGGCGCGGACGGACGGCAGGGCTCGGAGCCGCGGCTGGGCGACCTGTTCGCGGCGGTGACGGCGCTCTGGTACGCTGGCTATTTCCTGACCGTGAAAGTCCTGCGGGGGCGGGTCTCGGCGGCGCGGATCATGCTGTGGTCGACGGCCCTGGGGGCGCCGATGGTGCTGGCCGTGGCGGTGGCGCTGGGCGAGCCGTTGGCGCCGGCGTCGACGGCGGGCTGGCTGGCCTGCGCCGGGCTGGGGCTGGTGCATGTGGTCGGGCAGGGCGGCGTGGCCTGGGCGCTGGGCCGGCTGCCCGCGGCCCTGACGGCGGTGACGGTGCTGATCCAGCCGGTGGTGGCCGCCGGCCTCGGCTGGGCCCTGTTCGCCGAGACCATGACGCCGGCCCAGCTGGCGGGGGCGGCGGCCCTGCTGGCGGGTGTGGTGCTGGCGCAGTGGAGCGCACGAACGAAAACGGGCGCGGAGGCCGTGACCCCCGCGCCCGTGCCATGATTGCGATGTCCGTGGGTTCAGAGAACCTTGAGGTCGATCGCCGAGGTCTTGCCGCGCTGGGATTCCAGCTCGTATTCGACCTTGGCGTTCTCATCGAGGCCTTGCAGGCCCGCCTTCTGGACGGCGGTGATGTGGACGAAAACGTCCTGACCGCCGCCATCGGGCTGGATGAAGCCGAAACCCTTGGTCGGGTTGAACCACTTGACCGTGCCGGTCGCCATGATGCGTCTCCTGAACGCGCTTTCCAGGCGAACGCCCCTCGAGGGACGCCCGACAGCCCATCTGGACGAGCTCATTCAGCGAAGGAGCGAGCACGGGTGTGGACGCCGCGCGATATCCGGACTGCGGGCGCATTTCTCTCGCGAAAAAGCGGGGCCGGTCAACCGCAAACCGATTCTCCCGCGCGGCGAACAGGGTTACCGGCGGTCAGGCTCCCCCCCTTTACGCGCACAGGCCCCGGTCGGCGCCGTCGAGATGCAGGTGGTTGGCGTGGGCCTCGTTGTAGTCCGGAGTGAGGACGGTGGAGAACACCCGGCAGGCCCCGTCCCGGACCCGCTTCAGGAACGACTGGCCCTCGGCGCCCCGCGGCCCGGTCCCGTCCCAGTCAGCGAGCACCGAGACGCGGCGGCCGTCCTCCAGCGTCACGCCGCCGAGATCCAGCGCATTGGCCCGGGCGTGCTCGCTGGGGCGGGCGCTGGCGTCGGTCTGGCCGTAGATACGGCGGCAGCTGTAGGTGCCCACGTCGTTCATCCGCGCCACGCGGCTGCCGAAGGTCCGCTCTGCCGCCGGCTGCAGCACCTGGCGCTCCCAGATGACGTAGCGGACGGCGAGCGGGCACTGCATGACGGGGTCGCCGGGCAGGGGCGCAACGGCCCCGCCGGTGATCCGAACCGCCCCGCGCACGACGCAGAAGCCGCCGTCGTCGCGATCCGGCGCCCGCTCGACTTGGACGCCCGCCTCGCGCAGCACCTGCATGCAGGCGTCGGTGACGGCGGTGGTCTCCTCGGGCGCGGCGGTGCGGGCCAGCTCGAAATCGGCCACCTTGGCCGCCGTCGCCTGTCCGATCGGACGGTTCAGATCGAGCGGCTTCCACGGCAGGTCCTGCTCGGGCGCGAACAGGTTGAGCAGGGCGAAGGCCGCGCACAGGCCGAGCCCGGCCTCCCACAACAGATTCCAGAAATCGGCGAAGTCGCGATCCATGCCCGGCCAGCCTTACGCGGCGACGCCGGCCTCCGCCAGTCGCTGGACCAGCATCTGACAGGCGCGCTGTCCCGCCGCGCCGTCGTTGCACAGGGCGATGTAGCCGAGCCCCCGCTCCGGCGCCGCCAGCACGGTGGCGAACCACATGGTGTTGGACCCATTGTGGGTAATCGTCGGCGCCGGCCCGCCGATGCCGGCCCAAGGCGCGGTCCCCACGCCCCAGCCGGCTGCATACTCCGGCGGCGCTCCAGCAGCGGGGGTCAGCAAATGATGGCGGGTCTCGTCGCTGATCCAGTGCGGCGCCCCGCCCATCATGGCGGCGACGAATTTCCCATAGTCACCGATGCTCATGTGCGCGGTTCCGGCCGGCCCCAGCGCCCGCGGGTTGTCTGCGAAGCCGGCCGGATTCACGGGAACGCCGCCGCGATGCCCCCAGGGCGCCTCGCCCCGCGGCGCCCCGAACCCGGCCGAGGCCAGACCCAACGGGCCGTAGAGTTCCGCCTCCATGATCGCCTCCCAGGGCTGGCCGGTGATGGCCTCAATGGCGGCGCCCAGAACGATGTAGTTGCCATTGCCATAGGCGAACTCACCCGCCGGCCCGGCGGGGGGCGCTCCCAGCGCCCGTGCCGCGAATGCAGCCCGCTGCTCGGGGAGAGGCCGCTGATCCGCATGGGCCGCGATCAGCCAGGTCTGATCCAGCAGACCGGCGTCGAGCAGGCCCGCGCGATGGTGCATCAGATCGTCCAGCGTGGTTTTGGCCCAGGCCGGGTGGATCGCCATCGCCGGCAGGGCCTCGGCCAGCGGCATGTCCCACCGCGCCCGACCCTGCTCGACCAGCCGTCCGAACACGGCCGCTGTCATGGCCTTGGTGTTGGAGCCGAGGTGCCAGCGGTCCTCCAATGCCGCCTTCTCCTCATCTCCGGCCCGGCGCACGCCCCGGACGCCTGCCCAGCCGAGGCCGTCGCGGCTCACGACGCCGGCGGCCAGCGCCGGCGGCGCGGTCTCCGCGAAGACCGCCTCGAGCGCCGCTTCAGCCTCGTTCGTGCGGGCGAAGGCGGGCAGGGCGCCCGCGAGAGGCAGAACGGCGAATCCGCCCAACAGGGCGCGGCGGCTGGCGAACATGGCGGGTGCTCCATCTCTGTCCGGCCATTCTAGGCGCCGGGCCTGTCGTCCGCCAACCGGCATTGCCGCAGCGGGTAGTCGGGCGCACGGTGGGCCATGGGCAAAAAAACCGACGACTACCAAGCCGAGCTGGAGCGCCTGCAGATCCGGCTGGTCGAGACCCAGGCCTGGACGATCGACCAGGGCGTGAAGACGGTGATCGTCTTCGAGGGGCGGGACACGGCCGGCAAGGACGGCGCCATCAAGCGCATCACCGAACACATGGCCCTGCGCCAGACCCGCGTCGTCGCCCTGCCGAAGCCGACCGAACGCGAGACCGGCCAGTGGTATTTCCAGCGCTACGTTCCCCACCTGCCGGCCGAGGGGGAGACGGTGCTGTTCAACCGCTCCTGGTATAACCGCGCCGGGGTCGAGCGCGTCATGGGCTTCTGCGAACCGGGCCAGTACGCCCAGTTTCTGAAGGATGCGCCGCACTTCGAGCGGATGCTGGCCGACGGCGGGGTCAACATCATCAAGCTGTGGCTCGACATATCGAAGGCCGAGCAGGCCGAGCGGTTGGCGGCCCGCATCACCGACCCGCTGAAGCGGTTCAAGGTCTCCTCGCTGGACGCTGAGGCCCAGGACCGCTGGGACGACTACAGCGCCGCCCGGGACCGGATGCTGGACCAGACCGACCACCGCACCGCGCCGTGGACGGTCGTGGCCACCGACCACAAGAAGACGGCGCGCCTGAACATCATCCGCCACATCCTGCGGACGATTGGCGGTCCCGGCGCCGCGGCCGAAAAACCCGATCCCGACGTCGTCTTCCCCGCCGCGAAGGCCGATGGCCGGCTCGCGGCCTGATCAGAAGCCGAGTTCCGCCCGCAGCGCCTCTGGCCTGACCCCGTCCGCTCTCAGTTGCGCCACCGCCACGGAACCATCCCGCTTGGCGAAGCGCCGGCCATCGGTCCCGGTCAGCAGCCGATGGTGCCGGTAGACCGGCGCCGGCCAGCCCATCAGGGTCTGGATCAGCACCTGGATGTGTGTCGCCTCGAACAGGTCCTCGCCCCGGATGATGTGCGTCACGCCTTGCAGGTCGTCGTCGTGGGTAACCGCCACATGGTAGGCGGTTCCGGCGTCCTTGCGCGCCACGACGACGTCCCCGGCGGTCTCCGGCTTGGCCCGGATCAGGCCGGTCTCGCCGCCCGGTCCCGCCCCTTTTTCGAGAAAGGCCAGCGTCTCCCATGCGGCTTTGCCGAGGAAGGCGCGCGCGCGATCGAGCGAGAGCCGCCATGCGAAGGGCCGACCCTCCGCCAGCAGGCGCGCCTCCTCTTCCGGCGGGTGCGGACCGGGGCGCACGGCCTCCGTCGGCCCGTGGGGCGCGTCGCCGATGGCGTCGAGAATCTCCTTTCGGGTGCGGAAGCAGCGGTACAGCAGGCCGCGCCCGTTGAGTACGTCCACGACGGAGGCGTAGTCCATCAGATGTTCGGACTGCCGCCGGACCGGTGTTTCCCAGTCCAGACCGAGCCACTCCAGGTCCTCCAGGATGGCCGCATCGAGCTCGGATCGGCAGCGAGTCGGGTCGATGTCCTCGATGCGCAGGATGAAGCGGCCGCCGGCTTCCCTTGCCGCCGCCCACGCCGTCAGGGCCGAGAAGGCATGCCCCTTGTGCAGGCGTCCGGTCGGCGAGGGAGCGAAGCGGGTGACGAACATCGAGACATGATAGCGGCAAGCGGACGCAATCACATCGGGCGCTTGTCGCCCCTGCGTCCGACGCTACGGTCCGCAAATGCAGACTCCCTACTGGCTGGACGATATCGGGGCGGCGCGCCGGGCGGTTGTCGAATTGGACCCGGGGCTGGCCCGCGCCCACGAGCAGACCCCGGCCTTTGCCTGGCGGCGTCGGGTGGGCGGGTTCGAGGGGCTGTTCCACATGATCGTCGACCAGCAAGTCTCGCTGGCTTCCGCCGCCGCCATCTGGGCGCGGGTCGAGGCGGGACTGGGCGGTGAGGTGACTCCCGAACGGGTTCTGGCCACAGACGTCGAGACCCTGCGCACCTTCGGGCTGTCGATCCAGAAGGCGACGTATGGCCATGAGATCGCGCGGGCCCAGATCGAGCGCCGGATCGACTTCGACCATCTGGAGCGCCTGTCGGACGAGGAGGCGATCGCCCGCCTCACCGCCATAAAGGGCGTCGGCAAATGGACGGCCGAAACCTTTCTGATGTTCTGTGAAGGCCGAAGAGACGTGTTTCCCGCCGGCGACATCGCTCTTCAGGAGGCCATCCGCTGGGCCGACGGCGCCGCCCTGCGCCCCCGCGAGAAGGAGGTTTGTGGTCGCGCCGAAATCTGGCGACCGCATCGCAGCGTTGCGGCGCATCTGCTGTGGGGATGGTATGGAGCGGTCAGGCGCGGGGAGGCCGTGCTTGAGGAGAGGTCCCCGTGATCGACGCGCCGACGCTGGAAGCCCTGTCAGAACCGGTTCTGCCGACGCTGTTCATGCTGGACTACGCGGGCGTAGCCGTGTTCGGCGCTACGGGCGCCTTGGCGGCGGCGCGGCAAAAGCATGATCTGGTCACCCTGGGCTTCTTCGCCGCCATCACAGGCGTCGGGGGCGGTACGTTGCGGGACCTGCTGATCGATGCGCCGGTGTTCTGGGTCCAGGACTGGCGCTACATCGCCATCTGCCTCGCTGCCGCTGTCGGGGTCTGGTTCCTGGGCCAGCGCGAATGGCGGTTCAGAGCCCTGCTGTGGCTCGATGCCGTCGGTCTCGCCGCCTACGGCGTCCTCGGCGCCGCCAAGGCCGAGGCGCTCGGAGCCGCGCCGCTCATCTGCATCGTCATGGGGGCGCTTACGGCCTGCTTCGGCGGCGTTGTGCGCGACTTGCTGGCCGGACAGCCCTCTATCCTGCTGCGGCGCGAGATCACCGTCACCGCGGCCCTGCTGGCGGCCACGGCCTATGTCGCCCTGAAAGCTCTAGGGCTGTCCAATCTCGAGGCCGCGCTGATCGCCGCCCCGTGCGGCTTCGCCCTGCGGGCCGGCGCCCTGGTCTGGGGCTGGAGCCTGCCTTCCTTCCCCGGCGCGGCGGCCAAAAGCTGACCGTCGCTGGGCCGGGCCGGGCCGTCATCGCCAAGTTGTCGAATCAAGGGTAGGATTCGGTACAGCCAGGGAAGGAGACGTGTCTTCAGTCCGGTCGCGTCGCTAATCCTCGTCCGCACGGCCAGGGCCTGATGCAGGTCCTGAGCCGCCCCCCTTCCGGCTGGCCCGCGCTGGTGCTCAACGCCGACTTCCGCCCGTTGTCCTACTATCCGCTGTCGATCTGGCCGTGGGAGGAGGTCGTCAAGGCGGTGTATCAGGACCGCGTGGACGTGGTTTCCACCTACGACAAGGTCGTGCGCAGCCCGTCGATCGAGATGGTCCTGCCCAGCGTGATCGCGCTGAAGAACTACGTCGATCAGGACCGGCAACCCGCCTTCACCCGCTTCAACGTCTTCCTGCGCGACGGCTTCGCCTGCCAGTACTGCAACGCGACGACCGAGCTGACCTTCGATCATGTGATCCCGCGCAGCCGGGGGGGACGCACGACATGGGAGAACATCGTCGCCGCCTGCGGTCCTTGCAACCTGAGGAAGGGGGGACGTACGCCGCAACAGGCCGGAATGCCCATGCGCCGCGCCCCCCATCGGCCCAGCGCCTGGCAACTGCAGGAATTCGGCCGCCGCTTTCCGCCCCACTACCTGCACCGGAGCTGGCTCGACTATCTCTACTGGGACATCGAGCTGGAGCCCTGACCGGCCCGGCGCCGCGTCGCGCACGGACGCTTGCATCGCTCCGATGACTCATCCTGAAGTTGATAAGTCGATACCAGTGTTGTGTGTATGTTTAGTCCGTTTCCCGGAACCGAATACGCTCCGCATGGTTAGACGCCGTAACAACCGGGAGAGATACTATGAAGAAGACGCTTGCGGCCATGTCCGCCGGACTGCTGCTCATCGCCGGCCAGGCGGCTGCGACCGCCACGACCAGCGATGCGACAGCGCGTGTGGGTGACCGCGTCGGCGCCCAATCGGAAAGCTCCAGCGAGTTCGCCGGCATTCCCGTGATCGGACTCCTGGCTATCGCCGGCGTGATCGCTGCCGCGGTCGTGGTCGTCTCGGATGACGATTCCGAAAGCGATTGAGACCCGTCCCACGTGAAGCATTGACGAAGTCATGGGGTCGGCCCAGTCCGGCCCCATGAAAATTCGTGTCCGCGCCGAACTGGTCTACCGCTTCGATCCGCCCACAGACGCGATCTACAAGATCCAGGTGGCGCACTGGCCGGGCCAGAGCATCCTCGAAGAGCGGCTGTCGACGTCGCCCGAGGTCGCGTTCATCGAAAGCCGCGACGAGGAGTTCGGCGCCCGCACCCTGCGCGCCCATCTGTCGGGCGACGTGACGCTGACCTATGAGGCGCTGGTCGACAACGGCACGCTCAAGGGGCTGCCGCCCGTCACCGTCCAGCACGACTGGAACGACCTGCCGGCCGAGGTGCTGCCTTATCTCAATCCGAGCCGCTACTGCCCGTCCGACCAGTTCGGCCGGTTCGCCGAGCGCACCTTCGGCGGCACAGTGGGCGGGGACCGGGTGCTGAAAATCCTCGACTGGATCAAGGCCGAGATCGACTACGAGCCCGGCGCCTCGGACAGCGAGACCACCGCAGCCCGGACATTCATAGACCGCGCGGGGGTCTGCCGGGACTTCACCCATATGGGCATCACCCTGTGTCGGGCGTCGGGCATTCCGGCGCGCGCCGTCAGCGCCTACGCGCACCAGCTGGACCCGCCGGATTTCCACGCCATCTTCGAGGTCTGGCTGTCGAACGGCTGGTGGCTGGTGGATCCGACCGGCTTGGCGCCGGTCGAGGGACTGGTGCGCATCGCTTGCGGTCGCGACGCCGCGGACATCGCCTTCCTGACGACGCAGGGCAGTTGCCAGCTGGTCCGTCAGGCGGTTGCGGCGGAAGCGATCTAGTTCGACCCCCCTGCCGCCTTCCACGTCTCGATGAACTCCAGGCGGCGCAGCACCTTGTTTTCCGGATCGATCAGCACATGGGCGCCCGCCGGCGCCGCGATCCGGCCCCGCCCCCCGGTCATCGCCACGGTCTGCCGGCGCCCGTCGATCTCGACCTCGACCGGCATCGGGAAGACGCCGCCGTCGCCGGTCACCCATTCAAGCGCCAGCCCGCCGTCGGTGCGCGTCTGACGCAGGTCGGGCAGGGCGGCCTGGTACAGGTAGCCATCAAAGAACCAGGTCAGATCCTGTCCCGTCTCCTCGTTGACGATGGAGAGAAATTCGGCGGTCGAGGCGTTGCGCGGGCGGAACTCGCCGGGCCTCGGCGTCGCCGTGCCGTAGACGAGCCGGGTCACCGACCGGAAGAAGTCCTCGTCGCCGATCAGCATGCGCAAGCTGTGCGCGATCAGCGATCCCTTGTTGTAGATGTCGAGGCCCGGGCCCGTGGCGCCCTGATAGACCTCGTCCTCGGACTTCTCCTCTCCCGAGACCACCGGGAATTTGTTGATCAGGCCGCGCCGCTGATCCAGCAGCTCGGCGTGCATCATCCACTCCCCGTGGAGCCAGCCCAGATAGAGCGGCTGCATATAGCTGCCCAGACCCTCGTGCAGCCACATGTCGTCCGAGTTGCGGTTGGTCATCTGGTTGCCGAACCACTCGTGCGCCAGTTCGTGGTGCAGCAGCCAGTCGTAGCCCTTGCCGTCCAGCTTGTAGCCGTTGCCGTAGGCATTGACCGTCTGGTGCTCCATGCCCAGGTGGGGCGTCTCGACCACACCCATCTTTTCATCCCCGAAGGGGTAGGGACCGACCGTCGCCTCATAGAAGTCCATCATCGGCGCGAACTGGGCGAACAGGTCCGCCACCTTGGCCGGGTCATCCGAGCGCAGATGCCAATAGGACATCGGCACGACGTTGCCGAAGCGGCTGTGGTAGTCGGCGCTGACTTCCTCGTACGGCCCGATGTTCAGCGCGATGGCGTAGGTGTTCGGATTGGCCGCCGACCAGTTCCATGTGGTCCAGCCGTCGCCGTGATCGACGGCGCCGAGGAATTTGCCGTTCGAGGGCGCCGACAGGTTGGACGGCACGGTGATGTGCAGGTCGACCCGGCCAGGCTCGGCCAGCGGATGGTCGATGCAGGGCCAGAAGATGTCGCAGCCCTCGGGCTGAACCGCCGTGGCGATCCACGGCTCGCCCGACGGCGCGGTCGCCCAGACGAAGCCGCCGTCCCACGGCGCCATGGGGGCGACGCGCGGCTGGCCGGCGTACGCGATGCGCAACTGCGCCGTCTCGCCAGCGGCGAGCGGGCGGGGCAGGCGCACCGTCATCCGACCCTCGGGATTGGTCCACTGCCCAAACGGCACGACGACGCCGTCCACGGCGACTTCAGACACCGCCAGCACAGTGTCCAGCTCGACCACCAACTGCGCGACCGGCGCCGTGGCGGTGAAGTCCAGCAGGGCGACGGCGTCGATGGCCTTGTCGTCGGGGATCACCTTGATCGACAGATCGGCCTTGTCGAACCGCACCGCCAGCTGCTCCGGCGCCCGGGGCTGGTCGGTGCCGAGGGTGAAGGCGGTCGACTGGCGAACCGGGATGGAGTCCGCAACAGGCGACTCGTCGACGGCCAGAGGCGGGGCCGACATGGCCTGGCCGCCGTCAGACACGCAGGCGGCGAGGGCGATCAGGGATGCGCCCGTCAGGGCGGCGCGACAGGCGGTCAGGAACACAGGCAACTCCCCAGAAGGACAGAAGGCAGCCTAAAGCCCGCCTCCGGCGGCGCAACCGTTAAGCCGGGAAGCCGCGCGCCCTCAGTTGCGCCTTCGTCGCGCGCCGCGCCCACGCCTTGTCGATCTGCTCGCGGAGCCGGTCGTCATCGGCCGCCGCGAACCGCACCAGAACGGCGGGCCAGCCCTCGAAATGGGGGGTCTGAAAATAGGTCTGCGGCTCGGTCTCCGTCAGGAAAGCGAGCGTCTCCCGGTCCAGCGCCAGCGAGACAGCGTCGGGATCCTGATTGGCGTTGACGATCCAGTGGCCGCGCACACGAATGCAGCGGCCGCCGTGCAGGGTGGAATCCTCGGCGCCCGGCTGGCTCAGGGCGTAGGCGAACATCTCGTCGCGGGTCATTATTCCTCCCCCTTTGGGGGGAGGGGGACCACGAAGTGGTGGAGGGGGCAAGTCCCTGGCGCCAGCGGATGGCGTCTCCCCCTCCGCCCCGCTACGCGCGATCCTGACCCGACGGGGCGCAAAGAAAAAGGCCGGCGTTTCCACCGGCCTCTTCAAATCTCTGTCGTCCGGACGCCGATCAGGCGGCGGCTTGCTCGGCCAGCCTGGCCTTGACCTGGCGCTTGATGCGCTGGGCGGCGACCGACAGCTGCTCGTCCTTGGCCTTGACGATGAACGGGTCCAGGCCGCCCTTGTAGTCGAGGGTGCGCAGCGCGGCATTCGAGATGCGCAGCGAGAAGGTCTGGCCGAGGGCCTCCGAAGCGACCTTGACCGTCTTCAGCGACGGCAGGAACCGGCGCTTGGTCTTGATGTTCGAGTGGCTCACGCTGTGACCGACCATCGGGCCGATACCGGTGAGTTCGCAACGACGCGACATCTGACTATCCTTCGGAGCGGTCCGCAGTGGGAAGCGGACGCATGAAACAGGTGCGCGCGGGAGGTCATCCCGCGCGAGAGGGGGGCGGTATAGAGGAGGAATCCTCGTCCCGTCAAGACGTGGAAGGGGCGACGGGGCCGTTCAGCCGCCGTTCAATTGCCGCCACATATCCCCTTTAGTCATGAGACCGATGTTCAGCTCCGGGACCGCCATGAAGACTTCCGCCCTCGTCCGCGTCGTCGCCCTGGGCGCGCCGGTGATCGCCGGCGCCCTTTTCCTCGCCGCCCCCGTCGCCCCCCAGGCCGCGATGACCGCCCAGTCCAGCGCCGACACCGTTCTGCCCGGCTACTGGGAGTACACCACCAGCGCAGTGGGTGTGCGGGACACCGAGACCAAATGCGTCCGTCCCAGCGAGATCAACCGTTTCTTCGGCGGCCTTTCGACCCGTCGCTGGCGCTGCACCTATCCGGTGCGGCAGGTCGGCGCCGGGAACGCCCGCTTCGAAGGCAGCTGCGAGGACCGCAAGGGCCGGCGCGTCAACGTCCGCCTGAACGGCACCTATCAGCGCGAGAGCTTCACCTTCCGCGGCGGGGCCCAGCTGGCGCGCGGCACGCCCTATCTGCCGGCCTCGATCACCGCCCGCCGCATCTCCGCCCAGTGCCCGGCCGGCGCCGAGTATTTCTAGGTCTCGAGCGGCTTGCTGATCACCACCTGATAGGTGTTCTGCTCACCCGAGGGCAGGGTCAGGCTGACATATTCGCCTACCACGAACCGTTCGTCGCCGAACCGGTAGCCGATGGCGTCTTCGGCCTCGCCCGGCAGGTCGATGATCCAGCGGTCGCCTGCGCCGAGCCGCAGCCGGCCCTTCGCCTCGGTCACGCCGTCGCTGAAACGCCGCGCGTAGGCCCGGTCCGGCTCGGCCCGCCAGGCTCCGGCGTCCAGACGGCCGTCGGCGTCCAGCGGCGCGACGATGTCGTAGCCCTCGCCGGGGTCGCCGGTCGGCGCATCCGGCGCGCGAGCCATCTCCAGTCGAACATGATAGAAGTCGGCCATCGGGCGCGTCCTTTTCTGATGGCCCCTGCGGGGGCCGGGTCAACAACCGCATTGGCCGACAGGACGGCTCTGCCTGCAACTGGGTAATTTCCCGGAGGAGGTCGGATGAAAGTGGTTCTGGTTTTCGCGACGGCGGGGCTTCTCATGCTCGGGGGCTGCGCCGCCGACGGCGGCGGCGGCGAGGTCGTCGCGCCGCCTGATCCGTCGCCGTTCGGATCCGTCGCGCTCGGCGGCAATCTGGTCCGGCTGAGGTGCGCGGGATGTCACGCTGTTGAACGGACCGGCGACAGTCCGATGAAGGCCGCGCCGCCCTTCCGCGAAATGGGCCGCACCTATCCGGTGCGTGACCTGCAGGAAGCCCTCGCCGAAGGTCTGGTCACGGCCCATCCCGCCATGCCGCCGATCGAGCTGGAGGCCAGCGAAGTCGCTGACGTCATCGCCTACCTCGAATCCGTCTCCGGCACGGGCGGCGGGGGGCCGAACTAGAAAAAAGGCCCGGGATCGCTCCCGGGCCTTTCGTCATTCAGCGATGCGCGTCGAAAATCAGGCGGCTTCGGCTTCCTCGGCCTCGGCGGCCTCGGCGGCGGCGATGACGGCCTTCTTGGCGCTCAGCGACTTGCCGAGCAGTTCGACGGCGGCGTCCTTGTCGATGCGGTTGGCCGCGGCGACCTCGCGGGCCATCCGGTCCAGCGCCGATTCATAGAGCTGGCGCTCCGAATAGGATTGTTCCGGCTGGCTGTCGGCGCGGTGCAGGTCGCGGACCACCTCGGCGATCGAGATCAGGTCGCCAGAGTTGATCTTGGCTTCGTATTCCTGCGCGCGACGCGACCACATGGTGCGCTTGATGCGGGCGCGGCCCTTCAGCGTGGTCAGGGCCTTGGTGACCACGTCGTCGGCGGCCAGCGAACGCAGGCCGGCGGTCTTGGCCTTCTTGGTCGGCACCCGCAGGGTCATCTTCTCGTGGTCGAAGGTCACGACATAGACCTCCAGCGACATGCCCGCGACTTCCTGGGTCTCGACGGCCGCCACCTTGCCGACGCCGTGCGCCGGATAGACGACCGCGTCGCCCACCTTGAATTCCAGACCAGTCTTGTTCGTCATGTCATTCCTTTCCTGGCGCAGGACGGCGGGGCGATGCGATACGTGGAAACGACAGGGGCTCGTCCCGCGGCAACAGCCGCCGGCGCGGAACGTCAGTCGTCAAAACGGAAACGGATCACCAAACCTCTGGCCGATCCCGCCTGCATGGGCGGGATTCTGTCGCAAACTCGGGCGGCGCGAAGAAATCGCAGACCGCCCGACCCAATGACAGTAACCTATCACAAATCTGCGGAATTTCAAAACGTCCACAGCGTCAGCGCACGGAAGGTTGTAAATCCTCTCCGGAGCCTCCGGAGGGGCGAAGGGTCCTCAGGAACCCTTGCCCGGCGCCGGTGAGAAGTATTTCTCGAACTTGCCGGTTTCGCGCTCGAACTGTTCAGCATCGGCGGGCGGCGCGCCCTTCACCGTTATGTTGGGCCACACCTTGGCGTATTCGGCGTTGACCATCAGCCATTTGCCGTCGGGCTCGTCCTCGGTGTCCGGCTTGATGGCGTCGACCGGACATTCCGGTTCGCAGACGCCGCAGTCGATGCATTCGTCCGGCGCGATGACGAGGAAGTTCTCGCCCTCGTAGAAGCAGTCGACGGGGCAGACCTCGACGCAGTCCATGAACTTACATTTCACGCAGGCGTCGGTGACGATGTAGGTCATGGAGCGGAAAAGCGATCGCGCGGTTGTTGGGGACGGGCTGCGCAGATGACCCCGGCGGCCGACGCTGTCAACCGGCGGCCGTGTCGCGGCCCGTGTCGTGCCCAGTGTCGTGGCCAGTGTCGTGGCCGGTGTCGCGCGAGGCGTACAGCGCGCGGGCCTCCCCGGCCGGACCGCGCCGTTCTCCCAGCCCTTCCACCGTCAGGTCGATCAACCGACCGCCGAGCGCGAACAGAAGGCCGTCGCCGACGTGGACGTTGCGGCTTGGCTTGTCGAGCCGGGTCTGGACCCCGTTGTGGGATAGCCGCACCGCGCCCCGCTCGACCATTGCGGCCGCCAGCGAGCGGCTCTTCGCGAACCGCGCCCGCCACAGCCAGACGTCGATGCGGCAACTGTCGCTCACTTGGTGGTCCGCTTGCGCGGCCGTTCCCGTCGGGCGGGTGCCGGGGGCGCCGTCAGCACCGACAGGGCGGCGAACGGCGAGTCCGGCGCCGGCTTCGGTCCCCGGCCTGCACGATCCGGCTGCTGCGCCCGCGTCGACCTGAGCGCCCCCGCCAGCGCCTTCGCCTGCTCGAGGGTGATCCCCAGTTCCGCCAGGTCGGTCTCGCCGAGCGAGCCCTTGTTCCGCGCCCGGCGCTCGGCCAGCGATTCCAGCATCTCGACCCCGGCGGCCACCCGACCCACGGCCCGAAGGCCGAAGGCGGACAGCAGCCGAGCCGAGGGCGGCGCCTCGGGCAGGGGCGTCAGGGGCGTCGGGCCCGGTCGGAACGGCTCACCCGCCGTGAACGCCTGCGCCACGCCGGCGCTCCGGCCCTTCAGCAGCGCGGGCAGCCAGACCGAATGCGCGCCCAGCCGGACTCCGAAGCTCTTCAGCGTCCGCCGCTCGACCTGGCTTAAAGCGGCGAGATCGCGCTCGACGTCGCGCCGGTCGATGACGCCCCCGGCCTCGACCAGCCGGAAGGCGACGCCACGCGGCAGTCCTTTCAACGTTCCATTCTCGACCGCCGTCTTCAGCCGCCGCAGCGCCCGCAAAGCTCGCCCGGCCTCGGCCGCCAGCCACGCTTCCAGCCGCCGCTGCGCCCGTTCGCGCGCCGCGGCGGGTCCCAGTTCACCCAGCAGCCGCACCCGCGGCGCGAACCAGTCGCCGCCGACGACCTGTCCCGCCTGCGCCCCCCGCCACAGCACCGCGCCGTCCGGTGTCACGGAGAAGGCGTCGTCCGTGTCTGCCGCCAACCGGCCGAGCCGCCGCGCGATCTCGGGCGTCACCGCCTGCCGGGCCGCATGCCGCAGGGCGCGGTCTTCCAGCGCGCTCGAGCCCTTGTCGATCTGGAAGTCGACGCCGGTCAGCCGGCCGACCGCATGGCCCTCGACCACCACCGCACCCTCCGGGTCGACATCCGCGACGGCGTCCTCGCGTACGTTGAGGGCCCGCATCAGGGCGGTGGTGCGCCGATCCACGAACCGCGCCGTCAGCCGCTCGTGCAGGACGTCGGAAAGCCGCTCCTCCAGCGCCTTCGTCCGGTCGCGCCAGCCTTGGGCCTGGTCCAGCCAGTCGGGGCGGTTGGCGATATAGCTCAGCGTCCGGACGCCGCTCAGCCGCGCCGACAGCTGGTCGATCTGGCCGTCGTCGCGGTCGAGGTCGGCGAAGCGCGGCGCGATCCAGTCGGCGGTCAGCCGTCCGCGTCTGCCGGTCAGCGCCTCGAAGATCTCCTTCGCCAGCCGGGAATGCTCGTCGAGGGTGGTCTTCTGGAAGTCGGGCAGCTGGCACGCCTCCCACAGCCGCATGATCGCGCCGCGCGACCGGCCGATGCGCGCCAACTCCTCGTCCTTGATCAGACGGCGCAGCAGGGTCTCGTCCAGCGCCGGCTGTGTCAGGTTCAGCCCGCGCATCCCGGGCGTCACCGTCAGCGAACGCAGCAGGTCGGGCAGGGTGTCGAAGTCCAGCCGGGCGTTGCGCCACTCCGCCGCCTCGACCGGATCGAACCGGTGCTCGACCACCTGTTCGACCAGATCGGCATCCAGCTCGATCGCCTCGCCGGTGACGCCGAAGGTGCCGTCGCGCAGATGCCGCCCCGCCCGGCCGGCGATCTGGCCGATCTCGTGGGCGTGCAGCCACCGGGTACGCCGCCCGTCGAACTTCCTCAGGCCCGCGAAGGCGACGTGGTCGACCTCCATGTTCAGGCCCATGCCGATGGCGTCGGTGGCCACCAGGAAGTCGACCTCGCCGGACTGGAACAGCTCGACCTGGGCGTTTCGGGTGCGGGGGCTGAGCGATCCCATCACCACCGCGGCGCCGCCGCGCTGGCGCCGGATCAGCTCGGCGATGGCGTAGACCTGCTCCGTGCTGAAGGCGACGATGGCGCTGCGCCGGGGAAGGCGGGTCAGCTTCTTGGATCCGGCGTAGCTCAGGGTCGACAGCCGCTCGCGCTCGACGATCTCGACGTCGGGAACCAGCGCCCGAACCAGCGGGGCCATGGTCCCGGCGCCCAGAAACATGGTCTCGAACCGGCCGCGGGCGTGCAGCAGCCGCTGGGTGAAGACGTGGCCGCGCTCCGGATCGGCCACCAGCTGGATCTCGTCGACGGCGAGGAACTCGACCGACCGCTCCATCGGCATGGCCTCGACGGTGCAGACGAAATAGACGGCGCGCGGCGGGACGATCTTCTCCTCGCCGGTGACGAGGGCGACCGCGGCCGCGCCGCGCCGCTTGACGATCCGGTCGTAGATCTCGCGCGCCAGCAGACGCAGCGGCAGGCCGATCATGCCGGAGGCGTGGCCGAGCATCCGCTCAACCGCCAGATGGGTCTTGCCGGTATTTGTAGGGCCCAGCACCGCGACGACGCGCGAGGGGGCCATGCCGGTGGCGCGGTCGCTCATGATGCTGAAAAGGTGGCTCTTCCCCGCCGGTTCCTCAAGCGGCGCCGGCGCGTTTCCGCGGGATGTAAACAGAGAAGCTCAGCTGGGCGGAACAGGGGCGAAACGAATCAGGACCGAATCACCGACACGGCCCGATTCGGGGTTTGTTCTCCACAAGATATTGTATCTTAAAGGCGATTAACCACAAGTCCAAACGCGGCTTTCGTCGCGTCGGAAGCCGCCCCCCTCGGGAAGCGTGCCATTTTCCGTTTCGGCCCTGCTTCCCCCGCGCGCCGCGAGCCGCTAGGTCAGCCGGCGACGGCCCCGTAGCTCAGCTGCATAGAGCAAGGCTTTCCTAAAGCCGAGGTCGCAGGTTGGAGTCCTGCCGGGGTCGCCAAACTCCATTTCGCCAGTCGCGGGGAAGCGAACCGGCAACCGGTCGCAGCGGCAGCGGTTCTGCTCTCATGCACGACCGGATCACCTTCCGTCCGCTTGCGGTGGCCGCCGCCGCCGCCCTGCTCGGCGCCTGCGCCTCGACCGTTCCCGTGGCGGACGACGTAGTGCTCCGGCACTTCACGCCGTCCGAAATCGTAGTCGCCGATGCCGCGGTGGGAGTGTTTCGGGCCGCGAACGGCTGCGTCTACCTTGAATACGGAGCCGGTGAACGGTGGCGAGCGGCGGCGCTGTTCCCTCCGGGCACGAGCCTGACACCGGGCCGGGAGGCTATCCGACTCCCGGACGGCCGCGACATCGCATTCGGAAAGCAGGTCGCGGTCGTTTTCGAAGCTCCGCCCGTAGTGCAGGACGAGACGTGCGGTCCGAAATCGGTATGGATTATCGGCCTCCGTCGGGGCTGAACTCTAGAGGCGCGGGGCGGCTAGCGCCATTTCGAGCCTTCGCCGTGCTTGCCGATGCTCTCGAACTCCGGCGGGGCGGCCTTGTGGACGTATTGCTCGGCCACCAGCCAGCCCTTCAGCGGCCGCAGTACGCCGAGGCAGGCGAGGGTCAGCAGCGGCATCGTCACCACCATATGCACCCAGATCGGCGGGTGGACGGTGAACTCGAACCACATGAACAGGGCCATGCCGACCACCCCGACGAGACTCATGCCGAAGAAGGCCGGCCCGTCGGCGGGCTCGGCGAAGCCGTAGTCGAGGCCGCATTTCGGGCAGGCCTCACGGATGGTCAGATACCCCTTCAGCAGCGACCCCTCGCCACAACGCGGGCAGCGGCAGCGGATGCCGGTGGAGAAGGTCTTGAGGGGCGGATATTCGGGCGCGTTCACGGCGGCATCCTGATCGGGAAGGCCTCATGTCGTCCCGGACAAGCGGTCCCGCAACCGACCTCATTGTCGCGGGAACGCGGCGACGAGCGTGGCCGTTGCGGCAGTATGACTGAAACCTTGAACCCCGCCCTGCCGGACGACGTCGTGGCGCTGATCGATTGCGTCCTGCAGAAAGCCTCCGATCGCGGCCTGACCCTGGCGACGGCGGAAAGCTGCACCGGCGGACTGATCGCCTCTGTGCTGACCGATGTGGAGGGCCGATCCCACGCCTTCGAGCGCGGCTATGTGGTCTACACGAACGACGCCAAGGCCGAGGAACTGGCCGTGCCGGCGCGCCTGATCGATCAGAACGGCGCGGTGTCCGAGCCGGTCGCGCGGGCCATGGCCGAAGGGGCGCTGAGGTGTTCCGGGGCCAGCGTCGCCGTGGCGGTGACCGGTTTCGCCGGCGCCGCGGGTGCTGACGACGAGCCTGGACTGGTCCACTTCGCTCTCGCCGCGACCGGCGCGCCGACGCAGCACGAGGAACACCACTTTGGCGACATCGGACGTGGCCCGGTCCGGCTGGAATGCCTCCGCGTCGCCCTGCGGATGATGGAGCGTGCGGTCACCAACCGTTAACCGCGTTGAAAGGCGACGCGCGCGAGGGTGCGCGCGCATGTCCGGGGCCTCGTCAAAGCGCATCCTGCGAACCACCGTCGCCGCCGCCGCGGCCGGCGCGGTCGCGTTCGCGCCCCTCGCGCCCTTGGCCCAGGAAGCGGATGCCCCGCTCGACCCGATCACCATCCGCATCGGCGCCAACACCGAATTCACCCGCATCGAGTTCGCCGGCGTGGTCGGATCCCGCTCGCGCGTGCGGCGCGAGGGCGACAAGGTCATCGTCCGCATCGGCTCGACCGCCGCGCCCGACGTATCGCGGCTGAAGGTAGATCCGCCGAAGGGGGTCGTGAAGGTCGAGACCCGCGCCGTGAGCGGTGCAACCGAATTGGTCCTCACCCTGGCGGAGGGCGCCGACGCCCGTTCCGGCAGCGCCGACGGGGCCGTCTATCTGAACCTCTATGCGGAGGCGCCGGCCGCCCCGCCCCGTGCAATCGCGTCCGCCGCCGCCGTCCCGGTGGTGGCCCGGTCCTCGGACGGGAAGGTCAGCCTGTCCTTCCAGTGGCCGACCGCCGTCGGCGCCGCGGTGTTCCGGCGCGGCGAGGCGGTGTGGATCGTCTTCGACACGCCGGCCCGGCTGGATATGTCGGGCGCTGCCGATCTGGGGCCTGCTTCGCGTGTGCACTGGACCGCGGGGCCGGACCACGTCGCCGTCCGCGTCGTGGCGCCGGCCGGGTCGCCCGTCTCCGCCGCCGCCGACCGCTCCACCTGGACCGTGACCATCGGAGGCCCGCCCGTCGCCGTCGAGGGTGTCGACATCGACCGGGACGATACCGGCGAGCCGGCTCTGGTCGCCCGCATGGCGGGGGCCACAAAGGCGGTCTGGCTGACCGACCCTCTGGTCGGCGACCGGTTCGCCGCCGTCACGGCCCTCGCGCCCGGCAAGGGCTTCGCCGATCGTCGCCAGACCGTCGACCTGGCGCTGCTGCCGACCGCGCATGGCCTCGCGGTGGAGACCGCCGCCACCGATCTGACCGTCCACGCCGACGGGGACCTCGTCACCCTCAGCCGACCCGGCGGACTGACCCTGTCGCCCCCGTCCGCCGGACTCGACACGGCCCCCGCCAGCGAGGGCGCCCCGGTCCGGGCCCGGTATCCCGGCCTGATCCTGAGCGAATGGGCCGAGGTCGGACACGCCGGCTTCCCGGCGCGCTACCGGCAGCTTCAGAACGCCGCCTCCGCCGAGGCCATGGCGGCCGGCGACGACCCCCGCGCCCCGGCCGAAGCCCGCTTCGCCTTCGCCCGCTTCCTTGTCGGTTCGGGTCTCGGCTACGAAGCCGTCGGCGTGCTCAACGCCATCGTCGCCAAGGCCCCGAACATGGCTGGTGAGCCCGAACTCCGGGGCTTGCGCGGCGCCGCCCGCGCCATGATCGGCCGGTTCGAGGAGGCCCAGGGCGACTTCGCCTCCGCCGCGGTCGCCGGGGATCCGGCCTCCGCCGTCTGGCGCGGCTACATGGCTTCGGCCCGGGGCGATCACGTCGTCGCCCGCCAGGCTTTCGCGGCGGGCGCCAGGGCGGTCGACGACTTCCCTTCTGTCTGGCGCGCCCGTTTTGGCGCAGCCCACGCCCTCTCGGCGCTGGAAACCGGCGACCTCGAGGCCGCCCGCGCCCTGCTCGCCTACAGCTTCAGCCACGAGGCCCCGGCTGTCGATCAGCTGACCGCGCGTCTGGTTCAGGCCCGGCTGTTCGAGCTCGACGGCCGGTCAGACCGCGCCCTCGCGGTCTATACAGCCGTGGGCAAGGCCCCGCTCGACGCCCTCGCCGTGCCGGCCAGACTGGCCGTCGTCCGCCTGTCGCTGGACAAGGGGACGATGAAGCCTGCCGACGCCGCGGCCGCTCTCGAGAGCCTGCGCTGGCGCTGGCGCGGCGACGCCACCGAATTGGCCGTGATCCGCCAGCTCGGCCGGCTCTACCTGTCGCAGGGCCTGTATCGCGAGGCCCTGACCGCTCTCAAGGGCGCCGGCCCAGGGCTGCACCGGCTCCAGGGGGCCGCCGACATCCAGGCCGATCTCGGCCAGGCTTTCCGCATGCTGTTCCTCGAGGGCGGCGCCGACGGACTGCAGCCGGTGCAGGCGCTGGGCCTGTTCTACGATTTCCGCGAACTGACCCCGATCGGCGCCGACGGCGACGAGATGGTGCGCCGCCTCGCCCGGCGGCTGGTCGACGTCGACCTGCTCGATCAGGCCGCCGAACTGCTTAAATACCAGGTCGACAATCGGCTGGACGGCGTCGCCAAGGCCCAGGTGGCCACCGACCTCGCCACCGTCTACCTGATGGACCGCCAGCCCGAGGCGGCGCTGCAGGCCATCTGGAGCTCCCGGACCACGCTGCTGCCCACCGCTCTCAACGCCGAACGTCGGGCGCTCGAGGCGCGGGCTCTCGCTGGTCTGGGCCGCTACGATCACGCCCTTGAGGTGCTGGGCTCCGACGCCAACCCGGAGGCCCGCGAGGTTCGCGCCGAGGTGCTGTGGAAGCAGGAAAAATGGGCGGAGGCCGCGGCTCTCTACGAAGCCCGGCTTGGAGACCGGTTCAAGAACCCGGCTGCCCTGTCGGCCGACGAGGAGGCCCGGCTGATCCGCGCCGGCGTCGGCTATTCACTGGGGCGTGACGCCGGCGCCCTGACGCGTCTGTCCCGCAACTACCGGCCGTTCATCGCCGGCGCGCGATCGAAGCCGGCCCTGTCGGTCGCCCTCGACACGGGCGCGGGCGAGGGCGCTGCCGCGAGCGACTTCGCCGCCCTGGCTGCTTCAGCCGACACCTTTGCGGGCTGGGTCGCGACCATGAAGGCCGAACTCAGACGGAAAACGGGCGGGAACCGACCCGCGGCCCCCGCCCGTCCCCAGGCTGCGGCGGCGGCGCCTGAACGGCCCGCCGCCTGATCACCTTACTTGTTGACCGCGTCCTTGAGAGGCTTCGACACGCGGAAACGCACGGCCTTGGAGGCGGCGATCTTGATGGTCGCGCCGGTGGCCGGGTTGCGGCCTTCGCGCGCGGCGCGGGCGGCGGTGTCGAACACGCCGAGGTTCGAGATGCGCACGTCGCCGCCGGATTTCAGCGACTTGTGGATGTTCTCGACAATGGCGGTCAGAACCTTGCCAGCGTCGGCTTGCGAGACGCCCGCGTCCTTGGCGACGGCGGCGATGAGTTCGGCTTGAGTGGTCATTGTGGGTCGTTTCCCGATTGAAGCTCGCCCCCCAAATCAAGGGCGATGACGGACGGATTGACGCCGCTTTTTCCTCCCTTGGCAAGCGACTTTGCCGTTCAAACGCCCACGGGGTGGGGATTTATCCGCCGCCGGACGCTCTCTGGAAGCTCTCGACGAGGCTTCCGGCGACCAGTCTCCACCCGTCCACGAGCACGAAAAAGATCAGCTTGAACGGCAGGGAAATCACCACCGGAGGGAGCATCATCATACCCATCGACATGAGCACGCTGGCGACCACCAGATCGATCACAAGAAACGGAACGAAAAGGAGAAATCCTATTTCAAACGCCCGCTTCAACTCACTGATCATGAAGGCTGGAGTGACCACTCTCAGGGGCAGGTCGGCGAGGGGGGTGGCGGCCTCCACGTTGGACAGTCGGGTGAACAGCGCGAGGTCGTCGCGATCGACCTGGCCGAGCATGAAAGTCTTCACAGGTTCCGACGCCGCATCGAAGGCCTGGGGCAGCTCCATCTGCTGGTCCAGCAGGGGTCGGATGCCCGAATCATAGGCGTCCTGCCAGGTCGGGGCCATAACGATGGCGCTCAGAAACAGGGCCAGGGACACCAGAACGGCGTTGGGCGGCGCCTGCTGCATGCCGAGCGCGGTGCGCAACAGCGACAGCACCACCACGATGCGGACGAAGCTGGTGGTCATGATCACGATCGACGGAGCCAGCGACAGCACCGTCATCAGCCCGACCAGCTGGACGACCCGCTCGGTCAACCCGGCGCCGGTGCCGAGGTCGACGTTGATCGCGGCTCCGGACTGGGCGGCCTCCTGGGCCAGGGCCCCGAGCGGCCATAGCAGGCACAGGCCGGTAGTCAGCAGCGACAACAGGGCGGCGCGCTTCAACTCGGCGCGGGAGGGCAGGGCGAAGAGACCGCCGGGAATCACTTCGCGTCTCCGCGCGGCTCGATCAGTTCCCGGCCCTCGCCGAGGATCAGTAGCCGTTCCTCCTCGTCGATCCGGACCAGCACGAGCCGCCGCGCCGGGTCCAGCACAAGGGTTTCGACCACCTGCATCCGCCGCTCGCCTCGTTCCGCGCTCAGTCGCGCCATGATCTGCGGCGCGTAGCGGCGCGCCGCCCAAGCGGCCAGGCCGATGATGCCGAGGGTGATGGCGAGGGCGAACAGCGCCCGCAGCAGATCGAGAAAATTCATGCGACAGCCGCCCCGCCGGCGAAGCATGTCCGGCGCCCCCAGCCTTCCCGATCATGGTTAACGAGCCGTTGAGATAACCTCGCATTAACCATGGGGGCGGCAGTTTCTGCCCATCCAACCGTGGGCGAATCGCGCCCGGACCGCAGAGGGGAGGAGACGCCCTTGGCCATCACCGACCTGCCGCTGCTCAGCCAGATCAAGGGCCGCCTGACCTGGCTCGATGAACGCCAGCGCGTCATCGCCGAGAACGTCGCCAACGCCGACACGCCCGGCTACGTCGGCCGCGATCTGAACCAGCCCACCGATTTCGCGGCGGCCCTGCGCAGCGGCGGCGCTCTGCAGATGGCCCGCACCAGCGCCATGCATATCGCGCCCGCCGGTCCGACCGCCCGCTTCGACGCCCACAAGGCCCCCGACTCCGAGACCACGCTCGACGGCAATTCGGTCGTGGTCGAGGAGCAGATGCTCAAGATGGCCGAGAGCCGCATGGCCTACGATGCCGCCATCGGCCTCTACCAGAAGTCCATGCAGATGCTGCGCATGGCCGCCCGCGCCCCCGGGCGCTGAGAGGGGCCGCTGACACCGTGAGGAATAGCCGATGACCGATCCCGTCCCGCCCCGCAACAGCGCCATGGCCGTCGCCGCCGGGGCGCTCAAGGCCCAACAGTCGCGCATGCGCATCATCGCCGAGAACATCGCCAACGCCCAGTCGACGGCGCAGGTGGCGGGCGGGGAACCCTACCGCCGCCAGATTCCGGTCTTTCAAGCCCGCGAGATCAACGGCGCCACCGGCGTCACCCTCGCCGAGGTCCGTCCCGACATGGGCGATTTCCGCTCGGAATATGATCCGTCACACCCAGCCGCAAACGCCGAGGGGTATGTGCTGCGGCCCAACGTCAACACCCTGATCGAGGCCATGGACATGCGCGAGGCGCAGCGCGCCTATGAGGCCAATCTGAACGTCATCGAGACGGCGCGGTCGATGGACGCCCGCACCCTCGACCTGCTCAAGAAATAGAGGCTGACCGATGAACCCGTTGATGGCGGCCAAGGCCTATGAAGCGATCCAGGGCGGCGCCATGCCCGCCTCGCCGACGGCTGCGCCGGCCCAGTCCGGCTTCGCCGACCTGTTGAGCAACGTCATGGGCGACATGACCCAGACGTCGAAGGCCGCCGAGACCCAGATGACCGCCATGGTCCAGGGGCAGGGCAGCCTGATCGACGTGGTCACCGCCGTCTCCTCCGCCGAGGCTTCGCTGGAAACGGTCATGGCTGTCCGCGACCAGGTCATCTCCGCCTATCAGGAGATCATGCGGATGCCGATCTGACGGCGCTGGCGGCGCGCTGATCAACCTTACGGTGATTTCATTCGTCGGGCCGCATCCGCCGCGTCAGGAACGGGCCTCCAGTCAGGGTCACAACCCGGAGCCTCCATGTCCCGTCTGACCATCACGGCCGCCGCCGCCCTGCTCGCCGCCTGCCTGCCCACCGCCGCCGCCGCCCAGCGCGCGTCTCAGCCCGTCACCGTGGTGAGGGCTGGAAACCTGTTCGATTCCGAGGCCGGCCGCATGGTCGGCCCCCACGACATCCTGATCCGCGGCGATCGCGTGGCCGAGGTGGGCGAGGGCATCGTCGCTCCCGAGGGCGCGACCGTGCTCGACCTGCGGCGCTGCTCGGTCGTGCCGGGGATGATCGACGCCCACACGCATCTCCTTCTGGAGCAGCGGCAAGGCGAGGCCCTGTCAGACGTGGCCGCCCGTGATCAGGCGGCGCAGGGCGATGTCCACCGGGTGCTGAGCGGCGCGCGACGCGGGCGCGACTATCTGGAGGCCGGCTTCACCTCGGTCCGCGACCTCGGCAATTCCGGCGGTTACCTCGACCTGATGCTGGAGCGCGGCATCAATGACGGTCTCGTGCAGGGGCCGCGCATCTACGGCTCCGGTCCGGGGCTCGCGCCCGCCGGCGGGCAGATGGAGCCCATGCCCGGCGATCCGCACCACCTCGTCGGCGCCGAATACCGGATCATCACCAGCCCGGATGACGCCCGGGCCGCCGTCCGCGATGCGATCGCCCGCGGCGCCGACGTCATCAAGATGTATCCCGAGGCCACGCCGCAACGCACCCGGATGTCGGTGGCCGAGATGGCCGCGGTGGTGTCCGAGGCGCGGCGGCACAACATCCCGGTCGCCGCCCACGCCACCTCCGACCGGGCGGTCCGGGAGGCGGTGGAGGCCGGCGTCTCCTCGATCGAGCACGCCTACGAGATTTCCGACGAGACGCTGCGCCTGATGGCGTCGAAGGGCGTCTGGCTGACGCCGACGGATCCGTCGCTCGAAATGGCGCTGGAGTTCAGCTCGACCTGGCCGCAGCAGCCGCCTCGTGAAGAGATCGAGCGCCATCTGCAGGCGGGCCGCGACCGCCTGATGCGCGCCCATCGGCTTGGCGTGCGGATCGCCCTCGGATCGGATCTCTATTTCCCCTACGGTCCGGGCCGGGGCGAAGGAGCGCGGGCGACGCTCGACGGCTATGTGGAGGCCGGTCTGTCGCCGTCCCAAGCGCTTCAGTCGGCGACCTGGGAGGCCGGCCGCCTGCTCGGCGACGACGGCCTCGGCGTCATCCGGCCGCGCGCCTGGGCTGACCTTGTCGCGGTCGAGGGCGACCCGACGCAGGGTCTCGCGGCCCTGCGCAGTCCCCGGCTGGTGATCAAGGGCGGCAAGGTCGAGGCCGGCGAGACCTCGGCCTGCGCGGGCTGACGCGAACCGGCGGCGGTCTCCGGCGGCGACTAGCCTTCCAGCGACACCACCGGCTGGGTCGCCGCGACGGGCCGCCGCGAGCGACCCTTGAGCCAGCCGCGGATGCGGTTCTGGATCGGGTTGTCGATCATGAAGTGGAACAGGAAGGCGAAGGCGAAGGCCGCCACCACGCCGGCGACCCACAGCGCCCACTGCGCCGCCACCGGAAGGGCCAGTTTGGCGATGGCGACGTTGGCCACGCCGAACCAGGCGATCCGCACCACCTCATTGGTGATGAACATCGAGAACGAGACCTGGGCGGCCTTCTCGACCCATTTCGACGGCCGCGGCGTCGGCGTTGCGCCTGCGGCCAGGATGATCACCGAGATGCAGGCCAGAGAGACGAGCGCGTGCTTGTCGAAATACTGCACGAACGCCAGCATCAGGGCCGCGCCGATCCCGGCCCAGCCGGCCAGCTTCGGACTGATCCAGACCTTCTGGGCGAACCACGCCAAGGCCATGCCGAGGGCGAACAGAGGCAGGGCGCGGATGAAGCCGTAACCCATCGGCATCTGGTAGACCGGATAACCCAGCAGGCTCCAGGTCAGCTGGTTGGCCAGCAGATAGCCGCCGACGCCCAGCGCAAGCACGCTCCACGGTCCCATGCGGACAAGGGCCTTGAGCAGCCATGGAAACACCAGATAGCAGCCGATCAGGGCCGAGATCGACCAGCTCGGCGCGTTCCAGCCATAGCCGCCGGGTACGCCATACGCCTGCGTCAGCGTCAGTTGCGCCCACAGCTGGTCCCAGCGGAACCACTCCGGCGACCGCGGCGCGAAGCCGAGGGCTCCACCGCCGACGATCAGCACCACGAGCGCCACACCCATCAGCAGATGCGCCGGCAATACCCGCAGATAGCGCTTGAGGAAAAAGTCCCCCGCCGACATCCGCCCCCCGGCCACCGAGGCGCCGTAGACCCGCATCAGCACATAGCCGCTGTCGATCAGGAAGAAGTTGGTGAGCAGAAAGCCGCCCCGCTCGAACACCGGATGCCAGCTCTCGGCAAGGGCCATCGGCCCCGCGCCCTGGAAGTGATGCAGGATGATCAACCCGGCCACGATGAAACGCAGCGCGTCGAGCCATCCCCCCCTGACGATGGGGATTGTCTCATTTCGGGTCGAAATCGCCGTCCAGGCCATCGGAAGGGCCTCCTTTCAGGCGAATTCCGCAAGGACCGGGCCGCTGGTCTTGCGCCGGGAGGCGGTCCGAAGGACCCTTCGGTGGTTCATGAACGGAGGCCGCTGTGCGGACAGGTTGGATGATCGCCCTGGTCACGGTCTTGCTGCCGGTCGGCGGCGCGCCAGCCATGGCTGGAGGGGCGGGCGATCAGGCGGTGTCGCTCGCCGACGGGAGCGTTATCGTGCCGGTGCATCGGAGCTTCGAAATTCGCGAGGACCCGCGCCGGGGCGGCGCGCCCGACCGGATCGTCCTGCGCCGCGAATCGCGCATCCGGGGTTCCTACGAGAACTGCACCGTCCAGGTCATTCCGGTCCCGGCGGACACCCTGGAGACGCTGACCGCCACGCAGATCGCTTCGCAGCTGGCCGTTCGACGTCACCAGACCCAGGCCGACTCGGCCGGACTCCACGATGTCCGCCTGTTGAGCGATCAGTCAGCCGGTGGCGAGGCTGTGCCTCACGACGCAGTCGAATGGTCCTACACCCTCGAGCGGACCATGCACGTTCGTGAACGGTATTGGGGCCTGACGTCCGGCGAGCAGCGATGGGTCACCCATCAGAGCTGCACGACCGTGGCCTCGCCCGCCGATCTGCTTGCGCTCGAGGCGGCGACCGCGCCGGTGTTCGACCTCGACTGACGCCCTAGCCCCGCACCAGCCGCAGGAACTCCTCCCGTGTCCGGGCGTCGTCACGGATGACGCCGCTCAGATGGCTGGTGGTCAGGCTGGATCCGGCGGTGTTGACGCCGCGCAGCGTCATGCAGCTGTGCTCCGCCTCGACCACCACCCCGACGCCCTGCGGCCGCAGCACCTCCTGGATGGCGCGCGCGATCTCGGAGGTCATCTTCTCCTGGATCTGCAGCCGTCGGGCGAAGCCATGCACCACCCGCGCCAGCTTGGAGATGCCGACCACCCGGTCCGTCGGCAGGTAGCCGACGTGCGCGCGGCCCACCACGGGCAGCATGTGGTGCTCGCAGAAGCTGACGAAGCGAATGTCCTTCAGCACCACCAGTTCGTCATAGCCGCCGACCTCCTCGAAGGTCCGTTCGAGATATTCCCGCGGGTCCGTGTCGTAGCCGGCGAACAGCTCGCGATAGCTGCGCGCCACCCGCGCCGGCGTCTCCAGCACTCCTTCGCGATCGGGATCGTCCCCGGCCCAGCGGATCAGGGTGCGGACGGCGGCCTCGGCCTCGGACTGGCTTACGGTTTGATCGGTCATGCCCCGCTTTACGCCGGTCGGGGGGAATTGATCCAGCGCCCCGATCGCCGACCTGTCCCTAACCTCCCGTTAACCACGCTCCCGGCATTTTCTGCCCGGTAGCAGTAGGGCCCTGCGGGGCCGCGTAGAGACCCGGGGTGCGGCATGAACGGCGCGGAAGTGATGGATGTGGGGCGCGACGCCCTGTGGCTGACCATTCAGCTGTGCGCCCCCATCCTGCTCGTCGGCCTCGTGGTCGGCGTGGTCATCGGCCTGTTCCAGGCCCTGACGCAGATCCAGGAGCAGACCCTGATCTACGCGCCCAAGATCATCGCCATCTTTGTCTCCCTGCTGCTGTTCCTGCCGCTGATGGGGGCCATGCTGGGCGGCTTCATGCGGACCATCGCCGCGCGCATCGCCGGCATGTAGCCGGGTGGAGCCCTACGCCACCGCCGACCAGGTCTGGCAGGGCGCCATGATCTTCGCCCGCATCGGCGCGGTGCTGCTGATGCTGCCCGGCGTGGGCGAGAGCTATGTGCCGCCGCGCATCCGCCTGTCGCTGGCTCTGGTCGTCTCCCTCGCCCTGTGGCCCGTTGTCGCTGGAGCCCTGCCGGGACTGCCGGCCACGCTGGGCGGCATGGCCGGCTGGATCATTCGCGAGGTGATCGTCGGCCTCGCCATCGGGGCCCTGCTGCGCATGTTCCTGACGGCGCTCGCCACCGCCGGAGAGGTGGTGGCCCTGCAGACCACTCTCGCCTTCGCGCAGACCGCCAACCCGACCCAGGCCTCGCCGGGCAGCACGATCTCCGCCTTTCTGATGATCCTCGGCGTCACCCTGATCTTCGCCACCAACACCCATCACCTGTTCATCGCCGGCCTGGTCGGATCGTACGAACTGATCGCCCCCGCGCGGCCGCTGGTCACCGGCGATTTCGCCGCGCTCGCCGTTCGCACCCTCGCGGACGCCTTCACCCTCGGGGTCCAACTGGCCGCCCCGGTGCTGGTCTTCGCGATCATCTTCAACCTGGCTTCGGGCCTCGTCGGTCGCGTGATGCCGGCCTTCCAGGTCTATTTCGCCGCCGCCCCGCTCAGCATCATCCTGGGCCTGTCGGTCTTCGCTCTCAGCCTCGGCGTGCTGGGCACGGTCTTCATCGACCGCTACCGCGCCCTGGCCAGTGTTTTCGCGGGAGGCGCGGGTGGCTGAAGCGCCCGATCCCGAGTCGAAAACAGAAGAGGCCACCCCGCGAAAACTCGCCGAGGCGAGAAAAAAGGGCGACGTCGCCAAGTCGCCCGACGTCGCCGCGGCCCTGTCGCTGCTCGGTGCGGCAACCGTCGTCCTGATGTCCGGCGGGTGGTTCGCCACCTCCATGGCCGAGCAATTGCTGCCCTTCATCGCCAGCCCTCACACGATGATGGGCGGCCTTGACGCCGGCGCCGGGGTCGAGATCGGCGCCCAGGCCCTGTGGGCGATGGTTCCCTTCCTCGGGGCGGTCATGCTGGCCACCATCGCGGGCGGCGCCGGCGGCAATCTGGCCCAGTCCGGCCTCATCTTCACCGGTGAGAAGATCAAGCCCGACTGGTCGAAGGTGAACCCGCTGAAGGGCTTCAAACGCATCTTCGGACCCGATGGGCTGGTCCAGTTCCTCAAGACCCTGCTCAAGCTTATCGCCGTGGGCGTGATCTGCTGGCTGGTGCTGCGGCCGCACGTGCGCGAGCTCGAGAACATGGCGGCCATGTCGCCGGCGATGATCCTGCCCATGGCCCGGGACCTGGCCATCGCCCTGATCGTTTCGGCCCTGGTCTTCCTCGGCTTCACCGCCGGCGCGGACTACATCTGGCAGCGCTACCGCTTCGCCGAGCGGATGAAGATGTCGAAGGAAGAGCTGAAGGAGGACTACAAACAGTCCGAGGGTGACCCTCATGTGAAGGCCAAGCTGAAGCAGATCCGCGCCCAGCGCAGCCGTCAGCGGATGATGCAGAACGTGCCCAAGGCGACGGTCATCGTCACCAACCCGACCCACTATTCGGTCGCCCTGCGCTACGAGCCGGGCGACGGCGATCCGGCGCCGGTCTGCGTGGCCAAGGGCGTCGACGCCCTCGCCCTGCGCATCCGCGAGGTGGCCCGCGAACACAAGGTCCCGATCATCGAGAACGTCCCCCTCGCCCGCGCCCTCTACGCTGCCGTCGATGTCGACGAGACCATCCCGCGCGAGCATTTCGAGGCGGCCGCCAAGGTCATCGGCTTCGTCATGCAGCAGCGGAAGGGCCGGTAGCCGCCACCGGGAGCCGGCCGGGCGATCCGCGCCGCCCGGCGCCAGCGAACCCGCCGGTGGCGCCGCATTTTATCGGGATTCCGGATGAAGCCCGGTCGCCTGGCGCCGGACCTCGACATCGACGGCAGGGGGACGCGCCGGATTATCGGCGCTGGACCGTACAACACTGGCGGAGGAGGGGCCCAATCCCCGATGCCGCCGCGAGACCCCCTTCGCTTGGGGGAAACGGCCCGGCCCGGAGTGCGCCTCCATGCTCTCCGGCGCCGGGCCAAATGCGCGCCCGGGGCTACTTTCCGCCTGCGACCGGCAGGGGGATGATCTCCGCTCCGCCCTCCGGTGCGGCCCGCGACACCTGCGCCACAGGCAGGCGCACGGTCACCGCCGTGCCCTCGCCGAGGGTGCTGTCGATGCTCATCCGGCCGCCATGCAGCTCGGCGAAGGCCCGCACCAGAGACAGGCCGAGGCCCGTGCCCTGGCGGCGCTGCTCTATCGCGCCGGCCTGTTCGAACGGCCGCCCCAGCCGCCGCACGTCTTCCGGCGCGATGCCGATGCCGGTGTCCGCCACCACGATCTCCAGATAGGGGCCCACCGCCTCGACGGCGACGGTGACCGTTCCGCCGGCGGGCGTGAATTTCACGGCGTTGGACAGCAGGTTCAGCGCGATCTGCTTGACCGCCCGCTTGTCGGCGGACACCTCGACCGCCTCCGGGGGCAGCATGGCCGTCAGGGTCACGCCCTTGTCCTCGGCCGACACCCGCACGAGGGCGATGGCGGCCGAGATCAGCTCCCGGGCGTCGAACCGCTCCAGCGTCAGCACATAGCGCTCCGCCTCAATCTTCGACACGTCGAGCACGTCGTTGATCAGCTCCAGCAGATGGCCGCCGGCCTCGTGGATGTTGTCGACATAGGCGGCGTAGCGCTCCGGCATCGGCCCGAAGAGCCGCTGTCGCATGATGTCGGAGAAGCCCAGCACCGCGTTCAGCGGGGTTCTCAACTCGTGGCTCATATTGGCGAGGAAGCGGGACTTGCCGGCCTCGCGGGCCTCCGCCTCGATCCGCGCCGTCTCCAGTTCCAGCTCGCGGGCGTACTGGGCGGTGCCGTCGAAGGCCTGGCCGATCAGGCGCGGCGCGTCGTGCCCCGGGTCATCGAGGCGTCGCAGGATCAGGCGCACCCGCCGGTCCAGCGCCAGCCGCGGCGCGAACGTCGCCGTCGCATCCTGTCCCTGCAGCGCCCGGTCGAAGGCGGCCATCAATCGCGGCCGGTCCGGCGCGTGAACAGCGGCGATCAGCCCCTGCTCGAACAGGGGATCGACCGGCAGCGCCGGCGGCGGCGCCCCATAGGCCGCCAGCACCCGCCCGGAGCGTTCCAGCACCAGGGTCAGGCCCGGCTGCGCAGCCAGCAGGCGTTCGACCTTGCTCGCTTCACTCTCGGCCGTGGTCAGCCGCGCCTCGGTCTGTCGCCACGACAGGCGCACGGCCGGCGCCGCCGCCCCCGCGGTCATCGCCGCTGCAATCGCCGCCAGCGCGGGCGCCGGCGGTCCGGCGCCGGCCAGCCAGGTTGAAAACAGGCCCGCAGCCGCCGCCAGCCCGACGCCGAGAGCGCCCGCCTGCACCGGCCGGACCCCGCCCAGCGCCAGCCCGGCCGTCAGCGGCAGGAAGACGAAACCGGCCAGCGGCCCGGTCAGCCCGCCGGACAGGCCAGCGGCGACGACCGCGGCCAGCACCCACAGGCCCAGCAGCGCCATGCGCTCGCCCTCGCCGTCCCTGTACAGCAGTCCCAGGCCGACGACGCCCGGCGCGACCGTGGCCAGCACGCCATAGAAGACCGGCCCCTCGACGTCGCCCAGCCAGCGCGCGCCAAGCGCCAGCAGGGCGGCGGCCACGGCCCAGCCGGCGTGCCATGCGGCCAGCGCGGGACCGTCGCCCTGCGCCCGGCGGCGGGTCGGCTTTTCCTTCGCGGCGGTGTCGGCGGATCGGGTCAAGGGCGGACACGGACAGGGTTGCGGGTGACGGAACAGGCCGCCCGGGGCGCAGAGCCTAGCCGGACGCGCGAGTCGCCCAAAGCGCACACGCGTCAGAGGAGAGCGCCCGGGGAGCCGTCCGGCGGAATTCTGGGGACCGACGGCACGGTTGTCGTTAACGCCGGGGCGGCCTATCTGGCCCGGATGAACGCGGAATCTTCCTCCAGCGACCCCATTGACGCTGTCCTCGCCGAACTGGTCGAGGAGTTCGACCTCCTCGGCGATTGGGAGGGGCGGATCGAGTACGTCATCGAACTGGGCAGGGATCTGGCGCCCCTTGCCGACGCCGACCGCACCGACGCCAACAAGGTGCCGGGCTGCGCCGCCCAGGTCTGGCTGGCGGTCCGGCGCGAGGGCGGCCGCCTGTATTTCCTCGCCGACAGCGACAGTGCGCTGTCAAAGGGCAACATCGCCCTGCTGCTCCGGCTATACTCGGGGCGCTCGGCGGCCGAGATATTGACCTTCGACGCGCGCGCGGCCCTCGAGCGGCTCGGGCTCCCGTCGGCGCTCACCCGCCAGCGCGCCAACGGACTGAACGCGATGGTCGGCCGCATCCGCGAAGCGGCGCTGACCGCGGTTGACCGTCAGTAGTAGAGGCCCCGCGCCGCCAGCACCGGCTGCCGTTCAGGCTCCTGCGTCACCTCGATGCGGAGGGCGTACTCGCCCGACCGTTCCGTCCGCCGATCCCAGCGCCAGGGCGCATCGGACGCCTGCGACCAGTGAGGACTGCGCCCGACGACGAGCCGCGCCGTCCGCCCCAGTTCATGGCTGCCGGCCATGTTCGACCAGATGCTGCAGGTCACCGCATAGGCTTCGACGCCGCCCTCCTCGGCGGGGCCCTCCTCGATCCGCACCCGCCAGCGGCCGTCCCGGTGGATCAATTCGACTTCCGACGCCCAGTCCTCGAGCGGAGCCCGGTCCCCGGCGGGACGGCGGAATCCCATGTCGCGGGCGGCGCTCATGGCGCTCTCGAAACTCTTCGCGCGGTTGGCGTAGGGCAGGCAGACCCGCGCCAGCACGAAGCCCGGGAAATTCTCCTGCGCACCCGCCGGGGCAGGCGTCGACGTGACCCCGATCACCGTGGCCAGAACTGAAAACGCCACTGACTTCAACGCGCCGAACCCCATTCCCCCGGGATGGCCGCCTCGCGGCTCTTCCCCTGCATCGAACCTAGGGCTGATCCCTCGCCCGACAAAGTTACGACACTGTAACGTAAGGTAGGCGACCGCTCCGTCGCTCAGCCGATGCGATAGTGGGCGGCCAGCGCCCGCAGACCTTGTTTCAGCAACGCCTTGCCGGCCCGGCGGCGAAGACCCAGAGACTGCTCGGCGGCCTGCAGGCTGCTGGCGCGGATGCAGATCTGCTCGACCATGGCGCGGGCCGGGCCGCAGGCGGCCAGCGCCGCCTCGACCCGCCGCGCCGCCGCCATCGGCCGGTCGCCCGGTTCGGTGCGCGCCGCCGATCCGCCCCCGGAGCGGGGCAGGGCGTCCCAGCGCATGGTCAGCGACGGTCCCGCGAGGGCGATCTCCGCGTCGGCGCCCAGCCGTTCGGCGGCGGCCCGTTCGGCGCGCTCGATCCACGGCCGTCCCGCGGCGTCGCGCCGACTGGACAGCCAGGCGATGGCCGAACCGGTCTGGTTGATGCGATGTGTGCGCATCACCCCGGCCTCGTCGATCAGCTCGCGCCGGCCCTCCACCAGTCCCGGCCGTCCCGGCTGCGGCCCCTCACCGAAGGCGTCGCCCGTCCGACGCGCCGTCCAGCCGCCGCCCGGCCTCGCCTTCAGCCCCGGCTCGGCGATCAGGGCCCGGAAGTCCGCCTCGCCGAGCGTCTGCTGCACCCGCGCCCGCCGGTCCGGCCCGGTCCGCACCACATAGCCGCCCTGCGCCGTGGCCTCGATCCAGCCGTTCGGTCGCGCCAGCAGCCGCCGCGCCCTCGCCCGCTCCCCGCTCATGCCGTCAACTCGCACTTCGGGGCTTCCAGAACCGCCTTGGCGCAGCGCTCCAGCCGATCCAGAAGGTCGTCCATCGCCGGGCGGTCGCGCCCGTCCTCGGCCCAGCGGCATGCCGCCGCCGCTGTCGACCGGTTCAGGCCGAAGGCATGGCCGACCCTGTCCATCGGCCAGCCGAACGTCACATAGGCCAGGTACATGGCCAGCCAGCGCGCCCGGCACGCCCGCCCCTCCAGCCGGGACGCCAGTTCCATCCGTTCCTTGGGCACCCCGGTCGAGGCGGCCACCAGCTCCAGCGCCAGCCCGGCCCTGATCCGGTCCTCCCGCCGCACCGGCACCCGATACGTGTCCATCACATCGCACTCCCATCCTCATCGGCGACGCGGCCGTCGCGCCACCGGAGATAGGAATATATGTCTACGATCCGTCGAAATCGGTCGTATCGGCCGGGCCGGAGACCAATTCGTTAAAAAATGCGGGCTGGTTGACTCGGGACTCTCGACGCCGATTCGCAAATCAGCCTACGATTCGTTTTGGGACAGGCGTTAACCCTTCTTAAGTTTTTCCCCGGTTAACGTTCGAACAAGGTTACCCCGAAACGGGGCAGTTACATTTACGGCCAAGCTTTGCCTGGAGGGGCATCAATGCGCGTCTTGCTAATCGAAGATGATCACGCGACCGCGCAGAGCATCGAGCTCATGCTCAAGTCGGAAGGCTTCAATGTCTACACCACCGATCTGGGGGAGGAAGGCATCGATCTCGGCAAGATCTATGACTACGACCTGATCCTGCTCGACCTGAACCTGCCCGACATGAACGGCCTCGAGGTCCTGCGCCAGCTGCGCGTCGGCAAGGTCAACACCCCGGTGATGATCCTCTCCGGCACCTCGGAGATCGAGACCAAGGTCAAGACCTTCGGCGGCGGCGCCGACGACTATATGACCAAGCCCTTCCACAAGGACGAGCTGATCGCGCGCACCCACGCCGTGGTCCGCCGCTCCAAGGGCCACGCCCAGGCCATCATCCACACCGGCGAGATCGCCGTGAACCTGGACGGCAAGACGGTCGAGGTGAACGGTCACCGCGTCCACCTGACGGGCAAGGAATACCAGATGCTGGAGCTGCTCTCGCTCCGCAAGGGCACGACCCTGACCAAGGAAATGTTCCTCAACCACCTGTACGGCGGCATGGACGAGCCCGAGCTGAAGATCATCGACGTGTTCATCTGCAAGCTGCGCAAGAAGCTGGCCACGGCCGCCGGCGGCAAGCACTACATCGAGACCGTCTGGGGCCGCGGCTACGTCCTGCGCGACCCGTCGGAATCCAGCGCCCCGGTCACCGCCGCCGCCTGACACCGCGCAAACCGAACACAGAAGCGCCCGCTGGAGCGATCCGGCGGGCGTTTTGCTGACTGAAACGCGGCGTAACCGGGATTGTCAGCGACGCCTCTCTCCCGGCGCTAAGCGGTGGGGTATCGCGAGACGGAGATTCCCATGGCGCTGTTCGAAGGCGTGTCGGCCTTTCCTCCCACACCGATCGACAACGAAGGGGTCGTGGACGTCGATGCGCTGCAGCGGCGCATCGCGCGCGTCGCCGATGCGGGGGCCGAGTCAGTCTGCGTCCTGGGCAGTACGGGCGCCTACGCCTATCTCGACCGGACGCAGCGCCGGCGCACGATCGAGGCGGCGGTCGAGGCGGCCGGCGGCACGCCCGTCCTGGCCGGGATCGGCGCCCTGACGACAGCGTCGGCCTGCGCCCTGGCGCGCGATGCGCTTGAGGCCGGCGCGGCGGCGGGGCTGCTGGCGATGGTGTCCTACACCCCGCTGACGGAGGCCGAGGTCGAGGCCCATGTCGGGGCAGTCGCAAACGCCAGCGACCTGCCGCTGTGCCTCTATGACAATCCGGTCGCCACCCGGTTCGCGTTCAGCCCGGAGCTGTTCGGCCGCCTCGCCGCCTTGCCGACCGTGCAGGCCGCCAAGGCCCCTGCGCCTGCGGACGGCGATTTCGCCGGCCTGCTGGCCAGGCTCGAGGGCTCCGACCTGCGCCTCGGATTCAGTGGGGACGCGACGGCGGCGCAGGCGATCCGGGCCGGCGGCGCGGCCTGGTACAGCGTCACGGCGGGGCTGTTCCCGCGCCTCGCCCTGAGCCTCGCGCAGGCGGCGCGGGCGGGTGATCAGGCGCTGGTCGATGCGATCAGCGCCGATCTTCAGCCGTTGTGGACGCTGCTGTACGCCCACGGGGGCGTGCGGGTGATGAGCGCGGCGGCGAGCCGGCTCGGGCTGGGAGACTTTCCGCCGCCCCGGCCGCTGGCGCCGCCGCCGGATGAGGCGCTGGCGTCATTGGCCGTGACGGTGGAGCGGCTGGCCGCCCGGGAGGCGGCCGCCTAGAGGTCAGCCCTTGGCCGCATACCCCTGTCCGCCGTTGGACGGACGCCGGCGGCGGGGGCGGCGCTTGATTTCGCCGTCGGGCTTCGCGGCCACGGCGACATTGCCGCCCTGACGGGGGTCGTTGTTGGTCTGGCGCGGACGTTCGCCCGCCATCGGGTCGTAGGCGCGTTCCGGGGTCGGACGGACGTCGCGGCCGGGGCCGGCCTTGCGGACGCGGTGCGGCTGACCGCCGCCCTCCAGCTTGACGCCGTCGCGGCGCGGATTGCGGTTGCGTCCGCCGGGACCGCGGCCGCCGCGGCCGTCGCGCTCTTCACGCTCCGGCATGGTGGCCTTCTTGCCGACGCCCGAGGCCATGATCGAGGCGTCGAGCGAGGCCAGCTGGCGGTCGTTGCGGCGGTCGATGGCCGGGATCTTCTGGCGGGTGACCTTTTCGATGTCGCGCAGCAGCTTCATCTCGTCGCCGGCGACGAAGCTGATCGCCGTGCCGTCGGCGCCAGCGCGGGCGGTCCGGCCGATGCGGTGGACATAGGCTTCCGGCACGAAGGGCAGCTCGAAGTTGACCACGTGCGAAACGCCGTCGACGTCGATGCCACGGGCGGCGATGTCGGTCGCGACCAGCACCCGCAGCTTGCCCTTCTTGAAGGCGTCGAGGGTGCGTTCGCGCTGCGGCTGGCTCTTGTTGCCGTGGATGGCGCCGGATTCGACGCCACCGGCTTCCAGATAGGCGGCGACCTTGTCGGCGCCGTGCTTGGTCTTGGTGAAGACGAGGCAGCGGGTGAAGCTGGCGTCCGAGAACATCTCGGTGAGCAGGGCGCGCTTGCGGCCCTGTTCGATGTGGATCACCGACTGGTTGATGCGCTGCACGGTGGTGGCCTGCGGCGTCACCTGGACCTTGACCGGGTCCTTGAGCAGCTCGCCGGCCAGCTTGCCGATCTCGGTCGGCATGGTGGCCGAGAAGAACAGGTTCTGACGCTTGGCCGGGATGCGGCTGACGATCTGGCGGATCGGCTTGACGAAGCCGAGGTCGAGCATCTGGTCGGCCTCGTCGAGAACGAAGATTTCGGTGCGGCTCAGGTCCAGGGTCTTCTGCTGCATATGGTCGAGCAGGCGGCCGGGCGTGGCGACGAGGACGTCGAGGCCCTGTTGCAGGGCGCGCTCCTGCGGCCCGTATTTGACGCCGCCGAAGATCACGGCGACGCGGAAGCCGAGGTGTTTGCCATAGCTCTTGAAGCTTTCGGCGATCTGGCTGGCCAGTTCGCGCGTCGGCGACAGGATGAGCACGCGCGTGGTGCGGGGGACGGGGGCGATGCGGTTCTCGGCCAGTCGATGCAGGATCGGCAGGGCGAAGGCGGCGGTCTTGCCGGTGCCGGTCTGGGCGATGCCCAGCAGGTCCTTGCCGGCCATCACGTCGGGGATCGCCTGGACCTGGATCGGAGTCGGCGTCGTATAGCCTTCCGAGGCCAGCGCCTGGAGGAGGGCCGGATTCAGGCCCATGGTGTCGAAGGTCTTGTTGCTCACGTGGAACGTTCTTTCGCGTATGCGGCGACGCGCAGCAGGCCTTCAAGGCCGAAAGGCTGGCGCCGCCAGTCCCGATAGGATGTCTGTGTGACATCATCGGGGTGGATCGGGCGCCGCCCCGCGTGTCCGGGCAGCGAATGAATCTTGAGGGGCCGGCCCCTGCTACAGTCAGGTCTTCGTTTCTGAAGACCCACACGCGCTGGAGGCGCCGGACATCGCGATTGTGCGACGCAGCACAAGTGAGGGTTCAATGGGGCCAAGTCAAGGCGGGGAGGGCGCCGCCGTTCGCCGGCGCCGCCCGACCGCTTCGATTCATCCCCTTCATCATCCCGGCAGGTCCCGCGGATCGCCCGAGGATGACAAAAGAGGCAATTGCTGCGCTGCAAGTTAATGTGCAGCCATCATAGTTTCAGAGGCCAACCCGCTGTAATCCCTGCACATCACCTCCCCCACAGCGTCACGAACGCGCCATAGGAGGAAGCCGTGCCAGACTCTCCTCCATCCCGTCGGTGGGGAGGGCGTCGGATCCACGTTCTCGATGTCGGCGGGCTGTGGTCGAGCGATGAAGCCCGGGCGGAGGAAAGCCCGGGGGTCCTCGTCGGAGGTCGATGGATGGCCTCTGCTTGCTCGCCGCGCGCCTTCGGATGGAACCGCTACATCGACCGAACACGGTCAGCACGTTCCGCCTTCCGGCCACTCCGCAAGGAAGGGTCCGGAACGCCGGTGAGGCCCGAGAAGGGCCGCCAGCCGGCGGGGCGAGTGGATAACGGCCGCGCGGGGCAGCCTGTCTCGTCGAAACGGTAAACTCAAATCTCATCCGGGCGAGGCCCGGCTGTCCCGCGCCCTCCCCAACCGCTTGTCCGCAAGCGGCGCCGAGTCGCGCCCGCTTCTCCCTCCCCGCCCCGGGGAGGGATGTCGACGCGCAGCGGCGAAAGGGCGGGGGCGGCCGCAAGGTCGCGCCTGGCGAGGCCGGCGATCAGGGCCGGGGTTCGCCCATGATCCGGCGCCGCACCGCAAGATCCCACTCGACTTCCCCGGGGTCATCACGGAATGTTACAGCCTCGCCGAGAGGAGACGCCGATGCCGATGACTGCCCGCGCCGGACTGCAGGTCGCTGACGACCTCGCCACCTTCATCGAGACTGAAGTCCTGCCCGGTCTCGAGTTCGATGCAAACCGCTTCTGGACCGGCGCCGCCGCCCTCTTCACCCGCTTCGCACCCGAGAACGGCCGCCTGCTCGCGGTTCGCGACGATCTCCAGGCCCGCATCGACGCCTGGCACGAGGCCCGCCGCGGCCAGCCCCACGAACCGGCGGCTGCCGCCGCCTTCCTGCGCGACATCGGCTACCTCGTCCCCGAACCCGCCCCCTTCGTCATCGGCACGCGCAACGTCGATCCCGAGGTCGCGACCCTGGCCGGTCCCCAGCTGGTCGTGCCCATCCTCAACGCCCGCTTTGTGCTCAACGCCGCCAACGCCCGCTGGGGCAGCCTCTACGACGCCCTCTACGGCACGGACGCACTCGGCGACCTGCCGAAAGGCGGCGGCTACGACCCGGAGCGCGGCGCCCGCGTCGTCGCCCGGGCGAAAGCCTTCCTCGACGAAGCCGTCCCCCTGGCGGAGGACCGCTGGGCCGACCTTGCCGATCCGCACAACGGCATCGCCCTGCGCGATCCAGCACAGTACGTCGGCCGTACCGACTGCTCCCGCCTGTTCCGCCACAATGGCCTGCACATCGAGGTGGTGTTCGACCCGGACCATCCGGTGGGCCGTACCGACCCGGCCGGCATCTCCGACGTCGTCCTCGAAGCCGCTCTCTCCACAATCGTCGATCTCGAGGACTCGGTCGCGGCCGTCGACGCCGCCGACAAGGTCGCGGCCTACCGCAACTGGCTCGGGCTGATGAAGGGCGACCTCGTCGAGTCCTTCGACAAGGGCGGCGAGCGCCTGACCCGCACCCTCGCCCCCGACCGCGACTTCATCGCCCCCGACGGCTCCACGGTCACCCTGCCGGGACGTTCCCTGCTGTTCGTGCGCAACGTCGGCCATCTGATGACCACCCCGGCGCTCCAGTTGCCGGACGGCTCCGAGGCCCCCGAAGGCATCCTCGACGCCATCGTCACCAGCCTGATCGCGATGCATGACCTCAACGGCCTCGGCCGCTTCCACAACAGCCGGGCCGGTTCGATCTACATCGTCAAACCCAAGATGCACGGTGCCGAGGAGTGCGCCTTCACGAACGACCTGTTCGACGCCGTCGAGGACCTGCTCGGCCTCGCCCGCCACACGATCAAGGTCGGCGTCATGGACGAGGAGCGCCGCACCTCCGCCAACCTCGCCGCCTGCATTCACGCCGTCCGGGACCGCATTGTCTTCATCAACACCGGCTTCCTCGACCGCACCGGCGACGAGATCCACACGGCGATGCAGGCCGGCCCCGTGGTCCGCAAGGGCGACATCAAGTCCTCCACCTGGATCGCCGCCTACGAAGCCCGCAACGTCGCGATCGGCCTGGCCTGCGGCCTCGACGGCAAGGCCCAGATCGGCAAGGGCATGTGGGCCGCCCCCGACCGCATGGCCGAGATGCTCGACCAGAAGGCCGGGCACCCGAAGACTGGCGCCAACACCGCCTGGGTGCCGTCGCCGACCGCCGCGACCCTGCACGCCCTCCACTACCACCAGACTGACGTCTTCTCCCTCCGCCCGGAGATCGCCGCCCGGCCCGTCCCCGGCCTCGACCCCCTGCTGACTCCGCCGCTCGCCGCCGGCCGGAACTGGTTGGAACAGGAGATAGCCGAAGAACTCGACAACAACGCCCAGGGCCTGCTCGGCTACGTCGTCCGCTGGATCGATCAGGGCGTCGGCTGCTCCAAGGTGCCTGACATCCACGACGTCGGCCTGATGGAGGACCGCGCCACCCTGCGCATCTCCTCCCAGCACATGGCCAACTGGCTGCTGCACGGCGTCTGCACCCCCGAACAGGTCGACGCCGCCCTGCTGCGGATGGCGGCGAAGGTCGACGCCCAGAACGCCGCCGATTCTCTCTACCGTCCCATGGCTCACGACCCCGCCGGCAGCCTCGCCTTCCAGGCCGCCCGCGCCCTCGTGTTTGACGGCGCCGCCCAGCCCAACGGCTACACCGAGCCGCTGCTCCACGCCTTCCGGCGCCGCGCCAAGGCCGGCTGAAAACCCTGCCTAACGAACGGTGGTTGACAGCGTCGTACAGTATGCGGCATACACTGTATGGCACACACTATGTGCCGGACAGGGAAACGACATGGGCGTCGATCCGGACCTTTTCGAATCCATGCGGCTGGAGCTCCGCCGCGGCTCACTGGTGCTGGCCGTGCTCGCCTGCCTCCGGACCGAACGCTACGGCTACACCCTGCGTCAGGCTCTCGCCGCCGACGGACTGGAGATGGAGGAATCCACCCTCTACCCGCTGCTTCGCCGGCTCGAGAGCCAGGGTCTGCTGGATAGCGAATGGCGCGAGGAGGAGAAGCGGAAGAAGCGCTTCTACGTCCTGTCCGGCGCCGGAACCGAAATGCTGGCCGCACTGGCCGACGAATGGCGGGGCATCAACGCCTCGCTCGACAAGCTTCTCTGAGGGACCCGCCATGGACATGCTCGACAGATACCTCGCCGCCGTGGCGGCCCAGCTGCCCGTCGACCAGCGCGACGACATCATCGCCGAACTGAAGGACTTGATCCTCAGCCGCTTCGAAGCGCGCGAAGAAGAGCTCGGACGCGCCCTGACCGACGATGAGAAGGAGGCCATCCTGCACGAGGTCGGCCATCCGCTCGTGGTCGCGGCCCGCTATCGCAAGGGGCCGGATGCGCTGATCGGGCCGGAGCTGTTCCCCTACTGGCTGTTCGCGGTGAAGGCCGGGCTGCTGGTCATGCTGGCGGTGCAGGCGATCGGCCTGTTCGTCAGCCTGATCAGCGGCCCCGCCGACGCCGGCCGCGCGATCGGTCAGGCGATCAACGGCTTCATCAGCTCGGGCCTGACCCTTGTCGGCGTCATCACCGTCATCGGCGCATTGATGGAGCATTTGGGCTATCGCCCGGGGTGGATGGACAAGTGGAAGGTCAACGAACTGTCGGCCTTCGGCCTGTCCGACCCGGCGGCCTGGGGCGCGGCCATGGGCGGGACCAGGACGGCCAAGGCGACCTGGGCGCCGCGCGGCTTCGGCCGGGGCAGGGGCTGGCCGGGCGGAGAGTATCTGTTCTCCTTCCTGGCCACGGGGGTGTTCGTGCTGTGGTGGATCGGCGCGATCCACTTCCCGGGGCTGTTCCACGTCGGGCTGCGCGGCGAGGACGCGGTGGTCACCGGTGCGCCGATCTGGACCACCCTGTACGGCGCCATCCTGTTCTACGCCGTGGCCCAGATGGCGGTCGATCTGGCCAGCCTCGCCCGGCCCACGGCTGTGCGGATGCGGGCCGCGGCCCAGGTCGCCATCGCCGGGGCGGGCCTGTGGCTGACCTGGACCATCTTCGAGGCCGGCCACTGGTTCACCCTGACCCGCGGCGGCGAGACGGCGCGGATCGCCGGCGACTGGGTTCTGCTCGACTTCGACCGGCTGCGGGCGCTCGGCGACGGCACGCGGGATATGGTCGGCGTCGCCAGTAGCCTGTCGGTGGTAATGACTTGGGCGCTGGCGCTGATGGCGGTCAGCCTGGTGTTCAAGATCGCCGCCAACCTGTGGCGACTGGTCCAGCCGGAAGCCCGCCCCGCCGCCTGACCGAACTGTCATCCGCATGCCCTTCTTCCGCCGGACGTTGTCGGGCAAGCTGAGCGGATGAGCGACACCGGCGCCCGCCTGAGGGAGGTCTACATCACCGGGGTCGGGGCCCATCTGCCGGGGCCGCCCGTCGGCGTGGACCGGATGGAGGACCATATCGGCCGCATCCATGGACGGGGCTCGGTGGTCGGCCGCCGGGCCCTGCGCTGGAACGGCATCCAGACCCGCCACTATGCGATAGCGTCGGACGGGACGGTGCTGGACAGCAACGCCGGAATGACGGCGAAGGCGGTGGCGGCGGCTCTGGACGACGCCGGGCTGGGGATCGGAGACCTGCAGCATCTGGCCACGGCCACCACCCAGGGCGATTTCCTCGTGCCGGGCCACGCGGCGGCGGTGCAGGCGGAGCTGGGCGGAGGCCCGATGGAGATCGCCAGCTACCAGTCGGTCTGCGCGTCGGCCCTGATGGCGGCCAAGGGCGCTTGGCTGCAGGTGCGGGCGGGGGAGGCGGAGGTGGCCGTCGCCGCCGGGGGCGAGTTCTCCTCGCGCTGGTTCCGGCCGGGCTTCTACGAGGGCACGGCGCTGGTCGATGCGAAGGGCCGGCTGGCGACCGAGGCGGATTTCCTGAGGTTCACCCTGTCGGACGGAGCGGGGGCGGTGGTGATGGAGCCGCGGCCGCGGGCGGAGGGGCTGTCGCTGAAGGTCGAATGGATCGACCTGACCTCGCTGGCGGGACGGTTCGACCCGTGCATGTGGGCTGGCTCGACCCGGGCGGACCGGGCCGACATGGCCAGCGCCTGGAGCCATGCGGGGCCGGCGGCGGCGCATGCGGCGGGGGCGGTGGCGCTGCTGCAGGATTTCGAACTGCTCAAGATCGTCATCCGGGCGTGGATCGGGGTGTGGCTGGAGAAGGTCGACGCCGGGCTGATCGCGCCCGACGCGGTCGACCACCTGCTGTGCCATTACTCCGCGCGGTCGCTGCGCGAGGAGATCGTGGGGCTGCTGAGGAACACCGCGGCCATGATCCCGGAGGAAAAGTGGTTCACCACCCTGCCGGAGACGGGCAACATCGGCTCGGCCTCGATCTGGGTCATGCTGGAGGCCTTCATGAGGAGCGGACGGCCGAAGCGGGGCGAGCGGGTGTTGCTGATCGTGCCGGAGAGCGGACGGGCGATGATCGGCTTCATGATGCTGGAGGTGGTGTGACTATTCTCTCTTCCGCTCATCCCCGCGAAGGCGGGGACCCAGTGCTGTCCAGCCTGGCGTCGACGCTTCAGGATATGGGTCGATGCGCTCAAGCCATGTCCCATCACCCAAAGAACTGGGTCCCCGCCTTCGCGGGGATGAGCGGAGTTTAAAATGGCTGATGGCTCGCCCGACCCCGTCGCCGACACCCTGCGCAAGCTGGCCGTGGTCTTCGCCGATTTCGAGCAGCGGCTGGAGGCGACGCCGCTGATCCGCAAGCTGACCCGCGGGCGGTTCGAGCTGGCCGACTACCATGCCTTCCTGATCAATCTGCGCCAGCAGGTGAAGGACGGTGCGCTGTGGATGAGCCGGGCGGCGTCGAACATCGGCGAGGACCATCTGGAACTGCGCTCGACGCTGATGAAGCACGCGGTCACCGAGCACCGGGATTTTCGGCTGCTGGAGCAAGATTTCGTCGCCTCGGGGGGCGACGTGGCGGACATCCTGTCGGCGAAGAAGAACGTGGGATCCGAGGCGCTGTCGGCGTGGATGTTCCACGAGGCGTCGAAGCCGGACCCGTTCGGCCTGCTGGGGGCGATGTGGATCATCGAGGGGCTGGGCTCGATCAAGGCGCGGCCGTGGGGGCTGAAGGTGCAGGAACGGCTGGGGTTGGCCGACGAGGCGCTGCGCTTCCTGCTCTACCACGGCGACAACGACGTGGCGCACATGGAGGAGTTTCGCGAGATGCTGGCCATGGTGCTGCCGGACCAGGCGACGGCCGAGCGGATCGTGACGACGGCGAAGGTGACGGCGCGGCTGTATGCGCTGCAGATCGAGGAGATCGGCGCGTGACGGCGGCCTACGACCCGTTCGTCGGCATGGCGCATGATCCGCGCGATCCGGACCCGTGGCTGGCCCTGTATCTGGACCAGAGCCTGCCGATCGATCCGGAGGCCAAGCGCTGCCTGCTGGTCGGGGCGCGGTCGTGGTCGCGGCGCTGGCTGTTCCCGGTCAGCCGGCCGCTGGTGATCCTGTTCTTCTGCGTGGTGAAGGTGCTGCGGGCCGTCTCGCCGCGCTTCCCGAACCTGAACGGCCTGCTGCACAAGACCATCCACTGGGGCCTGCGGACCTTCGGCACGCCCGAGACCAACACCCTGATCCTGCGCCACTTCCACGTCGGCACCGAACTGCTGGCCTTCATGCGGGTGAACGCCGGGGCGGCGGACATATCGAGCCATCCGCTGCGGCCGACGAAGCTGAAGCACATCGAAGACAATCTGTTCCTCCAGCACGACCTGAACGTCTTCAACTTCATCATCGAGCTGAACCAGCGGCTGCGCGCCGAGGGGCGGGAGATCCTGCCGGCGGAGACGCTGGATTTCTCGATGATCTCGGACGCGTTTCCGGCCTTCGAGACCTTTCCGACCGGGCCGCTGAACAGGATCGACGTGCAGACGGCGGTGGAGTTCTACACCCCGCTGTACGCCCTGATGTTGCCCCGGCGCGACTTCGTGCGGGCGGCGCATTCGCTGCAGCTGGACGAGACGGTGGCCATCTACATCGCGCGCATCCTGGGCACCGACTACCATCTGAACTTCATCAAGAACGGCCATCCCATGGTGGCGCTGTCGACGCTGCAGGCGGGCTACCGGCTGATGATGCACGGGCTGGACTGCGAGGCCCTGCACGGCTGGCTGCGGACCATGAAGGCGCGGCAGGCGGCGGGACTACCGGTGGACCCCGCTGCGGCATGAGAATTCGGGGACAAATCTTCGGATAATTCGGAGACGCCGCCCAAGGACTTCGTTGACTTCGGATACAGGCCACGGCGATGTCCGAAAACCGCGAGACTTCGTGGGGCGACAAGACCATTCTGCGGCTATGGAAAACGCCCGGGAGCTCGATCAGGAAGCCTGTTACCGCGCCGTGCTGACGCGGGACGCGCGCTTCGACGGGCGGTTTTTCGGCTGCGTCAAGACCACGGGCATCTATTGTCGTCCCGTCTGCCCGGCGCGGACGCCGAAGCGGGAGAACATGGTCTTCGTCGTGTCCGCGGCGGCGGCCGAGGAGTCGGGCTTTCGCGCCTGCCTGCGCTGCCGGCCGGAGACGGCGCCGGACATGGGCGCGTGGCGCGGCACCTCGAACACGGTCAGCCGGGCCCTGGCCCTGATCGAAGCGGGGGCGCTGGACGAGGGGGACGTGGATGCGCTGGCGGGCCGGCTCGGGGTCGGCGAACGGCATCTGCGGCGCCTGTTCCGCCAGCATCTGGGCGCGGCGCCGGTCAGCGTGGCCCAGACGCGAAGGGTGCTGCTGGCCAAGGCCCTGATCCACCAGACCGACCTGTCGATGGCGCAGGTGGCGCTGGCCTCCGGCTTCGGCAGCGTGCGGCGCTTCAACGAGACGTTCCAGGCGCTGTACGAGCGGCCGCCTTCGGCCCTGCGCCGCCGCGGCGGAAAAGTTCACGAGGGCGGCGTCGGCCTGAGCCTGACCTACCGCCCGCCCTATGACTGGCAGGCGATGCTCGCCGCCCTGACGGCCCGGGGCGACACGGTCGAGGGCCGCAAATGGTCCCGCATCCTGACGCGAGCGGTCGACGGCGCCGACGGGCGGGTGTCGGTCGAGCCGGCGGAGGCGGGGCGGGTTTCGGTCTGCGTCGAAGCCGACGACCTCAAGGCCCTGCCCGGGGTGCTGGCGCGGGTGCGGCGGGTGTTCGACCTGTCGGCCGACCCGGACGCCATCGCCCGCGACCTGTCGGCGGATCCGGCGCTGGCGGCGCTGGTCGCGGCGCGGCCGGGGCTGCGGCTGCCGGGCGACTGGACGGATGACGGCGTTGAGCCGCCGAACGACCGCCTCGAGGATGACACGCTCGCGGAGCGCGCCGAAAGCTGGCGGCCGTGGCGGGCCTATGGAGCCCTGCACCTGGCCATGGCCGGGATCACGGGCGCGGACCTTAAGGAGACGACCGATGCGAAACACGCCGCCTGAGACCCTGATGCTCGACCGCGTCGTCACGCCGGTGGGCGAGGTGCTGCTGGTCACGGACGGGGAGGGTGCCGTGCGGGCGCTCGACTTCGCCGACTATGAGGCGCGGATGCTGCGCCTGCTCGGCCGTCACAGCCCGGGCTTCGCGCTTGTGGAGGGCCGCACGGCAGAGCTGGTGCGGCGGGCGGTGGAGGCCTATTTCTCCGGCGAGGTCCGGGCGCTGGACGGCGTGGTCGTCAAGACCGGCGGGACGGCGTTCCAGAAGGCGGTCTGGGCCGCCCTGCGCGCCATCCCGGCGGGCGAGACGCGCAGCTACGGCCAACTGGCGGCGGCCATCGGTTCGCCGAAGGCGATCCGCGCCGCCGGCTTGGCCAATGGCCAGAATCCGGTGGCGGTGATCGTGCCGTGCCACCGCGTGATCGGCGCGAATGGAACGCTGACGGGCTACGCCGGCGGGCTGGAGCGGAAGCGGTGGCTGCTGCGGCACGAGGGGGCGGCGGTGGTTTAGCAAAGTGGGGACACACACCACTTTCCGGTCTGCTCATCCGGCGCGGGGAAAGTGGTGTGTGTCCCCACTTTGACCCCTTGCATTCCTCCGGCATCCGCCTAGATTGTCCCCGCTTATGCTGAAAGTGAGCATAAGTCGGCGGCGGACCCTCGGAGGCCTCCGCCGTTCTTCGGGCCCATGATTTGCTCAAATCGAGCAAAAGGGGATTGGAAATGGCCGACGGCGCCTTCGGACTGAGCAGGGAACTGGAGCTGGCGACCGCGCCGGTCTGGGCCAAGGTGCGGGATCACGTGACCCCGCTGGAATGGCCGGCGCAGGCGGCGCTGATCCACGAGATCAACCAGCTGAAGCGCGAGCGCGACGCGGTCATCCTGGCCCATAACTACATGACGCCCGAGATTTTCCACGGCGTGGGCGACTATGTCGGCGACAGCCTCGGCCTGGCCAAGGAAGCCGCCAAGTCGAAGGCCAAGGTCATCGTCCAGGCCGGCGTGCATTTCATGGCCGAGACCTCGAAGATCCTGTCGCCCGAAAAGACCGTACTGATCCCCGACCTGCGCGCCGGCTGCTCGCTGGCGGCCTCGATCACCGGGGCCGACGTGCGGCTGATCAAGCAGCGCTACCCCGGCCTGCCGGTGGTCACCTATGTGAACACCACCGCCGATGTGAAGGCGGAGACCGATATCTGCTGCACCAGCGCCAACGCCGTTCAGGTGGTGGAGTGGGCGGCAAGGGAATGGGGCGTCGACCGGGTCATCCTGATCCCGGACGAATATCTGGCGCGCAACGTGGCGGCCCAGACGACGGTCGGCATCATCGCCTGGAAGGGCCGCTGCGAGGTGCACGAGCGCTTCACCGCCGCCGACATCGCCGAGATGCGGGCGGCGTATCCGGGGGCGGAGATCCTCGCCCACCCGGAATGCCCGGAAGATGTGCTGGCCGCCTCGGACTTCGCCGGTTCGACCGCGGCGATGATCGACCATGTGACGGCCCGCAGGCCGAAGCAGGTGGTGATGATCACCGAATGCTCGATGGCCTCGAACGTCGCCGGCGACGTGCCGGACGTGCAGTTCATCGGCCCCTGCAACCTGTGCCCTCACATGAAGCGGATCACGCTGGAGAACATCCGCGACTGCCTGGTCAACATGCAGTTCGAGGTCACCGTGCCCGAAGAGATCGCCGAACCGGCGCGACTGGCCGTGCAGCGCATGGTCGATCTGCCGCCGCCCGCCATCCCGGCCCGCTACGATTTGATCAAGGCGCGGCATCACGTGGCGGTCGAGCTGATCTGATGCACTACGTCCCGCCGGTCCGCGCCGTCGCTACGGTCGACCGCAAGACCCTGCGGCTTCTCGCCGTCCTGGCCTTGTGGCTCGGGTCGGAAAAGGCCACGTCAAGACCATGAGCGACACCAATACGCCCCGCCGCCCGGGTCCATGGGACCCGCGACCCGAAGACCTCGCCGTGAAACCGGCCGCGGCCGAGGCCGCGCCCGCGCAAGCGGCGGAACCGCCGCTGGACAAGGGACAGCAGCCCGTCTGGGCCATCGCCTCCACACTGCTGCTGGGCGGCTTCATCTGGTGGATCACCGGCAGCTGGGTTATCGCCGCGGCCTTGATATGGGGCCTGTTCGTCCACGAGTTCGGCCATGTGCTGGCCATGAACCGGCTCGGCATGGGCCCCGCCAAAATCTACATCATCCCCTTCCTCGGTGGGGTGGCGAAGAGCCAGCGCCTGCCGCAGAGCGAATGGCACGGAGTGCTGGTCTCGCTGGCCGGGCCGGCCTTCGGCCTGCTGGCCGCCATTCCCTTCTTCGCGGGCTTCGTGGCCACCGGCCAGGCCGCATGGCTGCTGGGCGCAGCGGTGATCGCGGCCCTGAATCTGATCAACCTCGCGCCTGCGCCGCCGCTCGATGGATCGAAGGCGTTGGGGCCCGTGCTGGCGCGGGTGCATCCGAGACTGGAACAGCTGGCGATGCTGGCCGTCGGCGGTCTGGTGGTCTGGTGGGGGGTGATGACCGGCCGCTGGATCCTGGCGGCCTTCCTCGCCATCGCCCTGATCGGTCACCTCAAGCGAGGCATGTGGCGGCCGGACGGGCGGCCGCTCAACGGCCGTGAGTCGGCCTTCAGCGTCGGCCTGTTCATCGCAACGGCGGCGGCCTGCGCCGCCGTCGGGGTCGCCGCCCTGATGCCGCTGGGCGGCGGCTCGCTGCCGGTCGCGCTGAACATCGCTGGCCGTTACCTCGGCATCGGCGGGTGAGCCGGATCGAACATGACGGGCCGCTGATCGTCGGCGGCGGGCTGGCCGGACTTTCGGCCGCGCTGGAAGCGGGGCCGCGCAAGGCGCTGGTAGTGACGCCCGCCCCGTTGCTTCAGGCCTGCTCCTCGGCCTGGGCCCAAGGTGGGGTCGCCGCCGCCCTGTCCTCGACCGACGCGCCCGAACTGCACGCCGCCGACACCCGCGCCGCCGGGGCGGGACTGGTCGAGGCCGGAGCGGCGCGGCTGCTGACCGAAGACGGGCGGGCCACGGTTGAATGGCTGGCGTCGCTTGGTGCGCCGTTTGACCGCGACGCCGCAGGGGCCTTCGCGGTCAGCCTCGAGGCGGCCCATTCGCGGGCGCGCGTGGCCCGGGTGGGCGGCGACGGCGCGGGCCGGGCCATCCTGTCGGCGCTGGTGGCCGCGGCGAGGGCCGCGCCGCACATCGGGATCTGGGAGGACGGGCGCCTGCGAGGGCTGCTCCAGGACCGCGAGGGCCGGGTGCGCGGGGCGGTGATTGAACGCGACGGGCGACTTGTCGAGGTGCTGGCGCCCGCGGTGGTGCTGGCGACCGGAGGCGCCGGCGGCCTCTACGCCGAGACGACCACGCCCGCCTCGCTGCTCGGCGAGGGCATGGCGCTGGCCTACCGGGCGGGGGCGGAGATTCTCGACCCCGAGTTCGTGCAGTTCCATCCCACCGCGATGGACGTCGGGCTCGACCCGATGCCGCTGGCCACCGAGGCGTTACGGGGCGAGGGCTCCCGGCTGGTCGACGGCGAAGGCCGCTTCCTGCTCGGCGAGGCGGACGACGCCGACCTGCAGCCGCGCGACGTCGTGGCCCGGGCGGTGCATGCGGCGCGGGCGGCCGGGCGGGGCGCGTTCCTCGATGCGCGCGTCATAGGCTGGAACTTCGCCCGTGAGTTTCCCGCCGTATTCGCCGCCTGTATGCGGGCTGGCCTGGACCCGCGCGAGTCGCCGATCCCTGTCGCCGCGGCAGCCCACTACCACATGGGTGGAATCGCCGCCGGACCGGATGGGCGGACGGCGCTGGAGGGTCTGTTCGCCGTTGGCGAGTGCGCCGCCACAGGCGTGCACGGAGCCAACCGGCTGGCCTCCAACTCGCTGCTTGAGGCTGCGGCGTTCGGACGCCGCACGGGGCGGGTTGCAGCGCAGGCCAGCACTGCGTCGGGACCAGTGTCGGCGCCCGCCGCGGCGCCTGACCTGACGCCCGTTGAGCTGATGCGCCTCCGCCGCATGATGAGCGCCGACGCCGGAGTGGTGCGCAGCTCGGTGAGCCTGACACGCGCCGTTGCTGTCCTCGACGACCTGGAGGCGAGGGCGCCGGGCGCCCCGCCGCTGGTCGCCGCGCGGCTGATCGTCGAAGCCGCGCTGGCGCGCCGGGAGAGCCGCGGCGGTCACTGGCGCGGTGACTTCCCCGCGTCCGCGCCCGAGGCCCGGCACACCCGGCTGCGAGCGCCTGCTCCGGCAATGGCCGAATGAGCGGAGAGCCCATGATCCGGCGCCTGCCCGACCTGATCATCGAACCGGTTGTCCGGATGGCCCTCGCCGAGGACCTCGGCCGCGCCGGGGACCTGACCGGGCAGGCCTGCATCCCGGAAGGGGCGCGGATGCGGGCGGTGTTCGCGGCGCGGCGTCCGGGCGTGCTGGCCGGCGTCGACTGCGTGCGGCTGGCGCTGCGGGCCATGGATCCGGCGGCGGAGATCGAGACCAAGCTCCGCGACGGCGAGGCCTTCGAGGCCGGGACGGTGCTGGCCGAGGCCGAGGCCGACGCCCGCGCCTTCCTCGCGGCCGAGCGGACGGCGCTGAACCTGCTCGGGCGGCTGTGTGGCGTGGCGACCCTGACCCGGAGCTATGTCGAGGCGGTCGCGGGGACGGGGGCGCGCATCGCCGACACCCGCAAGACCACGCCCGGCCTTCGCGCGCTCGAGAAGCACGCCGTAGTCTGCGGCGGCGGGGTCAACCACCGCTTCGGCCTGGATGACGCCATCCTGATCAAGGACAATCACGTGGCCCTGTGTGGGGGCGATCCGGTCGAAGCGGTTCGGCGCGCGCGCGCGAACGCAGGGCATCTGGCGAAGATCGAACTCGAGGTCGACAGCCTTCGGCAGCTGGAGGCGGTGCTGGAGGTTGCTCAGCGGGAAACTCGCGACGGGCAGGCTTCGCCCGACGTCGTCATGCTCGACAACTTCAGCCTCGCCGATCTGCGGCAGGCCGTGCTGGTCACCGATGGCTGGCTGACAATGGAGGCTTCAGGCGGAGTCACGCTGGAGACGGTGCGCGCCATCGCCGAGACCGGGGTGGACATCATCTCGGTCGGAGCGCTGACCCATTCAGCGCCTTCGCTGGATATCGGCCTGGACGCGCTCTGAAAGCGCGGCCGTAAGGAACGGCCGCCGCCGCCTCCCGTTTCCTGAACACAAGTGTTCAAGGAGCGAAACCATGACCAAGGCGCCCAGAATTCCGCCGGAACAACAGAGCCCCGGAGGCGAACAGGCGGACGTGGCGGGGGACAGCGGCGACCGCCGCGATCGGCGGACCGACGTCCGCACCGGTCAGCCGGGCGACGCCGGGATCAACACCTCGCAGGAGGGGCGGTTCGGCGACATCCACCAGAACACCCATCATCAGGGTTATCAGCAGGACCGTTGAGGTGGCGCGGGATGAACAGGCGCTGCGCCGCGGCCCGGCGGAGGAGAGTCGCGGCGGGGCGCCGATCAGGTCCGCCGGCGCCGGCCCCGTGTTCGGGCCCCTCGGCGGCAGCCCCATGATCTATTGGAAGGTGCAGGAGCGACACCGATGAGCAACAACCAGCACACCCCTGAACCGGTCGACGAAAAGCGCTGGGGCGGCCCCGGCTCTAGTCACCAGAACGCCAAGGCCGAGCCGCCGGAATTCGAGGATCCGCGCGAGGGCGGTCCGACCAACCCGCGCAACAGCAAGGTCTCGGGCGGCGGCGGTGAACGCGATCTCAAGCACAGCCACATCGACGACCGGCGATCGTCGAAGGGCCACCGGGACGCCTGAGTCTCAGGCGGCCGGCGTGGCGGCGGCCGGCAGAGGCGCCGTAGCGAGGCCGCCGACGGGCGCGGCGACCTTGGCCGGCGCAGGAGTTGCGGGCGCGGGGGGCTCGACCGGAGCCGCGGCTGCGGCGGGGGCGGGCGGTTCGCGCCCCTCCTGCGCCAGCAGCAGGTTGTAGGCGATGGCCCCGGCGTCGCGCACGGCGGCGGTCGGGTCCAGACTGGCCTGGATCAGTTGCGGTGCGTCGGCTTCTGTAGAGCGACGGGCGGCGTAGGAGAAGGCGGGACCCGCCCCCGAACGCCCGCCGAAGCTATAGAACAGGTGATCGCCGACCTGGCTGACCCGCACCAGCGAGTGACGCCAGCGCGGCGAGACTCCGGTGGTGTGGAAATGGGTGGCGTTTCCGACGCGGTCATCGACGCTGCCTGACAGGGCGGCGGATGCGGTTTCGCGGGCCCGATTCCAGGCGGAGCGGTTGACGCGGCCGCGCATCGAGCCATCGCAGGTAAAGCTGAACTGGCAGCCGGTTCGCCGGCCCGCGCCCTGGAACACCACGCCGCAGACGCTGTTCGGGAAGGCGCGGTGGCGGACGCGGTTCAGAACCACCTGCGCTACGGCCTTCATGCCCTGCCGGCCCTCGCCGCGGGCTTCGTAGTAGGCGGCCTGGGTCAGGCATTCGAGATCGCGCGAAGCATCAAGGGCGCCGCCGAGATGGAACGGCTGGGCCGCGAGGGGGCCGGTCATGCCGACCCGACGCAGGCCGCTGGCGGCCGATTGGCTGCGCAGCTGCTCCAGCCGGGCCGTGAGCAGGGCGGACTGACGGTCACGCTGGGCCGAACCGGCGACGGTATAGGGGTCGTGGCGCCGGGCGATGGCGAGGGCGCTTTCGTCCAGACCGCCCGCGGCGGCGGCGAGCGCCTCTTCGGTAAAGCCGGCCGCTGTGGCGCTTTCGATGCGCTCCGCCTGCGCCCGCACCGTCGTCGCCTGCGCCGCGGCTCCGCCCAGATAGGCGCAGCCGATCGCCAGACCCACCGTCGCGCCGAACGTCGCCGCCGCCGCGCCGGGCCGAATCCTGGCCTTGCGTTCGGCAGGAGAAATCGCACGCGAATGCGAGGGCTTCGACAAAGGCTCAATCCTGTTCAGCAGGGCGCAGCGCCGCCCCCGGGGTAGTCTCGCGGCGGGGGCGACGCTGCGGTCGCGGCCCGGCTGCGGTAGATCGATGGTCGGCGAATGGCCGGCTATCGAGGACGCGCCTTAAGCCAGCCGTTTATGGCGTCAATGTGGTTGATTCGCAAGATTGTTAGGCGCCGCAACATAGACGCGTGCACTGCCGGTACGGCCGCAGGTGACGGATTGACGCATCAGGGTCAGGGCGCAAGTGAACATCGGAAATACTGTAATAGACGACGTGGATTCAACTAACCAAAGCTGTGGATGCCGTTGCGGGGATTGAAGCGTTGGAAAAATGTTGCCTTCAGAGGCGCAAAAACTGGTAGCGCTTCTTGCTCTTGCGGAGCCGGAACGCCTTGGCCATGGTCGCGTTCTCGCTCCACACAACAGGAGCCCCGCCATGAAACGTCTCGCACTGGTACTCGCCTCCGCCTTCGCCGCCTCCGGTCTCGCCGCGTGCGGCCAGACGATCGAACAGAAGGCCGCCACGGGCGCCGTGGCCGGCGCGGTTGTGGCCGGGCCCGTCGGAGCGGCCGTGGGCGGGGCGGCAGGGGCGGCCATCGGACAGGCCGAGAAGCCCAACTGACACAGTCGCGGGCCCGAATTCGCGGCGGAACGGCCTCTTCCGCCTCGTAACCTTGATTTCCGCCCCTATATGGGCTTAGCCCACCGGGCGTTGGCTGAGCGCCGCTCGCCGCGCCGTTTGCGCGCCCGACAAACCATCAAGGACATCGACGACCCCTCGCATGAGAGACCTGAAACAAACCGGCTTCACCGACCGCCTCACCGCCCAGCAGGAAGCCAAGAAGGCCCTGCTCGCTCGCTTCAAGCCCAAGCCCGCCGCCCCGGACCCCGAGTTCGACAAGCTGCAGGCCAAGCGGGCCGCCGAGAAGGAGGCTCTGCGCCAGCAGCGTGAGCTGGAGAAGGCCGAGGTCCGTCGCGGGAAGGCCTACGCTGAGGCCGCCCGCATGGCCGCCGAACGTGAAGCCCAGGAAGCCATCGAGGCCGAAAAGCGCGCCGCCCGCAAGGAGCGGAAGCAACTCACCAAGGAAGAGCAGAAGGCGGCCCGCGACGCCCGCTACGCCGCCCGCAAGGCGCGCCAGCGCTAACGGTCTATGCCTTTCCGGCCGGCCCGTCGCCCAGCACGACAGCCAGCTGTTCTCCCGAATAGGGCTTTCTGACAAACGGCCACGGCGCATCGGCCAAGGCCGCATCGACGTCGTCACCGGCGTAGCCCGAAGTGAGGACGATCCTCATCTCCGGCCAAATCCGCGCGCTCTCGCGCGCCAGTTCTATGCCTGTCAGTCCGCCGGGCATGACCACGTCGGTCAGCATGACGTCGAAACGCTCCTTCTGAAGCAATTCAAGCGCCTGGGGCCCATTCTCCGCCGATCGGACCTCCAGCCCGAGCCCCTCCAGCAGCTCCTGGGCGACGGAGGCCACTCCCGGATCGTCCTCGACCAGCAGCAGCCGGCGTCCGGCGGCGACGGCGCGAGGCTCGGCCGGTTGGGCGCCGGGTTCGACCCGCTCCGTCGCACCCAGCGGCGGGAGGTACAGACGCACCTCGGTGCCGCGGCCGACCGTCGAGGTCACGCGCACACCGCCGCCGCTCTGTCGCGCGAAGCCATAGACCTGGCTCAGTCCCAGACCCGTGCCCTTGCCGACGGGCTTGGTCGTGAAGAACGGCTCGAAGACCCGCTCCATGACCTCGGAGCTCATCCCGCACCCAGTGTCGGTGACGGTGACGCAGACATAGTCCCCCGGCTTCAGCTCGGCGATTTCACCCGCGGCGACGGGGCAGGTCAGGGTCTGAACGCTGACCTGTCCGCTATCCCCAAGTGCGTCGCGCGCATTCACCACCAGATTGAGCAGGGCGGCCTCGAACTGGGCTGGATCGACGCTGACCCGGGCGCCGCCACGCCGCAGCTTCAGCTTGAAATCGATGGCCTCGCCCAGCGCGCGGCGGAGCAGGGGCTCGCTCTCGCGCACAAGCCCGTTGAGGTCAGTGGGTTCTGGCCGCAGCGCTTGCCGTCGGGAGAACGCCAGCAGCTGGTGGGTCAGCCGTTCACCACGCCGCGCCGCCGACAGGGCGGCTTCGCCGAGCTTCTTCTGACGCGCGGCGTCGTCCGGGGATCTCAACATCATGTCGAGCGCGCCGATGACGACCGTCAGCAGATTGTTGAAATCGTGCGCCACTCCTCCGGTGAGGCGGCCGACCGCCTCCATTCTTTGGGCATGCATCAGGTCTGCTTCGGCCTTCGCCTTCTCGGCGAGGGCTTCTCCGACGCGTTCCTCCAGAAGTTCGTTGATGCGCTTGAGGTCGTCCTCGGCGCGCTTAGCCTCGGTGACGTCGATATTGGCGCCGACGTAGCCCTGGAATTGGCCCGCCCCGTCAAAGCGCGGCACGCCTTCGCAGCGCAGCCAACGCAGGCCCAGCTGCGGATGGTTGATCCGCACGACGCCTTCGAAGCGGTCGCGGTTGTCGAAGGTCCGCTTGTAGGCCTCGTTGAAGCCGTCGAGATCGTCCGGGTGAACCAGCCGGCTCCACGCGCCGTCGATGGCTTTGTCCGTCTCGACTCCGAAAAACGTCCGAAAACGACGGTTCACGAACGTGAGGCGGGCCTCTTCGTCGGTCATCCAGATCAGCGCCGGCGCGCTATCGGCGACGGTCCGGAAGCGTGTTTCCGACTCTTGGAGACGCGCCTGCGCCTCACGGATGTCAGTGACATCGAATGCGACGCCGACGAAGCCAATGACCTCCGCATTCGCGCCAAATCTGGGACGTGAGAAGGATTTGAGCCAGCGATACTCGCCATCGTGGCGCCGATACCGGGCTTCGAGGGAGAAGGGTTCACCGGTGGCCTCGCCGGCGAGCGATTCCGCCAGCACGCGTTCCTGATCGTCTGGATGGATTATGGCGCGCCAGTCCAGCAGCCGCGCCTCCTCATACGAGCCGCCGCTATAGGCCACGTAAGCCTGGTTGACGAAGGCGCGGGTCCGGTCCTGTCGGGTCACCCAGATCAGCACAGGAGCCGTGTCGGCGATGGCGCGGAAACGCTCCTCGCTTTCCCGGACCTCGGCTTCGGCCCGGGTGCGTTCGATCTCCGTCCAGGTCCGCCCCGCAACGTCCTGGAGGAGCCCGACTTCCTCGTCCGTCCACTCCCGAACCTCGGTGTCGTGGGCGTACAGAAAGGCGCGCAGACGCCCGCTTCGGATCAAGGGGGCCCGCATCAGGGAGCGGGTTTCGAGCCTTTCGAACATCTCGACCGCAGGCTGTGTCCGGGGGTCCTTGCGCACATCGGGGATGCGTATGGCCCGCCCCTCCGCAAGGTCTGCGATCAGTTCAGCCCCGAGCTCTTCCAGCGAAAAACGCCCATGGGCGCTGACCACGTCCGCGGTCCAGTCACGGCTCATCGTGACCTGACGCCGTTCCTGATCGACCTCCCCGAAACCAACGCGCTGCGCCTTCAGCTCCGAGCCGAGCGCCCGTTCCACCTCGGCCATGATCTCGTCTGACGAGGTCAGGTCCCGAAGCGAGTCTGTCAGCGTCAGGAGGAACGACTGGCGGCGTTCCTGGCGGGCCATCGCATTGATGGCCTCACGCGTGTCGGTGACGTCGAACGACAGTCCGACATAACCCACAAAGGCGCCGTGGGCGTCGAACCTGGGGTTCACGGCGATCCGCATCCACCGCCAGGTCCCGTCGGCGCGGCGGAAACGCGCCTCAAACCCGTAGGGCAACCGTTTGGGCCGGCTCTCGGCCTGGACGGCGTCGACGTCCGGCAGATCGTCCAGGTGGATCGCCTCCCGCCAGACGTGCCCCAGGATCTGCTCCGCAGGGCGACCGTAGAACTCGACGAGGGCGGCGTTGACGAACTCGACCTCCCCCTCGGCGTTGGTCAACCACACGGGAGACGGGGCCGTGTCGGCCATGAGCCGGAAGCGCGCCTCGCTCTCGCGGAGCGCGGCCTCGGCGGCCTTGGCGCCGGAGATATCGACCACCACGGCGATATACCCGTCGACCGTGCCGCCCGGCCCGATCAGCGCCCGGATGCTGATGATCACCCAGACCGTCGAGCCATCGGGGCGGATGTACCGCTTCTCCAGCTGGGCGCCGCCCTCGCTGAGCGCCTGCTTCAACGCACGGCGGGTCGGCTCGATGTCATCCGGATGGCTCACCGCCTCGGTGGTCAGCCCTCCGACTTTATCCTTGGGCACGCCGACGATCTCGGCGAACCTCGCGTTGGCGCTGACAACGGCGCCGTCCAGCCCGACCCGCGCGATCCCGGCGGAGGCCTGGTCGACCATCGCCTGAAGCTGACCTTCCCGCTCCCGCAGCGCGGCTTCCGCGGCACGGGCGTCGGTGACGTCGACATTGACCCCGATCATTCCGCGAAACCGTCCTTCGCCGTCGATGCGGGGCCGAGCCTCGGTGTGCAGGGTGCGCCATTCGCCGTCGGCCCGCCGATACCGGGCCTCGATCTCAAGGGGGGCCGCCTCCGCCACGGCGGAGCCGGTGACGGTCGCGACCCGCTCCCGGTCGCCCTCGTGCAAGACGGAGGTGAAGTCGAAGCCGCCGCCAAAATCCGCGACTCCCCAGAACTCCCGAAGCGCCTGATTGAGGTGCACGCATCGGCCTTCTTCGTCACTCATCCATAGCATGACGGGCGCCTGCTCGCTGATCAGCTGCAGCCGGTGTTCGCTCTCGCTGATCCGGTCAGCCGACAGGCGCAGGGCGTCGACCGACGCGTCCAGGCGCCAAAGGACCTTTCGCAACGAAGCCGCGACCACAGTGGCGAAAAGCCCAACGACAACAAAATTGGTCGTGGCGACGACCCCCAGGCGGCTGGAGATCCCGGATCCGACTGCATCAGGGCCGACCACGAGCCAGCCGCCAAACAGGCTGGCCGCCAAGGCCACGACCCCGGCCAGCCGCCCCCCCGCGAGCGCCGCCACTATAACCGCGGGCAACAGGATCATGAACCCGGTAACATTGGCGTAGAAGGCCGAAAAAGCCAACCGCAGCAACAACATGATGGAGGCGCTGCCAAGCCCGATCAGAACCGAAGCCCACCATGCGCGCGCACGAATGCGCGCGAGGCGAGTCACGCCCGCGTCAATGTCCCCTATCCGCCGAAACACCCCGACCGCGCCCAATTGATCCCCCGCTCGCGCGTACGCGACATTCCGCAACGTATTGGTCCCCTTTGTGTTCCAACAAGTGCGGCGTCTGCGGTTGCGGATTGGTCCGATGCCCTGCGCCTTGACCAACGGCGATTTTCGGCCTGAAAACCGCCTCGCTCAAGCGTTAGAAGACGTCATCCGGCGCCTCCGCCGGGACTGGGAACCGGATTTGGCTAGGATCGACTGGACATCGCTGTTGAAGAAGACGCGCCGGCTCGTCGCCGCCGCGCCCGCCGCCTTGGCCGCCGTCGGGGTTGCCATGGCCGCCAGTTCGACCGTCCGTCCCGAGATCGACCGCCGGGCCGAGGCCGTGCGCCGGCTCACCGAGGGCGACCTGACCGGCCGCGGCCTGTCCGCCATCACCGCGCGCATGACGCCGTCGCAACTCGCCATCGCCATGCGCCACGACCCGAGCGACCGCCGGGCCGCTCTCTATGGACTGACTCCGGGCTGGGAGAGCCTGTCCCTTGGCGGCAAGCCGTCGCTGGACTTCGGCGCGTCGGGTCTGGAGGCGCAGAAGCTGAACGCCGCCATGCCTGCGTCGGGGCTGCTACGGACCGCCCGGCCGTTCGCCTTCAAGCCGGCCACGCCCGACGACCGTCGCCGCGCCGTACGCTGCCTGACCCAGGCGATTTATTACGAAGCGGCTCTGGAGCCGACCGAAGGTCAGGAGGCGGTGGCGCAGGTGGTCCTCAATCGGGTCCGCGACCTCAACTACGCCAGCTCCGTCTGCGGCGTCGTCTATGAGGGCGCCGAGCGCGTCACCGGTTGCCAGTTCAGTTTCACTTGCGACGGCTCACTGGCGCAGGGACCCGTGACCTGGGCCTGGAACCGCGCCGCCCGGGTGGCCGAGCGCGCGCTTGGCGGGTACGTGGCGAGCAAGGTCGGCACCGCCACCCACTACCACGCCAACTACGTACATCCGTGGTGGGCTCCGACCCTGAACAAGCTCACGCAAATCGGAGCGCACATCTTCTATCGCTGGAAGGGCGTCTACGGCGAGCCCGCTGCGTTCCGCCAAGCCTATTCCGGCCGCGAGCCCCGGATCGACGAAGCCCGGTTCGCCCGGCCTCGTCTACAGATCGCCTCGGCGGCCGAGGCTGAAGCCGCGCTGGCCGATGCGGCGAAAGCCGGCGAAGCGGACGTTCGCACCGTAGTCATCGACGGCCAGACCCGCGTGGTCGGAGTCGTCTCCCTTGGCGGCCGGCGTCAGCCGACGCCCGAGGACATCGCCGCGATCAATGACCGCCTGGCCGCTTTCGAAGCTCCCCCGGCCAAGTCCGCGCCCGCGGCGGCCGCTCCTCCGCCCGGCGTTACGCCCATGGCGGTCGAGGAGGTCGGTCGCCCGGCCAGTTGAGAATCCCGGTTTCGCCATTGCAACGCTTTTCGGCTCCCGGCATTGATCAGGGCCGGCGCGGAGCGCCATTCCAGAGGTCCGCTTGATCGTCACGACCGAACAGCCCGCGTGGAACGAGGCCGATCGTCTCGCGGCCCTCCGCGCCTACGACATTCTGGACACGCCCCGGGAAGCCGCCTTCGACGAAATCGTAAACCTGGTCGCCCAGGTCTTCGACGCGCCGATCGCTGTGGTCAATCTGATCGACGAGGGCCGGCAATGGTTCAAGGCCGAGACCGGTCTCGGCGTCCGCGAAACCCCGCTGGAGACCTCGTTCTGCGCCCACGCCATCCTGATGCAGGACCGGATGGTGGTGCCGGACGCCACGCAGGACGATCGCTTCGCCTGCAACCCGCTGGTAGCCGACCAACCGGGCCTGCGCTTCTACGCCGGTCAGTTGCTGAAATCGGCGGAAGGGCTTCCCATCGGCACCTTGTGCGTGCTGGGCGACGAGCCCCGGCCCGAAGGCCCCACGCCCTTGCAGATGCAGACGCTGCAGGTGCTCGCGGCCCAGGTCATGACGCTGCTGAACCTGCGTCGTGCGCTCGCCGCCCAGCGCCAGTCCGAGGCCCAGTTCCGGGCCATCGCCGACTCCATGCCCCAGATGGTCTGGACCACCCTGCCGGACGGCTTCCACGACTACTACAACGCCCGCTGGTACGAATACACCGGCATGCCCGAGGGCTCGACGGACGGGGAGGCGTGGAACGACATGTTCCACCCGGAGGATCAGGAGCGGGCCTGGACGATCTGGCGCCGGTGCCTCGAGACGGGTGACCCCTACGAGATTGAATACCGGCTGCGTCGCCACGACGGCGTCTACCGCTGGACGCTGGGCCGCGCCCGCCCGATCCGCAACGACGCGGGCGAGATCACCCGCTGGTTCGGCACCTGCACCGACATCGACGACCTGAAGCGGTCTGACCAGGCCAAGGAACTTCTCAGCCAGGAGCTGAGCCACCGGATCAAGAACATCTTCGCCGTGGTCTCGGCCCTGATCGCCCTCTCCGCCCGCCAGCATCCCGAAGCGAAGGGATTCGCCAGCGCAGTCCGCACCCGTATCAACGCCCTGGCCCGGGCCCACGAGTTCGTCCGGCCGCACACGGAGAGCTCAAAGCCCACCGTCGGCTCAATGACGCTGCACGCCTTCCTCGCCGACCTGTTCAAGGCCTACAGTGACCTCAGCGGCGCACCTCGCATCGCCTTGAGCGGCGACGACGCCACCTTCGACGACCAGGCCGCGACCTCGGTGGCCCTGCTGTTCCACGAACTGGCCACGAACGCCTCCAAATACGGCGCCCTGTCGCGTCAGGACGGCCGGGTGACCCTCGATACGCGCCGGGCGGGAAACCGGTTCGTGCTTACGTGGACGGAGACCGGCGGGCCCCGGATTGACGCCCCACCGGTCCATTCCGGCTTCGGTTCGTCGCTCGCCAGCCTTTCGGTCGAGGGCCAACTCGGCGGGCGGCTGGAACGGAACTGGTTGACGGGTGGTTTGCAGGTCGTCGCGGATCTTCCTGCGACCGCCCTCTCCCGGCGTCGCGCGGCGCAGAACGTCGCATGACGGAACGTCCCCGATCCAGAAGCGCTACTTGTTCGTAACCCCGTACGGATTCGTACATAAACCCTGACTGACGACGACTATGACTGCCCGCATACTGATCATCGAAGACGAGGCCCTCGTGGCGATGGAGCTCCGCTTCGTCCTTGAAGACCTGCGGCATGAAGTCGTGGCTATGGTGGCGGATGCGGAGGCCGCCCGTCGGGTCGTCCGCGAAACGGATGTGGATCTGGCCTTGGTCGACATCCACCTTTCCGACGGGCCCACCGGCGTCGAACTGGGGCGCGAGTTGGGTCAGGAGTTCGGCGTCTCGGTGCTGTTCATGACGGCCAACCCCGGCATGGTGCGCGACGGCGTCGCCGGCACGATCGGCGTCCTCTCCAAGCCGACCGAGGAACGCGCGGTCCAGACGGCCGTCGATTACGCCCTGCGCCGCCGGTCAGGCGCTCCGGTGCTGTACGCGCCGCCGGAGCTGCAGCTGTTCGGCTGAGCCGTCCTACCAGACGCCGATCTTTTCGGCTTCCTTGTGCGAGATCGGGTGACCCACGGCCTTGTGGTCCTGCTCAGCGAGGAAGCGCACCGCCTCCAGCGCGGCCATACAGCCCATGCCCGCCGCGGTGACGGCCTGGCGGTAGATGTCGTCGGTCACGTCGCCCGCCGCCCAGACGCCCTCGATGGCCGTCGCTGCGGTGCCGGGTTTCACAACCAGATAGCCGCCCTGCTTGGTCTCCAGCTGGCCCGCGAACAGTTCCGAAGACGGCGCATGGCCGATGGCGACGAACACCCCGTCCGCCTTGAGGTCTCGCGTCTCCCCGGTCTTGACGTTCTTCACCCGCGCCCCGGTGACGTTGACGCCGCCGAAGTCGTTGGTCTCCCCGAGGATCTCGTCGATGGCATGGTCCCAGACCACCTCGACCTTCGGGTTCGAGAACAGCCGGTCCTGCAGGATGCGCTCGGCGCGGAACTCGTCCCGACGGTGCACGACGGTGACCTTCGAGGCGAACTTGGTCAGGAACAGCGCCTCCTCCACGGCGGTGTTGCCGCCGCCGACCACGATCACGTCCTTGTCGCGGTAGAAGAAGCCGTCGCAGGTGGCGCAGGCCGAGACGCCGAAGCCCTGGTATTTGGCCTCGCTCTCGATTCCGAGCCATTTGGCCTGGGCGCCGGTCGAGATGATCACGGTCTCGGCCAGCATTTCGGTCCCGCTGTCGAGCGTCAGCCGGAACGGCCGTTGCGACAGGTCGGCCTTAACCACGATGTCCTCGACCACCTCGGTGCCGACATGCTCGGCCTGGGCGCGCATCTGCTCCATCAGCCACGGGCCCTGGATGACATCGGCGAAGCCGGGATAGTTCTCGACATCGGTGGTGATGGTCAGCTGGCCGCCGGGCTGCAGGCCGGCGATGACGACGGGGCTCAGCAGGGCGCGGGCGGCGTAGATGGCGGCGGTCCAGCCGGCGGGGCCGGAGCCGATGATGGCGACGCGGACGGTTCTCGGGGTGCTCATGGGGTCTATTTAAGCGCTGATTCCGTCCTGCGCGATGCCAGGCTATCATCCATTCACAGCGAAACGGGAGACGACCATGAAAGGCCGCAGTCATCTGGGCATCGGCATCGCCCTCGGCATCGCCATTGGCGCGGGCCTCGGCGTGGCCATGGACAACCTGTCCATGGGGATCGGAGTCGGAATCGCCATCGGCGTGGCCCTTGGCGTGGCCATGGACGCGGGCCAGAAGCGCAAGGGCGGCGACAAGGACGGCGGCGACGACTGAGCCTCCCCCTCCCCGCCCCGGGGAGGGTAGTCGATGCGCAGCATCGACCGGGTGAGGGCGGCTTGCTAGGCGCGCCCCATCCGTTCCAGCACGGCCCGGGCGGCCCGCTCCGTTTCGTTCAACGGTTCGTAGGTCCACGGCTCCAGCGTCCCGTCGAACGGCCGCGCCGCGCCCCGCTCCCGCAGGTCGGCGTGCAGGCGCGCGAACTTGCCGGCGGGCTTCAGCGGAATCATCGGCAGGATGTGCACCGGCGCGCCGGTCGAGGCGGCTTCGGCGGCCATGTTGGCGCTGTCCTCGGTGACCAGCACATGGTCGGCGTAGTGCAGGAAAGCGAAATAGGGGTTCGCGCCCGCGCCGTCCCAGTTCAGGCCGGGCAGGCCCGCCAGCCGCGCCGCCATGGCCTGTTTCGCCGCCTCCGGCGTCCGGCGTGAAAAGGTCAGCATCAGCGAGCCGCCGGCCCCCGACACCGCCGCCGCGATCCGGTCGGCCAGATCGACGGCGTAGGCCGCCGGGAGGTCAAACGCCATGGAGCGCCCGCCGATCAGCACGGCCACGCGCGGGCGGGGCAGGGGAGCGAGCTCCGCTTCGAACGCCGCCGCCGCCTCGGCGAGCTGCGCCGCCGTCACCCGGTGCGGTGAGCCGGTGATCGACAGCACGTTCGGTCCGGTCAGGCCGTCATGCGCGGGGGCGACGACCAGGTCGTAGGCGCCGGTCTGCCAGCGTGGGTCCTGGGTCTGGACCACCAAGGTCCGGCCGCCGGAGCGCGCCCTGGTTTTCGCCGACAGCGGCAGGGTGGCGCGCCCGGTGGCGATCCACAGGTCCGGCCAGGTCTCGCCCGGGCCGGGTTGTACCGGGTCCGACGATGGATCCAGCATCCAGCCCGCCTTCAGTGCCGAGGGCAGCTTGTCGAAGGTCTTTCGCCAGCGGATGCGTTTGAGGGCGATGGTCGCCGGGGTCAGCCGTTGGACGGCCTCCGCCAGTCCCAGCGCCTGGTTCTCCATGCCGGCGCGGCCGTCGGAAACAACCCAGATGGACAGGGGGGCGGTCACGCGTCTTCGGGGCGCGCGATCCAGCACATCGCCTCGACCCTGTTGCCGTCGGGGTCGCGCAGGAAGGCGGCGTAGTAGCCGGGCGCGTATTCCGGCCGTGGGCCCGGGGCGCCGTCGCTGTAGCCGCCCGCCGCCAGCCCGGCCTCGTGGAAGGCGACCACGGCATCCGGGTCTGAGGCGTTGAAACAGACGTGGACGCCGGCGCCGGACGCCACCGCGCCGCGGCTCTCGCGCGGCAGATTGGCCCAGAATTCGGGGAAGGTCCGGCCGTAGCCGATGCCGGCGCCGTGCTCCATGATCCGGCGCGCGCCGACGACCGCCAGCACGGCGTCGTAGAAGACGCCGGCGCGGTGCAGGTCCGTGACGCCGACCGAAACGTGCGACACCAGAGGGCGGCTCGTTCCGGAGGGCTGGGTCACCGGCCTATTTCCACTCGACCTTGAGGATCTCGTAGGCCTTCACCCCGCCGGGGGTGTTGACCTCGACCACATCGCCGACCTCCTTGGAGATCATGGCGCGCGCGATCGGCGAGGCGACGGAGATCTTGCCCTGCTTCACGTCGGCCTCGTGCTCGCCGACGATCTGGTAGCGGCCCTCTTCCTCGGTGTCCTCGTCAACCACGGTGACCGTGGCGCCGAACTTCACCTGGTCGCCGTCCAGCTTGGAGACGTCGATGACCTGGGCGCGGCTGATCTTGTCCTCGATCTCGGCGATCTGGCCCTCGATCCAGCCCTGCCGTTCCTTCGCCGCATGATACTCGGCGTTCTCGGACAGGTCGCCGTGCTCGCGCGCCTCGGATATGGCCGCGATGACGCTCGGCCTCTCGACCGACTTCAATTGCTTCAACTGATCGTCGAGGGCGCGATAGCCCTCGGCCGTCATCGGCACTTTTTCCATATGTCGTGAGTTTCTTGTTGGCCCGACTGATAACTTACTCGGCACAGAGGTCGCTGGGCGCACGCGACCGGCCCAAGAGGGTAGGGCGCCCTTGGCCCCGGTTCAAGGCCTCACCTCAAACGGACCGGGACGCCGTTCTGTTTCGGCCACGCCCGTGGACCTGCCGGATCAGGCTCCAGGCCAGCCAGGCAACTGCCGCGAGGCCCGCCGCCATGAACAGACCGGACAGTAGCAGAACGCCTGCCGCCATGAAGGCGAGGACGAAGGCGACAGCGGCGGCGAGGGCCGCGATGACTTGTATGGTTTTCAGTCGCATGGCCCGTTAACGGTTCGGGCGTGGTCGGGGTTGCGGCCCGGACGCCTTTGGCAATTCAATAACTTGTGTCTGTGGCTTCGGCGCCGCGCCACCGGTCAGGCGTAGCTGTAGGGCCCGCCCCGCTCCAGCGCCCGCTGATACGCAGGGCGGGCGTGGATGCGCTCCAGGAAGGCTTTCAGCCGCGGCTTGTCCGGGCCGTAGCCGACGCGGCTGCCCCCCGCCTCGACGGGAAAGCTCATCATGATGTCGGCGGCCGAGAAGGCGTCGCCCGCGAACCATTCCGACTTCGCCAGCTCGGCTTCCCAATAGTCGGTGTGAGCCTTCAGTTGGGGCGCGATCAGATTGGCGTCGACCTTGCGGGCGATACCCTTGGCCACCGGCCGCACCAGCAGCGGCGTCCGTTTCGGGATCTGGCCGAAGATCAGCTTCAACAGCAGAGGCGTCATCGCCGATCCTTCGGCGTAGTGCAGCCAGTAGGTGAACCGTCGCCCCTCCGGCGTGCCCCGCGCCGGGCGCAGGGCCGAGCCGCCGTGCGTCTCCAGCAGATATTCGACGATGGCGCCCGTCTCGGCCAGCCGCGCCTCGCCGTCGTCGACCACCGGCGACTTGCCCAGCGGATGGATCGCCCTCAGCTCTGGCGGCGCCAGCATCGTCTGCGGGTCGCGCTGATAGCGCTTCACCTCATAGGCCAGCCCCAGCTCCTCCAGCAGCCAAAGCACCCGCTGCGAACGGGAGTCGTTCAGATGGTGGACGGTGATCATGGGCGGCCTCCGGGCGACGGATGGGGCGATCCCCACACCCTAGTCCATCTCGCCCAGCTGCGCAGTTTCAGAATGACTCCACCGGGCGGCGGATGCATGGTTTGCTCAACCGAACGTGGAGTCACGGCGTGATCCAGTCCCTTGCCGCCCTGATGGCCCTCCTCGCACTCGTCGGCGCGCAGGAGCCCGCTCAGGACCCGCCGTCCGCGGCCACCCGTCTCGAGGACGTCGAGGTGATCGCCCGCGCCCGGGCCGAGCGCGCGCGGGAGTTCGTCGGCGAGGTTGCGGCGCCGGCGCGGGGCCGGGGTCTCGGCCGCTGGCTGAAGATCTGCCCCGGCATCGCCAACCTCGACCGGGCGGTGGCCCAGCCGATCGTCGACCGGCTGGCGGCGCGGGCCGGCGAGCTCGGCATCGAGGTCGAGGGGCCGGGCTGCGAGGCCAACATCATCGTCGTCTTCACCGCCGACGCCGGGGAAGTGACCCGCGCCCTGGTGGAGGCCGAACCGCGCGTATTCCGCGGTCAGGGCGGCGGCATCGACCGCGGCGGCGCTGCGCTGCGGGCCTTCCAGACGGGCGAGCGGCCGGTGCGTTGGTGGTCGCTGAGCGTGCCGATCAACAGCGAGACTGGACAGCGCGCCGTCCGCATTCCCGGCGATCGCTCAAGCGGCCACATCGATCCGCGACTGATGGATCTGCTACAGTGCAATCCGCAAGACTGCGTCGGCGCCGGCGTGCCGATTATCCAGTCGCACGGCGGCGCGTCGCGGCTGAACAGCCAGATCGTTGACCAGCTCTACAAGTCCATCGTCATCGTCGATATCGACGCCGTCTCGGGGCTCAACGCCGGGCAGCTGGGCGACTACCTGGCCATGGTCACCCTCGCCCAGGTCGATCTTGAGGCGGACACCGCCGCCCACGACACCGTGCTGAACCTGTTCGACGCTCCGGGCACGGTGACCGGCATGACCGAATGGGACTGGTCCTACCTCTCGGCCCTGTACGGCTCGACCTCCCGCCGCCGCAGCGCCGGCGCCCAGGCCACTGCGGTCGCCTCCATCATGAGCCGAGTCCCGTCGGAGAAGGGGGAATGAGCACATGATCCAGTCCCTCGCGGGCCTGCTGGCCGCCCTTGCTCTCGCCGTCGCGCAGGACCCCGTTCAGGATTCGCCGTCTCCTGCCGTCCAGCTGGAGGACGTCGAGGTCGTTGCTCGCGCCCGGGCCGAGCGGGCGCGGGAGTTCGTCGGCGAGGTTGCGGCGCCGGCGCGGGGCCGGGGTCTCGGCCGCTGGCTGAAGATCTGCCCCGGCATCGCCAACCTCGACCGGGCGGTGGCCCAGCCGATCGTCGACCGGCTGGCGGCGCGGGCCGGCGAGCTCGGCATCGAGGTCGAGGGGCCGGGCTGCGAGGCCAACATCATCGTCGTCTTCACCGCCGACGCCGGGGAAGTGACCCGCGCCCTGGTGGAGGCCGAACCGCGCGTATTCCGCGGTCAGGGCGGCGGCATCGACCGCGGCGGCGCTGCGCTGCGGGCCTTCCAGACGGGCGAGCGGCCGGTGCGTTGGTGGTCGCTGAGCGTGCCGATCAACAGCGAGACTGGACAGCGCGCCGTCCGCATTCCCGGCGATCGCTCAAGCGGCCACATCGATCCGCGACTGATGGATCTGCTACAGTGCAATCCGCAAGACTGCGTCGGCGCCGGCGTGCCGATTATCCAGTCGCACGGCGGCGCGTCGCGGCTGAACAGCCAGATCGTTGACCAGCTCTACAAGTCCATCGTCATCGTCGATATCGACGCCGTCTCGGGGCTCAACGCCGGGCAGCTGGGCGACTACCTGGCCATGGTCACCCTCGCCCAGGTCGATCTTGAGGCGGACACCGCCGCCCACGACACCGTGCTGAACCTGTTCGACGCTTCGGGCACGGTGACCGGCATGACCGAATGGGACTGGTCCTACCTCTCGGCCCTGTACGGCTCGACCTCCCGCCGCCGCAGCGCCGGCGCCCAGGCCACTGCGGTCGCCTCCATCATGGCCGGCGACGCGCCTCCGGAACTGGAGGAATGAGGCCCGGCCCGCTCACCTGTTGAGTTCCTTGCGGGTTTCGCCCTAAGCCGGGGGTATGAGCGCCACCGAGCCCCGCCTGACCTCCCTTGCCCACGGCGGCGGCTGCGGCTGCAAGCTGGCGCCAGCGGTGCTGCAGGACATCCTCAGGGGCATGCCCCAGGCCGCGCCGTTCGCGAACCTGCTGGTTGGGACCGAGACCAGCGACGACGCCGCCGTCTGGCGCCTCAACGACCAGCAGGCCCTGGTGGCCACCACCGACTTCTTCATGCCGGTGGTCGACGACCCCTTCCACTTCGGCCAGATCGCCGCCACCAACGCCCTGTCCGACGTCTACGCCATGGGCGGGACGCCGATCCTCGCCCTCGCCATCGTCGGCATGCCGGTGAATGTTCTGTCGACGCAGACCATCGGCCGGATTCTGCAGGGCGGCGCCTCGGTCTGCGCGGCGGCGGGCATTCCGGTGGCCGGCGGTCATTCCATCGACAGCGTCGAGCCGATCTACGGCCTCGTCGCCCTCGGCCTGGTCCACCCGGACCGGGTCCTGACCAACCGGGGGGCGAAACCCGGCGACGTGCTGGTGCTGACCAAGCCGCTCGGCGTCGGCGTGCTGAGCGCCGCCTTCAAGCAGGAGCGGCTGGACAAGGACGGCTATCGGACGCTGATGGCCTCCACCACGCAGCTCAACGCCCTCGGCGGCAAGCTGCCCGGCCGCTCCGGCGTCCATGCGGTCACCGACGTCACCGGCTTCGGCCTGGTGGGCCACGCGCTGGAGATGGCCCGCGGCGCAGGAGCCACGGTCGAGATCACGGCCGACCCGCCCGCCCTGACTGGCGTCCACGCCCTGCTGGAGGCCGGCGTCCGCACCGGGGCCTCGGCCCGCAACTGGGCCAGCTACGGCGCCGACGTCGACCTGCCCGACGGCCTCGAGCTGTGGCGGCGCGACCTGCTGACCGATCCCCAGACCTCCGGCGGGTTGCTCATCGCCGTCGCCGAGGCGGAGGTGCGGGATCTCAGGACCGTCGCGCGCGTCAACGGCTCGGGCTTCGACGTCGTCGGCCGGGTGGTCGAGGGCCCGCCGCACGTTCGCGTCGTCCGATGATCCGCCGCACCACCGATCTTTCGCCCGGCGCCCGCGACGGCTTCGACGCCATCCTCGACGTGCGCAGCCCCTCGGAATTCGCCCTCGACCACCTGCCCGGCGCGATCAACCTGCCGGTCCTCGACGACGCCCAGCGCGCCGCGGTCGGGACCGAATACGTCCAGGGCTCCAAATTTCTCGCCCGCCGCAGCGGCGCGGCGCTCGTGGCGCGCAACATCGCCGCCCATCTTGAGGGCGCGCTGGGCGACCGCGACGGCTCCTTCAAGCCGCTGGTCTACTGCTGGCGCGGCGGCCAGCGCTCCGGGGCCATGGTCACGGTGATGGACCAGGTCGGCTGGCCGGTGACCGTGCTCGACGGCGGCTACCAGACCTGGCGGCGGCAGGTGAAGGCGGCGCTCTACGATACGCCCCTGCCGCACAGCATCGTCCTGCTCGACGGCCCCACCGGCGCCGGCAAGACGGCCCTGCTGGGCGCCGTCGCGGCGCGCGGGGTGCAGACCCTCGACCTCGAGGCGCTGGCCGCCCATCGGGGCTCCCTGTTCGGGGCCATGCCCGGCGGCCAGCCATCGCAGAAGGGCTTCGAGACCCGGCTGCACGACGCCCTGTCGCGACTCGACCCCGCCCGCCCGGTGCTGGTCGAGGCCGAGAGCTCGAAGATCGGCGCCCGCGTCGTGCCGCCGTCCCTGTGGGCCGCCATGGCCGCCGCTCCGGCCATCCGGCTGGACTCCCCGGTCGAGGTCCGCGCCGCCCGCACGGTGCGCGACTACGCCGCCATCGCCGCCGATCCCGAGGCGCTCGACCGCGCCCTGACCCGCCTGCCGCGCCACATCAGCAAGCAAATGGTCGCAGAGTGGCGCGCCCTCGCCGCCGCCGGCGAGGTCGAGGCGCTGGCGACCGAACTGATCGTCCACCACTACGACCCGGCCTATCGTCGGCAGGGCGGGGCCGCCGCACGCGAGACGCTGGTCGTCATCGGCATCCCTGCTCTCGCCGACGCCGCGGTCGACGAGGCCGCCGGTCAGGTCGCGGCGGCGCTCGACGGCGTCAGCCCTTCGTGAGCATGTCCAGCCCGACTACGGCGCTGACCGCCACCGAGCCGACGACCCAGGTGAGGGCCAGCGTCTTCCAGCCCACCTTCAGCCGCACGCTCCCGACCGCCAGCAGCGCGAACAGGCCCACGGTGACCAGAACCGGCAGGGTCCACATCCCCCAGCCCAGCCACTCGCTGATCCGCGCCTCGTCGTTCGGATTGAACAGGCTGACGACCGTGGCCATGAAGCGCATGAAGGCGGCCCAGAACAGGAACACCCACGCCGCCGCGCTGGCCCGCGCCTGCACCAGCCACAGGGCGATCAGCGCCTGAACCACGGTCACCGCCGGCCCGACGGCTGAGATGATCATGTGATCGGCCGCGCCGACCGCCCCGCGCGCCCCGGCGCTGTTCAGCCCGAAATACGCCTCGTGGCCCAGCAGCAGCGCCGCCAGCCAGTGCCCGCCCTCGTGCAGGGCGAAGGTGACGAACCCCGCCACGAACACCAGTCCGTAGAAGCCCCAGCCCGTCCGCATCCGCCGCATCCCACACCTCCCGATCCGATCTACGGCCCAGCTTGCGGGTCGGCGCGGGACCGGTCGAGTTAAGGATCGTTCACGGCCGCGCACGCGACGGATGGTAAAACGGCCCGGCGGCGCCTAGCTTCGCCCGATGGCCGCTTCCCGACTCCGTTCCGCCCTGACGTCCCTCAGCCTGTGGGTGCTCGTCGCCCTGCTGGCCGGGCTGTTCGCGGGGGCCGCGGCCGAGGCCTGGGGCCTGCCCGGAGGCGCGGGGACCGCCGACCTGATCAGCGCGGTCGGGACCCTGTGGCTCAACGCCCTGAAGATGACCATCATCCCGCTGGTCTTCAGCCTTCTGGTCACCGGCATCGCCTCGATCGCCGATGCGGCGGCGACCGGGCGGCGGGCGCTGAAGGCGCTGATGGTCTTCGCCATCCTGCTGCTCGGCGCCACGGTCTACGCCATCTTCGCCAACGAGGGGCTGCACCTGCTGTGGCCGATCGACCCGGCCGGGGCCGCCGCCCTGCTGGCCGGAGCGCCCGACGCCGCGGTGGTGCGCGAGAGCGCGGCCGGTGGCGGCCTCGCGGCCTTCCTCGCCAATCTGGCCCCGGCTAATCCGGTCCGCGCCGCCGTCGAGGACAACATCCTCGGCATCGTGATCTTCGCCATCGCCTTCGGTTTCGCCGTCACCCGGCTCGGACCCAGCCGCCGCATGCCGCTGGTTGAGTTCTTCGAGGCCGTGTCGGCGACGATGATCACCATCGTCCACTGGGTGCTGCTGGCGGCCCCCGTCGGGGTCTTCGCCCTGTCGATGGGCGTCGGCCTGAACGCCGGCCTCGGGGCTCTCGGTACGCTCGGCCACTACGTCTCGATGGTGGTTCTGGCCCAGCTCGGGCTGATCCTGCTGATCTACGCCGTCGTCGTCCCCTGGGGCCGTATCGGCCTGGCCCGCTTCGCCCAGGGGATCATCCCCGCCCAGGTGGTCGCCTTCTCGACCCAGTCCTCGCTGGCCAGCCTGCCGGCCATGGTCGAACAGGCCCGACTGGCCCTCGGCGTCTCGACCCCGACGGCGGGCCTGGTCCTGCCGCTGGCGGTGGCGGTGTTCCGCATCACCAGCCCGGTCGCCAATCTCGCGGTGGTGATCTATGTCGCCCACCTGCACGGCGTCGACCTCGGCCCGGCCGCATGGATCGCCGGCGGCCTCACCGCCATCGCCATCTCCATCGGCTCGGTCGGCTTGCCGGGTCAGGTCAGTTTCTTCGTCTCCATCGCCCCGATCTGCCTGGCCATGGGCGTGCCGATCCAGGTCCTGCCCTTGCTGCTGGCGGTCGAGGTCATCCCCGACATCTTCCGCACCATCGGCAACGTCACCGGCGATCTTGCGGCGGCGCGGATCGTCGAGGGCGGGGACGCGGTTGCGGACCCGGATCCGATGGCGGGGATCTAACGCAGCAGGACGTAGAACAGGGCTGCGATCCCGGCCAGGTGGATCGTGATCGCGACGCCCAGCCGGGTCCTGAATGGCTCCTTGCGGGTCTTGTGGCGCAGGATGTGCTGACCCATCCAGGCGCCCAGGCCGCCCGTCAGGCTGAACATCAGCAGCAGGCGTTCGGGGACGCGCGAGCCGTGCGCCCGCGCTTGGGTCTTGTCGAACCAGAACAGCGCGAACGCCGCCGCATTCAGGAGCGCGAGCACGATCAAGGCGCGGTCGATATCGGATGCTTCGGTCATCGCGCCTTCCCCGGTCGGTCGAGAATGGCCGGAACTGCTTGCGCCATCCTTACGCCCGCCGCCGACGTTGGAGCGGGGCCATCTCCGCCGCCAGCCCCATCTCCACCCACCGCAGCTCCAGCGCCGCGGCGGCGCGCATCAAGGCCGTGGCTTCGGTCGCCTGTCCCTGACTCACCAACCAGGCGGCGCGGCGCATGGCGCGTTCCACCGCGACTTCGGGATCGACATAGGGAGGCTCGGCCGCCTCACCGGCCAACGACAGCGCCGCAAGCGCGGGCGGCGGATCGTCGGCTCCGCCGCGGGTCAGCCCCCGATCCAGCCGTTCCGCGATCCGGTTCCGTGTCCAGCCCTCGGCCATAGCCCGCCGCCTCAGGTTCGACAGGCCCACGTCGAACCGCCGCGCCACGGACGGGGCGGATTCTCCAGCGATGTAGGCCGCCTTCACCCGCGCCCACGTCTCCGGCCCCCGATATTTGCGCAGGCGGTGGTGTTCCATCACGGGAGGATGGCGCGCCCTTACGTCAAAAGCGGACGTACACCCTCCTTACCCCCCACACCGTCATCCTCGGGCTTGACCCGAGGATCAGACGGTCCGGTGCTCTGTCAGGAGGATCAGGGTCCCGGCCGAAGGGCCGCCCCAATCGCACGGCCCGCCTCCCGCCCCTGATCCTCGGGTCAGGCCCGGCGATGACGGGGTGGGAGCGGATGTCGCGCATGTCACGGATGTACCCGCCATGTCGCGGCCATGTAGCGGCCACTTGTTCCCTCTGTCGCGCCCGTGTCGAGTGGATGTCGCGGCGATGTATCGCCCTTGTCTCTGGCCCGACTGGCCGGGCTGTCCAGTCAGCCCCGTGGTCAGGCGCCCCGGGCTGGTCGAAATCGTCACGAACTGGCCACCGCTTCGCGGCGCCGCAAGCTGACATGCCGACGCCCCGGGTCAGGGGGCCAGCATCGCCTCGATAAGGTCGGCAGATCGCCCGGCGCCGTCTTCTTCCTGGACGGTGTCGCCAACGGTGGCGGCCCGCTCAACGGTCGCCGGATCGCTCAGCAAGGCTTCGAGCGCTGGCGCAATCCGCTCCGGACGATAGCCGGATCGAGAGAGGGTCGCGCCGCAGCCAAGGCGCGCGACCCGCGCGCCGTTGTCGTACTGATCGCCCAGATGCGGCACGACCAGCTGCGGCCGGCCCGCGCGCAACGCCTGCTGGGTCGTGCCGATGCCCCCTTGATGAACGATGGCGGCGCAGCGCGGGAATAGCAGGGAGAAGGGGGCGTAGGGCGCGGCCACGACGTCGGCGCCGTCGGCCACGGACAGGTCGCCTGCCGGACCCACCAGCAGTACGGCGCGACGCCGGAGCCTGCGGGCGGCCGCGAGACTCTGGACATAGAAGTCGCCTGCGATGTTCACCGCCGCGCTGCCTAGAGTGAAGACGATCGGGGCCGGGCCATCAGCCAGAAAGGCGTTCAGATTGGACGGAAGGGCGGAGGGCCCGCCCGCGTCGCTGTCGTAGGCGGCATGGCCAGCGACCTCGAAATGCGGCGGCGCATCGGGCTGACGCGGGCTCAGCAGCGGCGAGAAAAGGCCGAGCGACAACTGTCCGGCCCGTACGCCGTCGAAGACCGGATTCAGATCCGTCGGGTCGAGGCCGAGGCTATGTCTCACCGCATTGATGGGTCCCTTCCAGCGCGCTGTCGTCGCCCGGCCCAGCGCCAGGGTCGTCCGGTTCAGCCACAGCCGGGGGCCGTGTCGGGCCGGCGCGAGCCACGGCGCGCCCGGCAGAAAGGGCGGGTCGAACGCCGACATGACGACGGTCGGTTGCAAGGCGATGGGCATGAAGGGGACGTTCAGGTGCTCCGCGGCCATGGCGGCGCCGGCGGCGAAGGTCGATCCGGCGATGGCGACGCAGCCGTCCGCCGCGGCGATCAGCTGGCGGGCGCCCGTTTCCAGATTGGGCAGCATGATCCGCTCGAACAGAAAGCGGTCTGAGCGGGCGACGGCGCGGGTGATCTCGGCCAGCGACATCTCCAGATCGCCAGTCAGCCGGGCGAGGCTCGGCCCCACCGCGTGGAAACCCAAATCCTCGGCCTCCACCTTGGTGCGATACTCCTCCGATGAGGCGATCTCGGCCCGGAAGCCGCGCGCCTGCAGAGCCTTGCCGAGGGCGATGAAGGGGTGAAGGTCGCCGAGGGAGCCGGCGGTCGCCAGAACGATGCGACCGCCGCTGCCCATCAGCTGTAGTCCTGGATCGGCCGCACATCCAGATCGCCGGCCTTGATCGCGCCGATCGCCTGCGCCGCCGCCAGCGCCCCCGCGGTCGTGGTGTAATAGGGGATCTTCATCATCAGGGCGGTGCGGCGCAGGCTGAAGCTGTCCTGCAGCGACTGCTTGCCCTCGGTGGTGTTGAAGACCAGCTGGACCTCGCCGTTCTTCATCGCGTCGACGATGTGCGGCCGGCCCTCGAGCACCTTCTTGACCAGCCCGACCTCGAAGCCCCGGCCGGTCAGATAGGCGTGGGTCCCGCCCGTGGCGATGATCGAGAAACCCTCGGCGATCAGGGTCTCGACGGCCCCGACGATCCAGGGCTTGTCGTCCTCCTTGACCGAGACGAAGGCGCAGCCGGCGATGGGCAGGGTGGTGCCGCCGCCGATCTGGCTCTTGGCGAAGGCGCGGGCGAAGGCGGGGGCCATGTCGGCCTCGCCGTCGCGCTTCCAGTCCAGCCCCATGACCTCGCCGGTCGAGCGCATCTCGGGGCCCAGCACCGTGTCGACCCCGGCGAAGCGGGCGAACGGGAAGACCGCCTCTTTCACGGCGATATGGTCGTACGGCTTGTCAGTCAGGCCGAAGGATTTCAGCGGCACGCCGGCCATCACCTTGGCCGCGATCGAGGCGATCGGCTGGCCGATGGTCTTGGCCACGAAGGGCGCGGTGCGGCTGGCGCGCGGATTGACCTCCAGCACGAAGATGCGCGGTTCGGCGCTGTGCGGCTCCTCGATGGCGAACTGCACGTTCATCAGGCCGCGCACCTTCAGGGCCCGGGCCATGGCCTCGGTCTGGCGCTTCAGCTCGGCGACCGTTTCCGCCGACAGGGAATGGGGCGGCATTGAGCAGGCGCTGTCGCCCGAATGCACCCCGGCCTCCTCAATGTGCTCCAGCACGCCGGCCACGAAGACCGTCTCGTCATCGCACAGGGCGTCGACGTCGACCTCGGTGGCGCGGTTCAGATAGTGGTCGATCAGCACCGGGTCGTCGCCCGAGACCCGCATCGCCTCGCCGACATAGCGGTCCAGCTGCTCGCGGTCGTGGACGATGACCATGCCGCGTCCGCCCAGCACATAGGAGGGGCGCAGCACGACGGGGTAGCCGACCTCGTCGGCCTTGTCCGCTGCCTCTTGAGCAGACCGCGCCAGGCCGTTGGGCGGCTGCATCAGGCCGATGTCGTTCAGCATGACCTGGAAGCGCTCGCGGTCCTCGGCCAGGTCGATGGAGTCGAGGCTGGTGCCGAGGATCGGCACCCCGTCCTCGTCCAGGGCGTGGGCCAGCTTCAGCGGGGTCTGGCCGCCGAACTGGACGACCACGCCGATCAGATCGCCCTTCGAGCGCTCGACCTCGATCAGTTCCAGCACGTCCTCGGCCGTCAGCGGCTCGAAATACAGCCGGTCGGAGGTGTCGTAGTCGGTCGAAACCGTTTCGGGGTTGCAGTTGACCATGATCGACTCGACGCCGATGTCGTCGAAGGCGAAGGCCGCGTGGCAGCAGCAGTAATCGAACTCGATCCCTTGCCCGATCCGGTTCGGCCCGCCGCCGAGGATGATCGCTTTTTTTCTGTCTGTTGGCGCGGATTCGCACGCTGGAACCTGGCCGAAGGCGCCGGTCTCATAGGTCGAGTACATATAGGCCGTGGCCGAGGCGAACTCGGCGGCGCAGGTGTCGATCCGCTTGAAAACGGGGCGGACGTCGAGGGCGCGGCGGGCGGTGCGGACGGCGGTCTCGGTCGTGCCGGTCAGCTCGGCGAGGCGGGCGTCGGAAAAGCCCTTGCTCTTCAGCTTGCGGAACTCGGTCGGCTCGGTCGGCAGGCCCGTGACGCGAATGTGGCCTTCGGTCCGGACGATGTCCGCGATCTGGCGCAGGAACCAGGGTTCGTAGGAACAGGCCGCATTGACCTCCTCCACCGACAGGCCGTGGCGGAGGGCCTGGGCGATGACGAGAATCCGGTCCGGCGTCGGCTGACCCAGCGCACGGACCACGGCGGCCCGGGCCGAGGCCTCGTCCTCGCCCTCGCCTGGACTTGGGACGACGCCGTCGATCTCGATCTCGTTGAAGCCGGTCAGGCCGGTCTCCAGCCCGCGCAGGGCCTTCTGCATCGATTCCTGGAAGGTCCGGCCGATGGCCATGACCTCGCCGACCGACTTCATCGAGGTCGACAGGGTCGCCTCGGCGCCTGGGTATTTCTCGAAGGCGAAACGCGGGATCTTGGTGACGACGTAGTCGATCGACGGCTCGAACGAGGCCGGCGTGACCTGGGTGATGTCGTTGGTCAGTTCGTCGAGGGTGTAGCCGACGGCCAGACGCGCGGCGACCTTGGCGATCGGGAAGCCGGTGGCCTTGGAGGCGAGGGCCGACGAGCGCGACACGCGCGGGTTCATCTCGATGACGACCATGCGGCCGTCGGCCGGATTGATCGCCCACTGCACGTTCGATCCGCCGGTCTCGACGCCGATCTCGCGCAGCACGTTGATCGAGCCGGTCCGCATCCGCTGGTACTCTTTGTCCGTCAGAGTCAGGGCCGGGGCGACGGTGATGGAGTCGCCGGTGTGCACCCCCATCGGGTCGATGTTCTCGATGGAGCAGATGATGATGCAGTTGTCCGCCTTGTCGCGGACCACCTCCATCTCATACTCTTTCCAGCCCAGCACGCTCTCCTCGACCAGCACTTCGGTGGTCGGCGACAGGTCGAGGCCGCGTTCGACGATCTCGCGGTATTCCTCGACATTATAGGCGATGCCGCCGCCGGTGCCGGCGAGGGTGAAGCTGGGCCGGACGATGGCCGGCAGGCCGACGAATTCCAGCGCGTCGTCGGCCTCGTCGATGTGGTGAATGGCCTTGGAGCGCGGGCTCTCGAGGCCCAGCTTGTCCATGGCGTCGCGGAATTTCTGCCGGTCCTCGGCCTTGTCGATGACATCGGCCCGGGCCCCGATCATCTCGACGCCCCACTTCTTCAGCGCCCCGCTCGCATCCAGCGCCAGGGCCGTATTCAGCGCCGTCTGTCCGCCCATGGTCGGCAGCAGGGCGTCGGGTCGCTCCTTCGCGATGATCTTCTCGACCATCTCCGGCGTGATCGGCTCGATATAGGTGGCGTCGGCCACCTCCGGGTCGGTCATGATCGTGGCCGGGTTCGAGTTGACCAGGATGACCCGATACCCCTCCGCCTTCAGCGCCTTGCAGGCCTGAACGCCTGAGTAATCGAACTCACAGGCTTGCCCGATCACGATCGGACCCGCCCCGATGATCAGGATCGACTCGATGTCGGTGCGCTTCGGCATCTCGTTCAGGCCCTCAGTTCGTCAGCACCGCACACTCCCAGCCGTCGTAGTCCAGCTGGAAGGCCGCGGCCCAAGATTGCATCATCATGGAGACCGGCGAAAAGGAGGCTTCGTCGACGGCCATAGTGGTCTCGAGGATCGTGCAGTCGTCGTGACCCCGTGTCAGAAAGCCGGCCCGCCGCGCCACCTCGTCGAGGTCGTCGTGGGCGCCGTCCCCGTAGAAATAGAACAGGGTGTGCCGCGGCGTAACGCCGCTGTCGCCATGCTCCGCCAGCGTCGCCCGGATCATGGCGTCCCGCTCTTCGTGAGGAATCTCGTCTTCGAGCACGGCGGCCACGTCCTTGCGCGCGCAAACCCGCCAGCGGTGAACGCTGCGCGGGCCGGTCGGGTTGTCGGTTAAGCGGCCCGTTTAGAGAGGGGGGCGCGGCGGAGCAAGGCGAATTGCACGACGGGCCGCCAGCCCGCCTTGCCGAACGGGCTCGGAAAGTAAAGCCTTGCCGAAAACGAGGTTCCGCCAGTCACGTAACAACGGTTCCGAAAATTGTACAGCAACGCTGGAACAAACTGTGGCCATTTTCCGATGTCCCATTGTTGAAGGAAGGGCGGAATTGCGTCTGTGCTGGTTGCCTCGCGTATCAGCGATCACGCAAGTCTTCCCCGGCACACAGTACCAGTGAGAAAATCATACATGTCTTCAAGCAAGCGCCTGCGCGAATCCTCCGCATTGGCAACCGGCGTTATCGCCGCCCTTCTGTTCACCGCCCCTGCCTTCGCCCAGGACGCGCAGCCGCAAGACGCGCAGCCGGTTCCGCAGAATGAAGGCGACACGCCCGAGGATACGGCCCAGGTGGGCGATGTCATCGTCACCGGCTCGCGTATCCCGCAGAACGAGTTCACCAGCCCGTCGCCGATCCAGGTGCTGACGGCCGAGCGCGCCGAACAGCGGGGCCTTAGCGATACCGCCCAGCTGCTGCAGAGCTCGACGGTGGCCGCCGGCTCGCCGCAGGTGAACTCGGCCATCTCCAGCGCCTTCGTGACCGACGGCGGTCCGGGGGCTTCGACCATCTCGCTGCGCGGCCTCGGCGCCAACCGCACCCTGGTGCTGCTCAACGGCCGCCGGGCCGGCCCGGCCGGCACCCGTGGCGGCGTCTCCGCCTTCGATCTCAACGTCATCCCGCAGTCGGCCATCAACCGCATTGACGTCCTCAAGGACGGCGCCTCCTCGATCTACGGCTCTGACGCTGTGGCCGGAGTGGTCAACCTGATCACCGAACGCGCCCGCGACGGCGGCGAAATGGCCGCCTTCGCCAGCCTGCCGTTCGAGGAAGGCGGCGAGCAGTACAACCTGTCTGGAGCCTTCGGAAAAACATTTGATCGGGGCTACATCAATGTCTCCGGCGACTACTACCGGCAGGAAATGCTCCGCGCCGGCGACCGCGACTATCTGGTTTGCCGCAACCAGTATGTGTTCGAACCGGGCACCCGGAACCGGGCCGACCGGATCGACCCGCGGACGGGCGAGCCGACCTGCAACGACGTGCTGTGGGGGCAGGTCTACGTCTATGGAGCCGGGTTCTCCTCCGGTCGGACGGGGCGCTTCCAGTTCGATTATGATGGCGATCTCGGCAACTACATCCCGCCGCGTCCGGCCGATCCTGCGGTCAGCGCGACCTACCCCGGCGCCCCCGCTGGCTTCTATCTGGTCAACTATGACGCCGCTTCGCGGGCAGTGGTCAACGCCAGCCACCCGTTCGCCCAGGAAGAATCTGTCATTCCAGAAACCGAGCGCTACACCGCGTTTGTCGAGGGCGCCTATGAGATCGGCGGCGGTGTCGAAGCCTATGCCGAACTGCTCCTGAACCGTCGCGAGAGCCGCACGGACAGCTACCGCCAGTTCTGGAACTACACCTACACCAACGACTACTTCGGGGCGGGGGCCGGCGATCCGCTGACCGGCTTCACCGGACCCTACATCCTCAGCGCCACGCCGGTGACCGACCACTTCGATCAGTCGCAGCGCGTCGACTACGCCCGTCTGGTGGCCGGACTGCGCGGCGACATCGGCGGCGGATTCCTGTCGGGCTGGAACTGGGATGTCTTCGCCCAGTACAGCCGCTCCGATGGCGAATATACCTCGGACGTCATTCTCCAGGACGCGGTCGACTCGACCAGCTTCAAGACGGCCTCGTGCGTCGGCCAGACCCTGCCGGTGAGTGGGCGTCCTTGCATTGACGTCGACTTCACGGATCCCCGGGTGCTGCGCGGCGACCTGACCGGGGAGGAGCGGGCGTTCCTGTTCGACACGGAAACCGGCAACACGATCTATGAGCAGACCTATCTGGAAGGCTCGATCGCCGGCAACCTGTTCGACCTTCCGGCCGGTCCGCTGGGCGTCGCACTCGGCTTCCACGTCCGCAGGGACGAGATCGTCGACACCCCCGGAGCGGTGACTCTCGCCGACAACAGCTGGGGCCTGACGGGCGCCGGCGTCACCGAAGGCGACGAGGAAACCAAGGAGGTCTATGCCGAACTGGCGGTGCCGCTGCTGGTCGACATGCCGTACGTCCAGAGCCTCGATCTGTCGCTGTCGGGCCGCTACACCGACACCAAGACGTCGGGCGGGGCTTCGACCTACAAGGTCGGCCTGAACTGGGCCCTGAGCGACGCCATCCGCGTCCGCGCCACCCACGGCACCTCGTTCCGCGCCCCGGCGCTGTTCGAACTGTACCTGGCCGACCAGACCAGCTTCGTCGGTCAGCGGAACGTCGATCCCTGCCTGAACCTCGACAACCGGCTCGCCGCCGGCGAGATCAGCCAGGAGCTGTACAGCAACTGCACCAATCCGGCCGGTCCGGGCGGCGGCGTGGCGGGGAACTTCATCGGCGGTAACGCGTCGGCCGAAGTGATCACGGGCGGCGGCCTCGGCGTGCTGGAGCCGGAAACCTCTAAGGCGACGGTCATCGGCGTGGTTCTGACTCCGCCGGAGAGCAACCTCAGCCTCGCGGTCGACTATTTCGAGATCAAGATCGACGACGAGGTCGCGAACCTGGGCGCCGGCGGCATCCTGGCCGCCTGCTACACCTCGGACAACTTCCCGAACGATCCGATCTGCAACCAGTTCGATCGCGACCCGACGCTGGGCATCACCACGGTGCGGGACAGCTTCGTCAACATCGCGGAGCAGAACAACCGCGGCCTCGACTTCACGGCCCGCTGGTTCCACGACTTCGACTGGGGCGCCCTGACGCTCGACAGCCAGACGACGTGGACGCTGGAGACCAATCAGTCGCTGTTCGCCGATACGCCGACCGACTTCCTGGGCGACATCGGCAATCCGGAACTGGTCGGCAACATCAACGCCACGATCTCGCGTGGTCCGTGGACCGCCTTCTGGGGCTTCGACTGGATCGGCAATCAGGACGATACGCCGGACTTCGTTCGCGCCAACGGCCTGCCCTTCCAGACGATTGACGGCCGGCAAACGCAGATCAAGGCGGATGCCGAGTTCACCGGCTTCCACAGCGTGTCGCTGTCGTATGAATCGGACGGCGCCGGCTGGTCTGATGGCTGGACCGTTTCGGGCGGCGTGGCCAACCTGTTCGACGAGAAGCCGCCCGCGGCCTCGGCGATCGCGGTCAGCACCCTGGGCAACTCGGTGTTCTCGTCGCAGTACACGGAGGCCTACTACGGCCGGCGGGCGTTCGTGCGCCTCAGCAAGTCGTTCTGATTCTGAACGGGGCCAACTGACGGGGGCGGCGGAGCGATCCGCCGCCCCTTCGTCGTTTTCAGCCAGGACAAGTCGGGGTAATCCGGCCGCGGAAGGAGTCAGCATGGCCGTCATCAAGGGCATCAAGGACACGCTCGACGAACAGGTGAGGCGCTTCGAGCAGGCCCCCCTGCGCCAGCCGGTGCTGCTCAACAGCATTCCGAAGGGCGGCACGCATCTGCTGCGAAACATCCTGCGGATGTTCGTGCCGGTGGAGCAGCATCACGACCGCGATTTCGTGCAGGCGCCGAACATGCACGAGCATCTGGACGCCTTTAATCCGCACGCGCCGAAGCTGGCGGCGGCGCATCTCCTTTTCGACGATCAGGCCGTCGCCAATATCCGTTTCGCGCGTCACATCCTGCTGGTCCGCGATCCCTATGACTGGGTGCTGGCGCGAGCGCGGTTCTTCGTTTCCGAAGAGTTCGATCAGGCCAACCTGCGACACCTGAAGTCCGGCGTGTTCTCGGCGGAGGCGCTGCTGAACATGATGATCTTCGGCGTGCATCAGAAGTCACCCTCGCTGGTCGATATCTACACCCACAACGCCGCCGCCTGGCTGGGCACGGGCGTGCATCTGGTGCGCTACGAGGATGCGGTGAGGGCCGTGCGGGATCTCGACGCTCCCGCGAGCCGCGCCTTTTTCGTGGACCTGCTGGACGCCGCCGGAATCGATCTTCCGGAGGACTGGCGCGAACGGGTGACGGTGGGGTCTGATCGACGGCAAAGCCGCACCGCCCGCGAAAATCTCAAGCTTCCGGAAGGCCTGGAGTTTCCGGCGGAGCTGCCGGATGTCCAGCGGCGACTGGTGGACTTCCATGCACCGGGCCTGCGGGCCCTGTTCGGCTACGCCTGACTGGCGCGGCTATCGATCCAGTCGGGCAGATCATCGATCCGGTCGAGAGCGCCATACCGGGCGTGAGCTTCGGGGGCGTCCGCGAGTTCGTGCGCCCAGGTCACGACATAGGGAATGTGCACCGCGAACGCGCCGGCCTCGAGCGCCGGCAACACATCCGACTTCATGGAGTTGCCCGCCATCACCGCCTCGCCTGGCCCGGTGCCGTGGCGCGCGAAAACCCGTTCGTAGGTGGTCCGATCCTTCTCGGAGACGATCTCCACGGCGGCGAACAGGTCGCCCAGCCCCGAGGCCGCCAGCTTGCGCTCCTGATCCAGCAGGTCGCCCTTGGTGACCAGCACCAGTCGGTAGCGTTCCGACAGCCGGGCCAGCGCCTCGTCGACGCCGGGGAGGGTCTCCACCGGATGGGCCAACATCTCGCGTCCAGCGGCGAGGATTTCGCGGATGGCGCCGGGCGGCGGATCGCCGTCGCACATCTCCATCGCCGTCTCGATCATCGACAGGGTGAATCCCTTCACGCCGTAGCCATAGAGCCGGAGATTGCGCCTTTCGATCTCGGCCAGCCGCGCCTCGATCGCCGCGTTGTCGTGGTCTGTCAGCAGGTCGAGAAAGCGCGCCTGCGTCAGCCGGAAGACGGTCTCGTTGTGCCAGAGGGTGTCGTCGGCATCCAGGCCGACCGTGGTGATGGTCATGGGGTCTCCTGACGCGCGGCGGCGGTCCGGTCAACGCCCGAAAAGGAGTGGAGTCCCGCCGCGGGAATAGGCATCGTCAACGGCGTTTGACCACGTTCCTCAGGGATATGTTTTCACCTTGCGGCGCTTGCTGCAGTCAGGGGGATCTTCTTTCGACCGGCTGGAGAAACGCGGTCATGAGGAACGACCCAGGGTATCCGGCCCCGTCCGGGCGCTCGCCGGCCGACGAGGCGTCCGGCGACGGCCTGCAGGAGGCGATCACCCGTATAGGGGAGCGCCGGTCGTACGCCGCTCCGTACGAGAGCCTCACCTTTTCCCTCATGACCCGAGCCCGTCGGGAATTGGTCGTGACCCTGGCGGCGCAGCCGGTCTTTGACCTGGTCCGCTCCGCTCCGGTCGCCCGGAGAATCCGCCGCAGCGTCCGCCATCGCGGCGGCGAGAGCGCCCTGATCGGCCTCGGCCGACGCACCCTTGAGCCGGCCGATCTGGTCCGTATCGACATTCAGACGCTGAGGAACAGCCTCGACCTGCTGCGACTGGGGCGGGAGGACAGCGGGGTGTTGCCCGCCTTCTGGCGCACGGTGGCCTCGAGCAGCGGCCGCTTCGACCTGCTGTGCGCGGAGATGCAGCACGAGTCCGCGCCCGGGACTCTGTTGATCGAGGTCATGGGTGGGCTGGAGCAGGCGCCGCCGGACGCCATTCAGGAGGCCATCCAGCATTTCGAAATGGGATCGCTCGGATTGATCCTGCACGTCGCGCCGGATCCGGGCGCGGCGCAACGCCTGTCGCAGGTTCGCGCCCAGTGCCTCGCGATCGACTTCGCCGGGGTCGAGCATGAGCGCGCTCGTGACTGGCAGGCGGCGACGCCGTTGATCGAGGCGGCCCGGAACGCCTGCCCGCAGGTCATGCTCCTGAACCTGCGGCCGGACCGCGGCCTCGCCGCCCAGGCCGCGGGGGCCACGCACGCCGTGTTCGCGGGCATGGAGGCCGTTATCGTCTGACGGCGGTTGACGCGGCGGCGGACCGCGGGCCTTGATCGGGCATGCAGGTCACGCTTCCCGCCCGGCTCTATGGCTGTCCCGATGCGTGGGCGCGCGAGCGGGCGGCGGTGTTCGGCCGGGCTTGGCTGTTTCTCGGACATGAGGCGGAGGCGGCGGCGGCCGGGGACTGGATCGCCGCCGACATCGCGGGTCACCGTCTGCTGGCGGTGCGAGGCAAGGACGGCGCGCTGCGGGCCTTCCACAACGTCTGCCGCCATCGCGCCGGCCCGCTGGTGCAGGGCGCCGCCGGCCGTTGTGAGGGTGAGCTGGTCTGCGCCTATCATGGCTGGCGCTATGCGCTGGATGGCCGGCTGCGGGCCGCGACGGGGTTTGGCGCCGAGGGGGATTTCGACCCGCGCGAGTTCGGCCTGCTCGGCGTGCGGCTCGAAAACTGGCGGGGGCTGGTGTTCGTGAACCTCGACGCCGATGCGCCGCCCTTGGCGGTCCATGTCGCCGCCCTCGACGCCCTGCTGGCGGAGCGGGGGCTGGAGATGCCCGCTCCGGCGCTGCGCCGGAGCCATGATCTGGTTTGCGACTGGAAGGTCTACGCCGAGAATTATCTCGAGGGCTATCACATCGGGGCGGTGCACCCGGAGCTGGCGGCGGAGCTGGGGTCGGGGGAATACCGGGTGCGCGTCGACGGCGATCTGGTCGTACAGGAGGCGGAGGGCGTCAGCGACGGGCCGCAGGCGGGGGTCTGGGGCTGGCTGTGGCCCAATCTCGGGATCAACGTCTATCGCGACGGGGCCATGATCGAGCGGATGACGCCGGCCGGGCCAGGGCGGACGCGGCTCGACTATCTGTTCCTCAACGACGGCGGGGAGGCCGCGCTGGGTGATGCGCTGGCTGCATCCGATCGCCTGACTGGCGAAGACGCCGCCATCTGCGCGGCGGTGCAGGCCAACCTGTCGGCCGGGGCCTATGATACCGGCGTGCTCAGCGCCCGGCACGAGGCCGCCGTGGCCTGGTTCCAGTCCCGTCTCGCCGAGGTTCATGCATGACCGACACGCCCCGAAACATGCCGCTCGCGGAGGAACCGCTGTCGGAGCGGCACAAGCTGGGCTGGGGGCTGGCGGCGCTGGTCGTGGCCGGGAACATGATCGGCTCCGGCCTCTATCTGCTGCCCGTCAGCCTGGCGCCGGTCGGCAGCTCCAGCCTGATCGGTTGGCTGGTCGCCGGCGCAGGGGCGGTGACCTTGGCGCTGGTGTTCGGGGCGCTGGGGCGTTTGCAGCCGGACGCCGACGGCCTGCCGGGCTTCGCGGAGCGTGGGCTGGGGCGGTTCGCCGGCTATCAAACGGCGCTGGCCTTCTGGACCGCCTGCCTCGTCGGCAACGTCGCCATCGCGGTGGCGGCGACGGGATATCTGGGCTTCTTCTGGCCGGTGCTGAGGGACCCGGTGGCGGCGACCTTCTGCAATCTCGGCATCATCTGGCTGGCGACCTTCGCCTACATCATCGGGGCGCGGACCGCCTCGGGTCTGGCGGCCGTGGCGCTGGCCATAGGGCTTGCGCCGATCGCGATCGCGGTGGCGGCGGGCGTCGCGGCCTTCGATCCGCAGACCTTCGCGGCATCGTGGAGCCCGTCCGGAACGCCGCTGTTGCAGAGCGTGCCGGCGTCGCTGGCGATCATCTTCTGGGCCTTCCTCGGCGTGGAGAGCGCGGCGGCCCTGTCGGCCCGGGTCAAGCACCCGGCGCGAGACGTCGGCCGGGCCTCGGTGGCCGGCGTGCTGCTGGCGACCGTCGTCTACATCGCCGCCACGGTGGCGGTGTTCGGGGTCATTCCGGCCGACGTACTGGCGAACTCGACAAGCCCCTACGCCGATCTGGCGGCGCGGGTGTTCGGAGCCTCGATCGCCGGGGTGGTGGCGGTCTGCGCCGTCATCAAGACCGTGGGGACGGTCGGCGGCTGGGTCATGCTGGGCGGAGAGACGGCGCGGTCGGCGGCGCGCAAGGGCTATCTGCCGAGCGGGTTCGGCGCCGGGGAGCGCACGCCGGTCGCCAATCCGCTGCTGGGCGGGGCGATCATGAGCGTGGTGGCGGTGATCTCGGGCCAGCCGACCTTGGGCGGGCAGTTCGGCATGCTGGTTGGGGTCACCGCAGTGCTCAGCCTCGTCGTCTACGCCATCTGCTCCGCGGCTCTGTTCCGGATGGCGCGGTGGTCCGGCGCGCGGATTACCGCCGTCGGCGGCTTCCTGTTCGCCATGGCCGCCGTGGCCGCGGCGGCCCCGGGATACATCCTGCCGACCGTGGGGTTCTTTGTCGTGACCAGCCTCGCCTGGCTGGCCTTCCTCAGAAAGTCATCGCCGCGCGTTGACCCCGCGGCGGGCGACGCCTAACCACGCCGCCGTTTGCTCGCCGGGATTCGGCGCCAAGGAGGCCGTCATGACTATCAAGCTTCTTCCCGGCGTCACCGGCGTGCTCGCCCTGGCGGACGGAACCATCCTGCAGGGCATCGGCTGCGGGGCGACCGGCTCGGCCCTCGGCGAGGTCGTCTTCAACACGGCGATGACCGGCTATCAGGAGATCCTGACCGACCCGTCGTACATGAGCCAGATCCTGGCCTTCACCTTCCCGCATGTCGGCAACACCGGGGTGAACGTCGAGGACGTGGAACAGATCGGCGGCGGTTCGGACACCTCGGCGCGCGGCGCGATCTTTCGCGACGTGCCGACTGATCCGGCCAACTGGCGCAGCGAGAGCGACTTCGACGCCTGGATGAAGCGGCGCAGCGTGGTCGGGCTGGCCGGGGTCGACACCCGGTCGCTGACGGCCCGCATCCGCGACGCCGGCGCGCCGCACGCGGTGATCGCCCATGATCCGGAAGGCCGTTTCGATCTCGAGGCGCTGGTCGCGCAGGCGAAGGCGTGGAGTGGGCTGGTCGGGCTGGACTTGGCCAAGGACGCTTCGACGCTGCAGTCGTTCGACTGGGACGAGGGGCTGTGGGACTGGCCGGAGGGCCATCCGCGGGTCAACGCCGCAGACAGGTCAGTGGTCGTGGTCGACTATGGCGTGAAGCGCAACATCCTGCGGGCGCTGGCCTCGACGGGCGCGAAGATCACCGTGGTGCCCGCCGACACCACGGCCGAGGATATCCTGGCGCGCAACCCGGACGGGGTGGTGCTGTCGAACGGGCCGGGCGATCCGGCGGCGACGGGCGCCTATGCGGTGCCGGAAATCCGCAAGCTGGTCGACAGCGGCAAGCCGGTGTTCGGCATCTGCCTCGGCCATCAGATGCTGGCGCTGGCGCTGGGCGCCAGGACGGTGAAGATGGATCAGGGCCACCACGGGGCCAACCATCCGGTCAAGGACCTGACCACCGGCAAGGTCGAGATCGTGTCGATGAACCACGGCTTCACCGTTGACCGCGACAGCCTGCCGGACGCGGTGGTCGAGACCCACGTCAGCCTGTTCGACGGCACCAACTGCGGCATCGCTCTGAAGGACCGGCCGGTGTTCAGCGTGCAGCACCACCCGGAGGCCTCGCCGGGGCCGACCGACAGCCTCTATCTGTTCCAGCGCTTCGCGGACTCGATGAAGGGCTGAGCCCGCGTTCGGGCCCTTGAGAGGGTACGGGTTGGCAGGGTGTGCATTCAAAAATGCGGCGGACGGAAACTGTTTGAACAGGCCAGCGTCGCGGGGGAGCGGAAACCGGGCCTGAGGGCGGCGCCGGTGTTGGATTCGTGCTGTCAAAGACCAGGCCCTGTGGGGCCATGAGCAGTGAAGCACGGGGCTGCGTCAGGATCGGACGTAGGCCCGCGCAAGGGGCGATCCTGGCCGCCGGAGAAGGGTGCGGGAGTGTCGGAATGACCCTCGAAGTGTCGGGATGACAGGGTACGGGTTGGCAGGGTTTGACCGGCGGTAGCGTGATCAGCCCGCCGGGGCCTTGGGCGCGGCCTGGAACATCTTGTTGACGATGACCCAGCGGCCGTCGATCCGCGACAGGGCCATGTAGTCGGTGAAGCGGACGGCCGGGTAGTCGAGGATGATCTTGGCCACGGCGGTGTCGCCGGTGATGTCGATATTCTCGATCCAGCGGCGGCGTTGAGCCTCGTCGGCGGCGGGAGAACCCGAGGCGCGGCCGATTTATTCTTCGGCGGTCATCCGGATCAGGGCCCCGTTGCGCATACCCCAGAGCTGGGCGTCGGGATGGAAGGCTGGGCGGAATTCGTCGGCGCTGCCGGTGGCGTGACCGCGCAGATAGGCCTCCAGCGGCGCGCGGACGGCGGCGTCGACCGCCTGAATGTCCGACGAATGGGCGCGCCAGGCGTCCTGGGCCACAGCAGGGGCGGCCGTCAGGGCGGCAGCTACGGCGGCGGCGATGATCAGTGGTTTCATGGCGGTCTCCGGCCCCGCTCCCGGGGCGCAGCCAAGCACGATCAGCGCGAGCGGTGAAGGGGCGGGGTCTCAACCCTGACTAAGGTAGCGGGGCGAAGCTCTTTTCTTCGCGCAGGGCGCTGGCCTTGCGGACGGCCACGGGCGCGGCGTTGAGCCAGTAGTCGGCGTCCTCGATCCGGTTGCTGCGGCGGCGCTCGATTCCGCGCATCCGCCGCAGGGCGGCGTTCGCGAGCAGGCGGGCGTGCAGCGCGCGGGGCGGCAGTTCGGTGATGGCGGGGGAGCCGGGGACGGCGACGGCGTCGGGACCTTGGGGCTCCACCGCCGGGCGGGCGATGGCGATGAACATGGGCGGCTTTCGATGTCGGGGCGGCTCCACGTTCTTCGCCAGGAGGCCGCTGGGCCCGTCGTCTTCTCCGACGGCATGTATGGTTAATCCACAGGCCTGTGGAACGTTCCAAGCTGCTCATGAAAATGTGCGCATAATCAGACGGTTGTCGTCGCTGTTTCGCCTTTGTGGTTAACAAAAGGTAAATGCCCCCGCTTGGCTGAGTCGCGCGCTATAAGGCGGTGTGCGCTTCGATGATCGCTTCCTTGAAGAACTGAAGGCCCGCCTTCGCCCGTCCGACATCATCGGGCGGTCGGTGAAGCTAAAGCGGCAGGGGCGGGAGTATGTCGGCCTGTCGCCCTTCACCAAGGAGAAGTCGCCGTCCTTCTTCGTCAACGACGACAAGGGCTTCTTCCACGACTTCTCGTCCGGCAAGCACGGCGACGTCATCAGCTTCCTGCAGGAGACCGAGCGGCTGTCCTTCGTCGAGGCGGTGCAAAGGCTGGCGGGGGAGGCGGGCATGGCCCTGCCGGCCGAGGACCCGCAGGCCGCCGAGCGTGAGGCGAAGAAGCAGGGCCTGACCGACTGGATGGACCTGGCCCAGAAATGGTTCGCCGCCAATCTGCGTCGCTCGCCGGGCAAGGCGGCGCGGGAGTACCTCGAGAAGCGCGGCCTGCCGGAGGACCAGTGGGAGCGGTTCGGCCTCGGCTATGCACCCAACGACCGGGAAGGGCTGAAGAACGCTCTGGTCCAGCGCGGCGCGAAGCCGGGCGATCTGGTTGAGGCGGGGATGCTGATCGCACCGGAGGGGGGCGGGGCGCCCTATGACCGGTTCCGCGACCGACTGATGTTCCCGATCCTCGACGCGCGCGGGCGGATCGTCAGCTTCGGCGGCCGGGCCATGAACCCGGACGACCGGGCCAAATATCTGAACGGGCCGGAAAGCCCTCTCTTCCACAAGGGCGCGACCCTGTACGGCCTGCCCGAGGCGCGACGCATCCTCGGGGCCGAGAGCCGCGACAGCCAGGCCATCGTGGTGGTCGAGGGCTATATGGATGTCATCGCCTGCCAGCGCGCCGGCATCCCTGCCGTGGCGCCGATGGGCACGGCGCTGACCGAGGAGCAGATGGAGCGGCTGTGGCGGGTCTCATCGGAGCCGGTGCTCTGCTTCGACGGCGACGCGGCCGGGCGGCGAGCGGCGTACCGGGCGATCGACCGCGCCCTGCCGCAGCTGAAGTCCGGACGGTCGTTCCGCTTTGCCCTGCTCGACGCCGGGCAGGATCCGGACGACATCCTGCGCGACAGGGGGGCGCCGGCGCTGCGTCAGGCGCTGTCGGCGACGCGGCCGTTCGCCGAGGTGCTGTTCCAGAAGGAGGCTGAGGTCGAGCCGCTGGACACGCCGGAGCGCCGCGCGGGGCTGAAGGGGCGGCTGCGTCAGGCGGCTTCGGCGGTGCAGGACAAGGATCTGGCCGAGCAATACCGGCGCGAATTGTTCGAGCGGTTTGACGCCATGTTCCCGGCTCGACGGGCGCCGACCGGCTCGACAGCGGCCGGGCCGGGCGGCCGATGGCGGCCGGGGCCGCCGCCGATGCTGGGCCAGACGGCCGAGGGGGCGCAGGCCATGCAGTCCCTGTCCCGCTCGATCGAGCCGGTGGCGGCCGCGCTGGCCCATGGCGCGGTCGACGACCCCGAGCGGATGGACGATCACCTCGAGGCCATCGCCGCCCACGGCTTCGGCGATCCGGCCCTCGACGGCCTGGCGCAGGAGATGGTGCGGCTGCGCTTCTCGGGGCAAGACCTTGACTCGGCGGCCCTGCGACGCCATCTGGCGCAATCGGGTCATGGCGTTTTGATGCACGAGGTCGAGAAGGCGGCGGCAAAGTCCGGCGCGCCCTTCCTGGCCGCAGACAAGCCCCTCGGCGAAGCGCGGATCCGATGGTCGCAGGCGTTCGACGCGCTCACCCGCGTGGCGGCGCTGGAGGATGCCCTGACTTCGGCGCGTGGCGTGCCGGGGCAGGACGAGGCGTTCCGCCGGCTCAAGGCCGAGCGCGATGTCCTGCGTCGCGCGATCAAAACCGGCGAGATTTGGCTCGACGATTCCTGAAGGGAATCGTCAAACTTTTTAGCGGAGCGAAATCTGAGCTCAGCTGGCCCTTCGGCCCACTGAACCGATTTCGCTCTGAACAGCGCGGGTTCGTAACAAACGACCCCGCCACACGTTGTATTGGTGGACGGCCTGATCAGCCCTCCATCCGGAGATAGACTGAATGAGTGCGCAGACCGAGACGCAGGAAACCGAAGCCCAGAGCGACGGTCCGCTGCTCGACCTCACCGACGCCGGCGTCAAGAAATTCATCAAGCAGGCGAAGGCGCGCGGCTATGTGACGATGGAGGACCTGAACAAGGTCCTGCCGTCCGAAGAGGTGACGCCGGACGCGATCGAGGACACGCTGGCGATGCTGTCCGAAATGGGCGTCAACGTCGTCGAGGCCGAAGAGGACGCCGAGCCGAAGGAAGGCGAGGGCGGCGAAGTCGCCGCGACCGCCGAGACCTCGGTCGCCGAGACGCCCGCGAAAGCCGCCTATGACCGCACGGACGACCCCGTGCGGATGTATCTGCGCGAGATGGGCTCGGTCGAACTGCTCAGCCGCGAGGGCGAGATCGCCATCGCCAAGCGCATCGAGGCCGGCCGCGACGCGATGATTTCGGGGCTGTGTGAGAGCGCGCTGACGTTCGAAGCCATCATGGTCTGGCGCGACGAGCTGGCCAACAACCGCATCCTGTTGCGCGAGGTCATTGACCTGGACGCCACCTATGGCGTGCTCAATCCGTCATCCCTGCCGCACAACCAGCCGCCCCAACCGGTGCCCGGTTCGCCCGAGGCCAAGGAGGCGGCGATCTCCCAGGAATCGGAGGGAGACAAGGAGGAGGACGAGGAGGACGAGGACTTCGACGACGGCGGCGGGATGTCGATCTCGGCGCTGGAGGCGGAGCTGCGCGACGGGGTCATGGAGGTCCTGGACGCCATAGCGGCGGATTTCGGCGGGTTCCGGAAGCTGCAGGACAAGCTGGTCGAGGCGCGGCTGAAGGGCGAGACGCTCAACGCCAAGGACCAGAAGGCCTATGACACGCTGACGGCGGACATCTCGGGCCGCCTGAAGACGATGAAGCTGAACAACAACCGCATCGAGGCGCTGGTCGAGCAGCTGTATGCGATCAACAAGCGGCTGATGGGGCTGGAAGGCCGGCTGCTGCGCCTGGCGGACAGCTACGGCATCTCGCGTCCGGAGTTCCTCAAGGCCTATTTCGGCAAGGAGCTGGACCCCAACTGGGCCGCTGACGTCAAGGACATGGGCGTCCGCTGGACCAAATTCAGCGACAACGAATCCGCCCAGATCGGCCAGATCCGCGGCGACGTCGCCGCCGTGGCCACCGAGGCCGGCCTGCCCATCGACGACTACCGCCGCATCGTCCAGAAGGTGCAGAAGGGCGAGCGCGAGGCCCGTCAGGCCAAGAAGGAAATGGTCGAGGCCAACCTGCGCCTCGTCATCTCCATAGCCAAGAAATACACCAACCGCGGCCTGCAGTTCCTCGATTTGATTCAAGAGGGTAACATCGGTCTCATGAAGGCGGTCGACAAGTTCGAGTACCGCCGCGGCTACAAGTTCAGCACCTACGCCACCTGGTGGATCCGTCAGGCCATCACCCGCTCGATCGCCGACCAGGCGCGGACCATCCGCATCCCGGTGCACATGATCGAGACGATCAACAAGATCGTCCGCACCAGCCGCCAGATGCTGCACGAGATCGGCCGCGAGCCGACGCCGGAAGAGCTGGCCGAAAAGCTGGCCATGCCGCTGGAGAAGGTCCGCAAGGTCCTCAAGATCGCCAAGGAGCCGATCAGCCTCGAGACCCCGATCGGCGACGAGGAAGACAGCCACCTGGGCGACTTCATCGAGGACAAGAACGCCATCCTGCCCATCGACGCGGCCATCCAGTCGAACCTGCGCGAGACCACGACGCGGGTGCTTGCGTCTTTGACGCCCCGTGAGGAACGCGTGCTGCGCATGCGCTTCGGCATCGGCATGAACACCGACCACACCCTTGAGGAGGTCGGCCAGCAGTTCTCGGTGACCCGCGAACGCATCCGCCAGATCGAGGCCAAGGCGCTGCGCAAGCTGAAGCATCCGTCGCGGTCGCGGAAGCTGCGGAGCTTCCTGGACAGCTAGGTCTTAGGGCTTAGGCTTACGGCCTTGCTCAACAAGCTAAGCCCCAAGCCCCAAGCCCTGGAGAATTCGACTACGGCCGGAGAGAGACTTCGGCGACCCGCGCCGGAGAATTGCGCGACGACGACTACCGCTGCGTCCGATTTTGACGCCCCGGCGTGCTCCGCTGGCGCCATGGAGCATTTTCGTCTCAGGAAATATCGCGGCGAGGACACCTGGCGGCGGGTGCGCGAGGCCTATGTGGCCGGGGAGACGGGGCCGTCCCTGGCGCGGCGCTACGACGTCGGCCTGGCCAATCTGAGGAAGAAGGCCAGCCGCGAGGGCTGGACCCGCTCGGCCACGGCCGCCGCACTGGACCGTGAGCTGCCGCCCGAGGCGCCGCCGGAGATCGCGGCCGCGCCGGAGGCCGACCCCGCGGCCCCGCCCGACGCGCCGGCGGTGCGCCGTCGCGCCCTGGCCCGCGCCGACGTCCTGCTGGCCGAGGGGCGCGCCGCCGAGGCCCTCGCTCAACTCAAGGCCGCCGAGGCCCTGTCCCGGATGGGCGAGGCCGAGGTCGAGTTCAACCGGATGGAGACCTATGAGGAGGACACCGAGGCGGTGCGCATCAAGATCGGCCGCATCGTCGAGGACAGCGCCCTCGAACTGGCCCGGGCCATGCTGGCCGAGGGGGTGCGTCCGGGCCTTCGCTGGGGCGGCTATGCGCTGCAGTGGCGCGCGGCCATGCTCGGGCCCGAAGCCGCCGAGGCCGACCGCCGCCAGGCCGAGGCCGAGGGCTGGGCGGACCGCTACTGGGACGCGGAGGGGCGGCTGAAGGAGCGGGAGCCGGGGGAAATGGCGGTGGGGGAGTGAGGGTCAGCCCTGACGGAGCGCCGACAGCGCCAGCCGGGCCAGTCCGGCGGCGAGCCCCAGCGGCAGCAGCAGGAGCAGCAGGCGCAGCACCAGCCACAGCGCTCCGGCCGTCAGGAACACCAGCCAGTCGCGCGCCCCGGTGCGCGCCGGCGGCGTCGAGGACGACCGGCCGGTCATCCGCCGCCGCGCGTCCACCACTGATAGGCGATGGAGTTCGGCCCGAGGTAGTCGTCGGTGATGCCGCTGACGCCTTCCGTCCCGGAAAGCGGAGACTGCGAGCCGGGGCGGCCGTTGAGAGTGACCTGCTGCTCCTCGGGCGCGCGGGTGCGGTAGACGATCTCGAGCCGCAGCGCGCCGCCTCGCAACTCCTCGCGGCCGGCGGCGAGGCGGCGCAGCACGCAGTCGTCGCCCGTGTGCAGAGTGTTTCCGATGCTCAGGTTGCAGGAGACGGTGCGGGTCTGGGGTTGGGATTGCGCCTGCCCCTGCGCGCGGGCACGCGAATTGGTTTCGTTCGAGAGGCTCTGGGGTGGTTCCGGCAAGGCGAGCAGGGCGGCGGCGGCGAACAGCGAAAGCATCGGACAATCCGGGACAGCGCGCGTCAGTTCGCGCACGTGCAGGTTAGCCAGGACGCGGGCGGCGCGGCAAGCGGGAGGCGGATGACGGGAGCTGACGCGTCACTGCTCTTGCAGAGAATAGCGGCCGGACCGGCCCGGCGTCCGGCTACAGCAGCGGCCGGCCGCCGGTGACCGGATAGACCCCGGCGTTCATATAGCTGCCCTCGTCCGAGGCCAGCAGGACGTAGATGCCGGCCAGTTCGGCGGGCTGGCCGGGGCGGCCCAGCGGGGTGTTCTCGCCGAAGCTCTTCACCTTCTCCATCGGCATGGTCGAGGGGATCAGCGGCGTCCAGATCGGGCCGGGGGCGACGGCGTTGACCCGGATGCCCCGGTCGCCGAGCAGTTCGGCCAGTCCGGCGGTGAAGTTGGAGATCGCCCCTTTGGTCGAGGCGTAGGCGAGCAGCGAGCCGGTCGGATCGTCGGACTGGATCGAGCTGGTGTTGATGATCGAGGCGCCGGGCTTCAGGTGCGGCGCGGCGGCCTTGCACAGGTGGAACATGGCGAAGACGTTGGTGCGGAAGGTGTGCTCCCATTCGTCGTCGGGGATGTCCTCGATCGCCGCATAGGTGCGCTGGAAGGCGGCGTTGTTGACGAGAATGTCGAGCCGCCCGAAGGTCCCCAGGGCGCGGTCGACCAGCGCGCGGCAGTGTGCGCGGTCGGCGATGTCGCCGCGCACCGTGACGCAGCGGCGGCCCGCCTCCTCGACCCAGCGGGCGGTCTCGCGGGCGTCGTCGTCTTCGCACAGATAGCTGATCAGCACATCGGCCCCCTCGCGGGCGTAGGCGATGGCCACGGCCCGGCCGATGCCGCTGTCGCCGCCGGTGATCAGGGCCGCCTTGCCGGCGAGGCGGCCGGAGCCGCGATAGCTCTGCTCGCCGTGGTCGGCGCGGGGGGTGAGTTCGTCCTCGCGGCCGGGAGGATCGATGCGGGACTGGTCGGAGGTGTCGGTCATGGGGGGCTCTCTTCCGGTGTCGGTGGGGAAGAGGGGAGGCGGGGGTGGAGTTCCCGGGGGGCTGCCAAGCGCCAAGTGCAGAAGTTGGTGGTTTGTCTGAAAGCGGATCTTCGAGTCCACGGCTTTGCACTGGATTCTTCGCGCTCCGCCTGTCTGAGCGAGGGCTCGAACCTAGAGACCTCGAAGCGTTCCGCTGATCCGGTTGCGCACTTCGGCTTCGCGGAACGGAAACGCCTCCAAAAAATCCGCCACGCCAATGCCCGGCTGGCGCGCGCGCGCCGAGTTCGCCCAAGCCTTGGCCAACTCATTGTCGCCGTTAAGGCCATGGCCGACGGCGGCGACCAGCTCGATTAATGCATGGGCGTGTGGCGCCCGAGCGGCGCGCTCGCCCCATAGCGCCGCTTCCGCTGGCTCATCCAGCAGGATGTGCGAAAAGGCTCGGACGCCCAGCATGCCGTAGCGCAATGGATCAAGCGGACTGAGCAACAGCGCCGCGTCAGTGAGCGCCCGGCCGTTCCCGCCTTCACCGAGCAAGGTTCGCATCCAAGCGCTGGAATACTTTCCCTGGGCGTAGTTAGGATTGAGCTCCACGGCCCGATCCAGCCAAGGCAGCGCGCCCTCCAGATCCCCGGTCAGCCAAGCCACTCGACCCATCACCAAGTTGCAGAAGGGATCGAGCGGATCAAGCTCCACGCTGCGCTCGGCGAAGCGCCGGGCCGACAGCGCGGCCGCCTTCCGATTGCCGGCAAACCGCAGGAACGCGCCCTCGAAATGCGCGAACGACAGGCCCGCAAAGGCGCGGGCGAACCCCGGATCCCGATCTATGGCCTGCTCAAACAAGGTCGCGGCGCGCTCTGCGCCGTTGCGATCGAACCGGTACATTTGCCCCAGACCGAGATGATAGGCAGCCCAGGCGTCCAAGTTGTCCGGCGTCTTCAACGCCTTCCGCGCCTCTGCCAGCGGAATTTGCAGTTCCAGCGCGGCGACTACGGCGCAGACGATCTCCTCGCGAATTTCATGCACGCCGCCGACACTGTTCCGATATCGCTCGCTCCAGAGCACGCTGCCATCGGCGGTCTCGCAAAGCTCGACCCTGACGGTCAATCCACCGGACTCGACCTCGACGAGGCCAGACAGGCAATAGCCGACTCCAAGCGCCGCCCTCACAGCCGGTGGCGTCGCGGCGACGCCGCGGAGCTGGAACGATGAGGCGCGCGCTACGACGAACAGCCACCGGAGACGCGAAAGCTCGACGATCAGGTCGTGCGGCAAGGCGTCGCCGATGGCGCCATATGGCCCGGCGATTCCTACGAGCGAGAAGGGCAGCACGGCGACCGAAGGGCGCAGCGCCGCGGAGTCGGCCTCCTCCACCAACTCGGCCGATCCTTCCGCGACGACGACCGTCTCCGTCCGGGGTGTAACCACACCCACGAACCGGAAGCCCACCCCATGCTGCGTCCGGATGAGGCGCTGCGTCCGGCCATCGTCGCCAACGGCTTGCCGGGCGGACTTGACCCGACTGTCGAGCGCCGCGTCGGACACGATCCGTCCATTCCAGACCTGCTCGATGATCTCCTCGCGGCTGACGAGCCGCAGGCGGTTCTCGATCAGCAGCTTCAGCAGGGCGAACACCTGCGGCTCGACCGGAATCGTCACCGCGCCCCGACGTAGCTCCCGTGCGGCGATGTCCAGCCGATACTCTTCGAAGGCGTAGATCATCCTTAGCCATCCTACATCCAAGGCCCTGGAAATCTCCAGAAAATCTCCCGGACTCCTCCAAGTCCGCCTCTCCGCATCTTGCTAGCCCTCAGAGATTAGGGGCCACCGCCCCATCGACGATCAGGAGATTCCGGATGCCCCTCGTGACCATTGACGTCATCAAGGACGTCTTCACGCCCAGCCAGAAGCGCGACCTCATCGAAAAGGTCACGGACGCGGTGGTCGCCGTGGAAGGCGAAGCCCTGCGCGGCGTCACCTGGGTCCGCGTCCAGGAAATCGAGCAGAGCGACTGGGCCATTGGCGGCAAAACCCTGACTGCTGCGGATGTCCACGCGTTGGCGAGCGCGGAAGCGGCCTGACCAGGACAGGCCTACCCGCTGCGACGGCCGCCAAGCCGGTGGCGGCGCAGACAGATGAACTGTTCCTGAGACGCGGCCGGCTGCCCAGGCGGCCCACCCGGCGCTCTCACCTCAAGGAGACGTGACATGACTTTTGCGATGCCCCTGCTCGCGATCACCGGACTGCTTGGCGCGGTGTCGGCCCAGGCTCCCGACCGCCCCCTGGTCATCCCCCATGACGACGCCGCCATCGTTTGGTCGGCCTGTCCCGCCGTGTTCCCTGAAGGCTGCGAGCTGACGGTCCTGCACGGCGATCCGTCCGCGCCCGGCGCCGACCTCCTGCTGCGGGTCGCACCGGGCCAAGCGCTGCCTTGGCATAGCCACACAAGCGCCGAGCGCATGATGCTCGCCGCTGGGCGCCTGACGGTGAAATACAGCGGGGCCGAAGAAGCCACGGTGACGCCGGGGGCCTACGCCTTTGGCCCCGCCGCCGTGCCCCATCGCGCGACCTGCGTCAGCGACGAGGCCTGCGTGCTGTACATCGCCTTCAACGGCCCGGTGGACGCCATGCTGGCCGAGGGTGACGGCGAGTAGAGTTTGAACCACTGGCAAAGCGGCCAATCATTTCGGCTACCATGGCGGAGCAGACATCTTCAGCCTCGATGTTTTCGGACGAAGTATCGTCCTGACCGGCCTATCCCGCAGTGCATCTTGCCGACTGCCACTTTGAGTCAGAAGCCAGCCGGGATGCGCCGCCTTACGGCCGCTGCCGACAGCCACGAGCGGACGCTCTGAATACCCGCCTTGAGTCACTGGCTGACGTCTGCTCTCACAGGTGACGCTTCCACTGTTCCTCCGACACGATTGTGATCGGCGCGAGCGAGACAGCTATGAGCCGGCGCGTGCCGCTTCGCCCCTCCACCGCCTGGCTGCCAGGCGCCACCCTGCGGGTCGCGGTCCCCCTTCTCGTCGGAATGGGGAGGAGACGGAGGCCGGGCGGTTCATGCTTCGTCGTCGGCTGGTCGTATACGACCAGCCTCCACCCCCGCCGGGGGAGGACTGCCGCCCCTGCGCCGCCTCCTTCAGACCGTCCCCCAGCGCGGCGACGAGCCGTTCGCCGTGGTGGAGGCGGAGGGTGGCGCAGGGGGGCCAGTCGCGGGCGAGGGCGCGGGTCTGGGCCAGGGCGTCGGCGTCGTCGCGGGCGGCGAGGACGCGGAGCTCGGCGACGGGGTCGGCGGGGAGGCCGACGATGCAATAATACGGATCCATGGGCGCTCTCGTGGGTCGCCCTGAACTACCGGTTGGTCGACTCGTTCCCGTGACGGGTTTCCGGCAGTTGGATGTCGGCGCTCAGGCGGCCTCGGCCGGGGGCGGGGCGGCGGTGGGCAGGCCGAGGACGGCGCGGACGATGTCGCCGGCGCCGAGGATGGGCAGGGGCTCGCCGAAACGCTCGCGCCACAGGGCGTCGAGGTGGCGGTCTTCGTCGGTCATGGTGGCGGTGAGCATGGGAGGTTATCGCAGGAGCGGCGCGGGCGTTCCCGTGGAAAGAGGGTTAACGGGCGCAGGCGGGCGGGGATATCCTTGGCGGCCGGGTTCGCGAAGGCGCGTTCGGGGTCGCCTCCACCCGGCCTCGCCGGCGGCTCGGCCGCCCTCCCCGGGCGGGGAGGGAGACGGTCTTGCGCCTTACCGTCCCTCGAAGATCGGGTCGAAGCCGGCCCACATCATGCGCTTGCCGTCGAAGGGCATGTCCATGCCGTCGAATTCGGGGTCGGACATCATCTGCTCGAAGCATTTGTCAGCCGTGGCGCGGTCGGGCCAGCGCAGCCAGGAGAAGACCACGGCCTCGCCGGGCTCCAGCTTGACGGCGCGGGGGAAGCTGGTGGTTTCGCCCTCGGGGATGTCCTCGCCCCAGGTCTCGACCTGTTCGAGGCAGCCGTATTTCTGGAACAGCGGCCAGGATTTGCGGGCGGACTCGAGGTAGCGGTCCTTGTCGGCGGCTTTGACGGGGATGAGGAAGCCGGTGATGTAGCTCATGTTTTACGCTCCGCTTTGGGGGGCTAACGCTCGCGACGCGGTCGCTCGCTGCTTGAGCCCGGGTGGAGACTGACGCTCGGGACGCGGTCCCTCGCGCGTTGGGGCCGGGGCAGGGAACAGGCTTCAGGCCAGCATGTCCAGCAGGGTTCCGGTCATTTCGTCGGCGGTGCGCAGGACGGAGGCGTTGGCCTTGAGGGCGATCTCGGCGGTGATGCGCTCGACGGTCTCGCCGGCGAGGTCGGCGAGGGGGTCGGCGGCGGTGCGGCGGGCGCTGGCCTCGAAACGGGCGGTTGCCGTGGCGATGCCGGCGGCGGCGATGGCGGTGGCCTGCATGGGGAACTCCCGGGTGGACGGCGGGAGGATGACGCGGCGGGCTGAACGGGAGGCTGACGAACAGGGTGAACGGAGCGGAAGAGCGGCGTTCGCTGAATCGACAGGGCGGGCCGGACATGGTTGGCTGGGGCGGTCGCGCGCGACGCGCACAGGAGGGTCGTCATGGTCAGCCTCGCCCATCTGAAGCGTCGTCTGGGACAGTATGCGGCCGTGTGGGTGGCCGGGTTCCTGCTGGCGGGGCTCGGGGTACTGGCCGGGCTGTGGTTCGCGGACCTGATGACGGCGGTGGATGTGGTGCTGCCGGCGGGGCTGCTGCTGGTGGCGCTGGCGCTGGGGGCGGGGGTGGTGAGCAGCCTGGCCTCGCGACAGACGGTGGGGACCAAGCTGGTCGTGGGGGTGCTGGCTGGGCTGCTGGCCCTGCCGCTGCTGTGGGCGCCGGTCTCGGCGGGGGTGGCGATCGCCTTCTTCGCCGACCGCTCGATCGAATATTCGCAGGCCTATGCGGCGTTCCAGATCGGCGTGGCGCGGGTGCTGTTCCCGATCAGCCAGTGGGTCGGCGGCGGGGACCTGTTCGGCTGGGTGTGGAGCGCGTTCCAGTGGGTATCGACGTTGGTGGGCTTCCTGTCGGCGCTGGCCAGGGCGTGGCCCATGCTGAGGCGGCTGTTGGGTCCGGAGCCGGTGGAGGAGACGTGAGGGCGCACTTGCCGCCGGGCGACGCCGGAGTCATCGTCCGGGCATGAGCACGCAGCAGCCGGCGGGCGAACGCTTCCAGAGCTTTTCGGCCTTCTATCCGCACTACATCCACGAGCATTCCAACCGGACCTGCCGGCGCATCCATGTGGTCGGGTCGGCGCTGGTGCTGGTGGTGCTGGCGGTGGCGGTGGCGACGCTGAACCCGTGGTGGCTGCTGGCCATGCCGGTGATCGGCTACGGCTTCGCCTGGGTCGGGCATTTCTTCTTCGAGAAGAACCGTCCGGCGACGTTCAGATACCCGCTGTGGAGCCTGATGGGCGACTGGCGGATGTTCTTCGAGACGGTCAGCGGCCAGCGGAAATTCTAGCCGGGGCGGCCCGGATCCTGGAAGGTGAACAGGATGGCGCCCAGCAGGGCGGCGGCGTCGCGATCGGCGGAGCCGGCGGGCGGCAGGTAGAAGGTCGGCCTCATGCCGGCGAGGGCCACGCCGCCGATGTCGACACCGTCGCGGCTGAACACATAGCCGAGCACATTGCCGCCGCCCCACGGCAGGCCTTCAACATAGCGGGTCTCGGCCCGGTAGGTCTGGCCGTTCCACCTGAGTTCGCCGGCGCGCTGCGGCTGCTGCAGCCGGTTCAGCCAGTTTCCATGACGGCTGAGCGCCAGGGTGAAGGCGGCGTCAGACGGGGCGGCGCCTGAGAAGGTGCAGTTGTAGGCGAGGTCCTGGCGCTCGAAGGTCATCCAGAGGATCTGCGTGCGCGCCTCGCCGCCCTCGCATTCGGCCTGGATCTCGCCGGGCAGCGAGGGTGCGGTCAGCGCCAGGGAGGCCCGGGCGTGGGCGCTGCGGCGGAACGGCATGGCCGTGCCCGAGGATCGCGCCGAGGACGAGCCGACGTACTCGCCGATCGCGAAGCCGGGCCGGAACAGGCTGGGTCCGCGGCGGCCCTCCAGCTGCACCCGGTCGGTCCGGTCCTTGAAGTGGACGTCGGGATCCTGGGCGGCGGCCGGGACGGCGAAGCACAGGGCGGCGACAGCGATGGCGGCTTTCATGGACCCCTCCCGAAAGATCAGGGGAGGGTGCGCCCGTGAAGACGGTTTCGCAATACGTCGGTCGGCGAAAGCCCTACCGCGAGCCGACGTTGGTCGCGGCGCTGGCCATCAGGGTCGGCTGGCGGTCCCACGACGGCGGGCAGCCTTCGAAGCGACCGGCGTCGATCAGGGTCAGGCGGCGCTGGTTGAAGCGCATGGCCGGCCGCATCGAGCCGCGGCCATGACCGGTGTAGAAGTCGACCTTCTGGCCCTTGATCGCGCCGCCGGTGTCGGAGGCGTACCAATAGCCGTCATGGACCGTGCCGTCGGGCATGCGCATGCCGACCGTCTCGGGGATGAACAGGCGGGTGCGGCGCGGGATGTAGCGCGGATCGACGGCCATGGTGCGCATGGCGATCGGCCGGCAACCGAGGCTGTCGTTGCCCGTCGCTCCGCCGCCGCCCGCATGGTAGAGATTGACCCGGGCGGTCCAGTCGGCGTCGGCCTCCATCAGGGCCTGCTGCTCGGGGCTCAGGGCCATGCCGCTGTCGGAACCTTCATCGACCGATGCCGTTGATTCCTCGCCCAGCCCGGTCGCGACCGCGGCTTCATAGGAAACGGGATCGGCCTCCATCGCCGCATGGGCGGGGAAGGCCATCGCCCAGACGAGGGCGAGCGCAGCGGCAGTGCCGAGCATGGATTCGACTCACGAAGACACCGGCCCCTGACGCGTCCGGCGAGGGGCTTTTCGTCGAGGAATGCGGCGAAAGCCAGACATCGGGCCCGGCCTGCGACCTCCTGTCAGGTCGAGTTGTGGATAAGCGCGGCTTGTGACGGTCGAGTTGAATCTCGCTTGGTCGAGGCGGTGAAACCTGTCAGCTGTATTCGCAGATCAGAAACACTTTGCTGAGGGGCGATGCTTACAGTCTTTGGAGATAATCGTTCCGGCAACTGTTTGAAGGTCAAGTGGTTGTTCGACGCCCTCGACCATGATTATCGGTGGGTCGAGACCGACGTGATAGCGGGCGCCACGCGATCCACAGATTTTCTGGCGAAGAATCCGGCGGGACAGGTCCCGGCGGTGGTCTTCGACGACGGTCGGACGCTGGCGCAGTCGAATGCGATCATCGGACATTTCGGCGAGGGCACACCCTTCGTTCCGGCCGACCCGTGGGCGCGCGCCAAGATGTACGAGTGGCTGTTCTGGGAGCAGTACAGCCACGAGCCATACATCGCCGTGGCTCGGTTCCAGCGGGCCTTTCTCGGCAGGGCGGCGGACGAGATCGAGCCGCGGCTGATGGAGCGGGGTCGGGCGGCGCTGGCGCGGATGGAGGCGGCGCTGACGGGCGCGGACTGGCTGGTCGGGGCGGGGCCGACGCTCGCCGACCTGGCGCTGGTCGCCTACACTCGGGTGGCGCCCGAGGGCGGGTTTGATCTGGAGCCGTTCCCGGCGATCCGGCGCTGGATCGGGCGGGTGGAGGCGGCGTTCGGGATTCATTCCGCCCCCCGAGCATAGCGAGAGGGGAGGGGCCAGCCCCGGCCACCGGCGGTTGCGGCGGCCCCCTCCACCATCCTACGGATGGTCCCCCTCCCCCGGAGGGGGGAGGAATGGAGGCCCGTCATGCGTGATCATCCCTGCCAGCCGCTGAAAGGTTACGACCCGGTCGACGACGCGACCAGCCTGACGCGCGCGAGCGCCTTCCGCGAGCTGATGGCGGCTCGCCGGACGGTGCGGGCGTTCTCGGACCGGCGCGTGGAGCGGGCGGTGGTCGAGCAGGCCCTGCTGACGGCCGGATCGGCGCCGTCCGGGGCCAATCACCAGCCGTGGTTCTTCAGCGTCATTGGAAGCTCCGAATCCCGCGCCCGCATCCGGGCGGCGGCGGAGGCCGAGGAGCGTGAGTTCTACGAGAGCAAGGCGCCGCAGGAATGGCTGGATGCGCTGGCGCCGCTGGGCACCGACCCGGACAAGAGCTTCCTTGAGGTGGCGCCGGTGCTGATCGCCGTCTTCGGCCAGAAGCGCGGCGGGCCGAGGTCGGGCGACGACCGGAAGAACTACTATGTCACCGAGAGCGTCGGCATCGCCACCGGCCTGTTGATCGCCGCCCTGCACTCGGCGGGACTGGCGACCCTGACCCATACGCCGGCGCCGATGAATTTCCTGGCCGAGATCTGCGGGCGACCCGCCAGCGAGAAGCCGTTCCTGCTGCTGGTGGCGGGCCATCCGGCCGAGGGTGCGACAGTGCCGACCGCCGCCCTGGACAAGAAGCCGCTGGACGCCATCGCAGCGTGGATTTAACCCGGCCCGGTCCCTTTCGGAGTCCGTCATGAAGCGCCTCGCCGTCGCCCTGTCCGCCCTGACGCTCAGCGTCGCCGTGATCGCCGCGCCCGCCGTGGTCTCGGCCTGGGGCAACACCGGTCACCGCCTGATCGGCGTCGCCGCCGTGCGCGCCCTGCCGGAGGAGCTGCCGGCCTTCCTGCGCACGCCGGGCGCGGCGGCCGAGGTCGGGGAGCTGGCGCGCGAGCCGGACCGGACCAAGGGCGCGGGCCAGCCGCACGACCGCGAGCGGGACACGGCGCACTTCATCGACATGGACGATCAGGGCCGGGTGATGGACCAGCGGGGCATGTCGATCGACGCCCTTCCGCGGCTGAAATCCGAATACGACGCCGCGCTGACCACGGCGGGCCTGGACGTCGATGACGCCGGCTACCTGCCCTACGCCATCTGGGACGGCTATCAGCAGCTGGTGCGCGACTTCGCCACCTGGCGGGTGCTGAACGCCGCCGAGGCGCGCGAGACCGATCCCGGCAAGCGGGCCTGGTATCGCGAGGACCGGCTGCGGCGCGAGGCGCTGATCCTGCGCGACATGGGCTATCTGGGCCACTACGTCGGCGACGGGGCGCAGCCGCACCACACGACGATCCACTACAATGGCTGGTCGCGGGACGTGCCCAATCCCGAAGGCTTCACCACCTCGCGGCAGACGCACGGCGCCTTCGAGGGGGCGTTCACGGCGCGGGTGGCGCGGCTGGACGCGATCGAGGCGGCGATGGACGCGCCAGATCTGGCCGGCTTCGACCTGCGGGCCCGCGTGCCGGCCTATCTGAAGACCACCCTGGCCGAGGTGCTGCCGTTCTACCGGCTGGAGAAGGCCGGCGCCTTCCGTGACGCCGAGCCCCGGGCGGGGCAGTTCGTCATCGACCGGCTGGCGGCGGGGGCCTCGGAACTGCGCGACCTGTACATCCTCGCCTGGCGGGACTCGGCGGATGACGAGATCGGCTGGCCCAAGGTGAAGGTGGCCGAGGTCGAGGCCGGGACGGCCGATCCGTGGCTGGCCATGTACGGCGACGACTGAGTTCGGCCTTTTCTTTTCCGCTGATCCCGGCGAAAGCCGGGACCCAGTGCTTTGGGTGAGCGGACCTGGATGGCCGGCGAAACGGTCGTCCTGAAACACAGGCGTCAAGCTGGACAGGACTGGGTCCCGGCTTTCGCCGGGATGAGCGGAATTGAGTGAACTAACGCCGCCGGTAGTGATTCTCGACAAGCCGCAGCTGGCCGACAACATCGGGGCGGTGGCGCGGGTGATGGCCAATTTCGGCCTGAGCGAGTTGCGGCTGGTCGCCCCGCGCGACGGCTGGCCGCAGGACCGCGCCTGGGCCACGGCCTCGGGCGCCGACTGGGTGCTGGACGGGGTAAAGGTGTTCGACACGGTGGCGGAGGCCATCGCCGACCTGAACACCGTCTTCTCGACCACCGCCCGACCGCGCGAGACGCGGATGCCGGTGCGCACGTCGCGCGAGTCGATGCGGCTGCTGTACGACGACCGGGCGTCCGGGCTGACTGTGGGCCTGCTGTTCGGGGGCGAGCGGGCCGGGCTGGAGACGACCGACATCGCCCTGACCCAAGGGATCACGACCATCCCGATCGACCCGAAGCACCATTCGCTGAACCTGGCGCAGGCGGTGGCGATCAACGCCTACGAGTGGCGCACGCTGATCCTCGACGCCCCGCCGCCGCGCTTCCGCGAGGGCGATCCGCCGGCGTCCAACGACCTGCTGGTCGGCATGTACGAGCATCTGGAGAAGGAGCTCGACGAGGGCGGCTTCTTCCATCCGCCCGAGAAGAAGCCGTCGATGAGCCAGAACCTGCGCGTCATGCTGGGGCGGGCGGCGTTCTCGGAGCAGGAGGTGGCGACCTTCCGCGGTGTGATCCACGCGCTGGCCAAGGGGCGCGGTCGGGTGCTGGCCAAGCTGGCGGCTGCCCGGGAGTCCTCCCCCCCTGGGGGAGGGGGACCGCGAAGCGGTGGAGGGGGCTAGACCCATCCACCGGCGCCTGGGCGGGGCCCCCTCCACCATGCTTCGCATGGTCCCCCTCCCCCAAGGGGGGAGGACTTAAGCCAGCAATTGCTCCACGAACGCGGGCACCACCGCTGTGGCCGGGCCGTGGTGCGTTTCGTCGAACAGGCGGCTGCCCAGCGACGGTTCGAGGTTGAGCTCGACGGTGCGGGCGCCGGCGTGGTTGGCCAGCTGGACGAAGCCGGCGGCGGGCCAGACGGCGCCGGAGGTGCCGATGGAGACGAACAGGTCGCAGGCGGCGAGGGCGCGCTCGATACGGTCGAGGTGTAGCGGGTATTCGCCGAACCAGACGATGTGGGGGCGCAGGCGGCCGTTCGGGTGATGCGGCGAGGCTTCGTCGGGGGCGAGGTCGCCGGGGCAGTCGACGACCCGGCCGGTGGCGGTGCAGTGCGCCTTGAGCAGTTCGCCGTGCATGTGGATCAGGCCGAAGCCGGGGGGCGGCGGGGTCGCGGCATGGGCGCGGTCGTGCAGGTCGTCGACGTTCTGGGTGACCAGCAGGACGTCGCCCTCCCACCGGGCGGCCAGGTCGGCGAGGGCGCGGTGGGCGGCGTTGGGCTGGACCTCGGCCAGCTGGCGACGACGGCGGTTGTAGAAGTCCTGCACCAGGGCCGGGTCGCGGGCGAAGGCCTGGGGCGTGGCCACGTCCTCGACGCGGTGGCCCATCCACAGGCCGTCGGCCGCGCGGAAGGTCGGCACGCCGGACTCGGCCGAGACGCCCGAGCCGGTGAGGATGACGAGGTTTCTGTGCGCCATGCGGTTCCATAGCATTGGCCGTCTGTCCTAGAAGAGCGGCAACGCACAGGAAGGATCGCCCATGAAAACCCGCGCCGCCGTCGCCTTCGAGGCCAAACGTCCGCTGGAGATCGTCGAGGTCGATCTGGAGGGGCCGCGGGCCGGGGAGGTGCTGGTCGAGATCAAGGCGACGGGGATCTGCCACACCGACGCCTATACGCTGGACGGACTGGACTCGGAGGGCATCTTCCCGTCGATCCTCGGCCACGAGGGTGCGGGGGTGGTGGTCGATGTCGGGCCGGGGGTGACCTCGGTCGAGGTGGGGGACCACGTGATCCCGCTGTACACGCCGGAATGCCGGCAATGTAAAAGCTGCCTGAGCCGCAAGACCAATCTGTGCACCGCCATCCGGGGGACGCAGGGCAAGGGGCTGATGCCCGACGGGACCTCGCGGTTCAGCTACAAGGGGCAGGCCATCGCCCACTATATGGGCTGTTCGACCTTCTCGAACTATACGGTGCTGCCCGAGATCGCGCTGGCCAAGATCCGCAAGGACGCGCCGTTCGACAAGGCCTGCTACGTCGGCTGCGGCGTGACCACGGGCGTCGGCGCGGTGGTCAATACGGCGAAGGTGGAGCCGGGGGCCAACTGCGTGGTGTTCGGCCTCGGCGGGATCGGGCTGAACGTCATCCAGGGGCTGAAGATGGTCGGGGCCGACATGATCGTCGGCGTCGACATCAACGACACGAAGGAAGAGTGGGGCCGGCGGTTCGGTATGACGCATTTCGTCAATCCGAAGAGCGTGGACGATGTGGTGGCGCATCTGGTCGAGCTGACCGGCGGCGGGGCGGACTACACGTTCGACTGCACCGGCAACACCACGGTGATGCGTCAGGCGCTGGAGGCCTGTCACCGCGGCTGGGGCGAAAGCGTCGTCATCGGCGTGGCCGAGGCAGGCAAGGAGATCGCCACGCGGCCGTTCCAGCTGGTCACCGGCCGGGTGTGGCGCGGCTCGGCCTTCGGCGGCGCGCGCGGGCGGACCGATACGCCGAAGGTGGTCGACTGGTACATGGACGGCAAGATCGAGATCGACCCGATGATCACCCACACCCTGCCGCTGGAGCGGATCAACGAGGCCTTCGACCTGATGCACGCGGGGGAGAGCATCCGCAGCGTGGTGGTGTTCTAGAAGCTTGCGCCATTCGGACAGTTGTTTAAGAAAACTGTCTGAGCAATCGGAGGGAAGCCATGTTCACCCACGTCACCCTGGGGACCGACGACGTCGAGGCGTCGCGGAAATTCTATGACGCGGCGCTGGGCGCGCTGGGGATCCCGCCGGCCAGCGGACCGGACCCCAAGGGCCGCTACTGGTGGCGGACGGACCGGGGGGCCTTCGCGGTCGGCAAGCCGATCGATGGGGCGCCGGCTACCTGCGCCAACGGCGGCACGCTCGGGTTCGCGGCCCGGACGGCGGAGATGGTGCAGGCCTTCCACGACGCCGGAGCGGCGGCGGGAGGAACGTCGATCGAGGATCCGCCCGGACCGCGCAACGGGCCGTTTGGCCCGCTGGTGCTGGCCTATCTGCGCGACCCGTCGGGCAACAAGGTCTGCGCCCTGCATCGTCCGGGCTGAGTCTGCCTTTCAGCGGACCCCTCACCCTCCCGCCGCTGCGCGACGGGCCCCTCCCTCTCCCTGTGGGAGAGGGGTAAGGAGGCGGGCATGGAAATCTTGAAGACCCACACCGTCCACGGCGGAACCCTCCGCTATCTGAAGCATGACAGCGCGACGACCGGGACGCCGATGACGCTGTCGGTGTTCGTTCCGCCGGGGGAGGGGCCGTTTCCGGTGCTGATCTGGCTGTCGGGCCTGACCTGCACCGAGGACAATTTCACAACCAAGGCCGGGGCCTACGGGGCGGCGGCCGAGCATGGGGTGATCGTGGTCGCGCCAGACACCTCGCCCCGCGGCGAGGGGGTGGCGGACGACGCGGCCTATGATCTGGGGCAGGGGGCGGGCTTCTATGTCGATGCGACCCAGACGCCGTGGGCAGAGCATTTCCGCATGGAAAGCTATGTCACCGGCGAACTGATCAATCTGATCGACGCGGAATTCCCGACCACCAAGGTGCGCGGGGTCAGCGGCCATTCCATGGGCGGACACGGGGCGCTGACGCTGGCGCTGAACCATCCGGCACTGTTCCAGAGCGTCTCGGCCTTCGCGCCGATCGCCTCGCCGACGCGCTGTCCGTGGGGCGAGAAGGCGCTAGGCGCCTATCTGGGCGAGGACCGGGCCGAATGGGCGCGGCACGATGCGGCGCGGCTGATCGAGGCCGGGACGGCGCACGGGGTCTATGACGACATCCTGATCGACCAGGGCGACGCAGACCCGTTTCTGAAGGAACAGCTGAAGCCGGAATTGCTGGCCGAGGCGGCGAAGGCCGCAGGCCAGAAGATCACCCTGCGGATGCAGCCGGGCTACGACCACTCCTACTTCTTCATGGCCAGTTTCATCGCCGACCACGTGGCGTTTCATGCGGCGCGGCTGAAGGGCTGAAGCGGTTATGCTAGCGTGGCGGCCTTGGGAGACCGCCATGCCCCGCCTCCGCTTGATGCCCGTCCTCGCCGCCCTGCTGCTGATGGCCGCGCCGGCCGCCGCGCAGCAGGTGGTCGATCCGGATTTCCGGCCGCAGGTGGAACGCCCGGCCTACGCGGCCGACGGGCCGCTGGTGGTGATCGACGGCGCACACCACAATTTCCATACCGTCGACGGCCAGTACGCGCCGTTCGCCGCTCTGCTGAGGGCGGACGGCTACCGGGTCGAGGGCGGCAGCCGGCTGTTCGACCAGGGCGGGCTGGATGGCGTCGATGTGCTGGTCATAGCCAACGCCGGGGCCGTGCAGGATCCGGTCGGGCCCATCTTCACGGATGAAGAGATCGCGGCTGTCGAGGCCTGGGTGAGGGGTGGTGGGCGACTGCTGCTGATCGCCGACCATGCGCCGTTCGGGGCGGCGGCCGAGGGGCTGGCGGCGCGGTTCGGCGTGAAAATGGGGACCGGCTACGCCTTCGCCCTGGCGCCCGGCGGCGGCGAATTGACGACCAATCTGGTCTATCCGGCCGAGGCGCTCGAGGATCATCCGATCTTCGCGGGACGCGACGCCTCCGAGCGGGTGGACAGCGTGACCGCCTTCACCGGCCAGTCGCTGGATGGTCCGGACGGGGCGACCGTGCTGCTGCACATGACGGACGGTGCGCGGGAGTCGGCGGATCTTCCGACCCTGCAGGCGCTGTCCGAACGGCTGGGCGATGCGGGCGCGCCCGACGCGGCCATCGCGGAGCTGTCGAAGCCGGCCCTGCCGGCCCAGGGCCTCGCCTTCACCCATGGAGCGGGGCGGGTCGTCGTGCTGGGTGAGGCGGGAATGCTGTCGGCGCAGCGGGTGCGGTTCCCGGACGGGCGGGAAGTGCGCTTCGGGATGAACGCGGCGCCGGGCAACGCCCGGTTCGGTCTGAACATCCTGCACTGGCTGACCGGGCTGCTGCCGTAGTAGGAGGGACGTCATGACCGACGCTTCCGCCGCCCATGACGAGATGTTCGCCGCCCTGTGCCGGGAGGTGGGCTTCTGCCTTCATCCCAAGGGCGAGAAGCGGGTGGTCGCGGCCCTGCCGAACGGGCTGGACGCGGCGACGCGGGCGGTGTTCGAGGCCGAGGGCGTGGATTTCGTCTCGGCGTCGGGCGACCTGCGGCGGGCGGTGCGCGACTGCCTGAAGGCCAATCTACCCGAGGCCTGATCCGCGCTTAGTCGTCGGCCGGCGGCGGGGCGACGGTGGAGGCCGGGGCAGTCGTTGTCGTCGTGACCGAGGTCGTGGTCGAGGTGGCCTTCGAGACCGACCATTCCATCGTGCAGGAGGAGCCGCCGACCCATTCGCCGGTGCTGGTGTGGCAGTTCGAGCGGACCTCGCCCTGATCCGCCATCCGGTCGAGCGAGTCGACGGCGGCGCAGCCCGGCAGGGCGAACAGGGCCGCCACGGCGGCCAGCGGACGACAGGATGCGGCCACGATCGTCTCCTCGAGAACGAACCCGGAGGATCAACCCATGCGTGCGGCGAATCAAGCGCCCTGAACCAATTTCGGTCCGACCCGCTTGGGTTCGGCGAGCGGGCGCCTAGATGAGGGCTCCCCGAAACCCTGTCGAAGGAGCCTCCCCATGGCCTTTACGCTTCCGCCCCTCCCGTACGCCTATGACGCCCTGGAGCCGGCCATCGACAAGGAGACGATGACCTTCCACCACGACAAGCACCACCAGGCCTATGTCGACAAGCTGAACGAGGCGGTCGACAAGGATCAGAGCCTGCAGGGCCAGTCGCTGGAAAAGCTGTTCGAGACCATCTCCGGCGCGCCCAAGGCGGTGCGAAACAACGGCGGCGGGCACTGGAATCACAGCCTGTTCTGGGAGCTGCTGGCGCCGCAGGGCCAAGCCGGCGAGCCGTCGGCCGAGCTGAAGGCGGCCATCGACCGCGACCTGGGCGGCCTGGACAAGTTCAAGGAGGACTTCAACGCCGCCGGGGCCGGCCAGTTTGGCTCGGGCTGGGCCTGGCTGATCGTTCAGGACGGCAAGCTGAAGGTGACCTCGACGCCGAACCAGGACAATCCGCTGATGGACGTGGCCGACGAGCGGGGCGCGGTGGTGCTGGCCGCCGATGTCTGGGAGCACGCCTATTACCTGAAGTACCAGAACCGCCGTCCCGACTATCTGAAGGCGTTCTGGACCGTGGTGAACTGGAACAAGGCAAACGAACTGTTCGCGGCCGCGAGCTGATCCGTTTTCCCGCCCGGCGCCATGGCGCCGGGCGGGCCGGCTCCCCAGCTTGGGCGTAGCCACCGACACGGACTGGAGCCGTCATGACCTTCTACGCCCGCCTCGCCGCCTCGAGCCTGATGCTGGCCGCCGTTCTCGGCGCCTGCTCCCCGCCCGCGGAGAAGGCGGTCACACCGGCTGAAGCGCCGGCGACGGACGCCAGTCCCGACATCCACGCCTTCCGGATCGGCGAGATCGAGGCCGTGGCCCTGAAGGACGGCGAGATGGCGCTGCCTGCTTCGGACGCCACGGCCAGCCCTTGGGCCAATGCGTCCGAGGTGACGGCGGTGCTGAACGAGGCGGGACAGAGCGATGGGCTGGTCTATCTGTCGATCCAGCCGCTGCTGCTGCGCGATGGCGACCGGGTCGTCCTGATCGACACCGGCGCGGGGGGCCAGATGGGCACCGAGGGCAAGCTGCAGGCCTCGCTGAGGGCTGCGGGCGTCGAGCCTGGGCAGGTCACGGACGTGCTGATCTCGCACAGTCACGGGGATCACATCGGGGGGCTGGCCGGTGCGAACGGAGAGCTGGCCTTCCCCAATGCGGTGATCCGGATGAGCGCCGCCGAATGGGCCGACCTGCAGGCCAATCCGGGATCATTCGGCCCGCTGGTCGAGGCCATCAAGCCGAAAGTCCAGACGTTCCAACCGGGGGCGGAGGTCGCGCCCGGCGTCACGGCCGTCGCGCTGGCCGGGCATACGCCGGGACACAGCGGCTACGAGGTCGTGTCTGGCGCGGACCGCCTGCTCTACATCGGCGACGCGATGCACAGTTCGGTGATCTCGGTGCAGCGGCCGGAGCTGGTCAACGGCTGGGACAGCGACAGCGCCGCGGCGGTCCGGACCCGGCAGGGGCTGCTGGGTCGCGGAGCCTCGGAAAACCTGCGCGTCTACGGCGTCCATTTCCCCTTTCCGGGGATCGGGCGGTTCCAGCGGCGGGACGACGGCTTCGTCTGGTTGCCGGAGTCTTGACGCAGGCCGATCCGGCGGTCATAAGCCCCGCCTTCACGCCACCGGCTCGCCGCGTTGCGTGATCCACTACGGACGATGCGTGGACCGCCGTTGAGATCGTCCCTCCATCTGGGGAGGGACCGGGCCGCATCATTGAAGAGAGTGACTTATGTCCAAGCGCCATAGCGCCAAGTACAAACTCGATCGGGTCATGGGTGAAAACCTGTGGGGCCGCTCGAAATCCCCGGTCAACAAGCGTTCCTATGGCCCCGGCCAGCACGGCCAGCGCCGCAAGTCGAAAGTCTCGGACTTCGGCCTGCAGCTGAAGGCCAAGCAGAAGCTGAAGGGCTACTACGCCAACATCACCGAGAAGCAGTTTGCTGCGACCTATGAAGAGGCGTCGCGCCGCAAGGGCAACAGCTCCGAGAACCTGATCGGTCTGCTGGAGTCGCGCCTGGACGCCATCGTGTACCGCGCCAAATTCGTCCCGACCCCGTGGGCGGCCCGCCAGTTCGTCAGCCACGGCCACATCACGGTCGACGGCAAGAAGGTCGACATCGGTTCCTACCGGGTCAAGCCGGGCCAGGTCATCGAGGTCAAGGAGAAGTCCCGTTCGATGGCGCTGGTGCTGGAAGCCCAGCAGTCGTCGGAGCGTGACGTGCCCGATTACCTTGAACTGGGCGACCGCGGTTTCTCGGTCCGCTACGTCCGCGTGCCGGAGCTGGCCGACGTGCCGTTCCCGGTGAAGATGGAGCCGAACCTGGTCGTGGAATACTACTCCTCGTAATCCGGTCGGTTCGCAGATCTTCATGGGCCCTGGAGCAATCCGGGGCCCTTTTCATTTCGGCTCGCGGCGGGTTCCCCTCGCGGGCGAACAGGCGCAGATTGCGCGGGTTCAGGATTTCGGCGCGGGAGGCCGGGAATGAAGCGGACCGCAACGCTTGTCGGCATGGCAGCACTGGCCGCGGCGCTTTCCGCCTGCGCCCTCGTCGACCGATGGACAGGCCGGGAGGCGGCGCCGGTTATCGCCGAGGGACCCGGCCAGATCGAAGCCGTACACGCCGCCGCCATCGTTCAGGATCAGGCCGTGTTCTGGGTCAGTTCCAATGGCTGCACCGAGAAGGCGCACCTGCTGCCGGTGGTGCGCCGTCAGGGCGACGACTCGGTGATCACTCTGCGCCGCCTGAAGGAGGACCGCTGTCTCGAGCCCCGTGACCAGGGTGTCGAGATGCGCTGGACGTTCCAGGAGATGGGACTGGCGCCAGGCAGCCGGGTCTCCGTCGAGAACCCCTACCAGCTGCCGCGCGGCTGATCGCTCACCGCGCCTCGAACGCGGGCAGCATGTCGGCCGGGATGCGGTGCGGCCGCATGGTCTTCGCGTCGACCAGCACCCATTCCGAAACGCCCTGGGCGCACAGGCGGCCCGCGCCGTCCTCGATGCGAACGTAGCGGTTGAAGCGCGGCCCCTGCGGGTCGCCGACCCATGTGCGGGCCTTCACGTCCGTAGCGTCGGGAGCGAGCGGGCGGAAATAGTCGATCTCGTGCCGGACGGCGACCCATGACCAGCGGGCGCGGGTCTCCCGGTCGAAGCGGGCGTTCCAGTGGGCCGTGCCGGCGTCCTGAAGCCAGCCGACGTAGACGACATTGTTGACGTGGCCGTTGTCGTCGATGTGCCCGGGCCGGACCTCGAGCGGGACCACGAAAATTTCGCGATCCGCCCGGGGTTCGAGCTGGGCCCTGGCCATCAGGCGTCGGCGTCGCCGAGGGGCACACCCTTTTCGGTCATCAGGGTCTGGAGCTCGCCGGCGTTGAACATCTCGCGCACGATGTCCGAGCCGCCCACAAATTCGCCCTTCACATAGAGCTGCGGGATGGTCGGCCAGTCGCTGAAGGACTTGATCCCGTCGCGCAGGGCCTCGTCCTGCAGCACGTCGACGCCGACGAAGGGGGCCCCGACGTGGTCGAGGATCTGCACCGCCAGCGAGGAGAAGCCGCAGCGCGGCGCGTCCGGCGTGCCCTTCATGAAAAGGACGACGTCGTGGCCCTTCACCGTGTCGGAGATGAAGGCGTGGACGGGGTTGGCGACGGCTTGATCGGTCACTGGAACTGGCCTTTCGGTGAAGGCCGTCAGCTAGGCGCCCGAGGCCGCCGGGTCAAGGCGCCGGAAGGCGTCGGTGGGGCCCGGAGAAGGCTCAGGCGGCCTTGGCTCCGGCGACGCGAGCCATCTCGATCTGGGCGGCGAGGCCCGGCGGCATGTCGCGGTCCGGCACGAGGGTCAGCATGTTCAGCCGTTCCGTGTCGCTGGCGCGGATCAGGACACTCGACACCGAGGGATCGGTCAGGGCGTAGGCGAGACAGATGGCCTCGGCCGGCCAGTTGTTGGTGCGGTGCAGGAAGGCGAAGGTGCCGGCGTGGGCGAGGGGATTGGCCTTGGTCTTTGGACCGCCGCCGAAGCCGAGGAAGCCCCTCTTCGGCTGGTGCACGGCCGCGGCCTTCTTCGCCGTGTCGAGGCTCTCCGGGAAATAGTCGTAGACGAAGATGGCCATGTCCGCCTCGCGGGCGGCGCGAAGGCGCGAGCGAATCTGCCACGGCGAATTGACGTGGAAGGGCGTAGTCAGGACATCGAAGGCGCCGGTCGAGACATAGGTGTCCATCACCTCGCCCTCGCCGGAGATTCCCAGCAGGCGGACACGCTCGGTGGCGCGGAGGGCCTTGAGAGCGCTGAGGGTGGTCTGCGGCAGTTCATGGTCCGCCGGTTCATCGAGCACGGCCAGGTCGAACCAGCTCAGGCCGGAAATGGCCAGCGCCCGGTCGATGGCCGAGGTTATGCCCTCGGCGGAAAAGTCGCGATCCGAGCCGCGGCGACCGTCGCCGGCGCCCAGCGTCAGTGAAACCTGGACCAGTTTGCGGTCGACGTGCTTCAGAGCCTGGCCGAGAACCTCCGCAAGCACCGGATCCGCGGTTTCGAGACGGTAGCTGTTGATGCCGGCTTCCAGCGCCGAATAGATCAGCTCGCGACCGGCCTCGGGGCCACGGGCGATGTCGCGAGGGCCGAGGCTGAGCGTCAGCGCCGAGACCGCCTGACCCGCCTGTCCGAAGGGACGGTAGCGCATGTTCAGTCTCCTGCCGGGGAGGGGATGGACGGGGCCGAGGTCTCGAGCGCCAGCGCATGCAACTCGCCGCCCATCTTGCCCTTCAGCGCCGCATAGACGAGCTGGTGCTGGCGCACGCGGGGCAGGCCGGCGAAGGCGGTCGAGACGATGCGCGCGCGATAGTGGTCGCCGTCGCCGGCCAGATCGTCGATGACGATCTCGGCGTCGGGAAAGGCTTCGGTCAGATGGCCGCGAAGCTCTTCGACGGGCATGGGCATGGGGCGGTCGGTCTCCGGATTCGCCAGGGAGAATGGCGTGTAAACCTTAATGTCCGGCTACGCTGAAACGTCGAGGCGTCAGGCCGCCGTTCGCTCGCACAGGATCACCGGCGCGCCCTTGTAGTCGGCGCGGGCGTACTCCCGGTAGCCGGCGCGGGCGGCGAGGGCGAGCGAGGGCGTGTTGGTAGGGTCGATCATGCAGACGGTGCGCGCGGCGTTCAGGGCGTCGTCGCACCAGGCCAGGGCGGCGGACAGCGCTTCGAAGGCCAGGCCCCTGCCGTGGAAGCCGGGGCGGAGACCCCAGCCGAGTTCCGGCGCATCGAACGGCGGATCGAGGACGCGGCGGTAGTCGAGTACGCCGACACTGCCGACATGCTCGCCAGTGTCCTTCAGCCTCAGGGTCCAGTTCCCATGGCCGAGGGCCTCCCAATGGCCGATATCGCGCAGCAGGCGGAACCAGACGTCCTCGCCGTTGAGCGGCTCGGGAAAGATGTGGCGGACGACCTCGGGATCGCCCCACATGGCCTGCAGGTCGTCGTAGTCGGAGACGGCGACGGGGGTCAGGGTGAGGCGTTCGGTGATCAGGGTGCTGGTCATGACGGCTCGAACAGGGCTCCGGCGCGCCCGATGCGGGTCTGACCGTTGGCGTCCGTGACGGCGAAGGTGAAGCCGGGCTGGAGGGCGAAGGCGCCGGCGCGGCCCTGTTTGTCGAGGGCCAGCAGGGCGACCTGCGACCTGGCGACCTTCGAACCGCGCAGGCGGGCGAGGCGCTCGATGACCCGGCGGCAGGCCGCGGTCGGATCGAGGCCGCCGCGCATGGCCTCGACCACGGCGTGGGACCCGGCGACGCGGACCACGTCCTCCCCGACCCCGGTGGCGGTCGCCCCGCCGACCTCGTCGTCGACATAGAGGCCGGCGCCGATCAGCGGGCTGTCGCCAATGCGGCCGCGCATCTTGAAAGCCATGCCGGAGGTCGTGCAGGCGCCGGCCAGGCGGTTCGCCGCGTCGATGGCCAGCAGGCCGATGGTGTCGTGGTTGGCCGCCCCGCCGTTCCAGTCGGTGTTCTCGCTGTTGATGCGCGGGGCGTAGTCGGCGGTCTTCAGCCAGTCGCGCCAGGCCGCCTCGGCGCGGGGAGTGAGCAGGTTTCGGGTCTCGAAGCCCTGTTCGACGGCGAAGGTCCGCGCGCCCTCGCCGACCAGCATGGTGTGGGGCGTGCGCTCCATGACGCGTCGGGCCACCGAGACGGCGTGGACCACGTCCTCGAGGGCGCACACCGCGCCGATGTCGCCGGCCCAGGTCATGACGCAGGCGTCCAGCGTCACCCGGCCGTCGCGGTCGGGCAGGCCGCCGAGGCCGACGGAGGAATTGCTCTCATCCGCCTCCGCCACGCGACCGCCCGCCTCGACCATGTCCAGCGCCGAGCCGCCGTTGGTCCGCAAGGCCATTCCGGCGGCGTTGGCGGCGGCGCCGAAGTCCCAGGTGGAGACCATGACGGCGGGGGCGTGGGGCCGGGCGGCGGCCGCGCCGGCGAGGGCGGCGACCGGGGCGGCGCCCAGCAGGGCCCGGCGTGAGGGGCCGCTCACATCAGCCCCAGCTGTTTGAAGCTGGCCACGCCCTCGCGGCCGACGATCAGGTGGTCGTGGACGGACAGTTCGAGGGCGCGGGCGGCCTCGATGATCTGGCGGGTCATCTCGATGTCGGGCCGCGACGGGGTCGGGTCGCCCGAGGGATGGTTGTGGACGATGATCATCGACTTGGCCGACAGCTCCAGCGCCCGGCGCACCACCTCGCGCGGATAGACCGGGGCATGGTCGACGGTGCCGCGATTCTGGATTTCGTCGAGGATCAGCTGGTTGCGGTTGTCGAGGTAAAGCACGCGGAACTGCTCGCGCGGCTCGTGCTGCAGCGACAGGCGGACATAGGCGAGCAGGGCGGTCCAGGAGGAGATGACGGTGCGCTTGCCGGCCTCTTCCTTCGCCACGCGGCGGGCGACCTCGTGCAGGGCGGCGAGATCGAGGGCGGTCTCGGCGCCGACTCCCTTGGGTTTGCCGCGGGAATCCTCGGCCCGGACGGTCATCAGGTCCTCGACCGAGGCGGCGAGAACGGCGGCGAGGGAGCCGAAGCGGGCCAGAAGGGCCTTGGCGATCGGCTTGACGTCGCCTTGCGGCTGGCTGCGGAACAGGAACAGCTCAAGCAGCTCGTAGTCGGGGAGATGGGGCAGGCCGGCGCGGCGGGCGCGATCACGCAGGCGCTCGCGGTGACCGGAGAGGCCGGCGCTCCTGATGGGGACGACGTCGGCGGAGGCCGCGTCCGGACGCGGCGCCGGGGACGTCATCGGGAAGGGCAGCACGGCGGACATGGCGGCCTCCGGTGGTACGGCCGCACGTTGCCAGAACAGAAGAGGAACGTCCAGTCAGTCGGACGCGTGTGCCGCCGTCAGAATTTCGGCCGGAACAGGCCCGCCGGACTGGCGGTGAACAGCTCCACACCGTCGGCGGTGACGCCGACACTGTGTTCGCACTGGGAGGACAGGGACTTGTCGCGGGTCACGGCGGTCCAGCCATCGGACAGGACCTTCACGTGCGGCTTGCCGAGGTTCACCATCGGCTCGACGGTGAAGAACATGCCTTCCTTCAGCGTCGCGCCCTCGCCGCGGCGGCCGTAGTGCAGGACGTTGGGGCTGTCGTGGAAGATGCGGCCGATGCCGTGCCCGCAGAAGTCGCGGACAACGGACATGCGGTTGGCCTCGACCACCTGCTGGATGGCGTAGCCGATGTCGCCGAAGGTGGCGCCGGGCTTGATGACGGCCAGGCCCGCAGCGAGCGAATCGTAGGTTACCTCGATCAGCTTCTTCGTCCGGGCATTGATGTTTCCGACCGGGTACATGCGGCTGGAATCGCCGTGCCAGCCGTCGACGATGACGGTGTGGTCGATGTTGACGATGTCGCCGTCCTTGAGAACCTTGTCGCCCGGGATGCCGTGGCAGACGACGTGATTGATCGAGGTGCAGGTCGTCTTCTCATAGCCCTTGTAGCCGAGGCAGGCGGGCAGGGCCCCGTGATCGAGCGTGAACTCGCGGATGCGATCGTCGATCTCACCCGTTGTGACGCCCGGCCTGACGTATTCGGTGATCATGTCGAGCGCCTCGGCGACCAGACGGCCGGCCTTGCGCATGCCCTCGAAAGCCTCGGCGTCGTGGACGCGGATCTCGTGGGTGCGGACGAAGGCGTCGCTGTCCAGTTCGGGGGTCTCGTACATCGTGGGCTTTCGGTCGGGGTCGGCTCGGATTTCAGATGGCCATCATAGCACACAAGCTCAAGGCGTTACGATGACCGCAGGTCTGCGACAGTCTAGCGTGGCGGCATGAGCGAATCCTCTCCCACCGCGGCCGTCCTGATCATCGGCGACGAAGTCCTGTCCGGGCGGACGCAGGACACCAACCTGAACACCATCGCCCGGTTCCTGGCGGCCTTGGGGATCGATCTGATCGAGGCGCGGACGGTCGGGGACCGGAAGGGGCAGATCGTCGAGGCGCTGAACGCGCTGAGGGCGGGACACGACTATGTCTTCACCACCGGCGGGATCGGTCCGACGCATGACGACATCACGGCGGACGCGGTAGCGACGGCGTTCGGGGTGGCCCTGCCGGAGCATCCGGGGGCGATGGCGATCCTGGAGCGGCGCTATGGGGCGGAGTTCAACGCGCCACGACGGCGGATGGCGCGGATTCCGGAGGGCGGGTCGTTGATCGCCAATCCGGTCACGGACGCGCCGGGCTTCCAGATCGGCAATGTCTTCGTCATGGCCGGGGTGCCGAAGATCATGACGGCCATGCTGGAGGATGTGGCGCCGCGGCTGAGGACCGGGACGGTGGTGCATGCGCGGACGGTGCGGGTGACGGGGGTGGGGGAAGGGGATGTGGCGGATATTCTGACTGCGGCGGCGCGGGCGAACCGGGAGGTCAGCTACGGCAGCTATCCGTTCGGGCACGGGTCGGTCGGGGAGATCGGGACGAATCTGGTGGTGCGGGGGCGGGATGCGCTGAAGGTGGAGGTGGCGGTCGCGGCGCTGCTGGCGGACCTGGAGATGGCGGGGATAAAGGCGCAGTCCTCCCCCTAGCGCAGCGCCGGGGGAGGGGGACCGCGCGAAGCGTGGTGGAGGGGGCGACCGGACGCCGGCGCTCGCTATCAGGCCCCCTCCACCGCTTCGCGGTCCCCCTCCCCCAAGGGGGAGGAAAGATTTTCGGTCAGCCCCTGAAAGCCTGCGCCACCGCCTGATAGGCCGGGTTGGGCCGCCCCTGGCCGTCGAGCAGCAGGGCGCTTTCGTCGGGGCGGTTCTTGCCCTCTTCGCGAACCAGCCAGCTGTCGCTGTCCCGCAGGCCCCAGGTGGTGAAGGCGTAGCGCTGGCGTTCGGGCAGGGCCATGAAGGCCTCGGCCAGTTCGCCGACGCGGGCGACCTGCTGGGCCCGCCGTCCGGCGGTGGAGCGCAGCTCGGGCATGCGGCCGCCGTCGCGCTGCATCGGAAAGTCCAGCTCCGAGACATGGATCGGCAGGCCGAGCGAGGCGGCGTCGCGGAAGAAGGTGGTGATCTGACCGGCGGGGATCTCGATGTTCAGGTGCGACTGGGTGCCGATGCCGCCGATGGGGGCGCCGAGGTTGAGCAGGCGCTCGACGAGGCGGAGGAAGGTCGTGCCCTTCCGGGGGATGTTCTCGAGATTGTATTCGTTGAGGAACAGGACGGCGTCGGGGTCCGCCGCTTTCGCCTGTTCGAAGGCGCGGACCATATAGCCGTCCATGCCCAGGGCCCGGCTCCAGTGGCAGTCGCGCAGGCCGTCGCCGTCCTCGGCCACCGGTTCGTTGACGACGTCCCAGCCGGCCATCCGGCCCTGGTAGCGACCGACGAAAGTGGAAATGTAGCGGTCGTATTCGGCGGCGAAGCGGGCGCGGGGGACCGTGGCGTCGTCGAAGACCTCGGCGCCCTGCGAATACCAGATCACCGTGTGGCCGTGGACGCGCAGGCCATTGTCGCGGGCGAAGGCGACGACGCGGTCGGAGGGCTCGAAATCGTAGCTGAAGCCCGGGCCGAGGGTGCGCTCCATCTTCTGCTCCCACTCGGGGGTCAGTTGGGAGCAGTGGCGCAGAATCTGCTCGACCCAGTCGGGTTGGTCGAGTTGCCAGGTCATGCCGGTGGCGCCGAAGGGGGCGGGAACGATGTCCTTCAGGGGCGCGGCGGGCGGCAGGCCCGCCGGCTCGGCCGCGGCGAAGCGATCGCAGGCGGTCAGCGCGATGGGCGCGGCGAGGAAGGCGCGGCGGTTCAGGCGGGGCGGGTCAGCCCGCACGGCGCCTCAGACCCAGTTCGTCGAAGGCGGCGGTCTCGCGCTTGCCGGCGGCGATCAGTCGGTTGAGGCGGGTGGTTTCGGCGACGTGCTCGAACTTCTTCAGCTCTTCGAAGGCGCCGGTCAGGGCGTCGCGGGCCCCTTCCTCCTCGGCGCTGATCTCGGTCACGTCGGCCTCCGCGGCCGACTTGCGCAGCTTCCAGCCGTTCAGATAGGCCTGCAGTATCATGGCCGCGTCGGTGTCGGCGCGGGCGCGTTCCTGCTCGATCTCGGCCTCGGCCTGGAGCACGGCGATGCGCATTTCGGCGGAGGCGCGGCGGGCCGTGATCTCGGCGAGGCGCTTCTGCAGCGTCTCGACCTCATAGTTGGAGATGCGGATCAGGGATTGGGCCCATGCGGTCATGTTGCGTCTCCGGTCATTGCACCATTCCTTGATTCAGAATGGTTTCCAGACGGTCAAAGGAATCCGCCAGACGCGTCACATCGTGGTGATCCTGGCCGAGGAAGGCCTCGAGGGCGGGGTTCAGGGCGATGGCGCGGTCGACGATCGGGTCGGCCCCGGTGCGGTAGGCGCCGATCTTGATCAGCTCTTCCATGTTGGCGTAGGCGCTGAGGCACTGACGGGCGCGCTTGTTCAGCTCGCGCTCGGGCGGGGTCTGGCAGCCGGGCAGGGTGCGGCTGACCGATTTGAGCACGTCGATCGCCGGGAAACGGCCGCGCTCGGCGATCTTGCGGTCCATGACGATGTGGCCGTCGAGGATGCCTCGAACGGCGTCGGCGATGGGTTCGTCATGGTCGCCGCCGTCGACCAGGACGGTGAACAGGGCGGTGATCGGACCTGCGGTGGTGCCGTCGGGGCGGACGGGGCCCGGGCCGGCGCGCTCGAGCAGTTTGGGCAGTTCGGTGAACACGGTGGGGGTATAGCCCTTGGTGGTCGGCGGCTCGCCGGCGGCGAGGCCGATCTCGCGCTGGGCCATGGCGAAGCGGGTCACCGAGTCCATCAGGCAGAGAACCTCAAGGTCCTGGTCGCGCAGGAATTCGGCGATGGCCATGGTCATGTAGGCAGCCTGACGGCGCTTCAGCGCCGGTTCGTCGGAAGTGGCGACGACGACGATGGCGCGGCGCAGGCCCTCCTCACCGAGGGTCTCCTCGATGAATTCGCGGACTTCGCGGCCCCGTTCGCCGATCAGACCGACGACAACGACGTCGCAGGTGGCCTGACGCGCCAGCATCGACAGCAGCACCGACTTGCCGACGCCGGAGCCGGCGAAGATGCCGAGGCGCTGCCCCCTGCAGGTAGTCGTGAAGACGTCCATCGCGCGCACGCCGAGGTCGAGGCGCTCGCCGACACGACCGCGCGAGTGGGCCGGGGGCGGGGGGGCGCGCAGGGGGTAGGCGGCGGGGCCCGTGGGCAGGGGGCCCTTGCCGTCGATCGGCTGGCCGAAGGCGTCGATGATCCGGCCCAGCCAGGCGGTGGTGGGTCGAACACTGGCGGCGGACGAAACGATGCGGATATCGGCGCCGGGGGCCACGCCCTCGACCGGGCCGAAGGGCATCAGCAGGGCCTTGGCGTCGCGGAAGCCCACCACTTCGGCCGGCAGGGGCGAAAGGCGTCCGCGGGCGATTTCGGCCCGCGCGCCGACGGCGAGGCGCGACAGACCGCCCTTCGACTCGATCAGCAGACCGTTCACGCCCGCGACCTTGCCGGTCACGACCAGCGGATCGATCGCTTCGACGGCGGCGGCGAGATTGCGCAAGTAGAAAGCCCCGGGAACAGGAGCTCAGGGATGGGCTGACATGGTTAATGGCGGGTGAAGGGCGGGATCGGACGGCGGTTGCAGCCGGCCCCAGAGCCACCGTGTCCCGCTCATTTCGGGCAAGGCCTTTGCGGGCGCGCCGGAAGTCCTATTTCTTGCGTCCAGCCCCCGAAGCAGAGAGCCGCCATGACCGACGCCGCCTACGATCCGTCCCGCCATCTCAAGTCCGGCCGCGGAAAGACATATCCGTCCATCCTCGACACTATCGGCGATACGCCGCTGGTCGGCCTGCCGCGGCTGTCAGCGGAGTACCAGCCCAAGGCGACGGTGCTGGCCAAGCTGGAGTTCTTCAATCCGATCGGATCGGTGAAGGACCGGATCGGGGTGGCGATGATCGAGGCGTTGGAACAGACGGGCCGGATCGGCCCCGGCTCCGTCCTGATCGAACCGACCAGCGGCAACACCGGCATCGCGCTGGCGTTCGTGGCGGCGGCCAAGGGCTACCGGCTGATCCTGGTCATGCCCGAGAGCATGTCGATGGAGCGGCGCAAGATGCTGGCCCTGCTGGGGGCCGAACTGGTGCTGACGCCGGCCGAGAAGGGGATGAAGGGCGCCATCGGCATGGCGCAGGACCTGCTCGAAAAGACCCCCGGTGCGGTCAGCCCGTCACAGTTCGAGAACCCGGCCAATCCCGCCATTCACCGGGTCACGACGGCCGAGGAGATCTGGAACGACACGGCCGGCGGCGTCGATATCGTGATCTCCGGCGTCGGCACGGGCGGGACGATCACCGGTGTCGGGCAGGTGCTGAAGGCGCGAAAGCCCTCCGTGCGGATGATTGCGGTGGAGCCGACGGCGTCGCCGGTGCTGTCTGGTGGTGAGCCGGGGCCGCACAAGATCCAGGGCATCGGGGCCGGGTTTATCCCCTCGATCGTGGACCGCTCCGTCATCGACGGGGTCGAACAGGTCAGCAACGAGGACGCCTTCGACATGGCCCGCAAGGCGGCGCGCGTGGAAGGCATTCCGGGCGGCATCAGTTCGGGCGCCGCGCTGGTCGCAGCCTTCCGGCAGGCGGCGCTTGACGAAAACGCGGGCAAGACGATCGTCACGATCATCCCCAGCTTCGCAGAACGGTATCTGTCCACGGCGCTGTTCGAGGGGCTCTAGGCCGGTTGTTGCAGCCGTGTTTCGGCTTCATTGCAGCGGAAGGGCGAAGCTGGGTCTCGCCTGACCGAAGCTTAACTTTACGGGGCGGGCTGGCGTGGCGCATTGGCGGCTTTCACTGATGGAGCCGTGATGCGCATTCTGATCGCCTGCCTGACCCTGCTCGCCGCCACCCCCGTTGTCGCCCAGTCGGCGGACGACCTGGCCTCCCTGTCGGATGAATTCAACGGATCGGCGCTGACCGGCTGGAGCCGGTTCGACGAGGCCATGGGCTGGCCGGACAAGGTCAAGGCGCTCGACGTCGGCGAGACGACGCCGGGCGCCTTGCATCTGGAGCCCTATCATTCCGCCTGGGTGCGCGATCTGTACGCGCCCTTCGTGTTCCGGGAGGTGAGGGGCGATTTCGACGTCCGAGCCCGGGTGCGGGTGCGGGGCCGTGAGGGCGATATCCCGGGCGGAACCTGGTCGCTCGGCGGACTGATGGCGCGCGTCCCGAACCGTTTGACGGCCGACCAGTGGGAGCGACGGGCGGAGAACTGGCACTTCATCACCACCGGGGTGGGGCCCGTCCGGGGCGAGCCGATGACGGAGACCAAGGGCACCTACAACAGCTATTCCTCCCTCAAGCTGAGGCCTTTCCCGAGCGGCTGGGTCGAGCTCCGGCTGGTGCGGGTCGGCATGGTTCTGATCGCCCTGGCGCGCCCGGACGGCGTTTCGGAATGGCAGGTGCGGGACCGCTTCTATCGCATGGAGAACAACCCGGTGATGCAGGTCGGACTGATCGCCTACACGACGAGCGACGACGTTCCGCCGGGACCTGAAAACGCAGAGGTCATCAATCTCGACGTCAATCGGGAAGCGGCGGTGGACATGGTGCTGGAGGCGGACTGGATCCGCTTCAGCCGGCCCCGACCGCAGGTTCCGTTGGCCTGGTACGAGCAGGTCAGCGCCCACCCTCTCGCTGATCCCAACCTGCCCGAGGACGAACTGCTGGCCATGCTCGGCGACTGACACATTGTTTGGCGATCATTCACCTGCCCCCCGCACGGTGGCTCGGGCGGATTCGACTATCGGGAGGATGCTTCGGCCACGCCGATCATGCCGACGGTGGAGCAGTCCGGAACCGTCACGGGCGGTTAACCGGCGGGGCTTAACCTTCCGCCCGTATGTCCGAGCCCGCTCTCACGTCAGAGGAAGACTCCCCGCAAGGGGCCTTTCGCGCGCGCCACGCGCTGCTGAAGCGTCTGGCTGACGTCGTCTCCTTGCCGGGAAGCCGGGTCAATGCATTCGAACGCTCGGTCACTGGCGACCTGCTGGTCGAGATGCTGCGGCTCGCATCGCATGAGGACCGAAAGCGGGTGGCCGCGCGACTCGCTCCGCTGGCGGAGGTGCCGAACGCCCTTGCCCGGATGCTGCTGCGGGATGAGCCCGATATCGCGGGCTTGCTGATCGAGCAGTGCGCCTCGCTCACGGACGCGGATCTCGTCGCGTGCGCCCGCGACGCCGCGGCCGAACATCGTTTTCTGATGGCCAGTCGCCGCGGCCTTTCCGAGGTCGTAACCGAGACGCTGCTCAGTTTCGGTGAAAGCCCGGTCATCGAAGCAGTGCTGAGAAACTCCACGGCGCGACTGAGTCAGGTCGCCGTCGAGGGCGTCGTTAGTCTGAGCCGGACCGAGCGCCAGCTTTGCGCCCATCTCTTGAGACGGCCGGAACTCCGTCCGTCGGGCGCCTACGTCATGTTCTGGTGGTGTGAGGCAGATGACCGCCGTACCATCCTGCAGAGGTTCGCTGTCTCCCGCGAGGTTATGCAGGAGGTGGTGGAGGATGTCTTCGCCATGGCCGCCGAGGAGAACTGGCAGGATCCGGTGTCGCGCAAGGCGCTGCAGTTCATAGAGCGCCGGCAGAGAAATCGCGCGGCGATCGAGAAAAGCCCGTACGGCGGACTTGAACAGGCGGTGGAAGTCGCGGCTCGCGACGGGCTGACCCGGGAGGTCGCGACGGAGATCGCCTATCTCGCCGGCGTAAAGCCGATCACGGGCGCCAAGATCCTGGGGGACCCAGGCGGCGAACCGCTGGCTATCCTCTGCAAGGCCACCGGATTGGCGAAATCGGATCTGACGGGCCTGTGGCGGTCGATGCGACGGCCGGAGACTACCGAGGACGGCTCGGCCCACCCGCTGTGGGAGCGGGTTCAGGTCACCTATGACATGCTGGCTGTCGACCGGGCGCAGACGGTGCTGCGATACTGGAACTGGTCATTGTCTTCCGCGCTGACGCCGGCTCTACTCAGAGCGATCCGCGACGGCGAGGAAGATGAGGTTGACGAGTATTCGGCTCCCGAACGGGCCGCGATGCTGGCGCTGGCGGAGAACTTCGGACGCTGATCTCGGCCGATAGTAGTTGGCCTCTAGTCTGATAAGCGGCGGCGGTGCGCACCACGAATACGCTATTGCGTGTCTCGAGCTTCGTCTTTATTCGTCCGTGCGACAGGCTGACGATCAACGTTGGGCTGCAACTTGCAAACTCATAAGGTGGCGGCGCATGGAAGACAACGCTCAACTGCTCGAGATGACCGCCGACATCGTGTCGGCCTATGTCGGCAACAACAATGTTCAGGCCGTCGAGGTGCCGGGCCTGATTTCCAGCATCCACGCAGCCCTCTCGCAGGTTTCGGGCGGCGCGGTCGAGCCCGAGCCCGAACCCAAGGAACCGGCGGTACCCATTCGCAAGTCGATCACGCCGGATTACCTGATCTGCCTGGAGGACGGTCGCAAGTTCAAGTCGCTGAAGCGGCACCTGCGGACCAAGTACAACATGAGTCCGGAGGAATATCGCGCCAAGTGGGGGCTTCCGAAGGACTATCCGATGGTGGCGCCGAACTATGCCAAGGCCCGCTCGGAGCTGGCCAAGCAGATGGGTCTTGGGCAGGGTGGCCGTAAACCCGCCCGCGCCGGACGCGCCGCCAAGAAGTAAGCCGTTCCGCAGGATTGGCGCCGAGCGCCCGCCCCGGCGACGGGGCGGGCGTTTCCGCGTGTGACCTCAAGCTGCCTGGGCGCCGCGACGCATACGCCAGAAACGAAGTGTCCGAAGCGCGGCCTCGCGCGTCAGTTCTGCGTACATACGGGCATAGGAGTGCGCCTTGGCCATGGCGTCCCCGTCATCGTTGAGCAGCACCACAGCGTAGGTGAGGAACAGGGCGCGATCGAGATCGGCGGCCTTGCAGACCACGGCCAGGGCGTCCAGTTCGCGGCGCTCGACGATCTGGCGCGCCGTATGGAAATCGACGTCGGCCAGCTGGGCCAGGGCGATCAGGAACGAGGTGCGGCCGCCGGTCTTGTCTCCCGACCGGAGGAAGCGGGCAAGCATCTGGGGCGTGAGCTGGCCCGCGGCCCGGAGTTCTTCGACATAGGCGGAGCATTCGGCGTAGTCGGCGGGCAGCGCCCCATCGTCGGTGGCGACGCGGGCGCGCCCGGCAGCCAGGGCGGTTTCCAGCAGCGCAGGATCCATTCGGGCGTTCTGCTCGAGTATCCGGGCCCGGAGCCGCGCCTCGACCACGAAATACATGTCATTCAGCAGGTCGGGCGGCAGGGTGGCGCGCGATACCGTGGCTTCGTGAAGGGCCGGGTTGACCCTCGCGCGCTCGACGGCGGCCTCGGAGGCCTTCCGCGACAGGCGGGCGCCGTCATTCCGCAGGAGGGCTCCGAGCGTCTCGTCGTCGCCGCGCTCGACGATGACATCGGAAACAGCTTCGGACACGGAGGCCCGGGCGGATACGGCCCGGAGGTGATCCTGACCGTGACGGCGGACCACCCCAAGCAGATCCTCGTCGGTCAACACCGGTGACGCGGACAGGACCGCACCAGCGACCGCGGCCTCGTCGTTGGCCAGCCGCCGAATCAGCGTGTGCGGTGCGTCGGGCGCGTCGGCGAACCGGACGGACAGTTCGGCCCGGACCGCCGTCTCCATATCGTCGGCCAGTTTCACCAGCACGGCGTCGTACAGCTTGTCCTCGGCCTCGGTGCGGGACGGAGCGCCGAAGAAATGCTCCGTCAGCTCGCGCAGCAGGGCGCGGCGCTTCTCACTGGAATCCTCTTCCGCGAGCGCGATCAGGTCGGGCAGACGCGACAGGGCCTGCGTGTCAGTCACTGGTGATCCCCGTCCGAGGGAGCGGGCGCGGCGCGCGTGTTGCCGTTGCGGTCGCGAATCAGGGTCGGCCCCTGGTCCGGCGCCGCGAGGTCCTGGGAGGCCAGGCTTTCGATCTGACTGACTACCAGACCATCGACGTAGGTCGGCTCCGGAATGGACAGGGCGTCCGGCTCGCGCCCGTTCTGGCGATGCACCGAATAGTAGCGGCCGCCCGACTGGCGGGGAGGCGCTTCACCGGAGTTGGCGACCAACATGACCGGTGACGGGGCGGGGGATTCGGGACGCTCCTCGGCTGGCGCGGCTTCGACCGTCGGCCTCGGCGAAGGCGGCGGCGTCGAGGACTGCATCTGGAAGATCAGCGCATCACGGCGTGGCGCCATCGGGTCGGACTCGGGAGCGGCGCGTACGGGATCGGGCCGGAGTCCCCCCGGGGCGGCCGGCGCCGGATAGATCATCTCAGCCGGCGCCGGCTGACCGCTACCGCCCTGGTCGGGTAGATATTCGGGGGCCGGCCGGGCTGGAGGCGGAGGGGCTGGAGGCGGAGGGGGTGGCGGCGGCGGTGAATGGGTCGCCATCGCCGGAGTTGCGGGCGGCGGATTGGAGTTCGGGGGCGTCGGCTGAAGCCAGGCGTTGGCCGGGGTCAGGGTCCGGCGGGCCGGGCCGGGAGCCGGGGTCAGGGCGCGTGGGGTCGGACCGGCCGCCGCGAAGCCGCCATGGGGGATGACCGGATTGGGCCGGCGCGGCTCATGGCCGGCCGGCGCGGACCCTGCGGCCGTCTGGCTCTGTGGAGGCGTCGCGTCGCCACGTCCCGGCCACGAAAGGTAGCCTTGGCTGGACTGGGCCAGGGCGGCGTCGGCCAGCAGCAGGCCGCCGGCGGCGGCGAGGACGGCGACGAGGGTCGAGGCGCGGTGCAAGGGCAGGCTCCAGGCGCGGGAACTGGATGGCCACGGTAGCGGCGCGGGGCTTAACCCCCCGCTAACGGGCCATGGCCGCTCGCGACAGGCGACCGGGCGCCCCGGCGTTGGTTAGAAGGCGGCGCGGGTTGTTGTGCGCAGGCGGCGCGGCCGGACCGATTTCAGCCCCGTCCCGGCAGGTACTGGGTCGTGAATGCCTGCCGCCAGTCGAGATTGGGAGGGTAGGCGCCGGCCCCGGAGGTGACTTCGAAAAAGGCCCGCCAGCGCTCGGCCGTCATCGTTCCGAGGCCATAGAGAGCCGCGTCGCCGCCGTCGACGATCCCATTCGACTTCAGCTTGGCGCGGGCTTGGTCGAGGACGTCCTGCGCCATGTCCGGGTTGGCGCGGCGGATAAGGGTGTCGGCGGCCTTACCATCCCCTTGAATATAGTCGCGCCAGCCTTCGGCCGAAGCAGCGATGAAGCTGCGCAGGGCTTGGGCGTTGTCGCGGGCGAAAGCGTTCGGGGCCAGCACCATGGCGGCGTAGGAAGGATAGCCCTCATCGGCCAGCAGGAAGACCTTGGGCGTGAATCCCGCCACCTTCTCAACCGTATAGGGGTCGATGGTCAGACGTCCCTGCTGCACCGCCCGCTCGTCCGCCAGGAAGGCGGCGAGATCGAAATGGTATTCACGAACCTGATCATCGGCGAAGCCGTACCTGGCCTTGAGCCACACCCAGAAGGCGCTGACTGAGGCGTCTGCCAGCAGCACGGGGCGGCCGACGAGGTCGGCGATGGAGGTCAGCGCAGGGTCGGGGTGGGCCATCAGGACCTGCGGGTCCTTCTGGAAGAAAGCCGCGACGGCCTTCACCGGCGCGCCTTCGGCGACCAGATTCATCGTGATGAAGCTGTTGGAGCCCATACCGAGCTCGACGGCGCCGGAGGCCAGCAACTGCGGTACGTCGACGTCCAGCCCGCCCTGGATGATCTGCACGTTCAGGCCGCGCTTCTCGTATGCGCCCGAGGCCAGGGCCTGGTAGAAGCCCCCGTGCGCGGCCTGGGCGCGCCCGTCGGTGGCGAAACGGAGCCGCACCCTGCCGTCGTCGTCGACCGGCGCTTCGGAACGGCCGCACCCAGCAAGAGCGGTCGTCGCCAGCGCTCCAGCCCCGGCGAGCAATATCCGGCGATCAGGTGACGAAGGGCGATTCCCGCAACGGTTCATGGCCTTGGTTTACGGCCGGGGCGGGGGGAAGGGAAGGGAAGCCTCGAGGTCGTTCCCGTCCCGAAGCGGACGCCGGAATTGAGCGAGGGGACGAAGATCACCGCAAGCGGTTCTCCTCGTCCCCTCGCCAAGTCCGGGTTGGACTTGGCCATTGAGGTTCAGGACCCTGGCCTCAGCATCAGCGAGGCGAACCCCGGTGATGGTCGGCTGTATCCTGTCGCGCTCCTGGTCTCCGGCGTTCCACGAGGTCGAGCCCCGCGCCGTCCGTCGATCCCGATCCGGTTCCCGCGGGTCTTCTGGGGCCGAAGCCTTCGAAGTGTCCTTTGGGCCTTGATCCCGCCCCCCGCTCGTTAAGGTCCGAAAACCCCCCGGTCGCATCAGGTCAGAGAGCCGGGCCGGTCCGCTTTGAGCCCCGGGTCTCCCCGGATTTCCGCGCCGCCGTGTCCCTCGGCCTGTTGACGTTCGCGCCAAATCCGCTAGACGGCAAGCGCCCGAATCCGGCCGGCTGTGCGGAACCGCCCCGGCCCCGGTGCATAAGCCTGTGCATATCTGTGGGCGAACCGAATTCGCGTTCGCGAATCAGCGGTTTGTGTTTTCCACAGAAAGCGGGCTTCAGCCGCCCAAGGCTTCCCGCTTCGCCTCCAGCTCCAGCCATTCCTCCTCCGCTGCGGCGAGCAAGTTGCGGGCCCGGTCGGCGTTGGCGGTGGCGCGGTCGAAGGCCTTGCGGTCGCGGACGTACAGGTCGGGATCGGCGAGGGTCGCCTCGTGCCGGGCGATGTCGTCGGGAAGGGTGGAGAGCAGGCCTTCCAGTTCGTTGAGCCGATGGGCGTCCTTGAATGACATCTTGGCCGGCTTCTTCGCGGCGGCGGTCGCAACGGAGGCCGGCGCCGGCGCGGCCTCCGCGCGGCGTGCGGCTTCCTTGTCCTGCGGTCGCGGATTGGCGCCGGGCCGCAGGAAGCCGGGGTTCTGGCGGATGAAGTCGGTCCAGCCGCCGGGCGTCTCGACGATGTCGCCACGGCCGTTCATGGCGATGGTCGAGGTGGCGAGCCGGTCGACGAAATCGCGGTCGTGGCTGACCAGGATCAGGGTGCCGTCGTACTGCTCAAGCAGTTCCTCGAGCTTGTCCAGGGTGTCCATGTCGAGGTCGTTGGTCGGCTCGTCGAGGACCAGCATGTTGGCCGGTTTGGCCAGCGCCCGGGCGAGGAGCAGTCGGTTTCGCTCGCCGCCGGAGAGGGTCGAGATCGGCTGGCGCAGCTGGGCTTCCTGGAACAGGAAGTCCTTGGCGTAGGCGGCGACGTGTTTCGACACTCCGCGGACGAGGATGGAGTCGCCGCCGCCAGGGGTGAGCGCGTCCCACAGGGTCATGTCGCTGCGCAGACCTTCGCGGGACTGGTCGAGATAGACCGGGTCGAGATTGGCGCCGAGGCGGACCGTACCGCCGTCAGGTTCGAGCTCGCCGAGGAGGATCTTCACAAGAGTGGTCTTGCCGGCGCCGTTGGGCCCGACGATGGCGAGGCGGTCGCCGCGGATGACGCGGGTGGTGAAGGGTTTGATGACGGTGCGGTCGCCGAAGCTCCTGGTCACGCCCTTTAACTCGGCGACGAGTTTTCCGGATGTCACGCCGGAATCCACACCGAGATTGAGTTCGCGCGGGACGTCCTTGAGCCGTTCGGCCCTGTCGGCGCGCAGGGCGTCCAGAGAGCGGGCCCGGCCCTCGTTGCGAGTCCGGCGGGCGGTGATCGAGCGGTAGAAGGTCTCCGTCTCGCGCTCGATGGTTTTGGTCAAGCGCTGCAAGGATTGCGCTTCCTCCTCCTGAACCTTGGTGGCCCATTCGTCGAAGGCCGCAAAGCCCTTGTTCAGGGTGCGCACGCGCCGGCCCTCGAGCCAGTGCACGGCCTGGGTGGTGCGGTTGAGGAAGGCGCGGTCGTGACTGACCACGAGCACGGCGAAACGAGCGCTGATCAGCTCGTTCTCGAGCAGTTCGATGGCGAGGATGTCGAGGTGATTGGTCGGCTCGTCGAGGAGCAGCAGGTCGGGCTCCTCGGCGAAGGCCTTGGCCAAAGCGGCGCGGCGGATCTCGCCGCCCGACAGGTTCACGGCCGACTTGGCCGGCTCCAGACCGAAGGTGGTCAGCCAGGCTTCCGCGGTCCACGGCCGGGCGTCGCCGGAGACGGCGTAGTCGAGCAGGGTCTCGCCGGTGATGACCGGCTCCTGCGGCACATAGGCGAAGCGGGTGCCCGCCTGCACCGAGCGATCGCCGGCGTCGGGCTCGACCAGGCCCATGACCAGCTTCATCAGGGTCGACTTGCCGGCGCCGTTACGGCCGACGAGGGCGGCGCGGGTGCGCGGCTCGATGGCGATATCGACCCCGTCGAACAGCGGGCGCGGCCCGTCCTGGAGGCGGACGTCCTTGAGCGCGACGAGAGGGGGTCTTCCGGAGGACTTGGCGGCCATGAGGCGGGGGCTATAGACCGGGCCGGGCGGGTCCGCCACCCGCCCGTGGCCGACGTATCGAACGGCGCGGGCGACAGGCCGGGCCGATCGGCGTATGAGGCCGCCGATGGACCGACCCTTCTGGCAAACCAAACGCCTCGAGCAGATGACCCGCCCGGAGTGGGAGAGCCTGTGCGACGGCTGCGGCCTGTGCTGTCTGGTGCGGTTCGAGGACGAAGACACCGGCAAGGTCGTGCCGACGCGGGTGCACTGCAAGCTGTTCGATCCGGCGAGCTGCACCTGCACCGACTACGCCAACCGGCGGGAGCAGGTGCCCGACTGTATCAAGCTGACGCCGTGGAACATCGAGGCGCTCGGGTGGATGCCGAAGTCCTGCGCCTATCGACGCATCCACGAGGGCCGAGGTCTGGCCGACTGGCACCCGCTGGTCTCCGGGGACCCTGAGAGCGTGCATAAGGCGGGCGTCTCGGTACGGGGTCAGACGGTGTCGGAGCTGGCGCTCAAGGACCCTGAGGATGCGCTGGATTTCGAAGCCGAGGACTGGATCGCCGAACGTGGTGGCGAGACGACCTGAGCGAAACGGTCCCCATAGCGCCCGCGTCCGGGCATGACGCTGTGCTTGCATTTCGCGAAATTATAGTCGGATTGGCGAAATTAAAGGGCGCAACATCAAATACTTGATCTTTTCTCGACTCTATCTTTCCGCCGGATAGCGCTGCCGGGGTATGATGTGGGCATGTCGGAGAGCCAGCTGAGCGGACCGGCAACCGCGGGACGCGTCAAGCGACGGCCCTGAGCCGATCGGCGGTCGCCGCCCTTCCTGGAGAACACCATGCTGAATTGGCGACGGCCCTTCGAGGGCCGGCGGAGTATCGCTGCGCCTGAGGTCAAGGTCAGCAGGGCCGGTTCGCTGATCGCCCTGACCAGCGCCGGCCGCCCGCGATGGACACCCAGAGATTATGCGAACCTGGCGACGGAAGGTTTCGCCCGCAACGCCGTCGCGTACCGCTGCGTCCGGATGGTCGCGGAAGCGGCGGCTTCGACACCTCTGACCGTGTTCATAGAAGGGGTCCGCCGTGAGGATCATCCGCTGGCTCTGCTGCTGGCCCAGCCGAACCCCGAGCAGTCGGGAACGGAGTGGCTGGAAGCGCTGTATGGCGCGCTCCAGACGGCGGGGAACGCCTATGCGGAGGCCATCGGCGACGAGCAGCCGGTGGAGCTTTGGACCCTCCGGCCCGATCGCGTGAAGGTGGTGCCCGGCCGGGCCGGCTGGCCGGAAGCCTATGAGTACTCCGTCGACGGCCGCTCGTTGCGGATCGGGCGGCGACCCGACGGATGGATGCCGGTGATGCAGCTGAAGCTCTTTCACCCGACCGATGACCACTACGGCTTTTCGCCCCTGGAGGCGGCGGCGTCGGCTATCGACGTGCACAACGCCTCGAGCGCCTGGAACAAGGCGTTGCTGGACAATTCGGCGCGGCCGAGCGGAGCGCTGGTCTACGGCGCCAAGGACGGCGAACGGCTGACTGTCGAGCAGTTCGAGACGCTGCGATCACAGATCGAGGATGCGCACGGGGGCTCGATGAACGCTGGCCGGCCGATGATCCTCGAGGGCGGCCTGGACTGGAAGCCGATGAGCTGGACGCCCGCGGACATGGATTTCATCGCTGGAAAACACGCCGCCGCCCGCGAGATCGCCCTGGCGTTCGGCGTGGCGCCGCAACTGTTGGGGATCCCCGGCGACGCGACCTATTCGAACTATCGGGAGGCGAACGCCGCCTTCTGGCGCGGCACAGTCGCGCCTTTGGTGAGAAAGACCGCCGCCGCACTGACCGGTTGGCTGGGAAGCCGGTTCGCCCACGCGAGAATCGAGGCCGACCTTGACGCGGTGCCTGCGCTTCAGCCGGAACGGGATGCGCTGTGGGCGCGCGTAGAGGCGGCCAGCTTCCTGACGAACGAGGAACGGCGCCGCATGGCTGGAGTGGGGGCATGATGGAGCTAATGCGGAAGGTTCCGGTGGCGGTGATCGCGGCGCTGGCGCTGCAGACGGCGGGGGCGCTGGTTTGGGCCGGCGGCGCGGCGGCGCGGATATCGGTGCTGGAGGACCGCGTCGGAGAACACCGGCAGGTCGCGGAGCGGCTGGCCCGGCTGGAAGAGCAGAGCAAGGCCACCCGGGCGGCCGTTGAACGTATGGAGATGCGTTTGGAGCGCGGCCGATGACGGCATCAACAGCCCGGGCCAGCCCGGCGGTCAGTGATGGCCTGCAAGTGATGACCGGAGGGCTGCCGATCGAGGGCTACGCATCGCTGTGGGGCGTGGCGGATCTCAACGGCGATGTGGTCGCCAAGGGCGCCTTCGAGCGCAGTCTCGTCCCCTCCGGCGCCGGCGGCGTGAGGATGTTGCACCAGCATGAAGGTCGGGCGCCCATCGGCGTCTGGGACGAGATGCGCGAGGATGACAGGGGACTGCGGGTGAGCGGGCGGATCATGGACTGGTCCGCCGAGGCGCGGTTTGCCCAGGCGCTGGGCCGGGCCGGAGCGCTGAACGGCCTGTCGATCGGGTTTCGCAGCCAGCGGGCGCGGCGCGACGGGCGCTTGAGAGTGCTGGTCGAGGTCGAGCTATGGGAAGTCTCGCTCGTGACGTTTCCGATGCTGCCGGGAGCCCGGTTCAGCGTGACCCCGACCCCCGCAGGCCAAGCCCCTCGTGACGGACGTCAGGGGCTTTGGCGATCCGCGAGCTGAGCGATTTCGCTCTGTGGCGCAACGCGAGACACGCGAACGTCGCACGTCCGGAAGATCGCGGCGTGGCTGCGGATGTCGAGGTGTGCACGATCACCGATACAGACGTCGGAGCCCTCCAGGCCCCGCGCCCGAAGCCCTATACTCGCCTCCTCGGTGACGTCGAGGCATGCGGCGGGGCCGGTCAACAGAAGGGCCTCGCCGGTGCGGGCCCTGACGTAGGCGCCTTCACCCGGCTGGAATTTTATCAGACGGGTCTCAGTCGGGGAAAAGCAGCGGCGCGCCGAAGTCGCGCCGCTGAATGACCGATCCGCTCCCGCCGGGACGCATCCGGCGAGGATCAGGACGGTTGCGAGTGTTCCAACCAGGCGCATGATCGCATTCCTTAAGGTTGAGCCCCAAGAGAGCGTCACATGCGATCGCAGAAGGGTCAAGCGTGACGCCGGCAGCCGGGGGAGGGCTGTCGTAGCGGCCCTGAAACCCTGGCGGCGGGTGGAGAGCGGCGCTGACGCGGTCGCCGCAACCGAGATCAAGCCATCAAGGGGGCTGCTCAAATCCCCGAACGCCACCGCAACCCGCGGTTCCTGAAAACCGGAGACACCATGAAAGAGACCAAGACGGCCTCGGGCACCCCCGAGGCGCGCGCCGCCATGCATGAAATGATGGCGGCGTTCGAGGCGTTCAAAGGGGCCAATGACGCCCGGCTGGACGAGATCGAGCGCAAGGCTTCGGCCGACACGCTGCTGGAGGAGAAGGTCGCGCGGATAGACCAGGCGGTGAGCAGCGCCCAGGCGCGGCTGGACCGGGTGGTCAGCGAGGGAAGGCGACCGGCGATCGATTCCGGAGCCGGCGGCCTCTCGACCACTTCGCTGCGCCCGTCGCCGTTTCATGGGGAGGAGAAGGCGGCGTTCGACGGCTATCTGAAGAGCGGGCAGTCGTTGGGGCTGGAGTTGAAGGCCGGCCTGTCCTCGGCGTCGAACTCGGCCGGCTATGTGGTGCCGGAGCAGACCGAGCGGGCTATCGAGCGACGGCTGATGGCGGGGTCGCCGATGCGCGAGATCGCCAGTGTGCGCACCGTGGGCTCCGGCGTGTTCCGCAAGCCGGTCTCGACGGCGGGCCTGGCCGCCGGCTGGGTGGCCGAGACCGCGCCGCGGCCGGAGACCGACCCGGCGACCCTGGCCTTACTGGAGTTCCCGTCGGCCGATCTGTACGCCAGCCCGGCCGCCACCCAAAGCCTGCTGGACGACGCCCTGATCGACCTCGATGAATGGCTGGCTTCGGAGGTCGAGGACGCGTTCGCGGCGCAGGAGACCACAGCCTTCGTCACCGGCGACGGCGTCAACAAGCCCAAGGGGTTCCTGAGCTACGACATCGTGGCCGAGGCGAACCATGCATGGGGCGAGATCGGCTATGTCGCCTCGGGCGCGGCGGGCGCGTTCGCGCCGTCCAGCCCGACTGACCGGTTGATCGACCTGGTCTATGCCCCGAAGGCCCGATACCGGCCGAATGGCCGCTTTGTGATGAACCGCAAGACGGTCTCGGCCGTGCGCAAGTTCAAGGACAGCGACGGGGGCTACATCTGGCAGCCGGCGCAGCGGCCGGGCGAAACCGCCAGCCTGCTCGGCTATGCGGTGACCGAGATCGAGACCATGCCGGACATCGGCGCGGACGCGGCGGCTATCGCTTTCGGTGATTTCCAGCGCGGCTATCTGATCGTCGACCGGGCCGGGGTGCGGGTGCTGCGGGATCCCTACTCCGCCAAGCCCTATGTCCTGTTCTACACCACCAAGCGGGTCGGCGGCGGCGTGCAGAATTTCGACGCCATCAAGGTGATGAAGTTCGCGGCGACGTAGCCGCCGAGGCAACAGGCAACAGACAACAGGCAGCAGTGGCGGCGGCGGGATCAGACCTGCTGCCTGTTCACTGAGGCCTGTTGCCTTCTCTTCCAGACAATCGAGGTTTCCCATGACCGCACCGGTGTCCCTCGCCGAGGCGAAGCTGTTCCTGCGCGTCGAGCACGACGCCGAGGATGCCCTGATCCAGACCCTGATCGATGCGGCCCGGGCGAGGGTCGAGAGTGACGCCGGGCTGAGCCTGGACGCCACGTCGCCGGCGCCTCTGCGGCTGGCGGTCCTGATGCTGGTGCTGCGCGCCTACGAACGCGGCGACCGCGACATGAGCCTCCAGCCGGTCGAGGCGTGGATCGCACCCTATCGCGTGGTGCGGTTGTGAGGGTGTTGGCCGGTCTGTTCGAGGGTCTGGAGAGCCAGACCCCTTACGGGGGCCGGGCGGTGAGCTGGGAGCCGGTCGGATCGGCGTGGCTGAAGCCGGGGCCGCAAAGGCGACGCGACAAGAGCGAACCGGGCGGCGTCCGCCTGGTCGAAATGATGACGGCGGAGACGCGCGCGGACACCCGGCTGACGACGGGGCGAGTACTGAGGTTCGGCGGAGCCGACTGGCGGATCCGCTCATCCGAGACCGTCGGCGGGCAGGCCCTCCTGAATCTGGAGCGGATTTCATGAGCCACGAACTGGCGTTGCAGAAAGCCTTGATCGCGCATTTGACCGGGGATCCAGCCGTAGCCGTCCTGCTGGGCGCTCCGCCGAGAATCTGGGATGCGCCGCCGCGCCAGCCGGTTCTTCCGTATCTCCGGGTCGGGCGTTCCGAGAGCCGTCCCGTGGCGGCGGATGGAGGCGGTGTCGAGCACGCCCTCACCCTGACAGTGGTTTCGCAGTTTCGGGGAACCGAGGAAGCCAAGGCGGTCCTGGCTGCACTGCGGTTGAGCCTCAGCGAGGTGGAGTTGACGGCTGACGGCGTCCGGACAGTGAGCCTGAGGCTGACGTTCGCAGACGTCTATCCGGCCCCTGACGGGGTCAGAACATTTGCGGTGCTGCGGGTGCGCGCCGTGACCGAGGAGGACTGAAATGGCGGCGCAACGCGGCAAGGACATCCTGTTGAAGGTCGAGAGCGCGCCTGGCGTGTTCACGACCGTCGCCGGCCTGAGGGCGCGAACCATATCGCTCAACGCCCGATCGGTGGACGCGACCGACGGCGACAGCGCCGGGCGGTGGCGGGAGCTGTTGGCCGGCGCGGGTGTGAAGTCGGCCGCGGTGGCGGGGCAAGGCATATTCCGTGACGCGGCCTCCGATGCGCTGATCCGCGAGGCATTCTTTGACCAGGCGGCCCGTACGTGGCGGCTGATCGTGCCGGACTTCGGAACGCTTGAGGGGCCGTTCCTCGTCGCCGCCCTGGAGTACGCCGGCGAGCACGAAGGCGAGGCGACCTTCGCCATCAGCCTGGCCAGCGCGGGCGAAGTGATTTTCGGCGCGGTCTGATGGGAGCGAACGGAGCGAGGGGCGAAGTCGTGGTTTCGCTGGCGGGGACGGAGCGCCGCCTGTGTCTGACTCTCGGGGCGCTGGCCGAGATGGAAACGGCGCTGGGCTGTGACGGGTTGTCAGGGCTGGCGGAGCGGATGCGGGCGCTGTCCGCGCGTGACCTGATGGCAGTTCTGGCCGCGCTGTTGCGAGGCGGCGGCGAGCCGGCGCTGGCCAGCGCTCTGGCCGGCGCCGCGGTCGATCCGCGGGAAGCGGCGGAGGCGGTGGCGAAGGCCTTCGCGGCGGCGGCGTGACCACGCCCTGGGGTGTGATGCTGCGCGGTGCGGCGCGCGCCGGCGTATCGCCCGCGGAGTTCTGGCGCCTGTCCCTGAAGGAATGGCGGCTGTTGATGGAAGCGCCTGTCGAAGGCCTGCCTCTGGCAAGGCGCGAATTGGAGCGAATGGCGGAGGCGTGGCCGGATGACTGATGATCTGGAACGGGACGGCATTGATTCCGTGCCGAGGCGTGCGGCCGAGGCGGCCGCGGCGCTGGAGGCGCTGAAGGAGCCGGCGGAGAAGGCGGCGGCTTCGATCGAAAACGCGTTCGACCGGGCCGGCGCCAGCCTGACGCGGTCCTTGGCGCGGGCGGCCGCAGATGGAGAAGTCTCGCTGGCCGAACTGGCGCAGGCGTTGCTCGCGGCGGTCAACGCGGCGGGCGGTGGCGCCGGGGGGCTCTCCGCCGCTATCGCGCAGGCGGTGGGGTCGGTGTTCTCGGGCGCCCGGGCGGACGGCGGAGCGGTGAACGCCGGCGGCGCGTATCTGGTCGGCGAACGCGGACCCGAGATCTTTCGACCCTCCGGGTCCGGCATGGTCGAACCCCTCGCGACGCAGGGGGTGACTGTCAATGTGCAGGTCGATGGCGGCGCCACGGCCTTGCTCAGGTCGGAGGCGCAGATCGCACAGGCGCTGGCGCGGGCCGTCTCGCTCGGCGCTCGCCGGCTCTAGGAAGGGCCGGAGGGCCCCCCTGAATCTTCGGAGATGATCGATGGCCTTTCACGAGGTGGCTCTGCCCGCGCGCCTGGCGTTCGGGTCGACCGGCGGCGTCGAGCGACGCACAGAGATCGTGACGCTGGCGTCCGGGTTCGAGCGGCGTTCGACGCCCTAGGCGCACGGTCGAAGGCGATACCTGGTCGGTGCGAACCTGAGGTCGCTGGATGACATTGCGGCGCTGACGGCCTTCTTTGAGGCGCGGTGCGGGCAACTATACGGATTTCGGTTCCGGGACTTCGCCGACTACAAGTCCTGCGCACCGAGCGGCGCGATCACGCCTCATGACCAGAGCCTCGGCCTGGGCGATGGCCTCCGCACGGACTTCCACCTGTGCAAACGATACGGCGAGGGTGATGGCGCTGCGCATCGTCCGATCAACAAGCCCGTCGAAGGCTCAGTAAGGATCGGCGTTGATGGGTTTGAGCAGAGCTCCGGGACCTTCCAGACCGACCTGGCGACCGGAATCGTCACTTTTCAAGCGCCTCCCCCGGCAGGCGTGGTGGTTTCCGCCGGGTTCGAGTTCGACGTTCCGGTCCGGTTCGACGCCGACCGCATCGACGTAACTCTGGAGAGCTTCGCCGCAGGGAGAATGGCCGCCATTCCCCTGATTGAGGTGAGGATCTGAGATGCGCCACGTTCCGGAAGAACTGGCGGCCCGGATCGAAAGCGGGGCCGCGACCCTGTGCAACGCCTGGCTGCTGAAGCGGCTCGATGGTGTCGTGGCGGGGTTCACCGACCACGATCGCGACCTTGAGGTCGAAGGCGTCACATGCCGGGCTTCCAGCGGCTGGACCGGCGGGGCGGCGGAGAGCGGTGTCGGGCTCGCCCCGGGAGCTGCCGTGGTCGCGGGCGTTCTCGACGACGAGCGGATCACGGACGCCGACATAGGAGAGGGCCTGCTCGATGATGCAGAGGTCGCCCTGTGGCGGGTGGACTGGAGACGACCTGACCTGAAGGTCCGATTGTGGGTCGCGCGGCTCGCACGGGTGCAACGCGACGGCGACGCCTTCATCGCCGAACTGGAAGGCCCGCTCGCCGCGCTGGAGCGGGTCGTCGGCCGAACCTTCGGGCGGGACTGCGATGCGCAGCTCGGGGACGAGCGATGCACGGTCGAACTCGCCAGTTTTCCCGGCGAAAGTTGCGACAAGCGGTGGGCGACGTGCCGCACGAAGTTCAGCAATGGCGCCAATTTCCAGGGCTTTCCGGACATCCCGGGGGACGACTTCCTCACGGCAGTCCCTGTGCAGGGCGGGCGCAACGACGGCCGGAGCCGGCGATGACATCCCGATCCGTGGCGATCGCCCGATCCTGGCTGGGCACGCCCTATCAGCACCAGGCCAGTCTGCGAGGGCAGGGTGCGGATTGTCTGGGGCTGCTGCGCGGGGTCTGGCGGGAGATGTTCGGCGTCGAGCCGGAGGCGACGCCTCCATACCGGCCGGATTGGGCGGAGGTCGGAGGCGAGGAGACCTTGCTACGGGCGGCCCGCCGCTGGTTGAGGGAAATCCCGATCGATGCGGCGCGAAGCGGCGACGTATTGCTGTTCCGGATGGCTCCGGGGTGCCCTGCCAAGCACTGCGCCATCCTCAGCAGCGGCAGGCTGATGGATGGCGACGAGCCGCGGATGATCCACGCTTATTGGGGCCGGGCGGTCGTCGAAAGCTGGATGGGCGTGTGGTGGCGGCGACGGCTGGTGGCGGCGTTCGCCTGGCCGCCGCAGATTGACCAGGAGGTCGGCTGATGGCGCAGGTGGTGCTGGGCGGCGTTGGTGGAGCGATTGGCGGTGGCATCGGCCAGGTCATAGGGGCCACGCTCGGTGGAATGCTCGACCGGAGCCTGATCGGGGGATTCGAAACACCCCGGCAGAAGGGCCCGCGGCTGAACGCGCTCGCGGTGCAGGGCGCGGCCGAAGGCTCGCCCATGGCCTGCGTGTTCGGCCGGGCCCGCGTCACGGGTCAGGTGATCTGGGCGGCGCGGTTCCGGGAACGGCGAACCACGTCCTCCGGGGGCAAGGGCGGCCCGCGCACTACCGAGTACGATTACTCCCTGAGTTTCGCAGTGGCGCTGTGTGAAGGGCCGATAGATGGCATCGGCCGCATCTGGGCCGACGGGCAACCGATGGACCTGAGCGGCGTCACGCTGCGGCTGCATCGTGGCACGAAAGTGCAGATGCCGGATCCGTTGATCGAGGCCGTCGAGGGGCAGGCTCCAGCCTATCGCGGCACGGCCTATGTGGTGTTCGAGGACCTGCCTCTTTCGGCCTACGGAAACCGGCCGCCCCAGCTAGGTTTCGAGGTGTTCCGTCGGCCGCTGGGTTCGGAGCCGACGCTCGAGGACCGGCTGGAGGGCGTGTGCCTGATTCCGGGCGCCGGAGAATTTGTGCTGGCGACCGAGGCGGTAGTGCGTCGCGAGGGGCTGACCCGGACAAAGCCTGAGAACATGCACGCGGGCGACGGGCGAACAGATCTCGCGGTGTCACTCGACCAGTTGCAGGTCCAGCTTCCCGGGCTCAAGCGAGTCAGTCTGGTAGTCGGCTGGTTCGGCGACGATCTGCGAGCCGGTCACTGCAAGATCCGGCCGGGCGTGGAGCGTCGGGACAAGCCGACAGAGCCGCTAGCCTGGTCGGTCGCCAGCCTGACCCGCGAAAACGCTCATCTGATATCGCAGAACGAGGGCGGGCCAGCCTACGGAGGCACACCCTCGGACCAAACCGTACGGCAGGCGATCGCCGAACTGAAGGGCCGGGGCCTCGAGGTCACGCTCTATCCGTTCGTGTTCATGGATGTGCCTGCCGGCAATGGCCTTCCCGACCCGTACGGGGGCGAAGAACAGGCGGCGCATCCCTGGCGGGGCCGCCTGAAAGGCGCCGGGGAAGCGGCCGCGGGCCCCGAGGTCTCCGCTATTTTTGGCGACGGGGCCGGTTGGGGCTTGCGCCGACTGGCTCAACACTATGCCGCCCTGGCGGCGGATTGCGGAGCGGACGGCCTCCTGATCGGCTCGGAGATGCGGGGACTCACCTGGACGCGTGACCAGGTCGGCCAGTTTCCGGCGGTCGAGCAGTTCCGCATGCTTGCGGCGGAATGCCGGGCGATCGTCGGACCCGCCGTCAGCCTCTCCTATGCAGCGGACTGGTCTGAATATTCGGGATGTCGAGAGGGCGTAGACGTCGCCTTCCACCTCGATCCGTTGTGGGCCGATCCGAACATCGACTACGTGGGGATCGACTGGTACCCGCCCCTCGCGGACTGGCGTGAGGGAAACGGTGGCGCGGACAGCGCCCTGTTCTCCGGAGCGGATAGTGTCGAAGGCCTTGCCGCACAGGTGGCGGGTGGTGACGGCTTCGACTGGTTCTATGCGTCCGCGGAGGATCGCGCCGCACAAATACGCACGGCGATCACCGATGCGGCGCATGGCGAGGACTGGATTTTCCGGCACAAGGACCTGAAAGGCTGGTGGTCGCACGCGCATCACGATCGGCCCGGCGGTGTGCGGAGCAGTGGCCAGACCGCATGGGTTCCCGGCATGAAGCCCATCCGGCTGACGGAGTTCGGATGCCCCGCCGTCGATCGCGGCGGCAACGCCCCGAATCTTTTCCAGGACTCCAAGAGTTCGGAAGGCAGCCTGCCGCCGTCCTCGACCGGCGCCCGTGACGACCGGATGCAGCGGCGGGCGCTGGAGGCAATCCTGTCCCACTTTGCCGAGCCTGAGAACAATCCGGTTTCCACCGTTTACGGCGGCCCGATGCTGGAGGCCGCCGACGCCTGGTGCTGGGACGCCCGGCCATGGCCCACATTTCCGGCGCGCTCGGAGGTCTGGAGTGACGCGGCAGCGTGGCGCACCGGGCACTGGCTGAACGGACGGTTGGGCGGCGGAACCCGCCATCTGCTTACGGAGATTCTGGCGCGAGGAGGCCTCGGGGAAGCGGATTTCGAGATCGGCTATCCAGCCGGTGAGGTGCAGGGCTATGTCATTGATCGGCCGATGCGGGTGCGGGATGCCCTGGAACCTCTGCTGGCGGCCTTGGACATGGTCGCCGCGGAGCGCGCCGGCCGGATCGCGGTGTTCGGAAACGAGCCCCCCGCGCTGGTCCTGGACCCACAATCGCTGAGCTTGTCTTCGAACGGAGGCGGCATACAGGCCGAACGTGCGCTCAAGGTGCGGCCAGGCACGGCCCGGGTTCGCTTCATCGATGGCGATGCAGACTACCGAACCGGCTCGGCCCTCGCCCGCTCCGCAGGTGAGGGCGGCGGCGTTGATCTGGATCTACCTGCGGTGTGTTCACGAGCTCTGGCGCAGGCGGCGGCCGCGCGGGCCATAGAAATCGGGACAGAAGACCGGCTGACCGCTTTGCTGGGACCGCTGGAAATGCTTGCGCTGGAAGCTGGGGACACGGTTTCCGTCCTCGGGGGCGATCGACAGTGGCGAGCGACGCGGATCGAAATGGACGAGGTTCCATCTGTCGTCCTCGAGCCCGCCCTGAAGAGGTTCATCGGGGAAGACGACGGAGTTCCATCGACGGGCGACGGCGTCGCCGCGGCCGGCGCCCCGTTCTTCCGAATGATCGATCTGCCGCCGCTGCTGGACGGAAGCGGCGATGGACGACCCATCGCAGTCCTTGCGGCGGAGCCTTGGCGGCCGATGCGGGTGTTTGGCGGCGCAGACCCTGGAAGCCTCACAGCGCGGGCCGACGTCGGCGAACCTGCGATGGTGGGGCAGCTGATCGGCGACCTCGCCAAGGGCGTGCGGCACCGCTGGGACGAGGTCAACGCGCTGGAGATCAGGGTCGAACAACGGACGCCGGAAAGTCTGGCGATGTCGGCTGTTCTGGCCGGTGGCAATGCGGTGGCGGTGGAGACAGCCTTCGGTTGGGAAGTCCTTCAATTCCGGACGGCCGATCTGGTCGGAGACGAGGTTTGGCGGCTGAGCGGCCTGCTGCGTGGACAGCAGGGAACGGAGGAGGCCACGGCGGCCGGGGCTGCGAGCGGCGCCATCGCCATATTTCTGGGCGCCGGACTTGAGCGCGTGGCGACTTCGCCGGGCGAGCGGGGCCTGCCGCTGCTTTGGCGAGCGGCTCCAGCGGGAACACCGCCCGGGGGCAGCGGCGTCAGTGAAGTCCTCTTCACGCCGGAAGGACTCTACGAGCGGCCCTGGAGCCCGGCCCACCTGCGGTGTACCGGACGTTCCGATGGGGGTTTCGAGCTGAGCTGGACGGCGCGGTCGCGTCTCGACGGGGACCGGTGGGAGGGAGATATCCGTCTCGCGGATCCACCGACCTATCGCGTCACGGTCCTGGAGGCCGGCGCCGTCGTTCGTTCGTTCGAGGTTGGAACAGGAGCCGCCACATACGCCGGAGCCGACGCGGGTGCTGACTTCCCCCACGGTTTCAAGAATGCCGAAGTCACCGTTGCGCAGTGGGGCGACGGCTATGGTTGGGGGATCGAGGCTCGCACCCGCCTGAACGGGTGAGCGTGAACACGCAGATTCGGCCAGCCGCGCCTTTGCGGAGTGCTGCGAATGTCCTAACTGACGGATCGGACTTGATGCGGCAGGAGCGATCTCGAACGTGGCGGGCGATCCCTACAAGGAACTGGGCGTTTCGAGGGGCGCGAGCGCGGACGAGATCAAGAAGGCGTTTCGTAAGCTCGCCAAGGAACTGCACCCCGACAAGAACCCGGGCAACCGCGAGGCGGACGAACGTTTCAAGCGAGTGACGGCGGCGTTTGATCTGCTCGGCGACGTCGAGAAACGGACCAAATTCGATCGTGGCGAAATCGACGCCGATGGGCGCGAGCAGTTCCGCGGCTTCGGCGGCGGATCGCGAGGCGGCCCCGCCGGAAATCCGTTCGGCCAGGCAGGCGCCCAGCGCGGCGGCTTCGAGAACATCGACCTCGACGAATTGTTCGGCGGCATGTTCGGCGGTGGCGCCCGTGCCGGAGGACCGCGGGGCGGGTTCTCGGCCCGCGGCTCTGACGTTAAGGCCACGCTGGAAATCAGCCTTGAAGACTCTATCTCGGGCGCGACGCGGCGGATCCAGTTCTCGGACGGACGGACGCTCGACGTGACTATTCCCAAAGGCGCGACCGACGGGCAGGTCATCCGCCTGCGCGGCCAAGGGGCCCCGGGCGCGTCCGGCCGAAGTGAAGCCGGTGACGCCCTGATCACTCTCACAATCGCACCGCATCCCGCCTTCCACCGCGACGGGGCGGACCTGACGATGGATCTGCCGGTGTCATTGCCCGACGCGGTACTGGGCGGCAAGGTTCCGGTGCGCACGCCCGAGGGAACGGTCAGCATGACCATCCCGCCGGGGTCGAGCTCCGGCAAGGTGCTGCGCCTGAAGGGGCGGGGCGCGTTCGCCGGCGGCAAGCGCGGCGACTTGCTGGCCAAGCTGATGATCCTGCTGCCGGAGGGCGCGGACGAAGCCTTGAACAAGGTGGCGCAGGAGATGCGCGACAAGGGCGCCCATCGTCCGTGGCGCGATTGATGCCCGGATGGCCGACTGCAAAACCGGAACGGCCGTGGTTCTCATCCGGGCCCACCGCCAAGCGGCCGGGCTGGTCCAGCCAAGCCATACCGCATGGGCTGCTGGGCCGGGGTATCCGTGCGCCCGAGGTCGTTGAACGATTCGCTGAGGCTCTCCGGCTGACGCGAGAACTGTTGCAGGTGCCGGCGGACTGGCGGCTGGTCTTTGTGCCCGGGTCCGACACTGGCGCCGTCGAGGCCGCGCTGTGGTCCATGCTGGGGGAACGGCCCGTTCAGGTTCTGGCCTTCGAGAACTTCGGCCAAGTCTGGGCGACGGACATCCGCGACCACCTGAAGCTGGATCCGGAGATTCTGACCGCGCCTTGGGGCGAGTTCCCTGACCTTTCCAAAATCGATCCTGCGAAAGACCTCGTCTTGCCATGGAACGGCACCACCTCCGGCGTCCGGGCGCCGGCCGGCGACTGGATCGCCGCCGATCGGGAGGGGCTGGTGATCTGCGACGCCACTTCCGCCGCCTTTGCAATGCCGCTGCCATGGGACCGGCTGGACGTCGTCACCTTCAGCTTTCAGAAGGCCTTGGGCGGAGAAGCGGGCTTGGGCATCGCGGCGCTGTCGCCGAGGGCGATCGACCGTCTGAACCGCTACACGCCTCCCCGTCCGATCCCGAAGGTGCTGCGGCTGCGGAATGGCAAGTCATTCGACGCCGCTCTGGCCTCCGGCTCCATGATCAACACCTTTTCAGTCTGGACCATCGAGGACTGGATCGACGGCGTCGAGTGGGGGCTGACGATTGGCGGGCTGCCGACGCTGATCGCCCGCACCGAAGCCAACGCCAAGGCGCTGGAGGCGTGGGTGCGACGCACCGACTGGATCGATTATCTGGCTGCAGATCCGGCGACCCGCTCGACCACGTCCGTGTGTTTGAAGTTCGTGGATTCCCGTGTGACGGCCATGAACGAACCGGACCGGCAGGCGCTGGTGAAGCGGATGAAGGCGCTGCTTGAAGCCGAGAGCGCCGGCTTCGATCTCGAGAGCCACCGCAATGCTCCGGCCGGTCTGCGTATCTGGTGCGGTTGCACAGTAGAGACGGCTGACATCGAGGCGTTGACGCCCTGGCTTGAGTGGGCGTTTGAAACGGCGATGGCGGATTAATCCTCGCGCCGGGACGACATCATCCGATTCCACCGCTATAGGCTGCGCCCGCATTCCGAAAATGCCGGTAGCGGAGAAACGTCTTGGCGAACGTCGCGGTAGTCGGCGCCCAGTGGGGCGACGAGGGCAAGGGCAAGATCGTCGACTGGCTGTCGAACCGGGCGGATGTGATCGTCCGCTTTCAGGGCGGTCACAATGCAGGCCATACGCTGGTCGTTGACGGCAAGGTCTACAAGCTGGCCCTGCTGCCGAGCGGTGTCGTGCAGGGCAAGCCGTCGATTATCGGCAATGGCGTGGTGGTCGACCCGTGGCACCTGGTCGGCGAGATTGAGAAGATCGTGGCGCAAGGCGTCGCCATCAGCCCCGACGTGCTGATCGTTGCCGACAACGCCTGCCTGATCCTGCCCATCCATCCGGCGCTCGACGTGGCTCGTGAGGCTGCAGCGAGCGCTCCGGGCGCCCGGATCGGGACTACAGGGCGCGGCATCGGCCCGGCCTATGAGGACAAGGTCGGGCGCAGGGCGATCCGCGTCTGCGACCTCGCCAGCGCCGAAGACCTGAAGGTCAAGATCGATCGGCTGCGGGCCCATCATGACCCTTTGCGCGCGGGTCTCGGCCTTGAGCCCATCGACCCGGAGGCATTGCTGCGGCAGCTGCTGGAAATTGCGCCAAAAATCCTTCCCTATGTCCAGCCAGCCTGGCGGGTGCTCGATCGGGCGCGACGCGACGGCAAGCGTGTGCTCTTCGAGGGCGCCCAAGGCGCCTTCCTCGACGTTGATCACGGCACCTACCCCTATGTGACCAGTTCAAACACCGTGGCAGGGCAGGCGGCGGCAGGATCAGGTCTGGGTCCAAGGGGCGTCGGCTATGTGCTTGGCATCGTGAAGGCCTACACCACACGGGTCGGGGAAGGGCCGTTCGCCTGCGAGCTTGACGACGAGGTCGGTCGCCACTTGGCGACCGTGGGTCGCGAAGTCGGCGTCAACACCGGACGCGCCCGTCGCTGCGGGTGGTTTGACGCGGTGCTGGTTCGTCAGTCCGTGGCCATAAATGGCATCGACGGCATCGCCCTGACCAAGCTCGATGTTCTCGACGGACTGAAAACGCTCAAGATCTGCACCGGCTACCGTATCGGCGACGAGGTGCTGGACTATCTGCCGTCCAGCCTGAAGGCGCAGGCGGCTGCCGAACCTGTCTTCGAGGAACTCGAGGGCTGGACCGAAAGCACAGCCTCCGCGCGCAGCTTCCGCGACCTCAACGCCAACGCCATCAAATATGTCCGCCGCATCGAGGAACTGATCGGCGCACCGGTGGCGCTGCTCTCGACCAGTCCGGAGCGCGACGACACCATCCTGATGCACGACCCGTTTCAGGGATAACGACCGCTTCCGAAGATCTGAGCGTTCAACGGGTCTTAACCGCCCCCGATTAAGCATGTCTGCCTGGTTTGGAGGCTGCGTCTTGTTTGCTGTCGATCCTCGTGTGCTGGCGAAGCTGGCTCCGGCGCTCAGGCGGGTTCTTATCGTCGACCCGAATCCGCATTCGGCGCGTCTTCTCCTCGACATCGTAAAGGGCATGGGCGCTGGGGAAATCGTGGTCGAACCCAGCGAGCCTCGCGCCCTGAGAGCGGCGGCGGATTTGGAGCCGGGCATAATCTTCACCGAGCGGAACGGCGATAACCTCGACGGGGAGTCGCTGGCGCGAGCCTTGCGGCGTTCAAGTTTCGCTTGCCGCCGGGCGCCGATCATCATGGTCACGGCGGACGCCACCGCGAGCACTATTCTCGGCGCCCGCGACAGCGGGGTGCACGAATTCCTCCGCAAGCCCTTCACTAGCGCCGATCTGCTGAAACGCGTCGAAAACGTCGCCCTGAAGCCCCGCGACTGGGTGGAGGCCGTCGGCTACGTCGGTCCCGACCGGCGCCGCTTCAACTCCGGAGAGTTCACCGGGGACCGCAAGCGCAGGGCCGACAAGCCCGCTAACGGCGCTGCGGCGATGGCGGCGGCGAAGGATCAGGCGATGCGAATCCTCGCGTCGGCCCTCGATCAGTTCCACAATGATCCGATGCAGGCCGTCCGGGCCATCCGCGAACAGGCGGCGATTCTGAAATCTCTGGCCATGAAGGTCTCGGACTCCCGCCTCGCGGTCGCGGTCGGCGCACTGGAGGTGACGCTGGCCTCTGGACCGCCCACCAAGGAAACACTCGCCGCCCCGATCGGCGCGCTGCTGGCTATGGCGCAGCCTGAGCCGAGGATGCAGACGGCCGGCTGACCTAGCCGATCAGGCGTCGACCAGGCTCCGTTCTTCAGCCGCGGCCCGCATCGCCTTCTGCAACTTCTCGAAGGCGCGGACCTCGATCTGGCGAACCCGCTCCCGAGACACCCCATACTGGCCTGCCAGCTCCTCCAGCGTCACCGGATCGTCCTTGAGCCGGCGCTCCGTGAGGATGTGCTTCTCGCGGTCGGTCAGCTCGTGCATGGCCTCTTCGAGCAGACCCCTGCGGATCGACTTCTCTTCGTCCTCGGCCAGCTGGGTTTCCTGCGAGACCGCCGTGTCGTCGGCCAGCCAGTCCTGCCACTCGCTCTCGCCGTCGGCGCGCAGCGGCGCGTTCAGCGAGGCGTCCCCGCCGAGGCGGCGGTTCATGTTGGTGACCTCTTCCTCAGACACGCCCAGCTTGGTGGCGATCGCCGAGAGGTGTTCCGGACGCAGATCGCCTTCCTCGAAGGCCGAGATCTGGCTCTTGGCCTTGCGCAGATTGAAGAACAGCTTCTTCTGCGCCGCCGTGGTGCCCATCTTCACGAGCGACCAGCTGCGCAGGATGTATTCCTGGATTGAGGCGCGGATCCACCACATGGCGTAGGTCGCCAGGCGGAAGCCCTTGTCCGGGTCGAATTTCTTGACCGCCTGCATCAGGCCGACGTTGCCTTCCGAAATCACCTCGCCGATCGGCAGGCCGTAGCCGCGATAGCCCATGGCGATCTTGGCCACGAGGCGCAGGTGAGAGGTCACGAGGCGGTGCGCCGCTTCGGGGTCCTGGTGCTCGGTCCAGCGCTTGGCGAGCATGAACTCCTCGTCCTTCGCCAGCATTGGAAATTTGCGGATTTCAGTCAGGTATCGCGACAGTCCCTGTTCAGGCGACATCACCGCGAGCGATCTAGCTACAGCCATCTGGTCCCTCCGACCGTAAGTACGAGCGGGTTCTTCGGAAGCGGCCACCCAATGTGCGCCGTCGCCTCACCCCTCAACCGGTGAAATAGGGTCGGGTTTCCGCACTTGTCAGTGGCGGATGGTCACACGAAAGCGTGACCGTTGCCCCGGCGCCACGGCACCGAATGAACGACTGTATAGCGGATAGTCAGTCCTTAATCAAGACGGACTATGCGAGGCCCAGAATCTGGCGGTAGGTGGGGTGCACCACATCGGCGTGTTCCGCGTGCTTCTGCAGGTAGGCCGAGAAGAACGGGCAGACCGGCAGGATCAGCAGTCCGCGGTCGCGCGCGTCGGCGATCACGTGTTTCGCCAGCCGGCTGGCGATCCCCTGTCCCTCGAGCGCCTCGGGCACGAGGGTTTCTGTAATCATCAGGTTCTGGCCGGTCAGATTGTAGGTCACCACGGCCAGGTCATCGCCGACCGGCAGCTCGTAGCGGTGCGCTTCAGTGTTGTCGCGAATAGTCGTGTCGGTCATTTGGGCCTCCTGTCGCGGATGTGGAGAGTCACAACGCATCGAGCAACCGCTCCAGTTGGACCATATCCGGCGGCGGCGCGGTCTCGAAACGCAGCGGCTGCCCGGTGACCGGATGCGCGAAGCCCAGAACCGCCGCGTGAAGTGCCTGACGGGCCAACCCCGCCTCCGCGATGGCCGCGCGAACGATCGCGGCCGGGCTGCCTGATCCGTAGACAGGGTCGCCGAGGATCGGCGCGCCCTTTGACGCCAGATGAACGCGGATCTGGTGGGTCCGCCCGGTGTGCAGGGTGCAGGCCACCCGCCCGGCCATCGGCGCGCCGCCGGCCTTGGCCGGAAGCCCGAACACCCGCTCCACAACATAGTCGGTGATCGCGTTGCGGCCTCCGCTCCTGAGTACCGCCATCTTCTTGCGATCGCTCGATGACCGGCCGATGAGCGTCTCGATCCGCCCCTTGACGGGGGTCGGCGCGCCTCGGGTCAGGGCGATATAGGTGCGCTCGATGTCGTGAGCTGCGAACAGGGCCGAAAGACCGGCATGGGCCCGGTCCGACTTCGCCGCGACCATCACCCCCGAGGTGTCCTTGTCCAGCCGGTGCACGATGCCGGGACGCGCGACGCCGCCGATGCCGGACAGCGAGGCGCCGCAATGCGCCAACAGGGCGTTGACCAGGGTGCCGGTCTCGCAGCCGGGAGCGGGATGGGCGGCCATACCCGCCGGCTTGTCGACGACGATCAGGTCGGCGTCCTCGAACAGGACGGTGAGAGGAATCGCCTCGGGCAGGGGAGTAGCGGAAACCAGTGGCGGCACGGCGACGGCATAGAGCCCGGGCAGTGCCTTGGCCGAGCCGCCCGAGACCGGCTGGCCGTCGCGGCTGACCACCCCCTCGACGAGCAGCGCCTGCAACCGGGCGCGTGACAGGGTTGGAAAGATCTCCGCCAGCGCCTTGTCCAGGCGTGTGCCGCCGACCTCGAGGCGGGCTTCCAGCACGGTCGGCTCGTCGTCTTCGATCAGGGGTTCGTCGGACACCGGGCGCTCCGCCGCCGGATCGGGCGGTGAGGCATCTAGCACGCGGTCGAACGGCCTCGCCAAGGTCCAAGCTTGGCGGTCCGGCCAAACCTGATAGGTTAACGTCGTCTGTTTCGGGGGAGATGGAGCCATGAGACGTCTGATCATCGCGGCCGCGGTCGGAGGGGCCGCCCTGGCTGTCGGCAGCTGTGCGACCATGAGCGCGGAGCAATGCATGGCCGGAGACTGGTCCGGCCAGGGCTATGCCGATGGTCGGGAGGGCCTGACCATGAGCCGGCTCGACGATCACGCCAAGGCCTGCGCCGAGCATGGCGTCATGCCGGATGCGGCCGCCTATGCGGCGGGACGGGAGCAGGGCCTGGCTCACTATTGCACCCCGGCCAAGGGCTTTGAGGTCGGGCGCAGCGGCTCCGGCTACGCCGGCGTCTGCCCGTCCGGTCTGGAGGCCGACTTCATGTACGGCTACCGAGACGGCCAGATCGTGCACGAGGTAGAGCAGGCGCTGGCCAGCGCCCGCAGCCGTGTCGACAGCCTCGGGGCCCGGCTCGAGGAGTTGGACGAAAAGATCATCGCCAAACAGGCCGAAGCCCGCGCCGACGGACTGACGGAGGCCCAGCGGGAAGAGGTCCGGAAGCGGATCGCCGAAATCCGCCGCGAACGGGCCGACACCGAGCGCGATTGGCGTCGGGCGCAGGACGAGATCGACGACGCGGAGCGGGACGTCCGCGATGTTCGCTGGCGCTTCCGGGATCAGTACGGCAGCTGGTGATCCGGCGGCCGGCGCACGTGGCGCCGGCCAACGGCCTTACGCCGCCTTCTTCTCCAGCTTCTTCTCCCACTGGCCCAGGGAGGCGAGGCCGTTCATGCGGGCGCGGTGGTGGAAGGCGGACTGGCAGGCCACGGCGTTTTCGGCCTTGCCCGACCAGGCCCGCTGCGGCGCGGCCTGGAGCGCGCGGCCGTACGAGAAGGTCATCTTCCACGGGAAGCCGCCGATTCGGTTCATGGCGTCGAGGTGGGCGGTGGCCTGCTCGTCGGTCTGGCCGCCCGACAGATAGGCGATGCCCGGCACCGACGACGGCACGGTCGCCTTCAGCGCCGCGATGGTGCGTTCGGCCACTTCCTGCACGGTCGCCTGACGGACGCTGCCCTTGCCCGAGATGACCATGTTCGGCTTCAGGATGATGCCTTCAAGCGCCACCCGCTGTTCGTACAGTTCGTTGAACACGGTCTGCAGCACCTGACGCGTGACCTCGTCGCAGCGGGCGATGTCGTGCGAGCCGTCCATCAGCACTTCCGGCTCGACGATCGGCACGATCTGCTCCTGCTGGCAGATGCGGGCGTAGCGGGCCAGGGCGTGGGCGTTGGTCTTGATCGCGCCCCAGGTCGGGATGCCGTCGGCGATGTCGATGACGCCGCGCCATTTCGCGAACCGGGCGCCGCGCTCGTAATGAGCGCGCAGGCGCTTGGACAGGCCGTCCAGGCCCTTGGTCGCGGTCTCGCCGGGGAAGCCGGCCATCTTGGTCGCGCCCTTGTCGACCTTGATGCCGGGGATCGAGCCGGCCGCCTTGATGATGTCGACCAGCGGCGTGCCGTCCTTGGCGTCCTGGTACAGGGTCTCCTCGAACAGGATCACGCCCGAGATGTGCTCGCGCATGGTCTGCTCCGAGCGGAACAGGCATTCGCGATAGTCGCGGCGGTTCTCCTCGGTGTTCTCGACCCCGATGGCGTCGAACCGCTTCTTGATGGTGCCCGTGGACTCGTCGGCCGCCAGGATGCCCTTGCCGGGCGTGACCATCGCCTCAGCCACCGCGTTGAGCGCCGCCAGATCCATCGAGTCCTCCTGAGTTCTGTTGTTCGCGGGTGATCTAGCTCCGCCGGAGCCGGAAGTCACGCAAGGTTACAGTGGTTCCGTCAGTCCGCGCCCAGCGCCTCGACCCCCGGCAGAGGCTTGCCTTCCATCCATTCGAGGAAGGCGCCGCCCGCCGTCGACACGAAGGTCATGTCGTCGGCCACCCCGGCATGATGCAGGGCCGCGACGGTGTCGCCGCCGCCCGCGACGGCCACCAGGGCCCCGGTCTTCGCCAGCTTGCCCGCCGCTTGGGCGGCCTTGAGCGTGGCCGCGTCGAACGGCGGAACCTCGAACACGCCCAGCGGGCCGTTCCAGATCAGGGTCCGCGACAGGGCCATGGCCTTGACCAGTTTCTCGACGGTGAGCGGACCCGCATCGAGGATCTTCTCGTCGTCGCCGATTTCCTCGCGCGCCAGCACGGTGCGAGTCTCGACCCCCGGCCTGACCTCCTTCGCCACGACCACGTCGATCGGCAGCAGGATCTCGCAGCCCTTCGCCTCGGCCTCGGCGAGGATTTCCCGGGCCGTGTCGGCCATATCCTTCTCGGCCAGCGAGCCGCCGATATCGACGCCTTGGGCGAACAGGAAGGTGTTGGCCATGCCGCCGCCGATGGCCAGCCGGTCCAGCTGGCCGACCAGGTTCTTCAGCAGGTCCAGCTTGGTCGAAACCTTGGCCCCGCCGACGATGCCCAGCACCGGCTTGTTCGGATTGCCCAGCGCCGCGTCCAGCGCGTCCAGCTCGCGCCGCATCGACTCCCCGGCATAGGCGGGCAGCAGCCGCGCCAGACCTTCGGTCGAGGCATGGGCCCGGTGCGCCGCCGAGAAGGCGTCGTTGACATAGAGGTCGCCCAGCTCCGCCAGCTGCGCCGCGAAGGCCGGATCGTTCTTCTCCTCGCCCGCGTGGAAGCGGACGTTCTCCAGCAGCACCACGCCGCCCGCATCGACGTCGGCGATCATCGCCTTCGCCTCGTCGCCGACGCAGTCCCCGGCGAACCGCACCGGCGCGCCCAGCAACCGCTCCAGATCGTCGACCACCGGCTTCAGGCTCATCGACGGCACGCGCTGCCCCTTGGGCCGATCGAAATGCGCCAGCAGCGCCACCTTGGCCCCCGCGTCGCGCAGCTTCTCGATGGTCGGGATGGCCACCCGCAGCCGGGTGTCCTCCGTCACCTTCCCGCCCTCCATGGGCACATTGAAGTCCACCCGCACCAGCGCGGTCTTGCCGGCGAGGGAGGGGGCGTCGTCGAGAGTGCGGAAGGTCATGTCATTGCTCGCCACGATAGGCCGATGAGATTTCCGGCCCCGAGAAACAGAGCCGAGAGGAACAGGTTGAAAAGCGCCACTCCGATGAAAACCATCAGAGCCACCTTGGCTCCGCCAACCGCCAGAAGCTGACGCCGCACCTCGCGCCGCCAGTAGCCCTTGCCAATCATGGTCAGGGCAATGAAGGTGCCGGCTCCGCCGAGCCATATCGGCACAGAGATCCGGTCCACACCGACGGCGACGAGTATGATCGCCGTCGAGAGCGTGAGCGCGATCCGGGCTGAGGCAGGCGCGGAGAGAGCGTCTCTCTCCGCCTCCATCAGATGAACTTGCTCATCACCAGCGCCGTGTCCGCCATCCGCGTCGCGAAGCCCCATTCGTTGTCGTACCAGCTCAGCACGCGGGCCAGCTTGCCGTCGACCACCTGGGTCTGGGGCAGGGCGGCGGTGGACGAGGCGGCGACGTGGTTCAGGTCCATCGACACCACCGGATCGGTGGTGGTGTGCAGCACCCCCTTCATCGGGCCGTCGGCGGCGGCCTGAAGCGCGGCGTTGATCTCGTCCACCGTAACCTCGCGGCCGGCCACGACCTTCAGGTCGACGACCGAGACGTTCGGGGTCGGGACCCGGATCGACGAGCCGTCCAGCTTGCCCTTCAGTTCCGGCAGCACCAGGCCCAGCGCCTTGGCGGCGCCGGTCGAGGTCGGGATCATCGACAGGCCGGCGGCGCGGCCCCGGTACAGATCCTTGTGCATCGTATCCAGCGTCGGCTGGTCGCCGGTGTAGGCGTGGATGGTGGTCATATAGCCGCGCTCGATGCCGAACAGGTCGTTCAGCACCTTGGCCACCGGGGCCAGGGCGTTGGTGGTGCACGAGCCGTTCGAGACGACGATGTCATCGGCGGTCAAGACGTCGTGGTTGACCTTGAAGACGATGGTCTTGTCGGCGCCGTCGGCCGGGGCCGAGACCAGCACCCGCTTGGCGCCGGCCTTCAGGTGGGCCGCGGCCTTGTCCTTCGAGGTGAACAGGCCGGTGCACTCGAAGGCGATGTCGACGTTCAGATCCTTGTGCGGCAGCTCTTCCGGATTGCGGATCGCCGTCACCTTGATCTTGCCGAGGCCGACGTCGATCCAGTCCTCGCCGCTCTCGACCGTGCCGGGGAAGCGGCCGTGCACCGAGTCGTACTTCAGCAGGTGGGCGTTGGTGGCCACCGGCCCCAGATCGTTGATCGCCACCACCTCGATGTCGCGACGGCCGTGCTCGACGATCGAACGCAGGACGAGACGGCCGATGCGGCCGAAACCATTGATGGCGACGCGGACGGTCATGGGGCGGGGCTCCTGAAGCTGGAATGTATGGTTGGCGCTTCAATGGAACCGGCGGCGCAGGGTTTCAACCCCGCGCCTGTAACAAGCCGTGATGAACTGTAACGCCTATGGGCTTAGCGGCAGATCAAGGCGGGCGGTCAGGCCGCCGCCTTCTCGCGGGATCAGCACCACATCGCCTCCGTGCGCGCGCGCCGCCTGCCGCGCCACGGTCAGGCCCAGACCCGCGCCCCCGGTCTCCCGGCTGCGTGAGCGTTCGCCGCGATAGAAGGGCTCGAACACCGCCTCGAGATCGCTCGCGGCGAGCCCCGGCCCGTCGTCCGCCACCTCGATCATCGCGCGGCCGTCTTGGGCGAAGGCGCTCACCCGCGCGCCGCCGCCGTATTTGACGGCGTTGGAGATCAGGTTGGCCAGCGCCCGGCGCAGCGCCGCCGGGTCGCCATCGATGGGCAGCTCATCGTCTCCCGCGAAGCCCACGTCCGCCCCCGTCTCCGCGAAGCCGCCCGCGCAGTCCGCCGCCAGCGCCGCCAGATCCAGCGGCTCGCGTCGTTCGGCCGGGGCCTCGCCGCGCACGAAGGCCATGGCCTGGGCGATCAGGGCGTCCATCTCCTCGATGTCCGTGGCCATCCGGTCACGCACCGCGTCCGGCGCCTGCTCGGCCCGGAAGCGCAGCCGGGTCAACGGCGTGCGAAGGTCGTGGGCGATGGCCGCGATGGTCTGCGTCCGTTGCCGCATATGATTGCGCAGCGAGGCCTGCATATCGTTGAAGGCATGGATCGCGGTGCGCACCTCGCTGGGCCCGGACGGCTCCAGCGGCTCGGCGTCAGGATCGGCTCCCAGCCGCTCGGCGGCGTCGGCGAAGACGCGAATGGGCCGGGTCAGCCGCCGCGCCAGCCACCAGACCAACGGCGCCAGCAACAGCATCGAAATGCACAGCGCCAGCAGCATCCTTGTCTGCCAGGGCGACAGCAGGCCGCGCGGCGGCTCCACCGTGGCCCATCGCCCGTCCGGCTGCCGCACCGAAGCCGCAAAGGGGGCGAAGGTCAGGCGATGCGCCAGCACAGTGAACTCGCGCGTCGTGGAATTCACGACGATCGCGCCGTTGTCCCCGCGCGGCGCCATGTGCCGCATATGCAACTGCGCGGTCGCCTCGGCCTGCTCCCGGGTTAGCTCCACAGTCCGCCGCCGGGACGCCTCGGCCGTCGATCCGGCGGGCCGGTCCTTCGTCTCGGGCCGGACGAAGATGAAGCTGGTCGGCGCGGGACCGCCGCGGGGCGGTGGGCTCGGCCGCCGCGCGCGGCCGGGGTCGACCGCCACCCGCACCATGCCCGGTTCGACGCCCAGCCGTTCGGCCAGTCCGGCCGATATGGCCAAGGCCATCGGATCGATCCGGTCGACACCCGCCGGCGAGACCGGCTGGTCGGTGATCCGTCGCCGCAGCGCCCGCCCGTCGGACGTCTCGGCAGGCTCGCCCTTCAGGGCATTGGCCGCCGACTCGATGCTGAAGCCGGACGGGCGCGGCTCGGGCGCCAGCACCACCACAGCGAAGGCCACGGCCTGCGACAGGATCACGGCCAGGGCGGCGAGGGCCGCGACCTGAACCATGACCGGAAGGGAGGACGGGCGCTTCACGCCCCGCTCCGCCCGGCGCCGTTCAGCCGCTCGACCTTGACGTCGAACATATAGCCCTCGCCGCGCAGGGTCTGGATCAGTTCCAGCCCGGAGCCATCGTCCAGCTTCTTGCGCAGCCGGCTGATCTGCACGTCCATGGCCCGGTCGAAGACGTCGCTGTCCGCCCCCCGGGCGCGCTCCAGCAGCTGGTCGCGGGTCATGATGCGGCCGGGGCGTTCGGCGAACGCCCGCAGAAGGGCGAACTCGCCCGCCGACAGAGTGACTGCTTGACCGTCGGGCCTCGTCAGTTCGCGCCGCATCAGATCCAGCCGCCACCCGGCGAACGCGAAGCAGGGGCCGTCCGCCTCGCTCGCCTCCCGCGGCCGCCGCAGCACCGCCCGCACCCGGGCCAGCAGTTCGCGCGGATTGCACGGCTTGGCCAGATAGTCATCGGCCCCAAGCTCCAGGCCAATGATCCGGTCGGTGTCCTCGCCCATGGCCGACAGCATCACCACCGGCGGTCCCTTGCCCGCGATTCGGCGGCAGACCGACAGCCCGTCCTCGCCCGGCATCATCAGATCGAGCACGATCAGGTCCGGCGCCCGGGCGGCGATGGCGCGGTCCATCTCCGCCGCGCTGGCCGCGCCCTCGGCGGCGTAGCCGTGCTGGGAGAGGTAGTCGGTCAGCACCTCCCGGATGCCGGGGTCGTCGTCGACGACAAGAATGCGCGGGGCGGTTTCGGCTTGCATCCCGCCATTCTGACCGCCCCCGCTCGCGCCGTCATTTCGGGATTGAAACAATTCGGCCTCGTGCTGAAACACCCGCGAAAGCGAGTCGTGGTCGAACAGGGGTATCGCCCACCGGAGTCGAAACGCTCATGCTGACCTTCATCGCCCTTTCCGCCGTCCTGATGCAGCAACCTCCGGCCCCGCCTGCGCCGCCCGAAATCCGCACACGGGTGGTGGTTATGGGCGCCGACGGGCCGGGATCGCTGGACAAGGATGGCGACGGCCATGTCTCCCGCGAAGAGTTCGCCGCCCCGATGAACGACCACTTCGAGCAGATGGACAAAGACGGTGATGGCCGCCTGTCGACGGAAGAACTGTCGGGCGGTCACGGACCGGACGGAGAGGGCAATGTCATGGTCTTCCGCGGCGGCCCACACGGGGCGCCCGGCGCGCACCGCTTCGAAATGCGCCGTCCTCATTCGGGTGGAGAGGGCGGTCAGGGTGACGAACGCGAGATCGTCGTCGTCCGTGGCGGCCCCGCCGGCCACGGCATGCCCCATGTCATGCACCGCCCCGGCCATGCCGGTCCGGGCGGTGAAACCCGCTTTGAGATCCGCTCCATGGGCGGCGAGGGCCACGGCCATGGCGAGATGGACAAGGACGGCGACGGCCGGATCAGCGAGGCCGAGTTCACCGCTCCGCTCCGCGACGCCTTCACCCGCATGGACGCCGATCGCTCGGGCTTCATCGAGGACGACGAGCGCGGCGGCGACGGCGACGTTCGGGTCTTCACCCATCGCATCGAGACGCGTGAAGAAGATTGATGGGGGTCCGGCGTTTTCGTGATTTGAGGAACCGGGGTTCGTCGTCCTAACGTGGCGGGGATGAACCTTCGTCGCCTCCTTCGCCGACTGACCGGGTCAGCCGCGATGAGCCTTGCGCTCGTCGCGGCGCCGTCGCTGGCGGGCGACCCCGCGGCGATAACCGTTCCTGCGGCCGCCGCCGCTCCCGATGCCGAGGCCGCTGTGGCCGCCCCCACCGGCGAGCGTGTCCGGATGAACCAGCGCGTCTTCGACCGGGTCTGGAGCGAAGTGCGCGGCCAGTACTACGACCCCGGTCTGCATGGCGTCGACTGGGATGCGGCGCGGCGCACCTATCGTCCGCTGGCGCTCGCGGCCGCCGACGACCGCGTCCTCTATCGTGTGCTCGGCGACATGCTGGCCCTGCTGGACGACGACCACGCCGGGGCCTCTGCGCCCGCGGTCGCCCGCCGTCTGGACACGGCGCGCGAGCCCCGTCCCGCCATTGGCGTGACTCTGCGGCGCGACCGCGACCGGCCGGGCGTCTACGTCGTTGAAAGGGTCCGTGAAGGCTCTCCGGCCGAAGCGGCGGCGATCGAAGCCGGCTGGCGGCTCGACACCACCGCTCCCGGAGTCTGGTTTCCGGAACAGGATGTGGTCGAGGGGCAGACGGTCACCCTCGCCCTGGCTGATCCTGACGGCGTCCGCCGCAACGTCAGCCTTACGCCCCGGATCATGCACCCGCGGCCGCCCTTTACGGCCGATCTCTCGCGACCGGGCGTGGCGGTTCTGCGTATCGACGCGTTCGATCCGGGACTCGGCGATTGGGTGGGCCGCCAGCTCGCCGCCCTGCCGTCCGAAACGGACGTCGTCCTCGACCTCCGCGGCAATCCGGGTGGCCGGCTGCTCGAGGCCGATGCAGTGCTGAGTTGCTTCCTGCCGCTTGACCGGGCCTGGGCGGTCCGAACCCCCCGCTCGGGGCGGGCTATCATACTGAAGACGGCTGGCGGCTGCGGCGACCTCGATACGCCCGCGCCCAACGATGTGGCCGTGCTGGTGGACTCCAACAGCCGCAGCGCCGCCGAGTTGACGCCCGCCGCCCTGCAGGAGGCTGGACGCGCCGTGGTTGTCGGCGAAAGGACCGCCGGCGCCGTGCTGATCTCGCAGGACACCCCCCTGCCGGACGGCGGTCGCCTCAGCCTGAGCCGCTCCAACTTCGTGACCGCCGGCGGCGTCCGGCTGGAGAAGCGGGGCGTCACGCCCGACCTCACGCCACCCGCTCGGGGGCGCGATGCGTCCGGACAGGACCCGGCCCTGGACCTCGCCATCGCCGCCCTGGCCGGCGCCCGGCAGGTCGGGGCCGCCCCGGCCCCGGCGATCTAGCGGGCTAGAGGCCGGACCCTCGAAGCCGCCTCACGGGCCCGTTCGCGCGCCTCCTCGACGGTCGCGCCCCGCGCCGTCGCCACGCCCATCCGCCGCCGCTCATAGCTCTCCGGCTTGCCGAACAGCCGCAGGTCCGCCGTCGGCACCGCCAGCGCCTCCGCCACGTCTTCGAAGGCGATCCCCGCCGCCTCCATGCCGCCGTAGATCACCGCACTGGCCCCGACATCCCGCTGGCTCACGTCCACCGGAAGGCCGAGGATCGCCCGGGCATGCAGGGCGAATTCGCTCATGATCTGCGTCGCCATCGTCACCAGCCCGGTGTCGTGCGGCCGCGGCGACACTTCCGAGAACCACACCGCGTCGCCCTTCACGAACAGTTCGACCCCGAACACGCCGAGGCCGCCCAGCGCGTCCGTGACCTTGCCGGCGATATCCTGCGCCGCGGCCAGCGCCGCCGGCGTCATCGCCTGCGGCTGCCAGCTTTCGACATAGTCGCCCGCCACCTGCCGATGGCCGATCGGGGCGCAGAAGTCCGTCCGCACCGCTCCGTCCTTCATCGACCGCACGGTCAGCAGGGTGATCTCGAAATCGAAGTCGATCCGCCCCTCGACGATCACCCGCGCCGTCTCCACGCGCCCGCCGGACTGGGCATAGGCCCAGGCGGCGCCGGCGTCCTCGACCGCCTTGATCATCGACTGGCCCTTGCCCGAGGACGACATCACCGGCTTGACGAATACGGGCAGGCCGATCCGGTGCGCCGCCTCGGCCAGGTCCGCCGCGCTCTCGACGAAGGCGTAGGGGCTGGTGGGCAAACCAAGCTCCTCGGCCGCCAGCCGCCGGATGCCCTCCCGGTTCATGGTCAGATGCACGGCCCGGGCTGTTGGAATGACCGTGGCCAGCCCCGCCGCCTCGATGTGGGCCAGCGCCCCGGTGGCGATGGCCTCGATCTCCGGCACGATGATGTGTGGCGCCTCGGCCATGATCAGGCCGTTCAGCACCTGCGGGTCGGTCATCGGAATGACGTGGCTGCGGTGCGCCACCTGCATGGCTGGCGCATTTGGATAGCGGTCGACCGCGATCACCTCGACGCCCAGCCGCTGCAGCTCGATGGCCACCTCCTTGCCCAGCTCGCCCGCCCCGAGGAGCATCACCCGGGTCGCCGTGTCGGACAGGGGGGTGCCGATGCGCATGATCAGTCTCCGGTTCGGGACGGTTCGATCAGGTCCCAGGCGTTGCCGTACAGGTCCTCGAACACCGCCACCATACCGTAGGGCTCATGGCGCGGCGCCTCGCGAAACACTACGCCCGCCGCGATGAAGGCCGCATGGTCGCGCGCGAAATCGTCGGTCTCGAGAAACAGCCAGACCCGACCGCCGGCCTGATCGCCGACGCGGGCGCGCTGCCCGTCCGTCGCGGCTTTCGCTAGCAGCAGCGACGTCTGCCCGCCCTTCGGCGTCACCCGCACCCAGCGCTTGCCGCCGCCCATGTCGGCGTCCTCGTTGAGATCGAACCCCAGCTTGCCGACGAAGAACGCCAGCGCCTCGTCATAGTCCCGGACCAGCAGGCTGACGGCGCCGAGATGCGCCATCGGCCTAGAGCCGCGCCTTCACCGCCGCGACCACCGCCTCGCTGGTGATCCCGAACTTGTCGTACAGCACCTCGGCCGGCGCGCTCGCCCCGAAGCCGGTCATGCCGACGAAGCCGCCGTCCTCGCCGATGAACCGCTCCCAGCCCTGCTGGATAGCGGCCTCGACGGCGACCCGCACGGTGCCCCGGCCCAGCACCGAGGCCTGATATTTGGCGTCCTGCTGGAAGAACAGTTCGAAACAGGGAACCGACACGACCCGCGTCGGCGTGCCTTCGGCCTCCAGCGACTCCGCCGCCGCCAGCGCCAGCGGCACCTCGGTGCCGGTCGCGAACAGGGTCGCCTTCGCCTCGCCGTTCGCCGCCTTCAGCTCATAGGCCCCGCGCGCGGACAGGTTCTCGCCCGCCGCCACCGTCCGCACCGCCGCCGTCTTCTGCCGCGACAGGGCCAGCGCCGACGGCATGGTCTTGTGCTCCAGCGCCAGCTTCCAGCACTCCATGGCCTCGACCGTGTCGGCCGGGCGGAACACCAGCAGGTTCGGAATGGCCCGCAGCGCCGCCAGATGCTCGACCGGCTGGTGCGTCGGCCCATCCTCGCCCAGGCCGATTGAGTCGTGGGTCAGCACATGGATGGCCCGCACCCCCATCAGGGCGCCCAGCCGGATCGCCGGACGGCTATAGTCCGAGAACACCATGAAGGTGCCGCCGTAGGGGATGACCCCGCCATGCAGGGCCATGCCGTTCATCGCCGCGGCCATGCCGAACTCGCGGATGCCCCAGTTGACGTAGCGACCCTCATAGGTCGGCGCGTCGAGGATCGGCGTGCCCTTGACGAAGGTGTTGTTAGAGCCGGTCAGGTCGGCCGAGCCGCCGATCAGTTCCGGGACGGCGGCGAACAGCTCGTCCAGCGCCGCCCCGGACGACTGGCGCGTGGCCTGGGCCGGCTTCGTCTCGACCAGTTCGGCGATCTTGGCGTCCAGCGCCGTGAAGGCGCCCTCCGGCAGGTCGCCCTTCATCGCCCGGGTGAAGTCCGCGGCCTGCGACGAGGCCGCCAGCCGCGCCTCCCACGCCTTGCGCTCCTTGGCCCCCCGGTGGCCGACCTTGCGCCAGGCCTTCTCGATGTTCTCCGGCAGTTCGAACGGATCGTGGGTCCAGGCCAGCCCCAGCCGCGTGGCCGCGATCTCGGCCGCGCCCAGCGCCGCGCCGTGGGTCTTGTGGCTGCCTTCCATGGTAGCCGCGCCGCGCCCGATCTTGGTCCGGCAGGCGATCAGCGTCGGCTTGTCCTGCCGCATGGCCCACTTCAGTGCGCCCCGGATTTGCGCCTCGTTGTGGCCATCGATCGACTTCACCGCCCAGCCGGCCGACTTGAAGCGGCCCTTCTGGTCCGTGGCGTCCGACAGCGACACCTTGCCGTCGATGGTGATCTCGTTGTCGTCCCAGAGCACGGTCAGCTTGTTCAGCCGATAGCGGCCGGCGAGGGTGATCGCCTCCTGCGACACGCCCTCCATCAGACAGCCGTCGCCGGCGATGACCCAGGTCCGGTGGTCGACCAGGTCGTCCCCATACTTCGCCGCCAGATGCCGTTCGACCACGGCGAAGCCGATGCTGTTGGCCAATCCCTGACCCAGCGGACCGGTCGTGGTCTCGACGCCGGGCATATGACCGAACTCGGGGTGGCCGGCAGTCTTCGAGCCCCACTGGCGGAAGTTGGACAGCTCCTCCTTTGTCGCCGCCTTGTAGCCGGTCAGGTGCAGCAGGGCGTAGATCAGCATCGAGCCGTGGCCCGCAGACAGGATGAAGCGGTCGCGATCGGCCCAGTCCGGGCGGCTGGCGTCGAATTTCATGAACCGCGAGAACAGCACCGTCGCCACGTCGGCCATGCCCATCGGCATCCCCGGGTGGCCGCTCTTCGCCTTCTCGACGCCATCCATGGCGAGGACGCGGATGGCGTCCGCCATCTGCTTGGTCGAGGGCTTTTCGGATACGGTTCTGGCGGCGGTCACGGCGGGGACCTTTCGTCGGGAGGCGGAAAAAGGGAGGCGCGCCGCTTTACCCCGACGCGCCGGCGGGTTCTATACGGATTCTGGAGGATGTGACCTGAATGGACGCTGCATCGGCCGCCAAGGACCGGGTTGATCGCGCGCTGGCGCTGCTCGAACGCCGTCTGCTTGACCTGAAGAGCCGCGCCGCCGGGAGCAGCCGCGCCGCGGACGACGACCTGTTCGCGCCTCAACCTTCCAGCGAAACCGACCGCGCCCGAATCCATGAGCTGGAGTCGGCTGGCCGCGACGCCGCCGAGGCGCTCAGCCGCGCGGCCGACGCGATCCGCGACGGCCTCGCCGAACAGGAGGCCCGCTGATGGCGACGGTCACCGTCGAGATCAACGGCCGCCCCTACGCCGTCGGATGCGCCGACGGCCAGGAGGAGCGGGTCCGCATCCTCGCCAAACAGTTCGACGGCCACGTCCGCCAGGTGGCGGGCGAGGTCGGCCACGTCGGCGACATCCGCCTGTTCCTCATGGCCGGCCTGCTGCTCGCCGACGAACTGCACGAGGCGCGGCTGGCCACGCCGGGCGCCGAACCGGCCGCCGCCGCCGGCGCGACCGACGGCGTCGCCGAGGCCCTCAACGCCGTCGCCGCGCGTCTGGAGAAGATCGCCCAGGGACTTTGACGGACCGCCATTGTTCCGCCCCCGTGGAACGACTATCTTGTCCGACGGCGGGTCCTGCTGCGGCCCTCGTCGAAGGCAACATTTCCTCGCGACCTTAATTCACTCGAAGGGATCTGTCCCTGTTTGGGCTCGAGGGCCCGGGCACATGGAGCCCACCTGGCTACCCAGGTCGAGAGGATTTAAACGTCCTTCACGGTTCTTGCGGCGCCGCCACCCCTTTCCCTCTTTGATGCGCTATCGCTCGCGACGCGGTCGCTCGCTGCTTGAGCGCGGGCGTCTCCTCCCCACGCAGTGGTGAGGGGGGACCGCGTAGCGGTGGAGGGGCGATGCCGCGCCCTCGCTGCCTGCCTGCGGATGCGCTACCTCTCCCCCATGACGGACAAGCACGAACTCCGGGCGGCCATGCGGGCGAACCGCAAGCGCCTGGCCGGCCTCGACCCGGAGGCCCCGCTGCGCGCGGCCGAACACGCCGATGACCTCCCGTCCGCCGAGATCGTCGCCGTTTACCGCGCCATAGGCTCCGAGATCGACGCCGACGCCCTGTCGATGGCGCTGACCCGACTCGGCCGCCAACTCTGCCTCCCCGTGGTCATTGAACGCGACGCCCCGATGATCTTCCGCCGCTGGTCGCCCGGCGAACCCCTGGAACTCGACGCCGCCGGCGTGCCTGCGCCGTTTCCGTTGGCGGAGGTGGTCGTCCCCGACGTGATCGTCACCCCGCTGCTGGCCTTCGACGTCCGCGGCGGCCGGCTGGGACAGGGGGGCGGCTACTACGACCGGACCTTCGCCGCCCTGCCCGATGCGATCCGCATCGGCTTCGCCTATGCCGGGCAGGCGATCGATAATCTTCCGGTCGAGCCGCACGACATCCGCCTGCATGGCGTTCTGACCGAGAGCGGCTATAGAGCCGTCCCATGAGGCAGACGGTATGAGACTGGCGTTTTTCGGCGACGTGGTGGGCAAGTCCGGCCGCGACGGCCTGTCCGACCACCTGCCCGCGCTGAAGCGGGACCTGAAGCTCGATTTCGTCGTGATCAACGCCGAGAACGCCGCCGGCGGCTTCGGCATCACCGAGAACACCGCGCGCGAGCTGTTCATGGCCGGGGCCGACTGCCTGACCTTGGGCAACCATAGCTGGGACCAGCGCGAGGCCCTGACCTATATCGTGCGCGAGCCGCGCCTGATCCGCCCGCTCAACTACCCGCGCTTGATGGACGCGCCCGGCGCCGGAGCCAATCTGTTCGAGACGCAGTCCGGCAAGACCGTTCTGGTCATGAACGTGCTCGGCCGCATCCACATGGACCCGATGGACGACCCGTTCAGCGCGGTCGAGAAGGAGCTGGCCGCCTGTCCGCTGGGCATGGCCGCCGACGCCATCATCGTCGACATGCACTGCGAGGCCACCTCCGAGAAGATGGCCATGGGTCATTTCTGCGACGGTCGGGCCAGCCTCGTGGTCGGCACCCACACCCACGTGCCCACCGCCGACTGCCAGATCCTGCCCGGCGGCACCGCCTACCAGACCGACGCCGGCGGCTGCTGCGACTACGACAGCGTCATCGGCAACGAGAAGGAAGAGCCCCTGCGGCGCTTCACCACCCGCCTCTCCGGCGGCCGCTACACCCCGGCCCACGGCCCCGCGACGATCTGCGGCGTCTATGTCGAGACCGACGACAGGACCGGCCTGGCCACGCGCGTCGAGCCGATCCGTGTCGGGGGGCGGCTGAGCCAGACGGTTCCAGGCGCTTGACAAGGAAGTTTACGCGCGTAATCTAAGCGGATTACAAAAGTAAACCAGAGGAACGTCATGCGACTTGCACTTCCTTCCGCGAGCATCGCCGTGCTCGCCACCCTCGCAGCCCCTTCGACGGCCTACGCTCACCCCCAGCTGACAGTGGGCAGCGTCTTCTTCGACGCATCGCCCGCCATGAAGGGGATAATGGTCGCGCTGGTGCTGGCGTCCCTGGCGGCCGTGGCGCTCACCGCGATGAAGGTCTTGTCGGGCCCTCGCCTTGCGGGCGGGTCGGCCTTCCTGTCGGCGCTGCGGTTGGGCGGGCCCCTCATCGGCCTGCTGGGAGCGATCTGGAACCTCCTGACATCGTTCCTGGCCATCGCCAATGTGGGCGTGCAGCCGCCGTTTCCGGTCCTTGCCCCGGGGTTCGCGGAGTCGGCGCTGATGTTCTGGCTGGGACTGATGTCCGGCGTTGTCGCCGTGGTCTGCCACTGGGCGATCGAGGCGCGCATCGACCGCACGGTGCTTCGGTCCTGACCGGCACGGCCGCCATATCCGTCACGGAAGCGGAGAGCGCGGTGCTGGCCGCGCTATGGCGACGGGGGCCGCTGTCATTCGCCTCCCTCATCGAAGAGGTTAAGGCCGGTCAGCCTTGGGCTGATGCGACGATCAAGACCCTTCTGCATCGCTTGATACAGAAGGGAGCGGTGAAGTCGGTCAAGGAAGATGGCCGCCAACGGTATCACGCGACGATCGACCGTCAGACCTATGTTGAGGGCGAGGTGCAGGATCTGCTCGACCGGCTTTTCGACGGCAAACCGGACCGCCTGGTCGCCCTGCTGGCGGAGCGGCCGGACCTCTGACGCGCCCGACAGGTCAGGGCGCCGTCGGATGGTCCTGGCCCTGCCGCGGCTGATGGCCAAGGAAGACCTCGATCTCCGGATGAAGGCGTGTGAAGGCGCGGAGCCGGTTCGCGGAGAGTTCAGCGTCGGCTCTCGCGCGGGCGGAAACCGGCTGGGGCATGGCGTCGTCCCAGTTCAGCCGGGTCGAGGCCGCGTCGCCGACCACCAGCTTGGGCCCGTCCGAGGCATTGATCAGATAGGCCGTCGAACCAGGGGTGTGGCCGGGCGTGTGCAAGGCCCAGACGGAGCCATCGCCGAAAATGTCCAGAACACCAGCGAACCGTCCGTCCGGATCGGGCGTGAAGCCCCATTCCCGCAGCGGCGACCGCCCTCTTAGGATCGCATCGATCGGATGCCCGAGCAGTCCGTTCATCGCATGGGACTCGCGCGCGTCGCCGGGCCCCAGGTAGACGGGAACAGCGGGGTCGAGATCGATCACCCCACCGACGTGGTCGAAGTGCAGATGGGTCAGGAATACGGCCACGGGGTTCGCTCGCTCCGCCAGCCATTCGGCCAGGCTTTGATCGATGCGCACCGACATATCCGCCAGACCCTTGCGCATCAGAGGGTTCAGCCGCGCCTCCAGCTCGCGCGACACGCCCGCGTCGATCAGGTAGCGGCCCTGCGTCGGGTGGTCGATGATATAGGCGTAGATGACGGCTGTCTCTGACCCCTGAGGGATCGCCATGGTGCGCTGATCCTCCCGGTCGATGAAGCCGCCCCGCCCGCCCGTCCACTCAGCGAACCGCACCCTCTCGAAGCGAACAATCCCCTGCCGCGACAGGCTCGCCGCCATCCTGCCGGCGGAGGCGGGCGCGCCAAGGTCAGCGGCGATAAGGAGATGTCGCGTCGCCGGCGTCGCGCAGGCCGCCAAGGCCAGGAGACCCGCTATCGCCAGAGACGCCAGCTTTCGCATAATCGATCCCGCCTTGCGCTTGAGACCATATCGAAATACATAAAAATATTGCTGTCAATCGCGTTAGAGGAAGCTCCAGATGGCATTGATCGCCGCTCTACCGCCGCCAGTTCCGCTGCGGCCACCGGCCCTCGACCGGATTGCGGCGGTCAGTCGGCCGTTGCAGTGGCTGTTCACAGCGGCCTTGGCCGTCGGCGCGGTGATACTGGTCGGCGCGGTTGTGACGGTGCTGTTCTACGAAGGGCCGCGGGTGCAGGTCCGGCCGGGCGGATTGCAGATCTTTATCGAGCCGGGAGCGCCTCGGCTGGTCGAGGGCTGGACGACGCTGGACGCGATGCCCTTCACGCGCAAGCTGGCCTTGGCCGGGTCCGCGACCCTCATGCTGGCTCCGGCCTTGGCCGTCCTGTGGCAACTGCGCCGGCTGTTCGGCCTGTACCGCGCCGGCGTGGTGCTGGCGGTCGAGAATGCACGCTGCCTGACCTTCATGGCGATGGCGCTCGTCGCCTACGCGGCGGCCCCGACGCTCGGCCACCTGCTCGTTACCGTCGCGGGGTTCGACGACGAGGGCTGGCTGCGGCTGGACAGCCTGCAAGCATTGGGTCTGGGTCTGGTCCTGTTCGTTATCGCCCGGGTGATGGCCTGGGCCGGCGAAGTCCATGACGACGCCTCGCGGTTCGTCTGATGCCGATCATCCTCAGGCTCGACGTCGTGATGGCGCGACGCAAGGTCCGCTCGAACGTGCTGGCCCGCGCGATCGGCATTTCCGAAACCAATCTGTCCCTGCTCAAGTCCGGCAAGGTCAGGGGTCTGCGGTTCGCCACGCTCGACGCTCTGTGCCGCTATCTTGACTGCGCGCCCGCCGACATCCTCGAATATGTCCCGGCCTCGCCTGACGTCGCAGATGAACCGGAGGTCCGGTTGGCGGGCTGACCTTGTCTCAGCGTCAACCGCAATGCGTCGGATCACCCGGTGCCACGCCCGACAAGGACCCCCGGTGGAAGCGGCCGGCCCATGGTTCGACTTCCGGCGCGCGCTTGACGTAGCCGCGAGTTGTGAGGACCGTGCTGGCAGCCGGGATCGCGAGACTGGCGGCCCCATCCATGCGCGACCACCATCGCGTTCGCCGAACCACCCCGGTTGGAGCGTCCTATGATCCGTGTCCTCGCCGTCGTCCTTGCCTTCTGCCTGCCCGGCGCGGCGCTCGCCCAAGCTCCCGACCAGGAACCCGTCCGGGTGATGATCCTCGGCGTCTATCACATGGACAATCCGGGGCGGGACATGAACAACGTCCGCGTCGACCCGATGACCACGCCGGAGAAGCAGGCCGAGCTGGCCGCCCTTGCCGACGCCTTGGCCGGATTTCGGCCGACAGCGGTGGCCATCGAAAGCGTGGCCCCCGAGCAGTTGACCCTGATCGATCCCCGCTGGCCCGACTACGACCCGGGTGATCTGCTCGCCACCTCCAACGAGCGGGTCCAGATCGGCTACCGGCTGGCCGCGCGCGCCGGCATCGACCGGGTCTACGCCATCGACGAGAAGGACCGGGAAGGTCAGCCTTCCTATTTCCCGATCGGCCCCGTTATCGCCTGGGCTCAAGCCAACGGCCGCATGGGCGACCTCGAGGCGGCCCAGGCCCTCATCCAGTCCCACATAGTAGATCTGGAAACCCGCCAGAGGGAGCAGTCGGTCGGACAATTGCTGGCCGAGATTAACGCTTCCGACCATCCGATCGGCCCCGGCGGCCACAGCTTCTACTACGGCATGATGAGCATGGGGTCGGGCCACGCCCAGCCCGGCGCCGATCTCAATGCCCGCTGGTACGCCCGCAACGCCCAGATATTCGCGCGCCTGATCCGGGTGACACGGCCCGGAGACCGGATTGTCGTGGTCTACGGCGCCGGCCACGCCTATTGGCTGCGCCACTTCGTCGAGACCACGCCGGGTTTCGTACTCGTGGAGCCGGCCGAATATCTGACCGGCCTCTGACGAGCGCGGATTGGCGGGAGCCTGCTACCCGGCCGGCCGCCACGACTGCAATTCAGCGATCGCGCGCGTGCGGGTGTCGATCTCCGCCTGGGCCACCCGGCGGATTTCCGGATCCTCTGATCGGGCCAGCGCGTCCACCGCCATCTTCATTGCGGCCCGGTGATGATCGATCATTCCCGCCACATAGGCCGCATCGCCTTCGTTCCCGGCTGCGGCCGGGACGGCAGGTGCGGGCGGGCCGCTGACCGTCCCGTCGCTGACGGCCGCCGCGTGACGTTCGGCGGACGCATCGCGCAGCGCCATCTGCACCGGGTCTCCGCCCTCGGAACAGGCCGCGAGCACCAGCACGGCGAGGGCGGCGGCGATCTGCCTCACGCCGGAACGCCTTCGATCCAGTCCGGCAGCCAACTCTCGTGCATCTCGCGGAGGTGGTCGAGCGGCAGGCGGAACAGGTCGCCGTCCGGTCCGCCCGAGGCGAAGTCGCGCCCCTTGGCCCGTCCCACGACGTTGGCGTGGACGCCCGCCGCCTGTGCCGCCGCGATGACGTCCGTGGCTTCCGGCACTGCCACCAGATAACGCGCCTGATCCTCGCCGAAGAGTAGGATATGGGCGTGCGTCGCCGAGCTCGCGTCCAGTTCGACGCCCACGTCCGAGGCCAGCGCCAGATCCGCGGCGGCGCCGATCAGGCCGCCGTCCGACAGGTCGTGCACCACGGTCAGCTCGCCGGCCTCGATCAGGCCGCGCACGAAGTCGCCGGTCTTCCGCTCCAGCGCCAGGTCGACCGGCGGCGGCGCCCCGTCCTCGCGGCCCAGCACCTCGCGCAGATAGAGGGATGAGCCCAGTTCCCCGACCGTGTCGCCGATCAGCACCAGCACATCGCCCTCGCTCATGCCGCCGAAGCCGGTGACGACGTCGTAGTTGGGCAGCAGGCCGACCGCGCCCACGGTCGGGGTCGGCGGAATGGCCGCGCCGTTGGTCTCGTTGTACAGGCTGACGTTGCCGCTCACGACCGGAAAATCCAGCACCTGGCAGGCCTCGGCCATGCCGTCGATGGCGCGGACGATCTGGCCCATGATCTCGGGCCGCTGCGGATTGCCGAAATTGAGGTTGTCGGTGATGGCGATGGGCCGCGAACCAACGGCCGTCAGATTGCGCCAGGCCTCGGCCACCGCCTGCTTGCCGCCCTCGTAGGGGTCCGCCTGCACATAGCGCGGGGTGCAATCCGAGGTCATGGCCAGACCCTTGTCGGTACCGTGCACCCGCACCACGCCGGCGTCGGCGCCGGTCGAGGAGTCCTGCAGGGTGTCGGCCATGACGTGACGGTCGTACTGCTCCCAGATCCAGCGCTTGGAGGCCATGTCGGGGCAGGTGACCACCTTGATCACCGCATCGACCCAACTGTCCGGCGCCGGCACTTCCTTCGGGTCGAGGCGCGGCTGAAGTTCCGGCTGCACCCAAGGCCGGTCGTACAGCGGCGCGTCATCGAACAGCGGCGCCAGCGGCACGTCGCAGACCGTCTCGCCGTGATGCTTCAGCACCAGCCGGCCGGTGTCGGTGGTCATGCCGATGACCGCGGCGTCGAGGCCCCATTTTTTGAAGATGCGATAGCCGTCTTCTTCCCGGCCCGGCTTCAGCACCGCCAGCATCCGCTCCTGGCTCTCCGACAGCATCATCTCATAGGCCGTCATGGCCTCTTCGCGCTGGGGCACGGCGTCCATGTTCAGCTCGACGCCGACGCCGCCCTTGCCGGCCATCTCGACCGAGGACGAGGTCAGGCCCGCCGCACCCATGTCCTGGATGGCGGCGACCGCGCCCGAGGCCATCAACTCCAGCGTCGCCTCGATCAGCAGCTTTTCGGCGAACGGATCGCCGACCTGCACGGTCGGGCGCTTTTCGTCCGAATCCTCGTCGAACTCGGCCGAGGCCATGGTCGCGCCGTGGATGCCGTCGCGGCCCGTCTTGGACCCGAAATAGACCACCGACATCCCGGCTCCCGGGGCGGCCGAATAGAAGATGCTGTCGGCCTTCGCAACGCCCACGCACATGGCGTTGACTAGGATGTTGCCGTTGTAGCCGGTGTGGAAATTGGTCTCGCCGCCCACGGTCGGGACGCCGACGCAGTTGCCGTAGCCGCCGATGCCCGAGACCACGCCCTTGACCAACCGCCGGGTCTTCTCGTGCGAGGGATCGCCGAAGCGCAGGGCGTTCAGCAACGCCACCGGACGCGCGCCCATGGTGAAGACGTCGCGCATGATCCCGCCCACGCCCGTCGCCGCGCCCTGGTAGGGCTCGATGTAGGACGGGTGGTTGTGGCTCTCCATCTTGAAGATGCAGGCGTCGCCGTCGTCGATGTCGATGACCCCGGCGTTCTCGCCCGGCCCGCAAATCACCCGCGGCCCCTTGGTCGGGAATTTGCCGAGGTGAATCTTCGACGACTTGTAGGAGCAGTGCTCCGACCACATCACCGAAAACACGCCCAGCTCGACGTTGTTGGGTTCGCGCCCAAGCCGGTCGAGGACGACCTGATACTCGTTGGGGGCCAGGCCGTATTCGGCGGCCAGTTCGGCCATGGTCTTTTGCGGAGCGCTCATGGCCGCGCCTTCTAGCCGCAGTCGTCGCCGCTGTCAGCCGTTCCGCGCGGGAACATCGCCGCCGGCCCGTCATTCAGTTCGATGAAGCCAACGGAGGCCGCCATGACCGACCAGCCCATCGACCCCGCCGCCACGCCCGCAGACCCGGACGCGCCCGAGATCGCCGCCGACGACGTCGGGGCCAGCGCCGCGGCCGAACGCGCGTCGGAACAGGCCGCGAACGACGACGGCGAAGACGGGGAGGGCATCTGATGGCCCGCACGCCCGCCGAGACGGCCCCCACGCACCCGGACCACCAGCAGATGAACCGTTCCAATGACCCGGAGGTCACCCGGGCGATGGACGAGGCCGCGCCGGAAGTCGCCATGGCCAGCCGGCGCCAGCGCCTGACCGGCTCGGCGACCGGCGTTGGCAGTGTCGGGTTCGATGAAACCGGGGCCTTCGACGTCGGCGATCCGGACCATCTTCCCCAAGCGCCCTCCGAGGCCGTCTAGTCCGGCGTCCGCTCGACTCCGGGCCGCAACCGAAAGGTCAGGATCACCGCGCCGACCAGAACCGCCACGGTGGCGGCGAGGGCGACATAGGCCAGCGGAGCGTTCCGTTCCTGCTCGGCGACGAAGGCGCCCAGCAGCCCCCAGGCGACCGGCAGGGCGAAAGCCAGCATCCGCAGCTTGACCGTCACGCCCAGCGCCGTCAGCGCCACGATCACGATGGCCAGCATCGCCCAGACCGTCGGCGACGGGCTATCGGGAAGCGATCCGTTGCCCGTAAGTATGGTCAGCAGGTTGACCGGCGAGGCCACGGTCAGCCAGCCGGCGAGCGCCGCCAGCGGCCAGACCACCATCCACCGGTCCCGCTCGGTCCGTCCCAGCGCCCGGATCGCCCCCGCGTTCAGCAACAACGGAACCAGCAGCACGAACAGGCTGCCGAAGATCAGCACCACCGTCGCCCTCTCCCAGTCGAAGGCCGAGGCGAAAATCCACCAGCCGATGCCCAGCAACGCCGCCGCCGACGGCCACCCCAGCCGGTTGATCAGCAGGCTCTCTCCCGTCTGCGGCAGGGCCTGCCGCACGGCGTAGATCAGCAGGCCGAGATAGATCAGTCCCCAGATCGAGAAGGCGTAGCCTGCGATCCGCAGCGTCTCGTCGCTGTCGGCGGAGAATTCCTCCGGCGTCTGGCCCCACCCCAGCGCCATCTGGCCATAGGCGACGACGACAGCGAAGATCGCGCAGGCGAGCACGATCCAGCGACGGGTGGTCTGGGCGGCGTCGGGGCGGACGATCGAGGACATGGCGGCTCCTGCAAGCGGGGCGGTGTTCCGACTCTACGCGCCGCGCGCGCGGTTGGTTCACCGTGCCGGAACCGCTCCGTCGCCCACCGGGTTTCTTGGGCGAAGGAGACAGTCCATGACCGACCAGCCCGACCGCCCGACAGAGACCCCGCATTTCGAAACCGACACCGTCCAGGCCGACCGCGCCCGCGAGCAGGGCCTCGGCGTCGGTGAGCGCGAACTGAAGGCCCAGCGTGATCCCGGCGGGGTCTCGACCCCCGATGTCGAGCCGGGCGAGGAGGACGCCACGCGGGCCTCCGAATTCCTCGATCAGACCGCCGGTGTGCAGCCGGCGCGCGAGGACACCCTGCGCAATCCGCCTGCCGGAAGTCGCTGAGCCGCGCAACGAACCGTACCTCGGCCGCATTGGCCGACCTGGTCAGCCCGGGCGGGTCAGGCCGCCGCGAACACGCTGCGGAACAGGGTCGCGCCGTCGGCGGAGCCGAGCTCTTCCTCAAACGCCCGGTCAGGGTGCGGCATCATCCCCAACACATTGCCGCGCGCGTTCTGCAGGCCGGCGATATCGGCGACCGAGCCGTTGGGATTGTCGACGTAGCGGAACACGACTTGGCCTTCGCCCTCGATCCGCGCCAGCGTCTCGGCGTCGGCGAAATAGTTTCCGTCGCCGTTGCCCTGGGTCATGATCACTTCGCGCTGGCCTTGATAGCCCGAGGTGAAGCGGGTCTGGCCGTTGGCGACGGTCAGGCTGATCGGCTTGCAGACGTATTTCAGCCCGGCGTTCTTAAGCAGGGCGCCGGGCAGCATCCCGGCCTCGCACAGGATCTGGAAGCCGTTGCAGATGCCGACCACCGCCACCCCGTCGTCCGCGGCCTTCTTCACCGCCTGCATCACCGGCGACTGCACCGCCATGGCCCCGCAGCGCAGATAGTCGCCATAGGAAAACCCGCCCGGCAGCACGATCAGGTCCAGCCCGGACGGGAGTTCGGTCTCCTGGTGCCAGACCATGTCGACGGTTTCGCCCGTCGAGCGTTCGATCGCGACCTTGCAGTCGCGGTCGCAGTTGGACCCCGGGAAGACGATGACGGCTGCGCTCATGGGCGCGCCTCTAGCACCGTTCGAGGGCGATGTCAGGGCAGGTTTCAGCCCTCGCGCGGGATCACCGCCATCGACCCGTCGCTCTGCAGGAAGACGGCGTCCGCATCCGCCAGGGTCCGGCTTCCCGAGTCCCGGATCGCTTGCAGAACCTCTTCGTCGGTGATCCGCTCGCGCCGCAGGGTTTCGCGCCTGAGCTCGCCCCCCGCCATCAGCAGCACCGGCTCCGCCCGGATCAGCCGATGCAGGCCCGGTCGGCGGACCATGGTCCACGTCACCACGAACTGCAGCAGCACCAGCAGCGCCATGGCCGTCAGACCGTCGAGCAGCGGCGTGTTCTTGTCCAGGATGGCCGTCGAGAGGGTCGAGCCCAGCGCGACGGTGACCACGAGATCGAAGGCGTTCAGCTTGGACAGCGTCCGCTTCCCGGTGAGCCGAAGCAGGGCGATCAGGGCCGCGTACGACAGGACGCCAACGAGGAGGATCCGCAGCGGGCCGGACCAGCCGTTGAAGAAGAAGGACTCGAGCATGCCCAGCTAACCCCGGCCGTAAAGGCCCGGTTCCGTCAGCCCCTGTTCTCGTAGGTCGCCGTGATCGACGCCTTGGCCAAGGTGTGGAAATGCAGGTTGAAGCCATATTTGGCCCCTGAGTCCTCGGGCGTCACCGGCAGGCTTTCCTCATCCACGGCGAACGCCGTGAAGACATACCGGTGCGGTCCGTGCCCCGGCGGCGGCGCGGCGCCGCCGAAACCCGGCTGGCCGAAGTCGGTCCGGCCTTCCACCGCCCCGGCGGGGATCGGTCCGCCCGCCTGCAACTCGGTCACGTCCGCCGGGATATTCGCCACCGTCCAGTGCCAGAAACCCGAGCCGGTCGGAGCATCCGGGTCGTAGCAGGTGACGGCGAAACTCTTCGTCCCCTCCGGCGCGCCCGACCATTTCAGATGCGGCGACGTATTCCCCTTCGCCTGCACCTGCGCGTCCGGCAGCACGCCGCCGTCCGTCATGTCATTGGAGCTGAGGGTGAAGGTCATGGCGGGTCCTCCTGCTTTGGGTCCAGCCACCCTAACGCGGGGACCGGCGGGGAGTCGCCCTAGTGCGCGGCTTCCTTCGCCGCCGGCGTGAATGCGGAATCGTCCATCAGTCCGCCGGCCAGCGCCGCCGCGAACAGGATGCAGCCCGCCAGTACGAACAGGGCGACAGCCAGTTTCAGGCCGCGTTTCACGCGATCTCGACGCGGTAGCTTTCGATCACCGTGTTGGCGAGCAATTGCTCGCACATCTTCTTCGCCTCGGCGGCGGGATCGTCGACGCCGTCCAGGTCAAACTCGATCAATTTGCCGACGCGCGCGTTGCCGACTCCGGCCCAGCCCAGCCCGTGCAGGGCGCCCTCGACGGCCTTGCCCTGAACGTCCAGCACGCCCGGCTTCAGAAACACGTGAACCTTGACCCTCGCCATCAGTGCAGTCCCCCCTGAATCACCGTCGGCATGTCCTTCATGATGCCGAGGCGGCGAGCCACCTCGGTGTAGCTCTCGATCACATTGCCCAGATCGCGGCGGAAGCGGTCCTTGTCCAGCTTCTCGCCCGTCGTGCTGTCCCACAGTCGGCAGGAATCAGGGCTGATCTCGTCGGCCAGGATGACCCGGCTGAAGTCGTTCTCCCAGATGCGACCGAACTCAATCTTGAAGTCCACCAGGGTGATGCCGACCGCGCCGAACATGCCCGACAGATAGTCGTTCACCCGCACCGTCATCGCCAGGATGTCGTCCAGCTCCTGGGTCGAGGCCCAGTTGAAGGCGGTGATGTGCTCCTCGGTGACCATCGGGTCGTTGAGCTCATCCTTCTTGTAGTAGAATTCGATGATCGAGCGGGGCAGGGGCGTGCCCTCGTCGATGCCCAGCCGCTGGCTCATCGAGCCGGCCACGATGTTGCGGCACACGACCTCCAGCGGGATGATCTCGACCTCCCGGATCAGTTGCTCCCGCAGGTTCAGCCGCTTGATGAAGTGGTTGGTCACGCCGATGCCGTTCAGGCGTGACATGACGAACTCGCTGATCCGGTTGTTGATGACGCCCTTGCCCTCAAGGATCGCCTTCTTCTGGGCGTTGAAGGCCGTGGCGTCGTCCTTGAAATACTGGATCAGGGTGCCGGGCTCCGGTCCTTCGTACAGAATCTTGGCCTTGCCCTCGTAGAGCTTCTTGCGCTTGACGTTCATCATGGTGGGTCCGGGCGGGGCCTCGCCAGAAACGAAAATCGCGCAGCCAGCACGGTGGTCTGGGCGGCGCGATCCGGAATCGGGCGGGCGGGGAAATTCGTCGGCACTCCCTTACCGGAAGCAAGGCTGCGACACAAACGGCGACCCCCAATGAACCGGCAGGGTTTCCGTTGCGTTCGGCTCCGGGGTAGCTATAGACCTCCACGACCGCGGTACAGCCGCCTGACGGAGCCTGCAGACGCCCATGACGACCTTTGACGATCGGGAAAAGGGCTTTGAGTCCAAGTTCGCCCTCGATCAGGAGCAGGAATTCAAGGCGGTGGCCCGGCGCAACAAGCTGCTCGGCCTCTGGGCGGCCGAGAAGATGGGCCTCGCGGCCGACCGCGCCGATCAGTACGCAGGCGCCGTTGTCCGTGCCGACTTCGAACAACCCGGCGAGGAAGACGTCTACCGCAAGATCGCCCAGGATTTCGAAGGCTCGGGCCTGACCATCTCCGAGGGCGAGATCCGCCGCAAGATGGACGAACTGTCCTCCGTCGCCCGCGACCAGATCCGCAACGGCGAATAGGCTCCACGCCCCTACGACGAAAGGCCGCGGCCTTTCGGCTGCGGCCTCTCTGGACGGATCGATTGGGCGATCCGCCGCCGGCGCCGTGTGGGGGGAGGGCGACGCCGGTGTCTGTTGCGGTCGGTCAGCCGGGGGCTGCCACCGTATCGATGGCGTGAATCACTCCGTTCGAAGCCGCCATGTCGGCCTCCACGACCCGCGAAACGCCGCCCGCCGCATCGGTCAGTTCAATCGCTCCATCGGCGCGGATCCGCGCCGTCAGCACGCCGCCCTGCATCGTCGTCATGTCCAGCGAACCGCCTCCAGCCTGAATGCGCTGCACCAGCCCGGCCGCGTCCAGCCGGGCGGGGACGACGTGATAGGTCAACAGCTCCCTGAGCTCGGCCCGGCCCGAAGGGAGAGTCAGGGCGTCCCGCCGGGCGGCGGGAATCTTTTCGAACGCCGCATTGGTCGGGGCGAAGATCGTGTACGGACCCCCGCCGTCAAGCGTCTCGCCCACGCCGGCGGTCTGCAGCGCCGCGACCAGGGTGGTGAAGTCCGGATCCCGCGCGGCCACCGCGAGGACCGTCTCCGTCGCGGCCGGGGCCGGGGCGGGAGCGGGCGCCGCTTCGGGCTTCGCCTCTCGCGAAGCCTCGCGGTCGCAGCCTGGCGTCACGGCGAGCGCCGCGGCCGCGATCAGGGGCAGCACAGGACGGGTCGCGATCATCGCTCATCCCCAGATCGGCGCCGCCCTCCCGGCGACTCCAAAAGGGATATGGCTCAGTCTCGAAAAGGATGCGTCGGCGCGACACTTTTCCGCAGCCGGCGTTCGTCGGGCGGCGTCAGCCCAGCGAGCGGCGGAGCACGTCCCATGCCGCCGCCTTCTCGGCGAACGGCCGGGCATGGGCCGGGCTGGAGGAAGGCAGGTCGATCAGGGCGACCCTCGTCTCATCGGCTAACAGGGCTCGCCCGAGCCGGGCGGCGGTCCCGCCGTTGAAGGCCACCGCCCGCAGTTCCGGCAGGCCGGCCACCAGTCCGCGCAGATCCGCCGCCTCGGGCCGACGGATGGCGGCGTCCAGGCTGCCCGGGCGCTCGGCGCTGGCGACGACGTCCCACAGGCCGACCCCGGCCGCCTTCAGCGCGGCCAACCGGTCCTGGTAAGGGAGGGCGGACAACTCGCGCCCGATCACGCCGCCGATCAGCCGCCAGAAGGCGTTCTGTGGATGGCCGTAGTATTGCGCCGCCCTCAGTGAGGCGTCGCCTGGCAGGCTGCCGAGGATCAGCAGCCGCGTGGTCGCGTCGACGACCGGCTCGAACCCGGCCTTGCGGCTCACGCCGCCCCGAACACCCGCGCGAACACCGTGTCCACGTGCTTGGTGTGATAGCCGATGTCGAACAGCGCCTCGAGTTGCACCTCCGGCAGGGTGACCCGCGCGTCGGCCTTCAGGAAGTCGAGGAAGGCTCCCTCGCCGCGCCACACCTTCATGGCGTTCTCCTGCACCGCGGCATAGGCGTCCTCGCGGCTCACCCCCGCCTGGGTCAGGGCCAGCATGACCCGCTGCGAATGCACCAGCCCGCCCAGCAGGTTCAGGTTCTTCGCCATGTTCTCCGGATAGACGTTCAGCCGCTCGACCACGCCGGCCAGACGATGCAGGGCGAAATCGAGGTGGATGGTCGCGTCCGGCCCGATGCCGCGCTCGACTGACGAGTGGCTGATGTCCCGCTCGTGCCAAAGCGCGACGTTCTCCATCGCCGGCGTCACCGCCGAGCGCACCAGCCGGGCCAGCCCCGTCAGGTTCTCGGTCAGGATCGGATTGCGCTTGTGCGGCATGGCCGACGAGCCTTTTTGCCCCTTGTCGAAGAACTCCTCGGCCTCCAGCACCTCGGTGCGCTGCAGGTGCCGGATCTCGACCGCCAGCCGCTCGACCGACGACGCGACCACGCCCAGGGCGGCGAAGAAGGCGGCGTGCCGGTCGCGCGGGATCACCTGGGTCGAGACCGGCTCGACCTGAAGCCCCATCCTGTCGGCGACATAGGCCTCCACCGCCGGATCGACGTTGGCGAAGGTGCCGACCGCGCCGGAGATGGCGCAGGTCGCGATCTCTTCACGGGCGGTCAGCAGACGGCGGCGGGCGCGCTGGAACTCGGCGTGATAGCCGGCCAGCTTCAGGCCGAAGGTCACCGGTTCGGCGTGGATGCCGTGGCTACGGCCCACGCACGGCGTCAGCTTGTGCTCCTTCGCCCGGGTCTCAAGCGCCGCCAGCACCCGGTCCACACCCTCGACCAGCAGGTCCGCGGACCGCGCCAGCTGCACCGCGAAACAGGTGTCCAGCACGTCGGACGAGGTCATGCCCTGATGCAGGAAGCGGGCTTCCTCGCCGACGATCTCGGACACATGAGTCAGGAAGGCGATGACGTCGTGCTTGGTCGTGCGCTCGATCTCGTCGATCCGGTCGGCGTCGAACACTGCGTCCTTGCCCTTGGCCCAGATCGCTTCGGCGGCTTCTGTCGGGATGACCCCCAGATCGGCCATCTTCGTGGCGGCGTGCGCCTCGATCTCGAACCATATCCCGTATTTGGTCTCCTGCGACCAGATATCGACGGCGGCTGGGCGGGAATAGCGGATGATCATGGGCGCGGGGTGTCGGTCCGCGACCGCCGCGAGTCAAGCGCAGCTTGTGGCTGGCGCTCGCGAACTCGGCCATGGCGACGTGGCGGATCGGCCCGGTTCGCTCTAATCCTGCTCGCCAACGGAGGACCTCATGGAACTGATCATCGGCCCACGCCTGTATTCCACCTGGTCGCTGCGCCCTTGGCTGGTGCTGAAGCGCTGCAAGGCCGACTTCACCGTCCGCGAGATCGACATCTATTCGCCCGACGGCCAGGCCGAGCTCGAGCGCATCTCCCCCTCCCGTCTCGTGCCCCTGCTCAACGTCGACGGCGAGACCATCTGGGACTCGATGGCGATTTCGGTGTGGTGCGCCGAACGCTATCCGGAGGCGAAGCTGTGGCCCGCCGACGCCCATGCCCGCTGGCTGGCCCGCTCCGCCGCCTGCGAGATGCACGGCGGCTTCATGGGCCTGCGCACCGACTGCGGCATGGGCCCGGACCACACCATGGTCGGCCCGGACCGCGCGCCGCCCCCGACCGGCGAGAGCGTTACCCGCGACATCCGCCGCATCGTATCGCTCTGGATGGAGATGCGCGCCCGTTTCGGCGCCGGCGGCCCGTATCTGTTCGGCGACTGGTCGGTTCCGGACGCCTTCTACACCCCCGTCGCCGCCCGTTTCCGCCACTTCCAGATCGATCTGGCGGCCTATGGCGACGACGGCTCGGCCGCCGCCTACCGCGACGCCCTGCTGGCCCAGCCTGACTTCCTGGAATGGTCGGCGGAAGCTCTGCGTTAACCGCTCACCGGAACGCGGCCTTAAGACAACAGCGGTATTCCGGGAGCCTCGCCAACGCGCAAGCGTTCAGGGTCAGCCATGTCGATGCCCGTCGAACAGCCCCAGCCCCGCCGTCCCAGCCTGATGATCTATGGGCTGCTGATCGTCATCGCCTGCTGCCTGCCCGCCCTGCTGATTGCCGGCTTGTAGGCCCTAGCGCGACCCGCCAACCGTCGGGACGGCGGCGATCTCAAGCGTCTGCTCCGGAGCCGGCGGCGGCACATAATCCAGCGCCAGAGGCACCAGGGTCGCGCCCGAGGCCACCGCGTCCAGCGTGTTCAGCGGCCGTCCATTGAGACGCTGATAGATCCAGTAGGCGGCGACGACCTTTTCCACATAGTCCCGCGCCTGCGGCACATCGATCGTCTCGATCAACAGCAGCGGATCGGCGTCCTGGCCCAGCTTGCGCACCGCAGCGACCATCGGGCCGGGCCCGGCGTTGTAGGAGGCCGCGACCCTCAGCAGGTCGCCGTTGATGGCCGGCATGGCCAGCACCTTGTTCACGTAAGCCTGACCCAGCCGGGCGTTTTCCCCCGCGTCGTACAGGCGGTCCGGGGACGACACGAAGCCGCGGTCATTGGCCAGTTCCGCCGCCGTGGTCGGCATCACCTGCATCAGGCCGTAGGCCCCGACCGCCGACCGCGCCCGGGAGTCGAAATTCGTCTCCTTGCGGGCGATGGCGTAGACCAGCGACCGCTCGATGGTGAAGCCGCCGGCCGGCTCGATCACCGGCTGCGGATAGCGGTCGGCGTCGATGCGCTCGGCCTCGTCGCTGACGCCGGTGACGCGCGGACCCAGCGCACGACCCAGCGCCGCCCACAGCTTGCGGCCCTGCTCCGTCAGTTCGGAACGAAGGCCCGTGCGCAGTTCGTCCCGAGCGTCCGTCCGCCGGCCGACCTCGTAATACGCCACCGTCCGGCGGGCGCGGTCGTCCGACTCGATGAAGGCCTTCAGCGCCTCGGCGTCGACGTCGTCGTTGGCGTTGCGGGCCGCGCGCTGAAGCTGGGCTTCGGAGCGATAGGGCCGCGGGCCAAGGTTCTCGATGGTCGGCTCCTCGCCGAGCTGGCGCAGGGCGATCTGGCCGTAGAAGGTCGCCGGCCAGGCCCCGGCCTGACGCAGCAGCGGCCGGACCTGATCCTGCTGGCCGGAGCGTGCGGCGCTGCGGGCCGCCCAGAAGGCGGCGCCCGAGCGGACCCACCCGTCCTCGGTCGGATCGTCCAGCACACGCTCGAAGGCGCTCGCAGCCTTGCCGAATTCGCCCAACCTGTACCGGGCCAGACCCACCACCCACCAATCGCCGATCTGCTCACCCAGCATCACGGCGCCGGTCAGATCGTCGTGGTTCAGAGCAATCCGTGCCGCCTTGGTGGGATCATCGGGGGAGGCTCCGCCGCCGGCCTGCACCACGGTCGTCCATGTCCGGCCGCTGACGCTCGACGGCCGTTTCGGTTCCGGCGCCCCGTCCGGCCGGCGACGCAGGGCCAGATTGTAGGCGCGCCCGGCGGGCGGCAGGTCGGAATACTCTTCCAGCCACGCCGCCAGCTCTTCGTAGGTGGCGGAATAATCGGCGTGGAACAGGCGTTCGAATTCGACCTGGCCCAGCAGCACACGGTCCTGCGCCTGTCGGGCCGAGGCGCGCGCCGCTTCGAGGTCGCCCCGACGCAGGGCGTCGAAAGCCGTGGTGTAGCTCAGCCGGTCGGCCGGGCTCAGAGCAGACAACGCCCCGCGGCGTTCATCTTCTTCGGCATGCGCGGGCATGGCGGCGCCCAGGCACAGGGCGAACGCCAGGGCGGTCGTCGACGCGGAAAACACGCGGCGGAAAGTAATCGGCACTGAGGCGGCCCCCCTTAGAGCGTCATGTGGACCGTCTCGACCCGGTCCCGCAGGCGCTGTTCGTTTGGTCGTCAGGCCGCAAAGGCGCCACTCGCCCCGGCCCATGTCAACGATTCACCCCTTTTGGGGCAGTTTTGAGTCAGGCGGGTTAATGGCCGGAGTCCTTGTCCAGCCGCGCCGCCAGCGAAAGCACATCCGCCCAGGCCTGCCGCTTGGCCATCGGCTGGCGCAGCAGGAAGGCCGGATGCAGGGTCGGCAGAGCTGGCGCCGACACTCCGCCCTCGGCCAGCCGCCACTCGCGCCACTGGCCCCTCAGCTTCATGATGCCTTCGTCCGCACCCAGCACCGCCTTTGACGCCGCCGCCCCGACCAGCAGCACCGCCTTCGGTTTCAGCAGGGCGAAGGCCCGCTCGACAAAGGGTGCGCAGACCGCCTGCTCCGCCGGGGTCGGCGTGCGATTGCCGGGCGGCCGCCAGAACACGGTGTTGGTGATGAACACCCGGCCCTCCAGCCCAGCCTCCTTCAGCATCCGGTCCAGCAGCTGACCGGCCTTGCCGACGAACGGCTCGCCGCGCGCGTCCTCCTCGCCACCGGGTCCCTCGCCGATGACCATCACCTCGGCCTCGGGATTGCCGCGGGAGAACACCGACTGACGCGCACCGAGCCCGCGCAGGGAGCAGCCCTCGAATGTGGCGATCGCCTGACCCAGAGCGTCCAGCGTCTCCGCCCCGGCCGCCAGCCGCCGCGCCTCCGAGATCGCGCTCGAGGCGTCAACCACCGGCGTCACCGCGGCCGTCGCCTTCGCCACCGCCTTCACGGCCGGTGGCGGTTCGACATGCGTGCGGTCGACCGGCGCATCCCCGAAACAGGCGTCGACCCCCGCGTCGCGCCAGAAGGCGAGCAGGCTTTCGGTCGCGGCGGCGTCAAGGTTGTGCGGTGTCATGGGCGGATTGGCACAGGGATAGTCCTTGACCACCCTTGCGTCACCTTCCGATAAGCGGAAAACCACACGACCCTGCTTGCGACGAGGAATTCAGCCATGGCCGAGGACGCTATCGAAGGCGGCGCGACGAACGCCTGGCAGGAAGCCGTGATCGACAAGCTGCCGCCGGCCGAGGCGCTGGCGGGGGTCGAGCGTGAGGTGATGGAGTACGACGTCGTCATCGTCGGGGGAGGTCCCGCCGGCCTCGCCTCAGCCATCCGCCTCAAGCAGCGCGCTGAAAAGGACGGCAAGGACATCTCCGTCGCCGTGCTGGAGAAGTCCGCCGAGATCGGCGGCCACATCCTCTCCGGCGCGGTCATCGATCCGCGCGCCCTGTCCGAACTGTTCCCCGACTGGAAGGAGCGCGGCGCGCCGCTGGAAACCCTGGTGACGAAGGACCGCTTCCTGGTGCTCGGCCCGCAGGGCGAAGCCTCTCTGCCGATGCTCCTGCTCCCGCCGATGATGCACAACGACGGCTGCTACATCGCCTCCCTCGGCAACCTGTGCCGCTGGCTGGCCGAACAGGCCGAGGCCATGGGCGTCGAGGTCTATCCCGGCATGGCCGCCAGCCACGTCGTCTGGGACGAGCCCACCGGCCGCGTGAAGGGGGTCGTCGCCGGCGTCTTCGGCATCGACCGCGAGGGCAAGCCGACCGGGGACTTCCAGCCGGGCATCGAACTGCACGGCAAATACGTCTTCATCGCCGAGGGCGTGCGCGGCTCGCTGGCCAAGACCATCATGGCCCGCCACAATCTGTGCGACACGGCCGAACCGCAGAAATTCGGCATCGGCCTCAAGGAGCTGTGGCAGGTCCCGGCCGACAGGCACCAGCCCGGTCTGGCCCAGCACACCACCGGCTGGCCGCTCGACGAATTCACCGGCGGCGGCAGCTTCATGTACCATTTCGGGGACCGCTACGTGGCCATCGGCTACGTCGTCCACCTGAACTACAAGAACCCCTTCCTGTCGCCGTTCGACGAGTTCCAGCGCTTCAAGCACCACCCCTCGGTGTCCGAACATCTGGAGGGCGGCACGCGCATCTCCTACGGCGCCCGCGCCATCACCGAGGGCGGCTTCCAGTCGGTGCCGAAACTGGCCTTCCCCGGCGGGGCGCTGATCGGCTGCTCGGCCGGCTTCGTCAACGTGCCGCGAATCAAGGGCAGCCACAACGCCATGAAGACCGGCATGCTCGCCGCCGACGCCGCCTATGACGCCGTGATCGCCGGCCGTTCGGGCGACCGGCTCGATGACTACCAGACCGCCTATGAGAACAGCTGGGTCTTCCAGGAGCTGAAGCGCGTCCGCAACGCCAAGCCCCTGCTGACCCGTTTCGGCACCTCCCTGGGCGGGGCGCTGGGGCTGTTCGACATGTGGTTCCAGACCCTGTTCGGCGGCCTCTCTCTGTTCGGCACGCTGAAGCACAAGAAAACCGACGCCGCTTCGACCGAGCCGGCCGCGAAGCACAAGGCCATCGTCTATCCCAAACCGGACGGGGTGCTGTCGTTCGACAAGCTGTCCTCGGTGTTCGTCTCCAACACCAACCACGCCGAGGAGCAGCCGGCTCACCTCAAGCTGCTCGACCCGGCGGTCCCGATCCGGGTCAACCTGCCCAAATACGGCGAGCCCGCCCGTCTCTATTGCCCGGCAGGCGTCTACGAGGTGGTCTACGGCGACGAGGCGGCGAAGACCGATCCGCGCTTCGTCATCAACGCCCAGAACTGCGTCCACTGCAAAACCTGCGACATCAAGGATCCGTCGCAGAACATCGTCTGGACCACGCCCGAGGGCGGTGGCGGGCCCAACTACCCGAATATGTGACAGCCCGGTAAGCGAGAGGCCTTGCCGACGCCGCATAATCCGGTGAGGCTCAGCCCCATGCGCCTCTCCTCCCTTCGCCTGCTTCTCTCCGGCTGCGCCCTGGTCGCCCTCGCCGCGCCCGTCGCCGCGCAGGAGGCGCCGGTGATCATCATGGATCCGCCGCTGATCCCCCGGGACACCGCTCCGGTCATAGCCCCGCTGGGGGATGATGTCCGGCCGGAACAGCCGCCGGCTATCGTCCCCGTGGACGATTCTGTACCGGCGCCCGACCCGACCACGCCGTCGGCGCCGGAGACCTGGTCCCCCGCGCCCTTCACCGCCGGCGGCCAGTCCGCCTACGGTCTGTATCTCTCTGGCCGCGTCGCCGGCTGGCGGGGTGACCGCACCGCCAGTGCGGACCTTTTCGCGCGTAGCTACCAGCTCGCGCCGGAGCAGCCCGACCTCGCCGATGAGGCGTTTCGCGCCGGCCTGTTCGCCGGCGATCTCGACACGGTCGTGCAACTGGCGCCGCAGCTTGGCGCTGAAGGCATTCTTGCCGATGCCGGCCAACTCTCCATCGTCGTCGATCACTTGCGGCAGGGACGGGTTCAGGCTGCGCATGCGGCGCTGGCGCGTGAGACCTTCGACGAACCCTATACGCATGTCTCCCGCTACCTGGCGCCGGTCCTCGCCGCGGCGGCGGGCGACCGGGAAACGGCTCTGGCGCCCGTCCGAAGCGATCCGGCTCATCCCGCCGGCGAATGGGTCTTGCGCGATCAGCGGGCCCAGCTTCTGGAGCTCCACCAGCGCCATGACGATGCGGATGCCGAGTACAGGGCGCTTCTGGCCCTCCCCGACACGGCGTCGCTGTTCGGGGTTGGATACGGCGCTTTTCTGGAGCGGCGGGGCAGGTCGGCCGATGCGATAGCAGCCTACGAAGCCGCCTTGGCCGGATCCGCGCCGGATCCGCGCGCCCTTGGCGCACTGACCCGCATCCGGGCCGGGGGGCGGAGTCCCGCGCAACCGACGGTCCAGCAGATCGCCGCCGACGCCCTCGACTTCGCTTCGCTGGAGATGACAGAATTCGCCGAAACCCTCGCACAGCCATCCCAGGCCAACCTGGCCGCCTTCTATCGTGAGAACGGGGCCGTCCTGCTGCGACTGGCCGCGGCCTTGCAGACCAGCGACGCGCGCGATTTGCGGCTCGGCCGGATCTTCGCGGCTGTCGATCAGGCGCCCCTCGCCGTCGAGGCCTTCGAGCGGGTCGGCCGGCGCAACCCGATCCACTATGCCTCCGCCCAAATCGGCCTTTCCGGAGTTCTGGCGAGTCAGGAGCGCGAGGACGAGGCGCTCGAGGCGCTGCGGCGCGCCGATGCGGCCGCGCCTGACCAGATTCAGGTGACCTTGCGGCTGGCGACCCAGTTGGCCTCGACGGGCAGGCACGGCGAAGCCCTCGAAGTCCTGAACCGGCCGACGATCAACACCACGCAGCAGGGGGTCGAGGTCCGCTACCTGCGCGGCGTGGTGTTGGAACAGCTCGACCGCATCGAAGAGGCCGAGGCGGAGCTCTGGGCCGCCCTCCAGATCGCGCCCGACAACCCGTTGCTCCTGAACCACCTCGGCTATCTGTGGGTCGACAGCGGCCGCCGGGTCGAGCAGGGGGCGGAGATGATCTCCCGCGCCTTCGCCGCCGACCCGCGCAACGGCACTGTCCAGGATTCGCTGGGCTGGGCCCAGTACCGGCGCGGCCAGTATGAAACGGCCGTCGAGACGCTCGAGCAGGCGCTGGCCAAACAGCCGGCCGACGCCGAGATCAACGACCACCTCGGCGACGCCTACTGGCGGGTCGGCCGGATCCGCGAGGCCGGCTGGCAGTGGAACCGGGTCCTTACCCTCGAGCCCGAACCGGAACGCCGCGCCGAGGTCGAGCAGAAGCTTTCCCGCGGCCTGCCGTCGCCGCCGGTCACCGGCAGCCAACCCTGAAGAATGACTGAGCGCGCGGCCCTCGCTCCGGCCAAGGTCAACCTGTTCCTTCACGTCGGCCCGGTCGACGCGGGTGGATATCATCCGCTCGCCAGCCTCGTTGCCTTCGCCGGCATCGGTGACCGGCTGACGATCGAGCCCGCCGACCGCCTGTCCCTGAGCCTTGAGGGCCCATTCGCGGCTGGACTGGCCGGAGAGGGCGACAACCTGGTCCTCCGCGCCCTCCGCAGGCTCGGCGAGACGGCGGGCGTCGGCGAGCCGCCGCTCGCCGTCACCCTCGACAAACGCCTGCCGATCGCCGCCGGCCTCGGCGGGGGCTCGTCGGACGCCGGCGCGGCCCTGAAGCTGGCGCGCGACGCCCTCGGCCTCGATCTCGACGACGACGCGCTTGCCGGCATCGCCGCGACCATCGGCGCCGACGGTCCCATGTGCCTGCACGCCCGCACCGCCTGGGCCGAGGGCAGGGGAGAGCGGCTGACGCCCGAGCCGCGCCTGCCGCCTCTGCCCGCCCTGCTGATCAATCCGGGCGTCCCGTCGCCAACCGGCGAGGTCTATCGCGCCTTCGACGCCGGACCGCCCGCCACTGCGGACCGGCCGTCGCCGCCCGGAGACTGGTCCGTCGCCGCCGTGATCGACTGGCTCGCGGAACAGAGGAACGATCTGCAGGACGCCGCCATCGCCCGCGCGTCCGCTATCGGAGAGGCCGTCGCCGCCGCCAGGCGCCTTCCTGGAGTCCGCCTCGTCCGCATGTCGGGATCCGGCGCCACCGTCTTCGCCCTCTTCGAGACCCCGGTCGCGGTTGCCGCAGCGGCGGAGCGACTGGCGGCAAATCGCCCTCTATGGTGGATCGCCCCGACGAATCTCGGTTAGTTTCGGTCGCGCCAAGCTTTATGGCCGCATATTGCCGGTATTGTGCAGGTCGTCCCGGAATCGTCTTGAGATGACCTCGCTATGCGGGATGTTTCGCCGCATACCGGCGGCAAGATGGAACCTCAGAAGAGCGTCACGGTTGTTCCGGGACAATTTTCTTCGACACAGTCGCCCGCCGGTCGGCGCGGCGGCTTCCTGCAGAACAAAGGGGATACTTATGCTTCGTATGAAACTTCTCACGGCTGTCGCCGCGACGGCTCTGCTGGCTGCTCCCGCCGCCATCGCCCAGACCACCCCGGCCCACGTCGATCAGGCGGCCGCCCCGGCGCTTCCTCCGGTGTCCTCGGAGAACGTCATCGAGGTTCTGAAGATGCACGGCCGATTCACGACCCTGCTGCAGGCTCTCGATCAGGCCCAGTTGACCGAAACCCTCGCTACGCGCGACCGGATCACCATCTTCGCCCCGACCGACGCGGTCTTCGCCGCCCTGCCCGAGGGCGAGCGGACCCGCCTGCTCGACCCGGCCAACGCCCAGGAGCTTCGCAATCTTATGCTCTTCCATGTGCTGGTGGCCGATCTGACGCCTGAGCAGATCATGGGTGCGCGCGGTCCGATCGCCACGGCTGGCGGCATCGAGGTCGAGATCGATGGCACCGGCGACGCCATCCGCGTCGCCGACGCCACCGTCACCGATCCCGCCATCAATGCGGCCAACGGCGGCATCTATGTGATCGACAGTCTGCTCGACCCGAATGCCGCCTCCCAAGGCGACAGCGAGGAGATGGCCGACGACACCCCGCCGCCGACCACGGCGGTCAAGGACGAGGGACCGGCCGCCGGAGAACCGTCCCGCGCCTCGGTCCCGGAGTAGGCGCTCCAGACGTCTGACGAAGGCGGCGGGCTCCGGTCCGCCGCCTTTCTCATGCCCGGGGCCTTTAACAGTCGGCCAACCGCTGTTGTGTATCGTCGCGGCATGGACATCCTGACCCCCGCCCAAATCGCCGCGTTCGAGGCCGTGCTGGCCCGGGTTTCGCCTGACGACAGGGCCCGCCTCCACGCACTCAAGGACGCCGCCGCCGATGCGGCCGCCGCCGCCGCCCCGCACTGGGATTTCGACCAGCCCGGCCATCGCGCCGAAGAGGCCCTGCGCGCCGCCTTCGGAGACGCAGTGACCGACGACCACCGCCGCGCCCTCGTCGCCCTCTGGGCGCTGGAGATGCCGGCCCGCGTCCCCGCCGCCGACCTGCCGCAGGCTTCGCTCGACCTCTATCCGGAATGGATCGGCCGCCTCGCCGACTTCCTGACCGCCGGCGCCGATCCCTACGACCGCGACTTCTGGGCCAAGGACGTGCGCATTGCGCTGGTTCTCAGCGTGCCCGGCGCCCGCACCCAGATGATCGATCTGTCTTCGCCAATGGGACCTGGCCAGATCCTCCGCCATGCCCGCGAGGGCTGGGGCTGGTCGGTCATCCCCGCCTACGCCGCCGCCCAGGCTTGGAAGCCGTGGCTGGAGGTCCATACCGAAAGCCGCGAACTGTCGGATTTCAACGAGGCCGGCTGGGACCGCGCCTGGGCCACGGCCGCCGAGATCCTCAAGCGTCGCCCCGACATGGCCGGCATGCTCGGCTCCTCGTGGTTCTACGACCCGCCGCTGGAGCAGATCAGCCCGCGCCTCGCCTACCTCCGGCTTAACCCGCTGAAACACGGCGCCTTCATGGTCCATCAGGGCCCCGGCGACATCCACACCCGGCGCGCCGCGACCAGTTCCCCGACCCGCGCCGCCCTGATCGAAAAAGGCGAATACACCGCCCGCTCGTGGATCGTGGCCTGGCCGAGGTCGGCGCTGATCAAGTGGGCGGATACACGCCAAGCGCAGGGCATGGCTGCAGCCGCATGAGGCCCGCGCCCCTGCTGTCGGCGAGCCTCGCCGCCGGGCTGTTGCTGGTCGGCTGCTCAGAGCGTGTCATTGCGACCGTCAACGACGACATGTTGATCGTCGTGGACGACATCGACAGGGCGACGCCTCTCGCCACGGCGACCGTTCACTATGTCATGTCCCGCCCCCAGCCTCTGTCCGACGACGCCGGCCCCGACGAGCGTGTCGTGCGCATGCGTCAGGAAGGCCGGTTCGACTGCGCCGGCCACCGCTGGGGCGAGACCCTCCAGGAACTGACCCTGCTGGATGGCCGGACGCTTACCAACCGGAGCCCCCAGCCGGTTCTTAGGGCGCCCTCGTCCGGGTCCATCGGCGAGTCTGCTTTGAAGGCGGTGTGCGATCAGGACTTCTACGGGTCGCACGCCTCTCGCAGGCCGTTGCGCTCGATCGAGAAGGATTATCTGGAACGGACCGGCGACGGCTAGGGGTGTACGCGGGCCCAAGCCTCACCAATGGGTGCGATCTCCAGCCCCGCCGCCGTCGCCAGCCGCAGCACCCGGTCCAGATCGTCCGGGGTGCAGCCGTAGTCCGTCGGCCGGTCGCTCACGTCGTGCCCATAGGCTGTCAGCCAGCCGCGCCGCTCCGCCGTCTCCGCCATCAGCCCCTCCAGGTCGTAGCCGGGCAACCGTCGGCTCTCCAGCCCGATCGACTTGATCAGCGCCCGGTCCTCGCGCCCGGCGTTGACCCCGTCGCGCACCCCGCGCGCCAGCTCGAACCGCCGCCGCACTGCTCGCTTGGCGCTGACCGTCGCGTCTCCGAAGGGCCAGGCGAAGGTCGTCATCCGGCGCCCGTCCAGACGCTCGCTCACCCAGGCCGCATTGGCGTCCAGACTCAGCCGCAGCGCCTCCGCATCCATCCGCAGCGCGCTGGTGTGGCCAAAGGTGTGGCACCCCACCTCATGCCCGGCCGCATGCAGCGCCTGCAGATGCTCCACCCGATACTGGTCGCGGTCCATGTTCACCCGGCCGCACAGACCGCCGCAGACATAGTAGGTCGCCTTGACCCCATGCGCGGCCAGCACCGGCCCCGCCTCGGTCCAGGCCGTGGCCGGAAAGTCGTCGAAGCTCAGCGAGAACACGCCCTTCGCCGGTGCGATCTCCACCGCCTCCACGGCGAGATACCGCGCCGCCCGCCGACGCATCTGGTCGATCTGCTTCATGACGGCTGGATACTCCGTCCGCGCTTAAGGAACCGTATGGCCTCGCCTTGCCGCAAATGGGCCGCCCGTCTAGGGTCCGCCGCCTTCTTCCCCGGACGAAAACAGCGCCTGTGACCACCGAACCGCTCGCCTTCCAGGACCTCATCCTGACGCTCCAGAAGTACTGGGGCGATCAGGGCTGCGCCATCCTCCAGCCCTATGACATCGAGGTCGGCGCCGGCACCCTGCATCCGGCCACCGTGCTGCGCGCGCTCGGCCCCCGCCCGTGGAAGGCGGCCTACGTCCAGCCCAGCCGCCGGCCCGGCGACGGCCGCTATGGCGAGAACCCCAACCGGCTCCAGCATTACTATCAATTTCAAGTGGTTCTGAAGCCGAACCCCGACAACCTGCAGGAGCTCTACCTCGGCTCGCTGGCGGCCATCGGGATCGATCCCAAGCTGCATGACATCCGCTTCGTCGAGGACGACTGGGAGAACCCCACCGTCGGCGCCTGGGGTCTGGGCTGGGAGGTCTGGTGCGACGGCATGGAGGTGACCCAGTTCACCTATTTCCAGGGCGTCGGCGGCATCGAGGTCGACGTCATCTCCGGCGAGCTGACCTACGGCCTCGAACGCCTCGCCATGTACGTCCAGGGCGTCGACAACGTCTATGATCTCAAATTCACCAAAGAGGGCCTGACCTACGGCGAGGTCTTCCTCGAGAACGAACGCCAGCAGTCGGAAGCCAATTTCCACGGCTACGACGTCGACGGCCTCAAGCGTCGCTTCGAGGACATGGTCGCCGAGGTCGAACGCTTCCTCGCCATGAAGGGCCCGCAAGGCCAGGCCCTGGTCCTGCCCGCCTACGACCAGGTCCTGAAGGCCAGCCACCTGTTCAACCTGATGGACGCCCGCGGCGCCATCGCCGTCGCCGAACGCCAGAGCTACATCGGCCGGATCAGGGACCTGTGTAAGGCCTGCGCCACAGAATGGGTCGAGCAGGAAAGGGGGCGGGCGTGAACGACGATCGCGTCGTCAGCTTCCGGCCCAAAGCCCGCCCCGCTGCAGGCCGGGTGACCCTGTCGACCGACGCTCTCTTCCTGCCGTTCAGTAAAGCGCACCATGGACCTCAGTGGGCCTTCACGGCTCAGGCGAAGGTCGATGGCGAGGATGCCCCGGTTGCGATCCACGCGGCGCTGGTGGGCGCGGTCCCGGATGAGCCTGACTCCATGGGATACCTTGATCGCGGGGAGGATGGCTTCTCGGGGAAGTTCGTCGTTGGCCATGACTGGGAGGAGGCGATCCGACTGGCTGCTTTCAGCACCGCGCCGTGGGACCTTCAGATATCCTTCGCGGTGGATGCTGAGGGTGATGTGGTGCGTGTGTCGCTAGCCATGACCCGTCGACGGACTGAGCCATGATCGACGAGGTCGAGCGCGAATCCGCCCCCTTCCCCCTGGAGGGGGGAAGGGCCGGGGATGGGGGTGGCGGCCGGTCCGCATCTCGTCCTCCGCAGCGCATCGCGCCGGGCGGCACGGAACGCGCCCGCCGCCTTCGGCGGGAGCAGACCTTCGCCGAGCGGCTTCTTTGGGAAGCGCTGCGCAAGCGCAAGATGAATTTTCGTCGTCAGGCTCCCATCGGCCGCTTCGTCGCGGATTTCGCGCATCTGGCCTCGCGGTTGGTGATCGAGGTCGACGGTCCGTTTCATGACCTCCCGGATCGGCAGGCCGCTGACGCTGCGCGCACCCGGTGGCTCAATGCCGAAGGCTATCGCGTCATTCGCTTCCCTGAAAAGCGGGTCCGCGACGACCTCGTGGCTGTGGTCGACCAGATCGTAGCGGCGACAGCGCCACCCCCATCCCCGACCCTTCCCCCCTCCAGGGGGAAGGGAGCACCACGGTACGACGTCCGATAATGCCCCAACTCCTCCTCGAACTCTTCTCCGAAGAAATCCCCGCCCGCATGCAGCCGGGCGCCGCGCGCGATCTCGAGCGCATGGCCGCCGAGCGCCTCAAGGCCGCCGGTCTCACATACGACGCCCTGACGACCTTCGCCGGCCCGCGCCGCCTGACCCTGGTGGTCGAGGGCCTGCCCGCCGCCACGCCGGACCGCGAGGAAGAGCTCAAGGGTCCCAAGACCTCCGCCCCCGAACAGGCGCTGGAGGGCTTCCTGCGCAAGACCGGCCTGACCCGCAACCAGCTGGTCGAGCGCGACGGCGTGCTCTTCGCCGTTATCAGCAGCAAGGGCCGCGCAACGGCCGACCTGATCCCCGACATGGTCGAGCAGATCGTGCGCGGTTTCCCGTGGCCCAAGTCGATGCGCTGGGGCTCGGGCACGCTGCGCTGGGTCCGCCCGCTGAAGCGGATCGTCGCCCTGTTCGACGGCCATGTGGTCCCGTTCGAGATCGACGGCGTCCAGAGCGGCGGCGTCACCGAGGGCCACCGCTTCCTCGGCTCCGGCAAGCCGTTCGCGGTCCGCGACTTCGCCGACTACCGCAAGAAGCTGGAGGACCACTACGTCCTGCTCGACGTCGTCGACCGCCGTCTGCGCATCCTCGAGGCGGCGCAGAAGGTCTGCTCCGACCGCGGCCTCGCCCTCGTCGACGACGACGGCCTGCTCGACGAGGTCGCCGGCCTGGCCGAATGGCCGACCCCCATCCTCGGCGACATGGACCCGCAGTTCCTCGACCTGCCGCCCGAAGTGGTGCAGCTGTCGATGAAGGTGCACCAGAAATACTTCGCCGTCCGCGGCTCTCCCCCCACCGAGGGGAGTACCCGCGAAGCGGGGGAGGGGGGCTCCACGAAACTCGCCCCGCATTTCGTCGTCGTCGCCAATGTCGAGGCCTCCGACGGCGGCAAGGCCCTCGCCGCCGGCAACAGCCGCGTCCTCTCCGCCCGCCTCGACGACGCCCGCTTCTTCTGGGACGAGGATCTCAAGGCCGGCTTCGACGTCTGGAACGACAAGCTCAAGGGCGTCACCTTCCACGCCAAACTCGGAACCCTGGCCGAGCGCGTCGACCGCATCGCCGCCCTGGCCCGCGAGATTGCCCCCTTGGTCGGCGCCGACCCGGACCAGGCCGAACAGGCCGCCCGCCTGTCCAAGGCCGATCTGGCCAGCGCCATGGTCGGGGAATTCCCCGAACTGCAGGGCGTCATGGGCGGCTACTACGCCCGCGCCCTGCCCCCCTCGAACCCGGCTGCGCCGGCTTCAGTCCCCCCGACGGGGGGACACTCGCGCTCGCAGTCTCCCCCCATCGGGGGGAGTACCCGCGAAGCGGGGGAGGGGGGCCACAGCGCCGCCATCGCCGACGCCGTCCGCGACCACTACAAGCCGCAGGGTCCGGCCGACACCGTCCCCACCGCCCCCCTGACGGTCGCGGTCGCCCTCGCCGACAAGCTCGACACCCTCGTCGGCTTCTTCGCCATCGACGAGAAGCCGACCGGCTCGAAGGATCCGTTCGCCCTCCGCCGCGCCGCCCTGGGGGTTATCCGGCTGGTGCTGGAGGGAACCCTACGCGTCAGCTTGGGGCGCTTGGCGGATTTAGCCACCGTTGCGATCGGCTTTGAGGCCTTGGAACGCCGCAAAGAGGCAATCGAGCGTAGGCCGCTTCACGAGTTCATCCGCCTTTCTCCAGCAATGCAGGCGGAAGTCGCTGAGGACATTCGCGAGCTGGAAAGTCTGATGGCGAGCATCCGAACCGATATCCAAGTCGGCATTCGAATGGGGGCGCGGACCGTCGATCAACATCACGTTGTCCCCTTCTTCGCCGACCGCCTGAAGGTCCTCCTCCGCGACCAGGGCAAGCGTCACGATCTCGTCGACGCCGTCTTCGCCCTCGGGGACGACGACCTCGTCCGCATCGTCCGCCGGGTCGAGGCCCTCGACGCCTTCCTCGCGACGGACGACGGCGCGAACTTGCTGGCCGGCTACAAGCGCGCCTCCAACATCCTCCGCGCCGAGGAGAAGAAACCCACCCCGCTGCCCGCCGGCGAACCCGTCGCCCTGGCCGGCGCCCCGGCCGAGGAGGCCGCCCTGATCGCCGCCGCCGCGTCCGCCGCGACCGCCGTCGACACCGCCCTTCAGACCGAGGACTTCGCCGCCGCCATGCGCGCGCTCGCCGCCCTCCGCGCGCCGGTCGACGCCTTCTTCACCGCCGTGATGGTCAATTCGGAGGTCGCGGCCGAACGCGACAACCGCCTGAAACTGCTCGGCCAGGTCCGCGCGGTCATGGGCCGCGTCGCGGACTTCGGGATGATCGCGGGCTGAATCCGACCCTTCTCCCCTTGCGGGAGAAGGTGGCAGCCGAAGGCTGACGGATGAGGGGTCGACGGGAAGGCGGCCGATTGGCGTTGGCGGTCTGGATCTGGCGATCGCCGGTGCGACCCCTCATCCGACCTCGCTTCGCTCGGCCACCTTCTCCCGCAGGGGGAGAAGGGCGCTAGCCTCTGAGCACCTTCCGCAGCTGCGGATGCAGCTCGCTGTTCGACGCCAGGATCTGGCCCCCCGTCATCGGGTCGCCGTCCTCGTCGATGGTGGTGACGATGCCGCCCGCTTCGGTGACGAACAGGATCCCCGCCGCCACGTCCCACGGCTTCAGATTGCGCTCGTAATAGGCGTCGTACCGCCCCGCCGCGACCCAGGCGAAGTCCAGCGCGGCCGAGCCCAGACGGCGGATGCCCGCCACCCGCTGGCCGATGGCGTGGATGTCCTTGATCGCCTGCGCATGCCCCGTCTTGCCGATGAAGGGCAGGCCGGTGGCGATCAGGCTCTCCGACAGGTCGCGCCGGCCCGCCACGCGAATGCGCTGGTCGTTCAGATAGCAGCCCTTGCCCTTCTCGGCCCAGAACAGCTCGTTCATGACCGGGTTGTAGGTGACCCCCGCGACGATCTCGGAATGGCCGTCCGGCGCCGTCCGCTGCAGTCCCACGGTGATGGCGAAATGCGGCATGGCGTGCATGAAGTTGGTGGTGCCGTCGATCGGGTCGACGATCCACATATGCGACTTGTCGGTGCCCTCGATCAGCCCGCGCTCCTCGCCGAGGAAACCGTAGCCCGGCCGCGCCTTCATCAGCAGTTCGTACAGGGTGTCCTCGGCCTTGATGTCGGCCGCCGTGACGAAGTCGCCCGGCCCCTTGCGCGACACCTGCAGCTGCGACACCTCGCCGAAGTCGCGCAGCATCGGCCGGGCGGTCTTGCGGACCGCGTCGATCATGACGGAAACGAGGGCGGAGGCGAGGGCCATGGGGAATCTCCTGGTCCGCATGTCCTGAAAAGGCGGGTCGCCCGGACAGACGGAGAAGTTCATGGAGGCGCAGGATCGCGCCTCCGGGTCGTGCAGTCGGTCGGGCCTAGTCGGCGCGGCGGACGTATTCGCCGGTGGTGGTGTCGACGACGATCTTCTCGCCGACGCCCATATAGGGCGGGATCATGATGCGGACGCCGTTGTTGGCGATGGCCGGCTTGTAGGACGACGAGGCGGTCTGGCCCTTCACCGTCGGCTCGGTCTCGACCACCTCCAGCGTCACCTGATCGGGCAGCGACAGGCCGATCGGGCGCTCCTCGTGGCTCTCGATGACCACCTTCATGCCCTCCTGCAGATAGGGGATCCGCTCCTCGCCGACCCAGTCCTTCTGCAGTTCGATCTGCTCGTAGTTTTCGTCGTTCATGAACACCAGGGTGTCGCCGCCGTCGTACAGGTAGCTGTAGTCGCGCTGCTCCAGCGTGACGCGCTCGACCTTGTCTTCCGACCGGAAGCGCTCGTTCAGCTTGTTGCCCGTCTCGAGGTTCTTGGCCTCGACGTTGGCGAAGGCGCCGCCCTTGCCCGGCTTGACGTGGCTGGCCTTGGTGACGACCCAGAGGCCGCCGTTCACCTGCAGGACCATGCCGGGCTTGATGGTGTTGCCGTTGATTTTCATCGCTGTCTCGGAAGGGGTGGGCGCAAGCCTCGAACGGCGCGCGAACGGCCGCAGTCCCTAGAGGAAGCCGCGTCATCCGGCAAGGCGGCGGTTGTCCTCCCCCGAGGGGGAGGGGGACCGCGCGAAGCGCGGTGGAGGGGCCTCAGTGGACCGTCGCCTGTTCCTCGGCCTTGTCCTGCACCCGGTTGGCGATCCGTGTGCCGCCGCCCAGGGGCGAGGCCATCTTGCCGGCCTTGGTGTCGATCTTGCGCGCCTCGTGGGCGAAGGCCGCCGCCATGCCCGCGGACGACATCGCCGCCGCGATCTGCAGGGCGCGTCCGGCCGGACGTAGCGCGATCCACACCGCGTTCAGGGCCTGGGCTCCGGCCCACAGCCCCATCGCCACCGTCCGCTCACGCGCCGGCGGGGCGTTCCACACCCGCACCGCCGACAGGGTGGTGACCGAGAACACCGCCGGCAGGATCAGGCTCAGCGGTCCGCGCGGCCGCTCCGTCACCGGCGCATGGTCGTCATGCGGCGCATCGCGCGTGGCGGACAGGGTCCGGGTCGCGAACACCGTCGCCGCCAGGGCGAAACCGACGGTCAGTCCTACGCCCAACAGCACATGGCCCGGGTTGCGGCCCTCGGCGTTCAGGAATCCGGTCGCCGCGTCGCGCGCGTCGTCCAAAGCGTTGTCGATGCTCATGCCGGGCTCCCTCTTTGCGTCGGGAGCGGAATGGGCGGGGAGGGGGCTAGTTCCCCGTCGCGCTCCGGTCCGGCGCGATCTCGGTCATCGCCGATTGCAGATAGTTCTGCTCGCCCAGCTGTTCGATCAGCTTGTGCTGGGCCTCGAGGAAGTCGATGTGCTCCTCGGTGTCGGCGAGAATCTCGGTCAGGATCTGCCGGCTGATGAAGTCCCTGGCCTCTTCACACTGGGCGATGCCGGCGATCACCGTGTCGCGCCCGCCGAGTTCGAGCGAAAGGTCTGCGCCGAAGCATTCGACCACGCTTTCGCCGATCTTCAGCTTGTGCAGGTCCTGCAGGTTCGGCAGGCCATCGAGGAACAGCACCCGTTTGATCAGCTTGTCGGCGTGTTTCATCTCGCCGATCGACTCGTCGTAGATGATCTGCCCGAGGTGTTTCAGCCCCCAGCTCTCGAACATGCGGGCGTGCAGGAAATACTGGTTGACCGCCGTCAGCTCGTTGGTCAGCACCGCGTTTAGCGTGCGGATGATCGCGGGGTCGCCCTTCATGGCCTCGTCCTCAAGTCGGGCGGCGGATCGTACGGATTCGCCGCGGGAAGACGCCGTTCATAACACGAACCAAAGCCCTGTGTTCACTTGCGAACACTTATCACGACATTGAAAATGCGAGTAAAAATCGTCCGCAGCTACTCTGCGGCCATGGCGTAGGACTGACGCGTTTGCTGGATCATCTCGCGCATCTCGCAGACGCATTTCGCGCATTGGGCCTGGCACTGATGGCGCACGAAGACATCGCGCGGCCGCGTCGCGCCCGCCTCGATGGCCGAGGCGACGTCACGCTTGCGAAGACCGTTGCAGTTACAGACGTACAAGGGGCGAACCCGTCGATTGCGAATGGTTCGCTATAACACCCCGAATGCGGCGAATGCAAGTCGTTCGCACTCCGGTCTTCTACGTAGGCGGCTTGACCCAAGGCGCCGCCCGCCGCACTTCCCCACCATGGCCAGAGAACCCGTCGTCCCGCCGCGCCCGCCCTGCCGGCTCTACCTGATCACCCCACCGGCGATCGCCGACCTGGGCGCCTTCGCGCGAGACCTCGACAGCGCCCTCGCCGCCGGCGACGTGGCCGCCCTGCAGATCCGTCTCAAGCCGGCCGACGACACCGCCATCCTGGCGGCGGTCGAGGCGCTGGCCCCCGTCGCCCGCGCCCGGAGCGTGGCCGTGATCCTCAACGACCGGCCCGATCTCGCCGCCCGCTCCGGCTGCGACGGCGCGCATCTGGGTCAGGACGACGCCCCCCTGGCCGAGGCGCGGCGGCTCATGGGCCCCGACGCCATGATCGGCGTGACCTGCCACGACAGCCGCGAACTGGCCATGGACGCCGCGGAGGCCGGGGCCGACTACGTCGCCTTCGGCGCCTTCTTCCCGACCGGGACGAAGGAAACCCGCCACCGGCCCGGCCCGGAAATCCTCACCATCTGGCAGGAGACGGTCGAGGTTCCCTGCGTCGCCATCGGCGGGATCACGCCCGCGAACGCCGCGGAACTGGCCCGCGCCGGAGCGGATTTTGTGGCGGTCTGTTCGGCGGTCTGGAACCACCCCGACGGGGCCGCCGCCGCGGTTCGCGAGTTCAATCAGGCATTGGCGGAAAGCGCCTGACCTTCAGGGGATATTAGGAAGCCGCCGGGTAAGAATAACGCAAGACACGGCCCCGCTTCCCCGGAATCCCCATGCTCATGAGCCGCGCGCTCGACCCGACCGAACCGGTTACGGCTTCCGAGGCCGCCCCGACCGTGCGCCCTGCGCCCTCGGTCCCGGTCAACAGCGCGATAGCCTTCTTCCGGGAGCCGCTGGCTCCGATCTTCACCGCCGTGACGGTGCTGATCCTCGTCGTGCTGGCCCTCCAGTTCGCCCGCACCGCCGGTCTCGTCGCCGCCCTCTGGGCCGCGGGCGGGGTGGGCGTGGTGGTGTGGCTCCGCAACGCCCGCGGGACGCTCTACGATCTCTGTTTCGGCGGCCTGCTCGCCACCGGCATCGCCGCCGGAGAGCTGCTGGCGGGCAATTCCTACGTCCTCACGGGCCTGTTCACCGTCACCAACATGCTCGAGATCAGCGTCGCCGTGCTGCTGGCGCGCCGCTTCGCCCCGACGCTGAACCTGGCCACGGTCGAGGGCGCCTGTCGCTTCCTGCTCAGCGCAGCCGTGATCGCGCCCATTCCCGCCGCGGCCCTCACCGCCGCCGGGCTCTACATGATCAACGACGCCGACCCCCTGTACAGCTTCCAGACCTGGTGGTTCGGCCACGCCCTTGGCATCGCCGTGATCGGCGCCTTCGGCCTGTCGTTGACCCGGCGCCATGTGGCCGCCATGCGCCATCCGATCCGCGCGGCCGAGGCCGCCGTTCTCCTGGCGCTGCTGGTGGGCGTCTGCGTGGTCGTCTTCTTCCAGTCGCGGGTGCAGGTCGGCTTCGTCGTGATCCCGGTGCTGATCCTCTTCGCCGCGCGGTTCCGCGTGCTTGGAGTGTCGACAGCCCTGGTGATCGTGGCCATCACGGCCGTCGGAGGGGCCATGCTCGGTCGCGGGCCCTTCATCTCCGCCGGACCGGCCCTCGCCGATCAGGCCCTGCTGGCCCAGTTGATGGTCCTGTTCGGATGTTTGCCGCTCCTGCTGGTCGCCTCGCTGCTGGAGGAGCGCGACCGCCTCTCCGAACGCGCCAGGGCCGGCCAGGTCCGCGCCGAACGCGCCTCGGAGGCCAAGTCCCGCCTGCTGGCCAACGTCGCCCACGAGATCAAGAGCCCCGTCGGCGGGGTCATCGGCATCGGCGAACTGTGGAAGACCGGCCAGCTCGGCGCGATCACGCCGACCCAGGGCGAGATGGCCGAGATGCTGGTCAAGACCGCCCGCCAGGTCGAGGCGCTGGCCCACGATCTGCTCGATGTGGCCCGCGCGGAGTCCGGGGCTGTGAAGGTCGAGCTGCGCCCCACCGACGTGCCCGGCGTGCTCGAGGACGTCCGCCGCGCCACCGCCCTTCGCCCCGAGGCGAAGGACATGCGCCTGCATGTGGTCAGCGAGGGCGACGGCCTCATCGCACTGGCCGACTCCCAGCGCCTGACCCAGGTCATCGCCAACCTTGCGTCGAATGCTGTGAAATACGGCGGCTCCGGCGGCCTCGTGGTCTTCCGGGCGAGCAAGATCTACGACGGCGTCCGCATCGAGGTCATCGACCGGGGACCCGGCCTGTCGCCCGAGAAGCAGGCCCAGCTGTTCGAGCCCTTCAACCGCCTCGGCCTTGAGCGCTCGACCGTCGAGGGGCACGGCATCGGCCTCGCCCTGGCCAAGCGGCTGGTCGAACTCCAGGGCGGGTCGATCGGGGTCGTCTCCACGCCCGGCGAAGGCGCCGCCTTCTGGGTCGAACTCCCCGCCGCCTGACGGCTACGCTTTGCGTCGTTCCGCCGCGCGGCGGAACGTCCGGTGGACCCCTCGCGCCGGCGGGCGCATTGTACGCCCTCAGCCGATGAGGACGTCACGCCGTGGAATTCGACGCACTGCTGCTGTCTCGCCTGCAGTTCGCCTTCACCATCGCCTTCCACATCCTGTTCCCGGCCTTCACCATCGGCTTGGCGGCGTTTCTCGCCGTGCTCGAGGGGCTCTGGCTCTGGACGAAGCGCGACGCCTTCAAGACCCTCTATCTGTTCTGGGTGAAGATCTTCGCGCTCAGCTTCGGCATGGGCGTCGTCTCCGGCGTGGTGCTCAGCTACCAGCTGGGGACCAACTGGTCCGAGTTCATCCGCCTGACCGGCGGCGTCATCGGTCCGCTGCTGGCCTATGAGGTGCTGACCGCCTTCTTCCTCGAGGCGTCCTTCCTCGGCGTCATGCTGTTCGGCTGGAAGAAGGTCGGCCCGCGGCTGCATTTCCTCGCCACGGTCCTGGTCGCCATCGGCACCACCATCTCCGCCTTCTGGATCCTCTCGGCCAACAGCTGGATGCAAACGCCGCAGGGCTTTCAGATCATGGCCGACGGCCGCTTCGAGGCGACCGACTACTGGCAGGTGATTTTCAACCCCAGCTTCCCGTCGCGGCTGACGCACATGCTGCTGGCCGCCTTTCTGACCACCGGCCTCGTCGTCGGCGCGGCGTCGGCATACCGCGTGCTCAAGGAACGCTACCATCCGCCCGTCACGGGCTGGAGCGAGAGCCGCATTTCGCTGGCCATGGCGGTCGGCCTGATCGCCGTCCTGGCCCCGCTGCAGCTGCTCGCCGGCCACTGGTCGGGCGAGGTCGCGCATCATCACCAGCCGTCCAAGACCGCCGCCATCGAGGGCTATTGGGAGACCCGCGCCGACCAGCCGCTGCATCTGTTCGGCATCCCCGACCGCGAGGCGCAGAAGAACCATCTGCAGGTCTCCATCCCCGCGGTCGGCAACTGGATCCAGAACGTGCCTCGCGACGAGGTCATCCAGGGTCTCGACGCCTGGCCGCGTGAGGACCAGCCGCCGCCGGCCATCCCCTTCTTCGCCTTCCGCATCATGGTCGGGCTCGGCCTGCTGATGATCGCCCTGGGCGGCGTCGGCGCCCTTCTGCTGTGGCGCCGCCGGCTGTTCGAAAGCCGCTGGTTCCTGCGCTTTTGCGTCGCCATGGGCCCGTCCGGCTTCATCGCCGTGCTGGCTGGTTGGATGGTCACCGAGGTCGGCCGCCAGCCTTGGGTGGTCTATGGCGTCCTGCGCACCCGCGACGCCGTTTCGCCGGTCACCGCCGGAGACGTGGCCACCAGCCTGATCGTCTACGTGGTGGTCTACGCCATCGTCTTCACAGCCGGCGCCCTGTTCATCCTGCGCCTGATGGCCGAGGGGCCGGTCGCTGCTCTCGCGGAACCCGCGCCGCGACAGGACCGCGCCCCCGGCTCGCCGTTGGCCAAGGCGCCCGAAGACACTACGCCGGGGGAGGACGGCTGATGCTCGACCTGCCGCTGATCTGGGCCGCGTTGATCGCCGTGGCGGTGCTGCTCTACGTCACCCTCGACGGCTTCGACCTCGGGCTCGGCGTCCTGTTCCCCTTCGCGCGGTCGAAGGAGGATCGGGACGTGATGATGAACACCGTCGCCCCGGTCTGGGATGGCAATGAAACCTGGCTGGTGCTGGGCGGCGGCGGGCTGCTGGCCGCCTTCCCACTGGCCTATTCGGTGCTGATGCCGGCCCTCTACCTGCCGGTGCTGTTGATGCTCGCCGGCCTGATCCTCCGGGGTGTGGCCTTCGAATTCCGCTTTCGCGCCCGCAACCGCGGCCGGAAATTCTGGACCCAGATGTTCGCCGGCGGCTCGACCCTGACGGCGGCCGCGCAGGGGCTGATCCTCGGCGGCTTCATCCAGGGCGTCACCGTCGCGGATGGGCGTTTCGCTGGCGGGACCTTCGACTGGTTCACGCCCTACACTCTGCTGGTCGCCGCCGGCATCGTGGCCGGTTACGCCCTGCTCGGCGGCTCGTGGCTGATGATGAAGACGACTGACAACCTGCACGGCGACGCCCGGCGCTGGACCCTGATCTCGGCCGCGGCCGTCGCGGTTCTGCTGGCGGGGGTCAGCCTCGCCACCCTCTTCGTCCACCCCCGCATCGCCGGCCGCTGGGGTCTCGAGGCGGGCCCCGGCCTCACGGTCGACTGGGCGACGCTGGCGCCCCTTCTCGCCATCCCGGCGCTCGGCCTCGCAGGTCTGGCCGTCGTCGTCCTCGGGGCGCTGCGGGGCTCGCACCGCTGGCCCTTCGTCGGCGCCCTGACCATCTTCCTGTCCGGCTATCTCGGCTTGGCGGTCAGCTTCATGCCGACCATCGTCCCCTACGACATCGGCTTCCGCGAAGCGGCCGCTCCCGACAACGCCCTGGGCCTGATGCTGGTCGGCACCGCCGTCATCCTGCCGCTGATCCTCGCCTACACCGGCTGGGTCTATTGGGTGTTCCGGGGCAAGGTCACGCCGGAGTCCGGCTATCATTAGGGTCGAACCCCCGCCCGGCCCCGACGAGCCGCCCCGCCCTCTCTGGAAGCGGCTGGCGTGGTTCGTCGGCCTCGCGATCGCCGCCTCGGCGGTCACCGCAGCCGTCGCCTATGCGCTCAGGGCCTTGCCGTTCATGGGTTGAGGGGCGACAGTTGGCCCATGATCATCGCCGCATCCGCCGCCGCCCTGCTCCTCGCTGCGCCGCCGCAGGCCGCGCCACAGACCTCGCCCGGCTCCGACATCACCAACAGCCTCAACAGCGGCCCGCCGCGCCCGGCCGAGTATCTCGCGCCCCCGCCGGCGCCGGTGGTGGAGCCCGGGCCCGCGCCGGTCACGAGCACCGCACCCGCCGCCTCGCCCCCCGCCGAGCGGCCCCGGCCCGACGAGGAGCGTTTCCGGTTTGCCGAGCCGTTCGTGGCTCCTGCCGAAACGCAGCCGCCCCGGATCGTCCCGGTTCCCGTCACGCCGGCGCCCAGCCCGCGCACCGCCCCCATCACGCCGCCGCGGTCCCCGATCGCCTCGACCAGCGCCGAACCTCTCGCCGCCACGCCGGTCGAGATTCCCCCGGCCACCCAGCCCCCGGCATCCGCGCCCGCAAACATAGCCGTGGACGTCGCTCCGCGTGAGACCCCGACCACCGGAACCACACCGCCGCCGCCGTCCACCCCCGCCGTCACCGTACTCGACGCCGCCGCCCGCGCCGCCCTGCCGTTCAGCGTCGACCTCCCCGCCGGGTTCGAGATCGTCACCGGCCGCCCCGGCCCCGACTTCAAGATCTATACGATCCGCCGCGGCGACCGCTCCTTCGCCATGGTCTACGCCGGCCCCGCCTCGCAGTTTCCGATCTACAGCGGCGAGATGGTCGAGGCCGGCGGTCGCGCCTCCGTGGTCTCGACCGAGGGCGGCGTGCGCCACGCCCGCGAACACCTGTTCCAGCGCGACGGCGCCACGCCGCGCGAAATCCATGTCTGGACCATGAGCCTCGACGGCGCCGACCGCGCCCTCGCCGAACGCATCGCCCAGTCGGTGGATGTGCGTTAGCCCTTCCAGCAATCCAGCCGCCCGGAGGCCGGAAAGAGGGTTACCGAGCGTGGCCGTTCGAAACCGCCTGAACCCGTCCGCGTTCGTGCCTCGCTGGCCTTAGCGGGGGAACACCAATGGCTTCGATTCTGATCGTGGACGACGATCCGACCGTCCGACTGATCGCGCGCGAACTGCTCCGCGACGGCGATCACGCCATCGTCGAAGCCGCGGACGGCGATCTGGCCATGGCCGTGATCCAGGCCGTGCCGCTCGACCTGATCGTCCTCGACCTGCTCATGCCCAACAAGGACGGGCTCGAGGTCCTGCGCCACGTCAAGGCGCACTACCCGCATATCCGGATCCTGGCCGTTTCCTCGGGCGGCCGCATCGGCGCCGTCAGTTATCTGGAAACCGCACGCGTCTTCGGGGCCGACGAGGTCATGATGAAGCCACTGCGACTGGACTCGTTCGCCAATGTCGTCGAGGCCCTGCTGCAGGCCCCCGCCGGGCGCGACAGCCCGTGGGCCCTGAGCGCCTAGCTCGCCCGCCGCACCACCGCGTCTTCCGCCCCCAGCCGCAACCCTCGCCGCCCCGCGAACACCAGCACCTCCATCCCGGGCGCCGCCGCCCAGCGCCGCAGCGTCGACTGATAGGGCTCGCGCCGCCAGTCATGCGGCCGCGCCGGATCGGACTCGACGATCAGCCGCGCCCCGCCGTCCTCGCTGTGCAGCACGAACCCCGCGACCGACGGCTTCCACTCCGGCCCCAGCGCATCGGTCAGCAGCCACAGGCAGTTGAACACGCGGCAGTCGCCCGGCCGCGTCTCATAGACCGCGCACCCGCCCGCCTTGCTGAAATGCCGGCACCATTTGCCCGCCGGCTTCTCCAGCGCCGTCACGCCCATCAGCTTGCAGCACAGGCCGCAGTCGCCGCAGGACTTCGGCGTCGGCGTCAGGTCTCCGACCACACCGCCAGCTCATTGCCCGCCGGGTCGCGGAAGTGGAATCTCCGGCCGCCCGGGAAGGCGAAGATCGGCTTGACGATCGTACCGCCCGCCGCCTCGATCTTCGCCCGCATGGCTTCCAGGTCGCGCGCGAACAGCACGGGCAGGGGCGTCCGCACCGCATCGTCCTGGCCGTCGAAACCGCCATCGAGCCCTTGCGTGAACGACGCGTACTCCGGGCCGTAGTCGACGAATTTCCAGCCGAAGGCCTCCCCATAGAAGGCCTTGGTCGCGGTCAGATCGCCGCCCGGCAGTTCGAGATAGTCCAGATTGCCGTCTTCACGCATGGAGAATGCTCCTGTCAGGCCACCGACCCCTCGGGCTTGCCATGCACCTCCCGCCCGCGCAACGGCTCTCAGAGCACCTGCCGCCGGCTCAGGTGCACGAGGGCGGCGGCCAGCGCGACAACACCCAGGCCGAGCCCCAGCCCCAGCGCCGTCTGCACCCGCCAGGCCTCGGTCGCCAGCATGTTGACCGGCATCTGCCACGGGAAGAAGACGCCCTGTTTCGCTGACGTCGCCACCACCGAGAAAAAAGTCCCGCCGATGCCCACGGCCAGCGCCGGCACGAAGCTGGCGTAGCGCAGGGCGACCCACAGCTGGATCGCGATCATCAGCAGGGCGGCCGCGAACATCCTGCCCATCGTCCCTGCGTAACCCGACAGGTCGAACGCCCCCAACGGTTGCAGCTCCGGCTTGATCGCCGCGGCCAGCGTCACGGCGCCCCAACTCATCGCCAGCACCGCCGCGCTCATCAGCGCCACGACCGCCAGCACACAGACCGCCTTCGCCGCGTACAGCCGCCAGCGGGGCAGGGGCAGGGCGCGCAGATGATCCCAGGACCGCGGCCCGTGCTCCATGTGCGCCACCAGCGCCGTCAGCGCCGTCACGCTCATTGGCAGCATGAAGAAGGCCCAGATCGCCGAGGCGTTGAGCATCCACATGTCCCACGGCGCCGGGTTCTTGCCGCGCAGCATGTTGAAGAAGACGAAGATGGCGATCAGCGACGGCGCCGCCACCGCCAGCACGGCGGCCAGCGAGCGGTTCAGCTTGCGCGCCTCGACGAACAGGGGCGCGAGCAGGGGTGTTCTTGGGGGCGAGGCGGTCATCAGGCGAACTCCGGCTGGGCCTTGGCGGTGAGGGCAGGGGCGGGCGGCGAGACCTCGCGGTAAATCCCCTCCAGCGAGCGCGACCGCGCCCCGATGGTGAAGACGGCGATGTCGGCCTCGACCAGGGCCCGGTTCAGTGAGGCTGAGGCCGTGCGCGCGTCCTCGCCGGGCTTCAGCCTTGCCACCAACCCGTCCTCCACCGCCAGCACGTCGAACCCCCGCGCCCGCGCCAGCGCCGTGGCCCGTACGGCGTCGTCGGTCTGCAGCGCGATCTCCGGCGCCAGATCGGCCTTCAGCCGGCTCAACTCGCCCTCCAGCACCAGCTTGCCGTGGCTGAGGATGCCCACGTGCGTCGCCGTCTGCTCGATCTCGCCCAGCAGATGGCTGGACAGCAGCACCGTCGCCCCGGTCCGCTCCGGCAGCGCCCTCAGGAACCGCCGCATGTCGGCGATGCCGTCCGGGTCCAGTCCGTTGGTCGGCTCGTCCAGCACCAGAACCGGCGGCGCCCCCAGCATGGCCCGCGCCAAGCCCAGCCGCTGCCGCATGCCCAGCGAATAATCCGAGACCCGCCGCCGCGCATGCTCGGTCATCTCGACCACCTCCAGCACCCGGTCAATCTCGCGCCTCGGCAGGCCCAGCAGGCTGCGCGTCAGGTCCAGGTTCTCCCGTCCCGACAGATTGCCGTAGAAACCGTGCGCCTCCAGCAGCGCGCCCACCTTGCGCGCCGCGCCGATCCGGTCGCGCCTCACATCGACGCCGCCGACCAGCGCCGTCCCGCCGCTCGGCTGGATCAGCCCCAGCAGCATCTTCAGCGTCGTGGTCTTGCCCGCGCCGTTGCGGCCGAGGAAGCCGTAGACGGCCCTGTCCGGCACGGTCATCGACACGGCGTCGACAGCCAGATGGCGTTTGAACCGGCGGCTCAGGTCGCGGGTCTCGATGGCGGCGGTCATGCTCGGCGCTCTGATCGTTTAAGTCAGACATAAAGTTGCAAACCCCGCGTCTTTAAGTCAAGATTAAAGATCAGACAGATTCTCCGTCCCGGACTCCCGCTCATGAGCCAGACCGCCACCGACCGTTTCCGCCGCCGCTGCGCCCAGTTCCGCTGGCTGGCCGTCTTCATGGTGATCAGCGTCGGCGCCCTGCTGGCGCTCGTGCACCTCATCGTGCCGATCGCCTTCCTTGCGCGCGCCGACGACTATCCGTTCTTCGACCTCTGGCTGAGCAGCGTCGTGAAGGCCCTGCCGACCGTCTTCTACCTGTTCGCCGTCTGGTCGATCGGTTCGGCCATGGGCCAGCTCTCCAAAGGCCGCCTGATCCAGCCCACCCTCGCCTCCGCCCTGCGCCGAGTCGGTCTGGCCCTCGGCCTGGGCGGCCTGTTCCACGTCTTCGGGGTCACCAACCTCGTGCGCCTGATCGACGGCGGGCGCGGCGGCTGGGCATGGTTCGACGTCGCCGGCATGACCCTCGGCATGATCGGCGGGGCCCTGTTCCTGCTCGGCGGGGTCATGGAGCAGGCCGGCAAGGTCCAGGCCGAGCTGGACGAGATGATCTGATGCCGATCCGCGTCACCCTCGACCAGCTGATCGTCAAGAAGGGCCTCAAGGCCCGCGACCTCGCCGCCGAGGTCGGCCTCAGCGAGACCCAGCTGTCCCTGTTCCGCTCCGGCAAGGTCAAGGGCATCCGCTTCCGCACCCTCGCCAAACTCTGCGCCGCCCTCGACTGCAAGCCGAAGGACCTCCTCGACTACGACTTCGACCCCGCCGACCTGCTGGCGGCGGAGGAGGAGTAGGGGCGCCGGCTCGCCCAAGCCGCCAAGGGAACGGTTCCGTGGGGTGAAAGTTGGTCCCGGCGTTGAACGGCTGCCGGAGCTCCGCACGGATGAGCGATTTCAACACGATCATCGCACTGATCGGCGGCGTCACCCTGGTTCTCGGGCTCGCTTCGACGAAACTGGCGGCCAGTCCGCTGCCCCCGACCCTGGCGGCCCTGCTGATCGGGATCGCCGTCGGCCCCGAAGTGCTCGGCTGGGTGGATCCGGAGAGGCTGGGGCAGCGGCCGGACATCATGGAGAAGGCCGCCCGCCTGACGCTCGGCATCGGACTCGTCGGCGTCGCGCTCAGGGTGCCCCGCACCTTCCCGCGTCGGAACTGGCGCGCCATGTTGGTGCTGATCGGGGTCGGGATGCTGTTGATGTGGGCCTTGACGACCGCGATCGTCTACTTCCTGCTCGGGCTGCCGTTCTGGCTGGCGGCCCTGATCGCGGCGGTGCTGACCCCGACCGATCCCGTCGCCGCCAGTCCTATCGTCACCGGCAGGGTCGCCGAAGAGAACATCCCCCAACCGGTTCGGGACGCCATCTCCTTCGAGTCCGGCGCCAACGACGGGCTGAGTTACCTCTTCGTCTTCCTGCCCTTCCTTCTGCTGACGAAGCCGCTGGAGACCGCGCTGTTCGACTGGGCCACTCGCACGCTGCTGTGGGAGGTCGGCGTCGCCACCGCCTTCGGGCTGCTCCTCGGTTTCGTCGCCGGCAAGCTCCTCCAGGCCGCCGAGCGCCGTGGCGCCATCGAGCGCGAATGGCGCCTGATCTATACGGCGGCCCTCGCGCTCCTCGCCGTCGGCGCGGGAAAGCTGATCCAGAGCGACGAGGTGCTGGTCGTGTTCGCGGCCGGTGCGATGTTCACCCAGGTCGTCAGCAGCGACGACCGGAAGAACGAGGAGCAGGGCCAGGAGGCGGTGAACCGATTCTTCGCCATCCCGATCTTCGTCCTCCTCGGCACGGCGCTCCCGTGGGAGGGCTGGCTCGCGCTGGGCTGGAGCGGTCTTGGGATGGCCGCCGCCGTCCTCCTCTTCCGGCGTCTGCCCGTGCTTCTGTTGCTGCGGCCGTGGTTGCCGAACGGAGGTCGCGTCAGCGACGCCCTCTTCATCGGCTGGTTCGGCCCCATCGCCGTGGCGGCGATCTACTACGCGGCGATGATGGAGCACCGGCTCGGCGAGCCGCTGATCTGGGACGTGGTCACCCTCGTCATCTGCGCCTCCGTCGTCGCCCACGGCGTTACCGGCGCCCCCCTTACCCGCCTCTACGGCCGCATCGCCGGGCTGAGGGCAATCCGGGCGGCCGTGGGTCTTGCCCCCCCACGGGAGCCTGGCTCTCCTGTAAAGAGCTCTTGACAGTCCGCTCCCCGCCTGTAAAGAAGTCTTTACAGGCCAGACGGGTGCCCGGTGCGTAATATCGTTCGTGAAATGCGGGAAAAGATGGGCTGGAGTCAGGGCGAACTCGCCCGCCGCGTCGGCGTCTCGCGACAGACCATCAACGCGGTCGAAACGGACAAATACGACCCCAGCCTGCCGCTCGCCCTGCGCATGGCGGTGCTGTTCGACGTACCCGTCCCAAGCCTCTTCATCGACGACTGGCGACCGGAGGAAACCAAATGAGTGCGACAAGGGAAAAACCCCGATACCGCAAGATGATCCTGTCCGGCGGGATCGGCTTCGTCGCCGGCCTCGCCGGCATGGTGGCCTTCCTCCACTTCGGCGGGGACCTGACTCTGGAGGACGACCGGCTGGGGGCGGGGGCTGTCGGCTTCGTCTATCTGATGGCCGGCGCCTTCACCCTCTTCGGCGCAGCCTGGCCCGGCGTCGGCGCGAAGGTGCTGAACGTGTCGGACGTGGACGAACTGATCGAACAACGCGCCATCCTGATGGGCAGCGCCGTGTCCGTCCTGGCGTTCGGGGTGATGCTGTTGTGCCTGGCGGGCGCTGGCCCCGGCGGCGTCGTTCCGGACTGGGCCGCCATCGCGGCGGTCGTCGCCGCCTTCGCCATCAGCGCCGTCATCTACTTTCGTCAGTGGCGGCTCTACGACGAGCTCTGGCGAAAGCTGTCGTGGGAGAGTTCGGCCTATGCCTTGATGCTGCTCTTCCCGGTCCTGATCGTCTGGGGCGGCGCGGTCCAGCTCGGCTATCTGGCCGCCATGCAGCCGCTGGGCGTCGTCGCCCTGACCGCGGGGACCCTTCTGGCGGGTGCGGTCATCGCCACCGGTCGGCGCGGCCTGCTGGCGCCGCGCTAGGTCCGCCGTGGCGGAGCGGCGGTCGGCCGCGACTGCGAGCCCGGCGCCCCGCTCGACCACGACTTGGAAAAGCCCGAGCTGCTGGCCGTGGGATCCGATTGGCTTCTATGGCGCGGATGGGCCAGATGATGAGTATCGCGCCTACCTGCCTCGCTTCTGGGACACGGTTCGGTTCGGCGATGAGGACCCGGTCTCCAGCAAAAGACCAGTCGAGGACTGAAGACGAATAAACGTTCAACAAAAGTCGTTGCACCTAAACCAGAATCATGTCGCGCTTCGCTTGAAGAACCATGTGGTGAACAGGCGATGTTAAACCTGCTCTTTTATCTCGGTTGCCTTTTACTCCTCGTCAAAGGAATCGAATTGATGCGTGTGGCATTGACGGATCCGACCGGTTCGATGCCGCGGAAGCTGGCTATGGCTGGAGGGCTTATCGCCATTTTCGGCTCCATTTTGTTCCTGATAGCGGGAGAATACGTTGCGGGGCTTGCGCGCGGCGTCGCTGACTAGGTGATCGAAAGCGGCCTGGTTTTTTGGTCCGCTCCCCATCCCTCGCCGAGGTTTCCGCTTTCCAGCCCAACCCGCCGTCCGCGACCCCCTGACGCGGCAACCCTTCCGCCGCCCCCGCGATACCTCCCCATGCATCGCCGCGCCCTGCTGTCCTCGTCGCTCGCCTTCACCGTCATGGCCGGCTGCGGCGAGGCCGCCATCGGCCTGCTGCCGCGCCGCCGCACCACCGGCCTGGACCCTGCCCGCCTCGCCGAGACCCTGCGCACCGCCGAAACCCTGCCACGGCTGCACAGCCTCATCGTCGCCCGCGATGGCGTCGCCCTCGCCGAACAGGTGTTTCGCGGCCCGGATCTCGACGCGCCCGTCAACATCAAGTCCGCTTCCAAATCGGTGCTGGCGGCGCTGGCCGGCGTCGCCATCGGCCGCGACGTCTTCGAAGGCGTCGACCAGCCGATCTCGGCCTTTCTCGGCGACCGCTTTCCGGCCGATGCCGATCCCCGGCTCGCCGCCATCACCCTCGGCCACCTGCTGTCGATGCAGGCGGGCCTGGGCTCGACCTCCGGCAGCAGCTACGGAGCCTGGGTCTCCAGCCGCGACTGGGTCCGCTACGCCCTCGCCCGGCCGTTCGAGGCCGAGCCCGGCGGCCGCATGATCTATTCGACCGGGACCTCGCACCTGCTGTCGGCCGCCCTGACCGAGGCCAGCAACCGCTCCACGCTCGTCAACGCCCGCGACTGGCTGGGCGAGCCGCTGGACATCGAAATCCCGTCGTGGCCGGCCGATCCGCAGGGAATCTATTTCGGCGGCAACGATATGCGCCTGTCGCCCCGCGCCCTGCTGAAGTTCGGCGAGCTCTACCGCAACGACGGCGTCCACGAGGGCGCGCGCGTCCTCCCCGAAGGCTGGGTCGAGCAGTCATGGAATGGCCGCGGCAGGTCGCGGTGGAGCGGCAATCCCTATGGCTATGGCTGGTGGATCAAACGGGTCGGTCGCCGCCCGGTGTATTTCGCCTGGGGCTATGGCGGCCAGATGGTCTTCGTGGTCCCCGACCTCCGCCTCACCGTGGTCATGACCTCGGACCCGTCCCCGGTCGACCAGCGCGACGGCCACGTCGACCGGCTCCACGACCTGCTCGACCGGGGCTTCATCCCGGCCGCCGAGACCGGCGCGGCGGAGGCTGCGGACTAGGCGTCCCACCCCCGCCGTCCCGCCCACGCTAACACCAGCGCCGGCCAGACCGCCGCGGGCCTGCCCTCGATCAGCCGCACCCCGAACCCGTGCCCGCCCTCCTCGAACAGGTGGGCCTCGGCCGGAACGCCCGCCGCTCTCAACGCCGCCAACAGGCCCAGACTGTTCTCGACCGGCACGGCCACGTCGTCCATCGCGTGCAGCAGGAGGGTCGCCGGCGCGCCTCGCCAGTCCATCTGCTCCAGCGAATACCGCGCCATCGCCTCGGCTGTCGGCGCCTCGCTCAGCAACTCGCGGCGGGACCCCGTGTGCACGAACGGATCGCTCATGGTCGCCACCGGATACAGCAGGATCGACAGATCCGGCCGGAACGACGCCGCGTCCGCCGCGTCCACCGCCGCATGGGTCGCGTCCGTCCGCGCCGTCAACATTCCGGCCAGATGCCCGCCGGCCGAGGCGCCCAGCACCGCCACCCGCCCCGGGTCCAGCCCCTCCGCCGGCGCCCGCGCCCGCACCAGCCGCAGCGCCCGTTGCGCGTCCTGCAGCGGCGCATCGGGCCCCGCCGCCCAGCCGTCGCCCGGCAGGCGGTAGCGCAGCACGAAACAGGTCACCCCCGCCGCCGCGAACACGCGGGCGACGTCCATCCCCTCCTTGTCGACCACCGCCCATTTATAGCCGCCGCCGGGGATCAGCAGCAGCGACGCCCCGTTCGGCCGCGCCGGCCGCATGACGGTCAGGATCGGATCGACGGTGTACTGCGCAAACCGGTCGCGGAAGGCCGGATCGGTCGACCGCTCGACCACCCGCGGCGTCACCGTCACCCGCGCCCCGCCTGGCGCCGCCCCCGGCCACAGCCGGATCGTCTCGGCCGGATCGGCCGGCGCCGCCGCCTGCGACACCGGTGTCATCGCGGCGGCGGCCAGTCCTAGGGCGGTGCGTCGGTTCAGGTCCATGGGAGAGTCTCCTGGGCGGAGGGTAGGGCCCAGGGCGGCGACGGGACAAGTGTGCGTTTTCCTTCTCCCCTTGCGGGAGAAGGTGGCCGAGCGGAGCGAGGTCGGATGAGGGGTCTCTCCGGCCGTGAAGCGATCAACGACGCCGGGTCGCAAGTCACTCAGCGTCAGCGCGACCCCTCATCCGTCAGCCTTCGGCTGCCACCTTCTCCCGCGAGGGGAGAAGGACGCGGATCGCCATGACGCTGTGCTGGCAATCCGCGAAATTATAGGCGGGTTCAGCGGAATACATCCCGCCTTTTCAGTCACTTCACTGATTCTAAAACCGATCTTCCATCCGGATAAACCGGCGGGCGCATAATGCGTCGTTCGCCTGCCCCACCGGTCTTTGACAATCGCATCTCCGCTGCACCGCCCGAGGCGCGCCGATGTAGACTCTGCCGACTCTGCCATAGCGAATTCCGGCGCCGACTCTGCCGACTCCGCCACACCGTTTTTTTGGTGTGGCGCCCGGGCGAACCGGTCTCAGACCAGCTCCACGGCCATGGCCACGGCCTCGCCGCCGCCGATGCACAGGCTGGCCACGCCCTTCCGGCCGCCGCGCGCCTGCAGCGCCCCCAGCAGAGTGGCCAGCACCCGCGCCCCCGAGGCCCCGATCGGGTGCCCCAGCGCCGTCGCTCCGCCGTTGACGTTCAGCTTCGCATGATCGATGCCCAGCTCCTGCATGGCGATCATCGGCACCACCGCGAAGGCTTCGTTGATCTCCCACAGATCGACGTCCGGGGCCTCCCAGCCCGCCTTCTTCAGCGCCTTCTGCATCGCCGGCACCGGGGCGGTGGTGAACAGGCCCGGCTCCTGGGCGTGGGCCGAATGGCTGACGATCCGCGCCACGATCGGCAGGCCCAACGCCTTGGCCACGCTCTCGCGGGTCATGACCACGGCCGCCGCCCCGTCCGAGATCGAGGCCGAGGACGCCGCCGTGATCGTCCCGTCCTTGGCGAAGGCCGGTTTCAGGTTGGGGATCTTCTCCGGCATGGCCTTGCCGGGCTGCTCGTCCTCGCTGACCGTCTCCGTCCCCTTGCGGGTGGTCACCTCGACCGGGGTGATCTCGGCCTTGAAGGCGCCCGACGAGATCGCGTTGCGGGCCCGGGTCAGGCTCTCGATCGCATAGGCGTCCTGGGCCCCCCGCGAAAACTGATAGGTCCCCGCCGTGTCTTCCGCGAACGACCCCATCGGCTTGCCGGGTGAATAGGCGTCCTCCAGCCCGTCCATCATCATCGAATCGACGATGATGTCGTGGCCGATCCGCGCCCCGCCGCGGTGCTTGGTCATCAGATACGGCGCGCCGGTCATGCTCTCCATGCCCCCGGCCACAATGACGTCGGCGCTGCCCGCGGTCAGGGTGTCCGAAGCCATCATCACCGCCTGCAGGCCCGAGCCGCACATCTTGTTGACCGTGGTCGCCTCGACATGGCGGCCGAGGCCCGCGCCCATCGCCGCCTGCCGCGCCGGGGCCTGGCCCAGACCGGCCGGGAGGACGCAGCCCATGTAGATCTGCTCGATCTTGTCCGGATCGATCCCGGCCCGCTCCACCGCCGCCTTCACCGCCGCAGCGCCGAGTTCGGTCGCCTTGACCCCGGTCAGGGCGCCCTGGAAACCGCCCATGGGCGTGCGGGCGAAGGAGCAGATGACGATCGGATCGGACATGACGGTACCTTGGGAGACTCTTGGAAATCGGGGGCTAGATCGGCCGTTTGAAGGCCGGGCGCAAGCGGGGGCTCAGGCGACCTCTTGGTCGGCCCGTTCCCGAGGCATCATCTCGCCGACGGTCGGACGGTTCTCCGCGAGGTTCAGCTGGATATCCCGCGGCTTGACCAGTTCGCCGCAGCAGCCGCAGGCGATCCGCGGGGTCAGCTCGTGGCCGCAGGTCTTGTGGGTCATCGAAACGCCGGCGTCGGCGCTGCAATAGACGTGTTTCGCGCCCCAGCCGTGCAGGGTGACCAGCACCCCGTACAGATCCTTGCCCTTGGCGGTCAGGACGTATTCGTTGCGCGGCGGCCGTTCGGAATACAGCCGAGGCTCCAGCACCCCGTGCTGAACCAGGCTCTTCAGCCGCGCCGCCAGCACGTTGCGCGCCACCCCCAGCCGCTCCTGCCACTGCTCGAACCGGCTGACCCCGTTAAAGGCGTCGCGGATGACCAGCAGCGTCCAGGGATCCCCGATCACCTCCAGCGTCGCGGCGATCGAGCAGCTCTGGCGAGAGTAGTCGGCGGTGCGTCCCATGGTGGGAAAGTGACCCCGCGTCAGCCTTTTGGCAAGAGGGTTGCCAATCTAAACGGACTAGGTCAGTCTTGTTTCGCTACGGACACGCTTCGGCCCAGGCCGTGCGTATCCTGTCCCTCGACTTCGGGCGGCGGGCTTCGGCCTTCCGCCCGTCTTTCTCCCGCGATATTGCCGGACCCATGACCCAGACGCTCGCCGAGGCCCTGACCCTGAATGACGACGGCGCGGGGAGGCTGACAGCCGGGCTCGACGGCGGCTTCTCCAACGCCCCGCAGTCTGCCCCGCAGGAACGTGGCGCGCCCTTCGGCGGCCTTATGGCGGCGCTGGCGGCGGGCGCCATGCGTCAGGGGCTCGGCATCGAGACGCCGCTCCAGACCCTGACCATCCAGTATCTCGCCGCCGCCCGCTTCGAGGCCATCGCCTTCGAACCGACGCTCGACCGCGGCGGCCGCAACATCACCTACGCCTCCGTCACCGGCGGCCAGCCCGACCGCCTGGCCATCCACGCTCTGGGCACCTACGGCCGCGACGTCGCCGGGCCGGTGCTGACCCCGCTTGCGATTCCCGGCGGCCGCCCCGACGATCTGGAGCCGACCCCGCTCGACACCGGCTTCGGCCCCTGGTTCACCCGCCACATCGACCACCGCTTCGTCGCCGGCCCGAAGCTCTTCGGCCAGAACGCCGGCCGCAGGCCCGAGCTCGGCTGCTGGATGAGGACCATCGATGCAGGCCCGCTGGACGAGGCCCGGTTGCTGTTCCTGCTCGACGGCCTCTATCCGACCTATTTCACGGCCTTGCCCGCGCCCCCGATCATCTCGGCCAGCGTCGATCTGCGCGCCGACCTGCTGACCGCGATCACGCCGGAGGTCTCTCCCGGGGGCTGGGCCTATTTCCACTTCACCAGCCGCGACGTCGGCGGCGGCTGGGCGGTCGAGGACGGGGTCGCCCACGCTCCCGACGGCCGCCCGATCGCCCTTGTCCGCCAACGCCGCAAGCTGATGCCGACGCGCGGCTCTACTTCCTGACGTAGCGGTTCAGGAAGGCCAGATAGGCCTCCTGCGCCGTGACCCGGTTCTCGCGCCGCTGGAAGCCGTGCCCTTCGTCGGGGAACAGGACGTATTCGACCGGCACGTTGTTGGCCCGGACCGCCGCGACGATTTCCTCGCTCTCGATAGGCAGCACCCGAGGATCGTTGGCCCCCTGCACCACCAGCATCGGACGGCGGATGTTGGAGGCGTGGAACAGCGGCGAGATCGCCCGATGCCGCTCGGCGTCGGTCGCCGGATCGCCCATCTCGTCGAACAGGGCGTCGCGCTGCGCCCCCCACCAGGCCGGGATCGACTCCAGCGTCCGCACCCAGTTGGTCACGCCATAGATGTTGATGCCCGCATCGAACGCTTCGGGATGGAAGGCCAACGCCGCCGCCGTCAGATAGCCGCCGTACGAGCCGCCCATCACCGCCACCTGGTCGTCGGCGACCCAATCCTGGTCGCGCAACCACTGTCCGGCATCCACGATGTCCTGCAGGTCCGCCTCGCCGTGGGCCCGGTCGTCCATGTGGAAGAAGGTCTTGCCGTAGCCGGACGAGCCCCGGTTGTTAGCCGCCAGCACTGCATAGCCGTGATTGACGAGATGCTGTACCTGTGCGGAGTAGCCGCGTGTGCTCTGGCCGCCCGGCCCGCCATGGACCATCACGATAGCCGGCGCGGGATTGGCCGCCGACACCCCTTTCGGACGATACAGTACGCCGGGAATGATCGTCCCGTCCGACGCCGCGTAGCGGACGACGCTCGACTCGACCAGATCGGCCTCGTTGATCGCCGGGCTGAGCGCGGTCAGCAGCCGCCGCGCTTGTCCGCTAGCCAGATCGGCGGTCCAGACGTCGTTCGGAGAGGTGTCGGACGAGACGGTGAAGGCGATGCGCGTCTCGTCGGCATTGTAGCGCACCTGACCGATACTGCCCGCCGGCACGCCGGTCAGCCGCACGGGACGACCCGTGGTGGTGTCGAGCAGGGTCAGCTCCGTCGAGGCGTCGGCGTTCAGCGCCGAAACCCGATACCGGCCGGAAGGCGAATAGCTGACGAACTCCACGTCCCAGTCGGCCTGGATCAGCGGCGCCTTGGTCCCGGTGGCCAGGTCATGGGTCCAGGCTTGGTGGAACTCGCCGTGTGCGTTGGTGCCGAAGACCAACTGCCGGCTGTCGGGCGTGAAGCCGTAGGTCCCGTGGGCCACCTCGCCGTCGTGAGCGGTGATCAGCCGCGGCTCGGGGCCGCCATGCAGGTCGACCAGATAGACATCGCTGTCGGCGCTGGTGATCGGCTTGTCGATGGCCAGCCAGCGCCCGTCGGGGGAGACGTCGGCGATGAACATGCCGGGGTTCTCGAAGACCAGCCGACTCTCGTAGGTGTCAGCGTCGTAGGCATAGAGGTCGAAGACTTCCGGATCGCGGGCGTTGGACGTGACCCAGAAGGTGTCGCGCGCGGCGTTCCAGCCCAGCAGATCAGCCTTGACGTTTTCACCGGGGGTCAGATCACGCACCGTGCCGCCGAGCTCGCGGACGTAAACGTGGCTCAGTTCGCTGCCGCCCCCGCCGGTGTCGGCGGTGAGCAGGACGCGGTTGTCATTTGGGAAATAGCTCACGCCCCGGGTGGCTACGGTTGTGGAGGCGCTGAGCGGAACCGGCTCCCCGCCGTCGACCGGCAGCGCGTAGGCGTTGAACACGCCGGTCTGGTCGCTGGAGATCAGCACCGAGCGGCCGTCGGCGGACCATCCCAGACCAGCCGGGCTGGACATCCCGTAGCTGCGGGTCTGGTAGAATTCGGCGGCGCTGTAGGTGCGTGGCGCCTCGGCTATCTGATCGGCGAACGTGGCGGGTTCAGCGCGCACCGGCGCGGCGGCGAGCGGCGCGGCCATGACGAGCGTCAGGATCGACGCCATGCAGGCGGTGGTGGATTTCATCGGAAGCCCCTGTGATCGGTGGTGGTGATCGTCAGAGGGGACAGGGGATCATTTCAGATGCGACCTGTCGCCGAATTAACGTCCGCGGTCAGCCCAGCGGCTCGCCGCGAAGGGCGATCAGGGGAATGACGATGTCTTCCTCGTCGTCCAGATGCCGGGCCAGTTGCGGGCCGGCGAGCGCGAGCACGTCGGCCAGACGTTCGACCCGGTCGCGGGCGTCCGCAACGCCGCCGACCACAGCCTGATGCAATGCCCTTCCGGTCTCGACCATGGCCTCGATATGGGCGTGGATCGCATCGTGGTCCCGGTCCAGTAGGTCGATACCCGCCGCGATCCGAGGTTCCAACCGTTGCAGGGCCGGGAAGTAGTGGCCGCTTTCGACCCGGTGGTGGGCGTCGAGGTGCTGCAGAAACTGCTGCAGGGTCGGGATCAGGGCGTGGTGCAGCGATCGCAGATCGTCGTCGCCTCGCCAAGTGTCGACCATCGCAGCCATCTCAGCCTGATGGACGCGAAAGCCGCCGTGCATATGCAGCCAGTGCCGCGCCGTCGGATGAAGGACCGCCGTGTCCCACCGTTCACGGGGGAAAACCTCGCGGAGGTACAGGAACTCGGCCGGCAAGCCGGCCCGCGACGCCAGCTTCTGGCCGTCGTGCGCCGGTTCAGGCAACGGCGCTGGTCGTCTTGATGAACCCGCCACCCAGCAGACGGTCGGGGTCGGCCGGATCGTAGAGAGCGCAGGCCTGTCCGGGGGCCACGCCTTCCTCACCGGCGTCGAAGCTCACGGCCACCGTACCGTCGACCAGGCGGAGGCGGGCAGGCGAGGGCGGGCGCGTCGAGCGGACGCGCGCCAGCACCGGCGCCCCGGTCGCGGCGGCCGCCTCGATGGAGTCTTCGTCGCCGAGCCAATTCGTCTCATCCAGTGTCAGGGCGGCGGTCAGCAGGGCCTCGCGGGGGCCGACGATGACGTGCCGCCGCGCCGGATTGAGCTTCGTCACGAACAGCGGCTCGCCTACGGCGACGTTCAGACCACGCCGCTGCCCGATGGTGTAGTCGGTGATCCCCGAGTGCGATCCCAGCACCCGGCCGTCCATGTGCACGATCTCGCCGGCCTCGCGACCCTGCGGGCGCAGCTTGTCGATCAGCGTGCGGTAGTCGCCGTTGGGCACGAAGCAGATGTCCTGGCTGTCCGGCTTGGCGGCGATGCGCAGGCCCAGTTCCGCCGCGACGCCGCGCACCTGCGGCTTCTCGAGATCGGCCAGGGGGAAACGCAGGTAGTCGAGCTGCTCGGCCGTGGTGGCGAACAGGAAATAGGATTGGTCGCGCGAGTGGTCGACTGCCTTGCGCATCTGCGGGCGGCCGCCGACGACCGAGCGGCGGACATAGTGGCCGGTGGCCATGGCCTCGGCGCCGAGATCCCGGGCCACGTCGAGCAGGTCGCGGAACTTGACCGTCTGGTTGCAGCGAATACACGGCACCGGGGTCTGCCCGGCCAGATAGCTGTCCGCGAATTGGTCGATCACCGCGTCCCTGAAACGGCTTTCGTAGTCGAGGACGTAGTGGGGGATGCCGAGCATATCCGCCGCCAGCCGGGCGTCGTGGATGTCCTGACCTGCGCAGCAAGCGCCCTTCTTCTTCAGCGCGGCGCCGTGGTCGTAAAGCTGCAGGGTCACGCCGACGACGTCGTAACCGGCCTTGTGAAGCAGGGCGGCGACAACGGTGGAGTCCACGCCGCCGGACATGGCCGCCACCACGCGGGCTCCGACCGGCAGGCCCACCGCCGCGCGCGCGGCCTCGATCGCCGCGTCCATGTCGGCGCGGGCGATGGTCGGGACCGGGCAGATGTCCTCGGCGAGCGTCATGGCGCGCTATCTAGTGCGAAAGCCGCGCGATTTCGAGGCCGTCCGGAAATCCGGGTCCGAAACGACAACGGCCGCCCCCGTCGCCGGGAGCGGCCGTCGTATTTTCGGGGAGTTGATTTAGCTGCCGCGGCCGTAGTGCTGGATGCGGGTCGTGCGCAGGCCCTGCATGCCCCACTTGTCGATCGCCTTCTGCCAGGCAAGGAATTCCTCGGCCGTCAGACGATAGCGCGCCAGCGCGTCGTCCAGGCTGATCAGTCCGCCGCGTACGGCGGCCACGACCTCGGCCTTGCGGCGGATCACCCAGCGGTCCGTATTGGCCGGCGGGAGGTCGTGCAGGGTCAGGGGCGTGCCCGTCGGGCCGACCACGTACTGTTCGCCTTGATTGTTAAGGCGTCGCTCTTGCAACATGGGCTTATGCCTCATTGACCACCATCACTAAGGCTGAACCGTAGCGGTCGGCGGCTAAGGGCCGTTTAAGCGTCGTGGTGAAGGAAAGCCTAAAATGACTTCCGTTCACCCAGCCAATACTGAACAAGGACTTCATTGAAGTTTACGCCCCCTTACCCGGAGATCAGCGTTTGATGCTGATGAGTTCGGCAAGCATCTCGTCTGCCGTGGTGATGATCTTCGAGGAGGCGGAGTAGGCGCGCTGGGTGGTGATCAGGCCGGTGAACTCCGCCGAGAGGTCGACCGTGGACGCCTCCAGTTGGGACGAGCCGATCGTGCCGGCGCCGCCGGTGCCCGCTGCCTTGAGGTTGTAGGTGCCCGACCCTTGGCTGACGCGGAAGGCGTTGCCGGTCGATTCGAGCAGGGCGTCCGGGCTCGGGAAGGTCGCCAAGGCGATCTGGGCGATGCGACGGGTCACGCCGTTGTCGAAGATGGCGGTGACGAAACCGGTGTCGTCGATCTTCACCTCGGACAGGTTGCCAAAGGCGGTGCCGTTGGTGAGCACGGCCTGCACCACCGAGGCGCTGTCGTACTGGGTCAGGCCGCCGGCCGAGGCGCTCAGGTCGAAGGTGAGAACCTGGTCGTCAATGCCGAGCCCGGCCGCCCAGTTGAACTCACCGGCGGCCGGAGCGGCGCTGTCCGACGATCCGAAATTCAGGGTGGCGGCGGTAGGATCGTCGAACAGGGCGGCGGCGCCCAGCGCCTCCATGGCCGCGACGTCGAGGCGGCCGTCCTGGGTGAAGGCTACCAGACCACTCTTCAGCTGTCCGTTGGTCAGGCCGGCGCCGGTGATGACGTCCGACTCCGGGATCGCCCGGATTTCGGCGTACCACTGGTTCGGCACCGTGCTCTTCAGGAACGACAGGGCGATGGTGCGCTGGCCGCCCTTGGAATCCGACACGGGGATGGTCAGTTCGAAGTCCGGCTTCACGCCGTCCCCGGTTTCCGGGTCCCACATGGCCATCGAGTTGGTGGCTGGATCGTAGGCGTTGGCTCCCGGCGGAACCGCTGTGGCGTCCGTCGCCTCGGCTGACACCTCTTGGCTCGACTTGATGTTGGCGTTGAGCTGCACCCGGGTGGTCGGCTCGGCCGTGCCGCCGACGGAGCCGACGTTGATCGTCCGCAGACGGTTCAGGTCGGATGGATCAGCATTGATGACGCCATCGGCGTCGACAGGCCAGCCCTGCAGATAGAGGCCGGCGGTGTTCTTCAGATAGCCGAGATTGTCGACCCGGAAGGCGCCAGCGCGGGTGAACAGACGGGCGTCGGTCACCTGGACGTTCTCCGCCTTCTCCGTCACCACGAAGAAACCCTGACCGGCGATGCCCAGGTCGGTGTTGGAAGTGGTCCGCTGCAGCTGCCCGGCCTGGCCCGTGTAGTGACGAGCGCTCGCGAGCACCCCGCCGGCCGAGTAGCCGGCGCCCTGCACCTGGCTGTTGATCACGGTCTGGAACTCGGCGGCCGAGCGCTTGTAGCCGACCGTGTTCACGTTCGCGATGTTCTGGGAGATGGCCGCGAGGGCGGCGGAGTTGGCGGTCAGACCGGACACGCCGGCCAGTAGTGCGCTGTTGATGCTCATGGCGCGGGGCTCCTTACGAGAACAGTTTCAGGGGGTTGAGCGACGAGGCGATCGAAGCCAGCAGGCCCGAATCCTCATCGTCGTTGGCGGGGGGAGGCGTTGCGGCGGTGCGAGCTTCCTCAAGCGCGATCACGCTCGACAGCGGCAGGATGGAGTTGCCCACCGTCAGGAAGGCCTCTCCGTCGTACATCTCGACACCGGTGATGCGGCCCTTGGTCAGAACCTGGGCGTCGATGGCGCCGCCCGCTGCATCCGTGGCTGTGATGCGTAGCGAATAGACCTGGCCGTCCTGGCCGTCGTTGCCGCTAGTGGCGTCGCCGTCCCATGAGAATTCGTGGACGCCGGTGGTCTTGTCCGGCGCATCGCCCGACCAGACTACCTTGCCCGAGCCGTCAAGCACTTCCAATTTTACGGAGGCGGCGTTCGAGGCGACCTCATAGCTCCATTCGGCCTCGCCACCAGTGAACTTGGTCGCCGACCAGGCAGCGGTGGCTTCCTTGCCGATGTAGGTCGCCGCACTTTCGAGACCGCCGCCGCCCTGGGCCGAGACCAGGCTCTTGAGCAATTCGTTCGTCAGGAGCTGCTGCTCGACGCCCGCCATCTGGGTCAGCTGCGCGGTGAACTGGTTGGAATCGACGGGCGACAGCGGATCCTGGTTCTTCAACTGCGATGTCAGCAGGGCGAGGAAGGTCTCGAAATTCGAGGCCAGCATGGCCGTGCCGCTGTTGATCCGGTTCGTCGCGTTGTTAGTGGTGGTGACGGCGTCGACCATCGATCAGACCTTCATGTCCACGCCCGAGGGCGAGAGGGAGAGCGCCAGCCATTGCGGCGGCTGCGCCACGTCGATTTCAGTCTTCAGTCGGGCGGCGGCGGCGAATGCGCGGCTCTGACCGTGGCGCGCGTCGTGCCCCCGGTCGAAGGCGCTCGACCCACTGTCGCGTTCGGTAAATTCGAAAGCGTCTTCGGCCAGTTCGAAGCCGGCGGCCTCGAGCTGTCGTCGCAAGTCGTCGACCCGGCCGCGCAGATCTGCGGCGGCGGCCGGACTGTCGAAGGCCAGGCGGGCGGCGAGCCGGCCCTCGGCGTCGATGTCGAGCTTTACGTCCACCCGCCCCAGTTCGGCCGGGCGCAGCGCTATTTCGAACCGGGTCGAACGGCCCTCGAGCCTGCGCTGAATCTGCGCCGCTATCTGGGCCGTGGCGTCGATGGAGGCGCGCGACAGGGTCGACAGGCTATGCTCACGGACCGGGGCTGGCGCCTCGGACTGACTCGTCGTCGGTCCGCCGCTGGTGGACCGGCTCTCTTCCACAGACGGCGCGGCGGCGTCCATTTGCGTGCCGGCTTGCAGCGGCGCCGCTTGCAGAGCCGGTTTCGCAACCTGGTCCGTTGTCGCGAACGCCGGCGTGGCCCGGTTCGGGGCCTTCCCATCCGTCGCGGACGTCGATCCGGGGGCCTGGGCTTCGTCCAGTGGTTTTGAGGTGCGCTCGGCTAACGCCTTCAAAGGCGGCGGAGGCGGCTGAACTGGAGGCTGCTGCGCGGGTCCGGTTCCGGTGCGGGCGGTCCCGGCCGCAGCGACCTCAGCGGCGTCGCGGTCGGTGGGAACCGGCGGTGCGAGGAGAGCCGGATCGGAGGCGCGCAGAACCTGCGGCTGAGCCGCCTCGCTGTCGGGGGCGGCCGGCAGAACCTGCGGAACGGAGCCACTCGGAGCAGTGACGTCCGGTAAACTGAGCGATTCAGGGGCCTTGCCGGACGCCGTCCGCGAAGGGACCTGGGGCTCGGGCTCCTTCAGGTTTACTGTTCCGGGCAGGACGAGCGGCCCGGTCTCCTTGACTGGCGCGCCGGGCAGGATTTGCGGCTCAAGCGGTTTCGCGTCCACGACGCCCGGCAGGATCTGCGGCTCCGCAACCTTGAGCTCGGCCGCGTCCGGCAGGACCATGGACTCCAGATCCTTCACCTCGACGGCGCCGACCATGATGACGGGTTCGGAGCCGTCGTCCACAGGGTTCCGCTCAATGAGAGCCCGTCGCGAAGCGGGTTGCGCCGGGGCAGCCGCGCCTTCATCCCCTTCCGCAGCCCGGGGGCCGGCCAACAACTGCCCGAAGCCGGACGCGCTTTCGCCACCGGACGAACCCCGGTGGGCCGCGGGAGAACCGGACACGATCGTGGAGAGGACGGCTTGAGCGGACATGGTTCCGAGAGGCGTCGCCGGAGCGATTTGGCTGGGGCGCCTGCTGCGCCGGACATTCGAAAGACGGGGCGCAAGTCATGGGCCAGTTAAGGCAGTGTGCGCAGTGACATGAAAACAAAAGGGTTTATGCCGATCTCGAAGCTGGGGCGACCCGCGTCGCCAGGTCGTTTGTTGCCGCGTAGAGACGTTTCTTGCCCGGCGCCGAGAGACCTCCGCCGCCTCTGCCGGGGTTGGCCCGCTGTTTGCGCCCCTTGCCGGTCATGACCCAGGCGCGAAACGCGAACCCGCGGAATTTCAGTGACTTGACCGGATGGCCCTCTCGCGCCGCCGGGCAAAAAGCGCGCATTGGTTGGCAGGCCTTGCCGGGCGCCGGCGTTGGGGAGGATCTCGCATGTCGCTGAACGCCATCATGAACACAGCGACCAGTGGACTGACCACGGCGCAAACCCAACTGCGGGTCGTTTCGGACAACGTCTCGAACGTCAACACGCCCGGCTACGTCCGCAAGATCGCCGATCAGGTCTCCCTGACCAGCCAAGGCATGGGAGCCGGGGTAGAGGTGGCGCGTATTCGCCTGGCGACCGACCGCTTCCTTCAGGCTGCGAGTTTGAACGCGGGCGCCGAGGCTGCGCGACAAGGCGTGCGCTACGAATTGTATGACCGGGTCCAGTCGCTGTTCGGGGATCCGGGCGGGACCAGCGGCTTCTTTTCGCAGGTCGACGCCGTCTTTTCGGCTTTCGCAGCTAGCGCCGAGGATCCGACCTCCTCGCCGCGGCGGCAGGAGGCTCTGTTCCGCACGCAGGCGCTGTTCGACGAGGCCGGCCGCATCGGCGAACAGATCCAGGCCGTGCGCGAGGACGCCGACGGCCGTATCCAGAGCGCTGTCGAGAAGGCCAACAACCTGCTGCAGCAGATCGAGGGCCTGAACCTCGAGATCGCCCGCGCCACCGTCGTCAACGGCGACGCCTCCGGCGCCGAGACCGCCCAGTCGGCGCTGATCGGGCAATTGGCCGAACTGATGGACATCCGTGTGACGACGCGCGCTGTCGGCGGCGTCTCCATCCGCACCGGTGCGGGAACCCTGCTGGCGGGCGAAGGGGCGGCGACGCTCAGCTATACGCGAGCCGGCACGGTCACGAGCGAAACCGTCTTCAATGAGATCTGGGTGACGGAGCCCGGCGGCCAGAAGCGTTCGTTGCTGGACAACGTCGTCTCAGGCGAGATCAAGGGTCTGATTGAACTGCGCGACATCGAGGGCCCGGCGACCGCGGAACGGTTGGCCGAACTCGTCTCCCATGTGGCCGACGAACTGAACCGGGCCCATAACGCCAACAGTTCGGTTCCGGCGCCCGGCAGTCTGACGGGCCGCAATGTCGGCCAGAGTTTCGAAAGCGCCATCGCCGGCTTCTCGGGCCAGACGACTGTGGCGATCACCAACGCCGCGGGTGTCATCCAGACCCGCGCCGATATCGTCTTCAGCGGCGCGACGATGACGGTGAACGGCGCGGCGGCGACACCCGCGACCTTTCTGACCGTACTGAATGCCCAGTTGGGCGGCGCCGCGACGGCGAGCTTCGTCGACGGCAAGCTGACCATCGCAGCCGGTGGCGGGGCCGGCGTGGTTATTGCCGACGATGCCGCCAGCCCGTCTAGCAAGACCGGGCGCGGCTTCTCGCACTTCTTCGGCCTCAATGACCTGATCTCGACCGATCGCCCGGCTTTCTACGAGACCGGCATGACGGCGGCCTCCCCGCATGGATTCACCGCCGGCGAGGCCCTGAGTTTCCGCTTCACCGGGCAGAGCGGCTCCAGACTGCGCGACATACAGGTGTCCGTGCCCGTCGGCGGCACGGTCGGCGACCTGATCACCGCCCTGAACGACCCGGCGACCGGCGTCGGTCGGTTCGGCGAGTTCGCGCTGGCTGCGGACGGATCGCTCCGCTTCACCGGCTACGGCAGCCCGCCTCCGAGAATGAGCGTGCTCGAGGACACGACCATCCAGGTGCCGTCGGGCGTCTCGGTCACCGAACTGTTCGGCATCGGCGGCGGGGTGCGAGCCTCGCGCGCCGATGGCTTCTCGCTGCGCACCGACATCCGCCAGGCGCCTGCCAGGCTCGCGCTGGCGCAACTGAACCTGTCGGCGGCGGTCGGGGCGTCGGCGCTGAGCACCGGCGACGGGCGGGGCGCGTTGCTGCTGGCCGACGCCGGCGAGCGGGCGGTGAATTTTTCGCCGGCGGGGGACTCGTCCGGCGGTTCGATCTCCGTCTCCCGCTATGCCTCGGAACTGTCGGGTGAGATCGGCGGCAAGGCCGCGGCCGCCAAGAACCGCAACGACACCGCGGCGGCCCTCGCAACCGAAGCCTCGGCCAGGCAGACGGCGTACGAAGGTGTCAATCTGGACGAGGAGTTGGTGCTGATGACGACTTATCAGCAGGCATTCAACGCCTCCGCCCGGCTGATCCAAGCGGCCAAGGACATGTACGACACGCTTCTGGGGATGATCTGATGAACCGCGTCGCCACCTTCGGAAACTACCAGTCCGCCCTGCTGGACCTGATGAAGGCCCAGACTCGGGCCGCGGACGCTCAAGAACGGGTGTCGACCCAGAAGAACGCCACCGACCTGACCGGCTTCGGGCGGCAGTCGGAAACCTTGACCGCTCTAAAGGGCGCGCAGAGCCGTATCCAAGGCTTCATCGACACGTCGAAAGCCGTCAGCGCGCGCCTGACGACGCAGGACCTTGCGATGACCCAGATCGGAGACGGCATCGCTGGCCTGCGCGAGGCCGTCGGCAACGTGCTGGCGACGGATTCGGCGGGATCGTTGATGCTCGAGATGGAGGGGCATTTTCAGTCGATCCGCGGCGGCCTGACGATGCGGCACCATGGCGGGTACCTGTTTTCCGGCGCATCGACCGCGACATCGCCCGTCACTGCCGCCAATCTGGCCGAACTGGCGGCCGCGCCGGACGTCGCCTCGGTGTTCGTCAACGACACGCTGAAGACCGCCAGCCGGGTGGCCGAGGGCACCACTCTCGAGACCGGCTTCCTGGCCGACGAGATGGGCAGCGAGGTGTTCGAGATCCTGCGCGACATCCAGACATACCACGCGGGCGTGAACGGCCCCCTGACCGGCAAGGTCACCGAGGCGCAAAAGACTTTTCTGACCGCGCAGCTCGCCCGTCTGGAAAAGGCGGCGACGGGCGTCATCGACAAGACCGCCCGGACCGGCTCCGTCGCCAATCAGGTCGAGAGTGTCACCCGCGGCCATGAGGCCCAGCTGGCCTCTCTCGACGAGCTGGTGTCGAACCGGACCGACGCCGACATGGCCGTGGCGATCACCGACCTGCAGCTATCTCAGGTCGCCATCCAGGCGTCGGCGCAGGTGATCTCGCAACTCCGCCAGGTCTCGCTCCTAAACTACCTGAGGTGACGCGACAAATCGCCCTCGCGGCGAAGGTGGACGCACTGTCCCGGGCGGAACATAATGCGAACAAATGGCTCAACTCGATCTCCGGCGAAAGCTGTCCATCCTCGCCGACGCGGCAAAATATGATGCAAGTTGCGCCTCCTCCGGCACGGTCAATCGGGATTCGGTCGGCGGCAAGGGCGTCGGTTCGACCGAGGGCATGGGCATCTGCCACGCCTATACGCCGGACGGCCGCTGCGTCTCCCTGCTGAAGATCCTGCTGACGAACTTCTGCATCTACGACTGCGCCTACTGCATCAACCGGGCGAGTTCGAACGTGCCGCGCACCCGGTTCAACGTGGACGAGGTCGTCGACCTGACGCTGAACTTCTACAAGCGAAACTATATCGAGGGGCTGTTCCTGTCGTCCGGCATCATCCGCTCCGGCGACTATACGATGGAGCAGCTGGTGCAGGTGGCGAAGACGCTGCGCACCGAGCATGATTTCCGCGGCTACATTCACCTGAAGCTGATCCCCGAAGCCGACCGGAAGCTGGTGGAGGAGGCCGGCCTCTACGCTGACCGCCTGTCGGCCAACATCGAACTGCCGCGTGACGAGGCGCTGAAGCGGCTGGCGCCGCAGAAGGACGTCGGCGTCATCAAGAAGGCGATGGGGCAGGTCAGGCTGGCCGCCGAGGCCGCGAAACCGGGACGGCGTGATCGGGCCATGCCACCGAAATTCGCGCCGGCGGGCCAGTCGACGCAGTTGATCGTGGGTGCGGACGGGGCGCCGGATACGGAGATCATGGCTCGCAGCGCGTCCCTGTACGGCGGCTACGGCCTGCGCCGGGTCTATTATTCGGCCTTTAGCCCGATACCGGACGCCTCGAGCGCCCTGCCGCTGGCGAAACCGCCTCTGATGCGGGAGCACCGATTGTATCAGGCCGACTGGCTGATGCGCTTTTACGGCTTCTCCGTACCGGAGATCGGCGAGGCCGCTACGGACGGCATGCTCGACCTCGCTATCGATCCCAAGCTGGCGTGGGCGCTGAACCGGCGTGAGCAGTTTCCGGTCGACGTGAACACCGCGCCGCGTGAGATGCTGCTAAGGGTGCCGGGGCTCGGCGTGAAGTCGGTCGACAGGATCGTGTCGGTTCGCTGCTGGCGTACGCTTCGGCTGGAAGACATCGCCCGCCTGTGCCGGGGCATCGACAAGGTCCGGCCGTTCATCACGGCGTTGGACTGGTCGCCCGGCGGGCTGACCGATGCCGCCGATCTGCGGGCCCGGATCGCGCCTGATCGCGCCCCCGTGCAGATGAGCCTTTTCTGATGCAGGTCGCCGTTCTAACCGGCGAGACTGACTTCGACGGCTGGCGCAAGGCGGCGCGGGCCTTTCGGCAGGCGGGGGCGCCGCCGGAGCGGACGGCGTTTCGCGTTGGGCCCGGCGGTGATGGCCTGTTCGACGAAAGTCTTCCCCCGCCGGCGCGGGACGTATCCCCATTCAGCGTTCCGAAGGCCTTTCTGGATCTGGCGCAGGAGGTTGTCCTGCATCGGTCGGAGGACCGCTTCGACCTGCTTTACCGGCTGCTGTGGCGGCTGGGCGATGAGCCCGACTTGATGAAGGTGATCACCGACATCGATGTGGCCGACGCGATGGAGCGGGCGAGGACCGTCAGTCGCGCAAGCCACAAGATGAGGGCCTTCGTCCGCTTCCGGCAGGTCAAGTATGGGGAGGGAGAGCGCTGGGTGGCGTGGTTCGAGCCCGCCCATCGGGTGCTGGAAAAGACCGCGCCGTTCTTCGTCCGGCGGTTCACGACCATGATCTGGACGATTCTGACGCCGGACGGCTCGGCGTCGTGGGATGGCGAGGAGCTTTCGTTCGGTCCGCCCGCGAGCCAGGACCAGGCGCCCGCTGAGGATGAGATCGAGGAGTTCTGGAAGACCTACTACGCCTCGACCTTCAATCCGGCCCGGCTGAAGACGAAGGCCATGCAGGGCGAAATGCCGAAGCGGTACTGGAAGAACCTGCCCGAGGCGGCCCTGATCCCGGAACTGGTGGCCGGGTCGGCGGTTCGAACGGAGGCCATGGTCGCAACGCCCGCTCCCGAACCGAACGCACGGCTCGCGAAGACGCTATCGCGGACCAACCGCGACCATTCTTTCGAGGAGGGCTTTGTCCCTTCGACCCTGACCGAGCTTGATCAAGCGGTGCAGGCCTGCCGCCGCTGTCCGCTCTGGCGCGATGCGACCCAGGGTGTGTGCGGCGAAGGTCCGAGAAAGGCGCGGCTGATGATCGTGGGGGAGCAGCCAGGCGATCAGGAAGATCTGACCGGACAGCCCTTCGTCGGCCCGGCCGGCCGGGTGCTCGATACGGGGTTGGAAGAGGCCGGCATCGACCGGGACGACGTCTTCGTCACCAACGCCGTGAAGCATTTCAAGCACGAGCCGCGGGGCAAGCGGCGGCTGCACAAGACTCCATCGACGGGGGAAGTCTCCGCCTGCCGCTGGTGGCTGGACGCGGAGCGTCGGCTGGTGAAGCCGAAGGTGATCGTGACCCTCGGCGGCACGGCGGCCCTTGGGGTTCTCGGTCGAAAGGTGGCGGTGACGAAGGAGCGCGGGCACGGCATCGAATTGGCCGACGGGGCCAAGGCCCTGCTAACGGTGCATCCTTCCTACCTGCTCCGCATTCCGGGTCAGGCGGGCAGGGCGGCCGAGCGTGACCGGTTTGTCGTGGACCTGAAGCGGGCCAAGGCGCTGCTCTAGCGAAACAATCCGGCGTGTCTGAACGAATACGCACGGGTGGCGTTGTTGCCCCTGCCCCAGCTTTGCCGTGGTCTGACCGTAGGCAAATCGAACGGCGCAATCTAGGTAGGGGCATGGCTGCAGCGGACTTCCAGATCGAAGAGAGCGAAGACCGCTTGACCCTTCGCCTGATCGGCGACTGGACCGCGACGAGGCTCGGGCGGATCTCTCATCGGTTGGATGAGTCCCTCCATGAACGCTGTATCGACGCGGTGGACCTGACCGAGCTGGGTCGCTTCGATACGGCGGGCGCGCTTGCGATCGTTCAGGCGAGCAACTGCATCCTGCCGGAAACGGCCTGGAGCCAGCGGCCCGAGGCAGGGCGCACCTACGCCCTCGTCGAGCGGCTGGAGCGCGAGAGCGCACCCCCGCCCAAACGCCCGCCCGGGTGGGTGCGCGGCTTCGCCAAGGTCGGTCGAGGGGTGGATGACATCGCGGGTGAGGCGACCCTGTCGATGGCGTTCCTGGGGCGGTTGATCACGGCCACCGGCTCGACCTTCAAGCACTGGGACAAGGTCCGCTGGGCCGCATGGTTCAGCCAAGCGGAGCGCGCCGGACTGGATGCGATCCCGATCGTGGCCGTGACCAGCTTCTTCATCGGGGCGGTGATCGCTTTCATCGGGGCCGACCTGTTGCGCACGGTGGGCTTCGATGTCTTCGCCGTGGAGCTGATTTCCATCTCCGTTCTGCGCGAGTTCGCAGTGGTGATCGCGGCCGTACTTCTGGCCGGACGGTCTTCATCGTCGTTCGCGGCGGAGATCGGCTCAATGCGGATGAACCAGGAGGTCGACGCCATGCAGGTGATGGGCGTCAACCCGTTCCAGGCGCTGGTCATTCCCCGTCTGGCCGCCCTGATCGTCATGCTGCCGCTGCTGACCTTCATCGCCATGCTCACCGGGATCTTCGGTGGGCTGCTGGTGACGTGGAGCGAGTTGGGCCTGGGGCCAGCCTTCTTCGTCCAGAGATTGGCCACGACCGCTGATATGGGAAATCATCTGTTTGTCGGACTGGTGAAGGCGCCCGTGTTCGCCCTGGTCATCGCGGCGATCGGATGCCGCCAGGGGATGGCGGTCGCAGGTGACGTCGAGAGCCTCGGCCGGCGGGTGACCGCGGCGGTGGTTCAGGCGATCTTCGCCATCATCTTTCTCGACGCGGTGTTCGCCCTTCTGTTTATGGAGCTTAACATTTGAGCGCCCGGGCAGAGGAGAACGACGGAGCGGAACGCTTGGTCGAGGTTCGCGGCCTGCTGAGTCAGTTCGGCGACCATGTGATCCACGAAAACCTGGACCTCGACGTTGAGCGGGGAGAGGTGCTGGGCGTGGTCGGAGGATCAGGCTCGGGCAAGACCGTGCTGCTCAACTCGATCATCGGATTGAAGGAACCCGAGGGGGGATCCATCCGCGTCTTCGGCCACGAGCGCGCCGAACTGACCAAGGCGCAGGAGGCGGATATCGAGCGCCGAACGGGAATCCTGTTCCAGCAAGGGGCGTTGTTCTCCGCCCTCAGCGTCATCGACAACGTTGCCGCCCCCATGATCGAGCACACGCATCTGCCCAAGGATGTCATCCGCGAACTGGCGGAGATGAAAATCGCCATGGTGGGCCTGAAGCCGGAGGCCCATCACCAGAAGCCTGCGGAGTTGTCCGGCGGGATGCGCAAGCGGGTTGGATTGGCGCGGGCGCTGGCGCTGGACCCGGAACTGCTGTTCCTCGACGAACCGACGGCCGGACTGGACCCAATTGGCGCGGGGGCGTTTGACGATCTGATCCGGCAGCTATCGAACGATCTCGGCCTGACCGTGTTCATGATCACCCACGACCTCGACAGCCTCTACGCCATCACCGACAAAGTGGCGGTCGTGGCGGACAAGCGGATCGTCGCCAAGGCGCCGGTTCAGGAACTGGAACAGTCGGACCATCCCTGGATCCGGGAATACTTCCTCGGCCCGCGCGGTCGCGCCGGCAAGAAGGCCGCCTGAGGAGAGCGGAGAGATGGAAAGAGACGCCCACTACGCCGCCGTCGGCATCGCCACCGTAGCCCTTCTTGCGGCGCTGGCGGTGTTCGCCATCTGGCTGGCCCGGCTGCAGTTCAACAGCGACTACGACGTCTACGACATCGTCTTCTACGGACCGGTGCGCGGACTGTCAGAGGGCGGCGAGGTGCATTTCAACGGCATCCGCGTCGGTGAGGTGACCGACCTGAACCTGGATCCGGACAAGGGCGATCAGGTGATTGCTCGCATCCGCGTCGACGGCACAACGCCGATCCGCGTAACCTCGCGAGCGCAGCTGGAGCCGCAGGGGATCACCGGGCTGAACTATATCCAGATCACCGCCGGAAATCCGCAGAGTGCGCTTCTCAAGGAGCAGTATCCCGACAATGTCGTACCGGTGATCCAGAGCCAGCCGTCGCCGATCGCGGAGTTGCTGTCGGGATCGGGCACGGTGCTCGCGCAGACGGTCGACGCGCTGAACCGGATCAACCGGGTGCTGTCGGACGACAATGTCAGATCCTTCTCGACCAGCCTCAAGAACATCGAGTCGCTGAGCACGGAACTGGAGGCCCGCAAGGGGATGTTGCTGCAGCTCGAGCAGGCGCTGACCCGCGCCAACGCCGCGGTGGCGGAGTACGAGGCGCTGGCGGTGAGCACGCGCCGCATCGTGGAGGGCGATGGCCAGGAGGCGGTGTCCAACATCAACGCCGCCGCCGAGGAGGCGCGGACCGCCGTGGCGTCGATCAACCGCATCGCGACGGGGGCCGAAGGTCCGGTCAATGAGTTCGTCACCACCGGCCTGCCGCAGATGCAGCAGGCGATCCAGGGGCTGGAGGACGCGACCCGTTCGCTGGAAGGCCTGATCGACGAGGTGCGGTCCAGCCCGCGTGACTTCATCGGCCGCGCGCCGAGCAAGGAAATGGAGGTCCAGCCGTGATCCGCTTTTCGCTCAAGGTCACCGCCGCGGCGGCCGGCGCCCTGGCGCTGGCGAGCTGCGCCCTGCTGTCGTCGCCGGACCCGGTGCAGACCTACCGCTTCGGCGGGCCCGCGGTGGCCGGTGCGGCGGCGGAGGGTCAGGCGAACCTGCGCCAGGTCAGCCTGCGCCGCGTCGAGTTTCCCGAGGCGGTCGAGGGCGACAGGATTCTCGGGGTGACTGGGACGGAGACGGCCTATATCGCCGGCGCCCGGTGGGTTTCGCCGGCGAGCGACCTGTACATGGAGAGTCTGGAGAACGCCTTCTCGGCCGAGGCGACCCGGGTGCGGGTGATCGGTCCGCGCGAACTGTCGCGCGGCGAGCGTTCGCTGAATGTCGACATCCGCGCCTTCGAGGCCCGCTATGATGCGCCCGGCATGGCGCCGACGGTGGTGGTGACGGCGCGGGCGCGGCTGCTGGCCCTGCCGGACCGCAGCGTGGCGGCGGAACGCACCTTCACGGTGGAGCAGCCGGCGGTGGCGAACCGGGTCTCGGCCATCGTGGAGGCGTTCGACATCGCCACGCGGGACCTGAACACCCAGATCGTCAGCTGGACAGACGCCAACGCGGGCTGATCAGCCCGCGTTGGCCTTGAGGTCTTCGGCAACGGTGTAGCTGGCCTCGGTCTTCGCGGCGACCTCGTCGAGGCTGACGCCGTCAGCCAGTTCGATCAGCTCCAGCCCCGCGCCGTCCGGCTTGACGTCGAAGACGCACAGGTCGGTGATGATGCGGCTGACCACGCCGGTCCCGGTCAGGGGAAGGGTGCAGGATTTCAGCACCTTGGACTGGCCGTGCTTGTTGGCGTGGTCCATGACCACGACGACGCGCTTGACGCCGGCGACGAGGTCCATGGCCCCGCCCATGCCCTTCACCAGCTTGCCCGGGATCATCCAGTTGGCGATGTCGCCGTTCTCGGCCACTTCCATGGCGCCGAGGATGGACAGGTTGATGTGCCCACCGCGGATCATCGCGAAGCTGTCCGAGGAGCTGAAATAGCTGCTCTCGGCGATTTCGGTGATGGTCTGCTTGCCGGCGTTGATCAGGTCGGGATCGACCTCGTCCTCATAGGGGAAGGGACCCATGCCGAGCATGCCGTTCTCGGACTGGAGGGTGACCTCCATGCCGTGCGGGATGTAGTTGGCCACCAGGGTCGGGATGCCGATGCCGAGGTTGACGTAGAAGCCGTCCTGCAGTTCGCGGGCGGCGCGGGCGGCGAGTTGTTCGCGGGTGCGGGGCATTACGAAGCTTCCCTCTGGCGGACGGTGCGCTGTTCGATGCGCTTCTCGGACTGCGTCAGGACGATGCGGTCGACGTAAATGCCCGGGGTGTGGATGCAATCGGGGTCGAGCGAGCCGGTCGGGACGATGTGCTCGACCTCGACGACGGTGATCTTGCCGGCCGTGGCCATCATCGGGTTGAAGTTGCGGGCTGTCTTGCGGAAGACGAGGTTGCCGCGACCGTCGGCCTTCCACGCCTTGACGATGGACAGGTCGGCGACGAGGCCGGTTTCCATGATGTAGCGCTCGCCCTTGAACGCGCGCTCTTCCTTGCCCTCGGCGACGAGGGTGCCGACGCCGGTCTTGACGAAGAAGGCGGGGATGCCGGCGCCGCCGGCGCGGATGCGCTCGGCCAGGGTGCCCTGCGGATTGAACTCGAGCTGGAGCTCGCCGGCGAGGTACTGGCGCTCGAACTCCTTGTTCTCGCCGACGTAGGACGAGATCATCTTGGCGATCTGCTTCGTCTCCAGCAGCTGACCGAGGCCGAAACCGTCGACGCCGGCGTTGTTGGAGATGACGGTCAGGCCCTTGGCGCCGCTGTCGCGCAGGGCGGCGATCAGGTGCTCGGGAATGCCGCACAGGCCGAAGCCGCCGGACATGACGGTCATGCCGTCGAAGGTCAGGCCCTCCAGCGCGGATTTCGCGTCGGGGAAGATCTTCCGCATCGCTTCCTCTTATTTTCACCGTCCGATGAATATCGACGGCCTGTTCCGGTCTCTACGGCGGCGGGGCGGACGGGGCAAGTCTCGGGAGCGGCGAAGGCGGCGGGCGGCGGGTTCTACCCGGAGGAAACCCGGAAAACAGCTGTGTCAGAGTCGGCAGAGTCGGCGCCGGCATTCGGTGTGTCAGAGTCGGCAGAGTCTACATCGGGACTTGAGGGAGACACGCCTGAGGCGGCGGGTCGGGGATTGGATTGTCAAAGACCGGCGGTCGGAAGAGGCATTGTGCACCCGCTGGTCCATCCGGACGGAAGACAGGTTTCAGAAACAACTATGCGGCTGAAAAGGCGGAGGATCGTCTCCGCAATCCGACTATAATTTCGCGGATTGCCAGCACAGCGTCATGGACGGAGCGCACGTCCTTCTCCCCTTGCGGGAGAAGGGCCGCAGCTCGCGTTAACCTTTTTCTTCGCGTCAGGCGGGCGCGAGATGGTCAGGAAGGCCCGATAGGGTAAAAGGCGAGCCTTGGCGGATTCACGTTCGGGGGACGTTTTGAAGGCTGGCGTCAACGCATTGACGGTGACCTTTCTGGTCGGGGTGCTGGGCGGACTGCTGCTGACGCCGGACGGGCGGCAGTGGCTGCGCAACCCGACGGTGATGCTCGGCGACCGCGCCAACGCTTCGGCGCCGCCCGAGAGCGCGCCCTCCACGCCGCCGGTCGCGCTGGTCTCCGCGCCGCCGCCAGCGCCCGTGCTGACGCCGCTGTCGGCGCGGCTGGCGCAGGGGCCGCTGCGCATCGGCGTGTTCGGGGATTCGATGGCCGACGGCCTCTACACCGGGCTGTACCGCGACCTGCGCGACGAGCCGAAGATCACGGTGACCAAATTCTCCGAGGTCTCGACCGGCCTGTCCCGCTACGACTACGTCGACATCCAGGCCAAGACGCAGCGGCAGATCGAGGAGACGCCGATCGACGTGGCGGTGATCCTGTTCGGCACCAATGACGCCCAGGGCATCAGCCTGGACGGGGTGATCCACCATTTCGGCGCCGACGGCTGGAAGGCCGCCTACGCCACCCGGATCGACAATCTGGTGGCCATGCTGCGCAGCCGCGACGTGGCGGTCTACTGGGTCGGCCTGCCGCGCATGAAGAGCGCCCGGTTCGACGGCCGGATGGCGCTGATCAACGGCGTCGTCGAGGCGCGGATGCGGGCGCTGAATGTGCCGTATCTGGAGACCACGGCCCTGACCTCGAACGAGGAAGGCGGCTACGAGGCCTATCTGCCCAATGACAGCGGCCGCAAGGTGCTGATGCGGGCCAACGACGGCATCCATATGTCGATGGCCGGCTATCTGCGGATGAGCGCGCCAGTGGCCGAGCGGCTGAAGCGGGACGCGGGGCTGTTGGTCCCCGCCCTCACCGCTCATCCCCGCGAAGGCGGGGACCCAGTCCTGTCCAGCGGGACGCCGGTGGGCCCGGACCTGCGATCTTCGGCTTTCCCCAACGGCCGCAACACCCAAAGAACTGGGTCCCCGCCTTCGCGGGGATGAGCGGAGTGGGGGGAGCGGTGTTCAGGTCGGCGCTGGCGGGGGTCATGCTGTCGGTCCTGTCGGTGGCGGAGGGCGCCGCGCAGGAAATCCCCTACTTCGCGCTGGAGCGGCTGGCGCCGGGGCCCTCGGCCTGCCCGGGCGGCCTGTGCCAGCCGCAGGGGCTGGCGTCGGTGTTCGGCAGGCTGGCGAGGACCGAGGCGGGCGATCCGGTTCCGGCGGTGCGGATTCATCAACTGGGAGACAGCCACACGGCCGGCGGGCGCATCACCGGGGCGGTGCGGGCCCGGCTGCAGGGGCGGTTCGGCTATCCGGGGACCGTCGATCCGTTGTCGCCGGCGGAGGCGGAAGCGCGGCCGGGCGTTGATCTCGTCGAGTTCGGCCGGGTCGGAGCCACCCTGCGCGACCTGCAGGCGTGGCGCGACGACGAGGCGGCGGGCGGGCTGGCGCATTGGGGCGTCGATCTGGTCATCCTGGCCTTCGGGACCAACGAGGGGTTCGAGGACGGGCTGGACGGGGCGGCCTATGAGGCGACACTGCGGGGCGAAATCTCGCGGCTGCGGGCTCTGACTCCCGACGCCTCCGTGATGATCCTTGGCGCCCCGGACGCCCTGCGCAGCGGCGTCGAGGGCGGGTGCAGCGCCGACGACCAGCGCGCCCCGCCGCCGTCTCTGGCGGTGGTCCGGGACGTGCAGAGACAGGTCGCCGCGGACATGGCTGTGGCGTTCTGGGACTGGCACGGGCGGATGGGGGGCGACTGTTCAGCGGACCGGCTGGCCCTGATGGCCGAGCCCCATATGCGTGACGACCGGGTGCATTTCACCAGCGCCGGCGCGGACTGGATCGGCGGCGTGCTGGCGGGGGATCTGCTGGGCGCCTACGACGCCTGGAAGTCCGACCGGGTCGGCGGGGGCACGGACTAGATGCTGTTTCCCACGCTGGTGTTCGGCGTCTTCTTTCTGGTCGTCTATTTCACCGCCTGGTCGCTGGACCGCGAAAACGGGCGGCGCAAGCTGTTCCTGCTGCTGGCCAGCTGGTTCTTCTACGCGCAGTGGGACTGGCGCTTCGTCGGTCTGCTGATCGCCTCGGCGATCCTGAACTGGGGCGTGGCGGCGCTAATCGCGCGGTCGCGGGAGCGACGAGGCGGCGGAAAGGGCAACGGCTGGCTGGTCGGCCTTGGCGTCGCCGTCAACCTGCTGATCCTCGGCTTCTTCAAATACTACGGCTTCTTCGTCGAACAGGCGGGCGAGCTGTTGACGCAACTCGGCTGGGAGCGGGACCTGCCGCTGCTGCAGATCGTGCTGCCGGTGGGGATTTCCTTCTTCACCTTCCAGGGCATCAGCTACGTCGTCGACGTGCATCGCGGCAAGACGCCGGCGGCGAAGAGCCTGCTCGACGTCATGCTGCTGCTGAGCTTCTTCCCGCATCTGGTGGCGGGGCCGATCGTGCGGGCGGCGGACCTGCTGCCGCAGTTCGAGCGCACGCCGCGGCTGACGCGGGTAATGGCGACGCACGGCCTGCTGCTGATCGTCTGGGGGCTGTTCAAGAAGACGGTGATCGCATCCGAGCTCGCCACCAATCTGGTCGATCCGGTGTTCTTCGATCCGACCGCGTTCGGGGCGGTGGACATCGCGGCCGCGGTCTATGGCTATGCGGTGCAGATCTACTGCGACTTCTCGGCCTATTCGGACATGGCGATCGGTCTGGCGGCGCTGCTGGGCTATTCCTTCCCGCGGAACTTCGACCAGCCGTACCGGGCCAGTTCGATGCAGGCGTTCTGGCGGCGCTGGCACATCAGCCTGTCGAGCTGGCTGAGGGACTATCTCTATGTGCCGCTGGGGGGCGGGCGCAGGGGACTGATCTCGAGTTGTATCAACGTCTTCATCACCATGGTGCTGGGCGGGCTGTGGCACGGGGCGGCGCTGACCTTCCTCGCCTGGGGGGCGCTGCACGGCGGGGTGCAGGTGATCGAGCGGCTGTTCCGCGCCGCGGTCGGGGACCGCAAGGTCGTTCCGACGGTGATCGGGGTGCTGGTCACCTTCCACATCGTCTGCCTCGGCTGGATCCTGTTCCGGGCGGAGAGCTTCGACCTGGCGCTGCAGATGCTGGAGGGACTGCTCCGGATCGGGCCGGTGGTCATGCTGACACCGCTGATGCTGGCGCTGATCGCGGGAGGGCTGGCGATGCACTGGCTGCCGCCGCGGGCGGTCGAGGGGATGGCCGAGCGGCTGAAGGCGGCGCCGTCGCTGACGCTGGGGGTGCTGATCGGCGCGGCCATACTGCTGGTCGAGGCGGTGCGGCCCGAGGGCGTGGCCCCGTTCATCTATTTCCAGTTCTAGGGCGTTGGAGGAGGCATGACGAACTATCGCGACGAGCCGCCGATCCCGCTGGAGCCGTTTCCGACGGTGACGGGCGAGTCGCCGTTCCCGCCCCTGGCCGAGAGCCTGGCGAGGCCGCCCGCGCCCGAGCCCGATCCGCCGAGCGACTGGATCGAGACGGCCGATCCCCACGATCTGGCGGTCGAACACGCGAGGGAACGCGAGAACGCCCTGCTGGCGCTGGGTCGGTTCGCCTTTCCGCCGGCGCCGCCGCTGGACGACGAGGGGGTGGCGGCGCGGGATCGGCGCTGGACCAGCCGCACCGTGATGTTCGCCGCGGCCTTCCTGATGATCTTCAACGCCGTGTCGCCGCTGAACTGGGCGCGGCAGCAGCCGCCGGGCTGGGCGCCGGAGACGGTGCGCCAGCTGTCGGAGGTGTGGGTGGCGCGGCTGTCGGTGTTCGCGGTGGACCAGCCGCGGCAGGGTCTGCGCGAGGCGTGGGACGCGGCGCGGAACGCGCGCTTCATCGGCCAGGGCGAGCCGGACGCCTCGACACCGGCGGCGGAGTCGTGAAAGCTTGCGGTTGAGGCTGGCGCGCGCGTCGGCTGTGGGGACGGGGGCTGTTGGCATGAGGATGAACCGGCGCGCGGCTCTGGCCGGCGGGGTGGCGGCCGCGGTGGTCGGGGCGGGGGCGCAGGGCGTCGCGCAGGCCGGCGTGCGCATCCGCAAGAGCGCCGGCGACCTGACCGCGACCAGCGACGACGTCGTGGCCTTCGGCGAGGCGGTGCGCATCATGAAGCGCCGGCGGGACGTGCTGTCGTGGACGCGGCAGGTGCAGATCCACCACCGGGACTCGCAGCACAATAACGGCCTGTTCCTGCCGTGGCACCGGCAGCAGCTGGCGCATCTGGAGCGGATCGTGGCGAAGCTGACCGGCCACGACGCCTTCGCCATGCCCTACTGGGACTGGCAGGAGCACAGACTCCTGCCTTCATGGATCTGCGACCGTGACTCGCCGCTGTACGAGCGCGACCGGGCGCGGGGGGTGGAGACGCTGGACTTCGCGGCGGCCCGGTGGGCGGAGTCGCCCTATTCGGCGAAGCTGGCCTCGGACGGGTTCGAGACCTTCTGCGGCAAGCTGCCGGAGGGGGCCGGGATGGTCGAGGGCTATGGCCACAACCATATCCACCAGCTGATCGGCGGGGGCATGCGGCATCCGCGGACCTCCGCCAACGACCCGATGTTCTGGCTGCATCACAGCAATGTCGACCGCGTGTGGGCGACCTGGCATCGCAACCGCGGCAGGGACCTGTATCCGGCGGAGTGGACGGCGCGGACGGTGGGCGGTTTCGTCGACGCGGAGGGCCGGGACGTGGCCGGGCTGCCGGTGATCGGGGCGCTGGAGACGCGGCCGCTGGGCTATGACTACGACCGGCTGTATCCGTTCCCGGTGTTCAACGTGCCGGAAGGCGGGCCGCCGGGAGCGACGCGGCGGATCCCGACGGGGGCGCAGAGCTGGACGGTGCGCGCTGGCGCGGCCGGGGGCGGGCGAATGAGCCTGACGCTGCCGGAGGAGGCGGTGGCGCGGATGAGGGACGCCGACGACACCCTGATGATCGCGGGCGAGGGGGCCGTGGCCTATGCGCGGGAGGCGGCGCTGGAGGACCGGTCGCTGGAGATCCGGCTGACCAGCGGGTCGCGGGAGCGGACGCTGGGGTCGTCGCCGACCTTCGTGCACATTCCGGAGCCGGGGGACGGGCATCACGGGCATCGCGGGCCCTATGTGCTGCCGTTCCGGTTCGGTGAGGAGGTGCTGAACCTGCTGGCCGCGAGCGACGGGCCGGCGGCGGTGACGGTGTTCGCGGAGGACCTGGCGCCGGAGTTGGCGCGGGCGGACGCGCGGGCGGAGTGGGTCGAGCTGACGCTGACGCTGACGGAGACGCGCTGGGCATGAGGGGCGGGGGCATGGACGGGAAGCGGTGGAAAGTCGTTCTGTGGCTGGTGTTGGCGGGGCTGGTCGCGGCGCCGATGGCGGGCTGTGCGCTGTTCCAGCAGGAGCCGCCGCCGGTGATGGCCCCGCCGCCTCCACCGCCGCCGCCGCCGCCGCCGCCGCCTCCACCCGCGCCGCCGCCGGCCGAGGCGGACATCTGGCCCGGCGGGAATGTGCCGATGTGCTTCCAGGCGCCGGCGGCGGACGACGGCTGGGCGCGGGACAGGGTGATGGAGGCGGCCGCGGCCTGGGAGGCGGCAGCCAGGGTGGATTTCGACATCCGCGCCGACTGCGCCGACAGCCCGACCTCGGGGCCGGACCGGCGCATCCCGATCCGCATCGTCCACGACCCGGAACTGTTCGCCTCGGCCAGCCATCTGGGGGTCAATCTGGTGCGCGGCGGGACGATCACGCTGAACGCCGAATACCTGGTCACCAACCGCATCTGCGGGCGGCGCGGCGGCGTGGGGCGGGAGGGCTGTTTCCAGGCCGACGCCCTGCACGAGCTGGGGCACGCGCTGGGCTTCAGCCACGACCACGTCAGCCCGCGGGCGCCGGACTGTGTGGCGCGGATGAGCACGCCGGAGCCGGAGGTGGCGGACGAGACCTATTACGACGCCGCCTCGATCATGAACTACTGCAACCCGGAGCGCTGGAAGGGCCAGCTGAGCCCGGCGGACCTCTGCTCGATCCGTGCGGCCTACGGAGCCCCGGCGGGCGGCCGGCCGACGCGCGCCAGCTGCTATGCGATGACCGGGGCGGCGCCGCGCCGGCCTTGACCGGCGGCGACGGCCACCCCTAGCGTGCGCTGCCCGCCGGACGGACCGGCGGCTCTGGGGTCTCAATCATGCGTCTTCGTCGTCTCGCCCGGGCCCTGCCCGCCTTTGTGCTGATCGCCGCCATCAGCGGACCCGTGCTGGCCCAGGACGGGCTGAGCTATCAGCAGCCGCCGGCGCCGATCGCGGACATTCTGGACAAGAAGCCGACGCCGACGCCGAGCCTGAGCCCGGACCGGACCACGCTGGCGCTGTTCGACCGGTCCAACCTGCCGCCGATCGCGGAATTGGCCGAACCGATGCTGCGGCTGGGGGGATATCGGATCAATCCGAGGAACAACGGGCCGGCCAACAGCCGGGTGGCGTGGCTGACGGGGCTGAGCTTCCAGCCGGTGGCGGGCGGGGAGGCGCGGGCCGTGGCCCTGCCGGCCGGGGCGCGCTTCACCTCGCCGAACTGGTCGCCGGACGGGCGGTCGGTGGCCTTCCTGATGGACGCGCCGACGGGACTGGAGCTGTGGGTCGCCGACGTGGCCAGCGGGCAGGCGCGCAGGCTGACCGACGCCCGGGTCAATGCGGCGGCGGGCGGCGCCTTCGACTGGCTGCCCGACAGTTCGGGGCTGATGGCGCGGATGGTTCCGCAAGGGCGGGGATCGGCGCCGGACGTGTCGCGGCCGCCCGCAGGTCCAACGGTCGAGGAGAGCATGGGGCGGTCTGCGCCGGTGCGGACCTATCAGGACCTGCTGTCGAACGCGGGCGATGAGGCGCTGTTCGACCATTATTTCACCTCGCAACTGACGCTGGTTCCGCTGCAGGGGCAGGCGCGCACGATCGGCGAACCGGCGGTGCATCTCGGGGCGGGCGTATCGCCGGACGGGCGCTATCTGCTCAAGACCACCGTCAAGCGTCCATACAGCTATGTGGTGCCGGCGCGGCTGTTCCCGACCGAGGTGGTGGTGACGGACCTGCAGGGGCGAGTGGTGCACGAGGTGGCCGATCTGCCGCTGCGCGACAACATTCCGACGCCGTTCGACGCCACCGCCCCGGGCCCCCGTTCGGTGCAGTGGCGCGCCGACGCGCCCGCGACGCTGGTCTGGGCCGAGGCGCAGGACGGCGGCGATCCGCGAACCGAAGCCGAGGTGCGCGACCGGGTGTTCATGCTGGCGGCGCCGTTCACCGCTGAGCCGACGCCGCTGATCGACCTGAAGGAACGCTACGCCGGCGTCACCTGGGGCGATGCCGATACGGCGCTGGTCTACACCCGCTGGTTCAACACCCGGAACGAGACGCGCTATCTGGTCGACCCATCCAGTCCGGGCGCCGGGCGGGTGCTGCTGGAGCGGAACTATCAGGACCGTTACAACGACCCGGGCTTCCCGGTCACCGAGGCGAACCCAGCCGGCTTCCCGGTGGCGCGGTTCACCTCCGACGGCCGCATCCTGATGACCGGCGACGGCGCCACGCGCGAGGGCGAGTATCCGTTCCTCGCCGCGATGGACCTGAACAGCGGCGAGGCGGAACGGCTGTGGACCTCAGCCAGCGGCGACTACGAGACGGTGGTCGGCATCCTGGACGACGACGCGCGGCGGCTGGTTACACGGCGCGAGACGCGCAACGATCCGCCGAACCTGTACGTCCGCAATCTGGATGCGCAGGCCCCAGACGCCCTGACGTACTTCCCCGATCCGGCGCCGCAACTGGCCGGCGTATCGCGCCAGCTGATCACCTACACCCGCGATGACGGGGTTCAGCTGTCGGGGACGCTGTATCTGCCGGCGGGCTACGACAAGGATCGCGACGGGCCGCTGCCGCTGGTGATGTGGGCCTATCCGGCCGAGTTCACCGACGCCGCCGTGGCGGGACAGGTCGTCGACAACGCCAACCGCTTCGTCCGGCCGGGCGGCTCGAGCCACCTGTTCCTGCTGACCCAGGGCTATGCGGTGCTGGACGACCCCTCCATGCCGATCGTCGGCGTCGACGGGGCGGAGCCCAACGACACCTATATCCAACAGCTGTCCGCCAGCGCGAAGGCGGCGGTCGACGCGGTGGTCGGGATGGGCGTCGCCGACCGCGACCGGATCGCCGTCGGCGGGCACAGCTACGGCGCCTTCATGACCGCCAACCTGCTGGCCCACACCGACCTGTTCCGCACCGGCATCGCCCGCTCGGGGGCTTACAACCGCACCCTGACGCCGTTCGGCTTCCAGGCCGAGCAGCGCACCTACTGGGAGGCCACCGACACCTATACGGAGATGTCGCCCTTCACCTACGCCAACCGGGTCAACGAGCCGATCCTGCTGATCCACGGCGAGGCGGACGACAACTCCGGCACCTTCCCGGTCCAGTCGGAGCGGTTCTATGCGGCGCTGAAGGGTCATGGCGCCACGGTGCGTTATGTCGTTCTGCCGCTTGAGGCTCACGGCTACCGGGCCCGGGAGTCGGTCGGGCACACGCTGTGGGAGATGACCCGCTGGCTGGATACCTATGTGAAGGATGCGCCGGCGCGGTAGGGGCGGCGGGCGATCCGCCCCAGAGCGAAGCGAAGGGGGAGGGGGACCGCGAAGCGGTGGAGGGGGCCAACCCCTGATGCCGATGCTTGCCAAAGGCCCCCTCCACCATCCTTCGGATGGTCCCCCTCCCCCGAGAGGGGGAGGACCAAGGGAAAGGGCCCGGTGATCGCTCACCGGGCCCTCGTCGCGCAGGAGAGGCGCGGTCAGCGCTTCTTCGCCTCCGAGGCGTCGCCCGTGCCGCCGTCGGCGACGTCGCCGACGATGGGGTTCTCGGCCGGGGTGTGCCGGTCGCCGGAGGCCTCGCTGCGCGGGCGGTTTCGGCGCCAATCGTCAAAGTCGGACGAGAACTTCTGGCGGCGTTCGTTGCGCCAGTCGCTGTAGTCCTTGTCGAAGGCTGACAGCTGCTGTTGCCGCCAGTGCAAGTAGTCGGGCTCGAAATCGTGATGTTCGTGGCTCTGGCCGCCCATGCCCTGACCGGAGCCCTGCCAGATCTGCGAGCCGGGGGCGTAGCCATGGTCGGGCTGCCCCTGACCACTCCAGGTCGGGCCGCCGAAATTGCCGCCCTGGTTCTGAACGCCGTAGCCTTGGCGGGCGTGACCCTGGTTCATCGACGGCCCGTAGGGACCCGATCGGCCGCTCTCATGCGGGCGATGATGCGAACCGCCGTAGCCCTGGCTGAACTGCGGACCGCCGAAATCCTGTCCGTACTGCGGAACCCGGCCGGTGGAAGGGCCCCCGGTCGCATAGTCGCCGGGTCCGGGGTAGCCGCCGCCGCCGTCGCCGGTCCAGCCGCCCGCACCGCCCTGGGCATACTGGCTCTGCTGATAGCTGTCCTGCGTCCAGGCGCCGGCGGGGCCGCTGGCCTGACGACCATACTCCCTTTCCTCGCGACGGAAGGCCTCGGCGGTGCGGCCGCCGTCGCCGCCGCCCCAAGTGCGGTACTCGTCGGGACGTCGGTCTCCGGCCTGCCAGCGGCCGTCGTCACGGTCGCGATCGTGCCGGCCCTGCTCGTCGTGATGTCGGAACGGATTCTGCATCGGGGTTCTCCTTTGAAGGGAGACTGGAAAACCGTCCCTGACGGGGGATGTTCCGACCGCGGCGCCCGTCGCGTGGGAGTAGTCCGGAAAGCGGCATTGCAACAATCCTGTTGCCTGTGCGTAGCTTGTCTGGCCACGCTTGTGGCGTAGCAGGGGAGCGGCATGGCCTTCGACGAGATGTCCGGAGAGGCTCGCGATTATAGCGGCGACGTCCGGGCGAGCTATCGAGGGCTGGCGCGGTGGCTCGCCGATGCGCCTGAGGGGCTGCTGCAGGCCCGCTCGCGCCAGGCCGAACTGTTCTTCCGCCGGATGGGCATCACCTTCGCCGTCTATGGCGATGCGGAATCGAGCGAGCGGCTGATCCCCTTCGATGTCGCGCCGCGCATCATCGGCGCCGCCGAATGGGCCGGGCTGGAGGCGGGGCTGGTCCAGCGGGTCGCCGCCATCAACCTGTTCCTCGCCGACATCTACGGGCCGCAGGAGTGTCTGAAGGCGGGGTTGCTGCCGCCCGAGCTGGTGCTCACCAATCCGCACTACTGCCCCGAGATGCAGGGCCGGCGACCGCCGCGCGGGATCTGGGTGCAGATCGCCGGCGTCGATCTGGTGCGAACCGGCGAGGACGACTTCTACGTGCTGGAGGACAATTGCCGCACGCCGTCGGGGGTCTCCTACATGCTGGAGAACCGCGAGATGATGATGCGGCTGTTCCCGGACCTGTTCGCCGACTATCCGGTGCGGCCCGTCGAGACCTACGCCGACATGCTGCTGGCGTCGCTGCGCGCCTGCGCCCCGGAGGCGGCGGGCAATGACCCGACCATCGTGGTGCTGACGCCGGGGCCGTTCAACTCGGCCTATTACGAGCACAGCTTCCTGGCCGACAAACTGGGGGTCGACCTGGTCGAGGGACGCGACCTGTTCGTCGACGACGGGCGGGTGTTCATGCGCACGACCCAAGGGGCGCAGCGGGTCGACGTGGTCTACCGCCGGATCGACGACGACTTCCTCGATCCCCTGACGTTCCGGCCGGACTCGGCGCTGGGCGTGCCGGGGCTGATGACGGCCTATCAGGCGGGGACGGTGACCCTGGCCAACGCCGTCGGGACGGGCGTGGCCGACGACAAGGCGGTCTATACCTACATGCCGGAGATCATCCGCTTCTTCACCGGCGAGGACCCGATCCTGAAGAACGTGCCGACGTGGCGGTGCCGCGAGGCCGAGGCGCTGAAATACACCCTGGCGCATCTGGAGGAACTGGTGGTCAAGGAGGTCGGCGGCTCGGGCGGCTACGGCATGCTGGTCGGGCCCGCGGCGTCGAAGAGCGAGGTGGAGGCCTTCCGCAAACGGCTGATCGACCATCCCGACGAGTTCATCGCCCAGCCGACGCTGGCGCTGTCGACGGCGCCGACGCTGGACAAGTCGGGCGAGCTGGCGCCCCGACACGTCGATCTGCGGCCGTTCGTGCTGTCGAGCCCCGAGGGGGTGAAGGTGGCGCCGGGCGGGCTGACCCGGGTGGCGCTGAAGGAAGGGTCTCTGGTGGTCAACTCCAGCCAGGGCGGCGGGACCAAGGATACCTGGGTGCTGGATGTTTGAGGTTGTGATCAAGTCCTCCCCCACGGGGGGAGGGGGACCGCGAAGCGGTGGAGGGGGCCTGACCCCGACTCCGGCGCTGGTTCTGAGCCCCCTCCACGATCCTTCGGATGGTCCCGTCGTCGTGTCGGCTTCGCCGACCCTTCCTCCACCCCCAAGGGGGGAGGACTAATGCTCTCCCGCACCGCAGACGCCCTGTACTGGACCGGCCGCTATATCGAGCGGGCGGATTTCCTCGCGCGAATCCTGGAGGCGACGATCCGACTGGCGGCCATTCCGACGCGCGGCGACGGCGACGCCGGCACGGTCTGGGCCAGCGCCCTGGCCTGCGCCAGCGCGCCCAAGGTGCTGGGCCGCTCGCCGACCGAGAAGTCGGTGCGGGAGTATCTGGCCTTCTCGCCCGAGAACCCATCGTCGATCACCGCCTGCATCACCCGGGCGCGGACCAACGCCCGCTCGGTTCGCACCGCCCTGACCATCGAGCTTTGGGAGGCGATCAACGGCGCCTGGAACGGACTGGCGGAGCAGGGCCAGCCGACCCGGCGCGACGAGTTCTCCGGCTTTCTCGAGTGGGTGAAGGCCATGACGCTGGCGGTCGAGGGGGCGACCTCGCGGACGATGCTGAGGAACGACGGCTACTATTTCCTGCGGCTGGGCGCGGCCATCGAGCGGGCCGACAACACGGCGCGGCTGCTGGACGTCAAATACCATCTGCTGCTGCCCGAGGGGGAGCGGGTCGGCGGCCAGTTGGACTATTTCCAGTGGACCACCCTGCTGCGCGAGGTGTCGGCCCTGACCGCCTACCGCTGGGTCTACCGCGACTCGGTCAAGCCGTGGTTGGTGGCGGACCTGCTGGTGCTGAACCGGCAGATGCCGCGCTCGCTGGCCAGCTGCCAGGCGTCGATCGTGCGCTATCTGGAGCGGCTGGCCAGCGACTACGGCCGGCGCGGACCGGCGCAGCGGCTGGCGGCGGACCGGATGCGACGCTTCGATAATTCGCGTATCGAATCCATCTTCCAGTCGGGCCTGCACGAATACATCCAGGCCTTCCTCGCCGAGAACGGCCGCCTCGCCCAGGCCATTCACGACCAGTACCTGGCCTGACCGCATGCGCATCCAGATCGACTACGCCACGACCTACGCCTATGACCGGGCCGCGCGCTTCATCATCCAGAGCCTGCGCCTGACGCCGCGCTCGAGCGAGGCGCAGCAGGTCCGCCACTGGTCGATCGAGACCGACATCGACGCCCGCCTGAGATGCTCGGAAGACGCCTTCGGCAACCTGGTGCACACCCTCTACACCGAGCAGCCGACGCAGGGGCTGACGGTGCGGGTGTCGGGCGAGGTGATCACCAGCGACACCGGAGGGGTGGTGCCGCCGGACCAGGAGACGCTGTCGCCGGTGGTGTTCTTGCGCGACACGGCCCTGACCAGGCGGGACCGGTTGATCTCGGTCTTCGCTTCGGAATTCTCGGCCCATCCGCCGCTGGACCGGATGCACCGGCTGATGGCGGCGATCCATGGTTCGGTGGCCTTCGAGGTCGGGGTGACGACACCGACCCACACCGCGGCCGAGGTGCTCGCCCTCGGGCGGGGCGTCTGCCAGGACCACGCCCACGTCTTCATCGCCTGCGCCCGCCAGATGGGGGTGCCGGCGCGCTATGTCTCGGGCCATCTGCTGCGCCGGGACACCGAGGACCAGGAGGCGGCGCACGCCTGGGCCGAGGCGTGGATCGAGGATCTGGGCTGGGTCGGCTTCGATCCGGCCAACGGGGTCTGCCCGACCGACCGCTATGTGCGGGTGGCGGCGGGGCTGGATTATCTGGGCGCGGCGCCGGTGCGGGGGGCCAGCTATGGCGGCGGCGGCGAGCGGCTGTCGGTGCGGCTCAATGTGCGTGATGCCGACATGCAACAGCGGCAGCAGCAGGCGTAGACGGGAGCCCATCAAGGCGCCGCCTTCGCGCGAATCTGTTACCGTCCACCCATGACTGCCGCTCGGGGATGGCGCGCCGGATGACCTACTGCGTGGGCATGCTGGTCGAGGAGGGGTTGGCGATGATCGCCGATACCCGGACCAATGCGGGGGTCGACAACATCTCGTCGTACCGCAAGCTGCACGTCGTCGACCAGCCGGGGGACCGGGTGCTGGGTGTCTGCACGGCCGGCAATCTGTCGGTGACCCAGACGGCCCTGGCCATGATCCGCGACGGGGTGCATCTGAATGTCGGCGAGGAGCCGGAGACGCTGGAGACGGCGCCGACCCTGTTCCGCTGCGCCCAGTTGCTGGGCCATGCGCTGCGCAGCGTGCGGCAGTCGATCGCTCCCGCGCTGGAGGCCGACAGTCTGAACACCTCGGCCTCGATGCTGCTGGGCGGGCAGATCGCCGGCGGCGAGATGGGGCTGTTCCTGATCTACAGCCAGGGCAATTTCATCGAGTGCGGGCGCGACACGCCCTATCTGCAGATTGGCGAACTGAAATACGGCAAGCCGATCCTCGAGAGCGGGCTGGCGTATGACACGCCGCTGGCCGAGGCGGTCAAGCTGGGGCTGATCTCGTTCTCGACCACGATGCGTTCGAACGTGGCGGTGGGGGCGCCGTTCGACATGCTGACGCTCAAGCGCGGCTACATGAGCGGTGAGGTGCGGCGGATAGAGGCGGACGACGCCTATTTCAACGATTTGCACGACCAGTGGACCCGCGCCCAGGCCGCGGCGCGCCGGTCCATGCCCCAGCCGCCGTGGCTGATGGGTGGACCGAGGCTGGCGGCGAGCCGGGGCTGACCGGGGACCGGGCTTCCGGTTGACGCGTTCCATGAAGGCCGACGTCGCCGGCGAAGCCCGCAGGGCGACCAGCGCACCGCCCGGACGGGCGAGCGCCGCAACCAACCGGACCCGGAGGACCGCTGATCATGACGGCCGTGGACTTCAATTTCGCCAACGCCGCCGGGCGCGCGCTGACCGGCGTGCTGGAGACCGGAGTGGAACCGGTCCGCGCCTGGGCCGTGTTCGCCCACTGTTTCACCTGCGACAAGACCTCGCTGGCGGCGACGCGGGTCAGCCGTGCGCTGGCGGATCGTGGCGTCGGCGTGCTGCGCTTCGACTTCACCGGTCTGGGCGAGAGCGAGGGGGAGTTCGGACGTGGGCTGTCGGGCGATGTGCAGGATGTCGTCTGCGCCGCCAGGGCCATGGAGGCGTCGGGACGGACGCCGCGGCTGCTGATCGGGCACAGCTTCGGCGGCGCCGCCGCGTTGGCGGCGGCTGGCGCGCTCGACGCAGTCGCAGCCGTGGCCGTGATCGGGACGCCGTTCGACGCCGAGCATGTGCTGACCCATGTCGGTGACGCGCTTGAGGGCGTTGCGCCGGGGCGGCGCGTGCCGGTGTCGATCGCCGGGCGGGATTTCGAGCTCGGCGCGGGCTTCGTCGAAGACATCCGGTCGCATAACCAGCAGGTCCGGATCGCCGACCTCGGGCGGGCGCTGCTGGTGCTGCATTCGCCGGTCGATGACGTCGTCTCGATCGACAACGCCGCGGGTATCTTCCAGACGGCGCGCCATCCCAAGAGCTTCGTTTCTCTCGACGACGCCAACCACCTGCTGACCCGGGCGGCGGACGCCGACTATGCAGCCGCGGTGATCGCCGCCTGGGCCGGGCGCTATGTCGGCGACCTCTCCGGGCAGGAGACCTCACCGCCGATGCAGGGCCTCCGCGTCGAGGAGACTGGCGGCGGCAAGTTCCAGGTGCGGATTACGACCGCTTCGGCGAGCTTTTTCGCCGACGAACCCGCCAGCGTCGGCGGACTCGGCTCGGGACCGACACCCTACGACCTGCTGGGCGCGGGCCTCGGAGCCTGCACGGCGATGACCTGCCGCCTCTATGCGGACCGCAAGGGCTGGCCGCTGGACCGTGTGGTCGTCGAGGTCGGCCATGTCGCCAAAACCGCGTCAGCGCCAGACCATTTCGCTCGCAAGATCGGCTTCGGAGGCGGACTGGACGAGGCGCAGCAGGCCCGGCTGCTGGAGATCGCGGACCGCTGTCCCGTGCATCGCACCCTGACCGAAAGCGCGACCATCTCGACCGAACGGTTGCCGGACGGGGAGCCGGACAGAGGCGTCGAAGACAGCCCGGAAGATCACCTCAACCGTATGCAGGACCTGTGCAGGGATCAGGACGGGCGGTGAGTTCGCGGTCTGAAGGGACGATGGTGGGTGATGTAGGGTTCGAACCTACGACCCGCTGATTAAGAGTCAGCTGCTCTACCAACTGAGCTAATCACCCGGAACATTCGTCAGGTCCACGGCGTCCACAAGGGGGAGCCGGGGAGGCGCGTAACTAGGAGCAATGTCCCGAATACGCAAGGGGTCCGGGGGCCGTTCCGGTTTGTCGCACGGAGGGCTAGGCTGACGGAACCGGCCGAGCGGGACCGGCCGAGGGGGGAAGAACATGGCGCGGCGCGATCTGTCAGGCGCGGTCGACTTCACGGTGCTGGAGCGGATGACCGGCGGCGATGACGCCGTCGGCGAGGAGGTGCTGGGCCTGTTTGCGCAGCAGGCCGCCCTGTGGTCGCCGATGCTGGACGTGCGGGAGGAAGGCTGGCGCGACGGGGTGCACACCATCCGGGGCGCGGCCGCCGGAATCGGGGCGCAGGCCCTGGCGGACGCCTGCGCGGCGGCCGAGGCGGCGGAGAAGGCGGAGGCGCCACCGCTGCTGGACCGGGTGCGGGACGCGCTGGACGTGGCGCTGGCGGACGTGGCGGCGTACCGTCACGAGCTGATGTTGAGAGGCCTGCGCGGCGGCTAGCTGCGGGTGCGGTCAAAGACCGCGAGTTCGTGGGCGATGCAGCGGTCGATCAGGGTGCGCCAGACCGGCTCGGCGATGGCCGGGGAGAGGCCGGCGGGGCCGGCGGCGGCGAGCACCTTGCTCACCACATCCTCGATGCGGGCGTCATCGTGGACGACCGAGCGGTCCGGCTTGATGCGGGCGGCGGCGTCCATGTAGCGCTGGCGCTCGGCCAGCAGGCCGACGAGGGCGCGGTCGAGGGCGTCGACGCCGTGGCGGACCTCGGCCATGGAGCCGCAGGCCTCCGGCGGGGTGCGCGGATCAAGGGTGACGCTATCCGACAAAGGCGCGCTCCAGCACATAATCGCCCGGCTCGGCGTTGGAGCCTTCCTTGAGGCCATAGGTTTCGAGCAGTTCCCCGGCTTCCTTGATCATGGCCATCGAGCCGCAGAGCATGACCCGGTCGCGTTCGGGGGAGAAGCCGTCCGGCAGGCCGAGGTCGCGGAACAAGGCGCCGGAGCGGATTCGGTCGGTGATCCGGCCGGGAGTCTCGAAGGGTTCGCGGGTGACGGTGGGATAGTAGGTCAGCTGTGCCTTCGCCTCGTCGCCGATCAGCGGATCGTCGTGAATGCCGGAGGTGAAGAAGTCGCGGTAGCTGAGGTCGGCGACGTTGCGCACCGTGTGGCAGACGATGACCCGCCCGAAGCGGCTGTAGGTGTCGGGGTCACGGGCCACGGACAGCCAGGGAGCCAGGCCGGTGCCGGTGCCGATCAGCCACAGGCGGTCGCCGCCGGTCATGGCGTCGAGCACCAGGGTGCCGGTCGGCTTCTTGCCCATCAGCACCGTGTCGCCGGGCTGGATTTTCTGCAGGCGCGACGTCAGGGGGCCGTCGGGGACCTTGATCGACAGGAACTCCAGCGTCTCGTCCCAGCAGGGGCTGGCGATGGAGTACGCACGCAGGATCGGCTTGCCCCCGTCTTCGCCCGGGAGGCCGAGCATGACGAACTCACCGGAGCGGAAGCGGAAATCCTCGGGGCGGCGGATGCGGAAGCTGAACAGCTGGCCGGTCCAGTGATGCACCCACGTCACTTCCAGCGCGTGGAAGGGCGAGGCTTTCGCGGGCGGGGTGGAAACGGCGACGTCGGTCATTGGGGGCTTATTAGGGGGCGGAAGCCGGAGGGGGAAGGGATGCGGTGTCGCGCGCGGCGTCTGAGGCTTTGCCAAAGTGAAATCTGCCGCTAGCGTCGCGGCCATGCGCAACATTCTCCTCGCCTCCACCCTGTTCTTCGCGGCCCAGGCGCCGTTCACCGCCGCCCACGCGCAAAGCGTGCCGCAAACCGCAGACCCGGCGGTGCTGACACCCGAGCGGGTGTTCGCCGATCCGTCGCTGTCCGGGCCGGTGGCGCGCGGCGTCAGCCTGTCCCCGGACGGCGAGCTGGTGGCCTTCCTGCGCTCGCGCGAGGACGACGTCGACGTGCTGGACCTGTGGGCCGCGCCGACCGGCGAGGGCGAGCCGTTCAAGCTGATCGACGCGCGGGCGCTGGTCCCCGACGCCGGCGAGCTGTCGGAAGCCGAGAAGGCGCGGCGCGAGCGGATGCGTATCTCGCAGCGCGGCGTGGTCGAATATTCGTGGGACGAGCAGGGGCGCTACATCCTCGCCCCGCTGGAGGGCGACATCTTCCTGGCCGAACGGGAAGGCGTCGGCGCCGTGCGCCGGCTGACGGAGACCGAGGCCGACGAGATCGATGCCAAAGTGTCGCCTGACGGGAACTACGTCTCCTGGGTGCGGGACCAGGATCTGGTGGTCTACGATCTGGCCAGCGGTCGCGAAACGCCGGTGACGACCGACGGCGAAGGCCTGATCACCTGGGCCACGGCCGAGTTCATCGCTCAGGAGGAGATGGACCGCGACACCGGCTACTGGTGGAGCCCGGACGAACGCTACATCGCCCTGCAGCGCACCGACGAGTCGACCGTCGACGTCATCCCGCGGCTGGATATCACCGGCGGTGGGGCGACGGTGATCGAGCAGCGCTATCCGCGCGCCGGGCGTCCGAATGCAGTGGTCGAGCTGTATGTGCATGACCGCCAGACCGGGCGACGGACCAAGGTCGATCTGGGGGCCGACAAGGACATCTATCTGGCGCGGGTCAACTGGTCGGCGGACGGCGAGACGCTGTACGTGCAGCGCCAGTCGCGCGATCAGCAGACGCTTGATCTGCTGAGTGTCGATCCGGCCACGGGGGCGTCGAAGGTGATCGTGACCCAGCGGTCGGACGCCTGGGTGCCCCTGACCCACGACTTCAAGGCGCTGGAGGACGGCAATTTCATCTGGTCTTCGGAGGAGAGCGGCTGGAAGCATCTGTATCTGTACGACCGCGATGGGCGGCGCATCCGCGCCATCACCAGCGGCGAATGGCCGGTGAAGGCGCTGGAAGGCGTCAACCAGCAGACGGGCGAGGTGTTCTTCACCGCCTCGATGCGTGACGGCCGGGAACTGCCGATCGAGCAGCAGCTGTTCCGCGCGAGCCTGCGCGAGGCGGTGACGCCGGTGGCGGTGACGCCGGCGGGCGGCTGGTGGTCGGCGTCGATGAACCGGACGGGCACCGCCTTCGTCGGCAACTATTCGGACCTCAACACGCCGACCCGGTCGGGTCTCTATCGCGCCGACGGCAGCTTCGTGCGCTGGATCGAGGAGAACCGGCTGGACCAGGACCATCCGTACTATCCGTACGCGTCGCGGCGCGGCGTGACGACCTTCGGGACGCTGGAGAGCCATGGCGAGACGCTGGTCTGGCAGATGACCACACCGCCGGGGTTCGACCCGTCGAAAGAGTATCCGGTGATCATGCAGGTGTATGGCGGGCCGTCGGGTGGGGGGGTCAAACGGAGCTGGCAGTCGGCTACCAATCAACTGTTGACGGAGGCGGGCTACGTCATCTTCCGGATGGACAACCGGGGCGAAGGCTACCGATCGGCGGCGTTCAAGCAGGCCCTGTATCTGAAGATGGGCCAGCCTGAGGTCGAAGATCAGGTTCTGGCGATCAACTATCTGAGATCGTTGCCCTTCGTGGACGACGACCGGATCGCGGCCATGGGCTGGAGCTACGGCGGCTTCATGACCCTGCACATGCTGACCGAGCCGGAGATGGGGCTGACCTCGGCGATTTCCGGTGCGCCGGTCACCGACTGGAGCCTGTACGACACGCACTACACCGAGCGGTTCATGTCGACGCCGCAGGCGAACCCGCAGGGCTATGCGGCCTCGGACGTGGTTGATCAGCTGGACCAGTTGACCGGGCGGCTGCTGATCCTGCACGGCATGGCCGACGACAACGTCATCTTCGAGAACACCACCCGCGTTCTCGATGCCTTGCAGAGCCGCAGCGTGCCGTTCGAGATGATGCTGTATCCCGGGCAGCGCCACGGGGTGCGCGGACAGGAGCGGCAGCTGCAGCAGTGGCGGACGTATCTGGACTTTCTCGACCGGACGATCGGGTCGCGGGCGGTCGCAGAATAGGCTCCCTTCCCCTCGATGGGGAAGGGTTGGGGATGGGGTGGTGGCAGTGAGTTTCAGGACTTTGCGCGAGCGGCTCTTCGGCGAGACTGACGGAGCCCTTTCGCGCTCCGCCACAAACAGCGTGCCTCCACCCCACCCAACCCTCCCCCTCGAGGGGAGGGCTTTCGGGCGAAGTCATCGACGCGCGAGACTGATCGCGGGGGCGATAGCCGGAATCGCCGTCCTTGGTGCAGGGCAGGCGGCTGAGGCTCAATCCGCCCACGAAGGGCCTGTGCAATCGCGGGTCAGGTCCTTGCCGGAAGGCGCGATAGTTCAAGGGGTGATAGTCCACAGCGACCACAACGGGCCGTGCTACGGCTGGTCGAACGCCACATCGGAAACGACCGCCCTGAATGCGGTCATCGCCTGGGATCGGACCTTTAAATGTGCGTGGCGAGGCGAAGCCGGCGAAATTTCTGGCCTCCCTATCCTGCTCAAGGACAACATCGAGACGGCTGATATGCCGACCACCGCCGGATCGCTGGCGCTGGCCGACAACGCGCCCGGACGCGACGCGCCGCTGGTTACCCGCCTGCGGGACGCCGGCGCAATCATCCTCGGCAAGGCCAATCTGTCGGAATGGGCCAATATCCGCTCGTCGTCCTCGATCAGCGGATGGAGCGCGGTCGGGGGGCAGACGCGCAATCCGTATGCGCCGGAGCGGACGCCGTGCGGATCGTCGTCGGGCAGCGCGGCCGCGGTGGCCATAGGGCTGGCCCCGGCGGCGATCGGGACGGAGACGGACGGTTCCATCACCTGCCCGGCCTCGGTCAACGGCGTGGTCGGGTTCAAGCCGACGGTGGGGCTGGTCAGCCGGACCCACATCGTGCCGATCAGCCATTCGCAGGATACGGCCGGGCCGATCACGCGAACGGTCGAGGACGCGGCCATCGTACTGTCGGTGATCGCCGGGAGCGATCCGCTGGACCCGGCCACGGCCGAGGCCGACGCGCGCAAGGTCGACTATCGGGCGGCGCTGGACGCCGACAGCCTCAACGGCGCGCGGATCGGGGTGCTGCGCTTCCTCGTGCCCAACTATTCGGCGGAGACCCAGGCGGTGTTCGAGGCCAATCTGCAGGCGATGCGCGACGCGGGGGCCGAACTGGTCGAGATCACCGAGGCGCCGGCCGACCTCCGCCAGATCGGCGGATGGGAGATCATCGTGCTGCTGACCGAGCTGAAGCACGATCTGAACCTGTATCTGGCCTCGACCGATCCGGCGCAGGTGAAGACGCGGACCCTGGCCGACGTGATCGCCTTCAACGCCGCCGAGCCGCGCGAGACGGTGCTGTTCGGCCAGGACCTGTTCGAGCGCGCCGAGGCGACGGGTGGGCTCGATGCCCCGGCCTATGTCGAGGCGCGCGAGCGGTCGTTCCGGGCCGCCGGGCCGGATGGCATCGACAAGATGATGGCCGAGCATGGGGTCATCGCCCTGACCGCGCCGACGACCTCGCGGGCCTGGACCAACGATCCGGACGACGACGACCGCTCGCAGGGCTCGGCCAGCCGGCTCGCGGCGGTGGCGGGCTATCCGCACCTGACCGTGCCGATGGGCTTCGACCGGGGCATGCCGGTGGGCATCAGCTTCATGGCCGGCAGGTGGGATGACGCGACGGTGCTGTCGCTGGGGCATGCTTACGAACAGCGGACGCGGGCGCGGCGGGCGCCGGCGCCGCAGACCATTCACTGAGGGGATGCCGATGCGCGCGATACTGACAGGGCTTCTCGGGCTGGCCCTGACGCTGGGCGGCTGCGCCACGCCAAACGGGGACGGCAGCTGGACGATACCCGACGAAGCCGGCGCGAGGATATTCGCGCCGCCCAGCGTCGCGGCGATCGTCGACGGCCAAGTATCCGGTCGCGACGCCCTCGAAGGTTCGGTCGCGGTGATGCTCAGCGCGGACAGCACCGGGGCTGGCCCTCTGAACGCGATCATCGCCGGCCATCCCGCCATCTTCAGCGACGTAGACATCGAGATTCCGGACGGACCGTTGAACGGTCTACCCATCCTGCTGAAGGACAATATCGAGACGGCGGACATGCCGACCACGGCCGGGTCGCTGGCGCTGGTCGACAACGCGCCGGGCCGGGACGCGCCGCTGGTCGCGCGGCTGAGGGCCGAGGGGGCGGTGATCCTCGGCAAGACCAATCTGTCGGAGTGGGCCAATATCCGCTCCTCGAACTCGACCAGCGGCTGGAGCGCGGTCGGGGGGCTGACGCGCAATCCGCACGCGCTGGACCGCAACACCTGCGGCTCGTCCTCGGGCAGCGGGGCGGCGGTTGCGGCGGGGCTGGCGCCGGCGGCGATCGGCACCGAGACGGACGGTTCGATCACCTGCCCGGCGGCGATCAACGGCATCGTCGGCTTCAAGCCGACGGTGGGGCTGGTGAGCCGGACGCATATCGTGCCGATCAGTCATTCGCAGGACACGGCGGGACCGATGACGCGGACGGTCGAGGACGCGGCCATCGTGCTGAACGCCATCGCCGGTTCCGACCCGCTGGACGCCGCCACCGCCGAGGCCGACGCGCGCAAGGTCGACTATCGCGCGGCGCTGGACGCCGGGTCGCTGCGCGGCGCCCGCATCGGGGTCGCGCGCTTCCTGATGGGCTATTCGGCCAAGACCGACGCGGTGTTCGAGGCCAATCTGCGGAAGCTGCGTGAGGCCGGGGCGGTGATCGTCGAGATCGCCGAGGGGCCCGACATGAACGCCGTCGGCGGGGCCGAGCTGGAGGTGCTGCTGTATGAGCTGAAGCACGACCTGAACGCCTATCTGGCCTCGACCGACCCGAGACAGGTGCGGACGCGGACGCTGGCCGACGTGATCGCCTTCAACGAGCGGACGCCGCGCGAACTGGCCCTGTTCGGGCAGGAGCTGTTCGTGCAGGCGCAGGCCAAGGGCGGGCTGGACGACCCGGCCTATGTCACGGCGCGCGGGACCTCGCTGAGGCTGGCCGGGGCGGAGGGCATCGACCGGCTGATGCGCGAGCATGACGTGACAGCCCTGATCGCGCCGACCACCGGCCCGGCTTGGACCACCGACGTGATCAACGGCGACCACTACGGCGGGGCGGCCAGCACCCTGCCGGCGGTGGCGGGCTATCCGCACCTGACCGTGCCAATGGGCTTCGTCGACGGCCTGCCGGTCGGGATGAGTTTCATCGCCGGCAAGTGGGAGGACGCCAAGGTGCTGTCGCTGGGCTACGCCTTCGAGCAGCTGACCCGGGCGATGCGCCCGCCGGGGTTCGGCCGGACGGTCGATGAGAACGAGACCCTGGCGCCGCTTCTGGCGCCGGTCGGGCGCTGATCCGACCGCTACTTTTCGGGAGCGACATCCGCGACAATCGGGCGTCGACAACCGCGACACCGACAGGGACACCCACGACAGGCGCGACATCGGCGACAATCCGGCTCTGACGAGCAACCTTCGCCATGCGGGCGGGTTAGCCCGGAATGGACAGAGATCGCTATTCAGGGGCCGCCGCTTGAGCCTCGTCGCCAACGTGGTCGGCTCGGCCGCCGCCGTCTGTTCCGTCACCAGTTTCGCGCCGCAGATGATCAAGATCTGGAAGAGCCGGGACGCCTCTTCGGTGTCGCTGAGGACCTATGCCCTGACCGTGACCTGTTTCGCGCTGTGGGTGGTCTACGGCGTGATGACGGGTGCGTGGCCCGTGACGGTGGCCAACTCCTTCGCCCTGTTGATGTCGGCCGGGGTGCTAACGATGAAGTGGCGGTTCCGGAACGGCGATCCCGACGTCAACGCCGGTCGCGGATCGCCTCGATGATGCGTTCGCAGGCCTGTTCGGGGGTCAGGGCGGCGGCGTCGATGTGGATGTCGGGGTTCTCCGGCCGCTCGTAGGGGCTGTCGATGCCGGTGAAATTGCGCAGCTGGCCCGCCCGAGCCTTGCGGTAGAGGCCCTTGACGTCGCGGCCTTCGACCACGTCCAGCGGGGCGTCGACGAAGATCTCGACGAACTCGCCCGACGCCATCCGCTCGCGGGCCATGCGGCGCTCGGCGGCGAAGGGCGAGATGGCCGAGACGAGCACGATCAGGCCGGCGTCGGCCATCAGCCGGGCGACCTCGGTGATGCGGCGGATGTTCTCGACCCGGTCGGCGTCGGTGAAGCCGAGGTCCTGGTTGAGCCCGTGGCGGACGTTGTCGCCGTCCAGCATGAAGGTGTGGCGGCCGTCGGCGAACAGCCGTTTGTCGACGAGGTTGGCGATGGTCGACTTGCCGGCTCCGGACAGGCCGGTGAACCACAGCACCAGAGGCTTTTGATGCTTCAGGGCGGCGCGTTCGGCGCGGCCGACGTCGAGCGCCTGCCACTGGACGTTGGCCGAGCGGCGCAGGGCGAAGCGGATCAGGCCGGCGCCGACCGTCTCATTGCTCTGGCGGTCGATCAGGATCAGGCCGCCGAGGTCGCGATTGACGGCATAGGGTTCGAAGGTCAGCGGGGCGTCGAGATGGAGGTGGCAGACGCCGATGTCGTTGAGCTCCAGCGTGCGCGCCGCGAGGGGCTCGAGCGTCTCGACGTTCACCTTGTGCCGGATGTCGGTGATCTGGCCGGTGACCGTGGCGGCGCCAAGCTTGATCACATAGGCGCGGCCCGGCAGCAGCGGCGCGTCGGCCATCCAGACGAGATCGATCTCGAACTGGTCGGCGGCAGCGGGCGGGGCGTCGGCGGCGGCCAGCACGTCGCCGCGCGAAACGTCCAGATGATCGGTCAGGGTCAGGGTGAGCGACTGGCCGGTCGTCGCCTCGGCCAGATCGCCGTCCATGGTGACGATGCGGTCGACGGTGGTGGTCCGGCCCGAGGGCAGGACCCGGACCGGGTCGCCAAGGCGGACGGTCCCGCCCGTGATCCGTCCGGCGTAGCCCCGGAAGTCGGCGTCGGGCCGGTTGACCCACTGCACCGGCATGCGGAACGGGCCGGGGCCGGACTCGGCGGGATCGATGCTCTCCAGCCATTCCAGCAGGGTCGGGCCGTCGTACCAGGGCAGGTTCGGCGACCGGTTGACGACATTGTCGCCGCCGAGCCCCGACACCGGGACGGCGGTGACTTCGGCCAGGCCCAGATCGGCGGCGAGGGCGCGGTAGTCGGCGGCGATCTCCTCGAACAGCTCGCGGGACCAGCCGACCAGGTCCATCTTGTTGACGGCCAGCAACACGCGGCGGACGCCCATCAGGCTGACGAGGTACGAGTGCCGGCGGGTCTGGGGCAGCAGGCCCTTGCGGGCGTCGACCAGCATCACGGCGACATCGGCCGTGGAGGCCGCCGTGACCATGTTGCGGGTGTACTGGGGGTGGCCTGGCGTGTCGGCGAGGATGAAACGGCGGGCGGCGGTCTCGAAATGGCGGTAGGCGACGTCGATGGTGATGCCCTGTTCGCGCTCGGCGTCGAGGCCGTCGAACAGGCGCGAGACGTCGACCTCGCCCGAGGGGGTGCGGATGGCGGCCAGCTGGTCGTCGGGCACGGCGCCGGCGTCGTGCAGAAGGCGGCCGATCAGGGTCGACTTGCCGTCGTCGACGGAGCCGCAGGTGATCAGGCGGACGAGGTCGCGGGCCATCAGAAATAGCCCTCGCGCTTCTTGATCTCCATCGAGGCGGTCGGGTCCTGGTCGATGGCCCGGCCCTGACGCTCGGAGGCGCGCGAGGCGGCCATTTCCGCGATGACGGCGGCCAGGTCGCCAGCGTCGCTGTCGATGGCGCCCGTCAGCGGGTAGCAGCCGAGGGTGCGGAAACGGACCCGGCGCTGCTGCAGGGTCTCGCTCGGGCGCAGGACCATCCGTTCATCATCGACCATGATCAGCGCCCCGTCGCGCTCGACCACCGGCCGTTCGGCGGCGAAATAGAGCGAGACGACCTCGATCCCCTCGCGCTGGACGTAGCGCCACACATCCATCTCGGTCCAGTTTGACAGGGGGAAGACGCGGACCGACTCGCCCTTGTGGACGCGGGCGTTATAGAGCCGCCACAGCTCGGGCCGCTGGGCCTTGGGGTCCCAGACGTGGGTGCGGGTGCGGAATGAGAAGATGCGCTCCTTGGCGCGGCTCTTCTCCTCGTCGCGACGGGCCCCGCCGAAGGCCGCGTCGAAGCCGTGATGGTCGAGCGCCTGCTTCAGGCCCTGGGTCTTCCACAGGTCGGTGTGGACGGTCGCGCCGTGGTCGAACGGATTGATCCCCCGCGCCTCGGCTTCAGGGTTGCGCCAGACCAGCAGCTCCATGCCCGCCTGCGCCGCCGCGCGGTCGCGGAAGGCGTACATCTCGCGAAATTTCCACGCCGTATCGACGTGCAGCAGGGGGAAGGGCGGCGGGGCCGGGAAGAAGGCCTTCCGCGCCAGATGCAGCATCACCGCCGAATCCTTGCCGGCCGAGAACAGCATGACCGGGCGGGCGCACTGGGCCACTGTCTCGCGGATGATCTGGATGGACTCGGCCTCCAGTTCGTCGAGATAGCGGTCGTCCGGCGAAGTCAGGGGCAAGGCAGGGGTCCGGCTGGTGGAGCGCGACCCTGACGGAGCCGGGCGGCGGGATCAAGCGGTCAGGCGGACGGCAGGACCGCGGTGGTCTCGATCTCGATGCGGGCGGCGTCCTCGATCAGGCCCTTGACCTCGACCACGGCCATGGCGGGGTAGTGGGGGCCGATGCGCTCGCGCCAGACGGCCCCGATCTCGCGCAGGGCGGCGAGGTATTCGGCCTTGTCGACGACGTACCAGGTCATCCGGACCACGTGCTCCGGCCCGGCCCCCGCCTCGGCGAGTACGGCGAGGGTGTTTTCGATGGTCTGGCGGAACTGGGCGGCGAAGCCGTCGGGGAAGGCGCCGGCCGTGTCCCAGCCGATCTGGCCGGCGACGAAGACCATGCGGCCCTCGGCCTCGATGCCGTTGGAATAACCCTTGGGCCGGGGCCAGCCGTCGGGCAGCAGGACGCGGTTCATGGCTGGGCCTCCACGAAGGGCCGGATGCGGACGCGCAGGGCCTCGGGCCAGGGCTCGGGCTTCAGCGAGCGGCCGACGAAGACGATGGTCTGGGTGGCCTCGAAGCGACGCTGGCCGTCGCACTCGATGACATGACGCAGACCGCAGGAGGCGCCGCCGAGCTTCGTGACGCTCAGGGCGAAGGTCAGGTCGTCTTCCAGCCGCGACGGGGCGATGAAGCGGGCTTCGACGGCGGCGGTGGGGACGCTGACGCGGCGCTCCATGTGCAGTTCGCGGAAGGAGGCGCCGAGGGGGCCGGCGAACCAGTCCTCGACCACGCCGTTCAGCATCTCGAAATAGCGCGGATAGAAGACGATGCCGGCGGCGTCGCAGTCGGCGAAGCGCACCTTGCGGGTGGTGGTGAAGGTCTGGCCGCTCATGCGTCAGCCTTGAGTCGGAAGCGCTGCAGCTTGCCGGTTTGCGTTTTGGGCAGGGCGTCCACGAAGTCGAGAGCGCGGGGGTATTTGTAGGGGGCGATGACCGACTTCACGTGATCCTGCAGCTCGCAGCACAGGGCGTCGGAGGCCGTGTGGCCGGGGTTGAGGACGACGAAGGCCTTGACGATCTGGCCGCGCTCCTCGTCGGGGACGCCGATGACGGCGGCCTCGGCCACGGCGGGATGGCGCAGCAGGGCGTTCTCCACCTCGGGGGCGCCGATGTTGTAGCCGGACGAGATGATCATGTCGTCGGCGCGGGCGACGAACCAGAAATAGCCGTCCTCATCCAGCTGGTAGACGTCGCCGGTCAGGTTCCAGCCGTCCCGGACGTAGGCCGACTGGCGCGGGTCGTCGAGATAGCGGCAGCCGGTCGGGCCGCGCACGGCGAGGCGGCCGGTCTCGCCGGGGGGCAGGGGGCGGCCGTCGGCGTCGATGACCCGGGCCTCGTAGCCGGGCACCGCCTTGCCGGTGGAGCCGGGACGGATATCGTCGCCGCTGGCCGAGATGAAGATGTGGATCATCTCGGTCGAGCCGATGCCGTCGATGATGCGAACGCCGGTGGCCTCATGCCAGGCGTCCGAGGTGGCGGCGGGCAGGGCCTCGCCAGCCGAGACGCAGGTGCGCAGGGACGACAGGTCGTGCTCGCCCGCCAGCTTGAGCAGGGCGCGGTAGCCGGTCGGGGCGGTGAACAGGGCGGTGGCCTTGCAGCGCGCGATGGTCTCGGCGAGGGCGTCGAAGCCGGGGCGGGGGGCGAAGGCGGTGGCGGCGCCGGCGCTGGCGGGGAAGACCACCAGCCCGCCGAGGCCGAAGGTGAAGGCGATCGGCGGGGTGCCGACAACGACGTCGCCGGGCTTCAGGTCCAATGTGTGCCGGGCGAAGGTGTCGGCCATGGCAAGGATATCGCGATGGAAATGGACGCAGCCCTTGGGCTGGCCCGTGGTGCCCGAGGTGAAGGCGATCAGGGCCGGATCGTCGGCGGCGGTGTCGACGGCGTCGAAGCCGGTTCCGGGCGGCAGCGCCTGGGCGGCCTTCTGCAGCTCGGCCGAGGTCATGACGTGGGCCAGGGAGGCGGTGGCGCCCCGGGCCTCCTCGATCGCGTCGGCGAGGGCGGCGTAGACGAGGGCATGGCTGATCTGCGCCTTGTCGATCACCGTGGCCAGTTCGGCGGCGCGGAGCATGGGCATGGTGGCGCAGACGACGCCGCCCGCCTTGAGGATGGCGAACCACGCCAGCACCGTCCAGGCGCTGTTCGGTCCATGCAGCAGGACGCGGGCGCCGGGGACGAGGCCCAGCTGTTCGACCAGCACATGTGCCATGCGGCTGGAGATGAGATCGACGCGGCTCCAGCTGAATTCGTGGTCGTGGTCGATCAGGGCGCGGCCCTCGGGGCCGGCGGCGGCCAGCGCCCGGCGCAGCAGTTCGGCGCCGGCGTTGAGGCGGTCCGGGTAGGCGAGCTCGGGCCGGTCGAAGATGAATTCCGGCTGCTGCTCGGGCGGCGGCAGACGGTCGAGGACGAAGCGGTCGATGTGGGCGCTCTCCCCCATCAGCGGCCTCCCTGCATGGCGCCCAGCGCCTGCCGGGCGATGACGATCTTCTGCACCTCGGAGGCCCCCTCGTAGATGCGCAGGGCGCGGATCTCGCGGTAGAGCCGCTCGACCGGATGGCCCGCCGTGACGCCGAGTCCGCCGAAAATCTGCACGGCGGCGTCGACTACGGCCTGGGCTTCGTCGGTGGCGTAGAGTTTGGCCATGGCGGCCTCGCGGGTGACGCGGGGCGCGCCCCGATCCTTGAGCCAGGCGGCGCGGTAGATCAGCAGGGCCGAGGCGTCGATCTTCAGGGCCATGTCGGCCAGCGAGGCTTGCACCAGCTGAAGGTCGCTCATCGGCGCGCCGAACAGGTTCCGGGAGGCGGCGCGGGCGGCGGCCTCGTCGAAGGCCCGGCGCGAGAAGCCGAGGGCGGCGGCGGCGACGGTCGAGCGGAACACGTCCAGCGTGGCCATGGCGATGCGGAAGCCGTCGCCCGGCGCCCCGAGGATGCGGTCTCCGTCGATGCGGCAGGCGTTGAAGCGGATCGTGGCCAGCGGGTGGGGGGCCATCAGGGGGATTCGCTCGACGACCTCGAAGCCCGGCGTATTGGCGTCGACCACGAAGGCGCCGAGGCCTTTCGCGCCGACCTCGCCGGTGCGGGCGAAGACGGTGTAGCGGTCGGCGAGGCCGCCGTTGGAGATGAAGGTCTTGGTCCCGTCCAGCACCCAGTGGTCGCCGTCGCGCCGGGCGGTGGTCGACAGGGCGGCGACGTCGGAGCCGGCCTCGGGCTCGGACAGGGCGAAAGCGGCGATGGTCTCGCCCGCCGCGACGCCGGGCAGCCAGCGGGCCTTCTGGTCGTCGGCGCCGAACAGGCTGATCGGGCCGGAGCCGAGACCCTGCATGGCGAAGACGAAGTCGGCGAGGCCGGAGCGGCGGGCCAAGGTCTCGCGGGTCAGGCACAGGGTGCGGATGTCCAGCTTGCCGTCGGCGTCGGGGATGGCGTTGATCAGCCAGCCGCCCTCGGCCAGCGCCTTGAGAATGGCGCGGCAGTCGCCGTCGAGGTCGTGGTCGCCGTGCAGGTTCACTGCGTCAGTGCGGTCCGCCCACCCTTCCAGATCGGCGGCGAAGGCGCGGTGGCGGTCCTCAAAGAAGGGCCAGTCGAGGAAGGTGCGGTCCGCCATGGCTCAGTTCCCCTCGAACACCGGCTCGCGTTTCGCGGCGAAGGCCTCGTAGGCGCGGCGGAAGTCCTTCGTCTGCATGCAGATGGCCTGGGCCTGGGCCTCGGACTCGATAGCGGCGTCGAGGCTCATGTCCCATTCGACGTTGAGCTGGTTCTTGGTGATCCCGTGGGCGAAGGTCGGGCCTCGCGCCAGCGACAACGCCAGCTCGCGGGCTGTCTCCATCAGGGCGTCGGGCTCGACCAGCCGGTTGTGGAAGCCCCAGCGCTCGCCCTCGTCGGCGGTCATGACGCGGCCGGTGAACAGCAGCTCCGAGGCTCGGCCCTGACCGATCTGGCGGGGCAGGATGGCGCAGGCGCCCATGTCGCAGCCGGCGAGGCCGACGCGGGTGAACAGGAAGGCGGTCTTCGTCTTCGGCGTGGCGATGCGCAGGTCAGAGGCCATAGCCATGATGGCGCCGGCCCCGACGCAGACCCCGTCCAGCGCGGCGATGATCGGCTGGGAGCAGCCGCGCATGGCCTTGACCAGATCGCCGGTCATGCGGGTGAAGTCGAGCAGGGCCGGCATGTCCATTTCGGTCAGCGGGCCGATGATCTCGTGCACGTCGCCGCCCGAGGAAAAGTTGCCGCCGGCGCCGGTGACGATGACCACCTTGCAGTCCCGAGCGTTGACGAGGGCGCGGAACAGGTCGCGCATCTCGGCGTAGGACTGGAAGGTCAGCGGGTTCTTCCGCTCGGGCCTGTTGAGGGTCAGCACGGCCACGCCGCCGTCGTCGACCGACCAGAGGAAATGTTCGGCCTTGTAGTCGCGCGCCTTCATCGGATCGGCTCCTCGTGGATGGCGGACCGGAGCGACCGCTTGGTCTGCTCCAGCAGGCGGATCAGGTCGTCGGCCTCGGGACCGGTCAGGTCGGCCAGCAGGGTCTCGATCCAGTGTTCGTGCGCGGCCGCCATGGCGGTGAAGCGGGCGCGGCCGAGGGCGGTCAGGCGAACGCGCTGCACGCGCCGGTCGGCGCCGGCCATGGCCTCGATCAGGCCGTCGGCCTTGAGCCGCTGGGCGAGGCCGGTGACGTTGCCGTTCGACACCATCAGCATGCCCGCCGCCTCGCCCATGGTCAGGCCGGCCTCGCCCGCGCGATCGAGCGCGGAGAGCATGTCAAAGCGCGGCAGGGTCGAGCCGAACTCGTCGCGCAGACGCTGGGCGATGGTCTGTTCGATGGTGGTGGTGCAGGTCAGAAGCCGCAGCCACAGGCGCAGCGAGCGCTTGCCGTTGGGGGCGCCGCCCAGCCGATCCGGGAGGGCGGCGGCGCTCACAGCTCGCCTCCGGCCACGGGGACAGCGGTGCCGTTTATCCCCGAGGCGCCGTCGCCGCACAGCCAGACAACGGTCTGGGCCACTTCGTCGGGGGTGATCAGTCGGCCTTGCGGATTGGAGGCGGCGAGGGCCGCGCGGGCTTCCTCTTCGCTCCGGCCCGTCTTGGCGATGATGGAGTCGATGGACTTCGCGACCAGTTCCGTCTCGGTGAAGCCCGGACAGACGGCGTTGACGGTGACGCCCTTGCTGGCGACCTCCAGCGCCAGGGCCCGGGTCAGGCCGACCAGTCCGTGCTTGGCCGCGACATAGGCCGAGACATAGGCGTAGCCCTTCAGGCCCGCGGTGGAGGCGACGTTGACGATGCGGCCCCATCGGCGGGTCAGCATGCCGGGCAACACCAGCCGGGCGGCCTCGGCGGGCGCTTCCAGATTGAGGGCCAGCATGGCGCGGAAGGCGTCGGCGTCGGTCTTGAGAAAGGGCGCCGAGGACGCAGCGCCGGCGTTGTTGACCAGGATGTCGATGGGCCCGAACCGGTCGCGACCGGCTTCGATCGCGGCGGCCAGCATGTCAGGGTCGGTGACGTCGGCGGGGGCGGCGAAAGCGAGGTCGCCGATGCGGTCAGCGGTCTCCTGCAGGCGGCCGATGTGGCGGCCGATCAGGGTGACCTGACAGCCCGCTTCGGCCAGTCGTTCGGCCGTGGCGCGGCCGATGCCGGAGCCGGCGCCGGTGACCACGGCGTGGTGGCCGGTGAGGCTCATACCGGTCCCGCCTGCTGCTGTTTCTCGAGATTGCGGGCCAGCTGGGCGAAGCCGGCGCGGTACTGGACGGGCGGCGACTGGCCCCGCCAGCCGAGCTCCGCGGCCGCGCGCAGGCTCCAGTTCGGATCGGCCAGATGCGGCCGGGCGAGGGCGCACAGGTCGGCCCGACCCGCGGCGAGGATGCTGTTGACGTGGTCGGTCTCGTAGATGTTGCCGACCGCCATGGTCGCCACGCCCGCCTCGTTGCGGATGCGGTCGCTGAAGGGGGTCTGGAACATGCGGCCGTAGACCGGCTTCGCCTCCGGCGTGGTCTGGCCGGCCGAGACGTCGATCAGGTCGCAGCCGGCCTCGGCGAAGGCGCGGGCGATGGCGACAGACTCTTCCGGGGTGACGCCCTCCTCAACCCAGTCGGTGGCGGACAGGCGGACCGACATCGGCTTCTGGTCAGGCCAGGCGGCGCGCATGGCGGCGAAGACCTCGAGCGGGAAGCGCAGACGGTTGTCCAGGGAGCCGCCGTACTCATCCGTGCGGTGGTTGGAGATCGGGGTCAGGAAGGACGACAGCAGATAGCCGTGGGCGCAGTGCAGTTCGACCATGTCGAAGCCGGCCTCGTCGGCCCAGCCAACAGCGCGAACGAAGTCGGCCGTGACCCGGTCCATGTCGGCGCGGGTCATCTTGCGCGGGGTCTGGTCGCCGTCGGACCACGGGATGGGGGAGGGGGCGATCAGCTCCCAGCCGCCCTCCAGCAGGGGTTCGTCGGCGCGCGGCCCCCACGGCCGTTCGACCGAGCCCTTGCGGCCGGCGTGCGCCAACTGCATCGCGACACGCGCACCCTGGCCGTGGACGAAATCGACGATCCGCTTCCAGGCGTCGCGGTGCTCTGGCCGGTACAGTCCCGCGCAGCCGGGGGTGATGCGGGCGTCGGCCGAGACGTCGGTCATCTCGGTGAAGACCAGCCCGGCGCCGCCCAAGGCCCGGGCGCCGAGGTGGACGAGGTGGAAGTCGTTCACCGTCCCGTCCTCGGCCGAATACATGCACATGGGCGAGACGACGACCCGGTTGGGCACGGTCAGGCCGCGCAGACGCAGGGGGGCGAACATCGGCGGCGGCGGTTCAGGCGAGGGCGGGGCGCCGGCGCTATCGGCGAACCAGCGCTCGACACCGTTCAGGAAGGCCCCGTCGCGCAGGCGCAGGTTCTCGTGGCTGACGCGCTGGCTGCGGGTCAGCAGGCTGTAGGCGAACTGCAGCGGATTCAGGCCGACGTAGCGATCGACCGTCTCGAACCATTCGGTCGAGTTGCGGGCGGCGCTCTGCAGCTTCAGCACCTCGACGCGGCGTTCGGCCTCGTAGGCGTCGAGGGCGGCGTCTAGATCGCCGCTGCCGGTCAGGGCGCTGGCGAGGTGGATGGCGTCCTCGAAGGCCAGTTTGGTGCCGGAGCCGATCGAGAAATGCGCAGTGTGGGCGGCGTCGCCGAGCAGCACCACCTTGCCGTCCCGCCAGTTGGCGCAGGCCACGCGCGGGAAGTTCAGCCAGGCCCCTCCGCGCAGGTGTTTCGCATTGCTCATCAGGGCGTGGCCGCCCAGCCAGTCGGCGAACAGGGCTTCGGCCGCGCGGCAGGTCTGGTCCTGGTCCATGGCGTCGAAGTCGAGTCCCCGCCAGGTCGCCTCCGTGCATTCGACGATGAAGGTCGAGGCTCCCGGTTCGAACTGGTAGGCGTGGGCCCAGATCCAGCCGTGCGGGGTCTCGACGAAGGCGAAGGTGAAGGCGTCGAACGCCTGTTCCGTGCCCAGCCAGATGTATTTGTTGCTCCGCACGTCGATGTCGACGCCGAATACCTCGGGCCGGTCGTTGCGGACCCGGCTGTTGAGCCCGTCGGCGGCGACGATGATGTCGGCGTCGAGCGCGCGGATATCACCGACTTCGCTCTGGAAGCGCAGGTCCACGCTGAGGGATCGTGCGCGCTCTTGCAGGATGGTCAGCAGCCGCTGGCGGCCGATCCCGGCGAACCCATGGCCTTCCGAGCGGATGGTCTGGCCGTGGATGTGGACGTCGATGTCGTCCCAGTGCACGAAGGCGGCTTCAATGATCGCCGCCGTCTCCGGATCGTTGGCCTTCAGATTGGCCAGGGTCTGGTCGGAGAAGACCACGCCCCAACCGAAGGTGTCGTCCGGCCGATTGCGCTCATGCACCACGACCTGAAGTCTCGGATCGCGCAGTTTCAGCGAAATGGCGAGATACAGTCCGCCGGGGCCAGCCCCGACGATGGCGACGCTTCGGACGGGCGATCGCGCTGACATATTTTAAGTTTGAAATGATTTTTGCCCGGAGTCCAGCGGGGCGGCGTCACGGCCCGCCGGCGACCGCGCCAACGACGGCCATGGCGAGGGCTTCCAGATCGACCGGGCCGTGAACGGAGCAGCCGCCGTTTTCGTTCGTCATGGTCAGATCGGGCGCCTGCTCCGCCTGCCGTTCGAGCTCCGCGCGGAGCGCCTTCACCACCTGGGCTTCCATATCCATCTGTGGGACTCCAGCGATTGCCTCGCGGCCATTCGGCCGGTTGCGGTTTTCCGGACAACCGGGCGGTCGAGACGCGGTTCCCGAGCGTGGTGACGGGGACCCGCCGGGCGCCGGTCGGGCAATCAGCAGAATGAGGGAGCGGGCCAAGCCTCGCTATAGATTTTCCTGTTCCTGACGACAAAGTTTATCGATTGTTCTTACGCTCAAGCCGGGCATAGGCTCCCCGCCAAAGCGATAGATGGAGGACGGTCATGGACGGCGATCAAGGTGGCACCCCGCTTCACTGCCCGGCGAAGGAGGGCAGGGCGCTTCGATCCCTGCTCGGACGGACCAACCGCGACTGGTGGCCGAACCAGCTGTCGCTGGACATCCTGCGCCAGCAGGGCGCGTCCGGGGATCCGATGGGCCCCGACTTCGACTACGCCAAGGCCTTCCAGTCGCTGGACTATGAGGCGGTCAAGCGCGACCTGCACGCGCTGATGACCGACAGCCAGCCGTGGTGGCCGGCGGACTACGGCCACTACGGCCCGTTCTTCATCCGCATGGCCTGGCACTCGGCCGGCACCTACCGCACCGGCGACGGCCGCGGCGGGGCCTCGTCCGGCTCGCAGCGCTTCGCCCCGCTGAACAGCTGGCCGGACAACGCCAACCTCGACAAGGCCCGCCGCCTGCTCTGGCCGGTCAAGCAAAAGTACGGCGAGAAGCTGTCCTGGGCCGATCTGATGATCATGGCCGGCAATGTCGCCATCGAGTCTATGGGCGGGCCGGTCTACGGCTTCGGCGGCGGTCGCGCCGACACCTGGGAGCCCGAGAAGGATATTTACTGGGGCAGCGAGGAGGAGTGGCTGGGCCGCGGCCGCTATGACGACAGCGAGGTGCTGGAGAACCCGCTGGCCGCCGTGCAGATGGGCCTCATCTACGTCAACCCGGAAGGTCCCGCCGGCAAGCCGGACCCCATCGGCTCGGGCCGCGACATCCGCGAGACCTTCGCCCGCATGGGCATGAACGACGAGGAGACGGTCGCCCTCACCGCCGGCGGCCACACCTTCGGCAAATGCCACGGGGCCGGCGACGCGGCGAAGATCGGCGCCGATCCGGAGGGCTCCGACATCGCCCAGCAGGGCCTCGGCTGGCATTCGACCCACGAGAGCGGCATCGGCGACCACACCATCACCAGTGGTCTCGAAGGCGCCTGGACGCCGACCCCGACGACGTGGGACATGGAATATTTCGAGATGCTGCTCGACCATGAGTACGAACTGGTCCGCAGCCCGGCGGGCGCGCAGCAGTGGCAGCCGGTCGGCAATCCTGAGGATACTTTCGCTCCGGCCGCGCATACGCCCGGCAAGCGCGTCCCGACCATGATGACCACCGCCGACATGGCGATGAAGATGGACCCTGAGTATCGCAAGATCTCCGAGCGGTTCCGCGCCAATCCCGACCAGTTCGCCGAAGCCTTCGCCAGGGCCTGGTTCAAGCTGTGTCACCGCGACATGGGTCCCAAGGCCCGTTACCTCGGCCCCGAGGTGCCGGCTGAGGACATGATCTGGCAGGACCCGATCCCGCCGATCGATCATCCCGTGGTGGACGCCGCCGACATCAAGGCGCTGAAGGGCAAGATCCTGGACTCCGGCCTCAGCGTCGCCGAGCTGGTCTCCACCGCCTGGGCCTCGGCCGCGACCTATCGGCAGTCCGACCACCGCGGCGGGGCCAACGGCGGCCGCATCCGGCTGGAGCCGCAGCGCAACTGGGACGTCAACCAGCCCGACCAACTGGCCCGGGTGCTCAAGGTCTATGAGGACATCAAGGCCGGCTTCGACGGCGCGGCGGCCGGCGGCAAGAAGGTCTCCATCGCCGACCTGATCGTGCTGGGCGGCTCCCTGGGCGTCGAGAAGGCGGCCAAGGCGGCGGGGCACGACGTTGAGGTCCCCTTCACCCCCGGCCGCACCGACGCCTCGCAGGCGCAGACCGACGCCGAGAGCTTCGAGGTGCTGGAGCCCAAGGCCGACGGCTTCCGCAACTATCTGCAGGTGCGCTTCAGCGTGCCGACCGAGGAGCTGCTGATCGACCGGGCGCAGCTGCTCGGTCTCACCGCGCCGCAGATGACCGTGCTGGTCGGCGGCCTGCGGGTGTTGGGGGCCAACCACGGCGGCGAACGCCACGGCGTGCTGACGGATCGTGCCGGCCAGCTGACCAATGACTTCTTCCGCAACCTGCTCGACATGGGCACGGGGTGGAAACAGGTCGACGACAGCGGGGACGAGGTCTTCATCGGCACCTGCCGCAAGACCGACGAGCAGAAATGGACCGCCACCCGGACCGATCTGGTGTTCGGCTCCAACTCGGAATTGCGGGCGCTGTCGGAGGTCTACGCCGCCGACGACGCGGGCGGGAAATTCGTCCGCGACTTCGTCTCGGCCTGGACGCGGGTGATGAACGCCGACCGGTTCGACCAGCCGCGCACCGTCCGGCTGGGCGCAGCGGCCTGACCTGAGCAGTCCGGCCCCGGCGTTTTTTGGGGCCGGGCCGATGGCCGAGGGAGGTTGGCGGATGCATCTTAGCGAGGTCGATGGCCTCGACACCCGACGCAGCTGGTGGATCCCCGCCGTCGTCTCGCCAGAGCGGGATTGGGCGGGCGCGCCGGGATGCCGGAGAGGCTCCCGCTATGTGGTCAACTGCGAGACGCTCCGCGCCAGCCGCGACGAGTTCGATCCGTTCGACAGCCGATTGAGCTGCCTGCACTGGATCATGCACCACCGTTCGGCGCTGAATGAGACGCTTCCGGGCGCCACCATCCGGGCGGTGCGTCTCGATCGCTGGCTGCTGGGTCTGGACTAGCGCCTAGTCGCCGACCAGCAGGGCCAACAGGGCGAAGCTGGCCAGCCAGTGCTCGCCCATATAGTCGCCGGTGACGTGGGGGAGGGCGGCGTCGAGGTGCGCTCCGGCCGCTTGGATAGCGATGGATCGCCGCGGATCGCCGGCCCGCAGCGCCGATGCGATCTCGCGCCAGCACCAGGCGCGGCTCAGGTTAAGGCCGTCGAGGTGGGCGATCTTGCCGTCGGAGCGGTCGCTGACCGAGGGCGGCTGGAACAGGGTTGCGGGCTCGCGCCGCTCCAGACGCGGCAGGAAGTTCCCGAACCATTCGGCGAAGGCGTCGGGCTCCAGCACGCGGAGCATCAGCGCCGCTTCTATCAGGGCCGGCGACAGGAACTCATCCTGCGACGGTTCCCAGGCCTGACAGTCGCGGTCCCCGGAATGCCAGCGAAGGGCCCGCTCCCGGCACAGGGCGGCCAGATTGTCATCGCCCACGCCCTCGGCGTAGTCGATCGTCAACCGAAGGGCGAAGGCGGTGTTGTAGTGGGTCCCGACCCGGACCGGGTAGTCGGCCAGCGGCAGGAAGGCCTTGAACCGGTCGGCGAAGGCCGAGGTCAGGGGGCGCAGGATATCCGCGCGTCCGTCCTCGTGCAGCTCCAGCTCCGCCGCCAGCATCAGCAGCCAGGCCCAGCCATACGGCCGCTCAAACCCGCGGCTTTCCGGCCGGGCCAGATAGGCGGTTTCAGCCGCCACATTGTCCGGCGTGAACAGCTCGTCGGCCAGCAGCCGGATGCGTTCGGCCTCCGGCATGTGGGGATGCAGGCGAAGCAGAGTGAACAGGGTCCACCAGCCGTGGACGCAGGAATGCCAGTCGAAACTGCCGAAGAAGATCGGGTGCAGGGCGCGGGGGCCCTGCACCTCGGCGGGGCCGCCCATGACGTGGTCCAGCTTGTTGGGATACTCGCGCGTGACGTGGCCCAGCGCCGTGCGGGCGTAGAGGGCGGCGATCTCCGGGGTCAGGCGATGGGTCATCCTCAAAACCGGAAGGCCAGGACGTACATCAGCACGATATTCGTCACCAGCAGGATCGCCGCGGTCGGCAGTTGCACCCGGATGACGCCGTTGAAAGCCGCGTCGCGATCGGGCAGGTCGAGCAGGGCGGCGGGCACGACATTGAAATTGGCCGCCATGGGCGTCGTCAGCGTGCCGCAGAAGCCGGCCAGCATGCCGATGGCGCAGACGATCGCCGGATTGCCGTCGAACTGGAACACCACGATGGGCAGGCCGACCGCGGCGGTCATCACCGGGAAGGCGGCGAAGGCGTTGCCCATGATGAAGGTGAACAGCGCCATGCCGACGCAATAGGCCACCACCGCCACCAGCCGGGTGTCGAGCGGCAGGTAGCTGGCGAACAGTTCGCCGATCCGGTCGCCGACGCCGGCGATAACGAACACCGCGCCCAGCGCCGCCAGGGCTTGGGGCAGGATGCCGGCCCAGCCGACCGAATCCATCAGTCGCCGGCCCTCCTGCAGCGGGGCCAGCGCGGGCGGCTTGAGCCAGACCATGCCGATGGCCAGGGCGATGGCCACGGCCAGCCCAAGGGCGATGATGGTCGGCTGTTCCTCGCCAAACAGGGGGACGCCGAGGATGTCGACCTTCTCCAGCACCAGCACGCCGAGGATGGCCACCGCCGGGATCATCAGGGCCGGGATGAACAGCCAGTTTCCACGCCGTACCGCGCTCTCGGCGCGCTCTCCGGGCGTGGTGGTCGGCGGGCGGCTCTGGCCCAGCAGGCGGAACCCGGCCAGCGCGGCGAGGGCCAGCACCAGCACGCCGTTGCCGAGATCGCCCAGCCGGCCGCCGAACAGGAAGCTGACCGCCAGCAGGCCCCAGAACGCGGCTGTCCCGAAGCGCCGGGGATGGTCGCGGTCCAGCACCGTCAGGGTGGAGAAGGCGGCGAAGGTCAGGCCGGCGAAGATGTAGACCCAGTCGAGGGTGATCATTGGCCCGCCTCCCGCGCGATGGCGCGGTCCAGCCGCATCAGGCGGAAGCCGTGGACGAGCAGGGCGCAGATGGCGGTGGGGATGGCCCACATGGCCAGTTGCCACGGCTCCAGCATGATGCCGTTGGCCTCGAGGAAGCCCTTGATCAGCAGGATCGAGGCGATGGCGAAGAAGATGTCCTCGCCGAAGAACAGGGCGATGTTGTCGACCGCCGCCGAATGGGCGCGGATGCGGTAGCGCAGCCCATCGGGCAGGGCGCCGAAGCGGGTCTCGGCGGCCGCCTCGGCCATGGGCGCGATCAGCGGCCGGACCATCTGGGGGTGGCCGCCCAGCTTGGTCAGGCCGGCGGCGGCGCTGATCTGGCGCAGCAGGAAATAGGCCAGCAGGATCCGCCCGGTGGTGGCCGAGCGGACCTTGCCGACGAGGATCCGCGCCCGTTCCTGCAGACCGTAGCGCTCGAGCAGGCCGATCAGGGGCAGCACCAGCCAGATCACGCTGATGTAGCGGTAGTCGTTGAAGGCCCGGCCGAAGGCGGCGACGGTGTCCAGACCCGCCTGGAACAGCTCGCCGGCGCCGACGCCCGGCCCGAAGGCGGCGGCGACGCCCGTGACCACGGCAGTGACCAGAATCACCGCCAGCGGATTGAGCCGGGCCACAAACCCCGCGACCAGCACCGCAATGCCCAGCAACACCCACATGGCCTGGCTCCCCCCGGTTCGTTCGACGCGAGGCTAGTCCGCGAGAGCGCGTCGGGGGAAGCGGTTTTGCGACCGCTATGCCTTGCCGTATCCGCCGCCGCCGGGCGTTTCGATGACGAAGACGTCGCCGGGCGCCATCTCGACCTCGGCGGTCGAGCCCAGCGCCTCCCGCCCGCCGTCTGACCGTTCGATGCGGTTGATCCCGACGGCGCCGTCCTCGCCCCCGCCGGCGCCGAACGGCGGCACGCGGCGCCGGTTGGACAGAATGGCGGCCGTCATCGGTGCGAGGAAGCGCACCCGCCGCACCGTCCCGTCGCCGCCCCGGCTGGCGCCCGCGCCGCCCGAGCCGCGGCGGATCGAGAATTCCTCCAGCCGGACCGGGAAGCGCGTCTCCAGCACTTCGGGATCGGTCAGGCGGCTGTTGGTCATATGGGTCTGCACCGCCGACGCTCCGTCGAAGCCCGGGCCCGCGCCCGAACCGCCGGCGATGGTCTCGTAATACTGCCGCGCGTCGTCGCCGAAGGTGAAATTGTTCATCGTCCCCTGGCTGGCCGCGAGCACGCCCAAGGCGCCGTAAAGGCAATCGACCACAGCCTGACTGGTCTCGACATTCCCGGCTACGACAGCAGCGGGGTAGCGGGGATTGAGCATTGAGCCCTCCGGCACGATCAGGCGGATCGGCTTCAGGCAGCCCTCGTTCAGCGGGATGGCGTCGTCCACCAGGGTGCGGAAGACATACAGCGTCGCCGCCCGGGTGATCGACAGCGGCGCGTTGAAATTGTTCGGCCGTTGGGCGCTGGTGCCGGTGAAGTCGACCACCGCGCTGCGGGCCGCCGCGTCCACCTCGATCCGCACCCGGACGACCCCGCCATCGTCCATCTCCAGCGCGAAGGATCCGGCTTTCAGCGCCGCGATCGCCCGCCGGACCGCCTCTTCGGCGTTGTCCTGGATGTGGCCCATATAGGCCTCGACCACCTCCCGCCCGAACTCGTCGACCATGCGGGCCAGCTCGTCCGCTCCCCGGATGCAGGAGGCGACCTGGGCCTTCAGGTCGGCCATGTTCTGCTCGACGTTGCGCGACGGATAGCGGCCCGAGGCGAACAGAGCGCGGGTCTCCGCATCCCTCAGCCGCCCGGCGTCGACCAGCAGGAAGTCGTCGATCAGCACGCCCTCCTCCTCGACGGTTTTCGAGGACGGCGGCATCGATCCGGGCGTGATCCCACCCACGTCGGCGTGGTGGCCCCGCACTGCGACGAAGAAGGCCGGCGCGTCGTCGGCGTCGAGGAACACCGGCATGATGACGGTGATGTCAGGCAGGTGGGTGCCGCCGTTGTAGGGGGCGTTGAGCATGTAGACGTCGCCGCGCCGCATGCCCCGGCCGCCCGTCCCCCCGCCGCGCGAGCGGATCACCGTGCGGATGCTCTCGCCCATCGAGCCGAGATGCACCGGGATGTGCGGCGCGTTGGCGATCAGGGCGCCTGCGCTGTCGAACACGGCGCAGGAGAAGTCGAGCCGCTCCTTGATATTTACGGAATAGGCTGTGGCCCGCAGCGCCTCGCCCATCTGTTCGGCGGCGGCCATGAAGCGGCTGTTGAACACCTCCAGCATGATCGGGTCGGCGTCCGTACCCACGGCGACGCGCGAGGGCAGGGGGGCGACGCGCGCGAGGATCAGGTTCAGGGCGTCGTCGACCGTGGCGCGCCAGCCCGGCTCCAGCACGGTGGTGCCGGTATCCTCCAGGATGATGGCCGGACCGTTGACGGCGGCGTTCGGACTGAGCTGCTCGCGGCGGTATACCGGCGTGTCGTGATCGGCGCCCGCCATGCGCACGGGGACGCGCGCGACGGCGGCAGGTGCGCCGTCCAGGTCGCCGCGCCCCGGCGTCGAGGCCGCCTGATCGGAGGCCGCCACCGCCTCGGCCTCAAGCGTCTCCACGATCAGCGCCTTGTCCTCGGCGAAGAAGCCGAAGCGCTGGCGGTGCAGAGCCTCGAACGCCGTCCGCATGTCGTCGGCGGGTCCGAAGGGCACGGTGAGGGGGGTGTCCGAGCCCGCGAACTTGATCTCGGCCCGGAGCAGGACGGTCGTCGCGGTCGCGGCGTGTCCCTGCGCCGCCAGCTCATCGCGCGCCTCGTCGCGCAAGGCCGCAATCCGCCGGGTGAGCACTTCGTCGGCGGCCGGTTCCAGCGGCGCGGCCACCGTGGCCTGCCGGATGGCGCGCACCTCCGCTAGGCCCATGCCGTAGGCCGACAGCACCCCGGCGAAGGGATGCAGCATGACCCGCGTCATGCCCAGCGCATCGGCGACGAGACAGGCATGCTGACCTCCCGCGCCGCCGAAACAGTTCAGCACATAGCGGCTGACATCGTAGCCGCGCTGGATCGACACGGACTTGATCGCCTCGGCCATGTTCTGGACCGCGATGGTGACGAAGCCTTCGGCCAACGCCTCGGACGTCGTTTCGCGCCCCATCGCCTCGGCGACCTCGGCCGCGAGGGCTGCGAACCGCTCGCGGACGGCATCGGCGTCCAGAGGCTGGTCCGCCTCCGGCCCGAACACGGCCGGAAACTGATCGGGCCTGAGCTTACCCAGCATGACGTTACAGTCGGTGACCGTCAGCGGGCCGCCCCGCCGATAGGCCGCCGGACCCGGCGCGGCGCCCGCCGACGCGGGTCCGACCCGGAGCCGCGAGCCGTCGAAACGGCAGATCGACCCACCGCCCGCCGCCACCGTATGGATGCTGAGCATCGGCGCCCGCAGCCGGACGCCCGCCACAACCGCGTCCGAGGTCCGCTCGTAGTCGCCCGCAAAATGGGACACATCGGTCGAGGTGCCGCCCATGTCGAAGCCGATGATGCGGTCGAAGCCCGCCGCCCGCGCGGTCTGCGCCATACCGACGACCCCGCCCGCCGGTCCCGACAGGATGGCGTCCTTGCCCCGGAAAGCGCTGGCCGCCGTCAGTCCGCCGCTGGACTGCATGAACAACAGGGGCGCGCCGTCGCCGAGATCGGCTCCGACCCGATCGACATAGGCCCGCAGGACCGGCGACAGATAGGCGTCGGCCACGGTGGTGTCGCCGCGCCCGATCAACTTGATCAGCGCCCCGACCTCATGACTGACCGAGACCTGTTCAAAGCCGACCTGGCGGGCGATCTCCGCCAGCCGCGTCTCGTGCGCCGTGAAGCGCCAGCCATGCATCAGGACGATGGCGACGGCGTTCAGGCCCGCCTCCCGCGCGACGATCAGGTCGGCGCGGGCCCGATCTTCATCGAGGGCCTGTTCGACCGTCCCGTCGGCGCGGACCCGTTCGTCGATCTCCACCACCCGGTTGTAGAGCTGCTCGTCGAGGACGATCCGGCGGGCGAAGATGTCCGGGCGGCTCTGCCACCCGATGCGTAGCGCGTCGCCGAAGCCGCGCGTGATCGCCAGCAGGGTCGGTTCGCCCTTGCGTTCCAGCAGGGCGTTTGTCGCCACCGTCGTGCCCATGCGGATGCTGTCCACGCGGCCGGCCGGCAACGGGCCGGGCCCGGCGCCGAGGATGCGCCGCACGCCCTCCACCGCCGCGTCGGCGTACCGCTCCGGATTTTCGGAGAGCAGCTTGTGGGTCTCAAGCCGCCCGTCGGGCGAACGAGCCACGATGTCCGTGAAGGTCCCGCCGCGGTCGATCCAGAAGCGCCAGCCGTCGCGGGCGAGGATCGAAGGCGCGGTCATGAGGTCGCTCCGGCGGCGGACTGAACAGGACGGACGCGATCTATGCAGCACGGTCCCTTGGCGGGAAAGGCCGCGGCGCAGGTGGACATGATCGGACGTCCTGCACAGCCCGGGTTGATCCGCGGCGTCAGGGACTGGCCAGCGTCAGTTGAATTACGTCGGTGCGGCCGGACTGAAACCCGGCCTCGCAGTAGGCGAGATAGAACAGCCAAAGCCGCCGGAAGCGTTCGTCGAACCTTGGCGACACGCGCCGAATGGCAGGCCAGGCGGTCTCGAAGCAACGGCTCCAGCGGGCCAACGTCTGGCCGTAGTCCGGGCCGAAGCGGTCGACATCGCGCCAGTGGAGGCCCGCCGCCGCGACGACCGGAGCAAGCTCCTGCTCCGAGGGAAGCGTTCCGCCGGGGAAGATATACTTCTGGATGAAGTCCGTTCGGGCCTCGTAGTCCTCGAACAGCTCGTCCCGGATGGTGATGATCTGGAGACCCGCGAGGCCGCCCGGCTTGAGCACGGATCTGATCTTGCCGAAATATGTCGGCCAGTACTGACGGCCGACGGCCTCGAACATCTCGATTGACGCCACCCGGTCGAACTGCCCCCGCACATCGCGATAGTCGACGAGCTGGATGTCCGCCCGGTCGCCGAGCCCCGTCTCGAAGACGCGGCGGCGGGCGAAATCGTACTGCTCGCGGGAAATGGTGATCCCGGTGACCGCCGCCCCCACCTCGCGCGCGGCGAACTCCGCGAAGCCGCCCCAGCCGCAACCGATCTCCAGAACACTATGACCCGCCTGCAGATGCATCTGGCGCGCCAGGGCCGCATATTTGGCGCGCTGCGCCTCGGCGAGCGGCTGGCCCGGCCCGTCGAAGCGGGCGGAGGAATAGGTCATCGTCTCGTCCAGCCATGACGCATAGAAGGCGTTGCCGAGGTCGTAGTGCGCGTGGATGTTGCGGCGTGACCCGCGGCGGCTGTTCCGGTTCAGCGCATGCGCCAGCCGGTTGACCGCATTTACCAGAGGATTGCCGTCGAACAGCCTCCGGATATGGTCGTAGTTGTTCGCCAACGCCTCCAGCAGGACAGCGAGGTCGGGAGAGTCCCACTCGCCGGCCATATAGCCCTCGGCGAACCCGATATCGCCGCCCCTGAGCACCCGGCCGGCGAAGCGGTAGCTGCGGATCTCGAGCACGGCCTCGTGGCCGGCGAGCCGGCCGGCGAGGCGCCGATGCGTTCCGTCAGGCAGGATCAGGGTCAATCCTCCCCAGGCCCAGTTGGAGGACAGCAGGCGCAGGAATAGACGGAAGCCGGGTGGCGGGCGTTCACCGGCCAAGGCGGCTGGCCCTTGCATCCGGCTGGATCGTGACCGGCTCCCCGGCCGGAGCCGGGGCGGGATTGAGCCTGACGCCCTTGAGCCAGAGTTTCAGCGCCTCCCAGTGAATGGCCGCGACGACCTTGAGGGTCAGGAGCGGGATGGCCGCGGCGGCGGAGAGCAAGGCTCCGTCGCTCAGCGGCTTCCGCGCGGCGGACATGGCGGCGGTGATCAGCAGACCGTCCGCGTCGAAGCCGCCGATGGTCAGCTCCAGCCGGTCGCCGGGCACGCGGCCCCTGAACTCATAGTCCATCTCCATGCCCATGAAGGGGGAGACGTGCAGAGCCTTGGCGGCGCACTGGTCGATCAGACCGTCCGTCTGGTCCGCGGGAGGAACAGGGATCAGATACGAGTGACGGATTCCGAAGGTGCTGGTGACCTCATAGATCATTGCAGCCAGCCGGCCATCTGCGTGATGGCAGTAGAACAGGCTGATGGGGTTGAAGACGTAGCCGAGCACGCGGGGCATGGTCAGGAGCCGGATCGGACCGCCACCGATGTCGACGCCCGCGCGTGCGAGCAGCGCCTCGATCCGCGGACGCAGGATGCTCTTCGACCCGTCGCCGTGGTCGCTGTCATGGAAGGACAGAAGGTTGAACCGGTTGCGGGAGAACAGCTTCATGCGCCGGTCCAGCGCATCGATCTCGGAGAGGTCGAGCAGCAGCCAGAAGACGCGGTAGGCCAACTTGTGCGCCCTTGGCCGCACACGCCGGTGCGTGACCTCACCGCGATAGAGGGCTGACGCTTCTCTCACGCCGCGTCCTCGAAGCCGACCGACGGCGCAGGCGTGAGGTGGATGCGGCCGCTCTCGTTCACCACGCTCCATGGCCGGCGAACACCGCCCAGTTGCTCGGCGACGGCGAGGCCGGACTGCAGGCCGTCCTCATGGAAGCCGGCCCCGAAATGTGCGCCGCAGAACCAGACGCCTCCGTGCCCCTGAAGACTCCAGAGCGACTTCTGGGCCCGAACGGCGGCGGAATCGAATATGGGGTGCTCGAAGATTTCGGTGCGAAGGAGGGTGTCGGCGCGCGGCGGCCGCGGCGGGTTGAGGGTGACGAACAGGTTGCGCCCCCGCAGTCCCTGAAGCTGGTTCATCCAATAGGTCACGCAAAGCCCGCCCTCGACGCCGATGTAGTTCCACGCCCCCCATGCCCGGCGCCTCCGGGGCATCAGGCTGGCGTCCGAGTGCAGGACGGTCAGGTTGCGGCTGTAACGGAAGGCGCCGAGGAGGGCTCTTTCCTCCGCCGTCGGCTGGTCCAGCAAGGCCAGGGCCTGGTCAGCGTGCGTTCCGATCACAACATGGTCGAACCGGTCGATCCCGCCATGGACGTCGCGAACCTCGACACCCTGGGCCAGCCGTCGGACATGAGCAGCCTGCCGGCCGAGGCGCACACCCTCGCCGAGCGCTCGCGCCAGGGCCGCGACATAAACCCGGCTGCCCCCGGACACCGTTCGCCAAACAGGCCGGCCGACGAGCTTGAGCAGTCCGTGGTTGTGGCAGAACCGCAGGAACGCCTCCGCCGGATAGTCCATCAGCGTCTGCGCCGGAGAGGACCAGATCGCCGCGGCCATCGGCAGGAGGTGATCGTCGCGGAACGCCTCACTGAACCCCTCGCGCTTCAGATATTCGCCGAGGCTGAGATCGGAGCCGCTCAGCCCCGCAAGCTGTCCGGGAGCGTCGCGATAGAAGCGCAGGATTTCGCCCATCATTGTCCAGAACCGGGGTCGAAAGGCGTTTCGCCGCTGCGCGAACAGGGCGGGGGCGGCGTATTCGAACCGGCCCCGGTCGAGCGAGACGGCGAAAGACATGTCCGTCGGGCGGCTCTGTACGCCGAGGTGATCGAACAGGGCGATGAGGTTGGGGTAGGTCGCTTCGTTGAAGACGATGAAGCCCATGTCGACGGGAACGGGATCACCGCCGTCGCCCCCTACCTCGACCGTATGCGAGTGCCCCCCGAGGCGGTCCTCGCGTTCGTAGACCACCACCTCATGCTGGCGGGCGAGGAGCCAGGCGCAGGACAGCGCAGATATCCCGGAGCCCACGACGGCGACGCGCAGCCGGCGATCGGAGATAAGGGGCGTGGCGTGGAAAGGCATGCAGACTCCGACGGCAAAATCGGCTTCGATACGTCGAGGCTTTGCTGTCGGATGCCGTGATCCAATCCGATCGCGGCGGCGTATCACGTCCATGTATGGACACGCGGCCGAACTGCAGGCGGAACGGAGCCCGGTGAGAGCGCGTACGGACGAGCATGCCCGGTTGATAGAGGCCGTCGCGGTCCATCGGGACCGGGAGGCTTTCGCGCTGCTGTTCGAGTATTTCGCGCCGCGGCTGAAGGCCTATCTCATGCGCGCCGGCGCACCGCCTGGCGCCGCCGAAGACTTTGCCCAGGACGCCCTGCTCACGGTCTGGCGCAAGGCCGATTTGTTCGACCCGTCCCGCGCCGGCGCCGCGACCTGGATTTTCACCATCGCGCGCAATCGCCGTCTCGACGTCTTGCGGCGCGAGGGCCGGGAGTCTGCTTTGCCGGACTTCGACCTTACGCCCGATGAACCCGAACGCCCGGACGAGCTGTTGACCGGGGCCGACGAGGCGGCGCGGCTGAACGAGGCGATGCGCCAGCTCACTCCGGATCAGCTCGCCGTGCTGCGGCTCGCCTTCTTCAAGGGTGACGCCCACTCCGAAATCGCCCGCGCGCTCGATCTGCCGCTGGGCACTGTGAAATCACGCATCCGCAAGGCCATGATCAAGCTACGACAGATACTCGAGCCCGCAAGGAGGCAGGAATGACCACGCTGCGTCATACCGTTTCCGATGAGCGTCTCCTCGCCTACGCCGCCGGCGGCCTGAGCCCGCCCGAGGCTGTGGTCGTTGCGGCGCACCTGTCGTTCCGCCCCGGGGCAGCGGCTTTCGCGCGGCGGCTGCAGGCGGTTGGAGGGCAGGTTCTGCGCGATATGGAGCCGGAACCGATGGGCGAAAACGCCCTGGCGCAGGTGCTGGCGCGCACAGAAGTGGACTCGGCCGCGGCGCAGACGCCGCTGCCGCTGAACGACATGCCGCAGCTACCGGAAGCTCTGCGCCGGCTGCCCCTCGGTCCGTGGCGGTGGATGGGTCCGGGGGTGCGGGTGCGCGACGTGCACGGCGCACGCGACGGGAAGTGCCGGGTCATTCTGCTGGAAATCCAGCCGGGCCGCACCACGCCCAGACACACCCACGGCGGGGTCGAGCTGACCTGCGTGCTGACCGGCGCCTACGCCACGGAGACAGAGCGGTTCGAGGTCGGCGATCTCGAGGAGGCCGATCACCAGACGCTGCACCAGCCGCGCGTCGTGTCGGATGAGCCGTGCCTGTGCATCGCCGCGCTCGACGGCCAGATACGGCTCGACGGCTGGCTCGGCAAGCTGCTGCAGCCGTTCGTGCGGATGTAAGCCGGAGGCATCCAGCCGCCGCTGCGGATCGTAGCTCTGGCGAACATGGGAGGCCCGATGCTGATCATCCTCGCCTGCGCCGCCGCCTCAATCGTCGCCCTGTCGATTGCATGGCTGGTTGTCCGCCGGACGGGCGACGGCGGCTGGACCGACGTCGTCTGGGCCTTCTCGGTCGGAGCGATCGGAGCCGCCGCCGCGCTGTGGCCCGCGCCGGACGCTGCTCCGGCGCGGCAGGCGCTGGTCGCCCTGTTGATCGGGTTCTGGGCGCTCAGGCTCGGCGGCTATCTGGCCGTGCGGACCGCACGGGCCTCGGCTCCGGACCCGCGTTACGAGGACTTCAAGAAGGCTTGGGGCGGCTGGGGGCTGAGGGCCTGGGGCTTCCTGATGATCCAGGCGGCGACGGTCGTGGTCCTGGTGGTCTCTCTCCGGGCGGCGGCGACGCGGCTGGAACCCGGTCTCGACTGGCGGGACGGACTGGCGGGGTTCATTGTCATCGCAGCCATAGCCGGCGAAGCCATGGCGGACCGCCAGATGGCCGCGTTCCGCCGGGACCCGGTCAACAGGGGAAAGGTCGCCGATACGGGCTTGTGGGCCTGGTCGCGGCACCCGAACTACTTCTTCGAATGGCTGGTCTGGCTGGCCTGGCCGGTCATGGCGTTTGATCCTGGTCACCCGGAGAGCTGGCTGACGCTGCCGGCGGCCATTCTGATGTGGTGGCTTCTCAATCACGTCAGCGGCGTGCCGATGCTCGAGGCCCAGATGCTGAAGTCTCGTCCGCAGGCCTACCGCGCCTATCAGGCCCGCGTTTCCCGTTTTCTCCCCCTGCCTCCCAGACCCCGATGAACCGCCGCCGTGCGCGGCCTGAAGGAAGACCCCCATGCGCTACCTCCTCGCCTATCTCGGCTCCGGCGTCGTCATGGCGATCCTGGACGCCATCTGGCTGACGACCGTCGGTCCGCGGCTCTATCGCCCCGCCATCGGGGAGCTGCTCGCGCCGGAGCCCGATCTGCGGGTCGCCGTCGTCTTCTATCTGATCTACGTCGCCGGCATCGTCTTCCTGGCGGTGACGCCTGCGCTGCGGGAAGCCTCGGCTCTCAAAGCTGTAACGAGCGGCGCCGTCCTCGGCCTGATCGCCTACGCCACCTATGATCTCACCAACCAGGCGACGCTGAAGGTGTGGCCGACGCATGTGACGCTGATCGACATGACGTGGGGCGCCTTCCTCACGGCCGCGGCTTCGCTCGGAGGCTACTGGCTCGCGAGCCGCTTCAGCTGAACTGCGCGACCCGGCACGTCGGGCTCAGCGAGAAGGCGCGAAGCAATCGGGTTCGATCTCTGCGGGAGACAGGTGCTACCGACCGGCGAGGAGTTCCAGCAGAAAAGCTCCGAACGTGCCGACCAGCCCCGCTAGGAAGGCCACATAGGCGTATGATAGATAGCGATATTTCTTGAACTGCAGGATCCTGCCGTTCTGGTAGAGATCGCGCGCCATGACGCGGTAGGTCGCCTCTTCGGAACGCAGGGTTTCGATGATGTGGTCGATATATTCATCTTCCGGGACTCCCGAGAAGGAGCCGAAGAAAACGACGTTGGTGTTCGGTCCGATCGTCGACGGCGGTTTCATGATCTTTGGCCGCAGGGCTAGGACGGAAAACAGGGTCGCGAGAAATGAGAACGAGGCCAGGATCATCAGCGGGATGGTGGCCTCGTTGGATGCGATTTCGTTGATGGCGAGGGTGAAGACCACGAAGGTGGCGCCCATCAGGATCGAAGCCTTGCTGTCGGCCATCTCTGACAAGGCTATGTGGCCGGACTGGGCGGTGACGAGGAGGTTGTGGACCTCCTTGGGGAACTCGTAGTCGGGATGTCCGACCGGCGGACGCGTTGAGACGGCGGGCTTTTCCCTGAGCATCGGCCGAACCTCGGGCAGCGCGTGATCCTGCTGCGACTCGCCGGCTGTCCGGGGCGGTCGCCGCCGCAACCCTAGACGCGATCTCCCGTCGTGCACAACGCGGCGGCGCCTCTCAGCGGTCTTCGCGTCGACCGGCGACCATTTTGCCGGTCGCGGGGTCGAGGCCGGCGATGACGCGGTGCTCGCCCGCCGTTCCGAAATGGCTGATCAACCGGCCATCGGCCCACAGATGCAGGGCGAAGCCCGGCTCTTCCTCGATGATGCGCGGCCGAAAGTCACCGTGGAAGCCGACGCTCCGCGGGGCGAGGTCCAGCACGACCTGGGGCGCCGACGCCGGGGCGACGACGAGGCGCAGGCTCCCGAACGCCGTGGCGAACGGTCGGTGGACGTGCCCGGCGATCAGACCGATCACCTGCGGCCGGTCCGCCAGCGCGGCCGCCAGACGCTGCGACCATGGGCCGTCGGCGTCGACATCCATCCACGCGATGCCGCATTTAACCGGCGGATGATGGAGCGCGATCAGCGTCGGCGTGTCACGCTCTTCGTCCAGGCGGATAGACAGCCACTCCGCACGCCGTTCGCAAAAGGCCCCGCCATGCTGCCCGATTTCGACCGTATCCAGCACCACGATCCGGACGTCGCCGACGCGCGATACGTATTGGACGAAGCCATCGGGATCGGTTTCCACGCCGAGCGCGTGGACAAAGGCGGGGCGCAGGTCGTGATTGCCAATGACCGGCAATACCGGCGCTGTTAGCGGGGAGAGCAGGTCCTTCAGGCGGCCATAGGACGAGGCGTCGCCACCTTCGGTCAGGTCGCCTGTCGCCAGCACCACATCGGGGCCGATTTCATTCAGGCGCGTAATCACCTGCTGCAGGCGCGCATCGTTGGCCTCGGCGATCCGCCCGAGGCCGATGTGCAGATCGGTGATCTGAGCGATCAGCATCGCGGCGATGTCACCTTCATGCGCGCCCCCAAACCTGTGATGTCAGAAGAGGCGACGCCAAGCCAGGCCTTTCGGGATGGAGCGTGTTTGGCAGGCCCGGCGCCCGCCGGTATCGTGCGTGAAGACCCTAACCGCTGGGTCGTGATCGACACTCTACCCCACATGGAAAAACACCGGTAGGATATCAACGATATCGCCCTGATTTGCAGAGCGATTCCGGATGTCTGCGACTGACGATGTATTGCAACAACTGTCGCACTGAGCAGCCTTCCGGCAACCGCTTCTGCGGGCAGTGCGGCGCAAGTCTGATCGAGGCGGGACGAGGCGCTGACGGGGCGTCCCAGATCGCGCGTACGCGCGGCATGGGCGAACGGCGCCAGATGACGGTCCTGTTTTACGACCTGGTCGATTCGACCGCGCTGGCGGCGCGCACCGACCCGGAGGATTTCAGCGAGGCTGTCGACCGTTTCCACGATGCGGTCGGGGCGGCCGCCCGCGCGGTCGGGGGACATGTCGGCAGCCGCGTGGGCGACGGCGCCGTCGTCTATTTCGGATATCCGCAGGCGCAGGAGGACGCCGCCGAGCGCGCAGTGCTGGCGGGACTGCGCGCTGTCGGTGCGACGCGCGACCAGTTGCTTCCTGATGGAACGAAGGCGCGAATTCGCGTCGGCATTGCGACCGGCGCAGGGATCATCAGTCACCTGGAATCGGGTGAAGCCGGAAACGAGGTGGTCGGCAACGTCGCGAACCTGGCGGCGCGACTGCAATCCTGTGCGCCGCCCGGCAGCGTCGTGGTGTCCGACGGCACCCGACGCGTCCTGGCCAGCGAGTTCGAACTGGAGAATCTCGGCCGGTTTGAGATGAAGGGGTTCTCCGAGCCTGTGCAGGCCTGGCAGGTGGCTGGCCGCGCGACCGGGCAGCACGACCGCACGGTGGCGGGGCCCGTCCTGGGCCGCGACAGGGAGTTGGCCACCCTGCGCGCTGCGTTCGCCCGGACGACCAGCGGCAGCGCGATCGTTCTGGTGACCGGCGAAGCGGGCCTCGGCAAGTCACATTTCGCGGCCAGCTTTCTGGCGGCCGACCATGATCGCCCGGTCGTACGGATAACCCTTACCTGTTCGGCTCACGCCATTGGAACGCCGCTCAACCCATTCCTTCGCCACCTTCGCCGAGCTCACTCGCAGGGCGGGGCCGACACAATCGGGAGCGCCGAATCGCTCGGCCTGGCGCGTGATACGCCAGCTCAGGACCTGGCGCTGTTGGCCCGGTTCGCGGGGCTGCCGGCAGTGCTCGACGAAACGGTTTCGGCGCTTACCGCCGCGCGGCGGCTGGAGCTCACAATCGCCGCAGTCCTGCGCCAGTTCGAGTTGTTCTCGCGCCAGGAGACGTTGATCCTGCTGTTCGAGGACGCGCAGTGGGCCGACCCGACCTCGCTGGGCGTTCTTGAGCGCCTCGTCGAGAGGGGGGGATTCGGTCGGACGTTGCTGATCGTGACCGCGCGGCCCGGATTTGAGGCCCCATGGTTCGCCGCTCCCGGCCTCACGAGAATTGATCTGACACCGCTCGACGATGCCAACGCCGACGCGCTGATCCTCGCCCAACCGGGCGCTGACCGACTGCCGCCGCGCGTCCGTCGCGCGATCCGGGCGCGCGCCGATGGCGTGCCGCTGTTTGTCGAGGAGCTGACCCGTTCGGTGGTCGAGCAGGCCGCCGAGCAGGGCGCACAGTCGCTGGACGACACCGATCTGCCGATGTCGCTGCAGGATTCGCTGCTGGCGCGGATCGACCGTCTCGGGCCGGTCAAGCGCGTGGTGCAGGTCGCGTCGGTGGTCGGCCGCCGATTCTGGCGCACGGTGCTGCAGAAGCTGGCTGATAGCGACGAGGCGACGGTCGAGAGTGCCCTCTCCCGCCTGGTCGCCAGTGGTCTGGTCGTTGCCGATGCGGCGCAGGTCGAGCATTTTCTGTTTCGGCACATGCTGGTGCAGGAAGCCGCGTACAACACGCTGCTGCGCTCCGACCGCCGTCAGCTCAACCTGCGGCTGCTGGAGATCCTCGAAGCGGATCTGGCCACATACGGCGCGATGCCCGAGCGCCTCGCCCACCATGCGGAGGAGGGCGGCAATCTCGCCACCGCCGCCCATTACTGGCTGCAGGCCGGTCTGGCCGCGCTTGCCAAGTCGGCGATGCCGGAGGCGAAGTCGCGGCTGGAACGGGGTCTGGCGGCGGCCGCGCAATTGCCCGCAGGGCCGGAGCAGGCGCGTTGCGAACTCAGCCTCCAGCTGGCGCTTGGCAAGGCGCTGATCGCGACTCGCGGCTATGCGGTGCCCGAGACCGCGGCCGCCTTCGAACGCGCCCGCACTCTGTGTGAGGTGGTCGGCGCCCGGACCGAGAAACTCGCGGTGCTGCATGGGCTGTGGATCCATGACCTGATCAGCGGCCGGTTACTGTCCGCGCAGGCCCGCGCCGACGAACTCGTGGTCGCGGCCGAGGCGGCGGACGATCCGGTCTGGATTGTCATCGGCTGCCGTGCCCAGGGCGTGCTGGGCTATCCGCTCGCGAACTTCAGGCGCTCGCTGTCCTTCCTTGAGCGCGGGCTGGAAACCTTCGACCCGGCGCTGCGCCCGGCCCATGCGGAAATCCTGGTCGATGATCCCCGTGTCGTCATGCTGATGTATTCGAGTTGGGTGCTGAGCTACCTGGGCGAACGCGACAGGGCATTCGCCGCGGCCGAGGATGCCATCGCGGAGGCGCGCGCACTGGGCCAGCCTTACAACCTCGCCCACGCCCTGAGCGGGCGCATCCTGGTCGGACTGTTCAACGACGAGATCGACGGGCTTGACCCGTTGCTGGCCGAGGTCAGCGAACTGACCTGCGAAAACGAGATCGGCTATTACGCCGCCGTCGCCGAGATACTGCGGGGGCGGCTGATGTGCCTGTCCGGCGATGTGGACGGCGGCATCGCCACCCTGTCCGCAGCGCTCGACACCTATCGCTCGACCGGAAGCCTCCTCTATCTGCCCACCTTCACAATGTGGCTGGCCGGGGCGTTGATGGCGGCCGGCGACTTGCCCGGCGCCATGACGCAGATCGAAGAAGCGGAGCGGGTGATGGCGGACACCGGCATGGCCTACGACAAGGCGGCGGTGGGGTTGGTCCGCGGCGAATTGCACCTCCGACGGCGCGAGATGGACGCGGCGCGGGCGGCGATCACGGACGCGCTGGCGATCGCCGGGACCCAGGACGCCGCCCTCTACGTCTCCCGGTGCCGCGCCGCCCTCGCCCGGCTGGACAGCGAGCCGCCCATCGCGACGCCCGGCCCGGTCGCCGACGACGCCGGGGACGCGACACGGACGGCCGGAACCAACCAGGGGAGGACGATATGACCTATGCTGCCGGCGCGATTCTGATCGCGCGCACGCCCGGTCCGAAGATCGCACGGTTCGAACCCAAGCGGCTGGCCGAGAAGCATCCCGGGATCGGAGCGGCGCTGATCGGGTTCGCGCTGGATCATCCCTATGGAATCTATGCATTCCTGCGCCGGTTTATGCCGATCCTGACCGTCGGAAATTGGGCCTTCATCAGTCGCTACGACCACGTGACCGAAGTGCTTGGACGCCAGGACGCCTTCGCGGTGCCGTTCGGGCCGAAGATCGAGATCCTGAACGACGGGCCCAACTTCCTGCTCGGCATGGCCGACAGTCCCGAATATCAGGCGCTCCACAAGATCGTCGCGGTGGTCTTCCCAGTCACCGATAATGCCACCCTGGTCGGTCCGATCGCGGCGGAAGAGGCGGAGGCGCTGATTTCCGGCAGCAACGGCCGGATCGATGCGGTCCGGGATTTGATCACCCGCGTGCCGACCCGTGTGTGCGAGCGCTACTACGGCGTCGAGGTGCCGGACGAGGTGCGGTTCGGTCACATCACCATCGCCATGAGCACCTTTATGTTCGGCGACCCGACCGACAATCCGCGAGTTCGCGACGAAGCGGTGAAAGCCGGCAAGGAGTTGCGGCCGATGATCGACGCGGCGATCACCCGCGCGCGAGGCGAGCGGACGCTGGCGGCCGATACGATCGTGCGGCGGCTGCTCGAGCCCACGCTCAACGACGGCGCCGGCGTCCCGGACGCAACGATCCGGGCAATCCTGATTGGCATGATCACCGGCTTCGTGCCGACCAATACGATGGGCGCGGGGCATATGCTTGAGATGCTGCTGCGCCGGCCCGACATGATGAAGGCAGCGCGAGCGGCCGCGCTTGCCGACGACGACGAGTTGCTGAAACGGGTGCTGTGGGAAGCGTTCCGATTTCTGCCGCTCAACCCGGGCCCCTTCCGCGAATGTCCCGCCGACGCGGTCATCGCCGGCAAGGTGATCCGCAAGGGGATGAAGATGCTGGTCGGCACCCACCCCGCGATGTTCGATCCGCGCCGGATCGACAACCCCAACCGTTTCGACCCCGATCGGCCGTCTCGCGATAATCTGACCTTCGGCTACGGGCTGCACTGGTGCATCGGGGCGCCGCTGGCCGAAGCCCAGATCGTGGCGACGCTCAAGCCGTTGCTCAGCCGAAGAAACCTGCGCCGCGCGCCCGGCAAGGCCGGTCAATTGCAGAAAGACGGGCCGTTCCCGGCGCATCTGGTGGTGGAGTTCGATCCCGACTGAAGCGCCGGCGCTCAATGAGGGGGCCGGGCGTTCCGGAAACCACGCCTGGGCGGGCGCGGCGATCTGGCGCGGCGGCGTGGCTTCGCTCAGGTCGGATCGATAATCCCCATTCCCAGCATCATCAGCGCGTTCATGCCCGGATAGAAGAAATAGGCGCCGCCGCGGGTTCCCACGAACTGCGGCAGCGCATCGGCAATGAAGGGCGCCCGGCCTTCGATCGGGTCGGCAGGGATGACGAACTTCGCCTTCGGCCCATGCAGGCCGATAAGCGGATCGGTGTCGTTGCCGACATGGGCATCGGCGCCGTAGTTCACCCATTGCTGCTGCATGAACTCGAACTGGCGCGACAGGCTGGCGCACATCACCAGCATGACGATGCCGTGTTCGCCTTCGCTGCTCGCGGCGGGATCGGCCACGCCGAAAGGCAGGCCGCGGCGAAGGATGCGCCGCCGGTCGTTCAGGACGGTGCCGGTCAGCGAGGGCCTGGTTCCGTCGGAAAACAGCGGGCCATTGCCGTCGCGCGGGTTGGCTCGACGAGTATGCGCGCTCATCGGGCATTTGACGCCGGCGGGATCATCGAAATAGGCGAAGTTGGACAGCTCACGGCGCCCCGCCAGACTGTGCACCTTCGTTTCAGCGCCCGTCTGCCAGCTTTCGAAATTGGGAAATAGCGACAGCGGCGCCCCATCCGGCCACCGCCCGACCAGCTTGGCGAGCAGGGTCGCGCGCGCAGCATCGGGATCGCCGATCCCGTAGACGCCGCCGAAGCGCTCGGCGGTCGTGGTGATCCAGTCGCGGAACGCGACGACATTCTGTTGCAGCTTGCGATAGGCGATGAAGGTGCCATGCCGCCCGAAAACGCGCAGCGGTCCGGGCACGGGGATTTCCTGCGCCTCGTCCGGATAGCCGAGCAGAAACTCACCGGTCGCCAGCGGCCGCCACACTCCGTCGCTGCCCATCTTGCCGTTCCCGGGGGCCCGCACTTCCTCCAAGCTCGGCGGAAGCTGGCCGGCGAACACCGGATCGCTGATGCCGTCGGCGAAGCCAAAATGCTCGCGCGGGGCCGGCTTCGGATCGCCGCCCCCGACGGTGTCCATCAGTGCAGACAACTCCTGAACATCCGCGCCCGCGGCGTCATGCCCGCCCATCAGGGTCAGCTTGCCATCCGAGCCGGCGCAGAGATTCCGTATCGTCTGTGTCAGCTCGTCCAGCTCGGCCACGGGCTGCCCGTCAGGCGTCATCTGGGCGTTCAGCGTGATCAGGATGTGGACCATCTCACGGCTGTCGGATTGGTCCTCGTGGTCCCACACCCGATCCCATGTCGGATCCGGCGCGCCCCGGATCTTGTCGCCCAAGATAACGCGGCGGCGCGCCATGCCGTCGATGAACTCATCAGGAAAGGCGTCGAGCACCCGGACCGGTACGCCCAAGGCGTGCAGACCCCAGAAGGTGAAGGCCAGGTTCAGCGCAACTTTCGGCGCCTCGTCCACCCGCTTATTCCCAAAATGCCCGTATTTCCTGCTCGGCCAGCGCACTGCGGTAGTGACCTTGGGAAAGAGGCAACGCACGAACGCCCGGCCGACCTCCGCGTCGCGGACGTTGATCAGCAGGTACCGCGCCTTGGGAAACCCCGTCTTGCCGTAGCCGGTCAGGATGTTGCCCTGAATGTCGCCGAGCGGCAGGCCGCCGTGCTCGCCGGGCGTCGCCAGCCGGGTCATGCGCCGACCACCGCCGGCGGCTGGGTCGGCTCCGGCTCGCCAGGCCGGTGCGTTATCAGGAACTCGCGGAATGCATGGTGCAGCGCGGCCGGTGTCGCACCCTGATGCTCGATCGCGAAATCGACGAACGCGCGTTGCAGGTAGAGCGATTTCAGGATCGTCTCGAGATCGCTGTCGGGCGCGGTCGGAAAAGGCCTCGCCGCGTGGCGTTTGGCCGAGACAAGCACGGCGCCCGCCGCGACCAGCAGCCCGACGAGGATCGCGAGCGGCCAGCGCCATCCACCCAGCGCCGCGGCCAGGATAGCGACCCCCCAGCCAGCCGCCGCGCCGGCCGCGAGCGCCATCGCCGCAACCGGCAGCATCGGCAGTCCTTTCAGGGCCGGGGCGGCCTGCCAGTAGTCGCCGAACGGCATGGTCGTCTCGATCTGGCAGCGCTTGATGTAGCGGGCGAAATCGCCTGCGCTCTTCACCTCAACGAAGCCATAGCAATGGCGGAAGATCGCCTTGAGCTCCGGTTCCATCGTGGCCCAGAGCTTGTGAAGATAGACGTCCGGCTCGGGCGCGCCGTCGGGGTTGGGATCGAACTCGGCCGCGAACAGCAGGTAGGGCCGCGCCAGGTGATCCATCGCCTGCGGTGCGGCGGGGTCGACCCGACCCAGCGCCTCCATGATCCCGTCGCCGTTCATCCGCCCGTTGTAGTTGACGTCCTCGATCACCACGAAACGCACGAAGTGGTTGAGGCGATTGCGGCTGAACGGACTGATCCCCCGGTCGCCTCTGGTCTGGCCGTAGAGCGTCGCCTCATCGCCCATACCGGTGGTCGGCATCATGGCCAGCACCTCGCGCAGTCGGTTGGCCGGGGTCGCGATACTGCCATCGGCCCCGACTTCTCCGCTCAACAGCAACGGGACAAGGACGGTGAGAAAGTAATGGCCGCTGTCGATGTTCGGCATGGCCCTTCCTCCGGTTCAGCTGGCGGCGGCGCGCAAGGTTGCGGCGGAAAGATTGCGCTTGTTCTCTTCGGCGGTCGCGGTGTCGGTCGAGGCGACGGGGGCGGGACCATGCGCTCCCATGTCGTTCTGCGCCCGGATCAGCGCGGCGCGGAACGCGCCGGCGAACTCGGCCGGCGAGAGTTCTTCATGGTCGTGCTCCAGTTCAAGCAGCAACTTGCGCACCCGGAGCGCGCTCTTCACATCCCGCTGCGCGACGCCCGGCGTGGCGTTATAGTAGAAGTCCGTGAAATGCTGATTGGCGCGAATGTACGTCTTGAACGGTGTCGCCGGCACGGCGCCCGGAAAGCGTAGGTTGCCGTACCAGACAAGGTTCAATCCCGACGGCACCCCTGACGAAAAGGCGTCGACATACTGATCCCAGGTGCCGTTGAAGTTGCTGCAGAACAGCAGATAGTCGTTGGCGAGGTGCTCGGCGCCCTGTCCGAGGTTCGGCCACTGGTCGCGGCGAATGATCACCCAGCGCGCGAAATGAATGAGCGAGAGGCCGAGCAGCCGGTTCAGAGACGTCGGTAGACAGCGCACAGCGCGGAACACCCACGCGCTGATCCGTCCGCCGAGCGGGCGCATCGGCGTCACTACAGTTATCGCGTAAGCCTTGCCCGCAATGTTCGACACCAGCCCTCCCGCCAGCGCTTGCTCCGGTTGTTTCAGCCCGGGCGGGTTGGTGCAAGCGGATTCGCGCGGGGGAGATATCTACGCGCTTCACTCCGCAGCGATTCCCAGAAGGGCGGGTCGGGCTGCTGTTCGTCGCCAGTACCCGGCGGGGTCGGCGACCAGGCGGCGGTCGTTCAGGTCGAGGATGCCGAATACACTGCGCACTTCGGCCGCCGTCGCGCCGTCCGTTTTGAAGAATGCATATTCGATGTCGTAGGTCTTGCTGGCCCTGAACTTCAGCTCGCAAGTCACTGTGAAGGCTTCGCCAGCTCGAAGTTCGCTCATGTAGCGAATGGTCGTCTCGAGATTGACAGGGCCCTGCCCGGCTTCGAACATTGCCGGGACATCGACTCCGGCGCAGGTCAGGAGCTCCCACAATGTTTGATTGGCGTAGTCGAGATAGGCGGAACCGGTGAGGTGGCCTTGCGGATCAATCTCGAAAATCCGGACGGCATAGGCGGCCCGAAAAGCTTCCGTCATGGCGTTCGTTCCTGTCGATGTCTTATCCAGAGCCGCTGCCGCGTTCGAAATCAAACAGAAATGAAGGCCCGGACGCCGCCCCCCTTCCCGCCGGCGCCAAGGGTCTGCAAATGGCGTCTATGCGGGGGCCTGTTGAGTGGCTGTGCGATCAGCCCGGCGACGACTTGTCTCCAGTGCCGAGGAAAGGGCCGGGGACACTGGCCCCGAGCCTGCCTAGCGTTCGGTGTGCGGTGCTCTTCGTCTTTCAATGAACCACAGGGCGGCGAGCAGCGCGAGCAAGGCTGCGAGGGACCAGTGGGGCGTCAGCGGCGCGCGGCGGCGCACAGCCGCCGGCAAATCCGTGGTCAGGTCGATAGACGCCGACGCGGCGTCGCGTGCCCGCAGGGAGGGGCCCGCTTCGGCCGGGTGAATATATAGAGGCGTCCCGGCGGCGCCCGACGAACCGGAGCGATGCCATCCCACCTCGGAAGGCCAGAACGCCGCGCATCTCTCGGCGCCGGCGTCCGGATCGATCTGGAGACCGGTCGATCCGCCGTCAGGCGACCGGACGGTGTCGCGGAGGCCCCCACCGCAAACGACTGCTCGCTCGCCGACGCGCGCCAGCCCCCTGAGATGCGGCCGATCGGCGTTCAGCGGCCGCCCCAACACGGAGAACAGGTCGCTCCACAAACCGGCATGCACGTCCGGCTGGCCCGCGAGCGCAAGCACATAGCTGTCCATCACCCCCCAAACACCGATGCGACCCCGACCTCGTGCGCGCCAATGGGCGAGGGGCGATCCATCAGGCGCGCGCACTGCGGACACCACGTCAGGGCCCGGATCAGACAGCTCCCACTGCGCAAGGTGTGGTACGTCGTCGGCGGCGGGAAACTTCAATGAACCCACGGCGCCGTCGCCCGACATTGGCGCCCCGAGCAGAGTCCATTCGCGCCTCGTGCCTCCAGTCAGAGCCCCCGTCGGCCTCAGCAGCAATCCCATGCCATCCTCGACAGCTTGGGTCACCAGGCCGCGTCTGCTGACCTCCAGTGTCTCCCAGCTTCGGTCGTCAAGAATCAGCAAATCCGTACTGGCAAGGTTCGCGGAGTTCAGGGGGGAGGCGGCTTCGCCGATGCGTACCCCAGCACCCAGGTCGATCGCGACTGTCAGGTCCACGCCGGCCAGTTCCGCCCAGCGCCGCAGAAAGTTCATCTCGGGACCGGGCGCGCCGGCCACGGCGATGACCCGGGGCGGCGGGTCGGCGCGGGTCTGCAAGGGCACGTCCAGACGTTCGATCAGCCGCCCCCCTCTATCGCGCAGGCGCAGTTCAAAGAGCGCGATCCCCTCGGTCCTCGCCGCGCCGTGCAGGTCGAAGCGGCCGCCGGCGATGACGGGCGCCCGCGCGATGATCGTCCCTGCGGGATCGACCAGCTCGATCGTTCCCGATCGCACGGAGCCGATGCGTCCACCAACTGCGAAACTCGCTCCGGGCGCCACGGCGGGGGGGAGGGCGATCTCCACGAGTCCGACGGGCTGTGGCGGCGGCGTCATCTCCACGGGAAGCGCCAGAGAGTCACGATCCCTGGCCGACAGACCCTCTCCGAGAATTCGAACGCGCCCTGCCTCGGGATGACGTCGTAGTGCGGTGGCCAGGTCGGGGACCCGCTCGGCTCCCGGCAGCGCCCCTGCCTCTGGCAGGGCGACCAGAATCTCGCCGTCGGGGATTTCCGTCGCCGAGGCGCCCCGCGTCGCGACGACGATCGTCGCGTTCTGCAATGCCGCCGCCGTAGGGTGCAGCGTGAAGAACAGAAAAACGCCGGCTGCGGCCTGGAGTGAGCTGAGCAGGGCTACACGCCGCAAAGGCGCGCGCATTCCGGCGGGCGCCGATCTCTGCCACAGCCACAGGCGCACGACCCCGAGGAGGACCGCAAAAGCCAACACGATGGCAGACCAGATGGGCGGGAAGCCTTGCATGGAGGTCACCGCAGCGCGTCCAGATAGCGTTGCCCCCGCGGGCCTGCCGCCTCGCGTCGGCGCACGGTGGCTGGAGGCTGCTCAAGTGCGTCCCAGAGCAGGCCACGCAGCCGCGCCCGGCACTCGTCGCACACCGGATCCAGACGCACGGCGTCGATGGCCGCCGTCAGGGCGAGAGGATCACGCAGCCGCTCCCGATGGATCCGCACCCACCGATCCAGCGCATCAAGCCTCAGGGGCGGGGCGCCGGCGCGTCTTTCCAGGGCGTTCAAGGCGTCAGCGGCGGTCGTGTCGACCTGTCGGCGAGACGGCGGCGGTATCGGAGCGGCGACGATATCGTCGCGCTTGCCGGTCAGCCGCCGCGACAGGTCGACGGGTGGCAGGTTGGAGCCGACGCGGTTCAGATAGATGCGGTCGGCTTGCTGCAGCTCCTTCAGCAGTTCCAGTGCGCGATGCGCATAGGGCAGGGCGTCCTCGGGCCGGCCCAGGCGCAGGGCCCGTTCCGATCCCCACATCGCATCCAGCACCGTGCTCAGCGTCGCCCGCGTGCCCGGATCGAAGAGGGTGGCGGCGTCGCCGTCGTCGTGAACGTGGCCGAACTCCTGCGCGACGTTCATCGATCCGCCGGACGCGGCCAGCGCATCCGCCTGCTCGTGATCGTGGCCGTCGCCGTCGTGGTGCCCAGACTGCGCCGGCTCAGGCTGATCGCTGGTCGGCAGAGGCGGTCCGGACGGGGCGTCGTTCGTGGGCAAGGCGATGCCACCACCCTCGGCTTCCTCACCCATGAACTGGCCATAGCGCAGGCGGAGCTGGGACTGGTCGATGCCCAGGGCGTTCGAGCGGGTGACGAACTGGGCGTCGTCGAGGCGGCGACGCTGGGCGATCAGGGCCTCCGCGTCGATGATAATCTGGCGCTGGCTGCGGAAGTACGCAGGCATGGTCGGGCGCAGCATGCCCTCGAGCCCGGCGGCGAGCTCCTGCTCCGAGGGCCTGCGCAGGATGACGCTGGGCCCTTCGACGACCTGCCGGCCCGACGCCCGGTTGTCGGCGACGACGAGCTGGACGATCAGGTCGGCTCCGGGCGTCAGGCCTTCCCGCTCCAGGTCGAAGCTGGCGGAATAGCGCTTGCGCCTTCTCTCTCCCGCGCCACGCACGGAGCGGGCGCGTTGCTGAAACGTGATCTGTTCGCCCTCGCCCTGGGTGAGAGTGATGCGCAGGGTGGCGGAGCCTTCCACACCGTAGTCGTCGCTGGCTTCAAACGCGACGGTCCAGCGCCGCTGACCGGGCGTGGCCATGACGAGCTGATTGGTCGGGCTGACGAGGCGAACGGCTGGCGGCGCATCGGCGATCACGTCAACCCGGTGCAGCCTCTGACGCGCCAGGCCCGCCGCCTCAAGACGATAAAGCGTCGAATGCGCGACTGTGGTTGACGTCGTCCAGCGGTCTCCTCGCTGTGTCAGGACCGCCGAGCGGCCGTCCGGGAAGACCAACAGTCCTGACGCGGGACCGGGGTCGAAGGCGAAACGCCACTCCAGGCGCGAGCCTTCGGGCACGCGGGCGTCGAGGCCGGTCTGCTCCCGGGCGGGCAGGCCGGTGTAGGCCGGCGGAACGATGCGCAGGCGGGCCTGCGTGAGTTGCGGCGGGCCCGCGGGCGGAGCTGCGCGTGCGGGGGCCGAGGGTCGCGTACCGGCCCCGCCGACAGGCAGGAGCACGGCGGCCAGGCCAACGGTGAGTCCGCCGAGCCAGGCCGCGGCGATGGCGCGACGGGACCAGGGCGGGCGCAGATCGAGCGAGCGCGCCTCGGCGATGCGAGCTTCGAGGCGATCGCGTTGCAGATGCGCGAGGCCGTTCAGTTCGGCCGCGGGCTGAAACAGCAATCCGGTGCTGTCCTCGAACCGATCAATCCCGGCGTCGAGGCGGGCGACCAGCCAGGTCTGGTCGATCAGCGTGGCGCGGCGGTGGACCAGGACAGCCAGCCCGATCAGGGTCAGAGCGGCCACGGCGGCTCCGCCCCAGGGTCCCGCCCAGCGGCCGGCGGCGAGGCTCGCCGCGAGGGCGAGCGGCATGCCGACGGCGACGACGTCGAGCTGGACGCGTCGACGCGCGGCCCGGGCAAGGTCAAGCAGGAGGGGCGGTCCGCTCACGGCGCAACCGCGCGGCGGGGACTGGTCGCCAGCCAACGTTCGGCGGCGAAGATCAGGACGATGAGAAGCGCGAGCCACGGGCGCAGATCCAGCGGTGGTCTGGGATACGGCGCGGCCCCGACGAGCGGCGCATGATCGACGGTGCGGACGCGGGCGGGATCAGGTGGCGGCGCGAGCAGGCGGGAGAGGGCGTCTGGAAAGGTGGGTTCGACGAGCGCAGGATTCGCCGCTGGCGTCAGTGGCCGGATCAGGCGGATGAGCCGCCCGTCTCCAAGCGGCATGGCCTCGGCGAGAGGCTCGCCGATAGGATCACGCCAGACGACGACGGTCGCGCCGTTCACGGGTCGAGGCGTGGCGTGGCTGATCAGGGCGGTCCCGCCATCCCGAATCCAGTCCAGCGCGGACGCGGGCAAGGCAGTGGCGCTGAGCCAGACAAGGTGCTGGGCCGTCCGGTTTATGGGCGCTTCGATGATCTCGGCCTCGAAGAGCGGCGCGATCTCCGGCGCGGTCCAGGCAATCGCCGCCGCGCGGAGGTAGCGTACCCCTTCGGCCGTATCGGCGTCATAGCGGACCGTCAGGCCGGGAGGCGGCGGGCCAGGTCCAGCGCGCGGTGGAGCAGCGTCTTCTGCAATACGCCACCCGACTTGGCGGGTCAGGCGGGGTCTTTCGGCGTCGATGTCATCGAGGATGGGCGGCAAAACGAAGGTGATCGGCGCCTCCGGCGGCGTCTCCGCATCGAGTTGGCGGACAAGGCTCATCAGCCCGGCGTCGTGCCGGGGGGCAGCGCCGGTCGCAGCAGGAAAACCGGGGGCAAGCCAGACCAGACGGGCCCCCGCCGGCGTCAGCGGGCGCGCCTGCGCCAGCGTCACACCCGGTGCGATCGCGGCGATGGGACGCCGGTCCTCCACGCCCCAGATCACCGGTTTCGCCAGCCAGAGGGCAAGCAGGGTCAGAAGAAGCAGCCGGAGCAGCAGGAGCGGAATTTCGTCCAGGCGAGGCCGTCGGCGCGGCCTCGTCTTCGCCTCCAGCCAGCGCAGGGCGGCGAAGTCGACAGTGCGGCTTTCGGTGCGGCGTGAAATATGGACGAGCAGCGGGATCACGAGCGCGGCGAGTGCGACCAGCGCGCCGGGGAACAGGAGACCCGGAGTCATGCGCGGCCTGCCGGGCGAAAAAGGAGGGCGAGCGCCCGGTCAGCGGGCTCATCAATGAAGTGTTCGACGTGGCGCACTCGTTGGGCCGCGAGCCGGTCCGCCAAGATCTGCCGGGCCTCAGCGAAACGAGCGAGAAAATCCTGGCGCATTGCGGGTCCATCACCCACCAGCTGGGCGCCGGTCTCCGGATCGTTGAAGCGGTAGCCCTGATCGAAGGGGAAGTCCCGCTCATCACTGGTCAGGATCTGGATCAGGCTGACGTCGCGGCCTGCGGCGGCAAGACGTGAGGCCGCCGTAATGCAGTCTTCGTCGAAACCGTCGCTGAGGATCAGGATCAGGTCGTGGGGACCGATCCGGCGGCCGATCAGACCGATGTCACGGGTCCAGTCCGTGACCCCCGTGGCCACCAGCGGGGCAAGCGCCGACCGCAGGCGATCGCGGTGCCGTACGCCTTCACCGGGCGCCACCACCATGGGTCCTTCAGGGCGTTCGACGATGAGCCCGAAGCGGTCGCCTTCCCGAAGGGCGATCTCGATCACGCAGGCGGCCAGTCTGCGCGCGGCGTCCAGACGGCGCCAGTCGGGGCGGGCCAGATCGGCCTGAGCCATGGAAGCGCTGGCGTCGACAACCAGCCAGATGCAGACCGGGCTCTCTCTCTCGGCGTCGCGGACGAAGAATTTGTCCGAGCGGGCGTAGAGCTTCCAGTCGATGCGTCGAAGGTCGTCGCCACGCTCGTACGCGCGATACTGGGCGAACTCGAGCCCACCGCCCCGATTGCGGCTGTCGTGCGATCCCGCACCGAGCAGGACCGCCGGCCGCAGCGGCCGCAACGACAGCCTCTGCAAGCGGCTGCGCAAATCTGCAGGCAGGTCCAGCGGCGACATGAGCGATCAGCCGGGCGGGGGGACAGACGCCAGCAAGACGGCGACGACCTCGTCGACCGTCCTGCGCTCGGCCTCGGCGGCGAAAGACAGCAGGATGCGGTGGCGCAACACCGGCGCGGCCAGAGCCACGACATCCTCCCTCGTGACGGCCAGCCGACCGTGCAGCAACGCCCGCGCCTTCGACGCCAGCACCAGCGCCTGGCCCGCTCGCGGGCCTGCGCCCCAGCGAACGTAATCCTGGATTTGCTTGGGGGCGCCGGCGGTCGGGCGGGTGGCGCGCACAAGGTCGGTTACCCAGGCCAACAGACTCTCACTAAGGTGCACCTGCCGCACCCAGGTCTGCAGCGTCAGAATGTCGGCGGCCTTCATTACCTGTGGCACGACCGCCTGCGCCGAGCCGGTGGTCTGGGCCAGTATCGCGCGCTCTTCGTCCAGCGTTGGGTAGTCCACGCGAATGTTGAGCAGAAAACGGTCGAGCTGGGCCTCGGGCAGGGGATAGGTCCCGGCCTGCTCAAGCGGGTTCTGCGTCGCCAGCACAAAGAACGGTTCCGGCAGATCGTGTGTCACGCCTGCGTAGCTGACGGTGTGTTCCTGCATCGCCTCCAGCAGGGCCGCCTGCGTTTTTGGCGGGGTGCGATTCAGTTCGTCAGCCAGCAACAGGTGAGTGAAGACAGGGCCGGGCTGGAAGCGGAAGTGCCGGTGGCCGGTCCCGTGATCCTCTTCCAGCACTTCTGTGCCGAGGATGTCGCTGGGCATAAGGTCAGGCGTGAACTGAACCCGCCGAAAATCCAGCGCGAGAGCCTGTCCAAGAGTTCGCACCAGCAGCGTCTTGCCCAAACCCGGTACGCCCTCGATCAGGCAATGGCCGCCGGCCAACAGACCGATCAGAAGCTGTTCAACCACCTCGGTTTGGCCGACCACGGCCTTGCCGATGGCTTCGCGCAGGCTGGCCAGCTGGTCCATCCGGGCGGCGACGTCGAGTTCTGTGGGCGCGGTCATTCGATTGTCCGGAAATGGGTCAGGCGGTCAGGGCGTAGATGACAATGTTGACCGCGAACCTGGTGTTGTCTTCGGCCAGAAAGCGCTTGTTGCGCCAGTCGTAATCCCACTCGCAACCATAGTCCTTGTTGGAATAGAGCACCCCCAGGCGCCCCCCGATCTCGATGCCCTTGAGGTAGTCGTGCACCAGGTCGTCTCCCCAGCCGTTCAGCTCCATGCTGGTCGGCGGCGGACCGTCGAAACGGAAGAAGCTGCTATAGACGGCATGATCGTTGGGGATCGTCTTTAGCGCTGTGGGGCCGAACATCCGCGCCATCTGCCGCTCGAAGGATTTGGCGAAGAGGCCGTCGATGTCGTGGTTGCAGTCATCGACGAACACGAAGCCGCCGTTTCGTACGTAGCGTTCGAAATTCGCCGCCTCGGCCTGGCTGAATTCCACCAGTTTGTGTCCCGCCAGGTAGCAGAAAGGCGAACGGAACAGTTCCGGATCCGACAGCCGCACCACCCGCTCTTCCGGATCGACCCGCAGGTTGGTGTAGTCGACAAGGGACGTGAGAACGTTGGCCGGGGTCCGCTGGTCAACGTCCCAATCGCCGGAGTCATAGCGCAGGCGCGTGAACCAAAAGTCGTAGTGCTGTGCATTTGCGGAGCGAGGTGAGCCTGCGAACAGGCCCCCCATTGCGCCGCCTGCCAGGAGCCGAAGACAGTCCGCGCGTGTCACTGAATTCAAAGACACACGCGAAGCCTGTCAGACGGCGTCGGACAGCGAGGTGAAGGTGAAGTCGCGCACACGCATCGGCGGGATCATCATCAAGGCTCCGTCGCCGACCCGAACCGGACGGCCGAGCTCGTCGATGTTGTTGAGCATGATCACCGGCGACTCGTTGAAGCGGAAGTTCTTCAGCGGGTACTTGATCTGACCGTCCTCTATGTAGAACGTCCCGTCGCGCGTAAGGCCGGTCAACAACACCGTCTGCGGGTCTACCATGCGGATGTACCAGGTGCGGGTCACAAGAATCCCCCGCTCGGTCTCGCGCACCAGGTCCGAGGTCGATTTGGTCCCGCCCGACATGATCAGATTGCCCGGCTGGGCGACAGCCGGCACCCCCTGCTTCTGCGCCCAGAAGCGGCTGTAGTTCAGGCTCGCGACCTTGCCGTCCTGAATGAGGGCCCGGCGCTCGCGCGGCAGTCCGGCGCCGTCCCATGGCATGGCCGGTGCTTCCGGGCTCCATGGGTCCGTTACAACTGTGACGCGGGGATCGTAGACCTGTTCGCCGATCTTGTTCCCACCGCCCGCCTTCGACAGGAAACTGCGCCCTTCGTCCGCCGCGCGGGCGTCGAAGAAGTTGAACATGAACGAGATCAGGCCGGCGGCGGCTGCAGGTTCTAGGATCACAGTATACTTGCCCGGCTCCAGCGCCTGGGCTTCGGCGGAGGCGCTGGCCTTGCGCATGGCGATCCGGATGTCGTCCGCCGGATTGAAACGGCTCACGTCCGTCAGGTCGCGCGCGACCCAGCCTGACCCCCGCCCATCGGCGGTCCGCACCGTGCAGGTGTAGTCCATGCCGGTGGCGCGCTGATAACCGAAATTGCCGTTGCTGTTGGCGAAGGCCACGAAGCTCTGGCCGTCCTCCAGGAAGCCGGCCGCGATCAGATTCTCGGCTTTGCACGGATCGATCGAGGCTTTGGCGATCTGAGCCCGCCGGGCGGGCGTGATGTCAGCGGTGGCCTGCACGAAGGTGTCCGTCGGTCGATAGGTCTGCGGCCCGACCGCCGGCATGAATTCGGGGCTTTCGGGCGCCAGCCGGGCCAAATCCTCGGCGCGCCGCACCACGCGCGCCAGGGCGGCGTCGTCGAACTCATTTATGGTTGCTGTGCCCACCCGCTTCCCGAAGGCCGTCGTGACGGCCAGGTTGGCGTTGGAGACGACGCCGCTGGTGGAGACGTTGTTCAGGGCGAAACGGATGTTGCCTTCCTTCGAGCCGCCCAGCTGCGCCGTGCACTCGTCGGCCGTCGACAGGGCGATCACCTTGTCGAGGATGGTCTTGGCCTCGTCGCGGGTCATGATGGTCATTGGTCTATTCCCCTGTCCGATCAGCCCAGCGAGCGCGCGGTGTTGATGACGTTGATGCCGTCGAACCGGCTTGTCGGCGAACCATGGCTGACGGCCGAAACCTGACTCGGTTGACCCTTGCCGTCGAAGAAGGACCCGAACAGCCGATAGTCGCTCTCGTCGCAGAGGGCGCTGCACGAGTTCCAGAACTCGGGCGTGCGCATTTGATAGGCGACGTCCTCCAGCGGCTGCGTCACCCGGCCATCCTTGATCTCGTAGAACAGGGTGCCGCCGAACTGCGCATTGTAGCGCTGCTGGTCGATCGAGAAGGAGCCCCGGCCCAGGATATAGATTCCGTTCTCGACGTTCGCGATCATGTCGTTGACGCTCATCGGGGCCGTGCCCGGTCGGAGCGAGACGTTGGGCATGCGCTGAAACTGCACCGTGCCCCAGGAGTCGGCGTAGGAGCAGCCGTCCGATTCCGTCTTGCCCAGGATGTGGGCCTGGTCGCGCGTCGCCTGATAGTCGACCAGTTTGCCAGCCTGGATCAGCGGCCATTCCTTGGTCCTGACGCCTTCGTCGTCGTAACCGACAGCGCCGAGGCTGCCCACCTGGGTCTTGTCGGCGAACAGGTTGACGATCTCGCTGCCGTACTGGAACCGCGACTCGCGCTTGTCGAGCGTTGCGAAGCTGGTGCCGGCGTAGTTGGCTTCATACCCGAGCACGCGGTCCAGTTCGAGCGGATGGCCCACCGACTCATGGATGGTGAGGCCGAGGTGGTTGGGATCCAGCACCAGGTCGTAGCGGCCAGGCTCCACTGACTTGGCGGACAGCTTCTCCCTGGCCTGTTCGGCCGCCAGACGCGCGTCCTCGACGATGTCGTAGGAGTTGCGATAGCTGACGATGCCGTTCGGACCCGCCACCTTCTCGGCGGCGTCGCCGTCCAGATACTCGAAGCCCATGCCCATGGGCGAAGACAGCCCGTCCCGCGTGCGGAACTTGCTCGTCGCCTGATTGATCGCCGTGACCGTGAAGGGCGCCCAGATGCGGTGGACATCCTGATCGATGTAGGAGCCGTCCGAGCTGGCGAAATACTTCTGCTCGTTGACCAGAAACAGCTGCGAGTTGACGAAGTTGGCGCCGGCTTCGGTCGCCGCGGCGTTGGCGCGCAAAAGCAGATCGACCTTCTCCTGGATCGGCGCCTCCATCGCATTCTTGCGAATCGGCGTGCGCCAGCTGACTTCGCCGAGGCCGGGCGTCGGGGCGAGACGCACCGGCGCGGTCTGGGCCGTGGCGTTGGCGCGAGCGATGGCGGTTGCGGTGCGGGCCGCCTCGGAAACCGCCTCGGGCGTCATCTGGTTCGTGGCCGCGAAACCCCAGGCGCCGTCCGCGATCACGCGCACGCCTATCCCGGCGGATTCCGTGTTGGCGATCGCCTGAACCTGCGCTTCTCGGGTGACGATGAATTGATTCAGATAGCGGCCAACCCGCACGTCGCAGTAACTCGCCCCGGCAGCCGCGGCTGCGCTGAGGCCTGCATCGGCCAATCGCTTCTTGGCCGCCACGGCCATGGGCTCGAGCAGCTGCTCCGCTGCGATGGCCCGACCTGCGAAGCCAGGAAGCAGGACGCCTCCGGCTCCGATCCCGCACGCAGCGAGAAACCGACGTCTGTCCAAAGCTGACCCTCCCCAAATCGCGACCCCGCGCTCCGTGGCTAACGGTCCCTGCGATCGCGACGAAACCTTGGCACAGTTGAAGGTGGGGTCAAATGAGAACGCGGTAACGTTTGCCCGATCCAGTCGGGCATGGCCGCACCCGGTCCCGCCAGCGGTCGCGCGCGCCGGAGTGATCCAGCGGGCCGAGACCCGGCCGCATCTCAGGCGGGCAAATCCGGCTCTTGCGGGCGCATCCAGCCGCCGAACCGTGCACCAACGCCCGCCCCATGCTCCGGTAAACGCGACGGAAGTACCCGGTGCTGCTCCTGGAGCATTCCGGCGAAGGGCCCGGTGGCGGTGGACGCAGTCCAACGACAACTTGTCTCTGTTTCGGCCGGAACCGTTCGGCCGCCCCTCTGCCTCGCCTAGCCGTTGCGGCCGGATAGCGTCAGCCCCATCCGGACCAGCGCTGAAAGGCTCTCCGCGTGCATCTTGGCCATGACCTTGGCCCTGAAGATTTCCACTGTTCTCGGGCTTATGCCCAGATCGAGCGCGATCTCCTTGTTTGACCTGCCCTGAACCAACGCTTCGAAGACCTGCAGTTCCCGCTGGGTCAGGGTCGCCACGCGTGCCTCGATCAGCCGCGCCTTCTTCTGTTGGTCCTTGCGGTCCGTGATCAGGCCGAGACATCCCTGCACGGTTTCGAGCAGGCGGACCGGATCGAACGGCTTTTCGACGAAGTCGACAACTCCCGCCTTCATCATCTGAACCGCCATCGGCACCTCGGCGTGGCCGGTGACCACGATCACCGGCCAGGCGTAGCCCTTCAGCTCCCCCAGTCGGCGCACGACCTCGCCGCCGTCCATATCGGGCATCCGGACGTCCGTGATCACGCACGCTGACTCGTCTTCGGGCAGGCGAGCAAAGAAGTCGGCTCCGCTGACAAATCCCCTTGCCCTGACGCCCTCACCCCGGAGCAGCGTCAGCAGGGAGTCGCGAACCGCCTGGTCGTCTTCAATGACAAAGACGGAATGATTGATCATGCGTCCTCCAACTCGTGCTCACGCAGAAGGCTGAACGAAAACGCCGCCCCGCCGAGTTCGCTCCGCCCGACGCTCAGCGTGCCGCCATGGCTCTCGACGATCGTTCGGGTCACCGACAGGCCAAGGCCCATGCCGGCGCTCTTGGTCGTCATGAGCGGACGGAAGATGGTGTCCAGCTGTTCGACCGCGACGCCGTTTCCGTTATCCTCGACCACCAGCTCGAACAGAGTCTCGGTCCGGGCGCGTCCCGTGACGCGAACCCGTCCCTCCGCCCGCGCATCGACCGCTTCCACCGCATTGCGGATCAGGTTGATCATCGCCTGCTGGAACTGGATGCGCTCAGCCTGCACGCGGTCGTTCACTTCATCGATGTCGATTTCAATGGCCACGCGACGGTCGCGCTGGATCATCGCCAATATGCCGTGCATGTCGGCCATCATCGGCGCGACCCGTTCCGTGCCGAGGCTGCGGCTTTCGTGCGCCAGAAGTTCGCGCATCCGGCGGATGATGCTGCCCGCCCGCAGAAGTTGGGCCTTGGCGAGATCGATCGTGCGGCTTGCGCTCTGGCCCATCAGGCCCGCCTTCTGCACCTCCATCTGGCTGGCGTGCAGATAGGTCGTAGCGGCGCTGAGCGGCTGGTTAAGCTCATGCGCGAGCGAGGCCGCCATTTCACCCAGCGAGTTCAGGCGCCAGACCCGATTGAGCTGGGTGTGCAACTCCCTGGCCCGGGCATCGGCGACGTGAGACCGGGTCAGGTCGGTCAGGCAGAGGGTGGCGTGAATCCCGTCGGGATTGTCAGGTAGCACCCCCAACTGGATGCTCAGCGGGTAGGTCCGTCCATCCGGGTGACGCCCGCTCCACACGACGTCTTCGCCGCCTTCGGCGGTGGCCATGTCGAACCCGTCGACAAAGTCATTCAGAGGGCGCCCCGAGGCAAGGCCGCCTGGCGCACCCAGAATGGCCGAAGCCCGTCGGGTCAGCATGAGAATGCGCCCCTCCCGATCAACAGCCACCAGCGGTACGGAGGCGAGGATCGCATCCAGCATCTCGTTCCGGTGGGCCAATCGTCCCGACAGATCCTCGGCGCGTTCCTGCATCGCCCGCAGGCGCCAGCACATCTCGGCGATGAACCATGACACCGCCACGAAGAGCAGGGCGTTGATCGCCGTATCCACCATTCCTTCGCGTGCGACGAGGGTGATGTTGGCGGCGAGGGACAGGGCGATCGCGCCCGCCGTCGACCAGCGGCGGGCGTGTATGGCGGTGACCATGACCGCGGGCACGAAGGGCAGATAAAAGAATTGGCCGACAGTCTCGAGCAGTTCCCGCGCGGCCAACGCGGCGGCGACCGCGAGAACCGGGACGGCCACGGCCCGCCATCTGGACCGGTTCAGGGAGGAGTGAAAGATACTCAATACAACACGCAACAGCAAAGCTTCTTCACCACCAAAGCCTGGCTGTAACCTTGGCGGCGCCGGCCCTCGAATCGTCGATACAAGATCCTTATACGGTAAATGGCTCTAGGGAGTTTTACGTATAGTCCGGCTTACGTTGCGTTCTCCAGGCCCTGTCACCGTCTCAAGGAAAGCGGGAGCTGTGCCGGATGAGATCTGTGCTGACTGTATTTGTTGTCGATGACTCGGCCACCATGCGTGCCATTCTCGCGGCGATGCTCATGTCGTGCGGGAATGTCGTTGTGCTGGCTGGCGGGGTGAGAGAAGCGCTCGATCTGCTCGGCATCCAGCGGCCGGACGTCATCCTGACCGACTACAATATGCCGGACTTCAAGGGGGTCGAGCTGGTGCGCTGGGTGAGGGCTCGGCCAGAGTTCAACAGCATTCCGGTTTTCGTCGTCTCGAGCGAAGAGTCTCCGGAAACTCGCAGCCAGATGGCCGCTGCCGGAGCCAACGGCTGGATCCCCAAGCCAGTTTGCCCGACCACCCTGTTGACCGTGATGGAAGCCGTCCTCGCGGGCCGGGGCCGAGCCGGCCGGCCGCCCAGCGCGGACGCTGCCCTCGCCGTCGCCTGTTGAGCTGTAGGTAGTCCTACGTACACGCCGGTTCATAAAAACTATCAGCGTGCGGCCGATCTTTCGGGACAACATCCGAGAGAATTTCATGTCCCGCAGAACGCGTTCCTACACCGCCCTTCCCGCCATCATCATCGCCATGACGGCCGCGCCCGCGGTCGCTGGCGCACAGGACTTCAGCGGCGAGATCGGCGTCGCCACCGAGAACGTCGGCAAGGGTCTCGGCAAGAGCGGCGAGGAGCCCAGCGTTTCCGGCTCGTTCGAGGTCGCCCGGGGCGACTTCTATGCGGGCCTGTCCGGCTCAAGCGTCGACATCGCCCAGGGCGCGGACACCGAGATCGTCCTGACGGTCGGCTATGCTCCCAAGATCGGCGCCTACAAGTTCGACTTTTCGGCCATGCACAAGACGCTGGACGGCGCGCCGATCGGGTACGACAGGCGCTTCATGGAATACCAGGCGGACGTCTCGCGGAGCCTCGGCCCGGTCGGGCTTCGGATGCGCGTCAACTACTCGCCGGACAGTTCCGGCGGGACAGGTGAGGCCTGGTGGCTCGAGGCCCAGGGAGGCATCGCCCTGGGCGCCCGCACCCGCGCCACCGTCGCGCTCGGCGAGCGGATCACCGATGGCGACACCGCCTACCTGGCCTGGAACGCCGGCGTGAAGCGCACGCTGACTGACAAAATCGTCCTGGATGTCCGCTGGTACGACACCGACAGCCACGCCCTCGGTGAACGCTACGACGGCCGTCTGGTCGGCGCCCTGACCCTCTCATTCTGATCCTCGGCGCCGTCGCCCGTTCGCATCACCGGACCACAAAGGAAACTCGTCGTGCTGCTCACCAATTTGCCCATCGGCCGGAAACTGGCCTTCGCCTTCGCGGCTGTCCTGCTGGCCATCGCCGCCATGGGTGCGGTCGTCTACATCAACCTTCAGGCGCTGGACGCGGCCGGCAAGGCCCGGAGTCAGGCCAACCAGGATGTCCGGACGCTCGCCACGATCGAGCTGAAGCTGGCGCGCCAGGAGAACAGCTATCGCGGTTTTCTGGTTTCGGGCGACCCCTATTACCTTGAGCGGTTGGAAGCCCACCGCAAGGATTTCCGCGCTGGTCTGGATGAACTGCGCAAGAATGGCGCGCCGGAAGACCTGGGCCATATCGGTGAGATCGAGGCTGCCGCGGAGGGCTGGCGCACGCAGGTCGTCGAGGCCGGGGCGAAACTGGCGGGCGATCCCGCCACCCACGGCCAAGCCGTGGCGATGGTCGGCCGCAGCGGCTCGGCGGACGCCCACATCGGCGCGGTTGAGGACTCGCTGGAGGCGCTCAAGACAATCTCCATGGCGCGCCTGGAGACGCTGCGCCAGGCGCAGAACAGCGCCGCCACCAACGCCCTGATCACCCTCTTCGCCGGGCTGGCCGGCGCATTGCTGATTGCCGTCGGATCCGGCTGGGTGCTGACTCGCGGCATCGCCGGTCCAGTACTCGGCATGATCGGCCACATGCGCCGCCTGATCGCCGGGGACACGGGTTTCGAGGTCCCCGCCGTGACCCGCAAGGACGAGTTCGGCGAGATGGGCCGCTCGATCATCGCCTTCCGGGACGCAGCCATCGAAAAGGTCAGGCTGGAGGCCGACGCCGTAACCCAGCGCGATGCCAGCGAGGCCGAGCGGGCGCGCAATCAGGCGGCAGCCGATGCCGCTGCCCGCGAACAGGCGCTGGTCGTCGAGGCCTTGGGTGAAGGTCTGGAGCATCTGACCCGTGGCGATCTGACCTACAGCCTGACCCAGACCTTCCCGGCCGATTATCTCAAGCTCCAGGCCGACTTCAATAACGCTATCGGCCAGTTGAGAGACGCCATGGGCGTGGTCGTCAGCAATGTCTCGGCGATCCGCTCCGGCGCCGGCGAGATCAGCCAGGCCGCCGACGACCTGTCGCGCCGCACCGAACAGCAGGCCGCCAGCCTGGAAGAGACCGCCGCCGCGCTCGACGAGATCACCGCCACCGTGAACCGCACCGCCTCGGGCGCCCGTCAGGCCTCCGAGACCGTCCAGGCCGCCAAGGGTGACGCCGAGAGCTCGGGGGTGGTCGTTCGCGACGCTGTCGGCGCCATGGGCGCGATCGAGAAGTCGGCCCAGGAAATCAGCCAGATCATCGGGGTCATCGACGAGATCGCCTTCCAGACCAATCTGCTGGCGCTCAATGCCGGCGTGGAGGCGGCCCGGGCCGGGGACGCCGGCCGCGGCTTCGCGGTGGTCGCCTCCGAGGTGCGGGCTCTGGCCCAGCGCTCGGCCGAGGCGGCCAAGGAAATCAAGGTGCTGATCTCGGCTTCGACCACCCAGGTCAACAGCGGCGTCAGCCTGGTCGGTCAGACCGGCGAGGCGCTGGCGCGGATCGTCGGTCGCGTGGCCGAGATCGACGGGCTGGTGTCCGAGATCGCCGCCTCGGCCCAGGAGCAGGCGACAGGCCTTCAGCAGGTCAACACCGCCGTCAACCAGATGGATCAAGTGACCCAACAGAACGCCGCCATGGTCGAGCAATCGACCGCCGCCAGTCATTCGCTGTCCCAAGAGGCCGAAGGCCTCGCCGGTTCGGTCGCCCGCTTCCAGATCGGGGCTCAGGCCGCGCCTGTCCGCGCGGCGCCCAGGCCGGCTCAGCGCCCGGTCACCGCCCTGAAAACGGTCGGCCGCGGCGGCGCCGCGCTCAAGCCTCACGCGGTCGCGGCCGAAGACGGCTGGGAGGAATTCTGATGACCGCCGCCGTCGTTCTGCCCGCCGTGCTGGACATCCAGCAGGCGGGCCCCCTGAGGGATCAATTGCTGGCGCTGCGAGGGCAGTCGGTCGTGGTCGATGGAGCACTGGTCGAACGGCTCGGAGGCCTGTGTCTCCAGGTGCTGATCTCGGCTCAGCAGACCTGGGTCGGGGACGGGCTTAGCCTGGTCATCGATCAGGCCTCGGACGCCTTCGCCGAGCAATGGAATGCGTTCGGGGCCCAGGTTGCGGCGTCCCAGTCGGGAGAGTCCGCGTGACCAAGACCGTCCTCACCGTCGATGATTCCCGGACCATGCGCGACATGCTGATGTTGGCGCTGGTCGAGGCGGGCTACCGCGTGATCCAGGCAGTCGACGGCATCGATGGCCTGGAGACGCTGGGGGCCGAGGGCGCCGATGTCGTCATCACCGACATCAACATGCCCCGGCTGGACGGGTTCGGCTTTATCGAGGGCGTCCGCGCTGACCCGAACCATCGCGCCACGCCGGTGCTGGTGCTGACCACCGAGAGCGATGCGGCCAAGAAGCAGCGCGCCCGGGACGCCGGCGCCACCGGCTGGATCGTCAAGCCCTTCGACCCGGTCAAGCTGGTCGATGCGGTCCGCCGCGTGGCTGCCTGAAATGACCGACGCAGCCGATCCGTTCGAAGCGATCAAGGTCACCTTCTTCCAGGAGTGCGATGAATTGCTGGGCGACCTCGAGACGGGCCTGCTGGCCATCGAGGCCGGCTCGGCCGACGATGAGACCATCAACGCCGTGTTCCGCGCCGTTCATTCGGTGAAGGGCGGGGCCGGGGCCTTCGGTCTCGACGATCTGGTCCGCTTCGCCCATGTGTTCGAGACGCTGATGGACGAGCTCCGCTCGGGCCGCAAGCCTTGCGATGCAACCACCGTGAAGGCCCTGCTCCGGGCGTCTGACGTGTTGGCCGATCATGTGTCGGCCGCGCGCGGACAGGCTGCGCCGGTCGATGCGGCGCGGTCGGCCGCCCTCGTGGCCGAGCTGGAGCTCCTGACCCATGGCGAGGCGATGGCCGCGGAGGAAGCGGCGACCCCGGAGCCCGGCCTGCCGGAAGCGGACGAGTTCGGATTCCGTCCCGTGGCCTTCGACCTCTCGGCGCTGGATGCGGCGCCTCCGGAGGCCGCCGGCGGCTGGCGCGTGACCTTCCGGCCCCACGCCCGAATGTACGCCAAGGCCAACGAGACCGGCCTGCTGTTGCGCGAGCTGGCGCGCCTGGGCCCTGTCGCGGTCTCTCTGGATGTCTCGGCCCTGCCGGATCTCGACGGGATGTCGCCGGAAGAGGCCTATCTGACGTGGATTCTCGATTTGGACGCGGCCGTCGGGGAGGCCGAGGTGCGCGAGGTGTTCGATTTCGTCGAGGCCGACTGTGATCTGACGCTCGAGCCCTTGTCCGCGCCCGCGGCACAGCCCGCCGTGGAGGTGACCCCGGACCTTGATCTCGCCGCCCTGCTGGCCCGCGCCTCCGCCGACATCGTCGAACCCGATCCTGTCGCTCCGCCGACTCCTGCAGTTCCGATGGCGCCCGTCGCCTCGACAGCGCCGGCGGCTTCGTCCGCGCCGGCCGCTCCTGCGGCGGTGACGATCCGCGTGGACCTCGACCGCGTCGATCGCCTGATCAATGTCGTCGGCGAACTGGTCATCCAGCAGGCCATGCTGGCCCAGCGCGTGATCGAGAGCGGCCTTGCCCGCTCCTCGGGCATCTCCGTCGGGCTGGAGGATCTCGAACTGCTGACGCGCGAGATCCAGGACAGCGTCATGGCCATCCGCGCCCAGCCGGTGAAGTCCGTCTTCCAGCGCATGCCGCGGCTGGTGCGCGAGGTCGGCGAGATGACCGGCAAACGCGTCCGTCTGGTCACCGAAGGCGAGGCCACCGAGGTCGACAAGACCGTCGTCGAACGGCTGGCCGAGCCGATCACCCACATGATCCGCAACGCCATCGACCACGGGCTGGAAACGTCCGCCGACCGGCTTTCGACTGGCAAGCCGGAGGAGGGGACGGTGCGTCTCGCCGCCCTCCATCGGTCGGGCCGCATCGTCATCGAGATCAGTGACGATGGCCGGGGCATCAATCGCGAGCGGGTGCGGGGCATCGCCGTCTCGCGCGGCCTGATCGCGGAGGACGCGGTTCTGACAGAAGACGAGGTGGACAATCTGATCTTTCTGCCCGGCTTCTCGACCGCCGACGCGATCTCCGACATTTCGGGGCGCGGCGTGGGCATGGATGTGGTCCGGCGATCGATCCAGGCCCTGGGCGGACGCATTTCGATAGCTTCGGTCCCGGGCAAGGGCTCGACATTTACGCTAAGCCTGCCTCTGACGCTGGCGGTGCTGGACGGCATGGTCGTGTCGGCGGCCGAACAGACCCTGGTCGCGCCCCTGACCGCCATCGTCGAGAGCCTGACGCCGCGCGCCGATGACGTGCACCATGTCGGCGGCCATGACGCGGTGATCCTGTTCCGCGAACAGTTCACCCCGCTGATCGACGTCGGCCTGGTCATGGGCTTCCGCGCCACGCCGCTCGACCCGGCTGACGGCGTCGCCGTGGTGGTCGAGACCGAGGCCGGCGCCCGGGCGGCCCTGCTGGTGGACGCCATCCAGGGTCAGCGCCAGGTCGTCATCAAGAGCCTCGAGACCAACTATCGCCAGGTCGAGGGCGTCGCCGCCGCCACCATCCTTGGCGACGGCCGCGTGGCCCTGATCCTCGACGTCGACGCGATCGTCGTCAACGCCCGTCGCCGTTCGGCGCGGCCCGAACTCAAACTCGCGAGCTGAACATGTCAGACAATTCCCCCGCCGCCGGCCCGGTCGCGCGCGAACTGATCGCCTTCCGCATCGGGCGGCAGGAATTCTGCGTCGATATCATGTCGGTGCGCGAGATCCGGGGCTGGACGCCGGCGACGCCGTTGCCGCGCGCGCCGGGCTTCATGAAGGGTGTGATCAATCTGCGCGGCGCGGTGCTGCCGATCGTCGATCTGGGCGTCCGCCTCGGGCTTGCGATGTCGGAGCCGACCGATCGGCACGTCATCATGGTGGCTCATGTCGGCGGCCGCACGGTCGGCCTGCTGGTCGACGCCGTTTCGGACATCATCCAGTTGAAGGACGGCGAGATCCAGCCGACGCCCGACGTCGCCAGCGATCATGTCCGGACCTTCGTGAAAGGCATCTTCGCCGTCGACGGGCGGATGATCAGCCTGCTGGAACTGGAATGGATTCTGCCGGACGCAGAGGCCGAGGCGGCATGACCGCCGCCGCCGGACGCGAGTCCCTGGTTGAAGGCGAGTTCGTCTTCACCGCAGAGGATTTTCGCCATATCGCCCACATCCTGCACGCCCACGCCGGCATCGCCCTGAGCGAGGCCAAGGCGGCGCTGGTCTATTCGCGCCTGGCCAAGCGACTCCGGGCGTTGGGACTGGGCAGCTTTCGGGACTACTGCGCCCTGATTGAGGGCGTCGGGGGCGTGGATGAGCGTCAGGCGATGACCGCCGCACTGACCACCAACGTCACCCGCTTCTTCCGCGAGCCGCACCATTTCGATCACCTGCGCGATGTCGTCATGCCGGGGCTGGCCGAGCGGGCGCGGGCAGGGGGGCGGGTCCGGCTATGGTCAGCGGCCTGCTCGAACGGGCAGGAGCCGTACTCCATGGCCATGACGGTGCTGTCCGTCCTGCCCAATGCGGCCGATCTGGATGTGCGCATCCTGGCCACTGACATCGATCCGAACATGGTCGCCGAGGGTGTCGCGGGTGTCTATTCCGAAGAGGCGCTGGAGGCGGCCCCCGCTCTTCTGCGCCACCGCTGGTTCGACAAGTCCCCGGCTCACGGCCCGGACCGCTTCAGCGCCAGCGAGACGCTCCGGCGTCTGGTCAGCTTTCGTGAACTGAACCTCATCGGCGACTGGCCGATGCGGGGCCGCTTCGATGTAATCTTCTGCCGCAACGTCGTCATCTATTTCGATGATACCACTCAGGAAAAGGTGTGGAGCCGGTTCCTGCCCACCATGGCTCCGGACGCCACCCTCTATATCGGCCATTCCGAACGGGTCAGCGGCCCCGCCGCCGCGCGTCTCAGCTCCAGCGGCCTGACAACCTACCGGCTGGCCGCGTGATCGTCTCCGTCCTCGTCGTCGACGACAGCCCGACCATGCGCGGCCTGATCACAGCCGCCCTGCGGCGCGACCCTGAAATCGAGGTGGTGGGCTCGGCGTCCGACCCGCTCGAGGCCCGCGAGGCGATCAAGCGGTTGAACCCGGACGTCATCACCCTCGATGTCGAGATGCCCAATATGAACGGGCTGGAGTTTCTCGAGAAGATCATGCGCCTGCGGCCGATGCCCGTGGTCATGGTCTCGACCCTCACCCAGGCCGGCGCCGAGGTGACCCTGGCGGCGCTGGAACTCGGGGCGGTGGACGCGGTCGGCAAGCCGGGTGCAGGGGTCACGGCCCAGCAGGCCTTCTCCGAGCTGGCCGCCAAGGTCAAGATCGCGGCCCGCTCCCGGGTCCGCGCCGGCACGGGTGCGGCGCCCGTCCGCGCCTCCGAAACCTATCGAGCAGCGCCCACTCACGTGCTCGCCATCGGCGCCTCCACGGGCGGGGTCGAGGCCCTGCTGACGATCCTCTCGGCCTTTCCGGCCGACTGTCCCGCGACCGTGGTTACCCAGCACATGCCGGCTACGTTCACTCCCAGCTTCGCCGCCCGGCTGAACCGGGCCTCTGCCGCCACGGTGCGCGAGGCCACGGACGGCGCTCTGCTGGAGCCGGGTCACGTCTATATCGCCCCCGGCGGCGAGGCTCATCTCGAGGTCGGCGGCATCACCCCGCGCTGCCGGCTGGTCCGTTCGGAAACGGTCAGCGGACACCGACCCTCCGTGGACGTGTTGTTCGGCTCTGTGGCCCGCCTGCACCGACCGATGACCGGCGTCATCCTGACCGGCATGGGCCGGGACGGAGCCCGCGGGCTGCTGGAGATGCGTCAGGCGGGAGCCTCCACCCTCGGTCAGGACAAGGGCAGCTGTGTCGTCTACGGCATGCCCCGCGTCGCCTTTGAAGAGGGCGCCGTCGAGCGCCAGCTGCCCCTCTCGCGCCTCCCTTCCGCCATCCTCGATCTGTGCGCCGATCCCGCCGTCTGAAGGTCTTAGTCATGCCCGCCGCGTCCTCCATCCACACCCTGATCGTCGACGACCAGGCCTCCATGCGTTCGCTGATCCGCACCAGCCTGCAGCAGATCGGCTTCCGTGAATTCCGCGAAGCCGCCGATGGCGAGATCGGGCTGCGCGAGATGATCACCAAACCCGCTCATCTGGTCATTTCCGACTTCAACATGCCGAAACTGGACGGCCTTGGTCTGCTTCGCGCCGTGCGCGCCCATCCTCCCACGGCGGGGGCGGCGTTCATCATGCTGACCGGCCGGGCCGACCGTGAACTGGTGCAGCGGGCGGTGCAGTTCGGGGTCAACAACTATCTCGTAAAGCCGTTCACCGTGGCCCAGCTCAAGGACAAGGTCGAAGGCGTCTTTGGTCCGCTGACATGACGGTCGCCGCCGCAGTCCGGATCCACGTTGGGCAGGGCGAACACCACGTCACGGACGACCCGGGCGTGATGTTGACGACCATACTGGGTAGCTGCGTCGCCCTCTGCCTTCGCGATCCGTCCGCGGGTGTGGGCGGCATGAATCACTTTCTCCTCCCCGACGGCTCGGGCTCCGGCACGGACGCCGGACGCCGCTACGGCGCCTATGCGATGGAAGTCCTGATCAACGACTGCCTGAAGGCGGGTGGCCGACGCGAGCGCCTGGAAGCAAAGCTGTTCGGGGGCGGGCGGATGTTCGACAGCCTGAAGGACGTGGGTCTCGCCAACGCCGACTTCGCCGAACGCTTCCTGCGGGACGAGGGCATCGCCGTGGCGGGCGGCAGCCTGCGCGGCCACGGCGGTCGGCGTGTTCAGTACTGGCCCGTCACCGGCCGCGCCCTGCAGCGCCCGGTCAACGACCCGTCCGCGCTTCCGCCCGTAGCGGTCCGCCGCCCTCCCGTCGGCGACGCCGGCGCCTTGGAACTGTTCTGATGAGCCCGAACAAGACCCCCGCGCTTCTCTCCGGCCTCGCGGACGAGCTCTCGCTGATGATCCCCGTCGTCGAGGGGCTGTCCGCCCTGGTGTTCGACCATGCCCTCAAGGTCGGGTCCGAAGACCGGCCACGCGTCCTGACCCAGGCCCAGGCCGTCGATGATCTCAGCCAGCGGCTTGAGGCGCTGCGCGATCTCACCGGCGCCCTGTCACGCGGTGTCGAGGCAGGGGCGGCGCTGGACGCGATGCTGCTGGCGGCTGTGGCGGACCGGCTCCGGGCGGCGGTTCTCGGCGGCGGTCCGGCTCCGGCCGGTGGCACGGACGCCGGCGACCTGCTGCTTTTCGGCTAGCGCCATGAGCCCGGCTCCGCGTCCCTCTCCTCGCATCAACCTGGCGCAGACATCGGTCCTGCTGATCGACGACAGCCCCCAGGCGCTGGATATACTGAGTTCGATCGTCCAGGGCTTCGGTGTCCGGGAGCAGATCCGCTGCGGGTCCGCAATGGAGGCGACCGAGATCGTCAAGCGCCGGATGGTCGATCTGATCCTGGTGGACTGCGCCATGCCGCGTATGGACGGCCACGACTTCGTCCGCTGGCTGAGGCGCGAGACGCCACAGCCGACCTGCCTGACGCCCGTGATCATGTTGACCGGACACGCGGGGCCTTCCAGCGTCCATAAGAGCCGCGACTGCGGCGCCAGTTTCGTCGTGACCAAACCCCTGACCCCCGGCGTCCTGCTGCAGAGGATTCTCTGGCTGGCGACCGACAGGCGCGAGTTCGTGCAGTCGGACAGCTATGTCGGACCGGACCGCCGGGTCCGCAATTTCGGACCGCCGCTCGGAACCGCCGGCCGACGCGAGGGCGACCTCTCCGCCCACGTGGGGCAGGCCCAGGAAGCCAACATGGACCAGTCCGATATCGATACCCTGATAAAGCCCAGACGAGTGGCCCTGTGACCCCGACCAAGACCTTCCGGTACAAGTCCAGCCTCGCGAGCAAGATGGCTGTTCCCGGCGGCAAGTCGATAGACGACGCCCTGCGAGCGGCCGAAACCGCCCTGGAGACGCATCGCGACGCGGCCATGCAGTCGCTGAAAGCCATCCTGACCGATCTTGACGCCATCTCCGCCCGCCGCGCCCGAAGCGAGGTGTATGAGCGGGCTTCGGCCCTTCTGGACATGGCCGGCTTCTTCGACACCGGCCCGCTTCACCCGGCCGTCTTCAGCCTCTGCGAGATCAGCGTCGGCATGGGCGAGGGCGCGGGGGACTGGCCCTCGGTCGAAGTTCACCTGCGCGCGATCCGCATGATCCTGGCAGGCGACTGCCGCGCGTCCGAGGACACCCGCTTGCTCCTCGAAGGGCTCACGGCGGTGCGGCAGCGCCTCGCCGGCGCCACGCGAGGCTATCCAAGCACCACGCAATGATCGGCGGTGCGGTCAACGGTGGTCGGCGAGCCGCCCAGGACGGCGCTGTCAGTCGGCCTACTGTCCGGCCGGTATTCGTTGAATCGCGCTTATGCGCATTTCGCGAACGAGGCGGGAACGCCGAGAGGGCAGGGAAGGGGCCGCTTTGCGCCAAGAGCAGTCAGTAGCGCAGAAGCGAGAACCGGACGTTGCTGCGCGCTGCCCTACCTTCAATCGGAATAGCTATTTCGTAGTGTCGACAACTTCATCCGACGGACAGGGCTTGCACCAAGACCGTCGACTACCGCCACCTCGACACCGCCCAGACGGTGAAGGATACGAGCGTCCAACCACTCGCCTATAGTAGCGTTATTTGCGGCCATCCGATCATAGTTATAATCTGGAAAGGACTGATTTGTGGGGCAGCGCAGAACGATGCGAACTCCCTCCAGCTCCAAGACCGCATCCTCGAATTCCCGAGCGCTAAGCATCATAGGCCTCCTTGATAGCCATTTATTATGCCCTTAATAAGCCTTTGCCAAGGCCTTATGCTTCCCCACTCGGCATTTGGGTTGAGCGGTGGTCCGTCAGCGGCGAGACAGATTTCGCTATCGTCAGCCCATGCGAGCAGCATGCCGACATCCACCGACCCGTATGGTCACGCCGCCACACGACAAACCGAACCGGTCTGATCATGAGATGATCGGGTCCGCGGCGACTGTCGCGCCGTCCGATGTGCTGTAAGACGGAGTCCCTGCCGGCCGTGACCTCGCGCCACACGTGTCGGAACACGGTGGGCAGTTGGGATGGCGCGCATGACCTATGCCGTGAAAGAGACGTTCCTGACGGTCCAGGGCGAGGGCGGCCAAGCCGGCCGACCTGCTGTGTTCCTGCGCTTCGCGGGGTGCAATCTCTGGAACGGCCTGGAGCGCGATCGCGCAAGCGCCGTCTGTTCATTCTGCGACACCGACTTCGTCGGGGTGGATGGGGATGGCGGCGGCAAGTTCGTGACCCCGGAGGCGCTTGCGGCTCATGTCGGGTCGATGTGGCGAGGCCGCGAGCGCGATCCCAAACTCGTCGTCTGCACCGGAGGGGAGCCTCTGCTGCAACTGGACAGGCCGCTGGTCGCCGCTCTGAAAACCCGGGGCTTCGACATCGCCGTGGAGACCAACGGCACGCTGCCTGCGCCGGAGGGGATTGACTGGATTTGCGTCAGTCCGAAGGCCGCCGCGCCCGTGACGCAGATCTCCGGTCAGGAACTGAAGTTGGTCTATCCCCAACCGTTAGCCATGCCGGAACGGTTTGAAGGGTTGGCCTTCGAGCAATTCTGGCTGCAGCCCATGGACGGGCCCGATCAGGCGGCCAATACATCCGCTGCTCTGGACTATTGTCTCGCGCATCCGCGGTGGCGTCTCAGCGTCCAGACCCACAAATATATCGGGGTGCGCTAGCCTGACGGGGTCCACGGCTCTGACCTAGCCTGGCTCGAATTCAGGCAGTCGCGACGGGCTGTGCGCGGACGGTGTTGTCCGACCAAATGATCGAAGGCGGGCTTCACTCCCGACACCTCCATTACTGGAGCCGGCCGTCATCGTATTCTGTCGGAAATGCGGACCACGTCACGACCAAGAGGCTTCCAAGGGTCATGCATTGGGCCTGTAGACCGCGTTAAAATCGGGCACCAGGAGTGTGGTTTGACAGCACCCCGGAACGCCTTCTGGGGCTCGTCAGCGCGCGGTGGCCGCTCGCCGTGCCAGCGCCCGCACGATGCTGGCGCTCCCCGTTCCCTGGACGTACTCAAGACGGTCGCGGACCTTGTCGAACGCCCGGTAGACGGCATGTTTGTTCGCGCCCCAGACGAACAGGATCACGTCGGCTGTCGCCGCGGACGCGGTCGCCTCGCCGGCGGCGTGCTCGACCACGACGATGACGTCGGCGGCGGTGCGCTCACGGATCTGTGCGGCAGCCTCCACCGCCGGCCGCTCATGAAGTGAGACGATCGCGATCTTGGCGTAGCCGACCGCGGTCAAGGGGTCGGCCGCGACCTCTACCTCTTCGGCCCGATAACCCAGTGCTTCATCGGCGACGGACAAGTCTAGCCCGAGTCGACTGCCGAGGCGTCGCCATAGCAACCAGTCGTCGAAAGTTTGGTCGCGGCTGTCCTGTCTGATCAAGGCCGCCCCGGAGTACCAGAGCGCAAGATAGTCCGCGTTGATGCTATGGTCCGTCAGTAGGCTGATGGCTTCGCTGAGCCAGACCAGCCTCGACCTCACAGGCCGCGCTCGCCACCAACCGCCCAAGGCAGTGGCAACGCCCTTCTCGAAACGCGCGTCGAGCCGGAGCAGCGCCTCGGCTAGGGTGATCAATAACTGGCCGTCCTTTGCGTCCGAGGACAGTTCGCGCGCGGACGCCCAGACGTCCAGGAGGGCTTGGTAGAAGGGCAGGCGCTCGCGGCGGGGAAATAGGTCCTCGCAGACATAGGCGTCGATCACCGCTGTCAGGACAGTCTCCGCGGCTCTGCTTCTGGCGGTGTCGCCGCTGATCCCGTCCGCCGTGAACAGTTCAACGATGAACTCCCCATCGCCGGGGTCGATGTCGTCCGGGACATCATCGACCCGTTGCAGGAAGTCGGCCAAGCGACCGGTCTCTCCTTCCAGAACCCACCGGGTGACATTCGTCCAATCGGGAGAGTCCGCCGCCATGGGCGGATCATGGTCCTCATGGCTCGGGGCGGAGACGGCGACCTTCGGAGGATCTTCGTCCAACGCCCGCGCTTCGCCGTTCTCGGCGGCCGGGGCGGGTTCGGGCACCCGTGACGCCAGATCGGCGACGACCTCGTCATGCGGGAACCTGAGGGCGAGGGCCCTGAGGGCGGGACCGTTGTCCGAGAGCACCGCGCCATAGGCGGCCATGCGGATGACGGCCGGATCCGCATCCGCCGCGGGTTCGTCGAGAAGGCCGTCCAGCCGCGCATGACAGGCTGCGTAAGCCTCAAGCGCGCCGTCTATGTCTCCCGCAGCTTCAAAACCTGCGACCAAGTGGCCGTGATGAGCCGCGAGCACGCTTTCCGCCACCCTGCGGGTCAGGCGCGTCGAGAGAAGATCCTCGAGTTGAGGGTGCTCGACGATCTCCCGGTCACGACCGAAGCGGGAGAGCAGGCGGATGCGCATCGACAAGGCATTCGTAGCGGTGTCGAGTTGTCGTTGGTCGATCTCGTCGATCGCGACGCGGGCCCGATCGAAGTCCCCGGTCGCCAGACCGACGGCATATTGCCGACGAAGCGCCTCGACGGTCTGGCGGATATGGACGGCGCGCGCGGGCGCGCCCGCGACCACCTCGCGAAGCTTGTGGAGGCGCCCGATGACGACCGCGGTCTGGTCCATCCGGCTGTGCCAACGGAAATAGCCCTGCGGAGAATGCGCCAGAAGGGCTTCCGTCAACTGCCCGGGGGCGCCGGCCGAAACGATAGCCGGACGGCCTTCCCAGCCGAAGCTCGGGAGAACCCAGCACCGCAGGTCCTCGATCATCCGGCGCAACAGGTCGGAACTGGGCGCGAGCGTCGCCCAGATCATTTCGGAACCGTGCGGGTAGGGAAGCGACGCCGGCCGGCCCAGGAGAACGGCGGTTAGTTCGCCGGCCAAGGGATGCGTCTCGGGAACCTCTCCGGAAGGCGGGATCACGAATGCAAGCCCTCCCGTCAGTCGGGCCCCAAACACGTTAAGCAGGGCGATCCGTTCGGCGGTCATGAGAGCGACGCCCAGTGGCGGTCAAACTCGAGATAGGCGGCCGCGATCTTGGCCGGCATCCTGTCGCCCGCGACCGTGTGATAGACGACCTTCTCTCCCCGCACCCGTACGCCGTGATGCGTTAGGTTCATCGAGCCTTCGATGTAGAAGGTCGGCGCGAGGATGCCCTTCTCGTGGAACTTGCTCTCGCCGTAGCGGCAGGCGACCCTCGGGGCGTTCTGAAAGGCGGGGGCGTTCATGAAAGCCTCAGACCGCTCGTTTTCCATGGTCAGGAGCCGGACTTCGAGCCGGGAGGACAAAACGGCCAAGTAGTCGGAAAACCGGATCCACGGCTGTTCCGTCAGGCGGGGAAACAGGCCTTCGTAGGCGCGGAAGCGATTGTCGAAGAGGTCGAAGTCGGTGATCCAGGGACTGGCGAAATAGGCTGGACGATCTACGTCGAGCAGCAGCAGTGACGCGAGGGATGAGCGGAGAAGGTCCGGCAGCGGCCATCCACCGCCGTGGGTCCAGATATCCCGAGAGTGCAGGACAGGCCCCATCATCGCACTCCCGTGCTTCGCACTTCGAACACTACGCGCCAGCCGCCGGGATGGCGGTAGACGCCGGTTAACATGGGCCACACATGCAGATAGTCCCGCTCGAACGTCTGCGCGATCAGCGTCTGAAGGGCGCGTCCGACCGCGGGAAGGTCCGCCTCGCCGGCGAAGACCTCGACCCGATCATGCTCGGCCAGCAGGCTGATCAGTTCATCGAGCCAGCCCGGCGCCACCGTCAGCGATGGCCTTTCGTCCGCAGCCGAGGCCAGCCAGACACGGCTCAGCCGACGGCTGGGGCTGATGTCTGAGATGAAACGGTTTGTCGTCTGCAAGCACTGCGGGCAGGTGTCGTCGCACCCCTCAAGCAGAAAGTCCTGGGTTCGGGCGAAGAGTTGGGCCTCCGAAGGTTGCTGGCCTGTCAGTTCTTCGACCAGCGTCGAGAGCCTTCTTCGGATCGGACGCCGTTCAAGGAGTTGATAGGCGAACACCCTTGGATGAACCGGCGCTCCGAGCCGAGCCGACCAGCGCTCCCACAAGCGGTTGATGAGATGCGACCAGGCGTCTGTGGCGGCGTTGCTGCCTGGCCCAAGCAGCCGGCCCATCACGGCGACGCTCGTCTGCCGGGACGCGCTCTCGCCGGAGGCCTCGAGTGCGTCCACCAGCCCCTCCTGGGCGGCCCGCGTCTGTTGGTAGCCCCGGGCGCCGCGCACCGCCGCAAAGGCGGTCGTGATCGCTCCCGGAGTTTGCGCGCGGGCGACTATGGATCTGAGGCTCCCGCTCACCGCCTGCCGCACGCAATAGGTCAGGGCATGGTCCAAGGCTCGTTCGAACGCGCCCTCGTCGTCAAGGGCGGACTGTACGAAGGCTTCGATCTGGCCGATGCCTCCGGGGGCGGTCTCGGAGATGACGATTCTCGGGCCGTCCTCGTCGTCGAGCACGTCGGCCACGAGCTCGCCTTCGCCGATGTCGACGGCGATGTGGTGGATCGCCTCCAGGCAGGCCTCCGCGAGCGTTCGGAGGTGCCGCGCCCGGAGCCAGGCATGGAAGCCGGCGTCGGGTGCCCTCCACAATGCGCTTTCCGTCGCCTTGATCTCCGAAGCGGTTCCGGCCTCGTCCCAGAGGGCGCTGACGCGGTCACGCGACTTTCCGCCGGCGTCATGATCGTCTTCATCGTCCTGTAGCGCCGAGGCGCTGTGCATCCGTGACATGACGCGGCCGAGGGCCGCCAGGCGCCTGCCTTCCAGCAGGCCCTGAGCCGCTTCGAGATCGCAGTTCTGTCTCGACGCGGTCGCGGTCAGCATCGCCAGACTAGTTTGCCAGATGGTGTTCAGGGTGTGAGGGCTGGCCGCCTGCCTGAGTATCGGCGACGCATGAAGAAGATGTCTGAAATAGTCCTGCCGAAGGGCGCCGATGAACGCGCCTTCCAGCGCAGGCACGGCCTGCAGGTGGTCCTTCGACAGCGGGAGCAGTAGGGCGTCCGCGGTTTGCTCGAAGCCGACCGGCTCCTCGCGCCAACCGTCGGTGCCCGCTTCGCCCAGTCGGATGACGCCGCGGCGTTCGAGACCGCGATCCATCAGAAGATCGAACCGTCCGTCGCTTGTGCGACGTCTCGTAATGATCGCATCGTGATCACCATGAAGAAAAGCGCGAGGCTGGCCGAACGCCGTCCCCACGCCAAACCGGCTGAACAGGTCCAACGGCCGCCCCTCGCCGATCAACTCGACGCTGTTCATCCACGACCAGGAGGCGTTGCTGCTGTCCTTGACGTTGGCGGGACGGGCGACGAGGGCGATGCCTGAGGGCTGCAGCGCGGCCGAAGCTGCGTCAAACCCGATCGACGAGCCCTCGGGGAAAAAGTGGCGGGCGGGCAGCTCAACAGGGCTGGCGGCTGTCAGCAGGATGTCTGACCCTTGGAGCCAGTAACCAACCTCTCCGCGGCGAACGGAGAATCGTTTGGATACGCGGCCCGGACATGACTCGATCAACTGCGCAGATACGCCCCGGATTTCCCGGTCCTTGGTCGTCGACGGAAATTCGACGACGAGGTCCGCAGCCGACAGGTCCGCGAAGGACGCCGACGGAACGAACTGCGGAAGCGGCTGAGAAGCGCCCGCGTCCTCGATCTCGCGGGGCCGGGACGGGTCTGCCATCCGCCACTCCGCTTCGAGCTTGCGAAGCAGCGCGGGAACAGCGTGCCGGAGAACCGGTCGGGGCGCTTCCCAAAGCATGCCGTCTACGATCCGGTCGACCTCTTCGTCGCCGGAGAGGCGGAAGCGCTGGGCGTGTCGCACGACCCAGCCCAGTTCCCGCCGGAAGGCTGCGTAGTCATCGCCCAGTTCGAGCAAGCGCCGGAGCCATGATATGGCACGCGATCTTCCGCTCGCCCCGAAGGACCCGGGGCGTCTGAGATAGCTGACGGGGTCCGGATGCCCCACCTTCCGGCCCAGCCAGTCCAACAGGAAGCTGGTTGCCTGAACGTGTTGAACATAGGGGTTGAGCACCGGGACCTTGATCGGTTCGACATCGGGCTGGAACAGCCGTTCGCTGTTCTGGAACAGCCACCTGTCCCGCCCTGCGTCAGACAGGATCACCAGGGTCGTGGGCCGCGAGCCGCGCGTACGGCCCGCACGACCCCGCCGCTGAAGGAACGATGCGATGCTGCGGGGCGCCTTGTGCTGGATCACGGCGCCGACGTCTGGATCGTCGAAGCCGACTTCGAGACTCGCTGTCGCAACGATGATGTCCGAGGCGGTGTCGGCTCCCGGATCCTGGGAACTGCAGCGGGTGACGCGGGCGCTCTGGGCCAGATCATGGCCCAGGCGATCGGGAAGGTTCCAGATCTGACCGTCGTCCACCATGGCCCTCTCCGTCGCCGGGCTGAGCGTCTGGCCGGATTTCGCGGGGGGCGAGCGGTACTGGGCGAGACCGCGCCGTTCGGCGTCGTGGAGGTCGGGCAGCCAGCGATTCAGGCTGTCCAACTGATCCGCGAAGCCAAAGACCTTCCTGAGATAGACGCTCTCGCCGTCTACATCGCTTCGGGCGGGCAGAGGCTCGTGCACAGGCGTCAGGAGCCGCGACTGGAGCATCGCGGTCTGGATCGAGGTGGCCAGCAGGGAGGCGCCCGAGGCCGGATCTCCTTTGACGAGGACGGTATATTCGCGTCCTTCAGGGACAAGCTCCTCGTCCGTCGGCGTGCATTCGACCACCCGTTCGGGGTTCAGGCATCCGATGGTGGCGAGATGGGCCGGCGCGTGCCTCAGAGTCGCGGAAAGGCCAACGACGTGAAGGTTCTTCAGCCGGGCGGCCTGACGCCACCGGGCGATGATCCAGGGGGCCTGCGCGCCGCTCAGGCCGCTGTAGTTGTGAACCTCGTCGAAGAGCAGCAGCCGGGGCTTTTCCTCCGCGCTGACGCCGAAGGTCCTCGCCCACGAAGGATTCCCCAGTTCGCGGTGCAGCATCTCGAGCGACAGGAACAGAACGTCGGGAGGGTTGGCCTGGAGATCCTCGCGGGTCAAACGGAGGACGCCGTCTGGAATCTCGGGCGGTTCGTCGAGGCCGTCCGCGCGATAGAGGGTGGTTCTCCCGGCGCGGCGGTCCTGATCGAGCCAGACGAGTTCGCCGCGGCCAGGATGGAAGGGCGCACGAAGGAAGGGGATGATCCAGCCCCGGTCCGATGCCCGCTTCCAGTTCGTGAGAAATTTGCTTTCGCGGTTGTCGAGTTGCCCCGCTGGAGGCAGATCTCCAAGAAGCGCCCCGAAGGTGATGGCTCGCTTCCCGCTTGCATCGAGAACCGGCTTGAGCTTGGCCGCCTCGGAGATCGCTTCCCTGAGCTGATCCGCGAGGAGCACGTTGCGCGGGTAGACCGCGACGACTTTGGTGAAGGTGTCATCGGGACGGCCGAGTTCCGCAGCCAGCGCCGTGAAGGCCGGCACATAGAAGGCCTTGGTTTTTCCCGCGCCCGTGCTGGCGCACACGACCGTGCCGCTCTGCCCCTCTGCCCCGTAGGATCGGAAAATCCGGTCGAACGACCGAACCTGGAACCCGGCGAAAGTGAAGCTTCCGCCCGAGGGCCGGGCGGCGAGCGCACGGAAGGCGCCGGACTGGAACTGCGGCTGGGTCGCGGCTGGCGCCAGTATCTGCCATGCATCGTCTGCGCTGACGCCCACTCTTGGGTAGCGCCGCGGGGCCAGATTGATCTTCAGATCCGCCACAAGCCGCGGCGCGGTGGCCCAGTCGTCGTGACTGAAGCGCTGCCGCAAATGCGCCAGCAGGCGGACGCCTTCGGCGAATCGGGAGCGCACACGCCCTGATCCGTCGGGGACGAGATGCAGCAGATTGACCCGCCGCATCTCCGTGAGGACGGCCCCGAGCGTCGTCCCCCGGGCGCTGATCTCGTCCCAACCGTCCCGCAACGCATCGGAGGCGTCGCTAGCGATGAGATCTTCCAACTCGTCGGCGGCGAAGGCGACGTCGTAAAAACCCCAGTTCTGAAGCCGCTGCTCTCGTTCCTCGATGAAGTTCAGGAATGCGGAGACGAACACCGGAGACGTCATCTAGAGGCTGACCTTCAGCATCGACCAGATCGCGGGATTGGCGTCGAGAAATGCCCGGACCTCCGGAGTGAGCAGGTCCTTCGCTCGCGCCTGTCCTCTGGAGGCTTGGATCATGAAGACCCCCGCGGGACCCTCGAGTCCTAGGTTGGCGACCGCTGCCGGAAGAGCGTCCGCCTGCGCGGTGAAAGCGTCCGCGGCCTGCGGCGTTTGCGGAGGTGTTTCCCTCCACCGCTCAAGCTCGGCCAGAGCGGCTCGAAGCCCCGCCGCGCCCGGCATCGGCACCCGCTCGGCCGCCTCCGTGAGCGGCGCGTACCGCTTCATTTTCTCGTCGATCAGCAGGCGCCAACCCTTTGCGACGGCCTCGGTCCCGCCGTTCAGTCTTTCGTTGATCTGGGTGAGGGCGGCGTCCACCCGCCCGCGCTCGAACCCGGCTCCCCCGGAGATCCGGTCCCTGAGCTTCTCGGCCGAGGAGGTGGCGCCAGCGAGCGCCTCCGACGCCCGGCCCGCGAAGGCGGCTTCCTTGACGCGGCCTAGGGCGGCAGCCGCGCGACGCAGCTCTGTCGCGTTGGTGGCCGAGACGTAGAGTTTGTCTCGGACTGCGGTCATCTGTCCGAGATGATTGGCCTTCTTCTCCTTTTCCGGAAGGACTTCGAGACGAGAGATGAGCTCCCGGACACCGCTCACTTGACAGCCTCCAGGTCTGCGCCGCTGATCCGGTCGAGTGCGCTCAGGATGTCCCGCTCCACCTCGTCGGGATCTCCCTCGGCGGCGAGGACTTCATGCTTGTCGTCGGCGTAGTCCGACGCGTTTGCGATAATCATCCGGCACCGCTCGATCAGGGCGGCGGCGGCCTGCAACTCTTTGGGGTCGAACAGGAGCAGGTCCATATCGTCGTCCGAGGCTACGACCTTGGCGGCCTCAGAAAGGACACGCGCCAGCGCTCCGGCGCGATCGGCAAGCCGTTCCGTCCGGAAGAATCCGATTTCCGTCGCGGGCCAGCGAAACTGGGTCTTGAGGAGTTCAACCAGCGCGGCCGTGTCTTCGATGAAGGCCTCGAGACCCTGGTAGCGATCGCCGGCCGGGAACCGGAAGCGAGCCAACGTCTGGTCGACGCCGCTGACGATCTCTCCGATCGCCTTGCGTTCAGCCGCAACGGCGGCCGGCAGCGCCCCCCAGTGCCGGAGCGCATCGAGCGGCTGGTACCGGGCCTTCCAGTGGCCCTGGAAATAGTCCGTAGGAAGCGGCGTGACCGCCAAGTTTGATCTCGCCTCGGTTATCGCCTCCGTGATCACCAGCGGATCGATAACATTGATGCCGCCGGTTCCCTGCGGCACGCTGGTTTCCTCGACCAAGAAGGTCCGGATGGCCTGGCGGCGCTCCGGAAGATCGCCGTAGAGGCGTTCCAAGTCCTGGGTTAGGACCGTGGGTTTGCCCGGGGCTCCGTTCGATGTCAGGAGCGCGAGCGCGCCCGGCGTGTCCGGCGGAAGGCCGACGCGTCGCTCCATCACCGCCGAAAGGGCCAGGAATTTCGCCGCCTGCTTCACCGGCGCGGCAGTCGACAGGCCCGGCGGGTCCAAGGCGGCGAGCATCCTCGCCTGATGCTTCCGCAGCCATCGGGCGACGATCCTCTTGTAGCGCTCGGCTTCCGCGAACTTCCAGCCTCCGCGGCCGAGGATGGCCTGATGCGTAAGGGCGGCCAGCAGGTCGAAGGTCTCCTGGTCGCGCGGGAAATCGAAGGTGACGCCGACGACCGTGGCGCGCGTGGCCGCATCCTCGATCCGTATCGCGCCCCTCGTCGCCTCGCGCAGACGTCTCTGCGCCGGGACGGCGGGAACGCGAACGTCGTCCGTCGGCAGGGCGTTCTTGAGCAGGGCGAGAAGCAACTCCTGATGATCCGCCGGCGGCTCGAGCTTTTGCCCGGAAAGCCATCGATCCAGCCGATTCAGAAGGTCGCCGAGGCGCTTCTGATCCGCCGCGTCGGCCGGAGGGGGTGTGGGAGGCGCGACCGTCGTCGGCGCCACCGCTGCGCCGACCTCGGGGTTCGCCTGCGCGACGGCGGTGCCGCGGACTGGCGGCGCAACCGTTTCCGCGCTGAAAGCCGGGAGTCCGAACGGCTTGAGCAGGGGCCCGAGATCGTTTGCGATCTGCGGAGCTTTTCTCGATGTCGTCCAGGCTTCGGCCAGTATGCGCAAACGCGTTCTGTCGTCGGAGGTCCAGCCGCCGAGATAGGTTTCCGAAAGGGTCTGCCAGTCCGCCGGCTGTTCGCGTCGGATGGCCAGCACCAGAGGATGGCGTTCGCCCTGCGCGAGGTTTTCCATGTGCCGCATGACCGGCTTGGCGACGTGGTCGAGCATGCCGCGCTGCGTGGGCCGGACGCCGGTCTGCGAGGCGTCGAGATGACGGAGAAGATAAGCCGCTGTACCGGGCCGGAACGGGAACAGGCCGACGACCGTGTCGCCGAACGCGACTGCCCCGAAAACGGCGTGGCAGTTTTCCCGGACCGGGCAGTCGTCGCATGCGCTTACGCTGACGTCGCCGCCGGCGCGCCTCTGTTCGGCGATTACGGCCACGAGGTTGTCCGGCAGGCGCGCCGCGTTCAGATACCGGGCGTTGAACCGATCGGTGTCCGCAGGCTCGCCGGCCCAGGACTCTGCAGCAGCGTCCTTGGGAAATGAAAGAATCAGACCGCTGCCCGCAATGCGCTGATACTGGTTGTCACGAAGGCGCCGGTACGCCTGTTCCGTCATTCCCAGGACGGAGGTGAGATCGCAGAGGGATGCGTCGTCCTGCGGCTCAACGGCGTTGACGACCTCGTCGTCGAGGACGGACAGGGTCGAGACATCCTCGATCAGGAGAACAAGCCTCTGGCCCTCCCTTCGCAGATCTTGGCGGATCGACCGCAAGATGCTCGCGAGCGCCGCATTGCCGAGACCCGTCAGTTGCTTCAGCGCCGCTCTGAGTGAATCGTTGCAAAGGCGCGCCGCCTCCTCCGCCGAGGTCGACTCCTCCTCGAACTCGTCGATGAGGTCTCGCACCTTTTGGGTGTTTTGGCCCGCGCTGCGCTGCCTCAGGTCGGCAATGCGAAATTCCGACGGTGTAAACAGGGGGAAGCTGTCGCGGTCAGGAGACTCGCTGGGGCTGATAAGGCGCTGGATATTGCGGTCGATGACGCCGCCGTCCCGACATAGCCACCCGCTGAACCCCTCGGAATGGAAGATTTCCGCAATATCGCGGAGCGTCCTCGGCAGAAGGGGCTTCCCGGCTTCCTCCCAGCGAACGCCTAGCTCCAGGTGCAGTTCGTTCGCGAGTTTCTTGCGCGCCTCGCGTTCGGAGATCCGGTCGATGGCGGACTGAACCGGCTCGAGGTGCCTGTGGAACCGTTCGGGAAGTTGCTCGACGAGTTGCTCCAAGGCGTCCTTGAGACTGCCGGAGCGCCGCCGCACCAAGATCGGGAGCGTGTTGTCGATCTGACCCGTATGCAGCGCATGGTCGTAGCGAAGCTTGACCCAGTTGATCAGGTGCGACTTGCCGGTGCCGGGCGCTCCGTGGATCAGGACCACGTTCTCGCGGGCGCTCAGCTTCGAAATGCTGTCGTAGACCGCCGCGTCGGTGATGGTCCGGTCCGTGTCACCGACACGGATGTGGGTCATGGGCGTGTGGGTGGCGAGGAAGCGCGACGCGCTCTCGTCGCCCATGGCCGCAACGGTGCGGACGGTGGCCTCGAGGCTGGCGTCGGTCCAGCAGGGCTGACCGAGGGTCTGAGGCACTCGAATGGGCTCAGCCATGCGTGGCGGCTCCTGCGGACGCGCCCAAGGCTACGCTTGAGACACGGTCTGACTTCAGGTTTGAACCGTCCCTGGGTGGGGCCGCTTTCGCTAAGCTCCACCCGTCGCTGTCGAGCGGGCAGTTCAGCCTGAGCAGGCCGTCGCTGTGCAGATCCACGAGCGCATGCGCGAGACCGAGCGACAGGGATCTGGCACCGCGGTCCCAGCCGCGGTTCGCCTTGAGATAGAGATGGCCGCCGTCCAGTTCGGGGCAGTTTTCCGAAAGACGCTCCATGAATTCGTCGATCGCAAGCTCACGCTGCTCGCCGAAGATGACGGGCAGGCGGCGGGCCAGGCGTTCATACGGATTCGGATGGAAGCAGTCGTCGCTGTCGTGCCAGCCGAGGCCACTGTACCGGAACCAGCGCCGCAGACCCCGGTATTTTGAGAGGTTGAAGCGGTTGGGCTGCGTCTTGCCCCCGAACACCTCATTCTCGAAGCGCGATTCCCATTCCTGTCCGGCTTCGGGTCCGGCCGCAGCCGACCCGTCGCGCCCCAGCACGAAGGCGTAGAACATAGCGAACCACGGCTCGACCCGGTCGTCACCGAGCACTCTTTCGTCCAGCGCCTCCAGCACCGCTCGGCGGGACGTCCGGGGGTCCCGGGATCGGTGGGCCCGCAACATTCCTCCGGCCTGATCCTGAACGAGCTCGAGCTCGCGAGCCGCGGACAGGATGCTCGACGCCTGGTCGCTTTTGGCGGTCAACCCCGGCAGCCCCTCGGGCTGCAGAAGTTGCTTGATCACTGTGGTATCAAGTTTTCGGTCGCTCATGGACCGGACCACGTCGAGGAGGAGTTCGACCCGCGCAGGCGTGGCTTCGGAATCGGTGAACATCAGAGCTGTGTCCGCCATTCGACGCATGATGGGAAGAAGGCCGCGCCAGCGTGCGTGAGTAGCACGCGGTCGTTGGCGTCGGTGATGATCGCGTCCCTGGGAAATAGATGTGTGACGCGGGAGCCTGCTTTCAAAGCCAGAAGCGAGCGGTCTGGCTCCCGGCCGTGGAGCGCGACCACATGCGCGGAAGGCTCGATGAGAAGCCGGCCTATCCGGGTGGCGTCGTCCATGCGGTAGAGGGCCTTGGCGTTCCGCGGCAGCCGTGCGCCGACCGCGGCGATCATGGCGTGATGGAGCGAAGGAGCCATGACGAAGTGGCTGATCCCGTGATCGCTGATCAACTCAGCGATGAGGTCGCCCAGCCGCGCCACCGCGTGATCGCCGGACGAGAGAATCTGGGTCGCGACGATTTCTAGGTGCGGCGCAGTCGGCGTGTTCGGGTCCAAGTCCAGTGTCGGGACGGAATGACGATCCCGGGGCTCTGCGCTGCAGGCGATGCAGCCGCCGCACGCGATGATCGTATTGTCGCCGTATTGCCGGCGAAGCAGACGACAGATCTTCGCCTCCCCGGCCAAGTACCGATCGAGGCCCTCGACGCCCTCCCGGGAGGCGCGCAGGTCGCGTTCCCTCGGCACCTTCAACATACTGGCGAGCCCGGAATCAGCAGGCGGGAAGTTGCACGTCAGCCGGACCCGCTCGACCCACTCGTCGGGGGCCTGTTCGTCCTCCTCGAACGTCAGGTCGACCAAGTCGATCAGACCGGCTCGCGCCATCATCAGAAGGAGGCGCTTGTTCCACCGGATGTTTTCGCCATAGCTGCGCCCCCCCATCAGCCGGTCGTGCTTGACGTTGGTCGGGATGCTGAGAACGCCGTCCTCCTGGTCGATCGCGGCCTCCAGCATCGTCCGCCAGCGCAGGTTGGTAAGTTCTGGGCCCAGCATCCTTGGCAGAAGCCCTGTCGCTACGGCCCGGTCGACATGCGTGAGCGGCATCCAGAGCGCGATCGTCGTCGCCCCGTCGCGACCGCCGCGGCCGACTTCCTGGTAATAGCGATGCACGCTTTCCGGAAAACAGGCGTGAATAACCGCCCTGACGTCAGCCTTGTCCACGCCCATGCCGAACGCCGAGGTCGCGACCATGATCTCGATTTCGTTTCGTCTCCAGGCGACGAGCAGCTCACGACGCTTCTGTCCCTTGGTGTCGCCATGGAAGCACTCGGTTTCGGTGAAGCCGGAGCCCCGAATAAAGGCGGCCAGGCGGATCGCTTCATCGACCTCTGTGACGTAGATGATGAGCGGTCTGGGAAGCTTGTGAAGAGCCTCGACGAGGGCCGCGTCGCGGTCGGCCGCTGCGCTGAACCCCTGTCGGAAATAGTTGATCTCCGGGCGGAGCCTCTGGGCTGAGAACTCCCGCCACTCCCCCGCGCCAAACATGTCCTTCAACAGGGCGAGGCAGTAGGGCGTGAAGGTCGCCGACAGCAGGAGCGTCCGTAGCCGCCCGCCGCTCAGCTTGAGCCATTGTTCCTGACGGATGGCCAGGAGTTGAAAGGCGACCCGGAAATGCCCGCCCCACGAGTCGATGATGTGCGCTTCGTCGACGACCAACCGGTCCAGGCGTCCCGCAGCGGCGAGATCGTCGATGATCGACCTCAAGCTTCCGGAGACGCAGGCTTCCGGCGAGGTGAACAGGAGCCTGCAGCTTCCGGACCTCAGGGCTTCACGGACGGCCGCCGGGTCGCTCGATGGATCGTTGGAGGAGTAGTAGCGGGGACCGAGGTGCGGATGATCTCGCAGGACGTGCTGAGCCGCGAGACATTGATCGATGGCCAATGCGGTGGTGGGCACCACCACCACGGTCACGCCCGCGCTGAACCGGGCGGCGAGTTGAAACGTCAGGCTTTTTCCGGCGCCGGTCGGAAGGCCGAGGAGGGTCGTGGTCCCGGGTTTGGCCTGTAGGGCCTGCCAGCAGGCCTCCTTCTGGGCCGGGGAATGCCATGTCCGCATTGCGCCTTGCGCTAGGGACCACAACCAAGGTTCGGCAGGCACCGTTTCTTCGGGGATGGCGAGAACAGGCGGTGGATCGAACGCCCTGGCGTCGTCGGCGGACCAAGCAGGATGATAGGGATCCGCCACCAGATCCCTGGAGCCCGTCAGGCTGACCCCGCATTGCTGAGCGACGGCCGCCAAGGCCGGCGCCCATGTTCCGGCGAAGAGAGAGCCGCCCGCCCAGCGGACTGCCTGCCGCAGAAGGACGCCGTGATCCTTCGTCGGCTCCGGTCGGCGTTGCAGAAGCGAGACGAACCGCCAGAGGGGATACTCCGAATCCCAAGTCGACGGCGGCGGCGTCACCAGCCTTGGCACCGCGCCCGTCGAAAGCGCTTCCCGGAACTGCTGGAGGAGAGACTGAGGAGGGTGCGATGACTGGGCGGACATGTCAGGCTCGCGGATTTACAGCGAGAAAACCGATTGCGTCGATCACGACGTCCCAACTCTCTAGCAGAGCGGCGTACCGTCCCAGCATCTCGGCCTCTTCCGCGGAGGTAGGGTCGCCCGCTCGGAGCAATGATGCTTGCTGGTCCGAGAGCCTCGCCAGTTCGGATGCGATAGGCTCTGCAAGTTCCGCCGCGAACACCGCACGAGCGGAAGGAACGGCGCCGTTCACCGCCCGGTCTAGGCACAGGGCGAGGTCGCCGTCGACGGCGCGCGTCAAATGCTGCACCTCGTCTCCCGAAAGGTCGCGCCAGCGTGGTCCGTTGGCCTCGACCGACAGCGACGTCCGCAGCGTTCCGAGGACGGTGCTGTCTGCAGCCTGTCCCTCGACCAAGGGAATGAAGAGGGGCGCCCTGCGGCTGCCGAAGATGGCTTCGGCGAGGTTCAGCAGACTAGGCGAGACCAAGGTCGGGTTCAGTTGAGGGCGCGCCGCCACGATAACCTCGAGGCCGATAAAGGACGGAGCTCCCGGCACCCGGCATGCGATCGCGTAGGTGCGTCCGGTTAACCGTTTGCCCAAGGATCCGGTGACAGCGTCGAACAGCGGATTGCCGTAGGTGAAAAACTCGACGTCGCGTCGCGTCTGCGCCTTCCCCCGGTCGAACGTGCCGATCCGTTTACCCAGTTCGCCCGCAGCATCCCTGTCCACGATATCCAGTTCGCCATGGGCCACGTCGCTCGGCCTCAGGAGCCAGAGACCGGTTCCGCCGTCAGCTTCCCTGTACGGAGCCACGCCCTTCCCCCCGCTCAACGCGCGGAAATAGGACAGGAACGCCTCCTGGAGGCCGGCCCCGCTCCCGGGGATAGGCGCCCTCACGAAGCGCTCCGCCCTCGCGGCATTGTACGAGGCTTCGTCCAGCAGGGCCTCGCTGTCGTCCCTAACCCGCTCGTCGTCGGCTTGCTCCCGCAATACCGGCGCAAGGTCGATCAGGCCTTCCTCCCCGCTCCTCATGGCTGTGTCGATGATCAGATCCTGGAGACCCCGAAGGGCGAACTCCAGGCCGCTGATCGATGCGCCGAAGGAGTTCAGGCCTTCGTCGTAGCAGATGAAAAGACCCGCCTCGGCCCGGCCCTGTGCCACGCAGACGTGCGAGACGACCTCCTTCGAGATATGCTCCCGCCCGAGCCGATCGAGCCGGCCGATACGCTGTTCGATCATCGCCGGCTGCCAAGGGAGGTCGGCGTGCGTCAGAGAATGCGCGAACTGGAAATTTCGTCCTTCGCCTCCGCTCTCGTCGCTGACCATGAGGGCGACCTCGGGCTCCGCCCGGAAGCGACGGACATTCTCTTCCTTGGACGCGTCATCCAGATCGTTTCGAAACTCGACCACGCGCCCTTCCCCGAAGGCGGAGCGCAGTCGGGCGGCGAGGCGGGAGGCGACGCCTGGAAAGCCAGCGAAGACCAGCGTCTTGCGCCCGGCATCGACTTCATCCCTCAGGAAGGCTTCGAGGCCTTCCCACCGGGCGGAAGATGAGTTTGAAGCCTGCCAGGCGGAGGCGCGTTCGATCGCGCTGGCGAGCAGGCGTTCGTCGATGAAGGGCTTCACGCCGGCGCAGGCCGTCCGCAACTGGACACGCCACCGGTCTCCGCCCAGGCCAATGATCGCCCCGAGCATCTCCAGCCCGTAGCTGTTCACCGTCGCGCCTGTAGTCTCGCGCAAAGCGCCGAGCACGCCCAGCGTGGCGGCTGGATCGACGAGCGCCTGCAAGGCGATCTGACCGAAGGAACGAACGACCTGCGGAGGTGCCGCGGACTCGGCGGACAACGCCCGGAGGAGCGTCTCCACCGCGGCGGCGGCTTCGGCCTCGATTTGGTCCGGCAGATAATGGAGCGGTTCCGGTCGACGGGCGATCGCTGTCAGGCGGTCCTGGCTTATTAGGCGTTCACGCCGGTTCCGGAGAATGCGGCGGTTGATCCGGTATCCATCGGACACGTGACTGTGAATCTGGCGTCCGACGACCGCGGCCGCCGCGGGCGTCGCATGGGCCTCGAGCCGCAGGGACTGCAGTTCGGCGTCCTTCTCCAGAAGGGTGAGGCCGAGAAGGCGTTCGATGCCCGCTACGACATCCGCGGGTTCGGCGGCCCCCGCATCCAGATCGACCAGGTCGCGCTTCAGGAGGTTGAGTCGGCGGCCAAGGGCGGCTTGCGCCCCATAAATCTCCAGGAACCTGGCCTCTCCCTCGGATCCGTCTTGGTAGCTCTTGGGGTCCAGGAGGCTGAGGAGGCGGTAGAGTTCGCTCTCCCGGCGGCGGACTGGCACGGCGCTCAGCAGCAGGAGATCTCGCGCCCCGAGGGAGAGTCGCTTCACCAGTTCATACAGGTGCGGCGCGTTGAGGAGATGGTGGACTTCGTCCACGATGACCATGTCCCAACGTACGCGGCTGAGATCGCCGTCCAGCCCATCGAGCGCGAAGTCCGTCGAGCAGATGACCTTCGTCCACTGTCTGAGGTCGATGTCTTCGATCGGGTGGAGGTCGGCCAGTTTGAATCCCTGACCCCCGAAACTGCTGTGCATCTCGCAAAGCCATTGACGAGTGAGCGGGCCCGGCGTGAGCACCAGAACCCGGGCGTCCGGCCTGCGCGAGAGTAGGTCGTGGAGGATGATGCCGGCTTCGATGGTTTTGCCGAGCCCAACCTCGTCCGCCAGGATGTAGCGGCGCACCGGGTCAAGGATCACGGTCCCCGCGACGAAAGCCTGGTGCGGATGCAGGTCGATGCGACTGGCCAGCAGAGCCCTGAGCCCGCCCACCTGCCGATTGCTGCGATTGATCGCGACCATCAGGCGGTGCCGTGCCGAGAAGAGAGCATAGGGATCCGCTCGTCCGCCAAGCAGACGCGCGGAAAGGCTGTCGCTCGCGCCGACCGCAGCCGGAAGCAGGTCGCACTCGCTTACGGTCGCGTGGAGGCCGTCCTCATAGACGACACGATAATCCCGCGCCTGGGACGGACCGTTGTCGATCTGGCCGCTGATCGTGCATTCCCCAAACGGCCCCTTGGCCCGCGCGCCGGGATGAAGAAGCGCCGGTCGGAAATCGTCCCTCAGGGACTGAACGGAGAAAAGCTTTCGCTTGCCGTCCTCGCACAGGATCATTTCAACCCGGGCCGCGTCGGCCGCCACGATCTTGCAACAGCCGAAGACGCGGTGGTGGACGAGTCTTCCGACGGCTGGGAGAACAGACGATGTCGAGATCACGCGCGACCTCGCCCTTGGCTAAGCCGAGCCCAGCGACGGATGGCGCGATCGTCGACGCGCATACAACCAGTACTATTGCAGCCCGACACCGGCCCCCCCGAACCGTCACCATGCGTATTTCGGTCTGCGGTTGCAATCGGTGATTGATGCTGAATCCGACGACGGACCCGCTAGCCCCGAGCGGCGTCCTTCAGGGCGTGCGCTCGCGATCGGTATTGCGTCGCGTCAGATGCTTCGCCAGCGGCGGTAACCCGCCTGCCTGAGTTCGCAGGCTGGACAGGCTCCGCAGCCCCGGCCCCATGCGTTGCGCGTGTCGGCGTCGCCATTGTAGCAGGTGAGCGTCTCCGTGCGGATCAGTTCGACTAGATCTGGGCCGCCCAGATCTTCAGCCAGCGACCAGGTCTGGGCCTTGTCGATCCACATCAGCGGGGTTTCCAGCACCAACCGGGCTTCCATGCCGAGATTAATGGCCACCTGAAGGGCCTTGATCGTATCGTCCCGGCAATCAGGATAGCCGGAGTAGTCGGTCTCGCAGACGCCGGTGACTACGTGCTTGAGACCGCGACGATAGGCGACGGCGGCCGCGAAGGTGAGAAAGAGCAGGTTACGGCCCGGCACAAAGGTATTGGGCAGGCCGGACGCGGTTGTGACGATCTCAACGTCCTTGGTCAGGGCCGTGTGGCTGATCTCGCCGAGGACGCTCAGATCGAGGACGCGGTCATCGCCGAGCCGCTCATCCCAATCCCTGTAGGTACGGATTTTGTCGAGGACGACGGTGCGGGCATCCAACTCGGCCCGGTGGCGCTGCCGGTAATCAAAGCCAATGGTCTCGACGCGATCGAACCGATCGAGCGCCCAAGCGAGGCAGGTCGCGGAATCCTGGCCGCCGGAAAACAGGACCAAGGCGCCGCTCACGCGGTCGCTTCCCCGTAATAGGTCACCCGGTCCTCGGTAGAGTCTCGCAGCACCGTCACGCTGTGGAGCGTGATGATCTCGTCTTCGAGCTTGCGCCAGATATAGGCGCACAGGTTCTCCATCGTCCCCGGGCCGAGATCATTGATTTCGTCGAGAAAACGATGGTCGAGCGCATCGCGTACTTGGGCCAGCTTGTTAGCCAGCAACCCCGTATCGATGATCATGCCGGTCTCGTGGTCCGGCCTGCCGCGCAGGGTCACTTCGGCACGGTATGAATGACCGTGAATCCGACGGCTGCCCTCAACCTCGATCTCACGCTCGAGGGTATGGGCGGCGTCAAAGCGGAATTGTTTGGTCAGTTCATACATGGGGTAGCCGAGAAGATCATGAGTCGGGCGGTTAGAGGAGCGCGGGTTGCGGCACTTCGGCGGCCGCTGCGCCCGCGCGTCGCGCCCGCAGATCACGACGTACGATGCCCTCGACATGTTTGGTCAGAAGCGCGACGTCGCTGCTTGTGACATTGACCGCCTTCCAGTGGCGAACGTCGCCGTTACCGAAGTCCCACGATCCCGAAGTCCAGGCCGTGCGCCCTTCTAGGCTGGCCAATCCTTTGGCGAATTCGCTCCAGGTTCGGGCGTTGTCGAGCGTGGCCAGCGTCTCCATCACAAAGCCCATAGCCTGGATCCCGGCCCCATGAACGAGGCGGGACGAAGCGGGTTTGTGACCCCACCAGTCCTCGGGGAATACCATCTGCACGGCTTTGAAGAACTCGCTGATGAGGTCGAAGCACTTCTTCTGGCCATTGTGCTCAAGGACGAGCAGGCGCATCACGCCGTCGCTCAGCGAGTTCATCAACACCTTCTGGATCGAGGTGTCCTTCAGGACGCCGGACGGGTTGGTGTGTTGATAGATCTGGCCCTTCAGGGAGGAGGCTGGACTGAAGTTGAGGCGCTCCGTCAGTTGAGCGGCCAAGGCGCGGCTCTGCATGCGATCCGGCAGGCCGTCGACCGTTGGGAGCAGCTCGTAGATCAGCGATTTCGGCAGGGGCCGGGTGTTGTTGATCAGGACAAACTGACGCCGGAGTTCGGCTTCGTCGCGACAAACCAGAAGCGACACAAACAGTTGGAAATCCTTCCGGGCCGACAGACTGAGCGCCGTGAGGCGTTGCTGTCCATCGACGACGAGGCCTCTCGCGCCTTTCGACAGGTCGATGCTCACGCGGCAGATGCCGTCGCCTAGGTCCTCAAGCAGCACACCTTCAATGAAGGCAACGACGATCGCATTGGGCAGCACGGCGGCGCCCGTTTCGAGATAATCGCGGATCTCACGGATATGGCCGGCGATCTGAGGACGCTGAAAGCCGCGCAACGTTCCGGCGTCATCGCGACCGACCCGATCGATTTCGGCGAAAGACAGCACCTGATCGGCCGTGGCTGCAAAGGTCAGGACGTCGTGCTCGGGGCTTTGGCATGCTCGTGCAGCAAGGAAGGTCAGTGTCGTCATAGGCTCTGATCTTTGTTTGAGGGGAGGGCGTCCACCACGGTCTTGAAAGCTGCGAGATTGTGGATGCCTCGACGCTTGTTGCGGTTGCTGGCGCGGAAGATCATCACCTCGATGCCAACATCCTTGCAGATGGTGCAAGCGCAGTGACGCCAAGGCTTGTCGGCCAAGGTGGTGCGATAGCGCCCACGCAGTTTTTCCATCGTGGGATTGCTGCGGACATGTTCGTAGGCCTGCCCTGTGGCGAGCACGGCGTTGTAGGCGAGCACCGTCTCGAGCACGCTCTCCAAGTCCTGGTCGTCATGGTCATAGGCTCGTAGAGCCGCCAAGGCGTTGGTCTCCATCCGCGTAAGCTCTTCAGCCTTGAAGTCCCCCTGACGAACGTGCCGCTGCAGTCGGGGATTTTCGATCGCCTGGGGCACGCGGATGGCCGTGTAATAGGTGAGTTTGGGACCGTCGCCGAGCCAGTAGTTCTGTTTGTCGTCCTTGAAGGCGCGCAGCAGGGGTGACGTCGTGTCTATGCTGGTCACGTTGAACGAAGCGAACTCGTGAATGTCGTCGGCTTTGGCGAAACCCAGGATATGCAAGCGTGTGGAAGCCGGGACGGCCCCGCGGATTGCCGCGAGGCAGCGTTTGATCTGCTCTGATTTTAGAGGGACCATTCCGCCGATAGCGAGGTAGTCATAGCCCATGGCCACCAGCCGGCGCGCGGCTTCGGCCATGCTGGACGGCGACCAGCCCTGGACAACCCCCATGGGTGTAAAGCGCCCGACTTGGCTTGCCTCCTTGAGGAACTCGGCGGCGTTCTCGAGCGTGATGTCAAACCGGCGGCGGGCCTCAGCATTCCCGCCCTCCATACCTTTCACGGTCTCGTCAAAGTCAAAGATGATGTGATCGACCGAGCACCCATGCGTGAAGCCGCATTCGTCGTAGAACTCCATCGTATCCGCGGGCGTGTAAGGGGGCTTGTCGTCCTTGACATAGGTGAAGGCGCCGCAATCGCCGAAGAGTGCAAGGTCGGCGAATTCCGGGGTGTTGAGACGCAAGAATTCGCGGGCGCCCACCCGCCTGAACCGCATGGCCTGAGCCTCGGTATATTTTCCCTTCACCGGCCCGTCGCCGACGATGCCGCGCGAAACCAGCATGCCGTGATAGGGCGCGTAGCCGAGGATTTCGTGCGGATAGGCGTCATCCCAGTAGGGCTTCCGGCTTGGCGCATTCCGATCTCTGATGAAGTCGTAGCCGGGATCCACGAAATCCAGGCTGTCTGCGAATATGAATTTCACCGCGCAGGCCTCGACAATTCTCGGTCGAGCCTCAGTAGGTGCTCGCTCAGGCCCTTGATGTGTTTGCTTGTTGCCTGGACGTCGTCCCACGCCCAACCCAGATCGTCCCAGTAGCCCTCGGTCCATCGGCAGCGCGGAGCGATGCGGGCGAGCGCGGCGGCGACCTCAGCGGCGGGGTTTTCGCTGGCGTCGGCCCGGGTCCAGATCGGATCCATCAGGGCTCCCATGGCCTGGATGCCTGCAGAGTGCATCAACCGGCTCTCGCTGGAGGACCGACCCCATGCGTCAGGGAAGGTATCGCGCACCGCGGCCCAATAGAGGCATAGGGCTTGGAAGGCGGCATCCAGTCCGCTGTCCGGATCATAGGCGCCGAGCGCGCCGGCCGGTCTCAAGTTGGCGGCGATCGCCGTGGTGAGGGCTGTATCGATCATGACTGCGGAGGAGCGCGGTCCTTGAGATTCGCGCTTGATCATGCCCTGCAATGGCGAGTCGGGATGATCGCTCAGGGCAGCGCACAGAGCGCTGGGAAGTTGGCGGGCCTTCAAAGCCTTGGGAAGGGCGATCGACATGGACGGAAGGAGTTCGTCGATCAGGCGCGACGGGAGGGGCTTGGCCTTGTTCACGAGGATGAACTGGGAGCGTTGGGTCTCGAGGTCGCCCGAGACAAAGGCGATGACCGGGACGAGTTGGTCCGGTTGCTTCGAGCGCGCCAGGGCCAGTGACCTTTGTTGGCCATCGACGATCCAGGCAGCGCGTTGTCCTTCCGGTCGGACCGGGATCTGTAGTTCCCCGCTCCGGACAGCTTCGTTCGCGGCAGCGGGGCCTCGCGACAGCTTGAAGCGCACCTGCGGCGACAGCGCCAGGATGATGGCGTTCGGGAAGAGGACCGGGCCTTGGCTGAGAAAGTCGGCGATCTCCGAGACGTGAGCGCGGATTTCCTTGCGCTGGAATCCGTCCAACTGCCCATCGCCGCGCCGAAGTCGAGTGATATCGGCGACCTGGATGACTTGATCACCGGGGAGGAAAAAGGCGAACACCTCGATATCCGGGCCCTGATGGGTGCGCAGGGCGCGAACTGAGATCTTGGGGGCTTTCACAGCAGGCTCCCGCGAGCACGCCGGTCGGCGACGGTCCGGAACAGCCCTTTGAATCGGCTCTGTTCGCATGCCAAACCTAGATCGTCTCGCAGTCGGCGCAGCATAGCGTGGGACCGACCGTTCACAGCTTCCCAGTGGGCTTCGATTGTGGTCACGATTTCGGCGTCGGTTAATCGGATCCGCACAGGAACTACTCGGGCGACGAGACCCTGCTGGGCCGCACGAACGGCGTCCCGATCCTGCTTGGCAGAGCCGCCGCCGGTGATCCCCGTGACGAAATGCCTGGCCGCACGCTGGGCGAAATCTATCTTGGTGCCTCGCAGATTAACCGCGATCGAGTCGAGGCGGTCGTCGTAAGGCATCCAGGCGTCCCTCAGAGCAGTCGGCAGGGTGTCAGGTCTCGCCCTGCAGAAGAGGCGCAGCCGCGCCAAACGCTCAGCAGGCCACCGGGCCCAAGCGTCAGCGACCATAGCAACGTACGGACCGGGCAGGGCGGCGAGGATCAGCCCTTGCTCACTCTCGAGCACCTGACTCTGGAAGGGAGACAAGCGTCCAAGGGCGTCCCACCAGTCTGGCGCACTCTCGGCCGTTTTGGAGAGGACGTTGTCCGCGTCTTTGGAAATCGTAGTCAGTCCGTAGGATGGAACTGGGGCATCACTATCGATGAGGCCTAGACCCGCGGACACGATGGCTAGCTTGCCCCTCGATTCCCGGGCTGCTCTCCGGGCCTCAACGAAGGCGCGGCCGCCGTAGAGGTCCTCAGCTCGACCTGTGACGGCGGCGGCGCGGATGCGTGTGGCCCAAGCAGATGCGACCTCCTCGGTCGAACCCGTCGGAAGGTCTCTTGCCTGCAGCGAAGAATCGATCGGCACTCGCTTTCGCTTGCTGCAGTTCGAGATCACGAGGGTCACAGTTTTTGCTCGATGTTGCGCGATAGCGTGCGCAGTTATTCAGAATGTTTGCACTCAACGTCGTGCACTTTTTCCATCCAAACGGCCCGAAGGCCAGTCGAAAGTTGAGCCGAGAGTCGATTTCTTGGCCGACCGAAGCGCCCCGGGACGTCGCCGGCGGTGAAAGGTGCCAAAAGCAATTCGACGCCACTAACTGGCCGGCAATGTGCCCGACTGCCCAAGGCCTCAGACGTAGAGGGGAAGAGCAAGACCGGAAGGTCTATTTCGGCCGAGGTCCATCCCGTCGGGCTTCCCGGCCCAGTAGGGTCGTGCGTCCCCCGCGACCCACCGCCCAGTTTAGAAACTGGCTGATGCTGTCGACCTGGTCGTCATTTCGGCCGTCGGGGAAGCTGATGAGTTCATGGCGGAGGGCGTCGAGCCACGGCGCTTCCCGGGGAAGCTTGGCGAAGCCATTGTAGAGGCGCTCAACCGAGGTGAAGAACCGATCCTGCTTGGATCCGTCTGGCCGGATCAAGATCGGCGCACAGCCGGGGCTACAATGCATCGCTTCGCTCAGGCCACGCATATCGCGTTTGAGATCCGAGAAGAGACCATGCCCGACGGACGCGTTCTCGATGAGGATGCGGTCCGCCTTCCAGCGCCGCCGTTCCATCCGAACCCGAGCGAGCAGATCCGAATAGGTCAGCCGCTCGCGGATCACTTCGAGGAGCAACCAGGCGCTTCCATCGTGGCCCCAGACCGTCCCGACTGAATAGTCCGCCTTCGGGTCGCTGGATGAGGCCGGATCCCAGCTGATGACGACGTTTTGCAGCCGCTCCCGCTCGGGCGTTCGATCGAAAAACTGCACCTTTTCCCAACGCAGGTAGTCACCTTCGGTGGGGGTTGGGTTCTGCTGATATTGAGCTTCGAAGGCGCGCGGACCCATCTCCGCCCGGAGGCGGTCCAGCGTGTCTTGGGATTCCCGTTGCGGGTTGAGCAGGTCGCCGATGCGGCGAGCATGCCGCCGGCCGAGGGTCAGAGGGATGATCTCGTCTCGGACGGCGATGGCCGGCAAGTTGAGATGACGATAGCCGCCCTTGCCCATCAGGTGGGCGCAGACGTCATCCTCGTGCAAGCGCTGCTGGATTGCGATCACAGCGCCCTTCGCCTTGTCATCGAGGCGGGTCAGCAGGGTCTCATCGACGAACCGTTGGGCTCGCTGCCGGGCCTCGGGATAGCGGGCATCCTGCGCCTTCATAAGGTCGTCGATAATGATCAGGTCGGCCCCCAAGCCGGTCACCGTGCCGCCGAGCGCCGTGGAGAACCGGTATCCGCCCTGGCGGGTGCCGAAGTCGTTTTCAGTGTCCCGAACGACCGACGCGACGGTCTCCGGAAAGATCGCCGCATACCAGTTGGATTGCATCACCTTACGGAAGTCGCGCGCCAGCTTGGAAGACAGATCCTGGCTGTAGCTGGTGCAGATGATCCTCATGTCCGGCCGCCGGCCCATCTGCCAGGCGGGAAAGGCCACTGTCGTCATTACCGACTTCAGGTGCCGGGGCGGCACGGTGATCTGCAGGCGGCGACTCTCACCGTCGGCGACGTCCATGAGCGCCTGCGCCATCGCCTGGAGGTACCAGCCGCGCGACAGTGGCTTTGAGGGGTTCAGGTGATGGAAAACCAGCCCGAGGAAGACTTCAAAGTTGGTCCGAGCAACCGTATGGACGAAGTCCTCAGTCGGAAGGGGCAATGCCGTCATCAGACCCTCCCGCGCGATCCTGAAACTGCTCCAGGAAGCTGCTGACCACGTCGTCGTAGGCGGCGGGCGGGATCTCGCTCGGAAGCCCCGCATCCGGACTGTGGGGACTAGTTGTCGACCGGCCAGGGTCGATGTCGAGCTTCACCAGCACACTGAATGCCTTGGGGTCGCCTTTCACCGCCTTGTCGACCTGCTGCCGAACCGCGACCCGGCGTTTGGTCATCAGCTTGGGCCGGCCGTTCTCAGTGACCTGGACCTTTTGGTCGAGTTCTTCGCGCAGAATGGTCTGAAGGTTCTTCGAGCCGGGCGGGCGGCCCCGCGGGTTACCCGACTGGCCGCTCTTGAATTGGCTGTGCGATGGCGGCCGGCCGTAGCCGACCTCGTAGGAGGGAGCGGGAGTGGTCATGCATCATTCTCCGCTCAAGCCGCCAAGGCGACCGGCGTCGCCGGACGGGTGCGGGTGCGAACGCGGGCCTCAGGCGTCGCGATCGGTGAGAGGAGGGGCGCGATGGCATGCACTTCTTGCCGTCGGCACTCACGAACTTCGCGGAAGGTTTGTCCCGTGGACGCCAGGCGGGCTTCCAGGCCGGTGTAGTCTTGCCAGCGAATGATCCCGACATCGACGTAGCGAGGGTCAAGTTCGGTGGCCCTGCCGCGGCGCCGGCTCTGCTCGGCGGCGATGAGGGTCGTACCGCTGCCGCTGAACAGATCCAGCACGACATCGCCCGGGCCGCTGCAGTCGAGGAGGGCGTCGCGCACCAGCGACATCGGCTTGACCGTAGGATGCATCTCACGGGCCTTGGCCTTCTTGGCTCCGAAGCCGTTGACACCGTCATAGGCCCAGACATTCGAGCGGTTTCGACCGTGCTTGCCCAGTTCGACCCGATTCAGGTGCGATGCGCCGGGCTTTCGGAACAGGAAGATGAGTTCGTGCCGGGAGCGGTAGAAGCTGCCCATACCGCCGGCGGTCTTGTCCCAGACCAAGAGGTTCACAAACTCCATGCCGGTCGCGTCGGCGGCCGCGAGGGTCTCCGACATGTGGCGCCAGTCCATGCAGAAATAGCAGAGACCTCCGGGGACGAGCGCGTCACACGATCGTTCGAGCACCTTCGTCAGGAAGCTCGTAAACTCATCTTGGCTCATCTCCCCGGACGCCATGACGAACTCGTCGTGCTGGCCGGAACTGGTGATGTGGCCCCCCACTGCGACATTGTACGGCGGGTCGGTGAAGATCGCCCGCACAGCCTCACCTTGAAGAACGGCGTCTACGCTGTCCGTAGAGGTCGCGTCGCCGCAATAGAGGCGGTGGTCTCCCAGAATCCAGAGGTCATCCAGACGGCTGACGGGGTCAGAAGGGCGATCGGGGAGGGTGTCTGCGTTCTCGCCGCCGCCGTCCCCCTCGATTATGAGCGCATCGATCCGCGCCGAGGTGAAACCCGTGACCTCCAAGCTGAAACCCAGCTCGATGCCGGATAGCTCCTGCAGTTCGAGGCCGAGGGCTTCAGTGTCCCATCCCGCCAACTGCGCCAGGTTGTTCTCGGCGATACGGAAGACTCGCAGCTTGTCCTCATCCAGATGGGACAGGCGGATGCAGGGGACTTCGGTCATGCCCAAGGTGCGAGCGGCGTCGAGGCGGCCGTTGCCGGAAACGATCCGGCCCGCCTGATCGACCAACACCGGCACGGCGAAGCCGAAGAGCTTGATCGCCTCGGCCAGCGCGGCGACGTCCTTCTTCTTGTGGATCTTGAGCTTACGCGACAGCGGAGCAAGCTCCGCGATCGGCAGGTATTCGATAGCGAGCTTGAGGATTGGCGGCAGGGGGGGCACAGCGGCGCCCATGGGGTTTTGTTTGCAGGCCATGGTGGCTCTCCAACAAGGGCGAACTCCTGCGCACGCTGACGCGCGTGCGGCTTCCGCCGGGGTTATGGAAAGTCCTTGAATGCCTGCGGGTCCGGGAACCCAGTGGTCTGCCAAGCGACCCAGCTGAAATGGGTCGACTTCGGTGGCGATCAAGACCCGCAGCTAGAAAATCAGCACCGACAGGGAGTCAGCGTTGAGACGGTCGGCTAGCGCATTGCTAGGGACCATGAACCTTCGGGTAACGGCCTAGACGGTGAAGGCCGAAAGGCCCTCCTTTTTGCACGGCAAGGAGGGCATAATTCTCGACATGAACTCGCAAGATAAAGTCGAAGAACTGATCGTGCCGCCGCCGGATGTGCTGGCCTTCTTTGTGAAATTCCAACGCGGAATGATGCGCTGGAAGCAAGCTGCGCTCGCCGCCAAAGCTGGCGTGTCGCTGTCCACTATCCAGCGTGTGGAGCGAGGTGAAGCGGTATCCAAGGAAAAGTTGGACAAGATTGCCTGCGCACTCGGGCACCCCTCTGGCACCTTCACTGAGCCGAGGGCGCGCGCCTCAGACGAGGAAGCGCTGAAACGGGTTGTCGAGAGCTTTGGTTGGCTTACAGAAACGGTGCCCGTCGCCGTCGCGCCGCTCCGCAAGGAACCGCAGTTGCGCGATGTGCTTGGCTGCGCGAGCGCATTCGTCGATTCCGACCTCCCTCCAGAAGCCGACGAAGACCTGGCCGTACTGCGCGAATGGATGGATTTTGCGAGCTGGATGGCCGCGACATCTGAAGGCCTAGTCACCCCTCGGCCGGTCATTCAAGAAGCGTGAGCTCTATGCCGACATCTTCAAACACGTCGGAGAAATGGAACGCAAGTATCGGGCCGTCTGTCTGGTCGGCAGCTACGATGCGACCTCCAATGTGGAGCTCTTCAAGACACTCAGGGTTGGGGTCGTTTCGTTCAAATCTAAGGACAAGAACCCGGCTGCCGCGACAATCCCCGAACTAAGGGCACCACCCCACTTAGACCTTCGACAGACACTCCAGACGTGGTTGGAGGGCGAGGACTGATGGCCAGATCCTATGCAGCTCTGAGCCGGTTCGTGGACGCTTTCGCGGAAGAGCTCGGTCGCGCAGCCGCGAAAGCAACGGCATTTGGGTTTGTTGCAATCGTCGTTTTTCTTGTGTCTCACCTAGACCACTGATCGGCCGAAATCGCGCCGCCAACCTCAGCTCGGCTGATGTCGTCTTCCCGGAATCGGATCGATGACCGCTCTTTTCGCAAAGAAGCCGGCGGGAGCCCCGCCGGCCAGACAATCACTTCTTGCTTGGACGCTGCGTCAGCGCGGATCCCGCCGCGGTTTTCGAGTTTTTGCCGGTGCGATCGTCGCGCAGAACTTTTGACGCTGCTTTGCCAGCCTTCTCGCTGGTTTGCTCAACCTTGGCCATGATGTCCTCCATCGCCACGACCAGATGTTGGGCTCTGGTTAAACGCCAGCCCAATATCTTGTGTTCCCCGAACAGAACGTCTGCTTTTCGACCGGCCGACGATGTCTTCGGCATTTCGCCCATCGGGAGCGAGGCGGTCAGCCGCCGGAGCCGAGGATGAATCGCTCAAGTTCCTTTCGATCGCTCAGAGCGCCTCGTGCCTCGGCTGAAGCGGGTGCGCCGCCGCGCGACCGTTCAAGTCCTGGCACCTGCGCGCGCACCGCGGCGCCGCGCATGTAGCTCAGCCAAATCAGTTCGGACGCCACTTCGGAGAGACTTTCGTCGATTTCCTGCGCAGCGAGAGGACCGTACTCCTGAACGTGTCTCCGAAGGACTCCAAGAGAGGAGGCCGGCCCCTGATCTTGCGACGACGCGCCCCGTTCAAGGCCAATCTTGGGGAGAGGGAATGCGAGGGTCTTCGCAACATCGATTACCCCCGCACCGAGATCCGTCGCTCCATCCCAAGCGGCGGGGGGCGACAGGTCGTTGACGATAGCGCGCATGAACATGTCTTGGACGGTGGTGCCGACCTGATCGGCATGATCCTTGAGAGCCGTCCTCCCGCCATGCGCAGCAACCCACAGCGCTGCGACGCCGGCTGTTGTGGACGTCGCCAGCGTGGTGCCCTGCGAGGCGCGCACTTTGGTAGGGTCGTCGTCCGCTGACCGCATGGTGGCTCCCCAGACGTCCTCCCCTGGTGCGCTCACGGTGACCGCCGGACCTCGGGCCGTTCGGCCCCAAGGCTTCGACTCGTAGCCGACGGCCGCGACGGCGCAGCACAGCCGATTGCGTGAGTAGGCGGCCGGGAATACGACAAAGGGATAACAGTTCCCCGCTGCTGCTACGACGACGATTCCGCTGGAGACGGCCTTCCGGAGCGCCGCTTCGACAGAGGCCATACAGGTCGGGCCCCCAAGGCACATGACGATGACATCGCAGCGCTTCTCGATCGCCAACTCGATGGCGCGTGGAATGCGCGACTGCCGAAGATCCACGACCGAGCGGATGGCTCGGATTGGAACGATCTCGGCGGCGGGAGCGATGCCCGTCACCTTGCCGGGTCCGGTCGACTCGAACGTCCCCGCGTCGACGTCGCCCCGGCTAGCCACGACACTCGCCACCAATGTGCCGTGCCCGGGGTTGGGAAGCTTCACGGAACTGTCGAACGTGTCATAGGGCAGGTCGGCGGGTTCGACGAGGTTGAGGCCCGACAGATCTGCGTCCTCCACGCAGACGCCCTCCAGCTCGGCGTGCTTGGATCGGCCGGTGTCGATAACGGCTACGCGAACGCCGGCACCACGATTGCCGGTCGACCAAGCGGCGGCGGTCTTGACCAGCCTGTGCGTCCAAGCGCTGGGATAGGTCTGATTGTCCGGCGTCGAGCAGTTGAGAAGGGCGCTTTCGAGTTGGCGACCGTCGGCGTCATGGGGAGCGACGGCGAACGCGCCGTAGAAGGAGTCGCGCATGACCGGGTTGGCTTCGCGAGCGCCCGTGCCGGCTCGCATTTCCCGGGCGAACCGAAACGCCGTCGCTTCTTGGCCGTCGATGGAGATATCAGCGAACCGCACGAAGAAATAGCGATCCTCTGCATGGCCGAACGCAGTCTCGACCTCGAAAGCGCCTTTGGGCAGAACACCCTCGATAATCGACTTTACGTCAGCCAGCGAGGTGGAAGAGTCGAACACAAGCTCCACGACAAGCTCGTGATCAACATCGGGCGCGCCGCCGCCCAGCAGAAGATCATAGGTTGACTGGATCATGGGTACTCCCATCGCCGCCACCATTTTCTTTCACCCGCGCCGGGCGCGATCAACACAGTGCTCTCCTGCGAATTTCTAGCATATTCAGAAAACTTCGCTAGTCTTGGCCCCGGAGGATAACGGGACAGCTGGGGGGCGGCTTTGGACTTCAACACCCTGACGGGACCGCAACGCAAGATCGTACGCATGGCGCTGCTTGATGCGTTCGACGAGGACACGCTCGACCTGCTTCTGTCTGACGAGCTCGACAAGCCGCCGATGCGCAACTTGGTGGCCAAAAGCTCCTTCGAAATCATGGTTGGCGACCTTGTCAGGAAGTCGGTGGCCCAAGGGTGGGCTGACAAGCTGATCGAGAGCGCCCGCGTAACTAGCCAAAATGTGCGTTTGTCCAACCTGCCCGCGGCGCTTGAGATTGCTGCGGTCGAGCGCGAGCCCGGTCTCGGCGGTCAGGCGCTCGAGTCTATTGTCCGAACCGGCGACTATGACGACTTCACGCTCTGGGCTACCCGGTTTGCCGAGATTCAGCGCTGGATCTGTCGCATCGAGTACCCGAAGGCGACGGGAGTCGGTTACGGCACGGGCTTGCTGGTCGCCCCGGATCTGGTGCTTACCAATCACCATGTCATCGAAGATCACGAGAAGGGCACTCTGGACCCTCGCGACGTGCGTTGCCGGTTCGACTATTCGGTCGGCGCGGGCGTTGCGCCCGGAGGACCCGTCGCCCTGCATGGCGACTGGCTCGCAGGGTTTAGTCCGTCCAGCCCTGTCGATCCCGGCGACCGGGGCGGCACGCCCGATCCAGCGGAACTTGATTACGCCTTGCTGCGGCTCGCCCGGAGAGTCGGGGACGACACGGTGGGAAACGGCCCGAGAGGGGTGTTGCCACTGAATAATGCGGCCCCCGCTCCGACCGTTGCGGACATCATCTTCATTGCCCAGCATCCGAACGGAGAACCCTTGAAGGTGTCGGTAGGCGTCGTGCAGTCGCGTGAGATTCGGGACGGGCTACGCATCCGCTATGACGCCAACACAAGCGGCGGTTCATCGGGATCGCCCTGTTTCGACAGAAGCCTGAATCTTGTCGCCCTGCACCACGGCGGCGATCCGAACTGGAGGCGGCCCGAGTTCAACCAAGGGGTTCCCATCGCGCTGATCACTGCGGATTTCGCAGCGCGCGGCTTGCTGGAGGCGCGACCGCAGTGAACCTGACATCCCTTCAACGGAAGACGCTGCGTGAGGCTATGCAGCGCAACATCCTGACGATGGACGAGCTTGACCTGCACATCGCGCAGGACATGATTGAAACCAGTCTGGCCGAGGTCGGGGTGTCGACCGTTGCGCTGCCGTCCGCCTGTCAGGCGCTAATCGTCTGGGCGGAGAAAAAGCGCCGGCTGGCGCAGCTTCTGGACGGCTTGGCGGCGTCCAATGAGTTTCCTGACGCCGCCGCCGCAGCTCTCGCGCTCAAACAGACCATGGTGGCCAACGGGGCCGCCGTCGGCAGCCCTGGGCCGCATACGAACCGGCTTTTGTCCGCCCGCCTTTTTCTCAACCGGTCGGGCTTCTGCCGCCTGCTCCGCGATTTCGCGAACAAGCGTCATGCGGACCGAGTCATTCTCGTTCAAGGGGAGGAGAAGAGCGGCAAGACCTATTCCAAATACATCATCGCCTCCGCGGCCGAGCAGATGGGGGCGACGTTTGTGCCGGTAGATCTCAACGAGGACGCCATCGGGGGTCGGACCGACGCCCAGAGCCTCACCCGGCGTCTGTTGATGCGGCTGGACGGGCCGGCGCCGCGTAGCCCCTATGATGATCTTGGCCAAGACGCGAACAAGGCGATCTATTACACCGACGCGCTACTCGCCCGTCTTGGCCGCTTACAAGATCCCGTCTGGCTAATCATCGACAATGTAAACGGACTTCGGGTCGACCAGACCGCTCGCGATCTGGTGTGGCGCATCTGCGATGCGGTGGAGACCGGCGAATGCGACAATCTCTGGCTCATCCTTCTGGGCGTCGCTGAGACGGACGCAGTGATGTCCCAGCAGGTGTTCGTAAGCGATCGCGCCCTCCTTCCCCAGCAGGCTGATGTGCATGAGTTTCTCACGTGGTTCCTGTCCGGAAAGGGCAAGAGCCTCGCGGAAAACGAACTCATCGCGCATGTGGACGAAGTTATGGCTCACGCGCGGCACCTCGCCGCCGCTACTGATGGGCCGTCCCGGTCCGACGCCTGGACAGATTTACATGGTGCGATCCGCCGGAAGTGCGAAGCGCTCTGATGATCACGGTGCCGGAACCGTTGAGCGAGATCGACGCCTGGCTCGGCGAAACCGGGCGGGAATCCGACGAATACATCCGCGCGCAGTCCTATCTAGATGCGGCCGCCGTGGTGGCCTCCTACGCTCCCGAAACGCTCGTGCCCCTGGACGGCGACCGAGCGGACCGGGACGCATGCATCAACATGCTGCTCGAGACAAGCCGGCCCGTCGAGACGAACAGCGGACCGCGCTGGCGGCTCGATGAGGCCGCCCGTGCCGAGAGCTTGCGCCGGCTCGCGGCAGCCGGCGACCTTCACCGGGCGATGACGCTCAACCCTGGCGACCCAAGCGACGCGTTGCAGGTCGCTTTCACTGCCTTTCTTGCCGGGCTGCGGCCGTCGCTGGAGGGTGCGTCGCTCGATGAACTCATCGCCGCCCGGGTGGCCGCGTCCTGGGCGCAGCCCGTAATCGGGTCCATGGACATCCGGGAACTGGATGTGCGGATTGAGCGCGAACGACTGCTGGAGCCGATGCGGGCGTTGAGCAATGAAAGTTTCATCGGTCGGAAGAAAGAGCTTCAAATCTTGGCGGATTATGTCGGCGTTCTGCCGCCGGACACCGCGACCCAGTGGATACAGCGCTCGATCAAGGACGTGCGCCGACGGTTCTCGCCCACGCCGCCGCTTTACATCTCCGGGCCAGGCGGCATGGGCAAGTCCACGCTGCTGGCTCACTTCGTCCTCCAGCATGCCGATCGGCCCGACCCCGTGCCAATCGTTTATCTCGATTTCGACAGACCTTCTCTCAACCCCTCCCGCCCGCTGACCGTGCTGGCGGAGGCCGTGCGCCAGCTTCTGGTGCAGTTCCCGCGCGCTCAGGCCGGGGCGTCAGGTCTGGGCTTGGAGATCGCCGCAGCCGACAATGCCCTAGAGTCCGACAGTCTGTTCCGGAGTCGTCATTTCGCGCGGGGCGACGATCTCGCGCGGCGGTTCGCCGAGTTTGTGTCAACGATCCAGAGTTTCACTCCGCATCCGACGATCCTGCTGCTGGACACATTCGAACAAGCCCAGCGTCAGGGCGACAGTCAGGTCGAGGTCTTCTGGAGCCTGATGGACCGCCTCGCCTATACAGGCCTGCCAATAAAAATTGTAGCGGCCGGCAGGGGTGCCCTGCCTGGCCATTTGCAACACGAAGCCCTGCCTCTCGGGCCGCTTAGTCAGCCGGAGGCGATAGAACTGCTTCGGGCCAAGGTCTCGCTTGGTGGGGCAGGCTCCTTGCAGCAGGAGGATGCGCGCGAGGTGATATCACTGGTGGGTGCAGCGCCGCTGAACGTGACGCTCGCAGCGAGGGTTCTGGCACTCGAAGGGTTGAAAGGGCTGCGAGAGACGCGCCGCCGCCGCCGCCTGTTCCAGAAGATCGCGGCTGAGGAGCATCAGGGAATTCTCCAGGCGCGAATTCTCGGACACCTAGGCAAGGCGTCGCCAGACCTAGGCCGCCTCGTCGATCCAGGACTGATTGTGCGGCGATTGACGCCTGATGTCATCCGTATCGTGCTTGCGGGACCTTGCGCGCTTGGCGACATCGATCGGAACAGGGCCGATGAGCTGTACCAAGCGCTCGTTAGTCAGGCGGGGCTCGTGGATTCCCACCGCGAGCATGGGGCCGTGTGGCACATTCCCCACGTGCGAAGCGCGATGCTTCCGCTTTTGATCGGCAAGCTAGGCGAGCGAGCGACAGCGATACACCGGGCGGCTGTGGCCTATTACCGCGACGAGAAGGGGCCGATCGCTCGAGCAGAGGAAGTCTATCACCGCCTGTGGTTGGGTGAAGAGCCCGACGATCGATGGGAGGATTCGATCCGGGGCTACCTCGCCAACGCGCTCGATGATTTTGACGACCACGCGAAGCTGTGGCTGGCTGATCGATTGGGGGTGGAGGTCGACAAGGCCGTTCGTTGGAGAGCGTCGTTGCTGGACTGGGAGCGGCAGACCGAAATCCGAGCTCGGACGCTCATGGCGGCGGGGCTGCTCGACGGCGCATTGGCAGCGTTTTCGGAGCGGGTAGACAGGAGCGATTCCAGCCCGCTCTTCGCGATGGAAGCGGACGCCAGAATTCTGACGGCGGACCTCGAGGGCGCGCGCGCCGTGATTGAGGCGGGCCTGGAGGCCATGTCCGCGGGGCGTCGACCGGATCTGGTTCTGGCGCTTCTTCAGCGAGGGGCCGTGGTGGAGGAGAGGCTCGGCCACGTTTCCGACGCGAAACGCTTCGCATCAGACGCCGTTGAACAGGCGCGGGCGACCGGGGATCGAGCGCTGATCTTTGTGGCGCGTGTCGCCGAGTATCGCCTTGCGAGACTGGATGGCGTGGTCATCGCTTCGGTCCTGGCCAACATGCGCGACAGACTGGCGCGCAGCGTGTCTAGCGACTTGATCGACCGGCTGAGGACGATGCCTGGGGCGCTGGAGGATGCAGCTTCGGAGATCGGAACGGCCGCCCCGGAGCTGGTGTTCGAGACGCTCAGGATGAGCGGGCTCGATCGTCATAGCCTCATCCAGACGCTCGAGGACGAGGTGGGCGACGCTCGCCTTGAAGATGCGCTCCAGCTTGACCATAAGGCCGCCGAACACATGCGCGACCTTGTCTGGCGGCGGTCAGGCGTCTCTACGGGACGGCTCGGCGAAGAGCTTCTTCGCCTGCTTCTCGACAGCCAAGATCGGCCCGATCTGCTGGAATTCGTGGTTCGAGCAATTTCTCTCTCGGCGGACGCGACACGTCGGCAGTCGTTGGCGCGAGGCTTGGCCGCGCCCGGCCGTCACGGGATCAATCGAAAACAGGTCGCGCAACTCTCCGGCGCGATCGCGGCTGAGCTGTCGGCGTCGGTAATCGAGCGGGTCATGTATTCGGTCTTTGATCGCCAGATCTCAAAGCTTACGCCGTCCAGCGCAGGCAGCTTTTCTGACCAGGTGGCCGACATACTTCTGGAGGCTTCAAGACGTGGCCAGCTCGCTGCATTTCTCGAGGCGCTGGTCAGGCAGCGGGAACTGTCTCCCCCTTTGCGAGCGTCGATCGACCACGTATTGGAGCGGCTCTAGACGAGCCGTTACGATTGCCCGCCAATGGGGAAACGCCATTGGCGATGACACGCGGCCTCGGTCAGGTGCAGAAAGTTCCGTGGCTAACCTCGGTAGCTGAGATCCTCCCACGTCGTCGGCTGCCCATCCGGCCACAAATGCCAATGGGACGCGAGTCCGGGAACGAAGTCAGCTTTGTCCGGTTCCGGCGATGCAGGGCACTGCGAATGTCCGATTATGGGCCGCTACCAAACGTCCGCACTTGGCGCTTAGCAGCCCCGGCTCAACCAGTGGCCGGTATTCAATCCGCCAACTCTCCCAAGCAATCGCGAGAGCAGTGGATCGCGCGGTGCCGCTCTGGTTGTACTTCGGGACTGGACTTCCGCTGCACGGGAAGCGGTAGTGATCCCGTTCCCGCCCGGCACTCCGGGCTTGGCTCAGTAGGGCGCAACCGCGCGCCCGATGACCCAGGAACACCAATCATGCCTCGCGAATCCAAAGCCGAAGCCGCGCCCGTCTCGACGCCCCGCGCCCCGTCCAAACTTGATCGCCTGATCGCCGTCCTCCTGCACGAGGACGGAGCCGACATGGCCGCCATGATCGACGCGACCGGCTGGCAGGCGCATTCGATCCGCGGCGCCCTGGCTGGCGCGCTGAAGAAGAAGGGCCATGCCGTCTCAAGCGAGAAGTCCGGCGAGCGACGCATCTGGCGGATCGCCGCACCGGAAGAGGCGGCTCAGTAATGAGCGACCTGCGCGAAACGCTGGCCAGCCTCACGGACATGGACATCGAGGCGCTTCGTGCGGTGTGGCGGGGGCGGCTTGGCGAGCCGCCCCAAGTGCGCTCGACCGATATCCTTCGCCGGTCTCTGGCTGAAGCGCTCCAGATCGAAGTCACCGGCCAGTCGGCTACCCTAGACAAGCGGCTGTCCCGCGCGGCGAGCCAGCATCGGACGGGCAAGAAGCCCCGGCTGCGGACTTCGACCTTCCAACCGGGATCGACCCTGATCCGGGAATGGCAGGGCGTGCGCCACGAGGTCGAGGTTCGACCGGACGGCTACGTCTGGCAGGGACAGAGGCATGCGAGCCTCTCCAAGGTCGCTCGCCTGATTACCGGGGTTCGCTGGAACGGGCCCAGGTTCTTTGGACTGCGTGAGGGAGCCTCGGCATGAGCCCGACTGGCCGCACCCTTCGCTGCGCGATCTACACGCGCAAGAGCACCGAAGAAGGGCTGGAGCAGGACTACAACTCGCTGCACGCCCAGCGCGATGCCTGCGCGGCCTATGTTCTCTCCCAGGCCGGCGAAGGCTGGACCCTTCTGCCTGATGTCTATGACGATGGCGGGTTCAGCGGCGGCAACATGGCTCGGCCCGGCCTGAAGCGACTGCTCGATGACGTCGAGGCCGGGCTGATCGATGTGGTGGTGGTCTACAAGGTCGATCGCCTGACCCGCGCCCTGACCGACTTCTCCCGCATCGTCGATGTGCTCGACCGGGCCGGCGCGAGCTTTGTCAGCGTCACCCAAGCCTTCAACACCACTACCTCCATGGGGCGCCTGACGTTAAACGTCCTCCTGTCGTTCGCCCAGTTCGAGCGGGAGGTCACGGGTGAGCGGATCCGCGACAAGATCGCGGCTTCCAAGAAACTGGGCATGTGGATGGGTGGTAACCTCCCGCTAGGCTATGACGCCGCCGGCCGCACCCTGACGATCAACGAGGCCGAGGCCAAAACGGTGAGGTGGATTTTCGGGCGCTACCTTGAGGTCGGCTCGGTCCACAAGGTCGTCCAGGAGCTTGAGGCGGCGGGTGTCGTATCCAAGAACTGGTCCACCAAGGCGGGCGTGCTGAGGGGTGGGCGCAGGATCGACCGGGGGGCGCTGTTCCACATCCTGCACAATCGGACCTACGTTGGAGAAATCCCCCACAAGAAGACCAGCTACCCCGGCCAGCATCCCGGCATCGTGGATCGGGAGGTGTTCGATGCGGTTCAGGCGCGCTTGGCCGAGAACGACCTCAAGACGAGGAAGCCCGGTGAGGTGCGGCGGCCTCAGAAGGGTGCCCCGTTCAAGGGCATCATCTTCGATTCCGCCGGCAATCGCATGACGCCGCTCAAAGCGGCGCGGCCCGGCAAGACCACCTACCGGTACTATGTCTCGAGCCCGATCCAGGCAGGGCGGCGTCAAAACTTGGGTGCCGTGCCGCGCATCTCGGCCCACATCGTCGAAGAGATCGTGGCCAGTCGCCTGCACGAGTTGAAGCTCTGCATCCAGACCGAGGCGTCGCCGGACTGGTCGACGATCCGCAATCTGATCGAGCGCGTCGAGGTCACGAGCGACGCCGTCACCCTCCAGTTCGATGAGGGGATGCTCGAGCGGGCGATCCGTGATCTGGGACCGCAGGATCGGATCTCCATCGACCGGCTCGAGCGCCGGGGACCCGACCGGATTCTGACCATCCCGGTTCGGGTTGTGAAACGCGGTGGGGCCAAAGTGGCCATCGGGCCGGACGGCCAGTCCGCGATCCATCACCGGGCCACCAACCCTGCGCTCAGCGCCGCCCTGATCCGGGCCGAGGCCTGGAAACGCCAGCTGCTGACAGGCCAAGCAAAGACCCTGAACCAGATTGCCCAGGCTGAAGGCGTGACCGCAGCCTACGCTGCGCGCACGATCCGCACGGCCTTCCTCGCTCCGGATCTGAAAGCGGCGATCCTCGATGGCTGCCTGCCGGCCGGGCTGACTCTGGAGGCGGTCACACGCCACGAGATGCCCCTCGATTGGGAAGTGCAGCGCCGTCTCTACGCCGCCGGCTGATACCCGGGCGTGGCATCCCTGATCCGGCAGAGCGCTTCCCTGTTCCTCTGAAAATATTCCCTGTTCGCCGGCGAGAAATTCCCTGTTCCCGTCACGGGAAAAGGCGGCGGAGCTCGCTTGGAATCCCAGTGGTAGCGGGGCCCGTCGGGTTGCGACGATGAGCGCTCGGATCGAAAATTCGAGCGATTTCCCTGTACTTCCCTGTTTTCAGGGACGGGCCCAGGCAGGCGAAAACGACCCGTCGCCGGGCGAACGGAGACGGAGGCGGCAAAAAGGGGGTTTTACAGGCAAGATCCCACGATCAGAGACCGGCTGTCCGTCTCCGGGTTCGGCGAAGGCGCGGTAATGTCGGGGTTATTTCCCGGATTACAGGGACCCGGCGGTTGTCCAGGAAGTGCGTGGCGGACAGAGAGGGATTCGAACCCTCGGTAGGCTTTCACCTACACACGCTTTCCAAGCGTGCGCGATCGACCACTCCGCCACCTGTCCGTTTCCACGCGCTCGTGAAGCCGCCGGTCTGGTCTTTCCGGCGGAGGCAGGCTGATAGAACAAGCGGCCCCCCTCGGCAAGCGCCGCCGAACATCCCATATGGGATCAAGCGACTGACCGGAGTAACCGCCATGCTGTTCCAGAAATCCCCCGAGATGCCGACCGCCGACACCGCCCTGCCAGGTCGCGACCAGCCGGTGCGCACCGACGAGGTCCATTACGTCAGCGGCCGCCCGCTGAAGGGGCCGCATCCGGAAGGGTTCGAGACCGCCCTCTTCGGCATGGGCTGTTTCTGGGGCGTCGAACGGGTGTTCTGGCAGCTGCCCGGCGTCTGGGTCACCGCCGCGGGCTATTCCGGCGGCCTGACCCCCAACCCCACCTATGAGGAGACCTGCACCGGCCGCACCGGCCACGCCGAGGTGGTGCAGGTGGTCTTCAATCCAGACGAGATCAGCTACGCCGAGCTGCTCAAGGTGTTCTGGGAGAACCACGACCCGACCCAGGGCATGCGCCAGGGCAACGACGTCGGCACCACCTACCGCTCGGCCATCTACTATCTGAATGACGCCCAGAAGGCCGAGGCCGAAGCATCGCGCGACGCCTACCAGTCCGCCCTGTCTAAGGCCGGCCGCGGCGAAATCACCACCGAGATCGCCCCCGCCGGCCTGTTCTTCTACGCCGAGGATTACCACCAGGCCTATCTGGCCAAGAACCCAGGCGGCTACTGCGGCATCGGCGGCACCGGCGTGACCTGCCCCATCGGCATCGGCGTGGACGCCTGAGCATGGACCGGGCGGGGGTTGGCAAGGTCTGCCTGACGCTGCCGGCGGTGACGCTGGACCATCCGTTCGGCGACGATCACGACGCCTACCGCGTCGGCGGCAAGATGTTCTGCATGGTCGGGGCCATGGAAAGCATCTCGTTCAAGGTCTCGGACATCGCCTATGAGGTGCTGACCGAATCCGGCCACGCCCGCCCCGCGCCCTACATGGCCCGCAACAAGTGGGTGAACCTGCCGCGGATCGACGACTGGCCGGACGATGAGCTGGCCGAACACCTCGCCATCGCCCACGCCATCGTGGCGGCGAAGCTGACGCGGAAGGCCCGGACGGCGCTGGGTCTGGCCTGAGCTAGCCCGCACGCCGGGCCGTCGCCCAGGCCGCGAACGCCGGCGCGGACTGGAACCGGGTCTGGCTGATCTCCGCGCCCTCGCAGGCGGCCCTCGCCGTCGCCGCGGTTCCATCCGCCTCGTTCACGGGCGCGGTCTCCGGCGCAAGTTGCTGCTCCCGAAGCACGGCGCCACCGACGTCGCGGGCGGACATCGCCACGGCGCTGACCGTCCGGGCAGTGCAATCGATGACGACATCGACGATCAGATAGGCGAAGGGATCGCCTTCGTCCCGGGAGACCATCGCCGAGCGAACGGTCCGGCGATCCGGGGGGCCGCCGAAGCTGTCGACGTCGACGGCGACATCCACTGGCCCGTCCTGGCCCAGAAGGCGCCAGTCCTCGGTCTGGGCCGCCGCGCCGGTCGCGCCAAGCATCAGAAATGCAGCGAGCGTGGTCCCGGGCATCGTTATTCTGCAGTCTCCCTGAATCATCGCCGCCCCCTCTCCTCCGTGATCCAGCGGTCCATCCGCGCGTCCAGCAGCGCCAGCGGCAGCGGTCCGTCGAGCAGCAGGGCGTCGTGGAACCGCCGCACGTCGAACTTCTCGCCCAGCTCGCGCTCCGCCCGCGCCCGGATCTCGCGCAGCCGGATTTCGCCGATCTTGTAGGCCGTCGCCTGGCCCGGCCAGCCGATATAGCGCTGCAGTTCGGTCTCGATGTTGTGCGGGGCGAGGGCCGAGTTGTCGCGGAAACAGGCCCGGGCCTGTTCGATGTCCCATCCCAGCCAGTGGATGCCGGTATCCGCCACCAGTCGGCAGGCCCGCCACATCTCGTAGCTCAGCCGCCCGAACCGCTCATAGGGCGTACGGTAGAAGCCCATCTCCTCGCCGAGGAATTCCGCATACAGCCCCCAGCCCTCGGTGAAGGCGGTGACATTGGCGTCCTTGCGGAAATACGGGCCTTCCTCGGCCTCCTGCTGCAGGGCGATCTGCAGGTGGTGGCCGGGCACGGCCTCGTGCAGGGTCAGGGCCGGCAGCTCATACAGCGGCCGCTGGTCCAGCCGCGCGGTGTTGACCATATAGCCGCCGGCGACCCCGTTCTCCATCGAGCCGGAGAAATAACGGCCGGTGGTGTAGTTGGCCTCGATCTCGGCCGGCACGGGGCGCACGCCATAGGGCAGGCGGGGCAGGGTCCCGAACAGGGCCGGCAGGCCGTCGTCGGCCCGCTTGGCCATCTCCGACGCCTCTTTCAGCAGGTCCTCGCGGCTGGTCGCATAGAACTGCGGATCGGTGCGCAGGAAGTTCAGGAAGGACGCGAAATCGCCGGTCCAGCCCGCCGCCCGCATCTCCCCATCCATCCGGGCGCGGATGCGGGCCACCTCGGCGCGGCCGATCTGGTGGATCTGGTCGGGGGTCAGGTCGGTGGTGGTGTAGCCCTCGGTCAGGAAGGCGTAGAGGTCGCGTCCGCCGGGGCGGTGGACCAGCCCCAGGCTCTCCGGGGCCCGGGGCATGTAGTCGTCGCGCAGGAACCGCACCCACTCGCGCCGCGCCGGCATGATGCGGTCGGCGACGACGGCGGCGGCGCGGGCGCGCAGGGCGGCCTGGTCGGCGGCGGGGATCGAGGCGGGCAGGGCCGCGAACGGCTTGAGCAGCGGGTCGGTGTCGGCCGCATAGGCCGTCTCCGGCTCCATCAGGCTGAGCGCGTTCTCGACCACCGAGCGGGGCTGGACCAGTCCGCTCTCCAGACCACGCCGGGCGTCGTCCAGCTGGTGACGATAGAAGTCCGGCATCGCCTCCAGCCGGGCGATCCACGCCTCGGCGTCCTCGCGCGTCGCGATCCGCGTCACGCTGGCGATATAGGCCAGCGACTGGCCCGGCCCGCCCTCCGAGTTGAAGGCCCCGATCCGACCGGTGTCGAGCGGAATGCGCGCCAGGGCGCGCTCCAGCACCCGGCCGAGGAAGGCGTGGTTCAGCCGGTCCTCGTCGGCCAGCGTGGCGGGGGCGATGGCGGCCAGCCGGTCGGCGAAGCCCTGCAGCACCGGCGTCTGGGCCACTTCCCACGCCCTCGACACGTCGGGCAGTCGCGACAGGGCCGCCTTGTCGCCCTCCCGCCCGGCGCCGATCGGATCGTTGGCCCGCAGATAGGCCTCATAGTCCGCCAGGATCGAGGCCAGCGCCGGATCGTCGGCGTTCAGGGTCGCCTCGGGCGCGGTCCGGGCCCCCGACTGCGCCATCGCGGGCGCGGCGGCGGCGAGCAGGGCGGCGGCCCCGATGGCGATCACGAACTTCATGGCATCCCTCCGACTGGCGCGGGACTGCACCGGAGGCGCGGCCGCGCGTCAACCGCAGAAGGCGAAGAAGCGGTCGATATTGCCGGCGGAGTCCGGCTGCGGCGCATAGGCTTCGCGGTCGCCATCGCGCCACTGGGCCAGCCAGCCGACGCGGCGAAACCGCTGCAACACCGGTTCGGTCGTCGACGCCGCGGCGTTGAGGAAGACGCCGTCATGCAGTTGCGACGGCTCGGACGTGGCCGGGAAGCGCTCCGTCTCGCCGCCGGATTCGACGTAGATTTCCGGCCTGGCGCCCTTTTCGGCGATCGCAACCATCTCCAGCCGCCCTGAGCCCCGGCGGCAGTCGAAGCCCAGCTTGAGATCGTCGCTCTCCGCCAGGCCATAGGCCAGCCGCGCGGTGTCGTCGTCGGTGCTGTAGAACCAGTCGTAGCCGGTGATGGGCGACGGCCCGCCGACCGTGGAGGGCGGCTCGCCCGGGGCGGGGCCCGGCGCCTCGACGGTCGCGCAGGCGGCCGCGCCGACGGTCAGGGCCGACAGGGCGAACAGGGCGCGCATGCGCATCGAAAGGCCTCCGGGCGATCAGCCCGAGCACAGTTCGGTGAAGCGCCGCAGTTTGGCAAGATGCGGCCGGGGCACCTCGACCGCGCGCCGTTGCTCGCCCACGGCGGCGGTCATCCGGCCATCGGCGGCGAAGGCTGCGAAAACAGGGTGGTCAGTGCGCAGGGCCAGCTTCAACGCCCCCCGCTCGGCCGTCGACTCCGTCACGGCGGAGGCCTCGCCGGCCGTCACCCGGGCCATTCCGGTTTCGGATGCGCCGCCATAGAAGGCCACGCGGGCCACGCCCGAGGCCGGGTCGCACTCGAGGGTGAAGCGCAGATCTGGCGTGTCGGGGACCTCGTGGGCCAGGGCCACGCGGGCCTCGTCCGTGTAGAGGGTCCAGGTCCAGGCGGAGTCAGGCGGCGTGGCTTGCACCGCCAGAAAGGCGAGGCCGACGATACTGGCGATCATGGTTCAGCCCCCGCTGAATGGCCCGCTACCGGATGTGATCAGACTGTGGCGCTTCCGCAATAGGCGAAAAACTGGCGAACGAGGCGCCGTTCGTCGCCCTTGGCGTTCAATTCGAAGTGACCGGCGTCGCCCTCGACCGCCAGCGTACCGCCATGGGCCAGCTTCTGAAGAACCGGAGCGTCCAGCGAAATACGGGCCTCGTCGGCGAGGCCGCCGCCCAGCGGATCGATCGTTGACGCGTTCATCGAAGCCTTCATCAGGCGCGGGCTGGCGGGTTGCACATCGCCATAGACGACGGCCTGGGTCTGGCCGGGCTCACAGGTCATCATCAGCGCCAGCTGGTCCGAGTTGGCCACGCCATAGGCCAGTTTGGCCATCGACCCCTCGTGGCTCAGGTGCCAGCCCATGGGAGCAGGCGCTATGCCCGCCTCGGGGGCGGCGTCGGTGGCCCGGGATTGGGCGGCGACCGCGATCAGGCCGAGGGCGGCGACAGCGGGAATGGCGAACTTGAACATGGAAACTGTACTCGCGTCTGACAGGGCAAACGCGGGTTTCCATCAACGGTTCACCGCTCCGCTTCGGCGAATGTCCATGCCCCGATGTCGCGGCGCCGGAGACACGGTCAGAACGGGCTGAAGCGCTCGACCAGCGACTGCGCCGCGGGGGTGGCCTGCACCCGGCTGATGTCGCCCCGGCCGCCGTAGCTGATGCGGGCTTCGGCGATCTGGGTGTGGGCGACCGTATTGGCCGAACTGATGTCCTCGGGGCGCACGATGCCGGCCACAGTCAGTTCGCGGACTTCGCGGTTGGTGCGCACTTCCTGCCGGCCCTGAATCACCAGGTTGCCGTTCGACAGCACGTCGGTGACGACGGCGGCGATGGTCAGGCTGACTTTTTCCGAGCGGTTCACCGAACCCGAGCCGTTGGCGCTCGACTCGCCCTCCAGTCCCACAAGGTTGGCGGGGTCGAAGCCGCCCGGGAAGGCGCGGCCGAGGCTGTTCTCAAGGCCGAAGAAGTTGGTGATGCCGCCCGACATCTCGTTGGTGCGGGTGCGGGCGGTCGAGTTCTGGGTCTGGGCGCGGTCGTCGATGTCGATGTTGACCGTGACGATGTCGCCGATCCGGCGGGCGCGCTGGTCGCCGAAGAAGGTGCGCGCCCCGGTGCGCCACAGGCTGTTGGCGCTGGCGGCGCGGTCAGCCCGCTGCTGTTCCGGAGAGGGCAGGTACGCCTGGCTGGTCGGCACAAGGGCCGCCGGATAGCCGATGGGAGCCAGTTCCGGACCGCGTACGGCCTCGACGGCTGTGGAGCAGGCGCCCAGTGCGACCGTCGAGGTCAGGGCGGCGGCGGAGACGATAAGGGCGAGGCGCATGGGAACTCTTTCCGTCTAGCGGGCGGCGAACTGTTGGGTGCGGAAGGCGTTGGCGGCGGGACCGGCGATGGCCTGCCCCGGGGCGGTGGCCACGGCGTCGAAGACGCGGCCCGACTGCAGGTTGCGGATCGCGAGGCGTTGGCCTTCGGCGGCATTGCCCTCGGCCCGACCGGTGATGGTCAGGCGCACGCCGGCCGCCGCGTAGACCACTTCGACGATGTCGTTGCGGCTGATGATCCGGTCGGCGTAGGCGGCGCGGACGGGGGCGGCGCGGGCGGGCGCCGGTGCGGCGGCGTTTCCGGCCGGGGTCATCACGGTCGCCGGGGCGACGGCGGCGTGACGCACCACGACCCGGCGCAGCCCGGTCGGATTTGCCCAGTCGAGCCCGGACTGCCGCGCCATGGCCTGAAGCTGGCCCGCCTCGAACACCGCCGAAGGGCCGGACCGAACGCCGACGATGACGCCAGATGCCGATCCGGCGCCGTCGAACAGGTCGCCGAGCGTGACCTTGCCGTCTCCATCGACCGGATTGGCCTTCAGGGTGACAGGGCCGGCGAGGGCGGCGGTGGCCCACACCAAACCGCTCATCCCGGCGAAGGCCGGGACCCAGATGGCGAGTCTGGAGCGTTTGCGATGGGCCCCGCTTTTTCTGCTCCCGCCAGCGGTGTTCCGGGTCTGGGTCCCGGCCTTCGCCGGGATGGACGGCAGGAAGACGCTCATCACGATTTCACCTGCGCACTGACCGACAGCATCTGGTCGGCGGTGGTGATGACCTTGGAGTTCATCTCATAGGCTCGCTGGGCGATGATCAGGGCGCTGATCTCGGCCACGGCGTCGACGTTGGACGCTTCGGTATAGCCCTGCAGCAGGTCGCCGAAACCGACCTCGCCGGGGGCGCCGACATTGGCTGGCCCCGAGGCCGCCGTCTCCAGCAGCAGGTTGTCGCCGATGGCTTCCAAGCCGGCCTCGTTGAAGAAAGTGGCCAGTTCGATCTGGCCGACCACCTGGGGCTCGGTCTCGCCCTGCGTGATGACCTGGACCTGGCCCGCCTTGGAGATCGAGACGTCGATGGCGTCCTGCGGGATGTTGATGTTCGGCTGCACCGCATAGCCGTCGTCGGTGACCAGCTGGCCCTCGCCGTTCAGGGAGAAGTTGCCGGCCCGCGTGAAGGCGGTCTCGCCGGAGGGCATCAGGATCTGGAAGTAGCCGCGCCCGTCGACGGCGACGTCGTAGCGGTTGCCGGTCTGCTGCGGCGAGCCCTGCTCGGTGACGCGGTAGACCGAGCCGGCCTTGACGCCCGCGCCGATCTGGATGCCGGTCGGCACCACGGTGCCCTGGCTGGACGACTGCGCGCCCATCCGCTCGACGTTCTGGTACAGCAGGTCCTGGAACTCGGCCCGCTGACGCTTGAACCCGACCGTGTTCATGTTGGCGATGTTGTTGGAGATGACCTCCACGTTCAGCTGCTGGGCGGCCATGCCCGAGGCGGCGGTTCTGAGCGCTCTCATGTCCCGTTCTCCTTACGCGGCCCGGCCCAGGCGCTCGACGGCGCGCCGGGACAGGTCGGTGGTGTTTTCGATCATCCGGGTCACGCTCTCGTAGGCGCGCTGGATCTCGATCAGATTGGTGATCTCCAGGATCGGATTGACGTTGGAGCCCTCCAGCATTGCTTGGCGGACCTGCACGTCGTTGGCCGCGACCGGCGCGGCGTTAGAGGCGTTGCGGTAGAGGCCGTCGCCGCCCTTCTCGAGCACGGCGAGGGTGTCGAAGCGGACCACGCTGAGGCGGCCGACAGGCTGACTGTTCTGGCTGATCGTGCCGTCGGCGGCGACGGCGACCTGGCCGAGCGCGGGATCGAGGACGATGTCGCCGCCGTCGCCCTGCACGGCCGCGCCGCCCTGGGTGGTCAGCCGCCCCTCCGGATCGAGAGTGAAGGCTCCGTCCCGGGTGTAGGCGTCGCCGTTCCCGTCCTTCAGGGCGAAGAACGCGCCTTCGCCCTCGATGGCGAAGTCCAGCGTTCGCCCGGTTTGCTCCAGCGCACCCTGGCCGAAGTCGCGGCCGACGCCGTTGTCCATCACGAAGCTGACGCCCGGCCTCACGAAGGCGTTGCGGGCCCGCTCGCCGACCTCGTCGCCAAGCAGCAGCTGTTCGACCTTGAAGCCGGTCGTGTCTGCATTGGCGATGTTGTTGGCCACGATGTCGAGCTCGCGGCGTAGCGTCATCTGGCGTGACAGTCCGACATAGGCGGCGTTTTCCACGGGCGGCTCCTTTCGCCCCCGGTCTTCGCAACGGCCGTGCCAAGAGAACGAATTCAGTCGTGGCGGGCGTTTGAGCCGCAAAGCTTCTCCTGGCGCCCGGCAGGATTTGCCGGTTCTTAGCGCCTCGTTAACCAAAAACGTCTCGTATGGACGGTGAGATTCTCGGGGCGCGTGGCATGTTCAAATTCGGCAAGAAGAAGGGTGGGGCGGCCGCGGCCGACGACGCCGCCGTGCCGGCGGTCACCGACGGCGAGGCCGTCGACGGCGAGGCCGCCGGCCCGAAGAAAAAGAAGCTGCCCCTGCTGTTCATCGCCATTCCGGCGGCGCTGGTCGTGCTCGGCGGAGGCGGCGGCGCGGCCTTCTTCCTGATGCAGCCAAAGGCCGAGGCGGCCGAGGGCGATCACGGCGCCGCCAAGAAGGGCGGCGATCACGGCAAGGCCGACAAGAAGGGCGGCGGCGGACACGGCGCGCCCGCCGGCGGCGAGGCCAATCCGGCCCTCGGCGTCATCAGCGAAGGGCCTGACGGCGTCATCTTCTACACCCTGCCGGACATGGTGGTGAACATCCAGGCGCCCGACGGCCGGCCCACCTACCTCAAGCTCAAGCTGACGCTCGAGATGCACGACGCCGCCCTGGCCGAGCATCTGCAGGCCGAGATGCCGCGGATGCAGGACATGTTCCAGGGTTTCCTCCGCGAACTGCGCCCCGAGGATCTGGCTGGATCGGCGGGCAGCTTCCAGCTGCGCGCCGAGATTCTGCGTCGGGTCAACCTGATCGCCGCCCCGGGCAAGGTGGACGCCGTGCTGATCGAAGAAATGCTGGTGAACTAGCATGACCGATGCGGCCTTCGCCGACAGTCCCGACCCGCTCGACGATCCGATGGCGGAGCCGGAGGCGCCGGTCCAGTCGGAACGGGTGCTGAACCAGGACGAGATCGACAGTCTGCTGGGCTTCGACCTCGGCGAGGACGACAGCTCCGAACGGACCGGCATCCGCGCCATCATCAACTCGGCCCTCGTTTCCTACGAGCGCCTGCCGATGCTCGAGATCGTCTTCGACCGCCTCGTGCGCCTGATGACGACCAGCCTGCGCAACTTCACCAGCGACAACGTCGAGGTCAGCCTCGACAACATCTCGTCGATCCGCTTCGGCGACTATCTGAACTCCATCCCCCTGCCGGCCATCCTCGCGGTGTTCCGGGCTGAGGAGCTGGACAACTACGGCCTGCTGACGGTCGATTCCAACCTGATCTATTCGATCGTCGACGTGCTGCTGGGCGGCCGTCGGGGCACCGCCGCCCTGCGCATTGAGGGCCGCCCCTACACCACCATCGAGCGGGTGCTGGTCCAGCGCATGGTTGAGGTCGTGCTGGCCGACGCCTGCGCCGCCTTCGAGCCGCTGACCCCGGTGCATTTCAACCTCGACCGGCTCGAGACCAATCCCCGTTTCGCGGCCATCGCCCGTCCGGCCAACGCCGCCATCCTGGTCAAGCTGCGCATCGACATGGAAGACCGCGGCGGCCGCGTCGAGCTGCTGCTGCCCTACGCCACCCTCGAGCCCATCCGGAAGATGCTGCTGCAGCAGTTCATGGGTGAGAAATTCGGCCGCGACAACATCTGGGAAGGCCACCTGGCCACCGAACTCTGGACCACCGGCACGGAGGTCCGGGCGGTGCTCGACGAGCAGCAGCTGCCCCTGTCGAAAGTGCTGGAGTTCAAGGTCGGCGACACCCTGATGCTCAACGCCACCCCGGACTCCGACATCTCGATCAGGGCCGGATCCATCCCGCTGACCACCGGACGCATGGGCCGCAAGGGCCAGCATATCGCCGTGCGCGTCGAGGCGCCGATCGACGTCGAAACCGCCACGAGCCTCGCCAAGGGAAGACGCTGATGACCGGAATGATCCTCGACGGCGTGCTGATGCTGCTGCTCGTCGCCGCTCTCGGCTATGGCGTGCGGCTCGAGCGCAAGCTGACCGCCCTGCGCGAGGGTCAGCAGGCCTTCGCCTCCGCCGTCACCGACCTCAACGCCGCGGCCGGCCGGGCCGAGGCCGCCCTGGCGTCGCTGCGCGCCTCGGGGCAGGAGACCGACCTGCTGCACGACCGCATCATCAAGGCCCGCGAGGTCAAGGCCCAGCTCGAATCGCTGATCGCCCGCGGCCCCGCCCCGCCTGCGGCGGCCGCCGAACCCGCGAAGGACGCGCCCCCCGCCCGCGCCGCGGCTTCCGCTCCGGCCGCCCCCGCCTCGCTCGACGAAGAGCGCGCCGCCCGAATGGCGGCCCTGGCCGAGCGCATCCAGGGGCTCGCCGCGCCCTCGAAAGCCCGAGCCCCCGGCGGTGGCAATGTCGCCGCCATCCTCGGCGCCATGACCGCTAACCAATCTGCGAAGCAAAGCCTCAACCGCGCCCAGCGCAGTCTCGACGAAGACCTGTTCGCCGCCTGATCGCGGTCCATTCACCCATCGAGTAGCCGATCATGAGCAAGATTCCCCGCCTGCTGCCCCTGATCGCCATCGCCATTGGCGGGGTGGTGGTCGTCCGCGCCGTCGGCGTCGCCCCGGGCCTGTTCGAGGGCGCCCGGGCCTGGGCCGAGGAGGCCGTACCGGCCGCCGCCGCCGCCACGCCCGCCGCCGCCGTCTGCGCCCTGACGCCGGAACAGCTCGCCCAGCAGGCCGGTCTGTCGCCGGCGGAGATGCGAATCCTCAACGCCCTCAAGGACCGCCGGACCGAGCTCGACGTGCGCGACGAGGATATGGCCTCGATGCTGCCGCTGATGATGGCCGCCGAGCAGAAGCTCGACGCCAAGACGGCCGCGCTGGAAGCTGTGAAGGCCGAGGTCCAGACCCTGCTGGGGCAGGTCAGCGAGCGCGAGAAGGCCGAGGTCGATCGTCTCGTCGCCGTCTATTCCGCCATGAGGCCGCGCGACGCCGCGCCGGTGTTCGCCAGCCTGGACGACAGCGTCCGCCTTCCGGTCGCCGCCGCCATGCGCCCGCGCTCGCTGGCCGCCGTCATGGCCCAGATGGAGCCCGCCGCCGCGCGCGAGCTGACCGAGAAACTGGCCGGCCGGTTCGCGGCCCAGCGCCGCCTCGCCGCCCGCGCCGCCGCCGCCGAAGCCGACCCCGGGCCGGCCGCGCCGACGCCCGCGCCGGTCCAGACCGCCGAAGCCGCTGCGCCGAAACCCGCCGCCGCAGAACCCCCGGCTCCGCGTCCCGCCGCCCGTCCGCCGGCGCGTCGTCCCCAGCCGCGCCCCGCCGCCCGCACCCCCGCGCCGCCGCCCGCCGCCGCCGAACCGGCCGGCGAACGCCCCTATGAGCCGGCCGCCGAAGCCGCCGCGACCCCGGACCGTCCGCGCCAGTCGGTGCAGTAGGACGGAGAGCTTTTGCTTTCGTCATCCTCCCGCGAGCCTCCGGGTCCGAGCTTCGCTCGGCCCGAGGACAGGCTCCGCGAGACCGGGGGACCCAGCGGCGCCGAAGGCGATCTGTTCAGGCAGGCTGTTGCGAACAGCGGCGCGCCCGACAGGGTCGCGCTGACGCGCGCCGCCGGGTCCCCCGATCTGCGCGGCTGCGCCGCTTGCCGGAGGATGACGATAGCTTTGTGAGAAGCGGCCATGAAAAAGGGCCGCCCCCTTCCGGAAGCGGCCCCAAATTTCTGGAACGGGTCGGAACCCTATTCGATGTCTTCGTTGAGCAGACCGACCTTGAAGAAGCCCCGGCGCTGCAGCTCGTTCATGACTTCCATGAACTGGTTGTAGGTGACTTCCGGGTCGGCGCGGATGAAGACGCGCTCTTCCTTGCAGGCCGGGTCGCCGCCGCCGAGGGCGGTGCAGACGTCGGACGCGAGGCCTTCCAGCGACGACTGCTGGTCGGCGATGAAGATCGAGCCGGTTTCCTGGACCGTGATATAGACCGGATCCTTCTGTTCCATGCCCGGGGGCGGCGGCACCGCCGGCGGCAGGTCGAGGCGGATCGACACGGTGGCCATCGGCGCCGCGACCATGAAGATGATCAGCAGCACCAGCATGATGTCGACGAACGGCGTGACGTTGATCTCGGCGTTCTGGCTAATGGTGTGGCTCTTGCCGCCACCGGGTCCGGAAAGTTTGGCGCCCATGCGCTGGTTCTCCATCAGGCCCGGCGCGACACGCGGCGAGCGACGCTTATAGCTTCGGACCGTCTCTTGGCGTCCCCGGCCCGGCTTGTAAAGCGGGTTCGGGTCGAAGAGGGTTCCATCGCGGCGCCCATCCCCGGATTACGCCACTGAGGCGAGCCGTTTCAGCCCGAATTACCGCCCCTGGGCCAGCTTCAGGAACCGGTCCTTCAGCGCAGTGTCGGTCTTGAAGGCGCCAGTGAACCGGGTGGTGATGGTCGAAACGTGGCGGTGGTGCACGCCTCGCGTGGTCATGCACTGGTGCTCTGCGTCGATCAGGATCGCCACCCCGGCCGGCTGCAGGTGCGATTCGATGGCGGCGGCGATCTGGTTGGTCAGCACTTCCTGCGTCTGCAGGCGGCGGGAGAAGATCTCCACCACCCGCGCCAGCTTGGAGATTCCGACCACCTTCTCGTTCGGGATGTAGGCGACATAGGCCTTACCCAGGAACGGGGCCATGTGGTGCTCGCAGTGGCTCTCGACCTCGATGTCGCGCAGCAGCACCATGTCGTCATAGCCCTGCACGTCCTCGAACGTGCGCGACAGCTCCTTCCCGACATCGGCGTCATAGCCGTCGAACCATTCGCTATAGGCGTCGACCACCCGCTTCGGCGTGTCGATCAGGCCCGGACGGTCCGGATCGTCGCCGGCCCAGGCCAGCAGGGTGCGGACGGCCTTCAGGGCCTCCTCCCGTGACGGGCGGGCGGGGGAATCGTTATCGCCGACGAGGACCGGCTTGACGGGGGTGACGCTCATTCTCGATCTCTGAAGCGACGAAGTAGCGCCGGGGCGATGGCCACCGGAAGGACGCGCGCCGCTCTCCCTTTATTCTCGCCCGACATACTGTCGAGTATGGGGCAAGGGCGCTATATGGGCGATCCCGTCCGTACCGCAAGAAAACTCAAGGCGCCTGCAGCCCGATGCCGCTGACGATCCACGACACCCTCCACCGCGAAAAGCGCGTGTTCGAGCCTCGCGACCCGGAGCGGGTGACCCTCTACGTCTGCGGGCCCACGGTCTATGACTTCGCCCATATCGGCAACGCCCGTCCGCCTGTGGTGTTCGACGTGCTGGTCCGGCTGCTGCGCCGCACCTACGGCGCGGACAAGGTGATCTACGCCCGCAACGTCACCGACGTGGACGACAAGATCAACGCGAAGGCGGCGAAGGAAGGCGTTCCCATCGGCGAGGTCACGGCCCGCTACGAGGCGGCCTACCTCGAGGACATGGCCCGGCTGAACGTCTCGCCGCCGAACATCGCCCCGCACGTCACCGATCACATGGACGCCATCGTCGCCCAGATCGGCGCCATCATGGACCAGGGCTGCGCCTACGCCGCCGAGGGTCACGTCCTGTTCGACGTCTCGTCCTACGAGGCCTACGGCCGGCTCTCGGGCCGCAATCTCGACGACATGATCATGGGGGCCCGCGTCGAGGTCGCACCCTACAAGAAGAACCCGCACGACTTCGTCCTGTGGAAGCCTTCGAAGGACGGCGAGCCGTCGTGGCCATCGCCATGGGGGGAGGGGCGTCCCGGCTGGCACATCGAATGCTCGGCCATGATCGAGCAGACGCTGGGCTTGCCCATCGACATCCACGGCGGCGGCATCGACCTGGTCTTTCCGCACCACGAGAACGAGATCGCCCAGGGCGTCTGCGCCCACGGCCGCACCCACGAGCCCTCCGCCCATGCGGAATACAGCCGCTACTGGATGCACAACGGCTTCCTGACCATGGACGCCGAGAAGATGTCCAAGTCGATCGGCAACGTCCTGCTGCTCCACGACCTGGTCCAGGCCATCCCGGGCGAGGTGGTCCGCTGGGCCCTGCTCTCGGCCCACTACCGTCAGCCGCTGGACTGGAACCAGTCCCTGCTGGACCAGAGCCACAAGGCGCTGGACCGCCTCTACGGCGCCCTGCACCGCTCCGCCGCCGTCGAGGCCTCGACCGACGAGCCGCCGGCCGACTTCCTCAAATCCATCGAGGATGACCTCAACACGCCCGGCGCCATGGCGACCCTGTTCGCCCTGTCCAGCGAGATCGAGCGCGGCATGACCGCCGGCGACCACGGTGTCGTCGCGCGGGCCCGGGGCGAACTGATCGCCGCCGCCGCCATCCTCGGCGTGCTTCAGTCGAACCCGGCGGAATGGCTCGAGGGCGATGTCTCCGACGCCCTCCGGACCGAGGTCGAGGCCCTGCTCGAACAGCGCGCCGCCGCCCGCGCCGCGAAGGACTGGCCCGAGGCGGACCGCATCCGCGACCGTCTCAACGCCTTGAACGTCGTCGTCATGGACGGTCCGCAAGGCGCGACTTGGCGGGTCAAGGGCTAAAGTCCCGCCTTCTGTGCGCGCAGGCCCCGGGCTGTTCGCCGGCCGCGCGAGAACCTTCCCGTTCCCTTGGAGTTCCGGACTCTGTGACAACCCGCCAGCGCAACGACAGTGCTGGCGGCTACCGCGGCTGATCGGAGGAGTAAGAGTTGCAGCTTCTTCGAGCGCTATTGCGAAACTGGGCCTTTGTACTCGTCGTGCTGGAACTGGTCTTGATAGCGGTGCTGTCGGGCTATCTGGCCGCTGGCATGTTCATCCCCTGATCCGGCGCGCTGCAGCCGGTTCAACGATGAAGGAGCGGAAGCGTCTGCTATCCTGCGCTGCCCGGCTGCCAACTGGCATTGCTGCGCTGCAAATCCGTCGCCAGCCCGCATACTTTCAGCAGCTAACCTGCTGTAACGCCTGCACATAATCTCCGACCCAGCGTCACGAACGCGCCATAGGAGGAACCCGTGCCAGACTCTCCTCCATCCCGTCGGTGGGGAGGGCGTCGGATCCACGTTCCTCGATGTCGGCGGGCTGTGGTCGAGCGATGAAGCCCGGGTGGAGGAAAGCCGGGGGGTCCTCGAGGGCAGGGATGGATCCTGCCCGCTTGCTCGCCGCGCGCCTCTGGATGGAACCGCTACATCGACCGAACACGGTCAGCACGTTCCGCCTTCCGGCCCCTCGGCAACGGAGGTCCGGAACGCCGGTGAGGCCCGAGAAGGGCCGCCAGCCGGCGGGGCGAGTGGATAACGACCGCGCGGGGCAGTCTGTCTCGTCGAAACGGTAAAACATTCAAACATCCGGGCGAGGCCCGGCTGTCCCGCGCCCTCCCCACACCGCTTGGAAACAAGCGGCGAAGAGTCATGCGCTCGTTCTCCGTCCCCGATGCGGGGAGGGAGAACGCAGCCTCAGGTCTTTGACAATCGAATCCTTGCCCGCCGTCAGGTGATATTCTTCGCCGTCGGCGGGTCGCTGGCCGGGAAGGTCTCCTCGATGCTTTCGTCGACCAGGGCCTCCTGCCGGCTTTCGGCCTTGCGCTCGTCCATGTTCAGCTGGTCCGGCTTGCCGTCCTTTTCGGGCGCCTCGCGGGCATAGGCCTCGTCGTCGGCTGGCGACTGTTGATGCTCGGGATTGTGGGTCTTGTCGTTCATGTCGGCGTCCTCAGTCAGAGGGATGATCTTCGTCGGCTTCGGGGCCGTAGCCGAGATCGGAGATGTCGTCGTCAGAGAGGCGTTTGGCTTCCCAATGCGCCGCACTCGCCTGCGCTCCGCGCGAGTTCCGCATCAGGCCGGAATAGACCAGTTCGACCTCGTCGTGGGTCCGCAGGTCGCCGCCGCCCGCATCGACTTCGGTCAGCCGGGCGCCGTCGACGCCGTAGAGTTCGTCGGCCTCGGGCTCGACGCCGGACGCGGACGCCGATTCCTCCACAGCGCTCTCGATATCGGTCTCGCTCCGATCGTCGTCGTCGCCGTCCCCGTCGGCCGAGGTCACATCGAGCACGTCCGGGAGTTCTTCGAACGTCTTGAACTCATTGCTGGGCGCCCCGGCGTCGGCTTCGTCGAAATTGTCTTCGTCGAAGACCTCGGACTGTTCCTGGTCGTCCGAATAGTCGTCCATCTGCGGCATCCGGCTTCTCCCTTTCTTCGGGAGATCAACGCCCCTGCGTCAGGCCGCGTTCCCCTGCGAAGCCGTCCCTCGTGCGACCGCCTGCTCAAGAGCCTCGCGCATACGGCCGATCGCCCCTTCCCAGTCCGCGAAGCTGTCGCGCCGGAAGAAACGCAGGTGCGGGTAGAACGGATATTTGTCGGTGCCGAGGTAGTGCCAGTCGTCTGGCGCCGAGACCATCCAGGTCGTCGCGCCGACGGCCGCCGCCAGATTGGTCCCGGCGATCCCCGGCCCGATCACCAGGTCCAGCGCGACCGAAAGCGCCGCGAGATCCTCCAGGTCGTCCTTGAGATTGATCGGCGGGGTCCAGATCGATACGCCCGCCGCCTTCGCCGCCGCCAGGTCGTCCTCGACGTCGCCGCACTGCAGGTTGACCATGAGGGCGCCCGGCGTGGTCAGCACCGGCCGCCAGCGCTCGAAGCTTGAGAAGTAGCGGGCGCGCGACCCGGCCAGCACCAGACTCTTCCAGTGCAGGCCGATCTTCAGCCCCGGTCCGAGCTTCCCCAGCTCCCCCCTCCAGTGAGCCACCTTGCCGGGATCGGGAACCAGATAGCCCTGTCGGTCCGGGAAGGCTTCGATGGTCGGGCGATAGACGGCCAGCAACGACGCCATCGGAATCCAGGCGTCGACGCCCCCCTCCACCTCCTCGACGAAGGGGGCGTAGCGGGTGATCCGCCCCTCAAGCTTGACCGCCCTGTGACCCCCCACCACGGCCATCGGGAAGGTGCGCTGGAACAGGCCGATCAGACGCGGTTCGACGGCGATGTGGACGCGACCTTCCGGGCCGACCGCCTCGATCGCGTCGCCGATGCAGGTCCCGAACACCATCTCGTCCGCGATGCCCTGTTCTCCGACGATCAGCAGCCGTCTGCCGCGGATGTCCTCGCTCTTCGGATCCCAGCGCGGGGCGTCGACGGCCACCCGCATCGACTCGGGCAGGTGCGGGTCGAGCCGGATTTCATAGGCTTCAAAGCCCTCGGGAATGCGGCCGAGGCTCATCAGCAGCATGGCCCGCGCCATCTGCATCATCGCCCGTTCGTACGGGCTCTCGGCGCCGGGCAGCGCGGCCTCTACATCCTCCAGCGCTCCGCAGGCGTCGCCCAGCGGCTGGCGGGCGTTGGCCCGATTGTAGCGGGCCTTGGCGAAGCCCGGATCGTGCCGCAGCGCCTCCTCGAAGAAGGTCAGGGCCGTGCCCATGTCGCCCTGATCGCTCAGCACCGTGCCGAGCGTGTTCCACAGCACGGGCGACTCTGGCTCCACCCCCAGAAGCGCCCGCAACGTCTCGACAGCGTCGCCGTAGCGCTTCTGGTCGCGCAGCACGCAGGCCAGATTGTTGGTAGCCTCGACGTGTCCCGGATCGGCCGCGAGGTATTTAAGCAGCAGCTTCTCGGCGATCTCCAGATAGCCCATCTGCTGCGCCAGCCGGCCCAGATCGTGCGCCACGTCGGTTTCGTTGGGCAGCAGCTTCAGCGCCGCCTCATAGGCCAGCAGGGCCTGGCCCAGATCGCCCGACTTCTCGCGGCAGATGGCCAGCACGTGCCAGGCGAGGCCATTGGTCTCGTCCGTCTTCAGCGCATCGAGCGCCCGGGCCGCACCCAATTGGAAATCGCCGGCGCGGATGGCCATCAGCGCGGCCTTCAGCTTTTCCAGCGCCTTGCGCTGGGCCTTCACCGCCAGTTTCGGATTGGCCAGTTGATGCGAGAGCTTGCGAATGGCCTCGGGCGAGGCGGAATCGCCAGCCACGCCCTGGGCGGCGGGAGCGAAGGCATGAACCTGTTCAGGCGACAATTCGACGGCGGACATGCGGCGATCCTGCGGTGATCCGCCGCTTTGGCCAAGGGGATCACAAGGGATGGTTAACCACGACTCTTTAGCCTGCGTTCGTTCCCGGCTTCCTAACGTCGCCGTGCGCCTGTCAGGAGACGCCCCGAATGCCGCTGAAGCTGTCGCTCAAGCCCGGCGAGAAATTCGTTCTCAACGGAGCCGTCGTCCAGAACGGCGATCGCCGTGGCGTGCTGATCCTGCAGAACAAGGCCAGCGTGCTGCGCGAGAAGGACATCATGCAGCCCGAGGAGGTGAACACGCCTGCCCGGCGCATCTACTTCCCCGTGATGATGATGTACCTCGATGAAAGCGCAGCGCCGAAGGTGTACGACGAGTTCGCCATGCGGCTGACCGAGTTCATGGGCGCGACGCGCAATCCGCAGGTGCTGGCGGACTGCGTGGCGGCTTCGCGGCACGTTATGTCGCGCGAGTACTACAAGGCGCTGATGGCGGCCCGGAAACTAGTGGATTACGAGGAAGGTCTGGCGAATGTCGCTTCAGGCGTACAAGACCGCGGCCACGCGGGCTGAAAACCCGCGCGAGATGGAGTACCGGCTGTTCGGGCAGGTGACCCGGGCGCTGATGCACGCCTCGACGGTGGACCCCGGCGACGTCGCCACGCGGATTGACGCCCTCGACTGGAACCGCCGCCTGTGGTCGGCCCTGGCCACCGACTGCGCCAGTCCCGACAACGCCATGGACAAGGCCCTGCGGGCCCGGATCATCTCGATCAGCCTGTTCGTCAGCAAGCATTCGTCGGCGGTCATGCGCGGCGAGGACGACTTCGAAGCCCTGATCGACATCAACAAGATGATCATGCAGGGGCTGGCGGGCCCCGGCCCGGGTTCGGCCGAGGCCGCCTGATTTCGGCGTCAGAACGCGAACCTGACGCCCAAGCCAACCTTGTAGCTGATCATGTCCGTGGTCGTCAGACTGCAGCGATGATGCCGGCCACTATGGTGCCGTGGCCGTCATGATCCCAGGGATTGTTGGTCCCGGCCATGAAGTCCCAGCCGATGATGTCGTCGACATAGCCGTTGCCATCGTCGTCGACGCCGTTGTCCGCGACTTCTCCGGGGTTCTTCCAGATGTTGTCGTAGCTGATATCGAGGTGGTTCCAGTCCAGGCCGGTGTCGATCACCGCCACCGTCACGGGTTGGGGATCGGGCCCGACCCGGGACCAGGCCGAATCGGGCTCCAGGGTCAGGCCGACGCGCTTGATGGCCCACTGGTCGTCGTGCTGCTGGCCCCAGGAGCCCGCGCCCTGCATCAGGGGATCGGGCGGCGGCGGACCGGGCTGTTTGTCGCGGCATATGTTGACCTCGACGTTGGCGACGCCCGCGTCCTGATAGGCCAGCAGGCCTTCCAGCAGGTCCCCGTCGCCATCGGCTGCCATCACGATCACATGTTTGACGCCGTCGATGTTCACTTCGCCGACGACATAGGGCTGGAGCAGACTTGACACCTCCTGACCGTTCTTCATCTCCAGCACGAAGCTGACGCTCGCGCTGGTGAAGAGGTTGACGACCGGAGCCGGCGCTCCGGCGGCGGGAACGTAGCCGCAGTCGCCGAAGTCGCAGGGGTCAACCTGGACTGTGCAGGTCCCGTCAGTCCCGGTGGTGCAGGTCACCGGATCCCCGTCAAAGTCGGCCTGCGGTTTAGCCCCGCCATCTGACGGCAGGGCGACATTGGTCACGGATTCAGGGAACAGCTTGGCCTGTGTCCGCCCGACGGCCGTCTGGCCGACCCCGCTTTGAGCGGTGGCGGTGGCCTTGATGATCAGTGTGATGGTCGGCGGCGCTTCGTCCTTCGGATCGTCCCGATCGGGGCCGGCCTCGTCGCCCGGATCGTCCTGCGCCGGGTCCTCTTATAGCGGACGGCCGGGGAGATTTCCGTTTCGGTCCGCGCCCTCCTCGTTTTTCCCCGCCCAGTAATCGCCGACGGCGTCGTACCAGGCGGAATAGGCTGCCTGTTGCTCGGGCGTCCGACCATAGTCCGGAACGTCGGGCCGCTTCGGCGGGCCATCCCGGGGGTCGTCCCCGTCCGATTTTCCCGGTCCGTCGCGCGGGTCGTCCCCGGGGGCGCCACCGCCCGCCGAGGTCGGTTCCGGAATGGTCGGGCCATAGGTGCAGAACACCTGACCGTCGCCCGCGATCCAGATCTGGAGGAAGCCTCCGCTTCCCCCGGCCAGAAGAGTGGCCCCTTGAGGAATCGTCCCCGTTCCGGGCACGGACCCCACGGTTCCGGTCTCCGCTGCAGGGGGCGGGCACGGCTTGCCCGCCGCTGCAGCGATCTTGTCCTGAACATCCGTGAAGGCCCAGCCCGGGAGGGGTGGAACATCAGGATTCCCGTGCCTCGCTGCGGCACGGCTGGCCTGTCCCCATTGATCGGCTGTCCAGTTGGCCTTGGCGATCTTCGCCTCATAGCCGGGGCAGTCTCCTGAGTTCAGCGCGGCCTCGGCTTCGGCCAGAAGGTCATCGATCTCCTTGTTGAATCGATCGATCCTGGGTTGAAGGAGCGCCATCTGCGCCGGGGACTGGGCGGCGGCCGTGTCCGGCTGCATGACCATCAACACGGCGCACGCCGCGCCGTACATAAGGGCCTGCTTCAGTCTGCCATTCATGGCCTTCGACCCCGTGAACTGTGGGGGGAGCCTAAAGTAGTCGCGCAGCGGGCCGCGTCATCGGTTCTGATGACGTCGTTCTTTCAAACTGCTAGGTTCCGGCTCTAACGGGGCGGTGGTCCAGGATGCGACGGTCCGACGATCTGCTGACGGTGATAGAGGCCATCCATACGGCCGGACTCGAAGCAGGGCGTTGGCCCGAGGCCCTCGAATCCGTTACCCGGCTGACCCGAGCCTCGGCGGCGTCGCTGGAAACCTATGACTACGCACGCCGCAAGCACCGTATGTGGCATGGCTACGGCAGCGAGCCCGAGATGATCGAGGCTTATCTGTCGTTTCACTCCAGCGACAATATCTATGCGCCCGACCGGACACCGGGCCCTGCAACACGGAAATTCCCGCGCGGCCACGTCCTCGACGCGGCTGGGTTGGGGCGCGAACCGTTCTACGCCGAGTACATAACCTACACGGATCCGCGCTATTTCGCGGCCGGCATCCTCGACGGGGGCGGCGGACCTGAAACCGTCTTCACCCTGACCCGCGATCCGTCCCAAGGGCATATGGAGCGGCCGGACGTGGAACTGTTCGGCCGGCTGATGCAGCACGCCCGTCTGGCGTTGCAGGTGTCGGCGCGGCTGGCCGAGGCAAGGGGGGAGGCTCGCTCCCTGACCCGGACTCTCGACCTCATCGGCGGCGGGGTCGCTCTTCTCGATGCGGCGGGCGGGGTGCTCCACGCCAACGCCGCCCTGACCCAAATTGCCGCGGGAGGGGATGGTATCCGGCTGGCGAAGGACGGCGTTCGACTGGCCTCGCCTGACGCGCGCCGACGTCTCGGCGAAGCGCTCGGCGCGGCGTTATCGCTTCGACGCGGCGAAGCGATGGCGGCGCCGAAGTCGTTCGCTGTCTCCCGGCCGTCGGAAGAACCGCCCTATGTGCTGACCATACGGCCGGTTTTCAGCGGCGAGGCTGATGAAGCGCCCGGGGCGGCGGTGGTGCTTTTCGTGCATGATCCACAGATGCGGCGCGGAGCAGGGGCCGAGGGTCTGCGGGCGCTGTTTGATCTGACGGCGGCGGAAGCGAGGCTGGCGGAGGCGCTCGTGCGCGGGCAGTCGCCGGTCGATCATGCCCGTGAGAACGGAGTCAGCATCAACACCGCCTATACCCACCTGCGCCGGCTGAAGGACAAGGCGGGCGCCCATCGCCTGCCTGACCTGATTCATCGGTTGAATGACGCGACGCCCGTGCCGAGCCTGGCCGCTTTTGATCACGGGCCGCGCTGAAAGCCGGCCGGCGCCGTCAGCCGGCGCGGCGGATCAGTTCGTCGGCGAGCTCGGCGGTCAGATAGCCGTCCGCCAGCCGTCCAGTGGCCATCTGCCAGCGGCGGAGCGCCGTGCGGGTGTTGGATCCGATGACACCATCGATTCCCTGCGTATCGTAGCCCAGAGCCGTCAGAGCGCGCTGCGCCCCGATACGCTGGTCGCGGGACAGAGGGCCGTCGTCCGGCCAGGTCCCCACCAGTCCCGGCCGTCCCTGGACACCGTCAGCCGTCAGGCCGATCGCCAGCGCATAGCTGACGGAATTGTTATAGCGGCGGATGACGTAGTGGTTTGGCAGGGCCAGGAAGGCTGGACCGCGCGCCCCCTGTGGCAGCAGGATCGTCGCCTCTTCGCGGGTCTCGGCGGGGTTGGGAGCGCCGCCGTGAGCCAGCGTGACGCCCCTTGCCGCCCAGTAGGACCACGGCCGGCGTGGCCCCTCGGCTTCGGAGTAGTCGAAGTTCGCAGGCAGGCGGACCTCGTAGCCCCATGTCTGACCACGCTTCCAGCCGGCTTGGGCGAGCAGGTTGGCGGCCGACGCAAGTGCGTCCGCGTCCGAGTCCCAGATATCGACCTTGCCGTCTCCCGTCTGGTCGACGCCGAGCCGCAGGTAGTTGTCGGGCATGAACTGTGTCTGGCCCATCGCGCCGGCCCAGCTGCCCTTCAACCCCGCACGTGCCCGTCGGCCGTCGATGACGATATCCAGAGCGTCCTTCAATTGGGCCTCGGCCCAGTCGCGTCGGCGGCCGTCGTAGGCCAGCGTCGCCAGTGAACGAATGACGTCATGGTCGCCCTGTATCTGGCCGAAGGCGGACTCCTGCGCCCAGATGGCGACGAGGACTTCGGAGGGGACGCCGTACCGCTGGACCACTGACCAGGGCACACGGTCGGTCCGCTGACGGGATTGTGCGATGCGTGTCGCTGTTACGGCGTTCTGGACGTAGGCCCCGGCGGGGCGGCTGAACTCGGGCTGATTGCGATCGAGGCGGATCACTGTCGGATCCGGCTCCAGCCCGGCCAGTTCACGCTCATAGGCTGCGCTCCGGGCGCCGCCGTGGCGGGACAGGAAGCCCTGCTTCCAACCGTCGAAGCCGGCCTGGTCGACCACCGCGGCGGCCGGCGTGGCCGGAGGCGGCGCGGGCGCGGGCTCGGGCTGCGCCGGAGCGGTCGTCGGAGCCGCCATCGGCGGCGGGTCCGGCAGCATGGGCGCGCAGGCGGCGACCGTCCCGACGAGCATGAGGCGAAGGCTGAAACGCATGATCTGCAAGCTAGTCTCCCGGGCGCGCGCCGCCTCATAACAAGTCCGCGAGTGGGGCGCGACGCCTACAGCGCCCGGATGGAGAAAGCGTTGCGGTGATTCCCCGTTGGCGTCGTTAACCCTCAATATCCGTGGCCTGCTAACCACTTAGGGCGCATAAGGCGGGCGCTCTCTGAGACCGATATGGCCTGGTGGCGGAGGGGCTACGCGTCGGGCATGCAAGCCCGAAGACCCTCCGTTCGACCCGGAGGCCAGGCCTCCAGTCCCTGCGCTGCCGGGATCGCTAACGTCAGAATTTTGAGTGCGTCTGAAGGATGTCAGTAGCGCCAGCCTGGCTGGTTGACGCGGCGCACAAGCCTCTCTATACGCACCGCTCCGCCGCAGGTCCGCCTCGCGGCTTTTCTGTTTTGCTTTGCCTCAGGACGACGACCATGAAGGTCCGCAGCTCGCTCAAGTCGCTCAAGGGTCGCCACCGCGACTGCAAGGTCGTGCGCCGCAAGGGCGTCGTCTATGTGATCAACAAGACGGACCCGCGCTTCAAGGCCAAACAGGGCTAAGCGCCTTCGCGCCGGTTCCGGCGCGGCCGAAAGTTTCGAGGCTGCGGACTTGTCCGCAGCCTTTTTCGCGCCCGTCGTTGAGTCGGGCGATGCGACGTGGTTAGCGTCGACCTGTCTTTCCGGAGTTCTTTCCCCATGGCCGATGACGCCGCCTTCGATTCGTCCCCCGACGTTCTGACCGCCACGGCCCAGGGCCGGCTGCGCACCATCATCGAGCGTCTCGAGCGCTTGGAAGAGGACAAGCAGGCGGTCATGGCCGACATGAAGGAGGTCTTCGCCGAGGCCAAGGGCGAGGGTTACGACGTCAAGATTCTCCGCAAGGTCATCCGCATCCGCAAGCAGGACAAGGCCAAGCGCCAGGAAGAGGACGCCATCCTGGACCTCTACATGTCGGCGCTCGGGGAGATCTGACCCTGAAGCGAACCGGCTTCGGCGGGGGGAGGAGCGGTTCGAAAAAGCCGCTGGCCAGTCCGTTCGAGACCGAGCGCAAGGCGGCCCAGCGCGCCGCCCTTAACGCTCTCAGACGCGCCCGCCGCTCGGCAGAGAAGGCGGGCGTTTCGCTGTCGGAATGGGAGGGCGAGTTCCTTGATTCCGTATCAGAGCGGGTGAAGACCCATGGGCGAGCCTTCGGCGACCCTGAACTGGGCGCGCCCGGGCAGGCACTGTCATCTATGCAGGGCCGCAAACTCAAGGAGATCACCGCCAAGGCGAAGGGCGAAGAGCCGAGGCGGCGCTGGGCTCGCAAGCTGCCCAGGCCGGAAAGCGACTGATCAGAACAGGATCTTGCGCAGCGAGATGCTGATGCTGCGGCCTTCCGGGTCGAGGTAGTCCGGCTGGTAGTTCAATGGTGTATCGCCCGCGCTGCTGGTCACCTCGGTCCGGCTGTCGAACAGGTTACGGACGCCGAGTTGCAGGCGGGCGCCTTTCAGCCAGGAGTATTTCTCGGCCCAGCTGGCTTGGGCGCCGAGATCGACGAACATGTTGAGATTGACCGTGGTCTGGCCGGAGAAGTTCAGATCCGGCCCTGCGCCGCCGTCGATACGGGTGCTGTCACGCCAATTGGCGTTGACGAAGGCGCCCATGCCGTTCTTGAACACGCCCCCCTGCGCCTGGACTTCGTGACGGGGGCTGCCGCCGCGGCCTGAGGTGGCGGCGCCGTCCAGCAGATCAAGGATCGGCAGCCCGTCGGCGATCAGAATTTCGTCCTGCAATCGGTAGGTGTGATAGATCGAGACGAAGAAGCGACCTTGGCCCGGCTGCATCGCCCCGCCGCGGCCGCCTCGACCACCGCCCATGCGGATGGCGGGTCCGCCCCGGCGACCACCGCCTCTGGCGCCGTCTCCGCCTGGTCCGCCGCGAACGACGACCTGACCACCGGAACGTGGTCCGGACTGTTCGCCGGGCTCTTGCGCGGGCGGCGGCGTGGGGGCCCCGAACGCCTTGGAAAAGTTGAAGCCGGTGCGGATGTCCTCGCGCTCGGCTCGTGCGAAGTTCAGTGGCCGCGCGTCGATCGAAACCAGATTGCCGGCGGCATCGCGGGTGAAGCGATCCGGCAGGGCCGCTTCCAGCTCCGAGGTGATGGTCGGGAAGCTGTTGATGGAGTCCTCAACGGTGTTGCGCGTCCAGGTCGAGTTGATCCTCAGATCCTCATCGGTGAACGGCTGCAGGGTGATCCCCGCCTTCCAGATGCGGCGTTTCTCGGCGTCGAGGGCGGGATTGCCGCCATCGATGCGCGTGATCTGGACGGTGTCGCCGGTGGCGAAGTCGAATACGGGGACGTTCGGGGTGGCGATCAGCGGATTGTTGAGCTGACTGATGCTTGGAGAGCCCTCCTCATCGGTATAGCTCGCGAGGAAAGACAGCTTTTCGATTGGGGACCAGTTGAGCGTGGCGCCGAATATCGACAGTCCGCCGAAATCGGAGAGGTCCTCAAAGCCTGCATTCACGCTGACCGAAAGGTCGCCGAGCGCAGGCAGGATTTCAGAACGGCGGCTGGCGATCGGAAAATTGAAGCTGCTCAGGCCGCTGATTCGGTCGCGCGACTGTTCTCGCTCGGTCGTCACACCGCCACGGGTGCTGCTGGAATCGAGCGACAGGGTGTCGGCGCCGACCTTGAAGGTCGAGGAGACGCCGCCGGCAGGGAGGTCCAGGAGGTCGCCAGTCAGCACGAATTCGGTGTCGAGCCGCTGGGACACAGAGCGGGCGGTGTCACTGGCGACGGCTATGAAGTCGGCGGGGGCGAGCGGACCGAAGGGATTGGCGGCGGCGTCGCCCGCATTCAGCCGGGCCTGGAACGGCGCCGCGTTGTAGCCTCGGCCGGTGACGGTGTCGGTTTCGTTGCGGGTGAATTCCCCGTTCAGCGTCCAGCGCCATTCCTCGCCGATGAAGCCGTCCAGCAGGACGCCGACCTCGCCGGTCAGTGTATCGGTCTGGCGGCCCAAGGCTGAGGCGTCGTCGACATAGCGATAGACCTGAACGTCGTCGGCGAAGGGGGAGAACGGGTTTCCATCCGGCAGGCCAAGCGTCACCCCGGGTAGACCGTTGAAGCTCCGGCTGCCCTGATCCTCCAGGCTCGCGCTGAAGGTGATCGCCGTGTCGCTGTTGAGGTCTTGCTTGATCGTGCCGCCGACGGAAGAGCTCTCGGTGGCGGACATCAGGGTGCGGTACGCTCCCAGGTCGCCAGTGCGCGGATCGCCATAGGCGGCGGTAAAATCATTCAGGCTGAAGCCGGCCGTGGGGATCGGCGCCACCGTCGCGATCTCGCCCACCTGTCCGGACAACGCCGGATCGATTTCCGTCCCGAACGGAACGCCCGAGATGTTGCCGATCAGGTCGAACGGCGTGGAGCCCGGGTCTCGGATCAGGTCACGCTCGCTCTCGAAGAGGGGCGTGGCGCGCTCGTGTTCCAGTTCCATCGACCAGCGTTGAGGGCCTGAGATGCGCAGGACGTTGGCGTCGATCTCACTAACGGTGCGCCCCCCCGCGGTGGGCACACGCCCTTCAATCTCCGCCGTGACCGAACGGAAATTGTCCTTGAGCACGAAGTTCACCACGCGCTGGTCCGCGCGGTAGCCGTATTCGAGCGCAACCTCCTCCGGAAGGATGTCGACCCGCTCGATCGCCTCGGGCGGGATGCCCTGGATTTCCCGGAATCCAGAGATGCGACGACCGTTGACCAGCATCACCGGCTGGCCGCCGGAGCCGCGCGAACTGCGCGTGACCGGCTCGAGATAGGTCAGCAGCTCGGAAATGCTGGAGGCGCCGTAGGCCTGAATTTCATCGGCGCTCAGAGTGAGGTCAGGCGGTATGTCACTGTCGACGCTGCCGCGCGGCCGCGATCCGGCGACGGTGACCGTGCCCAGATCCACCGCGCCCTCGACGTCCCTTTCCGTGGCCGCCGGGGCGGCTGGTTCGGGCTCCGCAGTCGTCTGCTGCTGGGGCGGCTCTTGCCGCGGCTGCGGGGTGGCAGGCGCCGGCGCCGTCTGAATTGCGCCGGCCATCAGGCCGGAGAGGGCGGTGGTCACGAGGAGCATACGGCGTTCCGGAACGGGGAGGGACAACGCGTTGAACGTGCCGCCTCGGCATTTCCGTCGTGTTTCAGCGACGAAACCGTAAGTTGCGGCCCCGTTGCTATCGCACGCGACGCCATTCGGCCTTCAATGAACTTTCGTTCAGGTTGGCGGCTTTCCTGGGGCGACGGCCGGAACGGGTTCAGCCCGCTTCCTTCAGCACGCCTTCGAGACCCTGCTCGCGGACCTTCCGATAGAGCGTCGACCGCCCAATGCCGAGGCGGCGCGCAATCTCGGACATATGACCGGCGTAGACCTCGATGGCGTGCTGGATCAGGTCGCGTTCGATCTCCTCCAGCGTGCGCAGATGGCCGCGCTCGTCGAGAATCCGGATCGGCGTGTCGGGCAGGGACGGAAGATCGATAGAGACCGGTCCTGAGACCCTCGCCTTCGCCTCGGGACTTCCCTCGCTGTGTTCCGCTGCCGGGAAGGGCGCGGCGACCCCGGAAATGGCCGGAAAGTCATGCGGCTGCAGGAAGGGCGAGTCCGACAGTACGATCGCCCGATAGACGGCGTTCTCCAGCTGACGGACGTTGCCGGGCCAGTCGAACGCCGACAGCAGGGCCAGGGTCTCGGCCGCACAGCCGGTGACGCGCTTGCCTTCCTCAACGTTGAAGCGTGCCACGAAATGTTCCACCAGGGCCGGGATGTCCTCGCGCCGCTCGCGCAGGGCAGGGGCCTCGATCGGGAAGACGTTGAGCCGGTAGAACAGATCCTCGCGGAAGCGGCTGTCGCGCACCTGTTCGGCGAGGTCGCGGTTGGTGGCCGAGACGATGCGCACATCGACCTTGACCGACCGCTTGGAGCCGACCGGATCGATCTCGCCCTCCTGCAGGGCGCGCAGGAGCTTGACCTGCATGTCCAGCGGCAGTTCGCCGATCTCGTCGAGGAACAGGGTGCCGCCGCTGGCCTCGGCGAACTTGCCCAGATGCTTGTCGCTGGCCCCGGTGAAGCTGCCCTTCTCGTGGCCGAACAGGATCGACTCGACGAGATTGACGGGCAGGGCCCCGCAGTTGACGGCCACGAAGGGCTTGCCGCCGCGGTCCGAGGCGCCGTGCAGGGCGCGGGCGATGACTTCCTTGCCGACGCCGCTCTCGCCGGTGATCAGCACCGGAATGTTGGACCTGGCGGCGCGCAGGCCCAGCGAACGGACCATGCGCATGGGCGCACTCTGACCGACCAGATCGTCGAACGAGGTGCGTCCCGCCACGTGCTTCTTCAGCCGCCCCACTTCGGCGGTCAGCTGGGTCAGTTGCAGGGCGTTGCGGACGCCGACCAGCAGGCGCTCGGCCGAAACCGGTTTGACGAAGAAGTCCTGCGCCCCGGCCTGCATGGCCTTGACCACGGCGTCGACGCCGCCGGAGGCGGTCAGCACGATCACCGGGGTGGTCACGCCGGCGGTGCGCATCTCGGCCAGGGCCTCCATGCCGCTCATGCCGGGCATGATCATGTCCAGCAGAACCACGTCGGCCCCGCCGCCCTTGGTCAGCCGGTCGATCGCCTCGCCGCCGGACTCGGCATGGACCACGGCGTAGCCCTCGCGCTCCAGCACCGCCTGCGCCAGACGGCGCTGGGTGGGATCGTCATCGACCACGAGTATGGTGCGGCTCATCTTCGGTCGCCCTTCATCATCACGTCCGGGGCCGGCCCTCGTTCATCGGGACTGGCTCATTCCGGGACGTTTTTACCCTCGATAAGGTGAAGATCGGGTTGTGCGGGACGGTGAGCACTGGGTTAACGGGGCTCAGGGCGCGTCGACGCTTGAATCCCGGCCGGTTCCGTGTATAGAGCGCGCCTTCTCCGTCGCAGCTTCGGCCGCGGCGGTCCTGTCCGAGAACTTCGGGGCGTGGGGGTCACCCACGCCGTAAATGTCAGAGAGCCCTCTGGCGCCGTGGGGAGATGGGGATGCAGACGACGCCAGACGCTCCGGTATCCGGACGTCGGGGTTCGAGCTTCCTTCGGACAATACGACCGGCCTGAACGCCTCGCAGCGATGCGCGGCGCCTTGGCCAATCCGTCGTCGGGAATAAGCCCGGCGGCGAATACCAGACTGGAGACCGCAATGGACCGCGCTCAAAAAGCCGAGTCGATCGAGACGCTCAAGGGCGTTTTCGCCGACGCGGGCGCCGTGGTCGTGACCCACAACCTGGGTCTGACCGTTGCGGACATGGAAGACCTGCGTGGTCGTCTTCGTAAAGAAGGCGGCACGTTCAAGGTGGTCAAGAACCGCCTGGCGCTCAAGGCGCTCGAAGCCGACGAAGGCAGCGACTACCACGGCCTGTTCAAGGGTCCCGTGGGCATCGCCTACGCCGACGATGCGGTGACGGCCGCCAAGATCACCGCCGAATACGCCAAGGCCAATGACAAGTTCATCGTCCTCGGCGGCTTCATGGGTGAAAAGGTTCTGGACGCGAAGGGCGTGGAGACTCTCTCCAAACTGCCCTCGCTGGATCAGATCCGCGCCTCGCTGCTCGGCCTGCTCAACGCTCCCGCGACCAAGATCGCCGGCGTCGTGCAAGCCCCGGCTTCCCAACTGGCCCGCGTGTTCAGCGCGTACGCCTCGAAGGACGCCGCGTAGGCGACATCGCCTCTTTCATCTCTGCAAACTCTCTACTGAAACCCAATCCTCCGAAGGAAACACACCATGGCCGATCTCGCCAAAATCGTTGAAGACCTGTCGAAACTGACCGTTCTGGAAGCCGCCGAACTGTCCAAGCTGCTGGAAGAGAAGTGGGGCGTCAGCGCCGCTGCTCCGGTCGCCATGGCCATGCCGGCCGGCGGTGGCGCGGGCGCTCCGGCTGAAGCCGCCGAAGAGCAGACCGAGTTCACCGTCGTCCTGCTGGACGGTGGCGACAAGAAGATCAACGTCATCAAGGAAGTCCGCGGCGTCCGTTCGGACCTCGGCCTGAAGGAAGCCAAGGACCTGGTCGAAGGCGCTCCGCAGAACGTCGTCGAGAACGTCTCGAAGCAGAACGCCGACGAAGTCGCCAAGAAGCTGACGGAAGCCGGCGCCAAGGTGCAGGTCAAGTAAGAACGGAGCGTCCCTCGGGACCTACGTTGAGCGGGCCGGGGAGCGATCCCCGGCCCGTTTTGCTTGCGCGCGGCATGGACAGCCGCCGCCCGCTGTGGCCCCCTGTGCGGGCAAGGGAGGGGTTCCATGAGATCGACTATCGTCGTCATCGCCGTCGCCGCGACGCTGGGTCTGGCCGCCTGTGACGAGTTCGCCACCGGCCGCGAACTGCCGCCGCCGCCCGGCCCGCCCGTGCCTCCGTCGCCGGAGCTGCCGATGTCGGCGGCCAAGGCCCGGCTGATCATGGGCACGCTCTCCAACACCTGTATGGAACTGGCGACCCTGAAGTACGACATTCACGCCTGCGAACTGAAACAGGGCAAGCCGGCCGACGAGGCGGCGCTGCGCACCGAACTACGCGACCTGCGCTGGAACCTTCAGAAGCTGACCGCCGACGAAGCGTCCGCCCAGTGCGCGGCCCTGACCAATGAACTGCGCAAGACCCCGAAGCCGCGGGTCTGCTGGTAGGACCGCCAGGGCCGGCGAAAAAAAACGGTGTGGCAGAGTCGGTAGAGTCGGCATCCGCGCTGAAGAACGCTGTGGCGGAGTCGGCAGAGTCGGCATCGGGGCCAAGAATTGCACGACCTGGAGATTTCTCCATATCGACTGCGCGACTCCTTCGGCGAGCGGCGCGAGGTTCAGTTGTCAAAGACCGGCAGACGCAGCCGCATCATGCGCCCGTTCTTTTCTCCGGCGTGAAGATCGGTTCGAGAAACGGACCGCACGTTGAAAGTACGAACGAATTCCGGTTGAACCCGACTATAATTCCACGGATTGCCGGCACAGCGTCACGCCTCTCCCGCCGTCAACCTGGGGCTTGAGCCGGGGCCGGAGGCCAGGATGGGAGCCGCCGCCTATCGGCGCCGGGGCGCGAATATGTCGGCGAGGCGGTCGCGGGTTCCGGGGATGCGGACGAGCCGCGGATAGCGCAGGCCGCCGTGGTAGTCGAAGCCGAGCGTGCGGAACTCGTCGCCGCGCTTGACCACGAGCCTGATCGGCTCGCTTCCGCCGCTTGCCGCCGTGACCGCCTCGCGCAGCGCCTCGGCCGAGGCGACACGATCCCCGACGGCCACCAGCTCCCACCCGTGGCCCAGCCCCTGCTCGAAGGCCAGACCGCCCCAGCGCACATTGGTGATGCGGTTGCCCGACCCCAGGCTGAAGCCCAGCGAGTACTGGAAGTCGCCGCCCCAGCCGCCCATCATCCGCTTCTCCAGCGGGGTGAGTTCGTCGACATAGGTCAACCGCCAACCGGCCCGCTCGATCCCGTCCAGCGGCGCCTCCGCATCCGGCCCGACGGCGTCCAGCCGCGTACGCAGGAAGCTCGCCCAGTCGTACGGATGGACCGCGTTCAGATGCTCGACCACGTCCTCGAACGTATAGGGCCGCGCCTCCCAGACGCCGTCCTCGACCCCGTAGAAGGCCTTGGCGAAGTCATCCAGCGACTTGCGTTCGTTGGTGGCCTCCCGGATCAGGGTGTCGGCGTCCAGCCAGATGAGCAGGGCCTCGCGGTAATAGTCCCCGGTGCCGCGCATCCATGAGGACCAAGGGTTGGACAGCCGGTAGCCGAGCAGATTGTGGTTGGTGGTGTCCTGCAGAGCCCGCCATTCCCGGCCGGGCTGCTGGTCATAGAAGCCCGCCACCTCGGCCAGATTGACGATGGCTTCCTCTACCGTTCCCAGGCCGGAGCGGGGGGTCAGGACGTCGCCCCAATACTCGGTCTGCCCCTCGTAGACCCACATCAGGCTGTTCTGGGTCGGGACGTTGAAATTGGGCACGTATTCGTCGGACGGCCGCCGGAACTTGCCGTTCCAGCTGTGCACGTATTCGTGCGGCAGCAGGCCGCGCGAGCCGTAGGAGGGCGTGGCCGTGCTGAAGAAGTTCGGGGCGGCGGTGTTCTCCGAAGACCGGTGATGCTCCAGCCCGATGCCGCCCAGCTTCGAGGTCAGGCCGAGCAGGAACTCGTAGCGGTCGAAATGCCGTGCGCCGAACAGATAGTCGGCCTGGTCGACGAGCTCTTCGTATTTGGCGATCCACTCGGGTGTCGCATTGATCGAGGCGGCGGTGTCGCCGACGAGGTTCAGATGCACGGGCGACCGGCCGCCCGGATCGATATCGACGCGGCGGTAGTGCTGGCCCGCGAACATGGGGCTGTCGGCCAGATGCTCCAGCGAGATGGGCGCGAAGGTGGCGACGTTCCCCACGCGGGACACCGTGTCCAGCGCCACCCCGTAGTTCCACGCTTCAGGCAGCACCACAGACGGCGCGAAGGTGATCCGGCTGTGGCTGTAGCCGGCCGGATAGAGCAGGGCCTTCTCCCACTGCAGGTTGACGATCTCATCGGTCATGACGACGCGCCAGGTCGAATTATCCGGCTGGGTCAGCCATTCGAAATCGACTTCGATGGTCTCGACGCCGGGCGGGATGTCGAGGTGGAAGGCGTGCGGATCGACGGTATCGCGCACCCATTCGATGCGTCGGCCGTCGCCGGTCACCGTCAGCCCGGAGATCAGCTGGATCGGCCCGGTGTCGGCGTGGTTGCCGGGGATGAATTTCGGATACTGCAGCACCAGCGGACCGGCGCTGACCGGCACGGTCTGACGCACCCGGATGACCTTGTGCTCGAGGTCGGTCAGGTCGACGCGGATGCCGATCGTCCCGGGATAGGCCCGGTCCTGCGGGGCCGGGATCGGCGGCAGGGGCCGCGGCAGGCTGGTCGGCGGGGGCAGGGGCGTCTGCGCCTGCGAGGCGGGAACCTGGGCCAGGGCGGACGCCGGGGCGGAGGCGAGGAGAAGGGCGAGCGCGGCGGATTTCAGCATCATTTGGTCCTCGCGATCAGCGGCGGCGCGGGGCGAGGATGTCGCCCAGACGGTCAGGCGTGCCCTCGATCCGCTCGAGGTGCGGATAGCGCAGGCCGTCGTGGTAGTCGAAGTGGACGGTGCGAAAGCGGTCGCCGTTCTTCAGCATCATCTCGATCGGCGTCGTATTGCCTTTGGAGGCGGTGATGGCCTCTGCGATGGCGGCGGAGCTGGCGGTGCGGCCGTTGACCGCGACGATTTCCCAGCCCGACGTCAGGCCGGCGTCGAACGCGGGCGAGCCCCAGCGCACCGAGGAGATGCGGTTGGCGTCGTTGGTCGTGATGCCCAGCGAGTACTGGAAGTCGTTGCGCCCCAGCTCGTCATAAAGCGCCTTGTGATAGGCGTTCATCGCCTCGCGCCAGACCAGCCGGTAGCCGCCGCGTTCGATGCCGCCCAGCGGCGCCGACGCATCCGGGCCGACGGCGTCCAGCCGGGTGCGCAGGAACTCGGCCCAGTCGTTCTCCGTCACGCCGTCCAGCGTCGAGGTGATGTCCTGGAAGGTGTAGGGCCGCGGGTCCCAGTCGCCGTCGTCGACGCCGAAGAAGGCCCTGGCGAAGTCGTCGAGCGATTTGCGGCCGTTGGTCCGTTCGCGGATCCAGGTGTCGGCGTCCAGCCAGATCAGCGCGCCCTCGGAATAGTAGTCCTCGCTGCGCTGGTAGGTGCTCCACGGCTGCGGCCGGCGCCGGGCGATGATCGGGTCATTGACGGTGTCCTGCATGGCCCGCCACTGGCGGCCCGGCATGGTCCCGTAGTTGGCGGCGGTCATGGCGAACCAGTCCAGCGCCTGCTGCTTGCTCGACAGCCCTGCCCGCGCGGTCAGCACTTGCCCCCAGTACTGGGTCTGACCCTCGTAGACCCACAGCAGGGAGTTCTGCAGCGGCTCGTTGAGGGTTGCGGTGAGCTGGTCCGCCGGACGGCGCCACTTGCCGTTCCACGAGTGGACGTATTCGTGGCCCAGCAGGTCGCGGTCGGCCAGGGTCGCAGCGGGGGCGGTGAAGTAGCGGGTGTCGACGCTGTTCTCGGACGAGCGGTGATGCTCCAGCCCGATACCGCCCAGCTGGTCGGTCACCGCCAGCAGGAAGTCGTAGTGATCGAAGTGCCGCGCCCCGAACAGCCGGTCCGCCTGATCGACCAGGTCGCGGTGCAGCTCGATGTGCTCGTCCTTTGCGGCCAGCATTTCGGCGTCGTCGGCGACCACGTTCAGCCGCACCGGCGAGCGCCCGCCCGGATCGAGGTCGATCTGACGGTAGTGCCGGCCCGCGAATACCGGGCTGTCGGCGAAATGCTCAAGGCTGATCGGGGCGAAGACGGCCAGACCATTCTGGAAGCTCTCGGTCTCCAGCGCCGTGCCGTACTGCCAGCCGGCGGGCAGTCGCAGGGTCGGGCGGAAGGTGATGCCGCTGGAATCGTAGCCCGCCGGATAGAGCAGGGCCTTCTCCCACTGGATGTTGAGCATGTCGTCGGTGATGACGACCCGTCCCTGCGAGCCGTCGATGGGGGTCAGCCATTTGAACGCGGCCTCCACCTCTCGGACGCCCGCCGGCACCTCGACCTGGAAGGCGTTGGTGTGAACGGTGTTGCGCACCCAGCGCAGCGGCTGGCCGTCGGCGGTGATCCTCAGGTCGGCGATGTCGTCGACCGGGCCGACGGGGCCGTGATTGCCCGGGATCCACTCCGGATAAAACAGGATCAGCGGCCCCGGACCCGTGACCGGGATGGTCTGCTTCACCGAGACGATGCGGCGGTCCAGGTCGGTGGCGTCCATGTCCAGCGTGATCACGCCGGGGTAGGGCGCATCCCGCGGCGCGGGGATCGGCGCCAGCGCCCGGTCCAGCGCCGGCGTTCCGACCTGGGCCAGCACGGGGACCGAACCGAACAGCAGGACGGCGGCGCAGGCGGAGGCGAGCAGGCGGGCGGGACGCATCATCGGGAGGCTCTCGGTCAATGAGGTTCGACGGCAGGCTAGAGCGCCGCGCCGGCTCGCCGGATTAAATCCCTGTCATCTTCAGGGTTCCGCCTCAGCCGGCCGGCTTCACTTCGAGCAGCTCGACCGTGAACAGCAGGGTGGAGTTGGGCGGCAGTTCGTCGCCGCCGACCCAGCGCTCCCCGTAGCCGAGCGCCGCCGGGATGACGAACTCGAACGTCTCGCCCTCGCGCATCAGGCCGACGCCCTCGGTCCAGCCCTTGATGACCCGGTTGAGCGGGAATTCGGCGGGCTCGTTGCGGGCGTAGCTGCTGTCGAACTCGCGTCCATCGACGAAGGTCCCGCGGTAGTGGACCTTGACCGTATCGGTCGCGGCCGGCTGGCGCCCGGACGGTTTGGCCGGACCGACCCGGCGGTACTGCAGGCCGGAGGCGGTGGTCGTCCAGCCGTTCCGCGCCGCATTCCATTCCAGATAGGCGGCGTTGCCGGCGTCCCAGTTGGCCTGGGTCGAGGGCCCCGAGAAGTCATACGGATTCGGCCCGGCCGAGGCGCAGGCGGAAAGGGTCAGGGCCGCGGCGGCGGCGAGGGCGATGCGTGTCATGCGGCGACGCTATTTTCCCCGCCGTTGCAAAGCAATGGGCGGCGCGACCGGTGCGGCGACCGCGACTTTCCCGTCCCCGCCGAAAAAGAGCGCCAGCGGTCTTTATTTCGCCGTCAAAGCGAGTATATCAGCCCGTTCCGCTAACTCCACGAGAGATACGCGCGAAAGCGCCGAGGCCCGGTTTGTCGCCCTCCGACCGGTGCGAAGGCGCGCTCCTCCCCAAGGGAGCCCTACATTTCAGGCGTCCTGGGACCGCAAGGCCCGAGGGTGGACGCCGAAACCGATGGTCACGGGTCGCCGGAATGGCGGAGCCGTGGCTGCTGCATTGAGCAGGCTGCCCGGCCTGCCGCATTGGGAAGACAGAATGGCCAAGTCCAAAGCGGAACTCACCGTCAACGGTCAGTTCCTCACCGCCACCTCGTTCACCGGCAAGAAGCGCATCCGCCACTCGTTCGGGCGTATCCCCGAAGCGGTGCAGATGCCGAACCTGATCGAGGTTCAGCGCGCCTCCTATGAGCAGTTCCTGCAGCGCGAAGTGCGCAGCGGACCGCGCAAGGATCAAGGCATCGAGGCGGTGTTCAAGTCGGTCTTCCCGATCAAGGACTTCAACGAACGCGCCATCCTGGAATACGTCTCCTACGAGTTCGAGGACCCCAAATACGACGTCGAGGAATGCATCCAGCGCGACATGACCTATGCCGCGCCGCTGAAGGTCAAGCTGCGCCTGATCGTCTTTGAATCGGACGAGGAAACGGGCGCGCGCTCGGTCAAGGACATCAAGGAGCAGGACGTCTACATGGGGGACATCCCCCTGATGACGGACAAGGGCACCTTCATCGTCAACGGGACCGAGCGGGTGATCGTGTCCCAGATGCACCGTTCGCCGGGCGTCTTCTTCGACCACGACAAGGGCAAGACGCACAGCTCGGGCAAGCTGCTGTTCGCCGCCCGGGTGATCCCCTACCGCGGCTCGTGGCTCGACTTCGAGTTCGACGCCAAGGACATCGTCTACGTCCGCATCGACCGCCGCCGGAAGCTGCCGGCCTCGACCTTCCTGATGGGTCTGGGCATGGACGGCGAGGAAATCCTCAAGACCTTCTACGAGACCGTGCCCTACGAGAAGCGCGGCGAAGGCTGGGTCACGCCGTACAAGGCCGAGCGCTGGCGCGGGGTGAAGCCGGAGTTCGATCTGGTCGACGCCGACACTGGTGAAGTGATCGCCGCCGCCGGGACCAAGATCAGCGCGCGTCAGGCCAAAAAGCTGGGCGACACGACCTCCTCGCTGTCGCTGGCCGCCGACGCCCTGCTGGGCAAGTATCTGGCCGCCGACGCCGTCAACTACGAGACCGGCGAGATTTACGCCGAGGCCGGCGACGAGCTGGATCAGCCGACCATCGAGCTGCTGGAAGGCTACGGCTTCACCACCATCGACGTGCTCGACATCGACCACGTCACGGTCGGCGCCTACATGCGCAACACCCTGCGCATCGACAAGAACACCGGCCGCGAGGACGCGCTGTTCGACGTCTATCGCGTGATGCGCCCGGGCGAGCCGCCGACCCCGGAAGCCGCCGAAGCCATGTTCAACTCGCTGTTCTTCGACAGCGAGCGCTACGACCTGTCGGCCGTCGGCCGGGTCAAGATGAACATGCGTCTGGAGAGCCCCGAGGTCTCGGACGAGATCCGCGTGCTGCGCAAGGAGGACGTGCTCAAGGTGCTGCAGATCCTCGTCGGCCTGAAGGACGGCCAGGGCGAGATCGACGACATCGACAACCTCGGCAATCGCCGGGTCCGTTCGGTCGGCGAGCTGCTGGAGAACCAGTACCGCGTCGGCCTGCTGCGGATGGAGCGCGCCATCAAGGAGCGTATGTCCTCGGTCGATATCGACACGGTCATGCCGCACGACCTGATCAACGCCAAGCCGGCCGCGGCCGCGGTGCGTGAATTCTTCGGCTCGTCGCAGCTGTCGCAGTTCATGGACCAGACCAACCCGCTGTCCGAGATCACCCACAAGCGTCGCCTGTCGGCGCTTGGACCGGGCGGTCTGACCCGTGAGCGCGCCGGCTTCGAAGTCCGCGACGTGCACCCGACCCACTACGGCCGTATCTGCCCGATCGAAACGCCGGAAGGCCCGAACATCGGCCTGATCAACTCGCTGGCCACCCACGCGCGGGTCAATAAATACGGCTTCATCGAGAGCCCGTATCGGCGCGTGAAGGACGGCAAGGCCACGGACGAGGTGGTCTACATCTCGGCCATGGAAGAGGCGAAATACACCATCGCCCAGGCCAACATCGAGCTGAAGAACGGCGAGATCGTCGAGGACCTGGTCCCCGGACGGATCAACGGCGACTCCCAGCTGCTGACCAAGGCGGACGTCGACATGATGGACGTGTCGCCGAAACAGGTTGTTTCGGTCGCCGCCGCCCTGATCCCGTTCCTCGAAAATGACGACGCCAACCGCGCCCTCATGGGCGCCAACATGCAGCGTCAGGCCGTGCCGCTGGTCCAGTCGGACGCGCCGCTGGTCGGCACCGGCATGGAAGCGGTCGTGGCCGTGGACTCCGGCGCCGTCGTGGTCGCCCGTCGTGACGGCGTCGTCGAGCAGATCGACGGCACCCGCATCGTCGTTCGCGCCACCAACGAACTCGACGCCGGCCGTTCGGGTGTCGACATCTACCGCCTGTCGAAATTCCAGCGCTCCAACCAGTCGACCTGCATCAACCAGCGCCCGATCGTGCGCGTGGGCGATGAAGTGAAGCACGGCGATGTCATCGCCGACGGCCCGTCGACCGACCTCGGTGAACTGGCCCTCGGCCGCAACGCTCTCGTCGCCTTCATGCCGTGGAACGGCTACAACTTCGAAGACTCGATCCTGATCTCCGAGCGCATCGTGCGCGACGACGTCTTCACCTCGATTCATATCGAGGAGTTCGAGGTCATGGCCCGCGACACCAAGCTGGGACCGGAAGAGATCACCCGCGACATCCCGAACGTCGGCGAGGAAGCCCTGCGCAACCTCGACGAGGCCGGCATCGTGGCCATCGGCGCTGAGGTCCAGCCGGGCGACATCCTGTGCGGCAAGGTCACGCCCAAGGGCGAAAGCCCGATGACGCCGGAAGAGAAGCTGCTGCGCGCCATCTTCGGCGAGAAGGCTTCGGACGTCCGCGACACCAGCCTGCGTCTGCCCCCGGGCGTCGCCGGCACCATCGTCGACGTGCGCGTGTTCAACCGTCACGGCGTCGACAAGGACGAGCGCGCGGTCGCCATCGAACGCGCCGAGATCGAACGCCTGGGCAAGGACCGTGACGACGAGCTCAAGATCCTCGAGCGCAACGTCTACGGCCGCCTGAAGCCGCTGCTGGTCGGCAAGAACGCCACCTCGGGTCCGAAGGGCCTGGGCCGCGGCGCCGTCACCGAAGAGAAGCTGGGCGAGCTGTCGCGCGGCCTGTGGTGGCAGATCGCCCTCGACGACGAGAAGGCGATGGGCGAGCTCGAGGCCATGAAGAAGCAGTTCGAGGACGCCCGCAAGGCGCTCGACCGCCGCTTCGAGGACAAGGTCGAGAAGCTCCAGCGCGGCGACGAACTGCCCCCGGGCGTGATGAAGATGGTCAAGGTCTTCGTGGCCGTGAAGCGCAAGCTTCAGCCCGGCGACAAGATGGCCGGCCGTCACGGCAACAAGGGCGTCATCTCCAAGATCCTGCCGATCGAGGATATGCCGCACCTGGAAGACGGCACCGCGGTGGACATCGTTCTGAACCCGCTGGGCGTGCCTTCGCGCATGAACATCGGCCAGATCTTCGAAACCCACCTCGGCTGGGCCGCGGCCGGTCTCGGCAAGCAGATCCAGGGCCTGCTGGAAGCCTGGCAACAGGGCGGACAGAAGAAGGCGCTGGTCGACCACCTGACCAGCATCTACGGACCCGACACCCCGCTGCCGGAGTCCGAAGAGGACCTGGTCGAGCTGGCCCGGAACCTGTCGAAGGGCGTGCCCTTCGCGACGCCGGTCTTCGATGGCGCGCACATCAACGACATCGAGGAACTGCTGGAGAAGGCGGGTCTGGATCGCACCGGCCAATCGATCGTCTATGACGGCCAGACCGGCGAGCAGTTCACCCGCCCGGTCACGGTCGGCTACATCTACATGCTGAAGCTGCACCACCTGGTGGACGACAAGATCCACGCCCGCTCGATCGGCCCCTACTCGCTGGTCACCCAGCAGCCGCTGGGCGGCAAGGCCCAGTTCGGCGGACAGCGCTTTGGCGAGATGGAGGTGTGGGCGCTCGAGGCTTACGGCGCGGCCTACACCCTGCAGGAGATGCTGACGGTGAAGTCCGACGACGTGGCCGGCCGGACCAAGGTCTACGAGGCCATCGTCCGCGGCGACGACAGCTTCGAGGCGGGCATTCCCGAGAGCTTCAACGTGCTCGTCAAGGAAATGCGCTCGCTGGGCCTGAACGTGGAGCTGGAGAACAGCTGACCGACCGGATGATCCCTCCTCGCGAAAGCGGGGAGGGACGGTCTCCCGCTTTTCTCCCTCAATGAATTTTCGCGGCCCCGCCGCAGAAGGAACTCAAGATGAACCAGGAAGTCCTGAACATCTTCAACCCGGTCCCGGTCACTCCGACCTTCGACCAGATCAAGATCGCCCTGGCGTCGCCGGAGAAGATCCGCTCGTGGTCGTTCGGCGAGATCAAGAAGCCGGAAACCATCAACTACCGCACGTTCAAGCCCGAGCGTGACGGCCTGTTCTGCGCCCGTATCTTTGGCCCGACCAAGGACTACGAATGCCTGTGCGGCAAGTACAAGCGCATGAAGTACAAGGGCATCATCTGCGAGAAGTGCGGCGTCGAGGTCACCCTGGCCCGCGTCCGGCGCGAGCGCATGGGCCACATCGAGCTGGCCGCCCCGGTCGCCCACATCTGGTTCCTGAAGTCGCTGCCCTCGCGTATCGCCCTGATGCTCGACATGGCCCTGAAGGACGTCGAGCGCGTCCTGTATTTCGAGAACTACATCGTCACCGAGCCGGGGCTGACCCCGCTGAAGCAGAACCAGCTGCTGACGGAAGACGAATTCTACCGCTACCAGGACGAGTTCGGCGATGACGGCTTCACCGCCGAGATCGGCGCCGAGGCCGTGCGCAACCTGCTGATCGGCATCGACCTGCACGCCGAGGCCGACAAGCACCGCGCCGAACTGGCCGACAGCCCGTCGGAAATGAAGGCCAAGAAGGCCTCGAAGCGCCTGAAGCTGATCGAGGCCTTCCTCGAAAGCGGCAACAAGCCCGAGTGGATGATCCTGACCGTCGTGCCGGTGATCCCGCCCGAGCTGCGCCCGCTGGTGCCGCTGGACGGCGGCCGTTTCGCCACCTCGGACCTGAACGACCTGTACCGCCGGGTCATCAACCGCAACAACCGCCTGAAGCGCCTGATCGAACTGCGCGCGCCGGACATCATCATCCGCAACGAAAAGCGGATGCTGCAGGAGTCGGTCGACGCCCTGTTCGACAACGGCCGCCGCGGCCGGGTCATCACGGGCGCCAACAAGCGGCCGCTGAAGTCGCTCGCCGACATGCTGAAGGGCAAGCAAGGCCGCTTCCGCCAGAACCTGCTCGGCAAGCGCGTCGACTATTCGGGCCGTTCGGTCATCACCGTCGGTCCCGAGCTGAAGCTGCACGAGTGCGGCCTGCCCAAGAAGATGGCGCTCGAACTGTTCAAGCCGTTCATCTATGCACGTCTCGACGCCAAGGGTCTGTCGGGCACGGTCAAACAGTCCAAGCGCATGGTCGAGCGCGAGCAGCCGCAGGTGTGGGATATCCTCGACGAGGTCATCCGCGAGCACCCGGTGCTGCTGAACCGCGCCCCGACCCTGCACCGTCTGGGCATCCAGGCGTTCGAGCCGAAGCTGATCGAGGGCAAGGCCATCCGCCTGCACCCGCTGGTCTGCACCGCCTTCAACGCCGACTTCGACGGCGACCAGATGGCCGTTCACGTCCCGCTGTCGCTTGAGGCGCAGCTGGAAGCGCGCGTCCTGATGATGTCGACGAACAACATCCTGTCGCCCGCCAACGGCAAGCCGATCATCGTGCCGTCGCAGGATATCGTCCTGGGCCTTTACTACCTGTCGCTGATCAAGGAAGGCGAGAAGGGCGAGGGCAAGCTGTTCGCCAACATGGGCGAGATCGACGCGGCGCTCGACGCCGGCGTCGTGACCCTGCACACCAAGATCAAGGCGCGCTGGACCGAAATGAACGCCGCGGGCGAAGTCATCACCAAGGTGATCGACACGACCCCAGGCCGGATGAAGCTGGGCGCCCTGCTGCCGCACAACCCGAACATCGGCTACCGCCTGCTCGAGAAGAACCTGACCAAGAAGGAGATCGGCAACCTGATCGATCAGGTCTATCGCCACTGCGGTCAGAAGGCGACGGTCATCTTCGCCGACCAGATGATGCAGCTGGGCTTCCGCGAGGCGGCCAAGGCGGGCATTTCGTTCGGTAAGGACGACATCGTCATCCCGGCCGCCAAGGCCACCCTGGTCGCGGACACCCGCACCCAGGTCGAGGAGTACGAGCAACAGTACGCCGACGGGCTGATCACCAAGGGCGAAAAGTACAACAAGGTCGTCGACGCCTGGGCCAAGGCCACGGACAAGATCGCCGATGCGATGATGGGCGAGATCGCCCAGCCGCGCGTGCTGGCCAAGGGTCAGAACCCGGACATCAACTCGGTGTTCATGATGGCCAACTCCGGCGCCCGCGGTTCGCAGGCGCAGATGAAGCAGCTGGGCGGCATGCGCGGCCTGATGGCCAAGCCGTCGGGCGAGATCATCGAGACGCCGATCATCTCGAACTTCAAGGAAGGCCTGACCGTCCTCGAGTACTTCAACTCCACCCACGGCGCCCGCAAGGGTCTGGCCGACACCGCGCTGAAGACCGCCAACTCGGGCTATCTGACGCGCCGTCTGGTCGACGTGGCGCAGGACTCGATCGTCACCGAGGAAGACTGCGGCGCCACGCGTGGCATCACCCTGCGCGCCGTGGTCGAGGGCGGCGACGTGCTCGTCTCGCTGGGCCAGCGGGTTCTGGGCCGTTACGCGGCCGAGGACATCAAGGAGCCGGGCACGGACAACGTGCTGTTCCCGGCCGACACCTACCTGCAAGAGGAAGAGGTTGAGGTCATCGACGACGCCGGCGTCCAGTCGGTCAAGGTCCGCTCGGCCCTGACCTGCGAGGCCGAGGCCGGCATCTGCGCCATGTGCTACGGCCGTGATCTGGCCCGCGGCACCAACGTCAACATCGGCGAAGCGGTCGGCGTCATCGCCGCCCAGTCGATCGGCGAGCCCGGCACCCAGCTGACCATGCGGACCTTCCACATCGGCGGCACCGCACAGGTGGCGGAGACCTCGTTCTACGAGGCGACCAACGCCGGCGTGGCGCGGATCAACGGCCCGACCGTCAAGGCGGCGCACGGCGATCTGGTGGCCATGAGCCGCAACGTCACCATCACCGTGGTGGTCGACGGCAAGGATCGCGAGACCCACAAGCTGCCCTACGGCGCCCGCCTGCGGGTCACCGAGGGGGCCGAGGTCAAGCGCAGCCAGCGTCTGGCCGAGTGGGACCCCTACACCTCGCCCATCCTTACCGAAGTGGGCGGCGTCATTCGCTTCGAGGACCTGGTCGAGGGTCTGTCCGTCAAGGAAGAGACCGACGAGGCCACAGGCATCGCCCAGCGCGTCGTCTCCGACTGGCGCGCCAGCCCCCGCGGCGCGGACCTGCGTCCGGCCATGGGCGTCACCAAGGGCGACGAGTACGCCAAGCTGGCCTCGGGCTCCGACGCCCGTTACCTGCTGCCGGTGGGCGCGGTTCTCTCCGTGAACAATGGCGATGTGGTCAAGCCGGGCGAGATCATCGCCCGGGTGCCGACCGAGGGCGCCAAGACCCGCGACATCACCGGCGGTCTGCCGCGGGTGGCCGAGCTGTTCGAGGCCCGTCGTCCGAAGGACTGCGCGGTCATCGCCGAGATGGACGGCCGGGTCGAATTCGGTCGCGACTACAAGAACAAGCGCCGCATCAAGATCACGCCCGAGCCCAATGCGGACGGCGTGCAGGGCGAGGCGGTCGAGTTCCTGATCCCGAAGGGCAAGCACATCTCCGTCCACGACGGCGATCTGATCCAGAAAGGCGACTACATCATCGACGGCAACCCGGATCCGCACGATCTCCTGCGCATCCAGGGCGTCGAGGCGCTGGCCGAATACCTGGTGAACGAAGTGCAGGAGGTCTACCGACTGCAGGGCGTGCCGATCAACGACAAGCACATCGAGGTGATCGTTCGCCAGATGCTGCAGAAGGTCGAGATCCTCGACTCCGGCGAAACCACCCTGATCCGTGGCGACACGGTCGAGGTGGCCGAGGCGGTGCTCGAGAACCAGAAGGTCGAGAAGCGTGGCGGCCGTCAGGCCACCACCCAGCCCGTCCTGCTGGGCATCACCAAGGCGTCGCTGCAGACCCGCAGCTTCATCTCGGCGGCGTCCTTCCAGGAGACCACCCGCGTCCTCACCGACGCCTCGGTCAACGGCAAGAAGGACACGCTGGAAGGCCTGAAGGAGAACGTCATCGTCGGCCGGCTGATCCCGGCGGGCACCGGCGCCTATCTCCGCGCCCTGCAGAAGGTGGCCAACGAGCGTGACGCCGAGCTGACGTCGCAGCGGGAAGAGGCCATCGAGCCGCTTCCGGCCGACCTGGCCCTGGAGCTGGAGAGCAGCGAAGGCTGATCTCCCCGTCCGGACTGAACGGAAGGGGCGGCTCCGGTGACGGCGTCGCCCTTTTTCGTTGGGGCGTCTTCGTTCGCGCCGCGGGCGCTCGCTGCCTGAGCGCCCGGCGAGGCCTCAGTCCTCTTCCATCTCGCGTATCCGGTCACGGCGGGTGCGGACGTTGTTGGTCGAGTCCGGCCGCAGGGCCGGGTCCAGATGGGCTCCCGCCACGCCCATGCCGAAGTTCGAGCCCGGCCCTTCCTGTGGTCCGACCACGCCGACTCCTCCGGCGAGCGGACGGCGGCGCGCCTCGTACAGGGCCAGGGCGCGCCGGCCTTCGCGGGCGAAGCGGGCATCTCGCGCCGGATCGCCGGTGCCCTGGATGGGCGCGGCGGCGGCGGCGCGCGCCCCGAAGCGGTCGTCGCAGATCGCGCGCTCGGGGGCGCTGAGCAGGTCGGGGCTGGCGCAGCCGACCAGACTGGTGCGCAGGCTTCGTCCAAGCCGGTCGCCCATGGTCTCGGGCCGCACCTGCCACGGGGCCGTGCCCACGTCTGCCGGAGGGGCGGGAGCGCCGGCCGCGGCGGCGCGTGGCGAGGGCGAACCGGGCTGGTCGCCGGCGGCGGCCGAGCCGGTGGCGCCGGTAGTCTCGTTCAGCCGGGTTCCGGCGTCGCGAAGCTCCGAAAAGGGGAAGTCAGGCGCGGGCGTCTCGCGTGTCCGGGCCACTTCGCCGCGCAAGAGCGGGCGAGGCTCGATCTCGACATAGATCACAGGCCGTGGCCAGGGATCTTCGATGGGACCGCCGTCGCCATAGACCTTGGGCGGATCGAAAGCCTTGTAGCCGACATAACCCAGCACCAGGGCGTGCAGCCCGATCGACAGGGCGACGATCGCCGGCTTGCGCCAGCGTTCGGCTCGCGACGGCCAGACTGGCCTCAGCTCCCGCATTCGCCCTCCACGTCCTCAACCGGTAGTGGACGTGGCGAGCATGGCGGTAATGCGGCCCTCCGCCGCCCTTGACCCAGGGGCCATCCCGGCGTAGAAGCCGCCCACTTTCGAGGCGGGTGCGTCAGCGTTCGTCGGGATCGTGACAATCGAACGACCGGGCTGTCGCCCGCCGGAACGCCCGAAGCGCGCGTTCCGGCTTTTCTGTTTGTCGCCTTCACTGCTCGAGATCAAACCCGGGGCGGCGCGTCGCGTCGTCCGAAAAGAAGGCTCACCGGGGCGCTCCGGCCGAAAGGCACACGCCCCCATCGATTTTGGAAGAGACGAGTATTCGATGCCGACTATCAACCAGCTGATCCGCAAGCCGCGCGCCCCCAAGCCGGTCCGCAACAAGGTCCCGGCCCTGAAGGGCTGCCCGCAGCGCCGCGGCGTCTGCACCCGCGTCTATACGACGACCCCTAAGAAGCCGAACTCGGCCCTGCGTAAGGTCGCCAAGGTGCGTCTGACCACCGGCATCGAAGCCGTGTGCTACATTCCCGGCGAAGGCCACAATCTGCAGGAGCACTCGGTGGTCCTGATCCGCGGCGGCCGCGTCAAGGACTTGCCCGGCGTGCGCTACCACATCCTGCGCGGCGTGCTCGACACCCAGGGCGTCAAGGACCGCAAGCAGCGCCGTTCGCACTACGGCGCCAAGCGTCCGAAGTAACCCGGCCCGCTCCACCCGATTTCCCGGCCCGTCCGGGGCCCCAGACACCGCTTTAGAAGGCCCGTCCCATGTCCCGTCGTCACCGCGCACAGAAGCGCGAAGTTCTGCCGGATCCCAAATTCAAGGATCTGACCGTCACCAAGTTCATGAACTACGTCATGTACGAGGGCAAAAAGGCCGTCGCCGAGAACATCGTCTACGGCGCCTTCGACATCCTGGCCGACAAGAAGAAGGACCAGGAGCCGGTCGCGACCTTCCACAGCGCGCTGGAAAACGTCGCCCCGGCCGTCGAGGTCCGCTCGCGGCGCGTCGGCGGCGCCACCTATCAGGTGCCGGTCGAGGTTCGTCCGGACCGCCGCAAGGCCCTCGCCATCCGCTGGCTGGTCAACGCCGCCCGCAAGCGCGGCGAGAACACCATGACGGAAAAGCTGGCCGCCGAGCTGCTGGACGCTTCGAACAACCGCGGCACCGCGGTGAAGAAGCGCGAGGACACCCACAAGATGGCCGAGGCCAACCGCGCCTTCAGCCACTACCGCTGGTAAGCCTTCAAGGAGCCGCCGGTCTTCAAGAGAGGGCCGGGGGTTCCTATTTACGTGACTATCCGGCGCGGGCGGTTTGAGCTAAATCGCCCGCGCCCGCTTATCCGACATTTCCCCGAGACGCCGTCCGCGGCGCCCGCATTGACCGCAAGGCACGCTCCCATGCCCCGCACGCATAAAATCGAAGACTATCGCAACTTCGGCATCATGGCCCACATCGACGCGGGCAAGACGACGACGACCGAGCGGATTCTCTATTACACGGGCAAGTCCCACAAGATCGGCGAAGTCCACGACGGCGCCGCCACCATGGACTGGATGGACCAGGAGCAGGAACGCGGCATCACCATCACGTCGGCCGCGACGACCGCCTACTGGAAAGAGAAGCGCCTCAACATCATCGACACCCCCGGGCACGTGGACTTCACCATCGAGGTCGAGCGTTCGCTGCGCGTGCTCGACGGCGCCGTGACGGTGCTGGACGGCAATGCCGGCGTCGAGCCGCAGACCGAGACCGTCTGGCGCCAGGCCGACAAGTACAAGGTTCCGCGGATCGTCTTCGTCAACAAGATGGACAAGATCGGCGCCGACTTCGACGCCTCGGTGCAGTCGATCCGCGACCGTCTGGGCGCCAAGGCCGTGCCGATCCAATTCCCGATCGGCGTCGAAAGCTCGCTGAGCGGTCTGGTCGACATCGTCTCCATGACCTCGGTGGTCTGGGACAACGATGCGCTGGGCGCCAACTACACCGTCGGCCCGATCCCGGCCGACCTGGTCGACAAGGCCAACGAAGCCCGCCAGTACCTGATCGACAACGCCGTCGAACTCGACGACGAAGCGATGGAGGCCTATCTCGACGGGACGGAGCCTTCGCTCGAGACGCTGAAGAAATGCATCCGCAAGGCGGTGCTGACCGGCGCCTTCTATCCGATCCTGTGTGGCTCGGCCTTCAAGAACAAGGGCGTGCAGACCCTGCTTGACGCCGTCGTCGACTACCTGCCGTCGCCGATCGACATTCCCCCGACCCCGGGCATCGACTTCAAGACCGAGGAGCCGATTGTGCGTCGTGCCTCGGACGACGAGCCGCTGTCGGTGCTGGCCTTCAAGATCATGGACGACCCGTTCGTCGGTTCGCTGACCTTCTGCCGCCTCTACTCCGGCAAGATGGAGACCGGCCAGAACCTGCTGAACTCCAGCCGCGACAAGCGCGAGCGCGTCGGCCGCATGCTGCAGATGCACTCGAACAACCGCGAGGACATCAAGGAAGCCTACGCCGGCGACATCGTCGCCCTGGCCGGCCTCAAGGACACGCGCACCGGCGACACCCTGTGCGATCCCCTGAAGTCGCCGGTCATCCTCGAGAAGATGGAATTCCCGGCGCCGGTCATCGAGATCTCGGTCGAGCCCAAGACCAAGGCCGACCAGGAGAAGCTGGGCGTCGCCCTGGCCAAGCTGGCTTCGGAGGACCCGTCCTTCACCGTCTCGACAGACCACGAGTCGGGCCAGACCATCCTCAAGGGGATGGGCGAGCTGCACCTCGACATCAAGATCGACATCCTGCGCCGCACCTACAAGGTCGACGCCACCATCGGCGCGCCGCAGGTGGCCTATCGTGAATCGCTCGGCCGCAAGGTCGACATCGACTACACGCACAAGAAGCAGACCGGCGGCACGGGTCAGTTCGCCCGCGTCATGATCACCTTCGAACCGGGCGAGCCTGGTTCGGGCTTCGTGTTCGAGAGCTCGATCGTCGGCGGCGCCGTGCCCAAGGAATACATCCCGGGCGTTGAAAAGGGGCTGAACTCCATCAAGGACGGCGGCCTGCTGGCCGGCTTCCCGCTGATCGACTTCAAGGCGACCCTGACGGACGGCAAATTCCACGACGTCGACTCCAGCGTGCTGGCGTTCGAGATCGCGGCCCGCGCCGCCTTCCGCGAACTGAAGGAGAAGGGCGCGCCCAAGCTGCTCGAGCCGATCATGGCCGTCGAGGTCGTGACCCCGGAAGAGTATCTGGGTTCGGTCATCGGCGACCTGAACGGCCGTCGCGGCATGATCCAGGGTCAGGACATGCGCGGCAACGCCACCGTCGTGAACGCCTTCGTGCCGCTCGCCAACATGTTCGGCTACGTGAACACCCTGCGCGGCATGTCGCAGGGCCGCGCCGCCTTCACCATGCAGTACGACCACTATGAGCCGGTGCCGCAGCACGTCGCCGATGAAGTGATCAAGAAGTATTCCGCCTAACCACATACCCGGCGGGCCTCGGCCCGTCGGGACCCCTGAAAACCCTGGACGAAAAGCCCCCTGTCAGGGGACGGAGAGAAGAGAATGGCCAAGGAAAAGTTCGAACGTAACAAGCCGCACTGCAACATCGGCACGATCGGTCACGTGGACCACGGCAAGACGACGCTGACGGCGGCGATCACGATGACGCTGGCCAAGGCCGGCGGTGCGAAGGCGATGGCCTATGCGGACATCGATGCGGCGCCGGAAGAGAAGGCGCGCGGCATCACCATCAACACGGCGCACGTGGAATATGAGACGGCCAACCGTCACTATGCCCACGTCGACTGCCCGGGCCACGCCGACTATGTGAAGAACATGATCACCGGCGCGGCGCAGATGGACGGCGCGATCCTGGTGTGTTCGGCCGCCGACGGCCCGATGCCGCAGACGCGCGAGCACATCCTGCTGGCCCGTCAGGTCGGCGTGCCGGCGCTGGTGGTGTTCCTCAACAAGGTCGACATGGTCGACGACGAGGAGCTGCTGGAGCTGGTGGAGATGGAAGTGCGCGAGCTTCTGTCGAGCTACAACTTCCCGGGCGACGACATTCCGATCACCAAGGGCTCGGCCCTGGCGGCGGTCGAGGGCCGTGATCCGAAGATCGGCGAAGAGGCCGTCCTGGCCCTGATGCAGACCGTCGACGACTATATCCCGCAGCCGGAGCGTCCGGTTGACCTGCCGTTCCTGATGCCGGTGGAAGACGTGTTCTCGATCTCGGGCCGCGGCACCGTGGTCACGGGCCGGGTCGAGCGCGGCATCGTCAAGGTCGGCGAGGAAGTCGAGATCGTCGGCATCCGTCCGGTGCAGAAGACGACCTGCACGGGCGTCGAGATGTTCCGCAAGCTGCTCGACCAGGGCCAGGCGGGCGACAACGTCGGCGTGCTGCTGCGCGGCACCAAGCGTGAGGACGTCGAGCGCGGCCAGGTGCTGTGCAAGCCGGGTTCGATCACCCCGCACACCAAATTCCTCGCCGAGGCCTACATCCTGACCAAGGAAGAGGGCGGCCGTCACACGCCGTTCTTCACCAACTACCGCCCGCAGTTCTACTTCCGCACCACGGACGTGACCGGCATCGTGCACCTTAAAGAGGGTGTCGAGATGATCATGCCCGGCGACAACGCCGAGCTGAACGTCGAGCTGATCACCCCGATCGCCATGGAAGAGAAGCTGCGCTTCGCCATCCGCGAAGGCGGCCGCACCGTCGGCGCCGGCGTGGTCTCCAAGATCACCGAGTAAGCTCGGTCATCCGACCCGAAGACAGAACGGCCCCCGGAGCGATCCGGGGGCCGTTTTGCTGTGCGGATCATGTCCGGCGGCGGCCGGTTCAGGTGAAGCGCACCTCGACCCCCTGTTCGACCGCGCCGGCGAGCTGTTCGGCGTCCCAGTTGGTCAGGCGGACGCAGCCGCTGGAGGCGGTCTTGCCGATCTCCGCCGGCTCGGGCGTGCCGTGGATGCCGTAGCCGTCGCGGGACAGGTCGATCCAGACCGAGCCGACCGGATTGTTCGGTCCCGGGGGAATGATGAGCTTGCCGCCGCTCTCGCCGTACATCGACGGATCGTAGGTGTAGTTGGGCCGGGGCGCCACGGCCCGGACGGTGTGCGTACCCGACGGGGACGGGGTCTCGCTGCTGCCGATGGTGGCGGGATAGAAGGCCAGCAGCCGGCCGTCGGCGCCGAATGCGCGGACCGAACTCTCCTGCTTGTCGACCACGATCCGGGCCACCTCGCCCTGCAGCGCGTTGGGGCCGGTGGCGGTCACGACGATGGTCTGGCCGGCGCGTCCGAAATCGATCCCCGGGTTGAGCGCGGACAGCAGCGCCGGGCTCATGTGGAATTTCTCCGCCAAAGCCTCGCGGGCGTCGGTGTAGGCGACCGTTTGCAGCCGGGCCATGGCCTCGGGCTCCTCCGGCACCGTGCCGATGAAGGGGCCGGCCACATCCGCCTCGGTGATGGTGTAGTCGGTCAGCACGCGGCGGCCGTCGCCCGCGGTCAGCCGCTGGAACACCGTCGCGTCCAGTTCGCCATCGACCGGGAGGTCGTTGGCCTTCTCGAACGCCTCGATGGCCTGGCGGGTGTTTTCGCCGCCGAGACCGTCGATGATCCCCGGCGAGAAGCGGGTGCGGTCGAGCAGGATCTGGGCCCGGACCACCGCCGGCTCCGGGCGCGCATCCTCGGGCAGGGCGCCGCTCACAGCCCCGCCCGCGCCGGACGGCGCCGCAGTCTCTCCTGATCGGTCGGTCGTCGCTTGTTGACCGGCCTCCGGGGAGCCGGCGGGCGGGGCGAAGGTCGCCGTCTCAATCGACCGGCGCATCCGGGCGGCGGCCTGGGTTCCCGGATCGGTCGCCTGGACGGACCGGGGCTCGGACGCATCCTCGCCGCAGGCGGCGGCGAGCAGGGGCAGGGCCGCGAGAAAGGCGAGACGGACAGGACGGCGAAGGATCATGCGAGGCTCCGGAGGTCGGGACCAGAGCAACACCGCAGGGCGGCGCCCGTTCCCGTCAGCGCAACGCGGCGGCGAGGCCATCGGCGGTGATCGCCGCCCAGCAGGCGTAGCCGGGGTCGTTCAGGTGCAGGTCGTCGGGGCCGACGCCGCCCCGCTCAAGTCCGCCCCAGTCTGCCATGGCCCCGAAGCGGTGCAGGACGGCGTAGCCGGCGCGGCCGCCTTCGAGGTCGATCAGCCGCGCGGTTTCGGCCAGGGCCGGATTGCGGCCGCGGAACGACGGATTGTCCGTCCCGTCCGGCAAGCGCTGCGGATCGATCAGCAGGACGTCGACGTCCGCACGGTCGAGCACGGCCTCGCCGCGGCGGAAATCGGCGAAGAAGTGGTCCATCGGCCGGTCGCGCAGCACGTCGTTCGTCCCCAGTTGCCAGATCACCAGATCGGGCCGGCCCGCATCGATCTCAGGCGCCAGCCGGTCGGCGGTCTCTTTCGCCGTCTCGCCGCCTATGCCCTTGTTGATCACCGTCACCTCGACGCCCGGCAGGCGACGCTCCAGCCCGGCTTCCAGCAGCGGAACGAAGCCCAGTTCGGGCCGGCTGGCCCCGACGCCCTCGATCGACGACGAGCCCATGGCCAGGACCGTCAGCCGGCCGGCCGCCACGGCCGCGCGGCTGCGCTCGAGGCCGCCGTTGACGACGAGATGACCGGGCGTGACGGGGCAGGCGGCGGGCGCGGTCTGGAGAGGCGGGGGGCCGGCGAGCGCGGGTCCGGCGGCGGCGAGCGTCAGGGCGGCGAGAAGGGCGGCGGACTTCAAGGGTTGGGCTCTCCGGTGGCGGGGTTGGTGGCGGTCTCGCCGCTGTTGCTGCTGCCCTCCGAGCCGGGGGGCTCCTGGGCTGGTCGGGGCGGTTCGCCCTTGCGGGGCGGCGTGCGCTCTTCCTCGTATTCGTTCTGGCGTCCGGGTTTGCGATCCGAAAGGGGCGAGGGGGACATGGGAGGCTCCAGTGAAGTAGGTGGCTGATGCAAAGGCAACGCCCGCAGGTGGCGGCGGCTCCGCAGCAATTCGTTCACCAATCCTCTAAACCCTACCGAAACGGCGGCGGGGTCAGGGTGCGGGCCACGGACAGACGCGGACCGGACTGATGGACGAGGCCATGGAGATCGAGATCATCCGGCCGGACGCGCTGCGTCCGGAGGATCGCGTTGTCTGGGACTCGCTCCGGAAAACCGAGCCCGGGCTGGACCATCCCTATCTCGACCCCCGCTACGCCCTGGCGGCGGCCGGCGTTCCCGGAGCCGCGCTGGCGGTGTTCCGGCGCGGCGGCGCGGCGGTCGGCTTCTTTCCCTTCCAGAGGCGCGGGCGGCTGATCCAGCCGCTGGGCGCGCCGCTGACCGACTATCACGGGGTTATCGCGGCGGCGGGCGAGGGGCTTGATCCGGCGACGGTGGCGCGGCGGCTGGGCGGCGTGCTGAGGGCCGGGGGCTGGATGTCCTCCTCGGGACCCCCGCTTGGCTTCATTGCCCGGACCCGGCTGGCTACCGACGTGACCGGCGGCCGCGAGGCGCTCGTGTCCCGCCTGGAAGACCGCAGCCATCGTTTCTTCAAGAACATGCGACGGCTGCGACGTGGCTTCGAGCGGGAGCATGGCGAGCCGGTGTTCACCTGGAACGATCGCGATCCGGCCGTGCTGGACTGGATCATCGCCCACAAGCGCGAGCAGTACCGACGCTCGCGGCGACACGACGTCTTCGCCTGCGGCTGGACGGCCGAATTGCTGCGCACGCTGTTCCACGCGGAGGACGCCGACTTCGGCCTGCGGGTGTCCAGCCTGCGCACGGCGGCGGGCGAACTGGTCGCGGCCGAGGCCTCGCTGGACGACGGCCGCACCCTGCACCTGTGGTTCCCGACCTATGATCCGGCCTTCGCGCGCCATGGCGTAGGCACCCTGCTGACCCGCCTCGAACTCGAGCGGGCGGCGCAGGCCGGTTACCGGCGGGTCGATTTCGGGGCCGGGGACGACGGCTACAAGACCGCCCTGGCCGAGCCGGACGGCGTGGTGTTCGAGGGCGTGGCCGAGGGGCCGCGTCCGGACCTTACCCGAATGGCGGGCCGGCTGCTGGCCGGCGGGCCGGCGCCGCTGCGGCGCTTCCAGCAGAGCCTCGGTCGCCGCTTCGACATCATCAACGCCTGTGAAATCCGCGCCGCCGACTGGTGGGCAGGCGCGGCCGGAGCCGCCGCCGCCGCGGCGCGCAAGACACTGGGAGCCTCCGCATGATCGACCGCCTGATCCCGCAGTTCGACGCCGGGCAAAGGCAGGCCTTCGGTCGCGCGCCCGTCACCTACGCCCACCGGCTGCTGGAGACCGGCCTGTTCGAGGATGAAGCGCTGGCGCGGCAGCTGGAGCGGCACCCGGCCGAGCTGTTCGACATCAACATCTTCCACTACGACGCCGACGATCAGGCCATGCTGCAGACCGGGACCAAGGGCCGGCGCGGCGGGGCGGCCCTGCTCGAGGCGGCGAAGGCCGGGCGGATGTGGATCCAGATGCGCCGCATCCAGGACCACTGGCCCGAATTGGCCGAGGTCATGCGTCAGACCTTCGACGACCTGTCCGTTCATGTGCCGGGCTTCAAACCCGTGCAGGTCACCGGCCAGCTGATCCTCTCGGCGCCCTCGGCCAAGGTGCCGTTCCACGCCGATCCGCCGGGGGTGACCCTGTTCCACCTGCGCGGCGAAAAGCGGATATGGATCTATCCGGTCGACGAGATCCACATGCCGAGCCGCTCGATGGAGAACATCGTGCTGGAGCAGCAGACCGAGGACCTGCCCTATCACCGCGGTATGGACGCCAACGCCGAGGTGTTCGACCTGAAGCCGGGCATGGCCGTTGCCTGGCCACTGCACGCGCCGCACCGGATCGAGAACCAGGGCAGTTTCAACGTCTCCCTGTCGTGCGATTACCAGACCTGGCGATCCCGGATGACCAACGGGGCCCACTACGCCAACGGCGTGATGCGCCGCTGGGGCGCACCCGTGCTGCCGGCCGACCGGGCCCCTATGGCCGCCCGGGCCGCCCTGTGGGGCGCTTCCCTGGGACTGCGCCGGCTGGGCCTGGTCAGGACCCGGCTGGAGTCCTACGAGCGGGCCTTTGAGCTCGGCGACGAGCCGCCGCCCGACAAGGCGCTGATCTCGCCACTGGCGATGCGCTAGCGCCCATCCTTACAACGAGGTCATGACCTCGATTTAAAGTGACTCGGCGGCGGGCCGGTCGCACCTTCCCCGCACATTTCCGGAGAGGGAGCCCCCGCCATGAAAGCCATCCTGCTGTCCGCCGCCGCCGTCGCCGCCATCGCCGGCCCGGCGCTGGCCCAGTCCGGGCCCGAGGTCGAGATCGAGCACGCGGTCGCCCGCGTCGTGGTCATAGTCGAGGACCGCGCCGATATCGGCGTCGAGATCGAACAGGGCGCGTCGGAACTACCGGCCCTGCGCCTTGAGCGTGATGGCGCCCACGTTCGCATCGATGGCGGCCTCGGCCGCCGGTTCGCCGGCATCCGCATGGGCGACAGCATCCGCAACTGCCGCTCCGGGCCGGACCGGACGCGGCCGGGGCAGGGCGCTTCGGTGGAGGTCCGCAACGTCGGGCGGGTCAACCTCGACGACGCCCCGCTGATCGTGATCCGCGCCCCGCGCGACGTGAACATCGACGCCGGCGGCGCCGTCTACGGCTCGGTCGGCCGGGGCGCGAGCTCGGTCGAACTGGGCAACGGCGGCTGCGGCGACTGGGTGGTCGCCAATACGGACGGGCCGGTGAGCGCTTCCCTGGCCGGGTCCGGAGATATCATCGTCGGAACGTCCCGGGCGCTCGAGGCCAGCCTGGCGGGAGCGGGCGACATCACGGCCGCCGCAACGGGCCGTCTCGAAATCAGCATCGTCGGGTCCGGCGGGGTCATGGTCGCCGAGGTCGATGGCGACACCGATATCTCGATCGGCGGTGCGGGCGATGTGACCATCCGCCGGGGCCGCATTCCCAATCTCGACATCTCGATCGCCGGCGCGGGCGACGTCGATTTCGGCGGCACCGCGGGTGATGTCAGCGTCTCGATCGCCGGCGCGGGCGACGTCCGCATCGCCGAGGCGACCGGCGCCGTCAGCCGCAGCGTCGTCGGCGCGGGAGACATCCGCATCGGCCGCTGACCCCGCGACGCCGCTGCAGGAGAGGAGGCCCGGGAGCGTGGAACCCCCCGGGCCTTTTTCCTGTCCGCGATCCGGACGACGCCAACGAAAAGCCCCGGCGGATCGCTCCGCCGGGGCTTCGTCGTTCGGACGGGCGTGACGCTTACAGGGCGCCGAGGATGCCCATGACACCCGAGCCCGGCAGGGCCGCGCCGGCGCGATCGCGCGTCTGCAGGCCGCCGCCGAAGCTGTAGCGCAGCCCGACGGTCCAGCTGTCGACGTCCAGGCCCTCGATATCCGAGTGCGAGTAGCCGGCGGTCGCCGAGAACGGCGTGCGGGCGATCTGGTACTCGGCGCCGACGCCGTAGGTGACGCCGTCGACATCGGCGTCGTCGATGGTCATCCACGACAGGCCAGCGTTCAGGCGCAGGGCGTCGGTGACATAGAAGGCCGCGTCGCCGCCGACCGACCAGATGTCCAGATCGACGTCGTCGGCGGTAGTGTAGGCCACGACGCCGGTCAGGTTTGCGTTCGCCAGGTATTTCTGGGCTTCGAAGCCGGCCGTCAGGGCGGTTTCATCGGCCACGTCGGCGGCGCCGACGAAGCCGCCGATGCGCAGGTCCGAACCGACCAGGGTGGTCAGGTGGGCGGTTCCGGCGAAGATGGTGTCGTCGCTGGCGCCGTCGTCGAACTGGTTGGCGTCGGCGGCGATGGTGACGGTCCATTCGCCGAAGGCCGGCATGGCGACCACGCCGTCGATGCCCCAAGCGTCAGAGTCGGCGCTGAAGCCGCCGAGTTCAACTTCGCTGTTGCCGTAGGTGACGCCGACCGAGCCGACCGGGCCGTCCTGGGCGAGGGCGAGGGCGGGGGCCGCGGCGAAGGCGGCGAGGGAGGCGGTGAGGAGGAGGAGAGACTTCATTGTTGTTTTCCTTGCTTGCCGCGGCCGGATTCGCCGCGACGGACCGCCCGGCTATCAGCGGCAAACGAAGCGTGGCCATTACAAACGCGTCACAAATCAGGGGGCGAGGGCGGTTGTGGCGAGCCGGACACGCATTGTGGCCGAGGAGTGACAAAGGCGCGGACGCATAACGGCGCTTCCTGAACACGTTGCAATGCCGCGCCGGGAGCCCCCGTCAGAGGGGCGCAATGATGTAGGGCGTGATCGACGCTCGGAGAGGCTTCGCCACGCTTTCGCCGCTTGACGGAAGCGGAATCGATCTGCATAAGCCCCCACTCTTGTTGGACCGGCTGTGCACCTCGCTTGAGTTTGGGGTGCAGACGCGGTCCGCAGGAACGACCTGAGACCCTGTTCTTTGCAGTGACCCAGGACTTCAACGGCCTTCGCGGGAGACTGCGTGGGCCGATCGTTTTTGCGGACGTGCGTACTCTGAAGGCTTCGCGGCCTGAAGACTCCGGTCTTTGAAATGGTTCACAGGGACGCAGGTTCGCCTGCTTGGGAATAGCTACCGATATGGATCAAAGCATCCGCATCAGGCTCAAGGCCTTCGATCACCGCGTCCTCGACTTTTCGACGCGCGAGATCGTCAACACCGCCAAGCGCACGGGCGCGACCGTTCGTGGTCCGATCCCGCTGCCGACCCTGATCGAAAAGTTCACCGTGAACCGCTCGCCGCACGTCGACAAGAAGTCGCGCGAGCAGTTTGAAATCCGCACGCACAAGCGTGTCCTCGACATCGTCGACCCCACCCCGCAGACCGTGGACGCGCTCATGAAGCTCGACCTGTCCGCCGGCGTGGACGTCGAGATCAAGATTTAAGAAGAAAGAGGCGGGATCCGATGCGCACGGGCGTGATCGCCAAGAAGCTGGGCATGACCCGCGTGTTCGCCGATGACGGCGCGCACGTTCCGGTCACCGTGCTTCAGCTAGACGGCTGCCAGGTCGTCGGCCAACGTACCCAGGAGCGTGACGGCTACGTCGCTCTCCAGCTGGGCGCTGGCAGCAAGAAGGCCAAGAGGACCAACAAGGCTCAACGCGAAGCTTTCGCGAAGCTGTCGGTGGAGCCGAAGGCCTATGTCACCGAGTTCCGCATCGATGCGGACGCGATGATGGATGTGGGCGCCGAGTTCTCGGCCGACCACTTCGTCGCCGGCCAGAAGGTCGACGTCCAGGCCAAGACCATCGGCAAGGGCTTCGCCGGCGCCATGAAGCGCTGGAACTTCGGCGGGCTGCGCGCCACGCACGGCGTTTCGGTCTCGCACCGTTCGCACGGCTCCACGGGTAACCGTCAGGATCCGGGCCGCACCTTCCCGGGCAAGAAGATGGCCGGTCACCTCGGTGAGGAAGTCGTCACCACCCAGAACCTGACCGTCTTCCGCGTCGACGTGGAACGCGGCCTGATCATGATCAAGGGCGCCGTCCCGGGTCACGAAGGCACCTGGGTCAAGATCCGCGACTCCATCAAGAAGGCCCGTCCGGCCGACGCGCCCTTCCCGGGCGGCGTCAAGTCGTCGAAGACCGCTGCTGCTGAACCGGCCGAAACGCCGGCCGAGGAAGCCCCGGCCGTCGAGACCACCGAAGGCGGTGAAGCGTAATGAAACTCTCGGTCATCAAACTCGACGGCAAGGCCTCGGGCGACGTTGAACTGTCGGACGCCGTCTTCGGCATCACCGACATTCGCGGCGACCTGCTGGCCCGTTACGTCAACTGGCAGCTGGCCAAGCGCCGCGCCGGCACCCACAAGGTTCAAACCCGCAACGAGAACTCTCGTACGGGCAAGAAGATGTACAAGCAGAAGGGCACCGGCGGCGCCCGTCACGGTTCGCGCCGTGCGCCGCAGTTCGTCGGCGGCTCGCGCGCCTTCGGCCCGATCGTTCGCGATCACGGCTTCTCGCTGCCCAAGAAGGTCCGCGCCCTGGCCCTGCGTCACGCGCTCTCGTCCAAGGCCAAGGCCGGCGACCTGATCGTGGTCGACACGGTTTCGGTCAAGGAGCCCAAGACCGCCAAGCTGCGCGAGCAGTTCGGCAAGCTGGGCTGGACCAAGGCCCTGATCATCGCGGGTCCGGAAGTCGACGTGAACTTCGGCATGGCCGCCCGCAACATCCCGCACATCGACGTGCTGCCGAACGCCGGCCTGAACGTCTATGACATCCTGCGGGCCGACAAGCTGGTGCTGACCAAGGCGGCCGTCGAGGCCATCGAGGCGCGCTTCTCTGAGAAGGAGGCCGCGTAATGGCTGGCGCTCAACCCACCGCCAAGCACTACGACACCATCCTGGCTCCGGTGATCACCGAGAAGGCCACGATCCTGTCGGAGCAGAACAAGGTCGTCTTCCGCGTTTCGGGAACCTCGACCAAGGACGAGATCGCCGCGGCGGTCGAAAGCCTGTTCAAGGTCAACGTCCTGAAGGTCAACACCCTCGTCCAGAAGGGCAAGACCAAGCGCTTCCGCGGCATCATGGGCCGTCGGGTCGACATCAAAAAAGCGATCGTGACGCTGGCTGAAGGCCAGTCGATCGACGTCACCACGGGGCTCTGACCAGATGGCCTTGAAGACTTACAATCCGACGTCGCCGGGCCGCCGCGCCCTGGTGCTGATCGACCGCTCCGAGCTCCACAAGGGCCGTCCGGAGAAGTCGCTGACCGAAGGCCTGACCAAGTCGGGCGGACGTGGTCAGGGCGGTCGTATCGCTGTCCGCTTCCGCGGCGGCGGCGCCAAGACGCTGTACCGCAAGATCGACTTCAAGCGTCGCAAGTTCGCGGCCGCGACGGTCGAGCGCCTCGAGTACGATCCGAACCGGACCGCGTTCATCGCCCTCATCACCTATGAGGACGGCGAAAAGGCCTACATCATCGCGCCGCAACGCCTGAAGGCGGGCGACACGATCGTGGCTGGCGAAAAGGTCGACGTGAAGCCGGGCAATGCGATGCCGCTGCGCTCGGTGCCGGTCGGCACCATCATCCACAACGTCGAAATGAAGCCGGGCAAGGGCGCCCAGCTGGCCCGCTCGGCCGGCGCCTACGCCCAGCTGGTCGGCCGCGACGCCGGCTACGCCCAGATCCGTCTGGGTTCGGGCGAGCTTCGCATGGTCCTGGACGGCTGCATGGCTACGGTGGGCGCGGTTTCGAACCCCGACCACATGAACCAGAACCTCGGCAAGGCCGGCCGCGTCCGGCACATGGGCTGGCGTCCGCACGTTCGCGGCGTCGCCATGAACCCGATCGACCACCCGCACGGTGGTGGTGAAGGCCGGACCTCTGGCGGCCGTACCCCGGTTACGCCGTGGGGCAAGGACACCAAGGGCACCCGGACCCGCAAGAACAAGGCTACGGACAAGTTCATCATCCGTACCCGCCACGTTAAGAAGGCTCGCTAAAGATGGCCCGCTCCTCCTGGAAAGGCCCGTTTGTCGACGGGTATCTGCTCAAGAAGGCCGACGCCGTCACGACGTCGGGCCGCAAGGACGTGATCAAGACGTGGTCGCGCCGCTCCACCATCCTGCCGCAGTTCGTCGGCCTGACGTTCGGCGTCCACAACGGCCAGAAGCATGTGCCGGTGTCGGTCTCCGAAGAAATGGTCGGCATGAAGCTCGGCGAGTTCGCCCCGACCCGGTCGTTCCCCGGGCACGCGGCGGACAAGAAGGCCAAAAGGAAATAACTGATGGCCCAGACCAAAAACCCCCGTCGGGTCGCCCCGACCGAAGCCCGCGCCAAGCTGGTGAATGTCCGGATCAGCCCCCAGAAGCTGAACCTGGTCGCCCAGTCGATCCGCGGCCTGCCGGTGCAGAAGGCGCTGAACGAGCTGGAATTCAGCCGTAAGCGCATCGCCACCGACGTTCGCAAGGTCCTGTATTCGGCGGTTTCGAACGCCGAGAACAACCACAACCTCGACATCGACAATCTCGTCGTCGCCGAGGCCTTCGTGGGCAAGAACCTGGTGATGAAGCGTTTCGCGAGCCGCGCTCGTGGCCGCTCGTCGCGCATCCTGAAACCTTTCGCGGAGATCACCATCGTGGTCCGCGAAGCCGGTGAGGCCGCCTGATGGGTCAGAAAGTAAATCCGATCGGTCTGCGCCTTGGCGTCAACCGCACGTGGGACAGCCGCTGGTTCGCCGGCGGCGCCGACTACGCCAAGCTGCTGCACCAGGACCTGAAGCTGCGCACGTGGCTGAAGGAACGCCTCAACGCCGCCGGCGTGTCGCGCATCATCATCGAGCGTCCGCACAAGAAGTGCCGCGTGACGATCTATGCCGCCCGTCCGGGTGTCGTGATCGGCAAGAAGGGCGCCGACATCGAGAAGCTGCGCAAGGACATCGCGGCCCAGACCGAAGGCGAGGTTCACCTGAACATCGTCGAGGTCCGCAAGCCCGAGACCGACGCCCAGCTGATCGCCGAGAACATCGCCCAGCAGCTGGAGCGCCGTATCGCCTTCCGCCGCGCCATGAAGCGCGCCATGCAGTCCGCCATGCGCCTCGGCGCCAAGGGCGTCCGCATCAACGTTTCGGGCCGCCTCGGCGGCGCGGAAATCGCGCGGATGGAATGGTATCGCGAAGGCCGCGTGCCGCTGCACACCCTGCGCGCCGACATCGACTACGGCTTCATCCAGGCCAAGACGACCTACGGCATCATTGGTGTGAAGGTGTGGGTCTTCAAGGGCGAGGTGCTCGAGCACGACCCGATGGCGCAGGACAAGCGCTGGGCCCAGGAAGCCTCCGGCCCGTCTTCCAACGAAGGTCGTGAACGTGGACCCCGCGGCGACCGCGGCCCGCGCCGTGACCGGGGACGTGAGAGCTAGGTCATGCTGCAACCGAAAAAGACCAAGTACCGCAAGGCCTTCAAGGGCCGCATTCATGGCTCCGCCAAGGGCGGCTTCTCGCTGAACTTCGGCTCCTACGGGCTGAAGACGGTCGAGCCGGAACGCATCACTGCGCGTCAGATCGAGGCGGCCCGCCGCGCGATCACCCGCCAGATGAAGCGTCAGGGCCGCGTCTGGATCCGCGTCTTCCCCGACCTGCCCGTGACGGGCAAGCCGGCCGAAGTCCGGATGGGCAAGGGCAAGGGCGCCGTGGACCACTGGGCCGCGCGCTGCCACCCGGGCCGTATCCTGTTTGAAATCGACGGCGTGCCGGACGACATCGCCCGCGAGGCCCTGCGTCTCGGCGCCGCCAAGCTGCCGGTCCGCACCAAGGTGGTCACCCGCCTTGACGCCGGCGTCGCCCACACGGAGCACGTTGGCGCATGACCAAGATCGCCGATCTGCGGGCCCAGACGCCCGACCAGCTGTCCGACGAGCTGCTGAAGCTCAAGAAGGAACAGTTCAACCTGCGCTTCCAGGCCGCCACCGGCCAGATGGAAAAGACCCACCGGGTCTCGGAAGTGCGCAAGGACATCGCCCGTATTTCCACGCTTCTGCGTGCGAACCGCGCGGCGGGTTAAGGAAGCACCGATGCCGAAACGTATTCTCGAAGGCGTGGTCGTCTCCGACAAGGGCGACAAGACCGTCGTGGTGAAGGTGGAGCGCACGCTGCTGCACCCCGTCCTCAAAAAGACCGTCCGTCTGTCCAAGAAGTATCACGCTCACGACGAAGCCAACGCCCTCAAGGTCGGCGACCTGGCCCGCATCGTCGAGTGCGCCCCGAAGTCCAAGCTGAAGCGTTGGGAAGTTCTTTCCACCGCCTCGGCCTCGTAACCCGGAAGGATCGGATCCCATGATCCAGATGCAAACTAACCTGGAGGTGGCCGACAATTCGGGCGCTCGCCGGGTCATGTGCATCAAGGTGTTGGGCGGCTCCAAGCGCCGCTACGCCTCGGTGGGCGACACGATCGTCGCTTCCGTCAAGGAAGCCATTCCCCGCGGCCGCGTGAAGAAGGGCGACGTCGTGCGCGCCATCGTCGTGCGCACCGCCAAGGACATCATGCGCAAGGACGGCTCTGTCATTCGTTTCGACAAGTCGGCCGCCGTCATCGTCAACAAGCAGAACGAGCCCGTCGGCACGCGGATCTTCGGCCCGGTTCCCCGCGAACTGCGCGCCAAGAACCACATGAAGATCATCTCGCTGGCTCCGGAGGTCCTGTAGTCATGGCCGCCAAGATCAAATCCGGCGACAACGTCGTCGTCCTGACCGGCAAGGACAAGGGCCGCACCGGCAAGGTGACCAAGGTTCTGCCGACCGAAAATCGCGTCGTCGTGCAAGGCATCAACATGGTTCAGCGCCACACGCGCCCGACCCAGGCTGATCCGCAAGGCGGCATCAAGAACAAGGAAGCGTCGCTTCACCTGTCGAACGTCGCGATCGCCGACGCCAACGGCAAGGCCACCCGCGTCGGCTTCAAGATCGACGGGGACAAGAAGGTCCGCTTCGCCAAGACGACGGGAGACGTCATCTGATGGCCGACACCAAGTACACGCCTCGTCTGAAGGACGAGTACCAGGCCCGCATCCGCGCGGTGATGACCGAGAAATTCGGCTACACCAACCCGATGCAGGTGCCCAAGCTGGACAAGATCGTCCTCAACATGGGCATCGGCGAAGCCGTGGCTGACACCAAGAAGGCCACCGCGGCCCTCAAGGACCTGGCCGCCATCGCCGGCCAGAAGCCCGTGCCGACCAAGGCCCGCAACTCCATCGCCGGCTTCAAGCTGCGCGAGGGCATGGTCATCGGCGGCAAGGTCACCCTGCGCGGCGACCAGATGTATGAGTTCCTGGACCGGTTCATCACCATCGCCCTGCCGCGGGTGAAGGACTTCCGGGGCCTCAAGGGCACGAGCTTCGACGGTCGCGGCAACTACGCCACCGGTCTGAAGGAGCACATCGTGTTCCCCGAGATCAACTACGACCAGATCGACCAGATGTGGGGCATGGACATCATCGTCTGCACCACGGCCAAGACCGATGAGGAAGCCAAGGCTCTCCTCACCGAGTTCAAGTTCCCGTTCGTGAACTGAGCGGGAAGGGATAGAGCACAATGGCTAAGAAGAGCGCCGTGAACCGCAACGAGATGGTGAAAGCCCTCGTCGCGAAATACGCCGACAAGCGGGCCGCCCTGAAGGCGACCGCCAACGATGAATCCCTGCCGCTCGAGGAGCGCTTCGAAGCGCGCCTCAAGCTGGCGGAGCTGCCGCGCAACTCGGCCGCCAACCGGATTCGCAACCGCTGCGAGGTGACGGGCCGTCCGCGCGCCTATTATCGCAAGCTCAAGATGAGCCGGATCGCCCTGCGTGAACTCGGCAACCTGGGACAGATCCCGGGCCTGACGAAGTCCAGCTGGTAAGGCGAGCGACAGATATGATGATCAACGATCCCCTGAGCGACATGATCGCTCGCATCCGGAACGCCGCCATGCGCAAGCGTTCCAAGGTGCTCACCCCGGCCTCCCGCCTGCGCCAGCGCGTCCTCGACGTGCTGCAGGACGAGGGCTACATCCGCGGCTATTCGCTGGTTCAGAACCCCGGCGAATTCCCGCAGTTCGAGATCGAGCTGAAATACTTCGACGGCCAGCCGGTCATCGCCGAGATCGCCCGCGTGTCCAAGCCGGGCCGCCGCGTCTATTCGGCGATCAGCGACCTGAAGCCGATCAAGAACGGCCTCGGCATCTCGATCCTCTCCACGTCCAAGGGCGTCATGTCGGACACCGCGGCTCGCGAAGCCAAGGTGGGCGGCGAAGTCCTCTGCAGGGTCTACTAAGATGTCCCGTATCGGAAAACGCACCATCGAAGTGCCGAAGGGCGTGACCATCACGCTCGACGGCCAGACCGTCTCGGTGAAGGGCCCCAAGGGCGAACGCTCCTGGACCGTCGCCGAAGAGATCGAGGTTTCGCAGGACGACGAGGGCATCCACCTCGGCCTGCGCGCCGACACCCAGCGTGGCCGCGCCATGTGGGGCCTGTCGCGCACCCTGGTCGACAACATGGTCACCGGCGTCACCACCGGCTTTGAAAAGAGCCTCGATCTCGTCGGCGTCGGCTATCGCGCCGCCATGAAGGGCAACGCCCTGTCGCTGCAGCTCGGCTTCTCGCACGATGTCGACATCCAGCCGCCGGCCGGGGTCACCTTCGCGGTGCCCAAGCAGACGGAAATCAAGATCTCCGGCGCCGACAAGCAGGCCGTCGGCCAGATCGCCGCCGTCATCCGCAAGCTGCGTCCGCCGGAGCCCTACAAGGGCAAGGGCGTGCGCTACTCGGGCGAGAAGGTCCGGCGTAAGGAAGGCAAGAAGAAGTAATCATGGCCACCACGCTCAAACAGAACGCCAAGCGCCGCGCCGAGCGCACCCGCCGCCGCCTGAAGGCCGTGGCCAACGGCCGCCTGCGCCTGTCGGTCCATCGGTCGGACAAGAACATCTCGGCCCAGATCATCGACGACACCAAGGGTGTCACGGTGGCTTCGGCCTCCTCGCTGGAAGGCGAGAAGGGCAAGAAGGGCAAGGGATCGGACGTCGCGGCGGCCGCCACCATCGGCAAGCTGATCGCCGAACGCGCCATCGAGAAGGGCGTCAAGGACGTCGTCTTCGATCGCGGCGGCTACATCTATCACGGACGGGTGAAGGCGCTGGCTGATGCCGCGCGTGAAGCCGGCCTGAACTTCTAAGGGACGCGACAGATGGCGCATCAACCCCAACGTGGCGGCGGCGGCAACGACCGCAACCGTCGTGACAACCGCAACGCTCCCGTCGACGGTCCGGATTCGGACATCGTCGAGAAGCTGGTGCACATCAACCGCGTCGCCGCCACCGTCAAAGGCGGCCGCCGGTTCTCGTTCGCGGCCCTGATGGTCGTCGGCGACGGCAAGGGCCGCGTCGGCTTCGGTCACGGCAAGGCGCGCGAAGTGCCGGAAGCCATCCGCAAGGCGACCGAAGAAGCCAAGAAGACCATGATCAAGGTTCCGCTGCGCGAGAACCGCACCCTGCACCACGACGGCTCCGGCCGTTGGGGCGCCGGCAAGATCATGATGCGCGCCGCCCCTCCCGGGACCGGCGTCATCGCGGGTGGTCCGATGCGCGCCGTGCTCGAAACCCTCGGCGTCCAGGACGTCGTCGGCAAGTCGACCGGTTCGTCGAACCCCTACAACATGATCCGCGCCACCTTCGAAGCTCTGAAGGTCCAGTCGTCGCCCCGCATGGTCGCCTCGAAGCGCGGCAAGAAGGTCGCCGACCTGATGGGCCGCCGCAACGACGGCGCCTCGGCGCCCGAAGCCGTGGAGGGCTGATAGATGGCCAAGACCGAATCCAAAGCCACCGTCACCGTCCGCCAGACCGGTTCGCCAATCCGCCGCAAGTCGGACCAGCGCGCCACCCTGGCCGGCCTGGGCCTCAACCGCATGGGCCGTGAATCGACCCTGGAGGACACCCCCTCCGTCCGCGGCATGATCGCCAAGGTCGCCCATATGGTCGAAGTGGTCGAAAAGTAAGTGAAATCTCCCTCCCCCGACGGGGGAGGGAAGATCGCCGCTTGCGGCGATCGGGTGGGGGCGGCTATAGGCCGCCCTTCATTGCGTTCCGGGGATGTCTCTCGAGCCGTCCCCACCCGGCCGCTGACGCGGCCACCCTCCCCGAACGGGGAGGGAGATCGAAAACCAGAGCCGAGTCCGGTCCCCGTTCACTCCTGAACTGATCCGGGCGCTAGCACCCGAAAGGATCAGGCACATGAAACTGAACGAAATCCGCGACAACGAAGGCGCCCACAAGAAGCGCATGCGCGTCGGCCGTGGCCCGGGCTCGGGCAAGGGCAAGACCGCCGGTCGCGGCGTCAAGGGTCAGAAGTCGCGTTCGGGCGTCGCCATCGGCGGCTTCGAGGGCGGCCAGATGCCGCTGTACATGCGGATGCCCAAGCGCGGCTTCAACAATCCCAACGCCCTGAAGCTGGCCGAAGTGAACCTGTGGCGCCTGCAGGAGGCGATCGACGCCAAGAAGCTCGACGCCAAGGCGGAAATCAACGGCGAGGCGCTGGTCGCCGCCGGCGTCATCCGTCGCGTCAAGGACGGCGTCCGCCTGCTGGGCACCGGCGAGATCAAGGGCAAGCTCAACCTGGTCGTGTGGTCGGCCACCTCGGGCGCGCTGAAGGCGATCGAAGCCGCCGGCGGCACGGTCGAGCAGCAGCGCATCGCCGCTGAAGCCAAGGCCGCCGCGCGCGTCGAGAAGCGCAACGCCGCCAAGGGCAAGGCTCCGGCCCCCAAGGCGCCGCAGGGCGACGCCAACAAGGTCTCGGCCCGCGCCAAGCGGACCGCCGCCAAGAAATAAGCCTGAAGGGCGCCCTCGCTAAGAGGGCGCCCTTCGCCTATCTGGACGCAGGCGCCGGATTCCTGTCCGATGCGCCGCGTTCTGACCAGTCGGGGTGACGACATATGGCTTCGGCCGCCGAACAACTCGCAGCAAACATGAACATGGGCTCGTTCGCCAAGGCGACCGAGCTGCACAAGCGTCTGCTGTTCACGCTGATGGCCCTGCTGATCTATCGCGTCGGCACCTATGTGCCGGTTCCCGGGATCAACTCCGAGGCCTTCCTCGCCTTCTTCCAGAACCCCGACAGCCAGCGCGGCATCCTGGACATGGTCAACATGTTCTCGGGCGGCGCGGTCGAACGGTTCGCGGTCTTCGCCCTGAACGTGATGCCGTACATCTCGGCGTCGATCATCGTCCAGCTGATGGGCGCCGTGTATCCGCCGTGGGAAAAACTGCGCAAGGAAGGCGGCGAGAGCGGCCGCAAGCAGCTGAACCAGTACACCCGCTATCTGACCGTGGTGCTGGCGCTGTTCCAGTCGACCGGCATCGCCATCGGACTGAACGCCCAGCAGGGCTTTGTCGACAATCCGGGCATTTTCTTCATCATCTCGACAGTGACTGTCCTCACCGGCGGAACCATGTTCCTGATGTGGCTTGGTGAGCAGGTCACGGCGCGCGGCATCGGCAACGGCATCTCGCTGATCATCATGGCCGGCATCGTCGCCGTCCTGCCGGGCACGATCGCCCGGATGTTCGGCATGGCCCAGCAAGGCCTGATGTCGCCCTTCACCCTGCTGCTGATCTCCGCCCTCGCCGTCGGCGTGGTGGTGTTCATCGTCTTCATGGAGCGGGCCCAGCGGCGGCTGCTGATTCAATATCCGAAGCGCCAGGAGGGCAACCGCATGGCCGGGGGGGAACGCTCGTTCCTGCCGCTGAAGGTCAACACGGCCGGCGTCATCCCGCCGATCTTCGCTTCGTCGCTGCTGATGCTGCCGACCACGGTCGCCCAGATGACCGCAACGGCCGATCTGCCGGCCTGGCTGGACTGGCTGCCGCTCTTCACAGCGCAAATGCAGCACGGTCAGCCGATCTTCATGGTCTTCTACGGCGCGCTGATCATCTTCTTCTGCTTCTTCTACACCTCGATCACCTTCAATCCCGAGGACACGGCGGAGAACCTGCGCAAATACGGCGGCTTTCTGCCGGGCATCCGTCCGGGCAAGCGCACGGCCGAGTATCTGGACTACGTGCTGACCCGCCTGACGACGATCGGCGCCATCTACATCACCGCCGTCTGCCTGCTGCCCGAGTTCGTCGGGGCGCAGATGGGCGGAGGCCTGCTGTTCGGCGGCACTTCGATCCTGATCGTCGTTTCCGTCACCATGGACACGGTCGCCCAGATCCAGTCGCAGCTGCTCGCCCACCAGTACGAGGGCCTGATCAAGAAGGCCAAGCTGCGGGGCCGGGGCCAGGGCCGCGGCGGCAAGGGCGTCACCGCGCCCGCGAGACGCTGAAGCCGGACCGGGGAGGGGCGGCGATGAACCTGATCCTGTTCGGACCGCCTGCGGCGGGCAAGGGCACCCAAGCCAAGAGGCTGGTCGAGACGCGGGGCATGGTCCAGCTCTCGACCGGGGACATGCTGCGCGCTGCGATCGCCTCGGGCTCCGAACTGGGCCGGGAATGTCAGGCCATCATGTCCCGCGGCGACCTGGTTTCGGACGAGATCGTCATCGCGCTGATCGAGGAGCGGCTGCCCGAGGCGGAGGCGGCCGGCGGGGCCATCTTCGACGGTTTCCCCCGCACGGTCGCCCAGGCCGAGGCGCTGGACGCGATGCTGGCGCGAAAGGGCGCGCGCATCGACCATGTAATCCGGCTCAAGGTTGATGACACCGCCTTGCTTGAGCGTGTCGCGCACCGTTACGCCGAGCAGGGCCGCCCGGACGACAATCCGGAGAGCTTCAAGGTCCGGCTGGTGGCCTACAATCGCAATACCGCGCCTCTGCTGCCCTACTATGCCGACAAGGGTCTGCTGACCGAGATCGACGGCATGGGTTCGGTCGACGCCGTCGCGGCCTCCATCGACGCCGCGCTCGACTCCTGAACTCAAGCTGAGCGCTTTCGGCCCGGGCGCGTTCATGCCGGATGTGGCATATCCCGCCTGTGGAATTTCGTTCGCTCCTGACCCGGGACCGGCAGCGCAAGCTCGGCGCCTTCGCCGTCGTGCTGGCCGGACACATCGGCGTCTTCACACTCGTGGCGCGGACGGAGCCGGCGCCGCAGGAGCCCCTGCCGCAGATCTTTGAGGTGGAGCTGTTCCGCCCGGAGCCGCCTCCACCGCCCCCGCCGCCTCCGGAGGCCCCGTCCGACCGCGCCGGCGGCGGTGCGCCGGCCGCCGCCTCGCGCATCCATGTGCCGCCCCCGCCCCGCGAACCCGTCACGCCGGAGGTCCCGGCCCCGCGTCAGCAGGCCCCGGAGCCCGAGCTCGTCGTCGGAGTGGCGCCTATCGCATCTCCGACCCCGGGTATGGGCCAGGGAGGGCAGGGGACGGGCAGCGGAACGGGTATCGGCTCCGGCGACGGCCCCGGTCAGGGCGTCCGCACCGGCCCTCGCAACCTGCGCCGCCCGGCTATGAGCGAACTGAGACGCTATCACCCACGGGCGGCGCTCTCGGCCGGCATCGCCGGCGTGGTGACCCTCCGTTGCCGGATCAGCCCGGATACCCGCCTGGAGCAGTGCAGCGTCGTGCAGGCCACACCGGAGGGCCACGGCTTCGCCGAAGCCGGCCTTCGAGCGGCCCGCGACCTGTACCGGTTCCGTCCGGCGACGCTGGACGGGGCCTATGACAATTCGGTGAGCGTGACGATCGTCCTCGAGTTTGGCCGGTCCTGAGTCCGGAGCGAACACGCGCGAACCGTTGACGGGGCCGGAATCCCCTGTATAAGGCGCGCTTCCGCGAAGGGCGTCGGCGCTCCTGGTCTGTTGACCGGAGCGTTTGTTGCGTCCGCACACGCGTATCTGGAGAGCTTCGTGGCCCGTATCGCTGGCGTCAATATCCCGACCAACAAGCGCGTCGAAATCGCGCTTCAGTACATCCATGGCATCGGCGCGCACGCGGCGAAGGACATCACGGCCAAGGTCGGGATTGAGCCGTCGCGCCGCGTCAATCAGCTGACCGACGCCGAAGTGCTGCAGATCCGCGAGACGATCGACCGCGACCACACCGTCGAGGGCGACCTGCGCCGCGAAACCTCGATGAACATCAAGCGCCTGATGGACCTGGCCTGCTACCGCGGCCTGCGTCACCGCAAGGGCCTGCCGGTCCGCGGCCAGCGCACGCACACCAACGCCCGCACCCGCAAGGGTCCCGCCAAGCCGATCGCCGGCAAGAAGAAGTAAGACAGACACATGGCCAAGGAACCGGGTCGCGTAAAGAAGCGCGAGCGCAAGAACATCACCTCGGGCGTCGCCCACGTGAATGCGTCCTTCAACAACACCATGGTGACCATCACCGACGCGCAGGGGAACGCCATCTCCTGGTCGTCCGCCGGTCACATGGGCTTCAAGGGTTCGCGCAAGTCGACCCCGTACGCCGCCCAGATGGCCGCCGAGGACGCCGCCAAGAAGGCCGGCGAGCACGGTGTGAAGACGCTGGAAGTCAACGTTTCGGGTCCCGGCTCCGGCCGTGAGTCGGCCCTGCGCGCGCTGCAGGCCGCCGGCATGACCATCACCACCATCCGCGACGTCACGCCGATGCCGCACAACGGTTGCCGTCCGCCCAAGCGCCGCCGCGTCTAAGCAGACATCGACCGACTATTTTCCGCCGGTCCTGCCGCCCCTGACGAGGAGCGAGGGACCGGCGAACTCCGTATCCGAGGGACATCCATGATCGAACGTAACTGGCAAGAGCTGATCCGTCCCGAGAAGCCGCAGATCGAAGCTGGCTCCGACCCGCTGCGCAAGGCGCGCCTGGTCGCCGAGCCCCTCGAACGCGGTTTCGGCGTGACGCTCGGCAACGCTCTGCGCCGCGTTCTCCTGTCGTCGCTGCAAGGCGCGGCGGTGACGGCCATCCAGATCGACGGCGTCGTCCACGAATTCTCCTCGCTGGAAGGCGTGCGGGAAGACGTCGTCGACATCGTGCTGAACATCAAGCAGCTGGCGCTGCGCATGCACGCCGAGGGGCCCAAGCGCATGACGCTGCGCGCCACCGGTCCCGGCCCGGTGACCGCCGGCCAGATCGACGTCCCGTCGGACATCGAGGTGCTGAACCCCGACCACGTCATCTGCACGCTGGACGACGGCGCCTCGGTGCGCATGGAACTGACCGTCCAGAACGGCAAGGGCTATGTCGCGTCGGAGTTCAACCGTCCGGAAGACGCCCCGATCGGCCTGATCGCCGTCGACGCCCTGTATTCGCCGGTCAAGCGCGTCGCCTATCGCGTCGAGCCGACCCGTCAGGGCCAGTCGCTGGACTACGACAAGCTGGTGCTGGAAGTCGAAACCAACGGCGCCGTCTCGCCGGTTGACGCGGTGGCCTACGCCTCGCGCATCCTGCAGGACCAGCTCCAGATCTTCATCACCTTCGACGAGCCCAAGAAGGCGGTCGAGCAGGCGGACGGCAAGCCCGACCTGCCGTTCAACCCGGCCCTGCTCAAGAAGGTGGACGAGCTGGAACTGTCGGTTCGTTCGGCCAACTGCTTGAAGAACGACAATATTGTCTACATCGGCGACCTGATCCAGAAGACCGAGGGCGAGATGCTTCGCACCCCGAACTTCGGCCGCAAGTCGCTGAACGAGATCAAGGAAGTGCTGGCGACCATGGGGCTCAGCCTCGGCATGGACGTGCCGAACTGGCCGCCGGAAAACATCGAAGACCTGGCCAAGAAGTTCGACGACCAGATCTAGTTTCAACCCTCCGCCCCAGGCCTTCGAGGCTGACGGAGCGGTTAGAATGAGAGAACCCCAGGTCCGCTTCTGTGGAAACCAGGGTGAGTAGGAGAGACCCCGATGCGCCACGGCGCCGCCTATCGCAAGCTCGGCCGCACGGCCAGCCACCGGACCGCGATGTTCGCCAACATGGCTGCGTCGCTGATCAAGCACGAGCAGATCACCACGACGCTGCCCAAGGCGAAGGAACTGCGTCCCTTTGTCGAGAAGCTGGTCACGCTCGCCAAGAAGGGCGACCTGCACGCGCGTCGTCAGGCCATCAGCCACGTCCGCGACGTGCCGCAGGTGGGCAAGCTGTTCGAGACGATCGGCCCGCGCTACGCCGACCGCAACGGCGGCTATATCCGCATCATGAAGGCCGGCTACCGCCACGGCGACAACGCCGCCATGGCCGTGATCGAGTTCGTCGACCGCGACGTCGACGCCAAGGGCCTGGACTCGGGTCCGGTCTATGAGATCGAGGGCGACGAAGAGGCGTAAGCTTCTTTCGTTGGGGCTTCGAAGGGGCGGCTGGAGCGATCCGGCCGCCCTTTTTCATGGCCGAAACAGGCGGCGGCGGACCGATACATTTCGGGCGAGACATCCGCGACAAACCCGACCGGTACATTCAGAGACATCCGCGACATGCGCGACATCGGCTTGCCGGGGGGCGCGTCCCGCTCCAGAACGCCGCCCATGACCGTCCAGATCGTTCCCTATCGTCCCGGCCACGCCGCCGCCTGGGCCGCACTCAACGAGGCCTGGCTGGCCGAGGGCGGCTTCTCCGTCGAGGCCAAGGACCGCACGGTCATCGACGATCCGCAGGCTTCCATTCTCGATCGCGGCGGCCGCATCTTCATGGCCGAGCGGGCCAATCCTTCAGGGGGTGGGGAGGCCGTCGGCTGCTGCGCCCTGATGGCCATGGACGACGGCGGCTATGAGGTAGCCAAGATGACAGTGTCGCCCGCCGCGCGCGGCCTCGGCCTCGGCCGCCGCCTGCTGGAGGCCTGCGAGGCCGCCGCCCGCGCCGCCGGCGCGTCGCGCCTGTATCTGGAGACCAGCAGCACGCTGAAGCCCGCTGGCGCTCTCTATCGGAGCTTCGGCTTCGTCGACCTGCCGCCGCGGTCCAGCCCCTATGTCCGGGCCGATGTGTGGATGGAGAAGCGGCTCCGCTGACCGGAGCCGCCGCCTACTCCTTCGACAGGTCCTGCTTCTGGAACCACGCCAGCGCGCCGGCCAGCGGGACGAGCGTCCACAGGCCCAGGCTGACCCATGCCTTCAGCATGATGCCGTCCGGCAGGGCGGCCGCGCGTTCGCCGCCGGCGATGGCCGCGCTGACGGCGTCGACCGCCGCGCCCGGGTTTATCAGCATGGCCAGCCAGGCGTCGGGCATGATCCCCATCGGCGCCAGCATGTTGGGCGAGAAGAACTGCGCCACGCCGAGCACCAGCGGCACGAACAGGGCCGCCAGCAGGGAGCGGGTCACCGCGGCCGCCAGCATGCCCATCATCGTGAACTGCAGGATGCGCAGCCACGACAGGGCGAGCTGGCCGATGAACTGGCCGAAGGCCTCGCCCGTGGCGTTGAACACCACCTGCCGCTCGAAGATCGCCGCGCGGATGAAGTTCTCGATCACGGCGGCGACGAGCATGAACAGCATCGCCAGCAGGGCGATCCCGGCCACCGTCGCCAGCTTGCCCAGCATCAGGTTGACGCGGCTGTTCCGCGCGCTGATCAGCCGCCAGGTCTCCCATCGGTAATCGCCGGCGTAAAGGGTCGCCGCCCCTATCAGGACGAAGGCCAGAACGAGCGGATTGGCGACGTTGCCGGCCGCCTGGACCAGCGACTGGGCGAGATCGAGCTGACCGCCCGAGGCCATCATCTCCCGCAGACCCGGAGGCGCTTCGGCATCGGCCAGCAGCTTGGCCTCGTTGGCCTTGAGGACGAAGTTGGTGATCGCGCCGATGGCGATCGTGATGATCGGAACGAACAGCAGGCTCCAGAAGATCAGCGTGCGGTTCTTCGAAAGGCGGAAGTTTTCCGCGCGGATGGCGTCAACGAGCATGGATCGTCTCCGGCGTCTGGACGGAGCCCGTCTCGGTGAAGAAGATGGCTTCGAGGTCGGTGCCGACCCAGCGGGCCTCGTGGATATCCACTCCGGCCGCAGCAAGGGCGCGGATCAGCGCCGGTCCCTCGTCACGCTTGATGTCCGCAAGTACGGCGTCGCCTTCGGCCGTTCCTTTGGCTCCCAGCACTTCAAGGACTTGCGCCTGCGGGCTGACCGCCAGCCGCAGCCGCTCGCCCACCGCGGTCAGCTCCTCGACCGCGCCTTCCCGCACCAGCTTGCCCTTGTTGAGGATGGCCACGCGGTCACAGACGCGCTGGACCTCGAGCAGCTGGTGGCTGGCCAGCACCACGGTGACGCCGTCGTCGTCGGCCAGGCTGCGGATCAGGGCCCGCATCTCCTGAATCCCCGGCGGATCCATACCGCTGGTCGGCTCATCCAGAATGATCAGTTCGGGGCGGCTCATCAGCGCGGCGGCCACACCCAGCCGCTGCATCATGCCGACGGAGAAGCCGCGCACCCGGCGGTCGGCGGCCTCGGTCAGGCCGACGCGCTGCAGCCAGTGTGGAATATCGGTCTGGCCGCCGATGCCGTGCTCCAGCGCCAGCCAGCGCAGCACCTGCCGCGCCGTCATGTAGGGCGGGAAGCGCGGAGTCTCGATCATCGAGCCCATGCGGCGCATGTGGCTGACCTCGGTGACGGCCCCGCCCATGACGCTGGCCGAGCCTTCTGTGGACCGGATCAGCCCCAGCAGGATTCTGAACAGGGTCGACTTGCCGGCCCCGTTGGGTCCCAGCACGCCATAGACCCCGCCTCGGGGGATCGACAGGTCCAGCCCGTCGAGGGCGCGAACGGTTCCGTAGGTCTTGGTCAGCCCACGCGTTTCTATAACAGCGGTCATGAGCGCAGCTTGAACGTGCGTCGGCCCGGGACGCAAGCCGCTTCGGCATTAAGCTTTTGCAACGTCACCCGCTCCGGAACATGAGCAAAACGTAACCGTTTGACCTGCCCGCGCCTTGATCGCGTCGAAATGACGGGGCGAAATCGGCGTACAGGTTCCTTCATGCCCCTCCGGAAGATGATGAAGACCAGCACACTCGCGATCGCTCTCGGCCTGACCCTCGCCGCCTGCGGCCAGCCCGACGACAGCCGCGCGCAGGACGGCGTCTTCGCCGACAACCGCGTCGTCCCCGGCGACGCCTCGTCGATGAAGGCCAGCTTCGCCCCCGTGGTCCGCGAGGCGGCCCCGGCCGTGGTCAACATCGCAGCCCGGGGCGTACAGCAGGTCCGCGATCCTTTCTGGGGCATCCCGGGCCAGCGTCAGACCGGTTCGATCGGCTCCGGCGTCATCGTTCGTCCCGACGGCGTGGTGGTGACGAACAACCACGTCATCCAGGGCATGCAGGAGATCCGCGTCACCCTGAACGACCGGCGTGAGTTCCCGGCCCGGGTGGTGCTGGCCGACGAGCGGTCGGACATCGCCGTACTGCAGCTCGAGGGCGTCAATGAGCGCCTGCCGACGCTGAACATCGATGACCGCGAGGAGCAGCAGATCGGCGATCTGGTGCTCGCCATCGGCAATCCGTTCGGGGTCGGACAGACGGTGACCAACGGCATCATCTCGGCCCTGAACCGCACCGAGACGGGCATCAGCGACAGCGGCTCCTTCATCCAGACGGACGCGGCCATCAATCCGGGCAACTCCGGCGGGGCGCTGGTCGACATGGACGGCGACCTGATCGGCATAAACACCGCCATCTTCTCGCGCTCGGGTTCGTCCTCCGGGGTCGGCTTCGCCGTGCCCGCCACGCTGGTCAAGCGGGTCGTGGATTCCGCCGTGGGCGGCGCCACCGCCGTGGTGCGGCCGTGGTTGGGCGTGAAGGGCGAGACGGTCAGCGCCGAGATCGCCCGCAGCCTCGGTCTCGAGCGGCCGCAGGGTCTGGTGGTCACGGAGGTCTGGCCGAACGGCCCGGGCGCCCGTGCGGGCCTCCGCGAAGGCGACGTCATCACCGCGATCGACGGGGCCGAGATCAACGACCAGGGCGGGCTGAACTTCCGCGTCGGCACGCGCGAGCCCAACGACACGGTCGAGGTGGCCGTCCTCCGCGACGGCCGGGCGCAGACGCTGAACGCGAGGGTGCAGCGGCTGCCGGGCGACGCTGACATCGATGGGGCGGCGCTGATCCGCGAGGGCGGCCTGTCCGGCGCCCAGGTCCTGACCCTGAACCCCGCCTTGGCCGACAGCCTCGGTGGCGACCCGTTCGCCTCCGGGGTGATCGTCAGTCGCGTCGACAGTCGCGGCTATGCGCGGCGGGGCGTGGGCCTCCAGGCGGGGGACGTCATCCTGGCGGTGGACGGTCGCGCCGTGACCTCGGCTGACCAACTCGCCGACCTGCCGCGCGGAGCCCAGCTGACGGTCGAGCGCCGGGGCCAGCGCGGTATCCTGCTGGTCCGCTAGAGCCGTATCCGCCAAGCAGCGAGGTCGGCGTCCGGCGAATGACGGAAGCTGATGTTTCCGCGCGCCCGCCCGCGTCGCGCTTCCCGTCTTGCGAGCATGGCTCTAGACTGGGTGATGAGTTGTGAGTGGGGGCGTCAGGTGCGTCAGCTGAAAGTTTTCACCGGAGCAGGCCTGTCGGGCATCGTGTTCGCCTTGGCTCTGGCAGCGACACCGGTCCATGCCGATCCGCATGGCGACGCCATGGCCGCCTACAACCGCGGCGATTACGCCGTGGCGATGCGCCTGTTCGCGCCCCTCGCGCAACAGGGTCATGCGGATGCGCAGTTCCACGTCGGCGTGCTCCATGACGAGGGGTACGGCGTGCCCGCCAACGACGCCGAGGCGGTGCGCTGGTATCGCCAGGCGGCCGATCAGGGCCACGCCGAGGCCAGGTACAATATCGGCACGATGTACTACGAGGGCGAGGGGGTTCCGCAGGACTACAGCGAGGCCGCTCGATGGTTCGGGCTGGCGGCGGACCAGAATGTCGCGGAGGCCCAGTACAACCTCGGTCTGATGCATCATTTCGGGCGGGGCGTTCCCCGGGATCACACCCGGGCGGCCCAGTTGTTCCGCCGCGCGGCCGTCGCCGGGCATGCCGGTTCCCAGCAGAATCTCGGAATCTACTACCACAACGGAATCGGCGTCCCCCGGGACGATGAGCAGGCGGCCGTATGGCTTCGCCGCGCCGCCGACCGCGGCAACGCCGGCGCCCAGCACAGCCTTGGGAACCTGTACCGTGACGGCCAGGGGGTCTCGCGGGACTACGTCCAGGCTGTCCAGTGGTACCGCCGCGCGGCGGCGCAGGAATATGCCGAGGCCCAAAACAGTCTCGGCGACCTGTACTACCGCGCGGTCGGCATCCCGCAGGACTACGCCGAGGCGGTGCGCTGGTATCGGCTCGCGGCCGAACAGGGCCATCCGGGCGCCCAGAACAGCCTCGGCTTCCTCTACCACGTCGGGCATGGCGTTCCGCAGGACTACAGCGAAGCGGCGCAATGGTATCGCCGGTCCGCCGAGCAAGGCCACGCCAAGGGGCAGAATTCGCTCGCGACCGCATACGCCGCCGGGTGGGGCGTACCCCGGGATCAGGCTCAGGCTCTGACCTGGTATCGCCGCGCAGCTGAACAGGACTACGTCGATGCCCAACTCGGCTTGGCGTCGCTGATATCGCTCGACACCAGCGGCTATCCAAAGGACTACGCCGAGGCGATGAAGTGGTATCGACGCGCGGCCGAGCTGGGGCGCTCAGAGGGCCACTACAACGTCGGCCGGCTCTACGCACAAGGGAAGGGCGTGGAGCGCGACTACGCCCAGGCGGCGCAGTGGTGGCGGATCGCGGCGGATCGCGACAATAGCTGGGCGCTGTATGAGCTAGGCCTGTTGTATCTGAACGGCCAGGGCGTAGCGGCGGACAGAGGCGAGGCGGTAAGCCTGTTTCAGCGGGCCGCCCGGCGGGGAGACAGGCTGGCGCGTGAACGGCTGCAGGAGCTTGGTGAAAGCTGGTGAGTCGGGGCCGCCCGCAGGCTAGCTCTTGACCGGCGCCCCGATCGACCAGCAGTGACCGAACGGGTCCTTCAGCTGGCCATAGCGGTCGCCCCAGAACTGGTCGGCCATCGGCATGGTCGGAATCGCGCCGGCCAGCAGGGCCCGCGTCCACCACTCGTCAGCGTCGTCGACCTGCAGGTGCAGGGTCACCCCCTTGGGCACGACATCATGGTCGCCGCCGTATTCGGGGAATTCGTCGTGCAACATGACGCTGGACCCGTTGATCCGCAGGTGGGCGTGCATCAGCCGCTCGCCGTCCTCGCCCGGCTTCTGATCCAGTACCTCGGCCCCGAAGGCGCGGGTGTAGAATTCCAGCGCCGCCTGTCCGCCGCGTGACGGGATCACCAGATGCGGCGTGAGGCCGGTGGTCGGCCCCTGTTTCTCGTGATCTGCGGCCATGGCGTGGTCTCCGTTCATGTGAGCCATACTAACGCGTGAAAAGGCCGCCGCGAACGCCTATCTCTGGCTCGGCATGACTGACCTGTTCGAAGCTTCCGGCATCCATCCGCCCGACGCCCCGCTGGCCGACCGGCTGCGGCCGCGTACGCTCGAAGAGGTGGTGGGTCAGGATCATCTGCTCGGCGAGGGCGGGCCGATCCGGCGGATGGTCGAGGCCGGCCGCCTCGGCTCGATGATCCTTTGGGGACCGCCGGGCACCGGCAAGACCACCATCGCCCGCCTGCTGGCCCAAGCCGCCGGCTATCAGTTCCAGCAGATCAGCGCCGTCTTCTCCGGCGTCGCCGATCTGAAGAAGGCCTTCGAAGCCGCCCGCATGCGCCGCGCCGCCGGCCAGTCGACCCTGCTGTTCGTCGACGAGATCCACCGCTTCAACCGCGCCCAACAGGACGGCTTCCTGCCGTTTGTGGAGGAGGGGATCGTCACCCTCGTCGGCGCCACGACCGAGAACCCGTCGTTCGAGCTGAACGGCGCATTGCTGTCCCGAAGCCAGGTCTATGTCCTCAAACGGCTCGATGACGCCGCCCTCGATCAACTGTTGATTCGAGCCGAGGCGCAGGAGGCGAAGTCGCTTCCCCTGACCCCGGAAGCGCGTCAGGCGCTGTTCGCCCTCGCCGATGGCGACGGCCGCTATCTGCTGACCATGTCCGAGGTGTTGTTCGACCTGACCTCGACGGATCCCCTCGACGTCCAGGCCCTCGCCGGCATCCTGCAGAAGCGTGCGCCCGCTTACGACAAGAGTCGAGAAGAACACTACAACCTCATATCAGCGCTGCATAAATCGGTTCGAGGATCCGACCCCGACGCGGCCCTCTACTGGCTGGCGCGAATGCTGAACGGCGGCGAGGATCCGCTGTATCTGGCCCGCCGGATCGTGCGCATGGCGGTCGAGGACATCGGTGAGGCGGACCCCCTCTCGATCCTCGTCGCCAATGCGGCCAAGGATACCTATGACTTCCTCGGCAGCCCCGAGGGTGAACTCGCCCTCGCCCAAGCGGTGGTCCACCTCGCCGCCGCCCCCAAGTCGGTCGGCGTCTACGAGGCCTTCAAGGCGGCGAAGCGGGCGGCGGCCGAGACCGGCTCGCTGGCGCCGCCCGCCCACATCCGCAACGCGCCGACCAAACTCATGAAGTCCCTCGGCTACGGCAAGGGCTACCAGTACGACCCCGACACCCCGGAAGGCTTCTCCGGCGCGAACTTCTTCCCCGACGAGATGGAGCGCCGGGTCTTCTACCGGCCCAAGGGCGAAGGGCACGAGGCGAAGGTGAAGGAGCGGCTGGACCGCTGGGCCGCGTTGCGGGCGCAGATGCAGGCCGCCGCCCCGCCGGAAGCGTAACCGTTGCCGTAACCACGTTTTCGGCTCATCCTCCCCCATCGGATAATCCTTGGGAGGGGACGATGACCGACAATGCGATGAAGATGACCACCTCGACGCCCTGGCACCTGTGGCTGGTGGGCAGTCTCGCCCTGCTGTGGAACGGCTTTGGCGGCTATCTCTACGTCATGACCCAGACCCAGGGTGCGGAGTTCCTGCGCACCATGGGGTCGACCCAGCAGGCCATCGACTGGCAGGCGAGCATGCCCGCCTGGATGAACGCACTGTGGGCGATCGGGGTCTGGGGCGGCGTGCTCGGCGCGGTTCTGCTGCTGATGCGCATGAAGTGGGCCATGCATGCCTTCCTCGCCTCGCTGCTGGCCATGCTGGTCAGCCTCGTCGCCAGCCTGACGATGTTCGACGGCATGGAGATCTACACCATGGCTGAACTGGTCCAGACAGCGGTGGTCACCTTCCTCGCCATCGGCTTCCTGCTCTACAGCCGCGCCATGGCGAACAGGGGCGTCCTCCGCTGACGACGGGCTGACGGGGGAGGGCGGTTCGCGTATGCACGCGCCGTGACCGACCGCTCCCCCGTTTCCCTGTCCGACGACGAGATCGCCGCCGTCCGCTCGTGGGTGCTGCACGAGGACCCGCACATCCTCGTCCTGGACAAGCCCGCCGGCCTGTCCAGTCAGGGCGGACGGATCAGGGCGCACACGCTCGATGATCTGCTGTGGGCCTTCATGCGCTCCAACGGCAAGCGGCCCGAGCTGGTGCACCGGCTGGACCGCGACACCTCCGGCGTCATCCTCGCCGCCAAGACCAAGCCGGCCGCCGGCTTCCTCGGCAAGGCGCTGCAGATGCGCCGGTTCAAAAAGACCTATCTGGCCCTCGTCTCCTCGGCCCCTGAACCGCGCGCCGGCACGATCGACGCCCCGCTGGTCCGTCAGGAGATCGGCCGTGAGAGCTATATGCGCGTCTGCGCCTTCGATGCGCCCGGGGCCCAGGGCTCGCAGAGCCGCTACCGCACCGTCTCGGACTCGGAGGACGGCGCCCTGGTGGAGCTTGAGCCCCTGACCGGGCGGATGCACCAGCTGCGGGTGCACATGGCCCACGTGGGGCGGCCTCTGGTCGGCGACCCCCGCTACGGCGGCGCCCTGACCTTCGCCGGCCGCGCCGCGCCGCGTCTGATGCTGCACGCCGCGAAACTGAGCTTCCCCCACCCCGAGGGCGGCGACCTGACCGTCGAGGCCCCGCTCCCGGCCGATTTCGAGGCGCTCAGGCAGGCGGCCGGGCTGTAGGAACATTCGCCGCCGCCCGACGCTATTTCATGGAAACGCCCGGAGCTCCGCCATGAACCGTCTCACCCTGTCCCTGATCGCCGCCACCGGCCTGGCCCTGTCGGCCTGCGCCAGCCTCGCCCCCTACGGCCCGCAGATGGGGCCCAATGGGCAGGGCTATGCCGAGCAGCGCATCGAATCCAATCGCTTCCGTGTCACCTACAACGGCGTCGGCGCCCCCGGCCGGGTGGCCGACTACGCCCTGCTGCGTGCGGCCGAACTGACCCTCGCGCAGGGACATGACTGGTTCGAGGTGGTCCAGCGCTGGACCGACGGCCGCCTCGACAGCGCGGGCGGCCTGCGCCCCAGCGTCTCGATCGGCGCCGGCTCCAGCAGTTACGGCGGCCGCTACGGAAGCTATCGCAGCTCGGGTGTCGGTGTCGGCGTCGGCCTCAACTTCAGCGGCCCGTCCCCGACCTCGACCACCCTGGAGGTGGTGATGGGCGACGGCGAGGCGCCCGACCGCCCCAACGCCTATGACGCCCGCGGCGTCCGGGACAGCCTGATGCCCCCGGTCTAGGCGCTAGCGCCCGCCCCGCGTCAGCGCTCGGTATTCGACCAGCCGTTCCTTGTCGCGCCGCACCTGGTCGGCGACGGCGTTGTCGACGTCCAGCGAGGCGTAGCGGACCCAGTTCTCGATGCCGAGCTTGTCCTGCACCGCCGACACCGGCGTCTGCCATAGGAAGTAGGACAGCAGGCCGACCACCGCCGAAAGGGCGATCGCCAGCGCCTGCAGGCCGCGGAAGGCCACCTCGTGCCCCGCCGGGGGAGATTGCACGGCGATCACCGCCGCGCCCGCCAGGAAGACTAGCGGCGTCAGGATGCGAGCCAGCCAGCGCATCCAGTAGCGCTCGCGGCGCACCCGCCACAGCTCCATCTGGACGTATTTCTCGAGGTATTCCATGCGCGCGCCCAGCCACATGGTCAGCCGCGTCAGATAGAGCGCCCGCTGCCCCCAGGCCTTGCCGTCCTGCTGGTAGCGGGTCTCGGCCTGGTCGGCCATGGCCCGCCCCGAGGTGAACAGGTTCTGCAGCTCGCGCGTCCGCTGCACGATCTCGCGCGACAGCTGATAGGAATCGTTCTCCAGCCGGAAGCGGTACTGGATGAACAGGATCTGCTGAATGCCCCAGTAAAGGCCCAGCGCCGCCACCATGGCCCCGCCGGCGATGGCCCCGCCCGCCGTATCGGTGCCGGTCCACTGACTGAACCATGTCGGCCCCAGCACCGCCAGCACCCCGAAGCCCGCCATGGCGAGGATCTGGTTCATCCGCTTGACCAGCACATGCACCCGCAGGGCGTCGAACACCCGGCGACTGTAGGCGTAGACATCAGCCCGCAGGTCCGAGTCCACCGGGAACCGCTCCTCGATCTGGCGGGCGAACAGGACGTGAAAGCGGTCCGGCTTTCCTTCCGTTTCCCAGAACGGAAAGATGTCCAGTGGCTGGTTGAAATACTCGTCGATGTGCGCCGAGACGCGCTCGATCGCCTCGGGATCTTCCGAGAAATACTCGCTGTCCTGGATCGGGTTCAGGATGCCTTCGGGGTTGCGCAGCGGTCCGGTCCGGCGGGGCGGTGTCGCCGAGGGCACGGCGCGGTCGTGCACGTCGGCAGCGCCGCTGGGGGGCGGATTGGCGGCCGCGTCGATGCCGCCGCCCAGCCGGGCGTCGTATCCTTGTCCGCCGTGTCCGCCGTCCAGCGGCGCCTCGCGGGGGTTGTGTCCGTGCGGCGAATGGCTCTGGTCGTCGTACGACATGGCGATTCGGCGGTCCTTCGTTCGATGGTCCGGCAGTATGGCGGATTGCGGCCGCCGGACCGACGGCCTTCCCTCGTTACGCGAAGCTTGGCCGTCGCCTTCAGGTATCGCTGTTAACCGGGCCGTCCGGCAAGTGAAGTTTCGGTCAGAACGGATACCGCGCCATGGCGGCGGCCGAGGCCAGCAGCGGGACCAGCAGCACCGCCTCCAGCCCGACCCACAGCCGCGCCCGCTTCAGTTCGTTGGCGGGCGGAGCCCAGGCCGGGTCGCCCGCCGCCGCCTTCCTCCAGCGGAAGAAGGTCAGCGTCGGCAGGATCGAACTTAGCCCGATGCCGGCGAACAGGCCGATCTTGGCCCAGAAGAATGGATTGCCCTCGTAGAAGGCCCAGCTCTTTGCGCCCCAGATCACGCGGCTGATCCCGACGGCGACGACCAGCACGGCGGTCGCTCCGAACACCGCATCGAGCCGCACCAGTCGGACTGGGTCGAGGGCTGGCGTCCGCAGCGCGAAACCCTCCATGGCCAGGGCGGCGACAAGGCCGAACACGGCGATGTGGTGAAGGACGGCGAGGATGAGGTCGATCATGCGCGCCTCCTTCGTTTTGGCGGCGAGTCCAGTATAAGCCCCGCACCATGACACGACTTCTCATCATCGCGGCAGGGGGTGCGCTCGGGGCGGTCGCCCGCTACGGCGTCGGCGCCTGGAGCGTGCGCCTGTTCCCGTCGACCCAGTGGCCGTGGGGCACGCTGGCGGTGAACGTCTTCGGCGGTCTGCTGATGGGCCTGCTGACCGGCTGGATGGCATTCCGGGGCGGACTCCATAGCGAGTCGATCCGCCTGTTCGCCGCCGTCGGCGTGCTGGGCGGCTTCACCACCTTCTCGGCCTTCTCGCTGGAGACGGCCCTGATGATCGAGCGCCGCCAATTCGCCATGGCGGGGGGCTATGCCGCCCTCTCGGTGGTCCTGTCGATCGCCGCCCTGTTCGTCGGCCTGATGGTCGCCCGCCGCGCCTTCGGAGCCGCCCTTTGACCGACGAGACCGCCGACAAGCCTGACGCCCCGAAGCGGGAGGTGCAGACCATCTATGTCGCCGAGGCCGAGGACGGCATCCGCCTCGACCGCTGGTTCCGGCGCCGCTGGCCGCACCTTTCCAACATCCAGGTGCAAAAGATGGCCCGCAGCGGCCAGATCCGCGTCGACGGCGCCCGCATCAAGCCGGAAGGCCGTCTGACCGCCGGCGCCGCCGTGCGCGTGCCCCCGATTCCCGACGACACCTCGCGTCAGGCCGGCGACGCCCACACGCTGAGCGCCCAGGATATCAAGTTCGCCAAATCCCTCGTGCTCTATGAGGACGACATGGTCATCGCCATCAACAAGCCGCACGGCCTGGCGGTGCAGGGCGGCACCAAGACCAGCCGTCACGTCGATCGGCTGCTGTCGGCCTGGGGGGAGGGGATGGACCGCCCGCGTCTGGTCCACCGCCTCGACCGCGACACCTCCGGCGTGCTGCTGCTGGGCAAGGGGCCGGAGGCGGCCAAGCGGCTGGCCGGGGCTTTCGCCCGGCGTCAGGCGAAGAAGACCTACTGGGCCATCGTCATCGGCAATCCCAAGCCCGCCGCCGGGCAGATCGACATGCCGCTGAAGAAGACCGGCATCAACGACTTCGAGATGATGCGCCCAGCCGACCGCAAGGACCCCCGCGCCGAACCGGCCGAGACCGCCTTCGCCACCATCAGCCGCGCCGCGCACCGCGCCGCCTGGATGGCCCTGCGCCCCTTCACCGGCCGCACCCACCAGCTGCGCGCCCACATGGCCGCCATCGGCCATCCGATCCTCGGCGATCCGAAATACGGAGACGAGAAGTCGAAGGAGCTGTCCAGCGGCCTGAAGCTCCAGCTTCACGCCCGCTCGATCGAGCTGGAGCACCCGCGCGGCGGGATGCTGAAGGTGGTGGCCCCGCTCAGCCCCGAAATGAAGGCCGGCTTCGCCCATTTCGGCTTCGAGGAGGCGGAAGGCAACGAGAGCGACCCGTTCGAGGGCGTGAAGAGAATTCGATGATCACAGTCCTCCCCCAGCGGGGGAGGGGGACCGCGAAGCGGTGGAGGGGGCCAGCCTCATCCACCGGAGCCCGGACCAGCCCCCTCCACCGTCCTTCGGACGGTCCGGTCGTCCGATCGTCTCCGACGATCGTTCCTCCACCCCCGATGGGGGAGGACTTGTGACCCGCCCCCTCGCGGTCTTCGACATCGACGGCACCCTCGTGGACAGCCGCGCCTCGATCCACCGCGCCGCCTGTGAGGCCGCGCGCGACATCGGCCTGCCCGAGCCCGAGTACGACCGCGTCCGTCAGATCGTCGGTCTGTCGCTGGAGCACGCCATGGCGGTGCTCGAACCGGGCCTCGATGCGCCGACCCTGGCCCACTTCATCGCCGGCTTCCGCGCCAGCTTCAACCGCATGTACGCCGAGGGCCACGAGGAGCCGCTCTATCCCGAGGCGATGAGCACCCTGCGCCGCCTGCACCGCGACGGCTGGCGCCTCGCCATCGCCACTGGCCAGAACCGCCGCGGCGTGGCCCGCAACCTCGCTCGCGAGGGCTGGGCCGACCTGTTCCTGTCGTCGCACTGCGCCGAGGACGGCCCTGGCAAGCCCGACCCGGCCATGCTCCACGCCGCCATGGCCGCCTGCGACAGCGACCCGGCGCGCACCGTGATGATCGGCGACACCGCCCACGACATCCTGATGGCTCGCAACGCCGGCGTCCTGCCGCTCGGCGTCGCTTGGGGCTTCCATACGGTCGAGGAACAGCGCGCCGCGGGCGCCCGGCACGTCGCCGGGACCTTCTCCGAGCTGACGGTGGTGCTGGACGGCTTCGCGAACCTGACCCGCGCCGCCTGAGCCTCAGACCAGCAGCCAGATCCCGGCGATCAGGCAGGCCGCGCCGAAGCCGATGGCGATGGCGATAGCGCGGACGTTCATCGACGACAGCTCCTTGCCGGCATGGGTGTCCAGCCGCGCCGAGACGGCGCAGGCCCGCCGCTCGGCCATGACCACGAGGAAGATGGCCAGCAGGATGAAGACCGTGGCGATCGCCTTGGGGGCCCAGGCCGGCTCCATGGCGTTGAACAGGGCGTTGAAGGCCAGACCGATGCCGATCGCGGCCATCGCCGTCCGCGCCCAGCCGGCGAAGGTCCGCTCATTGGCCATGGCCGTGCGGTCCTCGGCCAGATCGGTGCGATCCTCGGCCAGTTCTTCCCGATCGCTTCCCCGGTCGTCCATTGGCGCGATCGCCTCCCTGCAGCGTTGCGGTTAGCGTCCTAACCCCGCCCGCCGCCGGGGCGTTCCGCATTCCTCCCCCTCACGGGGGAGGGGGACCATCCGGAGCCTTGGCGAAGGATGGTGGAGGGGGCTGCTCCGGCACGCTATATCCCCGCCATGAGCCACATCCCGCCCCTCGATCCCAACGTCGCCGCCCGCAAGGGCTTCCGTGAGTCCGAGGAGCGGCTGAAACGCTTCTGGAAGGCCGTGGACGTGAAGCAGGGGGAGGGCGGCTGGTCGGTCACCCTCGACGGCCGCACGCCGAAGACGCCCGCCCACGCCCCCCTGACCCTGCCGACCGAGGCCGCCGCCCGGCTGGTCGCCGACGAATGGGCCGCCCAGGGCGAGTTCATCGACCCGGGCACCATGCCCGCCACCCGCCTGGCCTCGACCGCCATCGACCGCGTCAGCCAGGTGCGCGAGGCCGTGGCCGACGAGATCGCCGCCTTCGCCGGAACGGACCTGGTCTGCTACCTCGCCGAACATCCGGCCGCCCTGACCGTCGAACAGGCCCGCGAATGGACGCCGTGGCGTGACTGGGCCGCCATCGAGCTGGGCGTGGTGCTGGAACCGGTCGAAGGCATCATCCACCGTCAGCAGGATCCCGCGGCCGTCGCCCGGACCCGCGAGCTGGCCCTGCGCCTCGACGACTTCGCCCTGACCGGTCTGGCCATGGCCACGCCCCTGCTGGGCTCGGCCGTGTTGGCCTTCGCCCTGCAGCGCGGCCGGCTGGCGGGCGAGGCGGCCTTCGAACTCAGCCGCCTCGACGAAGCCTTCCAGGAGCGCCAGTGGGGCGTCGACGCCGAGGCCGCCGACCGCACCGCCGCCCGCCGCGCCGAGGCCGTGCTGCTGGAGCGGTGGTTCAAGGCGCTCGAAGGCTAACTTTCCAAGGCGGAAAATAATTACTTGCCATCATGGAAAGTGACCACTACTCTTTCCGTATTGGAAAGTGAGAGTTCGCCATGACGCAAGACCCCGATCCCCGCGAGGCCCTGGCCTCCATCCGCGACGCCCGCGCCGGCTTCCCCGTCGGCGGCGATTCGATCGCCTACGACCTGTTCTACGGCGCCGCGTGCGGCCTGCTGGTGGCGGGGCAGGGCATGCCGCGGCCTTGGGACTTCATCGCCCTGGTCATAGCCCTGGCCGCCTTCGCGCTGATGATCATGTGGTGGCGCAAGAAGTTCGGCTGGTGGGTCAGCGGCTATTCCCCGAAGCGGGCGCGCTGGGTGGCGTTCGCCCTCGTCGCCGTCCTCGTGGGCCTGATGGGCCTGTCGCTCTACGGCCGCTACGTCGGGCCGGACTGGCTGTGGATGGTCTCCGGCGGCCTCGGCTTTGTCTTCGCCGTAGCCGGCGGGCGGCTGTGGATGCGGGTGTGGCGCCGGGAGCTGGCCGAGGGGCCGAAATGAGCGCCATCCCCGTCTTTGATCCCGTCATCCACGCTCCCGGCCGGCTGCAGATCTGCGCCATCCTCAGCGGCGTCGACGACGCCGAGTTCGCCATGATCCGCGACCGCATCGGCGTCTCGGACTCGGTCCTGTCCAAACACCTGAAACAGCTGGAAGAGGCTGGCTACGTCGCCCTGAACAAGGCGCCCTTCGAGGGCCGTCAGCGCACCTGGCTCAGCCTTACCGGCAAGGGTCGCAAGGCCTTCGCCGCCCACGTCGCCGAGCTCCAGCGCCTCGCCGCCATGACCGCGCCGGAACCGATGGGGCAGGGGTTCTCGGGCTGAGCGCGCCGGGGGCGCTTGCCTCCGCCCCCCGCCCTCCTTAAGCCTCGCGCTCAAGGAGACGCCCCATGCAAGACATCCTCGAACAGCTCGAAGCCCGCCGCGCCGGGGCCCGCCTCGGCGGCGGCGAGAAGCGCATCGCCGCCCAGCACGCCAAGGGCAAGCTGACCGCCCGCGAGCGTATCGAGGTGCTGCTCGACGAAGGCTCGTTCGAGGAAACCGACATGTTCGTCGAGCATCGCTCGCACGACTTCGGCATGGAGAAACAGCGCATCCCCGGCGACGGCGTGGTCACCGGCCGCGGCACGATCGGCGGGCGGCTGGTCTATGTCTTCTCCAAGGATTTCACCGTCTTCGGCGGGTCGCTCTCGGGCGCCCACGCGGCCAAGATCGTCAAGATCCAGAAGATGGCCCTGACCAACGGCGCGCCGATCATCGGCCTGTTCGACGCCGGCGGCGCCCGCATTCAGGAGGGGGTCGAGAGCCTCGCCGGCTACGCCGACATCTTCCTGCAGAACACCCTGGCTTCGGGCGTCATCCCCCAGATCAGCGTCATCATGGGCCCCTGCGCCGGCGGCGACGTCTATTCGCCCGCCATCACCGACTTCATCTTCATGGTGAAGGACACCTCCTACATGTACGTCACCGGCCCCGACGTGGTGAAGACCGTCACCAACGAGGTGGTCACCCACGAGGACCTCGGCGGCGCCCGGGTCCACGCCGGCAAGTCGGGGGTCGCCGACGGCGCCTTCGAGAACGATCTGGAGGCCCTCAGCGAGGTCCGCCGCCTGATCGGCTTCCTGCCCCTGTCCAACCGCGAAAAGCCCCCGGTCCGCGACTCCTACGACGACCCCGAGCGCGACGAGGCCAGCCTCGACACCCTGGTCCCGGCCAATCCGAACCAGCCCTATGACATCAAGGAGCTGATCCTGAAGACGGTCGACGAGGCCGAGTTCTTCGAGATCGGCCCCGACTTCGCCAAGAACATCGTCACCGGCTTCGGCCGCCTCGATGGCCAGACCGTCGGCGTCGTCGCCAACCAGCCCCAGGTGCTGGCCGGCGTTCTCGACATCGACTCCAGCCGCAAGGCCGCCCGCTTCGTGCGCTTCTGCGACGCCTTCGACATCCCGCTGGTCACCTTCGTCGACGTCCCCGGCTTCATGCCCGGCACGCGTCAGGAGTACGGCGGCCTGATCAAGCACGGCGCCAAGCTGCTGTTCGCCTACGCCGAGGCCACCGTGCCCAAGCTGACCGTCATCACCCGCAAGGCCTATGGCGGCGCCTATGACGTGATGAGCTCCAAACACCTGCGCGGCGACGTCAACTACGCCTGGCCCTCGGCCGAGATCGCCGTCATGGGCGCCAAGGGCGCGGTCGAGATCATCTTCCGCAAGGAGGCCGGCGACCCCGAGGCGCTGGCGGCGCGCGAGGCCGAGTACAAGGAACGGTTCGCCAATCCCTTCGTGGCGGCGGGGCTGGGCTATATCGACGACGTGATCATGCCGCACGGCACGCGGCGGCGGCTGATCCGGGCGCTACGGACGCTGAAGGGGAAGGTGATGGAGAACCCCTGGAAGAAGCACGATAACATTCCGCTATGAACGAATCGCTGAACCGAATGGCGTCAGAATACGTCGGGATCATCGCGTTTGCGGGGGTCGTTGGTTTAACTTTAACTATCGTGTTCGGCGGTCTTGCTGTCTATTTTTACTACAATCCGAAGCGACAGAAGTACAAACTCCGATACAAGATTTTTGCGCACGGGTTTACATCAGCGCTTGTCTATCTGAAAGGACTGACTGCCAGTTCTTCTAGTGACGAATACGTCTTTGATTCCTACATAGATATTTGGAACGCTGGGCAGGACTCCATAGGCCCTGACGTGGTTAGAGGGCCTGTTCAAGTCTATCTGGACCCGTCGCTCACTGAGACGGAGATCCTTTCGGTCGAGATGTCCGATTCAATCGCATCAGAGGTCGCAAACGTTCGAGTCACCTCGGTCGATGGGAAGGTGAAGATTGAATGGGATCATCTTGACCCGGGAGAGTCGATCCGTCTGCGCGTCGTCACCAATCGGCCCCTAAGGAACAAGGATTTTGGGCTTCTCGGAAAAGGTCTGCGCTTGTCGATTGGCACGAGCGCCACTGATGAGGGCGGGTGGCTGAGAGAGTTGCTAACTCCGCTTCTTGTTGGTGCGGCAGTGATCGCCGCAGGATCATTGTGTGCTCAGCTGACGCTGATGGCATTTGAGCGCATAGACCGCGATAGCGTCTGGACTTGGGTTCTGGCGTTTCCTGTGCTGGTTCTCGGGTTTCTCGGAGTGGTAGGCCTGCCCATGGCCTCGGGCGTCTTGATGGCCAACGCTCTTCAGACGCTCATGAACAACAAATCTCCGATCGAGCGATCAGCGGGCGTGCCTTCTGTTGGTGTTCCCGCGGTGGTTTCGAAGAAGCTGTACTTAGAGTTCCTAGCGTCCCTTGAGCCAGAGGAACTCGAGGCTCTTATTCGGCGCCACCAAATGGAAACCGCGGATCGCGACATGGGGCTTCGGCGGGTGTCGGGAATCTTTGTGACTGAAGCAACGCAACCACCTGCCGATGCGGACCCGCCCTCCTGACCAACCTCCTCTTCCTCTGCGCCCGCAACCGCCTCCGCTCCCCCACGGCCGAGCGGGTGTTCGCCTCGCGCCCCGGCGTCGAGACCGCCTCCGCCGGCCTGGCGCCCGACGCGGAGGAGCCGCTCACGCCCGATCATCTCGACCAGGCCGACCTGATCTTCGTCATGGAGCGCGCCCACCGCGCCAAACTCCAGCGCCGCTTCGGCCCGCACCTGAAGGGCAAGCGCGTCATCTGCCTCGACATCCCCGACGACTACGATTTCATGCAGCCCGAACTGGTTGCCCTGCTGGAGAAGAAGGTCGCCCGCTTCCTTCTCCCCTTGAGGGAGAAGGTGCCCCCGGAGGGGGCGGATGAGGGGTGAGACACCGGCCTCGTGAGGCTTCACGCCGCACCCGCCGAACAGACCTGCGCCGCGTCAGCATGGTCCAAAACACTCTCTCCCGCCCGAGCCCACACCCCTCATCCGGCCCTCCGGGCCACCTTCTCCCTCAAGGGGAGAAGGGAAGACCCCTCTTGAAGCGCCCCCCGCCGCCCTGCATTCTCGGGTTGAACACCAATCGAGGGATACTCAATGCGTTGGATGATGGTTCTGGCCGCGGCGGCCGTCCTGGCGAGCCCGGCGGCGGCGCAGCAGGCCAAGCCTGTGACGGTGTATTTCGACGCCGGGTCGGACGCGCTCGACGCCGAGGACCGCGCCCTTCTGGAACAGGGCGCCAGACAACTCATGCGGACGGGCCTTGTGGAAATGGTGGTGGCCGGGCACGCCGATACCGGGGAAGGCCCGCGGAACGAATTGGTCCCTCTGTCGCAGCGGCGGGCGATCGCCGTGCGTGATTATCTGGACAGCTACGGGGTTCCGTTGGGCGTGATGACCATACAGGCTTTTGGTGAGATGCGGCCGGCGATCGAGACCACCGGTGCTGAGGCGGCCAACCGCCGCGTCGAGGTCACCTTCGGCCCGAGCAGCGGTTGGTAGCAGGACGGGTCCGCACCCTTCATCCGGCTTTCGGGGCTCCCCTCCCGCAAGGAGAGGGGAGAAGGGCAGACCCATCCCCTTGTAATCCCCCCGCCGCCCTGCATTCTCCGGTTGAACACCAGTCGAGGGAACAGCGATGCGATTCATGATGGTTCTGGCTGCGGCGGCCGTGCTGGCGGGCCCGGCGGCGGCGCAGATCGCGCCGGTGATCGTCTATTTCGAGGCGAAGTCCGACGTCCTGACCCCTGCCGCGCGCGAGCGGCTGGATGCGATTCCGGCGCAGCTGCGAACGGCGCCGGACGTGGGCCAGATCCTGGTCATGGGCCACGCCGACTCCTCCGAGGGCGATGAGGATGGGGTCGTAGGCCTGACGCAGTACCGTGCGAGCATCGTCCGCGAGTATCTGATCGCCGCCGGCGTTCCGGACGGGATCGTCACGACTGCGGCCTTCGGCTCGACGCGGCCGGCCCTCGAGTCGTCCGAACCGCAGCCTGAGAACCGCCGCGTCGAGATCACCTTCGGCCCCGGCAGCGGCTGGTAGGGGACCGGCGGCTTCGCAGCGCGATCGTCCGGATGGTTGCGCGCCCTCGGCGAACGGGACTATGCAGCGGCTGACAAGCTTGGCCGTAAGGGCCGCGGATCGCCGATGCCGAATAGTACGCTTGAGCGCCTGGTCTATCGCAGCCGGGCCGTGACTCCCGCGCCGACGGCGGCGCTGGACGGCATTCTGGCCGTCTCGCTGCGGAACAACGGCCGCCACCGGATCACCGGCGCCCTCGGCTTCACCGGGCGGACCTACATCCAGCTTCTCGAGGGGCGGTCCAAGGCCATCGATGCGCTGATGGAGCAACTTCGGCGAGACCCGCGCCACACCGACCTGAAGGTGCTGCGCCGCGGCCCGGCGGCGGGGCGGCTGGCTCCGGGCTGGTCCATGGCCCGTATCGACCTGGCCCTGCTGACGGTCGAGGTGACGGCCCTGCTGGAAAGCGCCGACGGCGACGGCCTTGCCGCCCTGCTGGCTGATCTGGTGGCGCGGGGCGAGACCGTCGTGGTCTGAGCCGTATCAACGGCAAAGCTTGAAATTCCGCCCTCCAGGCCCCACTCTCTCCTCATCCTGAAATCCGCCCGCTTCACCGCCCGCGCGCCCGCGCAGGCGGCGAATCTGTTTCAGCGGCGCGGATCGCAGAGCCTCGACAACCCACAAGGAGACGTCTTGTACGCACAACGCAAAGCCCCGTTCACCCCCCGCACCCACGGCGGCCGTGGCGGCTACCGCCCCGCCCCGATCCGCGCCCGCGTCGGCCTCGCCATGCGCCGCGCCATGAATTTCGGCGACATGCCTGACGCCGAGGCCGTGATGCGCTCGCGCGGCCTGTCGCTGGCCCCGATGTCGGTCGGCGACGCCGGCCTGAACGTCGGCGGCACCAGCGTCCTGCCCACCGCCCAGGCCTCCGACATCGACAACGGCGCGCTCAAGGCCGTGGTCATCCCGGCCGGCTCCGCCGAGCCCGCCGACGCCGCCGCGCTCAACGACGTCATCGCCCGCGCCCAGGCCAAGGGCGCCCCGATGTTCGCCTTCGGCGACGGCGTCGAGACCGCGCTGCGCGCTCTCGACCGCCCGCATGAGGCCTTCGCCGACTCGCCGGCCGTGCTGATCACCGCCGACAAGGTCGAGGCCCTCGCCGACAGCGACGCCCTCGCCGCCGCCGCCCTGCGCGTGCAGTAGCGCTCCGCCGGACGCGGGGACCGACCCCGCGTCCGGCCGTTCAGCCCTCGAAGGCCGCGATGATCGGGCAGGGGCCCTTGCCGCCCGCCCCGCACGCCGTCGCCAGCCGCCGCAGCGCCGCCCGCGCCGCCTCCAGTTCTGCGATCCGGGCATCCAGCTCACCCAGCCGCGCCTCAGCCAATGCCCGCGCCCGCGCCCGGTCCTCGCCGGCGTCCAGCGCCAGCAGCTCGCCGATCTGCTCGAGGGTGAAACCCGCCCCCTGCGCCTGGCGGATGAACCTCAGCCGCCGGACATCCTCCGCCCCGTAGCGCCGCACGCCGCCGCCCAGGCCCGACCCCTCCGGCCGCGGCGGCGTCTGCAGCAGGCCGCGCCGCTGGTAATAGCGCACCGTCTCCACGCCCACGCCGCCCGCCGCCGCCAGCCGCGCGATGGTCATTCCTGAAACAGGGGAGGGCATGCCTTGACTCCGTACCATGGTCCGGACCCTACATGGTGTGCGGGCCGTTATTGGCAACAGGAGACCCAGCCCCATGTCCGCCTCACAGAAGACCGCCGTCCTCTACCGCATGGTCATGCCCGACCACCTCTGTCCCTCGGGTCAGAAGGCCCGCTGGCTGCTGCGCCGCAAGGGCTACGAGATCGACGATCATCATCTGAAGACCCGCGCCGAGACCGACGCCTTCAAGGCGGAGCACGGCGTCCCGACCACGCCCCAGACCTTCATCGACGGCGTCCGCATCGGCGGCTACGACGACCTGCGCCGCTACTTCGGCCAGAAGGTCCCCGAGGCGGGCGCAACCAGCTACACCCCGGTGCTGGCGGTGTTCGCCGTCGCAGCGCTGATCGCCCTCGCCGTCGACTGGCTGACGATGGGCGCCATCACCGTCATGGCCCTGCCGACCTTCATCGCCGTGGCCATGTGTATTCTGGCCATGCTCAAGCTGCAGGACGTCGAGAAATTCTCGACCATGTTCCTCAACTACGACCTGCTGGCCCGGCGCTGGGTGCCCTACGGTTACATGTATCCCTTCGCCGAGCTGGGCGCGGGCGTGTTGATGCTGGCCGGCGTCCTGACCTGGCTGTCGGCCCCGGTCGCCCTGTTCATCGGCGGCATCGGCGCGGTCTCCGTGTTCAAGGCCGTCTATGTCGACAGGCGCGAGCTGAAATGCGCCTGCGTCGGCGGCTCGTCGAACGTCCCGCTCGGCTTCGTCTCCCTGACCGAGAACCTGATGATGATCGGCATGGCGGTGTGGATGCTGGCCGTGGGCTGACGGCGGCGCGCTGACTATTCGCCGCCAGCCATCACACTTTCGGCGGTGAAACTACGCGATTTCAAAGCCATGGAAAAAAGTCAGCGTCACGAACCCGCCTGAGCGGGAGGGCGGCGTACACTCTTCCCGTTACGCCGCCCGCAGGGGCCTCTAGGGTCTTTGACAACTGAATCGAATTCACTCTCCGAGCCGTCGCCCGGGGTCTATCAGCCGACCGCAACTGCCGACTCTGCCGACTCTGCCATCACGAATTTTCGATGCGGCCCTGCCGACTCTGCCGACTCTGACACACCTGATTTTTTGAGGCGGTCGCCCCGACCAGCGCCGCCCGTTCCTCCGCCGTCAGCATCCGCCACTTCCCCTCCGTCAGGTTGTCCAGCTTCAAGGGCCCGATCCGCACCCGGATCAGGTCCGTCACCTCGAGATCGACCATCTCGCACATCCGCCGGATCTGCCGGTTGCGGCCCTCGCGCAGGATGAATTTCAGCCGCTGCGTCTCCATCCGGCTGACATAGGCCGGCCTGAGCTGGCGCCCGTCCAGCATCAGGCCGTGGCGCAGGATTTTCAGCTTCTTCTCGGTGACGTCCCCCGCGACCCGGACCAGATACTCCTTGTCCAGATCCGACTCCGGCCCGATCACCGCCTTGGCCACGACCCCGTCCGACGACAGCAGCAGCAGTCCCCGCGAATCCTCGTCCAGTCGCCCGATGGGCGGCAGGGAGACCTCGTCCGCGGGCGTGACGCCCTCGCCGAGGCGGTTGTTGTCCGTGACCAGCCGAACCGCCGGCAGCTTGTTGGGCTCCGGCTGGCCCGAGACGTAGCCCACCGGCTTGTGCATCACGATGGTCACGCCCTCGGCCAGCGCCGCCGTGGCCCGCTCGTTCAGCGTCAGCGTCTGGCCGGGCTGCAGCTTGCGCCCAGCGTCGGTGACCACCGCGCCGTCCACCGAGACCAGCCCCTCGGCGATCAGCGCATCCGCCTCCCGCCGGGAGCAGATGCCCGACTGGCCCATGAACTTGTTCAGCCGGACGGGCTCGTCGCCCTCATAGGTCCGCGACAGGCTCATCCGCCCACCTTCCGGAACAGCAGCATCAGATTGTTCGCCGGCATCTCCACCCGCCGCGTCAGCGCCAGCCCCTCCGCCTTCGCCGCCGCCGCCACTTCGTCCCGGTCGCGCAGGCCCCAGGCCGAATCCCGCGCCTTCAGGCTTTCGTCGAAGGCCGCATTGGACGGCGCCAGCGGGACCTCCGCCTCCCGATACGGCCCATAGGTCGCCAGCAGCCCCCCGATCGGCAGCACCCGCCTGGCCAGCCGCATCAGCCCCTCCGTCGCCGCCCACGGGCTGATGTGGATCATGTTGATGCAGATCACGGCGTTGAACGGCCCCTCCGGCCAGCCGGCCTCGTCCAGTACGTCCAGCGCCAGCGGGGCTCGCAGGTTCGGCCCGCCCGCCGCTTCCGCCCAGGCCGCGATGCTGGTCCGCGCCTCCGCAGACGGATCGGTCGGCGTCCACTCCAGCCCCGGCAGCGCCGCCGCGAAGGCCACGGCGTGCTCCCCCGATCCCGCCGCAATCTCCAGCACCCGGCCCCGCGCCGGCATATGGGCCTTCAGCACCTCAAGAATCGGCCCCGTGTTCCGCGCCACGGCGGGCGAGGCGAGGGCGCCGTCCGGGGCGGTGGTGATGGCGTCCAATGTCTGCATCACGGTCGGATACTCCGCCCCGCCGCCCGCCGCGACTGGAAAAGTGCCGAAGCGGCGCCGCACGCGGCCCGGGTGAGGTTGAAATTTGCAGCGGTTGACCTTGCGTCCGCTTCGGTGTCATTCCCGCTGAAACATTGCGTGATCCACGCAAGGGAGCGCCACGGCGGCGTCAGATCGCCGGGCAGACGTCAGGAGAGTTCGAGTGACCGCATCCGCCATTCCGGGTCTTCACCCGGCCCCGACCTCGCACCAGAAGCTCGTCGCCTGGGTCGAGAAGATCGCCGCCCTGACGAAGCCGGCCCGCGTGCACTGGTGCGACGGCTCCGAGGCCGAGAAACAGGCCATCGTCGCCGACCTGATCGGCAAGGGCACCCTGCGCGAGCTCGATCAGACCAAGCGCCCCGGCTGCTACTACGCCGCCTCGGACCCCAAGGACGTGGCCCGCGTCGAGAGCCGCACCTTCATCTGCCCGGCCGACAAGGCCGACGCCGGCCCGACCAACAACTGGGCCGATCCGGCCGAGATGCGCGATCGCCTCAACGGCCTGTTCGACGGCTGCATGGCCGGCCGGACGATGTATGTCGTGCCCTTCTCCATGGGCCCGCTCGGCTCGAAGATCAGCGCCCTCGGCGTCGAGATCACCGACAGCGGCTATGTCGCCGTTTCGATGGGCATCATGACCCGCATGGGCAAGCCGGCGCTGGACGTGCTCGGCGAAGACGGCCTCTTCGTCCCCGCCGTCCACACCCTCGGCGCCCCGCTGGTCGACGGCCAGGCCGACGTGCCGTGGCCCTGCAACGACGAGAAGTGGATCGTCCACTTCCCCGAGACCCGCGAGATCTGGTCCTACGGCTCGGGCTACGGCGGCAACGCCCTTCTCGGCAAGAAATGCTACGCTCTTCGCATCGCTTCGGTCATGGCCCGCGACGAGGGCTGGTTGGCCGAGCACATGCTGATCCTGAAGCTGACCGATCCGAAGGGCCGCGCCAAATACGTCGCCGCCGCCTTCCCCTCGGCCTGCGGCAAGACCAACCTGGCCATGCTCCAGCCGACGCTGCCGGGGTGGAAGGCCGAGACCATCGGCGACGACATCGCCTGGATGCGCATCGGGGAGGACGGCCGGCTCTACGCCGTAAACCCGGAAGCCGGCTTCTTCGGCGTCGCTCCCGGCACCAGCCGCAACACCAACGGCAACGCCCTGGCGACCTTGGCCACCAACACCGTCTTCACCAACACCGCCCTGACCGCCGACGGCGACGTCTGGTGGGAAGGTCTGACGAAGGAAGCGCCCGAGGGCCTGACCAACTGGAAGGGCCAGCCGCACGACCCGTCGTCGGGCGAGCCCGCCGCCCATCCGAACGCCCGCTTCGCCGCCCCCGCCGGCCAGTGCCCGGCGATTGCGCCGGAATGGGAAGACCCCAAGGGCGTGCCGATCGACGCCATCCTGTTCGGCGGCCGTCGCGCCTCGGCCGTGCCGCTGGTCGCCGAGGCCTATGACTGGGACCACGGAGTCTTCATGGGTTCCTCAGTCGCCTCCGAAGGCACCGCCGCGGCCGAGAACGCCATCGGCGAACTGCGCCGCGATCCCTTCGCCATGCTGCCCTTCTGCGGCTACAACATGGGCGACTATTTCGCCCACTGGCTGTCGATGAAGGACCGCACGGACGCCGCCAAGCTGCCGCGCCTCTACTTCGTCAACTGGTTCCGCAAGGACGATGATGGCCAGTTCGTCTGGCCCGGATTCGGCGACAACGCCCGCGTCCTCAAGTGGATCGCCGAACGTCTTGACGGCGAGGCCGGAGCCGTCGACACGCCGGTCGGCCGCGTCCCGACCCGCGAGGCGCTGGACCTGGATGGGCTGGACCTGACCGAAGGCGACCTGTCGACCCTGCTCGATGTCGACCCTCAGGTCTGGGCCGAGGAAGCCGGCCTGATCCCCGCCTTCTACGAGAAGTTCGGCGACCGGCTGCCCCGGGCCCTGTGGGACCAGCACGCTGCATTGACGGACCGGATAGAGCGGAGCCGAGCCGCCGCCATCGCCGCCGAATAGCCCTTGAGCGGTCTGGGCGCTTGCAAAAGACTCACGGGCGGTCGATCTGATCGCCCGTGACTTCTTCCCCGGATGTGATCGTCATCGGGGCCGGCGTGCTCGGCCTGTGCACCGCCGCCGAGCAGGCGGATCGGGGCCATGCGGTGACCGTGATCGACCCTGGCGGTCCGAACGCCTCCTCCGTGGCCGCGGGCATGCTGGCGCCGGCGCTGGAATCGCTCCTTGACGACCTGACACCGGAACAGGCGAGCCTGCTGAAGCGTGCTCGTGACCTTTGGCCGCCCTTCGCCGAGACGCACGGCCTCCTCCTGCATCGGGAAGGCGCGGAGTGGCGCGGTCCGGAGGCGCTCGCCGCAGCGGCTCGGCTGAACGACCTTGGGTTCCAGGCGCGGGTAATGCGAGATGGCATTTTCACGCCTGACGATTGGCGGATCGAGCCCGCCGCCGCCATGACCGCACTGGTCCGCACGCCGGGCGTCAGCGTCGTCAGGGGACGGGTCGTGCGCCTTACCAACGATGCCCGTCGGTGGCGTGTCGAGGCCGAGGACGGCCGCAACTGGTTTGCTCCTACGATTTTGCTCGCCACGGGCGTCGCCGGGGTCATTCCGGGTTTGCCCGGCGGCGTCGCGGCCCTCCTAAAGGCGATCCAGCCGATCCGCGGTCAGCTGACCCACGTAGCCATCGACGGACCCGGGCGCGTGATTCGTGCGCCGGGTGTCTACGCCGCGCCGGCCGCTGGCGGCGTGGTCATCGGCGCGACCATGGAGCCGGGCCGACGCGATCTCGACCCAGACCCCGACGAGGCGCGGGACCGGGTGGCCGCGGGACTGGCGCTGCTCGGCGCGGAAGCCGAGGCCGGGGCGACCCGGGTCGGGATTCGCGGCGCTGTCGCCGACGGCCTGCCGCTGGCCGGGGCCTCCGGGGAGGCGGGTCTTTTCCTGGCGCTGGCGCCGCGCCGCAACGGCTGGTTGCTGGGTCCGCTGGTTGCCCGGACTGTCGCCGACGGAATCGAGGGCCGCCCGCCAATCCCGGACGCCGCGGCCCTCGCGCCGCTCAGGTTCGTCTGATCAATCCGCGGGCGGCGGGGTGAAGCGGATGGCGATGTTCACCCGCGATCCCACCGCCGCGCCGTTGACCGTGCGCGGACTGATCTGGAAATGCCGCGTCAGTCCCTGCGCCGCCCGCCCGAAGCCGTAGCCTCCGGGAGTCTCGCCGGTCAGGTTGCAGTCGGCGACCCTGCCGTTTGGCTGCACGAGGCAGTTCACCGTCGCCAGCCCGCCGACCTCGGCCCTCAGCGCCCGGTCCGGATAGGCCCGCATCAACTGATCCGCCGAGGGCTGCCGAATCCAGCTCGGGCTGGTGATCACCGCCGGCGGCCGCGGAGTGACCACAGCCGGCGGAGCGTTCACCAGCGGCGCCGGTGAGTTCTCGGTCAGAGTAATGGTCGTTCCCTTGGCGACTGTATCGCCCGGGGTAACGGTCAGGACTTCGGCCGTCGTCGGCGGCGCGGGCAGCGGGTTAGGCCGCGTATTCGGCGGCGCCGGCCGCGCCTCCGCCGGCTCCGGCGGCCTCGGCTTGGGCAGGGTCACCATCTCGATATCGAGAATGCGCCCGGGGGTCTCGACTGGCGGGGCCATCTCGAAGCGCTGGTAGTAGAGGGCTGCGCCAACGCCGACATGTCCGACGGCCACGATCGCCACGGCGATCCATGTGGTGCGGGTGAATCGGGGCGTCCTGCGTTCGTTGTAGTCGAAGGGGCTCACCAGTCCGGGGCCGCCTGCGGTTCTGATCATCATGGCCGTTCATCCCTGTCGTTCGCCGCCCCCGCAGCGTCCCACGGCAAAGTTCAGCGCTTACGTTGGGGCAAGTGTTGGGCGAGCTTCGCCATGAAAGGGCCATGAGCAGATCCCTACGGCAAAGGTTAAGGCTCTGTGGACGAAGGGGGCGTTGTTAGGGTTTGATTAACCACGAAGCCGCAGCGTCACGGGTATGAATATCGGAGCGATTCCATCCTCTGGCGGGGTCGAGGCGGCGATTCGGCGCGCCTCCGATGCTACGGGCGTGGACGTCGATTTTCTGATCAAGACCGCGCGGCGCGAAAGCGCGATGAACCCGTCCGCCAAGGCTCGAACATCATCGGCCGCCGGCCTGTTCCAGTTCATCGAGCAGACCTGGCTGGGAACGGTGAAGGCGCACGGCGCCAAACACGGCTATGGGCAGTATGCTGATCTGATCCACAGGGGGTCGGACGGCCGATGGCGGGTGGACGGCTCGGCGCGCAATGTCGTGCTGGACTTGCGTTTCGATCCCCAGGCGGCCTCAACCATGGCGGCGGAGTTGACCGCGTCCAACGCCGCCTATCTGCGTGGCCGAACCGGTCGCGAGCCTGGCGCCGGGGACCTCTACGCGGCCCACTTCCTCGGACCTGCCGGCGCGGCCAAGCTGATGGAAGCCATGGAGCGCCGTCCGGGTACGAGCGCCGCCGCAATCTTTCCTGACGCGGCGTCGGCCAATCGCTCGATCTTTTACCGTGGAGGCCGCCCGGCCACCGTGGCCGAGGTTCACGCCAATCTTCAGCGTAGCGCGGGCGAGGGGGCGCCGGCTGCTGCTGCCGGGTTAGCTCCCGCAGCCGCTGCGCCGCCGCCGCTTTCGGAGCGCGACCAGATGCTGGCGGCCCGCCTGGACCGGCTGAAGCAGGACCAGAGCCTGCTCGCCCTGCTGCTGGGGCAGAACGGTGACGGAAAAGCCGGCGGCTTCGGCGGTGCGTTCGCACCCGAAGGCAGTTCGGGCGCCTGACCGCGAATCCGGCGATGGTAAACCGCCCGTTAGGGATGACCGGCCAATGGTGACCGGCAACGCCTGACCCGGAGCGCCGACCATGACCGCCTATCGCGCCCGCCTCACTGAGACTGATATCCGCCGGCTGATAAAGGCGACGGACGATGACGAGCGGGCCGCGGCGGCGCACAAGCTGTGCCGCAATATGGAAAAGGCCGAGCTGACCGCAGAGGAACGCGAGGCGGCGCAGAAAATACTGCGGATGCTCGCCCATGACGCCGCCGAACTCGTGCGGCGGGCACTGGCCATCACCCTGAAGTCGTCCGACCTTGTTCCTCGCGACGTGGCGCGAGAATTGGCGGCCGATGTGGACAGCGTCGCCTTGCCCCTGATCAATTTCTCGCCGGCCTTCACTGACGAAGATCTCATCGAGATCGTACACGCCGGCTCGCCGCTCAGACAGGTCGCTGTCGCCGGCCGACCAGCAGTCGGCCGCGACGTCGCCGCGGCGGTCGCCGAACTGGGATGTGAGCAGGCGGTGCGGACGCTGGCCGCGAACGACAACGCCGACATCGCTGAAGCGGCGCTGGGACGCTGTGTCGATCGCTTCGGAAGCTCGCCGGAGATCGTCGCCGCCATCGCTTACCGCCAGGTCCTGCCGCTGTCGGTGACCGAGCGGTTGGTCGAACTCGCGTCGGACGCGGTCCGGGAACATCTGGTGACGTGCCACGCGGTGGCTCCCGAAACGGCCATTCGCCTGGCCAGCTTCGCCCGCGAAAGGGCGACGGTCGACCTCGTGGACCAGGCGTCGAATCATGCCGACCTCGCCGCCTTCACCGCAGGCCTGAACGCCCGTCGGGCGTTGACCGCTTCCTTGCTGCTACGGGCCCTCGCGCGCGGCCAGATGTCTCTCTTCGAGCATGGCATGGCCGAGTTGGCCGGCACGCCGCATCCGCGGGCATGGCTAATGATCCACGACGCCGGACCGCTCGGGCTCAAGGCGATTTACGACCGCGCCGGACTTCCGCCGCGCCTTTTCCAAGCCTTCAGGGCCGGCGTCGACACTTGGCGAGCGCTTCAGTCCGAGGGGGCGGATACCGCGGGCGACGACTTCCGCCAGCAGATGCTTCAGCGCTTCCTGACGCAAAGGCCGAATGCGCCGCGCGAGGACCTTGCCTATCTGATGGAGAGGCTCGACCATGAGCCCGCGCCCGCCAATCGTGAGTTCGGCGCGGCGGCCTGATCTGGAACTAAGTGTGGCCGCGGGGGCGCGGGCCGCCTAGCCGAGGTGATCGAGAACGCCCGCCTCAAGGGACTCGGCCAGCGCCCGGCCGGTCGGGTGATCGTCGGTCTGGATCTGGTCGCGGACCACGGCCTTTATGGCGTCGATGTGGGCGTCGATCAGCACCCTCGGGGCCGCCATTCGCTTGGCGGGATCATCCAGCATCTTGCACAGCGATCCGGCCAGTCGAGTCACCAGCGGATATTGATAGGTCGCGCCGAGGCCTTTCAGATCATGCGCCCGAAAATACAGCGCTTCGGCGGTCTGAGCATTGTAGCCTTCATCCCGAATGGCGCTCTGCGCCGCGTCCAACTTCACGATCTCGTCCTGCAGCCACTGGCCGAACTGCGAGGACATCGCCTTCAGCGCCTCTTCGGCCTTGGCGATCGCGTTGGCGTCGATGCCGCCGAAGGCGCCGCCGACCTTGAGGCGCAGTGTGTTGGGTGGGCGGATGACCTGGGCGGAATTGCTCACGGCGAGCTCCTCAAGACGAATCTTCCGCATGGTGCCGGGACACACTTAAGAACCGGTGCACGCCGTCAGGAGGCGAACTGTTCCGCCAGCACGCGCTCCTCGAACGACCGTCCCGCGTCGAACAACATGGTCAGCGCAATGTCGCGACGCTCCAGCACTTCAACGCGGATCACCCGCCGCACCTCGAAGCTGTCGGCCGTGGCGCTGACCGGACGCTTGTCGGGCTCCAGCACGTCGAAACAGACTTTGGCCGTGTGCGGCAGCAGGGCGCCGCGCCAACGCCGGGGGCGAAAGGCGCTGATCGGCGTGAGGGCCAGTACCCGCGCGTCCAGCGGGATGATCGGCCCATGGGCCGACAAATTGTATGCGGTCGAGCCGGCGGCGGTGGCGACCAGGCAACCGTCGCAGGACAGTTCCTCCAGCCGCACTCGGTCGTCGACGGTGATGCGCAGTTTGGCGCTCTGCCTCGTCTGGCGGAGCAACGACACTTCGTTGATGGCGAGCCCCCTCTGTACCGGTCCGGACTCCGTTCGCGCGTCCATCTGCAGCGGATGGATGACGGCCCGAACGGCCGTGGCCAACCGCTCGGGCAGGCCCTCTTCATTATAGTCGTTCATGAGAAAGCCGACGGAGCCGCGATTCATCCCGAAAACGGGCGTCTGCCGCTGCAGATTCGCGTGGAGCGTTTCGAGCATGAAGCCATCGCCACCGAGAGCGACAATGACGTCGGCGGACGCTGTATCGGCGCACCCGTAGATCTCCACCAGACGTTCGCGGGCGGTGACGGCTTCGGGACGGTCCGAGGCGGTGAAGGCGATGCGGATATCGGGCTGGGTCACACGGCTACGCAAGCCGAGCCCGGGGGCGAAGTCAAACGACCCGTGATCAGTCCTTCACGAGAGCCTTGAAGGAACGGGCCGCCGAGGCGGGTGAAATCACTCCCCGCGTCCAGACTGCGGCGCCCGCGTCACCGGGCAATCCGTCATTAAGCGCCCGGACTTCGGCGAGCAGGGCCGGATAAACCGCCCGGTCCACGCCGGCGGCGGCGCAGGCGTAGAACAGCGCTTCGGGACTGCGGGCGGCGAGCGCTTTCCTCACCTGGGCGACCGAAAACCCGCCGAGGGCCGACAGGGCGTGAACGAACAGGCCGAGACGACGTTCGCGGATCGCCCGCACGAGATAGCCGGCCCGCAGCTGACCCGCCCCCTGGAGTTTGGCGACGAGCCGCCGTTCCATCTCGTCGCGGTCAAGATCGTTGGCCGGTACGGCGACCATGGTTCCGGACCGCGCATCGTAGACCGACCGTTCGATCAGGGGCGCCAGCTTCGCCTCGTCGACCTGGAAGCGGGCGCAGAGGGACTGGCGCAGCGCCGCGCCGACCCACTGGTACATCTGCTCGGCCAGTTGTTCCGTCATCCGCGGATGACGGCTCAGAGGGCCGCGGAGCGCCGCCACCCGGCGCGACTGTTCTACCAGCCGCCGAATGCCGTCGAGGCTGATCTCGGCCGTGCGGTTGAAAGCGAGAGCGGTCAGGGTGGCGGGTTCGCCGCGATCGATGATCGCGTCTGCGACCCGGCCGCCGAGGTGCGGACGGCGGGCGATCTCGATCTGGTGTTCCAGCGTCGCCTCCACCAGCACGCGCAGCAGGTCTTCGTCCTGCAGCAGGGGACTGGACGCCAGCACCGGGCGCGCGATCTCGATTTCGTCGAGGGCGAGAACGTTGATCAGGGCAGGTGGCGCCCAGTCAGCTTGGGCGAGGCGTTGAGACAACACCTTGCGCACCTCCCGCTCCGCCTGTCGCGCCAGCGTCAGAAAAATCTCGCTGAGGACCGGTGAGAGTTCTCCCGAGGGCGGACGGGCGTCACATAACGCAATGACGCCGAGCAAAAGCCTCTCGCGCGCGTCCGCGCCGGGATTGCGGGCAAGGGCCAGGAGATCCGGATAGGCCGGAGGCGGCGCGAGGTCAGGGGAGGGAAGTTGAGCGACGGTCAAGGGCGTCTCCGGCGCCGACGATTTGGCTTGTTGAAGCGTAGCGGCGGGACGCTAAGGCAGGGTTAACGGAAGCTGAATCTTGACGGCGACCCCGCCCGGCGCGAGCGTGCGCCGTCGCACACAACCATGAGGACACGGCCATGGCCGACGGAACGACCCCCTCGCTGAAGTCCCGAGCTTCCGAGGCCGAGTGGAACGCCCGCGTTGAACTGGCCGCGCTCTACCGCCTCGTGGCGCTCCATGGCTGGGACGACATGATCTTCACCCACATCTCGGCACGCGTGCCGGGGCCAGAGAAGCACTTCCTGATCAACCCTTACGGGTGGTATTTCGAGGAGATGACCGCCTCGTGCCTCGTCAAGGTGGATCTGGACGGAAACATCGTCCAGGAGACGCAGAATTTCATCAATCCTGCGGGCTTCAATATTCATTCCGCCATCCACGCTGCGCGGGACGACGCCCATTTCGTCATCCACCTGCACACTGTCGCGGGCGTCGGCGTGGCGGCGCAGCAAGAGGGTCTGCTGCCGCTCGGCCAGAACGCCTGCCTCTTGCAGGAGCAGGTCGCCTACCACGGCTACGAGGGACTGGCGCTGAACCATGATGAGCGTGAACGGCTGGTGGCGGACCTTGGCGACAAGCCGCTGATGCTGCTGCGCAACCACGGCACCCTCGCTGTGGGCCAGACCGCCGCCCAGGCCTGGATCGGCATGTTCTTCCTTGAGCGGGCCTGCGCCCAGCAGGTGGCGGCTCTGTCGGTGGGACGCGAGCAGGTCCTGATGGCGCCAGAGGCGGCCCAGGCGGAGACGCGGGAGCAGGGCAAGGGCATCGGCTTCGTATCCGCACTCGCCTGGCCGGGGGCCCTGCGAATGCTCGACCGAAGGTCACCGGGCTACGACGTGTGACCCGCGCCGGGGGGCTGCTGATCGGAGTGATCGTCGCGGCCCTCGCCACGCCCGCGGCCGCAGGCGCGTGGAACCAGCCCAAGGGCAAGGGTCAGTTCATCCTCAAGTTCGAAAAGATGACCGCCGACCGCGGCTTCGACCCTGACGGTTTGCTGGCCGAACTCCCGGCCTGGCGCAATGACACCTCGCTCGGGATCTTCGCTGAATACGGCCTGACCGACCGTCTGACCGTCCGGTTCAAGGGCGACTGGCAGTCGGGCGAGGACGCCTTTGTTGATTTCGAGGGGCGGGGACCAATCGAGCTGGGCGTCAGCTGGCAAGCATGGCGCGATGACTCCACCGCAGTCAGCCTGTATGCCGGCTACGCCTCGGGCGGGGAAGGCCGCAACGCGGGCTATGCACCGCCGGGGCAGGGCGACCATGACTGGGAAGTGCGGGCGTCAGTCGGGCGCTCGTTCCAGACCGGCTGGGGACCGGTCCCGCCAGAAACTTTCGTAGAGCTTCAGGTGGCGCGGCGGGTGCGGCAGGGCCTGTCCGATGAGGCGCGGCTCGATGCGACCGTCGGTGTGCACGTTGGCGAGGACTGGATGGTGCTGGCCCAAGCTTTTGGCGGCGCAACGGATGACGGCGCGGCGCGCTGGTTGTCGGTCGAGGCGTCCGTGGTTCGCGATTTTGGCGACTGGAGCCTGCAGGCGGGGTGGCGACAGACCGTGGCCGGACGGGAGACGCCGCAGGCGAGCGGGCCCGTAATAGGCATCTGGCGTCGCTTCTGATGCGTAGAAACTGCGGTCTCTTCAGCGACGGATTCCGAAACACCGGCCGTTGCAGAGACTCCAGTTGCGTCGACGGCGGGAGCCGCTAAGTCGGCTCGTCCCGTTCCGGAGCCTGTCTGCGTGATCAAGCGCCACTTTTTCCTCGCCGCCGCCGCTGTCCTGCTCGCCCTGATGGTGGTGGCCGTGATCCTGCGTCTCGCCTTTGCCGGCGAGGAGAAGGGCGGCGGGCCGGGTGGGCGCGGCGGCCCCGGAGCCGGAAGGGGCCAGGCAGTGTCGCAGGCCGTCGTTGCGCCTCGCGAGTTCTCCGACGAGATTCGTGTCCTCGGCGTCGCCCGTGGCCGCCGCTCGGTCAATATCACCTCATCGACGAGCGAACTGATCACCCGCGTCCTGTTCACCGACGGCCAACGGGTCGCCGCCGGAGCCCCTCTCGTCGAGCTGCAGGCGCGCGAAGAGGACGCCGACATCATCGAGGCGCGGTCACGGGTGGCTCAGGCCCAGCGCGAATATGACCGCTACCGCGAGCTGGCCGACCGCGGCGTCGCGCCCAAGGTCACGGCCGAGAACGCCGAGACCGCCCTCGATGCCGCCCGAGCGGGCCTTGCGGCCGCCCAGGCCCGGCGCGGCGATCGCCTGATCCGGGCCCCGTTCGGCGGCGTACTGGGGCTTACGAGCGTGACCGCGGGAACGTTGGTCAGCCCCGGAGCGGTCATCACCACCCTCGACGATATCAGTGTCGTCCGCGTCGATTTCCCCCTGCCGGAGCGATACCTGTCGGTGCTGAGCTCCGGCGTGCCGATCGTCGCAACGGCAGATGCCTTGGGCGAACAGACCTTCGCCGGCCGCATCGCCCTGATCGACACCCGCGTCAACGAGCAGACCAGGGCCGCAACGGCGCGGGCCGAGATTCCTAACCCCGGCGGACGCATTCGCCCCGGCATGTCGATGCGGGTGGCGGTGAGACAGGGCGTCCGGCAGGGTCTCGCCGTCCCTGAGGCGGCGGTCCAATACGAGGGCGACAGCGCCTTCGTGTTCCGCATCGCGCCCGGCGAGCGGGGCCTGACCGCCCAGCGCCTCAGCGTCCAGACAGGTTCGGTCGAGGACGGCTTCGTCGAAGTCCTGTCCGGCCTGAACGCCGGCGATCGGGTGGTCGCCACAGGGCTGAACCGGATTCAGCCGGGCTCGCCGGTGACGGTGGCCGGCGCGCCGGCCAGCGGCGCGGGCGCCGCCCAATGATGCTCTCCGATGTTTCGGTCCGTCGTCCCGTCTTCGCGGCGGTGGCCGCGATCGTGCTGTGCGTGATCGGTGCCGCGGCCTTTTTCTTCCTGCCCGTACGGGAGCTGCCGGACGTCGATCCGCCTATCGTGTCGGTGAACACCAGCTATGCCGGAGCTTCGGCAGAAGTGATCGAAAGCCGGATCACCGAGCCCATCGAGCAACGGATCGCCGGCATTCAGGGCGTCGAACGCATCAGCTCGACCAGCAGGGACGGCCGCTCCAGCGTCCGCATCGAGTTCTCGCTCGATCGGGATATCGACAGCGCGGCCAACGACGTGCGCGACCGCATATCGCGCGTGTTGGGCAATCTGCCGGATCAGGCCGATCCGCCCGAGGTGGCCAAGGCGGACACCAATGGCCAGCCGATCATGATCCTGTTCCTTCGCTCCAGCGAACTGGATCGTCTGGCGCTTACGGACTACGCCGACCGGTATCTGATCGACCGTCTGGCGACCGTGCCTGGTGTGGCGCAGGTCCAGATCTACGGCGAGCAGCGCTATTCAATGCGGATATGGTTGGAACCCGCCGCCCTGGCCGCACGGGGCTTGACCGTGACGGATGTCGAGTCGGCCCTGACCAGCCAGAATATTGAACTGCCCGCGGGCGCGCTCGACACGGGTGAGAAGAACTACACAGTGCGGGTGGCCCGCAACTATGCGCTGGCCGAGGACTTCCGCCAGCTGCCTATTGGCGCCCGCGGGGGCGCGGCGTCCGGTGCGCAATCGGGCGCCCTGCAGGCGCAGACCGCCTATGTGACTCGGCTGGGCGATATCGCGCGGGTCGAGGAGGCCCCCGAGGAGGAGCGCCGGCTGTTCCGCGGCAATGGGCTTGACCAGATCGGCCTCGCCATCACCCGCCAGGCCCAGTCGAACGACCTTGCCATCTCCGTAGGCGTGCGGGACATGATGGAGCAGGTCCGGCCGAGCCTCCCCGAGGGTACGGAGTTGGTCGTCGGGTCGGACAACTCGGTCTTCACCGCCCATGCTATCGACGAGGTCTGGATCACTATCGGCATAGCCCTGGTGCTGGTGGCGCTGGTTAATTTCGTCTTCCTCGGGACGCTACGGGCCGCCTTCATTCCGTCGATCGTCGCCCCGATCTGCCTGTTGTCGACCTTCATCATCCTGGCTCCGCTGGGCTTCTCCCTGAACCTGCTGACCCTGCTGGCCCTCGTGCTGGCCATCGGTCTGGTGGTCGACGACGCGATCGTGGTGACCGAAAACATCCAGCGCCGCATCGATCACGGCGAGCCGCCGCTGGTGGCCGCCGAGCGCGGGGCGCGGCAGGTGTTCTTCGCCGTGGTGGCCACGACGGTGGTGCTGCTGTCGGTGTTCGCGCCGCTGCTGTTCCTGCCCGGCTATGTCGGGCGGCTGTTCGTCGAACTGGCGGCCGCCATCGCCGCGGCCGTGGCGTTCTCCGCCTTTCTCGCCCTCAGCCTATCGCCGATGCTGGCGTCCAAGATCCTACGCCCCGCCTCGGGGTCCGGATGGGTGGCGCGGCGGGTCGACCGCGGCATGGAGGCGCTGAAGAACTCCTATCGCAACTCCTTGACCGCGCTGCTTGGCCGACGGGCGGCAGCCGGCGGCATGGTCGGGCTGATCGTGCTCATCGCGGCCGGCGCGGGGGCCATGTTCCTGGCCTTGCCCAGCGAACTGGTGCCGTCCGAGGACCGAGGCCGGATCGTGGGCCGCATCCAGGGACCAGAGGGGGCCGGGTTCGACTATACCCGGCGCATCATGCTGGGCCTCGAGCCGATCCTGGCCGAGTACCGCGAATCGGGCGAGGTCGAGAGCTATCTGGTCTCGGCGCCGGGCTTCGGCGGCGGCAGTTTCAACTCCGGCAACGCCGTCCTGACCCTCAAGGACTGGTCCGAGCGCAGCCGGTCCGCCGATGAAATCGCACAGGAGCTGAACCAGAAGCTGCGTGGCCAGACCGACGCCCAAGTCAACGTCAGCGTGCCAGGAGCCTTCCAGCGGGGAGGGGGCAACTCCAACTCGATCGAAATGGTCCTGACCGGGGCCGAATACGAAGATATGTTCGAATGGGTCCAGCCGATCCTGGCCGCGGCCCAGCAGAACCCCGGCTTTTCGCGGCCGCGCCTCGACTACGAGCCGAACGCGCCGCGCCTTTTGGTCGACGTCGACCCGCAGAGGGCGGCGGCGCTGGGAGTCTCGTCGCAGGAGATTGGCCGTACGCTGCAGACCATGTTCGGTTCGCGGCGGGCGACGACCTACATCCGGGGCGGCCAGGAGTATGACGTCATCCTGCAGACGGACCTTGAGAACCGGCGCTCTGTAGGGGACCTGGAGGCGCTGTATGTTTCGACCGGCGGCGGTCAGCTGGTGCCGCTCTCAGCGGTGGTCACGACGGAGACCTCGGGCGATACGCCCGATCGGCGCCGCCTCGACCGTCAGCGCAGCATTTCCCTGAGCGCCGATCTGAACCCCGGAACGACCCTGGCCGACGCCATGGCGTTCCTGAGCGAACAGGCCGCGGAGCAGCCTTCGGGCGTGGCGACCATCCAGTGGGGCGGCGCCGCCCGCGATCAGCAGGAAGCCGGCAGCGCCGTCGGGTGGGCGTTCGGTCTCGCCCTGCTGCTGGTCTTCCTCGTGCTGGCGGCCCAGTTCGAGAGCTGGATCACGCCGGCGGTGATCATGCTGACCGTGCCGCTGGCCGCCGCTGGTGGGCTGTTCGGCCTCGTGATGGCGGGCTCCAGCCTGAACATCTACAGCCAGATCGGACTGATCATCCTGATCGGGGTGGCGGCCAAGAACGGCATCCTGATCGTCGAGTTCGCGAACCAGTTGCGCGATCAGGGCCGCTCGATCCACGACGCGATCATCGAGGCTTCGACCCTGCGACTGCGCCCGATCATCATGACCTCGATCGCCACCGCCTTCGGCGCCCTGCCGCTGGTGCTGTGGCAGGGGGCCGGAGCGGGCAGCCGCCAGACCATCGGCGTGGTCATCTTCGCCGGGGCGATGTTCGCCACCCTGCTGACCCTGTTCGTGGTGCCGGTGATCTATGGCGTACTGGCCCGGTTCACCAAGTCGCCGGAATACACAGCCCGCAAGATCGAGGAGTGGGAGGCGAAGGAAGCGGCGGCCAACGACCCAGTGCCCGCCGCCGCCGAATAGGTCAGGGCTGCGCGGGCGGGACGAAGCCCGTCTCGACCTTCAGGAAGCCGATGACGTCGCGGCGGTCGTTCGCATCTGGAATGCCGGCGAAGCTCATCTTCGTGCCCTTGAGGAAGGTGCGCGGGTTCTCCAGCCAGTCGTCCAGCCGCTCGCCGTCCCAGACGAAGTCTGCCTGTTTGGCGGCGGTCGAGTAGTTGTAGTCCGGATGCGCGCCGACCCGACGTCCGAAAACGCCGTAAAGGTTCGGGCCGGTCATGTTCGGCCCGTCCTCCGTGATGGTGTGGCAAGAGCGGCAGCGGGCGAAGACGCGGCGGCCGTTGTCCAGGTCAGCGGCGTTGTAGGGCGCGGGCAGTGTCGCGAGCAGGGCCGCCGTCTGCTCCGCTGTCGGCGCCGGGCTGGCCGGCGTGGAAGAGGCGGTGTCGCCGCCGCCCTGCCCGCAGGAGGCGAGACCGAGGATGGCGAGGGCGATCAGGACGAGTCGGTTCATACGCGGTCTCCAGTGTCGCTGCAGTGATAGCCGAACCGTTGTTTCGGACAACGGCTGCGACGCTTCGGTAGTGGACGGACGCCTGTCGCACCTGATAATCAGTGTCAAAAGGCGCAACGATCGCGCCGCCGTACGTGAGCTTCATGTCCGACACCATCAAACTCAGTCAGGCCCGTCGCGGCGACCGCGGCGTCATCGTGCAGGTCGGCGACCAAGGCCTTCATGATGAGCATGCACACGAGCTGGAACGCCGCCTGCTGGAGCTCGGCTTTGTGGAGGGTGCACGGGTCGAATTGCTGCACGAAGGCCTGTTCGGCCGCAATCCGATCGCCATGAAGGTCGATGACATGCGCGTGGCGCTCCGCCGTCATGAGGCGGCTAACCTGACCGTCCGGGTGGAGCCGGTCGTCTGATGGATATGGCGGTTCGGAGCGCACGCGTCGCGCTCGTTGGCAATCCAAACAGCGGCAAGACAGCGCTGTTCAACGCTCTGACCGGCGCGCACCAGAAGGTTGCGAACTACGCGGGCGTGACGGTCGAGCGCAAGGAGGGCCTGATCCGGACCGCCGACGGGCGGTCGATGTCGGTGCTCGACCTGCCAGGCACCTATTCGCTGCGCGCCCGCAGTCCCGACGAGGAAGTCACCCGCGACGCCGTGCTTGGCCGGCTGGCCGGCGAGGTCCCGCCGGACGTCATCGTCGCGGTCGCCGACGCCACCAATCTGCGGCTCGTCCTGCGGCTGGTCCTCGAGCTGAAGGCGGTGGGCCGGCCGATGGTTCTGGCGCTGAACATGTACGACATCGCCGAACGGCAGGGGCTGCGGATCGATCTGGAGCGGCTGCGAGAGGAACTGGATGTGCCGGTCGTTCCCACCACCGCCACCCGCAGGCGGGGGATCGACGATCTGGTCGCGGCCGTCGAGGCCGCCGCCGGGCCCCTCTCCGCAACAGCGGAGAGCGCCTGGATCGCGCCCGACGCTGACGCCCTGCGCGGCAAGGCCCGCGAGGCCGAGCGGATGATGAAGGCCTGCGTCCGGCCTCCGGAACGGCCCGATACGCTGACCGGCGGGATCGATGCCGTCCTGCTGCATCCGGTCGCCGGGCTGGCCATCCTGCTGGCCCTGCTGTTCGTGATGTTCCAGGCGGTATTCACGTGGGCCACGCCGCTGATGGACGGTATCGAGGCCAGTCTGGGGGCGCTCGGCGTCGGCGTGGCGGCGGTGATTCCAGACGGCATCTGGCAGAGCCTGATCGTCGACGGTCTGATCTCGGGCGTCGGCAGCGTGCTGGTCTTCCTGCCGCAGATCCTGATCCTGTTCCTGTTCATCATCCTGCTCGAGGATTTCGGCTACATGGCCCGGGCGGCCTTTCTGATGGACCGGATCATGGGCGGGGCCGGGCTGCACGGGCGGGCCTTCATCCCGCTGTTGTCCAGCTTCGCCTGCGCCATTCCGGGCGTGATGGCGACGCGGGTGATCGACTCCAAGCGCGATCGCCTGACCACCATCATGGTCGCACCGCTGATGACCTGCTCAGCCCGGATTCCGGTCTACACCCTGATCATCGCGGCCTTCATTCCCGACCAGACGGTGTGGGGCTTCGCGAATCTTCAGGGGCTGGTGATGTTCGGCCTCTATGCGGCAGGCATCCTCAGCGCGCTCGTGGTGTCATTCGTAATCCGGCGCATCTTCTGGCGGGGGGCGGTCGAGCCGTTCATGATGGAACTGCCGGCCTACAAGACGCCGGATCTGCGCAGCGTGCTGTTCAATCTGTGGCTCCGGGCGCGGATTTTCCTCGAGCGGGCCGGGCGGATCATCCTGCCGCTGATGGTTCTGGTCTGGGCCTTGTCGACCTTCCCCTATCCGCCGGCGGGCGCGACCCAACCGGCCATCGACTACTCGTTTGCGGGCATGATGGGCCGGGCGCTGGAGCCGATCTTCGCGCCGATCGGCTTCAACTGGCAGATGGTCATCGCCCTGATCCCCGGCATGGCGGCGCGGGAGGTGGCGGTCGCCGCCCTCGGCACCGTCTACGCCGTTGCCGATCCCGAAACCGCGACGGCCGTCCTGGCCACGACCCTGGCCGGGCAATGGTCGCTGGCCACGGGCCTGGCCTTCCTCGCCTGGTACGTCTTCGCGCCGCAGTGCGTGGCCACGCTGGGGGTGGTCAAGCGCGAGACCAACTCGTGGAAATGGATGTGGGTGATGGTCGCCTACATGTTCGGTCTGGCCTATCTGGCAGCCTTCCTGACCTATCGGATCGCGGTGGCCATGGGCGGCGGCTGACGGCGGGGACGAATGGTGCCGGCTGCAGGAATCGAACCCGCGACATCCAGTTTACAAAACTGGCGCTCTACCAACTGAGCTAAGCCGGCATCCATCGACGGCGGCCCTTATGCGGACGACGTGGCCCGCGGTCAATCGAGGGCGGCGGCGATACGGTCGGCGAGAGCGCGGAGGACTTCAGGCTCGGCCATCGGCGCGTGCCCGTGGCCTTTCATCGGGCGGTCGCTCCAGCGGGGGATGACGTGGAAATGCAGGTGGAAAACGGTCTGCCCGCCGGCCTCGCCATTCAGTTGCATGATCTGGAAGCCTTCGGGCTTCAGCGCCTGGACGACGGCGCGGGCGGTGCGCTGGGTGGCGGCGGCTAGCCGGGCCAGCGCCTCGGGCTCAATGTCGAGCAGGGTGCGGGCCGTCGAGGTTTTGGAGACGATCAGGACATGGCCCTCGGACTGGGGGAAGACGTCCATGAAGGCCAGGACATGGTCGTCCTCCCAGACCTTCACCGAAGGGATCTCGCCGCGAAGGATTTTGGCGAAGATGTTGTCGGGGTCATAGGGGGCGATGAGGGTCATGGGGCGCTCCGTCGGCTGCGACCAGAGTAGCAACGGGGATGTCGGGAAGGGAGCCCCGGCCGCGTAGAGGTGTTATGGTCAAGGTCCGCAAGGGAGTTGGCCATGCTGCGTTTCATCATCCAGTTTCTCGTCACCTGTCTCGCCCTCTGGCTGGCGGCGGAGGTCGTTCCGGGCGTGGCGTTCACGAATACGACGACGCTGCTGCTGGCCGCGGTCCTGCTGGGCATCGCCAACGCCATTGTGCGGCCGATCCTGACGATTCTGACCTTCCCGCTGACCCTGATTACCTTTGGCCTCTTCCTGTTGGTCGTGAACGCGGCGACGATCGGTCTGGTGGCGGCGCTGCTGGGCGGGTTCGTGGTGGATGGCCTGTGGGCGGGGATCGGGGCGGCGATCGTCACCGGGGTGGTGAGCTGGGTCGCCGGCTGGTTCATCGGCGGCGAGCGCCGGGACTGAGTCACGAAACGTCTGTCTTGCGGAACGGCGACAGCTCCGCGGCCATGACCTCGATCTCGGCGTCGACGGCAGCGCGTTCGCGGGCCAGGTAGTCGGCGACCGGCGCGCGCAAAGCCGGATCGGCGATGAAGTGGGCCGAGTAGACGGGCGAGGGGAGATAGCCGCGGGCGATCTTGTGCTCGCCCTGGGCCCCGGCCTCGACGCGGGACAGGCCACGCTGGATGGCGAACTCGATGGCCCGGTAGTAGCAGAGCTCGAAATGGAGGAAGGGGACGTCCTCCAGTGCGCCCCACTGGCGGCCGTAGAGGGCGTCCTGGCCGATCAGGTTCAGGGCCCCGGCGATTGGGACCTCGTCACGGAAGGCCATGATCAGGGCGATGCGGTCGGCCATGGCGCGGCCGATGCGGCTGAAGAAGTCGCGGGTCAGGTAGGGCCGCCCCCATTTGCGTGAGCCGGTGTCCATGTAGAAGGCGAAGAAGGCGTCCCAGTGGGCCTCCTCGATCTCCGGCCCGGTAAGGACGCGGATGTCGAGGCCGGCCGTGGCCTCGCGCCGTTCGCGGCGGATGGTCTTGCGGCGGCTGGAGGACAGGGCGGCGAGGAAGTCATCGAACGTCTGGTAGCCGCCGTTGCGCCAGACGTACTGCATGTCCTGACGCTGGAGCAGACCGGCCTCGCCCATGGCGGTCCACTCGTCGCGGGTGGGGAAGTTGACGTGCAGGGAGGAGACGCCGAGGCGTTCGGTGAGGGCGACGGCGCCCTGCAGGAGGGCCTGGCGCACGGTGGGCGCGTCGGCGTGGGGATGGGCGAGGAAGCGGGGGCCGGTGACCGGGGTGAACGGCACGGCGGCCAGCAGCTTGGGATAGTAGCGACCGCCGGCGCGTTCGTAGGCGTCGGCCCAGCTTTGGTCGAAGACGTATTCGCCCTGGCTGTGGCCTTTGAGCCAGAGGGGCATGAAGCCGAGGACGCGGCCGGTTTCGTCCGCCAGCGACAGGTGCCGGCCGGCCCAGCCCTCGCGCGGCACCGCGCTGCCGGAGGCTTCGCAGGCGTCGAGGAAGTCGAAGGACACGAACGGGTCGCCGGAGGGGGCGGCGCAGGCCTCCCAGGCCTCTCGGCCGATGTCGGCGACCCGGTCGTGGACGTGGATCGTGAAGGTCACCGCACCTCGACGATGGCGTCCACCTCGACGGCGAAGCCGAGGGGGAGGCGGTAGACGCCGACGGCGGAGCGGGCGTGGCGGCCCTTGTCGCCGAAGGCCTCGACCATCAGGTCGGAGCAGCCGTTGATGACGGCGGGGATGGCCTCGAAGTCGCCGGCGGCCTGAACGAAGCCGCCCAGCTTGACGACGCGGACAACGCGCTCGAGGTCGCCGCCGAGGGCCGCCGACATCTGGGCCAGCAGGTTGATCCCGCAGAGGCGGGCGGCGTCCTTCGCCTGTTCCGGCGAGACGTCAGCGCCGACCGTGCCCTTGATGCCGCCCGAGGCGTCGTTGGAGAGCTGGCCCGAGATGTGGAGCAGGTTCCCTGTCTGGACGAAGGGCACGTAGTTGGCCACCGCGCTGGCGGGTTCCGGCAACTGGATGCCGAGTTCGGCGAGGCGGGCGGCGACGGTCATGGGCAGGCTCCTGATTTGGATTTGGGGGCGGTTTAGCGCGGGGGAAGGGCGGCGTCGATGCGGCGGGTGGGACCTGATGCAACTGAAAAAAATCGGTGTGTCAGAGTCGGCAGAGTCGGCATTCGCGGAAAAACGGTGTGTCAGAGTCGGCAGAGTCTACATCGGCGGCGGGAAGGACTGGCTTCGCGCCTGGACGGCGCTGCGTGGGTTCGATTGTCAAAGACCGGCGAGCTGAAGACCGCATTATGCGCCCGCCGGCTTATCCGGATGGAAGATTGGTTTTAGATTCAGCTATCTGGCTGAAAAGGCGGCGGAACGTCTCCACAATCCGACTATAATTTCGCGGATTGCCAGCACAGCGTCATGGGCAGAGCGCGTCCTTCTCCCCTCCGGGGGAGAAGGTGGGCGGCGCAGCCGCTCGGATGAGGGGGATGTTGGAGACGACCTGATCAGCCAACCAGTCCGGAGCCGGCTCACCCCTCATCCGCCCCTCCGGGGCACCTTCTCCCCCAAGGGGAGAAGGGTCATTTCAACGCTCTCCCGGCGACCACGGCCCCCGCGCCGAATTTGGCTCTCAGGCGATCGATGGCGGTTTCGGTCTTGAGGGTCTTCGCTTCCGGGGATTCGAAGAGGACGGTGGGGGCGTCGACGGCGTCATGGACGTCGCCCATGCCGATGCCGATCAGGCGATAGGGGATCCCCAGTTGGGGCGCCATCAGCTCGCGGCCGGCCGCGAACAGGGCGCGGGCGGTCTGCACCGGCTCGGGTACGGTGACGCGGCGGGTGACGATCCTGAAGTCGGTGCGGCGCAGCTTGAGAACGATGACCCGGCTGGCGACGCCGTCGCGGCGCGCCTTGGAGGCCAGTTTCTCGCACAGGGGCCAGAGTTCGGCCTCGAGGTCGGCGGCGCTGGTCAGGTCGTCGTTGAAGGTGGTCTCGGCGCTCATGCCCTTGCGCTCGTGCTCGGGCCGGACGGCGCGGGCGTCGCGGCCGTGGGCGAGGTCGTGCAGCCGCAGACCGGTCTCGCCGTAACGTTTGATCAGGTCGCGCGGGTCGGCGGCGGCGAGGTCGCCGACCGTGGCGTAGCCGTCGCTCTGCAGGGTCTTGCGGAACACCGGGCCGACCCCGGGCAGGATGCCGACGGGCTTGGGCCCCAGCAGGGCCTGCGCCTCGGAGCCGATGACCGAGAAGCCGCGCGGCTTGTCGAGCTCGGAAGCGACCTTGGCGAGGAAGCGGTTAGGCGCCAGGCCGATGGAGACGGTCAGGCCGACCTCCTCCTCGATCCGCTTCTGGAGGCGGATCAGCTGCAGCGCCGGCGGACCGCCGTTGAGGCGCTCTGTGCCGGCCAGATCGATCCAGGCTTCGTCCAGCGACAGGGTCTGAACCAGCGGCGTGAGCTCGCGCACGGCGCCGAAGATGCGCGCGCTGGCCTCCTTGTATTTGGCGAAGTCCGGCTTGATCACCACGGCGTCGGGGCAGGCCTTGAGCGCCTTGAACATCGGCTGGGCCGAGCCGACGCCGTACAGGCGGGCGATGTAGCAGGCGGTGGTGACCACACCGCGCTTGCCGCCGCCGACGATGACCGGCTTGTCGCGGAGCTCCGGCCGGTCCCGCTTTTCGACCGAAGCGTAGAAGGCGTCGCAGTCGAGGTGGGCGATGGTGAGGGTGGTCAGTTCATCGTGCCGGACGACCCGGCGCGAGTCGCAGGCCGGGCAGCGCTCGACCATGGCGTCGGCGGCGTGCAGGCAGTCGCGGCAGATGGATCTCATCGGAGGCGGATTGTGCCTGACCGCGGGGGGAGTTGGGAGCGGAATCCTTCTCCCC